>Ga0209674_100005_pt1 | contig 1708125 bp, 1411 predicted proteins | sample AraplaCvi_mMS_r2_FD_184279 | JGI IMG/M metagenome (GOLD analysis project Ga0209674, IMG submission 184279) | Arabidopsis root microbial communities from North Carolina, USA - plate scrape CL_Cvi_mMS_r2 (SPAdes) (version 2) | ecosystem: Host-associated > Plants > Roots > Endosphere | place... | reverse complement strand
GACGCACCGATTTCACATACGCCGCGACACCCGCCGCGAGTCCGCCGCCGCCGATCGGCACGAAGATCGCGTGAATCGGGCCCTGATGCTGGCTCAGGATTTCCATGGCAACCGTGCCTTGCCCGGCAATCACATACGGATCGTCGAACGGATGCACGAAGGTCAGCCCGCGCTCTTCCTGCAGTTGCACCGCGTGGCCGTAGGCATCGCTATACGATTCGCCGAACTGCACGACTTCGACGGTCGGGCCGCCATGCGCGCGCACCGCGTCGACCTTGACCTGCGGCGTGGTGACCGGGACCACGATGATCGCCTTCACGCCCATGCGCGCCGCAGACAGCGCGACGCCTTGAGCATGATTGCCCGCCGACGCGGTGATCACGCCGCGCGTGAGCGCCTCGGCCGGGATATGCGCCATCTTGTTGTACGCGCCGCGCACCTTGAACGAGAACACGGGCTGGTTGTCCTCGCGCTTCAGATAGACCGGATTGCGCAGGCGCGCCGACAGTTGCGGCGCACGTTCGAGTTCGGTCTCGCGCGCCACGTCGTAGACGCGCGCGGTGAGGGTTTTCTTCAGATAGTCGTGGGAGGCCATGCGGGTGGCGCGATGCGCTTTGGAAGGCGGAAAAGCATCAATGATAGCGCCAACGCCGCATGCACTGCCCTCACGGGTCGTCGGGCCGCGCCCCGTCGCGCGCGGTCTAGAAAATATGCGGCGGCCTGCCGTCGGTGAGTTCGCGTGGCAGCGGTTCGTCGAGTTGCCATTCGACGTGCGGCAGCGCAAACAGGTCGCCGTGAAATTCGACCGGGCCTTCGCTCGTGAAAAGCCCATCGAGATAATCGAAGTTCAGCTGCGATGAGACGGCGCGCAACGCCGCGTCGACCGAATGCGACGGTTGCAGATCGAGCGGATCGACGTCGAGCCGCACGGTGTAGCGGTCGCCTTTCGTTTCCATGGCGCCGACGTCGATCAGCTTGCCGTCGGGGTTTTGCGCAATGACGCGCTCGCCGTTGGCGAACAGCCTGAACGTGGCCCGAAGCGCCGCGGACGCGGCGGGTTGCTTGGTTGCCATCGCGATTCTCCTTGTGATTTCGTGTCGCAGATGTGATTCAGCCGGCTTCCCCGACTTCCTTCGGGTCGGGCAGGTTCGCGCCGCCACCGGGCTTAGGCGGCGCAGGTTCGTTCCTGGCCGATTGCTTCTGTTCGTCGGAGAGACGCCGGTCGCCGGCAGTCGGGTCGTTCGGCGTTTGGCGCGGCGGCGTCGGGCGGGCGGATTCGCTGGTCATCATGGGCTCCTGGTTGTGTCGATCGGTGAAAGTCGTGCTCAGTCCGGCGAGCGCGTGCGGTCGGCGTCGCTTTGCGTGCCGGGCGGCGTGCCGGGTTTCGTGTCGGGGCCCGCGTCCGGTGCGACGTCTTCCAGGCGTTGAGTCCCGGATTCCCCGTCGCGCCGGTCGTCCGAGCCGTCGCTGGGAATGTTCTCGGTATGGCCGGGCACCGGTTGCTGCTCGATATGCTCGGCGTTCTTTATGTCGGGGTCGGACATCATGAGCCTCCGTGGATCGCTGGTTTCCTGTAGCCGACCAGCATCCGGCATGCCGCGTTCTTTGCGTTCGTCCGCATCTTCTGGCTGATGGTGACAAAAGTTGCCGATCGATAGAGGACCGTCGACGCCGCGCGGCCCGCGCCGCAGCGCGGCTTGGGCGCCGTCGAACCCGCCGCGCTCGCATTTCCACCTGCAACGCGTGGCGGGCCGATGCGGTAGAATTCCATTTTGGAATAAGGATCGGAAGATGCACTGGCAGCCTCGGATCGCCCACTTGATGCCCGCCCCGCGTGAGTCTTGTCCCGCGGCGGAGCGTCATGTCCGCCACGCACGATCGTGTAGCAGTATCTGAGCGCCGCGAAGCGACCGACGTGGGCAAGCCGTCGGTGGCGCTTCGCTCCCCAAGAAGATTTCCAAGCATTGCGCCCCACGCGCACTGTCAGCCGGCGCCTCGCCATGAGCGCGCAGGACTGACCCACCGAGTCGTCCAAACATGAACGCACCTCAAGTTTTCGATCCGCACGGAGCCGCCGCTGCGGTGGTCGCCGATCCCGAAGCGCGCCTGCGCGAAATTCCCTACAACTACACGTCGTTCTCCGACCGCGAAATCGTTATCCGCCTGCTAGGCGACGACGCATGGGCGGCGCTTGCCGAACTGCGTGCGGAACGCCGCACCGGCCGCTCGGCGCGCATGCTGTACGAAGTGCTCGGCGACATCTGGGTGGTGCGCCGCAATCCGTATTTGCAGGACGATCTGCTCGACAACCCGAAACGCCGCGCGATGTTGATCGAGGCGTTGCATCACCGTCTGTCCGAGATCGAGAAGCGCCGCCGCGCCGATCTGACGGAACATGGCGATGAAGCGGGCGTCGACCGTGCCGCGCGTGTCGAAACGCTGGTGCAGGCCGCGCGCCGCGCCGTCGACGAATTCGAAAGCGAATTCCAGAAGACTTACGATCTGCGCCGCCGCGCAACGAAGGTGCTGGGCCGCGTCACCGAAAAAGACAACATCAAGTTCGACGGTTTGTCCCGCGTTTCGCACGTGACCGACGCGACAGACTGGCGCGTCGAGTATCCGTTCGTCGTTCTTACGCCGGATACCGAAGCCGAGATTGCCGGCATGATCAAGGCGTGTTTCGAGCTCGGGCTGACGGTGATTCCGCGTGGAGGCGGCACGGGTTACACGGGCGGCGCAGTTCCGCTCACGCCGTTCTCCGCCGTCATCAACACCGAAAAGCTCGAGCAGCTCGGCGCGGTGGAAATGACCGAACTGCCGGGCGTCGACCGCAAAGTGCCGACCATTTTCTCGGGCGCAGGCGTGGTCACGCGGCGCGTGACCGAGGCGGCCGAGCAGGCCGGGTTCGTGTTCGCCGTCGATCCGACCTCGCTCGACGCATCTTGCGTCGGCGGCAACGTCGCAATGAACGCGGGCGGCAAGAAAGCGGTGTTGTGGGGTACGGCGCTCGACAACCTCGCCTGGTGGCGCATGGTCGACCCGGAAGGCAACTGGCTCGAAGTCACGCGTCTGGATCACAACCTGGGCAAGATTCACGATATCGAGGTCGCGCGTTTCGAACTGAAATGGTTCGACGGCAACCATGCGCCGGGCGAGAAGCTGCTGCGTACCGAGTCGCTCGACATCAAAGGCCGGGTGTTCCGTAAGGAAGGGCTCGGCAAGGACGTCACCGACAAGTTCCTGGCCGGCTTGCCCGGCGTGCAGAAGGAAGGCTGCGACGGTCTCATCACGTCCGCACGCTGGGTGCTGCACAAGATGCCCGCGCATACGCGCACCGTCTGCCTTGAATTCTTCGGCCAGGCGCGCGAGGCGATTCCGAGCATCGTCGAAATCAAGGACTACCTGTTCGAAACGTCGAAGCAGGGCGGCGCGATTCTCGCCGGTCTCGAACACCTCGACGAGCGCTATCTGCGCGCGGTCGGCTATGCGACCAAGAGCAAGCGCAACGCGTTTCCGAAGATGGTGCTGATCGGCGACATCGTCGGCAACGACGCGGACGCGGTCGCGCAAGCCACGTCCGAAGTGGTGCGCATGGCCAACGGCAAGAGCGGCGAAGGTTTTGTCGCGGTGAGCGCCGAGGCGCGCAAGCGCTTCTGGCTCGACCGCAGCCGCACCGCTGCAATTGCAAAGCACACGAACGCGTTCAAGATCAACGAAGACGTGGTGATTCCGCTCGACCGCATGGGCGAGTACACGGACGGCATCGAGCGTATCAACATCGAGTTGTCGATCAAGAACAAACTGCAACTGGTCGACGCGCTCGAAGCGTTCTTCCAGGCTGGCAAGCTGCCGCTCGGCAAGAGCGACGACGCCAACGAAATTCCGAGCGCCGAACTGCTGGAAGACCGCGTTCAGCAGGCACTGGATCTGCTGAAGCGCGTCCGCACGCGTTGGGAATTCCTGCGCGACAAACTCGATCTGTCGTTGCGTGAAGCGCAGCACTATCTGGTCGGTCTGGGCTACGAAGCGCTCGCGGAGAAATTCGCCGACCGTGTCGACGCGCAAACCGGCGCCACGGTGTTCGACGTCACGCAGGACCGCACCATCCGCGTGTCCTGGAAGCAGGAGATTCGCGCCGAGTTGCGGCAGATCTTCAACGGCGGCGAGTTCAAGCCGATCCTCGACGAAGCGCAGGCGATCCACAAGCAGGTGCTGCGCGGTCGCGTGTTCGTCGCGCTGCACATGCACGCGGGCGACGGCAACGTGCACACGAACCTGCCGGTGAACTCGGATAACTACGAGATGCTGCAAGACGCCCACACGGCGGTCGCGCGCATCATGAAGCTCGCCCGCTCGCTCGACGGCGTGATTTCCGGCGAGCACGGCATCGGCATTACCAAGCTCGAATTCCTGACCGACGACGAAATCGGCGAATTCCGCGCGTATAAACAGCGCGTCGATCCGCATGGCCGCTTCAACGCGGGCAAGCTGCTCGAAGGCGCCGATCTGCGCAATGCCTACACGCCGAGCTTCGGCCTGATGGGCTACGAATCGCTGATCATGCAGCAGTCCGACATCGGGGCGATTTCCGAGTCCATCAAGGACTGCCTGCGCTGCGGCAAGTGCAAGCCGGTGTGCGCGACGCACGTGCCGCGCGCGAACCTGCTGTACAGCCCGCGCAACAAGATTCTCGCGACTTCGCTGCTGGTCGAGGCGTTCCTGTACGAGGAGCAGACGCGCCGCGGCGTGTCGATCAAGCATTGGGACGAGTTCAACGACGTCGCCGATCACTGCACCGTGTGTCACAAATGCGTGACGCCGTGTCCGGTGAAGATCGACTTCGGCGACGTGACCATGAACATGCGCAACCTGCTGCGCAAGATGGGCAAGAAGAAGTTCAATCCGGGCAATGCGGCCGGTATGTTCTTCCTCAACGCAACGAATCCGCAGACCATCAACCTCGCACGTACGGCGATGATGGGTATCGGCTACAAGGCGCAGCGCCTCGGCAACGACGTGCTGAAAAAGTTTGCGAAGAAGCAGACGGCGCACCCGCCCGCAACCGTCGGCAAGCCGCCGGTCACGCAGCAGGTGATCCACTTCATGAACAAGAAGATGCCGGGCAATCTGCCGAAGAAAACCGCGCGCGCGTTGCTCGATATCGAGGACAACAAGATCGTCCCGATCATCCGCAATCCGAAGACGACCACCGCCGACACAGAAGCGGTGTTCTACTTCCCCGGCTGCGGTTCCGAGCGGCTTTTCTCGCAAGTCGGCCTCGCGACGCAGGCCATGTTGTGGGAAGCGGGCGTGCAAACGGTGTTGCCGCCGGGCTACCTGTGCTGCGGCTATCCGCAGCGCGGCTCCGGGCAGTACGACAAGGCCGAACAGATCGTCACCGATAACCGCGTGCTGTTTCACCGTGTAGCCAATACGCTGAACTATCTCGACATCAAGACGGTGGTGGTGTCGTGCGGCACGTGTTACGACCAGCTCGCCGGTTATGAATTCGACAAGATTTTCCCGGGCTGCCGGATCATCGACATTCATGAGTTCCTGCTGGAAAAGGGCATGAAGCTCGACGGCGTGAACGGCGTGCGTTACATGTATCACGACCCTTGCCACACGCCGATCAAGACGATGGATCCGGTCAAACTCGTCAACTCGCTGATGGGTTCGGAGAAAGACGGCTACAAGATCGAGAAGAACGATCGCTGCTGTGGTGAGTCGGGCACGCTCGCGGTTACGCGTCCTGACATTTCGACGCAGGTGCGTTTCCGCAAGGAAGAGGAAATCCGCAAGGGCGCTGCGAAGTTGCGCGGCATTCCTCTGCTCGCCGAAGCCGGCGCGAACGCGATCAACCCGGCCAATGCATCGGCCGGCACGGCGGGCGCGGCGAACGGCTCGGTGCTGAAGGCCGGCGACGGTCCGCAGCCGAAGGGCGCCACCGACGTGAAGATCCTGACGAGCTGCCCGTCCTGCCTGCAAGGCTTGTCGCGTTACAACGAAGACGCGGGCATCGAGGCGGATTACATCGTCGTCGAAATGGCGCGTCACGTGCTCGGAGAAGACTGGATGGTCGACTACGTGCAGCGGGCGAACAATGGCGGAATCGAGCGCGTGCTGGTTTAATGGCACGACTGACGATTTTTGCCTGAGGACGACGATGGACTGCGTTTTTTGCCGTGAAGATGGCGGCGATGTGCTGTGGCAGGACGACACCTTGCGCGTCGTCCTTGCCGACGAACACGATTACCCGGGTTTTTGCCGCGTGATCTGGAATGAGCATGTGGCGGAGTTCTCGGACCTCGACGCCGCCGGCCGCGATCGCGTAATGAAGGCTGTGTACGCCGTGGAACGCGCAATGCGGCGCATCCTGCAGCCGGCCAAGGTGAACCTCGCGAGCCTCGGCAACCAGGTGCCGCATGTGCACTGGCACGTCATTCCGCGTTTCTCGAACGACGCGCATTTCCCGCTGCCCATCTGGGCGCCGCGTCAGCGCACGGTGTCCGAGGCAATGCTTTCGTCACGCCGCGCACAAGCCACCCTGTTGCGCGAAGCGGTGCGGCAGGAAATCGAACAGGCTCTTGGCTGAGCGCCACTAACCATTCCTTCGCGCCGCGCCGTTTCAAAGGCGACTTGTGGTGCGGCGGCGCTTTCTAAAGAGGCCATGATGAGCGGATTGACTCCCGATACCCCGGTGCCGACCGGCGTCGTCGTGCATTCCAAGTCGCGCGTGCTGGAACTGCAGTACGCAAGCGGCGAATCGTATCGGCTGCCGTTCGAACTGCTGCGTGTGTATTCGCCGTCGGCGGAAGTGCAGGGCCACGGCCCCGGCCAGGAAACGCTGCAAACCGGAAAGCGCGACGTCACGATCACGATGATCGAGGGCGTGGGCAACTACGCGATCCAGCCGACATTCTCCGACGGGCACTCCACCGGCATCTATTCGTGGGACCTGCTCTACGACATGGCGCGGCGCCAGGACGAACTCTGGCGCGCGTATCTCGACAGACTGGCGACGGCGGGCGTCGACCGCGATGCGCCAATGCCTTCACCTGGCGCTGCGCACGGCCACCGTCACTGATACGATTCGCCTGACCCGCTGCACTGATGCGGCGCAACATTTCAGAATACGCGAAAGGACAAGCGCGATGAGCAAAACCCACTTCGGCTTTCAATCGGTCGACGAACAGGAAAAGGCGCAGAAGGTGGCGGGCGTGTTCCACTCGGTTGCCGCTAACTACGACTTGATGAACGACCTGATGTCGGGCGGATTGCACCGGGCGTGGAAGATGTTCACGATCGCCCAGGCCAACGTGCGGCCGGGCTACAAGGTGCTCGACATCGCGGGCGGCACGGGCGATCTGTCCAAAGCGTTTGCAAAGCAGGCCGGCGAAACCGGCGAGGTCTGGCACACGGATATCAACGAATCCATGCTGCGCGTCGGTCGCGACCGTTTGCTCGACAAAGGCGTGATCACACCGGCGCTGCTCTGCGACGCCGAGAAGATCCCTTTCCCGGACAATTACTTCGACGTCGTAACCGTGGCATTCGGCTTGCGCAATATGACGCATAAGGACGTCGCGCTGGCGGAAATGCGCCGCGTCCTGAAGCCGGCAGGCCGTCTGCTCGTTCTCGAGTTCTCGAAGGTATGGGATCCGTTGAAAAAAGCCTACGATGTCTATTCGTTCAAGGTCTTGCCGTGGCTTGGCGAGCGCTTTGCGAAAGACGCGGAAAGCTACCGTTACCTCGCGGAATCGATCCGGATGCATCCGGATCAGGAAACCTTAAAAACAATGATGGAACAAGCCGGCCTTGATGGCGTCAAATATTACAATTTGTCAGCTGGCGTGGTAGCTTTACATGTGGGGACCAAATACTAGGGTTCCTAACCCATCGTTTTTAAAGGAAAGTGCCAAAATGTCCGATTCAGCCGTGTTATCTCCCCGTAAGGTGAAGCGGTCGCTGGCGAGACGAATCGGACTGATCGCGATGGTCGGCCTGATCGTGGCCGGCTCCGTCGCCTCGCTCGATGCGGAAGCTCGTCGCATGGGCGGTGGCCGTAGTTTTGGCCGTCAGTCGAACACCGTTCAGCAACAGGCTGCGCCGTCGCAGCCTTCCCCGTCCAATCAGGGCATGCAGCGCGCGCAACCGGCGCCCGCGCCTGCGCCGGCGCCTGCCCCGCAACCTAACCGCTCGCGCTGGCTCGGTCCGATCGCGGGTCTGGCGGCCGGTCTCGGTATCGCAGCACTGCTGTCGCACTTCGGTCTGGGCGGTGCGTTTGCGGGCGCAATGGCCAATATCATCGTCATTGCGTTGCTCGCCATGGTCGGCATCTGGCTGATCCGCCGCTTTATGGGACGCAAGCGCGATACGTCGCAGCCGGCTTACGCGGGTCAGTCGCCGTCGCTGAATTCGGGCGCCACGGGTTACACGCAGGAGCCGCGCTACAGCGCACCGCCTACGGGCTCGTATCTCGAACCGCAGGGCAATCCGCTGACCACGCCGTCCATCAATACAACGCCGAGCGTGCCGGCGGGCTTCGATTCGGAAGCGTTCCTGCGTAACGCGAAGGTGTACTTCGTGCGTCTGCAGGCCGCGTGGGACGTCGGCAATATCGACGATATCCGCGAATTCACCACGCCGGAAATGTTCGCGGAGATTCGCGTCGACCTCGCTTCGCGCGGCGCCGAAACGAATCAGACAGACGTCGTTCAGCTCAACGCCGATCTGTTGGGCGTGGAAGAACGTGCGAACGAATATTTCGCGAGCGTTCGCTTCTCCGGCCTGATTCGCGAAACGCCGGGTGCGGCGGCGCAGCCGTTCGTCGAAGTGTGGAACCTGTCGAAAGCGAACCGTCCGGGCGAAGGCTGGCTGCTGGCGGGCATTCAGCAGCTCGCGCAGCATTGAGATGGCGCGGGCTCGCGGCGCTGCTTGCCCCGCGTCCGCGTGCAACGTCGGCCTGCGGCCGGCCCGCAGTTAGCCGTTCAGCCGAGCAAGCCGCGAAGCGAACGGACGTTACAATAGGAACCCGCGCGAGCACTCGCTTGCGCGGGTTTTTTCTTGCCACTTTCAATGACCCTCGCCGCCAAGCCTTTCGCTGCTGCTGTCAATCATCTGCTCGCCCGCGAATCGTGGGCCCGTGAGCGCCTCGCCCCTTATGCGGGCAGGACCGCCAGACTGTCGTCGCCACCTGTCGTGCTGATGCTGCTGGTGCAGCCGGACGGCTATCTGACTACGCTCGGCGCAAGCGACGCCCAACAGTTCGACGTGACCATTTCGGTCCCGTCCGACGCGTTGCCCGCGTTCGTGCAGGGCGGCCAGGCGGCCGTCATGAAACACGTGAAGATCGAAGGCGACGCGGAGTTCGCCACGGTCATTGCCCACCTCGCCGAGCATTTGCGCTGGGAGCCGGAAGAGGATCTCGCAAAGCTGATCGGCGACGGCCCCGCGTGGCGGGTTGCGTCGATCGTGCGCACGGTCGGCGAACATGTCCAGCGCACCGGCCGCAATCTGCTCGATACGGCCACCGAGTATCTGCTCGACGAGAATCCTCAGCTCGTGCGCCGCGCCGCGCTGCAAGATTTCAACGCCGAGCTGGCGCAGGCCCGCGACGCGTTGGCGCGAGTGGAAAAACGTATCCAGCGTCTTGAACAGAAGGTCGAAGCCCACGGCGCAGTTGTGCCGGGCGGCGCCGCCACGTTGCGCGGCACGCGCTAGTCACCGGGCACAACCATGCGTTTTCTGCGTTTCCTCAAGATATTTTTCACGGTTATCCGCTTCGGTCTCGACGAGATGATGCTCGGCCGCGTCAACGACCGGCGCGTGCGCATGCTGCTGCGTATCACCACGATCGGCCGCAAGTTTGACGCGCCGCCCGGCGTGCGTTTGCGGCTCGCGCTTGAAAGCCTCGGGCCGATCTTCGTCAAGTTCGGGCAGGTATTGTCGACGCGGCGCGACCTGTTGCCGGTCGATATCGCGAACGAACTCGCGAAGCTTCAGGACCAGGTGCCGCCGTTCGATTCGGCGGTGGCGATAGGACTGGTCGAAAAGTCGTTGGGCGCGCCGGTCGACGTGCTGTTCGACGATTTCGAGCGGGTGCCTGTGGCGAGCGCATCCATCGCGCAGGTGCACTTCGCGACGGTGAAGGCCGGACAGCATGCGGGCAAGGCCGTCGCTGTGAAGGTGCTGCGTCCGAACATGCTGCCCGTTATCGATTCGGACCTCGCGTTGCTGCGCGACATCGCCGTGTGGGCCGAGCGTTTGTGGGCGGACGGCAAGCGCCTGAAGCCGCGCGAGGTGGTCGCTGAGTTCGACAAGTACCTGCACGACGAACTCGATCTCATGCGCGAGGCGGCCAACGGCAGCCAGTTGCGCCGTAATTTCGCCGGGCTCGATCTGCTGCTCGTGCCGGAAATGTACTGGGAGTTCTGCACGCCGACCGTGCTCGTCATGGAGCGTATGGTCGGCGTGCCGATCAGCCAGGTGGATACACTGCGGGCGGCGGGCGTGGATATCCCGAAGCTGGCGCGCGAAGGCGTCGAAATTTTCTTTACGCAGGTGTTCCGCGACGGCTTTTTCCACGCGGACATGCACCCCGGCAACATTCAGGTGAGCCTCGATCCGGCGCATTTCGGCCGTTATATCGCGCTGGATTTCGGGATCATCGGGGCGCTGTCGGACTTCGACAAGAACTACCTCGCGCAGAATTTCCTCGCGTTTTTCAAGCGCGACTACCACCGCGTCGCAACGCTGCATCTGGAATCGGGCTGGGTGCCGCCAACCACACGCGTGGAAGAACTCGAAAGCGCCATCCGCGCGGTGTGCGAGCCGTATTTCGACCGCGCGCTGAAGGACATCTCGCTCGGTCAGGTGCTGATGCGTCTGTTTTCTACGTCGCGCCGCTTCAACGTCGAAATCCAGCCGCAACTGGTGCTGTTGCAAAAGACCATGCTCAACGTGGAAGGGCTCGGCCGATCGCTCGACCCCGAGCTGGATTTGTGGAAGACGGCAAAGCCCTATCTCGAGCGCTGGATGAACGAACAGATCGGCCTGCGCGGCTGGTACGAGCGGCTCAACATCGAGGCGCCGCAGTGGAGCAAGACGCTGCCACAGTTGCCGCGGCTGATCCATCATGTGCTGGCCGAACGCCACGATCACGGGCGGGTCGGCAACGACGACATGATCCGGCAGATCCTGCTCGAACAGAAGCGTACTAACCGGCTGCTGCAGGGCTTGCTGCTGTTTGGCGTAGCGGTCGGCGTCGGCGCGGCGCTTGCGCGGGTGGTCCTCGCGCTGGCTTACGGCAGTTAATGAGTTTGCGAGGCGCGTGATGAGCGACACGACCCAATCCCCGGTCCCCGATTTCGAGAACCGTGATCCGAATTCGCCGGCGTTCTGGAACGAGCGGTTCGAGCAGCATTTCATGCCGTGGGATCAGGCGGGTGTGCCGTCGGCGTTTCAGTCGTTTGCGAGCCGGCACACTGGAGAGCCGGTGCTGATTCCTGGTTGCGGCAGCGCATATGAAGCCGTCTGGCTGGCAGAGCACGGCAGCCCGGTGCGGGCGATTGATTTCTCGCAGGCAGCGGTTGCGGCGGCGCGCGCGCAATTGGGCGAGCAACATGCCGAACTCGTGGAAGAAGCCGATTTCTTCGCCTACGAGCCGCCGTTCAGGCCGGCGTGGATCTATGAGCGGGCGTTTCTCTGCGCGTTGCCGGTGGCGCGGCGCGTCGACTATGCGCGTCGAATGGCGGATCTGTTGCCGGCGGGCGCGCTGCTCGCCGGATTTTTCTTTTTCGGCACGACGCCGAAGGGGCCGCCGTTCGGTATCGAGCGTGGCGAACTGGAAGCGCTGCTGACGCCGTTTTTCGAACTGCTCGAAGACGAACCCGTGACCGATTCGATCGCCGTATTCGCCGGGCGCGAGCGCTGGCTGACCTGGCGCCGCCGCGCGTGAGCGTGGCGCGGCGGGAATTGGCGGGCGACTATAGCGGCAACTGGAAGCGGCTACGTGCGAGACGTATACCCCGCTTCCGGCGTCAAAGCGGCCCTTGATTTTCCCGGTAGCCGCCCTCATCTGGCGCATCGGCGGTCGCGTCGGACGCTTATCCCCAAAATGCGGGGAGCGTTATCGTTTGCGGCTATAATTCAAGGCTTTGCAAGCGTTTACAAGATTTCAGTAGGGAACAGGTCATGCCGATCTACGCTTATCGTTGCGAGTCATGCGGCTTCGGGAAAGACGTGCTTCAGAAGATGAGCGACGCCCAGTTGACGCAATGTCCCGAATGCGGGAGAGACACTTTTCGGAAACAGGTTACGGCCGCAGGCTTCCAGTTGAAGGGCTCCGGCTGGTACGTGACCGACTTCCGCGGCGGCAATGGCGGCACGAGCGCGCCGGCGAAGGCGGACGCAGACGGTGCGTCCAACGGCAGCCCGGCCGGGACTGCCGCACCTGCCGGCAATGGCGCCGCGAAATCCGACACGGCCACGGCCAGCAGCGCAGCCGCCACGCCGGCCGCGCCCGCTGCGGCGCCGGGGGCTAGCACAGGCGCTAGCAGTTCGGGCAGCGCCTAGTGGGACTGCCGCCCTCGCGGGCGGCGCACACGCCGCGCAGCGCTTTCGCGGCGCGGCTTTCTGGCGGTACACATGACGACGAAAAAAACGACACTCAAATCGGTGTTTCTGACTGGCCTGCTGGTGCTGGTGCCTTTGGCCATCACACTGTGGGTGCTCGGTCTGATCATCGGCACGATGGACCAGACGCTGTTGCTGCTGCCGCGCGCATGGCAACCGGAGCGTGTGTTCGGCTTCCGTCTGCCGGGTCTCGGCGCGGTGCTGACACTGGCGTTCATCTTTGTCGTCGGGCTGCTGACGCAGAACTTCGTCGGGCAGAAGCTCGTGAAGTGGTGGGAAGTCGTCGTCGCGCACATTCCCGTCGTCGGACCGATCTACACGAGCGTCAAGCAGGTGTCCGACACGCTGCTGTCGAGCAGCGGCAACGCCTTTCGTAAGGCGCTTCTTATCGAATATCCGCGCCGTGGCTCCTATACGATCGCGTTTCTCACCGGTATTCCGGGCGGCGACGTGATCAATCACCTGAAGGAAGATCACGTCAGCGTCTACGTGCCGACTACGCCGAACCCAACGTCCGGCTTCTTTCTGATGGTGCCGAAGAGCGAAGTGATCGAACTCGACATGACCGTCGACGCCGCGCTCAAGTACATCGTCTCGATGGGCGTGGTGGCGCCGTCCGCGCCGCCGGCGCCGGTGCGCCGCACGACAGTCGAGCCTCCGCTGTAATGCCGGCGCGCAACGTTTCACGCAGTGTTCAGCTGCGGCGCGCCGTTCAACTAATGCAAAACGAAAGTCAAACATCATGTCGATGAGATCTGAATACTGCGGTCTGGTGACCGAAGAACTGCTGGGCCAAACCGTCTCGCTGTGCGGCTGGGTAAGCCGCCGCCGCGACCATGGCGGCGTTATCTTCATCGACCTGCGCGACCGCGAAGGCCTCGTTCAGGTCGTCTGCGACCCGGACCGCGCGGAGATGTTCAAGGCCGCCGAAGGCGTGCGCAACGAATTCTGTCTGCAAATCAAGGGCGTAGTGCGCAGCCGTCCGGAAGGCACGACGAACGCCGCGCTGAAAAGCGGCAAGATCGAAGTGCTGTGCCACGAGCTGATCGTGTTGAACGCGTCGATCACGCCGCCGTTCCAGCTCGACGACGACAATCTGTCGGAAACCACGCGTCTCACACATCGCGTGCTGGACCTGCGCCGTCCGCAGATGCAGCACAACCTGCGTCTGCGCTACCGTGTCGCGATCGAAGTGCGCAAGTATCTGGACGCGCAGGGCTTCGTCGACATTGAAACGCCGATGCTCACCAAGAGCACGCCGGAAGGCGCTCGCGACTACCTGGTGCCGTCGCGCACCAACCCCGGCCAGTTCTTCGCGCTGCCGCAATCGCCGCAGCTCTTCAAGCAGCTCCTGATGGTCGCGAACTTCGATCGCTACTACCAGATCGTCAAGTGCTTCCGCGACGAAGACCTGCGCGCCGACCGTCAGCCGGAATTCACGCAGATCGACTGTGAAACCTCGTTCCTGTCGGAACAGGAAATCCGCGATCTGTTCGAAGCGATGATCCGTCACGTGTTCCAGGAAACGATCGGCGTCGAACTGGACGAGAAATTCCCGGTTATGCAGTATTCGGAAGCCATGCGCCGCTTTGGTTCGGACAAGCCGGACCTGCGCGTAAAGCTCGAGTTCACCGACCTGACCGACGCGGTCAAAGACGTCGACTTCAAGGTGTTCAGCACGCCGGCCAACACCAAAGACGGCCGCGTCGCGGCGATCCGCGTGCCGAAGGGCGGCGAGCTTTCACGTGGCGACATCGACAGCTACACGGAATTCGTGCGCATTTACGGTGCCAAGGGTCTCGCGTGGATCAAGGTCAACGAAGTGGCGAAGGGCCGTGACGGCCTGCAAAGCCCGATCGTCAAGAACCTGCACGACGAAGCGGTCAAGGCGATCATCGAGCGCACCGGCGCGCAAGACGGCGACATCATTTTCTTCGCGGCGGACCGCGCGAAGGTGGTGAACGACAGCCTCGGCGCGCTGCGCCTTAAGATCGGCCACTCGGAATTCGGCAAGGCAAACGGCCTCGTCGAATCGGGCTGGAAGCCGCTGTGGGTGGTCGACTTCCCGATGTTCGAATACGACGAGGAAGACAACCGCTACGTCGCCGCGCATCACCCGTTCACGAGCCCGAAGGACGAGCACCTCGAGTATCTGGAAACGGACCCGGCGCGCTGCCTCGCAAAGGCTTACGACATGGTGCTGAACGGCTGGGAAATCGGCGGCGGCTCGGTGCGTATTCATCGTGAAGAAGTGCAGAGCAAGGTGTTCCGTGCGCTGAAGATCAACGCGGAAGAAGCGCAAGCCAAGTTCGGCTTCCTGCTCGACGCGCTGCAATACGGCGCGCCTCCGCACGGCGGCATTGCATTCGGCCTGGACCGCATCGTTACGATGATGGCCGGCGCCGACTCGATCCGCGACGTGATCGCGTTCCCCAAGACGCAGCGCGCGCAAGACTTGCTCACGCAAGCGCCGAGCGAAGTGGACGAGCGCCAGTTGCGCGAGTTGCACATCCGCTTGCGTACGCCGGAACCGAAAGCGTAATCGAGGCGACCCGCGGCTGCCTGTGAACGGCAACGCGGGCTAGCACGCAAGATGGCATCAGCAACGTCGAGCAAGATACGCTTGATGAAATAGCAAAACGAGAAAGGCGCGTCATGCGCCTTTTTTGCTTTTTGCGTTACAGTCCATGCAACAGCTTCTGCTCGCTCATTGGACCACTCGCCGACATGTACCGCGCAAGCGTTGCGCCCAGTTTTCACGCCATGCCGAAACCGCCAAAGATCCCGCAGTCCGTACTTGTCGTCATTCATACGCCCTCGCTCGACGTGCTGTTGATCGAGCGCGCCGATATTCCGGGCTTCTGGCAATCGGTGACGGGTTCCAAAGAACGGCTCGATGAGCCGCTCGCCGAGACGGCGATCCGTGAAGTGGCCGAAGAAACGGGCATCGTGATCGGCAGCGCACTGGTGCCGGAGAGCGCCTTGTTCGACTGGCAATACTCGATCGAGTACGAGATCTATCCGCAGTTCCTGCATCGTTACGGCGAAGGCGTGATCCATAACACCGAGCATTGGTTCAGCGTACAAGTGCCCGAGCAACTCGAAGTGACATTGGCGCCGCGCGAACACACCGCATTTCTCTGGCTGCCATATGAAGAGGCGGCGTCGCGTTGTTTCTCTTCGTCGAATGCGGATGCGATTCTGCAATTGCCCAAGAGGCTGCGCGAGCGTTCGGAGTCTCGCGCATGAGCGTCGGCGGCGCACGCCGCTTCGCCCGCCTGCGGCAATCGCTGCTCGGCCGCCGCTATTGGCAGCGCTACCGCTTCACGAGCGGCAACGACGTCAAGCTGCTGCGCTCGGGCGGCGAGTACTTCAGCGCGCTCATCGAGCGCGTCGATGCCGCGGAGCGCGACGTCGTTCTCGAAACCTACATCTTCTGCAACGACGAGGCCGGCCAGTCGGTCGGCGCAGCGTTGCTGCGAGCGGCGGCGCGCGGCGTGCGCGTGCGAGTGATTACCGACGGCATCGGCACTGCGCGCCTGTCGATGTTCGACGAGTGGGCCAGCGCGGGCATCGAGCATCGGATCTACAACCCGCATATCTTCGGGCGCTTCGGTTTTTCGCGCACGCACCGCAAGCTCGCCGTGATCGACGATCAATTCGGGTACTGCGGCGGCATCAACATCGTCGACGATTACGAGAACGACGGCGAACGGCTGCCCTATCGACGCTGGGATTTCGCGGTGGAATTGCACGGGCCGGTGGTTAACGACATCCGCGAGGCCTTTGAAGTGCAATGGCGCCGGATTCGCGTCGGACATCGGCCGCTCGATTCGTTGGAGCCGGATCTGACTCCGAAGACAGCAGCGTCCCTTGGCAACCTGAGACGTCGCCGGCGGCGCCGCAACGAGGAGCTGTGGGCGGGCGGCGAACCCTGCGTCGCCTTCGTCGCACGCGACAACCTGATCAATCGCCGGGCGATCGAAAAGGCGTATCTGACGGCGATCGGCCAGGCTCGCGAGGAGGTGCTGCTGGCGAACCCGTACTTCATGCCGGGCCGCAAGCTCCGGCGCGCGCTGGTATATGCGGCGCGGCGGGGCGTGGTGGTGAAGCTGATCATCGGGCGTAAGGAATTCAAGGCGCTTGATTACGCCGTGCCGTTTCTCTATCGCGCGTTGCTTCGAGCAGGCGTGCAGATCGCCGAGTACGAGAAAACCCTGCTGCACGGCAAGGTCGCGGTGGTCGACTCGAACTGGGCGACCGTGGGTTCGTCCAATCTCGACGCGCTGAGCCTGATGCTCAATAACGAGGCTAATGTCGTGCTCGTGAACGATCCGTCGATCGACGCGCTTCGCGAGGCGATTCTGGTCGCTTTCAAGGACTCACGGCGTATCGACGAAGCGCACTACGATGCGCGCCCGGCCGGCGAGCGTCTGCTCAACTGGCTCGCCTACACGACCTACCGGGCGGTGATGAAGGTGCTCACGGTGGGCGGCTACGATTGAAGGGGCGCCAACGCAACACAGACGCAATGCCAACATGGCGCGCGCCCCTTCCTGATGGCGGTCTTTGTACGGCATCATGCCGGCCTTACGACGAAAACGGCAACGGAAGCAGCAATCAAACGGCCGTCACCCTGAGCAACAATTGCCTCAAGGCGAACCCCTCTAAAAAATCAGCTTCCTCCGATTGCCAGATGCCGCAGAATTGAAACCTGGTTAGAAACCGGTTTCTAATAAAGTCCTTGTTTCGCGGACGGCGCCACTCAATAATAGTACGGCCGTTCGATTTTCATTTCGGTCACATTAGAACGGTAAAAAGCTATGCGAAAAGGCGAACAGACGCGAGTCGCGATTCTCGATGCAGCACTTGATCTCGCAAGCCGCGACGGACTTGAAGGTCTGACGATTGGGCTCCTGGCCGAGCGCATGCAGATGAGCAAAAGCGGTGTGTTCGCGCATTTCGGATCTCGCGAAGACTTGCAGGTCGAAGTGGTGCGCGAGTATCACCGTCGTTTCGAAGACGAGGTGTTCTTTCCGAGCCTGCGCGAACCTCGCGGACTGCCGCGCTTGCGAGCGATGATTTCCCGCTGGATCGAGAAGCGCATTCAGGAAGTCACGACCGGGTGCATCTACATCAGCGGCGCCGTCGAGTACGACGACCGCGCGGATAGCCAGGTGCGCGAGCAACTCGTGTCGAGCGTGACGATCTGGCGCGCGGCGCTGACTCGCGCGATTTCGCAGGCGGTAGAGGAAGGGCATTTGCGTGCCGATACGGACCCGCAGTTGATGCTCTTCGAACTGTACAGCTTCACGCTCGGCCTGCATCACGACGCGCGCTTCCTGCATCTGCCGGATGCGGTGCGTCTCACGTGGGCCGCGCTGGAAAAATTGATTGTTTCGTATCAGAGCGAAAGCCGTTAGTGCAAACCGCGGCAAACCGCGAAACCTGAACAAGGTTCGGCGGCGAGAACGCGAACAACATCCGCGTGACGCACTTGCGCTAACGGCCTGGCTTCTTGTCAAACTTTGGAGAGAGTCATGGGACAGTACGCCGCGCCGCTGCGCGACATGCAATTCGTGTTGCACGAACTGCTTAACGTCGAAGCCGAGATCAAGCAGATGCCGAAGCACGCGGATCTCGACGCGGAGACGATCAACGCCGTGCTCGAAGGGGCCGGCAAGTTCTGCTCCGAAGTGTTGTTCCCGCTCAATCACAGCGGCGACCAGGAAGGCTGCACGTACGTCGGCGACGGCGTCGTCACCACGCCGAAGGGCTTCAAGGAAGCCTATCAGCAGTATGTGGAAGCTGGCTGGCCGGCGCTTGGCTGCGATCCGGAATACGGCGGCCAGGGGCTGCCCGCGTTCGTCAACAACGCGTTGTACGAAATGCTGAACTCGGCGAATCAGGCGTGGACCATGTATCCGGGTCTCTCGCACGGCGCCTACGAATGTCTGCACGCACACGGCACGCCCGAGCTGCAGCAGCGCTATCTGCCGAAGCTCGTTTCCGGCGTATGGACCGGCACGATGTGTCTGACCGAACCGCATTGCGGCACCGATCTCGGCATTCTGCGCACCAAGGCCGAGCCGAACAGCGACGGTTCGTACTCGATCAGCGGTACGAAGATTTTCATCTCCAGCGGTGAGCACGATCTCGCGGAGAACATCGTCCACCTCGTGCTCGCGCGTTTGCCGGATGCACCCAAGGGCACCAAAGGCATTTCGCTTTTCATCGTGCCGAAGTTCGTTCCGAACGAAGCCGGCGAGGCGGGCGAACGCAATGGCGTGAAGTGCGGCTCCATCGAACACAAGATGGGCATTCACGGCAACGCGACCTGCGTGATCAATCTCGACAACGCGAAGGGCTGGCTCGTCGGTGAGCCGAACAAAGGCCTGAACGCGATGTTCGTGATGATGAACGCGGCTCGCCTTGGCGTCGGCATGCAGAGTCTCGGCCTCACCGAAGTTGCGTATCAGAACTCGCTCACGTACGCGAAAGAACGCCTGCAGATGCGTTCGCTAACCGGCCCGAAGGCGCCCGAGAAGGCCGCTGATCCGATCATCGTGCATCCCGACGTGCGTCGCATGCTGCTCACGCAGAAGGCCTATGCGGAAGGCGCGCGCGCGTTTTCGTACTGGTCCGCGCTGCACATCGACAAGGAACTGTCGCACGCCGACGAAGCGGTGCGTAAGGAAGCCGCCGATCTCGTCGCGCTGCTCACGCCGATCCTGAAAGCGTTCCTGTCGGACAACGCGTTCGAAGGCACGAATCACGCGATGCAGATTTACGGCGGCCACGGCTTCATCGCCGAGTGGGGCATGGAGCAGTATGTGCGCGACGCGCGTATCAACATGATCTACGAAGGCACTAACGCGATTCAGGCGCTCGACCTGCTCGGCCGCAAGATTCTCGGCGACATGGGCGCGAAGATGAAGAAGTTCGGCAAGCTCGTCACGGAGTTCGTCGAAGCGGAAGGCGTGAAGCCGGAAATGCAGGAATTCATCAACCCGCTCGCCGACATCGGCGAAAAGGTGCAGAAGCTGACAATGGAAATCGGCATGAAGGCCATGCAGAACCCGGACGAAGTCGGCGCCGCTGCAGTGCCGTACTTGCGCACTGTCGGCCATCTCGTGTTCTCGTACTTCTGGGCGCGCATGGCGCGCATCGCGCTGGACAAGGAAGCGTCGGGCGATCCGTTCTACAAGGCAAAGCTCGCCACCTCGCGCTTCTATTTCGCGAAGCTGCTGCCTGAGACGGCCATGACGATCCGTCAGGCGCGCGCAGGTTCGAAGCCGCTCATGGAAGTGGAAGAAGCGCTGTTCTAAGCCATCTCACGGAACGCGTCGCGCTTGTTCGAACAGCGCGACGCGTTCGCCAGCCACACATGTCGCGAACCAGCCGACACATTCGCGACACCGCATAACTCCCCCGGAGGAACGACGTGAGCAATCTGATCATTCGCAAGGTAGCCGTGCTCGGCGCCGGCGTGATGGGCGCGCAGATCGCCGCGCACCTGATCAACGCCAAGGTGCCCGTGCTGCTGTTCGACCTGCCCGCCAAAGAAGGCCCGAAGAACGCAATCGCGCTGAAGGCGATCGAGAATCTGAAGAAGCTGTCGCCGGCGCCGTTCGGCGTGAAAGACGACGCGCAATACATTCAGCCGGCGAATTACGACGACGACATCGAGAAGATCGCCGAATGCGACCTCGTGATCGAAGCGATCGCCGAGCGCATGGACTGGAAGCACGACCTGTACAAGAAGGTGTCGCCGCATATCGCGCCGAACGCGATTTTCGCGACCAACACGTCGGGTCTGTCGATCACCGAACTCTCGCAAGGTTTCGCGGACGAGCTGAAGGCGCGCTTTTGCGGCGTGCACTTTTTCAATCCGCCGCGCTACATGCATCTCGTTGAACTGATTCCAACCGCGACGACGCGCCCCGAAATTCTCGATCAACTGGAAACGTTCCTGACGAGCGTGGTCGGCAAGGGCGTCGTGCGCGCGAAGGACACGCCGAACTTCATCGCGAATCGCGTCGGCATTTTCTCGATTCTCGCCGTCATTACCGAAGCCGTGAAATTCGGCCTGCGTTTCGACGAAGTGGACGACCTGACCGGATCGCGTCTCGGCCGTGCGAAGTCGGCCACGTTCCGGACCGCCGACGTGGTCGGTCTGGACACAATGGCGCACGTCATCAAGACGATGCAGGACAACCTGAAGGACGATCCGTTCTTCCCCGTCTACGAAACGCCGGCCGTGCTCGCCGAACTCGTGAAGAAGGGCGCACTCGGTCAGAAGACCGGCGGCGGCTTCTATCGGAAAGAAGGCAAGGCGATCAAGGTGCTCGACCCGAAAACGGGCGACTACGTGGATGGCGGTGCGAAGGCGGACGAACTGGTCGGCCGCATCCTGAAGCGCCCGCCGGCCGAGCGCCTCAAACTGCTGCGCGAATCGCAGCATCCGCAGGCCCAATTCCTGTGGTCGATTTTCCGCGACGTGTTCCACTACATCGGCGTGCATCTGGAATCGATCGCCGATAACGCGCGCGACGTCGACCTGGCAATCCGCTGGGGCTTTGGCTGGAACGAAGGCCCGTTCGAGGGCTGGCAGACCGCGGGCTGGAAGCAGGTCGCCGAATGGGTGCAGGAAGATATCGCAGCGGGCAAGGCGCTTTCGAAAGTGCCGCTGCCGTCTTGGGTGCTCGACGGCCCGGTCGCCGAGAAGGGCGGCGTGCATACGAACGAAGGTTCATGGTCGCCCGCTTCGAAGACTTTCGTGCCGCGTTCGTCGCTCGGTGTGTACGACCGGCAGGTGTTTCGCGCACCGCTCGTCGGCGAAACGGCTGCTGACCCGAAGACCTACGGCAAGACGCAGTTCGAAACCGACGCCGTGCGCGCCTGGGTGGACGACCGCGCCGGCGAAAACGACGTGCTGATCGTGTCGTTCAAGAGCAAGATGAACACGATCGGACCGTCGGTAATCGACGGTCTCACGCAGGCAATCGAACTCGCTGAGAAAGAGTACAAAGGTCTCGTCGTATGGCAGCCGACATCGCTGAAGCTTGGCACGCCGGGCGGCCCGTTCTCCGCGGGCGCCAACCTGGAAGAAGCGATGCCCGCGTTCATGATGGGCGGCGCGAAGGGCATCGAGCCGTTCGTGAAGAAATTCCAGCAAGGCATGCTGCGCGTGAAGTATGCGAGCGTGCCGGTCGTTTCCGCGGTGTCGGGTATCGCGCTTGGCGGCGGCTGCGAGCTGCTGCTGCATAGCGCGAAGCGGGTCGCGCACATCGAAAGCTATATCGGTCTGGTGGAAGTCGGCGTGGGTCTGGTGCCCGCTGGCGGCGGCCTGAAGGAAGCGGCGCTGCGCGCAGCGGAAGCCGCGACGCAAGTCGGCGCGACCAACGATCTCTTGAAGTTCGTGCAAAAGTCGTTCGAAAACGCGGCGATGGCGAAGGTCTCCGCCTCCGCGCTCGATGCTCGCGCAATGGGTTATCTGAAGCCGTCCGACACGATCGTCTTCAACGTGTTCGAGTTGCTCGACGTCGCGAAGAAAGAAGCGCGCGCGCTGGCCGGCGCGGGTTATCGTCCGCCGCTGCGCGTCACGCAAGTGCCGGTCGCCGGACGTTCGGCGATCTCGACGATCAAGGCTTCGCTCGTGAACATGCGCGACGGGCGCTTCATCAGCGAGCACGATTTCCTGATCGCAAGCCGTATCGCGGAAGCCGTGTGCGGCGGCGATGTGGAAGCAGGCAGTCTCGTCGACGAAGAATGGCTGCTGCAACTGGAGCGTCGCGCGTTCGTGGATCTGCTGGGCACGCAAAAGACCCAGGAACGGATCATGGGCATGCTGCAGACCGGCAAGCCGGTGCGGAATTGAGCGACTAGCGCAAATACATTTGCATGGGGCGGGAGTAAGCGCGAAAGCGTCACCGCCGCCTACATCGGAGCTTCAAATGACAAAGCAATTGCAAGACGCATACATCGTCGCCGCGAGCCGTACGCCGATCGGCAAGGCGCCGCGCGGCATGTTCAGGAATACGCGCCCCGACGAACTGCTGGTTCACGCGATCAGATCGGCCGTTGCGCAGGTGCCTGGTCTCGACACCAAGGTGATCGAAGACGCCATTGTCGGCTGCGCGATTCCCGAAGCGGAACAGGGCTTGAACGTCGCGCGGATGGGCGCATTGCTGGCCGGTTTGCCCAGTTCGGTCGGCGGCGTCACGGTGAACCGCTTCTGCGCGTCGGGCCTCACCGCGTTGGCTATGGCTGCGGACCGCATCCGCGTGGGTGAATCGGACGCGATGATCGCGGGCGGCTGCGAATCCATGAGCATGGTGCCGATGATGGGCAACAAGCCGTCGCTGTCGCCGCATATCTTCGATCGCAACGAAGACGTCGGCATCGCGTACGGCATGGGCCTGACCGCGGAAAAAGTCGCCGAGCGCTGGAAGATCAGCCGCGAAGCGCAAGATGCGTTCTCGGTCGAATCGCATCGCCGCGCAATCGCTGCGCAGCAAGCCGGCGAGTTCAACGACGAAATCGCCGCTTACACGATCACCGAACGCTTCCCCGATCTGGCCACCGGCGAAGTGCGCGTCAAAACGCGTGAAGTCGCGCTCGACGAGGGCCCGCGCGCGGACACCTCGCTCGAAGGTCTCGCGAAGCTGCGCACGGTGTTCGCGAACAAGGGCTCAGTGACGGCGGGCAACAGCTCGCAGACGTCGGACGGCGCGGGCGCGCTGATTGTCGTGTCGGAAAAGATCCTGAAGCAATTCAATCTGACGCCGCTCGCACGCTTTGTGAGCTTTGCGGTGCGAGGCGTGCCGCCGGAAATCATGGGCATTGGGCCGAAGGAAGCGATTCCGGCCGCGTTGAAGGCTGCGGGTCTCAAGCAGGACGACATCGACTGGATCGAGCTGAATGAAGCGTTCGCCGCGCAGTCGCTCGCGGTGATTCAGGACCTAGGTCTCGATCCGGCGAAGATCAACCCGCTCGGCGGCGCGATCGCGCTGGGTCATCCGCTTGGAGCGACGGGCGCGATTCGTGCGTCCACGGTCGTGCACGGTCTACGCCGTCGCAACTACAAGTACGGCATGGTGACGATGTGCGTGGGCACGGGCATGGGCGCAGCCGGCATTATCGAGCGGCTGTGACACAGTTCCCGCCGGTGTTAGCGGCAAGCCGTTAAGGCGCGCAGAACGGTTCGCAGGCTTGCCGCTTGCGAACCGTTTTCGCATTCGCAGCAGCAGTTTTCCAGCAGTTTCCGCAGCAGTCGAGGAGACAAAATGATGACGGATATTCTGGTCGAGCGCGCAAATGGCGTGCTGACAATTGCCTTCAACCGGCCGGACAAGAAGAACGCAATCACGGCCGCGATGTACCAAACGATGGCCGACACGCTGGTGCAGGCGCAAGGCGACGCGTCGGTGCGCGCGATCCTGATTCGCGGCAGCGCGAACATCTTTAGCGCCGGCAACGACCTCGAAGACTTCATGAAGTCGCCGCCAATGGGCGAAAACGCGCCGGTGTTCCAGTTCCTGCGTGCAATCAGTTCGGCCGAGAAGCCGGTGGTCGCGTCAGTGGCGGGACCGGCGGTGGGCATCGGCACAACGCTGCTGCTGCATTGCGATCTCGTGTATGCCGCCGACTCCGCGAGCTTCTCGCTGCCGTTCGCGCAACTCGGGTTGTGCCCGGAAGCGGCGTCGAGCCTGCTGCTGCCGCGCGTCGCCGGCTACCAGGCGGCAGCCGAGAAACTGCTTCTTGGCGAGGCATTCGACGTCGCCGAGGCACAGCGCATGGGCTTCGTGAACCGCGTACTGCCGGCTGCGGAAGTCGATGCGTTCGCGGCATCGCAGGCAGCGAAGCTGGCCGCGCTGCCGGCGTCGTCATTGCGGGTGACGAAGAGCCTGATGAAGCGCGCGAGCCACCAGGAACTGCAAACGCAGATGTCGGAAGAAGCCGTGCATTTCGGCAAGATGCTGATCGCGCCCGAAGCGCGCGAGGCGTTCAAGGCGTTCTTCGAAAAGCGCAAGCCCGACTTCCGGCAATTCGACTGAGCGGCTGCTCAGCTTTGTGACGGCTGCGCCGTGTCGTAATCGACGTAGCTGGTTTCACGGCAGAAGCTGACGAGCCGCACGCCCGCCTTGCGGGCAATCGCAATTGCGAGCGACGAGGGCGCCGAGATCGTCGCGACCATCGGCACGTCGACGCGAGCAGCTTTGCGCACGAGCTCGTAACTCGCGCGGCTCGACAGGAACACGAAGCCCTCTTTCGTATCCACGCGATCGAGCACGAGTTGACCGATCAGTTTGTCGAGCGCATTGTGGCGGCCCACGTCTTCGAACGCATAGCGTATCGCGCCCGCCGCGTCGCACCATGCGGCGGCGTGCAAGCCGCCCGTGAGGCGCGTGAGCGCCTGATGCTGCGGCAACTCGCGGGCGGCGCGCGCAATCGCGTCCGGTGCGAGCCGCTGCAGAAATCCAGTGTCGGGCACGCGTTCGGGTTTCAGATCGAGCAAGTCGATGCTTTCGATGCCGCACACGCCGCAGCCGGTGCGGCCGGCGAGCGCGCGGCGCTTTTCCTTCAGCGCGACGAACGCCTGCTGCACGACCTGCAACTGCACTTCGGCGTGCGGCAATTCGCCGTCGTCATGCAATTCGACCTCGATGTCCTGAATGTCGCTGCCACGCCCGACGATTCCTTCCGAAATTGCGAAGCCCACCGCGAACGCTTCGAGGTCGCGCGGGGTGCACATCATCACCGCATGCGAAATGCCGTTGAAGACGAGCGCGATCGGCCACTCCTGACCGACGTGGTCGGTGACCGTTTCGACCGCCGCACCGCGATGGCGGTGCACCTGACGCTCCACCGCGCCTGGCTGGCCGGCTGTTTCCAGTTCGTTCAAGCTGATTCACTCCATTTATGCTGCGTGCGCACCGTACCGGACTGCGCCGCCGGTGTGCGAATAAGGTTCTAAAATACCTCAAGCCGGGCTTGTGCGTTGCCCGTCAACAATGAGGAACACTGTCATGGGACTCAACGAGGCACCGCTGCTGTTCAACTTCGAGGTGAAGTCGTCGGAGAATTTCACTTACATCCCGATGTCGGTTCGCTTCAATCTCGATCGTTTCGGCCTGCGCATTTCGCTCGCGCAGTGGCAAATGCTGCCGCTCGAAGACCGCAAGCTGCTCGCACGTTTTCCCGTCGAGGAGGACGCGGAGATCGAGCCGAACTTCGATCACGCGCTGTTCGAAATGCTGCGCACTCACGCGAACGTCGAGCCGGAGTGGTTCACGCCTGACGAGGCGCCAGCCTGGCGCAACACGGACGGCGTGCCCGAGAGCGTACTGCGTCAGGCGAAACAGGCCGGCCTGGCGGCGCCGAGCGCCGCGCTGTGGGCGCAGCTCGATCCGTTCAAGCGCTACGTGCTGGCCAAACTTTCGCGCAAGCAGGAGATCAACCACGACTTCATCCCGGCGATGAAGGAATTTGGCGCGGCCGGCTAGGCGCTGCCGGCTAGGAGCGGCCGGCTAGGCGCGGCCGGCCAGGCCCCACCACCGAAATTTTTTTCACTCCAACCCTCAACCTGTTCCGAACGCTGCCGTTATCCATGGGTTGGCGCGTAAAAGACTCGCATCGATGCGGCCGGACGCATCGGAAGCGGCCTCGCGCTCCCGCCTGAAGAACGATCGACGTTCGGAACCCATGACCCATTTCATCTCGAAGCGGCTGCTGATCAATATCGCGGTCGTAGCCGCCGCGCTCGGCGCAAACGTGTTCGTCGCGTATTTGCAGATCGGCGGGCAGCGCGATGCCGACGCCCGCATGCTGCATTCGACGCATGTTCGCCAGAGTCTCGACGCCTACCAGACGGCGCTCGACGCCGGTCTCGCCGCGCTCGCCCGATTCGAAGCGTCCGCTGAACCGTCGCCGGGAAACGCCGCCGCGACGATGAGCGCTACGCTCGCCAGTCTCCAGCGCGAATTGCGGGACGAGCTCGCCGATGAGCCGGCCATGCTCGCCACGCTGGCGCAGGTCGACGCCGACAGCCGCGCGCTGCAACGCGACATCGACGATGCGCTGCTGGGCCGCGATGCCGCCGAGCCGGCCGCGTCACGCGCATGGGCGGCGGCGTCGTATATGCATGTCGGGCTCGGGCTGCAACGTGTCGAAGCGGGCCTCGCCGCGCTACGCGACGCCGAAAACCGTGCGTTCAAAGAGTCGCTCGCGGCTTCGACGAAACGGGCGAAGCACGCCATGTTCATGTTGGTCGTGACCATGATTGCGGGCAGTGCGCTCCTCATTTTCACTTTCGGCGTGCGCGAAAGCAGTGCGCGCAAGAAGCTGCACAGCGCGCGGGCGCTTGGCCGCAACGACGAGCGTTTTCGCAGCCTGTTCGACGATCATCCGGTGCCCATGTATATCTTCGACCGCGAGACGCTGCGCTTTCTCGCCGTCAATTCGGCGGCGATTCAGCAGTACGGCTATTCGGAGGCCGAGTTCCTCGACATGACGATTCGCGCGATCCGGCCGAATGTGGAGATCGCGCGCCTCGAGTCGCATCTGCAGCGCGCCGACAGCGTGCAGCACGGCCGCACGATGGCGGGCATCTGGCATCACCGGCGCAAGGACGGCTCGACCATCAGCGCGGACATCTCGTATCACGCGCTGAATTTCATGGGACGCGCGGCGTTTTTCGTTCTCGCCGACGACGTCACCGAACAGATCAACGCCGAAGCGGAGGCGCAGCGTTCCAATCAGATGCTCGAAGCGGTGATCGACAACATTCCGCAGCGCATTTTCTGGAAAGATCTGGAGTCGCGCTATCTGGGCTGCAACATGGCGTTCGCGCGCGACGGCGGGCTCTCGTATCCAGAGCAGGTGGTAGGCAAGAGCGATGCCGACATGCCGTGGCGCGCTTTCGCCGAACTGCTGAGCGCGCACGACAAGGAAGTGATCGACACCGGCGTGCCGAAGATGAACTTCGAGGTCGACATGGTGATCGACGGCGTGCATCGCACGACGGTGACGAGCAAGCTGCCGTTCACCGACGGCGAAGGCCGCGTGATCGGCGTGCTCGGCTCATACACCGACATCACGGAGCGCAAGCGCGCCGATCTCGCGCTGCGTCTGCAAAGTCGCGCGCTCGACGCGAGCGTCAACGCAATTCTGATTACGGCTCCATCGCCGTCGGGCAATCTGATCGAATACGTGAATCCGGCGTTCATGCGGATCACAGGCTACGATCCCGCCGAGGTGATCGGCCACGATTGCCGGGTCTTGCAACGCGACGATCGCGAGCAGGAAGGCGTTGCGTCGATCCGCAAGGCGCTCGCCGGGAATCGCGAAGTGAGCGCGGTGGTGCGCAACTATCGCAAGGACGGCGCGCTGTTCTGGAATCAGTTGTTCATTGCGCCCGTGCCGAACGCGGAAGGCGTGATTACGCATCACATCGGCGTGATCAACGACGTCACCGACCTGATGCGCTACCAGGAACAGCTCGAATATCAGGCCAACTACGACAGCCTCACGCGCCTGCCCAACCGCAATCTCCTGCGCGACCGTCTGCAGCATGCGCTGATCGTCGCGCAGCGTCAGCACAAGGGCGTGGCCGTGGTGTTCATGGACCTCGACGGTTTCAAGAACGTCAACGACAGCCTGGGCCACAGCGTCGGCGATCGGCTGCTCGGCGTCGTGGCGGAGCGGCTCGCGCGCTGCACTCGCACGAGCGATACCGTCGCGCGTCACGGCGGCGACGAGTTCGTGATCGTGATGACGGACACTGTGGACGAACAATCGCTGATTGCGTGGATGGAGCGCGTGCGTGCTTCGATTTCGGAACCGGTCTGGCTCGACGGCACGGAACTGTACGTCGGGTGCAGCATGGGCGCGAGTCTTTTCCCGCAAGACGGCGACGACGCCGAAACGCTGATGAAAAAGGCGGACCTCGCGATGTATCGCGCGAAGGACATGGGCCGCAACACGTTCCAGTTCTATCAGCCGGAGATGAACGCGAGCGCGGGCGCGCGTCTGAATCTCGAAAGGCGCTTGCGCCGCGCGCTGCGCGACAACGAATTCCTGCTGCACTATCAGCCGCAGGTCGATATCGACAGCGGACAGATCGTCGGTACCGAGGCGCTGGTGCGTTGGAGCGATCCTGAAGTGGGGCTCGTGCCGCCGTCGTCGTTCATTCCGGTTGCCGAGGAAAGCGGTCTCATCGGCCCGCTGTCCGAATGGGTGCTGCGCGAGGCGTGCCGTCAAAACAAGGCCTGGCAAGACCTCGGCTTGCCGCCGGCGCGTGTGTCGGTCAACCTGTCGGCGCGCGTGTTCCAGCAGCGCGATATTGCAAAACTCGTCATGCAGGTGCTCGACGAGACCGGCCTCGAGCCGCAATACCTCGAACTGGAACTGACCGAGAGCGCGATCATGCGCAACGCCGAAGAAGCGGTGTCCATGCTCAACGAGCTGCACGCGCTCGGCATTGGCCTTGCCATCGACGACTTCGGCACGGGTTATTCGAGCCTCAGCTACCTGAAGCGTTTCCCAGTGGACCGGCTGAAGATCGACCGCTCGTTCGTATCCGACATCGGCATATCCGGCGACGACGAGACGATTACCTCGGCCATCATCGCGCTCGCTCATTCGCTGAAGCTGCAGGTGATAGCCGAAGGCGTCGAAACGTCGGCACAACTCGACTTCCTGAAGGAGCGTGCTTGCGACGAGATGCAAGGCTTCTACTTCGCGAAGCCTTTGTCCACCGAGGCAATTTACGACTTGATGCAAGGCGGCGCGGCGCGCGAACTCGCGCTGGTTTGAATGCGGCGGCGGCGCGGGCGGTCGCTGCTGCTGGATCGGTCGCGATACACCTACGCCCGCGTTAACGCCGCCGACCTCACACTGCCGGCGTGCTCGCGAAAACCGGCAACTGCTCCGCCGCAGCCGAAAATGCCTGCAAATGCGGATGCGCACTGGCGCGCACGATCTGCGGCAGCATTGCCTGAGTGAAGTTCCACGCGACCGCGAGCGTCACCTCCGCCGCGCCGAAGCGCTCCGCATCGGTTGGCAACGGCGCGGCCGCGGCTTCCTGTTCGAGCTCGGCATACGCGGCGAGCATCTGCCCGCGCACCCGCTCCATCCACGGCTCGTGCTGCTTGTCCACCGGCCGCAGATTGCGTTCGTAGACGATCTGCACCGTCTTGTCGCACGCGGCGAGTGAGAGTCCCGTCAAGCGCGCGGCGCGCAGGCAGTCTTCGGGACTGGACGGAAATAGCCGCTGCCCGGAACCGGCGAGCGACGCGAGATATTGAAGGATCACCGTCGAATCCATCACCGTCTTGCCGTTGTCGGCGACGAGCGTCGGCGCCTTGACCACCGCGTTGATAGCCGCGAACTGGTCGTAGGTACTGAACACGGAAATGGGCGCGTGTTCGAAATCCAGCTTCAGCATCTTCATGCAGATAGCCACCCGGCGCACGTAAGGCGAGTCCAGCATTCCGATCAGTTTCATGTTGCTCCCGTTAGAAGTTCTATCGCGATGCGCAGGTGCTCGCGGTGGCGTGCATCTGGCCGCCGGTGCAGTATGGCGCGCGTCAGGGCAATAGATTAAGCATCTCCGCGCGGCAGAAAAAGCGAAATTAATCGACGGTTTACGTCAGAATCTCTTACATGAAACCGATCCCGCCTTTGACCGCTCTGCGCTGCTTCGAGGCCGTCGCCCGGCTGGGCGGCGTCACCCAGGCCGCGCGCGAGTTGCATGTCACGCATTCGGCGGTGAGCCAGCAGATCAAGGTGCTCGAAGATGTGATGGGCGTCGCGCTTTTCGTACGCGAGGCGCGCGGCTTGCGGCCAACCGAAGAAGGCCGCCTCTACGCACTCGATATACGCGCGGCGCTGCGTGACATCACGCAGGCGACGCGACGCGCGCAGGCTCGTCCGCATGACAGCGAACTGGTGATCGCGACGTTGCCGTCGTTCGCGCAGCATTGGCTCGTGCCGCGTCTGCAGAGCTTTCGTGAAGCGCATCCGTACTATCGCGTGCGTCTTGCCACCGGCTTGCAACTCGAAGACTTGCGCACCGGCGTGAGCGATATCGCCATTCGTATGGGGCAGGGCCATTGGCCCGACGTCGCGCAGCAGAAATTGTTCGACGATGAAATGGTCGTGGTCGCGGCCCCGCATTTCGCGCTCGGGCCGAACGGCCGTTTTCCCGTCACCGCAGAAGACGTGGTCGCGTGTCCGCTGATTTCGAGCCCCGACGCACCGTGGGGCGACTGGTGCGAAGCGGCGAAAGTCGCGCAGCCGGTTGCCGCGCGCATGGTGTTGTCCGCGAACGACTCGAACGTGGTGATCAGCGCGGTGTTGCTGGGCCAAGGTGTCGCGCTGGAGCGGCGCAGTCTCGTCTCGCATGCGCTGAGCCGGGGCGAACTGGTGCAGATCACGTCAATTCGCGTGCCTTATCGCTACCCGTACTGGCTCGTGTGGCAGCAACGCGAAACGCTCACTGCGCAGCAGGCGCATTTTGCGCAGTGGATAGAAGGACAAGTCGACGCATATCTGCGCGCCGATGGTGCGCTAGCGTCTCAATAGCGGCGGGTGCCGGTTCGTGATTGCGCAATACATGCGCCATAGGTGCGCGATAGATGCGCTATTGAGCGCCGGCATGCAGTGCCTCAATAAACCCGGTCGAGTTCAATCGAGTGCGGGCAGCGCGCGCGGACGGCGGTCGCTGTCGGTAGCGACGTAGGTGAGGATCGCCTCGGTTACCTTCACGAGATCTTCTGTGAGGCTCATACGTTGCGCGTAGACCTCGACGGAAACGGTGACCGACGTATTGCCCGTTTTGACGATGTCCGCGTAAAAGCTCAGCAGATCGCCGACGAACACTGGTTGCTTGAACACGAACGAGTTGACCGCGATGGTCGCGACACGTCCATTCGCGCGGCGGCTCGCCGGAATCGAACCGGCAATGTCCACTTGCGCCATGATCCAGCCGCCGAACACGTCGCCGTGAACGTTCGCGTCCGACGGTTGCGGCATGACGCGCAGTGCGCAAGGCTTTTGCGGGAGTTGGAGAATATCGGTCATTGGTACCCTGGAAACGCGTGTTGATCTGTTTGGCTTTGTCGACTGGGCCAGCAGGTGGACTACGCGGCAACCGCTCCACGCAAGCTGCGGACATCGCCAGACGGCAAGCCCGCTCGGTCAACCTTCGACCGAATGCCCGGATAGCCCACGAAAAGCGGCGCCGGCCGGCTTCTGCGACAATAGGAAGATCAGGAATTGTACGGGAAAGCGCCCAGCGAGGTTGCGCCACCAGGCAACGTGCCACGTGCACACAATGGCCGGCGTACCGCTGTGAACTCCGGCATTTCCACCTCCTCCCCAGCCGAATCCATGCGCCGCTCGCTTCCGTCAGAACCCTCGCCCATCTCCACCCAACCGCGCAACGACTGGCAGACGATCCTGTCGCTGCTGCCTTACCTTGCGACCTACAAGTGGCGCGTGATCTTCGCGCTCAGTTGCCTGATCGGCGCGAAGATCGCCAATCTTGGCGTGCCGATCGTGATGAAGCGTATTGTCGACAGCCTCGCGTCGGTGCAGCATCTGACCGCGCTCGGCCGCGCGCACGATTCGCCGGGCATCGTGCTGCTCGGCGGCGTCGGCTTGCTGGTGGTCGCGTATGCGGTGGTCCGGCTTTCCACGTCGCTCTTCACCGAATTGCGGGAAATCCTGTTTTCGAAAGTGACCGAAAGCGCGGTGCGGCAGCTTGCGCTCAAGGTGTTCCGGCATCTGCATGGCTTGTCGTTGCGCTTTCATCTGGACCGGCAAACGGGCGGCATGTCGCGCGACATCGAACGCGGCACGCGCGGCATCACGCAGCTCATCTCTTATTCGCTGTACAGCATTCTGCCGACGCTGGTCGAAGTCGGGCTCGTGCTCGGGTTTTTCGTCGTCAAATACGAGGCGTATTACGCGGTGGTCACGTTCGTGGCTCTTGCGGTGTACATCGTGTTCACGGTGAAGGTGACCGAGTGGCGCACGCATTTTCGCCGCACGATGAACGAACTCGATTCGAAAGCGAACTCGCGCGCAATCGACTCGCTGCTCAACTATGAGACCGTCAAATATTTCGGCAACGAAGAGTGGGAAGCAAGCCGCTACGATGAAAATCTGAAGCGCTATCGCACGGCTGCGATCAAGTCGCAGCGTTCGCTGTCGGCGCTGAATTTTGGACAGCAGGCGATTATCGGCACGGGACTCGTGTTCATTCTGTGGCGCGCGACCGAAGGCGTGATGGCCGGACGCCTCACGCTCGGCGATCTCGTGCTGATCAACACATTCATGCTGCAGCTTTATATTCCGTTGAATTTTCTTGGCGTGGTCTATCGGGAACTGAAGCAAAGCCTCACCGACATGGACCGCATGTTCACGCTCCTCGGAGCCGCGCAGGAAGTGCCGGACCTTCCCGACGCGCCCGCGTTGCAAGTGAGCGGTGCGCAAGTGCGCTTTGACCGGGTGAACTTCTCGTACGAACCGGCGCGGCAGATTCTGCACGACGTGAGCTTTACGATTCCAGCCGGCACCACCACGGCGGTGGTCGGCCATAGCGGCTCGGGCAAGTCGACGCTCGCGCGGCTCATGTTCCGCTTCTACGACCTGGACCGCGCGACGGGCGGCGCGATTACCATCGACGGTCAGGACATTCGTGACGTGGCGCAGGCTTCGCTGCGTGCTTCGATCGGCATCGTGCCGCAGGACACGGTGCTGTTCAACGATTCGATCTACTACAACATCGCTTATGGACGGCCGTCCGCGACGCGCGACGAAGTAATCGCGGCGGCGCGCGCCGCGCACATTCATGAGTTCATCGAAGGACTGCCGAAAGGATATGACACGCCCGTCGGCGAACGTGGGCTGAAGCTCTCGGGCGGCGAGAAGCAGCGTGTCGCGATCGCGCGGACCATCCTGAAGAACCCGCCGATCCTGTTGTTCGACGAAGCCACGTCGGCGCTCGACTCGCGTTCAGAGCGCGCCATCCAGCACGAGCTCGATCAGATCGCACGCGAACGCACGACGCTCATCATCGCGCACCGGCTTTCGACGGTGGTACACGCACAGCAGATCATCGTGATGGACAAGGGGCGCATTGTCGAGCGCGGCACGCACGCCGAACTGTTGCGCGCGAATGGCCTGTTCGCTCAGATGTGGGCGTTGCAGCAGCAACGCGCGGCCGAAGCCCCGGAGTCGGCGGAGATTATGGGGGCGGGCAATGGCGAGCCGTGAAGCGGCGGGCGGCGCGCGTAGGGCGCCGCGCGGCTGAAGCGCGCTCTCGCGCGGCGTCGCTCAGCGCTCGACCAACCGCTGATCCAGTGCCTGAAGCTGCGCCGGCGTTCCGACGTTTTCCCACAGGCCTTCGTATAGCTCGCCAGTCGCGAGACCGCGCGCGATGGTCTCGCGGTAGTACGGCTTGAGCGCACGCCGTGTACCGCGCGGGAGATCGCGGAACATGCGCGTGTCGTAGAGCCCGATATTGCCGAACGTGATGCGCGGCTCGGCGTCGAGCGACAACACGCCGTCCGTGAGCGCAAAGTCGCCGTTCGGATGAAACGCCGGATTGGGCACCATGACCAGATGCATGCCCGGCTCCGCCAGCGACTTCATTGCCTGCGCATGCGCATTCAATGCGCGATAGTCGAAATCCGCGTACACGTCGCCGCTTACTGCGAGGAACACCTCGCTCACGCCGTTATCCTCGATAAGCGGCAGCGCGTTGACAATGCCGCCCGCCGTCTCGAGCGCTTCGTGCTCGGGCGAATAGCGCAACTGCACGTGCCAGCGCGAACCGTCGCCGAGCGCGGCTTCGATCTGCTCGCCGAGCCACGCGTGATTGATGACAATCGTCTCGAAGCCCGAGCGGGCGAGCCGCTCGATCTGCCACACGATCAGCGGTTTGCCGCCTACTTCGAGCAAAGGCTTGGGGCACGCGTCGGTCAACGGACGCATGCGCTCGCCGCGGCCCGCGGCGAAAATCATCGCTTTCTTCAGAGACATTGTGTTGGGTCAGAACGTGTAGCCGACTTCGTTCGAGCGGCCTTCGAGATCGTCGAGCAGCTTCGCGAACGGACGCAGCGGCGCATAACGCTCGGCCACCTTGCGCGCATAGCCGATGAAGCGCGGCAGATCTTTCATGTAGTGCGGTTTGCTGTCGCGGTAATTGATGCGGCAGAACAGACCCAGCACCTTGATATGCCGTTGCAGTCCCATCCACTCGATCTGGCGGTAGAACTCTCCGAAATCGGGATCGACGGGCAAGCCGGCTTTCTTTGCGCGCTCCCAGTAGTACACGAAGCAATCTAGCTCGAATTCCTCGTCCCAACTGAGGAACGCGTCGCGCAGCAACGACGCGACGTCGTAGGTAATGGGGCCGTACACCGCGTCCTGGAAGTCGAGCACGCCGGGATTGGCCTTGGAGCTCGCTTCGCTCGCCGCATTCGGCGCGGCGCAGACCATCAGATTGCGCGGCATGAAATCGCGCAGCATGAACGCTTGCGGCTGCGCCCGCGCGCTCGCTATCAGCAACGCGAACGTGCGGTCGAGCAGGCCGCGGGTGTTGTCGTCCACCTCGCGGCCAAGGTGCCGGCCGATGAACCACTCGGGCATCAACTCCATCTCGCGGCGCAGGAAGGCTTCGTCGAACGGCGGCAGCACGTCTTCGCGTGACGTGAGCTGCCAGCGGATCAGCGCGTCGATTGCGTCGCGCATCAACGTGCGGGCGCGGCGCGGGTCGTTGTCGTTTTGCGCGGCGGTGAGCGCGCCGAGGTACGACTCGGTGCCCAGGTCGGTGACGAGCATGAACCCGGCGTCGAAGTCGGTCTCCAGCACGCGCGGCACGTGCACGCCGGCGTCGCCGAGCAGATGCGCGACCTGCACGAATTCCCGGCACTTTTCGGGCGGAGGGGCGTCGACCGCGATCAGCGTGCCAGAGCTTTCGCCTTGCGCCGCCTTACCGGCGAGCCGGAAATAGCGGCGAAAACTGGCGTCGGACGAAGCCGGTGCGAGCGTGCCGAGATCGAGCGAATAGCGCGCCGCGTGGCTTTGCAGCCAGGCCTCGAGCAGTTCGAGGCGGCGGTCGGCGGAGTGGCGTGTGAAGTCTTGGGAAGGGGGCAGCGTCATGAAAACCGGCGGCAAATTCAGGGGGGCAACGTCTTGCCATATAATACCCCACGACTTTTTTGACGCGACTCACGCCAGCTTTCGCGTATTCCGCTTTACCGCCCGCCTCACCGTTCGAAGATTGTAAATATTGATGTGCAGCCGACTGTCACGGTCGTGGTGTGCAGGCGGTGGATCGTGACTGCAGAAGCTGACGGACGGGCCGATTCGCCAAACGATACATGCCGCCTAGACAGCTTTCCCAAACGATTCCCTCTTGTGCCGCGGTGCCGCGCAAAAGGCGGCTCGTCGCGGCGTTGATCGCCGTTCCGGGTCTCATGCCCGCGCTCGCTCACGCCCAACTGGCGGGCGAGGCCGCGCAGCCGCAGCCCATCGACCCGCCCTGGGGCATGCAGCTCGCCCCGCAACTCGAAGATCATGTGCTGCAGCCGGGGCAGAAGCCGGCCACGTTCGTCCTCGGCGATTCGACCAACGGCACGACCGATCAGGACATGGCCGTCAAGGGCTCGGCTGAAGTGCGCCGCAATACCGTCGTGATCAAGGCCGACGCGCTGCATTACGATCAGGACACGGACATGGCCGACGCATACGGCCAGGTCCGCATGAACAACAACGGCACCACGTTCGCCGGACCGGAAGCGCACTTGCGCGTGGATTCGAGCGAAGGCTTCATGACCGCGCCGAAGTACCACTTCAACGTAACGGGCGGTTCGGGCAGTGCGGAGCGCGTCGACCTGCTTGATAACGAGCGCTCGGTGTTCACCAAGGGTACTTACACCGCCTGCGCGTGCGCGGACGATCCGGCGTGGTACATCAAGGGCAGCGAATTCGACTTCGACACCGGCGCCGACGAAGGCGTGGCCCACAACGGCGTGCTGTTCTTCCAGGGCGTGCCGGTTTTCGCGTCGCCGTGGCTGTCGTTTCCGCTGTCCGGCGAGCGGCGCAGCGGTATTCTGCCGCCCACGTTTTCGCTCAGTTCGACGAACGGCTTCGAACTGTCGGTGCCGTATTACTTCAACATCGCGCCAAATCGCGATCTGACGGTCACGCCGCGCATCATTTCGAAGCGCGGTGTGCAGTTGCAGAGCACGTTCCGCTATCTTTCGCCTACGTATTCCGGGTCGATCTCCGGCGAGTTCCTGCCGGACGACCGGCTGACCAAGACGAACCGGTACGCGCTGTACATCCAGCACAACCAGAACTTCGGCAACGGGTTCGGCGGCTACATCTACTACAACAAGGTTTCGGACAACACGTATCCGGAAGACCTGTCGTCGTCGGTCAATCAGTTCATGAACGGCACCCAGCTCCTGTATCAACAGGAAGCCGGGCTGACGTATAACAACGGCCCGTGGTCGGTGCTCGCGCGCGAGCAGCACTGGCAGACGCTGACGCCGTCGGTCGCACCGTATGGCCGCGAGCCGCAGTTGAACGTGAAGTACTCGAAGTACAACGTGGGTGGGTTCGACTTCGGCGCCGAAGCGGACTACACGAACTTCCGCATTACGACCGCGGACATGACCGAAGGTCAGCGGGTGCTGTTCAACCCGTACATTTCGTACTCGGTCGTCGGGCCCGGCTACTTCGTCACGCCGAAGGTGCAATGGCATTTCGCGTCGTATAACCTGCGCAACATCAGCGGCGACGTGCCGGTCGGGACGCCGAAGAATTTCACCGAATCAATCCCGACGCTGAGCTTCGACACGGGGCTCATTTTCGACCGTTCGGTCCGGCTCTTCGGCGAGGATTACATCCAGACGCTCGAGCCGCGTCTGTACTACGTGTACACGCCGTATCGCAATCAGGAGTCCGCGCCGCTCTTCGACACCGCCGAATCGGACTTCGGGCTCGCGGAAATCTTCACGCCAAACACGTTCGTCGGCAACGACCGCATTGCGGACGCGAACCGTCTGACCGCGGCCATCACCACGCGCTTCATCAACCCGGCAACGGGCGACGAACGCGCGCGTTTCGTGATCGCGCAGCAGTACTACTTCCAGGATCAGCGTGTCACGCTGCTCCCGAATCAGACGAGCACGCAAGCCACGCATTCGGACCTGATCGTGGGCGCGTCGCTCAAGCTCGGGGCTGGTTTCGCGTCGGAAACCGCGTTCCAATATAATGCCGACAACAATCAGCTGGTCAAGACGAGCGTCGGTTTTGGGTTCAGTCCGGCGACCGGCAAGGTGCTCAACGTCGGGTATCGCTACACGCGTGCGAACACCACGCTGGAAAACCAGCCTATCAATCAGGTACTGGTGTCGGGGCAATGGCCGCTCACGCATCGGGTATTCGGGGTCGGGCGGTTCAATTACGATCTGGGCGGGCATCGGATCGTCGACGGGCTCGTGGGCTTGCAATACGACGCGGACTGCTGGACGCTCGGCGCGGGTATCCAGCGTTACGCAAACGGCCTGAATACGTCGGGGCAGCATCAGTCGAGCACGCGTTTTCTCGCGCAGTTGACGTTCAAGGGCTTGTCGAGCGTCGACAACGGGCTGATCTCCGCGTTCCGCAGCAGCGTGGCGGGCTACACGCCGCTGCCGCCTCCGCCGCCGCCCGAGTCGCGGTTCATCAATTACGAATGACGCTCGCCCGGTCGTTCATCGAATGCGAAAAGACGGGCCAGGCGTGCCCGACATCATTGGAGTATCTGTGGCAATCATGAAAAAGCTTCGCTTGGCAACGCTCGCGGCAGGTCTTGCCGCCGCGGCGTCTTTCCTGTCGGTTGCGCCGGTACAGGCGCAGGCGCTGGGCGGCAACCGCGGCGGCCAGACCGTCGACACGATCGCCGCAGTGGTCAACAACGGTGTCATCACACGGCGCGAGCTCGAAGAGCGCGTGGGCCTGATTACCCGGCGTCTGAGCCAGCAGAACGCCCCGATTCCGCCGGCCGATCAGTTGCGTCAGCAGGTGCTCAACCAGATGGTGCTTGAGCGCATCCAGTTGCAGAAGGCGAAAGAAGACGGCATCAATATCGACGACGCAGCGGTGCAGAAAACGCTCGAGCGGCTCGCACAGGCGAACAACCTGTCGCTCGACGTGTACCGCTCGCGGATCGAGGCGCAAGGCGTGCCTTGGGCCACGTTCACGAGCGACGCGCGGACCGAGCTCACGCTTTCGCGTCTGCGTGAAAAGGAAGTGGACAGCAAGGTCACGGTGTCGGACGCTGAAGTCGCGAACTACATCGCCAGTCAGCGCGGCCCCAATGCCGGCGCGACGAGCGATCTGCACATGCAGCATATCCTGCTGAAGGCGCCGCTGAACGCGCCGCAAACGGATATCGAAGCGGCCCAGAAGAAGGCCGAGGCATTGCTCGCCGAAGCCAAGGGCGGCGCCAACTTCGAGAAGCTGGCGAAATCGAATTCGCAGGCGCCGGACGCATCGAAGGGCGGCGACATGGGTTTCGCCGCGCCGTCAAAGCTGCCGCCGGAATTCGTGAAGGCCGCGTCGGCATTGCGTCCGGGGCAGGTCAATCCGGAAGTGATCCGCACCAACGACGGCTTTGAAGTCGTGCGCCTCGTCGACCGTCGCAGCGGTCAGGGCACGAGTTCGGACGCGCCGAAGCTCGTGCAAACGCACGTGCGGCACATCCTGCTGCGCGTGGGCGACGGCATGTCCGAGCCGCAAGCGCGCCAGAAGCTGCTCGAAATCAAGAAGGAAATCGCTGCGGGCGGCGACTTCGCGAAGTTCGCTCACACGTATTCGCAAGACGGTTCTTCGTCGCAAGGCGGCGACTTGGGCTGGATCAGCCCCGGCGAGACTGTGCCCGAATTCGAGCGCGCGATGAACACCTTGCAGGACGGACAGATCAGCGACCCGGTGCGCAGCGAATACGGCTATCACCTGATTCAGGTGCTGGAACGCCGCGAGTCTGAAGGCTCCATCGCGCAACAAATGGATCTTGCGCGCCAGGCTATCGGTCAGCGCAAGGCGGAGCAGGCTTACGCCGACTGGCTGCGCGAACTGCGCGACACCGCCTACGTCGAAGTAAAGCCCGATCTGTCTCGCGTTCAATAAACTTCATGAATTCCGCCGCCCCGTCAGCCAGCTTGCCGTTGCAGATCGCGATCACGACGGGCGAACCCGCCGGCGTCGGTCCCGAGCTGACCGCGCAGGCGCTTGCGGGCGCGGCGGCACACTGGCCCGGCGCGCGGTTCACCGTGCTGGGCGATGCGGCTCTTGTCGCCGAACGGGCGCGCTCAGTCGGCGTAGATTGGCCGGCGCTCGTGGCCGACACGTCGCACATTCAGGTACAGCACCGGCCGCTCGGCGCGCCGGCTGTCGCGGGCAAGCTCAACGCCGCCAATGGACGCTACGTGCTGGATCTGCTGGACAGCGCGATAGACGGCGCAATGGCCGGCACATTCGACGCCATCGTTACCGCGCCGCTGCAAAAGAGCACCATCAACGACGCGGGCGTGCCGTTCACCGGCCACACCGAGTATCTCGCCGAGCGCACGCGCACGCCGCGCGTGGTGATGATGCTGGCGGGCACCGGCGAGCGTCCGTTGCGGGTTGCGCTCGCCACCACGCATCTGCCGCTGAAGGACGTTTCCTCCGCGCTTTCGGTGGAGGGCATCGTCGAAACGCTGCGTATTATCGATCACGATTTGCGGCATCATTTTGGGTTGCCCGCGCCGCGCGTTCTCGTCACAGGTCTGAACCCGCATGCCGGCGAGAACGGTTATCTTGGTCGCGAGGAGATCGACGTGATCTCGCCGGCGCTCAAGCTCGCGAACGGTGAAGGCATCGACGCGCGCGGTCCGTATCCGGCGGACACGCTGTTTCAGCCGCGTTATCTGGACCAGGCCGACTGCGTGCTCGCGATGTTCCACGATCAGGGCTTGCCGGTGCTCAAATACGCGACGTTCGGCGAAGGCATTAACGTCACGCTGGGCTTGCCGATCATCCGCACTTCGGTCGATCACGGTACTGCGCTTGATCTCGCCGGCACGGGCCGCGCCGACGCGGGCAGCCTGATCGCCGCCATCGACACGGCCGTTCTCATGGCGCAACATCGCCGCGCGGGCTGATTCAACGTCGCATCGGCGCCTCGCGCGTAATCATTTCCAGGCAGTTTTCTTTCTTTAGCGTTTCTTCGATGTCCACCAGCAGACAGCAGCAGGGCCGGCACCAAGGCCATATCGCGCGCAAGCGTTTCGGGCAGAACTTCCTGGTCGACATGGGCGTGATCGATTCGATCGTCGATGTGATCGGGCCGCAGCGCGGCCAGCGCATGGTCGAAATCGGGCCGGGGCTCGGCGCACTGACCGAACCGTTGATCGAGCGTCTCGCGACGCCCGAGGCGCCCTTGCACGCGGTCGAACTGGACCGCGATCTGATCGGGCGTCTGAAGAACAAGTTCGGCGAGCTGCTTCAGCTGCACGCCGGCGACGCACTCGCGTTCGACTTCGGCTCGCTCGCCGCGCCGGGCGACGAGCCGTCGCTACGCATTGTCGGCAACTTGCCGTACAACATTTCGAGCCCACTGCTGTTTCATCTCACTGCGTTCGCGCACCGTGTGATCGACCAGCACTTCATGCTGCAGAACGAAGTGGTCGAGCGGATGGTGGCCGAGCCAGGCACCAAGGCCTTCAGCCGTCTCTCGGTGATGCTGCAATACCGCTACGTCATCGACAAGCAGCTGGACGTGCCGCCCGAGGCATTTCAGCCGCCGCCCAAAGTCGATTCGGCAATTGTGCGAATGATCCCGTATGCGCCGCACGAACTCACGCCCGTGGACCAGCGCGTACTCGGCGAAGTGGTGACGGCGGCTTTCTCCCAGCGTCGCAAGATGTTGCGCAATACGTTGGCTGCGTTGCGCGATACCGTCGATTTCGACGCCATTGGCTTCGACCTGCAGCGCCGCGCCGAAGACGTGCCGGTGGCCGAATACGTGCGCGTCGCGCAGATCGTGGCGGGTAAGCGTTAAGCGGTGGGCGCGGGGGGTAGAGCGCTGGGGTTCGTGGGCTGAAGCGTCGGTAGGAGTTCCGAGCCGTTGAGCCGGGAGTTCAGGCGCAATGGTTACGGACGAAAGCGCGAGCCGCTCACCGCTTTCCCGGCGCATTGACCAGCGCGATGCCGGTCAGCACGAGTGCTGCGGCCATCAGAAACCGCAAGCTGAATGACTCGCCGAGCAGCAGCACGCCGAAGGTGACCCCGAACATCGGTGTGAGAAACGAGAACACCGACAGGCGCGACGCGACATAGCGCGTGAGCAGCCAGAACCACACCAGATAGCTGACGAACGCGACCACCACCGCCTGATACGCGAGGCTCGCGATCGCCAACGGCGTGACCGTGTCCGCGTGCGCCTCGCCGAACGCAAGCGCCAGCGCGAGCAGCACCACGGCCGACACCGCCAGTTGATAGAAGAGCGTCTTGCTTGCGCTGGAGTGCGCAAGCCGCGTCGCGCGCACCACGACGGTCGTCGCCGCCCAGGCGATGCCTGCGAGCACGCCGAGTGCGTCGCCGGCTACAGCGGCCAGCGACGCGCTGCGCGCCGTTGCGCCATGCAGGAAGCCATCCGCGAAAGCCAGCGTGATGCCGGCAAAAGCCACGAAAATGCCGAGCCATTGAATGCGCCGCATCCGCTCGCCATCGACGAACCAGTGCAAGCCCAACGCCGTAAAGCAAGGTGCGGTGTACAGAAAAACCGCCATGCGCGACGCACTCGTGAGTGTGAGTCCGAGGAAGATGCACACGAACTCGGCAGCGAACAGGACGCCCGCCAGCAGACCGGCGCTCAGCGTGCCGTCGTCGCGGAAAAGCGGCGTGCCGCGCGAGCGCGCCCAGCCCCAGACCAGCAGCGTGGCGATCGCCGAACGCAAGCCCGCCTGGAAAAACGGTGGCAACGCTGCGTTGGCGCTTTTGATCGCCACTTGCTGGAATCCCCAGATAGCGCACAAGCCGACCATCAGCAGAATGGCGAAGCCATCGGGGGCGCGGCGCGTGGGAAGGGCAGTGGTGCTCATGGCGTTGTGGTGACGAAAAGGGCAGGACGGGGTTGTCCGGCGCAGCGCGTACGATACCAAACCCGCCCACGCGTCCATTCGATGACCCCACCGCCTACGCGTGCTTCCGACAAGTCGCAAGTCATTTGCGAATTCCGGGACGCCTGCGCAACTCCCGCGCAACACCTCGCGCAACATCTATTTCTTACCATCCCGATTTCGCGCTAAGGTTCGACGACATGTTCTGTCGGTACTTTCGTACGCGCTGCGTCGCGGAATCGGGCTTCAGTAGCTTCAGTCGCTTCAGTAAGAGGCGGGCCACCGGGCGATGCGTCGCGTGAGCAGACAAACTCCATCCGCGCAAAGCGGAGCCTGTACGAGGAAACGGCATGAAGACCCTCAGCAGAGGCGCGGCGGTCGTGGCGTTGGTATCGTTCGGTTGTCCAGTTGCGCAGGCTCAATCGAGCGTGACGCTTTACGGCGTGGTCGACGAGAGCGTGCGCTACCTGACGCATGCCAACAAAGCGGGCGACTCTTCTCTCGGGCTGGGCACGGGCGGCATGACGCAAAGCCGCTGGGGGCTGAAAGGAGTCGAAGACCTTGGCGGCGGCTGGTCCACCTTCTTCAAACTCGAAAATCGCCTGTACATCAACAGTGGACAGAGCGATCCGACCTTGCCGTTCTTCAACGAAGCGCAGGTCGGTGTGCGCTCCACTTCCTACGGGCAGGTCATTTTGGGCCGTCAGTACAACGTGATGATCGAAGGCATCACGGTAGGCGGTTACGGCAGCAATCCGTGGATTCCTTACGACTTCAGCTTCCAGCCTGAGGTGACGATGACGGGCGGCATCTGGACCAGTAATCAGGTGCAGTACCAGGCAAAGTACAACGGCTTGACCTTCGCGGCGGGCTACGCGTTCGGCGGCAACGCCGGCAATTCGTACGGCAGCCAGATCGGCGCGGCGGCCGCTTATGCGCCCCCGGGAGGACCGTTTACCGTCGGCGGCGCGTACGAGGAGTCGAAAGACTCGGTCAACGGAGCCTCGGCCAAAGCGTGGACATTCGGCGGCTCGTACACGTGGAACAAAACGCGCTTTGCGCTGGGTTACATAGTCAATCGGGCCGACGCCGGTTTCTCAACTTTCGCGAACGGACCGTTTACGGCTGCCGCGCTGACCGCGCTGAAATACACGGACTTTTCGCGACGACGCATGTTCATGGGCGGTATCACGCAGCAGGTGGGCGACGCCTGGCACCTCGCGGCCAACGTCTGGCGCACGCTGCAGGACGGCAAGACCGCGGCCAAAGACGGTTCGGCATGGCAATATCAGCTCGTCGCGGACTACAACCTGTCAAAGCGCACTGATGTGTATGTGGAAGGCGATTATTCGCTGTATCGCGGCGATTTGATCGGCGCGCAACTGCAAGGCGTGAATGGCGTCGGGCTCGCGCAAAAAGGCTCGCAAATCGGCTTGATGGCGGGGCTGCGGCATCAGTTCTGACATATCGGTACAAGGCGGCGCGGCGCGCGCTCCACGCCGCCCGCTGAGCGCCGGCGTCCCTGCAACGACGGTCGATTCCGGGTACATTTACGGTCTCGACATCAAGCAACAGGGAGTACACGATGCGCCTGCTTCACACCATGCTCCGGGTCGGTAACCTGGACCGTTCGATCGCGTTCTACACCGAACTGCTCGGCATGAAGTTACTGCGCCGCGAAGATTATCCGGACGGCAAATTCACGCTGGCGTTCGTCGGCTACACGGACGAGCGCGACGGCACTGTCATCGAACTGACGCACAACTGGGACACGCCGGCCTATGACCTCGGCAACGGCTTCGGGCATCTCGCCGTCGAGGTGGAAGACGCCTATGCAGCATGCGACAAAATCAAGGCGCAAGGCGGCACGGTTGTGCGCGAAGCGGGGCCGATGAAACACGGCACCACGGTGATCGCATTCGTCACCGATCCGGACGGCTACAAGATCGAGTTCATCCAGAAGAAAAAATAAACGCCGGCGCCGGCGAGCCGGGGTCTCATTCGATCACGTCATGAACAACAACAATCCCTACTTCAACGAACTCGATGCGATCCACGTCGAAATCGAGGCCTTGTTCGACGGTTCCGCGGACGACCTCGCGCTCGAACGGATCATGGCGCGCTTCGCGCCGCAGTTCACGTTGATCATGCCGTCCGGCGCCGCGCTCGATCGCGCCGCGCTGCGCGAGACGTTCGCGAGGCTGCGCGGCGCGCGGCCAGGCTCGCAGATCGACATTCGCGACAGGGAGATCGTCGTCGAATATCCGACTGGCGCGGTCGTGAAATATCGCGAGTATCAGCGGGACAATGCGGGCAATGCGAACGTGCGGCGCTCAACCGCAGTGATGGACGTCGACGCGCAAGGCAAGGTGACGTGGCGTCATTTGCATGAGACGTTTTGCACGGAGTAGGTTGCGCGGCGTTGGTCATTGTCCACGCCGCGTCGGCCTCTCACGGCACTGCGGCAAGCGGGACAAAACGCCGGCTCTAGAGCGTCGGCAGCAGTTCCGGCGGATGCGACTTCAGCGTCTGCCGCGCTTCGCGGAATTCCGGAAAAATCGATTCGACCGTTTGCCAGAAGCGCGGGCTGTGATTCATTTCCCGCAGATGCGCCAACTCATGCGCGACGACGTAATCGATGATAGAAAGCGGAAAGTGAATCAGCCGCCAGTTCAGGCGAATCTTGCCGTCACTCGAACAACTACCCCAACGCGTGGCCGCTGAAGAGAGCGCATACGCGCGATAGTTGACGCCCAGCTTCTCCGCATAAATAGCGAGGCGCTCGCCGAACACACGCTTCGCTTCGGTCTGCAACCAGCCTTGCACGCGGTCCTTGATCTGCTGCGGGTCCGCTTGCAGAGGCAGCGGCACTTGCAGGGCGGAGTCGGTCGCGCTAAACGCGAGCGTGCCTTGCGGCGAGCCGAGCGTTACGCGCACCGGCTGCCCGAGATAGGGCACCTCGGCGCCGTCTTTCCAGTCGACCTTCGGCAACGCGCGCTGTTCGACGCGCGTTTGCCATTCGATCAGCTTCGTGAAAATCCAGCGCTGTTTTTCGGTGATCGCGGTTTCGATATCGGCGAGCGTGACCCAACGCGGCGCGGTGATCGTGAGACCGGTGCTGTCGATTGCGAAGCCGATCGAGCGGCGCGCCGAACGCTTGAGCGCGTAATGCAGCGTGCGCGACCCGATGACGAGACTGCGCAGCTTGCTGCCGTCTGGTGCAAGCGGCACCGCGGGCTGCTGACCCTGAGGCGTTGCCGAAGGCGCGGACGGTGAAGGGGACGACGAAGTCGACCCCGGCTCTGCGAAGAGCGGGAGATCGAGTTGCCGGTTATCGAGCGCCGCAGCGGGCTGCGGCGTAGGAGACTTCTGCATCGGATTCGGCTTCGCGCAAGTACGCCTTCGAGGGCGTGGGCGCGTCAGATAGGTGCGGCGGCGGAACTGCTTCCCGCCGCGCGATACGCAGTAGGATCGATGCGACGCATTTCAGCTTCGATCCACTGTTCGACGCGCGTGTTCACTTCGTCGGGCGTGAGCCCCGTGGTCTCGATCGGCTTGCCGATCGACACTGTGACTATACCCGCATATTTGATAAACGAGTTGCGAGGCCACACGCGTCCGGCGTTGTGAGCGATCGGCACGACCGGCGCGCCGGTTGCAATCGCAAAACGCGCACCGCCGGTTTTGTACTTGCCCTGCTTGCCAGTCGGCGTGCGTGTGCCTTCCGGAAACATGATCACCCAGGCGCCTTCCGCCATGCGTGCCTTGCCTTGCCTGATCACCGATTCGAACGCGTACTTGCCTTCTTTACGGTCGATATGAACCATCTTCAGGAGGCCGAGCGCCCAGCCGAAAAACGGCACATACAGCAACTCGCGCTTGAACACGTAGCACAGCGGCCGAGGCATCAAGGCGGGAAACGCCAGCGTTTCCCATGCCGATTGATGCTTCGACAACAACACCGCCGGACCGTTGGGCAGGTTCTCCATGCCCTCGATCTTGTAGCGGATACCGTTGAGCCAGCGCACCGCGTTGAGCGTTGCACGGCACCAGCCGGCCGCCATCCAGTAGCGGCTATCGGCGCGCATGAACGGGAACGCAATGAAGCATGCGGTCGCGTACGGCACCGTGAACACGATGAAGTAAATCAGCAGCAGCAAAGAACGAATGAAGCGCATCGGCGTGGTCAGTAAGAGGTGGGGACTCGCGTGGTACGCATCACTCTTGAGCGTCGGCGAGGAAGTCGAGCGCGAACGCTCGCAGGTCGTCGTGGACGACGGTGCCATCCGGCAGGCCGCCCGCCGTGAGCGTCTTGCGGCCTTTGCCCGTGAGCACCAGATGAACCGGGTGGCCGAGCGCCGCGCCCGCTTGCAGGTCGCGCATCGCGTCGCCGACCACCGGCGTGTTTTCCGGGTCGACCTCGAAACGCTCGTTGATCATCTTCAGCATGCCGGGCTTCGGCTTGCGACATTCGCAGTGGTCTTCCGCCGTGTGCGGGCAGAAGAACACCGCGTCGATGCGCCCGCCCACGGACGCTGCCATGCGATGCATCTTGAGATGCATTGCGTTGAGTGCGTTCATGTCGAAGAGCCCCCGGCCGATGCCCGACTGGTTCGTTGCGACCGCTACGCGATAGCCCGCCTGGCTGAGACGCGCAATCGCTTCGAGCGAGCCCGGCAACGCGACCCACTCGTCCGGCGACTTGATGAACGCGTCGGAGTCGGCGTTGATCACGCCGTCGCGGTCGAGGATCACCACTTTTTTGGTCGGCATGGCGTGCGGCTCAGGCGGCGAGTCGGGAAATGTCGGCGACGCAATTCATCTGCTGATGCAGTGCGCCGAGCAACGCCAGACGATTCGCGCGCAGCGCCGGATCTTCAGCGTTGACCATCACGTCGTTGAAGAACGTGTCGACCGGTTCGCGCAACGCGGCAAGCGCGGTAAGCGCGCCCGTGTAATCGCGTGCGGCGAGTTGCGACTGCACACGCGGCGCTACCTGCTCCAGCTGCGCATGCAAGGCCTTTTCCGCCGGTTCGAAGAGCAGCGTGACCTGTACGCCGCCGGTAGCGGTAGCGCCTTCCGACTTCTTCAGGATGTTCGAGATGCGCTTGTTGGCTGCCGCGAGCGATGCCGCTTCCGGCAACGCCGCGAACTCGCGTACTGCATCGAGGCGCGCGACGATTTCGTCGAGACGCGTCGGGTTGAGCGCGAGCACCGCGTCGATTTCGCCCGGCGCGTGACCGCGTTCGCGCAACAAACCACGCAGACGATCCATGCTGAAGTCGTAGATGGCTTGCGTCGAATCGACGACGTTCGGCACCGCGGCAAATTGCGCGTAAGCGGTGCGCAGCAGTTCGACGAAGTCCACGGCCAGTTGCTTCTCGACCAGAATGCGCAGCACGCCGAGCGCGTGACGGCGCAACGCGAACGGGTCTTTCTCGCCGGTGGGTTGCAGACCGATGCCCCAGATGCCGACCAGCGTTTCGAGCTTGTCGGCCAGCGCGACGACCGTGCCGGTTGCCGTACCCGGCAACGCGTCGCCGGAGAAACGCGGCTGATAATGTTCCGAGCATGCGAGCGCGACTTCTTCCGGCTCGCCGTCGTGGCGCGCGTAGTAGGTGCCCATCGTGCCTTGCAGCTCGGGGAACTCGCCGACCATGTCGGTGATCAGATCGGCCTTGGCCAGACGCGCGGCGCGCTTCGCGAGCGCCACGTCCGCGCCGATCAGTCCGGCGATCGCGCCGGCCAGCGCTTCGACGCGCTCCACGCGTTGCAGCGCCGAGCCGAGCTTGTTGTGATACACGACGTTCGCAAGCAACGGCACGCGGTCGGCGAGCGGCTTCTTTTTGTCCTGCTCGAAGAAGAATTTCGCGTCGGCCAAACGCGGGCGCACCACACGCTCATTGCCTTCGACAATATCGCCAGGCGTGGACGTTTCGATGTTCGACACGATCAGGAAGCGCGAGCGCAGTTTGCCGTTCTCATCCGTCAACGCGAAGTATTTCTGGTTCGTCTGCATGGTGAGGATCAGACATTCCTGCGGCACTTGCAGGAATTCGTCCTCGAAACGGCATGCGTAGACGACCGGCCATTCGACCAGCGACGTCACTTCGTCCAGCAGCGATTCAGGCATCACGACCTGATCGCCGTCAGCGTGCGCAAGCAGATGCGTGCGGATGGTTTCCTTGCGGTCGGCGAAGTTCGGCACCACACGGCCTTTGTGCATCAGCGTGTCGGCATACGAATCCGCGTGCTGGATCTGCACGAAGCCTTCGGACAGGAAGCGATGACCCAGCGTGGTGTCGTCTGCGTCGATGCCGAGCGCACTGACCGGAACGATCTGCTCGCCATGCAGCGCGGTCAGGCGATGCGCCGGCCGCACGAACTGCACGTTCGTGCCGTCGGGGCGCTGGTAGGTCATCACCTTGGGAATAGGCAGCTTGGCGAGCGTTTCGTCGAGAGCAGCCTGCAGGCCTTCTGCCAGCGTGGCGCCCGGCGCGGCGTAGCGCAGGAAGAAGGCTTCGGCCTTACCGTCCTGCGCGCGCTCCAGGTCGTTCACTGAAAAGTCGGGGAAGCCGAGCGCGGCGAGCTTTTTCGCGAGCGGCGCGGTGGGCTGACCGTCTTTATCGAGCGCGACGGAAACCGGTAAAACTTTTTCGCGCACATGCTTTTCCGGCGCAACCGTACGCACGTTTTTGATTGTGACTGCGAGGCGGCGCGGCGTCGCATAACGCTCGAATGACAGCTCGCCTTCGATCAGATCGCGCGCCGCGAGGCGCTCCGCAATACCTTCCGCGAAGGCGTCGCCGAGACGGGCAAGCGCTTTCGGCGGCAGTTCCTCGGTCAGCAGTTCGACCAGCAGGGTAGCTTGATGGGATTGAGTCATTTCTTGATGTTCTCGTCAGTCCGGGTCGATCTTGCGTTCGACTTTCAGCGGCGGCGCCCACGCGGGCATGGCGGCGTCCTGTTCGTCGGTGGTGAGGCCGGGCACGGCGTGCACCGGATTGCCGAGCATCGGAAAGCCGAGCTTCTCGCGTGAATCGTAGTAGGCCTGCGCGACCAGGCGTGACAGCGCGCGAATCCGGCCGATGTAGGCCGCGCGCTCCGTGACCGAGATCGCGCCGCGCGCGTCGAGCAGATTGAATGTGTGACCGGCCTTCAGCACGAGCTCATAGGCGGGCAGCGCGATCTGCGCTTCGATCATGCGCTTCGCTTCGGCTTCGTAGCTGTTGAAGAACGTGAACAGAAGATCGACGTTCGCGTGCTCGAAGTTATACGTGGACTGTTCCACTTCGTTCTGGTGGTACACGTCGCCATAAGTGAGGCGGCGCGTTTCCGGGCCGTTCGGGCCTTGCTCCTCCCACTCGGTCCAGACGAGGTCGTAGACGTTCTCGACCTTTTGCAGATACATCGCGAGGCGCTCGAGACCGTAAGTGATTTCGCCGAGCACCGGCTTGCAGTCAAGGCCGCCGACCTGCTGAAAATAAGTGAACTGGGTCACTTCCATGCCGTTCAGCCACACTTCCCAGCCGAGTCCCCACGCGCCGAGCGTGGGATTTTCCCAGTCGTCTTCGACGAAGCGCACGTCGTTCTGCTTCAGGTCGAAGCCGAGTGCTTCGAGCGAGCCGAGATACAGATCGAGGATGTTCTCCGGCGCCGGCTTTAGCACCACCTGGTACTGGTAGTAATGCTGCAGGCGGTTGGGGTTCTCGCCATAGCGGCCGTCTTTCGGGCGGCGCGACGGCTGCACGTAGGCCGCGCGCCACGGTTCCGGGCCGACCGCGCGCAGGAAAGTGTGGACGTGCGAGGTGCCCGCGCCGACTTCCATGTCGATCGGTTGGAGCAACGCGCAACCCTGCTTATCCCAATAGGATTGCAGTGTCAGAATGATTTGCTGAAACGTGAGCATGAAGTGCCTTTCGGGCATGAGGCCGCGCCGCGAGCGCGTGAGCGCGCGAGGCGGCCGTGGAGCGAAGTGCTAAACCTGCGATTTTAACGGAAAGGCGGGGGGGCGTCCGGTTTTGGGGAGGGACTGGCAGGACGAGCGGCGCTCTCTCACGCCACCGCCAACTCCGCCTTCGGCGAAAAGGAATCGCTTTGTGCGACCGGCCACCACTTCTCATACAACGAGTAGCGGTATTTCCCGTTGAGCAGATCGTCCGGTTCGAGATACTTGAGCAACTCGGACATCAACTGCACCTCATGCGACGACACTCGCCGCACGATGTGATGCGCGCGCAACTCGGCGGGATGCTTCAACCCGGCGGCCTGAATGATTTCCTTCAGCGCATGCAGCGTGTTGTGGTGGAAGCTGAACACGCGGTCGGCCTTGTCCGGTACGACGAGCGCACGCTGGCGCACCGGGTCTTGCGTCGCGACGCCGGTCGGGCAGCGTCCCGTGTGGCAGGTTTGCGCCTGAATGCAGCCCACCGCGAACATGAAGCCGCGGGCCGCGTTGACCCAGTCTGCGCCGATCGCGAGTGTCTTCGTGATGTCGAACGCGGTGATCATCTTGCCGCTCGCGCCGATGCGAATCCGTTGCCGCAGGCCGATGCCGACGAGCGTGTTGTGCACGAGCAGCAGGCCTTCCTGCAACGGCACGCCGACGTGATCGGTGAACTCGAGCGGCGCTGCGCCCGTGCCGCCTTCCGCACCATCTACTACGATGAAGTCCGGCAGAATGCCCGTCTCCAGCATCGCCTTGGCAATGCCGAAAAATTCCCACGGGTGCCCGATACATAGCTTGAACCCGGTCGGCTTGCCGCCCGATAACGTGCGCAAACGGTCGACGAATTCGAGCAGCCCGCGCGGCGTCGAAAACTCCGAGTGCTTGGCCGGCGAAATGCAGTCGCGGCCCATCGGCACGCCGCGCGTCTCGGCGATTTCAGGTGTGATTTTCGCGGCCGGCAACACGCCGCCATGACCCGGCTTCGCGCCTTGCGACAGCTTGACCTCGATCATTTTCACTTGCGGTTCGGCCGCCTGCTTCGCAAATTTTTCCGCGCTGAAGGTGCCGTCGTCGTTACGGCAGCCGAAATAGCCCGACGCGATTTCCCAGATGATGTCGCCGCCGTGCTCGCGGTGATACTTCGACATCGAGCCTTCGCCGGTGTCGTGCGCGAAGTTGCCTTTCTTCGCGCCGAGGTTCAGCGCCATGATCGCGTTCGCCGACAGCGAGCCGAAGCTCATTGCCGAGACGTTGAAGATCGACATCGAGTAAGGCTGCGCGCGTTCGGCGCCGACGACGATGCGGAAATCGTGACTATCGAGCGTGGTGGGCGCAAGCGAGTGGCTGATCCATTCGTGCGCGACGGCCTTGACGTCGACCTCGGTTCCATAAGGGCGGCTATCGACGTCGTTCTTTGCACGCTGATAGACGATGCTGCGTTGAGCGCGCGAAAACGGCTTTTCGTCGGTATCGCCTTCGACGAAATATTGGCGGATTTCCGGGCGAATGAACTCGAACAGAAAACGAAGATGACCCCACAGCGGATAGTTGCGAAGAATTGCGTGCCGCTGCTGACCCAGATCGAAGAGGCCGAGCGCGACGAGTGCGAGCGGCACGGCGATCCACAGCCACGACATATGATGCGTCGCGGCGAGCGCCGCGCAAACGGCGAGGAGCGCGACTGCGCTCCACATGGCCAGATAACGTCGAGCAAACATGGGGACTCCGGTGCAGTGAAGATCGTCGCGGAGGGATCGCCGGCGCCGGCGGCGCGGACGGATCCACCGCGAAGGAAAACGAGCGACTGCCCGTCGGGAAAAGCGGACTGCCGGGAAAAGCGGACTGCCGGGAAAAGCGGACTGCCGGGAAAAACGGACTGCCGGAGACGCGAGCGGCTTTAACGCACGCTCAGCAACGCCGCTTTTTGCGGCTCGCTCGCGGTCGGCTGCGCAGTCGCAGCATGTTCGATGATGCCGCCGCCGAGGCACACGTCGCCATCGTAGAGCACCGCCGATTGCCCCGGTGTGACAGCCCATTGCGCATCGTCGAAATTGAGTTCGAAGAGGCTTTCGCCGTAGTTCGCCGTCGTGAACGTGCAGCGTGCATCAGCCTGCCGGTAGCGGGTCTTCGCGCCGCAGGCGAAGCCTTCCGCCGGCGGTTCGCCCGCGACCCAGCTCGTGTTGCCTGCGCTAAGCGTATGACTCAGGAGCCACGGATGATCGTGACCTTGCGCGACATACAGCGTGTTCGACGCGATGTCCTTGCCCGCCACGAACCACGGCTCGCCGCTGCCTTCCTTGCTGCCGCCCAGACCGATGCCCTTGCGCTGTCCGAACGTGTAAAACGCAAGTCCGATATGCTCGCCGACTGTTTTGCCGTCGGTGGTTTTCATCGGGCCCGGCCTGGTCGGCAGATAGCGGTTCAGGAAGTCGCGGAACGGCCGTTCGCCGATAAAGCAGATGCCGGTGGAATCTTTCTTCTTCGCATTGGGCAGCGCGATCTGTTCGGCGATTTCGCGCACCTTTGTTTTCGGAATTTCGCCGAGCGGAAACAGCGTCTTCGACAACTGCGCCTGGTTCAACCTATGAAGAAAGTACGACTGATCTTTCGTATGGTCGAACGCCTTCAGCAGTTCGAAGCGGCCATTCTTCTCACGCACGCGCGCATAGTGGCCGGTCGCGATGGTTTCCGCGCCGAGCGACATTGCGTGGTCGAGAAAGGCCTTGAATTTGATTTCGGCGTTGCACAGCACGTCCGGGTTCGGCGTGCGACCTGCGGAATATTCGCGCAGGAACTCGGCGAACACGCGGTCTTTGTATTCGGACGCGAAGTTGACCGCTTCCACGTCGATGCCGATCAGGTCCGCGACCGACACCACGTCGATCCAGTCCTGGCGCGTCGAGCAGTATTCGCTGTCGTCGTCGTCTTCCCAGTTCTTCATGAACAGGCCGACCACGTCGTAGCCCTGTTCCTTCAGCAGCCACGCGGTAACCGACGAATCGACGCCGCCCGACATGCCTACTACGACTTTCTGCTTGCTCATAAGATGCTCACTGGGTACTGCGAAACTTCATGGATCGTGGGTCGATGCTGACGCGCGGTTTTATCCGCGGTTACCTTTTCGGCCCGACCGAATGCGTATGCACGAAGTCGAGCGGGAAACGCCGGCCTGCCAGGTAATCGTCGATGCATTGCATGACGAGCGGCGTGCGGTGCCGTTCGGGGCAGGCGCGCAATTCGTCGGCGCTCATCCACAACGTTCGCACAATGTCGGGATCGAGCGCGCGGGTTGCCTCGCGTTCGCCGCCGGTGCCGCAATAAGTGAAGCGCAAATACGTAACGCCTTCGCTGTCCGGCCGCTCGAAATGCGTCATGTACATGCCGACCAGCGCCTCGGGCGTGAACGGGTGCGCGGTTTCTTCGAGCGTTTCGCGGACCACTGCTTCCAGCAGCGTTTCGCCGGCTTCCAGATGACCGGCCGGCTGATTCAGGCGCAGACCGGCCGCCGTGTGTTCCTCGACCACGAGAAAGCGCCCGTCACGCTCGACGATGGCCGCGACGGTCACGTGCGGCAGCCAGGTTTCCGGTTTCATGGGTGCGCATTTTACCGTTTATAGGCACTCGCTGCCGGGAAGCGGGCGGCCGGCACGCCGGGCGGTTGGATCGCAGGCTACGGGGCGCGCGGCTCGGACGCGACCCGGAACGGCCGCCGAACCCCGACACGCACGGTCCCGGGCGCGCCAGCCCACCGGCACCCCCGGATTGTCCCCGATTTCTGCCGCCCCCCATGTTTCGGGTAAAGTGAGGCGTTAGCCGTTGCACTTGCAAGCCGGCGTGCCTCGTCGGCCGATCTGTCGTCAAACAGTAAGTCGAGGAGGAAGCACGATGCACATCGGAGTGCCAGCCGAGACGCGCGCGCACGAAACCCGCGTCGCCGCGACGCCCGAAACGGTCAAGAAGTACGTGAGCCAGGGCCATCGGGTCACCATCCAGAGCGGCGCCGGAGCTGGCGCCAGCTTTCCCGACGACGCCTTCACAGCCGCCGGAGCGGAAATCGTCGACGCCGCCAGCGCGTTTGGCGCCGAGCTCGTCCTCAAAGTGCAGTCTCCAACCGAAGCCGAACTGCCGCTTCTCAAGCGCGGCGCAGTGCTGGTCGGCATGCTCGATCCGTTCAACGCAGAGAATGCGCTAAAACTGGCTGCGGCCGGCGTTACCGCGTTCGCGCTCGAAGCCGCGCCCAGAACGACCCGCGCGCAAAGCCTCGACGTGCTGTCGTCGCAGGCGAACATCGCCGGATACAAGGCCGTGCTGCTCGCGGCGACGCTGTACCCGCGCTTCATGCCGATGCTGATGACCGCGGCCGGCACCGTAAAAGCCGCGCGCGTGCTGATTCTCGGCGCGGGCGTGGCGGGCCTGCAGGCAATCGCGACGGCCAAGCGCCTCGGTGCCGTGATCGAAGCGTCCGACGTCCGTCCGGCTGTGAAAGAGCAGATCGAATCGCTTGGCGCGAAGTTTCTCGACGTGCCTTATGAAACCGATGAAGAGCGCGAAGCCGCCCAAGGCGTCGGCGGCTATGCGCGTCCCATGCCGCCCTCGTGGCTGCAGCGACAGTCGGCGCTCGTCCACGAGCGCGCGAAGCAGGCCGACGTGGTGATCTCCACAGCATTGATTCCAGGCCGCGCGGCGCCGACGCTGATCTCAGTCGAAACCGTGCAGGCGATGAAACCCGGCTCCGTGCTGGTCGACCTTGCCGCGGGCCGCGGCGCGGACTATGAAGGGCAGCGCGGCGGCAACTGTCCGCTGACCGAAGCCGACAAGGTGGTCGTCAAGCATGGTGTGACGATTGTCGGCTACACGAATCTGGCCTCGATGGTGCCCGCCGACGCTTCGTCGCTCTACGCGCGCAATCTGCTCGACTTCCTCAAGCTGATCGTGACGAAGGAAGGCGCGCTGAATATCGACCTCGCCGACGACATCGTCGCCGCCACGCTGCTTGCCCGCGACGGCGAAGTCGCGCGCAAGGCATAAAACGAATCCACCGAGGAGAAACGGCGATGGAAGTGCTCAACCACACCGTCATCAACCTGATCATTTTCGTGCTGGCGATTTACGTCGGCTACCACGTGGTCTGGAACGTCACGCCGGCTCTGCACACGCCGCTCATGGCCGTGACGAATGCCATTTCGGCGATCGTGATTGTCGGCGCGATGCTGGCAACCGGCCTCACGCTCGGCACGCCGGGCAAGTTCTTCGGGACGCTCGCCGTCGCGCTCGCGGCGGTCAATGTGTTCGGCGGCTTTCTCGTCACGCGGCGAATGCTGGAGATGTTCCGCAAGAAAGAGCCGAAGAAGCTGATCGCCGACAAGAGCAAGGAGAACGCGTAATGAGCCTGAACGTCGTCACGCTGCTTTATCTGGTCGCGTCCGTCTGCTTCATTCAGGCGCTCAAGGGGCTGTCGAATCCGAAGACCGCGCGCATCGGCAATACGTTCGGCATGGTCGGGATGGCGATTGCGATTCTCACGACCATTGCCTTGATTGCCAAGCAGGCCACCGCGCTCGGATCGAATCTCGGCCTGGGTCTTGGACTGCTGCTGGTCGCTTTGATCATTGGCGGCGCTATCGGCGCGTTTGTCGCCGCGCGCGTCGAGATGACCAAGATGCCGGAGCTCGTCGCGGCCATGCACTCGCTGATCGGTCTCGCGGCGGTCTGCATTGCGTATGCGGTGGTGTCGGAGCCGGCCGCGTTCGGTCTCGTCGATCCCGAGTATCCGGTGCCGGGCTTTCTGCCTTACGGCAATCGCGTCGAGCTGTTTATCGGCACGTTCGTCGGCGCAATTACTTTTAGCGGTTCGGTGATCGCGTTTGGCAAGCTCTCAGGCAAATACAAGTTTCGCCTCTTTCAGGGCGCGCCGGTTGTGTATGCAGGCCAGCACCTGATCAACCTGATGCTCGCCATCGCGATGCTCGGCTTCGGCATCATCTTCTTTTTTACGCAGTCGTGGCTGCCGTTCATCGTCATGACGGCGATCGCGTTCGTGCTCGGCGTGCTGATCATCATTCCGATCGGCGGCGCGGATATGCCGGTCGTCGTGTCCATGCTCAACTCGTACTCGGGCTGGGCGGCGGCGGGGATCGGTTTCTCGCTCAACAATCCGATGCTGATCATCGCGGGCTCGCTGGTTGGGTCCTCGGGTGCGATTCTGTCGTACATCATGTGCCGCGCGATGAACCGCTCCTTCTTCAACGTCATTCTGGGCGGCTTCGGCAATGAGGCGGGCGCGGCGGCAGCGGGCGGCTCGGCCGAGCAGCGTCCGGTGAAATCCGGTTCCGCCGACGATGCGTCGTTCATGCTCGGCAACGCCGAAACGGTCGTGATCGTGCCAGGCTATGGCCTTGCGGTGGCGCGCGCGCAGCATGCGTTGAAGGAGTTGACCGACAAGCTCGTCGAGAAGGGCATCGAGGTCAAGTACGCGATTCACCCGGTGGCCGGACGGATGCCCGGCCATATGAACGTGCTGCTTGCCGAAGCCGAAGTGCCGTACGACATGGTGTTCGAGATGGACGACATCAACGGCGAGTTCGGCCAGGTCGATGTGGTGCTCGTGCTCGGCGCGAACGACGTGGTGAACCCGGCCGCGAAGAACGATCCCAAATCGCCGATTGCGGGCATGCCGATCATCGAGGCTTACAAGGCACGCACTGTCATTGTGAACAAGCGCTCGATGGCGGCGGGTTATGCCGGGCTCGACAACGACCTGTTCTACATGGACAAGACGATGATGGTGTTCGGCGACGCCAAGAAGGTGATCGAAGATATGGTGAAGGCGGTCGACTAGAAGCGCGTGGGAGTCTCGCGGATTTTTGACCGTTGACGCGGGACTCCGTCCACACCGGAAGTCTGTATTTTTAAAATCCGGCCGCCGCGACGCATCGCTTGCATTGTCGCGCTAGCGCGGCTTTGCGTTGACGTGCCGCAACAGGTCCGCGAGCCGCCTGCCTTGCTGGTCCGGATAAGGTTCGCGCACTTCCAGTTCCTGAATCCGCTCCAGTCCAAAGTTGCGGAAGTCGCCGCGCAATTCACACCACGCGCCTAGCGTCCAGCGCGCACCCCAATACGCGAGCGCGAGCGGCCACACGCGGCGCTCGGTTGCCGCGCCGTTTGCATCGGTGTACGAAAAGCTCACCACTTGCCGGGTGTCGATTGCTCGATGCAGCGTGTCGAGCTGTGCCGAGAAATCACTCCTGATATGGAACGACGGCGCGAAGACAGCGAGTCTTTCGAGCGACGCGCGCTTGTCCGCCGGCATCGCCGAGGCAATCTTGGCGAGCGCGCCGCGCGCTCCGCTTGCAAAGTCGGCGCCGCCCCAGGATTCCAGCATGCGCGCGCCGGCGGCGAGTGCTGCCAGTTCGTCGGCGGTGAAGGTGAGCGGCGGCAAACTCGCCGCGCGGCTCAGCCGGTAGCCAATGCCGGCCTCGCCCTCGATCGGCACGCCCGACAATTGCAGATCGCGCACATCGCGATAGACCGTGCGCAGCGAGATGTTGAGCCAGTCGGCGAGTTGTTGCGCGGTGGTCAGACGCCTGCCGCGCAGCAGTTCGGCGATCTGGAACAGGCGGTCGGCGCGGCGCGTCATCGTGGGCGTCTTGTAGAAGAGGACAGGGACAGTCCCGCGATGATAGCGCCGCATGCCGCGCTCCGGTCAGCGTTTCGGGCGCTGTGCGCGTGGTGTTTAGCGCTGCGCTGCCGCGCTCTGCTCGCCGCTTTGCGACCTAGCCGTTGGTCCGCGAGTGCAGGCCGAGGCGGTTGCCTTCGGTATCGGTGAAGAACGCGATATAGCCGATGTCCTGCGGCAGCTTGACGACCGGACCGTCGGTCTTGCCGCCGGCTTCTTCGATGCGGGCGAGGGCGGCGTCCACGGTTGGCTGCGCGTTCAGATAGACGAGCACGCCGTCGCCGTTGGGCGTCATCGACGGACTATGGACGATCGCGCCGCCCGTGGCCGGTTCTTCGTAGCCGAACACGGCAATCGGCTGGCCGCCGATTTCCTGGCGATTGAGTTTGACGTCGAGGGCGGTTTCATAGAAGCGGACGGCGCGATCGAAATCGACGGACGGGATCTCAAACCATGCAACAACTTTCGACGATGCAGACATGACACTCTCCTGTTGACCCGAGCCAGTGCTTCAGCGCTTGCTCTGGTCCCATGCAAGATGGTTCGGTGGATGGACGGCAGATAAGCCGTATAAAGCGCCGGATGGCGTGAGGAGAAGTGTGCGGGTGTGCTGCTGACAGCGTGGTGTCAGTAGGGTGCGAGAAGGAGGAGTCGGGCGTGCGGTTTCGGCGACGCGAAAAAAAACCGCGGGAGTTGGTTCCGCGGTTTCTTTGGCCTGCTTCTGCTTTTACTTGTGTTTCCGTCCGTGCTCGGGTTTATGAGGTGCGCAAGCCGCGCCTCTACGCCGGAAACGATGCGTGGCGAGCAGCTAGCGTCAATCGGCGGGCGTGTCGTTCTGCGGCCGCTGGCGCACGCTGCCTGCGATGAGGTCGAAGCGGAACAGTCGGCATTCGAGCGCGCCGTTGAAAAGCGGCGTCTTGGTCGATTCGCGCAGACGCAACTGGCCGGGCAACTTGCGGTCCGAAGTCAGGATGAACGCGTGCCAACCGGTGAAGCGTTGCTTGAGCGCGTCGCCGAGCGACTGGAAAAATTCGCTGTCCGGCGTTTCTTCCTGGGCGCGGCGGAAGCTGTCGTCATCGCGATTATCGCGGTTGCGCGGTTCGCGGATTTCGCCGCGCGCGTTGCGTCCGCGCACTTCGATCCGTTCGCCGTACGGAGGATTCGCGACGAGAATGCCCGGCTCGGAGCTCGGCGGCGTCATGCCGCGCGCGTCGACCTGTTTGAGCGGGATCGACGGCAAGCCTGCGCGCTGGAAATTCGCACGCGCTTTGTCGAGCATGTCGCCGGAAATATCGCTGCCGAATATTTGCAGATCGGCGCGCGAGGTACGAGCGGCGTGCTTGGCGTCGAGCGCGGCGGCCTTCAGTGTTTGCCAGGTTTTGCTGTCGTATTGCTTGAGCTTTTCGAAGCCGAAGCGGCGTTCCGCGCCCGGCGCGATGTTCAGCGCGACTTGCGCGGCTTCGGCGAGGAACGTGCCGCTGCCGCACATCGGGTCGTACAGCGGCGTGCCTGCATTCCAGCCCGTCAGACGCAGGATGCCCGCCGCGAGATTTTCGCGCAGCGGCGCGGCGCCCTTGTCGAGGCGCCAGCCGCGCTTGAAGAGCGGATCGCCGGACGTGTCGAGGTAGAGCGTGCAGTCGGTCGCGGTGAGAAACGCGAACACGCGGACGTCGGGCGTCGCGGTGTCGATGTTCGGGCGCGCGCCGCTGACTTCGCGCAGACGATCGCAGATAGCGTCCTTTACGCGCAGCGTGGTGAATTCGAGGCTGCGCAGCGGCGACTTGATCGCGGTAACGTCGACGCGCAAAGTTTCGTTCGCGGAGAACCACTGCTCCCAACGTTGTTCGACGGCGAGCGCGTAGATGTCCTGTTCACTGCGATACGGGCGATGCGCGATTTTCAGCAACACGCGGCTCGCGATGCGCGAATGCAGATTGGCCGCCATGCCGGCTGCCCAACCGCCGCGGAAGTGCACGCCGCCGGGGACTTGCGACCCCGCCGAGAATGGCGCGCCGTTCAGATGTTTCGCGGCGATTTCGGCGAGTTCAGTGGCGAGCGAGGCTTCGAGGCCGCGCGGGCAGGGGAGGAAGAAATCAAAGGACATGGGGTGGGGCGAGCCGGTGGGCGTTGGGTAAGGGCGTATTGTACGCGGTTGGCTGGCGCGTTTTTTCGCTGACGGGGGTTGGCGGTTTTTGAACCGTAGGCCTTTCGTCGATATCGCGATGGTCTATTGGCGTTGCCCCTGCGCGGGGCGGCATTTACTTTTTTCACGCGCCGCGGCGGTTGTTAGTAAAACCGCCGTACCGGCCTTTCTTTCCCACCGTGCGCGGAGAATGAAAGCGAGCGGTTCGAGAGCAGACCTTTCCGACGAGCACGCAGTGCGAGGCGGGAGGTATGACTGCCTTGTCACAAACGCGGAGTGTGCGAGGGCACAGATTCCAGATGCACCGCTACCCCCTCCGAGCCAGGGGACCCGCTTATGAGTTAGCGGTGCAAAGCCGCTTTCTTTGCTTACTTTCTTTGCGGCATGCAAAGAAAGTAAGTGCCGCCCCGCACAGGGGCAGTGCCAATAGACCACCGTGAAATCAAGGAAAGGCCAAGGGGTTCAAACGGCGAAGGAACCCAAGCTCCTTCGAAACCTACCCCGCAGCAACAGCTGCCCCGTCGGAAGGACAAGCCGGCACATTGACCCGCGCCGCCCCCTTTGCCTGCGAAGCAGAAGCGCCAGCAGCAGCTGCACCGGAAGAAGCAGAAGAAGCAGCCATCGCCCGCAAAGCCCCCGCCACCTGCTCAGAGACCCGCTGCAAAGCCCTCCGATGCCCATCGACAAGCGAGTCGTACCCACTCCCGACCTGCTCGCTCACGACACTGCGACAAGTCATCACAGCAGTACTCCGAACAGCCCGCACACTCCACACCGCGTCGATCAGCGCATGCGACCCCGGCCACGATTCGAACCGCTGCACATTCACGCTGACCCGGTACACGGGCATCGTATCCGAATAAGCGGTGCCATACACATCGATCGTATTCAACTGCTGCGTGAGACTTGTCGACAACGCCCGGCGCAGTTCGTCGCCCGGCAATGACGCCCAACGCTCCTCTTCCAGCACCTTCACCTGGGTCGGGCCTGTTTGCACGACCAACTGCGTCTTGGCAACTTGCGGCGGCACGTCGATCGGTGCGACTTCGATCAGCCACGCCGGCGCCGCCGCCGTACGCACGCTCGACGCGCCCGCTGGCGTGCTCCCTGAAGCGCCCACACTTGCGCCGCCGAGCGTATAGAACCGGCTACTCGGCGATGCACACGCCGCCAGTGCGAGCACGGCGACGAGTGCACTGGCTTGGAAAGCGTGGCGCGCGGGCCCGCCCGGCAGGCGCGAAAGCCGGGACAGTCGGGAAAGGCGGGCAAACATCATGGTTTATCTCCTGCTTTACCGCGCAACAACGATTCGGGGTGACGCTCCAGATAATCCGACAGCGCATTCAGCGACTGCAACGTCCGCGTCAATTCCTGCAACGCCTGATGCACGTCCGACTGCAACGGCGAGTCCTGCTGCAACGTCGCCTCCGCCGAGCCGAAAGTCTGCTTAGCCGCCGCCAGCGTGTCGCGGGCTTGCGGCACGACTTCCGTGTCGAGGCGCTTGAAGAGCTGATCGGCATTCTTGAGCGCGCTGTTCAGGTTGTTGCCGATCTGGTCGAACGGTACCTTGTCGAGCTTCTTCGCGATGTCCGCCACCTGAAGCTGCAACTCGTCGAGCGTGTTCGGAATGGTCGGCAATTCGAGCGGATCGCTTGCTACGTCGACAGTGGCCGGCGGCGCCTTCGGGAAGATATCGAGCGCAACGTAGAGCTGGCTCGTGATCAGATTGCCCGTGCGCAACTGGCCGCGCAGACCGTGTTTGACCAGCTGTTGCAACAGGTTCTGACCAGCAAGGCTGCCCGGCGCCGGAGCCGTTTCGCGGAAGCGCTTGCCGAGGCGGTCCGGGTAGATGTTCATGGTCACGGGCATCGTGAAGCTGCGCGTTTTCGGATCGTAGTCGATGCCGATGTTCGTCACCTGACCTAGCACGATGCCGCGGAAGTCCACCGTAGCGCCGACCGACAGCCCACGCAGCGACTGGTTGAAGTTCATTACGACGCGCAGCGGCTCGCCGTCCGGCTCGCGCATTGCGTCGCCCTCGTCCGAACCGAGGCGGAACGTCATGTTGTTCGGCGCCTGCGCGCCCACGCCCTGGCCGGGCGGCGACTGGAACGACAAACCGCCGACGATCACCGTCGCGAGCGACTGCGTATTCAGCTTGAAACCGCTCGAATCGAGCCGCAGATCGACGCCACTCGCATGCCACCAGCGTGAATTGGTGCCGACGTACTGGTCGAACGGTGCGGACACGAACACCTGCATCGTCACGCCGGTGCCGTCCTTGTCGAGCGAGAAGCCCACCACCTGGCCAACCTGCACGCGACGGTAGAAAATCGGCGAACCGATGTCGATCGAGCCCAGCGAATCGCCGTGCAGGATGAACTGGTGGCCCTTCTGGTCGCCGGTAATAGGCGGGGGCGTTTCGAGGCCGACAAAATTTTTCTCGCTGTCGGGCGAATGGCCGGCGTCCGCGCCGATATAGGCACCCGAAAGGAGCGTGGTGAGCCCGGACACGCCGCTTGCGCCCACCCGCGGGCGCACGACCCAGAAGCGGGAGTCCTTGACCGCGAAGTCTTCGCCTTCCTTCGTCAACTGCACCTGCACGAGCACGTGAGAAAGATCTTTCGACAACGTGATCGACTTCACCGCGCCGACGTCGACGTCCTTGTATTTGACCTTGGTTTTGCCGGGCTCGAGCCCTTCGGCGCTGACGAAACTGATCGTGATGGTCGGGCCTTTCTCCGTCGCCGACTTGATGACGAGCGCAATACCGATCAGCGCGGCGATCAACGGAATCACCCAGACGAGCGACGGCAGCCAGCGGCTGCGCGGCTCGATCTGGGGGTCTGGGAGTTGGGGCGGCAACTGCGGTCCGTTCGAATCGTTGCGCGGCGCATCGGGGGCGGGCGTCGGTCCTGGCGGGCTAGTCATGTTCGAGATCCTGAGGTTTTTGAGTACTGCCGTCCACGTCGTCCCAGATGAGCCGTGGATCGAATTGCATGGATGCCATCATCGTGAGGATCACCACCGAGCCGAACGCGATCGCGCCCGGTCCAGCCGTGATGACTGCAAGCGACTTGAAGCGCACCAGCGCGACCGTCAATGTGACCACGAACACGTCGAGCATCGACCAGCGGCCGATCCGTTCGACCATCCGGTAAAGCGTGGTGCGTTGCTCCGGACGCCAGCGCGAGCGGCGCTGCGCGGTAATGGTGAGGAGCGCGAGCACGCTCAGCTTGAGCATCGGCACCATGATGCTGGCGACGAACACGATTACCGCAAGCGGCCAGTCGCCGGACGTCCAGAAGTACACGACGCCGCTCATGATGGTGTCGTCCTCCGAACCCAGCAGCGACGAGGTATGCATGACCGGCAACAAATTTGCCGGAATATACAGCAACGCCGCCGCGATCAGCAGCGCCCACGTGCGCATGAGGCTGTCCGGATTGCGTGAGTGCAGGCGCGAGCCGCACCGTGAGCAATGCTGCGGCGTGATCGAGCGGATGCGCGGTTCGACACGTCCACACGCGTGGCAGGCGACGAGGCCCGCGCGTCTTGCGGTGATGTATTTCATGCGCGGCTCACCCTCGATGCGGCGCCGGCGGTACGCCGGGGCTTGCGTCGGGGGCCTGGTCGCGGTCTACGCCGGGCTCCGCGTCGACTTGCAGCGCGGGCGGAGCGGGCGGGCCGGCAACCGCGCCGACGGCGAGTGCTGCGCTATCGGCCGAACTGCGCGGCAGTGGCCGCTGACTGCGTGCGCCGAGTTCGTCCGCGAGATCCCACAGAATGCGCGGGTCGAAGGTGACGACCACGGCGAACATCAGTGTCAGCGCGCCGAACGCGAAAAGCGCCGCCTCGGGTATCACGCGCGCGAGACTGACCATCTTCACAATGGTGATCAGCACACCGAGCATGAACACTTCGATCATCCCCCAGGGACGCACGAACTGGATTGCGCGCAAGACGCGGTTGAAGCCCGCAGGCACATAGCCGGAGCGCAGCGGGATCAGAACGTACAGCAGCGCGACGAGTTCGGTGAGCGGGAACAGAATGGTTGAGCAGAACACCATGACCGCGACGATCTGCATGTCCTCGTTCCAGAGGGCGACGAGCGCGCCGAACAGCGTGGTCTGCGAGGTAATGCCATTGGTTTCGAGTTCGACGATGGGAAATCCCTGCGCGATCAGGAATGTGATCAGCGCGGCGAGCGTCATGGCGCTGATGCCCTCCAGCTTGCGCGACACGCCGCTGTAGAGCGTCGCACGGCAACGCGGACAGCGCGCGAGTTTGCGCCCGGCAAGCCGCGGCTTGCGGAATAGCGTATCGCACTCGTGGCACGCAATCAGGTTGTCATTTTCCATACGGCAGCGGGCCAACGATATGTGAGTAAGCGTGCAATGCCGGTCGCAAGTGTGGGCGAATAACGCAGTTCGAAAAAATTTGTGCAGCAATAGTACCAAACGCGTTGCAGGCGCGCGCGTGGGCGCTGCGCCTCGTGAATGAAAGCTCTGACAGCGTCCGTCCCCAATTGTTCAACGGCGTGGCGAGGCGCGCCCCGAGTCGCCTTTCGGTAAATTTCACGTTGCCGCAGCCAGCTTTTTCCGCTTCGGGTAGCATGGCGGCCTGGCGTGTCTCGAAGGCCGCGGCGCCTGGCCATCCGCCGATAGACTTTGCATCGGCACGGAATAGCCGGGCCTGCCGCACCGTTAACCTCTCTTAGCAAGCGTTCACCTGTCATGGCACACAACCCTTCATTCGGTGGCCGGGAGTCGTACACGCGGACTGCCATTGCCTTTCATTGGCTGATCGCATTGCTGATCGTCTGCGGCTTTGCGCTCGGCTGGGTGATGACCGACATTCCTGGCTTTACGCCGACCAAACTGCGCTATTTCTCGTGGCATAAATGGATTGGCGTGACGGTATTTGCGCTGGCCATCGTGCGCATCCTCTGGCGCGCAACGCATGGCGCTCCGGCAATGCCGCGCCGCATGCCCGCCTGGCAGCGCGGCGCCGCGCACTTCGTGCATGTGCTGCTCTATGTATTGATGATCGCGATTCCCGTTTCCGGCTATCTGTACAGCTCGGCGGCAAATGTGCCGGTTGTCTATCTCGGGTTGATTCCGCTGCCGCGTCTGATCGCGCCGGACCCGCATCTGAAGGAATTGCTCAAGAACGTCCATATCGTGCTGAATTACACATTGCTGGTGCTGGTCGGGCTGCATGTAGCGGCGGCGCTCAAGCATCAGTGGCTGGACCGCGACGGCTTGCTGTCGCGCATGCTTCCCTTCCTCAAATAAGGACAACCATGAAGGTCTCGTTTTATCGCTATATGCTCGCCGCATTTGCCGCGGTTTCGCTGACCGCAACTGGCAGCGCGCTGGCCCAGGTCGATGTCGCAAAGAGTTCGGTGACGGCCACGTCCAAGCAGATGAACGTGCCGGTGGAAGGCAAGTTCGGCAAATTCAGTGCGCAGATCAAGTTCGACCCGGCCAAGCCGACCGAGGGCAGCGCTCAGCTGAACATCGACGTCGGCAGCTACGATCTCGGCGACGAGAGCTACAACGATCAGGTGCGCGGCAAGGAATGGTTCGACGCAAAGACCTATCCCAGCGCCACGTTCGTTTCCAGCGCCATTGCGCCGGCCGGCGGCAACCAGTACAAAGTGACTGGCAAGCTGACCATCAAGGGCAAATCGCAGACGGTGGTGGTGCCGGTCACCGTCACGCAGCAAGGTGCGACGCAAACGTTCGACGGTTCGTTGCCGATCAAGCGCTCGCAATTCGACATCGGCACGGGCGAATGGAAAGACACGTCGGTTGTTGCCGATGACGTGGTCATCAAGTTTCATATCGTCGCCGCACATAAATAACTTGCGCTGCGCGGTTCAGTGCAGCCGTTTTTAACTGACTGGGAGCATGAATTGAAGACATCCATGTTGATCGCCGCCGGTGCATTGGCTTCCTGTGTTTCGCTCAGCGCATTCGCCGCCGCGGACACTTATCAGCTCGACCCGACTCACACCTATCCGAGCTTCGAAGCAGACCACTTCGGCGGCCTGTCCGTGTGGCGCGGCAAGTTCACGAAGAGTTCCGGCACTGTCACGCTGGACCGCACCGCAAAAACGGGTACCGTCGAAGTGAACGTGGATCCCGCTTCGATCGCCACCGGGAACGGCAAGCTCGACGACCATCTGAAGTCGGCTGAATTCTTCGACGTGTCGAAGTTCCCCGCCGCGACCTACAAAGGCACGGACATCAAGTTCGACGGCGACAAGCCTTCGGAAGTGATCGGCACCTTGACGCTGCACGGCGTGACGAAGCCGCTGAACCTGAAGGTCGAGTCGTTCAAGTGCATGCAGCACCCGGTGCTCAAGCGCGAAGTGTGTGGCGTGGAAGCGAGCGGTCATTTCGACCGCGCGGACTACGGTATCGACTTCGGCACAAAGTACGGTTTCAATATGGACACCAAGCTGCACATTCAGGCTGAAGGCATCAAGCAACAGTAACTGCCGAGGTGCGTGCATGCGCACCGATTCACAATGACGCGATGACGCCGCCGCTGCGGCGCAGCACGAATAGCGCTTCGCGTATCGCTGAATATATGACCGCTTCGTTCGCTTCCGCGACGAAGCGGTTTTTTCATGGAGCCGGCCGCGCATCGCGCCGTGCGAGGCTTATGCGGCGCGGGCGCGTAATTTGCCGCTCGCCTCGGTTTAATTTTTCGGGTACATAGAGCGCTGGCACCGCGTTGGTTGTGCGCGCATCCAATACGGCGAGATGGGACCTGAGTCCGAATCCATAATATTCGCGCAAACTGGAGATCTGCATGAACGCAACGACAGCAGCAAGCCTTGCGGGAAGCCGGCGAAATTCGTGGCGGGCAGTGATCGCCGCATCGATCGGCAACGCGCTGGAGTGGTTCGATCTGGTCGTCTACGGCTTTTTCGCCGTGGTCATCGCCAAGCTGTTCTTTCCCGCCGGCAACGACACCGTTTCGCTGCTGCTCACGCTCGGCACGTTCGGCGTGTCGTTTTTCATGCGTCCGCTAGGTGCGATCGTGATTGGCGCATATGCGGATCGCGCCGGGCGCAAGGCCGCGCTCACGCTGTCCATTCTGCTGATGATGGGCGGCACGCTGATCATCGCGGTTTTGCCGACTTACAGGAGCATTGGCATTGCCGCGCCCGTGATTCTCGTCATCGCGCGATTGATGCAGGGTTTTTCGGCGGGCGGTGAGTTCGGCAGCGCCACCGCCTTCCTCGCGGAACATGTGCCGGGGCGGCGCGGCTTTTTCGCAAGCTGGCAGGTCGCAAGCCAAGGGCTCACTACGCTGCTTGCCGCGGGTTTCGGCGTCGCACTGACGGGCAATCTGACGCCGGACCAGATGGCGTCTTGGGGATGGCGCGTGCCGTTCTTCTTCGGGCTCCTGATCGGACCAGTCGCCTGGTACATCCGCACGAAGCTCGATGAAACGCCGGAGTTTCTCGCTGCCGAAACGACGAGCACGCCGCTGCGCGACACGTTCACGAGTCAGAAATTGCGGCTACTGATAGCAATCGGCGCGGTGGTGCTTGGCACCGTATCCACTTACCTCGTGTTGTTCATGCCGACGTTCGGCGTGAAGCAACTGGGGCTTGCACCTTCGGTCGCGTTCTCCGCCATCGCGCTGACGGGCTTGATTCAGATGGTGTTTGCGCCGGTGGTCGGGCATCTGTCGGACCGGCATGGGCGCACCACGATCATGCTGATTTCGGCAGTGCTGCTTCTCGTGCTGATTTATCCGGCGTTCGTGTATCTCGTCGCGCATCCAACCTTTGGCACGCTGATCGCACTTCAGGTGGTACTCGGCTTTCTCATGACAGGTTATTTCGCGGCGTTGCCGGGTTTGCTATCGGAGATGTTTCCGGTGCAGACACGCACGACCGGCATGTCGCTTGCCTATAACATCGCCGTGACGGTTTTCGGCGGCTTCGGGCCGTTCATCATCGCGTGGTTGATCGGCTTTACGGGTTCGAAGGCCGCGCCCAGTTACTACCTGATTTTTGCCGCGCTTTTGAGTGTCGCGGCGCTGATTGCGGCGCGGCGTAAATTGGGCTTCCGGTAGAAGTCGACGGTTTCAGTCAGTCGGCGAGCCCGGCGAGTCGGACAGTGAAGCGCTGAGGACAACGCCACAAACAAAAAGGCCGGTTCGCGATGAACCGGCCTTTTTTGTTGCCAATGCGTTACTTACTTTAACGCGATCAAACCTGAGCGCCCGCGTTCGGATCGTTCGGATCGACGCGATCTTTCTTGTCTTTGATCAGATCGTCGCGCTTCACGCCGAACCACATGGCAAGCGCCGCGGCAACGAACACCGACGAGTAGATACCGAACAGGATACCGACCGTCAGCGCCAAAGCGAAGTAGTGCAGTGTCGGGCCGCCGAACAGGAACATCGACAGCACCATCATCTGCGTACATCCGTGCGTGATGACGGTTCGCGACATGGTGCTCGTGATTGCGTGGTTGATCACTTCGATCACGGTCATCTTGCGCTCGCGGCGGAACGTCTCACGAATCCGGTCGAAGATAACCACCGATTCGTTCACCGAATAGCCGAGCACCGCGAGCACGGCGGCCAGCACCGACAGCGAGAACTCCCACTGGAAAAACGCGAAAAACCCGAGAATGATCACGACGTCGTGCAAGTTCGCGATCACGCCCGCCACCGCGTACTTCCATTCGAAGCGGAACGACAGATAGATCACGATGCCCGCGACCACGCAGGCGAGCGCAAGCAAGCCGTCGGTGGCGAGTTCCTTGCCGACTTGCGGACCGACGAACTCGACGCGCTGCAACTGCACCTGCGGCGTTTCGGTTTTCAGCGCGCTCATGACCTGATCGCTTTGCTGCGCGGACGTCAAACCCTGCTTGAGCGGCAAACGAATCAGCACGTCGCGTGAGGTGCCGAAGTTCTGCACCTGCGCGTCGGCGTAGCCGAGCTTGCTCAGCGTGCCACGCACCGGATCGAGCGGCGCGGCACCCGGATACTGGACTTCGATCACGGTACCGCCGGTGAACTCCACCGACAGATGCAGTCCCCGGTGCACGAGAAAAAACACCGCGGCGAGGAACGTCAGCAGCGAAATTGCGTTGAAGATCAACGCACGCTGCATGAACGGAATGTCTTTACGAAAGCGGAAAAATTCCATGGTCTTGTTCTCCGGGACTCAGCGGGATGAACCCGGTTTCTGCGGCGTGTTCGGCGTGCCCTGTGCATTGCGGCGGCGTACGGTCGGCTTGCCCGCGCGCGACTGCGCGGCAGCGGCCGGCGCCTTTGGCTTCACGGCGGCGGCCGATGCGGCACGCATGGCCTGAGCCGTGTCGGTCGCTGCGTCGTCGGTGCCGAGATAAGCAGCGGAGCCCGCAGGCGCCGTTTCCGGACGCCACACCTGGCCGATTGCCAGCGACTTCAGTTTCTTCTTGCCGCCGTACCAAAGGTTGACGATGCCGCGCGAGAAGAACACTGCCGAAAACATCGACGTCAGAATGCCGATACAGTGCACGATCGCAAAACCGCGCACCGGGCCTGAGCCGAATGCGAGCAGCGCGATACCGGCGATCAGCGTGGTGACGTTCGAGTCGAGAATCGTCGCCCATGCATGCGCGTAGCCGTTCTGGATGGCCAGTTGCGGCGGCGCTCCGTTGCGCAGTTCTTCACGCACGCGTTCGTTGATCAGCACGTTGGCGTCGATCGCCATACCGAGCGCGAGCGCGATTGCGGCGATGCCGGGCAACGTGAGCGTGGCCTGCAGCATCGACAGCACCGCGATCAGCAGCAACAGGTTCACGGACAGGCCGATCATCGAGATCACGCCGAACAGCATGTAGTACGCAATCATGAAGACGGCGATCGCCGCGAAGCCCCACACGACCGAGTGGAAGCCCTTCTTGATGTTGTCGGCGCCAAGGCTCGGGCCGATCGTGCGTTCCTCGATGATGTCCATCGGCGCGGCCAGCGAACCGGCGCGCAGCAGCAGCGCGAGGTCGGCGGCGCCTTGCGGCGTGGCCTGGCCGGTGATCTGGAAGCGATCGCCAAGTTCCGACTGGATGGTCGCGACCGTCAGCACTTCGCCCTTGCCTTTTTCGAACAGCACCATTGCCATCGGCTTGCCGATGTTGTCGCGCGACACGCTGCGCACCGCGCGGCCGCCGGCCGAGTCGAGGCGAATGTTGACGGACGGACGCTGATGTTCGTCGAAGCCCGCCGACGCGTCGATAATGCGGTCGCCGGTGAAAATGATCTGCTTCTTGAGCAGCACCGGCGTCTGGTTGCCGTGCGTGAACAGCTCGTCGCCCGGCGGCACCGGGTCGGACGGATTCGGATGCGTGTTGACCGGATCGGCGAGGCGCGCTTCGAGCGTTGCCGTGCGGCCGATGATGTCCTTCGCCTTCGCCGTGTCCTGCACGCCCGGCAGTTCGACCACGATGCGGTCGGCGCCCTGTTGCTGGATCACCGGCTCGGCCACGCCGAGTTCGTTCACGCGGTTATGCAACGTGGTGATGTTCTGCTTGAGCGCTGCGTCCTGCACGGCTCTTTGCACAGCCGGCGTGAAGGTGCCGACGAGCTGCACGGAGCCGTCAGTGCCGTTCTGTGACGTCCACTGGAGCTCGCTGATACTGCGGCTCAGTTGCTTCGCTGCGTTGTCCGCCGTGGCCTGGTCGGCGAAATTGATCACCACCGTCTGGTTGACGCGGTTCACGCCGCCGTCGCGAATGTTGTTGTCGCGCAGGAGCGTGCGCGCGTCCGACGCGTCGGAGTCGAGCTTCTTGTTCAGCGCGCCCGCCATGTCGACCTGCAGCAGGAAGTGCACACCGCCGCGCAAGTCGAGACCGAGGTACATGGGCAGCGCGTGCAATGCGGTCAGCCAGCGCGGCGACGCACTTTGCAGGTTGAGCGCCACGATGAACTGCGGGTCGGTGGGATCACTGTTCAGCGACTTCTGCAGCAGGTCTTTCACGCGCAATTGCGTGTCGGTGTCGGGCAGGCGCACGCGAATGTTTGCGTTGGCCGACGTGTTGTCGAACGTGACGTCGTCTGCTTTGATCTGATTGGCTGCGAGCGCGGCTTCGACTGCCGACAGCGTGGTCGAGTCGAGCTTGACCGTTGCCTTGCCGCTCGACACCTGCACCGCCGGCGCTTCGCCGAACAGGTTGGGCAGCGTGTACACGAGGCCGATGACGAGAGCCACCAGCATCACGGCATATTTCCAGAGGGGGTAACGATTCATGAGTAGTCCAACGGAAGGTTGGCTTGAAAGCGATGCGCCCGGCGATGAGCGCGGGCGATCCGGCGTCTGCTTGCCTGATCGCCGGCGAGGCCGCGCCGGACGCGAGAGAGCAGGCCTTTACAGCGACTTGATCGTGCCCTTCGGGAGAATCGTCGTGACCGACGCTTTTTGCACGGTGATTTCCGTGCCTTCCGAGATTTCGACGCCGACGTAAGCCTCGCCCACCTTGGTCACCTTGCCGACGATGCCGCCGTTCGTCACAACTTCGTCGCCCTTGGCCATGGCGGCGAGCATGTTGCGATGTTCTTTCTGGCGCTTCATTTGCGGGCGAATCATGATGAAGTACAGCACGCCGAACATCAGGATCAGCGGCAGGAAGCTCATCAAGTTCGATTCGATGCCACCTGCGGCTGTGCCTTGGGCGAAGGCATTGGAAATGAACGACACGTTGGTCTCTCCGTTATAGATCAATTCAATCAAAAAAATCAGCCGGTTATTCTACCACCGGCATTGCGCGCGTCGGCGCGGCGATTCGGCTTTGGGATCAATCGTTTAAAGCCGTTTTTCGCCGTCCGCGAAAGTAGATTGTAAGGTTTTCCGCAAGCATCTGACGGATTCTTCCGCCGAATCCGACGAACGAGGCGATCAAGGCGCCTCGTCAATGCCGCGCGCGCGGTTCTCGTGAAAGCGCTTGCGGAACGGTTCGAACATTTTCGCGTCGATGGCGTCGCGCATTTCCTGCATCAGTTCCAGGTAGTAGTGCAGGTTGTGAATCGTATTCAGTTGCGCGCCGAGAATTTCCCCCACGCGATGCAGATGATGCAGGTAGCCGCGAGTGAAATTTCGGCACGTGTAACAACCGCATTGCTCGTCGAGCGGACGCAGCGAATTCTTGTGCGTGGCGTTGCGGATCTTGATGTCGCCGAAGCGCGTGAAGAGCCAGCCGTTGCGCGCGTTGCGGGTAGGCATTACGCAATCGAACATATCGACGCCTGCAGCCACGCCGGCCACCAGATCTTCGGGCGTGCCGACGCCCATCAGATAGTGCGGCTTGTCGGCCGGCAGCTTCGGGCCGATGTGATTCAGCACGCGCATCATGTCTTCTTTCGGCTCGCCGACCGACAAGCCGCCGATCGCGAGGCCGTGGAACTCTTTCTCCGCGAGACCCGCGAGCGACTCGTCGCGCAGGTCCTCGAACATGCCGCCCTGGACGATACCGAAGAGCGCGTTCGGATTGCCGAGCCGCTGGAATTCGTCGATCGAGCGCTGCGCCCAGCGCATCGACATGCGCATGGAGTCGGCCGCTTCCTTGTGCGAAGTCGGCACGTTGTTCGTTGCGTAGGGCGTGCATTCGTCGAACTGCATGACGATGTCCGAGTTCAGAACCTTCTGGATCTGCATCGACACTTCCGGCGACAGGAACAGCTTGTCGCCGTTGATCGGCGACGCGAACGTGACGCCGTCTTCGGTGATCTTGCGCAGGTCGCCGAGCGAAAACACCTGGAAGCCGCCGGAGTCGGTCAGGATCGGCTTCTTCCAGCCCATGAAACCGTGCAGGCCGCCGTGCGCGCCGATCGTTTCGAGGCCCGGGCGCAGCCAGAGGTGAAACGTATTACCGAGGATGATCTGCGCATGCATTTCCTCGAGTTCGCGCGGCTGGACGGCTTTCACGGTGCCGTAAGTGCCGACGGGCATGAAGATCGGCGTTTCGACGACGCCGTGATTCAGCGTGACGCGGCCGCGGCGCGCCTGGCCGTCGGTGCCGAGCAATTCGAAGTGGAGGCCGTTGGCGGGGCGCTCGGTGGTTGTCTGTTGCGAGTGGTGACCGGAGGTCATTGAGGTAACTCCATGGGCAACCGGAAAACAGTCCGGCGCAAACAATGAAACGCCGCCGAAGATGTTCGGCGGCTGAGGAAACTGCAAACTCGTGGACGGCGCGTCAGACGGCTCGGTCGTCGCGCCGCGTCAACAGCATCGCGTCGCCGTAACTGAAAAAGCGGTAACGCTCTTCGATCGCATGGCGATACGCGGCGCGAATTGTCTCGACGCCCGCGAATGCCGACACCAGCATCAGCAGCGTCGACTTTGGCAAATGAAAGTTCGTCACCAGCCGGTCGACGACGCGAAACCGGTAGCCCGGCGTGATGAAAATGTCTGTCTCGGTGCTCGCCGCAGCAAGCGGGCGGCCGGCCGCTTCGGCGTCGCGCGCGGCGGCTTCGAGTGCGCGCATCGACGTCGTGCCCACTGCTATCACGCGGTTGCCGCGCGCCTTCGTCGCCGCGATTCTGTCGGCCAGAGACTGCGGCAAGTGATACCACTCGCTGTGCATCTTGTGCTCGGCCAGATTCTCGACGCGCACCGGCTGGAACGTGCCGGCGCCGACGTGCAGCGTCAGTGTGGCTCGCTCAACGCCCGCGGCGTCGAGCCGCGCGAGCAGCGCGTCGTCGAAGTGAAGGCCCGCCGTGGGCGCCGCGACCGCGCCGGGATTTTGCGCGAACACGGTCTGATAGCGGGTTTCGTCCGTCGAGTCGGGGTCGTGCTCGATGTACGGCGGCAGCGGCAAACGCCCGAACTGCTCGATCAGCGTCAGGCAGTCGTCGGGGAAATGCAGCGTGTAGAACGGCTCGACGCGCTCGCCGACGGTCACGTCGAACGCATCGGCGAGACGAATCGTCGTGCCCTCCTGCGGGCTCTTGCTCGCGCGGATCTGCGCGAGCGCCGTGCGCTCGCCGGTGAGGCGTTCGACCAGAACTTCGATCTTTCCGCCACTGGCCTTCTGGCCGAGGAAGCGCGCCTTCAGGACTTTGGTATCGTTGAAGACCAGCAGGTCGCCGGCCGAAATGCATTCGGGCAGTTCGGCGAAGCGGCGGTCGACGAGACGCGCGGCGCCGTCGGCATCGGCCGCGTTGTCCACCTGAAGCAGCCGACTGGCGCTGCGCTCGGGTAGTGCGACTTGCGCGATCAGCTCAGGCGGCAGATCGAAATCGAAATCGGAAAGCTTGAACATGCGAACGACTGGAAGCGAATGGAGACTGAATTGAGCCGAAGGCCGGGCCGGGCGGCTATGATTGCGGGGCGCCACGGCGTGCCGCGAGCCCGCGCTTGCGCGCCAGCCAGATAGCGACGCGCCCTTCGATACTTTTGACAGCCGATATTGTACTTGCGAAGCAGCCCATGCCTTTGTCCGACCGCCGATTGCCCTCTGCTACCGATGAAGTCAGCGCCGAACCGGCAGCCCCGGTCGCGCGAGGCGGCACGGCGGCTAATGCAGGCGGGCAGGCCGACGGCGCGGCACAACCCAGGCGGACGGCGCGCGCTGTGAAGCGAGCGGACCAGACATCTGGTGACGAGCCTGATGAAGCGTCCCGGCGAACATCGCAGCAAGCGCGTCAGCAAACACCAGACGGAATGACCGGCCCCGCACCGCAGGCGGCGGCTGGAAAAGCGAGCGCGTCGGCGAAATCGGCGGCGAAGTCATCGGCGAAATCGTCCGCCAAGCCCGCCGCCAAACCCGTCGACAAGCTGGCCAAACTCGGCCTCACGCGCGACATCGACCTGGTGCTGCATCTGCCGATGCGCTACGAAGACGAAACCTCGTTGACGCCGATCGGCCACCTGCTGCCAGGCGGCATCGCGCAGACCGAGGGCGTCGTGTTCGACAACGAAATCGCCTATCGTCCGCGTCGGCAGTTGCTCGTCAAATTGCGCGACGACGCGGGCGACGAACTCGTGCTGCGCTTTCTGAACTTCTACGGTTCGCAGGTCAAACAGATGGCGATCGGCGCGCGGCTGCGCGTGCGCGGCGACGTGCGCGGCGGCTTCTTTGGCATGGAGATGGTGCATCCGGCGGTGCGTGTGGTCGACGAAGACACACCGCTGCCGCAAGCGCTCACGCCGGTCTACCCCAGCACAGCCGGCGTGACGCAGGCGTATTTGCGCAAGTCGATCGACAGCGCGTTGTCGCGCACGTCTTTGCCGGAACTGCTGCCCGAGGCCGTCGCGCGTCAATGGTTGCAGCCGCTCGGCGTGCCCTCGCTGATGGACGCGGTGCGCACGCTGCATCATCCCGGCGCGCAATCCGATGAAACCGCGTTGATCGACGGCACGCATCCGGCATGGGTGCGCATCAAATTCGAGGAATTGCTCGCGCAGCAGATGTCGCTCAAGCGTGCGCACGAAGAGCGCCGCACGCGCTCCGCGCCGCCCATGCCGCGCCGCAAGCTAGGCGACGAATCCGCTTTGGTCGCACGTCTGCTCAAGGCGTTGCCGTTTTCGTTGACCCGCGCGCAGGAGCGGGTCGGCGGCGAGATCGCGCTTGATCTGACGCAGCCGCATCCGATGCAGCGGCTCTTGCAAGGCGACGTCGGCAGCGGCAAGACAATTGTCGCCGCGCTGGCCGCCGCGCAGGCTATCGACGCCGGTTATCAGGCCGCGCTGATGGCGCCGACCGAAATCCTCGCCGAACAGCACGCACGCAAATTGCGCGGCTGGCTGGAGCCGCTCGGCGTGAACGTCGCGTGGCTCGCCGGCAGTCTGAAGGCCAAGGAGAAACGCGCCGCGATCGAAGCCGCGGCGCTCGGCACTGCCCAACTCGTGATCGGCACGCACGCGATCATTCAGGACGCCGTGGAGTTCGCGCGCCTCGGGCTCGTGATCGTCGACGAACAGCACCGTTTCGGCGTCGCGCAGCGGCTGGCGTTGCGCGCAAAAGCGAAGAACGCTGCCGACGGCGCGCGCGATTTCCAGCCGCATCAACTGATGATGTCCGCCACGCCGATTCCGCGCACGCTCGCCATGACCTATTACGCGGACCTCGACGTATCGACCATCGACGAATTGCCGCCCGGGCGCACGCCGATCCTGACCAAGCTCGTGTCCGACGCGCGCCGTGAAGAAGTGATCGGCCGGGTGCGCGAGGCCGCGCTGAGCGGGCGTCAGGTCTACTGGGTCTGTCCGCTGATCGAGGAAAGCGAAACGCTGCAACTGCAGACCGCGGTCGAGACCTACGAAACGCTGGTCGCGGCGCTGCCTGAACTGAACGTCGGACTCGTGCACGGACGGCTCGCACCGGCTGAAAAAGCGGCTGTCATGGACGCCTTTACCCGCAACGAAGTGCAGTTGCTGGTCGCGACGACGGTGATCGAAGTGGGCGTCGACGTGCCCAATGCGTCGTTGATGGTCATCGAGCACGCCGAGCGTTTCGGCCTCGCACAGTTGCACCAGTTGCGCGGGCGTGTCGGGCGTGGCAGCGCGGCGTCGGTGTGCGTGCTGCTGTACACCGGACCGTTGTCGATGACGGCGCGCGCGCGCTTGCAGACCATGCGCGAAACGACGGACGGCTTCGAAATCGCGCGCCGGGACCTGGAAATTCGTGGTCCGGGCGAGTTCCTCGGCGCGCGGCAATCGGGCGCGGCGATGCTTCGTTTTGCCGATCTGCAGAACGATCAATGGCTGATCGAGCCCGCGCGCGAAGCGGCTGCGGCTTTGCTGGAGACTTATCCGGATGTCGTCACGCAGCATCTGGCGCGCTGGCTCGGGGCTCGCGAGCAATATCTGAAGGCATAAACGAACGCACCGGCCGTCGGCCTTCGCTTGGTGCCGCACCCGTGGCGCGTTTCGCGGATATTGAAAGCCCGCGTACCGGGTTGGCGAACCGACCCTATGGGTGTATAACTGAAACCTATCGAATCCACTGCACTGATTGGTCCCCCAATGACGCTCACCGAATTGAAGTACATCGTTGCCGTTGCCCGCGAACGGCACTTCGGCCGGGCCGCCGAAGCGTGTTTCGTCAGCCAGCCGACCCTGTCGGTGGCCATCAAGAAGCTCGAAGACGAGCTCAACGTACAGATTTTCGAGCGCGGTACCAGTGAAGTGAGCGTCACGCCGATCGGCGAGCAGATCGTCACGCAAGCTCAGCGGGTGCTGGAACAAACGCTCGCCATCAAGGAAATCGCGAAGCAGGGCAAAGATCCGCTCGTCGGACCGCTGCGCCTCGGCGTGATCTACACGATCGGACCGTATCTGCTGCCCACGCTCGTCAAGCAGATGATCAAGCGCGTTCCGCAAATGCCGTTGATGCTGCAGGAAAACTACACGCTGAAGCTGATCGAACTGCTCAAGCAGGGCGAGATCGACGTTGCAATCATGGCGCTGCCGTTTCCCGAGACCGGACTGATGCTGCGTCCGCTCTACGACGAGCCGTTCGTCGTCGCGCTGCCGTCGGGTCACGCGTGGGAAAACCGTCAGAAGATCGACGCCGACGATCTCAAGCAGGAAACCATGCTCCTGCTCGGCAGCGGCCATTGCTTCCGCGATCACGTGCTGGGTGTTTGTCCGGAATTGATGCGTTTCTCGCAGAACGCCGACGGCATCCAGAAGACGTTCGAAGGATCGTCGCTCGAAACAATTCGCCACATGGTCGCAAGCGGCGTGGGCATCACCGTGTTGCCGCGCATGTCCGTGCACGAGGTGAAGCCGCACGCGGGTGGCATCGACTCGGGGCTTTTGTCGTATGTCCCGTTCGGCGAACCGGTGCCCGACCGCCGCGTCGTGCTCGCGTGGCGAAAGAGTTTTACGCGGATGCCTGCCATCGACGCGATTTGCGACGCAATCAGCGCCTGCGACCTGCCGGGCGTCAAAAAGCTGGATTTGCCGGTCGCCGTGAACTGAACGGCGGCAAGGCGCACGGGCGCTGACGGCTTCTCGCCGCAGCCCCCCGCTTCGCCTGGCGGCGGCGCGCCAATCTGCGCCGCGGTGCGCCGGGGTGCGCCGGGGTGCGCCTATTGGATAGATTAAATTTATAAAACACGTGTTTCCAATAGTATTGATATAGTGTTCTCCATGGATCGCAAGATCGCCAAGGCCCGGAGGACACCATGACTCAATCAGACTCGCCGCAAACGCAGACATTCGCCGCCGACCCAGTCGGCGCCAGCACGGGTTTTGCCGCCGCCTTGCTCGGTATGCGCACGGTCGCGCTTTCTCTCCTCGTTGACCGCGCTCTGTCGGCCTGATTGTTCTCATAAGCCTTCGGCATTGCTTTGCCGCGCTTCTCCCCACATTCCTTTCCAACGAAAAACATCCAGGAGTTCCGCATGTCAGAACAGAAGCTCACCAATGCCGCCGGCGCACCCGTCGCCGATAACCAGAACTCGATGACGGCCGGCGTGCGCGGCCCGGTCGTCCTGCAAGACGTCTGGCTGATCGAAAAACTCGCTCACTTCGACCGCGAAGTGATTCCCGAGCGCCGCGTTCATGCAAAGGGCTCGGGCGCGTTCGGCACGCTGAAGGTGACTCACGATATTTCGCGCTACACGAAGGCCAAAGTGTTCGCCGAAGTGGGCAAGGAAACGCCGCTGTTCATGCGGTTTTCGACGGTCGCGGGCGAACGCGGCGCGGCCGATGCGGAACGCGACGTACGCGGCTTCTCGATCAAGTTCTACACCGAAGAAGGCAACTGGGACGTGGTGGGCAACAACACGCCGGTGTTCTTCATTCGCGATCCGCTGAAGTTTCCGGACTTCATCCACACGCAAAAGCGTGACCCGTACACCAACCTGCGCAGCAACATCGCGGCGTGGGATTTCTGGACGCGTCATCCGGAGTCGATGCATCAGGTCACGATCCTGATGAGCGACCGCGGCATTCCGAAAAACTACCGTCAGATGCACGGTTTCGGTTCGCACACGTACTCGTTCATCAACGCGAACAACGAGCGCTTCTGGGTGAAGTTCCACTTCAAATCGCAGCAAGGCATTGAAAATTTCACCGATGGCGAAGCGTCGCAAGTGGTCGCGCAAGACCGTGAAAGTGCGCAGCGCGATCTGGTGGGCAACATCGACGCGGGCAACTTCCCCAAATGGCGCTTTGCGATCCAGGTGATGCCGGAGGCGGAAGCTGCGACGTATCGCTTCAACCCGTTCGACATCACGAAGGTGTGGTCGCAGAAAGACTATCCGCTGATCGACGTTGGCACGATCGAGTTGAACCGCAACGCGGCCAACTATTTCTCGGATGTGGAGCAGGCAGCGTTCACGCCGGCCAACGTGGTGCCAGGCATTGGCTTCTCGCCGGACCGGCTGTTGCAGGGGCGTCTCTTCTCGTACGGCGACACGCAGCGCTATCGTCTCGGCATCAATCACCACCAGATTCCGGTGAATGCGTCGCGCGTGCCGAACCCGCATTCGTTCCATCGCGACGGTGCAATGCGTACGGACGGCAACCTCGGCGGCAATGTGAACTACGAGCCGAACCGCTTCGGCGACTTCGCGCAGGACACCAACGCATTGGAGCCCGCGCTGGCAGCAGGTGCGGTCGACCGCTACGATCATCGCGCGGACGACGACTACTACACGCAGCCGGGCATGCTGTTTGCGCTCTTTGACGCGGCGCAACGCGAGCGGTTGTTCGGCAACATCGCGCGTCACATCAACGGCGTACCGCAAGACATCGTTGCGCGCGCGGTTGAACATTTCCGCCGCATCGATCCCGCTTATGCCGAAGGCGTGATCGCCGCGATGGCAGAACTCGCGGAAGGCGGCAAGAAGTAACGAGGCAGCACGAGCGGGACGCGTAGGCGTCCCGCGATAGGTGAACGGAGTGAACGGCGTTAACTGAGGAGCACGCTGATGATCGAGATGATGAAAGCCACTGCGGGCAAATCACGAACCGCTCATCGCGCGCAGTTGCACTACGCGCTGGGATTGCGCAGAGCCGTGGGTTTCGCGATTGTGACGAGCGGGCTCGCGGTTATCGCGGCGCAGGTTCTGCAGCATGCAGTGGGCGGGTAGAGGGCGATGGCAGGCAGCGACATGCAACTGCGGGCGCGAGTGGGCGCGTAGCAGTGTGTGAAGGGCGAGTAGGGCGGGCCACCGTTGCCAGCTGCGCAACACCGCGCGCCCGCTAGTGCGCGCCGTAGTGACCACGCGTCACACGAGTCAGGCACTTTTCTACGATAAACTGTCGAGCGCCCGTTTTAATGGCTTCGTCGTCAGTCAGTCCATAGCACGCCGTTACTTTGCCACCGGTTCGTATCACTCTTCAAAGGAGTCATCATGGCCAAAAAAGAAGCTGTACAACACGTCAATATCGGAATCAGCGACAAGGACCGCAAGAAGATTGCGGAAGGTCTGTCGCGTTTGCTCGCTGACACCTATACGCTGTACCTGAAGACCCACAACTTCCACTGGAACGTGACGGGTCCGATGTTCAACACGCTGCATCTGATGTTCGAAACGCAATACAACGAACTGGCACTCGCCGTCGATTCGATCGCTGAACGGATTCGCGCGCTTGGCGTGCATGCGCCGGGCAGCTACAAGGATTTCGCGAAGCTGTCGTCGATTCCCGAAGCGGACGGCGTGCCGGCTGCAGAGGAAATGATCCGCCAGCTGGTGGAAGGTCAGGAAGCCGTGGTGCGTACCGCGCGCGCAATTTTCCCGTCGACGGAAGCCGCGAACGACGAGCCGACCGCCGACCTGCTGACGCAGCGTATGCAGACGCACGAAAAGACCGCGTGGATGTTGCGCTCGATGCTGGCCTGATTTCGCGCTGCGAAAGCGTCCAGACGCGCTCAGATACAGCCGGACATATCAAAGCCTCCCCTCGCGGAGAAGCCTATCGCTTAATCTGTTGAAAACGGCTTTGATTCTTCAAAATGGCCCCTGTTAGTCAATGACCTACAGGGGCTTCTTTATGTCGGGTCTGCCTGCCCCCATCGGGACGCCCATCGAAAGGCGTCCCTAGAGGATGTCGACGCGGCCGTGGCACCGCACCGCGAGGTGACACCTGTCGGGCAGTGAGCAGCAATCGAGCCTTGACAATCTTTGTCAAATGCAGCGGTACTTCCATGGTACAAGAAGCCCTTTATTCGCGAGCGACTCCGAATGAGCGCACAAGACATATCTGTGTATTCGCCGAGCAATGGAGAGTGGAGAGAACAGCTTGGTGACATTTGGTATGTGAACAGAAAGAGCGGAAATTCTCCGGGTGTCACGCGCGACGCACAACATCTTGTGACTGAGGAGCAGTTTGAAGTCACCGAGATTCCCGGGGCGATGTCAAAAATGGGATGGCATCGCGCGGCAGCATTGCTCAGAAAATGGTTCGCCTATTCGCCAAAAAATCAGGCCATGAACACCACCCAAAAGAGGAACGGTATCAACGCGGATTGGGCCACGGGAGCATACCCGGACGACCGCTTTGACATGGGCACGATAAAGTTGGATTGGGTGCTGTCGTATCCGCGCACACAGGCCGGTTTTAATAAATTGCAGAAGTCTGGATTTGAATGCCGGTACGGCTGAATCGTTAGTCAACGCGGTCTATCCGTACCGCGACCGCAGGCGAATTGATACGCTGGAACTGGTCGACGGTAATGTTCATGCGTTGCACAACAGGTTTCAATTCCAGCTATTCAGAATCGACACCACGGCACTCGAAAAGGCTGAACAGTTCTTCGGCGCAATGCTTCACCACGGCAAGCCTGATGACCTAGCAGGGGCGTTAGGCGGCTTCGCCATGTATGCGGCTGTTGCGGAGGCACGGTTCGTTCCAGCATTCATTGGCGGCATAGACGTTGAAATTACAAAGGTCGCGATTTATATCAAGAACCCGTATTCCTTTTTCGATGACTCGCGCGAAGGTGGGTCGCAATATCTCGGACACTGGAACAAGGATGGGATTTGTCTGGTTCCCGAGGGGTATGTCGCACAGCGCGAGAATTGGGGGAGTTGGAGTAACTATGTCATCAAACCAGAAGGCCCCTATGGCCGTACATTCTGGCCAGTCCACAATAGCGATTTCCGGCGATGGCAAGACACGCACAACGCGGGCGGCGATATGGTTCTGTTCTCTGATTGCCGGGTTGTGAAAATAGACCCAATCAAGTTCAGGGTAAAGAAATGATGGCTCTGTCGCGTCTACGCCGTATCGGAGTGGCTGTCGCGGTTGGGGTCGTTGGCGTTGCGGTTGTTCAATACATGCTTGACGCGCGAGTGCGTATATCGGCGCAAGAATGTTACAGCGTGACTTCAAAGAGCGGTTCGTATCGCGCCCAATCTTGCGTCAAGGGCGGAAATGGCAACGTGGATGATTACGTTGGCAGACTGTATGACGGCCACAGTGGCAAGCTTCTTGCGCGAACCGACTTCGATTCAATGGACGGCGGGATTCCTGAGTTCATGCCTGATGAAAGCGCGGTAATTTTCAGGCGCGGCGAAGGTAATGGCTCTGGCCATGGCGTTATCGATATTCCGCCGAACTGGCTTGACCGGTTGCGCGCAAATGTTCCCTGAGATGCTGCCGGCCAATCGGCAAATCGTCAACAGATTAAGCGACAGGCTTGCCTCGCGGGAGGCTTTGTTTTTTTCCGACGCCGCTTTCGCAACCGCTGCCGCGGCATGAGCGTTCACCGCGCGGGCCGCACGACGCTGGACGCCGGCTGCATCCCGTAAAATGTCGGCACTGTTTCCGCATTCCGCCCGCTTTTACAGAGTCCGCCATGTTTGCCCGACTTCCGCTCTATCTGCGCCTTGTGCGTATGGACAAGCCTATCGGCAGTCTGCTGCTGTTGTGGCCGACGCTCAACGCGCTGTGGATCGCGTCCGACGGTCGTCCGTCGTGGCCGCTTCTCGTCATCTTCACGGTAGGCACCGTGCTGATGCGTTCTGCCGGATGTGCGATCAACGACTACGCCGATCGCGATTTCGACCGCTACGTCAAGCGCACCGAAAATCGTCCGATCACCTCAGGCAAGGTCAAAGCATGGGAAGCGGTGGCGCTCGCCGCCGGCTTGTCCTTGCTGGCTTTTCTATTGATTCTGCCGCTCAATGCGTTGACGAAAGAGTTGTCGGTGGCCGCGCTGTTCGTTGCCGGCTCGTATCCGTTCACCAAGCGTTTCTTCGCGATTCCGCAGGCGTACCTGGGTATCGCATTCGGATTCGGCATTCCGATGGCGTTCGCCGCCGTGCAGAACCATGTGCCGATGCTCGCCTGGGTCATGTTGCTGGCGAACGTGTTCTGGTCGGTCGCTTACGACACCGAATATGCAATGGTCGATCGCGACGACGACATCAAAATCGGCATCCGTACTTCGGCGCTCACTTTTGGCCGCTTCGACGTGGCCGCGATCATGCTCTGCTATGCGGTGACGCTTGGAATATACGTCGGCATCGGTGTGATGCTGGGTTTCGGCGTTCTGTACTGGTTAGGCTGGCTTGCTGCGGCGGGCTGCGCGGTCTATCACTACACGCTCATTCGCAACCGTGACCGGATGGCGTGCTTCGCGGCGTTCCGGCACAACAACTGGCTGGGCGGCGCGTTGTTCGTGGGCATTGCCGCGCATTATGCGGTGGCCTCGTTCTGAGTTTTGATGCGGTCTGTGCATTGGCCGCGTGTCTCTTCTTGCGCTGGACGCGGAGCGGGTTGACCCGACTCCGCGTCGCACGGCTTATCCCATTGCAGTTGGCAGTAAGCGATAGACAGTGACCAGCGAACCCGCGATAGCCGCGCTTACTGCTTACCGAACTCGTCGCCCATTTCTTTCGCGCGCGCATCGGCGGCGAGCGCGCCGCGAACGATTGCTTCCTTCACGCCGCTTGCGTCGAACGACGCGAGCGCCGCCGCGGTCGTGCCGCCCTTCGACGTCACGCGTTCGCGCAACAGGCTCGGCGGCTCGTCCGAATTCGCTGCAAGTTGCGCGGCTCCCGTGAAGGTCGCCACGGCGAGCGCGCGGCCTTGCGCTTCATTCATCCCGAGCTGACGCGCGGCTTCCTGCAGCGCTTCGATGAAATAGAACACGTAGGCCGGGCCGCTTCCCGAAATGGCGGTGACGGCGTCGATTTTCGCTTCGTCGTCGAACCATACCGTTTCGCCCACGGCGCCTAGCACTTGCGATGCAAGCGCGCGGCCCGCTTCGTCGACACTCGCCGTTGCGGCTAATCCGGCGACGCCCATGCCGATCAACGCCGGCGTATTCGGCATGACGCGCACGATCCGCGTATGGCCGTTCAGCCAGCGCGACATGTCGTCCATGCGAATGCCGGCGACAATGCTGATTGCCAGTTGCGACGCCTTGAGATGCGGCGCGAGCGATTCGGCAACGCTCTTCAGAATTTGCGGCTTCACCGCGAGCACGACGGCGTCATACGCAGCGAGCGCCGCGTCGGCGGCGGCGCCGGTATTGATACCAAACTGTTCTTCGTTACGCTTGCGCGCGTCTTCGTTAGGATCGATCGCATAGAGATCGGCGGGCGCGACGCCACGCTTGATAAGGCCGCCGATCAACGCCGCAGCCATGTTGCCGCCGCCGATAAAAGCAATTTTCATGATGGTCCGGAAGGTTTGAATGAGCGTATGAATCCGCGCTTACAAATGAGCTTGCAGCCGTAGTTGAAACCGCGCTTGCAGCCGCGCTTGCAACCACGTTTGCAGCCGCTAGTTCGAGTAGTCGCGCACACCGAAAATGGCAGTGCCCACGCGCACGATGGTCGCGCCTTCGAGCACAGCAGCCTCCAGGTCGCCCGACATGCCGATCGAGAGCGTATCGAGCGCGAGACCTTCGTCGCGCAAACGCTCGAACAGCTCGCGCAACCGGCGATGCGGCACGCGCTGTTCGTCGATGCTGCCCACCGGTTCGGGAATTGCCATCAGGCCGCGCAATTTCAGCTTGGGCAGCGTGGCGATTTCCCGGGCGACTTCGGCGGCTTCCTCGACGCTCACGCCGCTTTTCGAGCTCTCGCCGCTAATGTTGACCTGCAGGCAGACATTCAGCGCCGGTAGGTTATCGGGCCGCTGTTCGGAAAGCCGCTGCGCGATCTTCAGGCGATCGACCGAATGCACCCAGTCGAACTGCTCGGCCACCGGACGCGTCTTGTTCGACTGCAACGGCCCGATGAAATGCCATTCGAGCGAGCCGCGCAAATCGGCGAGCGCCTCGATCTTCGTGAGGGCTTCCTGCACGTAGTTTTCACCGAATGCGCGTTGACCGGCGGCGTGCGCCGCGCGCACGTCTTCGGCGGGGAAAGTTTTCGAGACCGCGAGCAGCGCGATGGAACGCGCGTCGCGCCCGGCCACGTGTGCGGCCATTGCGATGCGCTGCTTAACCGCTTCGAGGTTATGAATCAGATCTGGCATGGAGCGAACGGGGAACGGACGGAAGTCGATGCCCCGATTATACGGACAGCATGTGCTCCACCAGTTCGATCCAGTGCGCGACCGGTGTGGACGTGCCGCTCTGCAGGTGAGAAATACAGCCCACATTCGCGGACACGATCATTTGCGGCTCCTGCGCGTGCAGCCGCTCGAGCTTCTGATCGCGCAACGCATACGAGAGCCTCGGCTGCGTGAGCGAGTAAGTGCCGGCGGAACCGCAGCAAAGGTGGTTGTCGGCGGGCAGGCGCACTTCCACGCCGAGTCGCGTCAGCAGATGTTCCACTGTGCCGCGCACCTGCTGTCCGTGCTGCAACGTGCAGGGCGGATGAAAAGCGACCGTGTGGATCGCGCGGCGGCGCGTGATCGACGCGAGTTGTTCCTCGAAGTCCGGCAGGATCTCGGCAATGTCGCGTGTCAATTCGACGATGCGGCGCGCTTTCTCCGCATACGCCGGGTCATGGCGCAACAGATGCGCGTATTCCTTGACGGTCGCGCCGCAGCCCGATGCGTTCATCACGATCGCCTCGACGCCCTGTTCGACATACGGCCACCATGCGTCGATATTCGCGCGCATGTCCACGAGCGCTTCGTCGTTATAGCCGAGGTGCAGGCGCACGGCACCGCAGCAGCCGGCGTCGGGCGCGACGAGCGTTTCCACACCGAGCGCATCGAGCACGCGCGCGGTGGCGACGTTGACGTTGGGCATCATCGAAGGTTGCACGCAGCCCGCGAGCATCAGCATCTTGCGCGTGTGTCTTGTGGTCGGCCACTCGAGCGGACGCTGTCGCGCGGGCACCTTATCGCGCAATTTTCGCGGCAGCAGCGCCCGGAAATGCTGGCCGAGACGCATGGCCGGCGTGAATAGCGCGCTGTTCGGCACGAAGCTCGCGAGGAATCGGCGCGTAAGACGCTGGCCGAGCGGACGCGTCACCTTCTTCTCGGTGATCTTGCGGCCAATCTCTACCAGCTTGCCGTACTGCACGCCGGACGGGCAGGTCGATTCGCAATTGCGGCAAGTAAGGCAGCGGTCGAGGTGAACCTGCGTGCTACGCGTGACTTCGGCGCCTTCCACCATCTGCTTGATCAGATAGATGCGGCCGCGCGGGCCGTCGAGTTCGTCGCCGAGCAGTTGATAGGTCGGGCACGTGGCCGTGCAAAAGCCGCAGTGAACGCAATTGCGCAGGATAGCGTCGGCTTCGTCGCCGTCGGGTGTGTTGCGAATGAAGTCCGCGAGATTGGTTTGCATCGCGCGCTCAGAAGTCGGGGTAGAGACGGCCGCGATTGAAGATGCGGGCCGGGTCGAAAGCGGTTTTCAGGCCGCGATGGATTTTCATCAGCGGCGCGGGCAGCGGTGTGAACACCCCGGCTCCGCGGTCATAGCCGTGGCCGGTGCGGAAGATGGTCGCGTGACCGCCGGCTTGCTTCGCGCTGATGCGCACGGTTTGCGCGTCGGTGTCTGTGATCCACCAGCGCTGCGCGCCGCCCCATTCCATCAATTGAGCACCGGGCAATTGAAGCGGCTCGGTAATGGACGGCAGCGCGAGCCGCCACAGCGCGGCTTTCGGCGGAATTGCGGCGAAGAACGTGTCGGTCTGCTCGCGCAGGCCTGCCCAGAAGCGTTCTGCCTCGACCGCATCGACAACCTCGCCGCCCAGCGACGCACGCGCCGACTTGACCGCGCTCTCCGCGCCCGCGAGACGCACGGCAAGCGTGCCGTGACGCCACGCGCTCGCGGTGATCGGCAATGGGCGGCCGCCCCATTCGTTGAGCTTACGGACAGCGTCGGTGCCGTTCACGTCGAACTTGAGCGTGGCTTCGGCCTGCGGCTGCGGCAGCACCTTCACCGAGAGTTCGAGGATGAGCCCCAGCGTGCCGAGCGAGCCCGCCATCAAGCGTGAGACGTCATAGCCGGCGACGTTTTTCACCACCTGGCCGCCGAAATGCAGCGCTTGTCCCTGGCCGTTCATGATGACCGCACCTAGTACGAAGTCGCGCGCCGCACCGGCCGACGGACGGCGCGGGCCGGCGATGCCCGCAGCGATGCAGCCGCCGAAGGTGGCTTGCGGTCCGAAGTGCGGCGGCTCGAAAGCGAGCATCTGATGGTGTTCGGCGAGCGCGGCCTCGATTTCGAGCAGCGGCGTGCCGGCGCGCGCGGTGATGACCAGCTCCGCCGGGTCGTAAGCGATGATGCCGCGATAAGCGCGCGTGTCGAGGATCTCGCCTTCCAGCGTCTGACCGTACCAGTCTTTCGTACCGCCGCCGCGAACGCGCAACGCGCGGCCTGCGGCGCTGGCGGAACGTACGCGTTCCGACCACATGGCGACGATGTCGTCCTCTTCCATGATGCCCTGCTTCGTTATGTTTCGATCGATTGTACCGGGCGGGGGCTCGCTGACAACCCGGAGCGGACCCGCATCGGGTAATCAGGGCGGGATGGCGGCAAATGCCGCCGCGGCGGGCTATGCGTATTGCCTGGTGCTAGAAGCGCGGTAGCTCCGGATGCGGCAGCAGACCGCCGCGCACGTGCATCTTGCCGTACTCGGCGCACCGCGCTCGCGTGGGAATACCCTTGTCCGGGTTCAGCAGACCGGGCGGATCGAACGCACGTTTGACCGCGTGAAATGCATCGCGCTCTTCCGGCGAGAATTGCACGCACATCGAGTTGATCTTCTCGATGCCGACGCCGTGCTCGCCCGTCACCGTGCCGCCCAGTTCGACGCATGCCTCCAGGATGTCGCAGCCGAACGCCTCGGCTCTGTGCCATTCATCCTGGTCATTGCCGTTAAAGAGAATCAGGGGATGCATGTTGCCGTCGCCCGCATGAAAGACGTTGATGCAACGCAGCGCGTACTTCTTCTCCATCTCCTCGATGCGGGAAAGCAGCGGTCCGATACTGCGGCGCGGCACGGTTCCATCCATACAGTAGTAGTCCGGCGAAATCCGGCCCGCAGCCGGAAACGCGTTTTTGCGACCGGACCAGAAGCGCAGCCGCTCGTTTTCCGTGCGCGAAATCTGGATGCGGGTTGCGCCGTGCTCGCGCAGCACCGCAGTCATGCGGACGATTTCGTCGGCGACTTCCTCGGGCGTGCCGTCGGATTCGCACAGCAAGATTGCCGCTGCGTCGAGATCGTAGCCCGCGTGGACGAATTCCTCGACCGCGCGCGTGGCCGGCTTGTCCATCATCTCGAGGCCGGCCGGAATGATGCCCGCGGCAACGATGCCGGCGACCGCATCGCCGCCTTTTACGACGTCGTCGAAACTGGCCATGATGACTTGCGCCGTTTGCGGTTTTGGAATCAGCTTGACGGTGACCTCGGTGACGATCGCGAACATGCCTTCGCTGCCGATCAGCACCGCAAGCAGATCGAGGCCGGGCGCGTCGGGCGCGAGCGAGCCGAACTCGACGATTTCGCCTTCCATTGTCACGGCGCGCACGCGCAGCACGTTGTGCACGGTGAGGCCGTACTTGAGGCAATGCACGCCGCCCGAGTTCTCCGACACGTTGCCGCCGATCGTGCAGGCGATCTGCGACGACGGGTCCGGCGCATAGTACAAACCGTAAGGCGCGGCGGCTTCGGAAATCGACAGATTGCGCACGCCCGGTTGCACCGTGGCGGTTCGCGCGTAAGAGTCCACCTCGATGATCTTCCGGAAGCGTGCGAGCGATACCACCACGCCGTGGCGAATCGGCATCGCACCGCCGGACAGGCCCGTGCCGGCGCCGCGCGGCACGATGGGCACCCCGAGACGATGGCAGATCTGCACGATGCGCTGCACTTGCGACTCCGTCTCGGGCAACGCGACGGCGAGCGGCAGACGACGATAGGCGGCGAGGCCGTCGCAGTCGTACGCGACGGTATCTTCGTCGCGATATAGCAGACAGTGGTTCGGCAACACCGCCATCAGCGCCTGCACGACTTCGCGCTGGCGCTGGGCGAGAACCTCTGCTGACAGTTCGGCGGGTGCATTCATGTGAGTCGTCTCCTCCTGTTTCCACCCAGCGCTATCCAGCGCTATCCGGCGCTTGCGTGGCGGCCCGTTTGCGGCCGCCGCGGCTCGATAACGCTCAGCCGCGTTCAGTCCTGCTCAATCGTTGCCGACAACGCGCCTTGAAACGACGCGTCAGGCGGCCCAGCTAAAAATCTTGCCGGGGTTCATCAGATTTTGCGGATCGAGCGCATGTTTGATAGAGCGCATGGTGTCTACCGCAACGTCGCCATGTTCTTCCAGCAGAAAACCCATCTTGTGCAGACCGACTCCATGCTCGCCGGTGCAGGTGCCGTCCATGCGCAGCGCGCGCTGCACGATGCGATGGTTCAATCGCTCGGCTTCCGCGAGTTCTTCCGGCTTGTTCGGATCGATCAGGATCGCGACGTGGAAATTGCCGTCGCCGACATGGCCGACAATCGGGCAGGGCAGCGGCGACGCCTTCAAGTCCTGCTCCGTTTCGACGACGCATTCGGCGAGCCGCGAGATCGGCACGCAGACGTCGGTCGTGACGGCGCGGCAACCGGGCTTCAGTTGCAGCATGGCGAAATAGGCATTGTGACGCGCGTTCCACAGACGGCTGCGGTCTTCCGGACGGGTCGCCCATTCGAATCCTTCGCCTCCGTTCTGCGCGGCAAGTTCCTGCACGAGTTCGGCTTGTTCCTTGACGCCGGCCTCGGTGCCATGGAATTCGAAGAACAGTGTGGGCGCCTCGCGCAGCGTGAGATTCGAATGCCGGTTAATCGAGCGGATTGCAAGCGCGTCGACGAATTCCACGCGCGCAATCGGTACGCCGATCTGAATTGTTTCGATGACGGCGCGAACCGCGTCGCCCATCGACGGAAATGCGCAGACCGCGGCGGACACGGCCTCCGGCTGCGGATAAAGGCGCACGGTGACTTCGGTGATCACGCCGAGCGTTCCTTCCGAACCGACGAACAGACGCGTGAGGTCATAGCCCGCGGACGATTTGCGAGCCCGCGTGCCCGTCTTGATCACGCGGCCGTCGGCCAGCACCACGGTGAGCCCGAGTACGTTCTCGCGCATCGTGCCGTAGCGCACGGCGTTGGTACCGGACGCACGCGTGGCCGACATGCCGCCGATGCTCGCGTCCGCGCCCGGATCGATCGGGAAAAAGAGGCCGGTGTCGCGTAGCGCTTCGTTCAACTGCTTGCGCGAAATGCCTGGCTCGACGGTGACCGTGAGGTCTTCGGCGTTGATGGACAGCACGCGGTTCATTTCGGACAGATCGATCGACACGCCGCCCTGCACCGCAAGCAGATGCCCCTCCAGCGACGAGCCGTTGCCGTACGGAATGATCGGTACGTTGTACTGGCCGCACAGCTTGACGGCGGTCTGCACGTCTTCGGTGTTGCGTGCGAAGACGACGGCGTCGGGCAGTTGTGGATCGAACGGCGATTCGTCGCGGCCGTGGTGTTCGCGTACGGCTTGCGCGATCGACACGCGCTCACCGAAGGCGTTGGTGAGCGCGCTCAGCAATTCGGCAGGGAATGGCCGGCGCAGCGTGGCCGGCGAAACGGAATGATTCACGCATGTCTCCTGTGTCGACCGGCGTTAGTGCTTCAGCACTTACGCCGGTCCCATCAATAATGTGCATTCACGTTAGTGCTTCAGCACTTACGCCGGTCCCATCAACGATGTCGACCGTTAGTGCTTAGCACTTACGCCGGTCAGCCGCATGAAAAGGTTTGTTAGTAGTTGTCAGGCGAAGCTGCTTTTTGCAGCAGGCACTTCATTTTACGCCGATCGCTTTCTGCCGGGGGTGGGCCGCTTCCATTGCTTCGGAGGCGTCGCGCCGGCTATCGCTCCTATAATGGCGGCGGCTAGTGGCTCCGCGCAACATGGTTAACGCGGTGACAAGACAGAGATCAGGCGGCAGATGATGCGCTAACGATCTGCCGCCACCACAGTGCAAGAAACCGGGACTGCAGTCGGCGACCGATGCGCTATCGACGCGGGCTTCATCATTGAACGCAGGGAGAAATCATGGGTAACCGTCTGAGCAAGATTGCCACTCGTACCGGCGACGACGGCACCACCGGTCTCGGCGACGGCCGGCGCGTCCGCAAGGACAGCGCGCGCATTGCGGCGATCGGCGACGTCGACGAACTCAATTCGAATCTTGGCGTGCTACTGTGCGAGCGCCTGCCAGATGACGTGCAAGCGGCGCTGGTCTCGATCCAGCACGACTTGTTCGATCTGGGCGGCGAACTTTGCATTCCCGGTCACACAATGATCACCGACCGCCATCTCGCGCAACTCGACGGTTGGCTTGCCGACTACAACTCTGCGCTTCCGCCGCTGAAGGAGTTCATCTTGCCAGGCGGCTCGCGCGCGGCGTCTCTCGCCCACGTTTGCCGTACGGTTTGCCGCCGCGCCGAACGCTCCATCGTCGCCCTCGGTGACGAGGAGGCCGTCAACGCCGCGCCGCGTCAGTATGTGAACCGTCTGTCGGACCTTCTGTTTGTCCTCGCACGCGTGCTCAATCGCGCTGACGGCGGCGCGGACGTGCTCTGGCAGCACGATCGCGGGCAAAACTAGGCGCACGGCCGGCTTTCAGCAGTCGGCAGTGGCCTGCGACAATCTGTCAGAGCAAGTCGCGACTTAAAGATGTATCGTATGTGCATCTTTAAGGAGAAGTACAAATGACCGTCCTGACCGCCGAACAGATTGCCCGCGTCAAAGCCACGGTGCCCGTGCTTGCTGAACATGGCACGACCATCACGAAACACTTCTACAAGCGCATGTTCGCGCATCATCCGGAACTGAAGAATCTGTTCAACCAGACGCATCAGCAAAGCGGCAATCAGCCCGAAACGCTGGCGCGCGCGGTCTATGCGTACGCAGCCAACATCGACAATCTGGGCGCGCTCGGCCCGACTGTCTCGCGGATCGCCAACAAGCACGCGAGCCTGAACATACGGCCCGAGCATTACCCGATTGTGGGCCGCCACCTGCTGGGTGCGATCGTCGACGTGCTCGGCGACGCGGTCGATCAACCCACGCTCGACGCCTGGCAAGTCGCGTATGGTCAGCTCGCGAACATCTTTGTGGGCACCGAGGCGAAGCTGTATGAAGGCGCGGCGTGGAGTGGCTTCCGTCCGTTCAAGGTGGCGCGCAAACAGGTGGAGAGCGACGAAATCACGTCGTTCTATCTGACGCCAGCCGACGGCTCGGCCGCGTGTGATTTCCAACCGGGTCAGTACGTGAGCGTGAAACGTTTCGTCGACAAGCTGGGTGTCGATCAGCCGCGTCAGTACAGCTTGTCGGACGCGCCGCATGGCAAGTGGCTGCGCATCTCCGTGAAGCGCGAAGACGGCCGCGAAGACATAGCGCCCGGCCACGTGTCCAACCTGCTGCACGCAGATGTCGAAGAAGGCACCGTCGTGCATGTGAGCGCGCCGATGGGCGACTTCACGCTCGATCGCAAGAAAACCACGCCTGTGGTGCTGATGAGCGGCGGCGTGGGCGTGACGCCCATGACCTCGATGCTGTCAATCATCCTCGCCGACGGCAGCGAGCGGAGCGTGACTTTCGTTCACGCATGCCGCAACGGCCGCGTGCACGCGTTCCGTCAGTGGCTCAACGAGACGGTCGCGTCGCATTCGAACGTGAAGCGCGTGGTGTTCTACGAAGCGGTCGGCGAGGGCGACCGGCAGGGCGTCGACTACGATTTCGACGGTCGTCTTGACCTGTCAAGAATTGCCGGTCAGGTTATCGTGCCGGATGCCGACTACTACATCTGTGGACCGGTGCCGTTCATGCGCGCGCAGTGCGATGCGCTGGCGGCGCTCGGCGTGGACCCGGCGCGGATTCACACTGAAGTCTTCGGTTCGGGCGTGGTCGAGTGAAAACGTAGCCGTGCATGGCAAGCTCCAAAAAGAAGAAGCGAGTCATGCACGACAACGTCCACGTAACCGGCGGCTTCGGCCTAACGCAAGTCATGCTTAGAGCGACCATGACTTGTCACGATACTTAGGCGGTCCATCAGCGACATTCATCCGTTTGGCCACCCAAAAAAAAAGCCCGGCTCGACGAGCCGGGTTTTTCATCTGCCGATTGCGTCACACGACGCAATAGAACAGCAATCAGTTGCCGCTTCCGCGCGCCACGCGCCGTTGCTTGACGGCGTCGGCGAGACCTTCGAGTACGGCAACGCTTTCGTCCCAGCCGATGCATGCATCGGTCACGCTCTGCCCGTACGTGAGTGCGCAGCCTTCCTGCAAGTCCTGGCGGCCGGCCACCAGATGCGATTCCAGCATCACGCCGATAATTCGTTCGTCACCCGAAGCAACTTGCCGGCCGATGTCCGCGCACACCGGAATCTGGTTCTCATGCTTCTTCGAACTGTTCGCGTGGCTTGCGTCGATCATCAGGCGCGCGGCGAGACCTGATTTGCCGATGTCCGAACACGCCGCGTTGACGCTGTCCGCGTCATAGTTCGGCGCCTTGCCGCCGCGCAGGATGATATGGCAATCCTCGTTGCCCGCCGTCGATACGATCGCCGAGTGGCCGCCCTTGGTGACCGACAGGAAATGGTGCGGCTGCGACGCGGCTTTGATTGCGTCGACGGCGATCTTCACATTGCCGTCGGTGCCGTTCTTGAAGCCGACCGGGCACGACAGCCCCGAAGCGAGTTCGCGGTGCACTTGCGACTCGGTAGTCCGCGCGCCGATCGCGCCCCACGAGATCAGATCGGCGATGTACTGCGGGCTGATCATGTCGAGATACTCGGTGGCGGCCGGCAGACCCAGTTCGTTGATGCGCAACAGCAGCTCGCGCGCCGTGCGCAGCCCTTCGTTGATCTTGAAGCTGTTGTCCATATGCGGGTCGTTGATAAGACCCTTCCAGCCGACCGTCGTGCGTGGCTTTTCGAAGTACACGCGCATCACGACTTCGAGTTCGCCCGCGAAGCGCTTGCGCTGTTCGACGAGGCGCCCCGCGTATTCCAACGCCGCCTTCGTATCGTGAATCGAGCACGGCCCGACGATCACGATCAAGCGGTCGTCCATGCCGTGCAGAATGCGATGCATGGCGGTGCGTGAGTTGTAGATCAGGTCGGACACCGCTTCGTCGCAAGCAAATTCGCGGATCAGGTGCGCGGGAGGAGTGAGCTCTTTCAATTCGCGAATGCGGACATCGTCGGTGTTGTGCGGGGGCATGTTGTTCTCCTGAATCGGTTCGTAGCGTGTTCGCGCAGGCGGTGCGTGCAAAACATAAAGTTCAAAGACGGAAGGCGAAAAAAAACCGCCAGACTCGCTGGCGGTTTTTCGGGAATTCTCGGTGTTCTACGTGCACTAACACCCCTCTCGATCCGCCAGCGGTCTGAGATACCAGAAAAAGTAAAAATAAAACTTGGCGGACATGGCGAAATGGAGTCGCTGGTCAAAAAGGGTGAATGACTTTATAACCCGGCTAAGCTCGACTGACAAGCGGCGGGGCGAGAAAATGCGGAAATCCCGCATGATTCATGCAATCGATGCACGAATCATGCGGCGAGTTCAGTTTTAAGCCGTGCCGCCAACCGTCATCCGGTCGATGCGCAACGTCGGCTGCCCGACCCCGACCGGCACGCTCTGGCCTTCCTTGCCGCACACGCCGACGCCTGAATCGAGCTTCATGTCGTTGCCGATCATGCTGACGTATTTCAGCGATTCCGGACCACTGCCAATCAGCGTCGCGCCCTTGACCGGGTACGTGATCTTGCCGTCTTCGATCATGTACGCCTCGGAGGCCGAGAATACGAACTTGCCGTTGGTGATGTCGACCTGGCCGCCGCCGAAATTCACCGCGTACAAACCGTTTTTCACCGATTCGATGATTTCCTGCGGGTCCTTGTCGCCGTTGAGCATGTACGTGTTGGTCATGCGCGGCATGGGCAGCGCCGCGTACGACTCACGGCGTGCATTGCCCGTGACCGGCATCTTCATCAGACGCGCGTTGAGCGTGTCCTGAATATAGCCCTTGAGAATGCCGTCTTCGATCAGCGTCGTGCACTGCGTCGGATTGCCTTCGTCGTCGATATTGAGCGAGCCGCGCCGGTTCGGCAGCGTACCGTCGTCGACGACGGTCACGCCCTTGGCCGCGACCTGCTCGCCGATGCGTCCCGCGAACGCCGACGATCCCTTGCGATTGAAGTCGCCTTCCAGACCGTGGCCGATCGCTTCGTGCAGCAACACGCCGGGCCAGCCCGGTCCGAGCACGACAGTCATCGCGCCGGCCGGAGCCGGGCGCGCTTCGAGGTTCACGAGGGCTGCGTGCACCGCGTCATCGACGTAACGCGACAGCACTTCGTCGGTGAAGTAGCTGTAGTCGAAGCGGCCACCGCCGCCGCCGCTGCCGATCTCGCGTCGACCGTTCTGCTCGGCGATCACCGTGACCGACACCCGCACGAGCGGACGGATATCCGCGGCGAACCCGCCGTCGCTGCGCGCAACCAGCACGACGTCGTATTCACCGGCGAGGCCCGCCATGACTTGCTGGATACGCCGGTCGCGACCGCGCGCCATGTGTTCGATGCGCTCGAGCAGCTTGACCTTGGCGGTCGCGTCGAGCGAATGCAGAGGATCGGCGGGCAGGTACAGATCGCGCCCGGCAATGCCGGTCAACGACGACGCCACCTTGATCTTCTGCTTGCCGCCGCCGGCCTTGGCAATTGCACGTGTGGCAATGGCCGCCTGGCGGATGGCTTCGGGCGACAGGTCGTCCGAATACGCGAAAGCCGTGCGGTCGCCCGACACGGCGCGCACGCCGACGCCCTGGTCGATGCTGAAACTGCCCGACTTCACGATGCCTTCTTCCAGACTCCATGCTTCGCTGCGGGTTGCCTGGAAGTACAGGTCCGCATAGTCGACGCGATGCGTGAAGATCTCAGCCAGCGTGCGGGTGAGCAGGGACTCGTCGAGACCGTAGGGCGTCAGGAGGATGTCCTTGGCGGTGGCGAGATTACGGATACCGGGTTCGATGATATTCATGCGAAGTATGTTCTGCTCGATACGAAGGATTCGGTTAGCGCCACCAACACTATATGGGTGAGGGGCGCCGCAGTTTCAATGTCAATGAGTCTAGCTCAGCACCCGGTGACGCCAGGCGGGCAGGCTCTGCCGCACTTCGTCGATACGCGTGCGCTCCAGCGTGCCGGCGACCACGCCGGCGCCTTCGTCACGCACCGCCACGATTTCGCCCCACGGGTCGATCAACATGCTGTGGCCCCACGTACGGCGGCCATTCTCGTGCTTGCCGCCTTGCGCCGCGGCCAGCACGTAGCACTGGTTTTCGACGGCGCGGGCGCGTAGCAGCATCTCCCAATGCGCGCGCCCGGTCGTGTAGGTAAACGCCGATGGCACCACGATCAGCGCGCAATCGCCCATGCGCCGGTACAGCTCGGGAAAGCGCAAATCGTAGCAGACCGACAGACCGACACGGCCGAAGGGCGACTGGAAGGTGCGGACCTCGTCGCCGGGGCAGATGGTGCGCGCCTCGTCGAACGATTCCTCGCCTTTTTCGAAGTTGAACAGATGAATCTTGTCGTAGCGGGCCGCCTCGTGTCCCTGCGGATCGAATACGAGTGTGGTGTTCAACACTCGCGACAGTTCGGGCGCCGTGACCGGCAGCGTGCCGCCGATCACCCACAGCTTGTGACGGCGCGCGGCATCCGCGAGAAAGCGCTGAATCGGGCCGTCGCGGTAAGCCTCGCGCACGGCGAGCTTGTCCGTGTCCTTGAAGCCCATGAAGCAGAAGTATTCCGGCAGGAGGACAAGCTGCGCGCCATCGGCCGCGGCTTCAGCAATGAGGCGCTCGGCGTCGGCCAGATTTCGATCGCGATCTGGCGTGCTCACCATCTGCAGCGCCGCGACGCGGAACGTGCTCTGTGTGCCGTTTGCCTGCCCAAGCTGTGAATCGCCAGGTGCTGCGGCCGACAAAGCAGGGGACGAAGATGAAGAGACGTGTGTTTCGCTCATGAGCGTTTCGAGAAACTCCCGGCAAAGGCGGCGGCGCGAAATGCTGGCGCCGCGTACGTCGTTTGTAGCTGGCTCGGGCACTCCGTAACGCATCGACAGCGTCGAACCCGCCGCCGACTTGAAGCTCGAGCCAACGCTTCAACCGAAGACACTTACTGCGCGACCGCGGTCGAAGCTGGAGCGTCCATCTTACCCCGATCGTTCTTGACCCGCTCGATGTGCGGTTTCGACCACGAGCCGGTGATCGCGTACTCCCGCGCGAACGCGTGCGAGATCGACTGGCTGAACGCCAGATCCGCCACCAGCGCGCCCAGGCCGAGCAATGGATTGATTACCGCGGCCGCGACGACCGCCGCGCCGGCACTCACCGTCGGCACGATCTGGACGTGCAGATCCTGGGTTTCCTGAGCCAGATCGACGGAGCCTTTCATTTCGGCGCGGGCCGGCGCGGTCACCATTTCGAAGTTATCGGTGTGGCCGATGCCGTTGTGGATCTGCGCGGTTCCCGTGACGTGCTCGAACGGCAGGCCTTCGCCGATCACGTCGCGAAAGTTCAGCGTCGCGAAGCGCGCCAGGCTCTGCAGACTGAGCACGCCGAGCAGCTTGGCGACGCCTGGATCGACCTTGAGAATCTGGCCGTGACGAAGATCGACGGCCATATTGCCGTTTAGCGTCGGGTAGTCGATCGCGGTCGGGCCACCGCGCCACACCATCTTGCCCGATAGCGTGCCGCTGCCCGCCTTCAGCGTGCGCGGCTGGCCGAAGCGCTGGAGCAATCCGCCCGCGTCCTTGATGTCGAGCTTGAAATCGAACACGGTGCGCCGCGACGTGGTGTCGTCGGCAGAGTTGGCCAGTTCGGCCGACGTGCGCCAGTTCGCCGTCGCAGTGAGCGTGGCCGAGGGGTTTGCAATGTCCAGCTTGTCGAGTTGCCAGACGGGCACGCCGTCTTCGTTGAAATTGTGCGCCAGCACTTCGAGCCGGCCGATATCGCGGTCGCGCACGATCAGTTCGTTCACGACCAGATCGATCGACGGCATGTTCTGCGCCGGAGCCGAGATAGCTTGACCGAGCAGATCCTTGTCGGCCACCGACGGAATCACGACGCGCGCGAAGCGCGCCTGCAGCGTGCCCGGCGACGCCTTGTCGGCGCCCGGCAGCCACGAAACGTGACCCGACACCTGATTGGACGCGATATTCGCTTGCCATTTGCCGTCCGCGTGCGAAGCGCCGACGATCACGCTGTCCCAATGGCGCTTGAGCAGCGTCAAAGTGCCGATGTGGAGCGCGAAGCGGCTCGGCAGGAATTGCGCGACAGTCGGGTTGGGGGTGGAAGGCGTAGCCGTTGCAGCAGGCGCTTCCTTGTTGCGCATCTGTGTAACGAGCGCGCGCCATGCGTCGGCATCGAATGCTTCGAGGTCGACCGCGGCGATTACCCCTTCCGAAGGCAGGTCGGCCGGCCGGTTCACGCCGATTGCGCCGCGCAGCACCGTCGGCGGGCTTTTCGGCTTGTAGTCCAGCAAGTAGCGCGCGGCGATCGGACCAAAGTTGAGTTCCGCACGCTCCAGCCCGCTTTCGCCGGCAACCGTGGACGGCCCGGCGGCGAGCCGCAGCGGCATCGGTGCGCCGACCGGCTTGTTGAACGGTGCCGGGAAGTCGAGCGCGAGGCCGGTCAGGTCCGAGTTCATGGTGAGTTGCGGCAGCCTGCCTTTTGCGCCGCTCACATTGAGCGCGTAAGGGGCGCTGCCGCTCATGCGCGAGAGCACCTGGGCCGCGGGACCATGCAGGCCGAGACCGCGCGCCGCATCGACGGCGAGATGGCCGTCCAGGTCGAGCGCGTAAGTGCCGTCCTGCTTCAGTCCGCCGCTTGCCCGCAAGTCGCCGCCAAGAAACTGCGCGGTGAGCCGGTCGGTCTGCGCGCTGCGTTCGGTAAAGTGCACTTTGCCCCTTACCTGCGACAACGGCGGCACGTTTTCTACCGTCAGTCGATTATTCTCGAAGCCAATCGCGCCTTCCACGCCGATATGCGGCTTGGGCGTACGCGGAACCGTCAGCTTCAACGCGAGCGAGGCCGGCCCTTCGGCACGGATCTTCTCGGTCCGGTGCCGCGCCATGATGCCGAGCGAGCTTTCGTTCACGTAGTCGAGCATGTCGGCGAGCGGCCCGAGCCCGTCGCCCTTGATCACGAGGTTCGACTCGCGCGTGCCGAGGTCCTCGATTCTGCCGTTCACGCCATGCAGCGCCACGCGTTTATAGCGTGCGCGGTCGATGTCGAAGCGCAACATCTTCTCTTTGAGTTCGAACACGCCGTCGATGCCGTCGAGCGGCGGCCACACGTTCGGCGTGCCGTTCCTCATCTTGCGCGGCGGGTACGGCGAAGGGTCGAATTTGCCGCCTTTGAACGGCGCGACAATGTGAAAGACGCCCGCGTCGGGATCGCGCGAGTAGGGGAATTTCGTCAGGTCGCCATGTATCTCGATGGTCGCGCCGCGCGACATGCCGGCCTGCAAGCCGTGACCGAGATAGATGCGCAGCTTTTCGCTGATGCTGGTCGGAAGATAGCGAGCGATGCGCGAGACCTGCGCGCGCTCGAAGTCCGCTTTCAGGTCGAGCGAGCCGCGTCCGTGGCCGGGGTTGCTGTAGTCGGCGGTGGCGCTCGCCGCGACGTCTGCATTCGAGACGCCGAAATCGGCCAGTTTCACTGTGAACGCAGGGTGGTTGTCGCCGGGCGCTTTCTTGCCGATGGTCCAGTCGGCGCGACCGTGCAGATGGTCGAGCTTTAGGCGCGGATCGTCGAAGACGCCTGGCAGCGTGATCGCCACGTTGGACGTGTCGAGCAAAGCCGTACCGTGACGTTGATCGGCGTCGACAGTGCCCCAAAGATTTTCGATACCCGGAATGCCCGCGCGAGGGTGATTGCGCGCGGTGAGCCCTGGCGGCGGTTCTTGCGCGGCGAAGCTGATGCCTTGCAGATCGCCCTTGAAGCGATAACGCTCGACTGGCTCGGCGCCCGTCGCGTGCCGGTCGCCCCCAGGCTCGCCCGATTCCGGCTTGCCGCGTTCCACTTCGATCAGATAGTTGGCGACGATGCCGCGCGGGTTGAACCGCACCAGACCGTTCAGAAGGGGCCGCGGCAGCGGCAACGCGCGGCTGAATTCCGCGAGAATGCCCAGGTCCACGCGGTCGCCCGACACGCTCATGAACTGTCCGTTTTGCTGCGAAGCTTTGCGATAGCGTCCGTCGAGCGTGTTGAACGTCAGTGTTCGCGTAAGCGGCGTGCCGTCCTCGAGCGGCGGCTGGCCGAGTTCGGCGCGCATGTCGCTCAGTTGAAGCTTGTAGTCGCCCTGATCGGCTTCCATGCGCCACCCGAAATTGGCGACCGGCACAAGCAGCTTCGGCTGCGTGGGCCGCACGCGTAACGCGACATCGGCACCGGCCATCTGGCCGCTTGCCGACTTCATGCGGCCGTCGGCGAAATCGACCCAGATGGCGTTGTCGATGCGGCCTGCGAACGTTTCAATCGGAAACCTGACGTAACGCGCAAGCGTCGGCAGATCGACCGGCCCGGTCGACACATAGGCCTGTCCCTTCCAGTTGATCGGCTTGCCGATCGCCGCGAGCGGCGCGTGCCGGAAATGCGTGCGGAAATCGATCGGGCCGTGTAGCAACCGGCCGTCCGGCGGCGCCTGCAGCGCAAGACGGTGATCGTAGCCGTCGTTCAAAATCGCTATGCGGATGTCGCGCAGCGCGAGTTCCGGTTCGTCACGCTGGACATCGCGCCAGCGCAGCACACCGCCGCGCACGACGATCGCCTGCTGGCGCACGAGCCACGTCGACAACGTATCGTTGCCGCTGTGACGTGTCGGCACCGGCACGCCGGCGACCGACAGTTCTCCGTCGCCGCCGCGCGCAATCAGCACATCCGGTTGATCGACGATCAGGCTCGAGAGCGTCGGATAGAACTGCCAGAGCGAGCGCCACGACAAGCTCGCGGTGGCGTGCGGTATGGTGAGCGCGGGTTTGCCTTCACGGTCTCGAATCACCAGGCTAGTGATGTCGAGCCCTGGCTGGAACCCGCTCCAATGCGGCGCCAGCTTGCCGATGGTGAACTGCGCGTGCAGCTTTTCGGAGACGGCGGCTTCGATGCGCGGGCGGAAAGCGTCGGCGCGCGGCAACACCACATAGCGCAAGCCGAGGTACAGTCCCGCCGCGATGAAATAGAGGACGAGCGCCAGCGCCAGAACGACGTGAAGAGTCCGGCGCAGCACGACATGGTCGCTTCCGCTCAGAGGCCGGGCCTGCCCGGTTTCCTGCGGGTCGGCGGATTCGTTTCGCTCGGACATGCTGCGGCGGGTGGGCGTATGGTAGTTTTGCGATTTAACGACGAAATGTAACACACGGGAAAGCGTCGGCAGGACTTCGTGCAAGCCCTGTCAGCACGCCGCCGCGCGAGCTTCATCCGCGTGCGGGAAGTCGTGGTGCGACGAAGCGGTCATGCCTCTGGCGCACAGTCCCCGACAATCAAGCAACGAGCGAGCCAGACCTTTGATGACTCACGCTACTCTTTTGAGTTCCGACTATTCGCACTATGCGGCGCGTGCCGCCGCGGCGCATCCCAAACTCGCCGTGCAAGTGGCGGAGCTTGCGTCCGCGCCGCTGACCCGCGAGCGCATCGACGCCCGCTTTGACATGCTCTGCGCGGAGGCCGCCGGCGGCGCTTCCGCTCCCTTGACCGAAGAGGCACTGAAACGGGCCCTGCGCCGGTTGCGCACCGAGGTGTTTTGCGCCGTGATGGAGCGCGATCTGGCTGGCGAGGCGGACGTCGCCGAAGTCACCGGAGCGATGACCGATCTGGCCGAGACGACGATCCAGCGCGCGCTTGCCGTGCTTTCCGCCGAGCTCGAGGCGCTCTTTGGCGAGCCGCGCGGCCCGCAAGGCGAGCGGCTCACGCTGGGTGTGGTCGGCATGGGCAAGCTCGGCGGTCGGGAACTGAACGTGTCGTCGGACATCGATCTCATCTTCATTTATGAAGAGGACGGCGAGACCGCCGGCGGGCAGCGCGCGGCGATCGCCACCCAAGACTTTTTCACAAGGCTCGGCAAGCGGTTGATCGGCGCTCTCGCTGAAGTCACCGCCGACGGCTATGTGTTTCGCGTCGACATGCGTTTGCGCCCGAACGGCGATTCGGGGCCGCTCGTCTGCAGTCTCGGCATGCTCGAAGAGTATTTCTATGTGCAGGGCCGCGAGTGGGAACGTTATGCGTGGATCAAGGGCCGGCTCGTTTCCGAAGCCACGAGCGAGGCGGCGCGGCGTCTCTCGAAACAGCTCGATGCGATCGTCACGCCGTTCGTCTATCGCCGCTATCTCGACTTCGGCGTGATCAGTGCGATTCGCGCGCTGCATCTGCAGATTCGCCAGGAGGCGCAGCGCCGCGCGTCGATGCGCCCTGACAAGGCCGACGACATCAAGCTAGGGCGCGGTGGCATCCGCGAAATCGAATTCAGCGCGCAAGTGTTCCAGTTGATCCGCGGCGGCCAGGACGCCGGTTTTCGTGTGCGTCCGACGCTCGCCGTGTTGCGGCACGCCGCGACGCATGGGTTGATCGACACGTCTGTCTGCGTGAAGCTTTCGCAGGCGTATCGGTTCCTGCGCGAACTGGAACACCGGCTGCAATATCGCAACGACGCGCAAACTCACGCGATGCCCGTCGATCCCGAGGACCGTGCGGCGCTCGCCCGCGCCATGGGCTGCGACGACTATTCGACGTTGATGGCGCGGCTCGACGCACATCGCGAGTTTGTCGAACAGCAGTTCGATCAGATATTTGCCGACAAGGTAAGCGGCCGCGATGGCTGCGGCGCCCCCGAAGACGGCGCGGCGGCCTGGGTCTGGAGCAGCGCACTCTCGGACGACAGCGCCGAAGATGCGTTGCGCGCGCGTATCGTCGAACTGGGTGTGGCGGAGCCGGGCGATCTGCTCGCGCGGCTGCGCGGCGTGTGGCAATCGTCGCGCTATGCGGGGCTCGCGGAGCGCAGCCGGCAGCGTTTCGACATCGTCGCGCAGCGCGCACTCGAAGCCGCACGCACGCTAGAGCCGCCCGAGCGGCGCGGCGATACGCTCGCGCGTCTTTTCGATCTGCTCGAAGCGGTGAGCCGGCGCGGTGCGTACCTGGCGCTGCTGACTGAATATCCGCAAGCGCTGCATCGGGTGTTGTCGGTGCTGGGCGCCTCGCGTTGGGCGGCCGGCTATCTGATCCGCCATCCGCAATTGCTCGACGAGCTGCTCGACGACGAGGCGATCAACAGTCCATTCGACTGGTCCGAGTTCAAGCGCACGTTGCGCTTGCGGCTTGCCGCCGCGGACGGCGTCGAGCAGCAAATGGACCTGCTGCGCCACGCGCACCAGGCAGAAGTATTCCGTATTCTGCTGATCGACCTTGCCGGCAAGCTGAGCGTCGAACATGTGAGCGACCGCCTGTCCGAACTCGCCGATGCTGTGCTCGATGTAACGCTCGAAGCCGTGTGGAACCAGTTGCCGAAGCGCCACCGCGAGGTGCCGCGTTTTGCGGTGATCGCATACGGCAAGCTGGGTGGCAAAGAGTTGGGCTATGCGTCCGACCTCGACGTCATTTTCCTCTACGACGATCCCGACGACGCCGCAGCCGATATCTATTCCACGTACACCCGCCGGCTCATTACGTGGCTGACCACGGCGACCGGCGCAGGCACATTGTTCGATATCGACCTGCGCCTGCGGCCGAACGGCGAGTCGGGTTTGCTCGTCACCGATCTGGACGCGTTCCGCCGCTATCAGCTGCGCGAGGGCGACGCAGCCAACACCGCATGGGTCTGGGAGCACCAGGCACTGACCCGCGCGCGGTACTGTGCGGGCGACGCGCAGATCGGCGCGCAGTTCGAGGCGATCCGCGAACAGGTGCTGACCACGCCGCGCGACGCCGCGCAGCTTGCCGCCGAGATTGTCGAGATGCGCGAGCGGGTGATAGCCGGGCATCCTAACCATACGACGCTGTTCGACCTCAAGCATGATCGCGGCGGCATGGTGGATATCGAATTCACTGTGCAGTACTGGGTCTTGCTGCACGCGGCGCGCGATCCCGAATTGATCCGCAATACCGGGAACATTGCTTTGCTGCGCGAAGTGTCGCGCCTCGGGCTGATGAGCGAGGCCGAAGCCGAGACGGTCGGCGCGGCTTACCGCACGTACCGGAAGCTGCAGCACAAGCTGCGGCTGGATGGGATGGAGAAGGCGCGCGTGGAGCCGGCTCTCGTCGCGACGGAACGCGATGCCGTGCTCGGACTTTGGGAGCGGGTGTTTGGCGAGCGTTGAAGGAGACGTGCGTTATGGCGGGCCGCGGCATAAGCGCGTGTTGCCGGCGCTTTGTCTGGTGCCGCTGCGGCGGTAAGGACCTGTGCCCGCGCTGAAGGCCGGCCTTCCGCAGCCTTGGGGCGACTAAGCCGCCAGCATTTCCTTCGCGTGCTTGCGAGTGGTCGGCGTAATTTCGAGCCCGCCGAGCATTCGCGCGACTTCTTCCACGCGGCTCGCCTTGTCGAGGGAAACGACGCTGCTTACCGTACCGCCCTTGCCATTGCCGGTCTTCGCGACCTGGAAATGATGATCGCCCCGTGCGGCGACCTGCGGCAAATGCGTCACGCAAAGCACCTGGCGCGCTTCTCCGAGTTGATGCAGTAGCCGTCCGACCACTTCGGCGACGCCGCCGCCAATGCCCGTATCCACTTCGTCGAAGATCAGCGTGGGCGTCGGGCTTGCGGCGCTGGCGATCACAGCCAGCGCAAGGCTGATCCGCGCGAGTTCGCCGCCCGATGCGACTTTAGCAAGCGGCCGCAGCGGGACGCCTGCGTGCCCCGCGACGCGGAATTCGACCTGCTCCAGCCCATGCGCGCCGCCTTCCGGCAGCGGCACGAGCGCTACTTCGAAGCTGCCGCCTTTCATCGACAGTTCCTGCATGCCCGTGGTGACCGCCGCGCCGAGGGCCTTGCCGGCCTTTGCGCGTGCCTTGGACAGCTTTTTAGCTTCCGCGACGAATACCTCACGCGCCTTCGCTTCTGCTGCATGCAGGCTATCGAGGTCGGCGGCAGCGTCAAGCGCGGCAAGCTGCGCACGGCGTGTTTCATGTTCGTCGGGCAGCGTTTCGGGCTGCAAGCGGAACTTGCGCGCCGCCGAATGCAATGCGTCGAGGCGCTTTTCGACCTGGGCGAGCCGGTCGGGATCGAGTTCGAGCTTTTGGGCGTAATGGCTCAGCGAGTACGCAGCTTCCTGAAGTTGAATCTCGGCGGGTTCGAGCGCGGCCAGCACGTCGTTCAAGGCCGGATCGATTTCCGCGAGGTCGCGCACCTTCGACACGATCGACGCAAGATGCGTGATCATCGCTTCGTCCGATTCGGATAACGCAGTCAGCGCACCTTGCACGCCGTCGATCAGATTCGCCGAATGCGACAGCCGCCGATGCTCCGCGTTAACTTCTTCCCACTCGCCCGGCTGGGGCGACAGCTTGTCCAGCTCCGCAAGCTGCCAGGCAAGCCGCTCGCGTTCCAGTTGCAACTCGCGGTCGCGCGTTTGCGCATGCTCGACCGCCTGAACCTTCTCGCGCCATGTGCGCCACGCGCGCGTGACGCCCGCGGAAAGTTCGCTCAAGCCCGCGTGGGTATCGAACAGTTCGCGCTGGGCGTCGGGACGCATCAGCAACTGGTGCGCGTGCTGGCCATGAATGTCCACCAGCATTTCGCCGACCTCGCGCAGTTGCGCCAGTGTCGCAGCCGTGCCGTTGATGAAAGCGCGCGAGCGCCCATTTGCATCCACCACGCGGCGCAGCATCACCGTGCCGCCGTTCTGGCCGTCGGCTGCCGACGCGCTGAACGCCTGCTCGTCGAGCCACTGATCCACCTGCGCGTGCGTGTCGAATTCCGCGGTGATGTCGGCGCGGCTCTCGCCGGTGCGAACGACGCTCGCGTCGGCGCGCGCGCCGAGCGCGAGTGCCAGCGCGTCGATGAGGATCGACTTGCCGGCGCCGGTCTCGCCGGAAAAAACGGTAAAGCCGCTGTCGAATTCAAGATCGAGCGCGGCGACGATGACGAAGTCGCGTATCGAGAGGTGGCGAAGCATGAAGGTGGTCTGTGAGCCTGATATTCGGGTTTCTCTGGCGGCGCTTGTATCCCGGCATTCCGCCGGTCAGAGCTTGCCGTCTTCTTCGTGCGACGGATATTCGTTCCAGTGCAGTTTCTTGCGCAGCGTCGCGAAATAGCTGTAGCCGACCGGATGCAGCATGGGCACCGTATGACGCGAGCGGCGCACTTCGATCGCGTCGCCCAGTTCGAGCGATGTGAACGACTGCATGTCGAAATTGACGTTGACCTCGCGCCCGGAAACGATCTGGATACTGACCTTCGAGTCGTCCGGCAGCACGATGGGCCGGTTCGACAGCGCGTGCGGCGCGATCGGCACGAGTACGATGCCCTGCAGCTGCGGATGCAGAATCGGCCCTTGCGACGACAGCGCGTAAGCCGTCGAGCCGGTGGGCGTGGCGACGATCAGGCCGTCCGAGCGCTGGTTGTACATGAAGCGGCCGTCCACCGAAACGTGCAGTTCCGCCATGCCGGAGAAGCCGCTGCGATTGACCACCACGTCGTTGAAGGCAAGCGCGTGATAGATCGGATTGCCCTGGCGCATGATGCGCGCCTCCAGCAGCACGCGCTCCTCGCGTTCGAAGTTGCCCGCCAGCATTTGCGGCACGATCTCGCTCATGTCCGAGATCGGGATGTCGGTAATGAAGCCCAGCCGTCCGTGGTTGATGCCGATGAGCGGAGTGCGGTAAGGCGCCAGTTGCCGCCCGATGCCCAGCATCGTGCCGTCGCCGCCCAGCACGATCGCCACATCTGCACGCGCGCCGATCTCGGCCGGACGCAGCGCCGGATATTCGGTAACGCCGATTTCCGCGGCGGTGTCGGCCTCGAAAAAGACTTCGAAGCCGCGCTTCGCGATGCAGGAGGCGAGCGCCGTCAGGGGCTCGCGAATGCCCGGGGTGTTGTTGCGCCCGACGAGCGCCACGGTCTTGAACTGGCTGGTTACTTGCATGCCGGCATTACACCATAGGTAAGGCCCGAAAAGAACCGCGCGCGGACCCGGTGGCCCGCCGGCACGGGCAGGCCGCCAGCGCAGTTAGGGATTATCGTTAGAATGGTTAAGCCTTGATGACATGCGCGCCCTGCAAACTGCAACGGCGCGCTGCGGGCGGGGCCGTCGGCAACAGGGCTGGCGGCGCACCGGACCGAACGCGGCACCGGGCGTTGAGACCGGCGCTGAAACCAGCGCAAGACGCAGTCCTGGCGAGCGGCGGTTGATCCGCCGGTGTTGGGCGCCGTTAGCGCTCGCGGTAGTCGCACCATTGAGCTAAAATTTTCCGTCATGCTAGATCCTCGCGCACAAACCCTCCTAAAAACTCTGATCGAGCGCTACATTGCCGAAGGTCAGCCGGTCGGCTCGCGCACGTTGTCGCGCTATTCCGGCCTGGAGCTGAGTCCGGCCACCATCCGCAACGTCATGTCGGATCTCGAGGATCTGGGCCTTGTGATCAGCCCGCATACTTCGGCTGGACGCATTCCCACGCCGCGCGGCTACCGGCTTTTTGTCGACACAATGTTGACTGTCGAGTCGGCCGCAGACGAAGAAGCGGTCACGCGTACTGTCAAGACTACGCTGCAGGCCGGTGAGCCGCAGAAAATCGTCGCTGCGGCGGCGAGCGTGCTCTCGAATCTGTCGCAGTTTGCCGGTGTCGTGCTCACGCCGCGACGCAGCCACGTGTTCAAGCAGATCGAATTCATGCGCCTGTCCGACAAGCGCATTCTGCTGATCATCGTTACGCCCGAAGGCGACGTGCAGAATCGCATGATGGCGACCCAGCGCGACTTCACGCCGTCCGAACTGGTCGAAGCATCCAACTACATCAACGCCCACTTCGCCGGTCTTTCTTTCGACGAAGTGCGCCGCCGCCTGCGCGAAGAAATCGACCAGTTGCGCGGCGACATGACCACGCTCATGCACGCGGCCGTCACCGCGAGCACCGACGAATCGGACACCGGCGAGACCGTGCTCATTTCGGGCGAGCGCAATCTGCTCGAGGTCGCGGATCTTTCCTCGGACATGGCGCGCTTGCGCAAGCTCTTCGATGTGTTCGATCAAAAGACCAGTCTCCTTCAGTTGCTGGATGTGTCGAGTCATGCGGCCGGCGTGCAGATCTTCATAGGCGGCGAGTCGAACCTCGTGCCTATCGAGGAAATGAGCGTCGTTACCGCGCCGTACGAGGTGAATGGCAAGATCGTCGGAACACTTGGCGTGATTGGACCCACGCGAATGGCCTACAACCGCGTGATCCCGATCGTGGACATCACCGCGAGACTGCTCTCGCTGACGCTCAGTCAGCAGTAGCGCGTCGCCGCTGCGGCGTTTCATCCAGTACATGATGCGCGAGCCGGCGCCGCCTGCCAATTGGCCGAACGGCCAGGGGTCTCCAGGGCGCGCGGCGACGAGGCGCGCCGCTATAATGAATCTCACCTGATTCCACTTCCCGCCTTGAGCGGTTATCCCTGCTGCCTATGCGCTTCGACCTCGAGCGGCCCTCGCAGAACGCCACGTCGCACCGCGTTGCCGTGCTGCTGATCAATCTCGGCACGCCCGACGCGCCAACGCCTCGAGCGGTTCGCCGCTATCTTGCGCAGTTCCTTTCCGATCCTCGCGTGGTAGAAATTCCGGCGCTGCTGTGGCAAATCATTTTGCGGCTTCTGATCCTGCCGTTCCGGGGTCGCGCATCCGCGAAGAAATATGCGGCCGTGTGGATGCCCGAAGGCTCGCCGCTACGCGTCTATACGGAAAAGCAGGTGGAAGGTTTGCGCCACCTGCTGCAATTGAATGACTACACGGTGCTCGTCGAGTACGCCATGCGCTACGGCACGCCAGGCATTCCCGCCATGCTCAATCAGCTGAAGCTCGCCGGTGCTGAACGGGTGCTGCTGGTGCCGATGTATCCGCAATACTCGTCGTCGACCACGGCGACCGCGTTCGACGACGCGTTCTCCGCCCTGAAGCGCATGCGTAACCAGCCCGAGATCCGCACGGTGCGCCAGTACGCCGATCATCCCGCGTACATTTCAGCGCTCGCTGCGCAGGTGCACCACTACTGGCATCTCCATGGTCGTCCGGATTTCGCTGCCGGCGACAAGCTCGTTCTCAGTTTTCATGGGGTACCCAAGCGAACGCTCGATCTTGGCGATCCGTACCACGAGCAGTGCCAGACGACAGGCGCGCTGCTGATGCAGGCGCTCGGCCTCACGCCGGTGGAATGCCGGATCACGTTCCAGTCGCGTTTCGGCAAGGCGGAGTGGTTGCAGCCGTATACGGCACCCACGCTGAAGGAGCTCGGGGCAGCAGGCGTGCGGCGTGCTGACGTATTTTGTCCCGGCTTCACCGCTGATTGCCTCGAGACGATCGAAGAGATCGGCATGGAAGTGCGTGACGAGTTCCTGCATGCCGGCGGCAAGGAGTTCCATCGCATTCCTTGCGTGAACGCGTCGCAGGCGTGGATTGCCGCGCTTGGCGAAATCGTCGCGCAGAATCTGCAAGGCTGGCCGGTGCAGGCGGTCCCCGTACCGCATCACACTCCGGCTTGAGCACGCTTATGAACTACCGAATTTCGACGGAACCGGGCGCGAAGCTGCGCATCGACAAGTGGCTTTGGGCAGCACGCTTCTTCAAGACGCGCTCGCTTGCCGCGGACGCGGTCGAGAAGGGACGTGTGCGCATAGGCGGAGCCAACGTGAAGCCGGCCAAGGACGTGCGGGTCGGCGACCTCGTCGAGATCGAAATCGAGCGATTCGTATGGCAAGTGCAGGTGCTGGGCGTATGCGACGTGCGCGGCCCAGCAAGCGTCGCGCAGACGCTTTACGCCGAGACGGACGAGAGCCGGCAAAAGCGGCAGGCCGAGCACGAACGCCGCAAGACCTATCGAGAGCCGGCCGAGGCACTACACGGCCGCCCGACCAAGCGCGACCGCCGGACTATCGACAGATTTTCAGGTGGGGATTGAACAGTTGTTCCATGGTCGCGTTCACGCCGCCGTATTCGGTTGTGTGATCGTTGACCGCCCCAGACATACAGATGGTCGTGGTGCCCGCAACGAGTACCAGTGCGACCACCGAGATTGCAAAGGTCAGTTTCACGGTACCCCCTTTTGGGATGGTGCGGAAAAGAAACGAGCTAGCCAGGTGGAAATTGCAAAAAGGCGGAAAGGTTTATGTCAGATTAGGGTTAACGCTGTTTTTCCGCCGCGTAACTGGAGCATAGGTCACTTGCACGCCGCGCTCAATCTGAATCTGATCGCCGCGCACTCATGGTTGTAACCGCGCGTTTCGGCCGGCTGCTGCCGGTTTGAAAATTTCGGCGAAGGCGCTTGAAATGGCGCATTTGCGGCCCCAACTGCCGTTTCGATACGTGGTAGCGCGCCTGGATAACTGTCGCGATTTTGCAACGCACAAATCGCGTTGGTGTCATGCGCCGTTGCTGCCGTTGGCTTTTAATTTTTTAACGACTTTCAGCGACATGGAAAACACGCAAGAGAACCCGACGAGCCAGAATCCCACGCCCGCGGACGAAACCGCGCGCCAGGCCGCCGAGGCGGTCACGCCCGAGCAGGAAGCCGCTGCGAGCGTCGCCACGGACACGCCGGCAACGGGTGCGGAAGCTGCACTGGCCGAAGCGCAGGCGAAGATCGCCGAATTGCAGGAAAGCTTCCTGCGCGCGAAAGCCGAGACGGAAAACGTGCGCCGCCGCGCGCAAGAAGACGTTGCGAAGGCACATAAGTTTGCAATCGAGAGCTTCGCGGAGCATCTGCTGCCGGTGATCGATAGTCTGGAAGCAGCCGTCGCTCACTCGACCGACGACCTGCAGAAAGTGCGCGAAGGTGTCGAGCTCACGCTGCGTCAGCTCACAGGCGCGCTGGAGAAAGGCCGCGTCGTCGCGCTGAATCCGGTGGGCGAGAAGTTCGACCCGCACCGCCATCAGGCTATCTCCATGGTGCCGGCCGACCAGGAGCCGAACACGGTTGTCGCCGTGTTGCAAAAGGGCTTTGTGATCGCGGATCGCGTACTGCGCCCGGCGCTCGTCACTGTCGCCGCGCCGAAGTAAGGCCGGTTTGCTCCGTATTCCGTTCGGGTTTCGCCGGCGTTCGCTAGACACAGCAGTAGGCACCTAGTAGGCATCGTCATGGCCAAAATTCCCGTCGACGCAACCGCGTTTTCGGCGTTTGACATGCAGGAGCTAAGCGCCGAGTCATTCGACGCCAGTCTCGCCGAAGCGGGTGACCAACTCGCGGTGGTGTTCTTCTGGGGACTCGACTGCTTCAACTGCGAGATCGCCAAGAAGGCCATGCTTGCGCAACCGGACGCGATCCGCGCGCTCGGCTTGCGGTGGTTTCACAGCAATGTCTACGAGCACCGCGAGCTTGGCCGGCGTTTCATGCTTCATGGTGTGCCGACGTGGTTCTTTTTCCACCGCGGCAAACGGCTGGGTAGGGCGACAGGCTGGCACGGCCTCGCGCAGTTCGAGGCGGCGGTCGCCGCGGCGCGCGAGAAGATCCGCCCGGCCAATGCCGCAGGCGGTTCGCAAGCCGACGGAGCGGATTCGGGCAAAAATTCGGTCGATTGAAAAAAATTAAAGACCGCATCGCAAAAGAGGTCTTGAAAACGATGCGGACGCACTTATGTTGAGTGCAGGTATGAATTTAGGGCGGATTGCCTTGCCGCCGGACGGCAAACAGGGCAATTCCCGCAGCGATCAAAGTCAGGAGATTAGTAAAAATGGGCAAAATCATCGGTATCGACCTCGGCACGACCAACTCGTGCGTGGCGATCATGGAAGGCAATTCGGTCAAGGTGATCGAGAACTCGGAAGGTGCACGCACCACGCCGTCGATCATCGCCTACATGGAAGACGGCGAGATTCTCGTCGGCGCGCCTGCCAAGCGTCAGTCGGTCACCAACCCGAAGAACACGCTGTACGCGGTTAAGCGCCTGATCGGCCGCCGCTTCGAAGAGAAGGAAGTTCAGAAAGATATCGGCCTGATGCCGTACAAGATCATGAAGGCCGACAACGGCGACGCATGGGTCGAAGTACGCGATCAGAAGCTCGCTCCGCCGCAGATCTCCGCGGAAGTGCTGCGCAAGATGAAGAAGACCGCTGAAGACTACCTCGGCGAGCCGGTCACCGAAGCTGTGATCACGGTTCCCGCGTACTTCAACGACAGCCAGCGTCAGGCAACCAAAGATGCAGGCCGCATCGCCGGTCTGGAAGTCAAACGCATCATCAACGAACCGACCGCAGCCGCGCTCGCGTTCGGTCTCGACAAGAACGAGAAGGGTGACCGCAAGATCGCCGTGTATGACCTGGGCGGCGGTACGTTCGACGTGTCGATCATCGAAATCGCGGATGTCGACGGTGAAAAGCAGTTCGAAGTGCTGTCCACGAACGGCGATACGTTCCTCGGCGGTGAAGACTTCGACCAGCGCATCATCGACTACATCATCGGTGAGTTCAAGAAAGAGCAGGGCGTCGATCTGTCGAAAGACGTGCTCGCATTGCAGCGCCTGAAGGAATCGGCTGAAAAGGCAAAGATCGAACTGTCGTCGAGCCAGCAAACCGAAATCAACCTGCCGTACATCACGGCCGACGCGTCGGGTCCGAAGCACTTGAACCTGAAGATCACGCGCGCCAAGCTCGAAGCGCTGGTTGAAGAACTGATCGAACGCACGATCGAACCGTGCCGCGTCGCTATCAAGGACGCAGGCGTGAAGGTCGGCGAAATCGACGACGTGATTCTGGTCGGCGGTATGACCCGCATGCCGAAGGTGCAGGAAAAGGTTAAGGAATTCTTCGGCAAGGACCCGCGCCGCGACGTGAACCCGGACGAAGCCGTGGCCGTTGGCGCCGCGATCCAAGGCCAGGTGTTGTCCGGCGACCGCAAGGACGTTCTGCTGCTCGACGTGACCCCGTTGTCGCTCGGCATCGAAACGCTCGGCGGCGTGATGACGAAGATGATCAACAAGAACACCACGATCCCGACCAAGCATTCGCAGGTCTACTCGACGGCTGACGACAATCAGAGCGCCGTGACGATCAAGGTGTATCAGGGCGAACGCGAAATGGCGGCGGGCAACAAGCTGCTGGGCGAGTTCAACCTTGAAGGCATTCCGCCGGCACCGCGCGGCACGCCGCAGATCGAAGTGAGCTTCGACATCGACGCGAACGGCATTCTCCACGTCGGCGCGAAAGACAAGGCGACCGGCAAGGAAAACCGCATCACGATCAAGGCGAACTCGGGTCTGTCCGAAGCCGAAATCGAGAAGATGGTGAAGGACGCCGAAGCGAACGCGGAAGAAGATCACAAGCTGCGTGAGCTGGCCGACGCCCGCAACCAGGGCGACGCGCTCGTCCACAGCACGAAGAAGGCGCTCACCGAGTACGGCGACAAGCTGGAAGCCGGCGAGAAGGAAAAGATCGAAACCGCGCTGAAGGACCTGGAAGACGCACTGAAGAGCGGTTCGACCGACAAGGCTGCACTCGAAGCCAAGATCGAAGCGGTGGCGACTGCCTCGCAGAAGATGGGCGAAAAGATGTACGCCGACATGCAGGCTGCGCAAGGTGCCGAAGCTGCGGCAGCAGGCGCGGCGGGCGCGAGCGCAGGCCCGTCGGCTGGTGGCGCGAGCCAGCAGCAGGACGACGTGGTCGACGCCGACTTCAAGGAAGTCAAGAAAGACTAAAGCCAGGTCGCATTCCGACCGTAAAGCCGCACACGGGTCATGTGTGCGGCCCGGCTGCACGAAGTACCGCGGGCATCTGAACGCGGGAACGTGCAAGAGCGGTTATCACGCCTGGCGAGCCTTTTAGGCTCTCCGGGCACATTTGTTTTATGGAGGCCGTTGTTTTGAACCGCATTCAGGCGGCACGAAACACGACCGGACGAGTCGTGAGACTCCAGCATTCAAGAGGAGCCACCGCGCGGCACTCTCGCGAGGGGCGTTGAACCGATATGGCGAAACGGGATTACTACGAGGTTCTGGGCGTCGCAAAGAACGCGAGCGACGACGAAATCAAGAAGGCTTATCGCAAGCTGGCGATGAAGCACCACCCCGACCGCAATCCGGGCAACAAGGATGCGGAAGAGCATTTCAAGGAGGTGAAGGAAGCCTATGAAATGCTCTCGGACTCGCAAAAGCGTGCGGCATATGACCAGTATGGTCACGCGGGCGTCGATCCGAACATGGGCGGAGCCGGTGCGCAAGGCTTCGGCGGCTTTGCCGATGCGTTCGGCGATATTTTCGGCGACATCTTCGGCCAGGCGGCCGGCGGCGCGGCGCGAGGCGGCGGCGGCCGCGCGGGCCCGCAGGTGTATCGCGGCGCCGATCTGCGCTACAGCATGGAAATCACGCTGGAACAGGCGGCGCATGGTTACGACACGCAGATTCGCGTGCCGAGCTGGGTCTCGTGCGAAGTCTGTCACGGTTCGGGCGCGAAGCCCGGCACCAAGCCGGAAACCTGCCCGACCTGTAGCGGTTCGGGTGCTGTGCGGATGTCGCAAGGCTTTTTCAGCATCCAGCAAACCTGTCCGAAATGTCACGGCACCGGCACCTATATTCCTGAGCCGTGCGCGCACTGCCACGGCGCGGGCAAGGTAAAGGAAACCAAGACGCTCGAAGTAAAGATCCCGGCAGGTATCGACGACGGCATGCGCATCCGTTCGGCCGGCAACGGCGAACCGGGCATCAACGGCGGGCCGTCAGGCGATCTGTACGTCGAGATTCATATCAAGCAGCATTCGGTATTTGAGCGCGACGGCGACGATTTGCATTGCCAGATGCCGATTCCGTTTACCACGGCGGCGTTGGGCGGCGAAATCGAGGTGCCCACGCTCGCGGGCCGCGCGAGCTTCACGGTGCCCGAAGGCACGCAGTCGGGCAAGACGTTCCGGTTGCGCGGCAAGGGTATCAAGGGCTTGCGTTCGAGCATTGCCGGCGATCTGTACGTGCATGTGCAGGTCGAAACGCCGGTCAAGCTCACGGAACCGCAGCGCGATCTGCTCAAGCAGTTCGAAAAAGCTTTGGTGGAAGGCGGCGCGCGGCACAGCCCGCAAAGCAAGAGCTGGTTCGATAGAGTGAAGAGCTTCTTCGATTAACGGCAGTTAGAAGTTGGCGGTACGCATGACGGCAGATGAGCGCGGCGCTGTGTTTGCATTGCTCGATGATTGCGACGCGTCGGCGGCGCGCCGCTCGAGCAGGCTGTACACCGGTTTTGCGCATGAGCGGATATGCGCCGACCCCGCGCAGCTCGAAGCCGTTTGCGAGGCCGCCGAATCGGATGCACGGCGCGGCCTGCACGCTATCGTGCTCGCCGACTACGAGTTCGGTCGGCATCTTCTCGGCGGGGCATCAGATCCGTCGTTCAAAACGCAGCATGGCGACGCCACGCTGCGTTTTTTATTGTTCGAGCGTTGCGAGAAACTCTCACGCGACGAGGTCGACGCGTGGCTCGTAAAACAGGACGGCGACCTCGCAGAGCCGTCTGTGGCGGGCACGGCCAATGTGCGCGAGAGTGTCGAACCCGCCGAGTTCAATGCGGCCATCGGCGCAATTCATGCCGCCCTGCGAGACGGCGAGTCCTATCAGGTCAACTACACATACCGGCTCGGCTTCGACGTATTCGGTCCGCCTATCGCGCTTTATCGGCGGTTGCGGGCGCGTCAACCCGTTCGGTACGGCGCATTGATCGCGATGCCTGGTAACGGGTGGGTGCTGTCGTGTTCCCCGGAGCTCTTCGTCGAGAAGCAGAATGCAACATTGCGCGCGCGCCCGATGAAAGGCACCGCGCCACGTTCAGCCGATCCGTCAGCGGATCGCGGCGCCGCTGAATTCCTCGGCAACGACCCCAAGAATCGCGCCGAAAACGTGATGATCGTCGATCTGCTACGCAACGATTTGTCGCGCGTCGCTCAGACGGGCTCCGTCAAAGTGCCCGCGCTCTTTTCCCTCGAGCCGTATGCGTCGGTTTGGCAGATGACGTCGACGGTTGAAGCCGCTTTGCGGCCCGGCACGTCGTTCGCTGCGATAGTGCGCGCGCTCTTTCCTTGCGGCTCGATCACCGGTGCGCCGAAGCATCGCACGATGCAGTTGATCGACGAACTGGAGAGCACGCCACGCGGCCTTTACACCGGCGCGATCGGCTGGCTGGATGCACCGGCGCTCGAGCCGGCGGCGAATGAAAATAGCGGCGGCGACTTCTGCATGTCCGTCGCGATTCGCACGCTGACCTTGAAGCCGTTAGAGTCCACGGGAGAATTGCGCGGCACGATGGGCATAGGCGCGGGCATCGTGCTCGACAGCGTCGCCGAAGACGAATATGAGGAGTGTCGATTGAAAGCGCGTTTCCTGACCGGTGCGGAACCCGGCTTCGAGCTGTTCGAAACCATGTACGCGACGCGGGAAGAAGGCGTGCGCCATGTGTCGCGCCACCTCGCGAGGCTGTCGGCGAGTGCCGCGACGCTAGGCTTTCAATTCGATGCGGCAAGCATTCGCGCGCAGACCGCGGAGCGATGCGCGTCGTTGCCCGCGGCCACACCGCACCGCATGCGCGTCGCGCTAGGCAAGAGCGGCGCGACGCAAATCACGGCGGCGGTGTTGGTGCCGTTGGCCGATTCGACGGTCAACGTTCTGCTCGCAACGGATCACGATTTTGCATCGACCCAATCCGACGATCCACTGCTGCGCCATAAGACGACGCACCGAGCACAGTACGATCGCGGCTGGCGCGAAGCCGAGGCAAAAGGCGCCTTCGACACTTTGTTCTTCAACGAACGAGGTGAGTTGACGGAAGGCGGGCGCTCAAACGTATTCGTGAAGCTGGCGGGGCGGTGGTGGACGCCGCCGCTCGCGTCGGGCGTGCTGCCCGGTGTGATGCGAAGCATCCTGCTTGAAGACGACACTAATCTGCAGGCGGCTGAAAAGGTGCTGACAGAGGCTGACGTACTGAACGCCGAAGCGCTGTTGATCTGCAATGCATTGCGCGGCGCGCTGCCGGCCCGGATTGTCCGCTAGAAACACCGAAGCGCGGCCACGCTAATATCGCCCCCGCGAAAGCACTCTCAAAACGAGTGCTCAGGCCCAGGAAAAGTCCCGTCCTTCACGGCCTGCACATACGCTTCCACCGCAGCAAGAATGCTCGGCTGCCCGACCATGAAATCCTTCACGAAACGCGGCCGTTTGCCGGGAAAGATGCCCAGCATGTCGTGCAATACCAGCACCTGACCCGAGCAGTCGAGGCCCGCGCCGATGCCGATGGTTGGAATCCGCAACTGCTTCGTGACTTCGCTCGCGAGCAGCGTCGAAATCGCTTCCATCACGATGAGCTGCGCGCCGGCCGTTTGCATGGCAAGCGAGTCGCGCAGCAACTGGTTCGCGCCTTCCTCGGTCTTGCCCTGCACCTTGAAGCCGCCAAAAGCATGCACCGACTGCGGCGTCAGCCCGACATGCGCACACACCGGAATTGAGCGTTCCACGAGGAAACGGACAGTATCCGTGAGCCATTCACCGCCTTCGAGCTTCACCATCTGCGCGCCCGCGCGCATCAATTCGACGGAGCTTCTATACGCTTCTTCCGGCGTGCCATACGTGCCAAACGGCAGGTCCGCGACGATCAGCGCAGACGGCCGCGCGCGCGCCACGCTCGCCGTGTGATAGGCGATGTCGGCGAGCGAAACCGGCAGTGTGGTCGTCTGTCCTTGCAGGACGTTGCCGAGCGAGTCGCCGATCAGCATGACGTCGACACCCGCGCGATCCAGCAGCGCGGCGAAGCTTGCGTCGTAACAGGTGAGCATGGCGATTTTCTCGCCAGCATCGCGCATTGCCTGCAGTTTCGGCACGGTGACGGCGCTGCGGCTCGTCTCCTGCAAATAGGTCATGGTCGATCCGTTGAAGAGAGAGGCGCGCGCCGCTCAGAGCGACGTGCCCTTGACAAAGAATTCCTTGCGTCCACGCATGGTTTCGATGCGCTCGGCGAGCAACGCAAGGTCCGCGTCGGAGTCGAGCGGATTCAGATGTTCGGCGTTAACCGTCAGCACCGGCGTGCGGTCGTAGTGATAGAAGAATTCGTTGTAGGCGTCGCAAAGGGCATGCAGATACGCATCGGAAATCTGCAACTCCATCGGCACTGCGCGCTTTTGAATGCGCGAGAAGAGCACTTCGGGACTCGCTTGCAGATACACGACGAAGTCCGGTGCCGGCGCGCTCACTTCCAGCCGCGCGGCGAGCGCGCGATACAGATGCCACTCGTCTTCCTGCAGCGTGAGGCGCGCGAAGATGTCGTTCTTTTGCGTCATGAAATCGGCGACGAGCGGCGTGCCCGCCACTTGCGCCGCGTTCACTTCCTGCGCCTGCTGCGCGCGTTGCAACGCGAAATGCAATTGCGCGGGCAACGCATAACGCGCGGTGTCGCGATAAAAGCGCTCGAGGAAAGGATTGTCCTGCGGCCTCTCGAACAGTTCCTGCATCGACCAGCGTTGCGCAAGACGCCGCGCGAGCGAGGTCTTGCCGACGCCAATAGGCCCTTCGATCGCCAGATAGCCGAATGGAGGCCGCAATTGCGGCGCGGTGACGGTAAGCGGAGTGGAATTCATTCGCAGCGGCCCTTGCCCGCGGCGAGTGCGTTCAGCATCGGGCACTGGCAGGGTCCTTTGACTTTCTCGATGAGCTGATCGCGCACGGCGTCGAGCAGCGCGTCGGCGCGCCCATGTCGCGGAATGATCAGCGCAGCGTCGATTTCGACAAGCGGCACCAGCGCGAAAGCACGCTCGACGAGGCGAGGATGCGGAACGATCAGATCGGCTTCGTCGATCGATTGATCGCCGAAAAGCAGGATGTCGAGATCGAGCGTTCGCGGTGCATTGCGAAAGGGCCGCTCCCGGCCGAACTGATGCTCGATCTTGTGGCACAGCGCGAGCAGATGCCGCACGGGGAGCGTTGTGTCGATCTTGACGACGCAGTTGAAATAATCGTCACCGCCCGCGTCGATCGGGGCCGTGCGATACAGGCTCGACTTGGCGAGCACGGTGATGGTGTGCTGTTGTGCGAGGCACACCACTGCGTCTTTCAGGGTCTGGCGCGCGTCCCCGAGATTCGCGCCGAGGCCGAGATAAGCAACCGTCATGGCATAACTTCCTGCAACTATCGTTCGACGGCTTCAGCGAACGCTGCGTCAGTCTTCGTGCGGGCCTTCATGGCCCGCTTCGGCGTCTGTGCGTTCGGCTGGCGTGCCGCCCTCCATTCCGTCGCCCGATTTGCGGTTTCTCGCGCCACTGCTGCGTCTCCGTCGTTTTCTGGGGCTTCGGTCCTTCCCGCCTTGCGTAAGCAATGTTTCACGCGCCGCGATGTCTCCTTCAATGAACTCCGTCCACCACGCTCCGACCGACTCATCGAGTTCGCCCGATTCGCAGCGCAACAGGAGGAAATCATACCCCGCTCTAAATCTTTGGTGTTCCAGCAGCTTCAGCGCGCTTCTTCCGGAGCGTTTTTCGAGGCGCAGCTGCAAGCCCCAGATCTCGCGCATGTCGGACGAGAAGCGCTTGTGGATAGCGAGTTTTTCCGTCTGCATGTCGAGGACTTCGTCCATCGCGCGATGCAGCGCCGGCACCGGATATTCACCGTTCGCTTCAAACTTCTGCCAGCGCTGCTGCACGTCGTGCCAGAGCAGCGTGGCGAACAGGAAGCCGGGCGATACCGGCTTGCCGGCGCGCACGCGTGCGTCCGTATTGGTGAGCGCGAGCGTGATGAATTTTTCGCCGGTGGGCTGCTCGAGCACGACGTCGAGCAAGGGCAGCAAACCATGATGCAGGCCTTCCTGGCGCAGGCGCTTCAGGCAGGCGAGCGCATGGCCGGACAGCATGAGCTTCAGCATCTCGTCGAACAGACGCGCGGCCGGCACGTTGTTGATCAGATCGGCCATTTCGGCGATCGGTGCGCGGGTCGCGTCTTCGATCTCGAAGTCGAGCTTTGCCGCAAAACGCACCACGCGCAGCATGCGTACAGGATCTTCGCGATATCGCGTGGCCGGGTCGCCGATCATGCGCAGCAGGCGCGCGCGTACGTCCGCCATGCCGTTGTGGTAGTCCAGCACCGTTTCGGTGGCGGGATCGTAGTACATCGCGTTGATCGTGAAGTCGCGGCGCGTGGCGTCTTCGTGCTGCTCGCCCCACACGTTGTCGCGCAATACGCGCCCGCTTGCGTCGACCGCGTGTGTGCGGCGGTCGAGCTCGTCGCGCTTCAGGCGCCGCGGCGGCGCGGCGTCAGCCGCGGGCGGATCGACCAGCGCGCGGAACGTGGAGGTTTCGATGATTTCCTGGCCGAACTGCACATGCACGATCTGAAACCTGCGGCCGATGATGCGCGCGCGGCGGAACAGCTTCTGCACCTGTTCGGGCGTGGCGTCGGTCGCCACGTCGAAGTCTTTCGGCTTGATGCCGAGCAGCAGGTCGCGCACCGCACCGCCGACGATAAACGCCCGGTGCCCCGCCTGTTGCAGGCCTTCGGTCACGCGAATCGCGTTGCGCGAGATCAGCGTGGGGTCGATGCCGTGTACGTCGTGCGGAATGATGACCGGCACGTCCGGATCGCGCACTGTCTTTGCGGGCGCGCCATTGCGAGCCGGTTTGCGGCGCGCGCGGCCGGTTCCCGCGGCGCCTGCTGCATTGCGTGCCGGTGCGCTGCCGGCTTCGTCTGAGTCGGCTTCAGCCGGCACGGTGTCGTCGGCGGACGCTGTGTCCTGGCCGAATAGCTTACGGATGAGTTTTTTGATCACGTGGGTTGAAAGAGTTCGAGGATGCGCCAGCCTTTGGCCTGCGCATGGGCGCGCAATGTGTCGTCGGGATTCGTTGCGATCGGATCGGTGACTTTTTCGAGCAGCGGAATGTCGTTGTGCGAATCGCTGTAGAAGTAGCTGCGCTCGAAGTCGCTCCAGCTTTTGCCGAGCGACGCAAGCCATGCCTCGGTGCGCACGATCTTGCCTTCCTTGTAGCTCGGCGTGCCAGTGGGGCGGCCGGTGTAGGCCGAATGCGGCTGGCCGTCGACGGTTTCCGCTTCGCAGGCGATCAGCGTGTCGACGCCGAACGCGCTCGCGATGGGACGGGTGATGAATTCGTTGGTCGCGGTGACCACGCAGCACAGGTCGCCGGCTTCGCGGTGCCGCTTGACCAGTTCGACGGCCGCCGGGAGGATGGCCGGCGTGATCACTTCGTGCATGTACTGCGCGTGAAAGTCCGCGAGTTGCGCGCGCGTGTATTTCGCGAGCGGCGTGAGCATTGCGATCAGATAGGCGTGAATATCCAGCTTGCCGGCTTTGTAGTCGGCATAGAAGCGGTCGTTTTCACGAGCGAAATTTTCGCCGTCGACCATACCGTGTTTCACCATGAAGCGGCCCCATTCGTGGTCGCTGTCGGTGGGAATGAGCGTGTGATCGAGGTCGAAGAGTGCGAGATTAGCCATGGGGATCTATTTTACTTGAAGCGGCGGACGACGCGGCGGGCCCGTCCGCGCCCGGCGAAGCCAGCATCGTGCGCAAAAGCGGCAACGTAACCGCCCGCTTCTGTTCGAGCGAAAAACGGTCGAGTGCGTCGAGAAGCGCCATCAGGCTTGGCATGTCGCGACGAAAATGCGTGAGCAGATAGGCCGGCACGTCGTCGGCCAGCATGATGCCGCGCTCGCGAGCCGCGTGCTTGAGCACCGCTGCCTTGCCTTCGTCGGGCAGCGGCGCGAGGTGGAAAACGAGTCCCCAGCCGAGCCGCGTGCGCAGGTCCTCGCGCACCGTCATGCCGATCGGCGCCGCGTTGCCGGTGGCGACGAGCGCGCTCGTCGGATGCGCGCGCACTTCGTTGAAGAGATTGAACACGGCGATCTGCTGCGCGGCCGACAGACCGTCGCAATCGTCGATCGCATAGAGCGCCACGCGCGGATCGAAACTGAACGCGGCAAGGCTGCTTTGCGGACCTGCGAAGCGCGCGTGGCCCGGCGGCGCTTCGTGCACGAGCGCTTGCAACAGGTGAGTGCGGCCGCTGCCCGCTTCGCCCCAGATATAGAAGGTGCGATCGGCGACAGGCCCGGCCGCGAGCGCGCCGTCGAGTTCACGCAGGCGCGTCACCAGCTCGGCGTTTGCGCCAGCGAAAAAATTATCGAATGTCGATGGCGGCGGAGTGCCGAGATCGAGCGTCAGTTGACGAAGCACAGTAGGTTGATGCCGAAAGTAGGGCTGAGGCTGCCGATGGTCCTGGCGAGCCGGGTCACTGGAGCAGAAGGTCAATTGTTGTACAGGGTGCTTTCCAGATAGCTTTGCCGCAATTCGCGCACCGCTACGGACAAAATCGCACTCACGGGCAACGCAAGGAGCACGCCGAAAAAGCCGAACAGTTGCCCGAACGCGAGCAACGCGAAAATGACTGCGAGCGGGTGCAGCCCGATCCGCTCGCCGACGAGGCGCGGCGTCAGGAAAAAGCTCTCCACGATCTGACCGACGCCGTAGATCACAGCCACCGCACCGAAGCCGTACCAGTTGCCGAACTGCAGCAATGCCGCGAGAAGCGCCAGCGCGAGGCCGGTCGCGAAGCCAATGTACGGGATGAACACTGCGAGCCCGGTGAAGATGCCCACCGGCAGCGCGATCTCGAAGCGGGCGATGCTGAGCGCCACCGCATAGAACGCCGCGAGCACGCCCATCACGAGTAACTGGCCGCGCAGATATTGCGACAGCATCTGATCCATGTCGCGCGCGAGTTGCAGCGTCTTGTCGAGCCAGCGGCGCGGCACCACGCCCTGTACGCGCAACAGCATGCGGTTCCAGTCGTACAGCAGATAGAACAGGACGAGCGGCACCAGCACGAGATTGCCGATCACGGTCATCATGACGTTGCCGCTCGTCACGATCGAGGTCCATGCATAACGCGCGACGGTCTGCGCACTGCCTTCCAACTGGCCCATGACGAGATCGCGCACGCTTGCGAAATCCAGCGAATCGGCGAGCCCCAGCATGGCGAGCTTGGGCTGCAGCCACGCATTCACATGGGCGAACAGTTGCGGCACCTGCTGCCGCAGCTGCGGGGCTTCCTTCTGGATGACGGCGAAGACTAGCAGCGCGAGCATTGTCACCAGCAACGTGAAAAGCAGCATCATCAGCAAGGCAGCGATCGCGCGCGGCACGCGCCGGCGCACCATCCACGCGACGCCCGGCTGCAGAATGTACGCGAGAATCGCGCCGAGCAGAAACGGCGTGAGGACGGGGCTCAAGAGCCACAGCAGAATGCCCACGCCGAGCGCGATGGCTAGCCAGATGAAAGCGCGGCGCTGGACCGGAGTCAGTATCGAGGAGTTCTGTTGCAAAGTTGTTTCCCTGGTGTCGCCGGAACGGATGATTCAAAATCCAGCCGGCCGGCAACTCTGTATGGGACCGGAGTAAGCGCTGAAGCGCCTACTCTGGATCGGCATCGGGTAAAATCGCATTTTACCGACCTTCGAGCTCTCCCCCATGAATCAACCGAAATCCGCCCCGAATTCAACCGGTTCGGCCCAAGGTCTGTCGTACCGCGACGCCGGCGTGGACATCGACGCGGGCGACGCCCTTGTCGACGCGATCAAGCCCTTTGCCAAAAAGACGATGCGCGACGGCGTGCTGGGCGGCATTGGCGGATTCGGCGCGCTGTTCGAAGTGCCGAAGAGGTACAAAGAACCTGTGCTGGTATCGGGCACAGACGGCGTGGGCACGAAGCTGCGCCTCGCGTTCGAGTTGAACAAGCACGACACCGTCGGCCAGGACCTGGTCGCCATGAGCGTGAACGACATTCTCGTGCAAGGCGCCGAGCCGCTGTTTTTCCTCGACTACTTTGCCTGCGGCAAGCTGGACGTGAACACGGCGGCAACGGTCGTCAAGGGTATCGCCTACGGCTGCGAACTGGCGGGCTGTGCCTTGATCGGCGGCGAAACGGCTGAAATGCCGGGCATGTATCCGGACGGCGAATACGATCTCGCGGGCTTCGCGGTCGGTGCGGTGGAAAAGAGCAAGATTATCGACGGCAGCACCATCGCTCCCGGCGACGTGGTGCTGGGCCTCGCTTCGAGCGGCATTCATTCGAACGGTTTTTCGCTGGTGCGCAAGATCATTGAGCGCGCGCAGCCCGATCTCAATGCGGATTTCGACGGCCGTTCGCTAGCCGACGCTTTGATGGCGCCCACGCACATTTACGTTAAGCCGCTTCTCTCGCTGATGCAGCAAATCGCCGTGAAGGGCATGGCGCACATCACCGGTGGCGGGTTGGTCGAAAATATTCCGCGGGTTCTGCGCGAAGGCCTGACGGCCGAGCTGGATCATCGCGGCTGGCCGCTGCCGCCGCTCTTCTCGTGGCTGCAAAAGCACGGCGGCGTGGCGGATGCGGAAATGCATCGCGTATTCAACTGCGGTATCGGGATGGCGGTGGTCGTCTCGGCTGCTGACGCGGACGCTGCAATCGGTCTGTTGTCCGCAGCCGGCGAGCAGGTCTGGAAGATCGGCACGATTCGCGAGAGCGCGCCGGGTGAAGCACAGACGGTAGTGGTGTAAAGATTGGCAGCCTGCGCGGCGTGAGTACTAAACGCCGCGCAGGCTCGCAGTTTCAAGGTTTTCTGAGGTCTCGTAGTTCCCCAGCGTGCTCGCCATCTAGTTTGCTCAAAAGCGCAGCACTTCGGCGTGCTTCACCAAAGCGCATCAAACAGGCTGCGAAACCAGCGCTTCGATCAAATCAGTCACCCGCGCGCTCGCGTTTGGGTCGCAACAGTCCACCACCACCCGCTCGTTCATGCTGCGCAGCCATGTGAGTTGCCGTTTGCACAATTGCCGCGTCGCGAACACGCCTTTGTCGCGCATGGTCGGGTAGTCGACGGTTCCATCGAGATATTCCCAGACCTGCCGGTAGCCGACGCAACGCATCGACGGCATCTCGGGCGATAAATCTCCGCGTTCGCGCAGCTTCACCACTTCATCGACAAAGCCGTTCGCCAGCATGGCATCGAAACGCTGCTCGATGCGCGCGTGCAGCACGCTTCGGTCCGACGGCTCGAGTGCGATCGGCGCGAAGCGCCACTGCGCCGCGGTGTCGTCGATGCGAGCGGGCGCGGCCAGCAATGCGGACATCGCTTGACCCGTTAGCAAGAAGACTTCGAGTGCGCGCTGGATTCGCTGCGAATCGTTGGGTGCAAGACGCGCGGCAGTCGCCGGATCGACGGTAGCCAAACGTGCATGCAGCGCGGGCCAGCCATCGCGTGCGGCGTCCGCGTCGAGTTGCGCGCGGACATTCGCGTCGGCTGCGGGCAAGTCGTTGAGCCCTTGAGTCAGCGCCTTGTAGTACAGCATCGTCCCGCCGACCAGCAGCGGCAGCCGGCCGCGCGCAGTGATCTCTGCGGTCAGCCGGAGTGCGTCGGCGCGAAATTCCGCGGCGGAGTAGGCGTCGGCGGGATCGACAATGTCGATCAGATGATGCGGCGCTACCGCGCGCTCATCGGCGGTCGGCTTTGCGGTGCCGATGTCCATCTCGCGATACACGAGCGCCGAATCGACGCTGATGATTTCGACCGGCCGCCGCGCGGCGAGAGCCAATGCAGCCGCGGTCTTGCCCGACGCAGTCGGGCCGAGCAGGCACGGAATGGGCGTGGCGGTGCGTGCGTTCATGAGCGTGCCGGCGCTTGGCAATCGAGCCTCAAGAAGCGCACCGTCACTGTCCGCGCATGAAGAGGCGGTCGAGGTCGGAGAGCGTCAACTGATACCACGTGGGACGCCCGTGGTTGCACTGGTCGGCGCGCTCCGTCGCTTCCATCTGACGCAGCAGCGCGTTCATTTCGTCCAGCGTGAGACGCCGGTTCGCGCGCACCGCGTGATGGCAGGCGAGCGTGCCGAGCAGTTCGTGCTGACGCTCGGTCAGGACACGCGAGCCGCCGTAAGCATGCAGATCGGCCAGCACCGCGCGCGCCAATGCCTGAAGGTCTGCGTCTTTCAGCAGCGCCGGCACCGCGCGGATGGCGAGGGTAGTCGGCGACAGAACCGCCAGGTCGAAGCCAAGTGCGTCGAGCGTGTCGCGCTCTTCTTCCACTGTGCCGATTTCGACAGGGTCCGCCTGCATCGTCTGCGGAATCAGCAACGGCTGCACGGCGATCGTGCGGTCGGCGAGCGCGTTCTTGAACTGCTCGTAAAGAATGCGCTCGTGCGCGGCGTGCATATCGACGATCACGAGCCCGTGCGCGTTCTGCGCAAGCACATAGATGCCGTGAATCTGGCCGAGCGCGAAGCCAAGCGGCTGGTCGTCGGCGGGATTGAACGCGGGCGGCGCGTAGGACGCTGACGCGTTATAGGGCGACGGACCTTCGGCGGCGGAATCGCGCGCTTCGAAGAGCGTCGCGCCTTGCGCAGTGCCTGCGCTGGTGTCCTTGCGGCCGAACAACGCGTCATAGAATGCGAGCGGTTGGGCGACCGGCAGTGTGCCCTGGGTCATGCGCGACTGGCGCATCCACGTATTGCCCGCTTGCGACGCGCTGAAGCCGCTACCCGTCGATCCAGGCGTGCCGTTGGAACTCAAGCCGCCGACAAAGCTTCCCGCAGCGGAAGCGCCGAACCCTGCAACGCCGGCACCGCCCGGCGACGTTCCGAACGAAACCGCTCCGTCCGCCGACGCTTGCAGATGCGCCGCGTGCCCGCCTGCGGTCGTCTCCGGCGACGCGCCCGCATGGCGCGCCAGCGCACGCTGGACCGCGTGGAAAACGAACTGATGAATCGAGCGTGAATCGCGGAACCGGACTTCGATTTTCGACGGATGCACGTTCACGTCGACCGCTTCGGGCGGCAGATCGAGAAACAGCACATACGACGGATAACGGTCGCCATGCAGCACGTCTTCATAAGCGGCGCGCACCGCGTGCGTCAGCAGCTTGTCGCGCACGAAACGGCCGTTGACGAAGAAGTACTGCTGATCGGAGCGTCCGCGGCTTGCGGTCGGCAAACCCGCGCAACCGTAGACGGCGAGCGGACCGGCGGATTCATCGAGCGGCAGATGAGCCGTCGCGAAAGTTTCGCCCAGTATCTTCGCGACTCGCGCGGGCGGTTCGCTGGCGTTCCAATGCTCGACGGCCTTGCCGTTGTGCAGGACCGAAATGGCGACGTCCGGTCGCGCCAGCGCGGCACGGCGAATCTGTTCAAGACAATGGCCGAGTTCGGTCTGTTCGCTTTTCAGGAATTTGCGGCGCGCGGGCGTATTGAAGTACAGCTCGCGCACTTCGATGGTGGTGCCTTGCGTGCCCGCAGCCGGGCTCAGCACGCCGGTTTGTGCATCGACGCGCACTGCATGCGGCGCGTCGGCAGTGCGGCTCGTGATGGTCATCTGCGCGACCGACGCAATCGAGGCCAGCGCTTCGCCGCGAAACCCGAGCGTCGCGACGGCCTCGAGCTCGGCGAGCGAGCGGATTTTGCTGGTCGCGTGGCGCATCAACGCGAGTGCAAGTTCGTTCTCGGGAATGCCGCAGCCGTCGTCGGTGATCGAAATACGTTTGACGCCGCCCTCGTCCAGCATGATGCGAAGCGTCTGCGCGCCCGCGTCGAGCGCGTTTTCAAGCAACTCCTTCACCACCGATGCGGGCCGCTCGACCACTTCGCCGGCGGCAATCTGGCTGATGAGCTGATCGGGCAGCGGCAGGATTGCCCGCAGCGGGCGCACAGCCGGTGTAGCGGCGGCGGCCGTGGCGTCGACGGGCGTTTCGGAAAATTCGGACATGGCGAAATTATAGCGATTCGGCGCGGCGGCCCTCGAATGGCGGAAACACGCCGGAGATTTTCGAAGTTCGCCCGGGCACTTTCTGTATCATGACGCGGTCAATTCGGGCGGCGAGCGAGCGCTCGCCGTTATCCCGCGGGTCTGCTGCCGACCCTCCCACCACGTTCACTCTTGCCTCATAAAGGACGCTTTTTGGACACGCTGCTACATCTAGCCAATCTTGTGCTGCACATCGACAAGTTCCTGGGAGAATTCATCCACGTGTACGGCGCCTGGGTCTATGCGGTGCTGTTCCTGATCGTGTTCTGCGAAACGGGGCTCGTGATTGTGCCGTTTCTTCCGGGCGATTCGTTGCTGTTTATCGGCGGGGCTTTCTGCGCGTCTGGACAGATGAATCTCGGTCTGCTGATCCTGTTGCTGTTCGTCGCGGCGACCACGGGCAATACCGTCAACTATATGATCGGGCGAGCGATCGGGCCGAAGGTTTTCAATTCGCGAATTCCACTGCTCGAGCGTTTTCTCGACCGGCGCGCGCTGCAGAAAACACATGACTTCTACGAGAGGCATGGCGGCAAGACCATCGTGCTTGCGCGTTTCATTCCGGTTGTGCGGACGTTTGCGCCGTTTGTCGCGGGTGCTTCGGAGATGACGGTTAGCCGGTTTCAGCTGTTCAATGTCGCCGGCGCGCTGTTCTGGGTATTGCTGCTTGTTCTGCTCGGCTATTTCTTCGGCAATATTCCGTTTATCCGCCAATATCTGAATGTGATCGTGCTCGTCGGGATTGGCGCCGCGATTGTGCCGGTCGTGCTCGGCGCGCTCTGGAAGATGATGCGCAAGAGTGCGTCGAAGCCTGGCTAACGCTGGCGCGGGCACTCAGTCCGCTGACCTACTTGCATGAGCAAACGGCGTCGCGTAAATTGCGACGCCGTTTTTTTTGCGCGCGCGGCCACACGCCTGCGTGCGCGTTCACGTGACTGCACGCGGCGCGAGCGGGGTTTCGGGCGTCGGGTAACCGGCCTCGCGGAATGTCTGGATGATCGCGCGGTTGGTGTCGAAGTACACCTGCCAGTAATGCTCATTGTGTGCGTAGGGTCGCACGCAAAGCAGCGGTCCTTCGGGCGTGAAGCTCAGCACTTCGACATCGGGCGCGGGGCTTTCCGCAACGTTCGGTATTTCGGCGATGGCAGCCTTCAGCCGGTTCATCGCGTCCGTCGGGTCGACGCCGTTCGCGATCTTCGCTGTCAGTTCGACCCGCCGCACCGGCAGCACGCTGTAATTGGAAATCGTGTCGGAGAAAATCTTGTTGTTGCCGATGATTGTCGTCACGTTATCTGGCGTAACGATGGTCGTGCCGAACAAACCGAGTTCGGAGACGGTGCCCGTGACGCCGCCCGCGGTCACGAAGTCGCCGACCTTGAACGGACGCAACACCTGCATGAAGATGCCGGCCGCGAAGTGCGCGAGCAGTCCGCCCCACGCCGTGCCGATCGCGAGGCCGAGCCCGGCGAGCAACGCCGCGAACGAAGTGGTTTGCACGCCGAATACCTGCAAGATCGCGAGGATCAGAAGCAGGTTCAAGAGCGCGCCGAGAATCGAGCCGAGGTAATGCGCGAGTGTCGGGTCGACGCGGCTGTTGCGCGTTAGCACCGCACGCAGCAAGCGGGTAATCAGTCCAATGACCCAGCGGCCGACGATCCACAAGACGATCGCACCGAGCACTTTGACGCCGAGGTCGATGCCGCGGGTCATCATGAAAACGCGTACGGTTTCGAAATCCAAGATGTTCCCCAATCGGTGAACTTGCTTTTACTGATTACGACGTGACGCGATGCTGCGGGCGGGCGCCTCGGTGGCTGAATCCAACCGGATGCTGCCTGGCCTTGGGAAGTTATAGGTGAAGGCGCGAGGCTGCGCAAGGACCGTTCCCGCCGCGCCTCGCGCTCGCACGACGCGTTTTACATCGGCAGGTGCGAGTCGGAGTAGGGCGATGTCGGAATGACCAACGTCTTGCTTAACGTCGATCTGGCGGGGCGGTTTCGGCGACCAAAACTGCGCCACGCAACTGCCGCAACGATTGCGAGCGCATATGCGGCGCTTCGTACGAAGAACGCGGTCGGCGTGCTGAACTGGCCGTAACGTGTGCGAGAGTCGGCAAAGACAAGGAAAGTGAGGGCTGCATCCAGCAGCATTGCGGCGAGCGCCAGCGCGGAAAACACGCGAGAGCCGTCTATCGCGGCGCCGGGTATCAGGCGATTGCACCCATTGCACGCGACGAGCACGATCGCCAGCAACGCAAGATTCGAAGCGAGATCGAACAGAAAATTGGTCATATCGATGGAATGAAAGCGCCGCAGGTTGCGGTGTTGCGAGAGCGTCTGTGTCCGTCGGTTGTCGGCGGATTGACAGACGGCGGCGATCATTGCACGTCTTTATGTCTCAATAAATGCTCACGTTCGCAGTCCGTAGCGTTGTCGGAATGTGCGATGTATCGCGTGAGAAAAGTCAGGGGCGTAACGAGAAATCGCGGCGAGTTGTGGGCTGTTTTGCTTTGGACTTCGCCGTGTGGTTTGCGCTACTTCTTCTTGGAGAGAAGAGTGTTGCTAAGAGACTAGGGGAGCGCGCGCTGCAAAGAAACAGCGACGAAAAAAGAAAAGGGCTTACGACGCTGACGCGTGTAAGCCCTCGAATCTTTTGGTAGGCCGTACGGGATTCGAACCTGTGACCAACGGATTAAAAGTCCGCTGCTCTACCAGCTGAGCTAACGACCCAAAAGAGAAGCGAAATTATAGCGATAGCCCCGGAGGACTGTCAACCCGTTCCGAGCAATCCGATATACACGTTAGTGCAGTCCAGATAGTGAAAAGCCCGGGGCATGAAGACCCGGGCTTTTCAGCGAGAGGCGCGCGTGACCATCTTTTTGGCGCTCACGGACACTGCGCGTTACTGCCGACTGCTCGACACGACTACGACTACTTGATCTGCGACAGCTTGTTTTGCGCCGACTGCGCGACGTCCGAGCCGCCGTATTGCGCGACGATCTGCTCGAGCGTCTTCTTGGCCGCGGCCTTCTGACCTTGCTCGAGCTGATTGTTCGCGATTGCCATCAATGCTTCAGGCGCTCGCGGATGCTGCGGATAATTCTTCACCACACCCTGCCAGGTCGCCGTCGAGCCCTTGTAATCGCGCAACGCATACAGCGCATTGCCGAGCCAGTACTGCGCGGTCGGCTGATACGGGCTGTTCGGATACTTGGAGATGAAGCTGCGGAACGACGCCGCCGCATTCTTGAAGTCGCCGTTGCGGAACTGCTGTGAGGCCGCATTGAACGACTCCGTTTCGCCCGGCTGCACCTCGCCTTGAACGCCATCCACCGTTTGCTGCTGCGGCTCGAATTTCTTCAGGCGCGTGTCCAGATCGGCGTAGTAGTCCTTCTGCTGTTTTTGCAGCGTGGCGAGCTGATTGGCCATGTCCTCGTTCTGCCCGCGCAGCGTCGCGACCTGTTGATTCATCTGGTCGAGACGGTTGGACTGATCGAGGATCGTGCGCTGTGCTGCCGACAACTGGCTCGACAGGCTGTCAGTCTTCGACCGAAGATCGAGAATGGCCTGGCGGGCCTGATCGTCGTCGAAGATACCGGCGTGCGCGGGCACAGCCATGAAGACCGTGCCCGCGACGCAGGCCGCTGCGGCAAATCGCAGCCAGGAGAAACGATGCGTCATTCGGCTCATCACCTGTTACTTACTGTTGGTACACGAGATCGGCGCGGCGGTTCTGTGCCCACGACGATTCGTCATGACCGGTAGCTTGCGGCTTTTCCTTGCCGAGGCTCACGGCTTCCATTTGCGAGTCGGTCACGCCCATCAGCGACAGCGAACGACGCACTGCTTCAGCACGCTTCTGGCCGAGTGCCAGGTTGTACTCGCTCGTGCCGCGCTCGTCGGTGTTGCCCTGGATCAGCACGTGGCGTTGCGGATGGCTCTTCAGATACTGCGCGTGTTGTTGCAGCAGCGACTGGTAGTCGTCCTTCACCGAATAGCTGTCGAAGTCGAAGTAAATGCTGCGCTTTGCGAGCGGGCTGTTCGGATCGTTCAGCGGGTCGACGTTCACTTGCGCGACATCGTTCGGGTTCGGTTGCGTCGAAACGGCGCCGCCTTTGTTTGCGTTTTCGTCGAGCTTGACGCCCGAGTGACATGCGGCCAGTGCACCGACCATGAGGACTGCGAATGCGAAGCGAAGTTTAGACATCATTTTTTACTCTCCTTGTGTTATTGCATCAACGTTATTGCATGAAAGGGCCCCAGGACGGCTCACGTACGCTGCCGCCCTGCACTGACAGGACCTGCCGGGTGCGACCGTCGGTCGAAACCGCAGCCAATACGCCACGGCCGTTCACCTGAGTGGCGTAAAGAATGTACTGACCGTTCGCCGCGAAGCTCGGCGATTCGTCATGTGTCGTGTCCGTCAGGCCCGTGGCCGTTCCGCCTTGCAGGTCCTGGATATACAGCTTGAAGCCGCCGCCGACGCGCGAAATATACGCGAGTTGCTTGCCGTCCGGGCTCACGCGCGGACTGGTGTTGTAGCTGCCGGTGAACGTGACCCGTTGTGCCGCGCCGGCGCTTTCACCCTGCGCCGACATCTTGTAGATCTGCGGTTGACCGCCGCGGTCGCTCGTGAAATAGATCGTCTGGCCGTCTGGCGAGAAGGTCGGCTCCGTGTCGATCGAGCTGCCCTGCGTGAGACGGCGCATGCCAGTGCCGTCCGCATTGACGGCGAAGATTTGCGTGTTGCCCGTGCGCGAGAGCGCCACGGCAAGCGTGCGCCCGTCCGGCGACCATGCAGGCGCGCTGTTATTGCCTTTCTGGTCCGAAACGACAATACGCCGACCCGTAGGCAGATCGTGGATATAGACGATCGGTTTCTTCTTTTCGAACGATACGTAAGCCACCTTGGTGCCATCGGGCGACCATGCCGGCGAGATGATCGGCTCCGGGCTCGACAACGCAATGTGCGCGTCCTGACCGTCCGAATCCGAGATCTGCAACTGATAACGGTTGCCGGTCTTGATGACATACGACAGCCGCGTCGCGAACACACCGCGGCCGCCCATCAGCTTCGCGTATATGTAGTCGGCCACCTTGTGGGCGCTCATGCGCAGGCCGCTTTCCGGACTCACCAGCACGAGGCCGCCGAGGCTCTCGCCCTTGACCGTGTCGTACAGCTTGAAGCGCACTTCGTACTGGCCGTTCGGCAGGCGGTTCACGCTGCCGGCTACGAATGCATTCGCGCCTTTGGCCTTCCAGCTACCGAGGTCGACCGAAGCCGTTTCGGGAACCGGCGTCGAGCCTGCGTCGATATTGGTGAATTTGCCGCTGCGTTGCAGGTCCTGACGCACGATGGTGCTGACCTGTTGCGGCGAGCTCGCTTCGTTGGCGAAGTTCGCCGTTGCGATCGGGAACTGGGTGGACCCGACGCCCGTCACGAGGACGTTGAGTTGTGCGTTCGCGGCGCCGCCGACGGCGATCAGGCACGACGCTACAAGTGTCCGCAGGCCTAGCTTGGTCATCAAACTCATGCTGTATGGATTCCCCAAAAAACGGTTTTACTAAAGCTTCGCGACAGCAGACAGACCGGAAAAGAGCTAATTCGTTCCCGAGCACGCCGCGCCGGGCGGGGCGCTGGGTCTGCTGTCAAGGTACTGTCAGGCTTTCATCAACCTGCCGGTCGCAACGTAATTCTGAAGCTCGCCGGCGTCTTGCCGTCGATGTCCTGAGGCATTGGGTCCGAACGCTGAACGGCTCGCAACGCCGCGTCGTCCCACGCGGAATTGCCGCTGCTGTGAGCGATCGTTGCGCTCAACAGGGTGCCTGTTGGTGAACAACGAACGGCGATCACCGTCTCGAGACCCTCCGTCTCACCGCCCCACGAAATGTTTGGCCGCACCACGCGACGCACCTTGTCAGCGTAACCCGGCGATGCCGCATTACCACCCGAGCCGCTGCCCGTGCCACTCTTGCCGAGGCCATTGCCAGTCGAGCCCGGAGGCCCGGCCATGCCTTGCATCTGCGCAAGCCGCGCGCGGCGTTCGGCGTCGACCTTTTTCGCTTGTGCCGCTGCTTCGGCTTGTGCGGCTTGTGCTTTCGCCTTCGCCGCCTTTTGCGCGTCCGCCTTTTTCTGCGCTTCGGCCTCAGCCTGCTTTTGCTGTTCCTGCTGCTTTTCCTGCTGTTGTTCCTTCAACTGCTGCTGCTTCTGCTGCTCGGCCAACTGCTGTTGCTTCAGCTTTTCCGCCTGCTGCTGTTGTTGCTTCTGCTTCGCGGCCGCCGCTTTCTGGGCAGCCAGTTGCGCCGCCTGTTCGGCCAACTGCTGCTGACGCTTCGCCTCGGCTTCCTGCTGAGCCTGCAGCTTTTCCTGACGTTGCTGCTCCGCAAGTTGCGCCTGACGAGCCGCTTCCTGTTGCTTGCGTTTCTTCTCCTGCAGCGCTATTTCGGCCTGTTCGTCGGCCACCGGCGGAGCAGGGACCACAGGTGCGGGCGGCGGCGGCGCCACGCGCGGGATCGCGGTGTCCGGCACTTCGGTCCACAGTTCCGCTTCGGCGCCTTCGGGAGTGCTGTTCTGCCACTGAATGCCGTGATAGAGGAAGAACCCGAGCAGCGCATGCATCACCAGCGCGAACGCAAAGGCGCGGCCGGTGCCGCGTTCACGCGGTGGCTGGAGCGGATAGTCGGTGTTCTTACGGATCATTGCGATTTGACGAGCAATCCAACGCGTTTGACGCCCCGTGCCTTCAGCTCGGACATCACGTTCATCACGGCTTCATACTTCACGGTCTTGTCGGCGGCGATCACGACGGGCTGATCGGGGTGCGACTGCGCGCGATCGGCGATAAAGCCGTTGAGGCCCGCTTTGGTCATGTCCTCCTGCTGCTGCGCGCCGGAGTCGTCCTTGTATTTGACGCTCATGTTGCCGTCCGCGCGAATGTTGACGATCACAGGCGGCGTTTGCTGCTGCGGCGCTGCGCCGCCGACAGTCGGCAGATTGACGATGGACGGCGCGACGAGCGGCGCGGTCACCATGAAGATGACGAGCAGCACGAGCATCACGTCGATATACGGCACGACGTTGATGTCGGACATCGCGCGGCGCGAGCGGCCGCCGCGCATGCTGGAGGAGCGAGAGCCTGCCATCGTGGACTCCTTAGTGCGCCTGGCGCTGCAAGATGTTCGAGAACTCTTCGATGAAGGTCTCGAAGCGGATCGCCAGACGGTCGATGTCGTGCGCGTAGCGGTTGTATGCGACCACGGCCGGGATCGCGGCGAACAGGCCGATCGCGGTTGCAGTCAGCGCTTCGGCGATGCCCGGCGCCACGTTCGCAAGCGTGGCCTGCTGCACGTTGGCGAGTCCGCGGAACGCATTCATGATCCCCCACACCGTACCGAACAAACCGATATACGGGCTGACCGAACCGACCGACGCCAGAAACGCGAGGTTCGCTTCGAGCACGTCCATTTCACGCTGGAACGCCGCACGCATTGCACGGCGCGCGCCGTCGAGAATCGCGCCCGGGTCGTTCAGGCGTTTTTCCTTGCCCTTGAGGAATTCGCGCATGCCCGACTCGAAAATCCGCTCGAGCGCGCCGATGGTGTGACGGTTATTGGCAGCGCTCTGATACAGCGCCTGCAGGTCGCCGCCCGACCAGAAATCACGTTCGAAACGCTCAGTCTGCGCGCGGGCGCGACGGATCGCAAACCACTTGCGGAAGATGAAAGTCCATGAGAGCAGTGACAGCAACAGCAGGAGCGCCATGACGGCCTGCGCCAGCAGGCTCGCGTTGAGTACGAGAGAAACGATCGACAGATCTTGTGTAGTGTTCATAAAGGTTCGTTTTATCGTCCCGAAAGGGGCGTCCGGCTTTGCAAGGCCACGCGAAGCTTTCCGTGAGCAAAACGGAAGCATCGGCGGTACTGCAAGCCGAACCATGCTTTTGTGCTGCTTGGTCGATGCGAGTTCACTGGCCCCGTAACAACGAGAGTCAGCATGCGTTCGTTGACACGCCGCCGTCGCGCACGCCTGGTCCGCGCCGCAAAGCTGCCAGAACCTGCGGCGGAATCGCGGCGGGGCGCAGCGCTGTACGCTCGACGCAACCGACCCGGATCGAGCCGGTAGCAAGCAACGTGCCGTCGCGCCACGCTTCTTGCGCGAAGTCGACGGAAGCTCTGCCGAGCCGCTCGATCCGGCTCACCACTTTGACGACGTCGTCGAGACGCGCGGGCGCCCGATAGTCGACCGCGGTGCTGCGGACGATGAAGATCACCCCCGTTTCATCGGCGAGCCGGTTCTGGTCGATGCCACACGCGCGCAGCCATTCGGTGCGCGCCCGTTCAAAGAACTTCAGGTAATTCGCGTAAAACACGATGCCGCCGGCGTCGGTATCTTCGTAGTACACGCGGATGCCCCACGAATGGCCGATTTCCGTGCCTGGCTGGCTGGTCGTCATATTCATGCGGCGCATTTTACCGGATCGCACACTGCGAGGTCTGTTTCAAGATGTGCGCGCCGTCTGGCGGGCGTTTAGTCCCGATGAACGGACAAACCCGCGAACGATTGCGCCACCGGCATCAGTTCGATCGTGTTGATGTTGACGTGTGCCGGGCGCGTGGCGATCCAGTAGATCGAATCGGCGATATCTTCGGCCGTCAGCGGCTGGACGTTTTCGTAGACCTTGCCGGCCTTTTCGTCGTCGCCCCGAAAGCGTACGTTCGAAAATTCGGTGCCGCCGCACAGACCGGGTTCGATGTCCGTCACGCGAAGCGCAGTGCCCGCGAGGTCCGCGCGCAGGTTCAAGCTGAACTGGCGCACGAACGCCTTGGTGGCGCCGTAGACGTTGCCGCCCGCATAAGGCCAGCGGCCAGCGACCGAGCCGAGGTTGAAGATATGGCCGCGGTTGCGCTCGACCATGCCGGGCAGCAGCGCGTGCGTGACCTGAACGAGGCCGGTGCAGTTCGTCTCGATCATCGTCTGCCATTCGTCGAGGCTCGCCTTCTGCGCCGGCTCGACGCCCAGTGCGAGGCCGGCGTTGTTCACGAGCACGTCGATCGCGGCGAAGTCGGCCGGCAACGCTGCTGGGACCGCTTCCACCGCCGCGCGGTCCCGCACGTCCAGTTCATAGGGCAGGAGGGCGTCGCCGAGTTCGGCGGCGAGCGCATCCAGACGGTCTTTGCGGCGGGCCGTGGCGACGACGCGATGGCCGCCCTTGACGAAGGCACGAGCGATGGCGGCGCCGAATCCTGCGGACGCACCGGTGACGAACACGATCATTACAGTTCCCTGGTCGGTAGAAGACAAAGGCCCCAAGCCTACTTCCAATGCGGCGCTGCGGCAAGGATAGGCGAGCCGGATGGATTGCGCTGCGAGACGTCCGCGCACGCTTCCTGGCGGGCCTTCGCGGGACGGCTGTGCGCTGTGTTTCGCGCCCTCGGGTGCCGTCGTGCCGGTGCCTTGTGCGACGGGGGAAACCTGGTTGCCTATTCGATCCTCTTCCAATAAACTAACGCGCTCATCCCTGCGTGACTGGCGATAGAACCGATCCAACCAATCGGGTTCAAGGTGGAAAAACCCACCGTGAAGCGCAGGGTGCCGTTTTGCCGTTCGCCTGGGCAGCCGTGATCCGCGCGCATCAATCTGCGCTGACGGTGGCTGTCCTGCCTCGCGTGTGCGGCGACTCTCCTCTCGCCACGTCAGGGCTGGCCCAGCCGCCAGCAGCGCCGCGTACCCTCTACGCAAGATTCGGCGCACGATCCGGTCAACCTGAACACACTCAACGGAATCCGTATGTTTGACAGAGCCCAAAGCACCATCGCCAACGTCGACCCTGAACTCTGGAAGGTGATCGAACAGGAAAACCGTCGTCAGGAAGAGCATATCGAACTGATCGCGTCGGAAAACTACACGAGCCCGGCTGTGATGGCTGCACAAGGCTCGCAACTCACGAACAAGTACGCCGAAGGGTACCCGGGCAAGCGCTACTACGGCGGTTGCGAATACGTCGACGTGGCGGAGCAGCTCGCGATCGACCGCGTGAAGCAACTGTTCCGCGCCGAGGCTGCCAACGTCCAGCCGAACTCGGGCTCGCAGGCGAACCAGGGCGTGTTCTTCGCCATGCTCAAGCCGGGCGACACGATCATGGGCATGAGCCTCGCGCACGGCGGCCACCTGACTCACGGCTCGCCCGTCAACATGTCGGGCAAGTGGTTCAACGTCGTGAGCTACGGCCTGAACGAAGCCGAAGACATCGACTACGACGCTGCCGAGAAGCTGGCCCAGGAACACAAGCCGAAGTTGATCGTTGCCGGTGCGTCCGCCTTCGCGCTGCGCATCGACTTCGAACGTCTGTCGAAAATTGCGAAGTCGGTCGGCGCGTACTTCATGGTCGACATGGCGCACTACGCGGGTCTGATCGCTGCGGGCGTGTATCCGAACCCGGTGCCGCATGCAGACTTCGTCACCACCACCACGCACAAGAGCCTGCGTGGCCCGCGCGGCGGGGTGATCCTGATGAAGGCCGAATTCGAAAAGCAGATCAACTCGGCAATCTTCCCGGGAATTCAGGGCGGCCCGCTGATGCACGTGATCGCCGGCAAGGCGGTTGCGTTCAAGGAAGCGCTGTCGCCGGAATTCAAGGCTTACCAGCAACAAGTCGTTGAGAATGCCCGCGTGCTGGCCGAGACGCTCGTCAAGCGGGGTCTGCGCATCGTGTCGGGCCGTACTGAAAGCCACGTGATGCTGGTCGATCTGCGCGCGAAGAAGATTACCGGCAAGGCTGCGGAAGCCGCGCTCGGCGCCGCTCACATCACGGTCAACAAGAACGCGATTCCGAACGACCCGGAAAAGCCGTTTGTGACGAGCGGTATTCGTCTGGGCTCGCCGGCCATGACCACGCGCGGTTTCGGCACCAAGGAAGCCGAGCAGGTGGGTAACCTGATCGCCGACGTGCTGGACAACCCGGAAGACACGGCCACGATCGACCGCGTGCGCGGCCAGGTCGCCGAGTTGACGCAGCGTTTCCCGGTCTACGGCTAAGCCGCCATGCATTGCCCTTTCTGCCGTCACGCCGATACGCAGGTTGTCGACTCGCGTGTCTCCGAAGACGGCGCGACGATTCGCCGGCGCCGCCGCTGTCCGGCCTGCGACAAACGTTTTACGACGTATGAGCGGGTCGAGCTGGCGTTGCCGTCGGTCGTCAAGAAAGACGGCAGCCGTACCGAATTCGATCGCCGCAAGATTGTCGCGAGCATGCAACTGGCGCTGCGCAAGCGCCCGGTTGCAGCAGACGCAATCGACGCGGCCGTCGCCCGGATCGAGTACCAACTGCTCGGCAGCGGCGAGCGCGAGGTGCGCAGCGAGCGCCTCGGCGAACTCGTAATGAACGAGTTGCGCGCGCTCGACACGATTGCCTACGTTCGTTTCGCCTCCGTTTACCGGCGCTTTGAAGACGTCTCTGAATTTGAAGACGTGATTGAAGAGTTCCGCCACGCTTCCTCTCCTCCCAAGCCGTCGCGCAAGCGCTGAGCGCCCACGTCCCTCGCGTCGCGTCCGACTATTCGTGTTGTGCCGCGTCGCTTCGAGTCTCTGCATTTCCCGCTCCCTCATCGTTCGTCGCGTGAATTCTTGCGCGCAATAGCGTCTGAATGCCACCTGGCCATTCGGCCGATTGTTGAGCCGTCCTCGAACCGCTAGATTGGCCGCATTCTTTGAAATATTCAGGGATGCAAATGAAACAGCATGCAATCGCTCAGCCGCCGTGCGGCGGATTTACGCTTGTCGAAACGCTGGTCGTGGTCGCGCTGCTGGCGGTGGTCGTGCTATGGGCGACTCCTTCGTTCGTAGCGTGGCAGGTGCGGGATCAGGTCGATGCCCGCGCAAAGGCGCTCGTGTCGACGCTCGGCTATGCGCGCAGCGAGGCTTTGCGTCGCGGCGCTCGCGTGACCGTATGCCGGACAGATGCGGCGAGGCACTGCCTGGCCGCCGGGCAACCGTGCGGCACGGGCCTCACCGACTGGTCTTGCGGCTGGGCGGTACTGGCGGATCGAGGTGGCACTCTTACGCTCCTGCGCGCCCATTCCTCGCTTTCGTCGGTGAGCATTGTGGGTACGCAGACGAATTTGACGTTCACGCCGCCCGCGGGTCAGTTGATCGGCACTTTCCGCAGTTTCGACATTGCGCCGCGTGCGCCATCGAAAGCGACTCAGGGCGATAAGTGGCGGCGCTGCATTCGCATTGCGGCGGGTGGTCGGACGCGGATTGCAGAAGGTGCGTGCGGGGCGGCGTCATGAGGCGGCTCATCGAACCATCTTTGGCGCAAGTGCCATCGGAACGTTGCAGCAGCAAGTGCGGCGGTAGCTCGTTGATCGAAGTGATGCTGGCCGTCGCAGTGCTCGCGGTCACGGCACTCGGTTTGATCGCCGGGCAGTTGTGGACAGCGCGCGAGGCCCGGGCAATGTCGATGCGGGAACAGGCGGCGTGGATAGCCGATTCCGTGGCTGAGGCGACGTCTGCGCCGTCAGGCAACGAGGTCGCGCTCGCGTGGTGGAACTCGCGTGCGGCAACAGTGTTGCCGCGCGGCGACGCGTCGGTCGTCGCGACGGGTGGCGTGTCGGCGGCTCGCGTGACATGGTCGGCTTCGCAGAACTTGCCGCGCGCAAACGACGTGATCGACAAGCCCGAGCCGTGTGGCGGAGTGAGCGCGCCCGTGGGCTTCTCGTGCATCGCACTGGCGTTCGTCAAATGATGTCGCGCTTGCATCGTGCGTGCGGTCATACGCTGATCGAGTTTGTTATTGCCGTCGCGCTGGGGCTCTTGGTGACCGCGGGAACCGTGTCGCTCTATACGACGCAGCGCGCAGCCTTTGAGCACGCGAGCAACGGGCTGCGAATCCGCGAGGCCGGTTGGACGGCGCTGACCGTTGTCGGGCAGCAGTTGCAAATGGCAGGGTTCGTGCCGGCAGACGCTTCGCAATACCGCGCACCGGCGCCATTGTTCGGCTGTTCCGGAGGTCACCCCGCCGGCACGGATGACAGCCGTCTGACCTGCGAGACATTGCCTGGTAAATCAGACGGCGTCGCGGTGCGATATGTCGGCGATAGCGTGTCGACGTGGCCGTCATCCACGGGACAAACAACGGACTGTCTCGGGCAAGCCATGACCAGTAGCAGCGCTGCGCTTGGCGAGCGCGGCGTGCCGGTGGTCAATCGCCTCTACGCCAAGGCGAGCGGCTCGACCGGCGAGCCGGAGCTCTATTGCGAAGGCAATGGCAAGACAGGCTCTGCGCAACCGCTGGTCGAAGGCGTCGAGAGGCTGCGTATCAGGTACTGGCTGGCCGGCGCGGTGAGTGCAATCGACGCGTCGGCGGTGATGCCCGACCAGTGGGCGAGCGTTGTCGCGGTCGATCTGTGTGTGCTCGTGCGGGGCGCGCCCCAAGGGCAGCGCTCGCGCTATGCGGATTGCGATGGCGTCAGCAGCATTGCGAGCGACCTGCGTCCGCGGCAGGCATTCTGGCGACGGATCGCGCTGCGTAACTACGCGGAGGCTATTTCGTGACTGACACACCAGGCAGAACGGCTTGCCGCTGCGTCGCTCATGCGCTGTGCGGCTGCTTAAGGCGACCGGCGACGCTGCGATTGGCGTCTGGTGGCAAGAGGCACCGTGCTTCGCGCCCACACCGCCACGCGCATCGCACGCGTTGCCGCGGCGCCGTGCTGCCCATCGTTTTACTGATTTCGGCGATGCTGTTGGCGACATCGGCGGCCTGGTTCGAAGCATCGGTCGCGGCCGCGCGTAGCGCCGTCAATGTGCGCGACTACTTGGAGGCATTCCACGCTGCCGACTCGGCCTTGAGCTTATGTGTCCGCAGCGTCGTCGCAGGCACGGGCATTGGCGCATTGGCATCGCCGTCAGTCGCCCGCGAGCCGGCCCAGTGGAAAGTCGAAGCTACGTTCGAGGCCGCAGCCGCGACACCCGTCGCTCAGTGGCCCGGGGCACTGCGCGCGCCGCAATGCATGGTCGAAGGATGGAGTCTGCCGGCTCGCCCCGACGCGCGCGCGTACCTGCTGACATCGCGCGGGTTTGGCATGAACAAGGACTCGCAGGTATGGCTGCAAATGCAACTTGTTATCGACGGCGACAGAATCGAACGCCATTGGCGGCGCGTCGCCGCGCGGCCATTTTAATGAGGCATAGATGAGAAGGGCGCACGTATCCGCATTTACCTTGCTCGAGCTGATTATCACTCTCGCGATAGTCGCGGTGCTGGCCGTCTTTGCCGTGCCGTCGTATCGCAACCACGTCGCACGAACGCATCGGGTCGACGCGGCATCGGCGCTGTTTCGGGCGGCGCAGTTCGTCGAAGGTGCAGCAAGTGACAGCATTGCCTCGCTGCCGCCGGGCCTCGATCAGGCTCCGCAATTCGGCACGGCTGTCTATCGGTTGCATGTACTGCCGGCGGACGATGCTAACGGCGGCTATTCAATTGAAGCGGCCCCGGACGAATCGGGGCCGATGCGCGATGACCCATGTGGCGTCTTCACGCTCGACGCAACAGGGATGCGAAGTAACAAGAATGTCGCGAACGGGTCGGCACCGTCCACCGGGCAGTGTTGGGGCACTGGCTAGCAAGAGCTACGAAGTCGGCACACGCGGCAGTGCGTTCGTTGAAGGACAGGAAAGCGGGCAGTCGCTGGGCGCTCAAGTAATCAGCCAACAACCCGGGCACGTCACCTTTCGTCGCCCGAACCGCCCGAACCATACGATGCGCGCGACTCCCCTTTGATCTGCTGCCACACGCGGTACGCTTCCCACGCGGCAAGCGCGAGGCCACCCCATTTCAGCGCGGGCTTTGCGCCAGCAGCAACAGTCGCGCGCAGCGGCTTCGCGAGGACGAGCGAGGCGATCGAGCTGACCAGCGGATACTGTTTGAGAAGAGCGCCAATGGTCCCGGCGTTCAGGAAGTTCGCCTTAGAGCCGGTGCCCATGCGCAATCCGCCGAAACCCGGCACGATGAACTTGAGCCAACTGAAGTGTGTGACGGCTTCGCGCAATTCGATCGTCGCCTGGGCCAATTCCATGCGCTCGACGTCCGCGCGCACGAGCAGCAATTCCTTTCGTAGCGCTCGCAAGTGCGGCGCGCTAAGGTCTCTCGCCGGCTGGCGCTTGTTGCGGAATGCGGAACTTGAATGGCTCTGGCTCATGGCGTATCGGCATTATGGAGGGCTAGGAACAGCGCACGGAACGGCACAACGAGCGGCGCAAGAACGGCATGAAAAGAGTCGGTGCAACCGGTGCGCTTCACGTACGCTGAACAACCGGTCCACGAACTTGCCAATCAGCAAAAAACGTCTCGCGCTCCGTGCATTCGCGGTGCTACGGTCTACGAAATACGTCGCGGTCTTTTTCGAATTCGGCGATGGTGGACTCGAAGACCATCGGCGCATTACGCAGACCACTACGCGCTTTTAGCGCGCAGACCAGTCCGGCAATCGCATAAACCAGTGTGATGCCGGCAAGCGCCTGCCACCGGTATGTGTCCCAGAACGCGATGGCGACCAGCGCGGTAAGAGCGATCAGGGCCATGGTGGTCAGCATCATCGCCGCAAGGCCAAGAAAGAGCACGCCCAGAAGGCGGTCTTTTTCCTCAGCCAGTTCAATGCCGACCAGTTCAAGGCGTGTTTGCAGAATGGCAGACACCGAACTGATGATGCGGCGTAACGGGCTATGTAGTTCGCGCTGCGAATGTGTGTCGGTCGTCATGGCTGTGGGCGTTGCGCGTGGTGGCCTAAGCGGCGCGTGCAAACGTGCGCGCCAAGATAAGCGGACCGGCCGGACATGCGCCGGTCCGCTTGATTCGCTGGCAAGCCGGACTTAGTTCGTCCGGCAACGTGCAATGGTGTTACTTGCGGTTGATCAGCAGACCCAGCAACACGCCGGCGCCCGCAGCAATGCCGATGGATGCCCACGGATGCTCGTGAACGTAGTCGTCGGTTGCGCGAGCAGCCTTCTTGCCTTTCTCGACCACGACGACTTGCACGTCGGCAGCTTTTTCCCGGGCTTGCTTCAGACGGGACAGCGCCGTTTCGCGCAGTTCCGAAGCGCGCTCGCCCGTTGCGCTTGCGGCCTGTTTCAGCAGGTCTTCCGCGTCCGCGAGGACGGTTTTGATATCCGACATCAATCTCTCCTTGTTGACTTCCGACATTGACAGCTCCCCTTTTCGTTCTCACGCCACGCGTGAATCCTAACCAAAGAAACGGCGGCTGGCGAGCGCACTGCCCGGTCTGCGGAGCCGAACGCACGAACCGTTCCCGGCGAGGCTAAACACTTCCGGACAACATCTGCATGACTCTCACAGATGATGTTAGTGCATGATTGAGTTGATCTGTCCCGCAAAGTTTCCACTAAATCGGCGAAAATTACAAAAAGGCATAAAGTAGTGAGCCGATGTTCGTTCGTCATGTACGGTCGCCGCCGTATGCTTTATCTTTGCCAAGCGCTGCGGGCAAATGCTCGCGCTGGTGTCCGAATACTTAAGGAGATGCACATGAGTCTACGTCTTGGCGATACCGCACCGGATTTCGAGCAGGAATCCAGTATCGGCCGCATCAAGTTTCATGAATGGCTCGGCGACAGCTGGGGCGTGCTGTTCTCGCACCCGGCCGACTTTACGCCGGTCTGCACCACGGAACTCGGCCTGACTGCCAAGCTCGCCGAGGAATTCGAGAAGCGCAACGTGAAGACCATTGCGTTGTCGGTCGACAGCGCCGAGTCGCACAAGGAGTGGATCAAGGACATCAACGAGACGCAGGCCGCCAACGTCGGGTTTCCGATTCTGGCCGATGGCGACCGCAAAGTGTCCGAGTTGTACGACATGATTCACCCGAACGCCAATGAAACGCTCACGGTTCGCTCGCTGTTCATCATCGATCCGAAGAAGAAGGTGCGTCTGATCATTACGTACCCGGCAAGCACGGGGCGCAACTTCGACGAAGTGCTGCGCGTAATCGATTCGCTTCAGCTCACCGACAGCCACTCGGTTGCAACGCCCGGCAACTGGAAGCAGGGCGACGACGTCGTGATCGTGCCGTCGCTGAAGGACGAAGAGGTGATCAAACAGAAATTCCCGAAAGGCTACAAGGCGCTGCGTCCGTATCTGCGCTTGACGCCGCAGCCGAACAAGTAAGCGCGGGCTCGGCGCAAGGCCAAAGGCGTTCGGAGCAGAAAGTCCCGAGCAGAAAGCCGGAAGCCGACAGTCGCGCCATACACGGACAAAAGGCCGGTTCATCGCGAACCGGCCTTTTTTTCGACGCAGGAGCAAACCGCGCTGCGACAAACCTCGGTTTGCCGTCAGAAAGGCTTTAGAAAAACGCCTGGATGCCCGTTTGCGCGCGTCCGAGAATCAGCGCGTGAATGTCGTGCGTGCCTTCGTACGTGTTGACCACTTCGAGATTCACCAGATGCCGCGCGATGCCGAACTCGTCGGAGATCCCGTTCCCGCCCAGCATGTCCCGCGCGAGCCGCGCAATGTCGAGCGCCTTGCCGCATGAATTGCGTTTCATGATCGACGTGATCTCGACGGCCGCCGTGCCTTCATCCTTCATACGACCAAGGCGCAGCACGCCTTGCAGCCCGAGCGTGATCTCCGTCTGCATATCTGCAAGTTTTTTCTGGATCAACTGGTTTGCCGCGAGCGGCCGGCCGAACTGCTTACGGTCGAGCACGTACTGACGCGCGGTGTGCCAGCAGGATTCCGCGGCGCCCAGCGCGCCCCACGCAATGCCGTAGCGGGCTGAGTTCAGACACGTGAACGGACCGCGCAGGCCGCTCACTTCCGGAAAGCGGTTTTCTTCCGGTACGAACACTTCGTCGAGCACGATCTCGCCGGTGATCGACGCGCGCAGGCCCACCTTGCTATGGATGGTCGGCGCGGACAGTCCCTTCCAACCCTTCTCGAGGATGAAGCCGCGAATCGCGTCCTTGCCGTTTTCCTCGAGTTTGGCCCACACCACGAAAACGTCGGCGATCGGCGAATTGGTGATCCACATTTTCGAGCCCGACAGCGAATAGCCGCCGTCGACCTTCTTTGCTCGCGTCACCATGCTGCCCGGATCGGAGCCGTGATTAGGCTCGGTCAGTCCGAAGCAGCCGATCCATTCGCCGGTGGCGAGCTTCGGCAGGTATTTCTGCTTCTGTGCCTCGGAGCCGAACTCGTAGATTGGCACCATGACCAGCGAAGACTGGACCGACATCATTGACCGGTAGCCGGAGTCGACACGCTCCACTTCCCGCGCGATCAAGCCATACGCCACGTAGTTCAGCCCGGGACCGCCGTATTGCTCGGGAATGGTCGGGCCGAGCAGGCCAAGTTCGCCCATTTCGCGGAAGATTTCGATGTCGGTCTTCTCGTGACGGAACGCTTCCAGCACGCGCGGCTGCAGCTTGTCCTGCGCATACGCCGCGGCGGCGTCGCGCACCATGCGTTCGTCTTCGGTGAGCTGCTGATCCAGCAGCAGCGGGTCTTCCCAGTGAAACTGCGCGGCCTCGGCCATGACGTATCTCCTGATTCTTTGCTTGATTCAAGCTTGACTAGAGTTCCGCTATGCAGAACAATGTTTTGCAAACCACGACTGAGTGTATCACCCGATGACGCCCGCATCCACTGTGTCCGATCCACTCGACGAGCGCAAATTCGTTGTCGCCCTCGCACGCGGGCTCGATTTGCTGCGCGCATTCAAGCCTGGCGAAACGATGCTCGGGAATCGGGACTTCGTCGAACGCACGGGGTTGCCCAAGGCGACTGTGAACCGTCTCGCCTACACGCTGACCGTGCTCGGCTATCTTCGGCTCGATGAGGCGTTGGGAAAGTACGCGCTCGATGCCGGCGTGCTGTCGCTCGGGTTTGCGCTGCTCTCGGGCACCGACACGCTCGAACTCGCCCGCCCGCACATGCGCGGGTTTGCGCGCGAGGTAGGCGCGGCTGTTTCGCTTGGCTGCCGTGACGGCCTCGACATGATCTACCTCGACACCATACGCAGCGAAACCGCGCTCACGCTCGGCCTCGCGCCCGGCTCGAAACTGTCGATGCTGACGAGTTCCATGGGTCGCGCATATCTCGCTGTGCAACCTGTCGACGTGCGCGCCGCGTTGCTTGCGGAACTCAGGAAATCTGCGGGAAAGGGCGGTGCGGCGCTGGTGGCCGACGCAGTGAAGGAAATCGCCGCCTTCGAAAAGGAGCGCTGCTGCTATTCGTTCCGCGCCTGGCACGACGACGTCAACGCGGTTGCCGTGCCGTTTCGCGAGCCGCGCGAAGGGCGCTGGCTTGTGCTCAGTTGCAGCGGGCCGGCTTCGTCGATGGGAGAAGACGTGTTTCGGGAGAAGGTTGCGCCGCGGCTCAAAGCGCTTGCGCGGCGCCTCGGTGACGCTGGCTGAGGATTCGCGTGCGAGCCGAGTGGCTTGCATCGACCGCATCATCCGCATCGACCGCATCATCCGCATCAACCGGATCAAGCCAGGCGAATCGCCCCGAGCAGATCAAGCCAACCCGTAATCAAGCCGCGCGGTCGTGATAATGCGCATTGAACAGCGGCCCTTGCACGAAGCGCACATCGTATTGCTGCAACGCTTCGAATTGCGGTTCGTCCATCACGCGATTGAAGATCAGCGGAATCCGCAGCCGGCTCGCGTATCCCACTAACGGCTTGACCGTCGCGTCGCGTAACGCGGTCGCCGCATCCATCTTGATGAAGTCCAGCCGAGCGGTGTCCGAGACCGACAGAATTTGCCCCGCGTTGGACAGGTTGCCCGCCACCTTGAAGCCGTAGTGCTGATAGCTCTTGGTCAAATAGCCGAGAAACGTCTTATGCGCGACCGCGGCTGCCGGCAGTTCGATCACTATCCTCGACGGGTTCAACCCGAACGACGTGAGCACGCTCGAAAAGTGCCGCCCGTGATCGTATTTCACGCTCTTCAGAAGCCGCTCGTGTACGCGTAGAAATAGCAGGCCGTGCCGTTGTGCGCCGAAGAAATTGACCGAGTGAAGCGCGCGCGACATGCGGTCGAGCGCGACGACTTCCTGGTCGTCGGCGATGCGGTCGAACGCGTCGAACATATCGAACGGCGCGGCGTCGAGCCGTTGCGTGACAGCCTGGAAGCCCAACTCATCGCCGAAACGGTCGACGTTTTCGACGTCCGACGACATCGACTGCGCCAGCGCATGCACGCTGATGTCGAAGATCGGTTCGTAGGCGCTCGTGAGCTCGAGGTCGTGGAACCGGGCGAGCGCGATCTCGCCGTGCGCCCCATGTCCCATCGCCAGATGTGTGCCGAGGAACGGATGCTCAGAGGCGCGGGCAACGAGGCTGGGAATGGTCGGCGGAATCATTTAGGCGAATGGGTCAGGTGAGTGGTGCGTTCGCTCGAAACTCCAGACAGAGCTCATGCGCCGCATGCTTCGATGGTAGCAGTCCGCATCGCGCGCACATGAACAAAATGCTGCTAACGATATCCGCGAGCCCTTGCCTGGCGGCGGCGCCGCGCGTTTGTTGTCCCGCTTCCAGGGTATACGTTAATTTCACTTAACGTAATTCGTTTTACCATGCGTAAATTGCCGCGCGACTGACGAGAGCTGACTCGCGCCGTTTCGTGCAATTCGCATTGGCCCGCAGCCGCCGACATTCCAACCATTACACGTGGAGACAATTCCCATGAGCGCCAAGCCGGCATCCGCCGCCCCCAACGTGATCGAAGTCGAGCAGGTGCTCGGCGAGACGCATCACCCGGCATTCCAGTTCATGCTGCTCGCGCTGTGCGGACTCTGCCTCGTGATCGACGGCTTCGACGCGCAGGCCATGGGTTACGTCGCGCCGAGCGTGATCGGCGAATGGCATGTGTCGAAGGCGGCGCTCGGCCCGGTATTCAGCGCAAGCCTGTTCGGCATGCTGCTCGGGGCATTGGGGCTGTCGGTGCTGGCGGACCGCATCGGTCGGCGTCCGGTGCTGATCGGTGCAACGTTTTTCTTTGCGCTGTCGATGCTGGCCACGCCGTTTGTCTCGACGATTCCCGCATTGATCGCGCTGCGCTTCATCACGGGCCTCGGCCTCGGTTGCATCATGCCGAACGCAATGGCGCTGGTAGGCGAATTTTCGACGCCCGCTCATCGCGTCAAGCGCATGATGCTGGTGTCGTGCGGCTTCACGTTGGGCGCGGCGCTGGGCGGCTTCATCAGCGCTGCGCTGATTCCGGCCTACGGCTGGCGCGCGGTGTTCTGGGTCGGCGGCGCGGTGCCGCTGGTGCTGGCGGTCGCCATGCTCGTCGCGCTGCCCGAGTCGTTGCAATTTCTCGTACTGAAGGGCCGCAGCGAGCGCGCGTTGCGCTGGCTCGCGAAGTTCAATCCCAGCCTGCCGATCGATGCGAACACACGCGTCGTCGTGCGCGAGAAGGGCAATGCCGGTGCGCCGGTCGCGGAGTTGTTCCGCGCGGGGCGTGCTCCGGTCACCTTGATTCTGTGGGCGATCAGCTTCATGAACCTGATCGATCTGTACTTTCTGTCGAACTGGCTGCCGACCGTCATGCGCGATGCAGGCTATTCGCCGGGCATGGCGGTGATCGTCGGCACGGTGTTGCAGACGGGTGGCGTGGTCGGCACGTTGCTGCTCGGCTGGTTCATCGAACGCTTTGGTTTCGTGCGCGTGCTGTTCGTGTGCTTCGCGGGCGCGGCACTCGCTGTCGGCACCATCGGCAGCGTGGCGCATGCTTTGCCGTGGCTCCTGATCGTTGTGTTCGCGGGCGGCTTCTGTGTAGTCGGCGGGCAGCCGGCCGTGAACGCGCTCGCAGGCCACTTTTATCCGACCACACTGCGATCGACGGGCATCGGCTGGAGCCTCGGAATCGGGCGTATCGGCTCGGTGATCGGGCCGCTGGTCGGCGGTCAGCTGATCGCGCTGAACTGGTCGAACGAATCGCTGTTCCATGCGGCCGCGGTGCCGGTGCTGTGTTCCGCGTTGCTGGTGATCGCGCTCGCCGCGGCGACGCGGCAACGCAGCCGCCCGTCCGAACCGCAAACCGCGTGAAGTGATGTCTAGGGTCAACGGAGAATCTTGCATGGATACCTCAACACGTCAGCCGAATACCGTCAGGTCGCGGCTCGAGATCGAACCCGGCTATCAGTCGGGCTTCGGCAACGAATTTGCGACCGAGGCTTTACCGGGTGCGCTGCCTGAAGGGCGCAATTCGCCACGGCGCGCGGCCTATGGTTTGTATGCCGAGCAGTTGTCCGGCACCGCTTTCACCGCACCGCGCGGGCACAATCGGCGCACCTGGCTGTACCGCATTCGTCCCGCGGCAGTGCATAAGCCGTTCACGCCGCTGCCTTCGGAGCGGCTCGTCGCGAATTTCGCCGAAGTGCCGCCGACGCCGCCGAATCAGTTGCGCTGGGACGCGTTGCCGATGCCAACCGAACCGACGGATTTCGTCGACGGCTGGGTCACGATGGCGGGCAACGGCGCCGCCGAAGCGATGAGCGGCTGCGCGATTCACCTGTACGCGGCGAACTGCTCGATGACGGACCGTTTCTTCTACAGTGCCGACGGCGAGTTGCTGATCGTGCCGCAGGAAGGGCGCCTCGATATCGCGACGGAACTAGGCCGGCTCGAAGTGGGGCCCTTCGAGATCGCGGTGATTCCGCGCGGCGTGCGCTTCGCGGTGAGCTTGCCGGACGGCACGGCGCGCGGCTACATCTGCGAAAACTTCGGCGCGTTGCTTCGCTTGCCGGACCTCGGGCCAATCGGCTCGAACGGCCTTGCCAATCCGCGCGACTTCCTCACGCCGCATGCGGCTTACGAGGACCGCGAAGGCGACTTCGAACTCGTCGCGAAGATGAACGGCAATCTGTGGCGCTCGGACATCGGACATTCGCCGCTCGACGTGGTCGCGTGGCACGGCAATTACGCGCCGTATAAATACGACTTGCGGCGCTTCAACACCATCGGCTCGATTAGCTTCGACCATCCGGACCCGTCGATCTTTCTGGTGTTGCAATCGCAAACCGACACGCCGGGCGTGGATTCACTCGACTTCGTGATCTTCCCGCCGCGCTGGCTCGCCGCCGAAGACACGTTCCGCCCCCCATGGTTTCATCGCAATGTCGCGAGCGAATTCATGGGACTCGTGCATGGCGTCTACGACGCGAAGGCCGAGGGCTTCGTGCCGGGCGGCGCGAGCCTGCATAACTGCATGTCCGGTCACGGCCCGGACGCGGATACCTTCGAGAAAGCTTCGCACAGCGATACGTCGAAGCCGGTCAAGGTTGGCGACACCATGGCGTTCATGTTCGAAACCAGGACGCTGATCAAGCCGACCCGTTTTGCGCTCGAAACCGCGCAACTTCAGGCGCACTACTACGAGTGCTGGCAAGGTCTTAAGAAACACTTCAACCCGGAGCAACGATGAGCGCATTGAGCGATCTTCAGGCGACGCTCGATCCGTCGCGCAAAAGTTGGGTGCAGTCGGCCAACGAACCGAGCAACGATTTTTCGATTCAGAACTTGCCGTTCGGCATTTTCAGCGACAGCAAAGACGACGCGCCGCGCGTGGGCGTTGCAATCGGCGATGAGATCGTCGATCTGGCGGCGCTGGAGGCGGCGGGCTTGCTCACGGTGCCCTCAAAGGCAGGCGTTTTCGCGCGCGATACCTTGAACGAGTTCATCGCGCTCGGCCGCGACGCATGGCGCAGCGTGCGCATCCAGTTGAGTAATCTGCTTTTGCGCGACACCGCGACTTTGCGTGACGACGCGGCGTTGCGAGCGAAGGCGCTGGTGCGTCAGGCCGACGCGCGGCTCCATCTGCCCGTGCAAATTCCGGGCTACACGGATTTCTATTCGTCGAAAGAGCACGCAACGAATGTCGGCTCCATGTTCCGCAATCCGAAGGATGCGCTGCTGCCGAACTGGTCCGAGATGCCGATTGGCTACAACGGACGCGCGTCGTCGGTCGTGGTGAGCGGCACGCCGGTGCGCCGGCCGAACGGTCAATTGAAGCTGCCCGATCAGGAGCGTCCCGTGTTCGGCGCGTGCCGTAAGCTGGACATCGAGCTGGAGACCGGCTTCGTGATCGGCGGCGGCAACGCATTGGGCGAGCCGATCGCCTGTACCGATGCCGAAGCGCATATCTTTGGCATGGTGCTGTTGAACGACTGGAGTGCGCGCGACATCCAGCAATGGGAATACGTGCCGCTCGGCCCGTTCAATTCAAAATCATTCACGACCACCATTTCGCCGTGGATCGTCACGCTGGATGCGCTTGAGCCTTTCCGCGTCGCACAGCCCGTGCAGGAGCCGCAGCCGCTTGCGTATCTGCGGCACGACGGCGAGCATGCATTCGACATAGCGCTGGAAGTAAAGCTACGTCCGCAAGGCGCAAAACAGGCCACGACCATTGCGCGAACCAACTTCAAGTACATGTACTGGACGATGGCTCAGCAACTCGCGCATCACACGGTGGGGGGTTGCAACACGCGAGTGGGTGACCTGATGGGCTCGGGCACGATCAGCGGGCCGACGGAAGACTCGTACGGCAGCCTGCTCGAACTCACGTGGAACGGCAAGAAGCCGCTGGAACTGAACGAGGGCGGCACGCGCAGCTTTATCGAAGACGGCGACGAGTTGACGCTCTCGGGTTGGTGCCAGGCGGACGGTTATCGCGTGGGTTTTGGAACGTGCGTCGGCGAGATTCTGCCGGCGAAGGCCTGAGGAAGAAACGCCCGCGCTCGCGCGACGCGCGCCGGCATGAACCGGCGCGAGCCCGCGCGGGCCGCTGTCAACCCGCCACCGCCATCCGCTGCGTGCGCCGGTCGATGGACACCGACCACAGCGTGAGCACGAGCGCCCCGATGGACGTCGCGACGCCGACCCACGGCAGCGTGGTCAACGGCGCGCCCGCGCCGATCGCCATGCCGCCGAGCCATGCGCCGGTTGCGTTGCCGAGGTTGAACGCGCCCTGATTCAACGTCGACGCAAGATTCGGCGCGTCGCTCGCCCGATTGACGATCAGCATCTGCAATGGTGGCACGATTGCAAATGCCAGAACACCCCAAACGAAAACGGTGATCATTGCCGGAACTTCGGCATGCATTGTGCCCGCAAAGATCGCGAGAATCACGACGATGGCGAGCAGAAAGGCCACAAGCGACGGCATCAGGCGCCAGTCGGCGAGCTTGCCGCCAAGCGTGCTGCCGACCGTCAGGCCGAGCCCGAACAGCAGCAGCACGAGTGTGACGGCGTGCGGCGTGAAGCCGGTCACGTCTTCGAGAATCGGCGTGATGTACGTGAACGTGGAGAAGAGGCTCGCTGAAGCGAGCACGCTGATGCCGAGCACCATCAACACCTGCGGATTTTTCAGTACGCTGAATTCGCGCACGAGGCTCGCCTTCTGCATCTCGATCCGCGCCGGCAGGCACACGGCGAGCGCGGCGGCCGCGGCAATGCCGATGGCCGTCACGGCCCAGAAGGTCGCGCGCCAGCCGACAGCCTGGCCGAGCGCGGTGCCGAGCGGCACGCCGAGCACATTCGCGAGCGTGAGGCCGGTGAACATCAGCGCGATGGCCTGCGCGCGGCGGTTCGGCGCGACGAGACCCGCGGCGACCACCGAGCCGATGCCGAAGAACGCGCCATGGCAGAACGCCGTGACGATCCGCGCGGCCATCAACACCGCATAGCCCGGCGCCAACGCGCACAGCAGATTGCCGACGATGAATACGCCGATCAGACTCATCAGCGCTTTCTTGCGCGGCATGTTGGCGACCGCGATTGCCACGATCGGTGCGCCGATGGTCACGCCAAGCGCGTATGCCGAGACCAGCATGCCCGCTGCCGGGATCGAGACAGACAGATCGCGGGCGACGTTGGGCAACAGCCCCATGATGACAAATTCGGTGGTGCCTATGCCAAAGGCGGCAACGGCGAGAGCAAGCAGGGGCAAAGGCATGGCAGCAGACTGTGGATCGGCGCGGCGCGAAGCGTCGCGCGGCCGGCGCGCGTTTTCGGGACGAGAGCGCATGCGCCGTGCGGGATGCAAAACAGTCAGGGATTCTACCTAAGTCAAAACGATAGTGCTGAGCGCCGATGCGAACGTTGTTTTTCGCTGAACACCGCGCGACGTTACGCCGCTTGAGTGTGTGCGACCCGCGGTGCCGACAGCTGCAGCCACTCCTTTTCCGCGCCCCCCGCTAGTTGCTTTCTTCGTGCGAATCCGGCGTCTCGCCTTGACGTCCAGCGCCTCTCGCAAAACGCGCGGCACCTTCGATGCCTTCATCGAATACAGCCCGATATCCGCCGGCGCCTTCACGCTGGAGTGCATCCGCCAGGTCGCCGAGCATGCTGTTTTCCAACACTGAACGGCGGTCGGCCAGTAGCGCCGCCTGCGGGAATGCTGCGAGATCCGCGGCCAGTTGCTCTGCCGCGGCGCGCGCCTCGCCCCTTGCAACCACACGGTTGACCAGGCCGAAACCGAGCGCTTCCTGGGCGCTCACCGCACGTCCCGTCAGAATCAGATCGAGCGCGCGCGACATGCCGATCAGCCGCGGCAAGCGGATCGTGCCGCCGTCGATCAACGGAATGCCGACGCGCCGGCAGAACACGCCGAGCACCGCATCGTCTTCCGCGACACGCAGGTCGCACATTGCAGCCAGTTCCAGGCCGCCTGCCACCGCATAGCCCGCGATGGCCGCGATGACCGGCTTCGTGAAGCTCGTGCGAGTCGGTCCCATTGGCCCAGGTCCGCTGCCGTCTGCGTGTATTTCGTTGCGGAGGTTTTCGTCGGCCAGTGCGCTCAGATCCGCGCCCGCGCAAAAGGTGCCACCTGCGCCGAACAGCACTGCGGCGCGCCACGCCGGTTCAGCGTCGAAGCATTGGAACGCGGCGCTCAAAGCGTCGGCGACAGCGCGGTCGACAGCATTCCGCCGCTCGGGGCGCTCAAGCACGACCGTTGCTACGCCGTTATCCTGGTTAGCCTCTATGCGCACATATCGATTGAAATTCAGGGTGTCTTTCATCGTTGTGTCCTTGAAGGTCCGCGTTCGCCCGCCAGTTCGGGCGCTTGTGCCGCGCTCGTCGGCACTCATGCAGAGCAGTTAATACCGTGGCTTGACATGCTTCTTTCACAATCGACTCGTAGCGTTAGCGCTCTCTTAACGCGCTGGCGAATCTTCGCCGGCTCTTCGAGCCTGCCTTTGCCTCTAATCAATTCATCGTCCGGAACTGCGCCGGCCTGCGCTGAGACGGCCTGGATCGTGCCGCTGCATCAACATTCATGGTACGACCATGTGCGCCTGAAACGCGTGTTCGTCGCCGACGGCACCCGGCATCAGGTCGTGCTGGTCGACGTGCGCAAGCTGCTCGCCTGCGCCGATCGCGACAACACCGACTACGTTCTGAAGCCGATCGCCGAATGGCATGCGGGCAAGGTGCGCGGCATTCGCGAATTTCTCGATCCGGACAATCCTCGTATTCCGCAGATGCCCTACGTGACGATTTGCACGCGCCGCGCGCCGGGTCTACTCGGCTGGTTCGGTTTCGAGCGCGAGGGTGTGGTGGCGTTTCGCAATGGCCAGCATCGCGCGCGTTATCTTGCCGATGCTGGCGCACGCTGGTTTCCGGTGGAAGTGCACGAGCGCGAGGCGGCCTTGCTGCGTGAGATGTGCGGTGCACCGGACGACGCCCGCACCGCGATCCGCCCCGTTTCGCTGAAGGTCGGCGGCGTCTAGCCTGCTGTGCCCGCTGCGCTCGTTGTGCCCGTTGCAGAGACCGTGTTGCGAGGCACACCCGTTTGCCAGGCGGCGACGTTATCGAGCGTAGTCTGCGCGATCTCGTTCATCGCCTCGCGTGTGAAAAACGCCTGGTGCGCGGTCACGATGACGTTCGGGAACATCAGCAGACGCGCGAGCACGTCGTCTTGCAGCGGGAGATTCGAATGGTCTTCGAAGAAGAGACCGCCTTCTTCCTCGTAGACGTCGAGCCCCAGAAGGCCAAGCTGGCCGTCCTTCAGTGCACCGACTAGCGCATTGCTTTCGACGAGTCCGCCGCGCCCCGTGTTGATCAGCATCGCGCCGCGCTTCATTTTGGCCAGCGCGGCGGCGTCGATCAGATGGTAGGTCGACGGCACCAACGGACAGTGCAAACTCACGATGTCCGATTCCGCCAGAAGAGTGTCGAGCGCGACATAGCGCGCGCCGAGCGCGAGCAGGTCGCTCGCGGGCGTGCCGGGGTCGTGCGCGAGAACACGCATGCCGAAGCCCGCCATGATGCGGCCGAACACGCGGCCGATCATGCCGGTGCCTATCACGCCCACCGTCTTGCCGTGTAAATCGAAACCGAGCAGCCCATGCAGCGAGAAGTCGCCTTCCCGTGTACGGGCGACGGCTCGCGGAATGCGCCGGTTCAGCGCGAGGATCAGGCCCACTGCGTGCTCGGCCACCGCGTGCGGCGAATAGGCGGGCACCCGGGCGACCGCGATGCCGAGACGTTCGGCCGTTGCGAGGTCCACGTGGTTGAAGCCCGCCGAACGCAAGGCAATCATCCGCGTGCCGCCTGCATATAGCCGCTCCAGCACGGCCGCGTCGACCAGGTCGTTGACGAATGGGCACACCACCTCGTAGCCCTGCGCCAGAACAGCAGTTTCGCTGTCCAGATGCGATTCCTGGAAATGCAGCTCATAGCCATGGCCGCTGTTCGCTCCAGTGAAAGTTTCGATGTCGTATTGGCGGCTGCTGAAGAGAATGATGCGCATCGCGTATCCCCATGAACGTTTCGCGGCGCTCGCGAATTCCCGGCTAATGCCGACGAGTCAAGTCTGCCTGGAGCGAATGAGTATAAGGGAGCTATCGCAATAAGCAATGCGCTAAAGCGAATGCGGATGGAGTTTGTTTAGGTCCGCGCTCTGTGAAGTCAAGTGTTCATGGCAAAAAAATAGCATTGACAGGGATACTAAACTTTCATAATTTAAAAAAGCTCGTGAATCACCGCTCCATTCATGAGTAAAGGCATTTCGTGCAAACCGCACTTGCGGCGTTTCACCCTGCCGGGCGCATCAAGCGAAGTCCGGTCAGCAATGTTTTCCGTTTAATGACGCAGTAGGCAACGCGGCATTCGTGATTTGCTGCGCGCTATCTTTGCGCCATATGACGCCATTCCATCTTTTCCGTGGGATAGCTGATTTAAGTCAACTATCGACAACGGCAACGGGCTTAATTTCTCTCACGTAGATATTTAGCAATTTGCGAATAATTTCAAAAATCGGCTAGTCAACATGATCGGTGAATTGCTGAGGACTCAACCGGAGATCGCTCTGTTCACGAGCCTCGCAATCGGCTATTTGATTGGCTCTTTTCGTATTGGTCCTATCCAGCTGGGCGGTGTTTGCGGCACATTGATCGTTGCGTTGTTACTTGGCCAGACAGGCGCGCGCCTCGCGCCCGATCTGAAGAACATCGCCTTCGCATTGTTCATCTTTGCGCTGGGCTTCACCGGTGGGCCGCAATTCTTCGCCAATATCGGTCGGGGGTGGCGCTATGGGCTGCTGTCAGTGGTCGAGATCGTGTCGGTGCTCGTGCTGATCATGATCGCGGTGACCGTCATGAGGCTCGATGCCGGCACTGCGGCTGGTCTGTTGGCCGGCGCGGCGACGGAGTCGGCCGTGATCGGCACGGCCTCCGAGGCGATTGCCAGGCTCGGCTTCGACGAAGCCCAGACGCTGCGTCTGCAAGCCAACATCGTGACCGCGTACAGCGTGAGTTACCTGTTCGGGCTGATCACTATCGTCCTCTTTACGAGCCAGTTTGCACCTTTGCTGTTGCGCATCGATTTGCGCGAGGAGGCGGCGCGCGTGTGGCGCAAGCTAGGCGGCGACGGAGCGTTGAGCGAGGGCCAGCATGCCGCCGCACCGGCGCTGGTGGGCCGCGTTTTTCGCGTCGGGGCGGCGCATGGTGCAACAGTTCTCACCATCGAACAGCAGCACGGCTTCAATCTCACCATCGAGCAGGTGCGGCGCAACGGCGCGAATGTGCCGGTAGATCCGCACCTCGCGCTGGCCTCGGGCGACATTGTGCTCGTCGCGGGCCGCCGCGAAGCGATCGTCGCCGCGGCACCCGATCTCGGCGATGAAGTCGACGGCGCCGGCTTCGGCCAGGTGCTCGCCGAGAAACTCGACGTCGTGTTGACACGGCGCGACGCGCACGGTCTCACGGTTGCCCAGATGCGTGAGCGGGCACCGCCGGACGAGGCGCGTGGCGTCTACATCGCGGCCGTCACGCGACTGGAGACGACCATACCCGCGTTGCCCGGCACCGAACTGAATCGCGGCGACGTGCTGACGCTGGTCGGCGCCAAGGCCGATGTCGAGCGCGGCGCGCGGCGTCTCGGCTATGTGCTCGTCGCAACGCAGAAGACCGACTTCGTCTATCTGGGCCTCGGCGTGCTGGTCGGCATGGCGATTGGCCACCTGGGCGGGCGCATCGGCGGCGTGTCGCTCGCATTGGGCACCGGCGGCGGCTGTTTGTTGTCCGGGCTGCTGTTCGGCTGGATCCGCTCGCGCCATCCGCTCGTCGGCTCGCTGCCTCCGGCGGCTGCGCAGATTCTCAAGGACTTCGGGCTCGCCACGTTCATCGCCGCGGTGGGATTGTCGGCGGGACCGGACGCCATCAAGCTGGTGCGCGAATACGGCCTCGCGCTGCCCGTTGCCGGCATTCTGATGGTGCTCGTGCCGGGGCTGCTGTCGTTGTGGATTGGCCGCATGTTCCTCAAGCTCGAAACGCCGATGCTGCTCGGCGCGATCGCCGGTCAGCAGTGCAGCACGCCGGCAATCAGCGCGCTCGTCGGTGTGACCGGCAACTCCACGCCGGTGATCGGCTACACGATCACCTACGCGCTTTCCAACATCTTTCTGCCGTTGATGGGACCGGTCGTGGTCGGCCTGGCCGGCAAACTCAGCTAGCCGGTCGGATTCACCGCGCGGGGGTCGCACACCCGCGGCGGGGAGTGTCGGGTAATTAGCATCGCAAACTATTCAGCGAGGACATGATGGACTGGCTACATCACATATTCCAGAAATCACCTGAGATCGCGCTGTTTTTATCGCTCGCGGCTGGCTACTTCATTGGCCAGATCAACTTCGGCAAGTTCCAGCTGGGCGGCGTCGGCGGATCGCTGCTGGCGGCGGTGGTAATCAGTCAGGCAGGCGTGACGATCGACAACGGCGTGAAGTCGGTGATGTTCGCCGTATTCATCTACGCGGTCGGCTACGACTCCGGTCCGGGTTTCTTCAATTCGCTGAACCGCAAGACGCTGCGCGAAATCGCGATGGCCGTTTTCCTCGCGGTCACCGCGCTGATTACCGTGGTGATCTGCGCGAAGCTGTTCCACCTGAACAAGGGACTCGCGGCCGGGCTCGCTGGCGGCGCGCTGACGCAGTCGGCGATCATCGGCACTGCGGGCGACGCGATCGCGCGCCTCGGGCTGCCCGCCGACGAGGTGAAATCGCTGCAATCCGACGTTGCGATCGCCTATGCGGTGACGTACGTGTTCGGCTCGCTCGGCGCAATCATCGTATGCGTGAACATTTTGCCGAAGTTCATGGGGCAGAGTCTGCGCGATGCGTCCATCGAAGCAGAACGCGAGCTCACCGCGGGCGCGCCGGCTCGCGGGCCAGGACAGCTTCTGGCGTTGCCGGAACTGGTAGGGCGCGCGTACCGGATCGACGTCAGCGCGGGCAAGACGGTGAAGCAGGTCGAGACGCTGCATCGCGACATGCTGACAATCGAGCGCGTCAAGCGAGGCGGCCATACGCTCGATCCCACACCCGACCTGGTATTGGATCACGACGATGTCGTACTCGTCGTGGGCCGTCGCGAAGCCGTCGTCGAGTTCGGCTCGAACGGCAGCGAAGTTGCGGACATTGGCGATGTCGGCGTCGTCATGCAAACGCGCGAAGGCGTATTCACCCGCAAAGGCATGAACCACACGACGATCGCGGCCGCGCGGGAAATGGTGGATCGCGACATGCGCCATGGCGTCTATCTGCAAGGCGTGACGCGCGCTGGGCAGCCGCTGCCGCTGCTGCCGGAAACCCATCTGGAACATGGCGACGTGCTGACGTTTTATGGCTCGCCGAAAGACACCAAGCGCGCCGTGGAAGCCGCAGGTTACGAACTGCCGTACAGCAACAAGACCGATTTCATCTACATGGGCGTCGGTCTCGTGCTCGGCTTGCTGATCGGGCTCATCGTTATCAACGTGGGTGGAATTCCGCTCACGCTCGGTTCAGGCGGCGGCTGTCTGCTCGCCGGCCTGCTGTTCGGCTGGATGCGCGGCAAGCATCCCATGTACGGCGTGATGCCCACGGCAGCCTCGCAACTGCTGAAGGACTTCGGGCTCGCGGCCTTCGTCGCCGTGGTCGGTCTGAATTCCGGCCTGCAGGCCGTGGTCACGGTCAAGCAAAGCGGCATGACGATCTTCCTGCTCGGCGTGTTCGTCACGCTGTTCCCGCTCCTGCTCACGATGCTGTTCGGCCGCTACGTGCTTCGCTACAACAACGCGGCCATTCTGGCAGGTGCGCTGTCGGGCTCACGTAGTGCGAATCCGGCTTTTGGCGGCGTGCTGGACAAGGCGGAAAGCGCGGTGCCGACCGTGCCGTTCGCCATTACCTATGCAATCGCGAACGTCGCGTTGACGTTGCTCGGCCCGCTCGTGGTGGGACTCGTGTAGGAAACGCGTTGTATCGATCTCTTCGCGCCGACCGCGGCATCGCATTGATCAATGCCCGGCGGCGTCTTTCACCTGGCTCAGGAGAACACATCATGGCAAAAGAGAAGGACGACAAGAAACGTGGCGACATGGCACAGCCGGGTCTTGCCGCGCTCAGCCCGTTCGAGCTGAAGGACGAACTCATCAAGGCTGCGGGCGGGGGCGCAGTCGAGCGGCCAGCCAATGCGTCGATGCTGAACGCCGGTCGGGGCAACCCGAATTTTCTCGCAACGATCCCGCGCCACGGCTTCTGGCAGCTCGGGCTCTTCGCCATGCGCGAGTCGGAGCGCTCGTTCGCTTATATGCCTGAAGGCGTCGGCGGATTTCCGCGGCGCGAAGGCCTCGAAGAGCGCTTTGACCTGTTCCTGCGCGAAAACAAAGGCGTCGCGGGGATCGACTTCTTGCGCGGCGCAGTATCGTACGTGCGCGATCAGCTGGGGCTTTCCGCCGGCGACTTCCTTTATGAAATGTGCGAGGGGATTCTCGGATCGAACTATCCGGTCCCCGACCGGATGCTCAAGCTATCCGAAGTTATCGTCGGACAATATCTGCGCCGGGAAATGATCGGCCGGCATCCGTTCGTCGGCGAATTCGACGTGTTCGCGGTGGAGGGCGGCACGGCGGCCATGACGTACATCTTCAACACGATGCGCGAGAACCACCTGATCAAGCCGGGGGACACCATCGCGCTCGGCATGCCGATCTTCACGCCGTACATCGAGATTCCGCGGCTGAACGACTACCAGTTGAACGTGGTGAATCTGAACGCCGGTGTTGAGAATGGCTGGCAGTACACCAAAGAAGAACTCGACAAGCTGCGCGATCCGAAAGTGAAGGCCTTCTTTCTCGTGAATCCGAGTAATCCGCCTTCGGTGAAAATGGACGACGAGAGCCTTCAGTACATTGCCGACATCGTCAAGGAACGGCCCGATCTGATTCTTCTCACCGACGACGTGTACGGAACATTCGCCGACGACTTCGTGTCGCTGTTCGCGCTTGCGCCGAAGAACACCATTCTCGTGTACTCGTACTCCAAATATTTCGGTGCAACCGGCTGGCGCCTCGGCACGATTGCGACGCATCGCGACAACGTGCTCGACAGGCTCATTTCGGAACTGCCGAAAGACGTAAAGAAGCAGTTGCACGAACGTTATGAGTCGATCACGACAGAGCCGGAAAAACTCAAATTCATCGACCGTCTGGTGGCCGACAGCCGCACCGTCGCGCTGAACCACACGGCAGGGCTGTCGACGCCGCAGCAGGTGCAGATGGTGTTGTTCTCGCTGTTCTCGCTGATGGATACGCCCGACGCATACAAGAACGCGCTGAAGCGCCTGATCCGCAAGCGCAAGCAGGCGCTTTATGAAGAGGTCGGCATTGCATTCGACGACAGCGACCCGAACCAGGTCGACTACTACACGATTCTCGACGCCGAGTACCTTGGCGAGCGGATGTTCGGGCGCGAGTTCGTCGATTGGCAGTTGAAGAGCACGCAGCCTACCGAATTGCTGTTCCGGCTCGCGCGCGAGGCTCGGGTGGTGCTGTTGCCGGGACTCGGCTTCGGCACGCAGCATGCGTCGGGGCGTGTGTCGCTGGCCAACCTCAACGAGTCGGACTACCGGCAGATCGGACGCGCGGTGCGGCGGCTGATCGAAGAATACGTCGAGCGTTTCAATGCGGAAACCGGCAAGAAGCTCGACAAGACCAAGGTGAAGTAAGGTTTTGCGGCGGTGCGGCCAGGCGCGTCGCCTACGCGCGTTTGCGGCGCCGCCGGTAAAGCATGGTCAAAAAACTTGCGCAATTGCGCGGATCGGTGAATGATCGGACGACGGCCTCGCCAGTGTCATAGCTGGCGAGGCCGTTGGCTCCTGTGCATTCCATCTTTGCGCTTTCCTTCAAGTACCGATCATGCCGACTTCATCATCTAACGTTGCGTCTACTGCTGTGCCGTGTCCGGTTGTCGAATCGCTCGACGCCATTCTTCCCGAAGAGCCGTTACTGATGATGGGCGCCGGCCCCGTGCCGATTCCCGCAGCGGTCGCCAAGGCCAATACGATCGTCATCAACCATCTGGGCGCAACCATGGTGAAGGTGATCGGTCAGGTAAAGACGATGGCGCGCTACGTGTTCCAGACCAATTCGAAATGGGTGCTGGGCGTGGCGGGACCCGGTTCGGCCGCGATGGAAATGGCAATCTCGAATCTCGCGTGGGAAGGCACGCGCGTGCTGAGCATCAAGAACGGCTTTTTCAGCGGGCGCATGGCGGAGATGGGCCGCCGCGTCGGCGCGCGAGTGACGGAACTGGAAGTGGCCGACCGCACGGTGGCGAGTCTCGACGAGATCGCTGAGGCAATCCGCCGTGAGCGGCCGGAGATCGTCACGGTGGTGCAGGGCGAGACTTCGAATACGGTCTGGAATTACCAGTTGAAGGACATTGCCGCACTGGCGAAGTCGGCGGGCGCGCTGGTGATCGTCGACGCGGTGTGCACATTGAGCACCATGCCGCTCGCCATGGACGCGTGGGGTATCGACGCGGTGATCACGGGCGGGCAGAAGGGCTTGTCGTCTATTCCGGGAGTCTCGCTGATTGCGTTTTCCGATGCAGCCTGGGAGCGCGTGAAAGGACGTACCGCGCCGAATGCGCACTGGTGTCTCGACGCCTCGCTCGCCGAGAACTTCTGGCATAACGCGGGATATCACTACACGGCGCCTGTATCGGGCGTGCTGGCTTTACATGAGGCACTGCGGCTCGTGTGCGCAGAGACGCTTGAAAAGCGTTTTGCGCGCCACCTCAAGTGTTCGGTGGCGTTGCAGGAAGGCGTGACCGCGCTCGGCTTGCAGCTGTATGCGCCAGTTGCTTGCCGGCTGAATTCGGTGGTGGGCATCGAAGTGCCCGCGGGGCTGAGTCCAGGTGACGTATGCGCGCATATTTCGCGGCAGCATCAGGTCGAAATTTCGGGGTCGTTCGGATTGCCGATTGTCCGGATCGGGCAAATGGGCGAGCAATGCCGCGAGCACAATCTGTTTCGCACTCTGCACGCGTTGGGCCGGACGATGGTCGATCTCGGGGTGAAGGTCGATTTGCCCGCCGGGGTCGCGGCGTTGGAGCGGGGATTGTCGGAAGGGAAGTAGGGAGTTGGAGACCACTCCGCTAATGCGACACGCTCGAAAGTCCGCCTGCCGGAGGTAAGCCTGGCGGCGGACCACTGTCGGTCAAACTGAACGTCGACATGGAACTCGGGCAGTGGAACGTCTTCAGCACATCGCTCGTCAGTGGATTGGCAACGCTGCCCGCGCCAACGATGTCGAGTACCGCCTTGCGCCCGTCGAAGTTGAACGCAACCCGCGTACGTCCCGATGTCGCTGTTTCCAGCACCTTGCCCTTCTGAGTCAGGCGCATGAGCGCCCATGGTCCATCGGCTGATATCGTAGACGTATCCGGACGAATGCGCGGGTTCGCGGTGATTTCCGCATGCACGCCGCCGCGTGGGCCCGGCCACGCGACCGCGAACGGGCTAACGGGTCCGTGCTGATAGAGCAAGACCTGGCCGTCGATGTCGATCGTCACGCCGGTGACCGTCGGATCAAGCTCGGGAACCTCGAGATTCGCTTTCCACGTGAGTTGTTTCTGACCGCTATTGCCGAAGAACACGTCGCGAATGGCCTTTGCGTGTTCGAACGGCTCGAGATTGGGGCCTTGCACTGCGTCGGTTGCGCCCGGCAGTGTTCTGTAGCGCCACGGTTTGGCGGAAGTATCGACGAACGGTGACAGCGTCTTCGTGAAAAAGTCGTCAATGACACCGCCTTGGGCGAATACGCGGGTAAAATCGTCGACGCTGACGTCGCGGGCGCTGTCCGGCGAGAACGGATAGTTACCCTCTATAGTTAGCCGGCACGCGTCACCGACCACTGCTTGCATCTGCCGCGACAGAAGCTGGCCGATCCCGTGATTCACTTCCTGCGAGCCTTGCTGCGCGAGTTGCAGCAACACATGATGGAACGGGGCGGGCATCGTGCCCGCGGTCATTTTCAGCTTGGCGGCCACATCGCTTGCAGGCGGCATGCTGTTATTGGTTAGCGCGTTATCCGCTACGGTGAGCGCGGTGTAGTAGTCGTTAAGAATGGTTGCCACGCCGTCTAGCCCGGTCCTGCCCGCCTGTGTGGATACCGACGCTGCGCCTGGCGCTGCGCCAGGCGCTGTTGCCTGCGCGTCGGTGCTGCCGGTCACGACCTCCCGAAGTGCCGCAAAACGACTGTCCACGAGTTCGCGTTCCGTGCGCTCTTCCGCCCGCACGCCGAGCGCGGTGTCGGCTTTTTGAGCGATCTGTCCGGTTGCTTTCTGCAACAACGATCCATCGACTGCGGTAACCGGCTGGGCCAACGTCGTTTCATGAACCGCCGCGCGGGCGAGGCGTGCGAGCGGTGAGTCAGGCGCAGCGAAACTGCGCAACACCTGCAGGTCGAATGCAAGGCTCGTGCCGCTGACCGTACGTATGTCGCCAAGAAATGCGTCCCATTGTTGAGCGTACTCGCTCAAGTACTGTCGACGAATCGCCTCGGTTAGTGGATCGTCGACGTCGGTCGCCGAACTCACAGCCTCAAGCGTTTTTTTTTGAGCGTTGCCCAGCAATGAACGGCCCATTACCCACGCGTCGTCGTCGCGCGCGACCTGAACGAATTCGGGCAGGCGCTTATCGAACAGATTCCGGTAGCCGTCGAACGTAAAGATGCCAGGCACGCCGCGGGAAAGCGGCGCGCCGCTCACTCGCGTAAATACCGTTCCGGCCTGTGGACCGACTGCGCGCAGCAGCGTGAACTCGTCGGGCGCTTCTTTCTGCATGGCCGCCTTGGCGCGCTCGTAAAGCCGTTCGGTCGCGTTGCTGCTGTCGAGGAACGAGCGGGCCTGCTGAATCAGCGCATCGTTGCGCACGAAAGGCGACTGGACCACTCGCGAGCCGGAGAAGAGTTGCTCGACGTGATCGATCATCGACGCACGCCCGCCGAATACTGCTGCGCTGTCCGTTTTCTCCCAGTCGTCGAGCACCCACGCTTTGAGCTCGTCGGCATTGAAGTTTGCCTTGTCCTGCAGCATCAGATAAACGCGCAGCGTGCCGTACGAGACCTTGGCATCTCTGTTCGCAATCGCGGCAGAGAGGACGGTTTCCATGCGTTTGACGAGTTGCGGCAGAAGAAGGCTATCTTCGAGCGCGTCGTACGTATGGCGGCTTTCGACGGCAACCCCTTGAGCCGTATAGAGGCCAAAGCGATAGTCGCTGTCGGGGTCGGACAGATCGAGGCCTGGATGGCTGCCGAGATAGCGGGCGTCAGCGAGCGTATCGGGGACCGCCTCCGGCGTCGGCTGGCTATAGAGCTGCGTGACCTTCGCGGTGAGCGCCAGCGTTTTGCGTTCGATTGCATCGAGGTAACTGCTGTTGTTGTTGAAGCTCACGCGCAGACCGATTGCAAGCCAGACGAACACCAGCAGTGCCAGCGCGTGACCGATCAGGCGCACGAGGCGGAAACGGAACTCCCAGCGCAAATTCGGGCGCACGAGGTGTGCTTCTGGAAACACGACTTTGGTGAGCAGATCGTGCAGAAAGTAGCTCTCGTTGCCGACGCGTCGCGCCGTGTGATGAGTTGCTGCGTCCGCATTTCTGAACGCCGCCGCGAGCCGCTGCACAATGCTCTGTCGATCAGCGATGACCCGCTCTCCCGGCTGCGTCGTACTCGCGAAGTAGACCCCGCGAAGCGTTGCGTGCAGTTGGGTGTCGTCGTATCGTGAATCGAGGAAAAGCTGCTCGATCAGATCACCAAGCGGTGCTCTCAGCGCACCGAATTCTTCGCTCAGCGCAGCAAGCTTTTGTCGGCGCCGCGTATCGTGCTCGTCTTGCAGACGGGTGTTCACACCGTCCGCCAGTCGCGCGGCCAGCAGTCGCAGTTCCTCATTACAGCGCGCCTGAACGCCTTCGTTCGCGATCGTTTCCTGACCGTAGGGAAGCGTGAAGCCCCAAGTCTGCGCGCGAGCCTCCGCCGACAACGATCCGAAATATTCAGAGAAGCCACTGAGTTGGTCCATCTTCGTGATGAGCAGATAGACCGGAAAGCGGATACCCAGCGACTCACGCAGTTCGGTGAGCCGGGCGCGCAGTGCGGCAGCTTCGGCCATCCGTGCGCTGGGGTCTTCGCTTGTCAGTTGCGCAAGGTCGATCGTCAGTAGCGCCCCGTTGATCGGCGCGCGTGGCCGGTGACTGCGTAACAGGCCTAGAAAGCCTTGCCATTCGGCTTCGTCAGTGGCCCGGCGAAGGTCGGCAGCGTTGGGATGCATGCTGGCAAACGTCGAAGCGCGAGATTGGCTGACGCTCGACTTGGCGTCGGGGTTGCGATCTCCGCTGTTCTCGGTCGTTGAATTGTCGCTGCCTGCGACGTTTGCAGGCACAGGCTCGGCAACAGCCGGCAATTCGGCCTGGGATGTCCCGTGACGTGTGTAGTAACCCGCCGTGTCGATCAGTACGGCTTCGTTGCCGAGCCACCAGTCGACATTGCGAGTGCGCTCCATGAAGCCGTGCGCCGCGCGCTGCATTTGTCCACTCACCGGGAATGTGAGACCCGCTCGCAACAGCGCGGTGGTCTTGCCCGAGGCGTTCGAGCCAAGTGCGATGAACCATGGCAATTCGTACAGGTAACGCTTGCCCTGGAACAGACGACCAGGCCCACGAGCGCCCGTTCGCATTGACTTCAGACGCGCGAGCGCGCCATTGAACGCGGTGCTGACGTCCTTCATGCGCGCTGCGGCGAGCGACGGCGTCTTCGCTTGGCCGAATTGGAACAGGCGGTCGAGATAGGCGGGCTCTGAGTGCATCTTCTGCAGTAGCCGGAACACCCAATATGCGACGGATAGGGCTATGACGACTGCTATCGCGATAATGCGTGCGGACTCCGGCGCAAACGGCTTCGCCTGGCCGACGGCAAGTAGCGGCGATGCGTACCAGATGAGTAGACACAACAACGCCACGAACGCGAAGCCCGTCGGCAGGTCCGCGAGCCATAGCAGCACGCCCGCCAGCAGCAGAACGATGACGATCACTCGCATGCCGACGCCTGCGAGCGGCCTCAAACCGCCAAACGAGACAAACGGCCCGACGAACCAGACCATCAGGGCGGCGATAACGAGTGCGACGAAGGCGAGGAACTGGCGCGAACCCAGAAACGACAGGTACTTCTTCATTCTTCAATCCGATTTATCTGGATGGCGCGGTCACTCGGCAACGGAGATCTCGACGCGCCGGTTCTGCGCGCGGCCTTGCGCTGTGCGGTTGTCGCCGATGGGATCGGCCTCGCCCTTGCCAACGGCTTCAAGACGGCTAGCCGGTACGCCTGATCCTTGCAACATCTGCAGCACCTGTGCTGCGCGCTCGGCGGACAGCGCATTGTTCGATGCAAACTGTCGGCTTCGAACAGGCATGTTGTCGGTGTAGCCCATCACGGTGATCTTGCCGGGCACCTTGACGATCTCCGCAGCGATTTTCGCGATGAGCGGGGACATTGACGTGTTCACGGACACAGCGCCGGGTGGGAACATCGCATCGCCGCGGAATGTCACCGCGCTGTGGTGCGCGTCTTCGTCGACACTGACCATGCCGGCGGCAATTTCGCTCTTGAGCAGTTCCTTGAGATGCAACTTTGGGGGCGTTGGCGGAGGACGCATGCGAGTGATCTCTGCAATCTGCCGCTGCACTTCACTGCTGCGAGTCAGTAACTGGTATTTGAAGTAACCGAACAGCGCGAGCAGGACGAGCGACAGCACGGCCACCGTGATCCACACGGGAAAATCATAAAAAGACACACGTTTTCCCTTGACTCCGGATTGCCAGTGCGGGGACAGAGCCGGAGGAACGGGGTCGCGCTGAGCCATGATCTCGTCATGGACGCGCTGACGCACGGCGTCGTGTTTGCGATTGCCGTCGATGTCATACCGGTAGCGCCCCATGAACCCAAGGCTCAAGATGCGGTAGATCACTTCGAGCAGATCCAGATGCTCATGCGACTCGGTCATGAGTCGCGCAATGAGCAGATACACTTTGTCGCCGCCCTGGCGGTCTTCATGAAAGATGGTGGCGAGGCCACGGGTGATCCACTCCACGCCCGTTGCACCGCCTTTGCCCCACGTGGTCTGCATCGCCGATTCGTCGAGTGCGGTGCACAGACAGTAGCGCGCGCCAAGCATGTGGTCGCGCCGGATATTGGCCTGGTCGCACAGTTTCTGGAACACGCGCACCTCCTGTCCGAGCAGCAGGCGAAACTGCTCGACTGCTTCAGCGTCAAGCTGTGCGGGCATATCGGCCAACACGCGCAGCAACGGCCGGGCTGCTTCAAGCAGCGGATTGCGCGCTGCGTCAATGGCGGCGAGGCGGGTTGCCGCTGACTCGCCCGGCGATACGGTCCCAGACGCTGATGCGGATGTCATACCTGCCGGCGCGTGTTTGCCAGACGACGCGCCACCAGACATGTTGTCGTAGTTGTCCGGCCATTGTCCGTTGGTGCCGGGACGGCTCATTGCCTCGAAACTCACTGCTACCCCTTTGTTGTATGACCAGTCGCCTGCACGACCTTTCGCCGATGACTAGTCGTACGCCAGGTTCGACCATGGTCGAAACACAGCCGCCGCCAGTCTTTTTGCTTTGTTGGCCCGCGTAGCGGCGTGAAGCGTTACCCGCGCACGCCCCACAGTTCGAGCTTCAATGAAGGGAATTCGCCCGCCACGTGCAGCGCCAAACCACCGTGCCGCTCGACCTGTTCCCACAACGGGCCCATACGGGAGAGTTCGTAGTAGATGTAACCGGCGTTGAACGGAATCTGCCGTGGCGGCACCGGCAGCGACTGCAGCGCGATGCCTGGCAAGTGCCCGCGAACCAGATCCGGCAGCCGCTCCGACGGTCCCACCTTCGCCTGCGCAGCGAACTGTTGTTGCAGCGTGTCCGGCGGCATTTGCGCTGACACGGCCAGCACCACGGCAGTAAAGCCCTGCATTTCGACGGGATCAACGACCGCATTGCGCATGCCGTAACCCTGATCGTTAAGCAGGATGCTTTGCGCACTGCGCACGAGCACCGCGTTGAGCAGACGGTGCGTGTCGTCGACTACCGGCTTGAGGCAGGCGTGCGGAGAGATATGCTGGTAGGGCGGATGCGAGTCCAGTGGCCGACGGGTATCAGTGCGTACATAGGTGGACAATTCACCGGCCATGCTGAGCAGCAATGCATACAGGTCGGCGGGGGACGTGGTCGGTACACGGCGCAGATGTTGCAGCAACGGCTCGTAGCGGTTCAGGGTTTGGAGCAACAGGTAATCGGTGACTTCGGATGCCGTACCCGCTTTTCCGTCGCCGCCTGTCAGACGCGCGGCGAGGGTGTTTGCTCGCAGACGCGTGAGGTCGTGAATCTTCGTCAGCCAACTCGATAGCAAATCACTTGCGCCATAGCCCGCAACCGGAGGCACTAGCGTGTCATCGAGTTCAATACTGCCGTCGGCGCGGATAGTCTTCACGCGCGTGAGCGGCAGCCCGATCCACGCATCGGTCAGTTCCTTTTGCGGGACGAGCCGCAATCGCAGGTTCGACAACTGAACGCTTTTCGGTCCCTGCGCGATCGAATTGGTGTCGCGCAGTTCGGTGTCGAAAGCTGCATAGCGCGCGAGCGAGTCCGCCGAGTTCTCAAAGGTGGTTTCCTCGCCGTTGGGCACACGAACCGGTACCGCCAGACAGATAGACTGCTCAAGGTGCTCGGCGCGGATGGTGAGCGGTGCCGGCGGCGGCGTACTACCAGGCGCATCGAACGGCGTGCCGTCCGCAAAGATGCCACTTGCGGACTTGACGATCACCTTGCCGAGCGCGAGTGCCTCACTGTCGATGCTGTAGTGACTGAACCCGAAAAAGAACGGCGAGAGTGTCGCCGCGCGTTTGTGGGCATAGTGCTCGAGATAGCGTTCCTGCTGCTGGAAAAGTTGCGGGCGCAGAAACAGCCCTTCACTCCAGACGACCTTGTTGTGCCAGCTCATTGATTCTTTCCGCGGTATTTCACGATTTGCTTTCTCACGATTTGCCTTCGGTGACCTTAATAGCGTTCGTATCCAGGTCGACGTTGAGCTTCAGTTTCGGCGAGCGGTAGTACCACGCCGCGTCCGGAGTGGTTGGCACCGTATAGACCACGCGCCACACAGAATTCGGCAAATCCCGATAGGCGGCGAGTATTCCGAGCCGGGTAGTTCCCGGATCGATCTTTCGCTCGATGATTTTTTTCTCGCCTGGCCTTAACTGGAACTCGTCGCGTCTGACGAGATCGTCGGCGAGCAGGGTCTTGTCCTTGTCCTGCAACGAGAAGTAGTCCGCAGTGGCGAAGGTCGAGTCGGTCCTGAGTTCGTAGACGCGCACGACGATCGGCGCGGGCCGCTTCTGGCTGTCCGGGTTGACGCCGGCAGAAGCCACAACGGACAGGTCGAGTCGGATCACTTCCTTTGGCGTTTGCGGGTCACGACTCGCGCACGCGGTCAATGCGAGCAAGGACGTGAGCAACGACGCGAGCAGGAACGCAACACTAAGGGACGAGGAAATCAGGCGCATTGGGGACCGCGATAATGACCGTCGCAAACAGCGTCGCGACGGACAGGCAAACTGGGGTGAAGCCGGGCGGATTCATTCCGCCGGGCTGCACGACTTGGGGCTTACGCTTCCTTATTGCCCTTGATGTCGAAACTGGCCGTTACCGCACCGCCGCTGCCGCCTTGTGCGTTCTGCACGACGTATTCCTGCTTGACCTTTGCGAACGAAAGAGACACGGTTTCGCGGCTACGTTCGGCTTCGTCACGAGCACCTGCCGGCTTCACGCGGGTGACGATCACGTCGCTCATCGTGAGTTTCAGGTATTCGAGCGGGTTACCACCGGCCTTGCGCATGACGAGCACAGCCTGATCGATGTGCTTGCCAGTCAGCGCGTACTTCATCAGGTTCGGGCTCGCGCGGTCGATCGAGTGATCGAACGTCAGGTCCTTGACGGTTGCCTTGCCGGCGCCGCCGCCGCTGCCGGCGTGCATCGTCGAGTCCTGCAGGATCTCCCAGTTCCACGAAAGGACTTCGATTTCGTCCTTGTGCTTTTCGTCCAGCGACTCGCCGTTGATGCCGTCAATCTTCAGGAAGATGTCCTGTGCCATTTATTCACTCCTTTGAGTGTTGGTTATAAAAGTAGTCCGGGCGGGGGACGTCACGCGGGTGTCTGTTCACTCGACCAACGAAGGCAACCGCGCCGATGCATCACGCGGCTTCCTTGATCGACGGCAACTTGGCGACTAGTCGCAGCGAAACGGTCAAGCCCTCAAGCTGGAAGTGCGGGCGCAGGAAAAACTTCGCCTGGTAATATCCGGGATTACCTTCCACGTCTTCGACCAGTACTTCGGCGGCCGCGAGGGGGCGGCTCGCCTTCGTTTCCTGCGACGAGTTGGCCGGGTCGGCATCGACGTAGTTCATGATCCATTCGTTCAACCAGCGCTGCATGTCTTCGCGTTCCTTGAAAGCGCCGATCTTGTCGCGCACGATGCACTTCAGGTAATGCGCGAAACGCGAGCACGCGAACAGATACGGCAGACGCGACGACAGGTTCGCATTCGCCGTTGCATCGGCGTCGTGGTATTCAGTCGGCTTTTGCAGAGACTGTGCGCCGATGAAGGTCGCGTGATCGGTGTTCTTGCGGTGGATCAGCGGAATGAAGCCGTTCTTGGAGAGTTCCGCCTCGCGCCGATCTGAAATCGCGATTTCGGTCGGACACTTCATGTCCACGCCGCCGTCGTCTGTCGGGAACGAATGGCACGGCAGGTTTTCCACCGTGCCGCCTGACTCGACGCCGCGGATCAGCGAGCACCAGCCGTACAACTTGAATGAGCGGTTGATGTTCACGCCCATCGCGTAGGCTGCGTTCGCCCAGGCGTAATGACGATGATCGGAGCCGTTGGTGTCCTCTTCGAAGTCGAATTCGTCAACGGGATTGGTCTTTGCACCGTACGGCAGACGCGACAAGAAACGCGGCATTGCGAGGCCGACATAGCGAGCGTCGTCGGTGCTGCGCAGCGAATTCCAAGGAGCGTATTCAAGGTTTTGCGCGAAGATTTTTGTCAGATCGCGCGGGTTAGCGAGTTCCTGCCATGACTCCATTTGCAGTACTGATGGTGATGCGCCAGAAATAAACGGCGTATGCGCAGCGGCCGACACCTTCGCTAGCGAGCCGAGAAGATCCACGTCAGGCGGCGTATGGTCGAAATAATAGTCGGCCACGAGACAGCCATACGGCTCACCGCCGAGCTGACCATATTCCTCTTCATAGATCTGCTTGAAGAGCGGACTCTGATCCCAGGCGAGACCTTTGTAGCGCTTCATCGAGCGACGCAATTCGTCCTTCGAAACGTCCATGAAACGGATCTTCAGGCGCTCGTCAGTCTCCGTGTTCGACACGAGATGATGCAAACCTCGCCATGCCGACTCCAGCTTCTGGAACTCGTCGTGGTGAATGATCAGATTGATTTGAGCCGAAAGCTTATGGTCGATTTTCGCGATGATTGCTTCGATGCTCTTGTACGCGTCGTCGCTGATCGTGATCGACTGCTTCAGGGCCTGTTCGGCGAGCGTCTGAACCGCGTGTTCGACGGCTTCGCGAGCCTGCTCGGTCTTGGGCTTGAATTCTTGCGTAAGCAGTTGCGTGAAGTCGGATTGTGCGTGCGCATCGCGCGCGCTTGCTTGGATTTGCTGCTTTGCCATGTCTAAGTTCTTCCAGTCCTGTATTTGTGCCGATCTGTTGCCGGTTATGCCATTTACTCCGTGCGCTCGGCCGCATCCGGTTCGGTGGCAGACTGGGGCCGCGGTGCCGAAGCCAGCGACTTGAGTAGCGCAGGGTCCTGCAGCAACTTGTTGACGAGCGATTCGGCGCCCGACTTACCGTCCATGTAAGTCTGCAGATTGGCTAGCTGCGTGCGTGCGTCGAGCAACTGGCGCAGTGAATCGACCTTCCGCGCAACCGCCGCGGGCGAAAAGTCTTCGATGCTCTCGAATGTCATGTCGACCATGAGTTGGCCTTCACCGGACAAGGTATTCGAAACGGCGAACGCGACGCGCGGTTTGATCGCTTTCATGCGTTCGTCGAAATTGTCGACGTCGATATCGAGAAAACGGCGGTCGGCCACTGCTGGCAGGTTTTCAAGCGGTTTGCCGGACAGGTCGGCGAGTACCCCCATCACGAACGGCAACTCGACTTTTTTCTCCGAGCCGTAGACTTCGACGTCGTACTCGATCTGCACGCGCGGCGCGCGATTGCGGGAGATGAACTTCTGCGAACTGCTGGGAACGGACATGCTTGACTCCGTGAGCGGTGGTTAAGGATCGGCAGCGGTTGGTCAATCTGCTCGACCGGGATTCAGCAAGCGAGACTTGGGGATGGGGCAATTGCGGGGGCAATTACAGGCGTAATTGCGGGCGTAATTGCGGGCTCGAATGCGAGCGCTGTGGCCGGCGGGGATGTTTCGTCAATCAAACGGATTGCGATGCGGGCGAGCGGTTGCTTCGACGAAAACGCGTCGAGCCACAATGCGGACAGTCGAGGCAATACGTGCTGTTCAATGAAGCCGATCAGCACGCGTGCGCCGGTCTCCTGCACGAGACAACGCCCGACGATGTAGTCCACTACGGGAGCTTCGTAAGTTAGAACGATTTGATGCCGCTCCGACATGCGCCGTACGACGTGCTCCAGATGCAGGCGCACAATGAGTGCGAGCGATTCGTGCGCGAGTGGCCGATACGGGACGACGGTCACGCGGCCGAGGAACGCAGCGGGGAAGGCTTTGAGCAGCTCGGGCATCAGCGCTTCGCGAAGACTCTCTGCGCCAGGCGCAAGCGAGGCATCGGCGCACAAGCTAGCCGTCAGATGAGAGCCGACGTTGCTAGTAAGGAGGATGGTTGTGTTGCGAAAATCGATGTAGCGTCCGTCGCTATCTTCCATGTAGCCCTTGTCGAACACCTGGAAAAACATCTCGTGCACGTCGCGATGTGCCTTTTCGATTTCGTCGAGTAGCAGCACGGAATACGGGCGGCGCCGCACGGCCTCGGTCAGTACGCCGCCTTCGCCGTAGCCGACGTATCCGGGCGGCGCGCCTTTCAGGGCCGAGACTGTATGAGCTTCCTGGTACTCGCTCATGTTGACAGTGATCAGATTCTGTTCGCCGCCGTATAGTGCTTCGGCGAGCGCCAACGCAGTTTCCGTCTTACCCACGCCTGACGGACCGGCGAGCAGGAACACACCCAGCGGCTTTTTTGGGTCGGTTAGCCCGGCGCGCGCACTCTGCACGCGCTCTCCGAATTGGCGAAGCGCGTCTGACTGACCGATCACGCGCGCTTCGAGCGTTGCCGGCAGTGTTTGCACAGCGGCCACTTCGTCGGTCACCATGCGCCCCACCGGTATGCCCGTCCAGTCTGAGACGACCTCAGCGACGATCGCTTCGTTAACCTCGGGAAACACAAGCGGCGAATCGCCTTGCAATGTAGAAAGCCGGTGCTCGAGTTCGCGCAGCGTGCCGAGCGTTGCCACCGCGTCCCGGTCCGCTGCGGCGCTTTCGCTGACAGACTCACGTGCGGCAAGGAGCGCTCGAGTCGCTTCGAGTTGCGCTTTCCATCGTTCGTTAACGGCGTGCTCAGCGCAAATGAGCGTTTCTATACGCGCGTTGACTGCGCCAAGTGCCTTGTGAGTATCGAGCCCGATGCGCGCCTCGACTTCCAGAAGATCGAGTTCGACGCGAGCCGCCAGCAACCGCTGGCGTACGTCTTGCAGCTCGCGTGGGATCGTATGTTGAGAAAGGGCCACGCGCGCGCACGCTGTGTCGAGCAGGCTGATTGCCTTGTCGGGAAGCTGTCGGGACGGAATGTAGCGATGCGAGAGCGTCACCGCCGCACGAATCGCATCGTCGCGCACGACGACGCCGTGATGCCGCGCAAATGTCTTGGATAATCCGCGAACCATGTCGATGGCAGGCGGTTCTTCAGGTTCGGATACCTGCAAGACCTGAAAGCGCCGTGTCAGAGCCGGGTCTTTTTCGATGTGCCGCTTGTATTCGCCCCAAGTCGTGGCGCCAATTGTGCGCACCGTGCCTCGTGCAAGCGCGGGCTTGAGCAGATTCGCAGCGTCGCCGGTGCCCGCCTGACCGCCCGCACCGATCAGCGTGTGCATCTCGTCGACGAACAGAATGACCGGCGACGGCGCCTTGGCTGCGGCCTCCAGCACGCCCTTGAGTCGGGACTCGAACTCGCCTTTCATGCTGGCGCCGGCGAGCAGCGCACCCACGTCGAGACTGAGCAGGCGCACGCCGGCCAGTTGCGGAGGTACGTCTTCGGACGCTATGGCGCGTGCTAGTCCCTCGACGACCGAGGTCTTGCCTACTCCGGCTTCGCCGGTCAGCAGCGGATTGTTTTGCCGTCGGCGCAGCAGCACGTCGATCATCGTGCGAATCTCCAGATCGCGTCCGACGACTGGATCTATATCGCCTTGGCGCGCGCGGGCAGTCAGGTCGGTGCAGAACTGCTCGAGCGGCGTACCTTTCGATGTCGGGGTCAACGCCTTCGACGCTTCGCCCGGGGAGGTCGCGGCGAAACCGCTGTCCTCGTGTGTGGCGTCGTTGTCTTCCGGTGACCCGTCGATCCACGCAGGCAGCACTTCGGCGAGGCCTTCGAGCGGGATCTTGCTGAAAGCGGGCGATATTGAAATCAGCACGCGCCGCAGATCCGACGTGCCGACGACAGCGGCGATCAGCCACGCGCTGCGTACGCGTGTGTCGCCGAATGTGAGCGTCGCCAGCACCCACGCGCGTTCGATCGCCTCGTCAATGTGGTGAGAGAAGTTGCTGATCGAGGTCGCGCCTGCGGGCAATGCCGCGAGAGACGCTGCCATGTCGCGCTCGAGTATGCCCTGGTCGATCCTGCAATGCCGGATGACCCGGTGCAGGTCATTGTCGGGCAGCTGAACCAACTGATGCAGCCAGTGGACCAGTTCCACATAGGGGTTTCCTCGCAACTTGCAAAAGGCCGTAGCCGACTCGGCACTTCGGAAAAGTGTAATTCCAAGCTTGCCAAAGAGTGTCTGCCGCGAAATAGCCATAGTGCCGTTTTGATTATTTGTATAAATATCCCTGTTCGCTAGGAGTTATCTGATGCTAATTTCAGAAAAATCCGAGCCGGGAGTTGTTTGCCGATTTGCGTTAATTCGCAATGTCGGATATTAAATACATGGGTTGTGCGGCTAGTCAATCTGAAAACGCTATCGAATTTATAAGAGCGCTGGCCAAAGCTTGTCTGGCGGCTCCCGCAACCGGAGGTGAAAGTCTAATTAAGGCATTTATCAGATTTTTCCGTTTTTGCGGAAATGTTCCGACAGTTATCAGTGAAATTTCTGCGAAATACAGAGACGTTTCTTGGCGTTAATTTTGTTGATTTCGTAATTCATTTTCCAATAACATGGTGTGCGTAACGGAACCACAAAAGGCGAATTAATGCCTGACACGTTTTTGCGTATTCCTTGAATTCAGCCGCCAACTTAACCGGACGTACCAATTCCATTCAGATGCCAATAATTGACCTGTTCAGACGTCGTGGCGTGTACGCGGCAAACAGCGAACCGGTTAAGTCCCGGCGGGACGACTCGCCTGTCGTCGATCCACTGCGTGACCCGATAGCAAATGGCGAGCCGTTGGCATACGCCGAATACGGTGATTCGGAGGAACCCTTGTGTACCGATGCGGTGTTCGGTCTAATCGGCACGAGCCCGCACCTCTACGGTAGACAGCCACCATGCGGACGCGACCAGAGTGCTTCAGGTGCCCACCATCTCCTCGACATCCTCTATGCAAAGTACTGCCAGGCGCTCGACGATCCGCAAGTGGCGGTCGAGAGCGACTGGGCCGCACCAGGCGTCGCGCCGAATAGTCCTGATGGTGAACTGGCGGATCGGCGCCGGTCACTGCCAGGCAATCGGCACGAACCTGTGGGCGGTATGGAGTCGATCGAGGTGCTTCTTTCCGGCACACATTCGATTGAGCATGCGTTTGGCCCGCTAGACCGGGGAGACGCCGGAGATGTAATCGCCACAGATCGGGCACCGGAGATATTGAGGCTGTTTGCGCCCTCCGAATTCCGTGCTGCTGCGACGCGCCGTTCTGCGCCGCTTCCCCCCGCGCTCGCGCGGCGTGAACACCACTCAATGAGTGTCGATAGCGCGATCTCCGTGCCCCAATCCGCACCGTATTTCGACGGCGCGGCATGACAGTCGCATCTTTCCCATCGTCGATATTAAATCGGGCTGCCGGCCCGTCGTGGAACCAGCCGCTCGAGAAGCGGCTAGCTCAGGCGGAGGCGCAGGTCCGCGAGCAGCCCGTTGTCGGCAGGCATCGCTGGATACTTTTTCAGTTGTTGTGCGTTCTGAAGTGCTGGGATCGAGCGGTGCAGCAGTTGCAGGTCTGCGCGCAACTCAGCCCGGAGTTGGCCACTGTCGCCCTCGCTTACCGCGATCTAATTCGTGCGGAACGCCGGCGCGCACGGGTTCTAACCGGCTGCGAGCGCCCTGGGTTTGTATTCGATACGCATTCGTGGGTCGATGGCTTGCTTGATGCCCTGCGCTTTGCTGCTGTAGGTGAGCTCGATGAAGCGGACATTGCGCGGCAACGCGCGCTTGACGAGGCGCCGCTTGTGCCCGTGCACAACTCCGAGCGTCGACTGGACTGGATCGCGGACAGTGACTCGCGCCTGGGGCCAGTTTGCGAACTGATTACCGCAGGCTGTTACCGGTGGCTTCCGTTTTCCGATATCTCTGCTTGGCATATCGAGCGCCCCACAACGCTGCTCGACCTGATATGGGCGCCGTGCGTGCTGACGCTTGTTGATGGCAGCGCCGTTCGCGGTTTCATGCCCGCGCGGTATCCGTCTGTAGCAAATGCAGCGGGCGATCGTGACGAAAGCGATGCGCTGCTCCTGGGCCGCAAGACGATCTGGTTGGAAGTGGGGCGAACCGGCGTGATTGCGGAGGGCCAGAAAACGTGGGTCACAAGTGCGGGCGACTTTAGCCTGTTCGAACTCCCGACATGCGACTTTGGGCAGCGTATCGCCGGATATGAAGATGCGCAAAAGGATGGCCACCGGTGAAAAGACGTAGCGACATGCCATCCCCTGCTGACGGCGTCGCCCGGCCACGTCGCGCGAACGCCCATCTCATGCCCACGCTGCTCGACCGCCTTCGTGACGATGCGCCGCAGCGGCCGGCGGAAGCACCGGGCGAATACACCGTTACGCGGGCACAAATGCGTGACATCGTGCAACGCGACCTGGCGTTTTTGCTGAACACGACCAGCCTGGAAAATGAGATCGACCGCGGGCGGTATCCGCATCCCGCCTCCTCGACAATCAACTTTGGCGTACCGCCGCTTGCAGGCGCGTTCATGGCCTCGCGCAAATGGAACGAGATCGAGGTGATCGTTAAGCGTGCGATCCGTGAGTTCGAGCCCCGGCTGATTCCCGGGAGCCTCGCTGTTGAACCGCGTACAACGATCGGCGCGGACAACCACTACAACGTTCTGTCGTTCGAGGTCCGCGGAATGATCCAGATGGATCCGTATCCGCTGGAATTCATGGTGCAAAGCTCGCTAGACCTGGAAACGAGTCAGATGAACATCACCGGTATGCGGGTTGTTTGAGGCGCATCTCAATAGATAGAGCGAAGACGCAATATGGACCCACGGCTACTCGAGTACTACAACCAGGAACTGATCTACATGCGCGAACTCGCTGGTGAGTTTGCGCAGGCGCACCCGAAAATTGCGCGGCGGCTTGGCATGCAGGCGGGCGAGGTGGCCGACCCCTACGTCGAAAGGTTGATCGAGTCGTTCTGTTTCATGTCTGCACGCATGCAGATCAAGCTCGATGCCGAATTCCCGCGCTTTACCGGGCGCCTGCTCGATGTGTTGTATCCGAACTATGTTGCGCCTACGCCTTCGATGGCTGTTGCTCGTCTGTATCCGAGTCGCACGGAAGGCAATCTGGTCGACGGCTTCCCCATCGCGCGCGGTACGGCATTTACTGCGCGCATACCCGCTGGCGAGACCACTGCCTGTGAATTCCGAAGCGGCCAGGACATCACAATCTATCCGCTGGAAATCGGCGAGGCGCGCCTGACTGGCATTCCTCCCGACATTCCCGCGCTCGATAGCTACGTGCCGGCCCATACACAGGTGCGCGGCGCGCTGCGTTTGCGGCTTCGGACCACGGGCGAGGCGAAGATATCCCGGCTGAGGGGCCTCGACAGGCTGCCTGTTTATCTCGCCGGCGACGAACAGGTCGCCTCACACCTGTTCGAACTGCTCCACGCGGCCGGCGTAGCTACTCTGACTGGTGAACCTGGACATTTCACTACGGGACGCCGCCCGCTCCACGCCGTGACGAAAAACGCGGTGGTTCATGATGGCTTCGGCACCGAACAAGGTCTGCTTCCGCTCACATGGTCCAAGTTTCATGGCCACAATCTGCTGCACGAGTATTTCGCGTGTCCGAGTCGCTTTTATTTCTTCACGTTGACGGGCCTTGAGGAGGGTTTGCGGCAAGTGGACAGCAAGGAGGTCGAGATCGTCGTATTACTCGATCAGTCGCCTGATCGACTCGCGAACCTGGTTGATGCATCGCGCTTTGCGCTGTTCTGCACGCCAGTGATCAACCTTTTTCCGAAGCGCACGGACCGCATCGACCTGTCCGAGGCTGAGAGCGAATTCCATGTCGTCCCGGCGCGCCTTGCTCCGCTCGACTACGAAGTGTTCTCTGTAGAGACCATGTCGGGTCAGGTCGACCTGACGTCTGCCCAATTGGAGTTCCGTCCGTTGTATCAGACGCTGAACAATGACGAAGGCAATTACGGACGGTATTTCTCGACGCGTCGGGAGCGGCGGTTGATGTCGGACTCAGCGCGCCGGTACGGCACGCGCACGCCTTACATCGGTAGCGAGATGTTCGTCTCGCTAGTGGATCAGCACGAGGCTCCGTACGCGGAAAGTATTCGCTACCTGTCTGTCAATGCACATGTGACCAACCGGGATCTGCCGCGGCTTGTTCCGCGCGACGGAATCGACGACCTGACTATGACTGATTCGGCGCCGCTTGAAAGCATCGGACTCATTCGTGCACCGACCGCGCCGCAGGCGCCGTACGCCGAACGTGAGACGGCCTGGCGACTCATCCGTCAACTGAATTTCAACTATCTGCCACTGGAAGATCTGGATCACCGTCCCGGCGGGCAAGGCCTACGCGATCTGCTGCGGCTCTTTTTGAATGACGGGAATAGCGAGCATCGGCGGCAGGTCGAAAGTCTCGTCGGCGTGATGACTCGTCCGGTAACGCGCAAACTGCCCGGCAACGGACCACTCGTTTTTGGCCGTGGTATCGAATGCTCGTTGACAGTCGACGAGAACGGATTCTCCGGGACGAGCCCCTATCTGTTCGGTGTCGTTCTTGAACACTATCTGGCACGCCATGTGTCGATCAATTCCTTCACGCAGACCGAGATGCACTCCATGCAGCGCGGCCGCGTGGCGCGATGGCCTGTGCGCATGGGCGCACGCGGAGCAGCTTGATGGAGCGCACCTCGTTCAAGACCGCGGAGACGGACACGGCCCTCTCGTCTAACTTCGTTGCGCGCCTTCAGGCAGAGCCTTGGCGTTATGGATTTCTAACGCTGCTTCGCCGCATCGGCGCTGATTCGCGTATCGACCCGGTCGGCGCCGCGCAACGTCCACAGACAGAACCGTTCCGCTTGGGACAGCGGCCGAGTCTTGCCTTTGCGCCGCGAGAAATTGCGAGTGTTGGCGAGGCGGGTGGGCGCCTCAAGGTACGCCTGTTCGGTCTCGGTATGTTAGGGCCGAACGGGCCGTTGCCTATTCACGTTACAGAGATTGCGCGCGACCGTGAGGAAAGCCGGCATGACTCCACGCTCGTTAATTTTCTCGACATTTTTCATCATCGCTATCTGACGCTGCTGTATCGCGCGTGGTCTTCTGCACAGGCCGCGGCGGGCCTCGACCGCCCTGACGATGAACGCTTTTCGTTCTACGTTGCGAGCCTCACGGGTCACGACATGAGGGAGGTCGACAAACGGCTGTTGCCTGCGCACGCGCGGATATCGGCGTCTGCGCATCTGGTGCGGGAAGCGCGCAATCCAGATGGGTTGCGCGCGACACTGGAACACTATTTTGGTGTGCCCGTCGTCATCGAAGAGTACGTCTATCACTGGATCTTGCTGGACGTCGAGGATCACTGCCGGCTGGGCAAACCGGGTACGCCGTCCATCATGACCGAGGGCGCGATGCTCGGGGAACAGGTAGCTGACCGGCAGCACCGGTTCCGCGTCGTGATCGGCCCGCTCGATATCGACGAGTATCTGCGTTTCACGCCGCAAGGTGCGGATTTGCCGCCGCTGATTGAGTGGGTGCGCGCTTTTGTCGGAAAAGAGTTCGCCTGGGAACTCGAGCTTCGCATGAGGCCGCACAGCGCGACGCCTGCAATCGTGGGCGGACCGCAGCAGCTTGGCTGGTCAGGTTGGCTCGGCCGTTCGCCGACAGACGCGCCGGTCACCGGGATGCGGTTCGAGCCCGAACAGTACGCCGATCAAATTTTCGCGGGTCAGGACTGACGAGGTTCGGTCAATCATCACGGAGTTCGATCAATGAGCAGCAGGAAAAGCACGCCGCAGAACTCGGCACCCGCCAGAAGCCCAGCGTCGCACGACTGGATGAGTCCGATCGACGTCGACGCGCCTTGTGGTCCCGATCTCGAGTACGACCCGGAGTTCGTGGTGTTGTCGGCAAAGGTGATCACGAAATCCGAAGCGCAATACGGCGACTTTGTCGGTTCGCCCGAGCCGGTGAACTGGAGCGATGTGGATCGCGACTGCCGGCGTCTGATGATGCGCAGCAAGGACATGCGGCTCGCCGTGCTGTTCACGCGGTGCCGCACGCGTCTTGCGAGCGCGCATGGCCTTGCGGAAGGAATCGGTTTGCTTGCCGCATGGCTGGCTGCGTTTCAGGACTCGATTCATCCGCAGCCCGAGGTTGATGCAGATCGCGACGCAGCGCTGGAAATCCGCATGAACGCGCTTCAGGCACTCGCCGATACGGACGGACTGCTCGCCGATGTGCGCGAGATCGCGCTGACTAAATCGACGGCGATTCGTCTGCAGGTGCGCGATGTCGAGCGCGCGTTTGCCCATCCGAGACCAGGCGATGCGCTCGCCCCCGAGTCCGTGGCCCGTCAACTGGACGATTTGCGTGCGCAGCAGCCCACCGTTATGGCTGGCTTTGCCAATGCGCTCACGCAGTTCGCCGCGATCGACGCGTGGGCGGTCGAACACCTCGGTGTGCATGCGCCTGATTTGTCGCCGCTGACCCGTCTGCTGCGGCACGTTGCGCGGGAGGATCGAGGCAGCAACGGGTATCCGCAATCCGTCGCGGACAATGCGCGAATCGGTGATGAAGCGGAGGGCGTTTTGCCGGACGAGCAGATGCCAGCATGCGAACTGCCATCGCCCGAGACGGACGCAATACAGCACGTTACGGCGATGGCCGGGCCCCCGACGGCGAGACGCGCGGAGGATCGTAGTACCGCGCTTGAGCGTATTCGCGAGGCGCGGCAGTGGTTTGAACGGCACGAGCCAAGCAGCCCAATCCCGGTGTTGCTCAAACGCGCGGAGCACCTCGTCGGCAAGCGGTACGCAGAGATCGTGCATGCGATCCCGGTTGAACTGCTCGTACAGTGGGGCAATGATGAGAGTTGAAGTATCGGTTACCGGACCGAGCGAATCGCTCTGCGCTATCTGCGTCCGTCGCGATATCCAGCGTGGCAGGTTGGTCACAATATTGAATATTGCTAACTAATGTACGCCTCTCTTCAATCCAGAACACTGGCCGTGGACGGCGCCGCTCTGCCAACCTACGGCGGTGAACCTGTCCTCACGCCGGTGCGCCTGTCGGGAGGCGAAAAGCTCGGCAGGCTCTACAGCTACACACTGGATCTCGCGACGGCCAACGGTCCGATCATGGACGTGTTGCTGGCAAAAGAACTGATTAGCGCCGAGGCGTTAATCGGCCAGGAAATCGCTATTTCGATTGAGTTCGAGGGAAGCGGCACGTTCGAGAGTGGCCGGCCGGGCTTGAGCAATAGCGTCAATCTGGGCGCGGGAAGACGCACCATCACTGGCCTCATTACTGCGGTGAGCTGCACTGGTGCGAGCGACCGCCAGGTGTTCTACCGGTTCACTGTGCGTCCCTGGCTGTGGCTCGCCACGCGAAACCGCGAGAACCGGATTTTCCAGAACCAGAGCGTAGTGGAGATCACAGAGTCGATCCTGAAGGGCGGCCGTTACCCATTTCCCTACGAACTGCAACTGGCTGCGCCGGGCTTCAGCACAGGTTATCCAAAGCGGGACTACGTGCGTCAGTTCTGGTGTTCGGATTTCGATTTTCTGTCGACGCTATGGCGTCAGTGGGGACTGTATTTCTTCATGCAGGAATCCACGCTGGTGCTGTGCGACTCCCCCGGCTCACATAGGCCGCACGGCAACGCTTACGACACCATCCAGTACCACGCGCCGGGTGGCAAGCGCATTGATGAAGAGCACATCAGTGAACTCGAGTTGTCGTACCAGTTGACGGCTGGCGCGACATATCTGACTGACTACGACTACACGCGCTCGCGAGCATCTTTCGGCATCGCGCAAAACGACCCGAGCAATAGTGCATTTGACAATGCCGAGCAATACGCGTGGGGCGACTTTTCACAGCCGCTTGCGGGGGCGATGGGGCTCTCCGGCGACCCCAACGATCACCGGCGCGAAGCAGAAGCGCTTGCGCGGGTGCACGTCGATGCTTTGCGCTGCCGTAGCCTCCGGGCGCGTGGGCGGGGCAACGTGCGGGGGTTGGCAACAGGCCATACGTTTTATATCGAGAACCATCCCATTCAGACCGCCAACGCGGAATATCTGGTTGTGGCGACGACAACCGACGTTCGCAATGTCGATGACACCAGTCAACGGTCGAGCAGCGATGCACGGTATCAATGCGTCACGGACTTCGTGGTGCAACCGGCGAACACCTTCTTCAAAAACCGGCAGAAGCTGAAACGGAAGCCACGTTGCGAAGGGGAAACGGCCGTCGTTGTCGGGCCGGCCGCAGCAACGACATGGCTTGACGGGTATGCGCGTGTCAAGGTGCGCTTCCATTGGGATCGTGTTAGCCCGAGCGACCAGAACGCAAGCTGCTGGTTGCGCGTGTCGTCGCCGTGGCAGGGCAACGGCTTTGGGACCATCTATTCGCCGCGAATCGGACAGGAGGTGATGGTCCTCTATCACGAGGGCAACCCCGACAAGCCATACGTCTGCGGCCGAATGGTCAACCAGTTCAACCAGCCGCCGTGGAAGCTGCCCGATAACGAGGCGCTGTCGGGCACGCGCAGCCGGGAGCTCAATGGCGCGATGGCCAATAGCATCGTGGTCGACGATACGAAAGGCGAACTGCAGGTGCAGGTCGAAAGCGAGCATGCGCAATCGAGGCTGGTGCTGGGTTACAACACGCGCATCGACGGCAACGCGGGGCGCCGGCAAGCGCGCGGTGAAGGCTGGGAACTGGCGACGGACTCCTGGGGCGTGCTACGCGCCAACAAGGGCATGTTGGTCACGACGGAGACGCGCGACGGTGCACAGGCACCGGCGAAAGACATGAGCGAGACGATTCAGCGGCTGATGCAGGCGGGCGAGCAGCATGACCAGATGGCGTTGCTAGCGCAGCAAAACAAAGCTCAGGATGCCGGTGCAAACCAGAATGACGCGACGTCGGCGATCAGGACGCAGAACGACGCAATCAGGGGCGTGGCCACAACCACCGGTAACCCTTTTCCTGAAATGACGCGACCGGACATGGTGCTGGCTAGTGCGGCTGGCATCGGCATGACTGCCGCGGATAGTGTGCACCTGGCGAGTCAGCAGGACCATGCTGTGACGGCAGGCCGGGACGTGAGCATTGCGTCGGGCCGCTCGCTTTTCGCATCTGTGCGCGACACCGTGTCGTTGTTTGCTGCTCGGTTCGGTATCAGGTTATTTGCCGCGAGGGGCAACGTGGAGATCCAGGCGCAGGGCAATGCGATGGCGCTAGCTGCGCTCAAGGACGTGACGATCACAAGCACAGACGGAAAGATCGTCATCAACGCTGCGAAGGAAATCTGGATCGGTGCTGCCGGTTCATTCATCCAGATCACGGGCGAAGGTATTGTGAACGGCACCCCGGGGAGGATTCTCGAGAAATGCGCTTCGTGGAGCAAGCCTGGGCCAATGAGCCTTCAAAAGCAGCAGGAATTCTTTGAAAGTCAAACGGAATTGCCGTTCAGTCAGAAGGTATTGCTCGATGAAACCTTTCGCAAACAGGATGGAACACCACGTCCGGTGAGATACCGGTTTGTTGATCAGATCGGGACCGTACTTGGTAGCGGCATGATTGACGAAAACGGGAAGACGTTACGCGCATTTACCGATTCGCCGCAGCAACTGAAGGCGGTGTTCGACCTTCATGGCGGCGAATGGACAACCATGAGCTTCGCGGCGTCGTTCCCAATTTCGAGCAATGAGAGCGACAAGCAGGACGCTTGCGTTTTTGATTACGTAGACCATGAGAGCAGTGATAGTTAGGAATGGTCTTTCCGAAGGGATTTCCTCATTTCTCGATACGAGACTGTCTGCGTGGATTGAGGACTGGCCACCGAAATCGCGCTGCGACAAATTGGAAAAAACAAGGTGAAGAATTGACCGGGCACAAGTTGGTATTTTCCACGCTGCTATATCTTCTCTCCAACTTCGTGCTGGCTGCCGCCAGCGGCGGGACGGCTGTACCCATCGACATACCATTGGGCGTCCGCGAAGGTTTCTCAGCTACGGCGATCGCTCCGATCGGGTCCGGTCGATACTGCGTGACTGGCAGCGTGTATGAGGATGCAGGTCCGAGCGATTCAGCCCTGGTTCTTCTAGTCGACGTCAACAGCCGTCAGGTCGTGTGGCGGACCCGGCTTCCGTACGGGCATGACTATGTGGGCAACACCGCCACGAGGTGCATGGGCGACGGTAATGCCTTTTATGTGATCACTCAGGAGCGCACGAACAACTCCGAAGCACTTAATCAGACAAGGATTGTCGTCAACAAGATTTCGAGCAAGGGCAAACTGCTCAAGCAGGAGCCGGTTAAGGCGGGCTTCGATGAGTGGGTGTATTTCCTCGACGTGCAGCCTGATGCGATTTCTATTGCCGGTGGTACGAGCGCGACCCTTGATCGCGGCGGGAAGTTCGGCACGTTCATCACGAAGTTAGATTCAAACCTCGTGCAAACCAAGATCGTCAAGCTGGACACTGGCGCGTTCTGGACTGGTACGAGCGCAAGACTCGACGGTCAACATCTAATGGTGTCGGGTTCGTTTCTCCCAAATAAAACTTCATCGTCCGGAGACGAAGCTTTCGCAGTGTCAAAGATCGATCTCCGAAGCGGCACGTATATATGGTCGAACTACGCGTCCCCGGCCAATACGCAAGAGGCCGCCTCAGCTTTCGGGCCCGACGGTGTTATCTACGTGGCCGCTCTGGCGGGGGCGAACCTCAGTGTGTCTGTAGTGGACAGAGGGGGTAAGACAGTGAACGGCTTTTCCGTCAAGAAACCGTTTTGCAGCATAGGTGCGTTGGCATTGGAAGGTCGCGGGTTGGCGGCGATCGGCTCGTCATGCAGTGGGGGGTCTTCGTCGGTGATCGTCGCCATTGATCTTGCGGGTAAGACAGCCCGGGTCGTCAATCAATTGGACAACGATATGTCAGTGCCGATATTCGACGGTCATTCTTTAGTCGGAATCGTATCCACGACGGCCGCCGGCAAGGTTCTCAGGCGCAGCACGCAATAAAGAGGCGATCATGGGAACGTACACATACGAACAAAAATTGGCGTTTATCAAGGAACTGTATTGCCCTGCACGACAGGTTGCCGATGAAACAGGTTGCTCCTGGCAATTGATTCTCGCACAGGCAGCGCAGGAAACCGGTTGGGGTGAGAAGATCCTGGCCGGTACTAACAACATCTTCAATATCAAGGCCAGTCCAGACTGGAATGGCGACGTTAAGACGTTTAACGTATGGGAAATCGTTGCTGGCAACAAGATCTGGGTCAACGCGCCATTCAGAGTGTATGCCTCGATACTCGACAGTCTCCGCGACCGCCAGAAGTTTCTTGAAGACAATCAACGCTATAGGCGCGCGGGGCTTCAAGACGACGATGTCAAAGGAGATTTGGTCAAGGAAGCGCAAGCTTTACAACGCGCTGGTTACGCCACTGATCCATCGTATGCAGCCAGATTGCAGGAAGTCTTCGATGGAAAGACAATGCAGTCTGCCATTGCGGAAGCGAAGAAGCAGGGCTGCAGGGGCTGTCTTCCGACAATCAATCTGTATATCCGCGATGCTGCGAGAGTGGCACTTGCGAACACGAAGGTGAGAGCGTCGCAAGGGCACAATTCACGTGAACTGGTTACGGACGACACTGGGCAGGTGCAAATCCAAGCTGCACTTTCGGGCGGACGGATATCGATCGATGTCTGGTGGGAACACGAGAGTAAGTGGATTGCCATCGTGGAGAAGGTGACGCCGACCTCTCCTCCGACTGTCGTCACTTTGGTGGCACCGACGCTGATGATTGCACTGTCGACTGAACGCCATGAGCCGGCCTCTACAGCAGAAGTGCGCGCCCAAAGTGCTCAAAGTCGTACGTCTTCACGCGCACCGGTAACTGCAGCAGACGAGAACGCCGGGCACTACATCATTAAAAGAGGAGACTCACTCAGTAAGATTGCGAAGCAATATTCGACAAGCTATCTGACGCTGGCTCGTCTGAATGGCATTTCGTCGCCGCACTTCATTTTTCCCGGTCAGACGCTGAAAGTTCCGAAACGGCCGCATGCGGCGGTATCACCGGATCCTGTAGCCGCGGGATCCAGGTCATCGGTTTTGACTGCAGAGGCTGCGCAGCGCGCCGCGGCTCCTGGGCTAGATGCGCACAATGCGGTGCATGCGGTACGTCATAGAAACGAAGCCAATCACCCGCAGACCGACCTTCTAAGCGCTCGTCGTGCACCCTGGATGGCGGTCGCGGAACTGGAATTCCAGGCAGGTGTACGACGCAGAGGCGGTGCACATCCTGATCGGCACATTGAGGAGTATTTCAGCGCCACGTCATTAGGAAGACAACGTTCGGACAACCTCGCTTATTGCGCTGCATTCGTCAACTGGTGTCTGACTTGCGCGGGATATCAGGGGAATAACAGTGCCGGTGCTAGTAGCCTGTCAACTTGGGGGCGGGCTACACGAAACAATCAACCGGCGTATGGCGCGATAGCCGTCGTGCACTTCCCGACGGGTGGTCACCATGTGACGTTCGTCAACGGGATGGCACCAAGCCGTCCGAACGCTCTCAGAATCGCGACGCTAGGCGGCAATCAAGGACATGCACATGAAGTGAGCCACAGCGCAGTTCCCGCTTCCTGGATCACACACTATCGGTTTCCTACCGGATACGTCGAGCATGACGAAGATTACGAGCTCGAGCAGTCGAGCGTCGATGGTGCACAAATGAGTGCAACTTCAACTCACTAGAACGTTCGGGCGTTCAAGGGTCGCATGAATGAAAAACGTGTTTCTTCGGATCGTAGCCCCCATCTTTTCTCTATTTTTGCTCACGTCAGCCTGTGGCGCAGTTGGCCATAGCACTACGCTGAAATCGAGGGATGTACCTTATCTAGCGACTATTGCGCTGCAGGATGCCGGTCACGATACAGACGGGAAAAGAGTGATTGCTTACCGCATCAGTCTGGCGTCGGATAAGTGCAGATCGGTTATTTCGGGAAAGGCAAAGTTCTTCGCAAAGACCGATAACATGCAAGATGACTCAGCGTTTTTACCGAACGGCAATGTCGTCAAGACCAACATTTTCAAAAGCAGTGGAAAGAACGGGGAAGTCACCATCACTATGGACATTGAATCCAGGCAGCCGCAGTACGCCGGCGTACTGATCAATGACGGTGCAGATGTCGGGGGCGGATGCTTTAAGACCAATGAAGTCAGTTACGATTTTTTCAACTGGTAGTTCCGTCATCGACCAATAGAAGAATGTCGAAACGAGGCAGGCACATGACATTGATCCGATTGGGTGATATCACCGAGCACGGTGGCGAAGTTATCACTGCGTCATCGACCATGACCTTCGATGATCGTCCGGTCGCCCGTATGGGCGACGAAGTCTTTTGCCCGCGGCATCCGGGAGTTAGACCGAACCTGATTGTTGAGGGTGATGAGTCGATGATGGATGACGGCCTTCCTGTTGCCCATCATGGACATCGTGCGACATGTGGTTGCCGATTAATTTCCAGCTTGTCGTAACTATGTTCGCTTTAGCCGCTCGACAAACGCAACTTGGGGCGGCTCGAAGCCGAGCCTTCCGACGAGTACCGGCTGGGCGTACGACTAGCTGCCACCAAGGCCAGGCGTGCCACAGCGCTGGTCCTGATTACACCGCAGCCTGCCCGGAGCCACGGAACTCAAGTGTGAGTTGGTGCGTTGAGCCGAAAACCCCTCAAAGCGCCGCAGGCATCTTCCCAACCTTCACATCCCGAAGATAAAGATAACTGGAAAGCCCCACAGCCGCTGCAGCGGCAATTGCTGCAAACAGAAACACTGACCCATATCCAAACTCGCCGGCAATATACCCCGCCAACGGCCCCGTAATTCCCAGCGACAGATCCAGGAACACCGAGTAAGCCGACAACGCCGCACCTCGGCTCGCGGGCGGTACGAGTCCGACTGCCTCGACGCCGAGCGCCGGAAATACCAACGCAAACCCGAATCCGGTCAACGCCGCCCCCGCGAGCGCAATATGCGGCTCAGGCGCAAGCCACAGCATCAGCAAGCCAACACATTCAAACGAAAACGAAACAATCGCGACCCGGAAACCCCCGTAGGTCTTGATCGTGTTGGCGAACAGCAGCCGCGCGCCGATGAACAGCGTGCCGAACACCGTCAGCGACAACGCCGCGTTCGGCCACTGCTTCGCCGCATAGAACAATGTGATGAACGTCGCAATCGATCCAAAACCGGCCGAGCCGAGCGCGAGGCCGATGCCGTGCGGCAGGACGCGCGTGAACACGCTTCGGTACGACATCCGCTCACCGTGCACGATCGGCACGGATGCCATCGGCCGCGCAAGGTAGAAGCCGAGCGCCGCCAGCAGAATCACTAGAATGCCGAGCGCCGCAAATCCGACCGTCCGCTCGATCGCAACGCCGAGCGGCGCGCCGACCGCCAGTGCGCCATACGTGGCGATGCCGTTCCACGAGATCACTCGTGCGTTGTTGCTCGTGCCCACTCGGCCGATCCCCCACAGAATCGCGCCGGTGCCGCACAGACTCTCGCCGAATCCGAGCACGAGCCGGCTGCACACAAGCAGGCCAAGACTCAGCACGGGCCAGCGTCCGCACAAAACTGCCAGCAGCAAAAGAACGCCGTTCGCGCCGCATCCGAGCAAGCCAATCGTTACCGTCCGCTTCGGCCCCAGCGTGTCTGCCGAACGTCCTGCCAGCGGCCGCGACGCCAGAGTCGCCAGATACTGCACGCTGATCGCCGCGCCCGCGAGCACCGCGCTGTAGCCGAGGTCGTCATGCACGTAGCCCGGCAGCACCGCCAGCGGAATGCCGATCGTCAGATAGCAAAGAAACGTGAAAAAGACGACCGGAATGATCTGCATGGTCGTGGCGAATTCGCTGCGGGGTGTCGCTGTGTCGGTGGACATGGGGAAAACCAGACTTGAAAACGGCGGGAAGGCGTGATTTTCCCATGGAACCGATTCTCTTGCAGCATTTGCTTAATAATTGGTCAGACTTAAGCCGGCGCGAAGCCCAGATAGTGGGGCGTCGGACGCTCAATTTGCCCTCGGCGACGGGCGAAATGCTTCACCCCGCGCCCTATGAAATGGCTGAAATCAAGCATTGCACCAGCAAACATCTCAGACCAGCCAACCCGACATAAGCCCACAGCGCGCCAATTCCATCTCGATATCGCAGTGCGCATATGTCCCGCATGCGACCCGGGCTATGGGTTGTATTTATTGACGGTGATAGTTTTCGAACCATCCCTGCTGGACAAAGAACATTCGAGAGCGATAAGACATGACTGAGCCAATCCGCTTTTACCATCGCAACGCGATCCGCGAAATCAAGGACGCGCCTGTCACCCGCACGGTCCTGCAGTATCTGCGTGAAGATGCGCACTGCACTGGCACCAAGGAAGGCTGCGCCGAAGGCGATTGCGGCGCGTGCACGGTCGTGGTTGGCGAGCGCAACGAAAAGGGCGGCGTCGACTTCAAGGCGGTCAATGCCTGCATCCAGTTCATGCCGACGCTCGACGGCAAGGCGCTCTTCACCGTCGAAGATCTGCGTCAGCCCGACGGCTCGCTGCATCCGGTACAGCAGGCGATGGTCGAATGCCACGGCTCGCAGTGCGGTTTCTGCACGCCGGGCTTCGTCATGTCGATGTGGTCGCTCTACGAAAAGCACGGCCACGAGCATGGCTGCGCAAACAAGACGGTGCCGTCGCGCGAAGCAATCAGCAACGCGCTCACAGGAAATCTGTGCCGCTGCACCGGCTATCGTCCGATCGTGGATGCAGCTGTGCGCATGTTCGAAGTCCCCGCGCCCAAGGCACCGGTGAATGTGGAGGTGCTCGCAGGCGCGCTCGCGACGCTCCAACGCGACGACACGTTCCATTACGAGCACGCCGGCCAGCGCTTCGACGCGCCGCGCACGGTCGAAGCGCTCGCACAGATCAAGCAGGCCGAGCCGGCCGCGCGCATTCTCGCGGGCAGCACCGACATTGGCCTGTGGGTCACTAAGCAGATGCGCGAACTCGGCAATGTCGTGTACGTTGGACAGATCGCCGAATTGCAGAAGCTCGAAACGCGTGCCGACTGGATCGAAATTGGCGCGGGCGTGACGGTAGAAAACGCCTACGCGGAGATCGCAAAGCAGTATCCCGAGCTTACGGAAATGTGGCTACGCTTCGCTTCGCTGCCCATTCGCAACGCGGGCACACTCGGCGGCAACATCGCGAACGGCTCGCCGATCGGTGATTCGATGCCCGGTCTCATCGCGCTCGGCGCGCGCGTGATTGTCCGAGGTGGCGACGTCGAACGCGAAATGCCGCTCGAAGACCTGTACGTCGCGTACCAGAAGAAGAATATGGCCGAGCACGAGTTCGTCGTCGGCCTGAAGGTGCCGACTCGTACGGGCGCGCGTGCAAAGCTGCAATTCCGCACCTATAAGCTGTCGAAGCGCTTCGACTCGGACATCTCCGCTGTGTGTGCCGCATTCTCATTTATCGCGGACGGCGAGTTGATTCGCGAGCCGCGCATCGCGTTCGGCGGCATGGCCGCGACGCCGAAGCGCGCAACGCATGCAGAAGCCGTGCTGCGCGACGCCGAATGGCATGAAGCCACCGCGCAAGCCGCGATGCTCGCGCTCGGCAACGACTACGCGCCGCTTTCCGATATGCGCGCGACCAGCGATTACCGTCTCGAAGCTGCAAAGAACACGCTGTATCGCTTCTGGCTCGAAACGCGCCCCAACAATCCGTTGCCGAAAAGCTCGCTCGATGTGCGCGCGGTGGTTGCGGCGTGCTCGACTGCGGACGCCGGTGTCGGCGGCAATGTCGTGGCAAATGCCTGAAGCGCACGAAGCGCACGAAGAATACGGAGAACACAACAATGAATCAGCATGCTGAACCCTTTCTGAAGGACGCCCAGGCGCTCGACGACTTCACGCAGGTTCATGTGTCGCGCCCGCATGAATCGGCGCATCTGCACGTGAGCGGCCGCGCGACTTATACCGACGACATCCCGACGGTCGCCGGCACGCTGCACGCCGCGCTCGGCCTGTCGAGCAAAGCACACGCGAAAATCGCGTCCGTGTCGCTCGACAAGGTGCGCGCGACGCCCGGCGTGGTCGCTATCTTTACCGCGGACGATATTCCCGGCGCCAACGACGTCGCGCCGATCGTCCACGGCGACGATCCGATTCTCGCCGACGGCATCGTTCAGTACGTCGGTCAGCCGGTGTTCATCGTGGTCGCGACGTCGCACGAAACCGCGCGGCTCGCCGCACGCCGCGCGGAGATCGTCTATGAGGAATTGCCTGCCATCCTGACCGCGCAGCAGGCGCGTGCCGCCAATCAGCACGTGCTGCCGCCGATGAAACTCGCGCGCGGCGAGGCCGGCACGAAGATCGCACGCGCGTCGCATCGTGAGGCTGGCGAAATGCTGCTCGGCGGCCAGGAGCAGTTCTATCTGGAAGGGCAGATTTCGTATGCGGTGCCGAAGGACGACGACGGCATGCACGTCTATTGCTCAACGCAGCATCCGACTGAAATGCAGCATCTTGTCGCTCACGCGTTGGGCATTGCGTCCCATAACGTGCTGATCGAATGTCGCCGAATGGGTGGCGGCTTCGGCGGCAAGGAATCGCAGTCGGGTCTCTTCGCGTGCTGCGCGGCGCTCGCCGCGTGGAAGCTGTTGTGCCCCGTCAAGCTGCGCCCGGATCGCGACGACGACATGATGGTGACGGGCAAGCGGCACGACTTCCACTACACGTATGAAGTCGGCTACGACGACAAGGGCGTGATCGAAGGCGTGGCTGTCGACATGACCTCGCGCTGCGGTTTTTCGGCCGACCTGTCCGGTCCGGTGATGACGCGCGCGCTGTGCCACTTCGACAACGCGTACTGGCTGTCCGATGTGACCATCGACGGCTTTTGCGGCAAGACCAACACGCAATCGAATACCGCGTTTCGCGGCTTCGGCGGTCCGCAAGGTGCGTTTGCGATCGAATACATTATGGACAACGTGGCGCGCTCGATCGGCGAGGATTCGCTCGACGTGCGCCGCCGCAATCTGTATGGCAAGACCGAGCGTAATCAGACGCCGTATGGCCAGATCGTCGAAGACAACGTGATTCACGAACTGATCGACGAACTGGAAGCGACCAGCGAATATCGCGCGCGCCGCGCGGCGATCAACGAATTCAACGCCAACAACGAGGTGCTGAAAAAAGGCCTCGCACTGACGCCGGTCAAGTTCGGCATTGCGTTCAACGTCACGCACTTCAATCAGGCCGGCGCGCTGGTGCATATCTACACCGACGGTTCGGTGCTCGTGAATCACGGCGGCACCGAAATGGGCCAGGGCTTGAACACGAAAGTCGCACAGGTCGTCGCACATGAACTGGGCGTCGGCTTCAACCGGATTCGCGTAACGGCGACGGATACCAGCAAGGTCGCGAATACCTCGGCGACGGCGGCTTCGACGGGTTCGGATCTGAACGGCAAGGCTGCACAGGACGCGGCGCGCCAGCTACGCGAACGGCTCGCCGCGTTTGCCGCCGAGCGTTTCGGCGCCGGCGAGGTCAATGCTTCCGACGTGCGCTTCGCGCATGACCGCGTGATTGTCGGCGAGGCAGTTGTGCCGTTCGAAGAAGTCGTCGCAAAGGCTTATCTCGCGCGAATCCAGCTGTGGTCCGATGGTTTTTATGCGACACCGAAGCTCTACTGGGATCAGGCGAAGCTGCAAGGCCGGCCGTTCTATTACTACTCGTATGGCGCGGCCGTGTCCGAAGTGGTGATCGACACGCTGACCGGCGAAATGCGCGTGCTGCGCGCGGACGCGCTGCATGACGTAGGCGCGTCGCTGAATCCGGCGCTCGACATCGGCCAGGTGGAAGGCGCGTTCATTCAGGGCATGGGCTGGCTCACCACCGAGGAGTTGTGGTGGAACGCCGGCGGCAAGCTCATGACGCACGCGCCGTCCACGTACAAGATTCCGACTGTCAACGATACGCCGCCGGTTTTCAACGTGCGTCTGTTCAAGAACCGCAATGTGGAGGACAGCATTCACCGCTCGAAAGCGACTGGTGAGCCGCCGCTGCTGTTGCCGTTCTCGGTATTCTTTGCGATCCGCGACGCGGTGTCGGCAGTCGGCGGTCATCGGGTGGATCCGCCGCTCAATGCACCTGCCACGAGCGAGGAAATCCTCAGGGCGATCGGCGCGGTGCGGGCCGCCACGTCGGCCGCGAGGTAATTGAAGATGAACGCGATCAACCACTGTTCTTCGATTCGGATCGGCCGGCGCACCGCGGTCGACGAATCCCGTCCCGCGCCCATGCACATCGTGCTGTTCGGCGCGGGCCATGTGGGTCATGCGCTTATTCGATTGCTCGGCAACCTGCCGTGCGTGGTTCAGTGGGTGGACGAGCGCGATGAACTGTTCCCCGACGAAACGCCTGCGAACGTGCAGATCGAAGCCACCGACACGCCCGACGCGATCGTCGATACGGCACCGCCCGGCGCCTGGTTTCTGGTGATGACGCATAACCATGCGCTCGATTTCTCGCTCGCTGAACGCATCATGCGGCGACGCGATTTCAGCTACTTCGGCATGATCGGTTCGAAGACAAAACGCGTGAAGTTCGAGCGGCGCCTGCTCGCGCGTGGGGTAGAGCTCGAACGGTTGCAGCAGATGACATGTCCGATCGGCGTGCCAGGTATCGTCGACAAGGCGCCGGCCATGATCGCGGTGGCGGTATGTGCGGAGTTGCTGCAGGTTCGCGGGCGGCGAGCCACGGTTCAGCCCGCGACGGCAAACGGAACGCAAGCGGCGCTTCAACCTGTGGCGGCAAACGTCTGAAATGGATTGGCTGCGTTTAGCGCCGTTAGTACCATTAGCCGACGCGGCCTGATCGACTAAGTCATCCGCACGACAACATCAGCCGCCGATCACTCCTTAACCGTCTCAACCGCATGGACGCCTCATCGCTCCATCAGCGCGTTCGCCTCGCCCTCAGGTGGACCCTTACCGCGGCTGCTTCGCGCGCCGAACCTTCTGCGCGACCAGCCCGTCTGACACCTGTGACATCAATGCGCGCAGCCAGCCGAGATCGCTCGGGCGATCCGGCTGCGGATGCCACATCTGATAACACTTGATACGCGGAAACGGGATGGGCGCCTCGACAACCGCGAGCGGCAGAATGCTCGCGTAGTGCGTCGCGAAGCGCCGCGTCGTCGTGAAGATCAGATCGGATTGCAGCAGCGTCTGCGGTACGAGGCCGAAGTACGGCAGCGTGGCGACGATGCGCCGCTCGGCGCGCGCTCTCGCAAACCCGATGTCGATGGCGCCACCGCGCGCGCCGCTATAAGGAGTCGGCGCAAGATGCGGCGCCGCGAGATACGCGTCGCGCGTGAGCGGCGCGCGCGCCAACGGATGGTCCGCCCGCATCAGGCACACAACCGTGTCCGAAAACAGGTCGCTGCGCTCGAAACGCGGATCGGGCTTCGGCCAGTTGCCGATTACCAGGTCGAGTTCGCCCGCATCGAGCGAGGCAGTGTGGTCGAGCATCGGACTCAGCGAATCGATTTCGAGCCGGGCGTGCGGCGCCGCCTCGCGGAACTGCGCGATCACGGTCGGCATGAAAAAGTCGTTCAGATAATCCGGCGCGGCTACCCGAAAGGTGCGGCGCGAACGGCCGGGGTCGAAGTCGCCGTGCGGCGTGGCCACGAAATCGACCTCACGCAACACCCGTTGCGCGGATGCGAGCAGCGACTCGCCATATTCGGTCGGCACCATGCCCGACTTGCCGCGTACGAGGATGGGGTCGTTCAGCGTCTCTCGAAGCTTGCGCAGCGCAGTGCTGATTGCGGGCTGCGTCTGGTTCAGGCGCAGCGCGGTTTGCGTGACGCTGCGCTCGACCAGCAACGTGCGCAGCACGCGAACGAGCCAGATATCGAGGGAGGCGGCGGTGTCGTCCATGGAAAAGAGGGAGGCGAAGTCGAGCGGGCGTCACAAGAATCCGCACGAGAGGCGATCAGCACGCGGTCTATGCGTGGCGCAAAGGTTATAACCTTAGGCCCGATTGCACTGCGGCCGCCATAGCGGGCGCGGTATGTCCGGCATCAGCAGCGCCCGGTCGCCACACGCGCGCCCCACGCACTCCACTGCGCCGAACCGAACGCTCAGATGTTGGGCAAACCCGACGGCAGCGCACTGATCCGCTTCACTTCGCTCGATTCCAGCCAGTTGGGCGTGCGTGCGCAGTACAACACCATCGGCAACGCATCTTCGCCCCAGAACAACTGGTCGTTCAGCCGGAAGGTCGGCACGCCGTACACGCCGAGGCCGATGGCGTCGGCAGTATTGCGCTGCAACTGCGCCTTCACTTCTTCGCTCTTGATGAGTTCGGGGCCGTCCGGTATGCCCACCCGTTCGCACAATTCGGCGAATGCCGCGTCGCTCGACGGATCGCGGCCTTCACGCCAGATGAAGCGGAAGATTTCGCGCACACAGACCACGTCGGCCTGAGCGGCGGTGGCGAGCAGCAGCGGCTTCATGGAGTCGAAAGGATGAGCCGGCGGCATCTTGTACGGTATGCCGAGTTGCTCCGCGCGAAAGAGCGCGTGCCGGTACAGGAAGGTGCGTTTGGCCGGCACGCTGTAAGCCGGCCGTTGCCCCCAGTGACGATACAGGTCGTTCAGCACCACCGGCGTGAATGCGAAGTCGAAGCCCGGCCATTTGTCGTGTTGTTCGAGCAGCAGATACGTGAACGGCGAGACGAAATCGTAAAACCACAGGGGCTGCGCGGCGTCGATGCCAACGGTCATATGTGTCTCCCGGATTGCCTGTCCGACAAATCGGCGGTTGCGTCTGCCAGATCGTCGGAATTGTAATGATCTTACGCGGTGCGGCGGCGGCTTGCACCGTCAATCTGGTTTGCGGCGCTCGTCGGCGCGTGTCTCGCCGATCTCTGCGGCTTCGTTCGGCGCGCCGGGCGCGGCGGCCGCGTCGCCGGCTTCGGTCACCGCGTCGAAGTCCTGGCCGGTACCTTCGTCCGGCTCTTCTTCGGACATCTCGCGCTGCGCTTCGCGGCTTTGCATGAGCCTTGCCCGCACAAAACCGATGTGCTCGCGCAGCACATAGAACTGATCGGCATAGGCGAGCGGCATCTTCAGACCATTCACCGAGTCTTCGATCGCGTCGAGCCGTTGCAGAAGCGACGCGCGCTCGGCCGGCGAATGGTCGCTAAGCGCGCTGCGCTCGATAGCGATCAGTGCGCCATACCAGCGATAGATACGTGACTTCACCCGCCATGCATATAGCGACGGCACGAGCCGCAGCGCCGGGATCAGCAGCACCACGAGCGGCACGACCACCACGAGCAGCCGGTCGGCAAGGCTCGCGAGCCAGAACGGCAAGAGGCGGTACAGAAAGCTCTTGCCCGACTTGTAGTAGCGCGCGGCGTCGTCGCTGATCGTGAAGTCATGGGCAAGCGGCGCAGGGAATTCACCCGCGCGCTGCATGATGTTGGCCCTGCCGTGCACTTCGCGCGCGGCTTCGATCAGCAGGTCCGACAGCGCCGGGTGCAGCGAGTCGCGCGCCACCAGTTCGGCGGTCGGCGCGACCATATGGATCGGCGCGGACGGCAGGTTCTTACCGAGATCGAACGCGCCCATCGGCAATTCGAGTTGCGTCAGGTACGGAAAGCGGCGGGTGTATGCGTCGGCCTGCGTGAAATCGTAGAACTGCACGTTTGGCGTGCGGTAAAGCTTGCCCATGACCGCGGGTTGCGCGGAATCGCCGGCGAGGAAAGCCGCGTCGACCTTCCCGGAGATGAGGGCCTGCGCCGCGTCTTCGCCGGATAGCGGCAGCAGTTTGGTCGCGCCGCCCGGCTCGATGCCGTTGGCCTTCAGGAGCGCGAGCGCCAGTTCCCGGGTGCCGCTGCCTTCCGCGCCGACTGCGAGCCGCTGGCCCTTGAATTCGGAGAGCCGCGCGACCGTCGGCCCGTGATAGAAGATCGCGAGCGGCACATACGACACGCTGCCGAGCGACATCAGGCCGTTGCTTGCTGCGCCGGGCGCTACGCCGTCCTGCACGAAGCCCACGTCGACGTTCGAGTTCGGGTCTGACAGCCGTTTGAGATTTTGCAGCGAGCCTTCCGACGGCAGCACATTCAACGTGATGCGGTTGCGCGCGAGAATCTCCTTGTACTTTTGAGCCGCCGTCCAGAAGCTGCTGCCTTGCGGGCCGGCGCTAATGGTGAGCGTGCTGGGCGGCGCGGGCTGGATCAGGCGCACCGCGAGCCAGATCGCGACGATAGCGATCAGCACGATCGGCCCGAACGACACAGCCAGATCGCGCCACGAGATCGCGACGAAACGGGCAACGAGGTGGGTAGGGCGTTTGCGGCCGGTGGCTGGCTTCATCGGATGACAGGACGGCTACGTCCGGAGTGAACTGAATGGGGCGCTGCGCGTGGCGCCGATGGTACCTGAGATTGCTGCGGCGGCGGAATGGACGACTGGGCAGGGCGTGGAGAAACCCGTAACAAAAAGTGACTACCGGGTAGCGGCCAAGCGGCCAAGCGGCGAGCGCGGGGCGAGGAGCACGCAATGAAGGCTCGGTGACCGGCGAGTGCTTCGGCGGCAAGCAGAGCGCAGGCGGCCATTAAAAAGCGCTCCGGCGACAAGTGCTTCAGCAGGTTAAGCGCATATAAGAAGCAAGTGAACAGCATATGAACGCCTGCAAACATGAGTATTTAACTCAGCCCCCTCGCATCGAGCACAACTAAACCCTTTGCGCTTCTGGCGCGGCTAGATTAAATTGTGCATCGCTGCCGCGAACACACGTTTCGCGCGGCGCGACCCGGCACGACACACAAGAACCGGGCGCGTCTGCGAATATCGCGGCTTGCCGGTCTGCGGACCGCATCGCATGAGCGTCTTCGCCATCGCGTGCGGCACATGGCAGCCGGCCTCCCTTCGCCTCTCGCATCTCGTGTCGCAGCCACAGCCGGCCAATGCCTCGCCGCGCGCCTCGTCGCGCCTCGGGCATGGCCGCAGGTAGTCGTAACGAAGCCGCTTATTCAAGCGGTCCAATGTGAAGCTAAGGAGAGAAGCAATATGAAATCGGTCGGTTTTCTGAAGACGCTGGGCTCGGTGGTGGCAATGGTGGTGGCATGCAACGTCTATGCTCAGGCAAGCGATGCAACGGCAACGGGCACGACAGCCGCTCCCGCCGCCACCGCGAAGGCGAGCAAGAAGGCCAATAGCCAGCTGGGCCGCAAGGTGCGCGCCGCGCTCGCCAAGACGCAAGGCATCGACGTGTCCAACATCGCGGTGCGCGCCCGCGGCGGCGCCGTGACGCTCACGGGCTCGGTGCCCGATCAAGGTCAGATCGACGCGGCCGGCGAGGCAGCGAAGGGTGTTGCCGGCGTGACGTCGGTGTCGAACAAGCTGAACGTGATGCAGCAGTAAGTGCGGCGAGCGGGCGCATCGGTAAGCCCGCTGTGACGGCGCACTGATCAGGCGCTCAGCCGCGCAGCGATCAGCGCGCCTCACACGGCGCGGCTTATGAGGTGGCGGTGCCGCGTCGGGCGTTTTGCGACGCAACGCACCACTTCGATGTGCTCGAACGAAAAAGCTCCGGCAGCCATGCCGGAGCTTTTTTGTTTTGTGCGACGCCGTTGAAGAAACGCCAGCGGCAGCGACGGTTTCATCAGACGCTGCACTGCAAGCCACGCGCCGTCGCCCAATGTGTGGGATGACACATTGGCGACGCCGCGCCAAGCGTACCGTATGCATGAAGAACCGGAGTCAACGCCATGCAAACTACGCTCCTGCGCTATACCGATCTGCCCATCACCGACCGGGCCGCATTCGAACTGGTGTGCGCGCGGCACGGCTTTGCGCCCTCGCACTTCGACGTCAGCATTTGCGCCGATCCCGCCGATGCTGCTCACGAGCGCCTCGTCACCGTGCGACGTGGCGGCTGGGCTCAATCGTATTACGACCGCCAGGGTCAATGGGTCAGACAGTTCGAGGCCGATCTGACCTGCCGCTTTTTCAGGTGACGGTGACGGCGGGAGCCCGGCATCGGGGTTGCGTCATCAGTCTGAGACAAGCCGAAAATCAGACCGGCGTGATGCCAGCATCGCGCGGCCTCACGCCAGCACCAGACGCACGCCTACCAGCGTGAGCGTCGCCGCGAGCAGATTGCGCAGCAGCGCATCCGGCGCGCGCGCGGACAGCATGCTGCCCACCGCGATGCCCGGCAGCGAGCCCACGAGCAGCGACAGCAGCATCGACCAGTCGACCGAGCCGAGCAGCCAATGGCCCGCGCCTGCCAGCAGCGTAAGCGGTACCGCATGCGCGATGTCGGAGCCGACGATGCGGGTTGTCGGCAACATCGGATAAAGCAGCAGCAAAACGGTCACGCCGATTGCGCCCGCGCCCACCGAAGTCAGCGATACGAGCACACCGAGCACCGCGCCCGTCAGCATGGTGAGTCCGAGCGTGCGTCCCTGGCTGGGCGTGCGTTGACGGTGCGCGCCCAACGCCGCGAGTTGCGGGCGGAACACGAGCGCGACTGCCGTGACCAGAAGCGCGATCCCAAGCACGATCTGGATCAGTCGGCTCGCGCCCGGCGTGTCCATCCCATAGCGGTGCAACAGCACCAGCGTGACCGTCGCGGCCGGCACGCTACCGGCGGCGAGCCGCAGCGTCACCTGCCAGTCCACAGAGCCTTTCAGGCCGTGCACCAGCGTTCCGGTCGCCTTGGTGGCAGCCGCGTACAAAAGGTCAGTGCCGACTGCGGTCGCCGGGTGTACGTTGAACAGAAGGACCAGGATCGGCGTCATCAGCGAGCCGCCGCCAACGCCCGTCAGCCCGACCAAAAAGCCGACGAACAGGCCGGAGGCGGAGTACAGCAAATCGATATGGGGAAGAGCCATTGATGAGACCGCTGGCGGTCGGTGGATTGACCGTGGATTGACAGTTAGAGCACGGGCGGCGCGCGTGTTCCCCACCGCCGACGCAGGTCGGCAGATCGGGCGTCAGGCAACGCTCGGCGCAGCGAAAGCCGCTATTGTCGCAAAACTGACGCGCGAGCGTACGAACGGCGCGGAACGCGCGCGCCGCGGCCGTCCGCGCGAGGCTTAACGCGCTGCTCAGCGCTCAAAGCGCGCGACGAATTTCGACGACGCCGAAGGCCGCGAGCATGATCCCGACGAGCCGGTCGATCGCGAGCCGCAATTTGCTGCCGATAGCGTGCCGCGCGAGCGAGACCACCGTCACGAGAAAGCACCACCACGCGATCGAGCCGCAGAAAACGCCGCCTACCGTCGTAAGCGCAATCGTCGACGAAAACGCGCCCCGAGGCGCCAGCGTCGTGAACAACGCGGCGAACATGATGACCGTCTGCGGGTTGGTCAGCGTGAGCAGCAAGGAACTCGCGTAAGCGCGCAGCGCCCCCGTGCGGCCCACTTGCGCGAGCTTGCCGTTCCCGTTCGCTTCGCCGTTGGCCGCGTCGACCGGAGGCTTTTGCAGCAGCGTGCGCACGCCGAGATACAGCAAAAACAATCCGGCTAGCAAATGCAGCGGCCGGTCGTATGCCAGCATGAACTGCGAAATGCCGACGAGTCCGAGCGCTGCGATCAGACCATAGAACGCGTCGCCGCTCGCAATGCCCAAGCCGATCGCGAGTCCGGCACGCGGGCCGCCCGTCAGCGTGCGGCGGATGCAAAGCATACCCATGGGCCCGACCGGCGCGGCAATCGCAAGGCCGACGCCGGCAGCGGTAATGAAGAGGCTGGTCATGGACATGGCTATTTCCGTGAAGTGGTCATGGTCGGTAGCGATACAGTCACCGGGCGGGCCGCATGCATCGCAAAACATTTAGATAATGCGTCGGCATCCGCGAGCATCGCTCAGCATAGCGAGCGCGCAAGCCGCGAGCAAGCGGCCAGCGGTCCAGGAGCAGAGCCAGCGCGCAAGCGCTGCGCATGAATCGACCGTGGATACCCTGGCATCAGGTCGGGCACCGCTTTACTCGGGCATAATTTTCCCCACTCTTACTTTGGAGCCGTCCCGCATGTGGCAGATCGATCAGGTGACGTTGCGCTTGTTCATTGCCGTTTGCGAGGAAGGCACGATCGCGCGCGCCGCGGAACGCGAGTTCATCGCGCCGTCGGCGGTCAGCAAGCGGCTCGCCGATCTCGAGGCGCTTGTCGACGTCGCGCTGCTTTCGCGCAGTCAGCGCGGTGTGCGCGCCACTGCCGCGGGCGAGGCGCTGTTGCGGCATGCACGGCTCATCATGCGCAGCCATGAACGCATGCAGGCCGAGCTGAGCCAATATGCAGCCGGCGCGCGCGGCCATGTTCGCGTGCTGGCGAACGTGTCGTCGATGGTCGAGTTTTTGCCCGAGGCGTTGTCCGAATTTCTAAAGGCGAACCCGCAGATACGCGTGGATGTCGAAGAGCGCGTAAGCGCGGAAATCGTTCGGGGCCTCGAAGAAGGCGTGGCCGATCTCGGCATCTGCCGCGACGTAGTGCCGATGGGAAGTCTCGACGCGCTGCCATATCGAGCCGATCACCTCGCGCTAATCGTGCCGCGCGGCCATCCACTTGCCGGCGAGGCGGCCATCGGCTTCGAGCAGACGCTTGCGTTCGATCACCTCGGGCTCTCGTCGAATGCGTCGGTCAATGCGCTGATGCAGCGGATCGCGGCTGAGAAAGGACGCGAACTCAACTATCGCACCTACGTGTCGACCTTCGACGCCGCCTATCGTTTTATCCAGGCCGGCCTCGCGGTAGCCATTCTGCCGGGCGAGGCGCTGCCCCGTCATGCCGCCGACGAATATGGGATCGTCGCCGTGCCGTTGCGCGAAGCGTGGGCCGAACGGCGCTTCGTGATCTGCGTGCGCGACCGCAACGCGCTGACGCTCGCCGCGTCGCATTTGCTGGAGCACTTGCTGCGCATGGTTTGAGGCATGCGCAGAGGTAGCGTTCCGACTTCCGGTCCGAAGCGAAATCAGGCCGCTCAACCGCTCTTCAATATGCGATTCAAGCGACGTGCATGGCCGCGCAGGTCCGCACTTCGCATCCTCTGAAAAGCCCTTAAGGGTTTCCCCTTTGCGACGGCGCATGCCCGTCCCGCTTGAGTCGCCGGCCATCGTCAACGGCGATGGAGTGCTTCGTCAACGCAGACTTTGCGATGCGGCGTCGCGCAGGCACGCTGTGATCCGTGCTTCATTTCCCCGCATTTTCCGCAGGATTCAAAACATGAGTGATATCAGGGAGCGCGTCGTCGTGACCGAGGTCGGCATGCGCGACGGTCTGCAAAGCATCGCCCAAACGATGCCCACCGAATCCAAACGCCGCTGGATCGACGCCGCCTATGCCGCCGGCGTGCGGCACATGGAAGTGGCTTCTTTTGTGCCGGCGAAGCTGCTGCCGCAAATGGCCGACGCCGATGAGGTCATTGCACACGCGCTGGGTTATGGCGATCTGATCGTGACCGCACTCGTGCCGAACCTGAAAGGCGCGCAACGTGCGCTCGAAGCGGGCGTGCATCGGATCGTCGCACCGATCTCGGTGAGCACCGCGCACAGCCTCGCGAACGTGCGCAAGACGCCGGCCGAAATGATCGACGTGTTCGCGGTAATGCGCGAGGCGATCGACAGCGCGCCGGCTGCAGGCGCGCGGCGTGTGGCACTGATTGCCGGTTTGTCGACGGTATTCGGCTGCACGCTGCAAGGCGCGGTGCCCTATGAAGACATCGCCGCGATTGCAGGCGACGCGGTGCGCGCAGGCGCCGATGTGATCGCACTCGGCGATACGACCGGCGAAGCGACGCCGCGCCAGGTCGGCGAGATTATCGAAATCGTGCGCGGCGTGGCGGGCGACAAACTGCGCTCGCTGCATCTGCACGACACGCGCGGCCTTGCGCTCGCCAACACGTTGGTCGGACTGCAACACGGCATTCGCGAATTCGACGCGTCGCTCGCCGGGCTTGGCGGTTGCCCGCACGCGCCTGGCGCGACCGGCAACGTCAACACCGAAGATCTCGTCTTCATGCTGGAAAGCATGGGCTATGAAACCGGCATTGACCTCACGCGCCTGATCGCGTCGCGTGCAGTGCTCGCCGATGCATTGCCCGGCGAGCCGCTTTACGGCTATCTCGCGCGTGCCGGTTTGCCCACGCAGTTCGCCGCTTCGAGACAGATCGAATCTTTACCCTCTTCGTGCTCACAGGTGCTGCAATGAACGCCCATTCCGCTACCGCCAGTTCCGCCACTGAAGCGCCGCAGCAGAGCGCATTGCCGCTTGCCGGCATTCGCGTGATCGAGTTGTCGCATATGGTGATGGGCCCGACCTGCGGGATGATTCTCGGCGACCTCGGCGCAGAAGTCATCAAGGTCGAGCCGCCGCGCGGCGACGGCACGCGCCGCTTGCTCGGCACCGGCGCCGGTTTTTTCCGCACCTTTAATCGCAACAAGAAGAGCGTCGCGCTCGATCTCGATAGCGAAGCGGGACTGGCTGCACTTCACAAGCTTGTCGACACTGCCGACGTGTTCGTCGAGAACTTCAAGCCGGGCCGCATGGCGACGCTCGGTCTCGACTATGCGTCGCTGCGCGAGCGCAACCCGAAGCTGATCTACGTATCGCACAAGGGCTTTCTCAATGGCCCGTACGAACACCGCCTCGCGCTCGACGAAGTCGTGCAGATGATGGCGGGCCTCGCGTACATGACCGGTCCGGTGGGCCGCCCGCTACGCGCGGGCAGTTCGGTCAACGACATCATGGGCGGCATGTTCGGCGCGATCGGCGTGCTCGCCGCACTGCACGAACGGCATGCGAGCGGGCGTGGCAAGGAAGTGCAAAGCGCGCTCTTCGAAAACTGTGTGCTGCTGTCCGCGCAGCACATGCAGCAGTACGCCGCGACCGGTGTGCCGCCGGCGCCGATGCCGGAGCGCATCAGTGCATGGGCCGTCTACGACGTCTTCACGCTCGCGAACAACGAGCAGATGTTCATTGCCGCGACCGGCGACGGCCAATGGCGCGCATTGTGCGCGATTCTCGGCCGCGGCGATCTGCTCGCCGACCCGCGCCTCGCGACGAACAACGACCGCGTGCTCGCGCGCTCATGGCTGCTGCAAACGTTGGGCGACACCTTGAGCCGTTTCGAAGGCGCGGCGCTCGTGCCGTTGTTCGAGCGCGACCACATTCCGTTCGCGTCGATTGCGAAGCCCGAAGAACTGTTCGACGACCCGCACCTGAAAGAAAGCGGCGGCCTTGCTCGCCTCACGCTAGACGACGGCAGCGAAACCGCCATGCCGTTGCTGCCTATTTCGATCGACGGCGCGCGTTTGCAGCCGCGTCAGCCCATCGCGAAGATCGGCGAGCACACGGAGGCGGTATTGCGCGAGCTGGGTTATGACGAGGCGCAAATCGCGCTGTTGAACAACGACTCGAACCGGGCGCCACGCGAGGCTGCGTGATCCGCAGCGCGCACAGTCAATCAAGCTTATCCGGCGCAGACCGGCATTCAAGGAGACAGACGATGAAGTCGTCGAATCAGACGGTGTATGCGACAGCGGTCGGCGATGCCGGCGCCCTCGGCTTGCCTTCGGGCGCAGGTGCGTCGGCGGGCAGCCGTGCAGAAGAAATAGCGCTGGGCGGCGCGCGCATTTCGGCGCGGCTCGACCGCTTGCCGGCCACGCGTTCCATCTGGAAGCTGGTGATGTTGTTGAGCCTCGGGCTCTTCTTCGAACTGTACGACCTGATGTTCTCGGGCTATATCGCGCCGGGACTCGTGCGCAGCGGCATTCTGACCGCGACGACGCATGGCCTGTTCGGCACGAGCGGCGTGGCGAGCTTCATCGCCGCGTTGTTCGCGGGACTCTTCATCGGAACCGCGGCTTGTGGCTTTCTCGCCGACCGCTTCGGGCGCCGCGCAATTTTCACGTGGTCGCTGCTGTGGTACACGGCGGCGAACGTCATCATGGCGTTTCAGGACACGGCGCTCGGGCTCAATCTATGGCGTTTCATTGCGGGCATCGGCATAGGCGTGGAGATCGTGACGATCGGCACGTATATCTCCGAACTCGTGCCCAAGCACGTGCGCGGCCGAGCGTCTGCGTGTTCGCAGGCAGTCGGTTTTTGCGCAGTGCCGATCGTCGCATTTCTCTCGTATCTGCTGGTGCCTCATCAGTTCTTTGGTCTGGACGGCTGGCGTCTTGTCGTGTTGACCGGCGTGGTGGGCGCGATCGTCGTGTGGTGGATCCGGCTCGGTTTGCCGGAGAGCCCGCGGTGGCTCGCACAAAAAGGCCGGATCGACGAAGCGGACGCGATCATGACGCGGCTCGAAGCGCGAGTCGAACGCGAATACGGACGAGCGCTGCCGGAACCCGCATTGCCCGAACCGGTTCGTGCCCGCGCAGCGTTCCGCGATCTGCTGGTGCCGCCGTATCGCAAGCGCACGCTGATGCTCATCATCTTTCATGTATTCCAGACGATGGGCTACTACGGCTTTGCCAACTGGATTCCGACGCTGCTGATCAAGCAGGGCATTACGGTGACGACGAGCCTGATGTACGCAAGCATCATCGCGGTGGCGGCGCCGCTCGGACCGTTGCTCGGCTTGCTGATTGCCGACCGTTTCGAGCGCAAGACCGTGATCATCTTCATGGCGGCCGTGAATGTGGTGTGCGGCCTGCTGTTTAGCCAGGTGCGCGAGACGGTGCTGCTGGTGAGCCTCGGCGTGTGTCTCGTGCTCGCGGGCAACATCATTTCCTATAGCTATCACGCGTACCAGGCAGAACTCTTTCCGACGAGTATCCGGGCACGCGCAGTGGGCTTCGTCTATTCGTGGAGCCGGCTGTCGGCAATGTTCTCCGCATTCGTGATTGCTGGTTGCCTGAGCCGCTTCGGCGTAAATGGCGTGTTCGTGTTCATATCCGGTGCGATGGCAATTGTGATGCTCGCTATCGGCACGCTCGGCCCGAAGACGCGCGATGTCGCCTTGGAGGACATCTCGAAGTAGGGTCTTTCTTTGGTTCTTGCCTCGCGTATAGACCGCCGGATGCCGCCGCTTTCATCGCCCGTTTCGCCAATGTGCGGTAGCGCTCATTAACGCTCGTCAGACATTTGGCGAAATGGTGTAATGGATCGGCCGGCCTATTCGGTCTCCAGAAGAAATTCACCGCCCAAGTGGGCGATACCGCTCATTTCGAAGCCGAAGAAGTCTTGGACTTGGCGCAAACTTGCAGGATCTTGGGTGTAACGTTTTCTCGCGACGAGAACCGGTGCATTGGCCGGTCGCGTGTTGCGGAAAGGGCGCGCGTTGCAAAGGCGTGCGCCACATACAAACTATCGGATGAGAGCGCCCGGCGTGCCGTTGTTCGCTGGGCCGACTCATCTATCCGCTGCAAAATGGGCGGTCATCAGAGAGATAAATCGTGAGGATTCTTCAACTGGTTCACGCACCACGATTGTCCGGGGCAGAAGTACTCGTAAAAGGTCTTGCGATTCACCATCAGCGTGCCGGACACGAAGTCTGCATGACTTCGCTGTTGCCGCAGCAAGACGACTTCGTCGCTATTCGAGCCGAGCTCGCGGCGGCGGGTGTCATGTGCCGTTTTCCCGATGTGCGGCACGGCAGGATCGGCAAACTGCTGCACCTGTATCGCGTGGTGCGCGAGTTTCGCCCGGATTTCATCATTGCGCATGCGACGCTTGCTGCGCTGTACGTGCGTCTGTTGCCAGTGCACACCCCAATCGCATGGGTGATGCACTCGGGCGTCAACGACTTCGAAAACGGTGCGCTCAAGCGCGCCGAACGCCTGCTATCGCGCCGGGCGAGAGCGATCATCGGCGTCTCGCAACAGAATATCGACGACTACATGCGCGAGATCGGCCGGCATCCTTCGATGGTGGTCATTCCCAATGGCGTCGACGCGTCGCTATTTGCCGGACACGACAGTTCGCCCGCACCCGACAGTGCGGTGCCTTCGAAGCAGATCGTTCAGCTCGGCCGATACATAGAAGGAAAGAGTCAAACGGACACGGTTCGCGCATTCGAGCGTGTACTTCAGGTCGAACCCGAAGCGCGTTTGCTGCTGTGCGGCGTGGTCGAGGAACTCGATTATCACCGCGCAGTGGTGTCGCTCGTGAGGCAACTTGGTCTGGAGAGCAAGGTCAGCGTATGCGGACCGCGCTCGGACGTTGCCGCGGTGCTGCGCTCTTCGCGCGTGTTCGCGATGCCATCGCGCTTCGAAGCCCAGAGCATAGGATTTCTGGAGGCGCTCGCGTCGGGAATTCCGGTCGTGGCGAACCGCATTCCTTCATTCGGTTTCGCGAGCAATCTGGCCGGCGTGAATCTCGTCGATACGACGGACGTCGACGCCTATGCTCATGCGCTCGTCAAGGCATTGGAAACGCCGCGCGCGCACCGGCAACTCGCCGGTTATACGCTGCACGACACCGCGGACCGCTACATGTCGATCGTGCGCAAGTTCGCTCAGCCGATGCAGGTATCGGCCTGAGTCGCTCCTGAGTTCATTCTGAGCTTAAGGACCGGCGCGCCACGCGTTATTGCGCGAGCCGGTCTATTCTCACCGTCTCCGAAAACAGCCCTGGTAGCTCGCCGAGATCGTGCGGTGCGCCCAGGGTGAAGCCGTTCTCCAGCGGATAGCGCGATAGCGCCGGTGCGCCGCCAGTGAAGTAGAAGTCGCCGAGCGTCGCGTCGGTTCTGCGATAAAGCACGAGTGCAGCGCCATGCGTGTCGCGCACATAGCCAGGGAATACATCCGACCACGACATGCCGCGCAACGAAGCTACGTGCACCGGCGTCGCTGCGGGTGCAGCGAGGTCGAGTGTGGCGATGTCGATCAGCGTGTCGGCGTCGGTGCCATTTACACGCGGCGTGACTAGCATTAGCGTGACGCGATCGTCGCCGCGCGACGACGCGACCGTCGTCTTCACGAAGCCCGGCACGAAGTTAGCCGGCAACATTCTGCGTTCGCCGATGCTCATGCGCGCCCCGTCGTTCGAGATGACCGTGAGCGACACGCGTCCTTGCGCCGTCTCCATGGCGACGAGCGACGAGCGCGAGCCCGCGTTGCCGAACGGCAGCAACGCAGCGTTCTGTGCGAGGCCTTGAGCTTGCGCGACGAGCGCAGGGGCGGTGCCGGGATCTGCAGCGCCGGCAGATGACGCAATCCACAAGTCGAGTCCGCTATCTGCGCGCTTCTGCGCAATGAGCACACTGGCTCTGCGCGTGCCGGTGAAATCCGCCGCTACGTATTGCTGAGCGAGTTCAGGTTTGAATGCCGCGTCCGTTTGCAACCAGAGGCGGGGTGCATCGAAACGATCGCCCAAACTGCGCAGTAGCCAGAAGGCGGTACCGTTCTCTCGCGCAGTAACAACCATCAGGTCAGTTTTGCCGTCGCCGTCGAAGTCGCCGAGCAGGAAACGCGCGCTGTCGAAGCACAGTTTGTCGCCCGCGCAGCTCGGCGCGGTGGCGTCTGGGTCGAACGGCACAGCGGCTGCATACCAGAGCGCCGGGGGCGCGGCTTTTTCGAGCGACGCTGCGTAGACGTTAAAGCCGGGACCATCGTGCTGCCGCTGCACATAGATTGCGGATTGTGCTCCCGTGCCCGTCACGTCTGCGTACATTGCGGTGGCGAGCCGCAGATCGTTTGCCTGGATGCGTTGCGTCGTGGCCCAACGGTAACGCGTGGTGAGCGCGGTGCAGCCGCGCATTGTCAGCTTGCCGTCGTTTTCACCGAGGCAATGACGCATAGGCGTGTAGACGAGGCCGAAGTCCCACGGCGTCCAGCGTTGCGCAAGGTCCCACTGATCGCAGCTTTCGGAGCGCAGATAGCCGTCGCGCTCGGCGATGCATTGCGACGTCGCCACGCTGACAAGCGCCGCATTGCGCGCGTTGCCGGGATAGACCGGTACCGGCTCCCATCGCCATTGCTGCGCGGCGGATCCATTGCATGCGGCGAGCGTGGGCGCACGGCCGGGCCCGTTTGCAGTTACGCAGCGATTCGTCGCGACATTGAATAGCTGTATGGGACGCGCCTGGAAGTCCGGCACGCGGCGATCGCTGCGATCTGCGAATGCATAGCGCCGCGCGATCCAGTTGCCGTCCCACTGGAACTCGCCGAATACATGCGACGACTCGCTTCCGTCGATCGAAAAATAGCTCGCGACAATGTCGCGCTTGCGCTGCACTTCGGTTGCGGGAACATTGGCCGGCCAGCCGCCCGTCGGGTATGTCACGTGATAGACGATCGGCACGCTCTTCGCGAGAGTCTGCGCAACATGACGCGCAATGCGTGCGGCAACGATGTGATCCGGATGTTCGACAAATGGTACGGTGTCCGGATTAAGCGTGTAGATCAGCGTAGCCGGAGCGAGAATTGCCTTCAATGTGGCCGACAGCGTATCGCGGTCGTATTTCATGCGCCCCGAGCCGTCCGTGCTCATCGGATACGAGAAAAGCGTTGCGCGCTGCTCCCACAGCAAGCCGAGCGGTTGGCGTCCGCCGCGCACGCCTCCGCCGGGCAGCCGCAATTCGAGCAGGCGAACCTGGGGCTTTGCTTTCAACACCATTTGATGCACGAGCTTGCCGGCAATCTCGACGTTCGATTCGCTCCACGCGTCAGGCACCCCCGCCATGCGCGAATATGCGAGCCGGGAGGCACGTTCGCGCGTGAGCACGTAGGAGAAGTTCGCACCGTTTGCGCCGCCGATCAGATGCACCGTAGTGATGCACCATCCGGCATCCAGACGCTCGCTGATCGCGGGATCGACAAACAGCAGATCGTCGTCGAGATGCGCGACGACCGTGACGAGTGTGCCCGCTTTGCAGGCGGCTGCGCGCGCTGTCGCTGGGAACATGGCGCACACGAGCACTGCGAGCACCGCGACAAGCGCAATGCATGATTCCCGAACAGAACTGGCTACTGCTGATCGCATGTCGATTCGAGCCGTTAAAAGTGGGCTCGATCATACTGCAATGGTCTGACGTTCCACGTTGCCGGGATAACACTGCGCGCGACATGATGTCCGCGCTTTGCCGATCCGTATATGTCCGCGCGATTAGCGGAAGTACGCCTTGGTGTTTTCGTGGACGTCCGGGTGAGCGAGTAGCTCGGCCGGCGTGAGCCACAGATAGTCGCTGTGCTGATCGGGCCGCCCGATCTGCTGCGTGTTGCTTGGCGACAGCGCATAGGCGAGCACGATGTAGTGAGTCGACACGCCGGGCTCTGCCGCGAAATTGTCGCTGTAATGATGTTCGAATACGCCTTCGAAGCGCGCGGACGAACGCGCAAGCTTTGCGATACCCAGTTCGGCATCCGCAATGCGCGCGAACGCGGCGTCGAGCGTTTCATCTTTCAGAATGCGGCCACCGGGCACAAACCACGTGCCGCGCGCGGGCCGGTTCCGGCGATGGCCGATCAGGATTCGTCCGTCTGCGTCCCTCACGATCAGATCGATCGCGACGAGTGGCGTTAGACGAACAACGTCGAGAAAGTCGATCTCCGTCAGCATTTCAGTTCCTTAAGCGAAGGTGCGATGTCCGGCGCGACTTTTCTGTTGCAAGCGCCCGGATGGCTAATGATCGCTAGTAATCGCCGCGGTTGTCATCGTCGCGGGTCAGCTTCTCGGCTACATAGGCGAACAGCAACAAGATCACGAGTGTGCCCGCCGCCGCAAGCACAAACGCGCCGGCCACCGCCGCGAGTAACAGCTTGATCCATGCAACGCCGTTCATTGGGCGGCTCCAGCGCGTCGATAAGAATGCTAGCTTCACCGGCGCGGAGTTTTTGTGCGCTACCTAGCTATCGCGGCGGTTTCGCCGCGCGATGTCGCGTACCGATCACGTCATGCGTCCGGATCTCTATCGGGCAACGTAGCCTTCCGGCGCAGTCACCGCGTCCTTGAACACGTCGGCGTTCCCCGACAGCACATAGAGAGGCGCGGGCGACAGCTTCAGGTTCGCCACGCCGTCGCGATACGGTACAGCCGTTGCGTTGCCCATCATGTCGAGCGCAGTGACTTCGCCGCTCGTGCCGGGTGCGTCGACACGCAAGCGGTAGTCGACGCTTTGTCCTGCGTTGAAACCGGTTTTCGCGCTCCATCGGCCGTTGTCGTGAGTCCACAGCGCAGTCACGATCTTGCCGCCGCCAAGCCTTCTGAACGCATATGCATGGACACCTGCTGGCAGGCCCTTCAAAGGACCAAGCGTATTGGTTCCGTCGATGATGCGTGTCATTGCCGCAACCGCGAGTGCCGCGGGTTTTGGGCTGATCCGCGAGGGACCATACGCGCCTTTCGCGTGTTCGAGCTCGAAGAAGATGCCATAGCCCGGCGCGGCATCCGGCATGTCCGCAAGATAGAACACGTAGGTCATGTCGGCGCCCTCGCCGAGCAGGATCAAATGCGTGCGGGCGACAACCGCGGCTTGTGCGTACAGCACGTCCGCGCCTGGATAGTTCTTGCCGTACGATTCGCCGATGTCGTAACTGATGCCCGTTTCGGTAACGAAGAGCGGCGCGCCCGGCTTCAGGTATTGACGCATTTCGTGGCGCAACGCACGCATTGAAGCAGCCAGTGCTCCGGATACGGTGCCCTCATTGCGTGTGTCGGCGACACGCTCCGGCGGGTGCGATGGCGTCGTGCCGATGTCGTAATAACCGTGAACGGTCATGCCGTCCATATAGCGTCCGATGCCTAGCGGACCCAGACGGCGCATCCACGTCACGTTGCCCTGCACCGATGAATACGTGAGCCCCATGACCACCGCATGCGGGTCTGTCTGATGGATGCCTTCCCACACTGCCTTGTACATCGCGACGAAATTTGCGTCGCTATCGCGCCACGGCAATCCGCCATCCGCGTCGGGCTCCCACGTCACCTGATAGTAGTTGTCACGCTGCTTCGGAAAATACGTGGTGCGGACCCGGTTCGATTCCGCGCCGACCTTTGCCATGTAGTCCTTCATCTGCGCGAGTGAAGTAGGTGCGTAGCTATGAGTCTCCTTGCCCGTGGGGCTTGCCCACTTCGGGATGCCGTCGAGCTGGATCAGACGCATGATGTCGCCGCGCTGGAAGTACGGCGTGAGCTGCTTCGTCGCGGGATTGAAGGTGCCCGGCTTATCGGGCTCCTCCATATACCAGTTGCGATTGTCGTTGGCCCACGTCAGGCCGAGCGCGGTATAGACCGGACGGTAGCCGTCGCCGTCGCAGCAATGCTGGCCGGGCGCGAGATAAGCGGTGCCCTGGCCGCCAAAGCGGTGCAGGTCGTCGTAGGGAAACCGCACCGGGGGCAAGGCCGGCGCGTTATCGGGCAGTACCCCGAAGGTCGCGATTCCTGCGGGACGTGTGCCGCGCGATTCGAGCTGGCCTCGCGCACGTTCGAGCGAGGCCGACACGGCAAAGTAACCCGCTACGGTAGATGAGCAACTTAGCGTCGCCGACGTCGTGCCCGCCGCGACGCCGAAGCTCCCACTTGCACGCACAACGTTCCACGTGTCGCGTATCTGCCAGTTGAGCGTGTCGTTTTGCGGTGCGCGCGTGGTGATGACGAGCGTGAACGGTTTCGACGCGGCGAAGAGGCGCGTGCCGTCGCTGGGCGTGTCGGCTTCGATGAGATCGCCGTTGGATGCCGCGCGCGTCTGCGATGACGGCGCCGAGCAGCGCAGACCTTGACCCGACGGCGCTTTAAGATCCGCTGGCGCTGCGGATGCGGCCGCGGCCGCAGCGGCTGCGTCGCATTGAGCCGGGAAACACCACAGTAGGGTGACGACGGCGAAAAAGAGGGCGGCGGGCCGCGTTGGAGTGCGCGCTCCGGATGGATCGCTCAAGCTCCGCGTTGCGCCGTATTTGCTTCGATTCGACATACATTCCCCCGTGCGGTTCGCGGCGTATGTGGACGCGCGAACGTCGTCAAACTGCTAATTCACCAGGTCAGAGCCGCCTCGGTATAGCGTCCGTTTCGGCGTGTTGCGGAAAGCGCATAGTGCAATTCCGCAATTTCGTGGCGGTTTCCGCCGGTTTCCGGTCTCGCGCCTTACGCTTCTGGTCCGTCATTTGCGCTGCCCCGTTATCCGATGTTATTTCGATGTTTCAGGTCTGAAACATTAATCGGCATCTTTATATTCAAGTCGCCCAATAAGAACAAATTAAATAATTTAAGTGAGCAGTAACGCGCCTATATTAGACACTTCTTTGCGCTATTGAAGTGCGTGGTGTCCATCGAACTCGCGAAGTTGCGCAGCAAGTTGGGCGGCGAGCCTTGGCGCGGAGGAGAAAACATCTGCACATCGCGCAGAAACCGGCAAAAACAGCTTTATAACAGCGACCGGCGCGCGCGGATTGGATTGTAACCGCCCTTTTTTGAGTCGTGATCCAGTGTGCGGTGGCGAACGAAATGCGCTCCTGGTTTGCACTAACATTCGCACAACGCCAATTCAATGATATGCGGAATCGGCAATTAATTCGGTGCAATTCGGTGTCGGCAGAATATTGCCGAAAATCACCGGCGAGCCACCCCTGTCAATGCGCCAACATGTCAACACTATCGGTCATGGCGGCTAAATACTTGATTTAGGGTGGCTATGATGCACTGCTCGGAGTCGGCCCGTAGTGGCCGTGACGGTGAAGGAAGCCGTTTTCTGGTGAGGAAGCTATGACCTGCGCGAGTCTCGAGTCAGCAATGCTGCGCTGGGTGCACGCACCGAACAAAGGGATGCGTCGCATCGCGATATTGATGTTCAACGACTGCTCGCTGCAAGGCGCCGGCGTCGTAGCCGAAGTGTTTCAGGCGGCGAACGATCTCGCGTCCACGGGCTCCGGCGGCTGTTCTTATGACGTGTGTTTCCTGTCGGCAGACGGCGGCATGGTGACTTCATCGTCGGCTCTGCGAGTGTGGACGGATGGTCTCGACGCGAGACATTACAGCGGCTTCGACGCGTTGTACGTGGCCGGCGGCAAGGGTGCCCTGGCCGCTGCGAAGGACGAACGCCTGATTGCCTGGTTGCGCCGCGTGCGTCACAACACAGGGATGATCCGGCCGATCGCGGAAGGGCGCGCACTGCTTGACGCGGCGTATGTGCCCGACGCAACCGGCGGCAGCGAGTTGCGCGAGCCGTCGGCACTGCCGCGCCAGACCGAGCAGACCGCCGACGCAGGCGATCGTCTCGAGTCCATGCGGAGTGCGCTCGCAATGATCAAGCGCGATCTGGGCGCCGCGACCGCGCGCACCGTTGCGGAGCGTTTGCTGGCCGATTCGTGCTCGAACCTCGGTCCGCTGCTGAGCGAAGACGGCGCGCTCACGCCGGGTGACAAGGTCCGCGCGGCGGCGCGCTGGCTGCAGGAAAACTGTCAGCAGTCGATTTCGATTGCCGACGCTGCGCAGTTCGCGGCGATGAGCGAGCGCAACTTTCTGCGCCGCTTCAAGATGGAAATGGGCATTACGCCCTCCAGTTTTCTGCTGCACGAGCGTCTTGCAGTGACGTGCAGTCTGTTGACCGAGTCCGAACTGCCGGTCGACAAAATCGCGCGACGCACCGGCATGGGCAACGGTGACAGGCTCGCGAAGGTGTTTCGCAAGCGAATGAGAATTTCGCCTACGGAGTTCCGGATTCAAAGCCGCCGCATGGTGGGCCAATAGCCTCGACGGCGCGAACCGGGCCCGCCTGATACACGCAGTCGCCACGTCTGCTCTGGCGTTATTGAAGAATCATAAGGATTACGAATATGTTGACTCAGGGAACCGAAAACGGCGCGTCTTCCAATGCGAGTGGCGAGGCAACCGGCGCGCGTTGCACGCGCATCGTCCCCGTCATCCTTGCGGGCGGATCGGGCACGCGGCTGTGGCCGGTGTCGCGCGAGAACTATCCGAAGCAGCTCATCGACGTGGTGGGTTCGGATTCTCTGCTGCAAGCCACTGCGCGGCGCATGAACGGATTCCCGTCGAACTGGCAGGTCGACGCTTCACCCATCATCGTTTGCGGAGAAGAGCACCGCTTCGTGATTGCCGAGCAGTTGCATGAGAACGGCGTCGAGGCGCGCCTGATCGTCGAGCCCGCTCGTCGCGATACGGCGCCCGCGCTTACGCTCGCGGCATCGCTTGCGTGTGCGGACGGTAAGGACGGCATTCTCGTCGTGATGCCGGCCGATCATTCGATCGCTGATCTCGGCGCATTGCAGGCCGCGCTGGAAAGCGCAGCGCTTTACGCGGAACGAGGCGCGATCGCGACGCTGGGCGTGCCGCCCACGCGGCCGGATACTGGCTTCGGCTATATCCGCATCGGTGCCGCGTTGCCCGACGGTGGGCATGCGATCGACGGCTTCGTGGAGAAGCCAGCGGAGGAACTCGCTGCGAAGTACGTTGCCGCGGGAACGTACTGGTGGAATAGCGGCATCTTCATCGTGCGTGCGAGCGTGTGGCTCGATACCCTCGCGCGCCTCCAGCCCGAGATGCACGCTGCGTGCGAGCGCGCATTCCGTGACGGGCGCAGCGAAGGCGCGTATTTCCGGCCGCTCGTTGACGCGTTTCTTAGCGCGCCTGCCGATTCGATCGACTACGCCGTGATGGAGCGCCTGACCGATACACCGGACGCAAATGCGACCGAGCCTGCTCGCGCAGACGGCGCATCGCCGGCGGGTGTGGTCGTCAGGCTGGAGGCCGGCTGGTCCGATCTGGGTTCGTGGGACGCGGTGTGGGCCGCGATGGAGAAAGACGCCAACGGCAACGCAGGGCGTGGCCGCGTGACGTTCGAAGGAGCGGTGTCGAGCTACGCGCACTCCGAAGGACGCCTTGTTGCGTGCGTCGGCACGACGAATGTGGTGGTCGTCGAAACCGCTGACGCGGTGCTCGTGGTGGACCGCTCGCATGTGCAGGACGTCAAGGGTCTCGTGTCGCGCATCAAGGCGCAGCACGCACCGGAAGCCGATGCGCATCGCAAGGTGCATCGTCCGTGGGGTTTTTACGATTCGATCGACCACGGCGAACGCTTTCAGGTAAAGCGCATCGTCGTGTCGCCCGGCGCACAGCTTTCGCTCCAGCTGCATCATCACCGCGCGGAACATTGGGTCGTGGTGCGCGGCACGGCGCTCGTCACGCGAGGCGAAGAGCAATTCCTGCTGAGCGAGAACGAGTCGACTTACATCCCGCTCGGCACGCGCCACCGGCTCGAAAACCCGGGCAAGGTGCCGCTCGAAATTATTGAAATCCAGTCGGGTACTTATCTGGGCGAAGACGACATCGTGCGATTCAACGACAACTACGGCCGTTGCTCATAGGCAGCGGGCCGGACGGGTTGCGAACAGGAACGGCCAGTACGAGGTAAGCAAAATGCGCAAGTTTCAGGATTTGCTCGCGCGAATGTTCGATGTCGCGTTGGTGCTGGCGGGTGCGGCGGTAGCGTCGCAGATCCGCTTCGATTACCTCGCTCAATCTGGTTTCTATTGGGCGCTGGTGATGTTTGCCGCTGCCTTCGCGCTGGCGATCTTTCCCGCGTTCGGCGTGTATGAATCGTGGCGCGGCCGCTCGAAGCTGATGCTGGCCGGTCAGGTGTCGCTTGCATGGCTGATCGTGCAGGGCAGTGCGCTCGTGCTCATGTATTCGCTGCATCGGATCGACTTCGTGTCGCGTTTGTGGTTCTCTTACTGGACTGCCGTAACAGGTGGCTTGCTGATCTCGTACCGGCTCATCACGCATGCGGTGCTTGCGCGAGCACGCAGTGCGGGCATGAATCTGCATCAGGTGGCGATAGTAGGGAGCGGCTCGCAATGCGACGCGATCATTCGCCGTATCGAATCCGCACCCACCACGGGATTTCGCGCGACGGCGGTCTACAACACGAGCCCGGAGAAGTCGCCGGTCACGAGTACGCGGGTGCCGGTGTTCGACAGTGTGGATGCGCTCGCTGAATACATCCGCACGAACGATGTTCACGAGTTGTGGCTGATGTTGTCGCTCTCCGAAGAGCCGTTGATCTGTTCGCTCGTCAGCGAGTTTCGCGACGATCTGGTGAACATCCGTTTCATGCCCGATGTGCGCAGCCTGGCACTCTTCGAAGGCAGCGGCGTGATCGACGTTCTCGGCGTGCCGGCGATCAACCTGGTTGCGTCGCCGCTGTCGGCGAACTCGATGCTGAAGAAGGAGATCTTCGACCGCCTGTTCGCGGCCGCCGCGCTCCTTTGCCTCGCTCCGGTTCTGCTTGCTATCGCCATTGCGGTGAAGCTGTCTTCGCGTGGGCCGGTGTTTTTCAGGCAGAAGCGCAAGGGTGCGGACGGACGTGTATTCACCATCTACAAGTTCCGTTCGATGCGCCTGCACACCGAAGAAAAAGGCACCGTCAAACAGGCCACGCGCAACGATCCGCGCGTGACGAAGGTGGGTGCGTTCCTGCGCCGCACGAGCCTCGACGAACTGCCGCAGTTTTTTAACGTATTGCGTGGCGACATGTCGGTCGTAGGACCGCGTCCTCATGCGCTCGAGCACGACGACCTCTATCAGAAAGTGGTCGCGGGCTACATCAATCGCTATCGGATCAAGCCGGGCATTACAGGTTGGGCGCAAATCAACGGCTTTCGTGGCGAGACCGACCGCATAGAAAAAATGGAACGTCGTGTCGAACATGACCTCTACTACCTGGGGCATTGGTCGTTCGCACTCGACATGCGGATCATCGGCGCGACGATTGTTGCCGGACTGGTGCATCGAAACGCTTACTAGTTGTTAACAAAGCACGCGGGGCGTCGCCTTATCTGGGGAACGCCGCTCCCGCGCAAGGAGGAAATGTTATGAGCTCGCTTGGTACACGCACGGGAAGTCTTACGGTTTTCGCCATCGCTGCATTGCTCGCGGGCTGCGCCGCCGCGCCTGGTCAGCGGATGGACACACCGGCCATGCTTCAGGAAACAGGTGGCGATTTCAGCACCGAACCCGCGCAGCAACAGACGATACCGATTACCGATATCAATCTGTCGCTGGTGCGCAAGATGCGCACCGAGCAAACCACTGCCGCACTGCCGCCCGAAACACTGGCGCTTTTCGGCAAGCCGACTCCCTATCGCGTGGGCCCCGGCGACGTGCTGCAAATCGTCGTGTGGGATCACCCGGAACTCGCGGCAGCTTTGGGCCAGCCGGCGCAGAACGGCAAGACGACCGACGCGGCATCGGGCTTTCTCATCGACGAAAAGGGCGATGTGCAGTTCCCGTACGCGGGCACGGTGCACGTGGCCGGCAAAGACGTCGGCACGATCCAGAAGGAACTGTATAGCCGCCTGAGCAAGGTCTATCAGAAGCCGGAAGTGACCGTGCGTGTAGCGTCTTTCCGCGCTGCGCAGATTTACGTAGACGGTGAAGTGCGCACGCCTGGCACGCAGTCGATCAACGACATTTCGATGTCGCTCACGAGCGCGATCAACCAGGGCGGTGGCTTCAGCCCGAATGCCGATCGCAGCCGCGTCGAGCTGGTTCGTAATGGCGTCACGTATCAGCTGAACATGGACGAGCTGCTCAAGCGCGGACACAACCCGTCGAACATCTATCTGCAACCGGGCGACGCGATCCGCGTGGCCTCGCGCGAAGACAGCGGTGTCTATGTGATGGGCGAAGTGAACAAGCCTGCGACGATCACGCCGATGCGCAACGGTTCGCTGACGCTTTCGCAAGCCATTTCGGATAGCGGCAGCTTCGATTCGAACACAGCCGCCACGCGGCAACTGTTCGTGATCCGCAACTCGACGAGCGATTCGCCGCAGGTCTATCACCTCGACGCAACCTCGCCGGTCTCGATGATTCTCGCCAACCAGTTCGAGCTGCAACCGAAGGACGTGGTGTATGTCGGTCAGGGCGGACTGGTTCGCTTTAACCGTGTGTTGAACCTGCTGCTGCCGGCAATCAATGCGGCTGTGACTGGTGCCGTGCTCGCGAAATAACGACCCTATAACGTAAATCAGAACCGCCGGGTTCCGCTGGGTGACCAAAATGGCAATCAATTTCGAAAACCGCTACACCGACGTGTCCGGACCGGACGAGCTTCATCTGTCGGACTATCTCCGCACGATCGTGCGGGGCTGGCGCACCATTGCTATGGTGACGCTGATCGCGCTCGCGCTGGGGTGCGCGTACGCTTTCCTGGCCCCGCCAACGTATCGAGCGGATGTGTTGTTTCACGTCGAGGACAAGACGGCGAATGCCAACGCGAACGGCAAGGACTCCTTGCCGCCGCTCACGGGGATGTTCGATACGAAGCCGTCGACCGCGGCCGAGATCGAGCTGCTCAAGTCGCGTCTCGTGACCGAGGAGACCGTTAAGAAACTGCATCTCGACATCACCGCTACGCCGCGCTACATGCCGGTTATCGGCAGCCTGATTGCCGGGCTCGTGAACGGGCAGTGGGGCTTCAAACTGCCGCAGTTCATCAATCTGTCCGGCTACGTTTGGGGCAATGAGAGTATCGCGGTGTCGCGTTTCGACACGTCGAAAGAGATGTACGACACGACGTTCACGCTGATCGCCGGCAACGACCGTTCGTATGTGCTGCGCGACAAGAACGGCATTGCGATTCTGTCTGGCCACGTTGGCGAAACGGTTGAAACCGACACGGCGGACGGTCCGATCGCCCTGCGTGTCGATTCGCTGACCGGCGCGCCGGGCTCGCAGTTCGAGTTGTCGCGTGCATCGACGTTGAGCACGGTTGATCGTTTGCAGAAAGCGCTCGTCGTGCAGGAAACCACGCTGCAGTCCGGCGTGATCCGCGCGAGTCTCGAAGGCGGCGACAGCGCGTTGACCGCGGCGATCGTCAACAGCATGGCGCGTGAATTCGTGCGCCAGGACGTTGCGAGCCGTTCGACGGAAGCCGAGCACATGCTTGCATTCCTCGATCAGCAATTGCCGGGCTTGCGCAAGGAGCTGGACGACGCCGAACAGCGCTACAACAAGTTCCGCAACACGCACGGTACGGTGGATCTTGGCGAAGAGAGCCGCTTGCTGCTTCAGCAGATCGTCGACAACAAGACCAAGCTGCTGGACCTGCAAACGCAACGTGCAGAGATGTCGCAACGCTTTACTGCGAACCACCCGGCGGTCGCGTCGCTGGATGCGCAAATCGCAGCACTGCAGGGCGCGCAGACCAATATGAACCGCAGCGTATCGGTGATGCCTGACACGGAGCAGACCGCGTTGCGTCTGTTGCGCGATGTGCATGTCAATACCGAGCTCTACACGAACCTTCTCAACAGCGCGCAACAACTGCGCGTGGCGAAGGCTGGTCAGGTCGGCAACGTGCGGGTGGTCGATTTCGCCGAGGCGCCGGATGAGCCGGTGCGTCCGAAGCGCGTGATCGCAATCCTGATCGCGCTTGGCGGCGGCCTCGTGCTCGGCATCATGCTGACCTTCTTCAAGCGCGCGATGTACGGCGGCGTGGAGCGTCCTGACGAGCTCGAAGCGGTGCTGGGCGTCCCGGTGTTCGCCGTGGTGCCGCGCAGCCAGACGCAGTTGCGGTTGCAGGAAAATGTCATGTTGCGCCGTCGCGGCTTGCATGTTCTCGCCCAGCAGGCACCGGAAGATATCGCCGTCGAAGGCGTGCGGAATCTGCGTACCTCGCTGCAGCTTTCACTCGACCACGCACCGAATAACGTGGTGATGATCACCGGTTCGCGGCCCGACGCGGGCAAGTCGTTCCTGTCGGTGAATCTGGCGGCACTGGTGGCGTCGGCAAACAAACGCGTGCTGGTTATCGACGGCGACATGCGGCGCGGTGACGTGCACTCGCATTTCGGCATTGCGCATCAGCCCGGTTTGTCGGATGTGCTGAGCGGCGGCGATCTCGCGTCGATGATCCAGCGTGACGTGCTGCCGGGTCTGGACGTGCTGGCGAAGGGCACGCTGCCGTCGCATCCGTCCGAACTGCTGATGAGTTCGCGCTTCGAGTCGATGCTCGAAGAACTGAAAGCGCGTTACGACCTGGTGATCATCGACACGCCGCCGGTTCTCGCGGTGACCGATTCGACGCTGATCGGCAAGCATGCGGGTACGACACTGCTGGTGGTGCGCCATGGCCGTCATCCGGTGAATGAAATTGCGGAGACCGCCAAGCGTCTTCGTAATGGAGGCGTCGGACTCAGAGGTGTATTGCTCACTGATGTGCCGCAGGAAGGAGCATTCCTCGGTTCGGGTTATCAGGGCGGCTATTACGGATACGACAGTATCGCGGGTTGAAAGACAGTATTACAGGTTGAAAATCGGGGCTGAGTTTTCTCGCCACAAGTACTAAAAAGTTCAAAAGGGGAAGCTTCATGAAACGCAAGGTCGCGCTGATCACGGGGATCACGGGGCAGGACGGGTCGTATCTTGCCGAGCTGTTGCTCGCTAAGGATTACGAAGTTCACGGCATCAAACGCCGCTCGTCGCTATTCAACACAGATCGAATCGATCACCTGTATCGCGATCCACACGATCCGGAACAGCGGCTCTTTCTGCATCATGCGGATTTAACGGATTCCACCAGCATTCTGCGCGTGATTCAACGCGTGGAGCCGGACGAGATTTACAACCTGGCGGCGCAAAGTCACGTTGCAGTATCGTTCGAAGAGCCGGAATACACGGCTAACGCGGACGGTCTCGGCACGCTGCGTATTCTCGAGGCTATCCGCATCCTGGGACTCCAGAACAAGACGCGCTTCTATCAGGCGTCGACTTCGGAACTGTATGGCCTCGTCCAGCAGGTGCCGCAATCGGAGACCACGCCGTTCTATCCGCGCAGCCCTTATGCAGTGGCGAAGATGTTCGCGTACTGGACGACCGTCAACTATCGCGAAGCCTATGGCCTTTATGCATGCAACGGGATCCTGTTCAATCACGAATCGCCTGTCCGCGGCGAGACCTTCGTGACGCGCAAGATCACGCGTGCCATTGCCCGTATCGCGGTCGGCATGCAGAAAACGCTGTATCTCGGCAATCTTTCCGCGTTGCGCGACTGGGGCCATGCGCGCGACTACGTCGAGATGCAATGGCGCATGCTCCAACAGGAGCGGCCGGAGGATTATGTCATCGCCACTGGTGTGCAGTACAGCGTGCGTCAGTTCGTTCAGCACGCTGCCGCCGAACTGGGCGTTACCGTGCGTTTCGAAGGCACAGGTGTCGAGGAAATCGGCATTGTCGAGAAGGTGGAAGGGCGCGAAACCAGAATGTCGCCGGGCGACGTGATCGTGCGTGTCGATCCGCGCTACTTCCGGCCGGCGGAAGTCGAGACGCTGCTCGGCGATCCGTCCAAGGCGCATGCGCAGCTCGGATGGCAGCCGACCACGTCGTTCGCTTCGCTCGTCAAGGAGATGGTTCGCTCCGACTTTCAGATTGCACGTCGTGACGCGCTCGTCACGCTCGCCGGTTTCACGGCGCTCGAACATCACGAGTGACTGCGATGAACAAACATTCACGCATTTTCGTCGCGGGGCACCGCGGCATGGTCGGCTCTGCGCTGGTCAGACGGCTCGCTGCCGCGGGCTATACCAACGTGATTACCCGGTCGCGCGTCGAACTCGATCTCACGGATCAGGCAGCCGTGAACCGCTTCTTTCAGGCGGAGAAGATCGATGTCGTGCTGCTAGCCGCGGCGCGCGTGGGCGGCATTCTCGCCAACGCGTCGCGGCCGGGCGAGTTCATCTATGAAAACCTGGTGATCGAAACCAACGTGATTCACGCGGCGTATCGCGCACAGGTGGAACGGCTCGTCTTCTTCGGATCGTCGTGCATTTATCCGAAGCAGTGTCCGCAGCCGATTCGCGAGGAATATCTGTTGACCTCGTCGCTCGAGCCCACCAACGACGCGTACGCGATTGCGAAGATCGCGGGCGTGAAGTTGTGCGAGGCGTACAACTGCGAATACAACACGCAATACGTGTCGTTGATGCCGACCAATCTGTATGGCCCGAACGACAACTACGACCTGAACAGCAGTCACGTGTTGCCCGCGCTTTTGCGCAAGGCGCATGAAGCGAAGCTGAACGGAGCGGACACGTTGACGGTGTGGGGCTCGGGCACTCCGCGCCGCGAGTTCCTGCATGTCGACGATCTGGCAGCGGCTACGTTGTTCGTGCTTGAAAACAACGTGACCGAAGGTCTCTTTAACGTGGGCGTCGGCGAAGATCTGTCGATTCGCGAACTGGCGGAGTGCATTTGCAAGGTGGTGGGTTTCGAGGGCGAACTGGTGTTCGATGCATCGAAGCCGGATGGCACGCCGCGCAAACTGCTCGACGTCTCGCGTCTTGCGAAGATGGGCTGGCGCTCGACGATCGGACTCGAGCAGGGAATCGCGTCGACGTATCGGGATTTCGTCGAATCGTATACCGGGTCGGCGACTACGGCTGCCATGCAATGACGCCTTGTCGAGGAGCTGCATAAAAATGTCTGCATCAGTCACCATCTTCCACAACGTCGTATGGTCGCGTCACAAAGGTGTCGTCTTTTCTGCGCTGCATAATATTTCGGCATCCGGAGCAATTCGCTATTCGATGGTCCAGATCGCCGATACCGAGCACGACCGCATTGGCTTCTCCGATGTCGATTATTCGTACCATCGGTATCCGATGCAAAAGCTGTTCGACGGCTGCTACGAAGACGTGCCGACAATCAAGATGATCGCCCGGCTCACATGGGAGGTGCTGAAGGCCAAGTCCGATCTGATCGTGCTTCCCGGCTATCACCGTCCGGAATATTGGGCGATGCTTGCGGCGTGCATCGTGACGGGCAAGCGGCGCGCGGTGTTTTGCGATTCGACAGCGCGGGATCGGCCGAAGAAGCTCATTACGTCGATTCCAAAGCGCGTGTTCTTTTCGCTGTGCGACGGCTATTTCGGGTTCGGCGAACGCAGCCGCGATTATCTGCTGTCGCTCGGCGCGAAGCGGGAGAAGATTTTCGTGCCGTGTCAGGCGGCCGCGTTGCCGGGCTCGTTTTCCCCGGAACGCGCGTTAGTGGAGCGCGTCGCCGCGCGCGCCGGCAATCCCCCGGTTTTTCTGTACGTGGGACGTCTGTCGGAAGAGAAGGGCATCGGCACGCTGATCGAAGCGTTCGCCGGCCTGCGCAAGCGTATTCCTGCAGCACAGTTACGCATTGTCGGCACGGGGCCGATGGCCGACGCATTGCACGCGAAGGTCGCGGAACTGCAACTGACCGGTGCGGTGACTTTCGCCGGCAGTCTGCAGGACGAGCCGCTCACGCGGGAGTACTACGGCGCGACGTGCATGGTGTTGCCGAGCTATAGCGAGCCGTGGGGCCTCGTGGTGAACGAGGCGCTCGCGCACGGTTGTCCGGCAGTGGTCAGCGAAAGCTGCGGCTGCGTGCCGGAGCTCGTCGTCGATGGAGTGAGCGGCTATTCGTTTACCGCCGGCGATGTTGCCGGATTGCAGCGCACGCTCCTGAAGGCGATGGAGGCTTTCGCCGATGCGAGCGGCACCGCTCACCGGTGCATGGATGTAATTCGTCGTTTCGATCCGCCTTCTGCAGCCGCCAATATTGCCCGGGGCTGTGCGCTGATGCTGAGCGATTGACGGGCGTCGCGGCGTCGCCGCGAGGTCGGGCATAGCAGCCTTAAACACGTTCAGACACGCACAATGAAGATCCTGATCTACGGCCTCAATTACGCGCCCGAACTCACGGGGACTGGCAAGTACACGGCAGAAATGGCCGCGCTGCTTGCGAGCCGGGGGCATGACGTCCGCGTGGTATGCGCTCCGCCTTACTACCCGGATTGGCGAGTTTCCTCGGGGTACACATCGTGGCGCTATCGTCGGGAAGAGCGCGACGGTGTCACGGTATGGCGCGCGCCGCTATGGGTGCCTTCACGCCCGAGCGGCGTGAAGCGGATGATTCATCTGGCCAGCTTCGCGGCAACCTCTTTGCCGTTGCTCGCGTTGCAGGCCTTCTGGCGACCCGATGCAGTACTGTTGATCGCACCGACTTTGATGTGCGCCCCCGCGACGATCGCGCTCGCTAAGGTCGCCCGCGCGAGCGCGTGGCTGCACATTCAGGACTATGAAGTCGACGCCGCCTTTGAACTCGGCCTGCTCAAAGGCTCGCGTGCCGCGCGGATCGCGCGCTGGATCGAGAGCCAGTTATTGCGCCGCTTCGATGCAGTGTCGTCCATCACGCGGCAAATGAGCGCGCGTGCGTCGACAAAGGGCGTCGAGCCTTCGAAGGTGGTGTGCCTGCCCAACTGGGTCGACGTGTCAGCGGTGTTTCCGCTGTCGCGGCCGAGCGAGTATCGAAGCCTGCTCAACATATCCGACGAGCAGAAGGTCGTTCTGTACTCGGGCAACATGGGCGCGAAGCAGGGTATCGAGACGCTTGCGGAAGCGGCGGCCTCGCTCGCGTTTCGCCCCGACGTCACGTTCGTTTTCTGCGGTAGCGGCGCCGCCAGAGAGAACCTCGTCAAGCGCTGCGCCGCGTTGCCGAACTGCATCTTTCTTCCGCTGCAGCCGGTTGAGCGCCTGAACGAACTGCTCAATCTCGCGGACATTCACGTGCTGCCGCAACGCGGTGATGCGGCCGATCTGGTGATGCCGTCGAAGCTGACCGGCATGCTCGCGAGCGGTCGCGCGACGATTGCGATGGCACGGCGCGGCACGGCGCTTCACGAGGCGGTGCATTCGCGTGGCGTAGTTGTGCCGCCGGATAACGTGAAGGCGCTGGTCGGCGCTATCACTGCACTCGCAAACGACTCGCAGCGGCGAGCTGCGCTCGGCCGCGCCGGGCGTGACTATGCGGAGAGCACGCTGTCGCCGGATTCGACGATCAGTACGTTCGAAGAACGCGTTGGAATGCTGTGCCGCGCGGCAGGAAGAAGGCGTGCGAAAGCGAGCAAGACCTATTTCGACGCAAGGCCTTCAGCGGTGGCGGTGCCGCACGCAAAGCCGGCTACTACGGAGGATGCCGCGCCGGACTGAACCGGCATGCGGCCTTCTCATGAATGCGCGATCACCACGGCGACCGGTAGACGGAGCGCTTACCCGTTGCGTACGGGTCGGTGTAGGCGGCCTTGGCCGCGCCTTCGGGCAGCAGCTTGTCCGCCGCGCGTTGGCCGGGGGCCGCGTCGGCCACCCGCAACTGGCCGTTGGCTGCGGCAGGCGCCTTGCGCTTACCCGCGGCGCCCTGCTGACCGGCTTGCTCGCCTCCGATAACAGTCATGCGTTGCTCGTCCATCAACGCCGCGCGGCGTGCGTCGTCGATATTGCCGCCTCGTGCATCGGCGGCGCCGTATCCGTCGGGCGCGCCGAGCAGCTTCTGCTCCCGCTTGCGCTGCACTGCGCGGCGATCGATGGGAGCTTGCTGGGGCGCGCCATAGCCGGTCGGCGCGGTGGCGGTCATTGCCGGTGCTCGCGCGGGCGCGGCGTTCTGGGCGAGCGCGGGTCCTGCGCACGCGGCGGCAAGGACGAGCATGCAGGTGGCAGTACGTTGAAGCAAAGTGGTCATTGTGGTCCCCGGGTTAATACAGTTGTGGTGAAGATATCGTGCGCCAGAATCCATGCACGTAGCCGCCAAAACGCTTGCCTGGACCGACACGTTTGAACGTACCTTGGCGGCCAATGCCACTCTCAGCAAACTAATCAGTATCCCTGTGTATATACGCAGGAAAGCAAGGTGTGGAGGAAGATGATGGGCAACATTGCTGACGATCCGCGGCTCGCATGTGCGCCGCAAGCAGAAAGCGGCGCCGCCGAGCGCCGCGTCATCGACCTGAGTCTCGCCGGCAAGGGGAATTACCGCGCGGGGCGCAGTGCGCTCGTAGAGCTCATCTGGTTCTTCGTGGAAGCGTGCGTGATCAACAACAAGCTGCTGCCGTTCTCATTCGTGCGAGTGGCTTTGCTGCGCCTCTTCGGCGCAAAGATCGGTACAGGGTGCCGTTTCGTGCATCCATTGCGCGTGAAGGCGCCATGGAATCTCGAGGTCGGTGACAAGTGCTGGTTTGGCGTCGACGTATGGATCTACAACCAGGCTCTGATTCGCATCGGCTCGAATGTGTGCATTTCTCAAGGGACGTTCCTCACGGCCGGCTCGCATGACATGAGCACCACGATGGACCTGCGGGTGGCGCCTATTGTGATCGAGGACGGCGTGTGGATCACGTCGAAATGCGTCGTGCAAATGGGCGTGACGATCGGCCGCTCGGCGGTCGTCACGCCACTGTCTGTCGTACATCGTTCGCTTGAAGCCGAGGGCGTGTATGGCGGAAATCCGTGCCGTTTTTTACGGAAGAGGTTTCTTTCGTGACCTGAAGCACAGAAGTAAAGCCGCAGCGTTTATACGCTGAGGAGACCGACGTGGTGGCAACCGGAGAAAAGGCACATCCGGTCACGGCATATGGGCGCGTTGCTCGCGAGCCGCTCGCTTGCGAGCCAGCGACGCCCCACAAACATTATGAAGAATACGGGAGCTGCGGATGTTCATCGATACTCGCAATGTCGAGCAAAACACGGTCATTGAAACGACGGTTTGCATCATCGGGGGAGGGGTCGCGGGCATCACGCTCGCTCGCGAAATGTCGCGGATCGGCGTGGATACCTGCATGCTTGAAAGCGGCGGCCTCGTTCCCGACGAGGAGACACGCGACCTCTATCGCGGCGAGAACGCCGGGCTGCCGTACCGGTTCGCGGACGGCTCGCGCAGCCGCTATCTTGGCGGCAGCAGCAACTGCTGGGGCGGCTGGTGCCGCCCGCTCGATCCGTGGGACTTCGAGAAGCGCGACTGGATTCCGCATAGCGGCTGGCCGTTCGGTCTGGACGAGCTCGCGCCATACTATGCGCGCACGCACGATCTGCTGAAGCTCGGCCCCCAAACCTTCGACCCCGCCTACTGGGAGCGCGAGATCGGCCGCCCGGACGTGCGCCGCATTCCGCTAGGCACCGGCGATATGCGCGACACTGTCGCTCAGTTCAGCCCTCCGGTGCGCTTCGGCAAGGTGTATCGCGAGGAACTGGCGCGCTCTACGCGTGTGCGCGTGTTTCTGTACGCGAACGTCCTGAACATCGACGCGGATGCGCAAGGCACGACGATCACACGAGTGCAGGTCGGCACGCTCAGCGGCCGCAGGATGACCGTGAAGGCGCGCATCTTCGTGCTGGCCACGGGCGGAATCGAGAACGCGCGCCTGCTGCTTGCTTCGAACAACGTGCAGGCGGCGGGACTCGGCAACGCGAACGATCTGGTGGGACGCTACTTCATGGATCACCCGCGCATGATGTCGGGGAAAGTGCGTTTCCTGCCGGGCGTTGCGCGCAACAAGCTGTATGACATCAAGTACCACTACCAGAACCCGGCAGTCTCGGCGCACGGTACGAAGATCTCTTCTCAGTTCGCGCCGAGACCGGAGATGATGGAGCGCGAAAAACTGCTCAATTCTCGTGTGTGGCTTTATTCGCGTTGGTACGGCGAAGGCAGTGCGGGCTCCGAGGCGTTGATCCGCTGCAAGGAAGCGCTGATGCACAAGGACCAGCCGGGGCGCAGCCTGAAGGCGGACATTGCGACGATGGCGGCGCATCCTCTGCATACGGTGGGATATGGCTTGACGCGGCTGTTACAGTGGCCCGCGCTGATCACCGACGTCACGCTGCAGGCAATCGTCGAGGCAGTACCCGATCCGGACAGCCGCGTCACACTGAGCGCCGATAAGCGCGATCAGTTCGGCATGCCGCGCGTGAAGATCGACTGGCGCCTCGGCGACCAGGTGAAGCGTACCTTCGACAAAACGTTCGACGCGCTCGCGAAGGAACTGCGGCTCGCACGCGTCGCCGAAGTCCAGCTCGATGCGCCGCTCGAAGGCAGGGCCTGGCCGCAAAAACTGGAAGGGACGTGGCATCACATGGGCACGACGCGCATGCATGATTCGCCGCGCGAGGGCGTGGTCGATCGCGATTGCAAGGTACACGGCATCAGCAATCTTTACATTGGCGGCAGTTCGGTGTTCCCGACTGTCGGCGCGAACTTCCCGACCATTACGATCGCCGCGTTGTCGTTGCGGCTCGCCGGCCACCTGGCCCGGCAGCTCGACGTTCCGAACATCGTCGGCAATACGCGCGCGGAAGCGGCCAATAGCGGTGTTACGCCGGCGCAGTCGCCGGTAGAGACGCTGCCGATCGCGGCCTCGACGTTGACGCCGTTAATGAAGGAGCAGTGAACCGGCAGTGCAATGAAAAGGCGACGGCGCGGTGAACGCGGCGTCGCCTGGAATAAAAAAAGGCGGCGCTTATATAAGCGCCGCCTTTTTTATGGATGTCAGCGAGCCTGCTGAGTGGCTTTGCGAAAAGCGGGGAGCGTGGCCTTCTCTGCTTCGTCGTGGTGACCGCCTCTCGTTTCAAGCAAAGTGGTCAACGCGCTCACCATGGTTTCGATCCTGAAGCGGGCGTTGAATGTGCGCGCGGCTTGCACACGCATCGCTTCACGAGCAGCGTCGTCCAGTTCCAGCCAGCGAACCAGGCTGTTTTCGGTGCCCTCGACGGTGTCGGGGCCGATCAGCCCAGCGCCGTCTTCTTCGATTTCGCGCCACACGTTGACCTTATCGGAGATCAACGCGGGCAGGCCGCAGCCGAGCGCCTCGGCTACCGCGACGCCAAAGTTCTCCTGATGTGACGGCAGCGCGAATACGTCGCTTGCGTGAAAGGCTCCCCACTTCAGATCGCCCTGCAGCATACCCGGCAAGCTCATGCGATGCGCGATCCCGGCAGCCTGCGCCTGAGCGCGAAGACTCGCGGCCCAGCCGGTTTCATCCGGGCCGGCGATCACGAGATGCAGCCTCTCGTCACGTTTGGCCACGCGAGCGAATGCGTCGATCAGCAGATCACAGCCTTTTTTCGCGTGCACTCTGCCGAGAAACAGCACGACGCGTTTGCCGCGTGCGCTGGGTACTGCCTGCAAAAACGCTTCACGTACCGACGCTGCGTCGACCTTGGGCACCGTTGTTCCGAACGGCACGATGCGCTCGCGAGCGCGATAGAGCCAGAACGACTGGCGGGCTCTGGTGCGTTCTTCTTCGGTGGTGAAGATCACGGCGCGCGCGTCGCGCAGCACACGATACTCAGCCCACGGCCAGTAAAGCCACTTCTTCAGATGCTTGAGCGGATACGCCTCTTTGAACCACGGGTCCAGCATGCCGTGCGTGTACACGTAGTACGGCACGCCGCTGTCATGCAGCGCTTTCCATGTCGCAAAGCCGTGGTATTGCCACAGGCCGTGCACCACGACGGCGTCGAAGCGCTTCCCATGATTCGCGAGCCACGGCGCGAGATAGGCGCTATAGCTGTAGCGGTTGGTCGTGGGACCGAACGCATGAACCGGGAACGGAAAAGCCGCGAGGTATGGGTCGTCCGGGGCATCGCAGGTGGCAACTTCGACTTCGTGACCGGCATCCTGCATGGCCACGCCGCTACGGCGAACGCCTTCAACTGGACCGCCGGCGCGCGGATCGACGCTTGCAAGCACGTGTAGGATTTTCATCGCGCGATATCCGGTCGGTTGGAACCCGGCAGCCGTGCCGTCTGCGACATGCCCAGCGTACTGGCGACATCTGTGCGGCCCATGCCTGGTTGCATGCGGCGCGGCAGGTCAGGCGAGGCGGCGGCCCGCATGCGGCGCGCGGCGTTCATGCGATTCGCGCGTGCCGGCAGCGCGCGCTGCAAACGCGTATAAGTGGCAATCATCAAACCGAGTCCAATGCCGAATACGAGCCCCGAAAAGCGCGGCCCAAGTGGATTGCCGCCAATAGAGGTGGCCGGCAACGCGGCGAACAGCATGATCGCGCGGCCGAGTATCGGCAGCATGGGCGCATCGGGTACTACCGAGCGCCAGTAGCGATAGGCGAAGAAACAGAGCGCAAGCGCTCCGAGTGTGGCGAGAGGCATCGCGATACCGAACACGAGCCCGCCCGCGAACAGCTGGTAGACCCAGAAGTTGTGGCCGGCAGCCCATTCGTTGATCGCGTAGAAATCCTGCTTGCTGAACTGGCCCGCGAGGTCCGGCAGGTAGTCCGGCGAATAACGGTAGTAGTGCCCGTAGCCCGCACCGAACAGCAGCGTTTCCGGCGAGGCGGTGACCTGGTCATACTGGTCACGCATTTCTGCCAGACGCGTGATGGTGGTCGGATCCTTCCCGGAGATGGTTGCTTCCGCCACGAAAATGCGCTGCGTCCAGTGCTCCGCGACATTGGGGACCGCCAATACCGCGATACCCGCCACGCCCGCCAACACCACGACAACCATGAGGCCACGAGCGACGGCACGCCAGATCTGCCGCATCGACGGCGCGCTCAGTGCCATTGCTATCACGAACAGAAGCACCGTACCGACCAGCAGGCTGCGAGTCACGCTCAGCAGTTCGACAATCACGGTGCCGGCAAAGACGGCGATGGTGAACGGCGAATAGCGTTTGGCGACCACGAATTCGTGAAGCAGCACGCCTTGCAGTCCGAGCAAAGTTACGGAGATGATGCGAAAGCGCGCGTCGTCGAGGCCGCCGCTCGTCGCGAGACCATAGACGAAGGTGAACACGAGACTGACTACGTTCGCCGCGAAGAGCGCTTTTTCGAACTGCGCGATTCTTTGCTCGCTCCACGGCCTGCAAGCGACGAGATAGCCCAGCAGGAAAAGCATGAACGGCAGCAGCACGCGTAAATAGTTGCCGCCGTCGTTATCCTGGATGAGTTGCGCAACGACACTACCGAATACGCACAACAGCAGGCTCGTGGTGACGATCGTGCGAAGCCGGGAGCGCTCGTGAAAGCGCGGTGCGATGAGCAGGAGGGCGAGCCCCGCTGCCACTGCTGGAGCGACGAATATGAATTGGGCGAAATGGCCCGTGGTCGCGTTGGTGGCCTTGTAGTCCAGCGCAAGCGGTAATAGAAAAATCCATATCCAAGGTGCTGCATACTGATGGCGCATTCTTTTTTCCTCCCCGTCGCCGTTTGCCGTCGTCTAAGCGGACGGTCTCGCGTCGGGTCATTGTGAGCGCAACTTTGTGCTTGCGGATATCGCAAATTGCTGTTCGTCTCCGCCTGCCTGGATTCTGGCGACAGTGGAAAGGGCTATGCCTGCAAGACGCACGCAAGCTCTCCGTTATTGTCGGTGAATGCCTTGATCTTGGCGGTCGCTTGTACCTGCCGACACCGAAGATGCAAAGACGGGGGATGCGACCGAAAAAACGGAAAGGGGAAAACAAAATGAAGCTATTTGGCGGGACGGGACCCGCGAAAGCCGGACGTGCGATCGAACTGGACTTCGTTCGTGGCATCGCAATCATTGCGGTGATGGGCTTTCACTTTCACGCTGTTCATACCGACAATGTACTCCTTCAGATTATCGAGTATCCACTCAAGAACTTTGGACGAGAGGGCGTCAATCTCTTCTTCACATTGAGCGGCTTTCTCGTCGGCGGCCTGCTGCTTCGGCAATACGCTGAAACGGGTCATGTCGACGCGCGCCGCTTTATCGTGCGGCGGATGTTCCGTATCTGGCCCGCGTATTACGTTCTGATTGTTTTCCATGTGTTGGCCGGTCGGCATCCGTGGAATACATTTCTTTTCCAGAACATGACGCATCTGCAGAATTACCTCGGCACTTCGATCACGCAGACTTGGAGTCTCGCGGTTGAAGAACATTTTTATCTCGTGCTGCCGGCGCTGCTTCTACTTTTCTCACGCTTGCGACTCGGTGCGTGGACGATCATCGGCGTACTGTCGGCAATCTGTGCGGTAACGCTCACTGCGCGTTGCTTTGCGGTGGCAGGCGGCGATTTGCAAGGGGCGTTTGCTTATACCCAGTACCGCATCGACAGCTTGCTGATTGGCGTGATCCTGTCCGCGATCTACTGGATGAAGCCGGGCATCTATCACCAGATCGCTAAGCGCAAGTGGCTGCTGATCGGGAGCGTCGCGCTGCTATGTGCATGGCTCGTATTGGCGACGAGCAACATCGCACTCGACGAAAGCATTGGATACACGATCCAGGCACTCGGTTTTGCCGCGCTGATCGTGCTGGTTCTGGAGTACTCCGGGTCGCTGCGCACGACATGGATTTATCGCGGCGTCGCCTGGGTGGGTCTGTATTCGTACGGAATCTACTTGTGGCACTCTCTCGCGCTCGCTCCCGGTGACATGGTGATTCGCAAGGCCACCGCGCTTGGCTTCGCGCCCAGCGTCATCTGGATCGTTGCGCTCACGGCGCAGTTCGTCATTGCAATTGTGATCGGGTATGTGACTACGCGCGCAATCGAATATCCGTTCCTGCTGATGCGCAACGCGTTGTTCCCGGAAAAGCGCAGCAGCTCGGTGCGCGAGGAAGTGCCTGTGGCCAGCGGGCAGTTGTCGTGAGTAAACGCATGATGTGCGCCGGCGTGACCGGCGGCGCACATCATGCGGACGGCGGTTAAATCACGCCATCTGTTGCAGCAAGGTTTGCTTGAATTCGCCGAGCGTATTCCGCGACAGTAGATTGTCGCGCGACGATGCCGTTGCATGCTCGTGCGGCCACGAAGTCATTGTTTCGGCAATGGCCTTGCCGATCGACGCGGAGCTCAGGTCGCTCAGTATCGGTCCCAGTTCGCAGCGCCTGCTAAACCAGCCAATCAGCCCGTCTTCTGTTGCGATTACCGGCTTGCCGAATCGGTAAGCCTGCACGAGCACGCCGCTCATGCCGTAATGGCCTTTATAACCGAGCCATACCGCGTCGCAAGCGGAGAACAGATCGCGCTCCATGTCGATGGAGATAAACGAATCCAGCACGAGCGGCGCGGGCGTCAGACTGCGAACGTGATTGCGCATGAAGTGCCGCGTACCTGGATCCTGTTCGCCTGCAACGATTAGCGTGGGGGCACTCTCGAGACGCGTCATCGCATGAACGAGTTCGTAGATGCCTTTGCGCTCGGTAATCGCACCGTACACGAGCAGGTAGCGTTGCGCGGGATCGAGCCCGAGCCGCTCGCGCGCGAGTGCAGGGTCTTCCGCGCGTTCATCCGGGAAAGGATCGGCCACATACTCGACCTTTGCACTGTCTTTCGACGTATTGAGCGCCGCCCATTCCGGCAAAGTGGGATCGATGCTCAGTAACGTGCGCAGTCCCGGCGTGCGAACCGCGCGTTTGAACAACTGTGCCTTGATGGCGTTGACGAGCGGGCGATCGGGCGCCTTGATGCCGACCTTGTGATGATGAAACGTCGAGCGCATCGTAATGCCGACCCATGGCGTCTTGCCGAACGGCGAGCCGAGAAACGGCAGTCCATTGAAGAAATAATCGGCATAGGGCACGACCACCAGCCGGATCGACTGAGTGCGGCTGAGAATGCGATATGCACGCTGGAAATAGTTGTGAAAGCGCCAGTACTGATTGCGCTCGCGCAAACGGTGAGTGCGGCTTTCGTCCGGATCGACAAAAGCGATCTGCTGATCGGGGCGGTTGGCTGCAGTGATCTGTTTGGCGAGCCGGTGATCTTCGTTGGCGCATTCAGTGACGAGAATGCACGGATAACCGGCCTCTGCGCAGGCTTGCATCGTCCACTCGGCATACCGCCACCGGTGGCCGGTGAGATTGGGCTCCACGATCAGGACAAAGTCAGGTTCGATCACGTCGGTAGGCATAGTGAAATGGGCATGCATGGGTGGACGAATTGCGTCAGCGGGTTCTCCGCAGCGAGCGGAAATGGCCCGAGCCGCGGGCTCTGCCGTGGCGTCAGATGAATAACGGTAGCACTCGCCACCGCATGAAAAACACCTATCTCTCGCGTTGTGTGGGTAAACGTACTACCAGACAAAGGCTTGGGCCGAAGCCGCCTGGTTGATGGCGGTTGACGGCGAATGTCTCGCGGTATGGTCCTGCTTACGGTGATACATGAACCGTCGCCAGCTTGCTGGCGGGACCAATTCCAATCAGGCGCCGCGGCCTTCACAGCGAGTCACGACACGCTGGTTAAACCGCTGCAAAGCGCTGCAATTAGACGGAGAACCAGCTTGCGGGCGATCAGGCTTCCCGCGCTCTCGATAGCCAGCAGTTTCGGCGCGAGCGCGGCGACATGGGTGTTATTGCAACAGTTCGCGGTGCGTGGACTGGTGGCCATCAAATTTCTTGCGATCGGCCGGATGCTCGGGCCGGCGGCGATCGGCAGTGTGAGCGTGGCTTTGCTCGCGGTCGCGATTGCCGAGGCGCTATCCGACACGGGACTCGCGCAGGCAGTCATTCAAGGCGAGCACGCACCGACGCGCTCGCAGCTCGGCGCGGTATGGACCACACTCACGGCGCGTGGCTTATTGATTTCGCTGTTACTGGTGGCGCTCGCGCCGTTACTGAGCAGTCAGTTTCATCTCGACGGATCGCTCGTGCTGATCCAGCTTGCCGCGTTGCTGCCGCTGTTGCGCGGGCTCGCGTCGCCGACCTATTACGTGGTCCAGCGCGAGCGGCGCTTTCAGCATATTGCGGGCGTTGAGGTGGCCGCGGCGTTTGTCGACTGCTCGGTCGGCCTTGCACTCGCTTATTTCGGCGCGGGCGCCGCTTCGGTACTGATCGGCCTCGTCGCCGGCGAATCGCTCAAAAGCGTGCTGACGTGGGCCACCATGACACCGAGGCCGCCGGTGCGCCCGGTGTGGTCCGGCATTGGCCAGTATGTCGGCTTCAGTCGATGGATCTGGGCGAGCAGTGTGATCAACCTGCTGCTCAACCAGTTCGACAAGGTGGTGGTCGGCAAGCTGCTCGGACCCGCGCAACTCGGCGGCTATCAGATGTCGTCGCGTCTCGCGCAGATGTTGCTGGCCGATGCGGCGATCGCGATGTCGCAATACCTGTTTCCGACTTTTGCCGCGCATCATCGCCGCGATCCCAAGGCGGCGTCGCGCCTCATCAGGGTTTATCTGCTGGCGGCCGCAATTGGGCTCGCCGCGTTTGTCGAGGTGCTGCGGCTGATCGCGGAGCCAATGTTCTCGCTGATTCTCGGCGCGGCCTGGCTGCCCGCGGTGCCGCTCTTCAGAATACTTGTCATCAACATGGCAATCGGCGCTTTGATTGCGGTGCTCGTTTCGTATTTGCGGGCAATCGGCGATGCAAAAGCGACTGTGCATGCGTCGGCGATTCAGGTCGTGGTGCTGCTGATCAGCGCGCCGCTCGCGGTTCGCTGGTGGGGCGTGACAGGTATCGCATGGTCGATGACACTGGGCCTCGGCTGCGCCGCGGCGTGGATGCTTTATAGAACCTTGAGAGCAAGGACTGCATGATGCGCGTCTTCCATCTCGTACTGGCGCCGCGCTTGTCCGGCGCTGAAGTGCTCGCGAAAGACCTCGCGCTCGATCAATGCGCCGGCGGCATGGCGGTATGCGTGGGGTCGCTACTGCCTGCGCATGACGACTTCGCTTCGCTGGCGAGCGAGTTGCAGGCGCACGGCGTGCAGTGCTGGTTTCCGCAGAAACGGCACCACGCGGCACGCAAACTGTGGAATCTGTTCGTCGCGGTGCGGCGGTTCCGTCCAGACGTGATCTTCGCGCATGCGACTATTCCGTCGTTCTACGCGCGTGCGTTGCCGCTGGGAGTGCCTGTCGTCTACGTCATGCATTCCGCGACCAACGATTTCGAGCGCCCGCTGTTCCGGCGCATCGAACATCTTCTGTCGGGGCGCGCGAGCGTCGTGATCGGCGTATCGCAGCAAGGCGTCACGGACTACATCCAGGCAATCGGCGTGCATCCGTCGATGACGGTGGTGCCGAACGGCGTCGATCTAGCCCGCTTCGCATTTACAGACGGTGCGCAGCGAGCTGCAAGTGTTCCGCAGATCGTTCAGATCGGCCGATACGCGTCCGTCAAAAATCAGCTGCTCACGGTGCGCGCTTTCGGGGAAGTGCTCAAGCAGATCGACGACGCACGGCTCGTGCTGTACGGCGTAGTCGAGGACCCCGACTATCAGCGCGCGGTCGTTGCGCTCGCAACAGAACTGGGCATCGCAGAGCGTGTCGTGGTCGCCGGGCCGCGCAGCGATGTGGCGACCGTGCTCTCCGAGTCGAACGTTTTCGTCATGCCTTCGCGTTCGGAAGGGCACAGCGTCGCGTTTCTGGAGGCGTTGGCTTCGGGCGTGCCGATCGTTGCGAGCAGGATACCGGCGTTCGCATTCGCCAATGGTTTCCCCGGCGTGCAATTGGTCGACACCGACAACGTGAGCGGTTACGCCGACGCCATCGTAAAGGCGTTGAGCGAGAAGCGCGTGCAAAGATCGCTTGTGGGGCTCACGCTGAGAGACACGGCCGAGCGATATCGCGCGATCGCGCGACAAGTGTGCCCGGCAGTGTCGGCGCGTTAAACGCCGAGCCGGGCGCGCTTTAATGATGCAAGTTGATGTCGCGTGTATCGGGCGCAGTGTCGGTTGCCGGCTCGATCGTCCGCGCACTATCTAGCGCCGACTCCTGTGCCGCAAGCGTCACCAGATGCCGCGCTTCCTTGCTGCTCGAATCGATACCGAGTGCGCTGCCTGCATTGAGCGACACGCAATCCCACCGGCCAATGTGGCCGCAGCCTCGCGCAAGACTCAACAGTGCGTCGCGCTGCTGTTCGCGTGTATTGACGGCCGCGCGCAGGTTCTGAGCGTCGCGGCTTTGAGGTTGTACCGCGATCGCCGCGGCGACGCGCGCCTTCGTCGCAGATAAATTATTGTTCTGAAGGCTTGCACGCGCGGCACGCAGATGCCGCGCCAGGTCGGCACGCGCTTTTTCTTCTGGGCTGAGCGGCGGTGCGACATCCGGATTGCGTTTTGCTTGCGCGGATGCAGTCGTGAGAGCGGCGGTGGCCGGCGCAGCGGACATGGTCCCGGCAGCCGAAGCGGCCGGCGCGGTGCGGCGCGCGGGCAACGACGCGAACGCGGCTGACTCCGCGGTCGTTGCCGCTGGCAACTTGGGCGCCGTGTCGACGCGCGGAGCGGCAGTGACCGCTGTCGCGCGCGCAGGCGCAGCAGTTTCAGGACGCTGCACCGCCAGGACCGGCGGCGCGCTCTTCGGTCTGCTGATCGCACCCGACACCGTTATGGGGTCGCCGTCTGCCTCGCTGTCCTGGTTGTGTATGAAGCCGACGTAGACCGCCGAAGCCACGATTAGAGCGGAGGCGGCCAGAGCCAGCGGCTCGCGCATCCGTTGATAGGTGCTCTGCACGATGGCTGCATCTTCCACCACAGCATATGGATTGGCGAGCGCACGTGTCGGGTTCCAGACTCTTCGCGTCGGTAGGCGCCGCGCTTTCGGCGGCCGCGCGTCGGTGAGTCGCACGGTTAGCGTGGGCACCATCGCGGCGTACGCAGGCACGTTGCGCGCATGACATGAGGGGCAGGGAACGTCGCGGCTCACGAGCGGTGCGCCACATTGTTCGCATTCCGAATAATAGTTTTGGTCTCTATTCATGTCGTTATATCCGCGATGTTGCCGAAGGCGTGCGGCGCGCTCTCTGTAGCCGGCGTAGTGGACGCCGCAAGCATGCTTGCGGCGAAGGCTCACTGCGCAACGACATAGCCTCGTGCCTGCATGCATGAGCCGTAGGCGGCCCAGTAGCGGGTCATGGGTGGCTCGGGCGCCGGTAATGGCGGCAGGGCGGCGGTGCCCGGTTGCGACGCGCCCGCAGCGCTTGCCGTAGTCGCGGGCTCAGAGGCGGGCTGTTGCACGATTGCCGCGGAAGGCGGCAATGCGGCAGATGCAGCGTGCCCCGCATCTGTGGTTTTGGGTGCCGCTGGAACTCCACTGGCGGGTGTCGCACGAGTCGCAGACGCGCCATTGCTGGCTGTGGCGGCACCGGGTTTCGGCGCCGAAGCGGCGTTGGGCGCGGCCGGCGCTGTGCCATCAGGCAGCGCGGGACCAGCAGGCGCGGCTGAGAACGTGCTCGGAGGTAGCGGCGGACGCGATGGTGCGCCAGTAGAAGACGTCTTGGTTGCCGTTGGCTTTGGCGGCGGCATTTGCGCCTCGCGCACGGTGTTGACTTTGGTTTCCTTATTCGCAGACGCGTAGCACAACGCACTGTCGACGCTGCGCTGATACGCGGTTTGACTTCGAATGGGGTAGATGAGCGGCTGCCACGCTTGGGCTGCGTTGCTAACCGCCAGTAAGGTCATCAAGGTATAGGTTTTGTATCCCATCGCAGTGGCTCCCGCAGCGATGTTGAGCCGTTAGCCGGCAATTGCGCTTCGCGGTGCGTTCTAGTCGCTCGATTGTCGCCGCAATGCGGCGGCTCACTGCCCGCGAAGGCTGCTTTCTTCAGCGTACCACTCTGGTGCGTAATATCAGTGCGTTGCGTAACACACGAAAACGCCATGGTGCAGTCGAATCAGGACAGTCCGCAATGGTCTTTCGCCTAGGTTCAACACTACGCAATACGCGTACCTGTGTCACGCATTCTTCGAAAATTGCTAAGTTCCTTCTGGCAATGCGGGCGAAAACGGCGATCAAATGATTCTAAACGCAACAGTTATGGCCTTATCCGCCGACGAATAGAGCTTTTACGTTTTCCACGCAATGCGGAGGCGAGCTTTTCGTGCAGGGGCTGATTGCGAAATGCACAGGCTCTTCACGGCAATTACAGTCTCAATTGCTACTTATTGAAGCGCGCCCCCTTGGTTGCAGTTTTGAAACGTTTATAATTCTCCCGCCGAGACGCTCAGTAACTAATGCTGCAGCGTTCTCAACAGACATCGGTTCTGAGTAACTTTTTCTTGTTGGCCTTTTGCGCCGAGCATTCGCCGCGGGGCCGCGCTAATGGCGCAGATTCTCAAGGCGTTTGTCGCTCGCTTCGTTTCTGCGGCCAGTCTGTGATTCATTTGGCGCACGTTACACCAACGAACAGATTGATCGTTGATGAAAAGCCATCTGGCTGAAGTAGTAGGTTAGCCATCCTAATCATTGAATGTTAGGAACGGCGGCGTTCGCACAGCCGTGATTTTTGTTTCGCACCGCGCGCATAGGCACAGCCGCGCCGGCCTTCGATCGTCCCGCGTTTGATGCTGCAAGACGGACCACATTGCGTCCGGCGGACAGCTTTTCTCTCACATCCAATAAGACAAAGGCGTGACGGCCCTGCCGATCCTGCCTACTTTTTCGGGGATAACTTCTCTTCACAAAGACAGGGACATGGTTAGATATTCGAGGTTGGTAGGAATCGCGGCGACGACGGCGCTGACATCCCTAGGTGCTCAAAGCGCGCAAGCGCAGCCAAGTACGATTACGGTTGCGGGTCAACAATTCAAGCTGTGCGCGCAAGAGAACGGCAAGTGCTCGTTTCTCGGCACGGCTTCGGTGGTGTTCGGCGCGGTCCCGCCCGATGCACCGTCGACAATGCTGACGAGTCCCCGTACGTTCAGTAACGGCGTCGGGTGTTATGTCGGCTCCGTTTCGCAGGCCGATCCCGCGTTCGGATACAACAAGGCGTGCTGGATGAGAGCCGCGGCAGCGACGCCGTCACCTGCGCCTGCACCTGCACCTGCACCCGCGCCTGCACCTGCACCTGCACCTGCACCTGCACCTGCACCTGCACCTGCACCAACGCCCACTCCCGCGCCAACACCGACACCCACTCCCGCGCCGACACCGACACCAAGCCCTACGCCGTCTTCGTCTGCAGCGACGACAACGAGCGCTGCCATCTCATGTGGCAACCCGACGCAAACGGCGGGCGGAACTGCTAACGGCGTGATCAGCGCCGACACGCCGACCGCCGACGGTCTGCGCGTGTTTCCGAACAACGCCGCGTTCAAGATCGCCATTACGACGAACGCACCGAACGCCGACACCGTCGTCTGGTCAGTGGCGGACTCGAATGGCGCAATCAAGACGCAGGGCAGTTTCGCCGTGAGTTCGGGCGTGCAGACCAACACGCTGTCATGCAAGTCGACGTGGGCCGGCTACGGCGCACTGACTGCTACGTTGCGCTCCGGCGGCGGCACGCTGCCCAGGAGCGGAACGCGACCGGTGGGCATCGCAACGTTCGGTGTATTGCCCGACCTGAGTTCCGCGATCGGAACCGTCGCCTATGCGCATCAGGACCAGCACCGCTTCGGTATGCAGGGCTTCAACGGCAATATCGCGGCGCTGCATGCGCTCGGCATCTCGTGGACGATCGACGATCGCCAGGTGTCGGCGATGGAACCCAACGGTCCAAACACCTACACGCCGAGCGTGAACGACCTGGATCCGTTCTATAAGGCCAATCCCGATCAGATGCGCATTGTGCGTCTCGACGGTTTGCCTGCGTGGGACTCGAAGACGGGGCAGTTCAACGACAGCTATTACGCGCCGTCGAACATGCCGGAATTCCAGAACTTCATGGCAAAAGTCGGCACCGATACGAGCGCAATTCGCGCCGCAAACTATCCGAACCAGCAGAAGAACTACTATCAGGTAACGTGGGAACCGAGCCTCGGCTGGGCAGATAGCGACGCGAATTTCGTTGCCATGTACAAGGCCGCATACGAAGGTATTCACTCGACAGATCCAAACGCGATCGTGATGGGTACGGGTAATCCGTTCGCCGCGAATTGCGACACCTGCACGACCGGATATCTGAAGAAGTTCGGTGCGCTGGGTCTGTGGAATTACATCGACGCCGTATCGACGCATGGTTACTGGAACGCCGGTACTTATCCGGCACATCCGCCGGAATTGCAGGACTCCGACCCGGACCCGGCGAACCAGGCCAACGCGCTCGACAACCAGATGACGCAATTGCGTTCGGTGATGCAAGCGGGCAAGCCGAACATGAAGCTCTTTTTCACCGAAGCGGGTACCAGCTACGATCCGGGCCTCAGTTATGGTCCGACGGTGCCGTCGCAGAACCAGTTGTTCGCTCACGCGGCAGTCGGCGTGCGCGCACACATCATCGTGCTCGGCGGCGGCGCGCAGGTCACCACACTGTTCTACGGCCCCGACTATCCGGGCGAAGTGGGCTACGGCTCGTTCTTCGATCTGAACAACTCGCAAGGTGCATTCGGCGCGACTAATCTGTCGCCAAAACCGGAGGCAATGGCATTCGCCACGATGACCCGCGTACTCGACGGCACTAATACGCTCGGTCGCGTAAAGGGCACGCCGTCGGGCGCATTTGTGTACGCGTTCCAGCAACTCGGCAACGGCAAAGTGGTGACCGCCGCATGGGCGCATAGCAACGCGCAATGGCCGGCAAGCAACGGCGTGTACAGCCAGACCTACTCGAGCAGTTATACGTTGCAGGTCGACAATGCGGGCACGTCGGGCAATGTGACGAAGATCGATGGATACGGCAATGTCAGCACACTTCCGTATAGCAACGGTGCTGTGACGTTGACGCTTACTGAAATGCCGCAGTACATCGTGTCGAATAACGCGACGGTGGCGAAAAACAATTCGACGGTCCCTCTCGGTTATACAGGCCAGTAATCGCGCCTTAATAAATGCACTGAGTCAATTTCGACGCGAGCCATTGAACATGGTGGCGCGTCGATTCGGATTTGGTGGGGATCACAGCGGTCTGCGAAAAGTACTAAATGTAACGTTGGTCTATTTCTTCCGACGGCGGGCCGGCAAGCACATCAGCGCCAGCATGGGCGTAGCGATGCTTAGCCTATTTGTTGTGTCGGCGCGCTCTTCGCCGGCCGGCCAAACGTTCTATTGTCTGGAATGCTTGCATGGACACGCTGAGTGCGAGAAAGATGCACAGCACCCGTACGACGGAGAACGCGCGCTTGATCTTCAGGGTCATCGGAATCGTCGTCAATGCCGTACTCCACAGAGATTAAGCCAGGCGAACTAAAAAATGACAAACAAGCCGTCAACGCGTCACCTTCGCGTAGAACCTTCCGGCCTGGTTGCGGCACCTTGTTATAAGTAAGTCGCCTCCTGACGCTGAGATGAGCAAACCATTCAGTGCGGCTAGCTATTCCCGCTTGCCTCGAAACGGTTAGAGCGAGGCGGCCATCCAGCAGCGTGGTCTGCCTGTCTTTTCGCCTAAGCATACGTTGCCGTTCTAGCCGTGGCCTGCCGTTGTCTAGATCAATCTAACGGCCTCGGCGTCATCTGAGCGTGCGGCCCATTGCCATGGCACCGTACTCTCAAGCAAGGCGCGGACCAAGCATAAAACGAAACGTCGCCTTAAGGTAATAATATTATTTGACGGTACTTGTTACTGTTGACTGCAATACTTACCGCGCGATGTGTCCTTCCGCACGGAGCGGGACATTTTAGGCTCTTATCGTCACGCAAGGTTTCCGCATTCTACTGTTTGCTACTCGAAAGATTCAGGCAAACCTGCTTGCCCGCTGTGCTCCATCCCGTTTTGCGCAATACGCTGCTTGCAATAACAGTAAGCCATCCCTGGTTGCTTGTTGGTCGACAAGCACGAATCCGAAAAGTTGAAAGTCTCGCGCTATTCGCGAGCCTGAATTGCGTGTTCGCGTTAAGTGGTACCAATCCCTTGCATTGCTTCGCGTTTTGCGGCTCCAACTCAGTTTGGCGTCGGCATGAAATAAACGCGGCGTCGTGAAATCGGCGATTTCACGACGCTTCGCATGATTTATAAGTTATGCAGATTAATTTTCGCATTTTGCGTTTTAAAACGAACGCAGGCTCCAGGTCATTGGATAAATTTGGCGCGTACCTGGGCGGCGAGCACGGTGGATAACTTGGCAAATCGTTAATTGGCGCGGGAGCCCCATGAGAATCGTTCACGTTACCGAGGCATTCGGAGGAGGCGTTCTGTCGATGCTCACGGAGCTTTGCAACCGCGCAGCGGCAATCGGCGCGCATGTCACGGTCCTTTATTCGACACGGCCGGAAACTCCCAAGAACTTCATCGAACTGTTCCACCCCAAGGTCGACCTGGTGCACGTGTCCATGTGTAGGGACGTCCATGTCCGCAAGGACTGGTCGAGCGTGTGGGAACTCGCTAAACATATGCGGCGCTGCGATCCGACAGTGATCCACCTGCACTCGTCGAAGGCCGGTGTATTGGGGCGAGCGGCCGCCAGAATTGCGACGCAAAACGCGAAGGTTCTGTACTCACCGCACGGCCTTGCATTCTTACGTCGCGACGTCTCTCGCGCGAAGCAGCTCGCGTATCTGATGTTCGAGCGCATGGCCGACATGATGGGAGGGACTGTCGTTGCGTGCTCACCCGGAGAGTTGCGCGAAATTGAAGAGAAGGTTCGAGTAAAGGACGCAACGCTGATAGAGAACGGTGTGGACATCAGCACCATTCCGCTGCGCAAGAATCGCGAGGACGGAAACGTCGTCGTCGGAATGAATGGCCGTGCGTCGTTTCAGAAACACCACGAGCTCTTTATCTCTCTCGCGAACACGTTGCACGACGCAACCACCAGGTTTGTGTGGATTGGCGGAAATAGCGAAGAACTGCCCGACGCGAGTCAGGCGTCGGCGCTCACGTGCAGCGGCTGGCTAACGCGTTCGCGCGCGCTTTCGTTGATGTCTGAGCTCGACGTCTACGTGCAGACTTCACGCTGGGAAGGCATGCCTGTAGCGCTGATCGAAGCGCAGGTAGCTGGCATTCCAGCGGTCGTGACCGACGTGGTCGGCAACCGCGACGTGGTGGTTCACGGCGTCACAGGGTTCGTCGGGTCGGATGAGGAGATGCCGGGTTACCTGAAGCAGCTTCGCGGCGACCGGAAGCTGAGGGAACAGATGGGTGCGGCCGCTCGAGAACTCGCGGTGGCGAAGTTCTCGATGGACACCATCTTTCACAGATGGCTGAACACCTATGAGTCCAGCGGAGAAAAACACGTCAAGGAAGTACTGGACACCCATTCAATTGTCCCTTGCGATATCCAGCCCAACCCGGACAAGTCACTGTAGTTCCGTCGCATGATCTGAACGACTAGTTGAACGCACCAACGATTTACGGGGACCAACCGTGTATAAAATCTTCTTGCTACATCCCGGCCGGGCTAATTACCCCGAACTCGTGGCATATCAGGACTACTACGCCGCACGCGGTGTCGATGTGGTCGCCGGCACATTGAGCGACTACAAAGCGCTTGCGGATAAGGCAGATTTTCTCGTGTGGGCGATCATGGGCTTCTATCCGAAGCAGCTGGCGTCCGATTTCGTCATTCACGACTACAGGTCGCTCTCAGTGGGCGGCTCGGCTGGCCTGAAAGACATCGCAAAGCGATATCTGAACGCGCGGCCCAACTTGCGGATCTTCCAGAATACGCGGCAGCAAAACATCATGAAGTTCAATGACGACGTGCCCTCGGTGATCCTCCCAATGGGTGTTCCGAAATGGATCTTCGAGGTGCCGCAACAACCGCCTGATGCCGAGGATATCGCCGACTTTTGCTATATCGGCGACATGAGCTTCGAGCGGGGCTTTCATCTCGTCATTGAGGCATTTCTTGAGAACTTCCGCGAGGTGGATGCTTCGCTGCTGCTCGTCGGCAAGCCAGAGCCACGTCTTTACGAGCGGTACGCCGGTAAGCGCGGATTGGTGTTCGCAGGCGCGTTGCCACAGCGCGAGGCACTTGGCCTGGTTGCAAGGTCGTCGATTGCGGTGTCGTATTTCCCGTACCACCGTCCGCACTGCTACCAGACGCCGACCAAACTTCTCGAATACGCTGCGCTTGGGAAGAAAATTCTGTGCAATGATTCTCCGTCGAACGTCGCGTGCTGCGAGGATTTGCACATCAACAGCATCATCACCAGCTCCTCCATTTTCACCGGTATGACCGCCGCTACCATCGAGACCGCGAAGCCAAATCAAAGGGCGAATTTCACGCAGCTCGCGTGGGACAACGTTATCGAGAAATCGAACATCAATAGCTATATCTCGCAAAAAATAAACTTTAGCCAGTAGGACGCAACGCCTTCGCAAGCAAAGAGTTCGTCGACCACGTGGGTGCCGAGTGTGAGCAACGGAGGTAGGAAAAAGTGAAACTGTTTATTTTGCATACGGGCAAGGCGAACTATCCAGAGGTGGCCGCGTACACGGAGTATTTCGAAAAGAACGGCTATTTCGTCAACTCAGGCACGATGGCTGACTACCGGAAGATTGCGGACCCGCACAACTATGTGCTCTGGTGCATCATGGGGTTTTATCCAAAGAGATTGCCCTCGCGCTACGTGATTCACGACTACCGCTCGTTGTCGGTGGGCAGCTATATCACACTGAAAGACGCGGCGAAGAAGTTGCTACAGCCGCGTCCAAATCTGAGAATCTTCCAGAACGAGTCAATGCAGAAGCTAATGGACTTCGACGACAGCGTCGAAACCATTCTGTTGCCCATGGGCGTGCCCGACTGGATCTTCTCCTGCAAGGGCTCGCGTAACGGGGCGCTGCCGACGGGAACGTTTTGCTACATGGGCGAGATCACCCGTGAGAGGGGCGTCGATGACTTTCTTGCAGGTTTCGCGTCCGCGCGGCGCGGTTCCGACACCTTGGTACTTGTCGGTGCCGTGGAAAAGGAGATTGCCGACGCTTATCAAGGAGCGCCTGGCCTGATATTCACTGGAAAACTACCGCAACGAGATGCTCTCGATGTAGTAAAGAACTGCGAGTACGCCATATCGACGATTCCGTACTCACGCCCCTATAACGTCCAGACTCCGACGAAGCTGCTCGAATATGCCGCGTTGGGCAAAAGGATCATTTGTAACGACTCACCGTCAAACCTCACTGCGGCGGCCGCATTCGGGATTCTCTGCAAGGTAACGGGGCCCGACATCTTTGCAGGAATAGGTCAGCTGTCGGATGAGACGGTGCCGGCCAACGACCCTTCCAGTCTCGAACATCTTCGGTGGAATAACGTCATTGCGTCATCGGGAATCGACCGCTGCCTGAACGCCGCGCTGCGCGTTCATTGACCATCGTGGGACCTGAGCCATCTGCGCTCTGGCTGGCCGAAATGGAAGCGGACGCCCCGGATCGCGGCGACATGAGGCGCGTCCGGCTCGCGCTCCAATCGCGATGAAAGCAGCAGATACATCAAGAGCGGCGAAATCGGCGACAGGTGACGGAGAAACGACCCATAGTCGGGTTCGAAGATCGCCTGAGTTGCAAGAAAGCTGACGATGAAGCAGAAGCACAGCTTCTCAAAGCGAGCAGGCGCTGCGACCGCACCTCTTTTCTGATACCGCGAGAACATCGAGGCGAGAGTAAAGAACGTGCATATTCCACCGATGGTCTGTGTCGCCACCCCCGAGAGAACCAGCGGCAAAGGCAGCAGAAAGGTGCCCAGAATTAGCATGGCATTGGTCACGTCCGAGACCATATTGCCGCCGGGAATGATCTGCACGATAAGCGAGCCGACCTCGCTCGGATCTCTCGACTCGTTGACCATCTGCCGTGCAAAGTCCAGCGTTTCGCCATATTGCATACGGAAGTTGGCGGCTACGCTCGCGAACAGAATGACAGCCAGCAATGCTAGAAAAGGCGGCCTGCGCAGAACAGCGGGCCCGAAGTACAGAAACAGCGCCGGCGCTAACGTGATGGCCCAGTAGGTGCGAAAGAAGATGGCAATGAGCGCGACGCAGACTGTGAATACGACAACGATGAACCGCGAGTCCTTGCACTGCAGGATGAAGAGAACCGCTAGCGATATAACGATCTCCTTCGAAGGCATACCAATGTAGACCGTCTGCGCAAAGAGCCAGAAGCAGGCCAGCAGGAATTCCATGTACGTTAGCGACGACACTCCTGAGCGCCAGATCGCAAGCACGAGTCCAACTGTTGAAGCGAAAAATCCGATCAACGATATTCCCGGCGTGCTAATGCCGAGGGACCGGAACGTCCACGCAAGGTTGTCGAAGGAGTCGCCAAAGGCCTCGAAGCGGCTAACCGTCAGCATTCGTTCGAGGATAACTTGCTCGTCGAGCAGGAACTTGGCCGGCAGCACCGTTTCATGGGCGATGGAAACGAAGCAAAGAAGGGCGAGCAGAAGCAGCCAGATTGTCGCCGACACACCGGGACTCGCGCTTCGCCCGATCAGCCCGGGTACTTTGACAATACGCACGTTCACCCCCTTAGATTGCAACCGAATCCTGCGGCTTGATGCTCATGCCGCCTTTCGCCACGTTCACCGAATAGTAGATGCCGACGCATGCCACAAGCGTTCCCGATAGGCTGAGAAGCAGAACAACCGACATAAAGTCCAGCTTGAAGACGCTCGTGAAGGCGAAAATGATAAATATGCTGACAGCGCTCATCAGTTGAATCACCAGATCGAACTTCTGCTGCTTGAAGACGATAAATACCTGCGCGAGCGAACCGAACACGGCCATCGTCAGGAAGTACGGCGAAAACAGCATGTAAACGTGCATTGACTGCTGCCAGAGGTCTCCCATCTTGAAGTTGATGATGAGCGCAAGACCGAGGTAGCCCGCTGCAATGAGCACCACGCTCAGTGGCATCAGAACCAGAGAGAACGATGTTGCGGGATTTCTTGCGCCGCGCACGTCCGTTCCTCTTTCCACCAGATCGATAAGATCCCGTCGGAACACCGCGCCGAGGCTCTGTGACAGGAGAGACGCAGGGAAATAGCCGACGCGATAGGCAAGAGCAAACACGCCCGCGTCGTGCGGTGCGAAAGCAAGTGGCATGAGGATCGCGATTGAATAGATTACGACCGAATTGAGTGACGTTGTCGGCAGCGAGAATTTGGCGTAATCGAGTTGCAGCCGGGAGAACTTCAGGCACTCCGGCGAAAGTATCGACCGGGAGGTGAAGAGATAGCCAGCCAGCGGAACGGCGGCTGAAGCAAAAAACACGAAGCTGTACACCGCGAAAATATCCGGCCCGCTCCACGGGTGTCTGGCCAACATCATCAGCGCAACGAATGCCACTGCAAAAGCGACATTCGGAAATGCGCGTTGCACGGCGATGCTCACGTACTTGCGCTCGCTTGCCAGTGCAGACGACAGTGCCTGCTGGAGGAATACACCGCTCGCCAGCACCACTACGGTCAAATACTTCTGCTCGCCACTGACCACCGCGACGGCGGCGAGCAGCAGTGCGATCGCCATGGCGACGCAACTCGAACTCACCAGCGCGCGAACGGCAAGCGTTTTATCCGCGGCCATACAGGCCACTTCGAGCCGCAAGCCCAGAACCGAACCGGCGAAAAGGCCAATCGCATTCAACTGGCTGAAGTAACCGAGCTCGCTCGGCCCGCAGAACTTGCCAATCAGTATGACCGCAATGAAGTTCGCGGCCTGACTGAGCACAACGCCCGCGATGCTAACGACCGAATGCTTTACATTGACGATCATCTTCTATTCGGAGTTCGGTTTTGACAAAGCCGTACCGGTTATGCCGCATCGGCCACACAGGCTTTCCGCGGCATGCGCTTACGCACGGGTCAACTGCCGGATTTGGAGTCGCCCGAGGCGGTCGCGTACTGATACGACAGATATCGGTTACGGCCTGCATGCGAACCCAAGCTGTAGCGATAGGCGGCGGGATGGAAGGCGTTGAAGATCACGCCTTTGACTTCCACGTTCGCATGCCTGAGTTGCTTGACGGACTCGCGTACTTCTTCGACCGACGTCGTGCCGAAGCGTGTTGCAAGGAACACAGTGCCGCAGCGGTGCGCCAATACGGCGGCATCGGATACCGCGAGGACGGGCGGAGTATCGATCAACACCATGTCGTATCTGTCGCCTACCGACTCCAGAAGACGGGACATTGCATCGCCCATCAGAAGCTCCGCGGGGTCGGACGGTGTAGTTCCGTTGGCGAGGAAGTCGAGTCCAGGCGCTACGTTACGCTGCAGGGCGTCGTCTAACGTGGCACTCTGCGTCAGAACGTCCGCGAGCCCTGGTTGCGATTCCTTGCTGAAATACTCGTTCAGATGGCCCCTGCGCAAGTCAGCGTCGATTAGCAGCACACGCTTGCCCGATCCGGTCATCACGGCTGCCAGATTGGCCGATAGAAACGATTTGCCGATCTGTTCGCTCGGACCGGTGAGCAGCACGCGATTGTTTCCCGCTTCCAGCATTGAAAGCTGCAGCACGATGCGCAGACTGCGTAGACTCTCGACAGATGGATCTCCCGGAGAATGCGTGGCGAGCAACAGCAAGCCCTCGTTCCGTTTTGGCGATTCATGCTCGAGCGCTGCTTGCGTGCGCGAAACCGGCACGGTCGCATACACAGTCAAACCAGTTTCCTGCTCGATGTCCTGAGGATTTGTCACACCGCCGCGCAGTATGTGGCGCATGAAGGTCACCACTATTCCCAGGACGAGGCCGAGTGCTGCGGAACCCGCGATCAGCAGCGGCTTATTAGGCTTGATCGGCTCCTTCGGTACGACGGATCGGTCGAGCAGTCGCACGGTGCCGACTTTGCCTGCCCGCACGAGTTTCAACTGCTGCATGTTGTTGAGCATGCCGACGTAGAGATCGTTATTGACGCGCACATCGCGCATCAGGCGCAACGACTCCTGTTCCAGTTCCGGCAGTGACGTCATTCGCTGCGAAACAGCGGCCTCTTTGGCGCTCAAGGCGGCAAGCTGCTGATCGACGGCACGAACCGACGGGTGTTCACTCGTGAAAAGTGCGGTGAGTTCGGAGCGTTTCTGCTTCAGTGCCAGTGCACTAGCCTGTAACTCGACGCTTTCGCGCAGATAGGTCTTGCCTTCCTCGCTGATGTCGAATGTGCCGCGCTTCATTCGCAACGCGTTGTAGCTGCGCTCGGAATCCTCAAGTTCGCTTTTCAGTTGGGGGAGTAAGTCGCTGAGAAATGCGAGCGATTTTTCGGCCTCCGCTGCCTTGCGCGCGATGTTTGCCGCAACGTACTCGTCGCCGATGTTGTTCAGGATCTTCGCGGTAAGTTGCCGGTCGGTGCCTGTCAGCGACGCGCCAATAATGCCGCTCTGCTTGCCTTTTTCAACGATGAACAGCTTGTCTTGCAGGTTCTCCAGCGTCTTCAGTCGCGAATTCCTCACCAGCAGGAATTCCGTGCCGGGATTCGCATTGAGTGCCTGCACGCGCAACGTTATCTTTCCCGTGCTCTCGTTGGAAACGATCGTCTCGCCTACACGTCCGTAGATCGGCGCGTCAAGCTGCTTCTGTTCGACAACATAGCGACCTCCGCCGAGCGAGGTCAGCTTGAAGTCGTCGCCTTCGAGATCTTCTGGAACATCGAACGTCCCTACGTTGATCGATTCGCTGCCCCACGCATAGCCGCCAGCTCCGAGCAAGCCGGGCTGCGACAGGCCTTTGTTCCAACGCGCAATCCAATTGCCGATCAGTGGGAAGCGCTTCGGCTCCGCGCTTATGTAGAGTTTGAGATTGTCGACCGCATTTCCTACCACCATGCGCGAGCGCAGTACCTCGATCTGAGCGGTGGTCTCTGTTTTGACGTCGAAAAGGCTTGATACGTCGCCAAGCAGACTCTTGGTATTGGTGGGGCTCTCCTGTTCTACCTGCAGGAGAATATCGGACTGGTAAACGGGCGGTGCGAGAAGACTGTAGGCCACGCCCATTGCAAGCACCATGCTCGCGATTGCCAGAACGAGCCACCGGTTCGCCAGGACTACGTCGAGGTAACGGACCAGATCAACGTCATTCTGGCGGGAGCCGGCAGCCTGCGATTTTGGAGAAAACTCGTTCATAGGGAGCCCATCATCGAAGAGGTTTAACCGACCACCCGCACACATGGATGTGCAGGTGCTGATGCCAGCAAAGTTACGTTGCCGCACGCTATTCGTCTGCGTATCGGCGTCAAGCGTCGCGGCCCATTACTTTCCGCCCGAGTTGCGAGCGTCGTTCGAACCCCTGAATATGCCGACGAAAGTCTTTCCATCGCTTCAATGGAAGAGGGCGGCAAACAAGGCTCATACATTGTCGGAATGCTGCGACTCGTCAGACGCGGATCGTGCCTGAATGAAACCGGGTCGCGTGTAGAACGGTGTGAAGGTGGACTAGCGCGTGATGCGCACCAGTCAGCACTGCCAAAGTCTGGGGTGCCATTTTCGACGCGTATGTTCGCGAGCGCACAACCTGAACGGGATCATTTGCGCTGCATAGGCTCAGCACCACTGTGCATAAGGTATGAATATGCACTTTGTCGGCGACGGTATTCGCGAAAAGTGAAACCGTTAAAGGCAAATGGAGGCAAGCAGCGCCTTTGTGGTTAACCGCACGTTCGGGCCTTATTGGGAACGGTATAAGGAAGCGCTCAACCCGTGCTGTATTTCGTGACCTGAAGAGGCGACATGAAACCGAAGCGACTAATGCGCACGATTTTTACGCACGCCATTCTTCTCAGCGGCTTACCAGCGCTCACACGCTTTCTACTGTGGCGAGACCGGGTTGCGGTACTTCTTTATCACGATCCCGATCCAGCCACGCTTGATTCACACCTTGCGTATTTGAAGCAGTATTGCGACTTTGTTCCGATGTCCGAAGTGAACACGCCTGGAAAAGGTCGCCGGCGCGCGGCGCTCACATTCGACGATGGTCATGTTGGAAACGCGGCGCTGTTGCCGATTTTCATCAAGCATGGCGTTCGTCCTACTATTTATATTTGCAGCAGCATCGTGGCACATGAGCGCACTCACTGGTGGCTCACGCCGGGCGCCCAGCATGCGGGCGTCAAGCGTCTGATCAAGCTTCCCAACGCGCAAAGGCTCGAAGAGTTGGCGCGGTACGGGTTTCAGCAAAATGCACGCAGCGACGAAGCTCCGGTCAGCGGACTCAGCGAAGACCAGATAGAAGCGATGCTGCCGTACGTGGATTTTCAATCCCACACGCGTTTTCACCCGACGCTCACACGCCTCGACGATCGGGAGTGCATCGAGGAACTCGCGCAATCGAAGCGTGAGGTTGAAGAGCTTACCGGGGCACCCTGCGAACACTTCGCATATCCCTATGGCCGGTATGGGTCGCGCGAAGTGGCGATGCTAAAGGCGACCGGATACAAGAGTGGACGCACTACAGCAGTCGGCTGGAACGACGAAAAGAGTGATCCGTTTCGTCTGAGCGCATTCGATATCGAAGACGATTCGTCATTGCCATGGTTTGCCGCGCAAATGACCGGAGTGCCGCTCGCGTGGCGAAGGCTCCCTTTGGGCGCGATGAAGTCGATATTGATCAGGACGTTTCACTTCGCTCGTATCGGCAAGCCGCAGACGAATGCCGGTTAATTGATCGGTAGGGTGCAGTGGGTGATGTCGCCATCGCATCGCGGCCGATGCTGAGTCTTTTCGACGGCAAACCATTTGTACTCGAACCTGCGGGAATAATTGTGAGCGAACAGAGGCGCAACTTCCTGACGAAGTTAACCACGACCGCAGGCGCGGCAGTGGCGGGATACTTTTCGGCTAAACCGGCAGCTGCGTCGAATGCAACAAATACACGCGGGCCGAGTGGCGAAGCAAGCGTGCTGGACTTCATGTCGCCCGAAGCACGCGCTGACGCACGATCTGGCGCGCCGTCCGTCGATCACAGCGCCGCGATACAAGCGGCATTTAGCAGCGGCGCGGCAGTCGTGAATGTCCCTGGCGGGCACGTGTTCAAGGTGATGAAGCCGCTCAGGATTGAGAAGACGATTCGTGTAGTCGGCGGCGGCGAGTTGCGATTTACAGCGGGCATCGCCAATGCAGCGGCGATCACGGTGACTGCTCAAGGCTGTGAATTCGACGGAGTCTATCTCACGAACCCGAACATGCTTCAGTCGAATAGCGGCGAACGCAACGTCGGCATCATGTTTCGCGCGAGTCTCGGTTCCGTGACGCGCTCGACCATTCGCTATTTTCAGAACGGCGTTCAGGTCGAGTCGACGGGCGAGTATCACGATTTCATCATCGCCAATAACAGGGTTATTGACTGTATCGGCGCTGGCGGTGGTCCCACGCAAAAGTCCACTTATGGCGAGGATCGCGGCGACGGTATCACGGTCTGGGGTTGCGCAGCGACGATCACAGGTAATCTCGTGACAGCGAGAGCCGGTCGGGACTGCCGCATCGGAATACACATGGAAGGGCTGGCGAACTACCATGCCGACTCTTTCCCGCTGCAGGACAACATGTGCACGGTGGTGGGCAACGTCGTGCGAGGTTCGTTCCGACGCAGCATCGTGACGGAGAACGTCAATAACTCGACCATTACGGGCAACACCTGCGAGGGCGCGAAGTGGTGGGGCATAGCGATCGTCCGATCGCTGGCGTGCTCGGTCACGGGTAACACGGTGATATTCGACCGCGCCGCAACCGACGGCACCGGGTCCGCATGGGACCCGATTCACGCAGGCATTGCCGTGTATGGCGGAGCCGTGCAGTGCGTCATATCGGGCAACACGGTCGACCTCACGCGCGGTCACGCGAGAGCCGCAATTTGCTTGATAGGCTCGGACACCGATAATGCGGTCTCAGTGGAGCAGCGGGCGACGACAAACGGCACGGCTCGTGTGACGCTGACATCCGCAAATGCTGCGGTTCAACTCGGCCAACTTATTACTGGACCAGGCGTGCCGTCAGCAACCTTTGTCGTGAGTGTTGCTGAAACCGCGCTGGTTGCGAGCAACCCGATACGCGCCGGCTCGCCGCTATTGACTTTCATATGGCACGAGCGCGGACAAGGCACAGCGGTCACCAATAACAGTGTGCTTTGTAATGCTGCGGATGGCGCAATTGGCATTCTCGCGCTGTACCAGGATTCGCCGTCGATTTTAGGCAATAACCTGCGTTACATGGGCGCGCACGGCATTCATTGTCTGGACGTGTCCGACCCGGTAATCAATGGCAATACCGTGCTCGGTCAAGAGAGCACGAAAAATGGCATCTATCTGGAGTCGAGCGCGACGGGGGCCGTGGTAGTGGGTAATGTGGTCGAGGGTTTCAGCGGGCCTGGAGGAAGTGGAATTGCGGCGGCAAATCGCGTTGGCGGTGTTGTGTCGGCCAATCTCGTGCGCCGTTGCGAGACGGGCATGAATCTGAACGGCTGCACTGCCATGTCGGTGACCGGGAACAGTGCAATGAGCTGTGGCACGAGTTATTCGCAGGCACGCGGTGCCGGCATGCTCCTGGCAAGCAACGCCAGTGCGGGTTGAGAAAATAACATCGCGGCGCGCGAATCAATATGGATCACGGCAACGCTTCGCATTGCCGGATTGTCTCATTCGGTTCACGTTCCGAGCCGCCGCGCGCGGACAAGTTTCACGTCACGAAGCACCAGGAAGTGTGGGGTACTAAACAAACCGTAGTCGCGGTCTTCGCATACGATCGAATGCCGTCGACGTTAATCGCTGCCTCTAAATACGTAACCGGTTCGCCGCCTCCGGAACTGAAGCAACGTAGCGATCGCCGACTCACCCGACGTGTTCATTGACTGCGACGCCAAACGCTGTTTGCGAAGGCGAGTGTGCAGTTCTGTGAGCTTTTGCGGAGGACGACGCCTTGTTTGATCCGAGAGCTCTCATGCGCGCTGAACCTGGCGAGTCCACGCTGGTTGAAAGGTCGTCGCGCCGCGTCTTCCTGCGTGATGCCGCAATGCTTGCACTCGCGGCGGCGCCTTTGTCGTCGTACGCACAGCATGGGACGTCGGGGCTCGTCACTCCGCCAGTTCGTCTGGAAGACACGCGGCTGGTCGATCAGACCGGTACAGAGCGATCGCTGAACAGCATGCTGCTAGATGGCGTGACGGCAGTTCAAACCATCTATACCGGATGTAGCTCCGTATGTCCTCTGCAAGGAGCGCTGTTCAGCGCAGTGCAGCAACGGTTGCAACAAACTCGTGGACGTTATCCGGTTCGATTGCTCTCGATCGGAATCGATCCGCTTTCCGACTCACCGTCCGCGCTGCATGAGTGGCTCAGGCGTTTTCAGGCCGGGCCAGCATGGACTGCTGCGACTCCGACACTGCGAGACGTCGACGGAATGCGGATGGCACTTGCAGGTAGCCGCTTGCCGCTCGGCAACATTGCGGATCATGCAACCCAGATCTACTGCTTCGATGCAAGCGCGCGGTTGCGCTGGCGCAGCGCGGATCTTCCACGTGTAGACGAAATTTGCAATGCGCTGGGCGCATTGGGGCGCGCGTAGTTCAACGTTAACTGGAGCAGAGATCATGGCGCCAATTCCGTTTGTCAGATTCATCTGGCTCTATGCAGGCAGGTGCGTGAATACACTTTGCGTCGCTGCTATAGCGTTCGCGCTTGCCACGTTTGCGACCCGCGTAGAGGCGCAAACGGTAGGTCCGATCACGCTCAGCGGTATGAATCTGTGCGCGGACGTTGACTCTGCATCGACAACGGGTGGCGCCTCGGTCATTTCCTGGGGCTGCTCGGGCGGTGCAAATCAGCAATGGCGGCCCGTACCCACCGGATCACAGTTCCACTTCGTAAATCAGAACAGCGGCCTGTGCATGGACGTGACAGGTGAGAGCTTGAATGCTGGCGCCGCCATCATCCAGTGGGCGTGCAACGGTCAGACGAACCAGACATTTACTGCGAAGCCGCAAGGCAACGGCTACGCGATCGTCGCTGCGCACAGCGGCATGTGTCTGGCGGCGCAGAGTCTGACTGGATGGGGGCAGCAAGTACGACAACAGGTATGCAATGGCAGTGCTCTGCAGACGTGGCAGTTGAGCGGCCTGAACGTGAAGACGTTGCCGTCGAAGTGGTCGGCGCCTGTCGGGGTGCCGATGGTTCCCGCGGCAGCCGCCAATCTTCCTGACGGCAATGTGCTGGTGTGGTCGTCGGATATGCTTCTCGACTTTACGTCCGGTGAAATCACGCCGGGAAAGACCTACACCGCGGTCTTCAACCCAACCACGGGAACCAACAAGCAGGTGCTGGTCAGCAACACCGGGCACGATATGTTCTGCCCCGGTATCGCGAATCTGCCGGACGGTCGCCTGCTGGTGAACGGGGGATCGAGCAGCTCGAAGACGAGCATCTACACGCCTTCGACAGGTCAATGGTCGTCGAGCAACCTGATGAAGATCCCACGCGGCTATCAGGGGACCGTTACGTTGAGCAATGGGAGCGTGTTCACGCTCGGTGGCTCATGGAATGGCGGCGAGGGCGGCAAAAACGGCGAAACATGGACGTCCGGTTCGGGTTGGCAACTCAACGGCGCGATACTCGCCGACTACATATTGACCCAGGACGCGGCGGGCATATTCCGCGCCGACAATCACGCGTGGTTGTTCGCAGTGTCCAACGGACGCGTTTTCCACGCCGGTCCGAGCCAGGCCATGCACTGGTTCGACACCGCGGGTAACGGTAACGTGACCGATGCCGGCAAGCGCGCGAACGATACCGATGCGATGAATGGCAACGCGGTCATGTACGACATCGGCAAGATTCTCGCGGTTGGTGGTGCGCCAAGTTATGAGCAGTCGAATGCGACTTCGAATGCGACGCTCATCGATATCAGCACCGGCACAGCGGTTGCCACCGCACTGCCTCCGATGAGCTATACGCGGGCATTTAGCAGCAGCGTTGTGTTGCCGAACGGGCAGGTCGTCGTGGTGGGCGGTCAAGCCTTTGCGCAGCCTTTCTCGGACGACACTGCGGTGCTGACCCCGGAGTTGTGGGACCCGACGACGAAAGTCTTTTCGCAGCTCGCGCCGCAAGCTGTGCCGCGGACGTATCACAGCGTTGCGCTGCTATTGGCGGATGGCCGCGTGCTGAGCGGAGGCGGGGGACTGTGCGGCGGCTGCGCGACTAACCACACGGACATTGAAATACTTACGCCGCCGTATCTACTCAATGCGGATGGATCGGCAGCGACACGGCCGACCCTCAGTAACGTGCCGGCTGATGCACAGCTCGGTACTTCCATCGCCGTGAAAGCGAGCAGTGGTGTCAAGGCATTCGCGCTCATGCGCCTGTCGTCCAACACGCATGCTGTAAACAACGAGCAGCGACGCGTGCCGTTGAGTTTCACGGTAGGTACGGCTGGTGAATTCATTCTGAAGATTCCGGCCGATCCCGGCGTTGTTGTGCCCGGCTACTACATGCTCTTCGCGTTGAACACCAACGGTGTGCCGAGCGTCTCACGCACGCTGCGCCTGCACTGATGATTACGTCGACAACCTTACGCCGGGCGATTCGGTTGACGATCTGCCTGGCGATACTAAGCAATGCGCATTTCGCGCATGCCGACCTGAGCTGTTCGCCGGGCGATATGGGCTGTGCGATTTTCACCGGGCAACTTGCGGCAGTAGCGCACCTGCGCGACGACAATCAATCGCTGCCGGAGTGGACCACGCGATGCGTGAATTGCCATACACGGACGGATCCATCGCCCGGCTTTGCCCCGCCCCTTACTCGTGGCTACTTGCTCGATGCAAGAAGCCGCCGGGGCGGGCCGCCCAGTCGGTACGATCCGGTTGCGTTCTGTCGGGCAATCAAAGACGGCATAGATCCGGCGAGCGTGGTGTTGCGCAAGTCCATGCCTCATTTCGAGCTATCGAGTGCCGAGTGTGCAGCGCTTTGGCGCTTTGTCACTAACCCGTAGTGCGCTGAACGCATAGTGCACATGTCGCCCAGTGGCCGACATGAGGAGGGCGCCGGGGCCAACATGACTTACTGCTTATGCGGCGCATGCTCGAGCATCGCATTGGCGATACGATGATTGCCGTTTTCCTTCAACGCTTCGGCCGCGCCCTCGATATCGCGTGCGTCCTTATTCTGGCTTAGCTTGCTTTTGCCGACGAGCCGCGTGATCTCGATCTCCAGGCCGACAATCGCTTTGAGCATGGTGTCGATATATTCGCTCGGCGCATCTCCCATTTTCCATGGACGAGGCTGGCTCGCCTCATGTGTGCGAGTCAGGCGCGCCACGAGGCCTCGCACGTATTTTTCATCGTCGCGAATCGTGATGCGGCCGTGCGCGTGCACCACCATGTAGTTCCAGGTGGGCACCTGTCTGTGCGTTTCCTGCTTGCTCGGGTACCACGTGGGCGAAATATAGGCATCGCCCGCATGGAATACGACGAGTACTTCATCGCCGTTGGCCACGTCCTGCCACAGCCGATTGTTTTGCGCGACGTGCGCGTGCAGCACGCCGAATTCGCCTTCTTCCGGCGCTAGTTCGAACGGAATGTGATTAGCGTCCAGACCGCTCGTGCCGTGAGTGATCAGCGTGCCGAAGGGATTGTGCGCGATGAACGCATGCAGCACGTCTTTGCGCGCTTCGTTGAAATGGTCGGGTACGTACATGGCTGCTCCGTTGAGTTCTGTACGCAGTGTGCGCCAAAACTCGTCTGGCCTGTAGAGCCAGCTTCGGGCGATTTCTTCAGGCCAGAGTCGCAGCGCCGCGTGTCGGTGTCTCGTGAAAAAGAAATGGCCTCCCGCCAGAAAGCAGCGGGAGGCCATTTCGTACATCGAACTCGGGCAGGCGGATCAGCTATCTGCGTGGCCCGACGTAAAGTTCGTGAATGCGCCGTACGGCGGATTCAGCGCGGTCCCGTTGGTCATAATGCCGAACGTGTTGTTGCCGCTGTCGAGCACGTAGTACATGACGGACTGGATGTTGTGCGTCTTGCGAGCCGCATAGAACGAACCCAATTGCGACGTAATGTAACTCGCTCGATATGATTGCGATTGCTCCGGGCCGGTGTTCCACTCGGTGATGAAGAACGGCACACCGTATCGGGCCTTGCAGTACGCAGGCAGGTTGATGCCCGGACCCGCGCCATCGGTACCGATGTTGAAAATGTCGCCATACACTTCATAGTTGTGCCATGTCGTGATGTCCCAGCGCACCTTCGGATAGCCGCCGCTGCCGTCGGGTTGCATGCCGTCCCACAGCGCGTCCGAGGCACCGACGTCGGCGACGCAGAAGTTGATACCGCATTTCGCGCCGGGCTGCGCAGCTTTCACTCCGTCGATCATGCCGCGCATTGCGCCGCGCATGGTGGGCCAGTTCGCGTTGTTGAAGTCGAGGGCCTTCGTTCCTGCGTTCGTCGAATCGATGATGATCGCCCTGTCGCGCGTCAACTCGTTTCCGCATTCATAGAATGTCACGCCATAGGGCTTCAGCGCGTTGGCGATCGTGAATGCCGGTCCATACGTGGCGTTATACGCAGCGGATTCGCCTGCGAGCAGTTTGCCGCTGCTGTCGTAAAGACCCAGGTTGACCAGCACGAGCAGCGTCATACCCGCCGACTGGAACGCCTGTGCCAGTTTGACCACAGCATTCAATTGATTCGGATCTGCCGTGCAGCCAACGCGGTAGCTCGTGCAGCCCAGGCCCTTCAGGATCGATATGAGTTGCGTCGGCGTGTACGTGTAGTCGAAGTGACCGTTAATGCCGAAGAAACTTCCGGCGGTGGCGGCGGTGGCAATACGCGGATCGCTACATGGCAACCATTGGGCGGCCACCTCTGCGTTCGCGTAGAACTGTCCGCTGGTGTTGCGGCAATAGATCTTGCCACCGTACCAGAGCACCAGCGACACGTTGTAGTTGTTGCCCACAACTGCGCCGTTCCGGGAGATAACACCGTTGGTCAGCGTCCACACGGCGCCGGTCTTGTCGACAATGTTGGGAGCCGACGGCATCGTCGTGCCGTCCGGCGACGTCGTGCCTTGGCGCGGGTCACTCGTAGACTGCCACGTCGATCCAGTCCACTGGTAAAACTGTGAGCTGGTGTTCTCAACGTAAATGTTGCCGTTGAAGCACAGCGCGAGAATCACGTTGTAGTTGTTCCCGGCCTTCGCGCCATTGCGATAAGCGACGCCGCCCGAAAGAGTCCAGGTGGCGCCCGAGCCGTCGACCAGGGATGTCGCCGGCGGCATCGCGGCGCCGTTCGGCGACGTGCCTTTGGCCGTTGCGTTCGTCTTTTGCGCCGCAGAATTAGCGGTAATTGCGCCGCCTTCTTCCGCACCACCGCCGCCGCATGCGCTCAAAATAACACTACCGCTCAGTGCCGTCAGTGCGCCAATAAACTGTCGTCTTTTCAACATTTTGAATTATCCGCTATCGAAAAAACCCCGAAAAAATTTATAAATTTGATTTTGTATTTTGTTGATTACTGATCTTGAAACTAGAAAATCTTTGTTTTTATTCGCACTACTGATCGTCTATAAAATATCAGTGCTATTTGGTGCGTCATGCCGTGCGTCTGCCGAACCGGTTCGCGCCGCTTTAATGAACGAGGCGGTTCAAACAAACGCGCACGAGCCAGTCGAAACGGCCGGGCCGATTCGCGCGTCGGGGAATCATCAACAGTGGGGTCAACCGAACTGTTTGCCGGAACCGCGGATCAGAACGGTGTCCATGCAAACGTTTGCTGGGAGCGAACCCACAATGCGTAAAATTTGCGGGGTTGCTACTGCGAACGGGGTAGATCTTACCCGCAAGACTCGTCGGACAAAACGAGAAATAGCAAATTCCCGCCAGAAAGCAAGATCGTTTCCGATTTCGCGGGTTGTCCCAAATAAGTTTTACTTTCTCCTTATCGTATGGGGACTGGTCGCCCTGCATTTTTTTCGCTTTGACCCTAAGATGTAGAGGTCATATTTTCCGCTTTCATGCGCGTCAGCTTAGCTTCCTGCCGCCACACCCTCGCGTGGCAAAAACGACACGAATGCCTACGTTCAGCACTTTCGGACACGGGCACCCGCGGCTCCTGTGAGATTGGCGCGTTCTAAGGTGATGCAACTTCGCAAAACGATTTGGCGCATGCTAAGCTGAACTTAAAGATGGAGCGTTAATTCACCCAATACTGGTTTAGGCGTTTGAATGGTGGGCATCGTAAATGTCCGGGTATTCGCCTGAGCGTGTTGTTTTCGCGCGTGAAGCTTGACCGGAGATTGTCGAATGTCGCAGGTCAATGACGAAACCAGTTACGCGAATGGAAAAGACGAAGTGAAAAGACGGCCGCGAGTGTTGATGTGCCCTTTTAGAAATCCTACAAACCGCTACATCGACATTCAGAAGGATCTATATAGATCCGCCGGCTACGATGTGTTCCCGCTGTCAATCAGGGGACTGCTGAGCGGCGGGTTCGCCGATCTGTTCAAGCCGGAGAACATGCTCGTATTTCATTGGCTTGAATACCGGGCGTTCAGGCGTCAGAAAGGCACGGCACAACTTAGCGTGACCGGCTGCCTGCTACTGGCGTTCTATTGTTCATTGATGTTGATCGGGCGAGCCAAGGTCGTGTGTTTCGTACATGATCAGGCAGTGCACGATACGGTCGGCTTCAACAGGCGCCTGTCTATGCGGATCATTGCGCTCGTGCATCGTCTTGCCGATGTCCGTGTTGTACACGCGCCGGACTTTCAGGCTCGCTATCGTGCGCAGTATTTACCTCATCCGCTCTATTGGGACGCTCCCGGCCATCCGTCAGGTACGGCGAAGCCCCGCGGCGCGGCGCCGCTTTATACGATGCTCGGCGTGATTCGTCCATATAAGCAGATCGACGCGGTACTCGACGTTTGGCCGGGCGATTGCAAACTGCACGTCGCCGGCCACGGCACCGAAGCCTATCTCGCGACGTTGAACGAAATCATCGACAGCAAATCGCTGCGAGAAGCCGTGCGCATCGATTCGAAGTTTTTGACCGACGCAGAGTTCGCGCAAGGCATTGCGCAGAGCGACGTGTTGATCTTGCCGCACGCGGCCGACTCCATGCTCGTCAGCGGCGTCTTCTTTGAAGCCATTGGTCTCGTGCCGGTTCTGATCGCACGATCGACACCTTTCATGGCGTGGGCTGCGAGGAGGTTCGACAACGTCATGCTGTTCAACGACGTAAGCGAGCTTCCTGCGATTCTGAAATCGGTCAATGAGTCGTGGCAGACCATCGCCAGCAATGCGGCCAGGCGCAAAGCTGTCGACGAGTTCGGGTGGAACGCCTGCTCCCGGCAGTACGCCCAGTTTTTCGAGTCGGTCGTAGGGCATACGAGCGCTGTCGAAAAACCGGTCACTGAGTGACGCTGTGAGCCGGTAGGGCGTTGTCAGGTTCGTTGGTATGTTGTTAAAGCGACTCGCGTGCAGCTAGCCGCTTTTGCTATCGCGCGAGTGACGCCGTCTTCGTCGCGAAGATATCGACGTAATTGAGTGGATCGTCGCGCCATTTTGTAATTGTGCTCCGCAGGCGCGCTGCGATTGTTCGCATGGGTTCCGTCTCGGCTGGTATTCCCGCCTTTGCGTCGGTTTCTTCAACCTTGCCGTAAGTGAAGTGCTCCTCGAGAAACTGCAGCACGACGTTGGGATCGCCCCCTAACCGCGCCATATGATATGGCGACCATTCCACGAGAATCGCATCGGCTTTCGCAAGCGTCTTGCTGCCGCCAGCAAAGACGTAGGGTTCCGCACCCTGTGTGTCGACTTTCGCAAAGACAGGGCCGGACAACTGAATAGGAAGATCGTCCAGCCTTGCGCAGCGCACTTCGATGATCTTGCGACCCACCTCGTTCTGTTTTGCCGGAAGGTTGGTTTCGAAGTGAAGGCGGTGGTCGCCCAGATTGCCGTCGGCAATCTCGAAGGGCAGTACTTCCTCGCGTTCGTGCAACGCGAGTTGGAAAGTCTCTATGTTGGGTGACGAGCAGTTTTCCGCAATGTTGCGCAGAAGATTGCGGTAGTTGACCGGTTCCGGTTCGAACGCATAACACTTCACGCGCTCGTTGTGTTGCGCTATCGGTATGGTCGTCATGCCGATGTTTGCGCCGATGTCGAGATATGTTCCTCCCGAACCGGCGAAGAACAATTTCAACTTGTCCGAAAGCTCAGGCGCCCAACGTCCGGTCTCGGCGTATTTCTTCAGAATGCTCAGATCATTCGAACTGCTGACCATCGTGCCGTACTGTCCATTTGCCGAGAACCGCACAACATTGAGCTTCCGTGAGAGGCTGGACAGGTAGAGATAGCCATACTCTCTCGCGAGCGAGTTATCTTCCAGGAGGGACTTTGCCATCACATGCCGAAGCCTCAAGGGAAGCATCGAGGTTACAGCGCCAGCGGCGGAGAGAACGAGTTTCTTCATGAGAAACAGAATACAGCAACCCTATTTCCGCAGCGTTTCCACATCTCCTCGCTTTCGGCAAAGGCATCAACGAAATCGGCCAGGCCTGGTAAGCGGACGACACAACAATGAATGCAACGCCGCGCTGTTGACGCGACAGGCCACGTGGCCGCCTGCGTCGCGAACCCGCCGGCCCATGTATCAGGCGGTGCGGAAAACCGATACGGCGGTGCGCAATTGCTGCGCTTGATGTTCGAGAGAGCCGGCGGCCGCAGCCGCCTCTTCGACTAACGCAGCGTTCTGCTGCGTCACTTCGTCCATCTGCGTGATCGCCTGATTGATCTGCTCAATGCCGCGGCTCTGTTCGTGCGACGCCGACGCGATCTCGCCCATGATGTCCGTCACTCGCTGAATCGCGATGCCGACCTTCTCCATAGTTTGCCCTGCGCTCGCGACGAGTTCGGCTCCTGCCTCGACCCGCGAGCCCGATGCCTCGATGAGCGCCTTGATATCTTTGGCCGCACTCGACGATCTTTGCGCGAGACTGCGGACTTCGCTTGCGACGACGGCAAAACCCCTGCCTTCCTCGCCGGCTCTCGCGGCTTCGACCGCCGCGTTGAGCGCAAGAATGTTCGTCTGAAACGCAATGCCTTCAATGATGCCGATGATCTCGGCGATTTTGCCCGAGCTCTCCTGAATCCCGCTCATCGTGTCCACGACTTGGCCCACGATCCTGCGTCCTTCGAGCGCAACCTGATTTGCATTGTCGGCGAGTCCGTTCGCTTGCCTCGCGTTTTCCGAGTTCTGCTTGACGGTCGCGGTCAGTTCTTCAATGCTCGCCGCCGTTTCCTGCAGCGATGCGGCTTGCTGCTCGGTCCGTGCCGAGAGGTCCGTGTTGCCCGCTGCGATCTGACTCGTCCCACTCATTACGGCCTCGGAGCTCGTGCCGATGCGGACCACCATGTCGAGCAATGACTGCCGCATGCGTGCCACCGATGCGAGCAAGCTCGTTTCATTAGCGCCCGTAACGACGATCGGAAGACTCAGGTCGCCGACCGACATACGGTGCATGGCCTGCGACACGTCGGCGGGTTCGCCGCCAAGTGCGCCGGTCACGCGGCGAATGATTTGCCAGGCAAGTGCCGCAATACCCAGAATCGCAACCGAGATCAGGGTGATGAGGAATGCGCCCGTTCGCCAGAACGTCGCGCTGATATCGGTGGTGAATATGCCGGTTCCAATCCACCATCCCCACGGCTTGAATTCGACCAGTCCGTTGATCTTTTCTACCATCTCGCCGCTGGTGGGATGCTTGGCGAGCACGGTCATGATCGGAATATGTTCGCGGGCGAGCATTTCACGATAGAGGTCGCCGTCGGGACGTCCGTCGGGTGCTTTTCCTACGTTGATCTTGCCGACGGTCGAAGCCTTGCGGTGTACCAGCGTGAGGCCGTCGGGAAGGCGAGCCCAGAAGTAGCTCTCGTCCGAATAATTCAGTTGGCTCAACGCCTCTTTCGTCGCGGACTGCGCCTGCTCGGTCGTCAATTTCCCGGCTACTTCCTGGTCGTGGTAGTACGTCGCCAGATGTTCTGCCATTCGCAGCAGATTGGTGATCTGTGCGCGCTTGTCGTCGAGCATCGCTTGTCTGACGCTGTAAAGACTGTAGGAACCGACAACCAGGAGCGCGACGAGCGCCGCGAGCGCAAGTATCGTCAGGCGCGTGGAAACCTTCATTGGAAGCCTCAATTGTTCAGTGGTCCCGGCGCCGAACCGGTATAAAAAGCGCGCAGGTTTCTCATCAACGGCACGGCGCGCCGATACTGTATTAGGGTTTCTATGGATTCGATCACGCGCGCCCCTTGGGTTGGCGGGAAGGTCGAGAAGATTTCTTGTGAGTGAGCAGGTTCGGGTTTCTCCCTGCCTTGGCCGCCTCGGATCTGGTGGAGTGGGCGGGCTAACTATCCCGTGGCGGGGCAGAGCATGTAAATCTCAACTGTCCCCACATCCCTTCTTGAATTTGTCACCACCCGTCCATATAATTAGCACTCGCTGCACGAGAGTGCTAACAACTTCGCCGGTTGGCTCGGCCAGCCGGGTTTTCCAAGCGTTCTTCAGTCTCAATCAAGAGAGGAGTATGTATGAACCTTCGTCCTTTGCATGATCGCGTGATCGTCAAGCGTCTGGATCAAGAAACCAAGACCGCGTCGGGCATCGTGATCCCCGAAGCCGCAGCAGAAAAGCCGGATCAGGGCGAAATCCTGGCAGTCGGCCCGGGCAAGCGTGACGACAAGGGCGCACAGATCGCCCTCGACGTGAAGGTTGGTGACCGCGTCCTGTTCGGCAAGTACGCAGGCCAGACCGTCAAGGTCGACGGCAACGAACTGCTCGTGATGCGCGAAGAAGACATCATGGCCGTGGTGAACAAGTAAGCGCAAGCCGCTACTTCCCCGGTTATATCCCAAGAATTCAAGGAGTTAGAAGATGGCAGCTAAAGACGTCGTATTCGGTGATTCCGCCCGTGCCAAGATGGTCGAAGGCGTGAACATCCTCGCGAACGCTGTGAAGGTCACGCTGGGTCCGAAGGGCCGCAACGTTGTCCTGGAGCGCAGCTTCGGCGGCCCGACGGTCACCAAGGACGGTGTGTCGGTCGCAAAAGAGATCGAACTGAAAGACAAGCTCCAGAACATGGGCGCGCAAATGGTCAAGGAAGTGGCTTCCAAGACCAGCGACAACGCAGGTGACGGCACCACGACCGCAACGGTTCTGGCTCAGTCGATCGTCCGCGAAGGCATGAAGTACGTTGCATCGGGCATGAACCCGATGGACCTGAAGCGCGGTATCGACAAGGCTGTGGGCGCTGCGATCGAAGAACTGCGCAAGATCAGCAAGCCGTGCACGACGAACAAGGAAATCGCACAAGTCGGCGCGATTTCGGCAAACAGCGATTCGTCGATCGGCGATCGTATTGCTGAAGCAATGGACAAGGTCGGCAAGGAAGGCGTCATCACCGTCGAAGACGGCAAGTCGCTGCAAGACGAGCTGGACGTCGTCGAAGGTATGCAATTCGACCGCGGCTACCTGTCGCCGTACTTCATCAACAACCCGGACAAGCAAGTTGCCGTGCTCGAGAACCCGTTCGTGCTGCTGCACGACAAGAAGGTCTCGAACATCCGCGATCTGCTGCCGGTTCTGGAACAAGTCGCCAAGGCTGGCCGTCCGCTGCTGATCATCGCAGAAGACGTCGAAGGCGAAGCACTGGCAACGCTGGTGGTGAACAACATCCGCGGCATTCTGAAGACGGTTGCCGTGAAGGCTCCGGGCTTCGGCGATCGCCGTAAGGCCATGCTGGAAGACATCGCGATCCTGACCGGCGGCCAGGTCATCGCTGAAGAAACCGGCCTGACGCTCGAAAAGGCAACGCTGGCAGAACTGGGCCAGGCGAAGCGCATCGAAGTGGGCAAGGAAAACACGACGATCATCGACGGCGCTGGCGAAGCTGCAAACATCGAAGCGCGTGTCAAGCAAGTCCGCACGCAAATCGAAGAAGCTACGTCGGACTACGACCGTGAAAAGCTGCAAGAGCGCGTTGCCAAGCTGGCAGGCGGCGTTGCAGTGATCAAGGTCGGCGCTGCGACCGAAGTCGAAATGAAGGAAAAGAAGGCACGTGTCGAAGACGCACTGCACGCAACGCGCGCAGCTGTGGAAGAAGGCATCGTTGCTGGCGGCGGCGTTGCGCTGATCCGCGCACGTACGGCGATCGCCGGCCTGAAGGGCGCTAACGCCGATCAGGACGCAGGTATCAAGATCGTCCTGCGCGCAATGGAAGAGCCGCTGCGCCAGATCGTCACGAACGGCGGCGAAGAAGCCAGCGTCGTGGTGGCGGCAGTTGCTGCTGGCCAGGGCAACTACGGCTACAACGCAGCAACCGGCGAGTACGTCGACCTGGTTGACGCTGGTGTCGTGGACCCGACGAAGGTCACGCGCACTGCGCTGCAAAACGCAGCATCGGTGGCAGGTCTCCTGCTGACGACCGACGCAGCTGTTTGCGAACTGCCGAAGGAAGACGCACCGATGCCTGGCGGCATGCCCGGCGGCATGGGCGGCATGGGCATGGACATGTAATTTCATGTCCGCTCCCCGGTTGCGCCTCGTACAGAGGTTCAACCGGGAGCCCATGGAAAAGCGCGCCGCAAGATGCGCTTGCCGAAGAAAAAACCCGCAATCAAATGCGGGTTTTTTTGTTTCTGCGTCTGCGTTGCTGCGCGACGAAAAGCGGTCAGCGCCTTACGACTAAGCCCGTTGCGCGAGGCAATGCTCGTGCAAGTACCGGAAGATGCCCGCTACGCTTTCGGCCGGCGTCAACGTTGCGGTGTCGATTGTGATATCCGCATCGAGCGGCGCTTCGTAAGGCGCTGATACGCCTGTGAACGATGCAATTTCACCGGCCAGCGCCTTTGCATACAGACCTTTCGGGTCGCGGCGCGCACATACCGCGAATGGCGCGGACAGATATATCTCCACAAATTTGTGAGCGCCCACGATATCGCGCGCCATCGTCCGGTCGGCCTGCGTCGGCGAGATGAGTGCAGTAATGACGATAAGTCCTGCATCGTTCATCAACTGGGCGACATGCGCGACACGACGGATGTTTTCGTGGCGGTCGTGCTGGTCGAAGTCAAGATCGCTGCCGAGGCCGTGGCGAACGTTGTCGCCGTCGAGTACGTAGCAGGCCCGGCCTTGGCAGACGAGTTGCCGTTCCAGTTCGAACGCGATGGTCGACTTGCCTGCTCCCGAGAGGCCGGTCAGCCAGATCGTGACCGGCTTCTGGTGGAGAAGGCGCATCCTGTCCGCGAGCGTAATGGCACCGTGAAACCGTTGCACCGGGCCGCCGAGCTGCTGTTTCATTGTGTGTTCCTGAAGGCTTAAACGCAGTGCCAACCCCGGCGCCATACGCCGGCGTTATGAAGCCGTTCGGCCGAACCGGCCACGGCGACATGAAATCCGTCCGGTGCGTCCGGCGGCAAAGCGATCGAAAAGCCGGCGTACGCGCTCGGGTAGCCGGCGCTTGCAACATCCGGCCGATGCGCGCCGGTTGAGCCGCTCGCAATGACCTCGCTGCCGATGCGCACTTCGAGTCGCACACTTTGTTCCGGGCGACTGAGGTTCACGGCCCAGCCGGATACGACACCGTCGCACACCGAGTCGACAAAGCCGTCGTACATATCGGCAAACGTTCGCGCTTCGCCCTGCGCAAACCGCAGGTATTCGTTGATCGGCGCGAGGTCGAATCGGTCGATCACGCCGTGTACTTTGACAAGGAACGCTTCGTCGAAGCCGAATACCACCGAGCTGTGAAGGTACGGATTCTCGAGCTGATTAATTTCTGCCTGGATCACGTGGACCAGATCGAGGGCATTTGCAAACACGCTGCCGGACTTATGCGCGTCGCTTTGAATTTCGCGCTTCGCGTATTCGAAGATCTCGTAATCCAGGCTATTATCCTGAACGAATTTCTGTTTCGCGCTTTCGCTCAACTGACCAATGTTTTTCGCCGAACCGCTGGTAATGTTCGTCTCAAAGTAGAACGGCAATTTCATTCCGGTTTTGGCACAAAGCCGGAGGAGAAATTCGCTCATGTTTTCGCAGATGCCGACTGCGCTGAAGTGATGCTGCAGGTTGGCTTTCGCAATACCGAGACTGAGTTCATCTGGTGCCGGATGACCGCTCAACATTTGCACGAATACATTCCTGCCGCCGAGCGACTCGCTCACCCACTCGTCAAGCGAAAGGGCGCCGCGCAGCACGAGCGCTTCGGTTGCCGACACGCTTGCACCGCGTGCGACATCACCGTTTTTTCCGTTCAGTGCATAGCGGTAATGCGATATTTGCCGGGCGAGCGGATCGCGCAGAATGGTGCAATAGGCGAGCGGCGTCTTGAGACTTCTATGAATACCGTACGGTTGATGACCGCCGCCAATGCGCGTTTGAAGTAGCTTGGCACGGCACCGGTCCCAACCGTCGCCGGTCCATTCGAATACGGTGAATTGATCTTTGCCTTTATTCAGGTCGAAAAATGAAATCACCGTGGATCCCCCGCTTTTGGGCGGGTGAATGAAAAACGTGGGCGATGACATATGAAATATGACGATATTTCGATTCCTGAGTGTATCGCGCGCGTTTGTCTCTCGTTGTAACGTTTAATTACGCGACGGATTCTGCATTCGGGGCCGGGACGTCATTTACAGGCCGCTGCCCCAGCGACAAAAGATGGCGTCAGATGCGCGAACCGCCAGGAGACAGGAAAACGCCGCAGCACGGGGCTACCGCGCACGCCGGGCGAGGTGCCGGCGCGCGAACGTCGAAACAGGCAATGGGCGGCAAGGGCGAAAAGAGGGGAGCGCGTCAGTGCCGCGCTTCGCCGGGCGCCGCGTCCTTGCCGCTTGCCGGCGGCGTTTCGTCGTCGCTGCTGCGAGCCCAGAAGAACCGGTCCGGCATATACGCGCCCATACCCGGCCGGAACGCGCTGCGCACCGCCTGGTACAGATATTCCTGAGCCTCGCGAACCGCCTCTGCCGGCTCCTGGCCATTGGCAAGAAGTGCCGCGATGGCCGAGCCGAGCGTATCCGTCAGGCCCATGATGCGGTGACTGCCGCGATCCCACATGTCCTGGCGCAACTGGCCGTCTTCGCTGAAAAGTGTATTGACCAGCCGGTGCGTGCCGGTTTCCGTCGACAGAATGTATTCACAGCCCTGCGACAGCAGATGCGAGATCGCGGCGTCGAGGCTCGGTGCTTCGGCGTCGCCGTCTGGCTGGGCGAGCGCGAGCAGGGTGGCCGAGTCGGCGACCAGCAAGGTGGTTTGCGGCGCGAGCAGGTCGGCAATGGCTTCACGCAGTTCATCGGCGGCGAGGACGTGCTCGTCGTCGAGAGTGAAGTCGGGGGCAAGAATTAGTGGAATGTCGTCGTAATCGGCCACTACTTCGGCGATCGCGCTCACTACCTCGGCGCGCGTGCAGGCGCCGACCTTGAACGCTGCAATCGGCATGTCCTCAAGCAGCATGCGCGCCTGGGTCGCGACGACCTCGGGGTCGAGCCCGTTGACTTCGTCGCAACTCGCCGAGTCGCGCACGGTATAGCCGGTGAGCACGGAGACGCCATGACAGCCCATGCTGGCAAGGGTCAGCAGGTCGGCTTGCAGGCCAGAGCCGCCGGTGGGATCGGAGAGGCCGAAGGTGAGGACGATCGGAGGCGTGTCGCTGGGCATGAAGATTTACAAAGGAGCAGTATTTTTGGCGCGGTGAGTGCGCAAGCGGCTCAATTATGCGTCCTAAAACGGCCCGGGGGCGTTTTTTCGCATCCCCGCCGGCTTCGTCCCGTTCTTCCTGGCTAACCTGTGGCGCGACGCCGCACGCAGCGGCACTTTTCCCATCCGGCATTGCCGAAGGTCGGCGGGCACAGGGACTGCGCGTTTGCGATTGCTAGGCATTGGGGCGGCAACACGGTACCATCATGGCTCCCGTTTCCACGGACTTCACGACGCGATACAAGAATGGAATATCAAAGCTGGATGTGCCTGATTTGCGGCTGGATTTACGACGAAGAAGCCGGTTTGCCGGACGAGGGTATTGCGCCGGGCACGCGCTGGGAAGACGTTCCCATCAACTGGACGTGCCCCGAGTGCGGCGCGCGCAAGGAAGACTTCGAGATGGTCCAGATCTGAAGACAAACGGCGGCCGGCGTAGCCCGGCCGAGGTGTGGCACGCGCCGGAACGTCCTCGTGCTGGCCGTGTCTCCAACCGCAGGTTGACGTTGCGTAGTCTGTCATGGCGCATTGGTCGTTCTGCATTTGTCCCTGTGCAGCTGTCATCGCGCATTTGTCATTGCGCATTTGTCATTGTTCAGTCGCCGGTTCGCGCGTTAGGCGCTCAGTCTGCGCGCGGCGCCCAACGGCGGCCCGCCGACTTTCCGTCGCCAACTCATGACTCTTCGATCCGCAGCACCCGTTCCCTTCGACGCATTGCCCAATCCGCGCGGCGGCGCTGTTCGCCCTGCGGAACTTGCGCTAGCCGAAGCGCTGCTGGCGTTCGAGCAACACACCGGCTGCACCACTGCGCTAGTGCGCGCCTCGCACGCACTGCGTAGCGCGGGCTGGCTAAGTGCCACGCGCTTCGCCGACGTGCTCGTGCGCCTCTCGCCGCTGGCCGCGGGCGATCCGTCCGAGGCCGAACACGTGCGCCCGGCGTTCGGTGCCGCGCTGCGCGACTTCCGTGCAGCGCTCGAACGTCACAACCTGCGCGAACTGGCTTGCTCGCCTACGCTCTTCAGTCATTACCGCGAGTTGTGTGCCGATCTCGGCGAACATACCGCTGCTTCTCCAGTGGCCTTCGAAGACCTCGCGTTGACCGCGCGGCCCGTGCCGCCGGTTTCGTTTCATGCTCAGTCGGCCGAGCAACTGGCTCATCTGCGTGCGCGCTACGAACGCGCGCTGCTCCCGGTGCTGCGCTCGCAGCCGGATACGGGCAGCGTGGCGGCGCGTGCTGCCACTAACGCCGCGCTCGACGAACTCGACGCTGTATTCACCGAACTCGCCGGTCCCGATCCCTACGACTTCTGGCGTCTTGCCAAGGCCTGCGCCCGTGCATTGCGAGTCAGCGGGCGCGCGGCGGGTGAGCCCGACTCACGGCGTTTCTACGCGCGTTGCAATCTGGCACTTGCCGATCATGCACGCGGCATCGAACGCGCGCAGCGCTCGCTGGTGCGAGCCACCCTTGCGCTGCTGTGGCGCGATTACGCGCTGTTCGGCGCCGCCGCTGAAGATGCCGACCAGGTCGAGGTGCTGCACGATTACGGCTTGACGGTCGATTGGCACGTGGCAGGCACGCAGGCATCGGAAATGCTTTGGGAAGCCGGAGCCGTGGAGGCGCAGTCATTCAGCGCACGCACTTCCATGACACGCGAACTGGGCGTGCTGAGCGTGAACACGCATGCGTACGAAGACTTTCTGCAGACGGCCGACGCGGCCATCTCCGCGCTCGCCGAACATGCGCGCGCCGCGGACCAGCCTGAGAAGGCCGATCCGAGCGAAGCGCTCCAGGCGGGCGACGCCGCGTACCGGCTCGGGTCCGCAGCTTGCGCGCTCGGTCTTGGCCATGTCGCGCTGCTGGCCGATGCGCTGGGGCTCGCCTGGCGGCGTCGCGCTCATGCCGGCGTGTCGACGCCTGCGGTGCGTGCGCACGTAATCGTCGACGCGCCCGCGGCCAGTGCGTTGGAAGGCGCGGCCGAGGCATTGCGCGCCACGCTGCACAAGGTGGCGGCGGGCGTGGCGCCGCCGGCCAGCGGCGCGGCGCTGAGCGCGCTTACGCGGGCGATCGAGCAGGGCGGCGCGTAACCGGCGTCACGTGCGCCCGGGCCGCGCAGCGAGCGCATGAGGTACGCAACTACGCAGGCAACGAAGTACGCAACCAAGCGGGCAACGAAGTAGGCAACCAGGCAGGCAGGCGCGCAGGCCCAAGCTGCACCGTGGCAAGGCCCGCGTGCGTGATAGAGTGCAACATGAATCGCCGTCGATGGCTTGCGGCACGCTCCATGACTCGCGTCGCCAATCCACGCTCAAAGCCCGCCATCCTGCACCGTCTTTGCTAAAATCCGAACTATGTCCAAGAGTACCGATCGCATCAATCTGACCAACCAGTTCCTGATCGCCATGCCCAACATGGCCGATCCGACGTTTTCAGGAACGGTGGTCTACCTTTGCGATCACAGTGAGCGCGGCGCGCTCGGCCTCGTGATCAACCGGCCGACCGATATCGACCTGGAAGCGCTCTTCAGTCGCATCGACCTCAAGCTCGAAATCGAGCCTCTCCTTCATGTTCCCGTGTATTTCGGCGGCCCGGTGCAAACCGAGCGCGGCTTCGTGCTGCACGACCCGAAAGACGGCAACACTTATACGTCGTCCATGTCGGTGCCGGGCGGTCTTGAGATGACCACGTCGAAAGACGTGCTTGAGGCTGTTGCCAGCGGCACCGGTCCCGAGCGTTTCCTGCTCACGCTCGGTCACGCCGGCTGGGGCGCGGGTCAGCTCGAAGAAGAGATTTCGAAAAACGGCTGGCTGACGGTCGAGGCCGATCCGAAAATCGTGTTCGACGTGCCGGCCGAAGAGCGTCTCGAAGCGGCGCTGGCGCTGCTTGGCATTTCGCTGTCCATGCTGTCGGGCGAGGCCGGGCACGCATGAGGGGCGCCGCATGAGCCTGCCGGCCGGACGTGAGGCGACGCTGCTTGCGTTCGACTACGGTGAAAAGCGCATCGGCGTGGCGGTCGGCAATTCGCTGACGAAAAGCGCGCGGCCGCTCGTCATCGTGCAGAATCGCAGCCGCGAATTTCGCTTCGCGGAGGTTGGCAAACTGATCGCCGAATGGAAGCCGGACGCGCTCGTCGTCGGCTTGCCAATGCATCCGGACGGCACGCCGCACGAAATGACGCAACTCGCCAAGCGCTTTGGAAACCAGTTGAACGGCCGCTTCAATTTACCCGTCACGTGGATCGACGAGCGTTATTCGTCGGTAGAGGCAAAGTCGGGTATCCGCGAGGGCAGGGGCCGTGCCGACATGCTCGACGCCGAAGCCGCCAGCATCATCCTTCAGCAATATCTAGACGGACTTTCCGACAATCATGAGTTCCATTGACGCCGAAGCGCTTTATCGCGCGCTGCTCGACCAGATTCGCGCCGCCTATGGCGACGAATTCGGTGCGGCGCAAAACGGTGCCGAGGGCGCCGTGCTCGCCGGCATTTACAGCGGCGGCGCGTGGCTCGCCGAACGGCTCGCGCATGATCTGAAGCTCCCGAGTTTCGGCGTCGTGAATGTCGCACTTCATCGGGACGACTACGCGAAGAAAGGTCTGCATTCGCAGGCGAGTCCGACGTCGCTGCCGTTTTCCGTCGACGGCCGCCGCATCGTGCTGGTCGACGACGTGCTGTACACCGGCCGCACGATCCGCGCAGCGCTCAATGAACTCTACGACTACGGCCGCCCGGCGGCGGTCGAACTGGCGGTGCTCGCCGATCGCGGCGGGCGCGAGTTGCCGGTAGCGGCACGCTTCGTCGGCGGCGTGGTGGATGTGCCCGCGGACGCGACGCTGGTGCTCGCGCGCGACGAGAGCAGCGCAGGCCAGCCGCGTTTCACCTTTCACACCGAAGCCCGCGCCGATTGAGCACGGCATCGGGCGCGAGTGCGCACGCACCGCAACTCGCCGCCCGCCGCACACACGTTGAAGTCCGTTTCTCCAGCAGGTAACTCATGAACACCGCGAACCAGGCCTCTCACGACCAAGCCGACAGCGCCACCGAGCGCTTTCGCTACGGCTTCCTGAAGGGCAACCCGCAGCTCACGAAAAACGGCGAGCTGAAGCATCTGTTGTCGATTGAAGGTTTGCCGAAGGCGATCGTCAACCACATTCTCGACACGGCAAGCCAGTTCGTCAGCGTGACGGATCGCGAGGTCAAGAAGGTCCCGCTGCTGCGCGGCAAGTCGGTCTTCAATCTGTTCTTCGAGAATTCGACGCGCACACGCACCACGTTTGAAATTGCCGCGACACGGTTGTCGGCCGACGTGCTGAATCTGAACATCAACGCTTCGTCCACGAGCAAGGGCGAATCGCTGCTCGACACGATCAACAACCTGTCGGCCATGCACGCCGACATGTTCGTCGTGCGTCATGCGTCGAGCGGCGCGCCGTATCTGATCGCCCAGCACTGCGCACCGCACGTGCACGTGATCAATGCCGGCGACGGCCGTCATGCGCACCCCACCCAGGGTCTGCTCGACATGTACACGATCCGCCACTACAAGAAAGACTTCACGAATCTGCGTGTGGCGATTGTCGGCGACATTCTGCATTCGCGCGTCGCGCGCTCGGACATCCACGCGCTGACCACGCTCGGCGTGCCTGAAGTGCGCGCGATCGGCCCGCGCACGCTGTTGCCGGGCGGCCTCGAACAAATGGGTGTTCGAGTGTTCCACAACCTCGACGAAGGGCTGAAGGACGTCGACGTGATCATCATGCTGCGTCTGCAGAATGAGCGGATGAGCGGTGCGCTGTTGCCGTCGGCGCAGGAGTATTTCAAGAGCTGGGGCCTGACGCCCGAGCGGCTTGCGCTCGCGAAGCCCGACGCAATCGTGATGCACCCAGGCCCGATGAATCGCGGCGTCGAAATCGATTCTCAGGTGGCCGACGGTCCGCAATCGGTGATTCTGAATCAGGTGACGTTCGGCATTGCAGTGCGCATGGCGGTGATGGGGATCGTCGCAGGCAATAACGATTGATCCGGCAAACGCATGCGTGCGGCGCCACCCCGGCGCACACGCGGCAAACAACGCAGAACCTGGCCGAATCCGGCTGAAACATTAAGGCAGCGCATGAAGATTCATATTCAAGGCGGCACGCTGATCGATCCGGCAGCGGGTACCGAACAGCAGCAGGACGTTTTCATCGAGGCGGGCAAGATCGTCGCGCTCGGCAACGCGCCCGCCGGTTTCGAGGCGACGCAAACCATCGACGCGCGCGGTCTGCATATCGCGCCCGGTCTCGTCGACCTGTCTGCGCGTCTGCGCGAGCCGGGCTTTGAACACAAGGCCACGCTCGAATCGGAAATGGCCGCGGCGCTCGCTGGCGGCGTGACGAGCCTCGTCTGTCCGCCGGACACCGATCCGACGCTCGACGAACCCGGTCTCGTCGAAATGCTGAAGTTCCGCGCCCGTAATCTCGATCAGGCGCATGTGTATCCGCTCGGCGCGTTGACGGTCGGCCTGAAGGGCCAGGTCATCACCGAAATGGTCGAACTGACCGAGGCGGGTTGCATCGGCTTTTCGCAAGCCGATGCGCCGGTGGTGGATACGCAGGTGTTGATGCGCGCGCTTCAATACGCGAAAACGTATGGCTACACGGTGTGGCTGCGTCCTGTGGATGCCTATCTCGGCAAGGGCGGCGTGGCGGCGAGCGGCGCGCTGGCGTCGCGGCTCGGCCTCTCCGGCGTGCCCGTCGCGGCGGAAACCATCGCGCTGCATACCATCTTCGAACTCGTGCGGGTGACGGGCGCTCGGGTGCATCTGTCGCATGTGTCGTCGGCGGCGGGCATCGCGCTCATGCGCGAGGCAAAGGCCGAGGGCTTGCCGGTTTCGTGCGACGTCACCGTGAACCATGTGCATCTGATCGACCTCGACATCGGCTACTTCGACGCGCAGTTCCGGCTCGACCCGCCGCTGCGTCAGCAGCGCGATCGCGAAGCGATCCGCGCGGGTCTCGTCGACGGCACCATCGACGCAATCTGCTCCGACCACACACCGGTCGACGACGACGAAAAACTGCTGCCCTTTGGCGAAGCGACACCGGGCGCTACCGGCCTCGAACTGTTTCTGTCGCTAACGGTGAAATGGGCCGACGAAGCCGGTGTGCCGCTTGCAAAGGCGCTCAACCGCATCACCGCAGCGCCGGCCGCCGTGCTCGATCTGCCAGCGGCGGGCAGCGTTGCGGTAGGCAGCGTAGCCGACCTCTGCGTATTCGACCGTCACGCGCATTGGCGCGTCGAGCCGCGCGCGCTGAAGAGCCAAGGGCACAACACGCCGTTTCTCGGTTACGAATTGCCGGCTCGCGTTCGCGCGACCATCGTGACCGGCCGCGTCGCATTCGAGCAGCGCTAACGTGCCCGGCATGGCTCAGGCATTGGCCAGCCTGGATTTCGCATCGACCCGCAACGGAAAGCTCCGAACATGAAGCTCGCGTTATGCAGGGCCCGTCTCATCGCGCATCTGCTGCACGGCATGTGGATCGTGGCGACGCGCTTTCCGAAGGTTGACGCGGACCGGCGTCACGCGCTCAATCGCGAATGGTCGCTCAAGATGCTGCGCCTGTGCGGCATGCGGCTCGTCGTGCATAACGACGGCGCGCGGCTCGACCGCGGTGCGCTTGTGGTGGCCAATCACATCTCGTGGATCGACATCTATGTGATCAATGCGTGGCGGCCCACGCCGTTCGTGTCGAAGGCGGAGATCCGCCAATGGCCGTTGGTCGGCTGGCTCGCGCAGCAATTGGACACGGTGTTTATCCAGCGTGAGAAGCGCAGCGACGCAAAGCGGATCATGCATGAGCTGTCCGACCGTTTGAGCGCGGGCGAGCTGATGTGCGTGTTTCCCGAAGGCACGACGTCCAATGGACTCGCGGTGCTGCCGTTTCACGCGAATATGTTTCAGGCGGCGGTGTCGGCGTGCGCGCCGGTGCAGCCGCTATGCATCATGTATGAAGACGCGCACGGCCGGCAGTCCACGGCACCTGCCTATATCGACGATCTGTCGCTCGCGGACTCGCTTAACCTGCTGCTGCGCGGCGGGCCGTTGACCGCACATGTGTACGTGTGTGCGCCGCTTGCGGCGGGCGCGGACCGCCGTGCGTTGGCGGCGCAAGCGCAAGGCGTGATCGAAGCTGCGCTGCGGGAGATGCAGGGCGGTGCGGCAACAAGCGGCGCGCTCGTCGCCGAGCAGGCGGAAACCTCCGCATCCGCCGAAACAATGATTGAGCACGCCGACAACCCGGTGCGCTCGCCAGGCGTCTAAATCCCGTACCGCTTAACTGCCGCCGCTCGAGCGGCAGTTGTCGCATTGGACCTGCGTGAGTGTGCGCTCCGCGGGATTCTGCGCGAGCCGCACCGCTGACAGCTTTTCGCCCCATACGCAGCCAGAGTCGAGGCCGATCAGGTTGTCGCGCAGCATCAGCCCTAGCGCGGCCCAATGGCCGAACACCACGGTCACGTCGGCGGTCTTGCGCCAAGGCACGTCGAACCAGGGCATGCAGCCGGGCGGCGCGGCGTTCAGGCCGCCGCTGCTGCTGAAGTCCATTGCGCCTTCCGCATTGCAGAAGCGCACGCGCGTCAACGCGCTGCACGTGACGCGCAGGCGTTCGATGCCTTTCAGATTCGGCGTCCACAGGTTCGGCTCGTTGCCATACAGGCCCGCCAGTGTCTCCTTCCAGTTTGGCGCGCGCAGCGCCCGCTGCAATTCGTCGGCGAGTTCGAGCGTGAGGCTCACGTCCCATTGCGGCACCACGCCCGCGTGCACCATCAGCATGCCGTTCTCGTAGTGCGCGATAGGACGGTGACGGACCCATTCGAGCAGGTCTGCGGCATCGGGCGCGGCCAGAATGTCGTCGATCGTGTCGCCCTTTTTCGACTTGCGAATTCCCGCCGACACCGACAGCAGATGCAGATCGTGATTGCCGAGCACCGGCACCGCGCGATCGCCGAGCGCGATGATGTCGCGCAGCGTGGCAAGCGATTCGGCGCCGCGGTTGATCAGATCGCCCGCGAACCATAGCGGCGTGCCGGCCGGCGGCGCGGCCTTCGCGAGCAGTCGCTGGAACGGCGTGCGGCATCCTTGCAGATCGCCGAAGGCCAGAGGCACGGGGTGCTGCTGCGAAATTGACGAAGGGGATGAAGGCGCGGTGAAGGGAGTCATCGAGGAAATGTTTGCGGTTCGATACACGCGGCGGCGAACGGGGCGTGCCGCGTTGGGCAGTGCAGCAAGCGAGCGTGACATAATAGCCCGTTTGAAGCGCCGGCATCGCGCCATGCCGCGGCTACGGCTGTTGTCGCAGCATGCAGTGAACGCCCGGCGCGATATTGCATCACAACAGGATGACCCTCGTGAACGGAGAAAGCATGTCGTCTTCCCATGCGAAGCAACCCGTCCGCACGCTCGTCACCGGGGCGAGCGGCTTTACTGGCCGCTATCTGGTCGACAACCTGCTCCGCCGCGGTCATGCCGTGATCGAAACCTTCGCCGGCCGCGACGAGCCGGAAACGCCCACGCGTTTGAGGCTCGATATCACCTCGCCGGAGAACTGCCGGCGCGTGATCGAAACGGCGCGGCCCGACTATATCGTTCATCTTGCTGCGATCAGCTTTGTCGGCCACGACGATCCGCTCGACTTCTACCGCGTCAACGTGATCGGCACGCTGAATCTGCTGGAGGCGTGTGCCGCGACCGGTCATACGCCGCGCAAGGTGCTGATCGCGAGCAGCGCGAACGTGTACGGCAACGTGACGAGCGACGCGATCGACGAAAGCTTTCCGCTCACGCCGGTCAATCACTACGCGGCCAGCAAGGCCGCGATGGAAACGATGGTGCACACCTGGTTCGACCGGTTGCCCATCCTGATCGCGCGTCCGTTCAACTACACGGGGCGCGGGCAGGCGCCGAACTTCCTCGTACCGAAAATCGTCGAGCACTTCGCGCGGCGGGAGCCCTCTATCGAACTCGGCAATATCGATGTTGCACGCGATTTTTCCGACGTGCGCTATGTGGCGAGCGCTTACGAGGCGCTGCTCGATTCCGAGGCCGCTTCCGAGACCGTGAACGTGTGCACCGGCACGCCCTATACGTTGCGCGAAATTCTCTCGGCCGCAAGCGACCTGACCGGCCATGAGTTGCAAGTGCACATCAATCCCGCTTTCGTCCGGCAAACCGATGTCAAGGTGCTCGCCGGATCGCCCGCGAAGTTGCGCTCGCTGGTACCCGAAGTGCAGGCTATCCCGTTCATGGATACGCTGCGCTGGATGCTCGCCGCCTGAAACGCACGGACCAGGCGCTCGCCCGTCCTTCACGACGGCCCGCTCCGCAAGGGGCGCGGCCTTCGATCACCATCGCGTCGCTGACAAAAAATTACACGCCTCGTGCCGCGATATATCTCATATAAATAAAGCGCCGATCCGGTAAGCATGGGCCACCCGGCAGTGGGCGTCGGAAATTCCGCCCGAATGGGAACTTGTCAAGCTGTTTCAAGTTGTTAGGGTTCTAGTTTTTGTTCAGGGCCGCTTTATAATCGGGGCTTTTATAAGATTGGTGTCTGAGCGTCTGCTTTGTTGCGGAGGCGCAGCCGCTGAGAAAATCAGACTCCACAACGCGTGGCGCGCGGGCCGGCCGACCAATGCCGGGGCTGTCGCAAACATCTGGAAGGGAATTTCATGATCCTGGTTACGGGCGGTGCCGGCTTTATCGGCGCCAATTTCGTGCTCGACTGGCTGAATACGTCGGACGAAGCGGTGCTGAATGTAGACAAGCTGACCTATGCCGGCAATCTCGGCACGCTCAAGTCGCAGCAGGGCAATGCGAAGCACGTATTCGTGCGCGCAGACATTTGTGACCGCGCCGCCATGGACGCGCTATTCGCCGAGCACAAGCCGCGCGCTGTGCTTCACTTCGCGGCCGAAAGCCACGTGGACCGTTCGATTCACGGCCCGGCCGATTTCGTGCAGACGAACGTGGTCGGCACGTTCACGCTGCTCGAAGCCGCGCGAAGCTACTGGAACACGCTCGGCGACGCGGACAAGGCCGCATTCCGCTTCCTGCATGTCTCGACCGACGAAGTCTTCGGCTCGCTTTCCGCTACCGATCCGCAATTCTCCGAGACCACGCCGTACGCGCCGAACAGCCCTTACTCGGCGACCAAGGCTGGCTCCGACCATCTGGTGCGCGCCTACCATCACACGTACGGCTTGCCCACGCTCACCACGAACTGCTCGAACAACTACGGTCCGTACCAGTTCCCCGAAAAGCTGATTCCGCTGATGATCGCGAACGCGCTCGGCGGCAAACCGTTGCCTGTTTATGGCGACGGTCAGAACGTGCGCGACTGGCTGTATGTTGGTGACCATTGCAGCGCGATCCGCGAAGTACTCGCGCGCGGCACGCCGGGCGAGACGTACAACATCGGCGGCTGGAACGAAAAGAAGAACCTCGACGTCGTGCACACGCTGTGCGATCTGCTCGATCAGATGCGCCCGAAGGCGGGCGCTTCGTATCGCGACCAGATCACCTACGTGAAGGACCGCCCGGGCCACGACCGCCGTTATGCGATCGACGCTCGCAAGCTCGAACGCGAACTCGGCTGGAAGCCCGCGGAAACGTTTGAAACGGGTCTTGCAAAGACGGTGCAGTGGTATCTCGACAATCAGGCGTGGTCTGACGAAGTCGCTTCGGGAGACTACCGGAAGTGGGTTGAGACCAACTACGCGCAACGCGCGTAAGGGCACGGCAATGGCGCGCAAAGGCATTATTCTCGCGGGCGGTTCGGGCACCCGGCTCTATCCGATCACGCATGTCGTCTCGAAGCAGTTGCTGCCTGTGTACGACAAGCCGATGATCTACTACCCGCTTTCCACGCTGATGGTGGCGGGCATTCGCGACGTGCTGATCATCTCCACGCCGCAGGACACGCCGCGCTTCGAAGCCATGCTCGGCGACGGCAGCCAGTGGGGCATGAACATTCAGTACGCGGTTCAGCCTTCTCCGGACGGTCTCGCGCAAGCGTTCATCATCGGTCGCGAGTTCGTGGGCAATGACCCGTCGGCGCTGATACTCGGCGACAACATTTTCTACGGCCACGACCTCGCAAAGCAGCTCGAGCGTGCAAACGATCAGGCCGATGGCGCCACCGTGTTCGCGTATCACGTGCACGATCCGGAGCGCTACGGCGTGGTCGAATTCGACAAGCAGTTCCGCGCGTTGTCGATCGAGGAAAAGCCGGCCAGGCCGCGCTCGAACTATGCGGTCACCGGTCTGTATTTTTACGACAAACAGGTGTGCGACATCGCCGCGGAGATCAAGCCGTCGCCGCGCGGCGAGCTTGAGATCACCGACGTCAACTCGCACTACCTCGCCAATGCCGCGCTGAACGTCGAGATCATGGGGCGCGGCTATGCGTGGCTCGACACGGGCACGCATGATTCGCTGATCGAAGCCGCTACGTTCATCGCGACCTTGCAGAAGCGCCAGGGCCTCGTGGTCGCGTGTCCCGAGGAAATCGCGTACCGCCAGCAGTGGATCGGCGCCGAGCAGTTGCTCGCACTTGCCGCGCCGCTCGCGAAGAACGCGTATGGGCAGTACCTGCAAAACATTCTTACGGACCAAGTGGCATGGCCATCCAAGTAACCGCTACCGCGCTGCCTGAAGTCAAGATCATCGAGCCGAAAGTATTCGGTGATGCCCGCGGCTATTTCTACGAGAGCTTCAATGCTGTCGAGTTCGCGGAGCACGTGGAGAGCGGCGTCACGTTCGTGCAGGACAACCATTCGCGCTCCGCGAAAGGCGTGCTGCGCGGCCTGCATTATCAGATTCAACATGCGCAGGGCAAGCTCGTGCGCGTCGTAGAAGGCGAAGTGTTCGACGTCGCCGTCGACATCCGCAAGAGTTCGCCGAACTTCGGCAAGTGGGTGGGTGTGACGCTGTCGGTGGAGAACCATCGGCAACTGTGGGTGCCGTCTGGCTTTGCACATGGTTTCGTCGTGCTGTCCGAGTCGGCGCAGTTCCTCTACAAGACGACCGACTACTGGTTCCCCGATCACGAGCGCAGCATTGTGTGGAACGATCCGGCAATCGGCATCGAGTGGCCTATCGACTTCGAGCCGCTGCTCGCAGCCAAGGACGCGGCAGGCAAGCGTCTTGCCGACGCCGAAGTGTACGCATAAGGGGCGGCCGCATGAGCGCACAAGATGCCAAGCGGAAGATTCTCGTCACCGGCGTAAACGGCCAGGTCGGGTATGAGCTAGCTCGCACGTTGCAAGGGCTGGGCACGGTGGTCGCCGTGGACCGCTCGACCATGGACCTGTCCAATCTCGACCAGGTCCGTGCCGTGGTTCGCGACGTGAAGCCCGCGCTGATCGTCAATCCCGCGGCTTACACAGCGGTCGACAAAGCGGAAGAAGAGTCGGAGCTTGCAATGCGCATCAACGGCGAAGCACCGGGCGTGCTGGCCGAAGAGGCGAAGAAGCTCGGCGCGGCGCTGATCCACTATTCGACGGATTACGTGTTCAACGGCGAAAAGCAAGGCGCTTACGTCGAGACCGATCCCACGGATCCGCAGAACGCGTATGGGCGTACGAAGCTCGCCGGCGAACAGGCCATTGCGGCGACGGGCGTGAACCATCTCGTGTTGCGCACGAGCTGGGTCTACGGCACGCGCGGCAAGAACTTCCTGCTCACCATGCTGCGCCTGGGCGCCGAGCGGCCTGAACTGAAGGTCGTCGCCGACCAGTTCGGCGCGCCCACGTGGTGCAACACCATCGCCACGCTCACCGCGCATATGAGCGCGCAGGCGTTTGCTGCGCAGGACAGTGCGTCGTGGTGGTGTGAGCGCTCAGGCGTCTATCACTTGTGCGCCGGCGATTCGACGTCGTGGCACGGTTTCGCGTCGGCTATCTTCGAACTCGCCGATTTGCCGAACCGGCCCAACACGCTGCCGATTCCTGCCGCCGACTATCCGACGCCAGCAAAGCGTCCGTCCAATTCGCGCATGTCGAACGAAAAGCTCGCGCAGGTGTTCGGGCTCGCCGCGCCGCATTGGCGCGACGCGTTGAAGCTCTGCTTGACGGACGGTTTCCCCAGGTCGCCAGCCGCTCGTTCGTAAGGCTTCGCGCATGCTACAAGGCCGCCGGTTGAAGGTGCTCACGCATCTATGCGGTCCGGGGCATCGCGCGTCGCCTGAGCCTTCACTTGCTGACGATACTGAAAGAGGGCGAGGGTAGAATATTGATCGTCCGGCGACGCTTGTCCGGCCTTCGATAAAGCGCGCCACGCTCACATTGTCCGCCGGTTGGCGGGTTCTGCCGGGCATCGCGGCGCGACATGTCGCACGTGCCTTTGAACATGCGATCGAGTAATAAATACGGTATAGAAGGGGAGCCTGTGAGTTTGTTGCCGATCATCCTGTGTGGCGGAGCGGGGTCGAGACTATGGCCCGTCTCGCGCGAATCGCATCCCAAGCCGTTCATCCGTCTCGCGGATGGCGAGAGCCTGCTGCAGAAGGCTTTCCTGCGCGCGGTCGCGCTGCCCGGGGTGAAGGAAGTCTTGACGGTAACCAACCGCGAACTGTTCTTCAAAACCGAAGACGATTTCCGCGAAGTGAACAGGAAGGGCTGCGCTACTTCGTTCATTCTGGAGCCGTTCGGCCGCAACACGGCGGCCGCTGTCGCCACCGCTGCGCTGCATACGGCGAAAGCGCACGGCGATCAGACCGTCATGCTGGTGCTGGCCGCCGATCATCTGATCGCCGATCAACCCGCCTTCGCAAAGGCGGTCGCGGCTGCGCAAAAGCTTGCGCAGGCCGGCAAGGTGGTCACGTTCGGCGTGCAGCCGCTAACGCCCGAGACCGGTTATGGCTATATCGAAGCGGATGGCGAAAACGTCGTGCGCTTCGTCGAGAAACCGTCGCTCGACAAAGCTCGTGAGTATCTGGCCTCTGGCAAGTTCCTGTGGAATTCGGGCATGTTCTGCTTCACCGCGCGCACGATTCTCAAGGAGATGAAGCAGCATTGCCCCGAGATACTCGATGCCGCAGCGGAATGCATGGAGAAGTCGCCCTCGGCACAAGGCACGGACGGCGGCGCGCAAATCCGCCTCGAGCCGGGCTGTTTCGGCGCGGTGCCCGACGTGTCGTTCGACTACGCGGTCATGGAGAAGTGCGAGCACGCCGCGGTGGTCAGCTGCGACATCGGCTGGACCGACGTCGGGTCATGGACTGCGCTGAGCGATCTTTCCCCGGCGGACGCGAGCGGCAACCGCGTGGAAGGCGAGGCGCTGCTCTTCGACGTAAAGAACTGCTATGTGCGCGGCGGCAACCGGCTGATCGGCGCGGTCGGCGTCGAAAATCTGATCGTGATCGACACGCCCGACGCGTTGCTGCTCGCGCACAAAGACCGCGCTCAGGACGTCAAGCAGATCTTCGCCGAACTGAAGGCGCGCGGTCATGAAACATACAAGGTGCATCGCACGGTGCACCGGCCTTGGGGTACTTACTCGGTCCTCGAAGAAGGCCCGCGCTTCAAGATCAAGCGCATCGAAGTGAAGCCCGGTGCGAGCCTCAGTTTGCAGATGCATCACCACCGCAACGAGCATTGGGTGGTGGTGAGCGGCATGGCCAAGGTCGTCAACGGAGAGAACGAGTTCTTCGTGTCGACCAATCAGTCGACCTATATCCCGGCGGGTCACAAACACCGCCTTGAAAATCCGGGCGTCGTCGAGCTCGTGATGATCGAAGTGCAAAGCGGCGAATATCTGGGCGAAGACGATATCGTCCGCTTCGAAGACATTTATGGACGTACCTGAGATGGACATTACCTTTATCAACGACAGCAGCGAAGACCTGACGCGGCACACGCAGAACGACGATCTGATCGTCGGGATGAAATCGGTGCGCGTCTGGGGCACGCTCGGCTGGCATGACATCCGTCAACGCTATCGCCGTTCCGTGCTCGGGCCGTTCTGGTTCACGTTGAGCACGATCATCATGGTCGTCGTGCTCGGCGCGCTGTACTCCACGCTGCTGCATCAGCAAATCTCCGACTACCTGCCGTACCTCGCAGTCGGTCTCGTCGTCTGGGCGTATCTGGCCTCGGTCGCCAACGAAGGGTGTCTCGCATTTATCGGCGCGGCGTATCTGATCAAGCAGATCCGGCTGCCGCTCACCGTGCACGTGTGCCGGATCGCGTGGCGTAACTTCGTGATCCTGCTGCATAGCCTGCCGGTCGTAGTCGTGCTGCTTCTCGCTTTTGGACGCTGGCCCGGCTGGGAGTTTGTGCTCGTGCCGTTCGCGCTCGGCATCCTGCTGCTACACGGCGTCTGGCTCGGCGTTACGCTCGGCGTGCTATGCGCGCGCTTTCGCGATATTCCGCCGATTGTCACGAATCTGATTCAGGTCGTGTTCTTTTTCACGCCTGTCATGTGGTCGCCGGAAATTCTCAAAGAGCGTGGCTGGATCGCCGACTACAACCCGCTTTACCACCTGATTGAAACGGTTCGTGCGCCGCTCACCGGCCGTCCTACGCATTGGGAGTCGTGGGCCTGGTCAATCGGCTTGTTGATCGTCGGTTTTGCATTCGCGCAATTCCTGATGAAGCGTTTCCGTAATCGCGTTCCTTACTGGCTTTGATATTGTGAGTTCTTCATCGATTGTCGCTCGTAACATCTCCGTCGAATTTCCGATTTACGAGAACTCGCATCGCTCGCTCAAGAAAGCGGTGCTCAACCTCACGACGGGTGGCCGAATCGGCCAGGACGCGGGCCGCCATGCGATCGTCAAGGCGATCGACGACCTGACCTTCAGCTTCACCGAAGGCGATCGGGTGGGCCTCGTCGGCCACAACGGCTCCGGCAAGACGACGCTTTTGCGCACGCTGTCCGGCGTGTACGCGCCGGTGCGCGGTGAACTGAAAGTGCACGGCAAGATCGCTTCGCTGCTCGACGTCTCCATGGGCCTCGACCCCGACGCGACCGGCTTCGAAAACATCTATCTTCGTGGCATTCTCGACGGTCTGAAGCCGGCGCGTATCCGCAGCAAGATCGACGAAATCGCCGACTTCAGCGAACTGGGCGATTACCTGAATCTGCCGGTGCGCACCTATTCGAGCGGCATGATGCTGCGCCTCGCGTTCGCCATTTCGACGAGCGTCGAAGCGGACATTCTGATCATGGACGAGTGGTTGAGCGTCGGCGACGCCGAATTCAGCCTCAAGGCGGCCGAGCGCCTTGAGAGTCTCGTCGGCAAGGCGTCGGTGCTGGTGGTTGCATCGCACGATCCGTCGCTCGTTGCACGCGTGTGCAACCGCAAGATTTCGATGGAGCACGGCCGGATGATCGCGGACGAACCGGTGATGCCGCCCGCAGAGAGCGAAGGCCCGCTCGTCAGCCACACCGCGCAGTTGCCGCACTGACGTTGAAGTGTCGCCGAGGTCGGTGCCGAGGCTGACCTCGCAAGCGCAGCAAGCGGGACCGCGTTAATACTCGCCGCATCGCGTATTGCGAGTCAGCGAGTCAGCGAGTCAGTGAAATGGGCCACCCGGGCCGTAGTGCTGTGCGCATTGTCCGTTTCAGGCGAAGCTTCGCGCTTAATATAAATCGTGCCGTCGAAGCACCAGTGGATCAATCGCGGTGCTTGCGGCGGTAGCAGTCAGGCGCAAGAGAGGCGCAACAAGGTTCGAAGTCATGCGAGCTAATCATCCATTCCTGCGTTATTCCGAGTCGCTGTTCGTGCGGCAGCCGTTTCGCACGCTGAAGGGTTTTGCCGGCGGCTACATTGCTTATCCGATCGCGGAGAGCCGCGAGAAGCGCAGCGTGCGTCCGAAGATTCAGGAACTGCGCGAGCATTACACGCTGCCTGTGCCGCATCGCCGGCGAATTGCGCTCGAACGCCTCGCGGGCATGCTCGAATTTGCGGGCGCCAAGGTGCCGTATTACCACGACCTCTTCAAGGCAAAGCAGTTCGATCCCGCGAAGGTCAAGCAGGACCCGCGTTATCTGGAAGAGCTTCCGTATCTGACCAAAGACGTGATCCGTGAACAGGGCACGCGACTCTTGTCGGGGCCGCTCGAAGCCGGCCAGCATCACGCGTGCAAGACCGGCGGCTCGACTGGTTTGTCCACCACGGTCTACTACGATCAGGAAGGCGCGGATTACTCGTCGGCGGTCACGAACTATTGCCGCGAGCGCATCGGCAAATTGCGCCATCGCTCAGAGCTTCACTTTGCATGCCGTTTTCCCGATCAGGTGATCCCGGAATGGCCGTCGCGCGAAGACTTCAAATGCTTCGCAATGAACCGCAGCAATATTTTCTTCGACCGTATCGACGATCAGGGTCTCGAAGAAATGTGGCGCACGCTCAAGCGCCGCAAGCCGTATCTCGCGCATTCGCATCCTTCGACCATGTACGCGCTTGCCTGTTACGTGCAACGCAAATACGGCGGCGGCAAGGCATTCCATGTATTCGAGTCGAGCGGCGAATTGCTCGAACCGCATGCGCGAGAGATGATCGCGTCCGCGCTGCGTTGCCGCGTAATCGACCGTTATGGCCTCGCCGAACTCGGCGTGATGGCCTACGAACTCGACGGGCACGAGGGCGGTTTCCAGATTCTCGAATCGGAAGGATGGCCTGAAAGCCGGGTCTCTGAAGGTAATCCGGACGGCGCGCACGAACTCGTGTTCACGGGCTTTCGCAACAAGCTGATGCCGCTGATCCGCTATGCGACCGGCGACCTCGCACGTGTGGAGGAGACCGACAAAGGATTCTTCCTGACCGATGTGGTGGGCCGTATTCACGACGTCGTGCCGATCAACGGCGTCGCGCATCCCACGCATCACATTCAGGACATGCTCGATCATCGCGTCGGCGGCATTCAGGAGTTTCAGATCGATCTGCGTACTTTGCCGCCTACGTTGCGCATTGTCCTCGAGCCCACCGCGAATGCCGAAGAAACCACGGCCAAGTTGCGGCACTTCTGGCAGGACGCGTTCACAATTGCCTATGTGGGCCACGACGATTTCGTGCGCGTCGGCAGCCGGGCCAAATTCCGTCACGTGGTGACTGCATGATCGGCATTCTTGCGTCGAACGCGTCAGATCCGGCCGGCCACCATGCGCTCGCCGCGGTGCAGCGCTCCGTCAGCGCGACGCAGGTGCAAGCGATCTCGCGCAGCCTGCTGCGTGACATGGCGCCTGACATCGTGGTTGCCGTCGATACGCCGGACGGCTGGAGCGCCGATCTGATTGCGTGGCTGCGTGCGCGTCCCCGCAAACTGATTGTGTTCGGCAACATGCCGATCGCGCTTGGCGACTTTCTGGGCTATGAAAGGGCAGACACGGTTGCACAGTTCGCAGCCGATCTCGCTGCCGCGAGCCGCAGCGAAGCCGCCCCCTCAGGCGCCCCTCGCGAGAGCGCGGCGGTTGTCCGCTACAGCGCGCTCGCGCAGACGCTCGGCGGACAGACATGGCATCGTCCGTTCGAGCGTTTCGATTTCGCCGACGAATGGAACAATCTCGGCTTCGGCGCAATTCGTGGCGACGGGTCGATCTGGGCCGTCGGCAAGCCGGTGCAGGTGCCCGCCGAAGCGGAACTTGCAGCGGTCTTCGTCGGCGGTACGCGGCAGTTTTCGTACGCGGCATTGACGGATGCCGGCGCGTCGAGCGTGCTGTGGTTCAACCGGCCCGTCGGTCCTTGCGATTCGTTCGAATGGCGCCTCGTCGAGAATTTTCTGTCGGGCTACGGTGCCGACACGCTGCCGTGTCAGCCGGTGCTGAGCGAATTGCCATGGGGCTACGACGCGGCGATCACCTCGCGCCTCGATTGCGACGAGGGCGTCGAATCGGCCCGTCCGCTTTGGCAAGCGTATCGGCGTCTTGGCGTGCCGTTCACGCTCGCCGTTCACACGCAAAACCTGAACCGGCCGGAACAGCACGACATTCTGCGCGAACTCGTTGCCGATAGAACTCAGGGCGCGGTGCTCTCGCATACGGCGACGCACGCGCCGAACTGGGGCGGCACGTATGACAACGCGGTCGCGGAAGGCATGCAATCGGCGGCCTTGCTGGAAGCAGCGACGGGCGTGCCCGTGCGCTATGCCGTTTCGCCGTTCCACCAGTCGCCGCCTTATGCGATGCGCGGCCTCGCCGACGCCGGCTACGAAGGCTGCATCGGCGGAATCATTCGCAACGATCCCGAGTTTTTGACGGCTCGCGGCGGCGCGCTCGCCGGCATGCCCGCGGGCTTTGTCGCACACAGCCAGCAGTGCATGCTGCACGGCGATTGCATGCTCCACAACGGCGACCCGCTCGCGATCTTCAAGCAGGCTTTCGACTACGCGTATTCAACTAACACGTTATTCGGCTATCTCGACCATCCGTTCTCCGAACGTTATTCGTATTGCTGGCGGGACGAAGCACAGCGCATTGACGCTCACGAGACGTTGATCGCCTACATCAGAAGCAAGGCGCAAAAGCCGCTCTTTTTGCACGAAGAGGCCGCACTCGACTTTCTCGCGTTCCGCTCGCTGGCCCAGGTGGTGGGAGACGGAGGCGAGTTTCGCGTGCTGACGCCCGGTGCGAGAGAAGCCGCTTCGGCAACAGCCTCGACACCGTTGACGCTAGGCGTCGAATTTCGCGGCGCTCATGTGCCGGTCCAACCGGGGAAGGCACTGTAATGAAAGTCATGGTGGTGATGGGCACGCGGCCCGAGGTGATCAAGCTCGCACCTGTCGTTCGTGCGCTGCGTAGCGAAGTCGAGACGGTGGTCTGCGCGAGCGGTCAGCACAAGGACATGGCCGCGCAAGCGCTCGCGTTCTTCGGCATTGAACCGGACATCACGCTCGATACGATGAGTGCCGGCCAGTCGCTCAACGCGCTGTCGTCGCGTCTGCTTGCGGCGTTGGATCGCGCGCTCGACGAAGTGCGTCCCGATTGGGTGATCGTGCAGGGCGACACGACCACGGCCTTTTGCGCGGGCCTAGCGGCGTTTCATCGCGGCATTGCGGTGGGTCACGTCGAAGCCGGCTTGCGCACCGGCGATCTGACGAGCCCGTTCCCCGAAGAGGCGAATCGCAGTTTGCTCAGCCGCATTGCGACGCTGCATTTTGCGCCGACCGAACTCGCGCGCCAGCATCTGTTGAGCGAAGGCATCGCAGCGGAAAAAATCGTCGTGACGGGCAATACGGTCGTCGATGCGATTGCCGAGGTGCGGCAGGACTGGAGCACGACGCCGCCGCGGAGTCCGCTGCCCGAATGGCATGGCGCCGAGCAGGAGCATATTCTGGTCACCTGCCATCGGCGGGAGAATTTCGGCGACGTTTTGCAGGACATTTGCCGCGTGCTGCGCGACTTGTGCCAGCGCTATAGCGCTTACCGCTGGGTGTTTCCGGTGCATCTAAATCCCGCTGTGCGCGGCCCCGTGCATCGCGAGCTCGACGGCATTGCGAACCTCTCGCTAATCGAGCCCGTCGACTATCCGACCAGTCTGTATTTAATCAGCCGCAGCGCGGTTGTCGTCAGCGATTCCGGCGGTATTCAGGAAGAAGCGCCGACCTTCGGCGTGCCCGTGGTCGTGATGCGCAATCACACCGAACGCCGCGAAGGTGTCGACGCCGGTTTTGCGACGCTGGCAGGTCAGACGCCCGAGAACATCGAAAGCGCGGTGGCGGGCTGGCTCGACGATCCGGCGCGGCGGGCCGCGCTGCGCAATCGCGCGAATCCATATGGCGACGGGCTGGCCTCGCGCCGTATCGTCGAGAGCCTGCTGGGCCGCGACGTCGAGGTGTTCATTGGTTGACGGCAAGAACGCGGTGTCGGCCGCGCGCGACTGCGTGCTTTTTTCGACCGCCGACTGGGACGAACCTTACTGGACCAACAAGCAGCATACGGCGAGCATTTTCGCCGCGCGCGGCTGGCGCGTTCTGTATGTGGAGAGCGTGGGCTTCCGTTCGCCGAAGGTAGGCAGCGGCCGCGACTGGGCGCGTCTGTGGCGGCGTCTTTGGCGCGGTGTGCAGTCTCTCGTGCTCGGGCCGCCACAGCGCGCCAAAAACATCTGGGTTCTGTCGCCGCTAATGGTGCCGGCTGGGCATCATCTGCCGTTTGTGCGCTCGCTGAATCAGGCGCTGCTGCGGTTCTCCGTTGCACGTTTTGCCAGAGCGCGGCGCTATAAAGAACCGGTCGTGTGGACGTATCACCCGTACATGCTCGATTCCATCGCGACGCTCAAACGCGGCCCGCTCGTCTATCACTGCGTGGACGATATCGCGGCGATCCCCGGCGTTGACGTCGACGCTTTCCGCAACGCGCAGCACGCGCTGCTCGGTCAATGCGAGGCGGTCTTCACAACGGCGATGTCGCTGAAGGAAGTCTGTCTGCCGTTTAACCGCAACACGCATTTCTTCGGCAATGTGGTCGACGACGCGCATTTCGGCGAGGCGCGCGCCGATGGTCCGCTGCCCGCCGAACTCGCCGCCATTCCCGAGCCGCGGCTCGTTTATCACGGCGTGCTGTCCGACTTCAAGGTGGACTTTCCGTTGCTGATGCAAACGGCGCAGGCGCGGCCCCAATGGCAGTGGGTGATCATCGGCGAAGAGCGGGAAGGGCAGCGCAGCGAACTGCTCGCGCAACTCGCGCGCTTGCCGAACGTGCATCTGCTCGGTTACCGCAGTTATCGATCGTTGCCGCAATATCTGCGCGGCATGCAGGTCGGCGTGCTGCCGACTTTGCTCAACGAGTACACCCGTTCGATGTTCCCGATGAAGTTCTACGAATACCTCGCGGCGGGCTTGCCGGTCGTCTCCACGCCGCTCGACTTCGCGCGGGAACCGCGCGAAGGTCTCGAAGTGGGCGGCGATGCGGATGCGTTTATTGGCGCCATTGAAAAACAGCTCGCGCGCGGCAAGCTCTCCGCCGAGGAGGCCGTGGCGGCCGTCGGCGAGAACACATGGGAGCGCCGGCTCGACAAGATGCTCGGCATAACGTTCGAACGCGACGCGCGCGGCGGTGGCCTGCCTGCTTCACTGGACACGGTTGCGTGAGCGCCCTTCGCATGAAAGTTCTACATATCTACCGCACGTATTTTCCCGACCCGCCTGGCGGCCTGCAGGAAGCGATCCGTCAGATCAGTTTGTCGACGCGGGCATGCGGCGTGGACCCGCGCATCTTCACGCTGTCGCCCAACCCCGTGCCGCGCCAGTTGCAGTTTCCGGAGGGCATCGTGACCCGTTCGCGCTCATGGGCCGCGCCCGCTTCCTGCGATCTCGGCGGGTTGGAGTCGTTGCGGCAGTATCGGGAACAGGCGGAATGGGCCGACATTTTGCATCTTCACTTCCCGTGGCCGTTCGCCGACGTGTTGCATCTGCTGGGTCGCGTGAAGAAACCCGCGGTGATGACGTACCACTCCGACGTGGTGCGTCAGCGTGCTTTGGGCTATGTGTACGGACCGTTGATGCGCTCGACGTTGCGCTCGATGTCGGCGGTAGTGGCCACATCGGGTGTCTATGCGCAGAGCAGCCCGGTTCTAACCAGTGTCGTCGATGAACGGCGCCTCAAGGCGATCCCGCTTGGCATTATCGATTACCGCGACGACCCCGTTCTCGGCCGTTTCTCGCCTCGCTGTCTGGACCGGCTGCAGCTTGGCGACGAACCTTATGTGCTCGCGCTCGGTGTGCTCAGATATTACAAAGGCTTGCATACGTTGATCGAAGCGGCGCCGTCGATCGCGTCGAAAATCGTCATTGCCGGATCCGGGCCGGAGATGGAGCGGTTGACCGCGCTTGCGAGCGAAGTGGGCGCATCGAATGTCGTGTTCGCCGGGCAGGTAACGCACGAAGAGAAGGTCGCATTGCTGAGCGGTTGCCGCGCGTTGGTCATGCCGTCGCACCTGCGCTCGGAGGCGTTCGGCATGGTACTCGTCGAAGCGGAGATGTTCGGCAAGCCGATGGTCTGCTGCGAGATGGGCTCCGGCACGTCCTTCGTGAACGAGCACGGTGTGACGGGCTTCGTCGTGCCGCCCGAGGCGCCCGTGCAGTTCGCGGCGGCCGTTAATGAACTCGTTGGGAATGAGGCGCTTGCACTGAAGATGGGTCACGCGGCGCGTGAACGGTACGAGAGGCTGTTTTCGGGGCCGGCTTTGGGCAACGCGTATCGCCGGCTTTATGAAGACGTACTGGGCTGAGCGGGCGCTTTTTTCCGGTTGGCGGTAGCGATCTGGAAAAGGAAACAACTTGCCAGAAATTGCTTGTAACGGCATAGTTGGCGCATTTTCCGTGACCTGGCAGGGTTTCAGGACGGGTGGGGCTGTGCCGGTACCACTCGAGAGAAGGCCCGGCGGGTCGAATGTCTGGCGTCAAAGCTGTTCGTGAGCGGAAGCGACCTCAATAGAGTCGCCGAAAACGGGGCACTCATTAGCCGAACCTTGCCATCTGGATATTCAGGTGATTTATGCCTGATATTCAAAGAATGGTTTCGCGTTGGCCAGGTCTTTCCCAAGGGGGCAGGTGGTGTTTTTCCCGGTTTTTTTGTCCGTCGTATTTGTCGTTCGCAATCAGGCGCGGGATATCGAGGCAATCCTGAAGGATGCTGCCGTAGTCATGGGCGATCTCGTCAGCGATTACGAACTCATCGTAGTGGATAACGCGTCCGACGATGACAGCGTCGCCGTGCTCAAGCGAATCACGGGCGAGCAGGGCTTGCCCAATTTGCAGGTGTACGCGTTGACCAAGGAGGTCGATTCCGACACTGCGTCGTGGGTAGGACTGGAAAATGCGCTTGGCGATTTCGTGGCTGTGGTCGACCCGTTGACGGACGACATCCGCTTTCTGCCGACCATGCTCGACAAAGCGGCGAGCGGCGCGGACGTCGTCTTTGCCGCGAACCGGCAAAAGCCGCCGCAGAGCTGGGCATACCGGACGTGTCTCAGCGCGTTCAACGCTTTGTACAAGTGGTCCAACGGTGTGCATCTGGCGAAAGATGCTCCCCAGTACCGGCTGCTCAGTAAGCGCGTGATCAACTTCATGCTGCAGCATCCAATGCCCGCAATGACCTATCGGTATTTGCCGGCAACCGGTGGCTTTGCGCGCGCTAATCTGAGCTATAGCGCACCGCCCAAGGCCCCGCAGGCGAAACGCCTGTCGCACAGCATCGATCGCGGCATCCGTCTGCTGGTGTCCACGACAAAAGCGCCGATGCGACTCGTGACGGCCCTCTCGCTGTTCGGCGCGGTGTCGAATCTGATCTACTCGATCTACGTGATCGCGATCGGTCTCCTGAAGTCGAACGTGGCGCCAGGCTGGGTGACGCTGTCGCTGCAGCAATCCGGGATGTTCTTCCTGATCTCGCTAGTGCTGCTCGTGCTAGGCGAATACATTCTCCAGATGGCGCGGCTGAGCAACGAAGGCCCTCTGTACCATGTCGCACAGGAATTCACGAGCAGCGTAATGACGCGCCGCCAGAAATTGAACATCGAAGACGTCAGTTTGCCCGGTCCCCAGGGCGCGCACGTGAACGACTCAATGCATTCCTCCTGAGCGAAGGGGGAGGATCTGTTCATGCAAGATGCCGTAGTAATAGGCGGTGGTTTCTACGGAGCGGCAATCGCCATCTACCTCACGAAACAGCGAGGTTTGAAAACGGTGACGCTGATCGAGCGCGAGGCCGCATTGCTTGCGCGAGCGTCATATAACAATCAGGCGCGAGTTCATAACGGCTACCACTATCCACGCAGCTTCACGACCGCTTTCCGCAGTCGTGTGAACCTGCCTCGTTTCGTCCGCGATTTTCCGGACGCGGTGAAGCTGGACTTCACCAAGGTTTATGCGATCGCCCGACGCAATTCAAAAGTGACGGCAAGGCAGTTCGAGCGCTTTTGCCGCGAGATCGGTGCGACTCTGGAACCGGCACCGCAGCGGGTGCGGGAGCTGTTCGAGCCGCGCCTGATCGAGCAGGTGTTTCTCGTCGAGGAGTATGCTTTCGATTCGACGAAGCTAGCGGATTGGGCGCGGCAGGAACTGGCCGAACTCGGTGTCGAGGTCAGGCTGGGCACGCGGGTCCAAGGTATTCATAGGCGGGACGAAGGGTTTGAGCTGCAGTGCGACGGCGCAGGCAGCTCCACCATTCACGCGAAGTATGTTTTCAACTGCACCTACAGCGGTTTGAATCAGTTCGACGGCGATTTTCGTGGCACTCAAACGAAGCTTAAACATGAGATCACGGAGATGGCGCTAGTCGAAACAGTGCCCGAGTTGCGTGGGCTCGGCGTAACTGTCATGGACGGCCCGTTTTTTTCCATGATGCCGTTTCCGGCACGCGGCCTCCATACGCTTTCGCACGTGCGCTACACGCCGCATTCAAGCTGGATGGATGCACCGCACGAGGATCCCTACAAGCGCTTGAGCGAGTACGAGCGTGAGAGCCGGGTTGATCGCATGGTGCGGGATGTGGGGCGCTATTTCCCCGCAGTCTACGATGCGCGTTACGTCGAGTCGCTATTCGAGGTCAAAACCGTTCTCGTGAAGAACGAAGGTGACGACGGCCGTCCGATATTGTTCGAGCAGGACCCGGCGTCGCATGGGCTTTACTCGATTCTGGGCGGTAAGATCGACAACATCTACGATGTGCTTGAGAAGCTGGACGCGGAAAACTTTGTTTCTGCGTCGCAGACGCAATCGGTATTGGGAGCAGACAAATGAACGACGCACTGATCGGATATACGGGGTTTGTCGGATCGACCCTGTTGAAACAAAAGCAATTCGATGCGCGATTCCGCTCGACGAATATTGAAGAAATTCGTGGGGCATCTTTCGATCTGGTGGTAGGCGCGGGTGCGCCTGCGCAGAAGTGGATCGCGAACGCGGAGCCCGAGGCGGACCGCCAGAAAATTGAAGACCTCATTGCGCATCTGTCTACCGTAAAGTGCGGCACTTTCGTGCTGATCAGCACTGTCGACGTGTTTCGCAATCCTTTGGGTGTCGATGAGAGCACACCGGTGGACGAGGAAGGATTGCATGCATATGGCTTGCACCGGCGCTTGCTCGAAAAGTTCGTCGAGAAACACTTTGCGCGGCATCTCATTGTCCGTTTGCCTGGGCTCGTGGGCCCCGGACTGCGCAAGAACGTTATTTTCGATTTTCTGAACGATAACAATCTGAAGGCCATCGACAGCCGCGGCTCTTTCCAGTTTTACCCGATGGTCAATCTTTGGGCCGACATTCAGATCGCACTGGCGGCGGGGCTCGATCTCGTGCACCTGACGGCTGAACCGATCAGCGTCGCAGATATGGCGCAGCAGGGTTTCGGCAGGCACTTTGAACAGGTAACGCAGGCGCAACCCGCCAGTTACGACTTCCGCACGAAGCACGCGGGACTGTTCGGCGCTTCGGGCCCGTATCAGTACACGCGGCGGGAGACGATCCAGGCCGTGAGGTGCTACGCGCAGTCGGAACCGCGAAAGCTGCCCGCCGCAGTGCAAGGACAGGTATGAGAATCGCCATTTCCAACATTGCGTGGGAAGTCGCAGACGATCAGCACGTCGCGGACATTCTGAAACAGCACGACGTTGACGCGGTCGATGTCGCTCCAGGCAAGTACTTTCCCGATCCGAAGTCCGCAGACACGCTCGATATTGCGCGCGTCCGGAAGTGGTGGGCGGATCGCGGCATTGAAATCACCGGCATGCAGTCCCTGCTATTCGGTACGAGCGGGCTCAATCTGTTCGGGACAGCAGAGTCGCAGGAAGCGATGCTCGACCATTTGCGAGCCGTCTTCCGGATCGGCGGAAAACTGGGCGCCAGGCGGCTGGTATTCGGTTCTCCTCGCAATCGCGACCGCACGGGCCTGACAGATGAAGCCGCGCACGATATCGCGGTGGCCTTCTTTCGCCGGTTGGGCGACATTGCGGCCTCGCATGGCGTGCTCGTGTGCCTGGAACCGAATCCGCCACGCTATGGCGCTAACTTCATGACCACCAGCCGCGATACCGCGACCGTGGTCTCGGCGGTCGCGCACCCCGCTATCCGGATGCAACTGGACACGGGGGCCGTCACGATCAACAGCGAAGACCCGCAGCAGGTCGTGACCGATTATGCGCATCTGATCGGACATGTACACGCAAGCGAACCGGATCTGGTCACGCTCGGCGAGGGCGGCACAAACCACGCAGCGGTGGCCGCCGCGCTGAGCGCGTTGCTGCCTGAGCATGTAGTGTCGATCGAAATGTTGGCGCCGAAGTCGGGTTCCGCGATCGATGCGGTCCGCCGCGCTGTCGCTGAAGCGGTCCGCTACTACCGCCCGGAAGGCGGAGCGACTGCATGAAGCGGCTGGTCCCGGTTTTAGGCATTGCTTCAGATGCGTCGGCCAGCGTGCTCGTCAAAATAGCCATGATGCCGCCGTGCAGTTTTCCAAGTCTCAGCGATCCCGTCGCACTCGTTACTGCCCGCGTAGGGTGAAATCCAAGGATTGCAGATCCAATGAAACACGATATAACCCAGGAAGTCCGGGCCGGCTGGCAGGTTCCCTCGTTCAAGATCCAGTTCGACTCCGAGCCGCGCAGTGCGTGGTGCGTGGTGATCCCGGTAATTAATGAGGGCGCCCGCATACGTAATCTTCTCGAACGGATGGCGGCGCTTGGCATTCACGACGCGGCTGACGTGATAATCGTCGATGGCGGCAGCACGGACGGCTCGCTCGAACATAGCTTCCTCAAGGCCAAAGGGGTACGCACACTGCTCCTCAAGACAGGCCCGGGCAAGTTGAGCGCGCAATTGCGTTGCGCTTATGCGTTCGCGCTGGACAAGGGGTATGAGGGCATCGTAACTATCGACGGAAACGATAAGGACGATCCCGACGCTATTCCGCGCTTTATCGGCGAGTTGCAACGGGGTGCAGATTTCGTCCAGGCCTCGCGCTATCTGTCCGGCGGCATCGCAGAAAACACGCCCAAGTCGCGCGACCTTGCTATCCGGCTGATTCATGCGCCGATGCTGAGCCTCTTCTCCGGTTTTCGCTGGACAGACACGACGCAGGGCTTTCGCGCTTACAGCCGCAAGATGCTGCTCGATCCGTGCGTCGCGCCGTTTCGCGATGTGTTCAATACCTACGAGCTGCTCGCGTATCTCTCGTACCGCGTACCGAAGCTCGGTTATCGCTGCGTCGAAATAGCGACCACACGACGTTATCCGAAGGGTGAAGTCCCCACCAAGATCAGCAGTGTCAGAGGCAATCTGTCCGTGCTCCAAGTGCTGTTCAAGGCCTGTTTCGGCGCCTATAACCCTTCGTGAAAGAAAGGGCGCAGGACCACATGCGCCTGATCCGCGACGAACAGGACATTGAATGTCAAACCAGTTAACCAGTACAGAAAAACTGAGCGTGACGGTGGCGGCGACCGCTTTGGCCGCTGCCGTACTCGCTTTGGGTTTGCGCATGACGCTTGCGCCGACCTATTCGGACTTCATTGTCGGCCGGATTACCTGGCAAGCCGAGAGCAAGTTTCAGGACCTCTTCACGCCGCCTCTCGTGATCGCGGTATTGTTTGTCGGCCTCCTGCTGCTTGCTTCGCATATGAAGAAGCTCAAGAGCTACCGCGCCGAGTGGGCGCAGGATCTATCGGAGCAACTCCTGTGGTGGTCGGTGCCGTCCGTTGTCGTAGCAGCGGGGCTCGTTACCGGTTCGTCCATCGACCGGTCCATGCAGCTAATTTCCGCGTCGGCGCTCATCGTGCTCGTTGCCTATTCGTGGTTGCAGCGGAATAAAGCCGAGCGACAATCGCCCGCCGTTGTCGGGCTCGCCCTTTTTGCCGCGTTTCTCGTCGCGCTGGTGCCGATCGAATTTGCGCTGGTTCTTGGCCGCGCGCCGATCTCCGTCGTCGGCCTCACGCAGGTTGACCGCTATGCGAGCGTGAGCCAGGCGATCATTGTGGTTCTGTTCCTCGTGGTGCTGGCGTCGGCCTTTAACCCGCGGATGCTGGTGCGTCTGTTGCCTGCAGCGCTCGTTATCGGTCAGCTTGGCCTGCCGTTTTTCTACCTGACGTTCTATCCCGCGCGCCTCGCGTTGCCGGATGGATCGTTGACCAAGTATTCGACAACCTGGGCGCTCAAGGCTCTTGTCGTTGCACTACTCGTGGCGGGTATCGTCGACGTGGTCCGCCGCTATCGCAACTATCGTCGAGGCGAAGGTGCTGCGCTCACGGCACTTTTTTCGCCGCTCGCGTTGTTCGGACTTCTCGTCGCATTCAAGTTCGGCAACACGATCGGGCCCGCACTTTCAACGAACGACTACGAGTTCGGCCAGAACCTGCTCGGCTGGTGGTCTTACGTCAAAGGCGTCGTGCCCTATGTCGGCTACATCGCACCGCACGGATTCATGGAGGATGATCTTCCGGGGCTGCTCTCGCTGCTGTTTTACGACGGAACGGCAGCAAGCATCGCCGATGCGAATCGACTTGGTTCGGCTTTGCTGTCTCTCGTTACGTTTCTGGCTCTTTTCCGGTTTTCCGGAAGCCTTGGTCTCGCGTTAGTCTCCACCTTCTTCATTGGCGGTAGAAGCGCCTTTCTCTTCTTCACTCCGTTTATCTGCGTCTGGTTCAGCGCGTCGCTCAGGGCGACGCCGGCGCGATGGCTTGCGGTCTGGCTCGTCACCGCACCCATCGTAGTGCTGGGCGTGCCGCCGGCCGGTCTGTTGCTCGCCGCTGCGTCGGGTCTGCTCGCGCTCGAAGCGATATGGCGTATCTGGCGCGGTCGGGAACGTGCAGGATTGAGAGCGCTGGTGGCCGTTTGCGTCGTGCTTATTCTGCTCGCGCTTCTTACTCCGTTCATACCGATGTTGTTCGGCGCGATCCGGTATGTACTCGAGAATGGCCCGATCAATCAGGTTGCTTACGGCATTCCTTGGGACGCCAGTTGGAACATGACTGGGCCCAAGTCCGGGCTCGTCTTCGAAGCGGTGCGCATGTCCTGGGTGGCCGCTCCGTTCTTCTGCCTGATGATGATGTATTCAATTGTCAGGAAGCGCGGTATCGGCGAGCCCACGTTCCTGCCGACGGTCGCCGTGCTGCTTTTCACGCTGCTGCTGACGCCTTACTCGATGGGACGAATCGATGCTGGCGATCTCTCCAGGGCGGGCCTCGCAGCAATTTTCGGCTGGGCTGTGCTGATCCCGGTGGTTGCATGGCACGCGATCGAGCAGCGCCACCGCGTCGCGTTGGTCGTGGCACTGGCAGGGGCTAGCGCAACGCTCAACTACACCGCACTGGCGTTTTCTACTGCGGTGACGGCGGCGGCGCCATCGATTGCGATCGGTCCCATGAAAGACGGTGCGGACGTTGGGATGCCCAATATCGGGCGAGCGATGGTGCAGGAAGAACAATGGGCAAGCCTTGTCAAATTGAATACGCTGCTCAATAGCGCTTTGCCGCCGCGTGTGGGCTACCTCGACCTGACATCGCGCAACGCCCGGACGTTTTACATGAATCGCCCGATAACAATGGCGGTGACGGCGCCGTACAACATGGCATCGGTTCGTCAGCAGCAAAGGGCGGTGGAGCGGCTTTCAGAGCATCTGCCGGATGTCGCGTTGATGGGGGCCGGCAATCTCGCGTATGACGGCGGGGGCCTCGCCTTGCGAGACCCGGTTCTCTACCGTTTCGTGGTCGACAACTACACGCCGGTATGGACCGACGGGGTCATTCTCGGATACAGCCACAAACGAGCGACGAGCGGCGACCTGGGCCAACGCGCAACCGTCGTAGCGAGAAATCTTACGGACGATAAGTGGGATCGCGGCGTCGGACGCAACGAGGCTGCCTTGCTGCTCGACAGCGAGACTCCAATCTCGGCGTTCACAGTGGGTACGCCAATACGGCTGTCCGATGGGCAGACGCGTCGGGTCACGAAGTTGGACACCGGGTTGCACACGGTGTGGCTCGACGGCGGTCCGCTAGACCCGTCTAAAGTGGGCTATCCGGCAGCAAACGAGGTGATGCTAAACGGCTCCTCTGTCGGCGAATTTCGCCTGGCAATGTTCGATGCGGCATTCTCGGCACCGGACCTTGGCGAGATTCCCGTGGCGTGGGGACGTTCCGAGAAATCTCTTACCAAGAAGATGTCCACGGTGGCAGCGCTCGACACGTTGACGCCTGAGCCTCGCGACCTGGTTGCGCAAGCGGGTGACTACAAGGTGGCGGGTGGCAATCCGCAACTCGGCTACGACATCTCCTCGCTGGCGGTCTCCGGGCATGCAGCGGGTATCCTGCGGTTTCGCTTTGCGTGCATCGACCGTCACGCGCAGCCCGGGCTCACGGTTTCGTGGACGGGCGAGCAGCAGTCCGGCGCAAGTGGGGCAGGGCAGTTGCATTTCACCGCAGACGACGGCGTGCTCATCGTGCCCATAGATGCCTATCCGCGCTGGCTCACGTTACAGCACGTAAAACGCCTGCAGATCGGTCTCACGAATCCGGGCGCGTGTGGCGCGATCGCCGTTAAGGACGTTTCGCTCCTTCAACGGAACGTTTTCCGGTAGAGAACGACGTTTGACTGACTCTTCAAGTTGAAGACGCGAACGGCGCGACGGATTCATGAAGCATTGGCGATGGCCGAATCACCCGCCCTTCGCGCCATCCAAAATGCCGGTAGTGAACCACCGCATCGGCGCCCGCGTCGCGCACATCGGGGTTCGCGGCAAGATATTCGGCGGCATCGAACCCGGGCGGGAAGATAATCGGTTCCACCGGATCGAGGTCGCTGCTCTGTCCGGAGAGACGGGCAGCGGTTCGCGCGCCGTTCCATCCGGGGCGCATCTCCTCCCATATGCGCCGCGCCCGCCAGAACGGCATACCAGGCGTCGCGATTTTTGCCGCGCGTTCCATGCGCTGCCAGCTGTCGGCGATATATTGGCGATCTCGCGAACGCCGCAGCACGACGGAGAACTCCATTGAGTTTCTTGCGGTGTCGGCGAAGTCTTCGCACGCAAAGTCCAGTAGATCCATTGCGCATAGATCCGCGATGAGTCTCGCGAACGACCGTGGCGTGAAGACCCAGCAGTGGACGTCGTGATACGTGCCGTTTGCGGCGGCATCGCGTGCCAGATGCAGCGCGCCTTGCCACGTGCGATGCAGTTTGGCCGAAGCCCGATCGATGCGCTCGCGCCACGCCTGAGCGGTACTAATATCGGCGGCGTTCAGGCAGTGGTCCAGCAAACAGAACGGATTAGGGACGCGGGCGCGTTCTATGTAACTCGTCAGGACCTCGGGCAGACGGCTCTCGCGTCGGAAATAGTCGAATGTGAAGCGCCTGTCGGGCACGGCGAGACGCACCTCGCCGGTTGGCTTCAGCACCGCTGCCAGTTCGCGGAGCCACGTGACGAGATCAGGAACGTGTTCCACAACGTGTGACGCCACAACAAAATCGACGTATTGCCCGCCGATCGCTTCGTGCAGACTGTTTTCTCCCCAGACAGCATCTACATGAACGATTTCGTCCGCATTGACATGCGGATCGTCGTGATATTTCTGACGTAGATGCGGCGTGTCGGTGTGGTCCACGTAAATGATCTTACCGGCGTCGCCTCTGCGAACCAGCGGCCAGCACAGCGCGCCGATCTCGACGCCCACGCTTTCCCTCAGATTCAATCCACGCAGAAAACGGACTCGACGCTTCTCTCGGTCATAGTCGTCGGGGGCATTGCCTTGCTTCGTCATGTCGTCTCCTCGATTCAAACTGCGTCTCGTGGCGCAATCCGTGCGTCGCGAGAAGCGCCGTAAAGCGCGGAAGGACTGTCAGCATGCGTGCGTCAGGCAGTGCCGGTGTCGGCTGACACTACCTGTCGCAGATGTCACAAGGTGAAGGGCAGCGCGTCTTTGCGCGCGCCCCAAGAGGCAAAGCGGACGAAATGGCCCGTTGGCCATGGTGTCCGGTAGTTCTGCGCCGTCGAATCGGCCGACGGGAGATCAATCGCAATGGCGGTGCCTGCCGGCGACTGCCAAGCCATCAAAGAATAGCTTACTTGCGTGAGATAAAGAAAACGTCCTGATGATTGTCCCACCCACCGCGACGGTATTCGGCGATCTCGACGTCGTTTTCCCGGCAGACATCGCTCACCCATTGATGCGGAATCAGCGCAATGCCGTAGCTGTCGCCAATGTAGTCGACGGTCTTGGCCTCGAGCGAGTGGTCAGGCATGTAGTTGACGAACCCGTACTGGCCCGCGTCGTAACTCGCCAGCAAATGAGTGCGCGCGGCGTCGCCGACCTGATAGCAGTCCACTGTTCCGAGGATCTCGCGCGAACGTTCGCCATGCGTGGTGACAACTGCAACGCCGCCGGGTTTCAACTTGTGCAAAAAGTGATTCATCACCGTCCGGGCATTGTGACCCGACAGATGAGTAATCAACGAACCTAATGCGGCGACGTCGAAAAATTCATCCGGAACATTTTTGAACTCATATACCGGATCGACGATGGAATACGCATGGACGCCGAACTCCTCGGCGCAGAAGTCGACCGCCGGCACCATGATGTCGGCCACGTGTATCTGCGCGGGATCGAAGCGCGTGACGAGCTGACGCGTAACGCGGCCATAGCCGCACGGCAATTCGAGGACCTTCGGCGACCGTGCGTTTGCAAGACTCGCTGCATGGGAAACGAAGTCGGCCATCTGCGTGCCGACCGATGCGTAGTGCTCGGTCGAACCATGAAACATGTCGTCGTTCGGATGAATGCGTGCTGACTGCATATGTATTTTCTCTTTGGAATTGACTGGCCGCCAGCGGCGGGTCTGAATGTTTCAGGCCGACGTGTTGCATCGGACGATGCGACCGCTACTTATCCGATCAAAACCGGCTGCCCTGTATGAGGATGCGGCCGTGTCGCGTAGAAGTCGAAGAAATGTCTCTGCCATAAGGCGCAGACCGTATCCATCTGCTCGATCAGTGCAGGCTCGAATATGCCGGACGAGTCGGCTTGTTCGATCTTCGTCTGCATGCGGTCGAATAGCAGTCTTTCGAAGTCGTTAATGCAGTACTCCCGGACAGCTTTCGCATCGAACGCATAAGCTGCGACAGATAGTTCCGGATGCAGCGAAATGTACGTGCTGAACAGGCGCTCAATGATGAACGGCAAGAATGGAGCGGGGTCCGTGTGCAACGTGTCGGTCATCACCCCGATGGCCGCTTCGTGCGACGGATTCGCTTCGAGAAAATCGGCAATCGGCAGCAGCGTCTTGCCGACGTACTCGTCCCAGAAGCGTCGTGAGCCGACCCAGAAGTTGCAGTAAGCCAACGTTGAGGGGCCGTGCCGCGGCGTGTCGGCGATCGTTATATCGACACCGCTCGCGTCGAGGAGCGCCTGCGCCGCGCGGGACAAACCGGGGTGCGCCTGCTCGCCCTGCATCCACACATTGAATGACCAGTAGGCGAGTTGTGGAAACGGATTAATAAAGCACACGTCAGCGTCGTCGTGGCGTTGCACGAAATCGAGAAACGCACTGCCGGACACTTTCGACTTCAGCGTGAACTTCGGCGAAAAAAGCCCCGTGTAATCGTGTCGCAGATGTTCGCCGTTGCGATACATGTCGGTCAGAATCTTGAACTCGCGCCATTCTGGACGCGCGTTGTCGGCGCGTACGAGCGGTAGAAACTCCGCGCAGGTCAGTGTCTGATCCTGCGAATAGATCGGCTCGAATATCGCGACTGTCTTGCTCATACGTGGCCTGCGCGTTCCAGGCAATAACGGTTCAGATCCGCCCGCCATTTCAGGTAGGTGAATGAGGCGTTGGGTACTGTGAAGCTCGGGTAGTGCGTTTCGATGGGTACGCCGAGCAGATGCTGCAGCACGACACTGATTGGTCCGCCGTGCGCGACCGCAGCCGTCAAGCCGCTTTCGTTGACATGCGGCCGTATTTCGGACTCGACCCACGCTTGCACGCGCTCGGCCATGTCGAGGTGCGATTCGCCGTCCTGATAGCGGTTTCGGATGTCGCCGTTGAAATCGGGAAATGCACGATTGAATTCGACTTCGAGCCACGATCCATAGACACCCGGATGCGTCTCAGCGAGCCGCGCGTCGTAAGTGATTGGCGTGGCGGCGTCGAACAGCAATTCCGCCGTCTGACGCGCGCGCGCCCACGGGCTGCAATAAAAGCGCGACGGCTTGAACCCGAAGCGGTCGAGCGTCGCCGCCAGATTGATCGACTGGGTCTTGCCAAGCTCTGTGAGTCCGTCCTTGTCGGTCGAGATCAAGAGTCCCTTTTCATTCGCGACCGACTGGCCGTGTCTGATCAATAAAAGATCCATATTGTCGTGTCCGTTCAGACCGGGTGTTCGCCGGTGACGAGTTCAAGGAAAGTCCTGGCGGGACCGGCGAGGCCGAATCGCTCGTGAGTATCCGCGTGCGCGTTCAGCCGCAACGTGTCGCGCAGTTGTTTGTCCTGGTAGAGCTTTTCCATCGCGGCGGCCCACTCGTCAGCCGTGTTGTTCACCAGCAAGCCGGTTTGTCCGTCGGACACTGCTTCTTCGTACACCGGCGAACGTGAGTAAATGCCTGGAATGCCGAGGCTTCCGTAGTCGATGTACTTGATGCAGGATTTGCAGCTGTTGAAGAAGAGAGCATCCGGGTCTTCACGGCCGCCGAGCGGCACGATAGAAAACATGTAGCCTGCATCGCGGATGGCAGCCTTATAGGCGGAGTTCTCCAGGAAGCCTTTCGAAACAAGCCGCGGAATACGCGACATTTCGGGAAAGCCGTCGCCCCAGAATTCGAATGCGACGTCCTGATGCCGTTCGAGGAATTCAACGATTACCTTGAAGAACTCCTTCCTGAACTGAACGAGCTTGATACCGTCCGTATTTGAGAACAGGATTTTCGGAGGCGTTGCTTCGTGCCAGTCCGACGGACCGCAGGGAAGCGATTCGTGATCGAAACCATTCGGAATCACGACGACCGAAGGCCGCAGGCGCCGCAGCTTGTTGCGCAGAATTTCGTTCGAGACCGTTGCAATCGACGCCTGCCGGATCAGCCACGTAATGTTCGCGAGCAAGTCGTCGTTCAGATCGGTGACGCTGTACATCGGCAAGTCGATGATCCAGTCGTCCATATCGTAGATCGTGCGCAGGCCGAGATCGTTGGCCATGCGCATGACATCCGTTGCGCGGTTGGAGCTGTGCTTGTTGAACAGCACAGCATCGAAACGGCGCAATTGCCCGACGGTCACGTCGCTTTCGACGATCTCTTCCCATTCGAGCATGCGGTGATTGCCCATGTAGCCCAGCAGTGGGCCGAAGCGGGCAGCAATCGAGCGCGACATCAACCTGTCGTGCGACAGCGAGATTCGCTGAACAACCAGTAGGCGAGGAATCTTCGGCATGTCAGATACTTTCCCGTGCGAGCAGCGCCGCGATCTGAGGGCCGATGGTCGACGCCGAATGACGTGCGATGACGCGCTCATACGTGGCCGCGATTCTGGCGTCGCGGTCGGGGTCATTGATTGCGCTCGCGATCGCAGAGGCGATCGCGCTTACGGAATCGGTGGCCGTGTACCAGACGCCATCATCGAAATGCTCGCGCTGCCATGGCCCGTCCGACATGACGAGCGGCTTCTGCATGATCGCGCCTTCCAGACTCGAGCGGCCAGGCGGATCGATGCTCGGCTCGACCATCACGCTGCAATTGGCGATGATTGAGCGAAGCATCGCGCTACAAGGCTGAATGAATGGAAGGAACGAGATGCCAGGGTGGGCCTCGGCCATGCATTGGCGGTAGTACTCGTCGTCGCGAGTACCGCCGACGAACAGGCCGTCGAGTTTCAATTCGTTCAATGCGCGGATGGTCTGCAACTGGTTCTTGATCGGCTCCACGAGCCCAAGGCACAGAGCGAAGTCAGTGCTATTGGATACGGTCGACATCAGATCCTTGTCGGCCGGCGCGAGGAACCGGTTGGACACGCAGGTGGGCAGAACTTCGATTTTTTCCGCCGGCACCTGAATGTACTGCGTGAAATTGTCGAGTTCCGCTTGCGACTTGAACAGAAGCTTGTGCGCGAGGCCGATGATGTGCTGGATTCGTTCGACTTCGCTAGCCGGAACCGGCTCGAGCCACCACACGTTGGGCCACAAGAAGATGCGCTTGTTGCGGCTCGCGGCCTCGCGCAGGATTGCGTGGCCGTCCGCGTGCACGGAGAAGTGAATCACGCCGTCGTAAAAGCTGAGCGGACGGCTTCCGATACCGTAGATATCCGTATGCACGCCCGACGCTTTCAGGATCTCCGCGACCTGCACGAGCTCCGACTCACCGCCGCCGCTGACGGTGAATGCGGTGCTATAAGTGGTCAGAATGAATTTAAGGCCGGTCATACTCTTTTCCTCAGCGCTTGACGCCAATCAGTACATCACGCCAGACATCGTCGCTCGCGCGCTGAAGCACGCTGTTCGCATGAGCGACGTACGCGTCGTTGACCGCGTTCGCGCCGGTTGATGCGCCGAGACGGTTCGCAATGGCGGCAGCCCACGTCGACAGGTCGGCGTTCGGATCGAACACGCAATCCGCCGGACAGATCTCTTGTGCGGCAGTGCCTCCCCGAACGAAAACCGGCTTGCCGAAATGCATCGCCTCAAGAACGGGAACGCAGAACCCTTCATGCCTGCTCATCGCGAGGAGCGCGCTTGTCGTGTCGTAACAGTCGAAGAGGTCGGCGTCGTCGAGCATGCCCTTGAAATCGACGCGCTCCAGAACGCCCAGTTCGCGTGCGCGGTTGATCAGCAGCTTCAGATAATCGTAGTTCGGCGCGTTGCCGACAATCGTCAAAGTCGCGGTGAACTCGCGCTGTTGCAGCAGCGCAAGAATCTCGATGGCGTCTTCCACACGCTTATGCGGCACGACGCGGCCCACCATCAACAGGTTGGGCTCGCGCAACCTGCGCGCGGCCGGCGCCGGCTTGCGCTGGAACGTAGCCATGTCGGCGAAAACCGGCGGAATGACTTTCACGGCAGCCGCATCGATCGTCCCGGACAGGCTCGCGGCCGTGTTGTGCGAGTTCGCCACCACGACGTCAAATCCGCTCAGCAGCGGCAATTGCGCGAGCGCCATCTCGCACAACTGCGCGGTTTGCGGTTCAAGCTCGCGCAACAATTGCGGATCGGTTACGCCATGGAAATAGCAGAGCTTCCGGCACGGCAATGCAAGAAGCTGCTCCAGATACGGATCGAAGATCGAGTAGCTGAGCAGCACGATGTCGTCGGCCGCCACGCTCGCGAACAGGTTCTCGAACGGATGCACTTCGATCGTGCCGACGTCGTAGCGCTGAGCGTACAGCTCGGCCGTGATGCCGAGACGCCGCGCCGCACGAGCGATGGCGAGGCAATGATTGCCGACGGCATCGCCGGAAAAAATGTCGGGAGCGCAGATATGCAGCTTCATTTGGCCCGCGCTCCGGCAATGTCGGCGAGACGCCGTGCATATGCGCGCGCGACCGCAGGCACCGAGTAGTCACGCTCGATGCGCGCTTGCCCGGCTTGTGCGATGCGCTCGCGCAGCGGCACGTCTTCGATCATGCGCTTCAGTTGTTCCGCGGCGATCGACACGTCCGGATCGCACCAGTACTGGCCTTCGGAGAACAGGTAGTCGCCCGGTCGCAGCGGCACGAGTTCGCCGTCTACCAGAAACGCCGTATCCGGCTCGCAGAAGTCCACGTTGCCGGAGAAGTTCGTCGCGACAACCGGTTGGCCCAACGCCATTGCCTCGGCAATCACGCGGCCAAAACCTTCGCTACGATGCAGGGACACGTACGCATCGCAGCACGCCATGAAGTCGGTGGAATCCTGGCGGCTCAAGCGTTCGGTGACGATGTGAATGCGGCTGTCGCCGGCCGTCAGTTCGCAGACAGCGCGCCACACCGGATCGTCGTCGCGCACGTTCATTGCCTTGATGAGGAGTCCGACGCCAGGCGAGCTTTCGCCGAAAGCCTGTTTGAACGCACGCACGCCCGCAAGCGGATTCTTGCGGCTCAACCATGAGTTACCGTCGAACATCAGGTAAAACAGAAACTCGTTCGACGGCAGGCCAAAGCGTTCGCGGCGCGGATCGACAGGCGCAGGCACTTCCACCGCCATCGGCATGTGATAGACCGGTGTGTCGCCGAGGCGGCTATATACGCTTTGCACGAACTTGCTCTGTGCCCAGATCTCATCGACCATCTGGTGCACCTTCCCGAACGCGCTCGGCCAGTGAGGCAATTCCCAAGGCCACGCGCCGATCTTATGCGTTGGCGCCTCGATCAGCTTGCGGCCTCCCTCCAGCGCGAGACGCACCATCTCAGGCGCGGGCAGGCAGATGAGGCTGATGCCGTACTTCAGGTCGTCGCTCAGCAGGTGGTCCATCGAGTTGTCCAGCTTCGCCGGACCGGACATTGGCGCATTAACGAGCGCGACCGGGGTCGACGTCAACTGGAAAACGCGGGCGGCCATGCGTGCGTCTTCACCGAGACCCAGCACGCCCTGCGGAAAGCCCACCACGTTCACGCCAAAACCGTACTCAGACCGAACGTGCGCGCGGTAGGACTGCGGCTCGTCCGCACGACCTTGCGCCCGCTCTACCTTCAGGTACTCCAGTACCGGATACTCGTGAGCGCCAGATTCGTTCCACCACTGCGCGAGTCCGGCCCGGCCGGTTTCCGTCGTGATGTCGAATGAGGCTTGCAGGTCCGGGCGTTCTTTCGCAATCAGTTCGAGGAAGCGCGGCAGTGACGGCATGCCAGGTTCCTGGTCCTCGTCCATGCGGGCGAGCGCCTGGGCGAGACCGGCCGCGGACCATTTGATCGCCGCATATTCGTGCTGGCCGTTCTGCTCCCACCACGATTGGTAACTGAGGCGCGCGCTGAAGCGGTCGAGGTCGAACGCCGCTTGCAGATCGGGGCGCTCATTCCAGATCAGATTCAGGAATCGCGGCAGCAACGGCAGCGAGCAACGCTGGCCGGCTTCCATTTCGAACAGTTCCGCAGGCATGGGCGGCGCCACCCAGCGGAGTGCCGGATACTCGAACTGCCCGTGTTCCAGCCACCACGACCGTGCCTTGAGGCGACCGATAAAGCTGTCCAGCGGGCACAGCGCATGAAGGTCGGCGCGCTCCTTCAGGATGAGCCTTAGGAAAAGCGGCAAGGGCAGGCCCTGCTGGCTATCGTCCTCGTGCATGTCCGTGAGCGTGCGCGGCGCGGTAGGCGGCACCCACTTGATCGCCCGGTATTGGAGCTGCCCGTGTTCGAGCCACCATGACAGGCAACTGAGACGGCCGGTGAAGCTGCGCAGATTGAACGAGCTCTGCAGATCGGGCCGTTCGTTGATAATGAGCGAGATGAAACGCGGCACCTGCAGGCCGTCGTCGCTGACGGGTTCGGCGGGTTCGAGCATCGCGCCGCCAACCGGAGCCGGCGACCACTTGATGCGCGCATATTCCCGATGACCGTGCTCTTCCCACCAGCTGAGGCAAGCCAGTTGACCGATGAACGTGGTCAGGTCGAACGCGCTGCTCAAATCGGGCCGCTCGGCGGCGATCAGGGCCAGGAAACGGGGGAAGGGCAGCGCGCCGGCTTGCGTGCTGCTCATCGGCTCGGTGAGCTTCGGCCACGACGCGGGCGCTCTCCAGGTGACTCGCGGACAGGCATCTTGCCCGTGCGCTTCCCACCAGTTCAGACAGTTCAGGTAGCCGCTCAGTGTGCCCAGGTCGAAGGCCTGCGAAAGATCCCCGCGGGTGCCCACGATCATCGTGATGAGCCGGGGCAACTGCAGTCCGGCTTCCTCGAGCACGGTTTGCGGTTCGAGCAGCGTTTCCGGGAGATGCTTTGTGTCCAGCACGCTTGACGCTGTGGAACCAAGCCAGTACGTCACGGCCTCCGGGTGTCGCGCGATCAGCGTTTCATTGTCCAGTTGCCGCAGATATTCGACGTCTTCGTGACGAAGCACCCATTCGAAGTCGGGATAAGTTTCCCGCGCCGTCATTTCCCACCAGAAGTACAGCGTGATGCGATCGTTCAGCGACTTCGAGTTGTAGCGCGCGAGGTCGGCCCTGAACTTCATCAGGAAGTAAATCGCGCTCGGCAGGCAAAACAGCTCGCCTGGCGACGGATGACGATACTCGGCCAGCCAGGCGGTTTTGTTCTTGTTTTCCAGATTAAGCAAGGTCGGCAATCCTCGAAGGCCATGCAAACGAAAAGTCGTCGGCCGTCAGTGTCAGGTTCGGCGAGTAGTACGGATCGTTCATCAGCAGATCGCCCCAGCGTTGCCTGACCAGTTCCGATTCCTGATTGAAGCGGCTGATTTTTTCTGGCGTGTCTTCCGCGCCGCGTGTGGCCGATTCGTGGTGATACAGCTCCGCGTACGGCGTCCACACGTTGCGGTAACCGGCTTTGCGAACGCGCAGGCAGAAGTCGATGTCGTTGTAGGCCACGTGCAGTTCTTCATCCAGGCCGCCCACTTCCTTGTAGATCGACTGGCGAATCAGCAGGCACGCCGCGGTGACCGCGCTCATCGCGTTGCGCAGACGAGCGCGCGCGAAGTAGCCGGCCATCGTATTCGGGAAGTGCTTGTGCGCATGACTCGCGATACCGCCTACGCCGAGCACGACGCCGCCATGCTGAATGGTGTCGTCCGGATACAGCAGCTTTGCGCCCACGGCGCCGACGTTCTTCTGAATCGCCACCGACATCATTTCTTCGAGCCAGTCCGCGTTGATGACTTCAATGTCGTTGTTCATCAGACAGACGAAGTCGGCGGTGCTTGCAAGCGCGACGCGATTGTTCAGCGCAGAGTAATTGAACGGCGAGTCGTCGCGTACGACCTTGATACGCGGGTCCGCTTGCAGACGGGCGAACAGGTCATGCGTTTCCTGTTTGACCGAACCGTTGTCGATAATCGTGATGCGGAAATTCGAATACGTCGATTTGCCGATCACCGATTCCACGCATTGTTCGACAAGTGCCGCGGAGTCGCGCGTCGGAATGATGATTTCGACGGACGGCAGCACCTCGGGCAGTTCGTACACGACCTTGTTGAACGCGTGCGTGCCCGGCGCGTGGATGGTGTGTGCCTTGATGTTGTTGCGCGCCAGATGGTCGTCGATCGCGCGCATTGCGGCGATGTGCGCATACGGCTTCGCTTCATGGCCGCTCGCCGTGCTTTCCGGAATGATGCGCCAGTGGTAGAGCGCACGCGGAACGTGATAGACGACGTCGTGTCCCACAAGATCGATCACGCGCAACGCGAGGTCGTAGTCTTGCGAGCCTTCGAGCCCGGTGCGGAAACCGCCGATGTCGCGCAGCACCGACGTTTTATAAACGCCGAAGTGCGAGATCATGTTCTGGCTCAGAAACAGATCGTAGTTGAAGTCGCATTTGAAGTACGGGTCGGAGCGCTCGCCTTCCTCCGAGATCTTGTCTTCGTCGCTATAGATGAGCGCCGCGTCCGGATGCGCATTGAGCATTTCCACTACGCAATAAAGCGCGAGCGGATGCAATTCGTCGTCGTGGTCGAGCAGGCCGACGAACTCGCCCGTCGCCAGTTCGAGCGCCGTGTTGCTCGACGCGCTGATGTGGCCGTTCGTCGTGCGATACGCGACTTTCACCTGATCGCCGTACTTTGCGACATAGCTGTCCAGCACCGCCTTCACTTCGGGCTTGGTCGAGCAGTCGTCGGCGATGCAGATTTCCCAGTTCTCGTACACCTGGTCGATCACGGAATCGAGCGCCTTGCGCAGCCACTTTTCCGGCGTGTTGTAGGTCGGCATCACGATGCTGACCTTCGGCTGAAGGGCAAACGTTTTCGAACGCTCGCGCAATGTCGGATAGATGGACTTGGGCGGTTCGTGCGAGTCGAGCCATTCCTGATACGACTGGCCGACGGTCGGCGCCGTGGCCGGCAAAGGGCCGCCGCGCCAGGCGGCGATGCGCCGTGCGCGCGCCAGTATTTCCGCCGAGCACTCGGTTTCGTCCAGTATCTGGATCTTCAGACCGGTCACCGAGAAGAGCGCAGGCAGTGCGATCGGGTCGAAACGGATCGGGCCCGCGAGCTTGGGAAACGCGACGTCCTGTTCGACCTTGCCGCTTGCATCGACATGCAAGGCAATCGCGCTATGTTCGGACATGCCTGAACCGGCGTCGACATAAAGCATGCACGGCGATGCCGCTGTCGCGTTGGTCTTGAGCTCGAACGAAATGCGCGCGGCCCGCCCCGACAAAGCCTCCCAACCTGTTAGTTCGAGCTGCGGGTCGTTGTTGGTCGCCTGCCATGAAAAGTCAGGATTCGAGGATTTCTCGACATTGTTCAAAGGACGAAGATCGAAGTTCATTTTCTTAGCAGGGAAACGTAGAGGTCTTTCAGGGGTGACAGGACGGCCTGCCAGGTCAGGTCGCGCGCCGTGCCCAATGCATTCGAGGTGCCGGTGCGCTTGTGTGCGAGTGCGTCGCGAATCGACTGCGCAATGCTGTCGACGTCCGACGGGTCCAGATAGGCGACGTGCTCCGCAAAGTATTCTTCGGTAGAGCCCACTTTGGTGACCGCGATGCGGGCGCCGGCCGCGTGCGCTTCGAGCGCGGCGAGCCCCGGCGTCTCGAGTGTGCTGGGTAGCACGAACGCTTCGCATGCCGCGTATGCCGAGCGCAGCACGGGGGAATCGTGCGCGAGCGTTCCTGCGTAGATGACCTGGTCGCCGCCTTCGGCGAAGCAGGTTTTCGCATACTCGGGATCGCGTTGATGGCCGATCAGGACGAGCTTCAGTTCAGGGAACGACTTCATCGCCCTGATGAGCGCCAACTGGTTCTTGCGCGGCTCGATGTTGCCCACGTTCAGAATGAAGCGGTCATGAATTGCGAATTCGCCGCGGAAGAGTTCTGGCGCAACCGGCTCGTAGAAACTCTGCTCGACGCCGTTGAGCACGCTCACGAACTTTTCGCGCGGCAGATTGAAGATGCGCGCGAGCGTCTCGCACTCAATCTCCGAATTGGCGACTACCCGATCCGCAAGCGAAAACTGATGATGAATCTCGCCAATCGGATAAAGGTGCTTCGTCTCCTCGGTAACCCAAAGACTAGACGAAACGACGAGCGGTAAGCCCAACTGTTTAACAAAGTTACAGAAGTGGACGGAGCCGCCCACGCACGAGAAAAAATGAACGACGTCATGTTCGAGAAACCGCGGATTCCACGGATCGAACAGGGTGACGTCCACGCCATGCGCGGGCAGATGCTTGTGATACGCAAGCAACTGGATCTCTCCGCCTCCAGGAGTGTGGAAGGCCATCGGATAGGTGGCGAACAGCACTTTCATAGTGGGCTCTTTGTACTCAAACTTTTTCGTCAGGCCGGCTCGCGCCTCGCGCGAGCATTGCCCATGGCGCCCGCCGGGCCGCCGGCGTCCCGTGGAGAGGCGCCGCTTTGCGCTCGCGCCATGCAGCAGTGAGCCTGGTTGTGCTGTCGTCGAGCACGTCGGATCGAAACCACGAATTCCACATGCGCGAATACGTTTGAGATGTTATGAAGTATCTGGACGGCACTCGCGACGCGGCCGCCCGTTTATTATCCCGGCCCAGGCTCGCCGAACTGCGTGCGATCCTGGCGCGGCCTCCCTCGGCCGGTCCGATGCGGCCACATTTTAGCGCTAACCGGCACCCAAAGATTGATGCGAGTAGGCCGAAGCGGAAGCTGCACGCATACAATACGGTCCCATTCAGACTTCGTAACCATTACCGCCGATGCCAGATTGTATCGTGTCTCACCGGCCTTTCCCGACGTGCCGGGGTAGGGCAAGCCCCATCCGAACGTCGCTGGAATCGCAACCGCTGCGGCTGGCGGCGGAGGCACGTCCATGACCCAGCGCGTGCTCGTTACGGGTGCCAATGGCTTCGTCGGCAAGGCGGTGTGCAAGGCCTTACTGGAGCGGGGAGATACGGTCGCCGCGCTGGTGCGCCGCCCGCATACGGCGGCGCAAGGCGTGCGTGAATGGGTCGTCGATTCGGCCGACTTTCAGGGTGTCGAAGAGCGCTGGCCCGCGGATCTGCAATGCGATGCGGTTATCCATCTCGCCGCGCGCGTCCACCTGATGCAGGACACCACGGCTGATCCGCTCGCCGCTTACCGCGCCACGAACGTGACGGGCGCATTGCGCGTGGCAGCGGCGGCGCGCCGCGCGGGCGCGAGGCGCTTCGTCTTCGTGAGCAGCGTCAAGGCGGTGGCCGAGGGCAGTGCCGGCCAGCCGATCGCGGAGACCGACAAGCCTGCTCCCACTGACCCTTACGGCATCTCGAAGCTCGAAGCGGAGCGCGCGCTGATCGAATATGGCCGGGAATCGGGCCTCGAGATTGTGATTGTCCGGCCGCCCCTCGTTTATGGTCCGGGCGTGCGCGCCAACTTCCTGCAACTCATGAATGCGATCGCGCGGGGCGTTCCGTTGCCGCTCGGCTCGATCGACGCGCGCCGCAGCCTCGTATTCGTCGATAACCTTGCGGACGCGCTGGTCCATTGCACGACTGATCCGCGTGCAGCCGGCCAGACTTTCAACGTCACGGACGGGCGCGACCTGAGCGTCTCCGAGCTCGCGCGAGCGCTCGCCACGCAACTGCATGCGCCCGCGCGCCTCGTGCCCGTGCCGGTCGCGCTGCTTCGAATTGCCGGCAGGCTGACGGGGCGCTCCGCGCGCGTCGACCGCCTGATCGGTGAGCTGCGTCTCGACAGTTCGCACATTTGCGAACGCCTTGGCTGGTATCCGCCGCATACGGTCGAACACGGCTTGCTCGAAACCGCGGCCTGGTATCGCGCCACGCACTGAACGTACTTTCGATGCTATTCGCCTCGCTTTCCGCTCATCACCTGATCCAGATGCTCCTGTGGGGCGCCGCCGCCTTCTGTGCGTGCGCGGCCATTCTGTGGGCGCTGCTCAGAACGGGCCTCGCCTGGCGCCTCGCCACCGACATTCCCAACGACCGCTCCCTGCACACGCGTCCAACGCCGAGAGTCGGCGGCTGGGGCATCGTGCCCGTCGCCGTCGTACTGATCTGGCTCGCCGCACCGGCGCTATGGCTACCCGCGCTGGCCGCTGCGCTGCTTGCCGCGCTGTCGCAGATAGACGACCGCCGCGGCCTGCCGGCCCGCGTGCGTTTCGGCGGGCATGCGGCGGCTGTGGCGGCGCTCCTCATCGTCTATCCGGCCGACGTGCCGTGGTGGGCGCTCACCGTCATGGCGGTTTTACTCGTCTGGCTGGTCAATTTGTACAATTTCATGGACGGCTCGGACGGCCTGGCGGGCGGGATGGCACTTTTCGGCTTCGGCGGCTATGCAATCGCCGCGTCGATTTCGAGCCATCCGGACCCGGCGCTCGCGAGCGCGTCCATCGTGATCGCCGGCGCTGCCGCCGGCTTTCTGCTTTTCAACTTCCACCCAGCGCGCATCTTTCTCGGCGACGCCGGCTCGATCCCGCTCGGCTTTCTTGCCGGCGCTCTCGGCTACTGGGGCTGGCGCGACGGCGTGTGGCCTGTCTGGTTTCCCGCAGTGACCTTCTCGCCGTTTATCGGCGATGCATCGGTCACGCTCGCCAAACGCTTGCTGCGCGGCGAAAAGTTTTGGCAAGCGCACCGCGAACACTACTATCAAAGACTGGTGCAGTCGGGATTGGGGCACGCATCGACGGCGCGCGTTTGGTATTTGTTCATGGCCACAGGCATAATGCTTGCTTTATGGGCGCTGAATTTGGCTGTCCCGAATCAATGGCTGGTTGTCGTCGCATGGGCCGTCGTGCTCGTCGTCGCCGGACTGTGTATTGATCGGCGGTGGCGGCGCCATGTGTCCCGTTCCGGGCAATCCTGAGGTTCTGCGCAATGAAGAGATTCAAAGCCCGTTGGCTTTCGTTCAGTGCGTTTGCGTTCGACCTGTGCGCGGTGGCCTTGGCGTGGATGCTGGCGTATGTGATCCGCTTCAACGGCCCGGTGCCGGGTCCGTTCTGGTCGAGCGGCTTGCATGCCCTGATATGGGTGCTGCTGATTTACGCCGTGATGTTCCGCAGCTACGGGCTGTATCGCGGCATGTGGGTGTTTGCGAGCCTGCCCGACCTCGTGCGGATCGCAAAAGCCATCGGCGTCGGCGCGCTCGTCGTCATGATCGCCTCCGCGCTGTTGCAGCCGTCGCCCATCGTGCCGCGCTCCGTGCTGATCGTCTCGCCCATGCTGCTCTTCCTCACTATGGGCGGCTCTCGGGCGCTCTATCGGGCAGCCAAGGAGTTCTATCGTTACGGCGGCCTCGTCGGCCAAGGCAAGCCGGTGCTCGTGCTGGGCGCCGGCAACGCGGGCGCGAACCTCGTGCGCGAATTGAAGCGCTCAGGCGAGTGGCGGCTGGCGGGTTTGCTCGACGACGATCCGGTCAAGCAGGGCCGCGAGATTTATGGCTATCGCGTGCTCGGTGCAATCGCCGATCTGCAGAAAATCACGGCCGATCTGAAAGTCGAGCATGTGATCATCGCCGTGCCGTCGGCCTCGGTGGAAGTGCACCGGCGCATCGCAACGCTGTGCGTGCGGGCGGGCGTTCGCGCCATGACGCTGCCGGCGCTTACGCCGCTCACGCAAGGCCAGGCGTTTCTCTCCCGCGTGCGTCAAATCGATCTGGAAGACCTGCTGGGCCGCGATCCGGTGATGATCGACACCGATCACGTCGAAGCGCTGCTGAAGAACCGCGTGGTCATGGTCACGGGCGCGGGCGGATCGATCGGCTCGGAATTGTGCCGGCAGATTCTGCGCTTCGGCCCGGTTCAGCTAGTGGCGTTCGACGTTTCGGAGTTCTCCATCTACCGGCTCAACGAAGAGTTGACCGACAGGTACCCGGAAGTGTCGGTGGTGCCGATCATCGGCGATGTGAAGGATTCGCTGCTGCTCGACCAGGTGATGGCGCGCTACAGTCCGCATATCGTCTTTCATGCCGCAGCGTACAAGCACGTGCCGTTGATGGAAGAGGTGAACGCGTGGCAGGCCGTGCGCAACAACGTGCTCGGCACGTACCGCGTGGCGCGCGCGGCGATCCGTCATGACGTCGCCCACTTCGTACTGATTTCCACCGACAAGGCCGTCAACCCGACCAACGTAATGGGCGCGAGCAAGCGTCTTGCGGAAATGGTGTGCTCGTCGCTGCAACAGCAGGGCACGCGGCGCACGCAGTTCGAGACCGTGCGCTTCGGCAACGTGCTCGGCAGCGCGGGCAGCGTGATCCCGAAGTTTCAGGAGCAGATTGCGCGCGGTGGCCCCGTCACGGTCACGCACCCGGAAATCACGCGATTCTTCATGACGATTCCCGAAGCGTCGCAGCTTGTGCTGCAGGCGTCGAGCATGGGGCACGGCGGCGAGATCTTCATTCTGGACATGGGCAAACCAGTGCGCATCGCCGATCTCGCGCATGATCTGATCCGTCTTTACGGCTTTACCGAAGAGCAGATCCGCGTGGTGTTCACGGGCCTGCGTCCCGGCGAAAAACTCTATGAAGAATTGCTCGCGGATGACGAAACCACCACACGCACTCCGCATCCGAAGCTGCGTATTGCGCGAGCGCGTGAAGTGCCGGACAGCCTGATCGACAATCTGCTGCCGTGGCTGATGCAGCACCGCGTTCCCACCGACGACGAAGTGCGCCGCGACCTGCGCCGCTGGGTTGCCGAGTATCAGCCTGCTACGCCGACGGCACTGCGCAGTGTGCCCGCGGCGGTTCCGCGGGTTTGATCAGTTCGGGCGTTGCGCCGCCGGCGTTCGCCCGTCCTGCCTTCCTATCTTTTTGCCTTCCTCACCACCATCCACCGCGGCGACTTGAACCGGACAATGCTCACATAGAGCCACACGTAGGTCGCCGCGAACACCACCACGAAGCAGAACAGATGCAGCGTATGCCGCCAGAACAACGTGGCCGGCACGACCGCGATCAGACATAGCAGCCACAAATAAGGCGACGTCAGCGAATTGCGCCGCGTCAGTTCGCGTGCGGTACGCGCGCCGACCGCCCAACGCATCAGCCGCTTATACACCAGCATGTGCAGATGCACGCCATCCGGAATGCCGGGCGACATGCCGCGAATAAACTTCTTTCGATAAATCGAGAAACACGTCTCGAAGATCGGGTACATGAAGAGCAGTACCGGATACCACGCGGACACGTCGCGATTGCGCATGACCAGCATGATCGACAGTTCGGCAAGCATGAAGCCGATGAAGTACGCGCCGCCGTCGCCGAGAAAAATCAGCCCCGCCGGGAAGTTCCAGATGAAGAAGCCGAGCACCGCGCCCATCATCATGAACGACGCCGACAGCACGATTGGATCGTGCACCTGGAAAGCGACATAAGCGAGCGACGCAAACATCATGAACGCCACCATCGACGCAAGGCCGTTGAAGCCGTCGATGATATTGATCGCGTTCGCAAGCGCCGCCACCGCGAGCACCGTGACCGCGCACGAGATCACCGCATACGAGAGCAGGAAGTCGAGCGGCGGCACGCTGATGCGCGTGACTGCGATGTCCAGCAGAAAATACGCAAGCGCCGCTGCCGCCATCGTGCAGACGAGGCGCGCGAGCGGCGACACACGCTTGGTCAGGTCCTCGACGAGACCCGAGCCGAAGGCCGGCATGCCGCACGCAATGAGCCCGAGGATGCCGCCCGATACTGCCGGGTAGGCATAGCGCAGTTGCACGGCCGAAACGATCAGCCCGACGAGAATGCCCGTTCCGCCGATGCGCGGCACCGGCCGCACATGAAACTTCTGTACGCCGGCCAGATCGGTGTCGGTCGAAAATTTTTCATGCAGATGCGCATAGCGCACGATCAACAGCGTGATCAGCAGTGAAACGATAAAGCCGAGCGCAAAACTAAGCATGAAAGTGGGCCTGAGCGAAGACGCCGAATTATACAAACGAAACGCGAGACGCCCGGAAAAGCGCCGGGCTCGCAAGAGTCGCAACGAATCCCAGATAGTGAGGCGCAAATCGCGCGCAAACCCGCGCCAGTCATGGATTTCACCTATGTAGCGAAGGTCGCGCCGCGTCGTTAACCTGGATGCGGCGACGTGTGCGCTATGCGGGCGGACAGCACACTCGCCGCGGATCGACAAGACGGTTCCGGAGACCCAATGCTAAATAACATCACAATTCGTGGCGGCCTGACGCTGGTGATCAGCGTATTCGTTGCCTTCCTGCTGACCGTAATCGGCGTTGGATATGGCGCACTGAAGCTTGCCAACAGTAGCCTCGACGACACGCAGCGCAGCGCAGCGGCGCTCTCGCATCTGAAGGCAAGCTCCGAAAAGCTGCTGCAGGTGCAACTCGCGCTGGGCTCTTATCAAACGCTCTTCAGCGTCGGCAAGCAAACCGACGACCTGCTGCCCGCCGCGCACAAGGTGCTGGTCGAATCGAACAAGGACTTTCGCAATTACATGGCGGGGCCGTTCTCGAGCGACGCGGAGCAGAAGCTCGCGCAGAACGTCGAGCAGGCCCGTAACGCGCTGGTCGATAAGGCGATCGAACCGGAGTTCAAAGCGCTCACCGACTTCGACTTCAATACGTTCCGCAATATTCAGGGCGAGACGGCGAACGGGTTTTACTCCACGTATTCGAAGGCGATCGACGCGCTCGAACATGCGCAGACCGAGAACCAGCACCGCCAGGCCGCGACCGCCGCTCAACGCTTCCAGATTGCGACGCTTCTCTTTGCAGCAATCGGCGCCCTCGCCATCGTGATCGGCGTGGCGGCGCGCGTCGCGTTGTCGGCGGCGCTCATCAAGCCGGTCAATGCCACCGTCAAGCACTTTGAGCGGATGGCTGCAGGCGATCTGACCGTGGCGATCAAGAGCCAGTCGCGCAATGAAATGGGCCAGTTGCTGAGCGCGCTGACGAAGATGCGCGACGGTCTCGTCGACACGGTTTCGCAAGTGCGCGGCAGCACAACGGCCATTACGCAGGGCGCCAATGAAATTGCCTCGGGCAACGCAGACCTGTCCGCGCGGACGGAGCAGCAAGCCGCGGCGCTTCAGCAGACGGCCGCGAGCATGGAGCAGCTCTCGGCGACCGTGAAGCAGAACGCGGACAACGCGAAGCAGGCCAACCGGCTCGCGCACGGCGCGCTCGACACGGTCACGCGCGGCGGCAAGGTGGTGTCGCGCGTCACGGAAACGATGGACGGCATCAGCGAGTCGTCGCGCAAAGTGACAGAGATTATCGGCATGATCGAGGGCATTGCGTTTCAGACCAACATTCTCGCGTTGAACGCGGCCGTGGAGGCGGCGCGTGCTGGCGAGCAGGGGCGCGGCTTTGCAGTCGTGGCGTCGGAAGTGCGCAGCCTCGCGCAGCGCTCGGGCGCGGCGGCGAAGGAGATCAAGGAACTGATCGGCGATTCGGCGGCTCAGGTCGAGCAGGGCGCGTCACTCGTGGCCGAAGCGAGCCGCACGATGAACGAGGCGATGCAGTCGGTCGAGCGCGTGACCGGCATCATGGGAGAAATCGAGGCCGCCGCGCTGGAGCAGAGCGACGGCATCGAGCAGGTCAACAAGGCCGTCTCGCAGATCGACGAAGTCACACAGCACAATGCCGCACTCGTAGAGGAAGCGGCTGCGGCGGCGAAATCGCTGGAAGAACAGGCCGCTGTTTTGCGGGAGGCGGTTGCGGTGTTTCGCGTGAGCGATGCATCGGTGAGACACGGCAACCCTGCAGCGACGCGCGCGGTCAGCATGTCCGGCGCGCCGGCGGCGCTTGCAGTGTCCTGATCGCGGACGCCGAACTTGCAAGCACCGCGCGGTGCGAAGCGCCTGATGTCAGCCAGCGAATCCTTGAGGATTCGCCGACTGCCACCGCCAGTGATCCGCACACATTCTTTCGATGCCGAATTCCGCGCGCCAGCCGAGCAGTTCCAATGCGGCGCGCGGATCGGCAAAGCATGACGCCACATCGCCCGGACGGCGCGCCACGATCTCATACGGCACCGGCCGCCCCGACGCCTTCTCGAACGCCTTCACGACGTCGATCACGCTGTAACCCTGGCCCGTCCCCAGATTCACGACGAAGCTCGCGTCGCGTTTGACGAGCGCGTCGAGCGCGGCCAGATGCCCGCGCGCGAGATCCACCACGTGAATATAGTCGCGCACACCGGTGCCGTCGGGCGTTTCATAGTCGCCGCCGAACACGCGCAGCTTGGCGAGCTTGCCGACCGCGACTTGCGCGACATACGGCATCAGGTTGTTAGGGACGCCCGCCGGATCTTCGCCGATCAGCCCGCTTTCATGCGCGCCGACCGGATTGAAATAGCGCAGCGTGGCGATGCGCCACGAGGGATCGGCCACTTCGAGATCGCGCAACACCTGTTCGGCAATCAGCTTTGATTGACCATACGGATTCGTGGCCGACAGCGGAAACGATTCGTCGATAGGCGAGCTTTTCGGCACGCCGTACACCGTCGCCGAAGAACTGAACACGAACTGCTTCACGTTGCGATCGCGCATCACGCCGAGCAGCGCGAGCAGGCTGCCCACGTTGTTGCTGTAATACTCGATCGGCTTCGCAACCGACTCGCCCACCGCTTTCAACGCGGCAAAGTGGATGGCGCCGGTAATCGGGTGCGCGTCGAACACACGGTTGAGCGCCGCCTCGTCGCGCGCGTCCGCTTCGTAGAACGCAACGGCGCGGCCTGCGATTCGCTCCACGCGTTGCAGCGACTCGCGGTTGCTATTCACGAGATTGTCGATTACCACGACGTCGTAGCCACCGTTCAGCAGTTCAACGCAGGTGTGCGAACCGATGAAGCCCGCGCCGCCCGTTACCAGAATCGTGCCCTTCGTGGTCATGCTGTTGCTCCGTTAAAGTAAAACGCCTGTCATTTTTTGCACCAGGTCCTTATACGTTTCGACGACGACGCGTTCGTCGAACTCCTGCGCGACTTTCTGCCGGCCGCGTTCTGCCATGGCGCGGCGCTCGGCGACGCTCATATCGAGCATTCCGGCGAGCGCCGCGGCGAGGCTTTCTGCGCTGCGCGCTTCGCAAAGCAGTCCATTGACCCCGTGTGCTACCACCTCGCGGCAGCCCGGCACGTCGGTCGTGACAATCGGCCGGCCCATGGCCGACGCTTCCATCAGCGTGCGTGGCACGCCTTCGCGATACGACGGCAAGACGACGCAATCCGCATCGGCGATAAAAGGCCGTACGTCATGCGCCTCGCCGAGATAGTCGATGATGCCTTCCCGTTCCCAGGCCGCCACTTCGTCGCGCGTGATCGCGCTCGGGTTGTCGACGCCCACTGGACCGAGCAGCTGAAAACGCGCTTGCGGATAACGTTGGCGAAGCTGCCGTGCCGCCTCCACGTATTCGCCGACGCCTTTGTCCCACAGCAAACGGCCAATCAGAACGAACTTGAATTCCGCGCGCTCGGGCAGAGGTGTAAAGCCGAACTGTTCGAGATCGACGCCTTCACCGTGCAACAGCCGGGCGCGTTCAGGATGCACTAACAAATTCTGTTCGACAAACGCTGTCTGATCGTCGCGATTCAAAAACCAGATTTCGCGCGGAAAACGGAACGCGAAACGATACAGCTTTTTGGCCACCAGCGCGGCGCGGCTTCGCTGGATGAACACATACCCGAGGCCCGTCGTCACCGCAACCGACTGCACGCCCGCCAGTTTCGCGGCTATCGAGCCATAGATGTTCGGCTTGATCGTGTAATGAAACACCACGTGCGGGCGGATCGCGCGATAGCGCCGGTACAGCGTGTACAACGTGCGCAGGTCGTCGCGCGGATTGGTGCCTTTGGAGGCGACCGGCAATTCGATGCAGCGGCAGCCCATGGCCGTGAGCAGCTCGAACGTGCGGTCGCGCGGCGCGAGCACCGTCACGTCGACGCCGCGTCCCACCAGCATGCGAATCAGCCCTTGCCGGTACGTGTAGATTGCCCAGGCGGTGTTACACACGAGTGTAATGCGCAACGCGGGCGTCGACTTCAAGGCTGGCTTCATGCGGGAACGTGCTCGGCGGTGAATGAAAGGACGAACGGACGTGACAATGCGGATCAATGACTCGCGCGCGGCGCGAGCAGGCTGCGTTTGACTCGCTGCAACGCGCGGTACGGTGTCACGAGATGCAGCAGATTTTTGGCGAGGCCAAACCAGTCGTAGGGATTCGCGACGTTGAAGTAGCGCAGTTGCAGCCGCAGTGTCGAGAGCACCTGGCGGCGGCGTCTCGTCGCGCTGATGCCGCCTTCGTTCAGTTCGTAGTAAAGACCCAGTTCCGGCAGGTTCGCGCAGTCGTAACGTTCCATCAGACGCACGAACAGATCGAGGTCTTCCGCCGACGGATAGGCCGCGCGGTAATTGCCGACAGCGCGCACGGCGTCGATACGCAGCATCATGGAAGGATGCGCGAGGCATGAGCGGAAGAACCGCAGTCGGCGAATCGCCGCGGGCTCGGCGGGCGGCGTCAGCATGAAAAGCGGTCCGCCCGCACGCGTGACCACCTGCGTCCACATGCCGAGCCCGGCCACTTGCGGATGCGCTTCCATGTATGCGCGCTGCTTCGCAAGCCGTTGCGGCACGCTGCGGTCGCCCGCGTCTATACGAGCGGCATAGCGAAAGCCGCGCTGCGCGAGCGCGTCGATACCGGTTTGCAACGCACGCTCGATGCCGCCGTTCTGCGGCATGCGCAACACTTCGATTTGCAGGTTCGCAAGCGTTGGCGCGACGATGGGCGGCGTGCTGCCGTCATCGACGATCAGAACGTGCACCAGCGCACTTTCATTGAACGACGCGAGCGTAAGATCGACGTCGGCCTGGCCGTTGTAGGCGGGCATCAGCACCGCGACGTCATCGAGGCAGTGCGGCGGCGTGTCGACGGCGGTAAGCGTCATGGGTGCAATTTGAAACGGATGTAATAAAGATTAACCGACGCCGCCGCGAGATAACCGCATGCAAGGCCCACGAGCGCGCCATAAGCGCCGAGCCGCGGAATAGCCAGCAGATTGACGACGAACGCTACGGCTAGCGCGAGCAGCCATTTGAACAGCAACACAAACTTCGCCTGATATTTGAGAACAACCAGATTGCCGATTGCCTCGATGCCGGCGGGCACGGAGAGCCATACCGCCCAGCGGAAAATTTCGATCGCGCCTTCGAAGCCCGGCCCGAACACGCGGCGAATGATAAAGCCGGCGAGCAGATCGAGCACCGCGGCGCCCGCGACCATCAACGCGGCGGTCATTGCGGTAAGGCGCCAGACGTTGCGGCGCAACTGTGCGGCCTGCTGCACACGGTAGACGAACGCCGGCGCGATGGTCTGCGCGAGCATCAGCGCGAGCGTGATCCAGTTCTCGTTCAACTGCTGCGCTGCCGAATAGCGGCCGAGATCGGCGAACGAAATGGCCCGCTCCAACATGAGCCGATCCAGTTTCAGGAACAGATACATACAGATCAGGCCGAGCCAGAACACCGTGCCCGCGCTCGCGAAGTGCTTGAAGAGAGAGCGGTCGAAATGTAACCGCAGCTTGCCGCCATGCCGACGAATGTAATAGACCACCAGTACACTGCCGATGGCCGCAGACTCGAGCGCCCATAGCCAGCCGAAGCGCGCGGGTTGCGCAGCGGCGCGCACGAGCAGATAGACGAAGCCAGCCTTGATAACCGCCGTACTCATGCTGGTGAGCAATTGCGGCTTGCTGTACGTCATGCTCTGCAGCCACGCATTGATCACGCCGACGAACGGTTCGCGAAACAGCATCGTGACGGCGAGTCCCGCGAGCATCGCGCCGACGAGCGGATCGAACAGATTGAGCGCAATGCCGAGCCACGTCAGCAGCAATGCTGCGACCGACACCGAAAAGCGCAGTGCGAACGCACTGCCGAGCACGGTGCCGAGCTGCGCGGGAGGCCGTTCGACAATGGTGGGTACGAGAATCTCCGCGCCGCATACCCAGGTGACAGGCGAGAGCACCAGCAGCAGCGTATTGGCGTATTGCCATTTGCCGAACGTGTCCGGCCCGAAGTAACGCGCGAGCATGCCGCTGATTGCAATGGCCACGCCGATTTGCGTGAGCCGTTCGAGGCCAAGCCAGACAATGTTCGTGAAAGCGCGCGTGACGTCGGGATTGGCAAAGCGCTTGAGCGTCAGCATCCGGTAAGTGCCCGCCAATGCGTTCGGCGCGAGTCTGCCCACCTGGCTGGCCGTCGAGGCACGGGCGGCCTTGGCAACTTTACAAATGGAGGGCGTCTAAGCATTAGAATGGTGTTACCAGGCTGGTCCTAAAAGCGCAATTATAAGTTGGAACCGGATTGCTTCCGGCAAGGGCGCAGCATCATGTCCGATCGCTATGATTTACCGATTCAGCATGACTGCGCCGGTCAAAATTTTCCATTGCACGCAAGTGAGCCAACATGATCTCCAAATCTATTTTCAAGGCATATGACATTCGCGGCGTAATCGGCAAGACGCTCGATGCCGATGCAGCGCGTTCGATCGGCCGTGCGTTCGGCAGCGAAGTGCGTGCACAAGGCGGCGACGCCGTGGTGGTCGCGCGTGACGGTCGCCTGTCGGGCCCGGAATTGATCCAGGCATTGTCGGACGGGCTGCGTGCGGCCGGCGTCGACGTGGTCAATGTCGGCATGGTGCCCACCCCGGTCGGCTACTTTGCGGCGAGCGTGCCGTTGCAACTCGAAGGCGGCGAACGGCGTATCGATTCGTGCATCGTCGTGACCGGTAGTCATAATCCGCCGGACTACAACGGCTTCAAGATGGTCCTGCGCGGCTCCGCGATTTACGGCGACCAGATTCTCGCGCTGCATCAGCGCATCGTCGACGAAAACTTCTCCGAAGGCAGCGGCACCTACGCCGAGTACGACATTGCCGATGCGTATCTCGAGCGCATTGCGAGCGACGTCAAGCTCACGCGCCCGATCAAGATCGTCGTGGACACCGGCAACGGCGTCGCCGGCGGCCTCGCGCCGAAGCTCTTCAAGAAGCTCGGTTGCGAACTCGTCGAACTCTTCACGGAAATCGACGGCAACTTCCCGAACCATCACCCGGATCCGGCGCATCCGGAAAACCTTCAGGACGTGATTCGCGCACTGAAGGAAACGGACGCGGAAATTGGCTTTGCGTTCGACGGCGACGGCGACCGCCTCGGCGTCGTCACCAAAGACGGTCAGATCATTTATCCGGACCGCCAACTGATGCTGTTCGCCGAAGAAGTGCTGTCGCGCAACAAGGGCGCGCAGATCATTTACGACGTGAAGTGCACCCGCAATCTCGCGAAGTGGGTGAAGGACAAGGGCGGCGAGCCGCTCATGTGGAAGACCGGCCACTCGCTCGTGAAGGCGAAGCTGCGCGAAACCGGCGCGCCGCTCGCGGGTGAAATGAGCGGCCACGTGTTCTTCAAGGACCGCTGGTACGGTTTCGACGACGGCCTGTACACGGGCGCGCGTCTGCTGGAAATCCTCACGCGTGTGGAAGACCCGAGCAAGCTGCTCAACTCGCTGCCCAACTCGAACTCCACGCCCGAACTGCAACTGAAACTCGAGGAAGGCGAGAACTTCGAACTCATCGCCCGCTTGCAGCAGAACGCGAAATTCACCGGCGCCGACGACGTCGTGAAGATCGACGGCCTGCGCGTCGAGTATCCCGACGGCTTCGGCCTCGCGCGTTCGTCGAACACCACGCCGGTCGTGGTCATGCGTTTTGAAGCCGATAACGACGCGGCACTCAAGCGCATTCAGGAAGACTTCCGCCGCGTGATTCTCGCGGAGAAGGCCGACGCAAAGCTGCCGTTCTAAACGTTCGAACGGCGGGGCCTGCGCTGGCATTGCTGGCATTGCTGGCGAGCCGTGGCCATCGGCCAGAACGCGGCGCGGGTTTCACTTACCGCGCCGCGTTTTTTCATGCCAGTCTGCCAGGTCGCGCTAGAATTGCCGTCCTGGGTGACATAACGTCTACGTTCTGTCGTCTCTCGCTGGAAGTCTCACGCGAAGCGCTAGGTTTCGTTGGACTTCTTTCAATGCATCTTCGGGCCGGATAACCGGTTTTCCCACTCTTGAGCGTGCAAAAGATATTGATCGTGAGGGTGTCGTCGTTGGGCGACGTCGTTCACAACATGCCGGTGATCGCCGACATCCGGCGCCGTCATCCCGAGGCGCAGATCGACTGGCTCGTCGAGGAAAGCTTCGTGGGGCTCGTCGAACTCGTGACCGGCGTGCGGCGCGCGATTCCCGTGTCGCTGCGCCGTTGGCGCAAGCGCATCTTGTCGATTGGCAACTGGCGCGAGATAAGTGCATTCCGACGTGCGCTCGCCGCCGAGAACTACGATCTGGTGATCGACTGCCAGGGGCTCATCAAGACCGCGTGGGTCGCTAAGATGGCGCGCGGACCGCTCGTCGGCCTTGCAAATCGCACTGACGGCGCGGGCTTTGAATGGCCGGTGCGCTTCTTTTACGACAAGCGCGTGCCGATCGAGCCGCGCACGCATGTGGTCGAGCGCACGCGGCAACTGGTGGCGGCGGCGCTGAACGACCCGAAGCCGCAACCTACCGACGAAATCGATTTTGGCATCGACACGCGGCGCGCCGCGTTGGCGTTGTCGGCGGCGAATCTCAATCTTCCGGTGCCTTACGTGGTGTTCGTGCATGCAACCTCGCGTGCCGACAAGCAATGGCCCGACACCGCGTGGATCGAGTTGGGGCAGTCGCTGGTGCGGCGCGGCGCGTCGATCGTCTTGCCGTGGGGCAGCGAGGCCGAACGCGAGACGAGCGAGCGTCTCGCCAAAGAGTTCGGCGCGGCGGCCATCGTGCCGCCCAGGCTGTCGTTGCCCGCGGTGGTCGGTCTGATTGAAGGCGCGGCCGCGACGGTCGGTGTTGACACAGGTCTGGTTCACATCGCGGCGGCGCTTATGCGGCCCACGGTCGAGTTGTACAATTTCGCGACCGCGTGGCGCACCGGCGGCTACTGGTCGCCGAACGTCGTCAATCTCGGCACGGCAGGGCAACCGCCCACGCTGCAACAGGTGAAGTCCGCGCTTGCCGGCTTCGGACTGTTGTGATTCGTCCGGTGCGCTTCGCCTCACGCGTCATCCGTTTCCAAGGGCGATCATGAACGAAACCCAGATCATCGAAGTAGCGAATGCCGACTGGCACGCGCGCAACCTGTCCGTGCCGCGTGAGACGCTGCTCGCCGGAGTCGAACGCGGCAAGGTGCTGTATTTCCCGAACCTGCGTTTCGCGATTGAAGGCGGCGAGCAGGCGCTGCTCGACCCCGCGCTGGCCGATCCGAACCGCAAGAACATCAGCCTTGAACCGAATGGCGGCGCATTGCATGGCGTGGCCGGCAACGCGGTCACGCAGTCTGCGGTGCGCGCATTGATCGCGCGTTATCAAACGAATGCGCGCACGCTCGTCGACGGGCTCTTTCCCGAATACAACGGCAAGCTGCGCGTCGCGCCCACGAGTTTGCGGCTGCATCAGGTAGAAACACGGCAAACGTCATGGCGCAAGGACGATAGCCGCTTGCATGTGGACGCCTTTCCGTCGCGGCCCAATTACGGCGAACGCATTCTGCGCGTGTTCACCAACGTCAATCCGAATGGCGTGCCGCGCGTATGGCGAGTCGGCGAACCGTTCGAGGACATGGCCAAACGCTTTCTGCCGCGCATCAAGCCGCAAATGCCGGGCGCAGCGTGGCTGCTGAATCTGTTGCACGTAACGAAATCGCCGCGCAGCGAGTACGACCATCTGATGCTCCATCTGCACGACGGCATGAAGGCCGACATGGAATATCAGAAGACAAGTCCGCAGGAGACCATGCCGTTTCCGCCGGGCAGCGTGTGGGTGTGCTTCTCCGATCAGACTTCGCACGCGGTGATGTCCGGTCAGTTCATGCTCGAGCAGACGTTCTTCCTGCCGGTCAAGGCAATGGTGCAACCCGAATGTGCGCCGCTCGGCATACTTGAACGCCTGAAGGGCAGGGCGCTGGTTTGAGCGCCGCGGTTCGTTCGGGCTCGCCAGATTTTGTGCACCGTCGCGCGCCGATGGCTGACCGTGCGGCTGCGCCTGCTCCGTTGCATCCGCACGGTATTCGCGAGCTGCCCGCTGTGCGCTTGCATGATGCGGAGCGCCGATGCTAAGGGCAATCTATAACGCGCTCTGGTGGATCATCGCGCCGGTTGCGGTGCTGCGTCTGCTGATCCGTTCGCGCAAGGAGCGCGGTTATCGGCAACATATCGGCGAGCGCTTCGGCTATGTTCGCGGACGTTTGCCCGAAGACGACGCGCCGTTGATCTGGGTGCACGCGGTGTCGGTCGGTGAGACGCGTGCCGCGCAACCGCTGATCGACGCGCTCATCAAAGCGCGTCCGGACGCACGCATTCTGTTGACTCATATGACGCCCAGCGGCCGCGCGACCGGCGAGCAGATCTTCGGCGACCGCGTGATGCGCAGCTATCTGCCGTACGACATGCCGCACGCGGTGCGGCGCTTTCTGCGCGCGTGGCGGCCGTCGCTCGGTCTGGTAATGGAAACTGAAGTGTGGCCTACGTTGATCGACGAATGCCGGCGCGCCGACGTCCCACTGGTGTTGACCAACGCGCGGATGTCGGCGCGCTCATATAAGCGGGCCGCCAGATTCGGCGGCGCGACGAAAGACGTGTTCGGCGGCTTTGCGCGTGTGCTGGCGCAGAGCCCATCGGACGCGGAACGGTTGACGGCGCTCGGCGCGCGCAACGTCGCGGTACTCGGCAATCTTAAATTCGACATGAGCACGCCGCCGGAACTGGCGGCGCGCGGTCATGCGTGGCGCGCGGCAATCGGCGCGCGACCCGTGTGGGTGGCGGCAAGTACACGCGAAGGCGAAGAGGAACTCGTGTTGCAGGCGTTCGCGGCCCTCGACGTTGAGAATGCGCTGTTGATTCTCGTGCCGCGCCATCCACAGCGTTTTAATGAGGTTGCAGCGCTCGTCGAGAAAGCCGGGCGGCGACTCGCGCGACGTTCGACGTGGGCGCCCGATGCGAAGGTTGCGTCAGCGGCTGTGAGCGGCGGTGTGCCCGCTTTGCCCGCGGACGTGAATGTGCTGCTCGGCGACTCGATGGGTGAACTGGGCGCTTATTACGCGGCCTCGGACCTCGCGTTTATCGGCGGCAGTCTGTTGCCGCTCGGCGGACAGAATCTGATTGAAGCCTGCGCGGTGGGTGTGCCCGTGCTGATCGGGCCGCACGTGTTCAACTTCACGCAGGCCACGGCCGATGCGGTCGTCGCAGGTGCAGCGGTGCAGGTGCAGGATCCGGCCGATCTGGCGCGAGCGCTGCGCGAACTCTTCAACGACAAGGCGCGACGGCTCATGATGGGCGGCGCGGCCTCGGCGTTTGCCGCGCGTCATCGCGGGGCAACCGCGCGCACCGTGGATGTGTTGATGGCGTTGTTGCCGGAGTGAGGACAAGCAAGTGCTGAGGAGACTCAGCGCTTGCCTTCAAACTTTTAACAGCCCCTTTCGCTCGATAAACCGCACCACGTCGTCCAAGCCGTCGAGCGCCTTCAGATTACTCATCACGAAAGGCCGCTCGCCGCGCATTTTCTTCGCGTCGGAAGCCATGACGTCGAGGTTCGCACCGACCATCGGCGCGAGGTCCGTCTTGTTGATCACGAGCAGATCCGATTTCGTAATGCCCGGGCCGCCTTTGCGCGGAATTTTCTCGCCGCCTGCCACGTCGATTACGTAAATCGTCAGGTCCGACAGTTCCGGGCTGAAGGTCGCCGCGAGGTTATCGCCGCCCGATTCGATAAAGACAATGTCCGCATCCGGAAAACGCGTGAGCATGCGATCGACAGCTTCGAGGTTGATCGACGCGTCCTCGCGAATCGCGGTATGCGGACAGCCGCCCGTCTCCACACCCATGATCCGCTCGGCCGGCAACGCGCCCGCCACGGTCAACAGGCGCTGATCTTCTTTCGTATAGATGTCGTTGGTGATCGCGACCAGGTCGTACTGTTCGCGCATCGCCTTGCAGAGCATTTCGAGCAACGTGGTCTTGCCCGAGCCGACCGGGCCGCCGACGCCCACGCGCAGCGGCGGCAGTTTCTTCGTGCGGACGGACGAGTGAGCGGGATGATGAGGTGCGTTCATGATGGATCGTTTTATGAGCGAAAAAGCCGCGAATATTGCGACTCGTGACGCGCCGACAGAATGCCGAGTTGTGGCGCGAACGTATTGATGTTTTCCGGCGACGTGGCTAAAGCGCGCTCGACCGCCGCATTGATCGGCTCGCGCAACGCGACGATGATGCGTTGCCCCGCCAGTTGTCCCAGCGGCACGGCTTTCAATGCGGCGGCGGCCTGGTTCTCGACCCAGCTGAACGCGTACGCGGCAAGAGCGGCGTCGACGGCGGCATCGTGTGCATAGGCTGCAAAAGCGAACGCGGTGGGTTGCGCGAGCGGCGTCATCGAGGCGAGCGTCGCGCGGCGCGCCGCATCGCCCCATTCGAGCGACGCGCACAATTGCCGCAGCGACCATCCCATCTGTTCGGTCTCACGCCGCAACTCGGCCGACTCGCGGCTCGCGAGGAACTCGCCATTCGCTTGCGCGAGGCCGGCCGCGTCGTGTGTGCGCCAGCGCTCCATCTGGTGCGCGAGAAACGGCAGTTCGCCATGCGCGAGCACATCGGTGAGGCCGCTCGCGATCCAGGCGCGTGCCGAATCGGCATCGGTGATCAGTTGCGCTTCGATCGCCGCTTCCAGACCCTGCGAGTAGCTGAAGGCGCCGATAGGCAGCGCCGGCGACGCGAGGTGCAGTAGCGCCGTGAGTTCAGCGATGCGCATGGTGATGGTGATGCGCGTGGCCGCAAGATTCCTCGTGGACGTGGCCTTCGTGCCCGTGATCGTGCGCATGCCCATGCTCGTGATCATGAGAATGCTCATGCCCGTGATGCTCGCCGAACACCTGCTGCGCCAATGCATAGTCTTCGGCGAACGTCTCGTCGTGGCCGTGCTTATGGCCGCCGCCGTACGCGCCGGACTCCGGCTGGAACGGCATCGAAACCTGATCGACCGTCGCGCCGATACGCTTCAGCATATCGGCCAGCACCGGATCGTATTCGAGCTTCAGATAATCCGCGCCGACTTCCACAGGCGTATGACGATTGCCTAGGTGATACGCCGCGCGCGTGAGCGTCAACGCGTCTTTCGCACGGACCACCAGCACGGCTTCCGGCGCGGCGACTATTCGCACGAGACCGCCATCGTCGGCAATTAGCACATCGCCGTCGCGCAGCACGGTGCCGCGCGGCAGCAGTACCGCCACTTCTTCGCCGGTGTCGAGCGTGGCAGCTAGGCGGCTCTTGCGGCGCTCGTCGAAAGCAAGCGTTAGCGTCGGCGCGCGCTTCACCAGCACCGGCGCGAGTTTGAGATGCGGTGCAACCAGTTTGTCGAGTGTGCGCATGGTCAGAACAGAAAATAGCGTTGCGCCATCGGCAGGACAGTCGCCGGTTCGCAGGTCAGCAGTTGACCGTCGGCGATCACCTGATAGGTTTCCGGATCGACGCTGATCGACGGGCGCCACGCGTTGTGAATCATGTCTGCCTTCGTGATGTTTCGGCAGTTCTTCACAGCCACGATACGCTTGTTCAGGCCATAGCGCTCCGCGACGCCCGCATCGGCGGCGAGTTGCGAAACGAAAGTCAGCGACGTGCGCCCGAGTGCACCGCCGCGTGTAGCGAACATCTCGCGATAATGCACCGGCTGCGGCGTAGGAATCGACGCGTTCGGGTCGCCCATTTGTGCCATTGCGATCATGCCGCCTTTGAGGATCAACGACGGTTTGATGCCGAAAAACGCGGGCTCCCAAAACACGAGATCGGCCCACTTGCCGGGCTCGATAGAACCGACTTCATGCGCAATGCCGTGCGTGATTGCAGGGTTGATCGTGTACTTCGCGACATAGCGCTTCGCGCGAAAATTGTCGTGCCGTGCGGTGTCCTCGGGCAGCGCGCCGCGTTGCACTTTCATCTTGTGCGCGGTCTGCCACGTGCGGATGATGACTTCGCCTACGCGGCCCATCGCCTGCGAATCCGACGACAGCATGGAAAGCGCGCCGAGATCGTGCAGGATGTCTTCCGCGGCGATGGTCTCGCGGCGAATGCGCGATTCGGCGAACGCAATGTCTTCTGCAATCGACGGGTCCAGGTGGTGGCAGACCATCAGCATGTCGAGATGCTCTTCGAGCGTGTTGACGGTGTAGGGCCGCGTCGGATTCGTCGACGAAGGCAGCACGTTCGCTTCGCCGCATACCTTGATGATGTCGGGCGCGTGGCCGCCGCCAGCGCCTTCCGTGTGATACGTATGAATCGTGCGGCCTTTGAACGCAGCCACGGTTGCTTCGACGAAACCCGCTTCGTTCAGCGTGTCCGTGTGAATGGCGACCTGCGTGTCGGTGTCGTCGGCGACGGACAGGCAGTTGTCGATTGCGGCCGGCGTCGTGCCCCAGTCTTCGTGCAGCTTCAGGCCGATCGCGCCCGCCGCGATCTGTTCGAGCGCGGGCTCCGGCTGGCTCACGTTGCCTTTGCCGAGGAAGCCGAGGTTCATCGGATAGCCGTCCGCTGCCTGCAGCATGCGTTCGAGATGCCACGGACCCGGCGTGCAGGTGGTCGCATTGGTGCCCGTTGCCGGCCCTGTGCCGCCGCCGAGCATCGTCGTCACGCCGCTGGCGAGCGCTTCTTCGATCTGCTGCGGACTGATGAAGTGAATATGCGTGTCGATGCCGCCCGCCGTCACGATCAGCCCTTCACCGGCGATCACCTCCGTGGATGCGCCGATCGCGATCGTCACGTTCGGCTGAATGTCGGGATTGCCCGCCTTGCCTATCGCTGCGATGCGGCCGTTCTTGATGCCGATGTCGGCCTTCACGATGCCCCAATGGTCGAGAATCACCGCGTTGGTCACAACGGTATCGACGACGTCGGCATGCACGCGCTGCGACTGGCCCATGCCGTCGCGAATCACCTTGCCGCCGCCGAACTTCACTTCTTCGCCGTACGTGGTGAAGTCGCGCTCCACTTCGATCAGCAACTCGGTGTCGGCGAGACGCACGCGGTCGCCGGTGGTGGGGCCGAACATTTCCGCGTATGCGCGGCGGCCAATGCGTAAGGTCATGATGTCAGTCCGGAATTGAGCAGGGCGGTGCAAGCGGATGAGCGCGCGCGGCGCGTCACAGCTTGCCCATCACCTTGCCGTTGAAGCCATAGACGATGCGCTCACCCGCCAGTTCGACGAGTTCGACGGTGCGCTCCTGGCCGGGCTCGAAACGCACGGCGGTGCCCGCGGCGATGTTCAGCCGGAAGCCGCGTGCGGCTTCGCGGTCGAAAGCGAGTGCGTCGTTCACTTCATAGAAGTGGTAGTGCGAGCCGATCTGCACCGGCCGGTCGCCGGTATTCGACACGAGCACCGTGACGGTGGCGCGGCCCGCGTTGAGTTCGTGTTCGCCGTCGTCGGTGATGAGTTCGCCGGGAATCATGGGCGTGCCTTGTTAGGTTTAGCGGGATTCAGCGGATCAGGGAATCGGATGATGAACCGTGACGAGCTTCGTGCCGTCGGGAAACGTGGCTTCGACCTGGATGTCGGGGATCATCTCGGGCACGCCTTCCATGACGTCGTCGCGAGTGAGCAGCGTCGTGCCGTAGTGCATGACCTCGGCGACGGTCTTGCCGTCGCGCGCCGCTTCCATCAGCGCGGCGGTGATGAACGCGACCGCTTCCGGATAATTCAGTTTGAGGCCGCGTGCGCGGCGCCGTTCGGCAAGCAGCGCGGCGGTGAAGATCAGCAGCTTGTCCTTCTCGCGAGGTGTCAGCTTCATCGAATGAGTGCGGTGGGTTGCGCCCGATCCGAAGGAATCGGGCTGCGACAATGATATGCGTTGCGGGTCGCCGATGCGACCCATGCAATGCCGGACAAAACAGTGACGCTATCAAGCCCGGCTAACGACGCGCTTACAGATCCGCGGGCAGCGCTGCGCCGAACCACTTCTTCGACATCGTATTGAGCGTGCCGTCCTGCTTGGCTTGCGCGATGGCGGCGTTCACCTTCTGCTGCAGGCGCGGTTCGTTCCTGTTCATGCCGACAAAACACGGCGAGTTCTTGATGACGAACTTAGGCTCAGGACGGCGCGGCGGATTCTTAGCCAGAATCGCGGCGGCGACGATGTTGCCCGCAGCGATCAACTGAACCTGGCCCGACAGGAACGCGGCAATGGTCGCGTTGTTGTCCTCGAAGCGTTTGATCGTGGCGTTCGGCGCCATTTGCGTGAGACCGAGTTCTTCCAGCGCGCCGCGCGTCGCGCCGACCGTCTTGCCGGTCAGATCGGCGGGGCCGCTGACCTTGATGTCGGCGGGGCCGAACACGCCCTGATAGTACGGCGCGTAGGCGTTGGAGAAGTCGATCACTTTTTCGCGATCGGGCGTCTTGCCGAGCGACGAGATCACCAGATCGACCTTGTTCGTTTGCAGATAGGGAATGCGGTTCGCGCTGTTCACGGGCACCAGTTCGAGCTTCACGTTCATCGACTTCGCGAGCAGCGCGGCGGTGTCGATGTCATAACCTTGCGGCTTCATGTCGGGGCCGACCGAACCGAACGGCGGATAGTCTTCCGGCACGGCGACCTTGAGCACGCCTGCCTTGGCGATGTTGTCGAGCGTATCGGCGTGCGCCGCAGGGGCGGTGGTTGCGAGGACAGGCGAAACGAGCAGGGCGGCGAGGAGCGTGCGGCGGGCGGAACGAAGCGTTGGTCGGTTCATTTGTAGTAGCTGTGGTGGTGGCGGGCAGGCGGCTGGCGGCGAGGAAGCGGCAGCATCGGCCGCTAGCAACGCAAGGTGTGTGCCATCGTGGTGCGGCGGGGCTGCTGAGGAGGTTTGCCGGACGATGCACCAGATGAGGGCTCGAGGTTGCTTCGAGTTGGTGCGGACTTGTCTTACGCGGTGAAAGCGGGTGTGATTGCGGGTGTGATTGGTTAAGAAGCTGCGGCGCTGCCGCGTGCGGCGAAGGCGTGGTGGTTTTGCGCAGGTTGCCTACGTCGTCCAGATTCTCAAAGGCACCGCCTCGACGCCATGCACAACAGGCCGCAACTGCAACCAGCATTGCGTCAACGCGCGCTGCAACGTCTCCATTGATCGCGACACGGCGCGCACGAGCAATACGCCACTGGTCACGCAGGAAGCCGCCGCGCGCACGGAGTCGTCGAAGGGAAGCTGCGCGGTCAGCGCTTCAGCGAGCGCGTCGTCGCAAGCCGCGCCAACGGCCCACAGCGTGCCATACGCAGGAAAGCCGCCAAGCCCCTGAGCCGCGTCGCGCAACGGGTCACCGGCAACGAGGCTCGCCCGCTCAAGCCACAACAGCTCGCCGTGAGCCCGCGCGATACGCGACACCGCCCGCAGGCTTCCATCGGACCACCGCTCGCCGGCCGCTTGCCGCCCGAGCTGCGTCGCATCCCAACCGATCGCCGTTGCGCCTTCGTCGAGTGTCAGCGAGAAGTCGAGGTCTGCCTTTGCGTGGTCGAAAACGATATTGTTCTGCGGCAGCCAGTCGAGCTTCGCATGTTCATCGACGCGTACAGCGATATGCTGCCGCGCGGAGCGTCCATTGGATTTGTACCACTTGGTCGCGCCGGGCGTCGTGATGACAGCATGCGCATGAGCACCCACATTGACTTCTATATCCAGTTGATCGCCGCCCGCGATCCCACCCGGCGGATGCACGATCACTGCGTGACAAACAGCCTGACCTTCCGGATACAACGGCCGTTGGACCCGCAGCGGGCCATCGTGCAGCCGATGCTGCAGGACGCTGCGCTCGCCATGCCTGACGAACCCAAGTTCGAGCCGCGCGCGCCAATGCGCATGCGGCTCGGCTTTCGCTTCGGGTTGCACAGTAGCGAGCGTGGCGTGATTTTCGTGAAGCGACATGCGAATGAACGTGCGATCGACGTGTTGGTACAGGAAGGTACAAGAAGGGAAGCCGCAAGGCCAAGGGCATGCGGACCCGGCCCGAGACGCGCCGAGCATAGCACGCTCACCCACGCGAGAGCGTCACACCGCGATCAGCGCACGCACGCCATCCGCATCCATGTTCGCGCCTTCGCCGCCCGCGACGATCTCGCCGCGGCTCATCACCCAATAGCGGTCGGCAATGTCCTTCGCGAAGTCGTAATACTGCTCGACGAGCAGCACGGTCATGCCCATCTCTTCGACCAGCTGACGCAGCGTGCGCCCAATGTCCTGAATGATCGACGGCTGGATGCCTTCCGTGGGTTCGTCGAGAATCAGCAGTTGCGGGTCGCTCATTAGCGCGCGGCCGATCGCGAGCTGCTGTTGCTGACCGCCCGACAGATCGCCGCCGCGACGGCTGCGCATGTCCTTGAGCACGGGAAACAACTCATAGATGCGATCGGGAATCTTCTTCGGTGCCTTCTTGCTGGCGGCGCCCACCAGCAGATTTTCTTCGACGGTGAGCCGCGGAAAAATATCGCGTCCTTGCGGCACGTAGGCAAGCCCTTTCTCGACGCGAGAATAGGTGGGCAGCTTCGTGATCGGCGCGCCGCGCCAGGCGATCGAGCCGCTCTTCGTCTGCACGACGCCCATCAGGCAACGCAGCAACGTCGTCTTGCCCACGCCATTGCGGCCGAGCAGCACGGTGAGTTTGCCATCGGGCACGGTGAGCTTCACATCGCGAAGAATGTGGCTGCCGCCGTAGTACTGGTTCAGGTTTTCTACTTCTAGCATGTCCGTTCGACCCTTTGACTGGCCTGTCCGCTCAGCGGCCAAGATACGACTCGATCACCGTCTCGTCGCGTTTCACTTCGTCGAGCGTGCCGTGCGCGAGCACGCGCCCTTCGGCCATCACCGTGACCTTCCCGGTATCGCCCGATAGAGCTTTCACGAACTCCATGTCGTGTTCGACGACCATCATCGAACACGTGCCGCGCAGATGGTTGAGCAGGTCTGCCAGCTGCATCGTCTCGTCGTCGGTCATGCCCGCGGCAGGTTCGTCGAGTAGCAGCAGCGCCGGTTGCTGCATCAGCAACATGCCGATTTCCAGCCGCTGCTTCTGTCCGTGCGACAGTTCGCCGGCAAGACGCCGCGCCTCGGATTCCAGACCGATCAGCACGAGCGTTTCTTCGATGCGTGCTTGCGCTTCGCGATCTAGCCGCGCCCGCAACGACGCAAGCCATCCCTTGTCGGTCTTCATTGCGAGTTCGAGGTTTTCCCACACGGGATGCTGCTCGAAAACCGTCGGCTTCTGGAACTTGCGTCCAATGCCGGCACGTGCAATGGACGGCTCGTTCATTCGCGTGAGGTCGATCGACTGGCCGAGAAATACCTTGCCGGAATTAGGCGAGGTCTTGCCGGTGATCACGTCCATCATCGTCGTCTTGCCCGCGCCGTTCGGTCCGATGATGCAGCGCAATTCGCCGGCGTCGATAGAAAGTGTCAGCGCATTCAACGCACGAAAGCCGTCGAAGCTCACGGTCACGTCTTCGAGATACAGGATCGTGCCGTGGGAAACGTCGATCTCGCCGGGAACGACGACGTGCCCCATGCTCGCGACGCCGCTCAACGCGTGTTCAGAAGGATGTTCGGGCAAAGCCAGATCGGGAACCATCGGGTTTTCGTTCATGAGCGGTTCCTCTTGCGCGTCACGAGTTCGACCAGTCCCATGATGCCGCTCGGCAGAAACAGCGGGACCAGCACGAAAATCAGACCGAGAAAGAACAGCCAGTATTCAGGGAAGTTTGCCGTGAAGAAGCTCTTCGCGCCGTTCACTGCAAACGCGCCGACAATCGGCCCAATCAACGTGCCGCGTCCGCCCACGGCCACCCAGATGGCCATTTCGATCGAATTGCCAGGCGACATCTCACCCGGATTGATGATGCCGACCTGTGGCACGTACAACGCGCCGGCAATGCCGCACAACACGGCGGACACGGTCCATACGAAGAGTTTGTACGCGAGCGGGCTGTAGCCAAGGAACATCAGGCGCGTTTCGCCGTCGCGCACGGCGGTCACGACGCGGCCGAGCTTCGAGGTGACGATGGCCCGCGCGCCGAGGAACGCGACGATCAGCACCGCAAACGTGATCAGCAGCAGGGCAGTGCGCGTTCCAGCATGCGTGATTGGAAAGCCGCCGATGCGCTTGAAATCGGTGAAGCCGTTATTGCCGCCAAAGCCCGTCTCATTGCGGTAGAAGAGCAGCATGGCAGCGAACGTCATCGCCTGCGTGATGATCGACAGATAGACGCCCTTCACTCGCGAGCGGAACGTGAAGAAGCCGAACACCCATGCCACCACTGCCGGCACCAGCACCACGAGCAGGAGCGCATAGCCGAGATGCTGCGTGCCTTGCCAATACCACGGCAGTTGATGCCAGTCGAGGAACACCATGAAGTCGGGCAGATCGCTGCCGTACTTGCCGTCGTGGCCGATTGCGCGCATCAGGTACATGCCGATCGCGTAGCCGCCCAGTGCGAAGAAGAGCGCGTGTCCGAGACTCAGAATGCCGCAGTAACCCCACACCAGATCGAGTGCGAGCGCCGCGATCGCGTAGCACATGAACTTGCCGGTGATGGTCGTCGCGTAAGCGGACAGATGCAGCGGACTTGCTTCCGGCACCACCAGCGTAGCGAACGGCACGCCGAGGCCGAACACGACGATCAGCGCGATCAGCGCAAGCCATGCACGGCGCGACAGCAGCGCGGGACGCGGCGGCAAGCCGAGCGCAAAGCCCGACTGCGCGACGCGGTCAGCTGAGTTGCCGGCCGGGTTGCCATCCGCTGTACCCACATGAGCCGACGCGGCCGAAGAAGAAGTTGCAGATGTCATCTCATGCCTCCGCGCTACGGCCCTTGAGGGCGAACATGCCCTGCGGACGCTTCTGGATGAACAGCACGATCAGCACGAGCACCGCGATCTTCGCGAGCACGGCGCCCCAGAACGGCTCGATCGCCTTGCTCACGAGTCCGAGCCCGAAGCCGCCGATCACCGTGCCCGCCAGTTGACCCACGCCGCCGAGCACAACCGCCATGAACGAATCGATGATGTAGCTTTGCCCGAGGTCGGGCCCGACATTGCCGATCTGCGATAACGCGCAGCCGCCGAGTCCCGCAATGCCCGCGCCGAACGCGAACGCATACGAGTCGACCCGTGCGGTCTTCACGCCGACGCATGCAGCCATGCGGCGGTTCTGCGTGACGGCGCGCACGAAGAGTCCGAGGCGCGTCTTCGTCAACACGGCCCATGCAATGCCGACGACGATCAGCGAAAACGCGAGAATCGCGAGCCGGTTGTACGGCAGGATCAGGTTCGCCATGACGGTCACGCCGCCGCTCATCCACGAAGGATTGACGACCTGCACGTTCTGCGCGCCGAACAGCATGCGCGTCGCCTGAATCAGGATCAGGCTGATGCCGAAGGTGGTCAGCAGCGTTTCGAGCGGACGGCCATACAGGTGCTTGAGCACGAGCCGCTCGATCACGATGCCGACGAGTGCCGCCGCAACGAACGACGCGGGCACCGCGACGAGCGGATACCAGTCGAAGCCGCCCGGTGCGAAGCGCTGAAAGAGGTTCTGCACGACATACGTGGCGTAGGCGCCGATCATGAGGAATTCGCCATGCGCCATGTTGATGACGCCGATCAGGCCATACGTGATGGCAAGCCCGAGTGCCGCGAGCAGCAGCACGCTGCCGAGCGACAGACCCGCGAACAGCGTGCCGGCGATTTCGCCGCGGCGCTGGATTGCGTCGAGTTCGTCGATACCGCTTTGCGCCGCGGCCCGCACGCGAGCGTCGGCTTCCGCGAATGTGCCGTCGGGCTTTTTCGCGACGAGCGGTCGCAGCAGTTCGTTCATGTCGAGGTCGTGCCGCGCGGCGACGAGCTTCACTGCTTCAAGACGCTTAGCCGCGTCGGCGTCATGCAGCGCGGTCATTGCCCACAGCGTGTCGAGGCGCTTCTTCAGAGCCGGGTCGGTTTCTTTTGCGCGGGCCGTGTCGACGAGCGGCTTGATCGACGGGTCAGGGTTTTTCAGCAGCGCGTTGATGGCTTGCTCGCGCGTCGCTTTATCGGACGAGTCGAGCTGTAAGCCCGAGAGCGCGCCCGCCACTTTCGAGCGCAGCAGATTGTTCAACGTGACGGGTTGCGCGTCGCTTGCGGCGACGGTCTTGCCGGTGACGGCATCGCGTGTCGCGTCGCCGTCCTGCAACAGGACGGCGCCTGAGTCGGTGGCGAGCACGCCGTCTTCGGACAACGCCTTCAGCACCGCGACCGACTCCTTGTCGTGATTGGCGATGAGTTTGTCGATGGCTGCGGACTTCGCGTCGAAGTCGTCGGCGGCGAGCGGCGCGACATCGGCCGCGGTCAACGCGAACGCGGCATGCGGCGTCAGCGAGCCCAACGCAACCAACGTGAGCAACGCAAGAGCGGTGCTGCTGACGCTGCGTCGCGCGAACCGCTGTGCAAAAGTGAGGAATGAAAACGCCATGATGGCCTTTGAAGAATGACCGGCGACGCGCTTTGCAAAGCTCGCATCGCGCCGGTTGAATGCGGGCCGGTGTTGTGCCGCACGCTGCACGGCTACGTTCAGCCGCCGAATCGCATGGGGCAGTGTCGAGCGGGACGGGTCGCGAGCATTACGACCGTGATCGCTCGCCAGGCGCGCGCGAGTTTCGATTGCGATTGCTGCGCATGCCGGCTTCGCGGCGAACCCATTGCGCGTGCCGGAACACGGTAACGGTCGCCGGGAGTTCACCTGGAATTCGCCCGAGTTCGCCCAAGTTCGCCCGAGTTCGCCTCGACACATGACGGCGGCCACTCGAGCCGCCGTCATACGCGGTGCCGTTAAGCGACCCGCGAGCGCTTCAGAAACGCCGGGATCGAGCTGACCACATCCGGCTTGCCTGCATTGCCTGCGATGAACGGGCTCCACGGCTGCGCGCGAACCGCGGTCTTGGTGCGCCACACCACGTTGAACTGACCGTCTGCGCGCACTTCGCCGATCATCACCGGCTTGTGCAGGTGGTGGTTGCCGTCCATTTCGAGCGTGAAGCCCGACGGCGCTGCAAACTGCTGGCCGATCATCGCCACGCGTACCTTGTCGACTTCGGTGCTCTTCGCCTTCTCGACAGCCTGCTTCCACATGTGGATGCCGACGAAAGTCGCTTCCATCGGGTCGTTCGTCACGCGCTTGGTGCCGCCAGGCAGATTGTTCTCCTTGACCCACGCGGCCCATTGTTTCTTGAACTTCTCGTTGGCGGGGTTGCGCACGGACATGAAGTAGTTCCATGCCGCGAGGTTGCCCACCAGCGGCTTCGTGTCGATGCCGCGCAGTTCTTCCTCGCCGACCGAGAACGCGACGACCGGCACATCGGAAGCCTTAAGCCCCTGGTTGCCGAGTTCCTTATAAAACGGCACGTTGGAGTCGCCGTTCACCGTCGAGATCACAGCCGTCTTGCCGCCTTGCGAGAAGGTCTTGATGTTCGCGACGATGGTCTGGTAGTCGCTGTGGCCGAACGGCGTATAGACCTCCTGGATGTCGGCCTCCTGCACGCCCTTCGACTTCAGGAACGCGCGCAGGATCTTGTTGGTCGTGCGCGGATACACGTAGTCGGTGCCGAGCAGGAAGAAGCGCTTCGCGCCGCCGCCTTCCGCGCTCATCAGATATTCGGTTGCAGGGATCGCCTGCTGGTTCGGCGCGGCGCCCGTGTAAAACACGTTGCGCGACATCTCTTCGCCTTCGTACTGGACCGGGTAGAAGAGCAGGCCGTTGAGTTCCTCGAACACCGGCAGCACTGACTTGCGCGACACCGACGTCCAGCAGCCGAACACCACCGCGCACTTTTCCTGCGTGATCAACTGACGCGCTTTTTCGGCGAAGAGCGGCCAGTTCGAAGCGGGGTCGACCACCACCGGCTGAAGCTGACGGCCCATCACGCCGCCGTTCTTGTTGATGTCAGCGATCGTCATCAGCGCGGTGTCTTTCAGCGATGTCTCAGAGATCGCCATCGTGCCGGACAGGGAATGCAGGATGCCCACCTTGATCGGGCCGCTCGCGGACTGTGCGTGCGCGAACGGCGCGCGACCTGCAAGCGCGAGCGCGCCGGACATGGAGCCGAACTTCAACAGACTGCGACGTTTCATGTGTATCCCCTTGCCATTGATGATGAATGTTTATGGGCGTCGATTTCAGCCACGGGGCTTGCCCCGCATGACTTGCCGCTCGTGTACTGCAAGGCACATGCCATGTGAGGAATGCGGGGCGCTCCGCGGCTTCGCGCGCTGCGGCGCGCCTCCACGCGAGCGGGCTTATGCTGCTTGGCGTACGAATCTGGTGCACATGGCTTCGACGCGCCTCGTTCAGGTGCGCGCCGCGCCGCGACGAAGCGTGGCGATCGGCCAGCGGGCTTTGGCGGTGCACATGCGCCGCTGCTTTGTGCATGCGCTGTGTTGTGCCTACACTGAAAGACCGCTTACTGGCCTTTGCATGGGACAGGGCTGAGCGCTGAAGCGCTAACTTCTGTCGACAGCGTTGCATGGGACGGGACTAAGCGCTGAAGCGCTAATTCCCGTCGACAGTTCTGCATGGAGATATGAGATGACTGAATCCGCCGGCGCCAATCAACCCGATATGTCCGCGTTCTGGATGCCCTTCACCGCCAATCGCCAGTTCAAGAGCGCGCCGCGTCTGCTCGCGAGCGCGAAGGGCATGTACTACACATCGCATGATGGGCGGCGCATTCTCGACGGCACCGCGGGCCTGTGGTGCGTGAACGCAGGGCACTGCCGCGATGAAATCGTGGCCGCCGTGCAGGCTCAGGCTGCTGAGATGGATTTCGCGCCCACGTTCCAGATGGGCCACCCGAAAGCATTCGAAGCCGCGACGAAAATCGCGCGACACACGCCGGGCGATCTGAAGCACATCTTCTTCGTGAACTCAGGCTCGGAAGCAGTCGACACCGCGCTGAAGATCGCGCTTGCCTATTACCGCTCGCGTGGCGAGGGACAACGCACCCGCTTCATTGGACGCGAGCGCGGCTATCACGGCGTCGGCTTCGGCGGAATTTCCGTTGGCGGCATTGCGCCCAACCGCAAGGCGTTTTCGGGCGCGCTACTGCCGTCGATCGATCATTTGCCGCATACGCTGAACATCAAAGAGGCGGCATATTCGAAGGGCCAACCGGCGTGGGGCGCGCATCTCGCCGACGAACTCGAGCGGATCGTCGCGCTGCACGATGCGTCGACGGTTGCGGCGGTGATCGTCGAGCCGGTGGCCGGATCGACAGGCGTGCTGATTCCGCCGCAAGGTTATCTTCAACGGTTGCGCGAGATCTGCGATAAGCACGGCATTCTGCTGATCTTCGACGAAGTCATCACCGGTTGGGGCCGCCTCGGCGCGCCGTTCGCCGCGCAGTATTTCGGCGTCACGCCCGACCTGCTGACGATGGCGAAGGGCACCAACAACGCGGCCGCTCCGATGGGCGCGGTGGCCGCAAGCGGCCAGATTCACGACTCGATCGTGAACGGCGCGCCTGGCGGCATCGAGCTCTTTCATGGCTATACATACTCGGGACATCCGATTGCCGCCGCCGCGGCATGCGCGACGATCGATCTCTACGAGCGCGAGCAGTTGTTCGATCGGGCCGCGCGGATGGCGCCGCTATTCGAGCGCGCGATTCACAAGCTGCGCGGTGAACGGCATGTGATCGACGTTCGCAATCTCGGGCTGGTGGGCGGCGTCGAGCTTGCGTCGCGCGACGGCGCGCCTGGCACACGCGCTTACGACGTCTTCGTGCGATGTTTCCAGAAGGGTGTATTGACACGCTATACCGGCGACATTCTCGCGTTCTCGCCGCCGCTCATTATCGAAGAGGCTCAGATCGACGAGATTTTTGCGACGGTGGCCGAGGTGTTGAGGGAGACGGATTGAAGCTTCGGGCGATCGCTTTATGCGCTGACTTTAGGAGTTTGCCGTAGGGGTTGCATCAGGTCTTTGCATCAGGTCTTTGCATCAGGCGTTTGCATGAGGCCAGCGCGTGCCGCGCCGGCCTCATGCATTGCGCGTGTTTTGCGTCAGTACGCTAGAACGCGACGAACGGTCCGCTCTGGTTACCGACCTTCGCGTTCCCCATTACTGTGTAGACGTCCCGGCCATAGAAAAACGGCAGCCCCCACAGGAACATGCTGTTTTTTCCGCTGTACGCGAAGTTCACGCCGGCGTTGCTGAGAGCGTAGTAGCCGGACAACCGCAGGTTGCTCGTATCGGCAATGGAGAACGGCATATCGAGCGGCTTGCCCGTGCCGTTGGTGGCCTCCATTGTTGCGCTCATATTCAGCGGTGAGGCAGGCGTGTACCAGCCGTCCGCACTCGTCGCGATGGTGTCGTCGGGGAAGGCGTATGCATTAGTGCCGCTGTCGATCACGCTGCGGGTAAAGACTTTGCCGCGATACTGCGTCGTGAAAGCGCCGTATTTGTCGATGGCGAGCACGGTCGCGCTCGACGGCAACGCGTTGTTCTGCTGCGTACCGATGCCGAACACCAGTTGCCCCGTGACGCTCGTCTGCCCGCCGGCCGGCACAGCGGGCAGGCGGATGATCGTGCCGTTGTTGTCCGTGGCGAATGCGGCTACGGGGTTCTTCACTTCCTTGCCGGCTAGCATGCGTGTGCTAATGCACGAGTTCTGCGACGGGCAGTAGTAGTAATTGCCAGGAATCGCGGTAGTGACCGCGTCGGCTGAGTCTGTAGCGAAACTGTCGACGCCGAGAATACCGTTAATGCCGGCGAAGGCGCCGCCGCCCAGGTCGGCACCGTAGTTCGTGCAGTCGTCGGGGGCGGCGAATGCGTTGTCCGCGTACACCTGGATTGGAAGGTTGCTCGCTGTCTTGCTGCCGATCGTAACGTCGGCGCGTTTGACCGAGCCCCACGTATAGCCTGAGGCGAACGGCATGCATTCGACGATGGGGGCGGAGCCGCTTATGTCGTCGACTGCGCCGACTTGCGTGAGCAGCAGCGGGGCCAGTGTGGGAATGGCGCGCGCCGCGATCCGCACGCCGGTGGAGCCGGTGTCGACCAGCATGTTGTCGACGGTCACGCATTGCGGCGCATTCTGGGTGCCCGGCACGCATAGCCTGATCGAGGCCTTGAGCAGGTTGACGCCGCCCATCGTATTGTCGACGCGGATCGTGACCGTGTTGTCGCCTGTAGCGGGCGGCGATGAATTCCCCGAACCGCCGGAGGCGCCGGACCCGTGCGGTGTCCATTGCGGTGTGGCGTTCCAGCCGGCCGAATTATTGCCCTGAGTCGCCGAGCCGCCGCCCCCGCCGCCACAAGCGGCAAGCGCCAGAACGCCGAAGGCCGCCGCGAGCGACAGCGTCTTTTTCAATGTATTCATGTGGTTTCCCGGGAAGCGCATGGCTGTTATTCGAGATCGCCCGGACGCACGCCCGCGGGCATCAGACGCGGCACCCAGGCCATGCCGAAGAAGCGCCCGAGGCGGCCCGCGGATTCGATGCGGAAGTCGTCGTTACCTTCGATCAAAGGACCGGAGCCGCGCACGCCGCTTTGTCCGGACGCAACGTAATTCGCGAAGTAGCTGCCGAGCAGCGCACGCATGTTCGGGCGCACCGGGCCGTCCCAGGTGACGGCGAACACGACGTTGGCGCTCAACACGTATTCGCGGATCGTGACGCCGTTCGCGTCGATCGACTGACGCACCGAGTAGGGCGCCGCGCTAACGAGCCCGCCGGCCGGCTGGCTGCTTGCGTACGGCGGAGCGGACGCCGGAGCTAACTGCGGCGTGGCGGCGCGCAGCATGAGCGGCATGGACGCTCCCGTGACCGGCTGGCCGCCCAGCGCGGCATACGACGCCAACGGCAACACGGTTGCGGCCAGCATCGCTATCTTCATGAGTCTCATCACACGGCTCCCGAAATGGACCGAGCATGGTGCCTGTCTGGTATTCGGGAAACCCTGCGAAATTTCTCAATCGGGCGGGCGAAGCGGCGCAATAAATTGCGACGAGAGTGAGCGTGCCAAGAGGCGATTGATGGCAGCGGCGCAACGATCAGTTCTTTTCATCGCGCTTCCATAACGCGGCGCGTGTCAGTATTCTCCTTTCAGCGCGTTGCCAGATTCGCTCCACAGTTTGTTGCCACCATGGTGACTTTCGTAACACTCGCGCCGGATCATCCAGTCTGCTATTGCCCAAAACGTGAAACAGGAGAAACGACCATGCCGTACGTGACAACGAAGGACAATGTCGAAATTTTCTACAAAGACTGGGGTCCGAAGGACGCGCAGCCGATCGTGTTCCATCACGGCTGGCCGTTGTCTTCCGACGACTGGGATACGCAGATGCTGTTCTTCGTTCAGAAGGGCTTCCGCGTGATCGCTCACGACCGGCGCGGCCACGGCCGCTCGTCGCAAGTCTCCGACGGACACGACATGGACCACTACGCCGCCGACGCGTTCGCGGTGGTTGAAGCGCTCGATCTGCGCAATGCGGTGCATATCGGCCATTCGACTGGCGGCGGCGAGGTGGCTCGCTATGTGGCGAAGCACGGCGAACCGGCTGGCCGCGTCGCGAAGGCGGTGCTGGTGAGCGCCGTGCCGCCGCTGATGCTCAAGACCGAAGCAAACCCGGAAGGTCTGCCGCTTGAAGTCTTCGACGGCTTTCGCAAGGCGCTTGCCGACAACCGCGCGCAGTTCTTCGTCGACGTTCCGACGGGGCCGTTCTACGGCTTCAATCGTCCGGGCGCAACGGTCCATCAAGGCGTGATCCAGAACTGGTGGCGTCAGGGCATGATGGGCAGCGCCAAGGCGCACTACGAAGGCATCAAGGCCTTCTCGGAAACGGACCAGACCGAAGACCTTCGCTCGATCAGCGTGCCGACTCTCGTGCTGCACGGCGAAGACGACCAGATCGTGCCGTTTGCCGATGCGGCGCTGAAGTCGATCAAGCTGTTGAAGAACGGAACATTGAAGACGTATCCGGGCTTCCCACACGGCATGTTGACGTTGAACGCAGATGTGCTCAACGCTGATCTGCTGGCGTTCATTCAGGGGTAAATGCAAGGCAGCGAGTCCGCGTGGAGCGGACTCGCTGTCGATGTAGCGAAGGCGGGGAGCCTTGCCGCCTTGGTTACGAATCGAGATGAACCTGAACGCCGGTTGATGAGTAGACCGGCGTGGCTTTGAAGCCATCAACGGAAACAGCGGAGAACTTCACGTTCGAACCATTGCCGCTGATCACAGTGATCGTATCGCCCGCCTTGGGTTTGAAGCCGTCGACGAACTTCACATGCAGCGTTCCGCCGAGAACCGTGGTCTGAGCGCCGACCTTCATCGAGCCTTGTCCATTGGCGCCGAGATTGAGCTCCAGAGTCGTATTCGCAAGCTGCGTGAATTTTCCGACGACCGAAACCACACCGGGCGCATTGACGACCAGCGAGCCCGCACCTAGATACACGTCACCCGTTCCGAGCGCGGACGCAGAGTCGGCTTCGAGCGTGCCGCCGGCAATCTGCGAGCCACCCGAGTACGTGTTGGCTCCGGCCAGTCTCAGCGTGCCGGTTCCCTGCAAGGTGAGCTTGCCCGCGCCCGAGATCGGGTTGCGCCAGGTGTCGAGCGCGTTGAAGCCGCCTTGTGTCGCGTCCATCGAGACGATCACATTGCCGTTGAACGCGCCGTAGCCGTCCGCGGCTGCGAACATGTTCAGGCGGCCCCAGCCTTCGGCATCGTCCATGACGGGATACCCCGACGGAAGTTCTGTCGTCTTCAGCACGACGCGGCGTTGATCCGCGCTGAGGTACGGAAAGCGGGTTTCCAGCAACAGTTCCGCACCCTTCGGAACCACCGGCGCTGCATCGGTCGCTTCGATTTGCGCGAAGCCGAATGTCATGCGGCGCAAATAGTTCGACCGGTTGGCCGTGTAGTCGGCGAAACGGTCCGTCGCGGTCGTGCCCGAATGCGCGAACGTGTTGAACGTGCTGTTCGTCGTGCTGGTTTGAGCCATCAGAGCGCTTTGGGCCTGCGCGTAGGCGGCGGCCTTCAAAGACGCGTTGGCCGGGTTATACAGATTGGCAGCCACAACCGCCAGGCCCTGCATCCGTCCACCTGTCACGTCGAGCGGCGAATGCATGCCTGCGACGATACGGTTTTCGCCGAGTTCCATCGCACGACTCATCATTTCCTGGAAGCGCTGCGGGACCACGTAAGCCATGGCCATCGAGTCGCGCATTGCCTCCGCCGTATGGCCGCTGATGAAGCCGCCATCGGTGGCGGGCGTCGTGCTTTCGGCCGGCACGAGTGTCGGCACGACCACCACCGAACTGCTCCAGCGGTACGGCCTCGCGTATTTGTAGAAGCGCTTCGCAGGTTCTGTCGAACCGTTCGTGCTCATTGCGTTGACAAAGTCGACCACGGTGCCGAACGCGGCATTGGCCGGACGGCCAACGCCCGTGTTGTTGCCTGCGTCGTTGTACAGCGTGGTGGTCGCATTCGCGGGAATCGAGGTGATAGTGGTGGTCTGCTGCGTGAGGCCGAGCCATGCGCCAGTCAACGGTCCCATACCGTCTGTCACGCTGTATCCCTTGTTGCGGCGGTCGTCGAAATACGCTGCATCCGCTTGCGCTTGGGTGCGCGAGACCGTCTCGTTGACGACGAACTGCGTGTTCTGATTCAACACGGCCGCATTGAGGACCGTGCCGCACGCTGTGCCTGAGTTGATGAGACCCGAGCATGTGGAGGCAACCACGGCGGGGAAACCGTCGACTGCAGGCGCGGACGCTCCCGCGTCGACAATCATCGTCGACGGCTGCCACAGGTCGAGGAAGCGCGCGACCACACGTACACCGGCATTCGTATCGAGGGTCGCGAAGTGCGCGTCGTTTCTTTGATTGGATGCGGCATTGTCGACGAATGCCGGCACGGGAGGAATGGACGCACTGTCCACAAATCCAGGATCTGCCGGCGGGGCGGGCGCGACGGCCGCACTGGTCTGGAGGTCGTCACTGCTGCCGCACGCGCCCAGCGCGAGCAGGGTGCATAAAGCAACGAAAGTCGATAACGGGCGGCGTGCGGGTGGTTGGAACAACATAGGCTTCCTGATGTCGGTTGTAAGAGATCGAATGGGAACGGATCTTGAGTAACTCAAGTTAAGCCCCGATGACATTCAGAAAGATGGGAGAGGGTTCAAAGCGGCCGCACGCGACGACAAATGCGAGAGTGAGGCCGCACAGTTGGGTCCCGTTCTGCAGGAAGATGCGTGGAAGATCGTCGTTGAAGCGCGAGCGATTTATATGCTGGGTGACCGGTACAGTCCGCGAATCGGTCCGCGGATCAGCCCGGCTTTGAACTGCAGCAGCGGCTACTGCGTTGTGGCCGTACCGGGCAACCCCCGACGCCCGAGCTTGCCCGCCGCGCCCTTCGCCGCGGCGCCCGGATGCGGCACCGTGGGCGCTTGTGGCAGCGCGGTCAATGCGCCATCGTCGACGGGAGATAGCAGCGAGCTCAGCTGCAAGACGTCCTGATCGGTGAGGTTCGCGGTGGCGGCCTTCAGCTTGAGACTATTGATCAGCGTGTCGTAACGCGCCTTTGCCAGGTCGCGCCGCGCGGAGAAGAGCTGGTCTTGCGCGTTGAGCACATCGATGTTGATACGCACGCCGACTTGATAGCCGAGCAGATTCGATTCGAGCGACGTGCGCGCGGAGCGCTCGGCAGTCTGCAGCGCACGCACTTGCGCGAGCCCGCTGACCACGCCGAGAAACGCCTGGCGCGCGGAGAGCGCCGCGTTGCGCCGGGCAGTGTCGAGATCGGCGGCAGCCTGGTCTTCTAGCGCGAGCGTCTGGCGAACGCGGCTTTGCGTGGCGCCGCCTGCGAAAAGCGGAATCGTGACCTGCACGCCGATCGTGCTGTTCGTGTACGAAGAGCCCAGGTTGCCGAGTTCAGCTGCCAGCGCAGGCGTGCCGGGCGAAGGCGTATTCGCGCCGCTGCCGAAGCCGCCGCCGAAATTCCCGCCGAAGTTGCCGGCTCCCGCCGCGCCCAGGCTGCTATGCGAGCGGCTCGCGACCAGATCCACAGTCGGCAGATGGCCGGCTTTCGCCTTCGACGTTTCGCGCTGTGCGTTATCGAGCGCGATCTGTCTGAGTACGACCTGGTAGTTGGCGTCGCTCGCCGCATCGACCCATTGGTTGATGTCCGCGGGCACGGGCGGCGGCAACGGAGCACCGGCCGCGAGACCGTCGATATGCTCGACCGGATGCCCGACGATCTGTTGCAACGCCGCCAGCTTGACGGCGAGATCGTTCTGCGCGGCGATTTCCTGCGAGACCGCCTGATCGTATTTGGCCTGCGCTTCGTTCGTGTCGGTGATCGTCGTGTTGCCCACTTCGAATGAACGCTTTGCCGATTCGAGTTGTTGCGCGATCGACGCCTTCTGCGACCGCGCGATGGCAACGCTGTCTTGCGCGGCGAGCGCGTCGAAGTACGCCTCGCCAAGGCGCACGATCAGATCCTGGCGCGCCTGCGCGAACGAGGCCTGCGCGGACGCGACCGCGAGTTTGCCTTGCGCATAGCCGTACCAGCTGTCCACATGAATGAGTGGCTGCGTAAGCGAGACCACATAGCCGTAGGTGTTGCCATACGACGCCGGAAAGCCACCGCCGAAGTCCGTGCTCTGACGGCTGCCGTTGAGCGACGCCGAGACTTGCGGCAGCAGCTTCGCGCGTGCGAGCGGCAGTTCCTCGCTATTGGCGGCGAGCGCGGCACGCGCGCTCTGCAGTGGCGCGTCGTTGGAGAGCGCTTCGTCGTAGAGTTGGGAGAGATCGACTGCTTGCGCGAGCGGCGCGTGCAACACGCAGACAAGCGCGCAAGCAAGCGCCAGAGCAGACGCCAGGAGTGGCGCGCGCTGACGCTTCATTGCCCGTGGGCTCAGTAAGTGGGAACCGACGGGTCGACCTGGCGCGACCATGCGTCGATCCCGCCTTGCAGATTAAAGACGTTCGCGTGGCCGCGCGATTCGAGGAACATCGCGACCTGCGCGCTGCGTGCGCCGTGGTGGCAGATGCAGACGATCTGCGCGTCGTCGTCGAGTTCTTCGCTGCGCGCGGGAATTTCACGCATGGGAATCGACACGATGCCGGCCATCGCCGCCGTCTGGATTTCCCACGGCTCGCGCACGTCGAGCAGCACGGGTGCGGGGCGCGACGTGTCGGCGAGCCATTCGGCGAGTGCGGGAGCGGTCAGGTTTTGCATCAGCGAGACTTCCGTTCAGAGGACGGCGGCGCGCCGGCCGTCCGTGAAAAACACGCGAATCAGAACTTGAAGCGCGGCGGCTGCACGGCGTTGACGAGCGGTTCGACGTAGGTTTCGAACACGTCGGCAACGCGGTACTGCTTTTCGTCGATACGCGTGATGATCTGCGCCTTCATGACCGGCGCGGTGCCGACAAACGCCGCCAGACGGCCGCCGATCTTCAGGTGTTCGAGAATTTCCTGCGGCAGCACGGGCAGTCCGCCAGACACGCAGATCACGTCGTACGGAGCAGCGGCGGCCCAGCCGCGCGCGGCGTCGCCGGTCGCGACTTCGGCATTCAGCACGCCATTCGCGATCAGGTTGTTCTTTGCCAGTTCCGCGAGTTCCGGTTCGATATCGACTGTCAGCACGTGTTGCGCGCGGTGCGCGAGCAGCGCCGCCATGTAACCGGAACCGGCGCCGATTTCGAGCACGCTCTCATGTTTCTTCACCGCCAGTTCCTGCAGCGTGCGCGCCTCGACGCGCGGCGCCAGCATGTGCTGACCGGCCGGCAGCGGCACTTCGAAGTCGGCGAAAGCCAGATCGCGGTATGCGGCGGGGACGAAGTTTTCACGCTTGACGATCGACAGCAGATTCAGCACGTCCTGGTCGAGCACTTCCCAGGGGCGGATCTGCTGTTCGATCATGTTGAAACGCGCTTGCTCGATGTTCATGGTGGGTTTGGCGGTTCTGGTTTGGCGAGTTTTGCGATTTTCCCACTGCGCGGCGGCTTCGGCGGAGAGCCCGCTGATGTCAGCACCGACACTCGATGCGCAAGCCGCGGCAGGGTAACTGCGGGATTGTACCAAATGGTGCCGGCAGTCCGGGCCGAGGCGGGCATCGCGCCGAGCGCGCTTTTGCAGGCGCCGCTCGGCTTCGCACGTTCGTCGCGGGGCTCGTGTGTTCGTCGCCGCGCTTTTCGCCGATGCCCCCGTGTAAATCCCTAGCAATCCGGCCTTGCACTTCCACACTCGTTCGCTAAAAAATGTAATCGATTACATTTTCGGAAGCCGCTGCCTTGTCCAGATCGACATCAAAAGCGAAGCCCGCAGCGGTGTCCGCGACCGGCGACGAGTCGCGGCCGCAACCGCTTTCGCGGGCGTCGCGCTCGGCGGAAGGGCTCTCTATCGCGGGCGTGGCGAGGCAGGCGGGCGTGTCGGTGGCGACTGTGTCACGCGTGCTGAATGCCCACGAGAACGTGCGCCCCGCGACTCGCGACAAGGTGCTCGCCGCCGTCGACGCGAGCGGCTACCGCGTCAACGAGCTCGCGCGCAATCTGCGCACCGCCGAAAGCCGCCTGTTGCTCACCATGGTCCCCGACTTCGGCAATCCGTTCTACGCCGAGATCGTCCGCGGCATCGACAGCGTTGCGCGCCAGCACGGTTACTTCATGCTGCTCTGCGACACGGGCGCGGACGCCGGCCGCGAGCGCGGCTACTTCGACCTGCTGCGCCGCCGCCGCGCCGACGGCGCGATCTGTCTCGACCCGGCGACGATCCAGCAGGCACAAAGCGATGCATCCGGCGCGTTGCCGTGGGTTGCATGCTGCGAGTTCGATCCGGCGGTGGGCGTGCCGTATGTGGGCATCGACAACTACCGGGCCGCGGGCGACGCCGTTCGGCACCTTCTGTCTCGCGGGCATCGGCGCATCGGCCTCATCAATTCCGACATCGACTATCTGTACGCGCGGCAGCGTCAGCAAGGCTATCTGGATGCGCTGACCGACGCCGGCATCACGCCGCTCGATGGCTGGCGCATGAACCTGAACAGCCTCGACTATGAGGCGGGTGCGTCGGCGGCGGCCACGCTGATGCTGCCGCCCGACGCACCTACTGCAATCTTCGCCGTGTCCGACACGCTCGCGACGGGCGTGCTTCACGGCTTGCGAAGCGTCGGCAAGCGCGTACCCGACGATGTCGCCGTGGTCGGATTCGACGACATCTCTATCGCGGCGCAAATCGATCCGCCGCTCACCACGATCGCGCAGCCCATGCGCGAACTGGGCGAAACCGCCGCGCGCCTTCTGCTGCAGCGGCTCGCCAATCCGCTCGCCAACGTGCCGGGTGTGCTGCTGCCGCACCGGCTCGTGATTCGCGGGAGCACGTGACTCATGAGCCTCGCTATCCGCTTCGACGACATCCGCAAAGACTTCGGCCCGGTTCGCGTGCTGCATGGCGTGAGCTTCGATCTCGCGCCGGGGCGCATCTACGGTTTGCTCGGGGAGAACGGCGCGGGCAAGTCCACGCTGATGAAAATTCTCGCCGGCTATGAAACCGCGACGTCGGGCGCGTTGCTAGTGGACGGTCATGCGCAACACTTTGCCGGGTCGCGCGACGCCGAAGCGCAAGGCATCGTGCTGATTCATCAGGAATTCAATCTAGCCGAGCATCTGACGATCGCGCAAAACATGTATCTCGGCCACGAGAAGCGGCGCGGCTGGTTCGTCGACGATGCAGCGATGCGCGCCGACGCCGCGCGTTACCTCGCTCAGGTCGGACTGGACAAGGCTCCGGACACGAAGGTGCGCGAACTGATCGTCGCGGAAAAGCAGATGGTGGAAATCGCGAAAGCGCTGTCGCGCCGCGCCCGCCTGCTCATCATGGACGAGCCGACGGCAACGCTCACGCCGTCCGAAACCGAGCGTCTCTTCACGCTGATGGCAAAGTTGAAGGCCGATGGCGTGACCATCGTTTACATCTCGCACAAGCTCGATGAAGTCGAACGCATTACCGACGAAGTCATCGTGATGCGCGACGGCCGCTTCGTCGCGCGCAATGAAACCGCGGCGCTCGCGCGGCAGCAGATGGCCAACCTGATGGTCGGCCGCGACGTGTCCGACATGTTCCCCGAGAAGATCACGGTATCCGCCGCCGCGCCGGTCGCGCTGAAAGTGCAAGGGCTCGCCGTGCCGGAATGGGTCGACGATCTGAGCTTCGACGTGCGTGCCGGTGAAGTGCTGGGCTTCGCGGGACTGGTCGGCGCGGGGCGCACGGAAGCGTTCGAAGCAATCATCGGTTTGCGCAAGCGCACGGCTGGACGCATCGAAATCGCGGGGCGTCCCGTCGATCTGAAAAGTCCGCGCGAAGCAATGCGCCACGGCCTCACGTATCTCAGCGAAGACCGCAAAGGCAAGGGCCTGCACGTGAACCTGAGCCTGCAGGACAACGTGACGCTCATGACGCTCGAACGTTACGCGCATCCGCTGCTCGACATGAAAGCGGGCCGCGACGCATTGAAGAGCGCGGTGAGCGAATTCGGCATACGCACGGGCGACCTGTCGAGCCGCGCGCGCATGCTCTCCGGCGGCAACCAGCAGAAGCTTGCGCTCGCCAAGTTTCTACAGCCGGAGCCGGACGTCATCGTGCTCGACGAGCCGACGCGCGGCGTCGACGTCGGCGCAAAACGCGACATTTATTTCCTGATTCATCGTCTCGCCGCGCAGGGCCGCGCGGTGATCGTCATTTCATCCGAACTGATCGAGCTGATCGGCTTGTGCCATCGCGTCGCCGTCATGCGCGCGGGACGCCTGCAAGCCACGCTGACGCTCGACCATCTGACCGAAGAGGAGTTGATCGCCCATGCGACCGGCACCCACTGAAGCCGTGCAATCCGGCCGCGCGTTACGCTTCGCGCATCGACTGTATGCACTCGGACCGCTCGTCGGTCTGGTTGCGCTGTGTATCGTCGGCACGGCGTTGAATCGCGATTTCGCGACGCTCGACAACATGATGAACGTGCTGACGCGCACGTCGTTCATCGGCATCATCGCGGTGGGCATGACGTTCGTGATCATCTCGGGCGGCATCGATCTGTCGGTCGGCTCGATGGCGGCGCTGATCGCGGGCAGCATGATCTGGCTGATGAACGGGCTTGCGGCGGGCGTAGGCGGCCACACTTTTGCGCCGCTCGTCATCGTGACGCTTGGCATCGCATTCGCGTTCGTGCTGGGCGGACTTTTCGGCTGCGCGCACGGGCTGCTGATCACCAAGGGACGCATCGAGCCGTTCATCGTCACGCTCGGCACGCTGGGCATTTTTCGCGCGGTGCTGACATGGCTCGCCGACGGCGGCGCGCTGACACTGGATAATTCGTTATCCGATCTTTATGGTCCCGTTTATTACGCGAGTCTGTTTGGTGTGCCCGTGCCGATCTGGGTATTTCTCGTGACGGCGGCGGGCGGCGCGCTGATTCTGAATCGCACTGCGTTCGGACGTCATGTGCAGGCGATCGGATCGAATGAACAGGTCGCGCGTTATGCGGCCATACGTGTCGATACCGTGAAGATCGTCACGTATGTGCTGCTCGGCATCTGCGTTGGCGTGGCCACCGTGCTGTATGTGCCGCGCCTCGGCTCGGCGACGCCGACCACCGGTCTGCTATGGGAACTCGAAGCGATTGCTTCGGTGGTGGTGGGCGGCACCGCGCTGAAGGGCGGAGAGGGACGCGTGATCGGCACGGTCATCGGCGCAATTCTGCTGTCGGTCATTGCCAATATTCTGAATTTGACCAGCATCATCAGCGTGTATCTGAACGCGGCGGTGCAGGGCGTGGTGATTATCTTCGTCGCGTTCGTTCAACGTGGACGGCGGTAGGTGTAGCGCTGCAAAGCGACACAATGGCAGGGGCGCACGAACGCCTCACAACAGCACAAATTGGAGACACAACCATGAAGCAGGTCATTCGAGCGATCGGCGCCGGCATGCTGGCGTTGGGGATACTGGGCACGGCAGGCGCTGCACGAGCCGATGACAAGGTCACGCTGGGCGTCGCGATTCCGACAGCCGACCACGGCTTCACGGGCGGCATCGTCTGGTGGGCGAACAAGGCGAAGGCCGATCTCGAGAAAGAACATCCGAATCTGAAAGTCATCGTGAAGACAGCGGCCGGAGCGCCAGAACAGGCAAACCAGTTGCAGGATCTGGTTACGGTGAACAAGATCAATGCGCTTGTGATTTTCCCGTTCGAATCGGCTTCGCTCACGCAGCCGGTCGCGCAGGTAAAAAAGAAGGGCGTGTATGTGACGGTGGTGGATCGCGGCTTGACGGACACCAGCGCGCAGGACGCCTACGTGGCCGGCGACAACACCGCGTTCGGCAGAATTCCCGCCGAATATCTGGCTAAAGCGCTCGACGGCAAAGGCGACATCGTCGCGCTGCGCGGCATTCCGACGACGCTCGACAACGAACGCTGGACCGCGTTCACCGGCGTGCTGAAGGGCTATCCGAACATCAAGATTCTCGACGCGAAATACGCGAACTGGAATCGCGACGACGCGTTCAAGGTCATGCAGGACTATCTGACGCGCTTCAAGCACATCGACGCCGTCTGGGCCGCCGACGACGACATGGCGGTCGGCGTGCTCAAGGCGATCGACCAGGCGAAGCGCAGCGACGTCAAGATCGTTTTCGGCGGCGCGGGTTCGAAAGGCATGGTGAAGAATGTGATGGACGGCGCACCACGCATCCAGGCGGACGTGTCGTACTCGCCGAAATTCATCTACGACGCAATCAAGCTCACCGCCGAAGCACGCCTGAAGGGCGAGAAGCTGCCGGCCACCACGATCATTCCGTCGGTGCTGATCACGAAGGAGAACGCGCAGCAGTTCTATTTCCCGGACTCGCCGTTCTGAGCCTTTGCACCGTCTATTGGCAGCGGGGCGCGTAGGCAGACAGCGCACCCCGCTAAAGGAACCATACGATGAGAACCATCAAAGGTCCGGCAATTTTTCTCGCTCAGTTCATGGGCGACGAAGTGCCGTTCGACAACCTCGCGCATCTGGCTAGCTGGGCTGCGGGGCTCGGTTTCAAGGGCATTCAGGTGCCGTGCGACGCGCGCCTGATCGATCTCGAACAGGCAGCGTCGAGTCAGGCGTACTGCGACGAACTGCGCGAGACGGTCGAGAACGCTGGCGTCACGATTACCGAACTGTCGACGCATCTGCAAGGGCAGCTCGTGGCCGTGCACCCCGCTTACGATGCATTATTCGACGGTTTCGCCGCGCCGCATGTGCGTGGCGACCCGGCAGCGCGAACGCAGTGGGCCATCGAGCAATTGAAGCTGGCGGCGAAGGCGTCGCAGCGCCTTGGGCTGACCACGCACGTGTCGTTCTCCGGCGCGCTTGCGTGGCCGTATGTGTATCCGTGGCCGCAGCGTCCAACCGGTTTGATCGAGGCCGCGTTCGACGAACTCGCGCGCCGCTGGACGCCGATTCTGGATGCCTTCGAAGCAGCGGGTGTGGACGTGTGCTACGAACTTCATCCCGGCGAGGATCTGCACGACGGCGTGACCTTCGAGCGCTTCCTGAATGGAGTAAAACAGCATCCGCGCGCGAATATCCTCTACGACCCGAGCCATTTCGTTCTGCAGCAACTCGACTACCTCGCGTTCATCGACATCTATCACGAGCGCATCAAGGCGTTTCATGTGAAGGACGCGGAGTTCCGGCCGAACGGCAGGCAAGGCGTGTACGGAGGTTATAGCGGCTGGGTGGAGCGCGCGGGGCGCTTCCGCTCGCTCGGCGACGGCCAGATCGATTTTCGCGCGATCTTTTCCAAAATGGCGCAATACGATTTCCCGGGCTGGGCAGTGCTCGAATGGGAATGCGCGCTCAAGCATCCACATGACGGCGCGCGCGAAGGCGCGGAGTTTATCCGCGAGCACATCATTCGCGTGGCCGAGCATGCATTCGACGATTTCGCGGGCAGCGGCGTCGATGCCGCGCAGTTAAAGCGCGTGCTCGGCATTTAAAGGCGCTGATCGCAACGGTGAGCCAGCGGTAAGCAAAGGAGCGGACAAGATGCCATCCAGAAGACTCAGATTGGGCATGGTCGGCGGTGGACAGGGCGCGTTCATCGGCGCGGTGCATCGGATCGCGGCGCGCCTCGACGATCGCTTCGAACTCGTCGCCGGCGCGTTGTCGTCCGATCCCGAACGCGCGCGAGCGAGCGCCGCTGAGGCGGGCATTGCGCGAAGCTACGCTGACTGGCAGGAGATGGCGCGAGCGGAAGCAGCGCGCGACGACGGTATCGACGCCGTCGCGATAGTGACGCCGAACCATCTGCATGCGCCGGTTGCCACCGCGTTTCTCGAAGCGGGCATTCATGTGGTGTGCGATAAGCCGCTCGCAATTTCGCTTGCCGAAGGCGAAGCGCTCGCCAAACTCGCGCATCAGAAGAACAAGCTTTTCGCGCTGACGCATACGTACTCCGGCTATCCGCTGGTGCGTCATGCACGCGAGTTGGTCGAAGCGGGCGAGCTTGGGCAGATACGCGTCGTACAGGTCGAATACGCGCAAGACTGGCTGGCCGAGCCGATCGAAACGGGCGGCTTGAACAAGCAGGCCGGCTGGCGCACGGACCCGGCTTTAGCGGGCCCGGCGGGCTGTCTCGGCGACATCGGCACGCATGCGTATCACCTTGCCGCTTTCGTCACGGGTATGACGCCTGCCGCGCTTTCCGCCGAGTTGCACACGTTCGTGCCGGGGCGCCGCATTGACGATCATGTGCAGGCGATGCTGCGTTATGAGAACGGCGCGCGCGGCATGCTATGGGCGAGCCAGGTCGCGAGCGGCGCGGAAAACGCTTTACGTCTGCGCGTTTATGGGACCAAAGCGGGCATATCGTTCGACCAGGAGCAGCCCAACGAACTGTGGTTCACACCGCTCGGCGGGGCGGCCGAACGCCTGACGCGTGGACGCGTAAGCGGCGCGAGCGCGATTCACGCGACGCGCGTGCCGCCAGGTCATCCTGAAGGTTATCTCGAAGCATTCGCGCAGTTGTATAAGGACGCCGCGTTGCAGATCGAAGCGTTGGACGAGGGCCGCGCGTTGCCGGCGGAAAGCCTGCTGCTCACGACGGTGGAGGACGGCGTGGCCGGTCTGCGCTTTATCGATGCGGTGCTCGCGAGCAGTGCTGCAGACGGGCAATGGCACGAGATCGAGAAGTCGTAGAGCCACGCGGTCGCTGCATGGCTTTACGCTTCATCCGCCTTTGCTCTTCTTGATCTGGGCTTCGAACGCAATGTCGAGCTTGCTCGCCTTGCGCGGTTTCTGGGGACCGTATGCATCGACAAACTTGACGAAGTCGTCAAGCCCGAGCGGATCGGAGACTTTCTTGTCGGTGCCGCCCGATTTGTCGACGAGATAGAAGAGGCCGCCGGAAAGGCTGATCGCGGCGAACTGCGGATTGCCGCTGCGCGTTTTCAAGCGCTCGACAGCGTGGATGGCTCGCGTAGTGCGCATGGTGTGGGACCGCTGATCAGGGAAAGACTATTACTTTAACAATTTCGCCGACGCCCTGCGGCTCAGCCCGCGCGGCGCCGCAACTTCCGGCGCAACCAGCCCGCCCAATCTTCCAGCACGGTGTACACGACAGGCACGACGACCAGCGTCAATATCGACGACGTAATTACCCCGCCAATCACTGTCTGCCCCAGCGGCCCGCGTTGCTCGCCGCCTTCGCCGAGCGCAGCGGCGAGCGGCAGCATGCCGAAGATCATCGCGAGCGTGGTCATCAGAATAGGTCGCAAGCGCACGCGTGCCGCTTCGAGCAACGCCTCGCGCCGCTCCATCACGCGGCCTTTGCCCGAGGCGTCGAGCAGCGTGCCGCGCCGCGCCTGGTTCGCGAAGTCGACGAGCAGGATCGCGTTCTTGGTGACGAGCCCCATCAGCATCACGAAGCCGATGATCGAAAACATGTTGAGCGTGCTGCCGAACAGCAGCAGTGCGACCAGCACGCCGATCAGCGTAAGCGGTAGCGACGCCATGATCGCGAGTGGCTGTGCGAAGCTCGCGAACTGCGAGGCGAGAATCATGTAGATAAAAATAACCGCGAGTGCGAGCGCCTCGACTGCAAACACCAGCGACTCGTTCATGTTCTTGGTCGAACCCTCGAAGCGGTAGCGGTAACCAGCGGGCAGATGCATCGCGTCGAGCGTCTTGGCAATGTCCGACGCGACTTCGCCGGATGAGCGGCCGTTCACGTTCGTGGTCAGCATGACCTCGCGCTGCAGGTCGCGGCGATTCAGCACGTCGGGGCCGGTCGTCTTGACGATGTCCGCGATCTGCCGCAGCGGCACGAGCACCGGTGCGCCGTTCGAGTCGGTGCGGTTAGTGGCGATCATCAACCGCGAGAGATCGTCGATGCTTTCGCGTTGCTCGCGCGGCAAGCGCACGCTGACGTCGTAGTCCTGATCGTCGGGCGCCCGCCATGTGCTGATCGCGTCGCCCGAAAGCAGTGGCCGCAATGCAGTGCCGATATCCGCCACGCCCACACCCAGGTCGGATGCGAGTTCGCGCTTCACATTGATCGCGACGATCGGCTTGTCGGCCTTCAGGCTCGAATCGAGGTCCACGAGGCCGCGGATCTTGCGCATGCGAGCCTGCGCCGCCTCGGAGAGCCGCCGCAGTTCGTCCATGTTGTCGCCCTGCAAGCTGAGCTGGATCGCTTTCGTACTTCCTGCGCCGTCCGGCATGCCGATTTCGGTCACGGTCACGCCCGCCACCGATGCGAGCCGCGCGCGGAACATCTGATTCAGTTCGGCCACGCCGCGTGTGCGGTCGCGCCGGTCTTTCAGCCGCACGGTAATGAGCGCGTTGTTCTTGCCTTGCGTGTTGCCCGAGTTGACCGTTGCATAGGTGTAGCGCACTTCGGGATAAGTCGCGAGAATCGCCTCGACCTGCTGGACCTTCTTCGACGTCGCTTCGAGCGACGTCCCCACCGGCGTGTTCAAGCCGATCTTCGTGATCGAGAAATCCGCATTCGGCACGAACTCGGTACCGACAAAAGGCACGAGAAACAGGCTGCCGAAAAAAGTCGCCGCGGCCACTACGAGCGTGATCGCCCGATGTTCGAGCGACCAGCCGAGCAGGCGTTGATAGAGCGCGCTCAGCTGCGCAATCTGCCTGTCGAACAGGTGTAGCGAGCGTTCGACGAAACGGCCGTAACGATAGCCTTTGCGGCCTGTATCCGCGTCGTGGAGATCGGGGTCCGGCCAGATCGACGAGAGCATCGGATCGAGCGTGAACGAGACGAACATCGAAATCAGCACGGCGGCGGCAACCGTAATGCCGAACTGATGGAAGAAGCGGCCGATGATGCCGCCCATGAAGCCGACCGGCAAAAACACCGCGACAATCGAGAAGGTCGTGGCGAGCACCGCCAGTGCGATTTCTTTTGTGCCGTCGAGCGCCGCCGTGCGATGGTCGGCGCCGAGTTGTACGTGCCGCACGATGTTTTCGCGCACCACGATGGCGTCGTCGATCAGAAGGCCCACGCATAGCGACAGCGCCATCAGCGTAATGACATTGATCGTGAAGCCGCACGCGTACATCACTGCAAACGTGCCGATGAGCGCGATCGGCAGCGTAAGGCCTGTGATGACCGTGCTGCGCCACGAGCCCAGAAACAGGAACACGATGAACACCGTCAGCAAAGCGCCTTCGAACAACGTGCGCTTCACTTCATTGACGCTCTCTTCGATGTTGATCGACGAGTCGTCGGTGATGTCGAGCTTTACGCCTGGCGGCAACTGCGGCTGCAAGCGCGCGACTTCCGCGCGCACGCCATGCGCGACGTCGACCGTGTTCTCGCCTTGCGCCTTGATGATCGACAGAAACAACGCGCGCCGGCCGTTGAGCAGCGCCATGCTGTCCGCTTCCTGCTGACCGTCGATCACGTCGGCGACCTGATCCAGCGTCACTGGTTGCGAGGTGGACGAAGCCGTAGGGATCGCCGACTGCGCGCCGCGCCGGGCGACGATGATCCGCTTGAAGTCGGCCGGCGTCTCGAAGCGGCCCTTTACCTGCACCGTCTGTTCAACGCTGTTCGACGTGAGCGGCCCGGCTGGAATCTCCTGGTTCTCGTTTTGCACCGCGCGGATCACCTGATCCACGCCGACCGAAAGCGCCTGCAGTTTCTGCGGGTTCACGTCGATTTGCACTTGCCGCTTCACGCCGCCGACAAGCGACACCGAGCCGACACCGCGCACGGTCTCCAGCCGCTTGCGCACGATCTGATCGGCGACGGTGGTGAGATCGCGCGTGGACAGCGACGCGCCCGGCGCATTCGAGACCGCAACCGTCACGATCGGCATATCAGCCGGGTCATAGCGCAATACGCGCGGCTCCTTGACGCCGTCGCGCAGGTCGGGGCGGATCAGCGCGATCTTGTCGCGCACGTCCTGCGCGGCCTGCACCGCATCCACCGCGAGATCGAACTGCACGATCACGACCGATTGCGCGTCGTACGAACGCGACGTGATCTGATCGATGCCGCTGATCGTATTGACGGCTTCCTCGATCTTGCGCGTGACGTCCGACTCGACCGATTCGGGCGATGCGCCCGGATACGCCGTCTGCACGACGACGATCGGGAACGTGATGTCGGGGAACTGATCGACCTTGAGCCGCTGATACGAGAAGAGGCCTATCACGAGGAAGGCCATCATCATCATCGTGGCGAGCACCGGGTTGCCGATGCTGATGCGGGTGAACCACATGGGCGAAGGCTCCGCTCAGCGCTGGCCGGAGCCGGGCACGCCGGTCGCCGGCGCTGGCGCTGGGCTTGGAACTGGAATTGGAGCTGGCCTGGACGCAGGCGCCGTAGCTCCCGCCGCGGGCACCATATGCACGGTGCTGCCGATGCGCAACGAGCCGAGATTGTTCTTCACGATCTGCTGGCCGGGTGTCAGTGGGCCGCCGACGATCTCGGTCCACGTGCCGCCGTCGGCGTCGCCGGTGATTCCGGTCTGCACCTGTTGTTCCACGAGTTTGCCGCCAACGAGCGCATAGACGCTATGGCGTGCGGCGTCGGTACGCACGGCAGTGGCGGGCACCGCCAGCACGTTTTCCCTGCTGCCGACCGAGATAGTGCCGGTGCCGAACATGCCCACACGCAATGTGCCTGAAGGATTCGCCACCCGGACATACACCATGATCGAGCGCGAACCGGGCTGCGCGGCGGGATTGATGCGAGTGATTGCGCCTTGTACCGGCCCGTCGATGCCGTCGAACATGATCTGCACCGGCTGCCCGATCCGTACGCGGCCGATTTCGCCGACCGGCACCGGCGCTTCGAGTTCGAGTGTGCGCAGATCGACCACGTCGAAGAGCTTGGTATCCACGGCGACCTTTTCGCCTGGCTCGACCGAACGCGACGCAATCTGCCCGTTGAGCGGCGAGCGCACCACGGTGTCGGCGAGCGACAGATTCGACGACGCGAGCGCCGCGCGCGCCGCATCAAGATTCGCACGCGCTATCTCGTACTGGCTTTGCGCAGTGTCGAACGCGTTCTTCGAAATGAAGCCTTTCTCCACCAGTACGCGATTGTTTTCGAGCGTTTGCCTTGCAATGTCTAGTTGACCCACCATTGCGGCCATCTGACCGCGGCTTTGCTCGGCACGCGCCACGTAGTCGCGCGCATCGATCTTCGCGAGAATCTGGCCGCTCTGCACGGCATCGCCTTCGCGCACGGCGACTTCCAGTACCGAACCGGCGACTTTCGATTTGACGGCGGCTTGCGTGACGGCGCGCAGCGAGCCGGTAAGAGGCAGCGTCTGGACAAGCGAGCGGCGGCTGACCGTGGTGAGATCGTCGGCAGAGAATTCGATCACGGAAGATGCCGTGTCCGCCGTGGTGGCGGGCGTCTCGCGCTTTCTGATCGCCTGGGCTATCGCGATGGCGAGAATCACGACGGCAACCACGGCGGCGATGATGATGCGTTTTCTGGTCTTTAGCATGCGCGATCTGACGGACTTCACGGATTGGCGATACACGCGGATTCGGCGGTTGCCCGAGAGGCGGCGGCCTGAGGCACGGGCGCGCCGCGCGCTCGTTGCGCAATCGGCAAGTTAGCCTGAGCCCGCGCTCACCGCAAGCTGGCCGTCAGCATGGTACACGGAGGTTGCGGCGCGCGAGACTGCACCCGCGGCGCCGCTCGAGCGTGCGCACGCAGAACAAGGCTTACTGACTCAGATAAACGAACTTGCCGTTCCTGATGATGCCCATCACGCTCGCGCGCTGATCCAGTCCCACGTGGTCCTTCGCGCTCGTATTGACGACGCCGTTCGGCACCACCAGTTCATGCGCGTGTTCCAGTTCGTTGCGCAACGCCACGCGGAAAGCTTCCGTGCCCGGCTGCGCGGTCTTGAGCGCGCGCGTCACCGCGTCCTGCAAACGCGGATAGACGCCGGCTGCATCGCCCGCGAATTGCGTGACGCTGCCCGGCCCGTACTTCGCCTCGTACTCGTTCGCGAACGCGAGCGCCGCCTTTTTCGCAGGATGATCGGCCGGCAACGTGCGCGCGACGACGACCGGCTGCGTCGGGAACAGCGTGCCTTCCACGTCCTTGCCGCCGAGCTTGATGAATTCCGGCGTTGCGATGCCATGCGTCTGGTAGATCGGCCCTTTGAAACCGCGCTCGATCAGCGTGCGCTGCGGCAACACGGTCGGCGTGCCCGCGCCTGCGATCAGGATCGCGTCGGGCTTCGCGGCCATCAGCTTGAGAACCTGGCCGGTCACGCTCGCGTCGGTGCGGTTATAGCGCTCGGTCGCGACCAGTTGAATGTGGCGCAGCGCCGCGAATTTGCTGAACTCGTTGAGCCAGCTCTCGCCGTAGCCGTCCGCGAAACCAATGAAACCGACTGTCTTGACGTTGTGGTTCGACATGTAGCGCGTCATCACGTCGGCCATCGCGCTGTCGGTCTGCGCCATCTTGTACGCCCACACCTTCTTGCCTTCCTGCGGCTCCACGACGCTCGCCGAGCCGATCAGCGTGATCATCGGCGTCTGGCTTTCGGCGACCGGATCGAGCGCGGCCATCGCCGCGGGCGTGATGTTCGGGCCGACGATCACGTCGACGTGATCTTCGTTGATCAGCTTACGGATGTTGCGCACGGCGGCGCCGGGGTCCGAGGCGTCGTCGAGAAAAATGTAGTCGGCTTTCTGGCCGGCGATGGTGGCCGGCCACATCAGCATGGCGTTCTTGCTCGTAATGCCGATCACGGCAGCGGGGCCGGTGCTCGACAGATCGATGCCGACCTTGATGTCGGCGTGCGCGGCGGTGGCGAACAAAAGAGCGCCGAGAGCGGCGAGGCCGCGAAGTTTGTTGTTATGCGACGTCATCGATGGGTCTCCGTAGCGGGATAGCAGGAAGCGGTGGTGAGTTCAAAGTTCGTAGGTTTCGTGTTCGCCCTTGAGCGCCTGTTCGATCAGCTTGCGGTTCATGCTCGGCGACAGCAGTTCGACGAGCGTGTACACATAGCTGCGCAGATACGCGCCCTGTTTGAGCGCGACTCGCGTCACATTGCTGCCGAACAGGTGGCCGACCGGCATTGCCCGCAAATGGCGGTCGCGCTCGGCGTTAAATGCGATGTCCGCCATGATGCCGACGCCGAGACCCAGTTCCACGTACGTTTTGATCACGTCGGCGTCGATGGCCTCCAGCACGATATCCGGGTGCAGCCCCCGCAGCCGGAACGCCTCGTTGATCTTGGTGCGGCCGGCGAACGCGTTGTCGTAGGTAATCAGCGGATACTGGGTCAGATCGTCCAGCGACAGCAGTTTGCGGTCGAGCAGAGGATGGTCCGGCTGCATCACCGCCACGTGGTGCCACTGGAAACACGGCAGCGAGACCAGTTCCTTATAGTTAGCGATCGCTTCCGTCGCAATGGCGAGGTCCGCCTGGTCGTGCAGCACCATTTCGGCGACCTGCGTCGGGCTTCCTTGCAGTATCGAAAGGTGGACCTTGGGAAAGCGTTTCTTGAATTCGGCGATGGCGGCCGGCAGCGAGTAGCGCGCCTGGGTATGCGTGGCGGCGATCACGAGGTTGCCCTGGTCCTGCGCCGCGTAGTCTTTGCCGACGCGCTTCAGGCTTTCGACTTCCTGCAAGATCCGCTCAACCGACTGAAGAATGATCCGGCCCGGCTCGGTGAGCGAGCGAACGCGCTTGCCGTGGCGCGTGAAGATTTCGACGCCCAGTTCGTCCTCGAGCTCGATGATCGCCTTCGAAACGCCTGGCTGGCTTGTATACAGCGCCTTGGCTGCTTCGGTCAGGTTGAAGTTCTGCCGCACAGCCTCGCGGACGAAGCGGAACTGATGCAGGTTCATATATAACCTCTCCGCATATCAAAAGAATTTTTTAGTCGTTTGAAATATAAGGCGAGTTTATTACGATCTGTCCATCTTTTTCAATATGGATATCTGTATTTGTTATAAGCAAATGAGAGATGGGTCTAAACCCTGACTCGATCCAGCTGACAAACACAGATGTTCAGAGCGCGGCGAAACCGGATCGCCTCGTGTCACGCGGTAACGCAAAAAAATTGGGGTCCCCGAATGTACCAATACGATCAGTACGACCAGACCATCGTCGATGAACGGGTCGCGCAGTACGCCGATCAGGTTCGCCGCCGTCTGTCGGGCGAATTGAGCGAAGAGGAGTTCCGTCCGCTGCGCCTGCAGAATGGCCTGTACTACCAGCGCCACGCGTACATGCACCGCATCGCGATTCCGTACGGCAATCTGCGCAGCGACCAGCTTCGCATGCTCGCGCAGATCGCGCGCGAGCACGACCGGGGCTACGGCCACTTCTCCACGCGTTCGAACATCCAGTACAACTGGATCAAGCTCGAGGAAACGCCGGAGATTCTGCGCAAGCTCGCGTCGGTGCAGATGCACGGCATTCAGACCTCGGGCAATTGCATCCGCAACATCACCGCCGATCAGTTCGCGGGCGTGGCGCCCGACGAGTTCGTCGATCCGCGTCCGTGGGCGGAAATTCTGCGTCAATGGTCGACGTTCCACCCCGAATTCGCGTGGCTGCCGCGCAAGTTCAAGATCGCCGTGTCCGGTTCGCACGAAGACCGTGCCGCCGTGCAGATTCATGACATGGGCGTGTATGTGAAGCGCAATGCTCAGGGCGAACTCGTGGTCGACATTCTGGCGGGCGGCGGTCTGGGCCGCACGCCGATCGTCGGCGCGGTGATCCGCAAAGACCTGCCATGGCAACACCTGCTGACGTACAGCGAAGCCGTGCTGCGTGTGTACAACCGCTACGGCCGCCGCGACAACATGTACAAGGCGCGCATCAAGATTCTGGTGAAGGCGCTCTCCCCGGAGAAGTTCGCCGCGCAGGTCGAGGAAGAATGGCAGCACCTGAAGGACGGCCCTTCGACGCTCACGCAGGCCGAGTTGGATCGCGTGTCGCAATACTTCCAGCCGCCGGTGTACGAGAAGCTGGCCGACACGGATGCTTCGTTCGAAAAGCATCTGCTGGAAAACCGCGCGTTTGCCCGCTGGGTCGAGCGCAATGTGCGTCCGCATAAGGTTTCGGGCTATGCAGCGGTCACGCTGTCGCTGAAGAACGGCGTAGTCGCGCCGGGCGACGCCACCGACGCGCAAATGGAAGCGGTCGCCGATTGGGCCGACGAGTACTCGCTGGGCGAGATCCGCGTGTCGCACGAACAGAACCTGATTCTCGCGAACGTCAAAAAGCGCGACCTGTTCGCGTTGTGGGAAAAGGCCAAGGCACAAGGTTTCGCAACGCCGAACATCGGCTTGCTGACCGACATCATCGCGTGCCCGGGAGGCGACTTCTGCTCGCTCGCGAATGCGAAGTCGATTCCGATTGCGCTCGCCATCCAGGAACGTTTCAACGATCTCGACTATGTGTACGACCTGGGCGACGTATCGCTGAACATCTCGGGTTGCATCAACGCTTGCGGTCATCACCACGTCGGCAATATCGGCATTCTGGGCGTCGATAAGGACGGCTCGGAGTGGTATCAGGTGACGCTCGGCGGCGAGCAAGGTACAGGCGCAAGCGGCGCTCAGCTGGGCCGCGTGATCGGCCCGTCGTTCTCGGCGGAAGAAATGCCGGACGTGATGACGAAGGTCATCGACACGTTCGTTGAAAACCGCCACGAAGGCGAGCGTTTCATCGACACGTACACCCGCATCGGCATGGCTCCGTTCAAGGAACGTGTGTACGCGTCGCGTCAACCGGCTCACGCGTAACCGCGCAAAGGATAAAGAACAGATGGCTTCTATCATCAAGAACCGCGCGATCGTCAACGATGACTGGGCGCTCGTGCGCCCGGCGGAAGACGGCTCGCTGCCCGCGGTGACCGAACTGCCGGCTGGCCGCGTGCTGGTGCCGCTCGCGTTGTGGAAGGCAGAGCGCGATGCGTTGAGCGCTTCGCGCAGCGCCGCTGAACTCGGCGTGTGGCTCGCGCCGGACAGCGAACCGGCGGACATTGCCGGCGACTTCGACAAGCTTGCAGTGATCGCCGTGGACTTCCCGGTGTTCCGTGACGGCCGCGGCTATAGCATCGGCCGCCTGCTGCGTGAGCGTTATGGCTACAAGGGCGAACTTCGCGCGATCGGCGACGTGCTGCGCGACCAGGTGCGTTTGATGTTCCGTTGCGGCTTCGACGCTTTTGCGGTGCGCGCGGACAAGGACATCAGCGACGCGCTGAAAGCATTCGACGATTTCACCGTGCAATACCAGGGCGCGTTCGACGAGCCGGCGCCGCTGTTCCGCCGCCGCGCAGCTTCGGACTCTGCTTCGCAAAAGGTTTCGGCATGAGCGCCGCCTCGTTGCAATCGCTCACACCGGAACTCGCCGCGAAGGTCGAGCGCCTTGACGCGCTGCTCGATTCGATCGCTGCTCGTCACGCTAACGTGAAGCTAGCAAGCAGTCTCGCCGCCGAAGACATGTTGCTCACGCATGCGATTTTGTCGCGCGGCGTGAAGATCGGCATCTTCTCGTTGAATACGGGCCGCTTGCATGCCGAGACGCTCGGCATGATCGATCGTGTGAAAGAGCGCTATGGCTACGACATCGAGCAGTTTCATCCGCAGGCTGCCGCGATTGACGAATACGTCGCGTCGCATGGGCTGAATGCTTTCTATGAGAGCGTCGATCTGCGCAAGCGCTGCTGCGAAATCCGCAAGGTCGAGCCGTTGAACCGTGCGCTGTCGGACGTCAGCGCGTGGGTGACGGGCCAGCGTAGGGAGCAGTCGGTGACGCGTGCCGAATTGCACGAGGAAGAACACGACGCCGCGCGCAACATCGCGAAGTTCAATCCGCTGACCGAGTGGACCGAGGCTGAGGTCTGGGACTATCTGAAAGCCTTCGACGTGCCGGTGAATCCGCTGCATGCGCGCGGTTATCCGAGCATTGGCTGCGAGCCTTGCACGCGTGCGGTGCGTCCGGGCGAAGATAGCCGGGCCGGTCGCTGGTGGTGGGAATCGCGCGATACGAAGGAATGCGGCCTCCACATCACGACGATTACGCCGATTGCAGTCGACCGCGGCGAGAACGCTCCGGCCTGACGCATTGCCTGAATTGTGTTGCGTCGAGGACTTGGCTTTGCCACTTCACGCCGCACATACCGAATTGAATATCAGCGCTTTCACGGGCAACCGCTCGACAAGCGAATCAACGAAGGACCCAAACATGAGCACCACGCTCGATTCCACTGTCAACGCTCCGCTTGCCAACACGGCGAACCGGATGGATCACCTCGATTGGCTCGAAGCCGAGTCGATTCATATCCTGCGCGAACTGGTTGCCGAATGCAGCAAGCCCGCGCTGCTGTTTTCGGGCGGCAAGGACTCGGTCGTCGTGCTCGCGCTCGCGCTTAAGGCCTTCGGCATCGGCGCAAATCGCAAGACCGTGTTGCCGTTCCCGCTCGTGCATATCGACACCGGTCATAACTACGACGAAGTGATCGACTTCCGCGACCGTCGCGCGAAAGAGATCGGCGCGGAACTGGTGGTCGGCCACGTTGAAGATTCGATCAAGCGCGGCACGGTGCGTTTGCGCCGAGAAACGGATTCGCGCAACGCGGCGCAAGCCGTGACGCTGCTCGAAACCATCGAACAGCACGGCTATACCGCGCTGATCGGCGGCGCGCGCCGTGACGAAGAGAAAGCCCGTGCGAAAGAGCGCATTTTCTCGTTCCGCGACGAGTTCGGCCAGTGGGACCCGAAAGCGCAGCGCCCGGAACTGTGGAGCCTGTATAACGCCCGTCTGCATAACGGCGAGCATCTGCGTGTGTTCCCGATCTCGAACTGGACCGAACTCGACGTGTGGCAATACATCGCTCGCGAGAAGCTCGAACTGCCGTCGATCTACTACGCGCACCAACGCGAGATCGTGCGACGCAATGGCCTGCTCGTGCCGGTCACGCCGCTCACGCCGATGCGCGAAGGCGAAGTCAGCGAAACGGCACAGGTGCGCTTCCGCACCGTGGGCGACATTAGCTGCACGTGCCCGGTCGAGAGCGACGCGGACGATCTGGAGAAGATCATCGCCGAAACAGCCGTGACGGAAATCACGGAACGCGGCGCGACGCGGATGGACGATCAGGTCTCCGAAGCCGCGATGGAACAGCGTAAGAAGCAGGGTTATTTCTAAGCACACGAGGCAATGCAATCATGAATATTCATCAACCGGAAGACCTCGGCGTGCTTCGCTTCATTACCGCTGGCAGCGTGGACGACGGCAAGAGCACGTTGATCGGCCGCCTGCTGTACGACAGCAAAGCCGTTTTGAGCGATCAGCTTTCTGCACTGTCGCGCGCGAAGAACAAGCGCACCGTGGGCGACGAAATCGATCTGTCGCTGCTGACCGACGGCCTCGAAGCCGAGCGCGAGCAGGGCATTACGATCGACGTCGCCTATCGTTACTTCGCGACCGCGAAGCGCAAGTTCATCATCGCCGATACGCCGGGCCACGAGCAGTACACGCGCAACATGGTGACGGGCGCGTCGACCGCGCACGCGGCGATCATTCTGGTCGACGCAACGCGGGTGACGTTCGTGGACGGCGTCGCCCAATTGCTGCCGCAAACCAAGCGTCATAGCGCGATCGTCAAGCTGCTCGGCCTGCAGCACGTGATCGTTGCCATCAACAAGATGGATCTGGTCGAATACAGCGAAGCGCGGTTCAACGAGATCCGCGACGCGTATGTGGATCTCGCGCGCCAACTCGGCTTGAGCAACGTGCGCTTCGTGCCGGTGTCGGCGCTGAAGGGCGACAACATCGTGACGGCGAGCGAAAGCATGCCGTGGTATGCGGGCGAGCCGCTGCTCGATCTGCTCGAAGCGTTGCCGGTCGAAGTGCCGACGGGCCAGGCGCTGCGTTTCCCGGTGCAATGGGTGGCGCGTCAGGACGGCAGCCAGGCCGACGATTTCCGCGGCTACATGGGCCGTGTGGAAGCGGGCGAGGTCAAGGTGGGCGACACGATCGTCGTGTTGCCGGCCAACCGCGAAGCGACGGTTGCGGAGATCATCGCGCCGGTGGTCGGCGGCACGGCGCAAGTGGATCGCGCGTTCGCCGGTCAAACGGTGACGATCCGTCTCGCGGAAGACGTGGACGTGTCGCGCGGCGATACGTTCGTCTTGCGCGAAGCGGCTCCGGAACCGGCGAAGAAACTCGAAGCCGACCTGTGCTGGTTCGACGACACGCCGCTTTCCACGCAGCGCAAGTATCTGCTGAAGCAGACCACCAATACGGTGTTCGCGCGCATCGGCGCGATCAAGGAAGTGCTCGACGTGCATACGCTGTCGCAGTCGACCGATCGCCGCGAACTGGCGATGAACGATATCGGCCGCGTAGCGTTGACATTGCAAAAGCCGTTGGTGTGCGACGTGTATGACTCGCATCAGGGCACGGGCGCGTTCGTGCTGATCGACGAAGCGACTCATCACACGGTCGCGGCCGGGATGATCCGGGCGTTTTCCGCGTAAATGATTGGCGCAGCCGCGCACCGCGAACGCCCCTGACGAACAGGCTGAGGCAAATGGGTAAGGTTTATCTGATCGGTGCTGGACCGGGTGCTGCGGACCTGATTACGGTGCGCGGCGCGCGGCTGCTCGCGACCGCCGATGTGGTCCTGCACGACGCGCTGGTGGAGCCCGCGATGCTCGATTACGCGCCGTCCAGCGCGCGCCGGATTGCGGTGGGCAAGCGCTGCGGACAACTATCGACGGCGCAGCAGTTCATCAACAAGCAGATCGTGGATGCCGCGTTGGAGCACGAGGTGGTGGTCCGCCTGAAGGGCGGCGATCCGATGCTGTTCGGTCGCGCCGATGAGGAGATGCGCGCTCTCGAGGCGGCCGGCATCGAGTATGAGGTGGTGCCCGGCATTACGGCGGCGCTGGCTAGCGCGGCCTCGCTGAAGCGCTCGCTGACGTTGCGCGGCGTATCGCGCAGTGTCGCGCTGGCGACGTTCAGCCGCGCGCCGGGCTCCGATGAAATCCGCGAGCAGGTGAACGCCGATTCGCTTGTGTTTTACATGGGCCGCGATAGCGGCGTTGAGATTGCGCAGCAATTGATCGATGCAGGCAAGCCGGTTTCCACGCCTGTCGCGATTGTCGAGGCTTGCAGTACCGAGCGTGAGCGGATGTTGACGCTGACGCTCGAAAAGCTTGCTGCTGGCGAAGCGCAACGGTGGGTGGATGCTTCGCAGCCGAGTCTGGTGATGATTGGGGAGGCGTTTGCTGAACGGCAGATCAGCGCGGTTCAGTCTGCGAGTGGGATGTTAGTGGCAGCTTAGGTTTTCGACTGCGTTTCCGATTCAAGGCGCTGCGCGCCGCTCGGCCCGGCGGAACGCGTCGCTAATCGGCTAAGCAAAACAACGTTATCAAACCTGCCGCAAACAATACGCTGCAACTGCGTCCAGAACTGCTTCGTCCTCGCCGACCGCCACCGCACAGCGAATTTCGACAGCCGGGTAGAGCCCCCGGCACCGCTCGATTAACTCGGGCAAATCCTTCCTGATATGTCCGCCTTGCCCGAAGAACACGGGCACCACGGTGACGAGCGCGCAACCTTGCGTAGCAAGCTGTCCGATAGCCGTGGGCAAATCCGGTTCCATCAATTCGAGAAAGGCGAGGCTCACTGCCTGCGCCTCGTCATCGTGCGCTCGCGCGGCTATTAACTTCTGAGCGAGCCTCTCAAACGGCTCGCGCCAGCGCGCATCTCTCGCGCCATGTCCGAACAACACCAATCCATGCGTAGCCATGACAAAGGCTCCTAGTGCCGGTCAACCCATTTCAATCCGACGAGACCCAGCACCAGATACACCAGCCCTGGGGTTGCCGCCGTTAGCGGCGCAGGCCAGGTGTTGAGCGTGCCGATATGCGAGAACAGCGTGTTGAACAACTGGAAGCTCATGCCGAGCATGATCCCGCCGAACACCTTCATGCCGACCACGCCGGCCCGCGTATGCAGATATGCGAATGGCAGCGACAGCACCAGCATGACGAACACGGCAAACGGATACAGCACCTTGCGCCACAGCGCGATCTCGTAACGCTGCGTGTCCTGATGATTCTCGGTCAGATGCTGGATGTAGCGGAACAGATTGAACATCGACATGCGATCCGGCGACACGAGCAGCACCGAGAGAATCTGCGGCGTAAGCTCCGAGCGCAACGAATATTCAGGCAAGGCAACCTGCTTTGCACGATACACGGGATTGAGCGCGTCGGCCGGCGTGCCCGGAGGCGGCGGCACGTCGATTAATTGCGTATCGGTCACGCCGGTCAATTGCCAATGCCCCGGCGGCTGATATACGCCGGACTTCGCAATGCGCACATTCGAGAGCCGGAACTTCGAATCGAACTCGTAAATCCGTACGTTACTGATTGTCGCGTCCGGCTTCAGTTCGCCGACGTTCACGAAGCGCGTGACCTGCTCGCCGTCCGCGCGCGCCGTGAGCGTGTCTTTCACCCACACGCCCGACTGGAAGTTGCTCGATACCGAGGACCCCAGCGCTTCCAGCCGCACACGTTCCGACAACTGATCCGTGTACGGACCGACCACTTCGCCGATCAGATACGTGAGAAACACGAGCGGAATGCCGATCTTCAGCAGAGAGCGCAAGGCCTGATTGGTGGCAAGCCCGGATACGCGGAAAATCGTGTACTCGGAGTTCGCCGCCATTTGCGCGAACACGTAGATCGCGCTGATCAACGCGGCAACCGGAATGATTTCGTAGAAGCGCGACGGCGTTTGCAGCGCGACGCGCAGTACCGCGTACTGGAATTTATAGTTGCCGTGGCCGACCGAGTTCAGTTCGTTAATCAGGTCGAAGAAGAAGAACAGGCCCGAAAACGCGAACAGAATGAAGATGAACGTGAGATAGATCTGACGCGCGAAGTACCTTTCGTAGATGCGCATCGGTCACGCTCCCTGCGAACGGGTGAACATGGCCCGCGTGAACAGCGGCCGGTTGCGCACGCGCAGCCAGAAGATGAACGCGACAACCGCAGCCACGATCACATGCAGACTCACGAGTCCAACCCCGAACGACATCTTGCCTTGCTCGATCCACGACTGGACGACGTTCAACAGATTCGAATAGGTCAGATAGATCAGCACGGCCATGACAAGATTGATCGTGCGGCTGCGCCGCGGGTTCTGATGCGCAAGCGGAATGGCGAGCAGCATCAGGTTGATCGCGATGAGCGGCAGACCGGCGCGCCATGCGAACTCCGCGAGATTGTCTCTGGTCGGATTGCGCAGCAGCGTGAGCGTGGGCGTGCCGGTGGTGCTCGTCGTATTAACGACCGGCTGGCTCTCGATTTTGACGCCGTAACGCTCGAACTCCATGATGCGGAAATCCGGGTGTCCCGGTTCGCCCTCATAGCGGCGGCCGTTTTCCAGAACCACAAAGCGGTCGCCGTTCTTATGCGTTTCGGTGTGGCCGTTCTTGGACACGACCACGTTGACCTTGCCGTTCTCCGTGCTCGTCACGAACACGTTTTCCACATGGCCCTGGTCGGGCGACATCTTCTCGATGAAGAACACGCGGTGAGTGCTCGCCGATTCGCGGAACTGGCCGGGCGCGAGTAGCGAAACTTCGTCTCGCTGTTGAAAACGCGCGCGGATCAGCTTGCTCTGCTGGTTGGACCACGGCCAGCCGACGAACACGAAGAACATGATGAGAATGATGATCGGCGTGGCGAAGATGCCAATCGGCTTGATGAATTGCGTGAGACTCACGCCCGAAGACAGCCACACGACCATCTCGGAGTCTTTGTACCAGCGTGTCAGCACGAACAGGATCGACACGAACAGTGTGGCGACGAGCATGATGGCCAGATAGCCGATCACGGTCAGCCCGATCAGGACCAGCACGTCGCGCGGGTCGATTTCGCCCTGCGCCGCGAAGCCGACGATGCGGATCATCATCGTGGTCAGCACGAGCGTGAGGAGAACCATGAACACGGCACCAGCCGTATACGCGAGTTCGCGCTGGAGGGAGCGTTCGAAGATCATTATTGATGATGAGAGGGGGCGCTCTCAGCGACGCGCGGGTTGCTTCCCGTCACGCCTCCGGTGCAGCCGCCGCGGGAAAAATAGCGGATAATTGCGGCTTTCATCCTAAGCCCAGATTTTATCCGAGGACAAGCGCGATGGACTTTAGCATAAAAGCCTGTGATTGGACCAAAGGCTCGTCAAACGGTTTCCTCACCGGGAAATCCGATTGCATCGTAATCGGCGTGTTCGAGTCGCAAACGCTCTCGGGCGCGGCACTTGAGATCGACGCGGCCACCAAGGGCCTCCTGACCCGCATCATCAAGGCGGGCGACATGGACGGCAAAGCGGGCACCACGCTGTTCCTGCACGAAGTCTCGGGTATCGGCGCGTCGCGTGTGCTGCTCGTAGGCCTCGGCAAACAGGACGCTTTCAGCCAGAAAGCCTATGGCGAAGCCGTGCGCGCGGCGTGGCGCGCGCTGCTCGCCACGAAGGTCGTGCAGGTCACCTTCACGCTGGCCCAACTGCCTATCCTCGAGCGTACGGCCGACTGGGGCGTGCGCGCCGCGATCCTCGCGCTGCGCGAACTGACCTATAAGTTCACGCAAATGAAGAGCAAGCCGGACAACTCTGCGCGCGCACTGAAGCGCATTGTCTTCAGCGTGAATACGGGCGACGAAAAAGCCGCCAAGCTCGCGGCAAAGCAGGGCGCGGCGCTTGCCAACGGCATGGATCTCACGCGCGACCTCGGCAATCTGCCGAGCAACGTCTGCACGCCGACCTATCTCGCGAACACGGCGAAGAAGCTTGCCAAAGACTGGAAGCTGAAGGTCGAAGTGCTCGGCGAAAAACAGTGCGAAGCGCTGAAGATGGGTTCGTTCCTGTCGGTCACGGCCGGCTCGGTCGAACCCGCGCAGTTCATCGTGCTGCAGTACCAAGGCGGCGCCGCGAAGGCCGCGCCGGTGGTGCTGGTCGGCAAGGGCGTGACGTTCGACACGGGCGGCATTTCGCTCAAGCCAGGCGAAGGCATGGACGAGATGAAGTACGACATGTGCGGCGCCGGTTCGGTGCTGGGCACATTGCGCGCCGTCGCCGAAATGGGCCTGAACATCAACGTGGTCGGCATCATTCCCGCGGTCGAGAACATGCCCTCGGCCACGGCCACGAAGCCGGGCGACATCGTCACCAGCATGAAGGGTTTGACGATCGAAGTGCTGAACACCGACGCGGAAGGGCGCCTGATTTTGTGCGACGCGCTCACTTATGCGGAACGATTCAAGCCCGCTGCGGTGATCGACATCGCCACGCTGACGGGCGCTTGCATCATCGCGCTCGGCCATCACAACAGCGGCCTCTTCTCCAAAGACGACGCGCTCGCGGGCGAGTTGCTCGACGCATCGCGTGAGGCATCCGACCCGGCCTGGCGCCTGCCGCTCGACGACGAGTATCAGGAACAGCTGAAGTCGAATTTCGCCGATCTGGCCAACATCGGCGGGCGTCCGGCGGGCAGCGTCACGGCGGCGTGCTTTCTGTCGCGCTTCACCGACGCGTATCCGTGGGCGCACCTCGACATCGCCGGCACCGCATGGAAGAGCGGAGCGGCGAAGGGCGCGACAGGTCGTCCGGTGCCGCTCCTCGCGCAGTTCCTGATCGACCGCGCCGCGCAATGACGCATCGCAGTAACGTTGCACGCGTGGCACGCTTGGCACGTGCCCGAGCGATCGCACCGCGCGCCAGCAGGAGTCGCCGATGACGAGAATCGATTTTCACTCGAACGTCGGCGACTCGCTGCTGTATGCATGCCGCCTGGTGCGCAAGGCGTATCAGGCGGGACAGCCCACCATCGTCGTGGCCGAGCCGGAGCGCCTGCGCGCTTTCGACGAACAGTTGTGGACCTTTTCCGCGCTCGACTTCGTGCCGCACTGCATGGCCGACACGCCGCTCGCCGCGCAAACGCCGATCGTGCTGGCCACGAATCTCGACGACGTCCCTCATCATCAGGTGCTGCTCAATCTGGGCGCGAGCGTGCCCGCGCAATTCGCGCGCTTCGAAAGATTGCTGGAAGTGGTCGGTAACGCACACGACGAGCTCGCTGCGGGCCGCGAACGCTACCGCTTCTATCGCGATCGCGGCTATGCTTTGAACAACTACAAGCAGGGCGGTTAGGTTTCCGTTCCGCGTCGCGTTGTGCCCTGTCGAGGCGATTCGGCGCATACGCGGCCTGCTTTCGCTACGACTCAAATACGGAGGGCGCAGGTGTCCGATCCCAACGATAACTCCATCCCGGTTCTGAGCGAGGTGCTGGTGCCGGGCCATGTGGCCCAACGTCGCGAGCCGCAGGCCGGCGCCGCTGCTCCGGCTGCTGCGCCAGCGGAAACGCCGCTGCGTGAAGCGGAAACGCTTCGTCAGCCGGACGTCACCGCGGAGCCCGAACTTGCGCCGCAGCCGGTCCTCACACCGGAAGAAACGCGTGCGCCGGAGCCGGTGCTTGCGCCGCAGCCTTTAGGGACTACGGCTAACGCTGCCGTAACCGATAAGGCGCGTTCGACGGCCGATCATGCTCATGCCGCGAACAAACCGCGGCCGCATGTTTCGGCCGAAGCCGACCATACGCATGACGACGCGCTGGCAGCGTCCGCAGCCACGTTTGATCGGACGGAACTGCCGCCGCCGTTTGAAGCAGCCGCGACGGTGCCGCCGGATATCGCTCAGGAAGCGGACACGCACGGCCAATCCGGTATCGATGCCGAACGCATCGCCGAGCGGCTGCGTGAGCGGGTCGCGGGATTCCTCGCGGGCGAAGGGCGCGGTGTCATCGAAGCACGCTGTCGCAGCGCTATCGAAGAGCACGCAACGCGGCTCGTCGATCAGGTCACGCGCGAAGTCGTATCGACTCTTGAGAACCAGATGACCGGTTGGGTACGCGAAGCGGTTGAAGCGGAGATTGCCCGTCGATCGGGCGGCGCGTGACAGTCGATGCAGCGGTGCCCCGAGCGAGGCGCGACCGGTGGAGTTCCGCTCACGCCCAGGCCTAATCAATCTGCCAGGATCATTTAAGCGTGAGCACCCAGCCCGCCAGCGCAGCCGCCTGATCGGGCGTAAGTTGCGTATTCGCGGGCATGGGCACCGGGCCCCATACGTCCGTGCTGCCGTCCAGAATCTTGTGCTTCAGGTAGATAGCGGCGTCTTCGCGGCCGGCATATTTCGCGGCGACATCGTGCAGCGCCGGCCCCATGAACGGACGCGAGACCGAGTGGCAGCTCATGCAGTTCTGCTGTTGGGCAAGCGCAAGTCCCGTGGGCGCCTCGGCATGCGCGGCCGGGCTGATGCCGATCGACATGGTCACGAATGCAACAGCCGTTGCAAGCACCGTACACGACATTGATTTCATTCTGGTCTCCGCCGGTGCGGTTGCCCGGCTTGTGGTCAGAACATTATAAAAGGAAAGGGGCGCACGGTTTTTCGTGCGCCCCTTTCGCTTTTACGTAGGGCTTGACCGGGCTTCAGGCTCGCTGGTCACCGCGAGTGCGGTCCTGGCTCGTTGCCTCAGCCGGTTATGGCGCCCTTGTTGGCCGGCAGTGCGAGAGCCGAGTACTTCGCCAGCACGCCACGCGTATAACGCGGTTGCGGTTGCTGCCATGCGGCGCGGCGGCGCTGAAGTTCGGCGTCGTCGACATTTAGTTGCAGGAGCAGCTTGTGCGCGTCGATCGTGATCGAGTCGCCTTCCTGCACGAGGCCGATCGTGCCGCCCACGAATGCTTCGGGTGCGACGTGACCAACCACCATGCCCCACGTGCCGCCTGAAAAGCGTCCGTCGGTGATGAGGCCGACGCTTTCGCCGAGACCCTTGCCGATGATCGCCGAAGTCGGCGCCAGCATTTCCGGCATGCCCGGGCCGCCCTTGGGGCCGAGGTAGCGCAACACGACGACGTCGCCGGCAACGATCTTGTCGGCGAGGATCGCTTCAAGCGCGCTTTGCTCGTCGTCGAATACGCGGGCCGGACCCGTAATCACCGGGTTCTTCAGGCCCGTGATCTTCGCGACCGCGCCGTCTTCGGCGAGGTTGCCCTTCAGGATTGCGAGGTGGCCTTCCTTGTACAACGCCTGACCGATCGGAAAGATCACCTTCTGATCCGCGCGCGGTTTGGACGGCACGTCCTTCAGTTCTTCAGCGAGCGTCTTGCCGGTGATGGTGATGCAGTCGCCATGCAGCAGACCCGCGTCGAGCAGGATCTTCATGACTTGCGGAATGCCGCCGGCTTTGTGCAGGTCGGTGGCGACGTACTGGCCCGAGGGCTTCAGGTTGCAGATCACCGGCACCTTTTTGCGCATGCGCTCGAAGTCCTCGATGGTCCACTCGACTTCCGCCGCGTGCGCGATTGCCAGAAAGTGCAGCACGGCATTGGTCGAGCCGCCGGTCGCCATGATCACGGCCACGGCGTTTTCAATCGACTTCTTCGTGATGATGTCGCGCGGCTTCAGATCTTTCTTGACGGCTTCAACGAGTACGCGCGCCGATTCAGCCGCCGAGTCGACCTTTTCCTGATCCGGATTGGCCATTGTCGACGAATAGAGCAGAGACATGCCGAGCGCCTCGAACGACGAGCTCATCGTGTTGGCGGTGTACATGCCGCCGCATGATCCCGTCGACGGGCACGCATTGCGTTCGACGCCCTCGAAATCTTCCTGCGACATCCTTCCCGCCGTGAATTCGCCGACGGCCTCGAACGACGACACGATCGTCAGATCCGTGCCCTTCCAGTTGCCCGGACGGATCGTGCCGCCATACACGTAAATGCCCGGCACGTTCATGCGCGCGAGGCCGATCATGCCGCCCGGCATGTTCTTGTCGCAGCCGCCGATCACGACCACGCCGTCCATCCATTGGCCCTGCACGCACGTCTCGATACAGTCCGCGATGACTTCCCGCGACACGAGCGAGTACTTCATGCCCTCGGTGCCCATGGACATGCCGTCGGAAATAGTCGGCGTGCCGAAGATCTGCGGATTCGCGTCCGCGCCCTTGACGGCGGCCACGGCAGCGTCGGCAAGTCGCTGAAGACCGGCGTTGCACGGCGTGATCGTCGAATGGCCGTTGGCGATGCCGATCATCGGCTTGTCGAAATCTTCTTTCTGATAGCCGAGTGCGTAGTACATCGAGCGGTTCGGCGAACGGGCCACGCCTTGCGTGATGTTCTTCGAACGACGGTTGTAGGGCATGAGGATCTCCGGTCTGTTTGTTTTGCTGGTCGGTCCAGTGTAGTTCGGACCCGTCAGGCAAGAATGCAATTTTGCGATGTGCGTGTCCAATATATTATTGGCTGCCGAATAGGTCGTAAAATGTATTAATCATGCTGCCTGCCGTTCCTGACCTGCGTCAATTGCGCTATTTCGTGACCGTCGCCGAAGAAAAGCACTTCGGCCGCGCGGCCGCGCGCTCTTCAATGACCCAGCCGCCTCTGTCGCAGGCAATCCGTGCGCTGGAGGAAACGCTTGGGGTGCAACTGTTCGCGCGCACCAAGCGGTCCGTTGAATTGACGCCCGTGGGCGCGGATCTGCTGCCGGAGGTGCAGCGTCTGCTGGCGGGTGCGGAGGGCTTGCGGCCGCTTGCACAGAGCCTCGCGCGCGGCGAGGCGGGCGTGCTGTCGCTCGCATTCGTTTCGACGGCGGACTATGGCTTGTTGCCGCTTTTGCTGCGCGACTTTGGCGCGCGCTATCCGCGCGTGCGGCTTGAACTCACCGAAGCAACGAGCGACGTGCAGGTGGACGAACTCGTCGCCGGACGCATCGACGCGGGACTCGTGATTGCCCCCGTGCCGTCGCGCCATGCCGCGCAACTATCGTGGCTGCCGATCGCGCGCGAGCCGCTCGTGATCGCCATGTCGACCGACACGGCGGCGCGCGTGGCGGCCAGTGGTGGCGGCGGTGGCGGAGGTGGCGGAGGTGGCGGCGACCCGCATGCGGAATGGCTCGACACGCAGGTCAGCCTGCGTGAGCTCGCCGATGCACCGCTCGTCATCTTCCCAAGACGTTTGGCGCCAGGCTTTTATGACATCATTATGGATTGCTACGGCGTGGCGGGGCTTCAGCCGCGGGTCGGGCAGGAGGCGATCCAGATGCAGACCATCGTGAGCCTCGTGTCGGCCGGCATGGGTGTCGCACTCGTGCCGCAATCGTTGCGTAACCTGCGCCGGACCGGCGTCGTTTACCGGCCGTTGTCCGAGTCGGTGCCCGCTATCGAAACGGGGCTCGTGTGGCGAACCGCGAAAGTGAGCCCGGTGCTGGCGGGCTTCATCGAAATCGTGCGGGCGCATGCGGCGAGTGCCGATGGGCAAGCTGCCCGCGTACCGTAATTAACGTGACTGCGGCGAACGCATTGCATGCGCAGCCGTCCAATGCAGACGGCGCAAGCCGCGCCTTATCGATACAAACTAGTTTCTGAACCCGAACTGCCCATAACAACACGATGCTCATTCACCCGAATTTCGACCCCGTTGCCATTCATCTGGGGCCGCTCGCCGTGCGCTGGTATGGACTGATGTACCTCGTCGCGTTCATCGCGGCGATCGTCGTCGGCCGGCTGCGGCTGCGTTTGCCGTTCGTCGCGGCGCAAGGCTGGACACCCAAAGATATCGACGACATGCTGTTTTACGGCGTGCTCGGCACGATTCTCGGAGGCCGGCTCGGCTACGTGCTGTTCTATAAAGCGAGCTTTTATTTCGCGCATCCGCTCGACATCTTCAAAGTGTGGGAAGGCGGCATGTCGTTTCACGGCGGGTTCCTCGGCGTGACGCTCGCCATGGTGCTGTTCGCCTATCAGCGCAAACGCTCGTGGCTGCAAGTCACCGACTTCGTCGCGCCGATGGTGCCGACAGGACTGGCGGCAGGGCGTCTCGGCAACTTCATCAACGGTGAGTTGTGGGGGCGCGTGACCGATCCGTCGGCGCCGTGGGCGATGCTCTTTCCAGGCGCCGCGCCCGACGACGCCGCATGGCTCGCCGCGCATCCGCAACTGGCCGCGCAATGGAAGTTGAACGAAGTCTTCGCGCAATATCACATGCTGCCGCGTCACCCGTCAGAGCTGTATGAGATCGCGCTCGAGGGCGTCGCGCTTTTCTTCGTGCTGTTCTTCTTCTCGCGTAAGCCAAGGCCGCTCGGCGCTATTTCGGCGGTGTTCCTGATCGGTTATGGCCTCGCGCGCTTTACGGTCGAATTCGCCCGTGAGCCCGACGACTTCCTGGGCCTGCTTGCCATGGGTCTCTCCATGGGCCAATGGCTTTCGTTGCCGATGATCCTCGTTGGCATTGCGATGCTCGTGTGGTCGTATCGTCGCAGTCCCGGCGAACCTGCGCACGCGCTGCCGTAGCGCGGCACGTTGTGCTCTGAATAGAAAACGCCACGGCATGCCGTGGCGTTTTTCTTTTGCCGCCGCATGGGGCGGCAGGTGGACAGCGCGTTACTTCATCTGCACCGAGCCCGACACATTCACCGTTACCGTCGACGTGCCGCCTTCAATCGGCACAGGGGCCGACATCTTGGCGTCGGCGCCCATGGCGCGCGCGCTCATCATCATGACGGGCCGCGGCATGGCGCCGTTATGTCCGACGTTGACCTCGCGAATCGAATAACCGCTGTAGCCGAACGCCTGCGCGGACGAAGCCGCCTGCTCACGGAACGATTTGATTGCATCGCCAGTCAGCTTTTGTTCAGCGGCGCGCTGCGCCGCGGGCGACAGCGAGAACTGCACATTGCCGACCTGCATGATGGGCGCCATTTGCCCTGCAAGCTTCGACGCCGCGGCGAAGTCGTGCGATTCGAGCACGACCTCCGTGCGGCCGCGCCATGCGGAGATACGGCCATCGCGATCGGTAGACGGGTAAATCGAGAACGAACCTGTGCGTGCGGTCACGCCACTCACGCCTTTGGCTTTTTGCAATGCCGAATCGGCACGCTGGTTCAGCGTTGAAGTAAGAGCCGACGGATCGCTCGCTTCCTGCTCGTAAAAGAGCGTGATTTCGACGACGTCTTGAGGCACTTCCGCGCTGGCCTGCGCGTTCAGCGACAGCACGCCGGCCGGTTGATAGGGCGCGACGCTCTGCGCGCGTGCCATAGCGGGCGTGAGCACGAGGGCTGCAGGCGCGGCGCAGACGAGCGCGAAAGCGAGTGCACGTGCGGTGTTTTTCATCTGTGTGGAACTCCTTGCTTGAACAGGATTGCGCACGATCCGGCCGGCGCGATGCAACGGCACGGCGCTGTGTGCGCCGTTGGTAGTCCGTTTGCAAGTGCGTTAGGCGCTTGTAACCTGAGCTTGGTTCCCCAATTTCACGGTGCGATGGGCAGCGGTGAGCGACATCGTTCGTGGCGCCGTTGCAGCAAGCATCGGCGAACTCAGGCGAGTCGCTTCGTGATGAAGCGCCACTCGGCTTCGGTGACCGGCGTGATGGACAGACGGTTGCCTCTCGCCAGCACGCGCATGTCTTTCAGCTCGTCGTGCTCGCGCAATGCGGCGAGCGGAATCAACGGAATCTTCTTCTTGAAGACCACATCGACGAGCAGCCAGCGCGGCGTTTCCTGCGACGACTTAGGATCGTAGTAAGGACTCTTCTTGTCGAACTGAGTCGGGTCCGGGTAAGCGGTAGACGCTACCTCGGCGATCCCGGCGATGCCAGGCTCGGGACAACTCGAGTGATAGAACAGCACGCCGTCGCCGACCTGCATCGCGTCGCGCATGAAGTTGCGCGCCTGATAGTTGCGCACGCCGGTCCACGGCAACGTGCGGTGCGGTGCGTTGGCAAGATGGTCGATGCTTGCTTCGTCCGGTTCGGACTTCATTAGCCAGTAGCGCATGAATCGAAAGGAACGTTAAGGTTGGAAAAGCCGGAGCCCAAACAAAAACGGCACCGGACAGTAGTCCGATGCCGTTCCAAATAAGGTCCCCGCCTTGGCCGCTAGGCCGGCATCCTGAACCGGGGGTTCAGAATTGGTCGCAGTTAGCAGCACTTCGGGTACATCAGACAGAGTGACGCGCACGCCCGTGCTACAAATTTCCGCAACCGTGCACATGGCATTGGTTCAAGGAATATATGACCTTGGCGAACCAGGCAGGGAAGCTAAACCGATGAAGCTAAAACCATTCAGGTGAAACGTTTGCCGAGTGTGCTCGTGCATGCTCTCACGCGCTTTGCTCAGCTGCTACGTGTGCCACCTGGTTGAATCTGCAGCCGACCCGAAGACCGGCCACTTCTACTTCCAGACACGTTGCAAACTTGCTGCTTACTGCATGGTGTACTGCTCGATCACAGTACCCAGTTGTTCGTTCATTTGATGCATTGTACGCCTGATTTCTTCAGCGGGAAATGCTTCTCCGTGACGCACGCTCGATTGCAGCTTAAGCAGTTCCGATGCCAGCGACAGCGCGGCCATGACAGCAATACGATCCGTGCCGCGCACGTTGCTGTTATTGCGGATCTTCGACATTTCGGCGTCGACTCGTGCGACTGCTTCAAGCAGCGCGCCTTCCGTTTCCGGCGAGCAGGCGAGGCGATAGGGCACGCCGAGAATCGATACTTCGATCTGCTTGGTGGTCATGCATTTTCTCCATGGCGAGTGGCGTCGCTCTCCGCTTCGACTTCATGCTGAGCGGGCTCGAGCAGATCGAGCTGGTTGTCCGGCTCGTTGTGCCCGCGAGCGCGCGGCAATTTTTCGAGGATCGCATTGAGCCGCACTTGAGCGTCGTCGATCTTGGCCGACAGCGCGTCGCGCTCCGCTTGCAGTGCATCGCGTTCCTCGCGCACCATGGCAAGTTCCGTGCGCGTGGCTTCAGCCTCGGCGCGCGACTGGGCGAGCTGCTCTTCAAGCGCAACGCGCGCTTCGTTGTGGCGCTGGCTGATCGCTATCAGCTTGCCGATATTCTGTGAGAGTGTTTCGAGTTCGGTGAGCATGTGCTGCGTCCTCTAAAGACCTCGCATTTTAGCGCGGAATGCCGCACGTTCCGACATTTGTCTCGTTTCGAGACGTAACAACACCGCTTTATGCAGGCTTTTTTCGACTGAAGATGAAAAAGTACTCGTGTGTGACAGATCGCGTCGGACAATACTCTGCTCCTGTCCGAATGATCGCTGCCGTGACCCGCATTCTTGACTGGCCCCGAGGCCGCTCATACACTGGCCGCACTCTGGTGCCCGCGCGCGCAATTCATTGCGCGTGCAGTTAAACGGGAAGCAGGGCGCGCCGTTCACCTGAACGCGCGAACCTGCGCTGCCCCCGCAACGGTAAGCGACCGCATTCGCTTTGCACTTCGTGCTTTGCAGTTCGCGTTTGCAGTTCGATCCCCATCGCGTGTTCCAGTTCAACATGCGAGTGTGCCACTGCGCGTCACGCGTGGGAAGGCGGGATCGAGCGTCGTCAGCCCGGATACCGGCCAGAGGGAGAGGCGCGCGCCCGCGAAATGAAGTCAAAAGCGCTCGCGCCTCGTTACGCGACGGCCTGCGGGGAAGCGGGCCGCGCACGCCATCCACGGGAAACTTCACTCATGCTGTCCCCTATCGCCCGCGCGGCGCTGCTCGCATTTGCAGGGCTGCCGCAGCTCGCGCATGCGCAAGCCGCCGACAGTTCGCCTGCGCCGTCGGTTGCAGTCGCACCAGTCGCACCTGTTGCTACGAGCGCTGCATCTATCGCAATTGCCGAATCATCACCTGCTGTTTTGTCGCCCGTCGTCGTCACCGCCGAGCGCGGACCTCAAGCGCTTGCCGACACGATTCCGCAAACGTCGCTATTCGATCAGCAGGACATTGCCGATACCACCGCAACCGATCTGCCGGGTCTGCTGCAACTCGCGCCCGGCGCGCAAATCTCGCGCACAGGTGGGCCCGGTTCGACAGCAAGCCTGTATCTGCGCGGCGCGTCGTCGACGCAATCGCTGATTCTCATTGACGGTGTGCGCGTCGATTCCGTGAGTCTCGGCACCGCGCAAATCGCGCAGATTCCGCTCGATCAGGTCGACCACGTCGAAGTAGTGAACGGCAACGTGTCGGCCTTGTATGGCTCGGGCGCGATCGGAGGCGTGGTTCAGGTGTTCACAAAAGACGGCGGCGATCATCCGCCGCGTTTCAATTTTTCCGTGGGCTACGGCAGCTACCACACGCAGACGCAACAGGTGGGCGCGAACGGCGCGTTGGATAAGGACGGCCGCACGACCTTCAACATCTCGCTCGCGCGTTCGAAAGACGACGGTTTTTCCGCGCTCAATCCCCGTGAGGCGCCCAATGCGAACCCCAATGCGAACGGCTATCTGAATGAGAGCATCTCCGCTTCGCTGCGCCATAAGTTCACCGACAACTGGGACGCGGGCGTCCGCTATCTGCAGTCGAACGGCAACAACAGCTACGACAATGCGTACGGCGAGCCGACCGATCTGAACAATCTGTACACGAAAGTGCGTCAGTTGTCCGCCTTCGCTAACGGCAAGCTAACCGACCGGTGGACCACGCACTTCATCGTTGCGCAAGGCGACGACCGCAGCGTGTCGAACACCAACGGTCTTTATAACGGCCGCTTCGACACCGACAATCGACAGTACACCTGGCAGAACGATTTCGCGCTGGCCGCGCAGCAGAAACTGCAGGTCGGCTACGAGCATCTGGACCAGAGTCTCGACTCCGATACGTTTGCCGCGCCCACTCGTCATGTCGACTCGGGCTTCGCCGGTTATACGGCACGCTTCGGGCGCAACCAGATACAGGCTAACCTGCGGCGCGACCAGTACTCCGATTTCGGCGGAGCGAACAGTTACTATCTCGGCTATGGCTTCGACATCACGTCGCGCTGGAAGCTAAGCGCAAGCTATTCCAGTTCGTTTCGCGCGCCTAGCTTCGACGATCTGTACTATCCGCTGAGCGGTAATCCGTCCATTCAGCCGGAGCGCAGTCATTCGATCGAAGCAGCGTTGCAATACGCGTCGAATGCGCTCGGTGTGATGCGTTTGAGTGCTTTCCAGACGCGTTATTCGAATCTGATCGACTATGAACAGGTGACGCCGGGGATCTATCTGGCCGAAAACGTGGGCCATGCAAAAGTGCAAGGACTCGAAGGATCGTGGAGCGGACATGTAGGCAAGACCGATGTGCGCGCGTCGGTGACGCTGCAAAACCCGGTCGACCTCGACAACGATACCGACCTCGTGCGGCGAGCGCGGCGTTTCGCGTCGCTGACGGTGAATCGCAGTATCGCAGGATGGCGCGTGGGCGGTGAGTGGATCGTGAGCGGTCCGCGCGAAGACAGCAGCGGCAAGCTCGGCGGCTACGGTGTCGTCAACCTGGCTGCGCGCTACAACGTCACGAAGGCATGGTACGTGGCCGCGCAAATCCAGAATGTGTTCAACAAGGACTATGAAACGGCCTACTCGTATAACTCGCCGCGGCGCGGTGCCTATGTCACGGTCGGCTGGCAGCAGCAGTGATGCCAGCGCCGTGCTGGGAACGCGCCGATGAGCCGTCATGAAGGTTCGATGCCCGCCACGCTTCACGCGATGACTGCGAAGCGCGCCGCCGCGATCTGGCTCGTGCTTGCTGTCGCCGCGCTTGCCGTACTGATGGCGTCGCTCGCATTGGGCAGTGTGTCGCTCGCGCCCGCGCGCGTGATCGAGGCGCTTTCGCCGCTGCATGCGGGCGCGTCTGATGCGAACTCCGCCGATCTCGCCGGCGAGATCGTGCGCACGCTGCGTTTGCCTCGCGCGCTGGCCGGTTTTGCTTGCGGCGCATTGCTCGCATTGGCTGGCGCGCTGCTGCAGGTGTTGTTGCGCAATCCGCTCGCTGAGCCCTATGTATTAGGCGTATCGGGCGGCGCCGCAACTTTCGCGCTCGTCGCAATGATCGCTGGTTGCGCGTGGTGGCTCGTCGATGCGTCGGCATTCGCGGGCGCATTCGTGTCCATTCTCCTCGTGCTCGGCCTTGCACGTCGCGAGTTGTGGCGCGGCGAACCGCAGGACACGTCGCCGCGCCTGCTTCTGACTGGCGCCGTTATCGCGGCAGGCTGGGGCGCGCTCATTACCTTGCTGCTCAATCTTGCGCCGGACAATCGTTTGCGCGGCATGTTGTTCTGGCTGACCGGCGACCTCAATGGCAATGCGCTGCCGTGGACCGCACTCGTCGCGCTGGTCGTCGTGCTGATTGCCATCGTGCCCGTTGCGCCGCGCCTGAATGTACTGTTGCGAGGCGACGCTGCCGCGCAGGCGTTGGGCGTTGCGGTCATGCCGTTGCGGCTGCGCGTGTATCTTGCGGCCTCGCTCGCCGCCGCAGCGGCTGTGACGACGGCGGGCACCATCGGCTTTGTCGGGCTCGTGGTGCCGCATATGTTACGGCTCGCGTTCGGCAACGACCAACGTATGCTGCTGCCCGCCGCGGCTCTCGGCGGCGGGGTGGCGGTAATGGGCGCCGATCTGATCGCGCGCCTTGTAATCGCGCCGGCGCAACTGCCGGTCGGCGTGATCACGTCGATCATCGGCGTGCCGGTGTTTCTCTGGATGCTGCTGCGCGCCCGCCGATGATGCCCGCTAACAACCTCGCGCAGCCCACGCTCCGCGCACAACGCGTGAGCTTGCGTGCGGGCGCGCGCACGTTGCTCGACGCGTTCACACATACGTTTTATCCGGGCGAGATCTGGTGCGTGGCCGGTCCGAACGGTGCCGGCAAGACGACACTCTTATCCACGCTCGCGGGTTTGCGTGAACCCTCGGCTGGCCACGTGGAACTCGACGGTGTGCGTATGTCCGCCTGGCACACGCGGCAACTCGCGCAGCGCCGCGCGTTAATGCCGCAAAGCGCGCCCGACGCATTCAGCGCGAGCGTGCTCGACATCGTGATGCTGAACCGCTTTCCGCATTTGACCGGCTGGGGTTGGGAGGGCGAGGGTGACCGCGAGGCCGCGCGTGCCGCGCTGGACTTGCTGGGGCTCACCGCATTAGCCGCACGAGACGTGCTGTCGCTTTCCGGCGGCGAACGTCAGCGCGTGGCGCTCGCAGCGGTGCTGTGTCAGCAAGCGCCGCTCCTTCTGCTCGACGAACCTTTATCGCATCTGGACTTGCATCATCAGATCGAGTGCCTGGAAGCGCTCAGCGAATGGACGCGTGAGTCGACGCGGACCCTGCTGTTTTCCTGTCACGACCTGAACCTCGCGCGCCGGTTCGCGACGCACGCGCTGCTGCTCGACGGTGCGGGCGCCGCCTACGCGGGGCGTGTGCACGAGGTACTGACGCCCGCGTTGACGAGCCGCGTATTCGGCTATCCGTTGATCCTGATTCGCGACGGCGAGCACGAGGCGCTCATTCCTGCGCCGCGCTCGCGTCACGAATCCGCTTCGAACCATGACGCGTCGTCAAGCTAACGCTCAGAACTAAACATCTTTTATCTTCACGAAACTCATGACCTCTTCGCCAGGCTTGTCCGGATTGCCCCAGGTAGAACCGCTCGAACAGACGTTAGGCAGCGAGCTTCAGCGCGTCATCGACACGAAGACGAAGCCGCCCGGCAGTCTCGGCCGGCTCGAAACGCTCGCGCGTCAGATGGGCCTGATTCAGCGCACTACGCATCCGGCTGTCCAGCGCCCCGCGCTGATCGTGTTCGCCGGCGACCACGGCATTGCCGCCGAAGGCGTCAGCCCCTATCCGCAAGCGGTGACCGCGCAGATGGTCGCGAATTTTCTCGCGGGCGGCGCGGCAGTCAATGCATTGAGCCGCGTCGCGGGCATCGAGCTCGAAGTGGTCAATGCGGGGATCGCGACGCCGTTGCCGCACACCGATGGCCTTGTCGACATTCCAGTCGGCGCGGGCACGCGCAACTTTGCGCACGAACCTGCGATGACGCACGAGCAGGCGCTCACTGCGATGCAAGCCGGCGCGGCGCGCGTGCGGCATCACGCTGCACTCGGCAGCAACGTGATCGGCTTCGGCGAAATGGGTATCGCCAACACATCGGCGGCGGCGTGCCTGATGAGCCGCATCTGCGGCGTGCCGATCGACGAATGCGTGGGGCGCGGCACCGGTCTGGACGACGCCGGGCTCGCAAAGAAGCGCAGCGTGCTTGCGGCGGCGCTTGCGCATCACGACGCATCCACGGCTCCTCTCGATGTGCTCGCAACCTTCGGCGGCTTCGAAATCGCGATGATGGCCGGCGCCTATCTTGCCGCCGCGCAAGCGCGCATGACGATTCTGGTCGACGGCTTCATCGCCAGTTCAGCGCTGTTGATTGCGGACGCAATTGCACCCGACGTGCGTGAATATTGCGTGTTCGCGCACGCGTCGAACGAGGCGGGACATCGGCGCATGCTCGACTATTTCGGCGCACAGCCGCTGTTGTCGCTCGACATGCGGCTCGGCGAAGGCACCGGTGCGGCGCTCGCGGTGCCGCTGCTGCGCGCGGCCTGCGCGTTCATCAACGAGATGGCGAGCTTCGAATCGGCCGGTGTAGCGAACCGCGAAACGTGAACCGCGCCGCACTTCGCTTTTCAGTCAACGAGCACGCATGCCATATATGAAACCGCTGGCCGAATTGCGCTACTTTTTCACGGCGCTGGGTTACTTCACACGTGTACCCGTGCCGCGCTGGGTCGGCTATGAACCGCACTATCTGAACGCGGCGGCGCGCTATTTTCCGCTCGTCGGCGTGCTGGTCGGCGGCATCAGCGCGCTTGTCTATCTCGCGGCGCTGCGTGTCTTTCCGGCGGGCGTTGCGGTGTTGTTGTCGATGGCGTCGTCGCTATTGATAACGGGCGCGTTCCACGAGGACGGCCTCGCCGATTGCGTCGATGCGTTCGGTGGCGCCTATACGCGAGACGATGCGTTACGCATCATGCACGATTCGCGCATTGGCGCTTTTGGTGCGATTGCGCTTGTCGTCGCGCTTGTTCTCAAGTGGCAGACGCTCGCTTCGTTGCCGCCGCTGCGGGCCGCAAGTCTGATGGTTGCGGCTCATGCGGCGAGCCGCGCCTGTGCGATCAGCTATCTCTGCACGCTCGACTATGTGCGCGCCGAGGGCAAAGCGAAGCCGGTCGCGCAGCGCCTGAGCGGCACAGCACTGTTATGCGCCGCCGCATTCGGATTGCCGTGGCTGTTGTGGCCGGACGGACCTCGCGGATGGCTCGCGGCCGACTGGCGGTTCGCGGGCTCGGCGCTCGCGATGCTGGTCGCGTTGCGGTTCACAATGGGCCGCTATTTCGTGAAGCGCATCGGCGGCTACACCGGCGATTGTCTCGGCTTTGCGCAACAGATCTTTGAACTGGGCATCTATCTCCTAGGGCTCGCATGGATATCGTCATGATTCGCCATCCCGCCGTCGCACTCGACGCGGGCGTTTGCTATGGCCACAGCGATGTGGCGCTTGCCGAGGCGGCCGACGTGTCGTCCGCGGCACTTGCTTTAAGACTCGCAAGCTTGCAGGTGCCGGCGCCACGCGTCGTGATGTCGAGCCCGCTGACGCGCTGCTCGGCGCTCGCCGTCGAACTGGCGAACGACTTCGGCTGCGTGCTCAGCCATGACGATCGCCTGAAGGAAATGGATTTCGGCGATTGGGAAGAGCAGCGCTGGGACGCGATCGATCGCGAACTGCTCGACGACTGGGCGTCCAACTTCGAACATGCACGCGCGCATGGCGGCGAGAGCGTCGCGCAGTTCGTCATGCGGGTGCGCGCATGGTTCGACGCGTACGCGCAGACGCGCGAGTTGTCGCCGGCGTATGTGGTCACGCATGCGGGCGTGATGCGCGCGATTGCGTCGTTGGCGCTCGACGTGCCGCTCGAACGTTGCTTGCGATGGTCGCTGGAGACCGCCAACATCGTCTGGCTGCGCCGCGGCGACGAGAGTCAACAGTGGTCGCTCGTGAAGTGGAACGCCTGAGCCTGAAGGCGCATCAGGCTCGGGCGTTAATGCACGTTAAGCCCGTTATTGCGCGTTTTGCCTGATGCGCGAGCGAGCGAGATCCAGGGCCTCGCACATCTGCTTCGCCCCTAGCGCGATGCGCGGCGCGGGGCGGTTGATGAGGTCGCCGTCGATCGAGAACAGATTGTTATTCGCCACCGCCGACAGACGCGGCCAAGCGCGCCACGCGCCGAGTTGAGGCAAGGCCGTGTCGGGCTTCGTCGCACCGGGCGCTGCCGTGACGATTGCCTGCGGATTCGCCGCGAGCACGGCTTCGGTCGAAACGGTGGGCACGAGCGGTTGCAGTTTCGCGAACACGTTGCGCCCGCCGCATAGCTCGATTACGTCGCTGACCATATGCTCGCCGTTGAGCGTCATCAACGGTTGATCCCACACCTGATAAAACACGCTGACGGCTGGCCGGTCGGCGTACTGCGCGCGCAGGCGCGCAATGTCCCGACGATATGCGGCGGCGGCTGCATCCGCGGTAGACGAGGTGCCGAGCAATTCGCCGAGCTTCGTCAGCGAGACGGCGACATCGTCGAGATGATGCGGCTCGCTGAAGAACAGCGGTATGTGCAATTCGCGCAGACGATCCAGCTGGCGCTGTGCGTTACCGTGCCGCCACACGACGATAAGGTCGGGCTTCAACGCGACGATGCGTTCGAGATCGAGCGACTTGTTGTCACCCACGCGCGGCAGTTGCTGCGCCTGTGGCGGATAGTCGCTGTACGACACGGCACCTACTATCTTCGCGCCGCCGCCAGCCGCGTAGAGCAGTTCGGTGACATGCGGCGCGAGGCTGATCACGCGTTGCGCGGGTGCGGGCAGCGTGAGCACGGCGCCCGTGTCGTCGGTCACGGCGATGCCCGCTTGCGCGCGCAACGCGATGGCGAGCAGCATGACGGCGAGAGCGGGGTGGAGCGATCGTGCAGACAAATTCATTGGGTCGAACGTCGAGTTTTACGTTGGGTGGATCGATGCGCTGCCCTGCATTGCAATGCGACGTGGGCAGTTTGCGCTCGTCAACGGATCAGGCCGGTCGCGTTGCGTCGATCGTCTCGACTGCCGCCCGCAAGGTGTGGGCAAGGCGCGCCCATTCGTCTTCGCTCGCGGGCAAACCGAAACGCACGCTGCCTGACGATGTGAAAAGTCGCGTCCACACGCCGCGCGTGGCCAATGCCTCGTGCAGGGCTGCGGCACGTGGATCGTCGGTCCAGGCGAAGAGCGGCGTGCTGCGGGTACGAATGCCATGACCTTGCAACAGATCGACGAGGCGCGCGCTGTCCGCTTCGAGCCGTGTGCGCATCTGCTGTTGCCAGGCGTGGTCCAACAGCGCCGCCTTCACGGCATGACGCGCGGGACCGCTGACGGTCCACGCGCCGAGCACGCGGCGCAAACTGTCGAGCACCGCGGGCGCGGCAAGCACGAAACCGGCGCGCACGCCCGCAAGTCCAAAGAACTTCCCCGGCGAACGCAACACGATCAGACCGTCGCGATCCGTAAAGGCCGCTAGCGAAGCGTCGGGCATCGTATCCGCGAAGGCTTCGTCGACGAGCAGCGTGCCGCCGCGCGCGCTCAATTGCGCGTGCCAGGCGAGCAGCTTCGAAGCGCTCAGATGCCCGGCGGTCGGATTATTCGGATTCACGGCCGCCACATGCGTGAGCGAATCGGGCAGTACATCCCACGAAACATCGAGCGGCATCACGCGATGTCCGCCCCGCTCGAATGCAGGCGCATATTCGCTGTAGGTGAGCGGCGCGACGCCGGCTACCGCGCGCGGCAGCAACGCCGGCAACGCGCGAATTGCCGCCTGGCTGCCCGCTACCGGCAACACATGCGCCGCGTCCGGCGCGCCATAGTAGCGCGCGGCGCACTCGGCGAGGTCGTCGCCTTCATCGGGCAGGCGGCGCCAGGCGTCGGCGGGAACGGGCGGCACCGGATAGCCGTGCGGATTGATTCCCGTCGACAGATCGAGCCACTCCGGGTACGGAATGCGATAGCGCTCAGCCGCTTCGTGCAGATTGCCGCCGTGCTCGATCGTTGCACCGGGTGACGCGCACGCGGCCGGCGCTTCACCAGCGTGCCCAAGCTCGTCGATATGTTGAAGTGAGCGCCGCTCGTCCATTCGTTCAGACATGCAAGGGCACGCTCAGCAAGGCCAGCACGATCAGCACCGCGAGCCACAAAATCACCGTACGCTCGACCAGCATGAGCGCGGCCGTAATGTGAGCGGCCTTCGCGGGATGCCCGAAGCCGAGCGTGGGCCGATGTTCGAGCGCGCCGTTATAGACCGCGGGACCGCCGATCAGCACGTTCAGACTGCCGGCGCCCGAGGCCATGACCGGCCCCGCGTTCGGACTGTCCCAACGCGGCGCCTGTTCGCGCCAGCAACGCCACGCGGTGCGCGTGTCGCCGAGCAGCGCATAGCTCGCGGCGGTGAGGCGTGCGGGAATCCAGTTGAGCACGTCGTCCAGTCGAGCGGCGGCCCACCCGAAGCGCAGATAGCGCGGGGTGCGGTAACCCCACATCGCGTCGAGGGTGTTGGCGAGGCGAAATCCGAGCGCGCCCGGACCGCCCGCGATCGCGAACCAGAAGAGCGCGCCGAAGATCGCGTCATTGCCGTTTTCGAGTGCGGATTCGACGGCGGCGCGGGAAAGTGCGGCTTCGTCGGCATTGGCCGTTTCGCGCGAGACGATCCGCGCTGTCAGCAGGCGTGCTTCCGCGAGATCGCGATGCGCGAGCGCCCGCGCGATGGGCTCGATATGGTCGTGCAGGCTGCGGGCCCCGAGCGCGAACCACAGCAAGGCAACGTGCACTGCGCAGGCGGCGAAAAACGGCAGCACGGCGACGAGCCACCACGCCACCAGCACCGGCGGCAGCACGGCAAGCGACCATGCGAGCAGCCCCTTGAGCCGCAAGCGCCGTCCGCGGTTGTAATGCGCTTCGAAACGCGCCGCCCATTTGCCGAAAGCCACCAGCGGATGCGCGCCGCGCGGTTCGCCGAACCAGCGGTCGACGGCCACGCCCGCGGTCGCGAGTGTCACGACAAGAGGAAGCGAAAGCATCACGCGCCGCCCGCAGTTTTGAGCGCGAGCGGCAGGCCCGCGACCATCATGGTGGCCTGCGTGGACAGGGCTGCGACGCGCTGATTCAGGCGCCCGAGTTCGTCGACGTAAAGGCGCGTTGCCGCGCCGAGCGGCACCACGCCGAGGCCGATTTCGTTGCTGACCGCGATGATCTTGCCGCGAGCGCCGGCAAGCGCGGCTTCCAGTTCTTCGATGCGGGCTTGATATTGATCGGGCGGTAGGCCTTCGCCATCGGCGGGACATAGTAGGTTCGCGAGCCATAGTGTCAGGCAGTCGATCAGCGTGCAATGCCCCGGCGCGTCGGCTTGCCTGATGGCGGCGGCGAGATCGACGTCTGCTTCGAGCAAATGCCACTGTGCGGGGCGCCGCGCACGATGATGCGCGATGCGCGCGGTGAATTCGGCGTCGCCGGTCATGCGTGCCGTGGCAATGTAGGTCACGGGCAGCGCGCTTTGGGCGGCAAGCTGCTCGGCGTGCACGCTCTTGCCTGAGCGCGCGCCGCCGAGAACGAAGGTGAGGTCGCGGGAAATCATCGCGTGATTGTACCGGCGTGCAGCGCGGGCCGGCGCGATGGGATAATGCCGCTTCAATCGTCCTTTCCTTCGCCGAGTCCGACATTTCAGTGACCATTCATTCGATCTCGCATGACGCCGTACCCGTGCCGCGCGGCACGCTGATGATCCAGGGCACCACGTCCGATGCGGGCAAGAGTACGTTGGTCGCCGGTTTATGCCGGCTCGCGCGGCGCGCCGGTGTCCGGGTCGCGCCGTTCAAGCCGCAGAACATGGCGCTCAACAGCGCAGTGACCGTCGACGGCGGCGAGATCGGGCGCGCTCAGGCGTTGCAGGCGGTGGCCGCCGGCATCGCCGCGCATACCGATCTGAACCCCGTGCTGCTCAAGCCCACGAGCGATCGCGGCGCGCAGGTGATCATCCACGGCAAGGCGCGCATGAATCTCGACGCCCGCGCGTATCACGAGTACAAACCCGTCGCTTTCGAAGCGGTGCTTGCGTCCTACGCGCGGCTGCAAGCGGCGTATGACACGATTTTCGTGGAAGGCGCGGGCAGCCCGGCCGAGATCAATCTGCGCGAGCGGGATATCGCCAACATGGGTTTTGCCGAAGCCGTCGACTGTCCGGTCGTGCTGGTGGCGGACATCGACCGGGGCGGCGTTTTCGCGCATCTGACAGGAACGCTTGCGTGCCTGTCAGCGAGCGAGCAGGCGCGTGTGCGGGGTTTCATCATCAACCGCTTTCGAGGCGATATCGGACTGCTGAAGCCGGGTCTCGACTGGCTCGAGGCAAAGACCGGCAAGCCGGTGCTGGGTGTCGTCCCGTATCTGCACGGCCTCACGCTCGACGCCGAGGACATGCTGCCGCCCGAACTGCGTGCGGCGCAGCGCGGCGACGCCGCGCGCACGTTGCGTGTGGTCGTGCCGGTGCTGCCGCACATCAGCAACCACACGGATTTCGACGCACTGCGCGCGCATCCACAGGTCGATTTTCATTACGTGCGAAGCGGCACGCCGCCGCCGCCCGCGGACCTCGTCATCCTGCCGGGTTCGAAGAACGTGCGCGGCGATCTGGCGTTTCTGCGTGCGCAGGGCTGGGACGCGGTGCTGCAACGGCACTTGCGCTACGGCGGTCGCGTGATCGGCATATGCGGCGGGATGCAGTTGCTCGGGCGCGAGGTTGCCGATCCGCACGGCGTGGAGGGCGCGCCGGGAACGTCGGCGGGCCTTGGCTGGCTCGACTACTCGACAGTGCTGACGCGCGAAAAGACGTTGAAGAACGTGACCGGCCGCCTCGCGTTGCCGGGCTCGCCGGAGGTGGGCGGTTACGAGATTCATATGGGCGAGACGCAAGGACCGGCGCTGGAATCGCCGGCGCTGCGCCTGGGGCTGCCGGGCGAAGCGCGTCCCGACGGTGCGATTTCCGCGGATGGCCAGATCCTCGCGACATACGTGCACGGCCTCTTCGACACACCGGCTGCGTGCGCCGCGCTGTTGGCCTGGGCGGGACTGAGCGACGCAGACGCAATCGACTACCCCGCGTTGCGCGAAGCGTCGCTGGACCGGCTCGCCGACACGCTGGCTGAACACCTGGATCTGGCGAGCTTGATGGCTGCGGTGGCTTGACGGCGGACTCGCCCGCGTCGCGATCGCGTTCTGCGAAGAACTATCGTGGCGAAGCGGACTTCGCGTCGCGCTGTTGGCGATGTCCCGCGGTCCTATCAATACAGCACGATCTGCGTGCAGCGGAACAGGGCGATCGTCTTGCCGTCGGGACCGGTGACGGTCGCATCCCAAACCTGCGTGCTGCGGCCAAGGTGCACGCCCTTCGCCACCGCGCGGATCGTGCCTTCAGTCGCCGTGCCGAGAAAGTTGCTTTTCAGCTCGACTGTCGTGAAATTGCGTGCCGTTTCCGGCAGGTGAGCAAGACACGCATAGCCGCAAGCGGTGTCCGCGAGACCGATTACCGTCGCTGCGTGAAGAAAGCCGTTCGGCGCGAGCAGTTCTTCCCGCACGGTCAATTCCGCAGTCAGCGCGCCCTCGTCCAGCGACAGCACATGCACGCCCAGCAAGCCTGGCAGCTTGCCCTTCTGGCGTTCGTGCAGTCGTTCCACGGTGTATTCCGGCCGGAGTTTGCTCATTGGATTAGCTTCCTGGAAAGGTTAAATCGGCGATGCAAGGCGACCGATTAGCCGTTCGGGGGCTTCGGCCTCGCTGCATTTGTCGATATTATCAACGGCTGGATCGGCGCACGGACTCGAATCGGTGCAAGTCGGGGCGCCGACATGACAACAGGTACAAACCAAAAGCAGAAGGTTCAGGGCAGAATGCGGCGGACCGGCCGGCGTCGTCCTGGCTTCATTCCGGGAGTATTCATGACGGTAATCGTGGTGGCGAATCCGAAGGGCGGCGTGGGCAAAAGCACGCTGTCGACCAATCTGGCCGGCTATTTCGCCGCAACCGGCGAGTGGGTGGCGCTCGCCGATCTCGACAAGCAGCAGTCCGCGCATGCGTGGCTGTCGTTGCGGCCGGACACGCTGCCGGCTATCGAAACATGGGAAGTCAACCCCGAGACGCCTGCCAAACCGCCAAAGGGCCTGGAGCACGCCATCATCGACACCCCGGCGGGTTTGCACGGCAATCGCATGAATATCGCGCTGGATCTGGCCGACAAGGTGATCGTGCCGCTGCAGCCGTCGATGTTCGATATTCTGGCTACGCAGGAATTTCTGGAGCGGCTCGCGAAGGAAAAAGCGGTCCGGAAAGGTGCGATCGAGATTGGCGTGGTGGGGATGCGCGTCGATTCGCGCACGCGTTCGGCCGAGCAGTTGCACCGTTTCGTCGAGGGGCTGAAGCTGCCGGTGCTCGGTTACCTGCGCGACACGCAGAACTACGTGCAGCTGGCGGCGCACGGCCTCACTTTGTGGGACGTCGCCAAAAGCCGCGTGGAAAAGGATCTGGAGCAGTGGCAGCCGATCATCGAGTGGACGAATGGCGCCGGTAAGAAGGGGTGAGGGCGGGGTGTTGGTGAGGTTTGCGCCGGCTTTGCAACGTTAGAGCTGACGTGAGCGGACCCGAACTGCCCTGAGCACGGGAGCCAGCCGTGGCGATCAGGCGGAATTCCGCGCCATCAGCGCCCCCACCGCGAGGCAGCATGGTCGCCCGCTTCGATAGGGCGTGGCGGCGAGCCCGGGGGCGGCAACCCCCCAGCCAAGGTGAGCCCCCGTTACAAAAAACTCAGGCGAGCGCGTCGCTCAATTCCAGGCCTGCGTTGGCACGTGATCGCGGCTGCCCTTGATCTTGTTGTTCTCGTCGACGAACACGAGGTCGGGCTTCCAGCCTGCCTTCAACTCCGCTTCGTCGACCACCGCGAAGGCCGCGATGATCACCAGGTCGCCCAGTTGCGCGCGCCGCGCGGCCGAGCCGTTCAACGAAATCATGCCGCTGCCGCGCTCGCCCTTGATCGCATAGGTCGAGAAGCGCTCACCATTGTTGATGTTCCAGATGTCGATCCGTTCGTTTTCGACGATGTTCGCCGCTTCGAGCAGGTCTTCGTCGATCGCGCACGAACCTTCGTAGTGCAGTTCGCAGTGCGTGACCGCGACGCGGTGAATCTTCGACTTCAGCATGTTGCGTTGCATAGTGTTCCAGACGGCTTCAGATTTCGAGGTTGTCGATAAGACGGGTCGCACCGAGCTTGGCGGCGGCCAGCACGACGAGCTCCGCGTTCGCGTCTTGCGGACCCGGCGGCAGCAGATTCGAGCGCTTGCGCACTGCGATGTAGTCAGGCTGCCAGCCGCGGGCGGTCAGCGACGCCATCGCCGCGCGCTCCAGCGCCGTGAAGTCGCGCTCGCCTGCGAGCACCGCGTCGCGCACGCGATTGAGCTCGGCGGCCAGCATCGGCGCCTCGGTGCGCTCGTCCGGCTGCAAATAGCGGTTGCGCGAGCTGAGCGCAAGACCGTCGGTATCGCGCACCGTCTCAGCCGCGATGATGTCGGTCGGCACCGCGAATTGCTGGCACATGCGGCGCACGATCATCAACTGCTGGTAGTCCTTCTTGCCGAACACCGCCACGCGCGGCTGCACGCACGACATCAGTTTCATCACGACGGTGCACACGCCCTGGAAAAAGCCCGGCCGGAATTCGCCTTCGAGAATGTCGCCCAGATCGTGCGGCGGGTGTACCCGGTATTCCTGCGGCTCGGGATAGAGGTCGCGTTCTGTCGGCGCGAAAAGCACGTAGACGTTTTCTTTCTGCAGCTTTTCGATGTCCGCTTCCATCGTGCGCGGATATTTGTCGAAATCCTCGTTCGGCCCGAACTGCAGACGATTGACGAAGATGCTCGCCACCACCGGATCGCCGTGCTGGCGCGCGAGGCGCATCAGCGACAGATGGCCCTCGTGCAGATTGCCCATGGTCGGCACAAAGGCAGTGCGATTCTGGCCGCGCAACTGGTCGCGCAATTCATGGATCGAGCTGATGACTTTCATGATCGGACAGGGATTCCTCGCGCGGCGCGAGACTGGGTTGACGCAAAGGCCTCAGGCGATTGCGCGGCCCGCCGCCTCACTGGTAATGACAGGTTCGGAGCGCGGGATTGTAGTGGATTTGGCCGCCGGACGCACCGAAACGAGGCCTGATCGGCCGTTTTTTGGAGCATGAAGCCCGGCCCGCTGCGCCGCAACCGGTTTTCGCTTCAGGCCGGCAAATAGGCGAGGCGCACGTAGATAGGTGCGAACGGCTCGGCCTGAGTAATTTCGACGAGGGATTCGCGGCACAACTCGAGCATTGCGATGAAGTTGACCACCACGACCGGCACACCCTTGCTGGTATCGAACAGGTCGGAAAATTCGACGAAGCGCGCGTTCTGCAGTTGCCGCAGGATCGAACTCATATGCTCGCGCACAGACAGTTCTTCACGCGAAATCTTGTGATGCTGGACGAGCTTCGCGCGCTTGATCACGTCGGCCCAGGCGGCGCGCAGGTCCTCGCTGTTCACGTCGGGAAAACGCGGCGTGATGCTTTGCTCGATATAGACCTCGGCGCGCAGGAAGTCGCGCCCGAGTTGCGGCAACTGGTCGATGCGCTGCGCGGCGAGCTTCATCTGCTCGTATTCGAGCAGGCGCCGCACCAGTTCCGCGCGCGGGTCTTCGGCTTCCTCGCCGCTGTCGGCTTTCTTGACGGGCAGCAGCATGCGCGACTTGATCTCGATCAGCATGGCGGCCATCAGCAGATATTCGGACGCGAGTTCGAGATTGGTCTGGCGCAACTGGTCGACATAGCCGAGGTATTGCACCGTGACATCCGCCATCGGAATGTCGAGTACGTTGAAGTTCTGCTTGCGGATCAGGTACAGCAACAGATCCAGCGGGCCCTCGAACGTTTCGAGGAACACTTCGAGCGCGTCCGGCGGGATATACAGGTCGGTCGGCAGCTTGAAGAGCGGCTCGCCGTATAGGCGTGCGAAAGCAATGCCGTCGACGGTGTCGGGCGTCGAATCGGTGGCGGGCGTGGCAAGCGCGGCGTCGGACGGAGCCGGCGGCGCGCCGTGTGCCTCGTCGGCGGGATTCATTGGTTGCGGGGAGCCGCTCAGAAGTTCTGGTAGTACGAGTAAGGCGTCTGTTCGACGCGCGAAGCTTTCTGCTCGGCGCGCTCTTCCAGGTCGATCGGCTGCTTGTCCCACAGCAAGGCCCGGCCGCGACGTTGCTCGGCTTCCAGGTTGGGCTTCTGCTGCTTGAGCTGGTTCAGGAACTGGGTGATGTCCGATTGATACATGGCTCGACGTCCGTGGTTGGGGCGTGGTTGGGCAAATGGCGGCTTTGCCGCGGTGGTCTTCGCACGGCTGCCGCTGCTATTCCGCAATTTTAGCGCATGCGCCGCGCGCGGTCGAAAAAGCGAGCCGGCGGCTGACGCATCGTCTGCGAAATTGCGTCCGGCGCGGACAGCCGGAACCCGCGCGCCGCGCAGCGCGTCAAAGGCGGGCGCGTGCGCCTCGTGCCATGCGCCGCGCGGGCGTTGGCGGGCGCGTTTAGAGATAGCGCGGCGCCGCCGATGTGGTCAAATAGCGAGCTTCGGCGGCACTGCGCCCGAACGACAAAATTCATCAACCATGGCCGGAGGTCCTGTTTGGCGGGGTGTGCGATCCAACAGCCGCGCGGGCGGCGCAGCAAAGCCGGCGGGGGCCGCGGCGTTTCTACGTCAATGCGTACGCCAATGCGGCGCTGGCTGCGCGCGTGGCTCGCCCTCGGCATCCTGATGCTGACGCTGGCTGGCGGTCCCGCATACGCGGCGCGCGCGGCGGCGAGCTACAAGGTCGATGTCGAAGCATCGCCGCGCTCACTGCGCAAGCTGCTGGAAGAACACCTGGACATTGCGCGGTTCGCGAAGCGTCCCGACATCAGCGACGATCAGTTCGAGTTTCTGATCACGGCCACGCCCCAGCAGGTGCGCGATCTGGCCGCCACGCAAGGCTACTTCACACCGATCGTGCGCACGGACGTGCGTACTGTCGAGAAAACCAGGCATGTGACCGTCAACGTCGATCCCGGCCCGCAAACGGTCATTACCTCTATTTCCCTGTCGTTCCGCGGCCCGGTGCTGACCGAGGACCCGGCGCAGGAAAACGCCGCGCGCTTTGCATTTTCGCTGCACGAGGGCGACCCGTTTTCGCAGGCGGGCTGGGACGACGCGAAGAACGCGTCGCTGAAGGCGTTGCAGGCGCGCCGCTATCTGGGCGCGAAGATCTATCACGCCGAGGCGCGCGTCGATCCACGTACGCACGAGGCCACGCTGTCCGTCGCGTATGAAAGTGGACCTACCTTCACGATGGGCAAGCTGGACGTGTCGGGCACACGGCGCTATCCGGAACAGATCGTCGAGAATGTGAATCCGATTTCGGTGGGCGACGTCTATGACGTGCAGCGCATTACCGAATTGCAGCGGCAGTTGCAGAACACGCCGTATTACGCGAGCGTCGCGATCGACGTGGACAGCGATCCGGCAAAGCCGGTCGAAACGCCGCTGCATGTGAAGGTATCGGAGTATCCGTACAACAGCATTCGCGGCGGCGTCGGCTATTCGACCGACAACGGCGCGCTGGTGCAGGGCGCGTACTCGTATCTGAATACGTTCGGCAAGGCGTGGCCGTTCACCATCGACGGCCGGGTCGATCAGGTCCAGCAGTACGGCCAGGTTCAACTTGCCATGCCGCCGGGACATCGGGGGTGGACCAATAGTGTGCTGGCGTCCTACACGACCACGGACGTTTCCGACACACGTATCTACAGCATTCGCGGTGGTGTGCAGCGCACTCGCACTTCGCAGTTCATCGACTACACATATGCGATCCTGTTCTATCAGGACCGGCTCGACCAGAACGTGGGCGAGCCGACCACGAGCCGCGCGCTGGTGCCGTCGTGGTCGTGGACCCGGCGCAATACCGACGACCCGCTGTTCCCGCGCAAGGGCAACCTGATCCACGTCGAGGCCGGTTTCGCGGTAAAGGGTGTGCTCACCGACCAGACGTTCATCCGCGGCTACGCGCGTGGCCAGCAGTACCTGCCGATCGGCAAGGAAGACCTCATGGTGTTTCGCGCGGAGCTCGGCGGCGTATTCACGAGCGGCAGTTCGAGCGGCATTCCGGCTTCGCTGCTGTTTCGTGCGGGCGGTTCGAACTCGGTGCGCGGCTATTCCTACCAGAGCATTGGTAACAACGTTCAGGGTTCGGTATTACCGACTAAATATCTGGTGACGGCTTCGGCGGAATACCAGCACTGGTTCACGCACGACTGGGGTGCGGCGGCCTTCTTCGACGTCGGCACGGCGACCGACACCTGGGGCGAGAAAACTTTTTTCCCGGGCGTGGGCGTCGGCGCGCGCTGGCGCAGCCCGGTGGGCCCGGTCAATGTCGACGTGGCATACGGCATCCGCAACAGAAGTGTGCGGCCCTATCTGACGCTCGGTATCGCCTTCTGATGCGCACCTCCTTGTACACGAACCACGCATGACGACGGACGTTTCCGCCCAACCTCCCGTGCAGCCGCCCGGCAACCCGCCGCCGGGCGCTGAACCGCCCGGACCGCCGGAACCGCCACCGGCGAAGCGCCGCCGCGCCGGCCGCCTGCTGTTGAAAACGCTCGCCGCGTTGGTCGTGGTGCTGGTGTTGCTCGTCGCGTTGGCGCTGGGCCTGCTGTACGGCGCGCTCACCACCGAACGCGGCACCGCCTATGCATGGCAGGCGGCGGTCAAGTTGCTGGGCGGCAAGCTGAGCGGCACGCTGGAAAGCGGAGCGCTCGCGAACGGCGTGCGGCTGCGCGAAGTGCGCTGGCGCGCGCTGGACGGCAGCGGTACCGACATCCAGATCGACCGTGTGTCGGGCCGTTGGGCGCTCATGCGCGAGCCGTGGCGTTTCACGATCGACTATCTGCACGTAGGCACTGTGGACGCGCGCATCGGCGCCTCGTCGTCGAGCAGCAGCGAGCCGCTGAAGCTCCCGCAAGATCTCCGCTTGCCGATGCAGCTGGAAATCCGCGACGTGCAAGTGGACAATCTGTTGTTGCACCAGGGCACGTCGACAACGGAGTTTTCGCACTTCGCTTTCCATGGACGCAGCGACGGCCGTCACCACGAGGCCGCTGTCGAGCGGCTCGAGACGCCGTTCGGCGCGGTGACGGCGTCTGCAAAGCTCGACGGCGTGCGGCCGTTTCCACTGACCGGCGACGTGGGTTATTCGGGCAAGGTCAACGAAGAAGCCGTGCAGGTGGGCGGGCATCTGAGCGGCACGCTGGCCAATCTCGTCGCCGAGCTCGACGCGAGCGGGATGAAGCTCGCCGGCCACGCGCAAGTCGAGGCGACGCCGTTCGGCGAGGTGCCGCTCAAGCGCGCAACGTTGACGTTCGACCACGTCAATCCGCAGGCTTTTGCACCGGGCGCGCCGCTCGCCGATCTTGCGGTGAGGGCGGAGCTGCAGCCGGTGGGGCAGGAGGCGGGCGCGGTCGGGGCGAGCGCGGTTAGTGGGGCTAGCGGGGCCAGTGGAGCCAGTGGAGCCAGCGTAACGACTTCGCTGAACTCCGCACAAGGCGCAACCGCAGGACATTCCACGAGCGCCAGCCAGCCGCACACGGGCGGCAAGAGCGCCGCCGGTCTGGCAGTGGCGGGCCATATCTCGATTGTCAACGCACGTCCCGGCGCGATCGATCAACACCTGCTGCCGCTCATCGACGCCAACGCCGACGTGCGCCTCGACGCCAGCGCGCAGCGCATTTCGAATCTTGCCGTACGCCTCGTGAAGAGCGCCACGCTGACCGGCAGCGGCGCGCTCAGCGGCAAGCGCGGCCAGTTCGATCTGCAGGTCGCCGGTCTCGACCTGAACGCGCTTCAGGCGACGGTGCGGCCCACGCAGCTGTCCGGCCCGATCGCTATCAGGCTTAACGACGACATCCAGACCGTCACGCTCGATCTGGCGGATCCCAAAGCGGCGCTGCGCGCGCAGGGCAAACTGACCATGGACCCCGCGCGGCTCAGCTTCAACGACGTGCGTATCTCGTCGGGCAAAGGCCGCATCGATCTGTCCGGCGCCCTCAAGCACGACGCGAATTCCAGCTACAACCTGAAGGCGCAACTCACCGATTTCGATCCGTTGACGCTGGCCTCGCAAATGCCGTCCCGCGCGCCGGTCAACGGACCTGCCGTGCCGCAGAGCGAGGCGAAGGGCCGGCTGTCCGCGCAGGCCGCGGCGCAAGCCGGCAGCACGGCCGGCGCCAAAAGCGCAGCTCCGGCCGACAAGGCTGCGGCGGTCGTGAAGAACACCGGCAAGGCCGTCGTCAAGAAAGAGGTGATCGAGCGCAAGACACCCGCGCGGAAGCGCGCTGCGCCGCCAGCGCGCAAGATCGAGGCGAAAGTCAACGGCACGCTGACCGCGACCGGCATGCTCGCGCCCGTTTTCACCACCAAAGCCGAGTTCAAGCTGGGTCCAAGTGTCTACGACGGCCTGCCGCTGACCGGCGGCGGCGCGGTGCAACTTGCGGGCTCGCGGATTTTGCCGAGCCGCGCGAACCTTTCGGTGGCGGGCAACCAGGTCGATCTGCAAGGGAGCTTCGGCGCACGCGGCGACCGCTTGCGCTTTCATATCGACGCACCGGCGCTCGAGCGCCTCGGCTTCGGCCTCGCCGGGCTCGTCGCCGCCGACGGCGACCTCACCGGCTCGTTCGAGCATCCGAACGTGGTGCTGAACTACAAGGCCGACAGCGTCGTGTTGAGCAGCAACCGCATCGGCCATGCAGAAGGTCATGCCGAACTGCGCGACGGCGCGAACGGCGCGCTCGTCTTCACGACAGACGCGCGCAACGTGAGCGCTGGCGGCGTCGATCTCGCCACGCTCACCGCGCGTCTGACGGGCACGCGCGCCAGTCACTCGCTCGAAGCCGCAGCCACCGGCAAGCTGCAGGATCGCCCCCTGGATCTGACGCTGGCGGCCAACGGCAAGCTCACCGAGGCGCGCGACGGCACGCGCTGGGACGGCACGGTGACGCGTCTGCAGAACCGCGGCACGCCCGCGTTGAATCTCGAGTCGCCGCTTGCCGTGAGCGCCGGGCCGCGCCGCCTGACGCTCGGCGCGACACGGCTCACGCTCGAAGGCGCGGTGTTGAGCCTGAAGTCGTTCTCTTTCGACCACGGCAAGGCTCAGTCGGCGGGAAGCCTGACTGGCATTTCCGTGGCGCGGCTGCAGGACTTGCGGCGCGAGATCACCGGCACGCCGCCAGCCGTCAAGACCGATCTGATATTCGACGGCGACTGGGACTTCGCGCTCGGCACCACGGCGAGCGGCCATATCCAGTTGCGGCGCCGCAGCGGCGACGTCACGGTCGAGATCGGCCGCGGGCTGGCGTCGCTGGGTATTTCCGATATCGCCGCGCGCGCCGAGTTCAGCGGCGGCAATCGTCTGAACGCGACGGTGCATGCGCAGGCGAGCCGCATCGGCGTGATCGACGCCGACGCGCACACCACGCTGGTCGAGCGCGACGGCTTCCTGAGCGTCAACGAAGAGGGCGCGCTTACCGGCAATGTCAACGCCAATGTGCCGTCGCTGAAAACGACCGGCGGGCTGTTCGGGCCGAGCTATCTGCTCGACGGCCACCTTGCGTTGAAGCTCGCGCTTGGCGGCACCGTCGCCAAGCCTAACCTGACGGGTTCGCTGCTCGGTGACGGGCTTTCCGCCACGCTTGTCGACCAGGGCGTGCAGTTGAAGGACGGCGTCGTTCGGGTCGCGCTGTCGCACAACCTCGTCGACTTCGAGCAGGTCGAATTCCACGGCGCGAGCGGGACGTTGCGCGCAACCGGCCGGGTGCGTCTGGACGGAGCGGAGCCGGACCTGACTGCGAGCATCGTCGCGGACAAACTCGAACTCTTTGCGGCGCCGGATCGTAATCTGTCGCTGACGGGCAGCGCGAGCGTCGCCAACGCGGGCGCGCAGGGCGGCATGGCGATCAACGGCAAGTTTACCGTCGACCACGCGCTGTTCGACCTGCCGGAGCAATCCGCGCCCAAGCTCGGCGACGACGTGGTGGTCGTACGCCCGGACGGCACGGTGGCTGGTGAGCGGCCGCGACCGGTGCCGGGCAGCAATAAGCCGGTCGGTCCATTTGCTCCGCGTGCGAACATCGACATCAACCTGGGCAACAACTTCCGGTTTCGCGGACAAGGGGCCGACCTCGGCCTGACCGGCACTATCACGGCGATGAGCGCGCCGAACCTGCCGCTGCGCGCGGTCGGCAACGTGCGCGTGACGCAGGGCTCCACGTACACCGCGTTCGGCCGCAAGCTCAATATTGAGAACGGCTTCTTCACGTTCAACGGACCGGTCGCCAACCCCGGCATCAACATTCTGGCGATGCGCCGCAATCAGCAGGTGGAAGCGGGCGTCTCGGTCACGGGCACCGTGAACTTCCCGGTCGCGAAGCTCGTGTCAGAGCCGAACGTGCCCGATAACGAAAAGCTCTCGTGGCTGCTCTTTGGCCATGGCACGGATCAGGGCAACAACCTCGGCCAGCAGAGCACGATGACGACCGCGCTCGCGTTGCTCGGCAGTGCGAGCGGCAAGCGGATCGCGCAGACTTTCGGTCTCGACGAGTTTTCGATTGGCCGCAGCGAAGTCGGATTGACCGACCCGCAGGTCGTGATGGTGTCGAAGGCGATCAACGAATGGCTCGTGATCGGCTATGAGCAGGGGCTGCAGTCGGCAAGCAACGCGGTCAAGGCGACCGTCAACCTGACGCGCTACTGGTCCGTCGCGGCCTATGGCGGGACATTCGACGGGATCGAGCTGCTATACACGCGGCGCTACGACCGCATCAAGTGGTGATCTGCTTCTGGCCACTCTTGCTGTCTTGAGGAGCGCAATGCGCCGCGCATGAAAGTGCAGGCGAAAAAAAACGGCACGCCTTTTACAGCGTGCCGTTTTGCTTGTTGCAGCTAACCGTGTTGCGGGTGTGTGCGTACGTATGCGCTTGCGCGTTACTTCACACGCATGCCCGGCTTGGCGCCGCTGTGCGGCTCCAGCACGTAGAGGCCAGGTTCGGCTTTCTCGTCGGTCGCCGACGCCGCCAGCACCATGCCTTCCGACAGGCCAAACTTCATCTTGCGCGGCGCGAGGTTCGCGACCATCACCGTTAGCTTGCCGATGAGTTGCTCCGGCTGATACGCGGACTTGATGCCGGAAAATACGTTGCGCGTTTTCTCCTCGCCGACGTCCAGCGTGAGTTGCAACAGCTTGTCCGAACCTTCGACCGCCTTGCAATCGACGATCTTTGCGACACGCAGATCGATCTTCGCGAAGTCGTCGATGGAGATGACTTCGGGTGTGTCGTCCTTGTCCGCAGCGGCAGTCTTTGCGGCCTTCGACTTCGTCTTCGCGTCCGCAGCCGGCGCACCCGCTTCCGGCGTGGCTTGCAGCGAGTCGCGATTGGCTGCCAGCAAGGCTTCGATCTGCTTGGGGTCGACGCGCGTCATCAAATGCTTGTACGCGTTGATCGGACGCGCCGAACTGAGCGGTACATTCGCGTCGGCCCACACGAGCGGCTCGATGCCGAGGAACGCTTCAACCGCTTCCGCGAGCTTCGGCAGCACGGGCTTGAGCGCAAGCGACAGCAGGCGGAACGCCTCGATGCTCACGCTGCAGGTTTCGTGCAGCGCGACGGCATTGGCCGGGTCTTTCGCCTGGTCCCAAGGCTTCGCCGTGTCGACGTAGGCGTTCACCGCATCGGCCAGTTCCATGGTCTGGCGCAGCGCGCGGTTGTACTCGCGAGCTTCGTAGTTCGCGGCGATCTGCGGCACGGCGACGCGCAGCGACGCGAGCAGCGGGTGCTGCATCGCGCTGTCCTGCACGCGGCCGTCGAAGCGCTTGATCAGGAAGCCGGCGGCGCGGCTCGCAATGTTCACGTACTTGCCGACCAGATCGCTGTTCACGCGCGCCTGGAAGTCGTCGAGATTGAGGTCGAGGTCTTCCATCGTGCTGTTCAGCTTGGCCGCGAAGTAGTAGCGCAGCCATTCCGGGTTCAGGCCGGTGTCGATCACGCTTTGCGCGGTGATGAAGGTGCCGCGCGACTTCGACATTTTCGCGCCGTCCACCGTCAGGAAGCCGTGCGCGAACACGTTGGTCGGCGTGCGGTGGCCCGAAAATTCGAGCATGGCCGGCCAGAACAACGTGTGGAAATACAGAATGTCTTTGCCGATGAAGTGATACTGCTCGGCCTTCGAGCCCGGGCGAACCCACGCGTCGAAGTCCAGGCCGCGCTTCTGGGCGAGGTTCTTGAAGCTCGCGTAGTAGCCGACCGGCGCATCCAGCCACACGTAGAAGTATTTGCCCGGCGCGCCCGGAATTTCGAAGCCGAAATACGGCGCGTCGCGGGAAATATCCCAGTCGGCGAGCTTCGCTTCACCGGCGTCGCCCAGCCACTCGCGCATCTTGTTGGTCGCTTCCGGCTGGGCAAGGCCGCCCACCCACGCGCGCAGGAAATTCTCGCAGCGCGGATCGGACAGGCGGAAGAAGTAATGCGTCGATGTCTTGCGGATCGGCGTGGCGCCCGAGACCACCGAGTATGGATTGACGAGCTCGGTAGGCTGATAGGTCGAGCCGCACACTTCGCAGCTGTCGCCGTACTGGTCTTTCGCGCCGCACTTGGGGCATTCGCCCTTGATGAAGCGGTCCGGCAGGAACATTTCCTTGACCGGGTCGTACGCCTGTTCGATATCGCGGGCGTCGATCAAACCCGCTTCCTTCAGCGCGAGATACACGTTCTCACTCAGGACGCGGTTCTCTTCGGAATCGGTCGAGTAATAGTTGTCGAACGAGATCCCGAAGCTGTCGAAGTCGCGCTTGTGCTCCTGCCAGACGCGGTCGATCAGCTGCTTCGGCGTCACACCTTCCTTTTCCGCGCGCAGCATGACCGGCGTGCCGTGTGTGTCGTCGGCGCCCACGTAATAGACCTCGTGCCCGTGCATTCGCAGCGTGCGGACCCAGATGTCCGTCTGGATATATTCAACCAGATGGCCAATATGGATTTGCCCGTTCGCATAAGGAAGGGCCGACGTGACGAGAACCTGGCGGCGGGCCGACGGCGCGCCTGCAGTGAGATCGGTTGCGGGTGCTGACATAAGGATGGTGGGAGCCTGCGGTGGGACGAAAGGTCGATTCTAGCAGGGCAGGCGCCTGCGGGCGTGGCTCGCGCGGGCGCGCAGATGCCGCGCTGCCTCGGGCACTGCGAAAAGCGAGCGCCCAAAAAAAACCGGGGCGATTAACCCCGGAGCAACAACGACAAGAGGAGAATGGTGACGCGGCGGCTTCGCCAGCCACGTACCGTAAAGACAGACAGCGGAATTTCGGGAGAGTTCGAAATTTTTTCGTCCTCGCGAGAGATTTTCCGCACGGCGTTTTTACAGCCGGCTCAGCATCAGGCTGCCGGCCACCGGATAACTGAATCGGCAACGCCGGTCAGCCCGGTGCTGCGAATCTCCGGCCCCAATTCCCCTGCTCAATCGTGCGTTGCTGTTATTGCGTGGTGTGCTGAGCCGTGGCGCGCAGATAGATTTCCACGCGACGGTTTGCTGCACGGCCGGCTTCAGTGTTGTTGTCGGCGATCGGCTGGTTCTGGCCCATACCTTGTGCCGACAAACGCTGCGGCGCGACGCCGCGTTGCGCCAGATAGCCGGTCACGCTTTGCGCGCGATTGACCGACAGTGTCTGGTTATAAGCCGGCTGACCCGTGCTGTCGGTGTGGCCGACCACTTGGGCGATCACTTCCGGATTCTGCTGCAGCGTTTGCGTCAGCTGATCCAGCACCGGCGCGAACGACGGCTTGATCGCATAGCTGTTGGTGTCGAACGTGACGGAGCTCGGAATGTTCAGCTTGAGCGAGCCGTCCGGCTGCTCGGTGATCTGCGTGCCCGTGCCCTTAGTGGCGCCCGACAGCTTGTTGTGAATGGATTGCCAGTTGTAGCCGGTGATGCCGCCCACCGCTGCGCCGACGCCGGCGCCAATCGCCGCGCCCTTGCCGCCGCCGAAAATTGCGCCCAGCGCCGCGCCGGTGCCGGCGCCTACGCCCGTACCCACTGCCGTGTTAGTGCCCTGCTGGCTGGCGCAACCTGCGAGCAGGGAGCCCGAAACGGCGAGAATGGCCAGGCGAGTCGTGATTTTTGCATTCATTTTTGATTCCTTTCGAGTAAAGCGAATGACGCGAATAAAGCGCGCGAGTAACGCGCGCGGGTGAAGCGTCCGTGGCGCTAGAGCCTGCGTGGCGAACGTCACGGCACCAGAACAGACTGCTCGACAGTGCGAACAACCAAAGGGACACGCAAGCCAGGCGGAAAACCCCACGCGTTCTTCAGTCCCGGTCCGACAATGAAGAAGGGTCTTCCGGCAGCGCTCGACGTGAGCCACTACAATAAAGCCTGGCGCACGCAGCGATGCGGCCCCACGGCGTCCGCCGGCCCAAAGGGTGCCCGGCACGCCTGGTTTTCGCAATGCTGTCTAACAATTTCTTGCAATTCCGGCGCGTGGCCGAAGCTTCGATCGCGCCGCGCCGCAGGTGTTCCCTTGGAGTGTCAATGAGTATCGATCGGGCTTTGGTCGACGCTGCCCTCGCAGCCGTCACTGACCCCAACACCGGCCGGCCGTATGCCGCAGCCAGGAACATTAAAAACGTAGCCGTGGAGGGTGACACGGTTAACGTCGCGGTGGTACTCGGCTATCCGGCCATGCGCCAGTTCGAGGCCATCCGCAAGCAGTTCGCCGACGCGTTGCAGGCCGTGCCGGGCGTGGCGCAGACGCACATTCAGTTGTCGCAGGAAATCGCGGCGCATACGGTGCAGCGCGGCGTGAAACTCTTGCCGAATGTTAAAAATATCGTGGCCGTGGCGTCGGGCAAGGGTGGCGTCGGCAAAAGCACGACCGCCGTTAACCTCGCGCTGGCGCTGGCTAGCGAGGGCGCGTCGGTCGGTATACTCGACGCGGATATCTACGGACCCTCGCTGCCGCTGATGCTGGGCATCGAAGGGCGCCCCGAATCGCCGGACGAGAAGACCATGAACCCGATGACGGGCCACGGTCTGCAGGCGAACTCCATCGGCTTTCTGATCGAGCAGGACAACCCGATGGTGTGGCGCGGCCCGATGGCCACGTCGGCACTCGAACAACTGCTGCGGCAGACCAACTGGCGCGATCTCGATTACCTGATCGTCGATATGCCGCCGGGCACCGGGGACATCCAGTTGACGCTCTCGCAACGCGTGCCGGTGACCGGCGCGGTGATCGTCACCACGCCGCAGGACATTGCGCTGCTCGACGCCCGCAAGGGCCTGAAAATGTTCGAGAAAGTCGGCATTCCGATTCTCGGCATTGTCGAGAATATGGCCATGCATATCTGCTCGAATTGCGGCCATGAAGAGCATATCTTCGGCTCGGGAGGCGGCGAGCGCATGGGTAAGGAATATGGCGTCGACGTGCTCGGCAGCCTGCCGCTCGACATTGCGATCCGCGAGCAGGCCGACTCTGGCCGGCCGACGGTAGTGGCCGATCCGCAAGGGCGCATTGCGGAGATTTACCGCACGATCGCGCGCAAGGTCGCGGTTCACATCGCCGAGCGCGCCCGCGACATGACGTCCAAGTTTCCCAACATCGTCGTGCAGAACACCTGACGAGCCCTTCAAACGACGGGCGAAAGGGGGCCGGGGGCGTCTATTCGCGCCTGGTCTCGCGGTATCATGTCGACTTCACAGGTTCGGCTCGGCAACCGCAGGGGCGGCCGCCAGCCGGCACGAGGATCGCATGGGAAAACGAATCGACTGGCAGGCGGTGCATGCTTTCATCGTCCTGACTGCCAGCAGTATGCTGTTATGCGGGTGCAGCGCTTTCCTGAGACCACAGGAAAAGCGCGCCGACGCGCAGTTGCTGCCCACCGTGGGCAATCAGGCGCGCGGCCTCGTTACGTTCATCGAGCGCTCGGACGGCGTTCAGGTTACCTACAATCTCGCGGGCTTGCCGCCTAACAGCGATCACGCGCTTCAGGTTCACGAGCGCGGCGACTGCAACGCAACCGACGGCTCCAGCGCGGGCCAGGTGTTCTCGCCGGCTGCCGAGCGTCTGAAGGCGGGTGCGCGCGTCGAAGGCGATCTCGGCAACATTCATGCGGACGCGAACGGCGTGGCAACCGGCTTCATCGTCGCCCCGGACGTCTCGCTCGACGGTATCCGTTCGGTCCTGCAACGCGCGGTGCTGCTCCATCACGACGCAACCGATCCCTACGCGTATCCGCAACATGGCGCGGGTCCCGCACTCGCTTGCGGTTTGATCCGCCAATGATGGGCTACCGCGTGGTTGCCTCGTTGCCCCAGCCCGTGGCCAGGCTGCCTGAAGCGGCCGGAACGCGGACGAAAGCGGACCAAAGCAAACCCAGGCGGCTCCCTCGCGCTTATCAGTGGCGCGTATGTGCGGCACCATCCTCGTGATCGCGTAAAATAAGCGCCTTTCGCCGCGGCGGCCGGCCGGCGTCATCGCCAGAACTGCCTCGGGCAGCTTCTTGCGGAGCGCACCGGCAAAACCCGGCCCTGAAAGTGGGACAACCGGCCGCAACGTGCCCGGCACGCGCCGGGTTGTTATCCGTCACACTCCTGTTATTCACGTCGAGCAGCGTTCACCTATGACCATCAAATCCGACAAGTGGATCCGGCGCATGGCCGAGTCGCACAAAATGATCGAGCCGTTCGTGCCCGATCAGGTTCGCGTCTCCGAAGACGGCCGGAAGATCGTCAGTTACGGCACATCGAGCTACGGCTACGACATTCGCTGCGCCGACGAATTCAAGATCTTCACGAACATCAACTCGACCATTGTCGATCCGAAAAATTTCGATGAGAAATCGTTCGTGGACTTCAAAGGCGACGTCTGCATCATCCCGCCTAATTCGTTCGCGCTCGCCCGCACGGTCGAGTATTTCCGCATTCCGCGCTCGGTACTGACCGTGTGTCTCGGCAAGTCCACTTACGCGCGCTGCGGCATCATCGTGAACGTCACGCCGTTCGAGCCGGAATGGGAAGGTCACGTCACGCTCGAATTCTCAAATACGACACCTTTGCCTGCGAAAATCTACGCGAACGAAGGCGTCGCCCAGGTGCTGTTTTTCGAAAGCGACGAGATTTGTGAAACGTCGTACGCGGATCGCGGCGGCAAATATCAAGGTCAGCACGGGGTCACGTTGCCGAAGACGTGACGTCGGCAGCGCATTGACCCACCAGGTACACAGGGTGACCGCTGCAATCTATCCAGTGCAGCGGTCGTTCTTTTTGGAGAATCGCCCATGAAGTTCCGTTTTCCCGTCGTCATCATCGACGAAGATTTCCGCTCCGAGAACATCTCGGGTTCCGGCATCCGGGCTTTGGCCGAAGCAATCGAGAAAGAAGGCGCGGAAGTGCTCGGGTTGACGAGCTACGGCGATCTGACTTCGTTTGCGCAGCAGTCGAGCCGCGCGTCGTGCTTCATCCTTTCGATCGACGACGACGAGTTGCTGCCCTACGTCGAAAACGTCGTGGTTGAAGGGGAAACGCCGGAACTCGCGGCCGCCATCGTCGCGCTGCGCGCGTTCGTGACGGAAGTGCGCCGCCGCAACGCGGACATTCCGATCTTCCTGTACGGCGAAACGCGTACGTCGCGCCACTTGCCGAACGACATCCTGCGCGAACTGCACGGCTTCATCCATATGTTCGAGGACACGCCGGAGTTCGTCGCGCGCCATATCATCCGCGAGACCAAGGTTTATCTGGACTCGCTCGCGCCGCCGTTCTTCAAGGAACTGGTGCAGTACGCGGACGAAGGCTCGTATTCGTGGCACTGTCCCGGCCACTCGGGGGGCGTCGCGTTCCTGAAGAGCCCGCTCGGCCAGATGTTCCATCAGTTCTTCGGCGAAAACATGCTGCGCGCGGACGTCTGCAACGCCGTGGACGAACTCGGGCAACTGCTCGATCACACCGGCCCCGTTGCGGCTTCGGAGCGCAACGCCGCGCGCATCTTCAGTGCGGACCATGTGTTCTTCGTGACCAACGGCACGTCGACCTCGAACAAGATCGTCTGGCACGGCACGGTCGCGCCGGGCGACATCGTGCTGGTCGACCGCAACTGCCACAAGTCGATCCTTCACGCGATCACGATGACCGGCGCGATTCCCGTTTTCCTCACGCCGACGCGCAACAACTTCGGCATCATCGGCCCGATTCCGCGGTCGGAATTCGAGCCGGAAAACATCCGCAGAAAGATCGAGGCGAATCCGTTCGCACGCGAAGCGCTGGCGAAAAATCCCGACCTCAAGCCGCGCATTCTGACGATCACGCAAAGCACGTATGACGGCGTGATTTACAACGTCGAGATGATCAAGGAAATGTTGGGCGAGTGGCTCGACACGCTTCACTTCGACGAAGCGTGGCTGCCGCATGCCGAGTTCCACGAGTTCTATCAGGACATGCATGCGATCGGCGCGGGCCGCCCGCGCATCGGCGCAATGGTCTTTGCCACGCACTCCACGCACAAGCTGCTGGCCGGTATTTCGCAGGCGTCGCAGATCGTCGTGCAGGATTCGAAGAACAGCCGCTTCGACAAGCACCGCTTCAACGAGGCGTATCTGATGCATACGTCGACGAGCCCGCAATACGCGATCATCGCTTCGTGCGACGTGGCCGCGGCCATGATGGAAGCGCCCGGCGGCACCGCTTTGGTCGAAGAGTCGATTGCGGAAGCGCTGGACTTCCGCCGCGCGATGACCAAGGTCGATACGGAATACGGCGACGACTGGTTCTTCAAGGTCTGGGGCCCGGACCAGTTCGCCGACGAAGGCATCGGCTCGCGCGAAGACTGGATGCTTCGCCCGAACGATTCGTGGCACGGTTTCGGACCGCTTGCCGAAGGCTTCAACATGCTTGATCCGATCAAGGCGACCATCGTCACGCCGGGTCTGGACATGGACGGCGGTTTCGGTGAGACGGGCATTCCGGCCGCGATCGTGACGAAGTACCTCGCCGAGCACGGCATCATCGTCGAGAAGACCGGGCTGTATTCGTTCTTCATCATGTTCACGATCGGCATCACGAAGGGCCGCTGGAATTCGATGGTGACCGAGCTCCAGCAGTTCAAGGACGACTACGACAACAACCAGCCGCTATGGCGCGTGTTGCCGGACTTCGTCGCGCTGCATCCGACTTATGAGCGTGTCGGTTTGCGCGATCTGTGCCAGCAGATCCACAGCGTCTACCGCGCGAACGACATTGCGCGTCTCACGACCGAGATGTACCTGTCGAGCATGGAGCCGGCGATGAAGCCGTCCGACGCGTTCGCGAAGCTCGCGCACCGTGAGATCGACCGCGTACCCATCGACGAACTCGAAGGCCGTGTCACGTCGATTCTGTTGACGCCGTACCCGCCGGGCATTCCGTTGCTGATTCCGGGCGAGCGCTTTAACAAGACCATCGTCAACTATCTGCGATTCGCGCGTGAATTCAACGAGCGGTTCCCGGGTTTCCACACGGACATTCACGGGCTCGTCGGCGAGATGATCAACGGACGCATCGAATATTTCGTCGATTGCGTACGCGTCTGACAATGCGCTTCATGACGTTCCTCGGAAGCAACCGGGGCCGGCGACGCGAGTCGCGTGCGCCGGCTTGGGTGCGAGCGGCACAGCGCGCGCTGATGCGCACGTTGACCTGCGCGCTGCTGCTCGGCGTCGCGCCGTTCGCCGCGCGTGCGGAAGTCGCCGCAGCCGATCCGATCGATGCGGCGATGCGCACGTGTCTGGCACGCAGCGATATGTCGTCGACGATGGGGCAGGTGCAGTGCATGGAAACTGCGCGTATCGGCTGGAAGACCGCCATGGACAACGCATGGCAGCAGCTGCAGCCGGAGTTGCCGCCGGCGCGGCGCAAGCAGTGGGAAAAGAGTCAGGCAAGCTGGCAGGCTTCGCGCGATGCGGAAACTCAACTGCTCGCGGCGGTATTCGCCACCACGCGCGGCACGATGTATGTGCTTGCCGAAGCCGATATGCAATTGCAGCCGGTGCGTGACCGGGCTCTCGCGCTGCGCAGTGCGGTCGCGAAAGCGAGTGCGGGTGGCGGCGATCCTCCGGGCCGTCTGCGCGCTTGCCGTGCGGACGCGCGCTGCGAACACGCGATGTTCGACCTGAATCGCTACTATCGCCGTCTGCAGGCAAAGATGCCGGCGCGCTCGCGTCCCACGTTGACGCGCGCACAGAAGGCGTGGACCGCGTATCTGAACGCGACGACGCCGGTCGTCGACGAACGCGGCCGCATCGACATCATCGGTGCGCGTGTGGCAACGCTCAAGCGTTTGTCGGAAACAGTCGGCAACGACTAGACCTGCGAGCGGACAGCCGCTGCCTCATCGGGACGCTCAGGTTAGCGCGTAGCTTTCGGCTTGCGGGTCGGGCAGCGCGACCGCGGGTTCGCCGCGCATGTCTCGCAGTGCGTCTTCAATGATGAGAGACATGGTACTCAGCGCAAGGTCGTTGTCGTCGGTGCCGAACGGCTCCTCGATTTGCGACGCGATTGCTTCGTGCGCCATGAATGTGTACGCGACGAACACCGCGAACACCGGCGTAAAAATGCCAATGCTGTCGACGAGTCCAAACGGCAACGACGCACAGAAGAAGTACACCGTGCGGTGAATCATCACCGAGTAGGCAAACGGCAACGGCGTCGACGCGATGCGCTCGCACCCGCCGATCACATCCGACAAGCCATTCAGATTCCGGTCGAACGCGAGTACGGCCATCGGATCAATTGAGCCCTTTTGCGCCTCATGCTGCACCCATTCGCCAAGAACCAGCATCAACGTTGCCGGTTTGTAGCGCGATGTCATAACGCGTTCGAACAGCGCAGGCGGCAGGCGTGCGGCGAGGTCCTCGCGCGGATCGCTCCTGCGAAGCTGATGGCGCAGTGCGTGCGGCAACGCGCCCAACGCGGCGCAAAACTCGGCCAGGTTTTCGTTCGGCAACTGCGTCGTTCGCAAGGTCAGCGCCTGGCGAGCGAGCGAACGCGCGTCGTTCAGCAATTGGCCCCAGAGCTTGCGCGCTTCCCACCAGCGGTCATAACTGGCGTTGTTTCGAAAGCCGAGAAACACCGCGAGAGCGATGCCGATGAGCGAGAACGGCGCAGTCGTGTTGAGGTTCAGCGAGATGGGCAGCAGATGATCGTGCGCCGCGACCGCAACGACCGAAATCGCGAAAATAAGGAAGAGCCGGGGAAGCAACTGCGGAAGCACCGAGCCGCGCCAGGCGAGCAGCATGCGGAACCAATGGAGATGCGGACGGATGATCATCGGTGTGCTTTGCCGTAAGCGATGGAGTTTCTATTATCGCTTGTTGTTCGAGTCGCGCCATTGAAGCGCGTACTCGCACAGGCAATGCTTCGGTCCGGATATCAGAAGTTGGGCGAAGGCCACGGCATGGCGCGGCCTTCATACAAAGATCAAACCGGCATCAATCGCGCGCCGACGAAGCCGCGCCGTGACTGAGCCAGTCGAGCACTGCGGTGGCGTCGTCGTCGGCACCTTGACGTGCTTTCGCCACCGTCTCCGCAACGTCCGCGCTCGGCACTGCGCGGCGAATTGCCACGCCGACCGCGAGAATATCGATCATCACCAGATGCAGAATTCGCGAAATCATCGACAATTGCGACTCGCGAATTTCAATGTGATCGGTTTCGAGCGCGACCGTCGCGCGCTTGGCAAGCGGCGTGTTGCTCGACGTAATCGCGATCACCTTCGCGCCTGCCTGCATCGCGACGTCGAGCACGCGCAGCAGTTCGGGCGCGCGGCCCGACTTCGACACGGCGACAATCACGTCGCCCTTGCCGAGCAACGCAGCCGAAGCGGCCTGCATGTACAGATCGCCGTAGGCAATGGTCGGAATGCCGAAGCGGAAGAACTTGTAGTGCGCGTCCTGCGCGACGATGTTCGAATTGCCGAGTCCGTAGAACTCGATGCGCCGCGCGCCGTTCAGCAGATCGATCGCACGTTCGACCTGGTCGAAGTTCAGATGCTCGCGCAATTGCAGAATGGCCGACACGGTGTTGTCGAGGACCTTCGCGCCGAAGTCCGTCGCCGTATCGCCGAGATGCACCTGGCTGTGGCTCACCGGAATGGTGCCGGTCAGACCCGTCGCAAGCTTCAGCTTGAAGTCCGACAAACCCTGACAACCGAGCGAGCGGCAGAAGCGGATCACAGTCGGTTGGCTGACGTCGGCCTTGCGGGCGATGTCGACAATCGGGTCGTTGATGATCGAACGCGGATGGTTCAGCGCGAGATCGGCGACGCGGCGCTCGGCCGGCGTCAGCGCGTCGCGCATTTGCCGGATCCGCTCGAATACCGCCGACGAACTGCCGCCCGCGCGATTCGACAACTGCTCGGCGAGGATCGCGGACACGCCGAGAAACGCCGGATATTCCGCGGTGATCACGTAGGTCGGCACGTTCTGCAAATATGGCTCGAAGCGGCCTTTCGCCTCGAAGCGTTTGCGAAACGACGAGCGCGCGAAGAATTCGCCGAGCCGCGGGACGACGCCGCCGCCGATATAGATGCCGCCGAGCGCGCCGAGCGTCACCGCGATATTGCCCGCAAAGGTGCCGAGTATGCCGCAGAACACGTCGACGGATTCAGCCGCAAGCGGCTCGCCTTCCAACGCACGTTTGACGATCTCGACGGTATCGACGTTTGCCGCGACGCGCTTCTTGTCGCGGCCTGCCAGCGCACGGTAAATGACTTCGATGCCGGGCCCCGCGGCCACGCGTTCGAACGACACATGCGACCATTTCTTGCGCGCGTACTGCAACACGATGTCTTCGCGCTCGTCGGCCGGCGCGAACGTAGCGTGACCGCCTTCGCTGCCGAGCGCGATCCAGCGGTCGTCGGCAGGAATCAGGCCCGACACGCCCATGCCGGTGCCCGGACCGAGCAGGCCGATCACGCTGTTCGGACGGCGCGTGCCGCCGCCGACCTGCACGCGTTGCGCGTCCGTCAGGCCGGGAAGGGCCATGGCGAGCGCGGTGAAGTCGTTCACGACGAGCAGCGTGTCGAAGCCGAGCGCACGGCGCGTGGCTTCGATCGAAAAGCTCCAGTCGTGATTCGTCATGCTGACCTGATCGCCGTCGACCGGGTTCGCAATCGCGATCGCCGCGTGATTCACGCGGCCGATCTTCGTGTCTTTCAGGTACTTCTTGATAACTTCAGCGACGCCGGGGTAATCCGCGCACGGGTAGACGTGCACCGAGCCGATCTCGCCCGGTCCGGTTTCCAGCGCAAAGCGCGCATTCGTGCCGCCGATGTCGGCCAGCAGCCTCGGTCCATCGGCGTGCTGGCCCGCGCCCGGAACAGCCTTAGTTTGCACACCAGTAGACATCGAGTCTCACTCCCTTGTCGTTTGCCAACTGCGAGATGGCATTTTTTTGTAGCGAAGATGCGGCGGCGTTCAGCACGTCCATCTTGCGCGGTCCGGCAATCAGCAAAAACAGGTGCTTCACTTCCTTGAGCGCGGAGAGCGACCAGCTCACGCGTGCATGCGGCGCGCTGCCGGGATGCACGGCGACGAAGCGCTCAGTCGTGCTGGTGGCGTGATCCCATTCAGGCGCATCGGCGAAGATAGACGCGGTGTGGCCGTCTTCGCCCATGCCGAGTATCGCGACGTCGGGCGGCCTGGCGAAACGCGCGTCGGCGTTCAGCGCGGCGACATGCGCGTGCAGATCCTGCGAGGTGTCGACGAGCGGCCAGAACGTCGCGTTCTTCGCGGCGTTCTGCAGCAACGTGGCATGCACCAGTTGCGAGTTGCTTGCGCTGTCCGTCTCGGGCACCCAGCGGTCGTCCACGAGTGTCACCGCAATGTGCGGCCAGTCGAAGCTTTGGGTGGACAACGTCTGCAGGAAAGGGCGCGGACTGCTGCCGCCGGACACGGCGAGCAGGGCCGGGCGCACGCCGGCTGTGGACGTACCGGCTGTGGACGCGCCGGATATACCGGCGTCTGACGTTGCCGTCTGTGCGGCCAGCGATGCATGCAACGCGTCGCCTACGGCCTTCGCCAACGCGTCGGATTGGGCGCGTTGATCGTCGAAAGCGTGAAGCTCGATCACTTCTCCTCCGTGCTGCTTTTTTGTTAGAGCTGCGAAAATCCGCCGCGAATCAGTTCTCTTCTTCGAGCCAGCAGGTGCCGTGCTGCGCAAGCATCGCGCTCGCGGCGGCAGGACCCCATGTGCCCGCAGCATAAGGCTTCGGCGGTTTGTTCGAAGCCTTCCATTCGTTCAGAATCGGTTCGACCCAGCGCCACGCGGCTTCCTGTTCGTCGCGCCGCACGAAGAGTGCGAGACGGCCGTTGATCACGTCGAGCAGGAGGCGTTGGTACGCTTCCATCTGCCCTTCGCGGAAGAACTGGTCGAACGCGAGATCCAGGTGGACGCTTGCGAGATTCATGCCTTCGCCGGGCTGCTTCGCGAGACAGTACAGACGAATCGTTTCGTTCGGCTGCAAGCGGATCACCAGACGATTAGCGCCTGCGCGCAACGCCGAAGCACCCAACGCCGAATGCGGCACCGCGCGGAAATTCACGACGATTTCCGCGACGCGGTCCGCAAGCCTTTTGCCCGTGCGCAGGAAAAAGGGCACGCCGGCCCAACGCCAGTTTTCTATCTCGACCTTCAACGCGACGAAGGTTTCGGTCGTGCTGTTCGGCTTCACGCCCGGTTCCGTCGCATAGGCGGGGACCGCGGTGCCGCGAATCACGCCGGAATGGTACTGACCGCGCACCGCGACCTTGCCGATGTCGAGCGGATTGATTGGCTTCAACGCGCGCAGCACGCGCAGCTTTTCGTCGCGCACCGAGTCGGAGTCCATCGAATGCGGCGGTTCCATTGCGACGATCGAAAGCAGTTGCAGCAAATGGTTCTGCACCATGTCGCGCAGTGCGCCGGTATTGTCGTAGAAATCGCCGCGCGCCTCGACACCGAGTTCTTCCGCGATCGTGATCTGAATGCTTTCCACCCACTCGCGGCGCCACAGCGGCTCGAATAGCGCATTGCCGAAGCGCAGCGCCAGCAGGTTCTGCACGGGCTCTTTGCCGAGGTAGTGGTCGATACGGTAGATCTGTTCTTCAGCGAAGATTTCGCCGACCGCATCGTTGATTGCATTCGACGACTTGAGGTCGTAGCCAAGCGGCTTCTCCAGCACGATGCGCGCGTTTTCGTTAAGGCCCACCGACGCGAGCGCGCGGCAGATCGGTACGAACAGCGACGGACCCGTAGCCAGATAAAACACGCGAATGCCGGGCAGGTCTTTCACCGCATCGCGCAGCAGCGCGAAGTCTTCCGGATTGCCCAGGTCGATCTTCACGAACTCGATGCGTTCGAGAAAGCTGGACCATGCCGTTTCGTCGACACCCTTCTTCGACACATGCGGCTTGACGTGCTCGTTGACCCATTGGATGTACTCGCCGCGATCCGCAGCATGGCGCGCCACCGCGACGATCTTGCCGCTGTCGGCCAGCATGCCACCTGCACGGTGCGCTTCATACAGTGCGGGGAGAATCTTGCGCATCGACAGATCGCCAGTTCCGCCGAAGAGAACGAAGGTGAAGCTTGAATCGGTTTGCATGAGTCTCCGTCGATGTCCTGGGGCCGCCGCGCTGACCGTTCACTGCCGTGAAAAAGGCGACCGTAGTCCGATAAAATATTTTTTGACACTGAATTGTAGTTTAACTACAATCCAAATCAAGAGGTAGCGCTAATTCGATGAAAAAAGCGTGCGCTGTCAGGTCAGTTGCGCGTTTTCGCGAATCGGCAGGCGTCCCCTGCATGTTAACGGACATTGCGTGCCGGCATAGGCCAGCCTGTCCCGGCAGCCGTTACGGAAAGCCGGGCAGTGCAGGGCCGGCAAGCAGATTCCTCGGTTGACGTGCAAGGCACCTCGAGTCTGCCGCGCGAAGCGGGCAGGCAAAAATCAAAAGAGGAGACAGTCAGTTGCATCCCGAACCACTCATCTCTTGAGCTTCCAGCGGCCGGACATCGGTCCGCCGGCACATGCCTCGCGCATGCGCCCGACCGTGCTCGATCGCCCAGTGTTTTGCCTGTTTGAACCAACCACAGCACCCTGGCGACATCAGGGGCCATTTGTTTTTTGTTCAGGTGTCTGGAGGAGATAAGCAATGAAATTTCGCGCGATCATGGGCGCTTTGTGCGCCGCAGGTCTGATGTGTGGCGTCTCGGCCGTGCAAGCTGCCGAGTCGGTCGAAGTGTTGCACTGGTGGACTTCGGGCGGTGAATCGAAAGCCGTCGGCGTCCTCAAGGACGACATGACGAAGCAGGGTTACACGTGGAAGGACTTTGCGGTTGCAGGTGGCGCGGGCGCGGCTGCCATGACGGCACTCAAGACGCAGGTGATCTCGGGCAACGCACCGAGCGCTGCGCAGATCAAGGGCCCGCTGATTCAGGATTGGGCTTCGCAAGGCGTGCTGGTGCCGATCGACTCCGTCGCCGGCGACTGGAAGAAGAATCTGCCGCCGGAAATCGACAAGATCATGCACGCGGACGGTCACTACGTCGCTGCGCCGTTCTCGGTGCATCGCGTGAACTGGCTGTACATCAACAAGGCAGCGCTCGACAAGGCAGGCGGCAAGGTGCCGACCACGTGGCCTGAGTTCTTCGCCGTGGCCGACAAGATGAAGGCGGCAGGCATCCAGCCGATCGCGATGGGCGGCCAGCCGTGGCAAGACTTGACGCTGTGGGAAGACGTGGTTCTGTCGCAAGGCGCGGACTTCTACAAGAAGGCGCTGGTCGACCTCGACGAAAAGACGCTGACTTCGGACAAGATGGTCGGCGTGTTCGACACGGTCCGCAAGATCCAGGGCTACTTCGACGCAGGCCGCACGGGCCGTGACTGGAACCTGGCTACGGCAATGGTCATCAACGGCAAGGCCGGCATGCAGTTCATGGGTGACTGGGCGAAGGGCGAATTCGCCAACGCCGGCAAGAAGTCGGGCTCGGACTACGTGTGCGCAGCAGTGCCGGGCACGGAAAAGGCTTACACGTTCAACGTCGACTCGTTCGTGTTCTTCCAGCAGAAAGGCCAGAAGGCAGCAACGCCGGGCCAACTGGCGCTCGCGAAGACCATCATGTCGCCGGAGTTCCAGGAACAGTTCAGCCTGAACAAGGGTTCGATTCCGGTTCGTCTGGGCGTGTCGATGGCGAAGTTCGACGACTGCGCGAAGAAGTCGTACGCGGATGAACAGGTCGCGATCAAGTCGGGCGGCTATGTGCCGTCGCTTGCACACGGCATGGCTCAACCCGATGCAGCAGCCGGTGCGATCTCCGACGTGGTCACGAAGTTCATGAACTCGCAGCAGGATTCGAAGAGCGCAGTTGCAGCGCTCGCGAAGGCAGCGAAGACCAAGTAAGTGAAGTAGCGAAGCGGCGCGTCCGGGACCGGACGCGCCGCTTCGCGCCGCTGAGGGTGTCGGTTCGCGTCGCGCGATGTGCGCTTTAGCCGATGCAGCCCGATGCAAGCGGCTTCACCCTGGGTTTCATAGAGTCACACCTATGCCGTTGCGGCTTCGCGTTTGTCACGTTCTCACGTTGCCGGTTGGCCGTGTGCGTCGATGCGAGTGGCCAGACGGTACAGTTTCAGCAGGAGTCGAGTAGTGACTGCTTCTATCAGCGGAAACGGGAAAACGGCCAGCGCCGCCCGCCGCGTGTCGCCCATGGCGGCCCTTGCCGATCGCTGGATTCCGAAGCTGGTGCTCGCACCCAGCGTCGTGATCAGTCTGGTATTCGTCTATGGTTTTATCGCCATCACAGGCTATCTGTCGCTGTCCAATTCGCGGCTGATGCCTCGCTATGAATTTGTCGGTCTCGACCGTTATCGCGAACTGTTCGATAACGACGTGTTCTGGACGTCGGCGGCCAATCTCGGCTGGTTCGGCATTCCGTTCATCGGCATCTGTATCGGCCTCGGTCTCTTCCTTGCGATCCTGCTCGATCAGCAGATCCGCAATGAAGGCGCGCTGCGCGCCGTGTTTCTTTATCCGATGGCGTTGTCGTTCATCGTGACCGGCACGGCGTGGCAATGGATCATGACGCCGAGCATCGGCCTCGAAAAGGTTTTCCACGACTGGGGCTGGACGAGCTTTTCGTTCAGTTGGCTCGGCGACCCCGACAAGGCGATTTTCTGCGTCGTTATCGCGGCGGTGTGGCAGTCCACCGGCTTCGTGATGGCGCTGTTCCTTGCCGGCTTGCGCGGTGTCGACGGTGAGATCTTCAAGGCCGCGCAGATGGACGGCGCGAATCTGCCCACCATCTACCGCAAGATTGTGATTCCGAGCATGCGTCCGGTGTTCTTCTCGGTGCTGCTGATTCTCTGCCATATCACGATCAAGACATTCGACCTGGTCGTCGCCTTGACGGCGGGCGGTCCTGGCACCTCGTCGTCGCTGCCGGCCATTTTCATGTACACGTTTTCGTTCAATCGCGGGCAGCTCGGCGTCGGCGCGGCATCGTCGATGATGATGCTCGCAACCGTCGTGGCCGTGCTCGTGCCGCTCATGTATCTGGAATCGAGGAGCACCCGCAATGCAGCCTAAGATGACGATCAGCCGTGCCGTCATTTACGCGGCCTTGGTCCTGTTTGCCCTGTACTTCCTGTTTCCGCTGTACGTGATGCTGTCGACGTCGTTTAAGGACATCGACCAGTTGCGCACCGGCAACCTGCTTACGCCGCCTTCGCACTGGACCGTGGAGCCCTGGATCAAGGCATGGAGCGGTGCGTGTACCGGCGTGCGCTGCGACGGCATGCAGCCGTTCTTCATGAACTCGGTGCGCATGGTGATTCCGGCGGTTCTGCTCTCGTCGATCATCGGCGCGTTCAACGGTTATGTGCTCACGCACTGGCGCTTTCGCGGCGCCGATCCGATCTTCACGATGCTGCTGGTCGGCTGCTTCATTCCGTTTCAGGCGATCCTTTTGCCGATGGCGCGTTTCGAAGGCTTTCTCGGCCTGTCGAACACCACGACCGGTCTGGTGGTCGTGCACGTGATTTACGGTATCGCGTTCACTACCATGTTCTTCCGCAACTTTTACGTCAGCATTCCGGCTGAACTCGTGAAGGCGGCGCGCATCGACGGCGCGGGTTTCTTCACGATCTTCACGAAGATCCTGCTGCCGGTCTCGCTGCCGATTTTCATGGTGTGCCTGATCTGGCAATTCACGCAGATCTGGAATGACTTCCTGTTCGGGATCGTGTTCTCCGGCGTCGATTCCATGCCGATCACGGTGGCGCTGAACAACCTCGTGAACACCTCGACCGGCGTGAAGGAATACAACGTGGACATGGCCGGCGCGATCATCGCCGCGTTGCCGACCTTGCTGGTCTACATCGTCGCCGGGCGCTATTTCGTGCGCGGCCTGACGGCAGGCGCGGTGAAGGGTTGAACCCAGGCTAGACCATCCGAGCGCGGCGGCTGCTTCGTGCATGAAGGGCACCTAGCACCGCCGTCACCGACAAGACGTTTTCAAGCAGTACCAGAGACAAGAGGATTCACAGCATGGCAAGCCTTTCCATCCGTGACGTGTACAAGACTTACCCGAACGGGGTGCCGGTTCTGAAGGGTGTCAACATCGACATCGAAGACGGCCAGTTCCTGATTCTCGTCGGCGGCTCGGGCTGCGGTAAGTCGACGCTGCTCAACATGATCGCCGGTCTCGAAACCGTGACCAAAGGCGAGATTCAGATCGACGGCAAGACCGTGAACAACCTGTCGCCGAAAGATCGCGACATCGCGATGGTGTTCCAGTCGTACGCGCTGTATCCGTCCATGACGGTGCGCGAGAACATCTCGTTCGGCCTGAACATTCGCAAGGTGCCGAAGCAGGAGCAGGCGCAGATCGTCGACCGTGTGTCGAACACGCTGCAGATCACACACCTGCTGGATCGCAAGCCCGGCCAGCTGTCCGGCGGCCAGCGTCAGCGCGTGGCCATGGGCCGTGCCCTCGCGCGTGACCCGGTGATGTTCCTGTTCGACGAACCGCTGTCGAACCTCGACGCCAAGCTGCGTATCGAGATGCGTTCGGAGATCAAGCTGCTGCATCAGCGTCTCGGCACGACGATCGTCTACGTGACGCACGATCAGATCGAAGCAATGACGCTCGGCGATCGCATCGCGGTGATGAAGGACGGCATCGTGCAGCAGTTCGGCGCCCCGCAGGAAATTTACGACTCGCCTTCGAACCTGTTCGTGGCGGGCTTTATCGGCGCGCCGCCGATGAACTTCATCCAGGGCAAGCTCGTCGAGCAGGGCGCGGGCGTCGGCATCGAACTGGATACGGGCGTCACTCGCACGGCGCTGAACCTGCCGTTCGACTCGGCGAAGGTCAAGTCGCACGTCGGACGTGAAGTGATTCTCGGCTTGCGCCCGGAGCGCATCACCGATGCGCGCGGCGCGCACGGCGACCACGCACGGCTGCAACAGATCGAAGTGAAGGTCGACGTGATCGAGCCGACCGGTCCGGACACGCTCGTCTTCGCGCAAGTCAACGGCAAGCGCGTGGTGAGCCGCGTGCACCCGGCTTCGAACCCGCAGCCGTTGACGAACACGACGCTGCTGTTCGATACGTCGAAGGCGGTGTTGTTCGATCCCTCGAATGAAGAGCGGATCGCCTGAGCCGGGTCCGACGGCTGCTACTGGTCTGAATGAAAAAAGCCCCTTGTGTCGCGAGACACAAGGGGCTTTTCGCTGAAGGGCGTCAAGCGTCGGGGATGCGCAGATCCGGGTTGTTGCGCACGAGCTCCGTCACCCATTCGGTGAATGCGCGCAGCCGCGAACTCAGATTACGGCGATGCGCGTAAAGGATCGACAGCGGTGTGCTGGGGCTCGTGTAGTTCGTGAGGATTTCCTTGAGCACGCCACGCTCGATGAGATGCGCGACCATGAAGCGCGACGGCTGGATAATGCCGTGGCCGAGCGCACCCGCGCGAATATAGACCGAGCCGTCGTTCACCGCGAGCACGCTTTTCATCGCGACCTTGACGATCTCACCGTTCACTTCGTATTCGAAGGGAAACGTCTTGCCTGTTCGCGCGGAAACATAGTTGACTGCGTGGTGTCCACTCAACTCATCGAGCGTGGTCGGCGTGCCGTGTTTCTCCAGATACGCCGGCGACGCGCACGTCACGATGCGCGCCTGGCCGATACGCCGGGCGACGAGACTGGACTCTTCCGGCGTGCCCATGCGAATGACGCAATCTACGGCGTCCTGTATCAGGTCGATGTTGCGGTCGGCGAGACCGAGCCGCACGTCGATTTCAGGGTAGCGCTGGTAGAAATCGTCGAGCGCGGGCAAAAGCAGCGCACGGGCGAGCGTGCCGGACGTATCGACCCGAATCGTGCCCACCGGATTCTCGCGCTTGTTCGACAGCGACGACTCCGCGTCGGCGACTTCGGCCAGAATGCGCACGCAGCGGTCGTAGAAGAGCGCGCCGTCTTCGGTAACGCTGACCTGGCGGGTCGAGCGATTCAACAGCCGTACGCCGACGTGTTCTTCCAGCGCCTGAATCGTCCGGCTGACTTTGGCGCGCGGCAGGTCGAGCGATTCGGATACTTTGGTGAAGCTGTTCGCTTCCACCACACGCGTAAATATCTCCATCGCTTCGAAACGGTCCATGTTTGGCCTTGTGAGTGATTGGCGGAAATAGGTTCGACGTGAAGTGTATAGGCTCGAATTAATGTTGTCCGCATCGGGTGTGGCGGGCGGCAGCTAGAGCTAATGCGGCAATCGCACGTTGAACCGGAAGGTGGCGAGCCGCGACAGCAGAATAAACGCGGTGGCGATCAGCACGCTGTACACGGTGTCGAAATTCACGTAGTCGAGCAGCACATACAGCCAGCAGCCGACAAAAGCGCATGTCGCGTACGGCCGCGAGTCGCGCAGGATCAACGGCACTTCGTTGCACAGCACGTCGCGGATCACGCCGCCGAACACGCCCGTCGCCACGCCCATCAGCACCGACGTAAACCACGGCATCTGGGCGTCGTGCGCGATCGAGGTCCCGGCAATGCTGAAAAGCCCGAGGCCGATCGCGTCGGCCACCAGCAGCACGCGCTCGGACAGCAGGCGCGAGGTGGCTTTCAACAGCGTGGGGGCGAACAGCGACATGGCGAAAATCGCGATCAGATATTCCTGATGCTCGACCCAATAGAACGGACGGCGCTCGAGCAGGACGTCGCGCAGTGTGCCGCCTCCAAACGCGGTGGCGATGGCGACGAGAAAGGTGCCCACGGCGTCGAGCCGACGGGTCTTGGCCTCGATAAAACCGGAGATGGCGTACGCGAAAATCGCCAGCGCCTCCATGAAGGTCAGCGCGAGCGTCAGCTTGGGATGGATCACCGTGGCTCCGCCAAAGCTCTTGCGTGAGCCGGCGTAGCGCCCGGCTGCAGCAGCACGACCACAGCGCCTGCGCCGCCGTCATGCGGACGTGCCTGGCAAAACGCGATCACTTCGCTCTTCTGCACGAGCCACGCGCGCACTTTGCCCTTAAGCACGGGTTCCTTGCCGATCGATCCCAAGCCCTTGCCGTGAATCACGCGCAGGCAGCGCAAGCCGCGCTTTACCGATTCGCGGATGAACTCAGCCAGAGCCTCGCGCGCTTCCTCGCGCCGCATACCGTGCAGATCGATCTGTGCCTGCACGATCCAGTCGCCGCGCCGCAGTTTTCGCACGACTTCCTGGCTCACGCCCGGGCGGCAATAGGAGAGCGTTTCGTCGGTGTCGAGCAACACCTCGGGGTCGAACTCGTCGGAAATCGCTTCGTGCAGCACGGCTTCTTCGTCGAGCCGGGTTTGCACCGGCAGCGGCGGCGGAGGATTGCGCGGCAACGATGCGCGCGGCGGCACCGCGAGCGGCGCGACTTCGCCGATTTCGCGGCGAAACAGATTGGCGTCCGCAGCCGCTTCGCGCTGTGCAGCCGCCGCCGCTGCGCGTTCACGCTCGCGCCGCTCGCTGTCGACCTTCAACGCATCGCGCAGCGCGCCTAGGCCCGCCAGACCCGCAGCCGGCTCGATTGCCGGCCTGGCGGCGGGGGCCGCCGGTGCCGGCGCGGGTCGCGAGGCGGCACTGGCACGCTTGGGCTCGTTCGGATGGGGCTGGTTCTTGGGCATAGCGGCAATACACGCGGAAAATGAGTCGATCGAGAATCGATCGAAGGTAGATCAAGCGGCGTCTTGCATGGCCGTGGCGCAGCTCTGAATGCAAAAGGCCGCGGGCTTGGAGCCGCGGCCTTTGATCGAGCGAGCGGCCGGGCACGGCCCAGCCGCCATTTTACCGTTGCGTTCGCGAAGAGACGCAGCCGATCAACGCTCCGCTTCCTGGCTCATTGCGTGCTCGCCGGCCATCTCGTTGATGGTTTCCAGATAGCGTTGCGCGTCGAGCGCTGCCATACAGCCGGTGCCTGCGCTCGTGATGGCCTGACGATACACGTGGTCCTGCACGTCGCCGGCGGCGAACACGCCCGGCACGCTGGTAGCGGTTGCGAAGCCGTTCAGGCCGCCCTTCGTGATGATGTAGCCGTTCTTCATCTCCAGTTGGCCTTCGAAGATGTCCGTGTTCGGCTTGTGGCCGATCGCGACGAACAGGCCCTGCAACGCGATGTCAGTCGTCTCGCCGGTTTGCGTGTGCTTGATGCGCAAGCCGGTTACGCCGGACTGGTCGCCCGTGACTTCGTCGAGGGTATGGTTCCACTTGATCTCGACGACGCCTTCCTTCTCTTTGGCAAGCAGGCGGTCGATCAGGATCGGCTCGGCGCGGAACTTGTCGCGACGGTGGATCACCGTGACCTTCTTCGCGATGCCCGACAGATACAGCGCTTCTTCAACGGCGGTATTGCCGCCGCCGATCACGGCCACATGTTGTTGCTTGTAGAAGAAGCCGTCGCAGGTGGCGCAGGCCGACACGCCCTTGCCCATGAACGCTTCTTCTGACGGCAGGCCGAGATATTGCGCCGACGCGCCCGTCGAGATGATCAGCGAGTCGCACGTGTATTCGCCCGAATCGCCGATCAGGCGGATCGGCTTTTCGTTCAGCTTGGCCGTGTGAATGTGGTCGAAGATGATTTCGGTGTTGAAGCGCTCAGCGTGCTCCAGAAAGCGTGCCATCAGTTCCGGGCCTTGCACGCCGTTGGCGTCGGCGGGCCAGTTCTCCACGTCGGTCGTGGTCATCAGCTGGCCGCCTTGCGCGAGACCCGTGACGAGCACCGGCGCGAGGTTCGCGCGCGCCGCGTAGACCGCTGCCGTGTAGCCGGCGGGACCGGAACCGAGAATCAGAACCTTGGCGTGTTTCGTGGAAGTTGCGGGCATGATCGAATCCTTTTACGGCGCGCTGCTCGCCCATGCGAGGCTGCGCGACTTGGCTGAAACTGTAGATGGGTATCAGTCGGGCATTATAAAGGGCGGGGCGGCGGGCTGCTCCATGAAGCTTTCTGATCGCGGCGATAGCCCACGGCGCGTGCTTTCGAGCCGGTCGCGCGTTGATTGGGACGCCTGCGTGTGGCCAATCGGCCAGGTTACCGTCATTTACAGCCTCGCGCGGGGCACTGCGTTTACAATAGGCCGGATCGAAGTTTCGGGTCGCCGGTGTCGCGCCCGCAGCCGCGCCCAGCGCGGCTCGGCTGCGCCCCGGCACACCGGATCGGCCACACAAGCAACAGGATCAATGGCAAAAGCTCCTTATACCGCGAGCGCGCAGGCATTGCCGCACCGCATGTCGCGTCTCTTCACCGAAATCCGCTGGATTCTGCAGGTCGCGCTCGGCGTTTTCCTGCTGATGGCGCTCGTCAGCTACAGCCGGCGTGATCCGAGCTGGACGCACGCCGCGCAGGTGGATCACATCGCCAACTGGGCAGGCCGCGTAGGCGCGTGGACCTCGGACATTCTGCTGCTGCTGTTCGGCCTCTCCGCTTACTGGTGGATCGTGCTGCTCGGCCGCCATATCTCCGCGAACTACAAGCGCATCACCCGTCACGAAGACTTGCCGGAAGACGCGCCGCGCGATGCCAGTTGGCTCGCGGACGCCTTTGCGTTCATGCTCGTGCTGCTTGCCTGCGACGGCATCGAGGCGCTGCGCATGTGGTCGCTCAAGGTGCAATTGCCGCGCGCGCCCGGTGGCGTGATCGGCGAAGCGGTCGCGCGCGGCGTGTCGCATGCGCTCGGTTTCACGGGCGGCACCCTCGCGCTGCTGATCGTGCTCGGCATTGGCCTGTCGTTGTATTTCCGGTTTTCATGGCTGTCGGTGTCGGAGAAGCTCGGGGAGTCGATCATTTCGGCTGTGACCTTCGCGAAGCTGCGCCGCGAGGCGGGCCGCGACCGCAAACTGGGCGAGGCCGCGGCGGTGAAGCGCGAAGGTAAGGTCGAGAAAGGCCGCGTGCGTATCGAGGAGCACGAGCCCGTCGTGATCGTGCCGCCGGTCGTCACGCCCGCCAAGTCGGAGCGGGTCGAGAAAGAACGGCAAGTGCCGCTTTTCACCGATCTGCCCGGCGATTCCACGCTGCCGCCTATCTCGCTGCTCGATCCGGCGCCCGCCGCGCAGGAAACCATCTCGGCGGATACGCTCGAATTCACCTCGCGTCTGATCGAGAAAAAGCTCAAGGACTTTGGCGTCGAGGTGAGCGTCGTCGCCGCGTATCCGGGTCCGGTCGTCACGCGCTACGAGATCGAACCGGCCACTGGCGTGAAGGGCAGCCAGATCGTGAATCTCGCAAAAGACCTCGCGCGTTCGCTGTCGCTGGTATCGATCCGCGTCGTCGAGACGATTCCGGGCAAGAATTTCATGGCGCTCGAACTGCCGAATCAGCGCCGCCAGACCGTGAGCCTGTCCGAAATTCTCGGCTCGGCGGTGTATGCGGACGCCGCATCGCCGCTCACCATGGGGCTCGGCAAGGATATCGGCGGCAAGCCCGTATGCGCGGACCTCGCGAAGATGCCTCACCTGCTCGTCGCGGGTACGACCGGTTCGGGCAAGTCGGTCGGTATCAACGCAATGATCCTGTCGCTGCTCTACAAGGCGAGCGCCGACCAGGTCCGCATGATCCTGATCGATCCGAAGATGCTCGAAATGAGCGTCTACGAAGGCATTCCGCATCTGCTCTGTCCGGTGGTGACCGACATGCGCCAGGCGGGTCACGCGCTGAACTGGGCGGTCGCCGAAATGGAGCGCCGCTACAAGCTGATGAGCAAGCTCGGCGTGCGTAACCTCGCCGGCTACAACAACAAGATCGACGAAGCCGCCAAGCGCGAAGAAAAGCTGCCGAACCCTTTCAGCCTCACGCCGGACGAACCGGAGCCGCTCACGCGCCTGCCCAACATCGTCATCGTGATCGACGAACTTGCAGACCTGATGATGGTGGTCGGCAAGAAGGTCGAGGAACTGATCGCGCGAATTGCACAAAAGGCGCGCGCCGCCGGCATTCACTTGATTCTCGCCACGCAGCGTCCGTCGGTCGACGTGATTACCGGGCTCATCAAGGCTAACGTGCCGACGCGGATGGCGTTCCAGGTGTCGTCAAAAATCGACTCGCGCACGATTCTCGACCAGCAGGGCGCGGAATCGCTGCTCGGTATGGGCGACATGCTCTACCTGCCGCCGGGCAGCGGCTTGCCGGTCCGCGTGCACGGCGCGTTCGTGTCGGACGAAGAAGTGCACCGCGTCGTCGACAAGCTCAAGGAGCAGGGCGAGCCGAACTATATCGAAGGCATTCTCGAAGGCGGCGTGACCGGTGAGGGCGACGAGGGCTCGGCGGGTGCCGGAGCGGGCGGATCAGGCGACGGCGAATCAGATCCGCTCTACGATCAGGCAGTGGACGTGGTGCTGAAAAACAAGCGCGCGTCGATTTCACTGGTGCAGCGGCATTTGCGCATCGGCTATAACCGCGCGGCGCGCCTGCTGGAGCAAATGGAAAATTCAGGCGTGGTGTCGGCGATGTCGTCGAACGGCAATCGCGAAATTCTGGCACCGGCGCGAGAGGCAGAGTAGGCGTTATGGCGGGAAGTTTTTTGCCGCTTGCCGGGCCTGCTTCGCGGATGGGCTTCTGAGGCGTGGTCCCAATGGCTGCAGCGGCCTGCTTCATGGTCGGCTTTGAACGTCCGCTTTCAATGTGGACATCAAGGACGCGGTCCAAAAATCCGCCGCGAAGAACCAGGTTCAGGGTCCTCTTCGACGCCGACTTCTAAGGCTCGTTTAAGCCTGCCTGCCTAAGCTCGGTTTGAGGCTCAGCGCAACAGACCGCAGGGACCGAAGTCTCATGCGTTCGCCCCGAGCCTCGCACAGCAAGCGTCACGCTGTGCTCACGGCCACCGGCAAACACTGCTCATGTCGATGCGCCGCAATCAGAGCCAATCAGAGTCAATCAAGGCCAGACAAAGCAGTCGCTCAACGAATTCAAATCAAGGGAGAAAAATCATATGCAGCTATTTGTGCAGCAGCATGCATCCAGCAGCGTCGGCCGGTTCGCCCGGGCAATCGCACGCGGCGTCGGTACAGCCGCGATCGGCGCGACGATGCTCGTCGCTTCGCAGGCGTTCGCGAGCGGCACCGAGCAATTGAAGGCGTTCGTCGCGCAGGTTCACTCGGCGCGCGGCACCTTCGTGCAGCAGGAAGTACGCGCGCCCAGCAAGGCGCAAGCAGCGAGCGGCGCAAGCGGCGTGCTGTCCACCACAGGCGGCGGCAAGAACGGTACGTCGAGTGGAACTTTCACGTTCGCGCGTCCCGGCAAGTTCATCTGGCAATACGAAAAACCCTACTCGCAATTGCTGCAGGCGGACGGCGACAAGCTTTACGTGTACGACAAGGATCTGAACCAGGTGACGGTGCGAAGCCTCGGCGGCGCGCTCGGCGCGAGCCCGGCGGCAATCCTGTTCGGCAGCAACGATCTGGATAAGAACTTCACGTTGCGCGATGCGGGTGTCAAGGCCGGCATCGACTGGCTCGAACTCACGCCGAAAGCGAAAGACACGCAATTTCAGCGCGTGGGCATCGGCTTCAAGGACGGCAATCTGCAAGCAATGGAATTGCACGACGTATTCGGCAACGTGACGTTGCTCACCTTCTCGAACATCCAGAAGAATCCGCCGCTGCCTGCGGATGCATTCAAATTTACCGTGCCGAAAGGCGCCGACGTGATCAACGGCTAACCGCTCGCCGTGCATTGATGTTTGCGAGAGAAGCCGCGCCGAACGCGCGGCTTTTTTATCGCCAGTACAACGCAGCGAGCGCGCTACGGTTTCGCTTCGACTGCATGGGCTGCCTTCATATCGTCGATGAACGCTTCGACAATGTCCGTTCTATGCTGCCGCGTCCGCGTGACCATATGAAACGCGACGCGATAACGCATTAGCTCCGGGTTCAGCGCGGCGAGGAGCCCTTGCTCGACGAACGGCGCCGCGAAGTGCCCGGGCAGGTAGCCGAGGTGATGCCCGGAAAGCACGAGCATCGCGACCGCTTCCATGTTGTCCGCGACCGCGGTGACGTTGTGCGGCGTGGTCGAACTTTCGGCTTCGGGCAACGGATAGCTGCGCCACGCCCATTCGTGCGTTGCAGCTTGCTCGGGCGACACGCCGCCGGCTGAAGCAAACAGCGGATGTCCTTTCGCGCAATACGCGAACTGGTCTTCGGCGAACACCTCGGTGTATTCGAGCGACGGCACGCGATGCCAGAAATACCCGATGCCCACCTGAATCCGCCCATTGAGCAGTAACTCTTCGAGCTCGCCCGGCGAGCGCACCAGAATCGAAAATCGCACCGACTGATCGCGCGAGCGGAACCGGCCGATTGCGCTGCTGATGCGCGCACTTGCCGATACGGGCGTGTGCCCGATCATGCCGATGTCGAGCGTGCCCACGAGCTTGCGGCCGACATTGCGCGCCTGCATGCCGAAGCTGTCGACGGCACCGAGTAGCGCGCGAGCGGCGTCGGCGAACTGTTCGCCGCGCGCGCTCAGCCGAAATCCGCCGCGGCCGCGTTCGCACAGCCGATACCCAAGCCGCGTTTCGAGCGTGGCCAGTTGTGTGCTGATGGTCGACTGGCCGACGTTGAGCGTGGCTTGGGCCGACGAGACGCCGCCCGCGTCGACGATCGCAAGGAACACGCGGATGAGTCGTAAATCGAGGTCGGTGAGTTGGGAGAACATGCGTCAGGATACATCGCCGCGGATCGATGTAAAGGTTACTGCGCGGCTATTTTAAGTTCGAAGGAAGTGCTCAAAAATGGAGATTCACCCGGCTTGCAGGCGTTCGGAGTGCCTCCGGAATGCATGAGCGCCCGCAATGTAGCCGGTTCGCAGACTCTGAAAAAAGCTGCGTCTTCTTTTCATTGCCGAGCCACGATGAATACTTCTTCTTTCATTTCTCCTGAAGCCGGTGAACGGCCGCAGCCGCTGTCCGGCAATGCAATGCCGCGCTGCGGCGGCATTGCCACGATGATGCGCCTGCCGAACGTGGGCTCGGCGGAGGGATTCGACGCATGTTTCGTCGGCGTGCCGTTCGACCTGGGCACGTCCAACCGCACCGGCGCGCGCTTCGGACCGCGCCAGATTCGCAGCGAATCGGTGCTGCTGCGCCCTTACAACATGGCAACGCGCGCGGCGCCATTCGATTCTCTGCGCGTGGCCGATCTGGGTGACGTCGCGATCAATCCGTACAACCTGCACGATTCGATCGCCCGGATCGAAACCGCTTACGACGAGATACTTCAGCACGATTGCAAACCGGTCACCCTCGGCGGCGATCACACCATCGCGTTGCCTATTTTGCGGGCGATTCATCGCAAGCACGGCAAGGTCGGCCTGATTCACGTCGACGCCCACGCCGACGTCAACGACACGATGATGGGCGAGAAAATTGCCCACGGCACGCCGTTTCGTCGCGCGGTCGAAGAGGGGCTGCTCGACTGCGAGCGCGTCGTGCAAATCGGTCTGCGCGGCACGGGCTACGCGGCAGAAGATTTCGACTGGTGCCGCGATCAGGGCTTCGACGTCGTGCAGGCCGAGGCATGCTGGAACCAGTCGCTTGCGCCGCTAATGGCGCGCGTGCGCGAGCGCATGGGCGACGGCCCGGTCTATATCACGTTCGACATCGACGGTATCGACCCGGCCTTTGCGCCCGGCACCGGCACGCCTGAGATTGCCGGGCTGACCGTGCCGCAGGCGCTCGAAATCATTCGCGGCGCGCGCGGCTTGAATATCGTCGGATGCGATCTGGTGGAGGTGGCGCCGCCGTACGATCCCTTCGGCACGACGGCGCTGCTCGCCGCGAACCTCGCGTTCGAGTTGTTGTGCGTGCTGCCAGGCGTCGAGTACCGGACTGCTGCTCGCTGAGCTGGGTCGCCATCCGCTGCGATGCGCGCGGATGCAACGAAAAAGGCCTGCAAATGCAGGCCTTTTCTTTAATTACGGCGCATTGAGCCGCTCACGCGTACGCGGTTTTACGCGTCGACACGAACGCGAGATAACACACCGCGCCGATCACCAGCGCGGGCAGCGTCGCGCCGAGATTCGGCAGCCATTGGTTGATCGCCTGATAAGCGGCAATGCCGATCGCCCACGCAATGAACGCGCTCAGATGCCAGCCGCCCGAGAAGCCGTAACGGCCGCGTACGTCGGCGAGCATGGCGGCTTCTATACGGCGCTTGCGCACGATGAAGTGATCGACCAGCACCACGCCGAAAAGCGGCGCGAACACCGAGCCGATCAACAGAAGGAAGTTCTGATACTTCGCCATCGGTATAAGCAGCGCGATCAATGTGCACAGCGCGCCGAACGCCGCCGACAGCATCGGCACACTGCCGCGCGCCCAGAAGGTGCCCGTCGACACCGCTGCTGAATGAATGTCGGCAAATGCGTTGTCCACTTCGTCGATTAGGATGAGCAGCAACGCAAGCCCGCCGCCGGCTTGCGCAAGCGCGCTTGTCAGCAGCGCGTCGCCGCCACCGGCGGCCAGACCGTAGATCGTGCCCAATGCATAGAACCAGATGTTCGCGATGCCATAGCCGAGCAGCGTGCCGCGGAACGTGTCGCCGGCGCGGCGGCCGAAGCGCGTGTAGTCCGCGATCAACGGTAGCCATGAAAGCGGCATCGCCACCACGAGGTCGATAGCGCCGCCGAACGACATCTCGCCAGTGCCGGGGCGGCGCATCATCGCGCTCAGGTCGTGCTGCGCGAGCAGGCTCCACGTGAGCCATGCCGCGCCGGCGAGCAGGAGCCAGATGCCCCACGTGCGCAGAAAGCGCCGCACGAACGAGAGCGGGCCGCTGACCGCGAGCAGCGTCGCGAGCAAGCCGAAGATGATGGTCCAGACGAGCGGCATGGAAAGACCGAATGCCTGCTTGGCAAGAGCGTCGGCGGAATCGCGCATGACGATGACTTCGAACGAACCCCAGCCGACCAGTTGCACCGCGTTCAGCACAGCCGGCACCGACGCGCCGCGCACGCCGAGCGTCGGACGCAGCGAGGACATCGCCGCGAGCCCGGTGTCCGTGCCGATCACGCCCGCAAGCGCGAGCAGAACCACACCGATCGCGCTGCCGATCACGATGGCCAGCAGCGCGTGCGGCAGCGACAGCCCCGGCACTAGCAGCGCGCCGGCTTGCGCGACCAGCAGGCCGATGCCGAGCGAGAACCAGAGCGCGAACGCGTCGCCGGTACGGAAGGCGCGGCGCGCGTCGGGGACCGGCGTGAGCGGCGCGTAGGTGGAACCGGCGTCGCCGGCGAGTGGATCTTGTGCCATCGGGTCTTGTCCCTGAGTCGTGTTGCTGTTGCTGTTCCGGTTGCTCTCGTATGCGAGTCGGCGTGCATGTTCAGAATGCGCGCCGCTCGTCCTCGCGCGGTCACTGTCATAATGCAGGACGTTTCCCGCGCCTCGCGCCTTGCTCGTGCGGGTTTTGCGCTCTCGTCCGGCAGCATGCCGCCTTCAGGCCGATCATCACACGGACCATCGTGCGGGCCGCGTCCGGAAAAGCCGAGATTATCCCCAAAACGTCATGTTCGAAGAAACCCGTGCCAATGTTCCGCTCGCCGAACGCCTGCGGCCCCGCAATATCGACGAAGTAATCGGTCAGAAGCATCTGCTCGGCCCGAACAAGCCGCTGCGGGTCGCATTCGAATCCGGTGAAGCGCATTCGATGATCCTCTGGGGCCCGCCGGGCGTCGGCAAGACCACGCTCGCGCGGCTCATGGCCGACGCGTTTCACGCGGAATTCATCGCGTTGTCGGCGGTGCTGTCCGGCGTGAAGGACATTCGCGAGGCGGTCGAGACCGCGCAGATTCATCGCGCGAACGGGCATCAGACGCTAGTGTTCGTCGACGAAGTGCATCGCTTCAACAAGAGTCAGCAAGACGCGTTCTTGCCGCATGTCGAGTCGGGGCTCTTCGTGTTCATCGGCGCGACTACGGAGAATCCGTCGTTCGAAGTGAATAGCGCGTTGCTGTCGCGCGCCGCCGTCTACGTGCTCAAAAGCCTCACCGAGGGAGAGTTGGCCGAACTGCTCGAGCGCGCGCAACAGGAACTCGGCGGCTTGACGTTTACCGACGAAGCGCGCGACGCGCTGATCGGTTCCGCCGACGGCGACGGCCGCAAGCTCCTGAACAACCTTGAGATCGTCGCGCGCGCGGCTTCGCAGCAGAAGACCACGGAGATCGACGGCGCATTGCTCGGCAGCGCGCTCGCCGAGAATCTGCGCCGCTTCGACAAGGGCGGCGACGCTTTCTACGACCAGATCAGCGCGTTGCATAAGTCGGTGCGCGGCAGCAGCCCGGACGGCGCGCTCTACTGGTTCTGCCGCATGCTCGACGGCGGCGCGGACCCGCGCTATCTGGCGCGCCGCATCGTCCGGATGGCGTGGGAGGACATCGGTCTGGCCGACCCGCGTGCCGCGCGCATTGCGCTCGACGCCGCCGAGACTTACGAGCGACTCGGCACGCCCGAGGGCGAACTGGCGCTCGCGCAGGCAATCATCTACCTCGCCGTCGCGCCGAAGTCCAATGCCGGCTACAACGCGTACAACGAGGCCCGCCGCTTCGTGAGCAAGGACAAGTCGCGCGGCGTGCCGGTGCATCTGCGAAACGCGCCGACCAAGCTCATGAAGGAACTCGGCTACGGCCACGAATATCGCTACGCACACGACGAACCGGATGCATACGCGGCCGGCGAGACGTATTTGCCCGAGAACATGCGCGATCCGCATTGGTACACGCCGACGCCGCGCGGCCTCGAAGGCAAGATAGGCGACAAGATGGCGCGTCTTGCCGAACTCGACGCGCAGTGGCGCAACGAGAACAAGCCCAAGAAGAGTTGAGCCTGTCCGGCGCCGCCGGTGCGCTAAAATCCCATCTTCATACAACGAATACCGCCCCATCCCATGCTCGACATCCAGTTGCTGCGCAAAGACCTCGACGGCGTCGCGAAGCGCCTCGCCGACCGCGGCTATACCCTCGACGTAGCGGCCTTTACCGCGCTCGAAGCGGAACGCCGCGACACCCAGACTCGCACCGAAGAACTGCAGGCGCGCCGCAACAGCCTGTCGAAGCAGATCGGCGCGATGAAAGGGCGGGGCGAGGACACTTCGGCCGTGATGGCGGAAGTCGGCGGCATCGGCGACGAGATGAAGGCGTCGGCGGCAAAGCTCGACGACATTCAAAAACGTCTGTCGGATCTTCTGCTCGGCGTGCCGAATCTTCCGCATGAGAGCGTGCCGACAGGACGCGACGAAGCGGACAACGTCGAGGTGCGCCGTTGGGGCACGCCGCGTCAGTTCGATTTCGAAGTCAAGGATCACGTGGATGTCGGCGCGCCGCTCGGCCTCGATTTCGAGACCGGCGCCAAGCTGTCGGGCGCGCGCTTCACGATGCTGCGTGGGCAGATTGCACGGCTGCATCGTGCGCTCGCACAGTTCATGATCGACACGCACACGCAGCAGCATGGCTATACGGAGATTTACACGCCGTACATCGTGAATCCGGAAATTCTGTACGGCACCGGCCAGTTGCCCAAGTTCGCCGACGACATGTTCCGCGTCGAGAAGGGCGGCGGCGAAAACACGGTCACGCAGTATCTGATCTCCACGTCGGAAATTTCGCTGACGAACACGGTGCGCGACAGCATCGTCGAAGCGGGCGCGTTGCCGATCAAGCTGACCGCCCATTCGCCGTGCTTCCGTTCGGAAGCGGGCTCGTATGGACGCGACACGCGCGGCATGATCCGTCAGCATCAGTTCGACAAGGTTGAAATGGTGCAGATCGTGGCGCCGGAAACGTCGTATGACGCATTGGAGCAGATGGTCGGCCACGCCGAGACGATTCTGCAAAAGCTGGAATTGCCGTACCGCGTGATCACGCTGTGCACGGGCGACATGGGCTTCTCGGCGACCAAGACTTACGACCTCGAAGTCTGGTTGCCGGCGCAGAACACCTATCGCGAAATTTCGAGCTGTTCGAACACGGAGTCGTTCCAGGCTCGCCGGATGCAGGCGCGCTACCGGAACGCGCAAGGCAAGCCGGAACTCGTTCATACGCTGAACGGTTCGGGTCTCGCGGTGGGACGCACGCTCGTGGCCGTGCTCGAGAACTTCCAGAACGCCGACGGCTCCGTGACGGTGCCGGCGGCGCTGCGGCCATACCTTGGCGGCGTCGAGCGGCTGGAAGTGCCGGCGGCCTGATTCGCGTCGGGTGGACGCCAACCGCGTGATTTGATCGCTGCGATTCGTCGAAATTTTTTCGGCGAGGTACTTGGAAATCCAGATCAGCTGTTCTATAATCTTTCTCTCCCAAGCAGCGACCCGCTTGGATCTGACAAAACCGCCTCGTTGTGGCAAGTCGGAAAACACGGAAAGGTGGCAGAGTGGTCGAATGCGCCGGACTCGAAATCCGGTGTACCTTTAGGGGTACCGTGAGTTCGAATCTCACCCTTTCCGCCAGATTCAGAAAACAGGCCCTTCGGGGCCTGTTTTCGTTTCGGCGTGTCAAATGACCTGTCGTTCTGACGTCTGATATCAAGTCTGGCATTCATAAGCGATGCTAACTTATCGCTGCGCGTGGGGAATTCCACCTTCCGCTGAGTCATCAACCCGCTGACTCACCATCCTCTTCCCCGCTTTGCCCGGCCCCCGCGCCGATCCTCTGTACAATTGGCCGTTCGATTGAATATCGACCTACCTGCGAACCCATCGACCGAATACATGGCCATTACCTACAAGACTCCTGACGACATTGCCAAGCTGCGTATCTCTGGCCGCCTTGCGGCCGACGTGCTGGCCATGATCGCCGAGCACGTGAAGGCCGGTGTCTCCACCGACGAGCTGGACGCACTGTGCAATGACTACATCGTCAACACGCAAAAGTCGATTCCGGCGAACGTCGGTTATCTGGGTTTTCCAAAGACGGTGTGCACATCGGTCAATCAGGTGGTTTGCCACGGCATTCCGAACCGCAGCGAAGTTCTGAAAGACGGCGACATCATCAATATCGACGTGGCGATCATCAAAGACGGCTACTTCGGCGACACGAGCCGCATGTATTGCGTCGGCCAGCCGAGCACGGTGGCTCGTCAACTGGTCGACACGACCTATGAGGCAATGCTTGCGGGCATTCGCGAAGTGAAGCCGGGAGCGACACTTGGCGATGTCGGCCACGCGATCCAGAAGGTCGCGCAACGCGATGGTTTTTCGATCGTGCGCGACTACTGTGGCCACGGCATCGGCAAGGTTTATCACGAGGACCCGCAGGTTTTGCATTACGGCCAGCCGGGGCAAGGCATACGTCTGAAGCCCGGCATGGTCTTCACGATCGAGCCGATGATCAACGCGGGCCGCGCCGGTACCACGGTATTGCGCGACGGCTGGACGGTGGTCACGAAAGACCGCTCGCTGTCAGCGCAGTGGGAACACATGATCGCGGTCACCGACGACGGCTACGAACTCCTCACGCCCTGGCCGGACGGCACCGGCAGCTACGCAGCACCGTGAGGCAAACACGCTGCGCATGACGTCGACGGGTATGGCGCCAGGCGCCGGGCGCGCGAAATGCTCGGGGTTGCCTGCGCGCTTTGCGTGAACCGGCTTGCGCGATAAGATCGCCCGTCAAAGAATGAATTGACTCTCGCGCCGGTTCGGTTAAAGCTACGGCTTAAGGTTTCAAGGGGTTTTCGTCTGCATGAGTCCGTCACTGACCGTTCGCCGTATCGCCGCTGATCAGGGCGCCGTTTTTCGCGAACTTCGTACAGCGTCCCTGCGTGAGGCGCCCTATGCGTTCGGCGCAACGCTAGAAGACGCATTGTCCGCGGACGCCGCGAGCTTTGACGCCGTCGCCGCGGAACACGCGGTTTCTGCCGCCATCAGCACGTTCATTCTCTACACCGAGGGTCATCCGGCCGGACTGGTCGAAGCGCACTTCGAAGAAGCCGATGAGCGCCGCGCGTTCGTGTGCGAACTGTGGGTGGCGCCTGCGGTCCGGCATCTTCGCGGCGGAGAGTTGCTGGTCGATACGGCTAGCGGCTGGCTTGCCAACGAGGGCGCGGCGGAAATCTACGCATGGGTCGCCGACTCCAATCGCAACGCGATGCGCTTTTACGAAGCGCTCGGTTTCGGGCCGACCGGCGAACATCGGCGCGTCGCGCGTGCGCCAGAGCAGGTCGAAAGTCTGCTGGTTCGCCACGTGCCGTCCACGTCGACAGCAGTCGACCAGTGAACTGCCGAGTAGCGCAACCGTCCGCCGCCTGTTTCGAATTCCCGTCCGCGTCTCTGTCCGCATCACCATCCGCATTTTCGTCCGCACTTCCCTCTGCATTCCAGCAGCGTTCCCGCCTCGCCCGTTCATGTGCCGCGCGGTTCGATCGTTTCCGCGCGAGCACGTGTGAACATCCAGACGCTCGTTGTCCGGCAAAAAATCTCGCCGCGCGCGCGGACGCCTGTAAAATACGCAAAATTTTTGCCGAACGTTATGTCGCCCAAGAAATCGCCCTTTTTCGAACTCCGCAGCGGTTCCGTCGACACGCTCCTGTTTGTGGTCAAGACAACCGACCTCGATGCCATGCGTGCCGAGCTGACCCGGCGCTTCGAGGCGACCCCCGAATTTTTCGCTAACGACGTCGTCGCGATAGACGTGCGCCGGCTCGCCGGCAACGAACGCGTGCCGCTCGCCGAGATCGCACAGTTGCTCGAGAGCGTGCGCATGCGTCCCGTTGGTGTGGTCGCCGACACGCAGCAGTCGTGGGCGGCGGCGTCGGCGCTGCCGTTGCTCGAAGCGCGCGACCGCCGCGGCGCGTCCGCAAAATCGGCTGACGAAGAAGCCGCGGGTGCATCGGCGGCGGACTTGGCCGACGCAGCAAACTCAGGTGCAAGCACGGCGCCTGCGAATCAGACGGCCGCAACCGCATCGGTTGAGCCCGCGCCTGCGCCGGCCGCCGAGCCCGTGCGTCTTGCCACGTCTTCGCAAACCATGGTGGTGGAGAAGCCGCTGCGCTCGGGTCAGCGCATCTACGCAAAGGGCGATCTCGTCGTGCTTGGGCTCGTGAGCTACGGCGCGGAAGTTATCGCTGAAGGCAACATCCATATCTATGCGCCGTTGCGCGGGCGTGCGCTCGCTGGCGTGCAAGGCAATCACGACGCGCGCATTTTCTGCACGTGTCTCGAACCGGAACTCATCTCGATCGCGGGCATCTATCGGACGACCGAGAACCCGCTGCCGGCCGACGTGCTCGGCAAGCCGGTGCAGATCTGGCTCGAAGACGAAAAGTTGATGATCGAACCATTGCGGCTCACTTAAGCGCTGTCGGATCCGCTGCGCCGAACGTTGACGGCGCGCGGCGTCGGGGGCGAAATATGGCCGCACATAATTGACGAATTTGACGAACACAAGGTAAGGGTAATGGCAAAAATCATTGTGGTGACATCGGGCAAAGGTGGCGTGGGCAAGACGACCACGAGCGCGAGTTTTGCATCGGCCCTCGCGTTGCGTGGCAGCAAGACCGCCGTGATCGACTTCGACGTCGGTCTGCGCAATCTCGATCTCATCATGGGCTGTGAGCGCCGCGTCGTGTACGACCTGATCAACGTCATTCAGGGCGAAGCCAATCTGAACCAGGCGCTGATCAAGGACAAGAAGTGCGAGAACCTCTTCATTCTGCCGGCCTCGCAAACGCGTGACAAAGACGCGCTGACCATGGAAGGCGTCGAGAAGGTCATCAACGACCTGATCGCGATGGACTTCGAGTACATCGTGTGCGACTCGCCGGCCGGTATCGAATCCGGCGCGCTCCTCGCCATGCATTTTGCAGACGAAGCGCTGATCGTGACGAACCCGGAAGTGTCGTCGGTGCGCGACTCGGACCGCATTCTCGGCATCCTGTCGTCGAAAACCAAGCGCGCGATTGAAGGCAAGGAGCCGATCAAGGAGCACCTGCTGATCACGCGCTACAACCCGAAGCGCGTGAGCGAAGGCGAGATGCTGTCGCTGACCGACATCCAGGAAATCCTGCGCATCGACCTGATCGGCGTGATCCCGGAATCCGAAGCGGTGCTGCACGCGTCGAATCAGGGTCTGCCTGCAGTGCATCTCGACGGCACCGACGTGGCCGAAGCTTATAAAGACGTCGTATCGCGTTTTCTCGGCGAGCAGAAATCGCTTCGCTTTACCGATTACCAGAAGCCCGGGCTGCTGCAGCGCCTCTTCGGCACCAAGTAAGGGGAGCGCACGTTATGTCGATTCTTTCGTTTTTGCTGGGCGAGAAGAAGAAATCCGCGTCGGTAGCGAAGGAACGCCTGCAGTTGATCATCGCGCACGAGCGCGCCGGCGGTCATGCTCCCGCCGATTATCTGCCTGCGTTGCAACGCGAACTGGTCGCCGTGATTTCAAAGTATGTGCGGATTTCCGACGACGACATCCGCGTGAGTCTCGAGCGCCAGGACGACCTCGAGGTGCTCGAGGTCAAGATAGAGATTCCGCAGACCTTATAAGTCTGCTGGTCGCGGTCGCGGTCGCGGTCGCGGTCGCGTTCGGCGCGTGTCGATGCGCGCCCGGGCGCGCCCGGGCGCGAACGTCGGCGAACGTCGGCGAGCGCGGCTTACGGACGAGGTGCGGGCGAACCGCCTTCAGTCGGTCTATCAGCGGGTCGATCGGTTGGGTTGTCGGCGGAAGCGCGAGCGGAGGCATCAGCTGAACTGTCAGCAGACGTCTCGTTGGAACTATCTGCGGCAATGACTTCCGCCACCGGCTCCGATGCGTCGACTTCTGGCGCATCCACCGCGGGCACTTCCGGCACCGGAGCAGGCGCCGGGCGCGGCAGCGGCGCCATGTAGCGCTCGGAAAGCGCCTCGTAAAGCGGCGGCGCGAAAAAGCGCGACACGCGGCTCGCAATTAGCGCGGTGGCCATCAGAGAAATCACGAGCGCGTGACCGTTGATCATCTCCATCACGATCACGAAAGACGTGATCGGCGACTGCGTGACGGCGGCCAGATAGCCGACCATGGCGAGCGCGATCAGCATCGGCAGTTGCATGGAGCCGAACACCATGTGCAGCAGATTGCCGAAGCCTGCGCCGATCGACAGCGATGGAGCAAAGATGCCGCCTGGAATGCCGGGCAGGTACGAGCCGACCATCGAAATCATTTTGAGGAACGGATAGAACACCGACAGCTGTTCGTGTCCGTCGAGCAAACCGCGCGCTTCCGCGTAGCCGCTGCCGAACGTGGTGCCGCCGGAAACCAGGCCGACTCCCGCGATCACGAAGCCGCACAGCGCGGCGAACGCGACGGGCCGCTCGCCGTGCAATTGACGCAGCGGCGCGGGAATCCAGCGCGCGGTGTTCAGCAGCAGCCAGCAGAACACGCCGCCCGCAATACCCGTGATGATGGCCGTGAGCAGCACCGCGAGCGCGAGCAGATCGGGAAAGTGCGCGCCGATCTGAATGGTGCCGAAGTACGTATAGTTGCCGTTCAGTCCCAGCGCGATCACACCGGCGATGATGATGGCGGTGATCAGCACGCCGCTCGCGCGGGCTTCGAAACTGCGCGTCAGTTCCTCGATGGCGAACACGATGCCCGCGAGCGGAGTATTGAACGCCGCCGATAGACCCGCTGCCGCGCCGGCCAGCACCAGTTGCCGCTCGATCAGTGCGTTCGAACGCGGATACAGCCTGCGCAGATTGAACATGAGGGCCGCGCCCACTTGCACGGTCGGCCCTTCGCGGCCGATCGTAAATCCGCCGAGTATCGCCAGAAACGACACCACGATCTTGCCGAACAGAATGCGAAATGACAGGAGCCGCGCGCCATATTCGCCGGGTTTCGAATGAAGCGTGGCGATTACCTGAGGAATGCCGCTGCCTTCGGCGCCGCGAAAGAACTTGCGCGTGAGCCATACGGCGAGCGCCGCCACCGCGGGGGTGATGATGAGCGGCGCCCACACGTGCTCGCGCTGCACCGTGCGGAATTCCTCGTAGCCCCAGTCGATCAGCCGCGCGTAGAGCACCGCCACGAGCCCGACCGCGATCGCCCCGAGCCAGAAAATGCCGTACTGGCGCCAAAGACGTCTCGCGCGACGCACGATCCCGGAAGAAAGAAGAGGTTGCGCTCGCGACATGAGATCTGGATGTGCAAAGGATGAAGTATAAAGCGCGCGGAAAACGTAAAACCGTATGAAAGCTTTGTGAAATGAAGTAAAAAGGTAAGCTGTAAGGCGCGCGATGTAAGACGCCGTATTGTTTTCCGGCGGCCGCATTGCCCGTTTCAGCAAAGACTATTCCATTCGTCGGCTAAAATATTTTGACGTTGAACAACCGAAGGCCCTCAATGAAGCGAGTCCTTATCGTCAAGGTCACCTCCCTCGGCGATATCGTGCAAGCGCTGCCCGTCGTAGCGGATATCAAACGCGCATTTCCTGGCGTTCAAGTGGATTGGGCCGCAGACGAAGCATTCGCCGAAGCGGCGCAATGGTGCAAGGGCATCGACCGTGTACTGTTCGCGCCGCTGCGGCGTTTCAAGAAAGCGCGCCGGTGGGCCGACTTCAAGGCGATCGCGGCGTCCATCGCGGAGCTGCGTGCGTATCGCTACGATTACATCATCGACATTCACGGCGTGTACAAAAGCGCGATCATCGCGTTTCTGGCCCGCTCGTCGCGTTGCATCGGCTACCAGTCTCAGGATCTGGGCGAGCGGGGCGCTGCGTTCGCGTACACGGGGCGCTTTGGTCCGCGTCCGCAATGCAATGCGTGGCATGGCATGCGTATCAGCGCGGGCGAGGCTCTCGGCTACGAAGTTGAAGGCCCGCCCGTCTACGACCTGAAGTTGCCGGAGCCGGCGAGACCGCCGTTCGAAGGTGAGCGCGCGCCCGTCGCCGCGCTTTTTCATGCGACGTCGAAAGACGACAAGAAGTGGCCGATCTCGCATTGGGCGGTGGTCGGCACTGAGCTTTCGCAACGCGGCTTTCGCGTGGTCTTGCCGTGGGGTTCGGAAGGCGAGCGCATCGAGGCCGAGCAGATCGCCGCGCAAGTGCCAGGCTCGAAGGTCCTGCCGAAGATGACCGTGACGGAAATCGCGCAAATGATCGACGCGTGCTCGTTGGTGGTCGGTGCGGACACCGGTTTTGTCCACCTCGCACATGCGCTGCTGAAGCGCACGGTCATGGTTTTCGTATCGACATCGCCTGAACATTGCGGCGTGGAAGCACCGTTCCGCTCGATCTCGGTTGGCGACGGCCTTTCGGTGCCGCCCATCAGCGCCGTGCTCGATGCCATCGACTACGTACACAGCAAGCCGCCGGCCGTCGCCGGGCAAGGTTCTGCTGCGGCTTGAGCGCAGCCTCGACCGCAATCGTTTGCTCAAAGAAAAGGGCGTCGCGCGCAGAGTGCCTATGTCACCGGCACTATGACGTGACGCCCCTATAAACGCCCGCGTCGGGGAACGCTGGGCGAAAACGATTCGGCTTGCTGCGCAACCGTGCGAGACGCAAAGCGCTCATTACACGGTTGTTAAATCTGTCGCTTTTCGTTGGTCGGCGGAGCGCTCGCGCCCGTTGCGCGTGTTGGTGAACATAGGCTGAATGGTGCTCGCAATCCGCGCCTGGCAGACGCCAATACCGCCTTCAGGAAGGCCGCGAGGCAATACACTCAAGGCTCATTACCGACCGACATCTTCAAGTCAGTATAGGCGGTGTTTTCATCGGATGTGAGCGTGCATTGCCACGTGTCCGGACGAGTCGCGCGGATCGGCGAACGTGTAACACGCGCGTGATCTTCCCTTACAACTGGCAACGTTCTGGCAGCCGCACGTCGTGTTCAATCGAGTCATTCGAGATTTCTCGAACGAACCTGACTCGATGGAGAACAACATGAAACGCCTGCTCCTGACCATGATCGCCGGCACCGTACTCGCAACCCTGCTTGGCGGCTGCGTTGTCGCGCCGGCGCCGGGCTACTACTACGGCGGTGGAGGCTACTACCACCATCACGGCTATTACTACCGTTAAGCTCGCGGCCGGCGCAAAGCCGGCCCGCAACTGACGGTGCGGGCGTCAGGCCACTAGCATCTCGAACGCGATCACAGCGGTAATGGCTGCCGCGTTCGCCGCCAGCGCCTCGACGACAATGCCTTTCCAGGTGGCGGGACGAAAACGCAGCGCCAGCAGCAGCGAACACAACAACGCGAGCGCGATGATCGTCACGACGTCGGCATTATGTAAGTGAAGGTTCATCCGGGCCTCCCTGCTTGCCATAGGGTCATTCAGGTCGAGTATAGGCAAGTCAAAAAGGCGCGCAAGGCAGGGGATTCACTCAGCGAAACCGCCGCCAGGCGGGGACTTCAGCGATCAACCCGCCGAGGTCCCCTCCCTGTCTATCGCCGCGTCACATCAAGCGCGAGTCGCGCGTCTCGCGCATGCACAGCACGCCGATCATGCTGACGGCCGCGGCGATCGACACATACGCGCCCACCCACGGCAGCCCGCCGCGCGCGGCCAGCATTTGCGCGATGTACGGCGCAACCGATGCGCCGAGAATCCCGCCCAGGTTGTACGACACACCTGCGCCGGTATAGCGGACGTTGGTCGGAAACAGTTCGGGCAGCAGCGCGCCCATCGGCGCAAAGGTCACGCCCATCAGGAACAGTTCGATGACGAGGAACAGCAGCACCAGCGGCGTTTGTCCGCTGCCGAGGAGCGGCGCCATGGTGAAGCCCGACAGGACCGCTGCGACGATGCCCACGATCAGCACCGGCTTGCGGCCATAGCGGTCGCTTGCCCACGCGGACAGCGGCGTGGCAAGCGCCATGAACACCACGGCGATGCACAGCAGCCCGAGGAAGGTTTGCCGCGGAATGTGCAGCACCGACACGCCATACGACAGCGAGAACGTGGTCGCGTTATAGAACAGCGTGTAGCAGACCACCATCGCGAGCGCGCCCAGCAGCGTGGGCACCCAATGCCGCGACAGCAGCGTCGCGATGGGCACCTTCACGCGCTCCTGACGCTCAATGGCGGCCTGGAAGGCGGGCGTCTCCGCGATCTTGAGCCGCACGTAAAGCCCCAGCGCGACCAGCACCGCGCTTACGAGGAACGGCACGCGCCAGCCCCAGCTCCGGAACTGCGCGTCGCTCAACGACATCGCAAGCGCGAAGAAGAGGCCGTTGGACGCGAGAAAGCCGATCGACGGTCCGAGTTGCGGGAACATGCCGAACCAGCCGCGCTTGCCGGCAGGCGCGTTTTCGGTGGCGAGCAACGCCGCACCGCCCCATTCACCGCCGAGGCCAATGCCCTGGCCGAAACGCAAGATGCACAGAAGGATCGGTGCAAGACTGCCAATGGAGTCGTAGCCCGGCACGAAGCCGATCAGCGTGGTCGAGACGCCCATCACGAGCAAAGACGCGACGAGCGTCGATTTACGGCCGATGCGGTCGCCGAAATGGCCGAACAGGAACGAGCCGATCGGCCGCGCGACGAACGCAATGCCGAACGTGACGAAGGCTGACAGGGCCTGAGCCGTTGCCGAGCCATGCGGAAAAAACACCGGGCCGATGACGAGCGCCGCGGCGGTCGCGTAGACGTAGAAATCGTAGAACTCGATCGCGGTGCCGATGAAGCTCGCGAAGATGATCCGCGCACTGTTGGTGTTTCCGGCCGCATTGGGCTCGGCCGCGGAAATCGGCGATGTGGACATGCAGGGTCTCCATGTATCGTGATGCCGCGTTGCCTCGCTCGATCGGGGCGCAGTGTGGCTGCGCAGCGGCGCGGTCAATCGGCATCTTTGTTCAGGTTCGTGCGCTTGAGTCGAACTCGCGTCGGCCATCACGCTGACGGGCGACGAACCCGCAGCATACAGCGTTGGCCCTGAGGACTCGCGCGCGAATGCGGCCTTGTGCGCGTGCATGGCGATCACGCGCCACGCAGCGAAGGCGTTTGCGTGGCGCGCGTGGATGACGCGGCGCCGCGACAGGTGGCTGCAAGCCGCGCCGGCGGATGAGCGGGCGGCCTGCACCGTGCCGGAGGCTCCGGCGAGGGAATCGGAAAATTATAGCGAGCGCGGCGCGCGCGCAGCAAGGCGGCTGGCCGATCGGTTAGGCCGCGTTCAGTCGATGGTCAGCGATTGCGGCGAAGCCAGTTCGCGCAACTGGAACTTGCCGTCGTCGTTGAAAAGCCAATCTTCGAACAGTTCGAGCTGGCCGCGGCCGTTCAGCAATTTGCCTGGCGGCAATGGCAGCGGTGATGCACGTCGCAACGTGGCGAGCGCGGTGCTTTCCGCTTCGTCGTCGCCGTTCGTGCGATACACCGACGACGCCACCACGTGTCCGTTGCGGTCCACGGTGAACGACACCACGACGAGCGAGCGCAGCATCGCTTGCGGCTTGCCGCGCAGTACATACGAAGGATTGCGCTCAACGATGCGCTGCGCGACCGCCTCGCGATACTGATCGAGTGTCGCGCTGTTGACTGCGGCGGGCGGCGTCGGGACGGCCGCGCGTGGCGGCGGCGGGGTGAACGTGCAACCGGCGACGGCAAGTGCGAGCAACGCGGTGTAGGCGGTGCCGCGTAGAGACAGTGGCCATGCGCAGCCGCGGCGAGCGCGGCATTCAGTCATGGGGCGAAGGAGGCGCGTGCGGGTAAGCATGATGAACCACTAAAAAGGGCAGAACCTGTTTAGATCGTAGTCAAAAACCGCCGCGTTTCAATCCGCGTTCGCCCCGGTATCTCGACTTAGGCGCCAGCAAAAAAGGCGAACTCGCCAACGAGTTCGCCTTCGCAATTCGCCGTGCATGAACGCGCCCATGCCGGCGCGTCGCACAACTCGACGCGTGTCAGTTCAACGCTTGCCGTGCCGCTTTGACCGCGGCCAGCACCTGCTCGGGCGCGGTGCCGCCGGGATGGTTGCGGCTTGCAACCGAGCCTTCGAGCGTCAGGTACGAGAACACGTCGTCGCCGATCAGATGCGCGACGTTCGGCAATTCCGCGCGCATTTCATCGAGCGTGAGGTCCGCGAGATCGCAGCCGCGATCCGCGCAGATGCGCACGGCCAGCGCAACGGCTTCGTGCGCGTCGCGAAACGCGAGGCCGCGCTTGACGAGGTAGTCGGCGAGATCGGTTGCCGTCGAGAATCCTTGCAATGCGGCGTCGCGCATGGCTTGCGGCTTCACCGAAATGCCCGCGACCATTTCAGCGAAGATACGCAGCGTATCGGCGACGGTGTCCACCGTGTCGAACAGCGGTTCCTTGTCTTCCTGATTGTCCTTGTTGTACGCGAGCGGCTGGCCTTTCATCAGCGTGAGCAGCGCCATCAGATGACCGTTCACACGGCCGGTCTTGCCGCGTGCGAGTTCGGGCACGTCGGGGTTCTTTTTCTGCGGCATGATCGACGAACCCGTGCAGAAGCGGTCGGCCAGGTCGATAAAGCCGACGCGCGGGCTCATCCACAGTACGAGTTCTTCGGAGAAGCGCGAGATGTGCGTCATGACGAGCGCCGACGTCGCCGTGAATTCGATTGCGAAGTCGCGGTCGGACACAGCGTCGAGCGAGTTTGCGCAGATGCCGTCGAAACCGAGCGTCTTTGCCACCGCGTGACGGTCGATCGGATAGCTCGTGCCGGCGAGTGCCGCCGCGCCCAGCGGCAGACGGTTCACGCGCTTGCGGCAATCGAGCATGCGCTCGGCGTCGCGAGAAAACATTTCGACGTAGGCGAGCAGGTGATGACCGAACGTGACCGGCTGCGCGACCTGCAAGTGCGTGAAGCCGGGCATGATGGTCGACGCATTCTTCTCCGCCATGTCGAGCAGCGCCGTGCGCAGTTCCTTCAGCAACCCGCCGATGCGGTCGATCTCGCCGCGCAGCCACAGGCGGATGTCGGTCGCGACCTGGTCGTTACGCGAGCGGCCCGTATGCAGACGCTTGCCGGCGTCGCCTATCAGCGCGGTGAGGCGTGCTTCGATGTTCAGGTGAACGTCTTCCAGGTCGAGTTGCCACTCGAACTCGCCTCGCTCGATTTCGCCCTTGATCTGCGCCATGCCGCGTTGGATCGCGGCGAGGTCTTCGGCGGCGATGATCTTTTGCGCGCCCAGCATCGAGGCGTGCGCAAGCGACCCTTCAATGTCGACGAGCGCGAGACGCTTGTCGAAGAAAACCGACGACGTATAGCGTTTGACGAGCTCCGACATCGGCTCCGAGAAGCGAGCCGACCAGGCTTCGCCTTTTTTGTGCAGTTGGGACGTCATGGTTTTGGGCAGTTAAGCGGCAGTTATGCAGCAGTTAAATGGCGATCGGGCGAGCGGTAAAAAGCTGACGACGCGGATGCGCCTGGCATGTCTGCAAGCGCACCGTCGAAGCATGGAAAGACAGGGATTTTAACACTGGCGCAACGCCGCGCCGACGACGGACCCGCGCCCTGCAATGGCGGCTCGCGCCATGGCCTATTCGCGCACCAGCACCACCAGCTTGAGATCTTCGCGATGCGCGGGCTTGAACGTAATCTGATCGTAGACGAGCCGCCCGTCTCGCGGATGATTGAATTCGCGCCGTCCGCCTTCGCGGCCTCCGACGTCTTGCGAAGCCCAGAAGCGCGCAAACGCGTCGCTCGCCGCGGTGAGCGAATCGATCAGCGCACGCGTTGGCGCGTCGTTCAGATGGCGGATCGAATCCGCCCGAAACTCGGCGGCGAGACGCCGCGCGCGCGTGTCCCAGTCGACGATCAACTCGCGCGCCGCCGGTTCCGTGAACGTATAGCGCAGCAGATTGCGGTCATGCGAACCGTCGAGCCAGCCGACGAAAAGATCGGCCGCGCGTTCGTTCCAGGCGAGCGCATTCCATTGACGGTCCAGCACATAGGCGGGCGCGTCTACGAGTTGCACGGTTTCGAGCAGTGTCGCGGGCGCGTCGGCGGCGGCCGGGTCGGGCTCGGCCGGATCGCGCTGGGCGGCCAGCTCGAACAGATACGCCCGCTCGGCCCGCGACAGTTGCAGCGCGACGGCGATACGTGCGAGCGCGTCCGCGGAAGCAGAAACCGGACGCCCCTGCTCGATCCATGTGTACCAGGTCGGACTCACGCCGCACAGCTGCGCGACTTCCTCGCGCCGCAAGCCGGGCGTGCGGCGGCGTGGGCCGGGCGGCAGGCCGACTGCTTGCGGCGACAGCCGCTCGCGGTGCGCGCGGATGAAGTCGCCCAGCGCGCGGGCGGGCGTGGCATCGAGCGGCGGCGGGTTGTCGGCGGAAGAGGGCGTGCTCGTTCGCGTGGTCATTCGTTTGGTACGGCGTGAGGAGGGTGGTATAGATACCAGAATAATTGCTTAACTTGTACTGGTACACGGCGGGCTCTATTGTAGCGGCGTAGCGGCTCGAACGGCAGGCCGCGCTGCCAGCACCAGAAACGCGGACCCACACGACACAGTCCCACGCAGACAACCGGAGCTATTCATGAAGCATCACGATCAGGTCGCCGACGCCTTCGGGTCGACCGCCGCCGCCTATTTGACGAGTCCGACCCACGCAACCGGCGCGGATCTGCGGACGCTTGCCGAGTCGATCGCGGCGACGCCGGATGCGACGGTGCTCGACATGGGCTGCGGCGCGGGCCACGCGAGTTTCGCGGTCGCGCCGCATGCCAAAGAAGTGGTCGCCTACGACATCGCTGCGCCGATGCTCGCCACGGTGGAAGGCGCCGCGAAGGATCGCGGCCTCGCGAACATTCGCACGCAGCAGGGCGCGGCCGAGAAATTACCGTTCGCCGATCACACGTTCGACTGGGTCATCAGCCGGATGAGCGCGCATCATTGGCACGACGTGGCGCCGGCGCTTGCCGAAGTGCGGCGCGTGCTGAAGCCGGGCGGCCGGGTGCTGTTCATCGACATCGCCGGTATCGACCATCCGTTGCTGGACACGCATATCCAGGCAATCGAACTCCTGCGCGACGGCTCACATATTCGCGATTACCGCGCCGACGAATGGATCGCGCTCTTCGAAGCCGCAGGTTTCAAGGCCTCGATTCGCGAGCGCTGGCGTATCGACATCGAATTCAGTTCGTGGGTGGCGCGCATGCGCACGCCTGAGGATCGCGTGGCGGCGATCCAGTCGCTGTGGCGCAATTCGCCGGATGAAGTGCGGCAGTATTTCGACGTGAAGGAAGACGGCTCTTTCAAGCTGGACGCGTTGATGGTCGAAGCGGCTTGAGAAAGCATGCGGACATGGCAGCGGCGCTCGCAAGCGCCGCTGCCATTCCGAATCGTCAACCCGTATTGCGCAACCCCGCCGCGATACCGTTGATGCTCAGATGAATCCCGCGCCGCACGCGCGCGTTGGTGTCGCCCGCGCGGTAACGCTTGAGCAATTCGACCTGCAGGTGATTAAGCGGATCGAGGTACGGAAAGCGGTTCTTGATCGAGCGCGCGAGCAGCGGATTTTCCGCGAGCCGTTCGCTCTTGCCGGTGATTTCCGACAACACTTTGGACGTACGCTCCCATTCCGCGACGATCCGCTCGAACACATGCTTGCGCAGCTTCTTGTCGGTGACGAGCGCCGCGTAGCGCGAGGCCACCGCGAGGTCGGTCTTCGCCAGCACCATGTCCATGTTCGAGAGCAGCGTCGAGAAGAACGGCCAGGTCTTGTGCATTTTCTTCAGCTGCGCGAGACGGCGTCCGCGCTCGGCATCGCTCGGTGCGTCGTCGAGATACGCGGCCACTGCAGTGCCGAAACCGTACCAGCCCGTCAGCAACAGCCGGCATTGGCCCCACGAAAAACCCCACGGGATTGCGCGCAGATCTTCGATCTTGCGTTGCTTCGGATCCTGCAACTTGCGTGACGCGGGACGGCTGCCGATGTTCAGTTCGGCGATCTCCGAGATCGGTGTGGACTCGAAGAAATACTCCTTGAAGCCGGGCGTTTCATACACGAGCGCGCGATACGAGGCCATGGCCGCGTCGGACAATTGCTGCATCGTGGATTCGAATACCGGCAGTTCCGCGGGCGCCGTGCCATGCGGCAGCAACGATGCTTCGAGCGTCGCAGCCACCACCGTTTCAAGATTGCGACGGCCGATCTCCGGATTGCCGAACTTGCTCGCGATCACTTCGCCTTGTTCCGTCAAGCGAATCTGACCGTCGACGGTGCCGGGCGGCTGCGACAGAATCGCCTGATAAGTCGGGCCGCCGCCACGGCCAACGGTGCCGCCGCGTCCGTGGAAAAGACGCAGCGTGATGCCGCGTTCGTTGAAGAGCGACACGAGCGCGAGTTCCGCGCGATACAACTCCCAGTTCGACGTGAGGAAGCCGCCGTCCTTGTTGCTGTCCGAATAGCCGAGCATGACTTCCTGCTCGTTGCCCTGATGTTCGATTATCGAGTCGACGCCCGGCAGCGCAACCAGATCGCGCATGATGTGCGGCGCGTTGCGCAAGTCGGGGATCGTCTCGAAGAGCGGGATGACCATCAGCGCGGCTCTCGCCGGATCGTTCGCGTCGCCGAGCCGGCCTTGCAGAAGACCGGTCTCTTTTTGCAGCAGCATGACTTCGACCAGGTCGCTGACTGTCTCGGTATGCGAAATGATGTAGTTGCGAACCGCGCGCGCGCCAAATTTCTCACGCGTGACACGCGCTTGTTCCAGCACCCCGAGTTCGCTCTTCACGAGATCCGAGTACTCGGCATACGGCAGGCGCAACGGGCGCGGCTGAGCAAGCTCGGCGAGCAGCACTTCGAGCCTCTCGCTTTCGGAGAGCGCGGCGTAGTCGTCATGAACGCCCGCGCGCTTCAGCAGTTCGGCGATCACCGCTTCGTGGATGTCCGAGCTCTGGCGCAAGTCGATGCTCGCGAGATGGAAGCCGAATACTTCGGCCGCGCGAGCGAGCGGTGCGAGACGCGGCGCGGCTAGCGGCGCGCCATGATGCGCGGCGAGCGAATCGATCAGCACGTGCAGATCGCGCACGAATTCGGACGCGTCGTCGTACGGCGTCGCACGAATCGGCGCTGCGCCGCGGCCCGCGCTGCGCAGCGGCACGCTGCCTTCACCGAGACGCACGCGCGCACTTGCCGCGAGCCGCGTGTACATGCCGATCAGCGCACGGCGATAAGGTTCGTCTGTACGGTGCGGCGAACGGTCAGGCGAGATTTCCGCGAGCGCTTTGAGTTCGTCGCTCGCGCCGGCGAGCAGATTCGACACCGACAATTCCGCGCCGAGCTTGTGCACCTGCTCGAGGTAGTGTTCAAAGATCACCTCGGCCTGGCGCGCGATCGCATGTTCGAGCGTTTCAGCCGTGACGTTCGGATTGCCGTCGCGGTCGCCGCCGATCCAGCTGCCCATCTGGAAGAACGGCGGCAGACGCGCTTCGAGGCCGTGTTCCTTGAGCGCCTCTTCGATATCGGTGTACAGCGCGGGGATTTCTTCGAGGAAGGTCGCGCGGTAGTACGACAGCGCGTTTTCGATTTCATCGGCGACCGTGAGCCGCGAGTCGCGCAGCATCCGCGTTTGCCACAGCGACGTGACGCGCGCGCGCAGCATTGCTTCGTTATGCGCGCGTTCGCGGTCGGTCAGCTGCTGATCGCGTTCGGCGAGCAGGCGCGCGACGTCGTGCTCTGCGTCGAGAATGCTCTTGCGCTGCACTTCCGTTGGGTGCGCCGTCAGAACGGGAACGATCAGCGCGTCGTTGAAAAATTGCTGCAACACGGGCGTGGCGGCGGCGCCCGCTTCGACGAGCCGCTCCAGCGCATAGGCAATGGTGCCCGGCTGCGCGGCGGAGCCTGCCAGCGCGTGAATACGGTGACGGCGATTGCGGTGGCGGTCTTCGGCGATATTCGCGAGATGCGAGAAGTAGCTGAACGCGCGCACCACGCTGACCGTCTGTTCGGGACTCAGCGAGCGCAGTTTCTTGTCGAGCGTCTGCACGGCGGCGTTGTCGTCTTCACGGCGAAAACGGACGGCCGTCTGGCGGATTGTTTCGACGACGTCGAACACGGCGTCGCCTTCCTGTTCACGCAGCACGTCGCCGAGCAGCCGCCCCAGATAGCGGATGTCCTGGAAGAGCGGATGGTCCTTGTCGGCGCGCGTGCGGCCGTTGGTTTTCGGCGCGGCGACGACGGTGTCCCCGGAGACGGCTTGCAGGTTCGGCGCTTTGTTTTCAGCCTTGTCTTCCGCTTTGTTTTTGGCTTGCGCTTTCGAGTTCGTCTTCACCAGGGCCTTGTTCGTGGCGGACGCAGTTTTCGCCGGCTTGTCCGCTTTCGAAGCCTTGACAGCCCTTTCCGGCTTGGCCGGCGCGGTGGTCTTGTCTGCCTTGATGGCTTTCGCGGCGTTCGCAGCCTTCGCGCTGGAGGACGCCCGTTTGGCTTTGCCGGGCTGAGCGGCGCTCGCGTCAGACGATGCGGAGGCTGTGGACGCGTCGGCGTCGACAGTGGAAGCGTTGGGCGATGCAGTGTTGCGGCGGGCAGGGCGCGCCGATCCGGAAGACGTCACGATGGGTTTCCTCAGGGAAGCCAGGGTCTGTTAAGTGATGAACTGCTACTGCGGAACTCAAAACTGCACTGGAACTGCAACGTGAACTGCTTTGAAGCGGTATGCACCGATGGCAATACGCCGGGGAGGAAGGCCGCGCGACCGCACAAGCTCTGCACGCGGCGCATGTTGCGCCGCATTGGATCATCGCGCATACGGCGGCGCGGTGCGCGAACGAGCGTGCGTGAACAGGCCGCAGCCAGACAGCGGCGCATGGCGCGAAGCCCGTCTCCTCCATTGATACCGCGTTGGCACGGCGCCCCGGCGCGCCTCGATTCGAGCCTTGTTCCGTAAGGGCCACAGGCGGGCGAACCGGGGGGTGAGCGCGAGGGCGCGTGCTAACATTGTTTGTTATTCCATCCCGTCATTCAATCGACAAGCTAATGAACACCGAGACGTTTGCCGCGCCACCCCACACGCTTGTGATTGCGTCGCGAGAAAGCCGCCTCGCCATGTGGCAGGCGGAGCATGTGCGATGTGCGCTGCACAAATTATATCCATCTTGTGACGTAAAAATCCTCGGAATGACGACACGCGGCGATCAAATTCTCGATCGCACTTTGTCGAAGGTGGGTGGTAAGGGACTGTTCGTCAAAGAACTCGAAGCGGCGCTCGCCGATGGCCGCGCCGATCTCGCGGTGCATTCGCTGAAAGACGTGCCGATGGAATTGCCCGCGGGCTTCGCGCTCTCCACGATCATGGAGCGCGAAGATCCGCGCGACGCACTCGTGTCGAACGATTACGACTCGCTTGCCGCGCTGCCGGCCGGCGCGGTGGTGGGCACATCGAGCCTGCGCCGGGAAGCGATGCTGCGCATGCGCTATGCGCATCTCCAGGTGCGGCCGCTGCGCGGCAATCTGGATACGCGCCTAGCCAAGCTCGATCGCGGCGATTACGCGGCGATCATTCTCGCTGCGGCAGGCCTCAAGCGCCTCGGTCTGGCTGAGCGTATCCGTGCGCTGCTCGATCCGGACGACAGCTTGCCTGCTGCAGGTCAGGGCGCGCTCGGCATCGAGATTCGCGCCGATCGCGCCGACCTCGCGGCATGGCTCGCGCCGCTGCATCACGAACATACGGCGGCAGCCGTCGAAGCGGAGCGCATGGTGTCACGTTCGCTCGGCGGCAGTTGCGAAGTGCCGCTCGCCGCGTACGCAACATGGCATGACGGCGCGCTGCATCTGCGCGGCATCGTGGCGACGCCCGATGGCCAGCGCGTGCTGAGCGCGCAGGCGTCGGCACCCGCGCCGACCGTCGAACGCGCAATCGCCTTGGGCAGCGAAGTGGCGAGCGCACTCGAACAGCAAGGCGCAATGGACATCGTGCGCGCGCTCAGCACGGCGAGCGGTCCCGCGGCGCCGGCAGACGGTGCACACTCCGGCACGGCAGGCACCCCGGTGTCCGGCGACTGATGGCGGCCGACATTCCCGGCAACGCATCGTCATCCGCCGGCAAGGCGGTGTTCACGGTCGTGATTACGCGACCGTCCGGTCAGTCGAGCGAACTGATAGAACGCCTCACCGCGGCCGGCATGGCGACGCTCGATTTCCCGCTGATCGACATTGCGCCAGTCGCCGACGACGCACCGTTGCGCGCCGCGCTCGCCTCTCTCGAACGCTATGCGCTCGTCATCTTCGTGTCGCCGAACGCGATCGATCACGCGTTCGCGAAGAGCGGCGCGATCTGGCCGCACGCATTGCCGGTCGGCGTGGTCGGGCCGGGCAGCGTGCAGGCGCTCGCGCGTCACGGCGTCAGCGCGCCGGCTCACCGGGTCATCAGTCCCGCATCCGGCACCGATGACGATAACGGGCGCTTCGACTCCGAAGGCCTCTTCGCCGCGATCGACACGGCGCTCGGCGAGGCGAATCTCGAAGGCAAGCGTGTTCTGATCGTGCGTGGCGACGGTGGCCGCGAGTGGCTGGCTGACCGTTTGCGCGAGGCCGGCGCCGAGGTGGAGACGGTCGCCGCGTACCGGCGGCTCGTGCCGGAACCGTCGATTGGCGCGTGGGCTCGTGTGCACCGACTGCTTGCGGGCGAACCGCATGCCTGGCTTCTCACCAGCTCCGAAGGCGTGCGCAATCTGCACGAACTCGCGCAAGAGCATCTCACCGCCGACGAACTCGCGCAGCTCAAGCGCGCCGCGCTCGTCACGCCTCATCCCCGTATTGCTGAGACCGCGCGGGCATTGGGTTTTGATAGGATTACGGTGTCAGGCGCGGGCGACGAGCGCATTGCCCGCACCTTGCTCGCCGATCTGCCGACCGTAGTTCAACCGGTACCGTCCAATCCGGCTCATTCACCGGCTAAATCACGCATGACTGAAACGAACGCATCCACGAACGCTTCACCCCAGCCGGCCGCGACCGCCGCGTTGCCGCCGAACCAACCCTTCACGCCCTACGAAGCGCAAAAGCGTCGCAGCGCGAGCGGACCGCTGCTGTGGTTTGTCGTCGTGGTTCTTGCTTGCGCCGCGGGCGTGGGCGGCTATGCGCTCAATCGCAAGGTGGAGCGCACCGAGCAGAACATCGCGCAACGTCAGCAGGCGAACGACACGCAAACCAACGAACTGCGTATCAAAACCGAGCAGGCGCTCGCTACGGTGCGTCAGTCCGACTCGCAGGTTGCGCAACTGGAAGGCAAGCTTGCCGATGCGCAGGCCGCACAGCAGGCGCTGCAGCAACAGTACGCGGATCTCGCGCGCAATCGCGACGACTGGACGCTCGCGGAAGTCGGTCAGATGCTGTCTGCCGCAAGCCAGCAATTGCAATTGACCGGCAACACGCAGCTTGCGCTCTTCGCGCTGCAAAGCGCCGACACGCGGCTCGCGGCGTCCGATAGCACGCAGGCCGTTGCGGTCCGCAAAGCCATCGCGCAGGACATCGACAAGCTGAAGGCCGCGCCTTCCACCGACCTGACGGGTCTTGCGATCAAGCTGGACAATGCGGTCGATCAGATCGACAGCCTGCCGCTCTCCGGCGAAGCGCCGATTGCCCATGCCACGCCGCGTGCGGCGACATGGGCAGATACGGCCAAGGTGTCCGCGGCCACCGGCGAGCCGCGCTGGAAAGTGTGGTGGAACCAGTTGACGAGCGGCATCGGCCAGCAGTTGACGAGCCTCGTGCAGGTGCGCCGCATCGACAACGCAGACGCGATGATGGTTGCGCCGGATCAGGGCTACTTCGTGCGTGAGAACGTGAAGCTGCGTTTGCTGTCGGCGCGTCTTGCGCTGCTCTCGCGTAACCAGACCACGCTGAAGTCCGACCTGCAGGGCGCGCAGACGGCGCTGACGCGTTACTTCGACATGTCGTCGAAGAAAACTCAGAACGTTGTCGATCTCGTCAAGCAGGTCGAGGCCGGATCGGCCGCGGTCGAATTGCCGAACCTGAATACGAGCCTGCAAGCCGTCAATCAATACCGGGGCCGAGGTTAATCATGGCGATCCGGGGACTTCTATGGCTCGCGCTGCTCTTCACCGTCGCGGTCGCGCTCGCGGTGGTCGGACGCTTCGACATGGGCCAGGTGATGCTGGTGTATCCGCCGTACCGCGTCGACATGTCGCTCAATCTGTTCGTGGTCGGGCTCGTGGTGCTGTTTATTCTGCTGTATGCGCTGCTGCGCATCGTGCGCAATATCTGGCGCATGCCGCAGCGTGTGGCCGCGTACCGTGCGCGCTCGCGCGTCGCGAAGGCGCATGCCGCGCTGCGTGACGCGATCGGCAACCTGTACGCCGGACGCTTTTCGCGCGCGGAAAAGGCCGCGAAAGACGCGCTCGCGAACGGCGACAACAAGGGCGCGGCCGGCCTGATCGCGGCTACTGCGGCGCATCGCATGCATGAATATGCGCGGCGCGACGAATGGCTCGCTCAGATCGACGAAACCGACTGGCAGGACGCCCGTCTGATGGCCACCGCCGACATGCGCGCCGACGGCCGCGATGCGGACGGCGCGCTGACCGCGCTCACCGAAATGCAATCGCAGGGCGCGCGGCGCATTCACGCTCAGCAGATCATGTTGCGCGCGCAGCAGCAATTGAAGAACTGGGGCGAGGTGCTCAAGCTCGTCAAGACGCTGGAAAAGCGCGAGGCGATTCACCCAGCGGTGGCGGTGCGCTTGCGGCAACTGGCGGCGGAGAATCTGCTGCGCGATCGTCGGCATAACGCCGATGCGTTACTCGAACTGTGGAATTCGCTGACGCCGACGGAGCGTCATTCGCCGCGTCTCGCCGATCTAGCTGCCGAACTGCTGGTGGCGCTGAATCGTCCGCACGAGGCGCGCAAGATCGTCGAAGAAGCGCTCGCGCAGAATTGGGACGCGCGCTTGCTGCGTCGTTATCCGGATACTGCGGGCGGCGATGCGTTGCCGCTCATCCAGAAGGCCGAAGCGTGGCAAAAGGATCGTCCGGACGACGCGGACTTGCTGTTCGCGTTGGGCCGGTTGTGTCTGCATCAGCAGTTGTGGGGGAAGGCGCAGTCGTTCCTGGAGCGTGCGCTGAAGCTTGCTGACAATGAGACGCTGAAGATTCGCTCGCACCGTGCGTTGGCTCGGCTTCACGAGCAGTTGGGGGACACGGAGAAGGCGAGCCAGCATTATCGCGAGAGTGCGTTGGCGATGAACATTGTGTGAGATCGCTCTTTGCGCTGGGCAGCAATGCGACGAGCGTCTGACGATGTCGTCGCTCGTCGCGTGTTGCTCGACGGGAAGTCTTCAACTCCCCAACTTTCGCACCGCATTACCGTGCAGCCCGAAACTTCGGGACTTGAGCGCCGTGCACGAATGCACATTCGAGCGGCGCTCTGTCTAGCTGGCCAGTCTCTCCGGGAGACTAGTGGAGTACCGTTCCTTCAGGTGCGGCGAGCGTACTGGAACCGTCCTCTGCCGCCGCCAGTTCCAGTTTCAGCCGAGCCGCGGCCAGCACGCGCAGAACGTCGGCGTTGATCATTAGTTCGTCCACCGCCGTCAGCATCAGGTCGGGATAATCGCGGAACTGTGCGAGCCTCGTCAGTTGCCCTTGCATGTCGGCGCACAGCTGCGTCACTTCGTCTGCAATGCTCGCGGACGAGACTGGCGCCCCCGGGGACATGCAATCCTCGAATCCCTCACTAGCCAAAATTTCCAGAAGGACCGTCTGATATCTGCTCATTGTTGATCTGCCTCGCTACAAGTGCATCAACTGTAGCTTGGATCTGCGCGAGCAATTCCCGGAACAGGAGCGCTGAACCCTCCCAATTCACGATTGCGAACGGAAAAGAATTTTCGCACCCGCCACAATATTCGCGCGCCTGAAACGTCTTCAGACGCATGGAACCGCCACCCACCTCGCACACGATGACCGAACGCGACGACGACATCACCGCGACCGTGGTGCGTGAGCGCACGAGGCTCGTCAATTTTATCCGGCGACGAATACGCGATCCCGACGATGCGCGATCCCGACGATGCCGAGGACATATTGCAGGACGTGTTCCATGAATTCGTGCAGGCGTACCGGCTGCCCGCGCCGATCGAACAGGCGAGCGCGTGGCTCTTCCGGGCCGCGCGCAACCGGATCATCGATCGATTTCGTAAGAAAAGAGAGCAGCCTTTGACAGATTTGTCCGAGGGCGACGACGACACCGACAGTGAGTATCGCCTCGACCTCGCGCTGCCGTCGCCCGACGCGGGTCCCGAAGCGCTCTACGCTCGCGCGCTATTGCTCAAAGCATTGCAGGACGCGATTGACGAGTTGCCGCCAAACCAGCGCGAGGTATTCATCGGCCACGAGCTGGAAGGAAGGTCCTTCAAAGACATGGTGGCGGAAAGCGGCGTCACGCTGAATACGCTGCTCGCGCGCAAACGCTACGCGGTCTTGCATCTGCGCGCCCGGCTGCAAGCCATTTATGACGAACTGGGTATTTAGAGGAGTCGACGGATGAAATTTCGAATCAGATGCGTGGGTAAGGTACTGCTTGTGGTGGTCGCCATCGGCGTGCTCGGGTGGGTGGTCATGAGTCTATGGAACTGGGTGATTCCGGCATTGTTCGTCGGCGCCCGCACGATCGACTTCGCGCATGCGCTGGGCTTGCTGGTCTTGAGCCGCATCCTGTTTGGCGGGTTCCGCGGACACGGCGGCTGGCGCGAACGGCGTCATTGGCGCAAATGGCAAGCCATGACGCCGGAGGAACGGGAGCATTTTCAGACTGCATGGCGATCAGGCCGCGCCCGGCGCGAGGGAGAATGAACATGCGCGAGATATCAACGGCGGACTGCAAACAGAAGCCGGGCGTGATTGCGCCAGTCGTCGACCTGAAACGTTGCGAAGGTAAGGGCGATTGTCTGGATGTCTGCCCCGAGAATGTGTTTGAAATTCGGCGCATCGACGACGTCGATTATCTGAGTCTCGGTCTCATGCATCGTTTCAAGCTGCGTGTGCATGGAATGAAGGTCGCCTACACGCCAAACGCGGACGCGTGCCGGTCGTGCGGTCTCTGCGTGAGCGCATGTCCTGAACGCGCAATCAAGCTCGCCAGAACGGCATAACGTCCAACGTCTTTACTGATGGCGTAACGACATCCCCCTGCCCGATGAACCGGGCAGCGCTGGGTGCCTCATCAACACTATCGATCTCGTCAAGGAGCGCACATGACGTCGTCAAGCGCAGTTCTTTTGCGGCGGCTTCACGAACAGAGTCAGACAGAAGTGATAGCCCGCGCACAGGCGCAGTTCGATGGATCGAGCGACGAATTCCTGACTCTCGCGGAGGAATACGACACGCTCGCACCTCGACTGCGCGGGCGGTTTCTCGAAACGCTCGGACTGTCCAGCGAAGATTTCGAGTCGTCGCAAGGCACTCCCTTATCGTTAGCCGTGTCAGCGAAAACGGGTAAGTTTTTGCACAACATGGTGCTTGCGCATAAACCGGCTCGAATCCTCGAACTCGGCAGTTCTTGCGGCGTGTCCACGCTATATCTCGCCGAAGCCCTTCGCACGTTGGGCAGTGGAGTGATGACAGCGACCGAAGCCGACGCACTCAAGTGTGCGCAACTTCGGGCCAACGTCAAAGCGGCGGGCGTAGAGGCTTATGTTGACCTGTGGGAGGGCGACGCCTTTCAGACCGTTGCCCAACTGGAAGGCACTTTCGATATGGTGTTCATCGACGTATGGGCCAACACCTATCTGAATCTGTTCAAGCAGATTGAGCGGCTGCTGCGCCCTGGCTCTATCGTTCTCGCCGACAACATGTACACGGCCGAGGACGCCGTTCAGCCGTACAAGCGCTACCTTGACGACGATCCGCGTTTTTCGTCAACGACGCTCGACTTCGAATCAGGGCTCGAATTTACAGTCGTCGTTTCTTAAGCTGGCAAAGAGCGGGCTTCCGGGATGCCGCGAGCAGACATGTTCGGTGAGCGAAGCGCGTCACTTGCGCGGCTCGATGGTGGCGAAGGCGAGCGCCGCTCCTGCAAACGCGCATGCTGCGGACACCAGCGCGACGGCGCGCAGCGCGTCGATAATGGCGTCGGCTTCCGCCTGCGCGGCGAGTGTCTGCGAATGCGTAGGAAGGGCATCGGTGGCTGCGGCACGGGGTTGCGCGTCCAATTGCATTAACGCGGTCTGGCGTGCATCGTGAGGAACCTGCAGTTCGTCCAGGCGCGCCGACAGCGCTGCGTTATGCGACCACACGAACACAATGCCGAGTACCGCAACCGCCAGCAGGCTCGCCACGCGTGCGACCGCGTTGTTGATGCCGGAGGCGACGCCTGCGCGGTGGCCCGGCACTGAGGCCATTACGGTCGTCGTGAGTGGTGCGACCGTAATGGTCATGCCGAGCCCGAGCACGACGAGCGCGGGGAAGAATCCGGTCCAGAAACTGCCGCGCACGAACGGCAGCGCAAGCATCGCAAAACCGATTCCGGCGATGCACGGGCCAGCGCTCAATAGGGCCCGCGAACCGAAGCGAGTCGTCAGACCGCCCGTCAAGCGCGACAACGAGCCGATGATCACGGGCACCGGCAGCAACGCTGCGCCCGCCTCGGTGGCGGTGTAGCCGTGTGCGCGGATCAGCGTGAACGGCAGGAAGAAAAATGCGCCGCCCAGACCGAAGTAAAGCAGCAGCGTGACCAAGTTCGCGCCGGTGAAATCGCGCGAGCGGAACACTTCGAGCGGCATCATCGGGTCACGGCTCTTCGCTTCGATCATCACGAATGCAGCTAGCACGAGCATCCCAACGCCGATGGCGCAAAGTACGATGGGATGCGCGAAACCACGCGCCGACGCCTCGGTTAGACCATAGGTGAGTGCGGCGAGCCCCGCTGCCGCGCTCAGCGCGCCAGGCCAGTCCAGCTGTTGAGGCGCATCTGGCTTGTGGCTGTTCGGCACCGACAAAACGGCGAGCGCAATGGTTGCCGCTGCGAGCGGGACGTTGAGAAAGAAGATCGCGCGCCACGACAACGCGTCGACGAGCAAGCCGCCGGCCACTGGACCCAGCGCCGACGTGATCGCGCCGACACCTGCCCACGTACCGATTGCCCGTCCGCGCTCTTCGCCATCGAACACGGCGCCAATGATCGCGAGGCTGCTGGGCACGAAGAGCGCCGCGCCAATGCCCTGCACCGCACGCCCGGCGATCAGTGAGCCCGCGTTCGGCGCGAGCCCGCAAGCGGCCGACGCCAGCGTGAAGACCGCGACGCCCGCAATGAACACCGTGCGGCGGCCGAGTTTGTCGCCCATCGATCCGCCCACCAGTACGAGCGATCCCAGAAAGAGAAGGTAGGCGTTGACGATCCACTGCATCGACGCGACGCTCGCGTGCAGCTCGCTCTGAATGGCGGGTAATGCGACATTGACGACAGAGCCGTCGATAAACGCCATGCTCGAGCCGAGGATCGTCGCGGCGAGCGCAAGACGTTTGCGCCGGCACGGACTGTCTAGCGCAGTAGGCTGCGCGCGGATGATGAGCTCGTCGCACGGGCTCGCTTGAGCAGCGACGCCGTGCGTCGGGTGAGGATCGTTATCGAGAACGTGCGGGTCGGCCATGCTCGCTCCAGTGCTGGTCGATGGTGACTAGCATAGCAACTGGAGCGAAGTGGCGTGAAAACGTAGACCGTCGCCAGAACGTTCTCGCCGGCGAGCGCCAGTCCGCCGTACTAACGCCAGCCGAGCGCCGGGGCAACATGCGTCAGGATCGATTCGATGACGTGCGCGCAGTATTCCACGCCAAGCTGGTTCGGGACGGTCAGCAGTAGCGTGTCGGCTTCCGCGATCGCCTCGTCCGCTGCAAGCTGCTTCACGAGCGTATCGGGCGGTGCTGCGTAGCTGCGCCCAAAAATCGTTCGGATGTTGTCGTCGAGCAGACCGACCGTGTCGTCGCTATTCGCATCGCGTCCGAAATACATCCGGTCGTGATCGTTCATCAGCGCGAAAATGCTGCGGCTGACCGACACGCGCGGTTCTCGCGTGTGTCCGGCTTCTTTCCACGCCTGCCGATACGCCCGGATCTGCTCGGCTTGCTGGACGTGAAGAGGGCGGCCCGACTCATCGTTCTTCAGTGTCGAGCACTGGAGGTTCATGCCCATTCCGGCCGCCCAGACCGCCGTCGCATCTGAGCCCGAACCCCACCAGATCCGGTCGCGTAGCCCCTCGGAGTGAGGCTCGACCCGAAGCAGTCCCGGCGGGTTTGCAAACATCGGTCGCGGATTCGGTTCCGCAAATCCCTCGCCGCGCAGCACCTCATAAAATACCTCGGTGTGGTGCCGCGCGAGATCGGCATGCGTCTCGCCCTCGCTGGGCGCATAACCGAAGTAACGCCACCCGTCGATCACCTGTTCGCCGGAACCTCGGCTGATGCCAAGTTGCAGGCGCCCGCCCGCGATCAGATCGGCCGCCCCGGCGTCTTCCGCCATGTAGAGCGGGTTTTCATAACGCATGTCGATGACAGCGGTGCCGATCTCAATGCGGCTCGTTTTCGCACCGACCGCAGCCAGAAGCGGGAACGGCGACGCTAGCTGGCGCGCGAAATGATGCACGCGAAAAAACGCGCCGTCGGCCCCGAGTTCCTCGGCAGCGACAGCGAGCTCGATGGATTGCAGCAGGGCATCGGAGGCTGAACGTGTGAGTGAATGTCGCGATGGACTCCAATGGCCAAACGAGAGAAAACCGATCTTTTTCATAACAGTCCTGCCAGCATGCGTAGGTGGGCGATAACGGCATCTTGCCCGAGTCGGGCAGATGGCGCTCGCTGCGCGAGCCGTGCGCCGACGATTGCGCGCTCGGGTATTGCGTTGCTGATCGAGGTGCAAAATCGGTGGACGCCGATGATGCCGATTACGAGCGAGTCAGACGCTTGCCCTTGTCGAATCGCCTATTTGCCTGCACCGATGGAAGGGACGCAAGTCAGCACGAGAATTCCTCCGTTATTCGCGGCAGAGCTGACTGTTGCCTGATGAGATTCTCGCGGCCCGCACGACCATTCGGCAACGAAATCGGCTTTGCAGGCCCTTCGAATACGAGAGGTCGTCGGCGAGAAAACCGGGTAGCGGCAGGTATCGACAGCGTTACAGTGCAGAGCCAACGCACGAGTCGAATTGCCATGATGAGCGCCACAATTGGCGCCATAGGTGCCAGATTCGATCCGGATGGTGCCAGCGAACGTGGTCACGCTCGCTCCGAAAAGACTCGCAAGCGAAAGAAGCGTGCAGATTGCTCGGATCATGATTGCCTCCAGGCGTCACTATTGCTCCGCGAATACGGGCCGCCAGGTGAGCGATCGCCGGCGACGGCCTGCGTCCTGCAGGAAACACGTCGCCGAGTGCGCTATTCAAGTGTAGGTTGAAATTGGGTTTTCGCACTGGCAGGTACTGGCTGCCTGAGGCCGGCTATTCGCGACCGCAGCGGAGTTTGTTACGGGGGAAATCTTGCACGTCGATGGTGGTCGGCATGCGGGGCATTAGGCGGTGTTAGGCGAGGCGTTGTAAGTCGCGCCGCGCAGTGCAGAGTGGTGATCGATATTCCTGGGGAAGGGCGGGCGTCGCGTTCGCGAAGTTCTGCCGGCGAGCGTCTACTTCGCCCTACCGACCGACCTTCGAAACGTGGCTGACCGACGCCGTCAACCTGGTTTGCGCTGTGTTTGCGTGGATTCGCGAGGTAGTGCCTGGTCTCGCCGATGCAAACGCCTCGGCGAGACTCGTCGCAAGTGCGAACGCCGCTTAGTCCGTGCCGTACTTTGGCGAGCGCGGACCGTAGAGCAGGCCCGTCGGCGCCCCCGCGTGCAGCAGACGATAGCTCGTGATACCGGCAATATCGTGGCTCTTGTCCGTGAGCGAGTTCGCGATCTGCTTGACCGCAGCCATCACGAGCATGCCTATCAGGCCACCGCCACCGTTGTTGTTGCCTTCTTCGCTGTTGGCCGTCGCGGCGCCTTGCCAGAGCACATCGCCGCTCTTCAGATCGACGAGTTTCGCCGACGCCGTCACCACCGTCGCGCTGACCAGCACGCGGTACTGCGTGCCGTATTGCGAGATCGTCGAGTACAGGACCGCATCCGCGCCGAAGATCTCTCGCAGCTTCGCCGGCGATGTCTGCTGGATATCACCCGCCGTCGTGACGCCGTTCTGCTTGAACGTTTCCTCCATCACGGCGACTGGGATCACGTAGTAGCCCGCCTCGGCGAGTGGCATCGTCATCTGCGAGAGCACGCTGTTCGACGCATTCACATCCGTCGTCGTGTTATCGGGCGGCAGCACGAGGATCGAGCGCGGATGCGCATGCTTGAACGCCGTGTAATCCAAGTGCTTCGCGGGCTGCGCGCAAGCGGCGAGCAGCGCGAGCGCGGACAGCGCCAGCGAGAGCTTGAGGGAAGAGATTCTGGACATATCGGTACGCTCGCTTATTGTTGTTTCGGTTTCTTCATCAGGAAGTCCATGTAGGTCGCCGCCTCCGGGAAGAGCTGCTTCTCGGCGTCGAATTCCTGCATGGCGTTCGTGTCGTTACCGACGTTCGCGTACAGCATGCCCAGTTGCGCATGGAAGCCGGGCGGCGGCGTGTTGCCCTTCGCGTTAATTTGCTGCCGCGCCTTTTCGAGCGCGTCGATCTGTTCCTGCGGGCCCTTTTCACCCTTCAGGTAGTCGTAGACGCTGGGCTGGTAGCCGGTCCACTGATAGAGCGGTGGCGTAGTGTTCGCGCAGCCCGCGAGCAGCAGCATTGCTGTCGTGACGGGCAGGCGAAGGCCTCGAAGCATGCCGGTGTATTTCATGGGAACCCCGTAGTATTCGTTGTTTTATCGAGCAATAAATGTGGACGACGCGCGCTCAGCGAGCGGTGCGCAATGCGCCCACGTCGACCTGTTCGGCCAGATGGTTGACGGCTTCCTGGATCGCGAGGTCGAGGACTTTGCCGTTGAGCGTCGAGTCGTAGCTCGCGGTGCCGCCAAATCCGATGATCTGGCGATTGGAGAGGCTGTATTCGCCCGCGCCCTGCGCCGAGGCGACGACTTCCGAAGTCGTGGTATCGACGACGTTGATGCTGACCTTCGCATATGCAATCTGGTTCTTACCGCTGCCAAGAATGCCGAATAGTTGGTGATCGCCGACTTCCTTGCGGCCGAATTCGGTGACGTCGCCGGTGATGACGAAATTCGCGCCTTTGATCGCCTGCGCCTTCTTGGTGAAGCCGGCTTCCTGGCGGATTTCGTCGAGGTTGTCGCGGTCAAGCACGTTGAAACGGCCGCTCTGTTGCAGCGAAGTGATCAGAATGGTCTTGGCCTGACTACCGAGACGATCGACGCCGTCGGAGAAAATGCCACGCATATAGCTCGAGCGGTTGTCGAACTTCCCGACCGAGATTTGCACGGCCTTGCCGACGGGCGGGCGCTGCGCGCTGGCCACCGGCGCAACCGGGAGTGAACGCGACGACTCTGTCGCACAGCCGCCTAGTGCCGCAATCGCGGCGGCGGCGAGGACGACGCCACAAGTTTTTGACACTTCCATCGATTCTCCTTGGTGTTGGAACGGGAACATCAGTCAGCGTGCGCGCGGGGCGCACGAGCGAAAGCGGCAAGAGAATGGGGAGCAGCGAGATGTGTCGCTGCGCGGCGGCGGTGCGCTCGCGCAAGGCGCGAGGTGTCCGAGCCGCGCGTATGTGGATACGGCGAACGTGGAAGGTGCAGTGCGTCGCCGCACGCGTGGTTATTCCATCGGCGTTGCAAGTTTCTCGCTTCCGGCACGCGAGCGTGCGCGCCGAAGCTCCCCGGTTCTTATTGGTGTAGCGTGTTTTTTAAACTAGTACTCAAGTTTCCACACGAATCTATCGGCGGGTTTACCGGAAACTTTAGGAAAGTTGCGATTTAATGCGCGACGCATTTTATCGACGCGCTTTTCAGTTTTATTTGGATGCGATGGAAAGGGTCGTGAGCGTGAGTTCGATGATCCAGGAAACTGCCGTTCCTCTATTAGATGCCGACAACGTCGGCAATCCGCCACATTGCTGACGAAGAACCAATCCGCTCCAATGTCGCTCCTCCTGCGACGCCACCCCAGTATCCCCAAAAAACAAAAAGCCCCGGCAGCACACAGCCACCGGGGCCCCACCACAAACAACGCTTCAACTCACCGATTAACCATCTTCGCCGGCACGCTAATCGCCAGCAACCCGCCAACGACCATAAACGCCGCAAGCATATACATCCCCGAATCATTAGCGGCAGTGGCCTGCTTCAACCAGCCGACAGCATACGGACTCAAAAAACCCGCGAGATTACCAATCGAATTGATCATCGCGATGCCGGCAGCCGCACCCGTGCCAGCGAGAATCGCCGTAGGCAAACTCCAGAACAAAGGCAACGTAGTGAGAATGCCCATAGTCGCGAGCGTGAGAGAAGCCATTGCAAGCAGCGTGTTCTGCGCCCACACAACCGACAGCACCAAACCAATCGCGCCGGCGAAAGCGGGCAACGCGATATGCCAGCGCCGTTCGCGCGTACGGTCCGCGCTGCGCGCAACGAACACCATCGCGACGACCGCCGCCGCGAAGGGAACCGCCGAAAGCAGACCGATCGCGAACGCATCGGTCACACCGGTCGCCTTGATGATAGTCGGCAGCCAGAAGCTCACGCCGTACAGACCCATCACGAACGAGAAGTAGGTGAAGCTCAGCATCAGCACGCGGCCGCTCGTCAGCACCTGACGGATCGGCATGTCGTGCTTGGTGGCTTCCTCGGCAGAAACGTGGCGCTCGAGCAGTTCCTTTTCCTCTTTCGTGAGCCACTTTGCTTTGGCAATGCGGTCGTCGAGCGCAACGAACACCAGGATGCCGACGAGTACCGACGGTATCCCTTCCAACAGGAAAAGCCATTGCCAGCCGTGCCAGCCGTTCATGCCATTGAACGTCTTGAGGATATAGCCCGACACCGGCCCGCCGATCACACCCGACAGCGCGATAGCCGTCATGAACCACGTCGTCATCCGCCCGCGCCGGTGCGACGGATACCAGTAGGTGAGATACAGAATGATGCCGGGAAAAAAGCCGGCTTCCGCGACGCCGAGCAGAAAGCGCATCACGTAGAACATGGTCGGCGTGGTGACGAACATGGTCAGCATGGAGATCACGCCCCACGAGACCATGATCCGCGCGATCCACACTCGCGCGCCCACCTTGTGAAGGATCACATTGCTCGGAATCTCAAAGAAGAAATAGCCGACGAAGAAAATGCCCGCGCCAAAGCCATAAACCGCATCGCTCAAGCCGAGGTCGCTCGTCATTTGCAGCTTCGCAAAGCCGACGTTCACGCGGTCCAGATACGCGACCACGTAGCAGAGCATCAGGAGCGGCGCGAGCCGCCAGTTGACCTTGCGATAGGTCGCCTCTTCGAAAGTGGAAGGCGGCGCGCCCGCGCCGGGATGGTGGAGCGGATTTGCGGGACTAGCCATGGTGTCTCCTCTTTTCTTGTCGAATTGAAGTGCCGCGTCGATTGATTCTAGCCGTGCGGCGCGGCTCGCACGGCAATTAGATACCGGGGGAAAACACTGAGCCCGTCAAGCGCCGCGCGTGAACGCGGCTTGCTCAGGGCGTGGCTATGAGCGCCGTGAGCGGCGCTGCGACGACAAAGCCGAAGCCGAACGCAGCGCCAACGTCAACGTAGAACGCAAGCTCTACACGCAGCGGCCGCCATCCACTTCAAGACACACGCCGGTGATGAACTCCGCTTCGTCCGAAGCCAGATAGAGCGCGGCGTTGGCAATATCTTGCGGCGTCGAGAAGCGCCCGAGCGGAATGCCGGCGAGAAAGCGCTGACGGTTCTCAGGCGTATCTTCAACGCCCATGAATTCCGACAGCAGCGCCGTTTCGCCGATCACCGGATTCACGCAGTTCACGCGAATCCTGTCCGGGCCCAACTCCACGGCGAGCGACTTGCTCGCGATGATCACCGCGCCCTTGCTGCCGTTGTACCAGACGAGTCCGGGGCGCGGCCGCACGCCCGCCGTCGACGCAATATTGATGAAGCTGCCGCCGCCTTGTTCGCGGAAATACGGCACGAACTCCTGCACGCTCCAGTAGATGCTTTTGACGTTCACCGCGTACACGCGGTCGAACTCGGCTTCGGTGACTTCGAGCACAGGTTTGTTGCGATGCGTGGTGCCCGCGTTATTGACGACTATCTGCACGCTGCCGAAGTCTTCGAGTGCCGCTTCACGCAGCTTCTGCCAGTCCTCGCGTTGCGCGACGTTGCCCGCGACGGCGATGGCCTTGCCACCGGCCAGCGCAATCTCGCTCGCGACGCGCTCGGCGGCGGGGCCGTTCAGATCGTTGACCACGACGTTCGCGCCTTCGCGCGCGTAGGTCTTCGCGATGCCTTCGCCGAAACCCGAGCCGCCACCCGTGACGATGGCCGTTTTACCTGTCAACCGCATAGTGTCTCCGCTGTTTGTTGTGAGTGGTGATGGATAAGTCCAGCTTGCGAACTAGCCGTGCCGGATCGCAATTGTCTTTAGCGCCGTGAAGCCATACAGCGCCTCGAAACCCTTTTCGCGCCCGTGGCCCGAATGCTTGACGCCGCCGAACGGCAGTTCGACGCCGCCGCCCGCGCCATAGTTGTTGATGAACACCTGGCCCGAACGCAGACGCCGCGCGAGGCGCATTTGCCGCGCGCCGTCGCGTGTCCAGATGCCCGCGACGAGGCCGTATTGCGTGCCGTTCGCGAGCGCGAGCGCTTCGTCTTCGTCGCTAAAGGACATCGCGGCGAGCACGGGGCCGAACACTTCGTCGCGTGCGAGACGGTGGCTCGCGGGCACATCGCGCAATAGCGTGGGCGCCTGATAGAAGCCGCTTTCCGGCGCTTCGGGAATCACCTCGCCATGCGCGGCCATTGCTATGCCGTCGTGTTGCGCGTCGGAGAGAAAGTCCCACACGCGCCGTTGCTGCTTCGCGTTAATAAGCGGCCCGCAGTCGAGATCCGCGTGCGAGGGGCCCACGCGCAGCGCGTTGAACGCGCCGCTCAGCCGGTCGAGCAAGGGCTCGTAAATCGCGCGGTCGATCAGCACGCGGCTGCCCGCCGAACACGTCTGCCCGGCGTTCTGCACGATCGCCGACACGAGTACGGGCAACGCGGCGTCGAGGTCTGCATCGGCAAAGACGAGTTGCGGCGACTTGCCGCCGAGTTCGAGCGTGACCGGCACGTGGTTTTCGGCGGCCATTTGTGTGACGAGCTTGCCGGTCTCGGGCGAGCCTGTGAACGAAATGTGATCGATGCCCGAGTGACGTGCGAGCGCCGCTCCCGCTTCATGTCCGTAACCGGTGACGATGTTCAGTGCGCCTGCGGGCAGGCCCGCTTCGGCCGCCAGTTCGGCGACGCGCAGCACCGAGAGACACGCGTCTTCAGCCGGCTTGACGACGCATGCGTTGCCCACGGCAAGTGCCGCGCCCACGCTGCGGCCGAAAATCTGCATTGGATAATTCCACGGCACGATGTGGCCGGTCACGCCGTGCGGCTCGCGGATCGTCATCACCGTATAGCCGGCCTGATAGGGCAGTGTTTCGCCATGCAGTTTGTCGGCCGCCCCTGCATAAAACTCGAAGTAGCGCACGAGCGCGGCGGAATCGGCGCGCGCCTGTTTGAGCGGCTTGCCGGTGTCGCGGGCTTCGAGTTGCGCCAGTTCTTCCTGGCGCGCAGCGACGAGCATCGACAGCCGATACAGCACACGTCCGCGTTCCGCCGCGCTTGCCGCCCCCCATGCGCCTTCGAACGCGCGGCGCGCGGCGTGGACGGCGGCGTCGATATCCGCCGCGGTGCCCCGCGCAAGCTGCGTGAACGGCTGGCCGTCCGAAGGATCGAGCACGGCGATCGTCTCGCCGCCTGAAGCAGCGGACCATTCGCCGCCAATGAAGTGTCGGGCTTCTTCCATGCAGACTCCTTGAGATGTCGCGCAGCCGGCGTACGTTCAGCCAGACGCCGAAGCGGATGCCGTTACGCGGTGTTCACAAACCAGAGGCACAATCGAGAGACGCCAGACGATTATCGCGCCGATCCGGCGGCGGATGCCATCGGCCGATTGGCTATAATGGCGCATTCCGCACTGTCCGGCCGCTGCGCTCCTGCTCGAGGCAAGTTTTACGATGCATGCCCTCGAGCCCACGCGCCGCATGCCGTGCTCCAAATTCCATCCTGACCAGAGAGCGCTCATGAGCTTCAATCACGTCCCCGCAGGCAAAGATCTTCCGCACGATTTCAACGTCATCATCGAAATCCCGGCGCAGAGCGACCCGGTGAAATACGAAGCCGACAAGGATCTGGGCCTTCTCGTCGTCGACCGTTTCATCGGCACCGGCATGCGCTATCCCGCCAACTACGGCTTCATTCCCCAAACGCTGTCGGGCGACGGCGACCCGGTCGACGTGCTGGTGATCACGCCGTTCCCGCTGCTGGCAGGCTCGGTGGTCCGCGCACGCGCGCTCGGCATGCTGCAAATGACCGACGAATCCGGCGTGGACGCAAAGCTGATCGCCGTCCCGCACGACAAGATCTGCCCGATGACTGCCGACCTGAAGTCGATCGACGACGTCCCGGCGTACCTGAAAGACCAGATCAAGCACTTCTTCGAGCAATACAAGGCGCTCGAGAAGGGCAAGTGGGTGAAGGTCGAAGGCTGGGCGGGTATCGAAGCCGCGCACAAGGAAATCAGCGAAGGCGTGGCGAACCACAAGAAGTAAGCGGCTCGACGCGCCGATCGGAAGAATCACTGCTTCGCCGATCCAGTCGCCTCATGCAAAAAACCGCGCGAGCCCGAAGGGGCCGCGCGGTTTTTTATTCGATGTGAGGATTGTGACGTCGAGCGTCGAAATGCCGGTATAGCCGCAGTGCATCCCGAAGATGAACCGAAGCCATTTTCATATCTCCGTGTAAACCCTTATTATTTGTGGCCCGCGGTGGATTCGGCTCACTTCCGGGACGTCTGCGAAAGCGCAGCAGCGAGCCCGCAACAAGCCCGCGCCAAACCAGCAACACGCCCGCTTTGGGAGCACACCGTCCGGATGATGAACCGCAAGTCCAACCTGGCATCTTCTTCGCCCCGATGGTCGAATCGGCTGTATGCGATCGCGACGGCGATCTATCGCAAGCGGCCGGTATGGATGGTGTCGTTTTCCGCCAGCGAGGCGAGTCTCTCCGAAGGCTTGCGCGCCGCATGCGCGTCCACGGCGATGCTTGCGCTCGGCAATCTGCTGCACGATCCCACCTTCGCGTGGGCCGCGATCGGCGCGTTCTGGACCTGTCTCGCAGACGCCGCCGGTTCGAACCGCGCCCGCTTTGCCTCGATGATGGGCTTCGCGCTTCTCTCCACGCTGTGCGGCGGACTGACCGCCTTCGCGTCGGCCGAAGGAACGGCGTTCGCCGCGCTTGCGTTGCTTATTTTCACGAGCCTCGGCGCGTTCGGACGCATCTGGGGCGCTGCGACGTCGCAAGTGACGATTCTCGCCGCGACCGCTTGTGTCGTGATGGTCGATCGGCCCATGCGCGATGTGCGCGAAGGTCTTGAATTTCTCGGCGTCTATCTGATCGGCTGTCTGTTCGCGGTCGCGTTGAGCCTGACCGTCTGGCGCATCCATCCATTCGGCGCGAGCCGTGCTTCACTGCGGACGGTGTATGTGCGGCTCGCGGACATCGCGCTCGACAGCGCGCGTCTGCTTCAGCAGCGCAGCACCCCGCGCGAGTGGGCGACGCACGCCGCAAAATTCCGCGCGGATGCGCGCGCGGCGCTCGAACGCTCGCGCAAGGCACTGGCCAGCGTGCCGGCGACGCGAACCGGCGCACGTGAGGCCTACGACACGCTGCTCGCGTTGCTGACCGAAGGCGAGGCGTTGTTCGCCTATCTGATCGCCGTCTCCGGTGCGTGCGAAAAAATGCCCGGCGATGAACGGCGCGCGACGCGCGCGGCGCGTTTGCTCACAGGCATGGGCGAGACGCTGCGCAGCATCGGTGCACAGGCGAACGAAGGGCGCTGGGAGCTTCTCGCCGAGTTGCAACTCCGTGTGCGGCGGCTCGCGGGGCGCCTTGAAAACGCGCTGATGGAGCCGGTGAAACTCAAGTCAGATTTCGAACTGGTCGATTTCACGCCGGTGCAAGCGCCGCCGCCGCGCTTCGCGGACAGCGTCGCTGCAACGCTTGCGCGCGTCTGGGCGACGCTGAAGGCGAACCTGTCGCTCAAGTCCGTCGGTTTGCGTCACGCGGCGCGCGTGGGCGTGACGACGACCGCGGGCTTTCTCGTGATCCGCGCGCTCGGCTTGCCGTTCGGCTATTGGGCGACGATGGCGACGCTGCTGATCCTGCAGCCTTCGATCGCGGCGACCTGGCCGCGCAGTATCGAGCGCGCGGCGGGCAGCATCGTCGGCGGCGTGCTGGCCGCGGGCATCGGCTATGCGATTCATTCGCCGCTCGGTATTTCGCTCGCGGTCTTTCCGCTCGTCATGGCGACGATGGCATTGCGCCCCGTCAGCTACAGCCTGTTCGTGCTGTTCCTCACGCCGACCTTCGTGCTCGTGGCCGACTTCGCGACACCGGGCGCAAGTGAATTCGCATACGCGCTTACACGGCTCGGCAACAATGTGCTCGGCTGCGTGCTGGCGCTTTTCGCGACGTTTTATTTGTGGCCGACGCGGGAGAAGGGCGACTACCGCACGTATCTCAGCGACGCGGTCCGCGCGAATCTCGCGTATCTGATCGCGGCGCTCGAATCGCCGCGTCGAAGCGAAAAGGACATGGAGCGTTTGCGCCGCGCGGCCGGTCTCGGCAGCAACAACGCCGAGGAAGCCATCGCACGGATTCGCCTCGAAAAGCTGGAGGACTCGCTAGTCGATACGGTAACGCTGACGGTATTGAGTCTGCTGCGAAAGATGGCGGGCACGGCGACGCAGCTTCGGCTGAGTGCGAACCGGCGCGAGATGCAGGATAGCCACGATGAACTTCGCATGTGGCTCGCGGCTGTGAACGCCGATATCGAGGCCGCGCTGAATCGAACGATTTTGCCGCTGCGGCACGACCTTCCGGCGCGCGAGCGGCTGACATCGCTCGAAGCCGATGCGGTGGGTGAGCTTGCGCTGATGCAGCGCTTACTCACCGAGCGCATGCGCGAGGCGCGGGGCTAAGCAACCGCGCCGTCAGGCAGCGCCGTTTTCCTCGGTCGCCTCTTCGGTGCTGGTCGAATCGGGTTCCGTGACCGGCACCACCGACTCGAGCGTGCGTCCGCCCGCTGCGAGCACGCGCTTTTCCGAGGGCGCAAGGCGCTTCACCCAATACTCGGCACGCGAAGCACTGGAGCGGTCTGCCAGTTCGAACGATGCCAGCACGCGCACCGGCTTGCGCGAACGGGTATAGCGCGCGCCTGCGCCGCTCAGGTGTTTGTCGAAGCGCGCCTGCACGTCGGTTGCGATGCCGGTATAGACGCTGCCGTCCGAGCATTCGAGCAAATAAAGAAACCACGCCATGGATGCGCGTCAGCCTTTGAACGGATTGTGTTCGCGCAGCTCGTCCACATACGCGTGGATGCTGTTCTTTTCATTGTCGAGGAAGTGGCCGACGGCATCGGCGAAAGCGGGATGCGCGAGCCAGTGCGCCGAGCGCGTGACCGTGGGCAAAAAGCCTCGGGCCATCTTGTGTTCGCCCTGCGCGCCGCCTTCGAATGCGCCGAGCTTTTCTTCGATGCAAAATTCGAGCGGCTGGTAGTACGCGGTTTCGAAGTGCAGGCACGGCACGTGTTCGAGCGCGCCCCAGTAACGGCCGTATAGCGTGCCGCCTGTTCTCGCGTCGCGCTGATAAACGACGAGCGAGCTCGCGATCGGCTTGCCTTCATATTCGGCGATCACGAGCAGCAGATTCTCCGGCATCGACGCGCCGATCATGCGGAAAAAATCGAGGTTCAGATACGGAGTTGAAAAGTGCTCGCGGTAAGTTTGCCGATAACACTTGCTGAAGAAGCGCCAGTCGGCGTCCTGAATGTCCTCGCCGCGAATCCTGCGCATCGTGACGCCTGCCTCGTGTACTTTGCGGCGTTCCGCGCGGATGTTCTTGCGCTTCTTCTGTTCGAGCGTCGAGAGGAAATCGTCGAAGTCGCGGTAGCCGTCGTTGAGCCAGTGAAACTGCACGCCTTCGCGTTGCATCATGCCCATGTCGGCGAGCGCACCCGCTTCGGCTTCGGTCGGAAACAGCACGTGCAGCGAGGACACATCGGCCTGCTCGGCGAACGCCATCAATGTGGCAGCGAGATGCCGCAGCGCGTGCGCGTCGGCGGACAACAGCCGGTTGCCCTGCACGGGCGTGAACGGCACGGCGCACAGGAGCTTCGGGTAGTAGGGCAAGCCGTTGCGCTTGTAGGCGTCGGCCCAGGCCCAGTCGAACACGTACTCGCCATACGAGTGACCCTTCAGATAAACCGGCGCGGCCGCCGCGAGCTTGCCGGTCAGCGGGTCGGTCAGCGTGACGAATTGCGGCGCCCAGCCCGTGTCCGCAACCGCGCAACGGGTTGCGTGCAGCGCGCTTAGAAACTCATGCCGCAGAAAAGGCGTGGGCTGTGGCTGCTGAGCGAGAAGGGCGTTCCATTCGGCCGCGTCCACCTCGGAGGGCGACGCCAGAATGCCCGTGCGATAATCAAAGCGTTCCTGATTCAACTTGTGTGACTGTCCCAATGAGCGACGCGGCGCGCGTTATATCACGTCAAGCACTGCGTCGTTCGTTTATCCGAGTTGGCCGTTCCGTCGAGCCCAAAACAAGCCGCTTTATTTGCAAGCCCTCCGCAAGCTCTTCGCTTGCCCGTCGATCCTGCCATGAAGACACGAATCGCTCTCGCTCAAATCAATGTCACCGTCGGCGATTTCGCCGGCAACGTCGCGAAAATCGTCGCTGCCGCGCGTGACGCGCACAACGCCGGTGCGAAGCTGCTGGTCGCGCCGGAACTCGCGTTATCCGGCTATCCGCCCGAAGATCTGCTGCTGCGCCCCGCGTTCTATACCGCGAGCGCTGCTGCATTGGCCGATCTCGCCGCGCAACTGAAGCCGTTCGCCGGCCTGCATGTGATTGTCGGCCATCCGTTGCGCGAGGTGGGCGACAGCGCGGCCCAGGGTCATGGTAATGCAAACGCGCCGATCCAGCGCGGCGTGCCGCCGGTCGATACGTTCAACGCGGCTTCGCTGCTTGTCGACGGCAAGGTAGCGGGCACCTATCGCAAGCAGGATCTGCCCAACACCGAGGTGTTCGACGAAAAGCGCTATTTCGCATCAGACGCGCAGCCGTTCGTGTTCGAGCTCGACGGCGTCAGGTACGGCGTGGTGATCTGTGAAGACGCGTGGCATGCGTCGTCCGCGCAAATGGCGAAGGCTGCGGGCGCGCAGGTGCTGCTGATTCCGAACGGCTCGCCGTTCCACCTGAACAAGGAAGCGGTGCGCTTCGACATTCTGCGAGCGCGGATTCGCGAGACCGGGCTGCCGATGGTCTACGTCAACATGGTCGGCGCGCAGGACGAACTCGTGTTCGACGGCGGGTCGTTCGTGCTCGACGCGCAAGGTGAGCTGGTCGCGAAGATGCCGCAGTTCGAGGAGGCGACCGCAATCGTCGAGTTCGAAGCGGCTCGCCCGGTGCGCGGCGAAACCGAGGGCAGCAACGGCGGCATCGCGCCGGAGCTTTCGCTCGAAGCGCAGGTTTATGCGGCGCTCGTGATGGGTGTGCGCGATTACGTCAACAAGAACGGCTTTCCGGGCGCGCTCATCGGTCTGTCGGGCGGCGTGGATTCGGCGCTGGTGCTGGCGGTCGCGTGCGACGCACTCGGCGCCGAGCGCGTGCGCGCGGTGATGATGCCGTCGCGCTACACAGCTGACATTTCGACCACTGACGCCGCGGAAATGGCACGCCGCGTTGGCGTACGCTACGACGAAATTGCGATCGCGCCGATGTTCGACGCGTTCCGCAGCTCGCTCGCGCAAGAATTCGAGGGCCGCCCGGAAGATGCCACCGAGGAAAACATTCAGGCGCGTATTCGCGGCACCTTGTTGATGGCGCTGTCGAACAAGTTCGGCTCGATCGTGCTGACCACCGGCAACAAGAGCGAAATGGCGGTGGGTTACTGCACGCTTTACGGCGACATGGCCGGGGGCTTCGCGGTGATCAAGGACATCGCGAAGACGCTCGTCTATCGCCTGTGCCATTACCGCAATGAAGCCACGGCGTTCGGCAAGCAGAATGTGATACCCGAGCGGATTTTGACGCGCGCGCCGTCCGCGGAATTGCGCGAGAACCAGACCGACCAGGACAGCCTGCCGCCCTATGACGTGCTCGACGCGATCATGCGCATGTATATGGAAGAGGACCGCTCGCTCGCGGAAATCATCGCCGCGGGTTACGCGGCCGAAGACGTGAAGCGCGTTACGCGGCTCATCAAGATCAACGAATATAAACGCCGACAGGCGCCGATTGGCATTCGCGTTACGCATCGCGCGTTCGGTCGCGACTGGCGTTATCCGATCACGTCGCGCTACACCGAACCGGTGGAGTGAAGAGGCGCGCCGCTTGCGCCGGACTGCCCTAAAGGGCGGCGGGTCGCGGCGGCGCGCGTCGCTGGACTGCCGCAACGCATCCGGTGCGGCGTAGAATAAAAATCATCCATTTCCTTTTCACTCTTCCAGTCACGAGACGAGGTTCGCCATGAAGCGCATCACCGCAGTCATCAAACCGTTCAAACTCGACGAAGTGCGCGAGGCGCTCGCTGAAGTCGGCCTCACAGGCCTGACCGTCACCGAGGTCAAAGGATTCGGCCGCCAGAAAGGCCATACCGAGCTCTATCGTGGTGCAGAGTATGTGGTCGACTTCCTGCCGAAAGTGAAGATCGAGGTGGTCGTGGCCGACAATCAGTGCGATCAGGTGATCGACGCGATCATCGGCGCAGCCCGCACGGGCAAGATTGGCGACGGCAAGATTTTCGTCGCGGACGTCGAGCGCGTGATCCGAATCCGTACCGGCGAAGAAAACGAAGCGGCAGTGTAAAGCCGCTCGCGCACCGAAGCGGTGCGCCGGCGCCGAAACAAGGTCCGCGCAAGCACCACGCAACCTTCGCGCAACCTTCGCGCGACATCGCAAAACGCCGTGCGCCAATAAAAAACGGTGCGATACCCTTTCGGACATCGCACCGATACGCGCCTCTCGCAGCAGCGTGAAAAAGATTCTCTTGAAGAACTTCTAAGCCCCGAAGGCAGTGCCTTCGGGGAACACCGTTCGATTAGAACGAGTGTTGAATACCTGCGTACACACCGGTCTGGCTGTGGCCAGGCAGCGGGTTCTCGTTGTACGTAGTCGTGCCGCCCGAAGTGATGTTGCCGCCAGGGCCTGCAGCGTTCGCGTCGAGACCGAAGTTAGCGGTCTTGCTGTTACGCGCGGTCGCAACCTGGATGTCCAGCAGCGTGCGCTTGGACAGGTTGTACGAACCGCCGATCGTGTAGATCGTTGCGTTGCCGCCGTTCTTGTTGGCGTTGACGTGATACACCGCCGCGATCAGGGCTGCGGCCGGCGTGGCTTGCCACGTCACACCACCCCATTCGTGATCGAGCGACGTCGGCGATGTGCCTGCAGCGCTAGCAGCGGCGGACGTACGGACTGCCTGGTATGCGCCCTGGATCTTGAACTGACCGAGGAACACGTTGAAGGCTGCCGTGTATTCGCGCGATGCGGTGAACGGGTCGGTGAAGTTACCGTTTGCGGCGTTGCGGATTTCGTCATAGATACCGCGAACCTGGAACAGCGACGACGTGTACGTCAGCTGCAGACCTGCTTCACGGCCTTGCGGCGTCGTGCCGTTACCGTTCCAGTTCGTTGCGTTCGACAGTGCGTACTGACCGTACATGTCAAAGCCGTAGAACTTCGGCGACTGGTAAGCGAGGTTGTTGCTCGATTGCGGCCAGTTGCGGCCACGCACCAGCGATGCCGACGACCAGTTCGACTGACCGAACGGGTCGAAGTCCCACACGCCGTTCGAGATGAAGAGCATGCGACCCATCGTGAACGTACCGTACGTATTGTTCGACAGACCGACCGTTGCCCAACGATTGAAGAGACCGCCGCCGCCAGGACCTGCGCCCGTCATGGTGTTGAACGAGCCTTCCAACTGGAACAGGACCTTGTTGCCGCCGCCGATGTCTTCGACGCCCTTCATGCCCCAGAGGCTCGTGCCCCAGTCACCGCTTTCCGCGCGCCAGCGCGACGTGGAGCCGGTGTAGTTGGCGTTCGGCAGACCGCTTATGTATTCGATACCCGCGTCCAGGCGACCATACAGTGTCACGCTGCTTTGGGCATGCGCAACAACGCCGGCCGACATCAGCGCAGCGGCGAGCAAAGCTTTCTTCATCTTCTCCTCCATACCCTGTCAAAAAGTGAAACCCAGTACTGCGAATGGTGTTCGGACGCAAGCGCTCCGAACAGAAATCGGTACCAGGGAGATTAGCGGGCGGATTAGGTCTCCTGTCCTGACGTGCAGCCTTGGGACTGTCTCGTCGTCACGCCGATCCCTCGCCGACCGGTTCTCCTCTGTGCTTTGAAGTAAAACTACTTTTAATGAACTTTGTTTTGCTACTTTGGTTACTAATTTATCAAAAATACACTTGTGTGGGAGAAGAAATTAGTACCGGCGCTGACCTGTGTCTCCAAATTGCAATACGGATGTGTGCAAAGGCGCTTTCAAGCGCCCTGAAAAATAGCTGAATCCCTTGCGTGACAAGGGAATCACGGATCGGCGGGAGCAAGATTAAGGATTGCCACTATTGACGCTTCCAAAACGGCAAGGTAGTGCGAAAACGAGGGGCTCGAAGGGCGGTACGGCGGGGTTTTCGCGGTCGAAATGCATGGATTACGCAGGTGACCGAAACAAAAAAGGCGCTCGTAAGCGCCTTGTAAAACTACTTTCACTACAAGCGGTAAATGAGACACATGAGTTTGTCTCAAATACCAGGTTCTCCGATATGTCCGCTATTTGAGACTTCCGGAAAGAAACTGCTTGAGGCGCTCGCTGCGCGTGTTGCGGAAGACTTCGTCGGGATGGCCTTCTTCTTCTACGCGGCCCTGATGCAGGAACATCACGTGGTTCGACACATTGCGCGCAAATGCCATCTCATGCGTGACAACGATCATCGTGCGGCCTTCCTCGGCGAGCGTCTGCATGACCTTGAGGACTTCGCCGACCAGTTCGGGATCGAGCGCGGAGGTCGGTTCGTCGAACAGCATCACGTCGGGATGCATCGCCAGAGCGCGCGCGATTGCGACGCGCTGCTGCTGGCCGCCGGACAGATGCGACGGATACTGTTTCTCCAGGCGCGGCGCGAGACCGACCTTCTCCAGATACTCGCGAGCGCGATCTTCGGCTTCCTTGCGCTTGAGGCCAAGCACGTTCACGGGCGCTTCGACAATGTTCTCGAGCACGTTCATGTGCGACCACAGGTTGAAGTGCTGGAACACCATGGACAGCTTGGTGCGCACGCGCTGCAACTGCTTCGGGTCGGACACGCGCAACGCGCCGTTTTTGGCAATCTGCGTGCGTACTTCTTCGCCGTCCACGAAAATGCGCCCGGCGTTCGGCTGTTCGAGAAAGTTGATGCAGCGGAGCATCGTGCTCTTGCCGGAACCGGACGATCCGATCACGCTGATCACGTCGCCGGCGTTGGCCTTCAGCGTGACGCCCTTGAGAACTTCGTTATCGCCGTACTGTTTGTGAAGCTCGTCGACGAAGAGCTTTTGCTTCGTTGTGTTCATCAGAATCCTTGGGCGTGCTTACGTGCTGGCGCAATGCGCCGGTTACTTGCCTTGCGGCCGCAGGTAAGCGAGCCAGCGGCGCTCGGCGCGGCGGAACAGCCACACCAGCGCGAAAGAAATGCACAAATAGAGCAGGGCGGCGATACCGAACGCATTGAACGACTGATACGTTGCCGAGTTGACGTCGCGCGCGATCTTGAGAATGTCCGGCACGGTCGCGGTGAATGCGACAGTCGTGGCGTGCAGCATCAGGATGACTTCGTTGCTGTAATAAGGCAGCGCGCGGCGCAGCGCCGAAGGCAGAATCACGCGCCGGTACAGGGTGAACGACGACATGCCGTAAGCGCGTGCCGCTTCGATTTCGCCATACGGCGTAGCCTTGATGGCGCCGGCGAAAATCTCGGTGGTATAGGCGCAGGTGTTCAGCGTGAACGCGAGCAGCGTGCAGTTCATACCTTCGCGGAAAAACGCGTTGGTCAGCTCGTGATTGCGGACGATCTCGAGGCTATACAAGCCCGTGTAGCAAAGCAGTAGCTGCACGTAGAGCGGCGTGCCGCGAAAGATGTACGTGTAGAGCCACACGAGAGTGGAAAGCCATTTCTTCTTCGACACGCGCGCCACGGCGAGCGGAATCGACAGGCAGAAACCGAGGCCGATCGACACCACGAGCAGCCACAGCGTGATCGCGAGGCCGGTGAAGCGGTAGCCGTCGGTATAAAGATAGTTGCGCCAGTATTCCTGAATGATCTCGATCATAGATCCGCCTTTCGCACGCCGGTCGAGTAACGCTTTTCGAGGTACATCAGCACGAAGTTGGACACTGTGGTGATGACGAGGTAGATCGCCCCCGCGAACAGGGTGAAGAAGAAAAACCGCAAGGTGCCTTTGCCCGCGTCCTGCGAAGCCTTGACCACATCCGCGAGGCCGATGATCGACACGAGCGCGGTGGCTTTGACCATCACCTGCCAGTTGTTGCCGATGCCGGGCAGCGCGAAGCGCATCATTTGCGGGAACATGATGCGCGAGAACACCTGCCAGCTCGTCATGCCGTAGGCCGCGCCCGCTTCGAGCTGGCCGCGCGGCACGGCGAGGAAGGCACCGCGGAACGTCTCGGTGAAGTACGCGCCGTAAATGAAGCCGAGCACCGCGACGCCGGCCACGAACGGGTCGATGTCGATCTGATCCCAGCCGAGCAGGTCGGTCAGATTGTTTAGCCAGATCTGGATGCTGTAGAAGAGCAGCAGCATCAGCACGAGGTCGGGCACGCCGCGCACGAGCGTGGTGTAGACCGTGCCGGCACCGTGCGAGAAGCGGTTCTTCGACAGTTTCGCCGCCGCGCCGACGAGGCCCAGCAAGAAAGCAAGCGCCAGAGACAACACCGCCAGTTTAACGGTCTGCCAGGTGCCGTTGAGAAGCAGCGGGCCGTAGCCTTGAAGGAACATATCGGGTCCTTGACGATGCGTTTGCGACACACCGCGAAAGACGCGGCCGGCTCTGCACCGCATGTACCGCGAGCTTCGCTCGCTGTGATCCGCGGCGCACAGCGTACCGCTGTGCAAATCATGACTGCATGACCGTTGGCGGTCTTGCAGCGCGCTTTTCGACTCTCTTTGAAACTAGACCGACTGTATTACGAAGCCCGGGGGAAGCCCATGCGGGCGAGCCCCGAGTTCCATGGTGCCCGCGCCTCGCGCGAGCAGGCGAAGTGCCTGAAGCGGTGGCCCGCCTGTGAACCGTGCTTAGTGTCCGATCAGTGCCCAGGATAGATGTCGAAGTCGAAGTACTGCTTTTCGAGCTTCGTGAACGTGCCGTCCTGATGAACCTGTGCAAGAGCCCGATTGAACATGGTCCGCAGATCGGCGTCTTCCTTGCGCAGACCGATGGCCGTGCCTTCGCCGATGGTTTTCGGGTCCTTCACTTCCGGACCGGCCCACGCGAAGCCTTTACCGCGCGGCGTCTTCAGGAAACCGGCGTCGGCCTGGATCTCGTCCTGCAGCGCGGCGTCGAGCCGGCCGGAGGTGAGATCGGCATAGACCTGATCCTGATTCTGATACGGCACGACGGTCACGCCTTTCGGCTCCCAATAAGCCTTGGCGTAGGCTTCCTGGGTCGTGCCCTGTTCGACGCCGATGCGCTTGCCCTTCAGCGATTCAGCGGTGGGCAGGAGCGGCGAGCCGGCTTTGGCGATCATGCGAGCGGGCGCGTCGAACAGTTTGTCGGAGAAATCAATCTGCTCGCGACGCTTGTCCGTGACGGTCAGCGACGACACGATCGCGTCGAACTTCTTGCCCTTCAGTGCCGGGATGATGCCGTCGAAATCCTGCTCGACCCACACGCACTTCACGTTCATTCTTGCGCACAGCGCTTTGGTCAGATCGACGTCGAATCCGACGACCTGGCCGCTGGCCGCCTTCGATTCGAACGGCGGATAGCTGGCGTCGACCCCGATGCGTACGGTTTTCCATTCTTTTGCCATGGCGCCGGTGGCCATGACGGCGAGCGCTACGCACAGTGCGAGCTTCTTCATGTTTCTCCTGGGTCAAACTGATCGTCGTGGTGTCCGATCCCGACGAACGCCGGCTTGTGGCCGGCGCCGCTATTCTAGGCGGCCAAAATTGTCGCGCCGCTATGGGTCCCCTGCGCGGCGTTTCGGCGTTCAGGCGCTTTTGCGGCCACCATGTACGATGAAAAGCGCGGTATTTTACCCGAACAGGGGCGCGGCGCCAGTGCGCAATGCCGGTCGGACGGGCGCGGCGGCGCACGCGTTGCGTATGCGCGACGCGTAGTCGGGTTCAGCCAGTGCGAGATCGGCCGCGGCCTCGTGCGATTACGCGGATCTGCGAAACGATCCGGTGCATTCGCGCCGATTGTGCGGCGGGCGCGCAGCCCATACATTCTGGCCATCGCCAGATTTGACAGGGAGTACCTCATGATCGAAATTCGCCGTTCCGACGAACGTGGCCACGCCAACCACGGCTGGCTCGACTCGTATCACAGCTTCTCGTTTGCCGACTATCGGGACCCGGAGCATGTCCATTTCGGTCCGCTGCGGGTGATCAACGAAGACCGCATAGCGGGTGGCCAGGGCTTCGGCACGCACGGACATCGCGATATGGAGATCGTGACCTATGTGCTCGAAGGGGCGCTTGCGCATCGCGACAGCATGGGCAACGGCTCCACGATCCGTCCGGGCGACGTGCAGCGCATGAGCGCCGGCACCGGCGTGATGCACAGCGAGTTCAACGCATCGCAGGACGAAGAGGCGCATCTGCTCCAGATCTGGGTGATTCCGCAACGCGCGGGCGATCAGCCGGGTTACGAAGAGAAGCACTTCGAGGCCGCCGACAAGCGCGGCCGGCTCCGCGTGGTCGCCTCGCCCGACGGCCGCGACGGCTCGGTGACGATCCACGCGGACGCGTCGATCTACGCCGCGCTGATCGACGGCACCGAGCAGGCCACGTTCACGCTGCCACAAGGACGACTCGCCTATGTGCACGTGGCACGCGGCTCGCTCACGGTGAACGGCGAGGCGCTTGAGGCGGGCGACGCGGCCAAGCTCAGCGAAACAGATACGGTGACGCTGGAAAAAGGCCATAACGCTGAAGTGCTGCTGTTCGATCTCGGCCGGCTCGAAGGCTAAAGAGCGTTGGCTGCAGGCGGTCCTGGCCTAACTGGTTGAGCGCGCAACGACCTCGCAAGCGCGAGCGCTCGCCGGATCGCTTGCCGATCACTCGCCGGGACCGCTCTAATAGAAGCTGAGCAGACACGAAAAAACGCCACGGAGAAGCTCCGTGGCGTTTTTTTTTAAGGCGACCACGCGAGTGGCCTTCGTTTATCGAGTCGCGCATTTGGCTGCGCGGTCGCGCGTGGCTTACTGGGGTGGCTTACTGATTTGCAGCCGGCGCCGATGCCGCACCCTGCTGGTGATGCTGCCAGCGCTCGCGCATCTTCTCGTGACGCGATTCCATCTTCGCAAAGCGCTGCTTCAGCGCGGTGCTGACGGTGGTCTTCTGCTGGTCGTTCAAGCCGTTATAGAACTTGAGCCAGGCGTCGGTGGTTTGCTGGCGCAACTGAGCGTCTTTCTGCTCGATCTGCTGATGCGCGGCGGCCATTGCGTTCAGATCGAGAATCGGCTGCTGCTGCGCGGACTTGAACTGATCCTTCATCTGCTCGTGGTTCGCGCGCATCGCCTCGTGGCTCTGCTTCATGGTGTCGAGCGCGGCTTGCCACTGCTTTTCCTGATCCGCGTTCAGCTTCAACTGGTCATGAAGTTGCGTGAGTTCCTTCATGAAGTGCCCATGCCATCCGCCGGGGCCGCCGTGGGCCTCGTGAGCGGGTTGAGCCGCATAGGCTGCGCCCGCGCCGATGGCGAGAGCGGTGGCGGCAACGGCGAGGGCGCGCGAGATTTTTCTGGTGGACATGTCATGCTCCTTGTAATGGAATAGCCGACGATGCATCCGATCACTTTTGACGGCCTGCATTCGGTAAGACACAGCGTAGAGAACTGCATCGACCGCTGTGTTACGCGCCCTGGTGCCGCTGTTACGGGCCATTACGTGCAGCTTTCACGGTAACACCCGGTAACCCTTGAGGCCTGCTTGAAATCGAAAACCGTTCCTGTCGCGCGTTAAACTTCATTCCATGGCTACTCAAATACTTGTTGTCGACGACGACGTCGAATTGCGCGATCTTCTGCGCGACTATCTGGCCCGCCAGGGTATCGAAGTGTCGGTGCTGCACGACGCGGGCTCGCTCGAACGCAGGCTCGAGCGCGAGCGTCCCGATCTGATCGTGCTCGACCTGATGATGCCGGGTGTCGACGGGCTCACGGCGTTGCGCAAGCTGCGCGCATCGGGCGACGACATTCCCGTCATCATGCTGACCGCGCGCGCTGACGACGTCGACCGGATCGTCGGGTTGGAACTCGGTGCTGACGACTACCTCGGCAAGCCGTTCAATCCGCGCGAACTGCTTGCGCGCGTGCAGGCAGTCTTACGCCGTCGCCGCACGCTGCCGTCGGCGGCTGCTCCCGAGCAGCGCGAGCCGTTCAGCTTCGGCCGTTTCACGCTGGACTTCCAGTCGCGCACGCTGCATCTGGAGGACAAGCCGCTTACGCTGTCCGGCAGCGAGTTCGCGCTGCTGAAAATCTTCGTGAACCACCCCATGCGCACCCTGACGCGCGAGCGTCTGCTGGAGTTGCTGCACGGTCCCGAGTACGACGGCACCGACCGCGGCATCGACGTGCAGGTGTGGCGTCTGCGGCGCATCCTCGAAACGGATCCGTCCACGCCGCGCTTCATCCAGACAGTGCGCGGGCGGGGCTACGTGTTCGTGCCCGACGGCGAACAGCATGCGCCGGCCCATTGATTCGCTGTTCGGGCGGCTGGCATTGCTGGTCGTCGCGGTGTTGCTGCTGTCGCATTTCGCGTGGTACGCGCTCATGCGCCTCGAGCGCAACCAGTTGCAAGCGCGTTACGCCGTCGAAGAAGCCACTTTCCTCGTCGACGCGGTGCGTCAGCACGTCGTCCGTAACCCCGACCAGCCGTTGCCCTCGCGTGTGAAACTGGTCGATCCGACGAGCCCCGAGGTGCCGCCGGAATCCCCGAACATGCCGCCGCCGCTGGAACGTTTTATCGAAGACGTTCGCGACCGCATGCCGTCCGGCACGCAGGTGCGCGCCGGCTTGCCGGGCGGCCCACCCACGTTGTGGGTGCGCGGAACCGCCGACCACAGCTGGATCGTCGTGCCGGTTCAGCCGCTGCGACCGCCGCGTTCGCTCGACCGCACCGTGCTGTGGCTCGTCATGATCTTCTCGTTCGCGGTCATGGCGGCGCTCTTCGCCGCATGGGCGCTGCAGCAGCCTCTGCGCTCGCTAGCCCAGGCGGTTGCGCGATTCGGCCGTGGCCTGCCGGTGCCGCCCGTGCCCGAGCGCGGACCGCGCGAGTTGAGGCAATTGACGCACGGCTTCAATCAGATGGTTCAGGAAGTCGCGCGTACCGAGAACGACCGCGCGGTGATGCTCGCGGGCGTCGCACACGATCTGAAGACGCCGCTTGCGCGCTTGCGGCTGCGTGCCGAAATGATGGATGAAGCCAAGATGCGCGACGGCGTCGTGCGCGATGTCGATTCCATGACGCACATCGTCGAGCAGTTCCTGGTGTTCGCGCACGACGGCGCCGACCGCAGCGAACCGGTCGAAGTCGACGCGCAATGCGAGCGGGTCGTGCGCAGTTATCGCGCAGTGGCCTCGGGCGCGCCGACCGTGGAAACCGACCTGCGGGCGGGTCCCGGTTTCCGCCTTCCCGCCGCGACGCTCGACAGAATTCTGTCGAACCTGCTCGACAACGCGCACGCCTATGGCGCGCCGCCAGTCGTGGTGGCCACTGCACGCACCGCAGAAGGCTTCACGCTGTCGGTGAGCGACAACGGCAAGGGCATTGCCGCGCAGGATCTCGTCAATGCAAGCCGGCCTTTCGTGCGGCTCGACCCGGCGCGCGGCGGCAACGGTCACAGCGGTTTGGGGCTCGCCATCGTCGAGCGGCTGGTCCGGCGCGCGGGCGGAGAGTGGGAGATCGGCAACCACGGCGGCCGTGGCTTGCGGGTCTTGATGAGCTTTCCGTTTTCCGCCGTGCCTCAGGTGAAGACGGCCTCGGAAAGCGTCTGGTGATGTGGTCAGAGGCGCGGCCGTGCGCCGCGTCTTTCGCTGCTCTTCTGTTGTCCGCGCCCTTGGCACGATGGCCGCTGCTCGAGCCTCTTTTCAAGCCGTCTTGATGAACGTGGGTGCGGAACCAGAACGCGGCATCGAGCTGGGCAAAGCGCCGCGCTAGTCGGAGAAGAGCGTGTTCAGCGCATTCGCTGCTTCGCTATCCACCGTATTCCAGGTCACGGTTTCGGCTTCGAAAATATAGTGCGTCGTGTACTTGCCGAGGCGCGCGAGGATTTCTTCCTGAATGACCTCCGGCGCGACATCCAGCTTCAGATACCAGGCCGTGGACGACAGGCGCGTCTGAAACGCGCCGTATTCGGCCAGCAGATGGTCGAACGCGTCAGCATCCTGATCGCGGCAAACGATGACCAGATTTCCCTTCATGCGAATCTCCCGTTAAAGCGGTAGCGACAACCAAGGTCAGTGTCGATCATACCTGCTTGCTTGCGGGAAGCCCGGCGCTTCGGCTTGCGTTGCGTCAGACAGCGGACACGCGGTTACCAGATGTTGGCCACCGTGCGCGCGGACGGCGCGGTGTCGTCAGGCGGCAGTGCTTCGGTGCGGTCGCGGCCGCCGGTCTTCGCGGCGTAGAGCGCCGTGTCGGCGCGGCTCATGATCCGTTCGGGGAGGTCGTCCACGGAAAGTTCGGTGATGCCGATGCTCACGCTGAGCGTGACCGAGGCGGGCAGCTTCGCCGACGGCACGGCCTTGAGGCGCAGGCGCAAGCGTTCGACCACTTCGCGGCCGCCGGCAAGATCGGTGGCCGGCAGCAGCAACCCGAACTCTTCCCCGCCGAGCCGGCCGATCGCATCGGCACCGCGCAGTTCCGCACGGCACGTGTCGACGAAATGTTCGAGCGCGCGGTCGCCCGCGGCATGGCCGAAGCGGTCGTTGATCTGCTTGAAGTGATCGAGGTCCGCAATAGCCATGCACAGTGGCTGATTGCCCAGATGCGCACGGTCGATTTCATGGCGCAGCAAGTCGAGGAAATAGCGGCGCGACAGCGCGCCGGTCAATGCGTCATGACGCGCCTCCGCCGACAGCAGCGTATTGGCCGATTGCAACTGTTCGGCAAGGTCGCGCGTGGCCCGATGGTGACGCCGCTCGCGCACGTACGAGACGGTGATCACCCATGCAAGCGCGACGGTGCCGGCCAGCGTCAGGAACACCAGCAGATGATCGCGCTTATGGTTGCGCAGCAGTTCGGGCCAGGCGGGTAACGGCTCGACGAGGTGCGCCGACAGCCCCGAATTCAGACCGCCGCGAGTCTGATACAGCGACGGTCCCGGCTGCCCCGCCGAAGCGAACAGCTGCTCCGCGACAGCGGCCGACACCCACGGCGCTGCCTCGCGCACCTGCGCGTCCACGTGTATCTGGATGTCCGGGAACGTGTCGCGGCGATACGTCAGCTTGCGCTCCGCTGCGCGCATCTTCGTCACTGGGGAGTCCGGCAGTGCGTGGCCTTCGAGCTTGCTGTCGTGCGCCATGATGATGACGCCGTTACCGTCGGCGACGAAGGTCCCCGCATGGGCCACCCAGTGGCGCAGCCGCGCTATCCCCACCTTGGCGACGACTGCACCTGTGAGTTCCCCGTCCGCATAGACCGGCACGGCGATGAAGATGCCGGGCTCGCCACTCGTGCGGCCTACGCCATAGGCTTCCGAGAACGCGCCGAGCAGGGCGCTCGTGAGATAAGCCCGCACGCGCATGTCGACGCCGACAAAGGAACTGCGCGGCATATCGGTGAGGACATCGCTCGCGGCCACGCAGATGCCATTGGCATTCACGAGCCACACCTGATCGAGACCGGAGAAGCCCTGCGCGCGGTGCAGGAATGTGCTCACGGCGGTCATTCGCGGGTCTTTTAGCAACGCGGCGCGCAGGGCGGGTTCCGTCGTCTCGCCGTTCGCGGCATAATTCCGGGATTGCACCAATGCGTTCTGAACCACGTCCATTTCGGCCATGGTCGCAGGAATGGCCCGCGACATCGCGAGGTCGCTTGCTATCACCTCCGCCATGTTGTCGACGATAGAGGCCGACATCTGGCGCTGGGCGTGCAAGGTCGCGGCAAGTTCTTGCTGTACCATCCGGTCCGCGACCATGCCGGCCACGAACCAGCAAGCCAGTAAGATCAGCACGAAGACGATCGGGCCGGTTGCCTGGCGCAAGGTTGTCCTGTTCATCGACCCTCTGATCCGTCTGGCTTAGACATGCAACTTGCTATTCGTGGCAGCGCCGCGGCGCTGTTTCGCCCCGCGTTTCGCGATTGTGGGAACGGCCGTTCGTGCGCCGTCGCTGGTGCTCGGGATAAGCCACCAACGCAGTGCATCTTTGTGGATTCTAACCGGCATGGGGCCAGACGCCACCGTTATTGAGGCGTGAGATCTCATGGGCTTCACCCATCAGGCTCTTAACGGCAGCCCGGCCGGTTTCTTGATGCCCCGCGTGACAGAGCGAAGCGTAATTCCGCAATCGCGGCATCAATGAGCTTGACCGGCTTTTCGATCAATGGTCGTGAGGCTGCCCAAAAAATAGGCTCGTGGCACGGCTGCTTGCTGCCGGCGGAAGGCCGCTGTCAGGTCATTGCCGGGCTGTTGTCAGGCGGCCGCTATAAGTTGTCGCGATTTGCCTTCAAAGGTTGTGCCTGAAACATAGGATGGTGTAGTGTCGTGCCGTCCAAAACAAAGGAAAGCTCGCCAGCCTACGGGCGGCGCCTGCGGCGACAGGATTCTGGCTTGACGGTTGGGGGTTGCGGGGCGGCTTACCCGTGGGCACTTCCGTCGCTGGTCCACGTGTCACCAACGCTAACGATTTACCGCGCACACGCGTTTTGCCATGCCTGATTTCCGCTTTCCGGACCGATCGTCAGACCGCCGCGCCGAAGTCGCGGCCTCGTTCGCGCATTTGTTCGCCTGTATGAATGAGGAGTGGGTCTGATGGATTTCAGCTTCAATCTGAAGCGCACCGCCAATGCGTCGGCATGGCGGGTGCTGCCCAATCGCTGGGACTTCGTCGCCTTTCCGCTGATCATCTGCATCATCGCAATGGCGGCGATCGGCTTTCACGAGACGCTCGCGCCGATGTCCACGCTAAAGACCCAGGCGATCTCGCTCGACCCCGCGAACCTGCCCGAGTATGCAATGCGCACCACATTGCGCATGCTCGCGGCGATGGTCGCGTCGCTGATATTCACGCTGGTCTACGGCACGCTTGCCGCGAAAAGCCGCCGGGCGGGTCTCGTGCTGGTGCCGATTCTCGACATCCTGCAGTCGGTGCCGGTGCTCGGCTACATATCGTTTACGGTCACGTTCTTTCTCGCGCTGTTTCCGGGCCGCGTGCTGGGCGCCGAACTCGCGGCGATCTTCGCGATCTTCACGAGCCAGGCGTGGAACATGACGTTCAGCTTCTATCAGTCGCTGCGCACGGTGCCACGCGATCTCGACGAAGTTTCGCGCGGCTTTCACCTCACTTCGTGGCAGCGCTTCTGGAAACTCGAAGTGCCGTTCTCGATGCCCGGTCTCATCTGGAACATGATGATGTCAATGTCCGGCGGCTGGTTCTTCGTGGTCGCCTCCGAGGCCATCACCGTCGGCAACAACACGATCACGCTGCCAGGCATCGGCGCCTATCTCGCGCAGGCGATCGTCGTCAAGAATCTGCACGCGATCGGCTGGGTGATTCTCGCGATGACCGTCGTGATTCTCGCGTACGACCAGTTGCTGTTCCGTCCGCTCGTCGCGTGGGCTGACAAATTCCGTATGGAGACCACGAGTTCGGGCGACGCTCCGGAATCGTGGCTGCTCGATCTGATCCGCCGCACACGCCTGATTCACCGCTTGCTCGTGCCGCTCGGCTGGATGTTCGCGAAGGCCGCGCGCGTGCCGTTCCGGCTACCCGCGTTGCAAAGGCCGCGCTTCCAGATCCCGCAGATGCAGAAGAGCTCGCGCCTTGGCGACATCGTGTGGGCGGCGCTGGTCCTGATCGGCACCGTCTATGTCGTGTATCGCGTCTTCATTTACGTGCGCACGGGCGTTTCGCTCGACGAAGTCGGCCACGTTTTCATGCTCGGCCTCATCACACTGTTGCGGGTGGTGGTGCTGATCGCCATCGCGTCCGTGATCTGGGTGCCGGTGGGCGTGCTGATCGGCTTGCGGCCGGCGCTGGCCGAGAAGATTCAGCCGCTCGCGCAGTTTCTTGCCGCGTTTCCGGCCAATCTGCTGTTTCCGGTATTCGTGATCGTGATCGTTCGCTTCCACCTGAACCCGGACATCTGGCTGTCGCCGCTGATCGTGCTCGGCACCCAGTGGTATATCCTGTTCAACGTGATTGCCGGCGCGACCTCGTATCCGAACGACTATCGGGAAGCGGCGAAGAATTTCCACATTCGTGGCTGGCAATGGTGGCGTCAGGCCATGTTGCCGGGCATTTTCCCGTACTACGTGACGGGCGCGATCACCGCGTCGGGCGGCGCGTGGAACGCGAGCATCGTCGCGGAATTCGTGCAGTGGGGCGACACGAAGGTTGCGGCGCACGGGCTCGGCGCTTATATCGCGCAGTCCACGGCAGCGGGCGACTATCCGAAGATCATCGTGGGTATTGCGGTGATGTCCCTGTTCGTGACGCTCTTCAACCGCCTGCTGTGGCGTCCGATGTACGCGTACGCCGAAGCCAAGCTTCGGCTGGACTAAGCGCGCCCCACTTTGCCGCTCGCGCCGGACCCACAACGGGGCCGTGCAAAGCTCGGGCGGCCCGGCGTTTCTTGAGAATTGAAGGCATAACGCGATGCAAAATCCTAAAGCTGCTATGACCGCCGCGCCGATCCAGACGCCGCCGAAGCCGCCGCGCCTCGGCGAAGAGATCCTGCGTGTCAAGGACGTGTGCCGCGGTTTCAACAAGTCGCAGGGCGAACTACTCGTTCTCGACGACGCGAACCTGTCGCTGCGTGAAGGCGAGATCGTCGGTCTTCTCGGGCGTTCGGGCTCGGGCAAGTCGACGTTGCTGCGCATCATCGCCGGTCTGATCGAGCCGACCGACGGCGAAGTCACCTATATGGGCAAGCCGCTCGACGGTCCCGCGAAGGGCGTCGCCATGGTATTTCAGACCTTCGCGCTGTTCCCGTGGCTGACCGTGCTGCAAAACGTGGAAGCCGGGCTGGAGGCGCAAGGCGTGGCCGCGCGCGAGCGGCGAGAACGCGCGCTCGCGGCGATCGACCTGATCGGTCTCGACGGTTTCGAGAACGCGTATCCACGCGAGTTGTCGGGCGGCATGCGTCAGCGCGTCGGCTTCGCGCGGGCGCTGGTGGTCGATCCCACGCTGCTGCTGATGGACGAACCGTTCTCCGCGCTCGACGTGCTGACCGCCGAAACGCTGCGTACCGACCTGCTCGATTTGTGGACGCAGGGCCGCATGCCGATCAAGGCAGTGCTGATCGTTACTCACAACATCGAGGAAGCCGTGTTCATGTGCGACCGGATTCTGGTGTTGTCGTCGAATCCGGGCCGCGTGATTGCCGAGATCAAGGTGCCGTTCAAGCATCCGCGCAATCGTCTCGACCCTGCGTTCCGCCGTCTGGTCGACGAAATCTACGCCAAGATGACCGCGCGTCAGACGGACGAGAAAACCCGGAAGGGGCTGGAGTTGCACAGCTGGTTGCCCCATGTGTCGACCAACCTGATGGCTGGTCTGATCGAGACGCTGGCCGCGGCGCCGTATCACGGCCGCGCGGACATGCCGGAAATCGCACGCTCGCTGCATCTGGAGGTGGACGATCTGTTCCCCGTGGCCGAAGTGCTTCAACACCTCGGTTTCGCGGACGTGCGCGAAGGCGATATTTTCCTGACGCCGCCCGCACGCGTGTTCGCGGAGTTCGGTACGCAGGAACGGAAGATGATGTTCGCCGAGCACCTGTTGCGGCATGTGCCGCTCGCCGCGCGAATCAAGAAGGTGTTGAACGAACGGCCGGGGCACCGCGCGCCACGCGTGCGCTTCGAACAGGAACTCGAGGATTTTCTGTCCGACAGCGCCGCAGAGGAAACGCTCGACGCGGTCATCAACTGGGGCCGTTACGGCGAGATTTTCTCGTACAACGATCAGACCGAAATCTTCAGTCTGGAAGACGTGGAGTCGTGAGCGCGACGGCGCTTCTGCGCGTCGCTCATTGAAAACGGCAGGGGAGACCCTGCCGTTTTTTCGTTGTGCCGTGTGATCAGAACAATGTTTGCTGGCGCGTCCGCGCTACTGCAAATTGCCCCAACGTTCGACGGCCGGTTCCGCAGAAGCCCATTTCCAACCCTTGTCCTGCTGGCACGCGCTGGCGGTGTACCAGTCTTCGTGAGCGCCCGGACCGTCGCCGTCCCGCACCGAGAACACGAATTCCTTGCAAAGCGCGAGCGCTGAGCCGAACGCGCGCGTGACGCGCACTTCGCCGTGACCGTTTTCAATGGGCAGCGTGTGTTTGACCGACCAGGGCCGCGTTTCGCCGACGGGCATGGCGCCCGCCAATGCCGCGATCAGATTCTGCTGGTCGGTGTGCATGCTGCGCATGTAGCGGCCCACGGCTTCGTCCGTTGCGGCCTGAACCGCGATACCGACACCGATGCCGACCGCCGGGTTCGACGTGACGAGACCCGACGCGACACCGGCGGCGGCGCCGCTTGCCGCGCCGATCGACGCGCAACCGCTCGTGAGCAGAGTCGCGCTGACATATAGCGAGGCTGCAACCGCTGTCAGGCTCAGGCGACGCAGCGGCTTTCCGGTCGCAAGCGCATGCGCCGTCATTGCAGTGCACCCCAGCGTTCGGTGGCGGGCTCGGCCGAAGCCCATTTCCAGTTTTCGCCGTCGCGGCAGATCGATGCGACGTAGAACGCGCTGCTTGCAGGCACGTTCTTAGTGGCGATGTGGTCGACCGAAAAGACGATTTCCTTGCAGTCCAGCGTGCCCGCGCTAATCGTTCGGCTGACGGTGACGCGGCCGTGCTCGTCGTCTTCGATCGGAACGGAGTGCGTGACGCTCCACGGTGCGACGGCGCCGACTTCGAGCGGTCCGGCGATCTTCGCGATGCCGTCCTGCGTGTTCCGGTGGACCACCCGTTCCGAGTACTGCACGCCGGCTCTCGCTGCGGCCACTGCGCCAAGACCGATACCGGTGGCAACAGCGGCGTTATTGGTAACCTGCGCCGCAATCGCGGCGCCGGCGATACCCGCGCCGGCCGTGGCGCCTTCGGTATAGAGCGAACTGCAGCCGCTCAACGCCGACGAGACCGCCACCGCCAAGACGGCCAACTTGACGGCATCAGGCCGTCGGCGCGCGACCGATCGTTCCAGGCGGGTTTTCAAGCGCGGTCTCAACCACTCGGCCCACACCATTTTCTTTCGCATTCCCTGTCTCTACTTTTCTTACGTGTTCGCGTGCAGAGGCCGCCCAGAACAAGCAGCGCCTCTTCCCATCGACGAAAAATGGGCTGCTGCATTTTGCAGGATGCGTTTTGTAAATGGCAGCGGAAAAGTGCAAGAAATTGCAAAAGATGGTGCGGGTCAAACCGGATTCTGTTCAATGACAGGCCGGTTTGATTGGTGGTGCGAACTGATTGCGGGAGGAAGTTCTGCGCAGACGCGGTTAATGTTCGGTATCTTCTTCCGCGCCTTCGTCTCCGTACGCGCTCAGGCGGTTATAAAGCGTCTTCAGGCTTACTCCAAGCGCTTTTGCCGCGCGCCGCTTGTCGCCGCCGCAGTATTTCAGCGTGCCGAGAATGATCTGCTTCTGAGCGTCGGCGAGCGGCGTGCCGATCCATACGCTCATCGCGTCGCCTTGCGTGACTGGCCGCTTGACCTTCGACGCAAGATGCGGATGCGGCAACTCGACCGTTTTCTCAGCGAGGATAAACGCACGGTACACCGCGTTCTTCAATTCGCGCACGTTGCCCGGCCACGACCATGTGCGCAGCGTTTCGATTGAGCGCTTGCTGAAGCTCTTGCTGGTGCCTTCCTGCTGATTGAGTTGTGCGAGAAAGTGCTGGGCGAGCAGTTCGCGGTCGTTCTCGCGCTCGCGCAGCGGCGGCGCGCGCAACGGGAAAACCGCCAGACGGTACATCAGGTCTTCACGCAGGCCGTTTTCCTTGACGGCCACGGCCGGGTCGCGATTGGTGGCCGCGATCACGCGCACGTTGCCGCTGATCAGCTCATTGCCGCCCACCCGATAAAACGTGCCGGTCTCGAGCGCGCGCAAAAGTTTCACCTGACGCACGGGCGCCATTTCGGTGACTTCGTCAAGGAACAGCGTGCCGCCGTTCGCATGCTCGAAGTAGCCGATGCGCCCTTGAACGGCGCCGGTGAAGCTGCCTTTTTCATGGCCGAAAAGTTCGGCCTCGATCAGTTCGTCGGGAATCGCACCGCAGTTGACGGCGACGAAGGGCGCGTCCTTGCGGCTGCTTTGATCGTGAATCGTGCGGGCGATCAGTTCCTTGCCGGTGCCCGATTCGCCGATGATCAGCGCGGTTGCGTCGGTGCTCGCGACGCGCTCGATCTGCTCATACAAGTCGAGCATCACCGGCGACGAGCCGTAAAGCAGGCCGTACGATTTCAGTCCCGCGATGCCGTCCGTGACGCGCTGCTTCGCCTGAGCGGAAGCGCTGCCGCCAGCGGACACAGGGGGCGAGTCCACATCGATTGACGCCATAAACGGGGAAGTCCTGTGCAAATGAGTTCGTTGTTGCGGCGCGCAGGCCTGGGAACGAGACAGCTCTTGAAGTCGTATCTCACAAAAGTCGATTTAACCACTTGGACGGCGCTTCCTGCAATCTATGTGTCAGCTATCGATGAACTGTGGCCGCAAGTCGGTCGAAAGTGCCAAGGGTGAATGCCGCGTGACAGCGTGTTCGCTAAAGTTACCGGGCACAGGGTTTGCGCCTTCCTCCCGACACGCGTGCGCTTTCGCCGCTAACAACGCGGCGCGCGAACGCTGACCCTAGACGAGGAGTGAAACGATGACTGACACGACGCAACAGCTTGCACTCGGCGGCCAGAAGATCGTCGAGGATCTGCGGGTGCTGCTCAAGGACTCGGAAGAAATGCTGCGACTCGCCGCCAATGTGCCGGGCGAGGGCGTAGGCGCATTGCGCCAGAAACTGGGCACCCATGTGGAAACGCTGCAATCCGCACTCGGCGATGCGCAGGATAATGCTCAGCGACGCTATCGCTCGGCGACCGTCAACACGGAACGTTACGTGCGGCAGAACCCGTGGAGCTCGGTCGCCATTGCGGCGGGCGTGGGCTTTGTACTGGGTGTCCTGACTGCACGGTGACGGTCGGCTATCAGCTGACGATTGACTGAATTTCAGCTCAATACCGCTGGTCATGGCCAGGTCCCCGCTGCGCGCTCGCTGGGACCTGCGCAGAGCGAAACTGCCACGCCTTGATCCCGGCCAACGCCTCGCGATTTATCGACGGTGAACGGCGGCACGATCGCCGCCGCCACCTTTCTCCATTCAACGACCACAAGGAGTTCACGATGGCTCGACCCAAAATTGGTATCTTCGGCGCGCTGATGGCGCTCGGCGGCTTCCTCGCGGTCCGCTACGTCCAGCGAAACCGTGCCGCCCAAGGAGCAACAGGCCGTGAGTTGCACCGTTGGGAAGGCGAGGGCGGCGCCGTTACCGCGCCGTCGTCGTCCGCGCCCGGCGCGGCTCTGGCGGCGAGCACGGGCCCCGGTGCCCATGGAGCAAACGGCTCCGCACATCCCGACGCGTGGCCGTTCCCGCACAGCAGTTAAGCTTGCTTTTCGCCAGGGCGCCGCATGAAATCCCTGGGATGCGGCGCCGTGGCGGTACTGTTAATTTGTCTCAGTAAAGCCGTATAATAGGTAAATACAGAACAATAGTGCCGATCACGTCCTGCTTTCTGCGTGTATTGTTGCAGTATTGAATGAAATCGGCGGTCCCTTGCTTGATGCAGGTTGGCGTGCGCTCACATCGAGTCGCGTTCGCCGCCGCCCGCGCGAGGGTCGTCGCCCTTTTTAGCATGCCCCGCCGCATGCTCTTCTCCCACGCTTGCAGGCTTTCGAGACGCGATGCCACATGTACTGATTGTCGATGACGACGCAGGTACCCGCGAGGCGCTTTCCGCCATCATCGGGGAAGACGGATTGACCACCGCCACCGCGGGCGATTTGCGCGAAGCGCGCATTCAACTCGTCCGGCAAATGCCGGACGTTGTCTTTACCGACCTGAAGCTGCCGGACGGCAGCGGGGTCGACTTGTTCGAAGATCTCGATCCGCGCTCCGGCGTGGAAGTGATCGTGATCACCGGCCACGCCACGGTGGAGTCGGCGGTGAACGCGCTGAAAATGGGCGCCACCGACTACCTGGTCAAACCGATCAACATGCAGCGCGTGAAGGCGATTCTTTCGCGCCTGCCGCGTGCCGGCGACCTGAAGGCGGAAATCGGCACTCTGCGCGGCGAATTGCGCCGCATGGGCCGCTTTGGTTTGATGCTCGGCAATTCGCCGGCGATGCAGGAGGTCTACGACCAGATCGGCCGCGTTGCGCCTACGGCAGCTTCGGTCATGCTGGTCGGCGAATCAGGCACCGGCAAGGAAGTGGCCGCGCAGACGCTGCACGAACTGAGCTTGCGTCGCAAGCATGCGTTTCTCGCCGTGAACTGCGGCGCGATCTCGCCGAATCTGATCGAATCGGAAATGTTCGGTCACGAGCGCGGCTCGTTCACCGGCGCCGACCGTCAGCACAAGGGCTATTTTGAGCGCGCGAACGGCGGCACGCTGTTCCTCGACGAAATCACGGAAATGCCGATCGAGCTGCAGGTCAAGCTTTTGCGCGTGCTCGAAACGGGCATGTTCATGCGCGTGGGCACGACAAAGGAAATCGAAACGGACGTGCGCCTGATCGCCGCGACCAACCGCGATCCGGAGCAGGCGGTGCTGGAAGGCAAGCTGCGGCTGGACCTTTACCACCGGCTGAACGTATTCCCGATCAGCTTGCCGCCGCTGCGCGACCGGGGCAAGGACGTGGAGTTGCTGGCCCAGGCGTTTCTCGACGAACTCAACGAACGTCACGGCACGCGCAAACATTTCCCGCCCGCGGTGAAAGAGATGTTGTTGTCTTACCCGTGGCCGGGCAACGTGCGCGAACTGAAGAACTACGTGCAGCGCGCGCACATCATGTCGGGCACGGATTCGGACAGCACGGCCACCGTGCCGCTGCAGATCACGCTGTCGAAGCCGGCGGCCGGTACGGCGATCACCATCCCGTTCGGCACGTCGCTCGCAGAAGCGGATCGTCAGCTGATTCTGGCCACGCTCGAGCAGTGCGGCGGCGTGAAGACGCGCGCGGCCGAGATTCTCGGCATCAGCCTGAAGACGCTGTACAACCGCCTCGTGGAATACGGCAACGACGCGCGTGAAGAAGGCGATTCCGCCGACGAATCGCGCGCGCTGGGTGGCGCGGACGCTTAGCGTTCAGTCGCCCCCGCTTTAGCCGGGAGCGCTTCGCTAACGGCACAACCCTTGCTGCGTTTGGGTAGAACGCATAACGAGGATCACTGACATGCCGGAACACGTTGCCGCTCCCGCGTCGCCGCTTCAAAAGCATGCACATCGTCCGGAGCCGATCGAGCCGCCGACGCCGGGCGAACCCGACACTGTGCCCGACCCGAGTCCTCAGCCGATCGAACCGGTCGAGCCGCCGATCGGCGATCCGCCGCCGCAGCCCACGCAAACTCCCCAAGCCAGTCAGCGCCCGCCAATCTCTCTGCAACTCTGACATGGCGAGCGGGTTGCGCCCTAGCCATGCGCCGCAAACTTGTGTACATGTTACAAATGCGGCGCACGTTTTACCGGCAGTTACGGCGTCGTTCCGAGACTTGTAGATGCCGCCACTGCCTGGGCGGCGCGGCTTTGCCCGGAGGCATCGACCATGAGACATCCAGCACTGCGGCGTTCGGCGCGTCACTCCAAGCGCGACGGCCGTCCCCCGGCGACCAGGAATGGTCCGCCGCTTTCTACCGAGTCGCCCCCCGCGCCCGCGCCTGATTCAGCGGCCGCACCCGCCCCTCAGGCGCCTCACCACGATCCGTCCGCGCAGAATCGCGTCGCTCCGCACGCACCACCCGACGGGGAGTACAACCAGGGCGGCGTCCGCCCGGAAGGCCTCGACTACCAGCGCGACCTGGGCTCCGAGCAGGACGCGTGAGGCTCTCCGCCCAGCAAATAATCACGCGAGAACGGCGTTCGCCGGTTCGTCGTAGGAAACGGAAGGAAGTTCTTCGCGGCGTTCCCGTGCTGCGGGTTTTTGCTCGCCCGTCACATTTGCATACATTTTTTGTCCTCCGCTTCCGCAAAAACGGCACGCGACTTGCATGCACCTTTTTGGCACATGTCCGTATGCAACGAAACAACTGAACTAGGTGGAGCACCAATGAGCAGACTGATCGTGGTATCGAATCGTGTTGCGCCGACCCAGGAAGGGCGGCCCGCAGCGGGCGGCCTGGCGATCGGCGTGCTGGATGCGTTGAAGGAAACCGGCGGAGTCTGGTTTGGCTGGAGCGGTGAGACGGTGAGCGAGCCGTCCCCGCCGCTAATCGAGAAACAAGGCAACGTGACCTATGCGACCGTTGGCCTGACCAAGCGTGACTACGACCAGTATTACCGCGGCTTTTCGAATGCGACGCTGTGGCCGACGTTTCACTATCGCAATGACCTGTCGCGGTACGATCGCCAGGAATATGCGGGTTATCAGCGCGTCAATGCGACGCTCGCCAAGCAGCTCAAGGAGCTTCTGAGGCCCGACGACATTATCTGGGTTCACGACTACCACTTGCTGCCGTTTGCGCGCTGCCTGCGCGACCTCGGCGTGAAGAACCCGATTGGCTTCTTCCTGCACATTCCGTTTCCGGTCCCCGAGGTGTTACGCACGATCCCGCCGCATGAAGAACTCGTGAAGGCGATGTGCAGCTACGACGTGATCGGCTTTCAGACTGAGGCGGATCGCCAGTCGTTCGTCGATTTCATCGAGCGTGGCCATCATGGCACGTCGAGTGAAGACGGCATGGTTCACGCCTACAACCGTTTCCTCAAGGTGGGTGCGTATCCGATCGGTATCTATCCGGACGCGATCGCCAAGGCCGCCGAGCAGTTCACCGACCGCAAGCCGGTGCGCAGCCTGCGCGATGGCATGCGCGGCCGCAAGCTGATCATGAGCGTCGATCGCCTCGATTATTCGAAGGGTCTGGTCGAACGCTTCCAGGCGTTCGAGCGCCTGCTGCTGAATGCGCCGGGATGGCACGGGCGTGTGTCGCTCGTGCAGATCGCACCGCCGACGCGCGCGGACGTTCAGACCTATCAGCGGATTCGTCAGACGCTGGAAGGCGAGGCCGGGCGTATCAATGGCCGCTTTGCGCAGCTCGACTGGACGCCGATCCAGTACCTGAACCGCAAGTACGAACGCAATCTGCTGATGGCGCTTTTCCGTCAATCGCAGGTCGGCTACGTGACGCCGCTGCGCGACGGCATGAACCTGGTCGCCAAGGAATATGTCGCGTCGCAAGATCCGGCCGACCCGGGCGTGCTGGTGCTCTCGCAATTCGCCGGCGCCGCCGAGCAACTGCCGGGTGCGCTGGTTGTCAATCCGTTCGATCTCTCGCAGATGGCCGAAGCGCTGGAACGTGCGCTTTCGATGCCGCTCGCCGAACGTCAGGCCCGCCATGCGGACATGATGGCGCCGATGCGCGAGAACAACCTCTCCGTGTGGCGCGATACCTTCCTCGGCGATTTGCGCAACGTCGCTACGGCGTCTTCCGTGACGGCCAAAGCGGTAAAGCTCGCTGACGTGACGGCGTCGTCATAGGAATTTTGCGGCAGCGCGGCTCTCGCGGAGCCGCGCGCGTTCGTCACGTCTGAGCGAGGTTGTCGAAGACAAGAAAGAGAAGGGCGCGGATCGTTTGCAGCGATCCGCGCCCTTTTGTCGTTGAGTTCGCAAAAAACGTAGATCAGGCCGGCCGCGCCTTCGCCTGTTGCGTTACGCGCAGGGTGCTGACCACCGCTGCCACTGCGGAAAACCCTGCGGCCACATACAGCGCGAGGACTGGCCCGTTGTGCGGCGCCACTCCGAAGATCAACGCGACAAGCGCCGCGCCGAGCGTCTGCCCGGTCAGGCGCGCGGTGCCCAGCATGCCGCTTGCGCCGCCGCTGCGATCACGCGGCGCCGACGACAGCATCGTGCGGTTGTTAGGCGACTGGAAGATACCGAAACCCGCGCCGCACAACGCCATGCGCCACGCGATCTGCACGGGCTCGGGATGCGCTCCGAGCGTGGCGAGCAGCAGCAGTCCGACGGTCATGGTGGCCAATCCGACGCCGCCCAGCCAGCCTGACGACACTTTGTCCGACAGCACCCCGGCAATCGGCGCAGCGATGATGATGACCGCGGGCCATGGCGTCATCAGCAGACCGGTATCGACCTGCGAGAAACCAAGCGTGTCCTGCAACATGAAAGGCAGCGACACGAAAGCGAGCATCTGCGCGCAAAACGAACAGACTGAGGTGCCGATCGACAGCGCGAAGATCGGAATCCTCAGCAAATCGATCGGCAGCAGCGGCGCCGGACGGCTCAATTGACGACGCACGAAGAAGTAGCCGATCACCACCGCGCCGATGAATTCCACGGCGACATAGCCGAGCCCTTCACCGTGCCCGAGACCGTCGACTGCGAAAATCAGCAGGCCGAATACGAACGCGTTCATGACCGCGCTCAACAGGTCGTATGGCGAATCGTGGCCGCGGTTCATCGGCAAAGCCTTGAAGCCGCCCACAATCGCCGCGATGCCGATCGGCACATTGATCGCGAAGAGCCACGGCCACGAGGCTACGGCGAGCACCCCCGAGGCCACGGTGGGTCCTACAGCGGAGGACACGGCGACCACCATCGCATTGATTGCGACGCCGCGCCCGAGTTGCGTCGGCGGATAGATCATGCGGACGAGCGCCGTGTTCACGCTCATGACACCCGCCGCACCAAAGCCCTGCACGACGCGAGCAATCGCGAGCGTCGACAGCGACGTGGAGAGCGCGCAGCCGAAAGACGCGACCGTGAACAGAATCAGGCCGCCAAGATAAATGCGCCGATAGCCGATGCGGTCGCCAAGCGACGCCAGCGGCAGCAGCGAAATGGTGATGGCAAGCTGATACGCGTTGACGACCCAGATGGAGCCGGCCGCACTCGCCCGGACGTTTCGCGCGATAGTGGGCAACGCGACATTGGCAATGGCGCTGTCCAGTACTGCCAGCGTGAGAGCGAGCGCAATGACCAGCATCGCCCAATAGCGTTGCGGCGTCGGCAGGCCGTGTTCGGGATTGGACGCCGCGGCGCTGTCGGCCGCACCTGTCTGCTCTGCGTCGGGCGGTACTGCGCCACTATTGCGCGATGGTTGTGCGTGCATCGGTTGTTGAATGTGCCTTGGACAAACCGCCGGTCGGACAGCGAGCCGTGGGTATCGCGCGCCGTTGCAAAACGGTTCGCGGGACGCGGCGATGCCGGCGCGCAACGGATGAGCGCGCCGGCATCGCCCATGTCACGTGCGCGCCGCGCTTGGGCGGCGCGGCATCGCAAGCTTGCCGTTATTTGAGTTCGTAGAGGCCGGTGTGGGTCGTCGAGTCGATCTCGTTCATATGCGTCATGAAACGCGCGACCGCATTGGTGGTTTCGGCATTGATCGGCAGATGCGGCACGCTCAGCGCATGCAGGCGGAAGATGTAGCGATGTGTCTTGTCGCCGCGCGGAGGCGCAGCACCGCCGAAGCCGACCGTGCCGTAGTCGTTGCGCACCTGCAGCGCGCCTTGCGGCAGCAGCGAGCCGTCGGCCTTGCCGGCGTTGCGCGGCAGCGAACGCACGTCGGCGGGAATGTTCACCACCACCCAGTGCCAGAACCCGCTGCCGGTCGGCGCGTCGGGATCGTGCACGGTGAGCGCGAAGCTCTGCGTGTCAGCCGGCGCGCCTTCCCACTGCAGCGCGGGCGAAATGTTTTCTCCATCGACGCCAAAGGCTTTGTCGCTGTATTCGTGTGCCTTCGGCATGAAGCCGTTGTTGGAGAAATCGTCGGACCAGAGACGGAAATCAGCCATTATGTGCCTCCCTTCTTGACGGGTTTTCGATGGCCGAAGCGAACGGTTTCAGCGCCGCGCCGACGTCATGCCGGGCGGCCGGGCGTCGCTTCGGGTAAGCCGATTGAGTGTATCACCGCGTGCTTTCGGTTCGCTCGCCGCAACGCCCGGTGTAAGGTGCTACGCGCGCTCCTCGAAGCTCGGCGCGTCGCTTCTCAGCCATTCGACGAGCCGCGTCAGCACGCCTTCTATGTCGCGATTGGCGCCACGCAAAGCGCATTCCCATACGACCGCGACGCGCCAGCCGCCAGCGAGCAATGCGGCGCGCACCTTGTCGTCGTTGCTGCGATTACGGCCAATCTTCTCGCGCCAGAACTCGGGGCGCGTCTGCGGCCATTTGAAAAGATGACAGTCGTGGCCATGCCAGAAGCAGCCGTGCACGAGCACGACGGCGCGATAGCGGGGCAGCACGATGTCGGGACGTCCCGGCAGATCGCGCGCATCGAGACGAAAGCGAAAGCCCTGCCGATGCAGCAGGCTGCGGATCAGAACTTCGGGCTTGGTGTTGCGCCCGCGAATGCCGGACATCATGCGGCTGCGGGTCGCGCTGTCGACGATATCGACCATTGCTAGCTTTCGATGCCGCACCGCGCGCGGCCGCAGTGCGTCGGCGCGTGAGGAAGGGACTTCTGTCGACTCATTCGATGGCTCCTCGGTAAGCAGCGATTGCATACGCGGGAGCACGATGCGCGCCACATCGGCGTCGCCGGCAGTTTAATTCGATGCGCGCAAGCAAGCCGGCGGATGCCGGCATTTGCCAGTTTACGCAAAAACGGCTGTCGTCACGATCACGATCTGCGCACGAGCATGCAGAGACTTTGTATCCGACGCAACTCGGAGTCGTAACCTTCGAGCATATGGCCAAGCGGCCTTCTGCGCTCACGGCGCCCTTGCTCGAACTCGCGCTTCTCTTCCTTGGTGGGAACCCAGTATCTGCCGATGCGGTCTTCCTGCACGTGGCGAATCGTGCCGGCGCTGACTAACTGGCTCAGCGAAGCCTTCACTTGCCGCGTACTGCTGTTCAACTGGTTCGCGAGCGCGACGCAGGTGTATCGGACTCCCGGCGTCATGATGGCGTCGAGGTTCGACGCACTCAGCCTCTTGCGCTTTGCCGCCTCCTTGTTCTTCTCCGCTTCGTTATCCGTAGCGACGACGGTGCACGCGTCCGGCTCTTGATAGTTGTCGCGCAACGACGCTCGCGCGGTATGGTCTCTTTTCATGTTCGACGCCTCTCTTCTTCCTGTTTTACCAGTGCTGGATCGTCTTCACATCGCGAGCCGGAACATGTGTTTTCCGGCCGCTTCAATGCAACCGCTTACTGCGTTCCAGATGAGGGAACACCGTCGCGCGCCGCGGCGATGGACGCGTCGCGCTCTTTGCCTGCGGCTGCTTTCTGCCGCAGATAGACGCGTTTCGCTGCTGCCACCTTTGCGTCATAGGTGCGATTGGCCGCGGAGATCTGCTGATGCATCTGGACGATCTGGTCGTTTGTGCCCGCTGACGGTTTTTCCGTTTCGGTCTGTGCCCAGCATGTAGATGCGGCGCTGAACAGGCAGAACAACACAGTGGAAACGAGTTTCTTCATAGACGCTCCTGCGAAAAAAACGGCCGCGTTAAGCGGCCGCGAAAGTCCACCACTCAGACCTTGAAAGTGGAGGCTCGGGGTTCGTTACTCGCTGCAACGTGATGAGAAGTTAATGCAAGCGACAGTGAGCGGAAAGAACGGAAATGACGTACATGTATAGGAAAACCGAACACGAACCATTAAGCGCGATGCAAACACATCGCGTTCCGCCGGTGCTATGTATCCGTCGTGCACCCGTGTCCCCTGAAATTTTTACGCCATTTGCGCATGCTGTTCGCAGGCGATTAACGCGTTCACGATCGCGCTTCTTCACAGTCCCTATCGGCTCGCGATACGTTCGCTACTGACACCGATCGAATGACCGAATCGTTCAGACGCTGCGAGTTGTCACGAGACTTTGGCCACACTTAATAACCAGGAACAGGAGCAAGACATGCGTGCACTCTCACTACGATCGCCGGGTATGCTGAACCTCGCCTTTGCTACGGCCATATTGCTGAGTCACCCACTAGCGGCCCACGCACAAGTGACGCGTGCGCCTGCGTCAGCCACTGCGGCCAGTGCAGTGGGTGCAGATGCGATGGCCCGGCTTACAAGCCGTATCATCAACGTCGATGTGCAGACGAGTCGCATCACGGTCCAGGGAGCGCGCGGAGAAACGGTGATCGTGGAGGTCGATCCCGAGGTTGCGGACGTGCGACTTCTCAAAGTAGGCGACGAAGTTCATGTCGAGTACTCAGGCGCATTGCTGCTGTCGGCGGAAAAGGTAGAGACGAAGGGCGTCCGTTCGCGCGTCGAGGAAGAGACGGCGACGCCGATATCTCACGGTATGTCCGTCAAGCTTCGCAACGTCGACATTGTCGCAACCGTGCAGCGTTTGGATCGTCAGAATCGGCAGATCGTATTGCGTGGACCCACGCGCAGCATGCTGTTGCAGATAGCGCCTGACGTACCTCTCGATAAGATTGCCGTTGGTGACAGCGTGCACGCGAAATATCATGCGGAGACAGCGATTCTGATCACGCGCGACGGTAAACCAATTCGTTGATCCTATGAACAGCCGGCGTCCGGGTACTGCGTTCGCAGCAGTACCTGGACGCCGGCACGACTTAACTGTCAGCGTGCTAGAAAAGCAGCTCCGTCGATTGCAGAACCCGCTTCGCTTCTGCTGTTCCTGCCTTGTCGCTGTCGCGGATCGTTTCTAGCAGTATGTCGACGAGGCAATTCGCCGCCGCGCTGAGAGGATGTCCGTTGCGCGAGACGATGCCGACCGACGTGTCGGCAAGTTCTTCTCTCAGCGGAAAAGCGCAGAACTTATAGCGCGTCACGCAAATCTCTGCTAGTGGCCACGGAAAGATGGAAACTGCATCGGTTCTTTGCAGTACTGACGCGGCCACTGTCAATGAATGGGTGAAGTGGACGTTACGTGGTTCCGGCAAGCCATTGCGATAGAACATCTTCTTCGAGAGACGGCACTCCATGTCAGAGTCGAGCGAGACGAGCCAGTCAGCATCCATGAGGTCGGCAAGAGAGCGCGACTGCGCAAGCGGGTGCCCCTGCCGCGCGACAACCGCCAGGCCGCAAGAAAAGAGCGGGCGGAAATTGAACTCCGTATTGGCGATGTCCGGCGCCTGCCGTCCCACGAATAGCTCGACGCTCCCGTCGCGCAGGCGGGGATTCGCAATCGACATGAGACCTTCGAACATCTCCAGTTGGACATTCGGCATTCTCTTGCGGAACTGGATAAATATTTCCGGAAGAAAACAGAGTGCTATCCATGGCGTAATGGAAACGGCAAGCTTGCCGGACGGCTCAGCCCGCATCTCTTTCATCGCGCCATGAGCGCGCTCCACTTGCGCCACGATCAGTCTCGCGTGAGTGAGAAGTGTATTGCCGCATTCGGTCAACGTCGCGCCCGACGAGGTGCGTTGAATCAATGGCGCATTCACGTCGTCTTCGAGATCTTTAAGCGCCTGGGTGATCGCCGACGGCGACAGTTCCAATGCCCGGGCTGCGCCGCGAACGCTGCCCGCGTCCGCAATGGCGACGAGCGCGCGAAGTTGATGGTTCTTCATCGTGTCCTCACCGTTTGCAGGTATGCGTTGCACTTCAGGAAGCCGCTCGACCATGCAAGCGTGTATGCAGACATGCTCTTACGTTGTCTACCGGGCTTCGGGAGATGCTGAAACTGCGCGTGAGTTGTGTGCAACGCGATGCAATTATGAGCGTCGCCCGAGGAGGGCGCCACGATCCCACAAATAACTCTGGATTAACGTAGCGTTATTGTTCGGCCGCGAGTGTTCGCGTGGCGATCCCGATTGCCGTATCCAGTACGACAGATCTCCTGTTTTGCACTCGCCAGAAGGCGACGAGCCGGCGCGGTGGAATATCCTCGAGAATGATGCGTTTCAGTTCGCAGCTTGCAATTAAATCGTTTGGTACGTGCTCGGGCAGCAGTGCAATGGCATCGCCGATAGACGCCATACGCAATGAGAGTTCGAGCGAGTCGCATTCTATTGATGGCTGTATCGCACAACCCAGCACGCGCTCCACGTAGCGTCGCACGCCGAAGTGCCGGGGCGGCAGTATCAGTTTCAACTCCGACAAGCGCGACATGGTTTCGCGGCTCAGATCGGCGCGTGCGCTGTGATAGAGAGCGAGGCGTTCGTGGTGAAGATCGACGCTCTCGAGGTCCGTAGCGCTGACCTCCGTCGAATAGGTGAGCCCCAGGTCGGCCATGCCGCGTATAACCATCTCGACGATGTGGCTCGAACTGTCGCATTGCAGCGAGAGGCGCGTCTGCGGATAAAGTTGCAGTAGCTCCTTGGTGAGGCTCGGCACGAAATGTCCGATCAACGTCTGTACAGTGGCAATGCGCAGTGACAGTCCCCAGCCAGGACCTTGCGCGGCGTGCGAAATAGATTCGTCCAAAGCGTCGAAGAGAGGTTCGACCGTGCGGAATAGTGCTTCGCCATCTGACGTGAGCTGCATTCCGCGTCCATGCCGCCTGAACAGGAGGCGGCCCAGTTTCGATTCGAGCGCCTGGATATGGCGGCTCAAGGCCGGCTGTGTAATACCCACAGTTTCCGCCGCCGCGCGCAGCGAATGGTGCTTCGCAACTGCGACGAACATGCGCAGTTGCGTGTCGTGACTCGTGGCCGTGGTCATGTGCCGCGCATGGAGACAGGTCGATGATTCAACGCGGGATGCCGGCGAGTGCGAAAGACTTCTCTCAGTGCAATCATTTCGCCAGCCTCGTCCGAACGCCGTTGGTGATCGCGATGAGGAGCGTGGTAACCGACCAGTAGGCCACACCAGCAACGATCAGCATGGGGACAAGCGTTCCGTCGCGTTCGCCGATCGCAGTCACTCGCCGAAAGAAGTCTCCAAGAGCAATCACGTAGACGAGCGACGTGTCCTGAAAAATCACGATGCATTGGGTGAGCGCAAGCGGCACCATTGCACGAAAAGCCTGCGGAAAGATCACATAGCGCAGCGTCTGGAACGGTGTCATGCCGAGTGCGTACCCGGCCTGTAGCTGTCCGCGCGGCAGGCTCGCGATCCCCGCACGAATGATTTCGCAGAAGAACGCGGCTTCGAGCAACGAATAGGCGGTCAGGGCGGAAACGAGCCGGAGGTCTACCGTCGAGGGTAGATTGAACAAAGCCTTGAGGAATTGCGGCACGATCAGAAAAAACCACAGCAGCAGCATGACAAGCGGAATGGATCGGAACAACGACACATAAGCTTGCGTGAAAACGCGTAGCACATAGTGCGACGACAAACTGAACGCGGCTAGTACCGTACCCCAGGCGAGACCGAACAGAATCGCTACCACGGTAATCTGCAAAGTGACTCGCATGCCTGAAAGCAGCACGGCTCTCGAATCGATGAGCGTTTGCCAGTCCATCTCGAACATGTCAGCCCCCAATCAGCCCAGGCAATGCAGTCCGGCGACGAATCCAGCGCATGCAGCTCAGAATCGCGAAGTTCAGCCCCATATAGACGAGCGTTACGCTAATGAACGACTCATACGGCTGTGCCGTGTAGTCAACGAGTTGCCGCGCCTGGCCGGACAGTTCAAGCAGGCCGATAGTGGAGGCTACCGCCGAGTTCTTGGAGATGATGAGGAACTCCGACGTCAGCGGGCCCCATATCGTGCGAAACGTGACGGGCAGAAGCACATACCGGTATGCCTGTGCTCGCGTGAGACCGAGGGCGAATGCGGCATGGATCTGTCCAACGGGACGCGCCAGGATCCCGGCGCGCACTTGCTCGCAGATTCGCGAACCCGTGTACACCCCGAGCGATACCACCGATGCAATCAGAAACTGTGGATGAGAAGGCAGACTCTTAAGCCAGTCTCCGATAGCGGCGGGCAGTAGTTCCGGCACGACGAAGAACCAGATAAAGAACTGCACGATCAACGGTACGCCGCGGAAGATCGAGACGTACGCGGCACTCACCGCCTTTGCGGTGCGGCTAGGCAATGTGCGCATTACGCCGAATACGGTGCCCGTCACAAGTGCGAGTGAAAACGCGAGCAATGACAATTCAACGGTGTTCACGAGACCGGACACCAACCAGCCGAGATATGTGGCCGGTTCGCCGGTAGCAACGGGCTGCAGCAGCACGCCCCAGTGCCATCTGTAATCCATGAAATTCCTCTCGCCTGCGCATGTCGGCGCGCGGTTAACGTGTCGTCATATCGGGTCGATGCGGCTCAGGACGTCGGCTTGTCGTCGGGATTCGCAAAGAGTGCCTGCATGCGCGGAGACAGCGGGAAATCCAGGTTGATTCTTTTCGGAGGAATGGGCTGCTGGAACCAGCGCTGATACATCTTCGCGGCAACACCGGACTTTTGGGCCTCGATAATTGCGGCGTCCATGACGGCTTTCATCGGTGCATCGTTCTTGCGCAACATGCAGCCGTAGGCCTCATAGGTTCGAGGCGTGCCCACGATTTCATAATCGCTGGGATTGCGCGCTTTCGCTCGTTCGCCGGCCAGCAACGCGTCGTCCATCATCATGGCTTTAGCGCGGCCAGTGGAGAGCATGAGAAACGATTCGGTGTGATCTTTTGCGCTGATGACGTCCATGCTCATCGATTTCTCTACATTCATCTTGCGCAGGATCTTCTCCGAGGTAGTGCCCGCGCCGACCACGACGGTTTTTTCTTTCAGATCGTCGAAGTCCTTGATGCCCGACTTCCTGTTGACCAGGAGGCGCGTGCCGATTACGAAAAAGCTGTTCGAAAACGACACCTGTTGCGCGCGCTCCACGTTGTTCGTCGTACTCGTGCATTCGAAATCAATCGTGCCGTTCTGAAGCAGCGAGATGCGGTTCTGCGAGGTGATCGGAATGGTGCGGACTTTGAGGTCCGGTGACTTCACGACCATCTTGATGCGCTCGATGATCAGATTCGCGACGTCGATCGAGTAGCCGATCGGCTTCTGGTCAGCGTCGTAGTACGAAAACGGAACCGACGCATCGCGGTAGCCGATGGTCACCACATGTTCTTTGCTTATTTTCAGGAGCGTTCCCGTGAGTTCGGGTTCTGCCGCTCTCGCGTCATCGAGTGCGCTGAAGGTCAAAAGGGCGACGGCGGCGATCGCGCCGCAGCGGCCGTTCGCGGCTCGGGCAGAAAACGGTTGTTTCATCGTGGTCTCCAGAACTTGCATTTCTCGTGGACTCCCCGGGCCGCGCCGGAATCACGCGACAATGGATGTCAGTGTGGTTTCAGCGCGTGCCGGTGATCTGCGCGACATCGATCACATACATTCGACGCGCATCCTCGTGTACAGAATCGATGCAAACGGCACGGCCATTGCGATTCCAGCGCGGGTGCAGATCGCAACGGTTCTCCTTTTTAAGGTCCGGCGATGCATAGAATTCCCCGATGTCGTAGCGCACATCTTCATGCATGTCGTAGAGAAACAGAATGCGTGTGTTCGTACGCGAGTCAGGGTATGTGTCGGATAACAGCCAGCGCGTGTCGACTGGCGAAAAGCTCATATGGCCGTTCTCAGTGAGCAGGTCGCGACCGATTACTTCCACGCTGCCGTTATCGCTGTCTTCATACAGGTGATAGTGGATGCTGCCGGCGTGCGGGCCCCATACGATGACGTGTGAATCGTCTTGCCAAAGCGGGTGCGATATCTGGTATTCAGACTTCTCGTAGTCGAAGGTGCCGACTGTGGACGAATCGAAATGCTCTGCCAGTTGCGGTAGCGGATGGTCCGAACAATCGAGCAGCCGCATGCCCGAGCCGTCTGGATTCATCGTGATCAGCCTATGGAGGAAGCAGGTTTCGTCGGCGGTGCGTTCCGTCCAGCGGTGCAAAAAGAGCACGCGCGAGGACGCCGCATTGATCTCGATGTGGCTTACCCAGTGAATGGCGTTCTGCATCGACGGAACGTTGTGGAAACTGCGCAGATCGTCATAGCTGACGATCAATGCGGTTTCACCCGTTGCAAGATCGAGGCGATGGATGCCGTCGTCGGCCGGCGCGAGTTGCATGGGAAATGGACCGCCGCGTTCGCTGTAGCCTATCGTTTCATGCGTGACGTAGAGACGCCGGTAGTCGACGCAAAGCGCATAGCGGCTATTGGGTGCGCACACATAAACCGGCATGGGAAGCGTTGTTTTCGTGGCAGTGTCGATGTCGAAAATGGCTGCGCCAAAACCCGGATAGCGCGCCGACAGATCCCCCGTACGAGTGTTATAAATCACCTTGCGCCCGGCCTCGCCGTCGAGCCATTGCAACTGGCAGCCCATTTGCCAGTTCCAGGCGGTTGTCGTATCGATCGCGTGAAAAGTTTCGCGATCCTCAATGTCGAAGTAGCCGACTTTCGCCATGAGTTGTGGCGTGAGAGGCGCATCCATCATGGCGACCTGGTTGCCCAGCACGTAGCGGCCCGTTCGGTCCCATGCGCTCTTGTTGTAGTAGCCAAAGAAATGATGACGCTCGCCACTGCCAAGCCGCCGGACAGGACACTTGAGGTTTACGATTCGCCCGCTTTTGGGCAAGCGGTTGACGATGCAAGTGGAGGACGCAATCATGAGCGGACGAATCGGTTAGTGAAGGTAGCACAGGCATGAAGTGCCGATGCATGAGGTGACTGAAGCATATCGCCGCACATCAATAGGGGGTAATTCATTTTTCGCGCATGGGTATTCGCCGTTGATATACTCGCGCGGCAGTCTTCATTCGAATACTGCGCTCCTATGCTCATATCGAAGGGACGTCCCCTTGACCCGGCCACTGAACTTCCAGCAGATCCAGGCATTTCGCGCGGTAATGCAAATGGGCACGACAACGGGCGCTGCCGCGATACTCAATACCACGCAGCCTTCAATTAGTCGCCGGCTTGCGGAATTGCAGAGCTCTTCCGGTCTGAAGCTCTTCGAGATGCACCATGGAAGACTGCGGCCGACAGGCGAAGGGCAGTTGCTATACAAAGCCGTGCAACTGCATTTCAACGGTCTGGAGAACATCGAGTCGGTGGTCGCCATTCTGCGCAAGTCCGGCACGGGAGCGCTGCGAATCGGGTGTACTCCGACGCTCGGTATCGGTCTGTTACCGCAGGTCATTCGTGAGCTTCGAGCCCGCTTCCCGCAGACGTATCTGAACGTGCAGACGGCTAATACACCGCAGCTCACGGATCTACTGCGTCAGGATCTGGTTGACCTGATATTGACGACGGGCAAGCTCGACGAGCTCGACTTCCAGACAGAGATCGCGAAGACGGTGCCTGCTGTGTGCGTATTGCCGCTCGGCCATCGTTTGCAAGCGGAGTCGACTATTCATGTGCAGGCTTTACGCGACGAGAGCCTGCTCGCGCTCGGCGAAATGGACGATCTGACAGTCGCAATTAAGGCAGTACTGAATGCGAATGACATGGCCACTGAATTTGCCATTCAGACTACGTCGTCCATTACGATCTGTGCTCTCGTGAGTGCGGGCAATGGCGTCGGAATCGTCAATCCTTATGTGGCGAGTACATTCGCAGGTCAATTGCTGGTCAAGCCGCTGACGCCGGCAATCGATGTAGCCGTGAGCATGGCAATGCCTGCGCACACCGCGCCTTCGTTGCTCGCGCGGCATTTCATCGAGATCCTGAAAGCGCATTTGGACACGATTGCGCTATCCGCGGTATGCGGGTAACCACCACATAAACTTTTTGGGTGTTGTGATTTCCTGGACCTATGATCCAATCGATCGCGCTCTTTCCGCGGCGATCGGAGCACGGTCACGAGTGTCGAAGCGTCGATCGGACCTGCCGTGGCCGGCGAAAAATCAAATCACTCGAATGGAGTCACGCAAATGAGCAATCAGCCTGCGATCTTGCTGGTGCATGGTTTTTGGGGCGGCGCTGCGCATTGGAGCAAGGTCATCATCGAATTGGCGCGCAAGGGTCACCAGTCGATCCGCGCTGTGGAATTGGCACTGACGTCGCTGGCCGATGACGTCGAGCGTACCCGCAAGATGATCGCTCAGCAGAACGGACCGGTTCTGCTGGTGGGACATTCGTATGGAGGCGCCGTCATCACACAGGCAGGAAATCACCCGGACGTTGTTGGCCTTGTGTATATCGCAGCGTTTGCGCCGGACGAGGGGGAGAGCCCCGGTGGCATTACGGAACAGCATGTTCCCGAGGCTGCGCCGCATCTCGAACCTGACAGCGATGGCTATCTATGGCTTAAAGCCGGGAAGTTCCATGAGAGCTTTTGTCAGGACCTTACTTCCGACGAGGGGCTCGTCATGGCCGTGACGCAGAAAGCACCGCTCGGCGGAACGTTCGGAGACCGAATCAGTTCGCCTGCGTGGGCCAACAAACCCTCGTGGTACCAGATATCGAGTGAAGACAGAATGATCCACCCCGACAACCAGAGAATGATGTCCGCCCGGATGAATGCAAGAAAGGTAGTCACGCTGCCCGCAAGTCATGCGTCGCTTGCCTCGCGACCAGTGGAGGTCGCCGCATTGATTCATGAGGCGGCCACAGAACTGGCCAGGTGATCGCAACGTCGATGCGAGGGCCTGCCGAATCTGTTGCGTATTGGATTGACAGGCCCGCTTTACTGGTCGTGATTACACGACGCAACTAGCAACGCAACTAAGCAAACGCAGTCAACGTTTCCCGCGAACGTTCGCGCTCGCGCGCGAGAAGCTCTTTCAAATGCGGGCTCATGATGCGCGCCACTTCCTGCATGACCGGAACTACGACGCTGTTGCCGAACTGGCGATATGCCTGCGTATCGCTCACGGGAATCACGAAGTCGTCGGGAAAGCCCATCAAACGTGCGCATTCGCGCGGCGTCAAACGGCGTGGCCGCTCCCCGTTGCCTTGCGCGAGAAGAATCTCAGAGCTACGCACAAGTACAGGCCTTTTTTCAAACATTCGCATGTTCTGAAAAGTGGACAACGTAACCGGCTATTTCGTCATTGCGCGGCGATTCCGGCATGAGCAACGAATTCGGTCGTCCCGAGAGTTGGATACGCTCAATTCAATTCCAAGAATTTTGGCGTACGCGGCGCGTGATATTCCGCTACCAGCGGGCCCTCTCGGGCATACCGTCAATCGCAAGTGCGATCCGGTCTTCGCACATCAGATCGAAGTGCTCGCGCGGCGTCGCGATCGTGGAGAACCGGATATTGCACTCGCCGTCGATTTCTTTGAACAAGGTGCTGAAAGCACAAAAAATATTAAAAAATCAAATTTTTTTGGGAAATGAACTAGGGAAGGGAGAAAAACAAATTTGTTTTTGGCGCGGAATTGAAGATATAAGTCGTCAGCTATCAAATATAGAAAAAAGCTGATGGATAGTCAGTCTATGGATTAACTTGTGTTTACTTTTTTTGCGTTTATAGTAGGAACTCCATGAGTGACAACGGACGTGCTTGATCACGCTTCGGCTCTCTCGCGATGAACGAAACATCATTGATATTTTAGTTCTTTTGGGAAGAGCATAGAGTGCGCAATAAAAAATCAGCACGACGGATTTTACTTCCGAAATTCACTATGACGGAAATGTGCGACGAGACGGATGTGGGCGCCTTGCGCGTTACGGTGTCTCGGACGACATATTACCGTCGAGCAAAACATACTCCGAATGAAGCTAAGCGATGGGACGGCAAACCTAACTGGGTGAAACACGAGTTCAATCTCTTCCCAATCGTGCTCGACTCCTTTGGGATTCCTTGGGCTGAGGCAGCCATTTACATAATGTCCCGGATCGAAAACAAACATTTTCCGTCAATGTCGACCTTTGCTAGTGTCGCAGACGACCTGGCTGCGTATCGTCGGTATCTGGATGAGAGGCGGGTTGATTGGATGGAATTTCCGATCAATAAGCTGACGCGGCCAACTTATCGTTTCAATGCGTATCTTAAAATTTCAGTTAGCGCAGGCGAAATGTCGTCCCTAACGGCGAAGCGAAGGATGGGATCGGTCATCGCCTTCTACCGTTGGTTCTTGGATGAGAAGATATTTGAAGCAGCGAACATTCCGTGGATCGAAAGAGATCACTTGGTTCGATTTTCGGATCGACAAGGCTTTGCGCATACAAAAGTGATAAAGACCACAGATCTCGTCATCGCTGCTCCTAAACAGGATGATCCATACGCCGGAACTATTGAGGACGGTGCAAAGTTACGTCCATTGTCTCCACAAGAGCAAGCGTACCTCCTCGATGCGCTAAGTTCGATTGGAAACACGGAGATGTCGCTTGTCCACGTGTTCGCGCTTCTGACTGGGGCACGCATCCAGACAATCCTCACAATACGAATCAAAGATCTTGATCTTCCCATTCCGCAGAATCCAGACGTTGATTGTCGTCTGCCGGTCGGACATGGAACCGGAATAGACACAAAGTTTGACAAACAAATGGTGCTCCATATACCTCAGTGGTTCTGGAGACAATTGCAGGTATATGCCGATAGTCCGCGGGGCAGAAACCGTCGCTTACGTGCTAACGGTGGAGATATTTCGAGTCAGTATCTCTTCCTGAGCAGGAGAGGGGCGCCGTTCTATCAGAGCAAGGAGGATTCGTTGCGGTTCGATCCAGAAGCCCATTTGCGCCACATGAAATCTGGACAAGCCGTGCGGCAGTTTATCGGCGAGCGTGTCGTTCCTTATGTTCGCAACGTGCTTGGAATCTCGGGATTCTACTACCGCTTTCACGATCTTCGGGCAACCGCTGGTATGAATTGGACAGATCATCAACTTGAACTTGTAGAGCGTGGTCGAATTACGCTGAACGACGCGCGCGAGTATGTGCGAGTTCGGCTTGGCCATGAGTCGGCCGAAACTACCGACAGATATCTCCGTTTCCGAAAAGACCTCGAGCAGGTGAGGCGGATCGAGGAGAGTCACGAAATATATTTGAGGGAACTTTGTGATGCAGCGATCAAGGATAAGAAATGATCTTGTCAGAGCGAGAAATAGAAATAGTCCAGATGCCCCTATCTACGCAGAACGAACTTCCATTTCCTGAGCGCATCGTTATGCAATTTGGTGAAGCTGAATCTTTCGATATCGGAGCGTTTTGCTACACGACCAGAGCACCGATGCGGCGATCCAGAAAGCATGGCAACCGTCCGCGGTGCGAATTGCTTGTAATCTTGGACACACTTGATCCATCGCGTAGGGAGCCGGTACGGGGTGTAATAAGATACTTTTCAGAGTTGAGTCACTCGGGATCTAGGCGGCCGACAACGGTAGGCAGCCTCGCGAATTGCTATCGGCTTTTTCTTATCTATGCCGAGTCGAATGGGTATCCGGCAGCGCTCACAGATCGATCGAGCATTAAAAAGGCCTTCCATTCTTACGTTCAGAATCTGAAAGAGCGCGTGAGTGCAGGAAGTCTTTCTCAAAGAACGGCCGCACATTACCAGACAGGCACATTCACGGTGCTGTCTGAGATGCTCGACATAGATAATTTGAAGGACGGGATCAGGTTCATCCCAGATTCAAAAGCGGCTCAGCGATCAACTCAGCCTCCCACCGAGGTAGAGATGGAAAGGGTGCTTTCGCTTTGTTACGCCTTGTTCGCCGGACTGTCGTTGCTCTGCATCGAACAGCATAGCTACCCTTATGGGATACCAGTTCCTCAGCAGATCAATTCGCACGATAACAAAATGTGGATCTTTCCCGCACGCCAATGGTGTATGCCGCCATATCAACTGGCAATGCGCGAGACGTTGGGTACGCCTATGTGGGCCTTCGATTATCAGAGGGGCTCTGTGTTCACAGCGCATGAGTTGCAGCATCGGTACACACAAGCGAGTGATCGTGAACGCGCAGTAGCCGTGGCAACTTCGACCATCCGTAGCGCAAACGAAACAACGCGTAATGTATTTCGGATCAATGCTGCGTTTACTGCCCACAACGCTTTTGTGATTTTGTTTCTTGCGCACACAGGGATGAACTGGTCAGGTGTGGCTTCGTTGTACTGGAGTGATAGCTTTGAAATAGCCGTGGAGCGACAAGGCTTTCGCACCGTTAAGTTCAGGGCCGGAGGGAAGATTGTTTCATTTGAAATACAGGCGATATTTATGCCTCTTTTCAAGCAATTTATTAAACTTAGGAAATATCTCCTTGGCAATAGGGACTTTGAATATTTATTCATTTCAAGGCCGATCGACGCCAGAAAAATATCGTGCGAATTTCGACTGCAAAAACTACCTACTATGGGAACATGGGTTTGGAGTTTTTTTAAGGTTTTGATAAATGTCGATCCAGACTTGAAAACACTTGGTGCACGAAAATTTCGAGCAGCAAAGAGCGATTGGTTACTTCGTAGTTTCGGTCCAGAAATGGCGGCGAAAGCTCTGCAAACCTCGATGCGGACTGTTTTGAAATCATATTCAGAGGGTCTAGAGAGCGATCAAGAGGTTGAGATGGACGCTTACTTCGATCGTCTTAGTGAGACAGTGATAAATCGTAATCGGAGCATAAAAAATGGTATTGAGATCCAACTTGGCGTGTGTTCACAACATGGGACGCCGAAGCAAATCGGAAATGCGCCTGTCGATTCTGATTGTCATTCTCTTGAAGGGTGCTTATTCTGCGACAAGTATAGGGTGCATGCCGATGAACACGATGTTAGAAAATTGATTAGTTACCAGTATTGTGTGCGGCAAACTGCACATCTTTCCGACAGTCAGGAACAGTTCGACAGATTGTTTGGCCCGATTCTGCAGCGTATCGAAGATCTGTTCTGTGAAATCGTCGCTATATCGCCAGGCTTGATCTCGAGAGTAGCCGCAGAAGTCGAGGCGGGAGAGTTGGATCCTTTTTGGGCAAGTAAATTCGAAATCCTAGTTAACTTGGAGATGATCGTATGAGCGCTAGGGCTAGGGTTACGGACCGGGACCCCATTATAGTCAATGTGGGACATCCGCGCTCGGCTCCGTCTATTCCCCCAGATGATTATGTTGTCGGTTGGCGAGCAGACGGAATGGTTGCCAGTAGGTATGGCGATCTCAAATGGGACTGGACTTCGTCTAGTGCATTAGGAACGAGTCAAGTTCTCAATTTTACATTTTGGAAGAATACGTCTGAGGTGACAGGGCAGCGCATGGATCTAGTGAATGAAATGCACTGGATCATTTATGTGCTGACTTTTCAGTCTGGGGAAAAACGGTATGCCTTTAGGCGGATAAGTAGATTTCTTCAGCTGCTTCGGAGCATGGCCAGTTACTGCGATGAAGTCGGTGTGACGATTAAAAAGCTATTAATTAGTGAGGCACTACTTTCGAATTTTGTCAGCATAGTCGTGGAGGATTCAGTTGGTGTCTTGGTTAGCCTCTGCGTCAAGTTAAATGAAATTGGCAGTGAGATCACTGGATATGCAACTCCGAAAACAAAATTCTTAAACTCAATTATGTTGATTTGGAAGGGTTACAAAAAATCGCTTAAACAGCATCCACCGCTTCCAACAAGGATCTACGCACATGTGCTTCGCACACTATGTGCGGAATTGTCGGAATTTCAAAAAATCGCGGATCGTTACTTAGCGCTGACGCGCGTGTGTTCCCTGCATGCCGAACATAGACGGTCTCACTCAGTTGGGGTTAGTGAGAAATTGACGGGCTCAGAACACTATCCGAAGGAACCGAGGATGGAAGCGCTATTGAATGACGCAGGTTTGACTGACTATTTTCAGAAAGTCGGTCTGGATGTCTCTCTGATAGGTTTGTCAGGCGGGATTCGACGGATTTTTATGATAATTCGCTTGACAATCGTGGCATTCACAGGCATGCGAGACGGAGAAGTCTCATATCTGAAATATAACTGTCTGGAAGAGCGATCGAGATTCGGCAAGGTGGGTTATATCGTGAAAGGATACACGACGAAAATTAATGGTGGAAAGCCGAAGAGCGCAAGTTGGGTCACAAACAGCGATGGTGCGACGGCAATCAAGCTGGCGCAGAAAGTATCGGCACTATGTCATGAGATTTTTGCGAGGACTACAGGTAAGACAGGTTATCCACTAGAAGATGTTCCGCTTTTAGCGTCGACCGTTCATCTAGGTATTTCGGGGGCGCCGTGGCGAGACAAGTTTCGCGAAAATGACATGCGGGCAAGTGGAATTAAGATACGTGGAGATAGCGCCGTTCGAAGGTCCTTGCAGCCAGTGATCGAAGAAGAGGATATTCGAGAACTCGAACAAATCGACTGGCATCGCGCATGGCGATCTGAAGCGAAGTTTCGGATCGGTTCGCCGTGGACTCTTACGGCCCATCAACTACGCCGTTCTTTGGCTCTCTATGCTCAACGGTCAGGACTGGTTTCGCTTCCCTCGTTACGCAGACAGCTTCAGCATCTCACCGAAGAAATGGCACGCTATTATGCACGGGGGTCTGTTTTTGCGAAGAACTTCGTCGGTGAAAACAAGGAACACTTTGCATCCGAGTGGCAGGCTACGCAAGCGCTTTCTTCCGCCTTAAGTTATTTCAAGCACGTGGAAGATAGTGACAATGTTTTGTTCGGCGGTCACGGAAATTGGATCGAGCATCGCCTTCGTGGGCAGGACGGGGAGGTGCTAAGCGATAGAGGAATGACGCTCAAACGGTTTGAGAAAGGAGAGTTGGCCTATAGGGAAACGAGTCTTGGTGGGTGCATTAACCCGGAGCCGTGCGATAAGCGACCGATTCGATGGATAAATGTCGACTGCGTCGCTGGATGTCAACACCTTGTGGGGCAACTGCCGAGTTTAGAGCGTGTTATAGGTGCCCAGACTGCGTTGGTTGCATCGTTGGATCCTACGTCTTTTGCGTATCAAAGTGAGAAGGCGGATCTAGATACATTGACTAACGTACGGGATAAGGTCTTGGCTCAGGCATCGAGGAAGAAGCGGAAATGAGCGAATCCGGAAGGAATTTGGACGTCTACTATATGGCGCTGGAACGTATCGTCGAGGGGCGGCCACAAATCGTTCCCGTGGGAACCAAGATCTCGAATGACGCGGTATCGGTTGAGGCTGGCCGCGGAAAAGGTAGCATAAAGCGGTCGAGGGCGATATTCACAGCGTTGATCCGGGATATTGAACAAGCGGCATCCGCTGCGAAAAATCCGGTTGGCGACCAAAAGGTGAAACTCCGACGTAGTAGGCAAACGGCGACGGAATATCGCCAAGCTTACGAGGCAGCCTTGGCTCGCGAACTATGCCTGTTGAACGAACTGTTTGAAACAAAGAAGAAACTCGCGGCGTTGACCGGGGAAAGAATCATTCCGTTGCGCACACCTCCGACTGAGTCATCTGACTAAGTTGCGGAACACTTCTACGGACGATTCGATCACCGATCAGTCTCGACGTCGGCGCCGCTCCGCGTGATGGTATGAAACGAGATGGGTTTGTCGCTTGATGTTATTGCCAGAGTCCGCGGGTATGTGTTTCCGGTAAGTCAAGCGGATCCCGATAGCGATCGTAAGAAATTGCTCGAATTCTGTTGTTTTTGAGTCACAACCTTGCCATCATTGTCCTTTTCAAAAGACAGTCATCGGTGACTCGATCGATAGGGCGAGACTGCGAAGTGCTGATTGACTGCAAAGAAAGATGCCGTCAACACATCGAAATTTCGCTCGCAATCGGTAATTGTGACTTAACGACTACTGACGTGGAGCGCGGATGCTCGCAGTATTCTGCGAATGTCGCGCACTGCACAAAAACATCCAAGACCGACAGCCAGGTCATTGCTTGCTGAGAACCTCCGGCGGCTTCGGGCTGCCTGTGAATTGTCGCAATATGATTTGTCGAAGCTTAGCGGTGTAGATCGTTCGTTCATTGCGCACGTCGAGCGCGAAGCGCGAAACGTGTCGATTGACATCGTTGATCGACTTGCTGAGGCACTCAACGTCCCGGTTTCCGAGCTTTTCGCGGATTCTCCAGAATTCTGATCCGACACAACGTTGGACGCGAAGCGCGGTTGCGCGCGTCGCCTTTAGCATCGCCGAAATCGGCGCGGCTGCGCGAATCAAGCGCTTGTGGCCCTGAAAATCCCTTTATGTATCAAGCCTTCGGCTGCTTAACTTCCAGCCAAGCGTGTAGACGTTGCTGCCGTCCCCGAGGTATGTTGCGGCAGCATCCTTGGGAAAGCTTTACGGCTTCACTCTGGCAAGTCAGAAGCTTGGACATCATTTGACGGTTCCCATTGCTGCAGAGCTTTGGGAAAACAGTGCGGCTCAGGCGAGTGTCTGCATTGTTTCCGACCGACGCTCATTTCTGTAAGGCGCACCTCTGTGCAGAGATGCTGACGTGCTCCAATTCTATGAACATGATCCTCGGGACTTGACAAGAAAGTCCGTGCGTCGACAGGGCTCGCAGTAACTAGTACACCGGAAAGCCGGCAGAGGTACGGAGATCCTGCAGAATTGCACGCTTTTCCTTTGGTAGCTTTTGAGTCACAATATCTCAACATCGTGCTGTGTTTTCACGGTCGCGCGTCGAGGGGATAAGCATGGGCAAAGAGCGAAAGAGCAAGGCTAATCGGTACTCGGTCCGCATGGCCTTGGGCCATGGAGCAGAGGTTGAGTTGGACAGCGTAACGGATTCGCTCAGTATCCGATGCAACGACTCGGGGCTAACTGCGCGGATGCAAACCAAAGAGAAAATCGAAGCGGAATACTTCCGACACGATGGCACGCTCATCGTCGGCGCATGGATGGCGATACAGATTCAATGTTCTGCTGAAGAGGCGGCTGAATTTGCCAAGGCTATCGGCAGGCCTGGCGGCTCTTCGCTTGAATTTCTCGGATGAACACTCCTGAAACCGCCGCCTGCCGTGCAGTAGTCATTTCGCGTTGCACCTCCCGCTTGGCAGTATCGGACGAAGAGGTGGCTCGCCCTCGCGACGGCACGTTGCACCTACTCACTGTTTGATGCGCCAAACTTGGCTGCAAACTCCGGGCGCTCGCGGTACTTTGGCAGTGGTCAATGCGGAGGCGCCCGCCAGTTGTAGCAGCATGGGATTGGAACTGTGTGATTGACTGGACCGGACGACATGAACACTATGCCTACGGCACGCCAATGGGCACAGGTCCGTCTATGGATCAAGATCGTGATTGGAGGCCCCAACGTTTGCATCGACCGTTTCATCGAGGACGTGGCGCGATATGGCCGGCTCTCGCCCGAGCTGCTAGCTGCGTTTCCAGTGCTCACGCAAAACAGGCGGTCCAGCGCGTCGAAGCAGCGGTGCGCGCGGCGCTCTTAATCAACATCAAGGAGGACATCCCTTGAGCCCGGAATTAGCCGATCGGCTGTACACCGGTTATCCATTGATCTTCGCGCGCCGGCCGATACTCGCTGTGGCCGCTGGCTGGTTCGATCTGCTCGACGCGCTGTGCCGGAGCCTGCAAGCGGAAACGTCAAATGGTGGTCCGCAGGTTGTCGCGCAACAGGTCAAAGAAAAATTCGGCGGCCTGCGCTTCTATACAGGGCTACGGAGCGATACGCACTGGCCGGATGCGGTGTCTGCCCTGCGCACGCGACGCTCCAGCAGGCTGCGCGAAATCGTGTTGTGCGACCGCGACCGCTGGCAGGGTCAGCATGTCACGGCGGAAATGGGGGGCGTGTGCGCCGTGGTGGTCGGGCACACCCCGCTTCGTGAGGTCCGCGTGCGGGGCAACGTGATCAACATCGATACAGGTGCGGTTTTCCGCTGGTTCGGCAATCTCACGGTGCTCGATCTCGCCGCGATTCCGGTGATGCTGGCAAAGGAGGATCGATGATCTGCGCACGCGTTGTGTACGACTACGAGCGTGACCTGCTGGTGGGAACCGTACTCGCAACGGGTGCCACGCTGGAAGAGCCGGACCCGCGCAGGCTGGCTGACTGGCTGTTTGCGGCGGGTGTGCGGCACGGCGAGGTGGCGATGCCCTGCCACTGGCAGGAGGGTGTGGGCGACAGTGCCCCGCCCACGGGCGACAAGATCGCACTGAATTTCCGCCTCAACCGGCTGGAACGGGCCAATACGCCGCTCGTGTTTCTCGATTTCGACGGCGTGCTGCATCCGTTTCGCGACCGTCACACGCGCGCCTTTTGCGACCTGCCGCGCCTTGAGGCCGTCATGCGCGGCGCCCCTCGCGCGTCGATCGTCATCACCAGCTCGCAGCGCGAGCATCAGACGCTGGCCCAGCTGCGCGCGCGGTTCTCGCCCGATCTGGCGGAGCGGGTGCTAGACGTGACGCCCGTACTGCCCCTGCACAGCGCGGTGGATCTCGCCGGCAGCCGGCATCGCGAAATTCTGGGCTATCTGCAGACGCGTCCGGGCAGTGGCCCATGGCTCGCCGTCGACGACGACGCCACGCTGTACCCGGCGGGCCTGCCAAACCTCCTGTTGTGTGAGGATGGTTTCGGCGCGCGCGAGGCCGCGCAGCTGGCCAGCTGGCTATCGGATCACGACAGGATCACAACGGACGTGCCGGATGAGAGAGGCAACTGGTGACTGGCTGCCCCGCATTTGGGCTACCGGCTATCTGGTAGAGAGTCGTTCAGAATCAACGGACTGGAAAACCGCTGAGGACAATGGCCATTCAAGACAAACTCCACGCGCTCCTTTTCGGCATCATCGCCGGCATTCCCGCGATCGAGCAGGACGGCGAAAAGCTGCTTTCCTTCATGGATGCGCCGTATGAGTTCCGCGATCATCTGCTGCCCGAGTGGATCTCGGCGCGCGGCCGGATGCTTGTCGATGTGCCAGAGTGCGCCGTGCGCCTGCGGTCGGACGGGGAAGGGCTCGCGTACACCGGGGCGAGCTGGGCCGCGTTCGTCGACTGGACAGCGGCGACGCTCGGCACGGCGGCCATCGAGCTGCAGCGCGCACGGGGCGTCACGCGTGAGGCAGAGCTGGAATGGCGGCGCAGCCTGCGGTGTCTCGCGGATCTGCGCATGGGCGAACTCGCCTGCCGTCAGCCCGACATCGCACGCCAGTTGCCCGCCGGGTTGACGTTGCAGCGCTCGTTCAAGGGTGGACTGCAGCGGGGCGTGCCGATCGTGGCAGGGGCGTCGGCGTCGTTCCGCTATCAGCGCGACATTCCGCTGGAATGGTGCGGCCCGTTGATCGAGTGGCTGGCCGCGCAGCCCGAGCGGCTGGACGATCCGCTGTTCGCACCTGATGAAGCCGGTGAGCTGCGCATCGAAAACGACCTTTTAACAGGGTTTTTGCAGTGGTCCGGCCGCGTGCTGGAACAGGCGCTGTCCGACGTGCAGCCCTTGCCTGTGCCGCCTTCGGAGCTCGACAGCCTGCACTGAGACAACGCATGCGCGTGTTCGTCGACACGGAATTTACCGATTTCATCGACTGCGATCTGGTGAGCATCGCGCTCGTGGCGGACGACGGGCGCGAGTTCTACGGCGAGCGGTCGGACTACGATCGGGCCAGCTGCAGCGAGTTTACGCGCGCAGCTGTGCTGTCCCAGCTGGGCCAGCATCCGGAGCGCGTCTTTATACGCGACACGCTACGGGCCGCACTCATCGAATGGCTGGCCGGGTTCGACGGCGAGCCCGAGCGGCTGCTGTGCTTCGACTATGGCGGCGACTGGGAATTGCTGTGCGATCTGCTCGACGGGCCGCCTGAAGGGTGGCAGGCGCTCAACGTCGCGGGGCTGCTCGACCGGCACCGCTCAGAGGCGTATTACCGCGCGCATGGCGGCCGACATCATGCGCTGGTGGACGCCCGGGCGAACCGTTACGCGATGGACGAGGACGAACCGGCCCGATCCCTGCAAAGAGACCGGTCGTCGGCCTGTTGAATGGTGGTCGGCCACTGGATGCACTTTCGACGCAAAGTGGTTATGACCGGGTGCGCGATCTGCTCATGCGCCTTGGTCGCGGCATTGGCATTTGAAGCTGGATCCGTCCCTCGGCAGCGCTACAGGAGCAAACATATGGTCAAGGAACTGAAGGGCATCATCCACAAGCGGGAACAGGCCGTCTCGACGGACGGTATGCATGAAGCGGTCGGCCAGCACATCAAGGGGGAATGGATCGGCGGCTCGCCCGGCTTCATGGACGAAGGCCGCGGCGACCAGCAACAGGCGCCAAGGATGAGATGCTTTGGCGCGCTTGCGGGACAGGTCAGCGCATCGCCGGACTTCGACGTGCCGCTCGAGCTGGTTGCGGGTGCGAACTGGCCGCGTGCACGTGTTACCGGGGACCTCGGGCGCTGCATGCTGGTGGCCACGCTCGACGGTGGCCGGCAGTTCGAAGCGCACGATCCGTGCGAACTGGCCGAGCTCATGCATGAGGCAGGCGTTCGGGATGGCGAGGTGGCCATGCTGCGCCTGCATGACGATGAAGAGAACGGCGTGCCGACAGGCGATCAGATTGCGATTCGCCGTCGCATGCGCCAGCTGTCCGCCCGTGACGAGCGCACCGCGCAACTGCAGGCGGTGCCAGTGCAATTGCGCGATGGCAGGCCGTATTACATCCGGCTGCTCGAAGTGCCCCAGCCTTGGCAGGACGAGTTTCGGGCCGCGTTGCACGGCTCGGGTTGCCCCACCATCGACGGTGAGGGAGAGTGCGCCTATGCGTGGGACTGGTCGGACTGGCTGCAGGGGCGCTTTCCGCACTATTAAGGCATACGCGACGTGGCAATCGAGGACAGACATCACGCGTTCATCGTCGGCATCATTGCAGGCGTGCCGTCGCATGAGGTCGACAGCGAAAAGGTGCTTTACGCAAGCGATGCGCCCTACAAGTTTCGCGACCAGTTGCTGCCGCGCAGGCTACTCGCGCACCACGACTGGACCGATTGGAACTCACCGGCGCGCGTGGTGCGGCGCGATACAAGGGGCAAGCTCGCCTACAAATGGCAGAGCCGGGAGGCGTTCGCTGACTGGATGACGGCCACACTCGATGCGGCGCTCATGGACGAGCGTGGGCCAGAGGAGTGGAAGGCGACACCACCGCGCCACACCTCGCCGCGTTGCGCGCTAGCATGGCGGCAGCCGGAGCGCCGCTTACCGACGCCACCCGGCCGCATGCGCTCCAGGTCGGGCTGGAGGCGGGGTGCCGTTTGTTGAGCGCGAATGGGGCTATGTGGTGTACCTGCACGATGTGCCGCTCGAACTCTGCCGCGCGCAGCTAGGCTGGCTGTCGGTCCGATTTCCATCGCACGTGACCTTGCCAGCAACGGTCGTGCGGCTTTCCGACTTCAGTACTTGACTGGCGACTTTGTCGTCGAAGTCCAGAAGGTTTTTTGTCTTAATGCGGGGCCAGCGCTAGCGAGCCACGCCGCAGGCAAAGCATCATAAGGGGAGTACCGGGTCAGCGTAGGGCAACGAAGGGGAGTTGTTCTGGCCTAGCCATGGGGACGCGGGGAGTTCCACAAAGCCACGCGCATCAACGGTTGCAACTGTCGAATCCTGTAAATACTCACCTCTGATGCAAGTGCTGAACTCGGAAAACACATCCTCATTCCTCAACGTAGCCGGCAGGCGCTCGAAGCACCGCCGACAACTCGACGCTCGCGCCTCCGGTCCGGTCACCATCACGGCGCTTGCCCATCGCCCCGCTAATTACCTCCAACGGCGTCAGTCCATCCAGCGACAGCCGGGGGCTCGTAAAAAATATCCATTTGCTGCCACCTGACAACCTTTGAGTTCGCGGGCGATAGCGCGAACCGCAGCCTGGTCATACTTTGTGTCAGCGAAAAATGCGGGGTAATCGCCGATCCCCTTCGGACCATCCACAGTAAACAGGGCGCCGGATTCGAGTTGCTGGTGAATGGCCTGCCGACTCAAGCCCGATCCCGCACGAAACTCCGCGAACTCAAGCAACAGGCCCTCAACTGCAAGGATCAGCCTTCTGGCAATCGCCTCAGCACGCATGTCTGCAGCGACACCTCTATCAGGATCAGATCGCTTCAAGTGAAATACCCCTCGATCAGATCGCTTCAAGTGAAATACCCCTCGTCGAGTTGAACAAGCGCCTCTTCAACAATCTGCGCGCCATGTTCTGTCCTTGCTACTTCGAAGGCCGTGCGTCCCGCAAATCGCTGCTGGGGTTCACGCAACCATCGCTCGGCCTTAATAGTATGGCCGAAAATCGCGGTCGCGTACGCAACGAGTCCAGGAATACGACCCGCCTGCCTAGATTTCTCCGCATCGCTTTTGTCAGTCATCGAGATCACCTTTCGCCACGAACGCGCCAAAATCGTGTTGACCTACATTAGCAGAAAAGCGTGCCCGTCGAACGCTCGTAGACGAGGCTACGTTGGGGGTCATCAGCAGCAGACGATTCGGGTGTTCCGCTGAGAAAGCAGTCCATTGCGTCCCACCGCATCACTGTGTAGCAAAACTTGTACATTAGTTTGTATTGAAGGCACCGACGTTGAATCGCATTGCAGTTCGCGCCGAGTCTCGCATTTAGCGATACCCTAAAGTTCCCAAAGCTTTCTGCCGTATACCAACCGATGCGCCGTGGGAGTGAACGCACGCAAGAAGTTGTAAGATGTTCCGCCGGAACTCTTGGCCGCCCGCGCAGCGCCTTACGTCGCCGATCGGTGTTCAGAGTCCGATGTACGGGGTTAGGTGACAGCAAAAATCAAATAGAACGCCACGGGCGCAGTAGGCTGAAATCCATATCGAAAGTGCGATTGCCACCTGCAGCCAGTTGCGGATACCGCGAGCCGCTGCTCGCATCCGAGGGCCAAATGTTTAGCGAATTAGAAAATCTTCGTCGCGCGTTGAGCGATTACATTGAGGCGACGTACCACATCTCAAATCCGAGCCTTGTTGATTTTCGCCGCGCCATTCTCGACCATCAAGGCACGATTTGGCAGGAAGCTTATGTGGAGAGCACGCCGCTCTATCAAGGAAGAAGGAAGTTTGCAAACCTCGCGATACCGCAGCAGGCCCGCGACTTTCTGAGTTACCTCGGCACGGCGGAGGGGGGAAGACTGGTTTTTGACCCGCCCTATGATCACCAGGCGGACGCTCTTGAGATTATCGGGGACCCAATCGGTCGATGCCTATTGGCGACTACCGGGACGGGATCCGGCAAGACCGAAACATTTCTCTTGCCGATTCTGATGAAGTTGGCGAACGAAGCCGCGAGCAAACCCAGTCAATTTGCCGAGCGCGCGGTTCGTTCGATCATCCTGTATCCCATGAACGCGCTGGTAAATGATCAGTTGGGGCGCCTCCGAAAACTCTTCGGGGCACCGTCAGTACGCCAATGGTTCACCGAGCAGGCGGGAAGACCCGCGAAATTCGCCCGATACACCGGGCGCACTCTCTACCCTGGACAAAGAACGGAAGAGCGCAATAAGCAGCGCCTTAAGAGCCTCAACTTTTATCGAGATCTCGAACGAGGGGCGCAAACCGACGAGACCGTTGAGGCGCAAATACAAGCGCTGCGCTCGCTCGGCCGCTGGCCGGCTAAACCGAGTCACGACGGACTCGAGAATGGCATGACGGAATGGCTTGGTAGCGGCAAACGCTGGCTCGGTCCCGACCAACGGTTTCAACGCGCAATCGAGCGCCCTGAGGATCCAGAACTCTTGCTGCGGCATGAGGTACAGGATCAGCCGCCCGACCTGCTCATTACGAACTACTCGATGCTCGAGTACATGCTTTTGAGGCCAATCGAGCGTCCCATCTTCGAACGCACCAAGGCTTACTTCGATAGTCATCCCAACGAGCGACTGCTTTTCGTGCTTGACGAGGCACATCTCTACAGAGGAGCGAGCGGCACCGAAGTGGCGCTCCTAATTCGCCGCCTGCGCAATAGGCTCGGACTCGCCCCCGAACGTATGCAGGTGATTGCTACTAGCGCGTCCTTCGCCGACGGCGATGCTGCGCGGCATTTCATTAGTGACCTTGTCGGTCGCGAACCGGACAAAATCGAAGTCCTGCGAGGAAACAAGCACGCCCGAGGTCCGTCGGGGGCCGGGGATTTTGCTCTTGCTTCTGCACTCGCAGCGTGCCAAGTCACGAGACTCAAGGACGTCGATGCCACCCATCGAATAAATGCCCTTCGGCCGCTGCTAGCTTTCCGGCACCAGAGTCTGACTGACCAAAAGTTCACTCTCTCATCTACCGTTTCAAAAACTGCAACTGTAAATCTTAAAGGCTTCGACGCTAAGCTAGATCCGGTCGAGGAAAACGCTTCTGTACCTCCACATGGTCAGATCGAAACAAGATCCTCCTTCCTGTTGATTACTGAGATCACCGCCGAAGACGGGATCAGTGCTGGGCGCTCTGCCGACAAGCCCGATTTGACAGTCACGGATGGTCAACAAAAGGTTATCCGTGACGGTCTGCAGCGCGCGGTCCATGCGGCCCTGAAGGAACTCCCCGTGGTTGGAAGGCTCGTGAACCTTACAAGCGGTGCGGTTTCCGGGGAAGATGAAACTACTTCGAATCCTCGTGCACCGATCGCAATCGGTGAGATTGGCACGTTGCTCTTCCAGCATGACATTCCGGCGGATCTCCGCGGAACGGCGACGGATGTTCTGCTCGAACTTACGTCCTATGCGAAGACGGAACCGGATGGTCAGCCCTTGCTCGCTGCGCGAGTCCATGCGTTCTTTCGCGGCCTTCCCGGTCTGTGGGGCTGTGCCGACGATGCTTGCGCGAAGTTGCCAGCGGGTAGCCAGCCTGGTCCTACTGGCATGCTCTATCCGCAATCGACTCGGGAATGTGGATGTCGTGCGCGGGTATTTGAAGTACATACATGTCGCGATTGCGGAGTAGCGTATTTCCAGGCCTATGCACTGAACCCCAACCACCCTGATTTTCTATGGGCTGAAGATGTTGGCGACCTCGAAGATGTTGATGGCGTCGTCCGACCGGTACAGATCCTCTTGCAAGATCCGGGCATCGATGCCGATAGATATTGCACAACGGCTTTCCTGGATCCTCTAACCGGGCGTGTGGGTACGCAATCTCAAAGTGCTCGCCAAATCTGGCTCCCACGTCCGGCGAAAGATGTGGAACCAGGGCATTTCGAAAAATGCCCTCACTGCGAAGGAAATGGTTCGCAGATAATGAATCACCAGACCAAGGGCGATGAACCGTTTCAGGAACTGATTAGCGTGCAACTGCTAGACCAGCCCGCGCGTCCGGAAGCCACTTCGCCGCTTAAAGGGCGCAAATCGCTGATATTTTCTGATGGCCGTCAAGCAGCTTCCAGGCTATCGGGAAAACTCAAGGACTTCTCTCTTCAGGACAGCATACGCCCCCTTCTCCTCGCCGGACTGAAGATGCTGGAACAACGTTTCGGCGAACCCGTCGCTCTTGGGTATGCCTATCCGGCAATCCTGTATGCGTGCGCCCAGTTCGACGTGAACTTCCGTCTTCCTGGCTCGGAGCATGGCGAATTTGCTCGCGATCTGCGTAAGGTGCGCAATTTCGTAAAGGATGATGGAAATTATGCTGAATTTCGAGACTTGGCCGTGACTCTAAACAAGACTCACGTAAAGTCGGTGCGAGCCCCACTGGCGCGCGTGTTGTCGAACCGGCACACCGGATTGTTGTCGCTAGCACTTGCTGCTCCGCAGGCACTCCTGACCGACAATCAGCTTAAGCGTCTCAATGCTTTGGACGTTCCACCATGCGGCGAAGGAACCGACGAAGAGAAGCGCCTCGCGCTGCTTGATCTATGGACGACATTGTCGCTTGCCGACGGGTCAGTTATGCTGGAAGGCACGCCGAGCGAGTGGATTGATTCGCGTGAAGGTCCACAGCTCAAAAGGACCAACGGCCGTCAAACCGGCGTGTTCGAAAAGCTCTTCGGCGCAAAGTGGCATCGCGCGCAATTCGGCAAGAATGCAACACCTGATGCAAGTTGGATCGATTTTCTAACCAACACGTTCGCACAGAACCATAATGCTGAAGGCTTCTTTGTGAGCGCTGCCAAGGTTCGGCTGCGAACCGAGCAAGAGATCAAGTGGCGTCGCTGCAGTCATTGCACGCTGGCACAGCCGCAGAATCTGTTGATGGGCGTGACTTGCGTGCAATGCGGGAAAGACACCAATTCGCTCGATCCGCGTAAAGACACGGTATTCCGTACGCGAAAATACCTGTATCGCAAACTCGTTGAACGACTTGAGACGGAGAGCAATCGTGGCTATGTGCCTTATCCCTTCGTCGCCGAAGAACATACGGCACAGTTGAACGATGCGGGTCAAGATCAGGCCTTCTCAAGAGCCGAGTGGTACGAGTTGCGCTTTCAAGACCTCGACGTTCCAGGACCTCGCGGCGAGCGTGCTGGTGCGGTCGACGTGCTCAGTTGTACGACAACGATGGAAGTGGGCATCGACATCGGTAGCCTCACGGCCGTCGCGCTGCGAAACGTTCCCCCAGGGCGCGCCAACTATCAGCAGCGAGCTGGGCGTGCCGGGCGTCGAGGTTCGTCCCTTTCGACGGTAGTTACGTTTGCCGGCTCCGATAGCCACGACCAGCGCTTTTTCGCCTCCCCCCAGGCGATGGTCGGTGGGCCCGTCCCTGATCCAGTTCTAAATCTCGACAATCGAGAGATCGTACGGCGTCATGCATTCGCTCTTATGCTGTCGCTATTCCAGCAAGAGCGGATCGAAATGCCGGTCGCCGATCGTGACGTCCAAGCGTCAAACATCTTTGAATCGCTTGGCAAACTTGCAGAGTTCCGACGCCCGGACCCTGATGGCTTTACGTTCGCAGGCTTAAAGGCGTGGCTTGCGGCCAACGCCGAGTTCGTGGACGCTGCTCTCCGCGACGTTATCCCGTCGGAGGCAGCCGAAGATGACCCAGAATATTTTTTCTCGGACCTGCCGCAAGAACTTCTGCAAGCGCTCGAGACAGTAGGTGCGGGCGAGAAAGCGGTCGAAATCGTAACCGCGAACCCTGTCGTGGTTGATGAAGAAGGGCCGGTCATTGACTATGGGGACCAAGACTATGATGACGATGAGGACATGGCTGGAGTTCCTTCTGACAGCACCGTCGAAAAAGCACACCAGAACGCGGACGCGAATCCCGAAGCTCCGTTGCAACCACAGAACCTGTTAGACCAACTATTCACCAAGGCGGTACTGCCCCGCTATGCATTTCCTACCGATGTCGTTTCCTTCACAGTATTCGATCCATCCAGCACCCACTATCGAGCTGAGGTCAGTTATTCCCCGCAGTCCGGTTTAACCCAGGCGTTGAGCCAATATGCGCCCGGACGAGAAGTCTGGGTCGATGGCCGCAAATTCCGTTCGATGGCCATTTACTCACCATTTCAGAAGGACCGGATAAACGCTTTTCGTGCCCAGAAGCTCTACTATGAATGTAGCCGCTGTGGCTACGCAAAGCTCGAGGAACCCGACGCCACGCATCGCCGAGGTGATACTGAGGACTGTCCAGCGTGCAAGAAGAGAGCTGGCATGGGACCCGCAGAGAGTTGGGTCGTGCCGGTTGGATTCGCCCACCCTTATGATGAGCCGGCTGAGTTACCCGGTGCCGAAACACCACTTTCGACGCGTCCGACGCGCGCCAAACTCAGTGCGCCTCAATTCGAACAGGACCAAGAATTGGGGAAACTCGAGCGCGCTGACGGTAGCGGGTTCGCAGCCTGGGCATCCAAGCAGGCATTGATGGTGACGAACCTCGGTGTTCGCAAAGCCGGAAGTGTAGAGACCGGGTTCAACTACTGTCCGGCTTGCGGGAGGACGGAACCGACCGGCTGGGCCGAGGGACAACTAACGAAGCCGCAGCACCGACGCCCCTATCCTAACTATGGGAAGCAGCCAGAAATGTGTACTGGCTACAGAAGAGCCATCGTACTCGGTCACGATTTCCTAACTGACATCGCACTATTTTCATTCCGCCTGTCGCCGGAACTTCAGGTGCCCGCCGGTTCGACCGCGGGCCGAATCGTGCTAACGACGATTGCCGAAGCGCTAAGCATTGCGGCGGCTGACCTTCTGGACATTGACGCGGCAGATATCGGAGGCGGCCATCGCCCGGCACTCAACGAGGGCGGGGCCCGCGGTAGTGAGGTTGAGGTGTTTCTCTACGATACGGCACCGGGCGGCGCCGGGTTCGTCCGGTCGGCAGCACGTGATCCCGAGGCGTTACTGACTCGAGCATTAACACTTCTTGAAAGCTGCCAGTGCTCAGCCTCCTGCTATGCCTGTTTGCGATCGCACAAGAACCGCTGGGACCATGCCGATCTGGACCGACACCTTGGCGCGACATTCCTGCGGCACATTCTCTATGGTGAGAGACCTTGGGTTCCGGAGCATGTGGAGGACCGGCTCCTGGATATGCTAGAGACCGACCTCGTTGATGCTAGTAAGAATGTTGTGCGTGGGGCGGACGGCATACTGACTTTGCCGGAGTATGGAGGGCGCACGCTGGTCATCAGTCATCCTCTCATCCGGGAGCAACCAGGCTCGAAACGAGCGTTCGCACGGGGTGGCAAGGCCACCGACCGCTATCTCGACCAGTTGCTTGTGGACCGCGCGCTACCCGCGGCCGTCCTCCGAGCGCTTGATACTGGTGCGGCCGACGACGGTGGCAATGTACCTTTTAGTCTTGCAGACGCAGGCGTACCGGTTTATCGCGCGTTAGCCGATCTCGAGGGGGCAGGTCGTGACTTGCCAGTTGCCACCGAGTTTGCAGACATTCCGGATGCGCCAAATGGCAGTTTTATCGTCCGGTTGGACGTTGAAACCATGGAATTCGCGAAGTCGGCGGTTGGACATCCTTTCACCAAGGGGACATGGCATATGTTCACTCGTCTGGAAGAGGCACAAAGTAAAGCTCCCATGTTGATGCGAAGAACTGACGGCAAGGCGTTCCAATCATCCGGTAGTCAGGTTACCTTTGGTAGGGTGAACGCGAACGTCAAGGAGAATGGCATAGATCGTTATCGCATCGTGTACGCCTCTTTGCGACCAACTGCACGTGCCGAACTGGTCGACAAGGATGCAGTTGAGTTTCTCGGTGCGTTTTATCGGCCTATGGATAACTGACGATGGCGATCATGATCCCAGATGTGACACCGGACCAGATCCTTCACGGTTCGGAACGTGATGTCTATATCGCCCTGCGCGATCAACTTCCCGATACGTATCGCGTAGTTCATTCACTTCCTTGGCTGCGCCCGGACAGGGATTCGATAGATGCGCCGCTGCGAGAGGGGGAGGCGGATTTCGTCATATTCCATCCGGAATATGGCCTGCTCGTTCTCGAAGTCAAGGGCGGTGAGGAGATGTTCGCCCGCGGCCATCAGTGGTTCCGCAAGTTGATCAAAGGCGAACGCAGGATCACCAATCCATTCGATCAGGCAAGGCGCAATATGCATGCGCTAACAAAAGCCGTGGAGGAGCGCACCGGCGGCCGTATCCCGGCCAGCAAATATGTCTATTCTTACGCCGTCGTCTTTCCGCATGGACGGGCTAAAGGACTCTTACCACTCGACGTCGCCGAACAAATCCTCATCGACGTCGACCGTATGCCCGAATTTGAGCGGATGATCGAAAAAGCGTTCACTGCCTTTCCGGGGAAGGCTGGCAAGCTTGAGCGTGCCGATTTCATCGAGATGCTTGACGTTTTGCTGCCGCGCTTCCAGATCGTGCGTCCGCTATCGCCTCAGATCGAAACCGGTCGTGAGAAATTGCTCGAACTAACCGACAACCAGGCACTCGCGTTCCACGGCTTATTCGCGAATAGGCGACTGCTGGTCGAAGGAGTTGCCGGCTCAGGTAAGACACTACTGGCGATGGAGCGCGCTTTAGCATTCGCACGCCAAGGCATCAGGTGTCTGTTTGTCTGCTACAACAAGGAACTGGCTCAATGGTTGCGCGAGCAACTTGCCGCCGACCCGAGCCGTGCCGAAATGGCGAAACTCGTTGACGTGTATAGCTTCCATTCACTTGCTGCCGAACTGTCGAAGGAGGTGGGATTGCCATTCGACGTTCCTGCTGACATAGCCAAAGCCCGTCAATTCTGGGACGAGGATGCAGCCTCGATTCTCGAGCGCGCCGTTGCGAGCCTCTTTGCGATCGATGAACCGCGTTACGGTGCTCTTGTTGTCGACGAGGCCCAAGACTTTGCCGACCTTTGGTGGTACGCACTGTTCCCCCTCATTAAAGACGGTGAGGATGGTTTAATTTGCGTCTTCATGGATCTAGCGCAGAGCCTGCGAACGACTGCCAGTCCACCACCGTTTGAGTTTCCCGCCCGATATGCACTCAATGTCAATTGCCGCAATACCAAGCGGATCGCCCGGCTTAGCGCTAATCTCGTGCCCATCGAGACGCTGTCCCCGGCCGGCGCGCCTGTTGGCATCGATGTACGCATGCTCCGCGCGACCGCGCCGACTCAACAGGCAGGCCTTGTCTCGAATGAACTTCGTCGATTGCTCGAAGTCGAGAAACTGGCACCACATCAGATCGTTATCATCGGCCCCGCCGCTAAAGAGCGAGGAAGCCTCAAGGCGTTGAACGAGGTCGGTGGCACGAGCATTGTTACATCGGCGGCCGAGTGGCGAACCGGCAAGGGCGTGCTTTGCACGACCGCACGGTCGTTCAAGGGGCTCGAAGCCGACGTCGTCATTGTCTACGATCTGGCTGCGCTCGGCGCGGGCTTTACGTCTGCGGATCTGTATGTTGCATGTAGCAGAGCTCGCCATGTCCTCATTCTCGTCACCCATGACGAACGCATAAGATCAGTCCTCGAACGAGCTGATGCAGTGAGCCGAACCGATGCTTGAAAATCTCGATCCAAACACGCTACGCCAACGCCTTGGCTTTGAAACTGACTCTGCGGGCGCGCCAGCGGTGGGTTCGGTAGCCGCAGCGGCGCGCGCTTGCATTCAATCGTGGCGTTCTCCGGCGCGCGCTCGCGTTACTACGTATTTGCATCGGCAGTTTCTCGCCGCCGGCTTTGAAGAGGAACAACTGCGCGATTGCGTCAAGGACGTGATCGACGCGCTAATCGACATTGGCGACGTTACCCGTGCTCGCCTCGACTCAAAGGATAGTCTGCTTTTGTCAACCCCGTCAGTCGTCAGCCTTAGCGACGAAGCCTTTATAGTGCTGGGAAGGGTTGATGACCAATTGCTGACCCAGTCTAACAGTTCTCTCTATGCGCGATTCACGTCGCCGGTACCAGTTGCCATCAACGCGATGTCCTTTTCCGAGTGGATTGGACCTGCGGATTTCCACTCACATCTTGCGCGACGCGTGGGTAGCCACACAGGCAGCACAATCAGAGAATTCTGGCGCTGCTTGACCGATGCGCTTACCCAGGACGGGAATCCGCTCGACCCCATCACGTTGCGTGCAGTGGTCGGTTCACCCACCGCAACAGGGTTTTTCGGCCGGCACAACGCTCCAAGGGTCTCAGGCCGGTGGGCTTCGACAGTTCCAGACGGCACATGGTGTGGAGTTCGGCCCGGCCGCAATCCCAATGAATGGCACCCTGTCCTCGCCAAGGTGGAGGGGGCTACAACGAGAGCCTTGGATCTGTACAACTGGGACGAGTGGGCTTGGGCGCTGCTGGCGCGGGGCATCGTGACTGGAATGCCCGAGTATTCAAACTGGCGAAACGGTATCCTTACCTTCGAACATCCTGTTCCAATGCAATTCGTTCGCGCGATGCGTCTTCTCGGTGGACCGGGTCAAAGGCCCTGGACTTGGCAGGTGAGCGAAACAGCATACCTGCGCTTCGAGAAATGGCGTGGCTTGCAAAACTAAGCTGTTATACGATCGTCAGCATAACCAGTTTGTACTGGCTGAACTCGGGTTGTCTCAGTCCCTCAGTCAAACCGGCGAGGCGGGCAAGTCGCACCTCGCGCGCATGCGCTGCCATGTCGCGCGCGTTGCGTATCGTGCGGAAGCGGCTTCGTGCGAATCCTCGTTCGCTCGTCTCTAGATTTTGAGCGATGGCGTCATCAAGTTGAGCCTGTCTCCACGAAATCATATCTGTTGCCTCAGACTCGATCAGATAGCGTCGGCTTGCAATTCTTTCTTGGAGATCGATCCGTTCCCCAAGAGAGCGTCGATGCCGGTCAGAATGCTCTTGACGTAACAGCCCGACGCCAGCGCCCTTCGCTGCCCTAAGTTCGGCGGTCAACTCAGTAGTCGCCCCTTTGGCGAGAGCCCGGTCTTTGCCCTTCACCGTCAGACTCCATGGGGTCAAGAGAGCATCCGCGATACTTTGCTCTACCAGAGTCCAGCCGCCATCGGCGTATCGAGCAGCCATGACATCCAGGCGAGGCGTAAGCACGCTATTTAGCCAGAAGCGGTCTGCACGTAGATCTTCCTCCATAAGCTTGATCGCATCTAAGATGGGCTTCCGCTCTTGGCGTATTTTTGCTTCCTCCAAGCGCTGAAGCACAACTGACCGGTCGGGTTCGGGTAGGTGGAGATCTCCCGGAACCCAACTCAAAATCGCAACGAGATAGACCCCACGTTGTGCTTCATCTGTAAGCGGATGACCCTCAGGAAGAAGCACTTCCAAGTACGGTGAACCGGCTTTTCCTATTTTCGCCCACTCTGTCAGCAAAGTCTCGTGAACTGGATCTCCATGGTCGAGAAAGTTAAGAGGTGTCACTGGGTTATCGTCGACATGAACCGTCGCGACCGGCGGCGATTCAAGTGCCCGCCGACGGTCGAGATAGGCATGGCGCCGGCCGTCGCTTGGGTCGAGGCCGGGAAGTAGAAACCGTGGCTCTATTGGTGCCGTTGAGTAAGGCGAGCGATAGTAGTGAAGCAACCGAAAGCTACGCGACAACCTATTCTTATCCTTGCCATACCAGAGACGAAGGCCGTTTGCACACTCCATGAGGCGCATCCACTTTCGAAGTGCCGACTCACTCCGCACGATAGCCCGACGTGCCTCAGAAGGCTCGAGAACCGGCCCAAGTACTCCAACTTGATCGAAATACTCGGCGAACGCGCGGGTCTGCTTCGGCCGCCAAGGCAACTCGTCTGATAGTGGCGTGTGCAGTGCGTCGTTGTTGTCGCTCGCGACGGTGCGCACCTCTTCCGATAGAGAGTGCCAATCAACATTTTGCGAGGCAAGAGCGGCGTCAACGATGTGTTGACTTACAATATTGATTTCGTCGCCGTCCAGACGGATACTTCTCTCGAATATCCGAAAGTCATCGAGTATTGAGACGACACGTTCGTCTACTTGACCGCGTTGACAGATTGTATAAATGTCGATGTTGCGCTCGCCCGGCTGGTGCTCTAGCGCTGCACTTCCAAGTCGATCTAGGCGACCGATCCATTGCTCAACCGCAATGGGCGACCAAGGAATACTAAAAAAAATGAGCTTGCGAGCATGTTGGAGATTGAGTCCAACCTGCGCCAAGTCAGCTGCGACGAGCAACTGAGTCTCGCCGTTCACAAAGCCGCCAAGAGACTCGTCGTACTCGGCGAACAGGTCCACGATGTCTGAGGTAGCGGCGGCGTCGCGGTTTCGTTTGACAGCGATGGATAGTGGTCGTCGGTGCCCGCGAGGACCTACCTCCGGCAGGAATTGAGGAATGCTGGCCGCGAGATAGTCGACGGTTGGATTGTCCTCTGCGACGACGAGCACGGCCCCCTTGGGATCTACGTTCCAGATTTCAACAAGTAGGTCGATCAACGCTTCGAGGCGGCTGTCGCCGTTCCCAACGTCGAGATACCTTGTCGCTGCATAGAGAAATCCTTCGGGATCGCGTTGATCGCGTCGCCTAAGAATGTTGATACGTTCGCTGAGCGCGCGTGGAGAACGCAGCGCAACTTGGCCAAGGCGTGCGAGATCAGTCGTTGTATCCTTTTCGGCCGAATTGCTTATGAATCTCCAAACCTGTTCAAGGCGCGCATTCTCATCACTAGTCGCCTCAACTGCTATGCCGTGGTGCACGCGCTGAGGCAGTAGATCGGGAAAGTCCCGACGCCGTGTGCGAATCACTCGGCGAAGGGTGCAGTGGGTAAGGGCGAGTGTTGCTCGGCTCGTTCGTTCTGGTGGCAACTCGAGACCTATTTCCATCCATTGCTCTCGCGTACCGTTAGCAGCAAGAGCCGCAATCGCGGATTCCCGGTCGCGCAGCAGATCCTCTGGCGCGTCCGAAGAGCGCGCGGCAAACGCCATGCGGGCAGGCTCGAGAATCGTGAGGAGTTGCCGAAAGGCTTGAACATCTTCAAGCTTTGGCGTTGCAGACAGCAGCAACAGTTGTCGAAAGTCCCCCGCAACGTCTGTGATGCGGTGGCGGGCGTCACTCTGTAGCCGATGGATCTCATCGACGATCAGGAGGTCGTAGACGTTTGGATCAATCTCCGTGACTGACCGCAACTGTTCATAATAGGCAAGCCGCACGTGTGCACCAGTGTCATCATCTCGGGGCGCGTAATCAAGCGGAATAAAATGGCCGCGTGATTGGCACTCGAGTAGCCATTGCGGAGCCAGATTTTCAGGTACGAGGATCAGCGCGCGATGTTTCGGATTTTGAATCCTCAGCGCGTTCAGTATCATCAGAGCTTGGACCGTCTTACCGAGACCTACCTCATCTGCGATCAAATGACGGATACGACTATCGGTAAGCACCCTCTGGGCGTTAGCAATTTGGTGCGGATATGACATCGCAGCGACACCGGTCGCTCCGCCAAGTCCGGCGATCTGACGTTCGACTGTGCGGCGCAACGCCTGGACGCCAAGGCACAAATCGATGAAGGGATCGCTCATAAGGAATTCCGGTTCCAGATAGTCATTCTGAGTGCCACATAGCGTATTGCCCGCGCAGAAAAGGCATCGGCCAGCAATCGTTCGGTTGCTTCGCGCCACGAAAGTCGCGCAGCCACAGAAGGTTTGGCAAAAAGCCAGTAGGCTGACTCAACCAGTTCACGACTCCAGTTTCGAGCGTGATGTGGCGGCCCGTTTGTGGCGATCCACCTGTGAAGCAGGTCGATGACATCGTCGGGAAGCAACGTCTCGAAGTCCGAACGACTCAGTAGTTCGCCGGCCTCAAGCGGTCGCAGGAGATCGACCAACTCAATGATTGCGGTCTCTGATGAAGCACCGCATCGCGCTCGTTCCCAATCTTCGCTAATCTCACCGACGTCGATATCCTTGTCGGGATCGAATGGACAACCGTGTCCACGACGTGTCAATTCTTGATGCAAGGCGGCATATGCATCGTTGAACAGATCGTCAATTGCAGCCCCTACATCCTGGTCGACGTGTTCGCGATTCTCCTGAAGTAGGAGACTTAAACCACGGGTCTCCAGCAGCCGAAGAAGGATGCGGTCCAAAAGGGCACGTTGTGGCTGATCCAGCCCAACATCGGCATACCCAACTTGTAACCGAGCGCACGCACGAAGGAAGGCGTTTGCGAAGGATGTCTCGCGGTGCGGGGCCATCTTTGATTCCCGGTCCGCCCATTCTGCTCCGCACAGTTGTCGAACCAGCCAATGCTCGAGTAGTTGAACGACACATGCCCGGCGCATTTGTGTAATCGGATGATCGACCCCTGCGGAAGACCACGAAAGTAGAGCTTCAACTACGCTGCGTGCGTCAACTGCGTCGCCGCGTCGAGTTTCGAACTGGCGAAGAAGACGTAAAGGCATGAATGCGGTCTGGCCATCATTTGTGTTCCAGACTTTGGGGCTGACACAAAGCCCACCAGTTACGAGTGGACTTCTGTTTCCGGCGCGGTAGAGGGTAATATGCGGACCGCTAATTTGGCCGACCGAGGGTATGACCTCGAGTGGCTTTTGCGGCGATGTCGAAAAAAGGTTCAACTCACCCGTTTCGTTGAAGGCGGCTAGCTTTCCGGCCGTATCCTGGTGCCAGGCAAACGGCGCTACCGCTTGTTCGAATCGAAAGTTCGCATCGACCAAGCCCTTAATCAGGACGCGAAGTTCGACCGTTCTGGAGAGCAGGAGGCGCTCAAGCACCTCCTCAGTGAGGATTGAATTCCATACCGCGTCGTCGCCATTGAGGCGACAAGGCGTATCGCGCAAAGTGCGGGTTACTCGTGCGCATTCGCGACCATCACTCAGCAACCGCAGTTCAACCTCGGCTTCTTGCAATGAAACTCCACTTTCGAAGCGCAGAACGACTTGTCGTTCAACGAGGTCGGCAACCGTGCCAGATCCGGTTGCGATGTCAACACTGATCAGGCTTTCATCGTCGTCATCTGGAACGACCTCGAAGACAGTTGACTCTCCTGCACCGTAACGGATTTCGTAAATACCGGTTTGGTCCGCTTCAAATCCCGCAACAATGTGCCCATTGCCGTTGATATGCGATTCACTACCGTCAGGCTTTACCAAGTGCACATCGCACACGGAGCCAACCGCAGCCACCGCGAAAGCGATATAACTGTTTGCCCGGAATCGACGTTTTGGTCGATGCTGGCCTAACTCCGGAGCGCCGACAAAACTGAAGCGCGTAGATTGACGAATCGCGTAGCCGTAGTTTTCCAGCCATTCCATGCTGTCGGGCTGATGGACGTCTATCTTATAGGCACGCAATCCCGCAATACGGCCCAAGAGTTTCGCTGATCCAGGTGGATCTTCATCGTCGATCAGCGCGAAGCCATGCGAGTTGTCGGTGACTGTCTTCGATAATCGCTGAGAAGCGTCACCATTCGCATTGAAGTCCGAAAATAGAATCGGAGTGGTGGTATTGACGCGAAGGCTGCCAAGAAACTCTTTTGCCTCTTGGGACAACGGAAGTTCGTTGACACCCTCTATCAAACCAACATCCGTCGGCGGTAAAACCGCGACATTCAGCGGCAGAGGATAGTCTGAAAAAATGTTTCGACTGGGAACTGGCCGCCCCTGCCCCCAAAGGCATGCGCGCCATCTCATCGTGTCAAGAGCGGCTCGAGCAGTGTCGCGTGCAGGCGGGTCCAATTGCGGAATCTTGAGAGCGAGTGAGAGCCCGTGGTCGGTTGACCGTAGCAAGAGCGGGGCGAAGCGCGTCTCGGCGGTGGCAACTTTTGCCCCACTGCGCCTTACAGGTTGGACTAACAGAGCCTTCTGTAGCTTGCGGGCATCGCGCAAGGCGACTTTCGCGATCTCATCGTTTGCCAGATCGGTTGAGATTCGCATCAACGCTGAACTGGCGATTCCATGCTGATGGCTTGGATCCAAGAACTGGCGTACCACCGCCGCCGCTGTCCGTTGATCCTCAAGCCAAGCAACCAGGCGGCCGGCGCCTGCCAACTGAGCGCGATTACGTATAGGCGCTATCAGCGCCGCGTCACTGCCGGTGAGATCCAGTTGCGCCCGCACGTCCAGCAGGGCTCGCGCGAGAGGTCGATGGAGTTCAATGGGCAAGATCGCGTGGAGTACGGGCCAAGCAATATGGCAAAACGCCCGGTTCCAAAGATTATCTGCTGGCGTGGCTAGGCCGTAGCGACGCGCTGACTGGCAAAACAGGTTCGAGAGCGCTGAACGGTCCGCAAAGGAGATTTCTCCCAGACGTTCAGCGAAGATTGGCCAGAAATCCGTACCGGTGCCGCGATAAGCATAGCCGACCTCCGTCACCGCGATGAGCAATGGCAACGGATAAAGGCCCCACCAAGGTTCTTCAATGCGATGGCGACACAGGCAATATCGTGTCGCGCGGAGCACTACCAGCAATTCCGTGGCGGAAAGCCCGTGCTCCAGCAGATAAATGGGAGAATCGGTGCGCGCGTCGCGCAGTCCATCGAAGTGTGCCGCCAGTGATGCGTGCAACCACTCAATCTCTGTTTCGCCCCCGCTACTGCCCTCTAACGCTTTCATTATTTTTTGGCGCAATGATCGTCTATTTTGGTACCGCGACACATTTCGGCTCTCGGATAGTACATCTCTGCAGATTTGCAAACAAGGTAGTGCTAGTTGAGCGGTTGAACGCCCTCGGTAAAAATCTATGACCTCCGTCCGCGTCCCGATTCCAATCCATACGCAACCGACGAGGCATTCCACATCGGACACTTCTGACATAGGCACGGGAATCTGTACGTAGAAGATTTCGCGCTCCTTGGGCAGCGGACCTGCGCTGTGTCGACGTCGCTTGGAAAAGGTCGACGCGGGTACGTACTATTATCGCTGCATATTTTGACTTTGTATCGTCAATTCATATAAACTGCTTCTCGAACATTTAACGCGATGAAGCAGAAAGTGGGAACTGAGCACTTTGCCATGGAAACGATGGGCACCCCCAACCATGAACAAGGGACCGCGCTGTTGCAAGAGGCGCCTTTGCGGGAACTTATATCAGCTCGTGTGATCTCCCGCGTGATCGCGGTTGGATGCACTGGCGGCTTTGTGCTCGAGGTGCATTTCGGCGAGCGTAAGGCACTGCTTGCAAGTTCTCGCGGGGGCGCCCGAACGTTTGCATCGTTATCGACCGTTGCGCTACTTATGCAGAGACTCGGGCAAGCCTGCTTCGAAGTGGATGCATCCGCGTACGTACCCGGACGCGTGCGTGCATCACAACCAGACCGTTCCGCCGCTATGAGGGCTGGGAAGCTTCCCAGGGCGTTGCCCGGGTCCGCAAAATCATCCAAATAGATGGGAAATCATTGAAGTGGCACGAAAAGACGTGCCGTGAATTCGACCTCTCTGCCAAGACAAAGAAGTGCCGTGGAATTGACGCTTAATATAACTTCGAAGGAAGGGTTCGAGGAGGCCGGTGCATCGGCGCACGATCACGACTGGCGCCTGCTGCGGCCCGAGATTGGTGACGACGGAACGGCATACTCATCCCTGCGCCGCTTGGCACAACTGCCTCGCGATGACGCGATCGACAGCCTAACTAAGTTTGCTCAGTCCCAACCTTCCAAGACGGCCCAGGCGCTCAAGGCTCGAGTATCTGCAACGCTGTTGCGCGACTTGATGGAAATTGGCTGGGAAATCAGGGTTACGGCGCACCACATCTACGTTCGCCCGCAGCGCCACAAGGCCGTGGCGGAGCGAAAGAACCAGATCCGACAACATCTTCTCTATGGACGGAACGACCAACTTGGCGAGCCCTCGCACCGGAAGTTTCTTTTCACTATGGAGCGGCCGTCGAAATACTCGTCGTGTCGCCCCATTACGGACCTGATTGCGGATGGCCGCCGATTGGCCGAACAACTCGCCCCAGTGGCAGCGCTGCCTCGCGAGCAGCGACCCGCTGCGTTGCGAGAGATCTGCCGGCCGTACCTTCAACTCGTAAGCGATGAGCGAGACACGTTCACCAACATCCGACTGATCGACATCTGGCGGTACTTTCGGCACAGTTGGAGCACGCGCTATAGGTCTTCGCCGGGCCGCAATCTGTTCTACCTCGTGCGCGACGCTGCCCAGCCCAATCACCCGGTCATCGGCATTACGGCCCTAGGCAACACTGTTATGCAACTGACGCCACGAGACCAGCGACTTGGCTGGACCCTCGATGGGCTACTTGCGCTGTGTCGCGCCGGAGAAGTGAGCGAGCAGGAGATTCTGCGGGCATTTCGCGAACGGTTGGAAGAGGACTTCGAGCAAATCCACCGAGAAGATCTGCCCGTCGAACATCGAATCGATCATAGCGTCGACGACGAAACGCTTAGTCGGTTGGCCGTTATCGAACAGGACGCGAATCGCGACCGCGAGGATGCCTTGCGCGCGGACGACGACGCCGTCACACGCAAAGTCGAGGACCTCAGATCAGAGAAACTCCTCGAACTCACGAAGACGCCTCTCTACCGCGCCAAGCGCGCAAGGGTGATTCGCGAGATCCTGCGGGCATACCGCACCTTGGCCACTTGGCACTGCGGCATCGAAGAGTTGGCTTCGACAGACTATGGCGCCTGGGCATTAAACACCGCGATTAAACAACTGAAGAAGCGCTTTTCTGCGACCAGTATGATGGAACTCACCGTGTGCGGGGCCGTGGCGCCGTACAACCATCTGCTTGGAGGTAAACTGGTTTGCTTGATGATGACCAGCCCGCGCGTCGTGACGGACTATCGTGATCGATACACAGGAACAGTCAGCGTCATTGCCAGCCAGATGGCGGGGCGGCCCATCAGTAAGGAGCCGTCGCTCGCATTCCTCGGGACCACGAGCCTCTACACCGACCACTCCTCGCAGTACAACAGGGTCAAACTTCCTCCAGGGACGGTTGAAGGGCAAGGCGCCGGAATCGAGTATCAGTACTTTGGCCACACGGAGGGCTTCGGATCTCCCAACCTATCCGCCGAAACAGAACTCGGGCTCGCGATGATTGCGGAGGCAAGCAACGGATTTCGCAACGTGAACTTCGTGTTTGGCGAGGGGCAGAGTCCAAAGCTTCGGCAACTGCGCGAAGGATTTGCTGCGCTTGGCCTGAACCGGACGAATCTGTTGGAGCACGGCGCGCCACGCATCATCTACGGAATACCGCTGGCCCGCAACTTCAAACGACACCTACTCGGCATAGACGCTTCGCCGGACTACTGTATCGACCCATCGTCCGAACAGGCGGAAGCATCGATCGCTGACTATTGGATTAGCCGTTGGATGGCATCTCGGCTCGATCACGCCCCAGCATTGCAGGCCGTCTCGCGATCAACGCCGCTTACGGAGCGGGTTAGCCGGCTTATCCCTGAGCGTGAGAACACACAGTCTCCACAACAAACGCTCGCCTTCGAGGCGGCTACGGGAGAGAGGTACGACATGGAAGACAAGGTCAAGTCAGATGAGCGCTTGGAGTTCATCCGGTTGCTCTATCGAAACGAGAGCGCCTTTAGCGACCATGTTCCGCTCGCGAGGCTGAAAGAACTCAACATCAAGACGAACCTCGAGGACGTCGTGCGAAAGGTCGTGCGCGCCGGTGGCTCTGTCGTAATCACTGGCAACGCTGGCGATGGCAAGACCCACGCCATTTCCCTCATGAAGAAGGAGTTGAAGGGGGCCGAAGTGATCACCGACGCCAGCGAAATGTCGTCAGATCAGATCGCTGCTCAATGGCAATCTGCAAGGGACGCAGGCAAGCCATTCTGTATAGCTATTAACGAAGGGCCGCTTGTCGACTTGATCCGCGAGCACCATGCGCTGCATCCTTGGCTGGATGGGATTCGTGAACAACTCATGCGGTTGCTTGTTTACAAGCCATTGGAGTTGGCAACGGACGATCGAGGAGAAGGCTGGAAGCCGCAGGCCGGTCAGACCGTCGTGTTGGACTTAAGTCGACGGAGAGTCCTATCTGCGGATTTAACCGCGGCGATCATTGAGAAACTGACGGACGAGCAGTGGTACCAAGGCTGTTCTGGATGCAAGGCGCGCGAGAAATGTGCGGTCACTTATAACCGGACCATGTTGAGGTTAGAGCGGCCTAGGGAGCGGATGGTGCAGATGCTGTCTGGCGTCGGAAAGTCTGGCGCCAAGGTGACGTTCCGTGAGGCGCTTGGCTACGTCTCTTACGCGATCTTCGGAGGCAAGACATGCGCCGAACTTACCGAGATCGGCACCGGCGAAGAAGCCCGTTACTACTGGAATGCGTTCGAGGGTGAAGGTGCCATTTTCGACCTGCTTGACAAAGGCGTCGACCCCATGAAGCAGACCAACGCTCGCGTGGACGAGGATCTGTGGCGAGGTCGATTTCGGCCGCAAGACTTCAGCGGAAATGACGCACTTCCGGTCGAGCAGCGAAACCTCGACGAACTGGCAGAGCGGGAAAATCGCAATCTCGCTGACGAGTTCACCGCGTTGAAGCGGCGGTGGTACTTTGAACACGTGGCCGGCGAACTCCTTGAGTTCTCCGATGCGAGCAGGCTGTTTGCGGAACTGCAGAACACTTCGATCGCTATGGCGATCAGGCAAGGTCGTCTGATTAACTTGATCAACAGGTGGTGGAACAGGAGCGGTGAGACCAAGCAAGAGGCCTTGCGGCTTTGGACTCGCCTGTCGTACCAGCCAAGGGCACGCAGCCACGTCATGGTTTCGGGGCAGACGGTCAATCGTAACAAACTTCGGCTGTATCGGCCGGAACTCGCACCCGTTCTGAAGCGAGCCTTCGGTGAGCAGCCCGTGAGTCATCTTCTATTGGCGTCAAGTGAGGACCCGAGATTTGCCAGGTTGGTTATCGACACCACGCTGCTGCAAGGTCTGCTGCACAGTTCTTTCGCTGACGGTCAGAGCGAGATCAGCCGACGTCTTGGCCAGTTCAACGACGCGCTAGCACCCTATGGCGACAGCAACGCCGACGTCCGCACAATCGAAGTGTTGGATCCTCAGAGCGAACTGCGCACCAAGGTGGTTGTTGACGTTGTTAATCGCCGGTATGACTCGGCGGAGTGAGGTTTCATGAGCAAGCAACTGCGAAAACCGATTACGGAAGAACTGCACCGGCGCCATGGCTACAAGGTCATGGAGGTGAAGATAAAGCCGGTGCACATTGCCAACGCGCTCATGCGCACGGAACACCAATGCACCGGCCGCATGCCGGTCCTCGAACAACTCTTCGAAGCAACGCTGCAGAGGAACAGCATCGACAAACGGGTGGCCGCAGTTCAGTCGATGCTCGAATCTCAGCGTGACCGTTGGGGTGCGCTCGGCCAGGCGCAGGACATCAGGTCCTCGCCATTAATGACCAAGGTCCTTCCGCTGATCCGCACGCTCTTGGGCGCAGATGGCGCGGCGTTCGGATCGTCGCCTCAGTTCTCATCGTTCTCGTCGCCTACTGCGCTAACTGTGACCGGCGATCCGTCGGACGACGGCGCCGGTGCTTTCATCCACGCATTGTGGGGCGGCAGAGCAGGCGCGGACCGTCTGGCGATCCTCGACCTCATGGCGGAATTGACGTCCCCGGACAAGTCCCCGGAGAAGATGGATGACCTATCCGCACTGCTCGTACCACTCGTCGACTCGACGCGGCCACGGGCGGCCCATGCATTTTCCGCCCAGGACATGGCAGCCGGCTTCTCGCCGATTGAGCAGGAACTGAGAGCGGCAGCACAATCTCTCTGTGGATATGAGACCAAGCTAAGGCCAAATCCCATCTCAAGCCTACAGCGAATTGTCGTTCTTGCCGCACTGTCCGTCTTCAGGCACGGAGCGACTCGGGCACAGGAGCGCGCTGGTGGTCCGCGACGCTTACTACTGTTAGACGCCTCAAGCGATCACTATTCCGACATCGCTCGCGCCAGCACGGGATGCGTGGCCCGACTGATCGGCGATGCGTGCAGTTATATGGCCTCAGTTATCAACGATTTGCTGGAGCAACAACTGCCTGACTGGCCTCAGAGTCCATTGGCGGCGGTGAACGGGCTTCTTGAAAGCGCTCAACACGCGCCGCTTGACGATCACTCTCCACTTGCGCAGCGTATTCGAGAGATTACAGCGGATTTCGACAATCCGGAGGATATTCGCAGGGAGGTAGCAGACGAATTACTTAGTCAGGTCGAAGGAAATCAGCGGCAAGGGCTCGATGGCTATCTGCGCCTTCTAGGGATTCGGGCCGGCTTCCTTTACCCGACGCAGAAGAATCCCAATAAGCGCCTGAATCCGGCTGACAGGACCTTGGAAGTGCTCGTGGCTTCAACTGTAGACGCCACGAAGCCACCGGTCGAATACCGCGACTTCCTGGAAATGCTGAGAAAGCGTTGGGCCATCGTGGTCGGAGGTCGCGCTGAGGACGCGGCAGATCTTGACGCATACATGGGGGTGAAGGTGCCTGTGCGCGCTCTGCGCGATAACAGCGATCGCTTCCTTGATCGATTGGAGTCTTTGGGCCTGGCGAGCCGCCTTGCGGACAGCGTGGCGGTCGTTGGCCTTTTGGAGGCTACTCATGAATGACGCGCGGAGCGACGTGCAGAAGCGCATTGCCGATCTGATGTTGGCCGAGTTCGAAGCTCGCGTGGCCGAGGATGAATTCGGTGTGGTTATGCAGGACGCGACTTCCTTCGACCGTCAGCATCTGCTGACCGGCCTTCCGGACATCTTGAAACGTGCGAAGGGACGTCTTCGGTTGACGTTGGTGGGAAGGCACGACGACGTGGCCACCTTCAAAGCCATTTATTCGAAGTATGATGAGTTCGTCGCGTCCGACGAAGAGTCCGCGGTGCAGTGGCGCAATCAAAAGAAGAAGACGATCGTCATTGTCGCCGATGGCCCTCTGAGTAAACATGGGTCCCTCAAGGACTTCACCACGTTAGGCGAAAAAGAACTGATCAATCGCCTGTGCGATGAGGAGCGGGATAAGGCTCAGGTGACCTCGCTACGTACCGTTTGGGACGCGCTGAGGTCGTCACGCGGCCCAGCGTTGTCCCTGGATGCCATCGCCACGTTCGCAGCGACCCTCCAGCAGATTCCGGCGCTCCAGCGCTCGGTCCAGGCTCCGGCGCTCCTGTATGCCCTCGGATTGTTCCCCGACAAGTACCTCGCCGATGAGTCCACAGAGGCTCGGGTCCTCCGGCGGTTAAAGGCGAACGCCGAGAGCCTCAACATGGTGATCAATGCGACTCCCGAAGACTGGGACCGCATGAAGACCTTCTGCCGCCTGCTTCCCGCCAAAGAGAAGGCACGCTTCAACGCTATCAGGAAGCGATTGCAAGCGGTCAGCGAACGCACCTCGCAGGATCTTCAGCAGATCGAGTTGGCCGATGTTCAGACGCTCTGGAAAGGAAAGTTGGCGCCCACGCAGGACGACGGGGGCGGCGTCATCAAGGACGGTGGGAAGGTGCCCGTCGAGTCCGTTGTGGCGGAACTACTGCTTGATGGCGGGACCGACCAACTCGCAGATCTGGCCGAGCGCGTCGGGCAACTCGCGGACCAAGCCCAGAACGACCAGATGAGCGGCGACGACGAGCCTCTGATGACACCCGATGTTGCGGCCGGCGATGGAGCGACGTCTGCAGTTCAACCGGTGACGCAGATCAGTTCGGAGGTCATCGCGCTCGCCAAGTCCAGGTCCACTTCCACCGAGTGGGGGGGCGTTATCGACATCGAGTCGGACAGGATCGACGCGCTCACAGAGGTGTCTGCATTCAAGGCGTGGACGCCCTTCCTCTTTCACGAGTTCAAAGAACTTCTGGCGCGATTTGTCGAAGCGGACCTCTCGCCGGCGGTGTGCCTAGAGCACGCAGACCAACTCGCTGCGACCAGATCGGCGCTGCTGCGGCATATAGCGGAACTGACGGTATCTCCGGTGACGGTGTTGGCGGGGCGTCCGGAGGTGTTTGCAGCAGCTGAAGACTACCTGAAGGCGTACGACCAACTATTGCGGCAGTTGCAGGCTGCCTACCAGGAGATGTACGCGCAAGCCGGAGACGAGGCAGAAGCGCTCGTGCACTGGTTGCTGTCGATGGAACTGTACGTCTATCGCCGCGATGGCGTTACTGAGGTTCTCCTCTCACCCGTTCACCCGTTGAATCTGTGGCGCAGTGTGGCAATTGTCCGGGATTTGCAAACGCTGGGCGGCAAACTTTCTGCGACGGAACGTCAAGCCCTTGTGGCGGCTTCGGCAGAGGATCTTCAACTGCTGAACGTGCTGGTCCTGCCGCACATTCCTGGGCTCAATGGACAGGCTGTGTTGCTCGGGCATGCAGGCGCCATCGCTCACCTGCCATTGTTCAAGGAAGCTCCGCGCGGCGTACTCGAACCCGACGGCGTCAAGAGCATCTCGGTACTCGCGACTCTCGTGGCGCATTTGCGCCCTTTCGCCCGGCCTGGACTGCAGGTCATGCTGGTGAATGCGCCCCGTCCAGGCCGGTTTCTGGAGGCGGTGCTGGACGAACTAGACCTCGACAACACCAAGACCGAGGATCGCTTCTGGGGTGTGCACTTCCGGTTCCGATATACCTCTGACGACACCCGCGGTTGGACCACGGAGATGGAGGACTTGGACGACCAGGTTAAGGACCGTATCAGAGCGGGTCAGGAACGCGGGCTGATTAGCGTGTCCGTCGATCCCGAGATTAAGAAGTGGCCCGATCTAATTGATGAGGCGCGCACGCGACCTGCGCACCTGACCGTGGTGTTCGACCCATTCGAGGTCAGAACTGCCTTGGTGTCTCGCGCGGGTTTACATGCGCTCAGCCCTTGGATGCCAAGTTGCGAGTACCGTTACAACAAACTGAAGAAGCAGATCATGATCGTGCCAGTCGCCGAAGAGGAAGTCTTTGCGACGTACTTCTCCACGGCGACATTAGTCCACCGCGAACTGAAACAGAGCACCGCGACTCATCAACCGCAGGTGGCTTCGGTGAAAAACTGGCTCGACCAACTCGCGGACCTAAGTACGTGGACCGCTGTGGCCGACCCTCACCGCGTTCTTGTCCCTCGGCTTGGGGAAGCCGAAGTGATCGATCGACGCGTCGAGAATGCTCGCCAGATTACAACCTTCGGCCGAGATCTGAGTCCGTTCGTGCGGCGGCTCGACCAACAACTGCGCAAGACGCACTTCGTTGCCGATCCGGCTACCCTGGAGGAACTGATCCGCGATCTCGTCGCAATGGAGCCGAACGGCATTCTGGGATTGGTGGGCGGCGACAAGAGCAAGCACGTGAAGGGGGCGCTCGGAAAGCTCATCGCGATGCGCTGGTACCGGCGCATGGACCCCAGCGGACTTGCGGTCAGTCTCGACACACAGAACGCCCGCCGATGGCTGAGTTCTGGGGCCCTTTCAAACGAGAAGGCTGACCTGATAGGCCTGCGTGAAGAGTCCGGAGAACTGGTCATCGATGTGATTGAGGTGAAGACCCACGATGAGAACGTGCCGTACTCAATACAAGGGGACTTCGTAACGGGGCACGCGGTGGATCAGGTGCTTGCCACCATGCATGCGCTGGCCGAGGTCTTCGGAGGCACAAATCTCACTCCGTTAGCCAAGCCGCGCCGCGAGGTTGTGCGCGAGCACTTGTACACGGCGTTGCTGCGTGACCTCGATCCGCAGTACATCGAACGCTGGCATGCGCTGCTAGAGGACCTTTTCGCTGGAGCGATCAAGGTTCGTCTCAGCGGGCGTCTAATTCACGTGCAACTCGCCAGTGTAGCCACAACGCCATCGGTCGTTAAAAAGAGCCGTTCAGGTGTTCCGATTCAAATCAACACCCTGGCGGCGACAGATGTCGGCCTCGTTCTGACCGCAAGCAAGGTGATGAAGGAGGAGGTTCCATTTGCTGGGTCGGGAAGAAGCGTTGCGGGAGCGGACACGCTGGATCCTGGGCTCGTCTTCGAACTGCTTAACTCTGTCGAAAAATCAGGCGAGCCGCAGGCATCGCCCGAGGAAGTGCGAAAAGATGCTCCGGCGCGACCTACCGCCTCGCCGAGCGCAGACCCAAATGCCAGTTTACGGGGAAGCGCGACATCGGCAAGAGGAGAGGGCTCCCTCGCTTCACTTGGTGGGGATCAAGCAACCACGGGCCTCTTGGACGTCAGCATGGGCCACGAAACGAACACCAAGCAGCATGTCACGTGGGCACCTGGGAAGCAAAGTAACGGCTTCTTCCTTGTCCTTGGCGCGTCCGGGTCCGGTAAGACCGAAACGCTCAAGGTGCTGGGCAAAGGCATTGCGAACTATGGCGTGCCGGTGCTTGTCCTTGACTTTCACGGGGATGTTCAGTTTCCAGGCCTGCGGTCCGTCCTGCTGTCGTCTGGAACATCCAGCACTATTGGCGTGAACCCGATGGAACTCGACTCGCAGAGTGCTGAGGAAACGGGTCTGTACGATCAGCGCAAGGTGATTCGGGACATGATCCGCAATGCGGTGCCCGCTCTGGGCCACCGTCAAGGCGCGATCCTGCGGGATGCGATCGAGGAGGCCTACGTCAGAGCGGGCTTCAACGACTCAGACGCCTCGACCTGGAAGAACACACCGCCCACGTTCGCCGATGTGCAGGGCATCTTGGCGGATTGGGCTGGTGACGACTCGCGGAAGAGTCAGCGCACGTCCATCGAAGGTTGTCTGGCTGCTGTGCAGGAGATCTTCGAGCACCCGATTTTCCAGCGGCGTGAGCACGTCTCTGTCGAGGAGATTTTGAGCAGTAACGTAAGACTCGATCTGAGCAAACTTACGGAGGAGGTACGCTATATCACTGCTGAGACGCTGCTGCGCAAGATCTTCCGGGTGCTACGCCTCATGGGACCTATTCCCGTGCAGCCGGTCGACGATCACCAGCGCTTCAGGCTGTTCGTCGTTATCGACGAGGCAAAGATTCTGAGCACAGGTGGGGGCGACCCGGATTCTCCGGAGCGCATCCTAAATCAACTCTTCACCGAGTCTCGGAAGTTTGGTCTGGGCATGGTGCTGGCATCCCAAATGAGCGACCACTTCGGATCAGAGGTGAAGGCCAACGCGGCTAGTTGGCTTGTGCTGAAACCGATGGACGTCAAAGAGGCGAAAAAGAATGCTCCGAACGTGCATATGGAACCGGAAGCCCTCACGTCGTTGCGGGGGAAAGGCGACGGTTACCTCCGGGACCGTTCATCGCCGAAGGCGAGGCGCATACAGGTGCAAGCGCTATCCTTTGACGAGTAAAAAAGAAGCGACTGGTGCGTGGAGGCAACGCGCCAGTCACTATGCAGGTTCGTCACTGGAATAGATGGGTGACGGCCGCAGTAGCAGCAAGCCGCGCCACGTCTTGGATGAATGCGGACCATCGCCTGTTCCTTGCAGGTCGGGTACCCTAAAATTTCGCGTGCCCATGGGCTGCTTTTCACCCAACCGAGCCGAGAGGTTCGGTAGCATAGGTGGATATAGGATCGTCACGGGCAAAGTCCAACTCGCGCTTTTGTTCGACTTCGTTCCAACGTATCTGGATCCTCGTATGGTTCCGCGTGTATTGAGGTAGTATCGGCTAGGCACCTGAGTCGAACTGACGGACTGGGCCGACGTGCACGCAGCGCTCGCTGTTTGTACCGAACCAAGAGCGCCTGATTCAGGCGCAGCGAGCAGGCCGGTTCGCCGAGCAGACTGAATGCTTTCCCGACATCCGTGTAAACGCGGGGCGTCGATCACGACATAATCGCGTTCTTGACGCAACCCATTGCCACGCAAGTCCCACTCGAAGCCCTGGATACACCTGGTGCCCGTCATGCCTGATACGCAACGGTTCTTTATCTGTGACAACGCTTCTTTTTGCTTGAATGGCAACAATTACCGAACGCGGACCTTCTCAGTGGCGTGCCCAAGTGCGGCGGCGTGGCCATTCGGCGCAAAGCAAGACGTTCGAGACGAAAGCGGAAGCAGAAACTTGGGCCAAGGCGGTCGAGTCAGAAATGGATTGGAGCGGATGGGTGCGGCACGGCCGGGCGAACGCTGCTACCCTCATTGAGGCCCTGCGGCGATATGAGATGGAAATATCCCGCGGAAAGAAGGGCTCTGTCCAGGAGGCGTCTGTCCTGAAGGTCTGGATGGGAATGCCGCTGACCAGGCGACCGCTTGCGTCGATCCGCAGCGTCGATATAGCCAAGATTAGTGACGAATGGCTGAAAGATTACAAGCCTGCGACTGTGCTTCGGCGACTGGCGGTGCTGTCGCACGTGTTTAGCGTTGCGCGCAAAGATTGGGGGATCGAGAATCTCGCTAACCCGGTGGAACTGTTACGTAAGCCTGAGCCTGACGATGCCCGAACTCGGCGCTTGGTTGCAGATTCAGTCCACAACACGACCGAAGAGAATCGCAGTCCAGATAGAGGGGCGCACGAGGGCGAACTCGACCGGGTCACATCAGCCAGCGAATCCGCACTGCTGCCGTCCATTGTCTGGCTCGCTGTTGAAACTGCGATGCGTCGCGCAGAAATCGTTTCGTTACGCTGGGAGCACGTGGACCTGCAGCACAGAGTATTACACCTAGCAGAAACAAAAGGTGGCACGGCTCGCGATGTGCCGCTTTCCGCTCGCGCAGTTGCCGTCCTTCAATCGTTGAAAGACCGCCGTAGCTCTGCGAAGCTTGACGCCGGACCAGAACGGACAGGCTCGGTCTTTGACATCCGGGGCGATGCAGTAACCCGAGCGTTCGAGCGGGCCGTAAGGAGAGCGCGGAAACTCTACGAAGACGAATGTCTTAACGCAAAAGTGACACCCGACTCGAGGTTTTTGATCGATCTTCGTTTCCAAGACCTCCACCACGAGGCGGTCTCGAGGCTGGCGTCGATGTTCCCTCTGCATGAATTGACGCGGATTACGGGCCATAAGGACCCGCGTATGTTGATGCGCTACTACCAAGCAGGGGAAAGCCTTGCGGATAGACTTTTGTGACGCTCGGGACAAGGGATCTTGGTTGGTCGCCCCATCCCGTGGCGTGTCGAACGCTGAAGGTGGTCAGCCGTTTTGGCTCGCGGGCCAAGCAACCCGGCCACTGTATCGTGGAGGGCTGGAAAGACGAGCACGGCGACGACGGCAGATGCCATCGGATGATGGTTGGTGGAGAGGGCCGGTATCACTAAATTCACGTTCCATGACCTGAGACACGATGCTCTGACAAGACTGGCAAAGCAGGGGTTGTCCGTTCTGGAACTTCGGGCCATATCCGGTCACACAACGGCGAACATGCTTCAACGGTACGTATCGATTGACCCCGGCGAATTGGCCGTGAAGTTTGGATGACCCCCGCCGAAACCACACGTTATGGAGTCCGGCCCACGGCGGCCGGCCGATCAGAGAGGTGATATGCACAACCTTTAAGTCTCGTCGTCAGGCGGGCGGGTAGTGAAATCGATGCTGACGATCAAAGCAGACCGACGAAACGGCACCGTGAATGCGACGTGGCACCATGCCAAGCGGCCTGACGCGGCGAGAGTCAGCAACTCCTGAAAATGACCCTCCGTCATATCAACTACGCCCTGTAACTCGGGTTTGACCGAAATGAATGCGCCAACGTTAGGCACTTCAGCATTGCCAATACCCGGCTTGTCTGTCGGGGAGACTTGGATCAAGAACCGGATCACCTCGTGCACCGGTTCGGTGAACTCCCCTTCCAATTGAATCGACGCGCGACTTTCGCGCTCCGGAGGATAACCGCGAGGCCGGTCCACACGCTCCGTTAGACTCGCGTGCCAACTCGCAACACGCCCATACCGACTCAACAGTTCGCGCCGCCGATGAGGATGCTTTGTCTTAGCCATACACGCGTCCGAATCACCTGTTCAAATGTCGCGACCGCTGCACCGTTCAATATCGAATATTCTGCACAGTTGCCGCACAAGAAGGATCGATTGCGCGACATAGTGAGCTAGTTCTTGCATTGAGACCATGCGAGCTTCAACTTTTCTGTCTTGCTCCATAACGCATTCTATAGACAGCAGTAAGCGCGCAGAAATGGACGTCTGGAACTCTTTGATCTGAGCGTGCAGGCTATGTCCACTGTTTTCGAATCAGTGGACACCTTTCATGACAGAAGAACACTCAGAAACGACTGGGCTGAAGGTCGTCAGCGTCGGTCGGGACGGCAAGCGCAGATATGACCGGCAAACCAAACAGAAGTTGGTGGAAGCGTGTCTTGAACCGGGTGCTTCGGTCGCCGGGCTCGCACTCAAGCATGGGGTCAACGCCAACTTGCTGCGCAAGTGGATCAAGCTGCATCAGCAGCGACTGGCTGGCACGTCCCTACAGCCAGCGCCGACCGGCACAGCTTTCGTTCCGGTAGTCGAAGTCGATAGTCACGAAGCGGTGGTCGCACCCGCATCCGCGAAGGCACACCGCCACACGCCCGCAGCGAGGACGTCGTCGCCGGCGATGACTTCGGCGCGGTTGATGGTGCAGATGCCCAACGGCGTCACACTCCGGTTTGAATGCAGCGGCAATGACGCGCCGTTGCTATCGGCCATGATCGAGACGCTAGGACGGTGCGATGTTCCGCCTGGACGATGAACTGAAGGTCTATGTGCATCGTGACGCCGTTGACTTCCGCAAGAGCATCAACGGTCTCGCAGCCATCGTCGAGCAGTCAATGAAGCTCGATCCATTCGCGCGTGCGGTTTATGTGTTCAGCAATCAGCGGCGCGACCGCATCAAGATGCTGCTGTGGGACCGTAACGGCTTCTGGCTTCTCATGAACTATGTCGCTTCATACTACAACTCCTTCAGTTAGATCAGAGGGGTTTTGGAGCCCAATGCCGTTTGCGCCGCTGCTGCGCGGTCAGTGAGTGAATCCCATCGGCTGCTGTGCTTCACCGGCGGGTTCGAATCTGGGACCTCGTAGAGGAACGCATAGTCGTTGTAGGCGTGTCTGGTGACGAGCCCGTACTCAACCCACCTGATGAGCGTGGCTTCATGGATTCCGAGCCGGGAGGCGGCCTCTGATCTCGTCAACATGCCACGGTCTCTCAGTCTGTCGCGACGCGAGCGTAAGCCATTTCGCTGAGCGGCATATGAGACGCGCATCGCGGTGAATCGGATGTCGGCCTTGCCCGGCCTGATGCAGCCACCGGGGCGGATGCCCTGATTGTTGAGGATTTCTGCAATCTCAGAGCATGTATGGATATCGAGAAGCTTGTCGATAAGATCTAGGACCTCTGGCCGCGTCTTGACCTGTTGTGCAGAGGATTTGGGATTCTGCGCCGTGAGCGTTTCAGTCTTGCCGGCCTTGAAGCGAACGTGGATCCTGGTTGTTCCTTCGTCTGGAAGTTTGACCAGTGTGACGTCCTCGACGATATAGGCGAGCAGCCGCTTACGCTCCCGATTTGCCAAGGACGGGTCTCCCCAGAGCGTCTTGAAGTCAGCGGTCATGGCGACGAGCCGGTCGCGAATCGCATCGTCGAGCGCAAGACGCTCCTGCTCCTGGCTACGCTCCCTTTGCTCCCTAGCGTCGGCCAATGTGCGCAACTTATCGTTCCATTCGCGCTCGAGGGTGTCGGCAACCAGCCGGTTGTTCGGATCGACTAGCATGAACCGCCGTTGGGCAAGATCTGCGTCGAACTGGGCGCGTTCGATGGCGCGAAGGCGTAACTGGTCGGCTTCATCGTGACGAGCCTCAACCTCTCTGCGAATCTCCCACGCCAACTCAACTGCAGCTGGAGTCATCGACGCGACCACCAATGCACCAACTGCCTCGTCGATCGGTGCTCCGGCAATCGACTGGCAGCCAGGTTCTCCACGGGTGCCTTTCGCTCGATCGCAGATATACTGCGCATTTCGGCGAACGTGACAGTGGCGAGCAAAGTCCAGCACGGTGTCACCCGCGCGAGGTTCATAGCGGTCGGGATCGGCAATCATCGCGCGCGGGTTGTCCGGCACGATCAGCTGCGGCACACCCCCATAAAACGTCAACGCGCGTGCGATGCCGCCGAGCCAGTCCTCCATCGTTTCGGTCGGCGTTGCACACGCGAACGTGTAGCTCGAAGCGCCCATGGCTGCCACGAAGATGTGCGCGCGACGTCCGGTGGTCAGCGGCAACGTGCGGCCGGCGAAGTCGACGAACAGCTTCTCGCCGGCACGATGGATCTGCCGCATCGAGCGCTTCAGGCGTTTCGCAAATGTCCTGTAGTGCTCGCAGAACTGCGTATAGCGGTAGGTTCGCCGGTCCGCGAATTCAGTCTGGTACTCCTCCCAAAGCAGCGTCAGCGTCATGCCCTTGCGACGCAGTTCCTGATGGATTCGCCCGTAGTCCGGCTGGGCATAGGCCGCTGGCCCTGTGGGCTTGCCGAGTAGTCGCCGCTCGAGTTCACCTTCGTCCATATCGCAGGCACTTGACCAGTCGAGCCCGGCCGCACCGGCCAGTCCGAGGTACTTCGTGACCACGCCTTTGGAAATGCCCAGTGATGCGGCGATCCGGTCGTGCGAGAAGCCGCCGTCGAATTTAAGTCGTAAAACGTCCTTGATCATGCGCATGTTCATCCGGTGCGCGGGCATCGTCTCTCCGGCCAAAGCCGGCGAGCATAGCCCGCGTGGTTGATGTCATGCGCAACGCCAATCCTGCCTTCCGGTCCGATCGGTCACGTTCCCGAAATCGTCGGTCACGTTGCCGGAATCGCCGGTCACCATCCCGAAACGGCCGGTCACCTTCCTCCGAAATACGCAATACCACGCCTCCTGTCGTCCGCGTCGAGTAGCGTACCGGAGCCGGAGATGCCTGCCGCAACGTCCACAGACGGCGCGCCCCTGCAGTAAAGCGGCCCCCTCGCGAGGCGGCGACGATCGCGCAACTTCATATCCGCGACCATTCGTTTCCAGGACCTTGAGATTCTGCTGAAACTGCTCCCAGGTGATGTATCCCGGATGGGCGTCCGGGATACAGGCAAGCCAGTCATCGCGATTACGTCTTCGAGGCACCTTCCGACCGTCCGCAATTCGCCGATACTGCCGTCGGCCGTAGGCATAAGCACCTGCGTAGCGCGGATTGTTCAGCATCCGAAGTGCCGTCGACGCGGTCAGGTGCTGGAATATGACGAACTTCTCGTTGTGCGTGCGGGAGGGGAACAGAAGGCGTTCATTCTTGATAGACAGCGTCAAGCAGCACGCCGGCCAAGATAATTGTCGCCGCCCATTCTTGAAGACCTTGACCGTCTGACAGGCAGAGCCGACCCGCGAGAATGTCTCGAAGAAGTAAGCAATGGTTTCCCTGACCTGCGAATCTGGGTCAAGCACTACATTGCCGAGTTCGTCGTACACAAAGCCGGTCGGTAGCAGGCAGCGATACTCGCCACGGTTTACCTTGTTCAGGATTCCGCCGCGTAGTCGTGCCTTGAGAACATGCAGTTCGGCTTCACTCATTGTTCCCTTGAGCCCAAGCAGGAGCCGATCGTTGAAGCTTGCCGGATCGTAGATCCCGTCCTCGTCAAGAATCAGCGTGTCCGCAAGCGCGCAGATTTCCAGCAGCCGATGCCAGTCGGCATTGTTTCTTGCAAGGCGTGAAACCTCCAGGCCCATGACGATGCCCGCGCGGCCCATGCCAACATCAGTGACCAACCGTTGAAACCCCTCCCGCCATGACGCTGATGCTCCCGATTCGCCCTGATCGCTGTCGATCGTGACGATCTGCTCGTCGCGCCAGCCGAGCGCGGTCGCACGCCCGCGCAAGTCGTATTGCCGCTTCGTGCTCTCAACGTTCTCGACGACTTGCCGCATCGACGATTGCCGGATGTAAAGGTAAGCACTCCGTTCGAGGTGGTGAGGTTGAACTTTAAGCGATGCGTTCACGGTCTTCTCCGCTCATTGAGCGCCATAGCCATGCCTGCGAGTGCATAGATGACACTCTGGCGCTCGAAGGACCGTGTGTACGGAGAGGACCGGGTACCGATCGGATCCAGTGGAGCGCGCCCTGGAACCATCATGCGTGCCCATGCCCACATGCCTCGAGCAAGAAAGACGCTGAGTCCGCGGCGGGCCTCTGCGGGCAAGGCCTCGCCAAGCATTGCGGAGCGCAGCACCTCGTATTGCGCAGCGATTGCGGATGAAACTACCAACGGCCAAGCACCGGTTCGTGCTATTCCGCCGTTTTTTTTACACCGAAGGCGCGCTCGATCGTTCTAGGATGCACATCGAGACCAAATTCCTTGCGAACCAGCTTTGCCAGTTCGCGTGCCCGAATCGGTTCTCCGGGCGTGAACTGCGATTTGAGAAAGGCCAATACGTCGCCCTGGATCTTGTGTGGACCACGCGGTCCACGCTTCCTCGGGACCAAACCTGCGATCCCTCCTTCCTCGAAGTCTGCCCGCGCCTGATAGAAGGTCGGTCGCGAGACACCATATTCGTCGGAGATCTGCGTCACCGATGCCTTCTCTACCGAGACCCGGCGCAACATCTCGTACTTGACCTGCACGGCGTCGTGGGGATCGAAGAATCCGCCTTCCTGGAACTTGGGATCAAGAACGCTTTCTGGTGTCTGATTCAGCGTACCGTCTTCCGCGAGAACATCGGTCTTCGAGCGCTTGCGTTCGTTCGGTGGCACGGTCACTCCGAAAGGTTGCACTTTGTTGTAATTAAATTACGCCGCACAATGAAACTTGTAAAGCTCTATGACTCTGCATAAAAGCGGCACAAAATGCGGACATTTTAAACGCCATAAAACATCAAAAAGCCAAGATATGCGGCGTTAATTACCTTACATCGGCGACATAATTATCTTACATAGATGAGGCATCCTCTGCATGCCTGTGCGAAGAGAAGCGTCTCACGAGGAGCGCAAGCTCCATCCAATCCGCAACCGTGAACAGCGCGCGAGCTCGTCCGATCGTGACTTCAGGATCGGGTTCGCTCATATCGGTCCACTTCGGAGGAACGGAGCAATAGCTCTTGTCGTCGATGCGCAGCAAGAGACGTCTTCCAGACCGGTTATAGCGTTCACCAATACACAGAAGTCGCTGCCCACTGAATGGATGAAACGGATGAGTAATGCGGGCAAGGTGTTCTGAGGCAACAACAAGGTTCGCATTCCGAGGTATGTTACAAACGCCTCGAGCAGGACCGCTTCGTATGGCCGCGCAAGGAAGCGGTGCTCATGCTGCGAACAGAGCAACTTCACTGGCTACTGGAGGGCATCGACATCGAAGCGATGCGCGCGCATCCGAGGCGTTATTATCAGCGCGTGACCTGAAACGAGAACCGGCATCGCTGGTCTAATTCGGCGATGTCGCCATCATCCTCTTCCTCTACCGACGAACTGCAGGCGCTGCGCGCAGAACTCGCTGCCATGAAGGGCGAGTTGCGTGTGGTGACAGTCGAACGCGATTTGCTGCGTGAGAGACTTAAGGCCTATCAGCGGCAGTTGTTTGCTTCCAGGAGCGAAGTGCGCGGTGCTGAGCAACGCGACCTCTTCCTGAACGAAGCAGAAGCGCTCGCAACGGGATGCGAGCCGGCGCAAGAGACCGAAACTGAACAGAGCGTCGAAGTCGGCGCGCATGAACGCAAGAAGCGTGGGCGCAAACCGTTAAACCCGATGCTGCCTCGCGAGGTCGTGCGCCATGAGTTGCCCGAATCAGAACGCGTCTGCGCACACGACGGCCACGCACTGGTCGAGATCGGCGCCGAGATCAGCGAGCAACTCGATATCGTGCCGCAGCAGGTTCGCGTCATTCAGCACCAGCGAATCAAATACGCATGCCCTTGCTGCGACCTTGGCATCAAGGTGACGCCGGCACCTTCGCGCATCATCCCGAAGGGCTTACTCACTGAATCAGCGCTTGCATGGGTGGTTGTGAGTAAGTTCGCTGACGCGCTGCCGCTGTACCGGATCGCCGCGTTGCTGCACTGAACACGGTGTTGCCGCAAAGCGGGTTCGGCAAAGCGCTTCAATATCTGCGAGGCCAGTGGCCCAAGTTGGTTCGCTACGTCGGCAACGGAGCGTGGCCCATCTCGAACAACCCGTGTGAGAACGCGATCAGACCGTTCACGGTTGGACGCCGGAACTGGCTCTTCAGTGACACCGTCGCCGGCGCAAACGCCGCCGCCAACCTGTATTCGCTCGTGCAAACCTGCAAAGCCAACAGCATTGAGCCGTACCAATACCTCATCGCGTTGTTCAAAGGTCTGCCGCACGCGCACACCCCCGACGACTACGAGGCGTTGCTGCGTTGGCGACTGAATCGAAACGTGGCCTGACGCATGTCGCATGGCAATGCGCAAGGGACGCCGTCTAATGCGCGCTTACAGACAGCACGCCAGTTATACTGGGCGCAGGTTGCAACATCTAAAGCAGCAACCCAAATCATTTACGGGGTTTGAGCTTCCCCTGAAATTTCGCCTTCCAGCAGGTCGCGTATAAACTCGACCGAAAGGAAGGAAAGAAGAAATGTTCAAGGTACCGCACCAGGTGTACACGGCGGAGTTCAAGGAAGCCGCCGTGCAACGAGTCAAGGACGGGCAAGGCATAAGCGCCGTGGCCCGTGAGCTAGGCATGTCGATGCAGACTTTGCGCAACTGGCTCAAGGCTTGCGAAGCAGGCAAGCTGAACGGCCCCGGGGCGAAGGTCGTCACGGCAGAACAGATGGAACTCTCGCGCCTGCGAGCGGAAAACAAGCGCATGCAGATGGAGATGGAAATCGCAAAAAAAGCGGCGGTGGGTTCAACCGGTGAATGCAACACCCATGCTGGCGTTTAGTTGTGCGATTCACTGACATCATTTCACTTTCGTGGTGCCCGTTTTCTTACCGTGCCGGAACTCGCGGCTCCGGTAGGAGGCGTGAGTTCCGGCGGTACCGGCTACCGTGATGCTGTCTGCTGAGTGCGCCCGCTGTACTAGGGGGGATGATTTACAACTCTTGCGAGCGCGGCGGCAGAGGGCCTCGGGTCGCCTGTCGCTTGAAAAACTCTCGAGCGCGTCGTTCGTTCGCTCCGCGGCTTAAAGCCCGTTTTGGCTATCCACAAGGTGGCCATTCTAATTCCTCAAATCAACTCCGTCCGCTAGCTAACTGCCCTATGGAGTGCTTTATGTGCCGGCGGCTGCCGCATCGCAGCCTACGAACCCTAGAATCGCCGGCGGACTTGGCTATCGCGTGGTCGTTGAAACCATCCCCACCACTGTATCCTGCGCGTTCAACGCAGACGGACCGTTTCCTGGTCCGGTCACCTTGTCGACTCACGCACGGGCGCGGCTCGTCGAGTACAGAAGATAGTGGCAGCGGATGGTGTGATCAGCAAAAACCCTTTGTTGACTTTTGAAGGATTGCGAACTAGTTTCAATCTTGAATTTTTGGTCAAGCGATTTCATTAACTCAGTCATAAGTAACACGAAATCCTCATTGTGGGTTTCCGCTAGTGCGAGTGAGTCTCAGATTTTCCGAGCGAACATAGATGTCCGCTCGGGAGCATCTACGGTTTGAAAAACAACTTCATTTGCAGGTGGGATCCATGAATCTCCTCTGTTGGATCTGGTTCATCCCGTTGTTTTTGCTGCCCATTTACTTGCTTCTCGAAAGCATCCGATGGCGCAGATACCCACGACCACCGGACGGTGTTGGGCGCGACGACCGCATTGAGTTGCGTCGACTCATCGGCATGAATAGTGAGGCGGTCGTGGCGCTGCACAACTGCGGCGTCGATACGATAGGCGATGTCGCTAAGGCAAAGCGAGCAAGGCTTCGCGCCATCATTGAGCACGCCGGGGCAGGCGTGAGTCGGGAGTTGGTCGATTCGTGGCCCTATCAAGCCGATTTGCTTCTGCGGAACCGAATCGACGAGTGGGAGGCGTTCCGCCGCGACCGGGAAGAGGCGAAGGCCTCGGTCGCGGGCTTGCAAGAGGACGGCTTCAAATCGCATGTGCCGCGTCATCGCTGGCGAAGGCGCTTTGGACGAGGTGCGTTTCTGGTCGCGTTCATCCTGAGTCTATTGACGATTCTCTTGTATCTGCTTCGGCTGTATATGGGCTGCCAAGAATGCGTCGCACAGCCACAACCACCCTGCCAAGACCCCGTGAGCCAGGAGTGTCCCGCCAATTGCCAGACCGCCATGGAGCCGGATCGGATCTTGATTTACACCGATATGTTTGACTTCGATAAATCTGAGACCTTCAAAGAAACCGCCGGAATTGTCGTCGCGATGATGAAAGAGGCGCGAGAAGGATTCGATCCCAGCACCGTTGAGATTACGGAGATCATCGGTCACACCGATCCTATTGGGAAGCCGCCACATAACGAACAGTTAGGGCTTAAGCGGGCGAAAGCAATCGAGTTCGTTCTAAGGGAAAAGCTGACTAGCGATCAAATGAAAAACACGAAGGTTTCCTCCGTAGCAGATAGCAAGCCACTCACCGATGTGTTGTCAATTTGTCGAAGCCTTTACCCAGACGCCGAGCGTTCGACCAGTCCAAACTTCAAGAACATCGTGCGGTGCTTCCGGCCGCTTCGCAGAGTGGAAATTCGCGTCAAGCCACTCGTGCAGGGCGGAAAAGTAGGGCTCTCACAAAGAAAAAATGATCTGCCAGCGTCGGGCCAATATTCGACTGGGGAGAAGAGACAGTGAGCTACAAGGTCATCGAAGGAGCGCTCAATTTTTCGGATGAGCATGGCATGCAGTGTGCCGACGTCAAACCGGTGTTCGACAAACTGGTCAGCCAGATGTGCGAGCAATTCCATACGCCCATGCCGACAGTGCCTCCGGGGGGCGGTGCGCCGCAGGAGACGCGTCTGCCATTTGCCGTCGTGTTGACATTCCAAGAACGTATCGAACAACCGGTCATCGACGACATAGAGAATAAGCTCACCGACTTGTTTAAGCAGTTGCTGCCTTTCGCCGAACTCATACCTGGGCCGACGGGTACCACCGCGTGGGTCGTCGATGCGCTGACAAAGTTTTTGAGTAAAACCCCCAATTCGAAAGAAGCGCAGGCAGTCGAGGGCCTGAGGCTCGGGAAGCAAGCCGATAGTGCTTGGCCGATCGTTTCCGGGCTGCTGAACAAGTGGACGGGCGGGCAGTTCGGTGCGCTCAAACTGAACTCCCTAAACAAGACCGGATGGCTGGATTTCCTTACGACGCTCGGCACTAAGACAACCACTGTACCGCCTGCGCCCGCCACGGTAGCAGGGGCGAGTCCTGCGCTTGCTCCGACAGGTGGACCTGCTCCCACTCCGACGCCCGCCTCGACGGCGGGAGCGCCGTCGCCGGGTCCCGCGCCTGGAGCGGCGACAGTCACGCCATCACCAACGCCAGCACCATCCGCTCCGTTCCTGGTCAGCCGCCTCAATGGATGGCTTTACTCCAAGCAGCCGCCCAGTGGCGTAGCTGAATACAGCTTCCTGATCGAGGGCTCGACTCGCTACGTCAATGGCGCGGTGAGCTACGGCACCTGGGCGCGTCTTGATGTCATCGGACCGGATGGCCGGCAACTGCTGACACACTATGTCGACTTTGACACGCTCTCTAAGTGGTTGGACGGTGACGGTGCGCGAGATGTAGAGATCCCCGTCGCACCGACGGACGAATTGCGCGGCGCACTCGCAACACGGCCGGTGGTTCCCGAGGAGATGACAACCGTCAAGGGCCGCCTGTGGTTCTCCGACGGCAGAACCTTCGGCATCCGCAACGTGGCGGTGCTCGCTCCGCCGCGCGTGGCCCGTCTCGTCGACGACGCTTGCGCGCCCGACGACCTACTTATTGAGGACTGCTGCGACGACGGCCGTGCGCTCGACGCCTTGCTCACGCCGCAAGCACTCGCAGTTACGCAGACGGATCAGTCCGGCTACTTCGAATTCAATTATGCGGGAAAGACGAAGTTGCGTGCGCGCCATGCACTGTTGCAGGTGAGTGGCGTTGGCGTGTCGCTGGCGGTAAAGCTTGACAAACATTCGCAGGCTGACGAATTGGGGCAGTTTCCTTCGCCGGTTCTGCTGCAGATTGATAGCACACTGATCCTTGACGATGACGACGTGACCCGCGCAGCTAGTCGGTCGGAAGACTGTGGCTGCCGCGGCATTGACTTCGACGAACCGAATCGCGCGCTCGACGAGTTCAGAACGCAAATCATTGTGCGCACGACCGACCCGGAGATCATCCGCATTCGCCGCAGGTCACCGAAGGACTCAATCCGAGGAGACGACGATGCGAGCGCGGAAGCGCTCGACTTTAAAGACTGGGGCGATCCGGGCGATCGCAGTCAAGGTGAGGCCGGCAGCCCCATCAATCGCTACTTCCGCACTTCGTTGTCCCAGTCCGAGCAGATGCTTTGGGATGGCGATCCGATGGTTGCGCAAGCGGTGACCATCTCGCATGGACGCATCCTCACCATCAAGCAGGTCTGGCGCGCCGACGGGTATTCGCTCGGCGATCTGCGCTATTCGCTCCCGCTAGCACCGCTGCAGAAGAAAAACATCGCGATTATCGACTGGGATCGGCGCGACGTGCTGCAAATGGAATCGTCGCAGACCTACGGTGAGTCCTTCTATAACTACGTGGGCCGCGAGCGCGACATTTCCGAGATTGTCGCTTCCGCGCTGAGCGAGTCAATCAAAGCTCACTCGGATTCGTCCAGCGGTTCTGACACCAGCGGAAGTGGCTTCTCGCTCTTTGGGGTCGCATTCGGCGGCTCATCCGGAGGATCGTCCAATGCCAGCACGAACGCGAGCCAGGACTCAAGTCGCACCCTTGCGTCGAACTACATGAATCAGTTACGCGATCAGACAGTGCAGTCGGCCAATGCGCTGCGCGCACAACGCGTGACTATGGTGCAGCAAGTGAGTCAGGAAGAATCCGCGAGGGCGGTAACTGAAGTGGTTGCCAATCGCAACGCGTGCCACGCAATCACGGTCCAATACTTCGAGGTGCTCAGGCATTTTCGCGTCGATCATGAGCTCGACGCCGTGCGGGAGTGCCTCTACATTCCATTTCCGGTTTCGCCATTCGATGCGAAAAAGGTCGTGCGCTGGCGCAACGCCCTTGAACGATACTTGCCGTCACGGCTTATTGGCGCCGTCGATGCTTGCGAGCGCCTTACGGACAATCATGCGCCCACCACGACTTACGCTGACGAAATCCTCACTAACCTGAGCGCTGAAATCGAACTAATTCTCGATTTTCCGATGCCGTCTGCTCCGCTCGAAGCAGTTACGCCGTGGCAAAACTGGCTTGCGGTCTCGTTTAGTACGTCGTCGCCATTGCCGGGGCTGGTCGAGAAGCTCAAACAGGCCGACTCGACCGCGCGCTATGAGCTCTTCGAACGAGAGATCGGCCCAGCGCTGGCAAAGAAGTTCGTCGATGAGCTAACGGTCTCGGCGGTGCTCGACAACCTGGCCGTTGAGCCATTGCCGATAAAGGCGGTGCTGGCGTCGTCGTACCGAGCCGGCGACGCACATTCCGTTAGGTTGCAGGAATACGCAAGTATCGCAGACAGGGCAATCCCGCGCGGTCGTGTCGCCAGCATCAAAATAACGTCAGGCGCGACCATCGCATCATTCGACAGCGCCATCGTGCGGGGCGCATCCGTTCTCTTCTGCACAGAGAGTATCCGTAGCAACGTGGTCGTGAAGCCTGCTGCGAACGACCTTAAAGCCGGCCCAGTCAGCTTACTCACGCCGCCTCAGCCGCACGAACTGCGTGCGCGCACGGAAGACGACACTGAAGCGGCAATGCAGTTGCTCCGACACCTAAACGAGAACGTGGAGTTTTATCACAAAGCAATCTTCTGGACCATGGACCCTGATCGCCGGTATTCGCTGCTAGATGCGTACGTCGCGCCGAACGCCGGCGGTCGCAGTGTGGCGTCGGTGGTAGAAAATCGGCTGGTCGGGATCATCGGAAATAGCCTAGTGATGCCGGTCGCGCCGGGCATCCGCCTCGACAGTTTTGAAGAGAAGTCCGACACAGGCGGGAATACCGAGAATGAGGGCGAGGACTGGCTGCTCGCGTACTACCGTCCGATGATCGCAAGCCCATCGGCGCGCATCTCAGTCCCGACGCGTGGCGTATTTGCGGAATCGGTGATGGGCAGTTGTAACAGTTGCGAGAAGATCGACAACAGCCGCAACTGGCAGTACTGGGAGCATCCGTTGCCCGACGAGCCAACGGCAATCGATCCGCTGTCTCTCGCGAGCCGCGCGCGCGACACTGCCCTCGCAACGCCGCCACAGATGCCCGCCGCAATCATCAATCAGGTGGGTTTTCCGCCCGCGCCGGACGCAAGCGGCACAGCTCCCGCGATCGCGGCCATCACAAATCCAAATTCCTTCCCCAATGATACGGGCATCGCCGGCACGCAACACAATTCGTTAGACGCGCTCGCGCAGAGCTATGCGGTGACTAAGCGCTTTGGCGAACTCGGCGCGGAGCTGGCGATGAAGCAGCTCGAAGCAGGGCAGATGGCCGCCGCTGTTGCTACGGGCAATCCCGCAGCGCTCGCACCGATGGTGAAGGACAGTATTCGCCGCGACGTAGAGAGCGGCTTAGTCGACAGCGACACGGCTAGGGCGTCGGTCGGGTCCATTAACGACGCGTTGACCAAGGCCGTCATGCAAGATGTCGCGCCAGGTCTCATGGACAATCCAATCGTCTCCGCAGCTGTTCATACGGCTGTTAGTCAGGGCGCCTCGGTTCGGCTGTCACGCGGTGACGATCAGATCGATGTCGGGCAATCGCCGCTCGATGTGCGTTCGGCGGCCGAGTCGCGCTTGCGCTGGCCGCTGAGCCTATTTACTTCCGCGCCCGCGCGCACGACGCCCGGGCCGAGTCCGGCGGTGATTGCGGAGCAGCAGAAGGTCGCCTGGGGCCGCTGTGTGTCCATCGCGTTCAAAGCAAAGACGATCGAGATTGCCGAGTACATCGGCATTAACCCCAGCTATCTGATGTCCTGTATGGCGTTTGAAACCGGTGAGACGTTCAGCCCAAAAATTGAGAACGCGAAAGGTAGCCACGCAGTAGGTTTGATCCAGTTCACGGCAATCGATGCGAAGGACCTGAAGACGACATTAGCGGCGCTCAAGCAGATGAGCGATATTGAGCAACTCGACTATGTTCGCGCCCACTTCAAACGGTTCAGAGGCAAGCTCTCGAGTTTGGACGATGTCTATCTTGCAATTTTATATCCGAAGGCGATCGGCTGCGAACCCGACGATGTGGTATTCAGGAAGGGTACGATCCAGTATGTGCAGAACAGCGGACTCGATGCCGACAAAAACGGTGAAATTACTGTAAGAGAAATATCAGCGAAGGTCCACGCAGCCTACGATCGCGGCATGTCCAAGTTTCACTATGGCTGAAATCCGTCTATCTCATGTTGAATGAGGGCGGAGAAGGGATTACGGTCGCGTGCAGCCGATCGCAGTCAATCAGCGAACTGGACCGAAGGCGCAAGCGCGGCTCGCATGTTCCGGCGTTTAGTCCGATAACAGTCGAGACCGAAAGAGCCTCGCCGCTAGCCGTTTTAAGCAAAAACGTGAAATCAAATCGACCATTCGGAGAAGCAACGAATGACGTAGTCAACGGCACAAGCCGCTCACTTGCCGCCGTCTACTTCCGCTAGTTTGATGGTCACACCTAATGGCCGCCGCTGCGACAACGTAAGTCGCTGCGATGACGAATGTCTTCGGGGATGCGGGACCATACTTTGGCCTTGCAGTTTGATGTCGACTTTCAATGGAATGCGTCATCCAAGGGCCTTGCTCGCCAATTGTGTTGGGGCACAATAGCCAAGTTGCGATATACCCATAAGTGGCTCACTAACGCGCGTAACAGCGGTACTCGCCGCGTTACGGGAAGAGCAAAATTATCACACGTCGACATTGACCCAGCGTGTAGGGACTACAGTCGCGTTTAGCGAGAATCTGATAAGGTATGGCGTTTGGTAGACAGACGTGTAACACACGCCGTGAAGGCAATTACGTCGCTTGCTCCGGCTGCGGATCCGTCAATATGTACATTGGCATTCTGATTATGGAGCCTGACGCGGTGACGAATGCGACGCTTACCTTGCCTTGCGACGAAGTGCTTCCAGCAGGGAAATACACTTCGATGGACTTGTTTTGGTCGTACACTGCGAACTCCGCGAGTTGACCTATTGGTGGAAGATTCTCGTTTGAGGCGGCTGTTGGTCCCGTCTGAGGATCTGTTGCACAAAGCACGACGCTGCTGATTCCGTTGAGATCGGAGCCTGCCCATTCCACGGGGCCGCGAGATAGTCTGACTATGCGAGGGGGCTTGCGATTTTCGATTATTGGTGGTCGCGTGATCGGCGTGGTCTCTATCGGCATGGGAAGCAGGTAAGGGTCAGCCGTTCCAATCCTGACGATGATGTTTTGATATTTCCTTGCAATAGACGCATCTATTTCAAATCGATAATCGACCTCACTGGTTTTCGATAATTTGGGATCTCCCTCTGCGTATATTTTGTCGAGTTCAACGCTAATTGACGTTGCGAAACCCAGTGGGTGTGCGATTCGAAAAACAGACTTTTCCTCGTCTCCTCCAAGCCGAGAAATCGAAGGCTCGGTAAAACTGAGCGGGAACGACGCAATGAATTCGGGCCCACAAAACGGAGCGGTGAAGGTAACAGATGGATTTGCTGCCAGCGTTTTCGCACTGATCCATGCGCCGACCCGTATAAACTTGGCCGTGCCGATGGGTTGGTTCGGAGTGACTGTAGCAGCGTCCGGGGTAATATTTTCATAGTCGTAAGGCGGTAATACTATTTCGTCGCCGACTAGCAGCATAGGTTCAGGCATATTTTCGAAGTTCTTTGTTGTGAGGTCCAGTCCTACCCCCTCGCTGTTGGAGCTTTTCACGTCGATCGTGACGCGGAATTTCCTGGTGTATCTACTTGGTTTGATTGATGCCCTTGAAATATAGAAACCTTCCATCGGTCTGCTTCCTGGCGGCACTTCAAGTCTGAACGATGGTCCGAAACGCCCGTTCAGAACGGCATCCCCGATCGCAAGTGATGCAACGGTGGTTGTGAACTCCAAGGCTTGTTCTGACTTCAGAGTAAGGGAATTCTGTTCTTCACCGAATGTTGTTCCTCCAACGGTGACTTTGGTTCCCGAGAAGAAATTTGTGCCCTCCACAACGACCGTCGCCTGGTCTGGTCCTGAATGGACCCACCTAATTTTGTTGATCGAGGGAGTCAGGCTGGATTGCGTTTTGGCATTGTTGGGGACGGTAAGGGATTGCCCCTCACCAAGGACAAGCTTTGAGTTGTCGATTTTCCATGGTAGAAAGCGCCATCTCGCTCGAGACGCCAAGGTCCGTCGGTTATACCTGCGCCAATAGGTACGTGTCCGGATTTCCAAGGTAACGTCGCCGGCTTGAGGCGTGTCTTTTTTCGGGATAGCAACCACGGCTAGCATCTGCCGCGTCCCAGCTGTAACGCAGCTTTGCCCAAGGACAGGTCGGAATTCCCAGCCGAAGATTGACGCTGGCTGATGCTCGCCAAAGAGACGGGGTACCGTATCCTGTCCACGCTCAAACGATACAGTATCCGAGTCACGATGGACGTAGAGTTGCCGAAATCTGCGTTTGCTACCTATATTGAATTTCAACGGCTTCGCTACGCCCGAGCCACCAAGTGAATAGGCCATGGTGTTTAACAGCAGTGTGTTATAGGTCTTCTCCTGTGGGATTAGGGCGACTAGCGAGATTGGAGCAGTGGTTTCGGCCACCCGAACGCCAACTTCGACAATAGCGACGCAGTTCTCGTCCCCGAATTGAGGATTGATTGATACCTGAAAACCCAGGACCGTCTGAATCCTCGTGCCATTGTCGAACATGCGGTCCGTCAGTGAACGTTCGTAGAGCAGTTCGAGGTTCATGATCTGCGAGGCCAGGTTGAGCTGACTGCCCAACAGGTCGCTGGCTGCCAGGCCGACCTCAACCTTCTTGTCTTCGTTCTGGAACGTTGGGTGAGTTTCCTGCTTCGTATCTTGCTTGTCTTTGGATGTCTTTAAGGCGGCCGTGGCCGGTATTGCGGCTCGTTCGACCTTTTCGTGGGAGTTAGGTCCGATACTGAGAGTGTGCAGAGTGTCCGACGATGTATCGCCTTGCATCACGGACAGGCTTTCGGTGATATTTTGATTAACTGTCTTTAGCGCGGAAAGGCTGGCGCTCAATCGCTCGATCCGCAACTGGAGGGAGCGGTTGTCAAAGGCCTTTGCGTTTCCGACAATGATACCGTTGCCCGTCGCGTCTTTGGGCCCGTAGCGTCGATACGCGACAACCTGCGCGCAAGCATAAAGCACGCATGCAACAACGACGCCAGCGAAGGAGGGCCAATGTGCTGATATGAAGCAAATTACTCGCATACGTATTCGTATATTATGGTTCCATCTGCTTCAACACGTCCTCTCAACACGGGTGAAGTCGGGGGCGGACAGACGGGGCCGCCCCTTGTTGAAAGCTCGATCTTGATCGACCTGACCACACCGTCGGAGATTCCGAGGTCCGCGGCAGCCTGCTTGGCCGCGTCAAGTAATTCTTCGGCCGGGGAATGAGCTTGATTACTCGTGGACATGTGTGTCTCCAGCAAAGATTATCGTTGTCGAAAGCTATTCCTAGTCAGGCGCCTAGGCACTGGTAGGGAAGTTGGCATTGCCGTTACGGTTTTGACTGCACCTCAGCACTTACCAATAAGCCGCTCCATCGAACTGAATCTAGCGCACATTGTTCGTTTTAGATGCCGGCTGATCAGACGGGGCTATACAGAGGCGCAGAATTTGTTGAGCACAGGAGGAGCGCCTCTTGCATGATAGGACAGGCATGGCGGTGTGACGAGGCATTCTGCGAGGAATGTACGATCGGACACATTTCACGTTTGTCGGCGCATGCAGACATGACTTCGTGGCTTGCGATATGTCTCCCGGGGGTTCGAGTCTCCCCGAAGCTCGAAGTGGTTCAAAGCCGAGCACGAATCGGTCAGAGTCAAGCGGCCACCTTATGTTTGACATCCTCACGCTGCTCCGTCCGAACTTCCGATGCAGAATTTCGCGCTATGCAATGAAGCGACCATTGAAAGGCGTGCGGAACCTGCGTCCCTGCTGTCAGTTCAGTCAAAGAATTCCACGGTTCGGTAGGGAACTTTTCAGAGAGGTCGACCGACGCCGGACGCGGACCGGGACTGGCGAACAGAGGTGTAACGAGCAAGCGGTCGCGCGGATCCGGACTGTCGGGAATCCAACCACCAGGCAGCATTTGCGGCGTATCGGGAGTGTCGCCCCACACGCTCCGCGTTAAGCCGAGGCCCGCAGTGGCGGCTAGACCCGCAGCTAGGATCCTACGCCGATCAAGGGAACTCACCATATCCATCTCCTCGAAGATGTCTGCACGGCTCAAGGGCTTTTACGCTGTCACACCGTTATTTGAAAACAGCGGCCGCGCTTTCAGGCTGACCCTGTTCGTTGCGGAGGACGACGCGAAGGAGGACTTGCTTCGCTTCCTTCGAGTAAAGGCCGCGAGCTTTTGGATTTCGGGAAAGACAGCATGCGTGCGAAGCGAACGACGTATACGGGGTGAGTTCCGCTCAACGTCACCGGAATCAGGTCGTCGTCAGCAATGAGCAGCCCGGGCCCTAGCGGTACCCGGTAGCACAAGGCCGCATTGGTGTAGCCTGGACAGGGGCACGGCCCTGGAAAAGTTTTCGGGCAAGGTCTTTTGCTGACCGCCCGGCTCGCCAGGTCGACGATCGTGCCGTACTCCAAATCGCGCTCCCGCGGATCGACGTATCGATCGATGAGTTAGACTGCGAAAGCGTCGGCGCGTAATTCAACTTGGTATTGAATGTAGCGGAAAACTGGGAAGCCGTTTTCAGTGCCCTGATAGGCCGCATATTTATCACCATATGCTCCTATGAAACGGACAAGCTTCGAGCCGTCCTCGATGCGATCTACGCGGAAGCATGCCTGATCGCTGAACATACCCTTCTCGCTGACAAGTAGGTTCACTTTAGTGAAGTTGCTCCGAACGCTCGCCTTGCCGCTCTCCGAAAACATTCAACACTCCGTTCGCACGAGAGCTTTTGCATAGTGTTGTCGATGACGTCGCGACGTGAATAGATCGCCTCCGGCTGGCCATCGGCGGCCTGATGGCACGAGGCCAAGCCTATAGCTTGTGAGGAAAAGCAAGTGCGTTGCGCGGCGCGCTCTGGTTTCCAATATTTCCGATACTTTCAGGACGAAATTATGACTGTAGTTTGCTGCTGGCTCGATAGTTCATACAACCGCCGTCGAATTACGGCGATCTCCGACGCCAGAGCGTCGAGCAGTCCGTCGAAAACGCAGATCGATAGGCTCAATGACAACACCACAAAGCTGTTCAGGACAGTGGTCAACTGCTATGACCTCGACAACCTTGACCTCGAAACAGGCGCGTGGAAGAACCCTTATTTTTCAACGGAAATCGGCCTTGGCTTCGCCGGATCATGCTACGAAGCGATGTCAATCATCGCGCTCTATCAACGCTGTGTGTCTCAACTGGTAGCCGATAGCAAACCGGCAAGCCGCGCAACGCCTACGGGTCTTGTCAACATATTGCTAGCAATTGCGCAAAAGTGGTTTTGTACCCATGCCTGGGCCGAGGACGTCGCGGTGACATTTCTATTGTTCGGCTTCTCTCCGTTGGATGGCCTTCCATGGGCTGCGGAGATTCGGCACGCGAAGGGCACCGGTACGACGCTGACTAACGTCTCTTGGAATTTGCCGGAGCAGGAGACATACATCTTTGGAGATGTTTCAGCCGCGGTGAAAAAGGAGATGGACGACATCCGCTTGTCCATTCAGAAGCATGCGAAAAACCTGCCCAAGGGAACAGACTCCGATAGTCGTTTCGCATCCTCGCTTGAACTCGCCAAGCACCAAATCGGACAAAAGAAATTCGTTGAGAGCATCGTGCTTGAGAAATCACCAACACATTCAAGGAGACAATTGGCGGTGTGCTTCAAAAGATCGAGGTCTACCCGCTTGAGGACAACCGTGCGGTCGTTTCCTACTCCAAGCAGGACTCGACGGACATTCTCGATGCTCTACCTCCGGCGGGGGACGCCCTCTACTTCATTCCAATAGCCGGGGCAGTAGGGTTTGGCAGCCAGATAGGCGAGAACTCAAAATAACAGGCGTTACGGTTGGTTATGGCTAACTGCGCTGGCGGGAATCGCAAATTCGCAGTACGAGGAGGTTGACGGCGAGATATACGACGTTTTGACCGTACCACTTGTCACGCGTCGGCCGATCTCATAGCCGCCCGGCGAGAATGCCCATCCTTCCGACTGAAGGGCGCGGGCGGTGACCGCTAGCGTGGACGGGCTGCGACCGGTGACACAAAAAGGGCAGGAGACCTTCGTCGTAGGATCGACCATCACGCCCGCGGACGCCGATCTCGGGACCAGACCGACAGTCTGACTGGAACGCGTCGGGCGAGCCGTCGTTGCGCGCCAGCGTAACGGACCCGCCACAATCGGCACACGCTACGGTTTTAACTTCGCGCGAGTCGTCGGGAAGAATGGTATCGCCGGTAGTACCGCAGGTGGCACAGCGGTAGCCGAAACGGATCTGCGCTGCCATGTAGGTCAGTTTCAAATAGTTGAACTTAGGCCAGACTGACTGTCAGTCTGACCGACGAGGATGGCCGACCCAACCGGCCGGTTATTCAATCGCTGCGTTCTGTCGGATCGTAGTTGATTCGCGTCGACCGAATTCGGTTACACCACGGTTACACAGCGTCCAGAAACGAAAAAGGGTTACAGGCAAATCACCTGTAACCCTTTGATATTCCTGGTGGAGAGGAAGGGGATCGAACCCTCGACCTTCGCATTGCGAACGCGACGCTCTCCCAGCTGAGCTACCCCCCCACGTCTGAAAAATATTCTAGCACAGCAATTTCAATGGAGCGCCTTCTGGTATCAGGAGCCAAAAGGAACCTGATCGCGCCGCCATTTGTTCCATTCTTCGAGCGGCGCAGAGATTCAGTGGCTACATGTTGAGATCCGTGCCCTCCAACAATCTGAAATATCCAATTTCGAATCCGGCTCAGCCGCCATCAGCAAGCGATGCAGGCCCAAGGGGATCCAACTGGTCTGCCACAGTCAGCGCCCAGCGCGCCCACGCTTCGCGCTCACCGTGAAACGCGCGGCCCTCTACTGCATGTGCTGAGGCGGTTGTTGCCGCCACAGACGCGCGAATCTGTAGCGCCTGATTGTGCGATGTGACTTGGGCTAGCAGGTGGGAAATAGCGTCTTTTCTCTGCCTGCAGACGCCTTTCGCGATCTGTCTGCTCGGCCGCCTCCTGTGCCTTCCGGGTCTGCTCGATGTTTTCCTCGAAGCTGCGCCTGTCCCACTCGTAAGAGAACTGCCGCGCCTTGCGGTACTGCCGCTCGACACCGATCTCCAGCAGTCGGTCTTCCAGTTTGCCGTCTTCGTCGTCACTCCAGAAACCGTTCTTCCCGTTCACCATGCTCCCAGCGAGCGACCTCGACCTCGACCTCGATCGCCATCGGCTCACGCTTCTTATCATTACTTTGACGTTTGCGTGATCGCAGGCTTGCCAGCGTCTCTACCTTCATCTTGACGTGCTGATCACCAACGCGAGCCCCAAGTTCGCGGGCTTCGGGTCCCCGGGCAAATCCCCGGACATCCGTCCGAGCGAGCCGCACGAACAGGTTATTCAGGAACGTCAGCCGCCGTTGCTCGAAGTGGCTCTCAAAGCGCGGTTTGTCGAACGAGTATCGGCTTTTCACCATCGCCTCGCGGCGTTCCTCGTCTTCGCGAAGCAGCCGTGCGATTTGTGCGTGCGCATTATCGAGACCGCGTAAGAACCTGAATTTTGATGGCAACGCACGACGGATTCGCGCTTCGACAGCATCCAACGTCTCGTCGTAGACCGGCGGCTCGGGCGGCAGACTTTCCCGTTTCATACCGTCATCGTTGCCGTCGCTGCCACGTGTGTCGTCAACCCTGAACATCTGGGGCCGTCCGGATCCGACCTCCACGCGATTTGACGCGCCCGGGGCACGCGGCGGCAGCGGGGGGCGTGCGACGCGCTTGCCCGCACTCAGCTTCGCCCAGTAACCACGTGGCGGTAACGGTATGTCGCTATGCCGGCATGCCTTAGCGAGTCCCACGTCAGAAATGAGCAACGACTTCGCCAGTGTCGTGATCGGGCCGGTCCAGACTAAGTCATACAACTGTTTTCTCGTGGATATATGAGCCAAGACGGCCTCCTTAGGAAGGTAGCGATTTGACAGATTGCCGTATATCGAAAGCCACGATCGTGACAAACTGCCGCTCAACTCATGACGAGCGTTTAATGCGATACGACGTTGAAGTCGCGCTCGAGATGCTGTAGCAAGGCCAATTGGCGTAATCCCCGAGTGCGTTGTGGAAGATGCAACCGACGCGCCGTGCGGACCACCTGCCCTTTGTCGCGGGAACGTTGCGAGTATTCTGATCACCTTACACGATGGGCGCCTGCGCCTAGGCATGACTCGCCCGCCAGTTGGGATCGGTTCGCAGGTGCAAGTGCTGCCGGATGCGGCATGCTGGTAGGCTGACGATGAGGAGCAGCTTCGATTCGACGTATCCGAACGGAGCACCGCCTCGCTCACGGCGGCATCTCAAACAGTGGGTGTCAACTTATCCTCCGGTAGAAGCGAGGAATGTCCATGGAAACTGCATCGATGCTGCTGCAAATCGACAGGCATGAGCTTTATGACGAAGTGTGGACAACGCCGATCACCCAGTTGGGAGTCAAGTACGGCGTCACAGGCCCTGACATAAAGAAGCGTTGCGTTCAGCTTCAGATCCCGTGCCCACGAGCCGGATATTGGTCACGACTTCGTCACGGATACCCTTCCGAAAAGCCGCCCCTGCCTCCAACTTCAATCGCTGCTAAGCCGGTGGCGCCTACGTTGAAGATTGCTCGCCCCCGCAAGGGACGCCCACGCATCGACCGCATCAGCGCGTCGACGTCGCAGACCTCTAAAGAAACTATGAGTTCGCCGGCAGCCTCATTAAAGCGGGACTCTCAAAGAAAATGGCATCCCGTCGTTAAAAAGGTACGTGAAAACTTGCTCGCCTCAGTCGAGCAGGCCGCCCTGCAAAAAAAGCGCTACGATTGGGAGGCCGCGCATCCGGGAAGGCAATATCCCCATTCCGACAAGGTATATGGACGCTGGGAATACTTTTGTGATGGAGGGCAGATTCTTGCCGCGACCCACCGTAAATCACCAACAAGATTGTCGCTCAATAGCTATGAGCGTGGACTTGCTATCCTTAACCTTGTCTGCCACTCGGCGCAACAGCATGGATATTCTGTCAGCCTCACAGATCAGGATGCGCGAATTGCTTTGACTAAAGACGGAGCTCGAGTAGAAATTCGTATTTCCGAAAAATTGATTGCAGGATTTCGCCAGAGGACAAGAAACTGGGATAAAAAGATTGAGCAAGTCAAAACATTGACCGCCACTGGACACCTCATATTGTATTTCGATCCACAAGGCGGAACAGAGGCTTGCATTACCGAGAAACTCGGGAGTCCGCTGGAACAGCAAACAGACAAGATAAATCAAGTGATCGATGCGAAGCATGCAACCTCAATCGCGCACGTCGTCGAATGGGCAAAGAGAGACCGTGAGTATGCAGAGGCCGCTGAACGACGACGAGTAGCGGAAAAAATTCGCAAGGAAGCGGAATTTCGCCGAAAGCAAGAGCACGAACGTCGTGATGCTTTCGTAGCTGAGGCGAAAGATTGGGAGACTGCAGTGCTGTTGCGGAAATACTTGGCGATGTTAGACGGCAGAACCCGTGATTGCGACACCACGTCCAGCGACTACGTTACGTGGCGAACTTGGGCCGGGGGCGTTGCCGATGACCTTGATCCGACGAACAAACGGCTAATACAGGTCCAATGAGCGATAAACTCGGGACTTCAACCGGCAAATTTCACGGGTCATCTATCAAAGGCGCGTCGAGGGGCGGTTGAGCCTGTGAGAAGGGGGCGATCGTGTGAACCGGGTGCCCGGGCGAATTGCTATGCTGCGAGACACAGCAAGTCTTTAGACATCGGTTGCCTGAACGTGACGCAGACTGAATATCGACTCTTCATCGATGATCTTCGCGAGCCAGTTGCCCCGGATTGGACGGTCGTCCGCACATCCTTGGAAGCTATCGAGATCATCGAGGACCGCGGCTGTCCGTACGAGATTTCGTTCGACCACGACTTAGGTGGTGACGACACCGCGATGGTTGTGGCGAAACGGCTGGTGGAGATGGACCTAGACGCAGGTGGCGCGTTCATTCCGGCCGGTTTTGTGTACTCCGTGCACAGCGCGAACCCCATTGGCAAACGCAACATCGAGGGACTGCTTGATGCTTACCTGCGAAAGCGGCAAACGAACCGCTGAAACTACGGTCCAGCCAACTGCTACCCGGCTAAGTGACCGACTCGATGATCTTTGTTTGTCGTCCCACGCAGGTTCGCGTGGAAGTGCCGCACGGTTCAATGTTCTTCTCGAAAAATTGCGCTCGGGAACATATGCGACGATGAACCGCCAGCAGCGCCGAGATTTTTCCCGTATGGTGCATGCAAACGGAGGCCCGGATCTCGTCTCGCTCAAGTTTGTCGATGTCGAGCCGTTAATCGTGACGACAAGCGCCAATCGTTACTAAGTGAACGAGCCAAGAACCTAAGAGATAAGTGGGTTGAAAGAACGGATGACAGCACTCCACTCGACATTCGCGCCGATAGGCAGCGGTGAATCGTACGCACTGAAACACAAGACGGTAGGCGAAATACGCGGGCACTTCCTGGTGCCGAGCTATCAGCGAGGCTACCGATGGGAACGATCCGACGTCTTGCGCCTGCTGGACGACATCTGGGGTAGCGAGGGAAAAGCCTACAGTTTGCAGCCAATCGTCGTGAAGTTGCACCGCGATGCCGAGTATCCCGAGCAGCAGGAATGGGAATTGATTGACGGCCAGCAGCGACTGACCACGCTCTACCTGATATTTCGTTTTATGGAGCGAGATGGGAGACAAGGCCTTCGCGCGCCTTACTCGATTTTCTATCAAACCCGCTTGGGTAGTGAGCAATATCTTAAAACGCTTGATGAATCGGTACACCTCACGAACATAGACTACTTTCACCTCTACCAAGCGTATCAGGCCATTGACGAATGGTTCAACCGTCGTGGCGACATCCACGCGCGCAACCATGCGGCAGGAAGTATTCACCGCTACCTGTTTGATTCGGTGCGCGTGATTTGGTATGAGGCGTCATTCGAAGTTGAGGCTATTCCTCTGTTCACTCGGCTCAACGTAGGTCGTATCCCGTTGAACGATGCGGAACTCGTAAAAGCCGCGCTTCTCTCCAAGGCGCGTAGCGTGTCGCACGATCGCGCACACGAAATCGCGGCACAGTGGGACGGCATTGAGCGCGACCTGCACCAACCTGATGTCTGGTCGTTCATTGCCGGTCTGCAATCGGGCACGGACGACGAACGGTACCCGACTCGCATCAGCCTGCTGCTTGACTCGCTCGCAGACCATCAGCCTCGCGACACCGACGCGGGTCAACGGCATCGAACCTTCGACGCATTGCGGGAACTCATCGAAATAGACTTCCTCGGGTTCTGGGCGGAGGTCGTCGCGCTCCACGCACAGATACTCGGGTGGCACGACGTCCCGGGCACATACAACCGGATTGGCTACCTCGTCGCCACGGGCGTGAAAATCGGCGACGTGGTCGCCGCCGCGAAAGACAAGCGAAAGAGCGAATTCGAGCAGTACCTGACGCGCAGCATCAGAGACCACTTGCGCGTCGAACGTGACGATATCGAAGACCTCGACTATGAGGAGAAAAGAAGCGGTTACCCAAAACTCCTCAATCTGCTTCTCCTCATGAATGTTGAAACGTGTAGCCGGGCCGGACTGCGGTTTCCGTTCGTCCACCATCTTGGAAAGCGTTGGTCGCTCGAACATATCCATGCACAGAATGCCGACGCCCTCAACAAGGCTGAGCAGTGGCGGATTTGGCTCAGTACTCACGCACGCGCGATCGATGCACTTGGCGCGTACGACGAAAGTCAAACGCAATTGAAAGCCGACATTCAGGCCGCCATGGAAGAATTAGACAGCGGCAGATCCGGTGGATTTACCGGCGAACGCTTCAATGCGTTGAGCATGCGGATACTGCAACTGCTGAACACCGACGGACTGGTGGATCATTCCATTCGCAACCTGGCGCTGCTGTCGAGCAACGACAATAGCCGCTTGAATAGCTCGGTTTTTGAAGTTAAGCGTCAAATGATTCTTGAACTGGATCGAGCGGGAAAATACGTGCCGCCGTGCACGCGTAATGTGTTTCTGAAGTACTACGCGGACGCCGACGCGCAGCAACCCCATTTCTGGAGCGAGCAGGACAAGACGAGTTATCTCGACGCGATTCGCGATCTGCTCAAACCCTACCTTACCTGATTGCATCGGAATTGCTCTTTTCTTCATGAATGCTCCCGTGTCTCGGTCTTTGGCGCCGGCGACGCCACCGTCGCTCGTCAGTTTCGCCACTCTTTTCGGGCGAGAAATCTGCAATCTCGTGATAACCGGAATCGAAATTCCGCTCATTCAACGCGATTATGCACAAGGCCGGAACACGGCAACCGTCAAACATATTCGTGAAAAGTTTGTGGCTACGCTATGCGATGCGTTGATGTGCGGCGGCAAGCCCGTGGACCTCGACTTCGTATTCGGTGACGTGGAAGAGTCGGGGAATTTCGTGCCTCTCGACGGGCAGCAGCGATTGACCACGCTATTTCTGTTGCATTGCTATCTAGCGTGGCGAACAGGAGTGGACAGCATGCAGCAGCCTTGGTCCCGCTTCAGTTATGGAACGAGACCCGGCGCGCGCGACTTCTGCGCGTTCCTCACTCGGTGCAGTCCGGAATTCAAAGGATCCCCGTCCGTCTGGATCACCGATCAGCCCGGCTATTTGCCCACGTGGCGGCACGACCCGACCATTCAGTCCATGTTGGTGGTGCTGGATACGTTCCATGCCATCTTCGCGAAGACCAGCCTCGTTGACGTTCAAGCCGCATGGCAGAGGCTCACCGATACGGAAGACCCGGCAATCCGCTTCCACGTGCTGCCGGTTAAGGCGAATGGCCTTACCGACACCCTCTACATCAAGATGAATTCGCGAGGCAAACCGCTCACCGATTTCGAAAAGTTCAAGGCCCATTTCGAAGCGTTATTTAGGAAGGCGGGGAATGCGGAAAAGGCCGATTATTTCGCCAAGAAGATCGATACCGAGTGGTCCGACTTGCTGTGGCCATACCGTGACGCCGACAATCTGATCGATAACGAGTTTTTGAATTATTTCCGCTTCATTGCGGAAGTCAACGCTTGGCGATCCAACATTGAGTTCGACTCGCTGACGAGCGACGAAGAACTGGCGGAACGGGTGTATGCCGGGCGGGATTCTAGCGCTAGCGTAGAGTTTCTCTTCCACGCTTTGGAAACTTGGCAAGGCGTAGACATCCGTGCGGAGTTCGCGGGTTACTTTCGGGTTGGCGCGAGAGCAGAGAGTGATGGCGGGGACTGCCTGCGCCTCTTCAATCCGATCGATAAGGAGGGTGTCGATCTGTTCGGCGCCTGCTGCCGGAACTACCGAAAGAATTCGTGGACTCTCGCTCACACCCTGCTTTTCAACAGCGTGCTGGTGCATCGCAGGAACACCAAAGGCGGGCGACCCAACCCGCTCCGCCTGATCCGAAATCTGATTGAAGCATCGAAGGACGAGATCCGCACTGGCGAGCGCAACAGCATGCCGCGCATGCTGCAAGAGATCGACGGGATCGTGAATGACGGGGATCTTGCGAAAGTTGTCACGTTCAATCAGGCTCAGGTCAGGAGCGAGATCGCGAAAGCCGACATGCTGCGCGTCGCGCCGCAACTGGTAGCGACCCTTTACCACCTTGAGGATCACGATCTGTTACGCGGCGGCGTCACCGTGTTCGATCTCGATACCGCCCATTTTTGTGCGCGTGCGCAGGCGTTTCTTGTGATATTCGATAAGACGGTGCGAGGACAAAGCTGGATAGACGTCACCGCTGCGCTGCTTGCGAAAGGCGATTACTCGCGTAAGGAGTTGCGTGGTTCAAACCATACGTTGGCGGATTTCGGTGCACCCCGAAACGACGAACCTTGGCGTGAACTCTTCCGCGGGAAGAAGGGCGAATGTACTCACCCCGCTTTGAATCCATTGATGGATTTGGTTGATGACGTTGCCCGGAAACAACTCACTCTCGCGGCAATTCGCGACTCCTACCTGAACGCTAGCGGTACGGCTAAAGACTGGCGATACTATTTCGTCAAATACGAAGCAATGCGTGACGGCGCTTCCGGGCGCTACACCCTCAGCCCCGACGGCGGATATCAGGTCTGCATGCTGAACAAGACGCGATTGAGCAGCAACTATCGCGACCCCTACCTGCTCGCAATCGTTCTCAAAAGCGGTCTGGCGAGAAGCCGGATCGCCAACCCGAACTGGCCGAACAGTTTCTCCGGGTTCGAAACGGCGCGTCGCGCGCTACTACTCATCAATAGCGGTCTGGCAGTCCGCAGCGTTGCGGGGGGGTGGGAAATCGCGGGCGTGGCGAGTAGTTCTGCGCATAGTGAAGCTTGGGACGGCATCTGCGAGACGCTTGGTATCGATACGACTACGGATACCCGACTCTACGCGATTCCGCAAACCGGCGGCATCGACGACGAGGACCGAGTTGAGAAGGGCGCACAACTTCTGCGCCACATGGCGGAGTGCAACCTCTGATTCGCCTCTGAGGGGCCGGCGAAGGAATTCACCAAACCGCGCCGACTGGCCGTCCAATTTACAGAACATAAAGGACGCCCGGATTTCCATATCGAACGGTCGTTTTGGGGCCCGGTAAGGCCAATTCACGTTATCAGCTTGCGACCGCACAGAACCAGATCACGCGACTGTCTCAGTCCGTTACCCTCTCCGGTCATACGTGGTTGTGCCGCCACGACGGCCGTTTACAGAGGCGGATTCAACGGGTCGATGCAACACCTGGAATCTGAGAGCAGCCGAGGTGTCGCAAATGAAGCCGCGACCGAGAATTTACTACTCCGGGACCCAGAAGGCGCTGATGTGGGACCGATGGCGCAAGGGCGATACAATTCATCAGATTGCCTCGATCGAGGCCATTCTTCGGTTCAGCGGATACTATCGGAGACCGGCGGCATCCAGCCGCTGCAAAGGCCCGCGCGCCGCGGGCATTGACGCTCGCTGAGCGCGAGGAGATATCCCGCTCCCTGTTGTCCGGATTATCGATTCGGGCGATAGCAGCCAGGCTGGGACGCGCTCCTTCCACTATAAGTCGCGAGTTGCAGCGCAACGGAGGCAGCCAGGGCTATCGAGCAAGCCAGTCGGATGTGTTCGCCTGGGAGAGGGCGCGTCGGCCGAAGGTTTGCAATTGGTGCGAAACCAGACGCTGGCGCGAGTTGTCGGTGGTTCCGGGTCACCGGCAAGCTGGCTCGCCTCTACGGTTGCATCCGCCGTATCGCAGGCGGATTCGGTCCCGATACGCCCGCTGCGCGGCAACTGGTTTATGCGCCACATCTAGCGCTCTTGATGGATCTCTACTTCAAGCATTCCGTTCGACTGTGCGACGCGCGCAATAATGAGGTTGATGATGGCACCGGGCGCATTGGTGCTCAGGTTTATAACGATTTCGTCGCTGTATTCCGACAGGCATTGATGGTGAGGAATCTGCTGCGGCGGGAGCTTCATAACTGGGGCTGGAGTAGCGAACAAAATGCTGCGAACCTGCATGCCTACCTGGACGGCCTGTTCGCCAAACCCGGCAGCCTCACCGTGGTGCATCTTCGTCTGTTTCATACCCGTGAGCGGTCTGCTGTGAGCCTTGTTCCGGTTGAGGATCAGATGCGTGAGCTTAATGCGGCTTTGCGCAAGGTGCTCGACGACAAGAGGACGGAAGCCGAGCAGTTCGGCGCGGTCCAGCGGGATCACGCGGATCAGGTCGGCGAATATTGGGTGGAGCGTGCTACTGGCGGTCGCGGGCACTACCTGCGTGGCGACGCAACCCCACTGCTATATGGTCCGGATTGGGTGCATGGCGAGGTCAGCGTCGACGATGTCGGAAAGCGTGAAAAGCTCAAGGAAACGCGTGGCTATCTGACCATGCGCCGATCTCTGGTGCGCCTGCAGGGCGAGCCTCCGGGCGAGTATTTCGGCATGCGCAAGCGTGAGGCTCGCCGTACTCGTACAAACCCTTGGTGTTTCAAAGGTCGCTCGGCGACAACGGGACCCGACGGCCGCCGCTCGCCGGTTCAGGTGTCGACGACCAGTTTCAGCCCCGGCGCCGTTCAGAAGTCCGGGCGACGGCGCGGGCGAACGACTCTTCATGGCGTGCGCCGTGCAAAGGCGGCGCTTTCCCAGTGGGTGCAAGCCCCATCCGGCACCCGCTCCGGCCGGAAGCAACCTATAAGGCCGCAAATTTGTCGAAAGACGGTGGGCACATTTTTTTGCTTACTTTGCAGTCGATTGCTCCAAGTCGCCGATATACGGATGGACTCGCAGGTGAAAGCTTTGACATCGCAACCACGATGGATATTGCGCCGTGACTGAAGCCCGTTTTTTCTCGCTTGCGGTCTCCCCGGTGTCGGCTGAAGGCCGGTGGCCCGACGACGTTGAAGTCTGGCACGCAGGCGTTCCCGACGATCCAGAGGCGTGGATATTGCTCGCTCGATGCCTGAACCCTGACGAAGTCGAGCGCGCGCGACGCTATGTTCGGGCTGCAGACCGGCTTCGTTTCGCGACGGCACGCATCACCCTGCGTGCGCTGCTGGGCGCGCGGATAGGTGAAGCGTCGGCCGCGTTACGCTTCGATACCGGTCCGTTCGGACGGCCGACGCTGGAACGGCACCCGAATCGGTCGTTCAACGTCTCGCATGCGGGCCCGCATGTATTGATTGCGATGTCCGACACTCTGCGTGTCGGCGTCGACATAGAGGCGATCGAAAGCACGTACGATTTGAATTCACTGCGTGATCTTGTTTGCAGCGAAGACGAACGACTCAGGATCGATTCGGTGGTCGACGTGTCTCCGGTATGCGCATTCTTCCGCTGCTGGACGGCGAAAGAAGCGTTGCTGAAGGCGCTTGGCATGGGCATCGCCGAACACTTGCACGCGGTTTCGGTCGATCCGGGCGGCAGCGGCCGGCAGCGTTCGCGCGTCACGCACGAGTCGGTAGCCGCGGCTGGGGCGCTGCAGTTTCACTGGATCGACGACTTCGACGACTTTGTGGGCTGCGTTGCGTTCGGTGAGTAAGTGGTACCGACCGATCATTTCGCCGCGGATTCCCGGTCTTTTTTCCGAAGAATGAAATGCCCGTGTACTTGGCGCCGCACCGATCAGGTGCGGCTGTATGACTGGCCGGTGACTTGATCCACGCGTGTCGGCGCAATTGCGTGCAACTGCTCCGCTACCGGTCCTTCGGCCAGCCGGATGAGTTGGCGCCGCGGGTACGCGAAATCGCATGCGACGGCTAAAAAAATCACAAATCCGCTTGCAATAAAGCATGAATCTCGCCGGATAAAGTACGCGCGACGTTTCTTGCGGCTCGCACATCCACCGCCTAGTATAGGGAGACAATAATGCATCCGGAGGCGTCGTATGTCCGCTGCAAAGCAGATTGAACGCATCGCGTGTCCGAATGAAGAGACGTTTCGCCGACAGTTCGTCGAGCGCGGACGTCCGGTTGTGATCTCCGATGCGCTCGCGCCGGACGAACTGAATCAATGGACCTTCGAGAAGATTACCGATATCGCCGGTCGTATCGACGTGCCGGTATATGACTGGGGCGACTCGGGACCGACAATCGGCGACCAGTTCGTCATCCGACAGATGCACTTCAGCGATGCGATTACACGCGCGCGCAATGTCGTCAGTCCCGCCACGCAGCGATATTCGATTTGCCAGTTGCCGATAGAGGCGCTGACACCCGTCATGGAGCGCTGGCGTACACCGGACTTTCTCAAGCACTCCAGCGAGATCGATCGGCTGCCGGCCCTCTTCAGCGAACGTCCGCGCAAGGCTTTCTTCATCAGTTTCTTTCGCGGGATGCACTGGCACAACGGCCGTGAGGCCGTTGCCACTTTGCTGAGCGGCCGCAAGCGATTCGTGCTGTTCCATCCGAGCGATACGCGCTTTCTGTATCCTCGTCGTTTCATCGGCTCGGGACTGTCGTGGTTTGACGAGCGTGAAGCGGTTTTCTGCAGCGAAATTCCATTTGAACTCGGTATCGACGCGATTGACCGGAAGCGCTACCCGAAGTTCGCTCACGCCACGCCATACGAAGTCGAGTTGCGGCCCGGCGACTCGCTTTACATCCCGACACACTGGTGGCACTACACCGTCGCGCTCGAGCCTTGCGCGGTATTGGTCGAATTCTGGGACGCGCCTTTGTCGCGGTGGGGCTTCCCGATCGCGCGGCGTAGCTTGCTGATGAAGCCGTACCGCAAATACCTGTTCCAGCATGTACGCAAGTGGCGGAATTTCAGTCGTCACAGTGACCTGGCCTCGGCTTGACGCTCGAAAGACCGCAGACCGGACATGCGACGGGTACTGATCACGGGCGCGAGTCGCGGCATCGGATTCGCACTGGCCGAACGCTACGCGGAGGACGGCTGGCAGGTGTTCGCGACATGCCGCCAGCCGCAGCACGCAGTGGAACTCGCTCGACTGCAGTACCGCATCGGCCCGAACGTGCACGTGCTTGGGCTGGACGTCGCCGACGACCGCAGCATCGCGGACCTCGCAGCACACATGGCCGACACGCCGATCGACGTGCTCGTCAATAACGCGGGTGTTGCGCCGGTCGGCCTCGAGGATCTCAGTTACGAAGGCTGGGAAATGGCGATGCGCGTGAACGCCTACGCCACGCTCACGATGACCCGGCACTTCCTCGGGTCTCTGCTGAAGAGCGATCGGCGCACCATGATCGCGATCAGCAGCGAGATGGGCAGCATCGCACTCGCCGGCGCCGGGACGCGCTACTCGTATCGCGCATCGAAAGCCGCGGCGAACATGCTGGTGAGGACGTTGGCCGCCGATCTCGCCGAGTACGGCCTGATCTGCGCCGCGCTGCATCCGGGTTGGGTTCAAACCGCGATCGGCAGCGCGCAGGCGCCGCTGATCCCGGCCGAAAGCGCAGCCGCATTGGTACGCGTGATCGACGCACTGACGCCGGAGCATTCGGGCGGATTCTACGGACCGGAAGGCGCAATTATGCCATGGTAGAAAGCGATCTTCCCGATGCGCACTACAAGGTCCTGACGCGCGCGCATGCCGACAGCTTCGTGCGCGACGGTTATGTGATCGTGCGCGACGTCTTCAGCGCGAGCACGGCGCGCGCACTGCTGCCCGCCGTCTGGTCGCGCCTCGCGGAACGTCCCGACGATCCACGCACCTGGCAGCGCATGGGGGTGCAAGTGGAGGAAGTCATCGAGGAAGGTCCGATCGGAGAGATGTTCACCGATCGCTTCAAGGCCTCGGTCGACGATCTGGTCGGCGCGGGCCGCTGGAGCACGCGATGGGGCTATGGCTGGATCGCGCTGCGCTTTCCGGGCTTTCACGCACCGCCGTGGACACCGCCGACGACCGGATGGCATGCCGACGGCATTCATTTTCATCACCATCTGACTTCACGCGAACAGGGTTTAGTCGGCATCGAGATGCTGACCGACATCGCGCCAGGCGGAGGCGGCACGGCGTTGCGCGTCGGGTCACATCGGCTGGTGAGTCGTGCGCTGGCGGCGGCGGAGCCTGCCGGTCTGTCCTATGCGGAGTTGCGTGCGTTATCGGAGGGCATCGTCGGCCTTCCTGTCGAGGAAGCCACGGGCCGCGCCGGCGACGTGCTCTGGATGCACCCGCATCTCGTGCATGCGCGCAGTCCAAACGTGGGTAAATCGATTCGAATAGCCGCCAACCGTTGTATTGCGCTTAACGAACCGATGAATTTGCGCCGCAATTCGGCCGAACTATCGCTTGTCGAGCGTGCGATCTTAATGTCACTGAACGATCGCCAATTCGCCGTTAAATATTAAGCAGACGCTGTTTGCTATTGGTTAAACGGGTGTATATCCTCAATTCACCCACGATACGGCCGGTCCGTCAGGAGACAACAATGGGACACCAAAGTACGCGTTTTGCATCCACGATCGACATCATGGCGATTCGTGATCAACTCCGATATCTGCTCGGAAATCTCGAACGTTTTCGTGCGGGCGGCAAGCAGTCGTTCGGACGCGTGGTGGATATCGCAGCCGGCGGAAAGCAGAGATTCGGCCGGCCCGTCGACGTATTCGCAGCCGCCGCGGGCAAGCAGACTTTCGGCAGGCCCGTCAATGTGGCGGCAGGTGGGAAGCACATGTTCGGCTTCGCCGTCGACGTGATCCGTGTGCTGCAGGAACTGCATGCGCGTATCGATACGCTTGGCTCGCGCGCCGGCATGGTTCCCGGTGAACTGGATCTCGCCACGACGATGCGGCGCACGCTGCAGCAGTGCGCGGCTGAGAACATGGATCGCGATCTCGTCGAAAAAGTGTTCCAGGAGCAACTCGACATCGCATTCGCACCCAAAGAGAACGCTGGCAAGGCGTGAGCGCATCGCACTTGTGTACTGACGGACCGGCCGACGCTTTGCACGGTCGGACCCCAGGGGCGGGCACAGGGCTCGAACGCACTGCGTTGAGTTGCTGCGTGATCGGCGGCGCCGAACTGACGATTCAATGCGCTGAACGCTGGATTTCAAGGGGGCACCGGGTCGCGGCCGCGGTGGGGCGTGGTCCGGCCGTGGAACAGTGGGCTTTCAATCGAGGGTTGAGCTGTTTTCCCGATGTCGATTCGTTCGTCAGCATGGCAGGCGAAATCGGGCGATTCGACGTTCTGTTCAGCGTGATCAACGACAGCGTTCTTGATGCGAACGTGCTCGACCTACCTGACATATTGGCGATCAACTATCACAATGCGCCGCTGCCGCGTTATGCCGGCGTGTTCGCGACTTCGTGGGCGTTGCTCAATGGAGAGACGACGCATGGAATGACGTGGCACGTGATGACCGGCCGCATCGACGCCGGCGCCGTGCTCGCGTCGGCGTCGTTCGACATTGCGCCCGACGACACGGCGGCAACGCTCAACAGACGCTGCCAGAGCCTCGCGCTTGAGCGTTTCGACACGATCATCGACGATCTCGAAAGCGGACGTTTCACGCGCCAGCCTCAGGACGCATCGCAACGAACGTACTATCCGCTGCATCGCAAGCCGCCCGGCGGCGGGTTGATCCGCTGGGACAGACCGGCCGCGGAAATCGATCGGACCGTGCGGGCGTTGACTCGCGGGTCGATCGTGAATTCGTTCGAACTTCCGAAGATCGCGTGGCGCGAGCGCTTCCTGATACCCGGGGACTTGCGTATCGCCGGATCTTCATCCCGGGCGACGCCTGGAACCATACTCGCGTGCGACGAAATGGGGCTTCGCGTGGCAACGGGAACCGATGACATTGTGATCACGCACTTGCTGACTCCCGATGGGGTGCCGGTCGATATTGCGTGGGTTGCGGCTTCGATTGATGCGTGGCGCGTGGACTCGCGACGCAGTAGGGTCTGTGTCGGTGTTTTCGGATATCGGGACGCGATGGATGATTCCTCGATGCCTGCGGGTGGGGAGCGGCTGTCCGTCGCGTCAGTCGCGACCGCCGCGCGGCTCGAATCGATAGCATGCGAACTCGCGACGCACGAAGGCTTCTGCGTGACGGCGTGGAAGGAATCCGTGCCCACATTTGTCCGGACGATCAAACGTGTCCGAAGCACCGCGAACGGCAACGCGGACATTTGCAATGGCAATCGGCAAAGCAACAATGCGGTCGCCGGAAGGCAACGCAACTGGGCGCGGCAATCAGGCACCGGCTGGCGTTTCACGTGGTTGCACGCAACGCGATTCCGACCTGCGGGATTGAAAGTCCGATTACCCGTTCACGGAGTCAATCTTCGCCGGCACGACTTGACCGAATTGCTGCCTGACGGTTCGACATCGGAAGCACTCGCGTTGCTCGACGCATTGCTTTCGCAATTGCGTCCGCACGCAGGACAACGCACCGGTTCGGTGCTGGTTCGCACACCGGGGATGCGTGAGCGCGCGCGCGGCCTCGACGCGTTCATTGCCTCCGCGTTGCCGGTTACCGTTCCGCTGCCGTGGACGTGCGGGGATTCCCGGCGCCTCGCCAGTCTCGCTCGGACCGTTCGTCGCATCGACGCATGGGGCGCGCATGGCCACGATCTGCCACTGCGTCACAAGATCGCGCCGGTTGCGCCAATGCAGGCCGTTTTTGACGTGCTCGACGAAGACGCGCGTTACGCGATTGCGCCGTGGCCGATCGATCGCGTCGCCGCCGGCGCGATCACATTAAGTATCGGGCCGCGCGCACGCTGGTTCGAGTTGAGTCGCGCGGACGATATCCATGCCGGCGCGCAGAGTCGCGCAATGCTGCGTCGTCTGGCGGACAAACTGATCGACAGCGCCGAATGTCCGACCGGTGCGCGACGCGCCCACGGACGGTTCGGTACAAGGTCGCGAGGCACTCCATCGCGTAACGACGACCCGTAGTCGCGCGACATCGACATCGGGCTGACATCCGTCGCGCGACGTAGAAGACGCAGATCAAAGTGACTGGAGGATTCGATGGCGGACCGAGTTGACGAGGCGAACCGCGCGCAGGCGCTCGGCGCCGCTGACCATACCGTGATCTATCGCTGGTCGATACGCGACGTGTATCTGCTTGCCGCCCTCGCGCCGGGTCTGCGAGTCGTGGACGTGCGTCCCGCCGAGCCGGCACACGAAGCGTTCGAGCGGATACTCGCCTCGGGCGACGAACCGCGGCGCGTGATCGTCCATATCGACACGAGCATGCCCGCCGATTTCGTGCGGCCATTCGACGAATTGCGGGCCGCGCTGCACGCGCGCGGCATCGAGACGTGGAACGCCGCGATCACCGATATCCGCAAGACGGCGATTCAGGCGCACAACGAAAAGCTTGGCTTGCCGTCGACGCGCGCGACGCAAAACGGGCCCGGTCACGAAACGCTGATCGTCAAGACCAATCTGAACAGCCGCGGCTATCCGGAGTGGGCGCTGCCGCCGGACGTGCGCGTGGCGCTGGGCTGGTCACCGCCGGTAGAGTCGCCGCTGCACGGCAAGGACGGATATTTGGTGCTGCCGCGCGAACAGATTCCGGCCGCATGGTGGGACGATGATCAGGCGATGATCGAGCGATACGTCGACAATCGCTACGGTCTTTTCTATCGAACCTATTTGGCGGGCGAGGCGGTGGTGCTATGCGAGGGCACGGCGACGACGCCTGTGCGCCGAATGCGAGACGCCGGCGATCGCTACGACTATCTCCTCGCACGCGAGCTCGCGATCGACCCCGACGCGATGGCCGAGCTTCAGTCGCCCGCAGCCGAAGTGTTCGCCGCGGCGGTCGTGTATGCCGAAACGTTCGGTCTGGATTTCGGATCGATCGATTTCGTGATCGACGACAACGGCGTGCCGTACGTCGTCGACGTCAATACGACGCCGTACTGGGGCGCGACGCCCGGTGATGGCGAGATGTTGCAGCATCTGCGCAGTACCCTAGTTGGGTGAGCGGCATGCAACGCCCGGACGTCCTGCATGCCTGTGCCGCGGATCGCGACCCGCCACCCGGGAGCGAATCGGCGAGCCTGAACGCGCGGCTGCTCCCCATGCAGAGCGCGATGGCGTTCGACTGCGCGCGATCGGGCAACAACGCGTTGTACGTCGTCGAGGTGGACCTCGTGGGCGAAGGCCCGTTGGATGTGATCGCGCTGCAACTCGCGCTTCACAACGTCGCGCTCTGTCATCCGGCGATACAGGGCGTCGTCACGCCCTGGGACGGTTTGACATACGCGCCACGCTTGCCGGTGATCGATACGGTGCCCGTCACCGATGCGGGGCCGCAGTTTCGCGCGCATCCGCCTGTCGTGGACGCGCTTCGGCCCGGTCCGATGCGAATTCAGCTTGCGGTCATCGATCCGGAACGCTGGCACTTGCGTGTCAGCTTTCACCACTTGCTCGCTGACAGACAGTCGATCGAGCACATGCTCGACAGCCTCGCCACGTTCTACAACGGCGGGGACGAAACGCCGGTGCCCGATTATCGCGATCTCGATCGCGCGCTGTGCCCAGATGCTGAAGTGATTGCACGCTGCCGAAATTACTGGCGCGCAAAACTCGCGGATTGTTCGAGCGAGCATCGCTGGCGATTTCCTGCGCTGGGGCGCGTCGACGTTGGCAAGACGGGGGCCGAATGTGTTGGAGACTCCATAGACGGGCCCCACGATGCGAACGCACATCGGACGGGCGATCAGGATAACGCCGTCGGACGAGTCGAGGGCTTGCTTGCCGCGGAACCCTGGCGGTTACTCGAAGCGCGTGCGAGCAGGCTCGGCTGCACGCCGCATGCGTTGGCCTTGGCCGGATTCGCGGCATCGCTCGGAGCCGTCGACGACCGGCGGGACCAGGTCATCGGTGTGCCCGTCAGCCTGCATGACTTGGTGCCCGGCGACGTTGCCGCGATCGGGCCATTCATGGAAACGCTGCCTCTGCGCATCACGGTTCGCGGGGAGACCGACCTTGACGCGCTGGCTCGACAGGCGCAGCTCGAACTTGCCATGGCGTTCCAGCATCGCGAATTGCCGTTCGCGGAGATCGTTCGAGAAGCGGGGTTGGCAGGCACAAGCCGGTCTCCGCTGGTGCAGTCTGTGTTCGCGTGGGGCGGCGCGGCTCGGCCATGGACGTTCGGTTCCGCGTCGCTTCGGCTGTGTCCGCCGCGACCGTATCCGACCGCGCTCGATTTGACGGTGCTCGCGCATCCAGTCGCTGACGGCCTGTGGCTCGCGATCGACTTTGACGCGACGCGCTTCGGATCCACGGCGATGCGAGCGTTGCTCGATCATCTGCTGAGTGTTTTGGCTGCTTGGGCGAGCGCGCCGGAGCCCGACGATCGCGGCGTCGTCGATATACGCGTTGGGGTCTTGCCCACATGCGATGATGACATGCTACGCGAACATTGCGATGCTGCCGGTGATGTCGATGCGTCGACGGATGTGTCGGCTGACGCGGCAAGCGATTGGTCCGCGACGGCTGCCTGTGTGGGCTCGGAGCACCTCGACTCGACCGATGACGATCAATGGCTCGGTGCGGTGATCGACCGGCTGCACGCGGATCCGAAGGGCGTGGCATTGATCGACGACGATCGCGTTCTGTCGCGGACACAGTTCGGCGCACTGGTCAGTGCAATCGGCATTGGCCTGCGACAGCGCGTCGAGTCGGGAGCGACGATCGCTTTGTGTGTGAAACGCGGCCCGATGCATCTGGCTGCGCTTCTGGCCGGGCTTGCGGGCGGCTACACCGTCGTGCTTCTTGACCCCGACGAACCTTTGGTGCGTCAGTATCCGCTCGATGCGCTCGGCGTGGCGCTCGTGCTGACAGGTGAGCAAGCGCGGGAGCAATTCGCGTCGCACTTCGCGAAATGGCAGTTACCGTTGGACGACGCGCCGTCCCATGCCCTTCGCGCCGAGCATCCGCCGGCCATCGAATTTTCCAAGGGCATAGGCGGTCGTCTAGTTCTGTTCACTTCGGGAACGACCGGCACGCCTCGACCGGTACTGCTATCTCTGCGCGCGATCGGCGCTCACATGCGATGGTTCGCGTCTCGCGTGAAGTTAGCCGCCGACGACCGCGTATTGCAGTTCTGCTCGGTCGGCTTCGACGCATTTCTCGAGGAGGTATTTCCTGCGCTACTGTCGGGCGCGACGATCGTGTTCCGCAGTGCGCTCGCGTCGTCGTCGGCCGACGCGTTCGTCGAATACTGCGCGCGTCACCATGTGACGGTGGCCGATTTGCCGACAGGATTCTTCGGGCTGTTGGTTCAGGAGCGCGCGGCATGCGGTCGGACGCTACCAGAATCGATGCGCGTCGTGGTCATTGGAGGGGAAGCGATCAGTGCTTCGTCGCTGGAAGCATGGCGCCGCTGTGCGCCGGGTATCGAACTGCTCAATTCCTACGGACCGACCGAGACGACAGTCGTGGTGAGCGCCGGGCCGCCACCCTGCATCGGCGCGCCACGCGCTGGCGTGCGTCTCTATCTCCTCGATCCCTTGTTCCGGCCGGTGCCGCATGGAATCGTCGGCGAGCTTTTCATCGGCGGAGAGTCGCTTGCCGAAGGATATGCCGGTTGCGCGGTGGAGACCGCGACGCGATTCTTGCCGGATCCGTTCGCCGGCAAGCTCGGTGCGCGGATGTACCGAACTGGGGATCTCGTCGTGCGCGATCTGGATGGTCAGCTGTACTTTGTCGCAAGGTCCGATCGGCAGGTCAAGATTCGTGGCTTTCGCGTTGAGCCCACGGCGCTCGAGACGATTTGGTCGCGCCAGAACGGTATCGCGCAGGCGGCAATCGCCGTTGACGCGAGCCAGGGTCACGCGCGTCTCGTGGCTTTGCTGTCGTTGGTTCCGGGTGCGACCGTTGCATCACTTCAGTCGCAATGGCGCGATGCGTTTTCGCCGATTCAATGGCCGTCGCGCGTGATCGTTCTGCCGAGATTGCCGGTCACCGCGCGAGGCAAACTCGATCGAGTTGCGATCGCCCGACTCGTCGTGCAGCCCGCCGACGAGCACGGCGCGGCGATCAATCGCGGCAGTACCGAGCCGTTGCTCAAACTGATCGCCGAACTCGCGGGCGTCGCGACAATCGACGAGAACGACGACTTCCTATCGATCGGCGGACATTCGTTGCTGGCGATGCGCATCATCGGTGAGTCGAGGCGCCGTCTCGGATTGGCGCTGCCGGTCGCGTGGCTGCTTAGCAACATGCGCTTCGGGGAACTCGTACGGCGCGTTGCACTGCCCCCGGCGGTTACGCATTCGACACGCGACGACCGACGTATCGACGAAACGGAGCGCCACCCGACACCCATGCGCGACGCGATTGCGCCTGCTGATGGGCTTGCGAGCGCGTCATCGACGCGGTTCAAACTATGGCCGACGGAAACTGCGATACTGCTTGACGAGGCGCTCGCGGAAGGGCCATCGCCGTACGTGATCGCCGAGCGAATCGAGTTCGGCCATCTCTTCGACGCGGCGCAATGGCGCGCGGCCGTGCTGGCACTTGCCGCACGTCAGCCGATGTTGCGGGCGATTCTCGCCGATACAGACGTGAATCACTGGCAATTGATATCCGTGAACGCCGCGGTCGATCACGCGCTGCGCATCGACGCACTCGGCGGGCCGCAGCAATCCATCCGACAGAGCGATTCCACGACGTTCGACCTCACACACGAGCCTGGATGGCGACTCCGCATTCAAGCGAACGGTTCAGGCACCGCGCTTGAATTGCACGCGCATCACGCGGTGATGGACGGACGTGGCATCGCGCTCTTTTGGCGGCAACTGATCGACTTGGTCACGCAGCACGACGTTGAGGAGACCACGAAGGCCCACGCGATACCCGCTCAAATTCCGCCGTGGCCGATCGACCCGCACGCCGACGACTGGTGGAAGTTGCAGCTTGCCGAAGTCGATGCGTCCGGCGTTCTGCCGCCACAACGAAAGGGCGCGTCCGGTCTCGTGCGCACGACCGATGCTCATCGGATTCGCGTGCCGGTCGACGGGCGCGTGATCGGCGCGCTTCGGGACTCACTGCAAGTGACCGGCTTTTGCGCCGCGCTGAGCTGCTTGGAGGCGTGGCTGCATCGTGCGCTCGGATGCGACGACCTCGTGGTCGGTGTTCCGGTGTCGGTGTCCGGGATGCTCGACGCACCGGATTTCATTCGCAGCGCCGTTCGGCTGCTTCCGATCTGCACGCGACTTGCCCGCAACGCATCCCTGAAATCGTTCACGCTTCAATGCCGTGCGTTGCTCTCCGGCGTTCTCGATCATGCCGCCGTGTCGCCGTCGACGATCACTCGGGTGCTACGTGCTGCTGGCGCGGCGTCAGGCATGCCGGGCATCGTCGTCGATCTGGACGACCAGTTCGAGTGCGCGCGGCCGTACATACGACACGATGCGGCCGTGCAATCGACACGCGTGCCGCTCGAGTTGTCTCTGCGGCGCGATCGTAGCGGCGATTGGTCTGTAGAGCTGCGCGCGAGTGCGGCGCTTTACGAGCGAGGCGACGTCGAACACTGGGCCGCGTCGATTCAGTGGTTCCTTCATCGATGTGCCGATCAGCCGGAGTTGCCGCTATGGCAGCAGTCACTGATCGATCCGCTTTCACCGTCGGCTGCGAGAAGAAGTGGAGTCGAATCGACGTCGCAAATCGACATTGCCGCGTGTCTTGCGAACGTGTTCGAGGGAGATCCGCAAGCGCCCTCGGTCGACGACGGGTTGCGATGCTGGACACGTGCGGCGCTCGTCGCGCGGGTGATGGCGATCGCTGCGTCGTTGACGCGAGACGGTCGGGTAGCGGCTGGCGATACCGTGGGTGTGGCGCTGCCGCGTTCGGTCGCCCATCTCGCTGCGTTGCTCGCCGTATGGCGAATCGGCGCGACGCCGGTGCTGATAGATCCGGCGCTTCCCGCCGGGCGCCTCAATCTTATTGCCCGGAAGATGCCGGTGCGCTTCGTGCTGTTCGACGGGCTGGACGCGGAGCGCCTGGAGGCGCTGCGCACGGGCGACGCCGTCTTGCTCGACGTAAGAAATCTTCCCAGCGATGCGCACAACGTTGCCGCATCGCCGCTCGCGGCAACCGCATATATCGCCTTCACGTCGGGAAGCACTGGCACGCCGCGCGCGGTGATTTGTCCGTGGCGGGGACTCGCGAGCCTGCTGCAATGGTCTCGCTCGAACATAGCGCTCGGGCGTGACGATCGCTTTCTGCATCTGGCTGCGCCAGCGTTCGATATTGCGCTCTGGGAATTGCTTCATCCGTTGTTTAGCGGAGCGCTGCTGGTAATTTTTCCGGCCGATGCACACGGAGACGTCGGACGCATTGTCGAATGGGTCGAGCACCATCGCATCACGGTCGCGCACTTCGTGCCGAGCCTGCTCGCGCCGTTCGTCGACCTCGTGCGGTGCCCGTGCACGTTGCGTCACGTCGTTGCGGGCGGCGAAGCATTGTCGCCGTCGCTCTTTCGGGCCGTGCGCGAGCGTCTGAGTGCAACGCTTCACCACACCTACGGACCGACAGAAGCGTCTATTTTCATGCTGTGCTGGCGAAGTGATGGCGACAGCGATTCGATCGCGTCGGAACGATTGCCACTCGGCACGCCTGTCGCCGGCTGCACGGTTTCGGTCATCGATGCGGCCGGTAACGTGATGCCGCGCGGGCTGACCGGCGAACTATTGATCGAGGGGCTGCCGGTTTGCGATGGTTATTTCGGCGACGCACACACCACTGCACTACGTTTCATCCCGGCGGCGGGCGGAGGGCGTGCATTTCGCACGGGCGACCGTGTTCGCATGAGTACGGACGATACGCTCGTTTACTACGGCCGACGTGATCGCCAGGTCAAGCTAGCTGGCGTGCGCATCGAGCTTTCGGAAGTCGAAGCGGTGCTTCAGCGCGTGCCGGGCGTGCGTGACGCGCGTGCCGCGCTACGTCCGGGACCGGCAGGCGAAGTGACGCTGGTGGCGTGGATTGCGAGCGACGAACGCGAGACGGCCGTACGCAAAGCCGCAATCGGTTACGCGGCAAGATGGCTGCCGTTGGCGGCCCGCCCCCGGCAGTTGATTGTACTCCCGGCGTTGCCGGTCAACGTCAATGGAAAGATCGATGTCCGCAAGTTGCCGGACCCGGTCTGGCATCCGCAAGCCGCGACGCTCGAGCCCGCTTCCGCCAACGATCGTCAGCCAACCGATCATCTGCTCGGCATGACCTTGAAGATATGGGCCGAGGTATTCGGGCAATCGATGGTCAGCGCCGATGCCGATGCCGATCTCTTTGCGAGTGGCGGCGACTCGATCACGGCGATCCGGATTCTCGCCAGAATGCGAGCGCTCGGCATGCAGATCTCGCTACGCGACATATTCGAGCATTCGAGCCCGGCGTCGTTGGCGTGTTGCCTGCGCGAGCGATCACGCGTCGAGCCCGATGCGGGTGGTGGGTCCATGGCCCGGTCCACGGACGTCGCTCGTGTGCTGACACCGGCGGCCGAAGCATGGCTCCGGCAGTACGGTCCGGATACTGTTGCCGGTGTGCAGGCATGCTGTCTGTCGATCGACAGGTCGCTGGAGATCACTCGCCTTCGAGACGTGTGGACGGAGACTGTCGCGCAGCAATGCTCGTTGCGGTTGCGCGTAAACCAGGATGCCCATGGCAGGATGCAGGCGACCGTTTCGAGTGCGCGCGCGCCGCGCGTCTATCGGGTTGATGAATCGACTTCCGAGGAGGTGCTGCTAGCCGACGCTCGCGCGCGAGTTGCTTTGCGCGATGGATATGCTGCGGCGTTGTTGGTTGCAAGCGGAGCGCGGAACTCACGAATCGTCATTGCCGTTCACCATGCGGCGATTGATCAGGCGGGTTGGCGGATTCTGATCGATACGTTATATCGGTCGTACAGCGCGTGTCTGGGCAATCAGCCGGACGCTCAGCGTGGCCAAACAATTGATGCATCGTCGTTGGCGGAGCAATGGCGCTGGTCACTGCAAGCGGCTGCGCAATATGGCCCGTGGCTGGCCGACGATCACGAATCCTTCGGTGCGCGGCGTGGCGACGGCGGCAGGCGACGCCGGTCGGTGCGCGTTGATGCAACGACAGTTACCGCTTGGCGCATCAGGACCGCCGCAGCGAGCGCACCGCTTGGTGTGGCGCTTTGCTCGGTGACTGCCGAAGCCTTTTGCTCGACTTTTGAAGAAAACCGCGTGGCGATCGATACGGAAATCGATCTGCGTCACGAGACCGATCAAATCGATCCGCGCGTCCTTGGCTGGTTCACTGGGTTGCAGCGCATGACTGTCGAGCGTCCCTCGGCGCGAATGCAATGGTTGGACGCGGCGATCTCCGCCCATCGCCGTGGTGTTCTTCTTGCTCGTTCCCGGATCGCGCCGATGGCGGTCCAACTCGTTGCCGCCGAATCGCGTCGCGAGCGCGAACCTTCGTGGCAAGGCGCGCACGTGACCTGGAGTCACGATACCCCGCCGCTCCACGCGATCGCGATCGAAGCGGTTCATAACGGCGACGAATTTACCGTCGACGTCGACTTCGATGCACAGCGATTCAGCGAGGCCGTGTTCGAGCGCTTCGTCGACACACTGCAGACCGCCCTTCGATCGACCGGCGGGACGGAAACGCGGGCGATTCGAAGCGATCGTATAGGCGATACAGTTTGCGCGGGAAACGGCGAGGACGATTTCGTTGCGTATCCGCTGACGCCATTGCAGATAGGCATGCTTGCCGAGACGCTGCGAGATCCGCGCTGCTATCACACGCAGATCTGCTATTCGCTGCAAGGTCAGGTCGATACCGAGCGACTGCGTCGCGCGTGGGACGTGGTGGTCGCGGCGCACGACGTATTTGCGATCTCATTTGACTGCTATGGTGCCGACATGCCGCGGCAGCGATTGTTGCGCAACGTCGGAGGTACGGGCGCAAGCGCAACCATGGACGGCGGATTGAGCGTCGCGCGAACCGCCATCGACTGGCGGGTAGTCGTCGCGTGCGAAGACGAGTCGGCGGACGCCGCCCTGACGCGAGTGATGGCCGACGATCTGCGCGAATCGTTCGATTTGTCGCGCGCGCCGTTATCGCGCTGGCATCTCGTTTGCGCGGACGACTGCAAACGGTTGCTGTGGTCCCACCATCATTTGCTCTTCGACGGCTGGAGCCTGTCGCTGATCGCGCAAGCCGTCGGCGACGCGTATGCACGAGACGAGGCCGCGACGCTGGCGAGGCCGTCGCCGGCATTCGCGACGTTCGTACGGTGGCTCGCGAGCCAACCGGACGCGACGGCGCGCTGGACCGACAGGCTGTCCCGGCTCGAGCGACCGTGCCGGCTCTGGACCTCGACTTTGCCAGCGGCCGCGCAACCAACCAGTCTTACCTTCACGATCGATGCGCAGACTTCCGATGCGCTGCGTCGACTTGCGGTCGAGGAGCGCGCGACGCTGCATGGCATCGTACTGATGGCGTGGCTGCTCTGCCTGGCCCAACTGACTGGCGAGCGCTGGGTCGCTTGCGGCCTTGTCGTCTCGCAACGACCCGCCGACGTGCCGGCAAGCGAGCGGATCGTCGGCCTGTGCATGAACGCCGTGCCGTTCGTCGCGCGCGCCGACCTGACCCGTGGCGCGGCGGAGTTTCTTCAGTCGGTGCAATTGGCATTGCTCGATGCGATCGAGGATAGTCACGGTTCCTTCGCGGAAGCGATGTCGGCCGCGGCCCGGCAGCGTGCATCGCAAGGGCCGCTGTTCGATTCGATGCTCGTGTTCGAGAACACGCCTGGCGACCGGTGCGAGGTGCGGCTCGACGACACGGCGTGGCTGGAAATTTTGCCGTCGCGTGAGCATAGCGCGATGCCCTTCGTCCTCGTGTGTATACCGCAACGCGAACTGCAGTTCGAGTTTCTGCTGGCCGACCGCGCGCTCCTGGCGCGCGGCGCCCAGATCGAAGTGCAGATGCGCAAAATGCTTCAGTTGCTTGGCCGGAGGGCGCGCCATCGCTCGGAAGAAAATACGGGGGAGGCTGAGCATGAGCCTTGATCTGCCGTTGGCCCAATTGCTGGCCGACTCGACGGACGCTGCAGCAATCGGAGATGCGGAACTTGGTTGCGGAGCAGGCCGTCACGTGCCGTTGCCCGAGCGCCCGTTCGTCGACGAACTGATCGCGCAGGCCGCGCGGCGTTTCGGCGATCTCGTGGCGGTCGTTCACCGCGAGCAGAGCCTGGACTACCGGGCGTTCTGGCACCGCGTCGAAGCGGCGGAACAATTGCTGCGTGCGCTTGGCGCGCAACGCGCAACGGCCGTCGCAATCGCGCTCGAGCCTAGCATCGACAGACTCGTCGCGGTCGTTGCGACGTTGCGCACCGGCGCGTGCTTCGTTCCGCTGAATCCGGATTATCCTGCTGAACGCTTGCGGCGTCAGATCGCCGATTGCGGCGATCCGCTGCTGGTCGCCGATGCGAACATCGCCCGCTTTCTCGACGTCGGCACGTGGGTGGCGCTCGACCAGACCCCACCGGCAGAGGCGGCCGGTAGCCGGCGCGACGACCGCCGTGGGGACGATACGGCGTACGTCATGCACACGTCGGGGTCCACCGGTGTGCCGAAGGCGTGCGCGATCGATCACCGCGCGTTGTACAACCGGCTGACCTGGATGCGCGACTCGTTGCGGGTTGACGAGCAGGACACGATCCTTCACAGGACCGCATTCGGCTTCGACGTTTCGGTCTGGGAACAACTGCTGGCGCTGATGACGGGCGCGACGATCGTCATCGCCGACGGGGACGACGCACGCGATGGAGACCGGCTCGGCGCGCTGATCGAGCGGCACCGCATCAGCATATGTCACTTCGTTCCGACGCTGCTCGATGCGTTCCTCGAGCATGCCGTGGCCGAGCGCTGCGGCAGTTTACGCGCGATCGTGTGCAGCGGAGAGGCGTTGCCGCGGCCGACCGCGCTGCGTTGCACGCAGCGGCTGCAGGCGGCCGTCTACAACTATTACGGTCCGACCGAGGCGACGATCGACGTCACCGCGTGGCATTTCGATCCGGCCGATCCGTATGATTTCGTTCCGATCGGTCGCCAGATAGACAACGTCGATACCTATGTGCTCGGTTCCGACGGCGAGCCCGTCGCAGTGGGCAGCGTGGGCGAACTCTATCTTGGGGGTGTCGCGGTCGGCAACGGATATCTCGGGCGCGGACGCCAGTCGGCAGAACGCTTCGTTCCCGACGCGTTCTCGGATCGGCCCGGCGCCCGACTGTATCGCACGGGCGATTTCGTCAGACGCCATCCGGGCGGCGTGCTGGAATACATCGGCCGGCGCGACAAGCAGGTGAAGGTGCGAGGCTTCCGGATAGAACTCGGTGAGATCGAGGCCGTCGTCCGACATCACCCGAAGATCAGGCAGGTGGCGATCGTGCTTCAGGCCAAAGGGGTTGCCAGTCACCTCATTGCCTATGTGGTCACCGACGACGCGAGCGTGTCGCTCGCGGCGATCGAGGGCGAACTGCGAAACCTCGCAGCAACTGCGCTGCCGCCCTACATGGCGCCCTCCGCATGGGTCGGCCTCGACCGCATGCCGACGACAGTGAACGGCAAACTCGATCGCGATTCGCTGCCACGCTGGGAGCCGCCATCCGCGACGATCGAGCAGCAGAGTCTGCTCAGCGAGAGCGAGATGCGGCTCGCCGCCATCTGGCGCGACCTGTTGGGTGTGTCGGATGTGGCGGCCGATCAGAATTTCTTCTCGTTGGGCGGTGATTCGATCCTTGCGATCAGGGCGGTCGCGCGTGCGCGCGCTCAGGGCTGTTTGTTCGAAGTGGCCGACGTGTTCGCGTATCCGACGTTGCGCGCGCTGGCTTCGGTGATGCGCCACGACGTCGACACACATCCGTCCGTTGCGATCGCGCCGCTGCCGCCGGCGCGTCCGTGGTCTCGCGGTTTCGCGCGCGGGGACGTCGTGGCCGTGACGTTCGTTTGGCCATACGGGATGCCGTCGCCAGAAACGCAAGCGGCGCTCTCGAGGGTCGACGCGCTGTTCGGCATGCTCGCTGGCGTCCCGCATGCGGGTTGGCGTGTCGCGATGCCCGGCAAGGAGCCCGCTGCGGCACTCGACGAGCTTGCCGCACGATTGACGGATGAACCCGCGCGAAGCTTCGCGGCGGCGACCTGCGGCAATCCGGACGACTCGCGTCTGTTGCTCGTCTGTTCGCCGACGCTGATCGATTGGGAGAGCGTCGCCCGACTGGCGGACGTGATTGCCGGAGATGATCCCCAACGTATCGCACGCGCATATCAGGACTGGGCACGGACCGCTGCGAAGCTGTCCGCGCCCGATTCCGCGCGCGTGGCGATGCGTCGCATCGAACGCGCCGACCGCAATGAAGCGACGGCGGACGTCGAGGTCCACGCGCATGCGATTTCGCTCGACGGCAACGGCGAGTATCGCGCTCCGACGGCGGACGTCGTGCCTGATCTGGTCGTCGGCGCCGTCCTGACAGGCTTGGCGCGCGCGGGTGTCGACGCAGTGCAATGCCACGTGTCGGACGGCAGACGTTGGGCACGAGACGCCGGATGGGCGGTATCGCCGCTCATCGGGCGGCTGGCGTTCGAGCACGTGCTGACGATGAAGTTATCGGACTGGCATGGCAGCGATCAGGAACTGCGGGTGCTTCATCTCGCGAGAATCGGCCAGACTCCGCTCGCGACGGAAAATCAACCCGATTCGGTCCTGTGCCATTTCGTGATCGTGGATGCGCGCGAGATCGTGCAAGCCGTCGGTGAATCCGCCGCGCGCGCCGATTCTAATCGGCCCGCGATTGCGCCGGAATTTCCGGCGTCCGTTGTGCGCAGCTTTGCGAATGCGGAGAACCTATGGGTCGTCGCGACGGTGCACCGAGACAGAGTGTCGCTTGCGCTGGGCGGCGCGGTGCTGCAGGGCCGCATGGAGTGCGTGCGGACGGTGATGGAAACATTTGCTCAGTTATGCATGCGCGGTCCCGCGTTGCGGACGGCCGCGGATCTGCCTGAGCTCGCGGCGGCGACGCCGTCGCGGTTGCCGCTTCGTGCGCCGCTTGCCGACGCGTACGACGTGCATCGTCTCGCGCCGATGCAGGAGGGCATGTTGCTGCGCGCGCGATTCCGGCCGGATTCGGATGCTTATCTGAACCAGAACTTGATCGAGTTGCGCGGTCCACTGGATCGACACTCGCTTGTGCGCGCATGGATGCAGATCGTCGACCACTACGAAGCGCTTCGAACGGGATACTTGTCCGACGGGCTCGATCGGCCCGTGCAGTATGTCGCGCCGGGGGTCGAAGTAGGTATCGTCGAACTCGACTGGACGCACATGGCGTCGGCGGACGAACCGTCGCTCAATGCGCGCCTCGACGCATTCCTTGACGAAGATCGCGCACGTCGATTCGATCTGCACAAGGCCGGACTCTGGCGCTTCCTTCTGATCCGCGTTGCGTCGGACCGGCATTTCATCGTGTGGAGCCATCATCATCTGCTTCTCGATGGCTGGTGCCTGTCGCTGATCTGGGGCGATACGTTCAGATGCTACGCTGCGAATGTCGAAGGCCGGCCGCACGGCCTGAAGAGCCCGCGCCCATTTCGCGACTACCTCGCGTGGCTTGCAGAGCGTGGCGCGGGCGACGCGGATCGTCAATTCTGGCAGCAGCATCTGGGTGGGTTCGCGACACCCACGCTGTTTTCACGCTTCGGGCAAGACCGGGAGGGACGCTTTTCGACTCGCAGGATCGTCCTGTCCGCACAGCAGACGGATGCGCTCGTGGCATTGGCCCGCGAAATGGAAGTGACGGTCAATACCGTGATCCAGAGCGCATGGAGTCTCATGCTGGGCGCACGCACGGGGACGCTCGACGTCGTGCACGGCGTTGCCGTTTCAGGGCGGCCGCCGCAGCTCGATGGCGCCGAAACGATGGTCGGACTTTTCATCAATACGATTCCGTTGCGGCTGCGCCATCGTGCGTCCGACAGCGTGGCTGCGCTGCTTCGACAGACCCAGAAGGCACTCGCGGAAGCGGCACTGCATGCTCATGTCCCGCTGTCGGAAATCGTCGGGCAATGGCGCGGACGCAAGCGTGGCGAGGATCGCCTGTTCGACAGCCTGATCGCTTTCGAAAACTATCCCGATGACAATCTGCCTCATGGGGACGTCTGTGGCCTGCGGATCATCGATCGACAGTGCGACGAGAAAACGGAATATCCGTTCGGGCTGATTGTGCTTCCCGGGCGCGAACTCGAGTTGCATTTCAACTACGACACAGCGCACTTCGACGATGACGAGATCGGCGCGTTCATCGCGCACTACCGCGCATTGCTTGCTGCATTCGTCGACACGCCGCAGGCGCCGCTTGCGACTTTGCCCGCGCGCGCGGCGTCGGCTTCGCCGGTCACGATCGTGTCGGCGACTGCGCGCGACGAGGTGCGCTCGCCGCTAGAGCCGGCGGCGTCGCTCGACTGGCTGATTGCCGAACACGGATGCCTGATCCCGCAGCGCATCGCGATCGTAGACGACGAACGCGAATGGACCTACGCCGATCTGGAGCGAACGATCCGTCACGTGGCTAGGACCTGGCGCCGCGCGGGAGTATGTGCAGGCGATGTCGTGCTGTTGCAGATGAGGCGCAGCCGACACCTCGTCGCGGCGCTCCTTGCGATCTGGCGCATCGGCGCGACGCCTGCGGTAGTCAATCCTGCTCACCCGCGCGCATTGATCCGCAATTGCGCGATGACCGTCGGCGCGCGGCATATGGGCACGACGATCGACCACGGTTCGCAGGCCGAAGACCATGCCGATCTGCCCGGTGTGTCGGTACTGGACTGGCCGTCGCTCGACGATGGTGACGATGCGCCGCTGGCACCGGCCGCACACTGCGGACGAATCATACTGTTCACGTCCGGCAGTACCGGCACGCCCAAGGCGGTGTCGTGCATCGAGCGAGGGCTCGTCGCACGGATCCGCACGACTGCGGCGCTTTATCGCGACGATCACGGCGAGCGGCCCGTTCTTCTCGCGAATGCCGCGCCCGGCTTCGACATCGGTCTGTGGGAGTTCTTCTACCCGTTGACGTCCGGCGGCACGGTGGTGGTGGCGAACGATGCCGAAACGGCCGATCCGCTGCGGCTTTCGCGCGCGATCGAGCGACATCGTATCGGTGTATTGCACCTTATTCCTCCGCTGCTCGATCTGCTGCTACAGGCCGCCGATCCGTCGGCACTCGCGAGTTTGCGATGCGTGATAACCGGTGGCGAAACGCTGTCGCCGAACACATTGCGCCGCTTCTTTTCGACGGGCCTGATGGCGTCGTTATGGCAAGGCTACGGCCCCACGGAGGCATCGGTGAGCGTGACGGACAGGCGCTGTGAGCCTGGCGACGCAGAACACACTCGCGTGCCGCTAGGACGCGCAAGCGGCGGCGCGCGTCTTCATGTGCTCGACGACTGGCTTCGTCCCGTTGCCGATGGTGTCGAAGGCGAACTCTATATCGCGGGAGACGGGCTTTTTGAAGGTTATGTGGGCAACCCGAAAGCCACCGCGCTTGCGCGATTGCCCGATCCGTGGGGACCGGTAGGCTCCGTCATGTACCGGAGTGGCGATCGGGCCATTCGATGGCTCGACGGTCAACTGGAGTTTCGCGGCAGGACCGATCGTCAGGTCAAACTGAACGGCAGGCGAATCGACCTCGACATGATCGAGCATCTGTTCCGGCGGCATCCTGCGATCAGGGAGGCGGCAGTCGTGCTCGCCGGACCGTCTCGCTCTTCGCTACACCTGCACGTCAGCCTGCGCGACGACGCGCTCGGCGCGAACGGGGACGCGATTCGCGACTGGTCGGCCACCGCGTTGCCTTACGGCCTGACGCTGCCCGTGACGATCCACGGCGCGCTACCGATCAACGCGAACCGCAAGCTCGATCGGCAAGCGCTGTCGAGATTCCACGAGCCGGTGGCGATGCCATCGGTGGACACGGGAACGCGGTCTGCGCTCGATGAGACGCCGCAGGCAAATGTGTCGTCCAACTCGCTTGAAGCCGGCATCGCACAAGCCTGGCATGACGTGCTCGGCCGACCGCCCGGGAGCCGTGACGAAAGCTTCTTCGAGGCAGGTGGCCATTCGCTCGCGGCGATGAAGCTGGTGCTCGCGATTCGCCGGCGTCTGCCTGCCAAGACGCATGTCGAGGTCGGCCACGTCTTCAAGTTTCCTTCGATCGCGACAATGGCCGAAGCGATGCTCGCACCGTACGAAGGTTCCGGCCGTGACCACATCATCGATGTCGCGATGCCCGATGCGGCTTTGCGCGAGCCGCTTGTCCTGATCCATCCGGTAGAGGGGTTGAGCCTCTGTTATCACGGGATCGATCGATGGATTCCGAACCGGCGCATCGTCGCATTCAACAATCCGAGGCAGTTTGCCGCCGCGAAATTTTCGACGTTGACGAAAATGGCGCAGCTTTACGTTGAGTGGGTACGCGGGATAGCCGATGACGTGCCAGTCGCGCTCGGCGGATGGTCCTTCGGCGGCGTCGTCGCGCTCGAGATGGCGCGGCAGATGCGCGCGCACGGCGGCGACGTCACGAAGGTCGTGATGATCGACAGCTACAACCTGTGCGGCTACGATCCCGGCGACACATACCGGCGCATGCCGGAAATCGAAACCGATGTGGAACTCGCGCAAAGTCTGCGGAAGGAGATTGCGCACAACACGTATCTGTCGCTGTCCGCGACACCTCCTGCATTCGATGGCAACGTCGTGCTGCTTCAGGCGCAGGACGGCGGCGTGCCGGAGTTGGGCCCCTGCAATGGCTGGTCGGGGCAACGTTGGCCCAAGCTGCGTGTTTGCCCGGTGGCGGGCGATCATCATCAACTATTTGGCCGCCATCTGGCGACGACCGCGATCGCAATCGCGTCGGCGCTTGACGAGCGGACTGAATGGCGGTGAACGCGATGACACGAATCGCCCCAGATATCGAGTGTTCGGTGCGTGCGTTCACGGTTGCGTTCGACGCGAAACCGTTCGACATATTCGAACTGCAAACGCGGGGAGAGCGGCTGGTCGGCGTGAAGGTCGAGGCTTGCTGCGATCCGATGCAACCCGATGAGCGCCGAAAATGCTGCCTGATCGATGCGCCGATGATTCGTGGACGCATCGCCAGCACGCGCGTAACGGCGGGCGGCGTGACGGTCTACTACCGGCCCGTCAATGTGGCGTTCGCAAGCGAGTGGGTCGAGACTGCCGCAGATGATCCGGATGCATCGTTGAGTTATCCGTTCGCACGCATCGTGTCGCCGGGTGTGGAGCCGGTAGCCAGCGATGCCTACTGGAATCCGGACCCTGAATTCTGTGCGGCGCTCGATCGCGACGAGATTCATTTTCGTGCGGCGTCGGTGAAAACGCTGCGTGCGCTGGGCTGGCATTCGGGCGTGGCCTATGATCCGGCCTGTTCGACCGGTGCGTTCCTCGCCCATGTGAAAGCGTACTTTCCGGCGACGCAGACGATCGGTCAGGATCGCAACGCCGGCATGGCCGCGTTGGCGCGCACGCGCGTGGACGAGGTGCACGTCGGCGACAGCATTACGCCGGCGCGAATGCCGCGTACGGTCGATCTGCTCGTACTGAGACATCTGAACGTTGATGTCGTCACGTTCGCGCAGGCCGCGACTCTGTTTGATTCGGCGAGCGAAACGCTTCGTGCTGGCGGAATTTGTCTGGTCTTCGGGCACACGCCGGTGCAGTTGCCCGCCGCATTCTTCGAGATGCAGGGCTACGACGTGCTGTCGCGACTCGCGGCAACGCCTTCGCGCGATGCGCTGTTCGAGTACTACGTGTTACGCAAGCGGTCGGGGGCACGATAATGAGCACGCAAGGCGACCAAACGATGAACCTGCTGAACGAGGCGGCCCGACGATATCCGGAGGCGATTTCGTTTCTGGCGGGACGTCCGCCGCAGGCGCACGTGAGCGCCCTGCACGCGGGCGCATGGCTCGCGCATTTCATCGAGCGCACGGCGACATCGCCGAACGACGAAGCAATACGATGGACCGATGCCGGTCAGTACAGCGACACCAGCGGCACGATCCGCGAGACGGCGGCCGAATACCTGCGCCGCAGTGGACTTCCGATGGCTACCGCGCGTGCCTGTGCGGTGACCAACGGTGCGCAGGAAGCATTCGCGATGTGCCTCGCCGGGCTCGTGAGTCGCGATGGCGTCGCGTTCACGTCCGATCCGTGCTACATCGGTTTTTCCGGGGCGGCGCGTGTGTTGAGCATCGCGCTCGAGTGCACAGCGGACGACGGCAACTTCATCGACCGGTTGCATGAGCGTCTTGTCGCGGGCAGACCGCCGGTCGCCTGCGTCTATGTCATTCCGGATTTTTCGAACCCCGGCGCACAGGTGATGTCGCTCGCGGACCGCGAGCGGTTGCTTGCGCTCGCGTCGACGTATGAATTCACGATCATCGAAGATGCGGCTTACCGCTACTACCGGTTCAGCGGGACGGCGCTGCCGACGATCAAGTCGCTCGATCGCGACGGCCATGTCGTTTATGTGGAGTCGTTCGCGAAGACGGTGCTTCCGGGATTGCGCGTCGCCGTGATGTTCGCGGACCGGCAGGATGCGCAGGGCGTGACGCTCGCCGACCGACTTTCATGGATCAAGAGTTATCTCTCCGTCGCAACCTCGCCGATCACGCAAGGCATGCTGGCGGGTTTGCTGATGCAGCAGGACTATCGACTTGAGCATTGGGTTGCGCCGCGCGTCGATGAAGTCAGGCGCAATTGCGAGCGCATGTGCGAGGCGCTGGAGCGCGAGTTGGCTCCGCTGCGTGCGAGCGGCATCGCATGGCGCAAGCCCGAAGGCGGTTTCTTTCTGACCATCGATCTCCCGTTCGTATTCGACACCGAAGGATTTCTCGACTGCGCACGCGACGACGGTGTACTGGCGATGCCGATGCAATTGTTTTCAACGATGGGTCGCGGGTGCAACCAGATGAGACTTGCGTTCAGCAACGTGTCGCCAGCATCGATCGATGCCGGTGTCGCCCGGTTGTCCCGATTCATCGCCCGTCGTTGCGAAGCAACGCGGCCGGAGATGCGGGCGTCCCCATCGCCGAGTTGAGGCGCTCATGGCGGATCAACGAACACACCCAATAGAGGCAGGAGGCACCATGAAACCCGAAGAGCCGAAGCAGGACGACCGCGAAGACGACGATCCGTTCGAACACTGGCGCGTGGTGCGCAACGGGCGAGGCGATCATTCGATCTGGCCGAGCATCAAGGCATTGCCGGACGGATGGGAAGGATTGGGCGTCGAGGGCAGTCGTCACGCGTGTCTCGACTGGATCGAGCGGAATTGGAGCGGCCCGTCGCTGTGACCGGTGATGGCCCAGACTCCTCCAATGTCGCGGACCGACTCGCTGATCGCGGCACCGACTCCTCTCGTGACGGCTTCAGGGCCGGGTTTCGCGTTCTATCTGAAGCGCGACGATCTGCTCGCGCCGTGGGTCGGTTGCTCCAAGATGCGCTTTCTTTCGGCGCTGCATCCCGTGATCAGGGCTGAAGGTCACGATGCGTTGCTATTCCTCGCATCGGCCGGTTCGTCGCTGGTTGCATCGGCCGCTTGTGCCTGCAACGCGTGGGGAATCCAATGTCATGCGCTGGTGCAACCGCAAGCGGATACGCCGGGCGCCCGCGCCGCAATCGCGGCGGGGCTCGCGTTCGGCTGCCGCTATGAGCTGATGACGCATGGCGGGTCGCTGCGAATGGCTACCTCGGAGCCTCAACGCGCACTCGCGCGCCTGCGCTCGAGCGGGCTGTCGGTGCTGGTCATTCCGTTTGGCGGCGATCATCCTCAGGCACGTGTCGCGTACGTCGAAGCGGGATTGGAGCTGGCGCGCGGGCTCGACGCGTTACCGGACGCGACCCGGCCGTCACGCGTCTATCTCGCATGTGCGAGCGGCAGGCTTACGGCGGGCATTGCCACGGGGCTGGCGGTATGGAACCAGGCGCGGCAGGACGCGATGCGCGTGATGGCGGTTGCGGTGTCGCCGGCGGCGCCCATGACACGTGAGGCGTTCGCGCCGATGGTCGATGCGATGCTGGCGAGCGCGCGAACCGTGTGCGCAGGCGGCCTGCCGCAGCCGGAGACCGTGCTTGCGACGATCGAACCGGTCGACGGGCTCTTTGGCGGCGGCTACGGTGAAGCCGTGCCCGAAGCGATGGCGGCCGCGTCCTGGTTCGAGCGAGCGGTCGGCATCCGTCCGGACGAAACCTATACGAGCAAGGCGCTCGCCGTGATGCTGTCGCGTGAGCGCGAGGAGTTCAGGGCGCTGCTCTGGCTCTCGGGCGGTATCCAGCGTCCATCGGAGCGAGAGATCGACGAGCGCGATGCCGACCGTTTGTTGGTCCGGCAGCAGACGGCGGGAAATGGGCGATGAAGCGATTTCTGTTTCTCGCCGACGAACACATCGGCCACACGCATGCATCGATCGGCGTCGCGCGCCGGCTTCAACGGCGTGGGCATTCCGTCGCGTTCGTCGGTGCTCGATCCGCACAGGCGATCACCGATGCCGGATTCGCATGCGAGCGCGAGGATTGGATGGATGGACCGTGCGCGGCGATTGAGCATGCGTCCTGCCGCGCCGGCAGGCTCGCGGCACTGCAAGACTGGTTACGTGTCGCGGCCGGCGGCGCAACGCGCGTCATAGAGCGGCATGCACCGGATCTGCTTCTTTTTCAGCCGTTTCTCCTCGAGTTCTATCCGCTCTTTCATCGGCTCGGCGTCCCGGCGATCAGTTTCAGCACCAAGCCGCTGTTGAGTCCGGATCCGTTGGTTCCACCGTATACAAGCGCGATGGTGCCTAACGACGCCCTGTTCGAGCGCTGGAAGATCCGGTGCGAATGGTGGGGCGCGAGGGCGCGCTATGCGGCCTACCGCGCCGATTGTGTCTATCAGCAATGGCGAACAGGTGTGTCGCATCGTAGCGTGATGCTTGCCGCCGCGACCGATACTGGATTTCCGTTGCGCGCCGAGAACGTAACGCGACCGCTTCCGATCGATGTCGCGTTCCGATCGGTGCCGGAACTGGTGCTGCACGCGCGCGAGTTCGATCTTCCTCGCGTGAACACGCTGCCGGCGCGTATCGCATATCTCGGCCCGTGCGTCGACACGGACCCAGTCCGGACGAACGCCTGTGCAACGCCATCCGGGGCAGGACCACTTATCTATTGCCACTTGGGCACAGTCGGTCGTCAGCGCGGGCACATGAAGCGGGATCTGTACCGGCAGGTGCTTGCAGCGTCTCGCCTGGGAGCGGGTTGGCGATGGCTAATCTCGATCGGCGACGAAGATACCGTGCGATGGCTGCGCGGACTCGCGGATGTGAACGGCCCAGGCATCGACATTCGCGTCTGGGTGCCGCAGATGGCGGCATTGTCGCGCGCGGACGTCGCGATTACGCATGGCGGCGCCAACTCGGTGAAGGAAGCGCTCCATTACGGAATTCCGTTACTGGTGCTGCCGCAATCGGCGGATCAGCCGGGGCTGGGCGCGAGAGTTATGTACCACGGCGTGGGCATTGCCGAAGATGTGCGGCGTTGCACGCCTGAACGAATCGCGCAACACGTGAGCGACCTGCTTGAGAACCCTTCGTATCGTGCGCGCGCGCTCGAGTTCAGCCGGATCTTTGCGCGCTACGATCACGACGAGGTGGCCGAGAACATGCTCGAGCAATACGCGGTCGGGCGCCGCGCTGCGCGGTGACGGCAATCGATCGGGCGAGCGCCAACGTGGCCTGCGCTTGGGAGTATGTCCGCGGAAGCCGCGGTGTCGGGCCGATCACGCAAATGGCCGACGTCGATGCGAACGGCATCAACCGCCAACTGCCGGCCGTTCATGCTGCGCCGCGTCTCGTGCCGGAGCGAAAGAGAGGGCGATCAATACAGCCCGTCCCGCTCGAGGGCGAGAAACAGGCGGCGCACCGTTTGATCATTGAACGAACCGCCGCGCCGCTCGATCAATTCATACCGCACGTCGCTCGATGGATCGCGTTCTACGAAAACCTGACGGATGCCTTCGTCGGCGATCACGCCGGAGTCAATGACGACGTGACGGATGCGCAACCGCTCGATCGCGGCGTCGAGGTCCGACACGGCGAGCGCGATATGCTGGATGCCTTGACCATGTCGGGCGATGAACCGGCTGATATGCGAATCCGCGCCGATGCCTTGGACCAGCACCACAATCGAGCGTCCAGCCTGCAGGACGGCGGAACGCATTCCCGTTCGATCGCCGGCGGTGACACGACGCTCGACTTCGCGAAATCCAAGTGCACCGCAATGCCAACGTAGCGCCGAATCTAGATCTTCCACTGCAAGTGCCACGTGATCGATTTCTATCACCAGATCGTGCAGCACGTTCATGGGTAATTTTTCAGCTTCGGATAGCGAGTCGGTCTGCATTGTCACTGCCCCTGTCGTCGAGGTTTCAACGGCAGTCGATCGACGAGCCCTGCGGCGGACGCGGTCGCATCCACTGCTGGTCCCCGACATGACCGTCAATTGAAACGGCTACTGCAATGGCATTTCACACAACAATTTAGCTACTCTTAACGGAAAGAGATTACTCCAACAATCAGCGGCCACAAAGCAGATTTCAGAGGATTTATGCACGGAGAGCGCGTAACGGATCCGCGTCACTGAGCCTAGAAATCTTCGCGGATGTGGACGCTTCGAATGGCATAGATAGGCGAATTCAATGCGTTTCAGGAATGCGGTTTTTTTCCCTGGATTTCATAACCGCGCATTCGAATGACGACTCCTGGCCGGTTAGCGACGGCCTGACGCTGCCACATGTCCTCAAAAAAGATATGCCGCACGGGGCGGTCAGATGCGCCACCCGGTGCATCTGACCTTGATCGCAGCACTAAGGATCGGGGCCAGTGGCTGTGCAGCCAGGTAACGATCCCGTCAATAGTCGTCGGGAAGCAGAATCGTCGTGACCGAGCGGTCTGCCACGGTAATCACCCAAACCTTTCCACCATTCGAGAGCGCGTAGCTCGACAGCAGACGCTTACCAGGTCTGCAAAGGTAGCGCGTTTGCCGCCCGATCCTCGACGGACAGATCGCCCCAGTCGCCGTGAACGTGACGCGCGAGCAACTGTATCGGGTGAATGCCTGCCGCATTTAGTACAGCATCTGCCCCAGGCGTCCTGCGGTATTGCTCGTAGCACAGCGCGGCAGCAACGCTGATCGCTGCAACGCCCGCCACGACGCCTAGCCCCTTCAGCAGCGGGCCGGGGTGTGGTGGGTGATGAATGAAATCGGTTTGAGGCATGGACTTCTCCTGATCAAGGACGAGTGCGTGCCTCCGTGCGGACCGGACGCGCGACACGTGAAGGGTTGGGGAAAAACACGATTGCCGGGCGCAGGCCCGGCTTATGCCGTCCAGGAAAGTCCGGCGAGTTGGCGGCGTAGTGCCGCCGCCCTCGCCTGCGAGCAGCCCAAGTAAAGGCGGATGTCGGCGACGGTGGGCGTACGCGACCGGCCTCGACGTCGCGAACAAACTGGATCACATCGTCATCGGGCGAAGACTCGTCCGGTAACGGCGTGACGGGATCGTCGCGTGGAGCGTGACTGTCGGTCACCGCAGCATGACCGCCCGTGACTGTTTTGCGACTAACGGTTTCCTCGACGCGACCTGCCGCTAATCCTCGCTGCGGGCGCGGCGCTGGTGATGGACGAATTCGGTGATGCTGTTCACGAGGCCCCAGGCCGTACCAGACGCGGATGGCAGGGTGGCACCCATGCCGCGGCCCGCGTACAGGGACTGCGCCGCCTTGATTGCGCGATCGTTCGTCGCCGGCACCGGCGTGGTCGGCCCGCCGGTCGGGTACGTGAGCACACCATTCGTTCGAAGCCCGTGCGCGTCTGTGTTCCGGCCGCAGAGCGCCCCAGATCCTCGTCGATCACTTCGATCTCATTCCAGCCCAACTGGTGCAGACGATCCTGCATCGCATACTGCAGCTTCTGGCTCTCCAGATTGTGGCTGACCTGGTAGGCCGACGACTGGCGCACGTACAGCATGGCCTTGCGTGTCAGATGCTGTGCCCGAATCTTGTCACTCATCGCGCACCTCCGGCTCGTGTACGACGGCGAACAGCCCGCGACGGTGTTGCCGCAGCAGCTACGCCAGCAAACGCACCGTCTCCTGCCGAACCTCCTGCGGCAGGTGCGTCCACTTTGGCGTCTTCGGAAAAGGATGAACCAGGTCGAGTTGAGCGCCCGGTTGCGGGCTGGTCTGACGTCGCATCAGCACCTCCTGTACGGAGCGAAGGATGGTGCTCGGCTTGTACCACACCGCGTTGCCCGGCAGCAGGGGCCTGCGCCAGCAGGTGCTTCGGTTCTCTCAATGCTTCACAGCTGACGGCGGGAGACGTTGCCGATGTAATACGACAGCAGGCAACGGGATCGAACATCCATTGCGGCACTTCCAGCAAGCCCGCCGTGTCGAACGGCTCTCGCGCACAGCGCAGCACTGACTCGGCGTTCTGCCTTTCTATCGTGGTGAAAATCCATACCGTGTGCCCGTACCACGGGTGCGAACGATAGAGAACTTCCCTTGACTCGGTGATATGGGCGTTGTGTTGACGGCTTGTACAACCAGAGACGACCTCAGTCGAGTCTGGAAGACCGCACGCCCGATGAGTCATACTTCGCGACGCTGCCTGCGACCAAATTGGCAACATGATCGCCCCATATGTTCCGCTTAAAAATCTCAGAAGACTGTCCGAACGAGTGAGGCCACATCTGTGTCCCTCAACATCAGACGCCTTCAGGGTTGCGGACATAGCTTGCCCATAGTGATTGGAACTGCTGTCTCAACTAGACCATCAACCGAGAGCACATAGACTTTGACGAACCAGGTCCCAGGTCTGAGTCCACGTGCTTCCACGGAAATCGGAAGCAGCGGCACATCGTCACCGGTCCGTACAACTGCACGGTCAAGTTGGACGAGGTCACCGGATCCTTCAAGTCCGTTGATTGCCGCACAGACGAGTACCGGTGAGTATCCCGGGGGCAAAAACAGGGCTGTTTCAATGCGTGCCAAATCCCCGTCAATTGTGACTAGAGTCGGCCTGGCGAGCCTTATTGCGTTCCACTTAAGGGCAGCGGGAGTATCCGCGATTACGCCACACACGGAGCATGTGGCACGTTGCCTAGACAAAAACTTAAACCGATGGTGGTCCAAGCGGGCGGAGACTGCCGCGTTCCCGCATATCCAGCATTGACGTGCCATCTCACGCCCGGACAGAGCCGCGTAGCGGGTCGAAACCCAGAACGGCTGTCGCTCCGTAAGCTGCAGCAGTTCGATTCCTACAATTCCAAGAAGGGCGTTCACGGAGTCCATTGTTTCCGCCTCGTAAGTCTCAACGTTTCGAGGGGGGCTAGAGGTATAAAGTGCTTCGCTTGCCGATGTCACCACCGCCCGCACCGCCTCGATAGCGCTGCCCCCAAGTGAAAGGGCCTCAAGGGCGTCAATCGTATCTTGCGCTGCTGCCAATTTACCTAGGGCGGCACGACGAGTAGTCAATCCGACTGGTATTGGAGTCGTGCTAGCCACTTTTGAGGCAGACGCGCGGGCCGCCGGATCACCGAAGACGATGAACACGTCTTCCTCTCTAAAAAATCGCTTTTGCAGCCGGTTGGCGCGTAGCACTACGTCGCCAGCGCAAATGCCATTAGACAGGTCCGCCGCGACTTGCTCGACCAAGCCATGGGATAGGGTGAACAGCCTGCTCGCGGCAATGACCGTCGGGCTGTGCCGCGAAGCGCTCACGGCTAGCCGATGCATTGAGGGGAACAGCCCCGCACCTAGCCGACCCGAGTTACAACTTAGTAGTACCAATATGCCAGCCCTGACCAGGTCGATTTGAAACTTGGGGAAACGATAACTGCAGGACGAAGAGTTGCAGGCAAAATGGTGTCCTGAGCTGATGTCTTGCCCGCAAAACCCCCGCCCATCGAAGTACAACACGTCTTCCCGGCCATGCCCGACGAGGACGCCGTAGGGAGCATTGCGATGTGAGAGTTCAATCAGCATTGCCTTCTCTACGGTATCGCCAGGAATGACTTCGGCGCAAACATTCAGGTGCCGCGTCAGTGCCCGCTCGGCGATAACCCAAGGGCGCGACACGCCGTCCGCCCCGATCGCGGCCGCTGGTGAGTTTGCCCGTTGGACAAATTGTCCTGCTCGGCGCTTCAGGTCCTCATGATCGTATCCGAGAATTACACCTAGGCGATGCACTCGTCGTTGTCGAGTAACTATCCGGGACCACTGCTCGTATAGCGTATCGTTGTCAGTGCGATCCAAGAGAAGTAGTAGGGTTTGAGATGACTTGAGGGCCGTTGCTGGCAGGGCATCTGAGCGAGTCCATTCGATGCATAGTGCGCCACGGGCGTCAGCGAGGCGAGCGGCGAGCGCGGCAGTGTCATCCTCGGCGCAGAAAATGACTGTCTCGCGTTCAATATTGGACATCGATGCCGCGCTTGTTCAGGTCAAGAATCAGACTCGTCGCCAAACGCCGTACCAGTTCAGCCGTGCCCGAATGCTTACCGTCAACGTAGTCGTTGATCAGCAATTTGAATGCGGCGTCCGACCATTTCCCGGCAGCCAACTCCAAGCATTCACCAAAAAAGCAACGATTGAGGCCGCTCTGGATGGACCGCAGTTCCGAAAGATCCTGCTGCACAGACTCGAAGCGTTTCAACAAGTTTTCATCGAGCTTGTCAAGAATGCGACGAACGGCCATCAGAGCCAACTCGGCCGAGTGAATAGCCTCGCCGTCCCATCGATCAGCCGCGTCGTCGCGCGCCGTACGCATTGCTCGCGCAAAGGGCTCCACGCGCGGGTCCACAAAGCGATAGGCAAATGGATTGTTCCAGGGATCTCCTGTCAGTAGATTGAGGTTCTGCAGGCGCTGTACCTCTGCAGCGCCGGAGTAAAGCTCCAGTTGAGTAAACAAGTCTATCGTCGAGTGCAATAGGCCCAACGACTCAAGCTGGTCGACTTGGGCATCCAAGTCCTCTAGCGAAGTCTCCGGCGCAAACATAATCCAGCCTGCGCGGACAGCGATCTCGTGGGTCCGCAAGACACTCAGTGCTTGGACGTTGTGACGCGCCCTAGCCGCCTTGGCATACCGCCTCAGTCGGGTATCTGACGCTGATTCGATCCCTACAAACACGCGAAGTAACCCAGACCGTTTTAACAGCGGGAGCAGGCCCGTAAACTCCAATGTGCAGATAGTCTCAGCCCGAAAGAATACGAAATAGCTGACCCCTAGCTTGGCTTCAATTAGCAAGTTCGCAAAAGTCTTTAGCCGTTCGTGCGAAGCTGGCCAAGGATCCTCGAAACTTGAGTCCACGATCCAAAAACTTCGAGCACCGAGGCGATAGTGCAGTTCACGCATCTCACCAACAACACTCTGCGGCGATCGCCCACGCCATCCGCCCCCGTGCTGGCGGGTCCAAGCGGGTACGTTGCAAAACGTACAATGAGCCAAACATCCGCGGCTGGTTGAGATCGACCTTACCGAGGGATCGGTAAGCCCCTCTATGTCACGCGCCGCCCAAGGCAGGTCATCCAAGGCACGTACTGGGTGTCGGGGCATGAATGCCTTGGTGCGAACCATTAATCCTAGACAGTTTCCCACCTCGGACCTGTCGCGCAGGTGGCGCGCGAGATCAACAATTGTCAACTCTCCTTCACCGACGACCACAGAATCAAGTTCCGGCCACTCTTGCAGCAGGCGGCGCGCATTGAATGTCGCGAAATAGCCTCCCGCCGTCACATGCACGTGCGGACAACTGCTTCGAACGCTGTCTGTCACGGCTCGGAGCTGGCTGATAGGGGTAGAGGCGTGCGAGCATGAGAGGCCCACAAGGCGAGGGCGATTGTTGCCTAGCGTTTTCGAGAGCGCTCGGATACTCTCCGGGTCACGGGGATCAACCGTGTGCATCCCCCCGCTGAACCCTGCGGTACGCAGTGCAGAGCACACGTGCCCGACACCAAGCTCCTCACGGCTTCCCCAGCGCGCGGAGGTAAGCGTTATCAGGGCAAAAAAGGTGTCCGGGTTCACGTAGCCACTCGCCTAGACCGTGCTAAGGACACAAATATCTAACAGGCGGTGAAGACAGGGGCAACGTAGCCGTCATAAGGTGAGCTCCCTTCACGTCTGCCACGTACCTCGCCAAGGATGTATCAAAAGGCCCGCAGTGGTGAGTGAACCCAAGCCCTTGGTAAAATTTCGACTCGCGAATAGTGTACAAGCACGTGGTCGTCGCGCCCAGATTGTGGGCTGCATCGCAGAACTGCCCCATCAGGGCGCGCCCTATCCCATGTTTGCGTATGCTCTCTTCCACAAAGAGGTAGTGTACGTATGCATGACTGCTCCCTGCCGGCACAAAGCCCAGCACGAAACCGACAGCGCGTTGGCTCTCGCTGTCATATGCCACGAAACTAGTATCGCGGAAGTGAACGCAGAAGAATAGATAGATCGAGTCGCGCTCGATGGTAAGCGGGGCGCAGTCGAAATCCTTAAGCCAGTGAAAATCCCTTGGCTGAATCTGCCGCACTTCAAATCGACGGCGCGCCTTGGTCACGATCCGAGCACTCAGATGGCAGCGACCACATCCCTTAGGATGCCGCTGATTTCTCCATCTAGCTCCCCAATGCGCCTGCGAATCTGCTCAGCCTTCGCCTCAAGCTTTAACCGCTCCGCGTGTAACTTCTGCGCCTTGGTAGCCAACTTCTGTGATGGCTTCAAACTCTTGGCTGGGGATTTTTCCTTGGATGTCATGGAAACTCCTCGTAAGCTCGAAAGATATGGTCGCACGCCAAGGGATTCTATGAAGGTGCCCTTCAGCCACTATGCCATGGACGGACACACAATACAATTGTAGTTGCGTGCGCATTGACGATTGCAAGGACGTACCTCAAACGCTGATGAAATTGGCGTATGGTTTCCCTTAACCAATCGCGTCTAACGAGGATTAGCGTCTATTCGGTTGCATCGAATTTATGCATATCGCTCCGCAAATCTGATCTGTAAGGATTGCCTTGTTAGCTTTAATCGGCTCGCGATGGCTCTTTTCGACTGTTGATGGAACAGGTCGGTAACCCGGATCTCCACTACTACACGATTGAACTGAACACAGCGCTTTGTGCGATAGCGCACATTCGCGCAAATATTTACACCTTCGTCTCCTGAGCACTCGAAAATTGACAAATCTGGAATCAGACAGACGAGGCTCCCCGTCGATGTACGTTCCGCGCAGGCAGACTCCGCAGAATCGAGGTGTTGTTTCTGTCCTGATTGGACTTGCGTCGACGAGACCGTCCGCTACCGCATAGACTCGTCGCTTTCAATTTGCTCAGTGTCGATCCACATTTGACTTGAATGCGTACGCACCGTCTAGATTGACTTGGTTTCCCAGAGAGGACTCCATGAAATGCAGTGTTATTTTTTAATAAATGATCGTTTAAAAGTCCCCGCACTTAACGAATCTGTAAATACGTTGATAATATAATCATTGGCAGATTTCCCGCTTCGATACGAGCCGGAAGGCTCGGCTTGGTGATGGGCGTTGGTCGAGGTGGGGCTGCGCTTAGCCCGATCATCGCGGGCGTTCTGCTCAACCTCGGATTTCCACTGTGGGTCGTGACGTCTACGCCGCCCGCACCGGTTCTTGTGACGGGAAGCGTTATTCTTGCTATCCGCGCGAGATCGCGAACAGTCCCTGGGATTGAGCACATGGCATGAACTGAAATGCGATGGAGGTGATACTCTGCTCGATAACCTTCCAGCGTACCTCGATAATCTGTCCGCCGGTGGCCCGCATCAGTCTCTTCTTTCCATTTTCTTATTTATACGAAGGCCGAGATATGTGGCGTAAATCAATCTGGCGCTGAAAATTAAAATATTTGTGCATCAAAAGTTTCGAACGATGTTTTTTGTTCCCGATATCCATTTTTAAATTATCTGTGTCCGCCGCCAGACCGCGTTGCCTTTAGATGCGGGGTCACTATCCTTGCCACTTCCTCCATAACTGGAACAACCACACTGTTGCCGAACTGACGATAAGCTTGTGTATCGCTCACGGGAATCAAAAATTCGTCTGGAAATCCCATAAGCCGCGCACACTCTCGCGGTGTTAAACGACGCGGTCGCTTGCCATGACCCTGAAAACATAATATCTCGCTTCCATCTTTATGGTATCTAGCTGATAAAGTGCGAGTCACGCTGTCAGGTGTGACCAACCCGAATCCAAAACCATTTCCAGCAGCGCGATGCTTTTCTGCATACGCCTGAAGGTATTCCCAGAGCGTAGGAGATAAAGTGTAGTTGGCTTGCACTTTTCGCGCTTTATGATCGAAGAATCGATCGCCGTCGTGTTCAAGGACTGGCTCAGTTCCGTCGGTTTTGTGAAGGATCGACGCTAATCGAGGTCCTTTGGGCGGCAACCGAAGATCATCAAAGGAGAAGTCGGTTTTCCGACGGAAGCCCACAATGACAATGCGTTCGCGGTGCTGGGGCGTGAAATGTCGTCCGTCGATGACGGTATGGTGAATTTCGTAACCAAGTTCATCGCGCAAGACATTGACGATCGTCTTGAAAGTGTTGCCTTTGTCGTGCGAGAGTAGGTTCTTTACATTTTCTAGTACAAATGCGGCTGGCTGCTTTGCATCGATGACGCGGGCGACGTCATAAAAGAGCGTGCCTTGAGTTGTACACTCAAATCCGTGTGGCCGACCGAGTGAATTCTTTTTGCTAACACCAGCGATGCTAAAGGGTTGACAGGGAAACCCGGCTAGCAGCAGATCATGAGACGGAATAGCGTCGGCCGGGAACGGCACTATATCGCCAACAAACAGATGATCGTTAGTGTCCGAGTAATTTTTTTGATAAGTTTTCTTTGAGAAATCATTCCATTCGCTTGTGAACACGCATTGGCCGCCATACGTTTCAAAACCGCGGCGAATACCCCCGATCCCTGCAAACAGATCGATAAAGCGAAATTTGGAGGCTCCGCGTAGGGATGGTCTCTGAACTTTTGCCTGAAGCATTTCTCTGAGTGCGGCTTCCGCGATAACGGGAAAACTTTTGTTGGTCTCCCAGCGGCGGATCGTTCTGACATTTTTGCCACAGTACTCAGCAATTTCGGCTTGACTATAGTGCTGCAGGGCTTGTGTAAGAAGGTTATCGGATTTCGCCAGTAACACGTTATTTCCTGATATATGGGCTGCGATTGTTTCTCGGACGTTTTTCAGACGCGTGAGAACTTGTCAGTGCGTGACTGGCCACCGAGCAACGCTTTGTTTGTCCATTTGCACCCGTGGCGTATGGACACGCCGATAATTTTCTAGTGCATTGATTTTATTTAAAAAAACGATGTCCATCTCGGGTTTTGTTGTGAGTACGCTTCCGTCCTTGTGATAACGCGCGGACAGCGTGCGTGTGACGCTGCCCGGCGTGACGAGGCCGAAGCCGAAGCCGTTTCCGGCCGCGCGATGTTTCTCCGCGTAAGCCTGCAGGTAGGCCCACAGATTCGGTGTCAGCGTGTACTTCGGCTGCACCTTGCGGCGGACGTGGTCGAAGAAACGCTCGCCGTCGTGCGGCAACACCGGCTCGGTGCCGTCCGTCTTGTGCAGAATCGACGCCAGACGCGGCCCCGTTGCCGGCACGCGCAGATCGTCGAAAGAAAACCCGGTTGGCTCGCGAAAACCTACGATGACGATCCGCTCGCGATGCTGTGGCGTGAAGTGTTGCCCGTCTATAACTTTGTAGTGGACGTCATATTTCAGCTCGTCGCGCAGTACGTCGAGAATCGTTCTGAACGTGTTGCCTTTATCGTGCGAGAGCAGGTTCTTGACGTTTTCCAGCACGAAAGCGGCCGGGCGTTTAGCGTCGATGATGCGCGCGACATCGTAGAAAAGCGTGCCTTGCGTCGTGCACTCGAAACCGTGCGGACGGCCGAGCGAATTCTTCTTGCTTACGCCTGCGATGCTGAAAGGCTGGCAGGGAAAGCCGGCCAGCAGCAGGTCATGCGACGGCACCGAATCTTCCGCGTAGGACACGATGTCGCCGACGAACTGGTGTACGTGGCTGGCGTCCTGGTGATTCTGCTGGTACGTCTTTTTGGAAAACTCGTTCCATTCGCTCGTGAACACGCACTGACCGCCGTGCGCCTCGAAGCCGCGACGAATTCCGCCGATTCCCGCAAAAAGGTCGATGAACTGGAAATCCGCCCGGCTTTCCGGGTGCGTATTTCGCGCGCTCGTATGCAGCATTTCACGCAAAGCGGCTTCGGCGATGCGGGGACAGCTCTGGTCCGTTTTCCAGCGTCGAATGGTTCGGACGTCTTTTCCGCAGCGCGCCGCGATTTCGGCCTGACTGTAGACCTGCAGCGCTTGTAGGAGCAGGTCGTGCCTGGTGGCCATTGTCATGTCGCTTGTTCTCGCTGGGAATTTTGGCGGACATTTTGACCGTTCGATCACCGCCTGTCCAGGAATTTTGGGGCGCGATATGCCACGCCGGAGCCTTGAGCGGCGAAATGCGCTTGTCACAGTTGGATGTGTACGCTTGCAGCGTGACGCGAGGTCCCTGCGTTGCGACGTGTTAAGGCCGCGGCATAGTTCGCGGCCTTTTTTTATATCGACACCGACATCTCGCGCCTGCTCCCCCGCTTCGTTCCGCACCAGCGGAGCTGCGAAGCAACAACAGCGGGCGACCGCCGCGCTAGGCGAGATGTCCGGCGCCGGTTTCGTGCGTAGGTGGAAATAGTGCAGCGGTGGCGGGCGCGAGTTCGTCCCATGCCAGAGGCGGCTCGGCCTCGAACTGGTCGAGCTGCAACAGAAGACTGTCCACCGCGCACAGCTGCGGGTGCGTCAGGCTGCCCGTGTCGAGCAACTTGTAAAGACGCTCGCGCCAGTAGGTCGGGGGCAGAATAGGGCCAGCAAGGTCGCCTTGCAACGACAACCGCATCGCGCGCGCGATATGGGTGATGTCGCCGTCGATCAAACCGGCTTTCGATGATGCCGACAGGGTGATGGGTTTGCGGTCCATGGCTCCTCCATGGCACCTATTACGGCAGGCTGGAGGGAAACTTTAGCCTTTTGATGAAAAAATTTCCGGGGGCTTGATGGAAAGCCCGTCGCGCGGCACCGCGTTTTGCGACGCGGTCAGCGACGGCCCTCAGGCATGGCCGTTGCTCGATCAGGTTACTGGCGCAATTTCGCGTCGGCATTCAAGTAAGTGGAGCCGAACATGAACAAGGACCAGGTAAAAGGTGTGGGCGAACAGGTCAAGGGAAAGATCAACGAAGCCGTGGGTAAGGCGACGGATAATCCCGCCAAGGAACTGAAGGGCGATCTCCAGCAGGGCGCGGGCAAGGTGCAGAAGAGCTACGGCGACGCAAAGGAAGACGCGAAGGACCAAGCCAAGCGCAACACCCCGTAATCTGGCTTGATGCGGTCGTAGGGAAAGGCGCTTCGGCGCCTTTTTCTCATTGGCGGCGTCATTTGGGGTCGCCGGCACGAGGCGCGCCGGGCTGCCGTCGGCGTGTCCGGTTTCCGGCTGCATCGGCAGCCGGGCCTGGGAGTAACCCGGCTTTGACGCGCCGAACGTGCGCTGCGGGCTGTCGGGCCTTTAGACTGGCTGCATCCAACATGGAGGCCGCGACAATGACACCGGAAAAAGTGCTTTCGATGTTCGAACGGCAGTATCTGGAGGGCAAAGCGCCCGTCGATCTGGACGAGACTTGCGCAAGCTTTGCAGCCTGGCTCGCGTCGATGTGGGAGCAACTCGACGTCGAACGCAGGGCTTTGCTGTTGACGGTGGGTGCCGCGCTGTGGCGCGAAGGCTATGACCTGAGCGCGGGCGGCGCGACGAAGGACTTGTGGTGAGCGCAACCTGAATCGCGGACTTGCCGGCGTCCCGCACCCGTTGCGCCGACTCGGTTTATATTTGGCGCTCCGCATTGGCACAGCCGAGGCCGGTCGCCCCGTCGATCTCTGCCGCTCAATGCGATTTCCGCCATTCCGCACAGGGTTTACACCATCACATGACAGATCTGTCCGCTTTCCCGATCACGAAGAAATGGCCTGCTGAGCATCCGGACCGCCTTCAGCTGTATTCGCTGCCTACGCCGAACGGCGTCAAAGTGTCGATCATGCTTGAAGAAGCCGGCTTGCCTTACGAGCCGCATCTGGTGCGCTTCGACGCGAACGATCAGATGACGCCGGAATTTCTCTCGGTCAACCCCAACAACAAGATTCCCGCGATCATCGATCCCAACGGACCTGACGGCAAACCGCTGCCGCTCTTCGAGTCCGGCGCGATCCTGATTTATCTCGCGGACAAAACCGGCCAGCTGATTCCAAAGGACGCCGCCGGCCGCTACGAGGCGATTCAGTGGGTCATGTTTCAGATGGGCGGCATCGGCCCGATGTTCGGCCAGCTTGGCTTCTTCCATAAATTCGCAGGCAAGGAATACGAAGACAAGCGTCCGCGCGATCGCTACGTCGCCGAATCGAAAAGGCTGCTCGGCGTGCTGGAGCAGCGTCTCGAAGGGCGCGAGTGGATTCTCGGCGATCAGTATTCGATCGCGGACATCGCGACGTTCCCGTGGGTGCGCAATCTGATCGGTTTCTACGAAGCGGGCGAGCTCGTCGGCATAGAGGATTTTCCGAACGTGAAGCGCGTCCTGGCCGCGTTCGTCGCGCGTCCGGCTGTTGTTCGGGGACTGGATAGTCCGAAGCGGGTGTAGGTGTCCGTTGGTACGACGGCGGTCCGCGCCGGACCGCGCGTCGTTTTGATAACGTATAGCGGAGCGTATGGCAGAACGCATGGCGGACCGCATTGCAGACCGTGTGGGCGGCATACGGCAGTTCAGGTCCATTCAGACTTTGCGCGCGTTGGCCGCGTTGGGCGTGGTCGCATTTCATGCCGAAGGGAATGTGGCCACATACGGCTGGGCGACGCATTTCTTTCACCAGATTTCGCGTTTTGGCGAAATCGGCGTCGATGTCTTTTTCGTCATTTCCGGCTTTGTCATGGTGCTGGTTACGCATGGCAAGCCGCCCGGCGTGGCTTCCGCAAGGGCATTCATCGTTGCTCGCATTGCCCGCGTTGTTCCTCTTTATTGGGCGCTCACGTCGCTTTTCATTGTCTTGCTTCTCGTCGTGCCGGGCGCATTCGGAAATGCGTCGCTGAATGTCGGGCATGCGGTGGCCTCCTATCTGTTTTTCCCCTGGCTGAACTGGATCCACGTGACGGCGCCGGTAGTCGGCGTCGGGTGGACGCTCAACTACGAGATGTGGTTTTACGGCGTGTTCGCCGTTTCGATGTGTTTAACGCGTTATCGGCTACTGGCTGTCGCGGCGTTCCTGGCGGTTATGTCCGCGCTGCATTTCGTTCACACAGGCGGAGTCGCATTTTCGTTTTATACAAACCCGATCGTGATGGAGTTTGTATTTGGCACTCTCGTCGGCTGGGTTTATGCGACGGGACGCGCGGTGCCGATAGCAGTGGCGGCAGCGATCGTCGTGTCGATCCTGGCCGCCGGCAAAGTGTTCGCGCCGGCCCTTACTGAAACGAACCGCTTTCTGGTGTTTGGGTTGCCGGCGTTCGCCGTAGTTGTGGCCGGGTTGTCGGTGGAGAACATGGTGCGCTGGAACGCGTTGCTGGAACTCGTTGGCGACTCTTCTTATTCGCTGTATCTGACGCACGTTTTTTCGGTGCCGGTCTGCGTCAAGCTGCTGCAGATATTCGACCGGCAGCATCGTATGCCTGGCGATCTGGTCTGTGTAGTCGTGGTGCTGGCGTCGGTCGCCGTCGGGCTCGCTTCGTACCAATGGCTCGAAGGACCGATGAACAGAATGGGCAAGCGCCTGATCGGGCGGACTCGTGCGACGGCAGAGCCTGCGCGCAACTGAGGCGTTGCGTGGGGCGGCGTGAGAGATGTGAAACGCCGTGCGAGGCTGTGAGGCGGGTGGTCCCCCTGGCAGGAATCGAACCTGCATCTAGCGCTTAGGAGGCACTTGTTCTATCCATTGAACTACAGGGAGATGGATAACTTTGCGGGGCGGACCGGGCCCCTGATTTTTGCTCACTGCGCCCACATTCGGCGGCAGCGGCTCACATGTCCAGCTATGCAAGCGAGGGCAAGAGTATAGCAAAAACGTTGGAAACGAATGCCGCCTTCAAAGCCCGCCAATACACGGTCGGAGCCCGCCGACGCGCCACTATCGCCGACGTTTCGCCTGACGACCGCACAGGCGAAGAAGAGTATCAGACCCGGCTCGCTCCCCGAGCCCGCCTCAAAAAACAAGCGGCCCAGCAGGCAAGACCTGCTGGGCCGCGCAAACTACCGACGCCTTATCTCAACGTCCGGCCGGTCAAGGCTGGCTCGACACCGCCAAGCCGCTCGGCCTCAAAATTCGACCACCGCGAATTCCGCTTTGCCGACGTCGCACAGCGGGCAGCGCCAGTCGTCCGGAATCGCGGCGAAGCGGGTGCCCGCGGCGATGCCTTCTTCGGGCAGACCTTCTTCCTCGTTGTAGATCCAGCCGCAAATGAGACACACCCAGCTTTTATATTCTGTCACTTCCGTTACTTCGCTCACGACGCACTCATCTCTCTTCAATGCAATGATCCGCCCAGTCTGCCCCTTTTTTGGGCACGGCGGCGACCCGCAATACTACAGGAATTCGTCCGATGCCCCGAGTTACCGACGTTCCGCGCAGGGCTTGCGCGAGGGCGTGTCACGTAGAGCGTGTATCCTCGGACTCGCAGCGGCTCGGCGTTTCCACGCGGTTTATGTTTCCAACCAGGAGAGAAGCCATGTTCAGAAGCAGATGGTTGAGCGGCGCGGCACTGGCCGCGTTGCTGGCGGCGTCGGGTGCAGCGCAGGCTGCAAGCGTGTCGTTCGTGCAGCCGACGGACGGCGCGAGCGTCAGCAATCCGGTCCACGTGGTGTTCCGCGTCGAGGGCATGAAGATCGCGCCCGCCGGCACAATGACGGACGGCACCGGCCATCATCATCTGCTGGTGGACGGCAAGCCGCTGCCCAAAGGCGAGGTGATTCCCGCCAACGACAAATCGCTCCACTTCGGCAAAGGGCAGACCGCAACGGATCTGACACTGCCGCCGGGCAATCACACGCTGACGCTGCAGTTTGGCGACGGTGCGCATCGTTCTTATGGTCCCGACCTCAGCAAGACGATCACGGTGCATGTGAAGTGATGGGTGCGCCCCTGCGAACGGGCAAGGGCGGGCATGCGCGGCCCGGTGATTCGTCCTATGTCTTCAGGCTTACAGGCACCAGCCCGCGCGCCCGGTACAATGAGCAGTTCCGACTCATTCATCGCTGTCTTCTCCAATTCTCCATGTCGCTTTACACCATTACCGGAGCCCAACTGGCATTCGGTCACGTCGCGTTGCTCGATCACGCGGACTTCTCTCTCGAATCGGGCGAGCGCGTCGGGCTGATCGGCCGCAATGGCGCGGGCAAGTCGTCGCTGCTGAAAATCGTCGCCGAACTTGCCAAGCCCGACGACGGACTCGTCACGCGCCAGCAGAATCTGACCACGGTGTACGTGCCTCAGGAGCCGGAGTTCGATACGGACGACACGGTGTTCGACGCAGTCGCCGCTGGCCTCACGCACGCCCGCGCGCTGCTCGACGAATACGACGCGGTCGCCAACCAGCTTGCGGACGAACCGGAAGGCGCACAGCACGACGCGCTGATGGCACGCATGAACACGCTGCAATCGTCGCTGGACGCGGCGGACGCCTGGAACTGGAGCACGCGCGTCGCCACCACGCTGCAGCAGATCGGCCTGAACGGCGAGGCGCGCGTCGGTTCGCTGTCGGGCGGCATGCAAAAGCGCGTGGCGCTCGCCCGTGCGCTCGTCGTGCAGCCTGACGTACTGCTGCTCGACGAGCCGACCAACCACCTGGATTTCGACGGCATCCGCTGGCTCGAAGATCTGCTCGTGTCGCAGCGGGCGGCGCTCCTCTTCATCACGCACGACCGGGCGTTCCTCGACCGTGTCGCCACGCGCATCGTCGAACTGGATCGCGGGCGTCTGCTTTCGTATCCCGGCAATTTCTCGGCTTACCAGACGCGCAAGGCGCAGCAGCTGGAAATTGAACGCGTTGAAAACGAGAAGGCCGACAAGCTCCTCGCGCAGGAAGAGGTGTGGATTCGCAAGGGTGTCGAGGCGCGCCGCACGCGCAGCGTCGGCCGGATCGCACGGCTCGTCGAAATGCGCAACCAGCGCGCAGAACGCCGCAACGTGCAAGGCAACGTCAAGCTCGACGTGGGCCAGGGCGAGAAGTCGGGCAAGATCGTTGCCGAACTGACGGACGTCACGAAGCGCTACGGCTCGCGCACCGTGATCGACAGTTTCACGGCGACCGTCATGCGCGGCGACAAGATCGGTTTTGTCGGTCCGAACGGTGCGGGCAAGACTACGCTGCTGAAGATCATCCTCGGCGAATTGCAGCCTGACGAAGGCACGGTGCGCGTCGGCACCAATCTGCAAGTGGCTTATTTCGACCAGATGCGCGCGCAGCTGGACCTGGACAAAAGTCTTGCCGATACGATTAGCCCCGGCAGCGAGTGGGTGGAAGTCAACGGTCAGAAAAAGCACGTCATGAGCTACCTGGGCGACTTCCTGTTCGCACCGGAGCGCGCCCGTTCGCCGGTCAAATCGTTGTCGGGCGGCGAGCGTAACCGTCTGCTGCTCGCGCGGCTCTTTGCGCGGCCAGCCAACGTGCTGGTGCTCGACGAACCCACCAACGACCTCGACATTCCCACGCTCGAACTGCTGGAAGAACTGCTCACCGACTACGACGGCACGGTGCTGCTCGTCAGCCACGACCGCGCGTTTCTCGATAACGTCGCGACGTCGGTGATCGCGTCGGAAGGCGGGGGCAAGTGGCGCGAATACGTAGGCGGCTTCACGGACTGGCAGATCCAGAGCCAGCGCTCGCAGCAAATGGCGCAGGAAGCACAGAAAGAGGCGAGTAGGGACGCGGCCAAAGACAGCGCGAAAGACAGCGCAGCTTCCAAGGACAATTCCGCTGGCCGCAACACCCAACGCGCGGCCAAGTTGTCGTTCAAGGAACAGCGCGAACTGGAAGCGTTGCCGGAGAAAATTGCCGCTCTCGAAGCGGAGCAGAAAGCCATTGGTGCTCAGCTTGAAGACGGCTCGATATTCGCGAAAGACGCGCAGGAGGGCAAGCGCCTTTCCGAACGCTACGCCGCGATCGACGAAGAGCTGCTGCTCGCGCTCGAGCGCTGGGACGAACTGGAAAAGCGCCGCAAATAGAGCGGCGAGCGCCGACGTGTTGCGTCGTCGGCGCATTTGCTTTTGCATGGGCGACGCCTTGTCCGGAAGGCCGATCGCTTGAGCAGTGAATTGCCGCCAGGTTTGAAATCAGTAAAATACCCCGCGAACAGGCTTCCCCGGCGTTCGCACCGGCGGCAACGATGCGCGGCAATAGTGCCGTGCGTCGGGCCGTTATCCTGCGTGTCGATAAGAGCCCGCGCACAAAAGCGCGTGGCCGTCGCGTGGAATGCGCGCGGAAGCCATGCGGCAAAACAGTTTGCCCGCGCTGCGGGCACCCCACCTAACCACGTTGTTTCGTTTCGCTTTTTTTGAAAACTCAACGCATTTTCCACGGACCTGTCCACAGGACCTGTGGACAACGATGAACCGACGCACCCGAGTCAACCATGTCCACGAAAAAGCCAAACGCCGCGTATAGCGAAGCGTCGATCAAGGTGTTGAAGGGTCTCGAGCCGGTCAAGCAACGGCCCGGCATGTACACCCGCACCGAGAATCCGCTGCACATCATTCAGGAAGTTATAGACAACGCGTCGGACGAAGCCCTCGGCGGCCACGGCCGGCAAATCACGGTCACGCTGCACGCGGACCATTCGGTGTCGGTCGAAGACGACGGCCGCGGTATTCCGTTCGGCCTGCATCCGGAAGAAGGCGTGCCGGTCGTGGAAATCGTGTTCACGCGGCTGCACGCGGGCGGCAAGTTCGATAAAGCCGCCGGCGGCGCCTACACGTTCTCGGGCGGCTTGCACGGCGTCGGCGTGTCCGTCACCAACGCGCTGTCCACTCGCCTCGACGTCACCGTGTGGCGCGACGGCAAGGTCGCCGCGCTGAGCTTTGCGCATGGCGACGTGGCGAAGCCGCTCGAAGTGCGCGCCGCAGCGAAGGGCGAAAAGAAGTCCGGCACGCGCGTTACCGCGTGGGCAGACCCGAAGTACTTCGACTCGCCCAATCTGCCGCTCGGCGAATTGCAACGGCTGCTGCGCTCGAAGGCAGTGTTGTTGCCGGGCGTCGAAGTCACGCTTATCAACGAGAAAACCGGCGAACAGCAAAGCTGGAAATACGAAGACGGTTTGCGCGGCTATCTGCTCGAAGGCATGAACGGCAGTGACCTGCTCATCCCGCTTTTCGAAGGCGAGCGTTACGCCGAAAACTCGCGATCGAGCGAAGAAACCTTTGCCGAAGGCGAGGGTGCCGCGTGGGTCGTCGCATGGAGCGAGGAAGGGTCGCTCACGCGCGAGTCGTACGTCAACCTGATCCCGACGCCCGCAGGGGGCACGCACGAATCGGGCTTGCGCGACGGCTTGTATCAGGCGGTGAAGAGCTTTGTCGAATTGCACAACCTTCAGCCGAAGGGCGTGAAGCTTCTCGCTGAAGACGTGTTTGCGCGCGTGTCGTTCGTGCTGTCGGCAAAGGTGCTCGATCCGCAATTCCAAGGGCAGATCAAGGAGCGTCTGAATAGCCGCGACGCGGTGAAGCTCGTGTCGTCGTTTGCGCGCCCGGCGCTCGAATTGTGGCTGAACCAGCATGTGGAGCACGGCAAGAAGCTTGCGGACCTCGTCATCAAGCAGGCGCAGGCGCGTACGCGAGCAGGGCAGAAGGTCGAGAAGCGCAAGAGCTCCGGCGTGGCTGTGCTGCCAGGCAAGCTGACCGACTGCGAGTCGACGGAAATCGGCCGCAATGAGTTGTTCCTCGTCGAGGGCGATTCGGCCGGCGGCTCCGCGAAGATGGGCCGCGACAAGGAATATCAGGCGATCCTGCCGCTGCGCGGCAAGGTGCTGAACACGTGGGAGACCGAGCGCGACCGCCTCTTTGCGAATAACGAAGTGCACGACATTTCGGTGGCGATCGGCGTCGATCCGCATAGTCCGGACGACAAGGTCGATCTGTCGAACCTGCGCTATGGAAAGATCTGCATTCTGTCGGACGCGGACGTGGACGGCTCGCACATTCAGGTGTTGCTGCTCACGCTGTTCTTCAAACATTTCCCGCAGTTGATCGAACGCGGTCATGTGTGCGTCGCGCGCCCGCCGCTCTTTCGCGTCGACGCGCCCGCGCGCGGCAAGAAACCGGCGCAAAAGCTCTATGCACTCGACGAAGGCGAACTCGAAGCGATTCTCGACAAGCTGCGCAAAGACGGCGTGCGCGACACGCAATGGTCGATCAGCCGCTTCAAAGGCCTCGGCGAAATGAGCGCCGAGCAACTGTGGGATACGACGATGAACCCGGACACACGTCGACTCACGCCGGTCGCGCTCGGCGAGCTCGATTACGACGCCACGGTCGCGCGCATGACCATGCTGATGGGCAAGGGCGAAGCGGCATCGCGGCGCAGCTGGCTGGAAGAAAAGGGCAATGAAGTGGAAGCGGATATCTGAGCGGTTTTACAGCGCTCGCATGTCGCACGGAAGCACGAAACTTCACGCCAAACACGATACGGAATCTAGATGGACGACGATAACACTCTCGACCTGTTCACCGAGCCACCGCCGCCGGAAGGCGATTTTTTGACGCTCGGCAATTACGCTGAACGTGCGTACCTCGACTACGCGGTCAGCGTGGTCAAGGGCCGCGCGCTGCCGGATGTGTGCGACGGCCAGAAGCCGGTGCAACGCCGCATCCTGTTCGCAATGAACGACATGGGTCTGTCCGACAACGCGAAGCCGGTCAAGTCGGCGCGCGTGGTTGGCGACGTGCTCGGTAAATATCATCCGCACGGCGACCAGTCGGCCTATGACGCGCTGGTGCGTCTCGCGCAAGACTTTTCGATGCGCTACCCGCTGATCGACGGCCAGGGCAACTTCGGTTCTCGCGACGGTGACGGCGCGGCGGCCATGCGCTACACCGAAGCGCGTCTGACGCCGATCGCCAAGCTGCTGCTCGATGAAATCGATCAGGGCACGGTCGACTTCATGAAGAACTACGACGGCGAGTTCGACGAGCCGAGGCTCTTGCCCGCGCGTCTGCCGTTCGTCCTGCTCAACGGCGCCTCGGGCATTGCCGTGGGCCTCGCCACCGAAATTCCGTCGCACAACCTGCGAGAAGTCGCAGGCGCCGCGGTCGCGATGATCCGCAACCCGAAGATTGCGCATGCCGAATTGATGCAGCACATTCCGGGTCCGGATTTCCCAGGCGGCGGCCAGATCATTTCGAGCGAAGCGGAAATTTCGGCGGCCTACGAAACCGGTCGCGGTAGCCTGAAGGTCCGAGCACGCTGGAAGATCGAAGACCTCGCGCGCGGCCAGTGGCAACTGGTCATCACCGAATTGCCGCCGAACACGGCCGCGCAAAAGGTGCTCGAAGAAATCGAGGAACAGACCAATCCGAAGATCAAGCTTGGCAAGAAGGCGCTAACGCCCGAACAGTTGCAAGGCAAGCAGACCATGCTGGCCTTGCTCGACGCGGTGCGCGACGAGTCCGGTAAGGACGCGCCCGTGCGCCTCGTGTTCGAGCCGAAGTCGAGCCGCATCGATCAGACGGAGTTCGTCACCACGCTGCTCGCGCATACGAGTCTCGAATCGAATGCGTCGCTGAATCTCGTGATGGTCGGCGGCGACGGCCGGCCGCGTCAGAAGGGCTTGAGCGAAATCCTGCACGAGTGGATCGCGTTCCGCTTCGCGACGGTCACGCGCCGCACGCGTCACCGTTTGACGAAGGTGGACGACCGGATCCACATCCTCGAAGGCCGGATGATCGTCTTTTTGAATATCGACGAAGTCATCCGCATCATTCGCGAGTCCGACGAACCGAAGGTCGCGTTGATGGCCGCGTTCGGTCTGTCCGATCGCCAGGCCGAGGACATCCTCGAAATCCGGCTGCGTCAGTTGGCGCGTCTCGAGAAGATCAAGATCGAGAAAGAGCTCGCTGAACTGCGCGACGAAAAAGCGAAGCTCGAAGAACTGCTCGGCAGCGAATCGGCGATGAAGCGCCTGCTCATCAAGGAGATCGAAGGCGACGCGAAGCAATACGGCGACGAGCGCCGCACGCTGATCCAGCAGGAAAAGCGCGCGACGTACGAAGCGCGCGTGGTCGATGAACCTGTCACGGTCGTGGTCTCGCAAAAGGGCTGGGTGCGGGCATTGAAGGGGCACGGGCTGGACACGGCTGGCTTCACGTTCAAGGCCGGCGACGGTCTCTACGCCGCGTTCCAGTGCCGCACGCCCGATACGCTCGTCGCGTGGGGCAGCAACGGTCGCGTCTATTCGGTCGCGGTGGCGTCGCTGCCGGGCGGCCGTGGCGACGGCGTGCCGGTGACGTCGCTGATCGAACTCGAATCGGGCAGCCACCTGATGCATTACTACGCGGCTTCGGCTGACCAGGCATTGTTGCTCGCGTCGAGCAACGGCTTTGGCTTCATCGCGAAAGTCGGCGACATGGTGAGCCGCCTGAAGGCGGGCAAGTCGTTCATGACGATCGACGTCGGCGCTGTGCCTCTCGCGCCCATGCCGATGCTGCCGGACGCGACGCAGGTCGCGTGTCTGTCGTCGAGCGGGCGCCTGCTGGTATTCGGTCTCGACGAAATGAAGACGCTCTCTGGCGGCGGTCGCGGCGTCACGCTAATGGCGCTCGACGACAAGGAAACGCTGGTTCAGGCGCTCGCGATCAACCCGGCGGGGGTCATGCTGATCGGCGCGCGTCGCGGCGGACGTCTGGACGAAGAAAAGCTGAGCGGCGCCGCTTTAGCGTCGCATGTCGGCAAGCGGGCGCGCAAAGGGCGCACGCCTGAAACCAGGCTGAAGCTCGAAGGTATGCGCCCCGTGCTGGCCGCTTGACGAAGATTGACGTTCCAATACGGCCGGCGTCTGCTAGCATGCGAGGCGCTGGCCGTGCGTGGTGAAGTGTGCCGCAGTGGCTCGCGGCAACCACGCAGTTACCACGCAGTTGCCACGCCGTAACTGCGGAGCACGTTGCAGAAAATTCGGGGGCGGCGTTACGGTGTCGAAGTGCGGTATTCCGTCGAGATACAGGCGCGCTGCAATAACAACAAGAAAAACGACGAGAAAGCCTTGGGCCTGCTGGAACTGCACGCATGGCGTGCGGTCGAACGCGCTCAATAGCCGCTGCTCATATCATTCGTCATAAGCGGTGTGGCGTCGTCGGAGAGGAATACAACATGAACAAGGCTATCGAACTCGCGCTGTTTCTACACCTGCTCGCAGTCGCGATATGGATCGGCGGGATGGTCTTCGCGCATTTCTGCTTGCGCCCGGCAATTGCCGATCTTTCGCCGCAATTGCGTTTGCCGTTGTGGGAGTCGGTGTTTGGCCGCTTCTTCAATTGGGTTGCTGCTTCGGTGCTGGTCATTCTGCTGACGGGCGGCTTCCTTCTGATGCAATTCGGCGGTGGCCACGCCACGTGGCCGTTGCATGCAATGGCCGGCCTTGGCATCGTCATGATGCTGATTTTCGGACATATCCGCTTCGCGGTGTTTCCGCGCATTCGCCGTGCTGTGCAGGCGCAGAAGTGGCCTGACGGCGCACAGGCAGTCGGCACGATCCGGCGTCTGGTGCTGATCAATATCGTGCTTGGCGTGGTGACCGTCGGGTTCGCCGTGCTGTCGCGCGGGTTTTGACAGACGCTTGCCGGCTCGCTGAACGGTCGATGCACGGTCGCTGACCTGACGCTGCACAGCGCCGGAGAATCTCCGGGCGCGCGGCTAAAGCAATGCGCCGTACGCGAGCCACAGCCCGCATACGACCGCGACGGTGCCGTACACCACGTACACAGGCACCTTCAGCTTCGCGAAACACATCGCCGAGAATAGCGCGGTGATCAGATAGACCGGTTGCAACGGCACGCGTCCGGCGATACGCAGCACGGCCACCGCAAGGAAGGCCGTGGTGACCGCGCGCAGAATCCGCATGCCGTGCTCGAATTGCTGGTTCATCTTCAATTGATGCAGGTGCTGCTGCGCCAGCACCACGAGGCATCCGGACGGCACGAACAACGCCAGCGTGGCGATCAACGCGCCAGCCCACCCGTCGACGAGATAGCCGAAGAACGGCACGACATTCAGAAGCGGTCCCGGCGATAACGGCGACAGTGAAAACGCCAGCGTGAAGTCGTTGTCCGATATGCCGATCGTCGGCGTGACGAACAATGTCTTGAGCACCGGCAATGCGGAAAAGCCGCCGCCGAACAGCGTCATGCCCGCGCCCGCGAGCCGCGGCCATAGCAGCGCGAGATCGTAGCGATGCGGCAGTGGTAGCGCGAACAGCAGCACGAACACGCACAGCATCGTGAGGATCTGCCAGTCGACGCGCGCGAACGACACGGCAAAGCGCGTGTCGCGCACGGGGCTGACCACCCAGCCCGCACCGAACGCCGCGCTTAGCATCAGCACATAAGCGGCAGGGCTGTGCGCATAGAAAAGCGCGATACAGCCGACGACCGCCGCGGTCCATTCGAGCTTACCGCGCACGAGCGCACGTGTCTGCTTGTACCACGTGATGCCGATCAACGTGGCGAGTACGACACTGAAGTGATTCAGCAGAGTCTGCGACGCGGCGGCGCGCACGATCGGCGTGCGATAGAAGATCGCGAAGAGCGTCATCAGCATGAAAAAGGGCAGCACGCTGGCAATGCCCGCGACCCATGCGCCGGCGCGTCCGCGCAGCGCGTGTCCGAGTTGCACGGCGACATTGCAGCCCACCGGCCCCGGCACCATCCACGCAAGCGCGATCAGATCGGAGAACGCGACCCGCGAGAGCCGCCCTTCACGTTCGACATAGTGATTCTCGAGCTGGGCCATCAGCGCGAGGCCGCCCCATGACAATGCCGACAGGCCGAACACGACCCGAAACAGCGTCCATAGCGGTTCCCGTTCCCCTCGTCTTGCCGCATCGTGGCTTGTTATGGTCTGCATGGCGCCACGGCGCCCGCTGAGCGGGCGTCCGTCCTGTGGATCGTGTGGGTGTTGCGCGAGGCCGACCGGTCCGGCGGTCCCGCGCGAGATTGCAATACAGCGAGAATGTAGCCCGTTTTGTGTGACTGCGGTATGGGCGGGCTTCTCGATTGCAGCATCGAAAGTCAAAGCCTTGCAAGCGACGCCTTCGGCGCGACTGCCTAGCCGTTCGTGCTGGTGCTGGCGCTCGTATTCGTTTCCTGAACGGGATGCCGGCCCGTCATGCCGCACACGCCGAAACGTTCGAGCAACGCCGGAATTGCGTCGACAGGAACTGGGCGCGAAAACAGAAAACCCTGCGCCTCGATATGACCGAGCGCGGCGAGCCACGCAATCTGCTCTTCCGTTTCCGTTCCTTCGACAACCACCGTCAGCCCGAGCGAGCGCGCCAGATTGACGATCGCGGTGACCATCACGCAAACGCTGCGGTCGCCCGGAATAGCCTGAACGAACGAGCGGTCCACCTTCAGCGTATCCACGGAAAAACGGTTCAGATACGACAGCGACGAATAGCCAGTGCCGAAGTCGTCGAGTGCGATCCGCACGCCAAGGCGCTTGAGCGCAAAGATCTTTTCGGAGACGAGTTCCGGATATTCCATCATCGCCGTTTCCGTGATTTCGAGTTCCAGGCGGCGTGCCGAAATGCCGCTTTCCTCGATCGCGTGCGACACCGTTTCGTACAGATCGCCGCGCCAGAATTGCACGGCCGAAATGTTCACGGCGAGCGACAGCGTGTCGTAGCCTTGCTGCTGCCACACGGCCAGTTGCCTGCACGCGGTCTCGATCACGAAGTCGCCGATCGGCACGATGAGGCCGGTGGACTCCGCGACCGGAATAAATTCGTTGGCCGGAATCAGACCGTGCTGCGGATGGTTCCAGCGCACCAGCGCCTCGAAGCCGGTGATGCAGCGGCGCGTGAGGTCGATCTTCGGCTGGTAGGCGAGAAACAGTTGCCCTTCGGCAAGCGCGACGCGCAACTGCTGCTCCCACTTCATCAGATGGTCGGCGCGATGCGACAGTTGCGGCGAATAGAACTGGTAGCAGTTCTTGCCCGCATCCTTCGCGCTGTACATCGCGAGGTCGGCCTTTTTCAGCAGGTCGATCTCGCTCTCGTTGGCGACCGAATAAAGCGCGATGCCGATGCTCGCATGCAGCACGAACGAACTGCCGCGCACTTCGAACGGTTTCGCGAAGGCTTCCGCTGCCGCTTCGGCGAGCGCGACCGCGCGCTTCTCGACGTCCTCGCCCTTGATGACGACGACGAACTCGTCGCCGCCGATGCGGCTTAGCGTGCCGTCGTCCGCGACCGCGGTGGAGAGCCGCGAGGCCGTCATTTGCAGCACGATGTCGCCGGCGTTGTGACCGAGCGTGTCGTTGACCGTCTTGAAGTTGTCGAGGTCGATAAACAGAATCGCGAGGCGGCCCAGGTTGGCCGGTTGCGCGACTTCGTGGCGCAGCGTCCGCAAGGTTGCATAGCGATTGCGCAAGCCGGTGAGCAGGTCGTATTCGACCAGATGCGTCATTTCGCGCTCACGGCCGAGCAGCTTGCCGATCAGGCCGGTTGCCACGGCGAAGAAGCTCAGCATGGCGAGCGAGATGAACCCCGCCATCAGCAGATAGACGTTGCGCGTATGGTTGTAGTCGGCGAACTCCTCGGCTTGCGACAGACCGACCAGCACGCCGAGCGGATAACCGTCGATATGCCGGTACGACACGATGCGCGTGACGTTGTCGATCGAATCGACATAGGTGCCCGAGACGTGTTCCGACGTCGGATACGAGCCGCTCGCCGAGAACGAGCCGTTCGCATTCACGGCGCTGCCGGTGCGGCGCGCGAGCACCCTGCCGTTGTCGGAGATGACCGCGATCACGCCTTCGCGGCCGATCGCCGCGTTGTTGTAGAAGTCGCTCGTGAAATAGCTCGGGTCTTCGGAGACCACGACGACACCCGCAAACGTGCCGTCCGGATGATTCAGGCGCCGCGTCATCTGCAACGTCCAGTGGCCCGACACGCGGCCGAGCACCGGCTTGCTGATATACAACTGGTCGTCGTTTTCGTGCTCGTGGACTTTGAAGTGTTCGCGGTCCGACAGATCGATGCGCTTGGGATTCAACTCGGCCGTATTGGCGATCAACTGCCCGCGTTCATCGATCAGCGATACCTGCACGAGCGTCTCGCTTTGCACGACGCCTTTTTCAACCGTGCTGGCAAGATCGAAACGTCCCGGTGTCTTCTCGAACTCGTATTTGACGAACCGCGTGATCTGATCGACCTGGTGAATCGCCTTGATCGTATGCTGTTCGAGCGCTGCCGAGAGAATCGCGGCAGACGCCATGGCCTCGCGATAAGTGGCTTCTTTCTCGACGGAAAGACGCGCGAAGATCACGGTCCACAGAAGCACCAGCACCAGTACGCCGAGCGCGGGAATCGCGAACAGCGCGCGCCGTCTGGACGCAGCGGGATCGCGGCGGCTTTTGGCTTCGCGCTGATCGGAGAAGCGGGTTTTGCTCATCAGGCGGCCCGTACCCGACTGGGGGCCGGTTGCGAACGCGCGAGGGTCGTCGGCGCTGTTTTCATGGATGGCTGCATGGTGACCAAGTTGCCGGAACTACTGCGCAAGAAAGGGCGTGGCCTAGCGCCTGATCGTTCGCACTTTGTCGAGTACGTTTCGATATTACTTAATGCCACTGGATTAAGGAAGGGTCCCGGCATCGGGTATACGCTGGCGCGGTCCGCGCCTGTATCGAGGCTGTTTTGCGGTCCGTCCGGGCTGCGGTTTTCCGCCTGGTTCCCTGGCGCGCTCCATAGTCCGCCGGTCCGCGAGTCGGAGCATGAGCGGGATAGAACGGCGTTGGAACTGGTATTCAGATGCTGCATCGAGGTTCGGCGTTCCGGCATGGCGGCTGTCACGTGCGTGGTCTTTTCGGGCGGTCTTTATGCGAATTGCATCGGCTCAGCACAGCGAGCGGCTTTTTGTGGCTAAACGTGGTTAAGCGTGGCGAATGGGGCAAGTTGCGTGCGTTTGCTTCTTCACTGCCTTGCAGGAGCCTTGCGATTGCTCCATTCAATGCGGTGAGATGTAAGCAAACGATGGGCCGGTCACGGCATCCGGAACGTACCGTCGACGACAGTCACCGACGAGCCGCCGATCCACGTCTTGCTGTTCGTGTCGTCGTAGCGCACGAAGACCTGGCCGGCGCGTCCGAGCGCGGTGCCTTGGCGCGCGGTGTAGCTCGCGCCCGGCCGTAGATTCTGCGCACTCAACAAACCCGCGAGCGCCGCATTGGCACTGCCGGTAACAGGGTCTTCGCCGACGCCGAACGCGCCGCCCGCCATCAGGCAGCGCACTTCGAACGTGGCAGGACCGCCGGCCTCGTGCGGACCATAAACGGCGAGACCGTGCGTGCCGACCGATTGCACGATGCGCGCGAGCGCTGCAGCGTCGGGTTGCAGTGCGAGACAATCGCGCGCCGAATTCACGCGCACGACGAGCCACGGCGCGCCATTGTCGACGGCGCTCGGCGTGGCGCCGAAGTCTATCGCGTCGCTACGCAAAGCCGTAGACAGTGCGGCGTATTGCCGTTCCGGCAGCGGCGAAATTCGCGCAGGCGGTGCGGCGAAGGCCCACGCGCCATGCATGTCGCCGGAGTCCTCACGAACGGACTGCAATTCGACGAGCCCCACGCCGCACTGCTGAACGAGCTTGCCCGGTTGTTTCGGCTGATAGCCGCTTTCGAGCAGGGCGTGCGCGGTGCCGAGCGTCGGATGACCGGCAAAGGGCAATTCCCCTTGAGTCGTGAAAATGCGCACGCGATAGTCGGCGGCCAAGTCCGTCGGCTTCAACAGGAAGGTTGTTTCGGACAGATTGGTCCAGTGCGCGATCGCCTGCATGTGATCGGCGCTGAGGGTGTCGGCGTCGAATATGACGGCAAGCGGATTGCCTTTGAACGGCACCGACGTGAACACGTCGACCTGTTTGAAACGAACTGTGTTAGCGGGCATCGGGGGCGGTCCGGCGATTCCTGCGGTTGATAGGGTTCGCGGATTCTATCTGCTGCTGCGGGAACGGGCTACCTCGCCACAAATGCAAAACGCGCCGCGGGTGATCGACACCTCGCGACGCGTTCAATGCGACAGGCCGGACGAGCCGGCCTCAAATCGCGATGCGTTACTCGACTTCCGCGATCATTTCGATTTCGACGCATGCGCCGAGCGGAATCTGCGCGACGCCGAATGCCGAGCGTGCGTGCTTGCCGCGCTCGCCGAACACGTCGGCGACGAGTTCCGACGCACCGTTCGTAACCAGATGCTGCTCGGTGAATTCGTGCGTGGAATTGACGAGACTCATCAGCTTGACGATGCGCGTGACGCGGTTGAGGTCGCCCACATGCGCGTGCAGCGTGGCAAGCAGGTCGATGGCGATGGATCGCGCCGCGGCCTTGCCGTCTTCGGTGCTGAGCTCGGCGCCGAGCTTGCCCGCCCACACCTTGCCGTCCTTCTTCGCGATGTGGCCGGACAGGTACACGGTATTGCCGCTTTGCGCGCTCATCACATACGCGGCCGCCGGCGCGCCGGCGTTGGGCAATTCGATGCCCAGTTCCTTCAGCTTGTCATAAACGTTAGTTTGAGCCATGTTGTGTCCTTGGTCGGTAATGAGAGGTGGTTGCGGCGAACGGGCCGGCTAGTTTCAGAGCTTGGCGCGGACCAGCGTCGCGAGTCGCGACACGCCTTCGTCGATCTTCGCCGGCGGCACCGTGACGAACGACAGGCGCAATGTGTTGTACTGCGCTTCGTTGGCGAAGAACGGACCGCCCGGCACGAACGCGACATTCTGGGCAACCGCTTCCTCGAGCAGCTTCATGGTGTCGATTTGCGCAGGCAGGCTCACCCAGATGAACATGCCGCCTTCCGGACGGTTCCACTGCACGCCTTCGGGCATGTAACGCTCAAGCGCGGCGAGCATTGCCGCGCACTGGTCGCGGTAAAGCTCGCGGATGGTCGGCACATGCGTGTCGAGAAAGCCGTCCTTGATCACTTCATGAACGATGCGCTGGGTAAAGCTCGGCGTGTGCAGGTCGGTGGCCTGCTTGGCCTGCACGAGTTTGAAGATCAACTCTTCGGGCGCGATGATGTAGCCGACCCGCAGACCCGGCGCGAGCACCTTGGAGAAAGAACCCAGATGCACGATATGGTCGGGCGCCATCGACAGCATGGTCGGCAGCGGTTCTCCCGCGTAGTCCAGCGCGCCGTAGGGATCGTCTTCGATTACCGGGAACGGCGCGGTCTTCGCGAATTCGGCGAGCGCGCGGCGCCGCTCGACCGGCAGGCGGCGGCCGGTCGGGTTCTGGAAATTCGGTTGTGCGTACAACAGGCGGGCGCCGGCGGTGAGTTCGGGCGTGAGTCCTTCGGGAATCAGCCCTTGTTCGTCAGTCGGCACCTGGATGTAGTGCGGCTCGTACATGGAGAACGATTGCAGCGCGCCGAGGTAGGTCGGCGTTTCGACCAGTACGGGGCTTTGCGGACAGACCAGCACCTTGCCGAGCAGATCGAGCGCCTGCTGCGAGCCGGTCGTGATGAGCACCTGACTCGGGCGAATCTGCGCGCCGTTCACCGAGTAGCGCTTCGCGACCCACTCGCGCAGCGGCGCATAGCCTTCTGTTGCGCTGTACTGAAGCGCGGCGGCGGGCGAGTCGCGCAAAATGCGGTCGGACGCTTCGCGCATGCGTTCGGCCGGGAAGGTGGCCGGCGAGGGCAGGCCGCCCGCGAACGAAATGACTTCGGGCCGCTCCGTGACCTTCAGGATCTCGCGGATCGCCGAGCTGGTGAGCTTGCGTGCGCGTTCGGACAATTGCCACGTGGGGGCTTTCAAGTCGCTTTGGTCCATGGTCTCCTCTGCTGGTATCTCTGGAACCTGTCAAAACTTCGATTATCGCGCGAGTCGGCGACCCGCGCGCGCTGGCTATTTAAGGGTCCGTAGACCGTTGGGTGTTTCGAACTCGGCGGTGAGCGCGGCCGGGGCCGCTGCGTCTTCCGTCGGATGCAGCTTTATCAGATGCGCGGCGCCTAGCCACTGCAATTGCGCGGCCACCGTCTCGGCTTGCGGATGCTGGCCGTTCAGCGCTTTTAGCGCGATGCCGGTTTCCGGAAGTGACTCCGACGGATGCCGCGCCGTGTCCCACTGGATGAGCGAGGGCAGCACGCCGTCGCCGGCGCCTTGCCAGGAGGGAAATGCGCCGTCGTCCGCGATGGACAGCCCCCAGCTGAACTCGCCGCGCGTGAGAGGCACGATCGGCGGGATGCGCTGCGGGTACTGGGCCTGCCACGTCGGCAGATACTTCGGGCGCTCGACGCGGACGACCCAATGCGACAGATACGGCCCGTTCTCGAGGCGCGCGTGCGTGGCGGGGTCGTCGAGCGCGAAGAGCCGCGCGCGCGGCGCGGCGGCGGCCGATTCCTGCGCGGCGTCGGCCTGCGGATCGATTGCGATCACTTCCAGATACGCGCCGTCCCACAGGTTCAGCAGGCGGTTGTGAGTCCGCATCAACGGATGCGCACCGCCCCCGACGGGTGCCACGCCGAGAACGTCGGCGACGTACTGCGTACCCTCGTCGAGCGTGCGGGCGGAAACAACGAGATGATCGAGACGAAGCAAATGTGCGGTCATTGCGGATCGGGAAAACGGGTTTCACATCGGGCCGGACCCGCACCACGCGCAGCGTATGCGGGGGCCCGGGCACGTAAGCATAACCGGTCACGGGGCGACGACGACCCGCGAGCGTGCGCTTGACGGGCGATCAACGTGCGGTGCGAGGTCTTTGCGGCGGCTTCACGGCAACTTTACGGCGACTGGCCGTGAGTCTGTCTGGGGGCGCCTGCCGGTTAGCTTGCCGGCTTGCCCTTATCGGTTCGCTCGCCGCTGCAAAACGGCGCTCGCGCATCCGATAGCCTGCTCGGCGGGATCGCCGCCAGGCTCGGCACTTCGACGACGCCGCGAATCCGGCCGGCGCGCTTCTTCTGTCTCAAATGTAGCGGCGGCGACCTGCACAGTAACGGTACAATCGATTCGATACCGTTCGGTACAGTTGGAGTGCGTCTATGTCCGTCCCGCTTACACAAATTCCCGCCCCGCACGACACGGCGTCGCTGACGCTGGTCGAGCAGCTCGTGCAATGGGCCCGCCGCCGCATCGAAGAACGCGTGTTTCGCCCCGGCATGCGTATGCCGTCGATCCGCAAGCTGGCGCTCGACAAAGGCGTGTCGCGTTTCACGGTGGTCGAGGCGTACGAGCGGCTAGTCGCACAGGGTTACCTAGAGTCGCGGCGCGGCTCGGGTTTCTTCGTGCGCGAGCGTCTGGCGGGCGCGGCGGTTTCGGAAATGCGTCCGGTCACGCAGGCGCCTGCGCCGGCGACCATCGACGTGGTCTGGCTGCTGCGCAACATGCTGCATACGGGGGCGCGCCCGGAGCGCAGTCCCGGTCTCGGCTATCTGCCGGCGCGCTGGCTCGACGGCGAGTTGATCACCAACGCGCTTCGCACGCTGGGCCGGCAAAGCGGCGCGCAGATGCTGGGGATCGGCACGCCGCTCGGTTTTCTGCCGCTGCGCCAGCAGTTGCAGACGCGGCTCGAGGAACTGGAGATTGGCGCGTCGCCCGAGCAGATCGTGATGGTGTCGGGCATCACGCAGGCGATCGACCTGATTTCGCGCATTTATGTGAAGGCGGGCGATTCGGTGATCGTCGGCGATCCTGCGTGGTTCCAGATGTTCGGGCGCTTCGCGTCGCAAGGCGCACGGCTTGTCGGCATGCCCTATACGCCGGACGGCCCGGATCTCGACGCGCTCGAATCGCTCGTGCAGACGTGGCGGCCCAAGATGCTGGTGATCAATTCGGTGCTGCAGAATCCGACCGGCACGTCGCTGACGGCGGCGCAGGCGTTCCGCATCTTGCGGCTTGCCGAGGCGTACGACTTCATCGTGGTCGAAGACGACATTTACGGTGATCTCTGCCCGCCGAGCTATGCCGGCACGCGCCTGGCGAGTCTCGATCAGCTCAAGCGTGTGATCTATCTGGGCAGTTTTTCGAAGACGCTCGCGCCGAATCTGCGCGTCGGTTTCATCGCGTGCGCGCCGGAAGTCGCGAAGGCGGTCAGCGACCAGAAAATGCTGGTCGGCATGACGAGCCCGGAATTGAACGAGCGGGTGCTGTACAAAATCCTCACCGAGGGTCATTACCGACGCCACGTCGAGCGGTTGCGTGCGCGGCTCGACGGCGTACGCGAAAAATCCGTACGGATGCTGGAAAAGACCGGCCTGAAGCTGTTCCTGACACCCACGGCCGGTATGTTCGTGTGGGCCGACACCGGAGTCGACGCCGACGGCCTCGCGGCCGCCGGCCACGAAGCCGGTTTTCTGCTGACGCCCGGCAGCCTTTTTTCGCCGCAGCAGTCGCCCACCACGTGGATGCGCTTCAACATCGCCAATTGCGGGGATCCGGAACTGGCGACGTTCCTCTGCCGTTACCTGGACGGCGTTGCGCGCCGCGCCTCTTGAAACGGCGCCGCATCGCCCTTATTTAGGCGGACGATCCGGCGGCACGGCACCGCACGTCGGCAACCCGGCCCCGTGCCACGCCTGACCCGAAGCGCATCTGCAACACCCGATTCGCAAAAACCGATTCGCAACAGAGAGGAAGTTCGACCATGGCACAAGAAACCATGAGCTTTCAGGCAGAAGTGAAACAGCTTCTGCAACTGATGATCCATTCGCTGTACAGCAACAAGGAAATCTTTTTGCGCGAGCTGATTTCCAATGCGTCCGACGCGGCCGACAAGCTGCGTTTCGAAGCGATTGAAAACAGCGGGTTGTACGAGAACGACCCGAATCTGCGCATTCGCGTGTCGTATGACAAGGACGCGCGCACCATCACGATCGACGATAACGGCATCGGCATGAGCCGTGACGAAGCTATCGCGAACCTCGGCACGATCGCGCGCTCGGGCACCAAGGAATTCTTCGGCAAGCTGTCGGGCGATCAGCAGAAAGACGCTGCGCTGATCGGGCAGTTCGGCGTGGGCTTCTACTCGGGCTTCATCGTCGCGGACAAGATCACGGTCGAAACGCGCCGCGCCGGATTGCCGGCGTCGGAAGGCGTGCGCTGGGAAAGCGCCGGCGAGGGCGATTTCGCCGTCGAGCAGATCGAGCGCGCCGCGCGCGGCACGACCATCACGCTGCATCTGCGTGCAGATGAAGACGAACTCCTGTCGTCGCATCGGCTCAAGTCGATCATTCAGCGGTATTCCGATCACGTCGCGCTGCCCATTCTGATGAAAAAGGAAGAGTGGGACGCGGAAAAGAGCGCGATGGTCACGAAAGACGAGGACGAGACCGTCAATCAGGCCAGCGCGCTGTGGACCCGTGCGAAGAACGACATCACCGAAGAGCAGTACAAGCAGTTTTATCAGCATCTGTCGCACGATCATCAGGATCCGCTTACGTGGACGCATAACCGCGTCGAAGGCCGGAGCGAATACACGCAGTTGCTCTACGTGCCGAGCCACGCGCCGTTCGACCTGTGGAACCGCGATCATCGCGGCGGGCTGAAGCTGTACGTAAAGCGCGTGTTCATCATGGACGACGCCGAGCAACTGCTGCCCGCGTACCTGCGCTTCGTCAAGGGTGTGGTCGATTCGAGCGATCTGCCGCTTAACGTCTCGCGTGAGATCCTGCAGGAAAGCCGCGACGTCAAGGCGATCCGCGAGGGCGTGACCAAGCGCGCGCTGTCGATGCTGGAAGATCTGGCCAACTCGGATAACGACGCCGACAAGGAGAAGTACGCCGGCTTCTGGAAGGAGTTCGGCCAGGTGCTGAAGGAAGGCATCGGCGAAGATTTTGCGAATCGCGAGCGCATTGCCAAGCTCGTGCGCTTTGCTTCCACGCATACGGAAACGCCGGAGCAGAACGTGTCGCTCGCCGATTACGTCGCGCGCATGAAGCCGGAGCAAAGCAAGATTTACTACGTGACTGCCGACACCTGGCAGGCCGCGACGCACAGCCCGCATCTCGAAGTGTTCCGCAAGAAGGGTGTGGAAGTGCTGCTGCTGACCGACCGCGTGGACGAATGGATGCTGTCGTTCCTGAACGAATTCGACGGCAAGCCGCTGCAAAGCGTGGCGCGCGGCGATCTGGATCTGGGCGCGCTGAACGACGAGGAAAAAGAGGCGCAGGAAAAGGTGAGCGAGGAGCTCAAGCCGCTCGTCGACAAGATGAAGGAAGCGCTGAAGGACAAGGCAAAAGACGTGCGCCTCACGTTCCGCCTGACCGATTCGCCCTCGTGCCTCGTTGCCGACGACGGCGAAATGAGCGGTTACCTGCAGCGCATGCTGAAGGCCGCAGGACAGCAGGCGCCTTCGTTCCATCCGATTCTGGAAGTGAATCCGGAGCACGCACTCGTCAAGGGCTTGCATGCCGATAGCGCGAACTTCGACGACTGGTGCCACCTGCTGTTCGACCAGGCGTTGCTGGCCGAGGGCGGCGCGCTTGAAGATCCGGCGAGCTTCGTGAAGCGTACGAACGCGTTGTTGCTTGCGCGCGCGAACTGAGCCTGATCGTTTAGCGTCGAACCGACGCTAAAACCTAGTGAAAGAGAAATGCGCTGCTTCGGCAGCGCATTTTTTTTGCCGCGCGCTTTGTGGTGTCATGGACCGACCGAGAGAAATCCGGATCGGTCACTGCGTGTGCATTAATGGGCGAATGTTAGCCCGTGCAGGTGACGCACTTGCGCAAGCACGCTCCCGGCCAGCTCCTTCGCCTCGAAACTGGAATGATGATCGCCGAGCACCTGCGCCGCGAGGCTGCCGATTGCCGCGCTCGTCTGTTTAGCAGTGTGGTGTTGCGCGAGCGCGGAGCCGGCTAGCTCTTTCTCGATATGGGTAGCGCCCTGACGAGCCAATACGACCGACGCAAGATGCGCGATACGGTCAGAAGTTTCCTTTACGTTTGTAGTATTCAAGCTGACTCCCTGCTGCTAGTTATAGATTTGCTCGACGCCTTGGGTTTGTTTCGACGTCGTGCAAAATTAATTATGGTTAACTAACTAAAACTAATCAACGACCATAAATTGAGATTAGTTTATGAGACACAGGGCACGGCATTATCTTGACCGTCGCGCTTCGAAACTGGGCGGCTCGAAGATCGGGCACGTTCTTCGAGCCACTTTTCGTACAAGCCGTGCGCGTGGAATCTCTTTGGCGATTGAAGCGCCTGCGCGTTGCGGCACTTTCTGAGTTTTCATGTCCGATTCCGCTTTGGCCGCTCCGGCGGCACTGATCAATGTCACAACGCCTCTCGAGACGGTTCATCTTCTTTGGTCGGTTCTGCGCGAGGAGGGCCACCACGCGGCAGTGCTGCGTGCGGCCGAACTGGCCGCCGCTGGCGTGACATGGCAGTTGCATGCCGATCTGCACGCGAGCGCCGGGCGTTTCGAAGAGGCGTATCACAGCGCATCGCAGGCACAAGCTGAAGCCGGCGGCGCGCGCCATGCTCGCCTTGCGCTGTTCGCCGACGCGCTCGCCCGCGCCGAGGTCGCGCGGCATCACAGCGAGATCGCGGTCGCCGCGCAGCCGCTTGCCACCACGCTCGAATGGATCGTCTGGCTCATCAACGGGTGTGGCGCGCATTCCGCGGCGGCGCATATGTTGCGCGCCTATCGGCAGCGAGCGCCGCACGACGCGCGCGCGCCGTGGTGGCTGGCTATTTCGCTCGGTGCGCTGGGTGCGGCGGGTGGGGCGGGCGGGGCCAGCGGTCCGGGCGCGCGCGAGGAGCGGCGTGCCGCGCTCGCGAGCGCATATTCGCTCGATCCGGCCGTCGATCCGGCGTTGCCGTTGCAGTTCGTGCTGGCATTGCGCGAGGTTCGCGACTGGACTGCGGTCGAGCACGTGTGCCGCGAGGCGCTGGCGCGCAATCCCGCAGACGCGGAAATGGCGTGGCAGCTCAGCCACGCGCAATGGCAGTGCAACGACGCTGCGGCGGCCGAGGCGACCATGCGCGCCGCGAATGCTGCGTCGCCAGGCAATGCGGACGTGCTCGCCGCGATTGGCTTCTATCTATGCGAACAGGCGCGCTACGAGGACAGTGCCGCGATGTTGCGCGAAGCACTCGCGGTCAATCCGCACGCGGTGACGCCGGCAGTCGATCTTGCAGACCTGGATTTGCGGCACGGCGCATGGGCAAGCGGCTGGAAGCGTTTCGAGGCACGCCTCGCACGCGACGACCGCGAGCCGAACAATATCGTTTCGGTTATGGCTCGCCTGTGTCCGCGCTGGCAAGGGGAGGCGCTCGCCGGCAAGACGCTTGTCGTGCACAGCGAACTGGGCAACGGCGACGACATTCACATGGTGCGCTATGTCCCGCAACTTGCCGACCGCGTGCGTCAGGAAGGCGGCAGGCTCGTGCTCTGCGTGCGCAAGTCGTTGCACGCGCTGCTCACGCGCTTTTACGCGGACTGCGTGTCCATCGAAGACGGCCCGCTCGGCGCGCCGGATTACAGCCTGCCCATCATGAGTTTGCCGCTTGTGCTGGACCTGCAGCCGGAGCAGGTCCGGGGCGATGCGTATCTTCACGCAGATCCGGACAAGGTGAGCGCGTGGCGTGAGCAGCTACGCAGACAGGCGCCGCAGGCGAGACTGCATGTTGGGCTCGTGTGGGCGGGAAGCCCTACGCATCGTCGCGACGAAAAGCGTTCGATTGCGCGGGCAACGCTTGAACCGTTGCTGTCGCTTGCCGATGTCATCTTCTATTCGCTTACGCCAGGACGTGCGGCCGATGTCGCGGTGCTGACCGCGCAGGGTTACAGCGTGTGCGACATGACGGCGCAATATCACGCCGGCTTCGACGACGTTGCCGCCCATCTCGGTGCGCTCGACGCGCTAGTCACGGTCGACAGTGCACCGTTGCATCTTGGCGGCGCGTTAGGGCGGCCGGTGTTGGCGATGCTCGACCACGTGTCGCACTGGGCGTGGGGCAACGAGGAAGCGCAACCCTGGTACGACTCGGTGGAGCTCTTCAGGCAGCCGGAGCCGGGGCACTGGGCTCCCGTCATCGAGCGTGTGACGGCGCGCCTTCAAGCGCTGATGGCGGCCGGTGCGACCAGCAAGGAATCGAGCCACGCAGCGCATCCGGCAGTAACCGGCTGATGGCAACTGACACGGGCGATTCGGATTTATTACGCGGCGAAGCGCCGCCAGCCCACTTAAACGCAGACGCAGACGCACTGCATCAACTCGGGCTTGCATATTTTCGCGACGGCGCGCTCGAGCGTGCCTGCGAGCAACTGGATCGCGCGCTAAACCTCGCGCCCGATCGTGCTGATATCTGGGAGCATCGCGGGCTGCTTGCGGTACTGGGCGGCAATCGGATCGCGGCCGAGGCGTTCTACCATCGCGCGCTGAACCTAAGTGGTGGGAGTGCCAGCGTTCATCGGAATCTTGCTGATTGCCTGAAGCTCTCCGCGCGATTCGCCGAGGCGCGCCAACACTATCAGACCGCGATCGGCTTCGAGCCCACTTTGCACCATGCGGTTCGCGCGCTCGCGCAGATCTGCACGGAACAGGAGCAGCACGCCGATGCAGCGAACTATTGGGCGCGAGCATGGGCGCTCGACTCCGCGAACATTGCAGATGCGTTCATGCTGATCGCGGCTTTGTCGAAGGCGCAGCGCGATGCCGAGATCGGCGATCTGTTGCCGGCCCTGCGCGCACGCTGCAGTTCCGACGCAGCAGCTCTGCAGCAACTCGCATTCACTCTGAACAGCGCGCATCGTTTTGCGGACGCGGTCAGCGTCGCGAGGCAGGGAATCAGCGTTGAACCGAACAACGCCTGGCTGCATCACAACGCGTCGTTCGCGCTCAATATGCTCGGCGACTTCGAGCACATGCAGATGCATACCGCCGAGGCCGCCCGGCTCATGCCGGACAACCCGTCGATGCAGTTCAATCTGGCGGCATCACAGCTCCGCGCGGGCGATTTCGAACGAGGCTGGAAGCAATACCGGTGGCATGACGCACTAGCGGAAAATCACGATCTGGTTCGCCCGGATTTCCCGGAGTGGCAAGGCGAGCGCGTGCTCGGTTGCCGTTTCCTGCTGATCGGCGAACAGGGTCTTGGCGATCAGATCCAGTTTCTGCGTATGGCCGACTGGCTGCATCGGCGTGGCGCGCAGGTGGACGTCTGGGTCGAAGAGCCGCTTGGCAATGTGGCGCGCCATGCGGCGGGCGTGCATGCGGCATGGACCACAACGCCGCCCGGCCCGTACGACTACTGGTGCCGCATGTTGAGCATGCCTGCGCACATGAAACTCGAATTGCCGATGTTGCCGCTTGCCACGGCTTACCTGCAGGCAAAGCCCGCAGCGATGCAGCGCTGGCGTGACCGCATGGACGCACTCGGTCCTGTCGCGGGGCAAGGGCCGTTCACGAAGCGCGTCGGGATCGTTTGGGCGGGCAATCCCGCATATGCGCTCGACCGCTATCGGTCCATTGGGCTTCAGCAATGGCGGCCGTTTCTGCAGCAGCCGGGCGTGCGTTGGTTCTCGCTGCAAAAAGGAGAGGCGCAGTACGACGCGGCGGCTTTATCCGAGGGGATCGACATGCATGATCTCGGACCGGAGATTCACGACTTCATGGATACGCTGGCGATCATTCAGTCGCTCGATCTGGTCGTTACCGTAGACACTGCGGTCGCGCATCTTGCCGGCGCCTGCGGCACGCCGGTGTGGGTACTGGTGCCCACCTTTACAGACTGGCGCTGGATGGCCGGACGCGCCGATAGTCCGTGGTATCCGTCAATGCGTCTTTTCAGACAGCGTGAGTTGAATCAGTGGGAAGCGGTGCTCGCTGAGGTCGCGCAGGCGCTGCAGGAGTACGTCGGCAGCTGAGTCTGCAGCTGAGTTGGCAAATGAATCGGCAGATGAGCCGGGCGCGCGCGGCGCAGCCGGCCCTGGGTGTGACTAGCGTAATCCGCCTGAAGAGGCTGGTGCCTACTTCTTGCCCATCAACGTTTCCATGGTTTCGCCGCGCACCACGATCTCAGTGCGGCGATTGAGCGCGCGTCCTTCGGGCGTGTCGTTGCTTGCAACCGGATTGTTGTACGCGTTGCCCTTGGTGCGAATGCGCTCCATCGTCACGCCGCGCGCCACGAGCGCGTAACCCACGGCGGTCGCGCGCGCTTCCGAGAGTTGCTGGTTGTAGTCGAGCGTGCCGACATTGTCCGTGTAGCCTTCGACGATGACCGGCTTCTTGCTGCGCTTGAGCAGCACCGCGGACCGGTCGACCACCGCGCTCGCATCGCCGCGCACTTCCGATTTGTTGAAATCGAACAGCGCTTTTTCGGGCAGCTTCACGGCGACGCCATCCGCGACCGGTGCAACCTCGACGCCCACGGCCTTGTTCAACGACGTCTCAGTATCGCGGTTCAACGGCGCGGCGCAGCCAGCCATCAGCAGCACCGACATTGCGCAGGCGCTCATGCTCAGAATTTTCTTCATGTTTGCTCTCTCGTTCGTTTGCACATCGGATGGCGCGCCCGTCGACAGCGGACGAATCGCCGGTTCGTAAAGCACGGAGGTTTTATCGTGGGTCGCGGCGTTGGAGAATCGGACCTTTCCGAAATCGGCGACCCGATTGGGCATTTCGATACCGATGCGGCAGTGCAGCCGGATCGTCGGAAAAGACGCGTGCGGGCCGGGCAATCGTCCGACAGTCGCGCCGTTATAATCCGAACCCATGCCTATCCGTTTCGATGCCGCCGACGCGCAATGGCGCGTCGCTCCCTCGCCTGGCCTCGGCGCCGCGCAGAAAGACTGGTTGACCCGTGGCGGTTCGCTGACCGCGCATCTGCGCGCGCTCGGCGCAGTCGCGGTGCGTGTCACGCGTGAAGGCGTGGCGTTGGCCTGGGCCGACGAGCATGCCGCGTTGGGTCTGCCCGCGCGCGCGCCAGTGTGGGTGCGCGAGGTCGTCTTGTCGGTCGATGCCGTGCCCTTCGTCGCCGCGCACAGTGTTGCGCCTCTGGCCGCGAGCGTCGGCGTATGGCAAGCCACGCGACGCCTGCGCACGCGGCCGCTTGCCGAGTTGCTGTATAGCGATAGCAGCGTCGCGCGATCGGCGCTTGTCAGCCGCCGCGTGACCGCGCGGCATCCGCTGTACCGGCTGGCGGCGCGTGAAGTCGGCGGGGTGCCGCCGCACGCACTGTCGGCGCGCCGCTCGGTGTTCGAGCGGCATGGCGAGCCGCTGATGGTCACCGAATGTTTCCTGCCGGCCCTGTGGACGCATCTCGCGTCATTAGCGAATGCAGGCGGCGCTCGCCGCTCACTCGCTCCCTCCGTCGACTCCACGCCCGCAGGTCACCCGCGCATGCGCGAACATGGCCGGCCGATCGAGCACACGGCATCGCGCGCGCATCCCGTGTCGCGTGCCGCCAGCGAGCGGAGCAGATAATGCTGATCGGCTTTCCTCCGGTTGTCGCCGCCGACACACATACGCTGATTCTCGGCAGCTTTCCCGGCGAGGCGTCGCTCGCCGCGACCCAGTACTACGCGCATCCGCGCAACCAGTTCTGGCGTCTGCTTGGCGCCGTGCTCGACGACCCACTCGCGGAACTCGCCTACGAAGAGCGGCTGCGGCGTGTGCTTTCTCACGGGATCGGCGTATGGGACGTGCTCGCCGCGTGCCATCGCGAGGGCAGTCTCGATGCGGCCATCCGCAACGCGCAGCCGAACGACTTTGCATCGCTGCGCGAACACGCGCCGAAGCTGCGCAAGGTCTGCTTCAACGGCAAGACGGCGGGCCGCTTCGCGCCGGTGATCGGTGAGGCGGGCTACACGACCCTCGTATTGCCTTCGTCCAGTCCGGCCAATGCTATGCTCTCGTTCGATCAAAAATTGCGCCTGTGGCGCGACATCCTGACATGACGAAACTCATCAAGCGCGCTTCGGCTGAAGCGCGTGCATTCCGCAACCGCAATGCAGACGGTGCGGGCAAGCGCGAGGTGGCGCGCAACAAGAAAAAGTCGTCGCACGACGACGATCTGCGCGACGCGCCGCAAATCGAAACGCCGCGCAAGCCGCGTTTTGCGCCCGTCACGTTTTCGGAAGAAGGCGGCGTGCGTTATCTGCATTTCGGCACGGAATGGGTGCAAGGCGCGATGCGTCTGCGCAAGCCGGACCACATCGAACTCGAATACGCTCAGCAAATGATGGCGTGGCTGCTGTTCATCGAAACGCCCAGACGCATCGTCCAGCTCGGCCTCGGCGCGGCTGCGCTCACCAAGTTCGCCCATCGCTTCCTGAAGCGCGCCAAAGTCGAGGCGGTCGAAGTAAACCCGGCGGTGGTCATCGCCGCTCGCGCAATGTTCGAGTTGCCGCCGGACGACGCACGCCTCACCGTGCATGAGACGGACGCGTGGGACTTCGTCAACGACCGCGCGAACCACGGCACGATCGGCGCATTGCAGATCGACATTTACGATGCAACGGCGCGCGGCCCGGTGCTCGACAGCGTCGGCTTCTACCGTGCGGCTCGCGCGTGTCTGACCGATGCGGGTGTCGCAACGGTGAATCTGTTCGGCGATCACCCGAGCTTCGTGCGCAACATGAAGCGTCTGAACGAAGCGTTCGACGGTCGCGTCGTCGCGCTGCCGGAAGTGCACGACGGCAACCGCATCGCGATTGCGTTTTCCGGCCCCGCGCTCGACGTGCCGTTCACGGCGCTGCAAACACGCGCGAAACTGATCGAAGCGGAACTCGGCTTGCCCGCCCGCAAATGGATCAAGGGTCTGCAGGAGTCGACCGGACAGACGGGCGCGTCGTTCGTCATCTGATCGCATAGCGCCGCAAGGGGCCGGGCCATAACGGACCGGCCTCACCCTGACGAGCGTCGCATCCGCGCGACGGAATTCAGATCTGCTATCTATCCGGCATTGCGCCGAAAATCCGCTGTTTTCTCCTCCGCACGCCAACGCTCCGAGGCCGCAAGACCCGCGCTGCGCGTGGGTCCTGACCAGGTTCTCGCCAAGGCACTTCTCCCGCCCGACATCCGCTGAAACACCGTCCTGTCGGCTCTTGCGGCAGTGTCAATGCCTCGGGTCCTCCCTGCTTGACCGCACGTTCGCGGCTCCTATACTCTTTCGAGGCTTTCGGGGCACTCGTGTCCCACGCGGGGCGATCCTCCGCGGGCTTGCTGCCGCGAGGCGGTTTTCCGCGTGGCGGTCCAGCACCCGTCGAACACGGGCCAACATTTCAATAATAGGGAAGAGGAGACGTCATGGCTCACGACGCCGACGCGAATAAAGCCAGCAAGCACTGGCTCTGGCTGTTGCTGTTGCCCTGGATCGCCATGGTCTGGGTGCCGTCGTACAACAAGGTCGAACCGGTGTTGTTCGACTTTCCGTTTTTCTACTGGTATCAGTTCCTCTGGGTGCTGATCAGCGCAGTCATTACGGCGCTCGTCTATATTAAGACCAAGGCGCGCTCGTCGGGCCGTCCTCAGGGGGACGCACAATAATGAACGCCATCGCGACTTTCGTCTTCGTTCTATTTTTTATCGGCGTCACCATTCTCGGTTTTATCGCGGCGCACTGGCGGCGCGGCGATCTTGCTCATCTGGAAGAGTGGGGTCTCGGCGGCCGGCGCTTCGGCACCATCGTCACCTGGTTTCTGCTGGGCGGCGACCTCTACACCGCGTACACCTTCATCGCGGTGCCGGCGCTGGTATTCGGTGCGGGCGCAACCGGTTTCTTCGCGCTGCCGTACACCATTCTGATCTACCCGTTCGCGTTCGTCGTCTTCCCGAAACTGTGGAGTATCGCGAAACGTCAGGGCTACGTGACGTCGGCGGACTTCGTATCGGCACGCTACGGCAGCCGTATGCTCGCTCTCGCAATCGCGGTGACGGGTATCGTCGCGACCATGCCGTACATCGCGTTGCAACTGGTCGGGATCGAGGTGGTGATCGGTGCGCTCGGCTTCGACACGAAGGGCTTCGTCGGCGATCTGCCGCTCATCATCGCGTTCGCGATCCTGGCCGCTTACACGTACACGTCGGGCTTGCGCGCGCCGGCCATGATCGCCGTGGTCAAGGACGTCCTGATCTACATCACGATCTTCGCTGCGATCATTGTGATTCCGCCGCAACTGGGCGGCTTCGGCCACATCTTCGCAACGGTGCCGCCGGCCAAGCTGCTGCTGAAGGCACCGGACGTGTCGAGTCTGAACGGCTATAGCGCGTATGCGACGCTCGCGGTGGGTTCGGCCCTCGCGCTGTTCCTGTACCCGCACTCGATCACGGCGGTGTTGTCGTCGAAATCGGGCAATACGATCCGCCGCAATATGGCGATGCTGCCGGCTTACTCGCTGGTGCTCGGTTTGCTCGCGCTGCTCGGGTTCATGGCGCTTGCCTCGGGCGTGAAGGACATGCCGGAATTCGCCCCGTACTTCAAGGCGTTCGGTCCGAACTTCGCGGTGCCGGCGCTGTTCCTGCACTTCTTCCCGTCGTGGTTCGTCGGCGTGGCGTTCGCTGCCATCGGTATCGGCGCGCTGGTGCCGGCGGCGATCATGTCGATTGCGGCAGCGAACCTGTACACGCGGAACATCCACAAGGAGTTCGTGAATCGCAACATGACGCACGAACAGGAGACCAACGTCGCGAAGCTGGTGTCGCTGATCGTGAAGGTCGGCGCAGTGGCGTTCATTCTCGGCCTGCCGCTCACGTATGCGATCCAGTTGCAGTTGCTCGGCGGCATCTGGATCATCCAGACGCTGCCCGCGATCGTGCTCGGTCTGTACACGCGAGTGCTCGACTATCGCGGCTTGCTGCTCGGCTGGGCAGTCGGCATCGCGACCGGCACGTGGATGGCCGTTTCGCTGAAGCTCGCCGGTTCGATCTTTACGATCCACCTGTTCGGCATGGCGATTCCGGGTTACGCGGCTGTCTGGTCGCTGATCGTGAACCTGGTGGTGGCCGTGGTGGTGAGCCTGCTGGTGCGCGCGTTCGGCATGCAGCGCGCCGAAGACCGCACGCGTCCGGAAGACTATCTGGACGTGGTCGAAAGCTAAGCGTCGCAAGCTTGTCGGCGGCCGGGCATGCCGGCCGGCAAGCGAAACGGTGCAACTTAAACGCAGCGCCCGCAGATGAAAGTCTGCGGGCGTTTGTGTTTGCGGCGCACTCCAGGGCACGATAGCGGGACCGTCTCTCACAAGCGTCGCTAACTCCGCCATGGCTCCAGCCGATTCCCGCACCGTGATTCCGCGCCGTTCGGCGGTGAGCCGGATGGTTCGCGCGATCACGTCGCCGTATTACCGCTATCGACACGCGAAGGTCCTGCACAGCCTGCGCGTAGGCCTGGCAATGCTGTTCTCGATTCTCGCGACAACCGGTATCGACATTCCGCACGGCATCTGGTCGTCGGTGACGCTGCTCGTGGTGATCGGCGGTTTGCAGCACCACGGCAATATCCGCAAGAAAGCGGCCGAGCGGGCCGCGGGCACCTTGCTCGGAGCGTCGATCGGGCTGCTGCTGATCGTGCAGCAGAATCTGCTTGGCTCGCTGCCGCTCACCTATGTGTTGATGTCGATCTTCGCCGCGATCTGCGCGTGGTTCGCAATCGGCTCGTCCGGCTATATCGGGCTGTTGACGGCCATCACGATGTGCATCGTCGCGGGGCATGGCGACAATCTGATCGACGTCGGACTGTGGCGCACGCTGAACGTGCTGATCGGAATTGTGATTGCGTTGGCTTTTTCATTCGCGCTGCCGCTGCACGCCACTTATTCGTGGCGCTACGGTATTGCGGCCAATCTGCGCGAGTGCGCGCAAATCTATACGCGTTTGCTGGAGGGCGAGACGATTGGCGAGGAAGAGCAGGTGAAGCGGTTTCTCGCGATCAACCGGCGGCTCGTGCAATTGCGTTCGCTGATGCCTTCGGTGGCAAAGGAGATCGACGTGCCGCAGGCGAAGCTCGAGGAGATTCAGCGGCTGCATCGCTCGGTGCTGAGTTCGCTCGAACTGCTTGCCACCGGTCCCTTGATGCAGGCCAGCGCGGCCGCGCGCACCGCGTATGCCGAACAGTGCGGCGCGGAGGTGCGGGCGGTGCGCGCCATGCTGCTGGCGATTGCGCGCGGCCTGCGCTTTGGCCGCGCGACGCATTTTGGGATCCCGGCGGCCGGCGATCCGGCGGGCGGCGGGCCGGTGGACTGCACTCCGGCGGCCGGCGATCCGGTGGCCGGCAATCCGGTGGCCGGCAATCCGGCCGCGTCGCCGCTCGTGCGAACCGCGAGCAATGTCGCGTCTAAACTCCCGCCCGACCTGCAAGGGCCGTATTGGCTCGGGCAGCGGCTCGCGGAACAGGTGGACCGCCTGCGCGCAGCGTTACTCGAGATAGAGGTGAACTGGAACATCGAGCGACGCTCGCGGGTTTTGCAGAAGGCCTAGTTAGAGAAGCTGCCGGTGAACTCCGGTCATGGTGCCTGGCAAGGGCTCGGGCCGATCACTCTTGCGGCAGCGTAACCATCCACATCAGGCCGAAGCGGTCCACCGTCATGCCGAAGCCTTTGCTCCAGAAGGTCTCGCCCCATGGCATCACGATCTGGCCGCCGTCGGCGAGGGCGTTGAAGTATTTTTGCGCCGATGCCGTGTCGTCCGCCGTCAGCGACAGGCTGAAGCCGCTCATGGGCTTCGCGTCCTGGTCGCAATTGCCGTCGGACGCCATCCACTGTGTCGAGCCCATCTGAACGTTCGCGTGCATGATCTTGTCTTCGACGCCGGCACGCGGCTGGTTCTGCGAGTCGGGCGGGGCGTCCTTGAAGCGCATCATGAACGTGACCTCGGCACCGAGGTGCTGACGATAATAATCGAGCGCTTCTTCGCAGCGTCCGTTGAAAAAAACGTAGGGTTGAACTTCCATCATCGTCTCCCGAAATGTGGATATGAACGCCTTCGCGCCGTATGGCGGGCAAAGCGGCAGGCGTGCAGACCATTTTAGGCAACGGTTTTCGGGCGTTTGTGACTTTGTGTCGTGAGGAAAGGACGGCTCGCCGAAAACGGCCGAAGGCCGTCGTCAGCGGATGAGCGGATGAGCGAATACCCGGATTCCCGGTAAACGGAACGCGGCCCCGAACCATGAGCTTCGGGGCCGCGAGTTGTGATCGCCTGCGTGTTCGCCGTGTCTTGCCGACGTACGACGACCGCCGCGACTGGCGCGGACGTTTAACGCAGCGCTTCGATGAGCTTTTCCAGCTTCACTGCGTCGGCCGCAAACGCGCGGATGCCTTCGGCGAGCTTTTCGGTTGCCATGGCCTCGTCGTTGACGAGGAAGCGGAACGACGCTTCATCGACCGGCACGCGTTCAATGTCGGCGTCTTTCGCGCTGTCCGGCGAGAGCTTGCGCTCGACCTTCTCGGTGCTTTCGTGCAGCTTTTGCAGCAGATCCGGGCTGATGGTCAGCAAGTCGCAGCCCGCCAGTTCCAGAATCTGGCCCGTGGTTCGGAAGCTCGCGCCCATGACCTCGGTCTTGTAGCCGAATTTCTTGTAGTACGCGTAAATGCGGCGCACGGACTGCACACCCGGGTCGTTCGCGCCGCCGTCCTTCGCTTCGTCCCACGCACTGCCGGCGTTTTTCTTGTACCAGTCGTATATGCGGCCGACGAACGGCGAGATCAGCTTCGCCCCGGCGTCGGCGCAGGCGGCGGCCTGGGCGAGCGAGAACAGCAGCGTCATGTTGCAGTTGATGCCTTCTTTCTGCAGCACTTCGGCCGCGCGCACGCCTTCCCACGTGGAAGCCAGTTTGACCAGCACGCGTTCGCGGTCGATGCCGTGGTCCTTGTAGAGCGCAATGATTTCGCGGCCCTTGGCGATCGAACCTTGCACGTCGAACGACAGGCGCGCATCCACTTCGGTCGACACGCGCCCGGGGATGATTTTCAGGATTTCGGTGCCGAAAGCGATCAGCAACTGGTCGATGATCGCGCCCATCGGCTTCGACGCATGATCTTTCACCGTTTTTTCGAGCAGCGGCCGGTAGTCGTCTTTCTGGACGGCCTTCAGAATCAGCGACGGATTGGTGGTCGCGTCCTGCGGCTTGTACTGCGCGAGTTGCTGGAAGTCACCGGTATCGGCCACGACCGTGGTGTATTGCTTGAGTTGCTCGAGTGCGGTTGTCATATTCGTGCCTTCAGAGGGCGCATGCGCCGTGGTTCAGGAGAACGAGGTCGCCGCCGGAATGAAAGACCGGGCCCGGCGGCCGCGAGTCACGCTGCAGCATTTGCCCGATGTTGCCGGGAAACGCTGCCGGATGCTTCTATTTTATGGCGGATCGTCGGATGTAGTGTTGACAGTTGCCAGCGGCGATCCGTTCACAGCTATTTCACTGGCATTCACCGCAATTGCGGGCGAGCTAAGGTGCCGCTATGCGCCGCATGCAGGAACACCCGCAACGCGCGGGCCATCGCACGTACTCATGCGCGCCGCGCATTCAGGACGACCTGGGTGAGCACGCCCGCCACCAGCCCCCAGAAGGCCGATCCGATAGACAACAACGTCAGCCCCGACGCCGTCACCATGAAGGTCACGAGTGCCGCTTCGCGCTGCCTGACGTCCTGCATTGCGTTGGTGAGTCCGCTCATGATCGAGCCGAACAGCGCCAGCGCCGCGACCGACACGACGAGTTCGCGCGGAAACGCCGCGAACAGTGCCGCGATGGTCGCGCCGAAAACGCCGGCGATCAGATAGAAGATACCGCACCACACCGCGGCCATGTAACGCTTGCCATGGTTTTCGTGCGCTTCGGGGCCGGTACAGATCGCCGCCGTGATCGCGGCAAGGTTGACGCCGTGCGAGCCGAACGGCGCGAGCAGCAGCGACGCGATTCCCGTCGCGGAAATCAGCGGCGCCGACGGCGTCGTATAGCCGTCCGCGCGCAGCACCGCGATGCCGGGCACGTTCTGTGACGCCATGGCGACGACGAAAAGCGGAATCCCGATACTGACGCTCGCGGCGAGCGAAAACGCCGGCATCGTAAAGACGGGATGCGCGAGCGCCACCTGGAAGTGACTGAAGTCGAGCAGGCCAAGGGCGCCCGCAGCAATCGTGCCGGCAATCAGCGTCATTGGAATCGCGTAACGCGGCGCGATGCGTTTGACGACCAGGTAGGTCAGAAACATCGTCAGAACGAGCGCCGTCTGGAACTGCGCGGCGCGAAAAATCTCGATGCCGATCTCGAACAGGATGCCCGCCAGCAGTGCGGCCGCAATGCCAGCGGGAATTTTCTTCATGAGCGTGTCGAACCAGCCCGTCAGTCCGACAATGGTCAGCAGCAGCGCGCAGACGATAAACGCGCCGATCGCCTGCCCGTAAGGCACATGCGGCAGCGACGACACCAGAAGCGCCGCGCCGGGCGTCGACCACGCAATCACAATCGGGGCGCGAAACCGCAACGACAGTCCGATCGTGCAGAGGGCCATGCCGATCGACAACGCCCAGATCCACGACGAAATCTGCGCATTCGTCAGATGTGCGGCCTGACCCGCCTGGAACATGAGCACGAGCGAACTGGTGTAGCCCGTCATCATCGCGACGAAGCCCGCGACGATCGCCGACAGCGAGGTGTCGGCCAATGGGTTGAAGCGCCCGGGCGGAATGCCGGCAGGCGCGAGATCAGGCGATGACGAGCGACTCATGCAAAAACTTTCTTGTCGTTGGTGGTGGAGCGGTCGGTTCTATTTGCTCAGCATCCGCATGGCGGACTCGAGCCCGGCGAGCGTGAGCGGATACATCCGCTGGCCGAGCACTTCGCGGATCGCGCTGACGGACTGGCGGTACGCCCACAGGCCTTCAGGTTCCGGATTGAGCCACGCATAATGCGGGAAGTGGTCGGCGAGGCGTCGCAGCCACACGGCGCCGGCTTCGGCGTTGTTGTATTCGACGGAGCCGCCCGGCTGCAGCACTTCGTAGGGGCTCATGGTTGCGTCGCCGACGAAGATCAGCTTGTAATCGGGCGTGAATTTGTGCAGCACGTCCCACGTCGGCATGCGCTCGGTGTGGCGGCGACGGTTGTTCTTCCACAGGAAGTCGTACACGCAGTTGTGGAAGTAGTAGAACTCGAGGTGCTTGAATTCGGCCTTCGCGGCGGAGAACAGTTCTTCCGTGCGCTTGATGTGATCGTCCATGGAGCCGCCGACATCGAGCAGCATCAGCACTTTCACCTTGTTGTGCCTCTCGGGCACCATCTTGAGATCGAGCCAGCCGGCGTTCGCGGCCGTGCTGCGGATCGTGTCGGGCAGATCGAGTTCTTCGGCCGCGCCTTCGCGCGCGAAGCGGCGCAAGCGGCGTAACGCCACCTTGATGTTGCGCGTGCCGATTTCGACCTGGTCGTCGTAGTCGCGATAGGCGCGCGCTTCCCAGACTTTCACGGCAGTGCGATTGCCCGCCGCGTCGCCGCCGATGCGCACGCCTTCCGGGTTGTAGCCGCCATTGCCGAACGGCGACGTGCCGCCCGTGCCGATCCACTTGCTGCCGCCTTCGTGGCGCTCTTTCTGTTCGTCGAACAGCTGCTTCAGGCGTTCCATCAGTTTGTCGATGCCGCCCATCGCCTCGATTTGCGCCTTTTCTTCCGGCGACAGATCGCGTTGCAGCTTTTTCTTCAGCCAGTCGAGCGGGACGTCGAAGGCAAGTTCCGAGGTCTGCGCGACGCCGTTGAAATACGCGCCGAACGCCTGGTCGAACTTGTCGAAATACTGTTCGTCCTTCACGAGCGTCATGCGCGCGAGGTAATAAAACTCGTCGAGCGACGGCGCGATCACGTTGGCTTTGAGCGCCTCGAGCAGCGTGAGGTATTCCTTCACCGACACGGGCAGTTTCGCGGCGCGCAGCGAGTAGAAGAAGTCGATCAGCATGCTGGGTTCTCCGCGGCGCGGGCACTCATTAGAAATTCAACGATTATTGCGGTTCATGAAAATGAGCCGCTCGAACAGGCTTACGTCCTGTTCGTTCTTCAGAAGCGCGCCGTGCAGCGGCGGGATGATCTGCTTCTGATCCGACGAGCGCAGCGCTTCCGGTGGGATGTCCTCGGCGAGCAGCAGCTTGAGCCAGTCGAGCAGTTCGGACGTGGACGGCTTTTTCTTCAGCCCGGCCACGTTGCGCAGCTCGAAAAAGCTCTGCATGGCCGCGGCCAGCAGATCCTTCTTGATGCCGGGATAGTGCACCTCCACGATCTGCTGCATCGTGGCCGGGTCCGGAAACTTGATGTAATGGAAAAAGCAGCGGCGCAGGAACGCGTCGGGCAGCTCCTTCTCATTGTTCGACGTGATGATGACGAGCGGACGCTGTTTCGCGCGGATCAACTCGTGCGTCTCGTACACGTAGAACTCCATGCGGTCGAGTTCACGCAGCAGGTCGTTCGGAAATTCGATGTCGGCCTTGTCGATCTCGTCGATCAGCAGCACCGTTTGTTCGTCCGACTCGAACGCCTGCCACAGCACGCCCTTGACGATGTAGTTGCGGATGTCCTTCACCCGCTCGTCGCCGAGTTGCGAATCGCGCAGGCGCGACACCGCGTCGTATTCGTAGAGGCCTTGCTGGGCCTTGGTGGTGGACTTGATATGCCACTGCAGCAGCGGCATGCCGAGCGCGGCGGCGACTTCTTCGGCCAGCATGGTCTTGCCGGTGCCGGGCTCGCCCTTGATCAGCAGCGGGCGCTTGAGCGTCATCGCGGCGTTGACCGCGAGCTTGAGGTCGTCGGTGGCGACGTACTGCGATGAGCCTTCGAAACGCATGGCGAGATGCTCTTTGGGCGGAAAAAACCCAGTATAAGTCAGAAGCCCTGTTGGCCTGAAACGGGCTCGCGTAAGGTTTCAGCCGCGGCGCGGCCCGGCCGCAATGCAGGCCCGCCGGCCGGCGCGCCCCGCGCGGTGGACGTTCGGCGCGGCGTCGCGGTACAATTAGCCCGATTTTTTTGGCCTGCGTGGCTCCCTATAAGAATAACGGCGCGGGCCGTTGCCTTTTTGGGCGCCCGTTTCCCCTCAAGCCAGGTTACATGCTATGAATAAATTCGTCGGCAAACACGTCGTGATCGCAGCGCTGTCGGTGCTCGCGGGCTATGCGGCCAGTGCGCAGGCAGCGGATGTCGTCGGCAACGCGAAAGCGGGCCAAGGCAAGGTCGCGATGTGTATTGGCTGCCACGGCATCCCTGAATATCGCACGGCTTATCCTGAGGTCTACCGCGTGCCCATGCTCGGCGGCCAGAATCAGGCGTACCTCGAAAACGCCCTGCGCGGCTACAAGAAGGGCGATCGCCACTTCGAAACGATGCACGCGATCACCGCGTCGCTATCGGATCAGGACATCGCCGACATCGCTGCTTACTACGCGGCGCAAAATTCCTCATCGAAGAGCAATCCCGACAAGTGACCGGCTGCGGTTATCCAACCAGTCACACGGCTATTAAATTCGCGGGATAGGAGAATTCATGAATAAGCCCCTACAGGCACTCCACACGGTGTTCAAGGCTGCATGCGCGTCGGCGGCAGTAATCGGTCTGGTTGCAACGAGCGTCGCCTATGCGGCCGACGCCGGCAACGGCAAGGTGCTGTCCGAGAGCCACAACTGCGCGGCATGTCACGGCCCGAACCTGAACAAGCCCGTAAGCCCGGAATATCCGAAGCTCGCGGGTCAGCATTCCGATTACGTCTACTGGGCGCTGCGTCAGTATCAGATGGGTAACGGCAACCCGCACATGGGTCGCAATAACGCGATCATGCAGGCGCAGGTGCAGAGCCTGTCGCAATCTGACATGAAAGACATCGCGGCTTACATCGAATCGCTGAACGGCGATCTCGTGCAGAAGAAGTAAGCACGCCGCGCCACCTCGGCTCTGCCTGGCAACTTCAACGACACCCCGCTTCGACGGGGTGTCGTGCTTTTTGACGCCGGAGTTTGCGTGCGTGGTTGAGTTCGCGGCCCGCGCGCTCTTTTGCGCGTTCCCTTCGATGCTCCTATTCGCGTTGCGATCCGCGCACGCTTGCCGCTAGTCGCGCGTCGCGCGCCGTTCGATGCGCTGCAGATACGCGTCCGTATCGGGCGGCAAGCCTGTGCGCTGCGCTTCCCAAATGGTTTCGCCGAGGCATTCCATGATCGCGTGCTGCGCGTCGTGCGTCGACCCAAGGCGGGCAGCAAGACGCTCATGCGCGGCGCGAATGCCTGGCGGCTGGTCGATCGACAGTTGTTCGGTGATGGCCAGGTGCATCGACAGATGCAGGAACGGATTGGTCTGTCCGCGCTCGGGCGAGTAGTCCTGAGCCTGGGCCGCCTCGGTATCGGTCAGTTCCGCGTGATACTCGGGATGCTCAGTGATCCAGTCGGCGGCAATCGCTTCGAGCGGCGTCAGAATCTCGCCCTGACGCTGCTTGCGCCAGGTCTCGGTGAAAAATTGACGGACTTCGTCGCGGCTTGGATTGAACATCGTGGGACCGGTTTATCGAGTGGAAAGTGAGAGGACGCAACGGCTGCGTGCGGTGAGGCGTTGCTGTGAGAACGCGCCTTGCGGAGCCGCTCACGCTGGCCGGTGCCGCCGCGTATAACTCAGGCCGGCGCCGCACTATATATAACGCGGCATTTTACGCGCCGGTGCTGCGGCTTGCTGAGGACGCGCCCGCTCAAAGATCGGGCGGCGGCGTCTTTGGCCGGAATTCGCAAAGCGGCTCGATTGCGCAGTGCCAGCACTCCGGCCGACGCGCCTTGCACACATAACGGCCATGCAGGATCAGCCAATGATGCGCGTCCTTCTTGAACTCGGCGGGCGTGAATTTTTCGAGCGCTGTTTCGACCGCGCGCACGTCTTTGCCGGGAGCCAGCCCGGTTCGATTCGCAACCCGAAAGATGTGTGTGTCGACGGCGATAGTCGGATGGCCGAACGCCGTGTTCAGAATCACGTTAGCTGTCTTGCGCCCGACGCCCGGCAGACTTTCCAGCGCCTCGCGGTCCTCCGGCACTTCGCCGCCGTATTGATCGAGCAGGATGCGGCAAGTCGCGATCACGTTCTTGGCCTTGTTCCTGTACAACCCGATCGTCTTGATGTAGTCGGCGACGCCTTCTTCTCCGAGCTCCAACACTTTTTGCGGCGTGTTGGCCACAGGGAACATCTTGCGCATGGCCTTGTTGACCGAGACGTCAGTTGCCTGCGCCGAAAGCAGCACGGCAATCAGCAGTTCGAACGGTGTGGTGTACTCCAGTTCGGTCGTAGGATGCGGATTGATGCTCTGAAGCGTTTCGTAGATGGCGCGGCGTTTGTTCGCGTTCATGCTGAGCGGGCGGATGCTGTTAGCGCGGATTGCGCGTGCTGGCCGGCGTCGACGGCGGCGGGTTGCCTGCGGCGTCGTCGGCGGGCCTATCGGTACGTAGGTCGGTACGTTGATCGGTTCCTGTGCCGGTAAGTCCGAGACGGCGGCGGCGCGCTTCGGCCGCGTCGATCTGCGCCTGCACGTCGGCGCTCACCTGCTCGGTGTTCAACGGGACGTGGCCTTTGGCGGCCAGCTCTTCCTTCTTCTTGCGCGCGCGTTCGAGCGCGGCCTGGATAATCGCGCGTTTCTTCGCTTCGGCGTCCGCATTCTCAGCAGTGCTTGCAGGCGATGCCGACGGCGTCGGCACGTTGCCTGCCGGCGCAGTGGCAGCCGCAGTAGTAGCGCCGCTAGCGGCTGCGCTGCTTCGCCGCGCCGCAACACGTGCTTCGGCAGCTTCGCGCTCGCGTGCGAGACGCGCTTCACGCCGGTTATGTCGCTCGCGAGCGGCGTCGGCGAGCGGCTGGCTCCATGCGTCCCAGCCGGTCGCCTCGCCGGTGACAGGCGGCATCGAAATGCAATCGACCGGGCAGGGCGGCACGCACAGGTCGCAGCCCGTGCACAACTCGGCGACTACCGTGTGCATGTGTTTCGGTGCCCCAACTATTGCGTCGACGGGGCACGCTTGCATGCACAAAGTGCAACCGATGCACACCTGTTCGTCGATAACCGCCAGAGGGCGTGGGCGTTCGACGCCATTGGCGGAATTGAGCGGAATCACCGGTTTGCCGAGCAAGGCGGCGAGGCGTGCGACGCCTTCTTCACCACCCGGCGGGCACTGGTTGTAATTGGCTTCTCCGCATGCGACGGCCTCGGCATACGGACGGCACGCCGGATAACCGCACTTGGTGCATTGCGTCTGGGGAAGCAGATCTTCAATGCGATCTGCGAGTGTTTTGATCTGTGTCACGGTCACGATGTGGGGCCAAGCGGGGCTCGGCGGGGCGGCCGCACAGCTTGAACTAAATAGCACATTATCGCCGATTTCCCCAATTGCCATCGGCAATCCATGTGCCATAATCGAAGCGCCTTTTTCGAAAGACCGCAGAAGGGTTTCCCCCAACCAGCCCGTTCAGTGCCGTCTATGCAAGGCCCGAGGAGAGGCCGGCGGCACGATCTGGAAAACGCGGCTCACGAAGACCATGCCACCATGAATCAGCCGAAAATCAAAAGAGATCCTGAAGGCACCCGGCGCCGCATTCTGCTTGCGGCAGCCGAAGAGTTTGCAAATGGTGGGCTATTCGGCGCGCGCGTCGATCAGATCGCCCGCCGAGCGGAGACGAATGAACGCATGCTCTACTACTACTTCGGTAGCAAGGAGCAGCTCTTCACTGCAGTACTCGAGCACGCGTTCAGCGCGCTCAACGAAGCGGAACGCACGCTCGAACTGAACGGCATTGCGCCGGTCGAGGCAGTTACGCGTCTCGCGCATTTTGTTTGGGATTACTACCGCGACCATCCTGAACTGCTGCGCCTCGTCAATAACGAAAATTTGCACGAGGCGCGTTATATGCAGAAGTCCACGCGCATCCGCGAAATGATTTCGCCGATCGTCGCCACGCTTGGCAGCATTCTCGAGCGTGGTCAACGCGCAGGGCTCTTTCGCACGAACGTGGATCCGCTGCGCTTCTACGTCACGCTGTCGGGCATGGGCTATTACATCGTGTCCAATCGCTTCACGCTCGAAGCCACGCTTGGTCGCGATTTCAGCAGTGCGAGCGAACGAAGTGAGGTGATTCAGATGAACACCGAACTATTGCTCGCTTATCTGTTGCGAAAGTAGGACGGTCTCGGTGTTGGTCTGCAAAGTTGAGATGCGCTAAGACGCTTCTCAACTTTGCTTGCTTTTGAACGGGCCGTTTGAGACGTGCCAAAAAAAACGGCCTCCTAATCAGGAGGCCGTTCTTATCTGCTTCGCGAGGACTTCGTGTGACTTCATGAGTGACATCATGATTGGCCGAAAAAGCCTGCATGACGCTTGCGCGAAGTCCCCATGACACGCGTCACACTTCGGCTTTTTCCTTCACGACCTTCGGCGCCTTGTTGTGCTCGAGGATGAAGTCGCGCAACTGCGGATAAATGATCGTGCGCCACCGGCGGCCCGAAAAGATACCGTAGTGCCCGCACTTTTCCGCCGTGAAGTGACGCTTGTTGTTCTCCGGAATGCCGGTGCACAACCCGTGAGCGGCATAGGTCTGACCGTCGCCGGAAATGTCGTCCAGTTCGCCTTCAATCGTGAAGAGCGCAGTTTTCGTGATGTCCTGCGGACGCACGCGTTCGCCGGCCACGTCCCAGGTGCCTTCGGCCAGACAGAACTCCTGAAACACCACGCGGATCGTGTCCAGGTAGTAATCGGCGTCCATGTCAAGCACGGCGTTGTACTCGTCGTAGAAGCGGCGATGCGCTTCCGCGTCGTCTTCGTCGCCACGCAGGAGGCTCTGGTAGAAGTCCCAATGCGAAGCCGCATGACGTTCCGGGTTCATCGCGACGAAGCCCGTGTGTTGCAGGAAGCCCGGGTACACCTTGCGGCCCACGCCCGGATAGTTCGGCGGCACCGTGAAGATCACGTTGTTTTCGAACCACTCGTAGGAGTGTTGCGTGGCGAGCGAGTTGACCGAGGTGGGGCTCTTACGCGCGTCGATAGGCCCGCCCATCATGGTCATGGTGCGCGGCGTGTCTTCGCCGCGGCTCGCCAGCAACGAAATGGCGGCGAGCACCGGCACCGTCGGCTGGCACACGGAGATCACATGCAGATTCTTCGCGCCGATGTGGCGGATGAATTCCTGAATGTAGGCGACGTAATCGTCGAGATGAAACTCGCCGTCTTCGAGCGGCACCATGCGCGCGTCGATCCAGTCGGTCAGATAGACCTTGTGGTCCTGCAACAACGTGCGCACTGTGTCACGCAGCAGCGTGGCATGGTGGCCCGATAACGGCGCGCAGACCAGCACGACCGGTTCGTCCTTGAGCTGGGTCACGGCGTCGCTGTCGTCCGCGAAACGCTTGAAGCGCATCAGACGACAGAACGGCTTTTCGATGATCGTTTGCTCGATGATCGGGATGTTGTGACCGTCTTTGACGATCTGATGCAGATTGAACTCCGGCTTCTCGTAATCTTTACCAAGCCGGTAGAGAAGTTCGTAGCCGGCGGACAGGCGCGTGGCACCGGGCACGTAGGCCAGCGGGCTGGCAGGATTCGCGAACGATTTGGACGCGGCCTGAGCCCAGGCGGTAAGCGGGCTCAGCATAGCCCGCTGGAATTCGTGCAATTGGTAGAGCATGGGTGCTCCGTTTTAAGCGGTTCGCATGGGGCTTCGCAAACACGCGTGTGGCGTTGCGGCAGGCCATTCTTGGTTGTTGGCACACTATTTTTGGGCCGACAGACGGTTCGATGATATAGAAACAAGTGGTGTTGTGCAATGCAGCAATCTGGTCGCGTTAATCCGTGAAAGTGTCATTGAATCATGCTACTGGCGATGTTGCTGTGCCGCTATCCGGGCTTGCAGCAGCCTCAAGTTCCGCCTGGTGCATGCCGTTATGAGACGGCTGACCCGTGGCCCGCGCCATCGCCTGTTCGTGTTTCATCAGGTTCAGGCCGGTATTGACGAGCGACACATGTGAGAACGCCTGCGGGAAGTTGCCAACCAGGCGTTTCGCCGCCGGATCGTATTCCTCCGCGAGCAGCCCGACGTCGTTGCATAGTCCGAGCAGCCGTTCGTACATGGCGATCGCTTCGTCAAGCCGGCCTTGCAGCGCCAGGTTGTCCACCATCCAGAACGAGCAAGCCAGAAACGTGCCTTCCCCCGGCGGAAGGCCGTCGTCGAATTCGGTCGTGCGGTAGCGCATCACGAAACCGTCGTGCATCAGGTCGCGTTCGATCGCCTCCACCGTACCTTTTATTCGTGGATCGTTCGGCGGCAGGAAGCTCACGAGCGGCATGAGCAGCACGCTCGCGTCCAGCTGGTCGCTGCCGTACGCCTGCACGAACGCATTGCGCGACGGATTCCACGCCTTTTCGCAGACTTCCGCGTGAATCTGCGCGCGGGTGGCGCGCCATTCGTCGAGCGGGCCTTCGAGCTTGAACATTTCCGCCGATGCAAGCGCGCGGTCGAACGCAACCCACGCCATGACCTTCGAGAAAGTGAAATGCTGGCGCCCGCCGCGCGTCTCCCAGATGCCCTCGTCGGGTTGCTGCCAGATCGTCGTCAGGTGGCGCAGCAGCGCGCATTGCACGTTCCACGCGGTGTCGTCTGCCTGCAAGCCGCCGACGCGCGCCAGATGCAGTGCATTCATCACCTCGCCATACACATCCAGTTGAAGCTGTCCCACCGCGTTATTGCCGATCCGCACGGGCTTCGCGCCCTGATAACCGGGCAGCCAGTCGATCTCGAACTCGGGCAGGCGCCGCTCGCCGGCGAGCCCATACATGATCTGCAACTGGTCGGGCGCGCCGGCCGTGACGCGGCCGAGCCAGCTGCGCCATGCACGCGCCTCGTCGTAATAGCCGCCGCGCATCAGCGCGAGCAGCGTAATGGTCGCGTCGCGCAGCCAGCAGTAGCGGTAGTCCCAGTTGCGCGTGCCGCCCAGCTGTTCGGGTAGCGACGTGGTGGGCGCGGCGACGATTCCGCCAGTCGGCTCGTAGGCGAGCGCCCGCAGCGTGATCAGCGAGCGGCGGATCGGCTCGGCCCATCTCCCCTGGATGCTGCCGCGCGCCGACCATTCGAGCCAATGGTTCTCGGTGCGTGCGAGCGCCGTGTGCGGATCGCGTGCCGGCGGCAGCCGCAAGTGCGAAGCCGCGTAGGCGAGCGAGAAGGGCACGCGCTCGCCTTCCTTGACGGTGAATTCAGCCACCGTTTTCATGTTCTCGCCGACGAGTTCAACGGGCGTGCGCAGCACCGCGTTATCCGGGCCGACGATCGCGCGGATGCCGCTCTCGTTCTTCAGGCGTTGGACCCACGGAATCGAGAAACCGTAGTCGAAGCGCAGCACGAGTTCCATCTTCATGCGCACGGTGCCGCGTTTGCCGACGACGATACGCACCATCTCCGACCAGCCGTTGCCCGGCGGCATGAAATCCACGAGCGTCACCGCGCCTTCGGGCGTTTCGAAGTCGGTTTCGAGTATCAGCGTTTCGCCCCGATACCGGCGGGTGATTTTCACGGGCGCGTCGGTATCGGGACAAATCAGCCATCGGCCGTTGTCCGGCGTGCCGAGCAGCGCGGCGAAACATGCTCCGGAGTCGAAACGCGGCCAGCAAAGCCAGTCGACGGAACCTTCGCGGGAAATGAGCGCGGCGGTGTGGCCGTCGCCGATGAGCGCATAGTCTTCGATGGGTGCGGGCATGAGGTTGCGTATCAGTGCGTTTGAGTAGCAGGTGCGGCGCAACGGGCCCCGCCTGTTCGTTGTTCTTTCCGGACTCGCTGGCGGTTTTTCGGCTTGGTCGGCAATGCGGCAAAACGCGAGTTGGTAAATTTCGAGCCTATGCCTACAATCAGTAATCTGGCCGGCGCGGAAATCTTCACTGTTTTGCGAACCGGCTTGCCCATCGCGCATGCACACGCCGTTTCGAGGACGAAAGCCATGCTGAATCCGTCAAAATCCGACTGCATCACGATTCTCTCCGCCGCGAGCCAGCTTGCGGACGATTCAATGTTGCCTCTCGATCACAGCCGCCTTGGTCTGAGCCGCAACGGCATGCAGACCGCCGCGAGCTTTCTGATCGAACGAGCCTGCTTCCGGCGTTATCAGGAAGGTGACGGCCATTATGCCGTCGGCGCGCTGTCGCTGCAGGGGCGCTGGCGTCTGGAACAGCTTTCGAACGGCTGACGCCGGCGTTTTCGGCGAACGGCATAGACCCCGAGCGTTGGCTTGCCGGGGCGCCTGACGTCTATTCCTGCCAGGCTGCGGCAGTGACCGCACGGTCTTGTCCGGCCGTGCGCACTTGCGCTTGCGTGCTCCCACGCGTTCGTGCAGTTCGTGCACGTTGAGCACTGTCGCCGGGCGGCAGTGTCGGCGAAGTTCGCACACCCGCCGCCCATCCACTTCGCATCGAAATAAGCCGGGCCGTCTTGCGCCCGGCTGCCGCGCTCAGAAGTGCGAAGACCCCACGCCAAAAATCCCAATGATCCCGATGATGATCAGATAGAGCGCGACGATATAGTTCAACAGCCGCGGCATCACGAGAATCAGTATGCCGGCGATCAACGAAACCAGCGGGCCCAGGCTGAGTGTGACGTTCATGAATACTCCGTAGTGTGGTGATACGCGATTAAAAAAGATCCCGTTCAGGCGGGACAATTGCTACCCATGCAGCGGCCGGCGTTGCAGCATCCGAGTTCCAAAACAGTCCGCTACCCGACTGACTAGCTGCCGACAGCTTCGCGCGGCCCGCTTCGCTGCATCATCCGTTGCAACACTTTTATACTTGCTCGACGTGAACAACGCTCGACCGTCGCGCGGCAGACAAGAGACGCCATTACAACCAGTTCATGCAAATAAACGATGTAGAGGAGGTTATATGCTTCGTCGTCACCGGGCCGCAGTGCGCGCCGCCTCAGGTGTTACTCAGCCTTCTTCGTATGCCGATGCGGGCTCCCCTTCACGGCGCGCGCGCACATGGGCTCCCATGCACTCCGCCGGCTCGATCATAAAAGGTTTCGCGCTCATGGTCTCGATTGTCGCTTCGCCCGCGTTCGCGCAGGACGCCGGCCCCGCTCCCGCCGACGGCGTCTATGACATGCTGGTCGGCACCTATACCGGCGGCAAGAGCGAGGGCTTGTATGTCTATCGCTTCGACACGAAGACCGGCGACGCGACGCGCGTCTCGGTCGCGCAGACGGTCAACCCGTCGTATCTGGTGGTGAGCCGCGACCGCCGGTTCGTCTATGCCGTCAACGAATTGCCTGGCGACAACGGACCGGCCAGCCAGCGCGGCGGCATCAGCGCGTTTCGCTTCGACGCCGCGAGCGGCCAGTTGAGCTTCCTCAACAAGGTTTCCGCCGACGGCAACGATCCGTGCTACCTGAGTCTCTCACCGGATGGCAAATATCTGCTGACCGCGAACTATTCGGTTGCGGCCGACCCGGGCGGCAGCTTCGCGGTGTTTCCGGTGCAGGCGGACGGCCAGCTCGGCGCGTCGGTGTTGACCGTGCATCATGAAGGCGGCGGCCCGGTGAAAGGACGCCAGGACAACTCGCACGTGCACTCCACTGTCTTTTCGCCGGACGGACGTTATCTGTTCGCGCAGGATCTCGGCGCCGACAAGCTCTATTCGTACCGCTACACGGCGGACGGCAGCCGCGGCCTGTTCGGTCCGACCGACTGGCGCTATACGCAGGAAAAGCCGGGCACGGGCCCCCGGCATCTGGTGTTCGGCGCCGACGGCAAGCATGCGTACCTGACGAGCGAGCTCGCCGCCACCGTCAGCATCTTCAATTACGACGACGGCAAGCTCACGCAGGTCCAGACAGTCTCGCTAACGGAGCCTGGCTTCAAGGGCGCGGTCGGGGCGGCGGCGATCCATCTGTCGCCGGACGGGCGCTTCCTGTACGCGACCAATCGCGGCGACGCGAACGAGATCGTGATCTTCTCCGTCGATCCGACGAACGGACATCTGAAAAAGATCGGTCATCAATCGAGCCTCGGAAAGTCGCCGCGCGAATTCGCGATCGACCCCACGGGCAAATGGCTGATTGTCGGCAATCAGAACAGCGACACGGTCTACGTATTCAGGCGCGACCTGCAGAGCGGCTTGCTCGAAGCGAACCCGAAGCGTATCGAGATCGGCTCGCCGGTTGACTTCAAGCTCGTGTCGCCGTCGTGAGGAAGTTGCCCGCATCTGTGCGCAGGTGAGGGCGCCACTGAATCATGCGTGCGAGCATGCATGCCGTACGCTGCATGGTGCATGAAAAACGGGCCGCTTCGAGCGGCCCGTTGTTTTGTAGCAAGCCTGGCTCGCCTCGTAACGCGCATTCGATGCGTCGTCGAATCTGACCGTCAGTCAGACAGGCTTATTCCGCCGGCCCCGGCACGAGCACTTCGCGGCTTCCGTTGATACCCATGGCCGACACCAGTCCAGCGGTTTCCATCTGTTCGACGAGACGCGCCGCACGGTTATAGCCGATGCGCAATTGCCGCTGCACCGACGAAATCGACGCGCGCCGCGTGCGGACAACAAACGCAACGGCTTCGTCGTACAGCGGATCGGCTTCCGCATCCGGCGAGTCGCCGAACAGGTCCTGCGCCGCGCCGCCGTCGGTCGCGGGGCCGTCGAGAATGCCTTCCTCGTATTGCGGCTCGCCGAACTGCTTCAGATACTCGACGATCGCGTGCACTTCCTCGTCCGCGACGAACGCGCCGTGCACGCGCTGTGGATAGCCCGTGCCTGGCGGCAGGAACAGCATGTCGCCCTGGCCGAGCAGCGACTCCGCGCCCATCTGATCGAGAATCGTGCGCGAGTCGATCTTCGACGATACCTGGAACGCGACGCGCGTCGGAATGTTCGCCTTGATGAGCCCGGTGATTACGTCCACCGAAGGGCGCTGCGTCGCGAGAATCAAGTGGATGCCGGCGGCGCGCGCTTTTTGCGCAAGCCGCGCGATCAGTTCCTCGATCTTCTTGCCGGCCACCATCATGAGGTCGGCGAGCTCGTCGATCACCACGACGATCAGCGGCAGAGGCGCGAGCGGCTCGGGCGCCTCTGGCGTCAGTGAAAACGGATTGCCCAGCTTCTTGCCCTTCGCTTCTGTGTCGCGAATTTTCTGATTGAAGCCTGCGAGGTTGCGCACGCCGACCGCGGACATCAGACGGTAGCGCTTTTCCATTTCGCCGACGCACCAGTTCAGCGCGTTGGCCGCGAGCTTCATGTCGGTGACGACCGGCGCGAGCAGATGCGGAATGCCCTCGTAGACCGACAGCTCCAGCATTTTCGGGTCGATCATGATGAGGCGCACTTCCTCGGGCGTCGCCTTGTAGAGCAGCGAGCAGATCATCGCGTTGATCGCGACCGACTTGCCCGAGCCCGTCGTGCCCGCAACCAGCATGTGCGGCGCCTTTGCCAGATCGGCGACGACCGGATGGCCGGTAATGTCCTTGCCCATCGCCAGCGTCAATTGCGAATGCGAGTTCTGATAGACGCTCGCTTCGAGAATCTCGGACAGGCGGATCGTCTGGCGCTTCGCGTTCGGCAATTCGAGGCCCATGCACGTCTTGCCGGGAATCGTTTCGACGACGCGGATCGACGTGAGTCCGAGACCGCGCGACAGGTCCTTCATCAACCCGACGATCTGACTGCCGCGCACCCCGAGCGCCGGTTCGACCTCGAAACGCGTGACGACGGGACCTGCCGATGCACCGACCACCGTCACCGGCACCTTGAATTCCTGCAGGCGCTGTTCGATCAGAAGACCGGTCTCGATGAGCTTCTCCTCGGAAACGGGCTCGACGTCGGTATCGGCGGGCGCAAGCAGATCGAGCGTGGGCAATTCGACCATCGACGCGGCCGGCGCGTGAAACTCGAAGCCGTTAGTCGGGCTGTGGCCGCGCAGCGGCGTGCGCTGCACGGGCGGTTCGGCCGCGGGCACCGGTTCGTGCCCGGCGTTCGATGCCGCCGGCGGTGGAGAGGGCGGCGCGGAATGGGTGGCGTACACGTCCAGAGCGGGAGCGTGGATCGACGGTGCGGTCGGGGGTGCGCTGAGGCTTTCCTCGTTATTCGGTTGCGCATGCGGTTGCGGTACCGCCTGGTCGCGCGTTGCCGTGTGCGCTTGGCTTACCAGGCTGGGGAAACGAACCACGTTAGACGACGCCGGCGTCGCAGCGCTAGGCTCCGGCGCGCCGGTTGTATCGGCCACAGGTGCGGCGTTCGGTTCGACCGATGTGGTCGCTCGGGCCGCGAGGGTAGGGGGCGTGTGCAGGTCGGCAGTGGCTGGGGATGCCAAGCCTGCGGTGGTTTCGCTCGTATCTGTGTTTGTGCCTGTGATTGCCGCGTGCTGGACCTGTGGAGCGTGGACCGGAGCGTTGTCTGGCGCAATGTCCGGAGCGACCGACACCGTCCGGATCACGAGCGGCGTAGCGGGGTGTTCGACGCGCTCGTCGCGGTGCTGACCTGCAAGCGTGGTCGGGCTGTCCGGACCGTCATCCGGCTGTTGCGCCGATGAAGGCTGGTCTTCTTCCCAGGGCGGCGTCTGCGACGGCGCGTCGGGCTCCTGCAGTCGGGTTGCAAAGATGCCGAACGGCGTGCGATTGAGCGGTGGTGCGGCAACCGGCAGTGTTGGCACGACCGTCGATGCCGTCCCCGCTGCGGGCACGATCGCAGGCGTTGACGGCGTTGGCGGCGTTGACGGCGTTGCAAGTTCAGTCGGCAAGCTTATCGGCGATTGAATGACCGGCGGCTCAATCGGCCACTGCACGACCGGTACCGTACTGTTCGCAGCCGGCGCCTCGGGTTCCGTCCGCAGCGGGTGAGCGTGCGCGACAACCGGCGTTTCATGCGGCGTTTCCAGTGCAGTTTGTTCCACTGACATCGAAGGCTGCATGCCAACGGGCCGCTCGAACGGCGTTTCATCGGCGTGGATCGCGTCGACTTGCGGTGCATTGCTCGCCGCCGGACTTGCGACATCGTCAGACTCTGCCTGATCCGCGAATGAAGGCGGCTCGACGTTGCCGTAGTGCGGAATTTCCCCGCTCACAGTGGCGCCCGAACCCGACGGCGGCATGTTCGGCTCCGCGATCTTCGCAACGTCCGCGCCGGTGCTTCGCGCGAGGCTGACGCCGGCGATATCCGTCCAGCGGGCGGCGTTCTCGGCAATGCTGCGCAGCGTCTCCTGGACGCTGGCTGGCGGCGTGACCTTCTGTGTTGCAGGCAAGGGCCGCGTGTAGCTCGGCGCGGCCGACAACGGACGACGCGTGCCCGAAACCGAAGCGACATCCTGGGTGCGCGGGGCCGATGGCGGCACTTGCGCCGGCGATGCCGCGCGATTGAACGGCGTCGAAGCAGGGTTGAGCGCGGCGCGGCCATCGCCGGATCCGCTCGGCGACGTCGTACCGGCGGGCCCGCGCGGACCCGCGGTTGTGCTCGCTGCAAAGCGCGCGGCATGCGCATCAGCGCCTTGCATGCCGGCGGCCACTCCCGCCGCACCCGTGCCGGTTCCCAACAATCCACTGCCTCGCGGGTCACGAGTTAGGCGGCCTGTGCCGAGCGAGCCGTTATCGCCCGCCGCGTTTTGCGCTGCCGTGCTCGCAGTAGACGCACGCGGCTGCGACGTGGTCTCGCGCAGCCAACCAGCCGGCGCGACCGGTTCCGTCGGCGCCCAAGTCGCCTTGCCGGCAGCCGACCCATGCATCGGCGTCTGTGACGTTGCGTGCCGCGCCGGATTCGCGCTGCCTGTAACCAGAACCGGCTCGGCTTGCGAGCTTCGGCTGCGCGGCGCAACTCGCCCGGCTCTCCAGCTTTCGCTAGTCGCGCGCGTTGGCGCGTCCCTGCCAGCGGCAGATCCGGCAGCGCCGACGCCTGCAGCCCCGGCGCCACCCGCAGCGCGTGCCTTGACAGGCGGTCGCCAGACAGTGGGCCGCGAATAACGCCCTTTGGTTTTGGGCGCCATCGTGTTCATGGAACTGGAAATGTGCGGCGACGCGCCGTCGTCGATGCGATGGCGGCGCGCTTCATCGTCACGCCTTGCGAGACCGCGCGAGGCGAGGCCGAGGCCGAACGCGCCGTCGGCCCACGCGAGAAACTCGCGCCAGTGGAAACCGATCAGCCAGGGCAGGCTGACCAGCAGCAGCGCCAGCGCTGCGAGCGGCGTGCCGATATGTCCGAGCAGATGGCCGAAGCCCGCCGCGAGTGCATGGCCGATCGCGTTCGTGCCGGCCGCGCCGATCAGCGACGCCTCCAGCGTGCAACTCGCCGCCATCACGCAGACGAAGCCGAGCCAGAGCCGGATCGTGCCGGGGCCGCGCAAACCCGCGCCGCCCGGCAGCATCGACTTGACGAGCCGCCATATGAGAGGAATGAACCAGACGGCCGACCCGCCGAACCAGCCGAAAACTACCGTGTGCATACTCGACATCAACAAATGACGGATTGAGGGAAACGCAATCCGTCGAGTTTAAACCGGCGAAGCCCGAGGGCTCCGAAGGCGGACACAAGTATGCCTGCGTCCTCATGCAAACCGGATGGCGCGCCGACTAATCCGCACGCCGCCCGAGCTACTGCTACCTGGCGCTGCGCTCGAACACCAGCGTATCGCCGTTATCGAGCACCAACTGCATTTGCTGCGGCTCACGCATCTGCACGCCGGTCCGTTCGATGTGCGTCAGCGCGCTCAGGTAGGTGCCTTCAATCTGCCCGCCCGGCGTCGCGCAAGCCATCCGCGTGCCGCCCAGCGTGCCGAAACTGAGCTTGCCGTCTTTTAGCGAATACGAGCCCATATAGCGATTGCAGCCGGAAAAGCCGCTCGCGTGGCGCTGGCCCTTCGCGGTCGAAAGCGTGAGTGTGATCGGCGCGCCGAGATTCGCGAACGGAATCGTGCGGGCCGTGCCGTCCGGCTGCTTCCATCCGGTGAGAACCCAGCTCGTGTCGTCGAGTAATTGAGTGGCGGCGGGGTTGAACGGGTCGGGCGCGGGGGCTTCCGAATCCGGATGCTTCGGAATCGCGCAGGCGCCGAGCAGCGCCGCGACGCTCAACGCGGCGAGGACCGTGCGCGCAAATGGAGCAATGCCCGCAAGACGTCGCGTGGAGAAGCTTGGATGCATGGCGTCGTTCCTCTTGAAACTGGCAAAGGCGTAAGGGTAACGCACTCGGTGCGTCGAGCGCTCACGCAGATTGCGGCAGCGCCCTTATTGCGCCGCATTTGAGGTCAGCGCGCGGCAGCTCTTCGAGCGTACAACGCAGATCGGAGCGGTCGCCACGAGCAAGGCGCGGCGAGGGGCTCGCATGTTAACATCGTGCTCTACCCAATCCCACCCTCATCCGACTTTTATCTGGAGACCCCATGCAGATCGGCCAACGGATCGGCACGCCGCTTTCTGAATCCGCCACGCGCGTCATGCTGCTCGGCGCCGGCGAACTCGGCAAGGAGGTGATCATCTCGCTGCAGCGGCTGGGCGTCGAGGTCATTGCCGTCGACCGTTATCCGAACGCGCCGGGCCATCAGGTCGCGCACCGCACGCACGTGATCGACATGACCGACGGCGCCGCGCTGCGCGCGCTCGTCGAGCAGGAACGCCCGCATCTGATCGTCCCCGAAATCGAGGCGATCGCAACCGACGCGCTTGCCGCTATCGAAAGCGACGGTCTTGCCGAGGTGATTCCGACCGCGCGCGCCACGCAGCTCACAATGAACCGCGAAGGCATCCGCCGTCTTGCCGCCGAAGAACTCGGCTTGCCCACCTCGCCGTATGCGTTCGCCGATTCGCTCGATGAACTGCGGGCGGGCATCGCCAAGGTCGGTTATCCGTGCGTGGTGAAGCCGGTCATGTCGTCGTCGGGCAAGGGGCAATCGGTGCTGAAAAGCGACGCCGACGTCGAGGCCGCCTGGCAGTATGCAATGGCCGGCGGGCGAGTGAATCACGGCCGCGTGATCGTCGAAGGCTTTATCGACTTCGACTACGAAATCACGCAGTTGACCGTGCGCGCCGTCGATCCGTCGACTGGTGAAGTCGCCACGTACTTCTGCGATCCGATCGGTCATGTGCAGGTGGCGGGCGACTATGTCGAATCGTGGCAGCCGCAGCCCATGAGCCCGCTCGCACTCGAACGTTCGCGTGAAGTCGCGCACAAGGTGACGGCCGCGCTCGGCGGCCGCGGCCTCTTCGGCGTGGAACTTTTCGTCCGCGGCGATGACGTATGGTTCTCGGAAGTGAGCCCGCGTCCGCACGACACGGGTCTCGTTACGCTGTGCTCGCAACGCTTTTCGGAATTCGAATTGCACGCGCGCGCAATTCTGGGTTTGCCGGTCGATACGTCGTTGCGCGCGCCCGGTGCGTCGGCGGTGATTTACGGCGGGCTCGATGAAGCGGGCATCGCCTTCGAAGGCGTTGCTGCGGCGCTCGCCGTGCCGAATGCGGACCTGCGCCTTTTCGGCAAGCCGGAGAGCTTCGTCAAGCGCCGCATGGGCGTGGCGCTGGCAACCGGCGGCAACATCGACGAAGCACGCTCGCGCGCGAAAGAGGCCGCGGCGGCGGTGCGTCCGGTCTCGGGAAAGTCTGCGCAATGACGCGCTCGCGAGCGTGCCGGCCAGCCCGGCGCGATCGCAGCCTGATTGTTCCGAGCCCACGAACGAATGGTCTCACCGAAGTCGAGGTACGAATGTCGCAGGAATCCGGCAGCACAGTGACGCGCGGCTCAACCCGGCACGGCAACGCCGTTCGTCTCGGCGCTCTTGGCGTGTTGTTCGCGCTTTGCGCGGCGTTGACGGGCTGCGGGCTCGCCGCTGCACCGTGCCGCATTGCGTCCGCCGGTCTGAAGATCGTGCCGGTGGTCGGGCACGTGGCCGCCGCGCCGACCGACGCCTGCGCCGACGTCATCGACCCTTGATCAGCAACGAGCGGGGCATTCAATGAAGAAAAGGCTGGTTGCAGTGAGCCTCGCGGCAATGTGTGGCTATGCGTTCGCCGCGCCCTTGCATCTCGACGACGTTCAGGCGAAAAATCGTCAAACGCGTAAATACACCTGCGCGACCGGCAGGATCCTGCACGTCACCTACTGGAACACGGCCAACGGCCAAAGCTTCGCGCTCGTGCCCGTGAAGGGCAAACAACTGCTGTTCGTCAACACGATCGCCGCGTCCGGCGTGAAATATCAGGCCGGCAGCTATACCTGGTGGACCAAGGGTCCGCGCGCCGATCTCTACGACGCCACAGCCGGCGAAGACGCGCCGCCAGTTCTGTCCGACTGCATCACTCTCAATCGCTGAAGGCCGGCCGAAGCCGTGCCGGAATCCCGGCTCGATATCATCGAGCGGCCGGCCGAAGTCGTCGGCTTTTTGTTCTCTCGCGCTGCAGTGTCTCCGTGCGCGCATCATTTCTTCCCGAGTAGTAAGCTGTCCGGCGTGGCATTGCGCGTGTCGTCGTGACTGTTGTCGCCGTTGCTGTCTCTGCGGTCGTCCTGAGTCTCCGATCGTCCGTTTCCGCTCACCCACGGCCAGGCATTGCGCCCGCGTCCGTACCATCAAGCGAGACCCTCCATGAAAGCATCCGACCTGTTCGTCAAATCGCTGGAAGCCGAAGGTGTCGAGTATGTGTTCGGCATCCCCGGCGAAGAAAATCTCGATCTGCTCGAATCGCTGCGCCGCTCGAAAATCCGCTTGATCCTTACGCGTCATGAACAGGCAGCGGGCTTCATGGCCGCGACCTACGGACGTCTGACGGGCCGCACCGGGGTGTGTCTTGCAACGCTCGGCCCAGGCGCGACCAACTTCGTGACGGCGGCGGCCTACGCGCAGCTGGGCGGCATGCCAATGCTGATGGTCACGGGCCAGAAGCCGATCAAGTCGAGCAAGCAGGGCCATTTTCAGATTGTCGATGTCGTGCGGATGATGGAGCCGCTCACCAAGTACACGCGCCAGATCGTGTCGATCGCCAACATTCCGGCGGCGGTGCGCGAGGCCGTCAGGCAGGCCGAAGAAGAACGCCCCGGCGCCACGCATCTCGAGTTGCCCGAAGACGTCGCGCACGAAGAGGGCGACGGCAAGCCGATTCCCAAGAGCTACAGCCGGCGTCCGGTCGCCGAGGAAAAAGCGGTCGCGCGAGCCGTTGAAGCCATCATGAAAGCGAAGCATCCGTTGCTGATGATCGGCGCAGGAGGCAACCGCAAGACCACGACGAAGATGCTGCGCGAGTTCGTCGACCAGATCGGCATCCCGTTCTTCACCACGCAGATGGGCAAGGGCGTAATCGACGAATCGCATCCTATGTGGCTCGGCAACGCCACGTTGTCCGACGGCGATTTCGTGCACCGCGCGATCGATCACGCCGACTGCATCATCAATGTCGGGCACGACGTGATCGAGAAGCCGCCGTTCTTCATGCGCAGCGGCGAGGCCGGCGAGAAAACGGTGATTCACGTCAACTTCCTCGGCGCAGAAGTCGATACCGTGTATTTCCCGCAGATCGAAGTGGTCGGCGACATCGCCAATGCGGTGTGGCAGTTGAAGGAGAGCCTGAAGGAGCGCCAGGAACACTGGGACTTCACGCGCTTCAAGGAGATCAAGGAGCACTTCGAGGCGCATCTGGTGAAAGGCCAGCACGACGACCGCTTTCCGATGTACCCGGTGCGGCTCGTCAACGACGTGTACGAGACCACGCCCGTCGACGGCATCGTGTGTCTGGACAACGGCATGTACAAGATCTGGTTCGCGCGCTACTACCGTGCGCACGAACCCAATTCGCTGCTGCTCGACAACGCGCTTGCTTCGATGGGCGCCGGCTTGCCGTCCGCAATCGCCACCAAGATCGTGCACCCGGACCGCAAGGTCATGGCCGTGTGCGGCGACGGCGGCTTCATGATGAATTCGCAGGAACTGGAAACGGCCGTGCGGCTGAAGCTCGATCTTGTGATCCTGATTTTGCGCGACGACGCGTTCGGCATGATCCGCTGGAAGCAGGAGAACATGAACTTCCCCGATTACGGCATGACGCTCGCGAATCCGGACTTCGTCGCGTACGCGCAGAGCTATGGAGCGAAGGGGCACCGGGTCGAAGCGGCGGCGGAATTCGCACCGCTGCTGCGCGAATGTTTTGCCACGCCGGGCGTGCATGTGATCGACGTGCCCATCGACTATTCGGATAACGAGCGCGTGCTGAACCGCGAGATCAAGCGGCTTTCCGCACAACTGTGAGCGGTGCGGGCTGCTTCGGCGCCGCGCTGTCGCTGTGACCTACCGGAAGGAGAATGCGTCATGCTGAACAAGACTTACCCGTACTACCTCGCGAACGAAGCCGTGGCGGCGAACACGGATCTCGAAGTCACCGACAAATTCAGCGGTGAAGTCGCAACGCGTGTCGCAATGGCCGACGCGGCCGCGATTGACAAGGCAATCGGATTCGCCGTCGAAGCGATGCCCGCAATGCGTGCGTTTGCCCCGTTCAAGCGCCAGGCGGTGCTCGAGCATTGCGTGAAGCGCTTTCGTGAGCGTTACGACGAGCTGGCGCTCGCGCTGTGCATCGAGGCAGGCAAGCCGATCAACGACTCGAAGGGCGAAGTCACGCGCCTGATCGACACGTTCAAGGTAGCCGCCGAGGAAGCCGTGCGGATCGGCGGCGAGATCGTCAATCTGCAAATCTCGCCGCGCGCCAACGGTTACCACGGCTATGTGAAGCGTGTGCCCATCGGTCCGTGTTCGTTTATCTCGCCGTTCAATTTTCCGCTGAATTTGACCGCGCATAAGGTCGCGCCGGCGATTGCCGCGGGCGTGCCGTTCGTGCTGAAGCCGGCGAGCCGCACCCCGGTCGGCGCGCTGATCATGGGCGAGATTCTCGCCGAGACTGACTTGCCGAAGGGCGCCTTTTCGATTCTTCCCGCGCACCGCGACGGCGCAGATCTCTTCACGACCGACGAACGCTTCAAGCTGCTGTCGTTCACGGGCTCGCCGGCGGTGGGCTGGGAACTGAAGAAAAAGGCGGGCAAGAAGAAGGTGATTCTGGAACTCGGCGGCAACGCGGCAGCGATTGTCGACGGCGATCAGGGCGGCAAGCTCGACTATGTCGTCGACCGGCTCGCGTTCGGCGCGTTCTATCAGTCGGGGCAAAGCTGTATCGGCGTGCAGCGGATTCTCGTGCACGCAAGCATCTACGATGCGCTGCGCGAGAAGTTGATCGCCAAAACCAGGTCGCTCGTGATGGGCGACCCGAAGGACGAAAAGACTTTCGTCGGGCCGATGATTTCCGAATCGGAGTCGAAGCGGCTCGCCGGCTGGATGGAAAGCGCGGTGCAGGCGGGCGCGACGATCGTCGCGGGCGGCAAGGTGGACGGCGCAATGTTCGAGGCCACGCTGCTCGAAGGCGTTAAGCGCGACACCGACCTGTATCGCAAGGAAGCGTTCGGGCCGGTCGCCATTCTGGAACGTTTCGACGATTTCGGTGCCGCGCTCGCGACCGTCAACGACAGCGACTTCGGCCTCCAGGCGGGCGTGTTCACCGATTCTCTGGCGCATGCGCATCGCGCGTGGGACGAACTCGAAGTGGGCGGCGTGGTGATCAACGACGTGCCGTCGTTTCGCGTCGATAACATGCCGTACGGCGGCGTGAAGGACTCGGGGCTCGGGCGCGAGGGCGTGCGCTATGCCATCGAAGACATGACAGAACTGCGTCTGATGGTGATGCGCGAGACCTGGTGAGGTGCGGGAGTCGGTGCGGGCGCAAAACCGCTTTTCCCTCTGTCATGCGACTGTCGTTTGAACGCACTACGCTCGCCGAGCGAGGCGCACAGCGGCGCGCGCCGGCACGCGCCGCCGGGCTTTTGCCGCATAAGCAGAAAGCCGCTGCCTGCGCCATGAGTGTTTTTGCTGAAGTGCTACAATACCGGCCTTTCCGGCGGGTGTTTCCGCCGGCCGGAGCCGGCCGCATCCTTTCCCGCAACGACGGGTCCTGTGCGGAACGCCGTGGCTCCGCCTTCATCCTGATGCCTTCTGCGGTTCCGACCGCTGCCGCGCGCACGCGCCAAGCGCATTTTTAGCGAAAGCCACCATGTCCGACACAGCCGTCACCCCCAGCACTGCGACCTTCGATCAATTCGGTCTCGCACCCGACATCCTGAAAGCGGTCAAAGAATCGGGCTACACCACGCCCACGCCGATTCAGGAGCAGGCGATTCCTGTCGTGCTGGCAGGCCGCGACGTCATGGGCGCCGCGCAAACCGGCACCGGCAAGACCGCCAGCTTCTCGCTGCCGATCATCCAGCGCCTGTTGCCGCAGGCCAGCACGAGCGCTTCGCCCGCCCGCCATCCGGTGCGCGCGCTGATTCTCACGCCGACCCGCGAGCTGGCCGATCAGGTCGCGGCGAACGTTCAGTCGTATGCGAAGCACACGGCGCTGCGCAGCGCCGTCGTTTTCGGCGGCGTGGACATGAACCCGCAGTCGGAGCAGTTGCGCCGCGGCGTCGAAATTCTGATCGCCACGCCGGGCCGCCTGCTCGATCACGTGCAACAGAAAACCGCCAACCTCGGGCAGGTTCAAATCCTCGTGCTCGACGAAGCCGACCGGATGCTCGACATGGGCTTCCTGCCGGACTTGCAGCGCATTCTGAATCTGCTGCCGAAAGAGCGTCAGACGCTGCTGTTCTCGGCCACGTTCTCGGGCGAAATCAAGAAGCTGGCTGCCACATATCTGCGCAATCCGCAGACTATCGAAGTGGCGCGCAGCAACTCGACTGCGACCAATGTCACGCAGATCGTCTATGAAGTGGCCGAAGGCGACAAAACCGGCGCGGTGGTTCAGTTGATCCGCGAGCGCGGACTGAAGCAGGTAATCGTGTTCTGCAACAGCAAGATCGGCGCGAGCCGTCTCGCGCGCAGTCTGGAGCGTGACGGCGTGGTCGCGACCGCGATTCACGGCGATCGCTCGCAAAACGAGCGGATGCAGGCGCTCGATGCATTCAAGCGAGGCGAGATCGAGGCGCTGGTTGCCACCGACGTCGCCGCCCGCGGTCTGGACATCGCCGAACTGCCGGCTGTGATCAACTTCGATTTGCCGTTCAACGCCGAAGATTATGTGCACCGCATTGGCCGTACGGGCCGCGCGGGCGCTTCCGGCGACGCTTTGTCGCTGTGCAGCCCGAACGAGCGCAAGCAACTGGCGGATATCGAGAAACTGATCAAGCGTCCGCTGGAAGTTCTGCGTCTGACCGTCGAGGCGCCCGTGCGTCATCATCACGAAGAGCGCGCACCGCGGCGTGAGCGCAGCGAGGGCCGTGACGAGCGGGGCGGTCGCCGCCGCTCGGGCGCGCCGTCGGGTTCGTTCGACCGGCCGCATCATCATCGCGCGCAGCCTGTGGACGACTTCTTCCTGAAGCCTTATGAACCGTCGCCTGCTTCGGTTCGCAAGGGCGAAGAGGCCGAGGCTGCCGGGTCGGCGCCGCAGAAGTCGTCTTCGAAGCAGCCGCTTGCGGCATTGCTGGGCGGCTTTGGCATGCCGCGCAAGTCGTCGTAAAAGAGGGCGGCCGACAGTTTCAGGGTTGGCGCTGTTGCGCCGGGTGCTTGATTTAGACCGGCGGAAGTAGCTTTTCAGCGCTCATGCGAATGGCGGCCTTGGGCTTCATGGCTTGCATGCAGCGCAGCGCCAGGTCATATGGCCGAGCACATGCGCTTTGCCCACGCCGCGGTCGCCGCAGTGTAGAAATCGTCCAGCGTCGTGCAGGCTTTGACGCTTGCGTCACCATCCAGATTCAATCCCAGATGCCGCGCGGCCGCGTTCAGCGCTTCGAGCGGCTTATCGCAGTCGAGTGCGCTCGCTCCATTCTGTTTGCTGAGCTTTTCACCATACTGGTTCGTCACCACAGGCACGTGCAAGTACCGTGGCGTTGGCACGCCGAGGCATCGCTGCAAGTAAATCTGCCTTGCCGTTGAATCCATCAGATCTGCGCCCCGCACAATGTGCGTGATGCCCGCGTCGGCGTCGTCGACTACTACCGCCAGTTGATACGCCCACTGGTCGTCCGCGCGTCTCAGCACGAAATCGCCGACGTCGGTGGCGAGATTCTGCGTCTGCTTGCCCTGCCAGCGATCTTCGAAGGCGATCACGGCCGCGTCGTCGTCCGGCACGCGCAGGCGCCACGCGCGCGCCGGCTTGCCATGCAGTCCGTTGCGACACGTGCCCGGATAGGCGAGCGTGGTGTTACGCGTATGTGCGTGCAGCAGCGAGTCGGCGATTTCCTTGCGCGTGCAGCCGCACGGATAGACGAGGCCCGCCGCCTTCAACTGGTCGAAGGCCTGCTGATAACGCGCGATGCGCGTGCTTTGCCATACGGGCGGCTCGTCGGCGTACATGCCGAAGCGTTCGAGCGTGGCGAGAATGTCTTGCGCCGCGCCCGGCACGGTGCGCGGTCCGTCGATATCTTCAATGCGAACCAGCCACGCGCCGTGATGCGCCCGGGCGTCGAGCCAGCTTGCGAGCGCACTTACCAGCGAGCCGAAATGCAGCGGGCCGGTGGGCGAGGGCGCGAAGCGTCCGCGATAGTTCATGAGTCGGCAAGCACCGCCGTTCAGGCAGCGCGAGCCGCCTTGCTGTCCGGATGACATGCCGGACACGTCTTGCCAGGCACATACATCGGCGACTTCTGCGCTTCAGGCGTGACCACCGCGCGGCAGCCGAAGCATTGCGCGGTCGCGGTGGGCTCGAGTTGCGGATTGAGCGCAGTGCGGTAGTCGAACACGAAGCAGTCGCCGTGATAATGCGCGCCGCCCACTTCCTCGAAATACTTGAGGATGCCGCCTTCGAGCTGATACACGTGCTCGATACCCACTTCCTTCATGTGAATCGCGGCCTTCTCGCAGCGAATCCCGCCCGTGCAGAACGAGACGACGGTCTTGCCTTCCAGGTCGGCACGGTTCTGCTCGATGACTTCCGGAAACTCGCTGAATTTCGTGATGCGGTAATCGAGGGCGTTGTCGAACGTGCCGACGTCTACTTCGAACGCGTTGCGCGTGTCGAGCATGACGACCGGGCGGCCCTCGTCGTCGTAGCCGCGGTCGAGCCAGGCTTTGAGCGTGGGCGCGTCGACGAACGGCGCGCGGCCCAATTCCGGCCGAATGGCCGGCTTTTTCATTGTGATGATTTCGCGCTTGAGCTTCACCAGCATGCGCGTGAACGGCTGCTTCTCCGACAGGCTTTCCTTGAATTGCAGGCTCGCGAACTTGCCCTCGAAGAGCGGATCGTGACGGATGTAATGGACGAACGCGTCGGTGTCCTCGCGCGTGCCCGCGACGAACAGGTTGATGCCCTCCGGCGCCAGCAGAATGGTGCCGCGCAGGCCGAGCGCGTTGCAGCGCTCCGTGACGTGCGGGCGCCATGCGGCAGTGTCTTCGATGGTCGCGAACTGGTACGCGGCGAGGTTAACGATACTCATGAATGTCCAGCGGTAATAAGTGGCGGCGTTGTGCGTGACGGGCGCGGTCGGCTGCTGCCGGATGGTCGCGTGCGGGGAAAGCCCGCAGCGTGAGGCTCGGTGCCCGAAGCCGCGGCCACGTCGAACGCGGCAAAACCCGTATTATCCCTCAAGCCGGCGCTTTCCCCGACTCGGCCGAATGGCCAGTCAGTTGCGTTAGCGCAAATGGCCTGCAAACTTGCGCGCATCGGTCCGTACAAGGCTGGGGAAGACCTCACAAAAGTCCCGAAAGCGCCAAGGCGCGGCGCTGTGAAGTCAGCGTCCTACGCCGGATGGCTAACGCGGGGTTTTGCGCTGAAATCTCCGGGAGGGTGGAGTTACAATGTCGCCCATGTCAGATCCCCGCTTCGTTCATCTCCGCGTCCACTCCGAATTCTCGATTGCCGACGGCATCGTGCGTCTTGACGACGTCGTCAAGGCGGCTGCCCAGGACGGTCAGGGCGCGCTCGCCCTCACCGATCTCGGCAACGCGTTCGGCCTCGTCCGTTTCTATAAGGAAGCGCGCGGCAAAGGGGTCAAACCCATTGCCGGCTGCGACGTCTGGATCACCAATCCGGACGACCGCGACAAGCCTTCGCGCCTGCTGCTGCTGGTTAAAGACCGTCGCGGCTACCTGAACCTGTGCGAGTTGCTGAGCAAGGCTTCCCTCACGAACCAGTATCGTGGTCGCGCGGAAGTCGAGGCTGGCTGGCTGGAATCCGGTTTGGGCGAGGGCTTGCTCGCATTGTCGGGGGCGCAGCAGGGCGACGTCGGACTCGCGCTTGCCGCAGGCAATCAGGAAGCGGCGAAGCGCAACGCGCTGCATTGGGCAAAGGTCTTCCCGGGCGGCTTCTACATCGAGTTGCAGCGTTGCGGTCAGCCGGGCGGCGAGCAGTATGTCCAGCAGGCGGTCGCGCTCGCAGCTTCGTTGAAGCTGCCGGTAGTCGCCACACATCCCATGCAGTTCATGACGCCCGACGACTTTACCGCGCACGAAGCGCGCGTGTGCATTTCGGAAGGCGACATTCTCGCTAATCCGCGGCGCCAGAAGCGCTTCACGCCCGAGCAGTATTTCCGCACACAAGAGGAAATGGCCGCGCTCTTCGCGGATATTCCGTCGGCGCTTGCCAATACGGTGGAAATCGCCAAGCGCTGCAATCTCACGCTCGAACTGGGCAAGCCGAAACTGCCGCTCTTTCCGACGCCCGACGGCATGTCGCTCGACGACTACCTCGTGCATCTGTCGAAAGAAGGGTTGGAAAAGCGTCTCGAGCAGTTGTACCCGGACGAAGCGGAGCGCGCCGCGCAGCGCGACACGTATTATCAGCGGCTCGAGTTCGAGTGCGGCACGATCATCAAGATGGGCTTTCCGGGCTACTTCCTGATCGTCGCGGACTTCATCAACTGGGCGAAGAACAATGGCGTGCCCGTGGGCCCCGGCCGCGGTTCGGGCGCGGGCTCGCTCGTCGCCTATGCGCTCGGCGTGACCGACCTCGATCCGCTGCGCTATAACCTGCTGTTCGAGCGTTTCCTGAATCCGGAACGCGTGTCGATGCCCGACTTCGACATCGACTTCTGCCAGCACGGCCGCGACCGCGTGATCCAGTACGTGAAGGAGAAATACGGCGCAGACGCCGTGTCGCAGATCGCGACGTTCGGCACGATGGCGGCGAAGGCGGCGGTGCGCGACATCGGCCGCGTGCTCGATCTCGGCTACATGTTCACAGACGGCATCGCGAAGCTTATTCCGTTCAAGCCGGGCAAGCACGTCACGATCGCCGACGCGATGAAGGAAGAGCCGCTCTTGCAGGAGCGCTTCGACAACGAAGACGAAGTGCATCAGCTGCTCGAACTCGCGCAACGCGTGGAAGGCCTCACGCGCAACGTCGGCATGCACGCGGGCGGCGTGCTGATCGCGCCGGGCAAGCTGACCGATTTCTGCCCGCTCTACACGCAGGGCGACGAAAGCGGCGTCGTGAGCCAGTACGACAAGGACGACGTCGAAGCGGTCGGCCTCGTGAAGTTCGACTTTCTGGGTCTCACCACACTGACCATTCTGGATTGGGCCGAGCGTTATATCCGCCGCCTCGATCCGTCGAAGAAAGACTGGTCGCTCGGGCAAGTGCCGCTCGACGACCCGGCGTCGTTCTCGATCCTGAAGAAAGCGAATACGGTCGCCGTGTTCCAGCTGGAAAGCCGCGGCATGCAGGGCATGCTGAAAGACGCGCAGCCGGACCGCTTCGAGGACATCATCGCGCTCGTCGCGTTGTACCGTCCGGGCCCGATGGACCTGATCCCGAGCTTCTGCGCACGTAAGCATGGCCGCGAAGTGGTCGAGTATCCTGACCCGCGCGTCGAACCTGTTCTGAAAGAGACCTACGGCATCATGGTCTACCAGGAGCAGGTGATGCAGATGGCGCAGATCATCGGCGGCTACTCGCTGGGCGGCGCCGACTTGCTGCGTCGCGCGATGGGTAAGAAGAAGGCCGAGGAAATGGCCCAGCATCGCGAGCTGTTCCGCCAGGGCGCCGCGAAGAACGGGCTGACCGGCGAGAAGGCCGACGAAATCTTCGACTTGATGGAGAAGTTCGCGGGTTATGGCTTCAACAAGTCGCACGCGGCTGCGTATGCGCTCCTCGCGTATTACACCGCGTGGCTGAAGGCGCACCATCCGGCGGAATTCATGGCGGCGAATATGTCGCTCGCCATGGACGACACGGACAAGGTCAAGATCCTGTTCGAAGACTGTCTCGCCAACAAGATGGTGGTGCTGCCGCCGGACATCAATCTGTCGGCGTATCGTTTCGAGCCGGTCGCGGAAGCCGACGGCAAGCGCTCAAAGACCATCCGCTATGGTCTCGGCGCGATCAAAGGCAGCGGCCAGAATGCGATCGAGGAAATCCTGCGCGCGCGCGAAGACGGTCCGTTTATCGACATCTTCGATTTCTGCAACCGGATCGACCGCCGCGTCGTGAATCGCCGTACGGTTGAAGCGCTGATTCGCGCAGGCGCGTTCGACACCTTGCATCAGAATCGCGCGCAGCTGATCGCGTCGGTTTCGCTCGCCATGGAAGCTGCCGAGCAGGCGAGCGCGAATGCGCTGCAAGCGGGACTCTTCGACATGGGCGACGCGCCGTCGCAAGGCCACGAACTGGTGGACGAACCGGAGTGGCCCGAAAAAAAGAAGTTGCAGGAAGAGAAGGCCGCGCTCGGCTTCTACCTGTCGGGCCATCTGTTCGATGCGTACAAGGCCGAAGTGCGTCGCTTCGTGCGCCAGAAAATCGGCGAGCTGAAAGAAGGGCGCGACAAGCTGGTTGCCGGCATCATCGCGTCGCTGCGCACGCAGATGACCCAGCGCGGCAAGATGCTGATTGCGCTGCTCGACGACGGCACGGGTCAATGCGAAGTGACGGTCTTCAACGAGACCTTTGAAGCGAACAAGCAACTGTTCAAGGAAGACGAGTTGCTGGTCGTGCAGGGGCAGGCACGCAACGACGCGTTCACGGGCGGTATCCGCTTCACGGTCGAGACGGTCATGGATCTGGGCCGCGCGCGTTGCCGCTATGCCGAGGCCGTGAAAGTGCAGATGAACGGCAACGCTGACGCATTGGCGTTGCGGCGCGTGCTCGAAGCACATAGCGCGGGTAAAGATGAGCCGCAGGCAGTGCCGGCGCCGGCGGCTTCATCGCGCGGCGGCAATGGCGGCGGACGAAACGGCGGCGGCGGATTTGGTGGCGGCTATGGCGGCGACAATGGGCGGCAACGTCAGCCGGTCCAGATCCCGAACGGCCTCGCCGTTCAGGTGGTGTACCGCAGCGAGAACGCGGAGGGCGAAATGCGTCTTGGCGACGCCTGGCGCGTGAAGCCAACCGACGAACTGCTTGCCGACCTGCGCGGCCAGTTCGCCGGCAGCGCGATCGAAATCGTGTATTGATGCGAGCGCCGCTGGCGCCGATGCAGGCGCCGCCGCGTACGCCCTGCGGGCGCTACTGCGAGCGCCGCTCTTCTCCAAGCCTCGCGAGTTTGAGGAAGCGGTAGTACACCGTCTCCGCGTTGAACACGGCGATCATGAAGCCGGCGCGGCCGTCCAGAAAGCCGCGCCGCAGCAGGTAAGTGCGCACGAACGCCCAGGCGCCGCGGCCAAGCGCCTTGCCGAAGCTGCCGCGTTGACCCGCGGCGTGACGCTGCAGCGCGCCGGCGGTCGAATAGGCGTCGAGCTTGCGTAATACGCCCTCGAAGTTTTCGTACGAGTAGTGCATCAGCTTGCCGGTGAGGCGTTGCGCCGGTGTATCGAACACCAGTCGTTCGTGAACCAGATCGTCGGAAAAACGCGCGGTGCCGCGTTTGAAGAGACGCGGAATCCAGTCCGGATACCAGCCGCTGTGGTGAATCCAGTGCCCGCAAAAACTCGACAGTCGGTCCACTGCATAAACGTCGGCGGTGGGTGCTGCGAGCGCTGCACGGATAGCGGCCGCGAGCTCCGGCGTAACGATTTCGTCGGCGTCGAGCGACAAAATCCATGTGGTGGTGAGCGCGTCCACCGCGCGGTTCTTTTGCGGGCCGAACCCTGGCCAGTCCGTTTGTTCGATCACCTGCGCGCCGTGTGCCCGCGCGATTTCAGCTGTGCCGTCGGTGCTGCCGCCGTCGATCACGACGATCTGGTCGGCAAAGGCCACGGACTGCAGACATTCGGCCAGCCGCGCCGCCGCGTTTCTAGTGATGATGGCGACGCCGAGGGTGGTTGCTTGCATACCTGAATTGCCTGATCGCGAAATGGACTGGAGGCGGAATGACCGGACGGATCGCGCAAAAGCGCGCGATGGAGCGCAACGGGTCGCGGAAGTATACACAGCCTGTCCGATCCTTCGCTAACCGGGATCGTCGCGCCAAAACGTCAGCCGACCGTCAACTTCAACCGTTTACAATGCTTCTTTTCGATCTTCGCGCGGCGGGCTGCCCGTTGCCGGCGCGAATCTCGTACCGCATTCCCAGAGGATTCCTTGAGCGCGAAGCCAACGTTAAGCAAACCCATCGGTGAAGGTGAGGCGTCGTCCCCCGCCGTCGTTTTCCGCCGCCTGTGGCCGTTCATCAAGCCGCTCCTGTGGGTGATCGTCGGGGCGATCGTCGCAATGGCGGTGAGCGCCGGCACCGACGCGGCTATCCCCGCGTTGCTCAAGCCGCTGCTCGACAAAGGCTTTGGCGCGCATGCGAGCGACAACGCGAAATGGTTCGTGCCGGCCGCTGTGATCGGCCTCGCGCTGATCCGCGGTGTATCGCAATATGCGTCCGGCTACCTGCTCGCATACGTATCTAACAAGATCCTGCTCGAACTGCGCCTGAGAATGTTCGACCGCATGATTCACACGAGCGTCGCGTTTTTTCAGCGCGAAACCGCGAGCACGGTGATCAACGCGATCGTCTTCGAGGTCAACCAGATTCTCAACGTGCTGTTGGGTGTGATGGTGACGCTGGTGCGCGACTCGCTCACCGTGATCTTCCTGCTCGGCTATCTGTTCTATCTGAACTGGCGTCTGACGCTGATCGTGGCGGTACTGCTGCCGGGCATCGGCTGGCTGGTCGGCAAGATCAACCGCCGGCTGCGGCGTCTGAATCGCGAGCATCAACTGCTCACGAACGAGCTGTCTTATATCGTCGAAGAGACCGTGGGCGGCTACAAGGTCGTCAAGGTTCATAACGGCGAAAAGTACGAAATGGACCGCTTTACGTCCATGAGCAAGCGCCTGCGTGGCTATGCAATGCGCATGACCGTGTCGGGCGGCCTTGCTCAACCGCTGACGCAGTTCCTAGCGTCTATCGCGCTCGCCGTCGTGATTACGATCGCGGTGGTGCAGTCGTCGTCGGATCAGACCACGGTCGGCGGCTTTGTCGCATTCGTCACGTCCATGCTGCTGATCATCTCGCCGCTCAAACACCTCATGGACGTGAACCAGCCGCTGCAGCGCGGCATGACGGCGGCCGAACTGATCTTCGGTCTGATCGACGAGCCTGCGGAGCCTGCGGGCGGCGGCAGACCGCTCGAACGCGCGCGCGGCGAAGTTGAGTTCCGCAACGTCTCGTTCATGTACAGCACCAACGCCACGCATAACCGTCACACGCTCGACCATGTGTCGTTCAAGGTTGCGCCAGGCGAGATGGTGGCGCTCGCGGGCCCGTCGGGCAGCGGCAAGACTACCTTGGTGAATTTGCTGCCGCGCTTTTTCGATCCGACCGGCGGCGAGATTCTGGTCGACGGAGTTCCGATTGGCGACTACGACCTTCACGCGCTGCGCAGCCAGATCGCGATGGTTAGCCAGGACGTCGTGCTCTTCAACGACACCGTGGCCAACAACGTCGCCTACGGCCAGACCGCAGATCGGGACAAGGTCAACGCGGCGCTCCGGGCGGCCAACTTGTGGGACACGGTCGAGGCTATGCCCAACGGAATAGACACGCTCGTGGGCGACAACGGCATGATGCTCTCCGGCGGCCAGCGGCAACGTCTCGCAATCGCGCGTGCCATCTACAAGGACGCGCCTATCCTGATTCTCGACGAAGCAACCTCGGCGCTGGATTCCGAGTCCGAGCGCCACGTGCAGGCCGCGCTCGAAACGCTCATGAAAGGCCGCACGACGCTCGTCATTGCGCACCGTCTGTCGACCATCGAGCGCGCTAACCGGATTCTCGTGATGGAGGCGGGGCGAATCGCCGAAAGCGGCAGCCACCGCGAGTTGCTAGCGCAAAACGGACTGTATGCACATCTGCATCGCATCCAGTTTCAGCAGAGCGCGGCGTAAACGCGCACGACGTCAGCCTTCGGCGGTCTTGTCTCCCACGATTGCCGGACCGCGCCCCTTCTCCGATAACGTTTGACGAGGCGCTCGCGCGCGCTGTCTGAATGATGAAACTTGGACTTTCCAGCAACGCATTGCAGCACAGCGGCGGCCTAGAGCGCTATGCGATGGATCTCGTGCGAGGCTTCGCGGCACGCGGCGTCGAGCTTGCATTTTTTGCGCGCCGTTTCGATACGTCTCTGCCCGAAAGCGGCATGGTCGAACGGCACCGCATCAACGTGTCGTTCCTGCCGGGCAAACTGCGCGACCGCTGGTTTTCATGGCGTTTGCGCTCGGCGCGCCGAGCGGCGCACGTCGACTTGCTGATTGGCTGCAACCGCGTTGACTCGTCGGATATCGCTATCTGCGGCGGTACACATCTTGGTTTTCTTCAGGCGACGGGGCGCGCGCAGAAGCGCTCGGACCATTGGCAGATCGAACTTGAGCGGCGCCAATACGCGCGCTCCAAGGTCGTCGTCGCCCATTCGCAACTCATGCATGACGAGTTGCGGCGACTGTACGAGGTCGACGAAGCAAAAATCCGCGTGTTGTATCCGCCCGTCGACGGAACACGTTTCAAGCCGACCGATGCCGCCACTCGCACCGCCCTGCGGCGTAAATACGGTTTTGCGGATGACGAGATCGTCCTGCTGTTTCCGTCCAGCAGTCACGAGCGCAAGGGGTTGCCGCTCATCGAAGCGGCGTTGCGGGATACGTCGCTGCCGATCGTGGTGGCGGTGGCGGGGCGCCCGCCCGCGCGCACTTCGGAACGGCTGCGCTACATCGGCTACGTCAAGGAACTCGCGGAGTGTTATCAGGCCGCCGATTTCACTATCCTTGCATCGACGTACGAGCCCTTCGGCCTCGTCGGCATCGAATCGGTGATGTGCGGCACGCCGGTGATTTTCCCGTCGAACATCGGTTGCTGCGACGCTATCGCCTCACATGCAAAGTTTGTCTTCGAGCCGGGCGACGTGGCCGACCTGCGGGCAACGCTGGCGCGAGCGGTCGCGGCACATCGCGACCACGCGCGCCTTGCGCCGCCCGAACTCACCGACGCCGCCGCGGTCCGCTATGACCCGAGCGTGGCCGCTCACGTCGACGCGTTGCTGAGCCTGGCGAAGCAGATCGCACCTGTCTCGTAGGTCTCGCCACTCTCTGCGGGACGGCGCGCGCGGGCCGCCAGGCACGGTCTGGCGTCGTTTTGCGCGCGGGCCACATGTTATAATTTTGCGATATCGACGCTTGAAATTAACGCTTGAATTCGGCTTGATCTCATTCGAGCCGAACACCCCCTTTACTTCACCGGGCTTCAATGCCCGCGAGGACAGGCGGCGGGCCAGCAGCGCCGTCGCCGGGGCGCGCCTACCCGTCACGACGGGGCCGCAGCCGCCGCACTGGATCTGTCGAAAAGAATACGCTGGAGATTGTGCATGGCGAACGCGACCTCGCGCCGGGTATCGGCGTACAGCAAGATCGCGGCGGAAATAAACGCGCCGATGAGCCTATGAGTCGGCTTGCCGGGCGTATTCTCACCTTCAGGTCGGCTATTCCGCGACTGCTCGCCAAGCCTTTGCGCCGCGAGCCGCAGAGCATCCGCCGTATCCTGATCGCGCATCATCTTTTGCTTGGCGATACGTTGCTGCTCACGCCGCTGCTCGCCAAGTTGCGTGCGCAATATCCGCAAGCGGACATTCTTCTGGCCTGCCCGAAAGCCATCGTACCGCTATATGCGGGGCGGCCTTTCGGCGTGAACGCGTTGCCGTTCGATCCGCGCGATCCGGCGTCCGTGCGAAACGTTTTGCTTTCCGGACCTTACGACCTTGGCCTCGTGCTCGGCGATAACCGCTATAGCTGGCTCGCGCTCGCGGCCGGCTGCCGGTGGATCGTCGGACACTCCGGCGACAAGCCCGCGTGGAAGAACTGGCCGCTCGACCGGAGCGTGCCATATCCCAATGCGCCCGAGGCGTGGGCCGACCTCGCCGCGCAACTGATAGAAGGGCCGCCTCCGCGCGCTTACCGTCCCGCCGATTGGCCCGCGCCGCCGCATCTTGCGTTGCCCGAGCCGGCGCAGTTCACAAAACGTTATGTGGTGCTTCATCCGGGTGCGAGTGGGAGCGTCAAGCGCTGGCCGAATGCACGCTGGCTCGAGCTGGCGCGGCGAGTCGAAGCACTGGGTTGTCTGCCGGTGTGGACCGGCGGTCCGGGCGAAGCGGATCTGATCCGCGCGATCGACCCGCAAGCGCGTCATCCGAATCTGGCGGCACAGCTCGGTCTCGGCGAGTTGTGGCATCTGTTTGCCGGTGCTGAGGCCGTGGTTTGTCCCGATACCGGAGTCGCCCATCTTGGGCGCCTGATCGGGGTGCCTACGCTTGCGCTCTTCGGTCCCGGCAACGCGCAGATTCATGGCGCGGGACGCTACTGGCGCGAGGTGCCGTTCGTGCCGATCACCGTCGCCGACATGCCGTGCCGCGATCAGCCTTTTATCTTCCGCCGCGAGGTAGCATGGGTGCGGCGCTGCGATCGCAATGAGACGACCTGCGTCGCGTGGCGCGGCGACCACGCCGAGTGCATGGGCCAACTCACGGTCGAGTCGGTATTCAATGTTTTGCAAAATATCCTGGTGAAAGCGTAATGACTCACACGGCTGCGCGAGTGGAGCGCCTGTTCTGGGTTGCCTGTCCGGTCCTGCTGTTCGTGGTGATGTTCGGCCACATGACGGCGATCGTCTTCAACGCGCTCGCGTTGCTTGCGCTCGGTGTCGCCGCGGCTGCCTTTTCGGCGGACCGTCCGCCGCTCGTGCGCTGGCCGCTGCTGCTGCCCGTCGCCGCGTGGGCGGGGTGGGGGCTTGCTTCGGTGGCGTGGTCGCCGTATCCGATGGTCAGCCTGCACGCGTGGTGCGACGAGGTGCTCTATCCGCTGGTGTCGTTCTGGGGCTTCTGGCTGTTCGGAAGCCAACTGCGGCGACCCGAGCCCGTGGTCGCGGTCAACTGGCTTGCGTGCCTTGTGCTCGCCACGATCAGCGCGCTCAACTGGGGGCATCTGCAGCCGCCTACGGCCAATACCTTCCCGTTGCACTTCTATAATCGCGTCGGTCATACCAGCACGCTTGCGGTGTTCTCGATGGCGCTCTTCGCCGGCTTCCTGTTGCGTCCGCGCTGGCGCGTGGTCGGCGCGAGCGGCATTGTGCTGTGCCTCTTTATCGGCCTCGCGACGCTCAACCGGTTCTTCTGGCCGGCCGCCGCCGTAACGCTTCTCGTCGCGTTATATCCGCTGTATCGGCGCCGCCTCATGCTCGCGGTGCTGGCCATTGCCGTGGTGGGTGCAGCCGGCGTCGGCACGCTCGAACTCAGTTCCCGCTTGCGCACGAGCGGTGCCGCGCCGGAGGTCACGCAGGCGCGCGACGTCGTGATCGACGGTCACCAGGTCTACGTGCCGGGCTCACTGTCGGCTATCGGCGATACGGTATCGGCCGATACGCGCCCGAAGTTGTGGGCGTTCTATGTCGGCCAGGCCGAGCATCACGCCTGGGCCGGTATCGGTTTCGGCAAGCCATTGCCGGGCATCGTCTATCGCAATGCAATGCCGCCTGCGTTGCTGGCGGCAGAACCGCAAGCGCTGACGCATGCGCACAACCTGTTCATCAACACGTGGCTGCAGACAGGCTTCATTGGCGTGGTGCTGCAGACGGCGCTGTTGCTAAGCCTGGTTGCGCGATTCTGGCGGTATCAGCGAGCAGAACCGTGGTTATGCGCTGCAGGCGTCGCACTGGTGGCCGGCATGATCGCGAAAAACATGACCGACGATTTCATGTGGCAGACGACCATGCTGGCGTTCTGGTCGTTCGCGGGCCTCCTGCTGGGGTACGCGGAGCACGGCAGAGCTTCGGCTGGATCTTCGCAAAGCGTTGAGCGCACCATGTCCACGGCCGGGCGGGTCGAACCGCTACGCGAATCGCAGACCGTCAAGCTGGATGAAAAAGGGCGGTGATGAGCGAGACATTAAAGGCCGCAGAGACCGACCGCGCCCCGTTGCGCATTCTGTTCCACATCAACGACTTCGGTAAGGGCGGCACCGAGACGGCGTTGCTGTCGTGGCTCAAGACACTGGACCGCCGGCTGTTCGCGCCGAGCCTCTCGGTGGCCTATCCGACCGACGACCTGGCGTTCTGGCGCGCGCATTCCATTCCCGACGACGTCGATGTCCATGTGCTTGCTTCATCGGAATGGATGGTCGCGCTGCATAAGAAAGCGCGTCAACGCAAACTCGGCCTCGGCGAGAAGCTGTTGCACAAGGCGCTGACCTACGGCGCGATCCGGCCGCTCGCGGCGCGTCGGATGCGACGCCTCGCGAGCCAGCATGACCTGGTTTGCGACTTCGATTTTTCGCTGCGTCATCTGGCAGGCAGTTGCGGCGTGCCGTGGATTGGCGTCAGTCACTTCAGCCTCGCCGCGCGGCTTGGCAACAAGAGCGAGCGTTATGTTGCCCGCCGCGTCCGGCATTTCGCACGTTACTCCGCGGTAGCCGTGCTAACGCCGGCCATGCTGCGCGAAGCGCGCGAGCTTTTCGCGACAAGTCATGTGGACGTTACCGAGTTGCCGAACGTGATCGACATTGATGCGTTGCGGCGTGCGGCGTCCGGGCAGATCGAACGTCCGGCGGATTCGTTCATTGTGTCGGTGGCGCGTCTGGACGAAGGTCAGAAGGACCATAAGACGCTGCTGCGAGCCTACGCCCAATTACGCGAGCGTGGCCGCTGCAACGCGGCGCTGGTGCTGATCGGCGAGGGACGGGACCGAGGCGAGCTGGAGCAACTCGCGCACGAACTGGGGATCGCCCCGTCCGTGCACTTCCTGGGCTTTTGCGCGAACCCATCGCCCTATATAAGGCAGGCAGAGCTGCTAGTGCTGAGCAGCCGCTATGAGGGCTTCGGCATGGTGCTTGGCGAGGCCATGGCGCTCGGCACGCCGGTTCTATCGACGGATTGCCCGACCGGCCCGCGCGATCTGCTGGAGGGCGGCAAAGCCGGCCTGCTAGTACCGCCGGGCGATGTCGACGCGATGGCGCTGGCCATGGAACGTCTTCTCACCGAGACCGAACTGCGCCGTAGCCTCGTGCAGGCAGCTTCACAAAAGGTCGCCAGTTTTGCGCCCGCAAGCGCGAACCAGCGGATGCTCGCACTGGCCTCGAGGCTGTTGAAGGAGAAGGCGGCGACGTCTCGGTGAGCCGGGACTTCGATCGCGTGGCGGTTGCGCTAATCTCTAAACGCTGGTCCTCCGGCGTCGCTCGCCGAGATCGTCAGCATGTCGGGCGACCTGCCAGATAGAGATAGAATGGTGCGCTTTGCCCGTACTCGACTCTGCCCATGTGGTTCAAAAACCTTCAGCTTCACCGCCTTCCCGCGCCGTGGTCCGTTACTCCCGAACAGATGCAGAAGTGGCTCGCGCCGCATGCTTTCGCGCCCGGCAATAGTGTCGAGATGCAAAGCCATGGCTGGGCGTCTCCTCGCGACAACGATTCGCTCGTGTATGCGCTCAATGGCCAATTGCTGCTCACGTTTCGCACCGAAAAGAAACTGCTGCCGGCTTCGGTCGTCACGCAGGTTACGAAGGCGCGCGCCGCTGAACTGGAAGAGCAGCAGGGTTTCAAACCAGGCCGCAAACAGATGCGCGAACTCAAGGAGCAGGTCACCGACGAACTGTTGCCGCGCGCTTTCAGCATCCGGCGTGATACGCGCGTGTGGATCGATTGCCGCAACGGCTGGCTGGTCATCGACGCAGCGTCGCAAGCAGTTGCCGACGAAGTGCGCGGGTTGCTGGTGAAGTCGATCGATCAGTTGCCGCTTGGCACCGTGCGCGTTACACAATCGCCGGTTGCGGCCATGACGGGTTGGCTGCTCTCGGGCGAGGGGCCCGCTGGTTTCACGCTCGATCAGGACACCGAGTTGCGCTCACCGGCGGAAGGCAACGCAACCGTGCGTTACGTCGGACATACTTTGGATGCCGAAGATATGCGCCGTCATATCGAGGCCGGCAAGCAATGCATGCGGCTTGCGATGACGTGGAACGATCGGGTCTCGTTCGTACTGACGCCTTCGCTGACGATCAAGCGCATTGCACCGCTCGACGTGCTGAAGGAAGCCAGCGATCCGACCGCGCAGAACGACGACGAACGCTTCGACTCGGATTTCACGCTGATGACTGCCGAACTCGATCGCATGCTGGGTGACCTGCTCGACACGTTGGGCGGGGAGCAGGTTGACGCGGTGCTGCAGGCCGCGGCGGCTTGAGGGGGTAGTGCGTTCGGGGAGACCTGGTTTTGCGCTTACACCAGGCTTGGGTCCCTGGAGACGGAAAGTCCGCTCGATCCCGTAGTCGGGGGAGGGCAGCGGTTACGATGCACAGGCTCGCTCAAGGAGCCGTGACCCGGTTCAGCGTAACGGCGAAAACAACTACCGTATCAATGAGTTGAGGAAGTTGTGGGGTGGTTATGCACAGACTACTGAACAGAATCTGTGGGTAACTTCACCCCGCCACTCCCCTCCAGGCATTCCGCCCCGACAATTATTTCATCGCCGCCATGGCCTGCTGGATCTCTTCGGTGCTGAGATCGCGCTTATGCGTGGCCAACGACCAGCTATGCCCGAACGGGTCTTTCAGCTGGCCGTAGCGGTCGCCCCAGAACATGTCGGCGACAGCCATCTTGACGGTCGCGCCCGCATCGACGGCTTGCTGGAAACTGGCGTCCACGTCTTCGACGTAGTGGTGAATCGTCACCGGCGTGCCTTGCAGGTGGTTCGGTCCGAACGCCTGGTGTTCGGGCCATTCGTCGGTGAGCATCAGCATCGAATCGCCGATTTTCAGGCACGCGTGCATTACCTTGCCGCCCGGTCCCGGCAGCCGGAACTGTTCGACGGCGTTGAAGGCTTTCGTGTAGAACGCGATGGCTTCGGCTGCGTTTGCGCAGATCAGGTACGGCGTGAGCGAGTGCATCCCTTCCGGGATCGGTTTGACAGCAGGGCTGCTCATGACGGCGACTCCTTGAAGTAACAGGTTCGTGGATTGAAAGTCCGACTGTTTCAGCCAGGCTCCCAACGTTACGACGAGCACGTCACCGCCGGATCGACACTCCGTAAAAAATATTTTCGAGCACGAACGTGCGCGTAACGGGCGAGGTTGAAAGGCCTGAAAGTCGCTTGTCAGCCATCGACCGTCAGCTTCCAGCCATCGCAGCCAACCCTCAGCCCGCCGGATTATCTTCATCCGCAGGCGCCGGTGGCGCCGCGGCGGGGCCTGGCGAAGGCGCCGCCGTCCCGTCGGGCGCGCCGACTATGCTGATCTGAAATGTCGGCGTCGCCGCAAGCGACTGCAGCGTGGAATCCTCGGGAATGTGCTCGAAAAGCGGCAGGATGACGGAGCCGCCAATCACCGCGCGCCGGCTATTGTCAGGGGGACGCAGTCCCCACACGTCCTGATAGACGACCGGCACCGTGACGCCGTTGCGAGTCGTATTGCCTATGTAAAGCATCACATGCCCGCCGATATAAATCAGCGTGCGTAACGGCACGCCATGTTGCGCCAGATAGTCGAGGCGTTGCCCAGGCGTCGAAGCGGACAGATCGATCATGCGTCCGGCGCTCATCTGCGTGGACGAATGACGCGGCAACCACACGCCGAAGGCCGCGAAGATGCTCTGCAACTCCGACGAGCAGTCGTTATAGAGGCCGCTGTTGCCCCAGCCGTAAGGCCGGCCAATCAGTGCTTTCATCAGCGTCGCGAGATGGCGCGGCGTCGCGGCTAGCGGCATCGGTGCAATCTGTTCGTCGGTAAGTTCGGCTGTGCGAACGAGCGCGTCGCCTTCTGCGTCGCGTGCGGGCACGAGGACTTCACGCGGAGCCGGCGTGTCGGCGACTGCGCCACGTTCACTAGCGTTGGTTCCGGCACTCGCGTCCACGCTCGAGTCATTGGCAGCACCAGCACCGCTAGCGCTACCGTCAGCCGCCGCACGCGTCTTCACGCCGCGTCCCGCGTTGACCGATGAGCGCGCGATCAATGGCAACAGCGTTCCGGCAGGCGCGTCGAAGCGGAAGACACCGCGGCTATCGCGCACCGGCGCCGAAGCAGAAATCACCGCGCCGAGCGACTTGGCCGTTGCTGCGCGCCAAGTATCGACGAATCGCTCGCTCGCCATGCCCACACCGTCGCTGCGCACCCAACCCTGCACATCCGGCGTTTGCACATAACGCCATGCGCCGTCGACGCTCGTGCCCAGCACATACAGCGGCGTCCCCGGCCGCACCGCGGAGATCTGCAGGTTGTCGAACGGATAGCCTTCGCCAGCCAGACGGTGACTGTAGAACGACGGGTCGGAGGTCGGCAGCTCGCGCACCATGAGGTTGGTCGTTGCGATTGCACGCCGTGTGGGCTGATAGACCGGCGCTTCGGTGAACTGCGCGACGTTCATGTTGCGCGCGATGGCGTCGATCCACGCCTTGTCGTGCGGGCGGAAGTTCTCGCCATAACCGACAGCCGCGCCGCTCTTGCCGCTATTGTCGAAGCTGGCAATGCGGCGCTGCTGCAGCGCGACGATATCCGCGCCTTGCTGGCGATAGACGCGCATGGCGACGTACGCGGAATTCCACGGCGACGGCGCATTGGTGCCGGTGCCGAAGTAGCGTGCATAGAGCGCCCGGAAGTGCGCCTGCTGGTCGGCGGTAGTCAGGAACGCCTGGTCGTAACCGGGGCTCATCGGATCGAGCCAGTGATCGACGTCCTGATCGTAGGCGCCGAGCGGGAACAGCGTGATCGTATCTGCGGTAACGCGCGCGTCGCGTGTCTGCGACGGATTACTACACGCGGCGAGCCCCGCAAGCGACGCGAAAGCCAGGGAAATGACGACGGCGCGCGCGGCGTTCGGCCAGGAGCGAGCGATGCGGAAAGGGACGGCTACAGGCATGAGTTCGGCGAAGTAAGTCCAAGGCCACGATGATACGGTGTCGCGCGTTCCATTACACTTGATCGATTCGCAAACGAACGCATTCAACGCCTCGTGCGTTGATCCATAGGAGCAAGATATGCAAACGAGCGCACGCAACCAGTTTGCCGGCGAGGTCACGACAGTCACGCACGGCGCCGTCAACGACGAAGTCACGCTGCGCACCGCGGACGGACTGGACATCGTCGCAATCATTACGCACGGCAGTGCAACTTCACTTGGTCTCGTCGCAGGCAAGAAAGCTTTTGCGTTGGTGAAGGCGTCGTCGATTATCGTGATGGTCGACGTAGCGAAGAATCAGGTGTCGGCGCGCAACTGCATCGCGGGTACCGTGACGTCGGTAACGAAAGGCGCGGTCAATTCGGAGGTGATCATTGGTGCGGGCGGCGCGCAGATCGCTGCGGTCGTGACCAACGAGAGTGCCGAGCGCCTCGGCCTCGCGGCAGGCAAAGCGGCAACGGCGATCTTCAAGGCATCGAGCGTGATCGTCGGCGTGCAGTCGTAGTGGCCGCACTCCAGTGAACCAGAGCGCCGCTTGCTTTACACTGGGCCGACTGGTTTCCTCACTTTCCGCTTTCATCACGGACCCGTCATGTTCGAAGTTTCCTCTGCCTCGCAATTGCCCAAGGCCGCGCATTACGAAGAACTCGTCGCGCAGGCGCGCGCGCTTCTCGCCGACGAAACCGACTGGATCGCCAACGCCGCGAATTTCTCGTCGTTCGTGTTTCATTCGCTGAGCGGTCTGAACTGGGCAGGGTTCTACTTTTTTGATGGCCGCGAACTCGTGGTCGGCCCATTCCAGGGCAAGCCGGCGTGCGTGCGCATTGCGCTCGGCAAAGGCGTCTGCGGCACCGCTGCGCAAACGCGCGAGACGCAGGTTGTGCGCGACGTCCACGAATTCCCCGGCCACATCGCTTGCGATTCCGCGTCGCAATCGGAAATCGTCGTGCCGCTCGTCGCACCGGACGGCACGCTGATCGGCGTATGGGACGTAGACAGCCCGCTCGTTGCGCGCTTCGACGAAGACGACGCAAAGGGCATGCAAGCGCTCTGTGCGGTGTTTATCGAATCAGCGCTGCCGCGCGCGCCTTAGTCGCCGCACGCGGTCTCGGCCATTATCAGAAAAATATAAGGCGCGCGATGCAAGACCCGTCTCATCCTGCAGTGCATGCGCGCGACGCCGCTCTGGAAGCGGCGCCCTTCGGCATGTTCATCTGCAATGCACGCGGCACGTTCGAGCACGTCAACGCGGCATTCGAAAAACTGACGGGAATGACCGCCAATGAACTGGTCGGCCGGCGTCGCTTCGAATCGCTGCACGATCCGGCAGAGCTTGCGAGACGTCGCGGCGAATTGCCGATATTGGCCAGGATAGGCGCCCGCTACGAGAGTGAGTGGACTTATCTGCGACGCAGCGGCACGCCGGTACGCGTGGTGCTCGCGCTTTCCCCGCTCTCCGGTCAAGGGGTGTGTCATCCCGGCGACGCGCGTTACGTCGGCGTTGTCGTCGACATGACGCGCTACGCGCAATCGGACGCGCGCCTCTGGTATGTGTCGCATCACGACGGCGTGACGCGTCTGCCCAATCAGACGCTGTTCACCGAGCGTCTCGAGTTGACGATCGCACGCTGCGAACGCCATACGAGCGGCTTTACCGTGCTTATCGCCGAGCTCGATCACTTGCGCAAACTTCGCGACGCACTCGGTTTGCACGCAGCCGAACTGGTGTTGCAGATCGTCGGCGAGCGGTTGCGCGGTCTCTTTCCGAACGACGGCACGATCGCCTCGATCGGCGGCACGCAGTTCGCATTGCTGATCAACGAGACCGGCTCCGCTGCCGATGCGTTCGCCGCCGAGGCGCTCAGCCGCATTGCCGAACCGATCGACTACGGCGGTACGGCGCTGAACATCGCGGCGAGCATCGGCATCGTCGCGTATCCGGACGACGGCGGCGATCCGCCGACGTTGATGCGCCGCGCGGGCGTCGCGCTCTCGGCGGCAGCGGCGGTCAACGGCAACGCGGTCCGGCGCTTTTCGACCGCGCTCGAAGGGCAGGCCGCGCGCCGCTTCCAGATCGAGACCATGTTGCGTGAAGCGTTGGAGCGCCAGCAGTTGCATCTTGTCTACCAGCCGCAGGTGACGCTCGCCACCGGCCGCATCGCGCAAGTCGAAGCGCTGCTGCGCTGGAATCATCCGGAGCGAGGCATGATCAGTCCGGCCGAATTCGTGCCGGTCGCCGAAGAGTCCGGACTCATCGAGCAGATCGGCGAATGGGTGATCCGCACCGCGTGTCGCGACGCGGGCAAACTCCTTCGCATGACGGGCAACCTGCCACGCGTCGCGGTTAATGTGTCGCCGCAGCAGTTCCAGCGGCACGACCTCTTCGAGACCATTCGCGGCGCGCTCGACAGCGCCGCGCTCGCTCCGTCCTATCTGGAAGTGGAGATCACCGAAGGCGTATTGCTGGGCGACACCGACCAGACGCTAGAAACGCTCCACGCGCTGCGCGGGCTCGGCGTGGAGATTGCCGTCGACGACTTCGGCACAGGCTATTCGAGTCTCGCGTATTTGACGCGGTTTCCGCTCAATCGCCTGAAGATCGACCAGTCGTTCGTGACGAGAATGGCCGGCGATCCGCAATGTCACGCGCTCGTCGGCGCGATCGTCGCAATGGCGCACGCGCTCGGGCTGCGCGTCACGGCGGAGGGCGTCGAAACACCTGAGCAGGCGGCGCAGCTACAGGCGCTCGGCTGCGACGAGGCGCAAGGTTTCTGGTTTTCGCGGCCGGTGACGGCGTCGGCGTTGGGGAATCTGCTGAGTCCGTCGGGCGCGTGATGTCGGTGGCATGCGTGCCGTCAACCATCAGGCTGGCCGCCGTGTGTGACGAGTTGGCGCAATATTTGCATTGTGTCGCACCATCACGGCCCGGGCAAAACGACCCGGGCCTGACCAGGAGGAGACAATGCGCGACGACACGTATCACGCCGTAACCCCATTCGCCCCCAACGAGACTTGCTGGCTCACCCCGTCGATTCAGAAGTCCCATGAACGCTCGGAAGTGTTCGGTCTGAGCGAGTCCATGCGTCCCGACTACGATGTGCTGCCGGCCGGCGAACTGGCGCTGAAGCTCGAGCAGAACCGCATTCTTTGCGCGCACGCCACGCCGGTCATGGAAACCCTCCATGAGCAGATTGTGAACACTCAGAGCATGATCGTGCTGACGGACGCCGAAGGTCTGATCCTTCATTCGATCGGCGACGACGACTTCCTGCGGCGCGCCGAAAAGGTCGCGCTACGGCCCGGCGCGAACTGGGCGGAAAACCGGCAAGGCACCAATGCAATCGGCACAGCGCTCGCCGAGCGCAGCGCAACCGTCGTGCACGGCGAGCAGCACTATCTCGCCGCCAACCGGTTCCTGACCTGCTCCAGCGTGCCGATTCTCGATCCGTACGGCGATCTCATCGGCGTGCTCGACGTCACGGGCGACCATCGCAGCTATCACCAGCACACCATGGCGCTCGCAAAAATGTCCGTGCAGATGATCGAGAATCATCTGTTTGCCAACACGTTCCGCGAAACCTTGCAGATCGCATTTCATGGCCGCCCGGAATTTCTCGGTACCTTGATGGAAGGCATCGCTGCCTTCACCTGCGACGGCCGCTTTCTGTCCGCGAATCGCAGCGCGCAATTCCAGCTCGGCTTGCCGCTTGCGGGGTTGCGCGCGCATACGCTGTCGTCGCTGTTCGGGCTCACGAGCGCCCAGTTGATCGACCGTCTGCGCACGCATCGCGATCGTCATCTGTCGCTGAACCTGAGCAACGGCGCCGTGGTGTGCGCGAACGTCCGGTTCCGCCGCGCGACAGTCGCCGACGAGCCCGCCCGTTCGCGCACGCCGACTGAACCGGCTGCAGCCCAGCGCAGCGAACCGTCCGCCATGCCCGCACATCCGCTGTCGAAGCTCGGTTATCTCGACACCGGCGACCCGCAGATCGCGGCGGTCATCGCCAAGGTGCGCAAGGTCATCGGCAAGAACATCCCGATTCTGATCACCGGCGAGACGGGCACCGGCAAGGAACTGCTCGCGCAGGCGATTCACAACGATTCGCCTCGCCGCGCCGGCCCTTTCGTCGCGGTGAACTGCGCGTCGATACCGGAAACGTTGATTGAATCGGAACTGTTTGGCTACGAGGAGGGCGCATTCACTGGCGCGCGGCGCAAAGGCGCCGTCGGCAAACTGTTGCAGGCCAACGGCGGCACGCTTTTTCTCGATGAAATCGGCGACATGCCGTACCCGTTGCAAGTGCGTCTGTTGCGGGTGCTGCAGGAGCGTCTCGTGAACCCGCTCGGCTCGACAAAGTCGATTCCCGTCGATGTCGCGATCATTTGCGCGACCCATCGCGATCTGCGTGAAATGATCGCGCAGAGCCGCTTTCGCGAGGATTTGTACTACCGCCTCAACGGTTTGGTCGTCAAATTGCCGCCGCTGCGCGAACGCACCGATCTGTCAGCGGTGATCAGAAAAATGCTGGATTGCGCAGCGGCTGAGAACGGCGGCGGCCAGGCGCTCAGCATCGCAGACGACGTCATGACGCTCTTCGGGCAATGCGCGTGGCCCGGCAACTTCCGCCAGCTCGGCAATCTGCTGCGTACGGCGGCGGTGATGGTGGATGCAGACGGAGAAATTCGCCGCGAGCATCTTCCCGATGACTTCTTCGACGACCTGCGTGTCGCCGGCCCATCGTCCCCGCACGGAGTGGATGTGTTGTCGCTACCGAGCGGGCGGCTTCACGACGTTGCCGCGAGCGTGATCGCCAACGCGGTGGCGCAGCATGGCGGCAACGTGTCGGCTGCGGCTCGCACGCTCGGCATCTCGCGCAATACCATCTATCGGAAGCTGCCGGCGCACGGCGCGAACAACAGCGAAGACGCAGCGTGACTCGCGTGGGGAGCTATGCGCTGCGATGCTCCGTTGTGCAACAGCACTGTTCCGGAATTGAACGGGTGCGAATTTCGACCCGGCGCCCAGCGCGCTGTGCTTGTCACGAGCGGCAGGCATTGGGTCGCAAACAAGCCGTCGCTTGGGACGCAGCGCTTTGGCTGCACTACAGGCGAAATGTAAGCGCCGGTCGATACGTTCGGCATGGACCTTGCGCTGGCGAGAGGACCGCTTCGCCGACGCGGTTTTTTATCAAATGTCCTATTCAAGGAGACAGCCATGCAGTGGACCACCCCCGCTTACACCGACTTGCGCTTCGGTTTTGAAATCACGATGTATATCGCCACTCGCTAAGCCATGTTAAAACGCCGCCGCGCGCGTCACGTTGCACGACGCGCGCGGCGGCGTTCAAAGCATCGCCTAGGCAAGCATAGATTCCGGGCTTCGATGCAGGCAGCGCCCTGCCACAACGAATCAGAAACGCGTGACTGCCATGAATGCTCCGGGTACTGAAAACTTCATCGGTCCACGCCCGAATTTGCATCCGCTCTTCCGCTTGCAGCGGGATGTCGCGCAAGACGGCTATGTGCTGGTGTCTGCGGCAGGGGTCGTCAAGTTGAATCCGACAGCAGGCGAAATACTAAGCCGCTGCGACGGCACGCGCGAACTCGACGAGATCATCGGCGAGCTCGAGGACATGTTCAACGCGTCGGATCTCGCCACGGACGTCTATCGTTTCATCGAGCATGCGCGGCAACGCGGCTGGGTAGAGTGATCACGATTTGAGCGTTCGGGGCGCCGCAAGGTACTTATCACATACGTTAAAAGCGCCCAGCGACTCTCCTGAACCACAGGGAATCGCTGAGCACTTTCACTCGCGCCGCACGGCGCGAATCACATTTTCAGCGCTTGCCTCTAGGGCGAAGTACCCGCATTGAGTGAGCTACCGGCGCTCAGCGGTTTCGACGACGCCCTCGCGCTCTCGTCCGTCAGCTTGCTCTTTCCGGCGCTGTAGCCGTTCGAATACAACAGAAACGCCATGATGTCCGCATAGTCTTGCGGCTTCATCTTGCCGGGACGGTCCGCGGGCATGTTGGTCGCCATATACCCATACACACCGCCGATAGTCAGCTTCGCATTCGCCGTTGGTGCAAACGACGGACCTCGCAACGCGGGCGCGTTCAGTCCTTGCAGATCGGGACCGTGGCACTTCGCGCATGCACTCGAGTACAAGGTCTTGCCATGCGCGACCTGGGCGCGGTCGAAAGCCGGCGCGTCCGTGGACACGGCCGCATCGACCTTGATGAAATGGCCCTCGGCGATCTCGCGGCCACCGGCTCGCATGATCGCTCCTTTGATGTCGGCGCGGCGAGGACCGTCGCGATACGCAAACACCGCTGTGTCCGGCATGCTCGCCTGTGCTGTGCGAGGCAGCGTCCAGCCGCGCGTCAACGTGGCGAGCCTGCCGTCGGACTCCATCTTGCGCAGCGCGGCGTCGATACGCGGCTGCAACGCCGCACCGTTTTTGCCGAACGCAAACACCAGTTGCCAGTCGGCATATGCCGAAGCGGCTTGCGCGATCTGAAAGCGCCGCTCGGGATGCGTTTTCGTATAAGCAACGACAGCCGGGTACCAGACGATCGCACGTTGTGCATGTCCGTTGGCGACGGCATCGACGGTGAGTTCAGCGGTGTTCTCAAGATCGAGCTTCACGTTCGGTTGCTGCACGGCAATCAACTGCGCGGGACTCGCATATGTGGCCGCAACAATCTCGGCGTCGCCTGTGTGCACCGCGGGTTCATGCATCGTCACGCTCACATAGCCCGAGTGCAGATAAGCCCGCGAGAAAGTCAGCTTGCTATTGGAGCCGTCGGCGACCTCGGAGCGCGGAAAGCCGGCGATCACATCGCATTTGCGGGCGAGCGCCTTGTCGAGTTCCTTGAGCGAGACACCGTCGTCGTCGTTGCTCGCGAAGCCTCCTGGCGCAAGCGTCAAAGCAATGCCCGCGCTGCGAAATGCTTCGCGTGTGACGGCCTCGTCGAGTACCGTCGAAGGGCTGCCTGGAAAAGTGCAAACGCGCACGCCCGCGCTGGCGTGGCCAGGCATCGGCATGCCGCTCGCCAGCAACGCGCCGGCTAGAGCAAAAGAGTTGAGTCGAGTCTTCATGATATTGCTTCCGGGAAGGGCGGGACCGCCGCGAGCCACCTGCGCGCGCGAACAGGCGCGCGAGGCTGGCGCGGCGGCCGCGTGGAGATCAGCCGTGGTTGAGTGCAAAAACGTACAGCGTGCCGCCGCGTGGAATTTTCTCGGCAGCTTTCGCCATCGGCCCGCCCCAGATCGGATTCGCGCCGCCGTAGCCGGCGAGAATCGCCACGTACTCCTTGCCGTCGACCTCGAACACCGACGGTTGCGCCACGATGCCGCTCGCTAGCTTCGGGCTCTTCCAGAGCACCTTGCCGGTCGACGAATCGAATGCGTACAGATGGCCGTCCAGCGAACCGCTAAACGCGAGTCCGCTCGCGGTGGTGGCCACGCCACCGTTCCACGGCAGCTTGCTCCAGTAACTCCACATCTTCTTGCCGGTCGTGACGTCGATAGCCTGCAGTTCGCCGTAGCCCTTGCTGCCAGGCTCAGGCTTGATCTCGAAGCCTTCGCCGAGGTACGGCAGTCCTTCCATGTACGTGACCGACTTGCCGGACAGCGACATGCACGCATGCAGCGCCGGAACAATCGCGACCTGCCTGTCGGGGTCGTACGAAACCGACCACCAGTTCTTGCCGCCGAGGAAGCTCGGGCACGTCTCGATGGTCGTGCCTGTCTTCGGGTATTTCGACGGGTCCTGAACCGGCACGCCGTCCGCCGTGTAGCCCGTCACTGAGGTGGCCTTGACGAAGGGCTTCGCGTAGATCAGCTTGCCCGTGCCGCGGTCGATCGCGTGGAAGTAGCCGTTGCGGTCCGCATGAATGATCGCGTCATAGTTCTTGTCCTGATACTTGATGTTCGCGAGCACCGGCGTGTTGACGCCGTCATAGTCCCAGGTGTCGTGCTTCGTGTACTGGTAATGCCATTTGAGGTCGCCGGTCTTCGGGTCGAGCGCGAGCAGCGAATCCGAATAGAGGTTGTCGCCCGGCCGCAGATCTGCGAGCCACGGGCCCGGATTGCCCACGCCCCAGTACAGCGTTCTCGATGCCGCGTCATACGTTCCCGTGAGCCACGCAGGCGCGCCGCCGTGCTCCTGCATGCCGTCGGGCCAGGTGTTGGCGCCTTTCTCTCCGGCCGCCGGCACCGTGAAGCGCTTCCACAGCACGTTGCCGTTATCGGGATTCAATGCCGCGATAAAGCCGCGTGCGCCATACTCGCCGCCCGCGCTGCCCACCACCAGCGCGCCGTCGATCGCGAGCGGCGCAAGCGAGAACGCATAGCCGACTCCCGGCTCGAACATCGTCTTGCGCCATGCGAGCGAACCTGTTTGCGCGTCGAGCGCGACGACCTCGCCGTTGAGCATCGCGACATACACGTTCTTGCCGTAAAGCGCGACACCGCGATTGATCACGTCGCAGCATGCGGTCTTGAACGACTCGGCGCCGAGCTTCGGTTCGAACTTCCACAACTGCTTGCCGCTTGCCGCATCGAATGCATAGACGTTGTCTTTCGGCGTGGTCACGAAGAGGTAACGACCATTGACGATTGGCGTGGCTTCGAAACCCTGTTGCAGATCCGCGGGAAATTTGTAGCTCCACACCTGTTTCAACTGCTTCACATTCGACGTATCGATCTGCTTGAGCGGCGAATGTGCCTGGCCGTTGTAGGTGCGGTAATACGTGAGCCAACCCGGATCGCTTTGCGCGGCGCTCAGCCGGTCGTAGGTGACGGCGGGATAATCGTCGGCGAAGGCGGCCGTTGCGCATGACAGACTGACGACCGCGGCGACGCTTATTGCAAGCGCTCGCGGGCGCAGCACCGAAATTGAACGTGCTTTCATCCTTGTCTCCTGTGTCGACCTGAAGTCGCGCTTAAGCGCTGCTCCGGTCTCATGCGACGTGGTCGCGGCCAATCAGAACTCGAGCGCGGCGCGCTGGTCCGATCCACACCACATGGTTGCTGTTGAGTTATCGACGCGAAGCCGGACGGCGACGTCATCGCTTTGGGAACGCAGTCTGGCTGCGAGTCGTTCAAGGCAAGTCGCATGCCATTTCGGCAGCGCTAAGCCGCAAGACGCGCCAGGCTGGAGAGGCGGGGAACATTGGAGCCCGTCAGCGTGCTTGCTGACGGTCATGACGCTGTTGCGCGTTGGCGCAACCGGGCGGCTATGTGTTGCGAAAAAAGACAGCGCGGCTTCGAGGGCGCGAGCGACGCGCCGTCGAGCTTACTGACAGCGGCGAGCCTTCAAGTGATGGACCAGGATCATTCGTTCGATCTCAGGCGACGGGCGGGGCACCCGCGTCAGCGCGCCTCGTCAGAGCCCATCTGAGTTGGCGTTCCCTGATGCGCAGGTTGATACGGTCCGACGCAAGGCGCCCGAGCGTGGAGAGTGCGTCGCGCTGCGACTGGAGGAGTCTGCGCGGCGCGCGGTCGATCACAGCCAGCGACCCGAGCGCGTAGCCCTGAATGTCGCGAACGCTCACGCCCGCATAGAAGCGGATGTGGGGCTCGCCCGTCACCAGCGGATTCTCTGCAAAGCGCAGGTCGGCCACCGCGTCCTCAACGACGAATACGTCGTCCTGCTGGATCGTGAAGTTGCAGAAGGCCCATGAACGCGGTGTTTCGCTGCGCTCAAGGCCCCAATGAGATTTGAACCACTGCCGCTCAGGCGTGAGCAACGTCAGCAACGCAATGGGCGCCTCAAGCAGGGTTGCCGCCAGTCGCGTGATCTCGTCGAACGCTTCTTCCTCAGGCGTATCGACTACGCCGGCGGCGGCAACGGCCATCAACCGTTGCGACTCGTTGCTCGCTGGATCTCCGCTCTCCGGCCCGACCGAAGGCCGTGACAGTGCCCCTTTATCACTGAGTAACTGGCGGACTGCCTTCTGCAGAATTTCCGAAGTCCCACCCTCCGGCAACACATGCAGGCGGCTTCCTGGGCCCCCGAGATTCGCCACGTGTTCGCCCGGCACATCTCCGGTCACGACGACGTGAGTGTGTCCCAGTCCCGGATGCTGGAGGATTTCTTTTATGAGCCGCGGGTAGACGCCGTCTTCCCCGTCGAATTCCACGACGATCACTGGCGGTAGCAGATATCCGGCCGTTAACAATGTTGCGAACGGGTCGGAATCGGCGCGAACGGTGCACTCCGGCAAAACGCCCAAGGTTTCAACGTAGCGATGCATCTTATGTCGCGGCGCATGGACGAGGACCATCGCAGGGCCGTGGATTCTTTCGCGCGCCAGTCTCGCCATCAGGTCCATTACAGCGCTGCGGCGCACGCGCCGGTGGCCGCCTGGCGTTTTCCATGAGTCGAGGGCGTTCTGTTCGATCCATGTCTGCGCAGTGCGGATCGAAACGCCGAGCAGTTCTGCTGCCGCCCGGGTGGTGATGATTGGGTCTTCCATCTTGTTCCAGTCTTTTCGTCCCCGGGAGGATACGGCATATAGGGGTAAACGGCGAATCACGAAAAAAATATAGCAAATTCGGCAAATCGAGTTAAGATGGAGGCTCGTATCAACCCTCGTCCTTCCCGTACCCCGACGGGCAAGGATTTCTGAAACCGGCCATTGGCCGGTTTTTTTTTGGAAAAGCCGCATGTCGATCAATTCGGCAGAGTGGACGCGGCGGCGTTTTAGGCGTCCGCATAAAATGGAAAAAATGGAAATTTCACTAAAGAATCGTCAGGCTCGCGCCGTTATCAATATTTGAAGACGCCGGTCAGCGGCGAAAACAATACGAACCGGACAAACAACGGGAGGCGAGAGCATGAGTAGCAGTGAGCAGACTGAAGCTAGCCAGGCTGCAACAACCTGGGTCGCGCGCCAACCGATTGTCGACCGGGCGGGCCGGCTCGTGGCTTATGAGCTTCTGTTCAGGGATGGGCCTGGCCCCGGGGCGAATATCCACGACGGGTTTGGCTGCACTGCGGAGGTTGTCGAGCGCACCGTGGGGGCGTTGGGGATTGAGGCAGTTCTGGACGGTCTCGATGGATATCTGAATTGCACGGCGGACTTCCTGCACTCCTCAGTGACTCAGATCCTCGGTGGCAGGCGCTTCGTGCTGGAAGTACTCGAGACGTGCGAGCTCGACAACCAGCTTAAAAAACGATGCGCTCTGCTGCGCGCTGCCGGATTCCGGATCGCGCTGGACGATGTGCTGCACATCACTCCCGACATCGAGGCTTTTCTGCCGGTAGTAGACATCGTCAAGCTCGAGTGGCCCGCCATTGAAGCAGGCAGGGCAAAGACAGTGGTGCGCGATCTGAAACGCACTGGCAAGGTCGTCGTAGCAGAGAAGGTCGACGATAGGCAGCAGTTGCAGGTTGCCATCGATTCGGGCTGCGACATGGTTCAGGGGTTCTACTTCAGCAGACCGGAACTCATGCAGGCGCGCCGTATGGTGCCTGACCTGGGGCAGGTGCTGGAGGTGCTGAACCTGCTGATCGACGATGCCTGTGATCACCGGATCATACGTGCACTGTCGAGTATGCCAGTGCTGGTGACGCAACTGCTTCGGCTTGCGAACTGTCCGGGTACTGCCAACCAGAAACGTACGGCCATTTCATCGCTGCACCACGCACTCGCTGCGGCCGGGACAACGAGGCTCTTCCAGTGGTGCAGCCTGCTGCTTTACAACCATGGGGACTTCGACATCGTCTCCCGTGACCCGCTGATTGCGCTGGCGACTCAACGCGCGTCTCTCATGCTGAGACTCGCCCTGCTGCAGCGCCCGGCTGGAACGGCGTTCGCACAGACCGCCTACCTCACCGGCATGCTGTCGTTGCTGCACGTGAGTTATGCGCGGGAACAGGCTGAGTTTGCTCAGGAGCTACCGCTCGAGCAGTCCATCAGGGCCGCGCTGACCGGGCGCAGCGGAGAGCTGGGGGAGCTGCTTGCCGTTGCAGAAAGCTACGAGAGCGGGCCGCATGGGAAGGCGCGGGAGCGAAAAGCGGACGCCTGCGTTGCGTCGCCATTGGCCGGATCGACCATGGAGCAAGGGATACGCACGTCACCTTCGAGGGAATGCTTCTCGTACGCCTGATGTCTGCGCGGCCTGGAGGTCCTGAATTACGCGTCAAATGGACTGGAAGAATAATTAAGCATACCGAACATTATTTATTAGAAGTGTTTACACCTGGCACCGTTCAGTGTGCCATTGACCGATCCGATATATCTGAGACACATCAAGTGGGAGTTGAGCAATGAAGTATCTGGGCAATCTACGAATTGGGGCGCGACTTAGAGTCGGATTTGGCGTTGCGCTGCTGTTGCTGCTGCTGACCGGGGGGCTGGCAGTTCTGCAGGTCTCCAGAATCTATGGAGGCACTCAGGACATCGCTGAGAACTGGTTGCCGAGCGTGCAGAGTCTTGGGGAGATCAGGGCTTTGGCCAACGGCGTGCGCAGGGCAAGTCTGCGTTCCATACTGGAAAGCGATGCGCGCCAGAAACAGGACCAACGCACGCAGCACGACGCGGCACTGTCATCGCTGAGTACTGCGATGGCCGACTATGAGAAGCTTGTTTCCTCGCACGAGGAACAGCAGATCGTCGACAACATGAAGAAGGCGTGGACGACATACCTCGGTTCCGACAAGAGCCTGCTTGAACTGTCCGAGTCGGGAGACGCTGGCTTTGCCGCCGCTAGAACGCTGGCAACGGGCGAGTCCGCACGGCAATTCACAGATGCGCTTCAATGGATCGAGCAAGGTGTGAAGCTGAATCGCGCCGGAGCCGCTGCAGCGAGTACTGAAGCTGCGTCGAACTACCGTAGTACGATTGTGCTCACTGCAACGCTTGCCTGTGCGGCGATCCTTCTTTCTATCTTCGTGGCATGGCTGATCACACGTTCGATCGTCACTCCGCTCGGCCGCGCGGTTGGTATTGCCGAGACGGTGGCCCGCGGTGATCTCACATCTGACATTGCGGTGTCCGGTTCCGATGAAACCAGCCAACTGTTACTGGCGCTGCGAAACATGAACGAACGACTCGTGGACGTTGTCAGCCGCGTTCGATCCAGCAGTGAAAGCATTGCTACCGGCTCCTCGCAGATTGCCGCCGGCAACACTGACCTTAGCCAGCGAACGGAAGAGCAGGCGGCATCGCTCGAAGAAACCGCAGCGAGCATGGAGCAGCTGACCGCGACGGTCAAACAGAACACGGATAACGCGAAGCAAGGCAATACGCTGGCCAGCAACGCATCCGAGGTGGCAGCGAGAGGTGGCGAAGTCGTGGCGCAAGTGGTTCATACCATGCACGACATTTCCGCGAGTTCGGCAAAAGTGGCCGAGATCATTTCCGTGATCGAGGGCATTGCATTTCAGACCAACATCCTCGCGCTGAACGCGGCAGTCGAGGCTGCACGGGCCGGGGAGGAAGGCAGGGGTTTTGCCGTTGTCGCCAGTGAAGTCCGCGGACTCGCGCAGCGTAGTGCTTCGGCGGCAAAAGAGATCAAGGAACTCATCAGCCAGTCCGTGGCGAAAGTGGAGGCCGGAACTTTGTTGGTCGATAACGCGGGGACTACCATGAAAGAAGTGGTCGACTCGGTAAAGCGTGTTACTGATTTGATGGGGGAGATCGCTTCTGCGTCGGTCGAACAGCATACCGGTATCGAGCAGGTGAACCAGGCCGTCATGCAGATGGACGAGGTGACGCAGCAGAACGCGGCGCTTGTTGAGGAAGCCTCTGCAGCTGCGCAGTCGATGGCGGCACAGTCAGGCACGCTGCGCGAACTTGTTTCGACGTTTCGTTTGCCCGCGCACGTCGTCGGCCTCGCAAGCCTGCCGGAGCACACGACGGTCGCAGCAAGCCGCCCTATGCTGAAGACCAGGAAGAGTGTCCAGCGCAGGAGCGACGCACCCGTTATGTCCGGCGATAGCAATCCGGCCTGGCAGTCCTTCTAGCCGTGCGTTGAGGCTCGCAGCGATGCCGGGTCGCGCCTTGCAGGCGATCCGGCACACTTTTCTGGATGAGGCATAGCGTGTGCGCTGCGCTCTGTCGACACCGAGCGTAGGACCGGCTGCGTTCGCCGGGTTCGTCATTCACCACTCGATTTTCAAAGGCTCGCCGCGCAGCAAGGGCAACAAGCGATCGCCGACGCCGAGCGAGTTGAATACCGACGCGAGGTCGTCGGCGCTTTCCGTGTTGTGCTTCCAGCCTTCGTTGTGCACTGCCAGGATCTTCGCATTGGGGAAGGCGTGGGCGGCAGCGAGAGCATCGTTGCTGTCCATCGTCATCTGGAAGCGTCCCCGCGGATCGGCCGCGCCAGCGAATACGATTACCACCTTTGGAGAATACCGACGGGCGACCTCAGCCGTGCCCTCGTACCAGACCGTATCGCCGGTCACGTAGATCGCATCGCCTTCTTCCTCTTCTCCCAGCAGAAAACCGATGACGTCACCCGAATACGGCTCGATTCCCACCGGGCCATGTCGTGCCGGCGTCCCGGTAATCAGCAAACGCCTGCCGCCCGGGCCTTCGAACGTTTTTGTTTCGAAGGGGGCGAGGCCCAACGCATTGCCGCCCAAACGCTCCTGCCCGGACATCGTGGTGAAGGTCGTTTTCACGGCCGGCAAGATTGTGCGCCCCGCTGAGTCGAGATTATCGAAGTGATGGTCGTGGCTGAGCAATACGGCATCTAACGAGCCGATCTGCTCGATCGTCATCGCGGGACCGGTGGTTTTATCAAACGTCACTGACTTGCCAGGGTATGGCTGGTAAGTACCAGGCGGATCGAACGTCGGGTCGGTTAAAAACCGGCAGCCGTTTATCTCGATCAAAGTGGTGGGTCCGCCAATCAGGGTAATCGTTGCACCGGTCATCGCAGCGCCTAATGTCGAATGAGAATGCGGCGATTATGGCGACATCGCTCTCCGGGCGGCATTCCTCGTATCTGTTCAGCGGATGATCAATTTTGTACAGATGCACTCAAGGCGGAACCGACGTGCGTGCGATACAACCCTTGGCAAAGGCTAAGCGATGTCCGAGCGCAACCTATTCGATCGATTCACGCTCGCTGGAGAAGAGGTTGATCAGAAAGTCGGCGACCGTTTTGGTTGCGAGGTCGGTGACGCCATCGCGTCGGATCAATAGCCAAAGTTCTCGTGATGGCGGCGCCTCCAACATCAGGCAGCGCACCAATGCATCCTGGTTGCGCCCGACAAAGTGCGGTAATAGGGCGATTCCTGCGCCGGCGCGCGCCGCTGCAGCCTGCATCACCTGACTATTGCTTCTGAATGCCATGCGGGCGCGCGGGTAGGTTTCACTGAGCCACGTGGCTTCCGGCAAGTGCGCGTTGGCCTCGTCGAAGCCAACAAAGGTTGGGTTCTCGCCGGCATCCAGACGTCGCCGCCATTCGTCCAGAGCATAAAAACCGAAACCGACCGTCGCCGCCCGCTTTGCAATGACATCGCCGTCAGTTGGCCGACCGAACCGCAGCGCAATGTCGGCTTCACGTCGCTCGAGGCTGACCGCTCGAAAGTCGGTGGCGAGATCGATATCCAACGTTGGATAGGTCGTGCTCAAGCGGGCCAGTTTTTCGACGAGAAAGCTTTGGGCCAAACTGGGAGGGGCATTGACGCGCACCAGTCCACTCGGGACCTGGGTTTCGCCTCGGCGTCCGAATCTTGCAGCCGCCGCTTCCATCTCGCTCGCAGGAGACAGAGCGCGCACGCCAGCAGCGGTCAACGCATAACCATCGGGACGACGTTCCACCAATTTCTCCCCCATCGCTTTCTCGAGCGTCCGAATGCGGCGGGATATCGTCGCGTGGGAAAGCGACAACGCACGCGCTGCGGCTGACAGGCTCCCATGACGTGCAAGAGACACGAAGATACGGATGTCTTCCCAATCGAACGGTGTGCGGATTTGATCAGCCATTGTCAGAAATTAGCGAATGGTTCAACGAAAACATGCCGATTAGCATGAGTCCTTCGATGAGCAACAGCATCTGTCGATGCATGAACGGCGGCTCGGGCGTTTGCTCAACGCAAAATGCGCCGAAGCTCTTCAAAGGCAAAAGGATACGTGATGCGTGAAGGAATCAAGGGTAAGGTGGTTTTGATCGTAGGCGGCGCGGGCGGAATCGGCTCTGCCGCGGCGAGAGCGTTAGCCGCAGACGGCGCAATCGTTGCCGTTGCGGACATAGACGAAAAGAGATCGGCGCTGCTGGTCCAGCAAATTCGTGCCGAGGATCGAGACGCCAGGCACTACAACGTCGACGTCACTCGAAAGAGCGATATCGAGCGGGTCGTCAATACCATCGTCGCCGATCTCGGCAAGCTCGACGTGCTAATCAACAGCGCGGGCGTCATGTTGATTCGTCCGATGGCCGAGGTGAACACCGAGGAATGGGAAACCACGATTGACCTGAACTTGAAGGGGACCCTGTGGGGGATCGCAGCCGCCTTGCCCGTATTTCTGCGACAAGGCTTTGGCCACGTGATCAACCTGGGCTCGGTGCATGGCTTGAAGGTGTTTTCACCGGGTGGCGCCGTGCACTCTGCTTCCAAGTTTGCCATTCGAGCGCTCTCGGAAGGATTGCGAGCCGAGATGGCCCAATATTCAATCCGGGTGACCTCGATCACGCCCGGTGCAGTAGACAGTGGTATTCAGAACAAAACTACCGGCACCGACAGCGCCCGCATTCTGGAGATCTACAAAAAAGCGATCTCTCCCACAGCCGTTGCGCGTGCCATTGTGTTCGCCATCGAGCAGCCGGCTGACGTCGATGTCAACGAAATCGTCGTACGTCCCACTGCGCAACTCATCTGATTTCGTTTCATCGATTGACGTCGCCACGAGCGAACATCGGCCCGCGCCTTCACCGTGCACGTGCGGCCAGGCGCGCAATCATCCGGTCAGCCATCGCACGGTCGATGACTTCGAATGAGCGGCTCGTGCGCTCATAGGCGTACATGTCGCCCGTCGCGATGTCGAACCACCAGCCGCTCAATACCAGTGCCCCGGACGTGACCTGCTGATGAACTATCGGGTATGTCATCAGGTGCTCGAGTTGCACAAGCACGTTGAGTTGCGACAATTGATCGTGCGTTTTCAACGTCCCATTGAGCGGACCTTCGTTTTCGAGGCGAAACGCTGCGTTATTGGCGTGGAAAAGCCATCTATCGAGATTCGGCGCTTTCAGCTTGGCGTTGTGTGCATATACGGCTTTCATCGCACCGCACTCGGAATGCCCGCATACAACGATATTCGCGACTTTCAGCACCAGCACTGCGTACTCGATCGCGCTTGCCTCGGAAAGGTCGCCGGTAGAGGTTCCTTCCGAAGTTGCTGGTGGTATCAGATTGCCGACATTGCGCATCGTAAACAGATCGCCCGGATGGGTCGAGACAAGCAGGTCCGGCACAACCCGGCTGTCCGAGCACGTAATGAAGAGCGCATCGGGCGTCTGCGCAAGCGCCAGTTTGCTGAACTGCTTCGCGTATTGCGGCAGCATTTTCTCGCGAAACTCGACGATGCCCATTATCAGTTTGCGCATGGCTTGCCTCCGGAAGGGCTACTTAATAGTTATTTGTCGTCGAGACCGCCGAACCGCCAAGCCCTTGCGAGTCAGGGATGCGGGCCAACGCCAGGTCCTCCGGGAATGGATGATGCCTGGTGATCGCACGGTCGATCAGCATTAGCTCGACGCGCAATGCCTCATGACGATGCTCCGGCAGACACTGAATGAGATTTTCTATCGCCGCGCGCAGACGCCGTGCGATTTGAATGCTGCTCGCGCCATACTGACGTATCTCGCGGAAACTGATATGCACGAAATCTTCCCAATTGGGCGTCCGCAAGATCACGCGAACCCGCCCCGAGCGATCCTCGATCTCTTCGACGCGCAAAGAACGTTTGCCCACCATTCGTAATAGCCGGTGCAACTGATCGATCGCAAGCACCGCCGTGGTCGGATCGTTTATCGCCGCCGACAGCGCTTTTAGCGCAATATCGACCAGGATGCGAAACGCGAACATAGGGTCCTGCTCCATCGTGCGCTCCGTCCCGAAAGCGACGAGCGTGCGCAGCTTGTTTTCGTCGATTGCGCCGAAGTTTCCGTACAAATGAAAGAGGGGTTCGTCCACCGCGACGAAATCACCGACTTGCGGCACGAATTCGATCACTACGTCAGCGCGCCGTGCCTTGGCCACCAGCCTTTCCAGATTCACGGCCAGAACGATGCCAGGCTTTCCGCGCTGACAAACAATGCGATCGGGTACGCCTCGCTCTTTGTGAAGTTCCGGCGCGACGACCACGCCCGTAGACGGGGAGGGGTAAACGCTCTCAATGACCGCGATTCCTTGCTCTCCGACGCGAGCCACGAGGCTGACAGGGCGCAAAAATTTTGCCGCGTAGTCGATCAAAAAGAGAAAAGCGACGACGGAAGTGAATCCGAATAGCGCTGCAATGAACACTTGCAGCTGGAGTACCTGATTCTCTCCCATCCAGCCGGCCGTTCTATTGGCGAACAGCAGTGTGAAAACGAATAACCCCGAAATGCTACGGATGACGTTATCGCGCAGCAATGTGGTTGCGATGATCCGCGGGGTGTACTGTCCCCCGGCTACCTGGATTGCGACGAGCAGCGAACCAAACGTGAATACGAGGAACGCCAGGTCTGCGGAAACGATGTCGCCGAGCAGTGACCGCGCACCCGTCATGGACAGTCCAAGAAGGCTGGTTTTTGCGTCAAGGGTCCCTTGCCTCGTCATCCATCTTCCGATCATTTCAGCCACGGGTTTCACCACGGCATAGATCGCGATCGCAATGAGCGGCACAGTCCACAGCGAAGATCTCAGGTAGCTCTTCAAGCTGTACCAGCGATTCCAGTCCATGTCTGTTCTCTCTCTACACGGTTCATATCGCGGTGTGGCCGAAGGTATCCGCGGTGCGTCAGCCAGTATTTAGTGGAGGCTTCACGGGCGGGCGCGCACTGGGCTCAGATCAGTCCAAAACCGGCGCGAAGCAGGTTACGGACACGCAAACCTTCCCGATGCAATAAAACACTCGAACGTCAGGGTGGTCAATGAGACCTTGGTCCTGGACGTCGAGATTCCGGAATGGCGCTTCGATGGGCTCGTCCGCCCGAATATTTGTCGGCGCAAACGCGCCTCTTCTGGAAAACGCCGCAACGGCGCACTAATATGGTTTGAGGAACCAGTCGCAGACTGCAGAGGTCCTGATGAAAAAATCGGAAAGGCGGGTTGCGATCGCATTGGTCGGCGTCGCTTTATGGCTGAGCGGTCTTTATACGACTATCGTCGGCTTGCTCTACGACCGCCCGGCGGAGTTTCGCTACGGCGTACTCGCGATTTTTTTCGGTGTCGCAATCGCGGTGATTGCGCTTAACCTGATATCCATTCCAGGCCTGTCGAGCAAAAAGAAGCCGATCTCGCGATAGCGAGTGCGCCCGGAAGATCCCTCTTTGTTGTTCTGAGGAACACCCAACGCCGGCGGTCCCTGTAGCTGCGCATCGCAACTCGCGACCGCAAATCGATGCGGTACCCCGATGACACGGAAGTCAATGAGCGTGTTTAATACGCGTTATTGGTTCCGACCTGGAGTCCGCTTGTCTATGTATGTTCTCGCATTGCTGATTGGCGTTGTGGCAGGGCTTCGCACGATGACTGCACCCACCGCCGTCAGTTGGGCGGCGTACCTCGGCTGGTTGCCGTTGCGGGAGACACCGCTCGCATTCTTCGGCTTCGCTGCCACGCCCTACATTTTCACGGTGCTGGCGATTGCGGAGTTCATCGTCGATCAGTTGCCCAACACCGCCAGCCGCACCGTGCCGATACAGTTCGGCGCGCGTCTCGTGTCGGGCGGACTGAGCGGCGCGGCAATCGGCGCGGCGCACGGCGGTTGGGTCGGCGGCGTGATTGCCGGACTGGTCGGCGCAGTCATCGGTACATTGGGCGGCGCGAGAGCCCGCGGAGCCATGTCGCGCGCGTTTGGTCGCGACCGGCCGGCGGCGCTCGTCGAAGACGCAGTGGCGGTGGTCGCCGCCGCGTTGATCGTAATGGCCGTGCAGTGACCGGATCGAGAGGGACTTAGTGCCTTGCTCGAACGATATCGTCAAGTTGGTCTATCGGCACCGCGCGTGCGGCCCGCAATTTCACAGAACCGGTGCGGCGCTCCTTTGCCTCGCGAATGTTCGCCACTTACCCCGGCGTATCTGACAGGAGACCTCTCATGTGCCGCTGGCTCGCTTATTCCGGCAACCCGATTCAGCTTGAAACGGTGATGTTCAACGCCAAGCATTCCTTGATCGATCAGAGCCTGAATTCGCGGCTCGGCCACACGACCACCAATGGTGACGGCTTCGGGATCGGCTGGTACGGCCATCCGACCGACATACCTTTTCGCTACCGCTGCATTCAGCCCGCATGGAGCGACCGCAATCTGCGCGAAGCGGCGCGAGCGGTCCGCGCGCCGCTATTCGTCGCCCACATCCGGGCGGCGACCGACACGCCGTCGCAGGAAACCAACTGTCATCCGTTCCGTCATGGCCGCTGGCTGTTCGCGCACAACGGGCTCGTGCGTAATTATCCTGCGGTGCGTCGCGACCTGATGATCGCGATTTCGCCCGAACTGTTCCCTTCGATCGAAGGCTCGACCGACTCCGAAGTGCTGTTCTTCCTCGCGCTCACGTTCGGTCTCGAACTGGAACCCGTTACGGCTCTGGAGAGGATGGTGGGGTTCGTCGAAGAAACGGGGCGCCGCCACGGCGTCGCCGAACCGTTGAATATGACCGTCTGCGCCACCGATGGCGAGCAGATCGTCGCCGTGCGCTACTCGAGCGAAAGGCAGTCGCGCTCGTTGTTTCACAACACGTCGTTCCGTCACCTGCACCAGTTGTATCCCGACGATACGCGCATCGCGATGGCCGGGCAGGATGCGTTTCTGGTTCTTTCGGAACCGCTCGCCGATTTGCCCGGATGGTGGCAAGAGATTCCGGAGAGCACCGCGGTGGTGGCGCGCGGCGGCGAGATCGAGCGGTTCGCATTCGAGCCTCGCGGCGCCGCCGGTTAAGCCCGCGATTTGCATGGTCGGGCGTCAATACCCCTTGGTGTACAGCGACAGATGGTTACTCACCGAGGTTACGCCCGGCACGTTCATCGCCACCGTCGCGGCCTGCTCGATCTGGGCACCGTCGGGCACGCTGCCCGATAAGGTCACGACGCCGCCGCGCGCCTTGACGAATACGTTCGATACGTTGAAGTGGGGCGCTTTAGACAACGCTTTGCGAACATCGCGGGCCAGCTTCTTGTCGGACTGTGCCGTACTGCCTGGGCTTGCACCTGAAGCTGACGTCGTCGGCATGGCGTTGCTGGTTTGCGCGTAGACGTTCGAGGCCAGCGTCAGACATCCGGCGAAGACGAGCCGGCTCACGACGTGAAGTGTTTTCATGATTGCGTCTCCAGGTGGCTTTAAATGACTCTGAATCAAAGATAACCAACGTTTCTCCACGAATAAAGCCGTCTGTGCGGTCGCGGCCAAACCTGGCTTAAAGGTCCCGCGCCATTGACGAGTGTGCGAATGCGGCAGCGCTTAGCTAAGCGGGTACAACACACTCGGCGTAACGCACCTTGGCGCGTGGCCATGATCATCGACTGAACCAGCGATACTGCAGCGTCAACGAAATGGACGTGAAGTCTCCGCCGGCTCGTGTGACGAGTCCGTGCGAGAAGGCCAACTTGGTCGACCAGCCTCGTGCAATGGGCACGGAGAACGTCATGCCGTATCGCATATTGGCCGATCGATCGGCGGCGTCGACACCGTTCGTCGTGGTTCTGCCGCCTGCTGCGTAGCCGATATCGCCCGCGACCCAGAGGCCGGGGCGAAAGCCGTAGCCCACGTGCAACTGAAAGATCATTAAAGGCGCCTGGCTGCGCTTCTTGCCGCGAAAGAAGTCATTGTTAGCCGTGAAGAACCACGCACCGGCGGACCCGTCCATGAACCAGTTTCCGAATGGCTGCGAGATGCCCACTTCGGGCTTGAATGCCCATCGGTTTGCGCCAATGTTGACGAGCCTCGAATCCACATATTGCCCGGACGGCGCAATGACCGTCAGGCTGGTTCCAAGCGACGTAGTCGATTCCGGCTTCGTGAAGGCCTCGGGCGGCAACGGTGGATTACCGAAGACGTTGTATGCGAAGCGAAGTCGCGTGTCTCCAATGCCGCTTCGATGTACTTCGGTGGGCGCGTCGATCACATTGCCGCTGACGTTGCCGCGCGCGAACGGCACCCCGACTCCGAACGAGGCTGTGTGACCGAGCAGATCGAAGGTCCTGACGTAGCCGAGCGTCAGCAGGTTGAATTGGGCCTGCACACCTGTAATCGGTAAAGACGAGTCCGTCAGTACATCGCCAGAAAGATGCGAGTATGTTGCGACCAGAAAATTGGTGCCTACAGGCGAAGGAGAATACGAGCGAGGTTCCAGTTCCTGTGAACACGCTGGGGCGTTGGCCAGTAGAGTGCCGAATGCACTTGCACACGCAAGCGCCCAACGGCACCAGATACGCGTCATCGTCGGCCTGAATGGACGGTCGAGCGCAGCGCGCGACCGCGCCCGAAAATGAACCGGAGTTGGCGAATCCAGCGTAACCGCTGGCTGATCCACCGGTAATACGACCTTGGTCTGATTACAGGAGTCGTACAGCGGTGCGACCATGAACAGACGCCGATCAAGATCAGCGTGGACTACGCTTTGCATTGGCTGTTAACGCGAGGCCGCTTGCTCATGCACGCCTCGAGAACATTGCCGTCGCGCATCCATTACAAGTACTGCCAGTACCCTTGATCAACGCGCAGATTCTTCGGGGACGCGAGAGATAAAAGCACGCCAGGAGCCGGCGATGAGCATGCTGTCATGGTTGCTGAACCGCCACCGTCACGACGATCGAGCCGATCACCAGCAGATGAAGCAAATGTTGGAGCGCGTCGTCGGAATGAGCCCTCCATTACGTTTCGCCCGGAATTATGAGGCGCGTCTGTTGCCCGCGTTGACTGAAGCCGTGCGTTACATCGAGCGGCTCACTGCGGAAGTTCCCGCTGCGCACGAGGCGACTGCTGCCGCATGGTCCAGCGATCCCTGCATTCACGCCTTCTTTACGACGCCGCAGGACGTATGTGCCGCATTGAGTCAATCAGAACACTTGCGGAGTTACTTCGAGGAGCATGCGGAATTGCTTGAGGTATTCGCGGTGTTGGGCATGGCCTTGCATCAGAGACAGGTGTTCGGCGTTGCACAGCACGGCGTAGCCACCCGATCCGATGTCGCTCAAACTACCGTCAGTTTCAGCGATCATCAGGTGCGCGTATGCGGCGCAACCGATGCAGAACTTCGTCAACAGATCGTGCTGCGGCTGCTCGACCAGTTGATGTTGCAAGGCCTGCAAAAAATCGAAACCGACGAATCGCGGCGCAATGCCCTTCAGGAAGAGCGCGCACTGTTGAGAGCACGCCTCGTGCTATTGGAGCGGCAAGCCGCTGGCGTGCAGTCCATGCTGGGAAGCAAAGCGCCGCCGAGTGTCGGCGAGATGGCGAGTGCCCAGGCGCAACTCAACCGGAACGAACAGGAACTGGCGAAGCTCGGTCTCAAGACGGAGACCATCGAGCGTGGACTGGGTGTGATATGCGAAGTACTGTCTTCGCCGGGGCCATACCTATGCGTTCAACAGAAAAAGCTGCGACTAGACCCGATGAATATCGTGGCCGATGGTACGGATGGAACGGATGGCACGGGCGGTCGGGAGGCGAACGATGTCGAGTTCACGGTAGTGCAACTGCCTGAGTCCGCCAACCTGACTCGTGCGTTTGCATTGCTGCGCTTCAAACGCAGTGATCTTCTCCCTGAACGGGATATGTTTGGAGAGGCGAGGCGGCTGCTGATCTGAGGCTGGGAAGCGCGTGACCCGTTCATAGCGGATGAGTTATTGCGCTGAGTGCCGCTCGAGGTAATCATCGACGGCACTCCCTACTGTCGGATGAAATTGCGCATCGCCGAGCACATCGGACATTTCGAAACGTCTGAGCTTGTCTCGCACAGGATCCTTCATTTCCGCAAAGTGCAACTCAATGTCGCGCTTGCCTAATGTTCGCGTCAGTTCTCTGAGCATATCTGCCGAAGTCACATCGATGCTGGTCACAGGTTCAGCAGCCACTACGATTGTGCGCACGGGCGTTGGAGATGTATCGACGGCTTCCAGCAGGCATTCCTGAAAAAGCTCGGCATTGGCGAAAAACAATGGCGCGTCCCAGCGGAATAGAAGCAGTCCCGGAATCCGCAAGGCATGCGGATAGCGCTCGATGTCATGGTAGCCGCGAAGGTGTTCAACGCGTCCGAGAATGGCATAGTGGGGGCGCCAACCGTCCCACAGGAACTCTATGACCGCGATCACAATTGCGATGCAGATACCGGGAATCGCACCGAAGACGGCGACGCCCACGAAGCAGACAATGGAAAGCCAGAACTCCCATTGCTGGATTCGAAAGATGCGGCCGAGGTCCGCAAATTCGAACAGGCCGAGGGCTGCGGCAATGACGACAGCGGCGAGCGCGCTATTGGGCAGGTAGCGCATCAGATTGGGTGCGGCGATCAGAAGAATCGCTACCGCCACCGCGCCGACGACACCTGTCACCTGCGTTCTCGCGCCCGCTGCTTCGGCCACGGGTGTTCGCGAAGAACTGCTGCTGATCGGAAAGCCCTGAAAAAAGCCAGCTGCTAAATTGGCCGCTCCCAAGCCGACCATCTCCTGGTTTGGATCCACACGTGTATGAAATCGCGCAGCGAAGGTCCGTGACAGCACGCTGGTATCCGCAAATGAAATCAGTGCGACCGCACAGCCGCCCAACAGAATCTTGATGGGATCGGCATCGCCGATCGATGGAAACGCAAATGACGGGAGACCTTGTGGGATCTTGCCGAGTACTTTGACGCCTCGGCTGTCCAGATCGAAAACGATAACGCTTAGCGTCGCGACAACGACCGCGATAAGAATGCCCGGCACTTTATCGAAGCGTTTTAGCAACAGTATCAGCGCGAGGCTTCCCGCACCGACCGCGAAGCTGTACCAGTTGGTTTTGCCGTCGACGATTGCGGCGCCAAGCGACAGCAGATCACGCAACGGTCCGCGATCGTCGAAGGAAATAGCAAAGAGTTTAGGTAGCTGGCTGATCAGGACAGTCAGCGCAATGCCGTTCATGTAGCCGTATCGAATCGGCTTGGAAAGCAGTTCCGTAATGAAGCCGAGGCGAAGAAGCCCCATCACGATACAGAAGAGGCCGGAGACGATCGCCATCATGCTGGCTATCGCGATGGCGCGAGACGGGTCGCTGCCGGCGGTAGCGATAACGACGGCAAGAATCGGCGCGGCCAGCGCGGAGTCGGGACCGAGAACCAGAATCCGGCTGGGGCCGAAGACGGCATAAGCCAGTAACGGAACGATCGTCGCATAGAGACCGTAAACGCCAGGCACGCCGGACGCCTCGGCATATGCGATACCCACGGGTACGAGCATCGTGGTGAGCACCAGTCCCGCTGCGAGATCGTTAGGTAGCCAGTTGAGCCGATATGTCCGAAGCATCGTCACACCGGGCAGCCAACGCAACCATCGGCGTGCGGGCGCCGCAGTCTGTCCACCTTTCGGAACAGGATGGTCGGATTGCATTTGTCGGATGGTTGAGGAAAAAAGTTGCGATATTGAGTGTTCCGCACTGCCATTTCCGCATCAAGGATAGGCGAGTCAGTCGGGCACGGTGAATGGGACCATGGTCCAATATCTCCCGCAGCAGGCGATGCGTAGACAGGCTTTGACATGCATATTTACCGGTTACGAGTATTGACGCTCGTGACCGGCGGACCCGGTTTGCCAGCGCATGCAGTCCCGCGACGCAGCACGGTATCGGCAGCCGTTGACGGCAGCAAGCTTTGGCTCCGAGCGCCGCTTTTAAATAGATCGCGACATTAAGCAGAAATGCGCCCAGAATGAGGAGGAGAGCGGCCTCTTCGTGGCCGCCGAAACGGGGGAACAAAATGGCAAAAGGTCAACTGCGTAGTAACCGCGAGGCGAAAAAGCCAAAACAGCCGAAGAAGTCACCATCACCGGGAACGGATCTGTTCAGGACGCCTGCCTCCAAGTCTGCCGTACCGAGTGCGGTAGCGAAGAAAAAGTAACGACACGCGCACGTGGCGGGCAGCCGCTTTGCCCCATGTGTGTGCGCATTTCAACAAGGTGTACGAGAGCCAGTTAGAAGCAGCGTCGCTGCGATTTCGCGTGCACCTTTTTCCTGTTTTTGGCGAGTCACGATCAGCAGAATTGTTATCGCTGATCCGTCGCTCGATCCACCCGACCCACGTCACCGCCGGCACCCGGCATCTCCAGCGCGCAGCGCGTCACGTGTTTTATCAATGAAAGGATGGTCCGATGAAACTTCGCGTGGGCTATGAGCTGGTCTACGAGTGCGCACAGCCGACACCGATGATGTTGATGCTGAACACACACTTTTCGCACGCTCAGGACGTGTTGTCCGCCGATCTTCTGGTTGTGAATCCGCCAGTGGCCATTACGCAGTATCGCGATAGCTTCGGCAATCTGTGCAGCCGCCTTGTTGCACCTCAAGGGGCGATCTCGCTTTCGACGAGTGCGCTACTGAATGTCTCCGATCAGCCGGAGACGCGCGGTCCATTTGACTATCAGCATGCCGTCGAAGCGCTCCCGGACGAGTGCCTCGCGTTCTTGCTCGGCAGCCGTTATTGCGAAACGGATCTGCTTTCCGACATTGCGTGGAAACTGTTCTCGGGCACGCCACCCGGCGGTGCACGGGTTCAGGCGATTTGCGACTACGTGCACCGCCATGTCGAATTCGGCTACGAATTCGCGCGCCCGACCAAAACCGCATTCGATGCATGGCAGGAACGCAAAGGCGTCTGTCGCGATTTCGCGCATCTGGCTGTGGCGCTGTGCCGTGCAATGAATATTCCGGCACGCTACTGCACCGGCTATATCAGCGATGTCGGCGTGCCGCCGCCCTGGAGCGCAATGGATTTTGCGGCATGGTTTGAAGCGTATGTCGGCGGCTCATGGCAAACCTTCGATCCGCGCAATAACGTGCCGCGTATCGGTCGGGTGCTGATGGCGCGTGGCCGGGATGCCGCCGACGTGGCAATCAGCAACACGTTCGGCCCTACGAAGCTCATCAAATTCGACGTTCACTGCGCGGCGGAATGATGGGCGGTTCCGGCGCAGTCTGGAGCGAGGCGGTCGACACACGTTCGACACATGCTCGACGCCTCGCGGTGACATGTGTCGCCGGCCGGGTTAGCTGCCCCGATAAATGTCGCAAGACAAGCCAACGATACAAGGGCCCCCGTCTCGCCCTCTGCCGCTTGCGGCGGAGCCGCCGGGTTGCGGTCCGAGAGAGTCGTACCCGGGTGTCGCTGCCGTTGGTTGCGACATTGCAGGTTGCGACATGGTCGTACCTGATCCGTCGCTATTCTGGACAGGCTGGCCAGTTTGCGAATACGCGAGACCCGATGCAGCGGACATTACCGTGGCAACCAGCATTGAAGATAAGGAAACTTTCATTTTTAACCTCAGTTTGAAGCACGATCCGGTATAGATCGATAGGATCACGAATCGAACCGTGTAGGTTGAATTACATACCTTCTTTTGACCCCTTTGTGCCGCAATTGCCTAATTGCGTGTCGATTGTAAGAACGGGCAGCGTCACGGCTCAACTTCTAATGCTCCGCTTGCTGCTGGCCATAAGTCGACTCCCAACCACCGCCGAGTACCTTGCAGAGCGTGATGAGATTAGTGGCGGCGTTCGCTTTGCTGTGTTCAAGATTACTCTGTGCGTCGAGCAACTGCTTCTGCACGTTGAGCACGTCGAGAAAATCGACGGCCCCTGCTTTGTAACGTTGCCGTGCGATCGAAAGCGCACTCTGATTCAGGCTGACCACCTGTTTGAGCCGATCGTTGCGGCGCTGTTCGGCGTCGTACACGACAAGCGCATCGTCCACCTCGCGCCAGGCCTGCAGCACCGTGCGCTTGTAGACGATAGCGGCTTCCTGCTGTTGCGCCTCGCGTAAGTGCAGTGTTCCCTTCAGGCGGCCACCCTCGAAGATTGGAAGCGTTATTGACGGTCCGATCACGAATTGACCCGACGCCCAGTCTGCGAGAGTAGAAAGCTGAAGGCTCTGAAATCCCGCGCTGCCATTGAGCGATATGCGCGGATAAAAGTCTGCCTTAGCCATACCGATAGTCGCGGTCGCGGCGTGCAATTGCGCCTCGGCTCTCCTGATGTCCGGCCTGCGTTGCACCACTTCCGACGGAAATCCGATAGGTACTTGACGAGGCAACGCTGGAACATCACCGGCCTCGCTGAGCATCTGCTGTAGTCCACCCGGCTGCATTCCCAGCAACACGCCAATTGCATTGATCGTTGTTTCGCGGCTGGCCTCGAGAGTCGGAATGAGGCTCTCTATAGACTCTGCCTGCGCGGAAGCGTTGGCCACGTCCAGAGTCGTAGTGACGCCTTCACGTACTCGCGTCTCTGTGAGCTTCGTGGCATCGCGAGCGATTGCAAGGTTCTGCTTTGCTATTTCCAGCAGAGCCTGGGTGTCGCGCAGCTGAACATAGTCTCGCGCAAGTTCTGCGCGCGCAGACAGCAGCACAGCATTCCGGTCCTGATAAGACGCCTCGCTCATCGCGGTGGCGGCCTCCACGCCACGCCTTACTCGTCCCCAGAAATCGAGTTCCCACGACGCGTCGAAGCCGAACTGATAAAGGTCGTATGCCGGCGAGCCTTTGTCGCCAGGCAACGCCGCCACGCCGGTCGGCGAAGCACCGGAAGCGGACTGGGTTTGTGTTCCCGTGGGTGTAACGCCGAGCAACGAGAGGATGCCGTTCATGCTGCCACGCTCGCGGTTATACGAGGCGGCTCCATTGAGGCTGGGATATTCCTCGGCGCCGACGATGCGTCTCTCCGCCCGGCTTTGCAGCAGGCGGGCGGACGCCGCCGCTACATCGAGGTTCGCATCGCCCAGACGTTCTTCCAGCGAATTCAGCGTGGGATCGTTAAGCAGCTTCCACCAGTCGGAGTTGAATTCCGACTCGACCGGGCGGCTCGCTGCTTGCGCGGACTGTGTTCGATTGAACACATCAGGTGCAGCGGCCTGTGGGCGCTCGAAGTTGGGCCCGACCAGACACCCGCTTAGCGCAAAGCACACCAACACAGCCAATGCCGGTGTACGGACGGAAAACTCGCGCGCGTTCATTTGAGGTCCGCCTCCTTCATCGACACATCGGCGGGTTTGCCGACAGCGACTTCAGTCTCGACAGAAAGCCCCACGCTCAATGCAGATGCCGCTTGCTGACCCGGGTCGATGCTGATCTTGACCGGCACGCGCTGCACCACTTTCGTGAAATTACCGGTCGCGTTGTCGGGCGCGATAGGCGCAAAGCTGACGCCGGTAGCGGGCGCAAGACTGTCGATATGGCCTCGAATAACGACACCCGGAAAACTGTCGACCTTAATGCGCACTGTAGCTCCCGGGCGCATTCTTGCAAGCTGGTTTTCCTGAAAGTTCGCGACGACATATGCATCCGTAAGCGGCACGATGGCAAGAAGCGGGGCACCCGGCGTAATGAATGCGCCAACGCGTGCCGAACGTCGTCCGACCTTCCCGTCTATGGGTGCACGAATCTCCGTATAGGAAAGGTTCAGCTTTGCCTGCTCCAGAGTGGCCTGCGCATGCGCGAGGGCGCCGGCTGCTTTATCGCGCTGCGTACGCAGCACGTCGAGGTTTTGCTGGGTGGCGACGAGTACCGCGCGATCGCGCGACTGTTGTGCGAGTTGCTCGGCCAGTGCGCTCGATGCACGCTGTTGTTCCTGCGTCGTGCCCGCGCCGGTTTCGGACAGATTGCGATAGCGCGATGCATTTGCTTGCGCAAACTCGATGGCTGCTTCGTCCGAGCGAAGCGTCGCGCGGCCCTGATCGACGAGCGACGGATGCCGCGCAATCTCTGCGTCGTAGTTCGCAACGGAGGCTTTCGCGGCGGCCACGTCAGCCTCGGCGCTCATGAGCGCTGCCCGGAAGTCACGGTCGTCGATACGCGCGAGCAGTTGGCCGGCCTTCACCTGCTGGTTATCTGTGACCGGCACGTCAGACAACTGGCCTGCGATGCGTGACGCCACCAGAGTGAAATCGGCGGTGACATATGCGTCGTTGGTCGACTCGCTGCCGGGCTCGGCCCACAGCCATATACAAACAAGTACAACGACGCAGGGAACCACCACATACGCGGCGAGCCGAAGCGTTTTCAAAGGGAGTCGGAAGACAGTTGACATATGTTCGTCGATCAGCGGGAAGAGGGAGGCGTGGTGCACCAGGGCGGATAGATACGCGTCGGTAACACGGGCACGAGAAGAAGCAGGGCTATCGCGATGCAGCCCATCACGCGATAAAGGTCCGCGGATGTCAGCACGACGGACTGCTCGTGAATACGATGCGCAAGTGCGGCGAGGAGGCCGTGATCTTCACCGACGCTTTGCGCTGTAATCAGTGCGCTATTACCGAGCCGGTCAACGAGCATGCTCGAATGAAAGTGCTGGCGAGCAGTACCTAGCCCCTCGATAAGACTGGTCGCTGCCACTCCGGCGAAAACCTTCACCGTGTTGAACATGGCGGATGCAAACGGGCCATCTGTTGGAGCGAGACCACCGGTTACGCCCATCAGTATCGAGAGAATCACCATGGGCTGTGCTGCAATTTGCAGCGATTGCAGCCAGTAGAAGTTATCGCGTACCCACTCTGACGTCATGAAGCTTCCCATGAAGCAGGTGACGCCCATCAGCGAAATTCCTACGGCGAGAATCCACCGGCGGTCGATCCGCTGGATGTTCAGAACGGCCGCGGTCAGAGGCAGCGCAATTAATAGAGGCAGTGCGACGAGCAGCGCCAACGGCGTCGTTTGAAGCGGCCGGTAACCATGTACCTTCGCAAGGTATTGGGACGGGATGACGGCGATGCCGGTCAGCAGGATCACGGCCCCCGCGAGCGTAAGAAGGCCGTGCGTGAAGTTTCTCCGGCCAAGTAGACGCAGGCCGAAAAACGGCAGCGGATGAAACCACTCGTTCACGATGAATGCGATCAGCAGCAATGCACCACCGCCGAGCATCACTCGAATGAAGCCGGAATTGAGCCAGTCCAGCCGGTCGCCCTGTAATAAGCCAATGACCAGCATCGCAACTGCAGGACAGCCTGTCACGAATCCGCTCCAGTTGAACGATTTGAAACGTTCGAGTTTGAGCGGCTCCACAGGAAGCCCTTGCTGGATCGCGATACAACTCAGCAGGCCTAGCGGCACGATCTGCCAGAAAGTCATCCGCCAGTTCACATATTCAGTCCACAGCGCGGCGAGAGGAATTCCGAGTGCCGGCCCGAAGGTTGCAGTCAATGCATAGCCAGCAAGTCCATAGAGCTTGATCTTCGGCGGAAGATAGCGCAGTGCTGCGATGATCAGCATCGGAGGAAGACATCCGCCGGCTATTCCCTGGAGTACTCGAAGCACATACAGCGTCGGCAGATTCGGTGCCAGCGGGCAAAGAAATCCGAACACCATGGTGGCCACTACCGCGCCGATCGTGAACCGCTTGAGCGTGAGCGTCATCGCGAACCACGGCGCAAATACCATCGTGGTCACGTTTGCAGCCTCGAAGAGAGCAGTCAGCCAAGTTCCGTCGTCGTGTCCGATCGACAGCGCACCGCGGATGTCCGTCAGCGCGACCGCCGTCACCTGCTCATTGACTATCGCCAGCAATGAGGAGAGAAGCATCCCAACCAACCCGATTGCGAGGCGAGGCGATAACGCAGATGTCGCAGCGTTCTTTGGAGCTGGACTGTCTGCTTCCCGTAAGGCGACCGGTGGCGGCGAGCCGACTTCCTCCGGTTCTGCCGTTCCAGTCGTCCGTGGCGTTGCGATGTTCATGAGGTCTGCAGATGTACCAGAAGGGTTGGGCTTTTGCGCCGGGCACCGGGATTGCCGACGCTCGGTAGTGTTAAATATCGAGCGGAACCGGCGTACAGGTCACTTCTTTCCCCTCGTAGTTCCGGCGCGTCCGTTCAGCGTATTTCAGCGCCGCTGGACTACCGCATCGAGGTTGATTAATTCTAGGAGACCAGCCGACCTTCATGAAAGACAATGGAGCTTGTGCATTTGGCCATTCCGTTTGCGAATCGGGCCAATGAGTCCGAGCGCCCTCATGCATGCGCGTGTTCTGGAATAGTCTCTTTCGATTCGACGAGCCAATCGACATGGGTTGTGCTGGAGACAGTACGAAGACGTGTAACTCGCCACGAAGCGTACGGTGGCCATTTCTGATCGTTTTTGGGCCAACGCAAGAATGCAGGCTTTTCAATGGCAAATACGACACCCATAGTTAGGACAAGCCGGCGATGTGCCGTCGCGCCATGCTTCTTCTGAAAGGTGCATCGCCATGAACTGCGTGCTGGCTTGCATGCAGTCTGATGTCTGGTGCGGAGAACGTGTGCAGCCGTAATGCTATTGACTGGAGAGGTGAGACATGAAATTTTCGGTGAAGAAAGACATTCACACAGACGACGTCCCGACCATTGAACATGCAATGAAGATGGTCGACGCAGACGCCAAAGTTAGCGTGAACGTCGATGCAAAAACCGTGAGCGTCGATTCGTGGTTAATGCCGGAGGAGTTCCTCGTCGCTTTCGTCGACGAAGACTATGACGTGCGCATTGTCGAGGCATAGGCTGACGGTACTCGGACGTATCGGGAGGCGATGTAGGGCCGCCTCCCGATTCGCCCTGCGCGCTAGGCAGCAGGCTGCGCGTCGCTGAAGTATTGAGGTGCTTCACGGCGATCGAACATTCCATACTCGCGCACCACACGAATATGTCGCAAGTGCACGTTGGCCGACAGCGTGGCTTCTCGCTGGAATGCCTGTGCGGCATCTAGATCGCGCCACGTCAGCACCGCAATCACGTCGCCTGGCGTCATTAGCGCATCGAATACGTCCCACGCAACCAGACCGGAAGCCGCAAGATCGAGTCCCATTGACTTCACAACGGCCTCTGCTCCTGCCTGTCTGAGCCACTCCGGATCGTACGTCGCAGCGAGTAGCGTCACAGCAGTGCCCGCTCCTGTCTCGGTTACATCAAGACGTTGTTGAAGCAGCACTTCTCCCTCAGGCAGGCAAGTGTCCTCGACGACTTGTCCAATTCGCAGGCGATAGTCGGAAAACACACGGTCGCGCGCTGCCTGTTGTACTTGATGATGCTTCGTCGTGGTGCGCCAGCGCACGAGGGACTTTTCATCGCGCCACGTTGACAGCGAAAGTAGCCACCCGTCGCGCGTCAAACTTGCATAGCGGTTGTTGTCGATAAATCCCACGATCTTTTCGAGTTCTGGGCGTAGCATCTTTGCCATGCTGAGATACAGATCGAACTGTTCACGTAGAGGATGTACTTCGAGCATTGCAGAAAACATTCCGGACTCTTCCTTTGCTTAGCGATACGATTGACCCGCAGTCGGGCGATTGGCTGCATTGATTGTCCGTGACGCATCGAATTTACTGAAGCGCAAGCGCGCCCCATATTGGGCCAATAAGTTCGGCAAATTTGCCATTCCGCTGGCGCGTGTCACCACAGTCGCCGCGCGGAGACGAGCGTCTTCTTCCGTCAGACCAATAGTGCGGATGCGGGCATAGCTAGCACAGCGAACACTTTGTGCATTGCATCTGCGTCTTCCTTAAATAGCCTGCGCTCGGCCAATCCCGGTCTTCTTTGGGCCAAGGTGAAGAAACGAAGCATTCCGGTGCCTACAATCGCGAGGGGCGCAGCAGATGACCGATGGGGAGTTGAAATGGACAAATTGCGCGAGATGGAGGTCTTTGTAGCCATCGTCGATCGTGGCAGCTTTACGGGTGCATCGGAGAAGCTCGGAATGTCGACACCGGCGGTCTCACGGGCACTGAATTCGCTTGAAGCGCGGCTTGGCACGCAACTGCTCGCACGGACCACTCGCACGGTTCGGCCAACTGACGCAGGCGTCGGCTACCTCGATGCCTGCCGTAAGGTGCTGGACGCTATTACCGAGGCCGACGCGAATGTCGCTGCAGACCACCTGAATCCTGTCGGCACGCTGACGGTATCGGCGCCTGTTCTATTCGGGCAGCGGTTCGTCGCGCCCTTGATCAACGCGTTCGCGCTGCGCTACCCCGAGGTCAACGTCAATGCCGTGTATGCCGATCGCACGACTCGGCTACTGGAAGAAGGCGTGGATATTGCAATTCGTATCGGCCATCTTGGAGACTCGACGATATTTGCCGTTCCTCTAGGCGCGGTGCGACGCCGGACCTACGCGGCGCCTGCGTACCTTGCGGCGCATGGTGAGCCCCGCCATCCCAAAGACCTGATGAACCACCACTGTGTGTCGTTTACCGGCGTGTCCAGTCCGTTCGAATGGGTGTTCAACGAGAATGGATCGAGACTGCCGGTGCGGCTTCAGCCACGGATGATTGTCGACCTGTCTCCCGCCGCGGTGCTGGCGGCACTCGATGGCGTAGGCATCACTCAACTGCTCTCGTATCAAGCGGCGCCAGAGGTGCTCGATGGCAAGCTGCGGGCTCTCCTGACGGCGTTCGAGCCCGAGGCTGTGCCAGTGAATCTGCTGCACATCGAGCGACGGGGCGCGAGCGGCAAGGTGCGCGCGTTTGTGGATTTCGTCACCGATAGCCTGCGCAGCAATCCGCACCTTCAGGACGAAGACGCAACGGCCACGTAAAGTTCGCGATAGGCACTCACCAGCGAATCGAGGCTATATGCACGATTGAGACCACTCGGGTTGGGCAGCACCCATGCGCGCGCACCGCCGAATCTGTCGGCCTGCAGTCCCCATTGGATATCGCGCGTGCCGGACATTGCCGAGATCGCCATCTTCCCGAGAAAGGCGATATACCGCGGCGCATAGTGTGCGATTTTGCGCTGGAAATCAGATGCGGCCGCTTCTATCTCCAGTCGCGAAAGCTCGCCTGCCCGCGCAGTTGGACGCGAGACCGCGGTGGTGAGTCCACAACCATAGCGGAGCAAAGTACAGTCGTCTTCAGGACGAATCTGTTGCGGAGTAAAGCCTGCGAGGTGCACCGTCTGCCAGAAGCGGTTGTTTCTACCCTCGAAGTGGTGACCTGTCGCTGCAGCACGCATGCCAGGATTTATTCCACAAAATATCAGCGATAGACCTGGCTCTAGAACATCCGGAAGCGATTGAGCGTCGATGGCGCAACTCACGAATAACTCGCGCTTTGTGCCGCCACGAGCATGCCGCTGCCCGTATCTGTCCGCGGGCGCGACTCGACCGTGCCGCGGAATCGTTGGCGATATTGTTTTGGCGTGACATTGAGCCGACGGGCGAAGGTGGTACGCATCTGCGTGGCACTGTGAAAACCGCACTTGAATGCGACGGTTTTTAGCGGAGCGTCCGAGTCTTCGAGTAGCTTTCTCGCCGTATCTACGCGAACCTGTTCGACAAACGCCGAAGGCGTGACCTTTGCATACTTGGCGAAGAGGCGCGAGAAAGTGCGTCGGCTGACCGAAACAGCGGTGGCGAGCTGTTCGATCGATAGCGTGTCGGTTATATGCTCGGTCACATACTGATGCACTTTGCCGATAATCGGATTGTCATCCTTGCCGGCCCCGATGTAAGGGCTGTACTGCGATTGACCGCCTTCTCGCTGGATATATACAACGAGACGTTTTGCGACACGCACCGCCATTTCGTGTCCCCAGTCCTCGGCCACGAGCGAAAGACAAAGGTCGATTCCCGCTGTCACGCCAGCAGATGTAAACAGCCGGCCGTCACGAATGAAAATCCGGTCGGGCTGCACGCAGGCCAGAGGGAAGTCGCGCGCGAGGCGGGCGGCTTCTGCCCAATGGGTCGTTACTTGCTTGCCGTCGATCAGTCCAGCGTGTCCCAGTACAAACGCGCCGTTGCACACCGAACCGAACCGTGCCGCGCCATATGCCTGCGTTTGCAACCACTTCAGAAAGTCGTCCGTTGGCCGGTAATCGGGCAGGGTCGGTCCTCCCGCGACGAGAACCATATCGAACTGGGCGAGAGAATCGGCAAAAGCCGATGGCACGGAAAGTTGCATCCCGTTGGAGCATGTCACGGTGCCGGCTTTGCTTCCGACAAGCGACACCTCATAGCGTTGATGCTCGGAGAGATTTGCATTCGCTTCCGCGAATACATCGAGTGGGCCTGCAACGTCCAGTGCCTGCACACCATCGAATACGACAATGGCGACTTTCATGCCGTGACCTTCATCAAATAGGAACGCGCTTCCGTTACCAGCATGGGCCGACGCTCCTTGATGGGGGCGCCATGCAACGCGATAAGCGACGGCAACGAGCGATGGCCTAGCTTACAGCAACCGCCACATGCGGCGCCCGCCGTAACCGTTAAATGACTTTTGCGTCAGTGTAAAGAACGGACAAAAACTCACGGCAACGCCGGCGGCACGAAGTGGCCCAAATTCCGCGCTGATTGGCCGGGTATCGCGGGATCTATGCATTCCGGGGCGACGTCGATTGGTTAAAGTTGATTTGAAGGATCGATCTATTTGAGTGCACTCGCGGAGTAACGGCGCATGCGTGTCGGAATGATGGTGTATTCAGGTTTTCAACTGCTCGAGGTGAGTTGCTCAATGGACGTGTTCCAGGAAGCGAACCGTGTATGCGGCGCCGCCTTCTACGAGCAGCACGTTGTTGGGCCGCGTCCCGGGCCGGTTACATGCTCGAACGGCACCGCGGTGGGCACCACGGCGTCTCTGCGCGATTTGCAGACATCGTTCGACATTGTCATGGTGCCCGGTTCTCCGGCGACAGGTTCGGAGCGCGAGCACCGCGAACTGGTGAATTGGCTAACGAACGCTGGACGCAGCGCGAGAAAGATCGCGTCGGTATCGAACGGTGCTTTTCTCGTGGCGCGCGCGGGTCTTGCGAACGATCGCTGGCTGACCACGCGTGAGTGCGACGCACAGCGTCTTGCAAGCGAGTATCCATCGGTACACGTTGTAACGGATCAAATCTGCTTGAAAGACGGCAATCTCTATTCGTCGGGCGGCGTGAGTGCCGGTATCTATCTCGCGTTGGCTCTCGTCGGAGAAGATCTGGGCGAACACATCGCCGGCGACGTTGCGAAAGCACTATTGCCTCCAGGCATTTGAACCGAAGCGTGTACCGCAAGGTGCTGGAACGATCGCGTTTCCTTTTTCGCAATGCCGCGGCGATACGGTGGCCCGGATGTGTTCTCTTTTGGCCCGTAGAGCGCCTGCATCGTTGAGCGTGCTGTTTGGATCATTGGCAGAATCGTCTTCATGGTTCTTCTGGCCCATCGCCGGTAAGACCTGGCCGTCGATCCCAAGGCGGTTCTCCACACGAGTCAGCCATGACCACCAATCTGAACGTTGCTTCACAAGTCTGTCCGGTACCAACGCTTCCCGGCGAACCAATGTCGGGCGCCGACATTATCCTGCGCGTACTTGCGGAGCAGGGCGTCGATACGCTATTCGGATATAGCGGCGGCGCGATCCTGCCGACTTACGACGCAGTGTTCCGTTTCAACGAATCACACGCCGCACGCCCTGAACGCCAGATCAAATTCGTCGTGCCGGCCAACGAACAGGCGGCGGGTTTCATGGCGGCCGGCTATGCGCGCGCGAGCGGAAAAGTAGGTGTGTTCATGGTGACGTCCGGGCCTGGCGCGACCAATGCAGTCACGCCGATCGCCGACTGTAACGGCGATTCGATTCCCGTCGTGCTCATATGCGGACAGGTGCCGCGCGCGGCAATCGGCAGTGACGCTTTCCAGGAAGCGCCGGTCTTCAACATCATGTCGGCCTGCGCCAAACAGATGTTTCTCGTCACCGACCCCGCCAAACTCGAACAGACATTGCGCACGGCATTCGAAATCGCGCGCACCGGCCGCCCTGGTCCGGTCGTAGTCGATGTGCCCAAGGACATCCAGAACTGGGTCGGTCAGTATCAGGGGCAAGGCACCTTGCACTTTCGAGGCTACTCTGACCGGTTGCGATTGGTGGCTAACGGTTCTCGTCTTGACGAGCAAAAGGGCACCCAGTTCTTCGATCTCCTTAGACAAAGCGAGCGACCGCTCCTGTATGTGGGCGGCGGTGTTATCGCGGCAGGCGCGACGGCCGAACTGCGTCAGTTCGCGGAGCGTTACGAGATCCCGGTCGTGACGACGTTGATGGGCCTCGGCGCGATACCAGCGCAACACCCGCTATCGCTCGGCATGCTCGGCATGCACGGCGCCGCCTGCGCGAATTACGCCGTTGAAGATTGCGACTTCCTGATTGCGGTGGGCGCACGCTTCGACGACCGGGTCGCGGGCGGCCGACCGGACATGTTTGCGGCAGGCGCGCGACACGTCGCACATATCGACATCGACGAGGCGGAGATCAACAAGGTCAAGCGCGCGCATTGGAGTCACATAGGCGACGCGAGGCAGGCATTGCGCGCATTGATGGAGCACGAGTCCGTTGCTTTGTCGTCCGCCGGATGGATCGGATGGGTGACGGAACTGAGGCAGCGCCACGGCATGAACTATGACCGCAGCAACCCTTTGATTCAGCCGCAGCGTGTGATTGAAAAGCTCAGCGAAATTACCGGTGGGCGCGCAATCATCAGCACAGGTGTAGGCCAGCATCAAATGTGGACCGCACAGTTCTACCAGTTCACCGAGCCTCGAAGCTTCCTTACCTCGGGCAGCATGGGCACGATGGGATTCGGTCTGCCCGCCGCAATCGGCGCTCAATTGGCGCGGCCTGATGCGCTGGTTATCGACATCGACGGTGACGGCAGTATCCGCATGAACGTTGGAGAACTCGAAACGGCCAGCACGTATGGCGTTCCAGTGAAGGTTTTGCTGCTCAACAATCGCGGTGACGGGATGATTCGCCAGTGGCAGCGTCTCTTTTACGAAGGACGTACTTTCGTAAGCGACAAGGCTCTTCATCGCAAGGACTTTGTGATGGCGGCGCGCGCGGACGGCTTCGAGTTTGCCTGTCGTGTCGAAACGCCGAGCGAACTCGAGGAGAAACTGAAAGCATTCGTGGCGTTCGAGGGACCCGCCTTTCTGGAAGTGATGATCGATCAGAACGCCGACGTATTTCCAATGGTAGGTCCGGGTCAAAGCTATTCGAACATGATTACAGGGCCGTTCATACCGTCGCGATCCGATCCGGAACCGGGAAAGGAAGGGGCGGTGCGCCTTCAGGCTGCGGACATGTTCTGAGCATGCTTTCGATGCTTTCCATTTCCGTTCCGGGCAAAACGCCATGATTGATGTCGACCTGATTCATAAGGCGCTAGCCAATCCCTTCCGGCGGCAGATTCTCGCGTGGTTGAAGACGCCGGACGAAGTTTTTGCACAGGGTCACATCGATTTCAGTCACGGCGTACCACCGAACGCGATTCATGCGCGCAGCGGTCTATCGCAGTCCACGGTCTCGGCGCACGTTGCAAGCCTGGTAGAGGCGCAGCTTGTGGTTCCGACGCGAGTGGGCCAGTGGGTCTTTTTATCGCGCAATGAAGAGGTGATCGGCGAGTTTGCCAGACAGGTCAGCTTACATTTGTGAATGCGGCGCGCGGCGCACCGCGTCTCTTCTCTTCGTCGAAATCGTCCGGTGTTCTTCACAAATCGTCCTATGCTGGAAGTCGAGACAAGGGTTGGACAATTGCGAAGGCACAGTCTTCGCTTGAGGTTCGATGCGTGGCATTGACCCTGTCTCTTTGCCCGACCGGAGTACCCGGCTATGGGACCTGTGCGGCACCACTCAATGCGGAGGTATCGTCATGATCGAGCCTTGCGATTTCCGGCTCAAAAGAATTGCGCTGAACCACGGAGGCGGCTCCATGCCCGCAATCGGCTTTGGCACGCTGATCGCCGATGCGGCCATCACGATAAGCGCCACGAAAGACGCGCTGGAAGCGGGCTATCGGCACTTCGATTGTGCGGAACGCTATCGCAACGAGCGCGAGGTGGGCGACGCGTTACAAGTGGGGCTTGCAGCGGGAGGAATCGCACGCGAAGACATCTTCGTGACCACGAAGTTATGGAATTCGAATCATCGCCCGGAGCGCGTCAAACCGGCTTTCGACGCAAGCCTTGAAAGGCTTCGACTCGACTATCTGGATCTTTATCTCATTCATACGCCGTTCGCATTCCAGGCGGGAGATGAGCAGGATCCCCGCGACGCAAATGGAAACGTGCTTTACGACGAAGGAGTGACCCTGCTCGATACATGGCGGGCGATGGAAGATCTGGTCGACGGGGGAAGATGTCGCGCGATCGGTCTGTCCGACATTGGCCTCGATGATCTGGTACCGCTCTATGAATCGGCAAGAATAAAGCCGGCCGTGGTTCAGGTCGAGGCGCATCCCTATCTTCCAGAAAACGAACTCCTGGAGTTCTGCAAGAAGAAAGAGATCGTGTTTCTGGCGTTTGCGCCGTTAGGTCACGGAATAAGACCCGGGCCGCTCGAAGATCCGGTCGTCTCACGAATTGCCGCGCGGATTGGCAAGACGCCTGCACAGGTACTGCTTGCATGGGCGGTGCAGCGCGGTACCGCCGTCCTGACGACGCCGAAGACCGCCGCGCGTGCGCGCGAGAATTTCGACATTTCAGCTCTTCCCGTTGATGCCTTTGACGAGATCAATCGCATCGAAACCAGGCAGCGGTTCAACCAGGTCGTGAAGACCGGCAACCCGGGCTTTATCCCGCGCATTGAGTGAGGTTGCGATCTGGCGCAGTGCTGGCCAGAAACGAGCGTGGAGTGCCCCGAAACCCTCGAAGCGAGTGCGTCAGTCATAACCCTTAGAACCTGAACTGTTCTCATCGGTGGTCAGGAGACTGCTGGTCCTGGCGAGCAGACACGGTTATGACTTCACTCGCGCCCCAAGCGCACGAATCTATCGAGGTGATGATCCTCATCTCCAAGCTGATGATCGATCATCACAAGCCGCTTCGCATAATGAGCGAGCGGCAACTCCCACGTCATGCCTATGCCGCCGTGCAGTTGAATGCACTCTTGCGCGACCAGTGCGCCGATCCTGCCGATGCTGTACTTCGCCGCCGACACCGCGCGCTCCCGCACCGTGCGCTGCGCACCGAGCGCCGCTGCCGCGTTGATTACCGCTGAACGCGCCTGCTCGATTTCCAGCAGCATGTCGGCCATTCTGTGCTGCAGCGCCTGGAAGCTGCCTATCGCCACGCCGAACTGCTTGCGCGTGCGCAGGTAGTCGAGCGTGTAGTCCTTCGCGACGTCCATCGCGCCGACAGCCTCCGCACACAACGCAAGCACACCACATGCAATCGCATACTCGAGCGTTGGGAAGCCCGCACCTTCCGCGCCAAGCAGCGATTCTTCGCTGAGCTTGACATTGTCGAACGTGACTTCGGCTGCGCGTCCGCCGTCGATTTTCGGATAGCCTCGCACGCTGACACCCGCTGCGTTCGGAGGCACGAGAAAGAGCGATATGCCTTCCTCTGAATCGTCCGCACCGGTGGTCCGCGCGGACACGAGGAAGAGTGCAGCGTGCTCGCCGTGCTGCACCACCGCTTTGGCGCCGTTCAATTGCCACGTGTCTCCCTCGCGTTGGGCGCGCGTGGTGACACGCGAGAGTTCGTAATGGCCGCCGGGTTCACCATGCGCGAGTGCGGCGATACGCGAGCCGTCGATCAATTCGCCCAGCAGGGCGCGTTGCGCGGCGTTGCCGCTTCGTGCGACGGCCTGGCCCACAATAAGCGTATCGAGGAACGGTTCGACCACGAGGCCGCGGCCCAGGCTCTCGAACACCACCGCGATATCGAATCCGCCGCCGCCAAAGCCGCCGTTCGCTTCATCGAAGAGGGCACCGATAATGCCTAGCTCTGCAAAACGACTCCACAGTTCAGGGCTAAAGCCTTCAGGCGAGCGGGCGATCCTGTCGCGCGTCTCGAAGCGGTACCGCTCGCTGACGAAGCGGTTCAGCGTATCCGCAAGCATGCGGCGATCTTCGGTGTGCTGGAAATTCATGACGTGCGTCTCCTACAGTCCGAGGATCATTTTAGAAATGATGTTCTTCTGGATTTCATTCGAGCCACCGAAAATCGACAGCTTGCGGTTGTTGAAATACAGCGAAGCCGCGCTCGCCGCTTCTTCGGGACCGACCGGTGCGCCTTGATAACCGTCGTGCAATGCTTCTTCGATGAACGGCTGCGCATACGGCCCCATCGCGCGGCGCGTCAGCGACGAGATCTCCTGGCGAATCTCCGTGCCGCGAATCTTCAGCATCGAACTCTCGGCACCCGGCACGCCTCCGCCCGCTACTGCCGCGATCACGCGCAAGTTGGTCGTCTTCATGTTCTCCAGATCTATTTCAACGCGTGCCATGCGCGCCGCGAACGCCGGATCTTCGCAAAGCGGCCGGCCGTTGCGCTGCTGTTTCGCGGCAATCTTGCGCAGCCGGTTGAACGCCGCGACGGAGAACCCGACGCCCGCGATATTCGTACGCTCGTACGTGAGCAGATATTTGGCGTATGTCCAGCCTTTGTTTTCCTCACCGACAAGGTTCGTAGCCGGCACTCGCACGTCGGTGAAAAATACTTCGTTCACTTCATGCTCGCCATCGAGCGTGATGATCGGCCTCACTTCGACGCCCGGCGTTTTCATATCGATGAGCAGGAAGCTGATGCCTTCCTGCTTGCGTACGTCGGTTGCGGTGCGCACGAGACAAAAGATCATGTTCGCGTAGTGGCCGAGCGTGGTCCAGGTCTTCTGGCCGTTCACGATGTAATGCTCGCCGTCCGCGTCGACGCCGCGCACGGCAGTGGTCTTGACCGAAGCGAGATCGGACCCTGCGCCGGGTTCTGAGTAGCCCTGACACCACCAATCGGAACCATCGAGAATACGCGGCAGCCAATACCGCTTTTGCGCTTCACTGCCGTATCTGATCAACACCGGTCCGAGCATGTTGACGCCGAACGGCACGATGCGCGGCGCTCCGGCCAGCGCACATTCGTTTTCGAAGATGAACTTCTGCACTGCGGTCCAACCCGGGCCGCCGTATTCTGCCGGCCAGTGATTCGCAAGCCAGCCGCGCTCGTTCAGAATCGCATGCCACCCGGCCATGTCGTCGCGCGTGAGGCGCCGGCCGCCATGCACCTTGTCGGCGAGGTGCTGCGGAAACTTGTCGCGCAAGAACGCAAGCACCTCTTCGCGGAAGGCTTCTTCTTCAGGTGTGAAGTTCAGATCCATGACTGTTCCTTCGTGAGTTCAACGGCTACGCTGAAAAAGAGCCGCTTCATGCCGTGTGATTGAGGCTCGCAAAATCCGCGCCGCGCTCGACCAGGTCAATCAGCAAGGGCGAAGCTCGCCAGAACAATGGGTCTTCTTTCGCAAATTCGCGGATGTCCGCGAGAATGCGCGGCAGGCCGATCATGTCCGCATATTTCATCGGGCCGCCGCGATAACGCGGGAAACCGTAGCCGTATAAAAAGGTCACGTCGACGTCGAGCGGTCGCAGCGCAATCCGTTCGTGCACGACATTCGCTCCTTCATTGATCATCGCAGCCATGTAGCGGCGAATGATCTCGTCGTCGGAGAATTCACGCGGCGTGATGCCGGCTCGTACACGCTCGGCATCGATGATCGCCTCGACTTCCGGATCGGGCTGGCCGCTGCGCGATCCTTCGGGGTACAGATAAAAGCCGCGCCCCGTTTTTTGACCGAACCAGCCTCGCTCGCACAGACGGTCGGCAATCTGCACATAGCGCGCCGCCGGATTGCGCGTCGCTGCGCGCCGTTTGCGCGCTGCCCAGCCGATGTCGCCGCCCGCGAGATCCACCACCTGAAACGGTCCCATCGGGAAGCCGAACGCGCGTACTGCTGCATCGATCTGATAGGGCGAGGCGCCGTCTTCCATCATCGCGTCGGCGGCACTGCGATACACGGCGAGAATGCGATTGCCGATGAAGCCGTCGCACACGCCTGCGCGCACCGGCGTCTTGCGCAGCTTCTTGGCAAGCTCGAATGCGGTGGCGACAACGTCGGCGCTGACGGCTTTCGGCACGACTACTTCAAGCAGCTTCATGATGTTGGCCGGCGAGAAGAAGTGCAGACCGATCACATCGGCGGGGCGCGAGATGCTGGCTGCAATCGCGTCGATGTCCAGATACGACGTGTTGGTTGCGAGCACCGCGCCCGGCTTGCACACGCGGTCGAGTTCGGCAAACACGGCCTGCTTGACCGCCAGATCTTCGAACACAGCCTCGATCACGAGATCTGCGTCGGCGAGTGCATCGTATGAAGTACTGCCGGTCCAGCGCGCCATGAGTTGGGCCTTTTTCTCGGCGCTCATGCGGCCCTTCGCAATCAGGCCGTCATAGACCTTTTCGATGTGCGCGCGGCCCCGGGCGAGCGAAGCTTCGTCGCGCTCGATCATCGTCACGGGCAGGCTCGCGTCGAGCACTGCGACGGCAATGCCCGCACCCATCGTGCCGCCGCCGACGACGCCAATCGCGTTCAGCGCCCGCGGCTTCGTGTCGCGCGTCTCGGGCGCTTTGAGCACTTCGCGCTCCGCAAAAAACGCATGAACGAGGCCCGCACGCTGCGGACTGTCGAGGCATTCGAGAAAGAGTTGGCGTTCGCGGCGCAAGCCGTCTTCGAAAGGCTGTGCGATCGCCGCTTCGACTGCATCGACGATCTTTAGCGGTGAAAACAGACCACGCGATTTTTTGGCGGTCTCCGCGCGTGCCGTAGCGACTACGGCGAGGCTCGCGGCGCGGTCGTTCAACGCAGTGGCGTCACGCGTGCGCCGCACCGGCGCATGACCCGCAAGCAATTCGTGAACATAGGCGAGCCCTTCCGCGAGGATGTCGTCGCTACTGCCAAGCCGGTCGACGAGCCCTAACGCCAGTGCTTCCTGCGCGTTTGCATGGCGACCGCTCAACATCAGGTCGAGCGCCGCCTGGGCGCCGATCAGGCGCGGCGTGCGCTGCGTGCCGCCCGCGCCGGGCAGCAACCCGAGTTGGACCTCGGGCAAGCCGAGCTTCGCCCCGTCTACGGCGAGCCGGTAGTGCGCCGCGAGCGCCACCTCCAGACCGCCGCCGAGCGCCGCACCGTGAATCGCCGCGACGACGGGTTTCGTACACGCTTCAATGCGGTTGCATACGTCCGGCAGCGACGGCGGCACCGGCGGCTTGCCGAACTCGCGAATGTCCGCGCCGGCGATAAAGTTGCGGCCCGCGCCGACAATCAACACGGCTTGCACGGAAGGGTCGCTGTCGGCGGCTTCGATCGCGGCGAGCAGTCCGCGCCGCACGTCGGCGGAGAGCGCGTTGACGGGCGCGTGATCGATCGTGACGAGCAGCACCTTGCCACGCAATTCGCGTGTCACGACGTCGGTTGAAGTGGTGAGGCTCATGGCGTGTCGTCTCCTGGCTGATTGTCCGGGCGCGTAGGCGGCATCCCGCGCCCGCGAATTGAGCTGATTGTGGAGTGGTCAAGGTTCATTGACAATCACATGAACGATTGACAGACTGTCAAAATATCTTTGACAAAAGGCGCGGTTGTGGACGTCCATTCGCTGACCTTGCTGGTGGAGATACTCGACGCAGGTAACCTGAGCGAGGCGGCGAGGCGCCTGAAAATGAGCCGCGCGAACGTGAGCTACCACCTGAACCAGCTGGAACGCTCGGTCGGCTTGCAACTCGTCCGGCGCACCACGCGTCGCGTCGAGCCCACGGAGATCGGTCTTCAGCTGTATGAGCATGGCCGCGCGATTCAGAACGCGCTACTGGCCGCGCGCGAATCGGTAACGACGCTTGGGCAAAGCCTGCAGGGGCGAGTGCGCCTGAGCGTGCCGAGCGGTTATGGTCAACTCGTCATGTCGGAGTGGTTGATCGAGTTCAAGCGTCGCTATCCAGGCATCGTTCTCGATGTGCTGTTCGAGAACCGCGTGGAAGACCTCATGCGCGACGAAGTGGACATTGCCGTGCGGGTCATGTCCGAGCCACCGCAAAATCTCGTGGCACGCGACATGGGGCCGGTCAGATACGTTGCCTGTGCATCGCGCGCGTTCGCGGAAAGCCACGGCATGCCCGTGCAATTAGACGATCTGCGCACCACGCCGTTGATTACGGCGGCGGTCGTGGGCCGTCAATTACGGGTTGCCGCCTATCTCGGTGACGAACGGCACGAGGTGTTGCTCGAACCGACTATCATCTCCGAGAACTTTCTGTTTTTGCGGCAAGCGGTACTCGCAGGACTTGGCGTCGGCATCTTGCCGGATTATGTGGTGCAGGATGATCTGAAACGCGGCGATGCCGTGACCACGCTCGACGAATGGCGTTTGAGCATCTTCGGCACGAACATGTACATGCTTTACATGCCGAACCGGCACCACACTCGCGCCGCGGCGACTTTCATCGAGTTTATTCTGGCGCAGGCGCGAGCAAGCGGAAGAGGCGGCGCTTCATAGCCCGCGCTCGGTAGCCCGCGCTTCATAGCCCACGCTTTGTAGCCCGCGCGTTTTCGCCCAACCACAATTGTCCCTTCATGTAGCTCTCGCGAGTATGCTGTGAAAAAGAGCGTGCACGCGCCGTGCGACAGTACGCCACGAACCTGAAGAACGTCACGAACGTCGTGAACGTCAGCGGAGACCGGAATGAAGTGGACAATCGCATTTCTCGTCGTGCTCGCAAGCATCATTGTCGCGATGCTGATCGCGCGCCTGCCCACCGAGCAGGCTGTTCGCCTGGCTGGCTATGCGGCGACGGCAGCGCTCGCTGCGCTCGTGAGTTACGTGATCCGGCGGCGCGGCAATCGCGCGCGTAAAACGAGGCGCGTGGGCTAGGCGGCGCCGAGCTGAGTGCTTGCAGCGGGCCGCATGGTACATGCTACGATGCTCCGCTCATTGCGCAGCATGTCGGAGAATCAGATGCGTCCAGAGAATGCCGCCCGTTTCGATGAAGAGTTCGCGCCTCGCATTGCCGAGGCCATCGCCGCGTGCTTCGCTACCACCGTGCACACGGAAGTACTGCCGTACGAAGGCCCTGGCCATCCTACGCGCCTGCGCATTCATGCCGCACCGCTAGAGCATATCGCCCAGTTTGAGCATCCGTTGAATCTATATCTCACGTGGGACAGCGACGAGATCGAGAGGCTCATGAAAGAAGAAGGCCAGGCGCGTTTCTCTCGCTATCTGGCCGCGCTGCCGCGAAAGCTGGCGGCGTGGCATCATGCGCGCGACCTTGATTTTCTTTCGCATACGCAGGCCGATCCGGTGGCACTGATAGGCGGGCTCGACTTCGAGTCGTGAGCCCGCCGCGACCGGTTTTTCGGATCGTCTAGTCGAGCTTGAACTGCGTAACCGCGCTCGCAAGGCTCACTGCCTGCGATTGCAATGCGGCTGCTGCTGCGGTCGACTGTTCGACGAGCGCGGCGTTCTGCTGAACCATTTCATCCAGCTGGCTCACCGCCCGGTTCACTTCCTGAATGCCGCGAGTCTGCTCATTGGCGGCTTGCGTGATTTCGGAAATGATCGTGGTCACGTTGGCGACGTTGCTCACGATCTCCGTCATCGTTTCGCCCGCCTGGCGCACCTGGCCCGAGCCTGAACTGACACTCGCGACCGTGGCTTCGATCAGCGCCTTGATTTCTTTGGCGGCTTGCGCGCTGCGTTGCGCGAGGCTGCGCACTTCGCCCGCCACGACCGCGAAGCCGCGACCCTGTTCGCCGGCGCGGGCAGCTTCAACCGCAGCGTTCAACGCAAGAATGTTGGTCTGGAAAGCAATGCCGTCGATCACGCCGATGATGTCGGAGATCTTCACCGACGCATGTTCAATCTCGCCCATCGTCGTAATCACTTCGGAGATCACCACGCCGCCGCGCGAAGCGACCTGCGATGCGGAAACCGCGGTCGTGTCGGCCTGCTTCGCGGCGCTCGCCGATTGAGTGACCGTGGACGTGATCTCTTCCATCGACGCGGCGGTTTCCTGCAAGCTCGCCGCAGCCGATTCAGTGCGTCCGGACAGATCGACGTTGCCCGCTGCAATTTCATTGGCGGCCACGCGCACCGACTCGCTCGCGTCGCGAATCTGACGCATCACGTGACTCAGTTTGTCGATGAATGTGTTGAACGAACGGGCGATCTGCGCGACTTCGTCGTTTCCGACGGCTGGCAGGCGTTGCGTCAGATCGCCTTCGCCGGAACCGATGTCGTCCATTGCATCGCGTACTTTCGACAGACGCTGGAACGAAACCGCGGTGACCGCCGCGACGACAGCCGCTGCAATGCCCGCAATCACGATCAGCGCGATCACGGACGCGGTCAGCAGCGAACGCATGCCGGCGGTTGCCTCCGCTTTGTCGAGCGCGACGACCACGTACCAGTTGGTGCCCGGAATGGATTGCGCGCGCAACAGTTTCGGGCTGCCGCTCACGTCCATCTGCACCGGACGTTGCGCGCTAAAGAGCGCGGCGAGCTTGTCGCCCGCGAGGCCCGGCGCGAGATCGGACACCGGCTTCAACGTGAGCTTTGCATCCGGATGCGCGACGATATTGCCGCTCGCGTCGATCAGCATGCCGAAGCTCGCGGGCGTCGGGTGGATCGATTTCACGTTGGCGATCACGCTGTCCATTGCGACATCGCCGGACACCACGCCCTTCACCGCGCCGTCGCGTACCACGGGCGCGGCGAACGCGACCACCAGCTTACCCGAGCCGACATCGACATAAGGCGGCGTTGCCACCGGCTTGCCTGCTGCCACGGCCTGCTTATACCAGGGCCGCCCGGTCGGATCGTAGTCGGCGGGAATGCCGGTCGGGTCGGAGAACTTCGCTGTCTTGTCCGCGTAGCCGACATATACGTTGGTGAACTTGCCAGCAGTGGCGATCTGCTGGAGCGCCGGCGACGGGTCGGGTTGCAGCACTGCGTTCTGCAGCGAGTCGATCATCTGGCTGTTGGCGGCAACCCAGTCGCTGATACCGGCTGCATGGCCGCTCTCGACTGCCGTCAAACTGCTGTCGATGGCGTCGGCGTTATACGAATTCGCGACCACATAATTAAGGACCGCATTGGCAGCAAGTGCGACCACGACGATGGCGACGCACAGCGCAACGATCCGCGCGCGAATGGATGTGAACATGGTGGAAGTCTTTCGGAGCATAGAGCCGTAGTGATTGAGGCGGGCGCCTCATACGCGGTTTACGGCTCGCGAACCGAAAGTCTTAAGCGCATGTGCGCTAGTGTTTTCACGCAGTGCATCGCGCGAATTCGTCTGAAGATAAAATTCAAATACGGCCAACGTGCACTACGATTAAAAAAAATGGCCGCTGCGTTTTATCGCAGCGGCCGTTGTCATGCGTCAGTGTTCGCGCTCGTTCAGGCGCCCAGCGCAGGATCGCTCATGCTGCTCTTGCCCGTCTCCACGTGGCCCGCAAAACGGCGGGCAAACAGCGGGTCGGTGTCGACGGTAATCGCCAGGTCATACCAGCCGTGCGCATTGCGAAGATCGAGGTAAAGCTCGTCCGTATCGCCGCCGCGCACCACACGTTTGATCGTGTGCTTCGGGTCGTACGCATTGACGATCGTGAACTTGCAATGCGCGCTGCCCACGTTTTCAAGGCGCAGTTGCAGGTTGCCGTTCACGACGTCGTAGCCTTCGAGCACTTCGGGGCGCGCGATATCCGAGCCGTCCCACCAGCTGCGAGCAATCGGCCGGCCGGTGAAGCGGCGCAAGAAACCGTTCGGACCGTGCACGGTGAAATCGTAAGTGCCGTCCGCATTCAGCGGGAACTGATCCTGCAAGCGCTTGCCGGCCTCGACCGTATACGTGCGCGGCGCCTCGAGGCTGTTCGCGCGATAGACGAGAAACACCGCGCCCGCACTGCCCGTATTGACGAAGCGCATGGTCAACGTTTTCTCGGCGCCTTCGCCATGCACTCGCACGAACATTTCATACGGCAGCGCGCGAGCCGGGCGCACGCCGGGTTCCTGGCGCGGGACTGCCTGGACCGCCGGCGGCAGCGGCACGTAGTCCGGATGACGGTTCTGATCGGGTGGCACATAGCCGCTCGTGCTCGGCAACGTCGGGAAGGCGTCGTTCGGATTGCTGAAGTTGAAGGCCGATGTCAGGTCGCCGCATACGGCGCGTCGCCACGGCGAGATGTTCGGCTCGCCGAGGTTGTGCTGCTGGCCGAAGCGCTGTTCGATAAAGCGGATTACCGACGTATGGTCGAACACCTCCGAACACACATAGCCGCCTTTGGACCACGGCGAGACGACGAGCATCGGCACGCGCGGGCCGAGGCCGTACGGCGCGGCAACGTTTTTTGCATCGCCCGGATAGATTTCGTTGACGGTGTCGACGGTGGAGAGGCCGTTCGCACTCGAACTCGGCGCACAGGGCGGCACCATGTGGTCGAAGAAGCCGTCGTTCTCGTCGTAATTGATCAGGAGTACCGTCTTGCTCCACACCTCGGGATTCGAGGTCAGGATCTGCAAGACCTGGTCGATGTACCACGCGCCGTAGTTCGCGGGCCAGTTCGGGTGCTCTGAATAGGCTTCCGGTGCGACGATCCACGAGACTTGCGGCAGCGCGTTGTTCTGCACATCGCGCTTGAGAATGTCGAAGTAGCCGTCGCCCTTCAATGCATTCGTGCCGGTGCGCGCGTTCTCATACAGCGGGTTGCCCGGCTGAGCGTTGCGGTACTGGTTGAAGTAGAGCAGCGAGTTGTCGCCGTAGTTGCCGATGTAAGCGTTCTGAGTCCAGCCCCACGAGCCCTTGGCGTCGAGCCCGGTGCCGATGTCCTGATAGATCTTCCACGAAATGCCCGCGTTTTGCAGCACTTCCGGATAGGTCGACCAGCCGTAGCCGAGTTCGGAATTGTCGATCACAGGACCGCCGCCGGTGCCGTCGTTGCCCACACCGCCTGCCCACATGTAGTAGCGGTTCGGGTCCGTCGGGCCCATCAACGAGCAATGGTACGCGTCGCAAATCGTGAAAGCGTCGGCGAGTTGATAGTGAAAAGGAATGTCCTCGCGCGTGAGGTAGGCCATGGTGGTCGAGCCTTTGGCGGGCACCCACTGATCGTAGCGGCCGCCGTTCCACGCGGCGTGCGTGCTATTCCAGTCGTGCGCGAGGTCCTGCAGGAACTGCAGTCCGAGGTTCGGCGCGCTCGGGCGGAACGGCAACACATAGCCGAGATCCGCAGCAAGCGGTTGATACCACACCGGCTTGCCATTGGGCAGATTGACCGCGCGCGTGTCGCCGAAACCGCGCACACCCTTGAGCGTGCCGAAGTAGTGGTCGAACGAGCGGTTTTCCTGCATCAGCACCACGATGTGTTCGACGTCGCGGATCGTGCCGGTCTTGTTGTTCGCCGGAATGGCGAGCGCGTTGCGAATGCCTTGCGGCAGCATGCTCAGCGCGGTGACGGAACCGGCCGCGTGCGCGGCAGAGCGTAGAAAATCACGACGATTTTTTGAGGTCATGGTATGTGCTTTCGTGTCTTCAGTGGGAAAACGATCCACGCAGCGCGGCAGGCATGAGCGGCGCGTGAAGCGCGGGACTCAGTCAACGGTATGGATTACAGGTGTGGCGAGGGGCGTCGAAGCGGCGGCGGACAATGCCGGGTCGGCGCTTGATGCAGGTAGTGCTGGGCTTTGAATCGTGACGGCGGCAGGCGAGGGCGATGCAGAAAGAGGATTTGCCGACAGGACGGCGGTGCTGCTCTGATCGGTGGCGTTCAGCGCGGAGCTGGCATTGCCCGTATCCGGCGCCTTGGCGTCGTCATTGCCGCAGCCGACGATCAGCGCAGAAAGCGGCAGCGCCACGAGCGCAATGGCCAAACGTTTGCGATGCAAGGCACTGAACGGCTTCGACGCATAGGACATAGCGATGTCTCCGGCACGGGGAACGCGCGGGCATCGGTGTGCCCAGGTCAGCGGTGCGAAGAGAATATCCGCTTACCTGTGTAAGTTTTGTGAAGTTTTGGAAATTTGGGGATTTGGTGACAAATGGGGATAGAGGCTGCCGCTCCGTCCGTTGCGTGCCGGCGAGCGGCAACCTGCCGCTACCGGTATCGCGACACGAACTCCGCGATTGCTTCGTTCAACCGGTCAGGCGCATCGCGGTGTGGCGAGTGTCCGCAAGCGTCGAGCTTGACGAGTTCCGCATGCGGCACATATTCGGGAATGGTGTCGATCTGAGCCATCGTGCCGTAGTTGTCGTCGTGGCCTTGTAGGGCGAGCAAAGGCTTGCTGATCGTCGGAAGCTGCTGCGCAATCGACCAGTCGCGGAATGCGGGGTCCAGCCAGATATCGTTCCAGCCATAGAAAGCGGAATCGACGTCTGCGTGATAGCGGGCGAGCTTGTCGCGCAGGTCGGTGCTTTCGTAAAGCTGCTTTGTCTGCGCGATGCTTTGCACCGATAGCTCTTCGACGAATACGTGCGGCGCGATGGCCACCGCGCCCGCCAGCGCGTCGGGATGCAACGCCGCGTAAAGCAATGCGATTGAGCCGCCGTCGCTGTGGCCAATGACCCACATGCGCCGCCGTTCCTGGAGGCCAATGCCGAGTTCGTCCAGCAGCGCGGGCAAAATATCGCGTGCCTGGTCGCTCATGAAGTCGACCGGCCATTTGACGTGGTGGGGGCGCGGTGTCGACAAACCATAACCGGGACGCGAGTAGACGAGTCCACGCATGCCGAGCCGCTCGCACAGCGATTGTGGCCAGTCGCGCCACATGGCGATCGAGCCGAGTCCTTCGTGAAGAAAGACGGCGATCGGCGCATGGCTCGTTGGGTTGCCAGTGGTGTCGGCGGCTTCACCGTGCAGCCAGCGATATTCAATGCGCAGCGGCCCGTGCGATGCCGTGGCGGGCAGGTCGGCGAAATGGCTAGTGGGTGTCTCGACAGCGGCATTCTGCATGTATCACCTTATGACTGTTCGCGCAGTTTGAAGCGTTGAATTTTTCCGGTGGCGGTCTTCGGCAAGTCGTCGACGAACACGATATCGCGTGGATACTTGTGCGGCGCGAGCCGGTCTTTCACGAACGCCTTCAGATCATCCACCAGTATCTCAGACGGTGAAAACTCGCGCTTCAATACGACGAACGCGCGCGTTTTCACAAGGCCGCCGTGATCGATGCCGACCACGGCCGCTTCGAGCACTGCTTCATGCTGCACCAGCACCATTTCCACTTCGACTGGCGACACATACTGGCCGCTGACTTTCAGCATGTCGTCGCTGCGGCCCGCATACACATAGCAGCCATTCGGCAGACGGCTGTACTTGTCGCCGCTGCGAATCCACTCGCCGAGAAAAGTGGCTCGCGTTTTTTCGCGGTTACACCAGTACATCAGCGCGGCACTCGGGCCTTTGATAAAGAGGTCGCCCACTTCGCCGTCGCCGACCGCGCGACCACTGTCGTCGCGCAACTCCACTTCGTAACCCGGTACAGGGCGACCCGTCGTGCCATATTCGACTTCGCCCGCGCGATTCGACAGGAAGATATGCAGCATCTCCGTCGAGCCGATGCCGTCGAGAATTTCGCAGCCGAAGTGCCGCGTAAAACGTTCGCCGATCTCGCGTGGCAATGCCTCGCCAGCGGACGTGCAAACGCGCATTGCGACATCGTCGCGCGCAGGCAGGTTCGGCGACACTAGCATGCTCGCGTAAAGCGTCGGCACGCCATAGAAAACGGTCGGACGGTGGCGCGTGAGGCGGGAGAAAACGGCGTCGGCGGTGGGGCGCTCGGCCATCAGCACAGCAGTAGCGCCGACGGAAAGCGGAAAGGTCAGCGCGTTACCCAGCCCGTAGGCAAAGAACAGCTTCGCCGCGGAGAACACCACATCGCTTTCGACAATGCCGAGTACCGGCTTCGCGTACAACTCGGCGGTCCAGTAAAGATTCGCATGCGTGTGGACAGTGCCCTTCGGTTTTCCGGTCGAACCCGATGAATACAGCCAGAAGGCAATGTCGTCGCAACCTGTGGTGGCGGCTTTCAAAGCGGGCGTCGCGGCGTCGATCAGATCTTCCAATACCGGCGCCGCGAGCGGCTCGCCTTCAGGTGCTGGCGCCGCCCGGTTGGAGACAATGAGCTGGCAGCCGTCGTGCTCGGCCGTCTCCATGGCTTGCGTGACATTCGGGATCAGCACGCTCGACGCAATGACCGCACGCGCATGACTATGCGTGAGCATGTACACGTAATCGGCCGGCGTGAGCAGCGTGTTTGCGACCACCGGAACCACGCCCGCATAGAGCGCGCCGAGAAAGGCAATGGGCAATGAGACGGTGTCGAGCATTACCAGCAGCACGCGCTCTTCAGGATGCACGCCCAAACCGCGTAACGCGCTCGAAAAGCGCCGTGCGCGGTCTTCGAGTTCGCCGTAAGTCATGTGGCCGCTGTCGTCGATATAAGCGGTTTTCGCCGCGCGCGGCGCGTTCAACGCGAACAGATGAGCCGCGAAATTGAAGCGAGCGGGCGGCGGCTCGACCGTGACGACGGGCTGGCTTGCAGCCGGTTCGAACAGGGCTTCCATATGTCTCCTCCATCGAGTGGGGGCGGTCCGGCTGTTATGTGCTCATGATCCGCTGAATGTCTGCATGCGCTACTGCGGGCGCTTCTCCGTCATCTGGTGTTCATCTTCAAGTCGTCATGCCGTGGGCAAATGGGTTAGCTGCGCAACTGCGTCGATTGCCGCTGCCGACGCCTGAATCGCCGAGCGCCGGTGATAGAAACCAAGCGCGCGCAGACCGCCGAGTTCTTCGCCGCCGCCCGCGCGTCCCGGTCCACCGTGAAGCGACATCGGCATCACGTTGCCGTGGCCGGTCTGACTTTGCTCGACGGAAGGCGAAACCGCATGCACGCGGCCATGCGAATCGGCGAGTTCAAGCGCAAGCCTGCCCAGGTGCGCATCGTCGTTTGAATAGATCGATGCGACGAGCGATCCCTGTCCGCGTCGCGCGAGGTCGACCGCGTGCGCTTCGCGCAGTTCACCGGCGCCGTTTGCTACGCGATATGGCGCCACACTCGCCACGGGTCCGAATACTTCGACATCGTGGAGCAGCGTCGCATTATCCGGATCGTTGACGACGAACAGATGCGGCGCGATGCACGCAGCAACAGCCGCATCGGCGTCGATGAGCGGCGCGGCCGACCCGTCGTATGCGAGCACCGCTTCCTCACGCAACGCTGCAATGCCCGCCAGCACGTTCTCGTATTGCGCGCGGCTCACGAGCGATCCCATGCGCACGGCGTCGTTACGCGGATTGCCCACGGTGATCTTCGCGAGCTTCGTTTTTAGCGCATCGACGACGGCATCAAGCGCCGTGTCGGGAACGAACGCGCGCCGGATCGCCGTGCATTTCTGCCCGGATTTCACGGTCATTTCCCGCACGACTTCCTTGATGAAAAGATCGAATGCGGGCGTGTCAGGCGTGGCATCCGCACACAGAATCGCGCTGTTCAGACTATCGGCTTCGACATTCAGCCGCGCGCCGCGTAAGACGAAAGCCGGGTGTGCGCGCAGCGATGCGGCTGTTTCAGCCGAGCCCGTGAAGGACACGACATCGAACGCCTGAACCTGGTCGAGCAGACCCGCAGAGCCGCCGCAAATCACCGAGAGCGCGCCGCGTGGCAGGATGCCCGCGTCGACGACATCGGCGATAATGCGTTGCGTGAGCCACGCCGTCGCGGTCGCGGGCTTGACGATGACGGGCACGCCGGAAAGCAACGCAGGTGCCGCTTTTTCCCACAAGCCCCACGACGGAAAGTTGAATGCATTGATAAAGAGCGCGACGCCGCGCGTTGGCGTGAGCACGTGCTGCACGCTGAACGATTGATCCTTGCTCAATGCGCTCGCGTTGCCGTCGCGCAGCGCATGCACATTGCCGAGCGATGCTCCTAACCTGGCGTAGTACGACAGCGTGAAAATGCCGCCGTCGATATCGACGGCTGAATCGTTGCGCGTCGTGCCGGAGTTCGCGAGAGCGATCGCATAGTAGTCCTCGCGCTTCGACTGAAGGAGCTTGACCACATCGGCGAGACGCGCGGCGCGCTCGGCATAGGTCAGCGCGCGCAGGGACGCGCCGGTTTCATCGCGCGCAAAGCGGAACGCGTGTGACAGATCCAGTCCTTCGCTGGACACGCGCACGAGCGCTTCTCCCGTTACCGGATCGGTCAGCGTGTGTCCGTCTCCGGTTCCCGCGACCCATTCGCCCGCTACGTGGTTCTTCAACAGTTCGATCATGACGGCACTCACGCAGCGGTGAATTCGATTGCGCCTTGCGGCAGAAGATACAGCACGAGCGCCTGGCCGTTCGCCACCGTGGGTCGATGCGCGGAGCCTGCCTGATAGACGCACCAGCCCGCAGGATGACCGTCGAAAGTCGCGCCTTCGGTCAGCGGCATGATGAGATCGATCTCGCCGTGCGGATGAACATGATGCGGGCCGGCAATGTCCTTCATGTCGACTACGTCGACGGAAAAGCCGTGGGTGTCGGGCAGCGCTTTGAAGATGCGCCCGTAACGGATGCCGCCGCCCTCGCGGTTGCACAGCCAACCTTCAGCGGCTCCCGCGCGGCATGCAGCGGCGAGATCGCGAAATGTCTGGCTGTCTGCGGGGTAGGTGCTGTTGAGCCAGTCTGCGAGTTCGGCGTTCAGCGGCCGGCCTGCGAGTTGCGCTGTCACGCCGGCTATCAGGCGCTGGAAATCGGATGGGGACATGCGGGCCTCCAGACTGTGCGCACGCACGTTAATGCATGTGACGCGCTGCGCGGTCTCCGTAATGCCGCTCGAAGAATCGCGGCGAGCTTGGTATGCGATCAATGTTCGGCGAAAATTAACCGTTCACTAAGCGTGTGTCAAGCACTATAGTACATGTATGGCTGGATCTAGGTAGAAAACATGAACCGAAATAACATTGCTTCATCGCCCGACTCGTCGTCTAACTCGCCGTCCAACTCGCCGTCTAACTCGCCATCCGATTCGCCGTCGATCGAAACCATCGGCGAGGAGAGCGCTCGCGGCGAGCGCACCGGCGAACGCGAAGAGCGCGACCCGTTTCTGACCGCGATGGGCGAGCGCGTGCGCCTGCTGCGCGCACGTCGCGGCATGACGCGCAAGACACTGGCCGCTGAAACCGGCTTGTCGGAGCGGCATCTCGCGAATCTGGAATCGGGCGTCGGCAATGCGTCGGTGCTGGTGTTGCGGCAGATCGCGGCCACGTTGAACTGCCCGCTGGCCGAGGTGATCGGCGACGAAACGACTGCGTCCGCCGAATGGTTGTTGATCCGCGAACTGCTGCACGGGCGCGACCAGGCTGCATTGCAGCGCGCGCGCGTGGCACTTGCCGAGATGTTCGCGCAGGCGCCGCGCGACCCGCATCGCAAGGACCGGATCGCGCTGATCGGACTGCGCGGCGCGGGGAAGTCGACGCTCGGGCGCATGCTCGCGCAGGAGCGCAAGGTTCCGTTCGTCGAGTTGACGAGGGTGATCGAGCAACTGGCGGGCTGCCCGCCGGCGGAAATCCATTCGCTATATGGCGCAAGCGCTTACAGGCGGTACGAACACCGTGCGCTCGAAGCGGTGATACAGGAGCACGAACGTGCGGTGATCGCGTCGCCGGGCGGGCTGGTGTCCGAGTCCGGCACGTTCAACGCGCTGCTGTCGCATTGCTTCACCGTGTGGCTGCAGGCCGCGCCGGAAGAGCACATGCGCCGGGTCGTCGCGCAGGGCGATTTGCGGCCCATGTCAGGCAACAAGGAGGCGATGGACGACCTGAAGCGCATTCTGGCCGGCCGCAGCGAGTTGTATGGCCGCGCGGATATGACCTTCGACACGAGCGAGAAAACCTTGGCGGACGCCTATCTGCAACTGCGAGACCGCCTTGCTGCGCGGCTCGCAGCCGAATCGCCCGATGAGGCACGCGCTGTCTGACATGCATTGAAGGATCAGGGAAACACCCTAATATGCATTAAAGTGCTTTACATGGGTTGTACGGTGCACTATTGTTCTAGAAACAACTTGCATCGTCCAGTCAGGAGACGCCCATGTCCACAGCAGAAGCCGCGATCGCGCCGGTCGACTACCGCACCGATCCCTCGCAGTACAAGCATTGGAAGCTGAGCTTCAACGGCCCGGTAGCGACGCTCGGCATCGACATCGCGGAAGACGGCGGCATTCGCGAAGGCTATAAGCTCAAACTGAATTCGTATGACCTCGGCGTGGATATCGAACTGCACGACGCCATTCAGCGAATCCGTTTCGAGCACCCGGAAGTCAAAACCGTCGTGTTGACCAGCCTCAAGGACCGCGTGTTCTGCTCGGGCGCCAACATCTTCATGCTCGGCCTTTCGTCGCACGCGTGGAAGGTCAACTTCTGCAAGTTCACGAACGAAACGCGTAACGGACTGGAAGACTCATCGCGTCATTCGGGCCTCAAGTTTCTTGCGGCGGTGAACGGCGCCTGCGCGGGCGGCGGTTATGAACTTGCGCTTGCGTGTGACGAGATCTACCTGGTGGACGACCGCTCTTCGTCGGTGTCGTTGCCGGAAGTGCCGTTGCTCGGCGTGCTGCCCGGCACGGGCGGACTCACGCGAGTCACTGACAAACGCAAGGTGCGCCATGACCGCGCCGACATTTTCTGCACCGTGGTCGAAGGTATTCGCGGCGAGCGGGCAAAAGCGTGGCGTCTCGTGGACGAGGTCGTCAAACCGAACCAGTTCGACCAGGCCATTCAGGCCCGCGCGCTCGAACTCGCCGCGCAGAGCGATCGTCCTTCGGCCGCGCAAGGTGTGATGCTCACGCGCATCGAGCGTACGGACCGCGACGACGGGCTCACGTATAAAACGCTAGACGTCACGATCGATCGCGCTAAACGCATTGCGACATTCACCGCAAAAGCGCCGCAAACGGAACAGCCCACAAATATCGACGCGATCGTCGCAGCGGGCGCGAACTGGTGGCCGTTGCAATTCGCTCGCGAACTCGACGACGCCATCCTGTCGATGCGCACCAACGAGCTTGAAGTCGGCACGTGGATATTCCGAACCGAAGGCGACGCGCGCAACGTGCTCGCCGCCGACGCCGTGTTGATGCAGCACAAGGACCACTGGTTCGTACGCGAGACGATTGGCATGTTGCGCCGTACGCTCGCGCGCATCGACGTTTCGTCGCGTTCGTTATTTGCGTTGATCGAACCGGGCTCATGCTTTGCCGGCACGTTCGCCGAACTCGCTTTTGCAGCGGATCGCTCGTATATGGCCGCGTTGCCGGGCAATGAGGAAGAGGAGCCGGCCATCACGCTGTCGGAAGCGAACTTCGGTCTTTATCCGATGGTTACCCACCAGTCACGGCTTGCACGCCGCTTCTATGAAGAAACGGCGCCGCTCGACGCGGTGCGTTCGCTGATCGGACAGTCGGTCAAGCCGGTCGAAGCCGAGCGTTTGGGACTTGTCACGGCAGCGCCGGACGACATCGATTGGGCCGACGAAATTCGGATCGCACTAGAAGAACGCGCGGCAATGTCTCCCGATGCGCTGACCGGACTCGAAGCGAACCTGCGTTTTAACGGCCCGGAAACAATGGAAACGCGCATTTTTGGCCGTCTCACCGCTTGGCAGAACTGGATCTTCAACCGGCCGAACGCAGTGGGCGAGAAGGGTGCGCTCAAGGTGTACGGCAAGGGCAGCAAGGCGCAATTCGACGTATCGCGCGTTTGACGCACGAGCGCATTACGACGCCCGCTTCCCGGTACGCCTATCACCTTCCGCATTGCAAGGAACGACCATGTCAACGATCAACTACAGCGAAAAGATTCCGAACAACGTCAACCTCGCCGACGACCGCGCGCTGCAACGCGCGCTCGAGCAGTGGCAGCCGAACTTTCTGTCGTGGTGGGGCGATATGGGCCCGGAAGGCTCTCATGGCTACGACGTGTATCTGCGTACTGCGGTGAGCGTGGATGCGGGAGGCTGGGCGCATTTCGATCATGTGAAGATGCCGGACTATCGTTGGGGCATCTTTCTGACGCCGGGCGACCAGGACCGCAAGATTCACTTCGGCGAACATAAGGGCGAAGCCGCATGGCAGGACGTGCCCGGCGAGCACCGCGCCAATCTGCGCCGTATCATCGTGACGCAAGGCGATACGGAGCCCGCTTCCGTCGAGCAGCAACGACACCTCGGCTTGACCGCGCCTTCCATGTACGACTTGCGCAACCTGTTTCAGGTCAACGTGGAAGAAGGCCGGCATCTGTGGGCCATGGTGTACCTGCTGCACCGCTACTTCGGCCGCGACGGTCGTGAGGAAGCCGAAGCACTGCTCGGGCGACGGTCCGGCGACGACGACAATCCTCGCATTCTCGGTGCGTTCAATGAGAAAACGCCGGATTGGCTCGCGTTCTATATGTTCACGTACTTCACTGATCGCGACGGCAAGTTCCAGTTGTCCGCACTCGCGGAATCGGGCTTCGACCCGCTCGCGCGCACCACGAAGTTCATGTTGACGGAAGAGGCGCACCATATGTTCGTCGGCGAATCGGGCGTTTCGCGCGTGATTCAACGGACTGCTCAGGTGATGAACGAACTCGGCACCGACGACGTCGCCCGGATTCGCGCGGCCGGCGTGATCGACTTGCCGACCATTCAGCGCTATCTGAACTTCCATTACTCGGTGACGATCGACCTGTTCGGCGCGGATCATTCGTCGAATGCGGCCACGTTCTATAGCTCGGGCCTGAAGGGCCGCTATGAAGAGGGCAAGCGCGACGACGATCATCAATTGAACGGACAGAGCTACAAGCTGCTGGATGTGCAGGACGGCAAACTCGTGGAGCGCGAAGTGCCCATGCTCAATGCGATGAACGAAGTTCTGCGCGACGACTACATCAAGGACTCGGTTGCGGGTGTAGGACGCTGGAACAAGGTGCTCGAAAAGGCCGGCATAGACTTCCGCATGACGGTGCCGCACAAGGCGTTCAACCGGCAGATCGGCACCTTTGCGGGCACACGCGTGTCGCCCGACGGCCGCGTGATCGGCGAAGCGGAGTGGGCCGCAAACGAAGCGAAGTGGCTCGCCACACCGGAAGACCGCGCATTCGTTGCGTCGCTGATGGGTCGCGTCACGGAGCCCGGCAAATTCGCGAACTGGATTGCGCCGCCTGCGATGGGCGTGAACCGTCAGCCGGTCGATTTCGAATACGTGCGCTTTAACTGAACGCCGGTATCGCGCAACGCAGGAGTTGCTGAAGTTGCATGAAGCGCGCGTGGCAAGCTTGCGCGGCACAACATGGTGGAGGAAGTCATGAACGGCCCAGTGTCGATCGAGGTTCTCAGGCAGCATCTGATCGATCCGGAAATCTGCATTCGCTGCAATACGTGCGAAGAGACCTGTCCGATCGACGCGATCACGCACGACGAAAACAACTACGTCGTGAAAGCGGATGTCTGCAACGGCTGCATGGCGTGCGTGCCGCCTTGTCCGACCGGCGCGATCGACAACTGGCGTACCGTATTGAAGGCCGACGCATATCCGGTCGAAGAACAATTCACGTGGGACGTCTTGCCGGAGCAGAACACAATGGCGGCGCCCGCGGTGGAGGAATCGCCCGCGGCGGACACTACCGGCGATGCAGCGGCGAACGCGAGCGGCATTGAAGTAGACACCGTGCGCGGGTCGGTCGTGCCGCCGTGGTCCGCCGCGAAGCCTTACGTCAATCTGTACACACACAAGACGCCGACTACGGCGACTGTGGTCGGCAACTACCGGCTTACCGACGTATCGACGGAAAGCGACATACATCACATCGTGCTGGATTTTGGAACGATGCCGTTTCCGGTGCTCGAAGGTCAATCGATCGGCATTCTGCCGCCCGGCGCGACCGGCGACGGGCGCGTGCACCACGCGCGCCAATATTCGATCGCCAGCCCGCGCGACGGCGAGCGCCCCGGCTACAACAACGTTTCGCTGACGGTGAAGCGCGTCGCACAACGGCATGGCGATTCGATCGACGGAGTCTGCTCGAACTATCTGTGCGATCTGAAAAAGGGCGACGTGGTCACGGTGATCGGCCCGTTCGGCAGCACGTTTCTGATGCCGAACCATCCGAATTCGCATCTTCTGATGATCTGCACGGGCACCGGTTCGGCCCCGATGCGCGCAATGACGGAATATCGCCGGCGCCGTCGCCTGAAGGGAGCAACGGGCAAGCTGATGCTGTTCTTCGGTGCCCGCACCAAAGAGGAGTTGCCATACTTCGGGCCGCTAACTAATCTGCCGAAGGATTTCATCGACACCAATCTTGCGTTCTCGCGCACGCCGGGACAGCCCAAGCGCTACGTGCAGGACGCGATGCGCGAACGCGCGGTCGACGTTGCGCAGATGCTCAAGGACGACAATACGCATATCTACGTATGCGGGCTAAAGGGTATGGAAGACGGCGTGCTGCAAGCGCTGAAAGAGATCGGCGAGCAGCATCAACTGGATTGGGAAGCGCTGTGGGCAAAGCTGAAGAAAGAAGGGCGCCTGCATCTGGAAACGTATTGATCCGGCCGCGCCAGATAACCGCTACCGCGAAGCGTCACTTGCCTGGCGCCCGTTGTGCCGGCGACACCGCTCCGCACGCGCGAATGACCAACTGCACGACTTCTTCGGTCGTCGCCTCGAACGACTTTTGCGTCATCGCGCGCTTGCCTTTGAGCGCGCGAATCTGTGCGTCGAAGTCGGCGTAGTGCTGGGTCGTCGCCCAGATCATATACATCAGCGTTCGCGCATCGACAGGCGCGAGCAGGCCTCGTGAGATCCAGTCGTCGATTACTTTTACACGGCTGTCGAGCCATGGCTTGACGCGCTCCGTGAGAATGTCTTCCATATGCCCGGCGCCGTGAATGATCTCGCTCGCCCACACTTTCGAGCCGAGCGGGCGCCGCCGCGATAATTCCATTTTCGCGCGCACATATCCGCCGATTGCCTCCACCGGATCGTCGCTGCATTCGAATGTATCGGCTGCGCGGTACCAGTCTTCGAACAGGTCTTCGAGCACACGCCGGTAAAGCGCAAGCTTGGTCGGGAAGTAGTAATGCACGTTGGCTTTCGGTAAGCCCGCGCGTTCGGCGATCATCGCGGTGCTCGCGCCGTCGAGTCCGCGTTCCGCGAAGACCGCTTCCGCACAAGCCAGAAGATGCGCTTCGTTCGACTCGCGAATGTGCGCCTTGCGCCGCCGCAAAGGCGCGCGCGTTTCGTCGTTTTCCGTGATGCCGCCAGCCACGTCGTCGTCTCTCATGTTCGCCTTCGGCGGCATGGGCGCCGCGTCGCGCTTCATTCTAGTCGCTCGACGCACTGCTGATCTACGTATTTTGAAAGCCGCTTTCCGCGCTGCTGCAATGCAATGGCACGCTTCTCGCTCTTGGTTTGCCCGTGCGAAAAGCATTGATTTGGCGGAGTTAATCGTCTACAACCTGTCCAACTGGACAGGATTGAGAAAACGGGACATGCACCAGGGTTAGCCCTCGCTATGAGAAGCAGCCAGGAGGATGGAACCTGCACCGCAGCCGTGCGGAGACGCCCCAAAAGCCGCCGCCCATGCACCAGTTTCATGTCGGTTCACCGGAAGGAGCGAGACGAATGAACGCGGTATCCGAAGCGCTAAAGCGGGCAGAGCCCGCTACGTCGATCAGGATCGACGGCAAGCGGCTGTGGGACAGCCTGATGACGATGGCAAAGATCGGTGCAACGCCTAAAGGCGGCGTATGCCGCCTTGCGCTGACCGACCTCGACAAGGAAGGGCGAGACCTGATCGTTAGCTGGGCGAAGGAAGCCGGCTGCACAGTCAGTGTCGATCAGATGGGCAACGTGTTCATGCGCCGCGCAGGACGCAATTCCGATGCGCTGCCTGTGATGACCGGCTCGCATGCGGACTCGCAGCCGACGGGCGGGCGCTTCGACGGCATTTACGGCGTGCTGGGCGGTCTCGAAGTGATTCGGAGTCTGAACGATCACGGCATCGAGACCGAGCATCCTGTCGAAGTCGTGATCTGGACCAACGAGGAAGGCTCGCGTTTTGCGCCGGCCATGGTTGCGTCCGGCGTGTTCGCGGGCGTGTTCTCGCTCGAATACGGTTTGTCGCGCAAAGACGTAGATGGCAAGACGATCGGCGAGGAACTGCAGCGCATCGGCTATGCGGGCGATGTGCCGTGCGGCGGTCGCCGATTGCATGCGGCGTTCGAACTGCATATCGAGCAGGGGCCGATTCTCGAAGCCGAGCAGAAGACCATTGGCGTGGTCACGGACGCGCAAGGTCAGCGCTGGTACGAAATCACGCTGACGGGACAGGAGGCGCACGCGGGTCCGACGCCGATGCCTCGCCGGCGCGATGCACTGCTCGGCGCCGCGCGAGTAGTCGACCTCGTCAATCGCATCGGGCTCGATAATGCGCCGCTCGCGTGCGCGACGGTCGGCATGATGCAGGTCTATCCGAACTCGCGCAATGTGATTCCTGGGCGAGTGTTCTTTACCGTCGACTTCCGGCATCCGGACAACGCCGTGCTGGCGAAGATGGATGCCGCGTTGCGCGAAGGCGTGGCGCAGATCGCGAACGGCATCGGTCTCGAAACCGAACTCGAACAGATCTTTTACTACGAGCCCGTTGCGTTCGACGAAGCTTGCGTGAAGTCGGTGCGCGCAGCGGCCGAGCGCTTTGGTTACTCGCATCGCAACATGGTGTCCGGCGCGGGGCACGACGCCTGTTATCTTGCGCAAGTCGCGCCTACTTCAATGGTGTTCGTGCCGTGCGTCGACGGGATTAGCCATAACGAAATCGAGGACGCCTCCTTCGAATGGATCGAAGCCGGCGCGAACGTATTGCTCCATGCGATGCTGGAGCGTGCGTGCGAGCCGGTTTCATAGTGCACCGATCAATGCGGCTTGTGAGCGCCGTCCTGGCTTCTGATCGCGAGCCGGATTACCTGCTTTAACGGCTTCACCGTAGCGCCAGAAAAACATGCCGTGCAGGCTTCGCTCACGCGAGAGCCGACAGGTGCGGCTGCGTCCTCAAATCGACAGAAGGAACGTGTATGGCTATCAAGCAAACCGGCGACATCGCCGCGCAACGCCTGTCGCCCGAGCAGCTTTCCTGCGAGTTCTCCGACATTGCACCTTTGCTCGACGCAAGCGCCGCCGCCGCGGCGGCGAGCCGTTGCCACTACTGTTACGACGCGCCTTGCGTCAACGCTTGTCCGACCGGGATCGATATTCCCAGCTTCATTCGCAAGATTGGCAACGGCAACCTGAAGGGCGCGGCGGTGGACATTCTGTCGGCGAATCCGCTCGGCGGCATGTGCGCGCGCGTGTGCCCGACCGAAATTCTGTGTGAAGGCGCTTGCGTGCGCAATCATCAGGACGCGAAGCCGGTGGCGATCGGCGCACTGCAACGTCATGCAACCGACTGGGCGATGGCGCGCGGCGAAGCATTGTTCAAGCGGGCGCCCGCGACCGGCCGGCACGTCGCAGTCATGGGCGCGGGGCCTGCGGGACTCGCGTGCGCGCATCGCCTTGCACTGGCGGGCCACGACGTCACCCTCTACGACGCTCGCGACAAAGCCGGCGGTCTCAACGAATACGGCATTGCCGCCTATAAAACAGTCGACGATTTCGCGCAGCGTGAAGTGGAATGGCTGTGCTCCGTGGGCGGCATCGAAATAAGAAACGGAGTTGCGCTAGGGCGCGACATCGACCTCGATACGCTACGCAAGCAACACGACGCCGTGTTTCTCGCGATTGGCCTCACAGGCGTGCGCGCACTCGCGATGGCCGGCGAGGACCTGAGCGGCGTGATGAATGCGGTGGATTTCATCGAGCAGATTCGCAGCGCACGCGATCTCGGCACGGTGCCGGTGGGCCGCCGCGTCGTCGTGATCGGCGGAGGCAATACCGCGGTGGATGCGGCTGTGCAAAGCCGCAAGCTCGGCGCGACATCGGTAGCGATGGTGTATCGGCGCGGCGTCGAATCCATGAGCGCGACATGGGCCGAACGCGACTTCGCACAAACGAGCGGCGTCACGCTTATCACGCATGCAACGCCGGTACGTTTGATCGGCGAGGGCGGCGTAGTGACGGGCGTCGAGTTCGAACGCACAGTGAGCGCGGGCGACCAGGAGCGCTTCGTGATCGAAGCGGACATGGTGCTCAAGGCGATTGGCCAGACGTTCGTGCCGGTGGGAATCGAACGCGAGTTGCTGACGCTCGACGGCAGCCGCATTGCTGTCGATGCAACCGGGCAGACGTCGCTTGCCGGCGTCTGGGCGGGCGGCGATTGTGCGGCCACGGGCGGTATCGACCTGACCGTGCAAGCCGTGCAGGACGGCAAGCTGGCGGCCGCCGCTATCGATGCGCAATTCGCTCGCACCGCCGTGAAAGCCGCGTAGCGTGGCTCGCTGCACAGCACTGGAAGACACAACAAAATAGCCGTCCCCAAGGAGCCGAACATGGCCGATCTGCGCTGTACGATTGCCGGCATCACATCGCCGAATCCCTTCTGGCTCGCGTCTGCGCCGCCGACCGACAAAGCCTATAACGTGAACCGCGCGTTCGAAGCCGGCTGGGGCGGCGTGGTGTGGAAGACACTCGGCCTCGACCCGCACGTGGTCAACGTGAGTTCGCGCTACGGCGCGGTGCAATGGAACGGTCAACGCATCGCGGGGCTCAACAACATCGAGTTGATCACCGACCGCCCGCTCGACGTCAATCTGCGTGAAATCGCACAGGTGAAACGCGACTGGCCCGAACGCGCCATGATCGTTTCGCTGATGGTGCCGTGCAATGAGCGCGACTGGAAGTGGATCTTGCCGCTCGTGGAAGACACGGGCGCCGATGCAGTCGAACTGAATTTCGGATGTCCGCACGGCATGAGCGAACGAGGGATGGGCGCGGCGGTCGGCCAGGTGCCCGAGTACATCGAGATGGTCACGCGCTGGGTCAAGGAAGGTACGAAACTGCCGTGCCTCGTCAAGCTCACGCCGAATATCACCGACATCCGGCTCGGCTCGCGCGCGGCATACAAGGGCGGTGCGGACGGCGTGTCGTTGATCAACACGATCAACTCGATCGTCGCCGTGGATCTCGACGCAATGTCGCCGTTGCCGATGGTCGACGGCAAGGGCACGCACGGCGGCTACTGCGGCCCGGCGGTCAAGCCGATCGCACTGAACATGGTCGCCGAAATCGCGCGTGACGTGGAGACGCCGAACCTGCCGATTTCGGGTATCGGCGGCATTTCGACCTGGCGCGATGCAGCCGAATTCATGGTGCTGGGCGCGGGCAGCGTGCAGGTCTGCACGGCGGCCATGCACTACGGTTTTCGCATCGTCACGGATCTCGCCGACGGTCTTGCCAACTGGATGGACGAGAAGGGCTACGCGACGCTCGACGACGTTCGCGGCCGCGCCGTGCCCAACGTTACCGACTGGAAGTACCTGAACCTCAAGTACGACATCAAGGCACGCATCGACCAGGACAAGTGCATTCAATGTGGCCTCTGTCATATCGCATGCGAGGACACTGCGCATCAGGCGATCATGAAAGAAAAAGATGGCGTCCGGCATTTTGAAGTGATGGACTCCGAATGTGTGGGCTGCAATCTGTGCATGCATGTGTGTCCGGTCGAGCAATGCATCACCATGGAGCGCGCGGACAACGGCGAATACGCGAACTGGACTACGCATCCGAACAATCCGGCGCGAGTGAATGCTCCTGCTAGTGAGGTAGAGGCAGAGTCAGCGAACGCCGAACCCGCCCACGCAGCAAAAGCCGCCTGAGATACAGGGCGAAATCGTTGTAAGCGCGGTCGTAAGCGCAGCGCTTGTACCGAACCGGTGTTTTCTCTAACGCCCGACGCGCCGACAGAAGCCGCGCGGGCTTCAACGATCTAGTGGAGATCTTTCGATGAAGCAGACCGCGCAACCCGTCGATCCGCAATTCGCGGCCGGCGCGCAAGGCAGCAGTCTTTACAACGACGACCTTGCACCCACCGGCCCCGCGCAGCGCACCTGGCGCTGGTATCACTTTGCAGCGCTGTGGGTGGGCATGGTGATGAACATTGCGTCGTACATGCTCGCGGCCGGATTGACTGAAGAGGGTATGTCGCCGTGGCAAGCGGTGTTGACAGTGCTGCTAGGCAACCTGATCGTGCTCGTGCCGATGCTGCTGATCGGCCACGCGGGCGCCAAGCACGGCATTCCATATGCAGTGCTGGTGCGCTCGTCGTTCGGCACACAGGGCGCGAAATTGCCGGCAATGCTGCGCGCCATCGTGGCCTGCGGCTGGTACGGCATTCAGACGTGGCTTGGCGGCAGCGCGATCTATACGCTGTTGAACATTCTCACCGGCAACGCGCTGCACGGCGCAGCGTTGCCGTTCATCGATATTTCCATTGCACAGCTCGCGTGTTTCCTGGTGTTTTGGGCCTTGCAGATCTACTTCATCGTGCATGGTACGGACTCGATCCGCTGGCTCGAAAGCTGGTCGGCGCCAATCAAGATCGTGATGTGCATTGCACTTGTCTGGTGGGCAACGTCGAAAGCGGGCGGACTTGGCTCGATGCTCGCGGCGCCTTCGCAGTTCGTGCCGGGCGGCAAGAAGGAGGGCATGTTCTGGGCGACTTTCTGGCCGGGCCTTACTGCCATGGTCGGCTTCTGGGCCACGCTTGCGTTGAACATTCCCGACTTCACGCGCTTTGCAAAAACGCAGCGCGACCAGATTGTCGGGCAGTCGATCGGTTTGCCGGTGCCGATGGCTTTGCTCTCGGTAATCTCGGTGGTGGTGACGTCCGCTACCGTGGTGATCTACGGCAAGGCGATCTGGGACCCGATCGACCTGACGAGCCGCATGACGGGCATTGGCGTCGGCCTCGCTCTCATCATCCTCACGCTCGACACGATGTGCTGCAATCTTGCCGCGAATCTCGTCGGACCCGCTTATGATTTTTCGAGCCTGTGGCCGAAGGGCATCTCGTATCGCGTCGGCGGCATGATTACCGCGACCATCGCAATCGTCATGATGCCGTGGAAGATTCTCGCCACCACGCAAGGCTATATCTTCACGTGGCTCGTCGGTTACTCGGCGCTGCTCGGTCCGGTGGCTGGCATTCTGATGGTCGACTACTTCCTGATTCGCGGCACGCGGCTCGATACCCGCGAACTATTCGACGAGCGCGGCGAATATAGCTATACCGGCGGCTGGAATATCGGCGCGGTGGTCGCGCTGGTGATCGGTGTGCTGCCGAATCTGCCGGGCTTTTTGCACACGGCGTTTCCTGCTTCGTTCGCGAACGTGCCGTCGATCTTCAATACGGTCTACACGTATGCATGGTTTGTCGGGCTCGCGTTGGCGTCGATCGTGTACAGCGCGTGGATGAAACTCAGCAAAGGACCCAGCGCGCGCGTCGCGAGTGCATGAGAAACGCGTGTCTGCAGCAGCGACACAAGCAAATTCATAAGGAGGCGGCAACATGACGACCCTGATTCGCGGCGGCACCATTATCGACGCGGAGAACACGTATCGAGCGGACGTGTTGTGTGCCGACCCGCAAGACGGCGGCACCATCCTGCAGATCGGAGCGGACCTGGAAGCGCCGGCGGGCGCGGCGATCGTCGATGCGGGCGGGCAGTATGTGATGCCTGGCGGCATCGATCCGCACACGCATATGGAGCTGCCCTTCATGGGCACCACCGCGAGCGACGACTTCTATACGGGCACTGCAGCGGGATTGTCGGGCGGCACCACGAGCATCATCGACTTCGTGATTCCTAGTCCGAAGCAAAGCCTGATGGAAGCGTTCAAGCAGTGGCGCGGCTGGGCGGAGAAGGCGTCGGCGGATTATGGGTTTCATGTCGCCGTGACATGGTGGGACGACTCGGTGTATCGCGACATGGGCACGCTCGTGCATGAACATGGCGTGTCGAGCTTCAAGCACTTCATGGCCTACAAGAACGCGATCATGGCCGACGACGAAGTGCTGGTGAACAGTTTCTCGAGATCGCTCGAACTCGGCGCGCTGCCCACTGTGCATGCGGAAAACGGTGAACTGGTGTTTCAGCTGCAGCGCCAGTTGCTCGCAAAAGGCTTCACGGGGCCCGAGGCGCATCCGCTGTCACGGCCGCCCGAAGTCGAAGGCGAGGCGGCCAATCGCGCGATTCGTATCGCGCAGGTGCTGGGAGTGCCGGTGTATATCGTGCACGTGTCCGCGAAAGACGCTGTCGATGCGATTTCGCGGGCGCGCAGCGAAGGGCTGCGCGTATTCGGCGAAGTGTTGCCCGGGCATCTCGTGATCGACGAAGCCGTATATCGCGATCCCGACTGGACGCGCGCCGCGGCGCATGTGATGAGCCCGCCGTTTCGCTCGGCCGAACATCGCGAGGCATTGTGGCGAGGTTTGCAGGCCGGCCAATTGCATACCACCGCGACCGATCACTGCGTATTCTGTGCGTCGCAAAAGGCCATGGGCCGCGAAGACTTCACGAAGATTCCGAACGGCTGCGGCGGCGTTGAAGATCGCATGGCGGTGCTGTGGCATCACGGCGTGAACTCCGGGCGTCTCACGCCGAACGAATTCGTGCGCATTACGTCGACGAACGCCGCACAGATCTTCAACCTGTACCCGCGTAAGGGCGCGGTGCGTGTCGGCGCCGATGCGGATATCGTCGTATGGGACCCCAACGCAAGCAAGACGATTTCTGTCAAGACGCATCATCAGAAAGTCGACTTCAACGTTTTCGAAGGCATGACGGTGCAAGGCGTGGCCATGCATACGCTCACGCGCGGCGCGCTTGCCTGGACCGACGGCGATCTGCGAGCCGTGAGAGGCGCCGGGCAGTATCAGAAGCGTCCGCCAAATGCTGCTTACTTCGACGCGATCCGGGTGTCGAACAAGCTGAAAGAGCCGCATCCCATCGAGCGGTAGCGTTCGAGCTTCCAGACTGCGGCGCGGGCGGGCAAGCTCGCGCCGACTTTCCTTTCGGCGCCGCGCATTCGCCGCGGCACCGCTGTCTCGCGTTTTCCCCGATGGCGTCCCGCCCATGTTCCATGTTGCGATGCATGCCGCGTCGTCACATCTGCTGTAGAGTTGAAATTCATGTGATAGTGGAGGCGATGGCTGCGGCTTAGCATGAATGCGCATATGGATTGGAAAGCTGATCCTTTGTAAAAACGCAGGCCGTTTGCTACAGTCCGCCCACTCCGCCGGGCACGAGCGCCGGTGGGACTGCCAACACGCGTCCAGGCATGCGTCCTGACCACCTTAGGGAGCCACTCATGAAGTCGATTCGTTCCATTGTGCTGATCGCGCTGTTTCACGCGGTAACCGTGAGCCCCGTGTTCGCCGCCGATGAACTCGCGCAGATCAAGTCCTCGGGCGTGTTCAGGATTGGTACGGAAGGCACTTATGCACCGTTCACCTATCACGACGAGTCGGGCAAGCTAACCGGCTTCGACGTGGAAGTCGGCACGCAGATCGCGCAGCGTCTGGGCGTCAAGCCGCAATTCATCGAAGGCAAATGGGACGGGCTGATTGCCGGTCTCGACGTGAACCGCTACGACGCGGTGATTAACGAGGTTGCGGTGACCGACGCCCGCAAGCTCAAATATGATTTCTCCGACCCGTACATCACGTCGCATGCCGCACTGATCGTGCGCTCGGACAACAACGCGATCAAGACTTTCGACGATCTGAAGGGCAAAAAGTCCGCCAACACGCTCACCAGCAACTTCGGCAAGATCGCCGCCGCGCACGGCGCGGAAGTGATTCCCGTGCAGGGCTTCAATGAATCGATCGATCTGCTGACCGCGGGCCGTGTCGATGCAACCGTGAACGATTCGCTGTCGTTCCTCGACTTCAAGAAGCACAAGCCGGATGCGAAGGTGAAGATCGCCGCGCTGGACACATCGCCGGAAAGCAGCGACAAGTCCGCCGTGCTGATTCGCAAGGGCAGCCCGGAACTCGTCGCGGCGATCAACAAGGCGCTCGCCGATATGAAGAAAGACGGCACCTACGCGAAGATCTCGCAGAAGTACTTCGGCAAAGACGTCTCCAAATAAACGCCTTTCGCGAGTCTGAATCATGCCGGCATGGTTGCATCTGATGGCGCACTCGCTGTGGCCCCTGCTATATGCGGGGCTCGTGTTCACGGTGCCGCTCACATTGGCTTCGTTTGCAATCGGACTCGCGCTCGCGTTTATTGTCGCGCTGGTGCGGCTCTTTGGGCCGAAATGGGCAGTGGCAGTGGTGCGCTTTTACGTGTGGCTGTTTCGCGGCTCACCGTTGCTCGTGCAACTATTCGTGATCTTCTACGGCTTGCCGAACGTAGGCATCGTGCTCGATCCGTTGACGGCGGCGATTATCGGCTTCTCGCTGAATGTGGGCGCCTACAACTCGGAAGTGATTCGCGGTGTAATCGAGTCGATCCCGAAAGGACAGTGGGAAGCCGCGTATTCAATGGGAATGACGCGCGAACAGGCGCTGCGTCGTGCGATCTTGCCGCAGGCCGCACGCGTCGCGCTGCCGCCGTTGTCCAACTCGTTTATCGCGCTCGTGAAAGACACGTCGTTGGCTGCTGTGCTGACTGTGCCCGAAGTGTTTCAGGCAGCGCAGAGAATTGCTTCGGTCACCTACGAACCGTTGATTCTTTATACCGAGGCTGCGCTGGTGTATCTCCTGTTCAGCTCGGTGCTCTCGTCGGCTCAAGTGAGGCTTGAACGAAAGTTCGGCCGTCATGCACTCTTTCAGGCGGGCAACTGATGATCCGACTGGAAAAGATCGACAAGTATTTTTCCGGGCTCCGCGTGCTCAACTCGGTCGACCTGCACCTCGCGCAGGGCAACGTGACTGCGCTGATCGGGCCGTCGGGTAGCGGCAAAAGTACGTTGTTGCGTTGCGTGAATCTGCTGGAAATTCCCGAGGCCGGCTCGCTCGAAATCGGCGATCAGAAACTCACGTTCAGCCGCGACGAGCGGCCGTCGCGCGAAACGGTCCTGACTATTCGCCGCCGTACCGGCATGGTGTTTCAGAACTTCCAGTTGTTTCCGCATCTCACGGTGCGTCAGAACGTAATGGAAGGCCTCATCACCGTGCTGAAATGGGACAAGGAAAAGGCGCGGGCCCGCGCTGACGAATTGCTCGAGAAAGTCGGCATCGCGCACAAGGGCGATGCATGGCCTGTCACCCTGTCGGGCGGGCAACAGCAGCGCGTTGCGATCGCGCGAGCATTGGCGCCGTCGCCCGAAGTATTGTTATGCGACGAGCCCACGTCCGCGCTCGATCCCGGACTCGCCGCGGAAGTGGTCGAAGTACTCAAGCAACTCGCGAATGAAGGCATGACCATGCTGATGGCGACGCATGATTTACGGCTCGCCGCTACCATTGCACGCGACGTGGTGTTCCTCAACAACGGCGTAGTGGTGGAGTCGGGGCCGTCGCGCGATGTGTTCATGCGACCGAAGCAGGAGGAAACCGCGCGCTTCGTCTCGACCTTGACGCACAGCTTGCCCGATGCATGGACCGAGTGAAGCGGATATGAGCGAGTACCTTTAATAAGAAAGCCGTTGAGGTATGCAACAAAGAAGAAAGGGGCGCCAGTTTAGAACTGCGCCCCTTTTGCATATCAGGCCATTAAAGGCACTTTATTGGTGTCTTACGCTTCGACGCGCTCGGCTTCGTTGTCCAGCGCAGTTTCGAAGAACCGTGCCTTCGCCTCTTCATTGACGCGAGCATACGCGCGATTCACGCCGCTGATCACCGCTCGAATCGACGCGGTCACCAGATTGGCGTCGATACCCACACCGAACGCGCTGCCGGTTACGTCCGCACCGGCCATTTCCGCGACGGCGACCGCGCGGGCGTCGGCGCCTTGCGTCAACGCGCGCTCCTCATAGTGCTGGATGCGCACGGGCACACCCATCGCGTGCATCAGTGCGTCGAGTGGACCATTGCCTTCGCCGTTCAACACGCGCCGGGTGCCATTGATGTCGACAGTCAGCTTGATGCGCTCGCGTCCGTCCTGCTCGGACAGGCTGTGGCCGATGTAGTGCACCGGCGCGGTATTCTGCACGTACTCCTGCTGGAACAGTTCCCAGATCTGCGACGGCGTGACTTCCTGTCCGCTGTCGTCGGTAAAACGCTGCACGGCCGAACTGAAATCCACCTGCAAGCGGCGCGGCAACACGACGCCGTAGCTCTGCTCGAGCAGGTACGCGATGCCGCCCTTGCCAGACTGGCTGTTCACACGGATCACGGAATCGTAGGTGCGGCCCAGGTCGTTCGGATCGATCGGCATGTACGGCACTTCCCACATCGCGTCGGGTTTCTGCACAGCGAAACCTTTTTTGATCGCATCCTGATGCGAGCCGGAGAATGCTGTGAACACCAGATCGCCCACATACGGATGACGCGGATGAACGGGCAACTGCGTGCATTCCTCGGCCGTGCGCGCGATTTCGTTGATGTTCGAGAAGTCGAGTCCGGGATCGACGCCCTGCGTGTACAAATTCAGTGCAAGCGTGACGAGGTCCACGTTGCCGGTGCGCTCGCCGTTGCCGAACAGGCACCCTTCGATACGATCCGCGCCCGCCATCACCGCGAGTTCCGCCGCGGCCACCGCAGTGCCGCGATCGTTATGCGGATGCACCGACACGATCAACGAATCGCGGCGCGCGAGGTTGCGGTGCATCCATTCGATCTGGTCGGCGTAGACGTTCGGCGTCGCCATTTCGACCGTTGCAGGCAGATTGACGATGGCCTTGTGCTCAGGCGTGGGTTGCCAGATGTCGAACACCGCGTCGCAAACTTCCTTGGCGAATTCGAGTTCGGTGCCGCTGAACACTTCAGGGCTGTACTGCAGCGTGAAATGCGTTTCCGGCGCGGCATCGGCGAGACGTTTCATCGTGCGCGCGGCTTTTTGCGCGAGTTCCTTGACGCCGTTCTGGTCGAGCCCGAACACGATCTTGCGGAATTCCGGCGCGGTTGCGTTGTACAGATGGACGATCGCGCGCGGCGCGCCACGCAACGATTCGAACGTACGCTCGATCAGATCGTCGCGGGCTTGCGTCAACACTTCGATCGTTACGTCGTCGGGAATGTGGCCGCCTTCGATCAGCTCTCGCACGAAGTTGAAATCGGTCTGCGATGCCGACGGGAACGCGACTTCGATCTCCTTGAAACCGATCTGCACCAGCGTCTTGAACATGCGCATCTTGCGCTCTGCGTTCATCGGCTCGAACAGTGCCTGGTTGCCGTCGCGCAGGTCGGTGCTCATCCAGATCGGCGCGCGCGTGATCGTGCGCGACGGCCACTGGCGGTCCGTCAAATTGATGGGCTTGAAGGAGCGGTACTTGGTAGCTGGGTTCTTCAACATTTTCATCGTCCGTGGGTTCGACTGGCTGGTAGTCGACCGGACGACAAGAACGCAAAGCAGCGCCGCCGGTCGGAAACCGGGGCTGGGTCAGTTACTGGGGGATTATGCGGTGCTTCGGGTGTTTCAGATGGAAGCGCGCAGCAGCAGACCTAGCCCGGGAGAGCGGGCTAGTAGTAGCGATAGGGTGGTCTGGGCGCGGTACATAGTGCGCAATAGGAACATATTATTGGGACGGCGTCAAGCGGGGCGCTTGCGCGCGGCGCCAGGCTACAATTCCCGACGGCTTGAAAAACGGAACGTCAATGAAGATTCGGATTGTCACTATCGCGTGCGCTGCGACCGCCGCAGCACTCCTCGCGGCCTGCACGGCTGTCTACAAGAACTCGGACGCGTGCGAGCAGTTAATGCGAAGCAAGCTGGCAGAACAATCGACCGATACGCTGAAGATCGGACATACGGGCGCGGGAATCGACGGCTCACGCGTCGTGGTGGAAGGGTCCATTGAACATGTGATGACGGCGTCTGAAGTAGCGGCCGCGTCAGCGCGAGCAGCGTCGGGCGCTCGGGCAGGACGCAGAATGGCGGCCTCGGGTGTGGGGGCGGCTTCGTCTGTGTCGCAGGCGGCTTCGGCGGTCACTGCGTCGGAGGCCGATGCGCTTGCACGGAAGCCGAACAAGCCGAAGAAGCTGATTCTGGCCGCAGCCGCTGAATGCACGTTCCATGGCCCGACGCTGGACACGTTTAGCTGGCTAGCGCCCGCAAAGCTGGCGGCGCCCTCCGACCCGGACGCGAACGAAACAGACGAGTAAGCTCCCAGGCGGCCGGTTCATTATCCAGATGACGTGAATCCACCGCCTGACATTGCGCTGCTATCTGCTCTCCAGCATCAACGCTAGCGCGCTTTCGGCAAACGCCTCAGGCCGGCCTTCAAAGCAGTGCTCAACCGCGCGCGTGTCGATCAGCCGCTGCCGCAATGCTGTGCGTTCGTCGTGTCCGTCGATCATTCGCACCGCTGCCGCGATATAACCCTCGACGTTGTCCGCCGTTGTCCATGGCGGCATACCCACGCGCTCGAATAGCGCGCCGTCTATCCGTTCGAATACCTCAGGCCCGCGCTTGCACACGCCCGGCAAACCGAGCGTGAGCGCGTCGACGATCCCATTCGTATTGCCGAACGGGAACGGACTCAGAAAGAGATCGGAGCGATTGACGCGCTCCAGGTAGTCCGCATACTGACAAAACTCGTGCACAACCGCGCCCGGCACCGCGCGTCCGATGACCTCGCGCATCTGGTCGAGCGCGAGGCCGGCCGGCACGCCGCTCATGAAGTGGAATTCGACAGGCGTCGCGGCCCGCGCACCGATCTCGCGGCACGCTGCGAGAAAACCGGGGTTGAGCTTCATCGCGCTAGCGGTAATGACCACTTCTAGTGTTTCGCGCGCAGGCGGAATGCGCGCGGAGATCTCCGGCAACGCAACCGAAGGCCGGTACGGCTGGCCGTCTTTCGGCAGCTTCATCAGGCGCTCGCTGAAGCATGCAGGATCGCCGACATAGTCTTCCTCGACGCTCACGTAGTCGATCTTGTCCGAGTGCGTGGTGGCCGGGTGCCCGAGGCCTGCGATCTGCAACGGCGCGACCCGCAGATTCGACATGAATACCGTCATCACGAACATGCCGACGCTCGGCATATACAGCACGTCGGGCTTTTCGCGCTCCGCAAAGTCGCGAATGGTGCGCAGACATTCGCCGATGTACTCCGGGTCCTCCAGTTCGATGAAACGGTCGAAGACCGCTCGCCCGATATCGTCGATTGCATAGCCGAAGCCAAAGCCCACCACCTCGAAATGCTTGCGCGCTGCCTCGATAGTGCGCGAGTGCGTGCGATAAATTGAATGCGCACCGCCGAACCACTCGAGGACGACCATCATCAACGGCTTTTTGCGGCGCTTCGCGTTCTTCGGCGTCTTGGCGCTCGCCGCGTTCGCCTTGCGCGGTGGCGACGGCAGGTCGGTCAAACCGAGTTGCGTGAGCTTGCGGCGCACGAGCACATTAATGTCGCGCTTGATCTCATGACGGCGCGGCGTTTCTGCGTAGCTGCAAAACATGTAGGCGTTGTGCAGCAACGCGGTGGGCAGATCGTCGAGGTCGCCGATCTGCTGCAGTTTGCCGGGAAGCCACTCGATCAGTGCCTCGCGCTTGAGATGCGCGCTCGGCGAACCCTTGAAAACCGGCGCCAGCAGGACGAGTGCGAGGGAGGCCGCAAGCACCTTGTCGTACGCCCACAGCGCGACGAAGTCCAGCTCCATTTCAGAGCCGGTTGAATACAGCACGCAAAGCTTCTCGACGAAACGGTCACCTGCAAGAAACTGCCTGTCGTGCGCGCCGCGCGGATTCAGTTGGCAGGCGACATGGTCCGCATTGCCGAACGGCGTAACCGAGAACAGCAAACCCACCCATTCATGCAGCGTCAGAAAGAGCCGGAAACATTCGCCGGGCAGCTGGAACTCAGGATCGGCAAAGAGCGTGGAGGCCGCGCTGGCGAGCCGCGTACAGAAGCGCGTGCGTTGCTCTGCAGGCGCAAGGCCGCTCATGCCCGACGCAAGAAAGCTCTCGTCCAGCAGACCGCGTTTGTGCTGCAGCAGCGCGAATGCCGAGAGAAGCTGGATCGACGCCCGGATATGCTGCCGCGTGTAGACGAGGTGCTCGAATTCGTCGAGCGAAAAGGTGGCTTCTTCCATCGGGAGGGCGTGGGTAGTTATGCATGACTAAGCATTTTCCAGATGCGTTAGCCTCGAACGACGATTATCGCAGCCAGCCGATGTCGAATTTGCGCCGTCCACGAATTTGCGAATTTTCAGCACAGCAAACGAGGCATCCCACTCAGAAGGCGTAGTAAGGGCCGGGCCCCGCGGACGTCGCGCGCGATGCAATCGCGGTGTACACACGGCGCCCGAAAAAGAACGGCAGGCCCCAGCCGAAGCCACTGCTTGCGATGCCCGCCATGTTGTCGAAGGCGTTGTTCGCCGATGCAAACAGAACCCGCGAATTGCCGACCGAAAACGTGACTGCGTTTGCCGCGCCGTCCGTGCCGGTGATCGTCGCCGTCGCCGACTGCGTCGAACTCGGGCAATACCAGTAGCCGCATTGGGGCAGTTGCGTATCGCGATAGAAGAAGCCGTTCGAGCCCGTGTCGAGATAACTTTGCGTGTACGTTTGAGCGCCTTGCGTGGTCGTCACGTAGCCGGTCTGCGGATTGCCCTTCAACACCCGCGCGCTGCCGAGCGTGTTGTTTGCCTGAGTGCCGATGCCGAAGATCATCGACCCGGAAACGGTGAGCGCGCCGCTGTCTGGAACCGCGGGAAGATCGATCACGACGCCGTTGTTGTCGAGGGCGAAGCGGCTGACCGGATTGACCACTTGCTGTGCGAGAGGTTGCGCGGCCGGCATGCAGGCGCCGCCCGCGTCGCAGCCGTAGTACCAGCGTGGCAGCGCCGCGTTCGCGCAGGCGCTGCCGCAGTCGGCCGCGAACGCGCCGACGCCGAGAATGCCGTTGGCACGCAGCGTGTCGAGCGTGAGCATCGACGGACCTGCGCCGGCGCAGTCCGCAGGGACCGTCGGCACCGCAGGGTCGGCAATCAGTTGAATCGCGATCGACGCGGCCAGTTGTCCGGCCATGCGCACGTCCGCGCTGCGCACCGCGCCCCACGCGTAGCCGCCGCCGAACACCGCGCATTCGCCCGATATCCCGGCGCCCGACGTGATCGCGGCGAGCGGCAAGCCAGCCGGAACGGCCGAGGCAAGAATGCGCAGACCGTGCGAGCCGGTGTCCACCTGAATGTTGTCGATGGTCGCGCAGTTGTCCGTACCCGGCTGGCAGATGGTGACGCTCGTGGTCAGCATGTTGCGCGTGAGACGCGGCGCCGCCGTCACGACGATCGGCTGCACATTGGGCGTGTTCGACTGTGCGACGGCCGTGCCGCTCGGACTCGAGGCGGCGCTTGGAGCCGACGCGACGGGCGCGCTCGCCGCCCCTGAACTGCTCGCCGGGGTGGTCGCGGCCTGGCCGCCACCGCTGCCGCCGCCACATGCCGTAAGAGCCGCGCAGACGAGCAGCAGGAGAGGGAGTGAGAGATTGAGCTTCATGGCGTCAACGTAGGTCGGCAGTCGTTTTGGTTGTTCCGGGCGCCTGGTGGTGCGGGCGCGCTCAGGCGAATAGTTGAGGCGCTTCTGGGCGCGGCTTGCCGCAATCGGGTCGAAGGGCAGCACGAGCGCAGCAACAGGATTTGCGCGGCTGACCATGCGTTGGCCGCGTTGCTTGTCCGGCCCTGTTGGTCTGCCGGCGCCGAAGGGGTTGTCCGATGGTCTTTCGAACTGGAGCAGCACCGATACAAGCGCCGGGCCCATCCGGAAGCGCCTGGACCAGCGTCAGCGTAGGTCGTCGGCAGTGACGCCCGGCGGCAACGCGCCAGGTAGCCATGCGCGGCCCGCATAGCCGCGCATGGGTCCGCCCGATTCCACGATCACGTCCGGCCGCGCGACGCGCGACGCGTGCAGATTGCCGTCGACCGCGGCCGCAGCGCCCGCCCGGTAAGAGCCGGCGTAGTTGCCGAGCAGGGCGACGAGATCGGGCATCGTCGGGCCTTGCCACGTATAGGCGACGATTTCGCCCGTGCTCGTCGCGTATTCGTTGATGGCGGTGTTGCCCGCATCGGTCGATGTACGCAGGCGCAGCGCGCCGTTCAGCAGGCTTTGAGGCGCCGCGGCGTGGCCCGTCGGCTGCAGCGGCATCACACCGCCGAGTTGAGCGCAAGCATGGACACTGACGCACAGCGTCGCGACGGCAATCGCTGACGCGGTAATGACGCGAAAGAAATGGGCTTGGGGCATGACAGTCTCCGTGGCGTGGCGCGTTTGTTGTTCTCGCGAAGTCGATTTGAAGATATCACTCGCGCTTCCTGACGAAGCCTGGCGCCCGTTTCACGGCCCTGTGTTATCGCAAAAGAGAAGGGGCTCGAGCCTGCAAAGAGTCTTTGAAAACAATGTTCTGACAGACGTGTCGCATGCATCTGACAGGCCATTCGGAATGTTTGCTGAACGTTAAATATGACGCTTGCGGTGAGTCCGTCGAGCGGGGCAAACCCCGGTTTTTGCACAGGGCTCGCCGGGATCGGTAAAATATCGGGTTGATCCACGGAAACTTGCCGTGGCGTAGCGGAAGGATTCCCCGAACATGACTGATCTTCGTCTTACCAAGCGGTTTGCAGTAATGCTGATGGCGGGCGGGCTGGTCGCCGGCTGCGGCACGTCGTCGCCGACCAAAGTCGACTACAAGAGCGACTCCAAATCGAAACAGGTGTCACTCGCCGTCCCGCCGAACATGATCGACGAGACGCCCGATCAGCGTTCGCTGCCCCCGCAAGGCGGCGAAACCTCGCTGTCCACGCTGCGCCAGGTTCAGGCCCAGGCGCCCGCGGCCAACACGCTGGCGGTCGTGCCGCCCGTGAGCAACATGCATATCCAGCGCGACGGCACGGAAAGCTGGCTCGTGATCGACGGCAAGGCGCCGGCAGACGCGTGGCCGCAAATCCGCCGGTTCTGGCAGGAGCAGGGTTTCCTGCTGGTGGTCGACCAGCGCGACAAGGGCGTGATGGAAACCGACTGGAACGAAACGCACGCGCAGATCAACGACGGTTTGATCCGCAGCACGCTGTCCAAGGCGCTGGGCAACAGCTACGTGACTTCCGAGCGCAACAAGTACCGCACGCGCCTCGAAGCGGCGCCGAACGGCGGCACGTACGTGTTCATCAGCCAGAAGGGCATGCGCGAGGCGCTGACCGGCACGAACAACGACTCGAGCACGTGGGAGCCGAAGGCGAACGACCCCGGCCTCGAGCAGGAATACCTGAAGCGCTTGATGGCGGCGCTCGCGCTTGCCGATTCGCGCGCAAAGTCGGGCGGCGGGCAGACAGCAGAACTGTCGCCGGCGGGCGCGCAGACGGCGCCTAACGCGGCTACGTCGGGCGCGAAATCGGCGGCTGCGGCCACTGCGGCGCAGAATGTCGCCCTTTCGGCACAGCAGCCGGTGCGCGATCCGGACGCGGGGAACGCGTCGGCGCAGTTGTCGTCGAACGAACTGACGCTCGGCGAGCCGTACGACCGTGCATGGCTGCGCGTGGGCCTCGCGCTCGACCGCAGCAATTTCACCGTCGACGACCGCGATCTGAGCCGCGGTCTGTACTTCGTGCGTTACGTCGATCCGAAGGACATGTCGTCGGCCGAGCAGGGCTTCTGGAGCCAGGTATTCCACGGCAAGAAGGAAAAAGTGGCCAAGCAGTATCGCGTGAACGTGCGCGCGCTGACGCCTGACCAGACCCGCGTCGCCGTGGTCGACGACAAAGGTGGTGTCGACGAAAGCCCGCAGGCCACGCAGATCATGACGCTGATGGCCGATCAGCTGCACTGACGCGCGCCGCTGCAACTGGCGGCAGGCTGTCTGAAAACCCGCCCGGGACACCGTTCCCGGGCGGGTTTTTTATTTTGCGACGAATGAGATCACGTTGCCGTCACGCGAGATGCCGCGTGCACACGTCTTGCTCACGATGAGTGGGCCGGTGTGGACCGGCGCTCAACTTGAGACAGCCATGTTCGACGTGATCCCTTACTGGATGTCGGCGGCGAGCTTGCTCGTTCTCGCGCTCGTGTGCGGTGCGGCCTTGAATCCGCAGGAGTTGCGACGGCCCCGAGCGCTGCGGACGCGTCACGCGGGCACGCTGCGCCCGAGGTGGCCGATGCGCTGAATTCAAACGGTGGGTGATTGGAGTCAAGCGGGGGCGCGTCGTGTCGCAGGGCAGCGGGCAAGACGCTACCGTTGACCTGATGCGAACGGCTCGCGGCGGCCCGCCGCAAGCGTTGCCGTTCGCCTGAATGCCCCTCTGATCGATGCGTTGCGCGACCCTCAGGTATCCGCGCGACGGGTTCCGACCCACGGCAAGCGCTTAATGACGCCCGTTGCCAGCGCCGTGCCCACCAGAATCACGCCGCAGCCTTCGAGCATGCCGGGTGAAACGCCTTCGCCGAGAAACAGCGCGCCCCACAGAATGCCGAAGATCGGGATCACGAAGGTGACCGTGATCGCCCGCGCCGGCCCGGCCACCGCGATCAGGTGGAAGAACAGCATATAGGCGATGCCGGTGCACGCTACGCCAAGCGCGAGCACCGCGCCCCACGCGTGCAGCGAGATCGGCGCACTCGGCCAGTAGATCACCGCGAGCGGCAACAGAACGATGGTGGCGCCCGTCATCGTGCCGGCGGCCACTGTGAGCGCGTCGACGCCGGTCAGGTAACGTTTCGTGTAATTCGCGGCGATGCCATACAGCAGCGTTGCGCCGAGCGCCGCGCCGGCGGCGAGCGCGGTTGTCAGCGGCGTCGCCGACGCGCTGCCCGGGCTGGCCATCTGATCCCAGACCAGCATCAGCACGCCGAGGAAACCGATCACGAGGCCGAGCGTGCGCAGCGCGCTCAGCCGGTCGCGCAGCCAGAGGAAAGCCACGAGGCCGCCCCACAGCGGTGTCGTTGCGTTGATCACCGACGTCACGCCCGCCGACAGCGTCAGCTCCGCATAGGCGAAGAGACAAAAGGGCGCCGCCGAATTCAGAATGCCCACCACGAGCAGCGGAAAAGCGCGCGTGCGCAGGATCGTCGCCGATTGTTGCAACGGGCGGCGCGCGAGCAGGACGGCGATCAGGAAGGCCGCACCGATGCCGACGCGCAGCGCCATCAGCGGCGCAACGCCAAAGTCGGTTACGCCGACGCGAATAAACAGGAACGACGCGCCCCACAGGGCCGCGAGGATCAGCAACTGGACGATATTTTTGGCATTCATTGTGATGGCGTCGCGCGCGGTTGAGTCGAGACGCCTGCGCATCGTATCAGCGCGAGAAGACGAAACGTTTCAGCGTGGAATGAAATGGCAAGATTCGGGAGAGGGCGTCTGACACACGTGATCGTAAGCGCGGCAGGAAACCACGCAAAACGAGCAATTCTCACGCTGATGTGAGAAAAATTGCGACTCACGACGCGAGGGAGAGGCGCGGGCGCGCCAAGCCAGCGCGCCCGCCACCTCAACGCTGGTTCAGTGCGGAATCATTCCCTGAAGGACATTCTGCTGCAGCCAGACCAGAATGCCGAGCAGCACGGTCAACAGAATCGAATGCTTGAACGTCTTGGCGAATACCACGCCTTCCTTGCCTTTGAGGTCCGTCGTTGCCACGCCTGTCGAGATATTTTGCGGCGATATCATCTTGCCCATCACGCCGCCCGAGGAGTTCGTCGCCGCCATCAGAACGGGGTTCAGGTTCAACTGATTGGCCGCAACCACTTGCAGGTTGCCGAACAGCGCATTGCCCGACGTGTCGCTGCCGGACAGGAACACCGCGACCCAGCCGAGGAACGCCGACACCAGCGGGAAGAACGGTCCGACCGACGCGACCCCGAGCCCGAGCGTATACGTGAGCCCCGAGTAGTTCATCAGATAGGCGAGCCCGACGATGGTCGCGACTGTGAGAATCGCGATGCGCGTCTGCACCCACGTATCGACGATCGCCGCGCCGAAATCACGCGCGCTGAGTCCGACCACCAGACTCGTGATGATCGCGGCGACCAGAATCGCCGTGCCGGTGGCGAGCGGCTGGAAGTCCCAGATCGCGCCGTACGGTGTGTTGTACAAGGTGATGAACACCGCCTTATCGAGGCCCGGCCAAGGCACTTTGACGTCGCCGATCAGAAATATTTTCGCCACGGTCCAGACGATCACGACTACGGACACGATGATCCACGGATACCAGCCCTGGCTGCCGCCGATCTTGCCGCGCACTTCGCCGACGCGGTCGATATTCACCGCAAACGCGGGATCGACGGCCGGTTTCCACACGCGCAGAAACGCGATCGTGACGACGAGCGACACCATCGACGACAACACGTCGGTCAGACTGTAATTGACGTAGTTAGACGCGACGAACTGCGTGAGCGCGAAACTGGCGCCTGAAACCAGCAGCACCGGCCAGACGCGCACCATGTTGCGAAAGCCGGCATAGACGGCGATCACGTAGAACGGCAACAGCAAGGCGAAGAACGGCAACTGGCGGCCGACCATTTTTGCGAGCGAATCGGCGGGCAGATGCGTGACTGCGCCGAGCACCGTGATCGGCACGCCGAGCGCACCGAATGCCACGGGCGCCGTGTTGAAAATCAGCGTGAAGGTGAGTGCTTCGAGCGTCGGAAAACCGAGCAGGATCAGCAGCGAACTCGTGATCGCGACCGGCGTGCCGAAGCCCGAAATTCCCTCCAGCAACGCGCCGAACGAAAAGCCCACCACGACCAGCACGACGCGCCGGTCGTTCGGCAGGTTGTCGATCATCCACATGCGAAAGGCCGCGAATCGGCCGGAGCGTTGTGCGATGTTGTATAGCAGGATCGCGGTGAACACGATCCACATGACTGGCCAGCACGCGAACACGACGCCAGCGGCGACGGAGTCCAGCGCGAGCCTCACTGGAAACTGCCACACGGCAATCGCGACGACGAGGCCGACGATCAGCCCCGCGAGCGACGCCTGCCATGCAGGCCGGCGCGCCCAGCCGAGCAGCAACAGCACGACGATGATCGGCAATGCCGCGACTAGGAACGACGGAAGCAGGGAATTGCCGACTGGAGTGAGTAGTTGATGAAACATCACGTCTCCTTCGTTGTTGTTCGAAATCGACGCGTGACTGCGAATGACGGGACGCGTCGTTCCTGCAGGACGGATGAGCGCCGCCCGCGCAGAAAACCACCGGTCGGCTCGCTTTTAAACGGTTACTGTGTGCGGCTTAACCAAGCATAGAGCCCGAGGCTCTCACGTCAAGAAGGGAAACTACGGGAGCAATCGGAAGCTTGTCGCCCTGATTCTTGCCGGCGGCGCGCGCCGGCAAGAATCACTTCGCTCAACCTGAAGTCGTTCAATGATGGTAGCCGTGCCCATGGCCATGTCCGCCCGACCACCAGCCGAAGCCGATCGACACAGACGGACCGTACCAGCCAGGATAGCCGTAGCCGTACCAGGGCGGATAAACCGGCGGCGGATAATACGCGGGGTAAGCGGGCGCGACGTACACCGGCGGTTGCGCGACCACATAGGTGGCAGGTGGGTACGACGAGCCTGGCTGCTGCTCGACCTGTTGCCCCTGTTGCCCTTGCATTGCTTGCTGGCCGGCCTGCGGATCGGTGCCCGTGCCGCCCACCGTGCCCACCGGCACTTCTCGCTGTGCCGCGCTGGCTGGGACGGTCGCGTAATACGCAGGGTAGTAGCCCGGATAGTAACCGTATGGGTAATAGCAGCCCGTCAGCATTACTGCGCCCGCGGCGCCGCAGAGCGCGAGCCGGACGCGGCCGATGTAACCGCTGGTAGAAATACGTTGGCGCGTGCGCAGCCGCGACAGCATGTGAACGGGATGAGAAGAGTCAACCAGGCGGGACTTCATGACGAGCTCCGGTGTGCAGGCAACTTGCGAGCGACGCAGCCGACGCCTTCGTCGGTACGTCATTGCACGAGCTTACGCTCACGCGGCGCAAAGAGGATTGCAAAACCGTAACGGCGTATTTCGCCTCGTTTTACGGCTTTTCCCGGCGCACGTCTTGTCAGCGGAAAGCGAGCAGGGCATTGCACCCGGGCTCGCGTTTCACCGCTGAGGAGTAACGAAGCTTACTTGCCGACCTGATTACCAATCACGCCGCCCACGGCCGCGCCGCCGAGCGTGGAAAGCGCACTGCCTCCAATGACCGCACCCGCGGCACCGCCTACACCAGCGCCGATTGCGGTATCCCGTTGCCGCGTACTCATTCCCTCGCAGGCCGAAAGACTCGCGACAACCGCGACGATCATCGCGAGCGAACCCAATTTACGAATCGATTTCATGATGCTCACTCCCTTTGTTGTGATTGGAAGCCGCCTGTCGTATTGCGTTCCTGAATTGATCTTATCGCTGTGGACAGTTTCCAGATGTATGAGGTTGTCAGCAGACTGACGGTTTCGTAATCAAATGTTTCCCAACGCGTAGCAGGAGCCGTACCTGAACAGCAGGCGAAAAAAAGCCCGCCAATGGCGGGCTTTGTGTTGCTAGACGTTGCGCGCGCATCGAAATGCGCGCGCGGCTGTCACCGGTGCGAGAACCGCGTGGCTTTTACTGCCGCTGATAGATCTCGGCGCCTTTCTTCATGAACTCGATGGATTTCACTTCCATGCCTTTTTTCAGCGCCTCGTCGTCGGTGACGCCCTGTTGCGCCGCGAATTCGCGCACGTCCTGCGTGATCTTCATCGAGCAGAAATGCGGGCCGCACATCGAGCAGAAATGCGCGACCTTTGCGGAATCCTTCGGCAGCGTTTCGTCGTGGAATTCGCGTGCCTTATCCGGATCGAGACCGAGGTTGAACTGATCTTCCCAACGGAATTCGAAGCGCGCCTTGCTCAATGCATTGTCACGCACCTGCGCGCCCGGATGGCCCTTCGCCAGATCGGCGGCGTGCGCGGCGAGCTTGTACGTGATGATGCCGGTCTTCACGTCGTCCTTGTTCGGCAAGCCCAGGTGTTCCTTCGGCGTCACGTAGCAGAGCATGGCGGTGCCGAACCAGCCGATCATTGCCGCGCCGATGCCCGACGTGATGTGATCGTAACCGGGAGCGATGTCGGTGGTGAGCGGCCCGAGCGTGTAGAACGGCGCTTCGTCACACCATTCGAGTTGCAGGTCCATGTTCTCCTTGATCAACTGCATCGGCACGTGGCCGGGGCCTTCGATCATCGTCTGCACGTCGTGCTTCCATGCGATCTGCGTAAGCTCGCCGAGCGTTTTCAATTCGCCGAGTTGCGCTTCGTCGTTCGCGTCGTAAATCGAGCCGGGACGCAGGCCGTCGCCGAGCGAGAAGGCCACGTCATACGCCTTCATGATTTCGCAGATGTCTTCGAAATGCTCGTACAGGAAGCTTTCCTTGTGATGCGCGAGGCACCACTTCGCCATGATCGAGCCGCCGCGCGACACGATACCGGTCATGCGCTTGGCGGTGAGCGGCACATACTGCAAACGCACCCCGGCATGAATCGTGAAGTAATCGACGCCTTGTTCGGCCTGTTCGATCAGCGTATCGCGGAAGATCTCCCACGTCAGGTCTTCAGCCTTGCCGTTGACCTTTTCGAGCGCCTGATAGATCGGCACCGTGCCGATCGGCACCGGCGAATTGCGGATGATCCACTCGCGCGTTTCGTGAATGTGCTTGCCGGTCGACAGATCCATCACCGTGTCGCCGCCCCAGCGGATCGCCCACGTCATCTTGTCGACTTCCTCGCCGATCGAAGATGTCACCGCCGAGTTGCCGATGTTCGCATTCACCTTCACGAGGAAGTTGCGGCCGATGATCATCGGCTCGCTTTCCGGGTGATTGATGTTGTTCGGGATGATCGCCCGGCCGCGCGCAACTTCGTCGCGCACGAATTCCGGCGTGATTTCGGTGAGGCCGTTCGGACCAAAAGCGCTTGCACCGAACGCCTGGCCCGGATGCTGACGGCCCATCATCGCGGCGAGCTTTTCGCCGTTCGGACCGCTTGTCTTCAGCGTCTCGAGATATTCCGCGCGGCGCTGGTTCTCGCGAATCGCGATGTACTCCATTTCCGGCGTAATGATGCCTTTGCGCGCGTAGTGCATCTGCGACACGTTCTTGCCGGGCATCGCACGGCGCGGCGTGCGGTGCAGGCCTTGAAAGCGCAATTCGGCAGTCGCGGGATCGGCGGCGCGCTCGCGGCCGTAGTCGCTCGTGAGGCCGGAGAGCGGTTCCGTATCGCCGCGTTCTTCGATCCAGCGCTGACGCAGCGCGGGCAGGCCGGCGCGGATGTCGATCTTCGCTTCGGGATCGGAGTAGGGACCCGACGTATCGTAGACGTAGACGGGCGGATTCTTTTCACCGCCGAAGCTGTCTGGCGTGTCGGATTGCGTGATTTCGCGCATCGGCACGCGGATGTCGGGGCGCGAGCCGGTCACGTAGACCTTGCGGGAATTCGGCAGCGGCGCGACGGCGGCTTCGTCGACGTGGGCGTCGGCGGAAAGAAACTTCGGGTTGGCGTTCATGCGTGTTCTCCGTCAAAGCAATGTGGGCCGCTAAGCAGGAGACGAGACGGAAGTAGTCGGAATTCGCGAGAGATGAGGCACAAGGGCTGGAGTGCGAAATCCGTACGCTTCCCTGCGCTGGCATTATCCAGATCAGGTTCAAAGGGTATTTCTCACCCACGTGGCACGGACCTCCAACTCCCGTGCATCGCAGGACCCCCGCGTTAGCAGCGCACACGATACACCGGGCGGGCGCCGCTTGGCAACCCGTCTGCAATGCTGTGTGCGATCGGTATGGGCGTCGTGCGTGAAGCGCAGCGCCCTTGCGGGCCGGGGCTATCTGCAGGAGCGAAAGCGCAAGACGTCGCATCGCGTTGCAGCCCGCCGATCCGCTATTTGCGCACTATCCTTGTATTGACGGGCGCGCCGTGTATGACGCACTGCAGCACTTATGCCACGCGGTCTGTTTGCTTACAGCGTGAAATCGTCCGAGGCTTCGGGCTGATACAGGATCTTTTCGAGCTTCAGCACCTTTTCGGCGCCGCTTGGCGGCACGAAGCGAATCTGCTCGCCGCGTTTCGCGCCGAGAAGCGCAAGGCCGACTGGCGAGAACACATTCAGGCGGCCATGCGCGAAGTCGGCGTCGGGCGGATAGACGACGGTCCAGGTCATGTGCTCACCGCTGCTTTCGTCGACGAGCGTCGCCTGCGAGTTCATCGTGACCACGTTGGCCGGAATCTCGCGCGAATCGACGATAACCGCGCGCTCCAGTACGTCGTCGAGCATGTCGTGCAAACGTGCGTCCGCGCCGGGTGCAGCGGCGTGCTTCTCAAGACGGGCGACGTCGAGTTCGGTGAGGTAACACTGCTTGGTCCTTCTGGTCGTTTTCACGGCGGCTACTCCAATTCGATCTGCAATATGGCTGCAATCTGTGTGAGGAAACATCATGCGGATGTGATCGGCCCGGCGCCCCGAAAGTCCCCTTGGGGACGACGCGGCTTCAGGCAAGGAAGCGAGCTGCGTCAGGTGGGGCGCCGGGCGGCGAGAAGCGGAAGCGTTTCTGGCGGAAGCGTTCGCGACGGCTCCTCGGCGGAATGCGGCGCGAACTGCACGCGCGCGCATCCACTTGCGCGGCGGGGGCGCAAGCGGGTGTGGGCGCGTGAAGTCGGAGAACGCATTGAAGGGCCGGCAGTTGTCGAGTGGAGATGGGCGACGCACCGCTTGTAGCTGACGATGACTGTGACGACAGCGAGCGGCGCAGTGATTAAGGGCATGTTAGCACGGCGTCTTTCAACGACCTTCGCGAACATTTCGCCGCTGTAAGTCGGGCCGCGCCAAACGGTGATGCGATGAACACGCATGCAAACGTCAGGCAAAAAAATTTGCGGGGGACTGTCATAACCTGCTGCGCGCATCGACAAACGTGCAGATCCCGATAGGAGCAGGTCATGCAATCAATCGTCATGCGCCGCGCACGCCGACCGTTCGTTCGAGCCGTCGCAGTTCTCAGTGCAATAGCAATGTTGTCCGCAAGCGGTCTGGCGAATGCAGCCGGCGCGATGTGCAGCGCGCGCAGTCCAGCGCATCGCGTTGCGCTCGTCGAGTTGTACAGCAGCGAAGGGTGCAATAGCTGTCCGCCCGCCGACCAGTGGCTCAGCCAATGGAAGCACAGCGGTTCAACGCAAAGCATCGTGCCTCTGGCGCTGCACGTCGACTACTGGAACAGCCTCGGTTGGACGGATCGCTTCTCGCAGCACCGCTTTACCGAACGTCAGCAGACGCTCACCGATCTTGCGGGCGGCCACACCATCTACACGCCTGAAGTTTTCGTGGCGGGGCGCGAGTTGCGAAGCTGGTCGCAACGCGACAGTTTCGAAGGTCGCGTCGGCAAGCTCGTGGCTGAGCCGGCACGGGCGAACGTCGCCCTCGAACTGAAGCCGCAGACGGGCGGCGCATTCAACGTCGCAGCGCGCTTTGACAGCAAGGCTGCCGATACCGCCGGGCCGCTCGATGCCTACGTCGCGGTGTATGAAAACTCGCTCAGCTCGCAGGTCGGCGCCGGCGAAAACCGAGGCGCGACATTGCATCACGAACGAGTGGTGCGGCAATGGATCGGGCCGGTGCCGCTCGTCGGCGGGAATGCGCAGATCACCCGCGACATTCGTTTCGACGATGCCGGTGCCAATGCCGATACCAACGGGAACGCGAACGCGTCGGCCGACAGATTCGGCGTAGTCGCTTTTGTCCAGAACGCAGCAACCGGCGACGTGCTGCAGGTGGCCGAACTGGCCGCCTGCCATTGAGCGCGCGTCAATCAACGGAGATTCCCATGGCAACGCCTCACGTTGTTCGCGACAGCGCACCGCCTGCCGCGCCCTCCAGCGGCGTGATACATCCGGTATGGGTGCGCATCACGCATTGGCTCAACGCACTCGCGGCGATCGTCATGATGCTGTCGGGATGGCGCATTTACGACGCGTCGCCGGTCTTTCCCGCGTTCCGTTTTCCGACGGAAATCACGCTCGGCGGTTGGCTCGGCGGCGCATTGCAATGGCATTTCGCAGCGATGTGGCTGCTGGTTTTCAACGGCCTCGTGTATCTCGCGTTGAACCTTGCGACCGGACGCTTCTTCCGCAAGTTCTTGCCGGTCTCGCCGCGCGCGGTGTTGCACGATTTCATCGCCGCGTTGACCGGCAAGCTGTCGCACGCGGACTTGCGGGTCTACAACGCGGTGCAGAAATTCGCCTACCTGTTCGTCGTCCTCGATCTGCTCGTGCTGGTGCTGTCTGGGCTCGCGATCTGGAAGTCGGTGCAGTTCCCGCTGCTGCGCGAGTTGATGGGCGGCTACGACAACGCCCGCATCGTTCACTTCTGCGCGATGGCGCTGATGGCCGCGTTCATCGTCGTTCATCTGGCGATGGTTGCGCTCGTGCCTCGCTCGCTGCTCGCCATGTTGCGCGGTCGCTAAATGCTTCGCGCGAATGTTACGGATACCGAATCATGAACAAGCTCATTAAAAACGCTGCGACGAATGTCGCTGGCAAACTGGACCGCGAGTCGATCCTGATCGACGTCAGGCGCGAGCTTTCGATGCCGTCGCGGCGTCTCTTTGGCAAGCAGCTACTGTCGCTTGGCGGTTTGTCGATGCTGACCGGCTGCTCGCTGACCGACGACGAATCGGTCAACAAGTTTCTCACTGCCGTCTCGCGCCTGAACGATCGCGCACAAGCCGCGCTGTTCGATCCGAGACAGCTGGCGCCGACCTACACCGAAGCGCAGATCACGCGGCCGTTTCCGTTCAATGCTTACTACGGTGTCGACGAGGTGCCGCAGGTCGACGCTTCCGGCTACAAGCTGAACATCAGCGGCCTCGTGACCGGCCAGCGCGTCTGGAGCTTGCCGGAGTTGTACGCGCTGCCGCACGCGGAGCAGATCACACGGCATATCTGCGTGGAAGGGTGGAGCGCGATAGGTCGTTGGGGCGGCACGCCGTTCGGCGATTTTCTGCGTCGCATCGGCGCGGACACGAGTGCAAAGTACGTCGGCTTCAAATGCGCGGACGACTACTACGAAAGCATCGACATGCCCACCGCGCTGCATCCGCAGACGCTGCTCACGTTTTCGTACGACGGCGAGCGCCTGCCCGCGAAATACGGCTTCCCGATGAAGCTGCGCATGCCGACCAAGCTCGGCTACAAGAACCCGAAGCACATCGTCGAGATGTTCGTCACCAACACGTATCCTGGCGGCTATTGGGTCGACCAGGGCTACAACTGGTTCGGAGGCTCCTGACGCGCGCGGGTCGCCGCATGCGCCGCGCGCATGCGCGACCCCGGGCGGCAGAAGCTTCGGAAATACGCCGGCTACGGCCGGTTCGATTGATCCACAACAAACGGAGTTATCCCATGAAGAAATTTGCAATCGCAGCAGTGGCCGTCACCTTCCTGATGAGCGGCGGCGCCGCATTCGCGCAGGCAAGCGGCGCGATGTCCAACGATTCGATGTCGCATGATTCGATGTCGAAAGATTCCATGTCCAAGGACGGCATGTCGAAAGACCACATGAAGAAGGACACGATGAAGCACGACAAGATGAAAAAAGGCGACGCAATGGGCATGAAACACGAGGCGTCGGGCGCCATGAGCAACTAGGCGGGCCGCCGTAGCCGCTTATTTTGCGTGCCCGGTGCGGCTTGCGCCGCCCGAGTGGTTCCGATGCACGTTGCATGAAGCGGCGCCTGGCGCTCAAATCCAGACAGAAAGCCGGGGTGCGGTTACGCCCCGGCTTTTTGTTGCATGCGCACCAAAAGTTACGATTCTTTCGCATGGCGCGGTGGGCGCTTACTGCATAATGCGATGCGCGCCACGAATTCGGCGCGTGTCAGCCGCGAATCCGCCAGAGCCACCGCTCGACCGGCGCGGCGTTGCATGTCCCGTCTGGCTTTCTCTGTTAGCCAACCTTCGTACTTCGCTCCACCACCATGTCTGCCAGCCTCGCCCGCCTGACCGCATCGCCGATGCGGTGTCCGCCGTCCCCCCAGCGGGCGCCTCGAACGGCATGGGCGGGTTGAAACGATGTCGCTGGAACTTCCAAGCCGGTTTTCTCGTGGTTTCCCGATCCGTCTGCCGCAGTCGCGCAACGGGCAGATCGCGCTCGCACTCGGCGTCGTTTATGTGGTGTGGGGCTCGACCTATCTTGCCGTCCATGTTGCGCTAGGCTCGTTTCCGCCGTTGCTGATGTCCGGTCTGCGCAATCTTTTCGCGGGCGTCGGCCTGTTCGTTTTCGCGGCTCGCCGCAATCCGGTTTGGCCGAGCGCGGCGGAGATCCGCAACGCCGGCCTCGTCGGCACGATGCTGGTCGGGCTGTCGAGCGGCATGCTGGCGTACGGCATGCGCACGGTCGGCACGGGCACAGCCGCGGTAATGGTCGCGACCGTGCCGCTCTTTGCGACGGTGATCGCTGCCGTGGCGGGACGCAAGATCGGCAAAGGCGAGTGGTTCGCGGTCGGGCTCGGGCTCGTCGGTATCGCGATCCTGAGCCATGGCGACAGTGCGCCCGGTTCGGCGGGCGGCAGCCTCGCGATTCTATGCGGGGCGCTCTTCTGGGCGGGCGGCGCGCATCTCGCGGGGCGTCTTAAGCTGCCGTCGGACCTGTTTTTGTCCACGTCGCTGCAGATCGGCCTTGGCGGCGCAATGTCGACCATGGTCGCCTGGGTTTCGGGCGAGCGCATGCTCGAAGTGCATTTTCTGCCCGTGCTCGCGTTCGTCTATCTGATGCTGATCGGGACCATGGCCGCCTACGTCGCCTACGGTTTTCTCATACGGCACACGAGCCCGATCATTGCGAGCAGTTGCATGTACGTGAATCCGGTGGTTGCGGTGGCGCTCGGCGCGTTGCTGCTCGGCGAGCCCGTTACGCACTCGACGGTGATCGCGACGGTCGTGATCCTGGTCAGCGTGGGCTTGTCATTCTGGCTCGATTATCGGAAGAAAGGGCTCGCCTGAAAGGCGACGCCTGCGGCGGTACGGGCAGGGCGCGCACGCGACTCCGCCCATTTCCGTAGATGTCCTGCGTCAAAGCCGAGCGGCCAGTTCCGCGCCTTCGAGGATTGCGCGCTTTGCATCAAGCTCGGTGGCGAGCGCCGCGCCGCCAATCACGTGATAGCGTGGGCCGCCTGCATCCGCCGGTTCCCGTGGATGCAGATCGCGCAGCGATTCCTGCCCTGCACACACGACGATGTTGTCGACCTCCAGCCATTCTTCGACGCCGCCATGCGCGATCTTCAAACCGCGCTCGCTGATTTCCAGGTACGACACCCCGGCCAGCATCTTCACGCCGTTTCGCGCGAGCGTCGCGCGATGCACCCAGCCCGAAGTCTTGCCGAGCCCCGTGCCGAGCTTGCCCGCTTTGCGTTGCAACAGCCAGATTTGCCGGAACGGCCGGGTGGCAGCGGGCGGCTTCAAGCCGCCGCGTTCGCGCACGGAAAGATCGACGCCCCATTCGTCTAGCCACGCATCGCGCGGCATCGGCAAAGGCTCGCCAGTGGGATGCAGCAGGAATTCGCTGACGTCGAAGCCGATGCCTCCCGCGCCGATCACGGCGACGCGGCGTCCCACAGGCGCGCCGCGCAGCACATCCACATATGACAGAACATTGGGCAGATCGATGCCCACAATTGCGGGCCGACGCGGCACGATGCCGGTTGCGATCACGATGTCGTCGTAAGCGCCGGCGGCGAGGAGCGCTGGATCGACGCGCGTACCGAGCCGCACGTCGACGCAATGCCGTTCCAGCTGGCTTTGGAAATAGCGGATCGTCTCGCTGAATTCTTCCTTGCCCGGCACGCGCATGGCCAGATTGAACTGGCCGCCGATCGTTGCGCCTGCATCGAACAAGGTCACGCGATGACCGCGCGACGCCGCCACTGTCGCCGCCGACAGCCCCGCCGGTCCCGCACCGACCACCGCAACAGCGCGCACGAGTTGGGGACCCGCGAGCGGTCGATACACCAGCTCGGTTTCGCGCCCCGCGCGCGGATTGACGAGGCAGGTTGCGCGCTGATTCCTGAACGTATGATCGAGACACGCCTGATTGCACGCAATACAGGTGTTGATTTCGTGCGCGCGTCCTTCGGCGGTTTTCAGCACGAACTCCGGATCGGCGAGCAGCGGTCTAGCCATCGAGACCAGATCGCCGGCGCCGTCGGCGATCAATGCCTCCGCGACCTCAGGCGTGTTGATGCGGTTCGAGACGATCACCGGCACCTTCACCGCGGCCTTCAGTCGCGCGCTCAGCGCGGCGAACGCGGCGCGCGGCACCGAGGTGACGATGGTCGGCACGCGCGCCTCGTGCCAGCCGATGCCGGTGTTGAACATCGTCACGCCCGCTGCTTCGAGCGCCTGCGCGACCTGTACGGTTTCATCCCACGTATTGCCGCCTTCCACCAGATCGATCAGCGAGAGCCGGTACACGACGATAAAGCGCTTCCCGCAAACCTCGCGAACCCGCTCGACGATCTCGCGCGCGATCCGCATGCGGTTCTCGATGCCGCCGCCGTAGCGGTCCGTGCGCCGGTTGGTGCGCGGGCAAAGGAACTGGTTGAGCAGGTAGCCCTCGCTGCCCATGATTTCGATGCCGTCATAGCCCGCGCGTTGAGCGAGCTTCGCGCAGCGCGCGTAGTCGCGCACCGTCTTCGCAATGCCGGCAATGCTCAGCGCGCGCGGCTTGAACTTCGAGATCGGCGACTTCAAAGCCGATGCCGACACAACTAGCGGCTGATACCCGTAACGCCCCGCGTGCAGGATCTGCAGCGCGATCTTGCCGCCTTCTTCGTGAACCGCTTGCGTGAGCAGCCGATGATTGCGCAGATCGAATACTGAGTTGAGCGTGCCGCCGAACGGCAGCAGCCATCCTTCGCGATTCGGCGAGATGCCGCCGGTGACGATCAGACCAACGCCGCCCTTCGCTCGCTCACGAAAGTACGCGGCCAGCTTTGGATAATTCCAGAAGCGGTCTTCCATGCCGGTATGCATGGAGCCCATCACAACGCGATTGCGCAGGCGGGTGAAACCGAGGTCCAGCTCCGCGAGTAAGTGTTGGTAAGACATACAGGCTGCCGTTGTAAGTATGGGATGCGCACGAACGATACACCGCGCGCTCGCGACCACCATCTGAGGAAAGCTTCTAATGCTCGCAAGATGTTGCCCGGTAAGACATTGTCACGCCTCGATAAGCCAAATCGATGGTTGCGGCACAGCCATTGCTCATTGCGTGCGTCCATCGAATGGACCGCGCGGCGCCCTGAAAAGGCGTAATGCGCGCAGGGATAGGAGGGAGTGCTTCGCGAAGGACAGCCGGACCGGGACCGTTCGAACAACGCATCGAACACGGTTTCAGATGGCACTGTCTTTAAGCGTGCGCCCGCATATGAATGGGCGGAGAGCCCGACATCGATATAGGTGAACACAATGAAACTGATCCGAACCATGGCGGCCGTGATCGCCGTTGCTTCTGTCCTGAGCGCGTGCGGCGGGGGCTCTGACGACGTAGGCAAAGAGCTTGGCCTGACGAACCCGCAAATCCATTTCGTGCATGCGATCCCGAGCGGACCGGCCGTGGATTTTCTCGTGAACGGCACCGCACCGTCGGGACAGACGAATGTCTCGTATAAGGGCGTGACGAACTTCACGAACATCAACACGGGCTCGACGAACGTGGGTTATGCGGCAACCGGCACGACGACCGCGCTCGCAAGCGGCAACTTCCCGAACGTCGCGAAGGGCCACGAATATACGGTGCTCGCGTTGCCGGGCGCGGCGGCAGCCGACATCGGTCTGATCGACGATCCGTTCGACAAGGGTCTGCTTTCGAACAGCGCGCGTGTGCGGGGCTTCAACGCATCGGGCAATGCACCGAACCTCGACCTCTATCTGGTCCAGTCGACCAACACGAACATCAGCAACGTAGCCCCGACGATGTCCGGCTTGTCGTTCAAGAACGCGGTGCCGGCAAGCGGCCAGGATTCCATCTACGTGTCGGGCGGCCAGTATGTGCTGATCGCGACGGCGGCCGGCAGCAAGACGCCGATCTATCAGTCGCAGTCGTTCACGTTGTCGAACAACGCTGACTGGCTGATCACGTCGGTGCCGATCGGCGGCGCGCTGAGCCAGCTGGCGGTGGGACAGATCCATCTGCTCGTCGTGCAGAACGGCAACACGAACACGCCGAGCGTCGAATTGTCGAACACGCTGACGGGCGCATAAGTTCGCTAGAGAGCGTGCGCGCATTGCAGCGCACGCGATAGCGGCAAGTCCTGGGGAGGACGGGGCGGCGATCCACGCGTGTGGGTCGCCGCTTTGTTTTGTGCGCAAGCATCGATACATGCATTCGATACCCACACCCGGACATGACCGCGCTCAACAACGTTCAACAACGTTCAACAAAAAAACCCGCTGCGGTTTTCCGCAGCGGGTTTCATTCAAACGCAGCGGCTATGCGCCGCGACGGCGCTGGCCGCTCGACGAGGAACGACTTACTTCGCCTTTTCAGCGGAGTTGGTAAGGGCGTCGCCGCCCTTCGAGATGTCCTGGCCAGCACCTGCCATGGTGTTGCAGCCGGCGAGCGCGGCCGTGCCTGCGATGAGAAGCAAAGCGATCAGTCGATTCATGAAAGTTCTCCTTGTCGAGAAGGTATCGGTAGACGTGTCCCGCTAGCGGCTGTGCTAGCTGCCGACCGTGGCTTGCGCCAGTCGATCCGGTCTGATTGCATGGTAAAAAAAGGGTGCGTGCCGCGCTGTCGGCTACGCTGCGATTTTGTTGTAGGCGTGCTCTGGTGTTGGCGTCGGCGCACTCCTACAAATAGGAGCAGCAGCGGATTCAAGCGCGGCGCAACGCGGCTAGACCGAAGTGCGCGCGGGGAACGGCAACGGGTCGCTGCCCGGCTGCGCCGACGTGCTGACGCTCGGCATCACGACGTGGATGTCGGTGCCCCTCGGCACGCCGCGTCTGATGTCGAACTGCCCGCCATGCGCGGCGACCCGCTGACGCATGCCGAGCAGTCCATGGGTATGCGTGCGTGTCAGATCGGCCGGCATGATGCCCACGCCGTTGTCGGCGATATCGAGCGTGACCCGGCCCTCGCCGACCTGCAAGCCGATCGACACCTGCGACGCTCGCGCGTACTTCGCCGCGTTCGTCAACGATTCCTGCGCGACGCGAAAGAGCGCGATTTCCGTTTGCTCGTCGAGCTGGATATCGTCGGCGGGAAGCTGCAGGTTCAGCGTCCAGTTATTGCGTTGCGCGGCTTCGTCGGCGAGTGTGCGCAGTGCGGTCACAAGACCGAAATTCGCCAGCACGGTAGGCCGCATGTCTTCGATGATGCGGCGCTTGAGCGCAATGCCTTGGTCCAGATTAGCGAGCGCGCGCTTTAACTTCTCGGAGATGTCCGGGTCGCTCTCTTTCAGTTTGCGGTTTGCCCACGCCACGTCCATTTTGCTCGCGGTGAGAATTGCGCCGAGTTCGTCGTGCAGCTCGCGCGCGAGTTGCGTCTTCTCGTTTTCGCTGACGGCCTGCAAATGCCAGCCGAGTGCCTCGAGTTGACGCGTGCGTTCGTTCACGAGTTGATCGAGCTCGCCTTGTTGTGTGATCAATTGACGCTGAACGCGCGCCTGCCGGTCGATCTGAATGCCCAGATTGCGGAAGAGCAGAATGAACAACACGATATTGAGCGCCGACAGGCCAGCCGCGCATAACGTCGAAATGCGCTGATCGGCACGGCTCGCGGCGAGTGCGTGCTGCGCGCGTCGTTCTTCGTTGTCGCGCAGCAGGCTCAGTGTGCTGTCGACGAGCGCCGCATCTACCGCGTTGGCATGGCTCGCGTTGCCGCATGCGCTTAGATCGAGCGGAGCGGGCGCCGCGCGCTGCAAGGCGGCGGCGCCGGCGCCGATTCGCGCGTCGATCAGCGCGCGGATTTGCGTGAAGCTCGCGAGCTCCGCGCTATCGGCTTTTGGACTGCGGTAAAAACGCTCCAGCAGCTGTTCGCTGTCGCGAATGCTGACGGCGGTCGCGCAGAAATCGTGAGCCGCGGCCTCACGCTTCGTCAGAAGAAAATCGCTTTGCTGCGCGCTCAGACGCGATAGCTGACTCGCGAGCGCGCTGAGTTGCACGGTGACGTCGCGGGCTTCGAGCGCTGTCTCGTACTCGGCGGCGATGCGCTCGCGCGCGGTTTCGAGAATCACCAGGCCGCCGACGGTGATCACAATCGCCACGGTCATCGCGATCGCCCAGCTGCGGTTGCGCATCCAGTTGCTCAGGCGGGCCGCGGCTCCGGGTTGCGGCGCCTGGGTTTGCGAGCCGGTTCGGGCTTCCTGTTGCGCTTCGTTCTGCACTTTATTGTGCACTTCATTATGCACATCAGCCGCGTTCTGCACGTTTGACACGTTCTACTCCTTGGACACGCATCAGTGTAGCGTCCGCTGCAGTCGCCGCGGGTGCGCGCCCGCGCGCTGGCGCGCACATTGTGCGTGGCGAGTCTGCGTCCGGGCCGCTTCGCGTAAAGCGGCCGTAATCCAATGTAAGCGGATTCTCACACGAAAACCGGAGTGCGTCGGAATGCGCCCGGCGATGCAGCTGGATACGATGGACCTTGATCCCATTCACTGTTCTGGAGGAAGCCATCATGCTGAAGTGGGCGTTGTTTTTCGCCGTCATCGCGGTGATCGCCGGCCTTCTTGGGTTCACCGGCGTGGCTGCGGGCGCGGCGGCAATCGCGAAGTTCCTGTTTGTCGTGTTCCTGATTCTGTGCGTGGTGTTCCTCGTGCTCGGCTTCGTGGTGACGAAAAAAATCGTCGATTAGCGCCGCTTTGCCTCGTCGAGGCGCCTGAAACTGGGCGCTTAAGCAAAGCGGCACGCGCAACCTGAGCGCACGGAAATCCCCGCAGATACCAACAAGAAGGAGAGTCGCCATGCTTCACTATGCCATCGTGTTCTTCGTCATCGCCATCATTGCTGCGGTGTTCGGTTTCACCGGAATCGCGGCGGGCGCGGCCGAGATCGCGAAGATACTGTTCTATATTTTCCTCGTCGTGTTCGTGGTCACGCTGCTGCTCGGTGTCTTCCGAACATAGATCTGAACATGATTCTATCGGCGCATCGCGCGGGCACCTTGCGTGATGCAGCCACCCCCCAATACGGATAAAGGAGAGATTCAATGGCGAACACACCTGGCGCCCAAGGCGCGGCATCGCAGTCGAGCGATCCGTTCGTGATGGACATTCAGAAGATCCGCGACGACGCCCGCAAGCACATGTCGGACGGTCCGGTCACGCAAACTTACGGCGCTGATCGCGACACGGTGCTCAAGCTCCTCAACGACGCGCTGGCTACCGAAATCGTCTGCACGTTGCGCTACAAGCGCCATCATTTCATGGCGAAGGGCATCAACTCGGAAGCGGTAGCCGCCGAATTCGCGGAGCACGCGGCCGAAGAGCAGGAACATGCCGACCGTATCGCCGAGCGCATCGTGCAGCTTGGCGGCGAGCCGGACTTTGCGCCGGACGGGCTGAAGACGCGCGCGCATTCCGAGTACAAGGAAGGCGAAAACCTGACGGACATGATTCGCGAGAATCTGGTGGCCGAGCGCATCGCTATCGACACCTATCGCGAGATCATCCGCTATCTCGGCGAGAAGGACGTGACGACGCGTCGTATGTTCGAAGAAATTCTCGCAGTCGAGGAAGAGCATGCGGACGATATGGCCGACCTGCTCGAAGGGCGCGAGTGATTGCGCCTGGCATGGCGAGCTTGCGGCCGGCGGTTGCGGCCGCGATAACGCCGAAGTACGGCGCGACGTCATTACAATGTCTGCTTTGGAGCGATTCCATCGTACGGACACCAAGCCGATGATTCGAGTGTTGATAGCTGACGACCACGCGATCGTCCGAGGGGGTTTCAGACAGTTCGTCGCCGACGAGCCGGACATGTGCGTCGCGGCGGAAGCGGCCACCGGCGACGAAACCATCAGCCTCGTGCGCGAACAGGCATTCGACGTCGTGCTGCTCGACATTGCGATGCCGGACAAGAACGGCATCGACACCTTGCGCGTCATCAAGCAGGTGCGCCCGGAGCAGGGCGTGCTGATCCTCTCGGGCTACCCGGAGAGCCAGTACGCAATCAACCTGCTGCGCGCGGGCGCGAACGGTTATCTGAACAAGGACTGCGAACCCGACGAGATCGTGCGCGCGATTCGTGCGGTAGCGCGAGGGCATCGTTATTTGTCCGAGGCGGTGGCCGACACGCTTGCCGACAATCTCGACAAACCGGCGGCGGCGCGGCCGCACGAAGCGCTGTCCGAGCGCGAGTTTCAGATTTTCTGCAAGCTCGCGGCGGGGCAGATTCCCACGCAGATTGCCGAGGAACTGCATTTGTCCGTGAAAACGGTCAGCACGTATAGGGCTCGCGTGCTCGAGAAAATGCGCCTGGCGAACAATGCCGATCTGACTTATTACGCGATCAAGAACGGCTTGATCGAATAATGGACGATCGAGAAATCCCGATGAACAGCGAATCGAACACCGTTGCCGAGTCAGCCAGCCGCGCACCGTTGCGCGTGCTGCTTATCGAGGATTCGCCGCTGATCCGCCGCAGTCTGGTGGAGGCGATCGACGCGTCGGGTTCGCTGCGCGTGGCGGCTTATGCCGATTCGGCCGACGAAGCCATCGCGCTCCTGAGCGACGACGCGTTCGACGCGGTGATTGTCGATCTGCAATTGAAGCAGGGCTCGGGCGTACCCGTATTGGCCTATTTGCAGCGCGAAGGTTTGATCGACTCCGTGTTTGCCGCGGTGCTGACCAATCATGCATTGCCGGCTTATCGCGAGCGCTGCGAACAATATGGCGTGCGCCACTTCTACGACAAGTCTTTCGAATTCGATCGCGTGATCGATGCGCTGCACGAGTACGCGTTCGCACGAAGCAACGGCTAAGCGTTCGCCGCGATCAACCTTTGGCAGTACGAGCCTGCAGCGCCAGATGATTCCACGCGGCGAGGCCCGCGAACAACAGACCCGCAACGCTCACGCCTACCCATCCGAAAACCGGCCACACCGCTGCGCCGACGCCTGAGCCGATCGCTCCGCCGATGAAATACGCAACCATGTACACGGTATTCACGCGGCTGCGCGCGTCGGGCTTGAGCGCGTAAATGCGCGACTGATTCGAAATCTGCGCGGCCTGCACGCCGACGTCGAGCACGATCACGCCGATCACGAGTCCCACGATGCTCTTCGCGGATGCGCCGAACACGACGAAAGAGATCGCCACCAGCACGATGGACAGCGTGATGATCGCGCGTGGTCCGCGACGGTCCGCGAACTTGCCGGCAAGAGGCGCAGCGAGCGCGCCCGCCGCACCGACGATGCCGAACAGTCCCGCAGCCTGTGGTCCGAGATGGAACGGCGCGCCCGCCAGCAACAGCGCAAGCACCGACCAGAAGATACTGAAACCGGCGAATAGCGCGGCGCCCGTCAGCGAAGCCTCGCGCAACGCGCGATGCTCGACGAGCAGATGCCACATCGACATGAGCAGCTTGCCGTAGGTCAGCGTCGAGGTCGGCTTGCTTTTTGGCAGACGCAGGATGATGACCACGGCAAGCACGAGCAATGCGACCACGGAAGCGGCGAATACCGCACGCCAGCCGAGGTATTGCGCAACGAGGCCTGCAGCTGTCCGCGCCAGCAGGATGCCGAGCAGCAGACCGCTCATCACCGTGCCGACCGCATGGCCGCGCTCCGACGGCGGCGCGAGTTCGGCGGCGAACGGCACCGCCTGTTGGGCGATGGTAGCGAGCACGCCGATCGCGAGGCTCGCTACGATCAGCACCGACAGCGTCGGCGCGGCGGCCGCGACGACAAGCGCGACGCACATGCCCGCAGTCTGCAGCAGGATCAACGCCCGCCGGTCGAAGCGGTCGCCGAGCGGCGCGAGCAACAACATGCCGGCCGCGTAGCCGAGCTGCGTGATGGCCGGCACCGCGCCGACCCATGACGCGCTCGCGGAGAACGACTGCCTGAAGTTGTCGAGCAGCGGCTGGTTGTAATAGATGTTAGCGACTGAGATGCCGGCAATGGTCGCGAGCAGAAGCAGCAGGCCGCGCAGCGACCGGTCGGAGGCGGGTGTGGACGCGTTGGAAGTGGACATGAGAGAAGCGGTGGGCGGACCGGCCCATGCACGGTCCTCAAGCGTGCCGATCATACCGGAGCGAACCGGATTGTGCTGACTCGCCGCCACGCGCGCGCCATGTACGCCCGTGACAAAAATGCGAAGTTTGCCGGGCCCGGATTCGTAGAATCGGCGCGCTATCTCAGCCAACTCCGTACGATCTCATGAAAGAGCCCACGACACGCTCGACTCAACGGCAGTCGCCACGCATTGGCGGAGGCCTGCTCATCGCGCTGATCTGTATCGCGGCGTGGGCGCTAGCTACCGCAATCGCAATGCGCGACCCACTGGAAATGATGCTCGAATGGGAACTGCTTGCGGTATTCGCGCGCGCAGGAACACATGGCTGGTATCGCACGGTGATCGTCATGGTCGGCGCGAATGTGATGACCGGCGCGTTCATCGTGGCGGGCGCAGGATGGTTGACGCTCCTTGCCGCGCGCAGATCGGCGCGCTTTAACGTGCACGTGCAGGCGTGGCTCGGCGCGATTCTGGTACTGCGCACGGGCGCCTATCTGGCGAGCGATTACATGACGCATGCGATCGGGATCGCCATTGCGATTCCGTTCGACGGCCTGATGCAGGCGATCGTCGCGGCCGCGCTCGGAATACCGTACTTCAGCGTATCGCGGCGTGCGCGTCGAACGTTCGTCAACCGCTGACCCGTACAGAACGAACGCGTGTTCAGTCGATCAGCGCGCCTTCTGGCTCGTAGAACGGATAGGGACCGTCGGCGGCATCGACATACGCGTGGTGCGTAACCAGGCCTGTTGCCGGATCGTAGCGATGCAGCGCATACGCGGGCGGTTCCATCATGAACGCCGACGGCGCGTCGTCGCGAAGATCGAGCGCGACCTGATGCGCGGGCGCCGGTACCGCGGATGCAATCGTGCCGCCAAAACGCACGAACATCGGGCGATGCACGTGCCCGCAGATCACGCGCTCCACGTTTGGATAACGCGCGATCAGTGCAGCCAGTCTGGCTGACGCAGAAGAATCGAGCCGCAACTCGTCCATATGTCCGATGCCGCAAGCAAACGGCGGATGATGCAGCGCGACGATTGTTGGCTTGCCGCTCGCCGCGTCGAGTTGCGTCTCGAGCCACGCGAGCCGCGCGTCGCACAGCGTACCGGCGCTGTGGCCCGGCTCCAGCGAATCGAGAGCGATCACGCGCAATGCGCGGACATCGAATGCGTAGTGGACAAATTCGCCGCCGCTGTGCAGTTCCGCACGGTCGGGGAAGACGGCGCGCAGCGCGGCCCGGTCGTCGTGATTGCCGACCAGCAGAAAGTAGGGCAATTCAAGCGGCGCGAGCAGCGTCTTCAGGTGTTCGTACTGTTGCGGATCGCCCTGATCGACGAGGTCGCCGGTGATGATCACGGCGTCAGGACGGGGAACGAGTGCGTTCAGCGCAGCGACGCAACGCGCGAGATACGCGGCGGTGTCGACGCGGCGATAGGCGAGCCCGCCGGGCCGCTTGATATGCAGGTCGCTAATTTGAGCCAGCAGCATGGGATAGTCCTTGTTTGAGCGCGCTCCAAAGCAGCGCCGCGTTATTACGATAGCGCAATCAGCGCGGCCTGCACGATCGAGATGCCGACCGGCGTGCCGCGCGCCAGTTCGACGCGGCCCGCGACGTCGACAAGCAACGCATCCGGTGCGGCGCCGCTGATCGTCAGGCGCGTGCGCTCACCGAGAAACGCGCTTGTTTCGACGTGGCCTTGCAGTTGTGCGTGTGCGGGATCGGCGAGAAACGCGTCTTCTGGGCGGAAAAAAATCTCGTGTGCCGAGCGTGCCGGCGTCGCAATTTGCGTGGGCGTCGAAGGCAGCGGCACGGCACCGCCCGTGGTCGTCAACATGTTGCCGCGGCGTTCGCCGGCGACTCGGTTTATCGTGCCGACGAACTGCGCGACGGTGCGATTGGCAGGTCGATAGTAGATGTCGCGCGGGGAGCCGATCTGCTCGATACGCCCGGCGCTCATCACGACGATGCGGTCGCCCAGTTCCATCGCTTCGGCCTGGTCGTGCGTCACATACACGGTCGTAATGCCCAGTTTGCGCAGCAGCGTGTTCATCTCGCTGCGCAGTGTGTCGCGCAAACGGGCGTCGAGTGCCGTGAGCGGTTCGTCGAGCAGCAGCACGCGCGGCTGCACGGCAAGCGCGCGTGCCAGCGCCACGCGTTGACGCTGTCCGCCGGAGAGCTGGTCGATCGGTTTATCGGCATGCGCGGTGAGGCGCATCATGTCGAGCAATTCGTCGATGCGCTGCCGCGCTGTCGCCGCAGGCATACGTTTGATTTTCAGTCCGTAGCCGATGTTGCCGCGCACGGTCAGGTTAGGAAACAGCGCATAGCTCTGGAACACCATGCCCACCTGACGTTTTTCGATGGGCAGCGCGGTGACGTCGTCGTCGCCGAATGCGATGCGGCCGCCCGCGTCGGGCGTTTCGAGCCCTGCGATCATGCGCAGCGTCGTGGTCTTGCCGCAGCCGGACGGACCGAGCAGCACGAGCGTCTCACCGGCTTCGATATGAAGATCGACCGGTTCGAGCACACGTGTGCCGCGAAAGGTTTTCGCGCATTGCGTCAACGTGATGGGAACCGAGCCGGCAACAGAAGCGGGCACAGCGGTAGAGGCGAGTTTCATGATGTCGTGACGGAATTCGAAGCAGAAGCGGCGATGCGTTTTTTCGCCGCGTTGCGCTGGCCGGTCGCATCGACGCCGAGCCATTGCATTGCGACGAGGAGCGGCATCGTCATGATGAAAAAGAGAATCGTGTAGGCGCTGCCGATTTCGATGCGCATCGACGCGTATGTGTCGGCGAGACCGACCGGCAGCGTTTTCGTGTCGGGCGTGTGCAACATCCACGTCAGGTTGAATTCGCCGATGGAAAGCGTCAGCACGGCGAGCGCGCCCGCCACGATGCCCGGCCTCGCGTTCGGCAAAACGATGGTCACGAAGCGCTGCATGAAGCTCGCGCCGAGACTTGCCGCGCCTTCTTCGAGCGTGCGCAGGTCGCTGCTCGCGCACACTGCGGCAACCGCGCGCACCATGAACGGCAGCGTGAACACCACATGTCCGACGACGATAAACGCCACGCTCATGCGGAACATCGTGAAGCCGCCGTACACCACGAGGAGCGCGAGAGCCGATGCGAGACCCGGCAGTGCAATCGGCAGCACGAGGAATTCCTCGACGATGCGCGAAAGCCGCGTCTTGCTGCGCGCGAGCACGTAGCCTGCGGGAACGCCGGTCAGCAGCGTGATAAGCAACGTGATCGCAGCCACTTCGAGAGACAGGAACACCGAGCCGTGATACTGCGTCCACACTTCGGCGAGCCAGCGCAGCGTGAAGCCGCTCGAGACACCCTTGAAGTAGTTGACGGTCACGCCGGCGACGATCGACATGACAACCGGCACGATTAGGAACGCGCATAGCAGCAGCGTGACGAGCCATTGGCCCGCCGTGAGCCACGCTCTTGCATCGGGCAGGCGGAGCCGCGTACGTGGCTTTGCGTCGGACGGCAAAGAGGAAGTAATGGAATTCATCGAGAGGTTCTGCTTCCGGTTGGGTTCGCGCTGTATCGAATGACGCCGCTCATGCGCTCGCCGCCACGGCTGAGCCGCTCACGCTGCGCGCCAATGCAAGCACCGCCCACGTGACGATGCCGAGCACGATCGAAAGTCCGGCCGCCGTCATCATGTTCGCGTTGAGCGTGAACTCGGTGTAGATGGTCATCGGCAATACGTCGATGTCGGTTGCGAGCGTGAATGCCGTACCGAACGCGCCCATCGCGGTCGCGAAGCACACCGCGCCCGCCGCGATCAGGCCGGGCGACAGCGCGGGCAATACGATGTCGCGCGTAATGCGCCACGGCGACGCGCCGAGCGAACGCGCCGCTTCTTCGAGCGATGCATCGAGCTTGGTTGCCGACGCCATCACCGTGACGATCACGCGCGGAATCGAGAAGTACAGGTAGCCGAGAAAGAGGCCGCTCATCGAATAGGCGAACACCCAGCGGTCGCCGGTGAGCTTGAGCGACAGCGCACCGATCAACCCTTGCCGTCCCGCGAGCATGATGACCATGAAGCCGACCACTACGCCGGGAAACGCGAGCGGAAACGTCAGCAACGCGAGCAGCGTGCGCTTGAACGCGAACTCGCGACGCGCGAGCAGCAAACCGGTGATCACCGAGAGCACTAACGTGGCCGCCGTGACGGCCGCCGACAACACGATCGTCGCGCCGAGGCTCGACATATAGCGCGGATTCGTCAGCATCGCGCGGTAGGTGGCGAACGCGTGGCCGTCGCCGCTCAGTTGCGCGAGGGCGCCCATCGGCAACAGCCAGAACGCGATGAAGACCGCTAGCGCCGGCGCGATCAGTGCAATGCGCCAGCGCAGTGGGAACGTAATGTCGTTCAATGCATCACCTGCAGATAACGCTCGCCGAAGCTCGACTGCTTCTCGGCCATCTTGCCGAAGTCGACGGGTTTTGCTCGTGCGTACTCGCTTGCCGGCAGGAATTTTGCGGCGGTCTGCGCGCTCATCGCATTCGCGCGAACCGGGCGCAGATACGCATCGGCCCACAGTTTCTGACCTTCGTCGGAAAGCACGAAGTCGAGCACCTTCTTGCCGTTCGCTTCATGCGGCGCGCCCTTCACGAGGCTCATCACGTACGGCACGGAGATCGTGCCTTCCTTCGGGATCACGAATTCGACGTTCGCGTGATCCTTGTATTTCGCGCGATAGGCGTCGAAATCGTAGTCGAGCAGAATTGGAATTTCGCCGGACATGACGCGCGCGTAGGCGGTCTGCTTCGGCACGATCGGCGCGTTGGCCTTGAGCTTGCGAAACCAGTCGAGGCCCGGTTCGAAGTTATCGAGCGTGCCGCCGAGCGCCTGATTCACCGCGACCGCGCCTGCATAGCCGACGAATGCGCTCGACGGATCGAGATAGCCGACCATGCCTTTGTACTCGGGCTTGAGCAGGTCTGCCCACGAGCGCGGTACGGGCTTGCCTTCGAGCGCGTCCTTGTTGACGAAGAAGCCGAGCGTGCCCGAGTGGATCGTGAACCAGTAGCCTTGCGGGTCTTTCATGTTGGCGGGGATGTCGTCCCAATGCGCCGGCTTATACGGCTCGACGACGCCCTTGTCTTTCGCCTGGAAAGCCGATGAAACGCCTAGATACACGACGTCCGCCACCGGGCTTTTTTGTTCCGCCATCAACTGCGCGATCGACTGGCCGGAGTTCTTGTTGTCGAACGGCACGCGAATGCCGGTCTTCTGCTGGATCGCCTTGATCTGACTTGCCCAGTCGGCCCATTCGGGCGGGCAGTTGTAGCAGATCGCGGTTTCATCGGCGTGGGCCGTTTGCGAGGTGACGGTGGCAAGCGCGGCCGTCACGAGCGTACCGGCGCACAGTGCGACGGCGGTGGATTGGGCGAGGCGGCGCAGCAGCGGTGAGACTGCCGATGCAAGGCGTACGGAAGAGCGGATCACTGCGGTTCTCCTGGAATGGAAGAGAGCGGGTGGTTCAGGTGGATTGTTCAACGTTGAAGATGAAGGCGCTGGCCGACATGCGTCGCGCCCGCGTCGTTGCGATTTGAAATTGCGGCGATCGTGGCGCCTTCGCGCAAGCTGTGCGGCAGCGTCAGTGCAAGCGGCGTTTCGCCGAGACCTTCGAAATTTGCGGTGACGCGTGTCAGCAGACGGCGCCACGCGGCACAGCCGATCTCACGGTTCGGCGCGCAGACGCTTGCGAGCGGCGGCGACAGCAGTTCGCCCATTGCGAGACCGTCGAAGCCGAGAATCGACATGTCGCGCGGAATCTGCAGACGCGCGCGGCGCAGGCCGCGCATGACGACCATTGCGAGCAGATCGTTACTGCAGAAGAGGGCGCTCGGACGGTTCGGGCCGCTCGTCAGATGCGCGAGCACCGCGGGCGATAGTTCGTCCGCGTTGAAGTCGACTTCAAGCGCGGGTGCGGGCGAGAGGCCGGCTTGCTGCATTGCTTGCGTGTAGCCGAGATGCCGCTGCCGCGCGCGGTCGGAGGCAGCGAGCGTGCCGGCGAGCATGAGGATGCGGCGATGGCCGTGCGCGATCAGCATGCGCACGCCTTCGTAGGCGGCGAGACGGTTGTCCACGGACACCGACGGACGGCGCACCGTGTCGTTGTGCATCAGCACATAGAGCAGACCGTCACGGTCGAGCTCGTCGAGAAGGGGATGCGTGTCGGCGTCGGCGACCGTCAGGATCAGGCCTTCCACGCGATGCTCGCGCAGCGTTTCGATGGCGCGGCGTTCGCGCTCGGCGTCGTACTGGGTGGTCATCAGCATGAGCCGATAGCCTTGCGCGGCTGCGAGTTCGTCGATGCCTTGCAGGCACTCCGCGAAGACAGGGTTGGCAAGCGTGGGCACGATCACGCCGATCAGGCGCGTGCGCTCGCCGCGCAGTTGACGGCCGAGCGGGCTGGGCCGGAAGTTGAGTGCGTCGATGGACTGGCGCACCTTGTCGAGCGTGACCGGATTGACGGTGTGCGGCGCGTTGATCGCGCGCGAGACCGTCGCGATCGAAAAGCCCGCGTGCGCAGCGACGTCCTTGATTGTCGGGGTCATGATTTCCGCTCGGTTGTAAACGTTTTCAGGAGCGGATTATCGGAAAGGTTTGTGACTTGGCGATGACGTCGGTTTCGGTTGCGGATTGTTTGGTTTGAAGTCGAGCGGGGGCGGTGAAGTGCGGTGCGGGGGTGTTGGCGTTGCCGGTATGATCGGCGGCGCTGCGGAGGTTTGGCCGGCCAGGCGGCCAATGGTAGAATGCGCGTCCACGCGTTTTGACCACCCTCGCCGGGGTGATGAAATTGGTAAACATAGCGGACTTAAAATCCGCCGCCTAACGGCTTGTCGGTTCGAGTCCGATCCCCGGCACCACGCTGTCTCCCAACGTTTGCCATATTGGTCAAGAAACCTAAGTCCGGGGTTTGCAGCGTTTCGCTTTGCTGCCGTTGTCCATTGTTTCCCATTGGCACCCACAGGAAGTGGGGGCATCGCTGGGGGCAGAATTCACATGAGGGGCATCAAAATGCCCCCACACGCTGATGCCCGGACGGATGTCGCTGCGCGCGCTGCAAAGCCGCGCGAGAAAGCCTACAAAAGGCGACATCCGTGCGCGACTCGCGCTGAAGTTGATCTTTCGGCATCGGGCTCCGCGCCCGAACTGTGTGACATCATGAACGCGATCATTCGGCGGAAGGTGTAGCGACACTGCAATCTCGATGACGAGCCACCATCGTTGAGGTTACCCGACGATGCTTATGACCTCCTCGATCGTCATGTCGCCAAAGTACTCCACGAGCAACGGAAACAATGCGGCGTCGTATGCAGCACAGTGCTTCTCCTTGAAGATGTCGAACTCCCCGTATCGCGCGACAACGCTGGCTTCGGCTGCAATGCTCGCCGACTCGAAGAATGCTTTTGCTTGGGTGATGATGTTGGAGTCCATGCGAAGACTAACGGCAGCGTCGATAAAAGCTTGAGGTTAAGTTGGATGCCGCCCTGTCGCAATGGGAAGGAACAACTCATCAGGGAAAATTCGCATAGTGGTCATGTGTCCTTCTTGATGGCCGAGAGCATCGACTCAAGCGTCGGCGCAATGTCGGCTGTGTAGTAAGTCAGCGGCGCTCCGGCAGGCGTGGAAATCGCACAGTTCATCATTGATCGGCTCCTCTGTAGACGCGGCAATCGTAGCCACCCCGGCAGTGTGTGAGGTACCATACTCAAACGCCACTCTCACCGAATTGAACACCGCCCATCATGCCCGCCGCGAGCGGGCTTTCGCACATTCAGCATTTAAAACTGAGGTGTGAAATGGCAGGTACAGCGCGGCGCCGGGCGGATCGGGCGCGACTCAAACATAAACGTAGGGACTGGTGGGCCGGGAAGCCGAAGAAAACTGACGTACAAATCGGCCGCCTGATCGACACTCCCACCCCTTGCAGCTGCTGGATGTGCGGCAATCCGCGGCGCCATCAAAAGGACCGTCTCTCCATCTGGGAGCACCGCTGGTTTCAGGAGGTCGGCGATGAGTCGTAGCAAACGGAAGAATCCAATTCTCGGTAACACGACCGCTGAGACCGAGGCGCCCGAGAAAGCAAAATGGCACCGCCGACATCGGCGCGAAGAACGCGCGCGGCTAAGCTCCCAAGGAGAGGACTACGTCGAACGCAGTCATCGTGAACATTCGGATCCATGGTCGATGGAAAAGGACGGGAAGAAGTACTGGGGCGATGCGATCAGCTCCAGGCACATGCGCAAGTGAAAGGAAGTGTTCAAGAACGTCGAGCGACGCAGCCAGTTTTCCCGGGTGGTTGAATACCTCAGGGAATTGGGTGAAAAGAGCGCGGCTCCGTCTGCAGTCCACAGGCAGAAGACGAGACGCGCTTTGCCTGCCGGGCAAGATCAAACCCCGGTGCCGACAGCTCCCACAGGCCCGCCGCGCGCATTTTTCATGTCTAACCATCCTTAACAGTGCGCCATTTCGGTCCACCGTATTCTTGCTGGCTGAGAAATCGGGGGATCGCATGAAATATCCGTACGACTTAGTCGCAGGCATCTTGTGTCTCACCATGTCGTTTGTATGCCTGGGTGCGCTACTGCTTGGCTGACCCAACTCATCGGCTAAGACGCCGCTTCTGGCTCAGAGATCGACGCGTCTGAACCCGTCGGGATCACCGCCCATTGCTCGATATACGCCGCGCATGAATTCCGCCCCGGTGGTCTCCCACTGTAGCGACCGGAAGGTAAGGTCCTCGGGATTCAACTTTCCCTGAGCGCGGTGCAGTGCGCGCACTGTCGCTGTAAGAATGAACCAGTTTCCTCGACGACTCTGTCAATCGCACGTCAACCCGTCGTTCGCCGCCGCCCCCCAATCCCAAACTGTGCACAAACCCCACCACGTAAGCGCTGCACACACTGGGGAATGCCTGAGCTTGAGCCGCTCCCGCCGCGCGTCGTAGAATCGTCGCACATCGGTTTGGGGGTCCAGCAATGTGCCTGGCTTCTCGTTGCGATTTCATTCGAATAATGCCGGGCCGCCCGGCGCTTTCGCGACCCGTCTCCCGGGTTGATGCGGGCGTTTGCCGCTCGCTCGCCATCGGCTTCGCGCCATGACCCCGTTGATTTCCGTCAAAAAGCTCAGCAAGAGCTTTCCCGGCGTGCGGGCGCTTCACGACGTTCAGTTCGACCTGGTCGAGGGCGAAGTCCACGCGCTGATGGGCGAAAACGGCGCCGGCAAATCGACGCTGATGAAAATCCTCGCCGGCGTCTACACCCGCGACTCCGGCGAGATTCTCCTCGGTGGACAGCCGGTGGAGTTGCAGAGCCCGCGTGACGCGCAAGCCGCGGGCATCGGCATCATTCATCAGGAACTCCAACTGATGAATCACCTGACGGTCGCCCAGAACATCTTCATCGGCCGCGAGCCTCGCGGGCGGCTTGGCCTCTTTCTCGACGAAGACAAGCTCAATGCGAAGGCGCGCGAAATCCTCTCGCGCATGCATGTGAATATCGACCCGCGCGCCATGGTCGGCAACCTCACGGTTGCGAGCCAGCAGATGGTCGAAATCGCCAAGGCTTTGTCGTTCGACTCGCGCGTGCTCATCATGGACGAGCCTACCTCGGCGCTCAACGACGCCGAAATCGCCGAGCTTTTTCGCATCATCCGTGAGTTGAAGCAGCGTGGCGTCGGCGTCGTCTACATCTCGCACAAGATGGACGAGCTCAAGCAGATCGCCGATCGCGTCACCGTACTGCGCGACGGAGAGTACGTGGCCACCGTCGCCGCCGCCGACACGAGCGTCGAGGCGATCATCGGCATGATGGTCGGGCGCACCTTGAGCGACGTTGCGCCCGCCGGGCGCGCTGCGTCGCAAGGCGAGATCGCGCTCGAAGTCAGAAACCTCCACGCCGGCCCGCTTGTGCGGGACGTGAGTTTTACGCTGCGCAAAGGCGAGATATTAGGCTTTGCCGGCCTGATGGGCGCGGGCCGCACGGAGGTCGCGCGAGCCGTGTTCGGCGCCGATCCGGTCGAGTCCGGCGAGATCTTCGTGAAAGGCGCGAAGGCCTCGATCAGAACGCCGAGCGACGCCGTCGCGCATGGCATCGGCTATCTGTCGGAGGACCGTAAGCGTTTCGGGCTCGCCACCGGCATGGATGTGGAATCGAACATCGTCATGTCGAACCTGCGCAATTTCCTGTCGCTCAACTTTTTTCTGCGCCGCGCGCGGATGCGCCGCCGCGCGTCCCACTTCATCAATCTGCTCGCGATTCGCACGCCGTCCGCCGCGCAGCAAGTGCGGCTGCTGTCGGGCGGCAACCAGCAGAAGATCGTGATCGCGAAGTGGCTGGAGCGCGACTGCGACGTGCTGTTCTTCGACGAACCGACGCGCGGCATCGACGTCGGCGCAAAGAGCGAAATCTACAAGCTGCTGCGCTCGCTCGCGGACGAGGGCAAGGCGATCGTGATGATTTCGTCGGAACTGCCGGAGATATTGCGCATGAGCGACCGCGTCGTCGTGATGTGCGAGGGCCGTATCACCGGCGAACTCCCGGCGGAGCAGGCGACCCAGGAGCGCATCATGCATCTGGCCACGCAGCGCCAAACACTGAAAGCGGCGTGAGCCGCGAGAGGACGCTATGACAATGCAACCCGATTCTTCCGCGCTGACCGGCCAGCGGCGCTTAACCGGCCTGAGAGCCCGCATCTTCTCGCCGACTGCATTGCAGAAGCTGCTCGCCTTCGCGAGCCTGATCCTGTTGCTGGTGTTTTTCAGCTTCGCGTCGCCCGCTTTCATGCAGATGGACAACATCCTCGGCATTCTGCAGGCGACGGCGGTCAACGGCGTCCTCGCGATTGCCTCCACGTTCGTCATCATCACCGGCGGCATCGATCTGTCCGTCGGCACGCTGATGACCTTCACCGCGGTCATTTGCGGCGTGTTTCTCACGTACTGGCATTTGCCGATGTGGCTCGGCGTGCTTGCCGCGATCGGCACGGGCGCGATCTGCGGCACCATTTCGGGCACGCTCACCGCGAAGATGAAGATACCGCCGTTCATCGCGACGCTCGGCATGATGCTGCTGCTCAAGGGGCTCTCGCTTGTCGTGTCGGCCGACAAGCCGATCTATTTCACCGACACCGAAAACTTCTACATGATTTCGCAGGACTCGTTGATCGGTTATCTGGTGCCGAGCCTGCCGATCCCCAACGCAGTGCTGATTCTGTTCTTTCTCGCGATCGTGAGTTCCGTCACGCTCAATCGCACCGCGCTTGGCCGCTACACGTTCGCGCTCGGCAGCAACGAAGAAGCGGTCCGGCTTTCGGGCGTGAACGTCGACAGGTGGAAGATCGCCATTTACGGCCTGGGCGGCGCAATTTGCGGTATTGCGGGGTTGCTGATCGCGTCGCGCCTGAATTCGGCGCAGCCGGCGCTCGGCCAGGGTTACGAGCTCGAAGCGATTGCGGCCGTAGTGATCGGCGGGACCTCGCTTTCGGGCGGCTCGGGCACGATACTCGGCACCATCATCGGCGCATTCATTATGAGCGTGCTGACCAACGGCTTGCGCATCATGTCCGTTGCTCAGGAATGGCAGATCGTGGTGACTGGCCTCATCATCATTCTCGCGGTCTACGCGGACATCTTGCGACGCAGGAAGAGCTGACGCTCGCGACAATATCAACAACGGGAGGCGCCACAAGGCTTCCTGCACAGCTGAAGAAGAAGGGTCCACACCTCAGGAGGAGATATTTCATGTTGAATCGCAAACTATTCGGCGTCGTCATAGGCGTCGGCGCGCTCGTCGGCGGCGCGAATCTCGCACATGCGGACGAGGTCTACATTCCGCTCATTTCCAAGGGCTTCCAGCACCAGTTCTGGCAGGCGGTCAAGGCAGGCGCCGAACAGGGCGCGAAAGAACACAAGGTCAGAATCACCTTCGAAGGACCGGAGACGGAAGCCATGGTCGACAAGCAGATCGACATGCTGTCGGCCGCGCTCGCGAAAAAACCGCAGGCGCTCGGCATCGCCGCGCTCGACAGCAAGGCGGCCATTCCACTGCTGCGAAGAGCGCAGGCCGCGAAGATTCCGGTTATTGCATTCGACTCCGGCGTAGACAGCGACATTCCGCTCACGACCTGCTCGACCGACAATCTCGCGGCCGCCGCGCTCGCCGCCGACAAGATGGCCGAGGCGATCGGCAATGCAGGGGAAGTGGGCGTCATCGTGCACGATCAGACGAGTCGCACGGGCATTGACCGCCGCGACGGTTTCCTCAACGAAATGAAAAGCAAGCATCCGAACGTCAAGATCGTCTCGGTGCAGTACGGCGGCGGGGACCATCTGAAGTCGGCCGAAATCGCCAAGGCAATGATCCAGGCGAATCCGAACCTGAAGGGCATTTTTGGCGCCAATGAGGGTTCGGCGGAAGGCGCGGCTATCGGCGTTAAGGAATCGGGCAAGAAGCTCGTGCTGATCGGCTACGACTCCGGCAAGGAGCAGAAAGACGACATCAACTCCGGGTTGATGGCCGGCGCGATCACGCAGAACCCGATCGGGATCGGCAAATGCGTCGTCGATTCCGCGGTGAAAGCGCTCAAGGGCGAGAAGCTGCCGAAGAAAGTCGACACCGGGTTTTACTGGTACGACAAGAGCAACATGAACGATCCGAAGATCGCCGCAGTGCTCTACGATTGATTGATCGTCGCTAAACGAACTGCCGTCGAGGAGCGTGCTCACATGACCACGATTACCACGCTGTCCGTCAGGGACATCCGGTTTCCGACTTCGCGCTCGCTCGACGGCTCCGATGCGATGAACGCCGCGCCCGATTATTCGGCCACGTACGTGACCCTTGAAACGGATGCGCCACACGCGCTTACCGGCCATGGGCTGACATTCACGATCGGTCGCGGCAACGAGATCTGCGTGAGGGCGGTGGAGGCGCTCGCTCCGCTTGTCGTCGGTAAAACGCTCGAAGAGATTGCTTCGGACATGGGCGCTTTCTGGCGCATGCTGACCTCGGACAGCCAGTTGCGCTGGATCGGTCCGGACAAGGGCGCGATCCATCTCGCCACGGCTGCGGTCGTCAACGCGGCGTGGGACCTATGGGCAAAGGCGGAAGGCAAGCCGGTTTGGAAACTGCTTGTCGACATGAGCCCGGAAGAACTGGTGCGGTGCCTGGACTTCCGCTATGTGACGGACGCGATCACGCCGCATGAAGCCATCGCGATGCTGCATCGTCACGCGGCCACCAGAAGCGAGCGCGAGAACGAAATGCTCGCGCACGGCTATCCTGCGTACACGACGTCGGCAGGTTGGCTCGGCTATGACGACGACAAGATTCGCCGGCTCGCACGCGAAGGCGTCGCTCAAGGCTGGACGCATTTCAAGCAGAAGGTCGGCGGCAATCTCGACGAGGACATGCGCCGCGCTCGCATCCTGCGCGAAGAGATCGGCCAGGACCGCAAGCTGATGATGGACGCGAATCAGGTGTGGGATGTGGACGAAGCCATCGCGAACATGCGGCATCTCGCGCAGTTCGACCCGTGGTGGATCGAAGAGCCCACGAGCCCCGACGACATTCTCGGTCACGCGGCGATCCGCCGACGCATTGCGCCAATCGGTGTAGCGACGGGCGAGCATTGCCATAATCGCGTGATGTTCAAGCAGTTGCTGCAGGCGCACGCAATCGATTTCTGTCAGGTGGACAGTTGCCGTTTGGGCGGCTTGAACGAAGTGATCGTCGTGCTGCTGATGGCGGCGAAGTTCGGCGTGCCCGTGTGTCCGCACGCGGGCGGCGTCGGCTTATGCGAGTACGTGCAGCATATTTCGCTGTTCGACTATATCTGCGTGTCGGCGTCGCTCGAAAACCGGGTGCTCGAATATGTGGACCACTTGCATGAGCATTTCGTCGATCCTGTCGTGATCCGCAATGGCCGTTATATGCCGCCGCAGCGGCCGGGCTACAGCATCGAAATGCACGCGGCCTCGCTCGACCAGCACGACTTTCCTAACGGTCCCGTTTGGCGCCCTTGAGCGCGTTGCTGGCCTGGCCGTGTAAACTTGGCGTTCAGCGTTCCGCATTCTCAAGCGGCGCTCATGCAAAGCCACGACCATGCATCAACTGAAATATCTGAGCGGCTATCCGCCCGCATTGCTGGAGAAAGTCAAAAAGCTGATCGCCGACGACCAGCTCGGCGCCTATCTCGCCGCGCGCTATCCGAACTCGCACGAAGTCCAGACGGATCGTGCGCTCTACACGTACTGCGCGGAATTGAAGCGTGAGCATTTGCGCAGCGCGGAGCAGATCGACAAAGTCACTTACGACAGCAAGCTCGACGTAGTGCGTCACGCGCTGGGTCTGCATACCAGCATTTCGCGCGTGCAGGGTGGCAAGCTCAAGGCAAAGAAGGAAATCCGCATTGCGTCGCTATTCAAAACCGCGGCGCCGGAGTTTCTGAAAATGATCGTCGTGCACGAACTCGCGCATCTGAAAGAGAGCGACCACAACAAGGCGTTCTACCGCCTCTGCGAGTTCATGCAGCCGGGTTACCACCAGATCGAATTCGACCTGCGGCTTTACCTGACCCATCGCGAGTCGGCGAAGAGTCAGGCTTGATACGTGCCGCGGTTTATCCAAACGAAAGCGCGCGGCACGTCATGGCCTTCTCAGGCGGCGACCGCTTCAGCCATTTCGACAGCCGACGCCTTCAGCAACACCGGAATGGACTTCGATGTGGGCGTACCCGCACCATCCGCGACCGACGACAGCGGCACGAGCGGATTTGTCTCCGGGTAGTAAGCGCCGAGGCAACCGCGCGGAATGTCGTATTCGACTAGCAGAAAGCCATCTGCGTGACGTTCGATACCATCGGCCCACACGCTCGTAATGTCCACGCGCTGTCCGGCGGCAAACCCCAGCATCGCGATGTCGTCCTTGTTGGCGAACAGCACGCGCCGCTGTCCATATACGCCGCGATAACGGTCGTCGAGGCCGTAGATCGTCGTGTTGTACTGATCGTGTGAGCGGGTCGTCATCAACGTCATCAGGCGTTCGCCGTGCTGTTCTCGTGCGCGATGAATCGGCGTGTCGAGCGCGATGGGATGCACGAGAAACTGCGCCTTGCCGGAGGGCGTTTTCCAGATCCGCTCGCGCGATGCGACGCCCAGGTGGAAGCCGCCCGGGCGCTTGAGCCGCTCGTTGTAATCGTGAAAGCCGTCGATTACTTTCTCGATGCCGTCGCGAATCAGCGAGTAATCCGCGGCGTGCGCGAGCCAATCGACCTTGTCGCTGCCGAGCGTCGCATGCGCCATGCGCGCGACGATCGCGATTTCCGACAACAGGTTCTCCGACGCCGGTTTGTTCATGCCGTACGAGATGTGCACCATGCTCATCGAATCTTCGACGCTCACGCCTTGCGCAACGCCGTTCTGCAAGTCGATCTCGGTGCGGCCGAGCGTCGGCAGAATCAGTGCGTCGCGGCCATGCACGAGATGGCTGCGGTTGAGCTTCGTCGTGATATGCACGGTCAGATCGCACGAGCGCATGGCTTCCCACGTGCGCGGCGTGTCGGGCGTCGCGATCGAAAAGTTGCCGCCAAGGCCGATGAACACCTTGACCTTGCCGTCGAGCATCGCCTGAATCGTATTGACCACGTCGAGCCCATGCTCGCGCGGCGGCTCGAAACGGTAGGCCTCGCCGAGCCGGTCGAGGAACGCCTGCGTCGGCTTCTCTTCGATGCCCACGGTGCGGTCGCCCTGTACGTTCGAGTGTCCGCGCACCGGGCACAGGCCCGCGCCGCGCCGGCCGATATTGCCGCGCATCATCATCAGGTTCGACAGCAGTTGTACCGTCGGCACCGAGTTCTTGTGCTGCGTGAGGCCCATGCCCCATGTCGAGATTACCGCGCGGCCCTTCACGTAGATGTCGGCGAGCTTCAGCACGTCCTCGAACGGCACGCCTGCTTCGGCGACGATGGTCTCCCAGCTTTCCGCGCGCAGATCTTCGGCGAAGGCCTCGAAGCCGACCGTGTGTTCAGCGATGAACGCGACGTCGAGCACGCGTTCCAGCCCGGAAGCCTGAGCCTCGTCATCCAGTTCGATCACGCGCTTGGCCACGCCCTTGATGAGCGCGAAGTCGCCGCCGACCTTCGGACGGATGAACACGGAGCTGATCTTCGTGCTGCCCATCGTCAGCATTTCCACTGGATGCTGCGGGCTCGCAAAACGCTCGAGTCCGCGTTCTTTCAGCGGGTTGATCGACACGATCGTCGCGCCGCGCTTTGCGCACTCGCGCAATTCACCGAGCATCCGCGGATGGTTGGTCGCGGGGTTCTGGCCGAAGATCAGCAGCGTGTCGGCATGTTCGAAGTCGTCGAGCGTCACCGTGCCCTTGCCGATGCCCACGGTGTGAGGCAAGCCGCGGCTCGTCGCTTCGTGGCACATGTTCGAGCAATCGGGGAAATTGTTGGTGCCGTACATCCGGACGAACAACTGGTACAGGAACGCTGCTTCGTTGCTCGCGCGACCGGACGTATAGAACGCGGCCTCATTCGGATCGTCGAGACGCTTTAGATGGCTCGCAATCAGATCGAACGCTTCGTCCCAGCCGATAGGCACGTACCGGTCGCGCATCGCGTCATAGACGAGCGGGTCGGTCAGGCGGCCGTGCTGCTCCAACTCGAAGTCGGACTGCGTCATCAGTTCGGCGACGGTGTGCTCCGCGAAGAACGCGGGCGTCACGCGCTTGCTGGTTGCCTCGGCGGCCACCGCTTTTACGCCGTTCTCGCAAAACTCGAACGTGGATGCGTGCTCGCGGTCGGGCCATGCACAGCCGGGGCAGTCGAAGCCGTCCGGCTGATTCTGTTTGAGCAGCGTGCGGTAGTTGCCGCCCGTCACCTTTTCCTTGATCAGGTTGATGGCGACGTATTTGAGCGCGCCCCAGCCCGCTGCCGGGTGCTTGTATGGCTCGATGCGAGGTTCGCTGCCGGATTCGCTGCGTGTGTCGGTTTTTTTCATGATGTTGCCGCGCGTGGTCTTGTCATGGCTTTTCGGGCCGATGTTCCAAGGCTACTGTGTTCCAATCGCAGTGCAGCATACAGAAAATCAAAAAGGGAAGGGATACAGTTGCTTGCGATTTGTCATAGACTGGCGTCTCAAACCATCCAGTTCCTTGAGCCACGTCCTTGAAACTGTACGAAAAGCTCGCCGATGAAATCACTGAAGCCGTGCGCCGGGGCGTGTTCGCCGCGGGCGAGCGGATTCCTTCGGTGCGGCAGGCGAGCCAGCAGCATGGCGTCAGCATCAAGACGGTGCTGCATGCGTACGCGTTGCTGGAGAGCCGCGGCATCGTCGAGACGCGTCCGCAGTCGGGATACTTCGTGCGCGAAGCCGCGCTGCACGCGTTTCGGCCCGAGACCCGGCGGGCGGGCGGCAAGCCTGCCGCGCTGGTCGCGCCCGTTGCCGCGGAAGTCGACGTGAGCCGCCTCGTTCTGTCGACGCTTCGTAGCATCCGCGCGCACGACGCCATACCGTTTGGCTCGCCTTATCCCGATCCATCGCTATTTCCGTGGCGGCGCATTAATCAGTATGCGAACGCGATTGCGCGCCGTCAGGCGAGCTGGAACCTGATCGACGATCTGCCGCCCGGCAACCCGGAACTGATCCGGCAGATCGCCCGGCGCTATACCGAGAACGGCATGCCGGTCGATCCGGACGAGATCGTCATCACGCTCGGCGCCACCGAGGCCATCAACTTGAGCCTGCAGGCGGTCGCCAAGCCGGGCGACACAGTGGCCGTCGAATCGCCGACTTACTACGCGATGCTGCACGCGATCGAGCGTCTCGGTATGCGCGCTATCGAGGTAGCAACGCATCCGGTCGACGGCATCGACATCGACGCACTCGCACAGGTCATCGAGCGGCAGAAGATCGCCGCCTGCATGGTGATGCCGAACTTCCAGAATCCGCTCGGTTTCCAGATGCCGGATGCGCGCAAGCGGCAACTCGTCGAATTGCTCGCCGCGCATCAGATTCCGGTGATCGAGAACGACGTTTATCAGGAGTTGTATTTCGGCGAGACGCGGCCGTCGGCATTGAAAAGCTTCGACACGCAAGGGCTCGTGCTGCATTGCGCGTCGTTTTCGAAGAGCCTCACGGCGTCGTACCGGATAGGCTGGGCGTTGCCGGGGCGTTATCGTGCGCAGGTCGAGAAGCTGAAGTTTTTGAACACGCTGACTACGCCTTCCGTGCCGCAGGTCGCGGTCGCCGATTATCTGCGGCAGGATGCATACGACCGTCATTTGCGGCATGTTCGCAAGGTCTACCGGCAGCAGGCGAGCATCATGACCGCGCTGGTGCGGCGTTTCTTTCCTGCCGGCACCCGTATCTCCACGCCGCAAGGCGGCTATGTGTTGTGGGTGGAGTTGCCCGAGCGTGTCGACTCGATGCGGCTTTATCAGGCGGCCCTCGCGCGCAGCATTACGGTCGGCCCGGGCATGATGTTTTCGACGCGCAACGATTTTCGCCATTTCATCCGGCTTAATTACAGCTACCCGTGGACTGCGCAAACGGAGGCGGCGTTGAAGACACTGGGCGAACTGGTAACGCAGATGGCGTGAAGCGCTTGCACGCGTCGGTGTAGCAGAGCCAGGCAGACAAAAACAGTAAGAAGGAGACACGAATGGATGACGATGAAATCGATCCGGTGCTGATCGCCGTGCTGGGGCAGCTTTGGCGCGCGCATCGAGAAAGCTTGGGAGACGCGAGGCCTCGCCGCGAGATGCGCAGCGGCGCGTGGTCGTTAGCGCGGCTCTCCAAGCAGGCCAACGTGCCGATGAGCGCGCTTCGGCGGCAGTTGACGGTGCTCGTCGACAGCGGTCTGGTGGAGACGACTTTCGACGAGGAGGGCGCCGGCACCGCGCGTCTGAGCGACAGCGGCCGGGAGGTGTGCGCGGAGCTGTTCGGCGAGAGCGGTGCCGCGGGCGATGACGGGGCGCCCGACCCCGACGACACTTCGCCGCCGAGCCTTCACTAGTTAATCGCGCCGCGCGCAATACCGGTTCCGTTATACACGGGATAACAGCGAATAATTTTTCCTCTGAAATTGACCTCGGAATATGGCCCCCTATGCTGGAGGCCTGCCCGCACCAACGGGCGCCAGGCGAACCCCTTAATCGATTTCGGAGAATTCATGAAAACAACGCTGGCGCGAGCGCTGCATCGATCATTGCGTATCAAGACTGCCCGGACCGCGCTCGTTGCGGCATGTGCCGCAACCGTCGGCCTCAGCCTCGGGTTTGCTGCAACGGCAGCGTCGGCGGCCACCGCGCAGCCCGTCGGCATTGCGTTTGTCTACCTCGGCAATCCCGGCGACGCCGGCTGGACCTATGCGCACGAACAGGGCGTAAAAGAGGTCGAGGCAAAGTTTGGCGACAAGATCAAGGTGACACGCATCGAGAACGTGCCCGAGTCCGCGGACTCGGAGCGCGTGTTCCGCGATCTCGCGTCGAAGGGCAACAAGATCGTGGTGGGTTCGAGCTTCGGCTTCCAGGACTTCGAACTGAAAGTCGCCAAAGACTTCCCGGACACGGTGTTCGAACACGCGACCGGCTACAAGAAAGCGGCCAACTTCGCGACGTACGACGTGCGCACCTACCAGAGCGCCTATCTCGCCGGGCTCGTCGCCGGTTACACGACGAAGTCGAACACGCTTGGCTTCGTGGGCTCGGTGCCGGTGCCGGAAGTGGTGCGCAACATCAACGCTTTCACGATGGGCGCGCGCTCCGTGAACCCGAAGGTGCGCGTCAAGGTCGTGTGGATCAATAGCTGGTTCGATCCGGGCCGCGAGAAGCAGGCCGCCGAAACGCTGATCGGCCAGGGCGCGGACGTTCTCATCCAGAACACGGATTCGACGGCGACTATGCAGACCGCCGAGCAGAAGAAGGTGCACGCGTTCGGCTGGGATTCGAACATGAAGAAGTTCGGGCCCAACGCGCAACTGGGCGCGTGCGTGAGCAACTGGGGCGTGTATTACACGTATCTGGTGCAGCAAGTCATGGCGGGCACATGGAACAACGCGCCGGTGTGGTGGGGCCTGAAAGAGAAGGCGATCGATCTCGCCGATATCAACACCGAAGCGGTGTCGCCTACTGCGCAGAAGGCGTTGAGCCAGAAGCGCGACGACATCATCTCGGGCAAGTTCAATCCGTTCGCCGGGCCGATCGTGGATCAGTCGGGGGCGGTGAAGGTTGCGGCGGGCAAGTCGCTGAGCGACGCGGAGCTGCTGCGTTTGAACTGGTTCGTGCAGGGCGTCGACGGCTCGCTGCCGAAGTAACGCGAACTGCATCGAGCCTCCCAGACTACCGACAGTAAAGAAGGAGTACACCCGTGAGTCTGACTGTTCCGAGCGCGGAGATGAGCGCAACCGCCAAAGCCGATGCGGCTGGCTTTCCGCCGCAGGGCTTGACGCCCACGCACGAGCAGATCGTGCGGCATCTGCGGCATTCGAGCCGGATCGCCGAGCGCGCGACGCTGCTCGGGCATCACCCGTTCGGCGCGGTGCTGGTCGGCCCGGACCAGGAAACCGTGTTGATGGAGCAGGGCAACGTCGACACGGTGAACCATGCGGAGTCGGTGCTCGCTCGCGTAGCGGCGCTCAACTTCACGCCCGCCTACTTGTGGAGTTGCACGCTGTACACGTCGGTCGAGCCGTGTTGCATGTGCGCGGGCACAATGTATTGGGCGAACATCGGCCGGGTGGTGTTCGGCATGACGGAGAAGCGCCTGCTGGAGGCGACCGGCGATCACGCGGAGAATCCGACCTTGAGCGTCGATTGCCGGTATGTCTTCGATCACTGTCAGAAGCGCGTCGAAGTGATCGGCCCGGTCGCCGAAGTCGAGTCGGAGGTAATGGACGTGCAGCGCAGGTTCTGGAATAGCCGCTAGCTCCGCTCCAGCATCGCGATGCCGCAGAACCAGTCGCCGCCATGCGGCCGGTATTTCCACCGGCCGTCGTTCTGCTTGATGACGCTCGGGCACTGCTCGCCGATCGCGATCCCCGGATTCGCGGCCGTGCATTGACGCATTGCCGTTTCGACGGTAGGACTCGCAGGCACGGACGGCTTGTGTGAGCGCTCCGGGGGCGCGGGCTTGAGCGCGGGCTTGAGCGCATCGGCAGGTTCCAGGGGTTGCGCCAGCGCAGGCGGCGCGCCCGTCGGGAGGCTCGCAAGCAACTGCTGAAGCTCGTCGATCCGTGTTGCGTACCACGTGCCGAGACACGCCGCGTCCCGGCAATTGGCCTCGCGCCAGGCCCATTTGCTGTCGCTGTCGGCGATGAAGCCGCGCCGATCCGGCGCTCGTCGGCGCGCTTTCCAGTAGAGCTGCCCAAGCGTGTCGTCAAGACGCGACAACGCCGTGTCGCTGCAGATCATCTTCTCGGTGAAGGAATGGCCCTTCGTGCAGTTGAAACTTGCGGCCTGAACGGGCGAATGCGCGATCAGCAGCGCGGCGATCAGAACGGAGCGGACGATTTTCATGACGATTCCCGCGATGCATGGTTTTTCATGCAACGGATGATCGTCCGATCCCGTGCGATCGAGACGCCGGAAAAACGCGGCACTTACCGCGAGTGATTACCAGATGTTGCGTCGCGCGGGTCCGCCCGACACTCCGGATCGCGCAATGCAGCACAAACGGAAGCACGCCCGGCGGACATCTTCACGTTTAGCGGGTATACCCTGATGCGCTGCTTACACTTTCTTGCCGATGTTGGGTTGGGGGGCGCATATATGAACCGCGAAGCGACATCACGCATGGACGTAGGAGCGACGCCCGATGCCGGCCATTACCGGCCGGATCTGGCCGAAGAGGTGTTGGCGTCGGAGCGTAGCGTGTTGCGGCTGATCACGCGCAATACGCCGTTGCCGGAATTGCTGGAAGAAGTCTGCCACCGCGCGGAAGCGCTGCTGGGCGGGGGCGCGTCGTGCTCGATCCTGCTGCTCGACGACGACGGCGTCCACGTGAAGATGGGCGCCGCGCCGTCGTTGCCGGCGGAATTCAGCACGGCGATCGACGGCGTGCCGATCGGTCCGAGCGCGGGCTCTTGCGGCACCGCGATGTACGAGCGGCGGCTGGTGGTGGTCGAGGACATCGAGACGGATTCGCTATGGGCGGACTTCCGCGCGCTTGCGTTGCCGCATGGCTTGCGCGCGTGCTGGTCGGTGCCGTTCGAGAACGACGCCGGCGCCGTGCTGGGCGCGTTCGCCGTCTATCATCGCGAGCCGCGCCGTCCTACCGCGCAGGAAGAGACGATGTTGCGCGACATCAGCCGCAGCGTCGGGCTCGCCGTGCATCAGGACGCGATGGCGCAGCGGCTTGCGAACAGCGAGGAGCACCACCGGCTGGTCGTCGATCATCTGATCGAGGGCATTGTTGTGCAGTCTCGCTCGGGCGTCGTGCTGGCCTGCAATCCGAGCGCGCAACGCATGTTGCGCACCGGTCCGCAGATCGTCGGGCGCAGTATCCGCACGGTGATGGTGCGTGGCTTTCACGAGGACGGCTCGCCCGTGGCCGAGCATGAGCGGCCTGTCGCGCAGGTGCTTGCGAGCGGCCAGCCGATGCTCGGCGTCACACTGGCGCTCGAACTGGTGAACGGCGAAGTGATCTGGGTCACCGAGAACGTCGTGCCGATTCTGAAGCCGGGCGAGAGCAAGCCCGACTCCGTACTGATCTCGTTTACCGACATCGGCCCGGTGCGTGAGGCGCAGCGCCAGTTGAAATTTCTCGCGACGCGCGATTCCCTCACCGGGCTCTACAACCGGGCCTATCTGACGGAGCGCATGAACAGCCTGTTCGCGCCCGGCAACCCGAATTACAGCGGCGAGCTCATGAGCGTTGCCGTGCTGTTCGTCGATCTCGACGGATTCAAGAAGGTCAACGACACGGCCGGTCATGAGGCCGGCGACGCGTTACTGAGACGGGTCGCCGAGCGGCTTGCCGGCTGCGTCGGCCCGGACGACACACTCGCGCGCGTGGGCGGCGACGAGTTCGTGATCGTGGTGAGCGCCTGCGAATGCAACGAGCAGATAGTCGGCCTGGCGCGTCGCATCCTCGGTGAAATCGCGGTGCCGTTCGCGGTGGCGGACAACGAGTACTACCTGGGCGCGTCGATTGGCATCAGCCGCTTTCCCGAAGACGGCCAGGACGCTCCTACGCTGATGCGCAACGCCGACTCGGCGATGTATCACGCGAAACAGCGCGGGCGCAACAACTTCCAGTTCTTCACGGCGGAACTCAATCAGCAACTGCAACGCCGGTTCCTGATCGAGCAGTCGCTGCGCCGCGCACTTGCCGCTCACGAGCTCAGTCTCGTGTATCAGCCGATCGTCGATAGTCACGCCGGCCGGACCATCGGCGCGGAGGCACTGCTGCGCTGGTACAACAGCGAGCTTGGCAATGTCTCGCCGGCAGAGTTCATTCCGGTTGCGGAAGACGCGGGACTGATCGTCGAGATCGGCGACTGGGTGCTCGCCCGTGCCTGCGAGCAGGCGGCGCAATGGCGGCGTACGCTCGCGCCGGATCTGATCGTCGCGGTGAATCTGTCGCCGCGCCAGTTCAACGACGGTCTGGTGGAGCGGATCAGGCGCTGTCTGGACCACTCCGGGCTCGAGCCGGCGGCGCTCGAACTGGAAATCACCGAGCGGCTTCTGATGAGCGACAGCGACACCGTGCTGCCCATGCTGCTTGCGTTGAGCGCGACGGGCGTGCGTATTTCCGTCGACGACTTCGGCACCGGCTATTCGTCGCTGTCGTATCTGAAACGCTTTCCGCTGCACAACCTGAAGATAGACCGGTCGTTCGTGGCGGGCTTGCCCGATCATCGCGATTCGATTGCGATCACCCAGGCCGTGGTGGCCATGGCGCACTCGCTCGGTATGAACGTCACCGCGGAAGGCGTGGAGACGCCCGAGCAGGCCGCATTCCTTCGTTCGATCGATTGCGACAAACAACAGGGTTATCTGTACAGCCGGCCAGTGGGAGCGAGCGCGTATGCACGCGCGTTGGCGGATGTGTATGCGGCGACGTGATCCGATCGCCGTGTCGGCGTATGTCGCGAGGGTTCTCAATCCGCGAGGATCGGCAGCGTGACATAACCGCGCTGAAGACTGGGCGTAAGATGCAACGACCTGCATCTGAGCCCCAGGAGACTTGCGATGGCACAGCACTTCGACGCGGTTGTGATCGGCACGGGACAGGGCGGCGCGCCGCTCGCCGTGCGTCTTGGCAAAAGCGGCCGCCGCACGGCGGTCATTGAACGCGCGGCGTTCGGCGGGACCTGTGTGAACGTCGGCTGCACGCCGACCAAGGCGTATGTGGCGAGCGCCCGCGCGGCGCACGTGGCGCGCCATGCGGCGAGGCTTGGCGTGCATATTGGCGGCGCGGTCGGCGTGGATATGGCGGCGGTCAAGGCGCGCAAGGACAAGATCGTGGGCCAGTCGCACGACGGCGTGGAGGCCTGGCTGCGGGGCGCCAGGAACCTCACGGTGTTCACCGGCCATGCGCGCTTCACCGGGCCGCATACGCTTGCCGTCAGCGGGCCGGACGGAGCTGTGCTGCACGAACTGAGCGCGGACGAGATTTTCCTCAATACGGGCACGCGCGCCGTGGTGCCGCCGCTTGAAGGGATCGAGCGAGCCCGCTATTACACCAACTCGAGTCTGCTTGAGATCACGGAGTTGCCAAGCCGGCTCGTGATCGTCGGGGGCAGTTATATCGCGCTCGAATTTGCGCAGGTGTTTCGCCGGTTCGGCAGCGAAGTGACGGTGCTGGTGCGCGGCGATCGTGTGCTCACGCGCGAGGACGCCGACTTTGCGGAGTCGGTGCAGAGCGTGCTGGCGCGTGAGGGCGTGGAGTTCCGTTTCGGAGTGCAGCCTTCGCGCGTGGAGCCGCATCCGCATCGCGAGAATGAAGTGTGTATCGGCTTCGAGCAGAATGTTCCGGCGCTGGAGGCGTCGCATCTGCTGTTCGCGACCGGCCGCAAACCGAATACCGACGATCTCGGTCTTGCCGCAGCCGGCATCGAAACCGACCGGCATGGCACGATACCTGTGGACGGCCAGTTGCGCACCAATGTGCCGGGCGTATGGGCGATCGGCGACATCAACGGGCGAGGCGCGTTCACGCATACGTCCTACGACGATTACCAGATCGTCGCGGCCAATCTGTTCGATGGCGGCACGCGCACTGTCGACAAACGGATCATGGCGTACGCGGTGTTCGTGGACCCGCCGCTCGCGCGCGTGGGCCTTTCCGAAGACGACGTGCGCAAGAGCGGCCGCGACGCATTGATCGCGACCATGCCGATGTCGCGCGTGGGCCGCGCTCGCGAGCGCGGCGAGACCGACGGTTTCATGAAGGTGCTTGCCGACCCGCACACCCGGCAGATTCTCGGCGCGGCGATCCACGGTATAGAAGGCGACGAGGCCATCCATACAATCATCGACATCATGACGGCGGGCGCGCCGTATCCCACCTTGCAATACGCGATGCACATTCACCCGACCATCAGCGAACTGGTGCCGACCTTGCTCGACGGTCTGAAGCCGCTGAAGTAACGCGAGCGCGGCGCGCATCGACAAAGCGTCGCGCCATCGCGGATAATCGCCCCGCATTCAATCGCATTCAATCGCATTCATTCGAGGAACAGCCGATGGGCAAGGGACGTGTCGAAGCCTTCAGCGATGGCGTGATCGCCATCATCATCACGATCATGGTGCTGGAAATCAAGGTACCGGAAGGCTTCGATCTCGCCGCACTGACTCCGCTCGTGCCGGTATTCGCCGCCTATGTGCTGAGCTTCATCTATGTGGGCATTTACTGGAACAATCATCATCACATGTTCCATGCGGTGCAAAGGGTCAACGGCGGCGTGCTGTGGGCCAATCTGCATCTGCTGTTCTGGCTGTCGCTGCTTCCCGCCGTCACGCATTGGGTCGGCGAAAATCATCTGGCCTCGTGGCCGACTGCCATGTACGGCGTCGTGCTGTTCATGTCGGCCATCGCGTACTTCATCCTGACGCGCACGCTGATCCGTGCGCACGGTCATGACTCGACGCTCGCAAAAGCGGTGGGCAACGACATCAAAGGGAAAGTGTCGGTGGCGATTTATCTGGCGGGCATTGCGCTCGCGTTCGTCGCACCGTGGATTTCGGCGGCGCTCTACGCGCTTGCTGCGGCATGGTGGCTCGTGCCGGACCGGCGCATCGAGCATGTGATGGAAGCCTGAGCGTGCTGGCGCTGAAGCTCGCGCTCGTGCCGGCGTTTCTCGCCGCGCTGACGATCGCGGGACGCTTGTGGGGACCGTCGGTCGCGGGATGGCTCGCGGGCCTGCCGGTCGTCGCGGGACCGATCGTGCTGCTGCTCGCGCTGGAGCGCGGACCGTCGTTCGCAGCGCAGGCGTCGGTCGCCTCGATTGCGGCGATTGCCGCGTCGGAAGCATTCAATTTCACATATGCGTGGAGCTGCCGCCGGTGGCCGTGGTCGCTCGCGTTGGCTGCGGGCATGAGCGGGTGGCTGACAGCGGCGGTGTTGCTCGTTCATCTGCGCCACTCGCTCGTCTGGGCGGTGGGCGCGGCTTGCGTGGCGGTCGCGGTTTCGCAGAGCGCCTTGCCGCGCGTGTCAGCGCACGTGCCGGCGGGACGCCTGGACGCGGCCGACCTTGCTGTGCGGATGCTTGCGGGCGCGCTGCTGACGCTCGCTGTTACGAGCCTTTCCGCGTCGATGGGTGCGACGTGGAGCGGCCTGCTATCGGTGTTTCCGTTGCTCGGCATCGTGCTCGCCGTGTCGGCGCAACGTGAACACGGCCCTGGCTTCGTTGCGTTGCTGATGCGCGGCATGGTGATCGGGCGCGGCTCGTTTGCGGCGTTCTTCGCGGTCACAGCAGCGATGTTGCCGCGCTATGGCGTGTGGCTGAGCTTTGCGTGTGCGTCGGCGATTTCCGTCGTCGTGCAGGGCGCGACGCGGCGCATGCTGGATTCGAGGCGGCCGCTGCAAGTGGTGTCAAGCGAGACATCGTTGCAGCAGACGGTGGATTGATTTTTGCCGGTGCTTGCGGGCGATCGCCCTTGCGCAGCTAGTCTGCGTGCAACGAGCCTGATTGCGACCAGACCCGAGCTTCACGGATACTGTCGTCATGACTTCATCTACTCGCCGCGCGCCGTCGAGCCGCATCGGTCTCATCTCCGACACGCACAACCTCGTGCGTCCCGAAGCGCTCGAATATCTCGCGGGCTGCGACGCCATCATTCACGCCGGCGACATCTGTAATGAGGCCGTGCTCGAGGCGCTCCGTCAGATCGCGCCGCTCACCGTCGTGCGCGGCAATAACGACACCGGCGAGTGGGCCACGTCGCTGCCTACGCATGCGACGCTCAACGTGCAGCAGGTCGCGATTCTTGTCGTGCATGACATCGCCGACGTGCCAGCCGATCCGCGCAACGACGGTATCGGCGTGGTGGTGACCGGCCATTCGCATAAGCCGTCGATCACCGAGCGCGACGGCGTGCTGTTCATCAACCCCGGCAGTGCGGGGCCGCGGCGCTTCAAGCTGCCGGTGTCGGCGGGCATCCTGACGGTCGAAGGATCGCGCGCCCAGGCGAGATTCGATCTGCTGCTGAAATGAAAACGGGCCGGCAAATCTGCCGGCCCGTCGTACGTCTACTTTCGATGTAACTGGAATGCCGCGCGGTGAGTCGGCTTCGCTAGCGCGATTACCGCAATCAAGCCTGATACCGCGGTTAGCGGCGACTCCCGAAGGAATCGTGTCGCGTCACCGCGGCTACCGCGCCGCAGTCAATCACGCACGCGCCGTAGCAGTTGCTGCGTAGCGTTCGTCCATCTCTTCGGCTTCACGTTCGCCGCGCAGTACTGCGTGCGCTTCGGCGCGCGTCGCCACGCAAGGGCCCGAGCCGAGCAGCGGCTTGCGGGCGGTTTCGCGAAGCGCCATCACGGACACGATACCGATCAGCGACGCGCCCATCAGGTAGTACGCAGGCATCATCAGATTGCCGGTGCGGTCGACGAGCCATGCGGTCACCAACGGCGTCGTACCGCCGAACAGCGACACCGAGATATTGAAGCCGATGGCCAGCGCGCCATAGCGGATCTTGGTCGGGAACAGCGCCGGCAGTGCCGACGGCATCACGCCCGTGAAGCACGACAGCAGCACGCCGAGAATCATCAGGCCGCCGAACACGGGCACCAGCGTGCCCATGCGGATCAGCAGCAGGGCAGGGATCGACAGCGCGAACAGACCCACGCAGCCGAACAGCATCACCGGCTTACGGCCGATCGTGTCGGACAGACGGCCGGCTGCGAGCGTCATCGGCATCATCAGTACCATCACGAGCAGCACGATGAAAAGGCCGTGCGATTCGTTGAAGTGCAGGGTGGCCGATAGGTAGCTCGGCAGGTACGAGAGCGCCATGTAGTCGGTCACGTTGAAGATCAGCACGAGGCCGACGCACAGCAGCAACGGCTTCCATTGCTGCATGAGCAGATTGCGCAGCGACTGCTTCGGCACCGCCTTGTCTTCGGCTTCGCGTTGCTCGGCCTGCTTCTTGAACGCGGGCGTTTCTTCGAGCTTCATCCGGATATAAAGACCGACCAGGCCCAGCGGACCGGCGATCAGGAACGGCACACGCCAGCCCCACGACAGCAGCGCGTCGTTCGACAGCGTCGCGGTCAGCACCGCAACCGTGCCTGCGCCGAGCACGTAGCCGATCAGCGTACCGAACTCAAGGAAGCTGCCCATGAAGCCACGCCGCTTGTCGGTCGAAAATTCGGCGATGAAGGTGGCTGCTCCGCCGTATTCGCCGCCGGTCGAAAAGCCTTGCACCAGACGCGCTACGAGCAGCAGCGCCGGCGCGAGGATGCCGATCGAGCCATAGCTCGGGATCAGCCCGATCGCGAACGTGCCGATCGCCATCATGATCATGGTCATTGCGAGTACGCGCTGACGGCCGATGCGGTCGCCGAGCGGCCCGAACACCATGCCGCCGACCGGGCGCACGAGAAATGCGGCGGCAAACGTGCCGAACGTGGCGATCAACTGGGCGGAAGGGCTCGACGACGGGAAGAACACTTTGCCGAGCGTGACAGCGATGTAGCTGTACACGCCGAAATCGAACCATTCCATTGCGTTGCCGAGCGCCATGGCGCCGACGGCACGTTTGAGAAGCGAGTTGTCGACGACGGTGATGTCGTCGAGAGAAAGGCGCTGTTCTTGTTTGTGATGTCGCCAGAAGCCGTTGCTGGAAGCGGTCAAGGTAAAACTCCGATGACTGCGACGAAACTCATGATGCGTTCCGCCACGGTTGCTGGGAAGTGCAGTTTCGCAAACGGGGCGATGGCGTTCTTGCGCCGCGAAGGCGAAAGAGTGGGCGCGCGTCGGAAAAGAAACGCGAAAGCGCGGCAATAGCAGCAAACGCCCGTGCCTCGCGAGCCAGGTCGCGAAAAAACACTCGATTAAATTGTGTTGACTGTTGCACCTGCGTGGCCGTGGAGGGGGGCAGATGCACGAGGACGCAGACGGCTGGAGGCCGGACTACGCCACTGGAAGGCTTGAAACGAAAAAGGCCGGTGCTTTATTCGCCGCCTGAATGACCCTTGGATGACCGAAGGGCGACTTCAAACCGCGATACGACCGACAAGCCTTCTTGTATAAAAACTGTTCCATCGCGATGGACTCACGCAGTGCAGGCACATGGCGGGTCGCAAGGTCAGAGAACGCGAATGTAGGTGAATTGCTGTTGGAACGACGCACATGTTAGCACGATGACAGAGGATCGTGCAAACCCGGTTTTGGGCCCGCGGTCTGGCGAAGGCGCTCGATCCCTTGCGGGGCGGGAGATTCCGGCGATCGAGACGGTCCCGAAAAGACGTCTGGAAGAGTACGGAATGTACCGTTTGGAGAGTTTGCGCGGCAGGCGAGGGACGAAAAAAATCCGCGCACCTGGCGCGGATTTCGTCGCTACTGCTGCGAGTGCGGAGCACTCGAATTGCGCTCACTCAGCCGGCGGCGGCACGTAACCTTGCGCCGTATCTGCGCCTTCGCCGAAGAAGAACTTTTCGGTCTGCTTCATCAGATACTGTCGCGCGCGCGGATCAGCCATGTTCAGACGGTTTTCGTTGATCAGCATGGTTTGCTGCTTCAACCAGGCTTGCCACGCTTCCTTGGAAATGCTTTCGTAGATCCGCTTGCCGAGTTCGCCCGGCAGCGGCGGGAAATCGAGGCCTTCGGCTTCCTTGCCGAGCTTCGCGCATTGAACCATACGAGTCATGCTGTGCTTCTCCTGTGTCGACCGGAGTGAATGCTTCGGCACTTACTCCAGTCCCATAAAAAATAATTACCGTAATCGATACGAGGACGGGCGGTCGCTTTATATGGGGCCGCTCAGAGCTGTTTCATCAGCACGAGCGATTTGCGCTGCCAGTTGTACAGCCGGCGGCGGTCTTCGGGCAGGTCGTCGACCGTGACCTTGACGAAGCCGCGCTTGAGGAACCAGTGCTCGGTACGCGTGGTGAGCACGAAAATGCGCGTGAGCCCGCGGGCCCGCGCGCGTTGCTCGATGCGTTTGAGCAGGCGCTCGCCGTCGCCGGTGCCCTGCGCTTCGGGCGCGACTGTCAGGCAAGCCATTTCGCCGATGCGCTCCTGCGTGTACGGATACAACGCCGCGCAGCCGAACAGCACGCCATCGTGCTCGATCACCGAGAAATGGTCGATGTCGCGCTCGATCTGATGGCGGCCGCGCCGCACCAGCGTGCCGTCCGATTCGAGCGGCTCGATCAGCGCGAGAATGCCGCCGACGTCGTCCGGCGTGGCTTCGCGCAGACTTTCCAGATTCTCGTACGAGATCATCGTGCCCACGCCGTCGTGCAGGAACAGTTCGAGCAGCAGACTGCCGTCGAGCGCGTAAGGGATGATGTGCGCCCGCGCAACGCCGCCGCGGCATGCGCGGATGGAATGCTTCAGATAGAAGCCCGCGTCGCCGGTGACTTCGCCGCTTTCGTGCAGCTTGTACGCGTCGTCGAGCGACAGTTCGCGGATCAGTTCGGTGCCGTCTTCGCCGGCCTGCATGAGGCCGGGCGTTTCGGTCAGGAACACGATCTTGTCGGCGCGCAAAGCGATGGCGGCAGCCGAGGCGACGTCTTCCATTGCGAGGTTGAACGCCTCGCCGGTGGGCGAAAAGCCGAGCGGCGACAACAGCACCAGCTTGCGGCTCGCGAGCGAATGGCGGATCGAATCCGCGTCGATCTTGCGCACCACGCCTGTGTGCGCGAAGTCGACGCCGTCCAGAATGCCGACTGGGCGCGCCGTCACGAAGTTGCCCGAGACGACGCTGATGTGCGCGTGCGCCATGGGCGTGTTCGGCAAGCCCTGGCTGATGGCGGCCTCGATATCCAGACGCACTTCGCCCGCGGCTTCTTTCGCGGACTCGAGCGCGCGGGCGTCGGTAATGCGCATGCCGTGCGAAAACTCCGACTCGACGCCGTGCAGACTCATCTGTTCTTCGACCTGCGGCCGGGAGCCGTGCACGAGAACGATCTGGATGCCCATCGCCTGCAGCAGCGCGATGTCGGACACGAGCGCATTCAGGAGCCCCTGATGCACCACTTCGCCGCCGAAACCGACAACAAACGTCTTATTCCGGAACGCGTGGATATAAGGGGCGACTGAGCGCATCCAGTCGACGAACTGCGCGTGCTGTGCGAGGTTTTCCGTTGCTCCGGCGGGGGCCGGAACGCTCGCGGGCGCGGGGACGAGGTCGGTTTGGGAATTCATGCCGGGGATTATAATGCGCCCCCATGTCGAATGTACCCAAAAGTCCCGCCGCGGCGAACGAGAATGCGGCGCCGGCCGCCGATCAGGCGACCTCCGGCGACGCGCAGCGCCGCCCCGAAAAGGACGCGAACCGAAGCAACCCGGACGCGCCTCGCAAGGCGCGCGAGCCGCATCGTGCCGGCGAACGCGCGCAGGCGTCTTCCAACCAGAAGAATCCGTCACGCACAGCGAAGGATGTCGAGCGCGCTGAGCCGCCTGGCGAGACGCGTAGCGCACCTGAATCGCGTGAGCGGGGCGAGCAACGCAAACAACGCGGCGAACAACGCGGGCAGAGCGCTCAGAGTGGCCAGCGCGACCAGCGCGGGCAGCCGGAGGCTGGAAAGCCATCGCGCCAGCAACCGCCCCGTGAACCGCGCGCCCCACGTGAGGCGCGCGTGGTGCAGCCGAATCCGGTTCCGCCGATCACCTTCCCCGAAGCGCTGCCGGTCTCGGGCCGCCGCGACGAAATCGCCAAGGCGATCGCCGAAAACCAGGTAGTGATCGTGTCGGGCGAAACCGGCTCGGGCAAGACCACGCAGTTGCCGAAAATCTGCCTCGCGTTAGGGCGCGGCCTCGGCGCGGGCGGCTCGGGCTTGATCGGCCACACACAGCCGCGCCGCATTGCCGCTTCGGCGACGGGCCGGCGCATCGCCGAGGAGCTTGGCACGCCGTTCGGCGAAGTGGTCGGCTACAAGGTGCGCTTCACCGACAATCTGTCGCCGGGTGCATCCGTCAAGCTGATGACGGACGGTATTCTCCTCGCCGAAACACAGACTGATCCGCTGCTCAAAGCGTATGACACGCTGATCATCGACGAGGCGCACGAGCGCAGTCTGAACATCGACTTTCTGCTCGGCTACCTGAAGGAAATTCTCGCCAGGCGCCCCGATCTGAAGCTGATCGTGACGTCGGCGACGATCGACGCCGACCGGTTCGCGCGCCACTTCGGCAGCGAGGAAAAGCCCGCGCCAGTAATCGAAGTGAGCGGGCGGCTTTACCCGGTCGAGGTGCGCTACCGTCCGATCGAAGAGGACAGCCCCGCCGTGAAAGCGGCGCAGGGCACGTCAGGCACCTCGGGCGGTCCGGCGTCGCGTGAACGTGCGAAAACTCCGCGAGAGACCGGCAAGGAGCGCGACCGCGATCTGATGGAAGCGATCGTCGACGCCGTCGACGAACTGTGCCGCGAAGGCCCCGGCGACGTGCTGGTGTTTTTGCCTGGCGAGCGTGAAATCCGCGACGCCGCCGAGGCGCTGCGCAAGCATCATCCGCCGCACACGGAAATCCTGCCGCTGTTCGCGCGCCTCTCCGCCGCCGATCAGGAGCGCGTGTTCCGCACCTCCAACGCACGGCGCATCGTCCTCGCGACGAACGTGGCGGAGACGTCGCTCACGGTGCCGGGCATTCGCTACGTGGTCGATACGGGACTCGCGCGCGTGAAGCGCTATTCGTATCGCAACAAGGTCGAGCAGTTGCAGGTCGAGCCGATTTCGCAGGCCGCCGCGAATCAGCGGGCAGGGCGCTGCGGGCGGGTGGCCGACGGCATCTGCATTCGCCTGTATGACGAGAGCGATTACCAGAGCCGCGTGCGCTTCACCGATCCGGAGATTCTGCGGTCGTCGCTCGCGTCGGTAATTTTGCGCATGAAGTCGCTGCATCTGACGGCGATCGAAACGTTCCCGTTCATCGAGCCGCCGCCGGGCCGCGCGATCGCCGACGGCTATCAGCTGCTGAACGAACTCGGCGCCGTCGACGACGACAATCAGCTCACGCCGCTCGGCCGCGAACTCGCGCGTTTGCCGCTCGATCCGCGCGTCGGCCGGATGATTCTCGCCGCGCGCGACCAGCAATCGCTGAAGGAAGTGTTGATCATCGCGAGCGCGTTGTCGGTGCAAGATCCGCGCGACCGGCCGATCGAGGCGCAGGAACAGGCCGACCAGGCGCATCGCCGGTTCGCCGACGAACGCTCGGAATTCCTGCAGTGGCTGAAAATCTGGAACTGGTTCGAAGAAGCGATCGCGCACAAGAAATCGAACAAGCAGTTGCACGAGGAATGCCGGAAGAATTTCCTGTCGCAATTGCGTCTGCGCGAATGGCGCGACGTGCATTCGCAACTGCTGACGGTGGTGCGTGAACACGGCTGGCGTCTGAACGAAGCTGAAGCGACTTTCGAGCAGATCCATCTCGCGCTGCTGACCGGTCTCCTGGGCAACACCGGACTGAAAGCCGACGATGAGCCGTACTACCTCGGCGCACGCGGCATCAAGTTCTATCTGTGGCCGGGCTCCGCGCTCGTCAAGAAAGCGGGCAAGTGGGTCATGGCCGCGGAACTCGTCGAGACGAGCCGTTTGTACGCGCGCTGCATTGCGAAGATCGAGCCTGAATGGATTGAAAAAATCGGCTCGCATTTGCTGAAGAAGTCGCTGTCAGAACCGCATTGGGAGAAGCGCGCGGCACAGGTGTCGGCCTTCGAACGGGCGGTTTTGTACGGGCTGCCGATCTATCACCGGCGGCGCGTGAGCTTCGGCAAACAGGACCCTGCGCGAGCGCGCGAACTGTTCATTCGCGGCGCGCTCGTCGAAGGTGAGTTCGACACCAAGCTCGGATTTTTCGCGCACAACCGCAAGCTGCTTGCCGACATCGAGCAACTGGAACACAAGTCGCGCCGTCAGGATGTGCTCGTCGACGACGAACTGATTTTCGCGTTCTACGATCAGGCGCTGCCGAAGGGGATTTACACCGGCGCGTCGTTCGAGCGCTGGTATCGCGATGAACTGAAGAAAAGCGGTCAGCCCGAGGACAAGCTGCGCCTGCTGTATCTGTCGCGCGATGACCTGATGCGGCACGAAGCTGCCGGCGTGACGACCGATCTGTTCCCAAAACGGATGACGATGGCGGGCGTCGAAATGGCGCTCACCTATCACTTCGAGCCGGGTTCTCCGCGCGACGGCGTCACGCTCGCCGTGCCGCTCTATGCACTCAATCAGGTGGACGCGCGGCGCTGCGAATGGCTCGTGCCCGGCATGCTGAAGGAGAAGACGCAACTGCTGCTCAAGTCGCTGCCGCAGAAGCTCCGGCGTCACTGCGTGCCGCTGCCGGAATATGCGGCCGGTTTCGTCGACCGGCATGGGCCGCCGCGTTTTGGTGCTGGCGGTTTGCTCGAAGCGTTGATCGCCGATATTCGCGAGCAGAAGCAGCTCATGCTGAAACAGTCCGACTTCAAGCTTGAGACGTTGCCGCCGCATCTGTTCATGAACTTCAAGGTCGTGGACGAACACGGGCGGCAGCTCGCGATGGGGCGCAACCTGTCGCAGCTACGGGCGGAACTGGGCGGCCAGGCCCAGCAGCACTTCCAGAAGATTGCATCGAGCGCGGCAGGCGCGGCGTTGGCGGACGCGGCCGGTTTGCGGACGGACGGGGCGGGAGTTGCTGGAGCGCCGCGGACTGCGCCTGCCTCCAGTGGTCAGGCACAGCGAGGGAAGGGCGCGGCTGCTTCAGCGCCGCAGACGCCGTCGCAAGGTGGCGCGGGTAGCGCAGGTAGTGCGGGTAGTGCGGGCGGCACGGCGTTGTACGAAAACCTCACCACGTGGAATTTCGGAAAGCTGCCGGAGTTGCTCGAGATCCGTCGCGGCGGGCAGACATTATTCGGCTACCCGGCTCTCGTGGATCGCGGCACGCATTGCGACGTCGAGGTGTTCGATTCGCCGGATGAGGCCGCGCGTATTCATCGGGCGGGCCTGCGTCGGCTATTCGCTTTGCAGCTGAAGGAGCCGATCAAGTATCTGGAGAAAAATCTGCCGGGCTTGCGCGAAATGGCGATGCAGTTCATGACACGCGGTACACAGGAGGAGTTGCGCGATCAGCTGATCGACACCGCGCTCGATCGCGCCTGCCTGCAAGACCCGCTGCCCGACGACGACGTCAGTTTCCATACGCGCCGCGATGAAGGACGTAGCCGGCTGACGTTGCTGGCGCAGGAAATTGCGCGACTGGTTGGGCAGATTCTCGGCGAATACGCGTCGGTACTGAAGAAGCTGGTGCAGGCGAAGTCGTTCACGGCTGCGCACGCGGACATGCAGAATCAGCTCGACGCTCTGATCGGCAAGCGATTCGTGGTGGACACCCCGTACTCGCAGCTCACGCATTTTCCGCGTTATCTGAAGGGTATCGCGTTGCGGATCGACAAATTGAAGGCTGATCCCGCGCGCGACGCACGGCAGTTCGCGGAATTCCAGCCACTGCTGCAGAACTATCAGAGAGCGGTCGCGCAGCGCGGCGGCGTGCCCGATGCACGTCTGTCCGAGTTCCGCTGGCTGCTCGAAGAACTGCGCGTTTCGCTGTTCGCCCAGGAGTTGCGCACGCCGATGCCTGTGTCGGTCAAGCGGCTTTACAAGGTGTGGGATTCGATGGAGCGGTGAGTCGTTGGGAGGGGCGTAGTGCGCGGCGGTGGCTCGGGCGTTTGGGGGCCGCTGCGCATGCCGAGCGCTTCCTGCGCTTTCCTCGCCTTCAACCGCGCTGAACAAAAAAGGCGCGTGACACTCGTTCCTTATGGGAGGACGGGTGTCACGCGCGAACAGGCGCAATTCGGCGCCGGACCTGCGCCGACCGGCTGACTCCATATTTTTAGCGCCGCGACGCACGGCGCTCTGCCGGACCGGACGCCAGCGCCCCAGTCCGGCAACACTCACTTACCAGTGCATACCCGCACCGATCGATGCGCCGATCTGGCCGCGCGAGTCCGTACTCCCTTGCAGCTTGTAGACCCACTTGCCCGTTTCCGACAACTGCGACACGCCGATGGCAAGCGCTGACTGGCCGCCATAGGTGCCGCCGGCCATCGCGACCATGCCGTGACCGGGCAGCACAGCTTGCGGCAGACCGACCATGGCTAAAGCAGATGCGGTGCCGCCGTACGAGTCGCGTCGAGCTGAGCGGATCTGGTCGTCGGTGTAGCTGCGCGCCTCGCCCACCGCGCCGTTCGCGCTCTGCTGCAACTGATTGACGTTGACTGCGTCCGTGCCTTGCACGCCGGCTGCGACATTGGCGATCTGGCGCTCCTGACCCGCAGCGCCGACGGACACCGTATTCGCCCGATCCGCGACCGAGCCTTGGCCCAAGGCGACGGAATTCGCGCCGCTAGCATTGGCGGCCGCGCCGAGCGCAGTCGCGTTGTTGCCGCCTGCGATGGAATTCGCACCGATTGCTGTGGCGTTCACGCCGGTGGCCTGCGCGTTCGCGCCGCCTGCGACCGAGTGCACGCCCGACGACAGGGCACCTTCGGTGTCGCGATTACCTTCGCCGCTGAAGAACGGATTCGCTGCGTTGACCACGGCGTTGTTGACGGCGCCGGTGATCGCAGCGTTCAGTTGACCGACGTTGACGGCATCGGAAGCGTCGACGCCTGCCGCGACGTTATGGATGGTGGTGCCGCCGCTGGCTGCATTGCCACCCAGCGTGACGCTGTTTTTGTCGACGTTGCCATTGGCGTCCTGGTCGTACATCACCGCACCGTCGAGCTTCGCGGCGTTGGCGGCGCCCTGGTCGCTGACGGCTTTCAACTGTGCGACGTTGACGGCGTCAGTATCGGCTGTGCCGGCTGCGACGTTCGTGACCTGCCGCTGGTTACCGGCCGAGCCGACCGAGACCGTTCCGGCGCGATCGGCGATGGAACCCTGGCCGAGCGCAACGGAGTTCCCGGCGACGGCGCTTGCCTGATAGCCGAGCGCGACGGAGTTGGAAGCCGCCGCGCTTGCCTGATAGCCGACGGCAAGGGAGTTGAGCCCCGCCGCGCCTGCCTGATAACCGAGGGCAGTCGAGCCGTCGCCTGACGCGCTAGCAAAGCCTCCAACGGCGGTGCTGTAGCCACCCTGCGCCTGAGAACTGGTGCCGGCGGCAAAGCTTGCGTCGCCGGCAGCAAGCGCCGAGCTGCCGATGGCGACCGCATTGACCCCGGTCGCCGATGCGTCGTCGGTGCCGTCGTTCAGGCCGTTTGCCTTGAAGTAGCGCGCCGCGTTCGCACTGACCGTTTGTAACTGGCTCAGGTTGACGGCGTCGGTTGCCTCGGTGCCGGCAGCGACGTTGGTGATCTGGTGTTCGTTGCCGGCCGAGCCGACCGAGACCGTTCCTGAGCGATCGGCGATGGAACCTTGACCGAGCGCGACGGAGTTGGCGGCGACAGCGCTTGCCTGATAGCCCAGGGCGACCGAGTTGGCCGCGACAGCGCTAGCCTGATACCCGAGCGCAACCGAGTTGGCCGCGCGAGCGCTTGCCTCATATCCGAGGGCAGTCGAGCCGTCGCCTGACGCGCTGGCAAAACCCCCAACGGCGGTACTGTAGCCGCCCTGTGCCTGCGAACTCGTGCCGACGGCCAAGCTTGCATCGCCTGCCGCAAGTGCCGAACTGCCGATGGCGACCGCATTGGCCCCGGTCGCCGATGCGTCGTCCGTGCCATCGTTCAGGCCGTTGCCGTTTGCCTTGAAGTAGCGCGACGCGCTTGCGGTAGCGGCTTGCAACTGGCTGACGTTGACGGCGTCGGTTGCGTCCGCTCCAGCCGCGACATGCGTCAGGCGGCGCTCGTTGTCTTGAGAGCCGATCGATACTTCGCCCTTTGCGACCGTAGCCGCAATTGTCGTGGGATCGGCGCCAGCGGGTACATACGCGGGTTTGCTGAGGTCCGCGCCCGTTGCGGATTGAGCGCCGAGCGCCACGCTGTTGTCAGTGGAGGCTGCGGCACCGTAACCAATGGCGACCGAGTTCAAGCCTGTAACCAGGGCCGCGTAGCCGAGCGCCGTGGAGTTCTCGCCTGAGGCAGTAGCCGAGGGTCCACCGGCAAACGCGTTATTGCCCGACGCCGTGGCCGCATAGCCGAGTGCGACACTGCGAATCGCGCTGGACTTCGCGCCGTAGCCAAGGGCGGTCGACTGCGTTCCGGTCGCGGCTGCGCCGCTGCCTAAGGCGGCGCTGCCATCCTTGTCTGCGAGCGCTCCTGACCCGGCCGCGATCGAGTCGATGCCGTTTGCACTTGCCAGCACTCCCGTGGCAACCGCATGATCACCACCGGCAACGGCTGCGGTCCCTGTTGCGACCGAATCGGCGCCCGACGCCACGGCGCCGTTTCCTGCTGCAATCGACCGGAAACCCTCTGCACGCGCACTCATGCCCAACGCTGTCGAACCGTCGGCTGAAGCGCTGGAACCCGCACCTTGTGCGATCGAATTTAACCCGGAGGCTGTTGCCCCTGAGCCCACTGCAATCGAGTTGTCTGCCGCCGCGGCGGCGCCCGCACCTTCCGCAATGGAACTCGTACCCGATGCCGTCGCGTTCAATCCGAGCGCCACGGAGTTATCTCCGGCGGCGACTGCGAAAGGCCCCGCGGCCGTGGAATTGACGCCTGCCGCCATCGCGTTCGCCCCGCCCAATGCCGCAGCCGCCGCGACAACCGCCAGTACGACAAGCTTCGTGCGCGTAGAACCGCGCTTGCTCTTCGCCGTTGACGTTTCCGGCGTTGCTACCCAGGTTGCCGTCGCTTCGCACCAGATTGATTGATGGATTTTGTTCACTTGTCTTGAAACTCCGCGCAGTTGTGTCGTGGCCGGAGCGGACGAAATAATCGGAGAGGGCGTCATCGCCCATTAATCAGGTTGCGTGCGGAAAACATCGGCCATTAACGCCAGCCTGCTTGCTGCCAATTATCTGGCTATTGCTTTCGTGTGGTTGCCCACGCCCGGATTATCTGCGTCACACTCGAAACGTCCACGGGATTGAGGGTTGGACGATGAGCACGCGAGATTGTCGGAGCGCGCTGCGAACGGCGGAAATAAGCGAAATCCGAAAATATGCGAAACAAATCCAACGGTCTTAAATCGATCGATTGATCTGCTTATAAAGCAAGGCAAAATAGAGGATGGTCGTGATTATTCCGATTTTTAATAATCCGGAGCGGATATTGTCCTATCGCCTTCGCGCGTAAATGAGACTGACGTTTCTTGCACCGCCGGTGCATCAGGAGGCAGATTTCAAACGTTCAGCAAGCGTCCCATCCGGCCCCCCATTTTCCGTGAGCGACACCCCGATCTGCGTCAACCGCAGGCCCGGGCAAACGTTCTACAATGACGGTCGTTCTCCGAAGTGAGTTTTCATGCGTAAATTTTTTCTTTCTGGCGTGACAGCCACGTTCGCCGCGGGCATGGCTCTCGTAGCCGCCGCAGGCGTTTTTTCTCCGGCGGCCCATGCCAACAACGTGATCGTGCTGAATTCCGCCGAAGCCACGCTGAGCCTTATCGACGAGACGACTCGCCAGGTTGTCGGCACTGTACCGACAGGCAAGGAACCGCATCACCTGATGGCGACGCCGGACAACTCGTCGCTGATCGTGGCGAACTCGGTGTCGAACAACCTGATGTTCGTGGACCCCAAGTCGGGGCAGGTCCAGCGCTGGGTCGAAAACATTGAAGACCCGTACCAGATCGGCTTTTCGCCTGATCGCAAGTGGCTGGTTACTACCGGTTTGCGCCTCGACCGCCTCGATATCTATCACTACGACGGCCAGAAGAACCAGATGACGCTCGCGTCGCGTCTGCCGCTCGCGGTCATGCCGAGCCACATGGCGTTCACGAACGACAGCAAGACGGTGTTTGTCACGCTGCAGGTCTCGGGCGAACTCGCCGCGATCGACCTGGCTACGCAAACCGTCAAGTGGAAAATGAAGGTCGGCAAGGTCCCCGCAGGGCTCTGGATGACGCCGGGCGAAAAGTATCTGCTCGTCGGCATGACCGGCGCCGACTACGTGGCCGTGGTCGACTGGCATACGCAGAAGATCGTGAAGACCATTCACACGGGCAACGGCGCGCACAACTTCCGCTCGCTCGCCGACGGCAAGCACGTCGCGGTGTCCAACCGGGTGGCAAGCACGATCAGCATCATCGACGAAGATTCGCTCACCAATGTCGGCGACATCACCGGTTTGTTGCCGGGTCCGGACGACATGGAACTTTCCGCCGACAAACGGTATCTGTGGGTAACGTTCCGCTTCGCGAAGCACGTCGGGGTCATCGACCTGAACACGCGCAAGCTGATTCAGACCATTGCGGTGGGCCGTTCGCCGCATGGCATCTATTTCTTTAATCGTGCGCCGGTCACGGCGCCGAATGGCGCGTGATAATGCTGCTATCCAAGCCGCTTTTCAGCGAGCCGCAACGATCGAAGTAACCCGACCAGCGCCATGTTCCATCTGATTTCGTCTTCCCTCGACAGCTTCGTCTCCGCGTTGCAGACGTTGCTGTACGTCGACGTGGTGCAGCCGCTGCTGTTCCACTTCAATCTGATGGACTACGACGAGGACACGTACGACAGCCTTTACTGGGTGATCGTGGGCGTCCTCGAAGTGCTGGCCATGTACGCGATTTTGCGGCCGCTGGAAGCGCTGCGTCCGGTCGAGCAGTGGGAGAACCGCAAGGCGGTGCGCGTCGACGTGATCTACACGTGGATCGCCAAGCTGGGCATTCTCAACCTGTTCTTCTTTTTTGCGCTGCAGCCGTTTTTCGACCATGTGCAGGCGTGGTTGCGCCTGCATGACATCTCGAATATCGAGTTCGACAATCTGTGGCCCGGCGTGACTACGCAGCCGCTCGTCACGTTTGTCATGTACCTTCTGGTGCTCGATTTCGCGGGTTACTGGTATCACCGCTGGCAGCACCGCGTCGGCGTCTGGTGGGAGTTGCATGCGGTGCATCACAGCCAGCAGCAAATGTCGCTGTGGGCCGACGACCGCAATCATCTGCTCGACGACCTGCTGCAGGCGTCGTTCTTCGCGGTGATCGCGCTCGTGATCGGCGTGCCGCCGTCGCAATTCGTCGTGCTGGTCGCCATCACGAATCTCGCGCAAAGCGTCCAGCACGCCAACATTCGCCTGTACTTCGGCTGGCTCGGAGAGCGTCTGCTGGTCAGCCCGACGTTCCATCGGCGCCATCATGCTATTGGCTACGGTCACGAAGGTCTGAAATACGGCTGCAATTTCGGCGTGCTGTTTCCGTGGTGGGACATGCTGTTCCAGAGCGTGTCGTGGAGCCGCGAGATGGAGCCGACCGGAATCAGCGACCAGCTCCAGGGTCGCGTCTACGGCGAAGGTTTCTGGGCGCAGCACTGGCTCGCCTTCGCGCGCATCGGCCGGCGTCTGTCGGCACGGCGGCGCAATCAGGGCGGTGCGACCGCAGTCTGAGCCTGACGGTTCGTTTCTCCGCCCGCCGCCGGTTTCCCCGGCGGCGCGTCACGTGGTTTATGCTGTCCACGTTCGCGCTCAAGGTCCGCATCCTGTGACCGCGCGCCGCTTCCTCCATTTCATCGTTGCACTCACCGGCACTGGCTCGCATGAATGATCTGTTGCGCTCGTTCGGGCGTGCGCTCGCAAGCGCGCTACACCCGCGCATGCTCTGGCTGACCTTCCTGCCGTTCCTCGCGGCAACAGTCGGGTGGGGCGTGATCCTGTGGTTCTCGTGGCAGACGCTGATCGGCGCGACGCGCGGCTGGCTCGAAAGCTGGTCGTTCACCGTCACGCTCTACCATCTGTTCGACTCGCTTGGTTTTTCGGGACTGCACGCGGCTATCGCGCCGTTCCTCGTGATTGCCATGACGATCCCGCTGATCGTCGTCACGGTATTGCTGCTGATCGCCACGCTGTCGATGCCGGCCGTGATCCGCTTCCTGTCGACTCGCCAGTTCCCAGGCCTCGAAATGCGCCGCGGCGGAACGTGGTACGGCAGCGTCGGCCAGGCGCTCTGGACGACGCTGGTATGTCTCGTGCTGCTGATCGTCACGCTGCCGCTGTGGCTGGTGCCGCCGTTTTTCGCGTTGATTCCGCCGCTGCTGTGGGGCTGGCTGACCTATCGCGTGATGACCTACGACGCGCTCGCTCTGCACGCGACCCGCGACGAACGGCGTGCGCTGGTTCGGCGTTTCCGCTTGCCGCTGCTGCTGATCGGCGTCGCGAGCGGTTTGCTGGGTTCGTTGCCGACGCTGTTGTGGGCATCGTCGGTGTGGCTGATCGTGTTATTCCCGGTCATCACCGCGGTGACCATCTGGATTTATGCATTCATTCTCGTGTTTTCGGCGCTGTGGTTCGGCTACTACTGTTTGCGGGCACTGCAACGCATGCGCGCGGACGAGGCAGGGGGCGTGCGGCAGACTGCGCCGGTTCCTTATTGATCAACAAACGACATAACCAAAGAGGCGGCAATGGCATTTGGCGTCATCATCATCGGCGATGAAATTCTGTCGGGCAGGCGCGTCGACAAGCATTTGCCGAAAGTCATCGAACTGCTGGGCGCGCGTGGCTTGTCGCTCGGCTGGGCGGAATATATCGGCGACGACCCGCACCGCATTACCGCGACGCTGCGGCGCACTTTCGACTCCGGCGATATCGTGTTTTCGACGGGCGGTATCGGCGCGACGCCGGACGACCATACGCGTCAATGCGCGGCGGCTGCGCTCGGCGTGCCGCTGGAATTGCATCCGCAAGCGCAGAAGCTGATTCAGGAGCGCATTCGCGACATGTATCCCGCCACCGCAGCGACGCCGCTGGACCTGAATTCGCCCGAGAATCTGCATCGTCTGAATATGGGCACGTACCCGCAGGGCGCGGAGATTATTCCGAACGGCTACAACAAGATTCCGGGCTTCTCGGTCCGCGAGCACTATTTCGTGCCGGGCTTTCCAGTCATGGCCTGGCCGATGATCGAATGGGTGCTGGACACCCACTACGCGCATCTGCATCACGCCATGCCGCACGCGGAAAAGTCCTTGCTGGTGTTCGAGCTACCCGAGTCGCGCGTCACGCCGCTAATGGAGAAGATCGAACACGATTTTCCTGGCGTGCGCGTGTTCAGTCTGCCGAGTGTCGGCGACGCCGAGCGCGGGGGTGTTTATGCGCGTCATCACATCGACCTGGGCGTGAAGGGCGAGCCGGAGGCGGTTGCGGCGGCGTTCGTGAAGCTGCGAGAAGGCGTGCACCTGCTGGGCGGTGACATCGTCGAGCATGAGGCGGCAGCGGCGAAGCCCCGCGCCTGAGCTTCGCCTGCGCGCTAGTGGAATTTGCGACCGCGCTTGCCGCGCGGATTCGCATTGGGCGGTGCGTAATCGCCCTTATGTGATCGCCCTCACGCAATCGCACTCACGCAATCGCACTCACGCAATCGCCCTCACGCAATCGCCCTCACGCAATCGCACTCACGCAATCCCTCTTAAGCGCCGATCCACGGCAACCCGCGAAAACACCAGCCCGAGACGGTCTTGCGGTGCCCCTGGCCGTCCTTGTCGCCTTCGAAGCCTTCCAGCAGGTCATAGGCCTTCGTAAAGCCAGCTTGCGCGGCCGCGATAGCCGCGAGCTTCGAACGCGCGGCGCTGCGGCACAGAAAAAGCACCGGCGTATCCGGCGACGCAACGTCGCTCAACTGATGCAGGAACTCCTGATTCGGCACTGCCCCCGGATAGCGCGTCCATTCGACGTGCGCATACTGCCCGTCGCCGATCACCGGTCGGCCGACCCAGTCGAGTTCCGCGCGCGTGCGCACATCCACGAGACGCGTGCGCGGATCGAGCTGCAGCAGTTCGAACGCCTCGGCAGGTGAGAGCGCGCCAGCGTACGGCAACTGGTTTTCGGTGCGGCGTTTGTCCGCCTGTGAATACAGTTGTTCTAGTGTGCTCATGAGTCAGTCTCCTTGACCAAAAGACCATTCTATCGCGGCCTCCAAGCGTGGCGCGGGGTCCAGACGCTGCGTCGAACACCACGCCATCTGGCGAATTTTAACGCCCATATTTGGTGCAACTTTCTGGCGATGCACCAAAATAAAACGACGCGGATAGCGCTCAACGAAAATTGCCCCAACGCGGTGCTTGACGCCGGGACGCGAACTCAAGGGCGCACGTCACGCGGTGCGGGAATTCCCCGGAAACGCGCGCAGCACGTGCGTTCGCGCCTTGTTGGCGCATACATGGCACAGTTGCTGCTTTAATCATCCCGATCGATCTGCCGCGGCTAATTTCGACTTCTACTCTTCATCATTGAGGGGTGGACGTGCCGGGACGGGTCAGCTAGATTGGGCGGCGGCTGAAATCCGCCGAATTCGTTAATCAGGAGATAGGTTATGAGTAAATCCGTGGCCGACGTCGTTCAACTCGTCAAAGACGAAGACGTCAAGTTTGTCGACTTCCGTTTCACCGACACGCGCGGCAAAGAGCAACACGTTTCGGTGCCGGTGTCGGCATTCGATGAAGACAAGTTCGAAAGCGGCCATGCGTTTGACGGTTCGTCGATTGCCGGTTGGAAGGGCATCGAAGCATCGGATATGTTGCTGGTCCCGGACGCGAACACGGCCTTCATCGACCCGTTCTACGAAGAGTCCACGCTCGTGCTGACCTGCGACGTCGTCGAACCGGCGGACGGCAAGGGCTACGAGCGCGACCCGCGCTCGCTCGCCAAGCGCGCTGAAGCCTATCTGAAGAGCTCGGGCTTGGGCGACACGGCCTTCTTCGGTCCGGAACCGGAATTCTTCATTTTCGACTCGGTTCAGTGGAACACGGATCAGTCGGGCTGCTTCGTCAAGATCGGCTCGGAAGAAGCACCGTGGTCGTCGTCGAAGGAATTCGAAGGCGGCAACACCGGCCACCGTCCGGGCACGAAGGGCGGCTACTTCCCGGTCGCTCCGGTCGACACGTTCCAGGACATCCGTTCGGAAATGTGCCTGCTGCTCGAACAGATCGGCATTCCTGTCGAAGTGCATCACCATGAAGTCGCGGGCCAGGGCCAGAATGAAATCGGCACCAAGTTCTCGACGCTGGTGCAACGCGCCGACTGGCTGCAGCAAATGAAGTACATCATCCAGAACGTCGCGCACACGTACGGCAAGACGGCTACGTTCATGCCGAAGCCGATCGTTGGCGATAACGGTTCGGGCATGCACGTTCACCAGTCGATCTGGAAGGACGGCCAGAACCTGTTCGCAGGCAACGGCTACGCAGGTCTGTCGGAATTCGCGCTGTTCTACATCGGCGGCATCATCAAGCATGCTCGCGCGCTGAACGCGATCACGAACCCGTCGACGAACTCGTACAAGCGTCTCGTGCCGCACTTCGAAGCACCGGTGAAGCTGGCTTACTCGGCTCGCAACCGTTCGGCGTCGATCCGTATTCCGCACGTGTCGAACCCGAAGGGCCGCCGTATCGAAACGCGCTTCCCCGATCCGATGGCGAATCCGTACCTGTGCTTCTCCGCGCTGATGATGGCGGGTCTGGACGGCGTGCAGAACAAGATTCATCCGGGCGAAGCTGCCGACAAGAACCTGTACGACCTGCCGCCGGAAGAGGATGCAAAGATCCCGACCGTGTGTGCCGGCCTCGATCAGGCCCTGGACGCGCTGGACGGCGACCGCGAATTCCTGACGCGCGGTGGCGTGTTCACGGATTCGATGCTCGATGCGTACATCGAACTGAAGACGAACGAGCTGCAGCGTTATCGTCAGTCGGTGCACCCGATCGAGTTCGAAATGTACTACTCGCTGTAAGCGGCAATGGCGCTTCGCCCTTCGAACGGCGAAGCGTTTTGTCCGACGCTCGCGATCGGTCACGAAGGGACGGCGGCGCCGTCCCTTTTTCGTTGGACCGGCCGCAGTGATTTGCCACCATCGCCTATCGGCCAGACTGCAAGATGGTTCTGAAAAATCTGATCAAGGCGCGCAAAGGGCACGAGCAGACGCTGTCGGATGACGCGCAGCTCGTCGCTTCCGGTTTGCTGCAGGGCTTCGAGGCACTGCCCACCGTCGTGCTGATACTCGAGAAGCGCACGCTGCGCGTCGCGTTTGCGAATCCGTCGGCCGAGTCGATGCTCGAGCTTTCGCGCAAGCAGTTGACGCAGATGGCGTGGCCGGACATTTTCTCGAACGCGGACGAGCTGGTCGCGACCATCACCTCGATCGCCGCGAACCGTTTCCACGCGACGCATCTGGATGCTGTGCTCGAGCGGCCCGGTCACGAGCCGCTGCATGTACATGCGATCGTCGGCTTCCTGGAAAGCGCGCAAGACTACGTGTTGCTCGAACTGTTCGAGAACGAACGGCATTTGCGCACCGACCGCAAGGAGCGCATCAACGACCTGACGGCCGTCAATAAACAGCTGATCCGCAATCTCGCGCACGAAATCAAGAATCCGCTCGGCGGCATTCGCGGCGCGGCGCAATTGCTCGAATTCGAACTCGGCGAGCGTCAACGCGACGAGTTGCGCGAGTACACGCAGGTCATCATCAAGGAATCGGACCGCTTGCAGACGCTCGTGGACCGGTTGCTCGAGCCGCATCGTCATCCGCATATCGTCGGCGACGTGAATATTCACGAAGTGTGCGAGCGCGTGCGTCAGGTGATTCTCGCGGAGTTTCCGCGCGGCCTTACGATCGAGCGCGATTACGACGTGAGCGTGCCGGACCTGCGCGGCGACAAGGAGCAATTGATCCAAGCGCTGCTGAACATCGTGCGTAACGCGGCCGAAGCTTTGCGCGAACGCATTTCGCAAGGCGACGCGCGCATCGAATTGCGCACGCGCATCGCACGCAAGATTACGGTGTCGAAACGCTTATGTAAGCTGGCACTGGACTTGCATATCATCGACAACGGCCCCGGCATTCCCGAGGAAATCCGTGACCGCATCTTCTATCCGCTCGTATCGGGGCGCGAGGATGGCAGCGGTCTCGGCCTGACGCTCGCGCAGACGTTCGTGCAACAACACGACGGTTTGATCGAAGTGGAAAGCCGGCCTGGCCACACCGAGTTTCAGATTCTGCTGCCGCTCGACTGCTAACACCGCATCTGCACACTGCAGGCATCTCAAGACTTCTGACAGACCTATATGAAGCCGATCTGGATAGTAGACGACGATCAATCGATTCGCTGGGTGCTCGAAAAAGCCCTCGCTCGCGAAAACTTCGCGACTCGCAGCTTCGCGAATGTGCGCGAGGCGTCGGCGGCGCTCGATCACGACAGCCCGCAGGTGCTGGTGTCGGACATCAGAATGCCCGGAGGCTCCGGCCTCGAATTGCTGCAAACCGTACGTGACAAGGTGCCGGGCCTGCCCGTCATCATCATGACGGCGTTCTCGGACCTCGACAGCGCAGTGGCCGCATTCCAGGGCGGCGCCTTCGAATATCTCGCGAAGCCGTTCGACGTCGACAAGGCTGTCGAACTGATCCGCCGCGCCGTGGACGAGAGCATGCGCGGCGAACAGACGTGGGACGAGCGCGTTGCCGATGCACCGGAAATGCTCGGCCAGGCACCGGCAATGCAAGACATGTTTCGCGCGATCGGACGTTTGTCCCATTCCGCGGCAACCGTGCTCATTACCGGCGAATCGGGCACCGGAAAGGAACTGGTCGCGCGTGCGCTGCACCGACATAGCCCACGCGCGAACGGCCCCTTCATTGCGCTCAACACCGCCGCGATCCCAAAGGATCTGTTGGAATCCGAACTATTCGGCCACGAGCGCGGCGCGTTCACCGGCGCGCAGGCAATGCGCCAGGGCCGCTTCGAACAGGCCGAGAACGGCACGCTCTTCCTGGACGAAATCGGCGATATGCCATTTGATTTGCAGACGCGTCTGTTGCGCGTGCTGTCGGATGGTCAGTTCTACCGTGTCGGCGGACACAACCCACTGCGCGCCAATGTGCGCGTGATCGCGGCGACGCACCAGAATCTGGAATCGCGTGTGCGTCAGGGTTTGTTCCGCGAGGATCTGTATCACCGCCTCAACGTGATCCGCTTGCGCTTGCCCGCATTGCGCGAGCGCAGCGAAGACATTCCTTTGCTCACGCGGCACTTCCTGCAAAAAAGCGCGCGCGATCTTGGCGTCGAGTCCAAGCGGGTGTCGGAAGAGGCGCTCGCGTATCTGGCGTCGCTGCCGTTTCCCGGCAACGTGCGGCAGTTGGAAAACCTCGCCAACTGGTTGACGGTGATGGCGCCCGCGCAGACCATCGAGATCAAGGACTTGCCGCCCGATCTCGGTCCCGCGCAGGCCGGTGCAACAGACCTTGCCGGCGGTGGCGGCGCCGCGCTCGGCACGTCGGACGCGAGCCTGACGGGTACTGCGCCGATCAACGGCATGAATCCGGTCACGCATTCCGCGGCGGCTGGCAGCATGCCGGTCGCCACGCCCGTCAGCGCGTGGGAAGGCGGCCTGCGCACGGAAGTCGCACGCCTCTTGCGCGAGAACTCGGCCGACGTGATGGACGAACTCGCGCGCCGCTTCGAAGCTGCGGTGATCCGCGAGGCGCTCGACTTCACGCGCGGACGCAAGGTCGAGGCGGCGGAGCGTCTCGGCATCGGGCGCAATACGATTACGCGCAAGATTCAGGAACTCAATCTCGAGCCTTGACGCGCGTTCATTCCCACTGACCGGAGCGCGGCGGCTCAGGGTATGGCGCGAGATGTTGCGCCCGGTAACCCCGCATCGCGAGTCGCGGAAGCCATTGAAGCGGGCTTCCGCGGTCGCAAGGCATAATCAACGCTGTTTTCCTTCGACAGCCGACGATGCCTTCTGCTTCTTCCGTTTCTCCCAGTTCTCCCGGTTCCCCCGGTTCCCCAGTTTCCTTTTCCTGGCCGCTTTCTCCCGATCCGTTTCTCTGGCTCGAGGCGCTCGACGACCCTGAAGCGCTCGCGTGGGTCGAGAGGCAAAATGCCCGCACGCGCGCCGCATGGTGCAGCGGCGCGCCATTCGAAACGCTCAGGCAACGTCTCGCCGATGCCTACTTGCCGCGCGAACGTCCGGTGATTCCCGATCGTTGGAAGGAGTGGGCGTACGACCTGTGGCAGGACGAGCGCAATCCCAAAGGCATCTGGCGGCGCACGACCTGGGCCGCATGGCGCGGCGGCAAGCCCGAATGGGAGAATCTGATCAACTTCGATGCACTCGGCGAAGCAGAAGGAACGCCGTGGGTGTGCTCGGAGTTCGACATTCTCTATCCCGACGGCGATCGCGCGCTGATCACGATGTCGCCGGGCGGCTCGGACGCGCTGGTGGTCCGCGAGTTCGACATCGACACGCGGCGTTTTGTCGACGACGGATTCGCGATCCCGAAGGCCGGCAAGCACACCGCATCCTGGATCGACCGCAACACGCTTTACGTGGGTTGGGACAATGGTCGCAAGAGCCTGACGCGCTCCGGCTATCCGCGCGAAGTGCGGCGCTGGACGCGCGGCACGGCGCTCGCCGATGCACCCGTCGTGTTCAAGGGTGCGTTTAGCGATATCGGCGTGGAAGGGCATTACGATCCGGTGGAAAAGCGGCACACGGTGGTGAGCAGCGTCGATTTCTTCGACTCGCACACGTACTACCTGGACGACGCGGGCGGCGTCGATGGCGCTCACGCTCCGGCCGACGCCTGGCGTCTTTATGATGTGCCGTCGCACGTGGCAGTGAGCGGCTGGCAGGGCTGGCTGTTGCTCGAACCGCGCCTCGACTGGCACTGCAACGGCGCCGTCTATCCGGGCGGCGCGTTGCTGGCGATTCGCGAAGCCGCGTTCCTGCGCGGCGAGCGCGACGTGACACCGCTCTTCATGCCGACTGCGCAGACCTCCGCGTGCGAATGGACGCATACGCGCAACCAGCTCATCGTCTCGTATCTGGAAGACGTGCAGAACAAGACGTTGTTGTTCACCACGTCGCAAGCCGCCGATCAGACATGGCAGTGGCAGCGGCGCGTCTTTCCATCGCACCCGGACGGGCAAGCCGACGTCTCGCCGGTGGAGTCCACGCTGAACGACGAGGTGTTCGTCGATACCGACGACTATCTGCAGCCTCCCGCGTACTGGCTCGCCGATCTTGCCCGTGACGATCTCAACGAGTGGGAACTGCTTGAGCGCTGGCCGACACAGTTTGACGCGACGCGCTTCATGGTGACGCGCGGGCATGCTGTCTCCGCGGACGGCACGCGGATACCGTACACAGTGGTCGGACCGCGGACCGCGCGGGATCAGCAATGCAACGAGCCGGCAGGAGAGCAGCCGGCCTCGCAATCGTCGCGGCCCTGCCTGCTGACCGGCTACGGCGGCTTCGCGATTCCATTGCTGCCGAGTTATCTGACGGGGCAGGGCATCGGCTGGCTGGAGCGTGGCGGCGTGTACGTGGTCGCGCACATTCGCGGCGGCGGCGAGTTTGGTACTCGCTGGCACACGGCGGCGCAAGGCGAAGAACGGCAGCGTGCGTTCGACGACTTCATTGCGGTAGCGCAAACGCTCGTCGCGAGCGGCGTGACGAGCGCCGCGCAACTCGGCATTCAGGGCGGCAGCAACGGAGGCCTGCTGGTGGCAGCGTGCATGGTCCAGCGCCCCGAACTCTTCGGCGCGGTGATCTGCGAAGTGCCGCTGCTCGACATGAGCCGCTATCACCTGCTGCATGCGGGCGCGTCATGGATCGACGAATACGGCGATCCCGACGACCCCGCCGACGCGCGCGCACTCGCCGCATACTCCCCATATCACAACGTGTCGGCCGGCGTGAAGTATCCGCCGGTCCTGTTCACGACATCCACCGCCGACGATCGCGTGCATCCCGGCCATGCGCGAAAGATGGCCGCGCGCATGCAGGCGCTAGGCGTCGACAACGTGTGGTACCGCGAAAACACGGATGGAGGGCACGGCGGCTCCGATGAACTGGAGCAGGCCGAGCACGATGCGATGGTTTTCGAGTTTTTATGGCGAACGCTGAGCGCTTCCGCTTAAAGCTTTGGGAGAGGCTTCGTGAGAGCCTTTGCGTCTACCAGCCGGGTTAGGCATCGCCAGACCCGGCCGGATCTTGCCGGTGTTCGTCAGCCGATCTGCGCGACGACCGGTGCATGGTCCGACGGCTGGTCCCACTTGCGCGGCACCTTGTCCACTTCGCATGACGTGCAGGCTTCAGAGAGCGGCTTTGAAAGCAGGATATGGTCGATGCGCAGGCCTGCGTTGCGGCGAAACGCCATCATCCGGTAGTCCCACCACGAATAGATTTTTTCGGGCTGTTCGAACTGACGGAATGCGTCCACCAGACCCAATTCGATCAGCCGCACGAACTCGGCGCGTTCTTCCGGCGATACGAGGTTCTGGCCTTCCCACGCCTTGGGATCGTGCACGTCGCGGTCGTCCGGTGCGATGTTGTAGTCGCCGAGCAGCGCAAGCTTCGGATACAGCGCCATTTCGCTTGCGATCCAGTTGTGCAGCGCGGCGAGCCAGCGGAGCTTGTACGCGAATTTGTCGGTGCCGGGCGCCTGGCCGTTCGGGAAGTACGCAGAGATGATACGCACGCCCTCGACGGTCGCCGCGACCACGCGCTGCTGCAAGTCCTCAAAGCCGGGAATATTTCGCACGATGCTGCTTTCGTCCACATTCAGACCCTGGCGCACGAGAATGCCGACCCCGTTGTACGTCTTCTGGCCCGCGAACCAGCTGCGGTAGCCTTTTTCTTCGAGTTCGGCGCGCGGGAACTTCTCGTCGGGCAGCTTCAGTTCCTGAAGGCACAGCACGTCGGTGCCGCTGGTTTCCAGCCAGTCGATCACATGCTGTTGGCGGACTTTGAGGGAGTTGACGTTCCAGGTGGCGATTTTCACGGGAGATTTTCAAGCTGAATGGCGCAGGAGCCGTAGCTTACCAGCGCATACGGGGCAAAACGATTTTCGCGCCGCTCGAACCACGCGAAGCGAACCAAAATAAAAAGCCGATGCGCGACGCGCGCGGCGTATAGTGGGGATCACACTCACAGTTTGACTTACTCAGCACTGGCGTGCAGCGGAGGGCATCATGGCTCAACTTTATCCTGATCTTTATAAGGACTTCGAAGTGCATCCGCTGGTTTTCTCGCGGGCGTTCGACAAGTTCGACGGTCACAAGCGGCACGCGGAAGGCTATGACGTCGCGGTGCGCGTGTGTCGTCCCGGCGCAATCAGCGGGTCAAAGGCGAGCCGCGTGTTTCGTCTCGTGCTGCCTGCAACGTTCTCCGATTTCGGCGTGGCCAAACGCAGCGCGAGCCAGTACGGCGCGGATATTATCGACGGCAAGATTGAGGGCGCGACTGTGCTGGATCTGTGAGCCACAGATGCTCCTTCTGCGCTTTCGTTCGTGCTTCGCTCTAATGAATCATGCGATTGTTGCGGGATCGTTTGACGTATAGCTAACATCTCTATACAATCCTTTTTCTCTGACGCGGGGTGGAGCAGTCTGGCAGCTCGTCGGGCTCATAACCCGAAGGTCACAGGTTCAAATCCTGTCCCCGCAACCAAGCATTGTTGAAAGCCCGCTGACGCAAACCAGCGGGCTTTTTAACTTGTAGCACCGCAATTGTGGCGCTGCGATTGCGATGAAATGCAATCGCGCGTCGTCCGGCACTACTGCGTTCCAATCGCCCACTCAACCGCCGCTTGCGCATGCAACGCCGTGGTATCGAAAACGGGCAGAACAGAATCTTCCGGCTTGATCAGCAACGTGATTTCGGTGCATCCGAGAATCACCGCTTGCGCACCGCGCGAAGCCAGCGATTCGATCACGTTTTGATACACCGCACGCGATTCGCTGTTCACGTTGCCGTGACATAACTCGTCGTAAATAATGCGGTGTATGTCCGCGCGTTCTGCTTCTTCGGGCACCAAAGTCTCGAGTCCATAGCGCTCGTGCAGTCGGCCTGTGTAAAACGTCTGCTCCATCGTATAGCGCGTGCCGAGCAAGCCGACGCGCTCGACGCCCGCCGCGCGCAACGCGGTGCCGGTCGGATCGGCGATATGCAGAAACGGTACGTTGATCGCCTGCTCGATCGATTCATACACGCGATGCATCGTATTGGTGGCGAGCATCACCAGCTCGGCGCCGCCGCGTTCCAGTTGACGCGCCGCGTCGGCCATCCGCTCGCCGAGCGCGCCCCAGTCGCCCGCGCGCTGATCTGCTTCGATTGGCGCAAAGTCCACGGTCAGCATCAGGCTGCGTGCGTTGTGATGACCGCCCAGGCGCGCCTTCGCGTGGCGGTTGAGCAGCCTGTAATACTCGGCGGACGACTCCCAGCTCATTCCGCCAATCACTCCTATCGTCTTCATCTGCATGCTCCCGATCATTGCGTCTTGATGACTGAGCTGAGTATAGGTGCGCCGCGGTGCACGCAGCCGGTACGGATTTCGCGGCACTCGCCGGTACGGCAAGCGGATTAAACGCCAGGCAAAACGCTAGATAGACGCCCGATACAACCTGCGCATACTTTCTGGCGCCGATAGAATCGTCATCAGCCACAGCGCACGGACATACAGACAAGGAGGGAGAGATGGATCTGATCATCCGCCACGCGATGCTGCCGAAAAGCATCGCGCCGCAAGCCGGGCAGCCGCTCGACATCGGCATTGAAGCGGGGCGCATCGTTGCCGTGGAACCGAATCTCGCCGCCGCCGCGCGCGAGGAAATCGACGCTGCCGGCTCGCTCGTCACGCCGCCGTTCGTCGATCCGCATTTCCATATGGACGCGACGCTCTCGTATGGTTTGCCGCGCGTGAACGCGTCGGGCACGCTTCTCGAAGGTATTGCGTTGTGGGGCGAACTCAAGCCGCAACTTACGCAGGACGCGTTGATCGAACGCGCGATGCAGTACTGCGACTGGGCGGTCGCGCGCGGGCTGCTTGCAATCCGCAGTCACGTCGATGTGTGCGATCCGCGTCTTCTCGCTGCCGAGGCGCTCGTCGAAGTGAAGCGCCGCGTCGCGCCTTATCTCGATCTGCAACTAGTGGCGTTTCCCCAAGACGGCGTGCTGCGCAGCCCAGGCGCTTTCGACAACCTGAAGCGGTCGATCGCAATGGGCGTCGACGTGGTCGGCGGCATTCCGCATTTCGAGCGCACCATGGCCGACGGCGCGCAGTCGGTGCGGATGCTGTGCGAGTATGCGGCGGAGCAGGGGCTGCGCGTGGACATGCATTGCGATGAATCGGACGACCCCATGTCGCGCCACATCGAAACGCTCGCGGCCGAGACGCAGCGTCTCGGCTTGCATGGGCGCGTCACCGGTTCGCATCTGACGTCGATGCATTCAATGGACAACTACTACGTGAGCAAGCTCTTGCCGCTCATGCGCGAATCGGGCGTGGCGGCCATCGCGAATCCGCTCATCAACATCACGTTACAGGGACGCAGCGACACGTATCCCAAGCGGCGCGGCATGACGCGCGTGCCGGAGATGATGGCGGCGGGTATCAACGTCGCCTTCGGCCACGATTGCGTGATGGATCCGTGGTACAGCCTGGGCTCGGGCGACATGCTCGAAGTCGCGCACATGGGCTTGCACGTCGCGCAGATGACAGGCGTCGAAGGCATGCACGCGTGTTTCGACGCGGTCACGGTGAACGCAGCGCGCATTCTCGGTCTGGAAGGCTATGGCGTCGCGCCTGGCTGCGCGGCCAATCTCGTGCTGCTCGACGCGCGCGATCCGGTCGAAGCGATCCGTTTGCGCGCGGCGCGGCTGGCGGTAATAAGCCGCGGCAAGGTGGTGAGCCGTGCACCGGCTGCGCGCGCGGCGCTGTCGCTCGAAGGGCGTCCCGCAGAGGTGGATTTCAAGCTGCATCGCGGTTGAGCGCGGCAGGTTTTAGCTAAAGAAAAGCCGGTGTCCGCTCGCGCGGAACACCGGCTTCTTTACATCGGCACTGACCGATGCGCCGAGGGTTTCCTCCGCGCATCGTGCGGCGTTTCAATGCGCCGCGGCGGGCGTCATGCCGTTGTGTCGCAACAAGGCGTCGATGTTCGGCTCGCGTCCGCGGAACGCCTTGAACGATTCCATCGCCGGACGGCTGCCGCCCACTTCGAGAATCTCCTTGCGGTAACGCATGCCGGTTGTCTGGTCGAGCACGCTGCCGCTCGCTGCCTGCGCCGCTTCCTCGAATGCTGCGTAGGCGTCGGCGGACAGCACTTCGGCCCACTTGTAGCTGTAGTAGCCGGCCGCATAACCGCCGGCAAAAATATGGCTGAACGTGTTCGGCCAACGCGAGAACGGCGCCTGCGGCACGACATGAAAGCGCTCGTTGATCTCGCTTGCAAGTTCGGTCGCGTTCTTCGTGCCTGCTGCGTCGAAGCCGGTATGCAACTGCATGTCGAACATGGAAAACACGATCTGGCGCAACGTGCCGAGACCGCTCTGGAAATTCTTCGCGGCCAGCATCTTGTCGAACAGTTCACGCGGCAGCGGCTGCGCGGTTTCGACGTGCGACGTCATGTCCGAGAGCACATCCCACTCCCAGCAGAAGTTCTCCATGAATTGCGACGGCAGTTCGACCGCGTCCCATTCCACGCCGTTGATGCCCGAAACGCCGAGCTCGTCCACACGCGTAAGCATGTGATGCAGGCCATGCCCAAATTCGTGGAAAAGCGTGATGACTTCGTCGTGCGTGAAGCAGGCCGGCTTGCCGCCGACCGGCGCAGAAAAGTTGCAGGTCAGATAAGCAACCGGCGTTTGCACGCCGCCATGCGTATGTTTGTGACGGCCGCGCGCGTCGTCCATCCAGGCGCCGCCGCGTTTGCCTTCGCGCGCATACAGGTCGAGATAGAACTGCGCGACGAGGTCGCCGTCCTGGTTCTCGACGCGGAAAAAGCGCACGTCCGGGTGCCAGACGGCTGCTTCATCGCGGCGGATGCGCACGCCGAAGAGCGTTTCCGTCACCTTGAACAGGCCTTTGAACACGGCGTCTTCAGGGAAATACTGTTTGACCTCGTTCTCTGAGAACGAATAGCGCTTCTGACGCAGACGTTCGGCGGCGAACGTCATGTCCCACGGTTGCAGATCGCTCAAGCCGAGTTCGCTCGAAGCGAATTCGCGCAACTCCTTCCAGTCCTGTTCCGCATGCGGTCGCGCGCGCGTGGCGAGGTCTTCGAGAAAAGCCATGACCTGTTCCGGCGATTCGGCCATTTTGGGCGCGAGCGAGACCTCGGCGAAATTCTTGTAGCCGAGCATATGCGCTTCTTCGGCACGCAGCTTCAACTGGTCGGCGAGCACCGACGTGTTGTCCCATTCGGGCTTGCCCTTGCCGTATTGCGGGCCCAGTTCGGATGCGCGCGTCACATATGCGCGGTACATCGCTTCGCGCATCGGACGGTTTTCCGAGTACTGCATGACCGGGAAGTACGACGGGAAATGCAGCGTGAATTTGTAGCCGGTCTTGCCTTCGCGCTCGGCTGCTTCCTTCGCGGCCTCGATCACGTCTTCCGGCAGGCCGGCCAGTTCCGCCTCGTTGCCGGCTTCGACGAAATACGCGTAGGCGTTGGTCGCATCGAGCACGTGGTCCGAAAACGCTTTCGACAAGGCTGCCTGACGTTCCTGCAACTCGGCGAAATGCGGCTTCTGGTCTTCAGGCAATTCCGCGCCGGACAAACGGAAGTCGCGCAGCGCGTTGCCAAGAATTTTCTTGCGTTCGCTCGTCAGCGAGGCGAATTCATCGCTCGCGTTCAGCGTCTTGTACTTCTCGTAGAGCGCGAGATTTTGACCGACGCTCGACCAGAACTCGGTCACGCGCGGCAGATTTTCGCCATACACGGCGCGCAATTCGGGCGTGTCGGCGACGGCGTTCAGATGGCCCACAACGCCCCAGGCGCGCGACAGCGGTTCGGTCGCGCGCTCGACGGGCTCGACGACATCGGCCCACGAAGCGGGCGTGATCGGCTGGGCAGCGCGCTCGACGGCGGCGGCCGCGTCGGCGAGCAGCACGTCGAGTGCGGGCGTGACATGTTCAGGGCGGATGTCGCCAAAGCGCGGCAGGTCGGAGAAATCGAGGAGCGGATTGTCGTGATTCGAGACGGTAGTGGACATGAGGCTTCCTGTCTGACGCGGGTGAACGGGTAATCGGTACTTTAATCGGTGCTTGAGCCGCGTGCGCGCTGCGGCGGCTCGTGGCGGCTCATGGTGGTTATTACACCGCACATCAGCATTATTGGGGCGGGGCGCGCCGATTCCAATCGCCGGCACACAAATTAGCAGATGTGGCCGCCCGTAGCGCTTTTGTGCGAAAACGAACGGTGCTAAATGGTGCCGCGCCGCATTCTGACGTGTCTATTGCGTTGCGACGCTTTTCAGCAGGAGAGGTACCGATGACCCCGCTTTCGCACGCTTTATCGCGCAAAGGCAACAATTTCGACCTCGTGCGGCTGCTGGCCGCCGTGGCCGTGGTGTATGGCCATTCGTATCTGCTGCAGTCACCGGACGGCACGACCGACTGGGTCGAAAACGCGCTCGGTTTCGACGGCTTCGGCGCGCTCGGTGTGTACGCGTTTTTCTTGCTGAGCGGCATGCTGGTGACCGCCAGCTTCGACCGCCAACGCTCGGTGCCGCGCTTCGCCGTGCTGCGGATTGCCCGCCTGTGGCCGGCCGTGGCGCTTGGATCGCTCGTTACGGTTTTCATCGTCGGACCGCTTTTCACGACTCTGCCGCTGCGTGAGTACTTCAGTTCGGGCATGACGTGGGCGAATCTGGACAACTTCTCGACCATCGTGATGAAAACCGGCTGGGCGCTGCCGGGCGTGTTCGAACACAACCGCTTTCCCGTCGATGTCTGCGGCCCGTTGTGGACGCTGCCGCTCGAAGTACGCTGCTACCTGATCGTGCTCGCAACCGGCTTGCTCGGGTTGCTGTCGAGCGCGCGCGGCGTCGCGCTCGCGGCGGCGCTCGGCATTGCCGCTTTCGTGCTGCGCGTGCATTTGCCGCCGCATCTGACGCCGCATTCGCTGCCGCTCGTACAGATTGGCCTGCGCGACTTCACCGAGACGCCCGGCGGCTATTCGTTCTGGCCGGAGCCGTTTTTCATGCTTGGCATGCTGCTGTATGGCTTGCGGGAGCGGATTAGTATCGACGGTCTGACAGCGCTCGCATTCACCATGGTGTTCCTCGTGTTCCGCGACACGGCCGGCGCGCAGCCGCTGTTCTATCTGGCTTTTGTGTACGGCGTACTGTGGATCGGGACGACGCCGCTGTTGCGGCGGTTCGTGCCGCGCCATGACTACTCGTACGGAATCTACCTGTATGGCTTCATGGTGCAGCAATGCGTCGCGAATATCGCTCCGCAGTTGAGCCATGTGACGGCAGTGCTGATCGCCGCGCCGTTTATCCTGCTCTGCGCGGCTTTGTCGTGGCACTGCGTCGAGCGGCCGGTGCTGATGTGGTGCCGTGGGCGCCTCGCGCGCCGGCGGGCGCCGCGTCCCGACGGCGTGCCGGTGAGCGAGCAGGCCGCACGCTAGAGCGTGTGGTGAATGTGTGGGGCGGTCGATCGAGGTTTGGAGTGACGGGTTGTGTCTCCTGCGACGGCAACGCCGTGAGACGCGATGCGTGTGAGACAGACATTCGAAATGAGCGGGGCGGGGAGCAGGGCGAGGAGATGACGAGACGTCGGCTGGAAGCGACGCGAGGGTGGTCTTGAAGTGTGGCAGTAAGTGAGTCTGAAAGCGAGGCAGGAAGCGAAGCGGGAGGTCGGCTCAAATTGATACGGGAGTCGACCTCCGAGTAGGGTACGAAGCGAGTTGAAAGCGCGGGGCAGGGCAACGCTCAGCGCTTTCTTTTTTACCTCAAGCGTGCCGCGCGGCCTCACGTTCCGCGGCTTCGATCGTGTTGACGAGCAACATCGTAATTGTCATCGGGCCGACGCCGCCCGGCACCGGCGTGATGTAGCCGGCCACTTCCTTGACGCCTGCAAAATCCACGTCGCCGCACAGCTTGCCGGCTTCGTCGCGATTCATGCCGACGTCGATCACGGCCGCTCCCGGCTTCACCATGTCAGCGGTGAGAATGTTGCGCAGGCCGGTGGCGGCCACCACGATGTCGGCGTTGCGCGTATGCGCGGCCAGATCGCGCGTTTTGCTGTGACAGATCGTGACCGTGGCGCCCGCTTCGAGCAGCAACAGCGCCATGGGCTTGCCGACAATGTTCGAGCGTCCTATCACCACCGCGTTCGCGCCCTGAAGCGGAATGTTGTAAGCCGCAAACATCTTCATCACGCCGTACGGCGTGCACGGGCGAAACAGTGGCTGACCGGTCAGCAATGCGCCGGCATTGGCGACGTGGAAACCGTCCACGTCTTTCTCGGGCGCGATCGCCTCGATCACCTTGTGGCTATCGATATGCGGCGGCAGCGGAAGCTGCACGAGAATGCCGTGGATGCGCGGATCGCGGTTCAGTTCGTCAATACGTTCGAGCAGCTCGGCTTCCGGCAGATCGGCGGGATAGCGGTCGAGCGATGAGCCGAGACCGTTGTCGTGGCACGCCTTGACCTTGTTGCGCACATAGACTTCGCTTGCCGGATTGTCGCCGACCAGCACGACGGCAAGCCCCGGCTGATGGCCGCGAGCGGTGAGTGCGGCGGCGCGCGCGGCCACGTCGGCGCGCAGGGTCTTGGAAAGGGCGAGGCCGTCGATCAGTTTGGCAGTCATGGTCGGTCGAGAGGGACAGTATGGAAAGCGGGGCAGCGCGCGTGCCGCGCACCGTGGCGTTTTTGAGCGGGAACGGGTCGGCGCATGAAAAGCACGTGACGCCAATCGGAGCTAGGCGCCGCTGCAAAGTCCGTCATTATACCGGCGTGCGCGGTCATGCCGATGACGTCCGATCGACGCGAGCGCATGCCTTGACGAAGAAGTAGCGAGGAAGAACCGGCGAAAGGCCGGACTGGGTAGTCCGGCCGCTTGGGGGCCGTGTGGACCGACCGCGCCGACCGGGCCGCCGGGGGCGACGGCCGTTCAGTTGGCGTGAAGCGCGGCAGAAGGCGCGCCTGAAGCACGCCGCCGGCGCTTATTGTGCCGCTTGCTGCGGTTTGTTCGACAACGCGAGTCGCAACAGGTCGGCGACCGTGTTGACGTTCAGCTTTTCCATGATGTTCGCGCGGTGCGCTTCGACCGTCTTGATGCTGATGCCGAGGTCGTCGGCGATCTGCTTGTTCAGGCGGCCGGCAATGATCCGCTCCAGCACCTGATGTTCGCGGGCGGTGAGCTTGCCGAGACGCTCGGCGGCCGCGCGCTGCTGCTGCACGCTCGTGCTTTCGCTGCGCGCCTTGTCGAGCATGCGCTCGACGAGCTTGCGCAACTCGGCTTCGTCGAACGGCTTTTCGATGAAGTCCATCGCGCCTTTTTTCATCGTGGACACTGCCATCGGCACATCGCCATGACCTGTCACGAAGATGATCGGCAGCGACGCATTGTCGGCGATCAGGCGCTCCTGCAGTTCCAGTCCGCTCATGCCGGACATCCGCACATCGAGAATCAGGCAGGCTATCTGGCCCGGATGCTGATGCGGCTGCCATGCGTCGATGAACTGCTCGGCGCTCGAAAAGCACTGCACGCGGTAGCCGTTTGCCTCCAGCAGCCAGCGCAGCGAATCTCGCACGGCCTCGTCGTCGTCGACGACAAAGACAGTTTCCTGTGTGGTGACTGGGCTGTTCATAGCTCTCCCGTAACGGTTTGTGGTGTCGGCGCCTCTGACCCGCCGTTGCTCGGGCCGTCGGGCTCTCCAATAGGCAGACTGCAATGGAACGTGGCGCCCGTGATGTGGCCGTCTGACTCGACGTTGTTGACCACCCACAGACGGCCGCGGTGCGATTCGATAATCGAACGGCAAATGTTCAGCCCCATGCCCATACCATCGGACTTGGTGCTGTAAAACGGTTCGAACAGCCGCTCGGCCGTTGCTTCGTCGACGCCCGGACCCTGGTCGACGACGCTGATGCAGACAAAGCCGCTTTCCAGCCGCACGACCACGCGGATCACCGGATCGACCGCATTGGGCCGCGCTTCGGCCATCGCCTCGGCGCCGTTCTTCAGCAGGTTGACCAGCACCTGCTCGATCAGCACCGGGTCGACATAAATGACGGGCAACCGCGAGCGCATGTCGGTGACGATGCGAATGCGCCGCTTGCGCACCTCGATCTCCGCGAGGCCCACCGCGTCTGCGACGATGTCCGCCACGCGCGTAGCCTGACGCTTGGGCTCGCTGCGTTTCACGAACTCGCGAATCCGCTTGATGATCATGCCGGCGCGCACCGCCTGCTGGGCGGTCTTTTCGAGCACGGGCAGCAGGTTGTCAGGCGTCGTCCGACCGGATTTAACCAGTGCAACGGTTCCCGAGCAATAGTTATTGATCGCGGCGAGCGGCTGATTCAGTTCGTGCGCGAGCGACGAGGCCATTTCGCCCATGGTCATCAGCCGGCTCGTGAACTGCAGTTTTTCGTCCTGCTGGCGCGACAGTTCCTGCGCCTGCTTGCGCGTGGTGATGTCGGTTGCGATCTGCATCTGCGCAAGGTGGCCGTCCACCCATTGAATGTACTGGCGGCGCACTTCGAACCATTTCTGGATGCTTTGCACATAGATTTCCTGCGCGTCGGCCGTGCTCTCCGTCAACGCGGCGGCAGGCAGTCCGGCGTAGGTATCCACCATATCGATCGAATCCGACGACGCCTGTGCGCTATCGAACCCGCCGCCCGCCAATTCCAGGTGGCCGTCCGGGCGGATTCCGAACAGGTGCCGGTAGTAGCGGTTGGCGAACAGCAGTTCGGCTTCATCGGCGGCGAGCACCGAGACGGCGGCGTCGAGGCTCTCCAGCACGGTCGTGAAGCGCTCGTGTGCGGCGGCGAGTTCTTCACGCGCGCGCTTGGGTTCGGTGATGTCGGTCATCGACGACATCCAGCCGGTCTGACGGCCCGAACTGTCGATGAGCGGCGATACGTAGAGGCGCGCGTGGAACGTGGAGCCGTCTTTGCGGCGCACACGCAGTTCGAAGCCCGAGGAGGGCGCCTTGCCGCGCAGCGTCATGTCGAGCTGACGCTGCATCTCCGGATAAGCGTCGCGCGGCCAGTAGGCGAACGGCGCGGTCTTGCCCACAAGGTCGCTTTCGTCCCAGCCGGTCATCCGGCAAAACGCCGGATTCACGTGTGTGATGCGGCCGTGCATGTCGAGCACCCGCATGCCGATCAGCACGGAATTTTCCATCGCACGACGGAAAAACGCTTCGGCGTAAAGCGCCTGTTGCGCCTCGAAACGCTGCCGCGTGTGTTTCCACAAACTCCACAGACTCCACAGCACGAAACACGACAGACCCGCCACCAGCCACACGAGTGTGTTGTTGGTGAAATTGGTCATTTGCGGGAACGCATAGACGCGCACCGAGACACCCTGGCCCGGCGGGTCGAGCGGCAAGTCGTAGAACATGTCGCGCGGCAGGCGCGGGCGCGTGGACGTGGTGGTCAGCTCGCGGTTGTTCGCGTCGATGATCGAAATCTTGTACTTGGCCGACAGCTCGGGCGGGATGTCGTGCTTCAGAATGCCTTCGACCGAAAACACGGCGGCAATCGAGCCGAGAAATTCGCGGTCGCGATAGACCGGTGTTTGCAACGTGATGTAGCCGTTGCCGAGGTCGTCGTAGATGAGCGGCGAGTAGACCTGGCGGCGCGTGCTGCGCGCCTCGGTGAAGGCGGCTTTCACTGCCTCGTCCATCTGGGTGTCGTTAGGCTTCGCGAGCCGCTGTCCGAATACCGGAAGCGCCGTGCTGGGCCAGCGCGGCTGCTGCTGGCTCGTGTACCAGTTCATGTAGAGGATCTCGGGATGCCCCTGCATGATGTCCGTGGTGGACACCTGGAACGACTGCGGATCGGCGTGGCCCGCCACGAGGTCGCGGGCGAGAGCCTGGATCTGTTCTTGCGCGCCCGTCATGGACAGGCGGATCTGCTGCTGGGCCCATGCGACGTTACGGTAGAGCGTGTCTTCCTGTTGCTGCTGCTCGCGCCGGTTCAGGCTCCAAAGAATCAGGCTCATGACGACCAGGAAAACCAGGATCGACAGGAGCGGCGTGAGCAAATAGGAATTCGACCACCATGGTCCATGGTGCCAGCGGGAGGACGGCGTCGAATCCGCCGGCGAACCGGCGGTGCGCGCCGAGCGAGCGAAAAGCCGTTCGGTCAACATGCGTGGCATTGTAGCGCAGCGCGTACTTCCCAAATGGCGCAAAAAATCACGGAAAGTGCCGTTAATCGGCGCACACTAGCTCGCGTATCCGTCAAAAGGCAGTCAAATCAGGTTGCGCCGCAACAATTTTCCGCATTATGAGAACCGATCTCGTAATTCGAAAATTTTGTTGCGTGGACGTCGGGACCCTTATTACAATCGGCCGAAGCTGCCGCGGCCGTGCTTCGTCCGCGTCGTCTGTCCAAAGAGCGTTCCTCTATATCCAGGAGACGAGCATGTCCGCTGTACCCGACGAAGTCATGAAATATGTCGCCGCTGAGAAAGACGACGATCCCCAGGAAACCGGCGAATGGCTCGAAGCGCTGGATGGCGTGATTTCTGCTGTTGGCCCCGACCGTGCCCACTACCTGATCGAGAAGCAGATCGAGTTTGCCCGCGTGCATGGCGAACATCTGCCGTTCTCCGCCAACACCCCGTACATCAACACGATTCCGGTCACGCGTCAGGCGAAGATTCCCGGCGACCAGGACATCGAACACCGCATCCGTTCGTACACGCGCTGGAACGCCATTGCCATGGTGCTGCGCGCCGGCAAGGACACCAATGTCGGCGGCCACATCGCGTCGTTCGCGTCGGCGGCCACGCTGTATGACGTCGGCTTCAACCATTTCTGGCACGCGCCGTCCCCCGAACACGGCGGCGATCTCGTGTTCGTGCAGGGCCACTCGTCGCCGGGTGTGTACTCGCGCGCGTTCCTGCTCGGCCGTCTGACCGAACAGCAGCTCGACAACTTCCGCCAGGAAGTGGGCGGCGAGGGTATCTCGTCGTATCCGCACCCTTGGCTGATGCCCGACTTCTGGCAATTCCCGACCGTTTCGATGGGCCTTGGCCCGATCATGGCGATCTACCAGGCGCGCTTCATGAAGTACATGCAGGCGCGCGGCATCGCTAAGACCGAAGGCCGCAAGGTGTGGGCTTTCCTCGGCGACGGCGAAACGGACGAACCGGAATCGCTCGGCGCGATCGGCATGGCCGGCCGCGAACGGCTCGACAACCTCGTGTTCGTGATCAACTGCAACCTGCAGCGCCTCGACGGTCCGGTGCGCGGTAACGGCAAGATCATCCAGGAACTGGAAAGCGAATTCCGCGGCGCGGGCTGGAACGTCATCAAGGTCGTGTGGGGCAGCCGTTGGGACGCACTGTTCCAGCGCGACAAGTCGGGCGCGCTGATGCGCCGCATGATGGAAGTCGTGGACGGCGAATATCAGACGTACAAGTCGGAGTCGGGCGCGTTCGTCCGCGAGCACTTCTTCAATACGCCGGAACTGAAGGCGCTGGTCGCCGACTGGTCGGACGAAGACGTGTGGAATCTGAACCGCGGCGGCCATGACCCGCACAAGATTTACGCGGCGTTTTCCGAAGCCACCCAGACCAAGGGCCAGCCGACCGTCATTCTTGCGAAGACGATCAAGGGCTACGGCATGGGCGAAGCCGGCCAGGCCATGAACATCACCCACCAGCAGAAGAAAATGCAGGTGGAGCAGCTGAAGAAATTCCGCGACCAGTTCCGTCTGCCGATCGCCGACGAAGACCTGGTGAACGTTCCGTACCTCAAGTTCGAAGAAGGTTCGAAGGAACTCGAGTACATGCGTGCCCGCCGTCAGGAACTCGGCGGTTATCTGCCGGCGCGCCGTCAGAAGGCCGAATCGCTGCCGGTGCCGGACCTGTCGGCATTCGAGCCGCTGCTGAAGGGCACGGGCGAAGGCCGCGAGATTTCCACGACGATGGCGTTCGTGCGCATTCTCAACATCCTGCTGAAGGACAAGGCGCTCGGCAAACGCATCGTGCCGATCGTGCCCGACGAGTCGCGTACGTTCGGTATGGAAGGTCTGTTCCGTCAGATCGGTATCTGGAATCAGGATGGCCAGAAGTACATTCCGGAAGATTCCGACCAGCTGATGTTCTACCGCGAGTCGGAAACCGGTCAGATTCTGCAGGAAGGTATCAACGAAGCCGGCGGCATGTCGGACTGGATCGCAGCCGCGACGTCGTACTCGACGCACGGCGAGATCATGATCCCGTTCTACATCTTCTATTCGATGTTCGGCTTCCAGCGCATCGGCGATCTCGCATGGGCCGCGGGCGACATGCGCTCGCGCGGCTTCCTGCTGGGCGGAACCGCGGGCCGCACGACGTTGAACGGCGAAGGTCTGCAACACGAAGACGGCCACTCGCTGCTGTGGGCCGCTTCGGTGCCGAACTGCATCAGCTACGACCCGACGTTCGGTTACGAACTCGCGGTCATCATGCAGGACGGCCTGCGCCGCATGGTCGCTGATCAGGAAGACGTGTACTACTACATCACGGTGATGAACGAGAACTACGAGCACCCGGCGATCCCGCAGGGCGAGAGCGTAGCGGCTGACATCATCAAGGGCATGTACGCGTTCCGCAAGGCCGATGCCGACAGCAAGGCGCCGCGCGTGCAGCTGATGGGCGCGGGCACGATCTTCAACGAAGTGATCGCCGCCGCCGACCTGCTGAAGAACGACTGGGGCGTCGCCGCCGATCTGTGGAGCGTGCCGAGCTTCACCGAGCTGGCGCGCGAAGGCCACGAAGTGCAGCGCTGGAACCTGCTGCATCCGACCGAAGAGAAGAAAGTCTCGCACGTCGAGAAGCTCCTGAAGGACGCGCCTGGTCCGGTGATTGCCTCCACCGACTACGTGCGCGCGCTGACCGAGCAGATTCGCGCATTCGTGCCGCAACGTTTCGTCGTGCTGGGCACGGACGGTTACGGCCGTTCGGACACGCGCGAAAAGCTGCGCCACTTCTTCGAAGTCGACCGCTACTGGGTCACGGTGGCCGCGTTGAACGCACTGGCAGACGAGGGCACGATCGAACGTAAGGTCGTCGCCGAGGCGCTCAAGAAATACAACCTTGATCCCGCCAAACCCAACCCGATGACCGTCTAAGGCATCATTCCCCGTGTGCCACGGCGTGCGCGCCTGTTCCTGATCGTCAGGGGCAGGTGCGTGCGCGGCCCAGGAGACACTAACAATGAGTCAAGCGATCGAAGTCAAGGTGCCGGACATCGGCGATTACAAGGACATTCCTGTGATCGAGGTGCTGGTCAAGGCGGGTGATACCGTCGAAAAAGAGCAATCGCTCGTCACGCTGGAGTCCGACAAGGCGACCATGGACGTGCCGAGTTCGGCAGCCGGCGTCGTCAAGGAAGTGAAGGTCAAGGTCGGCGACAACGTATCGGAAGGTTCGCTGATCGTCGTGCTGGACGGCGCCGAAGGCGGCGCGGCTGCTCCGGCGCCCGCTGCCGCTCCTGCCCCTGCTGCTGCCCCCGCCGCGGCTCCTGCTGCCGCTCCTGCGCCCGCACCTGCACCGGCCGCAGCGCCCGCTGCTACCGGCGGCGGCCTGCAGGATGTCAAGGTGCCGGATATCGGCGACTACAAAGACATTCCCGTGATCGAAGTCGCGGTGAAGGTCGGCGATCGTGTCGAGAAAGAGCAGTCGCTCGTTACGCTCGAATCCGACAAGGCGACGATGGACGTGCCCAGCTCCGCTGCCGGCGTCGTCAAGGAAGTGAAGGTCAAGGTCGGCGATACCGTCTCCGAAGGCTCGGTCATCGTCGTGGTGGAAGCCGAAGGCGCCGCCGCGGCACCTGCTGCGGCACCCGCAGCAGCACCGAAGCAGCAAACCGAAAAGCCGTCGGACGCGCCGGTTACGCCGTCGCCCGCTCCGGCTTCGCCGTCCGCACTCGCGCAAGCGCCGGTGATTCCGGCCGGCGAGGGCGGCGCACGGCATCCGAGCCACGCTTCGCCGTCGGTGCGCAAGTTCGCGCGCGAACTCGGTGTGGATGTGACGCAGGTGCAGGGCACGGGTCCGAAAGGCCGCATTACGCAAGCTGACGTGACCGCGTTCATCAAGGGCGTCATGACGGGCCAGCGCGCAGCGCCGGCCGGTGCAGCCGCGCCCGCGGCTGCCGGCGGCGGCGAGCTGAATCTGCTGCCGTGGCCGAAGGTCGACTTCACGAAGTTCGGTCCGGTCGACCCGAAGCCGCTCTCGCGCATCAAGAAGATTTCCGGTGCGAACCTGCATCGCAACTGGGTCATGATTCCGCACGTCACGAACAACGACGAAGCGGACATCACCGAACTGGAAGCGCTGCGCGTGCAGTTGAACAAGGAAAACGAAAAGGCCGGCGTGAAGATCACGATGCTGGCGTTCGTGATCAAGGCCGTCGTGTCGGCCCTGAAGAAATTCCCGACGTTCAACGCGAGCCTCGACGGCGACAACCTCGTGTTCAAGCAGTATTACCACGTGGGTTTTGCCGCCGACACGCCGAACGGTCTCGTGGTTCCGGTGATTCGCGACGCGGACAAGAAGGGTCTCGTCGAAATCGCAAAGGAAATGACCGACCTGTCGAAGGCGGCGCGCGAAGGCAAGCTGAAGCCGGACCAGATGCAAGGCGGATGCTTCTCGATCTCGTCGCTGGGCGGTATTGGCGGCACGAACTTCACGCCGATCATCAATGCACCCGAAGTCGCGATTCTCGGCTTGTCGCGTGGCGCGATGAAGCCGGTGTGGGACGGCAAGCAGTTCGTACCTAAGCTGATGCTGCCGCTGTCGCTGTCTTACGACCACCGCGTCATCGATGGGGCCGAAGCTGCGCGCTTCAATGCGTATCTTGGGGCGCTTCTTGCCGATTTCCGGCGTGTGATTCTTTGATTGTGATGTTGCGTGGGGCGCTGGACTTTTCTTTGATCCGCGTCTCCCTGTAGAACCTGCTTTCGCGTCGGTGCATTAGCGTCGCCCTTGTGCAGCGCGGCGCCTGCTTTCTTCTGTATTCCAGAGAAAAGCAGCCAGACGAACGGCGCGTTTTCGCCTGACGGCGCAGGTTCCTCGTTCATCACAGTCAATAAGAGAAGGGGACACTATGAGTCTCGTCGAAGTAAAAGTGCCGGATATCGGTGACTTCAAAGACGTCGATGTCATCGAAGTCAACATCAAACCTGGCGACGTCATCGAGAACGAACAGGCGCTGATGACGCTCGAGTCCGACAAGGCTTCCATTGAAGTGCCGAGCGACACAGCCGGTACCGTCAAGGAAGTCCGCGTCAAGGCCGGCGACAAAGTTTCGCAAGGCACGATCATCGCGCTCGTCGAAACGTCGGCGGACGCGGCGCCCGCGAAAGATGCGCCAAAGGCTCCGGCGAAGGAACCCGAGAAAGCGCCGGCTGAAGCAAAACCTCAGGCCGACGCGGCGAAGCCTCAAGCCGCCGCGCCCGCGCCGCAAGCCGGCAGTTTCTCCGGCAGCGCGGACATCGAATGCGACATGCTCGTGCTCGGCTCGGGCCCTGGCGGCTATTCCGCCGCGTTCCGGTCGGCCGACCTCGGCATGAAAACGGTGCTCGTCGAGCGCTACGCAACGCTTGGCGGCGTTTGTCTGAACGTCGGCTGTATTCCGTCCAAAGCGCTGCTGCACACCGCGCTCGTGATCGACGAAGCCGAAGCGCTCGGCGCTCATGGCATCACGTTCGCAAAGCCGCAGATCAATCTGGACAAGCTGCGCGACTTCAAGTCGGGCGTCGTCAAAAAGTTGACGGGCGGCCTCGCTGGCATGGCCAAGATGCGCAAGGTCGAAGTCGTGACGGGGACCGGCTCTTTTGTCGATCCGAATCACATGGAAGTGCAGACCGAAGGCGGCAAGAAGGTCGTGAAGTTCAAGCAGGCGATCATCGCCGCGGGCTCGGAAGCGGTGAAGCTGCCGTTTATTCCGGAAGATCCGCGCGTGGTGGATTCGACCGGCGCGCTCGAACTGCGCCAGATTCCGCAGCGGATGCTGGTGATCGGCGGCGGCATTATCGGCCTGGAAATGGCGACCGTGTACGCCACGCTCGGCGCGAAGATCGACGTCGTCGAAATGCTGGACGGCCTTATGGCAGGCGCCGACCGCGATCTCGTCAAGGTCTGGGAGAAGTACAACAGCAAGCGTTTTGCAAACGTCATGCTGAAGACCAAAACCACCGCGGCAGAGGCCAAAGACGACGGCATCTACGTGTCGTTCGAAGGCGAGAAGGCCCCGCCCGAAGCACAACGCTACGACCTGGTGCTGGTGGCAGTCGGCCGCTCGCCGAATGGCAAGAAGATCGGTGCGGACAAGGCGGGCGTGACGGTAACGGACCGCGGTTTCATCGACGTGGACAAGCAGATGCGCACGAATGTGCCGCACATCTTCGCAATCGGCGATATCGTCGGCCAGCCGATGCTCGCGCATAAAGCCGTGCACGAAGGCCACGTTGCTGCCGAAGCGGCTCATGGCGAGAAGGCGTACTTCGACGCACTGCAGATTCCTTCGGTGGCTTACACCGACCCGGAAGTCGCGTGGGCCGGCAAGACGGAAGACCAGTTGAAGGCCGAAGGCGTCAAGTACGGCAAGGCAGTATTCCCGTGGGCCGCTTCGGGCCGCGCGATTGCCAACGGACGCGACGAGGGCTTCACGAAGCTGCTGTTCGACGAGGAAACGCATCGCGTGATCGGCGGCGGAATTGTCGGTCTGAATGCAGGCGACCTGATCAGCGAGGTGTGCCTCGCGATCGAAATGGGCGCGGATGCCACCGACATTGGCAAGACGATTCACCCGCATCCCACGCTCGGCGAATCGATCGGCATGGCCGCCGAACTCTACGAAGGCGTGTGTACGGACTTGCCGCCGCAGAAAAAGAAGTAATGCGCACGGCACATCCGCATTCGTGCGGATCGTGCTGACGAAAAAAACGGCGCGCCCTTTGCGGGGCGCGCCGTTTTCATTTGGGACAGCGAGCGGGATAGGTTTGCTGACGGGTCGCACCCCAGCGGGGTGGTGACGCCGCACAAAAAAATCCCGGCGCTTCGCCGGGCAAACGATACGTCAGTCAACGTATCGGAGCGTTCGGCCAATTGAAACCGTGTGAGCGGCAACGGCACGACGCTGTTGCTTGCAGAAGCGCCGGCGCAGCGGTGAGCTGGGCCGGCGCAAATAACGCCTTCAAGTCACGCTCCAGGGCAAGCCCGAGGAGCGAGGCCTGAACGTTAGACCGGCTTCTTGGCCGAGCGCGATGCTTGCGCTGCGGCTTGCGAAGCTGCCTTCGACGCGGCCGTAGCGGCTGCGTTGAAGTTGCTTTCGGCGATTTCGACAGCTTGCTTCGTGGCCTTGTGAACCGTTTCGTACGTGGTGTTGGCGGCGGTGATGGCCGACTTGATCACGGCGACGGCGGTTTCCGAACCGGCCGGTGCATTGCGCGCGACGTTTTCGACGAGCGACTGAACCTTGCGGTTCTGCTCTTCGAATTGCGCTTCGGCTACGCGGGCGAACTCGCCTTGCGTTGCCGAGACGATTTCGTACACGTGACGGCCATACGACAGCGCCTTTTCAGCGACCGGCTGTGCGAGGCTGGCTTGCAGTGCCAGCAGTTCTTGCGCGTCTTTGACGGACAGCGCGCGCTGGGCATTTTCCTGGCTTTCCGCGAGCGTCGATTTCACGACTTGCAGGTTCAGTTCAACCAGCTTTTCGACGCCTTCGAATGCCTTGGTCGTCAGGCCGAACAGCGTTTCGAAATTAGCTTTCTGGGCTGCAGCGAATTGCTCGGGGGTCAGCAAAGTCATGGTTTACGCTCCTGGATCGCGGCCCATCTTTGCAGACCGCATTGGGTGGTGGCGAGACGCAGATTCGTCTGCCCGGACCGCGATGAATTGTGCATCGCAGCAATGGATCCTATTTTAAGATGCCGTCAGCGAATGTCAAGCGGTTTTTGTGCATTGCACAATTTTAAGAAACCACTTAGAAAACAATAGCTTATGCGCTGGGCATGACAAGCGCGTGACGCGGTCGAATTGACCGTTGCACTGTGCTGGTGCGGCGATTTTTCGGTAGTTAGTTCCGGAAAGCGTCCGCTATTACGCGCTGGTTGTGCGTTGCAAAGCGGGTGGAGCGCAGGGTTGTCATTTAACAAAATAACGCCACGCAAGCGAATCGATGTAAACCATAAAGTGTCACGGAACGTTAATCGTTGATGCTGGTCGAATGCGCGTGTTTCGATTTGCAGCGGACACTTAACATCGCGCAGGCGCCTCGCATTCAAGGCGTCGCGCGAGGCGTTGCGGCGCTGGTTGCGCGGCGCTCGTGTTTCCCCTCATCAAGGTTGTCTCGAAATTGCCGTTATGCTTGAAGGATCACGCCCTTTTTGAGCGGAACGGCGATGGCGGGGCTCGGCGTCCCGATCGTTTTTTTCGATCGAGGCGCGGCACTTATTTGTATTTTTGCGATCGGAGCTTACAAGCCGGTTTAAGGAGCGCCCATAAGTGCTTCAAATTGCTAAATTTTCGTTGTTTTACTACACTTGCGGAAATCTCTCGCCGCTCCTCATAGAACACCCATGAAAACCGACATGTTTTCGTCGCTAAAAGTGATCCACGGCGCGGCGCGCAGCACCGCGCTGTCGGTGGCCGCCTCCATGGTCCTCGCGGCCGCGCTTGGCGCCCCGGTGAGCACTTTTGCCGCTACGCCAGCTGCATCTGCAAAAACCTCGAAACACGCAAAAGCCGCGACCAAGCCGGCTGCCACCGCCAAGGTGTCCAGCAAGTCGGCTAAAGCCGGCAAAGCCGCGGTGGCGAAGACCGCAGCCGTCGACGACGACGCGCCCCGCGCGAGCGTCAAGCGCAAGCGTGTGACTTATACGTCGAACGGACGTCATCGCTCGGTAGTGCGGCGCGTCGCGTATGAGCCGCGGCAGCCGACCGTTGGCCAGGCATTCGGGCTGCACGAAACGCCGGACGCGCTGATGCTGCGCTCGAGCGTGGCGTACGTGGTCGATCAGAACACGGGCGAGCCGCTCTTCGACAAGAATTCGCGCGCCGTGGTGCCGATTGCGTCCATCACCAAGCTGATGACGGCCATGGTCGTGCTCGATTCGAAAGAACCGATGACCGATCAGCTCGAAGTCACGGACGAAGACCGCGACTACGAAAAGAACACTGGCTCGCGCCTGTCCGTGGGCTCGGTGCTCTCGCGTGAAGACATGCTGCACATTGCGCTGATGGCGTCGGAAAACCGCGCGGCTGCAGCGCTTTCGCGTTACTTCCCCGGTGGCCGCCCGGCGTTTCTCGCGGCCATGAACGCAAAGGCGCGGCAACTCGGCATGACCGACACGCACTTCGAGAATCCGACGGGTTTGACGAGCCAGAACGTGTCGAGCGCGCGCGATCTCGTGAAGATGGTCAACGCGGCCTATCAATATCCGCTGATCCGCAGGTTCTCAACGGATCACAGTTATGAGGTCTACACCGGCAAGCGCACGCTGGCCTACAACAGCACTAACGCACTCGTGCGTAACCCGACCTGGGACATCGGTCTCCAGAAGACGGGTTTCATCAACGAAGCAGGCGAATGCCTCGTGATGCAAGCCAACATTCATGGCCGTCCGATGGTACTGGTGCTGCTCGATTCGTCGGGCAAGTATTCGCGTTTCGCCGATGCGACGCGGCTGCGCACGTGGCTCGACAACGGCGGCGACCAGGCGCGTATCACGAGCGCCGACGCCAGCGGTCCCGGCACATGAGCTGTTCGCGCACGGCCGGCTTGCCGGCCAGCCGCCTCAAGCTAAAAAGCCCCGCACTTCTGCGGGGCTTTTTCATTCGACGGACGGTTTTTCGCGTTACGCGTGCGAGCCCGGATGGTGGTTATGACCTTGGGAAGCTTGCGGCCGATACCCGAGCGCCTCGGAAATCACGAGCGCGGTCTGGCTAAGTTGGCCGAGCCAGGAGTCTTGCAGGCGATCGGCCGGCGCGGACAACGACAAGCCGGCGACCAGCTTGCCCGTATCGTCGTAGATACCCGCGGCGATGCAGCGCACGCCGAGTTCGAGTTCTTCGTTATCGCGCGCGCAAGCCTGCTGGCGCACGTGCGACAGTTCGCGCTCCAGCTTGGCGAGATCAGTGATGCTGTTCTGTGTGTGACCGGACAGGCCCGTGCGTGTCGCGTAAGCGCGCACGCGCGTGGATTCGTCGGCGGCGAGAAAAAGTTTGCCCACGGAGGTGAGATGCAGCGGCGCGCGTCCGCCAATGGCCCGCACCACCTGCATACCCGAACGCTCCGAATACGCGCGTTCGATGTACACAATCTCGTCGCCCTGACGCACCGACAGGTTCACCGTCTGGCCCGTCTCGCGATGCAGTTCGCGCATCGGCGTGAGCGCCGCGTCGCGCACCGACAGGCGCGCTTTCACCAGGTTGCCGAGTTCGAGCAGGCGCATGCCGAGCCGGTAAGTGCCGGGATCGGACCGATCGACCAGCCGGCACATCACCATGTCGTTCAGGATGCGATGCGCGGTGGACGGATGCAGCTGCGTGCGGATGGCGAGTTCTTTCAGGCTGACCGGGTCGCTATGCGCGGCGAGTGCGTCGAGCAGGCGCATCATGCGTTCGATCACCTGGATCGAAGTTTTGGGATCCGGGTTCGTGTCGCTCATAAGAAGAATCAGTTGACGCGTCAAACAGCGGAAATTGATTGTATCTCGTATCGTGAAAAAAGCGAACGCACTTGGAAGACCTCTTCGAATTCGGCGGGGCCTTCGTCTTACACCTTCCGAGCGTTGGTATTGTCCGCCAAACAGCGGATAATCAGGGACGTTTTCCCGGAGGAGGGCTCATGCGAGTCGGATTGTTCGTCACCTGCCTCATCGACCTGATGCGGCCCGAAATCGGTTTTTCGGTCATCAAGCTGATAGAGGGCGCCGGTTTTGAAGTCGTAGTCCCACCGGCGCAGACATGCTGCGGGCAGCCCGCGTATAACTCGGGCGAGCGCCGTATCGCCCGCGATCTCGCCGAAAAGACCTTGCGGGAGTTCGAACAGTTCGATTACGTGGTGGTGCCCTCGGGTTCGTGCGGTGGCATGATCCGCACGCATTACGGCGACCTCTTCGCCGACGATCCCGAACTGATGAACCGCTTCGGCCGGCTGCGCGCCAAGGTCTTCGAGCTCACCGATTTCCTCGTTAATGTTGCCCACGTGCAATTGCAACCGGGCGAGTTCGGAGGGCCGGTTACGTATCACGACTCGTGCTCCGGGCTGCGCGAGCTTGGCGTCAAGGCGCAGCCGCGCGAGCTCCTCGCACAAGTGGGCGTGGCGGTGACGGAAATGAAGGGCTGCGAGCACTGCTGCGGCTTCGGCGGCACGTTTGCGGTCAAGTACGGCGACATTTCCACTGCGATCGTCGACGAAAAATGCGCGAATGTCCGAGACAGCGGTGCAGGGACGGTCGTGCTAGGCGACCTGGGCTGCATGCTCAATATTGAAGGGCGTTTAAGGCGTACCGGCGATACCGCGACGCGCGTGCTGCACATCGCGCAAGTGCTGGCCGGGGACGTTTAAGGGGATCGCCATGCAAATCCAGTCCATGCAGTTCAAGGCGCGCGCCGGTCAGAAACTTGCGGACCAGCGGTTGCAGCAGAACCTGACCAAGCTGTCCACCAAGTTCGTTTCCGCCCGCGCCGTCGCGATGACGGCAATCGACTTCGCCGCCACGCGCGCGGCGCTCAAGGAACGTCGCAACCGCGCGCTCGAAAACCTCGACGTGTGGCTGGAGACCTTCGAGCGCGAGGCGAACCGGCGCGGCGTCACGGTGCTTTTCGCGGAGACCACTCAGGAGGCGGCGAGGCTCGTCGGCGACATTGCACGCCGGCACGATGTGAAGAAGGTGATCAAGACGAAGTCGATGGTCACCGAAGAAATGCGCCTGAACGAAGTGCTCGGTCAAATGGGCGTCCAGTCCATTGAAACCGATCTCGGCGAATACATTCTGCAGATCAACGGCAATGAGCCACCGAGCCACATCATCGCGCCGGTCGTGCATAAGGATAAAGACGAGATCGCCGACCTCTTCGCCAAAACACATGGCCGGCCGCGCCTCACCGAAATTCCCGACATGACGCTCGAAGCGCGGCAGGTGCTGCGGCCGCACTTCCTGAGCGCGGACATGGGCGTGACGGGCGGCAATTTCGTGATCGCGGAAACCGGCTCGGTCGTGCTCGTCACGAACGAGGGTAACGAAGGCATGTGCACCGTCATGCCGCGCGTGCATGTGGCCGTCACCGGCATCGAAAAGGTATTGCCCACACTCGAAGACCTCGCCACGGCCATGCGTCTGCTGCCGCGCTCGGCGACCGGCCAGACCACGTCGAATTACTTTTCGCTCCTGACCGGACCGCGAGGCGAGGGCGATCAGGACGGGCCGGAGCACATGTATGTAGTGCTCGTCGATGGCGGGCGTACGGGGCTGATCGGCGGCGATTTTCAGGAGATGCTTCGCTGCATTCGCTGCGGCGCGTGCATGAACCATTGTCCCGTGTATCAGAAGGTGGGCGGACATGCGTATGGCTGGGTGTATCCCGGACCTATGGGCTCGGTGCTGACGCCGAGCTACGTCGGCCTCGACAAGGCGCTGGATCTGCCGCAGGCCGCCACGTTATGTGGCGAGTGCAACAGCGTGTGCCCGGTTGGGATTCCTTTGTCCGATCTGTTGCGAAAGCTGCGCGAGAAGCAGGTGGAGCGACGACTGCGTCCGTGGAAGGAACGCGCCGGCTTGGCTGTGTGGGGCTTTATGGCGCTGCATCCGGGGATGTATGCGCTTGTCACGAAGCTCGCCGTGCGCGTGCTGGAGCGCCTCGGCGGAAGCAATCGGTCGATCGCCAAGTTGCCGTTAGCCGGCGCTGGCTGGACCGACACCCGCGACATGCCCGCACCGGTGGGGCGCACATTCCGGGAGTTATACGCCGCGCAGCGCAGTCATATCGGCTAATTGTGGTGAGCACGCTTCGCGTCCCGCTGTAACGCGGGTAACGGGGCGCAGCCATCGTGGCCGTAGTCGCTGAGTCAGTGAGTCAGTGAGCCACTGACTCACCGAGGCGCCCGTTCCCGCAGGCCTGCGTCAACTGCGCTACAGCGAATCAGCGTGCACCGAGGTCCCTGCCAGGTACGCTGTACGTGCTTCTTGCAGATCGCCGAGGCGCTCCAACGCCATTTAGTGCTCTGTCATTCCGCTCGACCGGTGACTCGGAACTCCTCCCTCGCCCGCTCGGCCGCCGTTGCCATGGCCACCTCCACCTCCGCCTCCTCCCCCTGCCTGTTGCGCCGGTGCCGGCGGCGGAGGCGCGGCGGCCGGGCGCGGCGCATTCGACCCACTCGGTCCACGCGGACCGGCGGCCGCCCCTTGCGGCGGTGGTCCGCCGCCCGGCTGGCCGTGCCATCCACCGTTGCCGCCGTGATTGCCGTTGTCGCCGTCGTGGTACGGACGTCCCGGATAGCCGCGATATCCCGGTCCAGGTCCGTAGTAGCGCCCGGGGCCGTCGTAATAACCTGGGCCGTAGTAGTTGCTGTAACCCATGTAGACGTTGGTCTGTGGCGGGACAGGCGCGCCGTAGCCATCGTAACCGTCGTAGGTGCTGTAGCCGTTGCTGTACATCGGAGTGCCGTCCGGATACACGGCGCAGCCGCCCAGAAGGGCGGCAACGGCGACAGCGCCGAGGGGTGCAAAGCGTTTCATTTCAAGCCCGAGCTAAGAGGTTTCATGTCTATGAGACCGCAATTATGACCGTCTGTCTCGCCGGCTTTGTATGCTTTTGTAAGGAGTTAAGTTCCGTGCCAGGCGCGACGGCGTATGGCGCTGCGAGTAGTCACGTCGTTGCACTGTTCCATTACACGCAACGCTGTATCGCGCGACGGCGGGTTTTTCTCGATTGCCTCTTTCTATAGGATTCGTGATGGGCATAGTGAGCATTGAACTCGCGAGCCAATTCGGAAGAACGACATCATGAAAAAGACAATAGCGGTGTATTGGCCTCTCGCACTCGTCCTCGCGCTGGCGGGGTTGGCGTATATGCAAATCTGCGGTGACATGGCTTCGCGTGCCTCGCAGGCGCCGCTTGCCGCTGACCAACTGACTGCGGAACTCGCGCGCGCCGTCTCGTACGGCATGATCGACGACACATCTTCGTTGCCGGCCAAGCCGTTGCGCGCCGTCACGGCGTCGCCGCTGCCGCAAGCCTCCTGAACTGGCGAGCAACCGGCCGGATCGAGCGTTAGGCTGCGGGCGAGATTCGGCGGGGCTTTGTATAATCGCGGCACCGTGAGGTAGGCGCTGCGTTTCATCTGCTGAGCGCGCGTGGACGACGTTTTGCGGGTCGGTGCCGTTGCCGCCGAGTTTTACTACTAGTGCGCTGTGAAGCGTCAGAAGAAGCCGCTGATGAAAACTGTGTCTATCTGCTTTGTCTGCCTCGGCAACATCTGTCGTTCGCCCACCGCGGAAGGCGTGATGCGCCGTCTCGTCGAAGAAGCGAAGCTTGGCGAGCGCATCCTGATCGACTCGGCGGGAACAGGCGATTGGCACATCGGCCAGCCACCGGACGAGCGCGCGCAGCACGCTGCGCGTGGCCGGGGCTACGATCTCGCCGCGTTGCGCGGCCGGCAGATCGCCGGAATCGACTTCGATCGCTTCGATCTTCTGATCGCAATGGACGACAAGAACGTGGCCGCGCTGCGCCAGGTCTGCCCGTCGGATCAGCGGGACAAGATTCGTCTGCTGATGGAGTTCGTGCCTGAAACCGACGCTCGCTGGGGCGGCGCACGCGAAGTTGTCGATCCGTATTTCGGCGGCGCAGAAGGCTTCGAGCAGGTTCTCGATCAATGCGAGGCGGCGTGCCGGGGGCTTATCGCGGCGCTGCGTCCCCAATTGATCGGCTAGATCCACAGGCGGTCGGCTGCGAGGCGCGCTGACAATTAAGCGAATGACCCAAATTGCGATAGGGATACTTGACTAAATCGCTCATGTATTTATACTTGACAAAACTTGTCGAGAATAGCGGTTCCCCATACATATGAGACTCACCACGAAAGGCCGTTTCGCCGTCACGGCGATGATTGACCTGGCGTTGCGCCAGGAGCAGGGCCCGGTGACGCTTGCGGGTATCAGCCAGCGCCAGCATATCTCCCTGTCATACCTCGAGCAGCTCTTTGGCAAGCTGCGTCGCCATGAAATCGTCGAGTCCGTGCGCGGTCCGGGCGGCGGCTACAACCTTGCCCGCCGTGCTGAAGACGTGACCGTGGCCGACATCATCATCGCGGTGGACGAGCCGCTCGACGCCACGCAATGCGGCGGCAAGGGCTCGTGCGAGGGCACGAAACAGCACGACGGTCACTGCATGACCCACGAGCTGTGGTCCACGCTGAACCAGAAAATGGTCGAGTACCTGGATTCGGTCTCCCTGAAAGATCTGGTCGATCAGCAGCGTTCGCGCGAAGGCGCCCCGGCCGTCCTGCGCGACAGGCGCAGCGAGGCGCCGGCGGTCGAGCCGGTGCGCGTGGCGCCGAAAGGGCCCAATTCCGTTTTCAACATGGCCGGTTCCTGAGGCGCGGCACGACATCACCGCAGCCCATAGCGAATTCAGAAGCCAGAGCACACGACGTCCCCGGAGCGATAGATGAACAACGACATTCCCCACCTGCCCATTTACATGGACTACAGCGCCACGACCCCGGTCGACCCGCGCGTGGTGGACAAGATGATTCCGTATCTGCGCGAGCAGTTCGGTAACCCCGCATCGCGCAGCCACTCGTATGGCTGGACGGCGGAGCGTGCAGTCGAAGAAGCGCGCGAGAACGTCGCGGCGCTCGTCAACGCCGACCCGCGCGAAATCATCTGGACCTCGGGCGCAACCGAGTCGGACAACCTCGCGATCAAGGGTGCAGCGCACTTCTACAAGAGCAAAGGCAAGCACATCATCACGGTGAAGACCGAGCACAAGGCCGTGCTCGACACCTGCCGCGAACTCGAGCGCGAAGGCTTCGAAGTCACGTATCTGGATGTGAAGGACGACGGTCTGATCGACCTCGAAAAGTTCAAGGCGGCGATTCGCCCGGACACGATTCTCGTGTCGATCATGTCCGTGAACAACGAGATCGGCGTGATTCAGGACATCGAGGCAATCGGCGAGATCACCCGTGAAAAAGGCATCATTTTTCACGTGGACGCGGCGCAAGCCACCGGCAAGATCGAGATCGATCTGCAAAAGCTGAAGGTCGACCTCATGTCGTTCTCGGCCCACAAGACTTATGGCCCGAAGGGCATCGGCGCGTTGTACGTGCGCCGCAAACCGCGTGTGCGTATTGAAGCGCAAATGCACGGCGGCGGTCACGAGCGCGGCATGCGTTCGGGCACGCTGGCAACGCACCAGATCGTCGGCATGGGCGAAGCATTCCGGCTTGCGCGGGAAGAAATGGCAACGGAGAACGAGCGCATTCGCATGCTGCGCGACCGCTTGCTGCGCGGCCTGTCGGAAATCGAAGAAGTGTATGTGAACGGCGACATGGAAAAGCGTGTGCCGCACAACCTGAACATCAGCTTCAATTTCGTCGAAGGCGAATCGCTGATCATGGCGGTGAAGGACGTGGCGGTGTCGTCGGGCTCGGCGTGTACATCGGCTTCGCTGGAACCGTCGTATGTGCTGCGCGCGCTCGGCCGTAACGACGAACTCGCGCACAGCTCGATCCGCTTCACGGTGGGCCGCTTCACGACCGAGCAGGACGTCGACTACGTGATCAATCTGCTGAAGACGAAAATTTCGAAGCTGCGCGATCTGTCGCCGCTGTGGGAAATGCATCAGGACGGCATCGACATTTCGACCATCCAGTGGGCGGCGCACTGACGCGCCGGCTGGTCGAAATTGATCGCGCTGTTATCCGATTGGCAGATTGAAACGAATTAAGGAGTGTAATCATGGCTTATAGCGACAAGGTTCTGGATCACTACGAAAACCCGCGCAACGTCGGCTCGTTTGCGAAAGACGACGACACGGTCGGCACCGGCATGGTCGGCGCGCCTGCTTGCGGCGACGTGATGAAGCTGCAGATCCGCGTGGGCGCAGACGGCATCATCGAAGACGCGAAGTTCAAGACGTACGGCTGCGGTTCGGCGATCGCATCGAGCTCGCTCGTCACCGAATGGGTGAAGGGCAAGACGCTCGATCAGGCTATGTCGATCAAGAACACGCAGATCGCGGAAGAACTCGCGTTGCCGCCGGTAAAGATCCACTGCTCGATTCTCGCGGAAGACGCGATCAAGGCTGCGGTCGCCGACTACAAGCAACGTCACGGCGCAGCGGTCGAAGAAAGCGACAAGCAGCACGCTTGAAACTTCTGGTTCGGGAACGACCGGGTGAAAGGAAGCGGGCGGCGCGGCAACACGCGCCGTCAGGCATGAGCGACATTTGATGCAGGCAGGGTAGCGGTGTGTCGGCACGCACCGCGCAATGAGAAACGCTATGGCAATTACGTTGACCCAGAAGGCAGCACAGCACGTCCAGAAGTATCTGACCCGTCGCGGTAAAGGCGTGGGCCTGCGTCTCGGCGTGCGCACCACAGGTTGCTCCGGCTTGGCTTACAAGCTCGAGTACGTGGACGAACTCGCGCCCGAAGACGAGGTGTTCGAGTGCAATGGCGTGAAGATCATTGTCGACCCGAAAAGCCTTGCCTATATCGACGGAACCGAACTCGATTTCGCGCGCGAAGGGCTGAACGAAGGCTTCAAGTTCAATAACCCGAATGTGAAAGACGAGTGCGGCTGCGGCGAGTCGTTCCGCGTGTAGCTCGAAAACTTCCGCGTGCAGCGGACCAAAGGCGGCGCGGGCCGCCTTTTTAGTTTGCTCCGCGATTTCGCGTGAGGCAGCCCGGTTGAGCGGGCTATGCGCCCGACCTCCGCTCCAATGCACTTTTCTCGACGGAATTTTTTGATTCGATGGTTTCGCTGAACGTCTCGCTGAACGACAGCCACTTCGACCTGTTTGGTCTTCCTGCGCAATTCGCGCTCGATCCGGCTGCGCTCGATCACGCGTATCGCACGGTGCAGGCGCAAGTGCATCCGGACCGCTTCGCGGCGGCCGGCGACGCACAGAAGCGCATCGCGATGCAATGGGCCACGCGCACGAACGAGGCGTATCAAACGCTTCGCGATCCGCTAAAGCGCGCGACCTACCTGTTGCATCTGCGTGGCATCGACGTCGGCGCGCATGACAACACCGCCATGGAGCCGGCGTTTCTGATGCAGCAGATGGAGTGGCGCGAAGGCATTGAAGACGCCGCCGCGGCAAAGAACGTCGACGCGCTCGACGCGTTGCTCACGGAATTGCGCGACGAGGAACGCATCCGCTTCGAGAAGCTCGGCGCATTGCTCGACAGCGGTGTAAATCAGGCGGCGGGCGAGGCGGTGCGGCAGTTGATGTTTATCGAACGGGTGGCCGCGGAAATCGGCACGCAGATCGAGCGGCTCGAGGATTAGGCGGCTCGTTTGCAGCATCGCATCGCAGCGATGCAAAGCGGCATTGGCATTACATCCAGCAACGCAATTTCAGGACGGAGCCTGACGGCTCCGAGAAGATCCAGATGGCCTTACTGCAAATCTCCGAACCCGGCATGGCGCCGGCGCCCCATCAGCGGCGTCTGGCGGTCGGTATCGACCTCGGCACGACCAATTCCCTTGTCGCCGCCGTGCGCAGCGGTGTGCCCGATGTGCTGCCCGACGAGGACGGCCACGTGCTGCTGCCCTCCGTCGTGCGCTACCTGGAAAAGGGCGGCCGCCGCATCGGCCGCGCGGCCAAGGCCGAGGCGGCGACCGATCCGCGCAACACGATCGTCTCCGTCAAGCGTTTCATGGGACGCGGCAAGGCGGAAGTAGAGGGCGCCGAAAACGCGCCCTACGATTTTATCGACGCGCCCGGCATGGTGCAGATCCGTACCGTCGACGGTGTGAAAAGCCCGGTCGAGGTATCGGCAGAGATTCTCGCGACGCTGCGCCAGCGCGCCGAAGACACGCTTGGCGACGAGTTGGTCGGCGCGGTGATCACCGTACCGGCTTACTTCGACGAAGCCCAGCGCCAGGCGACCAAGGACGCCGCGCGTCTGGCGGGCCTGAACGTGCTGCGCCTGTTGAACGAGCCGACCGCGGCCGCGATTGCCTACGGCCTCGACAACGGCTCGGAAGGCTTGTACGCCGTCTACGATCTCGGCGGCGGCACCTTCGACCTGTCGATTCTCAAGCTCACGAAAGGCGTATTCGAAGTGCTCGCGGCGGGCGGCGACTCGGCGCTCGGCGGCGACGATTTCGACCACGCACTGTACCGCCATGTACTGGAGCAGGCCGGTATCGCGCCGAAAGCGCTCGCGCCCGAAGACGTGCGGCTGCTGCTCGACAGCGTTCGCACGACCAAGGAGGCGTTGTCGGACGCGCCTGAGGCAACCCTCGCCGTGACGCTTTCCAACGGCACCAGGATCGATCTGACGATCGACGAGGCCACTTTCGAGGCCATCACTCAGGCACTCGTACAACGCACGCTCGGCCCAACGAAGAAAGCGTTGCGCGACGCCAAGGTTACGACCAAAGAGATCAAGGGCGTCGTCCTGGTGGGCGGTGCGACGCGCATGCCGGTAATTCGCCGCGCGGTCGAATCGTTCTTCGGCCAGCCGCCGCTCATCAATCTCGATCCCGACCAGGTCGTCGCGCTGGGCGCCGCAATCCAGGCTGACCTGCTCGCCGGTAACCGCGGCGCGGACGGCGACGACTGGTTGTTGCTCGACGTGATTCCGCTGTCGCTCGGCGTCGAGACAATGGGCGGTCTGACCGAGAAGATCATCCCGCGTAATTCGACGATTCCGGTGGCGCGCGCGCAGGATTTCACCACGTTCAAGGACGGCCAGACGGCAATGGCGATCCACGTCGTGCAAGGCGAGCGCGAGCTCGTCAGCGACTGCCGCTCGCTCGCCCGTTTTGAGCTGCGCGGCATTCCGCCGATGGCGGCCGGCGCGGCGCGCATCCGCGTGACGTATCAGGTGGACGCGGACGGCCTGTTGTCCGTGTTTGCACGCGAACTGGGCTCGGGCGTGGAGGCGTCGGTGGTCGTGAAGCCGTCCTACGGTCTCGCCGACAACGACATCGCCAGAATGCTCGAAGACAGCTTCTCCACCGCTGAAGTCGACATGCGCGCCCGCGCGCTGCGCGAGGCGCAGGTTGAAGCACGGCGTCTCGTCGAAGCGACCGACGCGGCGCTCGCCGCCGACGCCGAACTGCTCGACGACAGCGAGCGCGCGGAACTCGACGCGCTGCTGACCGGCCTGCGCAATGTCGCCGGGAGCGACGACGTGGACGCGATCGAAGCAGCGACCAAAAAGCTTGCCGAGGGCACCGACGAATTCGCTGCCCGCCGCATGAACAAGGGCATTCGTCGCGCGCTGGCTGGCCGCAAGCTCGACGAGATCTGAAGCTCGCGCCGGCTGCTTTGACAGCGGCGGCAAGCGCCGGCAAGCGGCGTCGCCGCAAGAACTGAAGCGCGTCGCGCGGACTTAAAAACTTCGCGTGTCGCCAGTAAAATGGCGCGGACCTGGTTGAGGCCGCGCCTCAGACCCAAACGGAAAATGTATGCCTCAAATCGTTGTGCTGCCTCACGTCGAACTGTGCCCGGAAGGCGCGGTGATCGAAGCCGTGCCCGGCAAGAGCATTTGCGACAACCTGCTCGATAACGGAATCGAAATCGAGCATGCCTGCGAGAAGTCGTGCGCGTGCACGACCTGTCACGTGATCGTGCGTGAGGGTTTCGCCGCCTTGACGCCGTCCGAGGAAGACGAGGACGATCTGTTGGACAAGGCGTGGGGGCTCGAGCCGGCTTCGCGTCTGTCGTGCCAGGCGATTGTGCCGGCCGAGCAGGACCTGGTCGTCGAAATCCCGCGTTACTCGATCAATCACGCGAAGGAAAATCACTAACAGGAGGACGCAGCCATGAAGTGGACCGATACGCAAGACATCGCGATGGCCCTGACCGACAAGCATCAGGACGTCGATCCGCAGCAAGTGCGCTTCACCGACCTGCACCGCTGGGTCACCGAACTGGAAGGATTCGACGACGATCCCAACCGGTCGAACGAAAAGATCCTCGAGGCGATCCAGGCTGCATGGATTGAAGACGCGGATTACTGAGTTTGCGAAGCGGCTTGCGCTGATGCGGCTGCGGTAAAGAAAAAAGGCGATTCCATTGGAATCGCCTTTTTTATGCACGTTAGATCCGATGCGCGGCGTCAGTCCGCCACCAGCGTGCCGTTCTGCACGCGAACGCGTTGTCCTTGCTGGAAGGGCGGCGCTTCGTGATACGTGAAGTAGCGCGTCTTGCCGTTTTCCATTCGCACCCGCACCGAATAGGACGTCGTGCTGCGAATATGTTTTTCGACTGAATTGCCCGCAAGGCCGCCGCCGAGCGCGCCGAGCAGTGTCATCGCGGTGCGCCCGTTGCCGCTGCCGAACTGATTGCCGACCACACCGCCCGCCACCGCGCCGCCGACGGCGCCAATGCCGGTTCCATGACCTTCCTGCCGCGCTTCGGAAATGGCCACGACAGTGCCGCAACTCGCGCAGTAGGCCGGTTGCGTCGGCTGCGGCTGAGCGTATTGCGGCGCCGGCTGCGCCTGTTGCTGTTGTGCGTACTGTTGCTGCGCGGGACTAGGTGCCGGCGCGCGTTGCGGCTGCGGTACGGGTTGCTGCTGCGCGGCTTGCTGGGCGATCTGACCGGAACTCTGCTGCGCCGAGGGGTTGGCCGGTGCCGCCGAATCGACCACGGCTGGCTGGCCGCTCTGTGGCAAGACCTGCGCCGCTTGCGTCTGACTGGTGAGCTCGCCGGTGCTGGACGCCTTGGGGAACATGCCCGTCATCGCCGCCGTCGCTACGAGGCTCGCGATAATCACAGCGCCCGCAGCGGTCGCGACGAGCGGATGGAGCCGCCGCTGGGATGTCGGCGGTGCCGAGTTCTGCGTGACTGGTGTAGCAGGTTGCGTGTTGGGTCTTTCCATTTTCGCCTCCGTCTTTGGCAGAGTGACTTGTAATGAGACCAAGTCTCCGCGAAATCGATCCACCTGACGTTTCCAATTGTAACGATTTGACCAAAATCGCGCTTTCGCCTGCGTACCCAAGGGCGCTTTTACCAATGGTTACACGCCGGAATGGTCCAGCCAGTGTTCGGCGTTCCGTACAAAACAAAACGCCCGGCATCGGAGCCGGGCGTTTTCAAGGCAAAGCGCGTAATGCTCAGTCTTCGCGACGCAAGTGCGGGAACAGAATCACGTCGCGGATGCTCGGGCTGTCAGTGAGCATCATGACCAGACGGTCAATGCCGATACCGCAGCCACCCGCTGGCGGCATGCCGTATTCGAGCGCGCGGATATAGTCGGCGTCGTAGAACATGGCTTCTTCGTCGCCGGCGTCTTTCTGGTCGACCTGCTTCTTGAAGCGAGCCGCCTGATCTTCCGGATCGTTCAATTCCGAAAAGCCATTGGCGATCTCGCGACCGGTAATGAACAGCTCGAAACGCTCGGTGATGCCTTCCACCTTGTCCGAAGCGCGCGCGAGCGGCGACACCTCGATCGGATAGTCGATGATGTACGTCGGCTCCCACAGTTGCGACTCGGCGGTCTCTTCGAACAGCGCGAGTTGCAGCGAGCCCACGCCCGCATTCAGGAACTGCGGCTGCGACGCGTCCACGCCGAACTTCTTCAGTTCCGTACGCAGGAACGCGCTGTCGGCTAGCTGCTCGTTCGTGTATTGCGGTGCGTACTTCTGGATAGCCTGAGTGATCGTCAAACGGTGGAACGGCTTCGCCAGATCGAGTTCGCGCCCTTGATACGTGATCGTCGCGGTGCCCAATGCGTCGATCGCGGCCTGGCGGATCAACTGCTCGGTGAAGTCCATCAGCCACTTGTAATCGGTGTACGCCGCGTAGAACTCGATCATCGTGAATTCCGGGTTGTGGCGCACGGAGACGCCCTCATTGCGGAAGTTACGGTTGATCTCGAACACGCGCTCGAAGCCGCCCACCACCAGCCGCTTCAGATACAGCTCAGGCGCGATGCGCAGGAACATCTGCATGTCGAGCGCGTTGTGATGCGTGGTGAACGGCTTGGCCGCCGCACCGCCGGGAATGGGGTGGAGCATGGGCGTTTCGACTTCCATGAAGTCGGCGTCGGCCATGAATTTGCGGATAGACGAGATCGCCTTCGTACGCGCGACGAACGTCTTGCGCGTTTCCGGCGTGACGATCAGATCGACGTAGCGCTGGCGATACTTCATCTCCTGGTCCGACAAGCCGTGGAACTTGTCCGGCAGCGGACGCAGCGACTTCGACAGCAGGCGCAGTTCCGTACAACGCACGGAAAGCTCGCCCTTGTTCGTGCGAAACAGCACGCCGCGCGCCGCGACGATGTCGCCCATGTCCCACTTCTTGAAGGCGTCGTACGTTTGCTGACCGACGTCGGCCGGTGTGATGAAGAACTGGATCTGCCCCGAGCCGTCGCGCACGGTCGCAAAGCTCGCCTTGCCCATCACGCGCTTGAGCATCATGCGGCCGGCAATCGCGACTTCGAGCGGGTTTGCCTCGAGCGCTTCCTTGTCGGTGTGCTCGAACTGCGACTGCAGATCTTCCGCATGATGCGTGGGACGGAAATCGTTCGGATAGGCGATACCGTGCTCACGCACCTCGCGCAGCTTTTCACGGCGTTCGGCGATGATCTTGTTGTCGTCCACCTCGGGCACGACGCTCGGCTGGGCCACATCGGGCTGGGCCGTATTAGGCTGGATCGGTTCGTTCATGATGGTTTGGTATTCGTGGTCCGCAATCGGTGGTCCGCATTCGGTGGTCCGCATTCGGCGGCCCGCTTGCGGACAGCCTGTTGGTGACAGACCTCAGGCGGTAAAAAGATACGGCGCGGCGTTGCGTGCCGCGCCGGTCGTACTCAGACGCCCTGTTTCAGGCTCGCGCTGATGAACGGATCGAGATCGCCGTCGAGCACGCTCTTCGTATTGCTGATTTCGACGTTGGTGCGCAGGTCCTTGATACGGCTGTTGTCCAGCACGTATGAGCGGATCTGGTGACCCCAACCCACGTCCGTCTTGCCCGCTTCGAGCTTGTCCTGCTCGGCCTGACGCTTGCGGATTTCCGCTTCGTACAGGCGCGATTTCAGCATGGCCATTGCTTCAGCGCGGTTGCGGTGCTGCGAGCGGTCGTTCTGACACTGCACGACGATACCCGACGGAATGTGCGTGATACGCACCGCGGAGTCGGTCTTGTTGATGTGCTGACCGCCCGCACCGGACGCGCGGTACGTGTCGATCCGCAGATCGGCCGGGTTGATGTCGACTTCGATCGAATCGTCGACTTCCGGATACACGAACACCGAAGAAAACGACGTATGACGTCCGCCCGACGAGTCGAACGGCGACTTGCGCACGAGGCGGTGCACGCCGGTTTCGGTGCGCAGGAAGCCGTATGCGTATTCGCCTTCGATCTTGATCGTGGCGTTCTTGATGCCCGCGACGTCGCCGTCGGTCTGCTCCAGCACTTCGGTCTTGAAGCCCTTGCGTTCGCAGTAGCGCAGGTACTGACGCAGCAGCATGGACGCCCAGTCGCACGCCTCGGTGCCGCCCGCGCCGGCCTGGATATCCAGGAACGCGTTGTTCGGGTCGGCCGGATTCGCGAACATGCGGCGAAATTCCATGTCGGCGACGCGCTGTTCGAGCGCTTGTGCGTCCGTTTCGCAGGCGATCAGCGTTTCGTCGTCGCCTTCTTCACGCGCCATGTCGAACAGGTCTTGCGCGTCGCGCAAGTCGTTGTCGAGCGACGTGAGTTTGCCGACCGTGTCGTCGAGCAGTTTCTTCTCCCGGCCGAGGGCCTGGGCGTGTTTCGAGTCGTTCCAGACGTCCGGGTCTTCGAGTTCCCGGTTGACTTCAATTAGACGCAGTGCTTTGTCGTCGTAGTCAAAGATACCCCCGTAGGTCGGCCGCGCGCTTGCGCAGGTCCGCCAGAGAGGCTTCGATCGCGTTGAGACGTTCCGCTTCCATGTCGATCTTTTATAGCTTCGTAAAAAGGGGAAATTATAGCCGATAGGCGCCGCGCGCCGGAGTCGATCGAGCGATCCGGCGCGGGTTTGGGATTGATTTTGCGGAGATTTTCGGCGCCGCGGCAGCTTCGCGCGGCGGCGCCGGTGAAGGCGCTCTAGCCCGCCGCGTGCTCGACGATCAACTGCACGCGCGAGACGCCGTTCCACGTGTCGCTCGCCAGCCGGTACGCGACCGTGGTGCGTGCGGGCAGCGTGTCGGTGTGATTGAACCAGATCGCGTTGAAGCGCTGGCGGCCGCGCATCAGTTGCAGCTTCAGGTGCTTGTCCTTCACGAGCGCCTGCGACGCGACGTCGAATTCGCCCGAAAACACCGGCGCCGGGAAACCTTGGCCCCAGACTGCGGCGTCGAGCATTTCGACGAACTGCGGCGTGAAGTACGCGTCTTCCAGTTCGCCGTCGGTTTCGACGGTGCGCGAGAGCGCTTCTTCTGTGAGCCACTCGCGGCCGACCGCTTCGAACGCGGCGGTGAAGCGCGGCACGTCGGCGGCGGCGAGCGTCAGGCCTGCCGCCATCGCGTGGCCGCCGAATTTGACGATCATGCCAGGCTCGCGCTTCGAAATCAGATCGAGCGCGTCGCGCAGATGGAACCCCGCGATCGAGCGGCCTGAGCCTTTGACGAGTTGGCCGCTGTCGTCGGCGAGTGCGAACGTGAACGAAGGCCGGTGAAATTTTTCCTTGAGCCGTCCGGCCACGATGCCGATCACGCCCTGGTGCCAGGCCGGATTGAACAGCGTGATGGTGGCCGCGCCGTCGGGGTCGATCGACGAGAGGTCGTCGAGCGCCTGTTGCTGCATGCCCGCTTCGATTTCGCGGCGCTCGCGGTTCATCGCATCGAGTTGTTGCGCGAGTTCCCACGCGCGGCCGACGTCGTCGGTCGTCAGGCATTCGATACCGAGCGACATATCCGACAGCCGTCCCGCCGCATTCAGCCGCGGACCGAGCGCGAAGCCGAGGTCGAAGCCCGACGCACTGCGGGCGTCGCGCGCGGCGGCGCGAAAGAGGGCGGCAATGCCCGGCTGCATCTTGCCCTTGCGGATGCGTTGCAAACCTTGCGCGACCAGCACGCGGTTGTTCCCGTCGAGTTTCACGACGTCCGCGACGGTGCCGAGCGCGACCAGATCCAGCAGGCCATCCAGGCGCGGCTCCGGGAAATCGTCGCCGAACGCGCCGCGGCGGCGCAATTCGGCGCGTAACGCGAGTAGCACGTAAAACATCACGCCGACGCCTGCGATGCACTTGCTGGGAAACTCACAGCCCGGCTGGTTCGGATTGACGATCGCACGGGCGGCGGGCAACTGGTCGCCGGGCAGATGGTGATCGGTGACGAGCACGTCGATGCCAAGGGCGTTGGCTGCCTCGACGCCGTCCACGCTCGCGATGCCGTTGTCGACCGTAAGCAGAAGGTCCGGTTTGCCCGATGCGTTGCGCGCGGCCAGCGCGACGATTTCGGGCGTGAGGCCATAGCCGTATTCGAAACGGTTCGGCACCAGATAATCGATCTGGGCGCCGAACATGCGCAGCCCGCGCACCGCCACCGCGCAGGCGGTCGCGCCGTCGCAATCGTAGTCGGCCACGACCAGCATGCGGCGCTTTTGCCCGATCGCGTCGGCGAGCAGCACAGCGGCGTCTTCGCAGCCTTTCAGCGCGGCGGGCGGCACGAGGCGCGCGAGTCCGGTTTCGATTTCGTCCGGCAAGCACACGCCGCGCGCCGCATACAGACGCGCGAGCACCGGATGCAGGCCGTGGCGCACGAGAATTTCAGCGTCGACGGGAGAACAGGCGCGCGTAACGATTCGGGTCATTCTGAAAGGCCGTCTGTAGGGTCGGTCATGCAATCGATCATTCGATGAAAAGCGAGGCGAGCAGGCGCCGTCGCCAGAACTTGCGCAGATCGCCGCGCGTGATGCTGAGCGTGACGGACCCTGTGTCGCCGCACAGGGTCAGGCCGAGTTCGGCAAGTGCACCCGATCGCAGTGCTTCGAGCGCCGGTTCGAACCAGTCGTCCTGGAGCGCCGCGAAGGCCGCGTTCCAGCGTGCCCAGTCCTGTTCGATGTACGGCGCCGAGAACGGGTCCAGCTCCACGAGAGTGGTGTTTCGCGCGTGTGCTGCGGTGTGCACATCGTTCGCCGCGCTCGAACCGGTTGCCTGGCCGCCCGCATTGGCGCCGCCGCGGTCCTCCAGCGAAGAGAGCGCCGCGAACGAAGCGGGCGGAGCGCCAACTGGTACGCCGGCTGTGAGTGCGAGACCGCGCGTCGCTGCGGCGTCTGAAAAGACGCGTGAGAACGGGCTGCGCACAGGCCGCGCCGCACCTTGCGCGTGAAACCAGATCGAATTGACGGCGGGCAGGCCGCGCGCCTCGCGGGCTTCGTTCACGGGGTGCTCGAACCAGGCCATCTGCACTTCGTTCTGCAGCTTCATCCACGCACGCGAACGCTCACCGGAATGCGCTTCGTGCGGCAACCAGATTTCGATGTTACGGCCGCTCGCGCGCAACGGCGATGCACCGGCCAGCGTGCCGAAGCCGTCGCCCGACAGGTACCAGCGCGCGGGCTTCGGCGCCTCGATGCGCACGCCGAGTTCCTCGATCAGAGGCCGGGCCACCTCGAGCAGCGCGCTCGCTTCGTCATCGGAAAGATCGAGCGACGCCGGGTCGATCAGCACCAGATGGTCATGCGCGATGCGCACGTGCACCGGCTGCACGCAGGCCCACGTCGCGTCGCCCGGCTCGCCGCCGTCGGCGCGCAGCATGTAGGGCGCGAGCGGGGCTTCGTCGGCGGCCGCCGCGCCCGTCGAGGCGGTCGATGCGTTGGATAGCGCGCCGAATTGACGCGCGATCCACCGTTCATGCGGCAGCGTGCGCTGAAAATCCTCGCCAATCACACGCTCGACGAGCGTCGCGCGCGCGACCAGCCGGTCGAGTGCAGGGCTGCTGATGTCGTGTAGGGCGGTGGAGGCGTCGGCTGCGGCGGGCAGCGCGAAAGGAAGCAGAAGATGGAGGCGGTCGGCGTGCATGATGCTGCGCATTGTAGGGCAAAGCGCGCTGCGGTTTCGATAGGCTCGGCCGGTTGGCGCGGGATGGCGCGGGTCGGCGTCGGGCGGCAATGGGTCGCCGTCGCGTCGGCGGTTGCATCGGCAGTGGCGTCGATCTATCCACGCAGCGCTCCCCCAGCGGGCTGTCCGGCAGTCCCACCAGCCGCTCTACCGGCAGTCCCTTTATGCGGCGGCGCGGCATTGTATGGCAAACTTCGCGCTTGGTTGACGGTGGCGGCATCGGCAATGCGGGGCGGGTTTGCGCCGCGACGTCGGCAGGAACCATCCGGATTGCCGCGACACCAATGATCAGGACACTCGGGCCGGACTCGCGACGCGAAGGCAGATGCAACAGCGGGCTTATCCGCGGACGCATCGCCAGACGTATCGCCAGCCGCAAGACGCCGCACGCAGCCCGGGTAGCCGAAGAACGCAGAAAAGGACTCGCTTGAAATTTCCCTACGAATGGCAGATCGGCTGGCGCTATACCCGCGCCGGCAAACGCACGACCGGCAACGGCTTTATCTCTTTCATCGCACTGGTTTCGATGTCGGGCATCGCGCTTGGCGTCGCCGCGCTGATCGTGGTCCTGTCGGTCATGAACGGCTTCCAGAAAGAAGTGCGCGACCGCATGCTGTCGGTGCTTGCGCACGTCGAAATCTTTTCGCCGACCGGCTCGATGCCTAACTGGCAACTCACGGCCGACGAAGCGCGCCGGAACAAGGAAGTGATCGGCGCCGCGCCTTATGTGGAAGCGCAGGCGCTGCTCACGCGCCAGGATGCGGTCAGCGGCGTCGCGTTACGCGGCGTCGAGCCGACGCTCGAGCCGCAGGTATCCGACATCGGCAAAGAGATGAAAGGCGGCAAGCTCACCGATCTCGTGCCTGGCGACTTCGGCATCGTGCTGGGTGCGGACCTCGCGACCAATCTCGGCGTGACCGTCAACGACAAGATCACGCTGGTCGCGCCCGAAGGCACCATTACGCCGGCCGGCATGCTGCCGCGTCTGAAGCAGTTCACGGTGGTGGGCATCTTCGAGTCGGGGCATTACGAGTACGACAGCACGCTCGCGCTGATCAATATCAAGGACGCTCAGGCGCTGTTCCGGCTACCCGCGCCGACCGGCGTGCGGTTGCGACTCACCGACATGCAGCGCGCGCCGGAAGTCGCGCATCAGCTTGCGCGCAGCCTCTCCGGCGACCTGTATATCCGCGACTGGACGCAGCAGAACAAGACCTGGTTCTCGGCGGTGCAGATCGAAAAACGCATGATGTTCATCATCCTCACGCTGATCATTGCGGTCGCGGCGTTCAATCTCGTGTCGTCGCTCGTGATGACGGTGACCAACAAGCAGGCCGACATCGCGATCCTGCGCACGCTCGGCGCGCAGCCCGGTTCGATCATGAAGATTTTCGTCGTGCAGGGCGTGACGATCGGCTTTATCGGCACGGCAACCGGCGTTGCGCTGGGCTGCCTGATCGCGTGGAGCATTCCATGGCTCGTGCCGATGATCGAACATATGATCGGCGTGCAGTTCTTGCCGCCGTCGGTGTATTTCATCAGCGAACTGCCGTCCGAACTGATTCCCGCCGACGTCGCGCGAATCGGCATCATCGCGTTCCTGATGTCGGCGGTGGCGACGCTTTACCCGAGCTGGCGCGGTGCCAAAGTCCGTCCCGCGGAGGCGCTGCGCTATGAATGACCGTTCCGCAACTCTACCCATGGCCGCTCAGGAACTGACGCCGCACCCCTACGTGCTGGAAGCAACCGGCATTTCGAAGTCGTTCGTGCAGGGCGGCCTGAATGTGCAGGTGCTCAATAACGCCGAACTGAACGTGCGGCGCGGCGAGAAGCTCGCGATTGTCGGCGCGTCCGGTTCGGGCAAAAGCACGCTGCTGCATGTGCTTGGCGGCCTTGACGATCCGAGTGCGGGCCACGTCTCGGTGATGGGCAAGCCGTTCACGAAGCTCTCCGAACGCGAACGCAACGACTTGCGCAATCGTGCACTCGGTTTCGTGTACCAGTTCCATCATCTGCTGCCCGAGTTTTCCGCACTCGATAACGTCGCCATGCCGCTGCGGATTCGCCGCATGACGACCGAAGCCTCGCGTCGTGAAGCGCTCGCGGTGCTGGAGCGCGTCGGCATGGCGCATCGCGCGAAACATCGGCCGGGCGAACTGTCGGGCGGCGAGCGTCAGCGTGTGGCGATTGCGCGGGCGCTGGTCACGAGGCCGGCATGCGTGCTTGCCGACGAGCCAACCGGCAATCTGGACGGCGGCACTGCGGACACGGTCTTCAATCTGATGCTCGAACTGTCCCGAACGCTCGAAACGAGCTTCGTGATCGTGACGCACGATCCCGAACTGGCGGGGCGGTGCGACCGCATCATGCGGTTGCGCGACGGGATCTTGCATGAGGAGCCGCCGGTTCCGGTGTAAGCGTGGCGAGGCGGTATAGAGCTGGAAATGGCTCGACGTACCGGCCGCCTGATCTGCTTAATCCACTCAATCCACTTGTCAGCGAGGCAACCCATGTGGATCGATACGCACTGCCATCTCGACGCCTTCGAATTCGACGCCGACCGCGAGCACGTCGCTGCGGCGGCGAAGAGTGCGGGCGTGGGGCGTATCGTCATTCCGGCCATCGGCCGGCAGAACTTCGCGGCCGTGCGCGAGCTGGCGCATCGCTTCGACGGCGGTGCATATGCGCTCGGCATTCATCCGCTCTTCACGCCATCCGCGCAGGAGCACGATCTTGACCTGCTGCGCGCGGAAATCGAGGCGAGCCTCGACGACCCGCGCTTCATCGGCATCGGCGAGATCGGGCTGGATTATTTCGTCGATGGTCTCGACGACGCCCGGCAGCAATTCTTCTACAACGGTCAACTACAGATCGCGCGCGAATTCGATCTGCCGGTGATCTGCCATGTGCGCAAATCGCAGGATCAGGTAATCAAAGGCTTGCGCCGGCATCAGATTCATCGCGGCATCGCGCATGCATTCAACGGCAGCTTCCAGCAGGCGCAGGCGTATATCGACCAGGGCATGCATCTCGGTTTCGGCGGCAATCTGACGTTCGAGCGCGCGCGGCAGATTCGCCGCCTTGCCGAGCAGTTGCCGTTCGACGCGCTCGTGGTCGAGACCGACGCGCCGGACATTGCGCCTTCGTGGATTTACAAGCAGCGCAACTCCCCCGAACAGATTCCGGCCATCGGCGCCGGACTCGCGCAGTTGCGTGGCATGGCGGTGGACGAAGCCGCCCTAGGCACAACGGCTAACGCGCTCTCCGCGCTGCCGCGGCTCGCGCTTTCCTCTGCATAATTTGTCCGGTTGATTCTCGAGTGGTTTGCGCCGGGCGAGACACACGTCCGGCGGCATGCTTGCGCGTTGCGCCGTACGTTGCGTCGTCTCGTCCCGCGTACGGCCGGCGGCGGGCGGAGGGCGCATGCGTGCATGGTGGTGTGGATTCGGGTTGGGCGTCGTCTGGCTTCAGCGGCAAGCGGCATTGCCCGGTTGGGGCGGCTGGTGCGCGCTGGTGTCGTTGGGCTGCGCGGCGTCGGCTGCCGCAGTGTGGGCCTTGCATGGGGGTTCGCACATCGCGGATCGCGAGCGGAGCGCGCCTTCCAGTTGGACGCTTCGACGTGTGCGCTCATTCGCCGGTTGGGGTGCGCTCTCATGCGCGGCCTGGTGCGTCGGCTTCGGCTACGCGGCGTGGCGTGCGGAAGCACGGCTCGCAGCGAGCTTGCCGCTTGCGTGGGAAGGCCGCGACATCGAGCTGACCGGCAACATCAAAGGATTGCCCGCGCGCGACGATAAAGGCGTTCGCTTTCTTTTCGACGTGGAGTCGGTCGACGCGCCTGCCGTCGGGTCGGCACCGGGCGAGCCGGTCAGGTTTCCCCGCGTCGTCCAACTGTCCTGGATCGCCGACGAAGCTCTGCCGCCGCCGCTTGAGCCCGGTGAACGCTGGCGTCTGCGTGTGAGGCTGAAACGGCCACATGGCAATGCGAACTTCGGCGTGCGTGACGCGGAAGCCGGCTTGCTTGCGCGGAACGTGCGGGCCACCGGTTACGTGAGCGCGGCAACGCAGGCCGTGAGGTTGCGCCCGGATGCGCGCGGCGTGAGCGTGACGGTGGACCGCTGGCGCGCGGCGCTGCGTGCGCGCATCGACGCGGTGCTGGCGGACTCGCCGCATCGCGGCATCGTCGTCGCGCTGGCGATCGGCGCACAGGACGAAGTGAGCGCCGCCGACTGGCAATTGATGCGCGCCACCGGCACCAGTCATCTGGTGGCGATCTCGGGATTGCATATCGGCTTTGCCGCGGGTCTCGCGGCATGGCTTTGCGGCGCGTGCTGGCGACGCTCGGGATTGATCGGCCGCAACTGGCCGCTGCACGTTCCCGCGCAGTTCGTCGCGGTGACTGGCGGCGCGCTCTTCGCCGCGTTGCATGCTGCGTTGGCCGGCTTCAACGTGCCCGTGCAGCGCGCGCTGTGGATGGCCGGCGTCGTGGCGCTCGCGTATCTGAGCGGGCGCAATGTACCGCGCTCGGCCGTGCTCGCGTCTGCGCTCGGGCTCGTGTTGCTGATCGATCCGTGGGCGGTTGTCTCGGCGGGATTCTGGTTGTCGTTCTGCGCGGTGGCGGCGATTCTCTTCGCCACGTCGGGGCGGCCTCGCGTGGAGAATCACGAACAGCGCACGCACGAGACGGACGAACAGGGCGGCACTCCCGGCCGATTGTTGCGATGGTCACGGTTGTCGCGCCTGCGTGCTGCCGCCGCGCGCCGCGTTCAGGCTTTCGGTGAACGGCTGCGCGGCGCCGCGCATGTTCAGCTTGCTGTCACCGTCGCGCTCGCGCCGTTGACCGTCTACTGGTTCGCTCAGATTCCGTTGATCGGGCCGCTCGCGAACTCGTTTGCGATTCCGTGGGTAAGCCTGCTGGTGACGCCGTCGGTGCTGGCAGGCGTCGTGTTGCCCGCGCCGCTCGATGCCTACGCGTTTCGTACGGCGCACGCGCTGCTCGACGTGATGATTGCCGGATTGCATTGGCTTTCCGGACCCAGATGGGCGCTGTGGTGGCTGCCGCAGCCGGACGCGTGGACGCTCGCTGCCGCCGCGGCCGGCGTGCTGTGGTGTCTCGCACCGCGCGGCTGGCCGCTGCGCTGGGCGGCGCCGCTCGCGTGGTTGCCGTTACTCGCGCCGGCGCCGTCCGGGCCGCCCCACGGCAGCTTCCGGCTGACCGCGCTGGACGTTGGGCAGGGCACGTCGGTGCTGGTCGAGACGGCGCACCACGTGCTGCTGTTCGACACGGGGCCGGGCCCGGAATCGACCTACGCCGGTGAGCGAGTCGTTGTGCCGTATCTTCAGGCACATGGCGTCAACGTCCTCGACACGCTGATTGTTAGCCACGCGGATTCGGACCACTCGGGAGGCGCGCCGGCCGTGCTGGATGCGATCGAGGTCCGTCAGATGGTCGCCGCTCTCGCGCCGGCCAATGCGCTATGGGCCAATGCGAGGCAACGGGGCGCGCAGACGTTGCCGTGCGCGGCGGGACAGCGCTGGCAGTGGGACGGCGTCGAATTCTCGATGCTCTGGCCCGACGCCGGGCCGCTACAGGGCAAGCCGAACGCGCATTGCTGTGTGCTGCGCGTGAGCACGTTGCCGGGTGCAGTTGCGAACACGGGAGAGGAAAGTGCAGAAGCTTCGCAATTGAAGGCCGCGGCGAGTGGCGTGGAGGACGACGGAGCGGCCAGCGCGGCGGAGCATGCGTCGGGCAGCAGATTGCTTCGTGCGCTGAAGAGTACAACGGAAAGCGCGGCGAATCGCCCGTCGGCTGACGCGCCGGACGCGCACGCGCAAGCCACGAGCCTTGCCGCGCTGCTGACCGCCGACATCGAAGCCCCTGCCGAACGCGTGCTGTTGTCGCGCGATCGCGAGATGCTGCGTGCTCAGGTGCTGGTGGTCCCACACCACGGCAGCAAGACGTCGTCGACTGAGCCGTTCCTCGATTCTATCGACCCGCTCGTCGCGCTATTTCAGGTAGGCTATCGCAACCGGTTTCATCATCCCAGTGCGGGCGTGCTGGCGCGTTATTCGGCGCGGCATATCGAACTTGGACGCAGCGATGCGGATGGCGCGGTGCGCGTCCTGATCGACCCGGATTTCGCCACGCGGCGAGGTGCGCATGCGAGCGATACCGCGCTGACCATCGAGCGTTATCGCGACACACGCCGGCGTTACTGGATGGATCGCTGACCCGATCGCCGGCAGACGCTACGCAAGTGGAAGAGCCGCAAAAGAAGTGCGCTGAAGGCAACTCGTAGAGCGCCGTAGAAGAGAGGCAATGAGCGGGCGGCAAAGCGAAGCCGCTCAACGGGATCGTACTCAAGCTTCACAGCGGAGCACCGTCACAGCCACACCGCAACACTCAGCACCGCGAGACACCGCCAGGCTTCACCCGCCGCGAATAAACAGAACGGAGATAGCCGCAGTTGAAAAACATCATTCACTTCTCGCACGCAAACGGTTTTCCAGCGTCGATTTACCGGACGATTTTTGCGGAACTCGCCGACGACTACGAAGTGCGCCACATCGAACGCATCGGACACGATCCGCGCTATCCGGTGACTCAGGACTGGCCGCATCTCGTCGAGCAGTTGCTCGACGACATCGGGCGGACCTACGAGCAGCCGGTGTGGCTCGTCGGACATTCGCTCGGAGGCTATGTGTCGCTGATGGCGGCCTTGAAGAAACCGCAGTGGGTGAGGGGCGTCGTGATGCTCGATTCTCCGGTGGTGGCAGGCTGGCGCAGCAGCATTTTGCGCGTGTCGCAATGGACCGGGCTCGACGAGCGGCTTTCGCCCGCAGCGGCCACGCGCAAGCGCCGCACTCACTGGGCAAGCCGCGAAGAGGCGTGGCGTCATTTCCATTCGAAGCCAGCGTTCGCGCGCTGGGACGAGCGGATGCTGTCCGACTACATCGAGTTCGGCATTCCGCAGGTTTCGCACGACGGCTCGCGCAGCCTCGCATTCGATCGCCGTATTGAATATCAGATCTACCGGACTTTGCCGCATACGCTCGGCGCGCGGCTCGCGCGCGGCGCACCGGTGCCGGTCGGATTCATCGCCGGCACCCGGTCGCGAGAAATCCGTCAGGTCGGCTTGCGCGCCACGCGCCGTGCGACCGGCGGCCATGTGGAATGGATCGAGGGCAGCCACCTCTTTCCCATGGAAAAGCCGATCGAAACCGCGCGTGCCGTGCAGCGGATGTTGCGCGAACTGGAGCAGCGCGGCTGACGCTGCGCGCGCCGGTCACCGGTGGTTTGCGCGGCGCGCATGCGTGCCCGGGCCGCTCGCATTTTGCTGGGTTGAGACCCTGCTTTACGGTATAATCCGTTTTTCCCGCGAGCATCCAGCGATGACCAAATATGTTTTCGTCACCGGCGGCGTAGTATCTTCCCTCGGCAAGGGTATTGCCGCCGCTTCCCTCGCCGCGATCCTCGAATCGCGCGGTCTTAAAGTCACCCTTCTTAAGCTCGATCCCTACATCAACGTCGACCCCGGCACGATGAGTCCGTTCCAACACGGTGAAGTGTTCGTGACGGAAGACGGAGCTGAGACCGACCTCGACCTCGGCCATTACGAGCGCTTCATCAGCACGAAGATGCGCAAGGCCAATAACTTCACCACGGGCCAGATCTACGAATCGGTAATCCGCAAGGAACGCCGCGGCGATTATCTCGGCAAGACGGTGCAGGTTATTCCGCACATCACGAATGAAATCCAGGCGTTCATCGAGCGTGGCGCGGCGTCGGCCACCTGCGGCGAGCCGGACGTGGCTATCGTCGAAGTGGGCGGCACGGTGGGCGACATCGAATCGCTGCCGTTCCTCGAAGCCGCGCGTCAAATGAGCCTGCGCATGGGCCGCAACAGCGCGTGCTTCGTGCACCTCACGCTGGTGCCTTGGGTCGCCACGGCCGGCGAACTGAAAACCAAGCCCACGCAGCACAGCGTGCAGAAGCTGCGCGAAATCGGTATTTCGCCGCACGTGCTGCTGTGCCGCGCCGACCGCCGCATTCCGGACGACGAGCGCGCGAAAATTTCCATGTTCTCCAACGTCCCGGAAGACGCCGTGATCTCGGTGTGGGACGCGGACAGCATCTACAAGATTCCGCAGATGCTGCACGATCAGGGTCTCGACGCGATCATCTGCGAAGAGTTGAAGCTCACGCCGAAGCCCGCCGATCTGTCCATGTGGGCGGACCTGGTTGAGAAGCTGCAGAACCCGGAACACGAGGTCACCATCGGCATGGTCGGCAAATATGTCGATCTGACCGAATCGTACAAGTCGCTGATCGAAGCACTGCGCCACGCGTCCATGCATACGGCGACGCGCGTGAACATCGAGTACATCGATTCTGAAGAGATTGAGACGCAGGGCGTCGAAAGTCTCAAGCATCTCGACGCGGTGCTCGTGCCTGGCGGCTTCGGCCGTCGCGGTACCGAAGGCAAGATCGCGGCGATCCGCTATGCACGGGAAGCGAAGGTGCCGTATCTCGGCATCTGCCTCGGCATGCAACTGGCCGTCATCGAGTTTGCGCGCGACGTGGTCGGGCTGAAGAACGCGAACAGCACCGAGTTCGATCAGGAAACCGAAAACCGCGTGGTCGCGCTGATCACCGAGTGGTACGACCGCGAAGGCCGCGTCGAAAAGCGCACTGAAGAATCGGATCTCGGCGGCACCATGCGCCTCGGCTCGCAGCGTTGCCCGATCAAGCCCGGCACCATGGCCGAAGAGATCTACGGCAAGGATGTGAACGAGCGTCACCGTCACCGTTATGAAGTCAATAACCGCTTCGTGCCCCAACTCGAAGCCGGCGGTCTTATCATCAGCGCCCGTACTCCGAGCGAAGATCTGCCGGAAATGATGGAACTGCCGCGCAGCATGCACCCGTGGTTCGTCGGCGTGCAGTTCCACCCGGAATTCACGTCCACACCGCGTGACGGCCATCCGCTTTTCAAGTCGTTCGTCGAGGCTGCGCTCGCGCGTCAGCAGTCGCGCGTCACGAACGAAGTCGGGGAGAAAGCATGAAACTGGGCGATTTCGAAATCGGGCTCGACAAGCCGTTTTTCCTGATCGCGGGCACCTGTGTCGTCGAATCGGAGCAAATGACGATCGACACGGCGGGCCGGCTGAAGGAAATCTGCGCGAAGCTGAACATTCCGTTCATCTACAAATCGTCGTACGACAAAGCCAACCGCAGTAGCGGCAAATCGTTTCGCGGTCTGGGCATGGACGAAGGGCTGCGCATCCTGTCGGAAGTGAAGCGTCAGCTCGGCCTGCCGGTGCTGACCGACGTTCACGCGGAGCACGAGATCGAACAGGTCGCCTCAGTGGTCGATGTTCTGCAAACGCCGGCTTTCCTGTGCCGTCAAACCGACTTTATTCACGCGTGCGCACGGTCGGGCAAACCGGTCAATATCAAGAAGGGCCAGTTTCTCGCGCCGCACGACATGAAAAACGTGATCGACAAGGCTCGCGACGCGGCACGCGAGGCTGGTCTGTCGGAAGACCGCTTCATGGCGTGCGAGCGCGGCGTGTCGTTCGGCTATAACAACCTCGTGTCCGACATGCGTTCGCTTGCCATCATGCGTGAAACGAATGCGCCGGTCGTTTTCGACGCCACGCATTCTGTGCAATTGCCAGGCGGGCAGGGCACGAGCTCGGGCGGGCAGCGTGAATTCGTGCCGGTGCTCGCGCGTGCCGCGGTCGCCGTCGGCGTCGCGGGTCTTTTCATGGAGACGCACCCGAATCCGGCGCTGGCCAAATCGGACGGTCCGAACGCGGTGCCGCTCAACCGCATGGCCGATCTGCTCGAGACGCTTGTCACGCTCGATCAGGCGGTCAAGCGCGCGCCGTTCCTCGAAAGCGATTTCAACTGATTCAGGCGTTCGCCGCATGCTGGCTCGCGTGTTGAGCCGCCCATTCAAGTGGGAGTGCGCGGCGAACGTGCACAATGGTGGTCGAACGTATCGTCGCGTAGCTTGTCTGTCGGGAGGCCATGCTCCGCACGGACCGGAACGAGCGCTGAAGGCCAGCTCCGCATTCGTGTGCTCTGTAGACGGGGTGAGCGCTAAACCGCTAACTCCGATCGACCTGCGGAATACAGTGTCACAGTAAAGAATTTATCGTCATTTCTTGAGGAAACCATGAGTGCTATCGTAGATATCATCGGTCGAGAGATTCTCGATTCGCGAGGCAACCCCACCGTCGAATGCGACGTGCTGCTCGAGTCGGGCACCATGGGCCGCGCCGCAGTGCCGTCGGGCGCATCCACCGGTTCGCGCGAGGCGATCGAGCTGCGCGACGGCGAAACTGGCCGCTACGGCGGCAAGGGTGTGCTGAAGGCAGTCGAACACATCAACACCGAAATCTCCGAAGCGATCATGGGCCTCGACGCTTCCGAGCAGGCTTTCCTCGACAAGACCCTTCTCGAACTCGACGGCACGGACAACAAGTCGCGCCTCGGCGCGAATGCGATGCTGGCCGTGTCCATGGCCGTCGCGAAGGCCGCCGCTGAAGAAGCCGGCCTGCCGCTCTACCGTTACTTCGGCGGCTCGGGCGCGATGCAATTGCCGGTGCCGATGATGAACATCGTCAACGGCGGCGCGCACGCGAACAACAGCCTGGACATCCAGGAATTCATGATCGTGCCGGTCAGCCAGCCGACCTTCCGCGAAGCACTGCGCTGCGGCGCTGAAGTGTTCCACGCGCTGAAGAAGATTCTGTCGGACCGCGGCATGAGCACGGCGGTGGGCGACGAAGGCGGCTTCGCGCCGAACTTTGGCAGCAACGACGAATGCCTGTCGACCATTCTGCAAGCGATCGAAAAAGCGGGCTATCGCGCCGGTGAAGATGTGCTGCTCGCGCTGGACTGCGCCGCGAGCGAGTTCTACCACGACGGCAAGTACCAGTTGGCAGGCGAAGGCCTGCAACTGTCGTCGGCGGAATTCACCGATTACCTCGCTACGCTCGCTGACAAGTTCCCGATCGTCTCGATCGAAGACGGCATGCACGAAAGCGACTGGGAAGGCTGGAAGCTCCTGACCGACAAGCTCGGCAAGAAAATCCAGCTGGTTGGCGACGACCTGTTCGTGACAAACACGCGCATCCTGAAAGAAGGCATCGAGAAAGGCATCGCGAACTCGATCCTCATCAAGATCAACCAGATCGGCACGCTGACGGAAACCTTCGCCGCGATCGAGATGGCCAAGCGGGCTGGCTACACGGCTGTGATCTCGCATCGTTCGGGCGAAACGGAAGATTCGACGATTGCGGACATCGCCGTCGGCCTGAACGCCGGCCAGATCAAGACGGGTTCGCTGTCGCGTTCGGACCGCATCTCGAAATACAACCAGTTGCTGCGCATCGAGGAAGACCTCGGTGATATCGCCAGCTATCCGGGCAAGTCGGCGTTCTACAATCTGCGCTAATTCGTTGTGATTGGACTGTTTCTAGCGCTGACCGATGAGCCGGTTTTTCTTCGTGTCTGATTGACCTCGCCGCCCTGCGTTTAGCGCAGGGCGGCGCGTATTTATTGTGCTTACTTCATGCGGCTCGTCACTGCTGTACTGATCGTTCTGCTGGCGTTGATCCAGTATCCGCTTTGGTGGGGCCATGGCGGCTGGTTGCGCGTGCACGAACTGCAGCAGCAGCTCGCGCAGCAGATGCAAAAGAATACCGACGCGAAACTGCGTAACGAGCGGATTCAGGGCGAGGTGCAGGACTTGCAGAACGGCACCGCTGCCGTCGAAGAACGCGCCCGCTACGAAATGGGCATGGTCAAAGACGGCGAAGTGTTCGTGCAATTCGTTTCGCCGAATGCACCTTTGCCGACGGCCAACGCGCCTTCGGCTTCCACCTCGACTCGCGGCGAAGTGTCGTCGGCACCGCTGCATGTCGTGCCGAATCCGGAGTCCCGCGCGAAGCCAGAGCGCAAGCACGGCGGCAAGCCAGCGAAAGACAAAAAGCCCGCGCACTGAGCGGTGACGGCGCTTCGTTGGGAAGGGGAAAAAAAGGCGCGGTGTCGATTGACCCGCGCTTTTTTTACATCAATGAGCATTTAACAGTCGAAACCGGCGGCCGGAATGCTTTGATCGCCGGCGCTTCCAGTGCTACTCAGCGCGCTCGGTCAATCACCAGCCCCAAGGACCGTAGCCGATGCCCACGCCGGTGCCCCAGCCATGCCCCCATCCACCGCCGTAGTAGCTACCGTAAACGCTCACCGGCACTGGCGGACTGTAATAGCGCGACCACGCCTGCGCGGCGTTTTCGGCAGCGATTGCCTGGTTTTGCTCCGCCATGACCTGCTGATCGATCGCGTTGTAACGCTCGCGCTCAGCGGGCGTGAGCGGTTGCGCGGTACTGGCCATGACCGACTGGTCGGCGGGCAGCCGGCTGTAAATAGGCGACGGTCCCGGCGGGTCCATCATGCAACCGGCTAACGCAGTGACGCCCGCCAGCGCCGTCAAGGTGGCGAGCGTGCGCGCGGGACGTAGCAGCGAGAAAGAAATGCTCATGTTCGGTCTCGATCAGTCGGATACCTAAGTAAAACATCTACAGCGGCTCCAAGAAGTACAGCGCCACAATGTCAAAGATACCGCGCCGCCTGTGTCTGTAAAACCGCCCCGGGCGGGGCGCGCATTCAATGGCAATGAAAAGCGTGCTCAGTTCAACCGGGACGCCGCCGCGAGCGGGCAAAGCGCTCGCGGCGGCCAGCCGCTTCAGTGCCGTTGCCCGGCAGCCGGCGTCACACCTTGTGAGAGTGCGTTCACGAGAAAAAGTTGCGCCACGTCGACCGGGTCGAACTCGTACCGCTGGTTGCAGAACTCACAATGAATCTCGACGTGGCCGCGCTCTTCGAGCACGCTGTCCACCTCTTCCCGGCCGAGCATTTTCAGCATCGAGCCGACTTTTTCGCGCGAGCAGGTGCACTCGAAACGCGCGGCGGCGGGCTCGAAATGCTGAACGTTTTCCTGCCAGAAGAGCCGCCGGAACACCGTTTCCGGTTCTTCCTTCAGCAGCTCGTCTTGCGAGAGCGTGCCGCCCAACGTGCAGACGCGCTCCCAGGTGTCCGCGTCCAGCTCGCCCGGATGCGGGACGATGCCGCCGTCGCCCGGCAGCTTTTGCAGCAGCATGCCGACAGCACGCTCGGAATTCGCCGCGAGCCACAGGCGCGTGTCGAGCTGCTCGGAGTGATGCATGTAGTGCTCGAGCACTTCGGCCATAGAGTTGAGCGGACCGTCCACGCCCGACAGCGGCACGATGCTCTGATACGGCTGCTGGCCAGGCTTCTTGTCGCGCGGGTCGAGCGTGATCACGCAGCGACCGTGGCCGCTTGCGTTGAGCAGCTCCACCAGCGAGGCGCTGTCGCCGATCGTGCCTTCGTCGCCGGAAAGCTTGGCGGTAGCGCGCATCGACAGATCGGAGCTGCATTGAACCACCAGCATCTTGGCCGGGCCGTCGCCGAAAATCTGCATGATCAGCGTCCCGTCGAACTTCAGATTCGCCGACAACAGCGCGCACGCAGCCATCATCTCGCCGAGAATGGTCCGCACCGGCGCCGGGTACTCGCGGCGCGTCAGCACTTCCTGCCACGTGTTGCGCAGCGAAACGATTTCGCCGCGCACCGGCGCCGCGCTGAACATGAATTTTTGCAACTGGTCGCTCACAACTTTTCCTCAGTCGAATGGCGCGTCACGACGATATGCCGTGCCGGCGCCGTGCGCGCTGCGCGCCCGGCCGGTCAGCCGATGCGCACGAGCTGCGCCTTGAAATACTCGCGGCGCTCGGCATAGCTTGCCGCGCCGCGCTGCATGTTGGCGATATCCGTCTCGGTCAATTCGCGCACCACCTTGGCGGGCGCGCCGAGAATCAGCGAATTATCGGGAAATACCTTGCCTTCGGTCACGATGGCGCCCGCTCCGACCAGACAGTTGCGGCCGATTACCGCTCCATTCAAGACCACCGCCTGAATTCCGATCAGCGAGCCTTCCTTGATCGTGCAGCCGTGCAACATTACCTGGTGGCCGATCGTGACGTTCGGCTCGATGGTCAGCGGAAAGCCGGGGTCGGTATGTAAGACCGCGTTTTCCTGAACGTTGCTGCCCGCGCCCAACGTGATCGGCTCGTTGTCGCCGCGTAGCGTTGCGCCGAACCAGACGCTCGAATTTTCCGCGAGCGTCACATTGCCGATGATGGTCGCGGAGTCCGCGACGAATACGCTTTCGTGAATGGTCGGTGCGGCGTCGCCAAGCTTGTAAATGGTCACGTTGTCTCCTCGTGGATCGGTCGCCGGACGCCGGCGGCGAAAAGGGGCCGCGCCCATGCGTGGCTGGTGGCTCTTCGTCGTTGCGGCTAGCGCTCGCGATTGTCGAATCGCGTATTGTAAACGGTTGTGTGGTTGTCACGCTTAGGCCTCGCGAGGCCGTTCCGCGCTGGCTGAATCACGTCTTCGTCGCCATTCCCAATTTCTTCACCGATTCGCATCTGATGATTTCCTCCGTCCCGCCAGCTTCCTTTGTGCCGCCCAGTTCGGTGGACGAGCCCGCGCCCGGCTCGATCAGCCGGCCGCTGTGCGCGCGCAGCGCCGCGCTCGCCGCGCTGCGCGAAGCCGATCCGGTCACCAAGGCGGCCGCGGCGCGCGCGTTGTATGCAGCGGTGATCGACGGCAGCACACTATGCCCTGCGGAACTCGAACTGGACGAACCGCCCGAACTTCCGGGCCGTCCCGCACGGCCTGAACTTGTCGAGCCCCGCAAGCTCGGGCGGCGCAGCATGCAATCGCCGCAAGGGCGAGCGGTGCTGCTGCACGCGCTCGCGCACATCGAATTCAACGCGATCAACCTGGCGCTCGACGCCGTCTGGCGCTTCGCCGGCATGCCCGCCGCGTTCTACACAGACTGGCTCAAGGTCGCAGCCGAAGAGGCGTATCACTTCTCGCTGCTCACGGCGCGGCTCGCCGAGTATGGCCATGCCTATGGCGACTTTCCCGCGCACGACGGCCTATGGGACATGTGCGAGCGAACCCGTGGCGACGTGCTCGCGCGCATGGCGCTGGTTCCCCGCACGCTCGAAGCCCGTGGGCTCGACGCCTCGCCGCCTATCCGCGCGCGCTTGCAGCAGGCGGGCGATCACGCGTCGGCGTCGATCCTGGACGTGATACTGCGCGACGAAATCGGTCATGTGCTGATCGGCAACCGGTGGTTTCGTTATCTCTGCGACAAGGGCGGTCTTGATCCGCACGCCACTTACACGCGCCTCGCCGAGCAGTATCACGCGCCGAAATTGCGCGGCCCGTTCAATTTCGAGGCGCGCCGCGACGCGGGTTTCGACGACACCGAACTCGCCGACCTGACCGCGTTGGCGGGCAGCGACGCAGGCGGCGCGCAGACCGATCAGGGAACCCCGGACTGAGGTTTGTCTCGACCCGGCTTAGGTCCGCCGCACGGTTATCTCGTTATAATCGAACGATCATTCTTTTCTGTGGCCGATCATGAACACTTCCCGCTCTGAGTTCGTCGCCGTGCGAGGCGTCCGGCTGCATGTGCGGCGTTGGGGCAACCCCGACGCGCCGGCGTTATTCATGCTCCACGGCTGGATGGACGTGGCGGCGTCATTTCAGTTCGTCGTCGATGCAATGGGCGGCGACTGGCAGGTCATTGCGCCGGACATGCGCGGCTTCGGCCTGTCGGACTGGCCGGTGGCGCAAAGCGGCGGCGGTCACTACTGGTTCCACGATTACCTCGCCGATCTCGACGCATTGCTCGATCACTATGCGCCGACCGGCCAGGTCAATCTGGTCGGGCATAGCCTCGGCGCGAATATCGTCTGCCTGTACGCAGGCGTACGGCCGGAGCGGGTGCGTCGCGTGGTCGACCTCGAGGGCTTTGGACTTGCGCCGTCGCATGCGGCGCAGGCGCCGAAACGTCTGCAAAACTGGCTCGACGAGTTGCGCGATCCGCCGCAGCTCAAGCGCTACGCGTCGCTCGACGAAGTAGCCGGCCGCCTCGTCAGGACCAATCCACGTCTGGCCGCCGCGCGTGCGCAGTTTCTTGCAAAGCATTGGTCGAAGCCCGACGGTGAAGGGCGTTTCATGCTGCTTGCCGACCCGGCGCACAAGCTGCGCGGCCCGACGCTGTACCGGCTCGACGAGGTCATGGCCGTCTGGCGCAAGGTGAGCGCCAAAGTACTGCACGTCGAAGCCGCCTATTCGCCGACGCTCGCCGCGATCGCCGGCGAAATTCCGCTTGATGAATTTAAGGCGCGTTTCCAGGCGTTTCCGGACTGGCGCGAAAAGATCATCGACGAGGCGGGGCACATGGTGCACCACGACCAGCCGGAGCAGGTGGCGGCGCTGATCGAGGGATTCTGCGCGTAGCGCGCAAGCAAACCGGGGCGCGCGCCGCAAGCCAGCGGAAAGCGGCGACGAGAGATTGCCCTGCGTCCACTTACTGCGTTGCAGTAAAATGGACTGCAGAACCTTCTCCAGACGATGATGAACGCCGACCTCCACTGTCACTCCACCGTTTCCGACGGCCAGTTTGCGCCGGCCGATGTCGCGCGCCGTGCGCATGCGGGGGGCGTGACCTTGTGGGCGCTGACCGATCACGACGAACTCGCCGGCCAGCGGGAAGCGCGTGAAGCCGCCGCGGAACTCGGCATGAGCTATGTCAGCGGCGTGGAAATTTCGGTGACCTGGGCGGCGCGTACGGTGCACATTGTCGGGCTCGGCATCGATCCCACGAGTTCCGTGCTGATCGACGGCCTTGCTCGCACGCGCAACGGGCGGGCCGCCCGAGCGGAAGCCATCGGCGAGCAACTGGCCACGCTAGGCGTTCCCGACGCTTACCAGGGCGCGCTCAAATACGTGTCGAACCCGGACATGATCTCGCGCACCCATTTCGCGCGCTTCATGGTCGAGAGCGGCTACGCCAGTTCCACGCAAGACGTGTTCAACCGCTATCTCGGCGACGGCAAGCCCGGCTATGTATCGCACCGCTGGGCGAAGCTCGCGGACGCGGTCGGTTGGATCAAGGCCGCGGGCGGCGAGGCGATCATCGCGCATCCGGGGCGTTACGCGTACTCGCCGGTCGAATTCGACGCGTTTTTCGCCGAATTCATCGACTTGGGCGGCAAGGCGATCGAGGTCGTGACGGGCAGCCACACGCCCGACCAATACCGCGAATACGCCGACGTGGCCCGCCGCTTCGGCTTCGAGGCGTCGCGAGGTTCGGACTTCCACGCACCCGGCGAGGGCCGCGTCGAACTCGGCACGTTGCCGCCGCTTCCTTCCGATCTCAAACCCGTCTGGGAACGCTGGCTGTGAACGCGCGCCGTGCCCATGCGGCACGTCGCGTGCGGGAGCCGGCCGTCTGCGCGCGCGTCCCGCCGATTCGCCATAATTTGCCGTCGATCCTCAGCCATCGTTAGCCGCCATGTCCCAATACTTTCGGCTTCATCCAGACAATCCGCAGCCGCGCCTCGTCAAACAGGCGGTGCAGATCATCAACGACGGCGGCGTAGTCGCGTTGCCGACCGATTCCAGTTACGCGCTTGCCTGTCATCTCGACGACAAGGACGCGGTCGAGCGCCTGCGCCGGATTCGCGGGCTGGATGAAAAGCAGCTGCTGTCGCTCCTCGTGCGAGATCTGTCGGAACTGGCGAACTTCGCGATGGTGGACAATCGCCAATACCGGCTGATCAAATCGGTGACGCCGGGGCCCTACGTTTTCGTGCTGCAGGCGACCAAGGAAGTGCCGCGGCGCCTGTCGCATCCGTCGCGCAAGACGATCGGCCTGCGCGTACCGGACCATGCGATCACGCTCGCGATTCTCGGAGAGCTTGGTCAGCCACTGCTCGGCTCCACGTTGATAATGCCGGGGGAATCCGCGCCGCTGAACGATCCCGAGGAAATTCGCGAGCGGCTGGAAAAGCAACTGGATCTCGTGATCGACGGCGGCGCCTGCGTGTGCGAACCGTCCACGGTGATCGATCTGACCGGCGCCGAGCCGGTGCTGGTGCGGGCAGGGCGCGGTTCTCTCGCGCCATTCGGTCTCGAAGAGACGGCATGAGCGAAAGCGGACAGACGCACGCAATCGCATTGTTACAATAGCGAGTTATGGATTCTTCCCTGATACAAACCATCGCGGTCTACGCGTTGCCGGTGATTTTCGCGATCACGCTGCACGAGGCCGCGCATGGCTACGTCGCGCGCTGGCTCGGAGACAACACGGCCTATGTGCTCGGCCGCGTTTCCATCAATCCGATGCGGCACATCGATCCGCTCGGCACGATTGCGATTCCGTTGCTGCTTTACTTCGCGACGAGCGGAGCGTTCATGTTCGGCTACGCGAAGCCGGTACCCGTTGCCTTTGGCAACCTGCGCAATCCGCGCTGGGGGAGCCTCTGGGTCGCCGCTGCCGGTCCCGCGTGCAACTTCGTGCAGGCGCTCATCTGGGGCCTCTTCGGCGTAGCGCTGGCGGTGATGGCCGTCGACGAACCGTTTTTCACGCGCATGGCGGGCGCCGGCGTCGGCGTCAATCTCGTGCTCGGCGTGCTCAATCTGTTTCCGCTGCCGCCGCTCGACGGCGGTCGCGTGCTGATGGCGTTATTGCCGCCGCGCCAGGCCATCACGTTGTCGCGACTCGAGCCGTATGGCTTTTTCATCGTCATGGCGCTGGTCATGACGGGCACGCTGACGCGATACTGGCTCGGCCCGCTCGTTACCCTCGGTTATAGCGCGATCACCGCAATCCTGACTCCACTTGTTTCGCTTTTCTAAATAACCATGTTCCCAGACCGTATCTTCTCCGGCATGCGGCCCACCGGGTCGCTGCACCTCGGCCACTATCACGGCGTGCTGAAAAACTGGGTGCGGCTGCAGTCCGAGTACCCGTGCTTCTTCTGTGTGGTCGACTGGCACGCGCTGACGACTCACTACGAAACGCCCGAGGTGATCGAAAAGAACGTGTGGGACGTACTGATCGACTGGCTCGCTTCGGGCATCGATCCGGCGCAGGCCACGCTGTTCATCCAGAGCAAGGTGCCTGAGCATGCAGAGCTTGCGCTGCTGCTCGGCATGAGCACGCCGCTCGGTTGGCTCGAACGCGTGCCGACCTACAAGGAGCAGCAGGAAAAGCTGAAGGACAAGGATTTGTCCACGTACGGCTTCCTCGGCTATCCGGTGTTGATGGCGGCGGACATTCTGCTGTATCGCGGCTCGCTCGTGCCGGTGGGCGAAGACCAGGTGCCGCACGTCGAAATGACGCGCGAAATCGCGCGTCGTTTCAATTACCTGTACGGCCGTGAACCGGGCTTCGAAGAGAAGGCCAACGAAGCCGCGAAGAAGCTTGGCGGCAAGCGCGCGAAGCTCTATCACGAACTGCGCAACGCGTATCAGCAGGACGGCGACGACGAAGCGCTTGAACAGGCGCGCGCCATGTTGCAGGAATCGCAGAGCCTGTCGATGAACGACCGCGAGCGTCTGTTCGGCTACCTGGAAGGTTCGCGCAAGATCATTCTGGTCGAGCCGCAGGCCATGCTGACCGAAGCGTCGCGTATGCCTGGCCTCGACGGTCAGAAGATGTCGAAGTCGTACGGCAACACGATCGGTTTGCGCGAAGATGCCGAGACCATCACGAAGAAGGTGCGCACCATGCCGACCGATCCGGCGCGCGTGCGCCGCACCGATCCGGGCGATCCGGACAAGTGCCCGGTGTGGCAACTGCATCAGGTCTATACCGACGAAGCCACGCACGAGTGGGTTCAGAAAGGTTGCCGATCGGCGGGCATTGGCTGTCTGGAATGCAAGCAGCCGGTGATCGAAGGCATCCTGCGCGAACAGCAGCCGATGCTCGAACGCGCGCAGAAATACATGGACGATCCGTCGCTGCTGCGCGCGATCGTCGCCGACGGCTGTGACAAGGCCCGCCGCTTCGCCACGGAAACGATGCGCGACGTGCGCGAGGCCATGGGCCTGTCGTACAACTGAACGACTGCGCCAAAGCGATGAGCACGACCGCTGTCTTGCATGGATTGGGCGAGCCGTCGCGCTGGGTGCGTCAGTGGGCGCATCTGGTCGCGGCGCACGGTGCGGTGCTCGACGTCGCTTCTGGCGCGGGACGGCACGCGCGCTTTTTTGCGTCGCTCGGCCATCCGGTAACGGCCATCGACCGCGACGCGGCCGCGCTGAACGCGCTGGCCGACGAGCCGCTCGTTACGCAGATATCGGCCGACATCGAAAACGCGCCTTGGCCTTTGGCAGCGGACGCACAGTTCGCCGCAGTGGTTGTCACTAACTATCTGCACCGGCCGCTTTTTCCCCAGTTGATTCGCTCACTCGCGCCCGGCGGCGTACTGGTTTACGAGACGTTCGCGCAAGGAAACGAAAGGGTGGGCAAGCCCTCTAATCCGGCGTTCCTGCTCGCGCCTGGCGAGCTACTCGACGTGGTGCGCGCCCGGTTGCGGGTGGTGGCCTTTCAGGACGGGTTTGTCGCGCAGCCACGCCCGGCTTACGTCCAGCGCATTTGCGCAATTCTGGAGGCGGATTGCTCAGACGACTCCGCACAGGCGGCGCCCCCGCCTTGTTACGAGTTGCCCGGCTAATCCGCTACAATCGCGGTTTACCTGATCAAATTCATGGCGTTTCATGACTAACGGCAATCAATCCGGCAACCCGCGCGGCAACGACGGCGTTCAGATTCGCGGCAGCATTCCTGCCATCATCACCCCGATGCTCGAAGACGGCAGCCTCGATCTGCCGGCATTTCGCAAACTGATCGACTGGCACGTCGCGGAAGGCACGAATGCGCTGGTCGTCGTCGGCACGAGCGGCGAGTCGGCTACGTTGTCGGTCGAAGAACATGTGCTCATGGTCAAGACTGCGGTGGAGCACACGGCGGGCCGGATTCCGGTGATCGCGGGCTCGGGCGGCAACTCGACTGCTGAGGCCATCGAACTCACGCGCCAGGCGAAGGAAGTGGGGGCTGACGCCACGCTGCAGGTCGTGCCGTACTACAACAAGCCGACGCAGGAAGGCATCTATCGCCATTTCGCAAAAATCGCCGAAACGGTAGACCTTCCGGTGATTTTGTATAACGTGCCCGGCCGCACGGTCGCGGACATGAGCAACGAGACTATTCTGCGTTGCGCGCAGGTGCCTGGCATCATCGGCGTGAAGGAAGCGACGGGCAATATCGATCGGGCCGCGCATCTGATCAAGTCGGCACCGGCTCACTTCGGCATCTACAGCGGCGACGACCCCACGGCAATCGCGTTGATGCTGCTCGGCGGTCACGGCAATATCTCGGTTACCGCGAACGTCGCGCCGCGCGCCATGAGCGAACTGTGCAAGGCCGCGCTGGCTGCGGACGCAAAGACCGCCCGCGAGATTCATCTGAAGCTCCTGTCGCTGCATAAGAACCTGTTCATTGAATCGAATCCGATTCCCGCGAAATGGGCACTGCAGCAGTTGGGTCGTGTGCAGGGCGGAATCCGCCTGCCGCTTACGCCGCTCGACGCGCAATACCATGAAGTGGTGCGCGGCGCGCTGCGCGAAGCGGGCCTGCTCGGCTAGGCGGCCCGTCCGCGTACCCTCGGCGCTCACCCAGTCCACTGGCATTCCCTTAACCGACGTCGATCCAGCCCACGTTCCCGGCACACAGAACCAGGCACCGCGTTCCAGCATCACGAAGGACCTCATGAAACGTTCCGCACTTTCCCTCCACGCAACCCGCATGGCGGCGCTGACGCTTGCCCTGGTGACGCTCGCCGGCTGTGACACCCTGAACGACTGGTTTGCCTCCGATCGCGTGAATTACAAAGGCGCAGGCAGTGCGCCGCCGCTCGCCGTGCCCGGCGATCTGACCACCACGCCGACCGACCAGCGCTACGTTGCACCTCCGGCTAATTTGGCGCTGGGCGGCGCCACGCAGCGCGCGGTTACGGCTGCCGGCAATTCCACGGAAGGCCAGCCGACCGCGCAGGACCCGTATGGCATGCACATCGAGCGCGACGGCGACCGCCGCTGGCTGGTGGTCGACGGCCGCTCGCCGGAACAACTCTGGCCGCAGTTGCAGGAGTTCTGGCAGGAGAACGGCTTCGCGCTGAAGACCGACGCGCCGGCCACCGGCATCATGGTGACCGACTGGGCTGAAAATCGCGCCAACATTCCCGACGACTGGTTCCGCCGTACGGTGGGCAAGGTGATCGACTTCGCTTATTCGTCGGGCACCCGCGACAGTTTCCGCACGCTCGTGTCGCGTGGTCCGTCAGACACCACCGACATTTCCGTCACGCATAGCGCAATGGAAGAGGTGTTGACGGGGCAGGACAAGACATCGTCGCGTTGGGAAGAGCGTCCGCGCGATCCGGCGCTGGAAGCGCTGTTTCTGACCAAGCTGATGCAGAAATTCGGCCTGACCGAAGCGCAGTCGAAGCAACTGCTGACGGAGGCGCACCCGGCTACGGCACCGGCCACGCTCGACAAGAGCGCAGGTACTTCCACGCTGGATCTTCAGGAATCGTTCGACCGTGCATGGCTGCGCGTCGGCCTCGCGCTCGACCGCACAAATTTCACCGTGGACAACCGGGATCGCGCGAAGGGCATTTACTACGTGCGCTACGCCGATTCGATGCAGGAACTGAAGAAAGAAGGCCTCCTCGGCAAGCTGTTCTACAGTGGCAATTCGTCGAAAAAGCCGGGGCAGGAGTTTCTCGTCAACGTGCGCCCTAAGGGTGACACGGTGACGCAAGTGGCAGTGCTCGACGCGAACGGGCAGATCGACAATTCATCCGACGCGCAGCGCATCGTGACGCTCCTGCACGCGCAACTGAACTAACGGGCTGTGCGATTCGCAAGTCTTGGCAGTGGCAGTGAGGGCAACGCACTGTTGGTGGAAGCGCAAAGCGGTGCGACCACCACGCGCGTGCTGCTCGACTGCGGCTTTTCCGCCAAGGAAGTCGAACGGCGTCTGACGCGGCTCGGCTGTAGCGCCGAAGGTCTCGACGCCATCCTGATCACTCACGAACACAGCGACCACATCGGCAGCGCGCTGACACTGGCGCGCAAGTGGTCGATTCCGCTGTACATGAGTTGGGGCACCGCCCGCGCAGTGGGGGCCGACGAGGCCAATGTCGACCTGCAAGTGCTGTGGGGCGATGAGGCTGTGGCGATCGGCGAGCTGAGCGTTCTTCCGTACACGGTTCCTCACGACGCCCGCGAGCCGTTGCAATACGTGTTCTCAAATGGCGCGAGCCGCCTTGGCGTATTGACGGATGTGGGCACTTCCACGCCGCATATCAGTTCCGTGTTGAGTGGTTGCGACGCGCTCGTGCTCGAATGCAATCACGACGTGCGAATGCTTGCCGGCAGCCGCTATCCGCAATCGCTGAAGGCGCGCATCGGCGGCAATCATGGGCATTTGAACAACGACGCCGCAGCCGAAATTCTGGCCTCGCTCGATCGCTCCAAACTGCGCCATCTGGTGGCCGCACACTTAAGTCAGCAGAATAATCTGCCGGAACTGGCGCGGGCTGCCATGGCAAGCGTGTTGGGCGCGGCGCCGACTGACGTCGTAGTGGCGTCGCAGGCCGAAGGGTTTGAGTGGCTGGCTTTGTGAGCGTCGCGGTATTGCCCAACGAAAAAAGCCCATAACGAGCAATCGTTATGGGCTTTTTCTACGGCGCGGCGGCTGGTGGGACCAAGCAATGCCGCGCCTAGGTTCGACGCGTAGAACTTAGTTGCGGTTGCCGCCGAAGATGCCGAGCAGCGCAAGCAGGTTCACGAACACGTTGTACAGGTCGAGATAGATCGCGAGCGCTGCCGTGATGTAGTTCGTCTCACCGCCGTTCACGACGCGTTGGACGTCGAACAGCATGTACGCCGAGAAAATCACGATGGCCATGACGGAAACCGTGAGCATCAGCGCCGGCAGGTGCAGGAACACGTTCGCGACGGACGCCAGCAGCAGCACGATCACGCCCATGAAGAGCCACTTGCCGAGGCCGGAGAAGTCGCGCTTGCTGACGGTCGCAATGGTTGCCATCGACGCGAAAATCACACCGGTGCCACCGAAGGCGAGCATGATCAGCGATGGGCCGTTGGAGAATCCCAGCACGAAGCCAAGAATGCGCGACAGCATCAAGCCCATGAAGAACGTGAAGCCGAGCAGCACGAACACGCCGGCAGCGCTCTCCTTCGTTTTCTCGATCGCGAACATGAAGCCGAAGGCGATCGCGAAGAACGCCAGCATGCTCATGGCAGGACTTGTGGCGGCGAACAGCGAGAACCCGGTGGCCAAGCCTACCCACGCGCCAAGCACTGTCGGAATCATGGACAGCGCGAGCAGCCAGTAGGTGTTTCGTAGCACGCGGTTACGCGTTTCCACCGTGCTGACCGCGCCAGTGCGGCCAAAGCTATACGGATGATCGTTCATGGTCTCTCCTTACGTCAGAAGCGTGTTGCGTGGTGGTATCAGCGGTTTATCCAGCGCTCTTGCAGCGGGCCGTGCCGGAAGCTTTTCGCTCCGGTCGCGGACTACTCGTTCCTAAGATCGGTGCGGCGGCAGGGAGTTTCAATGCCGTCAACCAACTTAAAGTGCATTAAAAGTGCTCACGAGGCCTCCGCTACCAGGATTCAGAAACTCCTGCTTTGAGTCTTTCAATGCTGTAAGGGTTCAATCGCAATCATACACGGGAACATGCTACAATAGCGGATTCATTTGAATCTGTAACCTCTTAATTTTTTGGAGTTTTTATGGCGATCGAACGCACCCTGTCGATTATCAAGCCGGACGCAGTGGCCAAGAACGTGATCGGCCAGATCTACAGCCGTTTCGAAAGCGCTGGCCTGAAGATCGTGGCTTCGCGCATGGTTCATCTGTCGCGCGCCGACGCTGAGAAGTTCTACGCGGTGCACGCTGCACGTCCGTTCTTCAAGGACCTGGTCGAATTCATGATCTCGGGCCCGGTGGCCGTTCAGGTGCTGGAAGGCGAAAACGCTATCCTGAAGCACCGTGACCTGATGGGTGCAACGGACCCGAAGAAGGCGGAAAAGGGCACGATCCGCGCCGACTTCGCTGACAGCATCGACGCAAACGCAGTGCATGGCTCCGACGCCGCTGAAACGGCTGCAGTTGAAATCGCATTTTTCTTCCCGCAAGTGAACGTCTACTCGCGCTAATGCTGGATTGCCCCGGCGGTTGTGCAGCCGGTTTCGTTTAGTCACACGAATCGCTGGGCAAAGTAGTAAGGTAAAAGCAGCAGGGATGGGCGCGAACGGCTTTGCGTTCATGCAGCTTGTTGCATGAACGCAGTCTCGCACTGAAATGGCAGGATTCGATATGACGAGCAGTTCCACCGTCAACCTTCTCGACCTCGACGCCCAAGGGCTCGTCGCCTATTGCGACAGCCTGGGCGAGAAGCCGTTTCGCGCCAAGCAATTGCAGCGCTGGATCCACCAGTACAACGCTGCAGACTTCGACGGCATGACCGATCTGGCGAAGTCCTTGCGCGAAAAGCTGAAAGGCCGCGCTACGATCTCGATGCCGGGCATCGTCAGCGACCATATTTCCACCGACGGCACACGCAAGTGGCTGATCGACGTCGGCAACAGCAACGCAGTCGAAACCGTTTTCATCCCCGAAGAAACGCGTGGCACGCTATGCGTGTCGTCGCAAGCGGGGTGCGCGGTGAACTGCCGCTTCTGTTCGACCGGCAAGCAGGGTTTCTCCCGCAATCTCACGACCGGCGAGATCATCGGCCAGTTGCGCATGGCCGAGTTCGCGCTGCGGGCGTCGCGTGGGGTGGACGGCGGTCGCGCCTCGGGTGGCGACGGCAAAGGTGAGCGCGTCGTCACGAATGTCGTGATGATGGGTATGGGCGAGCCGCTCCTGAACTACGACGCGGTCGTGCCTGCCATGCGCCTGATGCTCGACGACAATGCGTACGGTTTGTCCCGTCGGCGCGTGACGCTGTCGACCTCGGGCGTCGTGCCCATGATGGACCGGCTTGGCGCCGATCTGCCCGTTGCGCTGGCTGTTTCGCTGCATGCGCCGAGCGATCCGTTGCGCGACATGCTGGTGCCGCTGAACAAAAAATATCCGCTGCGCGAATTGATGGCAGCTTGCCAGCGCTATCTGGAAGTCGCGCCGCGCGATTTCATTACTTTCGAATATTGCATGCTCGACGGCGTGAACGACAGCGAAGCGCAAGCGCGCGAGTTGCTGGCGCTCACACGCGACGTGCCATGCAAGTTCAACCTTATTCCGTTCAATCCGTTCCCCGAGTCGGGCCTCGTGCGCTCGAAACAGGAACAGATCAAGCGGTTTGCACAAGTGTTGATGGACGCGGGCGTCGTCACCACCGTGCGTAAAACACGCGGCGATGATATCGACGCTGCCTGCGGTCAGTTGGCCGGTGCGGTGAAAGACCGCACGCGCCTTGCTGAGCGCACCGGGAAGGCAGCGAAGATCATTGAAGTTCGTGCCGTGTAGGTCGCAAGGGCGGCGCCTTCGGGTATTAGGGCGCGAAACGCCCGTCAATACTCTAAAGCGCCAGGCATGCCGGCGATTGAAAAGAAAGTTTGCAGAATCGATCGGAAGCGGCACATGAGGCCGCGCATTTTGTTATAAACGGTCTGCGATTCGGACATGAAGTTTGGACCGGTCCGGTCGCACGAGTGAAAAAGAATCGACGCGAAAGGATTTGGGATGAGTGAGCCGCAGCACCCGCAGCCGCAGGACACAGACACGAACGAGAGCCACCCGGCATCTGCCTCGCGGGCGGCGCTGCAGCCTGTCGTACAGCCTGTTGCTCAGCCGGGCCTCGACTCGCTTGCGGCGGTTGGCGCGCGCTTGACGCAACTGCGCGAGTCGAAGGGCTGGTCGATCGAAGACGTGTCGGCCCGGCTGAAAGTTGCGCCCGCCAAGTTGCGCGCGCTCGAATCGGGCGACATCAGCCACTTGCCGGACACGACTTTCGCTCTCGGCGTGGTGCGCAGCTACGCCAAGATGCTCGGCGCCGATCCTGCTCCGTTCACGCAGGCATTGCGCCGCGAGAAGGGTGTGGCGGCGCCGGACCTGTCAATGCCCGCATCCTCAGGCAAGGACTTGCCGCGCGGCCGGGTGTCGCTGTCGCTTGGCGGCGGCGCACAAAAAAGCCGCTCGTGGTTGTGGGGCGTGGCGGCGGTGATCGTCGCGGTGATTTCGCTCGCCATGTGGCACACCAACGGGGGCGATTCAACAGCATGGCTCGCGCGCCTGAAGGCGAGCGCGAACGGTGGGGCCGGTGGCGCCACGGGCGCGTCGGGCACAGTCGCGCAGGGCCCGACAGCGGGCTCCGAAGCAATTTCGCAAGAGGCTGCGTCCGAGTCCGAGGCGCAGGCTGCCGGCCAGAGCGGAGCGTCGGCTACGCCGATGCCCGTGCCGCTTGCGGCCGGGACCGCGCCGGCTTCCGCGCCGCCCGTCACGGCGGCGCCTGCTGCTAGCGCCCCGGCGGTTGTCGCCGGTGACTCGGCGAAGGCGGCGGCAGCATCGGCGCCGGTCGCGGGGTCAGCAATCATTGCGCTACGCGTGACCAAAGATAGCTGGTTCAGTGTGCGCGGCAAGGACGGCAAAGAAGTGTTCTCCGGCCTCGTGCATGCTGGCGATACAAAGGAAGTGACGGGCGAGGCGCCTTTCAAGGTCACGGTTGGCAACAAGGCCGGTCTTGAGTCGTTGACGCTGGACGGTCAGCCGGTCGATCCGTCGAAATATGCGGCTGCGAAAGGCAATGTGGCGCGCTTTGCGCTGCCTTGATACAGACGGTGTGCGCCGCGGCCAACCGGACCGCGGCGCTTTTTCAATTGAGGCGTCGCATCTTTGTGTGACGCGCGTGGCGTAAATGGGTTTTTCGATGCAATCCGAAGCTCAATCCCAATCCAGTAGCAAGATCGTGTCAAACGAGCCGGTGTTCGGCGGACAGGCTGCGCGGCGCAAGTCGCATGCGGTCGACGTCCGCTGGGGTGGCCAGCTCGTCACCATCGGGGGCGATGCGCCCGTGCGCGTCCAGTCGATGACGAACACGGACACCGCCGACGCGATTGGCACGGCCATCCAGATCAAGGAGCTGGCGCAAGCCGGCTCGGAACTGGTGCGTATCACAGTCAATACGCCGGAGGCGGCCGCGGCCGTGCCGGCGGTGCGCGAGCAGCTCGACCGCATGGGCGTGTCGGTGCCGCTCGTCGGCGATTTCCACTACAACGGCCACCTGCTGCTGCGTGATTACCCCGCGTGCGCGGAGTCGTTGTCGAAATACCGGATCAATCCTGGCAATGTTGGGCACGGCGCGAAACGCGACACCCAATTCGCGCAGATGATCGAAGCGGCGGCGAAGTACGACAAGCCGGTGCGCATCGGCGTCAACTGGGGCAGTCTGGACCAGGATCTGCTCGCGAAAATGATGGACGAAAACGCTGCCCGCGCGACGCCGTGGGAAGCGCAAAGCGTCATGTACGAAGCGCTGATCCAGTCGGCCATCGGCTCGGCCGAGCGCGCGGTTGAACTCGGCCTTTCACGCAACAAGATCATTCTGTCGTGCAAGGTGAGCGGCGTGCAGGACCTGATCGCGGTGTATCGCGAACTCGCGCGCCGTTGCGATTTTGCGCTGCACCTGGGCTTGACGGAAGCTGGTATGGGCTCCAAGGGCATCGTCGCGTCCACGGCGGCGCTGTCGGTGCTGCTGCAGCAAGGCATCGGCGACACGATCCGTATCTCGCTGACCCCGGAGCCGGGCGCGTCGCGTACCGGCGAGGTCATCGTCGGCCAGGAAATTCTGCAGACCATGGGCCTGCGCTCGTTCACACCTATGGTGATCGCGTGCCCCGGCTGTGGCCGCACGACGAGCACGCTGTTCCAGGAACTCGCGTCGCAAATCCAGACGTATCTGCGCACGCAGATGCCGGTGTGGCGCGATCAGTATCCTGGCGTCGAGAAAATGCACGTCGCGGTGATGGGCTGCATCGTCAACGGTCCGGGCGAGTCGAAGCAGGCGAACATCGGTATCAGCCTGCCTGGTTCGGGCGAGAATCCGGCGGCGCCGGTGTTCATCGACGGCGAGAAGGTAAAGACGCTGCGCGGCGAAAACATTGCGCAAGAATTCCAGCAAATCGTGAGTGACTACGTCGAGCGCCGGTACGGCCGCGCCGAGGCGCTCAACTAAACATCGGCTATCGGATACAGATGACTGAACAGAAGAAAAAGCTCGAAAAGCTGTCGGGCGTGAAGGGCATGAACGACATCCTTCCGCAGGACGCCGGGCTGTGGGAATTTTTCGAAACCACCGTCAAGTCGATGTTGCGTTCGTACGGATACCAGAATATTCGTACGCCGATCGTCGAACATACGCAGCTGTTCACGCGCGGTATCGGCGAAGTGACCGACATCGTCGAGAAAGAGATGTACAGCTTCACCGACGCGTTGAACGGTGAGAATCTGACTATGCGCCCGGAAAATACGGCGGCGGTGGTGCGCGCGGCGATCGAGCACAACATGCTGTACGACGGCCCGAAGCGCCTGTGGTACATCGGCCCGATGTTCCGTCACGAGCGTCCGCAACGCGGCCGCTATCGTCAGTTCCATCAGGTCGGCGTGGAAGCGTTGGGCTTTGCCGGTCCGGACGCGGACGCTGAAATCATCATGATGTGCCAGCGCTTGTGGGACGACCTGGGCTTGACCGGCATCAAGCTCGAAATCAATTCGCTCGGTCTCGCGGAAGAACGCGCGGCGCATCGCGTCGAACTGATCGCTTACCTCGAAAAGCACATGGACGTGCTCGACGAAGACGCGAAGCGACGTCTCTACACGAACCCGCTGCGCGTGCTCGATACGAAGAATCCGGCGCTGCAGGAAGTCGCGCAGAACGCGCCGAAGCTGATCGATTTCCTGGGCGAGGAATCGCGCGCGCACTTCGAAGGTTTGCAGCGCATTCTCAAAGCGAACAATATTCCGTTCAAGATCAATCCGCGTCTCGTGCGCGGTCTCGATTACTACAATCTGACCGTGTTCGAATGGGTGACGGACAAGCTGGGCGCGCAGGGCACCGTCGCGGCCGGTGGCCGTTACGATCCGCTGATCGAGCAGCTAGGCGGCAAGCCCACGGCGGCATGCGGCTGGGCGATGGGCATCGAGCGAATTCTCGAGTTGCTGAAGGAAGATAAGCTCGTGCCTGAAGACGAAGGTTGCGACGTCTACGTAGTCCATCAAGGCGACGCCGCGCGCGAGCAGGCTTTCATTATCGCCGAGCGGCTGCGCGACACCGGCCTCGACGTGATCCTGCATTGCAGCGCTGATGGCCAGTCGGCGAGCTTCAAATCGCAGATGAAACGCGCCGACGCAAGCGGCGCCGCGTTCGCGGTGGTGCTCGGCGAAGATGAGATCGCGAACGGTACGGTCGGGGTCAAACCGCTGCGAGATACGCAGGCGAGCGGCGGTAAAAACGAGCAACATAACGTGCCCGCCGAAGACTTGACCGAATTTCTAATCAATGCGATGGTTGCAACCGCCGAAGACGGCGACGACTGATCGCGATGTCGTCGAGCCGGTTGGTGATCAATCAGGCTCGACACGCACACGTAGCAAGAAAGAGGAAATCGCCGGGCAATGAGTTACCACGACGAACAAGAATCGATTGAAGGTCTGAAGACTTGGTGGGCGCAATGGGGTAATGCCACCACATGGATCGTGCTAGTGGCGCTGGTCGTCTCGGCAGGCTGGAACGGCTGGAATTTCTGGCAGCGGCGGCAGGCGGCGGAAGCTGCTGTGTTGTATGACCAGGTGCAGCAGGCTGTGGCGTCGGGCGACAAGGCGAAGATCACGCGGGTCGCTGCAGACATGGAAGACAAGTTCAGCCGCACGGCCTACGCGCAAATGACCGCGCTCGGCGGCGCCAAGGCGCTCTATGCCGCAGGCGACGAAGCCGCGGCAAAAGCCCAGCTGCAATGGACCATCGATCACGCGAAGGACGACGAGTTCAAGCAGATCGCCAAGTTGAGGCTTGCTTCGCTGTTGCTCGACGAAAAGGCTTACGACCAGGGTCTCGCACTGCTCGCCGAGCCGCAGTCCGATGCGTTCAAAGGCATCGTCGCAAACGGCCGCGGCGATCTGCTCGCCGCTCAGGGCAAGCGTGACGACGCGCGCGCGGCCTATAAGCTCGCGCTCGAATCGCTGTCGAAGAATGACAGCTCCGCACGTCAGTTGATCCAGTTCAAGCTCGACGCGCTGGGCGGCTAAGCGCCGGGTGCGGTGCACCGCGTGCAACGACCAACCGGTCTTTCTTTAACCTATTTCCTGAATGCTTCGTCCACCGATGAATCTGCTGAAACGTTACGCTGTGCCCGTTGTCTGTGCGATGACCGTCCTCGCTCTCGCGGCATGCTCATCCACGAAAGACGAGCGCCGCGTGCCGACGCCGCTCACCGAGTTCAAACCCGTGCTCGACGTGCAGCAAGCCTGGAAGACGAGCGTCGGTAAGGCAGGTCGTTATCTGTTCTCGCCGGTTGCGGTCGGCGACGCCGTCTATGCGGCCGGCCAAAACGGTTCGGTCGCGAAGATCGACGCACAAACCGGCAAAGACATCTGGCGAGTCAAGCTGCACGACGACATTTCCGCAGGTGTCGGCAGCGACGGCACGTTGGCGGCGGTCGGCGGCCTGAAGGGCGACGTCTATGTGCTCGGCGCGGACGGCAAGCAATTGTGGACGGCCAAGGCACCGGGCGAAATCATTTCGCCGCCGCTCGTCGGCAACGGTTTGGTGGTCGTGCGTACGGTGGACGGACAGATCGTCGCATTCAATGCGCAAACCGGCGAGCAGAAGTGGAACTACCGCAACCGCGCGGTGCCGCTGAACCTGCGCGTGTCCTCGGGTATGACTTTCGCCGGCGACGCGGCTGTGCTGGCCGGGTTCCCCGGCGGTGCGTTTGCCGCGATCAATCTGCAGACGGGTGAGAACTACTGGCAAACGCCGGTTTCTTATCCGAAGGGCGTGACCGAAGTGGAGCGCATCAACGACGTGACCGGACCGCCCACGCTGGTCGGCTCGGAAACCTGTGCGGTGACGTTCCAAGGGCAGATCGGCTGTTTCGATGCGAACTCTGGCCGTGCGCTGTGGGAAAAGGCGTTCTCGAGCGCGAGCGGTCTCGCGCAGGACGACCGCGCGGTTGTCGCAGCGGACGACTGGTCGGTCGTATCCGCGTTCGACGTCACGAATGGCACGCAGCTGTGGAAGAACGACAAGCTTAAGAATCGCGAACTGGGCGTGCCGTTCATCCTCGGCCATGCGGCCGTGCTCGGCGACTACCAGGGTTACGTGCACTTCCTGTCGCGCGACGACGGAACGCTAGTCGCGCGCATGAAGACCGACGGCAGCGCGATTTCGGCGGCACCGGTGCTGGCCGGCGAGACGCTCGTCGTGCAAACGCGCGACGGCGACCTGTACGGTTATCGTCCGCGTTGATTCTGCGGGAAGGCCGCCCAAGCTGGCGGCCCGGCTTTACCGGCCGAGCGCTTTTTTGCGACGAATGCAGGTGCCGTGTTCTTTGCGTTCTTCGGCGAACGTGTTGTCCCGCAAGGCGGCGTCGCAAGTAAGTAGGGAAAATGGAATTCCGCCGCGCTGGCTGGGTCGGCGGGCCGACAAAGAACGGCTGAGTGAAGCGGCCAATGAAAGCGGCCAATGAAAGCGGCCAACGGCAACGGCCGGCGAAAGCAGCCAACGAAAACGGCCAATGAAGCGGCTACAAGCGGCGGCTGAAAAACAGCGGCCAACCAACGCGGCCGAAAAAAACAGCTGCGAAAGCCACTCAGCGAAGGCGGCAAACAAAGCGGCGACCAACGGCAGCGTACAGCGGTGACGCACACGGGCCAACAGAAACGCCCAATGTGGCTGTTCACCGCTCGCGGCGCCGTTCTTTGGCCGTTGCAAGACGGGCAGCGCAATTCGCGAGCGAACTGCCCGCAGCAAAACGAAGCCTCGGAGGCTCGCCGCGCTGCGCATACAGTCAAACCCCCGTCCGCCTCGGCGCGCATATGGACAGCGCAGCCGGGGCTGGCCGAATTCGTGATAATTTTCGTCAAACGCTGCCGTCTAGCGGCGCAATGGCGTCGCAACGCGGACGGTCGATTCCGATCCGCGTTTCACTGTGAACAACATCTGATGAAACCCGTTATTGCCCTCGTAGGGCGCCCCAATGTGGGGAAATCCACGCTCTTCAATCGTCTCACGCGTTCGCGTGATGCGCTCGTTGCCGATCTGCCTGGCCTCACGCGCGATCGCCACTACGGCGAAGGGCGTACAGGCGAGCGGCCGTACCTGGTCGTCGATACCGGCGGTTTCGAGCCCGTCGCGAAAGACGGCATTCTCCATGAAATGGCGCGCCAGACGCGCCAGGCAGTGGAGGAATCGGACATCGTCGTGTTCATCGTCGACGGTCGCAATGGCCTTGCGCCGCAAGACAAGTCAATTGCCGACTACTTGCGCAAGACCGGCCGGCCGATCTTCCTCGTCGTCAACAAGGCCGAGGGGATGAAGTACAGCACGGTCGCCGCCGACTTCTACGAACTCGGTCTCGGCGATCCGCGCGCAATTTCGGCTGCACACGGTGACGGCGTCACGGAGATGATCAATGAGGCGCTCGGCGTCGCTTACGCGGGCCAGCCCGAAGAAAGCGACGACGAGAAGGAGGCGCGCGGCGTCAAGATCGCGATCGTCGGCCGTCCGAACGTCGGCAAGTCGACGTTGATCAACGCACTGGTCGGCGAAGAGCGCGTGATCGCGTTCGATATGCCGGGCACTACGCGCGATTCGATCTACGTCGACTTTGAGCGCCAGGGCAAGCCGTACACGCTGATCGATACGGCGGGCTTGCGCCGTCGCGGCAAGGTGTTCGAAGCGATCGAGAAGTTCTCGGTGGTGAAAACGCTGCAGTCGATTTCGGACGCGAATGTCGTGATTCTGCTGCTCGACGCGCGTCAGGACATTTCGGAACAGGACGCGCATATCGCCGGCTTCGTGGTGGAGCAAGGTCGTGCGCTGGTGGTCGGCGTAAACAAGTGGGACGGGCTCGATTCGCATGTGCGCGAGCGCACCAAAGGGGATCTCGAACGCAAACTAAAATTCCTCGACTTCGCCAAGTTCCATTTCATTTCTGCAGCGGAAAAAACCGGTATCGGTCCGCTGATGCGCTCGGTGGACGACGCGTACGCTGCGGCAATGGCGAAGTTGCCCACGCCGAAGCTCACGCGTGCGCTGATCGATGCAGTGGAATTCCAGCAGCCGCGTCGCCGTGGTCCGGTGCGGCCGAAATTGCGTTACGCCCATCAGGGTGGACAGAATCCCCCGATCATTGTGATTCATGGCAACGCACTCGATGCGATCACCGAAACGTACAAACGCTACCTTGAAAACCGCTTCCGTGAAACTTTCAAGCTGACCGGGACTCCATTGCGAATAGAGTTCAGATCGTCGACCAACCCTTACGCGGACAAAGGCTGAAACCCGCATGTGCGTTGGGTTTGGCCGCTTGGGCAGGGTGCCCGCGCGAAAACGAAAATCGGCTATAGTGTAGCGGTTGACGGCAGATACCTTTTTCTTCTGTCGTCAATTTAGTCAACCTGCAAAAAAATACGGAGTTTGCTATGAGCAACAAAGGGCAATTGTTACAAGACCCGTTTTTGAACGCACTGCGTAAAGAGCATGTGCCGGTGTCGATCTACCTGGTCAACGGCATCAAGCTTCAAGGGAACATTGAATCGTTCGACCAGTACGTCGTGTTGCTCCGGAATACGGTCACCCAGATGGTCTACAAGCACGCAATCTCGACTGTCGTGCCAGCCCGTCCGGTGAATTTCCACCCGGATTCTGAACAGTCCTAAACCCCCGTCGCGGCCGGCGTAGCGTCGCCCGTTGGCGATCACCTCCGGCCGCCTCATTTTGATACCCTCCAATTTGATCAATGCAGCGCTTGTCGGCATCGACTTCGGTAAGATCGATTTCGAAGCCAGTCTCGAAGAACTCAGCCTGCTCGCGCAAAGCGCGGGCGCGAATCCTCTAGTTACCCTCACCGGGCGCCGGACCAGTCCCGATGCGAAGATGTTCGTCGGCAGCGGCAAGGCCGAAGAACTGCGTCTCGCGTGTGAGGCGAACGACATCGAACTCGTTATTTTCAACCACGCTCTTGCGCCTGCCCAGCAGCGCAATCTGGAGCAAGCGCTTAATCGGCGCGTGGTCGACCGCACGAGTCTCATCCTCGATATTTTTGCGCAACGCGCCCGCAGCCATGAAGGCAAGCTGCAGGTGGAACTCGCGCAATTGCAGTATCTGTCGACGCGGCTAATCCGCGCATGGACCCACCTCGAGCGGCAAAAAGGCGGTATCGGCTTGCGCGGTCCAGGCGAAACGCAGCTCGAAACCGACCGCCGGCTGATCGGCGAGCGCATCAAGGCGCTCAAGACGCGGCTCGAAAAACTGCGTCGTCAGCATGGCACGCAGCGCCGCCAGCGCTCGCGCAATCAGACCATGTCGGTGTCGCTGGTCGGCTATACGAACGCGGGCAAGTCCACGCTCTTCAACGCGCTCACGAAGGCGCAGGCGTATGCGGCCGACCAGCTGTTTGCTACGCTCGACACGACCTCCCGCCGCGTTTATCTCGGCGACGAAGCAGGGCAGGTGGTGGTGTCCGACACGGTCGGCTTCATTCGCGAACTGCCCCACCAACTGGTTGCGGCGTTTCGCGCCACGCTCGAGGAAACAATTCACGCCGATCTGCTGCTGCATGTCGTCGACGCGTCGAGCGCCGTGCGTCTCGATCAGATCGACCAGGTCAACGAGGTCTTGCACGCGATCGGTGCGGACACGATCCGGCAGGTGCTCGTGTTCAACAAGATCGACGCAGTGCCGGAGTTGGCGGCCCGCGGGGACGCGGTCGAGCGGGACGAGTATGGTAATATTTCGCGCGTCTTTTTGAGCGCGCGCACGGGGCAGGGGCTGGATACATTGCGCGCTGCCATCGCTGAGATCGCTACTGCGGAAGCTCTGTCCGACACGCCGCATGACTCCTCGGAAGAAGACCGGTCGGCGGCACCGCGCGACGAGCGCAAGGTCTCAGAACTCGGGCACTGACCCGTTCCAATTGCATACCCGCTGTCTACTCTGGTGAACGAACACAGGTGAACGATTACAACGAGCGGAGTATCTGGCTGCGCATGCGCGCCATGTTTTCACTGAACGATCCCCGCTGGGGCCGTGGCGACGGCAATGGCGAGCGTCAGCGGCCGGGTGAGCCCAAGCGTCCTCAGACCAAGGAAGGTGAAGGTCCCCCCGATCTCGACGAGATGTGGCGGGATTTCAACCGCCGTCTGAGCCGCATGTTCGGCCGCAAGGGCGGCGGTGTTGGCGGCGGGCGTCCGGACAACGGCCGTGGCGCGCGCATCGGCGTGGGCATCGTCATCGGCGTGCTGATCGCGATCTATCTCGGCAGTGGTGTGTTCGTCGTGCAAGACGGCCAGGCCGGCGTTGTGATGCAGTTCGGCAAATATCGCTACACGGCGGGGCAAGGCGTGCACTGGCGCCTGCCTTATCCGTTCGAAGCGCATGAGCTCGTCAATATCGGCCAGGTTCGCCAGGTGGAAATCGGCCGCAATAACGTGGTGCGTCTCGCGAATGTGAAAGACGCGTCCATGCTCACGCACGACGCGGACATCGTCGACGTGCGCTTTGCGGTGCAGTACCAGATCCGCAAGCCGACCGATTACCTCTTCCGCAGCGTCGATCCCGATCAGGGCGTGATGCAGGCCGCACAGGCGGCGGTGCGCGGCATCGTCGGCGCGCGCAGCACAGACGAAATTCTTGGTCAGGATCGCGAAGTAATTCGTCAACAGTTAATGGCGGCAATCCAGCAATCGCTCGATGAGTATCAGTCCGGCCTCGCTGTCACCGGTGTGACGATCCAGGGCGTGCAGGTTCCCGACAGGGTGCAGGCCGCATTTGACGACGCTGCCAAGGTCCGTCAGGAGAACGAGCGTGCGAAGCGCGACGCGCAGGCGTACGCCGCTGATCTGCTGCCGCGCGCGCAAGCCGATGTGGCGCGCCAGATCGACGACGCGAAAACCTACAGCGACAAAACGGTGGCTGAGGCGCAAGGCGACGCCGAACGCTTCAAGCAGGTCTATCCGCAGTACTCGAAAGCGCCCGCGGTCATTCGCGAGCGCATGTATCTGGAAACCATGCAGCAGATCTATTCGAATACGACGAAGGTTTTTGTGGACAGCAAGAGCGGCAACAATGTGCTGTATCTGCCGCTCGACAAGTTGGTCGAGCAGACTCGTCAACGGGTGGCCGATGCTGCTGCAGCCGCCACGGCGGCATCGGGCGGCGTGGCCGCCAGCGCGCCGCAGGTAGCGACTTCCAATGCGCCCGCCGCAGGCGGATCGACGGCGGCAGCGCCTGCAGTGTCTGCGTCTGCGTCTGCGTCTGCCTCAGCCGCCACACCCGCCAGCCGGGCGGCGGCCAGCAGCGACGCGCTGCGCTCACGCGATTCCTTCCGCAGCCGTACGCGTGAAGACGACGTTCAATAAGGGGCGCAAATCATGAACAAGATCATTGCGCTCGTCATTGCCGTTGTCATCGTGCTGTTTGCTGCTTCGTCGATGGTATTCGTTGTCGACCAGCGTCATATGGCAGTGTTGTCCCCGCGTGGCGACGCCGCTCCCACCTTACTCGGTCCAGGCTTGCACGTGAAGTTGCCGCCGCCGTTGCAAACGGTGACGCTCGTCGATAACCGCATCCAGTCGCTCGACGCGCCGGACGAAGATCGCTACGTCACGTCGGACAAGAACGATCTGCTCGCGAACCCTGTCGTCAAATATCGCGTGACCGATCCGCTGAAGCTGCTGACCGAAACGAAGGGCGACGTGCAGAGCCTGCCGGACCGCATTGCCCTCGTTGCGCGCAGTGCGCTCGGCGACGCGTTCGGCAAGTACACGTTATCCGACGCATTGGCCAAACAGCAGGCACTCGCCGACGAAGCCCGGGCCGCGATGGCGAAGAGTGCGGCGTCGCTGGGCGTGTCGGTCGTGGATGTCCAGTTGACGCGGGTCGATGTTCCGGCCTCCATGGCTGACTCGGTCTACAAGCGGATGATCGCCGAACGCGAGCAGGCCGCGGCCGACGAGCGCGCGAAGGGTGCCGCCGAGGCCGACAAGATCCGGGCGGACGCGGTCGCGCAACAACAGGCGATTCTCGCGGACGGTTACCGTCAGGCGCAAACCATCAAGGGCGAGGGCGACGCAAACGCCGCCGAGATCGCCGCGCAAGCGTACGGCAGCGACCCGGAGTTCTATCAGTTCTACCAAAGCATGCAGGCGTACCGGAAGACCTTCAAGCCAGGCGACGTAATCGTGGTCGATCCGAGCAACGAGTTCTTCCGCTTCATGCGTAGTTCGACCGGCGGCCTCGCCCCGGACGCTTCCGCGGCTCCGCGCAAACACTAATAACCCGGAACGCCGCGGCATTCGCATCGCGGCCCCCTTCTTTAGCATGGATATAGTCGGCTCGTTACTGCTCGCGATCGCGTTGATGCTGATTATCGAGGGGATGTTCCCGTTCGTTTTTCCGAGCGCCTGGCGCGACACGTTCCGTAGAATAGCGGAACGACCGGCGCATCAGATTCGTGTCGGCGGGCTGATCGTGATGCTGCTCGGGCTGATTCTGCTGTTTTTCGTGACCTGAGGCAGCAGGCCGGTTAGCGCGATGCCGCGTGCGGCGCGACTTCAGGTGTGAGCAAGGTCGCACATTTGCGCGGCGACTCGCTGTGAAACGCGCACTGCCGGTCCCACGCAAGCCGGGCGCATCCGGAAAGCCGCCGAACTCGCCAGAATCGAGCCCTGGCCCGCCAAACACTCTCACTTACCGGCGCACTCAGCCGCCGTGTTCAACGTCGTAGGACTGTATCGATGTCGACCTGGTTACTTCCCGAGAATATTGCCGACGTGCTGCCGTCGGAAGCCCGCAAGATCGAAGAGTTGCGGCGCCATCTGCTGGACCGTTTCCGCTCGTACGGCTACGAGATGGTGATGCCGCCGATGCTCGAATACATCGAGTCGCTGCTGACGGGCGGCGGGCACGACCTCAATCTGCGCACGTTCAAGCTCGTCGATCAGTTGTCCGGACGCACGCTCGGCCTGCGCGCCGACATCACGCCGCAGGTTGCGCGTATCGACGCGCATCTGCTGAACCGCCAGGGCGTCACGCGTCTTTGCTATGCCGGAAATGTCGCGCACACGCGGCCGCGCGGCTTGCATGCGACGCGCGAGCAGATTCAGATCGGCGCCGAAATCTACGGTCATGCGGGGCTCGAGGCCGATCTCGAAATCCAGCAGCTAATGCTCGATGCGCTGCGTCTCGCGGGCCTCGCCAAGGTTCGTCTGGACCTGTGCCACGCGGGCGTGCTCGCCGCATTGATCGAAGCGGAACCGGCGGCGGCCGAGCTGGGACAATCGCTGTACGACGCGCTGGCGGGCAAGGACGTGCCGCGGCTAGTCGAATTGACCGCCAATCTCACGGCCGTGACACGCGATGCGTTGCGCTCGCTGCCCTCGCTTTACGGGGACGCCTCGGTACTCGAGGAGGCACGCGCCCGCTTGCCGAATGCGCCGGCTATCGCGCGTGCGCTCGACGACCTCGCCTTCCTCGCGAGCCAGGTGGAAGGCGCCGAAGTCATGATCGACCTCGCCGATCTGCGTGGCTACGCGTATCACAGCGGCGTCATGTTCTCGGCCTACGTGGACGGCGTGCCGAATGCCGTGGCGCGCGGCGGCCGTTACGACCATGTCGGGCAGGCTTATGGGCGCGCACGGGCGGCGACGGGCTTTTCGCTCGATCTGCGCGAAGTGGCGCGCATCTCGCCTGTCGAAGCGCGCAGCAGCGCGATCCTCGCGCCGTGGCAGCACGACGACGCGCTGCGTGTGAGCGTCGCCGCGTTGCGCGATGCCGGCGAAGTGGTGATTCAGGCACTGCCTGGCCACGAGCACGACCTGGATGAATTCGCGTTCGACCGCGTGTTGGTCGAGCGCAACGGCGCATGGACGGTTGAACCGCGTTCCTGAGCGCGCTCCGAGACGAACCGCGCTTCTTCGGAATACCCACCATAACGTGCATACCGTTGAGCGGAAACGGAAAAATTCCGGATGCTTCCGCGAACCTAGGTAGAATACGTTTTTAACCAGCTTACGAAACAACATGTCTGCCAGCGCAGTGAATGTGAACCCCGGGCGTAACGTCGTCGTCGTGGGGACCCAGTGGGGTGATGAAGGCAAGGGCAAGATCGTCGACTGGCTGACGGACCACGCCCACGGCGTCGTTCGCTTCCAGGGCGGTCACAATGCCGGTCACACGCTTATCATCGGCGGCAAGAAAACCATCTTGCGTCTGATTCCGTCGGGCATCATGCATCCCGGCGTCGCGTGCTACATCGGCAATGGCGTCGTGTTGTCGCCGGAAGCGCTGTTCAAGGAAATTGGCGAGCTCGAAGCCGCCGGCGTCGACGTTCAGAAACGCCTGTTCATTTCCGAAGCCACCACGCTGATCCTGCCGTACCACATTGCTATCGACCAGGGCCGCGAAGCGCGCCGCGGTGCGAGCAAAATCGGCACGACCGGCCGTGGCATCGGCCCCGCCTATGAAGACAAGGTGGCGCGCCGCGGCTTGCGCGTTCAGGACCTCTTCGAGCCGGAGACTTTCGCTGAACGCCTGCGCGAAAACCTGGACTATCACAACTTCGTGCTGACGCAGTACCTGGGCGTCGCCGCTGTCGATTTCCAGCAAACGCTCGACACGATGCTGGGCTATGCCGACCGTCTGAAGCCAATGGTCACCGACGTGTCGCGCCGTTTGTACGACGCGAACGCCGCCGGCAGCAACCTGCTGTTCGAAGGCGCGCAAGGCACGCTGCTCGATATCGACCACGGTACCTATCCGTTTGTCACGTCGAGCAATTGCGTCGCGGGCGCAGCGACTGCGGGTGCGGGCGTCGGTCCGCAGAAGCTGAACTACATTCTCGGCATTACCAAAGCGTACTGCACACGCGTCGGTTCGGGCCCGTTCCCGAGCGAACTGTACGACGCGGACAACGCCGCGCGTCAGGAAGCGATCGGTCTGGAACTTGCCACCGTCGGCAAGGAATTTGGCTCGGTTACCGGCCGTCCGCGCCGCACCGGCTGGCTCGACGTTGCAGCACTGCGCCGCTCGATCCAGATCAATGGCGTGTCGGGCCTGTGCATGACCAAGCTCGACGTCCTCGACGGTCTCGAAGAAGTGAAGCTCTGCGTCGGCTACACGGTGGACGGCAAGAACGTCGATCTGCTGCCGCGCGGCGCGTCGGAAGTTGCGCGCTGCGAGCCGGTGTACGAAACCTTCGCGGGCTGGAAGGAAAGCACGGTCGGCATCAAGGAATGGGACAAGCTCCCGGCGAACGCACGTGCGTATCTGTCGCGCGTCCAGGAAGTGGCGGGCATTCCTATCGACATGGTGTCCACGGGTCCGGATCGCGACGAGACCATTCTGCTTCGTCATCCGTTTAAGGCTTAAGCGATGGTGCAAGGTCTCCCCATGATTGCGATGAAAGATCCGCGCAACGACGACAAGAACCTGTGGGTCGGCTGGGACGAATATCACCGGCTGATCGAATTGCTCGCCATGGCCGTGCACGAGTCGGGCTGGAAGTTCGACAAGATCCTGTGCCTCGCGCGTGGCGGTTTGCGCGTGGGCGACCAGCTTTCGCGTATCTACGATCTGCCGCTGGCTATTCTCGCCACGAGTTCGTATCGCGAAGCGGCCGGCACGGAGCAGGGCGAACTGGACATCGCGCAATACATCACGATGACGCGCGGTGAACTGCACGGCAACGTGCTGCTCGTCGACGATCTCGTCGATTCGGGCGTCACGCTCGCACGGGTTCAGCAGCATCTGAAAGAGCGTTATCCGGCGATCACGGCAGTGCGCTCCGCAGTGCTCTGGTACAAAGGCTGCTCGAAAGTGAAGCCCGATTATCACGTGCAATATCTGCCTACGAATCCGTGGATTCATCAGCCGTTCGAGGAGTGGGACACGGTTCGTCCGCATAACCTCGGCGCGTGGATCAAGCGCGGCGTCGCGCAAGCGCAGGAGTCCTCGGGAAACTGAGCGGGCATCGCAACGTTTAGCGGCACTCAGCGCTGCACCGTGCTATGCAACGCATCCGAAGCGGAGCCCAATTGGGCTCCGTTTTTTTATGTGCGCGCAGTCACCGGCGCCTACGCTTCGCAGCCTGCGATGACATCCGCGGCATAGCGATTCGTACAGCAGACGCGCACATACCGCAGTGCTACACTGCGCGGACCATCCACGTGGTGTATCCACAACAAGCCGGGCGGCTTCAGACAGGCGGTTTAGAATAGCGGTCGCTTTTTCCGCCCTGGGAACGGATTTTCTCGCGTTTATGACAGATAACAATCACGTGCACAAACAGCCACTGCCTTCCCTCGCGGTCGCCGCGATCGGGGTGGTGTTCGGCGATATCGGCACGAGCCCGTTGTATGCGCTGAAAGAAGCCTTCAGCCCGTCGCATGGCATCCCGCTTACCGATCAATCCATCCTGGGCGTGATTTCGCTGCTGTTCTGGGCCATCGTGATCGTGGTGGGCATCAAGTACGTATTGTTCGTGATGCGCGCGGACAACAACGGCGAGGGTGGCGTGCTCGCGCTCATGGCGCTGGCGCTGCGTTCGCTCGACGAGAAATCGAAAATGGCCGGATTGCTGATGATGCTCGGCATCTTCGGCGCCTGCATGTTTTATGGCGACGCAGTGATTACGCCGGCCATTTCGGTGATTTCCGCAGTCGAGGGGCTGGAGATTGCGGCGCCTCATCTGTCGCATCTCGTATTGCCGCTGACCATGGTGATCCTTGTGCTGCTGTTCTGGATCCAGCGGCACGGCACGGCCACGGTTGGCCGGTTGTTCGGCCCGATCATGCTGGTGTGGTTCGTGGTGCTTGCTGCGCTCGGGCTGTGGCATATCGTGCAATCGCCGAACGTGATCCGCGCGCTGAACCCGTATTACGCGTACACCTTCATGGCCGCGCATGTGCTGCAAGCGTATGTCGTGCTTGGTTCGGTGGTGCTGGTGTTGACCGGCGCTGAGGCGCTCTACGCGGACATGGGCCACTTCGGGGCCAAGCCGATCCGCATGGGCTGGTACGTGCTGGTCATGCCGTCGCTGGTGCTGAACTATTTCGGCCAAGGCGCGTTGCTGATGCACGACGCCAAAGCGATCGAGAATCCGTTCTTCCTGCTCGCGCCGCAATGGGCGTTGCTGCCGCTGGTCGTGCTGTCGACGGTCGCGACCGTGATCGCTTCGCAGGCGGTGATTTCAGGCGCGTATTCGCTGACGAGCCAGGCGATCCAGCTCGGCTACGTGCCGCGTATGAAGATCCTGCACACATCCGAACTCGCAATCGGCCAGATCTATGTGCCGGTGGTGAACTGGATGCTGCTGTTCATCATTCTGTGCATCGTGATCGCGTTCAAAAGCTCGGACAATCTCGCGGCCGCATACGGCATCGCGGTGACCGCGACCATGGTCATTACGACCATTCTGGCTTGTGTCGTGATGGTGAAGGTGTGGAACTGGAACAAGTTCCTCGTCGGGCTGATCATCGCCGTGTTCATTACGATCGACTTAGGCTTTTTCGGTGCGAACTTGCTGAAGGTGGAAGAGGGTGGCTGGCTGCCGCTCGGCATCGGCGCGCTGCTGTTCTTCCTGCTCATGACATGGTTCAAGGGCAGGATGATCGTGAAGGAGCGCACGGCCGCCGACGGTATTCCGTTGATGCCGTTCCTGCAGGGTCTGCTCGCGCACCCGCCGCATCGTGTGTCGGGTACGGCGATCTATCTGACGGGCAGCGATTCGCTGGTGCCGGTCAGCCTGCTGCACAATCTGAAGCACAACAAGGTGTTGCATGAGCGCACGATCTTCCTGACCTTCGTCACCCGCGACATTCCGTATGTGAACGACGCCGAGCGGGTGACGGTGAAGAACATCGACGGTGGGCTGTATCTGGTCAAGGCCGCATACGGGTTCAACGAAACGCCGGACGTGAAAGCAGTGCTCACCGAAATCGGCCGTACGCACGACATGACCTTCGAGTTGATGGATACGTCGTTTTTCCTCGCGCGCGAAACGGTGGTGCCGACACAGTTGCCAGGCATGTCGGTATGGCGCGAGCGTGTTTTCGCATGGATGCACCAGAACGCCGCCAAGCCGACGGACTTCTTTAGTATTCCGGCTAATCGCGTAGTGGAGTTGGGTACGAAGATCGAGATATGACGGCGCAGGGCGTGCCTTGCCCGTTTGCATCGCAGAATGCTTCTGCGGAAACAAAAAACCCACGCAAATGCGTGGGTTTTTTATTGGCTGACGCGTGGTAGAAGGCGCGTGTTCAGTGGTGCGCAAGCGCTTCGTCCACTGAACACAGAGACTTTTACTTTTGCTTCAACTTCGCGAATGCCGCAGCCATTGCGCCGCCTGCTTCCGGTTCGCGTGAGCGCTGTTGCGGCGCGCCGCGTCCATTGCCACCGGAGCGGCCAAAGTTGCCGCGATCCTGCTGCGCACCGCCGCCACTGCGGGCCGCCGCCGCGCCGAACTCGTCGTCGAGGCGCATGGTGAGCGCGATACGCTGACGCTTCACATCGACTTCGAGCACCTTGACCTTGACGATCTGTCCGGCCTTGACGACCTCGTGCGGGTCCTTGATGAACTTCGTCGACATTGCCGACACGTGCACAAGCCCATCCTGATGCACGCCGATGTCGACGAACGCACCGAACGCCGCGACGTTCGTGACGACGCCCTCGAGCACCATGCCCGGCGTCAGATCGCTGACTTTTTCGACGCCTTCGCGGAACGTAGCCGTCTTGAACTCAGGGCGCGGATCGCGGCCCGGCTTTTCGAGTTCAAGCAGAATGTCGCGCACGGTCGGCAGGCCGAAACGTTCGTCGACGAATTCGCCTGGTGACAAGCCGCGCAGCGCATCCCGATTGCCGAGCACTTCACCAACGTGCTTGTTGATCTTCGCGAGGATCCGTTCAACGACCGGGTACGCTTCCGGGTGCACCGACGAGCGATCGAGCGGATTTTCGCCGTTGTTGATGCGCAGGAAACCCGCAGCCTGTTCGAACGTCTTGTCACCCAGACGCGGCACCTTGCGCAGATGGTCACGCGATGGGAACGGACCGTTTGCATCGCGATAATCGACGATGTTGCGAGCCAGCGTGGCGTTCAGCCCGGACACGCGCGCGAGCAGGGCGACCGACGCCGTGTTCGCGTCAACGCCCACGGCGTTCACGCAGTCTTCGACGACCGCGTCGAGCGAGCGCGCGAGTTCCCGCTGATTCACGTCGTGCTGGTATTGCCCGACGCCGATCGCCTTCGGCTCGATCTTCACGAGTTCGGCGAGCGGGTCTTGCAGCCGCCGCGCGATCGACACCGCGCCGCGCAGCGATACGTCCATGTCGGGGAATTCCTTCGCGGCCAGTTCGGAAGCTGAGTACACCGACGCGCCGGCTTCGGACACGACGATTTTCTGCAGCTTGAACTCCGGATGGCGTGCAATGAGTTCGCTCGCGAGCTTGTCCGTTTCCCGCGACGCCGTGCCGTTGCCGATGCTGATCAGTTCGGCTTGCGTCTGCGCGCAGATGCGCGCGAGTTTCGCGATGGAGCCGTCCCAGTCGCGGCGCGGCTCGTGCGGATAGATCACGTCGGTGACGAGTACCTTGCCGGTCCGATCGACCACCGCGACCTTCACGCCGGTGCGCATGCCCGGATCGAGGCCGATCACGGCCTTCGGTCCCGCGGGTGCGGCCAGCAGCAGGTCCTTGAGATTGCGCGCGAATACGCGAATCGCTTCGTGCTCGGCTTCGTCGCGCAGGTTGGTCAGTAGTTCGTTTTCAATGTGCGGCTGAACCTTCACGCGCCAGCACCAGCGGCACACGTCGGAAAGCCACTTGTCGGCCGGCCGGTTCTGATTGGCAATACCGAAGTGACGTGCGATCAGCGCTTCGCCCGGATGGGGCACCTGTGCGTCGAGTTCTTCGCCGAGACCCAGCTTGATCATCAGCACGCCCGCATTGCGGCCGCGGAAAAGCGCGAGCGCACGATGCGACGGCACCGTGCGAATCGTTTCCGCATAGTCGTAATAGTCGCGAAATTTCTCTTCTTCAGCGGTTTCCTTGCCTTCGACCACTTTCGACGACACCACGCCCTGGTTGAACAGGTAATCGCGCAGTTTGCCGAGCAGATCAGCGGTTTCGCCAAATTGCTCGGAGAGGATGTCGCGGGCGCCGTCGAGTGCGGCCTTCACATCCGCGACGCCTTTCTCCGCGTCCACGTACGCGGCTGCTTCCATTTGCGGGTCGAGCAGTGGATTGCCGAGCAGCGCGTCGGCGAGCGGCTGCAGGCCGGCTTCGCGAGCGATCTGCGCGCGAGTGCGCCGCTTCGGCTTATACGGCAGATACAGGTCTTCGAGCACCTGCTTGCTGTCGGCGCCTTCGATCGCGTTCCGCAGCTCGTCGGTGAGCTTGCCCTGTTCGTCGATGCTCGCGACGATCGCCGCGCGCCGGTCTTCCAGTTCGCGCAGATACAGCAGGCGTTCTTCGAGATTACGCAACTGCGTGTCGTCGAGATTGTCGGTCACTTCCTTACGGTAGCGGGAGATGAACGGAACAGTCGCTCCTTCGTCGAGGAGTTGCACCGCGGCCGCGACCTGGCGCGGCTGTACGGACAGTTCGGCGGCGATGCGCTGTACGATCTTGAGTGCTACGGTTTCCGTCATAAGCTCTTGGGTTTCCTGCGGACTCGGTCAAGGGCCGTGCGCCGGCGGCGCCTTGCGGCGCCGGGCACGCAGTGCGTGCGCGCTGCGACCAGGTTGCTAGAGCGGGGCATTTTGCCACAAATGCCAAAGGGCTCAACCGCCGGGGGTGATAGAATTTCGGGCATGTTCCGTTGCCCCTCTACGACGTTGCCAATCTCCTTTTCTTTCAACCGCCTGGGCTCGAACCCGGTCTCCCGTACGCCACATTTGCCGCTGTCCGCAGTGCGCTGGCCGTTCACGTCGCGTGGACGGGTGACGCGTGGCGTCGAAGTGAGCGCGCTGGTTTCGGGCAGAGCGTTCGCGGTGTCGTGTGCGGCGTGTGTGATGGCTGCCGCGCTCGTGTTATCGGCGCCTGCTTCGGCGCAATCGGTGGCGCCTGAAAGCGGCGCTAGTGCGCCTGCCGGAAAGCCCGCGGGCTCGGTGACCCGAGGCGCAGCGTCGGCGGATCAAGGCAATGGCGTCAGTGGCGAAGCGGATGGCTCAGTGAATGCCGGAGCTGATAGCACAGCGAGCGGCGACAGCGCCACATCTGGAGAGAGCGAGTTCGACGCGCGACAGAAGGTGCTGAACCAGCGCAGCGACGAAAACAACTACCGCTATGGCGTCGCCGAGCATAATTGCTACAGCACGTTCTTCGTCAATCACTGCTTGAACAAGGCACGCGATCAGATGCGCACGGTACAGGCGCAGATCCGCAAGGAACAGCTCGCGTTGGACGGCGAAGAGCGCGCGCAACGTGCCCGCAAACGTGACGAGCAGGCGGAGCTCAAGCGCGCGCAGGAGGAAGCTGGCGCGCCGCAGCGCGCCGCCGAAGACGCGCGCAACGCCCAGGCTTATGAAGAGAAACAGCGTCAACATCAGTTGAACGAGGCACAGCGCAATGCAGAGGCGCCGCAGCGCGCCGCCAACGCGCAGGCCTACGAGGAAAAGCAACGCCAGCACGCGATCGACCAGGCGAAGCGCGGCATCAGCCCGTCGAAGGCCGCGGCCAATCAGCAGGCTTACGATCAGAAGCAGGCCGACTTCCAACGCAAGCTCGATGAAGCTCGTCAGCAGGGCTCGCAGAAGGCTCAGGAACGCGTAGAGAAGCAGCAGAGCTTCGAGAAAAAGCAGGCCGAAGCGGCTCAGCACAAAGCCGACGTCGAGGCGCGTCAGAAGCAGGCAGCCGAAAAAGCGGAGCAGAAACGTCAGGACCAGTTGAAGCAGCAGAAGCAACTCGAAGAGCAGCAGAAGCAGCAACAGTAAGCCGCGCGCGACGTAGCGCTCGTGTGGCGGGCGCCTGCGCGGTTGTAGTATCGCAGTAGTGCACGCATCGGTGCAGGTAGTCGTAGCGCGTTTTAAGCCGGACAGCAACCTCAGGCAACGGGCTGAACATGGCGAACATGCAGCCCACGCAATAGTCGAGCGGAGGCGAGCATGCGCGATCAACATCACGTCATCAACGCGGACACACTTCGCGACCGGATTCTGCAACTGGAATCGGAGCACAGTGGGCTCGACCGTTTGATCGGCCGAATGTCGGATGAGCCCGGCATCGACGACTTCGAGTTGCAGCGCCTGAAAAAGCGCAAACTCAAGGTCAAGGACACCATCATCTTGCTGCAATTGCAGCTCGAACCGGACGTACGCGCCTGAGTTCGCGGCCTGGCAGGCGCCGGGCGCGCGCCGCGCGAGCCGGATTTTGCAGGAAACGCTTGCCTTGAATTCACCGCTTGAAACTTCCCGCCGCGCGTCGGCCGCCGACGAGGCATCACAAACCGGCACACCCGCGCCGCGTCCCGCCGCGTCCGCGCTGAGCGCGTCGCTCAATCCACGCCGCGCCGCGGAGCTCAACGAGATCTTCGCCGATAACGGTTTATTGGCCAGGCAAATCGACGGCTATCGCTCGCGCGCGTCGCAGATCGAAATGTCGCGCGCCGTTGCGGCCGCGATGGAAGCGTCGGGCCGCGCAATGCCCGAGCCCGCCATGTTCGAGGCGCAAAAGCGTCCGGCGCGGCGCCTGCAAACGGGCGCCGCCGAGACCGCAGCCGACACGGTAGAAGCCGACGAAGCGCAGGCCGTGGACGGCGGCGAAAACACGCTGATCGTCGAGGCAGGCACTGGTACCGGCAAAACCTATGCGTATCTTGTGCCGGCCATGTTGTGGGGCGGCAAGGTGATCGTTTCGACGGGCACCAAGCACCTGCAGGACCAGCTCTTTCAGCGCGATATTCCGACCGTGCGCGACGCGCTTGCGGTGCCGGTGTCGGTCGCCATGCTCAAAGGCCGCGCGAACTATCTGTGTCATTACTATCTGCAGCGCACGGCGGATAACGGCCGTTTGCCGTCGCGACAGGAAACGTCGTATCTGCAGGACATCGTCCGGTTTGCAAAGATCACGCGCACGGGCGATAAGGCCGAACTCGCGAGCGTGCCGGAAACCGCGGCGGTGTGGTCGATGGTCACGTCCACGCGCGATAACTGTCTCGGCCAGGAGTGTCCGCATTACAAGGACTGCTTCGTAATGCAGGCGCGCCGCGAAGCGCAGCAGGCCGACATCGTGGTGGTCAATCACCACCTCTTTTTCGCCGACATCATGTTGCGCGATACCGGCATGGCGGAACTGCTGCCCACGGCCAACACGGTCATCTTCGACGAAGCGCACCAGCTTCCCGAAACCGCCACGCTGTTTTTCGGCGAGACGCTTTCCACCGCGCAGTTTCTCGAACTTGCACGCGATTGCGTCGCCGAAGGTTTGGGTCATGCACGTGACGCGGTCGACTGGGTCAAGCTCGGCTCCACGGTGGAACGCGCCGCGCGTGACGTGCGGCTCGCGTTCAAGGAAGACTCGGTGCGTTTGTCGATCGGTCAGTTGCCGGACGATCATCCGTTGTTTGATGCGCTCGTAGCGCTCGAAACCGAACTTGACACGCTGACTTCCGCGCTCGCAACGCAAGCCGAACGCGCCGAGTCGATCGGCGCGTGTCTGCGCCGCGCACGCGAGCTGCAGGGCGTGCTCGCCGGCTGGACGACGCCGCCTACCGAGCTCGAACGTCAGACGGTCGATGCGGCTCAGAACGGCTCCGCAGAAGGCAAGAGCGAGCGTGCCGATCCTAACGAGAAGGTGCGTTGGATCGAAGTGTTCGCGCATACCGTGCAGTTGCACGAAACGCCGCTCTCAGTCGCGCCGATCTTCGCCAAGCAGCGCGCAGGTGTGCCGCGCGCGTGGATCTTCACGTCGGCCACGTTGTCGGTGCGCGGCGATTTCACGCACTACGCGGCGCAAATGGGACTCAACGCCAAACGTTCTATGACGTTGCCGAGCCCGTTCGACTACCCGTCGCAAGGGCTTCTGTATGTGCCGCGCAATTTGCCGCAACCGTCGTCGCCCACATTCACCGACGCTGTGTTCGACGCAGCCTTGCCGGCGATCGAAGCGTCTGGTGGGGGCGTATTCATGTTGTGTACGACGCTGCGCGCCGTGGACCGAATCTCCGCCAAGCTGCGAGATGTGATCGAAGCGCGCGGCTGGAACTATCCGCTGCTCGTGCAGGGCGACGCAAGCCGTACGGAATTGCTCGACCGCTTCCGCGCGTATGGCAATGCGATTCTGGTGGGGAGTCAGAGCTTCTGGGAAGGTGTCGACGTGCGTGGCGACGCGCTGTCGCTCGTCGTCATCGACAAGCTGCCGTTTGCGCCGCCTGACGATCCGGTTCTGTCGGCGCGTCTCGACGCGCTGACGAAGAAAGGTCTGAGCCCGTTTGCGGTTCATCAGCTGCCGCAGGCTGTTATTACGCTGAAGCAGGGCGCCGGCCGACTGATCCGCGCGGAAACTGACCGTGGCGTCTTGATGATCTGCGACACGCGTCTTGTTGATAAACCTTATGGACGCCGAATCTGGCAGAGCTTGCCGCCGTTCAAGCGCACACGTGAAATCGAGGTGGTGCGTGAGTTTTTCGAGGGGAGCGGCCAGGCCGCTCAATAGCCGCGCTTCAATAGCTGCGCTTCAAAGCCGAATGTCGTTGCGATAACCGGCTTCGATTGCGCCAATGCTTTAACGAAATCGGCGCCTGAATGACAAAACGCCACGGACGTGAGCCCGTGGCGTTTTGTTTTACTGCTCGGGAAACCGAGACGATTTCCCGATGCAGTTTTCGCCCTAAGGCGAACCCTACGCGACAGCTTACTGGCTTGCGCCCGAAGCCGGAGCAGCAGCCGAAGCAGCAGCGCCTGCGTCCGAAGCAGCGGTCGTAGCCGAAGCAGCAGCGTCGCTCGCAGCAGCAGCCGCACCCGAAGCAGCAGCCGAATCCGAAGCTGCAGCAGCAGCCGGTGCCGAAGCGGCAGCTGCGTCGCTAGCCGGGGCAGCGGCTTGGTCGTTGCTCTTGTTGCATGCAGCCAGTGCCACAGCTGCCAACAGGGATGCTACGAGGAGGGATTTCTTCATGATCACGTCCTTTTATGGTTAAAGGTAAGCAACAGCGCAAAATAATACCGGTAATGTGCTCCAACACCGACCTGGGCCGCTGGTGGAGACGCTCTTTTGACGAGCAGGAATCTTCCCTACGGCTTGGGCGGAAATTATATGCACTTTCGTACTGACAATCCATAAATCCGGGGTCAATACGTTGTCTTTCTCATACAAAATTTCAATGTACTGTGTATAACAGACACGCGAGGCTAGGCAAGCTCGCCCATCCGTATCCAGCCCGCACAATACCACTCGTGTAGCCGTGCTGTCACCGACGAATCGTGTGAGAGTGTTACAAAGCGTTTCGCACTCAGACACCGGTGATCGGCGAGATCAAATAACCATTTTTTCGCGCCGTCGATCGACATTTTCTCTCCATTTACGAAGAAAAAACGGCGGTTGTACAACATATTCGTCTTGCGGTCGAGTCGCACACCTAAGCGCGACGCCTGGCTAATGAAACGTGCTTCGTTGAGCGGCCTTTGCGGCGGATCGAAGACGACACTCGGCTTGGGTTCGCTGAGGTACGTGCCAAGGAACGACGCAATGTCCTGCTCATTCCATTTGATGCCAGCAAGGATTGCGCCAACGCGTTCGACCAGCGCGGCAGGCAGTTCCGCCGGCCGGTCCACAGCAGGTTGCTGCGGGTCTCGGTAAAGCGCTCCCGCCTGACCGTTTTCTTCGCCGCGCTCGGCCAGATGGTAGAGAAACTGGGCAGTCAGCTCACCCGCTGACGGCGCGCGAAAGCCGATCGAGCACGTCATGCACTCGCCCTCGGCGACGCCGTCGTGCGCAATGTGCGGCGGCAGATACAGCATGTCGCCCGGCTCGAGCACCCACTCCTGTTCCGCTTCGAAGTTCTGTAAAACTTTCAACGGCAGTCCTGCCTGCAGCGTCAGATCTTTCTGCGAACTGATGCGCCAGCGCCGCTTGCCTTTTACTTGCAAAAGAAACACATCGTAGGAATCGAAGTGCGGGCCTACGCCGCCGCCGTCGGTCGCATAAGAGATCATCAGATCGTCCAGACGCGCATCGGGAACGAAGCGGAAGCGGTCCAGCAGGGCTCGCGCGCGATCGTCGTAGAGATCGACGCCCTGCACGAGCAGCGTCCACGCGCGCTGCTTCAGCGACGGCAGTTCGTCCGGCGCGAAGGGTCCATGTTCAAGCTGCCACTTATTGCGAAAGTGCGTGATGAGGCGCGCTTCGACTTCATCCTGGTCCGCCAGTTCGAAGAACTCGTCGCGCGAGAGCGGCGACTCGACATCAGGAATTGCCTGGCGGATCAATAGAGGCTTTTTCTGCCAGTACCGGCGCATGAATTGCGACGGCGTGAGGTTGCCGAGCAACGGCGTGGGTGTGTCGGGCGAAGGGGGAAGAATCGCGGTAGCCGGCTTTTTAGCCGATGACGAATTGCGTGCCGAAGCTGCTTCGGCCGGGTGATCAGTGGGCCGCTTGGGCATCGTATAATGTGAGTTGTATTCTGGAGAATCGAATGAAAATCGCAAAGAACACCGTCGTGTCGGTCGCCTACAAGCTGTCGGATGCGCAGGGCAATCTGATTGAAGAGAGCGACGAGCCGATGGTCTATCTGCACGGCGGCTATGATGGCACGTTCCCAAAGATCGAGGAAGAGCTCGACGGCCACGAGGCCGGCTTCGAGACCCAGATCCAGCTCGAGCCGCAAGATGCATTCGGTGAGTACGATCCGGACCTCGTGAAGATCGAGCCGCGTAATCGCTTTCCGGAACCGCTCGAGGTCGGCATGCAGTTCGAAGGCACGCCGGAAGAGGGCGACGAAGACCTCGACTCGCTCGTCTACGTCGTGACCGACGTCGCGGAAGACAAAGTCGTGCTCGACGGCAACCATCCGCTAGCCGGCATGGCGCTGCGTTTTGCGTTGACGGTCAAAGACGTGCGTCCCGCGACCGAAGACGAAATCCAGCATGAACACGCGCATGGCGCCGACGGCCTCGAAGTTCTCGACGAAGACGACGAGGCAGACGACGAAGGCGGCAAGTCAGGGCCCACGCTGCACTGAGCTTGCGGGCGCGCCGGGAGTGCCGGGAGTACCTAAAACACCCGGCGCCCCCGTAGCCCCCGGCATGCGTGGCTGCGCGGACGGCACCGTTTGCGCAGGCGGAACCGATGTAGCGGGTCCGTATCCGCCGCCGCCCTGGTCGGCTGGAATGCGCGGCAACTGGTCGAGTTGCTGAAAGTCCGGTTGCGGCTGGCCGGGCGTTTGAATTAGCGGCGGCAAGTCCGAGGCCGGTCCAAGCGACGGCACGGCCGGCATCGAGGCGGCGGGCTCGTCCCGCAGCAACGGAGGCTGCGCCGTGGGCATCGGCATTTGCCGCGGTACGTCGCGCACGGTCACACGAAACGGCGGCTTTCTTCCCAAGTCCGCTTCTATCTGAATCCACTGGTTGAGGCGATCATGCGGCGCAAGCGCGACACGCGTGAGATTCGTCACCAGGTTCCCCTTGTCGTTGCGTAGCGGCTGATCGATCACGAAGCCCGCGCTTGCGCGTTCGTCGTCGGTGTGGATGACGAGCACCGGGCCGGGAAAGATCTGAGCGAGCTTCACGAGGCTGCGCTTGAACTCCAGAAATCCGTCGCGGCGCGGATTGTGCCCGAACCGCAGCCAGGCGAAACGCTCGGGCCGTTCATAGCGCTCGGGATCGGGATCGCCCTGAATGAACACGACTATCGCGCGCGCATCGCGGCGCTTCGCAAATTCGCCGGCATGCTCGAGCCAGAACGCATTGGCGATCACCCGGTCCTCGAATTCGCCGTTGCGACCGCCGGCGGTCAGATAATGATTGTTCGGACTCGGCACATTCAGCCCGACGAACACGGTGTCTCCTGCTTGCCAGCGCACGTTTTCCCGATACGGACGAAAGCGCGATACCTCGCTCTCTCGCGTCAATGCAATGGGGTTCTGACCCATCGAGTTCGCGTCGCTAAAGAGCGTCTGGCGAAGCTGGTCGAGCCGCTCGACCGGATCGAAACCGCCTGCCTGCGTACTCGCGCAATCGATCCAGTCGTGCTGACCCGGAATGAAAAATAGCGCGGGCCGCGAGGTTTCCAGCACTGCATGCCGCCGTTCATACAGCGCATCGCGGCACGCTTCTTTCGGGCCCTTCAGATTGCCGTCATACACGATGAACGACAGGCCGCGCTCCCGGCCGATTGCATCGATCAGCCGCTGGGTCGGCGCTTCGTCGGCGGGACTTTGCATGGTGTTCGCGATGACCGCGAAACTGTAGCTGGGCGCTGCCGCATACGCCCCCGATGCGGGCAACAAGACAGCAAAGACAGACGCGAAAACGGTGGCGAACCGCCGGCCGCACGCTCGCGTGAAGGCCATAGCCAATTCCGCGCCGGGTCGGCGCGGACGTCGCGCAAGACAGCGGCGTGCGTCAGTGATCGGCATCCGGCGCTGCGGCCAGCTCGTGCAGTTCATACAGCAGATCGAGCGCTTCTCGTGGCCGCAGATCGTTCGGGTCGATGCCGCGCAGACGCTCGACGAGCGCTGTCATTGCAGGCGATTGCGAAGGCGCTTCGCTGCCAGCAGGTTCGTCGTCCGCATCTTCGAGCAACATTGGCAACGGCGCGGCGAACAGATCGAGTTGCGGAGTGGGCTGGGCCGCCGACTGCTGTTCCAGGTGCGCGAGATGTTTGCGCGCCGCGCGAATCACCGCGTTCGGCACGCCGGCGAGCTGCGCGACCTGCAAGCCGTAGCTCTGATTCGCCGGACCTTCGTTGACGGCGTGCAGGAACACGATGCCGTGTCCATGCTCGACCGCCGACAGGTGCACGTTGGCCGCTTGCGGGAATTCGGCGGGCAACTGTGTCAGCTCGAAATAATGTGTCGCGAAAAGCGTGTGGCAGCCGTTGTGCGAAAGCAGATGCCGCGCGATCGCCCATGCGAGCGCGAGACCGTCGAAGGTAGACGTGCCGCGGCCGATCTCATCCATCAACACGAGGCTTTGCGGCGTCGCGTCGTTCAGGATCGCAGCGGCTTCGGTCATTTCCACCATGAACGTCGAACGTCCGCCGGCGAGATCGTCCGCTGCGCCGATGCGCGTGAAAATGCGATCGATTGGGCCGAACGCCGCGCGCCGCGCGGGCACGTAGCTGCCCACATACGCGAGCAACGCGATCAGCGCCGTCTGACGCATGAAGGTCGATTTACCGCCCATGTTGGGGCCGGTGATCAGCAGCAGCTTGCGCTCGGGCGTAAGCGTGCAGTCGTTCGCGATGAATTGCTCGACCTGCGCTTCGACAACCGGATGACGTCCCTGTTCGATTTCAATGCCTGCGTTCGGCGAGAAGCTCGGCGCAACCCAGTCGAGTGCGCGGGCACGTTCGGCAAAGGCGGTCAGCAGATCGAGCTCCGCGAGTGCCGACGCGACGCGCTGGCAATCCGGAATGAACGGCAGCAGCGTTTGCAACAGCGCGTCGTAAAGCGAACGCTCGCGGGCAAGCGCCCGTTCCTGCGCGGAGAGCGCCTTGTCTTCGAACGTTTTCAGTTCTGGCGTGATGTAGCGCTCGGCGTTCTTCAGCGTTTGACGGCGGCGATAGTCGTCCGGCACCTTGTCGGTCTGGCCGCGCGTGACCTCGATATAGAAGCCGTGCACTTTGTTGTATTCGACGCGCAGATTGCCGATGCCAGTGCGCGCGCGTTCACGCGTTTCGAGATCGATCAGGAACTGCCCGCAGTTCTCCGAAATATCCCTGAGCTCGTCGAGCTCCGCATCGTATCCGCGCGCGATGACACCGCCGTCTCGCACCATGGCGGCCGGCTCCTGTGCAATAGCGCGCGTGAGCAACTCGACGCAAGCTTGCGGCGGTTCGAGCGACACGTCGATGCGAGCGAGCGAATCCGCATTCGATGAAACAGCCGCCACCTTTGCGCGAAGCTCGGGCAGCGCGGCGAAGGTGTCGCGCAAGCTCGACAGATCGCGGGGCCGCGCGGAAAGCAGCGCAAGCCGTCCGGTGATTCGCTCGATGTCCGAGATATGTCGCAGTGCGCTGCGCAGCGAGTCGACGTCCGCACCCGCGGGCGCCTCGAGCAACGCGCCGATAGCCTGCTGACGCGACTGCGCGACGAGTGGGTCGCGCGGCGGATGATGCAGCCAGTGCCGCAGCAACCGGCTGCCCATGGTCGTGCAGCACGTGTCGAGCAATGAGCACAGCGTGGGCGACTCGGTGCCGCGCAGCGTCTGCGTAATTTCCAGGTTGCGCCGCGTGGCGGGGTCGAGGCCGATATATTCGGACTCGTATTCGACCTTCAGACTGCGCACGTGCCGCAGTTGCTGACCTTGCGTGGCCGCCGCGTACAGCAGCAACGCGCCGGCCGCGCCGCATGCGCAAGTGAGTGAATGCGCGCCAAAGCCGTCGAGGCCCGCTACTTCGAGTTGATCGCACAGACGTTGCGTGCCTGAGGCGACATCGAAATGCCAGGCGGGCACGCGAGTCAGTGCGCGCGCGCCGGTGGGCGGTGTCCAGCTCGCGGAATCCGCAGCGGTGTCGGCAACCAGAATTTCCGCAGGGCCGATCCGTTCGAGCGCCGCGGCCACCTGATCAGGTGCGACTTCCGCGAGCCGCAATGCGCCGCTCGCGAGATTCAGCCATGCGAGGCCGACGCCCGTCGCGACGCCGCGACGGTTGTGCGCGACGCACATGGCGAGCAGAAAGACGTCGCTTTTGTCCGACAGCAGCGCGGCGTCCGTTAGCGTGCCCGGCGTGACGACGCGCACTACCTTGCGTTCGACTGGACCTTTAGACGTGGCCGGGTCGCCGATCTGCTCACAAATAGCGACGGATTCGCCGAGCTTTACCAGCTTCGCCAGATACTGTTCGACCGCGTGATGCGGCACGCCCGCCATCTTGATCGGATTGCCTGCCGACGCGCCGCGCTGCGTGAGCGTGAGATCGAGCAGACGTGCGGCTTTTTCCGCGTCTTCGAAAAAGAGTTCGTAGAAGTCGCCCATCCGGTAGAACACCAGCGTGCCCGGATGCTCCGCCTTGATGCGCAGGTACTGCTGCATCATTGGCGTATGTTGTGCGACGTCGCTGGCCGCTGCGGTTTGAGTGCCCATCCTCGGTATCTTTTTGCGTTAGCTGTTCAGGGCGTGAGTTTAACCCGCCGACGCGGCGAGCGGACCCTGGCCGGATGGCCAACCCACGCTGTCACGCCGATTGCTCGGCGCGCAAGCACAGGCAAGCATATTCCGGGCAACCGCAGGCTCACACCAGCACACCCTCACGCAGCAAACTCGCGCACACGTCCGCGACATGCACAAATAACTTCCCGCTCGTGCAGACGTCATTCTTCGAGCAGCGCGCGCATATCGGCGGTGCGTTCGTTCGCCGCGCTGCGCCGTTTCGCGAGCCACATCATGAACGTGATGAACGCGCCGAACACGACGATGATCCATTGCGCGGGCATCTTCGCGGTGAGCAGCAGCGCGTACGCGCCGAGCATCAGCAGCACGGCCAGATTCTGGTTGAAGTTCTGCACCGCGATCGAGTGGCCGGCGGACAGCAGCGTCGCGCCGCGATGCTGAAGAATCGCGTTCATCGGCACGATGAAAAAGCCGGACAGCGCGCCGAGCAGGATCATCAGCGGATAGGCGAGAAGGATATAGGCCGGTGCGACATATGATCCGATGTGGATGCCGGCGTCGGCGGGGAACAGGTTCTTGTTGTAGAACGCCATTGCAATCGCCACTGCGCCGGTGACGATGCCGACCGGCAGCACCGTGAGCGAACGGCGCAGCGGGATCAGCGCCGCCGCCGCTGCCGCGCCGACGGCAATGCCCAGACCGGTGACGCCCTGCATGACGGCCGCTTTCGAGAGCGACAAGCCGAGGTTCACATTGGCCCATTTCAGCACGAGCAATTGCAGCGTCACGGCTCCGCCCCACATGAGCGTCGTCACCCATAACGCGATCTGTGCGAGTTTGTCGGCCCACAGCACGTTGAAGCAATGATAGAAGTCGCCGACGAGCTTCGTCGGTTCTGACAGGCGGTTCGGATAACGGGCGCCGGTGTCGGGAATGAACACGTTGATGCCCGCGGCGATCGCGTAGGTGAGCATCACGGCGAACATCGCAAGATCGGCCGATGAGCGGATCAGCGGCAGATGAGCGTGTGCAACGAATTTATCGGCAAATGTGCTGATGAGCGCACCGCCCACCATCGTGCCGACGATCGTCGACAGCACGGTCGCCGATTCCAGCCATGCGTTTGCCTTGACGAGTTTCTCGGCCGGCAGCAGCTCGGTGAGAATGCCGTACTTCGCGGGCGAATAGGCGGCCGCGCCGAAGCCGACCACGCCATAGGCGATCATCGGATGCACGCCTACGATCATCATCAGACAGCCGCTCGCCTTCAGCGCGTTCGAGATGAACATCACGTGGCGCTTTTGCATGGAGTCCGCGAACGCGCCGACGAAGGGCGCGAGCAGCACGTACGAGACGGTGAAAAAAATCTGCAGCAACGGCGTGACCCACGCGGCCGACCGGATCACCGACAACAATGCGATGGCGGCGATCAGCAGAGCATTGTCCGCCAGCGACGAAATGAACTGCGCCGCGATAATTGTGTAGAAGCCTTTTTTCATGAAGCGGATGGGAAGCTGCGCGCTAGCCTTAGGCGCAGAGAAAGGCGCAAACGAGGCGCGCATGCGGGCGCAGCGTGGAACGCGAAATGCAGCCGGCGAGAGACGTGCGCCGGCGCGGCTTCCCGCTTTGTAGCACGAACGCTCGCGCGATGCAGGCGCGCCAACGAAAAAGCGGCCGAAGCCGCTTGTCATGATTTTGCTCGCTGCGATTTCTAGCTCGCTCGATTCGCTCCCTGCGTTGCCGCAGGATTCAAAGGACCGCGCGAGCCGGTTGCAACCTCTGTATGCCGCGAAACGGACAACGACCGAGCCTCGCTATGCGATGTTAAGCCGCTTGCTGGCGCGTGCGGCTGTAGCGCGACAGGATCGGCACCATCTGCGCGTAGATCTTAGGATTGCCGGCGACAATTTCGCCAACGTGCAGGAACTCGGAGTCACCGGTGTAATTGCCCACCAGACCGCCGGCTTCCGTAATCAGCAGGCTGCCCGCGGCGACGTCCCACGGGTTCAGGCCTTGCTCGAAGAAGCCGTCCATGCGGCCCGCGGCGACGTTTGCGAGATCGAGCGCGGCCGCGCCCGGACGGCGCAAGCCCGCGCACGCTTGCGTCATTTCCGCGAACTGGCGGCCATACGCTTCGAGGCCGTCGGTTTCGCGGAACGGAAAGCCGGTGCCGATCAGGCCGTCGGCCAGCCGGTCACGCTTGGCGACGCGAATGCGGCGGTCGTTCAGGAACGCGCCGCGGCCACGCGAAGCTGTGAAGAGGTCGTTGCGGGTCGGATCGTAGACCACGGCCTGCGTCACGATGCCCTTGTGAGCCAGCGCGATCGACACGCAGTAGTACGGGAAGCCGTGAATGAAGTTGGTGGTGCCGTCGAGCGGATCGATGATCCACTGGTACTCGGACTCGTTGTCCGACTTGCCGGATTCTTCGGCGAGGATCGCGTGATCGGGATAGGCGGTCTTCAGCGTGTCGATGATTGCAGCTTCAGACGCTTTGTCGATCTCCGTGACGAAATCGTTGTGCTGTTTCTTGCTGACCTGAATCAGATCGAGGTCGAGCGACGCGCGGTTGATGATCTGAGCTGCGCGGCGCGCGGCCTTGACAGCGATATTGAGCATGGGATGCATGGATTGGTCCTTGTGCCGGGGCAGCACGGCTGCTTGCCGGTGAATGGCGCTACGCGCACACTAATTGGCGCCCTCGATGAGGCGCAGAAACAGCACGGAATGCTCGCCCGGCACTTGACCGGTACGCATTCCGCCAACGGAGACGAATTGAATAAGAACGAAGCGCCCGGTTTTGCTCATTGCATGCACTGACTGTGCCGGACGCGAATCACGATATTTTACCTCAGTCCGCAGGTCGCGGCAGCGTTCGAGGCGGGCAGGGCCGTCGTGCGCATTTCAATGGGCGAGCGGCGTGGGACGTGACAAGCGATGCGACGTGCCATATGACGGGCAACGCGGTGCGTGCCATCGCGTGCAACATCGCAGGTATTTCGGCGGATCCCTGCGTTGGCGCTACCATACGCGTTCTTTCGCTAGCAGAATTTCACCGTGGACCACACCCACCATTCCTCCGATCCCGCCGTGGCAGACCTACGCGGCGGCTTCACCTCCACGCGCTTCGTGCTCGTCGAACCGAGCCATCCGGGCAACGTCGGCGCCGCCGCTCGGGCGCTCAAAACCATGGGTTTTTCGCGGCTCGTGCTGGTCTCGCCCCGTGTGCCGAATGTGCAGAGCGACCCCGAAGCCATCGCAATGGCAAGCGGCGCTGACGACGTGCTCGCCACGGCCCATGTCGTGCCGACGCTTGCCGATGCACTCTCCGGGGTGCATTGGTCGATCGCGCTGACCGCGCGGCAACGCGAATACGGTCCTCCACAATGGACGCCCCGCGCAGCCGCAAGTCTCGCGCGCGACGAGGCGTTGCACGGCGAGATCGCGCTCGTATTCGGCAACGAGCGCACTGGCTTATCGAATGAAGACGTCGAGCGATGCAGCGCGCTTGCCCACATTCCCGCCAATCCCGCCTACAGTTCGCTCAACCTTGCACAAGCGGTGCAGGTGCTGGCGTACGAGTTGCGCATGATCTATCTGACGAGCGGCGCCGACACAACGGCGCCAGCCATGCGTGCGCCGCAAACGTCGGCCGCATCTGCCGAGCCGGCAGGCGCGCGCGCTGCGAGCAATGAAATTGAAAGCATGTTTGCGCACCTCGAAAGCGCGCTCGTCGCAATCGAGTTTCTCGACCCCGCGAATCCGAAGAAACTGATGTCGCGCTTGCGGCGGCTCTTTGCGCGCTCGGGACTGGAGAGGGAGGAAGTCAATATCGTGCGCGGCATCGCCAAACACATCCTCCTGAAGACGGGCCACAAGGACGGTGGCTCGCAGTAGCGCGGCGCGCCAGCTGTACGAGCGGCAGGTTGGCGGCGCTCGACTAACACGACGACCTTTTGCGCTACATGGACTTCCGGCAGGTTTTCGGGAACCGTCCTACAATCCTCCAGACGTTCTAAGCAAAGCTGCCGCGCTGCTATGCGGCGCTCCTGCACGCGCAATGCGGTTAGCGCATGCGGTCTCTACCCCACACAACACAGTCCCTGCCATGTTCACGAGACTTCGCGAAGACATTGCCACGATCCGCGAGCGCGATCCCGCTGCCCGCAGTGCCTGGGAGGTGCTCACGTGTTATCCGGGCTTGCACGCGCTGGTGCTTCACAGGCTTGCGCACGCATGCTGGCAGGCGCGGCGCCGCTGGCTCGCGCGTTTCGTTTCGCAGATGGCGCGCTTCATGACGGGCATCGAAATTCATCCGGGGGCGACGGTCGGGCGTCGTGTGTTCATCGATCACGGCATGGGCGTGGTGATCGGCGAGACCGCGCAGATCGGCGACGATTGCACGATCTACCAAGGCGTGACGCTCGGCGGCACATCGCTCACGCGCGGCGCAAAACGTCATCCCACGCTTGAGCGCGGCGTGATCGTCGGTGCGGGCGCGAAGGTTCTCGGCGGTTTTACGATTGGCGCGGACGCGAAGATCGGATCGAATGCAGTGGTGACCAAGCCCGTGCCGGCTGGCGGCACTGCTGTGGGCAATCCGGCGAGAGTCATCGTGCCGGCGGCGGCTTCAACTGCTGCCGCGGCCGCTGCTGCTTCGGTCGTCGCGAAAGCGGCCGCCAGTGCGGGGGGCAACGGGGTTGATAGTGCGGCTGTGAATGCGGCTGTGAATGCGCCTATCGACGGCGTCCCGAGTGCGGCTCTCGACCCTGGAACGAACGCACCCGCTTCCGCGAACGACACAACGCGTGAGAGCGGCAAGCTCGCTGTCGAGCGCAGTGGCTTCTGCGCATACGGGATCACGCCGAATGCCGACGATCCCGTGTCGCTCGCCATTCATGGGCTCATCGATCATGCGGCCACGCAAGCGAAACGCATCGACGAAATCGTCATGGCGCTCGAGCATCTCGGCACCAGTCTCGAAGGACTGCAAGGCGCCGACGCAGCACTGCTGGATTTGCGGCGCCTGTCCGCCGCCATTGCAGGGAAGCTGGATGGAGCAGTGGTGGGGCGTTGATCCGACCGGTGACGGATCAGTAGTGACGCTGTGCGCAATGCGCGGCGGCCTTTCTTTGCATCGCGCTCAATCGAGCGGCAACGCGCGAATTCCCTCGGCGTCGATACGCAGATAGCCGCCGCGCCGTTCGCCATGATCCAGATCCCAGTCCGGCAGTACCCAGCGTATTCCGCCGGGCTCGCGATGACGAGCAGGGCGGTGCGTATGCCCGTGAATCATCGTTGCCGCTTTCGACCATTTGAATAACGACGCGACGCCTTTCGGCGTCACGTCGTATTTCAGCGAGACAGGCCGCAAGCGGCCATGCTCGCTTTTCGAGCGCATGTTTTCCGCGAGTGCCTGACGCCAAGAGAATGGCGACGCGAGAAACAGCATCTGCGCGAGACGATTGCGCGCGAAGCCACGGAAGATCTGATAACCGCGATCGGCGGTGCACAGGCGATCGCCGTGCGCGAGCGCGATGCGCGTGCCGAATGCGGTGATCACGAACGGATCGGGTAGCCAGATTGCGCCGGCCGCTCGCATGAAGCGCTTGCCGAGCAGAAAATCGCGATTGCCATGCATGATGTAAAGCGCAATACCGCGCTCGGTCAGCGTGTGCAAAAGAGCGGCCATGCGCGCGACGAACGGCTCGACGAGCATGTCGTCGCCTATCCAGTATTCGAACAGATCGCCGAGAATGAAAACGGAATCCGCCTGGTCGGCTGTGACCCGAATGAAGTGTTCGAACGCGGCGACCGTGCGCGGAATCGCCTCGCTCAAATGAATGTCGGAGAGAAACAAAAACGGGCGTGCGGCGTGCGGGCGTTTGCCCTCGCCAGGCACGCCCGCGGCGACGCTTCGCAGCGGCGTTTCTTGCAGCATTGAAGGTGCCTGAGTCTGGTCTTTATAGTGTGAGCGCGCCTGCGACCGGCAATCAGTCGACGATCACGGCCTTTTCGATCACGACGTCGTCAACCGGCACGTCCTGATGAAAACCCTTCGAACCCGTCTTGACCTTCTTGATCTTCTCGACGATGTCCATGCCTTCGACCACCTTGCCGAACACGGCATAGCCCCAGCCTTGCGGTGTGGGCGACGAGTGGTTCAGGAAGTCGTTGTCGTTCACGTTGATGAAGAATTGCGCGGTTGCCGAATGCGGGTCGTTGGTGCGAGCCATCGCGACGGAGCCGTTCACGTTCTTCAGACCGTTGTTCGCCTCGTTGTTGATCGGCTCGGCCGTCGGCTTCTGCTTCATGCCGGGTTCGAAGCCGCCGCCCTGAATCATGAAGCCGTCGATCACGCGGTGGAACACCGTGTTGTCATAGTGGCCGGCCTTCACATAGTTGAGGAAGTTCTCAACCGACTTCGGCGCTTTCTCGGCGTCCAGTTCGAGCTTGATGACGCCGTGGTTCGTATGCAGTTCAACCATGATGGAATCCTTTGATGAACAGGGTGGGTGAAAGAGGCGCGGTGAGCCGCCGTGTGCATTCATGCGCTTGCGTGCGTTTTGCGTGCGCTTCATGCATTCGACTGCGGGCCGCGCCGGGGCGTGATCTGACGCTTGCGTGAGCGTACCGTGTTCCGTTAGTGCTGTTGTACTGTCGTTGTACTGCTACTTGCTGCTGACGACGCTAGCCGATTCGATCACCACCGGCTTCTGGGGTACGTCGCCCATTGGGCCGCGCGTGGTGGTCGGCGTGCCTTCGATCTTCTTCACGACCTCCATGCCGCTCGTGACCTTGCCGAACACTGCGTAGCCGTTGCCATCCGGATTCGGGTAGTCGAGGCCGGCGTTGTCCACCGTGTTGATGAAGAACTGCGCAGTGGCCGAATTCGGATCGCTGGTGCGCGCCATGGCCAGTGTGCCTGCCATGTTCTTCAGACCGTTGCGGCTTTCAAGCGGAATCGGCGCGCGCGTGGGCTTTTCAGCGAAGCTTTGCGTATAACCGCCGCCCTGAATCATGAAGCCGCGAATGACACGATGAAAGATCGTACCGCTGTACTGACCGGACTTCACATAGTCGAGAAAGTTAGCGACTGTCTTGGGCGCTTTCTCAGGATACAACTCGACGCGAATATCGCCTTCCGACGTCTTGAGGAGGACGGACGGATGCGCGGCTTGCGAACCGGACTGCGCAGACGCCGGTGCGTTTGCGATCAGGGCGGCGCTGCCGAGCGCCAACATCAACCATTTCATGAAGATCCTCAGGGTTGGAAAAAACGTATGGCCGCGAAGGTGGCGGCTTTATTGCGAGGGCGCCATGTAAGGCGGCATGGCGAGCGAGCCGTTTGCGCCGCCGTACTGGAAGCTCGGCGTTTGCGTCATGTTCGCGGTGGCCCGTTCCGTGTAGTTCTCTTGCACTGCAGCGGCTCGCTTGGTCGACTTGCCCGTTTTGGGCGGCGACACGATCTTCTGAATATCGGCGAGGCGCTGCGTGGTGGTGGCGCTTGCCTTGCCGAGGCTCTGCGCGCGCCGGTACGCTTCGTTGGCCATGCGCAGGTAGAGGTCGCCCAGGTTCTCATAAGCGAGGCCGTAGCCGGGGTTCACCTTGGTCGCGGTTTCGAGCGCCGCGCGTGCTTCCACATAACGGCCGTGCTTCGCGTACAGCGCGGCGAGATTGTTGTACGGCTCGGGCAACTCGGGATACAACTGCGTGAGCTCGGTGAACGCGGTGATCGCTTCTTCGTCGCGATTCAGATGCGCGAGCACCGTGGCGCGCTTGAATTTGGCCTGCGCGTCGCGCGGGTTCGTGGCGATGCGCGCGTCGAGCTGCGTCAGCGAGGCTTGCCAGTCTTTCTGTGCGATAGATGCGTCGATTTCCGGCGTGTTGTCGCGCACTGCGGGACCTTGCGACACGGTCGGCGTTTTCTGCGCGAACGCTGCGGCGCCCGGCACGATGCCAAGGGCGACAGCCACGGTAAAGCGCAGCGTGACGGCGCGTGCAAGGCTGCGTGCAACGTCACGCGCAATGCCGCGGCGGGCGCTGCCCACGGGGCTCTCGAAGGCCGTCGCGGCAAGGGTCGCAGCGCTGCGCGCGCGGCCGCTGGAAGGTTTCATAGGCTCGGGTCTGGATGTTATACTCCGAGCCATTCTAACAAAAGGTCTGCGCGTTCCGTCGAACCGCCGGCTGTCTTTTCGCCACTCGTGGTCGTCTCCGCCTTGATAGCAGTCTGACCGCCGCACCAGGTGCACCGGTTTGCTGCTGTGCGTGTTTCAACAGTCGGGCGACAGCCGGACATAGCCAGACTCAGTCGGGTAATAGTCAAGCAGCAGTCGAGCAACAGCCCGGTTTGGAGTCAGGTAATAGTCAGGCAACAGTTCGTCCCGGCCGTCTTGTGTTTGCGGGACGGCACGCACGAAACACATTGCGGATTTCTTTCGGCCCACGCACCGTTCTCTATGGAATCACTGCGCATCTACAACACGCTCGCGCGTGACAAGCAAACTTTCGTGCCCCTGCAAGCAGGCGTCGTGCGGATGTACGTCTGCGGGATGACCGTGTACGACTATTGTCACATCGGTCATGCGCGCGTGATGGTCGTATTCGACATCGTGCAGCGGTGGTTGCGCACGCTCGGCTACGACGTAACGTACGTGCAAAATATCACGGACATCGACGACAAGATCATTCGCCGCGCCGTCGAGAACGGCGAGACGATCAAGTCGCTGACCGACCGCTTCATCCATGCATTGCATGAAGACGCGGACGCGCTCGGCATCGAGCGGCCCGACATCGAGCCACGCGCCACCGACTTCATTCCTCAGATGCTCGGCATGATCGAGAAGCTCGAAGCGAACGGCTACGCGTATCAGGCGAGCGACGGCGACGTGAATTACGCGGTGCGCAAGTTTGCGGGCTACGGCAAGCTTTCCGGCAAGTCGCTGGAAGATTTGCGCGCGGGCGAGCGCGTTGCCGCAAACGACGCGAAAGAAGATCCGCTCGACTTCGTGTTGTGGAAGCAGTCGAAGGCCGGCGAACCCGCCGACACGGGCTGGGATTCGAAGTATGGCCGTGGCCGACCCGGTTGGCATATCGAATGCTCGGCTATGGGTTGCACGCTGCTTGGCGAGCGCTTCGACATTCATGGCGGCGGGCAGGACTTGCAGTTTCCGCACCACGAAAACGAAATCGCGCAAAGCGAAGCGGCTACCGGTCAGACCTTCGTGAATTACTGGATGCACAACGGCTACGTGCAGATCGACAATGAGAAGATGTCGAAGTCGTTGAATAATTTCTTTACGATTCGCGAAGTATTGGCGCAGTACGATGCCGAGGTCGTGCGTTTTTTCATCGCACGCGCGCATTACCGCTCGCCGTTGAATTACAGCGACGTGCATATCGACGACGCCCGCAACGCCCTCGGCCGTTTGTACACCGCGCTCAAGGACGTCACGCCGGACGGCGCCGCGCTCGACTGGAACGAAATGCATGCCCAACGTTTCCAGGCAGCAATGAATGACGACTTCAACACGCCGGTTGCAGTGTCGGTGTTGTTCGAGTTGGCAACTGAAGTAAATCGCACGCGCGACCCCGCGCTGGCCCGTCAATTGCGCTCGCTCGGCGCGGTGCTCGGGTTGCTCGGGCGCGAGCCGCGTGCATACCTGCAGCAGGCAGCGGGCACCGCGGTACAGGGCGCGCTGGAACCCGCCGCGATCGAAGCGAAGATCGCCGAGCGCGTGGCCGCCAAGCAGGCGAAAGACTATGCGGCAGCAGACCGGATCCGGGCCGAATTGCTCGAGGCCGGCGTTGCACTTGAAGACAAACCCGGCGGGTTGACCGAGTGGCGGCGCGTGTGAGCGCACCTCGTACTTCCCTCTGAACGACTCGCCAGGCAGGAGGCAGGATGGCAACGGCCACGAAGACGCCGGCTAAACGAGCCACGTCTCAAACAAACGCAGCAGCCGCACCGAAGTCGACTCGAACGTCGGCTCGCACGGCAAGCAGCGCGGTGAAAGCGGCATCGTCGAAAGGCGCGGGGGCGGCGGCGAAAACCGCGGCCGGCGCGTCGAAAAAGACCGCGGTCAAACGTGCGCTCAACGGCACGTCCGCGCACGCGCCGGTTGCAAAACGCGGGAAAGCATCGTCCGGCAGAACGTCGCGCTCGAATAGCGGCAGCAGCAACGGCGCGTTGCCCGCAGAACTTGCAGGCGACGTGCAGGAAATCGCACGCGTCGCGAAGGCGCAAGAGGGTGAGGGAGGCGAGATCGTGCGCAAGACGCGTGCGTCGTCCGCGGCGGGCGGAGAAGCGGCGAGCGCAAGCGAAGTTGCGGTGCCGGTGCAGATCGGCGGCCTCGCGCCCGAAGTGACGCGTCCCGACTACTGGGACAAGGCGTGCGCCGATCTCGTCAAGCGCGATCGCATTTTGAAGAAGCTGATTCCGAAGTTCGGTCCGGTGCATCTTCTGAGTCGCGGCGACCCGTTCGTCACGCTCGCGCGCTCGGTCGTCGGTCAGCAGATTTCGGTGGCGTCCGCCCAGGCCGTATGGGCGAAAGTCGCGGCCGCATGTCCGAAGCTTGTGCCGCAGCAGTTCATCAAGCTGGGGCAGGAAAAGCTGACCGCCTGCGGCTTGTCGAGACGCAAGGCGGAGTACGTGCTCGATCTCGCGCAGCACTTCGTTTCCGGTGCGTTGCACGTCGGCAAGTGGAGGTCGATGGAAGACGAGGCGGTGATCGCCGAACTCACGCAGATTCGCGGCATCGGCCGCTGGACCGCGGAGATGTTCCTGATCTTCAACCTGTCGCGTCCGGACGTTCTGCCGCTTGACGACCTCGGTCTGATTCGCGCGATCAGCGTCAATTATTTTAGCGGCGAGCCCGTCACGCGCAGTGAAGCGCGCGAGGTCGCAGCGAACTGGGAGCCGTGGCGCACCGTCGCCACCTGGTACATGTGGCGTAGTCTTGACCCATTGCCGGTCGACTACTGAAACAATAGAAGCGATGCCGCTTTGCAGCTATCAATTGTTGGATTTTGATAGTTGCGAAGTGGTTTAGACATCGGCGAGCGCGGTTAGAATACGCGCTGCCGGTAAGTCCAAGGATTAAAACCAATGAAGACCACCTTTCTGGATTTCGAACAGCCGATCGCTGAACTCGAAGCAAAGATCGAAGAATTGCGCTTCGTGCAGGACGATTCGGCCGTCGATATTTCGGAAGAGATCGAGCGGCTGTCCAAGAAGAGCCAGCAGCTCACCAAAGATCTGTACGCGAACCTCACGCCGTGGCAGGTTTCGCAAATCGCCCGACATCCGCAGCGCCCGTACACATTCGACTATGTGAACGAGCTATTCACCGATTTCCACGAACTGCACGGCGACCGCCACTATGCGGACGACCTGTCGATCGTCGGCGGCCTCGCGCGTTTCAACGGCCAGGCCTGCATGGTGATCGGTCATCAGAAGGGTCGCGACACGAAAGAGCGCGCGCTGCGCAACTTCGGCATGCCGCGTCCTGAAGGCTATCGCAAGGCCGAGCGTCTGATGCGTCTCGCCGAAAAATTCAGCCTGCCGATCTTCACGTTCATCGATACGCCGGGCGCTTATCCTGGCATCGGTGCCGAGGAACGCGGGCAGTCGGAAGCCATCGGCCGCAACCTGTATGTGATGGCAGAACTGAAAACGCCGCTGATCGCAACGATCATCGGCGAAGGCGGTTCGGGCGGCGCACTTGCTATCGCGGTCGGCGACAGCGTGCTGATGCTGCAATTCTCGACCTATTCGGTGATCTCGCCGGAAGGCTGCGCGTCGATTCTGTGGAAGAGCGCGGCGAAAGCGCCGGAAGCAGCGGAAGCGCTCGGCCTCACCGCGCATCGTCTGAAAGCGCTCGGCCTGATCGACAAGATCGTCAACGAGCCGCTCGGCGGCGCGCATCGCGACCCGAAGGGCATGGCTGCCATGCTGCGCCGCGCGCTTGCCGATTCGCTGCGCCAGTTCCAGGGCATGAGCATCAACGACCTGCGTCAACGCCGTTTCGAACGCCTGATGTCATACGGCAAGTTCAAGGAAACGACGCCGGGCGCCTAAGCCCGTGCGTTCTCTCTTCGTCCATCGGCGCATGACGCTTTAATACTGCGCTGAACGACGTGACTTCTCCCACCGAATCGCCCGCTGATCGCCTCGTTCTCGAGGCGATCAGCGTTGCGCTTTCCGCTTTGCCTTCTCATGCCCGGATTGCGGTCGCGTTCAGCGGCGGCGTCGATTCGAGCGTGCTGCTCGATGCAGCCGTGCGCGTTGCGGGCGCGTCGCGTTGCGTGGCGCTTCATGTGCATCACGGTTTGAGTGCTAACGCCGACGCGTGGCTTGCGCATTGTGATGCGTTCGCGCAGGAACGCGGCGTCGAGTTCGCGGCGCGGCGCGTCGAGGTGTCGCGCGATGCAGGTGTCAGCGTGGAGGCCGCCGCGCGCGAGGCCCGCTATCGCGCGCTAGACGCGCTTTGCGCAGAGCATGACGTTCATTCGCTATGGCTCGCGCAGCACGCGGACGATCAGGCTGAAACCGTGCTGCTGCAACTGCTGCGCGGCGCCGGCCTCGCAGGTCTGGCGGCCATGGCGCGGGAGTCTTCGCCTTTGGGTTCAGCGGCGGTGCGCGTGCGGCCTTTGCTTCATCTGCTACGTGCACAACTCGAACAGTACGCGAGCGCACGCCATCTGCGCTGGATCGACGACGAATCGAACGCGGACACGCGCTATGCACGCAACGCGCTGCGCCACCACGTCACGCCAGCGCTGGCCGTGCACTTTCCCGGCTTCCGCGATGCGCTCGCCCGCACCGCGTCGCACGCCGCTGCAGCGCAACGCTTGCTGGACGAACTGGCGCGTATCGACCTCGCCATCGTCTCGCGCGACGACGGCCGTGCGCTCTCTCACGACGCACTCATCGCGCTCAACGACGACCGCGCGCTCAACCTGATGCGCTACTGGATGCGCGCGCAGGGCTTCATCGCCGCATCGAGCGCGCGTCTTGGCGACGCGCTGCGTCAACTGCGTGAAGTAGGCGCGGGCGGCGACGGGCACCGCTTGCGTACCGACCACGCAGGGCACGCGTTGCGCAGCTATCGAGGACTCGTGTACTGGGAAGCCGGCGATAGCGGCGACCCCGCCGACGAGTCCGCGCTTGTCGAACGCGAGGTTAGCGAACTTGCCTGGCACGGCGAAGCGACGTGGCACTTGCCGCAATGGCGCGGCACGTTCGTGTTCGAAGCGGTAGAGGCGGCTTCATCGGCTAGCACTGCTTTATCCTATGCGATTCCCGTTAGCGTCTTACAGCGCGGGTTGCTCAGCGCGCGTGCGCGCAGCGGCGGCGAACGCATGCGCACGAGCGATGCGCCCGGCGCGCCCAGTCGGACGCTGAAGAACCTGTTCCAGGAACGCGGCATTCCCGCATGGAAGCGTGAAGTGCCGCTGCTGTATATAGGCGATGAACTGCTGTTCGTGCCGTTGCTCGGCGTGAATCGCGCAGCGTTGCCGTCAACAGTGCCGCCCGACGAGGCCTGCGTAACGATCGTCTGGCGCGAGGATCTGCTGATCGCCTGACCGGCCGGTCGGTCGCACGGTGATCAACTTTGAGTCTTCAAATAGGGCGCGAGTACCGGTTCGAACGAGGCGACGAAAAAAGGTGCTGAGGTGCGCGCTGCAAGCGTTTGCCGGCGGCGTTGCAAGCGGCGCCGCGGGCTGTGCGGCTTGTCTTTTTGCGTACGATCGGGTACGTTAACTTGTTTGCCCGACCCGCTTTTGCCGTCGCTTTTGTCGGTTTTCCGATCGTGATCCGAATTTTCCGGTAAGCCATTAGCGATCAATCACGGGCAAATCCGCGCGTGCTGCACGCGCGCTGCATTTACGCCGCCACACACTTTGCCGCCGTTCACGAGACGTTGCGCCCCTGTGCTTTTGTGCGGTCGTCGCGAGCGCGCCAGCGCGGTTTCTCTTCCAGTTCAGAACGACAATGGCACTCATCGTACATAAATACGGCGGCACTTCGATGGGCTCGGTCGAGCGCATCAAGAACGTCGCCAAGCGCGTCGCGAAATGGCATAAGGCCGGTCACAAGATGGTAGTCGTGCCGTCGGCAATGTCCGGCGAAACGAACCGTCTGCTCGGCCTCGCGAAAGAGATCACGACCCAGCCCAGCCCGCGCGAACTCGACATGATCGCCGCCACGGGCGAGCAGGTCAGTTCGGGTCTGCTCGCCATCGCGTTGCAGGAAGCCGGCGTCGACGCGGTCAGTTACGCCGGCTGGCAAGTGCCGGTCAGGACAGACAGTGCGTTCACTAAAGCGCGCATCAGCGAGATCGACGGCGAACGCGTTCTGCGCGATCTCGACGCGGGCAAGGTGGTGGTGATCACGGGCTTCCAGGGTATCGATCCTGACGGCAACATCACCACGCTCGGCCGCGGCGGTTCCGATACCTCGGCGGTCGCGGTTGCGGCTGCGTTGAAGGCGGACGAGTGCCTGATTTATACGGACGTCGACGGCGTGTACACAACCGACCCGCGCGTGGTCGAAGAGGCGCGCCGCCTCGACCGCGTGACGTTCGAAGAAATGCTGGAAATGGCAAGCCTGGGTTCCAAGGTGTTGCAGATCCGCTCGGTGGAATTCGCCGGCAAATATCAGGTCAAGACGCGCGTGCTGTCGAGCCTGACCGATCCGCTCATCCCGCTCGACGCTGAAATGAAGTCGGGCACCCTGATTACTTTTGAAGAAGACGAGACCATGGAAAAAGCAGTCATCTCGGGTATCGCGTTTCAGCGCGACGAAGCTCGCATCGCCGTGATGGGTGTGCCCGACAAGCCGGGCATTGCGTATCAGATTCTCGGCCCGGTGGCGGACGCGAACATCGACGTCGACATGATCATCCAGAACCAGAGCGTCGAAGGCAAAACGGCTTTCACGTTCACGGTGGGCCGCGGCGATTATCAGCGCGCCATGGACATTCTCACGAACCAGGTGAAGGGCCACGTCCAGGCCGAGCAGGTGCTGGGCGATCCGAAGGTGTCGAAGGTCTCGGTGGTGGGCGTGGGTATGCGTTCGCACGTGGGCATCGCGAGCACGATGTTCCGTACGCTGTCGGAAGAGGGCATCAATATCCAGATGATCTCTACGTCCGAAATCAAGATTTCGGTGCTGATCGACGAGAAGTATATGGAGCTCGCGGTGCGCGCGCTGCATAAGGCGTTCGAACTGGATCAGGCGTAACTCGACGCAAACGGCGGGGCGTACAAAAGCGCTATGGTCGTTGATGTCTGTTTGTGCGGCTGCGCGAACAAAATGGCAATTCAATGACGAGATTGGCACAAAAAGCGTTCGTCAGACATTGACCTTGGCTGTTCGGCCCGCTATTATCTTGGCTTCGTCGCGCTGACTCCCTGCGCGACCGAAAGTTTGGGAGACGTGGCCGAGAGGTCGAAGGCACTCCCCTGCTAAGGGAGCATCTGGGCCAAAACCTGGATCGAGGGTTCGAATCCCTCCGTCTCCGCCAGTGATGGTGGCGAAACCCCGTAAGTCGGAAGACTTACGGGGTTTTTGTTTTGTCGGTCGCAAAATGCGCGGCTTATCGCATCAGATGCGCCCATATGCGTTGTCCCAACGTTTCGCAAGCTCGTGCATGCCACGCCAGCGGGAAGAGCGCAAAATAAGCATCCACGGGTGCCTGCATTCCAGGTGTGAAGGTCCGCATCACTCGCCAGCGTATGGTCGGAGAAATCGCCCGACACAGTGGCGCGGACATAGCAGCCGGTGTAACGCCCGGCCGCCCGTGGCACGTTGCCGGCCCCGCGTCGTCCTACCGCGCGAATACGGCGTCTAAGAGCCGCTTTTTTGCTAGGTGCGCCTGATTGGAGCCAGTTCAAAGGCAAGGCAGACGATCCGGCAAACCCGTCGAAACAAGGCACTGTCAATGCTCGTCAAGGTCAGTGGCACCGAAGGCTATGCGCATGAAGCGGAAAGTCTTATCCGGCGATGGCAGAGCATCTCGTTCGCCGATCAGCACTCTCAGGTTGTACATCTGTTGCCGGACGCCCCGTCGCGCGTCCTCGACATTGGTGCGGGGATCGGAACGGATGCGGCTGCGCTAGCGGCGATGGGGCACACGGTGGTAGCCGTCGAACCGGTCGGCGAACTGCGCACTGCAGCCATCAATTTGCATCGGTCATCGCGCATTGAATGGATTGACGACAGTCTTCCCGATCTGCGCATTATTACTTCGATGAACGAAACGTTTGACGTGGTAATGCTGACCGCGGTGTGGATGCATCTCGATTATGAACAGCGGTGCCGCGCTATGCCCAACATAAGTTCTCTTCTGCGAGACGATGGCGTGTTGATCATGTCGCTGCGTCATGGGCGCGTTCCACGCGGGCGACGCATGTTCGACGTGGCGCCAGAAGAAACCATCGAGCTTGCACGCGTTGCGGGTTTGCAAGCCATGCTTTGTGTTGCCACTCCGTCGATCCAACAGACAAACCGCAATAGCGGAGTGACATGGACGCGACTCGCCTTCAGGAAATGCGTCACGCCTACGAAATAGATGTGTGAGAGGCTTTTCTCCCATACACCACGACCGCGCAGTTCAACGTGCTCAGCGAAGTCGCCGCATTGCAGGCCAATCGCAAAGCACCGGGTGGCAAGTCAACGCCTGCGCGCGCAGTCGCTAAATACTGCACATAGAGCACCGCAGGAACCCTTTTCGCGACACGCCGCAAGCGTTGCGGACAGCGCTTGTTCGCCCAGAGGATGCGTGTAGTTGGCTGTCAGAAGATCGTCGAATCGGCGTGGTGATTGGAAGTAGTCTTCCGCAGCGGCCTGGTTGTCGGAGAGTCGGGTTGCAATCTGCAGAACCTCACGTTCGATCTCCTGAAGCAACGCTTCCGAACACTCAAGTTCAGGTGCATGACGCGAGAGCCAAAGCTGCACCGACTCTGTGAAATGCGCAAACGAGAGCCACTTCTGATCGATCTGCATGGACACCAGTTCGTGAGCGACGAGGTCGCTCAACAAAAAAACTTTCATTGCTGTCTCGTCTCTATGTGCGCCGGTGCGCCTGTCTGATCGACGAGTATCTGTGCGCGAGTGCGTCGTAAAAATGGGAGGATTCTCATTTAACCGAGTGCGCACGCTATAGCGCTCTCGACTCCTGATGATCAGCCGCAGTCTGCTGATCCCTTGCGAGCCGCTTCAGATAAATCCACGGGAAGATTCCGCGCTCATGTCCGTCGTCGAACACCAGTTGCAGACCGTAGCCCGACGGCCGCGCGTCGACCAGCTTCACGTCGGGTGACGATAACGGCGTCTCTCCATCGAGCTTGCGCTTGCGACACTGTGCACACATGCACGCCGAGCGCAGCAACGCAAACGGCAACTCGCAGACCGCACCGTCCGGCCAGAGCATGAAAAGGCTCGCGCTAGCCGCGTCGATCGCCACCAGCTCAGGCGCGTTCATCATCGGCGCCCGGCGATCTGGGTCAGCGCGATACGCACTGCCTTGCGTACTTCCGGGTCCGCGTCGGTTCCTGCGGTTTCAAGTGCGGTGAGCATCTGTGCATCGCTCATTTCGCCGATTTCACCGAGCGCAAGCGCGGCTTCCTTGCGCACGTTGCTAATCGGATGAGAGAGCAGGGCGGCGACGTGCGCCGCACTGGCGGCGTCGCCGATCTGACCCAACGCGCGCAGCGCTCGCAAACGTACTTGCCAGTAGGCGTCGTCGAGTGCTTTGATCAGCGCATCGCGCGATTCTGCGACACGCAGTTTGCCGAGCGTCGTGGCAGCTTCTTCGCGCACCTGCCAGGCGTCGTCGCGCAGGGCGGTGAGGAGCGCTGCGGTTGTCTCGGCGTGGGCCGGCGGCGCGAAGCCGAGCGCCGATGTCGCGGCGCGCCGGATCGATGCATCCGCGTCGCCGGTCGCAACGGGCGCCAACGGGCTAAGCGCAATGGAATTCTTCAACCATCCCAACACGCCGACGGCTTCGCCGCGCACGCTGGCGTCCGCGTCGGCGAGTGCCTGCAGCGCGGGTGCGAGCGCGCCCGTCACCCGGAGTTCGCGCAGCGCCCGCAACAACGCCGATCGCACGAATGGGTCGGGTTGCTTCAACCAGTCGAGCAGTATCGCGCCAGAGGACGCCTGCTTCAGTTCCGACAGGCTCTGTGCGGCGCTCGCGCGAACCTGTGTGTCACGATCGAGCAATGCGTTGCATAGGGCGTTCACCACGTCGTCGCGCTCCCATGAAGCAAGCAAACGGGCCGCCTCGGCGCGCACCTCGGGCGAGGTGTCGCGCTGCAATGCTGCGACGATGGGCGCTATCACGCAGGCATCCTCGAGATCGGCGAGTTCGATCAGCGCAATGCGGCGCACGACGGCATCGTTGTCGGCGAGCCGTGACAGCAGGGCGCCTGCTTCTCCGGCGATAGTATTCAGCGTATCGCCCAAGTGGATTGGGTCTGTCGGATCGGTCGCGTGGGACATGGATTGACGTGAATGAAGAGGAGGAGGAACTTCGCGCATCGCTCAACGCAGAAGATACGGAATGGACACTTTCACGGCGCCCGTCGGACAATCCTGTTCGCAAGGCATGCAGTACCAGCACTCGTCGAACTGCATATACGCCTTGCCCTTTTTCATGTCGATTGCAAGCAGATCGAGTGGGCAAACGTCGACGCATACAGTGCAGCCTTTTTCAGCAATGCACTTGCTTTCATCGATCGTGACGGGGGCTGAACTGCGCTGGAAAATATCGTGCGGCGTAAAAGACATCGGATTACTCCGTCAGGCGGTTGCGGGATCGAGCGCGGGCTCGCCGATACGCAGGCTGCGATAGGCGTTGCGTTCGTTTTCGTCGAGCGCGACGATATACGGCTCGACCGCACGCTTTTCGCTCGTCATGCGGCCATTGGCGCCCTTGCGCAGATGCGTATGGCAGAACCATTGCTCATCGTCACGCTGTGGATAATCCACGCGATGGTGGTAAAGACCCCAGCGGCTCTCGGTTCGAAAAAGCGACGCACGTGCGGCCATTTCCGCGCAATCCCGTATGGCGCGAACTTCTGCCGCGCGCATCAGTTCGTGCGGATGTGTGGCCGATATCGATTCGATATCCTCAGTGATTTCTGCAAAGCGTTGCAGGCCGATTTCCATCTTGCGTGTAACCTTCGGCGGTTGCAGATAGTCGTTGACCATGCGGCGCAACTTGTACTCGACCTGCGCTGGCGCAATACCTTTCTCGCACTTGAGCGGTGCATAAATGCGCGCGCGTTCGGCGTCGATCTGTTCTTCGTCGACGGCGCCGTGGTCTCGGCCCAATACGTATTCTGCCGCGTTGTGACCCGCGAACCATCCGTAGGTAAACGCACCGAGCATGTAGTTGTGCGGCACTGCGGCCATGTCGCCGGCTGCATAGAGGCCGGGCACGGTCGTCTCCGCGCGCGCATTGACGTACACGCCCGACGCGCTGTGTCCGCTGCAAAAGCCGATTTCCGAAATGTGCATCTCGATCATCTGCGTGCGGTAATCGGTGCCTCGTCCTTCATGAAAGCGGCCGCGGCTCGGACGCTCGTTCGTGTGCAGAATCTGTTCGATCGTCTGGATCGTTTCTTCCGCGAGATGGTCGAGTTTCAGAAACACAGGCCCGTTGCCGCTTTGCAGTTCCTGATAGAACTCCCACATCATCTGGCCGCTCCAGTAATCGCATTCGATAAAGCGTTCGCCTTTGCCATTCGCGGTGAAGCCGCCGAGTGGGCCGGTCACATATGCGCAAGCGGGGCCGTTATAGTCCTTGATGAGCGGGTTGATCTGGAAGCACTCGAGGTTCGCGAGTGCGGCGCCTGCGTGATAGGCCATGGCGTAGCCGTCGCCGGCATTGGTCGGGTTTTCGTATGTGCCCATCAGATAGCCCGATGCCGGCAGCCCGAGCCTTCCGGCGGCGCCGCAACTCAGAATGACGGCCTTGGCACGCACCACGTAGAAGTCGGCCGTGCGGCAATCGAAGCCCAGCACGCCGCAAACGCGCCCTTGCGAGTCGGTCAATAGCCGCGTGGCGACAATGCGGTTGGTGATCGCCACGCGTGCGCGTTTAAGCTGCCTGTACAGCACTTTCTTGATGTCGTGACCCTCGGGCATCGGCAGCACGTACGAACCCATGTGATGCACTTTCTTCACCGCATAGTCGCCATTGCCGTCCTTTTCGAACTTGACGCCCCAGCGGTCCAGTTCCTCGATCGTCGTGAAACTATGGCGCGCATATGCGTACACGGCTTCCTGATCCACGATGCCGTCGTTTGCGATCGTGATCTCGCGTGTGTACTGTTCAGGCGTCGCATGGCCCGGAATCACGGCGTTGTTCAGACCGTCCATTCCCATCGAGATTGCGCCGCTGCGCTTCACGTTGGCCTTCTCGAGCAGCAATACCTTTAACGACGGATCTCGCTCCTTCGCCTTGATCGCGGCCATCGGGCCCGCCGTTCCACCGCCGACCACTACGACGTCATAGTCGAGTACATGTGTGTTCATCGAGCCTCCATTGCGTTTTTGCTGCTCTTTTTCGGGTCTCTTTTCAGATCTTTTTTCAGGTCGTTTGCGCGGTCGATACGCAGCCGGTACTGGAAGGCGTCGCCGCGGAAGTACAGGTATTCGAAATCGACCGGCCGACCCGACGCGTCATGCGTGAGACGCTCGATACGCAACACGGGGCTGCCTTCTTCGACGCGCAATGCATCGACGATGTCGTCGTGGGCAAGTATTGCGTCGATGGACACATCGGCATGACCTAGCGGCACACCGCAGTCGTTTTCGAGGATCAGAAATATGTCGCGTGTCGTAAGGTCCGCGTTCGCGAGGCGCTTGCCGAGCGTCAGCGGAACCCAGGTCAGTTCGAGCGATACGGGCTCGCGATTGAGCAGCCGGACACGATGGATCTCGGTGACAGGCGCGCCCTCCGCAATGTTCAGGCGCGCGGCAATGTGGCGTCCGGCTTCGACGGTTCTGCAACTGCGCAGCTGGTTGACGATTTCATGGCCCATCGACGACATGGCTTCCGCAAAACCCTGCAGCGAAGCGACGTTCTGATACGCCTTGGGCTTCGAGACGAACGTGCCCTTGCCATGCACCTTGAACAGCAAGCCTTCCTTGTGCAGATCGCCGAGTGCCTGACGCACGGTAATGCGGCTCACGTCGAACATACGGCACAGTTCGTGTTCAGACGGCATCTGCGAATGCGGTGCATAGCTGCCGTCGAGAATGCGTTCGCGCAGCACGTCCTTGATCTGCGCGTAAAGCGGACGAGGCGCGGCAGATAAGGTTGGAGAATCTGCTTGCGCCGGCACGAGGGTCGTTTGCGACATTGCTCAACTTGTTATTACAAGACGATGTGCAGTCTAGTAAGACGTCGTCTCCCTTCAAACCAAGTTTTTCTGCTATGTATTTCTGGCCGCGCGGCCAGGTTATCGCGTTGGTGCGGCAGAGAAGGCGGGAAGCCGCAAAGGGCGAGGGCGCTCTGTGCTTCCGACATTTCGATCGTTGTCGGCTCAGAAGCGTCCCGAATGTAACGACACGTAACGTCGTGCCGTGGCTGCGATCTTATGCATCAGTTATTACAAAGTTGAAATACGCCGCTGGCGAGCTTGCGTTATATTTCCGCCAACAACACATTCTTCCAAGGGTAATCCATGAAGTCCGCTCGTTTTGTTCCACTTGTGATCGGGGTTATCGCGTTGGGCGCGTCGAGTGCCGCCATGGCCGGCGGGGTCAACATCGGGGTCAATATCGGCATTCCCGCGCCGGTTTATGTGGCGCCGGCGCCTGTGTATGCGCCGCCGCCGCCCCCTCCGCCGCCCGTCGTGTATCAGCCCGCGCCCGTCTATTACGGCGCTCCGGCTGTCGTGATCGGCTGGCACGGGGACCGCTACTGGGACGGCCGTCGCTACTGGGCGCGTGACGACTGGTATCGTCATCATCCCCCCGGCCGTTACGACTACGGTCGCGATCACTACGATCATCGTCGCGGCTGGCATTGAACGCTGCACGAACAGTAGTGACGACAGAAACCGCCCCAATGGGCGGTTTTTTCATGCTCGCGCATCGCTTGACCGGATCTGCGGAGTTACCGTAAGCGCACAACGCTGCGCGTCAGACGACGCTCTGAGAAAGCGTCGTGCTTGCGTGGAAAAATACCGTCGCGAAGTAAATCGCGGCATATTCACAAATCGCGCGTCGGTCGCTCAAAGGTGACAGTGGCGACGTCGGTTTGCGCAGGTTTATTGGGTAGAATTCCGTGACAACGCAATTGCCCACTGATCACCAAGGCGCTTATGACAACTGGCTCGCGACGGGTTTCATCGCCTCGTGCATCTGAATGCGCGATTTTCAGGCCCTCGTGTGTCGGTCCCGCGCTCGCGTCCCGTTCTGTGCGCAAGGCCCGCGTCGCAATTCTGTGTGGCGCGCTGGCCGCTGCCGGCTGGTTCGCAGCGCCAGAGGCGCACGCGGTGTACGCGATCGCACAGTACGGCGAGCCGAAATATCCAGCCGACTTCAAGCATTTCGACTACGTCAATCCGAATGCGCCGAAGGGCGGCACACTCGTGCTGGCCAATCCGAGCCGCCTCACCAGCTTCGACAAATTCAATCCGTTCACTTTGCGCGGCAACACCGCGCCCGGCGTCGACCTGCTGTTCGAGAGTCTGACGACCGGCAGCAGCGACGAAGTGGCTTCCGCGTATGGGCTGCTCGCCGACGATATCAAAGTTGCGCCGGACGGCTTGTCGACCACGTTCCATATCAATCCGCGCGCGCGGTTCGCGAACGGCGACCCGGTCACCGCGGACGACGTGAAGTATTCGCTCGACACACTGAAAAGCCCGCAGGCCGCGCCGCAATTCATGTCGATCTTCGGCCAGATCGTCCGCGCGGTGGTTGTCGATCCGCACACCGTGCGGTTCGAATTTCAACACCGCAATCGCGAGTTGCCGTTGCTCGCCGGCGGCATGCCGGTGTTCTCGCGCAAGTGGGGAATAAAGCCGGACGGCAGCCATATTCCGTTCGATCAGTTGGCGTTCGAAAAGCCGGTCACGAGCGGCCCGTATCTAATTGAGCGCTACGACAACGGACGCACGATCACATACCGGCGCAACCCCGAGTATTGGGGCGCGGCACTGCCGGTGCGTGCGGGCACATACAACTTCGATCGCATCGTCTACAAGCTGTATTCCGATAACGTCGCGCGGCTGGAGGCGTTCAAGGCCGGCGAATACGATGCACTCGTCGAGTATGTCGCACGAAACTGGGTGCGGCGTGACGTCGGCAAGAAGTTCGACAGCGGCGAGCTGATCAAGAAGGTATTCGCGCAACACAACGGCACCGGCATGCAGGGCTTCATGTTGAACACGCGACGACCGTTGTTCAAGGACGTGCGCGTGCGCAAAGCGCTCGATCTCGCACTCGACTTCCAATGGCTGAACCGGCAGTTGTTCTTCAATCAGTACACACGTATCGACAGTTTCTTTGCCAACACCGATCTGCAGGCCAAGGGCCTGCCCTCGCCAGGTGAACTGGCGCTGCTCGAACCGTGGCGCGCGAAGCTCGATCCGGCGGTTTTCGGGCCGCCGCCGAAGCAGCCCGACACCGACCCGCCTGGCTCTCTACGTTCGAATCTGCTGCAAGCCCGCGCATTGTTGCAGCAGGCGGGATGGACGTACCGCGACGGTGCGCTGCGCAATGCAAAGGGCGAGCCGTTCGAGTTCGAGATACTCGACGACTCGGGATCGGCCGCGCAAATGGAGCCGATCGTCGCGACGTTCATTCGAAACCTGAAAAAGCTCGGCATTACCGCGACATTTCGCGTCGCCGATTATGCCGTGTACCAGAAGCGGCTCGATGCATACGACTTCGACACGACGACGATCCGCATGCCCGACGTACAGGTGCCCGGCTCCGAGCAGATCGAGCGCTTCGGCAGCAAGGCGGCGGACACGAACGGCTCTGACAACATGATCGGACTGAAGTCGCCCGCGGTCGACGCAATCCTGCGCGCCCTCGTGCAGGCGCAGACGCGCGAGCAACTGCTCGACGCGACGCATGCGCTCGATCGCGTTCTGATGCATGGTTACTACGTCGTGCCGCACTGGTACAGCGCGACGCATCGCGTGGCGTTCAAACGCGGGCTTGCGTGGCCGTCCACGCTGCCCCTGTACTATGGAGCCGAAGGCTGGATTACGTCGACGTGGTGGTTCGCGCAACCGCAAGCAGCAACGCCGGCGCCACCGCAGTAACGCAGCCGGTCGATCTGGTCATCCGGTTCCGGCTATCGCTATTCATACCTCGCCCTCGCAACGGAAACACCCGCCATGTGGAGCTACATCCTCAAACGCCTGCTGCTGATGATCCCGACGCTGCTCGGCGTGCTGACGCTCACGTTCGTCGTGATCCAGTTCGTGCCCGGCGGCCCCGTCGAACAGATGCAGCACGAACTGCGCAAGGGCGCAGAGGGCGCTGTGCCGTTCGGTCTGCGCGCGCATAACGGCGTCGACGCGCAGCAGGTCGCGCAACTGAAAGCCTTATACGGTTTCGACAAACCGCCGCTCGAGCGCTACGTGTTGATGCTCAAGCGTTTCTCGACGTTCGACCTTGGGCAGAGCTATTTCCGCCATCAGAGCGTGTGGTCGCTGATCGTATCGAAGCTGCCGGTGTCCATCAGCATCGGCTTATGGACGTTCTTTCTCACGTATCTGATCTCGGTGCCGCTCGGCATCGCGAAAGCGGTGCGCAACGGCTCGCGCTTCGACATTGCGACGAGCCTCGTGGTGCTGATCGGTTACGCGATTCCGGGCTTTGTGCTCGGCGTGTTGCTGCTCGTGCTGTTTGGCGGCGGCACATTCCTGCAGCTTTTTCCGTTGCGCAATCTCACGTCGGATAACTGGGCGCAACTGAGCGTCGTGGGCAAGATCCTCGACTATTTATGGCATATCGCGTTGCCGATCACGGCATCGGTCGTCGGCAGTTTTGCGGTAATCACGATGCTCACGAAAAATGCGTTTCTGGACGAGATTCGCAAGCAGTACGTGCTGACCGCGCGGGCGAAGGGTCTCTCCGAAAAAAGCGTGCTGTGGAAGCATGTGTTTCGCAACGCCATGCTGCCGCTGATCGTCGGCTTTCCGGCTGCGTTTATCGGCGCTTTTTTCACCGGCAGTCTGCTGATCGAAACGCTTTTTTCGCTCGACGGTCTCGGCTTGCTGTCGTATGAATCGGTCGTGCGACGCGACTACCCGGTCGTACTCGGCACGCTGTACCTGTTCACGTTGATCGGTCTCGCGACGAAGCTGGTGTCCGATCTTTGCTATGTGTGGGTCGATCCCCGCATCCAATTCGAACAACTGGAGCGCTGATGAATCGAGCCCGCCTTTCAGCCGATGCAGCGGCGCGCGTCGAACCCGCGCGTGCATTCGTCTCGCCTTCGCCCGCGCGCCGTGTATGGCGGCGGTTCCGCCAGCAACGTCTGGGTTACTGGAGCCTCATCATCTTCGTGGTGGCGTTTGCCGCGAGCCTTGCGGGTCCACTCTGGTCGAACGACAAGCCGCTCGTGGTGCGCTATGACGGCCACCTTTATTTCCCGCTCTTCAGGACCTACGCGGAGAGCACGTTCGGCGGCGATTTCCCAACGCCTGCCGACTATCTGGATCCGTACATCAAGCAGCGTTTCGACGCGCCGGGCAACTTCGCCGTGTATCCGCCGAACCATTACTACTACGACACCCTGAACTATTTCTCAAAGGCGCCGAATCCGGCGCCGCCTTCGCGTGAAAACTGGCTCGGCACCGACGACCGCGGCCGCGATGTTTTCGCGCGACTGCTTTATGGCTTTCGCGTTTCAGTGGAGTTCGGTCTCGTGCTCACTTTCATTGGAACGATACTCGGCATTGCTGCCGGCGCCGTGCAAGGATATTTCGGAGGACGTACCGATATCGTCGGGCAGCGTCTGATCGAAATCTGGAGCGCGTTGCCGGAGCTCTATCTGCTGATCATTTTTTCATCGATCTTCGAACCGGGTTTCATTCTGCTGATCGTGCTGCTTTCCCTGTTCGGCTGGATCGGCTTATCCGACTATGTGCGGGCGGAATTTCTACGTAACCGGCAGCAGGATTACGTGCGCGCGGCGAGGGCGATGGGTCTGTCGAACTGGCAAATCATGTGGCGGCATCTTTTGCCCAACAGTCTTACGCCGGTGATCACGTTCCTCCCGTTTCGCATGAGCGGTGCGATTCTCGCGCTAACCAGTCTCGACTTTCTCGGCCTCGGCGTGCCTTCGCCGACGCCGAGTCTCGGCGAGCTGCTCGCGCAGGGCAAGGCGAATCTCGACGCGTGGTGGATCTCGTTGTCTACGTTCGGCGTGCTCGTCGCGATGCTGTTGCTGCTCACGTTCATGGGCGACGCGCTGCGTAATGCGCTCGATACCCGCATCTCCGATGCCATGCGCGCTGGAGGCAATCAGTGACCGCTCAAATGCAAGCGCCAGGACAGCGCAAGGGGCGAGGGCACGACGGCGCCGAAGCACCAAATGCCGTGCCGTTGCTGGAACTCGATCATCTGCATGTGAGTTTTGGCGATACGGTGGCGGTGAACGACGTCACGCTGGCGATCCAGCGCGGCGAACGCGTTGCGCTCGTCGGGGAATCGGGCTCGGGAAAAAGCGTCACCGCGCTGTCGATCTTGCGTCTGCTGAGCGACGCGCAGGTCAGCGGCTCGATCCGGTTCGACGGTGAGGAGCTGCTTGCGAAAAGCGAGCGTGAGATGCGCGGCATGCGCGGCTCGGACATCGCGATGATCTTTCAGGAGCCGATGACCGCGCTCAATCCGCTCTACACGGTCGGTGCGCAGATCGCGGAGACGATCGTCGTGCACGACGGCGTGTCGCCGGCGGAGGCCCGCAAGCGCGCGGTCGCGCTGCTGGGCCGCACGGGCATTCCCGAGCCGGGCAAGCGCGTGAACAGCTACCCGCACCAACTTTCGGGCGGACAGCGCCAGCGGGCGATGATCGCAATGGCGCTGGCGTGCCGTCCGCGTCTGCTGCTCGCGGACGAACCGACTACTGCGCTCGATGTGACGATTCGCGCGCAGATCGTGGAGCTGCTCCTTGAACTGCAACGCGACGAAGCGCAAAAGCGCGGCATGGCGGTGCTGCTGATCACGCACGACCTGAATCTCGTGCGCCATTTCGCTCAGCGCATCGCGGTGATGGAGAAGGGCGTGCTCGTGGAAAGCGGGCCGGTCGAGCAGGTTTTCGAGTCGCCGCAACATCCTTACACACAACGGCTGCTGGAAAGCCGGCCGCAGCGCACGGTCGTGCCGGTGCTGCCCATTTCGCCGGTGCTGCTGCAGGCCCGCGACGTTTCCGTCGATTTCAAAACCAAGGTGCCGGGATTTGCGGGCTGGTTCCGGGCCGGGCGGTTCCGCGCGGTCGCAAACGCGAGCGTCTCGGTCCGTCAGGGCGAAACGCTCGGCATCGTTGGGGAATCGGGTTCGGGCAAGTCGACGCTCGCCATGGCCTTGCTCGGGCTGCAGCGGACCGCGCACGGCGAGATCGAGTTTCAGGGCAGGGCGCTCTCCACCTACCGCGGCGCGCAGCAGACCGCGTTGCGCTCGAACATGCAGGTTGTGTTTCAGGACCCGTTCAGCTCGCTTTCGCCTCGTCAGACGATCGAGCGGATCGTCGGCGAAGGGCTGGCGCTGCACCGGCCGCAAATGACGCCGCAAGCGCGGCGCGACAGAGTGGTTGCGGTGCTGCGCGAGGTCGGAATCGACCGGACCGCGCTGCTGCGCTATCCGCATGAGTTTTCCGGTGGGCAGCGCCAGCGCATCGCCATCGCGCGGGCGCTCGTGGTCGAGCCCCAGATTCTGATCCTCGATGAACCGACCAGCGCACTCGACGTTTCGATCCAGCAGCAAGTGCTCAAACTGCTCGCCGGGTTGCAGCAGAAATACAACTTGGGCTTCGTTTTCATCAGCCACGATCTGGCGGTGATCGGGGCGATGGCGCACCGCGTGGCGGTGATGCAAAACGGTTCTATCGTGGAAAGTGGAGAGGTTGAGAGAATCTTTGCGACGCCCGAGCACCCCTACACTCGAAAGCTCCTGAAAGCAGCATTGGACCGCTGATTTTTCACCCTTTCACCAATTGGGTGCGGGTCTCGATTGTATTTTTCTATTTGTTTTGACACGTGAATACTTACTGGCTAGTATCGACCAAACTTTTTTCCGTATCCCACTGATTCTTTAGCAAAAAATACCGACCAATGCAGCACAGAAATTTGACCCAGGCTTGCACGCGCGCCGTCGCCGGGATGTTCATTGGCGTCTTGATCGCAGCAGCTCCCGGCGCTTTCGCCGACGAAGTCAGCAGTTTCAATCAGAATGCCTCATTTTCGCCGAGCAACCCGGCGAATTCCTCGTCCTCCTCCAATTCGCAAACGCTCAGCAGCAATACTGACGGCGGCGCCCGTTCGTTCCTTTCCGGCATGGCCGGCAAGGCAGGTGACGTGGTTGTCGGCGCGCTGAATATGATCGGCGTTCGCTACCGCTGGGGCGGCAATACGCCTGACTCCGGGCTGGATTGCAGCGGTTTCGTGCGTTACGTGTTCCAGGACACGCTGGGCATGGCGCTGCCGCGCCGCGCCGAGGAAATGAGCCGTGTGGGTGAAAAGGTCCGCGTGAGCGACCTGAAGCCGGGCGATCTGGTGTTTTTTAACACCATGCGCCGCACGTTCTCGCATGTCGGCATCTATATCGGCGACAACAAGTTCGTGCATTCGCCCTCCACGGGCAGCACCATCCGTGTGGACGACATGGATAGCGGCTACTGGGAAAAGCGTTTCACCGGTGCACGCCGGATTGAAACGTCGTACCAGGAAGGCGAAGATCTGCGCAAACGTGTGAATGCTACGCTTGGCGGCAACAACTAATTTAGCGCCGGCGCTTCAGGCAACAACAAAAAAGCCTGCTTCGTTTGAAGCAGGCTTTTGCGTTTTGGCGGGTCTGATCTCTTAGCTTACTGCGCGTGAGTAACCCTAAGCCTGCGCGCGGCTCGCGGCCAGCTTGCGTTGCAACTCCGGCATGATCTTGGAGACGGCTTCCTCACCGGCCAGAATTGCGGCATTGCGCTGCGAGAAGTCGCTGCCGCTCATGGCCGCGAGATTCGGCCGGATGACGATGTCGGCGTATTTATCGAGCTCATACGCCTTGATGGTCTGGCCCATGATCGTGAAGGTTTGCATGAGCACGTCGAACGAGCTGGCCGTCAGGCCGCTTTCGGGGCGCTGCGAGATATCCACGGCGATCACGAAGTCCGCGCCCATCTTGCGTGCGAACGACGCCGGCACGGGACTCACCAACCCGCCGTCCACATACTCATGCCCGCCGATTCTGACCGGCTCGAAGATCGACGGCACGCTGCACGACGCCCGCACTGCGACGCCGGTATTGCCGCGCTGAAAGAGGATCGGCTGGCCGGTTTTCAGGTCGGTCGCGACTACGCCGAGCGGCTTCGCCATCTTCTCGATCGGGCGATTGTTGAGCGTTGTGTTCAGATAATTCTGCAGCGCGATGCCTTGGAGAAAACCGCGCGTGCGAAACGGCATGGCCCAGTCGCTAATGGAGGCTTCGTCCATGTTTAGCGCCAGTTTGTTGAGCGCGAACCCGTTCATGCCTGACGCGTAGAGCGCGCCGACCACGGACCCGGCGCTCGTGCCGGCCACCAGATCGACCTGGACATTGCGCGCTTCCAGCGCCTTGATCACGCCGATATGCGCGAAGCCGCGCGCAGCGCCGCCGCCTAGCGCAAGGGCGACCCGAATCGGCCGCTGCGGCTTGTCGAGCGGCGGCGTGTTCGTGGTAGGCGTGGCGGTGGCCGGGCTCGACGACGACACGCCGTCGATTTTGCTGCCCGCGGTGGTGCAGGCGGCGAGTACCGCGGAGGCGGCCGCAAGTGAAAAATTGCGACGGCCGTAACGAGGCGACGAAGGTTTCAACGAGTTCTCCAGCAACGGCGCGTGGGTACGTAGGGCGCGTACGGCGCGAGTAGCCACTTTTCGCCGCGCTCAGGCAAAGGTCAGGGCAAATGTAAATAGCGGTTCAATGCGCGGATGACGGCGTCTCCGCTCCAGCGCGCGCACATCATAAATCAAAGCGGCGCGCGCGCGGCGACCGGTAATGAAACGTTGCACAGCCTGGGCCCGAGGCCGTCAATAGCCCGTTCGGACGAGGGCGGGCCGCGCGCTCACGAAAGGTATAATTCGACATTCGCTTCAATTCCTTCGTGTCCATGCACGGCAGCCGTCGTGCCGTATGGGCGCGGTTCGCTGCCGCGCTTTACGGGCGATGCTTGTCCTGCGTCGGCGCCAGTCTTCGAGTAACCGCTAATGACCACCTCTGTTCGCACCCGTTTCGCACCGAGTCCCACCGGCTTCATTCACCTCGGCAACATTCGCTCCGCGCTCTACCCGTGGGCGTTCGCGCGCAAGATGAAAGGGACCTTCGTGCTGCGGATCGAGGACACCGACGTGGAGCGTTCCACGTCCGAATCCGTGGATGCGATTCTCGAAGGCATGGAATGGCTCGGCCTCGATTTCGACGAAGGTCCGTACTACCAGATGCAGCGCATGGACCGTTATCGCGAAGTGCTGAAACAGATGCAGGACGCGGGGCTCGTCTACCCGTGCTACATGTCGACGGAAGAACTCGACGCGTTGCGTGAGCGTCAGCGCGAAGCCGGCGAAAAGCCGCGCTACGACGGCACATGGCGCCCGGAGCCGGGCAAGGTGTTGCCTGAGCCGCCGGCCGGCGTGCAGCCGGTGCTGCGCTTCCGCAATCCGCTCACTGGCGTGGTGGCCTGGGACGATGCGGTGAAAGGGCGCATCGAGATATCGAACGAGGAACTGGACGACCTCGTCATCGCGCGGCCGGACGGCACGCCGACCTATAACTTCTGCGTGGTGGTCGACGATCTCGACATGCGCATTACGCATGTGATTCGCGGCGACGACCACGTGAATAACACGCCGCGGCAGATCAACATTCTGCGGGCGCTCGGCGGCGAAACGCCGGTGTACGCGCACTTGCCGACCGTGCTCAACGAGCAGGGCGAGAAGATGAGCAAGCGCCATGGCGCGATGAGTGTGATGGGTTACCGCGACGCCGGCTATCTGCCGGAGGCGGTGGTCAATTATCTGGCGCGCCTTGGCTGGTCGCACGGCGACGCGGAAATTTTCTCGCGCGAGCAGTTCGTCGAATGGTTCGATCTCGAGCATCTGGGCAAGTCCCCGGCGCAATACGACCACGACAAGCTGAACTGGCTGAACGCGCATTACATCAAGGAAGCGGATAACGCCCGCCTCGCCGGACTCGCACGGCCGTTCCTTGCGGAACTGGGTATCGACGAGGCCACCATCGCTCAAGGCGCCGATCTGACGGCAGTCGTGGGCTTGTTGAAGGACCGCGCGTCGACAGTCAAGGAGATCGCGGAGAACGCCGCGATGTTCTATCGCACGCCCGCTCCCGACGCCGACGCATTAGCGCAGCATGTGACTGACGCAGTGCGCCCGGCGCTGGGCGACCTTGCCGCTGCGCTGAAGACGGTGGAGTGGACCAAGGAGGCGATCGCCGCTGCGCTCAAAACGACGCTCGGCACGCACAAGCTGAAAATGCCCCAACTGGCAATGCCGGTCCGACTGCTCGTGGCCGGCACGACGCATACACCGTCGATTGACATGGTTCTGATGCTGTTCGGTCGCGACGTGGTCGTCAGTCGTATCGAAAAGGCGTTGGCATGAGGCACGGAAGGGTCAACAAGTGGTCCTGAGTGCATTCGCGGACGCATTGAGATTGTTTGCATGCGACTTCGGAAAAAAGTCGCATGCAATTGCTCAAAGGGTATTTACAAAGCGCAGAATGGCCTCTAGAATCTCGTTTCTGTTCTGCAAGGGGGTATAGCTCAGCTGGGAGAGCGCTTGCATGGCATGCAAGAGGTCAGCGGTTCGATCCCGCTTACCTCCACCATCAGAGCAGAAGAGCAGAGTGAAGTCGTTCCGAAGCATGGAACCTGTAGCAAAAAAGACTTCACAAGCAGCAGTATCGTAGTTAAAATAGCGGTCTTCGCAGTTGACGGAACAACTATCTAGCAGTTAGCGTTGCGCTAGTTAGTCCGAATCAGCGGCGAGTAAAAGACATGTCTGAAAAGATTATGTCCCCTTCGTCTAGAGGCCTAGGACATCACCCTTTCACGGTGAGTACAGGGGTTCGAATCCCCTAGGGGACGCCAAACATCAGCGTCGCTTTAGTGTTCGGGTTAATTCCCGATTTGCAGTAAAGCAGCGCAGCTTGCAGAGAAATAACCGACGCTCGCAAGCCAGGGTGTGAAGACTGGAGTGGTAGTTCAGTCGGTTAGAATACCGGCCTGTCACGCCGGGGGTCGCGGGTTCGAGTCCCGTCCACTCCGCCAGACAAAGCCCGTTCATAAACACTTGAACGGGCTTTTTCATTAAAGGTGTAAGCAGTACGTTGTCCCCTTCGTCTAGAGGCCTAGGACATCACCCTTTCACGGTGAGTACAGGGGTTCGAATCCCCTAGGGGACGCCAGAAAATCGGCGTCGTTCGGTTGGAAGTTGAACGGTGCTGCCGGTAAGCGAGCGTAGCTTGTTTGCCTGGTGTCAAAATCTGGAGCGGTAGTTCAGTTGGTTAGAATACCGGCCTGTCACGCCGGGGGTCGCGGGTTCGAGTCCCGTCCGCTCCGCCAGATTCAAAAAGCCCACTTCGTAAGAAGTGGGCTTTTTTGTTTCCGCTGACGGTCCCGCCTGGATATGCTCGGGACAAACAGCCATTGCCAGCGCGCGCGGCCTGTTTTACCGTTGATCCGACTTCTCTTCGCCGTGCCGCCATGTTCGATCCAACCGAAGCTCCGTCATCGTTCCATCTGCGTAAAGCCAGCATGGATGATTTCGAGTTCGCCGAGGCGCTGACTCACAGCAACATGGGCGGCTATTATCAGCGCCATCATCTCGTCTGGCGCGGCGATCTGTTTCTGGGCAGTTGGCGCGAGTCGGAGAATTTCATCCTCGAAATGGATGGCAAGCCGATTGGCGTGCTGCGCATCACGCAGGAAGGCGATTCGCTTCATATCCGCGACGTGCAGATTGCCGAGGGATACCGGCGGCTCGGCGCGGGCACCTATCTGCTGGATATGTCGCACCAATGGGCGCGCGAGCGCGGACTGCGCGAACTGCAATTGCGTGTGTTCGTCGACAATCCCGCGGCGCGGCTCTATCAGCGCAAAGGCTACAAGTTGGCCGGCCCGCGGCTTGCCCAGTTGGGCGCGATCCGTCATCTCGCTCGGCGAGTTTGAGCCGCCAGGCGGCGGTTTAGCGATCCGCGTCGCTCGCCGCGTCCGCGTGGTTCCGTGCGACCGGACCGTCTACGTCGTTGATTTGCGGATCGTCGCGGTCTCCTTCGTTTTCCAGTCGATGCTCCGATCCCCGCTCGATAAACGCGCGCGGGCTTTCGCCAAACGCCCGCCTGAACATCGCGGAAAAGGCGCTCTGACTCTGATAGCCCAACTCCTGCGCGACATGCGACAGTGGCCGTCCCTGACTCAGCAGCGGAATCGCCCGCGCGAGAATCGCCTGTTGCCGCCATTGAGAGAAACTCACGCCGAGCTCCTGGCGAAAGAGACGCGCGATCGTCCGCGTACTCGCTCCTACGCTCGCCGCCCACTGTTCGAGTGATTCCCCCGGCGTCGGATCCGCGATTACCGCCTCGCATAGCGCGCGCAGCCGCTTTTCGTTCGGCATCGGCACCGATAGCGGCAGTGGCTCTGAACGGGTTAGCTCATCTATCGCAAGCGCGCCGAGCAACTGCTCGCGGGCGGGCGAGATGCCTGGTGTGTCGAGCGCGGCTATCACTTCGCGCAGCAGATTCGAGACTTCGACCACGCGTGGGGCGTCGAGCCCGGCAGGCGCCGTGCTTTCGGTGATGTACAACGTGCGCAGGAACGCGTCTTCGACGGCCACCACTTCATGCGTGACATGCGGCGGTACCCAGATCGCGCGGGAGGGCGGCACCATCCACGTCGTGCCAGTTGTCGCCACCCGCAGCACGCCGCGCGATGCATACGCAACCTGCGCCCACGCATGCGTATGACGCGCGAAGTGAGAACCCATCGGCATGGGTCGCGAGCGCACGCGAATCGGATGCGTGTCGTTCGGCTGAAACTCTGGCGGAGTGTCGGTCAAGCTGACGAAGCTGGACCGGTCCGAGCCGGCGTACGGAGTCATGGCAAAAGTCGATCCACGGAACAAAACGCTGCGGGTACGAGGCCCGAACCCGAGCGGATTCTCATTGTAGAGCGTGCATGGTGTTGTACGTTGCATAATGTCCGATCGACCGACGACCTATTCGAGGAGCACCAACCACGATGCAAACCGTCTTTGTATATGGCACGCTGCGGGCGGGCGAAGTGAACGACATCCGCGAAGCCGCGGCTCGCAACGAAATAGCTGAGCCGAATCTGCTTGGCACGGCCACGGTTCGCGGCCATCTGTTCGACTTCGGTTCGTACCCGGGACTCGTTGTCGACGAACAGGGCGTAGACGTGACCGGCGATGTCTACGAGATTGACGACGAACTCGTCGCGGTGCTCGACGAGATCGAAGCGGTGTATCCCGGCGTCGAAGATCGCTTTCTGGCCCGTGAGGTGATGGTGAAAGTGGACGGCAACGTCGTGAACTGTCGCTTCTATCCGGTCACGCCTCACGCGGTGAAGGGCCTGCCGGAAATCAAGTCCGGCGATTGGGTCGAGTATCGCGCCACGCGCTGACGCGGCCGCCGCGCGCTCGTATGTGCTGATGCGCCCGTATGCGCGTTCCCGCGCATAAGAAACGGCCCGCCAGGCATGCGCCTGACGGGCCGTTCGCTCGATCAATCGTTGCACGCACTCGTCGTTACAACACGACAAGCGTTCGCGTTCAGATCTCTTCGTAAAGCGGCAGCGTGAGAAAGTCGGTGAACTGCTCGGACGTCGACATCTCTTCGAAGATCTGAGCCGCGCGTTCGTACGGTTTCGTATCGCCACCGACCGCCTGCTTCACCTTGTCGAGTTCTTGCACAGCCAGTTTACGCACCAGCTCGGCCGTTACCTTGCGGCCATCGTCGAGCGTGCCCTTCGGCGAGCGAATCCACTGCCACACCTGCGAGCGCGAAATTTCGGCGGTAGCGGCATCTTCCATCAGATTGTGGATTGGCACGCAGCCGTTGCCCGCGAGCCACGAGCCGAGGTAGTGAATGCCGACGTTGATGTTGTTGCGCAGACCGGCTTCTGTGATCGGCGCTTCCGGACGGAAGTCCATCAGGTCCGTGGCAGTGACGAGCACGTCGACGCGTTGCTTGCCGATCTGGTTCGGCTTGTCGCCGAGCACCTTGACGAATTCTTCCATCGCGATCGGCACGAGGCCCGGGTGCGCAACCCAGCCGCCGTCATAGCCGTCGCCAGCATCGCGTGCCTTGTCCGAGCGCACGCCGGCCATTGCCTTGTCGTTCGCGGCCGCATCGTTCTTGATCGGAATCAGCGCGCTCATGCCGCCAATGGCCGGCGCATTGCGGCGATGGCACGTCTTCAGCAGCAACAGCGCATACGCGCGCATGAACGGCGCGGTCATCGTAATCTGCGAGCGGTCGGCGAGACAGAAGTCGCGGTCGGACTTGAACTTCTTGATCGCGGAGAAGATGTAGTCCCAGCGGCCTGCGTTCAGCCCCGAGCTATGTTCCCGCAGCTCGTACAGAATCTCGTCCATCTCGAACGCGGCAAGAATGGTTTCGATCAGCACCGTCGCGCGAATCGTGCCGCGCGGCACGCCGACCGCTTCCTGCGCCGCGACGAAAATGTCGTTCCACAGGCGCGCTTCGAGATGGCTTTCCATCTTCGGCAAATAGAAGTACGGGCCCGAGCCGCGCGCGACCAGTTCCTTTGCGTTGTGCACCATGAAGAGCGCGAAATCGAAGATGCCGCCCGACACGCGCTTGCCGTCCACCTTCACGTGCTTTTCGTCGAGATGCCAGCCGCGCGGACGCACGATCAGCGTGGCAACCTTGTCGTTCAACTTATAGCTCTTGCCGTTCTGCTCGAGCGAGATGGTGCGGCGCACGGCATCTTTCAGGTTTACATGGCCGGTGATCTGGTTGTCCCAGCTGGGCGCGTTCGAATCCTCGAAGTCGGTCATGTACGAATCCGCGCCTGAGTTCAGCGCGTTGATGATCATCTTGCGCTCGACCGGACCGGTGATTTCCACGCGGCGGCATTTCAGATCTTCAGGCAGCGTCGCAATGGTCCAGTCGCCGTCGCGCACGCTCTTCGTCGCGTCGAGAAAGTCGGGACGCTCGCCGGCGTCGAGCCGTTTCGTGCGTTCCGTCCGCGCCTGCAACAACTGCTGACGACGCGGCTCGAATGTGCGATGCAGTGCGGCGACGAGTTCGAGCGCTTCGCGTGTGAGGATCGCTTCATAGCCCGGCTTGATTTCAGCGGTGATTTCCATGCCCTGCGGCAGCGACAACGATGACAGCGGATTCGCCATGTTTTCTCCTTGGTCGGTCAGATTGCAAAATGCAAAGTTGAAATGCAGCGGTAGTTGATTCGGTTGATTAGTTGATTCAATGAGTTGCGACAGGGGAGCTTCATGCGCCAGGGCTGTGGCGTATGCGGCTCGCTGTGGTGTGGGCGCGTCCGGCAGATGTGACGGTCTTCAGGAACGCCAACAGATCGTTCATGCCCGCGCCTGTGCCGTGCGGCGTCACGCCCAGTTCTTCGAGCGGAGCGTTTTGCCGGTTGAGCCAGAACGTCGTGAAGCCGAACCACGTTGCGCCGGCGACGTCCCAGCCATTCGACGACACGAAGACGATCTCGCGCGGAAGCACGTCGAAGGCCTGAGGGCCGAGCGCATAGGCGGCGGGCGCGGGTTTGTATGCGCGTACGGCATCGACGGAAAGCACATGATCGAACAGGCCGCTCATGCCCGCGCTCTTCACCGCGACGTCGAGCATTTGAGGGTTACCGTTCGACAGAATCGCGAGGCCGGGGCGCGAACCGCCTGACGTGCCTACTGCAGAGGCCGGCCCGCGTGAGGCTCGGGAAGCTGATGCCGGCGACAGCCCGGCGGCAACCCCGGACGCAGACGCAGACGCCGAGTCCCTTAGCAAACGCAGCGTTGGCACCGCGTCGGGGAACGCGGACAGGCACGCGTATTCATCCATCAGACGCTTTTCAGCGGAACGGCCGAGGGTGATCTGAAGTTTTTTCGCAGAGAAGCGCAGCGCGTCGAGCGTGATGTCCCAGAACGGCCGGTAGTGCGCAGCGTCGCCGCCGGCATCGGCCAGCGTGCGCAACTGCGTGTATTCGATCTGTTTCTGACGCCACAACTGCGAGAGGGCGTCGCCGTGTCCGGGGAACAACTGCTCCGCGGCAGCGATCACCGAATGCACGTCGAAAAGCGTGCCGTAGGCGTCGAAAATCACTGCTTTGGGAGAGAGTGTCGTTGTGGCCGACATTGCCGTGCGCTCCTGTCAGAGGTCAGGACGGATTGTATTAGCGCTGCTAAGCGCTAAAAAAGAGGGCAAAGATCACTTGATCTTTTACTTTCATCCACCTAATCTGACGCGCTCCGGCCAACTTCGCTGCGCTAGCGGCGTCCTTCCATGGACCGTTTCAAGCAGATCGAGACCTTCGTCACTGTCGCCGGGAAAGGCAGCCTGTCCGCCGCGGCGCTTGCCGAAGGCGTGGCGCCCGCGATCATTGGACGCCGAATCGATGCGCTCGAAGAACGCCTTGGCGTCAAATTGCTGGTGCGCACGACACGCAAGATCACGCTGACTTTCGAAGGCTCGGCGTTTCTCGAGGATTGTCAGCGCATCATTCATGACATGCAGAACGCCGAGGCGAGCGTGTCGGCGGGCGGCGTGAAGGCGAGCGGCCACTTGCGGCTCTCCGCGCCAGCCGGTTTCGGGCGCCGTCACGTCGCACCGCTGGTGCCGGCGTTCACCGTCGCGCATCCGGATGTTTCGATCACGCTCGATCTGTCGGACCGGCTCGTCGATCTGGTCAACGAAGGTTTCGATTGCGCGGTGCGGCTCGGCGAATTGCCCGATTCGTCGCTCGTGTCGCTCAAACTCGGCGAGAACCGGCGTGTGTGCGTGGCATCGCCTTCGTATCTGAGCCGGCGCGGCGCGCCGCATAGCCTTGCGGATCTTGCTCGGCACAATTGTCTCGCGCTCGGTGCAAGCGCCAACCAGCAGCGTGGCTGGATGTTCCAGCAGGCGGACAAAGTCGTATCGATCAAGGTGTCCGGCACGATGGAATGCTCGGACGGCGCCGTGCTGCACGAGTGGTGTCTCGAAGGCCACGGCCTCGCATGGCGTTCGTGGTGGGAAGTGGGCGCGGACATCGCGGCAGGGCGCCTCGTAAGCGTGCTCGACGAGTTCGCCGCGCCGCCCATCGGCATTCATGCGGTGTTTCCTCAGCGCCGCCATTTGCCGTTGCGAGTGCGGCTTTTCCTGGATTTTCTCAAGCATACGTATGGCCTTCCGGAGTACTGGGGCTGACGCGGCGCAACGGGTTTTCCATACTCGGACAGACCCTCAATAACGGTTTGCGGCAGGTCTCCACGACCTACAATTCTTTTGAGGCCAGCACGCGAAGCCTCGGCCGGCGCTGACGCATGGGCCGTTCACGAGCCTGAAAAGTGTGGCGATGCCGCGCCGAACGAAGGCGAGAGGGCAGCCGGATACGGATACGGATACGGAGGGCACATGTTCAAGCACATTCTCGTTCCGACCGATGGTTCAGATCTCTCGCGCAAGGCGATGGCCGGCGCAATCGACCTCGCGCAGGCGGTCGGCGCGCGCATCACCGCCTACGCATGTCTGCCGCAATATCCGTATGCGCCGTTCTCCGACATCGTTGTCGAACCGCCGTCCGAGTTTCTCGAACGCAGCGAACGCGAAGCGCAACAACATCTGCGCGAAGTGGAGCTTGCCGCGAGCCGCGTCGGTGTAGTCGTCGACAGGCGCACCAGCGTGCATCCGGCGCCGTATCTCGGCATCATCGAAGCGGCGGAGCGGGGCGCATGCGACGTGATCTTCATGGCCTCCCACGGACGTCGCGGTCTCGGCAGCTTGCTGATCGGCAGTGAAACGCAACGGGTGCTCACCCATACCAAAATCCCGGTGCTGGTGTACCGCTGAACTGCGCAGACGCTACGGCTTCGCAGCCTTGCGGCTCGCAGCACCAGCGGAAAACGCGCCGGCAGTCAGCCGGCGCGTCGTCCCATTCGCCGCACAATGATTTGTGCTGGCTTTCTGTCTAGCCCCCGCCATGCGAGAACCCGCCATTGCCCGGCGTTGATCTGCCGATGCGGCGATGGCGAGACTCCTCCCTGTCGACGGCGAACCCCCGGCAAAACCGCTTCGCCGTTGTTCCGCCGTCTGTCTGCCTTACGTTTCGCGATCGGGCCGCGAGGCCGTTACGCGACTTTCTTATCGAAGAACTGTTCGTCTTCCGTCGAGCCGTGCAACGCGGTGGTCGATGCTTCGCGCTCGACCGTTTGCGTGACCGCGTCGAAGTAGCCGGTGCCCACTTCGCGCTGATGCTTGACCGCGGTGAAGCCCTTTTCCGCTGCCGCGAATTCGGCCTGCTGCATCTCGACGAACGCCGTCATCTGATTGCGGGCATAGCCGTGCGCGAGGTTGAACATCGAGTAGTTCAGCGCGTGGAAGCCGGCCAGCGTGATGAACTGGAACTTGTAGCCCATCGCGCCCAGTTCGCGCTGGAACTTGGCGATGGTCGCGTCGTCCAGGTTCTTCTTCCAGTTGAACGACGGCGAGCAGTTGTACGACAGGAGTTGATCCGGATACTCCTTGTGGATGGCGTCGGCGAATTTCTTCGCGAACTCGAGATCCGGCTTGCCCGTCTCGCACCAGATCATGTCGGCGTAAGGAGCGTAAGCGAGGCCACGCGAAATCGCCTGTTCGAGGCCCGGCTTCGTGCGGTAGAAACCTTCGACAGTGCGCTCGCCGGTCAGGAACGGCTTGTCGTTCTCGTCGACGTCCGACGTAATCAGGTCGGCTGCTTCCGCGTCAGTGCGAGCGAGCAGCACGGTCGGCACGCCCGACACGTCCGCGGCGAGACGCGCAGCTGTCAGCTTGGCGACGTTTTCGCGCGTCGGCACCAGCACCTTGCCGCCCATGTGACCGCACTTCTTGACCGACGCAAGCTGATCTTCGAAGTGCACACCTGCGGCACCGGCTTCGATCATCGCCTTCATCAGTTCAAACGCGTTCAGCACGCCGCCGAAACCGGCTTCGGCGTCCGCGACGATCGGCGCAAAGTAGTCGATGTAGCCTTCGTCGCCCGGGTTCTTGCCTTCCGACCACTGGATCTGATCGGCACGCGTCAACGTGTTGTTGATGCGCTTGACGACGAGCGGCACGGAGTTCGCCGGGTAAAGCGACTGATCCGGGTACATTTCGCCGGCCACGTTGGCATCGCCCGCGACCTGCCAGCCCGACAGGTAGATGGCTTTCAGACCCGCCTTCACCTGCTGCATTGCCTGGTTGCCGGTCAGCGCGCCGAGGGAGTTGACGAACGGCTCCGTATTCACGCTATGCCAGAGCTTTTCCGCGCCGCGCTTGGCGAGCGTGTGCTCGACCTGCACCGAGCCGCGCAGACGGATCACGTCCTCGGCGGTGTAGCTGCGCTTGACGCCTTTCCAGCGCGGATCGGTTTCCCATTGCTGTTGAAGTTGGCGGGCTTGTTCTTCGCGCGTCGTCATAATGTTCTCCTTGGTTGCCTGAAATGGATGATCAAATCTGTCTTCGTCGAAGCGGTTGGCCTTGAAGGCGTTCCGTTTCCCGAACTCTTATATAAGAGTCTAGGCAAATCCATGGAGACACAACAGCGGCCTGCGCGGGATTTTCCGATATTTATTCTCGATAAAAATCAGATGCTTACATATTGCGTTCCACATTAAGAAACGATTTTTCCCATCTTGCAATTGCCATGTTGTGCCGTGCAGCACGATTTTTTACGACGCAAAAAATTTTTGCACATCGTGAAATTTGGGAGGTGATGGGAGCGCGGGCGAAAAAAAACCGGTGCATGAGCACCGGTTTTTCGTTTGACCCGACGACAGCGCAAGGCTGCGGGTTCTGTACAACTAGGTCTAGCTGCTGCCAGTCAGGCGCGGCTGCCGCATTGAAGCGGCCAAACCGCTCGCTGGCCGCGCGCGCTAGCGCGCTTTAGCTGCCGCGACGCGCGGTACGCGGGCCGTCGCTGCGGCGTGCGCCGTAGCCGCCGTCACGGGAGCCGCCGTAGCCTTCACGCGAACCGCCGCCGAAGCCGCCGTCACGCGAACCGCCGCCAGCCGACTTGCCGGCCCAACCGCCGCCGGTGCCGCTGCGCGAGCTGCTGCCGTTACCGGCCGGCTTGCCCGAGCCGCTGCCAAAGCGGCGACCGCCGCCATTGCCGCCGCCCGGACGGCCACGGCCGCCAAAGCCAGGACGGCCGTTACCCGACGGAGCCGACTTGCGCGGCTCGAAGCCAGCGACGACGTTGACCGGCAGCGGAGTGCGGACGAAGCGCTCGATGCGCTTCAGTGCGCCCTGTTCGGCGTGATGCACGAGGCTCACGGCGATACCCGAGCGACCGGCACGGCCAGTGCGGCCGATACGGTGCACGTAGTCTTCCGCGAACTTCGGCAGGTCGTAATTGAACACGTGCGTGATGCCCGGAATGTCGATACCGCGAGCGGCGACGTCCGTTGCGACCAGCACGCGAACGCGACGCTCGCGCAGTGCCTTGATCGTGCGATTACGCGCGCCTTGCGGCAGATCGCCGTGCAGTGCCGCCGATTCGAAACCAGCGTCAGCAAGACGGCCGGCCAGTTGGTCCGCGTCCATCTTGGTCGCCGTGAAGACGATAGCCTGGTCGAGGCCCGCGTCGCGGAGCAGATGGTCGAGCAGACGGTCCTTGTGATCGCGGTCGTCGACGTAATGAACGGTTTGCGCGATGTTGGTGCGCTGTTCGAGGCGCTGGACGATCTCGATACGCTCCGGATCCTTCAGCAGGCGGCCGGTCAGCGAACCGATCTTGCCGTCGAGCGTGGCCGAGAAAAGCATGGTCTGACGCGTGGCCGGCGTGGCCGCGACGATCGTCTCGATGTCTTCGATGAAGCCCATGTCGAGCATGCGGTCAGCTTCGTCGAGCACAAGAATCTGCAGTTGCGACAGGTCGATACGGCCGCGTTCCAGATGGTCGATCAGACGGCCCGGCGTGGCAACCAGGATTTCCGGGTTCTTTGCAAGCAGCATCAGCTGCTGGCCATAGGCGACGCCGCCCAGAATGCTGACGGTGCGCAGGCGCTTCAGATGTTTGCCGTACGTAGCAGCGGCGGTGGTGACCTGCATCGCGAGTTCGCGGGTCGGCGTCAGAACCAGCATGGTCGGACGGGCAACCGGTTGCGGGCGGCGCGTGCGTGCGCCGTCGGCCGGACGCGGTTCGCGCGGCTGGCTGGCTTGCGCCTTCTGCAATTGCGAGAAACGTTCGATGGCCGGCAGCATGAAAGCGGCGGTCTTGCCCGAACCGGTCGGGCTCGAAACCAGCAGGTCGCGACCGGCGATGCCAGCCGGGACTGCGCGTTGCTGAACCGGCGTCGGGTTCTGGTAGCCAGCGGCGGTCAGCGCGGAGACGACATCCGCGGACAGGCCGAGCGACGCGAACGTCGGACCGGCGGGCGCGGCGGCTTCAGCGGCGACGGCCGGCGCGGCAGCGACGGCTGCGGCTTGCACGGGTGCGTCGGCGAGACCGAGGGCTTGGTCGGCGATGGCGTTCAACGGGCTGCTGGGGGTATTGCTCGAAGTCATGAGAATCCTTGAAACACAGGGAATTAAAACGTCGGCGCCAATCGGCATACCCAAGTCGTCGGATTCAGCGAGCAAAGAAGCAGCGAGCAAATCGAAAAACGGGGGCAACTCGCAACAATGAAGGCGAGTTTTTCGTTAGAAGCTGTATCGGATGCGACAGGCCAACATTGGCTTGCCGCCAGCCTGGGACATGATCGCCCGTAGGGGGCTAGGCAGGAGGGGACAGGTTCTAAACTGGATTGGAGCTAAACGCTACGAGGCGCTGCGCCGCAAAGGCCGATAATGAAAAACCGGGCAAAGCAGTGAAGCGCAGGCAACATTGTATAGGTATTTGTTGCACTGCGCCACTGTTAAGACATTTCCAGGCGCGACTCTGGCGCTTGAGATCGGGCGACGCTCCGCTGCGAGCGGCTCGGCGCCAATTGCACTTTACGCGGACGCGCCGCTCTTCAGCGATTCGACCAGTTCTACGTACTGCTGCTTGGCGGCGTCCTGCGCAGTGCCCCTGAGCGCCGCCCACGCGTCGTACTTGTATTTGCCGACGATGTCCGTGAAGCCCGGCTTGTCGCCTTGAACGTCGCCTTCGCTGGCTTGCTTGTAGAGGGCGTAAAGGCGCAGCAGTGTGAGGTTGCCCGGACGCTCCGGCAGTTGTTTGACGTCTTCCTGGGCTTGGGTGAATTGCGTGTCGAGGTCCGTCATCGTCGTGCTCTCCGGCGGGATGGTTAGGTGGCCGACGATCATAGCAATTGCATGCCACGGCGTGGCCGAGGGCTTACTCCAAACGCAAGGCGCCTGCGAGCGGGGCGCGTGGACCTCGTGATCACAACCCGCGTTGCAGCCGAGACCAAACCGCATCCGCGCGCGCGGCGCCGATTACAATACGGTCCATGACTCAAACAGTGCTTCTTGCCCTCGATACTTCCACCGAATTCTGCTCGGTAGCGCTTCTGTCTGCCGCCGACGCCGGTGCAGCGGGCCACGCGCGCGCCGAGTCGCGTGTGTGGGTCCGTCACGAGCAGACGGGCGCCGTGTCCAGCACCCGCCTGCTGCCCGCAATCCGCGAACTTTTCGACGAAGCCGGCCTGACCCTCGCCGACTGCAACGCCATTGCGTTTGGTTCAGGTCCCGGCTCGTTCACCGGCCTTCGCACGGCGACTGGCGCCGCGCAGGGGCTGTCGTTCGGCCTCGATCTGCCGGTGGTGCCGGTTAGCACGCTGCTGGTTTGCGCGGAGAGTGCGCGGCGCCGCGATCCGGCCGCTACGCGCGTGCTGGCGGCGCTCGACGCCCGCATGGACGAAATCTACTGGGCCGACTACGCGTGGGACGAGGTTGACGGCGAATGGCGCACCGTTCAACCTGCCTCGCTCGATACGCCCGAGCGGCTCGTGTTGCCCGACGAACCGTTCACGCTCGCAGGCAACGCCGCCGCGGCCTTCGGCGCGCGGCTGCCGGCGCTCGCAGCCGCCCGGACCGTCGATTATGAAGCATTGCCGCATGCGCTGCCGCTCGCGTACGCCGCGTTGCGTGCGTTCCACGCGGGCCGCACGGTCCCGGCCGATCAGGCCGCGCCCGAGTACATCCGCAACAAGGTCGCGCAAACAACGGCCGAGCGCACCGCGGAAAAGGCCGCCAAGGCGGAGCAGGCCGCGGCGCTCGCTCATCACGCCGAGCCTCGCGAGGGACGGCAATGAGCGGCGTGCTGCTGGCGGACCGCTACATGTCGCCCATGACCGAAGGCGACCTCGACGAAGTGGCCGCCATTGAAAAGCTCGCCTATGAATTCCCCTGGAGCCGCGTCAATTTCGGCGACTCCCTGCGCAACGGCTATTTCGGTGTCTGTCTGCGGCATGTGACGGGTACGCTGATCGGCTATTGCGTGCTGATGCCGGTCGTCGACGAAATGCATCTGCTGAATCTGTGCGTGACGCCCGCCGCTCAAGGGGCGGGCGCAGGACTCGCGCTACTGCGGGAAGCCGTGCGCATTACCCGCGCCGAGAAACTCGACGGTCTGCTGCTGGAGGTGAGGCCGTCGAATCATCGCGCCATCCGGCTCTATGAGCGTTTCGGCTTCGCGTCGATCGGCCGGCGCAAAAACTATTATCCGGCGCGGCATCGCAGCCGGGAGGACGCCATCGTGATGCGTTTATCGTTTGTCAGGGAGGGCGCGGATGGCGCTGCATGAATCAGTACTGGAAGAGTTCGGGCTCGCGCCGCGCTGGGTGCGTCGCGGGATGGCCGCGACGCCGGAAGCCGTTGACGAACCCGGCGCGGAGCAGGGCGCCGACGCGCCGCGCCCGCACGGCGCGAGCGACCTCGCGCGGCTCGATGCGCGCGAGCCTTCTTCGGTCGGATTGACGCCGCTGACGTCGCCAGCACAGACTATGCGCGCGGCAGAGCCGTCGCGACAAGCCGACGACGAGCAGATGCAGACGCCGACGCAGACGCGGATTGGAAACGATGCGCGAGGTCTCGAAACACAGTGGTCCCAGCCGGGAGCGCCGCTGAATGATCCGCAGCAGGCTGAGCCGGCTGCGCGTGCGGAACAGTCCTCGCGCCGCGCAGATCAATCGGCAAATGGCCCGGAGCCGACGCAGCAGCGCGTGCCACGTGCCGCCGAAAGCCGCAATCCGGCAAGCGCCAGCGCCGAGCCGCACATGCCGGAGTCGTCGTCATTCGACGCTCCTCCCGCCGACGACTTCGCCTGGTTCGACGATCTCCCGCTTCATCCGCCGGGCGACGCTGGCGCACCGATGCACGCGCTCGGCGGCACGCTCCAACCTCCCGCGATCCACACGCTCGACTGGGACGCGCTGAGCGAGCGGGTCTCAACCTGCGAGCGTTGCCGGCTGTGCGAGAAACGCACCAGGACGGTTTTCGGCGTGGGCGATCGGAACGCCGACTGGATGCTGATCGGCGAAGCGCCCGGCGAGAACGAAGACCGCGTGGGCGAGCCGTTCGTCGGCCAGGCCGGCAAGCTGCTCGACAACATGCTGCGCTCACTCACGCTGGCGCGCGACGCGAACGTGTACATCGCGAACGTCATCAAGTGCCGGCCGCCCGGCAACCGCAATCCCGAGCCTGATGAAGTCGCGCGCTGCGAACCCTATCTGCAACGCCAGGTGGGGCTCGTAAAGCCGAAGCTGATCGTAGCGCTCGGTCGCTTCGCCGCGCAAAGCCTGCTCAAGACCGACGCGAGCATTTCGTCGTTGCGCGGCCGCGTCCACGAGTACGAGGGTGTGCCGGTGATCGTCACCTATCACCCGGCCTATCTGCTGCGTAGCCTGCCGGACAAGGCCAAAGCGTGGGCCGATTTGTGCCTCGCGCGCGATACGTGGCGTGCGGCCGGTGGCGCAGCGTCGAACGCGGCAAAACAGTGAGCGCGGATGAGCCGGCGGCGCGCAAAAACGTCGCCGGCGCTTACTCTGTCGGAGCGGCTGTTCGGAGCGGAGATTCCGTCCCAGCCGATGCCGCCAGCGCGCAGGCCGTTCTTCCCACATTGCTCGACAGGCTGCGCGACTGCGCGGTTCGCGATCTCGCCTGGCTGCTGTTGAGCGCCGATTTGTTGCGTCCGCAACCGCCGATGGGCGAACTCGCTACTCCATTCGCGTCCTTGCGGCAACTCGACGACATCGTCGACTGGCTGTGCGCGCTCGATGCAGCGCCCGCTCCGCTGCATGACGATCTCGCCGCAACGCGCACGACTCGCCTCGGCCGCTACGCCGAACGCTTGCTCGGCTGGTTCCTGCAACATGGCCCCACGGCTAGGCTGATCGCGGCGGGCGTGCCGCTGCGGCGTGCGGGGGTCACGCTGGGCGAATGCGATTTTCTGCTGCACACGCAAGAGGGTGCGCGGCTTCACTGGGAGCTTGCGGTGAAATGCTATCTGCATGCCGGCAATGTCGACGCGCGAACCCCGCCGCTATCACCGTCCGCATCATCGCTCACGTCATCGCAGTTATCGAACTATGTCGGCCCGAACCTCAAGGACCGCTTCGACCTCAAGCTCGCCCATCTGCTCAGTCATCAATTGCCCTTGAGCGCGCGCGAAGATTTTGCATCGACGGGTTATCCGGGACCGTGGACGCCCCAAATGTTCGTCAAAGGATGGTTGTTCTATCGGCATGGCGAGACGCCGGCAGATGCGGCCGAACTCGACCCCGCGCATGGCCGCGGCTGGTGGGTGACGCGCAGTGAGTGGCCGGACTTTGCAGCGGCGCATGCGCAGCATTGGCGCGTCCTGCCGCGGCTCGAATGGCTGGCGCCGCGACGTTATGCTCAAGACGCGGAGCAGACCGCCAGCAGGGCGTTGATCGATCCGCTAACGCTTACCGCTCGAAGCGCCCAGCAAACCGGCCCAACCATGATCGCTGCAATGGCAGAAGACGCGGCGGGCAGCCTGGTTGAACGCTCGCGTGGCTTCGTCGTACCGGACGAGTGGCCTGAGCAGGCTCAGGCCTACGCAAGGCAGTAGCGCGGCCGCGTTACCACCATCGATAAAAATGATGCACGGGGCCGACGCCGTTGCCGACGTCGAGCCGATCGCTCGCCTGCAATGCGCCGGTCAGGTACTCCTTGGCATCCGCGACCGCGCTCGCCAGATCGTCGCGTTGCGGCATCAGTGCTGCAATCGCCGACGACAGCGTGCAGCCCGTCCCATGCGTGTTCTTCACCGGCACACGCGGGCCGCCGAGCCGCAGCGTGCCGCTTTCCTGGATCAGCCAGTCCGGACTGTCGGTTGCGCTCAAATGACCGCCTTTCATCAGCACCGCGCGGGCGCCGAGCGCGCGTAGCGCTTCGCCTTGCTCGACCATGCCGGCTTCGTCGGCAGCCGGTTGCACGCCGTCGAGCAGTGCGGCGGCTTCAGGAAGGTTGGGCGTCAGCAGATCGGCAAGCGGCAGTAGTTCTTCGCGCAATGCGGCGACCGCATCCGGCAGCAAGAGCGCGTGGTTGCTCTTCGAAATCATCACCGTATCGAGCACGATGTACGTGGGCTTGTGCCGGCGCAACGCGTCGGCAACTGCACGGACAATCGACGCGTTGGCGAGCATGCCGATCTTCACCGCGTCGATGCGGATGTCGTCGAACACGGCGTCCATTTGCGCGGTGATGAAGCCCGCGTCCGGCGCGTGGATCGCGGTGACTCCGCGCGTGTTCTGCGCGGTGAGCGCGGTAATCACGCTCGCGCCGTAAGCGCCGAGCGCCGAGAAAGCCTTCAGATCGGCCTGAATGCCGGCGCCGCCGCCCGAATCGGAACCGGCGATGGTCAGCACATTGGGAATCGGTTGAGTCATCGCAAAGCAGGAAAGGGTGAAGGCGCGAGGGCGGCGGCAGAAGCGGACGCGCCCAGACGCGTTAGTGCTTGACTTCGCCGATCAGCGCGACGGAGTCGAACGCACGCTGGTTCGCCTGGTGACGCCGCATCACGAGCCACATCATCAGGCAGACGAAGGTGCCGAACAGCACGATGACCGCCGTGACCGGCACGTCGAGCCAGACGAGCACCGCGTACAGGCACAGCATGACGAGCACGGAGAGGTTCTCGTTGAAGTTCTGCACGGCGATCGAGTGACCCGCCGACAGCAACACGTGGCCGCGATGCTGGAGCAGCGCATTCATCGGTACGACGAAGAAGCCCGACAGGCCGCCGACGATCATCAGGAAGACATAAGCGACGATCAGATAACCCGGCACGTGCATCCGGCCGAAGTAGAGCCCCCAGTGCGAAGGGAACAGGTTGCGCGTATAGAAGGCCATGAGCATGACGGCAAGCCCCATCATGATGCCCACCGGCAGCACCGACAGCGACTTCTTCAGCGGCACGCGCGAGGCCGCGAAGATCGCGCCGCCCGCGACGCCGACGGCCACCACGGCCTGCAGGATTGCCGCTTCGGAGAGCGACATGTTGAGCGACACTTCCGCCCACTTCAGCACGATGAATTGCAGTGTCGCGCCCGCGCCCCAGAACAGCGTTGTGACCGCGAGCGAGATTTGCCCGAGCTTGTCGCGCCACAGCACGAGAAAACAGTCGGCGAAATCGGTGACGAGTTTGATCGGGCCGCGTTCCTGCTTCGGGTAGCGCGCGCCGGTGTCGGGAATACGCAGATTGAAGAGCGCAGCGATGACGTAGATCACCATGATGACCAGCATCGCCGCTTCAGCGGGCGTGTTGACCGTGGGGATATGGTGCCGCAGGATCGGCGCAGCAATATGCGGACTGATCAGCGCTCCACCGAGCACCGTACCGAGAATGATCGAGCCGACCGTGGTGCCTTCAATCCAGCCGTTTGCGGCGACGAGCCTGTCAGGCGGCAGCAGTTCGGTGAGAATCCCGTATTTGGCGGGCGAATACGCAGCCGCGCCAAAACCCACGATTCCATACGCAAGAAGCGGATGCGCGCCGACGAGCATCGTGATGCAGCCGAGCACCTTGATAGTGTTCGTGATGAACATCACGCGTCCTTTGGGACGCGAATCGGCGAAGGCGCCCACGAAGGCGGCTAGAACGACGTACGACAGCACAAAGAACAACTTGAGCAGCGGCGTCATCCAGTTCGGGGCGTGTAGATCTTTCAGCAGTGCGATAGCAGCGATCAGAAGCGCATTGTCGGCCAGCGACGAAAAAAACTGCGCGGCCATGATGGTGTAAAAACCTTTTTTCATCTGATGCGATGCTGTCCTCGCTGCGGTCTGTCCGCCCCGGCCGTTTGTTATGCGTCCGGGCTTATGCCGTTCGAAATGGGTTGTGCGCACGGCTTTATATCATGAAAATAGCTGCATTCAGACTAGCAGAATCCTTGATCGCACCGCCCAGCGGGCTGCCGCGCGTTGAAAACGCCCTGTAAGCCGCTGATTCGCAAGCGTCTTTACGAAAATACTCCATGCCGCGCCCCCTCTCAGCCACGATTCACACCTCCGCCCTCGCCAATAACCTCGCCGTCGCGCGCCGCTATGCGCCTAAATCGAAGATCTGGGCGGTCGTGAAGGCCAATGCGTACGGCCATGGCCTTGCGCGCGCTTTCCCAGGTTTGCGTGCAACGGACGGCTTTGGGTTGCTGGACCTCGAAGAAGCCGTGAAGTTGCGTGAATTGGGTTGGGCCGGCCCGATTCTTTTGCTCGAAGGCTTTTTTCGTCCGACGGATATCGACGTCATCGACCGCTATAGCCTGACCACGGCGCTCCACTCGGACGAGCAGTTGCGCATGCTGGAAATGGCGCGGCTCTCGAAGCCTGTGAACATCCAGTTGAAGATGAATAGCGGCATGAACCGGCTCGGCTACACGCCGGAAAAATTCCGCGCTGCGTGGGAGCGGGCGCGCGCCTGTCAGGGCGTCGGTCAGATCACGCTAATGACCCATTTTTCCGACGCCGACAGCGAGCGTGGCGTGGCTCACCAGATGGAAGCGTTCGAGCGCGGTGCGCAGGGCATCGCCGGCATGCGCAGCCTTGCCAATTCGGCGGCCACGCTGTGGCATCCGCAATCGCACTTCGACTGGGTGCGCCCGGGCATCATTCTGTACGGCGCGTCGCCTTCGGGCATGTCTGCGGCAATCCAGGGTACCGGCTTGCAGCCCGCCATGACGCTGACGTCCGAACTGATCGCCGTGCAGAACATCGCGGAAGGCCACACGGTCGGCTACGGTTCGCTCTTCAAGGCGCGCGGGCCGATGCGCATCGGCGTGGTCGCGTGCGGTTACGCGGACGGTTATCCGCGAGTCGCGCCGGAAGGCACGCCGGTGATCGTCGAGGGCGTGCGCACGCGGGTCGTGGGACGCGTGTCCATGGACATGCTCACCGTCGACCTCACGCCGATTCCTACTGCGAACGTGGGCTCGCGCGTCGAGTTGTGGGGTGCGTCGCTGCCGATCGACGACGTTGCGCGCGCCTGCGGCACGATCGGCTACGAGCTGATGTGCGCGGTCGCGCCGCGCGTGCCGGTGCGTGCCGAGTAATGTCCGGCAACGCGTATTGACGCGGGGCAATAGCGGAGCGCGCTGCTTCATCGAACGGCGCGCTCGAAACAGGAAAACCAAACAACAGTAACCAGGCAAGAACGCGTGGCAAAAGCAAAAACGTTGTACGTATGCAGTGAATGCGGCGGTCAAACGCCAAAATGGGCGGGCCAGTGCCCGTCCTGTCAGGCCTGGAACACACTCGTCGAATCGGTCGCCGAAACACCTTCCACACATCGTTTCCAGTCACTCGCAAAGAGTGCGCCGGTGCGGCGCCTCGCCGATATCGAAGCCTCCGACGTGCCGCGCTTTTCCACCGGCGTCGGCGAGTTCGACCGGGTGCTCGGCGGCGGCCTCGTACCGGGCGGCGTGGTGCTGATCGGCGGCGATCCGGGCATCGGCAAATCGACGCTTCTGCTGCAGTCGCTCGCCGAGATTGCCGCCGACAAACGCGCGCTTTACATCAGCGGTGAAGAGTCGGCCGCGCAGATTGCGTTGCGCGCGCAACGGTTGTCGCTGCTGGAACCAGGCTCCAAAGCGAGCGAACTGCAATTGCTCGCCGAAATCCAGCTTGAGAAAATTCAGGCGACGATTGCGGAGCAGCAGCCCGACGTCGCGGTGATCGACTCGATCCAGACCGTCTATTCCGACGCGCTCACGTCGGCGCCGGGCTCGGTCGCGCAGGTGCGCGAGTGCGCGGCGCAATTGACACGCATCGCGAAGCAGTCGGGCACCACGATCATCATGGTCGGCCACGTGACGAAGGAAGGCGCCCTCGCGGGACCGCGGGTGCTGGAGCACATCGTCGATACGGTGTTGTATTTCGAGGGCGACACGCACTCGTCGTTTCGCCTCGTGCGCGCGATCAAGAACCGCTTTGGCGCAGTCAACGAACTCGGCGTGTTCGCAATGACCGAGCGCGGCTTGCGCGGCGTCGCGAACCCGTCGGCGCTCTTCCTGTCGCAGCACGAGCAGTCGGTGCCGGGCTCGTGCGTGCTGGTCACGCAGGAAGGTACGCGGCCGCTGCTGGTCGAGGTTCAAGCGCTGGTGGATTCCGCCAATGCGCCGAATCCACGGCGTCTCGCCGTCGGCCTGGAGCAGAACCGGCTCGCGATGCTGCTCGCCGTGCTGCATCGGCACGCGGGCATCGCATGTTTCGATCAGGATGTGTTCCTGAACGCAGTGGGCGGTGTGAAGATCACCGAGCCGGCCGCGGATCTCGCGGTGCTGCTCGCCATTCATTCGTCGATGCGCAACAAGCCGCTGCCGAAGGGGCTCGTGGTATTCGGCGAAGTAGGTCTTGCCGGCGAAATCCGGCCGTCGCCGCGCGGCCAGGAGCGCTTGAAGGAAGCCGCCAAGCTCGGTTTTTCGATCGCCGTCATTCCAAAGGCCAACGCGCCCAAGCAGCCGATAGAAGGCTTACAGGTTGTTGCGGTCGAACGTATCGAACAGGCTATCGACCGGGTCCGCACCCTTGAATAGACGCCGATAGCGCGCGTGGTGCGCCACGCGCGCGCCGTAATGCGCCGTAAATATCTCCAGGTTGGTTGTAACCAACAAGCCCTTCCTTTTTCCTTAAGCTGCAAAGCTATTGCATCCCTTCCGATGCCCGAAAAAGGATCGCGCCTTGAAACACTCACATGAAACCATCGCCGAAGGGCCGATACAGGTGCGTGGCTACCGGGTCTCAGCGCCCATTCACCAGCCGTGGGGCGGCACTTGCCGGATCGTCGAGTGGATCGACAGAACGGGGCAGATTTCGCGCCGCGTGGTAGCCGGCGACGCGACCGCCGCCGAGGTGCGCGCCACCATCAATCGCCATGTGGAAGGCCGCAAGCATCTGCTGTACGACGACGAAAAGACGCCGCGTCAGACTTTGCCGCGGCAGACGGTGGCGCGCCGGTGAGGCTGCGGGCCGGCGCGACGTGTTAAAGCGCGTTACGCCTGGCTCGGGCTTCGATTGCGCTTTGCCGGCGCTCGGGTCACGTTTCGCGCAGGTGTTGAAGTGCGGTTCAATCGTGCTCCGGTCGCGCTTCAGGGCGCGCGTCGCTTCGGGTCTTCAGATCTGTTTATGAGTTCATCCGGCTCGACATGCACGTCAACCTCGTCGTGCTCATCATGCGCTTGCGGATTGAACAGTGGATGCTGGGCCGCTTCGGCCGCCGTCAAGACCGGCGAGACGCAGCAGTCGAGCGGCTCCAGCAACGCGACCCATTCATCGAGCGCACGCGAGCCGATGACGTCGGCGAGTTCCCGTGTGAGCGCAACGGCGTCCGGCCCGCCGATCGCCTGGCCGAGACTCCAGTGGCGCGTGGCCCATTCGGGGCGGTCGAGCGCCATGCACAGGCTTTCCCAGAACTTCAGCTCCAGCGCACCCACCGCGAGCCAGCGGCCGTCCAGCGTACGGTACAAGTTGTAGCAGGGCACGCCGCCGTTCAGCAGGCCCGCGCCTGGCCCTGTCTGTTCCGTTGCGTTTCGCGCCGTGTTCCCGGCGGCGCTGGCCGCGCTATCTCTCGCGGCATTTCCCGCGGAATCGCCATTAGCGAGCGCGACCTGCGCGATCACGTTGTGCGCATGAGTGGCGTGTGTCATCGAAACGTCGACGAAACGGCCTTCGCCGCCCCGCGATACATGCCATAACGCGGCGAGGATCTGCGTGACCGCGCTGAGCGCGCCGCCGAGCAGATCGGCAATCTGAAAATTCGGCACGATTGGCGCGCCGTCCCGGTCGGTGAGTTGATCGAGAACGCCCGCGTAGCCGATGTAGTTCAGATCGTGCCCGGCATGATCGGCGAACGGGCCGCGTGCGCCGTAACCGCTGATCGCGCAGTACACGAGCCGCGGATTGGCCGCACGCAGCGTCGCGTAGCCCACGCCGAGCCGATCCATCACCCCCGGCCGGAAGCTTTCGATCAACACGTCCGCTTCGGCCGCGAGCGCTCGCAGCACATTGCGTCCTGCTTCCGACTTGAGGTCGAGCCGCGTCTCGCGCTTACCGCGATTCACCAGCCGGTAAAACGCGCCGGGCCGTCCGGCCACGCGGTCGCTCGACGATTGCATCATTGTTCGCGTCGGGTCACCGGCGCCAGGCGCTTCGATTTTCAGCACTTCGGCGCCGAGTTCCGCAAGCCGCAGCGCGGCGACCGGGCCGGGCAACAGACGCGTGAGGTCGAGCACGCGCAGGCCTCTTAACGGAGGCGGGGCGGACGCCGCGTTGGAAGCGGAGTCGGCGGCTGAAGCGGAAGATGCAGCGGAGGACATCGCAGATGACAAAGCCAACCTCTCGTCGATGCCGGCGCGGATCGCGGACAGCGTCCCGCTAGCCGATTTGTTCGAGTTCCTCGTGTGTCTCGAGCCATTCGGCTTCGAGTGCTTCAAGGCGCGCGTTCACGTCTGCCTGACGGCGAATTGCGTCCGTCAGTTTGCTCTTTTGAGCCGGCTCGTAGCTGGCAGGATCGGCGACAAATGCGTCCAGCGTCGCCTTTTCCGCGTTGAGCGCGTCCATCTCCTTCTCGATCTTCGTGATACGGCTTTGCAGCGGCTTCTTCAGGTGCGCTAGCTTCTGACGGGTTTCCGCTTCCAGCCGGCGCTGTTCCTTGCGATTCACGCCGCCGTCCGCGCCGTTGTCGCCATTGAACGCGCCGTTCGCCGCATTGCCCGCTTTCAACGCCGCGCGCTGCTCGGCTGCATGTTGCAGCAGCCAGTCGCGGTAATCGTCGAGATCGCCGTCGAATTCCTGCAAGCGGTGCTTTGCGACCAGCATGAACTGATCTGTCGTGGCACGTAGCAAATGCCGGTCGTGCGACACGAGGATCAGCGTGCCTTCGAACTGCGCGAGCGCCATGGTCAGCGCGTGCCGGGTTTCGAGATCCAGGTGGTTGGTTGGCTCGTCGAGCAGGAGCAGGTTCGGCTTCTGCCAGATGATCAGCGCAAGTGCGAGCCGCGCCTTTTCGCCGCCGGAGAAAGGAGCGATCTTCGACGTCGCCATTTCGCCGGAAAAGTTGAAGCTGCCGAGGAAGTCGCGCAATTCCTGCTCGCGCGTATCCGGCGCAAGGCGCGCGAGGTGCTGCAACGGCGTGTCGTCCGCGCGCAGCGTTTCGAGCTGATGCTGCGCGAAGTAGCCGATGCGCAGACCTTTGCCTTCGCGCACGTGCCCGCCGAGCGGCGCGAGCGTCCCGGCCAGCGTCTTGATCAGCGTGGACTTGCCCTGGCCGTTTGCGCCGAGCAGCCCAATGCGCTGGCCGTTCTGGATAGACAGCATCACGCGCTCGACGATCGGAATTTCGACGCCTTCTTCGCTGTGATAGCCGCAGCGCACGTCTTCCATCACCATCATAGGGTTCGGCGCGGAATCGGGCGTGCGGAATTCGAAGGTGAACGGCGACGTAGCGTGCGCCGGCGCGATCAGTTCCATCTTCTCGAGCGCCTTCACGCGGCTTTGCGCCTGGCGCGCCTTGGTCGCCTGTGCCTTGAAGCGGTTGATGTAGCTCTGCAGATGCTCGACCGTGCGCTGCTGCTTTTCGTATGCGCTCTGTTGCAACGCGATCTGCTGCGCGCGCAGCACTTCGAACTGCGAGTAGTTGCCACCGTAACGCTTGATCTGCTGCTGTTCGAGATGCAGCGTAACGTTGCAGACGGAGTCGAGAAATTCGCGGTCGTGCGAGATCACGATCAAGGTGCCCGGATAGCGGTGCAGCCAGTCTTCGAGCCAGACGATTGCGTCGAGATCCAGGTGGTTGGTCGGTTCGTCGAGCAGCAGCAGATCCGAACGGCACATGAGCGCCTGCGCGAGATTGAGCCGCATGCGCCAGCCGCCCGAGAAGCTGCTCACCGGTTCGCGGGTCTGGTCGAGCGTGAAACCGAGGCCGAGCAGCAGCGCTTCGGCGCGCGCGGGCGCGGTGTAGCCGTCGGCGTCCGCAAAGGCTGCATGCGCGTTGGCTTCGGCCGCGCCGTCGTGCGCGGCGGAGGCGGCCGCGATCTGCGCTTCGATTGCACGCAATGCCGCGTCGCCGTCGAGCGTATAGGCGAGGGCGGTCTTGTCCGCAGCGGGTGTTTCCTGCGCGACGTGCGCGATCTGCCACGTCGGCGGGATCGAAAAATCGCCGCCGTCCGCATGCAGTTCGCCGAGCAGCACGGCAAACAGTGTCGACTTGCCAGCGCCGTTTGCTCCCACGAGGCCCGCCTTTTCGCCGGGATTCAGGGTGAACGTGGTGTTGTCGAAGAGCGGCTTGGTGCCGCGCGCGAGGCTGAACTGGTTAAAGCGGATCACGAAGAGGCCGGCTTGAGAAAAACGCTATTTTAGACTGCCGGGGATGACACCGGGCGCTCAGCCGGCATCAGCCATTCGGCCGACTGTATCCGCCGCGCTTTTGGCATAGACTGACGGCTTTCCTGGGGAGAGCACATGACATCGATTTATTCTTTTTCGGCCCGCACGCTAGGCGGCGAGGAAGTGAGCCTCGGGCAGTACGAAGGCAAGGTCTTGCTGATCGTCAATACGGCGAGCGAATGTGGATTCACGCCGCAATATGCGGGCTTGCAGAAGCTGTATGAGGGCTATGCGGCGCGCGGGCTTGCAGTGCTGGGCTTCCCATGCAATCAGTTCGGCAAGCAGGAGCCGGGCGACGCGGCGCAAATCGGCAGCTTCTGCGAAAAGAACTACGGCGTGACTTTCCCGATGTTCGACAAGGTCGACGTGAACGGTGCCAACGCGCATCCGCTGTTCCGCTATCTGACCGGCGAGGCGCCCGGTCTGCTGGGTCTCGAAGCGATCAAGTGGAACTTCACGAAGTTTCTTATCGGCCGTGACGGCAACGTGGTCAAGCGCTACGCGCCTTTGACCAAGCCCGAGGCGATTGTCGAAGACATTGAAAAACTGCTGTAACCGCGCGGCGCGTGCCGCGACGGCTCACAGAATTGGCGAAAACAGTCGGGCCACATGCATCAGCACGCGCCGTAATGCGCTCGCGTGGCGGTACTCGTTGCGATCTATCTCACGAGATTCGGCGAAATCGGCGAGCAGCATTGCCTCGACTTCTTTCGCAAAATCGCGGTCGACCGTCATCACCATGATCTCGAAGTTCAGGCGAAACGAACGGTTGTCGAGATTGGCGCTGCCGACCGCCGCCGCCACGCTGTCGATCAGCACGACCTTCTGATGCAGGAAGCCCGGCTCGTAGCGAAAAATGCGGATGCCCGCGCGCAGCGAATCGTACGCATACAGTTTCGACGCTTCGAACACCACCACGTGATCGCGCCGGCTGGGAATCAGAATGCGGACGTCAACGCCGCGCAGCGCTGCGAGCCGTAGCGCCGAGAACACGGCTTCGTCGGGCACCAGGTAGGGCGTTGTAATCCAGATGCGCTCGCGCGCGGCATTGATCGCTTCGACGAAAAAAAGCGAGCAGGTTTCCTGCTTGTCGGCCGGGCCGCTCGGCACGACGAGGCAGTGCATGTCGTGGCCCGTTGCCGGGTGCGCGGAGTTGGCCTCGTCCGACGGCGCCGTCGGCAGATGGAGTTCAGGCAACTGCTGCGTTGCCCAGTACCAGTCTTCGGTGAACACGAACTGGATGCTGGCGACCGCCGGTCCGCGCACTTCGATATGAGTGTCGCGCCACGGGGAGAGCGGCGGCTTGCCGCCAAGATATTCCACGCCGACATTGTGGCCGCCGACAAACGCGCGTTCGCCGTCGACCGAAACGATCTTGCGATGGTTGCGGAAGTTCAGTTGCAGCCGGTTGACGAACCGCCGATTGGTGGCGAACGGATGCGTGTCCACGCCGCCCGCGCGCAACGACGCGACATAGCGGTGCGGCAGATCGAAGCTGCCGATGCTGTCGTAGAGGAAATACACGCGCACGCCTTGCTGGGCTTTCGCTATCAGTGCGTCTTTGAACATTTCGCCGAGCGCATCGTCGCGCACGATGAAGAACTGCACGATCACGTAATGGCGTGCGTTTTCGATGGCCTGGAAAATTGCCTCGAATGTCGCAGTGCCGTTCACCAGCGTGCGCACGGAATTGCCCGGCAGAAACGGCATGCCGCCCAGCCGTGTGAGCGAGTGGACGAGCCTGCCGCCAAGTGCATGCGCGGGGAGTTGCGCCGAGGAAGCGAGCCTGTCCCACTCTGGAGGATGCGCGTGCGCGCGCAGCAATTCATTTTCGACGCGGCGCGCGTCGGCGTAACCCGCAAACTTGCTGCGCCCGAGAAAGAGGTATGGGACGAGCGTGAGATACGGCATCGCGACCAGCGACACGGCCCACGCAATCGCGCCTTGTGACGTGCGGGTATTGAGAATCGCGTGACATGCCGCGACCACGCCGAGTATGTGGGCGAGGGCCACCAGCGTGCCGACGTGAAGCAGGTCGAATTGCATAGGCAAGCGAAGGGATGGGCGAAGCGCTGCACGGCTCGCTGGACGAACACGGCAGCTAAGCTAACAAGCTAAAGAACTAACGAGCTAACGACCTAACGGCGCCCATCTTACAGAACGCGCGCGGGTTGAGGGCGGGTTGGGTATTGCCTGAAACGACGGCGAGCGTTTGCACGGCGTCGCAACGACTGCGGGGAAGCTAACCGTGACCGACGGCTCAGGCATCCGCTGTGACCGAGCTTCTACCGGTTCAGAGCAAGCATTTTGCATGAAGTCGCAGTGAGCAGCGGAAGCACTCACTGCGACTCACAACCAAGCCTCGACTCCGGCCCGGTGTCTGACCGGTTCAGACAGGCAGGTCGGCGGCCTGGATCAGGAACACGTTGTCGTCGCCGGCGCTCGTGGACAGCCACACGAGATTCAACCCGCCGAATGCCGCTTCCACATGCTGACGTTCGTTGCCAATTTCGATCACGAGCACGCCATCTTCTGTCAGCCAGTTGCGCGCCTCAGCGATGATCCGCCGCACGATGTCCATGCCGTCGCTGCCGCCCGCGAGTGCCATTTCCGGCTCGTGCTTATATTCGGCGGGCAACTCCTGCATCGACGCGGCGTTCACATACGGAGGGTTGCTGATGATCACGTCGTAGCGGCGCTCCGCGAGCGGCGCATACAGGTCGCCTTCGAAGAGAGCGATGCGCTCTTCGAGTTTGTAGTCGTCCACGTTGCGCGCGGCGACTTCGAGAGCCGGCGCGGACAGGTCGACCGCGTCGATATCGGCATTCGGAAACGCATGCGCCGCAAGAATCGCGAGGCAGCTCGAGCCCGTGCAAAGTTCGAGCACGGCGCTGACCTGTTCGGGATCTTCGACGTAAGGTTGCAGCCCGTCCTGCAGCAACTCGCCGATGAACGAACGCGGCACGATCGCGCGTTCGTCGACGTAGAAGCGAAAGCCGTGCATCCACGCTTCCTGGGTGATGTACGCAGCCGGCACCCGCTCGGTAGCGCGACGCTCGATCACGTTGAGAACCGCGTCGATCTCAGCCGCGCTCAAGCGTGCGTCCATGAACGGATCGAGCAGGTCGAGCGGCAGATGCAGCGTGTGCAGCACCAGATAGGCGGCTTCGTCGTACGCATTGGCCGAGCCGTGGCCGAACGAGAGCCCGGACTGGTTAAAGCGCGATACCGCGAAACGCAGCAGGTCGCGGACAGTGGAAAAGGGCAGCGTCATCGCAATAAGTCCTTGGATATATCCCGGTTAAGCGATCAGTTGTTCGAGCACGCGGCGGTACACGTTTTTAAGCGGCTCGATGTGGGCGACGTCGATATGTTCGTCGATCTTATGAATGCTGGCGTTCAGCGGGCCGAACTCGACCACCTGTTGGCAGATCCGCGCGATGAAGCGGCCGTCCGAGGTGCCGCCGGTCGTCGACAGTTCGGTGCTCACGCCGGTTTCGTCCTTGATCGCTTTGGCCAGCGCGTTCGACAGATCGCCGTGGGGCGTGAGGAACGGCAAGCCGCTCACGGTCCACTGCAGGTCGTATTCGAGACCATGCCGGTCGAGGATCGCATGCACGCGTTGCTGCAACCCTTCCACGGTGCTGGCTGTCGAGAAGCGGAAGTTGAACATCACGTCCGCGTGGCCGGGAATCACGTTGGTGGCGCCCGTGCCGCTATGGATATTCGACACCTGCCACGTGGTGGGCGGGAAGTATTCGTTGCCGTCGTCCCAGCGCTCGGCGACGAGTTCTGCGAGCGCGGGCGCGAGCAGATGCACTGGATTCCTGGCCAGATGCGGATAAGCGATATGGCCTTGCACGCCCTTGACGACGAGCTTGCCCGACATCGAACCGCGCCGGCCGTTTTTCACCGTGTCGCCGAACTGCGTGCTCGAAGTCGGTTCGCCGACGATGCAATAGTCCATGCGCTCGCCGCGCGCTTGCAGCGCCTCGACGACTTTGACGGTGCCGTCGGTGGCGGGGCCTTCTTCGTCGCTCGTGATCAGAAACGCGATCGAGCCGCGATGCCGCGGGTGCGCCGCGACGAACTCCTCGCTCGCGACCACGAAGCCGGCGATCGAGGTTTTCATGTCGGCTGCGCCGCGACCGTACAGCTTGCCGTCGCGATGCGTCGGTTCGAACGGCGCGGATTGCCATTGCTCCAGCGGGCCGGTGGGCACCACGTCGGTGTGACCGGCAAACGCGAGCAGCTTGCCCGCGCGGCCGTCAACGCCGCGTTTGACGGCCCACAGGTTCGTCACGCCGTTGGATTCAATGGTTTCGTGCTCGAAACCGAGCGCGGACAGGCGTTCGATCAGGAGGCGCTGGCAATGCTGATCGTCGGGCGTGACGGAGGCGCGCGCGATCAGTTGTTCGGTAAGGGCGAGGGTGCCGGACATGGATTCGATACAAGCCACTTTGGGATGAAAAAATGCCGGCTGGCGGTGACGCACCGCAGCCGGCAACAGCTTTGACGCAACGCGGCGACGCCGCGTTCAAGCAACACAATGCAGCAGCAGGGCACGCGGCGCAGCGCTCACGCGAACGCCGCCATGCTCACGCAAACAGCGCTGCATATTCTTCGGGCGAAAAACCAAGCGACTTCACGCGCCCATTGATCACCAGCACGGGCCGCTTGATGACCGACGGCTTGTGAATCATCAACGCGATCGCGCCCGGCTGGGTGTCCGCCGCCGCCTTCATGTCGTCGGACAGACCGCGCCACGTCGTGCCGCGGCGGTTCAGCAATGCGTCGAGCTTGACGTCTTTCAACCAGTCCTGCACGAGCGGCTCGGTCACGCCGGCTTTCTTGAAGTCATGAAACTCGAACTCCACGCCGTGCTCTTCGAGCCACACACGCGCTTTCTTCACGGTGTCGCAGTTCGGAATTCCGTAGACGACAGTCTTGGTGCCGCGCGCCATTAGTCGCCTCGCAGGAGCTCATTCAGGCCGACCTTCGCACGTGTCTTTGCGTCGACCTTCTTGACGATCACGGCGCAATAGAGGCTGTGCGAGCCGTCCTTCGACGGCAGATTGCCCGCCACCACGACGGATCCCGCCGGAATGCGGCCGTATGTGACTTCGCCGGTTTCGCGGTCGTAGATCTTGGTGCTCTGGCCGAGGTACACGCCCATCGAAATCACCGAATTTTCTTCGACGATCACGCCTTCCACCACTTCTGAACGCGCGCCGATAAAGCAGTTGTCTTCGATGATGACCGGGTTCGCCTGCAGCGGCTCCAGCACGCCGCCGATGCCTACGCCGCCCGACAGGTGCACGTTCTTGCCGATCTGCGCGCAGGAACCGACGGTGGCCCACGTGTCGACCATCGAACCTTCGTCGACATAGGCGCCGATGTTGGTGTACGACGGCATCAGCACGACGTTCTTCGCGATGAACGAGCCGCGGCGCGCGATGGCGGGCGGCACGACGCGAAAGCCGCCGGCGGCAAAGTCTTCAGCGGTGTAGTTGGCGAACTTCGACGGCACCTTGTCGTAGAACTGGCTGTAGCCGCCCGCGGGCATCGGCGCGTTGTCTTCGAGGCGGAACGACAGCAGCACGGCTTTCTTCAGCCATTGATTGACGACCCAGTCGCCGTCCTTCTTCTCGGCGACGCGCAGCGCGCCCTTGTCCAGTTGCTCGATGGCGTGGGCGACGGCTTCACGCACGTCGGCCGGCGCGGCCTTGGGCGACAGCTCGGCGCGGTTGTCCCAGGCGGTGTCGATGATTTGCTGAAGTTGTTGCGACATATGCGTGCTTTCTGAAGAGTTGAAGTCTGAAGAAGGGAGGCGGTGCGCAAGGCGTTCGCCGGGAAAACGGAACAGGAACAATCAGCGGCAGGCCGCGCGACGAATCTGACGACGCGCCGGCCTGGAACCCGGCAAACTCAGCCCGCCAGCCCGCGGCAAAAATCGACGATGCGTTGCGCGCCCTGCGTGCATTCGTCGACGTCGGCGACGAGCGCGAGGCGCACGAAATTGCGGCCGGGATTCACGCCGTGCGCGGTGCGCGCGAGGAACGAGCCCGGCAGAACCGTCACATTATAGTCGGCGTAAAGACGCTGGGCGAACTCCGTGTCCGTGAGGCCGGTGCGCGAGACGTCGGCCCACAGGTAGAACGCGGCGTCGGGCAGGCGCACGTCGAGCACCGCGGCCAGCATCGGCGTGACGGTGGAAAACTTCTGCACGTATTTCGCGCGGTTCTCGCGCACGTGCGCTTCGTCGTTCCAGGCCGCGATGCTCGCGCTTTGAAACACCGTTGATAACGCCGCGCCGTGGTAAGTCCGGTACAACAGGAAGTCTTTGAGAATCGCCGCGTCGCCCGCGACAAAGCCCGAGCGCATGCCGGGCACATTCGAGCGCTTCGACAGGCTCGACAGCATGACGAGTCTGTCATAGCCGCGGCCGAGCTTGTGCGCGGCTTCGAGGCCGCCGAGCGGCGCGTGGGCTTCGTCGAAATAGATCTCGGAGTAGCACTCGTCGGAGGCGATCACGAAGCCGTGGCGGTCCGAGAGCGCGAAGAGTTCGCGCCAGTCTTCGAGCGTCAGCACCGCGCCGGTCGGGTTGCCCGGCGAGCAGACATAGAGCAGTTGCGTGCGAGCCCAGACGTCGGCCGGCACCGCCGAGTAATCGCACGCGAAGTTGCGCGCCGGGTCGCTATTGACGAAATAGGGCTCTGCGCCCGCCAGAATCGCCGCGCCTTCGTAGATTTGGTAGAACGGGTTCGGACAGAGTACGATCGCAGGCTCGCCTTTCGCATTGCGCTTCGGGTCGATGACCGTTTGTGCGAGCGCAAACAACGCCTCGCGCGAACCCGAGACCGGCAGCACCTGGGTCGCGGGATCCACCGGCGGCAGGCCGTAGCGCTGCGTAACCCACTTCGCGATCGACTCGCGCAACGGCAGCGACCCTACGGTGGCCGGATACGCGGACAGACCGCCGAGCGAAGCGATCACGGCGTCGGTTATCAACGTGGGCGTCGGATGTTTCGGCTCGCCAATGCCGAAGCTGATATGCGGGAAGCCGGCGGCCGGCGCGACGTCTTTGAAAAGCGCGCGCAGCTTTTCGAACGGATAGGGCTGGAGGGAGTCGAGTAGTGGATTCACTGGGCGGATCGAGCCTGATCGAAGAGGGCGCGGAAAGATGCACGACGGCGCATGCGCTGGGCCGCGCCGCGCGAAAATAGCAGCGGCGGCGAGCAGGGGATTATAGCGTGCGGGAGGGCTGGCGTTGGGTCGCTGGCGGGCGTGGTCCACGGTTGAGCCTGCGGCAAGCGGGCCTTGGCCACGCCGACCGGACGCCAACGAATCTTCAACTAGAAGTAACCTGGCATCAACCAGGGCACCACCACCCGCCAGGCGGCGCAGTTAATGCGCTGCAGCGGGAACGACGCGGAACGTAACAGTCCGCGCAGAAACAAGGCAGGAGCAGCAATGTATGCAGCAATCGAGGAGACGTCCGGACGAGGAGCGCGCGAAAACGCCGCAGTCCGTGACACGAACAGCGCCGTCTCGCGGAGAGCGTCGCCATGACAAACTGGCTTCGCACAGGGTGGCCGACGCTCGCGATCATGCTGGGCGCGTCGGTGTGGGGAATGATCTGGTATCCGCTGCGGATGCTTGCATCGCTCGGCGTGACCGGCACGGCCGCGAGCGCGCTCACGAGCGGCGCCGGTTGCCTGTTCGTGCTGCTGGTGCGCCATCGGGCGCTGAAAACCGTGCGCTGGCACTGGCTGCTGCCGGCGCTCGCACTCGCCGCGGGCATCACGAATCTTGGCTTCGTGTGGGGATCGATCCACGGGCAGGTGATGCGCGTGCTTCTGCTCTTCTATCTGACGCCTGCATGGACGGCGCTCTTCGCGCACTTCATCCTGCATGAACGCCTGACGTGGGCCGGCGCGGGTCTCGCCGCGCTGTCGCTGGCCGGCGCGATGACGATGCTGTGGTCGCCGCAACTCGGCATTCCGCTGCCGGGCAACCTCGCGGAATGGGCGGGCCTCGCGGGCGGCATGGGTTTCGCAATGAGCAACGTGCTGATCCTGAAGACCAGCCGTGTATTGCCGCAGATGAAACCGGAGATGCGCACCGCGACCATCTTCGGCGGCGCGGCGATTTTCGGCGCTTGCGCGTCGCTATTCGAAGCGATGCCCGCGCCGCCCACCGGCGCACATCTCGCTACCGCCGCCTGGCTGGTGCTCGGCCTCGGTTTCGTGCTCGCGTCCAACAACATGCTCGTGCAATACGGGCTGTCGCGCGTGCCGGCCAACCGGGCGTCGATCATCATGCTGTTCGAACTCGTGGTCACGGCAATGTCCGCGTGGCTCTTTGCCGGCGAGACGCCCGGCCCGCGCGAATGGGCGGGCGGCGCGTGCATCGTGCTTGCTTCGGCGCTGTCGAGCTGGATGCATCGCACGAAGGCAATGCCGCCCGATCCCGCCAATCAGGACGCAGGCGAGGACCCGGGCGACGACCCGGGCGCCAGGAGCGCCGCGAGCACATGCTCGGCCGACATCCACCAGCGCGACGACCCTAAGGACGGCAAGAACCGCCCACGCGCGATGGTATGATTGCCCCTCATTAGCCGGCGCATGCGCAGTGCGCGTGCAGCCGGCGCCCATGTCTCGAGGGCTGGCAAGGAGCGCGGGCCGCATCGCTGCAGCGGCACACGGCTCATGCGGCCTTCGTGAGCTACCTATTTTTTCTCCCTTTCAAACAGCGAAATCGCCGTGCGTCTGACCTCGATCAAACTCGCTGGATTCAAGTCATTCGTCGATCCCACGCATTTCCAGGTTCCGGGCCAGCTAGTCGGCGTGGTCGGACCCAATGGATGCGGTAAGTCCAACATCATCGACGCCGTGCGCTGGGTGCTCGGCGAGTCGCGCGCCTCGGAGCTGCGCGGCGAGTCGATGCAGGACGTGATCTTCAACGGCTCGACTGCGCGCAAACCGGGCAGCCGCGCCAGCGTCGAACTCGTGTTCGACAACGCCGACGGGCGCGCCGCCGGACAGTGGGGCCAGTATGCCGAGATCGCCGTGAAGCGCGTGCTCACGCGCGACGGCACATCTAGCTACTACATCAACAACCTGCCGGCGCGTCGCCGCGACATTCAGGACATTTTCCTCGGCACCGGTCTCGGCCCGCGCGCCTACGCGATCATCGGGCAAGGCATGATCGCGCGCCTGATCGAAGCGAAGCCCGAAGAACTGCGCGTCTTTCTCGAAGAAGCCGCGGGCGTCTCCAAGTACAAGGAGCGCCGCCGCGAGACGGAGAACCGCCTGCACGACACGCGTGAGAATTTGACGCGGGTCGAAGACATCGTCCGTGAACTGGGCGCGAACCTCGAGAAGCTCGAAGCGCAAGCGGTGGTCGCCACGCGCTACAAGGAACTGCAAACCGACGGCGAAGAGAAGCAACGCTTGTTGTGGCTGCTGCGCAAGAACGAGGCGGGCAGCGAGCAGGAGCGTCAGCAGCGCGCCATCGAACAGGCGCAAATCGACCTCGAAGCGCAGACAGCCAAGCTGCGCGAAGTCGAAGCGCAACTCGAAACGCTGCGCGTCGCGCATTACTCGGCGAGCGACGCGATGCAGGGCGCACAAGGCGCGCTGTACGAAGCGAACGCCGAAGTGAGCCGGCTCGAAGCCGAAATCAAGTTCATCGTCGAATCGCGCAACCGCGTGCAGGCGCAAATCGCTGCGCTGACCGCGCAGCGTGAACAGTGGCAATCACAGGCTGAAAAAGCGCAAGGCGATCTCGAAGACGCCGAAGAGCAACTCGCCGTCGCCGAAGAAAAGGCCGCGCTCGCCGAAGAAGAAGCCGCCGAGAAGCACGACGCAATGCCCGCCCTCGAAGCGCGCTGGCGCGATGCGCAAGCCGAACTGAATGCGGAGCGCGGCGGCATTGCGCAGACCGAACAGGCGCTCAAGCTCGAAGCCGCGCATCAGCGCAATGCCGATCAGCAATTGCAGCAGTTGCAGCAGCGTCACGAGCGGCTGAAGGCGGAAGCAGGCGGCCTCGACGCACCCGACGAAGCACAGCTCGAAGAGCTGCGCATGCAACTCGCGGAACACGAAGAGATTCTGCACGACGCGCAGACGCGTCTTGCCGATGCCCAGGAAACCCTGCCGCGTCTGGACGCCGAGCGCCGTGCCGCGCAGGAACGCGTGCAGGCGGAAAGCGCGCAGATTCATCAGCTCGACGCACGCCTTGCCGCGCTCAAGCAGTTGCAGGAAAACGTCCAGACCGAAGGCAAGATTCAGCCGTGGCTCGAAAAGCACGAACTCGGCGGCCTGCCGCGACTCTGGAAGAAGCTGCACGTCGAGTCCGGTTGGGAAGCCGCGCTTGAAGCCGTGCTGCGCGAGCGGCTCGCCGCGCTGGAAGTATCGAATCTCGACTGGGTCAAGGCGTTCGCTACCGACGCGCCGCCCGCCAAGCTCGCGTTCTACGCACCGCCCGTCGCGGGTCAGCCGGCCGCGGCGTCGTCCGCGCTTCGGCCGCTGCTGTCGCTGGTTCGTATCGACGACGCGGGCATCCGCGCGGTGTTGAACGACTGGCTCGGCCTTGCGTTCGTCGCCGACGATCTGCAGCAGGCGCTCAGCATGCGCTCGCAATTGCCCGAAGGCGGCTCGTTCGTCGTGAAGGCGGGGCACGTGGTGACGCGCGTCGGCGTGCAACTGTATGCGGCCGATTCGGAACAGGCCGGCATGCTAGCCCGTCAGCAGGAAATCGAAAATCTCGCGCGTCAGGTGCGCGCACAAGCCCTGCTCGCCGACGAAGCGAAGGCCGCCGCGATCCGTGCCGAAGCCGCGCACACGCAAGCGGCGCAGGCGCTGACCGACGTGCGTCAGCAGGCCGAGCGGGCGACCCAGCGCGTGCACGCGTTGCAACTCGACGTGCTCAAGCTCACGCAGGCGCACGAGCGTTACACGCAGCGCAGCACGCAGATTCGTGAAGAGCTCGAAGAGATCAACGCACAGATCGAAGAGCAGCGCGCGATGCGTGCGGAATCCGAAGCGAACTTCGAGCGTTACGACGGCGAACTCGCGGAATTGCAGGCGCGCTTCGAAGATCATCAACTGGCTTTCGAGGCGCTCGACGAAGCGCTTACCGCTGCACGCGGCGAGGCACGCGACCTCGACCGCGCCGCGACCGACGCGCGCTTCGCCGCGCGCAACATGGCGAACCGCATCGACGAATTGAAGCGCAGCATTCAGGTGGCGCACGAGCAGAGCGAGCGGGTCGCGGCGTCGCTCGAAGATGCACGCGCCGAACTCGAAACCATCAACGAGCAGACCGCTCATACGGGCTTGCAGGACGCGCTCGACATTCGCGCGGTCAAGGAAGAGGCGTTGCACGCCGCGCGTCTCGAACTGGATGACCTGACTGCCAAGCTGCGCGCCGCGGACGAAACGCGTCTCACCGCCGAGCGCGCGCTGCAACCGCTGCGCGACCGCATCAACGAATTGCAACTGAAGGAACAGGCCGCGCGGCTGAACGGCGAGCAGTTCATAGAGCAACTGGCGGCAGCGGGCGTCGACGAGGCGGAGCTGCAGGCCAAGCTCACGCCGGACATGAAGCCGTCGTATCTGCAGGGCGAAGTCACGCGCATCAACAACGCGATCACCGCGCTCGGTCCGGTCAACATGGCCGCGCTCGACGAACTCAAGGCGGCCACCGAGCGCAAGTCGTTCCTCGACTCGCAATCGGCCGACTTGACGAGCGCGATCGAGACGCTCGAAGACGCAATCCGCAAGATCGACGCGGAAACGCGCACGCTATTGCAAGGCACCTTCGACGAAGTGAACCGTCATTTCGGCGAACTGTTCCCGCGTCTCTTCGGCGGCGGCCAGGCGAAGCTGATCATGACCGGCGACGAGATTCTCGACGCCGGCGTACAGGTGATGGCGCAGCCTCCTGGCAAGAAAAATTCGACGATCCACTTGCTGTCGGGCGGCGAAAAAGCGCTGACCGCAACCGCGCTCGTGTTCGCGATGTTCCAGTTGAATCCGGCGCCGTTCTGTCTGCTCGACGAAGTGGACGCGCCGCTAGACGACGCGAACACCGAACGTTTCGCCAATCTGGTACGCGCGATGTCGGACAAAACCCAGTTCCTTTTCATCTCGCACAACAAGATCGCGATGGAAATGGCGCAGCAACTGATCGGCGTGACGATGCAGGAGCAGGGCGTGTCGCGCATCGTTGCCGTCGACATGGAAACGGCTGCGGGTTTCGCCCAGAATATCGTTTAAGTTTTCGTTTGAATCAAGGAAGCGCGGGCGCCCGCGTTCAGCGCTGCGGCACTCGCCGCGCGATACGTGGGGCGGGCGTCAGGACGCGCAGATAAAGAATTGCTGATGGAGCATGCATGGACGAGTTGACACTCGGTTTGATCGGCGCGGGTGCCGTGGTGGTCGGGGGCGTGGTGGTGTACAACGCGTGGCAGGGCGCCAAGGTGCGCCGCAAGATGCCGCGGCCCATGCCCGCGGACGCCGCGGAGAATTTCGCGCGCGACGACCATCAGGAACAGAGCCCGTTTATCGAACCGGCTCGGCCCACAACGCGTCGCGAGCCCGTAGTGGGCGCAGAGGCATCCGCCGACACGGCGTCGGCCCGCGTCGAACCGACTTTTGGCGCGCCGGTAGGCGCCGCGCCGCTGGATACGCCGGCCGACATTCAGGCAGAGACGACCACACCGAACGGCTATCTGTCGGACGGCGATGATGCTGAGGCGGAGGGTGGCGCAAAGGCGAACTCCGGTGCCGACGCCGGCAAGGACGCGGCGGCGGGTCAACAACCCGCGAGCAACGCGTCGCGCGAAGCGGACGAACAGATCGAGCCGATTCTGCCGGCTGCCACGACGATCTCGTCCGCGCCGCCGGCTATCGTCGATCGCCGCATCGACTGCATCGTGCCGATTCGTCTGAACGGACCGGTTGCGGGCGACAAGGTGATTCCGCTCGCGCAGCGTCTGCGCCGCGCCGGCAGCAAGCCGGTACATATCGAAGGCAAACTCGAGGGCGGCGCGTGGGAGTTGCTGCAAAACGGCGCGCGTTATGAAGAGTTGCGCGCGGCCGCGCAACTGGCCAATCGCAGCGGCGCGCTCAACGAACTTGAGTTCTCCGAGTTCGTGACGGGCGTACAGCAATTTGCCGATGCAATCGACGCATCGCCGGAATTTCCCGACATGCTCGAAACAGTCGCGATGGCGCGTGAACTCGACGGTTTCGCCGCGCAGTGCGACGCACAGTTGTCGATCAACGTGCTCTCCGACGGCGCGCCGTGGTCAGCCAACTATGTGCAAGCGGTGGCCTCGCAAGACGGCTTGCTGCTGTCGCGCGACGGCACGCGTTTCGTCAAGCTGGACGCGCGCCAGAGCCCGGTGTTCATGCTGCAATTCGGCGACACGAACTTCCTGCGCGACGACCTCACGTACAAGGGCGGTCAGATGATCACGCTGGTGCTCGACGTGCCGGTGGCCGACGAAGACATCTTGCCGTTCCGTCTGATGTGCGACTACGCGAAGTCGCTGGCCGAGCGCATTGGCGGGCGGGTGGTGGACGACGGCCGTCGCCCGTTGCCGGAGACCGCTTTGCTCGCAATCGAAAAGCAGTTGATGACGCTTTACGCGAAGCTCGAACAGGCCGGCATTCCGGCAGGATCGCCGGCCACTCGGCGTCTGTTCAGTCAATAACCCGCCGCGTTTCAAAACGCCTCGAACGGCCGCGCAATGCGCGGCCGTTATCGTTTTGAAGAGCGACGCCGCCGACTTTCGCATACTCGCGTTCAGGTCTGCAAGCTGGCCATTCGGCCGATGTAAAGGGGCACGCTTCCTGCGATAATCCAGTGTCCAATTTCACTGAAGAAGCGCCTACAGCATGGCTCGAACTCCCGCCTCAGATCCAGCAACCAGCGCTCCGGCCGAGCGGGCCGCGTGGCTGCGCGCGGAACTCGAACGCGCCAATTACGCGTACTACGTTCTCGACCAGCCGGACTTGCCGGACGCGGAATACGACAAGCTGTTCAAGGAACTGGAGAGCATCGAGGCGCAGCATCCCGACCTGATCGTCCCTGATTCGCCTACGCAGCGCGTTGGTGGCGAGGCGGCAAGCGGGTTTGAGCCGGTCGTTCACGACCAGCCCATGCTGTCACTGAATAACGGTTTCGCAGACGAAGACATCCTCGCGTTCGACAAGCGCGTGGGCGATGCACTCGGCAACAATGCGAAGGAACCGCCGGTGCCGGTCGACTACGCGGCCGAGTTGAAGTTCGACGGCCTCGCGATCTCGCTGCGCTATGTCGACGGCGTCTTCGTGCAGGCCGCCACGCGCGGCGACGGCACGACTGGCGAGAACGTCACGGAGAACGTCCGCACGATCCGCTCTATTCCTCTCAAGCTGAAGGGCAAGCGCGTGCCGCACATACTCGACGTGCGCGGCGAAGTGCTGATGTTCAAGCGCGACTTCGAGCGTCTCAACGAACGTCAGCGCGCCGCGGGTCACAAGGAGTTTGCCAATCCGCGCAACGCCGCAGCGGGCAGCTTGCGTCAGCTCGATTCGAAAATCACCGCGCAAAGGCCGCTGTCGTTTTTTGCGTATGGCATCGGCGTGCTCGAAGGCGTCGAGATGCCGGCCACGCATAGCGAACTGCTCGACTGGTACAAGGAACTCGGCTTGCCCGTCAATGCGGAGCGCGCGGTCGTGAAAGGCGCCGAAGGTCTGCTCGCGTTTTTCCATGCGGTCGGCGAGAAGCGCGACAAGTTACCGTACGACATCGACGGCGTCGTGTACAAGGTCAACCGGCGCGACGAGCAGGACGCGCTCGGCTTCGTGTCGCGTGCGCCCCGTTTCGCGCTCGCGCACAAATTCCCGGCGCAGGAAGCGTTGACCAAACTGGTCGCGATCGACGTGCAAGTGGGGCGCACCGGCGCGATCACGCCCGTGGCGCGCCTTGAGCCCGTGTTCGTCGGCGGCGCGACTGTCACGAACGCCACGCTGCATAACGAAGACGAAGTGCGTCGCAAGGACATCCGTATCGGCGACACGGTGATCGTGCGGCGCGCGGGCGATGTCATTCCGGAAGTGGTGAGCGCGCTCATCGACCGTCGCCCGGCTGACGCACATGAATTTGTGATGCCTACGCACTGTCCGGTGTGCGGCTCGAACATCGAGCGGCTACCCGACGAGGCGATTGCGCGTTGCACCGGCGGTCTGTTCTGTCCGGCCCAGCGCAAGCAGGCGCTATGGCACTTCGCGCAGCGGCGCGCGTTGGACATCGACGGACTGGGTGAGAAGATCATCGACCAACTGGTAGAACAGAACCTGGTGCGCACGCCCGCCGATCTGTTCAACCTCGGCTTCTCGACGCTCGCCGAGCTCGACCGTTTCGCCGACAAGTCCGCGCAGAACCTGCTCGACTCACTCGAAAAGGCCAAGCACACTACGCTTGCCCGTTTTATTTACGCACTTGGCATCCGCCATGTCGGCGAATCCACGGCGAAAGATCTGTCGAAGCACTTCGGCTCGCTTGATCCGATCATGGAGGCCTCGGTGGAAGCATTGCTGGAGGTCAACGACGTGGGGCCGGTCGTCGCCGAATCCATTCACCAGTTTTTCGCCGAAGAGCATAACCGCACGGTGATCGAGCAACTGCGCGCGCCGGGCAAGGTCACGTGGCCTGAAGGGCCGCCCGCGCCGAAGGCGCCGCAGGGCGTGCTGGCCGGCAAGACCGTTGTGTTGACGGGCACCTTGCCGAGCCTCGCTCGCGAGGAGGCGAAGGAAATGCTCGAAGCGGCCGGCGCGAAAGTGGCCGGCTCGGTGTCCAAGAAAACAGACTATGTGGTGGCGGGGGCCGAAGCAGGCAGCAAGTTAGCGAAGGCCGAGGAACTCGGCATTCCCGTACTCGACGAAGATGGTATGCGTAAGCTCCTGGAGGGGCAGTTATGATCCGCGAAATTCTCAAGATGGGCGATCCGCGCCTGCTGCGCATTGCCGATCCGGTCGATCACTTCGACACGCCGCAATTGCATGAGCTCGTGAAAGACATGTTCGAGACCATGCACCATGCGAACGGAGCGGGGCTGGCCGCGCCGCAGATCGGCGTCAATCTGCAGGTGGTGATCTTCGGGTTCGGCAGCAACGAACGGTATCCGGATGCACCGCCGGTGCCGGAAACGGTGTTGATCAATCCGACTATCACGCCGGTTTCGCTGGATATGGAAGAGGGCTGGGAGGGCTGCCTTTCTGTTCCGGGCCTGCGCGGTGCGGTCAGCCGCTTTTCGATGATCAAGTATCACGGCTTCGACCAGTACGGCACGCCGATCGACCGCGTCGCCGAAGGTTTTCATGCGCGCGTCGTACAGCACGAATGCGATCACCTGATCGGCAAGCTGTATCCAATGCGGATTACCGACTTCGCCAAGTTTGGCTTTACAGAAGTGCTGTTTCCGGACATGGATCCGAATAGCGACGATTGATGCGGCCCGTTGGCCGTTGGCCCTTGGCCGGCGCCGCGCGTTGACAATAAAAAACCCACGCAAATGCGTGGGTTTTTTATCGGGCTGCTGCGGCGCTCGCTACGCTTCAAGGTCACACGAAGCGGTCGATCTCGCAGCCTCTGAGCTTGCTGGATGACGTCAGAACGACTCGTCCGGTGCGAGGTAACGCCACTGGCCAGGCGGTAGCGCGCCAAGCATCACACGGCCCATCCGCACGCGTTTCAGGCCAAGAACCTCGAGGCCGACCAGTTCGCACATCCGGCGAATCTGGCGCTTCTTTCCTTCGCGCAGCACGAAGCGCAACTGCTCGCCGTTTTGCCAGTTGACTTGCGCCGGCTTGAGCGGAACGTCGTCGAGCGAGAGACCGTGACACAAGAGCGCGAGGCTTTCCGGCGGGAAGTGACTTTCGACGTCGACCGTGTGCTCGCCGTAGGCGACGCGCACCAGATACTCCTTGTCGATGTCGGAATGGCCGCCGATCAGCTGCTTCGCGATACGGCCGTCCTGCGTCAACACCAGCAAGCCTGTCGAATCGATGTCGAGACGCCCGGCGGGCGCGAGTTGCCGCAAATGTGCGACGGAGAAGCGGATGTCCGAGCGGTCGCCCTCCCAGCGATTCTCCGGCGTGACGAGCGTGATGGCCGGCTGGTAGCCGTCTTCCGCCTGGCCCGACACGTAGCCGACAGTCTTATGGATCAGCACGGTGACCTGGCTTGCTTGCACGGCCTCGGCAGCAGGATCGATCTCGATCCGCTGATCGGGGCGAACCTTCGTGCCTAACGTGTCGATCCGCTCGCCGTCGACGAGCACCCAGCCTTTCTCGATCCATTCGTCGGCTTCGCGGCGCGAGCACAGGCCCAGTTCGGACATGAGCTTGGAGAGGCGCAGGGTGCCGGGCGCGTCCTCGATATCGCGACGCGGCGTGCGCGGGGCAGCCTCAGTGTGCGGGCGATGTTCGGCCGGAGCGGCGCCGCGCGACTTGCTGGCTCGTGCGGGGCGGTCGTCGGTGAAACGGCGTTCGGCCGCCGGCGCCTTGTCGAAGCTGCGTGCCGGGCGTTCCGCACGGTCGGTGCGCGGGGCGGCGCGGTCACCGAATTCGCGGCGAGCCGGTGCGCGGTCGCCTCGGTCGCCCCGGTCCCCTCGTGCGTCGCCAGTTGCGCGGGCCGGACGATCGGCGCGGTCGCCATAGCCGCTCTTGACGGGCTTGGCAAAGCTGCGCTCGCCGCGCTCGCTTTCTGCGCGTCGAGGCGCGCTGTCGCTGCGCGGTCCGCGCTCGCCGCCGCGGCGGTCTTGCGAGGCGCCGCGGTCTGCGCTGAAGCGGGGGCGGTCGGAAACGTCGCGTTCACCGCGCGTCGGACGCTCGCCACGCTGGCCGCCTTCCGCGGGACGGCCTCCTCCTGTCCGCGGGCCGCTGGTCGGACGGCGTTCGCCGTCGAAGCCGCGCGAGGCGCCGCGGTCTGCGTTTCCTTCGAAACGGCGAGGCGCGCGGTCCGTGCTGCTGGTGCGGTCTTCGAAACGGCGCGGTGCGCGTTCGCCACGTTCGGCACTTGGGCCACGGGGCGACCGCTCGCTGCTACCAGCACGGTCTTCAAAGCGGCGGGGCGCGCGGTCAGTGCTGCCCGAGCGGTCTTCGAAACGGCGCGGTGCGCGTTCGCCGCGTTCAGCACTTGGGCCACGGGGCGACCGTTCGCTGTTACCAGCACGGTCTTCGAAGCGGCGGGGCGCGCGGTCAGTGCTGCCCGAGCGATCCTCGAGACGGCGTGGGGGGCGTTCAGCACTTGGCCCACGCGCCGGCCGCTCGCTGTTACCAGCACGGTCTTCAAAGCGGCGGGGCGCGCGGTCAGTGCTGCCCGTGCGATCCTCAAAACGGCGCGGTGCGCGTTCACCGCCAGGGCCACGAGGCGCACGCTCGCCACCACCCGTCCGATCCTCAAACCGACGCGGTGCGCGCTCGCTGCGTTCACCGCCAGCGCCGCGCGGCGACCGCTCGTCGCCAGCCGCGCGATTTTCAAACCTGCGCGGCGCGCGCTCACCACCCTCACGCCGCGGACCACGCTCGCCGCTTCCTTCGAAACGCCGCGCCGGTGCGCCCGCACTCTCGCTGCGCGGCGGCCGGTCAGACGTCGCACGTCGTGCGACGCCGGCTCCGCCCGCTTCGCGTTCGCGCGAGAACGAGCCTTCCGCGCGGGGCGCACGCGGTCCGCGCGCGCCTGCGCCAGCCGGACGCTTCCCACCGGACGACGTCCCCGCGCCTTCGCCTCGCGGGCCGCTCGGGTCCGCCATCGACGATTTCGGTCCTGCCGGCCGTGTCGGCTTACGTGCCGACGTGCTGCCGCTACGGACAGGGGCGCGTTCGGACGAAGCCGGCCGCGGGTGCTTGGCTGTTAATTTGTCTCGCATGAAATCTCACACTGCGATCGCGCGCAGCAGTTCCGTCTCGACCTGAATTTGCAGGCGGTTGTCCGACAGACCGTGTCCGTCCAGCAGAAACACGTCCTCGACGCGTTCGCCGAGCGTGTTGATCCGCGCCGACGCGACGCCGACCCGGTGTTCGGCCAGCACGCGCGCGATCGAATAAAGAAGGCCTGGCCGGTCGTTCGCCGACACGGACAGGATGTAGTACTGGCCGCGCTCGTCGGCCCGAAGATCGACGCGCGGTGTAACAGGGAAGGTTCGCGAAAGCCGCGACAAGCGGCCCTTCGACGGCCCCGGGAGCCAGGTGCCGTCGCCGGTTAGGCGCGCGGTCAGTTCCTGCTCGACGAGATTGGCAATGTCGCGATAATGCACGTCTTCTTCGGTATGCGCGACGAGGAAATTATCCAGCGCATAGCCGTGACGCGTGGTGCTGACCCGGGCATCGAGCACCGACAGGCCGTTGCGGTCGAAATACGCACAAATGCCGGCGAACAGATCCGGCTGGTCCTTCACATACACGAGCACCTGAAGCGCTTCGCCGATCGGAGACGGGCGGGCGCGAACGATCGGCGTGGGCGTCTCGACGTAACGGTAGAGCACGCGCGTTTGCCATGCGATGTCCGCCGCGTCGTGGCGTAGGAAGTAGCCGACGTCGAGCTTGTCCCACAGCGCTTTCTGCGCGCCTTCAGGCACCGTTTCGAGGCGCAGGAGCGCGAGCGCCTCTTCCTGACGCGACTCCAGTTCCGAATGCGCGTCCGGACGCGCGCCGCCGAGCACTGCGAGCGTCGCGCGGTACAGGTCTTCCAGCAGCTTGCCCTTCCACGTGTTCCAGACTTTTGGACTGGTCCCGCGGATGTCGGCCACGGTCAGCAGATACAGCGCGGTCAAACGGCGTTCGTTGCCGACCAGTTCGGCGAAACGCTTGATGACCTCCGGGTCGCTCGTGTCCTGCTTCTGCGCGACCTGGCTCATGGTCAGGTGCTGCTGCACGAGCCAGACCACCAGGTCGCCATCTTCGCCCTCGATGCCGTGATTGCGGCAGAAACGCCGCGCGTCGGCCATACCGAGCGTGGAATGGTCGCCGCCGCGGCCCTTGGCGATATCGTGAAACAGCGCTGCGACGTACAGCACCCATGGCCGGTCGAAGCCGACGATCAACTGGCTGCAGAACGGATACTCATGCGCGTGTTCCGCGACCGCGAAGCGCCGCAGATTGCGCAGCACCATCAGAATGTGCTGGTCGACCGTGTAGACGTGATACAGGTCGTGCTGCATTTGTCCGACGATGCGCCGGAAGTTGAGCAGGTAGCGCCCGAGCACGCTCGTCTGGTTCATCAGGCGCAACGCGTGCGTGATGCCGGCCGGCTGCTTCAGGATGTCCATGAAGAGGCGCCGGTTTTCCGGATCGCGCCGCCAGTGCTGGTCCATCACCTCCCGCGCGTTGTAGATGGCGCGCAGCGTGCGCGCCGACAGGCCTTTGACACCCGGCGTCTGCTCGTACAGCAGGAACGCTTCGAGAATCGCGTTCGGCTCGCGCTGAAACACATCGTCGCTCGCAATCTCAAGCATGCCCTGCTTTTCGACGAAGCGGTCCGACAGCACGCGGGTAATGCCGCTCGTGCTCGGGAAAAGCTGCGCCTCGATGTTCTGGATCAGGATGGTGGCAAGCTGCGTGACCGCCTTGGCGGCCCAGTAATAGCGGCGCATCAGCTGTTCGCTTGCGCGCTTGGTGGCGGTGGGCTTGTAGCCGAAACTTTCCGCCACCGCAGTTTGCAGGTCGAACACCAGAATGTCCTGACGACGGCCGGCGGTGACGTGCAACCGGGCGCGCAGCGACTTCAGGAAGCCTTCGTTGCGCCGCAGTTCCTGCGCTTCGCGCTCTGTAATGAGACCGCGCGCTTCGAGTTCGCGCCAACTGCTGCCGAAACCGGCCGCCTGGGTGATCCATAGAATCAGCTGCAGATCTCGCAGCCCGCCCGGGCTTTCCTTGATGTTCGGCTCGAGCGCGTAAGGCGTGTCCTGAAATTTGGCGTGGCGCTGGCGCATTTCCAGTACTTTGGCCTGGAAAAACGCTTTCGGGTCGAGCGCCTCGCGATAACGCTTTGCGAAGTCGTCGAACAGCGTCGCGCTGCCCGTAATGCGCCGCGCTTCGAGCAGCGACGTGCGCACAGTCACGTCGTTCGCGGCTTCTTCGAGACACTGCGAAACGCTGCGTACGCTGCTGCCGAGTTCCAGTCCCAGATCCCACGCCAGGCTGATGAAACGCTCGATACGCGCTTCCAGGTGCTCGAGCGGCGCATCGGGCAGCAGCACCAGAATGTCGATGTCGGAGTGCGGCGCGAGTTCGCCACGGCCATAGCCGCCCACTGCGAGGAGCGCAAGATCCGAGGGCAGTTCGCAGGTGTTCCAGGCGGCGCGCAACGAGTCGTCGGTGGTGCGCGAAAGCGCCGCCATCAACGCTTCCACGTTGGTGGCGGTCTTGAAGCGTTCCAGCAACTGGGCTTTGGCCACTTTGTAGTCCGCCTTGAGCGACTTGGCATGGGACGGGGCGACGGCTGGAACACTACTCATGGGCGGCTGAAGGTCGGGGAGCGAAATCGGTCAGGCCGTGGCGGCGACCATCGGCGGGCGCGCGGGCGTGCCGGCGGAAACGGTCAGTACGTCGTGGCCGGATTCCGTCACGAGCACCGTGTGCTCCCATTGCGCCGAGAGGCTGCGGTCTTTGGTCTTGACCGTCCACTGATCAGGCATGGTGCGGATGTCGCGGCGGCCGGCGTTGATCATCGGCTCGATCGTGAAAATCATGCCCGCTTGCAGTTCGAGCCCCGTGCCGGGACGGCCATAGTGCAGAATCTGCGGATCTTCATGGAACACCGTGCCGATGCCGTGGCCGCAATACTCGCGCACCACGCTGTAGCCTTGCGCCTCGGCGTGCTTCTGGATTGCGTAGCCGATGTCACCCAGATGCGCACCCGGGCGCACCTGGTCGATGCCGAGCCACATGCATTCGAAAGTGGTCTGAACGAGCCGTTTGGCAAGAATCGAACCCTCGCCCACGATGAACATCCGGCTGGTATCGCCAAAATAGCCGTTCTTGATCACCGTTATGTCGATGTTCAGCGCGTCGCCATTCTTGAGCGTCTTGTCGCCGGGAATGCCGTGGCAGATCACGTCGTTGACAGAAATGCAGGTGGCCTTGGGGTAGGGCGGATAGCCGGGCGGCTGATAATTCAGCGGCGCGGGGATCGTGCCCTGTTCCTTCAGCATGTATTCGTGACACAGGCGGTCGAGTTCGCCGGTCGTGACGCCGGCGGTGACGAACGGCGTGATGTAATCGAGCACTTCGCTCGCCAGTTTGCAGGCGACGCGCATTTGCGCGATATCGTGTTCGTTTTTTAGCGTGATAGCCATGAGTCGGGCCTGAAATGCGATTTATCCCGGGATTATCGCACCATATTCCCGGTGCCGCAGCGTTTTGGCGGTCGCCGGACGGCTTTTGCGCCGGGACCGGTGCCCCGTCCTTCATGGCCTTGCGGTGGGACGCGAAGCGGCGGGAAGCGTCGGGGTGCAACCGGCGGCAGCGAAGACGGGCAACCGGGCAGGTTGAGTCGGCCGATAGTCGCATGCTATAATCTTTGGCTAAGTCGGTCCTTCTCTTGTCGCCGCTGGCTACCCGTCTGGGCAGTCAGCAGTGTCAGGCAGATGTGAGTGACGCTTCCCGTGGCGCTGGCTGCCCGAGCCATGGGAAAAGCTGTACCGGGCAGCAGACTCGCAAGCCGGCGCACCCAGGGTGTCCGCGGCGCGTAGCCAGGCAAGACTTGACCTGGCAGCGCGGCGGATACGGCAGCCGGCTTAAGACCCAACCCTCGCGGAGATTTTCATGGCAGTTACCATGCGTCAAATGCTGGAAGCCGGTGTCCACTTCGGTCACCAAACGCGCTTCTGGAACCCGAAGATGGCCCCCTTCATTTTCGGTCATCGCAACAAGATTCACATCATCAACCTCGAAAAGACGCTGCCGATGTACAACGACGCGCTGAAGTACGCGCGTCAGCTGGCAGCAAACCGCGGCACGATCCTGTTCGTCGGCACGAAGCGTCAATCGCGCGACACGATCGCTCAGGAAGCGCAGCGCGCGGGTATGCCGTACGTCAACGCACGCTGGCTCGGCGGCATGCTGACCAACTTCAAGACGCTGAAGGTTTCGATCAAGCGCCTGAAGGACATGGAAGCAGCGCTGGAAGCGGGTGAAACGGAACGCATGAGCAAGAAGGAAGCGCTGCTGTTCGAACGCGAAATGGCCAAGCTGCAAAAGTCGATTGGCGGCGTGAAGGACATGGGCGGCATTCCGGACGCGATTTTCGTGGTCGACGTCGGCTATCACAAGATCGCTGTTACCGAAGCTAACAAGCTCGGCGTGCCGGTCATCGCAGTGGTCGATACGAACCACTCGCCGGAAGGCATCGACTACGTGATCCCGGGTAACGACGACGCCAGCAAGGCCGTCGCTCTGTACGCGGCTGGCGTGGCTGACGCGATCCTCGAAGGCCGCGCCAATGCGGTCAACGAAGTGGTGCAGGCTGCACGCGGCGACGACGGCGACGAGTTCGTCGAGGTCAACGCGGAAGCGTAAAGCTGCCCTGTGTCCGGCAAAAAAGGGGGCTTTCTACAGGCCCCCTTTTTTTAAGCCGCGACGCCGTAGTGGGGCGCTGTCTCCGGCTGGGGCTGTGTCCGACGCGTTATCCGTAAAAAATGCGCATAACGCTGAAACGAATTCTTGCCGCCGGTATCGAAGTCCGGGCGGCGTGTGACAGATCGAACTCAAGGAGCAAATGATGGCGGCAATTACCGCAAGCATGGTTGCAGAACTGCGCGCAAAGACCGACGCGCCGATGATGGAATGCAAGAAAGCGCTGACGGAAGCCGCCGGCGACATGGCGCGCGCTGAAGAGCTGCTGCGCGTGAAGCTGGGCAACAAGGCGAGCAAGGCTGCATCGCGCGTCACGGCTGAAGGCGTGGTTGCCTCGTTCATTGGCGGCAATGCGGGTTCGCTGGTCGAACTGAACTGCGAAACCGACTTCGTCTCGAAGAACGACGACTTCCTCGCTTTCTCGAAGAAGATCGCCGAGCTGGTCGCATCACAAAACCCGGCTGACGTCGCCGCGCTGTCGGCTCTGCCGCTCGACGGCCAGACCGTCGACGCAGTGCGTCTCGCGCTGGTCGGCAAGATCGGTGAAAACCTGTCGATCCGCCGTTTCGTGCGTTTCGAGACGTCGAACAAGCTGGCCGCGTATCTGCACGGCACGCGCATCGGCGTGCTGGTCGAGTACACGGGCGCAGACGAGCAGGTCGGCAAGGACGTGGCTATGCACATCGCCGCCATGAAGCCGGTCTCGCTGTCGTCGGACGACGTGCCGGCGGATCTGATCGCCAAGGAACGCAGCATCGCTGAGCAGAAGGCTGCCGAATCGGGCAAGCCGGCTGAAATCGTCGCCAAGATGGTCGACGGCAGCGTGCAGAAGTACCTGAAGGAAGTGTCGCTGCTGAACCAGACGTTCGTTAAGAACGACAAGCAGACGATCGAGCAGATGCTGAAGGCTGGCAACGCGAGCGTCCAGAAGTTCGCGCTGTTCGTGGTCGGCGAAGGCATTGAGAAGAAGCAGGACGACTTCGCTGCTGAAGTCGCCGCTCAAGTGGCTGCTGCAAAGCAACAATAAGCTTCACCTAAGCTTCAGCTAGTACCGTTGTACCCGCGGCAGAGCAAGACTGTGCCGCGGTCGGCAGCGCCGCAAGGCTGCGCGCGGGTCGACCCCCGCTGTGCAGCCGCCATTGACGAGCCTCATGTGTCGATCAATTTGGCGGCGCTTGCCCGAATCAGCATTTCACCCCTACATTAGTCCCTTGTTGTTGCCCTGTTCTGCGCGATCTGGATACCCCTATGCCCACTGCCTACAAACGCGTTCTGCTCAAACTCTCCGGTGAAGCTCTGATGGGCGATGATGCCTTCGGCATCAATCGTGCGACCATCGAACGAATGGTGGCGGACGTGGCCGAAGTGGTCCGTCTTGGAACGCAGTTGGCCGTGGTGATCGGCGGCGGCAATATTTTTCGCGGTGTAGCAGGCGGCGCGGCCGGTATGGACCGCGCCACGGCCGACTACATGGGCATGCTGGCCACCATGATGAACGCGCTGGCACTGCAGGACGCCATGCGGCATGCGGGCATCGAGGCGCGTGTGCAGTCCGCGCTGCGTATGGACCAGGTGGTCGAGCCGTATATCCGCCCGCGCGCGATTCGCCAGCTCGAAGAAGGTAAAGTCGTGATTTTCGCGGCCGGAACGGGCAACCCGTTTTTCACGACCGACACGGCCGCCGCGCTGCGCGGCTCGGAAATCGGCGCTGAAGTCGTGCTGAAAGCCACCAAGGTAGACGGCGTCTACTCCGCCGACCCGAAGAAAGATCCGAGCGCGACGCGCTACACGACGATCAGTTTCGACGAGGCAATCGGCCGCAATCTGCAGGTCATGGACGCCACCGCGTTCGCGCTGTGCCGCGACCAGAAGCTGCCGATCCGCGTGTTTTCGATCGTCAAGCCGGGCGCGCTCAAGCGTATCGTGCTCGGCGAGGACGAGGGCACCCTCGTCCACGTGTAAACTCTCGTTCACATAAGTGGGCTTCGACGCGGGCCCGGGCCGCCGCATATCGCGCGTGCTGGCCGGCTCGCACAGTTTTGAAGGTTCGGAGGTTTAAAAATGTCTGTGGCTGATATCAGGAAGGGCGCTGAGCAAAAGATGCAGCGTTCCATCGACGCGTTCAAGAACGATCTGTCGAAAATCCGTACGGGCCGTGCGCACACGGGCCTGCTCGATCACATCCAGTGCGACTACTACGGCTCGCCGGTGCCTATTTCTCAGGTTGCGAACCTGACGCTGATCGACGCACGCACGATCGGCGTTCAGCCGTGGGAAAAGAAGATGGTTCAAGTCGTCGAAAAGGCGATCCGCGAGTCGGACCTCGGTCTGAACCCGGCTACGCAGGGCGATGTGATCCGCGTACCGATGCCCGCGCTGACCGAAGAACGCCGCCGGGAGCTGACGAAAGTGGTCAAGAGCGAAGCCGAAACGGCCAAGATCGCTGTGCGCAATCTGCGCCGCGACGCTAACGAGCAACTGAAAAAGCTCGTCAAAGACAAAGAAATTTCAGAAGACGACGAACGCCGTGCAGGTGACGACATTCAGAAGCTGACGGACAAATTCGTCGCTGAAATCGACAAACTCGTCGTGACCAAAGAAGCAGAGATCATGACGGTGTGATGTTGCTCGGCTCCGTGCAGACACGGAGCCGGCACGGGTTTTCCTGCCCCCTACAGGGGCTGGCGCGAAATGTCAGTCATGCAGCGCCAGGTCTGGGAGCATTCACCAATTCAAGGTTTGCACTTCTTCATTTGCAGTTATTGTCCCGACGGCCATGACCTACACCAGTTCAACCGTGCGCGTGCCTGATGTCGCTGCGGTGCCGCGACACATCGCGATCATCATGGACGGCAATGGCCGTTGGGCCACCCAGCGCCGCTTGCCGCGCGTGGCCGGTCATACGCGCGGCGTCGACGCTGTGCGTGCAGCCGTCGAGGCGTGCGCCCGTCAGGGCGTCGAATATCTGACGCTGTTTGCCTTCAGTTCCGAAAACTGGCGTCGGCCGAACGAGGAAGTGTCGTTCCTCATGCGCCTGTTCGTCACCGCGCTCGAGCGCGAGATCGGCAAGCTGCACGCGAACGGCATCCGTTTGCGGGTGGTCGGCGATCTCGAACGTTTCGATACGCGCATCCGCGATCTGATCAGGCGCGCCGAGACCAAGACCGCGCGCAATACCCGCCTCACGCTGACCATCGCAGCCAATTACGGCGGTCGCTGGGACATCATGCAGGCCACCCGCAAGCTCGCCGAGCAGTCGGCGCTGGCGGGTAAGGCGGTCGAGGTGAACGAGGAATCGTTCGCTGAACATCTATCCATGGCCTATGCGCCCGAGCCCGATCTGTTCATCCGCACGGGCGGCGAGCGGCGCGTCAGCAATTTCCTGCTGTGGCAACTCGCCTACACCGAGTTCTACTTCACCGACATCTTCTGGCCGGATTTCGACGCCGACGCCCTCGGCCACGCAATCGCGTCATATGCGGAGCGCGAGCGCCGTTTCGGCCGCACCAGTGCTCAACTCGAGCCGCAATCGCAAAACGTCGATTCGCTTCCATGCTAAAAACCCGTGTCATCACGGCGGTCGTCCTCCTGGCGGTGTTCCTGCCCGTCACGTTGTTCGCGCCGGTCGGCGCGTTCGGCGCGCTGATTGCGTTCGTCGTCGTGTTTGCAGCGTGGGAATGGGCGCGCCTGCTCAAGCTGGGCGGCGCGGGCCCCGTCATTTACGCGCTGGTGGCGGCGGTGGCGCTAGTGGCCAGCACGCGTCTCGGCATCGGCGTCGACGATGCGCGGCCGTTTTACAAAGCGGCCGCCATTTTTTGGGTGATCGCCGGCCCGTTCGTGCTGCTGCGCAAACCGACGCTCGCGCAGGGCGCGTGGCGTAACTTCCTGTTTCTTGCCGGGATTGTGATATTCGTCGCGTGCTGGCATGCTCTCGTCGCCGCGCGCATGCAGGGTGTGCCGTTTGTGCTGTCACTGCTGCTATTGGTATGGCTCGCCGATATCGGCGCATACTTCTCGGGGAAGGCGTTCGGCAAGCACAAGCTCGCGCCCGCCATCAGCCCGGGCAAGACGTGGGAGGGCGCGATCGGCGGCTGGCTCGTCGTCATGATTGTCGCGCTGGCGGCGGTCGTTTTGCATGCGTTCGAGCCGACCCTGTATTCCAGCTTGTGGGCGCATTGGGGCGCCCCGCGTGCGCTGCTTGCGCTGACCCTGCTGGTGGTGTTCAGCGTGGTGGGCGACCTTTTTGAATCCATGATGAAGCGCCAGGCCGGCGTGAAAGATTCGAGCGGCCTGTTGCCGGGGCACGGTGGCGTGCTCGACCGCATCGACGCATTGTTGCCGGTGCTGCCGCTTGCCATGCTGCTGCTCGGCTAGAGAAAGAGATATGCAAAAACGTCTGACATTGCTCGGTTCCACGGGCTCGATTGGAGACAGCACGCTCGACGTCGTCGCGCGTCATCCGGAGCGTTTTTCGGTTTATGCGCTCACTGCACACCGCAACGGCGACAAACTCGTCGAGCAATGCCTGCGTTTCCGGCCGGAAGTCGCGGTGGTCGGCGACGCCGACACGGCAGCGAGCGTCGCGGCCAAGTTGCGCGAGGCGGGCTGCAAGACCGAAGTGACTTACGGCGCTCAAGCGCTCGTCGACGTGTCGAAGGCCAGCGGCTGCGACACAGTCGTGGCGGCCATCGTGGGCGCGGCAGGCCTCGCGCCGAGCCTCGCCGCCGCGCGCGCCGGCAAACGGATTCTGCTTGCCAACAAGGAAGCGCTGGTCATGTCGGGCGCGATCTTCATGGACGCGGTCCACGACAACGGCGCGGTTCTGCTGCCGGTCGACAGCGAACACAACGCTATTTTCCAGTGCTTGCCGCGCGAAGCCGCGCTGCATGGCGGCGTGTCCAAGATCATTCTGACCGCCTCGGGCGGCCCGTTCCGTACGCGCGAACCGGCCACACTCGCGGGCGTCACGCCCGAAGAAGCCTGCAAGCACCCTAACTGGGTGATGGGCCGCAAGATTTCGGTCGACTCCGCCACGATGATGAACAAAGGCCTCGAAGTGATCGAGGCTCATTGGCTGTTCGGCTTGCCGGGCGAGCGCATCGACGTGCTGATTCACCCGCAAAGCGTGATCCATTCGCTGGTTTCGTACGCCGACGGCTCGGTGCTCGCGCAACTCGGCAACCCGGACATGCGTACGCCCATCGCTCATGCGCTCGCCTTTCCGGATCGTGTTGATTCGGGCGTCGCTCAACTGGACCTCGCGGAAATTGCGTCGCTGTCGTTCGAGAAACCGGACTACGCGCGTTTCCCCTGTCTGGCTCTGGCGATGAAGGCACTTGCCGAAGGCGGCCTCGCCAGTGCGGCGCTCAACGCCGCTAACGAAATTGCTGTTGAAGCGTTCCTGTCGCGCCAGATCGGTTTCATGGCGATCGCGCAAGTGGTCGACTCGGTGCTCAACGGGTTGCCGAATGGCAGCGCGCACGCGCTCGAAGACGTGATCGAAGCAGACGCCGCAGCGCGTCGCGCCGCTGCCGAATTCATCGCGCGTCTGCCTGACGCCGCCCGCCGCACGGAACGCGCCGTCCAGTGAGGCGCTTATGAATCTGCTGATCGAAGTGCTCGCCTTCGCGGTTGCGATTGGCGTGCTCGTGGTCGTCCACGAATATGGGCATTACAGCGTGGCGCGGCTGTGCGGCGTCAAGGTGCTGCGCTTTTCGATCGGCTTCGGCAAGCCGCTCTTCCAGTGGGTCAGTCCTAAGAGCGGCACCGAGTGGACCGTTGCCGCGTTGCCGCTCGGCGGCTATGTGAAGATGCTCGACGAGCGCGAGACCGGCAGCGCGCCGATCCCTGCCGAAGCGTTGCCGCATGCGTTCAACCGGCAGTCGGTGTGGCGGCGTATCGCGATCGTCGCGGCCGGGCCGGTCGCCAATTTTCTGCTCGCCATCGTGCTGTTCGGCCTCGTGTTCGCCACCGGCGTCACAGAGCCTGCGGCCATTCTGGCCGTGCCCGCGCCGAACACGGCGGCTGCCGTCGCCGGGTTCGAAGGTGGCGAGACGGTGGTGGCGGTGCGCACGGAGAACGCCGCCGACTCCGAGCCGGTGCGGTCCTGGTCTGATTTGCGCTGGAAGTTGCTCGGCGCAGCGTTCGATCACAAGCGCGTCGTGCTGAGCGCGAAAGGCCCGGGCGGCACGTCGGACTTCCAACTCGATCTGCGCGGTGTCGGTGAAAAGGACGTAGACGACGACTTCATGTCGCGCCTCGGCTTCGAGCCCGGCGGCGGCAAGCTGACCGTTGCAGGTGTGCAGCCGGGCAGCGCGGCGCAGAAAGCCGGGCTTGTTCCGGGCGACCGTTTGCGCGCGATCAACGGCATGGCAACCGACAACGCCACGGCCTTCATCGCGTATGTAAAATCGCACGCCGGCAAGCCTTTGACGCTGCAAGTGGAGCGCGCGGCCGGCGGCAAAGTACAGGATCAAACGCAGGGCCAGGCGCAGGGCAAGCTGGAAGACATCACCATTGTTCCGCAGGCACAGCGCGACGCGGCAACGGGACAGCAGGTCGGCCGCATCGGCGCGGAACTCGCGACCCAGGTGCCGTCGATCAACGTGCGCTATGGACCTTTCGAAAGCCTTCAACTTGGCGCACGCCGCACGTGGGACCTGGCGGTTTATTCGGTGCGGATGTTCGGCCGCATGATCGTCGGCGACGCTTCGCTGAAAAATCTTTCGGGTCCGGTGACGATCGCCGATTACGCGGGAAAGAGTGCACGTCTCGGTCCTTCTGCATTTCTGTCGTTCCTGGCCCTCGTCAGTATTAGCCTCGGTGTACTGAACCTGCTACCAATTCCGGTATTGGACGGGGGTCATCTGTTATATTATTTGGTTGAAGCTGTGACCGGTAAAGTTGTCTCCGATCGCTGGCAACTCGTTTTTCAGAGGGCGGGTCTCGCCTGCATCGTCGCTTTGTCGGCGATTGCACTGTTCAACGATCTCGCTCGTTTAATCCACTTTTAAAGTGTCCGGCGGCGCTAACAATGGCGACCGTCCGACCTGATGCAGCTATACACACTGGGGAAGCACGTTGTTTAAACCTCATCGCTTTGTTCCGAAGACGGTTATAACCGCGGCATTCGCCGCGCATGGGCTGGTCGCCCACGCAACCACGCCCTTCGTGGTGCAAGACATCCGGATCGAGGGATTGCAACGCGTCGAACCTGGTACCGTGTTCGCCTATCTGCCTATCAAGCAGGGCGACACGTTCAGCGACGACAAGGCATCGGAAGCCATTCGCGCACTGTACGCAACGGGCTTCTTCAACGACGTCAAGATCGCGACCGAAGGCAATGTGGTCATCGTGCAGGTGCTGGAGCGTCCGGCCATTGGCACGATCGACTTCGCGGGCATTCACGAGTTCGACAAGGAAAACCTGACCAAGGCGCTGCGCGCCGTGGGTTTGTCGCAAGGCCGTTACTACGACAAGGCGCTCGTCGACAAGGCCGAACAGGAACTGAAGCGTCAGTACCTGACCCGCGGCTACTATGCAGCCGAGGTCACGACCACGATCACGCCGATCGACCGCAATCGCGTCTCGGTGCTGTTCTCGGTGGCCGAAGGGCCGAGCGCCAAGATCCGCCAGATCAACTTCATCGGCAACAAGGCGTTCAGCACGGGCACGCTGCGCGACGAAATGCAACTGTCCACGCCGAACTGGTTCTCGTGGTACACGAAGAACGACCTGTACGCGAAAGACAAGCTCACCGGCGACCTCGAAAATGTCCGCTCGTATTACCTGAACCGCGGCTACCTCGAGTTCAATATCGAGTCGACGCAGGTGTCGATCACGCCGGACAAGAAGGACATGTATCTCACGGTCACGCTGCATGAAGGCGAGCCGTACACGATCTCGAGCATCAAGCTGGCCGGCAATCTGCTCGACCGCGAGCCGGAGCTGGCCAAGCTCATCAAGATCAAACCGGGCGATCGTTTTTCGGCCGAAAAGCTGCAGGCCACCACGAAGTCGATCGTCGACAAACTGGGCGAGTATGGTTACGCGTTCGCGACCGTCAACGCGCAGCCGCAGATCGACCAGTCGAACCACAAGGTCGACCTGACGCTGCAGGTCGACCCGAGCCGTCGCGTTTATGTGCGCCGTATCAATGTGGTCGGCAATACACGCACGCGCGACGAAGTGGTGCGCCGCGAAATGCGTCAGCTCGAAAGCTCGTGGTTCGACTCTAACCGCCTCGCACTGTCGAAAGACCGTATCAACCGTCTTGGCTATTTCACCGACGTCGACGTGACCACCATTCCTGTGGAAGGCACGCCCGACCAGGTCGATGTGGACGTCAAGGTCGCTGAAAAGCCGACGGGCGCGATCACGCTGGGCGCGGGCTTTTCGTCGACCGACAAGGTGGTGCTGTCGGCCGGCGTCTCGCAAGACAACGTGTTCGGCTCGGGCACGAGCCTCGCGGTAAACGTCAATACCGCGAAGACCTACCGGACGTTGACGGTTACGCAGGTCGATCCGTACTTCACGGTCGACGGCATCAAGCGTATTACCGACGTCTATTACCGTACGTATCAGCCGCTGTATTACTCGACCGACTCGAGCTTCAAGATCGTTACGATCGGTGGCGACCTGAAGTTCGGTATTCCGTTCTCCGAAGTGGATACGGTGTACTTCGGCGCGGGTCTCGAGCAGAACCAGCTGGACGTCGACGCAAACACGCCTGCGTCGTATAAGCAATACGTTCAGGACTTCGGCCGCGTGTCGAACAACGTGCCGCTTACTGTCGGCTGGTCGCGCGATGCGCGAGATAGCGCGCTGGTACCGAGCCGCGGTTACTTCACGCAGGCAAACGCCGAATACGGCACGCCGATCGGCGGCACCCAGTATTACAAGGCAGACATCAACGCGCAGTACTATTACTCGTTCTCGCGTGGCTTCGTGCTGGGTTTCAACTTCCAGGGCGGCTACGGCAAGGGCATGGGCGGCAAGCCGTACCCGATTTTCAAGAACTACTACGCGGGCGGTATCGGTTCGGTCCGCGGCTACGAGCCGAGTTCGCTTGGTCCTCGCGACGCCACCACGGGCGACCCGATCGGCGGCTCGAAGCTGCTCGTCGGCAATATCGAGTTGACGTTCCCGTTGCCGGGCACCGGCTATGATCGAACCCTGCGCGTATTCACGTTCCTCGATGCGGGTAACGTGTGGGCGGACGCGAGCAGCGCCGCCACGTCGAATGGCGCTAACGGTCTGCGTTACGGCTACGGTGTCGGTCTCGCGTGGATTTCGCCGATCGGACCGCTCAAGCTGAGCTTGGGCTTCCCGCTGACCAAGCATACGGGCGACCAGTATCAGAAGTTCCAGTTCCAGATCGGAACGGCGTTCTGATCCGCGTTGCGGACAGCTCGCCAAACAACAGTATCGAGAGGATCACTTTGCTAACCGGTATGTTTTCGAAACGTGTGGCTTGCGCGCTGGCGCTGGCAATGACGCTGGGCGTCGGAGTAGCGCACGCGCAGGAAGCCAGGATTGCCGCGGTGAATTCGGACCGGATTCTGCGGGAATCGGCTGCGGCAAAGGCGGCCCAGGTCAAGCTCGAGGCCGAGTTCGCGAAGCGCGACAAGGACCTCGCGGACATGGCCCAGAAGCTGAAGTCGATGTCCGATTCGCTCGACAAGAGCGGTGCGTCCATGTCGTCGGCAGATCGCGCGCAAAAGCAGCGCGATCTGTCACAACTCGACACGGACTTTCAGCGCAAGCAACGCGAGTTTCGCGAGGACCTGAACCAGCGCCGCAATGAAGAACTGGCGGCGGTGCTGGACCGTGCGAACAAGGTGATCAAGCAGATTGCCGAGGCGCAGCATTACGACCTGATCGTTCAGGAAGCGGTGTATGTGAGCCCGCGCATCGACATCACGGATCAGGTGCTCAAGGCCCTCGCGGCCTCGGGCAACTAAGAGCACAGGCAGGAGCGTTGCAAGCAGCGGTTGAAGGGCGGCCTCGGCCTGGGCGTTGATTGCAAACGCCGCGCACGACGCGCGCCGTCTGGTGAGCTGCAGATCAGCTTTACGCGAACCGAAGTACGCTGCCGCGCTTGAACTGCGGAAGGCGAGCCGGGGCGGGGCTCTCACCGGCGACTCTGACAAGACGCACTGAACAGCAGGAGACAGGACAGGCATGGCATTTACGCTCGAGGACATCGTCCAACGGTTCGGCGGTGAAGTAGTAGGAGACGGTTCGCAGCGCGTCGGCAGCCTCGCGCCGCTCGACCAGGCAGGTCCGGACCAGCTGGCGTTCCTCGCGAACCCCAAGTACCTGTCGCAAGTGGAAACGACCCAGGCTGGCGCCGTGTTGATCAATGCCGACGACCTGGCGAAGCTCACGTCCCGCAGCGCCCGTAACTTCATCGTCACGCCGAATCCGTACGCTTATTTCGCGCGCGTCGCGCAAACCTTCATCGACCTCGCCACGCCAAAGGTCGCGCCCGGCATTCATCCGAGCGCGACGATCGACCCGTCTGCGCAGATCGCTGCGAGCGCGGTGATCGGACCGCACGTTACGGTCGAAGCCGGCGCTGTCATCGGCGAAAACGTGCGGCTCGACGCGAATGTCGTCATTGGCCGCGGCACGCGCATCGGCGCGGGTTCGCATCTGTATCCGAATGTGGCCGTGTATCACGGCTGCAAGCTCGCCGAGCGCGTGATCGTGCACGCGGGCGCGGTAATCGGCTCCGACGGTTTCGGATTCGCGCCGGATTTCGTCGGCGAAGGCGAAGCGCGTACCGGTAGCTGGGTGAAAATTCCGCAAGTTGGCGGCGTATCGATTGCAGCGGATGTCGAAATCGGCGCGAACACCACGATCGATCGTGGCGCAATGGCCGATACGATCATTGAAGAGTGCGTGAAGATCGACAACCTCGTGCAGATCGGCCACAACTGCAAGGTTGGCGCTTACACGGTAATCGCCGGTTGCGCGGGTATCGCGGGCAGCACCACCATCGGCCGTCATTGCATGATCGGCGGCGCTGTGGGGATTGCCGGGCACGTGACGCTCGCCGATTACGTGATCGTGACCGCGAAGTCCGGTGTGTCGAAGTCGCTGCTCAAGCCCGGCATGTACACGAGCGCATTCCCGGCCGTGAACCACGCTGACTGGAACAAAAGCGCGGCTTTGCTGCGCAATATCGACAAGCTCCGCGACCGTATCAAGGCGCTGGAAACTGCCTCGGCTGACCGGCCGGACGCGAAGCCGGCCAACACACCAGCGCCTTTGGCATCGGGCGCGACGGGCAATTCACAGAGCGACAAAAGCTAGATTTCTGGGCGGCCCGCCAGTACCGCGTAAAATGGCGGGCGAACATCAGAAGCAAAGACGGTTGCCGTGACCCGGTGGCACGGCAATCAGGTCACGGCGAGCGCCGGCAGCACGCGTTACCAACCCACCTGCACCAGCATCCGCAGTCATCATCGCGCAGTCAATGCGTGAGCAGAAACACCATGAGCACCGAAAAAATCAATCTCGACATTCATAAGATTCTCACGCTGCTGCCACATCGTTACCCGATCCTGCTGGTCGACCGGGTGCTCGAACTCGAGCCGCACAAGAGCATCAAAGCGTTGAAGAACGTGTCGATCAATGAGCCGTATTTCCAGGGGCACTTCCCGACGCGTCCCGTCATGCCTGGCGTGCTGATCCTCGAAGCGCTCGCACAAACGGCAGCGCTCCTCACGTTCTCGGAAGAGCCGAGCGACCCGTCGAACACGCTGTACCTGTTCGTCGGTATCGACAACGCGCGCTTCAAGCGCGTCGTGGAGCCCGGCGATCAGCTCATCCTGAACTGCACGTTCGAGCGGCATATGCGCGGCATCTGGAAGTTCAAGGCGCGTGCCGAAGTGGACGGCGCGGTGGCGGCGGAAGCAGACCTGATGTGCGCGGTGCGTCACACGGACAAGGACGCCTGAGTCAATGTTCGGGCAGCCGGCGCCTCATGACGCTGCCGGCTCGACCCAGCCCATCCAGACAACGCAACAGAATCAGAAGCGAGGACGCATGAGCAGGATTCATCCCACTGCGATCGTCGAACCGGGCGCTCAACTCGACGAATCCGTCGAAGTCGGACCGTATGCGGTGATCGGCGCCCACGTGACGATCGGCGCCCGGACCACTGTCGGTTCGCATAGCGTGATCGAAGGCCACACCACGATCGGCGAAGACAACCGGATCGGCCACTATGCATCGGTCGGCGGCCGTCCGCAGGACATGAAGTACAAAGACGAGCCTACCCGGCTCGAAATCGGCAACCGCAACACGATCCGCGAGTTCACCACGATCCACACCGGCACGGTGCAGGACGCGGGCGTGACCACGCTCGGCGACGACAACTGGATCATGGCGTACGTGCACATCGGGCACGACTGCCACGTCGGCAACAACGTGATTCTGTCGAGCAACGCACAGATGGCGGGCCACGTGACGATTGGCGACCATGCGATCGTCGGCGGCATGTCGGGCGTGCATCAGTTCGTGCGCATCGGCGCTCATTCCATGTTGGGCGGCGCTTCGGCGCTCGTGCAGGACATTCCGCCGTTCGTGATCGCGGCCGGCAACAAGGCCGAGCCGCACGGCATCAACGTCGAAGGTCTGCGCCGCCGCGGTTTCTCGCCGGACGCGATTTCGGCGCTGCGCTCCGCGTACCGACTGCTGTACAAGAACAGCCTGTCGCTCGAAGAAGCGAAAGTGCAACTGCGTGAACTGGCGTCGGCCGGCGGCGACGGCGACGAGCCGGTGCGAACGCTGCTGGCATTTGTCGAAGCGTCGCAGCGCGGCATCATCCGCTAAGCGATGGCATTGCAACCTAGTCCGCTACGCATCGCGATGGTGGCCGGCGAGCCGTCCGGCGACCTGCTGGCGTCGTCGCTGCTGAACGGCCTCGCGAGCCGCCTGCCTGCCGCCACGCACTACTACGGAATCGGCGGCCCGCGCATGATCGCCACGGGTTTCGACGCGCACTGGCCAATGGACAAGCTGTCCGTGCGCGGCTATGTCGAAGCGCTGCGGCACATTCCCGAAATCCTGCGTGTTCGCAACGACCTGAAGCGCCAGCTGCTGGCCGAGCCGCCAGCGGTGTTCGTAGGCGTCGACGCGCCCGACTTCAACTTCGGGCTCGAGCATCCGTTGCGCGAGGCGGGCATTCCGACGATTCACTTCGTGTGCCCGTCAATCTGGGCGTGGCGCGGCGGGCGCATCAAAAAGATCGCGAAGGCCGTCGACCATATGCTGTGTGTGTTCCCGTTCGAAACGGCGCTGCTTGAAAAAGCGGGCGTCGCGGCTTCGTACGTGGGTCATCCGCTTGCCGACGAAATTCCGCTCGAACCCGACACGCTCGGCGCGCGCCGGACGCTCGGTCTAGCGGAAAGCGGTCCTGTCATCGCGGTGCTGCCGGGTAGCCGCCGCTCGGAGATCGACCTGATCGGGCCGACGTTCTTCGCGGCGATGGAAATGATGCAGCATCAGGAGCCCGGTCTTCGCTTCGTGATGCCGGCGGCGACGCCCGCGTTGCGAGAGATGCTGCGCCCGCTGGTCGACTCGCACCCCGGCCTCGCGCTGACCATTACCGACGGCCAGTCCCAACTCGCCATGACGGCCGCCGACGCGATTCTCGTGAAAAGCGGCACCGTCACGCTCGAGGCGGCGCTCCTGAAAAAGCCGATGGTCATCTCCTACAAGGTGCCCTGGCTGACCGGCCAGATCATGCGCCGGCAGGGCTATCTGCCGTATGTCGGTTTGCCGAACATTCTGGCGGGGCGCTTCGTGGTACCGGAAATTCTCCAGCATTTCGCGACGCCGCAGGCGCTGGCCGAAGCCACGCTGAAACAGTTGCGCGATGAAGCCAACCGGCGCACGCTGACGGAAATCTTCACGGAGATGCACCACGTGCTGAAGCAGAACACTGCGCAGCGTGCGGCGGAAGTCGTCGCGAGCGTTGTCGAAAAACGCAAGGCGCGGCCGTGAAGAACGGACGCACCGACGGACGCACCAACGCCCCCGCGCCTCGCCGCAAGACCGCGGCCGTCGCAGGCGCGGCGGGATCGGCCGGCCGTCAGGTCGGCTTGAACTTCGAGACGCCCGACGACATTATTTGCGGCGTCGACGAAGCAGGGCGCGGACCGCTGGCCGGTCCGGTCGTGGCTGCGGCGGTGATTTTCGACCCGTCGAAGCCGATGATTCGCGGCCTCGACGATTCCAAAGCGCTAAGCGCCAAAAAGCGTGACGAGCTGTACGACAAGATCGTCGACCGCGCGCTCGCGTACTGCATCGCATCGGCAACCGTCGAAGAGATCGATTCGCTGAACATCCTCCACGCAACCATGCTGGCGATGAAGCGTGCGGTGGAAGGGCTGTCCGTCACGCCCACGCTGGTGAAGATCGACGGTAATCGCTGCCCCACATTGAGCGTGCGTAGCGAAGCAGTGATTGGTGGCGACGCGCTCGTGAAATGCATTTCGGCGGCGTCGATTCTTGCCAAGGTCACGCGCGACCGGATGCTGCTGGAACTGCACCAGACGTATCCGCTTTACGGCTTCAATGCGCATGCGGGCTACGGCACGCCGCAACACCTCGCGGCGTTGCGGGAGCACGGTCCCTGCGAACATCATCGGCGATCGTTCGCGCCTGTGCGCGAGGCCCATTTGCGATTCGGCACTGGCGTGCCGCTGCCCGCGGGCGAAGTCATCGTCGTGCCGGATATGCTGGCGAACGGCATGCTGGACGACGCAATGCTCGATCGCGACGCGTTCGGCGAACACAGCGGCGCGTGAATATCGCGCGGATTTGGCGGGCGGCTCGATCTACTCGCGGTGCGGGATGGCATCGAGCGTAACGCTTTCCGCCCGCTAACCTTTTTCCTTACCTCACCGTCTTCGCTGCCTGTGAAAGCCATCACCTCGCGGGACAATCCGCTCTATAAACGCCTGAAGGCGCTCGCCGGTTCGACGCATCAACAGCGCCGCAGCGGCCATGCGCTGCTGGAAGGTTTCCATCTCGCGAGCGCTTATCTCGATGTAGCCGGGCAGCCGGAAATGTGCGTCGTCACCGACGGCGCGCTGCGTCACGACGAAGCTCAGGCGATCGTTTCGCGCATCGACGAACATCGCATCGTCACGTTGCCGGATGCGCTGTTCGGACAGTTGTCGAATGTCGTGCACGGCGTCGGGATTCTGCTGCTCGTGGAGAAGCTGGCCATGCCGCTGCCGGAGACGGTCGCGCAAACATGCGTCGTGCTCGACGGCGTGCAGGACGCAGGCAACGTCGGCTCGATCTTGCGCAGCGCAGCCGCGGCGGGGATCCAGCACGTGTTCTGCGCACCGGGCACCGCCTACGCGTGGTCATCCAAGGTGTTGCGCTCCGGCATGGGCGCACACTTCCTGCTGCGGATCCACGAAGACGTCGAAGCGCAGACGTTGATCGATCGCCTCGCGGTGCCTGTCGTGATCACCGACTCGCACGGCGCGGCGGCGATCTACGACTGTGACCTGAGCGGACAACTTGCGTGGGTGTTCGGCAACGAGGGGGCCGGCGTATCGCAAATCTGGCGTGGGGCCGTCTCATTGCGGGTGACGATTCCTCAGCCGGGCGGCATGGAGTCGCTCAATGTCGCGGCCGCGGCCGCTGTATGCGTCTTCGAGCAATGCAGACAACAGCGCGCCGCGAACATGCACGGCGACGCGCGTTCGTCTGCACGTTTCCCCGCTCAATAAGACGGACGATCCAGCTTGATCTCCTGCAGGATCGTGGTCGCGATCTCTTCGATCGACTTGTGCGTCGACGACAGCCACTTGATCCCTTCGCGACGCATCATCGTTTCGGCTTCGTTGATCTCGTAACGGCAATTCTCCGGCGCGGCGTACTTGCTGCCCGGCCGGCGCTCGTTACGGATCTCCGATAACCGCTGGGGATCGATCGACAACCCAAACATTTTCTGCCGATGCGCCAATAACGGCGTAGGCAGTTTGCCTCGCTCGAAATCTTCTGGAATCAGCGGATAGTTGGCCGCTTTCACGCCGTACTGCATGGCCAGATACAGGCTCGTCGGCGTTTTTCCGCTGCGCGACACGCCAACCAGTATCACGTCGGCATCGGCGAGATTGCGGTTCGACTGGCCGTCGTCGTGCGCAAGCGAGAAGTTGATCGCCTCGATCCGGTTCTTGTATTCCTCGGTGTCCGCGTTCTGGTGACCGCGCCCCATCGCGTGGCTCGATTTCAGTTCCAGTTCCTGTTCCAGCGGCTCGACGAAGGTCTGGAACATGTCCAGCACGAGCGCATTCGAGCCCTTGACGATCTGATTCGAGGCGCTGTCCACGAGCGTCGTGAACACGATCGGACGGCGGCCGTCCTGCTGGATCGCTTCGTTGATCTTTTCGAGCGTGGCGTAGGCTTTTTCCGTCGAGTCGACGAAAGGCACGCGAACCAGGCGAAATTTCTGGTCGAACTGGGAGAGGATCGAATGCGCGAAGGTTTCGGCAGTGATCCCGGTACCGTCGGAGACGATGAATACGGTGGGCGGCATCAGTGGGGCAGGGAACGTGAGCGGCAAAAAGCGCTCGAATGGAACATCGCTGCGTTGATTTCGCTGCGCGGTGGCTGACCGCAAAGCAGCGGCGTCAAACAACGCGCCGTGGGCACCGCTACTGCGCCGGGAAGCACCTGCAGACTCTTCGGAAAAGATTGAAAGAGCCGCGCAGGCGGTCCGGGCGCGGTTGGAGGCGCAATTCTCGTCCGACAGTCACATTTCGAGAGTCGGCACGGTAGAATAGCGGCAACCTGTTGGATAAGCAATTGCAGGCGATTGGCGCCTAACTCACCGCGAACGGTCGTTCAACGCTCCGCTATCGGACGTCAAACGCCACGGAACGCGGCGCATCGATCGCTAAATCCGGGCATTCGCGCTCTTCGTCGCCGTGGTTGGCTTCGTTGGCTTCGTTGGCTTCGTTGGCGTTGCTGGCGTGATGCATTGCACAAGCGCGTTGCATCGGCGTGGTACGCAAGCGCCGGAAGCTCCGTAAGCGATTGCTTCTCCAACAGGTTGTGCAAGACGCGAGGTCACGCTCCCAACGGGCGTCTCGCGTTCGAGCCCACTTGCACAGCCGTGAATTTCTTTCACACTTAGGGGCTTGTATGACTAACGCAGTTACCGTCGCAAAGGATAGGGCATATGTAGTTCCGTTCGAGCAGTTGCGGATGACCGATGTGGAGATTGTCGGCGGCAAGAACGCGTCGCTAGGCGAGATGATCAGTCAGCTCGCTGAAGCAGGCGTGCGCGTGCCGACCGGTTTCGCCACGACGGCGCTGGCTTTCCGCGACTTCCTGCATCACAACAACCTGACCGAACGCATCGCCAAACGTCTGGAGACGCTCGACGTCGACGACGTGAAGGCGCTCGCCGAAGCGGGCAAGGAGATCCGTCAATGGATCGTCGAAGCGCCGTTGCAGCCGCAACTCGAGGCTGACATCCGCGCAGGTTTCGAGACCTTGCAAAACAGCTCGCCTGAAGAGCTTTCCTTTGCCGTGCGTTCGTCGGCAACGGCTGAAGACTTGCCGGACGCATCGTTCGCGGGTCAGCAGGAAAGCTATCTCAACGTGGTCGGCATCGAGGAAGTGCTCGATCGCATGAAGCACGTGTTCGCGTCGCTGTACAACGACCGCGCTATTTCCTATCGCGTACACAAGGGCTTCACGCACGCTGAAGTCGCGTTGTCGGCTGGTGTGCAGCGCATGGTGCGCTCGGACGTCGGCGCGGCCGGCGTGATGTTCACGCTCGATACCGAGTCCGGCTTTAAAGACGCGGTCTTCATCACGTCGAGCTATGGTCTGGGCGAAACCGTCGTGCAAGGCGCGGTGAATCCGGACGAGTTTTACGTCTACAAGACCACGCTCGCGCAAGGCAAGTATCCGATCATCCGCCGTTCGATCGGCTCCAAGCTGATCAAGATGGAGTTCACGAAGGCCGGCGAAGAAGGCCGCGTGAAGACTGTCGACGTGCCGCACGAACAGCGCAACCGCTTCTCGATTACTGACGAAGACGTGATCGAGCTCGCGAAGTACGCGGTCATCATCGAAAAACACTACGAGCGTCCGATGGACATCGAGTGGGGCAAAGACGGCCGCGACGGCAAGATCTTTATCCTGCAGGCACGTCCCGAAACGGTGAAGAGCCAGTCGACCGGCAAGGCGGAGCAGCGCTTCAAGCTGAAGGGACAATCGAACGTGCTGGCCACCGGCCGGGCGATCGGCCAGAAGATCGGCGCGGGTCCGGTGCGCGTGATTCACGATCCGTCGGAAATGGACCGTGTGCAGCCGGGCGACGTGCTGGTCGCCGACATGACCGACCCGAACTGGGAGCCGGTGATGAAGCGCGCATCCGCAATCGTTACCAACCGGGGCGGGCGCACCTGCCACGCGGCGATCATCGCGCGCGAACTGGGCGTGCCGGCCGTGGTGGGCTGCGGAGACGCGACCGACGTGCTGAAAGAGGGCTCGCTCGTCACCGTCTCGTGCGCTGAAGGCGACGAAGGCAAGATCTACGACGGCCTGCTCGAAACCGAAATCACCGAAGTGCAGCGCGGCGACCTGCCGCCGATTCCGGTGAAGATCATGATGAACGTCGGCAACCCGCAACTGGCTTTCGACTTCTCGCAACTGCCGAATGCCGGCGTGGGTCTCGCGCGGCTCGAGTTCATCATCAACAACAATATCGGCGTTCATCCGAAGGCGATTCTCGAATATCCGAACATCGATCAGGACCTGAAGAAGGCCGTGGAAAGCGTCGCTCGCGGTCACGCATCGCCGCGCGCGTTCTACGTCGACAAGCTGACCGAAGGTATCGCGACGATCGCTGCAGCGTTCTATCCGAAGCCCGTGATCGTGCGTCTGTCGGACTTCAAGTCGAACGAGTACAAGAAGCTGATTGGCGGTTCGCGTTACGAGCCGGACGAAGAAAACCCGATGCTGGGCTTCCGCGGCGCGTCGCGCTACATCGCTGAAGACTTCGCCGAAGCGTTCCAGATGGAATGCGTCGCGCTGAAGAAGGTGCGTGAAGAGATGGGCCTCGACAACGTCGAGATCATGGTGCCGTTCGTGCGTACGCTCAAGCAGGCCGAGCGCGTGGTCGGGCTGCTCGAAAAGTTCGGCCTGAAGCGCGGCGAGAACGGCCTGCGTCTGATCATGATGTGCGAAGTGCCGTCGAACGCGATTCTGGCAGAGGAATTCCTCCAGTTCTTCGACGGTTTCTCGATTGGCTCGAACGACCTGACGCAACTCACGCTCGGCCTCGACCGCGACTCCGGTATGGAGTTGCTGGCCGTCGATTTCGACGAACGCGACCCGGCGGTCAAGTTCATGCTCAAGCGCGCGATCGAAACGTGCCTGCGCCTCGACAAGTACGTCGGTATCTGCGGTCAGGGGCCTTCGGATCACCCCGACTTTGCTCAGTGGCTGACGGACGAAGGCATCAAGTCGATCTCGCTGAACCCGGACACGATCATCGAGACCTGGCAACAGCTGGCAAAGACGTCGACGAAGTAAGCGTTGCGCGTGCCGCGTTGTAAGCGGCACGCATGACGAAACGCGCGGCAGATCGAACGCGTAGCGAAAGCGCATCGAACGCGCATCAAACGCAGGCTCAACCGCACGTTCGATGCCGGTAATCCGCATCCGCTTCGTGCTATAAACACCCCGGTAGATCCGGGGTGTTTTGCTTTATGGAGGTCGAAGTGGCGCCAGGTGGACTGTTCTGGTGGGTCGGGGCCGGTGTGCTAGTCGTGCTGGAGTTGCTCAGCGGCACTTTCTATTTGCTGATGATCGCGCTCGGTTGCGTCGCTGCAGCCATTGCGCATATCGCGGGCGCTGCAGCAGACATGCAGTTCGCCGTCGCGGCGATCGTCGCGCTCGCCGCGGTGCTCGTGCTGAGGCGTTCGCGTTTCGGCCGCAGAACGCGCAAGGAGGCGTCCAGGAATCCGGACGTCAATCTCGACATCGGCCAGACGGTGAGCGTGCCCGCATGGCACGAGCGTCGTGCGCGTGTGAGTTATCGCGGGGCGGAATGGGACGTTGAACTCGCGCCCGGAGAGCCGGACGATGCGCGCATTTACGAGATCAAAGAGTTGCGCGGCAGTTGCCTCGTGGTGGCAGCGGCGCAGCATGCACGGTCCAATGCGGCGCATCTTTGATATTGACCGGTAGGCTCGCAGCAATTAATTAAACCAACTAACGGTTCTGGAGTGCAGATATGGATTCGACCATCATCGGGGCGGTGTTCCTGGTCATCGTGATCGTGCTGGCGGCGCAGACCATCAAGATCGTGCCGCAGCAGCACGCGTGGGTGCTCGAGCGCCTTGGCCGCTATCACAGCACGCTGACGCCGGGTTTGAGCTTCGTGTTCCCTTTCGTCGACCGGATCGCGTACAAGCACATTCTCAAGGAGATCCCGCTTGAGGTTCCGAGCCAGGTCTGTATCACGCGCGACAATACGCAGTTGCAGGTAGATGGCGTGCTGTACTTCCAGGTCACGGATCCGATGAAGGCGTCGTATGGGTCGAGCAACTTCGTGTTTGCAATCACGCAGTTATCGCAGACCACGCTGCGCTCGGTGATCGGCAAGCTCGAACTCGACAAGACTTTCGAAGAGCGCGATTTCATCAATCACAGCATTGTTTCCGCGCTCGACGAAGCCGCGGCGAACTGGGGCGTCAAAGTCTTACGCTACGAGATTAAAGATCTGACGCCGCCAAAGGAAATTCTTCACGCGATGCAGGCGCAGATCACTGCCGAGCGTGAGAAGCGCGCGTTGATCGCGGCGTCGGAAGGGCGCAAGCAGGAGCAGATCAATATCGCGTCGGGCGGGCGAGAAGCGGCGATCCAGAAATCGGAAGGCGAGCGGCAGGCGGCGATCAACCAGGCGCAAGGTCAGGCCGCGGCGATTCTTGCCGTTGCGGACGCAAATTCGCAGGCCATTCAGAAGATTGCCGCTGCGATTCAGTCGAACGGCGGCATGGAGGCAGTGAATCTGAAGGTCGCCGAGCAATACGTGAACGCGTTCGGCAATCTGGCAAAGCAGGGCACCACGCTGATCGTGCCGGGCAATCTGTCGGACATGAGTTCGATGATCGCGTCGGCGCTCGCCATCGTGAATAAAGGCAAGGGTGTGGCGGACGCGCGCTGACCAATCCGGGCGAGGCACGGGCGAGTCGGCCGTAAGACCGTTTCAATAATGGCGCAGCAAAAACAATGGCCCGCATCAGTGCGGGCCATTTTTGTTAGATCAGGTGAAAAAAGATGCGGCGGCCTCGGGGGCAAGGTGCGGCATATCCGCGCGATATTTCTTTCGCGTCGCGTAAAGCGAACGACGCAGAGCGAGCAAGACCTCAGCCCGGCGAGCGCATCAAACGCGCCTTTTCGCGCTCCCAATCGCGCTTTTTCTCGGTTTCGCGTTTGTCGTGCTGCTTCTTGCCCTTGGCGAGACCGATTTCGCATTTGACGCGGCCGCCCTTGTAATGGAAGTTCAGCGGCACGAGCGTATAGCCGCGCTGCTCGACCTTGCCGATCAGTTTGCTGATTTCCTCGCTATGCAAGAGGAGTTTGCGTGTGCGGACCGGATCGGGCGTGATGTGGGTCGAGGCTTCTGGCAGCGGGCTGATGTGCGTGCCGATCAGGAACAGTTCGTTGTTACGGATCACGACGTAACCTTCCTTGATCTGGCCACGGCCGGCGCGCAAGGCCTTGACCTCCCATCCTTCGAGCACGAGCCCTGCTTCGTAGCGTTCTTCGACCGAATAGTCGTAGAAGGCTTTTCTGTTGTCGATAATGCTCATGAATGGAAAGTGCCCAACTCGTTTAAAATCACGATTTTAGCAAAGCGGGGCAAGGAAAGCCCGCCGCGCTCGTCCACCCTCGCCGCGCGCTGTTCAATTTATGGCAGATGTCCAAAAAACCGTGTTGATCCGCCATTCGGCGGAACAGATGTTCGACCTCGTCACCGACGTCGCCGATTACCCCAACTTCCTGCCCTGGTGCGGAGGAGTGGAGGTCCGCCACCGGGACGACACCAGCATGGAGGCGAAGATCGACATCAACTTCAAGGGTATCAAGCAGCACTTTGCCACGCGCAACAGTATGGAACGGCCCACACGTATCGACATGGAGTTCGCTGACGGCCCGTTTCGCAAATTCACCGGTTTCTGGCGCTTCACGCCGTTGCGCGCCGACGCCTGCAAGATCGAATTCGCGCTGCACTACGAGTTCACCAACATCATTCTCGAGAAGATCATTGGGCCGGTGTTCAATCACATCGCCAATACTTTCGTCGAATCGTTCGTGAAGCGCGCCGATCAGCGCTACGGCAAGGCATGAGCGAACGTCTGTCCGTTCAGGTCTGTTATGCCCTCGCTACCGAGCAGGTGCTGATCGACGTCGAACTGCCCGCGGGCGCCACACTCATGCAGGCGATCGAGACGAGCGGCGTTTTGCAGCGTTATCCTCAGATCGATCTGCGCACGCAGAAGGTCGGTGTGTTCGGCAAGCTCAAGCCACTCGATACGGCGCTGGCCGATCACGACCGCGTCGAGATCTACCGGCCGCTGCTGGTGGACCCGAAGGTTTCTCGCCAACGCCGCGTCGAAAAAACCCGGAAGGCGGGCTCCATTGAAGGCCGCCGCTGGCAGAATAAGGATTCGCGGTAGGCGCCGGCTCACAGGCGTATCGCCCACTTCAGGGCGCCGAACCGTGCGCCTTTTTCCCGATAGGCGTGGCGCCCCCGGAATCGTCATCCGCATGTTGACGCACCGACCAGCACACGCCCGCCACCAGTAACAGGATTGCGGCGATCTCCAGCGGCCGCGGCAGCCGTTCGTCGTAAATGAACGCGTAGAGCAGCGCGAACAGCGTTTCGAAGACAATCAACTGGCCGGAAAGCGTGAGGGGCAGCCGCTTCGACGCCGCGTTCCACAGCCCGTTGCCGAGCCACGACGCGCCAATCGCGAGACCGAGGTTGAGCATCCAGAAGCTGTGCCAGCGGCCTGACGCCAGTTCGCCTTGCGGGCCGCCCGGCGGCAGCGCGGCGGCCGCGAGCCAGAGCGCGGCGCCGAGCATGCCCGTCACCACGCCCCACAACACGGACCACTCGTTGCCGGTGAAACGCGTCTGCCGCTGAAGGTAGCGAGCGTTTTCGACTGCGAACCACGTCCAGCAGCCGAGCGCGCCGACCGCGCAGGCGAGGCCGAGCATTTTGGTGAGAACGCTGACCGGCGTGCCCTCGGCGACTGTGAAGACGTCGATATTGATGCAGGCGATTCCGGCCATCACCATCGTAAGCGGCCAGCCGAGGCGGGAAAGCGGCACCGCGCCGTGGTCGCCGCGGCCCATCAGCGTCACCGTGACGGGCAGCACGCCGACGATCAGCGACGCCGGCGCAATCCCGACCAGATGCACAGCGGCCGTCAGCAGCAGGTAATACAGCAGATTGCCGGCCAGCGCGAGCTTGACGAGCGCGACCAGGTCCTCGCGAGTCAGGCGTTTGACGAGCGAGCGCGCCATTGGCAGCGCCGCTGCCAGCGAGACGACGCCGTACATGGTGTACCGGCCGGCGGACAGCAGAAGCGGTGAAAAGTCCGGCAGCACCCGCGGGACCAGAAAAACCATGCCCCACAAGGCTCCAGCTATCACTCCATATGCGACACCGCGCTGCATCGACTACTCCTGCAAGAAAACCGGGATGGGCCGCAGATTAGCCGTTGGGCGCCGCGCGCGTCTTGTTTGATTCTGCATTCGAGGCCAGCAAACGAAACGCGATCGAACCCGAGGCGAAAGACGAAGCGAAATAGCGGACGCGAAGCCACGAAAAAAAGCACCCGAAATTCGCTAAGCTGCTGTTCGCGCAGTGAAAAGCGGGGAGGTATCGCGTATAATTCGCTTTTGCGCCTATAGGATTTGCCATGCGTCTGATCCAAACAGCACTCACGTTCGATGACGTGCTCCTCGTCCCGGCCTTCTCCGATGTTCTGCCGCGCGACACCAGCCTCAAGACCCGGCTGACCCGCAATATTTCCCTGAATATGCCGCTCGTGTCCGCCGCTATGGACACGGTCACCGAAGCCCGCCTCGCTATCGCCATGGCGCAAATGGGCGGCGTCGGCATCATCCACAAGAACCTCACGGCGGCCGAGCAGGCCCGTGAAGTGGCCAAGGTCAAGCGTTTCGAGTCGGGCGTCGTCCGCGATCCGATCACGGTGCCGCCGCAAATGAAGGTGCGCGACGTCATTGCACTGTCGCAACAGCATGGCATCTCCGGTTTCCCGGTTGTGGAAGGCGCGCAGCTGATCGGCATCGTCACCAATCGCGACCTGCGCTTCGAAGAGCGTCTGGACGAGCCGGTGCGCAACATCATGACGCCGCGTGAACGGCTCGTGACCGTCAAGGAAGGCACCTCGCTCGCCGAGGCCAAGGCGCTGATGCACAGCCACCGGCTGGAGCGCGTGCTCGTCATCAACGACGCATTCGAACTGCGCGGCCTGATGACGGTGAAAGACATCACCAAGCAGACCGAGCACCCGGACGCCTGTAAAGACGAACACGGCAAGCTGCGCGCGGGCGCGGCGGTCGGCGTCGGCGCGGACAATGAAGAGCGCGTCGAACTGCTGGTTCAGGCGGGCGTAGACGTGATCGTCGTGGACACCGCGCACGGTCACAGCAAGGGCGTGCTCGAGCGCGTGCGCTGGGTCAAGCAGAACTTCCCGCACGTCGAAGTGATCGGCGGCAACATCGCCACCGCGGCGGCGGCCAAGGCGCTCGTCGAATACGGCGCAGACGGCGTGAAGGTCGGTATCGGCCCGGGCTCGATCTGCACGACGCGAATCGTCGCGGGCGTCGGGGTGCCGCAAGTCACCGCTATCTCGAACGTATCTGAAGCGCTGAAGGGCACCGGCGTGCCGGTTATCGCAGACGGCGGCGTGCGTTTCTCGGGCGACGTCAGCAAGGCGCTTGCAGCGGGCGCAAACGCCGTAATGATGGGCAGCATGTTCGCCGGCACCGAAGAAGCACCGGGCGACGTGTTCCTGTACCAGGGCCGCCAGTACAAGTCATACCGTGGCATGGGTTCGGTCGGCGCGATGAAGGACGGCGCGGCGGACCGCTACTTCCAGGACAACTCGGCAAACATCGACAAGCTCGTGCCGGAAGGTATCGAAGGCCGCGTCGCCTACAAGGGCTCGGTCAACGCGATCCTGTTCCAGCTGATCGGTGGCGTGCGTGCCAGCATGGGCTACTGCGGTTGCCGCACGATTGCCGAGATGAACGACAAGGCCGAGTTCGTGCAGATCACGGGTGCGGGCTTGCGCGAGTCGCATGTGCACGACGTGCAAATCACCAAGGAAGCGCCCAACTACCACGTGGACTAAACGCCAATGAAGCCATTGCTGCGCGCTGTACTGATCGTCGACGCGTTGTTGCTGCTCGCGTTCGGCCTGCTGTTCCTGCTGACGCCGTGGACTTCGTTGTACAACGCGCTGCTGCTGGTGCAAACGCAGCCGGCGCTGGTCGGCCAGGCGTTTGGCATTGCGTTGATCGGGCTCGCGTGGCTCGCGTTGCATGCGTCGATCGACGGCGGGCTGACGTCGTCGGTTGCAAGGGCTGTGGGCCACGTGAACTGGTTGACCGGCGTGCTGATGCTGGTCTGGCTGCTCGGTTTGCATACGCCGGCGCTGACCGGCTTCGGGCAGATCGTCGCGGTGCTCACGGGTGTGGTGTTGCTGGTGCTGGGTCTGGGCGGCGTGCGGTTGTCGGGCGCGGTGCGGCGGCGCGAGAAGTTGCGCCTCGCTGAAGCCACTGCCGCTGAGCGTGCCGAAAAGCAGGCCGCGAAAGACGCCGCCAAAAATGCAGCCAACAGGGCAGCGAACGAAGCGGCAATCAACACTGCAACCAACACGGCAACCAGCACTGCAAGCACGGACGGCCGGCGCGAGCCCGTGGTGCCTGCTACGGCGGGCTTCCCGGTGTATCGCGCGGAGCCGCTCGTCGATCCGGCTATGCCTGCTGCGACGGTTGTACCTGCGACGGCCGTGCCTGCTGCTCCGGACACGCGGCCGCTCGGCTCGGCATCTACCACGCCGTTGCATCCGGCAGTCGACGAGCCCGGCCTGAGCGCATCCGAACGCGCTGCACGCGTGCAAGCTGCTGCCGCTCGCGACGAGGCCCGCAATGCCGCTGCCGATGCGCCCAATGCGCCCCGGCCCCCGTTTCATGGCTGACGCGCCGCGCGCCACTGCATTCGCCGAAGCAACCGCAATCCGTACGCGCGCGCCGCAGGCAGTTCTCTGCAGCAGTGGCGGACCTGGCGCACACAGGCTTCATCATCACGTTTCGCCATCGCATCCGCGGGCCCGCATGTCCGCGTGGACCGCTTTGAATTCAACGCCGCGCTTCGTGCGCGGCATTCCGTATCCGCTCACTTTTGACTCCGTCCGCTGCCATGCATGACAAGATCCTGATCCTCGACTTCGGTTCGCAAGTCACCCAACTGATTGCACGTCGCGTTCGCGAAGCCAACGTGTACTCGGAAATTCATCCCTACGATGTCGATGCGTCGTTCATCCGCGACTTCGCGCCGAAGGGCGTGATCCTGTCCGGCGGCCCGAGCTCGGTCACCGAAACGGACACGCCGCGCGTGCCGCAAGCGGTGTTCGAACTCGGCGTGCCGGTGCTCGGCATCTGCTACGGCATGCAGGCCATGGCCGAGCAGCTGGGCGGCAAGGTCGACATCGGCCATCTGCGCGAATTCGGCTATGCCGAAGTGCGCGCGCGCAATCACACGAGCCTGCTCGAAGGCATCAGCGACTTCACTACGCCGGAAGGTCACGGCATGCTGAAGGTGTGGATGAGCCACGGCGACAAGGTGCTCGAAATGCCGCCCGGCTTCGCGCTGATGGCGTCGACGGAATCGTGCCCGATCGCCGCAATGGCCGACGAGACGCGCCGCTTCTACGGCCTGCAATGGCATCCGGAAGTCACGCACACCGTGCAAGGCCGTGCGATGCTCGAGCGCTTCGTGCTGCAGATTTGCGGCGCGCGGCCCGACTGGGAAATGGGCCACTATATCGACGAAGCAGTCGCGAAGATTCGCGAGCAGGTCGGCAACGAACATGTGATTCTCGGCTTGTCGGGCGGCGTGGATTCGTCGGTGGCGGCGGCGCTGCTGCACCGCGCGATCGGCGATCAGCTCACCTGCGTATTCGTCGATCATGGCCTTTTGCGCCTGAACGAAGCCGAGCAGGTCATGGCTACGTTCGCGGATCACCTGGGCGTAAAGGTGATTCATGTCGACGCAAGCGACGTGTTCCTGCGCAAGCTGGAAGGCGTGACTGACCCGGAAGCGAAGCGCAAGATCATCGGCGCGGAGTTCGTCGAGGTGTTCCAGACGGAAGCCGGCAAGCTCACCGACGCGAAATGGCTCGCGCAAGGCACGATCTATCCGGACGTGATCGAATCGGCGGGCAAGGGCAAGAAGGCGACGCAGACTATCAAGAGCCACCACAACGTGGGCGGCCTGCCTGAGACGTTGAACCTGAAGCTGCTCGAACCGCTGCGCGAACTGTTCAAGGACGAAGTGCGCGAGCTCGGCGTGAAGCTCGGTCTGCCGCCGGCTATGGTGTATCGCCATCCGTTCCCGGGCCCGGGTTTGGGCGTGCGGATTCTCGGCGAAGTGAAGCGCGATTTCGCGGATCTGCTGCGTCGCGCAGACGCCATTTTCATCGAGACGCTGCGCACGTTCATCGACAAGGAAACCGGCAAGTCCTGGTACGACCTGACGAGCCAGGCGTTCGCGGTGTTTCTGCCGGTGAAGAGCGTCGGTGTGATGGGCGACGGCCGCACTTACGAGTACGTGGTCGCGTTGCGTGCCGTGCAGACGCTGGACTTCATGACCGCGCACTGGGCGCATCTGCCGCATGAGCTGCTGGGTCATGTGTCGAACCGCATCATCAATGAAGTGCGCGGGATCAACCGGGTGGTGTATGACATCTCGGGCAAGCCGCCGGCGACAATCGAGTGGGAGTAAGCGGTAACAACCGGCGTGCAGATCGAGCACGTCCGGTCCATTAACCGACGCAAAAGACCGAAGCCGACTAGCTGCTACCAAGCGCGACCAAAGCCATCGTCGACGTAAAAGGTCTCCTAAAGGAACGCTGCTGCCGCAGCCTTCCCGCCGTCAGCATCTCGCAAGGCCCGCTTCCCCGCGGGCCTTTTTCTTATATGTACCACATCTAGCTGCTAAACCAGCGGCATCACCACGCCGCCGCATAGGCCCAGACTTTGCTGCGCCTACACACATGACCCATTCGACGCATCGCGAGACTCGTCCCACCGCATCGCCGATACTTATCGGCTGTGCAGGCTGGGCGCTGTCATCCAATGTCGCGGCGCAATTTGCCACGGATGGCAGCCATCTCGAGCGGTATGCGCGGGTGTTCCCGGCCGTGGAAATCAACTCGTCTTTCTATCGCCCGCATCAGCCGAAAACCTACGCCCGCTGGGCGGAAACCGTACCCGAAGCATTCCGGTTTTCCGTGAAGATTCCGAAGGCGGTCTCGCACGAACTCAGGTTGCGCGACGCCGATGCCGCCATGAGCGCATTTCTTGCGGAAGTCGCGCCCCTAGGCGAGAAAATGGCCTGCCTGTTGCTGCAGTTGCCTCCGAGCCTCGCATTCGATAAATCCGTCGCAAGCGACTTCTTTGCGCTGCTGCGCGACCTCACAAGCGTGCGCGTTGTGTGCGAACCGCGTCATGCGTCGTGGTTCACCGACGAAGCCGCGCAGACGCTAATCGACGGCAAGGTCGCCTGCGTGCGCGCGCATCCACCGCCCGTCGCCGGCGCCGAACCGGTGGGCGATCCGCGCACCTTGTACATCCGTTTGCACGGCTCGCCTCGAATCTACTATTCGGCCTACGACGAGCCGTTCATCGAAGCGGTCGCGGCGCGCATTGTCGAAGCCCGCGATTCCGGAGCCGACGTCTGGTGTATTTTCGACAACACCGCGCACGGCGAGGCGGTGCCGAACGCCTTGATGCTGATGGAAAAACTGCAAGAAGCGGCTGCTTAGGCGGCCCTTCACAAGGTACATCTCGTTCGCAAGCTTAGCCGGCTGCCCCGACCAGGTGTTGCAACTCGTTAGGCGCACTCTTGAGCCAAAGCCTCGCAGCATCTCGACACATTGCTACTCGCGCTCTCATTGCGCCGCTATGATTGGTGCAGGGTGCAGCACGCGAAACGCCCTTGCATTGTGTCGAAGATGCGGAAAATGGCTTCGCCGTGCTGGCGGTGCCACGGTTGAAGAAACACTTGTCGCAGGTCCTGAAAAACTTGAACAAAGGGGAATGCCGTGGCCAGATGCAACCGCAATAACGAGGGACTTTCCAGCGAAGGGCGGCGGCAGTTTCTCGGCTACACGGGCGCCGGGGTACTCGCGGCCGTGCTGCCCGGCTGCGGCAACGACGAGCTTCATTCGACGCCTTATCAGCAGACCATTGCACTTGGTCAACAGGTGATCCAGCAGGCCGTCAGTGATCCGTCGAATGGCGTCGCCGCGATTTCAGTCGCGATGGTCAAAGGCAACGCGGTGGTCTGGCAGCAGGCCTTCGGGTTGGCATCGGTGCCGGGGCAGATCAAGGCGACGCCGCAGACGCGCTTCAACATCGGCTCGGTCAGTAAGTTGTTCCCGGCGCTGGCGGCGACGATCCTCGTCGATCGCGGGCTGATCACGCTCGACACGCCGATCGTCAAATATCTGCCGGCCTTCACGATGCTGTCGCCGCAATACGCGCAGATCACCATGCGTCATCTGCTGTCGCATGCATCCGGTCTGCCCGGCACAAATGGGCGCAATCTCTTCACGTTCGAGCCGGTTGCCGGCTACGCCGCCGACACGCAAGCCGAACTCGCCAACTCGCACCTGAAGCATTTGCCCGGTGAACTGGCCGTGTATTGCAACGACGGCTTCACGATGGTCGAGCAGGTCGTGCTCGCCGTGACGGGGCAGAGCTTCGTGAACTTCGTCCAGTCGGAGATTCTCGCGCCGCTCAAGATGACGAACTCCAGCTATCTGACGAGCGTGCCTTCCAGCGGATCGTTCTCGCTGCCGTACGTGAACGGCACGCAGCGCCAGGAATTCGTCAATGCGTACGCGACCGGAGGACTAAGCTCCACGCCCGCCGACATGATGAACCTCGCGCAGATGATCTACGGCGGCGGCGTGTTCGAAGGGCGGCGCATCGTCTCCGCGGCGGGCATCGCGGAGATGGGCGCGGACCAGACGAAAAGCCTGACGATCAACCCATCGCCCGAATGGCGCTGGGGTCTTGGCTGGGACACCGTGGTGCAGCCGGCGCTCAACGCTGCAGGCGTGCTCGGCTGGGAAAAAGACGGCGGCACTGCGTTCTATTCGACCGAATTTTTCGTTGTGCCCAACTCGCATTTCGCGCTGCTGGTGACCGGCAATGCGGGATACGACGCTCGCGGGATTGCTGAAACGCTGGTGCTGTCGGCGTTGAAAGAAGACGGCACGATTTCGTCGCTGCCGGCGAGGATCAGTACGACGCCCCCGCCGGTTGCATCGGGGCCGGGAATTGCGAGCGGCGCGGGCATCTACGGCAATTCGGATTCGCCGTATCAGGTGCTTGCCAACGCGGACGGTAGTCTGCAGATCAACCAGTGGGACGCCCACACGCGAGGCTGGGCGCAGATTGGCGCATACCGATATCGCAGCGACGGCTGGTGGGCAAGCGATACCGACACGGCGTCATATCGCTTCACAGTCGTGTCGGGCAGCGACAGCGGGGGAAATGCGTTCAACTATCGCTATCTGATGAAGCGCGTCGTGCCGGGCGCGGGCTATGCCTATCTGACGTTGCCGGTCGGTCAGCAAATGGCACCGCTGGCGGCGCTCGACAGCGCGTGGCAGCAACGCGTCGGTACGCAATGGACGTTGACCAACGATTCGCCGAGCGCTGTGCCGATCGTCGTTCTTGGCAATCCGCCGGGATTTTTCGCGACACTGAACGAACTTCCGGGCTACGTGCTGTACGGCAACGAAGACCTTCGCTACCAGCTATTCGTGCCGTTGAGCGACACGCTCGGTGGCATGTCGGTCAAGGTGCCGGGCAATTTCGGGCGCGACCTCTACGAGATCCGTTTCGCGTCGACCAGTGCGACGACGCTGACAATCGGCAGTTCGATTTACGCGCGGATCTGAAGGTGAAGCCTTTTCATGCCGCCAGGTCGCGCGAGTTTCCGCTAACGGTATCTGCGTTCGAAGAACACATCAACGTTCGCAGTACTGCCGTTCAATCGCAGGCATCGGGCAACGGAAACGCGCTCACCGCCGCAGTTCGCCAGGCCCTTTTCCTGTCCAACGCTTCAAGGCGCGGCGAAAGTTTGCAGCGTCGCTGAAGCCTAGAAGCATCGCGACATCTTCGGTGCTCATTCTTGTCGACTGCAGGTATTCGATAGCGAGCGAGCAGCGCACATCGTCGACGATTGCCACGAAGGAGGTTCCCTCTGTTTCAAGGTGGCGCCGCAAGGTCCGGCTCGTAAGATTCAGCCTTGTTGCCACTTCCTCCATGCCTGGAAAAACACCGGGCGTGCTCATCAGAATCTGGTACACCTCGCCGGATGTGCCCACCGAGGTCTTCGCCTGCCCGATCAGGCGATCGCACGTTTCCTGCAGCAGTGTTGCCGTGAGCTTGTGCGCGAGTTGCGGCTTCTGGTTCAGAATCGCGCTGTCGTAGATGAGCTCGCATTGCGGCGCGTCGAAAAAGCACGGACAGCCGAGGTACTGCGAATAGATACCGGCATGCGGCGGAGCAGGGTACGAGAAACAGGCCTTGAGCGGCGGGCAGCTATGGCCGGCGACGTCCTGCAGATGCGTGACATGCTGCGTGAACTGCTGCTCGATGATGAACTCGCGCAGTTCGCGCGACGGGCTCGAAACGAACGCGTCCGGAAACGACCAGACAGCCCTGTCCGGATACTCCGTCCAGTCGATTGTCACCGTAGGTGTTGCGAGGCGATGGTACTTCACGCCGAGACGGAAGTAATCGCGCAACGACAGGCACGACATCAACGCATAGCCGTACATGCCGTACGCCGACAGGTGCAGACGCGAGCCGACCTTGAACGGCGTCGCCGGGTCGCGCGAGAGCAGCACCGCGTTGCGGGCCACCACTGCATATTGACGCACCGAGGTCATCACGGACGCGTCGTTGAGTTGATCCACTGTCAGGCCGCTTCCCTTCAGACTGGTTTCGGCCGCAATGCCTTGCTCCGCGAGGACTTCGACCAGCGCGGCGATTTTGTATGGCGCGTAAATACGCTCGTTAAGCAATGGGCGGGTCGATGCCAAAGAAAGCTCCGCAAATTGTCCTCGGGGGACATCTCCATGTCCGGAAATGACCTTACCACTGCGATCGTATCGAAATAAGATTGACTACACAAGACGATGCGCCCGCATAGCGGTCGCGGCATCTGCAGACAATGGGGACAACGTGGACGCGTGATCCGGTCGCGCACGACAGTGCGCCGGATCATGTCCGCAATCGAGGATATTTCAATGAGCGACACCAGCCGAAAGGTCATCATTTCATGCGCCATCACGGGGGCAACGCATGTCCCGTCGATGTCCGAATTCCTGCCGATCACGCCAGAGCAAATCAGGGATCAGGCGATCGAAGCGGCGCAGGCGGGCGCCGCGATCATCCACTTGCACGCTCGCGATCCGGTTGACGGCCGACCGACACCGAGTCCGGAAATCTTCAAGGCCTTCGTCCCCGCGATCGCCGAAGCGACCGACGCGGTCATCAACATCACGACAGGCGGCAGCACGCGTATGACGCTCGAAGAACGTCTTGCGTATCCGCGACTGGCGAGACCTGAGATGTGTTCGCTCAATATGGGCTCGATGAACTTTTCGATCCATCCGGTCGCCGCAAAAATCTCATCGTGGCGCTACGGCTGGGAGAAGGACTACATCGAAGGAATGGAAGACATGATCTTCCGCAACACCTTCAGGGACATCCGCAACATTCTTCTGGAACTGGGCGAAAGCGGCACGCGCTTCGAATTCGAATGCTACGACGTGGGCCACCTCTATAACCTCGCGCATTTCGTCGATCAGGGCCTCGTTAAACCGCCGTTTTTCATTCAATCGGTGTTCGGGATTCTGGGCGGTCTGGGCGCCGACCCTGAAAACATGCTGCTGATGCGTTCCACGGCAGACCGGCTGTTCGGCCGCGAGAATTATCACTTCTCGGTGCTCGGCGCAGGTCGGCATCAAATGCCGCTCGTGACCATGAGCGCGATCATGGGCGGCAATGTGCGTGTGGGTCTGGAAGACAGTGTGTATCTCGCGAAGGGCGTGAAGGCGGAGACCAACGCGCAACAGGTCCGCAAAATCCGGCGCATTCTGGAAGAGCTGTCTCTGGAAATCGCCACGCCCGCCGACGCACGAAAAATGCTGGGCCTCAAGGGCGCCGATCAGGTCGATCTGTAGCCGCTCTGTACCTGCTACGGGACTCATCACCCGATGAGTCCTGGTTTGCCTCGCAACAACAAAAAAATAGAGCTGTTTCAAATATTGGAGACAACGTTATGGATACCGCTTCCGCCGATCAGCGGGTCGGACAGTTGCATCGCATCGCCACGCGCAAAGCAATGGCCAGACTCATCCCGTTGATGTGCGCCATCTACTTCATGTCCTTCCTCGATCGCACCAACGTGGCGCTCGCAAAGCTTCAGCTTGCGGCGGATGTGGGCATCAGCGCCGCCGCATATGGTTTCGGCTCGGGCATTTTCTTCCTCGGCTATGCATTGCTCGAAGTTCCGAGCAACCTCGCAGCCCACAAGGTCGGGCCGCGCCGCTGGATCGCACGCATTGCGGTGACGTGGGGCATTCTGTCGACGGCCATGATGTTCGTGCAGGGAACGTCCTCGTTCTACGTGTTGCGTGTTCTGCTGGGCATTGCGGAAGCGGGCCTTTTCCCCGCGCTGATGTATATGGTGACGCTCTGGTTCGCACCTCACGACAGGCCGGTCGTGGTCGGCTGGATCTACATTGCGCCAGCGCTCGCGCTCATGCTCGGCAATCCGCTGGGCGGCGCGCTGATGCAACTCGACGGCTTCGGCGGCCTGCACGGCTGGCAATGGATGTTCATGCTCGAAGGCATTCCGAGCGTGATCGTCGGCATCGTATTGTTCTTCAAGATGCCCGAGCGGCCGCGCGACGCACGATGGCTTTCGGCGGCCGAGCGCGATGTGCTTGAGACGCATGCGGTGATAGACGGGCACGGCAGCGCCGACTATTCGTCCGCGAACTGGATCGCCGCTCTGAAACGGCCGACGACGGTGCTGATCGGCCTCATCTACTTTCTGAATCAGGTTGCGTTCGTCGGACTGTATTTCTTTACGCCGGCCATCATTCACCAGATGCATGTCGATTCGTCGCTCGTGGTAGGTTTTCTCTCGGCGAGCGTCGGTCTCGGCTTTCTGCTTGGCGTGCTGGTTCTTCCGCGTATTCACCGCCGCACGGATCGTGACTGTGTGTTTCTCGGTATCCTGACCGCAGGGCTTATCCTCGGTGCTTGTGCGTACCTTGCAGTGACGAATCCCGCCGCGCGCATTGCGCTGCTCACGGTGACCGCGTTCTTCGCGGGCGGTGTGCTGCCTTCTTACTGGGCGATCGCGATGAAGCGTCTGCAAGGCATTCAGGCAGCCGCCGGCCTTGCGTTCGTCAACACGATCGGTTTGATTGGCGGCTTCGTGGGACCGTATCTGTTCGGTATTGCAGAAACATCCTCCGGTCGAAGCGATGCCGGTTTCACGGTGATCCTGATTGCCGGGGTGCTCGGTCTCGCACTCGTTCCTGTGCTGGCGCGAGCGATGCGCAGCGAGGCCGGTGTGCTTGCGTCGTCGGGGTCGGCTGCACAGATGAAACCATAGCTGGCATGTTCGAGCCTGGCTTTTACAGTAAGGATATTCAACGATGAAGCTGAACGGAAAAGTCGCGATTATTACCGGCGCGGGGCAGGGGATCGGCGCGGCAACGGCATTGAAGTTCGCACGCGAAGGTGCGGTCGTGATCGCGTGCGACATGAATCTCGATGCGGTGGAGACGGTCGCGCACCTGTGTCGCGAAGCGGGCGGGAAGGCCGACGCATTTGCCGTCGATGTCACCAATCGCACGCAGGTCGATGAAATGGTCGCCAAAGTGCGCGGCACATATGGGCGCATCGATGTGGTGGTGAACAACGCGGGCATCACGCGCGACGCCCGTTTGCAAAAAATGACGCTGCAGCAATTCGACGACGTGATAGACGTGAACCTTCGCGGCGTTTTCCATACCGCACAGGCCGTTGTCGATACCATGATCGAACAGGGTTCCGGCGTCATCCTTAACGCGAGTTCCGTGGTGGGCATCTACGGTAACTACGGACAGACGAACTATGCCGCAGCCAAGTTCGGCGTGATCGGCTTCACGAAGACGTGGAGTCGCGAGCTGGGTCCGAGAGGCATTCGCGTCAATGCGGTTGCGCCGGGTTTCATCGACACGCCCATCCTCAAAACGATCCCCGAAGATGTGTTGACGAAGATGCGCGACCAGGTGCCGCTGCGCCGGCTCGGCAAGCCCGAGGAAATCGCCAGCATCTACGCGTTCCTCGCGAGCGACGAAGCAAGCTATGTCAACGGCGCGGTTATCGAGGCCACCGGAGGACTCACGCTGTGAGCGGCTCTATTAATCACTCTACAAGCCACGCTACGAGCCGCATAACGAGCCATACAAAGAACATCGGAGAGACACGAGCATGAGCATCATTGATCTTTTGAAGCCGAGGCCCGGGCTGCGGGTATTCGTATCAGCGGGTGCTGCGGGAATCGGCCTGGCGATTGCCGAAGCGTTCATCGAGGCGCAAGCAGAGGTTTATATCTGCGATGTGAACCAGGCCGCCATCGATGAGGCCACGTCGCGGTTCCCCAAACTGCACGCGGGCATCGCCGACGTGTCGAAGCAGGCACAGGTCGATCAGATCATCGACGATGCGCGGCACAAGCTCGGCGGACTCGATGTTCTCGTCAATAACGCCGGCATAGCGGGACCTACGGGTGCCGTGGAGGAACTCGATCCCGCGCAATGGGAAAGTACTGTCTCCACCAATCTGAACAGTCAGTTCTATTTCCTGCGCAAGGCGGTGCCGGTACTCAAGGAGACATCGGACTGCGCGAGCATCATCGCGATGTCTTCTGTTGCGGGGCGCCTTGGGTATCCGTTCCGAACGCCATACGCGTCGACGAAATGGGCGATCGTGGGGCTCGTCAAATCGCTCGCTGCGGAACTCGGGCCGAGCAATGTCCGCGTCAACGCGATTCTGCCTGGCGTGGTGGAAGGCGAACGGATGGACCGCGTGATCTCCGCTCGTGCCGACGCCCTCGGAATCCCGTTTAACGCGATGCGCGAAGAGTATCTGAAGAAGATCTCGCTGCGCCGCATGGTGACTGTCGACGACATCGCGGCAATGGCACTGTTCCTCGCGTCGCCGGCGGGCAGCAATGTGACGGGACAGGCAATCAGTGTGGATGGCAACGTCGAGTACTTATGAGGCGATGCCGCTTCGCTACGTGCGGGACGGCGAGGCGGCGAGGCGGTGTCGGACACGCCGACGCGATTACCTTGCTCTCGAAGCCGCGTTGGACGGACTCAGCTGCGCCGCCGCCGCGAACATCTGTGTGAACTGATCCAACGCGGGCAGCGTATCGCGGCCGCTGCGCGTGATCCGATAGAACGAAAATTCGACTTCCGGCCGGATCACGTCGATGCGCACCTCGTAGTGACGGCAGATGTGTTCGCAGAACGACGGCATGATCGCGACGCCAAGTCCTTCGTGAGCCATGGCGACGGCGGTCTGCAGATGACCCACGACCGTCCGCCGTCCCGCGGTGACTTCTTCTTTCGACAGCGAAGCTTCTATCAGCCGCTGCAGGGGGTTGTCCTTCGGCAAGGTGATGAGCGGCAGCCCTTCGAGCGCGCGCCATTGCACACCGTCGCGCGGCACCTTGCCGATTCCGTGCGCGCCTTCCATTGTCGACGACACGACGACGAGCCGCGTCGGAAAGATAGGCACGCGATCTATACCCGACAGTTGCGAAAAGAAGATGCCGAACGCCGCGTCGAGATCGCCTTCCTCGACCATCTTCAGAAGCTCGCCCGGAGGTCGATCGACCAGTTCGAGTTGTGCTTGCGGACTCGTCTCGGCGAAACGCGCAAGCACTTGCGGCATGAGGCTCGCTGCGATCATCGGCGTGCAGCCGAGCAGCAACGACGCCTTCTTCTGCCGGCCAAGCTCGTTCAGTTCGATAACGGACTTCTCGAGCGTGTCGACGATTTTCATGGCCGTCGGATAGAACAGGCGGCCGGCTTCCGTTAATGCGACCGTGCGCGTGGTGCGCTCGAACAGCCGACAATTGAGTTGCGTCTCCAGCTCGCGGATGATCGCGCTCAGCGCTGCCTGACTCAGGTGCATGCTCTGTGCGGTCTTTGTAAAGCTCGACGCGTTGGCGACGCCAAGAAACACCTTGAGTTGCTTCAGGGACAGATTCATCTGCGACGATCCTTGGTGGCAGGGCACGAGAGGGCTGCCTGGATTCTATCGCCGTGCACGGATGTCCGCGACCGGGACAACACCCGATCGCGGCTCATGTGCGGAGTGACGCGGATCTCACGCGACCTGTCATGCAAATCCGTATCGTCCCTCGTCGTCGCGAACAATGGCGCGGCGCGCGGCCGTATCTTCGAGCCAGCGCACCACTTCGCGCCCGTCGCGCGTTCCTGCCGCCGACATCAGTTCCGTGAATCGCTTGGGGCCGTGTTCGAGCGCGGCTTCCAGCGAGTCGAAACGCGCGCCGATGAGTGCGGGCGGTGTCGGCACACGATGTTCGAGATCGCGCTCTTCGCCCGGACGCAGCAGCGGCAGCGTAAGGTCGAAGCCGAGCTTCGCCGTGACCGTCGCACCGGCAAGGGAAGGGTCGAGCGGCATCGCACGCATGCCGCTATGCATCACCAGGTCGCGGTCGGCCTGGAAGCGAGTGGCGAGTGCCCAATCCATCTGTTCGTCGGAAAAGATATCGATGTCTGGGTCGGCCACGAACACGTGTTTGACGTTGGCGAGCGACGCGAACACGGCCGCGATCGCGTTGCGCGCTTCGCCTGGCACGCGCTGTTGCATCGCGATACGCACGTTGAACATGCCGCCCGTTGCCGGGCTCGCATACACCGCCTTGATTTCGCGCACAGCCGTTTCGAGCGCGCGCCATACGGTCACTTCCGTGCGCAGCGCGGCCAGTTGGGCCGTATCGGTGCGCGCCATCGTGCGGCCTCCAATCGTGCACGTCTGAAACACGGCGTCCTTGCGGTGCGTGATCGCAGTCAGATGAAACACAGGGTTGGTTTTGATGCCGCCGTAATAGCCCAGGAATTCGCCATAGGGCCCTTCGGGTTCCGCGTGGCCGCGCTCGTCGAGATAGCCTTCCAGGATGAACTCCGCGTCGGCAGGCACGAGCAGGTCGTTGGTGACGCATTTGACGACACCCATCGGCGCGCCGCGCAACGCTGCAACGAGTTCGAGTTCGTCGGCGGGAATCCGCATCGTCGCGCCGACGTGATCGACGGGATGCGAGCCCACGGCGAACGCGATCGGCAGGCGCTCGCCGCGCTTCGAATGCGCAATGGAGATCGCGCGCAAATCGGACGGCGCCACCAGATCAACGCCGGCAATGCGCCGCCCCCGCAGCATCAGCCGGCGAATGCCGACATTGGTCCAGCCGGTGTCGGGATCGACAGCGAAATCGATCGACGCCGAGATATACGGCGCGCCGTCCAGATCGTGCTGCAAATGCACGGGGAGCGCGGTGAAGTCGCAATCGTCGCCGGTCAGCACGACCTGTTGCACGGGCGCCTGCTCGCTGCTCACTTCGACGAGCTGGCCTTTCGTGCGCAGACGTTCGCGCACGACTTCGAGCAGTTGCTCAGGCGTCGTGTCGAATGCCCGAGCAAGGCGCGAGCGGCTAGCCGCCACGCTGCCCGCGAGCGACACGTTGCCGCCCGCCGGTTTCGCGAACCACACGGCGCGCGGGTTGCCTTCCATGATGCCGGCGATATCCGCGAGATCGACAGGCTCGTTGCGCCGCTCGAGTTCGGTCTCGTCGAGCGATTCGAGAAAGCGCCGCAGCCGGAAACGCTCCAGGTCGGGCAATTGCGCGCCTTGCGCGGTGGAAGTAATGGTGGTCTTGGGTCTCAATGTAGTGTCCTTGTGCAAAGGGCGGCGCGCGGCCCTCAGAAGCGTGCTGACAGCGCGGTGGCTGCAAGATGAGCGGCAAAGCCGCTCGAAGCCGCGGCGGGCATCTCCGGAGCGAGGTGCAGGAACTGCTTGACCGCGCGCAGCGTGACCGCACTGCAACCGAGCAGCGTTTCAGTGAGCGCATCGGCTTCGGCGTCGAGCGACGCGGCGGCAACGACGCGGCTCACGAGTCCTGCTACCAGGGCTTCATGAGCAGTAAGCCGCGCGCGGCTCAGCACCATATGCGCAACCGTCTTCACCGGCACGCGTCCGAGCAGTGCCGACATGACGAGCGTCGGGGGAATATCGCGTTCCATCTCCGGAATCTGGAACACTGCGTCGTCGGCGGCGAGCGCGACGTCACACACTCCCGCGAGCGCGCAACCCACGCCGATCGCCTCGCCGCGCACGACGGACAGCACCGGCACGCGCACGGCCTTCAGCGCATCGTACAGCGCGAGCGGCGGTGCGGCGACCACGCGGCGCAGCGTTTCCGCGGACGGCTTGGCGCCGGCCGGCGGCATCGGCGATTGACGTCCTTTGCAGAAGTCCTTGCCGCTCGTGACAATGCGCACGAGCTTCGTGTCGTCGTCGATCGCGGTGATGGCGGCGATGATCGCATCGCTCATCGGCTGGTCGATCAGGTTGCCGTTTTCCGGCCGGTCGAGCACCACTTCGAGCAACGCGCCCTGACGGCGAATAGTCACGGAATCAGTTGACATGAGCGCCTCCTTGCGCGCGGTGAATGTATTCCCAGACGACCTTCGGCGTGGCCGGCATCGCCAGTTCGTCGTTGCCGTACTCGCGCAGCGCGTCGGCCAGCGCGTTGAAAATGGTGGCCGTGGCAGGCGTGATGCCGCTTTCGCCGCCGCCTTTTACGCGCAGCGGATTGCCGTGCGTCGGATCTTCCGTCAACTCGACGTTGAGCGGCGGAATCACGCCGGCGCGCGGCATGCCGTAGTCCATGTAAGAGCCGGTCAACACCTGTCCGGTCTCGCGGTCCATATAGAAGCCCTCGGACAGCGCCTGGCCGATGCCCTGCGCGAGGCCGCCGTGCACCTGGCCTTCGACGATCAATGGATTGATCGGCTGGCCCACGTCGTCCACCGATGTGTAGTTCACGAGTTCCACCATGCCGGTGTCCGGGTCGATCTCGAGCTCGCAGACGGCCGCGCCCGTCGGATGCGCGGGGACGCGTGTGCTGACCTCCGCGTGGGCGCGCAGCGTCTTCGTGGAGGGATCGCCGGGCAGTCCGTCTTTCGAGACGTGTAGCGCGATGTCGGCCAGACTCGCTTGCTGGCCGCTAGCCGGCGCCGTGAACTGCGCATCGGCGAATTCGACACTTTGCGGGTCAACGTCGAACAGCACCGCGGCCACGCGCTTGCCCGCTGCGATGATCTGGTTTGCCGTATCGACAAGCAGCATACCGCCGAGGCGCATGGTGCGATCTGAGTGGCTGCCGCCTCCCACGCTCACGAACGCGGTGTCGCCCGTGCGCAGCTTCACGGCTTCCATCGGCACGCCGAGGTGATGCGAGATCACCTGCGCAAACGTCGTTTCGTGGCCCTGACCGGTCGATTGAGTGCCCGAAACGATATCGACACTGCCGTCCGCGCGCACCGTGAGTTCGATGCGCTCGCGTGGCGCACCGACCGGCGACTCGATGTAGTTGGCGAGACCGATGCCGCGCAACCGCCCACTGGCACGGGACTGTGCGCGGCGCTCCTCGAAGGTGTCCCATTGGGCAAGCGTCAGGGCGCGCGCCATGTTGCGCCCAAAGTCGCCGCTGTCGTACGTGAGGCCCATGGGGCTACGGTAGGGCAGCCTGTCGTGCGGTACGAGATTGCGGCGGCGAATCTCCGCGCGATCGATATGCAGTTCCGCCGCGGCGAGGTCGAGCATGCGTTCGATCACATGGGTCGCCTCGGGACGGCCCGCGCCGCGATAAGGCGCCGTCGGCACCGTGTTGGTCAGTACCGCACTCACATGCACGGCGGCCACGGGCACATCGTAGACGGTCGTCATGATGCGCGTGCCGTTGGACATCGGCACATACGAGACCGTGTGCGCGCCGACGTTGCCGATCCACTCGTTGTCGATTGCGAGAATACGGCCGTCTTTCGAAAAGCCGATGGTCGAGCGGATGATCGCATCGCGCCCCTGATAATCCGAGAGAAACGCTTCGCTGCGATCGCTCGTCCATTTCACGGGCCGGCCGATGCGTCGGGCGGCCCATACAACGGCCAGCTGTTCGACGTAGATGAAAGAGCGCGGCCCGAAGCCGCCGCCGGTGTCCGGGCACACAACGCGCATGCGCGCGGGCGGCACCTTCAGCGCGAGCGCGAGGCAAAGCTGCTGGCGCACGGCGCCCTGGCTGCCTGAGATCAGTGTGTAGACGTCGGTTGCCGCGTCATAAACGCCTATTGCGCTGCGCGGCTCCATCTGGCAATTGACGAGCCGGCTGTGATGGAACTCGCGGCGCACCACATGATCGGCTCCCGCGATGATCTTGCGCGCTGCTTCGCGCTCGCCGATCTGCGTCTGGAAGCACAGGTTGCCGTGCGCGCTGTCCCACAGTTGCGGCGCATCGGGCTGCATCGCGTCGTCGCCGTTGACGACCGCGTCGAGCACCTCGAAATCGACCTCGATCAGCTCCGTTGCGTTGCGCGCCTGCAGCGGCGTCTGTGCGATCACCATGACGATCGCCTCGCCCACGTAGCGCACGCGATCTGTCGGCAGCGGGATATGCGGCTGATTGAAAATCGAGCCGGTTAGCGACGTGAGGAAGGCCTTCCTGGTCGCGTCGACCGCATCGACCGGGTTCGGCACATGATCCACGCCCTGGAAGCCGTCGTCGAGATAATCCTGACCGACGAGCACTGCAATGACGCCGGGCGCTTCACGCGCGGCGGCGATGTCGACCGAACGCAATACGGCGTGTGCATGCGGCGAGCGCAAAAAGGCCGCGTGCAACTGTCCGTCGACGTGGATATCGTCCGTGTACTGGCCGCGGCCAGTCACGAAGCGCCGGTCTTCGACGCGAGGTATCGGTTTGCCGATCATGACGTGGGCGCCTCCGTCTTCGCGAACGGTGCATCGGGGTACATTTCGCGCGCCGCATGACGAACCGCTTCGATAATGTTCACATAACCCGTGCAACGGCAGATGTTGCCCTCCAGCGCATGACTGATGCTCGCCTCGTCGAGCGCCGGCTCCTCGCGCAGATAGAACGCGCTCGACATGATCATGCCCGGCGTGCAGAAGCCGCATTGCAACCCGTGGCATTGAACGAAGGCATCCTGCACCGGGTGCAGCTTGCCGCCGCACTTCGCATTGAGACCTTCTACCGTGACGACCTGGCCTCCGCTCGCCTGCGCCGCGAGCACGGTGCAGGATTTGACGGCCTGACCGTCGAGATGCACCGTGCACGCGCCGCACTGGCTCGTATCGCAACCGACGTGCGTGCCCGTGAGGCGTAAATGCTCGCGCAGGAACTCGACGAGCAGTGTGTTATCGGGTACGTCGCGCGTGACGTACGCGCCGTTGACCTGCAATTGGACTTCAACCATGATTCACCCGTGTTTCCCGTTCTTGCGGTTCATTGCGCGGTGCTCTGGCTCGCTGCAGTGAGCGTCGCGTTAAAGCGCTTGAAGAATTCAGCGGCGAGTTTATTGGCCACCGAAGAGACAAGACGCGAGCCGATCTGCGCAAGCTTGCCGCCGACCTGCGCTTGTGCCACATAGGTGAGCAGCGTGCCGTCTTCGGCGTCGGCGAGCGTCACGGTTGCCGTCATCTTGCCGAACCCGGCAATGCCGCCTTCGCCCTGGCCGACGATCCGGTAGCCGTTCGGCGCGTCTCGGTCGGACAGATCGAGCGTGCCCTTGAAGCGCGCTTTCACGGGTCCGACCGAAGCCACCACGACCGCCATGAAGCGGTCTTCGCTTTCTGCCTCGAACGACTCGCATCCAGGCACGCAGCCCTGCAGCACGGATGCGTCGTTGAGTCCTTGCCATACCTGTTCGCGCGACGCGGCGATGGTTTGCGATCCGGTAAATTCCATTCTTTGTCTCCTCGATGAGCGCGCGCCGTTACGGTGCGAGCAGCGCGTGCAACGCGCGGCGGGTATAGGTTTCGATCAGATGGGCGCGATACGCCGCCGACGCATTGTCGTCGTCGGGAAGCGTATCGCGGTCGATGCACAGCGACGCGAGCGCCGCATGCGAAAGGTCGTCGTGTAATGCGTTTTCCGCATCGAACCAGCGGAACACCGACGCGCCCGCGCCCGTCACCGCGACGCGAACCGCGTCGTCGTACTGGGCGATGAATACGCCGGCCACCGCATAGCCGGACGCCGGATGCCGGTACTTCGCATAGGCCGCACGCGCCGGAATCGCGAACTCGATCGCGGTAATGAGTTCGTCCGCGCCGAGCGCGGTCTCGAACGTGTCGACGAAATATTCGTCGGCCGCAATGCGGCGTTGCGACGACGTGACGACGTGCGCGTTCAGGCCGAGCACGGCGGCGGGGTAGTCAGCGGCGGGATCGTTGTTCGCGACCGAGCCGCCCAGCGTGCCGCGGTTGCGTACCTGCGGATCGGCGATGACACCCGCCAGATACGCGAGCGCGGGAATCGCGCCGCGCACGATCGTGGAGGCCGCGACTTCCGCGTGTTTCGTCAGCGCGCCAATGCGCAGAACGCCGCCGCGCACTTCGATGCCGCGAAGTGCGTCGATCCGCGTGAGATCGACCAGGTGCGACGGTGCGGCGAGGCGCTGCTTGAGTGTGGGAATGAGCGTCATGCCGCCCGATAGCGGACGCGCCTCTTCATGCTCGCGCAGCCAGCCGACAGCCTCGTCCAGCGATGCCGCGCGCAAATAAGTGGTTTCGTACATGGTGTCTCCTGCGGCATGTGCGTCGTCCTCGCGCATGCCCGACTGCTGGATGCGGTCCGTTACGGCTTCGAGAGCCAGTTCTCGAGTGCGGTGGCAAGCGCCACCGGCACTTCGTACATTGCATAGTGCCCAGCATTGGGCAACGTTTCCATCGCGGCATTGGGATACCACTTTAGCCACGTGCCCGTTGTCAGATCCGCGGTGATAGCCGGATCATGTTCGCCTACGAAGAGCTTGACCGGCGTCGGCTTGCCCGCCACCTGCGCGGCGAAATCGCCCGTTGCCCAATGCGGCAGATACGCTGCGAACGCTTCGCGCCGCGACTCGCGCTGCGATCGCTGCGCGAGGTGCGCGCTCCATCGCGCAGCAAGCCGGCTACCCGTCGAAAAGTGAATGATGCCTGCGCGCTTCGCCACGTCGTCGATTGCGGCGGAAAACATCGCGAGACGCGCTTCGTCCATTCGCGAGCCGCACGCGGGCACAGCCGATATGCCCGCCATTTTCACGATTCGCTCCGGTGCCGCGAGCAGCACGCATTGCATCGCCATGCCGCCCATCGAATGGCCGACCAGGCTGAAGCGCCGCCAGTCGAGATGGTCGGCGAGGGCGAGCACATCGCTTGCCACTTCGTCGAACGTGAATGCGCCTTGAATGTCGCGCGAAAGCCCGTAGCCGCGATAGTCGAAGAACGCGTAGGTGAATCGGTCAGGATCGAGCGCCGGCGTGAGCGCGCTCCAGTCGGCAGAGCTGCCGAACCAGCCGTTCAACACGAAGACCTTGTGCGGACCGTTTCCGAACTGCGAGAAGCCGTTGAGGGTCGTCATGGTTCACTGCTCTCCGTGCGCTGATGCATTGAACGGTGGCGGGTACGGCAAAGCGGGCGCGATGTATCCACGGCATTCGCCGAAGCCGATCGAGACGGCGCCTGGCGCGCTCGCTCGCGCGCTCAGCACGACTTCGTCGCCGTCTTCGAGCGCGATGCGCGATTCGCCGCCTGGCAGCGTCAGCGGATTCTTGCCGGCATTGATCAATTCGGTGAGACACGCGCGCGATTCATCGCTCGCACCGGAAATCGTGCCGCTGCCGAGCAGGTCGCCCGTGCGCAGATTGCAGCCGTTGCTCGTGTGATGCGCGACCATCTGCGCGAACGTCCAGTACAGATTGTCGAGATGCGTATACGTGATCCGCACCGGATCGATGTGCACGCGCCGCATCGCAGCCGTGGACAGATGCGCGGAAAGCTGCAGATTCAGACCACCGTTTCGCTGGTCTTCTTCGCCGAACAGATGCGGGAGGATGGAAGGATCGGTCGCCTCGCGCTGAGGTGCTGGCTTGCGAAACGGTGCGAGCGCTTCCTCGGTGACGATCCACGGCGAGATGCTCGAGTGAAAGCTTTTTCCAAGGAACGGCCCGAGCACCTGCTCGAACCATTGAATGCTTTTGGCCGACCAGTCGTTGAGCAAACAATAGCCGAAGATATGTGCACGAGCGTGGTCGATTGGAACGGCTTGTGTCAGTTCATTGCCGCGACCGATCACGGCAGCGAGTTCGAGTTCGAAATCCAGCATCGGCGCGGGGCCGAAGCACACGTTGCCCTCCGCGTCGCGATATTGACCGTGGGGACGCCGCACTGCGCCGCCACTCACGCGAAGCGATGAAGCGCGCCCATGGTATGCGATCGGCAGCGACTTGAACGCAGGGGGAAGCGGGTCGGCGAGACCCTTGTAGCGCCCATGCCGCTCGGTGTGATGGAGCGACGTCAGAAAGTCGGTGTAATCGCCAATCGCGCAGGGCAGTGTGAGTTCCACATCGCTCATGCGTGGCAGCACGGCGTCGATTGACGACTCCAGCTGCGAACGTGCGGGCGCATCGTATTGGAGCAGCGCCGACAGCGCGGCGCGCAGGGCGCTCACATGGCGGGTGTCGAGCGCCATCAACGCGTTCAGCGTGCCGTCGCGGGCCGCCGCGCACGCAAGCGCCGCGTCGCCGTCGAGCAGCGCCATGTCGTGCAGCGCGCGCAGATCCACGATGCGATCGCCAATTGCGACGCCGCTGCGCGCTTCGCCGTCGCGCACGAATGCGCCGAACGGCAGGTTCTGAATGGGGAAATCCGCGTTACCGGCGTTCGCCGATTCGATCCAGCTGCGCCGCGCCGGATCGTGCGTGGAATTGAGCGCGCTCATGCCGGGCGTGTCTCCGATGCTTTGCCTTTTTCTGCGGTCCACGCGTCGAGTGCCGGCCGGGCCTGCTTCTTATAACCCGCGAGTTCTTCGGCGGGCGCAACGGGAACCGTCAATTCGACTCGCAAACCATTCGGGTCGAAGAAGTAGATCGAGCGCACGAAGTGATGATCCGTGACGCCGAGCACTTCGACGCCGTTGCCGATCAGACGTGCTTTCATCGATTCGAGTTGATCGAGTGTTCCCAGGCGCAGCGCAATGTGATTGACCCACGCGGGCGTGTTCGGCGACGCAAGCGCGGCCGTGGCGTCGCCCAGATCGAAGAACGCGATATTCGAGCCGTCGGCCATTTCAAAGAACAGGTGCACGTAAGGGCAGTATTCGCCGGTGCTCGGCACGCGGTCGAGCCGGATCACGTGCACGAGCGGCAGCCCCAGAATGTCTTCATAGAAGTGACGCGTTTCTTCCGCGTCGCGGCAGCGCCACGCAAAGTGATGCAGGCCTAGCACCGGCGCCGCAGGGTTAAGAGCGATGGACACAGTGTCTCCTTGTATTGCTGGGTCGTACGGGGAGCGTCGAATGAGAGGTCGGTGCGAATCAGACCTCGACCGCGTCGACGTTGTATTCGAACAGCCAGTTGTAGCGCTCTTTCACGCGTTCCTCGCTCCATTCCCGATCCACGTAGGCGGCGGCGCCTTCCGCATGGGCCAGTTGCGGGTTGTGAAAGCGCGTTGCGTTGGCCGCCGATCCGCGCACGACCTTCGAGGTGCGTTCGAGCCGCAGCGCTTCATAGCGCTGCAGCGCACGGGGCACGTCGTGCGCATGGCGTTCGACGCAGCGCGCGAGCAGATAGCCGTCCTCGATCGCCATGCCGGCGCCTTGCGCGAGAAACGGCAGAGTCGGGTGGCACGCATCGCCGAGCAGTGTGGCGTGGCCGTGGCTCCAGCGGGTCATCGGCTCGCGCACCATCAGCGCCCATTTGTAAGGGATATCGATTGCGGAAATCAGCGTGCGCACGTCTTCGTGCCAACCTTCGAAATCGGCGAGACATTCTTCGAGCGTGCCGCGTTCGGACCATGATTCGACCTGCCAGCCCGACTTCTCGATCGCGCCGACGAAGTTGATCAGGCCGTTACCGCGCAGCGGATAGTGGATCACGTGCGCGCCCGGGCCGACCCAGTTCGCGCCATACGGCGAACGCAAATGCTCGGGAAGCCTGCTCGCGTCGATCACGCCGCGCCACGCCATCACGCCCGAGAACACCGGCTCGTCGGGACCGAAGAGCGCGTGCCGCACACGCGAATGGACACCGTCCGCACCGATCAGAAGATCGCCTTCGCACGTTTCGCCGTTGACGGCCTGCACCAGCACCTTGCCGTTGTGCTGCGAAAAGCTCTCCACCTTATGGTTGAGACGGATCGCGTCCGGCTTCATCGCGCGCACTACGTCGGCGAGTTTTTCATGCAGATCCGCACGATGCAGCGTGAAGTAAGGGTAACCGTACGTTTCCCGCGATTCGGCGCCCAGATCGAACAGCCGCCAGGTCTGACCCGTGTTCCAAAGACGCACGCGCTTGCCGAGCGGTTCGCACGCGAGACCCTGGAGCGCGTCGCCCACGCCGAGCTGATAGAGCACGCGAGTTGCGTTCGGACTCAGTTGCACGCCGGCTCCGATTTCCTTGAGCGCCTGCGCCTGCTCGAAGACCGTGACATCGAAACCTTTTTTCAACAACGCGGCAGCGGCCGTCAATCCGCCGATACCGGCGCCTGCAATAACTATCTTCATTCGACGATTCGACCTCTTTCGTAATGGGCGCTTTTATCGATCCTGTTTATCAATCAATCGATAATATTTGTCAGTGGTAAACCCGGTGAAATCGGGAATTACTTTAATTCAGCGCGTCATGCGAAAGAAGCAAATTAATCCGAATGGCTTATCACTGAATTTTGATAATCTGGAAAGGGTTGGGAAAAACCCTCGGTTGTAGAAACGTGATGGATAATTGAAAGGCAATTCAAGGCCATTGTGAGGAAACTTCAAAGGTAACCGCGGCGTGGCGGCGGGCTCACATGCCCCAGCGCTGCACGGTCGCCGTGTCGAGCCCAAAGAGGTCGAGCACGCGGCCAAGCGTGTGGTCGACCATGTCGGTCAGCGACTCGGGGTTGGCATAGAAGGCGGGTACCGGCGGGTAGACGATTGCGCCCGCTTCGGTAACGGCTGCCATGGTGCGCAGATGTCCGAGATGCAGCGGCGTCTCGCGCACCATCAGCACGAGCCGGCGGCGCTCTTTCAGCGTAACGTCGGCGGCGCGCGAGAGCAGGCCGCTCGTCATGCCAGTCGAGATTTCCGAGAGCGTCTTGATCGAACAGGGCGCGACGATCATGCCCATGGTCGGAAACGAGCCGCTCGAAATCGACGCTCCGATGTCGGTGTTCGAGTGACAGACGCTGGCCATCGCGCGGATGTCGGCGACGCTGTAGTCCGACTCGTGCGCGAGCGTGACTTGCGCCGAGCGGCTCATCACCAGGTGCGTTTCAATCTCCAGCTTGCGCAGCAACTGCAGCAGCCGCACGCCGTAAATGACGCCCGACGCGCCGCTAATACCGACCACCATGCGTCGCGGCGGCATGCCTCTCATATCCATATGGTTCTCCCGAATGCAAATCCATAATCTCGACGCGGCGGATGTTAGCACCGGGTTCCCGCTAATAGAAGCGCGGCTGCCAATTAATCCCGTCTACCTGGTGTTTTTACCGATCATTGAGGACTTTATTCGTTTTGTTCGATGGGTTGATAAATAATTTCCGATTCAAAACGCTAAATCCATTGGCTACACTCTCGCCAACATCTGGCAAAAGCGCAGCGAAACGCGAAGCGAAGTCGCTCGCATCCGCCACATGCGGATCGGCACGTGCACATGCGGCCGGCGAAAAAAAACATTGGAGACATTTGTTGAGAACGACGAGTCTGTTATTAGGCGGCTGCGCCTTTGTACTGGGGAGTCCCGCGTTCGCGCAGTCATCGGTGACGCTCTACGGGAGCGTCGACGTGGGTGTCGATCTGGTTTCGAACTCGCGCGGGGCGCATCTGTATCAGGAGTCGGCAGGCAAGCGCACGCCAGACCGCTTCGGCTTCCAGATCAAGGAGGACATCGGCGGGGGCAACACGGTTTTTGCGCGGCTCGAATCGGGCTTCTTGACGAACACCGGCGCACAGATCAATCCGACGAGCTTCTTCAACCGGGACGCGTACGTGGGCATTGCGAACAGCCGGTTCGGCTCGCTGAGTCTCGGCCACATTCCCGACTACGTGTACGAATACGTGGGTGCATTGAACAACTCGGTGCCGGGCATCTCGTCGTTCTACACCGTGGGTAACCTGGACGGACTGGCCAACACGCGAGCGCTCGACAACTCGGTGAAGTACGAGTCGATCGATTATCGCGGCTTTCAGGCCGGTGCGATGAACAGCTTCGGCAACCAGACGAATTTCAGCGAAGGACGGCAGTACAGCGTCGGTGCGCGTTATCAGAACGGCATGGTGAAGCTGGGCGCGGCGTACTCGATGTCGCACAACCGCACCGCCGACCTGTTCGGTGTGTTCGGCGTGACCTCGGTGCTCGGTCAGCAGCTCAAACAGGGCACCCTGTTCAACGCCGACCGCTATAGCACCATCGCGGTTGGCGGCTCCGTTACGGCGGGCAACTTCATTCCGCACGCGACGTTTACCGATGTGAAGCTCGAAGATGCGCATGGCTCGGTGACGGAGCGCAACTATCAGGTCGGCGTCAACATCGACTTGAGCGGCGGCGCGCGCTTCTACGTGATGGGCATTTCGTACAACCGTTCGATGTTCGAAGGTCTGACGTACAACCAGTACAACCTGTTCCTCACCCACTATCTGTCCAAACGCACGCAGATCTACGCAGGTGTCGGTTTGCAGCGCGCTTCGGGCACGAATGCGAAAGCGGAGCAGTTCGGTTATCAGCCGTCGAGTTCCAGCGCGCAGACGGTTGCGCGCATCGGTATCAATCAGATGTTTTGACGCGACGCGCCTGCCGGGACGTAAGGCGCGAAGACGGCGAGCGGACGTGAACCACGCAGCGGATTTGCAGCAGGACACGCACAGCAGGCTTTCTTCACCTTTTTCGATTTCATGATCGGGATTTTTTGATTCTGTAGCACGCTGGCCAGCCGTATATTGAGGCTCCTCCGGCGGCGCCAACGGCAAGTAGAAAGAAGCGGGGCGCGCAGCCACAGCACGCCACCGTCTGATCGGCACTTTGGGACGCACATGCAAGCAGACCGCACATTCGACATCTCGACACTCATAGAAGAGCAGAAGACAGGACGTTTCGCCATTGGCCTGCTGTTCTGGTGCTTCCTCATCATGCTGATGGACGGCTACGATCAGACGGCGGTTTCCTTCGCTGCGCCCGCGATCATCAAGGAATGGCATGTCGCACGCGGCGGCTTCGGGCCGGTGTTCGGCGCAGGGCTTTTCGGCACGCTGATCGGCTCCTTCATCTTCGGCTATCTCGGCGACCGGTTCGGCCGCAAGCGCGCGATCGTGTCGGGCAGCCTGTTTTTTGGCCTGCTCACGCTTGTGTCGGTGTGGGCTACTTCGTTGCATGAACTGATGCTGCTGCGGTTCATCGCCGGTCTCGGCATGGGCGGCGTGGTGCCGAATTCGGTGGCGCTGGTCGCCGAATACGCGCCCAAACGGCTGCGCGCCACGTGGGTGACTTTGATGTTTTCCGGGTTTTCCATCGGCGCGGGTTCGGGTGGGCTCGTTTCGTCGGCCCTCATTCACCGCTATGGCTGGCCGGTGATGTTCGTCGTAGGCGGCATCGGCTCGCTCGCGGTCGCGATCGTGCTGATGCTGACGCTGCCGGAATCCGCGAAGCTGCTGGTGGTGCGCCAACGCAGTGTCGAAACAGTGCGCAAGCTGGTTGCGCGCCTGCGTCCGGAACTTGCACTTCCGGCCGACGCGCAATTCGTGCCCGGCGAAGTCCAGGAGAAGAAGCGCTTCGTCCTCAAGCTGATTTTTTCCGACGGCCTGCGTGGGATTACGCCGTTGCTGTGGATTGTGTTCATCGTGAACTCAATGGCGCTGTACTTCCTGCAGAACTGGCTACCCATTCTGATGGAAGGCGTCGGTATCAATCCGCAGAGCGCCGGGCTCATCACCACCATGTTCTCCGTTGGCGGCGTGCTGGGCGGACTGATTCTGTGCCGCTTCGTCGATCGTCACGGCGTGCTCGCGATCATCTCGCTGCCGGCGATTGGCTGCCCCGTCGTTGCTTTCCTCGGGCATGGCATGTCCGAGGCGTGGCTGATGTTTGCCGTGTTCGCCACCGGCTTCTGCGTGGTCGGTGCGCAGTACGGGCTCTACGCCGTCGCGGGCATGATCTACCCGACGTCGTTCCGCTCGGCCGGGGTGGGCAGCGCGATCTCGGTCGGCAAGATCGGCTCGGTGTCGGGGCCGGTAGTCGGCGGGATTCTGCTGTCGATGCATCTGCCTTTCTCACAGATGTTCTATGCGGCGTCCGGTCTCTTCCTGCTCGCCACGATCTTCTCGACGGTGCTCGCGGTACTGTACAAGGCGCGATTCGGCGACCAGCACAAACAGGACGACGCCCGCCTCAAGGAGATGCGCTCGGCGTTGGGCGATTCGTGAGGTGCACGCGATGAATGTGCTCCCTAAGGACGATCGCGCCGTTGCACCCGCAGTCGACATAACCGCGTTGATCGAGGGGCAAAAGCTGCGCGGCTTTTCTTTGTGTCTGATTGCATGGTGCTTTGTGATCGTGCTGATCGACGGCTACGATCAGGTTGCCGCTGCGTATGCGGCGCCAACCCTGATACACGCGTGGCACGTCAAGGCCACTGACTTCGGCCATGTGTTCGGCTACGGCCTTCTCGGCGTGCTCGTGGGTTCGTTGCTGCTCGGCTTCATGGGCGATCGCATCGGACGGCGTTTGACGATTATTTATGGCGTCTTCTGGTTCGGGATACTAACGTTCGTCTGCAGCCTTGCAACGTCACTGGATCAATTGACAGCGCTCCGTTTTCTCGCGGGAATCGGCATGGGCGGGGTGGTGCCCAACACCGTCGCGCTCGTCTCCGAATATGCGCCGAAGGCGCGCCGCGCGACGTGGATCACGCTGATGTTCTCGGGTTTTTCGATTGGCGCCGGCGGTGGCGGCGCGATCGCGTCGTGGATGCTGCCGCGCTTCGGCTGGCCCGTCCTTTTTCAGGTGGGCGGCGTGGCGGCCGTCGCGGTAGCCATTGTGTCGTTGGTCGTGTTGCCCGAATCTGTCCGTTTCCTGATCCTCAAAGGGCGTGCGCCAGAGCAGATCGCGCGCATCGCGAGACGCCTGGGGGCGGCAGCGCGATTCGGAGGCGCTTCGGTGGCGGCCGGTAATCAGCAAGCCGTTCGCTATGTCGTCGACGACGAACAGCGTGTCCGCGCCACGCCATTCGCGTTGTTCGGCAACGGCCTTATCCGCGTGACGCCTTTGCTGTGGGCGCTATTCGTGCTGAATTCGCTGGCGCTTCATTTCCTGCAGAACTGGCTTCCTATTCTGTTCAACATGAGCGCGCTGCCACCGGCGCAAGCGGCAAAAGCCGCCATGATGTTTCCGGTTGGCGGAACAGTCGGCGCACTCGCGCTATGCCGCTGCGTGGACCGCTATGGCGTCGCGGTGATCCTGTTGCTCGCATTGCTCGGCCTCCCGGTTTGCGTCTCGCTCGGCATGCCGATGCCGGCACTGTGGCTTTATGGCGCGTCTTTCATGAGCGGCGTATGCGTGATCGGCAGTCAGTTCGCGCTCTATGCGGTGGCCGGCATGCTCTATCCGACCATGTTGCGCTCCGCGGGAGTCGGCTCGGCTATCGGCGTCGGCAAGCTTGGCTCGGTGGTCGGCTCGGTGCTGGGTGGCGTGCTGCTGGCGATGCATTTGCCGGTTGCGGACCTTTTCACGAACGTGTCGAGCGTCTTCGTTTTCATCGCGTTGTTGTCAGTCTGGCTGGGCTGGAACCGGCGGCGAGAGGCACGCGAGTCGATGGCGCGAACGCATACCGCGTAAGCAGGGCAGCACTTCGGCGCGAGCCGTCGCAGCAGGCGTTCGTCAGGTCGGATTCGAATGAGACAGGCACGGCACGACAAGATCCATGTGTATTCACAAAGCAAAAGGTTTGAATCATGCTGTCCATTTCCACCGTCGGGGCCGTCGCACCGGCTCCTGATCCACAGCGCGTGAACGAGGCCGATGAGTCCGGTGCTGGTGATCCCGTGGCTGCAGATGTCGGGCGGCGCAAAGCCATCTCGTTGCAGCAGCGCATTGCGTTGACCATGGCGTTGCTCGCCGCGCTGATGACGGCCATCGGCGTGCTTGGCCTCGCAGGCACATGGCGCGCGAACGAGGCGACACGCGATACCTATGAGAACAAGCTGACGGCGGCGGTGCACATCGGCAACGCAGAGCTGCTGATCGCCCGCACCCGCCTCGTGCTCGGCGGTGCGATGGCGAGCGCCGACAGCGCCCACGCACGGGAGCAGATCGGCCACGCGGGCGAGTTCTTTGCCGAGTCGGACGATGAGTGGCGCAATTTCGTTGCCGAGCCGCACGAAGCGGGCGAAGCCGCGCTCATCGCCGCCGCTGGGCAGCGCCGCGACGCAATGCGTGCCGCCATGCGGACGTTCATCGACGCTCTCAAGGCGGGCGACCGGTCCGCCGCCGAGCGGATCGGTACATCGCAGCTAAGCAAGCTGTTTAATGACATGAGCAGCGCAAACGACACGCTCAAGCGCGCGCTCTATGCCAACGCAAAGCGCAGCTACGACCAGGCGGAACGCTATTTCAGGCTGTTTTTTGCGGGATCGACGGCGATGCTCGCGTTCGGCATTGCCGCGGCGGCGTTCAGTTGGCTAGCGCTACGCCGTGCGATCGTTGCGCCGCTTCGCGATGCGCTCGCGCACTTCGATGCCATTGCGGCAGGCGATCTGAGCCGTCCCGTTGCCCGTCATCGTGCCGATGAAATGGGACAACTGCTCGACGGACTGCAACAGATGCAGGCGCGGCTCGCGCGAACGGTCACGACGGTGCGTGAGAGTTGCGAGTCGATCGGCTCCGCCGCCGGTGAGATCGCTGCCGGTACGCTCGACCTGTCCTCGCGTACCGAGGAGCAGGCTGCCTCGCTCGAAGAGACAGCCGCGAGCATGCGCGGGCTGACCGAGACGGTCCGGCGCAACGCGCTGCGCGCGCAAGAAGCGCATACCGTCGCGCACGAGGCGGCGTCCGCCGCAAACGAAGGCAACCGTGCCGTCGACGAGGTGAGCAGCACGATGGCGCGCATCGACGCGAGTTCGCGAAAGATCGCGGACATCACCGGGATCATTGAAGGCATCGCGTTCCAGACCAACATCCTCGCATTGAATGCCGCCGTCGAGGCGGCGCGGGCTGGCGTGCACGGGCGAGGCTTCGCGGTCGTTGCCGCCGAGGTGCGTTCTCTCGCGCAACATGCGTCGACGGCGGCGAAGGAAATCGGTGTGCTGGTAGCGGATTCCGTAGGTGCCGCCGCCGACGGCTCGACGCTCGTCACACACGCCGAACGGGCGATCCGGGTTGTACTGGACGCAGCGGGACGCTTTCGGGAAGTGATGAGCGAAATGGCCACCGCAGCCGAAGAGCAGCGCACCGGCATCGAGCAGGTGGACGCGGCACTCACCATGATGGATTCGATCACGCAGCAAAACGCGGCGCTTGTCGAGCAGGCGAGCGCGTGCGCGCAACTACTCGACGAGCAGTCCCGGCAGTTGAGCCGGCAGGTCGCGGTGTTTCGTATTGGCTGAGGGCGGCGCGCGTGGTCCTCCCGGCGCCCGGCGCTCGCGCCGACTCACGAGTGCAATTTCAGCCCTTTCACCGTTTTGTCGATGGCCTTTTTGGACCCATGCAGCGCGAGACCCACGAGGTCCAGGTTCGCCACATCCTGCGCACGAAAAGCCTCGCGATTTGCCGCGTCGTGGCCGGTTGAAAACATCGCATGCACGTAGGGCACGATCGTGAGTTCGCGCGTGACGGCTTGCCGATGCGCAGCTTGCAGCCCGGAAAGATCGGTGGCGAATACCAGCATCGGTTGACCCAGCATGCGGCCATATCGGCGCCCGGCGGCATCCTCGTAAGGCTCGCCCAGCGCGTCCGGTATCGCGGCGGCGACACCCGTCGCGAGAAACGCGGCTACATTGAGTTTTTGCCAGACTGCGAGATCGTCGCGCACGATCAGCGCTACCTTCGTATCGAACATGTTTGCTCCTCGGTGAGGCGCTCATGATCGACGAGCCTGCGCAATCAGTCTGGAACGTTCGTGCACATGCGCCGGTACGCGGCTGGGGTCATCCGGTACGCACGGCGAAACCAGCGGCCAAGATGGCTTTGATCCGCGAATCCGACTTCCGCGGCAACCTCCGCGGGTGTGCGGCCGTTTGCCAGCAGTCTGCGCGCCGCGCGCAGGCGCAGGCGGACCAGATACGCGTGCGGCGACGTGCCGAACGCCTGCTGGAACAGACGCGTCAGCCGGAACCGGTCGATCCCCGCAATACTGGCCAGTTCATCGAGTCCGACGTTGCCGTCCATGTGGTCGTGCAAGAAGTCGCGGACTCGGGCGATCGTCGCCGACATCGCCATGCTATCCGTCATCGGGATATCGCCCAGGTGACCGGCGAGCCGCCTGACGAGGCGATCCAACGTCTGGTCGCGCGCCAGTCGACCTTCGTTGCCGTAGATCGCGAGAAACGCTTGCCGGATTGCGTCGACAAGGCCGCTGTCGTCGACGAGCGTATGCGCGAATGCCGCGTCGACCCGCTGAAGACCGGGAACGTTCAGGCGGCGCGTCGCGCGTTCGACCCAGGTCTGCGGCAGATACAACATTGCGTAAGTGAACCCACCTGCTTCCGGCGCATGTCCGTCGTGCAGCGCGCCTGGCTCGATCAGGATCGCACGGCCCGGGACGCTCGTATGCAGCGAGCGGCGGCACCGGAAGCGCTGTACACCTTGTTCCGTGTAGCCGACCAGCATGTCGTCGTGGTCGTGTGGATCGTAGGCGTGGCCGCTGAAATGCGCGCGCAGGCTTTCGATTCCCGTCTCCGGATCGCGCCGCGCCTCTAGCCAGTTGTCAGAACCTGCAGGGGAGAACGCCGCGCTCGTCATTGCTTACCTCGCTCCTTTTGATTGCCCGTTGCTGACCGCAGTGTACGTGGTCGGCATAGGTTTCGCGCCGTCGGCGCGGGCAGTTCCAGCCGATTACCGAAATGCGCAGCAGCGCGTTGGGCACGCGCGCCGGGTCGCCGTCTGCTCACATCGATCACACAAATGATTGATTTGCGCAAGTTTCGTGGAAGAAGTACACTGCAATCTGATTGTTTCAATCAAATTAGTGACCAAATCAATCAGGTCGGATCAGACTGGAGACTCGTATGGCCCAAATACACATAAAGCGCGGCATTGAACGCGTACCCGGCGGCATGATGATCGTACCGTTGCTGCTAGGCGCGCTCGTCGCGACCTTCCTGCCGGGCATGCCGAAATTCTTCGGCTCTTTCACGAACGCGTTGTTCACCGGCGCGCTGCCGATTCTCGCGGTGTTTTACGTCTGCATGGGCGCGAGCATCGACGTCAAAGCCACGCCTTACCTGCTGAAAAAAGGCGGCGCGCTGTTCGTCACCAAGGTTGGCGCCGCGATCGTAATTGGCGTCGTGATGGGGCATTTCCTCGGCGAACAGCCCATTTCGTCGGGACTTTTCGCCGGTCTGTCGACGCTTGCCGTCGTCGCGGCGATGAACGACACCAACGGCGGGCTCTACATGGCGTTGATGGGCCAATACGGCCGCTCGGAAGACGTGGGCGCCTACACCATCATGTCGCTCGAATCCGGCCCCTTCCTGACCATGGTCACGCTCGGCGTCGCCGGTCTGTCGGCGTTCCCGTGGCCTACGCTCGTCGGCAGCATCCTGCCGCTGGTTTTCGGCATGCTGCTGGGTAACCTGGACCGCGAAATGCGCGCGTTCCTCGGCAAAGCCGTACCAGTCATGATTCCATTCTTCGCTCTGGCGCTCGGCGCGAGCCTCGATCTGCACAAGGTGTGGCAGGCCGGCATCCTCGGCATCGGGCTCGGCATTGCGGTTGTGATCGTCACAGGCATTCCGCTTTATCTGGCCGATCGTCTGACGGGCGGCACCGGTGTGGCGGGCGTCGCGGCAGCGAATACCGCGGGTAATGCGGCCGCTGTGCCGGCGCTGATCGCCGCGGCGAACCCGGTCTACTCAGAGGCTGCTAAAAGCGCGACACTGCTCGTGGCCGCGTGTGTCGTGGTGACCGCGATCCTTTCTCCGATCCTCACTGCCGCCGTCGCGAAACGCGTGCAGCTTCGCCGCGAAGCAGGAGAGCTGGCGCGATGAGCATACTGATCATCGCCGACGATCTGTCCGGCGCCGCAGATTGCGCGATCGGCTTTGCAAGCGCCGGGCACCGCACCATCGTGACGCTCGACGTGCCGGCGCATGGGCTCGACGCACAGGCGGCCGACGTGATCGCCGCGGACACCGACACCCGCCGTCTCACGCCAGCCCAGGCCGCGCAACGCAGCGCGGCGGCGTGGCAGACATTGCGCGGTCCGGGCCGGCGTCTGTACAAGAAAATCGACTCGACGCTGCGCGGCAACTGGGCGGCCGAGGTCGCCGCGTTGCAGCCGCTAGCCGGCCTCGCGATCGTCGCGCCTGCGTTCCCGGCGACGGGTCGCACGTTGCGCGGCGGCCGCGTGTTCGTGCACGGCGAACCGCTCGAATCGACGGACACCTGGCAGCTCGACAATCCCGGCCGCGCCGCCGACCTGCACGCGATGCTGGCGGAAGCCGGCTTGTCGACCGCGCAACTCGAAGTCGACGCGTTGCGCGAAGGTGCTGACACGCTCGCCGCGCAGATCGCGGCCGTGGCGGCGAGCGGCACGCAGGCACTGGTGGTGGACGCCGAGACAAGGCAGGATTTATCGACGCTCGCTCAGGTCACGACGCAGATGAGCGAGGCGCTGTTCTGGGTCGGCTCAGGCGGCCTCGCGCGCGAGATCGCGGGCCTCGCCGGTCTGTTCGACGCCCGACCCGCGGCACAGACTCAATGCCCACCGCAATCGCGCGATGAAAACGCGCCGGTGCTGGTCCTCGTGGGCAGTCTTTCGGCGGTGTCGGAGCGGCAGTGTGCGATGCTGCGCGAACGCGCGGGCATGGCGGAACTGACCGTACCGCCCGCGATGCTGCGCGACGGAGAGCGTCATCCCGACTGGCCCGCATGGCGGGCACGGATCGGCGAGGTGATCGCGACGCGCGCGGATCTGTTGCTGCGCATCGGCCGCGACGACGCGTTCGATCCCGCCGAAGGCGCGCTGCTGTCCACGGCACTTGCGGCGCTCGTCGAGCCGCACTTCGATGCGCTCGGCGGACTGATCGCAACGGGCGGCGAGACCGCGCGCGCGATGCTGAGTGCCGTCGGTGTCAGCGGTGTAGAACTGATTGCGGAGATCGAACCGGGCGTGGCGATAGGCAAGCCCGTCGAAGCCCGCGCGTCGCAACCGCATTTGCGTATCGTCACGAAGGCGGGCGCCTTCGGCACGGATCACGCGCTGTTCGCCGCGTGGCGCTATCTGCACGAAGCGCCGGCAACGTCGGCGGTCGCGGGAACCGGCTCACACGCTCCAGCCTGAGCGCCGCATCGGCGCAATCAGGCGGGCAGGTTAGGCAGACATCAAGGACCAGGCAAAACATCATGAGCAATTACCTTCCAGTCATCGGTATCACGATGGGCGACGCAGCGGGCGTCGGCCCGGAGATCATCGTCAAGAGCCTTGCGCACGACATCGTCTACAAGCAGTGCCGTCCGCTCGTGATCGGCGACGCGCGACGGCTGGAGCGCGCGAACGAGATCGTCGGCGGCAACGCCCGGATCCGCCGTATCAAGGAAGCGGCCGAAGCGCGCTACGAGCCGGGCACGATCGACTGCATCGACCTCGATCTGATTCCCGCCGACATGCCGTTCGGCCAGTTGTCGGCAGTCGCCGGAGACGCCGCCTATCAGTTCATCGCGCGCGCGGTTCAACTCGCCGAGGCGAAGCAGATCGACGCGATCTGCACGGCGCCGCTGAATAAAGAAGCGCTGCACGCGGGCGGCCACAAGTTTCCCGGCCACACGGAAATGCTCGCTTATCTGACGGGTGTGGACGAGGTGTCGATGATGCTGGTCGCGCCGCAACTGCGCGTGATTCACGTGACCACGCATATCGGCATCATCGACGCTATCCGCAAGATCGAGCCGGGTCTCGTACAACGCACCATCGAGCGGGGTAACGCGACGCTCGTCAAGGCCGGCATTGCGAAGCCGCGCATCGGCGTGTGCGGCATCAATCCGCACGCCGGCGAAAACGGCCTGTTCGGTTACGGCGAGGAAGAAGAGAAGATCGTGCCGGCGGTGAAAGTGCTGCAGGAACGCGGGCTCGACGTGACGGGGCCGCTGCCCGCCGACACGCTGTTTTTCCGCGCGGGCCGCGGCGATTTCGACCTGGTGGTCGCGATGTATCACGATCAGGGCCACGGCCCGGTGAAGGTGCTCGGCCTCGAAGCCGGCGTGAACGTGACCGTGGGCCTCGAAGTGATCCGCACGTCGGTCGATCACGGCACCGCATTCGACATCGCGGGCAAGGGCATCGCCGACGAGCGCAGCTTGCTCGAGGCACTTCGCCAGGGCGCGGAACTCGCCACGCGGCGCGGCTGAAGCAGGGCAAATAGCGGGCGGCCGTGGTGTAAGATCGGCAGCCTCTTTACTGCAGATGACAGCCATGAAAGCGTCCGAGCGCCATCGCGCGATTCTCGATCTCGTTGTGACCGGCGACGCCAACGTCGAACAGCTCAGCGCCGCGCTCGGCGTGTCCGAGGCAACGGTCCGGCGCGATCTCACGACGCTTGCGAACCAGCGCCGTCTCGTGCGCACCTATGGCGGCGCGACCGCGCTGATCGGCTCGCATGAGCCGGAGGCGTCGCTGGAGGAACGCAAGGCGACGCAGCGCGAGCAGAAGGAAGCGATTGCGCGGGCGGCTGCCGCGCATGTGCACGACGGCGATACGGTGCTGCTCGACGGCGGCACGACTTGCGCCGCGCTCGCGCGGCATCTCGGCTCGCGCGTCGATCTTCACGTGGTCACCAATAATCTGCTTGCCGTGATGACGCTCGCGAACGCTCCGGGTGTGCATCTGACGCTGATTGGCGGCGACTTGCGCAGTTCGAGCATGAGCACGCTCGGGCCGCTTGCCGAACTTTCGCTGAGCCGTTTGAGCGTCGACAAGGCGTTTCTCGGCGCGGATGGCGTGGTCGCCGAATTCGGGCTGTGCGAAGCCAGCGCGCAGCAGGCGTATCTGAAAGACTGCATCATCCGGCGCGCGGCGCAGGTTCTCGTGCTTGCCGACGCCGACAAACTCGGCCGCTCGCGGCAACAACACTGGACTCCTCTCGAACGCGACTGGCGGCTCATTACATCGAGCGTCGCGGACGAGGCGCTACTCGCGCCGTTCAGAGCGCTGGAACGCGTGGTCGTGGAAACAGCGGATGTGGATAGTTCGCCGCTTGCGGCGACGCCTGGCGAAGCCGCGCTTCGACGTACGGCCGCTGCCTCGGACTGAAGTACGAATCGCAGTGACGCGTGTCGCGCATGGCGTGCGTAGAACAACGAATGAGCATCGCGCGAATCGCCAGGTAGCCTGGCCTACGGCTTTATTCGCCGAGTCGTGCTGATTGGCCCCGGTCGCCGCTTTGTTCGCGCGGCTTGTCGGCGCCCGTATTGGGCGGCGTCGTGGGCGGCGTCGAGCCGGCGCAGGCTTCGAGCGCGACGACTGCCCGCTTCGCAAGCTCGACCGTTTCCTCGCATGCGGCCACGTTTCGGAGCATGTTGCAGCGGCTTCCCCAGCCGAGCTTCGACAACACCGAGCGCAGCTTCGCGAGCGCCGCTGCCGGCGAGCCGTTGTCCGAAATGAGCGAGGCCATGTCGAATGCGCTGCCGCCCGGCGTCGTGATCACTGTCGGGCAGCTCGACGCCGCGCCTGCGGTAGAAACGACGAAAGCCAGAGTCAGCCCGACGGTGCCCGTGCGCAAGCCGCCGGGAACGTCGAAATACGTATTCATCGATACGATCATACGAAACTCCCGGTCGGCAGGGTGCGATCCTGGGCAGATCGCACGGTTCAGTGTGGGCGGCGGCTTTTCATTCTGCTCTCACGCGCCGACAGAAAAAAAGCACCTCAACGATTTGCATTGAGTTGCACGAGCGCTTTGCGATACTTTCGCCGCGTATAGGACGAAGCGTAAAGCGCGAGGGTTAGGCCGATGCGACCGTCGCGGACATTGCCTTTGCGGATGTACCACTTCAGGAATGCGCCCAAAGGGCTGAACCAGCTTTTGAGCCACAGAACGCGAGCCGGGTCTCTTCTGTCCAGCAGGTCGGTTGCGGCGAGGTCCGTGTACAGATCGAGCTTGGTCTTCATCTCACTCGCAGTCTCAAACGTACGATGAACCACCGGCGATTCGATTCGCCCACAGTTCTCGTAACCGGTCAGCGTTTCGTGAACGCTATGGTCGGTGAAACGCAGCGTGGCGCGCCGATAGATGCGGATCGGGTAGTCCGGAGACGAGATCGGCATCAACGCGTGAATGACCTTGCCCATGACAACCCAATCGCGCCTGACGGCATACGCTTCGTGATCGAAACCGCGGGCTTTCAGTGCAAGTACTTCGTCGATCAACGCGTCGCTCGCAATCTCGTCGCTATCGAAAAACATCACGGTTTCGTGCAGGCAAAGCCCGTTGGCGAACTGCCGTTGCGTTCGAAAATTATCGAACGGCCGATGCACGGTTCGTGCGCCGTATCTGGCCGCAATCGACAGCGTCGCGTCGGTGCTGCCGCTATCCACGACCAGCAGGTCATCCGCGATCCGCTTCGCGGCCGCCAGAACCTTGTCCAGATAACGCTCGCTGTTGTATGTGAGAACGTAGACGGATAGTGGAGTCAAATTGAAACCTGAGTAATAAGTTGAACCGGCTGGCGTTTTACCACCCGGTGCGAGCACGTTGGTCGTCGCGCCGAATCAATTTCGTGCTGAACACGAAACCGTCCGCAGTCTTGCGAACGAGATGGAAGCCAAAGACGCCACGCGGGAACCGTGCTGCACGTTCGCACAGCGTGGCCTGGTGACGAAGCGATACACGCGCATCGCGGTGACTGCGCGAATAGGGGTTGCAGCGGGGTTGCAGCATTCGACCGGCATGTGATTTTACATTGTTGCGCGGACGTCCACCGGCGATCGCTTCCATCGCCTGCCATGGATCTGGTAATCCGTCGTGCGCTTCGCGTTGTTTTTTCGCGACTTGACGAAGAGCCAGTTGCGCCGACACGCACGTGCCACAAGCTTCTGACGCGCTCAGCGCATGCTTTCATACAAAACACCCGATGTTCATGCCCCGCAAACGTGGCTACGATTCATCAGGCGTCAGCGTTCCCAAACGTTCGGCGTGTGTGTTTGTTCGCCGCAGCTTGTCTGCGGCTTTTTTCTGCGCGTCGATTTTGTCATCGATGCGGGCCTCTGTTGTTCCGTGCTCCGCGATCCGCGATCTGTCGTGATCGTTTCCAGCGACGCAATGCCCTTCGGTGTCAGCGCCGCGGTTCCAATCCTCCCTCTAAAGAACCGAGCTTGACCGCGCACTTCGACGCGGTTGTGTCCGATCGTCCAACTAACTATTAAGCGCTCGAAACCCGCAGAGCGTGCGCTAGGGAGCTTCACCGATCATCTCTCTGGTAAACCCGCTTGCACCTTAATTTTGATGCGCCTATATTGCATTACACCATCAACTATTGCGATGCGATAACCCATGAGCAATGACGTGCTGTTCTCGAATCACGGCCGCGTCGCGGTCATCACTCTCAATCGTCCTGAGCGTTTAAACGCGTGGACCACGCCGATGCGCGAAATGATCATCGAGGCGTTGGAGCGCTTTAACAACGACCCCGACGTCGCCGCGATCATCATGACGGGGGCGGGCAACCGGGCGTTCTCGGCGGGCCAGGACCTGTCGGAAGCACATGATTTCGACGGCGAACGCGCGGTGGCGTGGGTCAAGGAATGGCAGCGCTACTACACGGCGCTGCGCAGCCTTGCGAAGCCGCTCGTCATGGCGCTGAACGGCACAGCCGCGGGCTCGGCATTCCAGGTGGCGCTGCTCGGCGATATTCGCGTCGCACATAGAGGTGTGCGCATGGGCCAGCCGGAAATCAATGCGGGCATTGCCAGCACCACCGGCCCCTGGATCATGAACTCGATGCTCGGCATGTCGCGCACCATCGAGCTCACGCTGACGGGTCGTCTGATGGACGCCGACGAGTGTCATCGCATCGGCCTCATCCATCATCTGGTCGACGAAGACAAGGTGTTCGACAAGGCGCTGGAAATCGCCACCGAACTCGCCGCGAAGCCGCCCGTCGCGATGCGTCTGGACAAGCAGCGCTTTCGTGAGATGACAGAGCCGGGGTTCGTCGACTGCATCGAAGCGGGGGAGCGCATTCAGCGCGAAGCGTACGACTCGGGCGAACCCGCTCGCATGATGGAAGAGTTCTTCCGTAAGCGCGGAAAGTAGCCGGCCGCGAGCGGGGCCGAATGCGGAGCCCGAAGCCGCCAGAATCGAGTCAAAGTCGCACCGTTCCAATCTCAACCCATGTGCGGGAGACCTGAACAATGACGCAAGACTTCAACGCAACGCGCCGTCGCATTCTTCATGGCGCGGGCGCGCTTGCCGTCGCGAGCGCGATGCCGCTCGCCGCGCGAGCCCAATCGAAGCAGATCGTGGTGTCGGACCCGGGCGGCCCCTATACGACCGCGTATCGCGAAGCGTTCTACGACCCGTTCGAGAAAGCAACCGGTATCAAGGTTGTGAGCGTCGCGCGTGAATCGCAGCCGGTCGCGCAATTCGCGGCGATGGTGCAGACGAAGAACTATGTGTGGGACGTCACCACGCTCACGCTGTCGGCCGATATTCCGTACCTTGAATCGAAAGGTCTGCTGGAACCCATCGGCCTGAAGACGAGCGACTATCCGGACATCATGCCCGACGCGATCACGCCGAACTGGCTCGGCGTCGACGTGTATTCGACGGTGCTCGCGTATCGCGCGGACAAGTTCAAGGACAACGGCCCGAAATCGTGGGCTGACTTCTGGGACGTAAAGAAATTCCCCGGCCGCCGCTGCCTGCGGCGCAGTCCGCTCGACACGCTCGAACAGGCGCTGCTCGCCGACGGCGTGCCGCTCGACAAGCTCTATCCGCTCGACGTGGATCGCGCGTTCAGGAGCCTCGACAAGATCAAGCCGCACGTCAACATCTGGTGGACCTCGGGCGCGCAAGCCATGCAGGCGATCCAGAGCGGCGACGTCGACATGATCTCGGCGTGGAACGGCCGCGCGCAAGCCGCGAAGGACGGCGGCGCGCCGGTCACGATCGTATGGAACCAGGGTCTTTATTCGATCGAAGGGTGGGGCATTCCGAAGGGCACGCCGCGCGCGGAGGCGGCAAAGCAGTTCGTGCGCTTTTGCGCCGACGCGAAGCGTCAGGCGCTGCTCACACGCACGCTTGCCTACGGTCCGACCAACAAGAAAGCGTTCGAGACGATCTCCAAAGACCGCGCGACGTTGTTGCCCACGGCGCCCGACAACATTCGCGATATGCGGCTGCCGAGCCCTCAATGGTGGGAAGCGAACCGTCAGAAAGTCACTGAGCGGTTCAATTCCTGGATCATTTCGTAAGGACCGCATCATGAGTTCGAAGCTCGAGGCGATCGGCATTGCAAAGCGCTACGGCGATGCGGTCGCGCTGGAACCGACGGACCTCGCCGTGCAGGCCGGCGAGTTCCTGACGCTGCTCGGTCCGTCGGGCTCGGGCAAGACCACGCTGTTGCAGATGATCTCGGGCCTAGTCGCGCCGAGCGCGGGCCGTATCGAGATCGACGGGCGCGACGTCACGCATGTCGAGCCCGGCAAGCGCGGCATCGGCATGGTGTTTCAGAGCTACGCGCTCTTTCCGCACATGAGCGTGTGGGACAACGTCGCGTACGGTTTGCGCATGCGACGCAAGTCGCGCGACGAAGTGCGCGGGGCCGTCGACGACGCACTCGCGATGGTTCGCATGACCGAATATGCCAAGCGCTTTCCCAAGGAGTTGTCGGGCGGGCAACAGCAGCGGATCGCGCTTGCGCGCTGCTTTGCGTACCGGCCTTCGGTAATTCTGCTCGACGAGCCGCTCGGCGCGCTCGACAAGAAACTGCGTGAGCATATGCAGTCGGAGATTCGCCGCTTGCATAAGGAACTCGGCGCAACGTTCGTATATGTCACGCACGATCAGGACGAAGCCCTCACACTGTCCGACCGCATCTGCCTGATGAATCAGGCGCGCATCGAGCAGGTGGGCACGCCTGCCGACCTGTACGACCGTCCCGCGACGCGTTTCGCGGCCGGCTTCATCGGTCATTCGAACCTGCTCGAAGGCGCGCTCGACGATACGCGCGGCGCAAGCGGCGAGGCAATTCTGCTCGCGGCGGGCGGCCGCATTCCGCTGCCAATGAACGCAATGAACGCATCCGTTGCATCCGGCGCGGCCGGCACCCGTCACACGCTGCTGGTCCGCCCGGAAGCGCCGCGACTTGTCGAACCCGAACGCGGCTTTGTCGACGGCACGATTGCGGACATCGTGTTCTTCGGCAGCGATACACGTGTGCAACTCGCGATGAACGACGGCAGCGAACTCACCGTGCGCTGCGAGCGCAGCCTCTCGCCGCGCATCGGCGACAAGGTCGGCCTCGTGTGGGACCCGTATCGCACGACGCTTCTGCAGGCCTGAGAGGACCACGATGACCATCGCTCTTCATGCGCACCGCGAGAACGAAGCCTCGCGCCGCGGCCGCTCCGTGTGGCTCGCGCGCTGCATGCGCTTTTTGCCGATCGTGCCGACGCTAGTGTTCCTGCTGGTGTTCTTCATCGTGCCGGTCGGCGAAATCCTGCAAGGCGGACTTGTCAGCGCCGAAGGGCAGGTCGGCTTCGCGCAGTTCGAGCGCATTGCACGCACGCCGGTCTACGCCAAGGTGTTGTGGATCACCTTCGCCATTTCGTTCATGACGGCGGCGCTGTCCATTCTGCTCGGCTATCCGGTTGCCTACATGCTGAGCCGCCTGTCTGAGCGAGCACGAGAACGCTGGCTGCTGTGGATCATGCTGCCGTTCTGGACCAGTTATCTGGTGAAGACTTACGCATGGATGCTGCTGCTTTCGAAGACCGGTGTGCTGTCGACCATCGCGTTATCGCTCGGCCTCGTGCGCGAGACGAGCGGCACGATTCCATCGCTCACCGGCGTGCTGATCGGCATGGTGCATTCGATGCTGCCGCTCGCCGTGATGACCATGCTGCCGGTCATGCGCGGTATCGACGATCGGCTCACGCAAGCCGCCGAAACGCTCGGCGCCGAACGCAGCACGAGCTTTTTCACGGTGTTTCTGCCGCTGTCCTCGCCGGGCGTCGCGGCGGCCGGCCTGCTCGTGTTTATCTCGAGCCTCGGCTTCTTCATCGTGCCGGCGCTGCTCGGCTCGCCGAAGGAAACGATGATCGCGCAACTCGTGATCTCGTCGGTGCTGGAGCTTTTCGACATGCGCTTTGCCGGCGCGTTGTCGACCGTGTTGCTGGTCTGCTCGATCGTGATCTTTTTCGTGTACGACCGCATGGTGGGTCTCACGTCGCTCACCGGCGAAGTGGCGGAGCGTCAGCGCGGCTCGCGTGCGCAAGGCATCAAATTCGCGCTTCTGATCGCGGCGGGGCGCGTGTCCGCGCCGTTCATGATGCGCCGCAAGACGCACGCCGAAGAGGGCGCGCGCGCGGTGAGTCCGCTCGGTTTCTATACGTGCGCGATCATGATCGTGCTCGTCGTGCCGGTGCTTTCCGTGATCCCCTATGCGTTCACGAAGAGCGACTACATTTCTTTTCCGCCGAAGCTTTTCAGCGTGCGCTGGTTCGGCACGTTCATGGATTCGCCGGTGTGGCAAAGCGCGATCGTCCGCTCGTTCGAAGTCGGTCTCGGCACCGCGCTGCTGTCGCTGCTGCTCGGCTTCGGCGCCACACTCGCGATGACGCGCATGCCGCGCCGCGCGAGCAAGCCGATTTTCGCGCTGCTGGTCGCACCGCTGATCGTGCCGCGTATCGTGGTGGCAGTCGGCCTGCTTTATCTGTTCGGACGTTTCGGCCTTACAGGCACCAACCTCGGCCTCGTGATCGGTCATACGGTGCTCGCCATTCCGTATGTGGTCGTCACGCTCGCTGCCGGCTTCCAGCGCTTCGACTGGCGTCTTGACGACGCTGCGCGCGTGATGGGCGCGTCGCCATTGCGGCGCATTACGTCGATCGTGTTGCCGCTTCTCATGGCAAGCGTGACGGCCGCGTTCCTGTTCGCATTCCTCGTTTCGTTCGACGACCTCACGATTGCGATCTTCGTTTCCGGCGGCATCAACTCGACGCTGCCCAAGCAGATGTGGGACGACATCCAGCTTGCGATTACGCCGACACTTGCAGCCGTGTCGACAACACTCGTCATTCTGATCGCGCTCGTCGTCGCGGTTTCCTCCTGGCTCAAGCGCAAGGCGCGCTGAGTCTTCGTATTTCGACCGGTTCACACATGCATTGTTATCCAGAATATTTCGCTCACCGGCACACCAACGACGAACTCGACTGCGTACCGCTGCTCGCGGCGGGATTGCGCCGCGACCCCGCGCGCACCATCGTGCACTTCGAGGATCGCGCGATTTCGTGCGAAGACGCCGCGCGCCACGTCGTGCAATTGCAGCGCTGGTTCGCCGCGCAAGGCCTGAAGCAGGGCGACCGCGTTGCCGTGATGCTCGGCAACAGTCCCGAGCATATTCATCTGATCTACGCGCTGCATCTGAGCGGTCTGGTGTGGGTGCCTGTCAACACGAAGCTGCGCGCGGCGGGCCTCGAATATCTGCTGCAGCATGCAGAGCCCAAGCTCTTCGTTGTCGACGATGAATTCGACGCGGTGACGGCGCAGCTCGATTGCGGCGCGGCGCGCCGCACGCATCTGCCGGCATTCGAAGCGCACGACACGAGCGCGGAATTCGCGACGCCGGCTATCGGGGTGCACGATCCGCTGTGCATCATCTACACGTCCGGTACGACCGGCGCGCCGAAAGGTGTCGTCTTCACGCACCGGATGATGCGTATCGCGAGCGAGGCGGCACTTCGCGTGGCGGACGTGCGCGACAGCGACAGGCTCTTTCTGTGGGAGCCGTTGTGCCACATCGGCGGTGCTCAGATGCTGCTGCTGCCGTTTCTTGCCAACGTGACGCTGCACGCCGTGCCGCGCTTCTCCGCATCGCAGTTCTGGACGCAGATCGAGCGCGCGGGCGCGACGCAACTCCATTATCTCGGCGGCGTGCTCGATATCCTGATGCAGTTGCCCGAGAGGGAGCAACCCGCAAAGCACACGTTGCGCGTTGCGTGGGGCGCGGGCGTGAGCGCATCATCGTGGGAGCCGATTCAGACGCGGTTGAAGGTGTCGCTGCGCGAGTGCTACGGCATGACCGAATGTTCGAGCTTCGCTACGGCAAACGTGACGGGCAAGGCCGGTTCGATCGGCCGTGCGTTGCCCTGGATCGACATCGCATTGCTCGATGAAAATGGCCGTCCGGTGAAAGAGGGCGAGGCGGGCGAGATTGTGCTGACAAGCAAGGTAGAGGGCACTTTTTTGCCGGCGTATCTGAAGAATCCCGATGCAACCGAAGCCGCTTTGCGCAACGGCCGGCTTCATACCGGCGATCGCGCGCGACGCGATGCGGACGGCGATCTGTTTTTTATCGGCCGGCAGACGGACAGCATGCGCGTGCGCGGCGAGAACGTGTCCGCCTGGGAAATCGAACGCATTTTTGCGGCGCATCCGGCGATCCGCGCGAGCGCGGCAATTGGTGTCGCGTCGGCGATCGGCGAGCAGGACATCCTGCTTGACGTGCAGTTCAAGGACGAACCGGTGGAGTGGCCAGCATTGCACGCGTGGGCGTGCGAGCGGCTCGCGAGTTTCCAGTTGCCGCGCTATTACCGCGCGGTGGCCGGCTTCGAGATGACAGCGAGCGAGCGCGTGAAGAAACACCTGCTGTCCCGCGACACTGGGAACGCGTGGGACCGCCTCGCCACCGCAAAGCAGTAGCTATCGTATATAGATAGCGTTTTAGGGCTATGCGATAATTCTCCGTTCAAACCGGATACGAACTGACCTGATGAGCGACGAGCCCAAAGCCCCGCGCAAGCGCAAGACTTCTGCGGCAAAGCCGTCGGCCGAAGCCGTCGACCCGACCGCGTCTTCGCTTTACGTGCAGTCCGTGGAAAAGGCGATGAAGGTGCTCACCGCGTTCGACGGCAGCAAGCGTCAGTTGTCGCTCTCGGAAATCTCGTCGTTCACGGGTTTCGACATGAGCGCGACGCAGCGCTTCACTTATACGCTCGCCGCGCTCGGTTATCTCTTCAAAGACCCGGACAGTCGCAAGTACGAATTGTCGCCGCGGCTTCTGGACTTCACGTATCACTATCTCACGTCAAACGATCTCGTGAGCCGTGCGACGCCTTATCTGCAGCAGCTCGGCTCCGAGACGGAAGAGGCAACCAACCTCACCGTGCTCGATGATACGGACATCGTGTTCGTGCTGCGGATCGTGAGCCGCAACGTGTTCAACGCACATGTCATCACGGGCTCGCGGCTGCCCGCCTATTGCACCGCGCCCGGCCTCGCTATTCTGGCGACGCTCGCCGACGGCGAAATCGACGACATTCTGTCGCGCACGAATCTCGTGGCGTACACGGCGTCCACCGTCTACCAGCCGCGCAAGATCAGGGAGCGGATCGCGCAGATCCGCAAGCAGGGCTACGCGCATACCGAAGACGAATACTTCGTGAGCGATATTTCGACGGCGGCGGCGATCACGAACGCACACGGGCGCGGCATCGGCGCGGTCAATATTGCGGTGGCGCGCTCGCGCTGGCAGGCGGATCGCGACGAGAAGCGCTTCGCAGATCTGGTCATTTCAACGGCCTCTGCAATTTCCACACGGCGGCGCGTCGAATAGCGGCGCTGTTCTTACTTCCCCCGGTTGTGCCGGGCTTTGCGCGCCGTAATCCGGTTCGCGGCACGCGCCATGCTGGATTCCCTGAAAACGGCAAGCGCCGTGAAATCGGGAGACAGTCATGAGTATGCTGAAAGTGGCAGGTGTCGCGTTGGTGCTGTGCGTGAGCAGCACGGTCCATGCGCAGCAAAGCGGTAACGCGCCGGCGAACAGTGGCACGCAAAGCGGCACGCAGGCGCAGCCTGGACAGGCCGGGCACACCGTCGACGAGCCCGCGGCGATGGGCGCGCCCGGCAACAAACCGGGAACGCTGATGGATAAGCGCGCAAACGCGCTGTCGCCGCAAGGAGCGTCCGGGACGGGCCGAACGGGTGAGGTGAAGCAGTAAAGGCTGCGAGAACGCTGGCGCGCCTGTCCATGACAAGGCGCGCGACGATCGTGGTCAGCGTCGTCTGTAGCTGCCACGCGGTCGCCGATGCTTCCGGTCCCGGAGGCCGTTGGCGCATGCAGAGTCGCGTGAGCGAGGGCGCTGCGTCAGCGGCACGGCGTGTTTGCTCTTGTCGGTCTCTTTCCGATTGCCACGCGCGCCGTGATTCGGGTAGTTCGCGGTGGCAGCGCCTTGGTGCCTGACCGAGCGCGCGGGGACGTATCGGAAGGATAGCGAAGCGCTTGGTTGCCGCTTGATTGCCTATAATCGGCTCCGGTGGAGCGGCGGAGTCGATGCATTATCCGGGGGCGGCTCGCGAGCCGTATTTTTCTTCCCGGCGTGTCGATTTTGATGGTCTTCTTTCGTCGTCCCCATAGCGGCATGCGGCCTCGCCGCTCATCTGGCCGATACTGACAGGAGACGCTCAATGACGATTCAGAAGATCACCCCCTTTCTCTGGTATTCCACCGAAGCCGAGGAGGCTGCGGCCTTCTACACAAGCATCTTTCCGGACTCGCGCATAGTCCGCGTCACGCCGGTGCCGAGCGCCGGTTCGACGAAGGTCGTCGAGTTCGTTCTGTTCGGACAGCCGTTCATCGCCATGAGCTCCCCCGGCAACGAACCGTTCAACCATGCCGTTTCGCTCCTTGTGAATTGCGCCGATCAGGCGGAAGTCGACCGCTACTGGGACGCGCTTCTCGAAGGCGGCGGCTCGCCCGACGCGTGCGGCTGGCTGAAAGACCGCTTCGGCGTGTCGTGGCAGATTGCGCCGGCCGATGTCATCGCCATGATGGCCGATCCGGATCCGGAAAAAGCGCGGCGCACCGCCGAGGCCATGATGAAAATGGTGAAGTTCGACGTCGCCGCGCTAAAGGCGGCGTACGCAGGCACTGCGGGCTAGCACGTGGCACCGAGTCGGGCGCGGGTCGGGGCGCGAACCAGGCGCAAACCGGGCGCGAAGCGAGCGGACCGAGCCGGGGCTCGCGCCGTGCTGGCCCGTCCACGGTCCCGGCGGGCGCGTGTAGCCAGCGAACGCGATTCAAGTAGCGGCGCGTTGAACGATGGCGCGACCGTCCGCGTCAATGCGAAGAGACAAACTCCGAACCGGCGTGCGCGGGCGGTATGGCGAAACTTGCCCGCATGCGCCGCGCTTCTGCGGCAGGCGTGAGCCCGAAAAGCCGCTTGAACTCGCGATTGAACTGCGACGTGCTCGCATAACCGACCGCATTGCTTGCGGCCTCGGCCGTCATGTCCTGTCGCAACATCAGCAAGCGGGCCTGGTGCAGGCGCGTCGACTTCACGTACTGCATCGGCGATGTACGCGTGATCGCCTTGAAATGCGTATGAAACGTGGGAACGCTCATGCCGGCTTCGCTCGCGAGTTCCGCGAGGTCGAGCGCGCCGGCGTAGTCGGAATGAATGCGGCGCAGCGCTTTGCCAATCTTGCCGAACTGCCCGTTCATGCCGAGCGCGGCGCGCATCACGCTGCCCTGCGCACCTGTGAGAACCCGAAAGTACAGCTCGCGCAATAGCCCTGGGCCAAGAACCGCTGCATCGAGCGGGCGGTTCATCGCTTCCAGGAAGCGCAGCACCGAGTCTCGCAGCGCCTCGTCCATTGGGCTCGACATCATGCTCTGCGGCGCTTGTGCATGGTTGGGCATTTCATGACGCTCGATCTGGGCCATCAGTTCCGCGGCCAGCTTGAAGTCGAGGTGCATGTAGATAGCGAGGAGCGGGTGCTCCGGCGTCGCGTCGGTCTCCATAGTGAAGGGCACTGGCACCGACACCGCGAGATAGTGCTGCTCGTCGTACACGTAAAGCTGATCGCCGAAATAGCCGCGCTTGCGTCCCTGGCAGACGATCACGATGCCGGGGTCGTACAGCACGGGCGTGGACGACAACGGCCGATCGGAGCGCAGGATGCGAACGCCCGGCAAGGCCGTCAGGTTGTAGCCCTCCTGGGGCGCCAGTGCGCGCAGTAGGGCCGCCATTTTCTGCTGCTCCTGACCAGCAGGTCGGCGAGGAGGTCGGCTGGCAGCGCGCGCCTCCAGGGGCGTTTTTTCGGTCGTCATAAGAATAGGCAAGAAAAACCGACGATTCGGCCTCAAACCGGCGGGTCGAAGAGAATAGTATGCACTTTCTGTTCAACTTGAGAAAGGAGGCATCATGGCATCGACCAAGACTTTGCTGATCACCGGCGTGAGCAGCGGCTTCGGCCGCGCGCTCGCTCAGGAAGCGCTTGCGGCGGGTCATCGCGTGATTGGCACGGTGCGCACCGAAGCGTCGAAAACAGAGTTCGAGGCGCTTGCGCCTGGCAGCGCATGGGGCCGCGTGCTGGACGTGACCGACTTCGACGCTATCGACGGCGTCGTGGCTGAAGTGGAGGCCAATGTCGGCCCAGTGGATGTCCTCGTGAACAATGCCGGTTACGGCCACGAAGGCGTGCTGGAAGAGTCGCCGCTCGGCGAAATGCGGCGGCAGTTCGACGTGAACGTGTTCGGTGCAGTGGCAATGATCAAAGCAGTACTGCCGTACATGCGCAAACGCCGCCGCGGCCACATTCTCAACATCACGTCGATGGGCGGTTACATCACGATGCCGGGCATCGCCTATTACTGCGGCAGCAAATTTGCGCTCGAGGGCATTTCGGAAGCGCTCGGCAAAGAAGTCGAGCCGTTCGGCATCGCGGTGACTGCCGTGGCGCCGGGCTCTTTTCGCACCGACTGGGCAGGCCGTTCGATGGCGCGCACGCCGCGCTCCATCCCGGATTACGACGCCTTGTTCGATCCCGTGCGCAAGGCTCGCGAAGAGAAAAGCGGCAAGCAGACCGGCGACCCGGTCAAGGCTGCACGCGCCATGCTGGCCGCGATCTCTGCCGAGCGGCCGCCCGCGCACCTGCTGTTGGGCAGCGATGCGCTCGGCCTCGTGCGCGCGAAACTGTCGGCATTGTCCGATGAAATCGCCGCGTGGGAATCCGTCACGCTGTCTACCGACGTCTGAACGTAGTGCTGCAGGAAGAGTGTGATTGCCTTGTGCCTAACCGAAGGTTCAAAGGCGGTCCCTGCTGATTGCGCTTCATGCCAGCACCGTCACAAGCACGGCGACACCCGGCAGACGCCGGACGCTGTGCGCGTGGGCGATGCGCTTTAGCGGCGCTCATAGAGCACGCGCTTGCCGCCGCAAACAGGCAGAGCGTCGCCAGTCAGCACACGCGTCCGACGTGCGGCTCGTTGCACCGCGCCACGATGCGCTGCACGCAGACGGTGCTGCGTCGCACCATTGTTGCGCTTCCATGCCTCGCAATGCGTCTGCTCCGGTCGAGCGGTCCGGCGCGGCGACTTGTGCGGTGGCTTAACCGGCGGGCGTTGCGCGCCGTGACTGTGTTGCTGTTCTCCGATGGCATGGGCTTTGCATTAAGAAGGCAGCGGATCAATGACGATCCGGCCCGCACGCAGCAAGAAGTCCCTTCGTAGATTACTGGTTCGGACAACGGCGTCCCACGAATACAGTCGCTCTGGCGATTGCATCCGCGGGACGTTTTTTATTTGCCGTCCGGATTGTGTCGCGAACCGCGTCGCGAGCGGATGAAACCGAATGACGCCGTATGAACCGCCTGACAACTACCTACATGAGTGAGGAACCCAGCATGAGCAACGAACAGACTTCGGCTTCCTGGATGCCCGTATGCGCGCTCGATGACATCGTTCCGAATACGGGCGTCTGCGCGCTCGTCAACGGCGAGCAGGTAGCGGTATTTCACGTCGCGGACGGCGAGGGCGGCGTGTTCGCAATCGACAATTTCGATCCGGGCTCGCGCGCGGCGGTACTTTCGCGCGGGCTGATCGGCAGCCTCGGGAAGCGCATCGTGGTCGCCTCGCCGATCTACAAGCATCACTTCGATCTGCGCACCGGCGAGTGCCTCGAAGCACCCGAAAATTCGGTGAGTGCGTATCCCGTGCGCGTCGAGGGCGGCAAGGTGTGGGTCGCGGCATGAAAGCGGAAATCGATGCGCGCTTGCCGCGAGGCATACCGTTGGCAACGCCCTCACGCTCGCGTCTCGTCGTGATCGGCAACGGCATGGCCGGCATGCGCACGGTCGAGGAACTGCTCAAGCTCGCGCCGGATCTCTACGACATCACCGTGTTCGGCGCGGAGCCATACGGCAACTACAACCGCATCATGCTTTCGCCGGTGCTGGCGGGCGAGAAGAGCGTCGACGACATCATTCTCAATTCGCGTAGCTGGTATGAAGAGAACGGGATTCGTCTGCATGCCGGCGATCCGGTGGTTGCAATCGACCGCACGCGCCGCATCGTGCGCTCCAGGAATGGCGTCGAAGCGGGCTATGACCGGCTGCTGATCGCAACGGGATCGAAGCCGTTTCTCATTCCCGTGCCCGGTCACGATCTGCCTGGCGTAATCGCGTTCCGCGATATTCAGGATGTCGAAACGATGCTCGACGCGGCACGCAATCATCGTCACGCAGTCGTGATCGGCGGAGGTTTGCTCGGTCTCGAAGCGGCGAACGGGCTCTTGCGCCAGGGCATGTCGGTCACGGTCGTGCACGTCACGGACAGCCTGATGGACCGCCAGCTCGACCGAAGCGCGTCGGCCTTGTTGCAGCAGGCGCTGGAGCGCAAGGGTTTGCGTTTCCTGCTGAAGGCGAATACTGCGGAAATCGTCGGACCGGATCGCGTCACCGCGGTGCGTTTTGACGACGGCACGGAGGTCCCCGCGGATCTCGTCGTGATGACGGCCGGTGTGCGGCCGAACATCGACCTCGCGAAACAGGCGGGGCTGCATTGCGAGCGCGCGATCGTCGTCGACGACACGTTGCAGACCTACGATCCGCGCATCTATGCGGTCGGCGAATGTGTGCAGCATCGCACTGCGACGTTCGGCCTCGTCGCGCCGATCTGGGACCAGGCGCGCGTGTGCGGCGCACATCTCGCCGGCGCGGGTCATCGCCGTTATGTGCAACGTGCGACGGCGACGAAGCTGAAGGTCACCGGCGTCGAACTGTATTCGGCCGGCGATTTCATCGGCGGTCCGGACAGCGAAGACCTCGTGCTGCGCGATCCGCGCCGCGGCGTCTATAAGCGTCTGGTGATCGAAGATAACCGCGTGATCGGCGCGGTGCTATACGGCGACGTGAAAGAAGGCGCGTGGTATTTCGACCTGATCCAGAGCCGTACCGACATTTCTTCGCTGCGCAGCCATTTGCTGTTCGGCAAAACGCTCTGCGAAACGCAGGCCGCCTGACCTGGAAGACACTGTGAGTTTCCCCATCGCTATTTCGAGCGCGGCTGACGACAGCCGCAACACTGTCAGGACCACCTGCCCGTATTGCGGCGTCGGTTGCGGCGTGCGCGTCAGCGCGCGGCCGGACGGCGGACATGACATGGCAGGCGACGAACTGCATCCCGCGAACTTCGGCCGCCTGTGCGTGAAAGGCTCGGCGCTCGGCGAAACGATCGGACTCGACGGACGGTTGCTTCATCCGAAGATACGCGAGCCCGGGAGCGGCGTCTTGCGCGACGTGTCGTGGGACGATGCACTCGATGCGGTGGCCGGCGGCTTTCGCAAGATCGTCGACGAGCACGGGCCGGATGCGGTCGCGCTTTACGTATCGGGGCAGTTGCTGACCGAGGACTACTACGTCGCGAACAAGCTGATGAAGGGCTATGTCGGCAGCGCGAATATCGATACGAATTCGCGGCTGTGCATGTCGTCATCGGTTGCGGGACACAAGCGGGCTTTCGGCGAGGACATCGTGCCGGTCTGCTACGAAGATCTCGAACTGGCCGATCTCGTCGTGCTGGTGGGTTCGAACACGGCGTGGTGTCATCCGATCCTGTTCCAGCGGATTGTCAAGATCAAGGAAGCGCGGCCCGACATGAAGATCGTCGTGATCGATCCGCGCTACACCGCGACCTGCGAGATGGCAGATCTGCATCTGCCGCTGGGCGCGGGCACCGACGTGCGGCTCTTCAACGGCTTGCTTGGCTTTCTCGCGGAACACGGCGCGATAGATGCGCAGTTTGTCGATGCGCATACGAGCGGATTTGCCGACGCATTAGCCGCCGCTTCAGCCAGTGATGTGAACGATGATTCGAACGGCGCGGCAACCCGCTTCGACCTCGCCCAATGCGCGAAAGCATGCAAGCTCGATCCTCACGATCTGCTCGAGTTCTACCGCCTGTTCGCGCGGACCGAGCGCGTGGTGACCGTGTATTCGCAAGGCGTGAACCAGTCGAGCGCCGGCACGGACAAGGTTAATAGCATCATCAATTGCCATTTGCTGACGGGGCGCATCGGCAAGCCCGGAATGGGTCCGTTCTCGTTCACCGGACAGCCAAATGCAATGGGCGGGCGCGAGGTGGGCGGTCTCGCAAACACGCTCGCCGCGCACCTGGAACTCGACAACGCGAAGCATCGCGAAATCGTTCAGCAGTTCTGGGACGCACCTGCGATCGCATCGCGGCCTGGACTCAAAGCGGTCGAACTGTTCGAGGCGATCGAGCAAGGCCGGATCAAGGCGGTCTGGATCATGGGTACCAACCCCGTGGTGAGCCTGCCCGACAGCGACCAGGCGAAACGCGCGCTCGCCCGCTGCGATCTCGTGGTCTGCTCCGACATTGTGGAGCGCACGGACACCAATGCGTTTGCTCACGTACTTCTGCCAGCGCTCGGCTGGGGAGAGAAGGACGGCACCGTCACCAATTCCGAGCGAAGGATTTCGCGGCAACGCGCATTTCTTCCCGCGCCGGGAGAAGCGCGCGCGGACTGGAAAATCATTTGCGACGTCGCGCGGCGTATGGGCTATGCAGGTTTCGAGTTCGCGAACCAGCAGGAGATCTTCGATGAGCATGCGCGGCTGAGTGCATGGCGTAACGGGAGCAGCGCGGGCCGTGAAGATGCAGGCGTTGAAGACGAACGTGTTGATGAAGGCGGCGTGCATCGCGCGTTCAATCTCGCTGGGCTAGTGGGTCTCGGTAGCGACGGCTATGCCGGTTTGCAACCCGTGCAGTGGCCTGTGCGCGCGGACAACCATCCTTCCGCGCCGGGCACCGTGCGTCTGTTCGACGATCGCCGCTTCAGCCACGCGGACGGCAAGGCGCGCTTCATTGCTACGCCGCCGCGCGCGCCGGCTAACGCGCCCGACGACGACTATCCGCTGACGCTGAACACGGGCCGCGTGCGCGACCAGTGGCACACCATGACCCGCACAGGCAAGTCCGAGAAACTCGCGGGTCATGTCACGGAGGCATTCGTCGACATGCATCCGCAGGACGCGCTGTTGTGCGGCGTGCGCGAAGGCGACCTTGCACGCGTATCGAGCCGCTGGGGTGCGATGGTCGCGCGCGTGCAATATGGCGGCGGCATGGCGCGCGGCAGTGTGTTCGTGCCGATTCACTGGAACGATCAGGTGGCTTCCGACGCGCGTGTGGGCGCCGTGGTCAATCCATCGGTCGATCCGTTATCCGGCGAGCCCGAGTTCAAACATACGCCGGTGCGGGTCGACAAGTTTCATGTCGCGTGGCACGGCTTCTCGCTGAGCCGGCGCGCTCCGGCGCTCACCGGCATCACGTACTGGACCCGCATTCACGGCACGCAGTTCGTGCGCTATGAACTCGCGGGCCGCAATCCGCTCTCGGAGCAGGGCGATCGCGGGGCCTGGGCGCGGGCGCTGTTCGAAGTCGACGATGCACATGCCGACTGGCTCGAATACGAGGACCGCACCGCCGGTGTCTATCGCGCGGTTCATGTGGTTGACGACCGCATCGAGAACTGTGTTTTCCTGTCGGCGCGTCCCGACTTGCCGGCGCGCGAATGGCTCGCGAGCCTGTTTGCGAAGGACAAGCTCGACGAAGCCGACCGGATTGCCGTGCTAGCGGGCCAACCCATAGGCAAGGGCGCCGATACCGGGCCGACGGTCTGCTCGTGCTTCGGCGTGGGGCGCAATACGATCTGTACGGCGATTCGCGAGCAAGGCTTGAAGACCGCCGCGCAGATCACCGCGTGCCTGAAGGCCGGCGGCAACTGCGGGTCGTGCGTGCCGGAGTTGAAGAAGCTGCTGGTCGATACGGAACTGGCGCGCTTGAGTGCGGCTTGAATCGCCGTTGCGCGTGAGGCGTTACGCGAGACTGGCAACACTGCGTCACGGTGAGCTTGCCGCGAGTGCGATGCCTGATGAGGACTCTGTGCTGTGATGCTGAAAAAACTTCAAGCGATGCTTCGTTCAATCGAGCTGAACGGTGTATTCAACGACGACCATAACGCCGGCGTCGTTGTGTCTCCCGGTTCTAACGGCGAAGCTGCCGATGGTGGCGCAGCGCAGCGGCATGCGGCGAATCCGCGGCCGGCGCGCTTGCGTGGCCCATGGCGCGCCGAGCGTTCGCGGCGGCGCAGAACCATGCAAGCGACAACGCGGGCCGCTGCTGTCTTCAGGTGATCACGCCCAACTGCCAGGGCACGAACTCGCTTTGCCCGTAGCCGTTCACTTCGCTTTTTGAAGGCATACCCGACGCGCATTCGAGCATCCGCGTGAATATAGCCTCCCCGAGTTCTTCGATCGAAGCGGACCCGTCTATCACGCCGCCGCAGTTGATGTCCATGTCGTCTTCCTGCCGTTCCCACAGCGCGGTATTCGTCGCCAGCTTCAACGAAGGCGAGGGCGCGCAACCGTAGGCCGAACCGCGCCCTGTCGTGAAGCAGATCAGGTTGGCACCCGCCGCGACCTGGCCCGTTGCGGACACCGGGTCGTAACCGGGCGAATCCATGAAGACGAATCCCTTCGCGTCGATGCGCTCGGCGTACTGATACACGTCGACGAGGTTTGTCGTGCCGCCTTTGGCCACCGCGCCGAGCGACTTCTCGAGTATCGTCGTCAGGCCGCCGACCTTGTTTCCCGCGGAGGGATTGTTGTCGAGCGCCGCGCCGTTTCTCGCGCAATACTCTTCCCACCACGCAATGCGTGCCAGCAGTTTTTCGCCGACCGCGCGACTGACGGCGCGCCGCGTGAGCAGATGTTCCGCGCCGTACACTTCCGGCGTCTCCGAGAGAATCGCCGTGCCGCCGTGCTGCACCAAAAGATCGACCGCAGCACCCAGCGCGGGATTGGCCGAAATACCGGAATATCCGTCGGACCCGCCGCATTGCAGACCGACGATCAGATGCGATGCCGGCAACGGTTCGCGCTTCACACGGTTCGCGTCGGCGAGCATCTCGTTGACCATCGCGATGCCGCGCTCGATTGTCTTCTTCGACCCGCCGGAATCCTGAATCGTAAAGCTGCGCAACTGTTCCGTGTCCTTCAATCCGGCAGACTCGAGCACGCCCGCAATCTGGTTCGTCTCGCAGCCAAGCCCGACGAACAGCACCGAGTGGAAGTTCGGATGAACCGCATATCCGGCGAGCGTGCGGCGCAGAACCGCAAGCCCTTCGCCGAGTGTGTCGATGCCGCAGCCTAGCCCGTGCGTCAATGCGACGACGCCGTCGACATTCGGGTAGTCGGCGAGCGCATGCGGATTCACGTCGCGCCGGAAATGATCGGCGATGGCACGCGCGACGGTGGCCGAACAGTTCACACTCGTCAACACGCCGATGTAGTTGCGCGTTGCAACTCGTCCATCGGCGCGACGAATTCCCTTGAAGGTCGCGGGCTCGGCGGCGTATTGCGTTGCATGCACCGCCACGCCGAACTCGTGAGCGCGCGAAAACTCGGCCATCCCGAGGTTCTGAACGTGGACGTGCTGACCACGCTGGATCGGCTGCGTTGCTACTCCGATGATCTGGTTGTAGCGTTTGACCGGCTCGCCTGCAGCGATAGCGCGTGTCGCGATCTTGTGGCCCGGCGGAATCAGTCCGGCGATGACGAGATCTTCCGACGCGATGCGCGCGCCCGACATCAACTGCCGGGTTGCGATGACGACGTCGTCGTTTGCATGCAGGCGAATGACTGCAGGATCGGATTGCGTTGATTGACTGGACATGATGTTCATACCGTTGAATGAGCGTGGCTGCGTTCGGCGTCGTATGCATCGCCTTCGACGGGCAACGGCTCGATTTTCTGCACAATGACGAGGTAGCTGAACGCGCCGAGTACGCAAAATCCTCCCGCCACGCACAGTGGAATCGTGAACGAGCCGTGCGTCAACGAAACCATCAGGCCCGTGAACGTGGTGATCACAATGCCGGCGCAATTAGACGCGAAATTCTGGATGCCGCCGATAGAGGCGACGTGATCGGGCGTAGGAGCGACGTCGGCGGGCAGCGACCAGATGCTCGCAGCGGCAAAAGCGAGGCTTCCATAAGCAATGCCGAAAAAGGCGAGCATCAGGTAGATGTTCGTCGTGAATGCGCATAGCGTGATGACCGACGACAGCAGCATACCCGCGACCATGCAGGTCTTGCGGGCCTTGGTGAGGCTCCAGCCGCGGCGATACAGCGCGTCGGATACGAAGCCGCCGAGCCAGCCGCTAGGAATCGCCATCAATGCCGGGATCATGCCGAGCGTGCCGAGCGACTTCAGCGAAAAACCCCGCGTCTGGACGAGATAGCTGGGAAACCAGGTAATGAAGAAATAGATGACGAAGTTCAGGCAGAAGAAGCCGAGCATCATGCCCCACAGCGTGCGATGCCTGAAGAGCGAGAGCCACGGAACCTTCCGCCCGGGGAGTGCGGTTTGCGGGACATCTCCATCGGACTCGCCGGTCAGATCGCCGCGCGAAGGATTCCGGTAGACCAGAAACCATCCGAGAACCCACACGAAGCCGACCACGCCCGTGATGACGAACGACGCTTCCCAGCCAAGCCCACTGATGATGAGCGCCACCACCGGAATGGACAGTGCGGACCCGACCCGCGATCCGCTGTCGAAGATGCTTGTGGCAAGCGCGCGTTGTGCGGGCTTGAACCATTGACTCACGAGCTTCGCGCACGAAGGATAGGCGCCGGCTTCGCCGATGCCTAGCAGCAGACGGCAACCGAACATGGCGCCGACGCTGGTCGCTGCCGCGGTCAGCGCCGTGAACAGTGACCACCAGCCCACCGCGAGCGGCAATGCGATGCGCGCACCAATGCGATCGACGAACCAGCCGAACGGCATCTGCATCAACGCGTAGGTCCAGAAGAAGCCGCTCAGGATAAGACCCATTTGAGCGGGGCCGATATCCAGCGCTTTCTGGATGGCGGGCGCCGCCACGGCCATATTCGCGCGGTCGATGTAGTTGATTGCGATCGCAAGAAAGCACAGCAGTATCACTATCCAACGCATGTTGCGCATATTGTCTCCTTTACTTCTTCATGACGGCCTCTTGCGTGGAGCCGGGCCGCCTGTTTTGATCAAGACCAGTGCCAACGATTATGAACGACTATGCACCGGCTAGTGCGGCCTTGAGATGCTTTTGCTCGACCCGCACGCCGAGTTCGCTGGCGAGTTCGACAACGGGTTTGAGCCGGCGCTGTTTCTTTTCCTGGTGGTTGTTGGCGATATCGGCAAGACGGTGCGCCAGAAACGGATTGCTGAAGCGGTCTCGCACATCGTCGAGATACTTCGTCGCAATCTCACTCTGGCCCAGCGCTTCGAACACGGGAAGCACCTCGTCTTTCCATGTCGATTCGAGCGTTGCGCGCCACGATTCGTTTTGCATGCCGTCGAGGACGGTAGTGGCCGGATCGCCTTGCGAATCGAGCCAGCATTGCGCCAGCATGGTATGACCGAGGTTCAGCAGGAAAAGCTTCAGGCGTTCATAGTGCGCCAGATTGTCGGTCACCACGACGCTTTCATGACGGCAGGGCAAGACCATGCCGTCCTGCTGTTCGATCGCCCATAAAGCGTACGGCTCGGCCACGGCGCCGACGGGCTCGATGGCTTCGGAGACGATCCGGTCGACGAGGGAATTGACCCAGATGCAATCGTTCGTCAGATAGCGCAGAAAGTCAGCGTCCATTTGCCAGCCGCGCGCGACCGAAAGCACCAGATCTCGCAATACGTCGCCGTTTCGCGAAACCAGTTCGCACGGCAGCAGCGTGATTGCCTTGCCGCCCGCGCGATAGCGTTCATGCAACAGAACGGCCAGCTTCGCCGCAAAGCCGCGTGGCGCTGTGCGGCCGTCAAGTACCGAGGCGGTGTCTTCGGCAAAGAGCGCATAGCCGTTGTCCGCGGTATTCGAAACGATCACTTTCACTTCGTCGCGAATGTATTCGAGCAATAGCGGCCAGTCGTCGTCGGCATGCAGCGCTTGCGCAACGCTGTCGCACTCGATGGTCAGATCGACGGTTTCCTTGCGATGCAAGCCGCGAATGCGGACAGGGTAGCGCGCGTTTGCGCGGATCGCGTCGATGCGCGCGCGACTTTGCGTGCTCGCAGTGGTCTGCACCATCGCGATCTTTCCGAGCGCGTCATCCGGATTGCGACGCGCAGCTTCGCAGACGAACAGATCGACGTGCGCCTGCAAGAATCGGCTGGTCCCGAACTGAAGGATTGGACAGGGTGTCTTGGTCATGCTCGGTTTCCGTTCGTTAGCATTCGACGATGGCTTTCACGACGCCTGCTGACGGATCGAGCAGCTTCGAGAAATCGGCGGGAAGCGACGACAACTGCAAGCGGTGCGTGTTCAAAGCGGCGTCGGGGATTTTGCCCGCACGCATCGCATCGAGAACCGTGTCGAAGTCTTCGAGCGTCGCGTTGCGGCTTCCCAGCAGCGTTGCTTCGCGCTTATGGAACTCCGGATCCGAAAACGATATGACGTCCTTCACGACGGAGATCAGCACATATTTTCCGCCGTGTGCGATGAATTCGAAGCCACGGCGCATGGCGTCCGGATTGCCGGTTGCATCGAACACCACATCGAAGAACTCGCCGTCCGTCAACTCGCTCAGCGCTTCAATGTCGCCGTTACCGACGGTGACCGACGCTGCCACGCCTAGCTGCGCGGAACAGAACTTCAAGCGGTCTGCTCTCGAGTCGAGCGCGGTGACCGTTGCGCCCCGAAGGCCCGCGAAGATCATTGCAGCCATGCCGATGGGCCCCGCGCCGACGACCAGCACGCGCTGACCGGCGCTGACGTCCGCGCGTCGGACAGCGTGCGCGCCAATGGCGAGGAATTCGACCATCGCGGCCTGATCGAGCGTAACGCCTTCCGCTTTGCGAACGAATTGAGCGGGTACGCTCAGATATTCGGTCATTGCGCCGTCACGATGCACGCCGAGTACTTTGATGTTCACGCAACAATTGGTTTTGCCGTTGCGGCATGCAATACATGTGCCGCAGGACAGATAAGGCATGACATAGACCGCATCGCCGGCAGCGAGGCCGGACTCCGCGTCGGCTGCCTCGACAGTGGCCGACAGTTCGTGGCCCATCACGCGTGGGTATTCAAGGTACGGTTGATTGCCCGTGAAGATGTGCATGTCGGTTCCGCACACACCGACGCGCCTGACCCTCAGCAATACTTCGCCCGGCCCGCGTTCGGGAATCGAGCGCGTTTCGGATCGAAGAGTGCCGGGCTTCTCGCAGACAACTGTAAGCATGACTAAATGACCTATGTGGGCTTTTTTATCGAAGAGTTGGAGCAGCACGGAAACATCGTGTGCGAGGGCGGGGATGGCTGCCCTGACAGCGGCGCCGCTGCCGCGTGATGTCATCGAAACCGGGACAGAAGCTGAACTAGCCTTGTATTCGCTGAACGTAGAATAACTTTCCCTGTCAGAATTGGTCAAGCCACTTTGACGATTCGCGGGTAAATACGGAGTTGACGGGTCGCCAATACGCACGGTCTCAAGCCAGCCCCGCGCTTTTCCCCGTGATTTCACCGTACTTGGTCAGGCCAGTTGGATATGTCAGGGATTCGGGCCATGGAACTCAAATCGGTACAGCCCCGTCGGCTCTATCACCTGATCGGGAATCAGATCCGGGCCTATATCGCCACAAACCATCTGTCGACGGGCGACCGGCTTCCGCCGGAGCGTGACCTTGCGCTGCAGCTGCATGTTACAGGCAGATAAGGCTGTTATGCGGTGACAGCCACGCAAGCTGATGAATGTCTTTTACGGGAATCCGCGAGTCGCAAAAATTAGCGTCCCGCGGATTATTAATTGTTTGGACTAATTCGAACATCGTCGGACATTTTGCCAAGTAATTAAGTGTCGATTTATGTTTTGCTCTTTTAATTTGGCCGTTGACACGTAATTGACATCTGGCGAATTGCTGTGGATTATTCATGTCCACTGACTGCAGCGCACGCTCAGGTAGGCGTACGGATGAATCCAAGACGCATCGGGCGTTTCATAAAGCCGCATATCATATGTTTATATAACGGCTATCGTCTGTACGCGTCGATGGTTTATTCGATTGATAACCACCGTACCTTTCAGTTTAGAATGTTCACCCGACGCATCTCCGCCTCGCATTAGTGAAAAGCCGAGATAAATGTCGAAATTTACCGGAGTGGAACGGCCCGCAGGTAATTCGTTCTTCCGTCTTTATTAATACAAAATTTGTGAGAGACAACCCATGCTGAGTCCAAAAGAGTTCGCCACGCTGATGCTGGTCAAGGCCGCGCCCGACCAGATCGACATGTGTAGGCAAGAACTCGACACGCTGCTTGAACGTCAACTGGTCGCCCTCGAGGAACTCGCTTGCGGGCACCAGCGCCTGCATGTGACCGGCGCGGGCCATTCCATGCTCAACGCGGTGGCGCGAAAGCGCTGAGCGTGCAGCAGTCACGGCCAGAACTTTGTACTGAACGAAGGGCGGTAATGAACGAAGAATTGATTAGCATCGTCATGGGTGTAACGGTCCTCCTGATCGCGGTCGTCTTCACTGTAGGTCACTATCGGCGGGAACATCGCCGCAGCAAGCTGTTAAGCGAACTGCATCAGGTACCCGGGTGGTACTGGCAGCGCCATCAGCCGCGCAACTGACGTAACTGACACAACTGCCGCAACTGCTGCAGCTCAAGCAATTGACGCAACGCGTGCCCCCGCCGGCTGCTTCGCTCAGCCCGTGAGGGAATAACGCTATTTGCCGCAGGCGCTCGCGAGCCGATAATCGACGGTTTCGACCGTTTAACAGCTCGACATGCGCGACCGAATCGACGACGAGATTACCTTCCGCAAACTGGAAGTGCTGCTCGCATTCATGCAGACCGGCAGTCTTGCGAAGGCGGCCGAGGCGTTGAACGTAAGCACGGTCAGCGTGCATCGCGCGCTGCACTCGCTCGAACAGGGTGTGCGCTGCGCACTGTTTCGCCATGAAGGCCGCAATCTGAAATCCACCGATGCGGCGCAAATGCTCGCCGACGTCGCGCAAGAAGTCATCACGCTGATGTCCGACGGCATCCGGGCGACGCGCGAGGCCGCCGGGTATTCGTCGGATCGCCTGAAAATCGGCTCTCTGTATTCGCTGACTATCAGGACCGTGCCGGGCATCGTTGTCGACCTCAAGGTGAGGCGGCCGGCACTTCAGGTCGAACTGGTGCTCGGTCCGAATGCGGAACTGATCGAGAAGCTCAAGCAGGGCGCGATCGATGCGGCACTGATGGCGTTGCCCGATGCTGAGCCCGAGGTCGAATCGATCCCGCTTTTCGAAGACGATATTTTCTTCGCCGCGCCCGCGGATTCGCCGTATGCAAACCTCGATGCCGTCGATCTGCGCGACTGCCGCGACGAGACCTTCGTTTCGCTAGGCGAGGGGTTTGCGACTTATCACGGCTTCCAGGAAGCATTTCGCGTCGCCGAATTCACGCCCAACGTGACGATGCGAGTAGGCGACATCTATTCGCTGATGAACCTGGTAAGCGGAGGCGTCGGCTATACGCTATTGCCCGGCCGCGTGCAAGGCGTATTCGGCGACAAGGTGCAGTTCATCCCGCTTAAACCGCAATACATGATGCGCCAGACGATCGGCGTCAGCTTCCTGCGAGCACGCGAGCGCGATCCGAATCTGCTCGCGCTCATGGCCGTGTGCCGTCTTCGGACGAGAAACGCCGGTTGAGGTTTTGGGCCGCGGCTTTGTCGTGCGCATAACAGTGAGTGCCCGTGTTCGTGGCCGCTTGCGATTGTCCCGCGAGGCGGTGCATGACGGCGCACAAAAGTCGCCACGCATCACCCGCGAAACCGCTGCGATCAAGTCAGCCGCCGACCAGTGCGCGCGTCGTGAAGAACAGCAGCGAGGGTCCGAGCAGGCAGCCCACGCCCGTATGAAACGTGGCGATCAGCGCGCCATAAGGAACGAGCCGCCGGTCGGTGGCCGCCAGTCCCGCGCTCACGCCGCTCACCGTGCCGGCAAGGCCGCCGAAGATCATTGCGGAGCGGGGTGTCCTGAGTCCCATGAAGCCGGCCGCGAGCGGCGTGCCGATCATGACGATGATCGCCTTGATGAGGCCCGTCGCGATGCTGAGGGCGATCACGTCCGAGCTTGCACCGATCGCCGCGCCCGTCACCGGTCCGACGATGTAGGTCACCGCACCCGCGCCGATGGTCGTCATGCTGACCGCATCGGTATAGCCAAACGCATGAGCGACGCTTGCGCCCACAATGAACGGCAGCACCGTGCCGAGCAGCAGCGAGACGACGCCGATGAGCCCGGCCTTGCGCGCTTCGGTGGCCTGCACCTCGAAGGCCGTCGCGACGATCGCGAAGTCCCGCAGCATCGCGCCGCCCATCAGGCCCACGCCGGCGAAGAGCGGCAGGTCCGCCAGACCTTTCTGGCCCGCGGTGAAAACTCCGCCGAAGTAAGCAAGCACGAGTCCGATCACGATAGCGATCGCCGAGCCGTGCACGCGCCCGAACGTGAGCTTGCGCGAAATCACCGACGACACCCACATGATGAGCCCAACCAGCGCGAACGCCGTGACGAGGCCGTTGTGTATCAGTACTTTGTCGAGCATCTGGATCATGGCTGGCTCCTGCTTCAGATTTCTTCGGGTTGCGGGCTGCCGATGAACGACGTGCTGTCGCGACCGGTGCGTGAGAGCACAGCAATACAGATGGCGCACAAGGCTGCCGCGCCCAGCGCCGAAAGCAGCGCGACGGGGCCGCCTTTGAGCGCGGCTACGACGTTCTGGTTGGCCGCCATCGCGACGACGACGGGGATGTACATTGCGCCCCAGAAGCCAACGCCTGCTTCTGTTTCCTTGGGCAGCAAACCCTTGCCGTGCAGATAGAGCCGCAGGAAGATCAGTAGCAGCATCGCGATGCCGACCCCGCCAACGTTCGTCTTCACGCCGATGGCGACCCCGAGCAGGTCGCCGAGAAACAGACCGGCGAGGTGGCAGAAAGCAAGCAGCGCAGTTCCATAAATGATCATTCGTGTCTCCTGTCCCGTGTCTCATGCAAAAGCTGTCGGCTCGAGCTCGCCATGTGCTTGCTCTGACCTCATGCCAGGCGGTTGCTAATTCTTTTGATATGGCGCGAGTCTATGGGAGCGCGAGATGACCGTTCAATGACGTTTGCCAGGCGTTCGTTATCGTGAGGGTAACGATTCGAGGCATGCGATGCCGAGGCCCATGCGTGGCGGGGGCGGACGAGCCCGCTTCACGGTTTAGGGGTTTTCCCTCGCGCGGCGTGCAGCGAGCAGATTCGCGGCTGTCGAGCCGCGATGACAGATGGGTCGGGCGTCTCGTGTTATCGCGCGTCGAACTTCGACGCGAGCCTCTGCTCCCGGAAAGCAGCGACCACGAAGTCGATGAAGACACGCGTTTTTTCGGGGAGGAGCTTCTTGTTCGAATAGTAGATCGAAATCGGTCCGTGGTCCGCGTACCAGCCGGGTAGCAGGCGGACCAGCGCTCCGCTCGCGAGCCAGCGCGCCGCATGCGGCATCGGAAGAAATGCGACACCGTGGCCTAGCATGGCCGCGTGGGCCATCGCCTCGGGGTCGTCGAAAATCATCTTCGGACGGCACTCGGCCTCGGCCTGCTCGCCGACCTGGTTACGCAGCGTCCATGAACGCAGACGTCCCGATGTCGCCGAGCGCCGCACGATGCCGTCGAAGTCGGCCAGATCGCCGGGATGACGCGGCATTGCCCGTGTCGCCATGTACGAAGGGGATGCTGCCACGATGACGTGGGTCCGCGCGAGTTCGCGTGCGACGACTCCCGGCGTGAGTTCGATGCCGCCGCCGATCGCTGCGTCGAAACCGCCCGCGACCAGGTCGACCGGGCGATTGTCGAAGTGCCAGTCGGGAATGATCGCCGGGTAGCGTTGGAGAAACTCGCCGAGCAACGGCAGCAGATACTCGCGACCGAATGCCAGCGCCATGCTGACCTTCAGCGCGCCGGACGGCTTGCCCTCGTGCGTGGCTGCATTTGCAATGGCATCGCGAACCGCGGAGAACGGATCGGCCACGTCCCGCAGGAAACGTTCGCCGGCCGCCGTGAGCGTGAGGTTCCGCGTGGTGCGCTGAAAAAGACGCAGCCCGAGCGACGCCTCGAGGCGAGCCACGTTCTTGCTGACCGCCGCGGGCGTGAGGCCGAGTCGCCGGGCGGCCGCCGAAAAGCTGCCCGACTCCGCGCTAAGGACGAACGACTCGATCGAGTTCAACGCTTCCATCGCGATTTGATACCAATGGTTGAAAGACCAACTCTACATCAGACGCTACCGGTAACCAGGTGTCGAGCCCATACTTCATGCACTCAATTCAACAAGGAACGACATCATGAACTCAACCCTCAACGGCAAAGTGGCGTTTGTGACCGGCGGCGGCCGCGGAATCGGAGCCGCCATCGTGCGACGGTTGGCGCGCGACGGTGCGGCTGTCGCGTTCACCTACAAAGGCTCGGCGGCGATTGCGAACGATCTCGCGGAAAGCATCACGGCTGAGGGCGGGCGTGCCATCGCGCTGCAGGCCGACGCAGGCGACCCAGCGGCACTGACGCGCGCCGTCGACGAAGCAGCGGCGGCGCTCGGCAAGATCGACATTCTGGTCAATAACGCCGGTGTGCTGTTGATGGGCCCGATCGACACCTTCTCGCTGGAAGACTTCGACAAGACGCTGGAAGTCAACGTGCGCGGGGTGTTCGTCGCCATCAAGGCGGTGCTTCCGCACATGGGGAATGGCGGGCGCATCGTCAACATCGGCAGTTGCAACGCGGAGCGCATGCCTTTTGCGGGCGGCGCTGCTTATGCGATGAGCAAGTCGGCGCTGCAAGGACTGGTTCAAGGCCTTGCACGCGACCTTGGCCCGCGCGGGATCACAGTCAACAACGTGCAGCCTGGCCCAACGGACACCGACATGAATCCGGAAAGCGGCGACTTTGCATCGGCATTGCATGGCCTCATGGCATTGCCACGTCATGCACATCCTGACGAGATCGCCGGCATGGTGGCCTATGTTGTCGGACCGGACGCCGGGTTCGTCACGGGTGCGAGCCTGACGATCGACGGTGGCTTCAACGCGTAGTCAGTTCACAAAGCGCCTGCGTGATCTTTTGCGTTTCACCTCCTAGACTCGATTCTTGTCCGCAAGCGGTTGATGGCCGTGTGGAATCGTCTGCACATTTGCCGGACCGCTTGCGCCTGTTCGTCGACGAGAAAAGGAGATCCGATGGAATGCATCGAGATATACGCGGGCGCCGACGGACATTCGAACTTCAGGACTATCCAGGACTTCGAGACGAGTCCGGTGTTGTTCAAGGGCGTTGCCGTCTCGCTGTCTTCTCCGCTGCCATGCGAAAGCGTGCTCATGCATGAATTCGACGGCGATTACTTTCTCGGCTGGCACAACCCGCCATCACGGCAATATGTCGTGGTGCTCGAAGGCGAACTCGAAATCAGCGTGCAAGGGCGGGACACAGCGCAGCGTTTTGCAGCAGGCTCGGTTTTCATTGCGAACGATCTGCAGGGCACCGGCCACACGACGCGCGCAATCCGGCCAGGCCGTGCGTTAGTCGTCAACTTGCGGGGATAACGCGATGCAACTCGACCATGCTCTGGCGGTGGTGACGGGCGGCAGCAGCGGCATAGGCTTTGCAACCGCTGAACGGTTTATAGCCGAAGGCGCGCGCGTGGTGATCAGCGGGCGTAACGCGGAAAAACTCCAGCAGGCCGCGGACAAACTCGGCGAGAACGCGTTGCCGGTCATGGCGAATGCCGCGAACCCGGAAGACATGCAACGGCTATATCAGACAGCGGTCGGCCGTTTCAAATGCAATGTCGATGTGGTGGTCGCGAACGCAGGCATCTCCCGGCAAACTCCGCTGCGCGAGACGACGCCGGAGCAATTTTCCGAACTTCTCGACATCAATGTCGGGGGCGTTTTCTCGACGGTACGAGAGGCGTTGCCGTTCCTCGCCCGACCTGCGTCGATCGTCCTCGTGGCGTCGCTCGCGGCCAGTCAGGGCACGAAGAATTTTTCCGCATATTGCGCTTCGAAAGCGGCGGTGGTCTCGCTGGCAAAATGCTTTGCAGCCGATCTGGTCGAACTCGGCGTGCGGGTGAACAGCATTTCGCCGGGAGTGGCCCATACGCCGATCTTCGATACGCTGGGCATATCCGACGCGCAACTGTTGGAATGGTCTAATGTGATTCCCATGAAGCGGCCGGCCGAACCCGCCGAAGTTGCTGCGGCAATCCTCTTTCTTGCGTCGAATGCATCCGGATACGTGACCGGCGCCGACCTCGCAGTCGACGGCGGCATGTCAGGCATCAGTCCGTTCTGAACGGGCATTGCTCCGTCTTTTCGCGGCAATGCATAGCGACGCGAAAGATCAGCGCGCTAGTTCGCCGCCCATGAGACGAGCGTATCGCCAAAGCCGCCGCGTGCGCGTACTGCCGTTCGCGCGCTCGTCACGACGCGCGGTGCTGCGCTCCATGCGATCTGTGCGCCCGTAGCGATCAGCCGATCGACAAGCCCCACGTCTTCGCTGCACGCACAGGGCGGGAAACCGCCCGCGCGAAGATAGGCCTGTGCACTGACGCCGAGATTGGCGCCATGCACATGCCGGTGGCCGTCCGCATCCATGTAGGTTGCGCGAAAGAAGTCGCGCACGCTCTGCGGATGCTCGCTCCAGTCGTCCACGGCGATCGAGCCGCAAACAGCGTCGGCGCCCAGCGCGAGCTGCGCGGCGAGCCAGCCCGGCGAGACGCGGCTGTCGGCGTCGGTGAAGGCCAGCCAGCGCGCCCCCTCGGCCAGCAGCAGATCTGCGCCGGCCGCGCGCGCAATGCCGACGTTGCGCGCGCTTACGCTCAGCGTCTGTGCGCCATGCGCATGTGCAATGACGCCGGTGCGGTCGTCGCACGCGTCGAGCACGACCACGATTCGCACAGCTTCGCCGCCAAGCAGGGGATGGCACGACGCCTCGGCGAGCGCTATCAGGCAGGGCTTGAGCAGCGCTTCTTCGTTGTGTGCGGGAACGACGACGCCGATCATAGAAGGCCCTCATGTTGCGCTACCGAGCGCGCATCGCGCGACCAGACATCGATGATGAAATCGGCTTCCTCGTGATGCACAAGCCGCGTCAAGCCACAACGCGTATCGAGTAGCGCATGCACCTTGGTAGTCTCCTGCAACGCCTCGGCGAAGGGCCAGCGCCAGTGACACGCGAGCAGTGTGCCGTCGGACGAGAGCGTGTCGGCGATCCGTGCGGCGAGCGTTTCCAGTTCGCTGTCGTCGAGGTAATAGGCCAGTTCGCTCACGACGATGAGGTCAAACGGTCCGCTCTGCGTCGGCCACTCTCGGGGCACCGCGCATTGCTCGACGCGCACTTGCGGCGCGTGCGCCACGCGCTCGCGTGCGGCACGCACCGCGCGCTCGTGCAGGTCGACGGCAAGTAGCGTGTCGCAGCGCGTCGCAAGTTCGGCGGTCAATTCGCCGTTTGCGCATCCGGGCTCAAACGCATTGCGGTAACGTTCGCGTGGCAAAGCCGCAATCGTGAGCGAGCGCTTGCGGCGTTCGTACCAGCCGTTGCGCAGGTTCCACGGATCGTCGCTGTGTTTGTACAGGTCATCGAAATAGCGGTCGGCGTCGCGCGTCATAGCGTCCACGGGGAGTTCTCCGGTTCGCAGGTGTGCGTGCTGCCGCCACCTTCTTGAAGGAGCGTTTCGCCGAGCGCCGCCAGATCGCGCTCCGCGTGACTTTGTCGAATGAACACGGGCAGGTCGGCCATCGCGCGGGCGAAGCGGCCGTTGCGGCATAGCGGTCCCGCGCCGAGTGCGCGCGTGGTGTGACGCATCACGGCAGTCGCTGCGTCTTCGACGACCAGCCGCGCACGCAGTGCCTCGCGTTGCACGATGGCGTGAGGATGCGCGTCGATATGCGCGGCCGTCTCCCGCAGCACCGAGGCCGCGCCTGCCAGCGCGCAATCGACTGCTCCCAGATGTGCGAGGCGGTGCGGGTCCGCGCGCTGCCGGCAGGCGTCACGCAGCGCTTCGCCGATGCGCGCCGAGGCTCCGTACCAGCACGCCGCGATGCCGGCGCCGCCATGCCAGAAGCCGGGCCGATCCACGTAGGCGTGGGCGTCGCCAACGAGCGTCGCGGGTGTGCCGCGAAAATTCACGTCTGCGCTTGCCGTGGCCTGCATACCGACGGCCTGCCAGTTCGAGGTATCGATCGAAACGGAAGGGTGATTCATGGCGACAGCAACGAGCACTGGCTGATCGTAGAGCCACGCGGTCACGAGTGCATGGCTGAGAACGCCTGCCCCCGAACACCACGCTTTGGTACCGTCAAGGACCACGTCGGCACCATTGCTTCCGATTGTTTCTCGCGTTGCACGGACGCGCGCGGTGGGTGATTCGGCCGCCCAGACGCCCCATTTGCTCCCACTCGGCGGCGTGGGGCCATGGAGTTCCGCGAGGATCGCCAGGGCGTCGGTGTGGCCCTCGTAGAGTTTGACGAGCCCCAGATCGTGCGCCGCGACATCGGCGAGAACACGCCAACGCGAAAGAGTCTCGCCCTGACCGGGCAGCGGCATGCGGGGCGCGCGATCGAACTCGTGTTCGATGAGGTCCGCCAATACAGCGCCGAGGGCGAGCGGATCGTCGGCAGCGAAACGCGTCTTGCCGAGGAATATTGCTACCGGGTGCGCTGGATGAGATGTCTGCATCGGCTCCGTGAACTCCGCAAATTATCGTTTTTCAATGGACTGCCGGGTCGTGCAATTTCAGAACGACACAAGCCGCACGCCTTCACTTCAGCATCAGTCCCGCGGCGAGGCGGGCGGTGCGGGAGGGCGACTAGTGGGACGTCGAGGGTTTTGAAGGCGTAGCAAGCCGCATGCCGCGGCTATTTCGAAAGCGCTGGCCGATCAGAGGGAGCTGTGGATCAGAACACAACGATGGCGATACAAACCGGTGCGCGGCACCCGGGCTTCAAACCATACCGCTAAGCGAGCCTTCGGACCGGTTGGACAGGATGTATTCCAGTTTGTCCAGCGAAAGAGGCTTCGTCAGGTGGAAGTCGAAACCAGCGGCAAGCGCTCGCGACTTGTCTGATTCCGCTGCGTAGCCGGTGAGTGCCACCAGCACGATGCCGTTAAGTTCTGGATTCAACCGGACGAGGCGTGCGACCTCGAATCCGTCCATCACCGGCATTCCGATATCGATAAGTGCGATGTCCGGGCGGCGCTCTGACATCAGCTTGATTGCGTCGGTGCCGTTGTCCGATGTGGTGACTTCATGACCTTCCACTTCGAGCAGAAGCCCGAGTGCCTCCAACGCGTCGCGATTGTCGTCGACCACCATCAGCCGCGCCCGTTTCGTCTCCGCACGCGCTTGCACCTGTTGAGCGACGTGCGTATCAGCGACCGGCCTCAGTATCGGTAGTCGTAGGCGTACCGTCGTTCCGCTTCCTGGACCGTCGCTGCGCAACAAGATTTCGCCGTCATGGAGTTCCACCATGCGTTTGGCAACGGCGAGTCCGATGCCGAGGCCGCCGTCTGCCCGCGCTGCGCCTCTCGCTCCTTGAGCAAACAGTTCGAATATCTGTTGCTGAGCGACGCTTTCGATACCGATGCCATTGTCCTGAATCTCGACGAGCACCGAGTCAGAGACGCCGTCAGTGGAATTCGAAGGCTCGATGCTCACGCTCATCCGGATATCGCCGCCGACTGCGGTGTACTTTGCGGCGTTCGACAGCAGATTGCCGAGAGCCTGACTCAGCCGCACATGATCGGCACGGACAGGCAACTGCTCGTCGAGGCCGGTGACCGTCAGCTTATGCTTGCGCGCTTCAATGTGATGCCTGATCGCCGACAGCGCATCGAACGCAATGTCGTTGAACGATGTGTCGCTGAGCTTGATGGTGAGCTTTCCGTGCTGCAGGCGCGCGGCGTCTAGCAGGTCGTCTACGAGAGTGCGCAGGTGGCGCATCTGCCTGTGTGCGATATCCAGCACGCGGGCCGCTCGCTGGTTGTCGGCGCACAGATGCCTGGCCGCGCCAATTGCACTGTCGATCGGCGCCATCGGATTTCGCAGTTCGTGCCCGAGCATCGCGATGAATTCGTTTTGCCTGCGCTCGCTTTCCTCGCTGATGTCGCGTGCGTCAACGATTGTCAGCGAAGAGCCCGCGAAGACGGCAAGATTCGATAACAGCCGGGCGTCTTCGAGGTCGAATCTGCAGTCGTCCCGGTGGGACATGACCCATATCGCACCGAGGTCCTTGCCTCCTACATTGATAGGAACAACGACACCTTCCGGGACGCTTATGCCAGGGAATGACAAACACGGGAACTGCGTCTGTGGCTCGACAAACAACTGGGCGGTGCCGGCCCGCAAAGTTACTCCGCAGGGGCAGTCTTCCCATGCGGTGGTTTTTCCCTGAAGGCCCGCACAGAGTCCTGATACGGCAAGCCAGCGGAACACCTGCTCGCCTTGTTGCTGCTCGATGAGGCTGATGCCTGCGCTGCCCGCCGAGCACAGCAATAGCGCGGTGTCTGCAATTGCCTGGAGAAGTTCTTCGCGCGAGCCAGCCTGGGCCCGGGCTAGAGCGACGAGGGCCTGATTTTCGGCTGCGTAATCGGGTGCCCGGGCAGGCCGTCGGGCAAGCTCGCCAGTGTAACCAGGCATGCTGCTATCCAAAGATGATGGGGACCGGAGAGTGCCACAAAGCAAGGCTCGTTGCATATGTGCGAGCGGTTGACGTAGGCCCACCTCTCACTCCAAGGGTCCATTTAACAATACGGGACGAAGCACGCCAAGTCAACGACGCCGGCTCCTCCCGGGGGGCGCGGCAGGCCCGCGTCCAGAGTTTCCAACCGCAACGGCGATGGGCTTTCGCGGCACGTCAAACCGATCGTCGACGATGCGACATGATACTGGGTCGAGACGGTCAAGGACCGATTCTTCGCTGCCTCCAGGACGATGTGCAGGTGCGAGCGGCGGGACCGGAGCGGGGCCATACGCAACCGGCGCCGTAGTCACGAAGCGCGCGGCGCACGCGGCACATCCATCGACCACTTATCGACCACTTCCCAGATAAATAACCGTATATACTGTTTATACCGTTACTCTTAAAAAGGATCAGCCATGGCCGCACCGACTTTACGACAGCCAACAAAAAAGGCGTTTCATTTCCCCAAGAATTCGAAAGGTCAGGAAAGCGACAACGCATCGCAGGCCGTACCTACCGAGCAGCCTGCGGCCAACAATCCCGTCCCGACGAAAACTGCACCGAAAGCAAAGCGCGCCGCTGCTTCGAAGCAGGAAGAAGTAAAGGCGCAGGCTGAACAGAAGCCCCGTCGTGCCAGAAAGGAAAAGGTGGTGCGAGACAGCTTTACGATGCCGAAATCCGACTACGAAAAAATCGCGGCCTTGAAGCAGAAATGTCTGGACGCGGGCGTATCCGTCAAAAAGAGCGAGCTGTTGCGGGCGGGGCTACTCATGCTCGAGGCCGCGGCGTTGAAACGTCTTCTGGCGGCCGTGACCGCGGTAGAAGCGGTGAAGACGGGGCGCCCCGCGAAAGGATGAAAGCAGGCGGTCGCGGCGCTCCGCTCGCGCGCCTTCTGACTTGTTGGCAGGGCGCAAGGGACTGAGACGTGTTCCTTGCGCCACCCACACGATGTTCCTGTAAATCAAGGGTCGATTAAATCATCTGCGGTCCGCCGCGACCTGGAAAGCCCGCGTTGCGACCGCGCCAGCGACGCTTTCGCGAAGTTGTCACATGGGTCATCCAACCTGAATGCGAACGTGCGCGAATTGGACAGTTTCTCGTCCCACGACGCGCATCCTAACCGGCCGCTCCTGGTCGAACTCGCGAAGGTGATGAGATGAGCCCACTGTCCACGCAGCAGAATTTCCAGAGCCTCTCACTGAAGGACTTGCTCGAAGCCAGAGAGCTTTATCACTGGCATCTGTCGAACAAGGCGAACGTCGTAGGCACTGCTGTGGGTCTCTACCTGATCCGGAAAGACGACCCTTGGCCCGGGGACAATGCCGATTCCGACGGAAGCCGTTCGCCGCTCCAGAAAGGCATTCGCACGTTCGACAATTCGGAAGTGCGTCCGTATTCGTGGCCTGCAGTCATCGTGCTCGTGCGCAACTGGGTAGATGCGACGGAATTCGGATTTGGCAAGGTCGACCCGGACCATATGGTGCCGCGTACGCTTTATATGCCGGACGGCCGCGCAGTTCCGGTTTGCGTCGTGGCAGTGCAGGAGACCGAGCCGTCAACAAACGCTCCGACCGATACCCGCTGGCCCTCGACCTATATTGGCGGCGGATGTCCGCTGCTTGCGCAGGCGCAGGGTGTCGAACGCACCGCGAGCGTGGGATGTCTCGTGACCGACGGCCATACAACCTATGCGCTCACGAATCGGCACGTGTGCGGGGAGCCTGGAAGTCCCGTCAAAGCGCGTCTGCGTGGTGCAGTTGCCGAAATCGGCATCGCCTCTGAGCGGCAACTGACGCGCGAACCGTTCACCTCTGTGTTCCCGGAGTTTCCTGGGAGTCGCAGTTATTTGACGCTAGACATTGGCCTCGTCGAAGTCCACGACGTCAACGACTGGTCGAGCCAGCCCTTCGGCATCGAAGGGACGCCTGAGGAAATCGCCGACCTGAATGAACTGAGCCTGAGCCTTCGACTTGTCGACCAGCCCGTGACTGCGTTCGGTAGCGCTTCGGGACTGCTCGACGGAACCATCAAGGCACTTTTCTACCGCCACAAATCGTTGGCGGGCTATGACTATGTTTCGCAATTTCTTATCGCGCCGACATCGGGCTCGACGCAAACACAGGCCGGCGATTCGGGCACGGTGTGGTACCTGAAGTGTGGAGACAAGGAAAAGCCCAAGCTGCATCCGTTGGCGGTGGAGTGGGGCGGCCAGACGTTACTTGAGGGCGACAAGCGTCTGAACTATGCGCTGGCTACCGGGCTCAGCACTGCATGTCAGTTGCTCGACGTCGACCTGGTTCGCGACCACAACCAGGGCGCTAATCCGTACTGGGGACAAACGGGTCATTACAGCATCGCGACCGCTGCAATCGAATCGGTAGCGAACGGTCCACTGCGGGAGTTCATGAAGGCGAATATCGAGCGCATCAGTTTTCGTCCTGATGAGCTGACGCCGCAGCAGATCCACGCGAAACTCGCCAACGGCGAATTCGTCGAACTTGCCGATGTGCCCGACCTCGTGTGGAAGAAAACGCCAGCGCGTGTGCCTGGCGGACGGGACTACGCGCAGAACGCCGGGCCCGAACATCCGACCCATTATGCCGATATCGACGAGCCCAATGCCAACGGCAAGACCTTGCGCGACGTCACGTTGAGCAGCATCGACAACATGAGTGTTTCTGTATGGCTGAAGTGGTATGCAGACGAAGGCCAGGCGGACAGTCGCTCAGAGGGACTGCTGCCGTTCCGCGTGTGGCAGATCTTTGACGAGATGGTTCGGCAGTTGAAGGCCCGAGACGATACGCGATTCCTGTGCGCCGCAGGCGTGTTGGCTCACTACGTTGGCGATGCGTGCCAGCCGCTTCACGGGTCCTATCATGCCGACGGATACCGCGATGCCCCGGGCGCAACCAGCAAAACGTGGCCGGGAAAGGGAGTCCATTCGACGTACGAAGACAAGATGGTCGACCGGCACTCGACTGAGTTGCTGCCCAGGATCGCTCCGCAAGCGAAACGCTTCGAAGGTACGATCCCCGCCATTTCTAATGGACGCGATGCCGCTTTCGCCACCGTAACGCTGATGGCGCAGGCGGCAGACATGCTCCCTCCCAGCAAGCTGATCGACGAATATATTCGCCTCGGCGGCGGCAGTTCCGCAAAGGTAGTCGATGGTCTCTGGAATGCTTTTGGAGACGATACGGCGAGGCTGATGGGCGCGGGAGCGCGATATCTTGCGGCCATCTGGGAAGCAGCATTCGAGAATGCTGACACGTCGCTGCCATCAGGCGCACGGGTAATTCCAGAAGCGGAATTGGCGAAGGTTTATCAGAACAAGGAGTTTGTGCCTTCTGTGACGCTGGACAAGATTGCCCCGTTGCTCGAATGACGCCACGTTGTTAGCCGCCGCACGGCGGCGCTAACCACACACAACGAACACACAACGGGCCAGCACACCACAGCGCCTTGAAAGGCGAGTGTGGTGACTGGCCCGAGCATTTAACCAAGCAGTTTCGACGCCGCTTTAATCTGGCGCTGCTGTTCTTTCTTCAACGCACGAAAGACTGACGTTGCATCGACATCTGCAGGCAACGAAGAACGATTCGCGTCGAGCAGATCACGGCTCGCAACGGCGTCGTTTAGTGCGCCAAAATGCTTCTGTAGCCGCTTGAGTCCTTTCAGTCCGTTGCGCTGTTTTTTGCCCAGCAACGGCTCGAAGAACTCGATGAGATAGCGCACCTTCTTTCCAGCTTTGCGCACGTCGTGATACGAGTTGTAGTCAGAGCTGCCCGCTTTTGACGCGTGGCGCATCCGTTTTTTCAATTGTTGCTGCGCCGTCTTTACCCGCTTTTGCGCGAATTTCCGCAGCGGTGTTCGTGTCGGCGATGTGTTCAACTCCCGGTTCGCTTCGCTCACTGCATTGCGCAGTGTCTTGTCGAGATGTGCGTTACTTAAAGTTTCGGCGCTTTTTTCGGCCGTCTCGTTTCGACTTCTTCGGAATGCATCCAGAAGAGCCTGGTCACTGTCTTTCTCAACGAGCTTGATCAATATGTCCCAATCGCGCGTGTTGCCCGCTGCGTTGGCCATGAACTTGAAAAGGGCGCGCTGCTCGTTGTCGAATTTCTTGTCGAGAATCGGCCGATATGCCCAGAGTAAAGTGCGCAAGCGGCGCAGGGCGATGCGAAGTTTGTGGAGCTTCTCGGCATCTGCATCGTCCCGCAGAGCCGACACCTGTCCGATGGCCTCGGTGACCAACGGGCTGGCATAGATCGCGAAGCTGGATTCCGCCAGCGCGTCACGGTCGGGTAAGGGTTTGCTGCCGTCCGAAGTCATGATGGTTCCTCATATTGCGCGATGCACCAGTATGGGCAAAAACCATTCCTCCTGGCTTCATGACCCGCGCGTGACGCTGCGCGCTATCGAAGGGCGGGCGAACGCCGTCTTTATTAGAGAAAATCGTCGCCGGCCGGTTTATGAAGGTTTTGTGAAGGCAATGTCGCGCTCCGCTTTGTAGAAAGTTTGCCTGCGTTGACGCCGGATTTGCATCCCTTGTGGTGCTTGGGTTATGCGGCAATAAGCCCATGTTTCAGACCGGCGCCGCTACATAGGCGCCGGTGCGGACGCTGGAGTCGAGCAGCGCATAGTAGTGCTGCATTGCACAAAAATTGCTAGCGTTGTGGAGTGGAACACCGCCCCCCGGCGGCATTCGCCACGACTCTCCAACGGGGTACGAAGATGCACGACGCCGAAGCTGCAACAACCTTACTAAATAGATGCCGATTAACGATGGAAGAACTCGACGGGGAGCCATCGGCTCTCGATATGCTGCGCGAAGGAGGGCTCCCGTTCAAGCACTTTCGCGGCGTCTGTAGCAATGCATCGGAACCGGTTGGCGATTGCATGGAGATAGAATGCCTCGCGTTTGGCGACGGCTCCCACGCACTGCGTCTGGTGCGGCCCGGCTCAAGACTCGACTCGGCACTATGGACTGCCGTTGCTCCCCAACAGTGCAACGTTGCGACGACTCGATTGAATCCCGCGAAAGAAGAACGGGATGCTCAAACGCAGTGAATGTTCTTTTACCGAACAGCATGAGCCGGACGACGGTTTGCCGGTTTCGGTGCAGAGCATGGATCGAGCTAACTTTCCAATCATCACCGTCACGATCTAAAGTGAGACGCGCCAAAGTGGCTACGCGCTGCGATGCAGTCAAGGCCAGCATCGCGAATCGATAGCTCTCCATCGCACCACAATAGGGTACTCGGCGCGCTGCGTTGCGCGCGCGTAAGTCAGACGTGCCGCGATGAACGTGTCGATGGTATCGAGCAACACTTCAATCGGGGCTGGCTTCCGGAGGAACGCATTCCAGGAGCGCATCCCTTCTTCTTCAGGTTCCGGCATAGCCGACAGCAACACGACCGGTATGTCGGAAAATACCGGCCGGCACTTGAGACGCTGGCAAAGCTCTCTGCCGCTCATCTCAGGCATCTCCAGATCGGTGAGAACGAGTTCCGGAAAGTCGGCTTGTGCCTTGCGCAGCGCATCCCATCCGTTCCCGGCTAGCACGACCCGGTGGCCGCGACTTTCCAGCGCCAGTTGCAGCGCCCATCTGTTTTCAAGGTCATCGTCGACGAGCAGTACGGTGGACATCACGCGATAGTGGTAGAGAGAACTCCACCAACTTTCGCAAGCGGCGTACCTGCCGAGCGCTCAGCGCCTGTCCGCCTCCGGTTCCGTCGAACCCCTGAAACGGTTCTTCCAGATGGGTGTTACAGCGTACATTAAGGCCGATTGCTGCCCTGTGTCGCAATGTCCCAGTGTCAGGTCCACGGAACATGAGTTCCATCGAGGTCGCGGTCTAACCGGTAAGCAGCACTGATCAGGGCGAGGTGAGTCAGCGCTTGCGGAAAGTTGCCGAGGGATTCTCCCGTCGTGGCGACTTCCTCTGAGAACAGGCCGACGTGGTTCGCGTAAGCCAGCATCTTTTCGAATACGAGGCGCGCCTCGTCGACTCTTCCGGAGCGCGCGAGAGCCTCGGCGTACCAGAAAGAGCACGCGCTGAATCCGCCTTCCATACCGGGCAGGCCGTCGAGCGTCGAACCGCGCGTGTAGCGGAATATCAGCGGGTCAACCTTCAGTTCTCCGCCGATTGCGTCAAGCGTTCCGATCCAGCGAGGGTCCTGCGGGCCGATGAACCGTACCAGTGGCATCATCAGCACGGAGGCGTCGAGCGTGGTCGAGCCCGGAGTCTGGACGAAGCTTTTGCGCTCCGGGTTCCAGAAATTCTCGTGGATGTCGCGATATATCTCGTCCCTTGCGGCGAACCAGTCGCTAAACGGTGCCGGCAAAGAACGCTTCTCAGCAAGCCGCAGAGCGCGGTCAATAGTCACCCAACACATGAGGCGGGAATGCAGCAACGGGCGGGTACCATTGCGCAACTCCCAGATTCCGCTATCCGCCTCCCGCCAGTGGGCGACCACGTACTGAACAGTTCGCGCTACATGGCGCCAGCCTTCGTACGAAATGCTGACGCCATATTTGTTGTACAGGTACACGGCATCGAGGAGCGCCCCATAGACATCCAGTTGCTTCTGGTCCCGTGCCGCGTTGCCTATCAGGAAGCTACCGGTTGAGCCGCCAAACGGTTCGAGGGCTTCTTCTTCTGGCACAGGCCGGCCGTCGACGGCATACATCACCTGGAGGGAGCCGTCCGAAGCGCAGTCCCGATTCCGGTCCGCAATCCATTGCATGAAATGCTCCGCTTCCTGCGTGTAGCCGAGCCGCAATAGCGCATAGACGGAAAACGCGGCATCGCGTATCCACGTAAAGCGGTAGTCCCATCTACGTGAGCCATCCTGCGATTCAGCAAGTCCGAAGGTGGGTGCCGCGATAATCGCGCCGTGCTCACTCGAACTCAGTAGCTTGAGGGTAAGCGCCGAGCGAAGAACCATCTCCCGGTAACGGCCGCGGTAAGACGACTGGGAAGACCAGCGCTTCCAGAAGTCGGTGGTATCGCTGAGCAGCGCCTCACCATCAATCTTCTGTTCCGCGAGCTCGGCCTCGGCGCCGAGCACGATGCAAAGCGTGTCGCCTTCGCTAAGCTTCACTGTGGCTTCAACCGTGCCGCGGTCGCATGCAAGTGATGTTGACGCATGAAGGAGAAGAGGTGCGGCACCGTCATCGGGCACAAACCGGAAGCCTCCCGTTGTCTGCTCGACAGTGTGGCCCGCGCGCCCGTAATTGAAGCGCGGTGTGCAGGAGACTGAAAGGTGCATCGAGCCAAACAGAACCTTGACCGCCCGGATCACGCAGTTTGCAGTCGACTGCGAGAGTTTGCCCTTGGAGTCATTGACGACCGGCATGAAATCGACAAGCTCGCAAACGCCATCGCCTGTCATGAAGCGGGTCAGGAGGACGTTGGTCTCCGGCAAATACATCTGCTTCGAGGTGAAATCGGCAGAGCATGGAGTGATTGAAAACTGGCCACCTTCTTTGTCCAGCAACGCGGCGAAGATGGTGGGCGAATCCATGCGCGGATAACACATGAAATCAATGGACCCATGGGTGGAAACGAGCGCCGTCGTCTTCATGTTGCCGATAAGGCCACGGCAATCAGTCGCGAGGACTGGCCTTTGACACTCTGTGCGTTGCGAGCCCATTAGCTCTCCCTCAAGCGGAAGCCCCGTGACTGGACGAGCTCCGGCATTCGTGTGATGAGCGCTGGACGCAGCACTTTCTGTTCCATGTCGGGGCGGATGACTCGCGTCTGGCGCTTTTGCAAGCCAGCGGCGGTAGAGGAAAGGCTGCGATAGCAGAGGCTTGTAGCCCGCGCGAGCCGATGAACGGACGACCGGGCGCGGCTCGCGAAGCGCACTTTCATCGCGGGTGGCGAGCCTGATCCAGGCCAGGAGCCGGCTCCGGCGCCCCGGACGCATCGGCGAGCGTCTGGTCTGCACCGAACTCGCTTGGCGACGTTCCCAGTTCTCGCCGGAACATGTCACTGAAGCTGCTTGGCTGATATCCGAGCGCTCGGGCGATGGTACTGACCGACTGACCTTCGGCGAGCCTGGAAACCGCAATCGCAAGTTGTACCTGCCGCCTCCATTCAGCGAAGCCGATGCCTAGCGAGCGGGAAAACAGTCGCGCCAAGGTGCGCACGCTCGCGCCCACGGACGCCGCATGTTGCTCGAAGCTGATGTCGACCGACGGATTTTCTATGACCGCACGGCAAAGGACTTCGAGCCGACGGTCGGTGCCATCCGGCAATGGGATTCGTAGCGAGTAGCGATTCGCGTGTGCGAGTTCCAGCGCGGCGAACCGGTATGCGAGGTCCAGGTATTCGTCGTCTCGCTCCGCTTCGCGCTCTGCAATGGTCGTGATGAGCTCGCGCAAAAGGCCATTGATTTCGAACACGTCCGGGCGTTTGGTTAAATGCTTGACGTCGCGTTTTCTCAGATAGAGATTTCGCATCTCGACCGCACTCATCATTCGAATCGAATGTACGGTACCGGGAGGCAGCCAGACCGCCCGCTGAGGCGGGACCACCAACGCCTGGTGTCCGACCTCGACCCACATGACGCCCGCCACCGCATAGAGAACTTGCGCCCAGTCATGTGAGTGCGGCTCGATGTGCAGCCCACGAGGGTACGTCCGGGCCAAGGACTTTCCGGGCTCCGTGCTATCCGACAGGTCGGGGGGAACTGCTTTGGACATGGCATCGATTCGTGTGTTGTTGCGCGAAAGGGTAGAGCCAGACTGTCGGTAAATCAATCGGACGCTCCTTTGCATTTGTCCCAAACACAGAAGTCATTGTCGCAACGCCCGCCGCATCGCGCACTACACTTTGACTCGTGAATGCATGCACTGACTCCAGTGCAGCCAGAACCGTCAAAGGACCAGGCCATGAAAGCAATTCAATTCCGCTCGTTCGGTGACCCGGGCGTACTCGAGTATCTCGATCTGGAGACCCCGCATGCCGATGCAGAGCAGGCGGTGGTTCAGGTCAAGGCGGCGTCGGTCAATCCTAGTGACGTCAAGAATCTTTCGGGTCACTTCTCGCACACCGTACCGCCGCGAATTCCTGGCCGCGATTTCAGCGGCGTTGTCGTCGAAGGTCCTGCCGAATGGATCGGAGCAGAGGTTTGGGGCACAGGAGGCGACATTGGTTTCACGCGCGACGGAACCCACGCTGAATTTCTGCGAATTCCGCTGAAAGCGCTGTCGCGCAAGCCGGCCAACCTTTCACACGCCGAAGCCGCTTCCATTGGCGTAAATTTCGTCGTTGCATGGCTCGGCGCAGTCGAGTACGGACGACTTTCCGCGGGCGAAACCATCGCCGTGATTGGTGCGTCGGGAGGCGTTGGCGGTGCCGTGACGCAAATTGCAAAAGCACGCGGCGCGCGAGTGATTGCAGTGGACCGTCATGAACCGCTTCCGGATTCACCTGCCGGTCGCCTCATCGACCATTACGTGCCTATATCGGAGGACGCAGCACTGCGTGTGCGCGAGCTGGCAAACGGTGGTGTCGACCTCGTCTACGATGCGGTAGGAGGCGTGACGTTCGAGCTTGCGCTTTCGCTTGCGAAGCGGCGCGGGCGCGTGGTTGAAATCAGTGCCACGGGCAAGCGGCGCGTCGAATTCGATCTGATCGACTTTTATCACAACGAGACACAGCTATACGGGGCAGACAGCGCGAAGCTTGGCGTTGCCGACTCTGCACCCTTCATGGATGCGTTAAGAGCCGAATTCGAGAAAGGAAGCTTCGAGCCGCCGGTGATCGCGCAACGATACGCGCTGGAAAATGCAAAGGCTGCATACGAGGCGGTCCAGGCTGGGACCCGTGGCCGCGTCGTGCTTGAAATGTGAGCGTTGTTTCCCTGCACGGAACTGGAAAACTTCATGAAACCTTACCTCGTGTCGCTCGCTGCCGGAGTGTTGGTCGGGCTCGTCTATAGCGTTATCAATGTGAAGTCGCCGGCGCCGCCGACGATCGCGCTTGTGGGTCTGCTCGGCATGCTGGCAGGGGAGAGCGTGCTTCCCTTCATACGTCACGTGCTTGCGCATGGAATCGGCTAGGTCGCGAACGCAGCTTCAAGCGTGACAGGCAGGATATTGAAGGCGGGCGGCGAGCTTATCGCCGTCCGCATAAGTGCCGCAAGCAAGTCATATACGACCGGCGAAGCCGCGCTGACGGCGCACGCTCAGACGGACCTCCACTGTCCCTCCCAGAACCGCGCGCGTATTTCCCGTTTGAGTATCTTGCCCACCGCACTACGCGGCAGGTCCGTCCAGAACTCCACCGATTTGGGCGCCTTGACGCTCCCCAGCGCCTGCTTGCATAGCTCGATCAGTTGCGCCTCCGAGATTTCCTGGCCCGGCTTGAGTTGCACGATCGCCTTCACGGCCTCGCCCCACTTTTCGTCCGGTACGCCAACCACCGCACAATCCAATACGGCCGGATGCGCGTTGATCGCAGCCTCCACTTCAGCGGGGAAGATGTTGAAGCCACCGCTGACAATCATGTCCTTCATGCGGTCCACGATGGTAATGAACCCCCGCGCGTCCCGGATGCCGATGTCGGTCGTGTGATGCCATCCGCGGGCCGAGACCGCGCTCGAATCCTCGGGCTTTTTGTAGTAGCCGGCCATCACCATGGCCGAGCGCACGACGATCTCCCCGCGTACACCGGGGCCGACAAGGGCGCCATCGTCGCCCATGATCTCGACACGCGCAAACGGTACGGCACGCCCGGCCGAGCGCAGCGCGCTTTCGTCGAACTCGCCCGATTCCAGCAGGTAGTCCGCAGGTTGTTTGGCGACGACGGGGAACAGGCATTCGCTCTGCCCGTAAACCTCGTAGATGACCGGGCCAATGCGACGTACAGCTTCCTTCAGTTTCTCCGGCGCAATCGGGGCGGCACCTACGGCAATGCATCGCAGAGACGACGTGTCCGTGTGGTCCAACGCCGGAGAACTCAGCAACGCGTAGACAATCGTCGGCGGCAGGAATAAGTGCGTGATGCGCTCGCGGGCGATGGTATCGAGTACGTTGTAGGCATCGAAGCTCGGTAACACCACCGTCGCGCCGCCACGAACCGCCGCTGCGAGCGTCACGAAGCAGGCCGCGTGGGTGAGGGGAGCGACGGCCAGCACGCGGGTCTCGTGGTCCATGTCGAGTGCGGAAAACACCGAGATCAAACTCATCTCGACGGCCCGGTTGGTCAGCAGCGCACCTTTCGACGGGCCTGTCGTGCCCCCGGTGGGCTGGAGCACCGCGAGGCGATCCTCGTCCACCTCGCTTTCCGGCATGGTCACGTTCTGATGCGACGAAATCCATTCGGCGAAATTCGCCCCGTGCTCTGAAGCGCGGTCGAGACAAATGAATGTCTTCGTGCGCGGCAGACCAATTTTCATCGCCGGAACGAACGCCTCGTAGCTGCTGTGGAAGAAAACGAGATCACAGTCCGCATAGTCGAGAACGGCAATATTGGTTTCAACCGCATTGCGCGTATGGATCGAAACCCAGACCATGCTTGCCCGGTTTATCGCAATCTGCAGCAGGCTGATGCGGTAATCGTTTGGCGCGTAGATGGCGATGTGCGCGCCAAGCCCCAGCGAATCGTCGGTACGCAGTGCATGAGCCACGGCATAGACGAGCTTCTGCGCTTCGGCGAAGTCGATACGGATCGTGCCGTCGCCGTCCACAAAAGCCTCCCGGTTCGGGTAGCGCGATGCGGCGGCGTCGAAATAGTCGGACAGTTGCATCCTTGTCTCCTCTGGTTGGCGAGTTCAGCGCGTACCGCAGTCGATGTCTAGCGTTTGCGCGTTCAGATACGCGTTCTCGATCACGTGACGGACCAAACCAGCGAACTCCTCCGCCTTACCCATGCGTCGCGGGAACAGCATTTTGTCGATGAGACCGTCGGACACTTTCGCCGGCATGCCGGCCGACATGCCGGATTCGAACAATCCAGGCGAAATGGCCATGACACGGATGCCGTGTTCCGCAAGATCGCGAGCGATCGGCAACGTCATGCCGACCACGCCGGCCTTGCTGGCGCTGTACGCCGCTTGTCCCATTTGACCCGCCTTGGCCGCACCCGACGCGGTGTTGATAATGACGCCGCGCTCGCCGCTGGCGTCCGGTGAATTCGCCGTCATGGCCAACGCCGCGTGTCGAACCACGTTGAAGGTGCCGGTCAGGTTGACGCCGAGCACGCGGTTCCACAATTCAGTTGGAAACAGCTCGCTTTTCGAAATCGTCTTGCACGGACCCAGAATGCCCGCGCAGTTGACCGCGATATGCACCGCACCATGAACGTCGCGGACCCTCTCCACGGCGGCCATCACGCTACGCTCGTCGGAAACATCGACGGCCAGGCCCATCATGTCGGGCCCGAGCACCTCGGCCACCTTTGCGCCATCGAGATCGAATCCCACCACCTTTGCACCGGCAGCACGCAACGTTTTGCAGGTTGCCAGCCCGAGGCCGGATGCCGCGCCGGTCACGATGGCGACTTTGTCATTCAGGTTCATTTGATCCTTTCCCATGCTGCCGAACAGGCGTCGGCTGTTCCATCAACGCCCCACGAACCGGGGGGCACGTTTTTCTTCAAACGCCGCTAAACCTTCGTGCATGTCATGGCTTTGCTCATGCAGCGCGCTCATCACCAGTTCCTGCCGCAACGCCGTTTCATGCGGCTGCTGAAGACCGTCGTCCACCAGTGCCTTCATGCGAGCGAGGCCAAGCGGACTCTTCGCGGCAATCGACGCAACCAGTGCGCCGACCGCTTCCAGAAGCGCCGGGTCATCGACGATCTCATTGACGAGGCCAGCCGACTTCATGTGCTCCGCGGACTCGAACTCGCCTGTGAACATCAGGTACTTCGCGCGCGTCGGTCCGATCTTGCGAGGCAGCCGTACTGACCCGCCACCGCCTGGCAACAGGCCGTAGTTAGCGTGTGCGTCGCCGAACTGCGCCGAGCGTGCGGCCACGACCAGATCGCAGCACAAGACCATCTCCAGGCCGCCTGCCAGTGCCATGCCGTTGACCGCGGCGATCACCGGCTTGGGGAACGCTTCGAGCCGGTTCAGCAACACCAGGAAGTCGCCTAGAAAACTTCCGACGCCGCCTCCGTCGCCGGTGCTGCGCACGAACTTCAAATCGGCGCCCGCACAAAAAGCGCGCCCTGTGCCGCAGAGGACCACGGCACGGACCTCGTTAGACGTTGCTGCAAGGTCGAGCCCGTGCATTAGCCCTTGAACCACCGTAGGTGAAATGGAGTTCATGGCTTCGGGGCGATTCAACGTGAGCCAGATTGCACCGTCGCGAACCTCCGTGAGAACAGCTGCTGCGTGCATAAGTAGAGGCTCCATTGGCGGGTCACTTGATACATAGATCTTAGAAGCCTCTTGTCAAATCGCGATGGCGTATCCATTCATCTTCTTTGCGGATCCGCTCAACTCATCTGCGTAAGCGCGGTAAATCTGATTAAATGACATGCATGTCTGGTCAAACGCATACCGTTCCCGTCAGTCTGGTGCATGGCTCGCTGGTGGGAGCCAGGGAACAGGCCGCCATGTCGGACGCGAAGATTGCCGCGTTGCTGGAAGGCTGCGGGATTTGCCCTGCCGTGCTCGACGATCCACGTGCGCGGATCACGCCGAAGCAGTACGGAGCGCTACTGAGGCAACTGATCGTGGCGCTCGACGACGAGTGCATCGGTTTTCTGTCACATCCCATGCGGCCCGGCGGCTTTGCACTGATCATTCGCTCCGCGCTCGGCGCGCCCAGCCTGGAAGTTGCCATGCGCCGCGCGGCACACACATTCCGGCTGCTGCAACACGACGTAGCGCTGCACTACGCACGCGAAGACGCGCTTGCGGGCTTCACGCTGCAGTTCTCCGACGCCGAGGTTGCCCATCGCCACATTGCGCACGACGTATTGATGCGCGTGTTCTGGCATATGCTCGCGTGGCTCAAAGGCGATCGCCTGCCACCACGCAGAGTCGACTTCAGTTACGACGTGCCGCAGTGGGGCACTTTTCACACCATCATGTTTCCGTGCCAGGTTCAGTTCGGCCAAACGCGCTCGGCGGTCTGGTTCGATGCGGCAGCGTTGAACGCGCCGGTGCGGCGTGACGAAGCCGCACTGCGCGCGCTGATCGAAAACGCGCCTGGCAATTTCGTCTTGCCGCATCCCTGCGACTACGCGACGCGCGCGCAGGTGCGGGCGGTGCTGCTGCAAAGAGAGCCGGAGTGGCCCGACATGGACGCGGTAGCGGGGCGCCTTTACATGTCGATCAGTACGCTGCAGCGCCGCCTCGCTGCAGAAGGCATCACGTTCCAGACACTGAAAGATCAAATACGCAAAGACCTGGCCATTGAGCGGTTGAATACCGGCACATTGCCGATCGCGGAATTGGCGGCCCAGCTTGGATTCGCCGATACCACCGCTTTCAACCGCGCCTTCAAGGCGTGGACCGGCACCACGCCTGGGTCATATCGGCGCTGACCTGCCGATGGTGTCCGGGTGCGGTAGAAATCCGCAGGGCTCAGCGCCCGAGAATGGTCACACAGGCAACAGCCTCTTCCACCCCATAGAGTCCGCCGCCATTCTCGGCCACGGCGATGCTTGCCCCATCGACCTGACGTGGCCCAGCCTCGCCGCGCAACTGCGTCACCAGTTCATGCATCTGGGCAATGCCCGTTGCGCCTACCGGGTGTCCCTTCGACTCCAACCCGCCCGACGGATTGACCGGAATGCGGCCACCGATCGAGGTGTCGCCGCGTTCGGAAGCCGGGCCGCCTTCGCCGAACTCAAAGAATCCCAGGTTCTCGATCTGGATGATTTCGCCCATTGCGGTCGCGTCATGCACTTCCGCCACCGATACATCGCGCGGGCCGACGCCAGCCGCCTCGTACGCCCGCCTTGCCGCATGTACGGTGAGGTGGTTGCGCACGTCGGTATAGTTTCGATCGCTGCCGGTCTGAATCACCGACGACAGCACGCGCACCGCGCGGTGCGTATCGAGGCCCAGCCGGCGCAATGCGGCGCCCGTGCACAGAATCGCGGCTGCGGCGCCATCCGACACTGGCGAACACATCGGCACCGTGAGCGGGTAGGTGATTGGCGGCGCCGCGAGCACGTCGTCAATGGTGTATGACGTGCGGTATTGCGACAGCGGGTTGTGCACCGAATGCGCGTGATTCTTCGCCGCGACCGCTGCAATCTGGCGCTGCGTGGTGCCAAAGCGTTTCATGTGAGCGCGCGCGAAGGCTGCATAGACGTCCATGAACACGCTGTAGGGTTTCGGCGAGGTCGTGCCCGGCGGCACCTCGACGCCTTCACCCATGCGAAGCAGATCGGCGTGCACGTCGGCCGCGCATGAGATGTCCAGTGCGCTGTCGAAAACGGAGAACATGCGGCTGCGATCCGCTGAAAACATCTTCTCGGCACCCACCGCCAGCGCAATATCGCCCGCACGTGCCTTCAAGTGGTTGACCGCCAGCGTGAACGCGCTGCTTCCACTGGCGCAGGCGTTCTCGACGTTGACCACGGGAATCCGGCTGATGCCCATGTCGCGCAGGGCAATCTGGCCGCGGATCATCTGCTGGCCCTCCATGTGTCCTTGCGATGCATTGCCGAAGAATGCCGCTTCGATCGAATCCTTCTGAAGGCCCGCATCGTTCAGCGCAGCTTCTGTCGCCTGACGAACCATGGCCTTGAGGCTCACTTCCGTCAGACGTCCGAACGGCGTCATACCGACGCCCACAACATAAATTTCGCTCATGCTCCTGCTCCTGAAGTTCTTCCGGGATCGCTGTGATTGCGTTTGGTGTGGGTCACGATTGACGCTGCAACAGCGCTACGTTGTCTTCTCCGACGACGGGCACGCCGCTCACCGGCCCGGAACGCACACCATCGAATATCAACGGCTGCGCTACGTGCCAGCGCCGCCTGCCATCGGCATCCATGGCCTGCGTGAACATGCCGCGCGCCCGGAAATGCGGGTCGTCCGCCACTTCGTCGAGCGTATTGACGGCCCCCCATGGAATACCGGCGCCGTCCAGCAAGGCCGCCCATTCAGCGCGCGGCAGACCTGAAATGGCTTGCCCGATTCGCGCCCGCAATTCGGCCTCACGCCGGACGCGCTCGTCATGCCTAGCGTTGGCAACATCGGGCATTTCCAGCAATCCGCAAAGCGGCTTCCAGAACCAGTCTTCGTAAGCAATCGAGAGCGACAGCAGCCGGCCATCCGCGCAACGGTAGATCCCGTAGCCCGGTTCCGCATTGATTTGCGCGAGTCCGGGCGGGCCGCCGTTCATCAGCGGGCTGAGCGATACCGCCATCCAGGACACGAGGCCATCGGTCATCGACACGTCCACATGGCGGCCCTTGTTCGTCTTCGTGCGCTCCAGCAACGCCGAGAGGCATCCGGTCAGCGCGAACATGGCGGCAGTCAGATCGCCGATCGCCAACTCCGGCAGTGGCTCGATCCTGCCGGTCTCGGCCTGCCGGAACAGCAAACCCGAGATCGCCTGGTACGACAGGTCGTGCGCCGGCCGGTCGCGATACGGGCCATGCTGACCGAAACCGGAGATCGACACATACACGCAGCGCGGGTTGATCGCGGCTACGTCGTTGTAGCCGAAGCCCAACCCATCCATCGTGCCGGGGCGGAAACCTTCCATGAGCACGTCGGCGGTGGCGATCAAGCTGCGCAGCGCGTCCCTGCCTGCCGTCGTCTTCAGGTCCAACGCAACAGAGCGTTTGTTGCGGTTCAACGCGGCATGGAAATCCGGCTGCATGCGAGCGGGGTCGCCTGCGGGTGGGCGTTCCACCAGAATGACCTCTGCTCCCAGATCTGCCATCACCAGCGTTGCGAACGGGCCGGGATACTGTTGCGCGAGCGAAAGCACGCGAATACCCTCGAGCGGCAATGTCATGTCGTCTCCGTCAAAGCTTGTTGTGCGGACAACCGCCCGTGCTCAAGCCAGCGAGCGTGCGATGATCAGCTTCTGAATGTGACTGGTGCCTTCGTAGATACTGGTCACGCGCACGTCGCGGTAGTACCGCTCAACCGGGAAGTCCGTGAGGTAGCCGTAGCCGCCATGAATCTGCAGCGCCTGCGAGCAGACCTTCTCCGCCATCTCGCTGGCGAACAGCTTCGCAATGGAGGCTTCCTTGCCGCATTCCATGCCGGCTTCGCAAAGCCGTGCCGCGTGCAGGCAATATTGAAAGGCCACGTCGACTTGCGCAGCCATGTCGGCCAGATCGAATGCGACACCCTGCAGTTCGATGATTGTCTTTCCGGAAACCTCGCGCTCGTTCGCATACTGGAGCGCAGCCTCGAGGGCAGCCCGTGCAGCACCGGCCGCTATGAAGGCGATGCCGATGCGGCCATCCGACAGGCTTCCGAGGATGGTGGAATATCCGCAGCCTTCTTCGGCCAGCAGGCTCGTCGCCGGAGCGCGGTAATTGTCGAACACGATCTGTGCGGTGTGTGCCGTATGCTGGCCGAGCTTGCTTTCGATACGGCTGACCTGGTAGCCCGCCTGCCTGGGGTCGATAACGAAGGTGCTCCAGCCCTTCTTGCCTTTGGACTTGTCCGTCTGGGCCAGAACAACGGCCACACCGGCTTCGCTCCCGTTGGAGACGAATTGCTTGGTACCGTTGAGCACGAAGCAATCACCGTCGCGCTGTGCGGTGGCACGCAAGGCCGCGGTATCTGAGCCGGCTTGCGGCTCGGAAATCAGCGTCGCACCAATCGCCTCGCCACGCGCCATCGCCGGCAGGTAGTCGCGCTTCTGCGTTTCCGTGCCGTTGGCTGCGAGGCACATTGCAGTGATGTTGTGCACGTGCAGGATGGTGGCTAAGCCCGCATCGACAGCAGCGAACTCGTGTTGTGCGAGACAGAACTCGACAAATCCAGCCCCGACGCCGCCATACTCTTCGGGAATCAACATGCCGAGGAAGCCGCCATCGGCCAGCGTTTTCAGTTCTGCATGCGGCCAGGCTGAGGTCCGATCGCGCTCTGCCGCCGTGGGTGCGACGACGCCGGCGGCCAAACGACGTGCCGCGTCGCGAATCATGATCTGCTGCTCAGTGAGAAAGGCGGTGGACCGGTCTGCCATGGTGTGCCCTTGCTGAAGCGACATCGACGGATGCCAATACGTGAGGTGTTTCCGTGTGCGCCGAGCAACGCTGGCTCATCCCACGCTGTCGGTGTAGAGGCATCTTAGGCGGGTGACCGGTCCCTTAGCGAGTGCGGATCTGTGCAAGTTCATTGCAGATCTGAGCAAGGCGGAAAACGCGCGGTCGTTCCAGAGTTACGCGTAGCAGATCGACTGCGACACCGCGATTGGTCGATTTACCTGGGTCTACGAACCTTACGCCAGCAGCAAACTCGAAATCCGCTTTTCAGCTAACTCAATACAGGTTAGCGCGACGGGCAAGACAGGATTCGCCGACGAGTGGTTATAGAACAGCTGCACCGTCTCCAGAAAGCGGGTTCCTTCTAACGGAAGAATCACGAGTTTCTCGCGATGCACGCCTTGCCGCGCGACTGCGAGCGGCATCAGCGCAAGAAAGGGATACGACGCGATCATTGCTTCGTTCGCTTGCAACGAAATGGATTGCACGCAGCCATCGGGAAACTCGAGTTCGTGTTCATGCATCCACGCTTGCAGCGAGAGAAAGGTCGGCGCTTCGCGCGGCGGCAGGATCCACGGCAGCCCGGCGAGATCTGACGCGCCGATCGTGCGGCGCCCGGCGAGCGGATGCTCGCGCCCGCAGACCACGACGATCGGATCATTGAGCACAGCATGCGAAGCGAATGCCGCCGTGTCGGCGCGCGGCGGCCCCGTGCGACTCAGGACGAAATCGAGCGCGCCGGCGGCGAGCATCGGAAACAGGCGGTCGCTGGTGGCCTCGTAAAAGCTTACGTTCACATGCGGCGCGTGTTTTTTCAGTTCGACCACGAGTTCGGGGGCGAACACGGGCATTACGGTTGCGACCGCGCCGACGGAAATCTTGCCCGAGATGCCGCTCGTCAACGCATCGACCTCGAAGCGCGCCTGTTCAAGCTGATGAAATACCTCGCGGGCGCGCTTCATCAGCGCCTCGCCGACCGGCGTGAAAAACAGCCGGTTGCCCACACGCGTCAGCACGGGCACGCCGAGACCCGCTTCAAGTTCTGCCAGCTGCTTCGATATGGCAGGTTGCGTCACGTTGAGCTTTTCGGCGACGAGCCGGATTTGCCCAAGGCTGTCGAACATTGTGAGCAGACGCAGGTGACTGAGCTTCAATCCAGCTTGAAAGAAGCGTTCGATTGGATCCATAAGCAATGGCCTGGTGCGAAAGCGAATAACCAATAGTTATTCGCTATTCACAAAATGTCAATTGCACGTCATGCGGCGTTGGACCACTATGAACTGCAGGAGACGCGGCAATACCCAATACAAGCCGCAGAGACAGCGCCATGAAGCCCACCAATGTCCTTTTCATTCTGTCCGACGAACATCTGCACAACCTGATGGGGTGCGCCGGACACCCGCTTATCAAGACGCCGGTGCTCGATGCGCTCGCGCAGCGCGGCACGCGCTTCAGCAACGCGTACACGCCGTCGCCGATCTGCGTGCCGGCGCGCGCGAGTCTCGCGACGGGTCGCTATGTTCACGACATCCGCTGCTGGGACAATGCAATCGCATACGACGGCAGTACGCCTGGCTGGGCGCAGCATCTGTCGGCGAGCGGCGTGCTGACAGAGTCGATCGGCAAGCTGCACTACAAGACTGAGGCGTCGCCCGTTGGCTTTCGCAAGCAGCATCACGCGGTGCACATTCTCGATGGCATCGGCCAGGTGTGGGGCTCGGTGCGCAATCCGATGCCCGAGACGATGGGCCGCTCTCCGCTCTACGACAAGATCGGTCCGGGCATGTCCGACTACAACCGCTTCGACATGCGCGTGGCCGATACGGCGTGCGACTGGCTCGGCGCTCACAGCCGCGACGACAAACCCTGGGTGCTGTTCGTCGGTCTCGTTGCGCCGCATTTTCCGCTCGTCGTGCCGCAAGAATTCCTCGATCTTTATGATCCAGACGGAATCGATCTGCCGGCGCTGCATCCGTCGACGGGTTACGTGCGGCATCCGTGGGTGGAACGTCAGGCGCGGCATATGGATCACGACGCCGCGATCGGCAGCGACGAGCGTCGGCGCCTCGCCGTTGCGTGCTATTACGCGCTCGTGTCGTTTCTCGACGCGCAGGTCGGCAAGGTGCTCGCCGCGCTGCGCGAGAACGGGCTCGACGAATCGACGACGATCATCTACAGCAGCGATCACGGCGACAACCTCGGCAAGCGCGGCATGTGGAACAAGTGCCTCATGTACCGCGAGTCGACGGGCGTGCCGATGATCGTCGCCGGTCCGGACATTCCGGCGGGGAAGGTGAGCGGCACGCCGGTGTCGCTGGTCGATATCCAGAATACGCTGCTCGAATGCGCGGGCTGCGATGCGGAGCTGATCGACGGTCCGGGCGAGTCGCTCGTTAAACTTGCCCGCGCGGAAGACGTGCCTGAGCGCCTCGCGTTCAGCGAATATCACGCCGTGGGATCGGAGAGCGCCGCCTACATGGTCGCGTACAGCCGCTACAAGTATCACCATTACGTCGGCATGCGGCCGGAACTGTTCGATCTGGAAAACGATCCGGAAGAGCTGCGTGATCTTGCGCCGTTGCCGGAATACGCCGACGTGCTGGCGCGCTTCGAACGGCAGCTTCGGACGCTGGTCGATCCCGAGGCTGCCGATGCTGCTGCCAAGGCCGATCAGGACAGACTGGTGCAAGCATTCGGCGGCCGGGACGCCGCGTTGAGAACAGGCACGCCTGCGGCGACACCCGTACCGGTCGAATAGCGCGTGCCGTAGACATTCCGATAAAAAACCATGACGGAGACAACTCGATGGCCTCAGCAGACATTGCGGCGGTTGCCCGCCAGCCAGCGGTCAGGCAGAAGTGGAAGACGGTGATTCTCGCGAGCCTCGGCGGCTCGCTGGAGATTTACGACTTCATCATCTACGGCGTGTTCGCGCGTGAAATCGCGCGGCAGTTCTTTCCCGCAACGGATCCGCTGGCGTCGCTGATCAGCACGTTCGGCGTGTTCGCGATCGGCTACGTGTCGCGTCCGTTGGGCGGCATCGTGTTGAGCAGTCTCGGCGACCGCTTCGGGCGGCGCATAATTTTTCTGGTGTCCGTGCTGGCGATGTCGGCGGCGACCATCGGCATCGGGCTAATTCCTGGCTATGCGTCGATCGGCGTGCTGGCGCCCGTGCTGCTAGTGCTGCTGCGTCTCGCACAAGGCTTTTTCCTCGCGGGCGAATTGCCTTGCTCGATCACGTACGTCGTTGAAGAGATTCCGGTGCGAGCGAGTCTCGTCAGCGGACTCGTGATCTTCTGCCTGAATTCCGGCGTACTGACGGCGACGCTGATCAGCCTCGCGCTGCACTCGCTGCTCGACGCCGCCGACGTGCTTGCGTTCGGCTGGCGCATTGCTTTCATCTTCGGCGGCGTAATCGGGCTGGTCTCGTACTGGCTGCGCACTTCGCTCGAAGAATCGAACGAGTATCAGCGGCTCAAGAGTCACAAGGTTAAGCGTCCGTTCAGGAAGGTGCTGACCGACTACCCGAAGCAGGTCGCGATCGGTGTCGGCGTGGCGGGGATTGTGAATGCATCGAACAGCCTTCTTTTCGTCGTGCTGCCATCGTACCTGACGACCGTTCTGCACTACGCGCCTACGGCAGTCAGCGCCGGACAGAACCTCGGCATCGCGACGATGTCTGCGTCGCTGCTGTTATTCGCGTGGCTCGGCGATTCGGTGCCTTCGCGGCATTGGCATCGCATCGGTTCGCTTTTGATGCTGTTCGGCAGCTATCCGTTTTACCGTCTCGTGGCCTCGCATGGCATTGATCCGCTGTTTGCGTTCGTGATCATCGGCATCGTCGGCGGCTTTGTGAACGGCGCCTACGCGTATCTGCTCGCCGATCTTTTTCCGACCAACGTGCGTTTCAGCGGCATCGCGCTGTCGCTCAACCTCGCGACCGTGCTTTTCACAGGCATTACGCCGCTGGTCGTCACGCAACTGCTGCATTACACCGGCGCATTGACCGCGCCTGGCATCTTCCTGACGGTCGTCGCGCTGATCGCGTTGATCGCAGGCAGTTTCGTCGGCCGCTTCGGCGGACAGATCGAACGCGTGGCGAGCTGAGCGGGGGATCGGAACATGCATGCACAGCATCCGGACGCACTCCAGCTCTCACTTGTCGAAACACTGGGCGCGGATTGCGTGTCGCTCGATGCGTCCGTTGCCGATGCACACGCCGGTGACTGGAGCGACGCGCCGCGTGTCCGGCCACGAATGACCTTGTTTCCACGCACGCCCGCCGATGTTGCAAGCGCATTGCGCGTGCTGGCGAAGCATCGACAACCGGTCGTCGTACAGGGCGGACTGACTGGACTGGCGGGCGGTGCGACGCCGCAGGCGGGTGAAGTCGCGTTGTCGCTCGCGCGCGTCAATGCGATCGAATCGTTCGACAGGATCGGCGGAACGCTGACGGTGCAAGCCGGTGTGCTGCTCGAACAGTTGCAAACGTTCGTCGAAGCGGAGGGCTGGTTCTTTCCTCTCGATCTCGGTGCCCGCGGCACGTGTCAGATCGGCGGCAACGCGGCGACGAATGCGGGCGGCAATCGCGTGATCCGGTTCGGTACGATGCGCGATCGGATTCTCGGACTGGAAGTTGCGTTGCCCGACGGCACGGTGCTGTCGATGATGAACAGGATGACGAAGAACACGACGGGTATCGATCTGAAGCAGCTTTTTATCGGTTCCGAAGGCTCGCTCGGCGTGATCACGCGCCTCGTGCTCAAGCTGGAGCCGAAGCCTTCAGCGGCGAATACGGCGTTGTGCGCGGTTGCGTCGTTCGAAGACGCGACGCGGCTGCTCAAGTACCTGCGCGCGCGGCTCGCGAGTCTTTCCTCGTTCGAACTGATGTGGCAGGACTTCATGAGCGCGGCGATGGACATTGCTCATTTGAAGGCACCGTTCGACGAGCGGTTTCCCGTGTATGTGCTGGTTGAAACGCTGGGCGAATCCTACGATGACGACAGGCTCGCGCTTGAACAGTCGCTCGAATGGATGCTCGAAGAATGCATCGTTCAGGACGTGATCATTGCGCAGACCATCGAGCACGCGAAGCAGTTGTGGGCATACCGCGAGACGGTCGGCGAATTGCTGTCGAAGCTCAAACCTCATGCGGCGTTCGACATCGGAATACCGATGGACAGAATGGAGCGCTTTGTCGACGATGCACGCTCGTCTTTGAGCGAACGCTTCCCGCAGCAGACGCATTTGTTCTTTGGCCATCTCGGCGATGGAAACCTGCATCTGCTTTCCGGCCCGTATGCGGACGCCTCAAACCTGCTGGAAGTCGAAGAGCTGATCTATGCCGCCGTTAGCGAGGCCGAAGGCTGTATTTCTGCCGAACATGGCATCGGGGTGATTAAAGAGCCGTTCCTGCATTACAGCCGCTCGGAACCGGAAATCGAACTGATGAACAAACTCAAGGCGCTGCTCGACCCCACGGGAATGCTCAACGCGGGCCGTGTTTTCAAGCAACGTGCAGCGTGCACGTAACGCCATGAGACAGGGCTATTCCACGGTTCTTTTTTAGTCGATTGCCGTCACGCGATCAGTTCGCTACTTCTCGTTCCTTGAACCACCACGGTTCTTGGGTTCAACAGCGAGATGTCGGCCGCGCGTAGCCTTTTCAGTATGGCGAACAGCAGTTCTCGCCACCGCAGGGGTTTCCGAACCGGTGGCCGCGGCGGGCATCGCACCCAGGACCTCGAGCTGCGCATGTGTTCTCGCGAGATCGGGCTGCAGAGAGCTTGCTATCAATCTGTCGACATCGTCGGCTGCACGGCGGCTCAGTGCGTCCAGTTCGAATAGCTGGGCGTCGCTGGTTGCCGCAGATGCACGCTGCCTGATCAGAAGAGAGTAAGACACGGCCTGGCGGTTCCTCAAAAACATTGCTGGCTTTGGAGCGGCGCCGGCAGCGGACGCCGGGCAATCTTCTCCGCCTCCGCGCGTTTCAGGCCGAACGCCTGCAGGACGATGGCCGCCGTGCTCTCTGCGAGCTTTTCCTGTTTCGATCGAAGCGTTTTGCGCATACGAACCACACGTTTCGACGACGCGGCGGAATTGAGTTCCACGGCCACCCCTGCGAGCACCGTGCCGATGACGGAAATCACGCACATCAATTCGTCGGCCACCACGAAGCGTTGCTCGGAAATGCCTCTCTCCGTATCGCGCAGCAGCCGCTGGCCGAGCCCTCGGCTGAGCGCGCGCATAGACAGGCCTTCGCGTATCAGCAGTTCTCCCCAGACCGGCTCACGGCAAGCGCGCAAAAGCGTATGACGAATCGACACCGCGATCACTTCCGCGGGGTCCGACAAGCCGCTTGCAAGTCGATCCAGCGTATTGGCGAATTCCTCGAACAGCCATTCGACCAGCGCGGTGAAGATGCCTTCCTTCGAGTCGAAGTGGTTGTAGAAGGAGCCGAATCCCACATCGGCTGCGTCTGTGATTTCGCTGATCGTCACACCGTCCATTCCATTTTTCGCGATCAGTCCGAACGCGGCGTCGAGCAGACGGGCGCGGGTTTCGCTCTTGCGCCGGGCAAGACGCGGTGAATCTCCGGCGAGCGGCTCGCGCGCCGGAATCGGGGCCATGACTGCGTGTCGGCGGCTCGCGCGCGGGTTGGAGCCATCAGACATTGTTGCCTCCTCGGTCATTGTCTGTTCCGATTTTAGATTCAAACGTCATGGTTGACAAGATTATCAGTTATGGGTCTAATCTCATCCGTGCGGCTGACATGCGGAAACGTGGGCTAGCAGGACTGAACGAGCAGGGTGGATACAGCGGCGGCGTCTCAGGCGTTGACGGACACCAGGCCGGAATCCGCAGATACCGTGCAGAGCAACGCGTGCGCTTACGCAATCGCGCGGCTCCGTCAATGCTGATCTGCAACACACATGTGTTGCGTGCCAGGTTCGATAGCCGGCCAGAAACCGGTGCCATCGTTTGCCGCGGCGCTCGAGAGGATCAGTAGCGCATCAGAGGGCTTTCCTGTTTTCGCGCCAATGGCAACGCGTGCTTCCGGGCACGGCGGCCTTTCATCAGCGCGGACGACTTTTCTACCTGGACTCACCACCTGTCTTGTGAACATCGTGAAACATTCCGTTCCTGTCGCGCTGAAGCGGGCGCGTTCGTTGTTACCTTCCATCATCCGGTCGACGCATCGGGCGCCCATCATCCTCATGGCGTGCAGCGCAATCCTTCTTTCCGCATGTCATCAACGCGAGGTCGTGGCGCCCGCGGCCAAGCCGGTCGTTGCACGTGTGGTTCGTCCCGACGGACGCATCCCGGGCGAGTCGCTGCCCGCGCAGGTAGATGCGCGCTATTCCACGACGCTTTCGTTTCGGGTCGGCGGCAAGATCACTGAGCGGCGAGTGCGTATCGGCGATACCGTCAAGGCGGGACAGACGGTGGCGCTGCTCGACCCAACCGATCTGCAGAACAACCTTGTGAGCGCGCGAGCGCAGCTCGACGCCGCAGAACATCGCCTCGTGTTTGCCAAACAGCAGCTCGACCGCGACGAGGCGCAGGCGCACGCGAACCTGATTGCGCCTGCACAGCTCGAACAGACCCAGGACGCCTACGCGACCGCGCTGGCGCAGCGCAATTCCTCGCTGGCGCAGATGGCGCTCGCCGCCGATCACCTGCGCTATGCAACGCTTGCCGCGGATCACGACGGCGTGGTGACTTCCGAAGATGCCAACACCGGGCAGAACGTGCAGGCCACGCAGGCCGTGTATCACATCGACTGGACGGGTGATGTGGATATCGTCTGCGATGCCCCGGAGCGCGTGGTCAACTCGCTGAAGGCCGGCAGCAAGGCGCGTGTGACGCTGCCCGCGTTGCCGGGCAAGTCGTTCGAGGCGAGCGTGCGCGAAGTGTCGGCCGCCGCCGATCAGGAAAGCCGCACCTGGCGGGTCAAGCTGACGCTGGCAGCAGCGAGCCCGGAAGTGCGCCTTGGCATGACGGCCAACGTCGCGTTCGATTCGGTTCAGGGCAACGCAGTTGGACAGACCTTCACGCTGCCGGTGACTGCGCTTTTCCATCGTGGCGAGAATCCCGCGGTGTGGGTCGTGCGTAGCGGAAGCGACACGCTCGAGTTGCGCCCGGTCACGATCCAGCGATACGAAGAACGTACGGTGTCGATCGGTTCGGGCCTGCATGACGGCGACCGCGTGATCCTGCAAGGCGTGCACGCCGTGAGTTCGGGGCAGCATGTGCAAGTCGTACCGCCGCTGCATCCGGAGGACTTCCCGTTATGAACGCACGCGACCATGAGAACGGGCCGGACATGCCGCCCGTGAATGCTTCCGACAAAGAGACCGCCGACACAGGCGGTTTCAATCTCTCCTCCTGGGCACTGCGTCACCAGCAGCTCGTGATCTTCCTGATCGGACTGGCGACGCTCTTCGGCGTGATCGGCTATACGCGCCTCGCGCAATCGGAAGATCCGCCATTCACGTTCCGCACGATGGTCATTCAGACCTACTGGCCGGGCGCGACCGCGCGCGAAGTGCAGGAGCAGATCACGGATCGCATCGGCCGCCAGTTGCAGGCGGCGCCGTATGTGGACAACATCAAGAGCTACTCGCGCCCCGGCGAGTCGATGATTTTCTTCGCGATGAAGGACTCGGCGCCCGTCAAGGAAGTGCCCGAGACCTGGTACCAGGTTCGCAAGAAGGTGGGCGATATCCGGGCAACGCTGCCGAAGGGTACGGTCGGGCCATTCTTCAACGACGAGTTCGGCGACGTCTACACCAACATCTACGCGCTCGAGGGCGACGGCTTCACGCCCGCGCAGCTGCACGACTATGCCGACAAGCTGCGCACGGTGCTGCTGCGCGTGCCCGGCGTGGCGAAGGTGGACTACTTCGGCGATCCCGACCAGCACATTTTCGTCGAGGTCTCGAATGCGCAGCTCACGCGGCTTTCGATCACGCCGCAGCAGCTGGCTCAAGCCATCGACGCGCAGAATACCGTCGCGCCCGTCGGCACGGTCACCACGGCTGACGACCGCGTGTTCGTGCGGCCAAGCGGCGCGATCAAGGACGAGCAGGCGTTGGCGGACGTGCTGATCACGATCAACAAGCGCACGTTCCGGCTGGGCGACATCGCCACCATCAGGCGCGGCTATGACGATCCGCCCGTGACGCAGATGCGCGTCGGCGGACAGGCGGTGCTCGGCATTGGCGTGACGATGCAAAAGGGCGGCGACGTCATCGACTTGGGCAAGGCGCTCGACGCAAAGGCGTCCGAACTGCAGGCCACGCTGCCCGCGGGTCTGAAGCTCGCCCCCGTTTCGAGCATGCCGCATGCGGTCAAGCACTCGGTCGACGAGTTCGTGCGCTCGGTCGGCGAGGCTGTGGCGATCGTGCTCGTCGTGAGTCTCGTTTCGCTCGGCCTGCGAACGGGCATGGTGGTCGTGATCACCATTCCGATCGTGCTCGCGGTGACGGCGCTGTGCATGCATCTGTTCGGTATCGGCCTCGACAAGGTGTCGCTCGGCACGCTCGTGCTCGCGCTCGGCCTGCTCGTCGACGACGCGATCATCGCGGTCGAAATGATGGCGGTGAAACTGGAGCAGGGCTGGAGCCGCACGCGCGCTGCGGCGTTTGCCTACACCAGCACCGCATTTCCTATGCTGACCGGCACGCTCGTGACCGTCTGCGGTTTCCTGCCGATCGCACTCGCGAAATCGAGCACGGGCGAGTACACGCGCTCCATTTTCGAAGTGTCGGCAATCGCGCTCGTCGTTTCGTGGTTCGCGGCAGTCGTGCTGGTGCCGCTGCTGGGTTTCCACATGTTGCCGGAGCGCAAGGGTCATGCGGGCAGCGGTCATGGGCACCAGCACGGGCACGAGCATGAGCACGATGTGTACAACACCGGCTTCTACAAGCGTCTGGCAGGCTGGGTGACGTGGTGCATCGAGCGGCGCTGGGTCGTGCTCGGGGTGACCGCCGTGCTGTTTGCGATCGCCATGGGCGCATTCACGCGCGTGCCGCAGCAGTTTTTCCCGAACTCCGAGCGGCCTGAACTGCTCGTGGACCTGAGGTTGCCCGAAGGCGCTTCGTTCGAGGCAACGTTGCGTGAGGCGAAGCGCCTCGAGAAAGTGCTCGACGGCAAGGCGGAGATCCAGCATTTCGTCGACTTTGTCGGCACGGGCGCGCCGCGCTTCTATCTGCCGCTCGACCAGCAGCTTCAGCAGCCGAACTTCGCGCAATTCGTGATTACGGCCAGGGACGTCGAGACCCGTGAGGAGCTGATGCATTGGCTCGACGCGAAACTCGAGAAAGACTTCTCCGGTGTTCGTACCCGTGTTGCACGACTCGAGAACGGGCCGCCCGTGGGCTTCCCGATCAAGTTCCGCGTGAGCGGCGACGACATCGCGACGGTGCGCTCGCTCGCCGAGACGGTCGCGGAGAAGGTCCGTGGCGACTCGCGCACGCGCAACGTCCAGTTCGACTGGGACGAACCGGCCGAACGCTCCATCTCGTTCGAGATCGACCAGAACAGGGCGCGCCAGTTGGGCGTGAGTTCGGAAGACGTATCGAGCTTTCTCGCCATGACGCTATCGGGATATACGGTCACGCAGTATCGCGAGCGCGACAAGCTGATCAACGTGGATCTGCGCGCGCCGAAGAGCGAGCGCGTCGATCCGGCAAAGCTCACGAGCCTCGCGATTCCGACACCGAATGGCCCAGTGCCGCTCGGCTCGCTGGGACATGTACGCGATACGCTCGAGTACGGCGTGATCTGGGAACGCGACCGGCAGCCGACCATTACGGTGCAGGCCGATGTACGCGGCGACGCACAGGGCATCGACGTCACGCGCGACATCGACCACGCACTGACCTCGGTGCGCGCCACACTGCCTGTCGGCTATCGGATCGACGTGGGCGGTGCAGTCGAAGAAAGCGTGAAGGGGCAAACGTCGATCAATGCGGAAATGCCGCTGATGATCATTGCGGTGCTCACGCTGCTGATGATTCAGCTCAAGAACTTTGCGCGCACGTTCATCGTGGTGCTGACGGCGCCGCTGGGTCTGATCGGCGTGGTGACTGCGCTGCTGCTGTTCGGCAAGCCATTCGGATTCGTCGCGCTGCTCGGCGTGATCGCGATGTTCGGCATCATCATGCGCAACTCGGTGATCCTGGTCGATCAGATCGATCAGGACATCGCGGCGGGGCATGCACGCTTCGACGCCATCATCGGCGCAACGGTGCGGCGCTTCAGGCCGATCATGCTGACGGCGGCCGCCGCCGTGCTCGCGCTGATTCCGCTGCTTCGCTCGGGCTTCTTCGGACCCATGGCAACCGCGCTGATGGGCGGCATTACGATCGCCACGGTGCTGACCGTGTTCTTTCTGCCGGCGCTGTACGCGACGTGCTTCAAGGTCCGCCATGACGAGCGCGGCACGCAACCGGTCGTCGTCGAGCATACGGAGGTTTGATCATGAGCTTCAACTACAGGACATTGGTGCTGGCGGTGGCTGCGGCACTCGCTGTGAGCGCGTGTTCGTTCGGACCGGGCGGCGAGCCGCCGGCCATGCCTTCGCCCGAGCATTACGGCGCGCAGGCGCAGCCTTCGAAGACAGTGGCGGCGGGCGGCGTTACGCAGACTTTCGATGTAGGCGCGACCTCAGCGCCGCAATGGTGGCGCCTCTATCGCTCCGATGCGCTCGACGCTCTCGTCGACGAGGGCTTGCGCAACAGTCCTACGCTCGCGTCGGCACAGCGCACGCTCGCGTCGGCGCAACAGCAACTGCGGGCGCAGATCGGCGAAACGACGCTTCCGTCGATCGACGGTGTCGCACAGGTCCAGCGCGCCCGGTCACCGGTCGTGCCCGGACTGGGTCCCGAGCAGGTGCAATACAACTTCTTTGCAGGTCAGCTTGCGGCGCACTACACCTTCGACCTGTTCGGCCAGACCCGTTACATGAACTCGGCAAGCGCGGCCCGAGTGAACGTGCAGGCGTATGAGCTGGAAGCGTCGCGGCGCGCGTTGGCCGCGAACATCGTGGGTACTTCGATCAATGTCGCGGCGCTCGACCGGCAGATCGCGCTCACTGAACGGATCGTTGCCGTATCCAACGACACGGCAAGCGACGATCAGCAGCGCTATGCGCTCGGCTCGGTCTCGCGCGTGCAGGCGCTTGGGTCGAAACAGGATGCCGCGTCGGTCGCGGCGACTTTGCCGGCGCTGCGTCAGCAGCGCGCCTCTGCGATTCATGCACTCGCTGTGCTGCTCGGCCGTACGCCCGACAACCCGCCGAGCGTGCCGGCACTCGACACGCTGTCACTGCCCGAGCATGTGCCCGTCGCTGTCCCTTCGGACCTGCTGCGTGCGCGTCCTGACATTCAGGCCGCCGACGCCGCCGTCAAGGCTGCAGCCGCCGATGTCGGCTCTGCAACGGCGCAGATGTTCCCGAGCCTGTCGCTGACCGCCTCGATGGGCCGCGGCGGATTTAGCTGGCCGGCGCTGCTTTCGGGCGCAGGCGGCCTATGGGCTATCGGCGCCAGCCTGTCGCAGCCGATCTTCCATGGCGGCGCGCTCGTTGCACAGCGCCGTGCGTCGATCGATGCCTACGACGCCTCAGTGCTGCACTACAAGGCGACGGTGCTTTCCGCGTTCCAGGACGTGGCGAATTCGCTGGCCGCGCTCGATAACGATGCGCAGACGCTGGCGTCGAACGAAGTAGCCGCTCAGGCCGCGCGCGCAGCATTCGACGACACCGCGTCGCGCCATCGGATGGGCTCGTTGCCTGCCACGGCGCAGTACGCGAGCGAAGCGCGCTATCTGAACGCGCAGATGGGCGCGGTACGGGCGGAGAGCCAGCGCATGAGCGACACGGCGGCGCTTTTCCAGGCGATGGGCGAGTTGCCAGTGAACCAGCAGACGGCGGCGTCGGGGCAATGACGAGTGAAAACGGGGAAGGCGGCGCTCGCATGTCCCCGTTTGTCCGATAGCGCTGCAACGATCGCCGACCGATTGGTCCCGCGCGGCGAGAAGCAAAGCAGCTCCGCGAGTCGCGTATCACGCTCGATGAGCGTGGTGCGAGCGGTACCGCGGGCGACATTCCGGCTGACATTCTGGGTGCGATGGCAAACGCACCCGGACCGCTCGCGTCAGTCATCCCTCTCACTGCTCCTCTGCGGCCTCGTCCACGACGGGCAGCGGACGCGCCGCGATCTTTTCCGCCTCCGCGCGCTTCAGACCCAGCGTTTGCAGCAGCATGGCCGCCGTGCGCTCGGGAAAATGCTCGCCGCTGAAACCGAGTTCTGCGAGCACTGCCGGTGCGGTTGCGCCCGGTGCGGCAAAGTTCAGATCGGCTGCAATCACTGAGAGGACCGTGCCTCCCACTGCCAGAAACGCGACAAACGGATCTGCGACGATGAAACGCTTCGCAGCGATGCCGTTGCCGATGTCGCGCAGCAGTCGCTGGCCCAGCCCGCGGCTCACGACACGAGCGGAGAACCCTTCGCGAATCAGGAAACGTCCCCAAACCGGGTCGCGCCGTGCGCGCAGCACCGTATGGCGCACCGAGACCGAGACCACTTCGGCCGGATCGGAAATGCCGCCCGCGAGACGATCGAGCATGTCCGCAAATTCCTCGAACACGTTGTCGATCAGCGTCGCGTAGATCGCCTCTTTCGACTCGAAGTGGTTGTAAAACGAGCCGAAACCGACGTCTGCCGCCTCGGTGATCTCGTTGATCGCCACGCCCTCCATGCCTTTTTCGGCCATCAACCTGAGCGCCGCCTCCAGCAGCCGCGCGCGAGTCTCACGTTTGCGGCGCGCGCCGCGAGGCTCGCGTTCTTCGACGGCGGGAGCCGGCGAGACGGGCGCCTTACGCGCCGGACGCTGGGCTGTCCGACGATTTGTCGTGTTCGTCATGTTCAATCCTGATCTGGTTATGTCCACAGTATAGATTCGAACGTCTACATTGACAAAACCATCAGCGATGAGTTTAATGTCATCAACGGCGCAACGGCCGGTCTAACGAAAACAGATGGAGTGACTGTGGAGACAGCAACGCGAAAGGGTGTCGCGCCGACCGGCCGGCACTACTTCATTCTTCCGCGCATGGCGGCGTCGTCATGCGTCGTTCATGCCGTGGCGGCGAAATGCCCGCCAGCGGAGACAGCGATTGGCCGGCGACCCGAGCGTCGTCGCGTGACAGGTCTATCCCGCTGCTGTCCAGGCACCTCTCAGCTCCACGGTACCGTCGGCAACCTCGATGGGCGCCGACATCTTCCATCGTATGCGAGCGCTGCCGGTTCGCCGGCGTTCGAAGCCGCATCGATCACTACGATCGCCTGATCACATCCCGCCATGAAAATCACTACCGCACAGCCTGCTCGTCACGCCAACCCGACGGCGAAAGCAACGGCATTGAGTTATTTGATGTTCGAGCGGCCAGACCTCGTGCAGGCAGAACGATTCCTCAACGACTTCGGGCTCCTGAGCGTATCGCGGGACGAAGCGCTCCTGCTTCTTCGCGGTACCGGCGCTTCGCATTTCTGCTACGCCGTGCGCAAGGCGCAGAAAGCTCGCTTTGCCGGTTTCGGTTTGCAGGTCGGCAGCCTGGCCGAACTCGATGCATTGGCCAACCTGCCGGGCGCGTCCCAGGCGCAAGCGTCTGCGCTCGTGGGCGGCGGTTACGTCGTTCAGCTAACCGATCCGTCGGGTTTCCGAGTCGATGCGATATGGGGCCAATCGCCAGCGGAGGCTTTGCCCCATCGGCAGCCGTTGCCTTTCAATTCCGTCGATGCGGCAGTCCGCATCAACGATACACAGCGGCCGCCCGAACAGCCGCCGGAGGTCATCCGGCTCGGGCATGTCGTGCTCGAACTCGCCGACTATCAGGAAACCTGTGCGTGGTACACGCGCCACTTCGGCTTCATTCCGAGCGACGTGCAGGTGCTTCCCGACGGTTCGCCCGCAGTTGCATTCCTGCGGCTGGATCTCGGTGACGAGCCGGCCGATCATCACACGCTCGCGCTCGCACAAGGCTTCGTAGCGACCTACAGCCATAGTGCCTACGAAGTCGTGGACGCCGACGCGGTCGGTATGGGCCAACGCGTTCTGCGCGACAAAGGCTGGACGCACGCGTGGGGCATCGGCCGCCATATTCTCGGCAGCCAGATATTCGACTACTGGCAGGACCCATGGGGCGACAAGCATGAGCACTACTGCGACGGCGATCTGTTCACGTCCGCCGCGCCAACGGGCATTCATGCCGTGAGCCGCGAGGCGATGGCTCAGTGGGGTCCCACGATGCCACGCAGTTTCACGAGGCCCCGATTCACTCCCGCGAGCATTGCCGCATTGATTTCGAATTTGCGACGCTGCCCAGATCTCACGCTGAGCAAGCTGAGGACGCTGGCCAGAATTTTCGCGTAACACCACACCTTTTATTTGAATCCGGAGATCGACCTATGCCAGTTCACGTTCTGCATTACCTGCATGAGGGCCGCGCACATTGGGGCGTCGTGGCCGATGGCGCTATTACGCCCATCCCCGGCGAGTTCAAGTCGACCGCGGAGTTCATCGAGGCCAATCCTGTCGAGCAGTTGCTGTACCTCGACGGCCAGAAGATCTCGGAGTCCGACGTGCAGTGGCTCTCGCCTGTTACGGCAGATCAGCAGTTCATCTGCCAGGGCGCCAATTACCGTCAGCATATGATCGAGTCCGGCTTGGACCCCGATGTGAAGAAATTCAACATGATCTTCACGAAGGCGTCTAGCTGTATCGTTGCCGCCGATTCCCGCTTGGTAAAGCCCAAAGAGGTGCAGTTTCTCGACTACGAGATCGAACTCGGCCTTGTTCTCAAGCGCAACGTCACATCCCGGCAAACGGTTACCGACGAGAATCTCCACGACTTCGTAGCGGGCATCGTCATTGTCAACGACTATTCGGCGCGCGATATCCAGATTCCGCAAATGCAGTTCTATAAGGGCAAGAGCTACCGCACGTTTGGCCCTGTCGGTCCATACCTCTGTCTGCTTCAACAGCAGGACTTTCCCAAGCTGAAGGAGCTCAAGCTAACGCTGACTGTCAACGGCGCGGTTCGCCAGAGCGATTCGACGGCGGGACTCGTCTACGGTCCGGCGGAGACTTTGACTGAACTCTCCGGGGTGCATGACCTGTACGCAGGCGACCTGCTCGCGACCGGGACGCCGTCCGGCTGCGCGCTCATCGTTCCATCGCCCGAGAAGCAGCGCGCCGCGGCGCAACTTCCAGAAGCGGAAAAGTGGCGCATGTTCCTCAAGATGCAGTCCGAGCGGCCGCAGTATCTGAGCATGGGAGACGTGGTGGAAGCGCGCATCGCCAGCCCCGACGGTTCGATCGACCTTGGAGTGCAGCGTAACCTGGTCGTCGCAGAGGCAGCATGAAAGGCGTCGCCAACCTACAGGATGTTCTTGCTATCGAAGCGCAAGGACAACCGGCCGATCTGCCGTCAAACACCTACGAGATGATCTGCCGGGGCGCCGCGATCGATCCATTGGCACCGGCGCTTTCGTATTTCGCAACTGCCGACGATTACGCGAACGCGAAGCACTGGACGTACAGCGAACTGCTGCGCGATATCACGCGCACGGCGAACATGCTGTCGCGCCTCGGCGTACAGCGCGGCACCGTCGTCGCCTATGTGCTGCCCAATTTGCCCGAGACGCATTGTGTGATCTGGGGCGGCGAGGCGGTGGGGATAGTCTGTGCGATCAACCCGATGCTCGAAGGCGAGGCGATCGGTCAATTGCTGAGGGCGTCGGGCGCTGCCGTGCTTGTCACGCTGGCACCGTTCCCAGGCACTGACGTCTGGCAGAAGGTGAAGCCGGTTCTGCATAAGGTGCCTTCGCTCAGGCATGTCGTGCTCGTCGATCTCGCCGGCGAATGCTCGCCGCAGCACGAACCTGTCGGCGAGAGTCGCGCCGTGGCCTCGCAGATTGAGTTCCACGATTTCGCGACGGCAGTTGCGCGCGAGCCGGGCGAGGCGCTTTGCACCGCGCAGCAGATGAATGCGGACGACGTGTCCTCCTATTTCTGCACGGGCGGCACGACCGGCCTGCCCAAGATCGCGATGCGCCGACACGGCAACGAAGTGGCCAACGCGTGGAGCGCCGGCCGGTTCCTTGGGGAGAGCGTCGGACCCGGGAAGACGATCTTCTGCGGACTACCGCTCTTTCACGTCAACGCCGTGACGGTGACGGGGCTGCTGCCATTTTCGCGCGGCGCGCATGTCGTGCTCGGTACTGCACAGGGTTATCGGGGCGAGGGCGTCGTCAAGCGTTTCTGGGAAATCGTCGAGCACTACCGGATCAACTTTTTCAGCGGCGTGCCGACCCTCTATGGTTCATTGATGGAGGTTCCAGTCGAAGGCCGGGATATCGGTTCACTCGAATACGCACTATGCGGCGCCGCGCCCATGCCAGTTGAGTTGCTCCGCGCATTTCAGGCTCGCACGGGAATAAGAATTCTCGAAGGTTACGGTCTCACGGAAGGCAGTTGCGTCAGCAGCGTCAACCCGCCGCTCGGCGAACGCCGGGCCGGCTCGATCGGTCTGCGTCTGCCCGGTCAGGCGATGAAAGCAGTGGTGGTCGACGAAGCCGGAAGCTTCGTCCGGGACTGCGCTGCAAATGAAGTCGGACAGTTGCTGATCTCCGGCCCGAATGTATTCGTCGGCTACGGGAGAGCAGAACAGAACAGCGGCATCTGGATGGATACGGGAGACGGCGGCCGTTGGCTTAACACGGGCGACCTCGGCCGTTGTGACGCCGACGGTTACTTCTGGCTCACCGGCCGCAAGAAAGAGCTGATTATCCGGGGTGGACACAACATCGATCCCGCGGCAATCGAAGAACCGCTGCATCGTCATCCGGCGGTACGTCTCGCCGCGGCAGTGGGCCGCCCGGATACACACGCAGGCGAGCTGCCCGTCGCCTATGTCGAAATGAGGCGGGGCATGAGTGCAACAGAGGCGGAATTGTTCGATTTCCTGCGTGGCGAGATTCAGGAGCGCGCCGCGCTGCCGAAGGCGATCCGCATTGTCGACTCCATGCCGTTGACGGCTGTCGGCAAGATTTTCAAGCCCTCGCTCAAACGGCGCGAGACGGTAGACGCAGTTGATTGCGCTCTTGCAGCGGCTGGCATCGAAGGCGCGAGCATTAGCGTCGTTGAAGACGCAACAGCGGGTCTTGCGCTGCGCGTTGAACTGCCCGATCTCGCGCTGGAGGCTTTGGCCGCCTCGGCACTCGCACGCTTTCCGTTCGCCCTTTCGTTTTCTTGTGTGCGCCAGCAGCAGGAGCGATGAAGCCGCCGTAGCAGGGACGCGACGATAGGGCATCGTCGCAAGCAAGGACGTTTGCGCGCATTGCTTATTCATCGCACGTGCAACGACTCAGTTAATTTAGTACGACTATTAAAAAGTTAAAAGAATGCCTCACTAATGGCATGGACAAGCCCAATTCGTAACAGTTGCGGCAACTGGAGACAGGAGAAAACAATGATGAAGCAGAGGAGAACCGGCATTGCCGGAGCGGTGGCTTGCGTCTGCGGGATCGCGCTGACTGATGCGGCCCACGCGCAGAGCGCAGGCAGCTTGACGCTGTCGCTCGGATGGTTGCATGTGGAGCCACAAGGCCACGCAACGCCGCTCACGGTCGAGAGCGTCGGCGGGCAGCCGGTGAATCAGACGCTCACAGGCACGGGGGCGCATGCATCGACGTCGGATACGGTGGGGATCACAACCGAATACTACGTGACGGACAACATCGGCGTTGCGGCGCTTCTGGGTTTTCCAGTGAAAGTCGATCTGATTGGGGAAGGGACGCTCGCGAAGTACGGCAATCTCGGCACGACGAAGCCCATGCCGCCGGCGATTGCACTTCGCTATCACCTGTTTTCGGCCGGCTCGGCGTTCCGGCCATTCGTAGGGCTCGGCGTGAACTATACGTGGTTCACACAGGTACGGGCTACTAACAAAGCGTTCGTCGAAGGAAGCTTTGGACCCGGCGGATCGGCGCACGCAACGCTTAGTTCGTCGTGGAATCCGGTATTCGAGCTGGGCGCAAGTTACGCGCTCACAAAGCACTGGTCTGTTGGAAGCAATGTCAACTACATGCCGGTCAGGACCAACCTGACCTTGCACGGGCAGACCGCCACGGGAACCCAGGTCGTGTCGAAATCCACGCTCAGGCTGGATCCCGTCAGCGTTTTCGTGAACGTGGCGTACACGTTCTAGCGCAAGTCCGCCCGCTGCGCTTCCAACACAAAGCTCACATAGGATCGAATGATGAAACGACAGGTCCTCAAGACCATTCTTTTTGCGCTGCCCAAAGTTCTCGAACTGACGGCGCGCCGCTTTCCGGCTTATCGACATCGTTTGAAAGAGCACGACCTGGTAGCCTCGATCGGATTGATGGATGAAAGCATGGGGCGCGCAATCCAGATAAAGAACGGGCGAGTCCGTTCTCTTGCAGACAGGCGCCGAAAGCCGGACGTACGCATCGCATTCAAGGATGTCGCCACCGCGCTCAAATTCCTCTCTCCACGTCCCGATCAGGCCGAGATCGTGCATGCAGCGAAGAATTTCAAGGTCGTGACGGAAGGCGACGACGAACTGCTGGTCTGGCTCATGCAAACGCTGAGCATGATGCAAACCGTCAGCCTGCCGATGGGTACGCCGATGCGTGATGGCACGCGGCGCTATGCGACTTGCACGAACGGCGGGCCGTTGTTCGTCTATGTAAAGGATGGCCGCATCGTCCGGGTCACGCCGATAGACCTGGATCGCTCCGATGCGCCAAGCTGGGAGATCGAGGCGCGCGGACGCCGTTTCAGCCCGCCACGACGAGGCATGGTCGCGCCGCATGCATTGGCGATCAAGTCACTCGTCTACTCGGACAAGCGCATCCTTCACCCGATGAAGCGGGTCGACTTCGACCCTGATGGCGAACGCAATCCGCAAAACCGCGGCACGTCCGGCTATATGCCGATCAGTTGGGACGAGGCTCTCGACATCGTCTCGCGGGAGATCAACCGGCAAAAGCGCGTTCATGGTCCCGGTTCGATCACGTTTCCGATGTCTTCCCATCACCAGTGGGGCAATGTCGGCTACTACCTGAGCGCGCTGACCCGGTTTGCGAACCTGATCGGGTTCACCCGCGTGGCCGCGAATCCGGACAGCTGGGAGGGATGGTATTGGGGGGCGATGCATCACTTCGGCAACTCGATGCGGGTGGGCGTGCCGTCCGGCTACGGCGGCGTCGAAGATTGCCTGAAGGAAGCGGAAATGATCGTGTTCTGGTCATGCGATCCGGAGAGCACCAATGGCGCATATGCCGGGTTCGAAGGAACGGCGAGGCGCCTGTGGGCGAAGGAGCTTGGTATCGAGTTCGTGCATATCGATCCGCATTGCAATCCGACTGCGCAACTGTTCGGCGGACGATGGATTCCCGTGCGACCGCAAACCGATGCGGCGCTGGCTACTGCCATCATGCACGTATGGGCCATAGAAGGCTTATATGACGAAGACTACGTTGCCACGCGCACGACCGGCTTCGACGAATGGCGTGCCTATCTGCTCGGCGAATCCGACGGTGTGCCGAAGACGCCGGAATGGCAGGAGCCGGAAACCGGCGTTCCTGCAAAAGATGTCCGCGCGCTCGCGCGGCGGTGGGGGAACAGGAAGGTCTATCTCGCCGTCGGCATGACAGGGGCGGGATTTGGCGGTGCCGCACGCGGCGCCACGGGCGCGCAATGGGCGCGCTGCATGGTCATGATGATGGCGATGCAAGGCTGGGGTAAGCCGGGCGTCAATTTCGGCTGCCTGGAGATCGGGGTCCCGCACGATCTGCAGTTCTATTTTCCTGGCTATGCGGACGGCGGCATGTCCGGCGACCTGGCCTGGACCGCGAACGCGGTGAACAACTACCAGCGCATGCCGCATATTCTCACCATGAATCCGGTCAAGCAGATGGTGCCCCGCCAGCAACTGCCCGACGCGATCATCAACGGCCATGCGACCGGATATCTATGGGACGGCATTTCTCAGGAAGCGCAGTTTGCGCCGTTCAGTTACCCGATGCCCGGTTACTCGCCCATCCACATGATCTACCGATATGGCGGCTCTGCCTTCAGCACGGTGACCCGATCCGGACGCTGGGCCGAGGCTTACCGGCACCCGAGCATCGAGTTCGTGGTGAACCAGTCGATCTGGATGGAAGGCGAGGCGCAGTTCGCCGACATCATCCTGCCCGCGTGCACGTCGCTCGAGCGATGGGACATCGGCGAATGGTCGAATTCCGGCGGCTACGCACATCATGGTTTCAGCACGGTCAATCATCGCATCATGACCATGCAGCACAAATGCATCGAGCCACTGGGCGAGTCGCGCTCCGACTACGACATTTTCACTGCCATCTTGAGCCGGCTCGGCCTCGGCGGCGTGTTCACCGAGGGATGCAGCGAACTCGACTGGGTCAAGCGCGTTTTCGAATCGTCGGATTTACCCGATCACATTTCGTGGCGAGATTTCTGCCGCAAAGGCTATTTCGTCGTGCCACCCGAGAAAGCGGAATTACGCCAGCCGCCGGATATGCGCTGGTTCGCGCAGGGGCGTCGCAAGGACTTGCAGGAACCGCATCCGCTGCCTTCGCAGCATGCCGAAAAATTCGGCATGGGACTGCAAACGCCGAGTGGGAAGTTCGAGTTCATTCCCGAACTGCTCAAGCGCCATACCGCGGACAACCCTGAGCGGCCGCCGCTGAACCGCTATATCCCGTCGTGGGAAGGACTGCGCTCGGACCTGGCTCACCGGTACCCATTGCAGCTGATCGCCACGCACAGCCGTTATAGCTTTCATACGCATTGTGACGGCAAGAATTCATCCATCAACAGTGTCGAGGATCATCGCGCGCTCATCGGCGGTCACCGTTTCTGGCTCCTCAGGTTGAGCGCGGCCGATGCGGCGATGCGATGCATCGGTCATCGCGATCTCGTAAAGGTCTACAACGACCGCGGAGCCGTGATCTGCGCGGCCGACGTTTCGCCGCTGGTCGCCGCAGGGGTCGTCAAGTCATATGAGGCGAGCGCCGAATTTCAATTGATCGAGATCGACGGCGAGCGCGTCGAAATTGGTGGCTGCATGAATATGCTGACACCCGACCGGCCCCAAACGGCAGGAACGAGCAGCATGAGCCCGAATTCATGCCTCGTACAGGTCGAAAAATGGCGAGGCGCCGAAGCGTTTCTGCTCGCCCGCGCAGCATAAGGAGCACAGCGTGAAAAAATGGAATCTGATTATCAAGGTCGGACGTTGCGAGAACTGCCAGAACTGCGTCATCGCCGCGCGCGACGAGCACGTCGGCAACGACTTCCCCGGTTACGCCGCGCCCGCTGCGGCCGGCGCCGCGAGCCCCATCAGGATCTTGCGCCGTGTGCAGGGCCGCTCGCACATGGTCGACACGACCTACCTGCCCGTGATGTGCAATCACTGCGACGACGCGCCATGTGTGCGAGCGGGTGATGGCGCCGTTCGCAAACGTGCCGACGGCATCGTCATCATCGATCCTGACAAGGCGCGCGGGCGGAAAGATATCGTTAAGTCTTGCCCTTACAAGGCGATTGTGTGGAACGAGGAACTACAACTGCCGCAGACGTGGATCTTCGACGCCCACCTGCTCGACGGGGGTTGGCAGCGTCCCAGATGTGAACAGTCATGCCCGACTGGCGTGTTCGAAACGGTCAAGCTGGACGACGCAAAGATGGCGGAAAAAGCGAGGCAAGAAGGGCTGAAGGTTTTGCAACCGCGCCTCGGCACACAACCTCGCGTGTGGTACAGCGGCCTTGAGCGCTGGGAAAGCTGCTTTATCGGCGGAAGCGTCAGTGCCGAGGCGAAAGGCATCGTCGAGTGTGTGGCCGATGCCGTGGTTGTGCTGTACGCGCGTGGCGAGAAGATTGCCGAAACGGTGTCGGACGCGTTCGGCGATTTCCGGTTCCTGAGCCTCGCAAAGGACAGCGGCCTCTACCGGGTGGAGATAGTTCACGCGCTCGGCAAGGCGTCGCGTGAATGTGAACTGGGCGAAAGCGTCTACCTCGGCGACGTCAACGTCGCGCAGCCGGCGACAGCAGTCGAGCCCGCGTAACGTCAGGATGAACGTGCTTGCCGGGACGGTTCGCTATTTCCATTCCTGTTTTGGAAATTGACAATATAATCAGTAGTGATTTATACATACAAACATGGCCGGTGCGCCGCTCGGTGCACCGGTAGAGCTGTCGAGCAACCCGCCATCTGACACGTTCGCTGAGGGTCGGCGAGTCCAGACGGCAACGTCACCGGTGATCTACGCGATGAAGCACGAACGCCTGACGCACGCGCGGAGAAAACAGCAGACGCGAGAGCGTCTGTTCGAGGCTGCGCGGAGCGTTTTCCTTGAAAAGGGTTTGGCCGCGACGAGCGTAGAGGACATCGTCAAGGCGGCGGGTTATACGCGCGGCGCCTTCTACTCCAATTTCCACTGCAAAGAGGAACTACTGCTGGAACTGCTCCGTCGCGATGTCGACGAGGCAAGTGCGCGTCTGCAGTCCATGGTCGCGGAGCGGGGCGACGATATGAGCTCGCGCGCGATCGCGTATTACAGCCGCTGCTTTCTGCCAAGCGATTCCTTTCCGCTATGGCTGGAAGCGCATCTCATTGCGCGCCGCGACAGCGCATTCCGGGAGCGCGTGAATGCGCTCCGCCACGAACAACTGGACGAAGTCAGCGCCTATTTGCGAGCGAATGCCATGCATGGTGGCTGCGAGCTGCCTTTGCCGCAGGACGCCGTCGCGTTGACGCTGATGAGCCTGTGCAATGGCTTGCACTTCTTGAAGATATGCACGCCGCAGGCAGTCGGCAAAGAGGCGATTCAATCCCAGGTCGGCGAGCTTATTTCAGATGCGCTGCGGCAACTGTCACCGGAAAAACGTCAGGACGTGAAGTGCACCGGCGTAACAGCGTCGTGCGTCTGAGCCATTAAGCGTGGCCGACCGTCTTTATTAACGAGCGTGATATCGGGGTAGGGGCAGAATCTTCGGCGTCAGTTGAACGCAACGGATCTATAGACGACAAAAAACCCCGTAAGACGTTGACCTTACGGGGTTTCTCGAACAACTGCGGCTTACGCCGGAACAACTGTGGTGCCCAGGAGAGGACTCGAACCTCCACGGTGTTGCCACCGCTAGGACCTGAACCTAGTGCGTCTACCAATTCCGCCACCTGGGCACGTCTTCAAGCTAGAACGCTATTTTAGCGGGCTGATGCAGCGTGTCAATCCCCGCTATAAACAAACTTCGCTTTTACAACTACGAGCAATGCATTGAATGCCGGCGACCGGCAATCAGACTGCATGACCATCGAACCAAACGCTTTGCACAAAACGCTTTGCACAAAAACCAAAGCCGCCCATACAACATGGCGGCTTTAGTTTTGAATCTTGGTGCCCAAGAGAGGACTCGAACCTCCACAGTGTTGCCACCGCTAGGACCTGAACCTAGTGCGTCTACCAATTTCGCCACCTGGGCAGGTGATGAACAGCAAAGACCGCCATTATAGCGGCAGGTTGGAGCCTGTCAAGCGTTTCTCAAAACTTGCTTAAACAACCCGCCGACGACGCTGCGCGGGCTTCCTGGCGACTATTGACGGCCCGCGTGGCGCGCCGCACGGGTGTTAGAATGCCTCGCAGTAGTTCGTTGGCACGGTGCACAAGCCCGTCGGACTCAGCCTTGAACGAGCCGGACCCGAGACAGTCTTTTTAGTGCAACGGCAGGCGCGGATCATGCGCGCTGCAAACGCTTCTTAAGCCGAGCCACATCGCCGACCGACGTCCATGCAACGAGAAAAAATCATCGACAAGCCCTTGAGCAAATTTCCGTATCCGATTCCGAGCCGCGAGGAAATCCTCGGCGTCCTGCGTACGAGCGAAGCGCCGCTCGCCGCCAACGACATCGCCGAAGCCTTGTCGATCAAGCGCCAGGAGCGCGAGGGATTCTTCAAGCGTCTCGGCGCGATGGAGCGCGACGGCCAGATCCGGCTCGATCAGCGCAATTTGTATCAACTGACTCATCCGTCGAACTTCGTCGCAGGGCGCGTTCAAGGCCATCGCGACGGCTACGGCTTCCTGATTCGCGACGACGGCCAGGACGACCTGTTCCTGCCCACTGCCGAAATGCAGAAGGTCATGCACAACGACCGCGTGCTTGCGCGCATCGTCGGCTATGACCGGCGTGGCCGGCCGGAAGGGCATATCGTCGAAGTCACCGACCGCGCGAACAAACGCGTAATCGGGCGCCTGCTGAATGAGAACGGCGCGCTGATCGTCGCGCCCGAAGACAAGCGCATTGGCCACGACATCCTGATCACGCAGAACACCAAGAAGGCCAAGGTCGGTCAGGTGGTGGTCGTTGAGCTGACCGATTTTCCGAGTCGTCATTCGCAGCCGCTCGGCCGCGTGGCCGAAGTGCTCGGCGATATCGACGACCCCGGCATGGAAATCGAAATCGCCGTGCGCAAGTACGGCGTGCCGCACGAGTTCAGCCCCGACGCGCTTGCCGAAGCCTCGAAACTTCCCGATGAAGTCCGACCGGCCGACGTGCGTCACCGCGTCGACCTGCGCGACGTGCCGCTCGTCACGATCGACGGCGAAGACGCGCGCGACTTCGACGACGCCGTCTATTGCGAGCCGGTCAAGGTAGGCCGCGGCGATGGTTTCCGCCTGATCGTCGCGATCGCGGACGTCTCGCACTACGTGCATCCGAAGAGCGGGCTCGACGCGGACGCGATCGAACGCAGCACCTCCGTTTATTTCCCGCGCCGCGTGATTCCCATGCTGCCGGAAAAACTGTCGAACGGCTTGTGCTCGCTGAATCCGAGCGTCGACCGTTGCGTGCTGGTGTGCGACATGATCGTCACCGCGCGCGGCGAAGTGAAGGCGTATCAGTTCTATCCCGGCGTGATGCATTCGGCCGCACGTCTGACTTATACCGAAGTCGCCGCGGTGCTGAAGAACACCAAGGGTCCGGAAGCCGCGCGCCGCGCCGCGCTGCTGCCGCAACTGCAGAATCTGTACGGCGTCTACAAGTCGCTATTCGCCGCGCGCCAGAAGCGCGGCGCGATCGACTTCGACACGACCGAGACGTACATCGTCTGCAATGCGCAGGGCAAGATCGAACAGATCGTGCCGCGTACCCGCAACGACGCGCATAAGCTGATCGAGGAGTGCATGCTGGCCGCGAACGTCTGCGCCGCCGACTTCCTCAAGCGCAACAAGCATCCGGGTCTGTTCCGCGTGCACGCCGGCCCGACTGCGGAGAAGCTCGAGAATCTGCGCACGTTCCTGCGCGGCATGGGCCTCACGCTCGGCGGCGGCGACAAGCCGCATGCAAGCGACTACGCCGCGCTGATGGCGCAAATCCGCGAACGGCCCGACGCGCAGATGCTGCAAACCATGCTGCTGCGCTCGATGCAACAGGCCGTGTACAGCCCCGACAACATCGGCCACTTCGGTCTCGCCTACGAGGCGTATGCCCACTTCACGAGCCCGATCCGCCGTTATCCCGACCTGCTCACGCACCGCGCGATCTATGCGATCCTGCAGGGCCGCAAGTATCAGCCGGAGCCGCCGCAAGGCGTCACGCTGAATACGGCGCTGTCGCCGCGCGCACGCGCGATGCAGCAGGCCGACGAGGAAAAAAGCGGCCGCTCGCGCTCGAACAACGTGGCGATCTGGGAAGAACTGGGTCTGCATTGCTCGGCCAACGAACGCCGCGCCGACGAAGCGTCGCGCGACGTCGAGGCATGGCTCAAGTGCTACTTCATGCGCGACAAACTCGGCGAAGAATATGGCGGCATGGTGAACGGTGTCACGTCGTTCGGCATTTTCGTGCAGCTCGACTCGCTTTTCATCGAAGGCCTCGTGCACGTCACCGAACTGGGCTCCGACTACTTCCAGTACGACGAGATCAAGAACGAACTGCGCGGCGAGCGCACGGGTATTCGCTACCGCCTGTCGGATCGCGTGCGCGTGCAGGTGAGCCGCGTGGATCTCGACGCGCGGAAGATCGACTTCCGTCTCGTGCGGGATACGCCGATCAAGCCGCATCCGGTGCGCGGCGCGGCGGCGGCCGACAAATCATCCGGCGAAAACGGCGGCGCGCGCGTGCGCGCATTGCCGCCGGTCGAAGGCGGCAATGCGGCGGGCGCGCGTCGCAAGAAAGCGGCTCCCGCACAAAGCGCTGCCGTCAAGGAAGCACGCGCCGCGCGCGGTGCCGCGAAGAAGCACGGCGCGGCGCCCAAACCGGCGTCCAAGCCGACGGCGCGCAAGAAGCGCTAAAGCCGCCTCATGGCTTGAACCGCGCGCAGCGGGTACGTCTTGACGTGCCGGTTGCGCGCGGTGTTCGTTTTATTTGCCTGGTTCAATCTGCGGTCAATCCCGGATTCACGCGCTGGCTGGATCGCGCACAGGCACATATATTCATCACAGCAGCGCGGCGATCCTGCCGGGCTCAATCAAAGGTTGTATCAGTCATGGCACGTCACAAGGTTCTATACGGTTTCCACGCAGTCACCGCGCGTATCAGGCACGACGCGTCCACCGTCGAAGATGTCTATTACGACGCCACGCGCAAGGACCGTCGCATGACCGAGTTTCTGCACGTGGCGAAAGAAGCGGGCGTGCGTCTCATCGCCGCCGACGAAACGCGCCTGTGGGGCCTCGCGCACACCGAGCGTCATCAGGGCGTCGTCGCGCGCGCGGGCGACATGCCGCTCGCGCAGAACCTGGCTGAATTGCTCGACGGCATCAACGGTTCGCCACTCATTCTGGTGCTGGACGGCGTGACGGACCCGCACAATCTGGGCGCCTGCCTGCGCGTCGCCGATGCTGCCGGCGCACACGCGGTGATCGCGCCGCGTGACCGCGCCGTCGGCCTGAACGCGACTGCCGCAAAGGTCGCGAGCGGCGCCGCCGACACCGTGCCGTACATCACCGTGACGAACCTCGCGCGGGCGTTGCGCGAACTGAAGGACGCCGGCGTGTGGGTTGTCGGCACGGCCGGCGAGGCCAGCAAGAGCCTGTACGAGACGGAGCTCGACGGTCCCGTTGCACTCGTGATGGGCGCCGAAGGCGAGGGCATGCGCCGCCTTACGCGCGATACCTGCGACGTCGTCATGCAGATTCCGATGGCCGGCACCGTGGAAAGCCTGAACGTATCCGTGGCGAGCGGCGTGTGTCTGTTCGAGGCGGTCAGGCAGCGGGCGGTGAAGAAGTAATTCCGGCCGGCCCGCGGCCTCCACTCCGGTAAACTAGTGTTTTTTACTGCTAGCCGGCATTCCTATGACTCAAGACGAACTCAAGCAACTGGTCGGCCAGGCCGCCGCCGACTACGTCCTCGCCAACGTGTCCGAAGGCTCGTTGATCGGCGTGGGCACAGGCTCTACCGCGAACTGCTTCATCGACGCGCTGGCCGCCAACAAGGCGCGCTACCGCGGCGCGGTGTCGAGTTCGCTTGCCACCACCGCGCGCCTGCAATCGCACGGCATCAAGGTGCTCGATCTGAACGAAATCGATTCGCTGCCGGTTTATGTGGACGGCGCCGACGAAATCGACCACAGCGGCGCGATGATCAAAGGCGGCGGCGGTGCGCTGACGCGCGAGAAAATCGTCGCTTCGGTATCTGACGTATTCGTCTGTATCGCGGATGCGAGCAAACTCGTCGACACGCTGGGCAATTTTCCGCTGCCGATCGAAGTGGTGCCGATGGCACGCACCGCAATCGGCCGCCGCGTGACGGCGCTCGGCGGTGTGCCGGTGGTGCGCGTCACGAAAGAGGGCACGCCCTTTATCACCGACAACGGCAATGAGATCATCGACGTCAAAGGTCTGCGTATTAGCGACCCGCGCACGCTCGAAATGCATATCAACGCTTGGCCAGGCGTCGTCACGGTCGGACTGTTCGCGGCGCGCGGCGCAAATCTGTGTCTGCTCGGCACGGACACCGGCGTGCAAACCATCGAATACCGCAAGGACTGAGTCACGCGCGAGCCTGCTCACGCGGGCTCGCACGCATCCATCGTTTCAGCAGCGGCACACGTTCTAGCGGCTCGCCTGAGTATTCGTTCTGTCACCGGGGCGCTGCATGGCGGCCGTCAGCGCGTCCATCATTCGCTGCAAATACCGCTCGACCGAAAACTCCGCCTGTGCATCTGTCAGCGCCTGTTGCGCAAGGCGCTGTGCGAGCGCCGGATCCGCGCGCAACGCGACGATTGCCTCCGCGAGCGCCGCTGCATCGCCGGGCTTCACCAGCCAGCCGTTGCGGCCATGCCGCACGATCTCCGTTACGCCGCCTGCGGCCGCCGCGATCACCGGCCGGCCCGCCGCCATGCCCTCGACGATCACACGGCCAAACGGCTCGGGTTCCGTGGACGTGTGCAAGATCACATTCATCGCTTTCATCCACGTGGGCACGTCGTCCTGAAAGCCCGCGAAATGCACGCGTTCGGCAATGCCGAGCGCGGCGGCCTGGTCGCGCAGACGCTGCGCATAGGCATCCTCACCAAATAGTGGTGCGCCGACCAGAACGAGGTGCGCATCGGGCAATCGCGCCAACGCGTCGAGCGCGATGTGCTGACCTTTCCACGGAGCGAGGCGGCCGAACAGACCGGCCAGCCATGCGTTCTCCGGCAAGCCGAGGCGCTGCCTGAGCGAGCCGATGTCGGTGCCATCCACGCGATCGAATGCGCTCGCGTCGATTCCGTTGTAGACGACCGGTACCGAGTCTGCGGCGAGACCCGTGAGTGCTGCAAGCGACCTCGCCGATGCCTGCGAATTGACGATCACGTGGTCGACCGCAAGCCGCACCGCCCACTTGATGACGCTCAGTTGCACCCGGCCGAAATGCTCGCGCGTGAGAATGTCGTGCTGATACCAGACCACAGGCTTGCGATACAGCACCTTGCCAAGCGCGCCCAGCACAAGCGCTTTTTGTGTGTTGACGAACAATACGTCAAACGCTCGCGCGCGTGCCGCAAGAGCGCGGACCTGCCGCACGATGCCTGGCAACACGCGCAGGCAGTTCAAAGCCGACGCTTGCCGCGCGATGCCCGAAACCTTCGCGTCGTTCATCACTTGCACGCTGGCGCCGAGCGCTTCCAGACGCATTCGAAACGGACCGTCGGCAAGCAACACGACTTCGCTATGCAATCTGCAATGTTCTGCCAATTGCAGCAACGCGAACTCGGCCCCGCCGAGTTGGCCGCTTTGGTCGACAAAGAGCACGCGCGGCAATGCGCTCGTTTGCCTGACCGTGGATGCCGACATGCCGGAGCCGACCGGCGCGGCAGGCGCTGCAACTGGATCGATGAACACCGGCGACACGAGCGGCAGCGGGGTAGCGATTGGAGAGGCGTCGAGCGTAGGGCGCATAGGAAGGCGAATTAATTGGTTTTTGTTCGTTCGCAAGAGGCGAATGGCGATGATTAATTATTCGCGTCCCGTCGCGCGTCGAATGTGTGCACGCGCACACGCAGCAAACGAAGCGCCACATACACTCGTTGTTAAGCCCAGAGGCGTTGACTGAGGATAAGGAGATCATGAGAGTTGCGATCGTGCACGACTGGCTCGTCGCACCCGGCGGCGCGGAGAAAGTACTCGAGCAGATCATCGAATGCTTTCCCGACGCGGATCTTTTCAGTCTCGTCGACTTCCTCGAAGACCGCCGGCCGTTGCGCGGCAAACCGGTCACCACCTCATTCATTCAATCCCTGCCGCTCGCGCGGCGCCGCTACCGCGCTTACTTGCCGTTGATGCCGCTCGCGGTCGAGCAGTTCGACCTCTCGGGCTACGACCTCATTATCACGAGTTCCTATGCGGTTGCGAAGGGTGTGCTCGTCGGACCCGACCAAACGCATGTGAGTTACGTGCATTCGCCGATGCGTTACGCGTGGGACCTGCAGCATCAGTATCTGCGCGAAGCGGGATTGACGCACGGCCCCAGGTCCTGGCTCGTGCGCCTGCTGCTGCATTACCTGCGTGGCTGGGATTCGCACTCGGCGAATAGCGTGGACCGTCTTATCGCCAATTCGCAATTCGTCGCGCGCCGCATGATGAAAACGTACCGTCGCGACGCGGCCGTCATTCCGCCTCCCGTCGACGTGCAGCAGTTCGAGTTATGCACACGCAAGGAAGACTTTTATCTGACGGCCTCGCGAATGGTGCCGTACAAACGCATCGACCTGATTGTCGAGACGTTCAGCGCAACGCCGCACCGCCAGTTGGTCGTGATCGGCGATGGACCCGAAATGGCTGCGATTCGCGCCAAGGCCGGGCCGAATGTGACGATCCTCGGCTACCAGCCGGCCGGCGTGCTCAAGGACTATTTGCAGCGCGCGAAGGCGTTTGTCTTCGCTGCCGAAGAGGACTTCGGCATCGTTCCGCTCGAAGCACAGGCCTGCGGCACGCCGGTCATTGCGTTCGGCAAGGGCGGAGCGCTCGAAACAGTTGTGCCTGTCGGTGAAGCGCATCCTACAGGCGTTTATTTCGGACGACAGACTGTCGTGTCGATGCTCGATGCCATCGACCGTTTCGAGCGGCAGCGCGAGCAGATCACGCCAGCCGCTTGCCGTGCGAACGCGGAGCGGTTCTCGTCGGCCGTGTTTCGCCGCGCGTTCATGGCTGAGGTGACGCGCACGATCGCCGCGGCGGGCTTGCGCAGTGAGGCGGCGGTAGTGGAGAGAACTGGCGCCGATCTCATCGCCGACGAGGTTGGCTGGCCTGCACAGCCGGCGTCGCGGAGCAGTTGGGGACGATGAGCCGAGGCTTTCGCGAGCTTCCTTGCTCGGCGATTCAAACCTGTTTCAGCAGGGGCAGCATATCGAACAAGCCGCCGGGCGATGCCACCCGAGCGGCTATCCGGGGGGAGGCGCCAGCGTGGGTCATGGCCGCCTCGATACACGGTCTTCGACGCGGCGACAGCCGGCACGGATTGTCGCGGCGATTTATTACAACAGGCAGTCGTTATTCGTTCGTCACGTGGTGACGCATGCGAGCACGACCTTTGGACGAGGATGAACCTACACTCATGAATGCCGATCGCCTTCCGGGATCCTTTCCCGACATTGCTCAAAGCTGGGCCGCGCTGCAGGCTCACGTGCCCATTACTCCCATTCGCAACGAGCATGATTACCAGACGATGGTCGAGCTCGCCAGCGCGCTTGCCGCCCATCTGAACGGCAAGGAGGACGATCCGCTTGCCGATCTTCATGCGATCGTTTCGGAGCTCGTCCGCGCCTGGAAAGCGCAGAATACGACGCTTCCGAAAGGCGAGCCGCGCGAGGTATTGCGGCACCTGCTGGAGACCCACGGCCTCAAGCAAAAGGATCTGATGGGCATCGCGTCGCCGACGGTGGTGAGCGATATCTTGGCGGGCCGCCGCTCGATCAGCAAGAAGGTCGCAAAAGCGCTTGCCCAGCGGTTCCAGACAGACGTCAGCGCATTTCTATAAAGCCGTAGCCGGGCGGCGCCGATCGTCCGCGGTCCGTCTGTGCGGCTCGTTTCACTCAGAACATCTCACTCGTTCTGCGCCGGCGGTTTTCCGCTGTCGGCGCCCTGTCTGCTATAGCTCCAGCACCCTCACCATTGCATCATCGCGCGTCGACGCGGCAATAGAAAAAAGGGCCGCGTCTCCATGGAGCGCGGCCCTTGATCGCTTGCCTTTTATCGTTTGCAGCGTGAATCAGCCCGTCTTGCCGGTGTCGTCAGGATGGGCAGTCGCGTACGTGTATGCATAAGCATAGTCGTACGTACCATTTTTATTGTGGCTCTTCAGCGGTACGGCGTTCATCACGCCACCGACCACGCGCGCGCGTGCACGGCGCAGCTTCTTCAACGCCTCTGCGAGATGGCCTTCGGTGTGCGCGCCGGCGCGCATGACGAGCACCGTCGAGCCCGCGAGATTCGCGACCACTGCGGCGTCGGCGACCGCGAGCAGCGGCGGCGTATCGACGATGATCAGGTCGAACTGCTGTTCGAAACGCGCAAGGATTTCACTGAACCGCGACGAGGTGAGAATCTCCGACGGATTCGGCGGATAAGTGCCCGCGGCGATGAAGTGAAGACCCGCGACGCCCGTCGCGCGTGCCGCCGTTTCAAGGTCCACCTGGCCTGTCAGCAACTCGGTGAGCCCGCCTTCAGGGGAGCGGCCGAGATACTGTGCGAGACGACCGCGCCGCAAATCCGCATCGATCAGCAGCACGCGCTTGCCCGATTCGGCGATCAGCGCCGCGAGGTTCGCGCTCAGGAAGCTCTTGCCGTCGGACGGCGCCGGACTCGTAATCGCGATGATGCGGTTCGGCGCATCCAGCAGGCCGAACTGCAAAGTGGCGCGCAAGCCGCGCAGCCCTTCAACAGTCGTGTCGTACGGATGCGTCTTGACGAGCAGCGGGCGCACCGGTGTCCTGCCCGACGAGACCACCGTTTGTGTGCCGACCGGCTCGCTGCGCGCTTCGTCTGCCGCTGCAGTCGCTCGCGAGCGGGACGACAACAGTCCCGCGATGCCGCTCGGGGACGCAGTAGCATCTTCCACTTCGGTCGGCCGCGAGCGAGGCGCGGCGAGAGCGGCTCCGCGCGTCGCGCTCAACTGCCGGTCGCTGCGCGCCTGTTCCGGACTGAACGTGATCGCGCCGAAAATCGGCAACTGGAAGCGGCGTTCGACAAATTCCGGATCGGCCACGCCGGTAAAGAACTTGCGCCTGCAATACGCGAACAGAATGCCGCCGATCACGCCGAGCAGCGTGCCCGCAGAAATCACGAGTGCCGACTTCGGCCGCACGGGCTTCGACGGCAGCAACGCTTCGTCGACGATGTGAACGTTGCCGATCGTGCCGGCCCGCGAGATCGACAACTCCTGAATCTTATTGAGCAGCGCCACGTAAATCTCTTCGGCGACTTTCGCATCGCGTTGCAATGCGAGCGCGTTACGCTCGGAACTCGGCAGCGTCGTAAAGTGGTCTTCGAAGCGCGCTTTCTCGCGAGCCATTGCGGCCAATTGCGAGTCTACCTGCAGCACTTCCGGGCTCTCGGGAGTGAAACGCTGCAGCAATTGCGCGCGCTGAATGCGCAGCGCCGCGATCTGCTTTTCGTAGTCGAGGCCACCGGCGAGATACACGCCCGCTTCCTGAGTTGGTTGGAACGAACCGACTTTCGACTGATACTCCGATAGTGCGGTTTCCGTCTTCTTTACCTCGTCGCGCAGCCGCGGCAGTTCGCTGTTGAGAAAGTCGAGCATGTGGCTCGCTTCTTCCTGTGCGCGTTCGGTGCGTTGCTTCAGATACGAGGCGGCCACTGCGTTCGTGATCGCGGTGATCGCATGGGCGTCCGTACCCGAATACGACAATTGCACGACGCCCGTGTCACGGCCTTTCTCGGTGACCTGCAGCGCAGTGGACAGGCCCGATACTGCGTCCAGCTGATTGAATCGCGTGATGTAAAACTCGGTGCCGGGACGTGCCACCAGTCTTTTCACCAGCAGCGTGATGTCGTGGCCTTGCGCCTGCACGCCGGCCACGCCGGTCAACAGCGTTGCACCGCGCGCATCGGTCAGCACGTAGCGGCCTTTGTCGAGCGCGCGCAGCGTCAGTTGCGCGCCTTCGAGCGCCTTCGGCACGACGATCGAGGCAACCTCGAACTGCTCTCCGCCCCACGCATATTCGGTCAGTCCGAACGGTGCAGCGAACGGGTGCCCCGGGCTCGCGAACAGCGAAGCAATCTTGCCCAGCACCGGCACCGTGTTCGCCGAGGTGCTGAAGTTCAGCTTGAATTGCTCGACTACCGGCTCGACCACCGCGCGGCTCTTGATGATTTCGATCTCGGCCTCGGTGCGCATCGGGCCCACGCTCGGCGTCAACGAAAGCAGCTTCTGACCTTGCGCGTTGTTGCCGCTGCTCTGCGCGTCGACCTGAAGCAGCGCGTCGGCCGAATAGACAGGCGTGGCGATCTTCGTATAGACGACTGCGGCGAGGATCACGCTGCCTGCAATGCCGATTACCCACCAGATCTGCTCCGTAACCGTGCGCAGCAGATCGCGCATTACAGCGTCTTCGTCGCCGCCCGGCGCCGGCCCGTGGTCCAGCATGTCATACGTACTCATGTCGATACTCCGTTGCAAGCAATTTATCTGGACAACTGGACGGTGTAGAACAGCGACTGGAGAGTCGGCGTGATCTGTTCGAGTGCGCGATTGAAGCGCGCGGCATTCGACACTTGCACGTACACCACATCCTTCGGTTGCAGATCGAACTTGGTCATTAGCATCAACGCGTCCACTTGCGTCATATCGAGTTGATAGACGTCCGGCGTCAGCGTTTTGTCGGCGCCACGCACCACATAGACGTAGCGCGGGTCGCCGGTCTTCACATCGAGACTGCCTGCGCCGGTGAGTGCGTCGGCGAGCGTGAGACGGCCGCGGTTCATCGGCAGCGAAGTCGGCTTGTTGACTTCGCCGAGCACGAATACGCGGCTATTCGAGCGATCCGGCACGTCGATGATGTCGCCGTCCTTCAGCAATACGTTCTGCTGCGGATCGCCGGTTTCGAGTAGCGCCGCTACGTCGACCGTATGGCGTTTGCCGTCGCGTGTGACGCCGACGTTTTGCAGATCGGCGTCGGGCAGCGCGCCTCCCGCGCGGTTGATCGCGTCGAGCACGGTGAGCGGCGCATCGGTGATTGCCTCGGACGCGGGCGTGCGCAGGTTGCCGGTCACCTGCACCGACTGACTGTTGAAGCCCGACACGCGCACGTCGAGTTGCGGGTCGCGAATCGTGCGCGCGAGACCTTTCGTCAGCGCTTCCTGAACCTGTTGCGCAGTCATGCCTTGCACCTTGATGCGGCCCACGCGCGGAAAGAAGATCGTGCCGTTATTGGCAACGCGCACCGTAAGACCGCCTTCGCCGCTGCTCATCGTGGTCGGCGCGATGGGCGTCGCGCCTTGCGTCTGCGTGGGGCCGGGCGAGGGCGCGGCGCTACCTCCGGGCAACGGCGGCGTGCCGGTTGCGAGGCCCACGCCGCCCGTCAGTTCGGGGTGATCCCAGACGATGATGGTCAGCTGATCGCCTATCCCCAGCCGATACTCGTAAAGGCCGCGCGTTTGCGGTGTAAGGCACGTCAACGGGCAGACGGCGGGAACGGTGGCCGCGCGTTGCTCGCGGAAATAACCGACGTCGATTGCATGCACCGGAAACTTCTCGGCGGTCTGCTCGGGCGGTGCCGGCGGTTCCAGCCGTTTCGTGTCGAGGTATGGTCCGGGCGCCAGTGAACAGGCGCATAGAGATGCAGCCGCGAGCGTCGCGGCAATTGTTTTGATAGTCATTTTATGGTCCCTTCGCGTGTAGCCGGTACGTCGATGGTTAGCGCACCGCTTCCTGCCATGCCCCGCGCATTGCGCGTAAACCCACTCGCCATTTGCGAAGCGCAAGCGCCAGTCCGCCGCGCTCGAATGCCAGCGACAATGCACGCAGGAACCCCGGGTCCGCGCGATCGCCGATTAGCGTCGAATAAGCGACGAACGCCCATCGGCCAGGCGGCGTCAGGTGTTCGCACATGATGAGTCGGAGATTGAACGACGCGTTATAAAAAGCCGCGTCGTTAAATGTGAAGCGCTGATCTTCGTCGCCGCGCTGAGCGGGAAAATGTTCGACGAGCAGCGCCGGGTCGTAGACGAGCTTCCAGCCGCGCCGCCGCACGTCGAGGCTGAAGCCCATTTCGCAATGAACCTGCGCGCCGCTGCCCCGCAAGCGCGCGTCGAAGCGCAGTGTGCCGATCGCCTCGCGGCGAAACGCCATGTTCACGCCTTTGAGCACGTGAACTTCGCGCGCCTGGCCGTGGCCGATGTGATGATTGCCGATCGTGCGGCCATACCATCGCACGATGCCGACGCACGGCTTCTGCCCCTGCAGGATGCCGTTGCGTTCATGCACGATGTCGCGCCCGCCGAGACCGCCCAGGCCCGGATTGCCCTGGAATGCGCGGGCGATTCGCGCGACCCAGTCGGAATGCGGAGCGGCGTCGTCGTCGGTAAAGCACAGCACGTCGCCACATGCGCTCTCAATGCCGAGGTTGTAGGCGGCCACCACGCCTGGCTTATGCACGAGCACGACATAGCGGCGCGGATCGGGCCGGTTGGCTTCGCGTGTGCGAAGCCAGTCGAGCGTCGCATGGTCGTCGTGACGAGCGATGACGATCACTTCGTCGGGGCGGCGCTCCTGTACGTCGAGCGCCGCGAGGCACCGCGCCAGATCGGCGGTGCGTCGATACGTCGGCACGATCACGGAGACTTTCACGAGCGGTTCACGTAGCGGCATGATCAGAATGCATTGCGGCCGACAAAGCCCTTGAAGATCGTGATGAAGACGATCTTCATGTCGAACCAGAACGACCAGTTGTGGATATAGAAGAGGTCGAACTTCACGCGCGCTTCCATCTTTTCCACTTTGCGTGTTGCGCCGCGATAGCCGTTCACCTGCGCCCAACCCGTGATGCCGGGCTTGATACGGTAGCGGTACATGTAGCCGTACACCTGGTCCTTGTAGAGATCGTCGTGCTCGATTGCGTGCGGACGCGGGCCGACCACCGACATCTGGCCGAGCAGCACGTTCAGGAACTGCGGCAGCTCGTCGAGGCTCGTGCGGCGCATGAAGCCGCCGAGCTTCGTCACGCGCGCGTCGTTGCGAGAGGCCTGGGTGAGCTCGCCATGGGCCTCCTGATGCACGGTCATCGAACGGAACTTGTAGATCGAGAACGTCTGGCCGTCGGCGCCCTTACGGGTCTGGCGGAAGAACACCGGTCCTCGCGAAGTGAGCTTGATGCCGACGGCAAGCACCAGGAAAACCGGCGCGAGCGCGATCAACGCGGCCGCCGCGAAGAGGCGGTCGAAGATCAGCTTCGGCCACATCTGCGGCGGCGAGAACGGCGGCGCTCCGAGGTTCAGCGTGGGCAAGCCCACTACGTCGACGAGCGAGTGGTTGAAAAGCGAGAGGCTGCGTACATCGGGAATAAAGCGCAGATTCACGAAGTCGTTCCTGAACATGCGCTGGAAACGATAGATCATGCGTTCTTCTGATAAGGGTAATGCGAGCCACACTTCGTTCACGTTCTCGTCCCGCACTTTTGCGGCAAATGCGTTCAGGTCGGTCAGTACCGGCAGACGGTTCAGACGCGCGCCGTAAGCGCCGGACGCTTCGATGCCCGCATGCATGCTGGTGTGAATGCTGCTGTCGAATACGCAGACCGGCTTGAAGCCCGCTTGCGGCGCGTGTTCCAGATGGGCAAGCAACGTGCGCGCAAACCCGGGCGCGCCGACGATTGCAACCGTGCGGAAATTCATGCCGCGGCGCCGTACACAGCGCAACGCCACGTGCACCCCGCATTTGGTCGCGATGATCAGCACGCCCGAAATCACCGTTGAATAAGCGAGCCACAAACGCGACACTTCATCCATGCGATGCAGCGTGAACGCGAGCAGCAATGCACCGGCGACGACGGCGAGCCATGCAGCCGCGACTCTTGCGAGCATTGACATCAAAGGCTTGCCGCGCCATGTTTCGTACACGCCGAAGCCGGGAAACATCAGCAGCACCAGCACGCAGTTAAACGCGATCAGCAGGCGTTCCGTATCCGGCAATGCAGCGAGCGTCGAAAACCGCATCCAATGGGCGAGCAGGCCTCCCGCGATCACGAAGATTGCGTCGAGGCATCGCGCAGTATTCCTGAACATTATTGACTCTGCGAGGTAGTCGAACGGTGCGGTGTTTTATTCGACAGTCTCAGCCTGGCGCAGGCGCGGCAGAAGGCGGTCGAACTCGCGCTTGACGAGTCCGTAGCATTCGCACGCACGCGCTTCGAGCCCCTTGCGGTCGAGCACCTTGATATGCCCGCGGCTATGATGGATCAGGCCTTCGTCATGCAGCTTGCCGGCCGCTTCGGTGATGCCCTCGCGGCGCACGCCGAGCATGTCGGCGATCAACTGCTGCGTGACCGTCAGATCGTTCGACGCGACACGGTCTACTTCGATGAGGAGCCACCTGCACAGTTGCTTGTTCAATGCGTGATGACGGTTGCAGGCTGCCGTCTGCGCGACTTGCGTGAGAAGAGCGTGCATGTAGAGCAACATCAGCCGGCGCAGGAAATCGGAGCGTGCGAATTGCTGCTTCAGAGCTTGAGCGCTCATCCGGTACGCGAAGCCCGCGCATTGAACCTGCACGCGATTCGGCATGGTCTCGCCGCCCGTGAGCACCGGCACGCCCGTCATGCCTTCACGGCCGACCGCGGCGATTTCCACCGAGCTGCCGTCTTCCATCGTCGACAGCATCGAAATGATTGCGGTAGTGGGGAAGTACACATGGTGAATACGTTGGCCCGAATCGCAGAGCAGTTGCTCAGTGCGTAGATGAACCAGTTCGAGGTGCGGAGCAAGTGCTTGCCATTCGTGTGACGGCAATGCGCCGAGCAAATGGTTTCCATGCAGATCTGATTGAAGTGTCAACATGATCGGTCCTCGCGTGAAGGCGCGCGTGTTCGCGTCTTCCTGTTTTTGATCCGATTCCTGCATCCTTTTATAAGTCCGCTGCATTGCGCGCAGCGGAGGATGAATGGAACCGGCCCCGTATTTGCCTGATGCGCGACGCCGTTTTCGTTGCTCCCCTGCGGCGTCGCGGTGTCGCGTTCTCCTATTAGCGAGGACTGTGCCAACCATAGGGAAAAGCCTGACTGGTGCGACGCAGCGAGGACATCAGTGTGGGTTGGCCCACCCAGATGCGGCTTTTTGTTTCAATTCTGTACATCGGTCATCCAGGAAGCCGGCGTCGTGAGCGCTGTTTTAATATGAGCCAAGTGCTTGATCCTATTGGATTCGCACCCACTGGCAGGGGTGTCGCGCAGCAATCGCCGGGGTGAACCGGGCCTTTCCAGGCACCGCTTCACGCGATGTCCGCGATGTGCCGGAATTGATTCAGATGTGTTCAACGCTTTGCGTTCGCTGGCGTACGGTTCGTCATTTGTGGTTTAGGGAGTCGCAAAAAAAACGACAGTGATGGGCCGCAGCAGACAAATGCATTCGCGCAGCGCGAGGTTTTACGCGGCTTGCGAAGGGATGAGCGGTAGAAGATACGTTTACCCGTAGAAGGTGGGGCTCGCCGCGTTCAGTGCGAGCACTTCACCGGCGGGTGCCGCATTTGTTGCATCCGCTTTAAAGGCGACGTTCGATGCGCACGCAACCACTGCGCTTTGCGATGGGTTCGGCGCGAGCGGAATGAGCGGCACGATGCGAGGACGGTTCGGTGCAAGGTGAAACCAGTCGTGCGCGGCGCGGTATTTCGCGTCATTGATATGAACGAAGCGCGCGAAACGCTGTGCTTCTATCACCAGCTGCCAGCCGTCGCCTGCGCGCTCGACTTCGACGGTCAAGCCGAGTTCGTGACGATCGCCAATGCGCCGCTCGGGTAAATGAAACGCTTCGGACAAAATCTTCCCGCTCGCCGCATCACGCAACGTCGCGATCGTTACGTCGTGTGCGCGCGGGCCGAAGCGGTAGGCATGCGTCAGATCAAAGAACTGATCGAGACACGCGGCGGCTGAGATGCGGGCGGTGGAACGCGGCGCGAGTTGCACCGCGCGGCTCGCCTGTGCAACTTTCACGCGGCCGTCGCGCAGACAGACGAGTTCGAGTTGCGCTGACAACGTTTGCGCGCGCTCATTGATCAGGTGGATATCGAGGCCGTTGAGGCCCTCGTCGGTGAGCAGCACCTGTATGGGTTGGAGCGTGTGAGCGAGGCCGTGTAAAGCGCTTTTAGGCCGTCCCGTGGCGTCGATCAAGCCCCAGCCCGCGCCCGGCCGCAAATCCTGAAGCTGCCAGACGAGTCCGCCGCCGCAGTCCGATCCGTTCCTGCGCCATTCGGTGAACACCTCGGACATCAAGTCGGCCACCACTGCCCGCGACGCGTCCAGATAGCGCTGCGGGTCTTCGTATCTCAAACGCGCCGGCTCGACGCCATAAAGCGTCTGAAGATAGTGGTCGCGGACGTCGTCGAAATCCCATCCTGCGCCGGGATCGCGCGGCACTGCGGCTTTCCAGCGCGGATCGTGCGGATGGATCGTACCGAGCGCTTCATTCAAGGTGGCGTCGCCCGGCACGTTGGCAAAAGCCAGACATTCGGCAGCGAACCGCACGTGTGAGCGGCGCGCATCGTCGAGCGGCCGCTGGTACGCGCCCACGCCATAGTAGTGAGTGATGCCCTCATTAGTACAAAACGGCCACACGCCTGTTGACGGCGAGTTGCTCACGTAAGGCACGTCCGGCCGCTCGCGAGCGGCGATAGCGGGCAATAGCTCGTCGAACACTGGTTGCACGCGCATCGAAGGCGGCAGCCCGAACATCGCGGCCTGCTGATCGGCCTCGCTGCCGCCGCACAACACCGCGAGCGACGCAAAGCGGCGCGTGCGGGCGAGAAACTGCGAGGCCTCGCATTCGATCGACGCACGGAAAGCCGCGTCGTTCGGGTAGTCAAAATTCGCCAGTGCGAAGTCTTGCCAGACGAGCACGCCATATTCGTCGGCAAGGGTATAGAAGAGGTCGGACTCGTAGACCATCGTGCCGCCTACGCGCAGCATATTCATGCCTGCGTCGCGGGCTAGTTCGAACGCGTGCCGGAGTTGCGCTTCGCTGCCGGTTAGCGTCACGAGATCGGCGCTCGTCCAGCACGCGCCACGGCAAAACACCGGCACGCCGTTGATATGCAGCGCGAAGCCCGTACCGTCAGCGCCGCGTTCCACGGCGATCTCGCGAAAGCCGATGGAGCCGAGCGGCAGCGCAATGACCCCGCTGTCATCGAGGTGCAATAGAAGTGGATATAAAGTGGGCGCCCCGTGCGTGTGAGGCCACCAGCGTTCGACGCACGGCACCCGCACGCTGCCGGTCAGTGTGAACGCGTCGCGCCATTGCAGCGACGAAACGTGGCCGCCGCAGCCGAGCGAAGCGCGGCACGCCGCGCGATCGTGCGGATGAACGAAACGTAGCGTTAGCGAAACAATACCGTCGTCGCCGTCAATCCGGCTCGCGACTTCGAAGCGGTCGATCCCGTTCCGTGCATCGCTCAGCATCTCGACCGGCCGCCACGGTCCCACCGCGTGTACAGAAGGGCACCAGCCCGGCATATGGCCAAGCAGCGTCGTGCGGACGTTGCGCAACGTGGGCGGCGAGACGAGCCGCGGCCGCCATCTTGCGCGCGAGCGTTTTGCCGCCAACGCTGGCGCTAAAGAGCGAAAGCATATGTCGAGCGTCGCGCTGCCGTTCAGTTCGACGTCGAGCTCGTGTGCGACGAACATCGAATCGGAGTCGAGACGTCTGATGCCGTCGAGCCAGACTTCCGCGATGGTTGCGAGTCCATGCAGACGCAAGCGCCGTTTGCCCGTGCCGTTCAGCGTCACGCGATACCAGTGATCGTCGAAAGCGAGGGGTTCGGGATGCGCCACATCGAAGAGACCCGCGGCACGGCGCGCGCTCGCCACCGTGCCGGGAACTTGCGCCGCCAGCCAGCCGTGGTCCGGCAGATCCCCCGGTGACTCGCATGCTCCCGCCGGTGTACTGATACATTGCCAGCCGGTGTCCAGTCGCTGCGGCCAGATATCGTCAGGCGCGACGGCGCTTAAGCCGCCTATGTCATCGGATTCGGGCACCGGGTCGGTCGTCAGTGCATCCACGGCGGGTTCCTGATGAGTCCCCGGGGCTCGGGGCACATGCGTCACGACACGAGAGCGGCGAGCGGCGGCAGTGTCTGTTCGTAGGCGCTTTCGAGGACGTCGAAGCAGTCGTCGCACGCGTCGCGGCGTCCGCGCGCGATCGCTCGCACGAGCCGGAACTGCATGACCATCGACTCCGACGCGATACGTTGCGCGGCGGCGGGAATCGTCGCGGGAATCTCGAAGCCTTGCTCCGAGAGCCACAACAGGTACTTCGAGAGAAACTCGAAGTTTGCACCGAGCTGCCGCATCAGATTGAACGAGTACGGGTGAAAGAACGCCTCGCCGCGCGCCATCAGCGTATCTAGGTGACCCGGGAATGCGGCACGCCATTCGGAGATCGGATTCGTCAAAGGCCGCCGGCTTAGATGCGCGCACAACAGTTCCGCCGACGCTTCCGCGAGTGCCGTGCCTTCCAGCGCGGGCCGCGCCTGCTTCGCGAATTCGACGTAGGGAAACAGCAGGTCGGGCTGCTGTGCGAATTGCGGCAGCTTGCGGAATACGCCGTCGTAGTCCTCGCCATCCAGCATGTGATAGCCGGTGTTGTGGAAATAGCCGAGACGGCGTGCGTCCGGGTCGATGAAGTCGATACCCACCGTGGTCTTCGGATGCTCACGACGATACGACGTGGCCCGCGTGTTCGGCAGATAAAAGCCGTCTACTTCGACGAGCACGGTGTGGCCGCGCTGAGTCTGCGCGAGCACGCGTGCTTCGAGCGAGTCGTAGATCGCGAGCTCCTGGACCTGGGTGCCGTAGAGTCGCTCCAGGTCTTCAAGAGGGAATTTGAAGAACGTGAACTGATCGCCTTCGAAGTCCTGCGTGACGGTGAAGCCAAACGCCGCGCGCGGATCGAGACCGAAGCCGTGCAGCAATTCGATCCACAAATCCACATAGCAGTTGGTTTCCTGCCAGACGCGCTCGCCCTGATGCCATGCATGCGGCTCGTGCTGGCGCGCACGCGCCGCTTGCGCGTGGAGTGCGGCTGCTTGCGATGAAACGTGCGAAGCGTCAGCCGTCGATGCGCATTGCCGAGGCAACTGCGATGTAGAGAATGCGTTTCCCGGCAAGCGCCTCTGCGATGGACTCATGCGCCGTCTCCGGTGGCCGGTGCCGCAGCCAACGCCTGCATCTTTGCCATGCCGTGCGCGACGCGTGTTGCAGTGTCGCCCCATAGCAAAGCGCGCACGTCGTCGGGCCATGCTTTCACGTCCAGCCCGTGATGACGGAACAGCGCGAGCGTGATGCGCTCCATGCCGAAGCCGACGCAGCCGGTATGCGCGAGCGTGCCGTCTTCGCAGGCGATTTTCCAGATCTTGCCGAAGTGGTCCATGTGATAGTTGAACGACAGACAAGCGGTTTTGCTGTCCGGGTTCGCTACAGGAATCAGCAGTTCGAACTTGAGCGCCTGGGCACGCTGACTATCGGCGACGATCTTCCCGCCGCGTCCGAAAAACGGGTCGTTGGCGAGATCCACTTCGACGGGCAATTGCAACAGGGAGACGAGCAGCGAGCCGCGTTCAATCCACATCTGACGGAATGCCATTACCTCATGCGCGTTGCCGAGCCGCACATATTCGCGCTGACGGAACATCTGCATGCGGCCGGGATCGAGAGAAGGCTCGTGACGGAAGCAATACGAGAGCACGTCGACGGTGCGTCCGCCCGCGGGCAGCGGGCCGCGCCGCGCCAGTACCGGATAGATCGGATAACAGGCGGCCGGCGTGAGCACCACGCGCGTGGGCTTTTGTTGCGCCATCCATTCGTCGCTGCGATCGTCGTCGCTCGCGCTCATTGCATGATCGAGCGCTTGCAACAGGCGCCGGTGTCCCATGTCGTTGCCGCAAAACGAGTGGATCGTGCCGGCGAGGTCGGGGAAATTCTTCAGATACTCGCTGTCCTCGAAGTCTGTCCGGCGCATGGCGGGTGGAAAGCGCAATACTTCGGCATCCTGATCGGCGCCAAGGTGCGTGATAGCCACATTCAGCCGATCGACGACATCCTCGAAAATCTGGCTGCGGCCATACAGTCCATTTTCACCGGTGTCGATCAACAGGCCCGCGGCCAGCAACTCGTCGCGGAAGGTGGGCGCAATGTGTTCGTCGCCATTCGTGGCGGTAGCGAGAGCAGCGGTATCGGTCATCGTATTCATCAGGCTCTCCCCGGCGCGGCAGGGCGCTGCGCGAGCAGCAGGCTCGCGGTGTTCTGCGCGATGCGGTCGTTATTGATCATGAGCGGTGCGGAGTAGAGATCGCGCAAATGGCGTCCCACGCTGTACGGCGTGCCGTTCTTGTATCCGGCCATGCCGCAGATCATCATTACTTCGTGCACGACGTCCAGTGCAATCGTCGAAATGCTGGTCTTCAGCGTGTTCATGTCCGACGCGAACCCGAGCATCGCCGCGAGCGGCGCATCGGCTTGCGATTCATGAAGGCGTGCGGCGTGCGCAGCACGCGCCGCGTCGAGTGCTACGGAAAGACGCGCCTGCATCATCTGCAACAACCCGACAGCATGCGCGAGGCGCACGCCGGCCGGCGAATTCGCGCCGGGCTTCGAACGAGCCTGTGCCCTGTAGAAGGCCTTCGCGCGATTCACTGCGTCGGCGGCCACACCCGTCCATACCGATGCCCACAGCGTGTGCGAGACCGGCAGCATGGTCTGGTCGGCGATCTCGGCGAAGGGCGTCGGCAGGATCTGCGCGGCAAGACCGGTGGCGGCCAGTCTGAAGCCTTCGCTGCAGGTGCCGCGCATACCCATCGAATCCCAGGCGCCGCGTTTTTCGAGCAGCGTTTGTTCGCGTAACGCGACGATCAGCACCTGGTCCGAGGCGGCCGACTCGGCCGTGCGGCGCGCGGTGACCAGAATGGCGTCGGCATGCGCGCCATATGAAATCGTCGGGGCGAGTTTTTCTATCGAAAAGCGCTCGCCGTCGGCCTCGACCGAGCAGGCGCTCGTGCGCATATTGCCGCCGATCGTTTCCTCAGACGTGGCCGATGCAAAAAGCCATTGTTGCTCGCAAAGTTGCGTGAGCAACTGCCGGTGCCATGGCGACTCGCTGCCGTGCTCGTCGATACAGGCGACCTGGATCTGATGCATCGCATAGATCATCGCGGTGGACGCGCAGCCCTGGGCAAGCGTTTCGCAGATTGCGCCGACGTCCGCAAGCGAGAGGCCGGCGCCACCGTATGCCGCCGGCACCATCGCTGAAAGCAGGCGCTCGCGCTTGAGTGCCGCGAACGCTTCGGTGGGAAAGCGGGCCTCGCTGTCGACGGCGTCGGCGAACTGCGTGGCGACTGCCGCACAGCGTTGCGCCGCAGCGCGCCAGGCGGGTTCGGGCTCGATCGCCGTCAGAGCCGCGGGCGTGGTCGCGGCCGCCGAAGCAGCCGGATCCAGCAGTGGGGTGTTCATGCTGCTTTCGCCTGTTGCAGTTCGGTAACGGCGGCGGCCATCGAATCGATGCTCGAGAACAGCCGGCGCGTGAGCATGCGGTCTGGAATCTCGACGTCGAATTCATCCTCGATTGCGAGCATCAGGTGCACGGTCGCGAGGGAGGAGAGGCCTGCAGCATAGAGATCGGCATCGTCCGCGAGGCTCTCCGGCGATACGTCGAGGCGAGCGGATTCGGAAAGGATGCGTCGCAATGCGGTTTTCATGGTGGTGTACCCCTCAGTTGTGCAGCGGTCTCTTCGCGTTCGCCGATGTAGACGAATGCATGCGGCCGATTTTTTTATTCGCGACGTGAGGCGCGATCCGGTGCCTCGTATTTAAGAATCGCCAACCCGCAGCGTCAGTGCGATGCCGCACGGAAACGCATGTATCGCGGCCTTAACGTGTAGCCATCAGACGGGCTGGCGTGTCGAACGTGGCCCAGGCGGGCGGCGTGCGGCGCCGGTCCGTTAAACATAAAAGAATCCGCTGGGGAACGTGATGAACTGGAAAACGCTGGAATTCGAGCAGCTTTCGGCACGCGAGCTGTACCTGATTCTGCGGGCGCGCAGCGCGGTGTTCGTCGTCGAACAATCGCATGTCTACCTCGATGCCGATGGCCGCGACGAGGAATCGCTGCATGTGTTCGCCGTGGAGGACATGGGTCGCCCCATGCCGATTCTTGCCTACGCTCGCGTGCGGCCCGGCGACGCTGAAGACCCCGAGATCACGATCGACAAGGTATTGACGAGCCCGCTGCGGCGCGGCGACGGTACCGCCGAAATGCTGGTGGAGCGCGTATTGCAGGCCATTGCCGAGCGTTGGCCGGGACACGCCGCGCGTGTGAGCGCGCCGCTCGGCTTGCGCGAGTTCTACGAGCAATTCGGCTTTCGCAAGACGGAAGGTCCATACCTCGAACATGGCGTGCCTTTCATCGGCCTCACGCGGCACATGCGCGCCTCGCAGCCGCTCGCTGTGTTGCGGCGGCGCGAGCGCGATCGTGCTGCGCTCGTCAACACGTTCGAGATGCTGTAATGGAGCGGTTGCTGATCACGCCGTCGAGCGCGCGGCTCGCGCTGCGCACGCCGGCTGACGACAGGCAAGGCGCAACGACGAGAAGCGAACGAGGAGCGGCGAGAGCCACTCGCACGCGCCGTGCGTCGCGGACATTGCGTCACCCGCTGCGTTGGCCGTTGCTGCTGTTCGGCGCGACGCTGGGACTCATCCTGCTTCATCAGGGCAAAGTGGTCGAGCTGTTCTTTCCAGCCGGTGCCTTTGGCGTTGCGCTGTTGCTGTACCGGCGCTCGCCGGCTCACTACCTCGGCTTCGTCTGCTGGCTCTTCTTTCTGACACCGGAGGTGAGGCGGCTCGCGGACTTCGTGAGCGGAGCGTTCAATCAGCAAAGCCCGATCATGGTCGCACCGTTGCTGGCGGTGGCGCTCATGGGATTCACGCTCATCAAGTACGTCTCTGCGTTCGGGCAGCGCCGGGCCGCACCGCTTCTGTTGATCGTGATCGCGCTTCTGTACGCATACGTGGTGGGCTTTGTGCAAGCCGGTCCTGCCGCCGCAACCTTCACGCTGATCAACTGGCTCTATCCAGTGATGGTCGCGTTTTATATGACCGTGACGTGGCGCCATTATCCGCACTACCACCGGGTCCTGCTGAAAACGTTCGTTTTCGGCGGACTCCTGATGAGTCTCTACGGCTTGCTTGAATTCATTTCGCCGATGCCGTGGGATGCCTTCTGGCTGATCGCCTCGAAGATGGAATCCGAGGGGCAGCCGGTGCCGTTCGGCATGCGCATCAGCAGCACGATGAATTCTTGTGGCCCGTTCGCGGTCACGCTCATGACTATCCTGCTGATGTCGCTCGCGGCGCGCGGAAAAGCGCGCATCGTGCTCGGCTGTGTCGGCATTCCCGCGCTGCTGCTCACCAGCGCGCGCAGTACATGGGGCGGTTTTGCAATTGCGCTTGTCTATTCATTTGCCATGCTCGACGGCAAGAGCCGGATGCGCTTGCTCGCCGGCGTATTCGGCCTCGCCGTGATGGCCGCGCCGCTAATGATGATCGATCAGGTGGCCGAGCCCGTGATGCGGCGCTTCAGCACCATCCAGGACATCGGCGAGGACAACAGCTACCAGGCGCGCGCGGAGTTCTACAAGACGTTTCTTTCGTCGGCACTCACCGATATCGCAGGCCAAGGCCTCGGCGCGACGGGGCAGGGCACCAAGCTGTCCGACGACAAGTCGGCCTCCGCGATAGCCGACTTCGACAGCGGCCTGATGGAAGTGCCCTTCGTGATGGGTTGGCCGGGTACGCTGCTGTACGCGACAGGCGTGCTGATGTTGCTGTGGCGCGCGTACCGCGCGAGCCGATCGCATCCAACCGATCTTCTCGCTATCTCCGGCGTAGGTGTGGCCGTCGCCATTTTCTCGATGATGATTTTCATCAACACGCTTACCTCCGTATCCGGGATGTTTTTCTTTCTCGGCGTGACCTTGCCGGTGATTTCGTTGCGCTATGCGCGAGAGCGGCACGGCACGAATAGCGCGGCACTTTCGCGGACCTGATAATTCAAATGAAGGACAACGGGATGCGAATTCTCATCGTTACCCATGTCGTGCGCAAGAACGATGGGCAAGGGCGCGTGAACTACGAGATCGTGCAGGCGGCGCTGGCCGCTGGACATTCCGTAACGCTGCTTGCCGCGGAAGCGGCTGCGGAACTGGTCGCGCATCCGCGCGTGCGTTTTGTGCGCGTTGCGAAGAGCCGCCTGCCGACCCGGCTGGTGCAGTATCAGATGTTCGCTTTGCGCTGCGGTGCGTGGATTCGCGCTCACCGCAATGAGTTCGACGTGGTTCATGTCAACGGCTTCATCGCATGGGCCCGCTCCGACGTGAACGCGGCGCACTTCGTGCACGACGGCTGGTATCGCTGCGGCTTCTACCCGTTTCGTCTGCTGCACAGTTTCTATCACGCGTATCAGGTTATCTATACGTGGCTCAACATCGCATGCGAGAAATGGGCGTTTCGCCATACCGAGGTCATTGTACCGGTCTCGCAGAAGGTGGCGGGCGAGGTGCGGGCGCTGGGTGTCGGCGCGGCGCGCATGCAGGTGATTCATAACGGCGTGGATGTCGACGAGTTCCGGCCCGGCGCATGCGAACGCGCGCGTTTCGGCTTGCCGCAAGTACCGTTCATGCTGTTGTTCGCGGGCGATCTGCGCATGTCGCGCAAGAATCTCGACACCGTGCTGCATGCACTGATCCATACGTCCGCCGACGTGCATCTCGCGGTCGCGGGCATTCTGCACAACAGCCCGTATCCGGCGCTGGTCGAATCGCTCGGACTGAGCGCACGCGTGCACTTCACCGACATGGTGATGGACATGCCCGCGCTGATGCGCTCGGTCGATGCGTTCGTGTTTCCTTCGCGCTACGAACCAATGGGACTGGTATTGCTGGAGGCGCTGTCCGCGGGATTGCCGGTCATCACGGTGCGCACTGCCGGAGGCGCCGAAGTGATCGAGCCGGGCAGCGGCGTCGTGCTCGACGATCCTGACGACGCGGCGGCGCTCGGCGCGGCGATCATGCGTGTGGCGAGCGATACGGACTACGCGCGAAGCCTCGGCACGCGCGCGAGAGAGGTGGCAAAAAGTCTGAGCTGGCAGGCCATGGCCGAGCGCTATCTGACAGTCTACGAGCAGGTGCATGCACGCCGCGCGGCACAACCGTTGCCGCCCGCATGCGCGACTGAGCCGGTGAAACTATGAGCGCGGTTCCGATCGATTCGCTGCAAATCGGCATGCACTGGTTCGACGAACGGCCAGGCGGTCTTGATCGTATGTTTCAGGCGCTGGTGGATACGCTTCCCGCTCAAGGGGTGAACGTGCGCGGCATGGTGGCGGGCAGCGCTGACGTGATCGAGGCTTCCGGTGGCCGCGTTCAATCGTTCGCGGGCGCGCAGGCGCAACTCGGCGCGCGGTTGCTGGGCTCCCGCAAATATTCGCGTGTGTTGCGGGCCGCGCGTATGCCTGACATCGTCGCGACGCATTTCGCTCTTTATGCAGCGCCGACAGCGGGCGTGTTTCGCAACGTGCCGAAGGTCGTTCATTTTCATGGACCGTGGGCGGCGGAGTCATATCCGGGGGGCGGGGGCGGGCTATCGCGCGCGTTGCGTGTCGCGCTCGAACGTTTCGTTTATCGCGGCGCGACACGTCATATCGTGCTGTCGCGGGCATTCGGCCGTCTGCTTCACGAGACTTATGGCGTGAGTGAGGACAGCATCCGCATCGTGCCGGGCTGCGTCGACGTCGCGCATTTCGATACTGGCATGACAAAGCTCGAAGCGCGTCGGCAACTCGGCCTCGCAGCGGACCGGCCTCTTATTTTCTGCATGCGTCGTCTGGTGTCGCGCATGGGGCTAGAAGATCTGATCGACGCAATGGCGATTGTGAAGCCGCTGCTACCAGACGTATTGCTGACTATTGCGGGCAAGGGTCCGCTTGCGTCGCAGTTGCAGGCTCGGATCGTCGCGCGCGGCCTCGAGGGCAACGTGACGCTTGCCGGCTTCGTTCCCGACGAGACCGTGCCGCTGTGGTATCGCGCCGCAGACCTCTCGGTGGTGCCGACCGTATCGCTGGAAGGCTTCGGCCTGACGACGATCGAATCGCTTGCCGCCGGCACGCCGGTTCTGGTGACGCCGGTAGGCGGCCTGCCTGAAGCCGTGGCGCCGTTGTCGCGCGATCTGGTGCTGCCGTCCGGCGGTTTTAAGGCGATCGGAGAAGGCATGGCCGATGCATTGCTCGGCCGGCTCAAGTTGCCGGACGAAGAGGCGTGCCGCAGGTATGCGCGCGAGAACTTCGACAGGCCGGTGGTGGCCGCACAGGTTGCGCAGGTCTATCGCGAAGCGATCGACGTGTTCTAACGCCGGTAACCATGCGACGCCTCACACGCAAAACATTCGAGCGGCTAGTGTGCGCGGGCGCGCTCGCGCTCCCGCTGGTCGTGCTGCTTGCGGCGGGCGAATCGGAGCACGGCGCGGGCGGTGCTCGATTGACGGGCGGTGGAGTTTCTACGGGCCAGCAGGAAGCTCCGCGCGCGGCTGCAAAGATGTTGACCGAAGACACCGAAGCTGCGGCCAGCATCTCCCCAGCCAACGCACAAGCGACCGGTGCGAATCATTCGCCATCCTATGTAACTTCATGGATCGGCAATACATGGGGCTACGGAGATCAGCGCTGGATGCAGATCGACATCCAGGCGATCGCCGTCACGCCGCAAGGCGACGTCTTTACTAATGCACCATGGGACGAGGCCGGTGGCGAACTCGGTCAGTATCGCAATGGCGAGCTGCTGCGTCACGGTGGCGAGACGCATGGCTGGGGAATGATGGGTGGCGACGCGATTGCCGCGAACGACGAGTACGTGTACGTCGCACAAACCATGGTCAGCCTCGGCAACGAAACCGCGAAGCACAGACCGTCGCCACGCGAAGGGGAAGTGTGGACCGGTATCTCGCGCCGCAGCCGTGCGGACATTCGCGAGGGCGTACCGTTCGCCGGGCAGGTGAAGTTCCCCGCCGGCAGCCGCCTCGCGTTCCTGCTCATCGCCACTTATTCCGCAAAGGCCGACTACGCGATTCGTGGTCTGGCCGCGGACGACACGCGGCTCTTTGTCTCGAACGCGCTCGAGAATCGGGTGCAGGTGTTCGACGCGCAGACCATGCAGGCAATCGGCGCATTCCCGGTGCGCGAGCCGGGCCGCCTCGCGCTCGCGCCCGACGGTTCGTTATGGGTCTTGGAGAACAGCCGCACAGACGGCGCGCAACGCGTCGTGCACCATGCGCGCAATGGGGCAGTCATCGGCGAATTGCCGTTGCCTGAAGGCGTCGTGCCGGCGGATCTGACCGTCGATGCACGCGGACGCCTGTTGATCGCGGACAACGGCGTGCGCCAGCAGATCCTGATCTATACCGGCGACGCGAGCGCACGGACCAATACGTCGACGGGCAACATGCAGCAAGGAACGGCCATGAAATTGACGGCCAGCTTCGGCGAAAAAGGCGGTATCTACGCGGGGCGCGCGGGCGCGCCGGGGCCCCGGCGCTTTAACGGTCTGACTGGCGTGGGCGTGGATCGCGCGAACAACATTTATGTGTCGATGAACGGTGCCGGTCCGCGCTCCTATGGCACCGGGCCGAGCACTTACGACGGCGCGTTGCTCGAAAGCTATACGCCCGATGGACGGCAGCGCTTCAGCTTGCAAGGGCTGCTGTTCGTCGACGGCGCGCAGTTCGTCGACGGCAATCCGCCGTCCGTGTACAGCGGCAGCAAGCGCTTCACGCTGGACCTCACGCGCGCGCCTGGCAACGAGTGGTCGTATGCGGGTTATACCGCCGACCGTTTCCGCTACCCCTACGATCCGTACCTTCATCTGTACCTGGGCGGTCAGCGGGGTATGCCGATGGTGCGCGATATCGACGGGCATCGGCTGCTGTACACCACCGACATGTATTCGTCATATCTGCGCATCTATCGTTTCGCCGAAGATCGCGAGACGGCGATTCCGTCGGGGCTGTTCGCGCAATCGCACATAGACGGACCCTGGCCGCGCAATCAGCCGGCGCGTGGCGAGTGGATCTGGCGCGACATGACGGGCGCGGGTGACTTCTCCCATGCCGCATTCGATCAGAGCAGCAACGGCGCCGATGCGCCCGCAATGCGAGGCTGGTGGGTAGATAGTCGCGGCGACGTCTGGCAGGGCACCGAGGCGGCCGGCATTCGCTGCTTCCCGCTGCAAGGATTCGACCGCATCGGCAATCCGGTCTACCGGTACGCGGCGATGCGGCAATACTCAGTGCCCGCGCCGTTTTACCGCGTCGCACGGCTTAACTACTTTCCCGAAGACGACACACTGTTTGTCTCCGGCTCGACGCGCGCGCGGCCGTTTGTTCAGGACAACTGGAACAGTGCCGGTTCACAGCTTGCCCGCTACGACCACTGGAAAAGCGGCAAGCCGGTGCTGCGCTACCTGATCGACCTGCCGGACCGCGGTCCGCCCGAATGGCTGTCGATCAACGGCTTTGCGGTGGCGGGCGACTACATCTTCGCCGTCGAAACGCGCAGTGCGACCGTGCGGATTTATGACCGCGCAAGCGGGCGCGAAGCGGGCCGTCTGACCCCGGGCAAGGAAGTCGGCACGGCGAGCGGCTGGGCCGACGTGCCGATGCCTGTCACCGCGCATCGTCTCGCGTCGGGCGAATACCTCGTATTCGTCGAAGAAGACGCACACGGCAAGGCATTGATGTACCGGTTCACGCCGTCAACGGCCGCGCTCGCGGCTGCTCATCGCAACTCCATCGACGTTGCAGGAAAATCATGAAAATCATCCATCTCGCCAATCACGCGCTGAATGTGGGCAACGGCATCGTCAATGTGATGGTCGATCTCGCGTGCATGCAGGCGCGCGCCGGACACGACGTGACGGTGGCCTCGGGCGGCGGCGGATTTGAGGAACTGCTCGCGCGGCACGGCGTGCGTCATGTGCTGTTGCCGCAATCGCCGCGACCTTTGCGTGTGCCGGCGATGGTGGCGCGCTTCAACAGGCTGGTATCGCAGATCGACCCTGACGTCGTGCATGCACACATGATGACGGGCGCGCTGATCGCGCGCTTCGGCGTGCCTCGGCGTCGCTTCGTGCTGGTTACAACGGTGCACAACGAATTTCAGAAGAGCGCGACCATGATGCGTGTCGGCGACCGCGTTGTCGCTGTCAGCGAAGCGGTGTCCGTCGCGATGGAACGGCGCGGTATTCCGAAGTCGCGCCTGAGCGTCGTGCGTAATGGCGCGCTCGGCACGCCGCGGCTCGCGGACGCGATCGCGCCGCGCTTACCTTTACTGACTCATCCGTGCATCGTGACGCTGGCCGGCATGTATGAACGCAAGGGTATCCGCGACCTGTTGCACGCGTTTGCGGCGGTGCGTGAGCGCGTGCCCGGCGCGATGCTGTATCTCGTGGGCGAAGGCCCCGACCGCGCCGCGATGGAGCAACTGGCCTCGCAACTCGGCGTCGCACGGCATGCGCGTTTCGAAGGTTTCATTGCCGATCCGCGGGCTTATCTCGCGCAGGCCGATGTGTTCGTGCTGGCCTCGCACAACGAACCGGCGGGCCTCGTGCTATGCGAGGCGCGCGAGCAGGGATGCGCAATCGTCGCGACGCGCGTGGGAGGCATTCCGGAGATGCTCGACGGCGGCGAGGCGGGTGTGCTCGTGCCGCCGCATGATCCCGCTACGCTGGCAAACGCGCTCGAGCGGCTTCTCACCGATCCGGCGAGGCGCGCCGAACTGGCCGCACGCGCGGTGCAGGATCTCGAGAAGTTCAGCGTGCAGCGCGTGAGCGACGGCTATCTGGCGATCTACGAACGCACGCTTGCGAGTTGCCAGCCGCGCCGCTTCGCCACCATTGCCACGCGCGATATCGACGCAGCTCGCGTCGGCATGGCGGAAAGTGTGGGCCACTCGGCGCCGCTGTAAGCGCGGCGTTGCGCAAACAGCGGGCGTATTTTTCAACGGGTCCGCGTGACTTCGTAGGCGCAACGTCCACGAATGATCCGTGGACCTGCGCAATATGTCGTGAAGATGTGATCCGACTTCAGCTTGCCGATAAGGTCAGCCTGGTCCAGAGCTTGTACACGAGGCTACGCAATTCGCTGGAGCCGTGCAGCGACAAAGCCAGATTTGCGCACACCAGCACGAGCGCGGCGGCAATCAGTGAGGACGGCGCGCTGATCGACTCGGCGAGCGCGAGTGCCACCAGCAGAAACGCGAGATGCACCACCATATTGCGCACGATGGAGCCCACGTGCAGCCGGGCGAAGTGAAGCAGCACGCCGTAGTCGAACAGCGCCTTCGACACCACCACGACCGCCGCGCCCATGATGCCGAACCAGTGGATGCCACACCACAGCGCGCCGGCGAACACAGGCAGTTGCGCCCAACTGACGCCCGCGATAGCGGCGGGACTGGTCTGCGCCTGGATGAGTATGCCGAGAATGCCGGCCTGCCCGCCGAGCCATACGGCGAGTATCAGCACGCACGCGACGGGTGCCGCAGCGGCCACCGTCGGCCCGAGCCACACGACAAGGAAGGGCTTGAGCGCGAACATCGCGACGATCAGGCAAGGCGTAAATGCGCCGTTCAGCAACGCGAGCGCGCTATGCGCGATCGCGTCCGCGTCGGCGCGCGACACGGCGGATAAGCGCGGGAACAGCGTGCGCACCATCGCGACGGGCAGCAGGTTCAGACGCGTGATCAGGTTCTGCGGGGTCGCATAGTAAGTCACGAAGCTCGCGCCGAGCAGCGCGCCGACCAGCACGCGGTCGAGTGTCGACGCGATCATGCCGGCGCCGGAAAAGAGCAGCATCCAACGGCCATAACGGAACAGTTCGGCCATCACGCGCCATTGCGGCATGCGCACGCGTCGAATGCCGATCGCACGAAACGCCGCGGCACCCAGCATCAAACCGGCGAAGAGCCGTGCGAGAACCGCGGCCGGAATGACCACGGCAAGCGAGGGCGAGAAGCAGAAGATCGCCGCGAGCGGCAACAACTGGAAGAGCGCGGTGCCTAACGTCTGATTAACGTTGAAGCTCGCAAAGCGCTCGACTCCGTTGATCGCGCCCGCGAACACCCATGACACATTGGCAATGGGGACGGCCACCGCAATCCACGGCAAGCTCGCCATCACCTCGCGCTGGAACGTCGGCTCGATCTTCACACCATGCGTGATGTAGACGACCGTGCCCGCGTAAATGATGAGCCCGCCCACGATGCCGGTGCCGAGGTTCATGAACCACGCGCTCCAGAAAATGCGTTCGAGGGAGTCGTCGTCAGCGGCGCGCGCTTTGGAGATCTGATTTTCGGTGGCGAGACTCGTGCCGAGATCCAGTACGCTGAAGTAGCCGATCAGCGTCCACACCAGGTTGATGACGCCATAGCGTTCCACGCCCATCAGATGAATATAGGCGGGCACCGTGACGAGGGAAATGAACGTCGGAGCGATCGCTCCTGCAAAGTTGATGACGATGTTCCTGACGATACTTCTTTCCATGGTGCGCTGTCCGCGGGAATGTCGTGCAATGGTGCGGTTAGTACGGGGCGTTGTCGGTGCGCAGCCGCACCCACGAGCGCGTCCCGCACGAGGGCGTCGGCTTGTCGCTGGGTTAGATACTGCGCTTGTGCGCCGCTTGCGTGTGTGGCTGGGCGTACAGATGGGAGCTCTGCGTCGCGGTTAAATCAGCTTCGACCGCATACAGCCGGTGAACGGGCATCGCGAGGACAGCGTGAAGGAATCGAAAGAATTGAACCCGCGGCTCATCTCGATCTGCATACCGACCTGCAATCGACCGGGTCTGCTCGAAGAAGCCATTGAAAGTTGTGAAGCGCAGACATACGGCGAGTTCGAAATCGTGATCGGCGACGATTCGAGTGACGAGCGCACAGCGCAGATGGTCAAGCGTTGCCGGGCGCGCGCGAAGCATCCGATCCGCTACGAACGCAACCGCCCGAGGCTTGGGCAGGCATCCAATGTGAACCGCCTCTTCGCTCGCGCGCGCGGCGCGCGGCTCGTGTTGCTGCACGACGACGATCTGCTTGAACCGCATGCGCTGAGTACGCTCGATGCGTGCTGGCGCACCGATCCGCAATTGACCGCCGCATTCGGCAAACAGCGCGTAATCGCCGACGACGGCACGCCACGGCCCGAAGCCACCGCGCGGCTCAATCGCGACTACCGCCGCGTGCCTGAGCGTGCGGGGCGGCTCGCCGTGCCCGCGCTTGCCGGCATCGACCAGATGTTCCCGAACAACGGCTATCTGGTGGATACGCTGGCCGCTCGACGTGTCGGTTATCGGCTCGCGGCGCAAGTGGGCGAAGCGTGCGATTTCGATTTCGGTTTGCGCCTGTGCGTGGAGGCGGCAGCCGTTTGCTTTGTCGACGAGTTCGTTTCGATTTCGCGCGAGACGGCCTTGTCGATCTCGACGCATGCGTTGCCTGCGATGCACGCGTTCGCGCAGTTGTGCGCGAGCGATGTGCCCGCCGCCGCACATGCCGCGCGCGACGATGCGCTGCGGCGCGTCGCACCGCGCGCCGCTTCCGCGTATGCGCGCGCCGGTGACGCACGCGCCGCGTGGCGCGTGCTGCTGTCGAAGCATTACGCGTTGCGCGACCGGCTGCGCGCGCGCTTTTTGTACCACCTGCTGCTTGCCACACGTTCAACGCTTGGCGCACGCATGCCGCCTGGCGGTTGAGTCGGCAGGCTGGCAGCACGATGCGTGTGGCGATGCGTATTGGCGGGGTTAGTGTGGCAGAAGCAATGCAGCCCGAGGCAATGTGGCAGGGCGTACAGAGGCGAGGGGCGGGCTTTGCTGTAATGCCCGAAAGAAGACTTGTGAGGAGCGTAGCGTGAGGCCAGTAGTCTTCGATGGCCAGTTCGGCTGGTTGCATCCCGCAGCCGGGCCGCATGGCGTGGTGCTCTGCTACCCATTCGGCTACGACGCGCTTTGCACCTACCGCGGCATGCGCCGGCTCGCCGAGCGCCTCGCGATGCGCGGCGTCCCGGTGCTGCGCTTCGACTATCCGGGCACGGGCGACTCCGCGGGCGATGCAAGCGAGCCGGGCCTCTGGCGCGCGTGGATCGACAGCATCAGGCAGGCCGTGGCGTTGCTGCGGCAATCGACGGGCATCGAGCACGTGAGCTTATGCGGCTTGCGGCTTGGCGGCACACTCGCCGCGCTTGCCGCTCAGGAACTGGGCGACGTCGACGGTCTTGTGCTCCTCTCGCCCGTGCTGTCCGGCAAAAATTATCAGCGTGAGTTGCGTGCCGGATATCGTCAGTGGCTGTCGATGCCCGCGGCAATGGATTGCACGCCCGAGCCGGACACCGACGAGTTCGTCGAGGCGTACGGCTTTCGCCTCTATCGCGAAACCATCGAAAGCTTGCGTGCGGTCGATCTGCGGCGCGATGCGCCGTCACCAGCGAGGCGGGTGCTGGTGCTCGATTCGCTGGACGCGACACGCGTCGATGCGCTGGTCGCTCATTATCGGGAGCAGGGTGTCGAGGTCGAGCGCCAGGGCTTCGACGAATACAGCAAGTTCATGATGGAGGCGCTCGACAGCGAGATACCGCACGCGGCGTTCGAGTCGATTGAGAACTGGTTGGTGGGAGACTCCACAGGCAGCCCTGCAGCGGTGTCGGGCGTGAGTGCATATGCAGGCGATGCGGAAGGCCACATTGTCGAAGCGGGCGTGACCGAAACGCCCGTGTCGATAGACAACGGCCGACTGTTCGGCATCTACTGCGTGCCTCATTCTCATTCAGCGACGAGCGGCGGCAGCACAGGTGCCCCCGCGGTGCTGATCGTCAACACGGGCGCAGTGTCCAGAATCGGCAACGCGCGGCTCGGCGTGCGTTTTGCGCGGCGTCTCGCACGGCAAGGTATTGCCTCGCTTCGCGTCGATCTCGGCGGACTCGGCGACAGTCAGCCTTCGCTCGATGCGGTCACGCTCGACGCGCTCTACGCGCAGAACGGCGCTGACGATGCCGCCTGCGCCGCGCGCTGGCTCACGGCGCGTGGCCACCGCGGTGCCGTGCTGCTCGGCATCTGCGCGGGTGCCTACGTCGGTCTTCATGCTGCATCGCGCGAGCCCGCGGTGACGGGCGCGATGCTCGTCAATCTGCAGAAATTCACGTGGCGCAACATCTGCGATGAACACGGCAAGCCGACCGTTCGAGTCGCGGCGATCGGTTCGACGCGCAGCTATCTTCGCTCGATGTGCGAGCCGCGCAAATGGCTACGCGTGGTTAAAGGGCAGACGGGCGGCTGGCCCGTTGCGCGCGAACTGGCGACCCGTGTTGCGGCGCTTTTACGCGCGACGCTGGCCGATCGGATCGAGCGAATAACCGGACTGCAGCTTGGCGCGAACGAGGAGCGTCGTCCGTTTGCGGCGCTCGACGCGCGCGGCATCGAGACGCGCCTTCTTTATGGCGTGCTGGACGAAGGCGTTGAAGAACTCGAGAAATACTTCGGAGTGCGTGGCATCAGGTTGCAGCGATTGAACCGCGTTCGCGTGGTTTTTTGCGAGCGCACCGACCACGCCATTCTGTCCGCGAGTGCGCAGGAAAACGTGATGTCGCATTTCGAAGACTTCTATCGCAGCCAGTTCGGTGAGCAGTCTGCTGCCGCCAGGCTCGAAGCCGGCGAAACTGTCGCGAAGCATTGCAGCGGGCCCCGTACGCGCGCGGCGCAATGGCTCGTCAAGCATGCGCGTGCATTTCGCCTAACCGGAGAAGCGTGATGAAACTCGTGGGACAGCGTGCCACGCGGCTCGGCGTTCGCGGCGCGCTGTCCCGATCTGCTCGCCAGTGCGCCGTCTGGCAAGCCGACCTTCATCACTTTTTGCGGCGCACTCCGATACGCTGGAGGAGTGCCGTGAATATACAATCCGACCTCGACCGCATCAATCGCGTGGCGTGGAATTCGCGCGACGCGGCGCGCGTTTTCGCCGCGGGCAAAACCTTCTCCGACGCCGGCGAGGAGGCCGCGTTCCAGTGGCTCGCGCCGCGCTGCGCGGCAACGCCGTTGCTCGACATCGGCATTGGCACCGGGCGCACCATTGCGTTGATGCTGGCAATCTCGAACGACTACGCCGGCATCGACTACACGCCAAAGCTGCTGGACATTGCGAGGTCGCGCTATCCCGGCCGCGACTTGCGCCATATGGATGCGCGCGACATGTCGGAGCTGCCGTCGAATCATTATGGGCTGGCTGCGTTTAGCTGGAACGGTATCGACTGCGTGGACTACGACGGTCGCGTGAAGATCCTCGAAGAAATGAATCGCGTGGTGCGGCCGGGCGGTTATGTGCTGTTCTCGTCGCACAATCGCGGCGGCCCCGGTTATCGCGAGAACATCTGGCAACTGCTGCCGCAGTTCACCTCCAATCCGCTCAAACTCGGCTGGCGCACGCTGCGTTCACTTCGCCGCTTCCAGCTCGGCACGTTGAACTACGTGCGTAACGGCAAGCTGAACCACGACTACGGCGGTTACTCAGTCAAGACAGCGGCGGCTCACAACTTCGGCATTGTGATCGTCTACACGACGCTTCGCGAACAGCGCCGTCAACTCGCGCAGGTGGGCTTGCAATGCGATGCGGTGTTCGCCAGTTGCGATGGCAGGCGCATTCCGGACGACGTAGAGGACAGCGACGCCTGGTGGTTTCACTTCATCGCGCACAAGCCGCTCGGCGCATATCGCTTCGATCAGGAGAGCGGCCATGCACGCCGACGCACTTCGGCTTGACGAGCCGCGCGCAGCAGACGCGGACTTCGACGAGCGCGGCTTCCGGCATGCGCTCGGGCGCTTCGCGACCGGCGTCGTCGTGATCTCGACCGGCAGTGGCGAACGTCTGCACGCGATGACTGCGAACGCCTTCATGTCGGGTTCGCTCAGGCCGCCGCTGATCGTGGTGTCGGTCGGGCAGAGCGCGCGTATGCACGAGCGCCTGATGGGCTGCGCGGTGTTCGGTGTAAGCGTGTTGTCGGACGCCCAGGAGGCGCACAGCCGCCACTTCGCGGGCGAGCCGCAGAGCCGGCTTGCGCCGCGCTTTGCCGGCGTCGACGGACTTGCGGACGTGATGCTTCTCGAACATGCGGCAGCCCGCTTCGCAGCGCGCGTGGTGGACCGGCATCCGTGCGGCGACCACACGTTGTTCGTCGGCGAGGTGTTGATGTTTTCGCTTGGCGAAAACGCGCCGCTCGTTTTCTTCGGCGGTCGCTATGGATCGGTTGCCGGTTCGCGCCTTGCGACACCGGCACCGACGCATGCATTGCCCGCATCCGCGCACTGCGAACACGTTGAACCGGGTCCACCGTATGCAAAAAGCCATGACTGATTCGAGACCATTTAGGTTCAGACAATTTATCGTTCAACGTGCGTCGTCGCACGATGCAAAGTCGAGGCCGCAGGCATGCTTGAAACGCAAGCTTGTGGCCCTTTGGCACGTAGCGCGTTACATAGAAGAAACAATTCTTCAGAGGGATAACCCTGTCAGGAAGTGTCCCAACTGGCGTAACCGTTGTGAAGCTAGCAACGTATCGTGGATGAACACCACGTGACGATAAAACACACAAAGAACGTCGGTTTATCAACAGGCTACGCGGGGGCGAACACCGCTTCGGGGAGAGGGTCATGGAACAGGGAAACAAAGATCGATCACTGGTCAGCAAGGTGATGGACGGGCTCGTTACGGGCATCGTCGAGGAGAAGTACGGCGCGATACTGCCGCCGCAAGACGTGCTGTCGAAAGAGTTCGACGTGAGCCGCACGGTCATGCGTGAGGCGCTGTCGATGCTGCTCGCGCGCGACATGCTCGACGTGCGGCCGAAGATCGGCACGCGCATCCGGCCGATGAGCGACTGGCGCATGATCGACGAAGACGTCGTGAACTGGCGTTTTCGCGCGAAGCCCGATCCGCTGTTTCTGCGCGACGTGATCGAGTTTCGCATTCTGATCGAGCCGCGGGCGTCGGCGCAGGCCGCGGCGCGTGGCAGCGCGGCCGACATCGCTGCGGTGCGCGACGCGTTCGAGGCGTTTCGCGTGATCCGTCCGGCAGAACCGGGGTATCAGGAAGCCGACGAACTCTTTCATACGCGCATCGTCGTCGCGAGCGGGAATCAGTTCTTCAAGCAGATGGCGGCGATCATTCGCGGCGCACTGGCGACGGGCAACCCGATCGTGAACGAGAGAGAAGGGATGTGGGAAGGCGCAGTGAATTCGCACCGGCGCGTGGTCGAAGCGATAGAACGGCGCGATCCTAAAGAAGCCGAGCTTGCGTCGATGGCGATGATCGACTTCACGACCGAAGAGATCGCGGGCACCTTCGCCGCAGCGCCGCCGGTCCCGCCCGCGCATGGCGGAAACGCGGGATAACGCCGAGCCGACGTGTGGCTTCTGGCGCTGCTGCGCGCGTTGCCGCAGCGGCGCGCCGATTGGCTGACGGTCAGGCTTGCAGCGTCACCGGCGTGTTGTGTTTCCCTTAGGTCGACTCACTTGCGGGCGGCATGCGCGACAATAGCGACTTGCTCTTAACCGCAGGGACGCCAGGTGATCGTGACAAACGCTGTGATCAATGCGGGCATACATGCCCCGGCAAACGGCGCCACTGACGCCACCACGCAGGCCACCACGGACGCAACCCAAGCCATTCCATCGGACGGCATGATCCGTTGGGGAATCGTCGGTACGGGCCGCATTGCGCGCCGGTTCGCTCAAGGGCTCGCCTATGTGCACAACGCGCGTCTCACAGCGTTGTGGTCGCGCCGTGCCGAGCCGGCGCAGGCTTTCGCCGACCAATTCGGCGGCCGGCTCTGCGCGAGCTTCGATGCGCTGCTCGCCAGCGGAATCGACGCGCTCTATATCGCCACGGTTCAGGATAGTCACGCTGATTACGCCATCGCAGCGCTGCAAGCCGGCTTGCACGTGCTGTGCGAAAAGCCCGCCGCGATCAACAGGCCGCAACTCGAGCGCATTCAGGACGCCGCGCGTCGCGAGAAACGCCTCTTCATGGAAGCGATGAAGCCGCCGTTCTATCCGTTGTACAGAAAGTTGCAGGCGCATCTAAAAGACGATCCGATTGGCGAAGTCGGGCTCGTGCGGGCCGGCTGTTCAGTGCCGGGCGTGCCCGACGATCACCCTTCGCTGTCGTTCGAGCATGCGGGCGGCGCGCTGCTCGATATCGGCATCTATGAGATGTTTCTCGCCGTCGACTGGCTGGGCGCGCCACTCGACGTGCAAACGCTCGGGCGCCTCGGTTCGACCGGCGTCGATACGTTCGCGAGCCTGAACAGCCAGCATGAGCGCGGCATCGCGCAACTCTTCTGCGGCCTCGATCTGCACGGCAAGGGCGACGCGTTGCTGATGGCGAAGAGCGGGCACGTGACGATTCACGAACCGTGGTGGAACCCGTCGCGCGCGACTATCCGCTACGCCGACGGTCGCGTGGTCGAGCTCGACGAGCCGTTCGAAGGCGGCGGCCTGAACTACGAGACCGCGCATTTCTGCGAGCTGATCCGGGCGGGACAGATCGAGAGTCCGGTAATGCCGCACAGCAAGTCGTTGCAGATGATCGCAATGGCGGATGCGGCGCGTGCAGCCTTAGGGCTTAGATTTGCGGGCGAATGACGCCGGCTGCACGCTCAGTGCCGGGTGCCCGCCACTCAGTGCTCAGTGCCTTGAGGGCAACGCGAGCCGCCGTTCATACCAGCGTTGCAGCAGTTCGAGTATCTGGCATAGCACCCAGTAGACTGCCGCCGCCGCAAGGTAGAGCGGCAATGGCTGATACGTCGATGCGATGATTTCCTGCGCGCTACGCAGCAGTTCGGTCACCGTAATCACGGAGACCAAAGAAGTGTCCTTGATGAGGCTGATCAAGCTGTTCGACAGGCTCGGTACCGCAATGCGCAGGGCTTGCGGCGCGATCACATAGCGCAGCGTCTGGCGCCGCGAGAGTCCGAGACTGTAGGCGGCGAGCCATTGCCCCTGGTGAATGCCGAGGATCGCGCCGCGCATGCTTTCCGACAGATACGCGGCCACGTTTGCCGACAGCGCGATCACGCCGGCCGGCGTCGGGTCGAGCGAAATGCCGAAGCTCGGCAAGCCATAATAGATCACGAAGATCTGCACGAGCAGCGGCGTGCCGCGCATCACGCTCACGTAAATGCGTGCAATCCAGTTCAATGTGCGGCTGTGGCTCACGCCCATCAACGCAAGCATGGCGCCGGCGATCAGTCCGAAGAACATCGACAGAACTGCGAACTTGACCGTGAGGACAGCGCCCTGCGCGAGCACAGGAAGCGATTGAACGAGCAGGGAAGTGGTGGACATGAGCGGTGCTCGGTTTGGCGCGCGAGACGCACATCGCCCAGGCTGGGCGCGTGCTGCAACAGTGCGAAGGGCGGCATTCCGGAGAAGCCGCCCTTCGTTTCATGCAGAGCCGGTTACTTGATCGGCTTGCTCACGTCGATGCCGAACCACTTGTCCGAGATCTTCGCGAACGTGCCGTCCGCTTCGAGCTGCGTCATCGCGTCGTCGATTGCTTTGGCGAACTTCGGATTGTTCTTTTTGAACGGGATGCCCGACGGGTTGCCCGCGCCGACATTCGCGCCGGTGCGCAGCGGCAACTGCGAATTCTTCAACAGATACGCGAGCATCAGACGGTCGTTGAGCGCCGCGTCGAGACGGCCCGCCGCCAGATCGCGCAGATATTCGGGGGCGCCCGGGTATGTTTTCACGTCGATGCCCGGCACCGACTTCGCCATGTCCATGTAGTTGGTGCCAAGGCCGACGCCGAGCTTCTTGCCCTTCAGATCGTCGAGCGACTTGAACTGACGCGTGTCGTCCTTACGCTGGATCAGCTGCGCGGCCGAGTACGTATATGCGGGCGAGAAATCGAGCGCCTGCTTGCGCGCATCCGTAATCCCGACCTGGTTGACGATCACGTCGAACTTGCCGGCCTGAAGACCCGCAATGATGCCGCTCCATTCGGTCGTGACGAATTCCGGTTTTACGCCGAGCTTCGCCGCCACTGCTTTGGCGATGTCGACGTCATAGCCGACCAGTTCGCCCGACGGCGCTTTTGAATTGAACGGAGGGAAGGTGCCTTCGAGGCCGATGCGCAGCGTGCCGCGTTGCTTGACCTGATCCAGCAGGTCGTCGGCATGGGCCGTGACCGCGGTGAACGAAGCGCCGATCAGAGCGGCGACGAGAATTTTCTTCAACAACCCGAGTTGCATTGTGTTCCTTTTTGTTCGTATGTCGTTTTAGCGGACGAAAGCTTAACAAAGCAGACTGTCGAACGCTAAATATCGTTTGTTCATGCCTGTATTACCCGGCCGCCGCAGGCTTGGTTTCGCGTGCCTGGGTTCGCGCGCATCGGGTCAGCGAAGCGCCTGCACGCATTCGGCGACGAGCGCCGGTCCCCGATAGATGAAGCCGGTATAAAGCTGAACGAGCGAGGCGCCGGCGGCGAGTTTCGCGCGCGCATCGTCGCCGGAAAAGATCCCGCCCACGCCGATGATCGGCACTGCCTCACCGACTTCGGCGCGCAGCTTGCGGATTACTTCGTTCGACGCGTCGAACACCGGCTTGCCCGACAGGCCGCCGGCTTCGTCGCCGTATTGCATGCCTGCGACGGCGGTGCGCGACAGCGTGGTGTTGGTCGCGATCACGCCTTCGAAGCGGTGGCGCAACAACGTGTCCGCGATCGACTTGATCTGCTCGTCGTCGAGATCGGGTGCGATCTTCAACGCGAGCGGCACCAGCTTGCCGTGCATGTCGGCGAGACGCTGCTGCTTGTCCTTGAGCGCCGCGAGCAGCGCGTCGAGTTCGCCAGCGCCTTGCAACTGGCGCAGGTTCTTCGTATTCGGCGACGAGATGTTGACCGTCACATAGCTCGCGAACGGATAGACGCGTTCGAGGCAATACAGGTAGTCTTCGGCGGCGCGTTCGATCGGTGTGTCGGCGTTCTTGCCGATGTTCAAGCCGAGAATGCCGCGGTAGCGCGCGGCCTGCACGTTTTTCACGAACTGGTCGACGCCCGCGTTGTTAAAGCCCATGCGGTTGATCACGGCATTCGCCTCGGGCAGACGGAACATGCGCGGCCGCGGATTGCCGGGCTGCGCGCGCGGCGTGACCGTGCCCACTTCGATGAAGCCGAAGCCGAGCGCGGCGAGCCCGTCGATCGACGCGCCGTCCTTGTCGAGCCCTGCTGCAAGCCCCACGGGATTGCGGAACGTCAGCCCCATCACCGTGCGCGGCGCGTCCGGCACGCGCGCGGCGAGCGCGCCGGCGAGGCCGGTGCGGCCCGCGGCGCCGAGCACACGCAAGGTCAGGTGATGAGCGTCTTCCGCGTCCATGCGAAAGAGTTGGGCGCGTATGAGCGGATAGAGGGAACTGAACACAGGACGGAGCCGGGCGGCCAAAAAATGGTAACCCGCTATTTTACCGGCTTTGCGGTGTCAATGAGATAAGGCGGAGCAGGCGTCGCGCTCCTCCTTGAGTCTGCAGCTAAGCCGCGGCTAAGTCCGCAGCTAAGTTGGCACCTAAGTTGGCAGCTAAGTTGGCACCTAAGGCAGCAGCGGCCCGCGTTTGCCCCTCGACGGCGCGTCGGCCTGCGGGAGATCTGCGCCTTCGGGATCGAGCACCCGCCATACGCCGTCAACCAGACCTTCGAGCGGCCGGAAGTTGGCCTTGTAGGCCATCTTCGGACTCTCGCGAATCCAGTACCCGAGGTACACATACGGCAACTTCAGGCTGCGCGCCTGCTCGATCTGCCAGTAGATGTTGTACGTGCCGAAGCTCGTATGCGGCAGTCCCGGCTCGAAGAACGTGTACACGGACGAGAGCCCGTCGCCGAGAATGTCGATCATGCTGATCATGCGCAGAAGACCAGGCGATTCGGGGTTGTCCGGCAGCGGTTCCCGGAATTCGACGAGTCGCGAGTTGATCCGGCTTTGCAGCAGAAACTGTTCGTACTGGTCGCGGCTGTCGCGGTCCATGCCCCCGCCCGCATGTCGCGCCGACTGATAGCGCATATAGAGCGCGTAGTGTTCCTCGTCGTAGTGAAGCGGCGCGACGGTGGCGATCATGCCGCCATGCTTTTTCCAGACGCGCCGCTGCGTGCGGTTCGGCTCGAATCTGTCGACCGGCACGCGCACCGGCACGCATGCGCGGCAACCGTCGCAATAGGGCCGATAAGTGAACACGCCCGAACGCCGGAAGCCCGCCTTGACGAGGTCCGTATAGACGTCCGAGTTGATCAGGTGACTGGGCGTCGCGACTTGCGAGCGCGCGATACGCCCGTCGAGATAACTGCAGGGATAGGGCGCCGTTGCATAAAATTGCAGCGCCGAAAGCGGAGAAAGAGGCAGCTCGTTAGGATGAGTCACGTTGGCAGCTCTCGAAGCATCTCTGGTAATGCAAACCCGGCGTGCGTTGCAACTTGTCTTGCAGATCTCTTGCAAAGCGTGTTGCAGCTCAATGCGCAACTCGTGGTGCGGCTCATTGTGCAGCACTCGATCCGCGCGTTTGGTTGAACGGATCCGGATTCGGCCTGATTCTTCCTACGCCGCTCGCGCGAGCACATCGAGCAACACGGTCTTGTCGAAGCGCCAGGGAATGCGCGGTGCGTCGACAGACGCGCGAACATGAGCGATGAATGCCTTGCGCGCTATCTCGCGACCGCCGAGCGACGCCAGATGCGACGTGTTCTGCTGGCAGTCTATCATTTCTATTTCGTGACGGCGCAAGTGCCCGACGAGCGCGGCCAGCGCCATTTTCGAGGCGTCCGTGACGTTGGCGAACATGGATTCGCCGAAGAACATCTTGCCGAACGAGACGCCGTACAAGCCGCCCACGCGCTCGCCTTCGAACCATGTTTCGATGCTGTGCGCATCTCCCACGCGATGCAGCGACGAATAGGCTTCCACTACGTCCGCAGTAATCCAGGTGCCGCGCTGGCCACGCCGCGGCGCCTCCGCGCAGGCGCGCATCACGGCAGCGAAATCCTGGTCGACGCGGATTTCCCACGCGTCGTCGCGCAGCACGCGCTTGAGCGTTTTACGCAGCGACGGCGATATCTTGAACTCTGCCGGACGCAGGACCATGCGGGGGTCGGGGCTCCACCACAACACGGGCTGGCCGTCCGAATACCACGGGAAGATGCCGTGACGGTACGCGTCGATCAGGCGTGACGGCAGCAGATCGCCGCTTGCGGCAAGCAGGCCCGGAGCGCCGCTTGCCGCGCCGAGCGCGCGCTCGACGGGCGGAAACGGATCGTCGGGTCCGAGCCAGGGAACCATGCGCGCCGCTCAGCCTTCGCGCAGCGAGCGGAAGATGTCGCCCGTATGCAGGCCGAAGCTGCCGGCCGCGCGGTCGGCGAAAAAGAAGCGCAGCGTTTGTCCGACGGTGGGAAATGCAATCTCGTCCCACGGAATGTCGCTTTCTTCGAAGAGCTTGACTTCGAGACTCTCCTCGCCCGCAGCAATGTCCAGATCGAGCAGGCGCGCCATGTAGAAAAGATGCACCTGATGCACATGCGGCACGTTCAGCAGCGAGAAGAGGTTCTGTACCTCGACGCGCGCGCCGGCTTCTTCGAGCGTTTCGCGCGAAGCGGCTTCCGCCGTTGTCTCGCCCATTTCCATGAAGCCTGCAGGCAGCGTCCAGTAGCCGTAGCGCGGTTCGATCGCGCGGCGGCATAGCAGCACCTTGTTGTCCCAGACCGGAACGGTGCCGACGACGTTGCGCGGATTCTGATAGTGCACCGTGCCGCAACTGCCGCATACGAAGCGTTCGCGGTTGTCGCCCGGCGGAATGCTCAAGCTGACGCCGTGGCCGCAGACAGAACAGAATTTCATAGGAAGGGCACGAGAAAGAGTGCTAGGAGTTTATCACTGGGGCGGCGTTTTACCGTGCGCAGAGGTGGTGACGCGTGATGAGGGCTGCGCTGGCGAGCGGGCGGAGTGAGGAGGCATGCGTGCGCTTATGCGCGGCGTATCCGTGTGCTTGATCACGCAGATCATCGAGCGTCCATCGGGCATCGACCCATGCCAGAAATATCGACGCGAAAAAACGGCCGCGCAAAACAAAAAAGGCCTGCCGGTTTGGCAAGCCTTCAATATTGTTTTCGACGTTAAAACTTTTGGTTGCGGGGGTAGGATTTGAACCTACGACCTTCGGGTTATGAGCCCGACGAGCTGCCAGACTGCTCCACCCCGCGTCCGTCGAAGAAAAGATTATAGACCAGATCAGAGGACGATGCAATAGTCGTTTAACAGGCGGCTTCCCGCTTGTAGCTCCCCGGCAATCACTCGCATTCATCGTGCGCCTTTAAGCGAAACGTCGCGCGATGCGTGGGCGGCGTCGCATCGCGCCAGGCCGCTGCAAGACGCTGCGCTAGAATCGGAATTTCCCGGCGCGCCGTCATGTCATTTGCGCGAGACTCACGACGAATGAGACTCACGACGAATTCACACCGAGTCGGTCGCGAATGCACGACGGCGAGCCCGCACTCACACTTTGCTCCCGGAACTTCATGGACATCGCTCACGACCTGCAGATCATTGCCGCTCAGGAACACGCGCTCGTGTTCCCCCAATTCGATGCTGACCGCGCATGGCAAATCGGCGCCTATCTGCATGAAGTCGCGAAAGCGCGCGGCATTCCTGCCGCCATCGACGTGCGCACGTTCGGTCAGCCTCTGTTCTTCAGCCTGCTCGACGGCGCGACGCCGGACAACGTCGATTGGGCGCGCCGCAAGGGCAACACGGTCGCGCATTTCCGGCGCAGCTCGTATGCGATCGGCCTGAAAATGCAGCAGGCCGGCAGCACGCTCGCGGACAAGCACGGTCTGCCCGCCACCGAATATGCATCGCACGGCGGCGCGTTTCCGTTGACGGTCGCGCGCGCGGGCGTGATCGGTTCGGTCACGGTGTCCGGCTTGCCCCAGCGTGCCGATCATGAGTTCGTAGTGGAAGCCCTTTGCGCGCACCTCGGTCACGACTACAGCAAGCTCGCGCTTGCAAAGATCTGAGCCGATGCGGCTGCCGCCTTATGCATTGCTTGGTATCGCGATCGTGGCCGAGGTGATTGCCACTTCCGCCATGCGAGCGTCGGACGGTTTCTCGCGGCTCGTACCGTCGGCGGTAGTGGTACTCGGCTACGGAGTCGCCTTCTACTGCCTGTCGCTAACGCTCAGGAGCATTCCGGTCGGCATCGTCTATGCCGTGTGGTCGGGCGCGGGCATCGTGCTGATCACGCTCGTCGCGCTGCTGCTGTATGGTCAAGTGCCCGATGTGCCGGCCGTCATCGGGCTCGGGCTGATCATTGCCGGCGTCACCGTGCTGAACATGTTCTCGAAGATGCAGGCGCATTGAAGCGCAAGCCGAGTCACCGCCAAGGCTCTGGCTGCATCCGTTCTGCATTGGATCGGGCTTCGTCGGGCTTGCTGGTGACGTCAGCTCCTACTTGCAGCGCACGATCATCGAGCGGTTCTTGACGTTGGCCGACACGACGTTCGTCACGCTGCCGCCCGCGGTCCCGCCTTCGTCGTTGTCTTTCGACACGATGTCATAGCCGGTCGCGCCGCACGCCTTGCCCGCCTGTACATAGCACGAGGCCCAGCTCGAACCGGCGTCGGCGCCGCTGCAATTGACCGCGAAGCCGGTCTGGCCGTTCGGCAGATTGATGAGTGACGTCGTGTTCGACGACGCACACCCCGCCAGGCCCGCGCCCAGCGCAACTGCCACTGGGAATGCAAGAAGAAGGGACGTGTGGCGCAGCAGAGCCCCCGCGTTGCCGCGCGGCGAATGACTTCGGCCCGGCCGTTGCGTCATGAAATGCATCGTGATTGTTTCCTTTGATCGGTTGGCTTGCCGCGCGCAGGCGCAAGCTCAGGGCGTTTCGACAGTAATGCCCGCCGCGCTGACGAGACGGCGGCTTTCGGCGCCGCTTTCAGTGGCCGCGTCTTCCCAGATGCTGATGGCTTTTGCGATGTCGATATCATGGCTTTCGGCATACGCAAACCATTTGTTCGCCGCATCCGGCTCGGGCAGTTCGTGATCGTGCAGAAAATATTTTCCCATATTGCGCTCGCTGAACTCGAAATGAAGGCACTGCAACAGCACGGAACGTGCCGTAAAGTCGGTTCGACCAGGACGGGTTCGACAAGTGCAACCGTGAAAACGTGCAGAACTTATTCGATCGCCGCGCGCCTTACCTGATCTATCGCAACGAGGAGAACGAACATGGCTGAACGGGTCAGCGGCCCTTACCGCGGCTACTACATCAGTGCCGCCGCGCGCCTGGTGCCGGCGTCCAGCGACCAGGGCACCGACAGCACCGACGGCACCTACGTGGGCTCGGTCAGCCTGGCCCAGCTTGGTCCGGACGATGCACACCGGATCGAGACACTACTGGATCTCGGCGATCAGCAACGGTTCGGCAGCGAAGAAGAGGCGCTCGCGTACGTTGAACAGGCCGCGCGCAATTACGTCGACCGTCTGCTGGGCGGCCAGTCATGACCGGCGAACGTCTGCTTCGAGGTAGGTCATGAGGGCGCCTGACGAGCAAGCCCGCGCGCGAACTCATGCCGACGCATCTCGCGATTCCGGCGCCTCGGCGGGGTGGACCGCGGTCCGACCGCGCGAGTACCATATTCAGGTCGTCCGGGGCCGGCCGGTTCTCGCGGGCTCCGGTTGTGTGCCGGATACTTCTGATGAGGCGACCATGGAAATCAGGTTTCCCGAGGGCGCGCCAGCCTACCGCGATTCCAATCTGACCGTTGTCTTTCCCGCGCTGGTGGACGGTGAGCCCGTACCGTGCGCGATCTCTGTCGAGGCGCTCGAAGACCACTTCGGCGCACATTCCGAAGACCTGGAAGGCTGGATGCGCGCGTTCGACGCCGGACGCCCGCGCATAGAAGCCGTGGCGCGCGAGCACTTGCAGATCAGTAACGGCACGCCTGTGCTGCTCAAGAGCGGGCACTTTCCGCCAGGGAACGCGGCTCGCTAGGCTGAGCAGAACCGAGCGCGACGGCCATGCACTGGCGGATACCTTCTTCGTAAGACGTCTTCGCGATCGGACCGATCAGCTTTGTCAACGCAGAGTCGTCGAGCACGATCGGTTCGGTCATCAGGTAATTCATCTCGACCAGCTCACGCATCAGCGGATTGAAGAGGCCGAGCACGCGCAGCATCGTCTTTCCGGCCACCATCAGCCTCGGCTGGCCGCCCGCGAGTGCATAAGCCTGCCGTGCCACTTCCCGCTGCGTGATGGTGCCCGCGCCGCCAAGGTGCCACCAGCGCCCATACGCTTCGGGCGTGCGTGTAAGCGTCTCGACCACGGCTCCGATATCCGGCAGATAAATGAATTCGTGCGGCACATCGACGGGACCGATCATCTGCGCGCGCTTTCCATTTGCGGCAGCTTCGAATACGCCGTTGAGCAGACTGCGCTCGATGCCCGGGCCGTAGAAATCCGGTAGCCGCAGAACCAGCGTCGACAGTCCGTTCTTTCCGTGCGCCTGCAACACCAGATTTTCCTGGGCGAGCCGCATTTTTCCTTTGAACGTGTGCGGCTCGCGAGAATGGTCTTCAGCGATCGGATTGCTGCCCGCACGACCGTAGGGATAGACGGTGCCGATCAGAATGAAGCGTTCCACGCCCGCTGCCGTGATGCCTGCGAGCGTTTTCTGCATTAGCGGCGGGTGCTCGGCGAAGCGGTCGTAGGGCACGCCGACCAGATAGACGACGCTCTGCAGCCCCTCTGCCGCGGCGCTGATAGAAGCCGGATCGTCCGGATTCCACGTGACGATCTCCGCGTGCGGATCGTGGCCGAAAGCGGCGACCAGCGCTTCCCGCGACCTGCCGACGACGCGGTAGTCGCGGCCTGCCGCGCCAAGCGATGCCGCGATGATCCGGCCGGCAGCGCCGGCGGCTCCGAACAGGCCGACCTTTCCTTCGTTGTGCATGACGGTACCTTCCAGGTGACGCGGCGCGCCTCGATGCACGCCAGCTGTTGATTGGTCAATGTTTTGTGAACAGTGTTCAGTGAACGGTGTTCAGTTTAATTTGACTTTTCAGTTTGTCAACTGGAAAATGCCTCGCATGGGAATCGCTGAAAGAAAGAATCGGGAGAAGCAGGCGTTGCGGGAACGCATCCTTGCAGCCGCACGACATATCGTGATGCGCGAAGGCTTTGCCGCGCTCTCAATGCGGAAGATCGCCGAAGCGATCGAGTATTCGCCCGCCGCGCTGTATTTGCACTTCGCGAGCCGCGACGAGATCGCCCGGGCGCTGTGCGAGGAAGGCTATGCGCAGTTGCTGCAGACCTTCGAGCCGCTCGCGGGCATTGCCGACCCGGCTGAACGGCTCAAGGGAATGGGGCGGGCTTATGTTGCCTTTGGTGTCGCTCATCGGGAAACGTACCGGTTGATCTTCATGGAAGATCCGAGCTATACCGGCGCGGCGCTCGGTGCGAAGGCGGCCGCCGCGGTGTCCGGCCCGTCCGTTGGAAGCGAGGCGCAAACACGGATTCAGGCGGAGCAGACCGGCACGGAAGACGATCCGGGCGCGGCGGCCTTGCAATTCATGATTTCCGCACTCGACGAGCTGAAAGCGGCGGGGCGCCTTGCTGCATCGGTGGATCCGCGGATCTGGGCCGACGCTTTCTGGGCGACGTTGCATGGCATCGTCGCGCTTCATCTGACGTGCCCGGTTTTTCCGTCGGCGCCACTCGACACCGTTGTGGGAATCGCAATGGACACCTGGCTTGGGGCGGGCGGTGTCGCTGCGGGTGCAGATCCAGTTGGTATCGCAAGCTCGAACGCTAACGGGGCGGTGTCTCGCCGGAAGAGGGCCGGTGCCACTGGCGCGCAAAGTTCGCCGCAGGACAATGCGCAAGTCAAGGGGCAAGGAGAGACGCAAGCGGAGGCGCAATCCGAGGTGCAAAGCGGCGTGGGCGCAGAACCCGCAGCTACCCGGCGTCGCGCAACGAAGAAGGCGCGTTAGGCAACGAGTCACCGCCTGCCTTGGCGACGTTCCCACCCGAAGTCGCGCAAGGCTGCGCCTTGCACCCCAAACCGACCCCGAGTCGCGGGCCGTGATAACGTTTGGTTTCCACGTCTTTGCGCCGCCGTGCGTTGTCTTTCATGTCTCTTTCCGCCTTGCCCGAAGCTAGCGACGAAGTCGCGACTTACGTAGCCAACTGCATCGGTTTCATCGAGCTTGAAAGGCCGAAGGCGCTGAACGCGCTGTCGCTCGGCATGATCCGAGCGATCCACGCCGCGCTCGACGACTGGCGCGAAAATCCCGATGTGCTTGCGGTCGTCGTGCGCAGCCAGCACCCTCGCGCGTTCTGCGCGGGCGGCGATATCCGCTTCCTCTACGAGTCGGCGAAGCGTGGCGAACACGAAGCGCGCGACGCGTTTTTCATTGAGGAATACCGGCTCAATCACGCAATCTTCACTTACCCGAAGCCGTACATCGCGTTGACGAACGGTGTGGTGATGGGTGGCGGCATGGGCATCTCGCAGGGCGCGCATCGTACCGGCGGCCTGCGCGTCGTTACCCAGTCGACAAAAATGGCGATGCCGGAAACGCGCATTGGCCTTTTCCCCGATGTCGGCGCTAGCTGGTTTCTCGCGCGCACGCCCGGCGCGATCGGCCGCTATCTCGCGGTGACCGGCGAAGCGATAGGCGCTGCCGACGCGTTGTACGCCGGCCTCGCCGATCTCTATATCGACGATGCCGCGCTGCCCGCGCTCATCGACATCTTGCGCAGCGAACTGTTCGAGCGCGGCGCGGACGTCGTTGCGTGCGTCGAGCGGGAAAGCCGCGCTTATCAGGTCGCGCCGCAGCCGGAGCAGTCGCCGCTTGCCCGCGCGCGGCGCTTGATCGACCGGCATTTTGCGCTTCCCGACGTGCCGCGCATTCTCGCGTCGCTTCAGCAGAAGTGCGATCGCGACACCGCCGATTGGGCCGAGCAGACCATTGCCGTGTTGCGGGAGCGCTCACCGCTTTCAATGGCCGTTTCGCTGGAGGTGGTGACGCGCGCGGAAGGCTCGATGGCCGAAGTGCTGCGCGGCGATCTCGATCTCACGCGTTCGAGTTTCCTGCACGGCGACGCGGTGGAAGGGATTCGCGCGCGCATTATCGACAAGGACAACGCGCCGCACTGGCGCTTCGCGCGCATTGAGGACGTGAGCGCCGCCGATGTCGCGAAAATGTTCGAAAGCCCGTGGCCGGCCAACGAACATCCGTTGCGGGATCTGCACGGTTAAGGCGCAGGCGGACGCGACGAACCGCCCAGACCGACTCAATCTACCTCTTCGCTCGCCATGAAGGCGCGCATGAAGACGAGTGCGCCCCAGCCCCACATTGCGTTCGCGGCGAAGCCCATGGCGAGGCGCGGCAGCATGTTGCCGCTTGGCCAGATGCCGCGCAGCGGATCCACGACGAACACGCTTGCCGCCGTCAACACGATGCCGCCGAACACGAACGCGGGCAGCCACGGCGCGCGTCGCTCGGGAGCCACGCGCAAGAGCCACGCCATGAGTACGGCCCAGAACGCGCTCCAGATTGCGTTAGCAATGAACTCGGGCAGGCCGAGCGGTAGAAACGGGGCAGTCGAAAAACCGCTTTTGTCGATAACACCGGCTGCATTCAGCAGCGCCAGCGTCGATTCATGGAAGAACAGAGAAGCCAGAAAACCGGCGACGAACGGCAGGATGAGTTTTTGCATGCATTGCACCGCCAGGGTACAGGCGCGTGGTTCGCGTTGCCCGCACCGGATTATTGGAAACGTGCGCCATTATAGCCAGCGGTGACGCCTTTTCCGGTTGCGCGAAGCGTCGCGTTCGTATGCTTTAGCGTCGGGCTAATCACGGAAGTGGAAAACCTAAGCTCAAAAAAATCGTTCAAAAGCCGCGCTCCGCTCCATAGACTCTTTCTCCATGTAGACGGCGCTTGCCGCCGTCGCCCTTAGCGTCGATACCGCATCTTCCGTTCTTTAGCGATGCATCGCCCGGCTCATCTCCGATGACCGGCTGTATGCGCGCGGCCCGCGCCTGCGCTGGCGTGTGGTTTCGCCCTGGCGTTTAGCGCGCGGCATGCACCGTCTTTATTCAATCCAGTTTTGAATTCGCAGGGAGCAGTAAATGAATGTGTTCTGGTTCATTCCGACTCATGGCGACAGCCGCTATCTCGGTACGTCGCAAGGCGCGCGTGCAGCCGATTACGACTACTTCCAGCAGATCGCTGTCGCCGCCGATACGCTCGGCTACGAGGGCGTGCTGCTGCCGACCGGCCGTTCGTGCGAGGACGCATGGGTCGTTGCATCGAGCCTCATCGCCGCGACGAAGCGCCTGAAGTTTCTCGTCGCGATCCGGCCGGGCATTTCGTCGCCGGGACTTGCGGCACGCATGGCGGCCACGTTCGACCGTCTGTCGAACGGGCGCCTGCTAATCAATGTGGTGACGGGGGGCGACGCGGCCGAGCTCGAGGGCGATGGTGTGTTCGTCGATCACGACACGCGCTACGAGATCACCGATGAATTCCTGCACATCTGGCGCAAGCTGCTGAGCGCCGCGCATACGAACGACGCTATCGACTTCGACGGCAAGCATCTGAAGTCGAAGGGCGGCAAGGCCTTGTATCCGCCGGTGCAGAAGCCGCATCCGCCGCTGTGGTTCGGCGGTTCGTCGCCGGCCGCGCACGATATGGCGGGCGAGCATATCGACACCTATCTGACCTGGGGCGAGCCGCCCGCCGCGGTTGCAAGGAAGATCGCCGATATTCGGGCCCGCGCCGCCGCGCACGGCCGCACGATCCGGTTCGGCATTCGCCTGCACGTGATCGTGCGCGAGACCGAAGAAGAAGCATGGGCCGCAGCCGACAAGCTGATCAGCAAGCTGGACGACGAAACCATCGCGCGTGCGCAAGCATCGTTCTCGAAGATGGATTCCGAAGGCCAGCGCCGCATGGCCGCGCTGCACGGCGGCAAAAGGGGTGGGCGCGCCGAACTCGAGGTCTATCCGAATCTGTGGGCCGGCGTGGGTCTCGTGCGAGGCGGCGCGGGCACCGCGCTCGTCGGCAACCCGGAGCAGGTGGCGGCGCGCATGAAGGAGTACGCGGACCTCGGTATCGAGACGTTCATCCTGTCCGGCTATCCGCATCTCGAAGAGTCGTATCGTTTTGCCGAACTCGTGTTCCCGCTGCTGCCGAACCGGCAGAGCAAGACTTCGGACGGGCCGTTGTCGGGACCCTTCGGCGAGATCGTCGGCAACAACTATTTGCCGAAGGCGGCGAGCGCGAGCTGAGCGTCGCCCGCATCGGTACCGCATCTTCGACACGCAATGAGGGAAGTAACCATGGCTCAATCCACTGTAAGTGCGGATCGGGACGAGAGCGCGCGCGGCGGAGCCGGTTTCGGTTCCGCGCTGGCGTCCGCTGTCGGGTCGTTACGGCAAGTCGGCGCGTCGCTTGCGCCGTGGGTCGCACCGCTTCTGATTCTCCTCGCATGGGAAACCGCCGCGCGCAGCGGCGTGCTGTCGACGCGCGTTCTGCCCGAACCGCTCGCCGTCGTGAAGGCCGCGTGGTCGCTGATCCAGTCGGGCGAGATGTGGGCGGACGTGAAGGTCAGCACGTGGCGCGCGGTGTCTGGATTCGCGATCGGCGGTGGGATCGGTCTCGTGCTCGGACTCGCGACGGGCCTCTTCAAGCCGGTCGAAATCGCACTCGATTCGACCGTGCAGATGATCCGCAATATCCCGGCGCTCGCGATGATCCCGCTCGTAATCCTGTGGTTCGGCATCGAGGAGCAGGCGAAGGTTTTTCTCGTAGCGCTGGGTGTGTTTTTCCCCGTCTACGTGAACACGTTTCACGGCATCCGTTCGGTCGATTCCAATCTCATCGAGATGGCGCGCAGCTACGGCGTGAAGGGTTTCGCGCTTTATCGCCATGTGATCCTGCCCGGCGCCTTGCCGTCCATTCTCGTCGGCGTGCGCTTCGCGTTCGGGCTGATGTGGGTGACGCTGATCGTCGCGGAGACGATTTCCGCGCAGTCGGGCATCGGTTACATGACGATGAATGCTCGCGAATTTTTGCAAACCGATGTCGTCGTGGTCGGCATTCTGCTGTACGCGGCGCTCGGCAAGGTCGCCGACGTGCTGGCAAAAAGCCTGGAGCGCGTGTCGCTGCGTTGGCATCCGGCTTATCAACGGGGAGGCAAGGCATGAGCGCAACGACATTTTCGTCGTCGTTCGGCGGCATCGCGGGCAGCGATCTCGAAGCGGAACTGGCGCAGGCGCGCATCGCCGATCGCGACGCCGGCCTGGCCGCGGACTCGCAGCAACGCGACACAGCCCACGGCTATGTGCGCGACGCGAGCGCGGCGGGCGAACCAAACGGTCCACGTCGCGAGAACAACGCGGCCGACTATTCGGTCCGGTTGTGCGGCGTCGGCAAGCAGTATGGCGAGCGCAAGGTGCTGACGGACTTCGACCTGTCGATCGAGCGCGGCAGTTTCGTCGCGATTGTCGGCCGTAGCGGTTGCGGGAAATCGACGTTGCTGCGTCTCGTCGCCGGTCTGGAGAAGACCACGGCGGGTGTGCTCGAAAAGCGTGCCGAAGACGGCCGGCCGCTCGACACTCGCATCATGTTTCAGGACGCACGCCTGTTGCCGTGGAAGAGCGTGTTGCAGAACGTGATGCTCGGACTGCCCCGCAGCGCGCGGGAAGACGCGCGTGCGGTGCTGGCCGAAGTTGGATTGCTGGAGCGTGCCGGCGACTGGCCCGCGCAGCTGTCCGGCGGTCAACGTCAGCGTGTCGCGTTGGCGCGGGCGCTCGTGCATCGTCCGCAGTTGCTGCTTCTGGACGAGCCGCTCGGCGCGCTCGATGCACTGACGCGCATCGAAATGCACTCGCTGATCGAGCGCCTGTGGCGCGAGCACAAGTTCACCGCCTTGCTCGTCACGCACGACGTGCACGAGGCCGTCGCGTTAGGCGACCGCATCCTTTTGATCGAAGAAGGGCGCATCGCGCTGGATCAGCCGGTGCCGCTCGCGCGCCCGCGAGCGCGTGCGTCGGCGGGCTTCGCCGCGCTCGAAGAACACGTGCTGCAGCGCGTTCTGAAAAATGCGCCAAACGACGACGCATTGTCCGGACAGCCCGAAGACGCACGCGGCACGCGTGGCCAGGGCCGCTTCCGGCGGCCTACAGACGTCCGCTGGGCTGTCTGACATTCCTTGACTGACTGTTTTTAATCGCTTCCCTGGAGTCACTCGCAATGAGCATTTCCGCAATCAACGTACGCAATCAGTTCAGAGGCAAGGTCAAGGAAATCATCCGTGGACCGGTTGTGTCCGAAGTCGATGTCGACACGCCGTTTGGCATCGTGACCTCGGTGATCACCACGCGCTCGATCGACGAACTCGACCTGCAGGTCGGCTCGGAAGTCGTCGCGCTCGTCAAGTCGACGGAGGTCTCGATCGCGCGCCTGTAAGCGCCGCGCTATTTCGCGTTCGCACCGCTCGCGGGCGGCTCGTGCATCATCTTGTCGTTGGTCGGCTTGCGCGGACGCTTGATCGGCATGTTGTCCGGGTTGCTCGATCCGGTCGAGCCGGAGGCCGCCTCGGGCGGCTTCGCCATCGACGACGCGGCGTCGCCCGGCGCCGCCGGCTGCTTTGCCGGCGCAGCGGAGCCTTTGGAATCCGTTGATCCGGCTTGCGCCGCTTCGGCCGCTTTGGCCGCGTTGGCCGTTCCTGCCCACGGCGCCGTTTCGCCTACACACATCGCTGCCAGTGCGGCGACTGCGGACAGAGCTGTCAGAGTGCTTCGCTTCATCTCCTTCTCCTTGTGCGTGTTTCGCAGCCGGTCGGATTGCGTGAGTTCGGGATAGACCCGGCTTGCCGGCGAAAATTCACGCGCAAAGCCATTCGGCCATGACGATGCACCAATGCGACTGCATTCGCTCTCGAAACTTGCTAGGATGAATTTAGCCATTTCGACGGAGGCAGCCATGTCGAAGTCATTGAGTCCCGAAGCGATCGAAGCGTTGCGCCGCTTGAACGAGGTCGGTGTGGGTCAGCCGCCGCCGCGATTCCCACAGACCGTAACCGCTGAATTGCTGGCTTGCGGGCTCGTCGCCGAGGCAAGCGGGGACGAAGTCGAAATCACCTGTAACGGCAGGCAGTACCTTTCAGGCGATTGCGATTGAGCATGAATGCCGGCGATTACGCGATGCGGCGTCAGCGCATGTGACGGCGTTCGCGCAGCGCAACTATCGCGTTGACGCGGCGCGCACGCTGGGCGCTGCGAACGTCGGGAAGCACGGGAGACGTGGAGGTGAAAATGGAGCCGAAGGGGCTCGACATGGGAGATTACCAGGAGCGCTATCAGGACTACGACATCGAAGTCGCGGTCGAACAGGTGCTCACGGGCGTCAAGGCGCATTTCCGGGTGCTGCGGGGAAGCGCAGTGGTGGTCGACTGGCGGCTGGTGCATATCAACAGCCTGTGGCCCACCGAGCACGCCGCGGCCGAAGCAGGTTTTCGGGCCGCGCGCGAAGTCATCGACGCAGGTGTTGCGGGTTGAGGCCGCTTGAATCCGTAAACTGAAGAGGGCGCCGGCATCGGAACCCGATGCTCGGCGCCCTCTGTGCTTGCCGCTAAGCGCAGCAAGCTCGGCAGCGAATGCTTAGTGGCCGAAGAAAACCGACTGCGGACCCGATGCCGGTTCACGCGTGCCCGATTGCGACGACGCGTTGTTCACGCCACCGTAAGCGTTCGATTCGGCGTTAGCGCGTTCAGCCGCGACGGTCTGCGCGTTCTGGCCTTGTTGCGAAGCCGGTGCGCCGACCGACGGACGATAGAACGGTGCCGGGCCGTAGCCGCTTGCAAAAGCCGGTGCAGCGATCGAGGCGGAAACGGCAACGAGAAGGGCGGCGATAAATTTGGTCTTCATGATGTACCTCCAATGATTTCGACTTTCGGAATGGCGTCGCGGGAGCCGGGGCTGTGTGCAACGTCGATGGAGGCAGTGTATACCCCTACTATCGAGAATTTGTACCGATAATTTGAAATTACTGTTCTTGCTGGTGAAATAATCGGGCGATCGTAGAGCGGGCGGGGCTCAGCGACGGTCTGGCCCCGATCACCAAGCGGTAGATGCGGGTTAAAGACCTGATCGGGAAGGGGTTTTAGGGGGTCATTAGCCATGCGGCGGCCGGTCAATCGCCCGCGTTGCGCTAAAATTGCGGTTTCGATTCAAGCCTTTGGCCGTCCCATGTCTTCAGCTAGTACTGCCAGTCCGCGCCGCGTCAGTGTCGCACCCATGATGGACTGGACCGATCGTCATTGCCGGTCGCTTCATCGCATCATCTCGCGTCATACGTGGCTCTACACGGAAATGGTGACGACAGGCGCACTGCTGCACGGCGATGTGCCGCGCCATCTTGCATTCACACCCGACGAAGCGCCCGTCGCGTTGCAACTCGGCGGCAGCGAGCCAGACGATCTCGCGCGCTCGGCGAAGCTCGGCGAGCAATGGGGCTATGACGAAATCAATCTGAATTGCGGCTGCCCATCGGAGCGTGTGCAGCGCGGCGCGTTCGGCGCGTGTCTGATGAACGAGCCGCAACTGGTGGCCGACTGCGTGAAGGCCATGCGCGACGTCGTCTCCGTGCCCGTCACGGTCAAACATCGAATCGGCGTGGATGCCGTCGAGGATTACGGCTTCGTACGCGACTTCGTCGGCACCATCGCAGATGCCGGCTGCAACGTCTTTATCGTCCACGCGCGTAACGCGATTCTCAAAGGGCTGAGCCCGAAAGAGAACCGCGAGATCCCGCCGCTCAAGTACGACTACGCGTATCAATTGAAGCGCGACTTTCCGCAACTGGAGATCATCATCAACGGTGGGATCAAGACGCTCGACGAAGTGCAGACACATCTTGCACACGTCGACGGCGTGATGCTCGGGCGGGAGGCGTACCACAATCCGTATCTGCTGGCCGATGTGGACGCGCGCTTCTACGGGTCCACCGAAGTGCCGCTCACGCGCGAGCAGGTCGAGGCGAAGCTAATCGAATATTGCGCAGCCGAGATGGCGCGCGGCACTTATCTTGGTGCGATCACTCGTCACGCACTCGGTCTCTATCGAGGCGAAGCGGGTGCGCGCGGCTGGCGTCGCGTCCTCTCCGACAGCAAGCGCCTCGCTGCGCGCGACCTCTCTATCTTCAACGAGGCGAGACAGCATCTGCGTGAGCCAGCCGAAATTTTTGAATAAAGGACTAGGCAAACGCGGAACGTGTTCGTATAATCTCGTTTCTTCGTTGGCGAGTCAGGTTTTCCGGCAAGTCAAAGCAGATCTCAGTGGTGGCTGTAGCTCAGTTGGTAGAGTCCAGGATTGTGATTCCTGTTGTCGTGGGTTCGAGCCCCATCAGCCACCCCAAAGAATTTCGGCAGTAAAGATTGAAGTTGATTGCAAACGGCGTTGTGAGAAATCACAACGCCGTTTTTGTTTTGGGTTCGCGCTTTTCTCGTCAATGGCTGCGTCCGCCATGCCCGCCGCCGCTCCACGAACTGCCGCCGTGGGATCCGCCATAGCCCCCATATCCGCCGCCGTGGCCGCCATGCCAGCCGCCGTGACCGCCGTGCCAACCGCTGCCCCAGTGTCCGCCGCCGCCGTGGTAGTAGCAGCACGGTCCGCCCCAGCCGCCCCAGATGCCGACCGTGCCGTACACCGGCGCGTAGGGTGTGCCATATCCGTAGCCATAAGCGGGGTAATAGGGTTGGGCGTAGGCGTAGTCATAGCCGGGCGCGACTGCGCATCCGCTGACGCCCGCGACCACGGCCAGCAATGCCATCGATGCAAAGAGTCTGCTCACAATCGCCTCCCGTCCTCACATAAAGGATCAGAAAGGTCGCGAGCCTGAGAGTTCAGCCGCATTTGTGTCTGCGCATTACGCTCGCACCGAGTGCCTGCGCAACGCGCATCCCTGTGCCGCACCGGTACTCCAAGGCGCGTGCTGCATGCCGCGATCGAAAGCGCGTCGGCGCATCCATTGCGCGGTAACACCTGGTTAATCTTCTGCAACAGAACAGGCCGCCGCTGCTCTTATCATGCGATGCAGTTGATCGGAAGAACGCTTCAGCGCTTGCGCAATGGTTCGATCAGCGACGACAAACCGTTGTGATCGATCTCGTGCATCAGCGCGAGCAGCCGTCCAATCTCGCCCGGCGGAAAGCCCTGGCTCGCGAACCAGTTGAGGTAATGGCCGGGCAGGTCGGCTATCAGGCGGCCCTTGTACTTGCCGTAGGGCATCACACGCGTGACCAGCAGTTCGAGGTGTTCGGGATTCATCGTGATGCACCGGCGCAAGGAATGTTGGGCGACGCGTGCTTGCACTGCACGCCTGCACGGCATTCTAGCCGTGCTGCAGGCATCGCGCGGGCATGGTAACTTGAGCGGTTTATGTTCATATAACTAACAAGGAAAGCTTCCATGGAATACCGCAGACTCGGCGATTCGGATGTACAGGTCAGCCTGATCGGACTCGGCACCATGACGTGGGGCGAGCAGAACACAGAGCAGGACGCGCACGCTCAGATCGACTACGCGCTCGATCGTGGCGTCAACCTGATCGATACCGCAGAGATGTGTCCGGTGCCGCCGCGCGCCGAGACGCAAGGTTCGACCGAGCGATTTATCGGCACGTGGCTCGCGAAGCATCGCAGCGCGCGCGAGAAAGTCGTGCTCGCTACGAAGATTGCGGGCCCCGCGCGCCAGCCGCATAACCCGCGACATATCCGCGGCGAGACCAACCAGTTCGACCGTAAAAACCTGACTGAGGCGCTGAACGACAGCCTGAAGCGTCTGCAAACGGACTACGTCGATCTGTACCAGTTGCACTGGCCGGATCGCAATACGATGACGTTTGGCCGTCCGGCCTATCCGTGGGTCGACGACGAATACACAGTGCCTATCGACGAAACGCTGTCCGTGCTCGCCGACTTCGTCAAGGCGGGCAAGGTGCGCCATGTGGGCGTGTCGAACGAAACGCCGTGGGGCGTCGCGCAGTTCCTGCGCGCGTCGGAAAAGCTCGGCTTGCCGCGTATCGTCAGCATCCAGAACCCGTACAGTCTGCTCAACCGCACTTACGAGGTGGGGCTCTCCGAGTACGCGCACCGCGACAACATCGGCCTGCTCGCGTATTCGCCGCTGGCGTTCGGCTGGCTGTCCGGCAAGTACGAAGGCGGCGCGCGGCCGGCTGGCGCACGCATATCGCTGTTCGAGCGCTTCCAGCGCTACAGCAAGCCCCAGGCGATCCAGGCCACCACGCGTTACGTCGAACTGGCAAAGCGCCATCGCATGTCGCCGGCCCAGTTGGCGCTTGCCTTCGTCAATAGCCGGCCGTTCGTCACGAGCAATCTGATTGGCGCGACCTCGCTCGATCAGTTGAAGGAGAACATTGCGAGCGTCGACGTAAAGCTGTCGCAGGACGTGCTCGATGAAATCGACGCACTGCATCAGCTGCAGCCGAATCCGGCGCCCTGAGTTCGCTGGGACATGCAACGAAAGGCAAATGTCCCTCCCTGTCGGCAAATCACGACCTAAACTGTGGTGAGCAGGACGGGCTTCTGCCTTCGTGTCGTGCTTCTGCACGTGGCGCGGCGCGCACGAATGGTAGGATGCAGCCCGGAAAATCGGCAGCGGCGGCGGGTTTTCAGCCGCACTGTTCACACTCGGCGATAGCACTCAGGACATCGAATGGCGCAACAAAAAACGAACCCAAAACTCGAGCAGGCGCTGACGCGCGGGGACCTTGCGATCCGTCAGGCGAATTCGGCGCGGGCCACCGCGCTGCTGCGCGCGCTAGCCAAAATGATCGTTGATGCTTCGGCGACGATCGGCGTCGAAGCATTCACACTGATTCCGGACGGCGACAAGATTTACGATCCGGCCGACGGTCTCTGGCCGCAAGAACTGCAGATTTCGCTCGACGGTCCGGTCGAGGACGCCGATCCGGACGAGATCCGCACCGTGCGGCTGATTGCCGACGATCCGGGCACGATGTTCCGGGTGGAATGGCAGCGTGCCGATGGCAAGATCGGGCGTCACGAAGGCGGCCCGTTTGCAACAGTCGCGTTCATCTCGGACGTCGACATTCCCTGGACCGACGAAGAGGACTGAGCTCGCGTCCGTGCAGCAAATTCATTCGTGGGCGCTGATCTATCGGGTCAGTCGCCCTCGAATTGTCCGCGCCTCTCTGCCGCGCGGCACGAGTTACTTCAGCACGAGTTACTTCATCATCCGGCGCCGAAACAGCACGGCGGCGACGATAAACCCTCCTACCGCATAACCCGCCAGCACGGCCGCGTGCCACAGGGCGTTGTCGAGCGGGCGCCCAAGCATCGCAGGCCGTATCAGATCGACCGCGTGCGCCAGCGGCAGGACCTCGGCCGCACCACGCGCGGCGGCAGGCAACTGCGAGATCGGGAAGAACACGCCGGAGAGCAACAGCATCGGCGTCAACACCAGCGTTTGATAAAACATGAAAAAGTCGTACGAAGGCGCGAGCGCGGTCACGACCATCGCGACACTTGCGAACGCGAGGCCGGTCAGCACGATCACGGGCAACGCGAGCAGCACTGACGGAAAACTGGCGTAGCCGAGCGCGCCGGCCACCAGCATGATCGCGGCGCCCGACAACACCGACTTGCTGGCCGCCCAGATCACTTCACCAAGCACGATATCGCCGAGCGTCAACGGCGTGTGCATGATCGCTTCCCACGTGCGTTGCACATGCATGCGCGAGAAGCCCGAATACATCGACTCGAAACTCGCGGACATCATGACGCTCGACGCAACGGTGCCCGCTGCTAGGAACGCGATATACGACACGCCGTCGACGCGGCCGACCATCAGCCCGAGACCGAAGCCGAGGCCGAACAGGTAGATCATAGGATCGGCGAGATTGCCGAACATGGAGGCGAGCGCGAGCTTCTTCCACACAAGGTAGTTGCGGCGCCACACCGCGATCCAGTTGACCGCGTTCGCGGGCAACGCGGCGAAAGGGGCCTGCATGGGTGGCGTGGCTTCGTTGCTTCGATAAGTGCGTGCATCCATTGCGTGTCTCGTGCAGTGTCGATGGAAGTCAGTCCTGCATCTCGCGGCCGGTGAGACGCAGGAACACATCCTCGAGATTCGCCGGGCGGTGCAGATAGCGCAGGTCCGCTCGCTGCTTCAGTCGCGCATGCACTGGCCCGGCGTCGTTCACATAACAGAAGAGCGTCTCACCGCTGATCTCGGTTCGCTGTGCGAGCGGCGCAAGCTCATCGCGTAATGCGAACGGATCGGGGCCGAAAATCTCGATGACGTCGCAGCCGATTTCCGACTCGATCAGCTCCCTTGGCGCGCCTTCCGCAATCTTGCGTCCTTCTTCGATCACGCACAGCCGGTCGCATAGCCGCTCGGCTTCTTCCATGAAGTGCGTGGTCAACAAGATCGTCTTGCCACGCGCGAGCAGCGAGCGCAGTCGCTCCCAGATGAGATGGCGTGCCTGCGGGTCGAGGCCGGTAGTCGGCTCGTCCATGATCAACACATCGGGATCGTTGACGAGCGCCCGCGCGAGCGTGAGGCGCCGCTTCATGCCGCCCGACAGTTCGCTCACGCGCGCGTCGGCCTTGCTCTCCAGCCGCGCGAATTCCAGCAGCGACGGCACCATCGCGCGGCATTGCGCGGCGCTCAAGCCGAAGTAGCGGCCGAACACCAGCAGATTTTCGCGGACGGTAAAGTCGGGATCGAGGTTATCGAACTGCGGCACCACGCCCACGCGCGCCCGCGCGATGCGCGCCCGGCCGGGAATCGGCTCGCCGCACAGGCGGATCGAGCCGGCGTCCGGTGCGGCGATGCCGAGCAGCATGCGCAATGTGGTGGTCTTGCCGGCGCCGTTCGGTCCGAGCAGGCCGAAACACTCACCGACGTCGACATGAAACGACAGTCCGTCGACAACTTTCTTTTCGCCGTAACTTTTTTCAACCTGCTGGAATTCGATAGCGGTGTCGGGCATGGATAGGGATCGAGGCTCAGGCAAAAGAGGCGAATCGACGGGAAGGCTGCTCATTCTAGGTCATCAGCCGGGAAATGGCGGTTTAAGGAGCGCCCCGCGCTGTGGGTTCTTGCACTGCCGCAAAGGCGTCGCCGGCGTTGTCCTCACCGAGTGTGCCTCCTATGCACAAGGCCGGGGCGTGCAGCAATCGCACTTAGCGTTTTCCATCCCTTGCAAGCTGAATTGCGGCGCACCATGATTGATTCAGACCGCGCTTTTGCGGAAAGGGGAAGAACGATGGCGAGCTACCAGAAAATCCTGCTGTGCTACGACGGCTCGCGTGAAGGCCGCAAGGCTCTGCGTTGCGGCGCCGACCTTGCGCTGGATCTGAAGGCGCAAACGCATCTGCTTTCGGTGGTGGACATGCGCTCGAGCATTGCGCAAAGCGCGGGCCTGCTGACGGACGTCGCGTGCGGCAGCTTCGAAAAGACCGCGCGGGACATCCTGCAAGAGGGCGTGGACTGGCTGACCGAGCGCGGCGTCAACGCGCAGGGTCACTTTGCGTTCGGTCATCCGATCGACGAGATCGCCAATCTTGCCAACGAGTTGCACGTCGACCTGGTGGTGGTGGGCCACCGTTGCCGCACAGGCCTGTCCCGGTGGTGGATGGGTGCTGGCAATACACCGCTGCTCGACCGGGTGTCATGCAGCATTCTGGTCGCGTGCTCTTCAGCGCATGAGCAGCAGCAGGAAGCGGCCTGACGATGCGGTTCGGGTGCACGGCCACCCGCGCCAGGCGTGCAGCCTTCGTGCGGGTGGGTGCTCGTGAGCTTTGGGCCGGATGAACGCGGAGGACGGAGTAGCGGGCGGCGCGTGCATTACGAGTGCATTGCGTCAGATCGGCCGAGTGCGCCTTCGATGTGTCAAGCCGCGCCTGGCGCTCACTCGTTCAGATTGACCGCCGCCAGCTTCCACGTGAAAAGACCCTCGCGCATGAAGATGGCGGAGTAACGCGCGTCCCCCGCACCGTGCTGGTATGTGACGGCGAACTCGTTGATGCCGCGATAGCCGGCTGTGGTTTGCGGCGGTTGCGGCGGTTGCGGTGACGTGGTCCTGCTAACCGCGTTGCCGTTCGGATTACCCGTAGTGCCGCCGGGCGTGCTGCTGTCCGCGCCGGACGATCCGGGGGCGGGCGCATTGGCAGCGGGCGGATTGCCGGTGACCGGCGCGGCGTTGGGCCGCTCACCCGGCTCGCCGCGCGGCGGCATGCCGTTCAACAGCGCAGCCACGCCGTCGGGTGTTGCATACGCGTCGACGAGCGGGCCGATCAACGCGACGCCAATCATCGCGCCGATCGCAGCCAACGGATTGCCGTTTCCGTGTGAGTCCAGCCGCCGCGTCAGCAAGCCCGTGACTTGCTGCTTCAGGCTCTCGCGCAACGCAGGAAAATCGACATACCGATTCACCGTCTGCGCGTCACGTGCGTCGGCGGCGCGTTTGAGGTTGTTGAGCGCGATATACGGGGAGGCATAAGCGAAGCCCAACGCCGCGATCAGCGCGATCACGATCAACGTGACGGTAAGCGTGACTGCAAGCGGACGGGCGCTGCGCTTCCTGGGTGTTGAAACTGCCATCGAGCGGAAATCTCCTTCAGGTGTGATCTAACGTGGACCGCAGCCGCGCTGAAACGATCCGTGCGCGGCCACAAACCATGTGAGCGACGCGCCCCACACCTCACAACTCATCAAGACTCGAACACTGCTCCGTGGACGTTGGTTTCCTCGGCGATGCAACGGTCAATCATGCGGCACACCGCGTCTACAGTGCCGACCATGATGAGCCGCGACGGCCCGTGGTACACGCGCACCGGCGCACGGCGCTCGGGCTCGGCAGTATTGAGCCCCGAGTTCAGCGACACGCGGGCGAACGCGGGCAGTGAAGACGGCAATGAAGACGGCAACGCGGCCTGCCGGTCGCACCCACGAGCGGGAGAGTCGAACAGCGACGCGGTAGCGGCGGTGGACGCTTCGATCAGTGAGCAAGGTACCAGCTTGCGCAGATGGCGCAGACGGCCGAACTGGCGAAACGGCAACAGGCGGGCAAGGCGTTCCATGAGTCTCTCCGGGCGATTCAACATGTGTTGCTTTAGTCGGTGAACAGGCGAGCGGTTGGCTAATGACGCACTGAGCTTGTCGCTCATTAAGCCAAACCCGTGCTGTCAGAATTCGCCCGGGCGGATCAGCCCGACAGCGATTCCTTCCAGCGCGAAATCCGCACTGCCTGTCTCAACGAAGATGTTCTCGTAATCGGGGTTCTCGGCAATCAACTCGATACCGTTCGCGCGGCGCTTCAGGCGCTTGACCGTGACGTCGTCGCCGAGCCGCGCAATGATGATCTGGCCGTCTTTGGCCTCGCTTCTTTTCTGCACCGCAAGCAGATCGCCGTCGAAGATACCCGCGTCGCGCATGGACAGCCCGCGCACCTTGAGCAGGTAGTCGGGCTTGCTCGAGAAGAGCGCCGGGTCGCACGCATAGTGTTGGGCGATATGTTCCTGCGCGAGGATCGGGCTACCGGCGGCAACCCGGCCGATAAGCGGCAGCGACAGCTGCATGATGCTGGCGTGCGGCAACGTGAACTGATGCGGCGCCTCGTCCGGGCCAGCAAGCAGGCGAATGCCGCGCGACGCGCCGGCCGCGAGTTCGATCACGCCCTTGCGTGCAAGCGCCCGCAGATGCTCTTCAGCCGAATTGGCCGAGCTGAAGCCCAGTTCGGCGGCGATTTCCGCACGCGTGGGCGGAAAACCGGTGCGCTCTATGGCCCGGCGGATCAGATCGAAAACCTGCTGCTGTCGTGCGGTGAGTTTGGTCATGGCGCCACTGTATGGATGAACAGGTGCCTGTATTTTTATACAGTATCCGGCGCAATTCAAGCTTTACTTTAAGTTTGCGGCTCGACCCCTCGCTGGAACGTCATAAATCGACGTCAAGACATCCGTTTTCATGCCGCAACGCCTTATCTGGCTGTCATTACCACTTTTGCGTATTAAAAAATGAATAAACATTATTTTTAATGATGAAAGCCCCTGGATAGACTGGCCTCCAGTCGCTCATGTGCACGTGACCCGACGCAAAACAACACACGCTGTTTCAGCGCACCAACACGCGGAGAACTTGGCATGAACAATCACGAAGCGGGCCGGGCAGGCAGGAGCCGAAAACTTATCGCAGCGCTCGCGTTCGGCGCGGCAGCCGCGCTTGGCGTCCTTGGCGCGGCGGGCCAGGCGCAAGCCGCCGACACGACGCTGCTCAATGTGTCCTACGACCCTACTCGCGAGCTTTACCAGGACGTGAATCAGGCTTTCGCCAAAGAATGGAAGGCGAAGACCGGCGAGACCGTCACCTTCAAGCAGTCGCACGGCGGCTCGGGTGCGCAGGCGCGCTCGGTGCTCGACGGCTTGCAGGCCGACGTCGTGACGCTCGCGCTCGCTTATGACATCGACGCCATCGCGAACAAGGGTTTGATCGATAAAGGCTGGCAGAAGCGCTTGCCCGACAACGCGTCGCCGTACACGTCGACGATCGTGTTTCTGGTGCGCAAGGGCAATCCCAAGCACATCAAGGATTGGGACGATCTGACCAAACCCGGCGTGTCGATCGTGACGCCGAATCCGAAGACCTCGGGCGGCGCGCGCTGGAACTATCTCGCGGCATGGGCGTATGCAGCGCATCAGCCGGGCGGCAATGACCAGAAGGCCAAGGAGTTTGTCGGCAAGCTGTACAAGAATGCCGGCGTGCTCGATTCCGGAGCGCGTGGCGCGACCACCAGCTTCGTGCAACGCGGCATCGGCGACGTGCTGATTGCGTGGGAAAACGAGGCGTTCCTCTCGCTGAAGGAATTCGGTCCGGACAAGTTCGAAATCGTCGTGCCGTCCGTGAGCATTCTGGCCGAGCCGCCGGTGGCGGTGGTGGATAAGGTCGTCGACAAGCATGGCACGCGCAAGCTGGCCGAAGCGTATCTGAACTTCCTGTACAGCGAGCAGGGCCAGGAAATCGCCGCGAAGAACTTCTACCGTCCGCGTTCGAACAAGGTTCCGGCCGAACTGACCTCGAAGTTTCCGAAGCTGAAGCTGTACACGGTCGACGATTCGTTCGGCGGCTGGGCCAACGCGCAGAAGACGCACTTTGCCGACGGCGGCGTGTTCGATTCGATCTACCAGCCTCAGTAACACCGCTCAGGTCCGCGCCGCGGCAGGCGCAGACCGAGGCAACGCGACGCGCCACGGCGCGTCACTTTCCGGAGCGCGCCACTGGCGCGCTTTTGGCCGATCGGGACCAGGCGGCCGGCAACACGAGCATCAACCGAAAGAGTATCGAGCATGACCACGTTGACCTTCCGCAAACCAAGCGCCTTGCCCGGTTTCGGCCTGACACTCGGCATCACGGTGGCTTATCTGAGCCTCGTGGTGCTGATTCCGCTCGCGGCGACTTTTCTGAAGACAGCCACCCTCGACTGGAATCAGTTCGTGCGCGCCGTCAGCTCGCCGCGCGTGCTGGCCTCGTACCGGCTGACGTTCTTCTCCGCGCTCGGCGGCGCACTGATCAACGCGGTGTTCGGCTTTCTGGTCGCATGGGTGCTCGTGCGGTACAGGTTTCCGTTCAAGCGTATCGTCGACGCCGTAGTCGATCTGCCGTTCGCACTGCCCACGTCGGTGGCCGGCATTTCGCTCGCGGCCGTGTATGCGGGCAACGGCTGGATTGGACAGTTCCTGGAGCCGCTCGGTCTGAAGGTCGCATTTACGCCGGTGGGCGTGCTCGTCGCACTAACCTTTATCGGTTTGCCGTTCGTCGTGCGCACGGTGCAGCCGGTGCTCGAAGAGTTCGAGCGCGAGCAGGAAGAGGCTGCCGCTTGCCTCGGCGCATCGCGCTGGCTGACGTTTCGCCGCGTGGTGTTGCCAGCCGTGTTGCCGGCACTGCTGACGGGCTTTGCGCTCGCGTTCGCGCGCGCACTGGGCGAATACGGCTCGGTCATTTTCATTGCAGGCAATGTGCCGATGAAGTCGGAAATCACATCGCTGCTGATCATCACGAAGCTTGAGCAGTATGACTACGCCGGCGCGACGGCGCTTGCCGTCGTGATGCTCGTCGTCTCGTTCCTGATGCTGCTTTTCATCAATACGCTGCAGTGGTATCTGCAGCGCCGCACGAGCCGCGGCAACGCAGGTCCGGCGCCCAGCGCCGCGAGCGTTGCAAGCATTGGCGGAGGTGCGCAATGAGCCGCCATTCGGCAGGTCACGTCGATAACGCCGACGGCGTCACGCCGCACGCCGTGGCTCCGCGCGAGCCACTGAACATTGCGCGCCGGCCCGATCCGGTCACCGAACCGCCGCTTGTCCGCTGGATTCTGACCGGCATTGCGCTGATGTTTCTCGGGCTCTTTCTCGTCGTGCCGCTCGTCGCCGTGTTTTATCAGGCGTTGAACAAGGGGCTTGGCTTTTATCTGGAGTCGCTCGCCGATCCGGATGCGCTGGCGGCCATCAAGCTGACGGCAATTACAGCGGGAATCGCCGTGCCTCTCAATCTGGTGTTCGGCCTCGCGGCTTCGTGGTGCATCGCGAAGTTCGAGTTTCGCGGCAAGGCGCTCCTCACCACGTTGATCGATCTGCCGTTCTCGGTTTCGCCCGTCATCTCGGGTCTCATCTACGTGTTGATATTCGGCGCGCAAGGATGGTTCGGTCCGTGGCTGCAAGCGCATAACGTGCAGATCATCTTCGCCGTGCCCGGCATCGTGCTCGCAACGATCTTCGTGACGTTTCCGTTCGTCGCGCGCGAACTGATCCCGCTGATGCAGGCGCAAGGCAACGACGAAGAGGAAGCCGCGCATGTGCTCGGCGCGTCCGGCTGGCAGATATTTCGCCGCGTCACGCTGCCCAATGTGAAATGGGGCCTGCTGTACGGCGTAATTCTGTGCAACGCCCGCGCGATGGGCGAGTTCGGCGCGGTGTCGGTCGTATCGGGCCATATTCGCGGCCAGACGGACACCATGCCGCTGCACGTCGAAATTCTCTACAACGAATACAACTTCTCGGCGGCGTTCGCCGTGGCGTCGGTGCTGGCCTTGCTCGCACTCGTGACGCTCGCACTGAAACTGCTCGCCGAGCGTCATATGTCGGCGGAACTGTCGGACGCCCGCGACGTGCCGGCGCACGCCGGACCCGTCACGCTGCCGTCCGCTTTGCCGTCATCCGCGCAGTCGCTGAACATGCAATCTTCGCAGCAACACCCGCTCAAGCAAGGAGAGCTGTAATGGGTATCACCGTACGTAACCTGCAGAAGCGCTTCGGCGATTTCGTCGCGCTCGATAACGTTTCGCTCGATTTTCCGCCGGGCGAACTGGTTGCGCTGCTCGGGCCCTCGGGGTGCGGCAAGACCACGTTGCTGCGCGTGATCGCGGGCCTTGAATACGCGGACGGCGGTCAGGTCGTCCTGCAGGGCCAGGACGTCGCGACGGTCGGCGCGCGTGAACGCGAAGTGGGTTTCGTGTTCCAGCATTACGCGCTGTTCCGTCATATGACGGTGTTCGAGAACGTGGCGTTCGGGCTGCGAGTGAAGCCGAGGAAGGAGCGTCCGTCGGAAGCGGTGATTCGCGAGAAGGTGCATGAACTGCTCAAGCTCGTGCAACTCGACTGGCTCGCGCAGCGCTATCCGTCGGAATTGTCGGGCGGGCAGCGGCAGCGTATCGCGCTCGCTCGCGCGCTTGCCGTCGAGCCGAAAGTGCTGCTGCTCGACGAACCGTTCGGCGCGCTCGATGCCAAGGTCCGCAAGGAACTGCGCAGCTGGCTGCGGCGTCTGCACGACGATCTGCATATCTCGACGATTTTCGTCACGCACGATCAGGAAGAGGCGCTCGAAGTGGCGGACCGTATCGTCGTGCTCAATCGTGGACACGTGGAGCAGGTCGGCAGTCCGCAGGACGTGTACGACCATCCGCAAACGTCGTTTGTGTATGAGTTTCTCGGCGCGGCGAACCGCCTGCACGGCAACGTCGACGCGAGCGGATTCGTGGTGGACGGCGCGGCGTTGCCGGTCGCCATCAGCACCGACTTCAGCGGTCCGGCTTTCGCTTATGTACGTCCGCACGATTTGCAGTTGTATCCGCAGTCGGCGGGGCACCGCGAGGGTATCGTCGTCGATGTGCGGCGCGTCGTGACACTGGGCGGCTCCGTGCGGGTCGAGCTCGCGGGCCGCGAGGGCAATCTGCTCGAAGCCGAACTCGACCGGGAAGCATGGCGCGAGTTGCGTCTCTCGATCGGCGACGGCGTGACGGCGGTGCCGCGCGCGCTGCGGGTCTTCCCGGCGCAATGAGCGCATGACCGATGCGACTCAACGCGAATGAACTGAATAACTCGAACAACTCAACTCTCGCTGAACCGGACACTTCAAGATGAACTTCCAGCAATTGCGCTTCGTGCGCGAGGCCGTGCGTCAGAACATGAACCTGACCGAAGTGGCGAACGTGCTCTACACGTCGCAGTCGGGCGTGTCGAAACAGATCAAGGATCTCGAGGACGAACTCGGCGTCGACATTTTCATTCGACGCGGAAAGCGGCTCACGGGTCTCACGGAGCCGGGCAAGGCGGTGCATCAACTGATCGAGCGGATGCTGCTGGACGCGGAGAATTTGCGCCGCGTCGCGCGCCAGTACGCAGATCAGGACAGTGGCCATCTGGTGGTCGCGACCACGCACACGCAGGCACGCTACGCGCTGCCGAAGGTGATTCGTCAATTCACCGAGGTTTTTCCGAAGGTGCATCTGGCGCTGCGCCAGGGCAGTCCGCAACAGATCGCGCAGATGATCATCAACGGCGAGGCGGATATCGGCATCTCGACGGAAGCGCTCGACCGGTTCCCCGACATCGTCACGTTTCCATGCTATTCGTGGCATCACGTCGTGGTCGTGCCGAAGGATCATCCGCTCGTCGGCCGCCCCAATCTGACGCTGGACGAAATCGCCGAATTTCCGATCGTCACATATGACCAGGACTTCACGGGCCGCTCGCATATCGACCAGGCGTTCGCGAAAGCGGGGGCGCTGCCCGACGTGGTGCTGACCGCGATCGACGCCGACGTGATCAAGACGTATGTGGAGCTCGGCATGGGTATCGGCGTGGTCGCGGCAATGGCCTACGACCCGAAGCGCGACAGCGAACTGGTGGCGCTCGACACGCAGCACCTGTTCGAGGCGAACACGACGCGGGTCGGCTTGCGCAAGGGCGCGTTTTTGCGCGCATATGCGTACCGGTTGATCGAGATGTTCGCACCGCAACTGACCGAGGCGGAAATCGCCGCGCAGTTGCGCGAGGCAGTGTGAAGCGCTGACGGGGAAAGCGGCCTTGGCCGCTTCAAAGGCGCGCGACGGCGGCGCGTCATCGCTTACAATCGCCGCCATGAACGCACAGACTTCTTCTTCCTCTCCCAGCGCCGCCGCGTTGCGGCCGCGCATCGCCGTGCTCGCCACCGGCGGCACGATTGCCGGCGCGGCCGCGGACGCTACCAATACGTCTGGCTATCAGGCCGGCGTGGTCGGCGTCGAGCAATTGCTGGCCGTGGTGCCGGCGTTGTCGACGGTAGCCCGCATCGCGCCGGAGCAGATTGCGAGCGTCGACAGCAAGGACATGGCGATGCCGCTATGGACCGCGCTCGCGCAACGTATCAACGCACTGCTTGCTGACGCCGACATCGACGGCGTGGTGGTCACGCATGGCACCGATACGCTCGAAGAAACCGCGTATCTGCTGCATTTGACTGTCAAGTCCGACAAACCGGTGGTGCTGACAGCGGCAATGCGCCCCGCGTCCGCGCTGTCCGCCGATGGACCGCTCAATCTGCTGAACGCCGTGACCGTCGCGGCAAATGCCGGCGCGCGCGGACAGGGCGTTCTCGTTGCATTCAACAACAAGATTCACAGTGCGCGTGACGTGGTCAAGACGAGCACCTATGCCGTCGATGCATTCCAGTCGCCCGAAGTCGGTGCGCTTGGCTGGGTGCAGGACGGGCGCGTCGAATTTCAGCGCAGCGTCGTACGTCCGCATACGTTGTCGACTGAATTCGTGATCGGTGCGAACTGGCCGCATGTGGAAATCGTCGCGAGCTATGCCGGCGTGTCGCGCATTGCCGTCGATGCGCTCGTGACAGCCGGCGTGCGCGGCATCGTCGTTGCGGGCACGGGCAATGGTTCGATTCACGCGTCGCTGACGCAGGCTCTGGCCGATGCCGCTTCGCAGGGCGTCGCGGTAGTGCGTTCGTCGCGCGTGGGCTCAGGGCATGTAATGCGCAACGGCGCGGCCGCCGACGATGCACTCGGCTTTGTCAGCGCCGGCTCGCTCAATCCGTACAAGGCGCGTGTGTTGCTGATGGTGGCATTGGCCGCTGGCGGCGCCGGACCAGTCGCTTTGCAAAAAGCGTTCGATACGTATTGACGCCTCGCGGCGTTCAACGGAAGTGGTCCAAAGAAAAACGCGGCGCTCGAGTAATGACTTCGAGCGCCGCGTTGCGTTTTATCGCAGTGTTTTTACCCGCCCGAGGCGGGCATTTGCGATCGGCTATTAAGCGGCCGGAATCACCAGCACCTGGCCGGGATAGATCTTGTCCGGGCTTTTCAGCATCGGCGTATTGGCCTGGAAGATCACGTCGTTTTTAGCGCCGCTGCCGTAGTACTTCTCCGCGATCTTCCACAGGTTGTCGCCCGGCACCACCGTGTGGAACTGCGTAGGCGCCGCGGCGGGGGCGGTCACGCTCAACTGGTCGTCGACCTTGTCGACGTTCTGCACATTGCCGGCTGCCACGAGGATCTTGTCCTTGGTCGGCTGGTCGGCGGCTTCTCCCGATACGGTGACCGTATGGCTCGTGCCGTCGTACGTCACCTGCAGATTCGTTGCGTCCAGACCCTGGCTGCGGATGTAAGTGGCGATCGCGTCGCCTGCGGTCTTGTTCAGCGCGGCGAGGTCCGGTGCGGCGGGCGCGGATTCGGCCTTGGCCGTCGTGGACGCGACGCTGAACAATTTTTCGCCGGCTTCCTTGATAAAACTGAGAATACCCATCGATCACACTCCTCATGTTGGTACGCAAGCATGCTTTGCGTACGAGTTAAGCACTCGTTGCGATGCGGAACACGCCGCACAACGCGAATGCGTTGATCAGGCAGCAGGCGCGCCCGGATGCATGCGACGACTCACGAGTGTAGGAGATAGCGGGTGACGAAGTGTCAAGAAAGGTGAGGAAGAGGGCACGAAGTTGCAAGCAAATGCAAACGTGCGTGCATCACGGCGCCGCATGAGGGCGCCGCATGAGGGCGCACTACGCCATTGAGTGGCGGAGAAAACCTGAGAATGAATCCGACAGCCGGACACCCGACGACGACGTCTGACCGACCAAGGCTTCCCCGGCGCCGCCGGGTGCCGCTGCGGACCCCACTTTGCCGCTCTCAGCCCAGAGCGGCACGATTTGCCCGTTCCGCCGCGATGCCGCGCGACAAAACGGGCGCCCCACTTGCGATTGCCGTAGCGTTGACGAGGCAACATCTGCGGCAACCGGTATTACCAGGCTATTTACGCTTCTCCATGCATGCGGCCGTTGCCGTTGTTGATTCGCAAGCCGCGAAGAAACGCTGCAAGTTCAAGCTGCTTTCGCTTCGCTATCCGGCGCTTGTGCGACTTCGTAATTCGCCATGATTTCGAGCGCGCGAACCATCGCCGAGTGATCCCATGCCTTGCCGCCGTTCGCCGCGCATACGCTGAACAGTTGCTGCGCACTCGCGGTGTGCGGCAGCGCAATGCCGAGCTTGCGCGCGCCGTCGAGTGCGAGGTTCAGATCCTTCTGATGCAGTTCGATCCGGAAGCCCGGATTGAACGTGCGCTTCGTCATGCGCTCGCCGTGCACTTCGAGAATGCGCGATGAAGCGAAGCCGCCCATCAACGCCTTGCGCACACGTTCCGGATCGGCGCCCGAGCGCGATGCGAACAGTAGCGCTTCGGCCACCGCCTCGATGTTCAGCGCCACGATGATCTGATTCGCGACCTTGCACGTCTGACCCGCGCCGTTGTCGCCGATCAGCGAGATATTCTTGCCCATCAGTTCGAAGAGCGGCTTTGCTTGCGCAAAGGCTTTCTCCGGGCCGCCGACCATGATCGTGAGCGTTGCCTCGCGTGCACCGACTTCGCCGCCGGACACCGGCGCATCGAGATAATCGACGCCGAGCGCATTGATCTTCTTCGCGAACGCCTGAGTATCGAGCGGCGAGATCGAGCTCATGTCGATCACGAGCTTGCCTGCCGTGAGGCCGGCGGCGACGCCGTCGTCGGCGAAAAGAACGTTGGCTACGTCAGGCGTGTCGGGCACCATGATGATCACGATGTCGGCGGCTTGCGCGACAGCGGTCGAGTCGGACACCACGTTCGTGCTCTTGCCCAGATCTTCGGGCACCGGGTACGCGCCGTTCACGAACAGCGTGTGACCGCCCTTGAGGAGGTTGCGCGCCATATGCGCGCCCATGATGCCGAGCCCGATGAAACCGATCTTTGCCATGTGTCTGAATCTCCAGTGTTTCCAGTGTTGTTAGCGGTCCCTTGGCGGGACTTCTTTCGAGGCGTCACGCGCCCGGTCTGCACGACGCGGTGTTCAGCGCATCGTTCAGGCGGCGGCGTGCGCGGCGCCGCGCCTTTGCCCGGCCACGCTCTGCACCCAGCACAAGCCGGCAGTGGTGTTCGTGCGCGGCTTGTATTCGCAGCCGACGTAGCCGTCGTAGCCAATCGTGTCGAGCAGGTCGAACAGGAACGGGTAGTTGATTTCGCCGGTGCCGGGTTCGTTGCGCCCCGGGTTGTCGGCGAGCTGGATATGCGCGATTTGCGGCAGATTCTTTTTGATCGTTGCCGCGAGTTCGCCTTCCATCCGTTGCATGTGATAGATGTCGTATTGCAGGAACAGATTGTCCGACCCTACGGCGCGAATCACGTCGAGGCCTTCGCTTGAGCGATTCAACGCGAAGCCCGGAATGTCGTAGGAGTTGCACGGCTCGACTAGCAGTCTGATATCGGCCTTCTTCAATTCACCCGCTGCAAAACGCAGGTTATCGACGATGGTCGCGCGCGCCTTGTCGGCATCGACGCTGGCGGTTGGAATACCCACGAGGCAATTCAGTTGCGGCACCTTCAGCGCGCTCGCGTATTCGATCGCACGGCCCACGCCTTCCTGGAACTCGGTTACGCGATCGGGCAGGCAGGCAATGCCACGCTCGCCGGCTTCCCAGTTGCCCGCGGGCAGGTTGTGCAGCACGAGCTTCAGCCGGTTCTGCTGGAGACGCTCGCTCAACTCGGCGATCCGGTACGGATACGGAAACAGGAATTCGACGGCGTTAAAGCCCGCGTCGGCTGCGGCCGCGAAGCGGTCGAGGAACGGAACTTCGTTGAAAAGCATCGTGAGATTCGCTGCGAATTTGGGCATGGTGCTCAGGTCTCTCTGGTCGGTCGTTGAAAAACTTCATAGCGCGATTGCAGTGCAGTCGTGCAATCGCGCCCCGCGATTTCGGCCGTCAGGCTCAGTCCAGAATGCTGATCGCAGTCGGCGCGTCTTCGCGCGTCACGGCGAGTTCCTCGAACTCGTTGATCGCGTCGATCTCGGTGCCCATCGAGATGTTGGTCACGCGCTCGAGAATCACTTCGACGATCACCGGCACGTTGAACTCGGAGAGCATCGACTGCGCTTTTTGCAGCGCCGGTTTGAGTTCCTCCGGCTTGAACACGCGAATCGCCTTGCAGCCGAGGCCTTCGGCCACCGCGACGTGATCCACGCCATAGCCGTTGGTTTCCGGCGAATTGATGTTCTCGAAGCCGAGCTGCACGCAGAAGTCCATGTCGAATGCGCGCTGCGCCTGGCGGATCAGGCCGAGGTACGAGTTGTTCACGACCACATGCACGTACGGCAGCTTGAATTGCGCGCCGGCCGCGAGTTCTTCGATCATGAACTGGAAGTCGTAGTCGCCCGAGAGCGCGACGATCGGCCGTTGCGGGTCCGCTGCGCGCACGCCGAGCGCAGCCGGAATCGTCCAGCCGAGCGGGCCGGCCTGGCCGCAGTTGATCCAGTTGCGTGCCTTGTAGACATGCAGAAACTGTGCGCCGGCGATCTGCGAAAGGCCGATCGTGCTCACGTAGCACGTGTCGCGGCCAAACACCTGGTTCATCTCTTCGTAGACGCGCTGCGGCTTCATCGGCACGTTGTCGAAGTGAGTCTTGCGATGCATGGTCTGCTTGCGCTGCTGGCAATCGGCGACCCATGCGCTGCGATCCTTCAGCTTGCCTGCGGCTTTCCATTCGCTCGCGACTTCGACGAACAGTTCGAGCGCGGCCTTCGCGTCCGACACGATGCCGAGGTCCGGACCGAACACACGGCCGATTTGCGTCGGCTCGATGTCCACGTGCACGAACTTGCGGCCCTTCGTATAAACGTCGATGCTGCCCGTGTGACGATTCGCCCAGCGGTTGCCGATGCCGAGCACGAAGTCGGACGCAAGCATCGTCGCGTTGCCGTAACGGTGCGAGGTTTGCAGGCCGACCATGCCGGCCATCAGCGGATGGTCGTCGGGAATCGCACCCCACGACATCAGCGTCGGGATCACCGGCACACCGACGGTTTCGGCGAAGCGCACGAGCAGATCTTCAGCGGCTGCGTTCAGCACGCCGCCGCCTGACACGATCAGCGGCTTCTCGGAATCGTTGAGCAAGGTGAGGGCGGCTTCGATCTGCTTGCGCGTTGCCTTCGGCTTGTAGACCGGCAGCGGTTCGTACGTGTCAATGTCGAATTCGATTTCGGCGAGCTGCACGTCAATGGGCAGGTCGACCAGCACAGGTCCCGGACGGCCCGAGCGCATCAGATGGAAAGCCTGCTGGAACACGCGCGGCACGAGCGCCGGCTCGCGCACGGTCACGGCCCACTTGGTGACCGGCTTCGCAATCGATTCGATGTCGACCGCCTGGAAGTCTTCTTTGTACAGGCGCGCGCGCGGCGCTTGTCCGGTGATAGCCAGAATAGGGATCGAGTCGGCCTGAGCGGAGTACAAACCGGTGATCATGTCGGTGCCGGCAGGCCCCGACGTGCCGATGCACACGCCGATATTGCCAGGCTGCGCGCGGGTATAGCCTTCGGCCATGTGCGAAGCGCCCTCGACATGGCGCGCGAGCACGTGGCTGATGTTGCCCGCGCGACGCATGGCCGAGTAAAACGGGTTGATCGCTGCGCCCGGCACGCCGAACGCGGTGTCGATACCTTCTTTTTCGAGCACCAGCACGGCGGCGTCGACGGCTCTCATCTTGGCCATGAATGTCTCCTCAATGTTTGGAAATTGGCGAATAAGGCTCTTGAACGCACTTTAGGCTTGACCTAAAGGTTTGATAAGATCAGTCCGCGTCGCTTATTTCGAAACAAAAAGTATGGAATGCGGGCACACGCAGCGTGCGTCCGCAAGGAGACCGCCATGGATCGATTCAAGCAGATTGAAACCTTCGTGCGCGTCGCCGACGCGGGTAGCCTTGCGGCCGCGGCTCTGGAGGAGGGCGTGTCGCCGGTGATCCTCGGGCGGCGCATCGACGCGCTCGAAAAGCGCCTCGGCGTGAAGCTGATGTATCGCTCGACGCGGCGGCTCGTCGTCAGCGAGGACGGCGCGGCCTTTCTCGAACGTTGCCGCGGATTGTTGACCGAATGGGACCAGGCCGAGAACGAACTGAGCGCCGGGCGGCGCGCGGTGAACGGGCATCTGATCGTGTCGGCGCCGGCTGCGTTTGGCCGCAAGCACGTTGCGCCGCTCGCGCCGGCGTTTGTCGCCGACAAGCCGGAATTGCAGGTGTCGTTCAACCTGACCGACCGCGTCGTGGATCTGGTGCGGGAGGGTTATGACCTGTCGATACGGATCGGCGGCGCGGTCGATCCGAACTTCGTGGCGGTTAAACTCGCGTCGAACCGGCGCGTGGTGTGCGGCACGCCCGATTACTTTCGCCAGCACGGCAAGCCCAAAACGCTCGAAGACCTGCCGCGGCACAACTGTCTCGCGTTCAATCTGCAAGGCGGCCAGAACCGTGGCTGGTATTTTCGCCGCAACGGCAAGCTCGTCACGGTGCGTGTAGGCGGCACGCTCGATTGCAACGACGGCGAACTATTGCACCGCTGGGTATCCGAAGGGCTCGGACTCGGCTGGCGATCTACGTGGGAAATCCAGCAGCAGCTCGCGCGCGGTGAACTGGAAACGGTGCTCGACGAATTCGCGCTACCCGACTACGACATTCTGGCGGTCTACCCGCAGCAGCGCTATGTGCCGGCCAAGGTGCGCTATTTCATCGATTATCTGAAAGAGATCTACGCAAGCGAGGATTATTGGAACCGGCCGGGGTATTAGCGCGCTTTAGCGCTGACGCTCGACCACGCATGGGCGAGCGGTGCGCTCGGTTGCGCTGCGGCGCGGTGTTGTGCATGGGGCCGAGGCTTGGAGCGGCCTCTGTAGGCGCGGGCCACGAAGCTGCGTGAGGGAGCAGCGCCGGCAGTTGCCCGCAGCGCATGAAGGCTAAATTTGAACGGCGTTGGTTCATGCGCGGCGTTCAAGTTGGGTGCTAAATCGTTGAAAACACGCCTCAATCGCAGCTCGGGACGGTGCAATGTCTTGCAGTCCGTCCCCAATCGGGCTACAATCTTCGGCTTCTCACTTGCCACACCGGTTCGACGCCCGGGTGGCTTCTATCCAAAAGTCAGCACAAGGAGTGTGTATGCGTCATTATGAAATCGTCTTTATCGTGCATCCCGATCAGAGCGAGCAGGTGCCCGCCATGATCGAGCGTTACAAGAGCACGATCACGTCGCACGGTGGCCAGATCCACCGTATCGAAGACTGGGGCCGTCGCCAACTGGCCTACATGATCGAGAAACTCGCGAAGGCTCACTACGTCTGCATGAACATCGAATGCGACCAGACCACGCTCGACGAGCTGGAACACGCGTTCAAGTTCAACGACGCCGTTCTGCGTCACCTCATCGTCAAGATGAAGAAAGCCGAAACTGGCCCTTCGCCGATGATGAAGGAAGTGCAGCGCGAAGAAGCCAAGAAGTCGGCTGCTACGCAACCGTCCGAAGCGCAGGCTTAAGACACACTATTTAAGCTACCAGATCAAGCGTCGCCCTTGCCAAAGGCTTCATGAACCGGCTGCAGCTCACAGCCAGCGTCGTTGAACGCGAACCGGTGCGGTACACCCCCGCCGGCGTTCCGATTGCCAGCTGCACGTTGCACCACCGCACGGAAGTCGTCGAAGCCGGTATTGCCCGGCAAGTCGAACTGACCATGCAGGCGGTAGCCGCAGGCGAGGCGAGCGGTAAGCTGGAAAGCTGTCCGATGGGCGTGGAAACGCTCTTCACAGGCTTCCTGGCAAAAAAGCACCGCAACGCAAGAACCCTGGTATTTCACATCACAGCATTGCAGGACATTGGAAAGGACTGAACATGCCCCGCCCGACTGGTAAGAAATTCGACAAGCGTCGTCAGCAACAAAATCCGCTCTTCAAGCGTAAGAAGTTTTGCCGTTTCACGGCTGCTGGCGTCGAATACATCGACTACAAAGACATCGAAACGCTGAAAGACTTCATCGGCGAAAACGGCAAGATCACGCCGGCGCGTCTCACGGGTACAAAGTCGCACTATCAACGCCAGCTGGACACGGCAATCAAGCGCGCACGTTTCCTCGCGCTCGTGCCGTACACCGACCAGCACAAGGCCTAACCCGACGACGCGATAAGGAGCATCCGAATGCAAATCATTCTTCTGGAAAAAGTCGTCAATCTGGGCAACCTGGGCGATATCGTGAAGGTCAAGGACGGTTACGCACGTAACTTCCTGATCCCGAACAAGCAAGCTCGCCGTGCAACGAAGGAAGCGCTGGCCGAATTCGAAGTCCGCCGCGCTGAACTCGAAAAGACCGCCGCTGAAAAGCTGGCTGCTGCTCAAGCTCAAGGCGAAAAGCTGGCCGGTTCGACGGTTCAGATCGGCCAGAAGGCCGGTGTGGACGGCCGTCTGTTCGGCTCGGTGACGAACGCCGACATCGCCGAAGCACTGGGCAAGCAAGGCTTCGCGGTTGAAAAGGCGCAAGTTCGCCTGCCGGAAGGCCCGCTGAAGACGGTGGGCGACCACCCGATTCAGGTTTCGCTGCACACCGACGTGGTTGTCGACGTGACGGTGTCGGTACTCGGCGAGCACGTTTAAGAGCGCGTCTGAATCGACCGCATCAAGCATCAGATAGTGTTGGCCAGGTTGTTGCTGGCTGAGGGCAGGGGCCGGGCAACCGGCCCCTGCCTTTTTTGTGCCCGTTATTTTTTGCTCGTTCCGCTGGCCGCGGTCGCCTGATTTCCACGATAATTCCTCTCCATGAACGCACCGTCCAAAGATCCCCAACTCGAGTCGCTGAAAGTCCCGCCGCATTCGATCGAGGCCGAGCAATCGGTGCTGGGCGGTTTGCTGTTGGACAACGCCGCATGGGACCGGATTGCCGATTTCCTGTCGCAAAGCGACTTCTATCGCTACGATCACCGCATCATCTACGAGCACATCGGCAAGCTCATCGCGGCGACGCGTCCGGCCGACGTCATTACCGTTTACGAAGCGCTCGGAACATCGGGCAAGGCGGACGAGGTCGGTGGCCTCGCGTACCTAAACGCACTCGCGCAGAACACGCCGAGCGCGGCGAATATCCGGCGGTATGCGGAAATCGTGCGTGACCGCGCGGTACTGCGTCGGCTGGTTTCCGTCGCCGACGAAATCTCGGCTGACGCTTTCAATCCGCAAGGCAAGGAAGTCCGGCAATTGCTGGACGAGGCGGAATCGAAGGTGTTCTCGATCGCGGAAGACGGCGCGCGTGGCACGCAGGGCTTTCTTGAAATCGGCCCGCTGCTGACTCAGGTCGTCGAGCGGATTGACACGCTGTATCACACGGCGAATCCGAGCGACGTGACGGGCACGCCGACCGGTTTTGTCGACCTTGACCGCATGACTTCGGGCATGCACGGCGGCGAGCTGATCATTGTTGCAGGACGTCCGTCGATGGGTAAAACGGCGTTTTCAATGAACATCGGCGAGTACGTCGCGGTCGAATACGGCTTGCCGGTCGCTGTGTTCTCAATGGAAATGCCGGGCTCTCAGCTCACCATGCGTATGCTCGGCTCAGTCGGTCGCCTCGATCAGCACCGCATGCGAACCGGCCGTCTCACCGACGAGGATTGGCCGAAGCTCACGCACGCCGTGCAAAAAATGAGCGAGGCGCAGATTTTCATCGACGAAACCGGCGGTCTGAATCCGATGGAACTGCGCTCGCGCGCGCGGCGTTTGTCGCGTCAGTGCGGAAAGCTCGGGCTCATTATCATCGACTACCTGCAGTTGATGAGCGGATCGTCGTCGGGTGAAAACCGCGCCACCGAAATCTCGGAAATATCGCGATCGCTCAAGAGCCTCGCGAAAGAGCTGGACGTGCCAGTCATCGCTTTGTCGCAGCTCAATCGCGGTCTGGAGCAACGTCCGAACAAGCGGCCGATCATGTCGGATCTGCGGGAATCGGGCGCTATCGAGCAGGACGCCGACGTGATCCTGTTCATCTACCGCGACGAAGTGTATAACCCCGACAGCCAGGATAAAGGCACGGCGGAAATCATTATCGGCAAGCAGCGGAATGGCCCGATCGGACCGGTTCGGCTCACGTTCCACGGCCAATACACGAAGTTCGACAACTTTGCGGGCGCGCAAAATTTCTACGGCGATTAACCGCGAACAGCGGCGGCGCGACCGGAAAATCGCGCAAACGCAATAGGCGCTGTTGTAACCGCGTTTTGCAAAGTGCTACATCGGGCCCGCAACGGTACAATATGGCGGTTTTATGTCAGCCATTAAGTGACCAATTTTCGGGATCCCAATGTTCGGTCGATTCATGCCCACCGAGGGCAAGTTCTTTGATATTTTCAATGCGCACGCACAGTGCATCGTCTCGGCGAGCCGCGAACTCGAGCTCCTGATCGACAACCTGCAAGACGCCGAAACTCATAAGCAAAACGTGCAGAAAGCCGAGAAGGCTGCAGACAAACTCACGCACGAAACCATCGACCTGCTGCACAAGACCTTCATCACGCCGCTCGACCGCGATGAGATCCATAAGCTCATCACCACGATGGACGACATCCTCGATTTGATGGAGGACGTCGCCACCGCTATTTCCCTTTACGACGTCCAGTCGGTCACCTCCGAGGCAAGCCAGCTTGCGCACATCTGCACGGCGACTTCCGAGCGGGTGCAATTCGCCGTCAGCCTGTTGTCCGACATGAAGCAGGCAAGTCAGATTCTGAAAGCGTGCGAGGACATCGACCGGCTGGAGTCCGAGGCCGACCGGGTGTTGCGCTCGGCCATGTCCAAGCTGTTCCGCGAAGAAGACAACGTCAAAACCCTGATCAAGCTCAAAGCCATTTACGAATTGCTTGAAACGATCACGGACAAGTGTGAAGACGTAGCAAACATCATCGAAGGCATCGTGCTGGAAAACGCATAATGCAATCGATACAACTCGCTATCTGGGTCGTGGCCGGCCTGGTCGCCGTCGCGCTCATTTTCGACTTCATGAACGGCTTTCACGACGCGGCCAACTCGATCGCCACCGTCGTCTCGACAGGCGTTCTGAAGCCGCAGCAGGCAGTGGCTTTCGCCGCCGCGTTCAACGTCGTCGCATATTTCGTGTTTCACCTCAAAGTGGCCGCAACTGTCGGCAAAGGCACGATAGACCCCGGCATCGTCGATCATTACGTGATTTTCGGCGCCCTGGTGGGTGCGATCGGCTGGAACGTGATCACGTGGCACTACGGCATTCCGTCGAGTTCCTCGCACGCACTGATCGGCGGACTGGTTGGCTCGGCGCTTGCCAAGTCTGGCTGGGGTTCGCTCAACTTCGACGGATTGCTCAAGACGGTGGCGTTTATTTTCATTTCGCCGCTGCTCGGGTTTGTGCTCGGTTCGTTTTTCATGCTGGCTGTGTCGTGGATCTATTTCCGTACGCCGCCGAGCAAGGTCGACCGGCGCTTCCGGCGTCTGCAGCTCGTGTCGGCGGGTCTGTACAGCCTTGGCCACGGCGGTAACGACGCGCAGAAAACCATCGGCATTATCTGGATGCTGCTGATCGCAACCGGCTACGCGTCGTCGATCGCTGAGGCGCCACCGCTGTGGGTGATCGGCGGCTGTTATCTGTCGATGGGGGTTGGCACGCTGTTCGGCGGCTGGCGAATCGTCCGTACCATGGGTCAGAAAATCACCAAGCTCAAACCCGTAGGCGGTTTTTGTGCCGAATCGGGCGGGGCGATCACGTTGTTCACCGCGTCCTGGCTCGGTATTCCGGTATCCACCACGCACACGATCACCGGTGCGATCGTCGGCGTGGGCGCGACGCAGAAGCTGAGCGCGGTTCGCTGGGGCGTGGCCGGCAACATCGTCTGGGCATGGATTCTGACGATTCCGGCGTCAGCGGCGCTCGCCGCCGCCGCCTGGTGGTTCGGCCACCACTTCCTGTAACTGGCAGGCTGCGGGGCGGACGGCAGGGCCGTTCGCTCCGCAGCCGCAGCGCCGGCCTACAGGCTCAACGCACGGCGCGCGTTGCTCAGATTAGCGGCGCGCTGCCTCCATCCATCGGGACGATCGCGCCCGTCACATAGCTCGCGCGGCGGCTCGCCAGAAACAGCGCGACATCTGCAATCTCCTCCGGTTTTGCGTAGCGCCCGAGCGGCACTCGGGCCTGCCCACGCGCGAGCGCTTCGGCGCTTTGAATGCCTTGTTGCGTTGCTTCGAGCTTGACTGCTTCTTCGACGCGCTCAGTGAGCGTTGCTCCCGGATTGATCGCGTTGATGCGAATGCCGTAGCGCGCGTAGTAGTGGGCGAGGCCGACCGTGGCCAGCATCAGGGCGGCGTTGGCGGCGCCGCCGGCGATATGGATATCGCTCGCAATCTTCCCGCCCATGCCGATGATGTTGACGATCGTGCCCGGTTCTCCGCGATCGCCGCTTTTCGCGCGCTCGGCCATGCGGCGCAGCACTTCCTGCTGCGGGTAGATGTAAGGGAAATACTTCGCTTCCATCGTGGCGCGAAACGCGTCTGCATCGAGCGTTTCGGGGTCGTAGCGACGCGCCGCGCCGGCGCTGTTGACGAGCACGTCGATCGGGCCGACGGCCGTGCTCACTTCCTCGACGATGTCGGCGGCGCTATGCGGCTCATGCAGATCGGCGCGCGTGCGATGCACGTGCAAGCCTTCCTGTTTCAGCTGTTCGTAGGCGCGCGCCAGATTGGCGGGATCACGCGAAACGATTGCCACCTTCGCACCTTCCAGCGCGAAAGCCCGGGCGCACGCAAAGCCGATTCCCTTGCTGCCGCCCGTGATCAGCACCACTTTGTCTTTCAGCCCGAGATCCATTGTCGCCACCCGTTCGGAAGAATACCGATGACGATAGCAGATCGGCGCCCAACGTGTGCTGGCCGAGCCGCGACTGCGGACGGCGCTTGCGCGCGCGGAAATCGCACGAATCTGATTGCCGTGGTGTTGGTGTGAAAACTTCAGACGGCTTTGGCTCGCCATCTTATGTAAGAGAATGTCCGCGCGCCTGGCACACGCGACTTGTTCGCCGATCGCAACTATTAATTCAGGATAACGAATTATGAGAAGCCGATTGGAGCATCATTTGACTAGCTGCGCTGTCCGGGTTGCTGGTCTTTATCACGAGCTACGACAAAGGCCATCTCGGCTTCCCCGGCCTACTGCGCGGCGACGTCTACCTGTGGTTGCCGCGAACCGGCCCTAGCCGGCAACGCGGCCAGCGAAGCCGGAAGCCGTTGATACGCCTTCCGCACACCGCGTTTTGAAACGTCGTCAAACAACATCTCAAAGGAATCTTGAAGTGAGTCTAGACTGCTCATCGGCTTCCGTCATCGTCGCGGGTGACGTCATGCTGGATCGCTACTGGTTTGGAGACAGCACGCGTATTTCGCCGGAGGCACCCGTGCCGATAGTTCACGTTCAGCGCACGCGAGACGTGGCGGGCGGCGCGGCGAACGTCGCCGTCAACGCGGTGAACCTCGGTGTTCAGACAACGCTGTTGTCGGTCGTGGGCGACGATCACGATGGGCGTGCCCTGCAGTCTTTGCTGGAATCTCGCAATGTTCATTGCGCGTTCGTCCGCGATCCGGCGTTGCAAACCACCGTGAAGCTTCGCGTCATTTCACGCAACCAGCAAATCGTGCGCGCTGATTTCGAACAGCGTCCGGACCACGAGTTGTTGTTTCCGCTAGTGGCCCAGTTCCGGGAGAAGCTGAAGACCTGCAAGACCGTCGTGTTCTCGGATTACGGCAAAGGCGGCCTCGCGCACCTACGCATGATGATGGGCGACGCGCGGGCGGCGAACGCGTGCATTCTGGTCGATCCAAAGGGACCGGACTACTCCATATACCGCGGCGCAAGCGTCGTTACGCCGAACCGAGATGAATTCGCGCAGGCCGCGGGAAAGTGGAATGGCGAGTCGGACTTCGAGCGGCGCGCCTTCAAACTGCGCGACGATCTGGAATTGGGCGCGTTGCTCGTTACGCGATCCGAGGAGGGCATGAGCCTCGTTATCGGCAATCGGCATGTTCGTATTCCCGCACAGGCGCGCGAGGTCTACGACGTATCCGGCGCGGGCGACACAGTGATTGCCACCATAGCCGCCGCGCTGGCTGCCGGCCAAGACATGGAAAGTGCAGCGCGCCTCGCTAACGCGGCCGCCGGTGTCGTCGTCGGGAAGATCGGCACGGCGCCCATCACACTCGAAGAGCTCAATCGGCATGTCTGAGCGCATTGTCATGACCGGCGCCGCTGGGGGTGAAGAGAATGCGACCACTTTGCGACCCCTCGCGACGCCAAGGGTCCAACGCCATTTCAGCCGTGCGCATGCATGACGGCGCACGGGCCGGGTAGGTCGGCTAGCTAGAAGTTCCCGTTGGCAAACCGGGCGATCGGATCGTCGTTCGTTTGCGATGGGGCCGCGACGCCTCGTGAGGCCGTCGAGGCTCGCATGATCTGTACGCTGCCGTTATCGCCCGGTGTGCGTTCTGCCGCGTCTGCCTGCCGCGCCTGGCGTGCCTGACGAGCTGCGACTGAAGAGGGCGGTGGCGGCTCGAACGCATCGGCGGCTGCGTCGATTGCATCGGCTCCTCGCGCGGTCGCCGTTTGGGAAACGGGCGGGGTAGCTGCAGCAGCTTGCCGTTGAGCCTGTGCGCTCGCGCCGCCGTCATACCCACTGGCCTGAGCAGACAGAGCAGGCGTCGGCGATTGTGCGCCTGCTGCGCGCGCCTGAATCTGCGCCGCGCTCATAGCCGGTGGCGGAGGTTCGAAGGGATCGGCTTGCGGCGCGCGCGTTGCCGCCGTTGCCGCAAGGGCCGGCTCGGCCGCCGCGGTCGATGGCGATGGCGCTGGCGCGCGCGGCTCGGCGCCAGCGCGAGCCGTTACTTGGGAGGCCGACGAACCGGTCGCATAGAGGGGTACTGCTCGAATCGAAGCCAACGGTGCGTTCGCCGCCGACGCATCGCCGCTGCGATCTGCCGTGCTCGCCGCCTGTGTTACCGCACGCTCCGTCTGCGGCGCTGCCGCCTGGTAACTAGGCGCGTCGAACGGCACCGGCTTCGCGGCCGGTCCGGCCACCCGGCGAATGCCGTCGAAGCGCTTTGCCCAATAAGGATTGGTCAAATAATCGAGCCGCACAGTGCCGCCCGTCGACGGCGCGTTGACAAAGCGCAGCTTGCCCACATAAATGCCCACGTGCGAGTGGGCGCGCCCGGTCGTGTTGAAGAAAATCAGATCGCCGGGCGCGATCTCGTCCGGTTCGACCGATTCGCCGCGTCCGCTCATATCGGCGGTCGTGCGGGGCAAATTCACCGACGCCGCGCGCGACACCACATAGCGAACCAGGCCGCTGCAATCAAAGCCGCTATCCGGCGTGTTGCCGCCCCAACGGTAGGGCACGCCGACAAGGCTCATTGCCTGAATAGAAATTTCCTCGCGGCCAATGCTGTGGTCGACGAAGTTCGGGAAACCCGGTGGCGGCGCGCGGTACGCCCCGTTTGTGACGTTAACGGCGCCTGACGAACCGCGCGACGACGTCTTCTGCGGCGCGCCGGCACAGGCGGCGAGCAGCAACACGGTCAGCAGCGAGAACGCAAGTCGGCGCATGAAGAGTAAAGCGGTAAACGCTCGTTTAATGACGGACGATGTCCGGATGGTAGCCGGTGAAATGCGGAAGCGGCAAGAAGTCTTGACAAATTACTTGAAGTTCGTGCGCTAAGTGTTGCTGGCCAAAGACACCGCGGCAATAAAAAAGCCGCGCCCGGAAAGTTCCGGGCGCGGCTCCGAGGTCCAGCCAGCTATTTGATTCTTAAAGGATTTCGGACGCGTAATCGGCAAGGCGCGAACGCTCGCCGCGGGCGAGCGTCACATGACCGCTGTGCGCCCAACCCTTGAAACGGTCGACCACATACGTCAAGCCCGAACTGCCTTCCGTCAGATAAGGCGTGTCGATCTGCGCGATATTGCCGAGGCAGATGATCTTCGTGCCGGGACCCGCGCGGGTGACCAGCGTTTTCATCTGCTTGGGCGTCAGGTTCTGCGCCTCGTCGATGATCAAGTACTTGTCGACGAACGTCCGTCCGCGCATGAAGTTCATGCTCTTGATCTTCAGGCGCGAGCGGATCAGTTCCTGAGTCGCGGCACGGCCCCATTCGCCGGCCGCGTCGTCGGTTTTCTGCAGCACTTCGAGGTTGTCGTCGAAGGCGCCCATCCACGGCTGCATTTTTTCCTCTTCCGTGCCGGGCAGAAAGCCGATGTCTTCGCCAACCGGCACCGTGGCGCGCGTCACGATGATCTCGTTATAGCGCTTGTCGTCCAGCACCTGTGCGAGACCCGCCGCGAGCGCAACGAGTGTCTTGCCGGTGCCGGCCTGGCCGAGCAGCGTCACGAAGTCGATCTCGGGGTTCATCAACAGATTCAGCGCGAAGTTCTGCTCGCGGTTGCGCGCCGTAATGCCCCACACGTTGTTTTTGTGGTGGCCATAGTCGCGCAGCGTTTGCAGTAGCGCTGTCTTGCCGTTCAACTCGCGCACCAGCGCGTGGAACGCCGGCTCGCCGTTCTGCGGCTCGAGATAAACGAATTCGTTGACGAGCATCGACGGGCACAGCGGACCGGTCACACGGTAATACGTAGTGCCCGTCTTGGTGTCCTGCCAGCTTTCCATGCCCTTCGCGTGCTTGGTCCAGAAATCCTGCGGCAGCGCGCGGATACCCGAATACAGCAGGTCGCTGTCTTCGAGCACCTGGTCGTTGAAGTAGTCTTCGGCGGGCAGGCCGAGCGCATGCGCCTTGATGCGCATGTTGATGTCTTTCGACACCAGCACGACCTGGCGATCCATCCGGTCGCGCTGCAACGCACGCACGACACCGAGAATCTGGTTATCGGCTTTGCCTTCCGGCAGACCTTCAACCGGTTCGATCGCGGTCAGCTTGGTCTGGAAATACAGACGCCCGGACGCCTCGCGGCTGCCGAGGCGCGCGAGCGAAATGCCCTCAGACATGTTGCCCGCGTTCGCCACCAGTGCGTCCAGCGTGCGGCTCACCTGACGAGCGTTGCGCGCGACTTCCGACATGCCTTTCTTATGGTTGTCGAGTTCTTCCAACGTCATCATCGGCAGATAGACGTCGTGTTCCTCGAAACGGAACAGGCAGCTCGGGTCGTGCATCAGCACGTTCGTGTCGAGCACGAAAAGCTTCTGGACTTCGACCGGCTCGGCGGCGGTGCCGCGTTTTTTACTCGTGCCGCGCGCGGTAGGCGCGGCGGCCGGCGTGCTCGCCGTGGGCTGCTTCGCGCTCGGCGTGCGTGCGACGGCCGGCTGCGGCTCGGCGGCGGGTTCGGCTTGCGGACGGGCAGCGGGAACCGGTTGCAGCAGCGCGGCGGTTTGCCTCGTCTTGCGCCCGGAGCCCGACGCGCCGCGTGCCTGAACGGCCTCGTCGGCTGCGGTCCCCGTTACGGCCGCCGACGATGCCGGCACCGGTCGCAACGTGGTCGCGGCATTGGCAGCGTGCGCCATGGGTGTGGCGACGTTCGCGCTGCCGTAATCGGCCGGCTCCGCGGATTCGCCTTCGGCCTGTTTCTTCGAAGCGGAGCGCGCCGGTGCGGCGGCTTTGGCTTTGTATTCGTCAGGCGGCAGGAGATTGCCGAGCTTGCTGGGGGGGGTAGGCAAAGGCATGGTTTCCCTCGAAATAATCGGGTCACATATCGTGCGCCGCCTGTCGCATTCTGCCCGTGCCGATGTTGCGCACGCAGTTTGCGCCCGGAGGCGCGCATTCGGTCTAGAGATGCCGGTTCGCCTGGTCTTCGATCGGCTCCTTAACGATGAACGCGCGGCCGAGTGAACGAACGGCTGCGCGCAATAAAAAAGCCGCCGCCCCGGCGTACGGGGCAAGCGGCTCGCCTACGGTGTTCGCATTGCGCCTGACGACTCCGACGGACCCGATGAATCCGGCAAAGCAGCCGTCGAATGTGGCGCAGCGACGAAAATTTTGGGGTGGACAGGCACTCATTGCAACCCAATATAACGCGCCTCAAAGCGCTTGTACAGCCTCCAGAATCTCGTCGACATGCCCGGGCACTTTCACGCCGCGCCACTCCGTGCGCAGCACGCCGTCACTATCGATGAGAAACGTGGAGCGCTCGATTCCCCGTACTTCTTTGCCATACATTTTCTTCATTTTGATGACGTTGAAGAGCGCGCACAGCTTTTCTTCCGGGTCGGAGATCAGCGGGAACGGCAATTCGAGCTTTGCCTTGAAGTTGTCATGCGAGCGCAGGCTGTCGCGCGACACGCCGATGATTTCCGCGCCGGCCTTCTTGAACTTCGGATAGAGATCGCGGAACTGCAGACCTTCGGTCGTGCAGCCGGGTGTGTTGTCCTTCGGATAGAAATACAGCACCACCTTCTTGCCCCGCAGTTTGGACAGCGTGATCTCGCCTCCGGTGGCGGGAGCGGTGAAGTCGGGGATGGGTTGGTCGACTGCGATGGACACGAGGTTCTCCGGTTGTTATAGGCGGCGGCGCGGTGTGAATCCGACAAGGCGGCGTCGGCCTGGCATCGAGTTGGGGAAGGGGCTACCGGTGCGCGCATGTTCTCGCGTGGCGGTCGGGTCGTCAGGACGGGCTGCCGGACAGCAACTCAACGGCTGCGTGGAGTCAGCATGCCGGGCGGCCAGTCACGGCTGGACGATCAGCTCGCCGGAGCGCCCTGGAATTTCGCCCCACGTAACAGGGTACGATGGCAGCGCGCCGCGGTCCAGCGTGGCGTAGTAATCGCCCATGGTCGCGAACGTGTGGCCTTGTGCACGCCAGCCTTCCAGCAACTGTTCGAAGATCGGCGCGAGCTTCTGGCCCTCGAGTTCCGCGTGCAGCGTGAACACCTGATCGTGCGGATTATTTTCTGTGTGCTTCAGCATGAAGGCCGCGACGTTGTGTTCGTCCACGCCGTCCACGCCGAGTACTTCGTCCAGCGTGGGCAGCGTGGTCGGCATCTGCACATGCGCGAGCGTTCTTCCGTCGACCACAGGGAAATACGGCGAATGGCCCCGGCCGTCGGACGCGTAGTGCATGCCCCACGCGTCGATCTGCTCGAACGCATGGCCGTTCATCTGCCATCCGGCCGCGCCGTGCGTGACGGGCGGCGCACCGAAGATTTCGATGAAACGGTCGCGGCTTTTCTGCATTTGCGCCGACGTCCACGCGCGATCTTTCGAGCGCACGTTGTCCTGCCAGTACACGTGATCCCAGGTATGAATGCCGCACTCGAAACCGGCTTCGTGGATCGCCCGCATTTCCGCCGACGCCTTGGCTCCAATGTCCGGCCCCGGCAGCAGCACGCCGTACATCAACTGCTTGAGCCCGTAGTGCTCGACCACCGACGTGCGCGACACCTTCTGCAAAAAGCCCGGCCGCAGCACACGGCGCATCGCCCAACCCGTGTGATCGGGGCCGAGGCTGAAGAGGAAAGTAGCGCGCGCCTTGAAGCGGTCGAAAATACGCGCAAGATTCGGCACGCCTTCGCGTGTGCCGCGCAGCGTGTCGACGTCGATCTTCAGGACGATTCGGGCCAAGGATCAGCCCTTACTGCTGTTCGACGAGCGCGCGTGCTTCGGCGACGTGGCCGCGATACGCTTCAAAAATCTTGCGCAGCGCTTCGTCGAAGGTGGACTTCGGCGCCCAGCCGAGTTCCTGCATCGTATTGTCGATCTTCGGCACGCGATTCTGTACGTCCTGATAGCCGGCGCCGTAGTACGCGCCCGACGACGTTTCGACCAGCTGGACTTTTTTCGCGGTGTCCGCGTATTCCGGAAATTCCGCGGCGAGCGTCAGCATCTTGTGCGCGAGTTCACGCACCGAGAAGTTATTGGTCGGGTTGCCGATGTTGTAGATCTTGCCCGTTGCGACGCCGTCCTTGTTCTCGATGATCTTCATCAGCGCGCCGATGCCGTCGTCGATATCCGTGAACGCGCGCTTTTGTGCGCCGCCGTCGACGAGACTGATGTTCTCGCCGCGCACGATGTGGCCGAGGAACTGCGTGACCACGCGCGAGCTGCCTTCCTTCGGCGTGTAGATCGAGTCGAGGCCCGGGCCGATCCAGTTGAACGGACGGAACAGCGTGAAGTTCAAACCCTCCATGCCGTAGCCCCAGATCACGCGGTCCATCAACTGCTTCGAGCACGCGTAGATCCAGCGCGGCTTGTTGATCGGACCGTACGACAGTTGCGATTCTTCCGGATCGAATTGCTCGTCCGTGCACATGCCGTAGACCTCGGAGGTCGACGGAAATACCAGATGCTTGCCGTACTTGACCGCCGAACGCACGATCGGCAGGTTCGCTTCGAAGTCGAGTTCGAACACGCGCAGCGGCTGCTTCACGTAGGTAGCCGGCGTGGCGATCGCGACCAGCGGCAAAATCACATCGCACTTCTTGACGTGATATTCGACCCACTCCTTGTTGATCGTGATGTCGCCTTCGAAGAAGTGCATCCGCTCATGATTGATGAGATCGCCCAGACGTTCGGTCTGCATGTCCATTCCGAAGACTTCCCAATCGGTCGTTTCGAGAATGCGTTTGGACAGGTGATGGCCGATGAAGCCGTTCACACCCAGGATCAGGACTTTCTTCATAAATGTCGGGGAGTTTGAATGAGCTGGGCGAATGTGGCCGGAGTGACGACGGTTTCAGTGCCGTCGTGCTGATGCCGCAATTCGTGGATGGCGATTGCGCGACCGTCGCCGCATATCGCGAAAACGCCATTATCGCCTACGTGCAGGCCCGGCGGCAAATCCGGGCGAAGCGCGCCCGGCGCAGCGAGCCGTGCGCGCGCGACGACGAAACGCCGGCCGTCGATGTCGGTGAACGCGCCGGGATAGGGCGGCGCGACTGCGCGGATCAGGTTGTAGACCTGCTGAGCCGGCTGTGTCCAGTCGATGCGGCCGTCCTCCGGCTTGCGCCCGCCGTAGTAGCTGCCGTGCGAAAGATCGTTCGGCAGATGCGGCGCTTCTCCGGCGAGCAACGCTGGCAGGACGCGCCACAGCGTCTGTTCGGCGGCCACCGTGACTTTGTCGAACACTTGCGCCGCGGTGTCGTCGGGCAGAATCGGCACCGGCGTTTGTGCGATGATTGCGCCCGCGTCAGGCTTCGCGGCCATTTCGTGCAGCGTCGCGCCGGTTTCGGTATCACCGTGCAGCACCGCCCAGTTGGTGGGCACGCGGCCGCGGTACTTCGGCAACAGTGAGCCATGCATGTTGTAGGCCCCGCGCGCGGCGAGCGCGAGCAGATCGACCGGCAGCATGTGGCGGTAGTAGAACGAGAAGATGAAGTCGGGATGTGCCGCGCTGACGGCCGCTCGTAATTCGGGACTCTTCGGGTCTGCCGGAGTCACCACAGGAATGCCGTGCTCGGCCGCGACCGTCGCCACGCTGCCGAACCAGATGTTTTCGGTAGGGCTGTCTTCGTGTGTGACGACGAGCGCCACGTCGACGCCGCGCGCGAGCAGTACCTGCAGGCAGCGCACGCCGACGTTGTGATACGCGAATACGACGGCGCGCGGTTTCATCGGTTCGGGCCCTCGCCTTGATGGTCGGCGAGCGGCGCCGGTTGGATCGCCTGCACAACGGTTTGACGCGGCATTTCAACCACGGCCGCGCCGTCGCGCTGTTCGAGAATGGTCTGCACCAGATAGCGCGGACGCGCGCGCACCTGTTGATAGATCCGGCCGATATATTCGCCGAGCAGCCCAAGCGCGAAGATGATCACGCCGAGCAGGAAGAACGTAATGGCGAATAGCGTGAACACACCCTGAACTTCCGCCCCGATGATGAAGCGCCGTATCAGCAGCAGCACGAACAACGCCGCGGAGCCGAGCGACAGGATCACGCCGATGAACGATAGCCACTGCAGCGGCACGACCGAGAAGCCGGTCACGAGGTCGAAATTCAGACGGATCAGCGAATAGAGCGAGTACTTCGATTCGCCGGCAAAGCGCTCCTCGTGCGCGACTTCGATCTCGACGGGATTCTGCGCGAAGGTGTACGCGAGCGCCGGAATGAACGTGTTGATTTCGCCGCAGCGATTGATCGTGTCGATGATGTGGCGGCTGTACGCGCGCAGCATGCAGCCCTGATCGGTCATCTTGATGCGTGTGATGCGCTCGCGCAGACGGTTCATCACGCGCGAAGCCTTGCGGCGCCACAAGCTGTCCTGACGTTGCAGGCGAATCGTGCCGACGTAGTCGAAGCCTTCGCGCATCTTGTTGACCAGCTTGCCGATTTCTTCCGGCGGGTTTTGCAGGTCGGCGTCGAGCGTAATGACGATCTCGCCGCGCGACTGTTCGAAGCCCGCGAGAATCGCCATGTGCTGCCCGTAGTTGCCGTTCAGCAGGATGACGCGGGTCGTGTCGGGGCGCGCGCGGAACTGCTCGGCGAGCAGCGCGGCGGATTTGTCGCGGCTGCCGTCGTTGATGAAGATCACTTCATAAGACGTGCCGAGCGCGTCGAGCGCCGGGTAGAGCCGCGCGAATAGCGCCGCAAGTCCGGCTTCCTCGTTGTACACCGGAATGATGATCGACACTTCCGGTGCGACGGCGCGTTGTTCCGTATAAATCATTTCCGCTTATTTTCCGTATTGTTCGCAAATTTCGTTGACCGCGCGGCACACGCGCTCTACGTCGCTTTCGTTCATCAGTGTGAAGAGCGGCAACGTGACGTTCGTCGCGCCGAAACGCTCGGCGTGCGGGAACATGCCTTCCTTGAAGCCGCGGGCGCGGTACAGCGAGAACAGATGAATGGCCGGATAGTGCACGCCCGAACCGATACCGCGTTCCTTCAACTGGCCCATGAAACCGGCGCGGTCGATCGAAAGCTTCTCCAGCGGCAATGTGATCTGGAACATGTGCCAGTTGCTGTTCTCGAAGTCGGCGAACGGCAGTCCAACGCCCAGCTTCAGTGCCGCGCCGCCCTCGAAGCCGGCGAAGTATGCGCGCGCCAGTTTCCTGCGTTGTGCGAGAAAACGTTCGAGGTGCGGCAACTGACCGAGGCCCACGCGCGCGGCGACGTCCGTCAGATTGTATTTGCCGCCGAGCACGTCGCAGTCCATGCCGTCGAAGCCCGTGCGCGTGATGCCCTGCAGCCGGTATTTCTGTGCGAGGACGGCTTCGTCCTCGTTGTTCAGTACGAGTGCGCCGCCTTCGATCGACGTGAGGTTCTTGTTCGCGTGGAAGCTGAACGAGACCATGTCGCCGATCGCGCCGATGCGCTTGCCGTTCCAAGTCGAGCCGAACGCCTGCGCGGCGTCTTCCACCACACGCAGTTTGTGCTCGCGCGCAATCGCGTACAGGCGGTCCATGTCGACGGGCAGGCCTGACAGATAAACCGGAATCAGCGCCTTGGTGCGCGGCGTGATCGCCTTCTCGAGCTTGTCGAGGTCGATGTTGCGCGTGACCGGGTCGATGTCGGCGAACACCGGCGTCGCGCCGACTTCGTAAATGACGTTGCTGGTCGACACCCATGAGGCGGGCGTCGTGATCACTTCGTCGCCTTCGCCCACGCCGGCAATGCGCAGTCCGATCTCGAGCGTCGCCGTACCGGAGTTGAACGTGCGCACGGGACGGCCGCCGCAGAATTCAGAGAGCGCCGCTTCGAACTTCTGGTTCTGCGGGCCGGTGGTGATCCAGCCCGAGCGCAGAACGTCCGCTACACCGCGGATCGTTTCTTCATCGATCTCCGGCTTGACGAACGGCAGGAACGGCAGAGGCGGAACGGTTGACTGGGTCATGAATACTTCGCTCGATCGAAAGGGCCGCGGCCTGAAGGGGCGCGGTGAACACACACTACGCGCAAATCCGGGCCAAGGCTAAAAAGGGTGCAAACCGCGGAGCATACCGCGATCAACCTTACGTTTTGCTTAGCCGGTGCGGATGCCGGCTTACGCTATCTTTGCGGCAGCTTTGCTGCGCCTGGTTCGTGTCGCGCTAGCTGCGCGCGACTATCACCACGCCCACCAGAATGACGCCGATGCCGACCAGTTTCTGCACCGACAGCACCTCGCCGAACAGATACCACGCGGCGAAAGCGTTGACGACATAGCCGAGCGACAGCATCGGATAGGCAATCGACACATCCACGCGCGACAGCCCGACGATCCAGACGGCGAGGCTGATCACATAGCAGGCCACACCGCCGATGATCGGCGGCTGCGTTGCAATGCGAAAGGCGATCGGCACGATGTTCGCACGGGTGAATTCGAAGTGTCCAACCGCATTCGTTCCGGCTTTGAGCAGCAACTGCGCACCGGCGTTCAACGCGACGCCGGCGAGAATGCAAAAGAGGGAAATGGGGTTCATCGGTTGTTCAGGTCCTGATATGGGGTCACTGCTGGGTTTTTTCCACCGGCGCGGCCACCGCGCCCGCAGCGAGCGGCTTCATTACGACGACGCGGCGCGAGTCCTGCGCAACGACCTGCATCGGCAGGCCTTCTTTCAGGAGCCGCTCGTAAGTGGAGGGCGGAATCAGTGCGAGTGCGTAGCGGTCGGCCTTCCAGCGCTCGACCCACGCCTCGACCGACGGCAGCCATTTCTGCGGTTCCACCGACACGCCGAACGCGAGTTCGTCTGGATGCTCGACCATCGTCATCGTATGGCCGATGTAGAACGGCAGCGTGTGGTCGAGCACGCCGACCGAGTAGAACGGCGTGTCGGCCGGCAACTTCGCCATCTGCGCCTTGATAGCGGGCGCGAGCGGCGCGCCGGAACTGAGGCGGCCGAACACGTCGTGACCGATGCCGGCGATCGTGCCGAGCAACAGCCACGCCGCGCCAAAACTCGCGATCGTGCCGAGGCTGCCGGCGCGGCTGCGGCGATTGAACCACAGTGCGGCGAGCGTCAGCACGAACGCGACGGCAAGCGCGGCCAGTACCCACGTGCGGTACTGCGTGTACAGCTCGGCGGGATTGCGCTGGCTGCCGAAGCGCGGCAGAAAGAGCGCGACGAACGCGGCCACTACGAGAAATAGTGCATAACCGGCGAGATGGCGGCGCCACTGGTCCCGCGTGACGAGCGGCAGATACATTCCGATCAGCAGCGCGATGGGCGGCGCGATCGGCAGCGTGTACGAGAGCAGCTTGGAATGCGACGCGCTGAAGAAGAGGAAGATGAAGCCGGTCCAGACCAGCATCATCGTGACAGGCGCGAAGCCATTCGGCTGGCGCGGCAGGCGCCACGCGTGACGCACACTCTGCAGTACCACCGAGAGCCAGGGCAGGAAGCCGACGATCAGCACCGGCACGAAATAATAGAACGGCCCCGGACGGTTCTGTTCGGGCGTCAGGTACCGCTTGAACTGCTGAACGATGAAAAAGAAGTTGAGGAACTCGGGATTGCGCTGCTGCACCAGCACGAACCACGGCGTGACGATCGCGAAGAAGACGATGAGGCCGCCGATCAGATGCAGGCGCTTCCACACCGCCCAGTCGCGCGCGACCAGCGTGTAGATCACCAGCACGGCGCCCGGCAGAATGACGCCGACCAGGCCCTTCGACAATACGGCGAGCGCCATCGAACCCCAGCACAGCCACATCCAGCCGCGCACACGGGCGGTCTCGAGATTCGGGCGCTGAGCGAGCAGCAATGCGCACAGCGTGAGTTCCATCCAGAACGACAGGCCCATGTCGAGCGTGTTGAAGTGGCCCATCAGGTTCCAGTAGGGCGACGTCGCGAGCACCAGCGCTGCAAACACGCCGGTCGCCGCATTGAATACGCGCGCGCCCGTGAAGCCGATCAGCAGCACGCCGGCAAATCCGGTGAGCGCCGTGTAGAGCCGCGCCTGCCATTCGCCGATGCCGAACCACGCGAACGTGAGCGCGTTCGCCCACGTTTGCAGCGGTGGCTTCTCGAAGTACTTGTAGCCGTTGTAGCGCGGCGTGATCCAGTCGCCGGTCACGAACATTTCCCGCGCCATTTCGGCATAGCGGCCTTCATCGCTCGGCAGCAGATGGCGCCACCCGAGCGGCACGAACCAGATCACGGCAAGGGCCAGCACCAGCAGCAGAATCGCGGTGCGGTTGAGCGGTAGCCTCGACGGCGTATCGTTCATCGATTTAAACCTTTCTGGCGACGCCGCATGGGCGGCGCTGCGTTGTTATTCGGAATGGGCGGCAGGCCCGGACTTCGTGGCCTGCCGCTGTGCTGCTGCGCCTTGGCTCGCGCCAGGTCTTATGGCCGCTCACGTGCCGGCGCATTTCGCGCGCTGCGTGCGCCGTACGGCACCGGTGCCCTACGAACAGGCGTTGGCCGCTGCCTCGGTGAGCTGTGCGGCTCGCGCAGCCGCGTCAACGGGGCCGAAATCGCTAATCTCCAGACCGCCGGCTTGGCATAGATGGCGCGCAGTGTACGTGATCGTCCGTGACCCGGCGAGGGCGGGGCTGCTGCATTTCGCGTGAGGCGCTCCTGATCGCTCTTGAAGCAGCGCTGTGGCCAGCAACCCGGCCCGCACTCCGGGCCACGACAGCAACGCTAGCTGAACGCATCCGCCCAATTCGCGCCGCTGCGGTCGAACCAAGGCCGCCGACGCAACAGACACGGCGTCGGCGCACCAATTGCCAGACCCGCTAGCCTTCGATCAGCAGCGCGGCCGCGACCTTGCGGCCCTCGGCCATCAAGATGTTGTACGTGCGGCAGGCGGCCTTGAAGTCCATCGTTTCGACGCCGATGCGTTTAGCGGTAAGTGCGGCAGTCAGGCGCGGGTGCGGAAACCGCAGCCGCTCGCCGCTGCCGAAGATCACCACTTCGGGCGCCGGCTCGACCAGCATCGAGAAAAGCTCGGGGCTCAGTTCCTCGAAGGACGAGACAGGCCAGGGGATGACAGGCGCTTCCGGAAGCACGAGGATGCTGCCGGAATGACGCACCAGATTGATTTCGACATAGCCGTCGCCGTAACCGGTCACGGTATTGAGGGCGCCGCTGGAATCCTGATGTAATTTCAAATTCGTTTTCCGAAGTCGTCGCGAGACATCATGCGTGTTGGCGGCCTGGCCGTGGCAAGCACGAGCAGGGCGGTCAGACGCGGTGGGACACGAAAGGGCCGAAAAAGCTCCCGTTGCGGTTCCGTCACGGTTCGTTGTGGTCCCGTTACGGTTGGTGCATTGCGGAAGTCGGCCAAAATCCGCTAAATTATAACTTTTTAGCCGCCCAGCGGCGCCTCTCGCCAAGCGCCGCCACAAGCCGCGCTGACGATCCGGGGCGGGTCTATCGGCCACGCGCCCTGGTTTTGCCCGCTTTTCGTCCGCTTTTGTTCCGCTTTTGTTCCGCTTTGGCCTGCTCTAGCCCGCTTTAGCCGGTCTCGCTGGTGCATCGGCGCAATCCGCCGCTAAGAGTTCCGAGCAGACTCTGCACCAAACCTCGGGAAGTGGCCGCGCAGGGCGGCCCGACCCGCGCCGGCCGTGCCCGTTCGCCCGAAGCTGCAGGCCCAAGGCTCCAAGCCAATTAACCAGGATGAAGTGCCCGCCGTGAAACCGATTCTCAAATCCAACAAGTTGTTGAATGTCTGCTACGACATTCGCGGGCCCGTCCTCGAACACGCGAAGCGGCTCGAAGAAGAAGGCCACCGCATCATCAAGCTGAACATCGGCAATCTGGCGCCGTTCGGTTTCGAGGCGCCCGACGAAATCATCCAGGACATGATCCTGAATCTGCCGGGCTCGTCCGGCTACTCCGACTCCAAAGGTGTGTTCGCCGCGCGCAAGGCGATCATGCATTACACGCAGCAAAAGGGCGTACACGGCGTCGAGCTGGATGACATCTACATTGGCAACGGCGCCTCCGAGCTCATCGTGATGGCGTTGCAGGGGCTCCTGAACGACGGCGACGAAGTGCTGCTGCCCGCGCCCGACTATCCGCTGTGGACGGCCGGCGTGAGCCTCGCGGGCGGCACGCCGGTGCACTACATCTGCGACGAAGGCAACCGCTGGATGCCCGACCTCGACGACATCCGCGCGAAAATCACGCCGAACACGCGCGCGCTCGTCGTCATCAACCCGAACAATCCGACCGGTGCGCTGTACTCCGACGAACTGCTGCTCGGCCTGATCGAGATAGCGCGGCAGCACGGCCTCGTGATCTTCGCCGACGAGGTGTACGACAAGATCGTCTACGACGGCAAGACGCATACGTCGATGGCGGCGCTCTCCGAAGACGTGCTGACGGTCACGTTCAACAGCCTGTCGAAGAGCTACCGCTCCTGCGGCTACCGCGCGGGCTGGATGTTCATTTCGGGCCTGACCGGCGAGAACCGCCGCAGCGCGAAAGACTATTTCGAAGGACTCGGCATTCTCGCGTCCATGCGCCTGTGCCCGAACGTGCCCGGCCAGTACGCGATCCAGACCGCACTCGGCGGCTATCAGAGCATCAACGACCTGATCGTGCCGAGCGGGCGCCTCTACAAACAGCGCGAACTCGCGTACGACATGCTCACGTCGATCCCCGGCGTGAGCTGCGTGAAGCCGGAAGCGGCGCTGTACATGTTCCCGCGCCTCGACCCCAAGGTGTATCCGATCCAGAACGACCAGCAGTTCATCCTCGACCTGTTGCTGGAAGAGCGCGTGCTGCTGGTGCAGGGCACCGGTTTCAACTGGAAAACGCCGGATCATTTCCGCGTCGTGTTCCTGCCGAATGTCGACGACCTCGCGGATTCCATCAACCGGATCGCGCGTTTTCTGGACGGTTATCGCAAACGTCACACGGCCTAGCGCACAATAGGCGACTCGCGCATCGGCGGCGCATTGCATCCGACACCCGTTTCCTCGTGAGAAAACGCCGGGCCGCCCGGGCTTTCTCACCCCCTCGGGGCCTGGCGCGAAGCGCCGGGGCTGGGGCCACTTTTTAAACATTTACTCGAAAACACGCTGCATGGAACCGATCAAAGTTGGACTGCTGGGCTTCGGCACGGTAGGCAGCGGCACCTTCACGGTACTGCGCCGCAATCAGGAAGAAATCAAACGCCGGGCCGGCCGCGGCATCGAGGTGGCGCGCATTGCGGTGCGCAATCCGGCGAAGGCGACCGCGGCGCTGGGCGCTGACGCGGCGAGCGTGGCGCTCACCGACGACTTCAACGCGGTGGTCGACGATCCTTCGATCGACATCGTCGCGGAAATGATCGGCGGCACGGGCGTCGCGCGCGACCTGGTGTTGCGCGCAATCAAGAATCGCAAGCACGTGGTCACGGCCAACAAGGCGCTGCTCGCGGTGCACGGCACGGAAATCTTCGAAGCGGCGCGCGCCAATGGCGTGATGGTCGCGTTCGAGGCGGCGGTGGCGGGCGGCATCCCGATCATCAAGGCGCTGCGCGAAGGGCTCACGGCCAATCGCATCCAGTACATCGCGGGCATCATCAACGGCACGACGAACTACATTCTTTCGGAAATGCGCGACCGCGGGCTCGACTTCGCGACCGCGCTGAAGGCCGCGCAGGAACTGGGTTACGCCGAAGCCGATCCGACCTTCGACATCGAAGGCGTGGACGCCGCACACAAGGCCACGATTATGAGCGCGATCGCGTTCGGCGTGCCGGTGCAGTTCGACCGCGCTTATGTGGAGGGCATCAGCAAGCTCGCCGCAATCGACATCAAATACGCCGAGGAACTCGGCTATCGCATCAAGCTGCTCGGCATCGCGCGGCGCACCGACAAGGGCATCGAATTGCGCGTGCACCCCACGCTGATTCCGGAAAAGCGCCTGCTCGCCAATGTGGAAGGCGCGATGAACGCGGTCGTCGTGCACGGCGACGCAGTCGGCACCACGCTTTACTACGGCAAGGGCGCAGGCGCGGAGCCGACGGCGTCTGCGGTGGTCGCCGATCTGGTCGACGTGACGCGCCTGCATACGGCCGACCCGGAGCATCGCGTGCCGCATCTGGCTTTCCAGCCGGATCGCCTGTCGAGCACGCCGATCCTGCCGATCGACGAAGTGACGAGCGGCTACTACCTGCGTTTGCGGGTCGCGGACGTGACGGGCGTGCTGGCCGACATCACGCGCATTCTGGCCGACACCGGCATTTCGATCGACGCGCTGCTGCAAAAGGAATCGGAGCACGTCGATGCAAACGGCAAGGGCGAGACCGACATCATTTTGATCACGCACGAAACGGTTGAAAAAAATGTCAATGCGGCGATCAGGTCGATCGAAGCGTTGCAGACCGTTGTCTCGCAAGTTACGAAGCTGCGCATGGAAGCGCTGAACTAGGCCGAACTATGAACTACCTCTCCACGCGCGGCGCCGGAGCCGGCGAGCGCCACACTTTTTCCGACATTTTGCTCGGCGGTCTCGCAAAAGACGGCGGGCTGTATCTGCCGGCCGAATACCCGCGCGTCAGCGCCGACGAACTCGCGCGTTGGCGCACGCTGCCGTATGCGGACCTCGCCTTCGAAATATTGTCGAAGTTCAGCGACGACATTCCGGCTGAAGACCTGCGCGCGCTGACCCGGAAGACGTACACGGCGCAAACGTATTGCAACGTGCGTGACGACGAAGGCGCGGAACAGATCACGCCGCTGAAAACGCTCGGCGTCGAGAACGGCGCGCCGCTGTCGTTGCTGGAACTGTCGAACGGTCCCACGCTTGCGTTCAAAGACATGGCGATGCAGTTGATCGGCAACCTGTTCGAATATGTGCTCGCAAAACACGGCGAAACGCTGAACATTCTCGGCGCGACTTCGGGTGACACCGGCAGCGCCGCCGAATACGCGATGCGCGGCAAGCAGGGCATTCGCGTGTTCATGCTGTCGCCGCACAAGAAGATGAGCGCGTTCCAGACCGCGCAGATGTACAGCCTGCAAGACCCGAACATTTTCAACCTCGCGGTCGAGGGTGTGTTCGACGATTGCCAGGACATCGTCAAAGCCGTTTCGAACGACCACGCGTTCAAGGCGAAGTACAAGATCGGCACGGTCAATTCGATCAACTGGGCGCGCGTCGTTGCGCAAGTCGTTTATTACTTCAAGGGCTATTTCGCCGCGACCAAGAGCAACGACGAGCGCGTGTCGTTCACGGTGCCGTCGGGCAATTTCGGCAACGTGTGCGCGGGTCACATCGCGCGCATGATGGGTCTGCCGATCGAAAAACTCGTAGTGGCTACGAACGAAAACGACGTGCTCGACGAATTTTTCCGCACCGGCATCTACCGCGTGCGCAAGGCCGCGGAGACGTATCACACGAGCAGCCCGAGCATGGACATTTCGAAGGCGTCGAACTTCGAGCGTTTCGTGTTCGATCTGCTCGGCCGCGATCCGGCACGAGTGCTGCAATTGTTCCGCGACGTCGAGGAAAAGGGCGGTTTCGACCTCGCCGCGAGCGGCGACTTCGCTCGTGTGAAGGAGTTCGGCTTCGTATCGGGCCGCAGCAGCCACGACGACCGCGTTGAAGCGATTCGCGACGTCTTCCAGCGCTATGACACGATGATCGACACGCACACGGCAGACGGCCTGAAGGTGGCGCGCGAACATCTGCAACCCGGCGTGCCGATGATCGTGCTGGAGACGGCGCAGCCAATCAAGTTTGGCGAAACGATTCGCGAAGCGCTGTTGCGCGAGCCGGAGCGTCCGGCCGCGTTCACGGGGCTGGAGTCGCTGCCGCAGCGTTTTGAAGTGCTGCCCGCCGACGCACAGCGCGTGAAGGACTTCATCGTGGCGAACACCAGCGCGTAATTGCGACTGGCGCGCGGGCCAGCGGTCCGCGTGACATGCCGCGACGATAGTGCGGAAGTCGAGTCGGCGGTCGGGTCGCGTTGGACGCGGCGCGCTTGCCGCACTCGCTGCGGCGAGCGCCTCAGAACTCTGCGGCGCGCTGCGAAACCCTCCGATAAGAGCGGGCGTGACAAGGCTCAGCCTTCGGCCGCTACAATGTTCTTTTAACCCGCGGCTTCGAACCCCAGATGTCCACACCCACGCCCCGCGCTCCGATGCTCGCCACCGCCGACGCATTGGCGACCCTGCTCAGCGCTGCGAGCCCGGTCATCGGCAGCGAATTCATCCCGACACTCGAAGCATCAGGCCGCGTGCTCGCGGCGGATGTCGTCTCGCCGCTCGACGTCCCGCCAATGAACACCAGTTCAATGGATGGCTACGCGATCCACGCCGCCGACGTGACGACGCACGGCAATCGCCGTCTGCCGGTGTCGCAACGCATCCCGGCCGGCCACGCGCCCGAGCCGCTGAAGCCCGGTACGGCAGCCCGCATTTTCACCGGCGCGACCGTGCCGCCGGGTGCCGACGCCGTCGTGATGCAGGAGCAAACGGAAGCCGACGGCGACGACGTCACCATTTTGCACAGCCCTCGGCCCGGCGAATGGATCACCGCGCAAGGCGCCGACATTCAAAGCGGTTCGGTCATCCTGCCGGCCGGCACGCGGCTCACGCCGCAGGCGTTGGGGCTTGCCGCGTCGGTCGGTTGCGCCGAACTGGAAGTTCGCCGCCGGGTGCGGGTTGCCGTTTTCTTCACCGGAGACGAGTTGACCATGCCCGGCGAGCCGCTGAAGCCCGGCGCGATTTACAACTCGAATCGCTTTACGCTGCGTGGACTGCTCGAGAAGCTCGGCTGCGAGGTGAGCGACTTTGGCATCGTCGCCGACCGGCTCGATGCGACGCGCGACCTGCTGCGTAAAGCCGCGCACGCGCACGATCTCATCCTGACGTGCGGGGGAGTGTCCGTCGGCGAGGAAGATCACGTGAAGCCGGCCGTCGAGGCGGAAGGACGCCTTGCGATGTGGCAGATCGCGATGAAACCAGGCAAGCCGCTCGCGTTCGGCGCCGTGCGTCGCGGCGCAGGCAGCGGCGAGCCCAGCGGTGAAACCAGCGCTAATCACGCATCTGATGCGGGGCATGCCGCTGCGTCGGCCGAAACGTTTTTCATTGGTCTGCCCGGCAACCCTGTGTCGAGCTTCGTGACCTTTCTGTTGTTCGTGCGTCCGTTCATTTTGCGGCTTGCGGGCGTGCAGGCCGTCGCACCGCGCGCGCTGTCGTTGCGCGCGGACTTCACCCAGAGCAAGGCCGATCGCCGCAACGAATTCCTGCGTGCGCGCATCAACAGCGCCGGCGGGCTCGATCTGTTTCCGAACCAGAGCTCGGCCGTGCTGACGTCCACGGTATGGGGCGACGGTCTGATCGACAATCCGCCCAATCATGCGATCAGCGCCGGCGAAACCGTGCGTTTCATTCCTTTTTCCGAATTGCTGAATTGAGGCCGGCAACGCCGGCGGCATCCCATGAAGATTCAACTGCGATATTTTGCGAGCGTGCGTGAAGCGCTCGACCTGGCTGATGAAACCGTTGACGTGCCCGAAGGCGTCGCGACCGTCGGCGACGTGCGCGCCTGGCTGCGTGTGCGTGGCGGCATCTGGGCCGACACGCTCGCCGAAGGCCGCGCGCTGCGCATGGCCTGCAATCACGTCATGACGAACGCCGGCACGCGAATCACCGAGGGTTGCGAGGTCGCGTTTTTTCCACCCGTCACTGGCGGTTGAACCGCAAGGAGCCCGCCATGCCCGTACGTGTCCAGACCGAAGATTTCGACCTCAGCGCCGAAGTTGCCGCGCTGCGCGCTCGTAATCCGAAGATAGGCGCCGTGGCATGCTTCGTCGGCACCGTGCGCGATCTGAACGAGGGCAGCGCCGTCGAGGCAATGGAGCTCGAGCATTATCCGGGCATGACTGAGAAGTCGCTCGAAGCGATTGTGGAAAGCGCACGCCGGCGCTGGCCGGGCATCGAGGTGCTGATCGTGCATCGCGTGGGCAAACTTTATCCGCTCGACCAGATCGTGCTGGTGGCGACCACGGCCGCGCATCGCGGGGATGCGTTTGCGTCGTGTGAGTTCGTGATGGACTATCTGAAAACTCAGGCGCCGTTCTGGAAGAAGGAGAAGACAGAAGCGGGCGAGCGCTGGGTCGACGCCCGCGTGACCGACGATACGGCGCTCGCGCGATGGGGCATCGAATCCGGGAACGGATCTTCAGAGTAGGCGTTTGCCGCGCTCGTCGCATCAGCGGCGGGTTGCGAGACAGCGTGATGAGGCGTGCCGCTCGCGCCCGTCAATCACCGTCACGCGTCGCCATTCGTCACTCGTCGCGCGTCCGCCCGATAATGCGCGTCGGAAACGGCTCCCCAGCGGGCCGCTCGGGGAGCTGCGGCTCATCGTCGCGGGGAGAGCGCTTTGGCGCCACGCGTTCGAGCAACGCCTGTTGTTCCGCCGGAATCTTGTAGTCCCAACCGAAACGGCTCAATTGCAAACTCTGCGCGATGCGCAGCGCCGGTTCCATGAAGCGGACGGCGGCGGCCGGCTCATAACGCGACTCGACAGTATCGAGGAACAGGTACAGCCAGCGGCTGAAATGCTGCGGCTCGATCCCTTCAAGCGGCTGATGTGCCTGCTGCACATTGCCGCGGTACTGCTTTGCGCCCAGCACGAGACTCGCCCAGAACGTGCACATTTTCGGTAGATGATCGTCCCAGCGGCCCGCCAGCTTCGCATCGAAAACCGGCCCGAGCAGCGGATCTGCGCGTACGCGGTCGTAGAAACCGTACACAAGCTCGCGGATATTGGCTTCGTCAGGCTCGGCGGCGCGCTCGACAACCGGCGCGGCGGGAAAAGAAGGCTTCATGCAAGTTCCGGAAGTGTGCGACGATTGGCTCGTCGCCTGCCCCAGCGCGCCGCGCACCGGCACGAACCGCCGGAAATAGGGCGCGTTCCGCCGAAGTGGACTGAAAAAAGCGCGCTTTTCCTGCGAATGGGCGCGGCGGGAAACGTTACCATGGGCGCGAACGCCCAACTTTTACTCAAGCAGCATAATAAATATCCGCCATGTGCATCTTATGGCGAAGCTGCGGCCTCCGGCAACCCTTGCATCGACGCGGTTATCCCACGGATCGCGGCTTGCGCTCATTGTGATACTGCACCTATGAGACTGACCGACTACACCGACTATTCGCTGCGCGTCCTGTTATACCTCGCGGTTCGAGGCGAGGGCTTATCGACGATTCAGGACATATCGCAGGCGTACGGCATCTCCAAGAATCACCTGATGAAAGTGGTGCAGCAGCTGAGCGAACTCGGCTGGGTGGAAACCGTGCGCGGCCGCAACGGCGGCTTGCGGCTTGCCGGGCGAACCCGTTCGCTGACGGTCGGCGAGGTCGTGCGCGCAACGGAAAGCGACTTCGCGCTGGTGGCCTGCCTGCCGGATCAGAACGGCGAACGCCGACCGTGCGTCATTACGCCCCAGTGCCGGCTGCGCGGCGCGCTCGAGGCGGCGCGTCATGCGTTTCTCGCAGAACTCGATCGCCATACGATCGACGAAGTGGCGGGTCCGCAAGGTCCGCTTGCGGCGCTGCTCGGCATACGCACCGTCATTCCGGTCGTACCGTTAACGCCTGTCACGGCGGCGAGCGACAAGCCGGTGTCGATTTCCTGAGCGCGGCGGTGACACACAGCCGCGCATTTTCTTCGCGGGAGATGTTAAAAACTCCGTCGCGACGTTAAAAAAGCGCTTGAAACCTGAATAAAACGCCTCATTTTGGTGGTAATCGAAATTGGAGGTCTCGCATGAGAATCGACAAACTCACCACTAAATTCCAGGAAGCGCTGGCTGACGCGCAGAGTCTCGCGGTCGGCCATGACAATCAATACATCGAACCCGTTCATGTTCTCGCGGCGTTGGTCGCGCAGCAGGACGGCTCTGCGCGCTCGCTGCTTTCGCGCGCCGGCGTGCATGTTCAGGCGCTGCAAACCGCGCTCGACGACGCCATCACGCGTTTGCCGCAGGTGCAAGGCACGGACGGCAACGTGCAGATCGGCCGCGAACTCACGGGTCTGCTGAATCAGGCCGACAAGGAAGCGCAAAAGCTCAACGACACGTTCATCGCAAGTGAAATGTTCCTGCTTGCGATCGCGGACGACAAGGGCGAAGCCGGCCGCCTCGCGCGCCAGCATGGCTTGTCGCGCAAGTCGCTCGAAAGCGCGATTGCCGCGGTGCGTGGCGGCTCGCAAGTGCATAGCCAGGATGCCGAAAGCCAGCGCGAGGCGCTGAAGAAGTACACGGTCGACCTGACCGAGCGCGCGCGTGCCGGCAAGCTCGACCCCGTGATCGGCCGTGACGACGAAATCCGCCGTTCCATTCAGATTCTGCAACGCCGCACGAAGAACAATCCGGTGCTGATCGGCGAGCCGGGCGTGGGTAAGACGGCGATCGTCGAAGGGCTCGCGCAGCGGATCGTCAACGGCGAAGTGCCGGAAACGCTCAAGGGCAAGCGCGTGCTGTCGCTCGACATGGCTGCGTTGCTGGCGGGCGCGAAATATCGCGGCGAATTCGAAGAGCGCCTGAAGGCGGTGCTGAACGACATCGCAAAAGACGAAGGGCAAACCATCGTATTTATCGACGAAATTCACACGATGGTCGGCGCGGGCAAGGCCGAAGGTGCGATGGACGCGGGCAACATGCTGAAGCCGGCGCTCTCGCGCGGCGAACTGCATTGCGTCGGCGCGACCACGCTCGACGAATATCGCAAGTACATCGAAAAGGATGCTGCGCTCGAACGCCGCTTCCAGAAGGTGCTGGTCGACGAGCCGACGGTCGAAGCCACGATCGCGATCCTGCGCGGCTTGCAGGAGAAGTACGAGCTGCACCACGGCGTGGACATCACCGACCCGGCGATTGTCGCGGCGGCGGAACTGTCGCATCGCTACATCACCGATCGTTTCCTGCCGGACAAGGCAATCGACCTGATCGACGAAGCGGCGTCGAAGATCAAGATGGAAATCGACTCGAAGCCCGAAGAGATGGACCGGCTCGACCGTCGCTTGATCCAGCTGAAGATCGAACGCGAAGCCGTCAAGAAGGAGAAGGACGAAGCGTCGCAAAAGCGTCTGCAACTGATCGAGGAAGAAATCGAGCGGCTCGACCGCGAATATTCGGACCTCGAAGAAATCTGGACTGCGGAGAAGGCAGCGGTGCAGGGCAGCGCGCAACTGAAGGAAGAGATCGACAAGACGCGTGCGGAAATCACGCGCTTGCAGCGCGAAGGCAAGCTGGAAAAGGTCGCGGAATTGCAATACGGCAAGCTCCCGGGTCTCGAGGCGCAGTTGAAGGAAGTCACCCAGGCCGAAGCGAAGGAGCAGAACAATCCGACGCGTCCGCGTCTGTTGCGCACGCAGGTCGGTGCAGAGGAAATCGCGGAAGTCGTGTCGCGCTCTACCGGCATTCCGGTTTCGCGGATGATGCAAGGCGAGCGTGAAAAGCTGCTGCAGATCGAAGACAAGCTGCATGAGCGCGTAATCGGTCAGGACGAGGCGATCAGCGCGGTGGCCGATGCGATCCGCCGCTCGCGCGCGGGTCTGTCGGATCCGAACCGTCCGTACGGTTCGTTCCTGTTCCTCGGACCGACCGGCGTAGGTAAGACCGAGTTGTGCAAGGCGCTGGCGGCGTTCCTGTTCGATTCGGAAGATCACTTGATCCGCATCGACATGAGCGAATTCATGGAGAAGCACAGCGTCGCGCGTTTGATCGGCGCGCCGCCCGGATATGTGGGCTACGAAGAGGGCGGTTATCTGACGGAAGCCGTGCGCCGCAAGCCGTATAGCGTGATTCTGCTCGACGAAATCGAGAAAGCGCATCCGGACGTGTTCAACGTGCTGCTGCAGGTGCTCGACGACGGCCGCATGACCGATGGCCAGGGCCGTACCGTGGACTTCAAGAACACGGTGATCGTGATGACGTCGAACCTCGGTTCGCAGGTCATTCAGGCAATGGTCGGCGAACCGCAGGAAGCGGTGAAAGACGCGGTGTGGGAAGAGGTGAAGCTGCACTTCCGCCCCGAGTTCCTGAACCGTATCGACGACGTCGTGGTGTTCCATGCGCTCGATCGCTCGAACGTGCAGTCCATCGCGCGAATCCAGTTGCAGCGTCTGCACGAGCGGCTCGCCAAGCTCGACATGCAACTCGTGGTGTCGGACGAGGCACTGGAGCATGTCGGCAAGGTCGGATACGATCCGCTGTTCGGCGCGCGGCCGTTAAAGCGCGCAATCCAGCAGGAGATCGAGAACCCGGTCGCCAAGCTGATTCTGGCCGGCAAGTTCGGTCCGAAGGACGTGATTCCGGTCGAACTGGAAGACGGCAACCTGGTGTTCGAGCGAGTCGTGCACTAATCGATGTCGTGTGCTGACGCGTCGTATCAATGCGGCGCGTTGGCCCATGCATTGATCACGCATTGATTTGACGCCCTACGCAGGGCGACGTGTCACGCACTAGCTTCGCACATGACAAAGCGGCAACGAAGTCACCTTCGTTGCCGCTTTTTTTTGCCTGCTCAATGGACAGGCAAGGTAGTGCTTGCGTCGATCGGCGCGCTTATGCGGTGCCCTTGCCGAACAGCGCGGACAGGCCGCCGAGCGCGCCAAGCACGGTGGTCGCGTTCAGCTTGCCTTCGGCCGGCACTTCGCCGTCTGGCGTTGCCGCGTTGACCACGTGGGGCAGGATCTGCGAGAGCAGGCCGGTGACCTGATCCGGTTGCACGCCGGCTTTGGCGGCAAGCCCGGTGACGGCTTCGGATCCGAGCACGCTGTGCAAAGCATCGGCTGCAATCGGCTGGTTCTCGCCGTTGCTGACCCACGACGATACGACGTCGCCGAGGCCCTTCTCCTGGAAGCGCTGGATCAGGCCGTTCAGGCCGCCCGGCTGGCTATTGACGAATTCGAGTGCGGCGGCGATCAACGCTTGCTGGCCGCCGCCTTCGGGCGTTTTGCCAACCAGGGAACCGAGGGTGTCGAGTAGGCTCATGACGGTCTCTCTTGAATGCCGACACGTCGATGACGGGTCGGCGGGTGACGCGCCGCGCGGCTGCGCGGCGTCGGGGGAAGGCAGGCGCATTGCCGGCAGCGCGGCATGCTCGTCACACGCGGATCGCGCGGATTGCACCGAAACTTCGCTGCTGGCGCTCTGCCTTGCTGGTTTAGTCAGTCTCTGATCCGATTTCCACGCGCAGGTTCTCTATGCGCCGCCCGAAGCCGCCGCTGCCGACGCGGTCTTGCTCTTCTTCGCTTTCTTCTTCGACGCCTTTGCGCCAGATGCGTCGGCAGGCGCGCTGGCTGCCGCAGCGGGGGCTGCCGGTGCAGTGGCAGTGGCCGGCGGCGCGGATGCCGCGGCCGCGTCCGAGGCTGCGGACTTAGCCTTTTTCTTCGACGACTTCGAAGCTTTTGCGCCTGAAGCGTCAGCCGGAGCAGCCGGAGTTGCGGTCGTTGCAGTAGTGGGTGCGGTTGCCGCGGTGTTGGCCGCAGGCGCGGTCTTCGTCGGCGTGGACTTTGCCGCAGGCTTCGCGCCCGATGGCGGCGTAGAGGAGCCGTTGATCGTCAAGCCCGCCGCTTCCAGATTTGCGACCGATTTACTGCCAATGCCTTTGACGCGCGTGGCCAGATCGTCGGCGTCCTTGAACGGCCCGTTCTTCGTGCGTTCTTCGATGATCGCCTTTGCATGCACGGGCCCAATGCCCTTGACCGATTCGAGTGCGGCCTGATCGGCGGAATTCACTTCGACAGCGGACGCGAATCCGGCCGACAGCGACAACATCAAGGCAACACACAGCATCACGAGCTTTTTCAGCATGGCAAGCACTCCATTGAGGGCAAAAGTTAGCCGGGAACGGACGACGCAATGTGTCAGCAGGCGCTGCGCTTAAGCATAGGACAAACGCGCGCGCTTATTGGCGACCGCCGACGATTTATACCGGCCGATCAACGGCAAGTAAATCGTCGTGAACAATCTTTAAACCTTTTGCCTCGCAAGAAGGCGGTTGTGAGCCGGATTGCTTGCAGCGAACCGCGATTGAACCGCGATTGAACCGCGATCGAACCGCATTGCATCGCCGGCTGAGTTTCGAGGTTACGTGAGAATGACAGCGCGACGCACTTGACTTAGAGTGCACTCGAAGTCCTAACCTGAGTCCTGTCATGTCGAACACGTCGAACGCACTCACCATCGGGCAGGTCGCCGACACCATCGGCGTCTCAACCCATACGCTGCGCTATTACGAGCAGGCCGGGCTGATTCGCGCGGTTGGCCGCACGCAGGCGGGGCATCGCCTGTATTCGCCGGCCGATCTCGACTGGCTGCGGTTTTTGATGCGCCTCAAAGCCACCGGCATGCCGATCGCCGGCATGCAGACCTTCGCGGCGCTGCGTGCCGAGGGTCAGCAGACGTTCGGTGCGCGCCGCGACCTTTTGGTAGCGCATCGCGATGCGGTTCTGGCGCGGATTGCCGACTTGCAGGCCAACCTTGGCGCAATCGTCGACAAGATCGCGTATTACGAAGGCGAGGCGGCTGGCCAGACGTCCGCAGCGGAGAGTCAGGCACGACGGATCGACGACACGTCATCGTTCTCACACTCGGAAAAGGAAAAGGACTCACCATGGACTACGCGCAAAACGAGCGTTACACGCAAGGCTGGAACAAACTGAGGGAAATCGACGGTTCTGCCGGCGAGCAGGTGATCGCCGCGCTCGCACCGATTGCGCCGGACTTCGGGCGACTGTTGATCGAATTCGGTTTCGGCGATATCTACAGCCGTCCGCAACTCGATCTGCGCGCGCGGGAGATTGCCACCATCGCGTCGCTTGCGACGCTCGGCTGTGCGCAACCGCAGCTGAAGGTGCATATCGAGGCGGCGCTGAACGTCGGCTGCACGCGCGAGGAAATCGTCGAGGTGTTCATGCAGATGGCCTTGTATGCCGGGTTCCCGGCGGCATTGAACGCGCTGTTCGCCGCGCGCGAGGTTTTCGAGCGCCACGATCAGGCATTGCAAGAACCGGGGCCGGAGCGGGCAGAGAACCTGACGCGTGCGGGGTGAGCATGCGGAACGGGCAGAGGAGCGACGCGCGCCGCTAAAGCGCGCGGTTTGCGCAGACAGGAATTGATCGGGTTGATTGCGGGCGGCTGTTGGCGGCAAGTGGCGATGCCGACAACGTCGCCCTCAATCAGCCGCTTCGGATCGCAGCACCGCGCTCGCGCGCACATGCCGTTTGCTGACCACGCGCCAGTAAAGCAGCAAGCCGATGCCCGCGATCGCAAGACTCGCCGTATTCGCGACCCAGAAGCCGCGCGCCCCCGTCAGCCAGGGCGGGATCGCGCCGGTCACATTGAAGCCCAGCAGATAACCGCCGCCGAGACCCACGCCCCACAGCGCGACAGCGTAGATCGCGGTCGGCACGACGGCGACCTTGTACGCGCGCAACACGAACGCGGTGGTGATCTGCAGCGCGTCGAACAGGTGATAGCAGACGACGATCAGCACGAGCGGCAGCGCCGCCGCCACGACTTGCGCGTTCGGCGTATAGCCTTTGATCACGTAGGGTCTCAGCACGAGCAGCACTGCGCCGTAACAGCAGGCGAGGGCGACCGCCATCATGATTCCGTGGCGCGACAACGTGCGCGCGGCTTCCGGGCGGTGCGCGCCGAGCGCCTGAGCCACCAGCGTCGACGAAGCAATGCCGATCGACAGCGGCGTCATATACAACACCGCGCCGATGTTGCCGGCAATCTGGTGCCCGGCGAGCGTCGTCGTGCCGAAGCGCGCAATGAAGAGCGCCATGAAGGTGTACGACGTGACTTCGATCAGATACGACAGTCCCATCGGAATGCCCAGCCGCAGCTGCGCGGCCTGGCGCCGCCAGACGGGCCAGCAGAAGCGCTTGAAGATCGCGAACGGCGTGAAGACGTCGACACGCGTGAGCAGCACCATGCCGACGAGCGCGAGCCCCCAGTTGATCAACGTGCTGGCAAGCGCACAACCGGGGCCGCCGAGTGCCGGCACGCCGAGGCCACCGAAAATGAACCACGTATTGAGCGGCACCTTTAGCAACAGCGCGCCGATTTGCAGGATCATCACGAGTCGCGGCTTGCCCACTGCATTGCTGATCGAACCGTAGACGCGAAACACGAGGCCGGCAGGCAAGCCAAATGCGAGTATCCGCAGATACGACACCGTGCGCTCGTGCAGCGCATCGGGCACACGCGCGAGATGCAGCAGATGGCCGGGAAAGAACAGGATCAGAAAGCCGATGAGCGTGAGCGCCAGTGCGAGCCACAGCGATTGCCGGACTTCCTCGCCGATCTCCTGGTAGCGGCGTGCGCCGAACAGTTGCGCGGTGATCGGTTGCAGCGCGGTGAGAATACCGGTCAAGCCGATGTAGACGGAGATGTAAATCGACGAGCCGAGGCCCAGCGCCGCAAGATCGACAGCCGAGTAACGGCCGACCATGGCCGTGTCGATCACGCCGAAAGCGATGATAGCCAGTTGACCGATCAGCACCGGCCACGCGAGCCCGGCGATTTTCCGTACGTCGGCAAGCATGGTCAGCCAGGCTTCTTGTGCCAGTTGCGCCGTTTCACGACCGGCGGCTTCGGACGGTCGATACGCACATACAAGCGGAAGCGTTCGTCGCGGTCGGCCACGCGGCGGCCTTCCCACACCAGCTTCCACATGAAGTCGGACATCGCGCTAGGCTCGCCGAAGTCTTGCGTGTCCTGGCGCAGAATGACGTCGCAATCCTGATTGAACGAGAAGTGCATGTCGCCGAAATACGCGAAGGTCGCAATTTGCGCATTGCCGAGGCGCACCGGCGATATGCACGTGTAGTCCTCTGGCAAGTGACTCGCGATCTGTTCGGCGACGTCCTTGTAAGTCCGGCTGTAGTTGACGACCGGCAACCACAAGGTCATCAGCAGCACCCACATGAGCGTCGTGCCGGCGCTCGAGAGCACGACGCTGCGCCACAGCACCTTCGGATGGCGCGCGAGACGCCATTGCACGAGCACGAACCAGCAAATCGTCACCGCGACCGCGCAGACGAACGACAGTATTTTGAACTGCGGCGCAAAGCCCGGCGCGAGACGCGCGAGGTTGCGCGCGAGCGGATGCGGGAATCCGGTCAGCCCGGCCACGTACACGAGCCAGACGAAGCTGCCGAGGATCGTGAAACTGAGCAATGCGAACCAGTCGATTGCGTTGATGGCGCCGCGTTTGAGCGTCGGCAGCGCGAAGGTGGCCAGCACTGCGAGCGCGGGCAGCAGCAACATGTAAAGCCGGTTCGACTGATGGCTCTGCAACACGACGAGCACGAGCAGCGGCCCGATCACCGAAAGCGGAATCGCGACGTGCGGCGCGCGGCGCAAGCCCGACCAGCTGAACCATGCCCAGAGCGCGAGAGGCCATGCGGGCCACGTGAAGAGCGGCAGATTTTTCAGCGCGTAAGCCGCGACCGAGCCGGGCGGCCCGGCGAACGAACTCAGGCTGACGTGCACCCACTGGTTCAGATACCAGACGGCGTCGACGGGAAAAGCCCAGAGCGCGGCGATCGGCCACGCGACCGAGAGCGCCAGCGCGATCGGCAGACCTGCGAGCAGCAGCCAGCGCGAGCGCGTCTCGCGGACGATCAACGTCATGGCGAGCGTGCCCAGCAGAAGTGCGCCGACCAGCACAGGGCTGCTCGCGAGGGTGACGAAGCCGATCGCCAGGCCCCAGATCGCGGCGCCCTGAATCGGCTTGTCGATCATTCGCACGAGGCCGTACACGAGCATTGCGATACACACGAACTGCACCAGCTGCGGCGTGGTTTCGTGGCCGCGCTCGGCGAGGCCGAAGCAGGCGAGCAGGATCAGCAGGGCGCCGTCGGCGAGTGTGCGACCGTAGTCGCGAGGTTCCGGCTCGCCGCCGAACGCGTACTTGAACGGCTGGACTTCGGCGCGCCGGCCGAGCAGGTAGGCGGCATACCAGACGAAAGCGCAGCCCGCGCAAAACAGCAAGCCGGTAACGACTCGGGACGCATTGCTCGCGTCCACCCACGGCGCGAACACGCGGATCGCACTGGCGCCGAGCCAGTAGCCAAGCGGGCCGTCTTCGGTCAGGTACTTGCCGACCAGATTCGGCAGGAGCCAGTCATGCGCGCTGCCGTTCGCCATGGTCCACATCACGCCGAAGCCGGCTGCGTCCTCGTTCTTCCACGGATCGCGGCCGAACAGGCCAAACGACGCGTAGACGATACAGATGGTCAACAGCAGCCAGCGCGGAAGCGCACTGGTCGCGGAAGCAGTGAGGCGAACGACAGGTCTCATGCGGTTTGGGATATTTAATAAGCGAAAGCCGCCACTGGACGGCCGGTCCGGCTGGCATGGCCTTATTGGAGCATCCGGCATTGTAGTCGGGAGCCAGTGTGCGCGTCACGGCCGGTAATGGGCTGCAACAGCGGGGCTGCAACGGCGTCGAGCGTGCCGTTGCACCGAGCCGGCTGTCCACGTGTACGGCGGCTTGAACGTTGGCCACGTCGGCACCGGCTTTCCAGTTGCGCGCAGGCGACAAAAAAGGGCAGCTCGCGCTGCCCTTCTTTTGCTGCTTCGCTGCCGGACGAAAGTGGCCAAAACGGCCTGATTTTGCCCAGCCAGCCAAAGCGGCGGGTATTACTTCGCTGCTGCCTTGCCGGTAGCGCGCGAACCAAACTTCTTGTTGAACTTCTCGACGCGGCCTGCCGTGTCCATGATCTTTTGCTGACCGGTGTAGAACGGATGCGATTCCGACGACACTTCGATCTTGGCGAGCGGGTAGGTCTGGCCGTTGAATTCGGCGGTTTCACGCGTCTGGATGGTCGAGCGCGTCACAAACTTGAAGTCGTTCGACATGTCGATGAACAGGACTTCGCGGTAATTCGGGTGAATGCCTTCTTTCATGATCTTTCCTTTAATCTGGCGGTAGCCAACCCGCGTGCGGCCGCTTATGCGCGGACTGCATCTAGGCGCGAGCCACTTGCCTGTGGTCGAAAAACGGCGATTATGCCAGAAAATCAGTCGCTTGACGAATTCCGTCAGGTGTTTTGCCCGTATTTCGCCTATTGCGGCGGCGCGAACGTCAGGCCGACTCGCGCCGGGTCCTGTCGATAATATCGGGCGAGAAGCCGATACAGCTCCGGATACTCCGCTTCGAAAGCTTGAGGCTTGACGAACAGCGCCTCGCTGCACACCGCGAAAAATTCCGACGGATGATCCGCGGCGTAAGGATCGATCAGCGATTCCCGCTCGAAGCGCGTCCAGCGGCGCTGCGGCACGGCGTCGACGCGGGCGCAGAACTGATCGTAGGCGGCGTCGAACACGTCCGCCCACGCTTGCGAGTCGAGAGGCGCGTGCCAGCGGCGCACGAGCGGCGGATGGCCGTCCGCTTCGCCGTTGAGCATGTCGATCTTGTGCGCGAACTCGTGAATCACCACGTTATATGCGTCCGTGCCGTCCGTCATCTGCGCGTCTTCCCACGACAGGACAACGGGGCCGCCTTCCCACGCTTCGCCGCTCGCGTCGTGCTCGACCTCGTGAACGACGCCGTCCTCGTCCTCGACGGTCTTGCGGATCACGAATTCGCCCGGATACACGATCACGCCGACCCATCCGCGATAAAGATCGAGGCTCAGATTCAGCACAGGCAGGCACGCCTGGGCCGCAATGGCGACGGTCATTGCGTCGGTCAACTCGAGCTCGTGCGCGGTCGAGAACTCCTTTTGTGCGATGAAAAGGCTGCTCATCTCGCGCAGGCGCGCGAGACTAGGGGCATCCAGCTGCGCGAGGAACGGCAAACCGTCGAGCGTGGCCTGCCACAGGGCATCGCCGATTGCGTAGTCGCGCAGCGCGCGCTCGCGCCGGCGGGCGCCGAGCCATTGAGTGAGTTTCGAAAGCATGGGCCGATGAAACCGTTAGTCGATCTGTTTTTGCCACGCGGCAAAAATACCGCCGCAAATCGCGATGCCGATCAGAAAGTAAAAGCCGTCGAGCGAGGTCAGAAAGCTGGCCTGCCGCACCACCGTCCGGCTGATCTCCACGAGCGCAAGCGAATGCGCGTCCGACGGCGAACGGCCCGCGGCGGACAATGTGCGCGTGAGCGCGGCAAGCGAGTCCTGAAACAATGGATTGTACGGATTCACGAACTCCGCGAGTCGGGCCTGATGTATCGCCTGCCGATGCTGCTCGACGATGATCACAGACGCGGTGGCGAAGGAGATCGTCAGTTGCCGCACGATGTTTTTCAACCGGTAACCGTGCGTGAATTCCTCTATCGCGAAGATCCTGAAGGTCAAATTCGCCACCGGCAGCACGATGAACAGCAACAGCAGGCCGCGCAACAGGAGCGGCCCCACCAGCGCAGCTTCGCCTACGGACGGCGACATGCGGGTCATCCACGCGGCCGTGAGCGCGGCGATGGCGAAGCCCGGCACGATGATCCACTTCTTGCGCGTCAGAAGTTTTGCGAAGCGCAGGTAGATGAAGAGCGCGCTCGCGGAAATCAGCGACGTGACGCCGACGAGTTGCCCGGCGTTCTCGATCGGGTAGCCGAGACCGCTCTCCAGCAAACGCGAAATCAGATAGCTAAACGCAGTCGACAGATAGTAATAGAACATGTACAGGACGAGACCGACCTGGAACACCTTCTCGCGCAACGCGTGCAGGCGCATGAGCGGCGAGGGGTGATGCCATTGGTGATACGCGAACCAGCCGAGCGCGACGATGCCGGCGAGTGTGAGCAGGATCAGACCGGGCGACGCGCTGAACAACTGGAAGCGCACCTGCTGCATGACGATTTGCAGTGCGCCTTGCGCAAAGGCAAACACGATGTACGGCCAGAAGTGTGCTGAACCGCGCTCCTCGGGCAGACGGTTGCCCGCGTCGGGCAGTGCTAGCACGGCGAGAACCATGAACAGCATGCCGACGGGCGCGGTGCAGGCGAAGAGTGCGCGCCAGCCGAAGTACGAAACCAGCTGGCCACCGATCAACGACGCGAGCGCGCTGCTCAGCACGATCAGGATCAGGAACGCCCGGGTTGCAGCGGGGCGTTGTTTGGGCGTGAAACTCATCTGGATCAGAATGCGGCATGTGCCCATCATCGGGCCGATGAAGTAGCCCTGAAAGCCGCGCGCGAACGCCAGTTCGACCGACGATTCGCACAGCGCGGCCGCTACGGCACCCACCGCGTAGAAGAGCATGCAACCGGCGACATAGCGCCGGTATCCGAAGCGCTCGACCCACCATTCCTGCTGCAGGATGCCCAGCACTGCAGCCACCGCGTAGGCGCTCGAAGCCCACACGAGTTCGTCCGGCGACGCGTTCACGCCGCCGGCGATATAACTCGCGAAAAACGAAAAAATCGAGTTGTCGAAATAGTCGAGGCCCGTGACGACCGCCAGCACCCAGGGGAATACATCGCCACGCAGTTTCTCCGCGCCGGGCCACCGAGTGCGAGGCCACGCTGTGCTCATGACCGCTTGCGCGCTGTCGAGGCGCGCGGTTTGTTCCCGGGCTTCGCAGCGGATTCTGTGCCGGCTTCCTTGCGTTGGACGGTCTTAGGCGCTTGAGGCTCTTCACGGCCTTTGGCAGTCTTCGAAGCCTTTGCGCCTTTCGCCAGCGCGTTGCGGCGCTGTTCGAGCAGGGCGTCCGCGTTTTCGCCCGCCAGACGGCGCTTCAGATAATCGAGGTCCGGACTCAATTCGTCGCGCAGCTTCTGCGCTTCCTTGAGCTCCCGGCGCATGGCTTGAATGCGTGCGTCGAGTGCGTCCACCTGTCCAGCGATCGCGTCGTGAATCTGCTGCAGCGATTCGGTTGAAAAACGGTGTCCGCCCGCGACCGGTTCGAGCGGCCGCTTGAGCATTTCAGTAATGCCGTGCAGCGAGAAGCCCAAGGAACGCAAACGCAGAATGCGCCCGAACCGTTGTATGTCGTTGTCGTCGTAAAGACGGTAGCGGCCTTCGCTGCGAGCGGGCGATACAAGCCCCCGCTCTTCGTAATATTTCAACGTGCGAGGCGTGACGCCGAGGCGCTCGGCCGCGTCACGGACGGTAAGCAGGGCGGGTGAGTCGTTCGACATGAGCATGGCCTGACAGAAAAGCGTCGTCAGATTTTACTCCAACCTGTACGTTCACGTACAGGTTGGAACGTGGGACTGAATTGCTGGAGTCGAAGCCGCGCTATTGCAGATCTGCTGGGCGAAAAAAAACCGCTCGTCGATGACGAGCGGTTTTCTCATACAGTGTACGTGCGCAGCTTTTCTTAGCTGCCGCCGCCACGGCGCATCATGTCGAAGAACTCGGAGTTGCTCTTCGTCTGGCGAATTTTGTCGAGCAGGAATTCCATGGACTCGACTTCGTCCATGTCGTGAATGAACTTGCGCAACACCCAGATTTTTTGCAGCACTTCGGGCTTGATCAGCAATTCTTCGCGACGCGTGCCGGACTTGTTCAGATTGATCGACGGGTACACGCGCTTTTCTGCAAGACGGCGCTCGAGGTGCACTTCCATGTTGCCGGTGCCCTTGAATTCTTCGTAAATCACATCGTCCATGCGGCTGCCGGTTTCGATCAGCGCCGTGCCGATGATGGTGAGCGAGCCGCCTTCCTCGATATTTCGCGCCGCGCCGAAGAAGCGCTTCGGGCGTTGCAATGCGTTGGCATCGACACCGCCCGTCAGCACCTTGCCCGAAGCCGGCACGACCGTGTTGTATGCGCGCGCGAGACGCGTGATCGAGTCGAGCAGAATGACCACGTCGTTTTTCATTTCGACGAGGCGCTTGGCTTTTTCGATCACCATTTCGGCGACCTGCACGTGACGCGCGGCGGGTTCGTCGAACGTGGAGGCGATCACTTCGCCGGCCACCGAACGCTGCATTTCCGTCACTTCTTCAGGACGCTCGTCGATCAGCAGCACGAACAGTACGACATCGGGATGGTTCTGCTTGATGGCGTGCGCGATGTGCTGAAGCATCACGGTCTTGCCGGACTTGGGCGACGCAACCAGCAAGCCGCGCTGGCCTTTGCCGATCGGCGCGATCATGTCGATGATGCGGCCGGTGACGTTCTCTTCACCGCGCATTTCACGTTCGAGCAGCAGCACCTTGTTCGGGTGCAGCGGCGTCAGGTTTTCGAACATGATCTTGTGCTTCGAGGCTTCCGGCGGCTGGCCGTTGACCTTGTCGACCTTCACCAGCGCGAAATAGCGCTCGCCGTCTTTCGGCGTACGCACTTCACCTTCGATCGTGTCGCCCGTATGCAGGTTGAAGCGGCGAATTTGCGACGGGCTGATGTAAATGTCATCCGTGCTGGCGAGATAGGACGTTTCCGGCGACCGCAGGAAGCCGAAGCCGTCCGGCAGCACTTCAAGCGTGCCGTCGCCGAAGATCGTGTCGCCCGTTTTGGCTCGTTTTTTTAGAATGGCGAACATCAATTCCTGCTTGCGCAGGCGGTTCGCACTTTCGATCTCGAGGCCATTGGCCATCTCGATCAATTCGGACACGTGCAGAGTCTTAAGCTCGGATAAATGCATACGGAGAACCCGCAGGAGAAGGTGCGACGAAATGGAATCTGGGAGGAGAAGTGAGCGGAACCGCTCAAGGACCTACACGTCTTTTCGACGTTTTGCGGATTCTAGCATAGCACACGCCAGTTTCCGCCAGTGGGGCGCTACGGCATCTTTCTTGTAGGAAACGTTGCCGCCCCACAACAGGACGGACGAGGCGCGCGCGGGTCCGGTAGACCTCGCGGCGCGCCCGCGCGACCGTTTTACAGGTTGCCGTCGAGGAACGCGGTGAGTTGCGACTTCGACAATGCGCCGACCTTCTGTGCGGCGACAGCGCCGTTCTTGAACAGGATCAGCGTGGGGATGCCGCGCACGCCGAACTTGACCGGCGTCGACTGATGTTCGTCGACGTTGATCTTCGCGATTTGCAGGCGATCGGCGTAATCCTTGGCGACTTCGTCGAGGATCGGCGCGATCATCTTGCACGGACCGCACCATTCAGCCCAGAAGTCGAGCAGCACGGGTTTATCGGATTTCACGACGTCCTGTTCGAACGATGCGTCGCTAATATGCTTGATTTGTTCGCTCATTGTATGAATACCTCTATCGGTTCGAGGCCCGCCTGAATTGCTCGCCACGATACGTCAAAACCTAGGGAAACTTCCGTTCGCTTAGCCGCACTGCGAACCTCACCACCTGCGCGCGAAAAGTCAGAGACCAGTCGGCGTGGGAGGAAGGCTCGCGCTTGCGGGTCATCCGTACGGCAGTTTAGCTTAATTCGCTATGCGTTGCCGGGGGCGATAGTACTCATCAGGGGCAGTGGGGCCGAGAGCTGCCGATGAAGTGCCACCGTGTTTCATCAACTACGACGTAGCCTATGTGGAGGTCCGGCGATCAAACTCAAGTACGCGGCACAAACGCGGCACAAGCCTTGTGGCGAGACGGGAACGGCGGCGATTCGGTGCGCGCTTTGCGCTTCGATCGTCGCTTTGATCGCCGCTTTGATCGTATTAACAGTCGCGCGAAGAGCCAGGCGGTGATAGAATGTTTCGTGACGGGCCTCCTCGCATGGAGGGATGGTCAACCTGGTCAGGTCGGGAACGAAGCAGCCACAGCCGTTTTCCACCAGTGCCGAGGGTCAGGCTCGTCACCTTCCTCTTTCTGTTCGTTCTGTTTTTCTCCCCTTGCGCTCGCTTTGATCGCGTCTGTTTCAGATGCCGGTTGCCTATGTGCTGTTGTTCGCACTGCACGGCTGCCCATTCGCTCCGCGCCTTCAGCCATAAGGCTGTGTATGTCGCCCGGACGATGTGCAACGACGCTCCGCGCCGTCGCCGTTATATTTTTCTATCGCTCCATTAGCCGCTTTCAATCGCGCAGTTCAATCTCGCGGCCGCGCGCGTTGGCGCCGGGTCGCGAATCGGTTTTGCACGGCATTGTTACTGATACAATTTCCCGATGACCTATCAAGTTCTCGCACGCAAATGGCGGCCGAAAGATTTCGCGTCGCTCGTCGGACAGGAGCACGTGGTGCGCGCGCTCACGCACGCGCTCGACGGCGGCCGTCTGCATCACGCGTATCTTTTTACCGGCACGCGGGGCGTCGGCAAGACGACGCTGTCGCGCATCTTCGCCAAAGCGCTGAACTGCGAAACGGGCGTGACCTCCACGCCGTGCGGAGTCTGCCGGGCCTGCCGTGAAATCGACGAAGGGCGCTTTGTCGATTATGTCGAGATGGACGCGGCAAGTAATCGCGGCGTCGACGAAATGGCGGCGCTGCTGGAGCGCGCGGTGTACGCGCCGGTCGATGCGCGTTTCAAGGTCTATATGATCGACGAAGTGCACATGCTCACGAACCACGCCTTCAACGCAATGTTGAAGACGCTGGAAGAGCCGCCGCCGCACGTCAAGTTCATTCTCGCCACCACCGATCCGCAGAAAATTCCGGTCACGGTGCTGTCGCGTTGTCTGCAATTCAATCTGAAGCAGATGCCCGCCGGCCACATCGTCTCGCACCTCGAACACATTCTGGGCGAAGAAAAAGTGCCGTACGAGGCCCAGGCGTTGCGCCTGCTCGCGCGTGCCGCCGACGGTTCGATGCGCGACGCGCTCTCGCTGACCGACCAGGCTATCGCGTATTCGGCTAATCAGGTGAATGAAGAGGCTGTGCGAGGCATGCTCGGCGCGCTCGATCAAAGCTACCTGATCCGGCTGCTCGATGCGCTCACCGAAGGCGACGGCGCGGCTGTGCTGTCGGTTGCCGACGAAATGGCGCTGCGCAGTCTGTCGTTCTCGACCGCGTTACAGGATCTCGCGAGCCTGTTGCATCGCGTCGCGTGGGCGCAGTTCGCACCGTCCTCGGTACTGGACGAGTGGCCGGAGGCGGGCGACCTGCGCCGCTTTGCCGAGACGCTCAGCGCCGAACAGGTGCAGCTGTTCTATCAGATTGCGACGATCGGCCGGAGCGAACTCGGTCTCGCGCCCGACGAATACGCCGGTTTCACAATGACTCTGCTGCGCATGCTTGCGTTCGAACCTGCTCCAACGGGCGGCGGCGGAGCTGCTGGACCTGGCCGGCAGGCCGGTCAGACAGGCGCGAGCGGAGGAACGCGGGCGGGGACGCCCGCGGTAGCGGCGGCGCAAGGGGCTGCGGGTTTGTCGGCGGCAGATGCTGCGCCGCCCGTACGGCTGGCGGCGGGCCCGCGCGGCGCGGTTTCCCCGGCTGAGCCGGCTCGTGAGCCGGGACGGGTTGCCGGTGCTGCCGAAGATGCGCCTGCAAGCGCCGGTCAAAGGCAGGACATTGCGGCAAGCACACAAGCTGTATCGGCCCCTAGCGACGTCGCTGAACACACGGCTCAAGACTCGGCCCCGATCCCGAACGAAGCGAATACTACCCCGACGCCTGCGCGCGTCGATGCGCCCGCGCCGGCCTCGGGAACGTCCGCCGCTTCGGAAAGTACGACAGCGCGTGCGTTGGCTCCGTGGGACGATGAGCCCGCTGCGTCTGCCGCGAACTTGGCGACGGGCCCGGGTGCTGTCGACACAGCGTCCGCGCGCACTTCAGTGCCCGCCGAACCCGCGCCGACGCCCGCATCAGCGAATACGGCTGCTGCGCTCGCATCGGAATCCACGTCGGCGGAAACAGCGTCTTCGGAGAGCACACCGCCCGCCACGCTCAGCGCACCGGCTGCCGCCGCCTTCGCGCGCGCGAGCGAAGCCGCGTCCTCGGCGGATTCGAATGAAGCGGCCCAAGCCGCACCTGCGACGTTGCCCGACGCACCGCCGCGCCGTGCGGGCGGCGCGAGCGCCGCACTCGACGTTCTGCGCAGCGCTGGCCTGAAGGTGTCGTCCGACCGTGGTCGCGCGAATGCCGCGTCGACCCCGAAGCCTGCGGCGTCCGCCAACGCGAGTGCGGCCGCGCCGAAGCCGGCCGCGCCGCGCGTGGTGGTTCCCGTGCCGACGCCCGGCGCGTCGCGTGGCGTGGCACAGCCGGAGTCCGCATCGGGCGCGCGCGCGTCAGCAGCTGCGGCGCCGGCACAACCGGCGGCGCGCAAAGAGTCGCAGCCGAACGGCTCGGCGGTGCCTCCGTGGGACGACATGCCGCCTGACGACTATGTGCCGCTGTCGGCATCGGATGACGGCTACTATGGGCCGCCCGACGACAACTACATGCCCGTGTTCGACAGCGGCCCCGACGACGTCCGCGTGAGTGCGCCGGCGTCCGCGCCGACGCCGGTCGTCGATAAGCGTCCGCTGCCTCCCGCTGTGCCGCTCGATCCGCTCGGGTTCAAAGGCGACTGGCCTGCGCTCGCCGTCGACCTCCCGCTCAAGGGCATCTCGTATCAGCTCGCGTTCAACAGCGAACTGATGGCGCTCGAAGGCAATACCCTGAAACTGAACGTGCCCGTGCCGCAGTACGCGGAGGCTTCGCAGGTTGCGAAACTGAAAAGCGCGCTCGCCGAAAAACTGGGCCAGCATGTCGACGTGCAGGTCGAGGTCGGCCCGGCGCGCCGCACGGCAGCCGCTCACGACGCCGCCATGCGGGCCCAACGTCAGCAGGAAGCGGAGCGCGAAATCGGCGCCGATCCGTTCGTGCAGTCGCTGATCCGCGAGTTCGGCGCGAGCATCGTGCCGGGCTCGATCCGCCCGATTAGTTCGAGTACTTCGATTAGTCCGGACGCCGGCCCGAACGGCGCGTCCTCGGTTCACTGATTCGCTGCGCGATCGCCGGAAACACACTGGGGCGCGCGATTTTAGAATTTCACGCTATCAAGAAGGAGCATTTCCATGATGAAAGGTCAACTCGCCGGGCTGATGAAGCAAGCCCAGCAGATGCAGGAAAACATGAAGAAGATGCAGGAGCAGCTCGCTCAGATCGAAGTCGAGGGGCAGTCGGGCGCCGGTCTCGTGAAGATCACGATGACCTGCAAGAACGACGTGCGCCGCGTGTCGATCGACCCGAGCCTGCTCGCCGACGACAAGGACATGCTGGAAGACCTCGTCGCCGCTGCGTTCAACGACGCCGTGCGCAAGGCCGAAGCCACCGCTCAGGAAAAAATGGGCGGCATGACCTCGGGCCTGCCGCTGCCGCCGGGCTTCAAGCTGCCGTTCTAAAAGCGACGCTGCAAGACGGAGCGGGCGCGAACGGTGAGCTAACGCCGCGTGTGAGAGACGCGCGTCGCGTTTGACGGCTGCGCGCCGCAATCATCGGCTTCGCATCCGATGAGCCGGTCGTTGCGCGCCGCGCAGGCGCGCCGCTGGGGGCCGCCTGGACTTAGCGCCGGCCATGGATACTCAACCCGCTTGCGCGATCTATCCGCAGGCGGGCAAAGCCTGACAGCATCTGAAGAACCGCTACACGCCGAACCGCACTACAAACCCATCTGCCCTGGCAAACCCACCTCGACGCCGATTCGCATGAAACAACCTTCCGCCTTGTCGGCGCTCGTCGAAGCGCTGCGCGCGCTGCCCGGAGTCGGGCCAAAGTCCGCGCAACGCATGGCGTATCACCTGATGCAGCACGATCGCGACGGCGCGGAAAAGCTGGGCCGCGCGTTGCTATTCGCGACCGAGCATCTGCAGCACTGCGAGAAGTGCAACACCTTCACCGAAGCGCAAATCTGCGAAGTGTGCCTGGACCCGGAGCGCGATCCGACGCTGCTGTGCGTCGTCGAAACGCCTGCCGACCAGATCATGCTCGAACAGACCATGACGTACCGCGGTCTGTACTTCGTGCTGATGGGCCGTCTGAGTCCGCTCGACGGTATCGGCCCGAAGGAGATACATTTCGACCGACTGGTCAGGCGAGCGTCGGACGGAGTTGTGAAAGAAGTCGTGCTGGCAACGAATTTCACTAACGAAGGCGAGGCGACCGCGCATTACCTCGGGCAGACGCTCAAGGCGCGCGGCCTGTCCGTCACGCGCCTTGCGCGCGGCGTGCCGGTAGGCGGCGAACTCGAATACGTCGACGCCGGCACAATAGCCCGCGCGATGCTCGATCGCCGCTCGATGTAGCGACACCGCGCCGCAATCGCGCGAGCGGCGTCGCCGCCACAAATACAGAAAGAACGAAGGAGACTATGAGCGCAACTCCCGAATCAGGCGCCAACGAGGCGAAAGAGGCGCCGCCAAGCCAACCCGGCCCGCTTGCCGGCGTGAAGGTGCTGGAGCTCGGCACGCTGATCGCGGGGCCGTTTGCCGCCCGCTTTCTTGGCGAATTCGGCGCGGACGTGATCAAGATCGAAGACCCCAAGGGCGGCGATCCGCTGCGCAAATGGCGCAAGCTGTATCCGGAAGTCGGCGGCACGTCGTTGTGGTGGGCCGTGCAGGCGCGCAACAAGAAATCCGTCACGATCAATCTGAAGGCCGCGGAGGGCAAGGAGATCGTTCGGCGTCTCGCGCGCGAAGCGGATATCGTCGTCGAAAATTTTCGGCCTGGCCTGCTCGAGAAACTCGGGCTCGGTTATGACGTGCTGTCGGCGGAAAACCCCGGTCTCGTGATGGTGCGCCTGTCCGGCTACGGCCAGAGCGGACCGTATCGTGACCGGCCCGGCTTCGGCGCGATCGCGGAGTCGATGGGCGGCTTGCGGCACATCACCGGCTATCCGGATTTGCCGCCGCCGCGCATCGGCATCTCGATCGGCGATTCGATCGCGGCGCTGCACGGTGTGATCGGCGCGCTGATGGCGCTGCATCACAAGCAGGTGAACGGCGGCAAGGGTCAGGTCGTCGACGTCGCGCTGTACGAGGCCGTCTTCAACATGATGGAAAGCGTCGTGCCCGAATACGGCGTCTACGGCATGGTGCGCGAGCGCACCGGCGCGTCGCTGCCTGGCATCGTGCCGTCAAATACTTATCCTTGCCGCGACGGCAGCATCGTGATCGGCGGCAATAGCGATCCGATCTTCAGGCGCCTGATGATCGCGATCGAACGCGAAGACCTCGCGAACGATCCCGCTCTCGCGCATAACGACGGTCGCGTGCCGCGCACGCAAGAAATCGACGCCGCGATTGCCGCGTGGCTCGCTACACGCACCATCGACGAAGCGCTCGCGGTGCTCAACGCAGCAGACGTGCCGGTGGGCCGCATCTATAGCGTGGCTGACATGTTTGCCGATCCGCAGTACATGGCGCGCCAGATGATCCAGCGCTTCAAGTGGCAGGACGGCCGCGAGATTACGCTGCCGGCGGTCACGCCGAAGCTCTCGGAGACGCCTGGCGAGACGCGCTGGCTCGGCCCCGAACTGGGTGAACATACCGATGAAGTCCTGCAATCGCTAGGTTATGATGCAGACCACATCGCAAGGTTGCACGCGCAACAAATTGTGTGAACCACGCGTGTAAACCACGCGTGTGAGCCACGCCCGCTGCAGCCGAATAAATAAAATCGCAAGACCAGATTTTGCAAGAGCCTTGGAGACAACGAACATGCATCGCAGAAGCTTCCTCGCCGGTACCGCCGCGCTTGCCGGCGCCTCGCTGACGGCCACGCCGCTCGCTTTCGCACAGACCAAACTGGAAACCACGAAAGTGGCCATTGCCGTCGGCGGAAAAAACCTCTTCTACTATTTGCCGCTCACGATCGCCGAGCGCCGCAATTACTTCAAGGACGAAGGACTCGACGTCGAGATTTCCGACTTCGCCGGCGGCTCGCAAGCGTTGAAGGCGGCGGTGGGCGGCAGCGCGGATGTCGTCTCCGGCGCGTTCGAACACACGTTGCTGCTGCAGGCGCAGAAGCAGTCGTTCCGCGAGTTCGTATTGCAGGGGCGCGCGCCGCAGATCGTGCTCGCGGTGTCGAAGAAGACCATGCCGAACTACAAGTCGATCGCCGATCTGAAGGGCAAGAAAATCGGCGTGACGGCGCCTGGATCGTCGACTTCGATCATGGCGAGCTTCGTGTTGGCCAAGGGCGGGCTGACCGCGAAAGACGTTGCGTTCATCGGCGTCGGCGCGGGCGCTGGCGCAATCGCGGCACTGCAGTCCGGGCAGATCGACGCGCTCGCCAATCTCGACCCCGTCATGACGAAACTCGAACGTACCGGCGAAATTCGCGTCGTCTCGGATACGCGCACGCTCGCCGACACGCGCAGCGTGTTCGGTGGCGACATGCCGGCAGGGTGCCTGTACGCATCGCAAAGTTTCATCACGAAGAATCCGAACACCACACAGGCGCTGACCAACGCGATGGTGCGCGCGCTCAAGTGGCTGCAGACCGCGACCGGCACGGAACTCATCAACACGGTGCCCGAAGGGTATCTGCTCGGAGATCGCGCGGTCTATCTGGACGCATGGCAGCACGTGAAGGAAGCGATGTCGCCCGATGGCCTGATGCCCGCAGATGGCCCTGCGACGGCGCTCAAAACCTTGCAGGCGTTCGATCCGGCGGTGCAGGGCAAGCCGATCGACGTATCCAGGACGTGGACGAACGACTTCGTCAAGAAAGCGCTGACAACGGTGAAGGCCTAAGGTCGTTCTCCTCGCACTAAGTCACGTCACGCCACGCCACGCCTCGCTCGGCGCATGACGTCCCATTCCGAACCGATCCACGAACAGAGTCGAACGATGACCGTTGCAGCCCTGGCGCTCGAAAACATCACTTGCACGTTCGCTGCGCGCGACAACCGCGCGCAACGCTACACGGCGGTCAAGGACACCACGTTGAGAATCGCGCCAGGCGAGTTCGTCTCGGTGGTGGGCCCGACTGGCTGCGGTAAATCCACGTTGCTCAACGTCGGCGCCGGTTTGCTTGGGCCGTCGTCGGGCTCGGTCAGCGTGTTCGGCGAGCCGTTGAAGGGCATCAACCGGCGCGCGGGTTACATGTTCCAGGCCGATGCATTGATGCCGTGGCGCTCGGCTATCGACAACGTGCTCGCTGGGCTCGCATTTCACGGCGTGCCGCATGCCGAGGCGCGCGAGAAGGCCGACGAATGGCTCAAGCGCGTGGGCCTCGGCGGCTTCGGCGACCGTTATCCGCACCAGTTGTCGGGCGGCATGCGCAAGCGCGTCGCGATGGCGCAGACGCTGATTCTCGATCCGGACATCATCCTGATGGACGAACCGTTTTCAGCGCTCGATATCCAGACGCGTCAGCTGATGGAAAACGAGTTGCTCGAGCTCTGGGCGGCCAAACGCAAGGCAGTGCTCTTCATCACGCACGATCTCGACGAGGCGATCGCGATGTCCGACCGCGTGGTCGTTCTGTCGGCGGGGCCGGGCACGCATCCCATCGGCGAATTCACGATCGACTTGCCGCGTCCGCGCGACGTCGCGGAAATCCGCTCGCATCCGCGCTTCGTCGAATTGCACGCGCAAATCTGGAGCGTGCTGCGCGACGAGGTCCTCAAGGGCTATCAGCAACAACTGAGCGCCGTCTAATGACCGTTGGCGCGCGTCACGTTTTACGTCTATCAATCGTCTAAGGCAAACCGAGTCATGTGGAAGACGTTGCGCCCTAACCGGGCGAATCTGGTGATCTGGCAATGGCTGCTGCTCGTGCTGTGCTTCGTGCTCTGGTACGTGCTGACGAGCCCGACGCTCTTGCCGGCGTTTTATTTCGACGACCCGAACAAGGCAGCGTTCTTCTTCGGCGAACCGCAAAAAGTGCTGCTGCGAATCTGGGAGTGGTTCACGACCGGCGAGATTTATCTGCACCTGTGGATCACGCTGCTCGAGACCGTGCTCGCGTTTGCGTTCGGCACGGCGCTGGGTCTTGGTGTCGGTTTGTGGCTTGCGCTGTCGCCGCTCGCGAGCGCGCTATTCGATCCGTATATCAAGGCCGCGAATTCGATGCCGCGCGTGATTCTCGCGCCGATCTTCGGCGTGTGGTTCGGTCTCGGCATCTGGTCGAAGGTCGCGTTGGGCGTCACGTTGGTGTTCTTTATCGTGTTCTTCAACGTGTATCAGGGCGTGAAGGAAGTGAGCCCGGTCGTGCTCGCCAACGCGCGCATGCTCGGTGCCAACGGCAAGCAACTGCTGCGTTTCGTCTATTTGCCGAGCGCGATGAGCTGGGTGTTTTCGAGCTTGCATACGTCGGTGGGCCTGGCGTTCGTCGGCTCGGTGGTGGGCGAGTATCTCGGCTCGGCGCGCGGCGTCGGCTACCTGATTCTGCAAGCCGAAGGCACCTTCGACATCAACACGGTGTTTGCCGGCATTCTGGTGTTGACCGCGTTCGCGCTGGTGCTCGACGCGATCGTCGGCGTCGGGGAAAGGCATCTGATGAAGTGGCAGCCGAAAACCGGTGATACTGAAAAGCTCTAGCAATCGCGAACGCCGCAGAAAAGAAAAACAGCGTGTGAGCTGATGAGCCACACGCTGTTTTATTTTGCCGAACGCCCAGTGGTCTGCTGCAGGGCCGCAGCCCTACCGCAGCCACAGGGCGCCGACGGTCATGGCGTAATCACCACCTTGCCGATCACCCGGCGCTCGGCCATATCGCGCAGCGCGCGCCCTGTTTCTTCGAGCGGGTAGCGCGCCGACACGTAAGGTTTGAGCTTGCCTTCGCCTATCCAGCCGACCATCTGTTCGAACGCGGCATGATTGCGCTCGGGCTCGCGCTTCGCGAAATCTCCCCAGAACACGCCGACCACGCTTGCGCCTTTGAGCAACGTCAGATTGAGCGGCAGCTTTGGAATCTCGCCGTTCGCAAAACCCACCACCAGATAGCGCCCGCGCCAACCGATGCTGCGAAACGCCGGCTCCGTATACACGCCGCCGACCGGGTCGTAGATCACGTCTGGACCGCGGCCGTCGGTGAGTGCCTTGATGCGCTCGCGCAAGTCTTCGGTGCTGTAGTTGATCGTCGCGTCCGCCCCATGCTTTTTGCATATGCTCAGCTTTTCGTCGCTTGAAGCGGCCGCGATCACGCGAGCGCCGAGCGCCTTGCCGATTTCGACAGCCGCGAGGCCGACACCGCCTGCCGCGCCTAGCACGAGCATCGTCTCGCCAGCTTGCAACGCGGCGCGATCCACGACCGCATGGTGCGAGGTGCCATACGCCAGCGTGAACGCCGCAGCCAGTTCGAAGTCGACGCCGTCCGCGAGCGGAACGCATGCCGACGCGCTCGCTACGGCCTGCTCCGCGAAGCCGCCCGAACCCGTGAACGCGACCACGCGTGAGCCCGGCGTGAACTGCGTGACGCCCGCACCGACCGCGCGCACGATTCCCGCGACCTCGGAGCCGGGTGTGAAGGGCAGCGGCGGTTTGAACTGATACTTGTTCTCGATGATCAGCACATCGGGAAAGTTGACGGAGGCGGCCTTCACGTCGATCACGACCTGCCAGGCCTCCGGCAAAAGCTCCGGCAGGTTCTCTACGGTGAGGCTTTCGGGCGGCCCATATTGATTGCAGCGAATCGCGCGCATCGTGTCTCCATTCGGTCGGGGTTCACAGTCGCTTCGAGTGTAAAGCATCCGTACGACCGTACGTTTATCTCCTTTGGGCGGGCGCGCAGGTCGCGTTGCTGCAAGCCTCGTGCGCCTTGTGGCGAGCCCGGCGCCTGCGCTTTGCGTGGTGCGCGCAACACCCCGGTCGTGTCGTTCGCGCGCCTTCTTTCCTCGGTTACAATCGCCGCATGCGAATTCTACTCAGCAACGACGACGGTTATCTGGCGCCCGGCCTTGCCGCGCTTTACGAAGCGCTCAAGCCGCTCGCGGACGTGACCGTGATGGCACCCGAACAGAACTGCAGCGGCGCGTCCAATTCTCTGACGTTGTCGCGGCCGCTTTCGGTGCTGCGCTCGGCCAATGGTTTCTACTACGTGAACGGCACGCCTACCGACTCCGTGCACATCGCGCTGACGGGCATGTTCGACCACACGCCCGATCTCGTCGTGTCGGGTATCAACAACGGTCAGAACATGGGCGAAGACACGCTCTATTCGGGCACCGTCGCGGCCGCTACGGAAGGCATCATGTTCGGTGTGCCGGCCATCGCCTTCTCGCTGGTCGACAAGGACTGGGTGCATCTCGAAGACGCGGTGCGCGTCGCCGCAGAGATCGTCGCGCACTATCTTGCACATCCGCTGCCGGGGCATCCGCTCCTGAACGTCAATATTCCGAACCTGCCGTACGAGCAATTGCGCAGCTGGCATATCACGCGCCTTGGCAAGCGGCACCCGTCCCAGCCGGTGATCCGCCAGACTAATCCGCGCGGCGAGCCGATTTACTGGATCGGACCGTCGGGCAGCGCCCGCGATGCAAGCGAAGGGACCGATTTCCACGCAGTCGCCAACGGCCATGTGTCGATCACGCCGCTGCAACTGGATCTGACCCACACGCAGATGTTGCCGGCGGCGCGCGACTGGGCGCGCGCGGGTAGCGGCGCTTCATGACGAGCGAGCGCGCGAAGCGCTTCCCGCTCGGTCTCGAAGATCTGGTGCGCGAGCCGCGCCGGCCGGAAGGCCGTCCGGGCGAGGTACGCGCTGCAGCACTTGCCGCGAGTGCTGCGCTCAATGCGCGGCAACAGCCCGCCAGGAATCTGCAGCCCGGTGTAGCGGGCAAACCGCAGTCGAAGCAAGGGCGAGCGCAGGCGCCGGTCCCGGCAAAGTCGCCGGCCGGTGCGCAGGCGAGGCCACAAGTCATGACGCCGCCGAAGCCGCTCGCCGCGCCCGCGCCAGCAGCGAAAGCGCAGGCGAGGCCTGTCGTGCAAAGTGCGACCGTGCGGTCGTCGTCAGCGGGCAGAACTGCTGCGCCGGGACCGGCGCCCGCCCGAGTTCCCGCCAAACCCACTGCGCAATTGGCGTCGTCGGCAAAATCCACAAGCCGGCCGGCGGAGCGCAGCGCTGCGCCGAACGTCGCTTTGAACGGCGCCATGGCGTTGACCTCGGAACGGGTTCGCGAACGCATGGTCGAACGCCTGCGTGCAAACGGCGTTACCGATCAGCGCGTGTTGAATGCGATGTCGGTCGTGCCGCGCCACATGTTCGTCGACCCGGGTCTCGCGGTTCAGGCCTACGAAGATGCGGCGCTGCCGATCGGGCATCACCAGACTATCTCGAAGCCGTCGGTGGTCGCGCGAATGATCGAACTCGCGGCGGCGGGCCGCACGCTGACCAACGTGCTCGAAATCGGCACGGGTTGCGGCTATCAGGCGGCGGTGCTGAGCCAGGTCGCGCGCGAGGTGTATTCGATCGAACGGATCAAGCCGTTGTCCGAGCGTGCGAAGACAAACTTGCGTCCGCTGCGAATTCCGAACATCCGGCTGCACTATGGCGACGGGCGTTTGGGTCTGCCGTCGGCGGCGCCGTTCGACGCCATTCTGATCGCCGCCGCGGGCCTCGACGTACCGCAAGCATTACTTGAACAACTCGCGATCGGCGGCCGTCTGATCGCGCCGGTCGGCTCGCAGGAAGGTCAGAGCCAGGTATTGACGCTCGTCGAGCGTCTCGGACCGGCGCAGTGGCGCGAGTCGCGGCTTGATCGCGTTTTCTTTGTACCCTTAAAATCCGGAGTGATTTGACACCGATGAGTATGTTGCGCGCGATGCAAAGAACCAGTCTGAATATCCCTATGTCCGTAACCCAGCGCAGCGTGTGCGTGCTCGCCTTGTCCCTGTTGATGACAGCCTGTGCATCCCGGCTCGATCAGGCGCCGGTCGTCGACCGCTCCGGCGGCAATGTGCTCAGCACGCAGGCTGCGCAGCAGCCGCCGGTGCCGCTCGGGCCGCCGCCGCCGGGCTACTACCGCGTGAAGCCTGGCGACACGCTGTATCGGATCGCACTCGAGAACGGCCAGAACTACCGTGACATTTCCGCGTGGAACAATCTCACGAACCCGAATCAGATCGAGGTGGATCAACTGCTGCGCGTCGTACCGCCGGGCGCGAATACCGCCGCGTTGACGCCGGGCGTGACGACCGCGCCCATCGGCAGCACCGGCACAGTGCAGGGCGCGCCGCTGAACGGCACGTCGCCGTCCGCAGGTGGTGCGGCCGGCGTCGCCGCGCCGCCCATCTACGGTACGACTGCGAACAACGCTGCGCTCACGCCGCCGTCCAGTACAGGTGCGGCAGGTGCTGCGAGCGATTCGAGCGCCGGCGCATCCGGCAACGTGAACTTCGCGTGGCCGGTGCGTGGTCCGTTGCTCGGTACGTTTAACGATTCGACAAACAAAGGTGTCAACATTGGCGGCGCGGCGGGCGATACAGTAAAGGCCTCCGCCGACGGCCGCGTGGTTTATGCCGGAAATGGGCTGCGTGGTTACGGCAATCTCATTATCATCAAGCATGATGCAACTTATCTCACCGCATATGCACACAACCGCTCTTTGATGGTAAAAGAGGGGGACGCGGTAACGAAAGGGCAGAAAATCGCCGAGATGGGTAACAGCGATTCAGACCGCGTCATGTTGCATTTCGAAGTTCGCCGACAGGGTAAACCTGTCGACCCACTGAAGTATTTGCCGCCGCAATAAGCGATACGACCATGCCGAAATCGAAGCGCCGCCTGCCGCAAGCCGAATCTGAAACGATCAGCGATGCCACGTCCGCTTCGGTGGACGAAAGCGGCGCTTCCGAAGCGGAAGAAGAGACTGTTGAAGAACGCGAACTCGACGAGCGTCAAAGCGCGGAAGAAGGCGGCGACGCGCGCGAAGGCGCGGCCGAGGTCGTGCCCGACGCCGACGACTTCCGCGCGCTGCTGCAGGCCGAACTGACGGCCGACACGATCCAGCATTATCTGAACCGCATCAGCGTTAAGCCGCTCCTCACCGTCGAAGAGGAGCAGAAGTACTCCCGTCTTGCGAAGGCGGGCGAGTTCGAAGCACGGCAGGTAATGATCGAGCGCAATCTGCGGCTTGTCGTCAGCATCGCTAAGGGTTATCTGAACCGCGGCGTGCCGCTGCTCGATCTGATCGAAGAGGGCAACCTCGGCCTGATGCATGCGATCGAAAAATTCGATCCCACGCGCGGCTTCCGGTTTTCTACTTACGCGACGTGGTGGATCCGACAGAGCATCGAGCGCGCGATCATGAACCAGGCGCGCACCGTGCGCTTGCCGGTGCACGTGATTCGCGAGCTCAATCAGGTGCTGCGTGCAAAGCGCCATCTGGAAAAAAACTCGATGAATTCGGGCGAAGCAGCCGAGCGCCGCGACGCCAGCATCGACGACATTGCATATCTGACTGGTAAGACCACTGACGAAGTCACTGACATTCTCGCGCTGAACGAGCACACGGCGTCGCTCGACGCACCGCTCGATCTCGATCCCGCCAGCAGCCTGCTCGATCTGTTGTCCGACGACCAGAGCCAGTCGCCGGACGCGGAAGTCCAGCATCGCGAACTGGAAACGCTCACGCGCGCGTGGCTTGCACGCTTGTCGGACAAGCACCGTCATGTGATCGAACGCCGGTTCGGCCTGAACCACATCGAACCCGCCACGCTCGAAGAACTCGCCGATGAAATGGGCCTCACGCGAGAGCGTGTGCGCCAGATCCAGCAAGAAGCGCTCGTGCGCTTGAAGCGCTTTTTCGCCTCTAACGGCGTTCGGAAAGACGCCGTTCTCTAACCAGATGACACCGATTCTTGTTTTCGACATCGAGACGATTCCCGATGTCGCCGGCATCCGCCGCCTCGAAGATTTGCCCGCCACAATGAGCGACGCCGAAGTCGCCGAGCATGCGTTTGCCGCCCGCCGCGACAAGACGGGCAGCGATTTTCTACCGCATCATCTGCAACGGATCGCCGCAATTTCCTGTGTGTTCCGCGACAACAACAGTTTTCGCGTGCGCTCGCTCGGCACGCTGGAAGACGGCGAAGCGGCGCTCGTGCAGTCGTTTTATCGCGTGATCGAGAAGTACACGCCGCAGCTCGTGTCGTGGAACGGCGGCGGCTTCGACTTGCCGGTGCTGAACTATCGCGCGCTCGTCAACGGGATACCCGCCTACCGGTTCTGGGATCTCGGCGAGGACGACCGCGAGTTCAAGTGGAACAACTACATCAGCCGTTATCATGCGCGCCACACCGATCTGATGGACGTGCTCGCGATGTACCAGGCGCGCGCCAACGCGCCGCTCGACGCACTGGCGAAGATGTGCGGCTTTCCCGGCAAGATGGGCATGGACGGCAGCCAGGTGTGGCATGCGTATCAGGAAGGGCGGATTGAGGAAATCCGCAATTACTGCGAGACCGACGTCGTCAATACGTATCTGCTCTATTGCCGCTTTCAGCTCATTCGCGGCGCATTTTCCGCCGCGGAATACGCCGACGAGATCAACCTGGTCAAGAACGCACTGGCGCTCGAAACGGCGCCACAATGGGCGGAGTATCTTGCAGCGTTCGAACAGTAGCGCTGCAGGCGGTGCTGGCGATGCGCGTGGGGTGAGGGCGTCGCCCGGCGCTTCGTCTACAATCTCGCCTTTCCCCAAAGTTTGCCAGGAAGTAGCAGGTGTCCCGAACTGCCCCCCACCGTCGCTCGCCGAAGCGCCCGTCGAAATATCATAAGACGCCCGCTCCGGCGCCAGCGCTCGTCATTACCGGCAATGAACCGGTCATTGAAATCGTTTCGCTCGATATGGAAGCCCGCGGCGTTGGCCGCATGGAGAGCGAGGACGGCACGCCCGGCAAGGTGGTCTTCGTCGAAGGCGCGCTGCCCGGTGAGCGCGTGAGCTACTCGACACATCGCAGCAAGCCGAAATTCGAGCAGGCCGAAGTCGTCCAGGTGTTCCGCGAAAGCGTGATGCGCACCAAGCCGAAGTGTGTGTACTTCGACATTTGCGGCGGCTGCTCGATGCAGCATCTGGATATTCGCGCGCAAGTCGCGGTCAAGCAGCGCGTGCTCGAGGACAACCTTCAGCATCTTGCGAAGCTGCGTCCCGAAACGGTGTTCAGGCCGATTCACGGACCGGCTTGGGGCTACCGCTACCGCGCGCGTCTCGCGGTGCGTTTTCTGCCGGAAAAAGGCGGCATGCGCATCGGCTTTCACGAGAAGAAAAGCAGCTACATCGCGGATATGAAAACGTGCGAAGTTCTGCCGGCGCATGTGTCAGCCATGCTGATGCCGCTGCGCTTCATGGTGCGCAAGCTGTCCATTTACGATCGCATGCCGCAGCTCGAACTGGCGGTCGGCTCGTCGGTGACGGCGCTCGTCGTGCGCAACCTGGAGCCGTTGACTTCTGCCGACGAGCAGGTGCTGCGCGAATTCGCCGACGAGCACAAGGTCCAGTTCTGGATTCAGCCGGGCGGGCCCGACACCGTCACGCCTCTCTATCCGCTCGATGTGCAGCTCGACTACACGCTGCCGGAATACGACATCCGGATGCCGTTCAAGCCGACTGACTTCACGCAGGTCAATCACGCGATCAACCGCGTGCTCGTGAGCCGCGCGCTACGCCTGCTGGCGCCGGCGCGCACCGACCGCGTGCTCGACCTGTTCTGCGGCATCGGCAACTTCACGCTGCCGCTCGCGCGTGTCGCGAAGGAAGTAGTGGGTATCGAAGGCAGCGAAGTGCTGACCTCGCGCGCGCTCGCCAACGCGGAGCTGAACGGCGTGGCGGCGCACACGTCGTTCGCGTGCCGCAATCTTTTCGAAGTTACCGCCGACGACATTCGTGCGCTCGGCCACTTCGACAAGTTCCTGATCGACCCGCCGCGCGAAGGTGCGCTCGCGGTCGCGAAAGCTTTGGCGGAGATTGCTCAGAGCGGCGAAGGGCCGCTGCCGCAGCGTATTGTCTACGTGTCCTGCAACCCGTCGACGCTTGCGCGCGACTCCGGTCTGCTCGTGCATGAGGCGGGCTACCGGCTGGTGGGTGCCGGCGTCGTCAACATGTTCCCGCACACGTCGCATGTGGAGTCGATTGCGTTGTTCGAGCGCGATTGACGAATCGCGAACGCATGAACGCATCAGCGAACGCATAGACCGACGCTTGGATCCACCGCACAAAGCAGAACGCCACGACCTGGGTCGTGGCGTTTTTCACTTGCAGCCGATGTTTCAGCGTGCCGCGCGGCTTAGAACTGCCACCACGACTTTTCCTTACCCGGCCTTGCATGGCCCGTGATGTACGGGCTGTCGGGGAAGGTGCCGGCCAGGACGCGCTTCGTGTCGTCGGCCAGTTGCGGCTGGTTCAGCTTCTCGTACGACAGCATCATGATGTGCAGCGCGTCTTCGATAGCGGGTGCGTTCTTGTATTCCTTCAACGCGAGTTGCGCGCGGTTGATCGCAGCCACATAGGCGCCGCGGCGGTAGTAGTAGTCTGCCGCGTGGACTTCGTGAGACGCGAGCGCGTTCACGATGTAGCGCATGCGCTGTGCGGCGTCGGGCGCGTATTTGCTATTCGGATAACGGTCGACGACGACCTTGAACGCGTCGTACGACTCACGCAGCGACTTCGGATCGCGCTCGCTCATGTCCTGACCGGAGAAGCGGCCGAAGAGACCGAGGTCGTCGTTGAAGTGGATCATGCCCTTCAGGTAGTACGCATACGCGATGTCCGGGTGATCGGGGTGCAGCTGGATGAAGCGGTCGATAGCCTGGTCGGCGGCCGCGGCTTCATTGTCTTTCCAGTTGCAATACGCGACGTTGATCTGCGCCTGCTGTGCGAAGTGGCCGAACGGGTCGCGGCCTTCGAGCATTTCGAAGTATTTCGCGCACTTGCCGAAATCGCCGCCGCTCAAGGCGTCGTTCGCCTCCGTATATAATTTGTTGTTGTTCCACGTTGCCGTTTCGTCGGTCTTCTCCGGCAGGCCGTGGCAAGCCGCAACAACCGCGACGGCTGCGGCACACGCAATGTATCCGGCCACTTTCCGGGCCGCGTTCTTCATGGCCTTCAAATTGATCGCCGCTTTAGTGATGGTGTTCAAGGCTCGCATTTTCCAGTCTAGCTTTACGTCCAGGTGACCCAGACTCAATGACCCGCTCAAATACTCCAGGCGCTGCAACCGGTGCCGGGAATAGCAACCAAGATTATAACGTAAGCGCCGACCCCTCCGACGCGTTGGGCGCCGATTCGCTCGACGACGATCTCGGCGTCGACGCGCTCGGCGAGGCCCGTGCGGCGAGCACGGTACCTACCGTGGCGAACCGTGTCGCCGACGAAACCCCGCGCCATGTCGTGGTGCCCGACGAACTGGCGGGCGAGCGCCTCGACAAGGTGCTCGCGCGCGTGTTCCCCGAGTTTTCGCGTAACCGGCTTCAAAGCTGGATCGAGGCGGAGCGCGTGCGCATCGACGGCAAGCCCGCGAAAATCCGCCAGCCGGTTCCGCTCGGCGCGACGCTCGAACTCGTGCCAGATCTGCTGCCCGAACAGCTCGCGTTCACGCCCGAACCGGTGCCGCTGGAAATCGTCTACGAAGACGACACGCTCGTGGTCATCAACAAGCCGGCCGGAATGGTCGTGCATCCCGCGGCCGGCAACTGGAGCGGCACGGTGCTGAACGGTCTGCTGTACCGTTACGGAGACGCGGCGGCGGGCTTGCCGCGCGCGGGCATCGTGCATCGGCTGGACAAGGAAACGTCAGGGCTGATGGTGGTTGCGCGCACGCTCGAAGCGCAGACCGACCTCGTGCGCCAGTTGCAGGCGCGCACGGTGAAGCGCCGCTATCTCGCGCTCGTGTGGGGCAACATGCCCGAAGAAGGCACGATCGACGCGCCGATCGGCCGCGATCCGCGCGAGCGTACCCGCATGGCAGTGGTTACGGGCGCATCGGGCAAACCGGCGCGCACGCATTTCCGGCGCGTCGATACGGCGATCTGGCAGCGTCAGCCGGTCACCGCGATCCATTGCGATCTGGAAACCGGCCGTACGCATCAAATTCGTGTGCACTGCGCGCACATCGGCCATCCGCTGCTCGGCGATCCTGTCTATGGCCGCGCCCGCGGCAAGCGTTCGGTGACGCCGCTGCCGGGCGAGTTCGCGCGTCAGGCGCTGCATGCATGGCGCCTCGGTCTGATTCACCCGAAAACCGGCCGCACGATGCAATGGCGCGCCGACGTGCCCGAGGACATCGCGGCGCTGTCGGCGGCGCTCGGTCTCGGCCGCGACGATGCGGGCGAGTTCGACGAGACGTACTATGAGGAAGACGGCTACGAAGCGTCGCTTGGCGAGGAGATGGACGACCTCGATGAGTACGATGAAGACGACGCAGCCGCGGACCATTCAGAGCAAGACGAGGACGATCGCGCATGACGAGCCTGCCGCAACTGAGCTTTGCCGATGTCGTGCAACCCGCCTGGAACGTGGCGCCGCGCGTGCGTGCGCTCGTCACCACACGCGACGGCGGCGTGAGCGAGCCGCCGTTCGGGCGCTGGCGCGACGGCGCGGACCAGCCCGGCGGCCTGAATCTCGGGATGAAATCCGGTGACGATCCGGCGGCCGTCGCCGCCAATCGCGCGCGGCTCCTGGAACTTGCTGGCTTGACTGAGGCAGCGTGGCTCGATCAGGTTCACGGAGCGCGCATCGTGCGTGCAGAAGACGCGCTTCGTGAAACGCGCGCGAGCGGTGCGCCGGCGCAGGCTGACGCGAGCGTTACCGATCGTGCGGGCATCGCGTGCGTCGTGATGATCGCCGACTGCATGCCCGTGCTGTTGTGCGACGAAGCGGGGCGCGCAGTCGGGGCAGCGCATGCGGGATGGCGCGGACTCGCGGCAGGCATCGTGGAGCAAACGGCGCAGCGTGTCGCGGAACTCGCCGGCGTGCAAGCGGGCGCGTTGCACGCGTACCTGGGACCGTGCATTGGACCGGAGTCGTTCGAAGTCGGTGCGGACGTGCGTGACGCCTTCATGAACGGCACGGACGAAAGCGGGCGAGAGGCCACGGCGAGTGCTTTCGTCGAACATCCGCGAAACGCCGGCAAATACCTTGCGGACCTTCCTGCGCTGGCGCGCTTGCGTTTGCAGCGGCTCGGCGTGACGCGCATTGCCGGCGGCGATCTGTGCACGGTCACGCAACGTGAGCGGTTCTATTCGTATCGTCGCGATCGGGAGACCGGCCGCATGGCCGCCTTGATCTGGCTCGACGATCAGGCACAAACACTCGGTGACTGACGCTCAGCGATTGACCCGCGGTGTGATCCCAGGCCTAACGATATGACGACTAACGTGCGGCCCCGGCACACGGCAACCGTTCGCACGCGTCGCACGCTGCGCTATTCATGAGCATACGTCTGCCCGTTTCCCATAGCGGGAACTACGCTTTTTGCTGCGCTGCCGGAACCTGATCGAGTCGATAAACCAGCTGCGATTCAGCGCTGTGCTGCGCTTCATAAATGTGATTAAAGCGCCGTAGAACGCGAGCTTTTTTGCAGATCCGCCATGCGTTTGACATATGGCCGAAAATCACGTCAGGCGATACAGGGAAAACGATAATTAAAAAACTATCGCACTGCGGCAAAATCGGGAACAAGCATTGACATGCCTTGCGATGGGGAGCAAGAATGTTTCTCACAGCTCCTCGTACATGGGACAGGGCGTGACGAGGGCGCGAGCGATCGCCCACGTGCGCATGAACCTGCCTCTCAACCGTCCGCAAGGACTTACCGGTCAAAAGCAGGTATGGCAGCTTCTCATTCCTCAGCTTCCCCCAGCACCGACTCCTCGAAGGAGCAAACGCAGCAGGCCGACACGAGCGGAGCTACACCGGCCGCGGGCATGCAGCAATTTTTCGACGCCTGGTTAAATGCGTGGCGCGCACTTGGCGCGGCGCCCGCTGGCAACGGCACGCCGTTCGCCATGCCGCAGGTTCCTCCAGCGCAAGGTGCGATTCCCTGGAGCTTGCCGCAAATGCCGTCGTTTTCAGGAGCATTTCCTGGAACATTCCCAGCGTCGTTTCCTGGACTCGGGTCTTTCCCCGGCTTCCCAGGCATGCCTGACTTCAGCAAGCTGGCAGCGGGTGCGATGCCGGCCATGCCGTCGTTGGCAGGCTTAAATATGCCAGCCGCGGCGATTCCGCCCGAGCGTCTGCAGAAACTGCAAGCCGACTACACGCGCGAAGCAATGGTCCTGCTTCAGCAGGCGAGCGGCAACGGCGCGGCACCGAAGGCGCCCGAACTCAAGGACCGCCGCTTCAGTTCGGACGCATGGAGTTCCACGCCGGCCTTCGCATTCACCGCTGCCTGGTATCTGCTGAACGCGCGCTATCTGCAGGAAATGGTCGATGCGCTGGAAGCCGAACCGAAAGTACGCGAGCGCATCCGTTTCGCAGTTCAGCAATGGACGGCCGCCGCATCGCCGAGCAACTTCCTCGCGTTGAATCCCGAGGCGCAAAAAACCTTGCTGGAAAGCCATGGCGAGAGCTTGCGTCAAGGCGTGATGAATCTGCTTACGGACATGCAGCGCGGCAAGATCTCGCAAACAGACGAATCGCGCTTCGTGGTCGGCGAAAATCTCGCGACCACCGAAGGCTCGGTCGTTTTCGAAAACGAGCTGATGCAGCTGATTCAGTACAAGCCGCGCACGGCGACCGTACGCGAGCGTCCGTTGCTGATCGTGCCGCCTTGCATCAACAAGTACTACATTCTCGATCTTCAGCCGGAAAACTCGCTGGTCGCGCACGTGCTCGATTCGGGACATCAGGTGTTTCTGATTTCCTGGCGTAACGCGGATGCGTCGATCGCCCATAAAACGTGGGACGACTACGTCGGTGAAGGCGTTCTCACGGCATTGGAAACGGTGAGCCGGATCAGCGGGCGCGAGCAGATCAACACGCTCGGCTTCTGCGTAGGCGGCACGCTGCTCGCCACGGCGCTCGCGGTGGCCGCGGCGCGCGGCGAACATCCGGCTGCGTCGATGACGCTGCTCACCGCGATGCTCGACTTCTCCGATACGGGCGTTCTCGATATCTTCGTCGACGAAGCGCATGTGCAGATGCGCGAGCAGACCATCGGCGGCAAGAACGGTACGCCGCCGGGACTCATGCGCGGGGTCGAATTCGCCAACGCGTTTTCGTTCCTGCGGCCGAACGACCTCGTGTGGAACTACGTGGTCGACAATTATCTGAAGGGACGCACGCCGGTGCCGTTCGACCTGCTGTACTGGAACAGCGACTCGACAAGCCTGCCGGGCCCCATGTATGTCTGGTATCTGCGCAATACGTACCTCGAAAACCGTCTGCGCGAGCCAGGCGCGCTGACTACTTGCGGCGAGCCGGTGGACCTGTCGAAGGTCGACGTGCCCACCTTCATCTACGGTTCGCGCGAAGACCATATCGTGCCGTGGCAAACGGCTTATGCGTCGGTGCCGCTCCTCACCGGTCCGTTGAAGTTCGTACTCGGCGCGTCGGGTCATATCGCCGGCGTGATCAATCCGCCCGCGAAAAAGAAACGCAGTTACTGGACGCTCGAGGGCGAAACCGCGGAATTGCCGGAAACGCCCGACGATTGGCTCGGCGCGGCGAAAGAAGTGCCCGGCAGCTGGTGGCCCGAGTGGACCACATGGCTCGATCAGTACGGCGGCAAGAAGGTGAAGCCGCGTGCGGCGGCGGGCTCCCAGGAGTTCCCGGTAATCGAGCCGGCGCCGGGGCGGTACGTGCGGCAGCGCGAGTGAGGTGCTGTGGCGTGCGGTTCAACCGGACGCAGGCAACGGGACGAGTGAGCGTTTTTGACGAGCAACAAGATTTTTAACGTGACGGGCTGCGGCGTAATCAGCCGATGTGCCCGGAGGATATCGAAATGACTGATGTTGTGATCGTATCGGCCGCCCGTACGGCAGTAGGCAAATTCGGTGGGTCGCTGGCGAAGATCGCGGCGCCCGAACTCGGCGCGACGGTGATCCGCGCGGTGCTGGAACGCGCGGGCATGAAGCCCGAGCAGGTGAGTGAAGTGATCCTGGGTCAGGTGCTGACGGCGGGCTCGGGGCAGAATCCGGCGCGCCAGTCGCTGATCAAGGCCGGTCTGCCTGCGGCAGTGCCGGGCATGACGATCAACAAGGTCTGCGGTTCGGGCCTGAAAGCGGTCATGCTGGCCGCCAACGCGATCATTGCGGGCGACGCGGACATCGTGATCGCCGGCGGTCAGGAAAACATGAGCGCCGCACCGCACGTGCTGCCTGGCTCGCGCGACGGTTTCCGTATGGGCGACGCAAAGCTGATCGACTCGATGATCGTCGACGGCCTCTGGGACGTGTACAACCAGTACCACATGGGCGTGACGGCTGAAAACGTCGCGAAGGAATTCGACATCACGCGCGAGCAGCAGGACGCGTTTGCGGCGTTGTCGCAGAACAAGGCCGAAGCCGCACAGAAGTCGGGCCGTTTCGACGACGAAATCGTGCCGGTCGAAATCCCGCAGCGCAAGGGCGACCCGGTGCGTTTCGCTACCGACGAGTTCGTGCGCCACGGTGTGACGGCTGAATCGCTTGCAGGGCTCAAGCCGGCTTTCTCGAAAGAAGGCACGGTCACGGCGGCCAACGCGTCAGGTCTGAACGACGGCGCGGCGGCGGTGCTCGTGATGTCCGCGAAGAAAGCGGAAGCGCTCGGCCTCACGCCGCTTGCGCGCATCAAGGCGTACGCAAACGCGGGTGTCGATCCGAAGGTCATGGGCATGGGCCCGGTACCGGCTTCGCGCCGCTGCCTCGAGCGGGCAGGCTGGAGCGTGAACGATCTCGACCTGATGGAAATCAACGAAGCGTTCGCCGCTCAGGCGCTCGCGGTACATAAGCAGATGGGCTGGGACACGTCGAAGATCAACGTGAACGGCGGGGCGATTGCGATCGGCCACCCGATCGGTGCGTCCGGCTGCCGGATTCTCGTCACGCTGCTGTATGAAATGCAGAAGCGCGATGCGAAGAAGGGTCTCGCTTCGCTGTGTATCGGCGGCGGCATGGGCGTCGCACTGGCGCTCGAGCGGGTTTGAACGAGCGCGCGCCCCGCCTGCGCGCGAGGCGCCAGGAGGTGCCGGATCAGGTGTTCAGGCGCGCCGCACGCGGCGCGCGAGCGCAGTAGCGGCCTCACAGCCGTTCGCTAGAGGGCGGCGCGATCAAGCATCAGGCGAGGGCAGAGGTAGCCGGTCGGAACAGCCGGTCGGCGCCTCGAAAACGATAATGGAGTCAAGGTCATGACACAGCGAATTGCGTATGTAACGGGCGGCATGGGCGGCATCGGCACGAGCATCTGCCAGCGGCTGCACAAGGAAGGCTACAAGGTCATCGCGGGCTGCGGTCCGAATTCGCCGCGCCGCGTGAAGTGGCTCGAAGAGCAGAAGGCGCTGGGCTTCGATTTCGTCGCGTCCGAAGGGAACGTCGGCGATTGGGAGTCGACCAAAGCCGCGTTCGACAAGGTCAAGGCCGAAGTCGGCGAGATCGACGTGCTGGTGAACAATGCGGGCATCACACGCGACGTGGTGTTTCGCAAGATGACCCACGAAGACTGGACCGCGGTGATCGATACCAACCTGACGAGTCTCTTCAATGTCACCAAGCAGGTGATCGACGGTATGGTGGAGCGCGGCTGGGGCCGCATCATCAACATTTCGTCGGTGAATGGGCAGAAGGGGCAGTTCGGCCAGACCAACTACTCGACCGCGAAGGCCGGCATTCACGGCTTCACGATGTCGCTCGCGCAGGAAGTGGCCACCAAGGGCGTGACGGTCAACACCGTGTCGCCGGGCTACATCGGCACGGACATGGTCAAGTCGATCCGCCCGGACGTGCTGGAAAAGATCGTTGCGACGATTCCGGTGCGCCGCCTCGGACAGCCGGACGAAATCGGCTCGATCGTGGCGTGGCTCGCGTCGGAAGAATCGGGTTTTTCGACGGGCGCGGATTTTTCGCTGAACGGCGGTTTGCATATGGGCTGAGTTACAGGCGCGCCGCTCACAAGGCAGCGCGGTCTGGCTCGGATGGTTCCGGCGGCGTCCCGGTTGCGCAAATGCCCGATTGCGCAGTCGGCACGCCGTCCGCGCTCTACTTGCGCTCAAAGGCGTTACATGACTACTACTACAAAGAAAGCAGCCGAACGACTGATCAAGAAATATCCGAATCGTCGGCTGTACGATACCGAGACAAGCACGTACATCACGCTGACGGACGTCAAGCAACTCGTGCTGGACCAGGAGGATTTCAAGGTCATCGATGCCAAGAGCAACGAAGACCTGACGCGTGCGATCCTGCTGCAGATCATCCTCGAGGAGGAGAGCGGCGGCTTGCCGATGTTCTCGTCGTCGATGCTGTCGCAGATCATCCGTTTCTACGGCCACGCGATGCAGGGCATGATGGGCACCTATCTGGAAAAGAACATTCAGGCTTTCATCGACATTCAGGCAAAGCTCGCCGACCAGTCGAAGAACCTGTATGAAGGCAAGGCGATGAACCCCGAGGTGTGGTCGCAGTTCATGAACATGCAGGCGCCGATGATGCAGGGCATGATGACGAGCTACATCGAGCAGTCGAAGAACATGTTCGTGCAGATGCAGGAGCAGATGCAGAACCAGGCGAAGTCCATGTTCGCCACATTCCCGTTCACGCCGGGCGGCGCGGTCAACGTGCCGGGCGGCGCCAATACCGCGGCGCCCGCTAGCCCGCAGGCCAATCCCGAACCGGAAAAGAAGTAGCCGTCCGAGCCCGCCAGGCGCGGCGTCTCGCCGTGCAGCGCATAGCGGCGCGGACTTGCGGCATGGCTGGTGCGGCGCGCGGCAGGCTGAGCGGCGCGAGCGCGGTACAATAGCGGGTTGCGTGCGCGGGACGCTCGTTCTCAGGATCTGGGCGTTGTGAACGACCCGTTCTCCCGTCCTCGCCGCGCTGTCCCGATCGTCCCCATTGTCGCCACGTCACCGCTATACGCCGGATTCACCTATGCCGCAGACCATTTCCTCCACCTCGCCGACGCCTTCCAGTCCGAAGGTCGGCTTCGTCAGCCTCGGCTGCCCGAAAGCTCTCGTCGACTCCGAGCAGATCATCACGCAGCTGCGCGCCGAAGGCTATGAGATTTCCGGCACGTATGACGGTGCGGACCTCGTGGTCGTCAATACCTGCGGCTTCATCGACGAAGCGGTGCAGGAAAGCCTCGACGCGATCGGCGAAGCACTCAATGAAAACGGCAAGGTGATCGTCACCGGCTGCCTTGGCGCGAAGAAGAGCGCGAGCGGCTCGGGGCTCATCGAAGAAGTGCATCCGAAGGTGCTGGCCGTCACCGGTCCGCACGCGTTGGGCGAAGTGATGCAGCATGTGCACACGCATCTGCCGAAGCCGCACGATCCGTTCGTCGATCTCGTGCCGGCCGCTGGCGTGAAGCTCACGCCGCGTCACTACGCGTATCTGAAAATTTCCGAAGGCTGCAATCACCGCTGCACGTTCTGCATCATCCCTTCCATGCGCGGCGATCTCGTATCGCGCCCGGTCGCGGACGTCATGCTCGAAGCGGAAAATCTGTTCAAGTCCGGCGTGAAGGAACTGCTCGTTATTTCGCAGGATACGAGCGCTTACGGCGTCGACGTCAAATATCGTACGGGCTTCTGGAACGGCAAGCCGATCAAGACGCGTATGACCGATCTGGTCGGCGCGCTCGGCGAACTGGCCGCCCAATACGGTGCGTGGGTGCGCCTGCACTACGTGTATCCGTATCCGAGCGTGGACGAAGTCATTCCGATGATGGCGGCAGGTCCGTACAAGGGCCACGTGTTGCCGTATCTCGACGTGCCGTTCCAGCACGCGCATCCTGAAGTGTTGAAGCGCATGAAGCGCCCGGCCAACGCCGAGAAAGTAATGGAGCGCGTGAAGGCGTGGCGCGAAATGTGTCCGGATCTGACGATCCGCAGCACGTTTATCGCGGGCTTTCCGGGCGAGACCGAAGAACAGTTTCAGACGCTGCTCGACTTTATCCGCGAAGCCGAACTGGATCGTGTCGGCTGCTTCGCCTACTCGCCGGTTGAAGGCGCTACGGCGAACGAGCTCGACGGCGCGTTGCCCGATGAAGTGCGCGAGGAGCGCCGTGCGCGCTTCATGGAAGTGGCCGAAGAGGTGTCGGCGAAACGCATCGCCAGGAAGGTCGGCAAGACGCTGAAAGTGCTGGTCGACGAGATCAATGCCGACGGCGGTATCGGCCGCACTGCAGCAGATGCGCCGGAGATCGACGGCGTCGTGTATATCGCGCCCGCCGTGAAGGCGTCGAAGCGTTACAAGGTCGGCGATTTCGTGTCGGTGAAAATCACTGGCGCGGACGGCCACGACCTGTGGGGCGAGGTCTGAACGATGTCGGTGAACACGTCGGCTAAACCGGAAATCCTCGCGCTCGGCGAGGCGATGATCGAATTCAACCAGTCGGCGAAAGACGAGCCGAACTATCTGCAGGGCTTCGGCGGCGACACGTCGAACTTCTGCATCGCGGCAGCGCGTCAAGGTGCGCGTACCGGCTTCGTGTCCGCGGTCGGCGCCGATCATTTCGGACGCCTGCTGATCGATCTGTGGGAGCGCGAGCAAGTGGATACCGCGCTCGTACGCGTCGACCCGCATGCGTCCACTGGCGTTTATTTCGTCTCGCATGGTCCGGACGGTCACGCGTTCGACTATCTGCGCGCAGGTTCCGCGGCGAGCCGTTATGCGCCGCGCGACCTGCCGCTCGACGCAATCGCCGCTGCCAAAGTCATTCACCTGTCGGGTATCAGTCTCGCGATCAGCCTGAGCGCGTGCGACGCGGCGCTCGAAGCCATTACGCATGCGCGCGCCAATGGCGTGCAGGTAAGTTTCGACACGAATCTGCGCCTGAAGCTGTGGCCGTTGAACCGGGCCCGCGCGGTGATGCTCGAAGCCATCCGCCAGACCGACATCTGCCTGCCAAGCTGGGACGATGTCACCGAACTCACCGGTTTGACCGGTCGCGACGAGATCGTCGATTTCCTTCTGTCGCACGGCCCGCGCGTGGTTGCGCTGAAGCTGGGCAAGGAAGGTTCATACATCGCGACGCCCGACGAGCGGCGCGTCGTGCCTGGTCACGTTGTCAATGCGGTCGATGCAACCGGCGCGGGCGACTGCTTCGGCGGCGCGTTCATCGCACGGCTAGTAGAAGGCGACGATCCGTTTGAAGCGGCGCGTTATGCGAACGTCGCCGCGGCGCTATCTACGCAAGGCTACGGCGCTGTCGCGCCGATTCCTTCGCGGGCGGCGGTCGAACGGATTCTCGCGGGCTGAGCGTCGCGCCTTGCGGGCCGCACTACGCGTCACATTACGAGTCGCATCAAGCGTCGCAATATGCGCCGCAATACGGGTCGAGCCAGAGCGAACCATCTTGAGAGACTAAACGAGGAGCGAGCAATGCAACGGGACGTAGTGGTGGTGAGCGGTGTGCGTACGGCAATCGGCGGTTTCGGCGGCAGTCTGAAGGACTTTCCGCCCACCGACCTCGGCGCGCGCGTCGTGCGCGAGGCCCTCGCGCGCGCAAACGTGTCCGGCGACGAAGTCGGCCACGTAGTGTTCGGCAACGTCGTGCATACGGAACCGAAAGACATGTATCTGGCCCGCGTGGCCGCCATCAACGGCGGCGTCGCGCAGCACACGCCCGCGCTGACCGTGAACCGTCTGTGCGGCTCGGGCTTGCAGGCGATCGTGTCGGCCGCGCAAAGCGTGCTGCTCGGCGACGCGGACATCGCGATCGGCGGCGGCGCGGAGAACATGAGCCGCGCACCTTACTCGATGCCCGCCGCGCGCTTCGGTCAGCGCATGGGTGACGCGCGCCTCGTCGACATGATGGTCGGCGCCCTGAACGATCCGTTCCAGTCCATTCACATGGGCGTGACCGCCGAGAACGTTGCTCGCAAATACGACATTTCGCGCGAAGCGCAGGACGCGCTCGCGCTCGAATCGCATCGCCGCGCAGCCAACGCGATCACGAGCGGTTACTTCAAGGAACAGATCCTGCCGATCACGATTCCGTCGAAGAAAGGCGACACCGTGTTCGATACCGACGAACACGCGCGCATGAACGCATCGGCGGAAGATTTTTCCAAGCTCAAGCCCGTGTTCGCGAAAGAAAACGGCACGGTCACGGCGGGCAACGCTTCGGGCATCAACGACGCGGCCGCTGCAGTCGTTCTGATGGAGCGCAGCGTTGCAGAACAGCGCGGCATCAAGCCGTTAGCGCGGCTCGTTTCGTACGCGCATGCGGGCGTCGATCCCGCCTATATGGGCATCGGTCCCGTGCCCGCGAGCCGCAAGGCGCTCGAGCGTGCCGGGCTGACGGTTGCGGACCTCGACGTGATCGAGGCCAATGAAGCGTTCGCCGCGCAAGCCTGTGCGGTCAGCAAGGAACTGGGCTTCGATCCGGCCAAGGTCAACCCGAATGGTTCGGGCATTTCGCTCGGTCATCCGATTGGCGCCACCGGCGCGTTGATCACCGTGAAGGCGTTGTACGAACTGCAACGCATTGGCGGCCGCTACGCACTCGTCACGATGTGCATCGGCGGCGGGCAGGGCATCGCCGCGATCTTCGAACGGATCTGAGTCGCCTGAAGCGAAGCAGGCAGTAGCCAAGGTAATTGAGGAAAGAACGGATGCAGGAATCGAAACCGGTTAAAGGCGCGATGCGTCGGCGCGGCTGGACGGCTATGAGCGTTGCCGCATTGCTGTCCGTGAGCGTGGTGGTGTTGGCGCCGGAAACGGCGCGAGCGCAAAGCGATGCGGTAAAGGAACTCGCCGCGCCCCCGCCGATCCAGTTGCCGCTCAAGCCGAGCCCCGAGTTCGCCAGATTTCCGCGCTATAGCGGCATGCTCGGCTCACGCCAGATCGTGCTGCGCCTTGGCCCGAAGACGGACGATCCGTCAGGCGTTCATGGCGAGTATCAGTTCACGGACACCGGTGAAGTGATTCTGATCGCCGGCGACCGCGATGGCGACACGCTCGAAGTCGAGGAGTCGAACGACGGCACGCACATTACCGGCAACTGGGTCGGCAAGTTCGCGGCGGACGGTTCCGTGGCGGGCGACCGGATGAACGTCGACGATTCGAACCCCCAGCCGTTCGATCTCAAGCCGCTGGCAGCGGGGCAAGCGGTGCCGGCAGCGGCTGTAGCTCCGAGAGACGGCAAAACCGCTGCGGGCGGCGCGGCTTCCGCGACTCGCTCCGATGCGGCGGCGCCCGCGGCCGCGGCTCCGCCGGCAGTGCCAACGGGTGCGGGCCGGCCGGTAGGCGGCGTCAGCAACCTGCAAACCGGCGAGTGATTCCGCGTCCGGCGCTCTTCGCGGGTTCGCGGCACCCACGCCCGGCGCGGCGAAATTCCGCCGACTCGTCTACTCTTGCGTGAGCGGCGCGGCGTTCGCCGCTTTTCGCATCGTCTTTCTTCATTGAACTCACCATGACCCAATCCAAACTCAAACGGTCTTTGCAGACTCGCATCGTGCACGCAGAGGACAAGCTCACGCCGGGCTTCGAGTCTTTCTCCATGCCGGTCACGCGCGCGTCGACCGTCGTTTTCCCGGACCTCGCGACCATGCGCGCGCTCGACTGGAAAAACGACGCCCAATGGCGCTATGGCCTGCACGCAACGCCCACGTCGCTCGCTCTGGCGCAGCGCCTTGCCACGATCGAGGGCGGCAATCACGCGCTGTTGCAGCCTTCGGGACTGTCGTCTATTTCGAACGTGTACTTCGGGCTCGTCAAAGCGGGCGACGACGTGCTGATTCCCGACAACGTCTACTCGCCGAACCGCGATCACGGCGACTGGCTCGCACGCGACTTCGGCGTGACCGTTCGTTATTACGATCCGATGATCGGTGCGGGCATTGCCGAGCTGATCCAGCCGAACACGCGGCTCATCTGGCTCGAAGCACCCGGCTCCGTGACGATGGAAGTGGCCGACGTGCCTGCAATCACGGCAGCCGCCCGCGCGCGCAACGTGGTGACGGCGATCGACAACACCTGGTCCGCCGGGCTCGGTTTCCGTCCGTTCGATCACGGCGTCGACATCTCGGTGCAGGCGCTCACGAAGTATCAGTCGGGCGGCGGCGACGTGCTGATGGGCGCCACCATTACCGTCGATCGCGAACTGCATCTGAAGCTCAAGGCGGCGCGCATGCGCATGGGCATCGGCGTGTCGTCGGATGACTGCTCGTTGATCTTGCGCAGCTTGCCAACGATGCAAGTGCGTTTCCAGCAGCACGACCGCTCGGCGCTCGCGCTCGCACAGTGGCTGAAGACGCGGCCGGAGATCGCCGCGGTGTTGCATCCGGCGATTGAAGACTGTCCGGGGCACGAGTTCTTCAAGCGCGACTTCACGGGAGCGGGCGGATTATTTTCCGTCGTGTTCGACGGGCGGTATAGCGCCGCGCAGATCGACACTTTCTGCGAGTCGCTGGAGCTGTTTGCCATCGGCTGGAGTTGGGGCGGCGCGCATAGCCTCGTGATGCCGTACGACATTGCGTCGATGCGCACCGAAGGCGAGTGGCCGCATCGCGGAACTCTGGTGCGGTTCTATATCGGCCTCGAGGAAGAAGCCGATTTGCGCGCGGATATCGAGCAGTGTCTCGCAGCACTCGCGTGAACTGACGCTGCGTCGGCGCAGTGAGATAAGCCCACCTGACGCATTCGCGGTGGGCTTTTTATTGTGCTGCGCTCAGCGAGCGCAGCCATCAGGCACAACGAAGGCGCAACGAAGACGCAACGATGACGCAACCACGCCCGCGTCGCAGCAGACCTCAAAACAACCGCAACAACCCGTCCAGCCCTACGTAGTTGAACGCCACGCTGGAGGCTTCACGTACGACCGGCTTCGCGCGGAACGCAACAGAAAGTCCCGCTTCGGCCATCATCTTGAGATCGTTGGAGCCGTCGCCCATTGCGATTGCGCGCGACGGCTCGATGCCGAGTTGCGCGCACGTCTCGCGCAGCGTGCGCGCCTTCACATCGGCATTGACTATTTCGCCGATCACTTTGCCCGTCAGCTTGCCGTCCACGATGTCGAGCGTATTGGCGCGCGTGAAGTCGAGGCCGAGCCGTGCCTTCAGCTTCTCGGTGAAGAAATTGAATCCGCCGGACACCAGGAGCGTTTTTAGTCCGGCTTCTTTTGCGCCCGCCAGCATCTGCTCGGCGCCGGGCGAAAGCTGCAGGCGTTCTTCATAGACGCGTTCGAGCGCGCTTGCGTCGAGTCCCTTGAGAAGCGCGACGCGGCGCGTCAGGCTTTCGTTGAAGTCCTTGATCTCGCCGCGCATCGAGGCCTCGGTGATCGCGGCGACTTCCGCTTTCAGACCGCAGAAGTCCGCGATTTCGTCGATACATTCGATCGTGATCAGCGTCGAATCCATGTCCATCGCGACGAGTCCGAAGTCGCGCAACTGACGGCCCGCTTCGACAAACGCGTAATCCAGCCGATGCGTGCCGCAATAAACGTCCAGGTCCGGACGCTGCGCAATATCGGCGTCGGAGATGCGGATAGCGTTTGCGTCGACGACGGTGGCGTGCGAGCCGCGCGACAGCGCAACGAGCGTTTTGTGATGATCGGCGGAAATCGGCGCGGGGCTTTGAATGACGAGGTTCATGAACGACGCATTGACGAGAAAAAGGCGAGCGCGGGGCTCGCAGGAAATCCGCTTATTGTAACGGCTCGACGGAATGCGCCGTCGTGGATGCCAAAACGCGGGTTAGCGGCAATGCAATCGCGGCGCGCCTCGTTCATACTGACGAGTCGAACGATGCGCCACGCTCACTGCATCCACGCCTTCGAGTCGACGCGAGAGCGTCGTCAACGAGAAAGGCTTTGACGACCGCTCGCTCGCAAAGCACCGCCAGAACACATTAGAAGCGCGGAGCACGGTCATTGCGATGCAGGAGCAACAACGCACACTATACGGAGACAACGCATGCCCACGGCGACCGCCGGCGACACAGCCATCCTCGCGCGCGACTTCGATCTGCGCCATCTGAGCCCCGAGTTCTACGCGAATCCATACCCGGTTTACAGCGCATTGCGCGTCCATGAGCCAGTCAAGCGCATGCCTGATGGCTCGCTTTTCCTGACGCGCTTTCGCGACGTGCAGGCCGTATATCGCGACCCGAAGACCTTCAGTTCGGACAAGACCGTCGAATTCAAGCCCAAGTACGGCGACTCGCCGCTCTACACGCATCACACCACGAGCCTCGTGTTCAACGATCCGCCGCGCCATACGCGCGTGCGCAAGCTGATCGCCGGCGCGCTGACCGCGCGCGCGATAGCGGCAATGGAACCCGGTCTGTTGCGTCTCGTCGACGGGCTGCTCGATGCCGCGGCTGAACGCGGGCGCATCGATCTGATCGGCGAATTCGCGTCGGCGATTCCGGTGGAGATTATCGGCAACCTGCTCGACGTGCCGCATGCGGAACGCGAGCCGTTGCGCGACTGGTCGCTCGCTATTCTCGGTGCGCTCGAACCTTCGCTCACCAGCGAGCAGTTCGAGCGCGGCAATCGCGCGGTGACCGAGTTCGTCGACTACCTGCGCGATCTGGTCGCGCGGCGCCGGCGCGAACCGGGCGATCCTCAACACGATGTCCTCACGCGCCTCATTCAAGGCGAGCGCGGCGAAAGCGGCGACGGCGAACAATTGTCGGAAGAAGAGTTGCTCCAAAACTGCATCTTCATTCTGAATGCCGGCCACGAAACGACCACGAACCTGATCGGCAACGGGCTTGTCACGCTGACCGAATGGCCCGATCAGCGCGCCGCGCTGCTGGAAGATCCGTCGTTGATCGAATCGGCCGTCGAAGAATGTTTGCGCTTCGAGAGCTCCAACCAGCTCGGCAACCGCATGACGACCGCCGACACGGAGATCGGCGGCCTGCCGGTAGCTCGCGGCACGCCGATCACGCTGTGCATCGGCGCGGCCAATCGCGACCCGGAGCAGTTTGCGGAGCCCGACCGCTTCGATATCCGCCGCGCGCCCAACCGCCACCTCGCATTCGGCTTCGGCATCCATCAGTGCGCGGGTCTGTCGCTCGCGCGGCTCGAGGCGCGCATTGCCATTGGTCGGTTCGTCCAGCGTTTTCCTGCTTATCGACTGGACGGCGAGCCGACGCGCGGCGGGCGCGTGCGGTTTCGCGGTTTCGCTTCGGTACCGCTGCTTTGCCGATAGAGGTGAGGGCGGCCATGCACGGGACTCCGTAGTTTTTGCCGCCAACATGCAAGACTTACAGCGCGGTGCGTGGACAGGCCAACGGCCTTGCGCCGCGCGTCGTCAAAAAACCGTGGCACGCTTGGTGCTTCTCCATGGGTCTTAGGCCCAGGGGAGCGCACGATGGCACATATGATCTGGAAAGGCGCGATCAGCTTCGGCCTTGTCCACGTACCGGTGCAGTTGTATCCGGCTACGAAGTCGGAGAAGGTCGGCTTCAACCTGCTGGACAAGCGCACGATCGATCCGGTCGGCTATAAGCAGATCAACAAGCGCACCGGCAAGGACGTGACGCGCGATAACATCGTGCGCGGCTTCGAATACGAGAAGGACAAGTACGTGGTGCTGACGGATGACGAGATTCGCGCCGCGAATCCCGAATCCACGCAGACGGTGGATATTCTCGCTTTCGTCGACGCACCCGACATCTCGTTTCTCTACCTCGACACACCTTACTTTCTGACGCCCGACCGCAAAGGCGAAAAGGTCTATGCGCTGTTGCGCGAGGCGATGAAATCGTCGGGCAAGGTCGGCGTGGCAAGTGTCGTCTTGCATAACAAGCAGCATCTTGCCGCACTGATTCCGGTCGGCCCGGTGCTCGCCCTGAACACGCTGCGCTGGGCTGAGGAAGTCCGCGACTTCGACGAATTCAAACTGCCGGCCGAAGGCACCAAGGCGGCAGGCGTCAGCGCGCGCGAACTCGACATGGCGCAGAAGCTGATCGACGACATGAGCGATACCTGGGACCCGTCGAAGTACCACGACACGTTCCGCGACGACATCATGGCGCTCGTCGACCGGAAGGTCCGCGAGGGCAAGACCGAGGAAATCACCGATATCGAAGCGCCGCGCGAGTCGCGTCAATCGGCCGACATTCTGGACTTGTCCGACCTGCTCAAGCGCAGCCTCGGGCGCGGTAAGAGCAAGCCTGCTTCGGGCACGCGCAAGCGCGCTGCCGCCGACGAGACTGCCGACGAAGACAGCGATTCGCAAGAGGACAGCGGCTCGACGGCATCGCGCAAAAAGCCACGCACGACGCGCTCCACGCGCGCGCCTCGATCGAGTGGAAGCGGCACTAGCAGCGGCAGTGGAGGCGGCCGGGCCACAGCCAAGTCGACTACGACCGCGCGCAAGCGCCGCGCGGCGGCATGATGGAGCGGCGGGCGCAACAGGGCAGAGATAGCGGTGCGAACCGCGGCATGAACCCGCTCGTGCGCCGATCCGACGGCTCCGTTCGCTCGGTACAAGCGCTGCAAGCCATCGCCACCTCGACCCCGATGGAGTTCGCGCGATGAACGACCGACTCGATCTCTACAACCGCAAGCGCCGCTTCGACGAAACGCCCGAGCCCGCCGGCAACAAGGCGGCCAAAAAGCGCGTCGGGCGCAATGCGGCGCGGCCAGGACCGGACGAAGGCTTGTCGTACGTGATTCAGGAGCACCACGCGCGGCGCCTGCATTACGACTTCCGTCTCGAATTGAACGGCGCACTGCTTTCGTGGGCGGTGCCGAAAGGGCCGAGCCTCGATCCGTCGGTCAAGCGTCTCGCCGTTCACGTCGAAGATCATCCGGTCGAGTACGGTTCGTTCGAAGGCGAAATTCCGCCGGGCAATTACGGCGCGGGCACGGTGATCGTCTGGGATCGCGGCACGTGGGAGCCGGTCGGCGGCGCGGCCGAGGCGGCGCGTGCTTATCGGGCCGGCAAGCTCAAGTTCCATCTGCACGGCGAAAAGCTGCACGGCGGCTGGACGCTCGTGCGCAGCCACATGCGCGGCAACGCCGATAAGGAGCAATGGCTGCTCATCAAGGAACGCGACGACGAGGCGCGTCCCGAGAGCGAATACGATGTTCTCGCAGAACAGCCGGGCAGTGTGCTCGGCGCCGCGCCGGCCTCCAATGGCAAAGGCGGCAAGCAGGCCAGCAAGCAGACGAGCAAGCCAAAAGACAAGCAGGTTGCAGCGAAGCGAACTGCGGCGGGTCCCGTCCGCGGCGATCCGAAGCGTCCGGACATCGTGGCGACGCGCAGCAGCGAGTCGCTGCGCGAACTCGCTGCTGCGCCGGCAATAGAAGGTGCGGTGGCAGCGAAACTGCCCGCGACGCTCAAGCCACAGTTGGCGACGCTCGTCGACGCTACGCCGCCCGGCGACGACTGGTCGTACGAAATCAAGTTCGACGGGTATCGCGTGCTCGCTCGCATCGACGCGAGCGGGAAGGGCCGCGACGTGCAGGTGTTCACGCGCGCGGGCAACGACTGGACCGCGAAGTTCGGCAAGCAGGTGAAGGCGTTCGAACGACTCGGGGTGGAAAGCGCGTGGCTCGACGGTGAAGCCGTGGTGCTCGACGAGAACGGCGTGCCCAACTTTCAGGCGTTGCAGAACGCGTTCGATTCGAACCGGCCGCAAGACATCGTCGTCTATCTGTTCGACGTGCCGTTTCTGAACGGCTACGACTTGCGCGGCGTGCCGCTGCAGCAAAGACGCGCGATTCTGCGCGCGCTGCTCGAAACGGTCGATGACAGCGTGCTGCGCTTTTCGAACGACTTCGAGTTCAGCGCCGACGATCTGCTGAAAAGCGCGTGCGATATGGCGCTGGAAGGGATCATCGGTAAGCGGCGCGACAGCGGCTATAGCTCCGGCCGCTCGGCCACCTGGATCAAGCTCAAATGCCGCCGACGCCAGGAGTTCGTGATCGGCGGCTATTCGGAACCGTCGGGCAGCCGCGCGGCGTTCGGCGCACTGCTTCTCGGCGTGTACGACAGCAAGGGCAAGTTGCAATATGCGGGGCGCGTCGGCACCGGTTTCGACGCCGCGTTGCTGCGCTCGGTGAAGAAAGAACTCGACGCACACGAGACGAAACGCATGCCGTTCGCAAGTCCGCCGCGCGAGCGCAGTCGCACGCCGGTGCATTGGGTCGAGCCCGTGCTCGTCGCCGAATGCAATTTCGCCGAATGGACGAGCGACGGTATCGTGCGCCAGGCGTCGTTCGTCAGCTTGCGCAGCGACAAGCCGGCGCGCCAGATCGTCAAGGAAGCACCACGCAAGGGGGACGACGTGCAACAGCAAACCGATATCGAGGCCCAATCCGACACGGCGCCGAAGAAACCTTCAGGACGGCGCGCGGCGGCTGAAGCGGATGACGACGTGCAGACTTCAGGCGCGAATAAGAAGCGCTCTGCCGGCAAAGCGGTGGCGGGAGAAGCAACGGACAACGACACGGAAAAGGGCGTAAAAACCACCGCGAAGGCGTCGGCTAAAACCACCGCTAAATCGACCGCTAAAACTGCTGGCGAAGCAACGACAACCACGCCGGCCGCAAAGACAGCGAGCAAAGCAGCTGCCAAAACCGCCGCACTGAAAGACGAAGCCGCGGACACCAAACCCGCCGCATCGCGATCGAAAAAATCCGCGTCGCCCGCCGAAGTCGCCGGCGTTCGCGTATCGCACCCGGACCGCGTGATCGACAAGAGCACCGGCGCGCGCAAGATCGACCTCGTGCAGTACTACGAATCGGTCGCGCGATGGATGTTGCCGCATCTGGCGGACCGGCCTGTGTCGCTCGTGCGCGCACCCGAAGACATTGGCGGTGAGCTGTTTTTCCAGAAGCACAGCCAGAAGCTGTCGATCCCGAACATCACGCAGCACCCCGGGCTCGACCCCGGTCATCCTCCGCTCATCACCGTGGAGAGTGTGAAGGCGCTGGTCGGCGCCGCGCAAATGGGCACCATCGAATTTCACACTTGGAATGGCGTCGCATCGAACATTGAAAAGCCGGATCGCGTCGTGTTCGACCTGGATCCGGATCCGTCGCTCGGCTGGGACCGGATGATCGAGGCCGCTCAGCTGACGCGCTCGCTGCTGGACGAACTCGGCCTCACGTCTTTTTGCAAGACGAGCGGCGGCAAGGGCTTCCATGTCGTGGTGCCGCTGTCGAAACACGCGGGTTGGGACGAGGTGAAAGAGTTTTCGCAGGCGGTCGCTCAGCACATGGCGAGCACGCTGCCCAAATATTTCAGCGCGAAAATGGGCGCGCAAAATCGCAAGCAAAAAATTTTCGTCGATTATTTGCGCAATAACCGCGGCTCGAGCACGGTCGCCGCGTTTTCCGCGCGGGCGCGGCCGGGGCTAGGCGTTTCGGTGCCGCTCGCCTGGGACGAGGTCGCGTCGACCACTGGCGGCGATCAGTGGAATATCGGGAACCTGCATGAGCGTCTTGCCAATCTGAAGAGCGACCCGTGGGCCGACTACTCGAAGACTCGCCAGCGCATCACCGCGGCAATGAGAAAACGCCTGAACGGAACGTAGCCGGCGCGTTCGCGTCGGCTGTAATAGTGAACACACAAGGAGCGGGTTATGAAAAGCACACCGCAATCGTCGGACGGCGGCAAGCAGGCCGATCCGCATGCCGAGAAGCATCCGGAGTCATTGGAAGACGCAGCCGCGCCGTTGCCGCATGAGAACGACCAGAGCGCAGATTCCCAGCACGACGAAGAGCCACGGCGTGTCGGCAAGCAGGCGCATAGCGACGTCGAACGTGGGCTGCAGGACACGGATCGCCGCGGTGGCGGCGAGTATCAGGAAAAGACGCAGAACGACGCGCAGGCCGACGTGAACACCGATGGGAAATCGTCAGGTACCGCAGCCGGCAAGGCTGGCTCGTGAGGTACTGGAAGCTGACTTCCGGCTGCTGACGGAAGTCAGCTTGGCGCTAGCTGCGGATCTTCTATCTGTGAGTTATGCCGAACCGAGGCTAATGGACGCATGGTTCACGACGACCTCGCGATTCTGCTGTCGTTCGTGCGGTCCACCTCGGCACGAGATCAGCGATGCCGCATGCCACCAATCTCACTCCGGCTCCACGTCCCAGAAAGGTGGATCGCCGAAATGCGCGGCAAGAAAGTCGATGAACGCGAGCGTCTTCGGCGGTACGAAAGCGCGGCTCGGATACACAGCCCAGATCGCCACCTTCTCGGCGAGCGGGTAGTTTTCGAGCACGCTCACCAGTTCGCCGGTGCGTAAAAACGGCGCGACGTCCCATGTCGATTTGAGCGCGATGCCGAAACCCGCGAGGAGCGCGTCGCGGATCACTTCGCCGTTATCGGTGACCATGCGCCCGCTCACGCGCACGTCGAGCGTTCCAGCCGGCGTTTCGAATGCCCAGTCGCGTTGATCCGACAGAATCATGCACTCGTGCTGTACGAGATCCGACGGATGATGTGGTGTGCCGCGCTGCGCCAGGTAGGACGGGGCCGCACACAACACACGCCGGTTGACCGCGAGGCGGCGCGCGACCAGCGAAGAATCTTTGAGCACGCCGATACGGATAGCCACGTCGATACCCGCATCGACGAGATCGACAAGCTGATCGGTCAGCCGCAAATCGACGCTCACGCCCGGATAACGCCGCAGAAACTCGGTCATGACGGGCGACACGTGCTGCCGCCCGAACGACGACGGCATCGACACGCGAAGGCGGCCTTGCGGTTCCGCTTGCCCTCGGCCCACCGAAGCGCGTGCTGCGGCGGCCGCGTCGAGCAGCGCTTCGGCGCGCGCCATGAAGACTTCGCCGTCCTGCGTGAGACTGATGCGGCGTGTGGTTCGATGCAGCAGCCGGGCGCCGAGCAGCTTTTCCAGTTGCGCGATCCGCGAGCTTGCCACCGCCGCAGACAGGCCGAACTCGCGTCCCGCCGCCGACACGTTCGCCAGCAGCGCGGCGCGCACGAATAGTGCGACGTCGAGCAAGTCGAGCCGTTCCCGTTCGCTGCCAGCCAGCCGCGAATCGCGAAGAGTAGATGCCGGAACGTCCATTATTTGGAAAATCAAAAAGATGTTTCAGCGATTATGCCGCTTTTATCGAAGTAAGAGGCGGCTTACGATCATGTCCATGGATCGGCGGTCTCTGTGAAACGGCGCGGTCAGCAAGCATCAAAACCCGCGCGGACCTCACCGGTTCTTCAACCTCATCCGAACACACACGGGAGCACTTATGAAAGCCGTTGGCCTTTACCGCTATTTGCCCATCGACCAGGACGAAGCCTTGATCGACGTGGATATCCCCAAACCCGAAGCGACGGGTCGCGATCTGCTCGTGAAAGTCGAGGCGATCTCGGTCAATCCGGTCGACACCAAGGTGCGCGCGCCGAAAGATACCGTCGAAAAGGCGCCGCGCGTGCTCGGCTGGGACGCCGCAGGCACGGTCGTCGCAGCGGGGCCGGACGTGACGCTGTTCAAGGTCGGCGATCCGGTGTTCTATGCGGGCAGCATCACGCGACCGGGCGCGAACAGCGAGTTTCATCTCGTTGACGAGCGGATTGTCGGACGCAAGCCCGCGTCGCTCGATTTCACGCATGCGGCCGCGTTGCCGCTGACGGCCATCACCGCATGGGAAGCGCTGTTCGATCGCCTCGGCGTGTCGCCACAAGGCGCGCACGAGGGGCGCACGGTGCTGATTTTCGGCGGCGCGGGCGGCGTCGGCTCAATCGGCATCCAGCTGGCCAAACAGCTTGCAAAGCTCAAAGTGATCGCGACCGCGTCGCGTCCCGAATCGGCGAAGTGGGCGAGTGAGCTGGGCGCGGATCATGTGGTCGATCACTTCGGCGACATGCCCGCTCAATTGAAGAAACTTGGCATCGAACAAGTCGACTACGTGCTGATGTTCAATGACACGGACAAGAACTTTCCGATTGCGGCCGAGCTCATCAAACCGCAGGGCGGCATCTGCACGATCGTCGAAAATAGCAAGCCGGTGCCGGTCGAATTGCTGAAGGCGAAGAGCGCCGCGTTTCACTGGGAGTTCATGTTCACGCGTTCCATGTTCGGCACGCCCGACATGATCGAACAGCACAAGCTGCTGACCGAAGTGGCGCGTCTCGTCGATGCCGGCACGTTGCGCACGACCGTCGGGCAACACCTCGGCGCGATCAATGCGGCGAACCTTCGGCGCGCGCATGCTCTGCTCGAAGAAGGGCGCGCGATCGGCAAGCTGGTCCTGACCGGCTTCTGATAAAACGGGTCGACGCAAGCGGGGTAACACCCGATGCTCAGGGAGCGCGCGCGGCATCGCTTGGCGGTAGACTGGTGACGCATCATGCTAAAACGGTTGCGTGTCTCGCGTCCGCCGCCGGTTTCCGCGCGCTTTACCTTGACCATGCGGGGGCAGCGCACTGACGGGGGGCATGCAGCGGCACAACAACGAGGTGACAGTATGAGCTCCAGCTTCAAACTCTCCGCCGTTCCAGTTGTCGCTTCTCTCGCTTGCGTGCTTTCTTGCGCCGTGCTCGCGCCTGCGGCTCGAGCGGCCACGCCGATCACGGTGACGTCGCAATCCGCCCTCGACGGTCCGATTCGCTACACGGTGCGCGTCACCTCCAAACAATTCGGCAACTCGCAGGAAACGCGCACCATTCGCTCCGGTCAATCGGACGACTTCACGTGGAAGACGGTGCCGCCCGGCGGCGCAATTCCTGCGGCGGATGCGTGTCCGAACTACGCGTCGCTGCCGCTCGACTCCAATGGCGCGATGATTCGCCAGACGCAAATCCGCCTCGCGCCGGTCGTCGCCGACGACGGCACGGCGACCGTGCAATTGAATTTCCAGGCGCACAAGCCCGATGGCGTGAAGACTGTCACGGCCAATGGAAAATCGCTCAAGTGTCCGAACGATGTCAGCATGAGCCAGGTGCTCCGGTTCACGATGCCGGTGAACGGCAGCACGAAGACGCTGACGCTCAGCGACGGCACGACTGTCGCGATCAGCGCGAAACGCTGACCGCGGTGGAGCGTTTTATGGCAGAAGCTGGTCTGAACCGTTCAACGCCGCGCGCCGGCTCGTTCGACCAGCCGCGCCGACAGAAACCGGTGCTCCGCTGAAAAGAGGCGCCGATAGGTGAGCAGCACTGCACCTACCGTGCCGAGCGCCGAGGATGCCGCGATCAGAAACATGATTACGATCTGATAACGCACCGCTTGCAACGGCGACTGGCCGGCCAGCACCTGGCCGGTCATCATGCCGGGCAGGCTGACTACGCCGACCACGGCCATCTGGTTGAGCGTCGGCATCATGCCCGCGCGCACCGCCTGACGAGCAGGCGCTTGCGCCGCTTCCCAGCGCGTCGCACCGAGCGCTAACGCCATTTCCACGCGGTCGCGCCGGGCGGTCAGCTCCTCGGTCATTCGTTCGATGCCAAGCGAGACGCCGGTGAGCGTATTGCCGAGGATCATGCCGAGAATCGGAATCGCATATTGCGGTTCGTACCAAGGGTGAATGCGGATCACGACGAACAGTCCGACCGCTGCCACCAGCCACGAACTGACCCAGATCGACAGCACACTGTCCGCGCGCTGTCCCGCGTAGGTGCGACTGCCGCGCTGCGCTCCGGCAAAGCCGGCGATCAGCGTCATCACGGTCATCAACGGCAGCACGACAAACCAGTGGTCGTAGCGAAACACCCAACCCAGCACATAACCGATCGCGAGCAACTGCACGACGGTGCGCACGGCGGCCCACGCGAGCTTGCGTTCGAGATCGAGCTTGAGCGCCACCGACACCGCGCCGTTCACGACGATCAGCAACGCGGCAATCGCGACGTCCCAAAGACTCAGGTTTTGCAATGTCATCGGCTGGGCGCTCCTTGCGGGGACATGACGGCGGGCTCGTCGAGGACGCCCGCATGCATTGTCAGATGACGCTCGCTCATGCGAGCAGCTTGTGCCGGGTCGTGCGAGACCCAGATCGAAGCGTGCGCGCGGCGATCAGCGTCGAACCATGCCCGCACGAGTCCTTCGATTGCATGTGACGACTCAGGGTCGAGCGACGCAGTCGGTTCGTCGAGCAGGAGCACTTCGGGGGCGAGTTGCAGTACGCGAATCAGCGCGGTGATTTGCGCTTCGCCGCCTGACAGTTCGCTTGCGCGTTTGCCGAGAAAATCGCCCGCTCGGCCAGCCTGCGCGGCCAGCTCGGCCGCCTTTTCGCGGTCGAAGCGCGTGTCACGATACGCGCGCAGTTCGAACGGATAACGCAGATTGTCTTCCACTGTGCCGTCGAGCAGCGCGGGCCGCTGCCGGATGTAGGCGACGCTGCGCCGGTAACGCGGAATCGCGGCTCGCGCGACGGACGCGCCATGCCAGACGATCCGTCCGGCGTCGAGCGGATCGAGCAGCGCGAGTGCTCGCAGGAACACGCTCTTGCCCGAGCCCGACGCGCCTGAGATGGCGACGCGGTCGCCGGCATACAGCGCGAACGTGGTGGACTGGAGCAAGGTCTGGCCGCGCGATGCATCGCGCCGGACGATGCCGTCGGCGAAAACGAAGGGGACATCGGTCATGAAAGCAAGTAGTGCGTAGAGGGCGGGGTGCGCGATGCAGCATCATAAGGTGGACTGAGGCCTGCGGCGAGCCGCCGAGCCTTTGAGCCTCTGAGCCCCAAGCCGCTGAGCCGCTGAGCCGCAACGTGCGCACAAAGCGGGCACAAGATCTGCTGCGCGATCGAGAACCAACAAGAAACCATGGAGCCTTTTGATGGCACGGTCGAGCACAATGGGAAGACGGATCGGCAAAATCGTCGCATGGATAGTCGCGATCATCGTCATCCTCGTGGTTGCGCTCACCGTTTTTATTCTCACGTTCGACTGGAATCGTGCGCGGCCATATGTCAATGACAAGGTCACGCAGGCGATCGGTCGGCAGTTCACCATCAATGGGGATCTGAAAGTAGGTTTCCGGCACCCGGCCGGCGAAATCGGCTGGAAAAGCTGGGTGCCCTGGCCGCGCTTCTCGGCGGCCAACATCACGATAGCGAACCCCGACTGGGCGAAGCGCCCGCAGTTCGCGACGCTCGACGAGATCGACTTCCAGGTGAAGGTCCTGCCGCTCATCGCGCACAACATCGTGATCCCGGCGATCAACCTCGTGAATCCTTCGGTCGATCTCGAACGCATGCTCGATGGTCGCAACAACTGGACTTTCCAACTGCCGTCGTCGAAAACGCCGTCGCAGTGGAAGCTGCAGTTGCACGACATCGTGTTCGCGAAAGGCAATATCGCGCTCTCTGACGAGCAGAAGAAGGTCGACGTGCAGATGGTCGTCGATACGCTCGGTCAGCCAATTCCGATCGGCGAGGCGATGAAGCAGCAGGAGGAGGCGTCGCGCAAGGCATCGGCGGAAGCGGTCGGCAAAGAGGGCGCGAAAAAACTGAGCGCCCAGGCCGATGCGCAGGCGGCGTCGGCGGCCTCGGCCGCTTCCGCGGCGGCGGCTTCAGGCGCTTCTGCAACGGACATCCACGCATCCGGCACGACGGCGGCGACAGGCGCCGCGGGCGGGCTCACCGCGGGCGGTTCGAAGGGCGCAAGCGGCGCGGCGTCCACGGCCGTCGCAGGGGCCGCAGCTGGATCGGGCGCGAGCGGTGCACAAGTGCCGGCGGCATCGAGCGCAAGCGGCGCTAGCGCTGAGAGCACGAACGCGGCGCGGGGCGCGCAGCGCGAAGTGCCGCCGTATGCAATCGGCTGGACCCTGAAAGGCACCTACAACAAGACCCCGGTCTCGGGCAGCGGCAAAGTGGGCGGTGTGCTGGCGCTCCAGGACGCCAACCGGCCGTTCCCCGTTCAGGCCGATGTAAAGGCCGGCGATTTGCATGTCGGCCTCGTGGGCACCATCACGGATCCGGCGCATCTTTCGGCCGTCGATATGCGCCTGTGGGTGCAGGGCAGCAGCATGGCCAAACTCTATTCGCTGACAGGCGTGACGCTGCCCGACACACCACCCTACGCAACGGAAGGGCGCCTCGTCGGTCAATTCAAGAACACCGGCAACGTCTTCAAGTATGAAAACTTTACAGGCCGCGTAGGCGGCAGCGACCTGAACGGCTCGCTGACCTATACGGCGCGCCGGCCGCGACCGCTGTTGCAGGGCGAACTGGTGTCGCACCTGCTGCAGTTCTCCGATCTCGCGCCGGTGATCGGCGCTGACTCCAACGCGAGCAAGGCCAAGCGCGGGGATGCGGCCAGGCAGCCGTCCGATAAGGTCTTGCCGGTCGAGGAATTCCGCACCGACCGCTGGAAGGCGATCGACGCCGACGTGAAGTTCACCGGCCGGCGCATCGTCAAGAACGCCGATCTGCCGATTACAGATCTCTACACGCACGTCGTGATGACAGACGGCGTGCTGTCGCTCGAGCCGTTGAAGTTCGGCGTAGCCGGAGGCACGCTCGCTTCCAACATTCATCTGGACGGCAGCAGCGCGCCGCTGAAGGGACGTTTCGCGACCTCTGCGCGACATCTCAAGTTAAAGCAGCTGTTCCCGAACTTCAAGACGATGCAAAACGCGCTGGGCGAGATCAATGGCGACGCCGCGCTGACCGCGACGGGCAACTCGCCCGCGGCGCTCGCGGCCACTTCGAACGGCGAAGTGAAGGCGCTCGTCACCGAAGGCACGGTGAGCCGCTTGCTGATGGAAGCCGCGGGCCTGAACGTCGCGAACGTCGTGTATGAAAAGCTGTTCGGCAATCGGGACGTGAAGATCAACTGTGCCGCCGCGGACTTTGTCGCGACCAACGGCGTGCTCGATTCGCGCGTGTTCGCACTCGATACCGACGACGCCGTGATCGACATCGACGGCAATATCAATCTGCGCGACGAAACCATGGACCTCGGCGTGCATCCGCATACGAAGGGCTTTCGCGTGTTCTCGTTGCGCTCGCCGCTGTATGCGAAGGGCACGTTCAAGAACCCGCACGTCGGTGTGAACGTGGGCGCGCTGGCGTTGCGGGGCGGAGCAGCTGTGGGCCTCGGCCTCATCAATCCATTCGCCGCGTTGCTGCCCTTGCTGGCGCCGAGCAACAACAAGCCGTTGCCGTGCACTCAACTGCTGTCGCAAGTCCGGCAGGCACCGACGGCGCCGCCGCCGGGCACGAAACAGAAGCCCAAGCCCGCGATTTCGCTCGAAGGGGTGCCGGTCAACAAGCGTTCATCGTCCGCGGCTTCGGATGCTTCCGCAGCTTCGGCCCCCGCGCCGACCGGACGCAAGCCCGCGACCGTTTCGCCCGCGAGCGCAGCCGAGTACAAGGGAAGCTGATGCACTTCTTTCTACCTGAGGGCTGGTTCGACTGGACCCTCGGCGGCGGCTTTTCTTTCGTTTTTCTATGGCTGATCAGCGTGCCGTCTACATAGCACGGCGAGCGCAGGGTCAGCGTAAGCGCAATGATGTAGCACGGGCGTGACCGGTTCGCGGGAGCGAAGCTCGCCGCGCAAACGGACTGTGACCACAGCGTGACGCAAGCATGAGCGAAGCATGAGCGCAGCGTGGTCACGGTATGACCACGCCGTGCAAGAGAGGGTGGGAGGTTCCGCCTAGCGCAACGACCGCGGCGTTGCGTCGCCCGCCGCATCTTGCCGGCGAACTCCGCGACGCGCACCGACGCGTGTCGCGCCAAACTCGGTCAGGATCTTGCCGCGAGCGCGGCTCGCAAATACCAGGAATCCGAAGCCGTCCGCTTCATACCAGTAACCACCGTTCTCGAGACCGTCGAGCGGCTGTTCAAGTGCATTCGTGATGGATTCGATGCAGCGCCGCCGCAATTCGGCCGCGGCCGGGTAAGGAGGATGTGCGCCGCGCACGCTGCATAGAAGGACGTCGAGACCGGGCAACACATGTGCATAAAGAACCGGCTCGTCTTGCGCGCGAGCGCGCGCAATTTTGGTGTCGAGTTGACCGAAGGGCTTGAAATGCCGTAGTACCGCGAGGAACGACTCATCGCCGTCCACCTTCGCGCGTCTACGCTTTTTCGGGAAGGACATAAAAATTCGCCTGAAAAAGAATTGCAAGAAACGCAGCGTCCTCATGCGACAACTCCCGGCTTCGCGCGCCGCACGTCGATCTTTTATAGCATACGACAAGGCCGGATTCACGATGATTCGACGACTCCGCCGCCTCACCGACTCCCGCACGAATCATGCCGAACCGCCTCGCCGCGCGCCTTCGCATTCCAGCACATCTGACTCCATCATAGACGCACGACGCGCCGAAAAAACATCTTGCACCAATAAAAAAGTCATTTTTATGTGGGCGCGGGCATCTTGCGCTCACGTTGAAATATTGCCGATTCACGTCGATAATGGCCCGTCTGGCTGGCGGGTTCCCGCAAGCTGCCGCTGCGTGAACGACCTTCGGGCGAACATGAAATTATTCACCAAGGGCCTGCTGCTGATCGCAGTGCCCAGCCTGGTGGAGCTGGCGCTTCTTGGCGTCGTCTTCGATACTCAGGAGCAGACAGCCCAAGCCGCGCAATGGGTCACCAATAGCAAGCAGATTCTTTACCAGTCATCGGCAATTGTCGATCCGCTGCTGCGCGAGGCGGCTCGGGTTCGTACCGGCATTGTGATCGGCGATCCGTCGTTGCTCGAGCGGCATACGGTGTGGATCGACGTAAGCGACCGTCTGTCGAAGCTCGACGCCCTGGTTGCCGATACGCCGCAGCAGGTCGAGCGGGTTCATAAGATGAAGCGCGCAATCGACGCATATCGCGCGCAGACCGTAATGATTTCGCAGGCGTTGCGTGACGGGCGCAATCTGCAATCGCTCGCTGCGCTCGAGAGTGGTGCGTTGCCGCAGCCAGTCGCCGCATTTCGCGACGAACTCGCGGCCTTTGGCGAAGAAGCTTCGCGTCTGGATGCTGAGCGCTCGGCGGCTCTTGTGCGGCGTCGCGAGCATCAGCAATATGCGCTGATCGCCGCAGTGATCGGCTCCATGCTGATCTGGGCGGGTACCGCAGTCGTGTTTGCGCGCAGCATCGGGCGGCGCCTCGAAGTGCTGACCGATAACGCGGAGCGCCTTGGCAACGGGCGGCCGCTTGCCGCGCGCCTGTCCGGTAACGACGAAATCGCGGCGCTCGACGCCGTGCTGCATCAGACCGGCGCGCGACTGCGCGAGGCGGAGGCCGAACAGGCGTCGCTTAAGAAGCGTCTTGAAGCGCGTGCGCAGGAACTGGCTGGCGTCAATGAGGAACTGCGCCAGGAGACGCAAGACAACGAAATGTTTATCTACAGCGTATCGCATGACTTGCGCTCGCCGCTCGTGAACCTGCAAGGTTTTTCGAAGGAGTTGCAGGTCTCGTGCGATGAGCTGGACAGCATCGTCGTCGAAGGGCGGCTGCCGGCAGCGGAACAAAAACGTATGGCGCATATTCTCGACGGCGATGTGCGCGAATCCTTGCAATACTTGCGTAGTGCGGTCACGCGGGCTGCGGCGATCATCGAAGCGCTGTTGCGAATTTCGCGTGCCGGCCGGCTCGAATATCAATGGCAACGGGTCAGCGTTGCGCGCGTGGTGGCGCGCGTCGCCGAGACCTTGCAGCGCGCCATCGAGGAGCGCAGTGCGGTTGTTACCGTGCGCGATCTGCCGCCGGCATGGGGCGACCCGGCCGCGATCGAACAGATCTTCAGCAACCTGATTGGCAACGCGTTGAATTATCTGGACCCCGCGCGCAACGGACGCATTGAGATCGGTGCGCTCGAACCGGAGCCCGTCGACGAAAACGGGCCGCGCGCGATTCGCATGCGCACGTACTATGTGCGCGACAACGGCCTGGGCATTCCGGCCGCTTATATGTCGAAGGTGTTTCGAGCATTTCAACGTCTGCATGGCGATGTAGCGAACGGCGACGGAGTCGGTCTGGCGGTCGTGCGGCGCACCGTGGAGCGGCATGGCGGGCGCGTCTGGGTGGAGTCCGCGCAAGGCGCTGGATCGACGTTTTTCGTGGTGTTGCCGGAGCAGCCCGCGCGGCCATGAACTGCGCCGGGCGCAGTGCGGACAGTGGCACTGACCTGCATGAACCGGCAGGAACCGACAGAATGGAGGGCATATGAGTCACGGGGAGACGGTCAGCATTATTCTGATCGAAGACGACGACGGCCATGCCACGCTCGTCGAGCGCAATCTGCGCCGTGCCGGCATTTCGAACGGCTTCGTGCGCTTTCGCGACGGTCAGCAGGCGCTGGATTATTTTTTCGGCACAGATGCGGCCGACGGCGCCGCTGCAGCGGGCGGTAGCGTCGCAAGCCGTCATGCCAATGCCGAAGATCTGAGGAATTCCGTCGTACTGCTGGACCTGAAGATGCCGCGCGTCGATGGCTTCGAGGTGTTGCGGCGTCTGAAGGAATCGCCGCACACCGCGCCCGTGCCCGTGATCGTGCTCACCACCACAGACGACCCCCGCGAAATCGCGCGATGCTATGAACTCGGCTGCAATGTCTACATTACTAAGCCGGTCGAGTACGATGCGTTTATTGAAGCGGTACGTCGCCTCGGCTTCTTCCTGCAGGTGGTCAAGCTGCCGTCCGGGCATCGCTTCACTGCGTCATCATGACGTGACAGCAATGCCACATACTCTCCAGACCTACTGACCGCGACTCGCGCATGACTGAAGAAGTGTCCCCGCCGCCCGCAGCATGCATTCTCGTCGTCGATGACGACGAGGGCATCTTGCGGCTCGCGCGCAAGTCGCTCGAACGCGCCGGCTGCCGGGTTGCGGTCTGCGCAAGCGTCGAGGCGGCTCGCGAGCGCCTCGCGGACGGCGGCCTGGACCTGCTCGTGCTCGACTATCAACTGAGCGGGCCGCAAACCGGCCTCGACTTTTTCCGCCGGTTGCGCTCGGAAGGCGTGCGGATTCCCGCCATCCTCGTGACAGGTTTTACAGACGAGTCGCGCGTAATCGAGGCGTTGCGCGCCGGCGTGTCCGACGTAGTGCCCAAGTCGGGCGATTACCTCGATTACCTGCCCGAAGCAGTGGAGCGCGTTCTGTCGCAAGTGCGCTTGCAGCGTGCGTCGGAAGAAGCATTGCTGCTGCGTGACCGCGAGCAGCATTACCGCAACCTGTCGGAGACGCTGCCGCACCTCGTGCTCACCTGCAATGCGTCCGGCGACTGCGATTTTCTGTCGAAGCAGTGGTACGACTACACCGGCCTTGGCGAGAACAGTTCGCATGGGCTGGCCTGGCTCGACGCCGTGCATCCGGACGATCGCGAAGAAGTTCGCCGCAGCTGGCTAAAAGCGGTGGCAAGCAATGCGGGCACTTATCGGCACGAGCTGCGCATACGCCGCCACGACGGGGAGTATCGCTGGTTCGATGCGCGCATGGTCGCGACGCGCAACGCTGAAGGCAACTTCAGCAAATGGTTCGGCAGTTGCACAGATGTTCATTCGGAACGCGAAGCCATGCAGGAGCGTGAACGGCTTCTCGCTTCTGAACAGGCGGCGCGGCAGACCGCCGAAGAAGCGAATCGCGCGAAAGACCGCTTCCTCGCGATGCTCTCGCACGAGTTGCGCACACCGCTCACACCTGTGCTGGCCGGTGCAAGCGTGCTCGAGATGATTCCCGACCTGCCGGATCAGGCGCGCTCAAGCGTGCGCATGATCCGTCGCAATGTCGAACTGGAGGCGCGTCTGATCGACGATCTGCTCGACCTTACGCGCGTGGCCAACGGCAAGCTGCGCCTGTCGCTCGAAACGGTCGACGTGCACGAGGTGATAGACAGCGTGCTGGAGCTTTTCCGCAGCGAGATCCAGGTCAAGCAGCAGGACGTGCATGTGCACAAGGACGCGCAGCATCACTACGTGCTTGCCGATCGCGCGCGCCTGCAGCAGATGCTATGGAACCTGATTCGCAACGCCGCGAAGTTCACGCCTGACGGTGGACACATCTACGTGCGCACGCGCGATGAGCGCATGCATGTGCAGATCTGCGTCGAAGACACGGGCATCGGCATCGAGCCGGAACAGATCGGCAAGCTGTTCAACGCGTTCGAGCAGGGCGATCAGAACATGACGCGGCAGTTCGGCGGGCTAGGTCTCGGCCTCGCAATCACGAAGGCGCTAACGGACGTGCATGGCGGCACGGTCACGGCCCAAAGCCCAGGGCCGCATTGCGGCGCGACGTTCACGATTACACTGCCGACCGCGGCGGCGCCTGCACAAAGGTTGCAGGCGGTATTGCCCGAGCATGTGCATCCCGCTGGCGTGCTGAACATTCTGCTGATCGAGGATCACGTGGATACGGCCGAGGTCATGGCGCAGCTGATTCGCACGCTCGGTCACGACGTTACGACGGTGGGCCGCGTGGACGACGCACTGGCCGCCACGCAGTTGCAGGAATTCGATCTGGTTATCAGCGACGTTGGCCTGCCCGACGGCACTGGCCTCGACTTCATCATGGCGTATCGCGAGCATTGGGATGCGCCCGCGGTTGCGCTGACCGGTTTTGGCACCGACGAAGATGTACGCCGCTGCCTTGCCGCCGGTTTCACGTCGCATTTGACGAAGCCGGTCAATTTCGCGCAACTTGAAGCGATGATCGAGAGCGCGATCAATCTGAAGGCACGAAAGCAGGCGTAAGGTGCGACGCGAATTGCGAAGTCGCGAAATCGCGGATCGTGAACAACTGCTGTGAGCGGGTATCAAAAGCAAAGGCCTGTTGCGAGTGCATCGCAACAGGCCTTTTTACTAGTTGAATCGTGAGAGGGCGCTTCGCCTCACCGCCGTCCTAGCGCGGCGAGTTCTTCAGCGAGTCGCGGATCTCACGCAACAGCAGCACGTCTTCGGGCGGCGGCGGCGGTTCGGACGGTGCGGCATCGGCCGGCTTGCGCAGATTGTTGATGAACTTCACCATTAGGAAAATGATGAACGCGAGAATGACGAAGTTAATGGCCACGGTAATGAACGAGCCGTAACCGAAGACCGCAACGCCCGCCGTCTGCAAGTCTTTATACGACTCGGGACTGCCTTTGAAGCTCGCGGGAATGTCGCCGAGTCGAATGAATTTGTTCGAAAAGTCGAGGCCGCCCGTAGCGACGCCGACCACCGGCATGATCAGGTCTTTCACAACTGAATTGACGATGGTGGAGAACGCGCCGCCGATGATGACACCCACCGCGAGATCCATCACGTTGCCTTTAAGGGCAAATTCCTTGAATTCCTTGATCATGCTCATAGGGTTTCCTCCTGGATATCGATGACCAAATCATACCAATCTCAGACAGATAGGCCAGCCCTTCGGCCTGGAAAACCCAAAAAGGCGAAGGCTGTTTCTTACGTCGGAAACTGTGACATGCCCTGGCGAGCGCGTTCGATATGCGCAGAAAAAGTGACCGGGTCCGTGTTCGTGCCGCACAGCAGGACGCCCACGCGTTTGCCCTGCAGCTTCTCGCGAAGCGGTCCTAGCAACGCCGCCGTCGCAGCGGCGCAGGCGGGCTCGACGGCGAGCTTCAGTTGTCCGAACAACGTGAGCATGGCCGCGCAGAGTTGATCGTCTGAAACCGTCACGAGTTCGTCGATATGGCGACGGCACAACTCATAGCTGTATTCCTCGGTATGCGGCGCCATCAATGAATCCGCAATACCGTGCATGTGGCCCATCTTGACCGTGTGATTGGCAGCGAAGCTTTTTCCCATTGCATCGGCGCCTTCGGGCTCGACACCGAACACGTGCACGCCCGGATTCGCGAGCCGCATGGCCGTGGCCACTCCGGCCGCGAGACCGCCGCCGCCGATCGGCACGATCACGGCTTCGAGGTCGGGCGTTTGCGTGCTCCATTCATAGCCGAGCGTGGCGGAGCCGAGCACCGTGCGATAACCATTGAACGGGTGCACGAAGTAGCGGCCTTCCTCGGCCTCGATGCGGCGCACGAGTTCGAAAGCTTCCGCAAGATCTTCGGCGAACACGATTTCCGCGCGGTATTGCCGGCACAGAGCGACGCGCGCCGGATTGGCCGCGCGAAACAGCACCACCTTCGCGCTGATGCCAAGCCGCATGGCCGCATACGCGACGGCCACGGCATGGTTGCCGCCCGACACACACGTGACGCCCGCGCTGCGTTGTGCTTCGTCGAGGGCAAGCAGGTTCGTGAACGCGCCACGCGCCTTGAAGCTGCCGCCCGCTTGCAGCAGTTCGAACTTGAAGTTCACCACGGTGCCTTCGAGCGACGCGAAGTCGAGCCTGTCGAACACCGGCGTTCGAGCCACCCACGGCGTCAGCGCGAAGTGCTGCGCGGCGATGTCGTCGAGAGTGGGGATCGGCTCGCCGTCGATCGTGTGGTCGGTGTGCTGCGGCGTGGCGGTTGACATGGGCGTGGGCGAGATTGGCTAGAAGCGGGCGATGGTGAAAGTATGGTTTCTCGTTGCTCAGGCGGCGGTTTCAGTGCGCATGCGCTTCGACGGACATGCTGTGAATGAACTTGTGCAAGAAGCGTTCACACTGCACGAGCTGATCCAGAGCGACGAATTCATTCGCCTTGTGCGCCTGCTGAATGTCGCCCGGCCCGCACACGATGCTCGGAATACCCGCTAGCGAAAAGAGCCCGGCTTCCGTGCCGTAAGCGACCTTGCGCTTGTCCTGGTCCGCCGTCAGCGCACGCACGAGTTGCGTGATAGCTGCCTGCTCCGAGGAATCGAGTCCGGGTGCCGCGGCGATCTTCGTAATCTCGATTGCCGCCAATGGATGCTCGCGCAACATTTTCGGCAGCAGTGTTTCGCGTGCGTACTGGTCGATACGCGCGAAGATCGGCTCGGGATCGAGCGTGGGCAGATTGCGGAATTCGAACTGGAACTTGCACTCGGCCGGCACTGTATTGATTGCGTTGCCGCCGACAATCGTGCTGGTTTGCGCGGTGGTGAACGGCACGTCGTACAGTTCGTCGAACGGGCCTTGCTCGCGGAACTGATCGGCCATGTCGCGGATATAACAGATGAGTCGCGCCGCGTATTCGATCGCATTCAAGCCTTTCGGCGTAAGCGACGAGTGCGCCGCCTGGCCGCGCACGCAGCACTGGTAGGCGTTGATGCCCTTGTGCGCCACGATGGGCCGCATGCTCGTCGGCTCGCCCACGATACAGCCGTCCGGCTTCACGCCGCGTTTCATCAGGTCGGCGATCAGGAGCGGTGCGCCCGCGCAACCTACTTCTTCGTCGAATGAAAGCGCGAAGTGAATCGGCTTGGCGAGCTTCGTGCGCTGCATGTCGGGCACGAGCGCAAGCGCGGCGCCGATAAAGCCCTTCATGTCGCAAGTGCCGCGGCCATAAAGCTTGTCACCACGAATTTCCGGCTTGAACGGATCGCTGTCCCATTGCTGACCGTCGACGGGCACCACGTCGGTATGGCCCGACAACACCACGCCGCCATTCGTTTCGCCGTCGTGGGCAGGGATCGTGGCGAACAGGTTGGCCCATTTGCCGCTGGCGTCGTGCGTGAGCGTGCCTTCAATGCCCAGCGCGCGCAATTCGTCGCGCACGGTTTCGATCAGACCGAGATTCGGATTGCGGCTTACCGTGTCCATCGACACGAGACGGGTGACCCAGGGAAGCGAGACGGGCGTAGTGCCAGAGGCGGAATCGGACGAAGCAGTTGCGGATGTTTGCGAGGACTGCGCTGAATCAGCGACATGAGACATGACAAGACTCCGGCATTTGAGTCTTTCGATCATACCCAAAAAAAGCCGCCCCGTATGCTGCGGCGCGCGTTTTGCGCGCCGCAGCATTGCGGGAAAACGCTAGACGTACCGCGTTTTTCTAACGGGCCGCGGCCGCCGCTGCCGTGCCCCGGCTTGGCGAGCCCAACGCCCGCAACGTTTCCTTGACGGTAGCCACCCGCACAGCAAAATCGGGACTGCGTGTTTCGATACGCAGCTTGTCCTGACCCGCCAGTTTGATGTGCTTGTGCTTCTGCACCATCTCGATGATACGCATCGCGTCGATTGGCGGGTTCGGAATGAATTGCAGACCGATCACCGCTTCGCCCGCGTCGATCTTCGAGATGCCCAACGGCTTGGCCGCCAGTCTCAGACGATGCGTTTCCACGAGCGCATGCGCTTGCGGCGGCAGTTTGCCGAAGCGATCGATCAGTTCTTCCTGAATGCCGTCGATCGCATCGCTGTGCTCGCAATTCGCGAGGCGCTTGTACAGCGACAGACGCTCCTGCACGTCGCCGCAATAGTCGGCGGGAAGAATCGCCGGCGCGTGCAGGTTGATCTCTGTCGTGGCGGCGAGCGGCGCGGTGAGGTCGGGCTCCTTGCCGTCCTTGAGCGCCTTCACTGCGTCGTTGAGCATGTCGGTGTAGAGCTGGAAGCCGATCTCGTGAATCTCGCCCGACTGCTTGTCGCCGAGCACTTCGCCCGTGCCGCGAATCTCCAGATCGTGCATGGCCAGATAGAAGCCCGAGCCGAGTTCTTCCATCTGCTGGATCGCTTCCAGACGGCGTTGCGCCTGCTTGGTCAACCCTTGCGGATCGTGCACGAGCAGATACGCGTACGCCTGGTGATGCGAGCGTCCCACGCGCCCGCGCAGCTGATGCAGTTGCGCGAGGCCGAACTTGTCCGAGCGATGAATCAGGATCGTGTTCGCGCTCGGCACGTCGATGCCGGTTTCGATAATCGTCGTGCACAGCAACACGTTCGCGCGTTGCGCGACGAAGTCACGCATCACGCGTTCGAGTTCACGCTCGTGCATCTGCCCGTGTGCGACCGCGATGCGTGCCTCGGGGACGAGCGCTTCGAGCATTTGCCGGCGATTCTCGATCGTCTCGACTTCGTTGTGCAGGAAGTACACCTGGCCGCCGCGCTTCAGTTCGCGCAACATCGCTTCGCGAATCACGCTTTCTTCCTCGCGACGCACGAACGTTTTGATCGCCAGACGCTTTTGCGGCGCGGTCGCGATAACAGAAAAGTCGCGCAGGCCTTCGAGCGCCATGCCGAGCGTACGCGGGATCGGCGTGGCGGTGAGCGTGAGAACATCCACTTCCGCGCGCAATGCCTTGAGCGCCTCTTTCTGCCGCACGCCGAAGCGATGTTCCTCGTCGATGATCACGAGTCCGAGCCGCTTGAACTGCACGTCCGACGACAGCAGCTTGTGCGTGCCGATCACAATGTCGACGCTGCCTTCGTTGATCTGCTGGATCGCCGCGTTGACTTCCTTGGTCGACTTGAAGCGCGACAGTTCGGCGATTCGCACGGGCCAGTCGGAGAAGCGGTCCGTGAATGTCTGCGTGTGCTGTTCGGCAAGGAGCGTTGTGGGCGAGAGCAGCGCGACCTGCTTGCCGCCCATGACGGCAATGAACGCCGCGCGCAGCGCGACTTCGGTCTTGCCGAAGCCCACGTCGCCACAAACGAGGCGGTCCATTGGCTTGCCGCTCGTCATGTCGCCGATCACGGCTGCGATCGCCGCGGCCTGGTCGGGCGTTTCCTCGAAGCCGAAGCTCTCGGCGAACTTCACGTAGTCTTTCGGTTCGAGCGCGAACGCGTGACCCGAACGCGCGGCGCGGCGCGCGTACAGATTGAGCAGTTCCGCGGCGGTGTCGCGAATCTGCTGCGCGGCCTTGCGTTTGGCCTTTTCCCACTGACCCGAGCCGAGCGAATGCAACGGCGCGCTTTCGGGATCGGCACCGCTGTAGCGCGAAATCACGTGCAACTGCGCGACCGGCACGTAGAGCTTGCTGTCGCCCGCGTATTCGAGATGCAGAAACTCGGTCTCGCCTTCGCCGAGGTCCATGGTGACGAGGCCCATATAACGGCCTATGCCGTGCTGCGAATGCACGACCGGATCTCCGACCTTGAGCTCCGACAGGTCGCGCACCATCGAATCGACGTTGCTCGCCTGTTCCTGGCGGCGGCGACCGGCGCGCCGTGCGAGCGGCCCGTAAAGCTCGGTTTCGGTGATGATCGCGATGCCGTCAACGGGGACCGCAAAGCCGTTCGCGAGCGGCGCGACGCCCAGCGAAAAAGGCGCGTCGCCCGTCAGCCAGTCCTGGAAGCTGTCGCTCGACGCGGGCTTCAGATGGTTGTCCGCGAGCAGTTGCAACAGCGTTTCGCGCCGACCCGCCGATTCGGCAGCGAACAGGACGCGGTTCGGCGTGGTGTCGAGGTAGGTGCGCAACGCCGATACGGGATCTTCCGCGTGACGGTCGATGGCGAGATTCGGCAGTGGCGTGGACCAGCCGCCGCCCGCGTTGGCCGGCAGCACGAGCCGCGCGAACGGTTTCGCAAGCGTGAAGAAGTCTTCGTCCGACAGGAACAGCCGCTGCGGCTCGAGAATGGGCCGGTCGCGGTCGTGCGACAGGAAGTTGTAGCGCTGCTTGGTGTCGTTGCCAAAGCGCCGGATCGCCGCGTCCAGATCGCCGATGAACGCCAGTTGCGCGCCTTGGGGCAAATAGTGGAACAGCGTGGCGGTGTCGTCGAAGAAAAGCGGCAAATAATATTCGATGCCCGCCGACGGCACGCCGTTACCGATGTCCTTATAGATCGACGCGCGGCTCGGATCGCCTTCGAAGGTCTCGCGCCAGCGGCTGCGGAAAGCGGTGCGCGCGGCTTCGTCGAACGGAAACTCGCGGCCAGGAAGCAGACGCACGTCTTTCACCGGATACAGGCTGCGCTGCGTGTCGGGGTCGAACGCGCGGATCGAGTCGACCTGGTCGTCGAACAGGTCGATCCGGTAGGGCAACGGCGAACCCATTGGATAAAGGTCGAGCAGCGAGCCGCGCACGCAGTACTCGCCCGGACGCACCACCTGGCTCACGTGTTCGTAGCCGGCCAGTGTCAGTTGGGCTTTCAGCTTCGCCTCGTCGAGCCGCTCGCCCTGGGAGAACGAGAACGTGTAGGCCGCAAGAAACGACGCCGGCGGCATCCGGTACAACGCCGTGGTGGCGGGCACGAGCAGGATGTCGCAACGGCCTTCGCCGAGATCGTGCAGCGTGGCGAGGCGCTCGGAAACGAGGTCCTGGTGCGGCGAAAAGGTGTCGTAAGGCAGCGTTTCCCAGTCGGGCAACAGACGCACGCGCGCCTGCGGCGCGAAAAAGCCGATTTCCTGCGACAGGCGCTGCGCGTCCACGGCGCTTTCGCACACGACGGCGAGCAGCGGCACCTTCTCACGGTAGGCGAGATGGTAGCGGGCGATCAGCAGCGCGTCGGACGAGCCGTGCGTGCCGTCGAAGGCGAAACGCTGGCCGGCTTTGACGAGCGCGACGGGCGGGGCGTACTGCGATGATGCGGCGATGTCTGGCATAGAAGAGAAAAGGCGGCCTCGGGCTCACACGGACGGCCAAGTTTACGCGTGTCGGGGCGTGGATGCGAAGGACCTATTATAAAATCCGTCCTTTACTTTGACCTCGCGGCATCCGCACTCGTGACTTCCCGTCTATTTGCCCTGATTCCGTGCGCAGGCACCGGCAGCCGTTCCGGCGCCGCGATGCCCAAACAATATCGCACTGTGGCCGGCCGCGACATGTTGCATTATTCGCTCGCCGCGTTCGACGCCTGCAGTGAGTTCGCACAAACGCTCGTCGTGATCGCGCCTGACGACCAGCACTTCGACGCGCGCCGCTTCGGCGGCTTGCGTTTTGCCGTGCGCCGGTGCGGCGGGGCGTCGCGCCAGGCGTCGGTGCTCAACGGCCTGCATGCGCTCACCGAATTCAACGCGCGCGACGACGACTGGGTGCTCGTGCACGACGCGGCGCGGCCGGGCATCACGCCTCACCTGATCCGCACGCTGACGGGCGTGCTCAGGGACGATCCGGTAGGCGGCATCATGGCGTTGCCGGTTGCGGACACGTTAAAGCGCATCGACAAGGCATCGGCGGACGGACGCATTGCCCGCACCGAATCGCGCGACGGCCTGTGGCAGGCGCAAACGCCGCAGATGTTCCGCATCGGCATGTTGCGCGAAGCGATCTTGCGCGCGCAGGCCGACGGCCACGATCTGACCGACGAAGCGAGCGCAATCGAATGGGCCGGGCATGCGCCGAAGCTGGTGCAAGGCAGCTTGCGAAACTTCAAGGTGACGTATCCAGAAGACTTCGATCTCGCCGAGGCTATTTTGCTGCGCACTTCGGCATCGTGATGAGTGATTTCATTTTTAGTGAACGGACTTGAGGACTTGACGCAGATGGATTTCAGAATTGGGCAAGGGTATGACGTGCATGCGCTGGTGCCGGGGCGTCCGTTGATTATTGGCGGCGTGACGATTCCGTACGAGCGCGGCTTGCTCGGCCATTCGGATGCTGATGTGCTGTTGCACGCGATCACCGACGCTCTGTTCGGCGCCGCCGCGATGGGCGATATCGGCCGTCACTTCTCCGATACGGATGCGAAGTTCGCCGGCGCCGACAGCCGCGTTTTGCTGCGCGAATGCGTGGCTCGCGTGAAGGCAGCGGGCTTTGCGATTGCGAACGTGGACAGCAGCGTGGTGGCGCAGGCGCCCAAGCTCGCACCGCATATCGAAGGCATGCGCGCGAACATTGCCGCTGACCTCGGCCTGCCGGCGGACAAGGTCAATGTGAAAGCCAAGACCAATGAGAAGCTTGGCTATCTCGGGCGAGGCGAGGGCATAGAAGCACAAGCCGTGGTGTTGCTGATCAAGGGTTGATGCACCCGTTGGCATTGACGCATCAGGTGGCGCGCGCGGCGGCTAAGCGCGCCGCTGCGCCGCTGTGTCGCTGCCCACGGTCAAGGCGAGGCAAACCCGCAAGCCGCTAGCTTATTCAGCGGCAATGCACTGCGCAGCCGCATTGACCACTGCCGCGATGCGACCCACGTCGCGTAACTGCGTCGCGCTCATGCCTTCGGCGATCAACGTGTCGAAGTGCGACTTCACGCAGAAGTGACATTTGCCGATGATCGAAGCGGCCAGCGCGTACATCTCGAAGCGCCGCTTGTCCACGCCGCCGTGCGACGCATAGGCGTTCATGCGTAACTGCGCCGGTTGCGATTTCAGATCCGCGTTCTCCGCCATCTCGACGTACGGATACCAGACGTTGTTCATGCCCATCAACGCGGCGGCCGTCAGCGCGCCGTTCGTCTCTTCGGGAGACAGCACGCCCGCGTTGCGAATTGCGTTGACGATTACGTTGCTCTTGGCGGCGAAAGCGGCGGCCAGCGCGACGCCGACCGCGTCATTGCCTTCGAGCGACGAACGCGCAATCGTGCCGTCCAGGTTCAGGCGGATGTCTTTCGCGTAGTCGGGTATGAGCGCCTTAATGGAAGACAAGAATTCCATTGTCATCTCCTATCGGGTTGTCGATAAAAAAGCCCGCGGCTTTTTCAAGCGTGGCGGGCTCGGGCCGGCACGGCTTACAGCGTTGCGCCGCCGACTGCGCGGTTGCACGGACAGAGTTCGTCCGTCTGCAAGCCGTCGAGGATACGCAGCACTTCTTCGGGATTACGGCCCACGTTCAGGTTGTTGACCGACACGTGCTGGATCGTGTTGTCCGGATCGACGATGAACGTTGCACGCAGCGCCACGCCCGCTTCCTTGTCGCGCACGCCGAGCTGGTCGATCAACTCGCCCTTCACGTCGCCGAACGAATAGTGGTTCAGCTTGCTCAGGTCCTTATGCTCGCGGCGCCACGCGAGCTTCACGAATTCATTGTCGACGCTGCCGCCTAGCAGCACGGCGTCGCGCTCTTCGAAGTCTTTCGCCAGCTTGCCGAACTCGACGATTTCCGTGGGGCACACGAACGTGAAATCCTTCGGGTAGAAGTAGATGATTTTCCACTTGCCCGGGAACGACTGCTCCGTGATTTCTTCGAACGCCGAGGCGCCGTTTTCCTCGTGATTGTTGAAGCCAGGCTTGGCAGCGGTGACGGTGAACGCTTCGAGTTTGTCGCCAACGGTTTTCATGCGAGTGCTCCTTCGTGTGTTGGAAAAAAAGCATGCTGAGGCTACCAGCGCGTCATCACGAGCGCGTGACAGGCTTTTCACTATAGCTCTATTGAACTATCGCCTCAATAGTTTTTTTCTAACGACTCGGATAGTTATTATTCAACGGAGCGGGCATTGAGAGTGCGTGGGTCATGCGTGGCCGACGTGCGCTGAGACGCGGGCGCCGGCCGCAATTCTCTTAGGCGCCCTTGGCGAGGGGAAACTCGATGGTGACTTCCAGACCCGGGCCCGGCGTGCGATTACGCAACCGCAGCGCGCCCCGATAACGGCCGACGAGCCGCTGCACGATCGCCATGCCGAGACCCGTGCCGTTCGCCTGAGTGCGCGCCGAATTCACGCGATAGAAGGGACGTGTGACGAGCGCCAGTTGATCTTCCGGAATGCCAGGGCCTTCGTCCACCACCGACAGTTCCACGCGTGAATGCGACACACGCGTTTCCAGGATCACATGCGGGATGCCGTCGCCATCGCTCAAACCGTACTTGCGCGCGTTTTCCAGCAGATTGCCGACGACGCGCCGCATATCCGTTTCGTCGGCTTCGATCACCGCCGACGGCGCGAGCCGCGTAATCAGCCGCATGCTGTCCTCGCTTTGCATGCGCGCCGCGAGTTCGCTCGCGATCACGGACAGATCGACGGGTTCCGGCACGCGTTGCACGGGGCGCGCATAGTCGAGAAAGCGGCCGATGATCATGTCCATCTGCTCGATGTCGTCGACCATTGCGTCTTTCGTGCTTTGGTCCGACGGACTCATTTCCGTTTCGAGCCGCAGCCGCGCGAGCGGCGTGCGCAGGTCGTGCGAGATGCCGGCGAGCATCAGCGCGCGGTCGGCTTCGAGCTGTTCGAGATCCTGAACCATCTGGTTAAAACTGCGATTGGTTTCAGCGGCCACGCCCATGCCGCGCTCGGGCAGCGGTTCGGGCGACTGCCCGGAGCCGACCTTGCGCGCGGCCATCGCGAGACGGGCGAACGGGCGATTCACGAGACTCGTGATGAAGGCTGCGCCGAAGAGCGACAGCGCCAACGCGAACACGCCCCAGCCGGCCCATTGCAGACCGGTCGCATTGTCGAGCTGATCGCGGTCGAGCGCGACCCAGTAATCGTCGTCGTCGATCTTGAAGCTGATCCAGACGCCGGGAATGTCGTTGACGCTTTGCGCGATCACGGTGTCGTCGCCGAGCCGGCCGCGAATGTCGTGTTCGATCAGCCGGTTCAGCGACTCGTCGGGCTGGAGCTTGTACTTGTCGGTTGTTTCGCGCGGGTACACGCGCACCCCTTCATTGCTTTCCAGATCTTGCAGCAATGCGCGCCGCAGATCGGGATCGGAATAGAGGAGTGCGGTGCGCGTGAGCTTCACGATCGCGACGAGCTGCAACGCCACGCGCTGCGCGCGCGGCTCGCGTTCGATCACCCGGAAGCTCTGGAACCACGCGGCGAGACTCACTGCGATCAACAGCGCGATCAACAGAAAGGTCCGCCAGAAAAGGCCGCCGAACGCGAGCGTCAGGAGGCGCCGGTCGATCCGCATGGGCCCTTCTTCTTATCTGAAAGCAAAAGCAGGAGGTGTGAACAAACTCAGGCTGCGCCGTCGGGAATGAACACGTAACCCAGACCCCAAACGGTCTGGATGAAGCGCGGGCTGCCCGGGTCGGGTTCAATCAGCTTGCGCAGACGGGAAATCTGCACGTCGAGGCTGCGGTCGAACACTTCATACTCGCGGCCGCGAGCCAGTTCCATCAGCTTTTCACGCGACAGCGGCTGGCGCGGATGACGCGCGAACACCTTGAGCACGGAGAACTCGCCCGTGGTCAGCGGAATTTCCTGGCCGGCCTTGGTGAGCGTGCGGGTGGCGAGATTCAGCGCGAACTCGCCGAACTCGAAGACTTCGGTAGTTTCCGACGGCGCGCCCGGCAGTTCGGACGGCGACTGACGGCGCAACACCGCGTGGATTCGCGCGACGAGTTCACGTGGATTGAAGGGCTTCGGCAGATAGTCGTCCGCACCCATTTCAAGGCCGACGATACGGTCGACGTCTTCGCCCTTGGCCGTCAACATGATGATCGGCGTACGGTCGTTGCTGCCGCGCAGGCGCCGGCAGATGGAAAGGCCGTCCTCGCCCGGCAGCATGAGGTCGAGCACCAGCAGATCGAACCGCTCACGCACCCAGAGCTTGTTCATGGATGGCGCGTTCTCGGCTACGTACACATTGAAGCCTTGCTCGCCGAGGTAACGGCGCAGCAGATCGCGCAGTCGCGGATCGTCGTCGACGACGAGGATTTTCGAAGGGTTTTTAGTTTCCATGGTCGGCATCTTAGCGCGATTAGAAAGTGGTGCGCGTTCGCATCATTTATCGAGTTACAGTCAGTTACAAAATTTACCCGCACTGTGGCACGACGTAAAGCGGTGGCAGTTAGACTCCTTTACTGAATGCGGCTGTTCGGTGGATACTTCACTCGACTAAAACCCACGCGCCCGGCTCGTTACCGGGTTTGTCATACGCATTTGAGGTAGCCGGTTGCCGCGCCACGAAGGGAACAACATGAAGGGAGGGGTCTGGCCGAATGTGCGCCTGAGCGTGATTGCACTGGCGGTTGCCGGTTCACTCGCAGGCACATTGGGACCGACGCTCGCCCACGCCCAGCCTTCGGCCGACAGAGCTGCGAGCGAGCGCGCGTCCAGGGCAGGTAACTCAAAGGCAAGCCGTCACAGTTCCATCGTCGAGCGCCCTGCATCAGACGCCATGTTGCGTACCGCAGTTCCCCCCGATCTCGATCAACGTCGGCGTGACGGACATATGACGCCAGACGAACGTCGTTTGTTGAGACAGCATATCGAAGACGCTGTACGCGAGCTTTACAAACGGTAAACGCTTGGCTTGGGTTGTGGGCGCGGGTTGTTCTCGATCTCGCGTTGCCTCATGTGCCGCTTTATGTGAGCTTGGTCGTTGTCGTTGTCGTTGTCGTTGTCGTTGTCGCTGTCCCGATTCTTTTGCGCTTTCGTTCTGCGCTCTCCGCGCGCTTTTCGTTTGTATCCCGGTTTCTATCAGGCACTTCGCGTGTTGCCCGCTGCGTTCACACGTTATGTGACTAGCAGGTGCAGGCAGCCCTCGTTCATTTTTGTCAGTGATCGTGCTCATTGCACGCAAGATGCGTCACGGCAGCAACGGGCGTAGGCTTCGTACACGCATAGATCTCGACCGCAAAGCGCATAGTTTCGCATTGCAGGCCGGCCCAGCTTATCGCCTGAAAAACCGAGCCCGCAACGCAAGAAGTCACCGACGCGAGTACGACATGAAACGACGCAGCTTTCTCTCGATGAGCGCCGCCGCCAGCGCGACTCTCTGGCTGCCTCGTGCGGTTCGCGCGCAGCCCGCCGCGTATAGCGCAAGTGAGCTGCCCGCGCTGCGTCCCGGATACGGCAACCTGCTGATCCTCGTCGAGTTGAAGGGCGGCAACGACGGCCTGAACACCGTCATCCCATTTGCGGATCCTGCGTACTACCGGCTTCGCAAGAAGATCGGCATCAAGCGCGAGCAGGTTATCCAACTGGATGGCCGCACGGCCTTGCATCCGTCACTGGAACCGTTAATGCCGCTCTGGCACAGCCGGCAACTGGCGATTATCCAGGGCGTCGGCTACGCGCAGCCGAATCTCTCGCATTTCCGCTCAGTGGAGATATGGGACACCGCTTCCCAGGCCGATGAATACCTGCGCGACGGCTGGCTCACTCGCGCATTCAGAAGCGCCCCGTTGCCAGCGGGGTTCGCTGCAGACGGCGTGGTCATTGGCAATGCTGAAATGGGACCGCTCGCGAACGGCGCTCGTACGCGGCCTCTTCTAACTCCAATCCAAGGTCCTGGCACCGCGCAAGCCATGACATACGATGGCGCGAGGCCGAAGCCAATGCCACGCGCGTCGCAGCTGACGACGGGTTTTCCTTGCAGCGCGTTCGGCGCGTCGATTGAAATTGCAATGCGCATGCTCCAAGCCGACGACATGCCGCGCGCGGCAGCGGGCAAACGCGGCGGCGTCGCGGCGATTCGCCTGACGCTAAACGGCTTCGACACGCATCGCAGCCAGCCGTACAGACACCGCACGTTGTTGAAGCAGCTTGCCGAAGGCCTGACAGCGATGAGATCGGCGCTGATCGAACTGGGCCGTTGGAACGACACGCTTGTCATGACTTATAGCGAGTTCGGGCGGCATCCACGAGAAAACGACAGCAACGGTACCGATCACGGCACGTCGGCGCCGCATTTCATGATGGGCGGACGTGTGCTCGGGGGCTTGCACGGTGCACCGCCGGAGCTTGGACGGCTCGATGGCCATGGCAACTTGCCGGTCGCCGTCGACTTCCGCCGGCTCTACGCCACCGTGCTTGCGAAATGGTGGGGGCTCGATGCCGCGGCGATTCTGCGGCAGCAGTTTGCGCCGTTGCCTTTGCTGCGCGTTTGACGGCTGACGCGCTGCGCGCCGAACCGGACGCAGGACGACGCGCCGCGTGCATGCGGCGCGGCGGCGGCGCTCACTTTGCGCGCCAGGCGATCCACAGCTTGCGGATCGGCGTCAGCGCGATCCGTTGATGCAACACGTGGTAGCCGTCGCGCTCGATCTCATCCAGTAGCGCGGACGCGAGCGCGCCTTGCGCGAGCAACGTGCGCTGCGAACGGCGCTCGTTGGCCGGGACGGCGGCGAGCGAGGTTCGCACGGCATCGCGAGCGCGCTTCGTCTGAAAGCGCATGAGCTCGGTGAATGCGTCGCTATATTTTCGATTGATCAGGTCCGCGGCTGTCACATTGAAGCGCTGCATTTCGTCAATAGGGATGTAGATGCGGCCGTGACGCGCATCGTTGCCCGTTTCGACCACGAACTGTGCGAGCAGCAGTGCTTCGCCTAACGGCGCGGACCAATCCGGCGCTTGTGACCCATCGGCAGGCGCCTTGGTCCTCGCGCTACGCGCCACTAACGAGGCAAAGGTCCCGCCGACCGCCTGCACATAGCGCCGCAAATTCGGATAGTCGAGATAGCGCGCCTGGTCGAGATCCATCTCAAAGCCGCTCAGCAGCGCCTGCAGCGCCGGGTATTCGGCCTTCACGTCGGGCAGCGAGGCCGCGAGCGCCTTCGAAACAGGATGCGTGGGCGTGCCCGCAGCAAGCACGGCCAGTTCGTTCTGCCACCATGCAAGCTTGGTGCGGCCAATGGCCGGATCGCTGACTTCCTTGACCGTTTCCTCGAACTCGCGGCGCAGTGCGAACAGGGCGGTCAAGCGCGGCTGACTGGCTGCGGGAGCTTGCCGAAGCGCGTAGTAAGTGCTCGATCCTGGGGGCGCCGCTTTTTGCTGGCAATATTCGTCGAAATTCACGGATTGGAATGTGGGGAAGGGCGGGCGAAGAGGGCACGGCAAGCGTGCACGAAGCCGAAAATTGTAGCATCGGCGGCGTAAGGACAGATGCGCGGCAGTTGCAGACAAGCGCGAATCAATGCGTTAGAATCTCGCGCTTACGCTTTTGGGCGTGCACCTTTGGGTGGCGCGCAAAGCATGCAGGACATCGGGCAAGACGCACAACGCTTGTGCGGCTGCGAGGGTGGCGAAATTGGTAGACGCACCAGGTTTAGGTCCTGACGCCCGCAAGGGTGTAGGGGTTCGAGTCCCCTCCCTCGCACCACTTTTCTGTAGCGCAAAACCCCGTCAAGTCGTTGGACTGGCGGGGTTTTTCGTTTTCAGGCCCCTTGTTCGTGCGCTCAGGCGACCGGCGTTTCCGGCGGCGCCTGGGTGCCCGGCAGGTCGGCTTGCGCGGCACCTTCCAGAAAGCGTCGAGTCGATTCGAACGCCTGCAGCATCTGATCGGGCCAAGGCGTTTGCAGCATGACCGCCTGATGGTTTTCAAATGCCGACGACAACAGCTTCGCCAGTTCCGGCGAGCGCAGATGACGCAGCAGCACACTGACTGCGATGGCCGTCGCCTGGCTCGCGCCGGCCGTCTGGAGTTCCGACGCGGTGAGCGCCGCGATCTGTTTGTAGAGATCCACTAAAGCTTTCCTGATTAGATTGAACGATCGACTTGCACGCTGCGCGGGTCGTTGAGCGAATGCGTCTATAACCGGCGCGGCGTCAGATCCCGAATTTTGACACGATTGGTACATTGCGGCGAAGACCGCGTCGCTCGATAGGCGTTGCTGCCGACTTTGATTGCCTGGTAACTACGTCGATTTATCTGAGCTTTCGAATCCGATGATGGCCGCTGAAAGGCGCAAACGTCGGACGCAACGTGTACTCGCATTCGTCGTCTGTGCAATATCGTTGCGCCGGCTACTCGTACTGGGCGCGCAGTCGATTCCGCGTGTTTCGACTGCCCAGTGTTCGCGACATTGTTCCTATGGTTCAATGCCTTGCTGCTGCGTACATTGCGTCATCATTTCGACGCGGCGTACGATAATGCCGCGGTGTTCGCGTCGATTGCGTCGCAGCAGGTGTTTCTGGTCGGCCGGAGCGCGTTCGTCTTCGCGGGTTTGCGGCTCACGAGGCGTGACAGCATCCTGCAGTTGCCCGCAATTGTTTCTACGCCGCTAGTGCTCGTGCCGTTGCTTTGAACGTTTTACGCAAATCTGACGCAGGACGGCGGGTCGTGGGCGAGTTCGCCGTTGCTCGATTCGCTCGAATCTTGCGTAGGCCCTCGTCTTCGCGCTGGCCGCGCTGTGGCTCGTACGGATTCGTCGTTTCGGCGCGTCGCCTTGCGACTATCGGTTGCTTTGCAAGTGTTGACCCGGGCAACCGGCTTGGCTGATTGAAAGCGACGCCGCTGCGCACGCTGCATCATTTGACGGTGCTGCTATACGAGCTCGTCGACATGTCGCAGTCGATGCTCGTGCGGGCGTCTGTTTCGGTATTCTGGGCGCAATGCGAACTTGCGGCGATGACTTGGACCACCGGCGCACAAGCCGTGTCGTCTGTTTCATTGGCGGCGCATTGCTCGCCGCAACCGTCGTCAAACTGTTCCTGTTCGACCTGTCGCACGTGACCGGTGTCGGGCGGATCGTATCGTGTTCGTATCGTTTATCGGCGTCGGCGTGATGTTGCTGCTGATCGGCTACTTCTCGTCGTTGCCGCCCACGCGAGTGGTCGGGGAAACTGAACAATGAAGCATTTTCTGAAGGTGACGGCCTGGTGTGTCGCGATCGGATCCGCGTGGGCCGCGGCGCCCGCCTGCGCTGAAGATTTCGCGCGGCACTTTGCGCTGCAGCTTGAAGAGGGCGCCGCCTACTACAGCGTCACGCTGCCGGCCGCCGTCTATAGCGCCAGTCAGCGCAACGATCTCGGCGACGTGCGCGTATTCAACGGCGAGGGCGAGCCCGTGCCGTATTCGCTCGAGGGACCGCGCGAGCCGGCACGCACGCCGCCGACTTTGCGCCCGGCAAGATGGTTTCCGCTGCGCCCGGTGCCGGCGGGCCACACCGGTGCGCCGCTCGGTGTGACGATCGCGGCCGACGGTTCGCTGCGCGCCACCGCTGCGCCGCCGGGTCGCGCCCAGCACGACACGGATCTGATCGACGCGGGGGAGGCCTCGCGCGAGGGCCGCGTGAGCGCGCTGGTGATTCGTCTTCGTAACGATAACTACCAGGGGCGGGTGTCGGTCGAATCGAGCGACGACTTGCGGAACTGGCAGCCCGCCGGCGACGCGCAATTGCTCAAGGTCAGCTACAACGGCAGCACGCTGAGCCAAGACCGCGTAGAGCTGAGCGGTGCGCGCGCGCGTTATCTGCGCTTGCATTGGCTCGACGGCGCGCCGTATCTCGAATCGATGAATGTCGAAGTGCAGGCGACCGGCTCGGGTGGCGCGCAACTCGCGGACAAGCAGCGCGAATGGCGCGAGAACATCGTGGCGCAGGCGGGACCCAAGGCCGGCGAATATTTTTTCTCGACTGGCGGACCGTATCCCATCGACCGTTTGCGCCTTCATTTGCCGCAGCCGAATACGGTGGCGCCTGCCGTCGTCTATTCACGCAGCGCACTCGGCGCGGCGTGGCACGAGGTGTCGAGTGCGACGCTCTTCCGTTTGCATAACGGCGATGTCGAACAGAACAGTCCTTCGCTGCAACTCGCGCCCGACACGGACCGTCACTGGCGCGTGGTCGTCGATACGCGCAACGGCGGGCTCGGAACCGGAGCGTTGAGCATCGCAGCGGGTTGGCGTCCCGCGACGCTGACTTTTGCCGCGCATGGTGCGGCGCCTTTTACGCTCGGTGTGGGCAATGCCGTGGCCGTATCGACGGCCGTTGGGCGCGACGAGCTGTTAAATGGAGCTTCGTCGGCGGTGGCCACGGCGCGCGTCGGCGAACCTCTGGCGCTCGAGCAGAATGCGAATGCGCCATCGTCGGCGAGTGCCGATGCACACCGCCGCTACATGCTGTGGGCCGCTCTGGTTCTTGCCGTGGGAGCACTTGCGGCCATAGCGTGGCGCCTTGCTCGCAGCGTATCGTCCAGGATGCCGGCGGGTGATGCCGCGGCGGCCGTGCCGGGAGCTGCGGCGAGTGGTTTCGCGAGTACACCTGCTGCTTCGACGGACACTGCACAAGCGGCCAGCGCTCCTGCTCAGAACGCGGCCAATTCAATGACCGGCGGTGTGACGGGCACGACGCAAGGCGAGCATCAACGTGATGGCGGCGCCTGAATCGCACGCTTCCCAATAGTCTGCGACGCGCGGGCCACGGCTGGGTTGGAAGGGCGGAACGTGCACGCACTCATGGTGTGGTTGGCAACCACGAGCGTGTCGAAGTCATGGTTCGTTACGCACCAAGGAGTGCGTGCAACTCAATGGTCAGTTCGAAGCGCGGAGCGTAGGCAACTCATGCGTCGCTTTGAATAGCGCAGTGTGTGCAAACAACTCACGGCTCATTCCATGCGCGCGGCGTAACGGGGTTTAAAGCCGCCGCGTGCGATACGTCTGCGCGGCGCAAATCGCGCAGTGCTGGCAGCCGCTTTTTATTCGTGGCTCACGTGTCAGGCGCAGTCATCGTTTCGATGACTTTATCGAGCGCTTCGCCGAGCGCGAGCTTCTGTTTTTCGTCAAGGCAGTTGAACAGATCGCCGTTCCACTTGCGCGCAATCGGCATGACCCTGCGATACAACGCGCGGCCCTCGGGCGTGAGCGACACGAGCACGACGCGGCCGTCTTCCACACTCGCTTCGCGTTTGACGATCCCCTGTCTGATCAAAGCCTCGGCGGCGCGACTTGCCTGACTCTTGTCGAGATTGGCATGCCTCGCGAGTTCCATGATCGAGAACGGTCCAAACGATCCCACCGACGCGATTACGCGAGCCTCCGGCAGCGTCACGCCGAGCTTGTCCTGGTAACGCTCGCTGATACCACGCTCCGCGAGCTTGTTGAGTACATGCAGACGATATGTGAGGAGCTGTTCCAAGCCGGCTTTGGCGGAGTCCTTCATGGTCTTCCCGTGATGAGTGACGCGGTTGTGGCGCTGTGATTGTTGCCGCAACCATGCCGCCGGGTCAACGCGCGCCGTACTTCAAACGCGTCAGTTGTTCGGCCTCATCCGCCAGGAGACGTGCAGCGTCGCGAATCGCGAATTCAAGCGTGATTGGTCCAGGGGCCGGCGAGAAGCAACCACTGAAATATTCGGCTAGACGCGGCAGTGCTGCGGAGTCCACGGCGCCCGATAGCAGCGTGGCCGGCACACCTGCAGACTGCGCATGACGGCATGCGATGAAGGGCGCCTTGCCGTGCAGCGTTTGCACGTCGGAGCGACCTTCGCCGGTGATCAACCAGTTCGCACCTTGCAGTGCCGCGTCGAGGCCGATCTGCCGCGCGACGGTTTCCGCGCCTGGCTCGAACTGCGCGCCGAGCATGTGCAACGCAAAGCCGAGTCCACCTGCGGCGCCGGCGCCGGGAAGGTCGCGAGCCGTGCGCCCGAGCGCTGCTTCCAGCAGATCGGCGAAGCGGGCGAGGGCCGCGTCGATCGTGGCGACCTGCTCCGGGGCGACGCCTTTTTGCGGGCCGAAGACTGCAGTCGCTCCGTGCTCACCGGTCAATGGATTGTCCACATCGGACATGCCGATGAACTGTGTCTGCTCAAGCCGCGCGTCGAGTTGCGAAACGTCGACCCGTGCAACGCGCGCCAGTTGCTCAGGCGTCGGCTCCAGCTCCCGATCTTGAGCGTCGAATAGTTTCAGGCCGAGGCCTGCCAGCAGACCCGCGCCGCCGTCATTGGTGCTGCTGCCGCCAAGTGCGACGAAAAACCGCCGCACTCCTGCGTCGAGCAGCGCGCTGATTGCTTCGCCCATCCCACGCGTATTGCGCGCCTGAACCGGTACGCCCATACCAACCGAGTCCGTGATGCCGACGATCTCCGCCGTTTCCACGATTGCACTGCCGTCGGCGAGGACGCCTGTCAGTGCTTCGCGCACCGGGCCCGCCGCGCCGCGCACGGTCAGCTTGCGGCGCTCGCCGCCGCTTGTCAGCATTGCGTCGAGCGTGCCTTCGCCGCCGTCCGCCATCGGACAGATGCGTACCTCGGCGTCCGGGCGCGCGCGCTGCACGCCCGACGCGATCGCCTGCGCGACCTGTTCGGCACCAAGCGAGCCTTTGAACGAATCCGGGGCAATGACGACGACAGGCGAGGACGGCGAATTGGGCATGGTGTCTCTGAATGGTTGGAGTAGTACGGTAGTACCGGGCGGGAAAGCCGCTGGCGACGCGGGCTCTTCAGCGCATGCAGCGCAGCCCCGCAGCGCGTTCGCTAGCTTAGCAGCATGGTCGCTTCGACTGAATATGCCGAACGGCATAGCCGGCATCGTCATGCGTCGTGAGGTGTGTTGCAGCAGTGCGGGCTCGTCGGGCGGGCAGCTTCTTGAGCGAAGCGCAAAACCGCTAGAAAAAGCGCCCGAAACGGCTCTGGATGCCGATAAAAATAGGCGCAACCGTCGAATCCCGGTTAGCCGCGCAAATAGTTTGCTAAAATATTCGGCTCTTTGGACTCAACCGTGCTGCCGGTGGCCTGCAAGCCCGCGGCGCAGGCGCGCAAATGCGGCACGGAGAAGATAACTGAATTCGCTCGAATAATTTTAGGACGATTGAAGCCATGGCTAACGTTGTTGAAAACCTCGGCAAGCTCGAACGCCGCGTAACGATTTCCCTGCCGAAGGACGCCGTGCAGAAGGAAGTGGATTCGCGTATCCGTCAACTCGCGAAGAACGTGCGCATGCCGGGTTTCCGCCCGGGCAAGGTGCCGCTCAAGATGGTGACGCAACAGTATTCGGGCCAGGTGGAAGCTGAAGTGCTGAGCGACAAGGTCGGCAAGGAATTCTTCGACATCAGCCGCGCCGAAAACTTGCGCGTCGCAGGCCAGCCGAGCTTCGCGCCGAAGGCCGACGCTACCGAGGGCGATTACGCCTTCGACGCGACCTTCGAGGTCTATCCGGAAGTGAAGCTGGGCGACGTCGCCACGGCTGAAATCGAGCGCACCACGACGACCATCAGCGAAGCGGAAATCGACCGCACGCTCGAAATCCTGCGCAAGCAGCGCGTGCATTTCCACGCTCGCGGCGAAGCCGGCGAGCATGGCGACGGCGGCGGTGACACGGCGGCCAAGGAAGGCGATCGCGTGTCGGTCGACTTCGTCGGCAAGATCGACGGTGAAGTGTTCCAGGGCGGCAGCGCCGAAGACTTCGCATTCGTGCTGGGCGAAGGCCGCATGTTGCCTGAATTCGAAAAGGCAGCTACGGGCCTGAAGGTCGGCGAAACGAAGGAATTCGATCTGGCGTTCCCGGCCGATTATCACGGCAAGGACGTAGCCGGCAAGACGGCGCAATTCACGATCACCATGAAGAAGATCGAGTGGCCGCACCTGCCGGAAATCGACGCGGAATTCGCGAAGTCGCTCGGCATTGAAGACGGCGACCTGACCAAGATGCGCGCCGAGATCAAAGACAATCTGGAGCGTGAAGCGAAGCGCCGCACGCAAGCCATCGTCAAGAATCAGGTCATGGACGCGCTGCTGAAGATTTCGGAACTCGACGTGCCGAACGCACTGATCGAGCAGGACCAGGAGCGTCTCGTCGCAATGGCGCGTCAGGATCTGGAGCAGCGCGGCGTGCCGAACGCTAAAGATGCGCCGATTCCTGCCGCTATGTTCAAGGAACAGGCCGAGCGCCGCGTCAAGCTGGGTCTCGTGCTGGCAGAGCTGGTGAAGGCTAACGACCTGCAGGCAAAGCCGGAGCAGATCCGCGCAGAAGTCGACGAATTCGCGAAAAGCTACGAAGACCCGAAGGAAGTCGTCCGCTGGTATTATTCGAACCAGCAACGTCTTGCTGAAATGGAAGCGTACGTCGTTGAAGCGAACGTCGTCGAATTCGTGCTGAGCAAGGCCAAGGTGACGGACAAGGAAGTGAGCTTCGAAGAACTGGCAAGCGCAACGGCGCAAGCGTAAGCGTCGCTGCAACGGCGTGCCGGCTGTCGGAGCGACGGCCCGCACGCCGTTTTTTTGTGCTGTTTTTGTGCGGTTTGTGTGCACTTGAATACGAGCTGGTCGACCACACCTGTCTAGCATCAAATATTTAGAATATTTCCAGACAAGGATCCATTGCATGACCTTTCGCGCCCAAATGCTGGACACGTTGACCTCCCAGTCGTCCCGGGATCTCGAAGCGCAGGCGCTCGGACTGGTGCCGATCGTCGTGGAAACGAGCGGCCGGGGCGAGCGCTCGTATGACATCTACTCGCGTCTGCTGAAGGAACGCATTGTGTTCCTGGTGGGCGAGGTGAACGACCAGACGGCCAACCTTGTGGTCGCGCAAATGCTGTTTCTGGAAAGCGAGAATCCCGACAAGGACATCTATTTCTATATCAACAGCCCGGGCGGCTCGGTGTCGGCCGGCATGGCGATTTACGATACGATGCAGTTCATCAAGCCGGACGTTTCCACGCTGTGCATGGGACTGGCGGCGAGCATGGGCGCGTTCCTCCTTGCAGCAGGCGCAAAGGGCAAGCGCTTCGCGCTGCCGAATTCGCGCGTGATGATTCACCAGCCGCTGGGCGGCGCCCGCGGTCAGGCGTCGGACATCGAAATTCAGGCGCGCGAAATTCTGTACCTGAAGGAGCGACTCAATCATCTGCTGGCGCACCACACTGGCCAACCCGTCGAGCGCATTGCACGCGACACCGACCGTGACAATTTCATGTCCGGCGACGACGCGCAAGCCTACGGTCTGGTCGATCAGGTAGCCCACAAACGTCCTTGATCGGGTGGGATTTGCGCTAAATCGGGGCAAATCCCGCGTCCGATCGGTTGTGAAATAATTAAGACTCGTCCGAGCGCCTGCGGCAAACGCCGTCACATTGCTCAACCGGCCGCGCCCAACTGCGAGGCTGGGGCAAACGGCGTATCATGTAATCGAGTGTCCGGAGGCTCACACATCTATGGCGGACAAGAAAGGTTCTAACAGCGAAAAGCTGTTGTATTGCTCGTTTTGCGGCAAGAGCCAGCATGAGGTTAAAAAACTGATTGCCGGCCCGTCGGTGTTCATCTGTGATGAATGTATCGACCTGTGCAACGAAATCATTCGCGATGAAGCAGCAGGCGCGGGTATCGAGGCGGGCTTGTCCAAGTCCGATCTGCCGAGTCCGCAGGAAATCCGTGAAATCCTTGACCAGTATGTGATTGGTCAGGAACGCGCGAAGAAAATTCTCGCGGTTGCTGTGTACAACCACTACAAGCGCCTGAAGCATCTCGACAAGAAGGACGAGATCGAGCTGTCCAAGAGCAACATCCTGCTGATCGGCCCGACCGGTTCGGGCAAGACCTTGCTCGCGCAAACGCTCGCGCGGCTTCTGAACGTTCCCTTTGTCATTGCAGACGCAACTACGCTGACTGAGGCGGGTTACGTGGGCGAAGATGTCGAGAACATCATTCAGAAACTGCTGCAGAACTGCAACTACGAAGTGGACAAGGCCCAGCGCGGCATTGTCTATATCGACGAAATCGACAAGATCAGCCGGAAGTCGGACAACCCGTCCATCACCCGCGACGTGTCGGGCGAGGGCGTGCAGCAGGCGCTGCTCAAGCTGGTTGAAGGCACGATGGCGTCGGTGCCCCCGCAAGGAGGCCGCAAGCATCCGAATCAGGACTTCATTCAGGTCGACACCACGAACATTCTGTTCATCTGCGGTGGCGCGTTCGACGGCCTTGAAAAAGTCATCGTCGATCGTACTGAAAAGACCGGCATCGGCTTTGGCGCAAGCGTGAAGAGCAAGCAGGACCGCGACGCCGGCGAAGTGCTGCGTGAAGTGGAACCGGAAGATCTGATCAAGTTCGGTCTGATCCCGGAACTGATCGGCCGTCTGCCTGTGGTGGCCACGCTCGGCAAGCTCGACGAAGCCGCGCTGATGAAAATTCTCGTCGAACCGAAGAACGCGCTCGTGAAGCAGTACCACAAGCTGTTCAACATGGAACGCGTCGAGCTCGAAATTCGCCCGGCTGCGCTGCAGGCTGTGGCGCGTAAGGCGATTCGTCGCAAGACCGGTGCGCGCGGGCTGCGCTCCATCCTGGAACAGGCGTTGCTTGACGTGATGTACGACCTGCCGCAAATGAAAGGCGTGAGCAAGGTCATCATCGACGACAATGTGATTGACGGCGACGGCAAACCCTTACTGATCTACGAAGACGCGCCTAAAGTCGCGGGTTCGAACTGATCGGCTTCGGGTACTGCAAAAAGCCGTTCATGGCGACGTGAACGGCTTTTTCGTTTATCGTGTGGTCAGAATGGTTGTTTTCACAATGGAGTCACTGAACCTTCGGAGTCACTGAACTTTTCCCACACGCGGAGGCCTTGCAATAGTTTCTGCTGGCCTCACCTATCGAACGAACTGATTCCACTCATGGGGAAATGAAATGTCAGGAACCCAACTCCTCCCGCAGGAACGCATTACGCTCCCGCTGCTCCCGCTGCGCGACGTAGTCGTTTTCCCGCACATGGTGATTCCGCTCTTCGTAGGCCGCCCGAAGTCGATCAAGGCTCTCGAAGCAGCGATGGAAGGCGGCAAGCACATCATGCTCGTCGCCCAGAAAACGGCTGCTAAAGATGAGCCGACCGAAAAGGACATGTACGAAGTAGGGTGTATCGCCAACATCCTCCAAATGCTGAAGCTGCCGGATGGCACCGTCAAGGTGCTCGTCGAGGGCTTGCAGCGCGCGAAAACGCTTTCCATCGAAGAACAGGAAACGCAGTTCTCGTGCGAAGTCATGCCGCTCGAACCCGACCATGCCGACAGCGCTGAAACCGAAGCGCTGCGCCGCGCGATCGTGTCGCAGTTCGATCAGTATGTGAAGCTGAACAAGAAGATCCCGCCTGAGATCCTGACGTCGCTGTCGGGTATCGACGAAGCAGGTCGTCTGGCCGACACGATCGCGGCGCATCTGCCGCTCAAGCTCGACCAGAAGCAGCACATCCTGGAAATGTTCCCGGTTATCGAGCGACTCGAGCATCTGCTCGCGCAACTCGAAGCCGAGATCGACATCCTGCAGGTTGAAAAGCGCATCCGTGGGCGTGTGAAACGCCAGATGGAGAAGAGCCAGCGCGAGTACTACCTGAACGAGCAGGTCAAGGCGATCCAGAAGGAACTCGGCGAAGGCGAAGAAGGTGCGGACCTCGAAGAACTCGAGAAGCGCATCACGGCTGCCCGCATGCCGAAGGAAGCCAAGAAGAAGGCCGACGCCGAGCTGAAGAAGCTCAAGCTGATGTCGCCGATGTCGGCCGAAGCGACGGTCGTGCGCAACTATATCGATACGCTGATCGGCTTGCCGTGGCGCAAGAAGAGCAAGGTCAACAACGACCTCTCGAATGCGGAACGCGTGCTCGACGAAGACCACTTCGGTCTCGAGAAAGTGAAGGAACGCATTCTCGAGTATCTCGCGGTCCAGCAACGTGTCGACAAGGTGAAAGCGCCGATTCTGTGCCTCGTTGGGCCTCCGGGTGTCGGTAAGACGTCGCTGGGCCAGTCGATCGCTCGCGCTACGAACCGCAAGTTCGTGCGTATGGCGCTCGGTGGCGTACGTGACGAGGCCGAGATTCGCGGTCACCGTCGTACGTATATCGGTTCCATGCCGGGCAAGATTCTGCAAAGCCTGACCAAGGTCGGCGTGCGCAATCCGCTCTTCCTGCTCGACGAAGTCGACAAGATGGGTCAGGATTTCCGCGGCGATCCGTCGTCGGCGCTGCTCGAAGTGCTCGATCCGGAACAGAACCATACGTTCGCCGATCACTACGTCGAAGTGGACTTCGATCTGTCGGACGTGATGTTCGTGGCGACGTCGAACTCGCTGAACATTCCGCCGCCGCTGCTCGACCGGATGGAAGTGATCCGTCTGTCGGGTTACACGGAAGACGAAAAGGTCAGCATTGCGCAACGTTATCTTTTGCCGAAGCAGAAGAAGAACAACGGCCTCAAGGATGGCGAGGTCGATGTGACGGAAACCGCGATCCGCGACATCATTCGTTACTACACGCGTGAAGCGGGCGTGCGTTCGCTCGAGCGTGAAGTGTCGAAGATCTGCCGCAAGGTCGTGAAGATGCTTCTGTTGAAGAAGGCGGAAGGCGCGGTGAAGGTCGACGGTAGCAACCTCGATACTTTCCTCGGCGTGCGCAAGTACGACTTCGGTCTGGCCGCCAAGGAAAATCAGGTGGGCCAGGTCACGGGTCTCGCGTGGACGGAAGTGGGCGGCGATCTGCTGACCATCGAAGCCGCCGTGATGCCGGGTAAGGGCAATGTGATCCGCACGGGTTCGCTGGGCGACGTGATGAAGGAATCCGTCGAAGCAGCGCGCTCGGTGGTCCGCTCGCGGTCGCGTCGTCTTGGCGTCAAGGACGAAGCGTTCGAGAAGCAGGACATTCACATCCACGTGCCTGAAGGCGCAACGCCGAAAGACGGTCCTTCGGCTGGTATCGCGATGACGACTGCGCTGGTGTCGGTGCTGACCGGTATTCCGGTGCGGGCTGACGTCGCGATGACAGGCGAAATCACGTTGCGTGGCGAAGTGCTGCCGATCGGCGGTCTGAAAGAGAAACTGCTGGCGGCGCATCGCGGCGGCATCAAGCTGGTGCTGATCCCGGAAGAAAACGTCAAGGACTTGACGGAGATTCCGGACAACGTGAAGAACGCGATCGAAATCGTGCCGGTCCGCTGGATCGACAAGGTGCTCGAACTTGCGCTCGAACGTGTGCCGTCGCCGTTGCCGGAAGAAGAGCCGAAGCCTGCCTCGCCCGTCGCGGCTGAGCCGGGCAAAGACTCCGGCGCTACGGATGTCGTGAAGCACTAAGCTTTCAGCAAGATACTTGCTGTGCAAGAAAGAACCCGCGGCCTGAACGGCCGCGGGTTTTTTATTGCCGCACGCTTCGGAAGACACTTGCAACAACGCGCCTCGTGACCGCGGAAAAATCTATGTGAATTGCGGACCCAGTACTCGTTGCGCGCGCATCTAATGCATCCGTTATCGGCGTTTACGTCGCGTGACAAAGAGATCATCGGAACACGCCAAAATCAGGCTCAATCCCGGTTGACACGTGGGTTTCGGCCAATTCTAATGACTCGGCCCGGCATTACCGCCGGCTAGACGATGTCAGGCGCTGCAGAGCGCCGTTTCGGTTCTAAAAACATTCTCGGGGGTAGGGATGAACAAGACGGAATTGATCGATCACATTGCGCAGCAAGCGGAGATTTCGAAGGCTGCGGCCGGACGCGCGCTCGACGCCGTGATCGGCGGTGTGAAAGGCACGTTGAAGAAAGGCGGTTCGGTGACGCTGGTTGGTTTCGGCACGTTTGCCGTCGGCAAGCGCACGGCGCGCACAGGGCGCAATCCGCGCACCGGCGATGCGATCAAAATTAAAGCTGCCAAGGTGCCGAAATTTAGGCCTGGCAAAGCGCTAAAGGATGCGCTAAACTAATGGGCTTGCTGCTTGAGGAATTGCAGGTTCGTCAGAAAGAAGGGCGGCGAATCTGAATAACGGTTGCTCGGTTCGATGGTTGTTCAATCGGGCGCGAGGCGGACCATTCAGGCAGTAATAGCGGAAGCACAAGAATCATGAAGCCGGGTGCTTAGCTCAGTTGGTAGAGCGGCGCCCTTACAAGGCGTAGGTCGGGAGTTCGAGCCTCTCAGCACCCACCAGTTTCTGATTCTCTTAACGTGTTTCTGAGTAGTGACGCAGTGAAAGCGCAGTATAAGGAGTGGTAGTTCAGTCGGTTAGAATACCGGCCTGTCACGCCGGGGGTCGCGGGTTCGAGTCCCGTCCACTCCGCCAGTATCCTCGAAAGGCGAACTCCGGTTCGCCTTTTTTATTGCCCGCTGTTGTAAGATCGGGCGTTCTGTTTTTGGCTCTCACGCATGCTCGATTTTTTCCGCAATCACAAACGCCTGATGATGTTTATGCTCATCCTCGTCATTGTGCCGGGGCTGGGTTTTGTGGGTATTCAGGGCTTTCGCGGCTTCTTTGACGAAAGTGCAAACGTCGCAAGCGTCAACGGTCACAAGATCACGCGCGCAGAATACGATAATGCGATGCGTCAACAGCTTGATCGCGCCCGTCAGATGCTCGGTGCGCAATTCGACATGAAGGCGTTTGATACGCCACAACGCCGCAGCGAGATGCTCGACGGCCTGATTGAACAACGCGTGCTCGCCGATGAAACCCAGCGCCTGCACCTGACCGCATCCGACGACGCCGTGCGCCGCACGCTGCTCAACGATCCGGTGATCTCGTCGCTGAAGAACCCAGACGGCTCGATCGACGTCGACCGGTATAAGCAACTGCTTGCCATGCAGGGCATGACGCCCGACCAGTACGACGAGCGCGTACGTTACAGCATCGCTACTCAACAGTTGCCCGCCAGCATTCAGGGCAGCGCGTTCACGTCCAAAACGCTCGCTCAGCATCTGACCGAACTCGCCGAGCAGCAGCGTGAAGTGCAGGGCATTGCCTTCCACCCGCGCGACTATGCGGCGAAGGTGCAGCCCACCGACGCGCAATTGCAGGCGTACTACGACGCACACCGTAACGACTTCGCCACGCCGGCCACGGCGACCATTCAGTATCTGGTGATGTCGCCGGCCACGCTCGCCGCGTCGGTGCAGCCGAGCGACGCCGACCTGAAGAAGTATTACGACGACAACATCGCGCACTACCGCACCGAAGGTCAGGTACGCGCCAGCCACATTCTGATCACCGCGCCGAAAGACGCGAGCGCGGCCGACAAGGCCAAGGCGAAGCAGAAGGCTGAAGAGTTGCTCGCACAGATCAAGGCGCATCCTGAACAATTCGCTCAGATCGCGCAACAGAACTCGCAGGATCCCGGCTCGGCGTCAAAGGGCGGCGATCTCGGTTACTTCGGGCGCGGCATGATCGCAGGCGGTCAGGCGTTCGACGACGCCGTCTTCGCTCTGAAGAAGGACGAGGTCAGCGGCATCGTGCAAACGGACTTCGGCTATCACATTGTCAAGGTCACCGACGTGAAGCCCGCCGTCACCAAGCCTTTTGACGAAGTGAAAGACCAGATCTCAAGAGACCTGAAAACGCAGCTGGCCAGCAAGGCATTCAGCGACGACTCCGAAGGTTTCACGTCGATCGTCTATGAGAAGGCAAAGAGCCTGCAACCTGCCGCCGACAAGTACAAGCTGCAGTTGCAGACGGCCACGGTCACTCCGCAGCCCGATCCGAAGCTGCCGCCCGACAGTCCGCTGAACAACGCGAAATTCCTCGCCGCCGTTTTCGCGAACGACGCAGCCGTGGCGCGCAACAACACGCAGGCAATCGACGTGGGCTCAAACACGCTGATCGCGGCACGCGTTACCGACTATAAGGCTGCAGCTGTGCCGGCGCTCGACGCGATCAAGGACCTGGTGCGTCAGAAAGTCATCGCGGCTCAGTCGAACGAAGCCGCGCACAAAGACGGCATCGCGAAGCTTGCGGAGTTCGAGAAGTCGAAGGCGACCACGGGTTTCTCGTCGCCGTTGAAAGTGTCGCGCAACGACGCGCAAGGCGTGCCTCCCGCTGCGCTCAGCGCAATCTACAAGGCCGATGCGCAAAAACTGCCGGCATACGTGGGCGTTGATCTCGGTGACGACGGTTATGCCATCTATCGTGTGAACTCCGTCGTCGCTGGCACGCCGGTGGAACCGCAGCGTCTGGCCGCGGCGCAGCAGCAGATCGCGCAGGTAGAGTCGCAGTCCGAAGTAGAGGCCTACGTTCAGGCGTTGCGTGCCCGGTCGAAAGTAAAACTGTACGGCTCGCTCGAGAGCAGCAACGCGCAGGCAAGCGACGAGTAAGCTTTCCAGCAAACGCTCGTTTGCGCGTCGGTGTTCGCGGCGCGCCTTGCGTGCACCTCTCGGCTCGCAGCGAATCCACACAAGCCGCGCTGAACGCGCGAACACAAAAAAGCCCCGCAAATGCGGGGCTTTTTCATTTTCGAATCTGATTCGATCTGTCATTCGGCGAATTCGAAGTTCACCGAACGATTGCGTCGATCAGAGGGTGATCATGGTCAGAGGCATGAACTGATGGCGCTGGTGGCGTCGCTGCCCGCTGCTCCGTTCGCGCGGAAGCCGACCCACGAGCCCTTGCCGGAGTACGAAGGACGCACCACAGCGGCCGCGCCGTTGGGCGGCTGCTGGCCCGGCACATACACGTCTACAGCCTGATCGTTGGCCAAGGTGTCTTGCGACACGACTTGTTGCTGGGAGCCGTCTGCCCATTTTTGCGCGATGCAGGTCGCAACGGCCTTCGGCGGTTGCTGGCTTTGTCCGACGGACTGGACGCCAGCCGGCGGTTGAGCAGCGCAGGCGGAAATTGCCACGGTCAAAGCGATTAACGGTAAGTATTTCACGTTATCTCCTCATAAGTCGCTCGGTATCGAGCCGGGTCCACGGGATTGCGCAAGCATGAGATCAAGCTCGCGGATCCGTGTTCCGCGTAGTTCCGGAAACAAGCCGACAGCAGCCTTTCAGTGCGACGAACTTGTACGAAGGAGTGGCTTGACAGCGGGCCACACGTTGTTGAGTAGCACTGGCTGTGCCTGCTGCGTCGGATGAATCTGATCTGCCTGGAACATATCGGGCTTATCGGCAATGCCGGCGAGCAGGAAAGGCACTAGCGGCACATTCAGTTGCTTGGCGAGTTGGCCGTATAGGCCATGGAACTTTTGCGTATAGTCCGGGCCGTAGTTAGGCGGTACGTACATGCCCACGAGCACGACCTTCGCGTGAGCCTGCTGAGCCTGCTCGATGATCGTGCGCAGGTTATCTTCAGTTGTTGAAAGCGGCACGCCACGCAGCGCATCGTTGGCACCCAGTTCGACAATCACGATACTGGGCTTCAGACGTTGCATCAGCGCAGGCAAGCGGGCTCGCCCGCCGCTCGTCGTGTCGCCGCTAATGCTTGCATTGGCGACGCTATAATCGATTCGCTCCTGGGTGAGTCGCTGGCGCATCAACGCGACCCAGCCAGTGTCGCGGGGCAGGCCGTATTCGGCGGAGATGCTATCGCCAAGTACGACGATCACCGGTTTAGCCGCTTCGGGCGCATTGGCTGCGCGAACCGCGAAGGTCGTCGAAAAAAGGGCGGCCGCCACTATGACCGAGCCCCTGGCCACCGAGCTCGTTGCCGAAGTCAGTGCATTCGCGCGAAGCTTCATGGCGCGCACTTTCAACCTACGCTTCACTATGCTAAACAAAACTGATCCAGTCATTGAAGTGCGGGGTTTGTGCAAGAAGGTTAAGGATGCGACGGGCGAACTGACCATTCTCGACAACATCGATCTGGCTATCGAAGCAGGCAGCAGTGTCGCGATAGTCGGCGCGTCCGGGTCGGGCAAGTCTACGCTGCTTGGACTGCTCGCAGGATTGGACAGCGCAAGTTCGGGCTCGGTTCGGCTACTCGGCCGCGAGCTCACCACATTGAACGAAGACGAGCGCGCAGCATTGCGCAGCGGCTCCGTCGGGTTCGTGTTCCAGTCGTTCCAGTTAATGCCGCATCTGACGGCGCTCGAAAACGTCACGTTGCCGCTCGAATTGCAAGGCGGCATCGGTACACGTGAAGCCGCACTGCGCGCACGCGGGCTGCTCGAACAGGTTGGGCTCGGCCAGCGCACCAGTCATTATCCGAAGCTGCTGTCGGGCGGCGAGCAGCAACGCGTCGCACTGGCGCGCGCGTTCGTGACGCATCCGGCCATTCTCTTCGCCGATGAACCGACGGGCAGTCTCGACGCTGCGACCGGCCACGCAGTGATCGATCTGATGTTCCAGATGAACCGCGCGAACGGTGCAACGCTGATTCTCGTCACGCACGACGTGGAACTCGCGCGCCGCTGCGATACGACGGTAACGATAGAAGCGGGGCGTCTCGCCTGACGCACAGGCTCGGTCAGGATTAGACATACACCGACGCAAAAAAGCGGGCCACAAGTGGCCCGCCCCTGCACTTCGCCCTGTCCTTCGCCCTGTACTTCACTCAGCGCCAAACGCTGCACGCCGCCGGTTATACCGCCAACCGGCGTTCAAGTGTCAACGCTTCAAAGCGGCGCGCGCCCTTGCGATCAACGCGGAGGTCGACGAATCGTGCTTCTTTTCGTCGACGCTTGCGGCCGTCAGATCGGCCTCGACCACCTTGCCGAGAATCTTGCCTAGCTCGACGCCCCATTGATCGAACGGATTGATGTTCCATACCGACGCCTGTACGAGAACCTTGTGCTCGTACAGCGCGATGAGCGCGCCGAGTGAACGCGCAGTGAGTGCTTCGACCAGCAGCGTGGTGGTCGGCCGGTTGCCCGGAAACACGAGGTGCGGCGCCAGTTCCGGCTTGTCGGGACCGGCGACCTTTTTCGCTTCTTCGAGCGTGCGGCCGAGCATCAATGCTTCGCTTTGCGCGAAGCAGTTGGCGAGCAGCTTCGGATGATGGCTCACGAGCGGATGCTCTGGCGTCAGCACCGCAATGAAGTCGATCGGGACGATGGTCGGACCTTGATGCAGCATCTGGAAAAACGCATGCTGACCGTTCGTACCCGGCTCGCCCCACGTTACCGCGGAGGTCGGATAGTCGACCATTGCGCCGTCGAGACGCGCCGATTTGCCGTTGCTTTCCATTTCCAGCTGTTGCAGATACGACGGCAGGAAGTGCAGCGCCTCCGAGTACGGCGCGACGAGATAGCTCTGCGAGCCGAAGAAGTTGCGATACCAGATGCCGATCATGCCCAGCAGCACCGGCAGATTTTTTTCGAGCGGCGCGGTGCGGAAATGCTCGTCCATTTCGTTTGCGCCCGCCAGCAGCTCGCCGAACTGCTGCGGCCCGACCGCGATCATGATCGACAGACCGACCGCCGACCACAGCGAATATCGGCCGCCTACCCAGTCCCACATCTCGAACACGTTCTCTTTCGCGATGCCGAACTTGACGACTTCCGAAGGATTCGCCGACACACCGACGAAGTGCTTCGCCAGCGCATTTTCCGGGCAGCCCTTTTCCGTGAACCAGTCACGCAGCGAACGCGCGTTGGTCATGGTTTCGAGCGTCGTGAACGTCTTCGAAACGATGATGGCGAGCGTCTCTTCGGGGTCGATCTGCTGCATCACGTTATAGAGATCGGCACCGTCGACATTCGACACGAAGTGCGTGGTGATTTCCGGCGTGGCCAGATGATGCAGCGCGTGCACGACCATCTTCGGCCCGAGGTCCGAGCCGCCGATGCCGATGTTCACCACGTGGCGAATGCGCTTGCCCGTGTAGCCGGTCCAGGCGCCGCTCCGCACCTGATCGGCGAATGCGGCCATTTTCGCGCGTTCGGCCTGCACCTGCTGATGGAACGGCGCGTTGGGGTTGCTCGCTCGCAGCGCGGTGTGCAACGCGGCACGGCCTTCAGTGGGATTGACGACTTCGCCCGCGAACATCGCGTCGCGACGTTTTTCGACGCCGGCTTCGCGCGCGAGTTGCACGAGCAGCTTCAGGGTTTCGTCGGTGATGCGGTTCTTCGAGAAGTCGGCGGCGATGCCGCCGCCCGCGAACGCAAAGCGCTCGGCACGGGTCGGCGCGGGGTCGTTCCCGGGAGCGAACCAGTCGCGCAGATGTGCATCGCGGATCTGCTCGTAGTGCGTTTGCAGAGAGGACCAGGAGGGGAGCGAATTCTGGGTCATAGCGTCCGTCTAACCAAGGGGCACAAAGAAAGGCGCGCGCGAGGCGCCGCCGAGGATGATGCAACGATGCTGTTAGAGCGAGGCAGCACGAAGGCAGCACGACCGCGTTCGCGGTGAGTCTTGAGTGCCCGCGCAGTCATGAACGCCCGTTGATTCCGCCGCGTTTTGCGAGTGGCTCGCTACGAACCGCCACGCCGTCACGCAGTATGCGTGCAGCAAGCGCGTTCAGCTCGCGTGCGGTCCGAACGCGGCCGCAGGTTCGACCGGTCAGCGCAATTGCTCTCACGCACTCCTCACTCGATTACTCAGTATAACGGCGTTGCGTGACAGGCGGCAGCGCTTTGACACAAGCCGCGCCGGAAGCCAGCGACCCGATTCACCCACGATTCACCCACGATTCACCCAATATCGCGCCATATCGCTCGATACCCAACATCACGATTGCGCCGATGGATAAAACATGCGGTTCAACAAGGTGCGCACCATCGGCGCAAGTTCGCCAGCCGTGAGGCCGGCGGGACCGTGGCCTTGCGCGCTCAGCGTGTCGGCGGCGAGGCCGTGCAGGTAGACGCCGGCCAACGCCGCCTCGTAGCCCGGCAAGTGCTGCGCGAGCAAAGCGCCGATCATGCCGCCGAGAACGTCGCCGGTGCCGCCTGTCGCGAGCGCGGCATTTCCGGTGGGGTTGATCGTGAGACGGCCGTCGGGGGCCGCGATGACCGTGCCGGTGCCCTTGAGCACCACCACACTGGCAAAGCGCGCGGCGAGACCCCGCGCGGCGGCGAGGCGGTCGCGCTGCACGCGGACCACCTCGGTGCCAAGAAGGCGTGCGGCTTCGAGCGGGTGCGGCGTGAGCACGCAGGGATCGCCCTGTACGCCTCGCGCGGTCACGGCCACGGCCAACGTGGAGTCTTTCGAAATCAGATTGAGTGCGTCAGCGTCCAGGAGCTTCGGCACATCCAGTTGCAGCACATCGTGCAACACCCGCGTGGCGCGCTCGCCGTGGCCCATGCCGCAGCCGAGCGCCAGCGCATCCATCTTGTCGAGCGGCAAATCGTCGACGGCATGCAACATCAGTTCGGGATGCGGCGGGTCGTAGGGCGGGGCGCCGGCGCCGAGCAGCGCGACGTGGACCTTGCCCGCGCCGGTGTAGAGCGCCGCGCGCGACGCGAGAATCGGTGCGCCGCACATGCCCGTGTCGCCGCCAACCACGGCGAGGCTGCCGAACGTGCCCTTGTTGGTCGCGAAATCGCGCGGCGGCAGGAACGAGCCAAAGAGTTCGGGCGCGTTCAGTTGCACCGCCGTGCGCGCGCTGCAATCGACGCCGATCGGCGCGACCGTCACAGAGCCGGCGAGATCGCGGCCTTGCGCCGTGAAAAGTCCCGGCTTGCCGGCGATGAAGGTAACTGTGTGGGTTGCGCGCACGGCTGCGTTGCCGTCGCCGTCATCGACGATCGTGCCGGTGTCGCTGTTGAGGCCGCTCGGCACGTCGAGCGCCAGCACGCCGCCTGTGTGCGGCCGGCTTTGGGCGCGTTGCGACAGGTGCCGCGCGGTCGCGGCGAACACGCCTTCCAGTGGCCGCGCGAGGCCAATGCCGAACATGCCGTCGACGAGCCACGTGTAGCCGTCGAGCGAGGCGGGCGGCATGGTGGCAATTGCGACGCCGGATGCGCGTGCCGTCGCGAGCGCCCAGCGGGCGTCGTCCGGTTTCACTTCCACCGGCATGCACAATTCGACGGCGATACCGGCCTTGTGCAGCTCCGCCGCCAGAATCAGCGCGTCGCCGCCATTGTTGCCGGGGCCGGCTATCAGCCAAACGCGCTGCCTGGATTTTTCGACCGACGTGTCGCGTGTAATCTGTTCGAGCAGGAAGCTGGCTGCCGCCTTGCCGGCGCGGTCCATCAGCGTGTGCTGCGGCAGCGAAGCGGCGGCTTGCGATTCCGCGATCCGCAGGTCGGTCAGCGTCAGCAGCGGGAGGGCGCGGTTATGCGGGCGAATCAGCGTCGGCGGCGTGAGGTCGGCTTCTGTCATGGCGAGGCGGGCGGTCACCCTTGTGCAGGGTGCGAAAGCGTCTGGAATCGCTATGGTAGTGCCTATGTGCGCGCGATGCGTCGATTCCGGCGCACCCGCGGTTACCTGAACCGGTCCGCCCGCAGCGCGGCGAGCGTTTCGTCGGGCAGATCCGACGCCTGGCCCGCGACCAGATCGGCGATCAGCTTGCCCGCTCCGCACGCGAGGCCCCACCCCGCGGGCCCGTGGCCCACATTGACGAAAAGCCGTGGATGCAGCGCATTGCCGACCACCGGCAAGCCGTCGGGCGACAGCAGCTTGATGCCTTCCCACGGCAAGGCCGCGGAGATACGCGCCGCGCCGGGAATCCAGTCGTGTGTCGCCTGGCCCAGCAGTGCCAGCGCTTCTTTCGTCAGTGCTTCGCCGAGCGGCTTGTCGATCAGATTGGCGCCTTGCAGGACCGCACCGCCCGCGATGCGCAAGCGGTGATTCATCCGGCTGATCCCGATGCGCTTGATCGCGTCGACGATAGCGACATGCGGCGCACATTCCTCATGCGCGATGGGCGCGACGAGTGTATGCACGCGCAGCGGATGCAGGGGCAAGGCGAGGCCGAGGCGCTCCAGCAGCGCGAGGCTGCCGTAACCGCCGGCGACCACGATCGTGTCCGCGTGGATCACATCGACTTCGCGTGACCCGGACGCCGCGCCCGGCCGAGGCGCGAGCTCGACTGCGGCGCGCTGGCCGTCGAGGCGGATCGCCGACACCTCGCAGCCGAGCATGAATTGCACGCCGCCCTGGGTGTCGAGTGTCTGCTTGATGAGCTTGGTGAAAAGCGGGCAATTGGCGGTTCGCTCGTGCTCGAACAGAACGCCGCCCGCGAATTCCGGTTCGGTGCGCACCGAATGCTCGTATGCCGCACATTCCGCAGGGCTCAGCACGTGATGCGGCACTTCGTAGAGCGCCAGCAGCCCGAGCGCGGGCTGCAATTGCTGCCACTCCTGAGCGGAACGGACCAGATGCAGCAGACCGCTCGCCTGTTCGAATTCGAAGCCGAAGCGCGCTTCCATGTCGGCCATCGCCTCGCGCGACAGTTCGACAAGCGGACGCAACAGCCGGTACTGGCGGCCGAACTCGTCCGGCTCCTGCAATTCGGCAAGCTTCTTCACGAACTGGCGCGCCGGCCCGTTGAATCCGGGCTTGCTGATCACGCCGTTTTTCGCATTCTGCCGGTTCGCCATGAAAGTCGGGCCGAACCAGACGTCGAGCGGCGTTGGCAGGACCGTGCCGCCATGTCCATAGGTCGCGCCCTGCGCGACGGTGGCGTGGCGCTCGACGACGCATACCCGGTGGCCCGCGGCGCGTAGCTGATAAGCGGTGGCGACGCCCGCGATCCCGCCGCCAATGACGATGACATCCATTGTTCTGATTCGATTTGCCGGGCGGGGGCCGTTGTGCGGGCCCCGCTAGGCGTGACATGCGGCGCGGCCGGACATGACGCGAGGACATGACTCCGGATTGGATCCGGGCAGGACTCGCGACATACTGCCGGCGGCAAGGCCAGAACCTTGCTCGCACCGATCTGATGAAAGGGCGAATGATAGCAGTCAACGCCCGCGCATGGTCATGCGCGCTGCTGCGCAGGCGTCGGCCGAGACACCCGCGCGGCGTATTCCGGGGCCATGGCGCGGCCCGCTGGATGGCCGTTCCCGGGGTATAATCCCGGACTTCCTTTCCGCCTCATGTCGCCATCACGCGCGACTCTTCGGCATCATTGAGCGACGCAACGTCAAGTCCATGGCCCACTTCTCGTGTTTCCCCGGCGCTTCGGCCCTTTCCGATTTCCGTCAAACCCGCCTGCTCGAAACGCTTACGCGCATCGACCCGAATATCACGGGCGTGCGCGGGCAATATCTGCACTTCGTCAACGCACAGACCCCGCTTTCCGCTGAAGACAACGCGAAGATCGAGGCGCTGATGCACTACGGTCATCCGCTCGAAGAAACCAGAGAGCGCGGCGCGGCCGAAACGTTTCTGGTGGTGCCGCGCTTCGGTACGGTGTCGCCGTGGGCCAGCAAGGCAACGGATATCGCGCACCTGTGCGGGCTCACGCAGGTGCGCCGGATCGAGCGCGGCGTCGAGTACACGGTCACGCTGAAAAGCGGCCTGCTGGGCGGCAAGAAGGCGCTTTCCGACGAAGCGCGCGAAGCCGTCGCCGCCGCGTTGCACGACCGCATGACCGAGAGCGTCGCGCCGTCGCGCGACCATGCGCTGCATCTGTTCGACGAACTGCCGGCCAAGCCGCTGCAAACCGTCGACGTGCTGGGCCAAAGCCGGCGCGCGCTGGAAGCAGCGAACACGGAACTGGGCCTCGCGCTCGCCGACGACGAGATCGACTACCTCGTCGACGCATTCACGAAACTCGGCCGCAATCCGACAGACGTCGAACTGATGATGTTCGCGCAGGCCAACAGCGAGCACTGCCGTCACAAGATTTTCAACGCGGAATGGACCATCGACGGCGAGAAGCAGGACATCTCGCTCTTCAACATGATCCGCAATACCGAGAAGCTCAATCCGCAAGGCACGATCGTCGCTTATTCGGACAACTCGGCGATCATGGCGGGCGGCATGGCGGAGCGCTGGTTTCCGCGCACGCCTGAGGAGCTTGGTGAGAACGAACTGCCCGAGCACTATCGCCGCAGCGTCGAACTCACGCACACGTTGATGAAGGTCGAGACGCACAACCACCCAACCGCGATCTCGCCGTTCCCTGGCGCCGCGACGGGCGCGGGCGGTGAAATTCGCGACGAAGGCGCGACCGGCCGCGGCGCGCGGCCGAAGGCCGGGCTCGCGGGCTTCACGGTGTCGAACCTCGAATTGCCCGACGGCGTCGAAGCCTGGGAAAATGCACGCGATGTTGCCGTGCCGCTCGCGCATCGCAATCCGGCCGACAAGCTTGAGGCGTATGGCCGCCCGGACCGCATCGCTTCGCCGCTGCAAATCATGATCGACGGCCCGCTCGGCGGCGCCGCATTCAACAACGAATTTGGCCGGCCGAATCTCGGCGGCTATTTCCGCGCCTACGAGCAGAACGTGGCGGGTCTCGTGCGCGGGTATCACAAGCCGATCATGATCGCGGGCGGCATCGGCAATATTTCGGATCAGCACACGCACAAGCACGACCTGCCGGAAGGGTCGCTCCTGATTCAGATCGGCGGCCCGGGCATGCGCATCGGCATGGGCGGCGGCGCAGCAAGCTCGATGGCGACCGGCACGAACACCGCCGAACTCGACTTCGACTCCGTGCAGCGCGGCAACCCGGAGATCGAGCGGCGCGCGCAGGAAGTCATCAATGCGTGCTGGCAACTGGGCGACAAGAACCCGATCCTGAGCATTCACGACGTGGGCGCGGGCGGCCTGTCGAACGCGTTCCCGGAAGTGGTCGACGGCGCAGGCAAGGGCGCGATTTTCAATCTGCGCAAAATTCAACTCGAGGAAAGCGGCCTGTCGCCGCGCGAGATCTGGTCGAACGAAGCGCAGGAGCGCTACGTGCTCGCCATCGCGCCCGCCGATCTCCCGGCTTTCCAGGCCATGTGCGAGCGCGAACGCTGCCCGTTCGCCGTGATCGGCACGGCAACGGCCGAACGTCAGCTGAAGCTGATCGATCCGGAACTCAAGGACGAGAACGCGCATCAACCGGTCGACATGCCAATGGAAGTGCTGCTCGGCAAGGCGCCGCGCATGCATCGCGACGTCACGCGCGTCGAGCCGAAGGTCCAGCCGGTGGATGTGACCGGCCTCGCGCTCCCGGAAGTCGCAGTGAGCGTGCTGCGCCATCCTACGGTCGCGAGCAAGTCGTTCCTCATCACGATCGGTGACCGCTCAGTGGGCGGCACCACGGCGCGTGACCAGATGGTCGGCCCGTGGCAGGTTCCGGTCGCGGACGTCGCGATCACGACCATGGACTACGCGGGCTTTCGCGGCGAAGCGATGACAATGGCCGAGCGCACGCCGCTCGCCGTCATCAACGCGCCCGCGTCGGGCCGCATGGCGGTCGGCGAGGCGATCACCAACATCGCGGCGGCGCCTATCGCGTCGCTCGACAAGCTCAAGCTGTCGGCGAACTGGATGGCTGCATGCGGCGCGCCGGGCGAAGACGCGGCGCTCTATGAGACGGTCAAGGCGATCGGTATGGAACTGTGCCCGGCACTCGGCATCAGCATTCCGGTCGGCAAGGATTCGCTGTCCATGCGCACCAAGTGGGAAGACCGCGGCGTCGCTAAAGAAGTCGTCGCACCGGTTTCGCTCATCATCTCGGCGTTCGCGCCGGTCGAAGACGTGCGCCGTCATCTCACGCCGCAACTGCGTCGCGCAAGCGGTTCGGACGGCGTAGGCGACTCCGTGCTGATCGCAATCGACCTCGGCCGCGGCAAGCATCGTCTGGGCGGCAGCATTCTCGCGCAGGTCACGCAGCAGATCGGCGATACAGTGCCTGACGTGGACGATCCGGAAGACCTGAAGCGCTTCTTCAACGCAATCCAGTCGCTGAACCAGAACGGCAAGCTGCTCGCTTACCACGACCGCTCCGACGGCGGCCTGTGGGCGACCGTCTGTGAAATGGCGTTCGCGGGTCACGTCGGCGTGTCGTTGAATGTGGACATGCTCGTGCTCGATCCGCATCACGAGTCGGATTACGGCGACGCGAAAGACTGGGCAAAGCAGACGAGCGGCCGCCGCGAAGACCGCACGATCCGCGCGCTCTTTACCGAAGAACTCGGCGCCGTGATTCAGGTGCGCGCGGCCGACCGCGACGCGGTGCTGGCAGCGTTGCGCGAGCATGGCCTGTCGGCGTGCTCGCATGTGATCGGCAAGATCAACGATCGCGATACCATCGAAATTTATCGCGACGCGAAGAAGGTCTATGAAGCGCCGCGTGTCGAACTGCATCGCACGTGGAGCGAAGTGAGTTGGCGCATTTCGCGTTTGCGCGACAACCCGGCTTGCGCCGACGCGGAATACGACGCGCTGCTCGACGCCGCTGATCCGGGCATCACCCCGGTGCTGACATTCGACCCTACTGAGGACGTGGCCGCGCCGTACGTCGGCAAGAGCGCGCGTCCGCGCGTGGCGATTCTGCGCGAGCAGGGCGTGAACTCACACCTTGAAACGGCGTATGCATTCGACCGCGCCGGTTTCGACGCGCACGACGTGCACATGAGCGACCTGCTTGCGGGCCGCGCCAACCTGGCGGACTTCGCCGGTGCGGTGGCGTGCGGCGGGTTCTCATACGGCGACACGCTCGGCGCCGGCGAAGGCTGGGCGAAGGCGATTCGCTTCAACTCGCAACTGGCCGATATGTTCGCGGCGTTTTTCGGCCGGACCGACACGTTTGCGCTCGGCATCTGCAACGGCTGCCAGATGATGAGCAGCCTCGCGTCGATGATTCCCGGCGCCGAAGCATGGCCGAAGTTCACGCGCAACAAGTCGGAGAAATTCGAGGCGCGTTTTTCGCTCGTGCAAGTCGAGGCGTCGCCGTCGATCTTCTTCGCCGGCATGGAAGGTTCGCGCATTCCGGTCGCGGTTGCGCACGGCGAGGGCTATGCGGACTTCTCGCAGCAAGGCGATGTATCGAAGGTCGCCGTGGCGATGCGTTACGTCGATCATCGTGGTCAGGCGACCGAGCAGTATCCGTTCAATCCGAACGGTTCGCCGAACGGCATCACGTCCGTTACCACGCCCGACGGCCGCTTCACCGTTGTGATGCCGCACACGGAGCGCGTGCATCGCGCGGTGCAAATGAGCTGGCATCCGGGAAGCTGGGGTGAGGGCGCCACGGACGCAAGCCCGTGGATGCGCGTCTTCCAGAACGCACGCCGCTGGCTGGGGTAATGAGGTAGCGAGGTAGTGGGTGCGCGTACTCGCGGCGCGCACTCAGCGAAATCGCACAGTAGCGTGGCGGCTAAGCCCGCCGAAGCGCGGCACAAAAAAAGCCCCGTTCAGTCATCAACTGAACGGGGCTTTTTCAAACCAGATCGAAGATTGCGAATTAACGCTTACTGAATCTTCGCGTTCTTGCGCAGACCTTCTTCGAATGCCTGCAGTTTTTCTTGCTGGATCTGCTGCACGATCTGCGGGCGCACCTGTTCGAGCGGCGGCGGCGTGATGCTGCGCACGTCGTCAACGCGAATGATGTGCCAGCCGAATTGCGTATGCACCGGCGTGTCCGACATCTGGCCCTTCTGCAAATGCGTGGCCGCTTCCGCGAATTCCGGCACGTAAGCCTTCGGGTCAGACCAGTCCAGGTCGCCGCCGTTCTTGCCCGATCCCGGGTCCTTCGAGAACTGCTTGGCCAGATCTTCGAAGCTCGCGCCACCCTTGATTTTCGCGATCAGGTCCTTCGCCTGCTGCTCGTTGTCCACGAGAATGTGATGCAGGTGATATTCCTTGCCGCCTGCGTCCTTGATCAGTGCGTTGTAGCGAGCGGTGACTTCCGCGTCGCTCGGCGTGTTCTTCTTCACGAAGTCTTCGATCAGTGCGCGCAGCACGACGGTTTGCTGAGCGACAGCAATTTGCGCCTTGATATCCGGACGATTCGGCAGGCCGCGGCGCAGCGCTTCCTGCATCAGGATCTCGCGGTTCACGAGTTCTTCACGCACGGCCATTTGGAGTTGCGGCGTGTTTTGCTGGCCTTGATGAACCAGTTGGTCGATTAGCGCGTCGGCGCGTGCTTTCGGAATCGGCGTGCCGTTCACCACGGCGATGTTCTGTGCGAATGCAGGTGCGGCCGCAAACGCAGCCAGCAATACCCAAAGACGGGTTTTCTTCAAGGTCATCGGAAGTTTCCTAGCGGGGCAACAAAGCGAATTCTTCGGGCGTGTAAGCCGTGATTGCAAGGGCATGAATGCCGCGCTGCATGGCATCGGCCAGCGCATCATACACCATGCGATGCCGCGCCACGCGGGGCTTGCCGGCGAATGCGGCAGCCACGATCGTGACACTGAAATGACCGCCGGCGGCAGCGCCGGCGTGGCCGGCGTGCTGCGCGCTGTCGTCGGTGATCTGGATCGATGCGATGGGCGCGAGCGCGGCGGTAAGGCGCGCTTCGATCAGCGCGGCACGCTCGGCGGTGGTGGCGTGCATGAACATATCGCTCATGTCATTCCTCCTTCATGTATTTTGACAGCCACAAGCTCTGTCCGACGATAAAAACCACCAGACAGCCTGTCGCGCCGAACAGTTTGAAATTGACCCACTGGTCGGTCGTGTAGTTGTACGCGACGAACAGATTGAGCAGTCCGAGCAGCACGAAAAAGATTGCCCAGATCACGCTCAGCTTGCTCCAGATCGCATGCGGCAGCGTGATCTGCTTACCCATCATCGCTTCGATCAGGTTCTTGTTGAACGCGAGTTGCGACACGATCAGCACGACGGAGAAGGCCCAGTACAGCACAGTCGGCTTCCACTTGATGAAGGTGTCGTTGTGCAGAACGAGCGTCGCGCCGCCGAACACGGTGACGACGCCGAGGCTCACCCACAGCATCGGGTCCACCTTGCGGTGCCGGAAGGCCACCCACGCGATCTGCACCAGCGTGGCAACGATCGCCACTGCGGTCGCCGTGAAGATGCCCCACACCTTGAAGGCGACGAAGAACAGGATGATCGGGAACAGATCGAACAGGAATTTCATTTATCTGACGGGAACTCGGAGAGTGGGTCGGAGGAGCGAGTGCGCGGCGTCATGCACGAGGCACCCCGCGGCATGCAGCACACAACCAGGCGCGGCGCCGGAGGAGGCGAACTGATTTCCGTCGCAGTCCACGCGAAACCGGGCTGCCAGCGTGACGCGATGCCCCGCGCCAGGCGCCCGGTTCGCATTCCGATGCCGCAGGTAGCTGCCGGTTGCGTCTACCTGCGGTTCGGGGCGGACTGTGCCATCCATGCCTGCTTGTGGCCCAGGCCTGGCGGCTCACGGTTGCTTCGGCGCATTACCGCGTCGGCGTACGCCAGAGCACTCGCCGACCGCAACCGCAATTCGCCAGCACAGGCACAGAGGGCGCCAAACCCGGACGCTGCGTTACTTGGGGTCGAATTGTAACGCAGCCGAATTGATGCAGTAGCGCAGACCCGTTGGCGCCGGTCCGTCTTCGAACACGTGGCCGAGATGCGCGCCGCAATTCTTGCATTGCACCTCGATGCGCAGCATGCCGTGCGACCGGTCGGTTTTCTCGGCAATCACTTCACCATTGATCGGTTTGAAGTAGCTCGGCCAGCCGCAGCCGGCGTCGAACTTGGTATCCGATTCGAACAGCGGTGTGCCGCAACAGACGCAGTCATAAATGCCGCGTTCCCAATGATCGTGATAACGGCCGGTAAACGGGCGCTCGGTAGCCGCGTGGCGCGTCACCTGATATTCGATGTCGGAAAGCTGCTTGCGCCACTCGGTGTCGTCTTTCTGCACCGCGGGGGTGTCGTGCTTGAGGTCGTCGGGATTGTTCATATCGGTTCCTGTCTCGGGCTTGTAATGAGATCGGCTTGCAGCTTGCGGGTCATGACGAGCAACTGACTTCCAGCGAGCTTGCCCAGTCGGGCGGCAACCCCGCATACGCTTCGTGCTCGGGCTGTTCGTCGAACGGACGACGCAGCACCGCGGCCAGACGCTCAAGTTCGGAAAAGTCCTTCTCTTTCGCGTGACGGATCGCCGTTTCCGCCAGATGATTGCGAAGAATGAATTTGGGGTTCACACGGTTCATTGCAATGGCGCGCGCGGCGTCGTCGCGTGTTTCATGGGACAGGCGCGCGCGATACTCGTTCGCCCAGGCATCGAACGCAGCGCGGTCGAGGAACAGATCGCGCACCGGCGCATCGCCGCTCGCGTCGTGTTTCGACATACGGGCGAGGTTGCGGAAAGTCAGCGTGAAATCCGCCCGGTTCGCATGCATCACGTCGAACAGGCGGTTGACCAGTTGCGCGTCGCCGTCGTGCACGGTTTCGAGCCCGAGCTTTGACGCCATGCGCCGCTCGAGCGCCGGGCCGAAACGCTCCTTGAAACCGCCGAGCACGCGTTGTGCGTCTTCAATGGCTTTGTCGTTGCGCGCGCTTTGCTCGTAGCGTTCGCCGAGCAGCGGCAGCAGTCCTTGCGCGAGGCAGAAGAGATTCCAGTACGCGATCTGCGGTTGCATCCGATACGCATAACGACCTTGCGAGTCGGAGTGATTGCAGATGTAGCCCGCGTCGAAGCCGTCCATGAAGCCGAACGGACCATAGTCGATGGTCAGGCCCAGGATCGACATGTTGTCCGTGTTCATCACGCCGTGGCAGAAGCCGACGGCCTGCCATTCGACCATCAGATCCGCCGTGGACAACACGGCCTCGTTCAGCAACGCGAGATACGGATCGTCGGCTTCGCGGCAATGCGGATAGAAGCGCTCGATCACATGATCCGCGAGCGCGCGCAGCGCGTCGGTGCGATCGTTCGAGTAGAAGTGCTCAAAGTGGCCGAAGCGCACGAAGCTCGGCGCGACGCGCGTGACAACGGCGGCGGTTTCGATCTCTTCGCGCCGCACCGGCTGGTCTGAGCCGATCACGCACAGCGCGCGCGTGGTCGGAATGCCTAGGTGATGCATGGCCTCTGAGCAGAGGAATTCGCGAATCGACGAGCGCAGCACCGCGCGACCGTCGCCCATGCGCGAATACGGCGTGCGCCCGGCGCCTTTTAATTGCAGCTCGAACCGCTGACCCGCATGTTCGACTTCGCCCAGTCCGAGCGCGCGGCCGTCGCCGAGCTGTCCCGCCCACACGCCGAACTGATGCCCCGAGTACACCGACGCATACGGGAGCGCCTCGGCCGGCCATTCGCGGGTGCTATTGCCGGAAAACAGCTCGGCGAACGCAGGATCTTTTTCGAGGCCCGGCTCTAACCCGAGCAGCGCGGCGGTGTCGGCGGAAAAACCGACCAGGTACGGCGCGCTCAGCGGCGTGGCTGGCAGGCGCGTGAGAAACGTGCTGCCAAGCCGCGCGAACGCGCTTTCGGTGGGGTTGGTAAGAAGTTCGGAAAGTGCCGCCAGAGGCCCGGACAGGCCTGCAATGCTTGGGGAAAACGACATGTTGAGCGCCTCACTATTAACCGATATTGTAAGTCCGCACCCGCGGCGCTGCTGGCGGCCCGGCATTTGGCCCGTGTATGGCTTCGCGTATGGCCCACGTATGCCCGATACGAACATTCCAGTGGTGGCGGATGCGTGACTTGCCTGTCGCTTGCTTCAGCAATTTCACTGCCGCGCCGGTTTCTCGCGAATGGCGCTTCAATGTCCAAACCCTGAAAAGAAAAAGGCCAGGAGACGACCCTTTATGACGATGCCGCTACTTGGCCAGATGATGGATGTGCCCCTCACCGTGCCCTCGCTGCTCGCTCACGCGGCGCGGCATTTCGGCAGCACCGAGATCGTGTCGCGGCGTATCGAAGGCGACATTCATCGCTACACCTATCGTGATTGCGAACGGCGCGCAAAGCAGCTCGCGCAGGCCTTGATGGCGCTCGGGGTTCATTCCGGTGAGCGGGTCGCGACACTGGCATGGAACGGCTACCGGCATCTCGAAACCTATTACGGCACGACCGGATTCGGCGCCGTGTGTCACACGATCAACCCGCGCCTTTTTCCCGATCAGATTGCGTACATCATCAATCATGCCGACGATGCCTACGTGCTGTTCGACACGACCTTCGCGCCGCTAGTCGACGGCCTCGCGCCGCAATGCCCGAAAGTGCGAGGCTGGATCGCTCTCGCCGACGAAGCACATTTGCCTGCGATGAAAACGCCCGTGCTGAGTTACGAAACGCTCGTGAACGCACAGGACGGCAATTTCGAATGGCCGCCAATCGACGAGCGTCAGGCGTCGTATCTCTGCTATACGTCAGGTACCACGGGCAACCCGAAAGGCGCCCTGTACTCGCATCGATCGACGGTGCTGCATGCATTCGGCGCATCGCTGCCCGACGCAATGAGCCTGTCCGCGCGCGATTCCGTGCTGCCCGTCGTCCCTATGTTCCATGTCAACGCCTGGGGCATCCCTCACGCCGCGCCGCTCACCGGCGCAAAGCTCGTGTTTCCAGGCAAGGACCTGGACGGCAAATCGCTGTTCGAACTGATGGAGCGCGAGCGCGTCACTTATTCGGCTGGCGTGCCGACAGTATGGCTCGGCCTGCTGAACTATCTGCGCGAAGCCGGCGTGCGCTTTTCGTCGCTCGAGCGCACGGTGATCGGCGGCTCCGCGTGTCCGCCCGCAATGCTGCGCACTTTCGAGGACGACTACGGCATACAGGTCATTCACGCATGGGGCATGACTGAGATGTCGCCGCTCGGCACGTTGGCGAAGCTCACGTGGGAGCAATCGCAGCGGCCCCTGGCTGAGCAGCGCAAACTGCTTGAGAAGCAAGGACATGCGCTTTACGGCGTCGATATGAAGATCGTCGGCGAAGACGGGACGGAGTTGCCGTGGGACGGCGTCGCGTTCGGCGATCTGTATGTGCGTGGGCCTTGGGTGATCGACCGGTATTTCCGCAAGGACGACTCGCCGCTCGTGGACGGCTGGTTTCCGACCGGCGACGTCGCGACTATCGACCGTGACGGCTTTTTGCAGATCACGGACCGCTCGAAGGACGTCATCAAGTCGGGCGGCGAGTGGATCAGTTCGATCGACGTCGAGAACGTCGCGATTGCGCATCCGGCGGTCGCGGAGGCGGCTTGCATCGCATGCGCTCATCCGAAATGGACAGAGCGTCCGCTGCTGGCCGTGGTCAAACGCGCGGGTTTCGACGTGACGCGCGAAGAACTGCTCGCGTTCTACAACGGCAAGGTCGCCAAATGGTGGATCCCGGACGACGTGGTGTTCGTCGACGAACTGCCGCACACGGCCACCGGCAAATTGCAAAAGCTGAAGCTGCGCGAAATCTTCCGCGATCACGTGCTGCCGTCGGCGCTGGAAGCCCAGATGTTCGAGGGAGACTGCCCGCTCGCCAGGGGAAACCCCGGCTGACGATAAATTGAACGAGCGTGCTTTTTTGTGTATTCTGCCTGCTGACACCGGAACGGCCGACCTGAACGTGAGACGAAGGTTGGAGCACTGAAGCCAGACACAGTGGTCTGGTGGACCCGGACGGGCGGCGCGCGCTGCGCCGCCTCATCTCAAGGATGCGATGCATCGCACGGAGGCAGGCAGATGGCAGTGGACTACACAACCCATGACGGCGTGGCCGTCATCACGCTGAACAATCCTCCCGTCAACGGCCTCGGCCTGTCGACCCGGGCGGGGATCGTCGAGGGCATCGAGCGGGCGCAGAACGATGCGGCCATCAAGGCCATTGTGCTGACGGGCGCGGGCAAAGCCTTTTCGGGCGGCGCCGACATCACCGAATTCAATACGCCGAAAGCCACGCAGGAGCCGACGCTCGCCACCGTCATCAAGACCGTTGAAGGCAGCCCGAAACCGGTGGTCGCCGCGATTCACAGCGTCGCGATGGGCGGCGGGCTCGAACTCGCGCTAGGCGCGCACTACCGGATCGCCGCGCCCGGCGCGCAGATCGCGTTGCCCGAAGTCAAGCTCGGCATCTTGCCGGGCGCGGGAGGCACTCAGCGTCTGCCGCGTGCGATCGGCCTCGAAACTGCGCTCAACATGATCGTTTCCGGCGCGCCTGTCATGTCGCAGGACCTCGCCCGATCGGGTCTATTCGACGAACTCGTGGACGGCGATCTCGCCGAAGCGGCGCTCGCGTTCGCGCGCAAGGTCGGCGCAAAAGAAGGCCCGCATCCGAAAGTGCGCGAGCGCAAGATCGAGCATCCGAACGCCGAAGGCTTTATCCAGTTCGCGCGCAATAGTGTCGCAACCGTCGCGAAGAATTTCCCCGCGCCGCTCAAATGTATCGACGCCGTTGAAGCCGGCGTGAAAAACGGCTTCGACAAAGGCCTCGCGGTCGAGCGCGAATGCTTCGTCGCGCTCGTGCAAACGCCCGAGAGCCGTGCGCTGCGTCACGCGTTCTTCGGCGAGCGCGCCGCGAGCAAGATTCCCGACGTGCCTGCCGACACGCCAGTGCGCGAGATCCGCCAGGTCGCGGTGATCGGCGCGGGCACGATGGGCGGCGGCATCGCGATGAATTTCATCAGCGCCGGCATTCCCGTCACGCTGCTCGAAACGAAACAGGAGGCGCTTGACCGGGGCCTCGCCACGATCCGCAAGAACTACGAAGCAACGGTGAAGAAGGGCAAGCTCAAGCCCGAAGCGCTCGAAGAGCGGATGGCGCTGATCACGCCCACGCTTTCGTACGACGACCTGAAGAACGCGGACCTGATCGTCGAAGCGGTGTTCGAGGAACTCGGCGTCAAGGAGCAGGTGTTCAAGCGTCTCGACGAAGTGGCGAAGTCCGGCGCGATTCTGGCGTCGAACACGTCGACGCTCGACGTGGACAAGATCGCCGCCTTTACCAGGCGGCCGCAAGACGTGGTCGGCATGCACTTCTTCAGCCCGGCCAACGTCATGAAGCTGCTCGAGGTGGTGCGCGGCAAGCAAACCGCGAAAGACGTGCTCGCCACCGTCATGAGGCTTGCGAAAAAGATCAAGAAGACGGCGGTGGTGTCGGGCGTGTGCGACGGCTTCATCGGCAACCGGATGATCGAGCAGTACATCCGCCAGGCGCTGTTCATGCTCGAAGAGGGTGCGCTGCCCGCGCAAGTCGATCGGGCCATTGAAAAGTTCGGCTTTGCAATGGGACCGTTCCGCATGAGCGATCTGGCCGGCAATGACATCGGCTGGGCGATCCGCAAGCGCCGCTATGAAGAACATCCGGAGATGCATTATTCGAAGATCGCCGACCGTCTGTGCGAGACGGGGCGCTTCGGCCAGAAAACCGGCGGCGGTTGGTACGACTACAAGGCGGGCGATCGCACCGCGCGTCCGTCGAAACTGGTCGACGACATGATCGTTGCTTACTCGAACGAAACGAACACGCAGCGCCGCAAGATCGGCGACGACGAGATCGTCGAGCGTCTCGTATTCGCGCTCGTCAATGAAGGCGCGAAGATTCTCGAAGAAGAGATTGCATCGAAGCCGTCGGACATCGACATGGTGTATCTGACCGGATATGGCTTCCCGCTGTATCGCGGCGGCCCCATGCTGTACGCGGACACCGTCGGCCTCTACAACGTCGAGCGCGCAATTCGCCGCTACGCATCGCAGCCGAATGGCGACGCGTGGCAGCTGGCGCCCAGCATCGCCGAACTTGCGGCGCAAGGCCGGGGCTTTAACGGCTGACGCCGCGCACGGCACACGCCGCTCATATCGAACGACAGCGGTGGCGCGCGTCATTGCGGCGCGGCGGCGATATCGCCCGCACGGAACGCACGCGCCACCCTCGCCATCTATTCGCAGGAGACTCGCATGACTGACGCCGTAATCGTATCGACCGCCCGCACGGGGCTCGCCAAATCATGGCGCGGCGGTTTCAACATGACGCATGGCGCGACGCTCGGCGGGCACGTAACGCACGCCGCCGTCGAACGGGCGAAGCTGGACCCGGCGCGTGTGGAGGACGTAATCATGGGTTGCGCCAACCCCGAAGGCGCGACGGGCATGAACATCGCGCGGCAGATCGCGCTGCGCGCCGGCTTGCCGGTCAGCGTGCCGGGCATGACGGTGAACCGTTTCTGTTCTTCGGGATTGCAAACCATCGCGCTGGCCGCACAACGCGTGATGGCCGGCGAGGGCGACGTGTTCGTCGCGGGCGGCGTCGAATCGATCTCGTGCGTGCAGAACGAGATGAACCAGCACATGTTGACCGACGGTTGGCTCAGCAAGAACAAGCCGGAAATCTACTGGTCGATGTTGCAGACCGCCGAGAACGTCGCGAAACGCTATTCGATTTCGAAAGAGCGTCAGGACGAGTACGGCGTGCGCTCGCAGCAGCGCGCCGCAGCGGCGCTGGAAGCCGGCAAGTTCAAGGACGAGATCGTGCCGTTGACGGTGCTCGCGGGCGTCGCCGACAAAGCGACCGGCCGGTTGTACACGAAAGAAGTGACCGTCAGCGGCGACGAGGGCATTCGCGCGGACACGACACTCGAAGGCGTATCGAAGATCCGCACCGCGCTGCCGGGCGGCGTCATCACGGCGGGTAACGCGAGCCAGTTCTCAGACGGTGCGTCCGCTTGCGTGGTGATGAACGCGAAAGTCGCGGAGCGCGAAGGGCTGCAACCGCTCGGCATTTTCCGGGGTTTCGCGGTGGCCGGCTGCGAACCGGACGAGATGGGCATCGGCCCTGTTTTCGCCGTGCCGAAGCTGCTCAAGCAAGCGGGGCTGAAGGTCGAGGACATCGACCTGTGGGAACTGAACGAAGCGTTCGCCGTGCAGGTGCTGTATTGCGCCGACAAGCTCGGCATTCCGCATGACCGTCTGAATGTCAACGGTGGCGCGATTGCGGTCGGCCATCCGTATGGCGTGTCGGGCGCGCGGCTCACCGGGCATGCGCTGATCGAAGGCAAGCGGCGCGGTGCGAAGCTCGTGGTGGTGACGATGTGTATCGGCGGCGGGCAGGGCGCGGCGGGGCTGTTCGAAGTCGCTTGACGGCGTGGTCAGCAGAGCGCGTGGTCAGGGCAGAGCCATGCCCGTCGAGGGCAGGCTCAACGCGCCCTGATCGACGAAGCGCGTTGTGCCGGTCAGGCCGCCGGCGAGCTTGCCTCGCATAATGTACGGAATCTGGCCCGACTGCGCGGTGCTGCCCTGCATCACACCGGCGAACGCGAACGCCTGGCGAACGGCGGAAAATGCGGGCACCGTCAACGGCACATTGACAATGGTTTCGCCGAAGCGCGGCACGGTGCCGCTCTGGTCGCTGACGCCGCTCGCGAACGGCTTGCCGTTCAGTTCCAGATCGAGCGACACGCCATTGAAGCTGATCGCCGAATCGTTCGGATTTTGCACGCGCAGTTTGACGTTAAAACGCATCTCGAAGCCTTGGCTGTCCATCGGTTCGATGCCGGCGACGCTCACGCGCAACGGATCGCCGAAGAATCCGGCGCAGCCGCTCATCGTAAGCGCGAAGACAGCGCATAACGCGGTCATGCGGCGCAAACGCGCGCTGAACAGCATGCGGACGAAGGACATGGCCGGCACCTCGAAGAGCGGATGGGGTCATGCATTGTAGCTGGCGAACTCAGGCGCGCGGGCGCTTCTGATGCGGCTTCTCGAGAGGGTCAATCAGGTACCGCTCGTGTTTAGTCTTATCTTCGTCTCATGCTTCGTCTTAAGCAGCGCGCCGCAGCGTCGCTTTCAGGAATGCGGCTAACCAGAGCAGGGTTCGACCTGTCGAGCTGCTGCCTCTGTTTTCAGGAAGCGTCGGTTGCACCACGAAGGCAGCGGCCCGCGCATCCGCGGCACTAATCGATATCATGCCGTGTTGCTGCACGACGAAGCACTGGCCCTCGTGCAAGGTGACGGACGTCATTGAAACGGCATCGCCGAGCCACGCAAGCGAATGATCGCGAAACGCCAGTTGCAGATCGCCCTCAACGGCAACGACGCTGCTTCTTGCGCGCACGTCCTGCAGAGCGACTTGACCGACAGTGAGGCGGGACAGATCGGCGTTGGGGCGAGTTGACATGACCGTTTCCTTAAGACCGTTTGCATGCCATCCAGCATATTGAGCGGGTGCCCTTGAAAACAGCCGCAGTTATCGGCAATCTGAACCGCTACAAGACGGCGGTTTGGCGCGCTGTATCGGTCGAAATGCAAGGAACGTGTATCTGTCGCGGCGCCGCCGCAGTGCGCACCATCGGTTGATGAGCCGATCCACCTACATGCAAACGGACACCCCCATGGATACCGTCATGCAGTCCGAGCAGTCCGAGCGCGCGGACCTCGCGCTTAAGGACGTCTCGCCGGCGAGCGAGCCGCTTTATCGTCAACTGGCCGGCCACTACCGTCGTGCAATCCGCAACGGCGTGCTGCGTCCCGGCGAGCGCATGCCGTCGATGCGCGCATTCATGCAGCGCCACGGCGTAAGTCTCGCGACGGCGACCGAGAGCTACCGCGTGCTCGAACGCGAAGCGCTAATCGAGGCGCGGCCGCGCGCCGGTTACTTCGTGCGCGCTTCGCAACGCGCTGCGTTGCCGGCGGCGTCGGAGCCCGATCTCGCGGCCCTGCCGCAGGCCGCTCAGTTCGTCGGTATTCACTCGGCGATCTCCGCGATCGTTTCGCAATATCAGCGCTATCCGGACGCATTCAATCTCGGCGGCGCAACCGCTTCGGCTGACCTTTATCCGACTGACGCGTTGCAAAAAGCCGCGCTGCGCGCGTTGCGCCGACGGCCCACATTGCTGACCGCGGTCGGGCCGGACCAGGGCGACCCGGCGTTACGCGCGATCATTGCGCGCCGCGCGCTCGAAGCGGGCATTCAGATTGGCGCGGACGACATCATCATGACGCACGGCGGCATCGAAGCCGTCAATCTTGCGTTGCGAGCGGTCACGCAACCGGGCGACACCGTTGCCGTCGAGTCGCCTTGTTTCTTCGGCTTGCTCCAGGCGCTGGAAAGCCTCGGGCTGCGCGCACTCGAAATTCCAGCGAGCCCGACGAGCGGGCTTGCCATCGAGGCGCTCGAATTCGCGTTGCAAACGCATCCCGACATCAAGGCCGTGGTCGTCGTGCCGAATTTGCAGAATCCGCTCGGCAGCGTGATGCCCGATTCGCACAAGGCGAGGCTGGTCGAACTGTGCGCGCGAGCCCGCATCGCGCTGATCGAAGACGATCCGTATCGCGAGCTTGTCGACAGCGCGCAGCCGCTGCGCTCACTGAAGGCGTGGGACACCGACGGCACCGTCATCCACTGCACGTCGTTCAACAAGACTCTCGCGCCCGGCATGCGGATCGGCTGGATCAACGGCGGGCGCTGGCATCCGCGTATCGGCATGCTGAAGTTTGCGCAGTCGCGTCACAACGAACAGCTGTCGCAAGTGGTGCTTGCCGAGTTTCTCGAAACGAACGCGTACGAACGGCATTTGCGGCGTTTGCGCGATCGCTTGAGGCTGCAGCGGGAGCGGATGTCGGCGGCAATCGGCGCCTCCTTTCCCGATGGAACGCGTTTTACGCCGCCCGCTGGCGGTATGTTCTTCTGGATAGAGTTGCCGCACGTGGAGTCGTCGGCCGCGTTGTTCGATGCCGCTTTGAAGCAACGCATTCGCGTGATGCCGGGCACGGTGTTTTCGAACGCGGGCCGCTTCGATCGGTTCATCAGGCTCAGTTGTCCGAGTACGGACCTCGAACTCGCGGATGAAGCGGTGCTGAAGCTCGGCCGGCTTGCGACAGCGATGGCCGCGCGCGCGGCGACGCAAGCGGCGTGAGCGCACCGCGCCCGTTGGATACGGTGAGGGCGCTTAAGCCGCTTAGCCCGTCGAGCCCGCTTAGCTCGTTCAGCCGAAGTGCCGCTCGACACCGCACAGTGCCATAGCGGGTATCATTTCCTCTCCTTTGGCGCGGTGCGTCGTCGCGTGCATGCTGCTGTTTGCACATCATTGCGAGTTGCACTGCCCTCATGTCAAGACAAGTCAACTGAAGCCGCAATGACCGAATCATCTTCATCCACCGCGACGGGCGCGTCGCTTCCCGAGAGTCCCTTTGTCGACCGGCTCGGCGCGCAACTGGTGTCGGCGGCGGACGGCGTCAGCGAAGTGACGCTGCCTTTGCTGCCCGAACACATGAACACGTGGGACGTCGCGCACGGCGGCGTAACCATGACGCTCGCCGACGTTGCGCTCGCGATGGCCGCGCGCAGCCTCGCTGGCGACGGTGTCGGCGTGGTCACGGTCGAAATGAAGGTCAACTTCATGCAGCCCGGCCGCGGTGAGTTGCGCGCGACAGGCCGCGTGCTGCACCGCTCCACGACGATGGCGTATTGCGAAGGCGAGATCCGCGATAGCGAAGGGCACTTCGTCGCCAAGGCGCTCGGCACGTTCAAATACATGCGCCGCCTTGCCGTGGGCCGCGACGTGACGCGTCAACGCTTGCGCAGCGACCCATCGGCGAAACCCGGTCCTAGCGACGGCTGAGCACATGCGGCGTTTCGCTCCGCATTGTCCGCGCGCAGGCCGGGTGCACGGCTCGCTGCAACCGTAGCGATATGCGCCCGGCAACCTGTAGCCGGTCTTCATAATCAGCAGAAGCAGCAAATCAAGGAGACGATGTCATGCCACAGATCAACCGTCAGCTCGTGCTGGCTTCGCGGCCGCAAGGCGCCGTGACGCCCGAGAACTTCCGCCTCGTCGAAACGCCCCTTGCACCGCTCGCCGATGGAGAAGTGCGCGTGCGTAATCACTATCTGTCGCTCGACCCGTACATGCGCGGTCGCATGAACGACAGCAAGTCGTATGCGCCGCCTCAACCGCTCGACGAAGTGATGATCGGCGGCACGGTCGGCGAGGTGGTCGAATCGAAGAATGAGAAGTTCGCGGTCGGCGACAAGGTCGTCGCAATGTTCGGCTGGCAGGAGTACGGCACGTCGAACGGTACGGGCATTCAGAAAGTCGACGACACGCATGTGCCGCTGTCGGCTTATCTCGGACCCGTCGGCATGCCGGGCGTGACGGCGTGGTACGGATTGAACCGGATCATCGCGCCGAAGGCCGGCGAGACGGTCGTGGTCAGCGCGGCAAGCGGAGCAGTGGGCAGTGTGGTCGGCCAACTGGCGAAAGAAGCCGGCGCGCGCGCAGTGGGTATCGCGGGCGGTCCGCAGAAGTGCCGCTACGTGGTGGAGACGCTCGGCTTCGACGCGTGCATCGACTACAAGGCGGGCAACCTCTATCAGGACCTGAAGGCGGCGACGCCGAACGGCGTCGATGGTTGCTTCGAGAACGTCGGGGGCGAAGTGCTCGACGCGACGCTTGCACGCATGAACCCGTCCGGCCGGATCGCCCTCTGCGGATACATTGCGGGCTACGACGGCCAGCCGGTGCCGCTCAAGCACCCGTCGCTGATATTGACGCAGCGTCTGCTCGTGCAGGGCTTTATCGTCAGCGAGCATATGGACGTCTGGCCGGAAGCGCTCAAGCAGCTTGGCACGCTGGTCGCGCAGAAAAAACTGCACTATCGCGAGAGCATCGCGCAAGGGCTCGATGCGGCGCCCGAAGCGTTCATCGGCTTGCTGAAGGGCAAGAATTTCGGCAAGCAGCTTGTGCGATTGATCTGATGTGAGGCATGGCGGCGGCTGGCGGTTGGAAGCGTATGGGGTCGCCATTGCACCCGCACTTGCAGCCGCACTTGCAGCCGCACTTGCAGCCGCGTTTGCAACCGCACACAAAGGAGTCCACGGATGTTCGAATTTGCAGGCAAGGTCGCGGTCATCACCGGCGCGGCCAGCGGCTTCGGCCTCGCGTTTGCGCAGAAAGGCGCGGCGCTCGGCATGAAGCTCGTGCTCGCCGACCTGAATCCCGACGCGCTCGCGCAGGCCGTCGATACGTTGCGCGCGGCGGGGGCCGACGCGATCGGCGTGCCGACCGACGTGTCGAGCGCAACGCAGGTCGAGGCGCTCGCGCAAGCCGCGCTCGATGCGTTCGGCAAAGTGCATCTGTTGTTCAACAACGCCGGCGTGGGCTCGGGCGGCTTGCTGTGGGAGAGTTCCGCCAACGACTGGTCGTGGGTATTCGGAGTCAACGTAATGGGCGTCGCGCACGGCGTGCGTGCGTTTGCGCCAATCATGCTGGCGCAGAACGAGCCAGCGCATATCGTCAACACTGCATCCGTCGCGGGGCTGCTGTCGCCGCCCGCGATGGGCGTCTACAACGCGTCGAAACACGCGGTCGTGTCGCTCACCGAGACGCTGTATCACGACCTGCAGATTGCGCAGTCCGGGCTTGAGGCGAGCCGCCGCGTCGGCTGTTCGCTGCTGTGCCCCGCGTTCGTGCCCACAGGCATCGCCGATGCCGAACGCTCGCGGCCCGCCGAACTGCGCAACGAGAGCCGCCCGACGCGCTCGCAGATCGCCGCGGGCAAGCAACTGCAGCGCGCGGTGCAATCGGGCAAGCTCAGTGCCGCCGATGTCGCCGGCATAACGTTCGAGGCTATCGCCGAGCGCCGTTTCTATATCATCACGCACCCGGCCATCATGGCGACGGTGAGACTGCGTCACGAGGACATCGAGCAGTTGCGCGATCCCACCGATCCGATGTCGCTGAAACCCGATGTCAGGCAGGCGGATTCCGACTAGCGCCGTTCCGCCGTTCGGTGGGCGCAGTGCCGCGTGCGCCTTTTCAACCTGCGGCGCGTATGCGCCATCTAACGTTACCTGCGTCACATGCCGCTGAACCCGAAGATCGAGCAGGTGCTCGACATGATCGCGCGCGCAAAGCGTCCGAAGCTCCATGAGATGACCGCGCAAGCGGCGCGCGCGTCGTATGAGAAGAGTGCGCCGATTCTCGAGATTGCGAGCGCGCCGATGTTTGCCGTCGAAGACCTGCGCATACCGACGTGCGACGGCGCAACGATTCGCGCGCGTCTTTATCAGGCCGTCGAGCCGAGCTGGGCCGAGCCGGCTCCTGCGTTGATCTACTATCACGGCGGCGGCTTCACGGTCGGCAGCGTCGATACGCACGATGCGCTGTGCCGCATGTTTGCGCGCGACGGAAAATGCACGGTGCTGTCGGTCGATTACCGGCTTGCGCCCGAACACAAGTTTCCGACCGCCGTCAACGACGCTCTCGACGCGCTCGTCTGGCTGCATGCGCACGCCGCGGAATTCGGCATCGACGCCGGGCGGCTTGCGGTAGGCGGCGACAGCGCGGGCGGCACGCTCGCCACGGTTTGCGCGGTGCTCGCGCGCGACGCCGGCATCGCGCTTTCACTGCAGTTGCTGATCTATCCCGGCACGACCGGCTATCAGGAGACCGATTCGCACTCGCGACTTGCCGACGGCTTCCTGCTGTCGGGCGAGACGATCCAATGGTTTTTCGATCAATATGTCCGCGACGCGAGCGATCGCGACGACTGGCGTTTTGCGCCGCTCGACGGCACACGCGGCGCACCCGAGTTCGGCGGACTCGCGCCCGCCTGGATCGCGACTGCCGAATACGATCCGTTGAGTGACGAAGGCGATGCCTACGCGAAGAAGCTGCGCGACCATGGCAACGAAGTCACGCTCAGGCGCTATCCGGGCATGATCCACGAGTTCTTCAAGATGGGCGGCTTCGTGCCCGATGTTGCGCATGCGCACGCGGAGGCCGCGGCGGCATTGCGCAGGGCATTCGGCGAGTAATGATTAAGCGATTTGCGGCTCGACGTTGAACGCGAAGCTGCGCTCGAAGTCGCCCGGGCGCACGATCCGGTGTGAGCCGTTGTCGTCGCTTCGCTCGGCCACCGCCACGCTGACCATCTCCGCGTTTGCAACTACCCGTAACGCCGTCGTGCCGCGCGTGCCGTACTCCGGCGTTTCGATGAATGCCGCCGACAGCGCCCGCTCGCGTTCGAGCGGAATGCCGGTGGCAGGCAGCTCATCGTCGGGGGCGACGCGCGGGTCGCGCATCAGGTCGATCAGGCGCTCGAGCGGCGGCATCGAGTTGCGCGTGAGGAGCGCGCTCAATTCGGCCCGCTTTCTGACGAGCTTCGGCCACGGGGTGTCGAGCACCGCGTTCGAGATGCCGTGTGTGCCGGGCGTAAGCAGCGCGGGGGCGGCGTTAGAGCGATTGCAATACCAGGCGAGTTCGCGACGCGTCCAGTCGCCGACCAGCAGGTTGAAGCCGTTGTACATGTCGCCGGTCTTCGCCACGCGTTGCAGATAGGCCAGCGGCGTTTCGTGCGGGCCGCCGAATGGGTCGCTGGTTCGGCCGCCGTTCTCCATGCGGTTCTGACTGCCATTCCTGCCGGCGCTGCCCGAAGCCAGCCAGTCGCTGACGAGCGTGCCGCGGGTCGGCGCATCGGCGCGCATCTCGTGCGGCGCGCGGTAGTTGGTCAGCGCAGCAAAACGGCCGTCGCGCGACATGCCGAGCCACGTTCCGCCGCCAAGCAAGTCCCGCCCGGCCAGCACGCCCGGCGCGTCGCTCCACCAGGCGATCGGCTCGGCCGTGCGCCGGAAGAACTCGTCGCGATTCGCGGCAAGCGTGAAGATCGGGCCGTCGACCGCATCGGGTCGCCAGTCGAAGACAATCAGGCACATCGGGGGCGTCTCCCAATTGGGGACTTCTGAAATGGTATGGCAGGCAGAAGTTCAGGCGAGGGTGCAGCGAAGACGCGGCGCGTTTTCGTCGAACAGCGCCGCGTCGCATCTTCGAGCGCGGTCAAACCTCGGTGGGCAGGCCGTACGGAAGCGCGAGGAACTGCAGCGCCGGGCCTTGCGCCTCGCCTAGATGCACCGAGCCGCTTTCGAGCGCCGCCAGCTTGATCTCGACCAGCAGATCGACGCCGCCGTCGTGCGCCGATGCCGCGTTCACCACCATGCCGCACGGCTGGCCTGGATCGTCGGAGTGAAAAAGTTCGGCGCCGGCCTTCGCGGTTTCGAGGTCGCTCGCCACGTTGGCGAGCGCCGTGCGCCGCTTGATCGTGCCGCGATACTGGCTGCGTGCCACCACTTCCTGACCGGGATAGCAGCCCTTGCGGAAATTGACCGCGCCGAGCACGTCGAAATTGACCATTTGCGGCACGAATTGCTCGACCACCGGCTGCGTGATGCGCGGCTCGCCCGCGCGAATGTCGAGCCAGTCCCAGACTGCGGGCGAAACCTGCTTCAACTTCTCGCGAAGCTGCGGCAAGTGCGCTTCGACTTGCGCCTTCGGGCCGATCCACAGATAGCGCAAACGCTCGAACGCATCGGGCACGCGGATCAACGAGCCGGCCGCGCCGTCCACCTTCACATGAACGCCGTCGGGCAGCGCGTCGAACACGCCGGACAGCGCCTTGCGGACATCGCCCGCGAGGCCGATCACGGCAAGTTCGCTGCTTGCATCCACGAGCTTCGCCTTGGCGCGCAAAACGAACATGGACAGCCGCTTTTGCACCGCCGCCTGCACGTCTTTCGAGACGAGCAGACGGATCGTGTCGCCGCTGCGCCACGTCAGAAACGACGCCAGCAACCGTCCCTTCGCCGAGCAATAACCGGCGAGACGCGCGTTCGCGGCGTCCAGGTGCTGCGTGTCGTTGGTCAACTGCCCGTGCAGGAAGCTCGCCGCGTCGTCGCCGGTGGCGTCGATCACGCCGAATTGCGTGAGCGCCATGTACGCGCCATGTTCGAGCACTGCGGCGAACTCATCGGCGGACGGACGCGGCAGCACCGGTAGCGCCGTGGCGGAATGCCCCGAGGGCGCGCCGCCGGCGGTGCCAGCAACAGCGCCGGGAGCAGCGCCTGAAGCAGTAGCTGAAGGTGTGCCTGAAGGAGTGCCTGAAGCGGTAGCGAGCGGTGTGTTCATGGATTCCTGGAACAGTCAATTCTGACTTTAGCTAAGGCAAACAAGTATTATATGCAGTCCAACCCAGTCACGTTTTCATGTCCCTCTTCAAGAAATGTTTCGTCGCCGGCTCGATTATCGTCGTGCTGGCCGCAGCCGCGATTGCTGGCGGATACCACTGGGCCAATAGCCCGCTTGAGCTGAACCCCGCGCAACTCGACGTCACGGTCAAACCGCACAGCAGTCTGCGCAGCGTCACGCTGCAGTTGAACCGCGGCGGCGTGCCCGTCGAGCCTGAACTGTTCATCGTCATGACGCGGCTGCTCGGTCTTCAGAGCGAACTCAAGTCGGGCAACTATGAGTTCAAGACCGGCATCACGCCATACGAAGTGCTGCAAAAGATCGCTCGCGGCGACGTCAACGAATACGTTGCGACCGTCATCGAAGGGTGGACGTTCAAGCGCATGCGTCAGGAACTGGACGCCAATCCGGCGCTCAGGCACGACAGCGCCGGAATGAACGACGCGCAACTGATGAGCGCGATCGGCGCGCCGGAGGCGTCGATCGGCAACGGCGAAGGGCTGTTTTTCCCGGACACCTACCTGTTCGACAAGAACACGAGCGATCTCGACGTGTACCGCCGCGCCTATCGGCTGATGCGAACGCGCCTCGACGAAGCGTGGGTCGCGCGCTCGCCGGATCTGCCGTACAAGACACCGTATGATGCGCTGATCATGGCGTCCATCATCGAGAAGGAAACCGGCAAGAAGTCCGACCGGGCAATGGTCGCCGCCGTCTTCGCGAACCGTCTGCGCGTGGGCATGCCGCTGCAAACCGATCCGACCGTGATTTACGGTATGGGCGAGAGCTATAACGGCCACATCCGCAAGAAGGACCTGCAGACTGACACTCCCTACAATACCTATACACGGATGGGTCTGCCGCCGACACCTATCTCGCTGCCGGGCGTGGCCTCGCTGCAGGCGGCGATGAACCCTGCGCAAACCAGCGCGTTGTACTTCGTCTCGCGCGGCGACGGCAGCAGCATCTTTTCCGACACCCTCGGCGATCACAACAAGGCCGTGGACAAATACATTCGAGGGCAATAATGGCGCGCGGCAAATTCATTACATTCGAGGGCATAGATGGCGCCGGCAAGACGACGCATCTGGCCTGGTTCCGCGAGCGGCTGGAACAGAAAGTGGCGGCCAGCGGCCGCTCGGTTGTCATGACCCGCGAGCCGGGCGGCACGCCACTTGGCGAGCAGATTCGCGAGATCGTGCTGCATCAGAAGATGGACCTTGAAACCGAGGCGCTGCTGATGTTCGCGCTGCGCCGCCAGCATCTGGCCGAAGTGATCGAACCGGCGCTGGCGCGTGGCGACTGGGTGCTCTCCGACCGCTTCACCGACGCCACTTTTGCCTATCAAGGCGGCGGCCGCGGGTTGCCGCGCGACAAGCTCGAAACGCTGGAGCGCTGGGTTCAGGGCGGCTTCCAGCCCGATCTCACGGTGCTGTTCGACCTCGCGCCTGAAATCGCGAACGAAAGGCGCAGCGCGGCGCGCGATCCGGATCGTTTCGAGAGCGAATCGACCGCATTCTTCGACCGCACCCGAGCCGAATATCTGCGGCGCGCGGAAGAAGCGCCTTATCGATTCGCTATCATTGACTCTTCGCAAAACATTGCGCGAATCCAGAAACAACTTGATCAACTTCTTGCAAGCCTTTGATCCTAAAGCAATATAAGAAATCGTTATCCGCCGCGCCAAGCCTCATGTAATGCGTTACAAACCGCGTTTAACTGACTGATCAGAAAGAGAAAAGATGATTTATCCGTGGCAAGCCGATGACTGGAACCGCCTGCAGCAATTGCGCGACCACTGGCCGCACGCCTTGCTGCTGCACGGACAGGCGGGCATCGGCAAGCTGCGCTTCGCGCAGCATCTCGCGCAAGGTCTGCTGTGCGAGGACCAGCGGGACAACGGCGAACCGTGCGGCGCATGCGTCGCGTGCAACTGGTTCACGCAAGGCAACCATCCCGATTACCGTATCGTCGTGCCCGAGGCGCTCGCGGCCGAAGCCGGCATCGGCAACGGCGCGGACGAGAAAGCCGAAAAAGCCGATGGCGACGAAGGCAAGAAAACGCGCGCACCGAGCAAGGAAATCAAGATCGAGCAGATTCGGGGCTTGCTCGACTTCGTCGGCGTGGGTTCGCACCGCGGCGGCGCCCGCGTGGTCGTGCTGGCTCCGGCGGAGGCGCTCAACATCGCGGCGGCCAATGCGCTGCTGAAAACACTCGAAGAGCCGCCTGCGGGCGTCGTGTTCCTGATGGTGTCCGCACGGATCGACCGGCTTTTGCCCACCATCATCAGCCGTTGCCGCCAATGGCCGATGAGTCTGCCCGCGCCGCAGGCCGCGACCCAGTGGCTCGCCGCGCAAGGCGTGGCGGAGGCGCCGGCGCTGCTCGCCGAAGCGGGCGGAGCGCCGCTGACCGCACTCGCGCTCGCTAGCGACGAAAACCGCACGTTGCGCGACTGGACGATCAAGCAGCTGGCCGCCGGCCCGCAGTGCGACGCCTTCGCGTGCGGCGAGGCGCTGCAAAAGCTGCCCGTGCCGCTCGTGCTCGGCTGGCTGCAGCGCTGGATGTACGATCTGCTCGCGCAGCGCACCGCGGGTGCGCCGCGCTATTTTCCGCAGGCGTCGGCGGCGCTGACGCGCTGTGCGTCGCAAGCCGACGCGAGCGCGTTCGCCCGCTTCATGCGCGCCGTAACGCGCCAGCGCGCGGTCGAAAATCATCCGCTGAACGCGCGGCTCGTGTTCGAGGAACTGTTTCTCGGTTACCGCGAGCTTTTTGCATGACGCGAGGCGGCGTTCCCCACGCGCGGCGAGCGTCGTTTCCATCCGATAGCGCTTTACCCGTTAGCCGGTTCTTCAATTCAATCTGAAAGCACCATGAACCTGTCTTACCGCGATGCCACGCTCGACGATCTGCCTGCCATCGTCGCCATTTACAACTCGACGGTGGCCTCGCGTCAGGTGACCGCCGATCTCGAACCGGTCAGCGTAGAAAGCCGCGTTGCGTGGTTTCACGCGCATGGGCCGCAGAAACGCCCGCTATGGGTTGTCGAAGACGCCGAACAGCCGCACCGTGTGATCGCCTGGCTGAGCTTTTCGGATTTTTATGGCCGTCCGGCCTATCAGCGCACCGCCGAAGTCAGCATCTACCTCGACGAGCGCGCGCGCGGCAAGGGCCTCGGCAAGCAGTTGCTGGCGGCCTCGCTGGCGGCGGCGCCGGCGCTCGGCATCGACACCGTGCTGGGATTCATCTTCGGTCACAATGAGGCGAGCCTGCGTCTGTTCCGTGGCTTCGGTTTCGACACATGGGGCTCGCTGCCGCGCGTGGCCGTGCTGGACGGCGTGGAGCGCGATCTGGTGATCCTCGGCAAGCGCCTCGACGCGCAAGGCGCGGCAGCCTGACCGAGTTGGGCCACGCTTAGGGCCATTCCTCGGGCCATTCATTTGCAGGACATGATCATGTTTGTCGATTCGCACTGTCACATCAATTTCGAAGGACTCGCCGACCGCCTGCCGCAGGTGCTCGAGAATATGCGAAGCCACTCGGTCACGCACGCACTGTGCGTGTCGGTGGACCTGGAAACGCTGCCGTCCGTGCTGGATATCGCGAGCCGACATGAGAACGTGTACGCGTCGGTGGGCGTGCATCCGGATCACGAGGACATGCGCGAGCCGAGCGTCGCGGAACTCGTGGAGCTGGCCGGGCATCCGAAAGTGATCGCAATTGGCGAGACGGGGCTCGACTACTACCGCCTGGAAGGCCGCTCGATCGCCGATATGGAATGGCAGCGCGAGCGTTTTCGCACGCATATCCGTGCCGCGCATGCGACGGGCAAGCCGCTCATCATCCATACGCGCTCTTCGTCGGAAGACACGTTACGCATCATGGCCGAGGAGCGCGCGAGCGAGCCGGGCGGCGTGATGCATTGCTTCACGGAGCCGTGGGCCGTGGCCGAACAGGCGCTGGCGCAGAACTTCTACATCTCGCTGTCGGGCATCGTCACGTTCAAGAGCGCGACGGATGTGCAGGACGTCGCGCGCCGCGTGCCTCTGGAGCGCCTGCTGATCGAAACGGATTCGCCTTACCTCGCGCCGGTGCCGTATCGCGGCAAGCCTAATGAACCTGCGTACGTCAGCTATGTCGGACGTTTCATCGCGCAGCAGCGCGGCATGACGGACGAGGCGCTCGCGGCCGCAACCACGCAGAATTTCTTCCGTCTATTCAAGCTTTCCGCGCCGATCTGTGCACTGTGAAAGTTGATAAATATCAATAGGATAGGGCATAACCCTAAAGTAAAATATGATCACTAGTTCCCGTTTCTCCGACGCGCGCCAAGCCGCCCAAACGGCTGGCGCCGCATGCATGTCGGCGCGCCGCAGCTTCTCGCGCGCCGCGCTGGCGGCCACGGTGGCCTGCGCCGCGTTGAGTTCGCTGATCGCGGCACCGGCCCAGGCCGCGCCGATCGATTCGCTGATCAAATCAGTCAAATTCGACGACGTCGACGGCGTCAAGAAACTGCTCGCCAAGGGCATGGACCCGAACAGCGTGGATAACCAGGGCATGCCGCTGCTGGTGCTGGCCGCGCGCGAGAAGTCCGACAAGGTCGGCGCCGCGCTGCTCGCAAATCCGAAAACCAACGTCGAGATCGAAGACAAGGCCGGCGAAAACGCCATGATGATGGCCGCGCTGAACGGCGACATCGACTTCGTCAAACAGTTGATCGCGAAGGACGCCGAAGTGAACAAGAAGGGCTGGGCGCCGTTGCACTACGCGGCTGCAAACGGCCACGACGACATCGTGAAGCTGCTGCTCGACCATTCCGCCTACGTGGACGCAGGGTCCCCGAACGGCACCACGCCGCTCATGATGGCGGCGCGCGGCGGCCATGTGTCGACGGTGAAACTGCTGCTCGACAACGGCGCGGACCTGACGGTCAAGAACCAGATCGGACTCACCGCACTGGATTTCGCGAAGACCTATAAGGAGCCGGACGTGGTCGAAGGTCTGACCGCGCGTTTGCAGCAGATGCAGCAAAAATAGAGCGCGCGGCGCGCCGGCATGCGCCGGTGTGCGCCGCCCATTGCCTGGAGATCGCGGCTGCCGGCCTGCTGCCGCATCGCAAAACAGTGCAGAATGACGACTTTGTTGCGGCGCGTTCGCGCGCCGTCCGGATGCGGCAACAGACCGCCTGATAAACGACCCTGGAAAGGAACACCATGCTGCGGGCTTTGATTTTCGCCAGCGCGTTTGCCGTACCGTTATCGGCAGCCGCGTTTACGGGGGGCGACCTCAACAAACTGTGCACGAAGACCGACGTCGCGTCGCGCAGTGCGTGCGCCGCATACATCGAAGGCGCCGCTGACGGCATCTTCAACACCATCGACGCGATTGGCGGTACTACGGGACCGCGCGTCGGGCAATACTTCTGCTTGCCTCAGGACGCGCGCTCGGCGCAGCTGACCGACGCCGTACGCAAGTACATCGCGGAAAATCCGATTGTCGCGGGCTACAACGCGAGCACGGCAATCTCGCTGGGACTCGGCAAGGCATTTCCTTGCAAAAGCGGAAGTTAGTGTGAGTTGAAAGGACGTGTGACGCACGGCGCACACGTTTTCCCACGAGTCGGACGCCACGCTCCACATGCGCGTCCGGCTCGACAAGCGGAGCGCACTTTCGATTAGCGCGTCCGTCTCGAAGGCGCTTTACGGTGTTTTTCAGTGCTTTTCACGAGCGCGTCCGGCGGGTTCGTCCCGCGGCGCGTGTCACATTGCGCCGTCGCCGCGTTTCATGGCCGCCGGCCTGTCCCCATCCAATCGAAAAGGAGGTTGTCCTTCATGCCTTTTCTAGACGAACTCAACCACCTTGACCGTATCGCCGAAGCGCCGCTGCATACGTGGCTGGGCGCGTTCATGATCTCGGTGGTCGTCGTGCTGATCGGCATCGGCATGCACCGCGTGGGCGCACGTATCGTGACCCGAATCGCGCGGCCTTATCCGCTCACCAGCGTCGTGCTTCGCTATATCGACAAGCCTTCGCTGTTCGCGCTCACCATTCTCGCGCTGGAAGCCGTTTGGTGGGAGGCGCCCGACACGCTCACGTTCATATCGCCGTTGCGCGACGCCGCCGCGATCGCGCTTATCGGCGCGTTGACCTGGCTGTCGGTGCGCTCGGCGGCGGCCATCGGCGAGGCAATCATTCAGGCCCATCCGCTCGATACCGCCGACAATCTGCAAGCGCGGCGCATCCATACGCAGGCGAGAGTGCTGGCCCGCTCCGTGATGCTCGTGATCGTTATCGTCGGCGTGGGCGGCGCCTTGATGACGTTCCCGAATGTCCGGCAGATCGGCGCGAGCCTTCTTGCATCGGCGGGCGTGGCAGGTCTGGTTGCGGGTATTGCCGCGCGGCCGGTGCTCGGTAATCTGATCGCCGGCTTGCAGATTGCGCTGTCACAACCCATCCGGCTCGACGACGTCGTCGTCATTCAGGGCGAATGGGGGCGCATCGAGGAAATCACCGGAACATACGTGTCGGTGCGCCTGTGGGACCAGCGGCGGCTCATCGTGCCGCTGCAATGGTTCATCGAAAACCCGTTTTCGAACTGGACACGCAGCAGTTCGCAAATCATCGGCACGGTGTTTCTCTACGTCGATTACCGGATGCCGCTCGCGCCGCTGCGCGAGGAGCTTGCGCGCATTGTCGCGGCGGCGCCTGAGTGGGACGGGCGCGTGCAGGTTCTGCAAGTCACCGAGGGCACCGAACGCTCGATGCAATTGCGTGCGCTCGTCAGTTCGCTCGATTCAGGCCTCAACTGGGACTTGCGCTGCCGCGTGCGCGAGGGGCTCCTCGACTTCATCCAGAAGCACTATCCGCAGTATCTGCCGCGCGCGCGTGCGGAAGTGTCGGCGGAACTCGAAAACGGCAAGGGCGAGCCGCTCGACTGGGTGCCGCGCGGCGCTCGCACGCCTGCCGGCAGCACGGCGGCGCATACTGAGGCGGACCCGGTGGCGAGCCGGCCCGCTCAGGCGACTGGCGCGGCAGCGCCGTCGCACAAGGTCAAAGAGATGGCCTAGGGGCCACCGCTGTCCGCGTGAGGCTTCTTCGCGCGGACCAACGCCCACGGCGATGCAACCGATCGATCGCTAAAGGGTCGAACCGTCCACTTACACATAAACTCGGCGCGGCATGGCGTGCACCATGCGAAAGTTTGTCGAGGCGCTCGCTGCGTGACGAGCGCCGGCTGCACCCTGGCAGATGCCGCGCGCAACAAGGAGGACTAGCAACATGGGCCGACTGATCGTCGTGTCGAATCGCGTCGCAACGCCGACGGAAACCAAAGGATCGGCTGGCGGCCTCGCCGTCGGCGTGTTCGGCGCGCTGAAGGACGCCGGAGGCGTGTGGTTCGGCTGGAGCGGCGACGTGGTCAGCGAGACCGTCGCCAACGCCGGGCCGACGCTCGAACAGGACGGCGCGGTCACCTTCGCAACGGTGGGTCTGACGCGCAAGGACTACGACCAGTACTACCGCGGCTTCTCGAATGCGACGCTGTGGCCGGTGTTCCACTACCGCAACGATCTCGCGCGCTACGAGCGCGAGGAGTACGCCGGTTACCGGCGCGTCAACGCGTGGCTAGCGCACAAGCTGATCAAGCTGCTCGAGCCAGACGACGTGATCTGGATTCACGACTATCACCTGATCCCGTTCGCCGAAGCGCTGCGCAGCGAAGGCATCACGAACCGCATCGGCTTCTTCCTGCACATTCCGTTTCCCGCGCCGCAGATTCTGCTCAACATTCCGCCGCACGAGGAGCTGGTGAAATCGCTGTCGTGCTACGACTTGCTGGGCTTCCAGACGGCGACCGATCAGGAAGCGTTCCACGATTACGTCACTCGCCACGCGCGCGGCTCGGTGTCGAGCGACGGTCTCGTCGAAGCGTTCGGCCGCAAACTGCGTACGGGCGTCTACCGCATCGGCGTGTTTCCAGACGAGATTGCCGAGCAGGCAAAGCGCTACGAGAGCCGTCAACACGTGCTCGATCTGAAGCAGAGTCTCGAAGGCCGCAAGCTGATCATGAGCGTCGACCGGCTCGATTATTCGAAGGGGCTCGTCGAGCGCTTTCGCGCATTCGAGCATCTGCTGGAGCGTTCGCCCGAATGGCGCGGTAACGTCACGCTCGTGCAGATTGCGCCGCCCACGCGTTCGGACGTCGCTACGTACCAGAAGATCCGTCAGGATCTGGAGTACGAAGCAGGGCGCATCAACGGGCGCTATTCTGGTCTCGACTACACGCCGATCCGCTATCTGAACCAGCAATACGACCGCTGGAAACTCATGTCGCTGTTCCGCGAGTCGCAGATCGGTTTCGTCACGCCGTTGCACGACGGCATGAATCTCGTCGCGAAGGAATATGTCGCCGCGCAGAACCCCGACGATCCGGGCGTACTCGTGCTGTCCATTTTCGCGGGCGCCGCGGCCGAACTGACAGGCGCGCTGCTCGTGAATCCGCACGATGCCATAGGCATGTGCGAGGCGTTGCAGCGCGCGCTGCAAATGCCGCTCGACGCGCGTCAGCGGCGTCACGAGATCAACATGGCGGCGCTGCGCAAGAACGATCTTGGCGTGTGGCGCGACAGTTTCCTGCGCGACCTGCGCAGCGTGCCGCTGCAGAAGCCCGCCATGGGCGGCGGGCATAAGTAGTGAGCGGTCCGAAACGGCATGTCGTGCGCGCATGCGGGCGCGGCACGCCAGGGCGCTTGGCGCCTGCAGCCTGCAGGGCGTCTTATGCACGGATGGCCGCGTGCTGAGCGCGCTCGCCATCGCCGGTTACCGGTCGCTGCGCGAGTTGATCGTGCCGCTTGGGCGGCTCAACGTCATCACGGGTGCCAACGGCAGCGGTAAGTCGAGCGTCTATCGTTCGCTGCGCCTGCTTGCCGAAACGGCGCGCGGCGGCGTGATCACGTCGCTCGCGCGCGAAGGCGGTTTGCCGTCCACCTTATGGGCCGGCCCGGAGCGTTTTTCCCGGGGCATGCTGAGCGGCGAATTCGAGGTTCAAGGCACGACCCGCAACGCACCGGTCAGTCTGCGTCTCGGCTTCGCGGGCGACACGTTCAGCTATGCGATCGACCTCGGCTTGCCGCAGCCGGGTATCAGCAGGTTCGTGCTCGATCCCGTCATCAAGCGCGAGTGCATCTGGAGCGGGCCGGTGCTGCGGCCCTCGGCGTTGCTGGTGGATCGACAAGGAGCGGCGCTGCGCACGCGCGATGAAAACGGCGACTGGCAAACGGTCCCGCAACCCGTCGCGAGCTTTGACAGCATGATGACGGAGTTCGCCGACCCGCGATGCGCGCCGGAGATGATCGCGGTGCGCGAACAGATCCGCTCGTGGCGCTTCTACGACCACTTCCGCACGGATGTCGACGCGCCCGCGCGCATGCCGCAAATCGGCACGCACACGCCGGTGCTCTCCGACGACGGCGCGGATCTCGCCGCGGCTTTGCAGACCATTCGCGAGATCGGCGACCCCGCTGCACTCGACGCCGCCATCGACGATGCGTTTCCCGGCTCACGGCTCGACGTCGCCACGCAGGACGGCCGCTTCGAAGTGCTGATGCAGCAGCATGGTTTGCTGCGTCCGCTAAAAGGTGCGGAACTGTCTGACGGGACCCTGCGTTATCTATTGCTGGTCGCCGCCCTGTTGACGCCGCGTCCGCCCGCGTTACTGGTCTTGAATGAGCCCGAAACGAGTCTGCATCCGGACCTGTTGCCGGCGCTTGCACGGCTGATCACGCGGGTCGCCGCGCACTCACAGGTGCTTGTCGTGTCGCACGCGGCGCGGCTCATCGCGTCACTCGAACGCGAAGACGCGAGCGAGTCGATCGTGCTCGAGAAGCATTTCGGTGCAACGCGTCTCGCCGACGCTGAAGAGCGCGACATACCGGCGTGGAAATGGCCGTCGCGCTGACGCCGACGCGTGCGTGCGGCTCCAATATTTCGATGGTCCTTGCGATGTAAGCTGAATGTAACAGCGCCCAAAAAATGCAATACCGGGCGCTTTTTAGCGCTTGCCAGGGAATAATGCTTCGATGCCTGTGGCGCGCGCGCCGGCCTCAGCGCCATTAATCGAAAGACGGAAGACCTGCCTGCCACCCCGGCGCCTATCGACGCCGGATAAACCTGGCCGGGCCGGGCAGCGCCAGGCCGTGCCAGGCCGTGCCAGGCTGTGCACAAGCCAGCGCTGCAAGCCGTCAGTTCACGGAGACAACTATGAAGATTGCGCAGATCGCCCCCTTGACCGAATCGGTGCCGCCGAAGCTGTACGGCGGCACGGAGCGCGTCGTGTCGTACATCACCGAGGCGCTCGTGGAGCTCGGCCATGACGTGACGCTGTTCGCAAGTGGCGACTCGGTGACGAGCGCGAAGCTGGAGGCCGTGTGGCCGCGCGCGCTGCGCCTCGATCCCGGCATCCGCGATCGCGTGGCGCCGCACATGTTGCTCATGGAACTCGTGCGCCGCCAGGCCGAAGAGTTCGATGTCCTGCATTTTCACCTCGACTACTACTCGTTCTCGGTGTTCAAGCGGCAGGAGACGCCGTTTGTGACGACCATGCACGGCCGGCTCGATCTGCCCGAACAGCAGCCGGTGTTCGACACGTTCAACACTGCGCCGGTCATTTCGATTTCCAATGCGCAGCGCCATCCGCTGCCGCAAGCGCGCTGGCTGACCACGGTGTATCACGGCTTGCCGGAGAAGCTTTATACGCCGCAGCCGGTCGAGCAGAAGTACCTCGCGTTCCTCGGGCGTATTTCGCCCGAAAAGCGCGTCGACACGGCGATCCGCATTGCGGGGCGCTGTGGCATGCAGATCCGCATCGCGGCAAAGGTCGACACCGCGGATCGCGAATATTTCGAGCGCGATATCCGGCCGCTACTGGACTTGCCGCACGTCGAGTTCATCGGGGAGATCGCGGATCATCAGAAGGCCGAATTTTTGTCAGGCGCTCATGCACTGCTGTTTCCGATCGATTGGCCGGAGCCGTTCGGCCTCGTCATGATCGAGGCCATGGCTTGCGGCACGCCGGTCGTCGCGTTCAATCGCGGTTCGGTGCCGGAGGTGCTCGAAGACGGCTTGACCGGCTTTATCGTCGAAGACGAGATCGGCGCGGTGGCGGCGGTCAACCGGCTGCACAAGATGCCGCGTGCCGGCGTGCGTCAACGCTTCGAGGAGCGCTTCACGTCGCACCGGATGGCGCAGCAATATGTGGACGCGTATCAGTCGGTGATTCGCGCGCAAAAGCGCTCGCGCTTCAAGGTGGTGGATAGCTCGGGGCGTTGATTTCCGCGAGCGGTTCATGCGGACGGTTCTGGAGGTCTGGCCACGGAATTGACATGTGCACTTGCTCGTTGCAAAAGCTCATGCCGACTGCTCCGCGCACCGTTTCCAGAACCTTAAGTTGAACGGATAAAAGTTGGACAGGCCGGCCTCCGCGAACGGAGCCGGCCTGTCGTCAAGTTTCCGCGCACTGCGACACATCGCGCGGCTCACACTGTGCAATCCCCGTGTCCATCCCGGACACCGTTGCGGGAATCAGGCGGACAGCACGCGCATCCCGCATACGTCCGGGCGGTTATCGCGATGCGACGACGTGATGCGAGGCCGCTGGTCCGCCGTCATATTCCTTAGATCTTCAGGCGCGAAACCTTCGTGCCCTGCAGCGACAGATCGCCCATCAAGCCAGTGTTGGTCAGCACGAATACTTGCACCGGCGCCGTGGCAGTGGTGGTGTCGATCACGCCGTTGGCGCCCATCTTGATGAGCGCGACCGAAGCGTCGCCGCCCACCGACCAGCCGTCGGCATTGCGGAATTTGTCGAGCGCGTCTTGCGTCATGAACAGGAAGATGATGGCCTTCGACTGTGCGCCGGCCTGCAAGCCGAACGAGCCGGAAACCGTGCTGTAGTAGCCCACCGTGCTGCCGCCCACGCGCAGCGAGCCTTCGCCGTACTGCCCGCCGACGATAAAGCCAGCCTGCAGCACCGACGGGAACACGAGCACGCCGCGCGCCTTCGAGACGAGTTCGTGTGAACCCTTCACGGTCGTGTACAGGCGCGACAAGGTGCCGTCGACGCTGGCGTCGATCGACTGACGTTTGGACGCGTCGGTGGACGGTGTGTCGTGGCCGCCGGTGTTGGTGGTACAACCGGCAAGTGCAAGGCCTCCGAAAGCGAGCGCAGCGGTAGTCTTCAACATGAAGTGTCGTCTTTGCATCGTTTTTCTCCGTATGGTTCCTTGGCGCAGCCGCGGAAGCTACGCGGCTGTCTTCTGAGTTATATCACACGGCACGCCAAAAGGCGCCCTCGCACGCGTAGGCGAAAAGCCTTATGTGACGGGGCTTTGCGGGAGATTGCAAGAGTCACGCTGTAAATCTGACCGGCTCGCGCGACGGGGCTCGCCACGCGCAGAAAGCGTGATCGAACGGGGTCACGGCGTCGCGGATTCGCTCGTGGGTTGACGACCGGCGGCCGCATAGAACCCTAAGCAGATGCCCATTTTTACCGATTCGGATGCGCTGCAATTTGCGCCGTCATCGAACGAAAAGTGTTGTCCCGGCGCCGCACACTCGCGGCTTCGGCGCACGCTATCCGCCGTGGTTCGCCTGGCTCTTGACCGTGGGCGGCCGCCTGAGTGCGCGCCGCACCCCGCCGATCAGCACACCCACGGCAAGCAGCGTGAGCGCCGGCACGATCCAGTAACCGACGAATGCATGCCAGAGGTAAGCCATCAAGGTAGAGCGGCGTACGCTGTATTCGTTGCGGGCGTCCTGCTGGCGCGGCGCGTTGGCGGCCAGCACGTCGGCCGGGCAACCGGCGGCTTGCGCCTCGTCGGGCTTGCCGTGGCAGCGGGCGGGGGCGCCGGCGGCGCGCTGTGCGTCGGTGAAATTCCAGGTGGTCAGCGCGCGCTCGAGGTCGACGGCGTTGTAGGCCATCTCCTCGCGAATTTCGCTGACTGCAACGATCGCCACGGGCACGGCCCAAAACACGATGACGACCAGCCACCGCCTCAACCAGCGGTTTTTATGCTTCGATACCATCCTTGCCTCCAATCGATGCTTTTCGGCATCAACGACAAGATGGCGGCCCGTATGGATATTGTGTGGGGTGGGCCGTCTCCGCAGCCATCATAGAAGAAAAACGGCGCGTTCGGGCGGCGGCACGGAGAAGGGCGGGGAAAGCGGGTGACGGAAAAACGCAGACAGCATAATGCGACGATCGAGCGCCGCGAGGTACGCGGCGCTTTCCGGCGATGTCCGGACTCAGTTGGCTGGCGCGGAAGACAGGCAGCTCTTCATGAACGCTTTGCGTTCGTCGCCTTTCTTGCCGGTGGCTTGCACGTTGCACGCCTTCATCTTGTCCTGCTGGCTCATCGGTGCGGCGGCCGGCTTCGCGGAAAGGCAGGTTTTCATGAACGCCTTGCGCTCGTCGCCTTTCTTGTCGGCGGCCTGCTTGTTACAGTCCGCCATCTTGGTTTGCTGGCTGTTCTCTGCAAACGCGGGCGAAGCGAGGACGGCGCCGAGTACCAATGCAGCGATTGTGGATTGGAATTTCATGTGACACTCCCATCGGTGTAGAAACGTTTTTGGTCTTCATGCACGCGGGCGTCTACGCATCCGGCCCTCGGCAGGTCCATTATGGCAAATGCTGTCTGCATCAACGGCCAAAACCGCGTTTTCGTTGACAGGCGCACCCGCGTGTTTTCCCTGATGTAGCGGCGCTTGCGGCATTCGCGGCATTCAAAAGGCCCAATTGCGGACAGGCCATTATGTTATGCATTGCAGATTAATTGACGAATGCAGCCGGGCTGTAAATCGGGCTCTTGCCCGCCGCGAGTGGTCGAATAAAAAAATTCGTGCTGAATTGTCTTTTTGCTGCGACCGCACACGAATAGCAATTGGTAAGGAAATCCGGACCGAAATTCCGAAATCTGTCTGCCGCGCGGCGGTGTGCATGGGGCGCCGATGCTGTCGCGTCAGAAAACCAGAGGAGCATGCCATGCACTATCTGCTGACCTATGACCTTGTGCCCGACTATCTCGAACAGCGCGGCGCGCACCGCGAGCGGCATCTGAAACTTGCTTGGGCTGCTGCGGAGCGCGGCGAACTGCTGCTTGCCGGCGCATTGAACGACCCCGTGGACACCGCCGTGCTGCTTTTCACCGGCGAGTCGCCCGCAGCCGCCGAAGCCTTTGCCAAGGCGGATCCGTACGTGCAAGCGGGCCTTGTGAAACGCTGGCGCGTGCGCGAGTGGACGACCGTGGTCGGCGAGGGCGCAGCCACTCCAGTCCGCTAATTGAACGCGCCGACGAACCCGCGGGCGAGGTGGCTCGCCCGCGCTATTGCCACGAGGCGCGAAGGCTTTTCTTGCCACATCGATGTCATCAAGCGTCGGCACCTTGAGCTCGATGCGCCCGCAACCAACTGACGCAGCCGCCTACGTCAAAATTTCGAAAAATCTGGAGTGCTGTCGTCACTGCGAAATCGCATAAGTTTATTCGCGGCTTTTTCGAATTCTCAGGCTCGCTACAGAAAAACCGGTGCTATCGCAGCAAGCATTTCCGTTACGGCTTGACGTGAAAAGACGGAATGCGCAAGAGAAGTTTGTTTCTATCCGTAACACTTGTCGCAACGATATTCACGCAAACCCTGGTGGTGGTATGCTTCGTGCACAAATTCTCCCATGCACGAGTGAGACCACGTTCTGTGCTTCGCAATAGGGACAAACCGCACTAACAAAGGGCGGTATTGATCACCAGACGGAACGTACAAAACATATTTGTGCAACCGAGGGCTACACACGGATCGTGAAAGTTGAATCCGTGGTCAGCCCAAAGCCGCGGCCCGGCCAGGCTGCGTGGAGAAAATCCATGTTTTTCGATGAGCTAAGCAATGACGAATGGGCGCTGCTCTCAGCGCTTGTCTCAGATGAGCCGGCCGTCCGTCTGAACCGACGCGGGCGGCCTCGTGCCGATCCACGTGTCGTGGCGAATGCAGTGTTGTGGATCCTCACCACCGGTGAGCCGTGGTCGAAGCTGCCGGGACGGTATCCGTCGGGTCCTACCTGCCGGCGCCGCTTTGAAGAATGGCAGTTGAACGGCACGCTGCTCGAGATGGTTCGGCTCCTGTCCAGGACCGGACGCACGTTCGCGTACGTGCCTCAACCTGCGCCGCTGGTTGCCGCAAAACCTGCGGGCAAGCCGGCCGCGCAGGTCGCGGAAACCTCGAGATCGCGCGACGATGCTCCGCGTGGTGTGACGTGGAAGAGCCCCGAGTCCTGGCAGGCGCCCGGCACGAGCGGCAACGGCGCGAGTGCTCTGCACGCGGCGCTTCCGTCTCACGCACGGGACTGGCGTTGCGCCGATCCGTTTGCCGACATCACACGTCAGCTGGCGGGTATCGACAATGTCGCGCCAACCGAACAGTCCGCACCGCACACGCCTTATGCACCGCCGGCAGTAGGGCGCGCGCCGGCCTTTCCGACGCCTTCGGTCGCCTATGCGCCGCGCCCTGCGCTGCGCGTGGACCTCGGCGCGATAGGCGAAGCCGGTGCAGTCGGCGCCGCCATGCAGGGTCTGGATTCGGCAATTGCGTCGGCGCGAAAAATGCCCGCAACAGCGTTGCAGCGCAGCCCGCTGCCAGCAAGTCTCGCACCGCGGGGCCGGCAAGTTGCCGAGCGGTATGGCTATCTGATCTACGTTGCCGCCGAGCGTGTGCCTAACGATATGTATCGCGCATGGGCGGAGATCATGATGGACGGCAGGCGCGTCGAGCGTTCCGGTCTCGTCGGTCCGCGTTTCGCCGATCCCCAGGCCGCTGAGCAGTATGCGTTCGAGTGGGCGGCGCAGTGGGTCGATCGCGAGTGCCGTACGCTGGCCGCAGCGCAAGCCGCGCCCCAGGTCCGCGCGCCGCAACAGCATGCAACGCCAATGCAAACGCACAAGCCAGGTTATGCGCCGAATGGACCGGCCACTCATGCGCCGTATGCCGGGGCGCCGGCGCGTCCGTTGCCCGGGCTGCGTCATGTGCCGGAGCCGGTCGCCGCGCATCATGGCGCGCCGTTGCATGGTCCTCTGAATGCGTTTCGCGGACCGCTGCGGCGTTATGCGAGCGAACCGTCCGCCGTGACCGCGTCAGCCACGGCGAACATCGCAAGTGCGGTGAGTGCGGTGAATGCTGCCGACGCGGCAGCACATGTAGTCACCGAACGCGAAGCAGCAGAGCGCTATCCGTCATACACAGAACTCATCTCCCACGCGGGATGAGCACGCAGTACCCCGCGGCTGTCGGAGCAACCGCCGCAGGTTTCCGCTTCATTCGCTGTGATTCAAGGCTGTGCCTGCAAGTGACTTCGCGTACGTGATTCAGTACTTTACTGGCGTCCGTATGTGTCGTCGAAGCGCACGATATCGTCTTCGCCGAGATACGAACCGGATTGCACCTCGATCATTTCGAGCGGCATCTTGCCGGGATTCTCAAGACGGTGCGTGACACCTAGCGGGATATAAGCCGATTCGTTTTCGGAGACGATAAAGCGCTCTTCGCCTCGCGTGACGAGCGCGGTGCCGCGCACGACAATCCAATGTTCGGCGCGGTGATGATGCATTTGCAGCGAGAGGCGAGCGCCCGGCTTCACGACGATACGCTTGACCTGGAAGCGCTCGCCGGAGTCGACGGAGTCGTAGTTGCCCCACGGGCGATGCACCTTGCGATGATTGGCTGCTTCGAGGCCGCCCTCGCTGCGAATACGCGCCACGATCTTCTTGACGTCCTGCACACGCGATTTATCCGCGACGAGAATTGCGTCGGCCGTTTCGACTACGACCAGATCCTGGGTGCCCACGCAGGCAATCAGGCGTCCTTCCGAATGGGCGAACGTGGACGATGCGCCTTCGAACATCACGCGCCCGCGGCCGACATTCTGCTCGGCGTCTTTCTCGGAGATGTCCCAGATCGCGTCCCACGAACCCACGTCCGACCAGCCCGCATGCAAAGGCATGACAACGCCCGCGGCTGCGGTCTGATCGTTGCCGAGTTGCTCCATCACTGCATAGTCGATCGAGTTGGACGGCGACGCGCTGAACGCATCGCGCTGCAGCCGGAAGAAATCGCCATCTGATTTGCCGCCCGCATAAGCCGCGTCGCACGCTTCGAAAATGGCGGGCTGAAAGTGGCGGATCGCCTTCAGCCAAGTTGACGCGCGCATGATGAAAATGCCGCTGTTCCACCAGTATTCACGCGATTCGACGTAGCGCTGCGCAAGTTCGAGATGCGGCTTTTCGACAAAGCGGTCGAGCTTGTGCGCCGCGATCGGAGCGTTTGCGTCGGCGGCATCCCATGCGGCATCTTGCGCGGCATTGTCTGCCCGCATTTCATCAGGATTGCCAGGCGTAGCGACAGGCGCGCCGATGCGGATATAGCCATAGCCCGTTTCCGCACGGGTCGGCACGATGCCCATCGTGACGATATTGCCCGCCGCCGCATGCTGCACACCTGCGGCGACCGCTGCATGAAATCCGTCGAGGTCGGTTACCGCATGATCCGCGGGCATCACGACCATGATGCCGTCCTCGTCCTGCGCGGCGATTGAAAGCGCGGCAACGGTCAAGGCAGGTGCCGTATCGCGGCCCACGGGTTCGAGTATCAGCCTGCTTGGTTTGCCGCTCGTGCGCAGTTGCTCGGCGGTCGTGAAGCGCTGTTCCTCGTTGGCCACCACGACGAGTTGGCCGGTCAGCGGATAACCGGCCTCGAGGCCGTCGAGACGGCGCGTGGTGGATTGCAGCAGCGAATCATCGCCGAGCAGGCCGATCAACTGCTTCGGGTGCTGCTCGCGCGACATCGGCCACAACCTCGTGCCGGAGCCGCCCGCCAGAATCACGGGATGGACCTTCAGTTTGACGTGCGTGGACGTCGCTTGCGTGGACCGGGTGTCGGCGGACGTGGCCGTAACCGGAGCTGTCATGATGGACTCCTCGGGGGCTGGGTGAATGCATCGAGTTTTATCACGAAGGACGAAATCAATAAAAGCGCGTTAAATGAAAACTATATAAACGAGGCTATAAATTCGACGTCTCGTGAACAAAGAATGTCACCGCTACGGTTGCAAAAATAAAAATTAAGCGCAAAAAACTGACGACCTATTTTTTTAACGCCGATGGATGAACAGGACCATCTATCGAGCCGGCGGAGCACGAAGAAAAAACTGCGGCTGCGGAACGCCAAAACAGGCGCGCGGGCGGCTCAAAACACCGTGATAACGCATCTTTGTCGGTAAAAAGTGCCGAATAAATTGCACCAAAAATGCAGGAATTTCGACCGATACATTTTGAGATTTTTGCAGCCTTGCGAAGCGAATTTTAATAACGCTTTATCTATACCTGCAGAAGGACATTCACTCATTCCGAGACACGTTTTTCGCTGCGGCCGCGTATCCGGTTTAGCCATGCGGGAAACGGAATTGCAATTAGCACTGCTTCAACTGGTTTCGCGTCGGGCAATTTTTCGCCAACGCGATGACCGGCGTTGGGCGTGCTCTTGCGGGAATGACCAGGCCGCGTATTTCGAACCCTTTCGAACCCACCAGCCGACTAACCGACGGGATGGCACTTGACTGACGAACTGAGGGGCAGCACATGCTGAGCGTTCTATCGAGAATCATCGACATCGCGATGGTTGCGCTCGGCGCCGCGATCGCGGCGGCCGTGCACAACGGGAAAGTGGTGTGGCTGGACGATATGCAAAGCGTGTCGCTCGCTTTTGATGTCCTGCTCGTCGTGGTGTTCTTTCCGGCGCTCGGCATCTATCAGTCATGGCGCGGCAAGCCGCTGTACGATCTGCTGTGCCGCGTCGCGGGCGGCTGGGCGATGGTGGAAGTCACCGGCGTGCTCATCAGCTTCACGCTGCATCGCGCGGACAGTCTGTCGCGGCTGTGGCTCGTGTATTGGGCGGTCGCCACCATCGTGCTGCTGATCGTCACGAAGGTAATCGTCTATTCGATTCTGCGCGGACTGCGCCGCGAAGGTTTCAACCAGCGCGCGGTGGCGATCGTGGGCGGCGCGCCGTATGGGCGCTTCCTGATCCAGCAGATGCGCAGCCGTCCGGACGCGGGCTTTAGCCCCGTCGTCGTGTTCGACGAAGACGCCACCGTGAACCCGTACGAAGACCCGGATACGTCCGACGCGATCGAAGGCGTGCCCGTGGAGCGGGACTACCAGCGCATGATCGAGCTCGTCCGGCAGCGCGCGATTCGCGAGTTGTGGCTCGCACTGCCGATCTCGAAGGAAAAGGAGATCCATCGCTTCGTGATGGACCTGCGCAACGACTTCGTGAATATCCGCTTCATTCCCGATGTGCGCAGCCTGACTCTTTTCAATCAGCCGATGGTCGAATTGCTCGGCGTGCCGGCGATCAACCTGGCGGCGTCGCCGATCACCGATTTGCGCGTGCTGCCCAAGCGCATCTTCGACCGGCTCTTTGCGCTCGCCGCCTTGACCGCGCTCGCTCCGGTCATGCTCGTAATCGCGGCAATGGTCAAGCTCAGTTCTCCCGGCCCGGTGTTCTTCCGCCAGAAGCGTAAGGGCATCGACGGACACGAGTTCGAGATTTACAAATTCCGTTCGATGAAAGTGCACAAGGAAGAGGCCGGCAGGATCACCCAGGCGACGCGGCGCGATCCGCGTATCACCGCGGTGGGTGCGTTCCTGCGCCGCACGAGCCTCGACGAACTGCCGCAGTTCATCAACGTGCTGCGCGGCGAGATGTCGGTGGTCGGGCCGCGTCCGCACGCGCTCGAACACGACGACATCTACAAGGATCTGGTGAAGGGCTACATGCACCGCTACCGGATCAAGCCGGGCATCACCGGCTGGGCACAGATCAACGGCTATCGCGGCGAAACCGACCGCATCGAAAAGATGATGGGCCGCGTCAAGCTCGATCTCTACTACATGCAGCACTGGACCTTCTGGCTCGACATCAAGATCGTCGTGCTGACGCTGTGGAAGGGCTTTGTCGGCAACAACGCATATTGAACCAACTCCAATTTCCTGCGAGGTAATACATGAACCTGACGATCATCGGTAGTGGCTACGTAGGCCTCGTAACGGGCGCATGTCTGGCCGACATCGGCCACGACGTCTTCTGTCTCGACGTCGATCAGCGCAAGATCGACGTGCTCAACAACGGCGGCGTGCCGATCCATGAACCGGGTCTGCAGGAGATCATCGCGCGCAATCGCAAGGCGGGCCGCCTCACGTTCTCGACCGATGTCGAAGCGGCGGTCGCGCACGGCGACATCCAGTTCATCGCGGTCGGCACGCCGTCCGACGAAGACGGCTCCGCCGATCTGCAATACGTACTTGCGGCCGCGCGCAATATCGGCCGCCATATGACCGGTTTCAAGGTGATCGTCGACAAGTCGACGGTGCCGGTCGGCACGGCGTCGCGCGTGCGCGACGCGATCGCGCAAGAGCTCGAGACGCGTGGACTGAGCCACATGTTCTCGGTCGTATCGAACCCCGAGTTCCTGAAGGAAGGCGCGGCGGTCGAAGACTTCACGCGGCCCGACCGCATCGTGCTGGGTTGCGATGAGGACGTGCCCGGCGAGAAGGCGCGCGAACTGATGAAGCGCCTCTATGCGCCGTTCAACCGCAACCGCGAACGCACGCTCTACATGGACGTGCGCTCGGCGGAATTCACGAAATACGCGGCGAATGCAATGCTCGCCACGCGGATCTCGTACATGAACGAACTCGCGAATCTGGCCGATCGTGTGGGCGCCGATATCGAGGCCGTGCGTCGCGGCATCGGCTCCGACCCGCGCATCGGCTACGACTTCCTGTATGCGGGCTGCGGCTACGGCGGCTCCTGCTTTCCGAAAGACGTGCAGGCGTTGATCCGCACGGCCGCCGACCACAACGCCAACCTGCGCATTCTCGAAGCGGTGGAAGCCGTCAACGATACGCAGAAGAAGGTGCTTGCGCAGAAGATCGTCGCGCGCCTCGGCGAGGATCTGTCGGACCGCACGTTCGCCGTGTGGGGTCTCGCGTTCAAGCCCAATACCGACGACATGCGCGAAGCGCCCAGCCGTCCGCTGATCGCCGAACTGCTGCGCCGCGGCGCGCGCGTGAAAGCGTATGACCCGGTCGCAATCGACGAATCGAAGCGCGTATTCGCGCTCGATCTGAAGGACGTGCCGCAGCAGCACGCACGCCTCCATTTCGCCAACGAAGAGATGGAAGCTGCCGACGGTGCCGACGCGCTCGTGATCCTCACCGAGTGGAAGGTCTTCAAGAGCCCGGACTTCGACGCGCTGAAAACGATCCTGAAGACTCCGCTCATTTTCGACGGCCGCAACCTGTATGAACCGGACACGCTACTCGAACTCGGCATCGAGTATCACGCAATTGGCCGTCAGCATGCGTTGCGCAATGCGCCTGCGAGAGTCGGCGCAAACGGCCTGCCGCTCACGCCGGCGGACGCGCTCGCGGCAGTGGAGGCGGGCCACTAGGCCGGTTGGCAGGCCGCTCGCTGCTGTATCGCCGCGCATCTTCACGGAGCCCCGACATGTTCGCCAATGTTCTGATCGTCTGTCACGCCAACGTGTGCCGTTCGCCCGCCGCCGAAATGCTGTTCAAGGCACGGCAGGCCGCGCGCTCGCATGCGTCGGCGGGGGCGATCGCGTTTCATTCGGCGGGCGTGCGGGCGATGAACGGTCACGGCATGGACCCGGTCATGCGGCGGCTGCTCGCCGAGCGCGGCGTTGCGTCCGACGCGCATTATTCGCGTCGTCTTGACCGGCAGCTCGTGCGGTCCGCCGACCTCGTGCTCGTGAGCGAGCGCGCGCAGGCAAGCGAAGTCGAAGCGCTCGATCCGGCTTCGCGCGGCAAGGTCTTCCCGCTCGGCAAGTGGGAAGACATGCCCGACGTCGCCGATCCGCACGGCGGCGAGGAATCCGCTTACAGGGAGAGTCTCGTGCTCATCGAACACCTGGTCATGGGATGGCTGAAAAAAATATGCTGATGAAAACACACGCTACACAAGCTGCACAAGCTACACGCGCATTCGCGAACCGCAACGCTAACTTCAAAGCGAACTTCAAAGCGAACTTCAAAGCCAGGTTCGCCGCCACGCTTCTGCTGACGTCCTTTCTGTCGGCCTGCGCCACCGCACCGGGCAACTATCTCGACACGTCGCGTCTGAAAGACGACGGCCAGCACGAGAGCCAGCCCGCGGAAACCTATCCGGTCCATGTGATCGACGCTACCGTCGTCGCCGCGCAAGCGCAGGCCGAAGCCAGCATGCCGCCGCGCCCGCTGCCTACGTCGACCTTCAGCGATCCGTCGCAATACGTCTACCGGCTTTCGCCGCAGGACATTCTCGGCATCACCGTGTGGGATCACCCTGAACTGACCACGCCGCAGGGCAGCACGCTGTCGGCGGGCGGCACCAGCACGCAGACCATCGCCGGCGCGTTGCAGCAGCCGTACACGGCCGCGCTGCCGGGCCAGGCCGATCCGTACGGCCAGACTATCGCCGCCGACGGCACCATCTATTTCCCGTTCGTCGGCCGCATCCGGGCTGCGGGCAAAACCGTCGGTGAACTGCGCGATCAGCTCGCGACCGGACTCGTGCGCTATATCCGCAATCCACAGGTCGACGTGCGCGTGCTGTCGTACCGCGGCCAGAAAGTGCAGGTCACGGGCGAGGTGAAGACGCCGGGCCCGCTCGCGGTGAGCGACGTGCCGCTCACGCTGGTCGATGCGCTGACGCGCTCGGGCGGCACGACTGCCGACGCCGATATCCAGCGCGTGCGCCTCACGCGCAACAGCAAGCTCTATGTACTCGACGCGAACCGTATGCTGGATGCGGGCGACACCACGCAGAACGTAATGCTGCAAAACGGCGACGTGATCAACGTGCCGGACCGCAGCAACAGCCGCATCTTCGTGATGGGCGAGGTGAAGACGCCGATCCAGTTGCCGATGCTCAAGGGCCGTCTGACGATTGCCGACGCGCTCACGCAAGCGGGCGGCATTCTCGACACGGACGCCAATCCGCGCCAGATCTTCGTGATGCGCGGCATGCGCGAGCATCCGACCACACCGGACGTGTACCGCCTCGATATGACGCAGCCCGACGCGATCATGCTGTCCGCGCAGTTCCAGTTGCAGCCGATGGACGTCGTATATGTGGGCACCGCCGCATCGACCACGTTCAACCGTGTGTTGCAGCAGGTGTTGCCGAGCGTGCAGACGCTGTTCTACCTGAAGCAGCTCACACGCTAGGCGCGTGAGTCGCCAGGGGTCCCGCGCCGCGCCATCGTCCGGTGGCTGCGGCGCGGGACTGGGGCAAAGGCAGCTAGCACCCGCGATACAACAGATAAGCCAACGCCGAAGCAGATGCACGCAAGCAACCGCGACAGCAACCGCAGAAGCAACCGATACGGGATCGAATCGTGAGCAATCAAATCTCTCCACACATGACCGGGCCGCTCAGGACCGAAGAAGAGGACGTCGTTCTCGGGCAACTGGTGCAAGTGATCCTCGACGACATCTGGTGGCTGATCGCAATCGCCGCGGCGGTCGTCGCGATTGCCGGTGCGTACTGTGTGCTCGCCAAGCCGATCTATTCGGCCGATGCGCATGTGCGCGTCGAGCAGGCCGACAACACGTCGCAGGCGCTCACGCAGACGCAGACCGGGGCCGCGATCACGAGCGGCTCGACCTCGCTGCCGACGGACGCCGAGATCGAGATCATCAAGAGCCGCGGCGTCGTCGGTCCTGTGGTCGAGCAGATGAAGCTGAACTTCAGCGTCACGCCGAAGACGCTGCCGCTTCTCGGCAGCATTGCCGCGCGCATGGCGACGCCAGGCCAGCCGGCGCGGCCATGGCTCGGCCTGTCGTCGTATGCGTGGGGCGGTGAAGTGGCCGACATCGATTCGATCGACGTGCTGCCCGCACTCGAAGGTCAGAAGCTCACCATGAAGGCGCTCGGCGGTGACCGTTACGAACTGCATGCGGAAAACGGTGCGCTCTTGCTGCGCGGACAAGTCGGGCAGCAGGCGCAGGGCGGCGGCGTGACCATGCTGGTGAACAAGCTGGTCGCGCGTCCGGGCGAGGAATTCACCGTGGTCCGCGCGAACGATCTCGACGCGATCAGCGCGTTCCAGTCCGCAATCAGCGTGCAGGAGCAGGGCAAGCAAACCGGCGTGATCCAGATTTCGCTGGAGGACAAGAACCCCGAACATGCCGCGCTCGTCGCCAATGCACTCGCGCAGTCATATGTGCGCCAGCATGTTTCCAACAAGCAGGCCGACGCGAGCAAGATGCTCGACTTCCTGAAGAGCGAGGAGCCGCGCCTGAAGTCGGACCTGGAGCGCGCCGAAGCCGCGTTGACCGCGTATCAGCGCCAGTCCGGCTCGATCAATGCGAGCGAAGAAGCGAAGGTGTATCTCGAAGGCAGCGTGCAGTACGAGCAGCAGATCGCGGGCTTGCGTCTGCAGATGGCGCAGCTCATCGAGCGTTACGGCGACGACCATCCGATGCTCAAGGCGGCGCGCGAGCAAATGGCCGAGTTGCAGGCGCAGCGCGCGAAATACGCTGACCGCTTTCGCGATCTGCCCGCTACCGAAGTGAAAGCCGTGCAGTTGCAGCGCGACGCGAAAGTGGCGGAAGACATCTACGTGCTGCTGCTCAATCGCGTGCAGGAGCTGTCGGTGCAGAAGGCCGGCACGGGCGGCAACGTGCATATCGTCGACGCCGCGCTGCGCCCCGGCGCGCCGGTCAAGCCGAAGAAGGCGCTGATCCTGTCGGCGGCGACGATCCTCGGGCTGATCGCGGGCACCGGCTTCGTGTTCCTGCGCCGCAATATGTTCAAGGGCATCGACGACCCGGAGCACATCGAGCGCGCGTTCCATCTGCCGGTGTTCGGGCTCGTGCCGATGAGCGCCGAGCAGACGCTGCTCGAAAACGGCTTTCAGCGCGGCGGCGAGCGCCTGCGCTCGGTGCTCGCCAACGCGCGGCCGAAGGACGTCACGGTCGAGAGCTTGCGCAGCCTGCGCACGTCGATGCAATTCACGATGATGGACGCGAAGAACCGCATCGTCATGCTCACGGGCCCGATGGCCGGAGTCGGCAAGAGCTTCCTCACGGTCAACCTGGCGGTGCTGCTCGCGCATTCAGGCAAGCGCGTGCTGATGATCGACGGCGACATGCGCCGCGGCGTCCTCGAACGATTCCTGGGCGGCACGCAGGACAACGGGCTGTCGGAGCTGCTGAGCGGCCAGATCTCGCTGGAGGAAGCGATCCGGGCGTCGGAGATCGAGAACCTGAGCTTCATTTCGTGCGGGCGCCGTCCGCCCAATCCGTCCGAGCTGCTGATGTCGCCGCGTCTGCCGCAATACCTCGACGGCCTCGCGAAACGCTACGACGTGATCCTGGTCGACACGCCGCCGGTGCTCGCGGTGACCGACGCGTCGATCATCGGCGCGTATGCCGGTTCGACCTTCTTCGTGATGCGTTCGGGCATGCACAGCGAGGGCGAGATTACCGACGCGTTGAAGCGTCTGCGGGCAGCGGGCGTGCACGTGCAGGGCGGCATCTTCAACGGCATGCCGGCGCGGGCTCGCGGCGGCTACGACCGCAGCTATGCGGCCGTCCAGGAATATCTGAGCACCTGATCGGGCAGGAGTACACCGACGATGAATCACACAGGACATCGCAACAAGGACATCGCAATGAAAGTGACGGTACTGGTTCCGACTTACCGCCGCCCGGCCGACCTCGCGCGCTGCCTCGCGGCGCTGCAACGGCAGTCGCGCGCGCCCGATGAAGTCGTGGTGGTGGCGCGCGCCGACGACGAGGCGACCCATATGTGTCTGCGCGATCCGGCGGTCACCGGCACGCTGCCGGTCTCAGTCGCGCTTGTCGAAGCACCCGGCCAGGTCGCGGCGCTCAATCGCGGACTCGACGCTGCCAACGGCGACGTGATCGCGATCACCGACGACGACGCCGCGCCTCATCCCGACTGGGTGCAGCGCATTGCAGCCGCATTCGAAAGCGACGCCCGGCTCGGCGCGCTCGGCGGGCGCGACTGGGTGCACGAAAAAGGCCGCGTGCTGGACGGCGAGCGGCCACTGGTCGGCAAGGTCACGGCGCACGGCAAGATCATCGGCAACCATCACCTCGGCGTGGGCAGCGCGCGCGAAGTCGACATTCTGAAGGGCGCCAACATGAGCTACCGGCGCGACGCGGTGCGCAACATCCGCTTTGACGCACGGCTGCGCGGCGCGGGCGCGCAGGTTCACAACGACATGGCGTTCAGCCTCGCGGTGAAGAACGCCGGCTGGAAGCTGATGTACGACCCGCGCGTCGCGGTCGATCATTTTCCCGCCGAACGTTTCGACGACGACCGCCGCGACGCGCAAACCATGGCCGCGTTGCGCAATGCCGCGTTCAATTTCCATCTGATCCTGCGCGACCAGTTGCCGCCGTTGCGCCGCGAAACCGCGTGGTGGTGGTGGACGCTCGTCGGCACACGCGTCTATCCGGGTCTCACGCATGCGGCGCTCGCGCTCGTGTCGAAACAGGCGCGCCTGAAGCTGTCGCGCTGGCGCGCGGTGCGAACCGGCGCGCACGAAGCCCGGCGCGCGCTGTCGCGCACCGCCTGAGCGGGGCGGCCAATGCAACGGGCGCGAGCAGCACGCGGCGCCTCACACGCTGCAGCATCGGCAAAGGGAGTGTCTGCATGAGTACGAAGGTCCACGTTCATCTGTTTTACGGCGCCGATCCGCGTTTCTATCGACCGGGCGACAACATCGGTTGCCTGTACGGCTATCACCACGCCGAATCGGACGCGTTCGCGCTGACCTATTCACAGGACGCTCGCGAAGGCAAGCCGATGCGGCTCGTTCGACGCGCGCTGAAGGCAGTGCTTGGCTTCGACTTCATCCATACGTGGCGCAATCGCGCGGAAATGTTGCGCTCCGATGTGATCTGGACGCACACCGAACAGGAATGGCTGTCAGCCGCGTTGATGCTCCTTCTGAGCGGCCGCAAGGCCGGCGCGGACTCATCGCCGCTTCTGCTCGCGCAAAGCGTGTGGCTGCTGGACAAATGGCCTTCGTATGGAATCGTGCGTAAGTGGCTGTATCGCAAGCTGATGACGCGCGCCGATCAGCTGACCACGCTCGCGAGCGAAAACGCGGCGTTGTGCAAGCGCTATTTCAATCGCGACGCGAAGCCGCTTCTCTACGGTCTGAACACGCGCGACTTTCCGGTTAAGGCGCCGACCGAATGGAAGCCGCATTCGCCGATCCGCATTGCCGCGATCGGCAACGACCGCGACCGCGACTGGGATACGCTCATCAGGGCGTTCGGCAACGACGCGCGCTACACGGTGAAGCTCGCCACGCGCCGTCGCATTCCCGCGTCGCTGCGCGCGCCGAACGTGGAAATCGCGCTGTTCTCGGGCATCCGGAAACAGCACGAACTGTATGACTGGGCCGATGTGATCGTCGTGCCGTTGCGGCCGAACACGCACGCGTCAGGTATTACCGTGATGCTGGAGGCGGCGGCGGTCGGCAAGCCGATGGTCGTGACCGACGTCGGCGCCTTGCAGGATTATTTCCCGGCCGGCGAGGCCACGTACATTCCGCCATTCAATCCGTCTGCGCTGCGCGATGCGGTTGACCGGCTCGCCGCCGCGCCCGTGGAAGCATTGCGCCAGGCGCAGGCAGCGGCTGCCGGCCTGCTGTCGCGCGATCTGACCACGCAGCACTACGCGATGCAGCATGTGCGGATCACGCAGGAGATGCTGCGCGCTCGCGGCGCCGCGGCACGCGGCCGCGCGGCGCCTTCTGCCGACGCGGACAAGGCGGTGGGTGCTCATGGTCAACGCAGCACGGCGCAAGAATCGCGCGGGGGCCTCTAAGCGATGTCGACGCTTCCGCGAGCCGACCTTTCGCCCATACCCGGCATGCCGGGCAGCGTAGGTGCGTCGCGCACCGCGTCGCGCAAACGTCGCGAGTGGCTGCCCGCAGCCATGCTGTGGCTCGTCACGGCCGTACTGATCGTCGCGCGTCAGGGCACGGTGCTCACGCTCGCGTTTCCCGTCCTCGCAATTGCGACGGGCCTGTGGCTCTACTTCAAGAGCCCGGCGCGCTATGTCGGCTTCATGTGGTGGTTATGGTTCCTGAGCCCTGAAGTGCGCCGCCTCGCCGACTGGTCCAAAGGCTCGTTTACGCCGACGAGCCTGATCCAGGTCGCGCCGCTCGCCGTCACGATGATCAGCGCGTTGTCGCTCGTACGCTACTACAGGCTGCTCGGACAACGGCGCGGACTTCCGGTGCTGCTGATTCTGCTCGGACTCGTCTACGCCTATCTTGTCGGCGTGGTGTCGAGCGGCCCGCTCGCGGCCACCTACGACCTTGCGAACTGGCTGTATCCGATTCTGATCGGCTTTCACATCATGGCGAACACGCGCCAGTATCCGCAGTACCGCGACACCATCGTGAACACGTTCATCTGGGGCATGCTCGTGATGGGCGGCTACGGGTTGATCCAGTTTTTCATCATGCCGCAGTGGGACGCGCTGTGGATGCTCGGCTCGCAGATGAACTCGCAAGGCGACCCTGTGCCGATGGGCGTGCGCGTCTTCAGCACGATGAATTCGTCAGGGCCGTTCGCGTTCGCAATGATGGGCGCGATGGTGTACGTGATGGCGGCCACGCATCGCGTGCGCTGGGTCGCCGCGGCGCTCGGTTTCTTTTCGTTCGCGTTGAGCCTCGTGCGCTCCACATGGGGCGGCTGGGTCATCGCGCTGCTGATCCAGCTGATCAAGTCCAACAACAAGGTGCGGGTGCGCATCGTCGCGAGCGCGGTGTTGCTAGCGGGACTGTGCGTGCCGCTCCTCGCCGTCGGTCCGGTGGCCGAGCGGATGCAGGCGCGCTTGTCCACCATCGTCAATCTGAACGACGACCAGAGCTACGCGGCCCGCAACGAGTTCTATGCGACCTTCGCGAAAACCGCCTTTACCGATGTCTCCGGCGAAGGCATGGGCGCGACCGGCACCTCGACCAAGCTCTCGAACGACGGCGGCCAGCTCGGCCAGTACGGCAACTTCGACAGCGGCGTGATGAACATCCCGTTCGTGCTCGGCTGGCCCGGCACGCTGCTTTACATGTCCGGCATCGTGTGGCTATTGACGCGCGCCGTGCTTGCGTCGTTCAGGCTGCGCAACGACAAGTACGTGTCCGCATGTCTGAGCCTGTGCCTCGCGACTTTCGCGATGCTGGTGTTCACCAATTCGCTGGTCGGCACTGGCGGGCTGCTGCTTTTCATGAGCGTTTTTTCGATTCTTTCCGCGGTGCATTACGAAAAAATCAACCGCGCCGGTACGTTATTCCGCACGCAACTTTTCCACGGAGGCACTGATTGAGAGTCGCCATTGTCACGCACGTTGTGCGCCATAACGACGGCCAGGGGCGCGTCAACCACGAGATCGCGCGCGCGGCGCTCGACGAGAATATCGGCGTCACGCTGATTGCCTCGCACGTCGCGCCCGATCTGCTCGTTCATCCGAATGTCCGCTGGGTGCCGATGAAAATCGGCCGCTGGTGGCCGACCAATCTGCTGCGCCAGCAGGTGTTCGCGTTCAAGAGCGCGATGTGGCTGCGCTCGCATCGCCGCGAATACGACGTGCTCCATGTGAACGGCTTCATCACATGGATGCCCGCCGACGTCAACACGTCGCACTTCGTGCATAGCGGGTGGCTCGGCAGCAAGTACTACCCGTTCGCTCTCACGAAGGGCGCGTGGTCCGCGTATCAGTCGGTATATACGCGCTGCAATGCGTTGCTCGAGCGCTGGGCCTACCGGCGCTCGAAGGTCATCACGGCGGTCTCGCAAAAGGTCGCCGATGAAATCCGCGCGATCGGCCTCACGCCGGATAACCGTGTGGACGTGATCTACAACGGCGTCGATACGCAAGGCTTTGCTGCGGCCACCGGCGATCGCGCGAAATTCGGCTTGCCGCAAGACGCATTCCTACTGCTGTTCGTCGGCGATCTGCGTACGCCGCGCAAGAACCTCGGCACGGTGCTGGCCGCGCTCAAGCATTTGCCTGAACACGTGCATATCGCGGTGGCGGGTTTTCTGCCGGGCAGTCCGTATCCGGACGAGGCAAAGGCGCTCGGCATCGCGCATCGCGTGCACTTTCTCGGACTCGTCAAAGAGATGCCGGTGCTGATGCATTCGGTCGATGCGTTCGTGTTTCCGTCGCGTTACGAGGCCATGAGCCTGTCGCTGCTCGAAGCGATGGCGGCCGGCCTGCCGGTCGTGACCGCGCGCACCGCGGGCGGCGCTGAAATCATCACGCCCGAATGCGGGATCGTGCTCGACGATCCGGACGATCCGAAGGCGCTCGCAGGGGCGGTCGCACGCCTCGCCGCCGATGACGACGCGCGTCGCAAGATGGGCGTGGCCGCCAACGAACTCGCGACCGGTTTCGGCTGGGCGCGCATGGCCGCGCAATATATCGCACTGTATCGGCAGATCGAGGGGCAGCAGAAGAATCGCCGGCGCAAGGAGGCCGAGGCGGCGGTGGTCGCGAAGACCGACGCGCTCACGCTGAACACGCTGGCCGGACACAAGCGCGTCGAATGACGCTACGCGCTAGCGTTCAACACTACTCACCGGATACAAAAAGGCTCAATAAGGCAACGACAATGACGACAAGCTCAATCAAATCGCTGCAGATCGGCATGCACTGGTTCCCGGAGCGCGCGGGCGGCCTCGACCGTATGTATTACTCGCTGGTCGGCGCGCTGCCGGGCGCGGGCGTTGCTGTGCGCGGCGTCGTAGCAGGCTCGCCGAAGGTTGCCGCCGACACAGGCGGTGCGATCAACGGTTTCGGCTCCGCCGGCCAGTCGCTGCCTTTGCGGCTGATGGCCGCGCGTCGCGCGCTGCGCCAGGAAATCAGTACGTCGCGTCCCGACGTGATCTCGTCGCACTTCGCGCTTTATACGTTTCCGGGCCTCGACGTGACGCGCGGCATTCCGCAGGTCTCGCATTTTCAGGGACCGTGGGCCGACGAAAGCCATGTTGAAGGCGCGGATTCTCTCGGTCAGCGCGCGAAGCGTTATCTCGAACAATCGGTCTATACCCGCTCGTCGCGCCTCATCGTGTTGTCCGAGGCGTTCGGCAAGATTCTGACTTCGCGTTATCGCATCTCGCCGGAGCGTGTGCGCGTGGTGCCGGGTTGCGTCGACGTCGAACAATTCAATCTGCCCATCACACCTGCAGAGGCGCGTCTGAAACTGCAATTGCCGCAAGACAGACCGATCGTGCTCGCGGTGCGGCGTCTCGTGCGGCGCATGGGTCTCGAAGATCTGATCGATGCGATCAGGCTGCTCAAGCCGAGTCACCCCGATGTGCTGCTTCTGATCGCGGGCAAGGGGCGTCTCGCGGATGAATTGCAAGCGCGCATCGACGAGGCCGGCTTGCAGGACAACGTGAAGCTTCTCGGCTTCGTGCCGGATCAGCATCTGGCGGCGCTGTATCGCGCGGCGAATATCAGCGTGGTGCCGACAGTAGCGCTCGAAGGCTTCGGCCTCATCACGGTCGAATCGCTCGCGTCGGGCACGCCGGTGCTGGTTACGCCGGTTGGCGGCTTGCCCGAGGCGGTTGCGGGGCTGTCGCCCGATCTGGTGCTGCCGGAGACCGGCGCAAAGGCGATCGCGGCGGGACTTGCCGGCGCGCTAAGCGGCTCGCTGAAGTTGCCCGATGCCGATGCGTGCCGGCGCTATGCGCGTGAAAACTTCGATAACTCGGTGATCGCGAAACAGGTGGCGTCGGTGTACAGCGAGGCCATTGCTTCGGGCGGGGTGCATTGATCGAGCATTGAATTTTGCGGGAGGAAATAAACAAGGCGCCGGCTCCTGTAGAAGAGAGCCGGCGCCTTTTTCATATGCATGCTATTGTGCGGCCGCCACTGCATCGCCCCAATGCGGGCGTGCGGGGCGGTTGCTGAGGGTCGCTGATTAAAACGTCTCGTGTTGCTGATTGCGCCCAATGTCCGCATGAACCATCATGTGGCACAGTTGTTCGAGCGTGGTCTGCGCCTGCCAGCCGAGTTTCTCACGCGCCTTGTCTGCACAGCCGATCAGCAGATCGACTTCAGCCGGCCGGTAGAACTTCGGATTCACGCGCACGAGCGTCTTGCCAGTCGCCACGTCGATGCCCGTTTCGCGCTCTTCCTTGCCTGACCACTCGATCTGATAATCCGCTGCGGCGAACGCCATGCGCACGAAGTCGCGAACCGTTTCAGTGCGGCCGGTAGCGAGCACGAAGGTGTCCGGCTCGTCGGCTTGCAGCATGCGCCACATGCCTTCCACGTATTCGAGCGCGAAACCCCAGTCGCGTTTCGCGCCGAGGTTGCCGAGTTCCAGCACGTCCTGCTTGCCGAGCTTGATCTTTGCGACCGTGTCGGTGATCTTGCGCGTCACGAATTCGCGGCCACGCAGCGGCGATTCGTGATTGAACAGAATGCCGCTGCTCGCAAAAAGACCATACGACTCGCGATAGTTGATCGTCGACCAATGCGCGAACAGTTTCGCGACGCCATAGGGGCTGCGCGGATAGAAGGGCGTGTCCTCGCGTTGCGGCACCGCCTGCACGAGCCCGAACATTTCCGATGTCGATGCCTGGTAGTAGCGCATCTTCGGGTTGAGAATGCGGATGCCTTCGAGCAGATTCAGTGCGCCGATGCCGGTTACCTCGGCGGTCGTCACCGGCTGGTCGAACGATACGCCCACGAAACTCTGCGCGGCAAGGTTATACAACTCGTCGGCCTGCGCGCCTTCGAGCAGACGCAGCGTCGAGCCGAGGTCGGTCAGATCGTGTTCGACGAGACGCAGATTCGGATGGTCGAGCACGCCCAACTCGCGCATGCGCCAGAAATTCACGGAACTCGTGCGCCGATAGGTGCCGGTGACCTGATAGCCCTTGTCGAGCAGCAATCGGGTCAGGTAGGCGCCGTCTTGTCCCGACACACCGGTGATGATCGCTTTGCGTGGTTGGCTCATAGCTTGCCTTCAATATTGGTAAAAGAAAAAAGAGCACCTCAGAGCGTGCCATCGAGAAGCCGCCGCACCAGCGGTTCGACGACCTGAAAATCCTGCTCGGCCTTGAGCCTGTACAAGCCCGGCTTCGGATGCGCGCCGTCGGACATCAACGTCTTCCAGTCCGGCAGACTGCTGATGTACGCGAACTGGTCGACGAGCGGCACATGCTGTTCGTCGGCTACGCGACGCGTCATCGCGACCATCGAGGCGAGCCGCGCATTGAGCCGGTTATCGGGCATCGGATTCGATGTCTCCAGCACCGGCTCCTTGCCGAACGCGCGAGCGGTTTTGACGAGCGCGGTTTGCGCCGTGTAGAACTGCTCGGGCGTCTGGTTCTGCATCACTTCGTTGATGCCGTAGTTGATCAACACGATTCGCGCGGGCGACGCCGCGAGCCGCTCGCGCCATGGCAAACCGGCGGTCGGTCCGGCGCGCCGATTACCCGTGCCGTCGAGCAATTGCATGGCCATCGTGCCGCCCACGCCGTAGTTGGCTACGCGCACGCGGTCGCCGTGATGCGTCTGCAATTCGTCCTGCAGATAAGCCACGGCGTTCTGCGCTTGCGGCGCGCAACGGCCTTCGCTGCATGAAATACCGAGCGTCGTGGAATCGCCGTATGCGTCGATCACGACCTGCGTGTGCGCTTGCATCCGCTCCACTTGCGCGGCTTGAGCACTCGCGCCCGGCGAACACAGAGACAGTGCCGCAAGCGACGCACATATCGCGGCGGCTCGAAGCCGTGGCGGGCATCTCATGCGCGGCTTTGCGGTACTTGCGGCGCAGCGCTCGCCACGCCCGCACTGGTGCCCGCCGTCGCATGCACGTTGCCCCGGGAACCGAAGATCAGGCGCCTCTCAAACCCGAACCACGTGAGACTTGCATATGCAATTGTGATAACGAGCGCGAGCGCGGCGCTCACATAGCGGTTCATCTGCAGCGGCCAAAGCGCATACAGCACGCTCAGATGAATCAGATAGATCGTGTAGCTGATCGTGCCGATATACACGAGCACCGGATTGCACAGCAGCCGTTTGACGATGCCCTTGCTTTGCAGGGCGATGACCACGACGGACGTGCAAAGCACCAACGAAATGCTGTAGAGCCCCGCATTGGACAGCGGTGTATTGGCCGCGCGAAAACGCGGAAAGTGCAGATGCAGCCAGGCGAGCGCGGCGAGGGCAGCGATCACGCCCAGCACCGCAACGCCCTTGAACGGTTCGAGTGCATCACGATCGCGCCGCACGGCGACGGCGAGCAGCGCGCCGGCCGCGAGCAGATCCATGCGAAAGGGCGTCAGGTAATAGATCGGCCAGAACGAATCGAACCATGGCGTGGCCACTGCGCGAAGCACCGGCACGAGCAGGACCAGCGCGGCGGCCACCCACGCGAGCGCACGCTCGGGCACGAACAGAATCACGAACGGCCAGACGATATAAAACTGCTCTTCGACTGCAAGCGACCACAACACATTCAGGCTGTCGTGTCCGCTCTGATTCAGCGCATCGCCGATGTTCGTTGCGAAGAATGCGTACCACTGCCAGTGCTGCGCCCAGCCGAAGCCGAACAGGATCGAGGAGACCGCCATCAGCAGCAGATACGGCGGCAGAATGCGCCGCGCACGGCGTGCGTAGAAGTAGCCGAAGTACGACTGCTCACGTGCCTTGCGTTCGAGCAGGATGCCGGTAATCAGAAAGCCGCTCAGAACAAAGAACAGATCGACGCCCATCCACAGCGGCGCTTTCAACGCGTGCTGCGCGAACACCGCGAGCACGGCGATCGCGCGCAAGCCGTCGAGCTGCACGATGCGGCGTGAATGGGAAGGCGCTGTGGGCAGTGCGCTAACAGTCATGAACCGTCCATGGTGTGGAAGCCGAAGAGCCGCAAGGATCCGCGAGGAGCCGCGAGCCGGGGCAGAAAGCCAGTCGCGCCCGCTGCGGCCGCGACGTCAGTGCATTTGATTCTAGGCAAAATAAAATCGTGAAAAAACGGGAATGAAATGGATAAATGAGCCAGATTGAAACAGGTTGTTTCGTTATGCATATGCGCGACGTTTCCATGCTTGTGTCGCGCTCATGACGCCGGGTGCAAATCGCCCGATGAAGTGACCGTCCGCACTGCCTTGATAGGCGAAAAGAGGAACAAAAGACGAACAGCAGCGGTGCGCGCATGCCTCATTCGCACGCCGCACGGACATATTTTCTTTTAATCCATTTTTAAAATGATTTCTTTCGCATCGTTTTAAAGTGTCGAATATTTTTGAATTATTTTCGATTTTCGTCGCGGAGTTTTTTACGCGTAATGTGAGCCTTGCGCATTGGGCGTCCTGGGACTGCGCGTGCGCCGCGCACCGCGTTAGTTCGATGTGGCGTACTGCAGCGTGGCGCGGCCTGCATCTTCGAAGCGGAAGAGCGCGTGCGTGTGCTGACGCCGCGCGCGACAGCAAGCTTCGCGCTGCGCCTTCATCTTTCACTGAGTCGTCTATGTGCCGATAGCCGCGCGCGTTCATGAATGGCGCTTGCCATCACTCCTGCGACGCTGTTGCCAATGGCGCTCGCGTTAGCACGCTCGCCTGGTCGCGTACCCGGATCACAGTTCTGTCAAAGCATCGGTTTGCATCGACTGGAGGACATACCTTGCCCCGTTTCACGTTCAAAAGCTGGCTCGCGGTGTTTGCGTGCGCTGTCGGACTGGCTGCTGCATCGGCCACTTCGACGGTTCGCGCGGAAACTGCGTTGAACGCGAAGACGTCATGGATCGGCAACACGTTTGGTTTCGGTGACGGCACCTGGGCACAGATCAACATCACGGCGATCGCGGTCGCGCCCGACGGCAAGGTCTATACGAATGCGCCATGGGACGAAAGCGGCGCAGAAGCGAGCGTCTATCAGAACGGCAAAATGCTCGGATTCGCGGGCGGAACGCATGGGTGGGGCAACAGCGGCGGCAACGCGATCGCGATCAACCGCAAGTACGCCTTTGTTGCTATTGCGGTCGGCAACGAAAAAGGCCGGCTGGTCGAACAGGGCGTGTGGCCGGCAAAAGGCAAGCAGTGGTTCGGCATCTCGCGCCGGCAGATCGCCGATCCAAAGCGTGCCGCGCCGTTTCAGCCCGCGGCGAAAGCCGCTGACCCGCATGCGCAACTCGCCGCCGGCTTTCTGATGATGAACGAAGTGCCGACGGGCACGAGCGCCGAGATTGGCGGACTCGCGGCCAGCGACACCACGCTTTATGCGGCCAACACTGCGCGAGACCGCATCGAGGTGTACGACGCCGAGTCGATGCAGCAGAAGGCCACGTGGAGCGTGCACGAGCCTGGCCGGATCGCGCTTGCGCCGGACGGCACGCTGTGGGCGCTGAGCGGTACGCGCAACGATCGTGCGCCGCATGTCGAGCATTACACGCCGGGCGGCAAGCGGGTCGACGAGACGTTCGAACTGCCCGCCGATACGCTCGCCGTCGATATTGCCGTCGATGCGAAAGGCCGCATTCTGATCGCCGACAACGGTCCGCGACAGCAGGTGCTGTTCTTTAGCAAGAACAATGGCCAATACGCGCAGTCGGGCTCACTGGGCGAGCGCGGCGGAATTTTTAGCGGCGTCGCGGGAAGACCGGGTCCCCGACGTTTCAACGGACTAACAGGCGTAGGCGTGGATGCAAGCGGAAACGTCTATGTATCGACCAACGGCATCGGCCCGCGTTATGAGCCGATCGGCGCGGGCCTCGGCGCGACCCTCGAAAGCTACGCGCCTGACGGCAAACAGAACTGGCTCGTGCAGGGACTGCTTTTCGTCGATGGTGCATGGGTCGATCCGTCGCGGCCAGACAGCGTGTACACGGGCAACAAGCGTTTCGAGCTCGATTTGTCGAAGCCTGCGGGGCAGGACTGGAAATATGTCGGATTCCTTTCTAATCGCTTCAAATACCCGGACGATCCGGTCTTTCACACCGATCAATATCCGGGCTTGCCGATCACCCGCAAGCTGAAGGGCCACACCTTTCTATACCTGACCGACATGTATGCGGACCATCTGAAGATCTATCGCTTCGATCCGCAACGCGATGGCGAAACGGCGATTCCGTCCGGCTTTATCGCGGGCCGCGAGCGCGCGGTCGCCAAGGTACCGAACGCGCCGCCGGGCGGCGACTGGATCTGGCGCGACGCGAACGGCGACGGCAAATTCAATAGCGACGAATTCGCCCCGAACACGAGCGGCACGAAGCTCGCGGGCGGTTGGGGCTGGTGGGTGGATAGCGCGGGCGACATCTGGCGCACGCGTGACACCAAGGGCATTTATCGCTTTCGCTTCGGCGGTCTGGATGCGAAGGGCAACCCCGTCTACTCGTATTCGGACCTCACGCAGTACCCGGTGCCGCAACCATTCACGGAATTGCATCGCTCGATCTACGAGCCCGACACCGACACGATGTACGTGAGCGGCTATACGCCCGACACGCCGGTCGATCGCGGCTTCTGGAAGGAAGTGGGCCGCGTGCTGGTGCGCTACGACAAATGGTCTAGCGGCAAGCCGGTGCAGCGCTATTCGATCGCGCTGCCGTGGCAGACACAGAGCAAGCCCATCGCGACGATCATCGGCCTGACGGTCGAGGGGCAATACATCTTCGGCGTCGAACCGGTGGGCGCGGGGCATGTGTGGGACAAGGACAGCGGCCGTGAACTCGGCGTGATCCGGCCCGGCCCCGAAGTGGGCCGGGCGTCCGGCTGGGTCGACGTACCCAACGGCATCAGCGCGGCGAAGCGAGCCGACGGCGAGTACCTCGTATTCGTCGAGGAAGACGCCCGCGGCAAGGTGCTGATGTACCGCTGGAAACCTTGACGACGCGTCGGCAACACCACGCATGACGAAAAAAACAGGCAATCGTAGTCGAACCCAGGGCATCCGATGGACAAAGGCATTCTCAAGAACGTAGCGATCAATTTCTTCGGACTCGTGCTGCCGACTTTCGTCTCGCTCGTCACCGTGCCGTCGTATATCAGGCTGCTCGGCGTCGAGCGCTACGGCGTAATCAGCCTCGTGTGGACGCTGATCGGCTACTTCGGGATTCTCGATCTGGGCATGAGCATGGCCGCGCAGAATCACATTTCGAAAGCGCGCGCGTCGGGCAACAAGGACGAGAGCGCGCGTGTATTCTGGAGTGCGACGTGGCTCAATCTCGCGACGGGCGTGGTCGGCGGGTTGATCATCTATTTCGGTGCGTTCCTCTACACCGCGTATTTCACGAAGGTGTCGCCGGAACTGCAGCACGAGGTGTATATGGCGCTACCGTGGCTCGCGGTGGCGATTCCGATTGCGAACGTGTCGTGGGTGTTCGCCGGCGCGATCAACGGCGCCGAACGCTTCGGCATTTACAACACGAATCAGACCATTGGCACGTTCCTGTTTCAGCTGCTGCCGCTCGGCGCGGCGCTCTGGCTCGGTGCGAGCTTGCAGAACGTGCTGGCCGCCGCCGTGTTCGCGCGTATTCTCGCTGCGATCCTGCTCGGCCGGTCCGCGCTAAAAGTGCTTGAAATACACAGTATTCTGCCGCCGCAGCTTGGTGTGGCAAAGGGGCTTTTCAACTTCGGCGGCTGGATGCTGATTGCGAGCGTCACCAACATGATCGCCGAATCGCTCGACCGCGTGATGCTCGGCACGAGCCTCGGCGCGCGCTTCGTCACGTATTACACGGTGCCGCAAAACCTCGTGACGCGCTTGAACATCGTGCCCACCGCCATGGTGCGCACGCTCTTTCCACGGCTTTCCGCGGTGGGCCGCGCGGACGCCGACACCATCACGCAGCAGTCGCTCGAGTTTCTCAACGGCGTGTTCACGCCTGTCGCATTGATCGCGATGCTGGTGCTCGAACCGTTCCTGCACCTTTGGGTCGGCAATGAAATTGCAAGCGTTGCGGCGCCCGTGGGACGCATCATGATCGTTGCGGTCTGGCTCGTGGGCCAGGCGAACGTGACGCGCATCCTGATCCAGTCGCAGGTTAATCCGGCCACGGCTGCGCGCGTCGGTCTGTTCGAATTGCCCTTGTTTGCAGGGGCTTTGTGGTTCGGCATCACGCATTTCGGATTGACTGGCGCGGCGATCGCGGTGGCGGGCCGCGCGCTGTTCGATTACGCGGTGCTGTTGCGGCTCTCGGCGATCCGTGCGCGGCAAATCGCGCTCGACATGCTTGCTCATCTCGCTTTCCTGCTGGCGAGCCTCTGGCTTTCCAGCTTCCTGCCGGGCCTCGCCATGGCGATCGTCGCCGGCCTGTTGATGGTGGGCGCGAATATCGCCTGGTCCATCACGATGACCCCCGCCTTGCGCGATCTAGCGCGTTCACTGCTGTTGCGACTGAATCCGAGGAAAAGCGCATGAACCACGAAGTCCTTGAAGAAGCCGTGCTGCAAGCTCCGACGCGAAGTGCGCTGGCCGAACTGACCACCGTTCCTACGGCTGACGCGCCGCCGCGGCGTGCCGCATTGCGCGGCGATAAAGCCGTGCGGGTGGCAATCGTGCACGACTGGCTCGTTACGTATGCGGGTGCGGAGAAGGTTCTCGAGCAGATCGTGGCGTGCTTTCCGGACGCGGACCTGTTCAGCCTCGTCGACTTTCTCGACGACCGCAGCTTTTTGCGCGGCAAGCCGGTGACCACATCGTTCATTCAGAAGCTCCCGCTCGCGCGCAGCAAGTACCGCACGTATCTGCCGTTGATGCCGCTCGCGATCGAGCAACTCGATGTATCCGCCTACGACGTGGTGATATCGAGCAGCCACGCGGTGGCCAAGGGCATTCTCACCGGTCCGGATCAGGTGCATATCAGCTACGTGCATTCGCCGATCCGCTATGCGTGGGACTTGCAGCACCAGTACCTGCAGCAGTCGAAACTGACGAGCGGGCCGAAGTCGGCAATGGCGCGGCTCATTTTGCATTACATCCGCAACTGGGACATCCGCACGTCGAACTCGGTGGACGGCTTTATTGCGAACTCCGATTTCATCGCGCGGCGCATTAAAAAGGTTTATCAGCGCGATGCGCAGGTGATCTTTCCGCCTGTCGACGTCGAAGCGTTCACGCTGTGCACGCAGAAGGAAGACTTCTATCTGACTGCCTCGCGGATGGTGCCGTACAAGAAAATCGACCTGATTGTCGAGGCGTTTGCGCGCATGCCCGAGAGAAAACTCGTCGTCATCGGCGACGGTCCCGACATGCAGAAGATCCGCGCGAAGGCGGGGCCCAATGTCGAGATCATGGGCTACCAGCCGTTCAAAGTGCTGAAGGACCGGATGAGCCGCGCCAAGGCTTTCGTCTTCGCTGCCGAGGAAGACTTCGGCATTTCGGTGGTCGAGGCGCAGGCGTGCGGGACGCCTGTCATAGCGTATGGCAAGGGCGGTGCGCTCGAAACGGTGCGCGATCTGTCGGAGCCGCGTCCGACCGGTATGTTCTTCGACGAGCAGAGCGCGGAGTCGATCATCGCCGCGGTCGAGCGTTTCGATGGGCACGTGAAGCGTTTTTCGCCAACCGATTGCCGCGCGAACGCCGAGCGTTTTTCCGCAGCCAATTTCCGCGAACGCTTTTTCGCCCACGTGCGGGCTTCCGTGCCCGCGCTGCGCAACGCGACGCTGCCGCCGTATGTGCCGTATAACGCGGAGCCGGCCGCGAACGCGCCGCGTATTCTCGCGGTCGATCAAAGCGGCGTGCTAGGCGGCGCCGAGCTGTCGCTGCTCGAAATCGTCAAGGCGCTACGCTCCCGCATGCAAGTGGTGCTGTTCGACGACGGCCCATTTCGTACCGCGCTCGATAAAGTGGGCGCCAGTGTCGAGGTGCTCGATGCAGGCGCGCTGCGCAACGTGCGTAAGCAGGGCGGCTCGTTGCCCAAGGGCCAGGCACTGATGGGCCTGATGTCGCTTATTCGCGCGACGGCCAAACGCGCGCGCAGCGCGCAGGTGATCTATGCGAACACGCAGCGCGCGATGGTGATCGGCGCGGTCGCCGGCAAGCTCGCGAGGCGGCCGGTGGTCTGGCATCTGCGCGACATCGTAAGTCCGGAGCATTTCGGGTCCAAGCAGCTCGCGATCATCAAATGGTGCGCACGCCTCGGCCTCACGCATGTGATCGCCAATTCGGCGGCGTCGGCGCGCGCGTTCGCCGACCTCACGCATTTCGACGACAAACGCATCGACGTGGTGTTCAACGGCATTTCGGCGGGACCCTTCGACGCATTGCGCAACGTGCCGCAAGCCACGCTGCGCGAGAAGCTGAACCTGCCGAAAGATGCCTTCCTGGTGGGTTCGTTCAGCCGCCTTGCACGCTGGAAAGGGCAGCATGTACTGCTCCAGGCGCTGGTGCTCAATCCGCACATGCACGCGGTGCTGGTTGGTGCGGCGCTATTCGGCGAAGATCAGTACGAGATCGAATTGCGCGCGTTCGTCGCCGCGCACGATCTCGGCGGCCGCGTGCACTTTCTCGGCTTCCAGCACGATATTCCTGCCTGCATGTGCGCGGTGGATGCGGTGGTGCACACCTCCATCACGCCCGAGCCGTTCGGCCGGGTGATCGTAGAGGGCATGCTTGCGCAACGGCCGGTCGTGGCCGCGCGTGCGGGCGGGGTACTTGAAATTATCGACGACTACGAGAACGGCGTGCTGTGCACACCGGGCGATGCTCATGCATTGGCCGATGTGCTGGCAGAACTGCGCTCGAACGACGAACTGCGCGACAAGCTCGTCAAAAACGGCTACATGACGGCGCTGAACCGCTTCGGTACGTCGAGCTATGTCGAAAGTGTGGAGCGGATCCTGAGGCGTGTGGCGCAGCCGGGCAAGGCTGCCGGCGCATGATCTGCACGACCCGCACGATTTGCATGAAGCACGAAGGCGGTAAGGGGCGTGACTTGATGGGTCGCGCCCGAGACCGCCGACGTCCGACGGACATCCAGGTCAGAGGCACAGCCAGGAACATCTGCTGAAGGAACGATTGACGCGGGGTAGGCAGGGACTTGGCCGGTTCCTGTCATTTGGCGCAACGGGGCGAACGTCACTGACATTCGCCCCGCTTTTTTTACGACTTCACGAACGCGCCTTTAGCGGACTTCGGCTTGAAACTGGCGGACCAGTTCATCGCCGGTAATTCGACCAGCCGGTAGAACACGTATGCGGCCGGCACGGCGACCAGCATATAGCCGAACGACGGCCAGATCGACATCTGCAACGAAGAGCGGTAGAGGACCGACGAAAGCAGCACGAAGATCGGCAGATGAATCAGATACAAAGAAAAACTGAAGTCGCCAAAGCGCGACAGAAGCCGCAAGCCCCAACCGTCGCGCTGGTTGGCGTTGCCGCGCTCCAGCGCCTTGTAAAGATAGAACGCGAAGCCGATTGCCCAGAGTTGGAACGCGCCGTATTGACCGTAGTGAAATGCGGCGCAACCAAGCGCGATGAATCCAGCGGCGAGCGCATAGAGCCACCGCGGCGAACCGGTCTTCGCGGAGGTGCGGGCTTTCGCGTCGGCAATCCATGCGCCGAGGGTCCACGAAAACCAGTACGACGTGAAGAACTGAATGTCATGCCGTTCCAGCACATACGCAGAAACGAGATTGACTACGGCGACGATTGCGAGCACGGAGGTCATGCCGATACGTCGACGCAGCGCGAACAGCAACGGATAGATCGCGTAGAACTGCACTTCCAGCGAAAGAGTCCATAGCGCGCCGTTCGATCCATACGTCTTGCCGGCCACGCCTTGCAGCGAGAACAGATTGACGAGAAACGCCTGTACGCCGATCTCGCGAATCTTGTGACTAACAGGCGGTAATTGAAGACTGAACCAGTCGAGCGCGAGCGTCAGCAGCAACGCGGCGAGCAGCACCGGATAGATGCGCGTAAAGCGGCGCACCCAGAAATTGCCCGCGTCGAGCCGGTAAGCCGGGTTGTTAGCAAGGCGTAAGGCGCCGCTGCGGTGAATGCAGTAGCCGCTGATTACGAAAAAGATCGGCACGCCTGCCGATCCCCATGCAATAGGGAAAGTCAGATAAGCCGCAATTGTTTTCAAACTCAACGAATGTCCGGCATTCTGATGAAATGCCTGCATGCCGACCCATTCGATCTGACGGCAATGGAAATACGCGACGAGCAGCGCGGCAAAGCCTCGCATTGCGTCGATCACATGTTCTTTGCCGGCACTGTCGGCACGTGCGTCGCTTTGCGCGCGCGGTACGGCAGCCTTCACAGGTGGAGAGAGGGGCAGGGATGAGCCGGCGGCATCCAGTGCTGGGTCGCTCATGCGCGGTCCTTTTATTTGAAGTCATGCAATGCGGATCCGCGCGCGACTTCCGCACGCGGTGCATCACATGCTAGTTCACCGCGTCTATAAAAAAATGAATAAAAAATGACAGCCAATTCCTATTTGAGCGGCCTTTGTGACTAAATGTAATTGCGCATAAACAGATATGGACGATCAATTATTTATCGATTTTTGTCGTGCTAATTTACAGCACGGATTCTCCTGATGAGAGGTGAAGTCATGAACCTGCATTTGCTTGCCGGCATCGCCGTGCTACTGATCCTCGTCGCCGCTTCAGCTTATCGCGAGGCGCTGCGCAATGAGCCGATCCGCCGTTTCCGCATCAGTCCGGGCAAGCTGCCGCAACTCGACGAAAACGAGGAAGCACGCCAGTAAATGCCAACGCGCTTGCTAACGGAGTCCGCGCGGGGTCCTCTGGCGTGAGTAATTTTTTCGGAATCGTCCGCAGATAATTCGATTTCCGAAAGTAAATGTTTCCTGTGCCCGTGACAAATGGCGCAAATAGTTGTGAGTCGGGCGCATTAAGCATTATTTGTGAAATTCACGCGTGATCTAGCGCAGATTTTTTGTTAGCCTTTCTGGCGACGTCGGGAGCCCAAGCGGCCCGCGAACACCAATTTCTAACCGATCTGGGAATGCCTACCATGCTGAAAGTCACTAAAGCCGTGTTTCCCGTAGCGGGCCTCGGGACACGATTCCTGCCGGCTACCAAGGCAAGTCCAAAGGAAATGCTGCCTATCGTCGACAAGCCGCTGATTCAGTACGCGGTTGAAGAAGCGATTGCCGCGGGTATTACCGAAATGATCTTCGTAACGGGGCGCAGCAAGCGCGCGATTGAAGATCATTTCGACAAGTCGTATGAGATCGAAGCCGAACTCGAGGCACGCAACAAGCAGAAACTGCTCGACCTCGTGCGCAGCATCAAACCCGCCAACGTCGACTGCTTTTATGTGCGCCAGGCCGAAGCACTCGGCCTGGGCCACGCGGTCTTGTGCGCCGAAAAGCTGGTGGGCGAAAGCCCGTTCGCGGTCATTCTCGCCGACGACCTGCTGCACAGTTCGAAGCCCGTCATGAGCCAGCTTGTCGATACGTTCAACCACTATCACAGTTCCGTGATCGGCGTCGAAACCATCGCGCGCGAAGACAGCCGCTCGTACGGTGTCGTGGACGGCCGCGAGTGGGAAGACAACGTGATCAAGCTCTCGGGTATCGTGGAAAAGCCGGCGCCGGACAATGCGCCGTCGAACCTCGGCGTGGTGGGCCGCTACGTGCTGATGCCGACGATCTTCAAGCATATTCGCGCGCTCAAGCCGGGTGCCGGCGGTGAACTGCAATTGACCGATGCAGTGCAGTCGCTGCTCACCGAGGAGCAGGTGCTCGCATACCGCTACTTCGGCACGCGTTTCGATTGCGGCAGCAAGCTCGGCTACCTGAAGGCGACGGTGGAGTTCGCGCTGCGCCATCCGGAGGTGAAGGAGGAATTCGAAGCGTATCTGCACGCATACATGCGCGCAAATGGACAGGCGAATCCGGAAAGCCTGGAGCCTCAGTACACGGCCGAAGCGGCTTGATCCAGGCCGGGACATCCTGATCGCGCGATTCGTGTAATTCGCGTGATCGGTGTCATCGGCGCATTAGCGCGAGGTTGCATCAGGCATCACGTCGAAGCATCACGCAGAAGCGCGCGAAACATCGCGCGCATTGAAAACGGGCGCCCCGAATCACGCGGGCGCCCGTCCTTTTTTGCCGCGCTCGAATTTGAAACCTCTTCGAGCCGCGGCGCGATATCAAGCTCAGCCGTTCTTCACTTGCAGACGGAACTTGTGCAGCAACGGTTCCGTGTAGCCGCTCGGCTGCTGGCGTCCTTCGAATACCAGTGCTTGCGCGGCCTTGAATGCGATGGTGTCGAACGAGGGCGCCATGGGCCTGTAATTCGGATCGCCGGCGTTCTGCTGATCGACCACTTGCGCCATGCGCTTAAAGGTCTCCTCGACCTGTTCGCGCGTCACCACGCCGTGATACAGCCAGTTCGCAATGTGCTGGCTCGAGATACGCAGCGTCGCGCGGTCTTCCATCAGGCCGACGTTGTGAATATCGGGCACCTTCGAGCAGCCCACGCCCTGATCGATCCAGCGCACCACGTAGCCCAGAATGCCTTGCGCGTTGTTGTCGAGCTCAGCGCGGATTTCGTCGGCGCTCCAGCTGGCCGTTTCGACGACGGGAATCGTCAGCAGGCCGTCCAGCAGTTCGTCGCGGACGCTCGCATAGTCGGTGCGCTCCAGTTGCTGCTGAACCGCCTGTACGTCGATCTGATGATAGTGCAGCGCATGCAGCGTTGCCGCGGTCGGCGAGGGCACCCATGCGGTGTTCGCGCCGGCCTTCGGATGCGCGATCTTCTGTTCGAGCATCGCGTGCATCAGATCGGGCATGGCCCACATGCCCTTGCCGATCTGCGAGCGGCCGCGCAGGCCCGCGTGCAACCCGACGAGCACGTTGCTACGTTCGTATGCGGCGATCCATGCGCTCGACTTCATGTCGCCCTTGCGCATCATCGGGCCGGCTTCCATCGCGCTGTGCATTTCGTCGCCGGTACGGTCGAGAAAGCCCGTGTTGATGAACGCCACGCGTTCCGACGCTTGGGCGATACACGCGAGCAGATTCACGCTCGTGCGGCGCTCCTCGTCCATGATGCCCATCTTGATCGTATTGCGCGGCAGCTTCAGCAGATCTTCGACGCGCGCAAACAGTTCGCTCGCAAACGCGACTTCGGCGGGGCCGTGCATTTTCGGCTTCACGATATAGATCGAGCCGGTGCGCGAATTCAACTTGTGTTTGCGGTCGTGCAGCGCACACAGCGTCGTCATCACGGCGTCGAGTATGCCTTCGGGAATCTCGGCGCCGTCCTTCGTCAACACAGCCGGATTGGTCATCAAATGACCGACGTTGCGGATGAACAGCAGCGAGCGGCCATGCAGTACGACAGGGGCCGTGCCGTTCGCGGCGACGTACACGCGGTCGTCATTCAGCCGGCGTGTGAACGTCTTGCCGTTCTTCGTGACCTCTTCGGTCAGATCGCCGTTCATCAGACCGAGCCAGTTGCGATAGAGCTGAACCTTGTCATCTGCATCGACGGCTGCAACGGAATCTTCGCAGTCGATGATCGTGCTCACCGCCGCTTCGACCACCACGTCCTTTACGTGCGCGGCGTCGGTCTTGCCGATCGAGTCGTTCGCGTCGATCTGAATCTCGAAGTGCAGCCCGTTATGTTTGAGCAGCACTGCCGACGGCGCGCTTGCGTCACCCTGATAGCCGATGAATTGCGCGGGCGTTTTGAGTTCGCTCGTTCCGTTCTTCAGCGCGACGACCAGTTTGCCGCCTTCCACGCTGTAGCGAGTCGCATCGGCATGCGAGCCGTTCGCGAGCGGCGCGGCTTCGTCGAGAAACTTGCGGGCATAGGCGATCACCGCAGCGCCGCGCACCGGGTTGAAGGTTTTCTGTCTGTCGGCGCCGTTGGTCTCGGGAATCGCGTCAGTGCCGTAGAGTGCGTCGTACAGGCTGCCCCAGCGCGCGTTCGCCGCATTCAGCGCATAGCGCTGATTCGACAGAGGCACCACGAGTTGCGGGCCCGCCTGTTCGGCGATTTCGGTGTCGACCTGGTCGGTCGTCGCTTTCACGCTCGCAGGCGCCGGCACGATATAGCCGATGCCTTCGAGAAATGCACGATAGGCTCGTAAGTCGCGCACCGGCCCGGGATTGGCGCGATGCCAGTTGTCCAGTTCCGTTTGCAGGCGGTCGCGCTCGGCGAGCAGCGCATGGTTTTTAGGCGCCAACTCCTGCACGAGTGCGTCGAAACCTGACCAGAATGCGGCGCTGTCAATTCCGGTGCCGGGCAGGGCTTCGGTTTCGACGAACTGGTCGAGATTGGCGGCGACCTGCAATCCGCCGCGCGGGTTCATCTGAGTCATCGACTGCTCCATCTGTCTGAGTGGGGCCGACGTGGGGACATCGGCCCGCGTTGGGGCTACTGCTGGGACGATCCTGCTTTCGGATTGGTGCGCTTCAGAGGAAAGGCCATCACGGCGGCATTCGTGACGGCGCTGGCGTTAGCGATGGGCGAAGCCATCGCCGTGCCTGACTCAGACGCCAAGCGCCTGAATGCCGGCCTTGGCGATCTGCGCATCCTGGTCGGACTTCACGCCCGATACGCCGACCGCGCCGACCACCTGGCCTTCGACGATCACCGGCACGCCGCCTTCGAGTGTGCCGAGCAGCGGCGCGCTGAGAAACGCGGTGCGGCCATTGTTGATCATGTCCTCGTACACCTTGGTTTCGCGCCGTCCAATCGCCGCAGTGCGGGCTTTTTCAGTCGCGATATACGAGCTCGAGGGCGCACTGCCGTCGAGGCGCAGCATGCCGAGCGGGTGGCCGCCGTCGTCGACCACGACGATTGCGACGGCCCACTTGTTTTTCTCGGCTTCCGCGCGTGCGGCTTCGAGGATCCGGGTCGTTTCGGCTACGGTCAACACGGGTTTGCTCAGCATAATCAATTTCCTGTCTCGTTCATTGTAGGGTGCGACGTGCAGGGACCGTGAAAGGCGATCGTTTGCGGCGGGTCCCTTGCGAATCAGCTTGATTGGGGATTCTACGTCCAAGCGCGATGCGAAGAAACGCCATCGTTCAGCGGCGCCATCGGCGGCGTCTTCGGGGATCGTCTGTCATTACCGGCGTCGAGCGGCGCATCGGCAGAGCGCCATGCGGGATTACCCGACGCAAAATGGCCCAATTCCGACGCACGGCAGCGCCGTTGCAACACGGTCATGGTGCCGAACCGATTTACAATCGTGCGTTGATTCAGGAGTTGCCATAAAAAACGAGCGAGTGCGTGATCCGGCGCTCGCGAATCCAACGTCCACGCCCCACATCATGCCGACCATTAGCGATCTCTTTGTCTATCCGATCAAATCCTGCGCGGGCATCGCGCTAAACGAAGCGCGGGTGTTGTCCACAGGTCTCGAATACGATCGCGGCTGGATGGCCGTCGATTCGAATGGCGCAATGCTCACGCAGCGCGCGTATCCACGCATGGCGCTGATCAGGGTCGAGATCGCCGCGCAGGACCTGGTGATTCACGCGCCCGGCATGAGCGAATTGCGTACGCCGCTCGACGCCGCGCGACTCGGTACGGCGGCCAGCGTCGAGACCACCGTATGGCGCGACGCAGCCTATGGACTCGACACTGGGGACGAATGCGCGAAGTGGTTCTCCGAATTTCTCGGCATGCCGGTGCGGCTGTTGCGCTCCGATCCCGAGCGCGAGCGCATTGTCGATCCGGCTTATACGGAGAGTGTGGGTCGCGCTACCACGCATTTCGCCGACGGCTTCCCGGTTCTCGTGATCGGCCAGGCGTCGCTCGACGACCTGAACACGCGCCTGAATGCGAAGGGCGCGCCGTCCATTCCGATCGATCGGTTCCGTCCGAACGTGGTGTTAAGCGGGCTCGATGCTTACGAGGAAGACTATGTGGAAACGCTGAGGGCGGACGACGCGACTTCGGATAGCGCACAAGGCGTCGAACTGCGCCTCGTCAAACTGTGTGCACGCTGCCCGATGCCGACCATCGATCAGGCAAAGGGCGAGCGCGATCCCAACTGGCCGAACGAACCGACCGACACGATGAGCGTTTATCGTGCAAACCCGCAGCGAAACGGCGCGGTCACGTTCGGCAACAACGCGCTAGTGACGAGCGGGGCGGGCGCGTTGCTGCGCGTCGGCCAGGCAGTCGAAGCAGAGCTGGGCTTTGGCGACTAGTAAGTCGTGCGACCGCTTGCATCACATTCACGCGGCGCGAGCATGCGCCGCGTCACCGTGCGATGACGCATGTTGCGCCCACTCCGTCTCCATACTTTCACCGATCGCGTTGCCGATCAGAATCACTGCAGGACTGCCGAAGCCCGCATCTGTGGCGTCGGCCGCGAGGCGATCGAGGCGCGTCAGCAAGCGCCGCTCATTGGCGCCGCCAGCCCATTGAACTACCGCAGCCGGCGTCTCGGCAGGCAGGCTCGCAAGCAACGCGCTGGCGAGGCTGCCAATACGCCGCATCCCCATATAGATCGCGAGCGTCGTTCGCGTTGCCGCCAGCGCGGCCCAATCCGGTTCGCCGTGATCTTCCGTGTGCGCGGTAACGAACGTGACGCCGTGACAATGACGGCGATGCGTGAGCGAAATGCCGAGCCCCGCCGCGGCAGCGAATCCCGACGAGATGCCATTGACGATCTCCACGGGAATCCCCGCGTCGCGCAAGGTCGCGAGCTCTTCACCGGCGCGGCCGAATAGCAGCGCTTCGCCGCCTTTCACGCGGACCACGTGCAGCCCCTTTTGCGCGTAACGCCGCATCAGGCGCTCGATAAATGCTTGTGGTGTCGAACGGCAGCCACCGCGCTTGCCGACCCGGATTACGCGCGCTTGCGGCGCGAGCGTGACGATCTCGGGATTCGCCAGGTCGTCGAGCAGGACGACGTCCGCGGCAGCGAGGGCTTTCGCGGCTCGCATGGTGAGCAGATCCAGTTCTCCCGGACCCGCGCTCAATAACGTGACCTTGCCGGAGTTCGTGTTCATCGTGATGTCCTTAGCTTCTCTCTGTGGCCGGCGGGTAGGGTTCCGCCGGCGCCAAACAAAAAACGGCGTCCGCCCGTGATGATCACGAGGGGACGCCGTTGTCCGATGCTGCTGATTTGCCGCTCCTGGATTCGCAATCTGGCGAGGCACTGCGTTGTGTCTTGCCAGGTGATGCCGTAAATGTGCGCCGGCTGCGTCGCCGGAGCGGCATTCATACGCCCAATGCCGATGCAAGGAGCAGGCCAACATGCGAAGGCGCGACGCTGGAGGCAAGCATTCGGTCGAGTCGAAGCTTCGGCGATGCGCGTTAAAACACGTCGCAGACGGCCTGCCACCCGCTGACTCTAAGAGCGCGACGCCGTCACGGCGCTCCTCGTGCGGCGCTCTTCCGCACCGCCCACACGCCCGCTTTTGGCACGCCCAAAGTGCTGCGTCGCACCATCGCTGTGCTGGTCTGCATCGAAATGCGTCGCGCGTGCGAATCGGCACCGACCCGCGCAATGCTACGCGAAGCCCCGTGCGGCGGGGCGCACGCGCACATCGCATGCGATTGGCACAGCCCTTGCATTTAGTCCCGCCATCGGATCAACGTGGATCCGCCGCGAGCGCCACACGAGGCACTTGCCGCAGTACCAGGTCAGGACAACGGCGTCCCCCGAATTCAGTCATCGACTGGGTTCGCGGGACGCCGTTTTTATTTCCGGCGCCGCATTGCCGATGACGGCATGGCGGCGACCGATGCCCAGCACATTGAGGAAGCCGCGGTCATGAAAATCATCGTTATCGGTCACGGGATGGTCGGTCACAAACTGGTCGAGTGTCTGGCGCAAGACGCCGCGCACGGCCTCGACATCACGGTGCTGTGCGAAGAATCGCGTCCGGCGTATGACCGCGTGCACCTCTCCGAATTCTTCTCCGGCAAGACGGCGGACGACCTCTCGCTCGTGGAACCGGGCTTCTTCGAACGCCAGAACGTGTTGCTCAAGCTCAACGCGAAGGCTGTCTCGATCGACCGCGCCGCGCGCACCGTGACTGTCTCGACTGGCGAGACGCTGCCTTACGACAAGCTCGTGTTCGCGACCGGCTCCTATCCGTTCGTGCCGCCGGTGCAGGGACGCGAGCGCAGCGATTGCTTCGTCTATCGAACCATCGACGATCTGGAGGCGATGCAGGAATGCGGCGCGCGCTCGAAGACCGGCACGGTGGTCGGCGGCGGGCTCCTGGGTCTCGAATGCGCGAAGGCGCTGCGCGACATGGGTCTGCAAACACATGTGGTCGAATTCGCGCCGCGCCTGATGGCGGTTCAGGTCGATGAAGGCGGCGGCCGCGTGCTGCGCACGAAGATCGAAGAACTCGGCGTGACGGTGCACACGCAGAAGAACACCACGGCGATCGTCGACGGCGAAGCGGGCACGCACCGCATGCAATTCGCGGACGGCACGTATCTCGACACTGACATGATCGTGTTCTCCGCAGGCATTCGTCCGCGCGACGACCTTGCGCGCGACAGCGGCCTGACGCTCGGTGCGCGCGGCGGCATCGTGATCGACAACGCATGCCGCACGAGCGATCCGCACATCTATGCAATCGGCGAGTGCGCGCTGTGGAACGGCCAGTTGTTCGGCCTCGTCGCGCCCGGCTATGACATGGCGCGCACGGTCGCGAGGCAACTGCTGGGCGAGCCCGCCGAATTCGCGGGCGCCGACATGAGCACCAAACTCAAACTGATGGGCGTGGACGTCGCGAGCATCGGCGATGCGCATGGCAATACGCCGGGCAGCCGCGCGTATCAGTTCAGCGACGAACGCAAGCAGATCTACAAGAAGCTCGTGGTCTCGGAATGCGGCAAGTATCTGCTGGGCGGCGTGATGGTCGGCGATGCAACCGAGTACGGCACGCTGCTGCAGATGATGCTCAACCGCATCGAGCTACCGGAGTCGCCCGAATTTCTGATCCTGCCGCAAAGCGACGGCAAGGCGAAGCCGGGACTCGGCGTCGACGCGCTGCCGGACGCCGCGCAGATCTGCTCGTGCAACAACGTGTCGAAAGGCGACCTGTGCGCCGCCGTTTGCGCGGGCGCGACCGACATCGGCGCGCTCAAATGCGCGACTAGCGCGGGCACTTCCTGCGGCGGTTGCGTGCCGCTCGTCACGCAGGTGATGAAGGCCGAGATGAAGAAGCAGGGCCTCGCGGTGAACAACCATGTGTGCGAGCACTTCGCGTATTCGCGCCAGGAGCTGTATCACATCGTTCGCGTGGAAGGCGTTCGCAGCTTCGGCGAACTGCTCGCGAAACATGGCCATGGTCTCGGCTGCGATATCTGCAAGCCGGTGGTCGCCAGCATTCTTGCGTCGTGCTGGAACGAATTCGTGCTGAAGAAAGAGCACGCGTCGTTGCAGGACACGAACGACTACTACCTCGCCAACATTCAGCGCGACGGCACATATTCGGTCGTGCCGCGCATGGCGGGCGGCGAAGTCACGCCCGACGGTCTGATCGCCGTTGCGCAGGTTGCGAAGAAATACGGCCTCTATACGAAGATCACCGGTGGCCAGCGCGTCGACCTGTTCGGCGCGCGCGTCGAGCAACTGCCGTTCATCTGGGAAGAGCTTATCGCGGCGGGCTTCGAGTCGGGCCATGCGTACGGCAAGTCGCTGCGCACCGTGAAGTCGTGCGTCGGCTCGACATGGTGCCGCTACGGCGTGGGCGATTCGGTGGGCCTCGCGGTCGAACTCGAGAACCGCTATAAGGGCCTGCGCACGCCGCACAAGATCAAGTTCGGCGTCTCGGGCTGCACACGCGAGTGCGCCGAAGCGCAGGGCAAGGACGTCGGCATCATCGCGACGGACAAGGGCTGGAACCTGTACGTGTGCGGCAACGGCGGCATGAAGCCGCGTCACGCGGAACTGCTTGCCTCAGACCTCGACCGCGAAACGCTCGTGCGCTACATCGACCGCTTTCTGATGTTCTACGTGCGCACCGCCGACCGTCTGCAACGCACCAGCGTGTGGCGCGAGAACCTCGAAGGCGGGCTCCAGTATCTGATCGACGTGGTTGTCGACGACCACCTGGGCGTGGCCGAAGAACTCGAAGCGGACATGCAGCACGTGATCGACACCTACGAATGCGAGTGGAAGAAGGCAGTGACCGATCCCGAAACGCGCAAGCGCTTCCGTCATTTCGTCAATAGCGACGAGTCCGACAGCACAGTGAGCTTCGTCGAGGAACGCGGGCAGATCCGCCCGGCGACACACGATGAACGTCAATCGAAGCTTGCCGCCATTCCGGTCGTAGTGGAAACCGTTTGATTCATTGGCGCCATGGCTCGCGTACTCGCTGGCGCGTATCAGATTCAAGCTTCAAGGAGCACGTAGTTCTGCATCGAAAAGCAGGCCCGCATGGCATGGACGTTGCATGAATAGTGCGGGTTTCAACATAGTGATCATTCCGGTGCGTGGCGAAGCATGCAGTGAGCCGGATGGTCGAAAATCAGTTTAGTGAGGATGTCTGATGAAAAACGTGATGAGCTCCCTTAAGAGTGGAGACTGGCGCGCGCTGGTAGCGTGTTTCCTCTATTTCGATACCGGCTTCACGGTCTGGGTTCTGTATGGCCCGCTCGCGCCGTTCATCAGCAAGAGCATTGCGATGACTCCGGCACAGCAAGGCCTGCTCGTCGCGGTGCCGGTGCTGTCCGCAGCGATCTTGCGAGTAACGCTCGGCAACCTCTATCAATCGGCGCACGGCAAGCGCATTGCGTTGCTCGGCGTGCTGCTGTCGGCGGTGCCGACCATCGTGTTGCCGTTGCTGCCGTCCGTTCCGTCGTACACGCTGCTGCTGGTGCTGGGCGTGTTCCTCGGCGTCGGCGGTGCGAGCTTCGCTGTTGCATTGCCGATGGCAGGCAGCAACTATCCGCCGAAGGTACAGGGTCTCGTGCTGGGACTCGCCGCCGCGGGCAACATCGGCGCGGTGCTCGACGGTTTCCTGTTCCCGCAACTCGCGACTCACTACGGCTGGCAGACGGCAACGGGCGGTGCGTTGCCTCTGCTCGCTATCGCAGGCATCACGCTGTATTTCTGGGCAAACGACTCCGGCGTGAAGACGGGCAGCGTGCTGCGCGCATTCGGCAGCTTCGTGGTGACGCTTGTCGGCCTGATCGTGCTCGTGCTGCTGGTCGAAGCGGGCATCTTCGGTTCGGGCAAAACGGGTGTGCTGCTGTTGCCGGTAATCGGCGCGCTGCTTGCCATTGCGGTGCTGCCCAAGCGCTATCGCGCGGTGCTGGCGGAGCGCGACACGTGGGTCATCATGCTCGTCTATAGCATCACGTTCGGGGGTTTCGTGGGTATGTCCTCGTATGTGTCGCTGCTGCTCACCAATCTCTATCAACTGTCGAAGATCGACGCGGGTCTTTTCATGGCGCTTCTCGCCGCGACCGGCGCGCTCGTGCGTCCGCTTGGCGGCCTGATCGCCGACAAGGTCTCCGGCGTGCGCGCACTGACCGTGCTGCTCGCCATCATCTCGGTGTGCGACTTCGTGTTTGCCGCGGTCATGCCGACGCTCGCGGGCGGCATTGCGCTGCTGCTGTGCCTGTACCTGGCCTTTGGCCTCGGCAATGGCGCGACGTTCCAGCTCGTGCCGCATCGCTGGGCCGGCCGCACCGGCCTGATGTCGGGCATCGTCGGCGCGGCGGGCGGCATCGGCGGTTTCTATCTGCCAGTCGTGATGGGCATGGCGAAGGAAAGCACTGGTTCATATCAGATGGGCTTTGCCACCTTCGGCGCGCTGGCCGCGTGTGCGTTTGTCGCAATCGTCGCGCTGCGCCGGCCGTGGATGGCGTGGTCGATGCAATCGGGCGTAATGCACGCTCATGCAACCGAGTAACGCAACTGGCTAACGGAAAGCAGTCACTCAGCGCATCAACGGGGCGTCGGCGTGCAAGCTACAGCGCGCCGACGCAACCCGCCGATCTGGATCTTCCGAAGTAGATATGCTCACAACGATAGAACGGCTCCCGCCGCAAGTGGACGTGTCCAGCGAAGTGTTGAGTTCGTTGATCAACATGGCAGGACGTCAACGGATGCTTTCGCAGCGCATCGTCTTCAAGGCGATGCTCGCGCTGCGTCGTAGCGACGGCGCGCTCGCCATCGCGCAGGAGACGTTGCGCACGTTTGCGGACAGTCATGCCGCACTGGTGCAAGGCCGCGATGGTCTGCCGGGGCTCTTTTCGCCCGCTCTGCGCGAGGCTTTTCATGGGAGCGGCAACGGTAGCAGCAGCGGACACGTGGAGAAGAGGATCACGAACTTCATCGCCCTGGCGCACGCGGCGCTCGACGCCATAGCGCGCGAGGCTTCGAACGCCGAAAGTGCTCTAGAAGTCCTGATCGCGTCGGCGGACCCGTTGCTCGGCGACTTACATGGCGTCACAGCGGTCTACGAACAGGAAAGCCGCCGTATTGCGCGTGCCCAGAAGAAAGAGCAGCAGCAGTTGATCGATCGCATCAAGTCGATCGCGAAAGAAGCGCATATCGTGTCCTTCAACGGTCAGATCGTGGCCAGCCGCACGAACGTGACCGGTCGCGAGTTCGCGGTCGTGGCCGGTGTCATGACTTCGATCACGAAGGAACTGGAGGCTGTGGTCAGCGCATTCGTGAAGAAAGTCTCGGGCGCCTGATACGTCATGCGTGATACGGAGTTCGCGCAACGCGCAGCGCTTCAACACTGATCGCGGATCTCGGCCCACCTGCCCACGCGTGCTCATCCCGGCTATGCTTGGCGTTTTCTCAAACGTCGGGGCAATTACATGAACAGTGGATGGCAGGCCGTGTGGGCAACGGCCAAGGCAGAATTCTCAGATCTCGGGGATCCAGCCGATGTAACGCAGGTGCTGATGCGTCTCGGGCTCGCGTTGATACTGGGCGGCGTGCTCGGTTTCGAGCGGGAAATGTCGCAGCGCGACGCCGGTATGCGAACGCACATGATGGTGGCGGTGGGCGCCGCCCTGTTCGTCGTCGTGCCGCTGCAGGCCGGCTTCTCACAAGACAACATGAGCCGCGTGCTGCAGGGACTCGTGTCCGGCATCGGCTTTCTCGGCGCGGGCGCCATCATGAAGCTCAGTGCGCAGCGCGAGGTGCGCGGCCTGACGACGGCGGCAAGCCTTTGGCTCAGCGCCGGTGTCGGTGTGGCCGCGGGCCTCGGACGCGAGGCCACGGCGATCCTCAGCGTGGTGATTGCGTTGCTGATCCTGTCGAGCGCACGCCTTGTGAAAGGCAACATGCCCGACAGCAAATAGCGAGACCGTGCGTTAGAACTTGTGCCTCAGCGCAACGCGCACGGCGACCTGCGTGCCCGTCGACGAAGGCGCCTGCACACCGGGAATAAACGCATTGTCGAGAATCGAATGGGTCGAGTTTCCCGTGACCTTCTGGTACTCGCCCTGCACATAGACGTCTGTGCGTTTGGACACGTTGTAGTCCGCCATCAGTCCGACCGAGTGGATTTTCGGCTTCACGCTGCCTGACGATGCATCGTAGTTCTCGATCGTGTACACGTACTGAGCACCGACGAAGAATGCGGGCGTGAACTGATATTTGCCGTTCACTTCGAAGTTCTGATACTTGAGCGTGTTCAATTCGACGCCTGGCGCGGCGAGCGGAATGCCGATATAGCCGTTGCCGGTCGGGCTCTTATACGTGGAGTTCGTATAAGCGAAGCCGACGGTCGCCGGGCCGAACGTGTAGTTAATGCCGCCGCCGAAAACGCGCATGCGTGCGGCGATGAAGCTCGCGTCGTTCGCGGTGATCGCGCCAGTTGCTCCCATGCCGGGATTGTTCGCCTGCAAATAGGCCGCCGCGATCAGCAGACCGCCGGTTGCATACTGGGCGCCAAAGCTGTACGCGCGGTTATTGGCGAAGTTGGTGTCGTTGCTGAAGCTGTAGACGCCCCCGAACTGCAGGCCCTCTATTTCGGGGCTCGTGTACTTCACGCTGTTGCCGAGCCGGAACGAGTTGTCGGTGTTGTCGTTGTCGTACGGATGCGCGAACAGGTAGCCGGCCCAGTTGCCGTTGGCCGTGGTCTGCGCGAGGTAATCCACCACCGAATCGTACTGGCGGCCGAACGTAAGCGTGCCGAAGCGGCTGTCGCTCAATCCCACGTATGCCTGCCGACCGAACATGCGGCCACCTTGGCCGAGCCGCCCGGAGTTCACGTCGAAGCCGTTTTCCAGCTGAAACACGGCTTTCATGCCACCGCCCAGATCCTCGGAACCCTTCAGGCCCCAACGGCTGCCCTGCGCGTAGCCGCTTGCCATTTCCCACACTGCGCCATGTCCGGCGTTGTTCGTGTAGTCGAGGCCTTCGTCGAGCACGCCATAGAGCGTCACGCTGCTTTGTGCGAACGCGCACGGAGCGGCCAGTGACGCAAGGGCTGCGAGCGCACTGAGGGTAGCGGTGGCGGACAAGGTCTTTTTTATCATCGAGAGCTCCAGACGTTGGTAATGAGCGGCGTTTGGCCGAGGCTCGGCGCGGCCGCTGCTTTTTGGCGAAGCCCGGATTCTGCAATTCGTGAACCGGTTCTCGAATGAGGCACATCCCTGGATAAACGTGATTTTTTCGAATGTTTGTCCCGCGAATTTTTCGCTTGTGGCCGGTCCTGACCCAGACAAAAATTCCGTCCATGCACTTTCGCATGTAGCCGGATATGACTGGCCATGCGCTTCCAGCACAGCAAGAAGAAGGAGACAAACATGCGACTCGACCGGAACTTTGCCAATGGCCGTTTCCTCGAACCCGCCGCCGGTTCTGCCGATCACGAATTGATCGCCGTCTACAACCCCGCCACCGAAGCGCTGATTGCGCACGTCACGGCCGCGAGCCATGCCGACGTCATTGCAGCAGTCGACGCCGCGGCGGTCGCCCAGAAGGCGTGGCGCAAGCTGCCTTCCGCGGAGCGGGGCGCGTATCTGCATAAGCTCGCCGACACATTGACCGAATGCGCGCCGGACATTGGCGCCGCGCTTGCGCTGGAGTCGGGCAAGAGCGTCGCCGATGCAACCAGCGAGGCCGTCTACGCCGGTCAGATCACGCGTTACCACGCAGAGTGGGCACGCCGCATCGAAGGCGAGGTGATTCCAAGCGATTCGCCCGATGAAAACCTCGTGCTGCATCGGGAACCCATCGGCGTGGTCGCGTGCCTGATTCCGTTCAACTATCCGGTCTATACGTTCATGCGCAAGGTGGCGCCTGCGCTGATCGCCGGCAACACGGTGGTTGTTCGCCCGAGCAACAACACGCCGACCTCCGCATTCGAAATCGCGAAGGCAGTCGAGAAGGCCGGCCTGCCCGCGGGCGTCGTCAATATTCTGGCCATGAACCATGCGACTGCCGAGGCGCTTTGCACGCATCCCAGGATCGGCATGATCACGCTGACGGGCAGCGTCGGCGCGGGCCGCAAGGTGCTCGAGTACTGCAAGGAGAACATCGCCAAGCCGTCGCTCGAACTGGGCGGCAAGACGCCCGCCATCATCGAGGCCGATGCCGATCTCGAAAGAGCCGCGCGTGAACTGGTCGCCTCGAAGACCACGCATTGCGGACAGCTTTGCACGGCGATCGAACGTGTCTACGTGCACGAAAGCGTGCACGACCGCTTCGTCGCGCTGCTCAAACGCCACATGAGCGCGGTCGAATTCGGCGACCGCAGCGAGCAACCTTCGCTGATGGGACCGCTCGTCAATGAAGCGTCACGTCAGTCGATCCACGCGATGGTCGAGCGGGCGATTGCAGCGGGCGCCACGCTCGAGACGGGCGGCAAGCTGCCGGCGCCGGCCGAGGGCAAAGGCTTTTTCTATCCGGCCACGCTCTTGTCGAACTGCCGTCAGGACATGGAGATCGTGCAGGAGGAGACGTTCGGTCCGGTCATGCCGGTCGTCAAATACCGGACGCTCGACGAAGCGCTCGACATGGCCAACGATCACCAGTTCGGCTTGTCGTCAGTGCTCTATACGGAGAACTACCGAAACGCGATGAAAGTCGCCAACGGTATCGAGGCCGGCGAACTCTATGTGAACCGCACGCCGGCCGATCCGTATCAGGGCTTCCATGCTGGCTGGAAACGCTCGGGGCTCGGCGGCGACGACGGCAAGCACGGCATGCTCGAATTCACGCAGACGCGTCTCGTCGTCATGAAGTACTAAGGCCGAACCGGCGCGCGCCGCGCCGTGCATAGCAGTCCGCAAGGCACGGCGTGCGTTTGCCTTGCTTCGTCCAGAGACAGCGAAGCGCTGCCTCTCATAACAAAACATATTGGAGACGCACAGGCCGCTCAGTCGGCGCTGTGCCTGTCAGGAGGCTCACGTGTCATCTCAACCCGTTCAATCGTCTTCGACCCCGGCTGCGCTCGCATTAGGCGAGAGGGAAGCCGGCATGAAAGCCGACGCGCAAGCCGCGCTGCAACAAACAAAGGGGCGCCGCTATACGCAGCTGATGTTGCTGGTGCTCGCCGCCGGCGCGATCTATCCGATTCTGTATCTCCGGCAGGTCTATCAGCCGACCATGCTCGAAGTGTTCCATATCACCGATAGCCAGCTCGGCTATCTGTACTCGTCGCTCGGTACCATCTTCTTGCTGAGCTACCTGCCGAGCGGCTGGCTCGCGGATCGCATCGCGCCACGCATGCTGATCTGTTTCTCGCTGATCGCAACGGGTGCGCTAGGGCTCTGGTATTCGAGCGCGCCGTCGTTCCCTATGCTGATGTTGATCTTCGGCGGCTGGGGCCTGTCGACCGGCCTCACGTTCTGGGCGGCAGTGATCAAGCGCGTCACGATGATTGCCGGCACAAACGAGCAAGGCCGCTTCTTCGGCCTGCTCGACGGCGGGCGCGGTCTCATCGAAGCGATGCTCGCCACGATCGCGATCACGCTGTTCGCGTGGGCGACGCAGACTAAAGGAGAGACGGCAGCAGCCGGCTTCCGGATGGTCGTCTACCTGTACGCGTTCCTGTGCATCGCGCTCGGCGTCGTGCTCGTGCTCGTGAAGGATCCGCAAGGCGAGCAGGGCGCCCGCGCCGACGCCGCGAATCGCGCAGCGCGTCAGCGCAGCAACGTGCTCGCCGATCTCGCAACGCTCGCGAAAATTCCCGAACTGTGGCTCGTCGCAGCCATTGTGTTCTGCGGCTATCAGGTGTTCTGGGCAACCTACAGCTTTTCTGCCTATCTGCACGAAGGCCATATTGGCCTCACGGTCGTAATGGCCGGCACGATCACCACCCTGAAATTGTGGATGCGACCCATCGGCGGCATTGGCGGCGGCTTTCTCGGCGACCGTTACTCGAAGGTGTCCGTGCTGGTTATCGCGCTCTTCCTCGCTGCGCTGTCGCTGGTCGGACTGATGGCCGCACCGCGTATTTCGAGCCATGTGCTGCTGGTCTTTCTCGTGCTGTTCATCGGCATTCTGACCTACGCGATTCGCGGGCTTTACTGGTCGCTGCTGGATCGCTGCAACATTCCGGTTTCCACGATGGGCCTTGCAATCGGTCTCATCTCCGTACTTGGCTATTCGCCCGATGTGTTTCTGCCGCTCATCAATGGTTATCTGACGCAGACGTTCCCGGGCGTATTCGGCTATCAGCTGTACTTCGGTTATGTGGCCGCGATGGCGGCGCTCGGCGGTTTCGCCGGACTCGCGCTAAGAAACATGCTCAACAGGAAAGAGGTTGCGTAAATGAAAGTTGTCTCGCTCGAAACGCATGTCGTTGCCGTACCGCCGCCGCACGTCGGCGGCATGTACTGGATCTTTGTCAAACTGAAGACCGATTGCGGCATTGAAGGCGTCGGAGAAATCTATTCGGCCACGTTCCATCCGAAAGCAATGACGCATATCGTGGACGATGTCTTTTCCCGCTACCTGCTCGATCACGATCCGCATCATGTCGAGCGGTTCTGGCGCGAAGCGTATTCGAGCGGCTTTACGCAACGTCCCGACCTGACGATGATGGGCGTGGTGAGCGGCCTCGAAATGGCGTGCTGGGACATCATTGGCAAGGCTGCAGGCAAGCCGGTTTACGAGTTGCTCGGCGGCATGGTTAATCCCCGCCTGCGTTCGTACACGTACCTGTACCCGAAGAACAGTCGCGGCGAATACGACTACGACGATCCCGACCTCGCCGCCGAATGCGCCGCCGAGAACGTGAAGCGCGGCTTCACGGCGGTGAAGTTCGATCCGGCGGGGCCGTACACGGCTTACTCGGGGCATCAACTGTCGATGGAAGTGCTCGACCGTTGCGAGACCTTCTGCCGCCGCGTGCGTGAAGCGGTGGGCAGCAAGGCCGATCTGCTATTCGGCACGCATGGGCAGATGGTGCCTTCATCGGCGATCCGGCTTGCGAAGCGCCTCGAAAAATACGATCCGCTCTGGTTCGAAGAGCCGGTGCCGCCGGGTCAGGAAGACGCGATGGCGCAAGTCGCGCGGCACACGAGCATTCCAGTCGCAGCGGGCGAGCGCCTTACTACGAAATACGAGTTCTTCAAGCTGTTGCAAGCGGGTGCTGCGTCTATTCTGCAATTGAACGTGGCGCGCGTGGGCGGCCTGCTCGAAGCGAAAAAGGTTGCTGCACTGGCCGAGGTGTACTACGCGCAGATCGCGCCGCATCTGTACAACGGTCCGATCGGCGCGGCGGCGAGCATTCAGCTGGCGGCATGCACGCCGAACTTCCTGATTCAGGAAAGCATCGGCACATGGGACGGTTTTCACGCGGCCGTGCTGAAGAAGCCGCTTCGGTGGGAAGACGGCTACATCATTCCGTCGCGCGAGCCTGGCCTCGGCGTCGAACTGAACATGGAAGTGGTCGCACAACACACGCCATACACGGGCGAGCGTCTGCACCTGCAAATGGCCGCGCAACCCGTCGACGTGAAAGATCTCGCGCCGGCCAAGGGCTGAACGCCGCGCGGCCTTCTACAAGCATTCAATGGATTGAGCGCCACTCTGGCGACATAGCATGAACTACGACTACATCATCGTCGGCGCCGGGTCGGCGGGCTGCATTCTCGCCAATCGCCTGTCGGCGTCGGGCGAATACTCGGTGCTGCTGCTGGAGGCGGGCGGCAAGGACAGCTCGTTCTGGTTCAAGGTTCCGGTGGGTTTCACGAAGACGTATTACAACGAAACCTACAACTGGATGTACTACAGCGAACCGGAAAAGGAGCTCGATAACCGTCCTATTTATTGCCCGCGCGGCAAGGTGCAGGGCGGCTCCGGTTCGATCAACGCGATGATCTACGTGCGCGGCCAGCCGCACGATTTCGACGATTGGGCGGCAGCCGGAAATCCAGGCTGGGCATTTCGCGATGTCCTGCCGTATTTCCGCAAGCTCGAATCGCATCCGCTCGGCGACACGGAATATCACGGCGCTGACGGCCCGATCCGCATTTCGCCGATGAAAGACGCCGTGCATCCGATCTGTCATGTGTTCCTGAAGGGCTGCGATCAGGCAGGCTACCGGCGCAGCGACGACTTCAACGGCGCGCAGTTCGAAGGTGCCGGTATTTACGATGTCAACACGCGCAACGGCCAACGCTCGTCGAGCAGTTTCGAGTATCTGCATCCGGCGCTCGCGCGCAAGAATCTCACGGTCGAACACAACGTGTTGGCCAATCGCGTTCTGTTCGAGGGTAAGCACCGCGCTATTGGCGTGAGCGTCACGCAGAACGGCGTCGCCCGGCGTTTCATGGCGAAGCGCGAGGTGATTCTCGCTGCCGGCGCTGTCGATTCGCCGAAGCTGCTGCAACTGTCCGGCCTCGGCGATAGTGCACTGCTCGCGAAACACGGCATTACGACGATCAAGGAATTGCCCGCGGTTGGCCAGAATCTGCAGGACCACCTGTGCGTTAGCTTCTATTACCGCGCGAACGTGAAGACGCTGAACGACGAACTGCGGCCGCTGATCGGCAAGCTGAAGCTCGGGTTGCAGTATCTGCTCACGCGCAAGGGACCGCTTGCGATGAGCGTGAATCAGTCGGGCGGTTTCTTCAGAGGCAGCGAGCGCGAGGCGCAGCCTAACCTGCAGCTTTACTTCAATCCGCTGTCGTACCGCATTCCGAAGAGCAACAAGGCGAGTCTGGAGCCGGAACCGTATTCGGGTTTCCTGCTTGCATTCAATCCTTGCCGGCCGACGAGCCGCGGCTCGATCGAAATCGCGTCGAACCGTGCGGAAGACGCCGCGAAAATCCGCCTGAACGCGCTAACTACGCAAAAGGACATCGACGAGGTGATCCAGGGCTGCGAGCTCGTGCGCAAGGTGATGGCATCGCCCGCATTAAAGGAAATCACGGTCGAGGAAATCTCGCCTGGGCCGCAGGTGGCGAGCCGCGAAAGCTTCCTGCAGTACTTTCGCGAGCAGTCCGGCTCGATCTATCATTTGTGCGGCTCCTGCGTGATGGGCAATGATCCGCGCACGTCCGTGGTGGATGCGCGTTTGCGCGTGCATGGCGTTGCCGGATTGCGCGTGGTCGACGCGTCGGTCTTTCCGAACATCACTTCGGGCAACATCAATGCGCCCACAATGATGGTCGCGGAGAAGGGCGCCGACATGATTCTCGAGGACGCGGCCGCGCACGCCGCGCACGAGCCTTATGTGGCGGAGTTCGCCACCGCCGCATGATGCTTGTTGGCACCTTCAGAAGGTGCTTGAAACGCCGCGCCGGTCAGTCGATCGGCGCGGCTTTTTCATATCCGCAATGTCGACACCGTCGCCACCATCCACGGCGCGGCTGTCACGACACGTCGCCCAACGGCACCGCCTCGGACGATTCGAAAGCCCGTTCACCCAGCCAGATCTCATGCTGCAGCCAGTTGCGAAACAGTGTGACGTGCGGCAGTTCGTCCTGTCCGGCGCGGGTGACGAGCCAGTACGACTGGTGGCCGTCGACGTGCACGTTCAACACTTGCACCAGCCGGCCTTCGGCGAGTTCGCGTGCGATCATGTTGCGGTCTGCAATCGTCACGCCGAGACCGTCGATGGCCGCGCGAATCGCGTGGTCGAGCAGATCGAATTCATAACCGCCGCGCGTATCCACGTTCTCGATTCCGGCGGCCTTCAGCCAGTGTTGCCAGGTCAGGTAACGCTGATCCGCGCTGGCCAGCACATGCAGCAGCGTGAACTCGTTGAGGTCGATAGCGGCGCGGCCAGCCTGCCGCGCGAGCAGTGCCGGCGCGCAGACAGCGACATGCCGTTCGTTCATCAACAGACGATTGTCGAAACCTTCCCACTCGCCGTTGCCGAAGCGAATTGCGCAGTCGAGCACGCCCGACTCCGCGAGTTTGTCGTCGAGGCGCGTGGACAGGCTCAATTCGAGGTGCGGGTGCGCGTCGCGCAGACGGCCGAGGCGCGGCATCAGCCAGCGGCTCGTGAAGGTGGGCGGTGCGTTGATGCGCAGGCGGTTGCGATGCGTTTTCTCCTGCAGACTGCGCACCGTGAGTTCGATACGGTCGAACGATTGCTGCAGCGCTTGCAACAGCACGCGGCCGGCGGCCGAAAGCTCGAGATGGTGATGATGGCGTTGCAGCAACGTCTCGCCGATCTGCGCCTCCAGTTGGCGCACTTGCCGGCTCACCGCGCTTTGCGTGACGTTCAACAATTCCGCGGCGCGTGTGAAGCTGCCCGTGCGGCCAGCCACTTCAAAGGCTTTGAGCGCATTCAGCGCGGGCATTTTGCGTTTCAAGGTGTTCGACCGGAGAAGAAGGCGCGCGAGTACGCGCTATGCCCGGCATTCTAGCGTTTGGGTGCGCGAAGCGATGCACGCGGCATGAGGGTTTTCGCCGGTTTCCGTTTTCTCTGCTTCCCGGCTGAGCGCGGAGCCCGGCCGGTGCGCGGAGGATTCGTTCAACCGTTGTGGTCGAATCGTTAAGCGGCCACGTCAACCCACGTTTTACTGGAAAAGTTAATCCGCGGTCCGCCGGTCCGCCAGCGCCTTCTCGCAGTCCGCGAGAACCTGCCGTACGAGCCGGGCTTGCGGGTCGAGTTCGTCGGTGTCCAGGATTTCTTCGACGGCGTCGCGCGCCCAGTCGGTGTCGACAAAGCGCGCGTGGCGTCGGGCAATCTCCAGCGCGGTCGCCGACAACTTCGCAATGGAAAGCCAGTCGGCCTCGCGTGCGCGCCGGTCGAGCCATTTGTGGGCGGCCTGTACGTGGAACGCCGCGTCGGGCCAGTCCTCGTTGAGGTAATAAGCGCCGAGGCTGCCGCATGTGAGCCAGCACAACAGCTCCAGGCGGTCTCGCGGACTCAGATGGTGGCGTACATCACTCATGGCGACGCTCGCTGCGGTAAAGTGCTTTCCGGGGGAGGCGGCGTGCGGCCGTCCTCCGCATTTATTAACAATATCACGCAGAATTCACCAGCGGCAATTCCCGGGCGTACCCTGGCGCACGCTACACGGCGCCGCCGGCGCTGCACGAGCAGCGGAAAATCCCGCGACGCGCTAACGTAGCCTTTCTTCCCGACTACCGCATCTGGCGTCCTATGCTGCAAATCCTCGGCAAGACTTCATCCATCAACGTGCGCAAGGTGCTGTGGACCTGCGCCGAACTCGACCTCGCGTTCGAGCAGGAAGACTGGGGCGCGGGATTTCGCCCGACCAGCGACCCGCAGTTTCTCGCGCTCAATCCGAACGCAATGGTTCCCGTCATCAAGGACGGCGACTTCGTACTGTGGGAATCCAACTCGATCATCCGCTACCTCGCCGGCCGCTACCGGGATCGCGGCGAGTCGCTGTATCCAGCCGACCCGTGCGAGCGCGCGCGATGCGACCAGTGGATCGACTGGCAGGCGAGCGAACTGAACCGTTCGTGGAGTTACGCGTTCCTCGCGCTCGTGCGGCAGTCGCCCGCGCATCGCGACGCGCGGCAGATCGAGTCGTCGCGGGCGAACTGGGCGAAGCACATGGCGATCGTCGAAGGGCAGTTGCAGCGAACCGGCGCGTTCATCGCGGGCAATGCGTTCTCGCTCGCGGACATTCCGATCGCGCTGTCGATCAACCGTTGGCTCGAAACGCCGATTGAGCACGACGACCTACCCGCCGTCGCCGCTTATATGACGCGCCTCGCGGAACGAGACGGTTATCGCGAATACTGCCGCAACGGCACGCCGTAGACGCGCTCGCGAGCAGAGAAGAACAGAGGAAGAAAAGAGGAAGAAGACCAACCGGACAAACGACGCGGGGCCGCAACGGCCCCGCAACACGAATGCAACCGCAACCGCTACCGCAACCGCTCAAACCTGCACGAGTCGCGGAATCTGCACGTCCGGATTGACGTCGGCCTCGTAGTCGACACCTGCGATCTCGAATCCGAAAAGACGCAGAAAATCCGTCTTGTAGCCGCTGAAATCGGTAAGTTCGTAGATGTTGTCGTTCGTGACCTTGTCCCACAGCGCCTGAACCTCGTTTTGCACGTCGGGGGCCAGTTCCTTGTAGTCCGCGCGCAAGCGTCCTTCGTCGTCGATGTGCGGCGCCGAACCGTACAGACTCTCCTTGTAGAGGCCGTAGACCTGCTCGATGCAGCCCTCGTGCGTGCCTTTTGCCTTCATCACCTTGAAGAGCAGCGACAGGTAGAGCGGCATCATCGGAATCGCGGAACTCGCTTGCGTGACGACCGCCTTCAGCACCGAGACGCGCGCGTCGCCGCCTTTGGCCGAGAGCTTCTCGCGAATGCCGAGCACTTTCTGGTCGAGGTCTTTCTTGGCCGCGCCAATTGAGCCGTTCCAGTAGATGTCGTGCGTGATTTTTTCGCCGAGGTAGGTGAACGCGGTCGTCTTCGCGCCGTCTGCGAGCACGCCGGCTTCCAGCAGCGCGTCGATCCACATTTGCCAGTCTTCGCCGCCCATGACCGCGACCGTGTGGTCGATTTCGGTTTGCGTGGCGGGTTCGAGCACGGTTTCCTTGATGACTTCCTTGTCCGTGTCGATGCCACGCAACTTGACCGCCTTGCCGACCGGTTTCAGCGTGGAGTTGAACACTTCGCCGGTTTTCGGATGCGTGCGCTTGGGCGCGGCTAGGCTGTACACGACGAGATCGACCTGACCGAGATCGCGCTTGATGACCTCGATCGTTCGTGCCTTTACTTCGTCCGAAAATGCGTCGCCGTTGATGCTCGTTGCGTACAGGCCTTCTGCGGTCGCGAATTTCTCGAATGCCGCGCTGTTGTACCAGCCGGCCGTGCCCGCCTTGGTTTCGCTGCCGCCGCGCTCGAAGAACACGCCGAGCGTGTCCGCGCCGCTGCCGAACGCCGCCGTGATGCGCGCGGCAAGTCCGTAGCCCGTGGATGCGCCGATCACGAGGACCTTTTTGGGACCGTTGGCGATGGGGCCGCGTGCCTTGACGTATTCGATCTGTTCCTTGACGTTGGCCTCGCAGCCCGTCGGATGGGTGGTGACGCAGATGAATCCACGCACGCGCGGTTTGATGATCATGAAGCACCTCTTGTCGGAATTGGCGACATTATAGTGGCCCGCGCGGCTCCTGGCGTGGCGCGCGGGATCGGTCACGGGGGGCGCCGGGCGGGCCGCCATGCAAGCCGGAAATCGGACGGCTTCGCACATCTTGGTAGGATTCAGCCTTTTCGAGCAGACGGTAACCGGTGTGAAGCGTTTTATTTCCCTGATTCTGGAGACCCTCGAACGAGGTCTGACCCGCGCGAACCCGCTCGTGACCGGGGCGTTGCGGCACCTGCGCCATCCGACCCGCCGCGGCGTGCTGAGGGCCTGCGCGGCGCTTCCGCTGTTGTTCGTGCTGTATGTGCTTCTCCTGATTCCGTTCACGCCGGGCATCGGCGATATTCGCAAGGCCAAGATCGAGCAGCCCGCGCGCATTCTCTCGGCCGACGGCAAGCTGCTCGCCGAGTTCAAGCCGTCCAACCGCGAGTGGGTCAAGCTCAAGGACATCTCGCCGAATGTGGTCAATGCGCTGATCGCCACCGAAGATCATCGCTTCTATGAGCATTTCGGGCTGGACTGGCGGCGCACGGCATCGGCTGCGCTGCATACGTTTTCCGGCGACCGGCAGGGCGGCTCGACGATCACGCAGCAACTCGCGCGCAATCTTTATCCGGACGAAATCGGCCGTGCGCCGACGCTAAACCGCAAGCTGAAGGAGGCGATCACCGCCTTCAAGATCGAGGCGCTCTACACGAAGGACGAGATCCTCGAAACGTACCTGAACACGGTGCCGTTTCTCTACAACGCGTACGGCATCGAGATGGCGGCGCGCACGTATTTCGACAAGTCGGCGTCGGACCTGAACGTGCTCGAAAGCTCGACGCTCGCGGGCATGCTGAAGGGCAACAGCTACTACAACCCGGTGCTCAACCCGGAGCGCGCATTGCAGCGGCGCAATACCGTGCTCGCGCAGATGGTCAAGTTCGGCAAGCTCACGCCCGCCGCGTTCGAGACGCTCAGAAAACGCCCGCTGCGCATCGACTTCGAGCGGCAGACCGAGCCGCCGGGACCCGCGCCGCACTTCGCGCAGCAACTGCGCAAGTGGCTCGCGGCGTGGGCGGACCGCAACGACTACAACATTTATTCTGACGGCCTCGTGGTGCGCACCACGATCGATTCGCGCCTGCAGACCATGGCCACCCAGGCGGTGATCCTGCAGGGCAACCAGTTGCAAGGCATCGCCAATGCGGCGTGGGGCAGCCGCGCCGGTTGTTCGAACGGCAAGGAACTGCTCGCAACCTTCCTGCGCGAAACGCCGGACTTTCGGGCCGCGAAAGACATGGGCCTGACCGACGACGATGCGCTCAAGCGCGTGTCGTCCGACCGCAACCTTGTGCAATCGCTCTGCGAATCCAAGACCCGCGTGCAGGCGGATTTTCTCGCGATGGACCCGCGCAACGGCCAGATCAGGGCGTGGGTCGGCAGCCGCGACTTCAGTCAGGATCCGTTCGACCACGTGCAGCAGGCGCGCCGGCAGCCTGGCTCGACGTTCAAGCCGTTTGTCTACGCGGCCGCCTTCGAGGCGGGTGCGAAGCCGACCGACACGCTCGTCGATCAGCCGGTCGAAATACAGCTCGCGGGCGGAGAAGTCTGGCGTCCGAGCGACGAAGACGAGCCGAGCCAGCGCGCGATCACGCTGCGCGACGGGCTCGCGTATTCGCGCAACCGCATCACCGCGCAGCTGATGCAAACGGTCGGCCCGAACAAGGTCGCGCGGCTCGCCCGCGCCATGGGCGTGCGCGACAGCCCGCTCGACGCCGTGCCGTCGCTCGCGCTCGGCACGAGCCCCGTCACGCTGAAGGAGATGGTGTCGGCATACGGAACGATTGCCAACCTCGGCGGATACGTGGAGCCGGTGATGGTCACGCGCATCGAGGACCGCAACGGCGAAGTGCTCGCGGACTTCGCGCCGGCGCAGCCGCAACAGGAACTGCCTGCGGACGCCGCCCGCACGCTCGTCGACGTGATGCGCGACGTCGTGAACCGCGGCACCGGATCGGCGATACGCGGACGCTTCGGCGTGCGCGGCGACGTAGCGGGCAAGACCGGCACGACGCAGGGCAACGCAGACGGCTGGTTCATCCTGATTCATCCGCAACTCGTGGCCGGCGCGTGGGTCGGTTTCAACGACAGCCGCGTGACCTTGCGCAGCGACTACTGGGGACAGGGCGCGCATAGCGCGTTGCCGATCGTCGGCGACTTCTTCCAGCGCGCGCAGCGCTCGAAGCTGGTCGACACACGCGTGCGGTTCGCCACCGAGCAGCAGCCGGGCTGGTTCGCCGAGCGTTCCGAGCGGCTGCGGGAATGGTTCCAACATCTCTTTCCGTCGTCGACGGTGAAGTCTCAGACGGCGGTGACCGCTCGCAACACCACGCGGCGTGCGCCTGTGGCGACGGCTTCGCCGGGGGCGGCGACTGAAGGTGTGAGCGCCGAGGCTGCCGCCAGTGCAGCAGCGGGCGCCAGCGCGGAATCGCGGGCGTTACCGCCGCTTCTTTCCACGCCCGGCGACGCCACGGCTTCCGGTTCATCAGCGACTTCGGTGTTCGGCAGCGAGCCCGTCCACGGCGACGCGCAGGGCGCCGGCGCCGCGGCGTTGGCGCCTACGCCCACGCCGGACGACGTCGTGCCGCCCGACGCGGTGGGCGCCGGAAGTCAATCTGGCGCGGCGAACGGCTCGCCTTGAGCGCGACCAGGCTAGGGACGACCCGGCGCCGTGTCGCCGCGTCCCGTTAGCTAGTATTCCGCGACTGGGGGCCCCGCGGACGCGTCGCGTCGCGCGGTGCCCGCCGACGCTTCCAGCGCCGGGTCGTGATGCAGCAGCAAAGCGGCCGCCGCCCCGACGAGGCCCGCGCCTGCGAGGCAGAGCAGTCCCGCTCCGAAACCGCCGGTGCTGTCCTTGATCCAGCCCATCGCGTAAGGTCCGAAGAATCCGGCTAGGTTGCCGAGCGAATTGATCGCCGCGATGCCGCCGGCAGCCGCGGCGCCCGACAGGAACGCAGCCGGTAAAGTCCAGATAACCGGCAGACAGCCGAAGATACCGAAGCCCGCAATCGACAGCGCAATCATTTTCTGCACGGGATTGTCGAGCCCGGCCGACGCCGCGATGCCGAGCGCCGCGACCGTCAGCGCGATCGCCACATGGCGTTTGCGTTCCAGCTTGCGGTCCGAATGACGTCCCCAGTAAACCATGCTGATGACGCCGACGATATACGGCAGCGACGTCACAAAGCCCGTCTGCAAGTTAGTCAGACCGAAGGCCTTGACGATCTGCGGCAGAAAAAAGCTCAAGCCGTAATTCGTTGCATTGGCGCCGAAGTAGATGAGCGCGATGGCGAGTACGCGCCGGTTCAGAAGCGCTTCTTTCACACTAAACGCATGCACGGCTTCGCGATGCTCGCGTTCCTGCTTCTGACGTGCGACCAGCCAGTCGCGCTCATCGGCGGCTAGCCAGGTGGCGTCGGCCGGTTTGTCGGTCAGGTAGAACCACACCGCGAACGCGAGAATCAGGGCGGGCAGCGCTTCGATCAGATAGACCCATTGCCAGCCGGCGAGACCGGCGAAGCCATCCATGGAAAGCAGGGCGCCCGAGATCGGTCCGCCGATCACCGTCGACAGCGGAATCGCCGCCATGAAATAGCCGACCACTCGGCCTCGATATGCGGCGGGAAACCACAATGTGAGCAGGAAGATGACGCCCGGGAAGAATCCCGCTTCGGCCACGCCGAGCAGAATGCGTAAGCCGTAGAACACATGAGCCGCGGACAACCCGGTGTATTGCGCGATATGTGGGATATACGCCATCGCACCGGCAAGCAAACCCCACGTGAACATGATTCTCGCGATCCAGCGGCGCGCGCCGAATTTTTCGAGCAGAAGATTGGACGGCACTTCGAAGAAGAAGTACGCAATAAAGAAAATCCCCGCGCCGAAGCCGAATGCACTTGCGGAAAGACCGAGCGCCTTGTTCATCTGGAGCGCGGCGAAGCCGACATTGACGCGGTCCAGATAGGCGATGAAATAGCAGACGATCAGGAACGGCACGAGCCGAACCGTCACACGTTTCATGGTACGTGCTTCGAGTTCCATCGATGTCTCCTCCAGTTCATTGTCCGGATGGTTTGAAGATTTCGTTAAAGACTAATCGCTCGGCCGCGATTCGGGAAGCGCTTTAAACAGTTCCAGCGCGCCAATGCGTCGATGCTGCGCCTGCACAGATTGTTCAGGTGAGGGCAACAGTGTTTTCGAGCCGTGAGGCTGATCTCGCACGCGTATTTCCGGATAATTGCGGCTGCGATACAACCCACCGACCGCCCCGTAACGACTCCATGCGCGGTCATGAAACGATCAGACAATCCAGGTGCATCATGTTGAACAAGCTTCGCGATTGGTCTCGCGTCGCCATTGCGGCGCTCGCGACAGGAGGCGCGCTTGCCGGCTGCGCGTCCTCGACGCACGTCGTCGCAACCGATAAACCCGGCACCTACACAGTCGCGGCAAGCGCGACGGGCGGACGCATGGCATGGGCGCGCGCGCACGGCGAGGCGCTGAACGAGGCGCGCGAGTATTGCGAGCGGCGCGGCATGCAGAGCAGCATCAATGTGGAAACGGTGAGCGGGGTCGAGATGCTGACGACGCATGGGTCGTCGGTCAACTTCGAATGTCATCCGAAGTTCTAGTACAAAGATGCGCTGCCACGCGCTGTGGCTGTGGCGAATAACGCGTGGCGTGTGCCGTTATTTTGTGTCGAAGGTCGCGAGCGTAGTGTCTGTGATGTGCGCCACGACGATTGCGAGGCGCCGGGCGGGTTCTGCGTCGCGCATGTTTGCATTGCCGCGCAATACGGCTTGCAGTGCAGACGAGTAGCAGAAAGTGTTCGCTAGCGCACAGACCGGCCCCGTAGTGCTTGTTCAACTTGGCTTGTTTTGTCCGATACGGTCTGCCTGAACTGGCGACGGTGCGTCCTTCTGCGGACGCAGCATTAGATCGGTCACAGGTTATCTCCGCGTCGCCCTCGGACTTGCCGGGAAGAGTCAGCGCGCACGCAACTTCTTCCTGCTCCTGAAGGAAGAGGTGCCGCCATGAGGTCGCTCACTGGTGCTGTCCTCGCGCTGACGCTGACGCTCGCCGGATGCGCCTCCGATCACACATCCTCGAATAATGCGTCGTCGGCGCAGCCCGGCAGTTGCAAGGTCGCGACAGAGGCCGAGATCGCGTCGTTATTCGATCGATGGAATCAATCTCTGCAGACCGGCGATCCGCACAAGGTGGTCGCCAACTACGCGCCGCGATCGATCCTCCTCGCAACGGTGTCCAGCAAGCCGCGCCTGACGGTTGCGGACAAGGAGGACTATTTCCAGCACTTCCTCCAGGATCGTCCCTCCGGAAAAATCGACATGCGTTTCGTCGACTCAGGCTGCAATTCGGCTGTCGACGCGGGGCTTTACACGTTCACGTTCGCGAGAACCGGTGTCGTTGTGAAGGCGCGTTATACGTACACCTATCGGTGGGATGGCACGCAATGGCTGATTACCAGTCATCACTCGTCGGCGATGCCGGACAAGGAGTGAGATGGCTATGGCTCGTGCCTCCAGCCGCCAATAAGAAGTTGCCAGCAGCGCCCAGCTTACTGGCCAATCGTTTCGCGTCTACGACACCGGCAATCTTCGCTGCCCGCTTGCTTTCCATCTCTGATGGCGTGAGCGCGGCGTCCTGCGGGAAATCCCGACGTTTCGGCTCCGCCATCATTGCATACAATGTGTCAACGCAAGCCGATGTCAGGAACAAAATGGCTCAACACGAAGCATCATTGCATACAATTCCGCCTGAGCCGCCTCGTTCTGCGGACGACGTCTACACCGCAATCAAGGACGCAGTGACCAGCGGCCAATACGGCCCGGGTCAATATCTGCGTGAGGAACAGCTTGCGAAGAGCCTCGGCGTGAGTCGCACGCCGGTACGCGAGGCCTTGCGGCGTCTCGACGCGGATGGGTGGGTGGAAACGCGTCCGAATTACGGCGTTCGCGTGAAGATGTGGACGCTGCACGACGCCCGCGAGATCTTCGAGGCGCGTCTTCTAGTCGAGCCCTATCTCGCTGGCCGCGCGTCCTTATCCATCGGTGCTTCCGACATAGAACGTCTGCGAACGCTAGCGGATGCGATGCTCGCCATCACGCAGCAGCCATCGACGCCCGAATCCAGCGAAGCCTGGTTCACGGCGAACAGCGAGTTCCACGCAATCATCACAGCCGCCGGGAACAACGCGCGCCTCGACCGCTCGCTCAGGTCGATGAAGGAAACGCCGCTCATCAAGTGGACGTTTGGCACCTATAGCGACGAAGATCGCGTCCGCAGCGCACGCCAGCATTTCGAAATCGTTCGTGCGCTCGAGCAGCGCAACGCCGCGTGGACGGAAGCCGCTATGCGCTGCCACATTCTCGCCGCTGAAAGTGCGGTGCTCGACCGTCGCGAGGGAGAGCACCCCACGTCCTGAATCAGCGCGCCAGGAGCAGCAAGGCACCAGCATCACGAGTAGTCATTCAATAGTCGCGACGACGACAATACTGGAGACGAGACATGCCGAGCACCCATAGATATACCTTGAGCACCGCAAGCGCTGGTGCACGTCTCGATCGGCTGCCGATCTCGCGCTTCCACACGCGCGTGCTGTGGCTGATCGGCGCAGGCATGTTCCTGGATTCGTTCGACATCTATCTTGCCGGCGGCGTGCTCGGCGCGCTCGCCAAAACCGGCTGGTCGACGATGCATCTGAACGCGGCGTTCCTGTCTTCGACGTTCATCGGCATGCTGATCGGCGCGTTCACCGCCGGTGTGCTCGGAGACGCGAAAGGCCGCAAATTCACGTACCAGTTCAATCTCGCAGTGCTCGGCCTCGCGTCGCTCGCGGGCGCGTTTGCGCCGAACATGACGTGGCTGATCGTGTGCCGCTTCTTCATGGGACTGGGCCTCGGCGCGGAGATCGTCGTCGGTTATGGATCGGTCGGCGAATTCATGCCGCCTGCCGTGCGTGGCAAGTGGTCCGCGTATCTGTCGCTCATCACGAACTCCGCACTGTTCTTTTCAACGTTTCTCGGGTATCTGATCATCCCGTCGATCGGCTGGCGCGCAATGTTCGCAATCGTCGGGGTCGGCGCGATGATCGTGTGGGTCCTTCGCAAGAAGATGCCCGAGTCACCGCGCTGGCTCGAATCGAAAGGCCGTTACGCCGAAGCCGAAGCGATCCTGCGCGAAGCAGAAGAGGAGTCGGCGCGCAACGGGACGCTGCCGCCCGTCGTCGATGCGCCGCGCACCGTCACGAGGAAAACCACGCTGCTCGAACTCTTTGGGCCGGCGCAAATTCGCCGCACGTTCCTTTCCATCGTGGTGCAGGTTGCCGTCAACATGGTGATCTACGGCTTCATCGTATGGGTGCCGACGTTTCTGATGAAACAGGGGCTCGGCATGGCATCGTCGCTCGGCTATACCGCACTGATGGCGCTCGGCGGACCGGCAGGGGCGCTGCTGGGCGTACTGCTCGCCGACAGGATCGGACGCAGGAAAGGGCTCATCGCGGTGTCGGTGCTCACGGCAGTTATCGGCTGGTTATACGGGCATTCGACCGGCATCGAAATGGCGACGCTGCTCGGCTTTCTGCTCTTCACGCTCACGTACCTGATGGTCGCGCTCGGTATTGCGACATACATCCCGGAACTCTTCGCCACGGAGAATCGCATGCGCGCAAACGGCATCGCGGGTTGTGCCGGGCGCATCACAGGCATCTGCGCGCCGCAACTCGTCGTCATGATGTATGCGGCGGGCGGCGTGAAGGACGTGCTGACGATGATCATCGGCACGCTGGTCGTGTTGGCGGTAGTCCTTGCAGCGTTCGGTATCGAGACGAATCGACGCTCGCTCGAGGACATTGCGCCTTCGATCGACACGGACGATCCACTGCCGGCCTCATCGCTTTCACAATGATCGGCAACGTTGAAATTTCCACTTCCTTCGTTAAACAGGACACGTATGAGCGTCACACAGCAAAGCAGGCGTCAAGCGTTGAAAGCGCGGTTTGCACGCAAGGAGATTGTCACTGCGCCTGGCATCTTCGACATGATCTCCGCGAAGATGGCCGACTCAATGGGCTTCGATTGCCTCTATATGACGGGCTTCGGCACAGTAGCGTCGTACCTCGGTCTGCCGGATGCGGGGCTCGCCACCTACACGGACATGGTCAATCGCGTCGCGGCGTTCTGCGGCGGTACGAACACGCCGATGATCTGCGACGGCGACACCGGTTATGGCGGATTGCTGAACGTCGCGCATACCGTGCGGGGTTATGAGCACGCGGGGGCGGCAGGCATACAGTTGGAGGATCAGGAATTCCCGAAGAAGTGCGGCCATACGCCGGGACGGCGGGTGATCCCGGTCGAGGACATGGTGCGCAAGATTCAGGTCGCCGTGGAGAGCCGCAGCGATAGCAATTTCCAGATCGTCGCGCGCACTGATGCGCGGACGTCGCTCGGTCTCGATGAAGCGCTGCGTCGTGGCGAGGCGTATGCGAAGGCCGGTGCAGATGTGCTGTTCATCGAATCGCCGGAGAGTATTGAGGAACTCGAAACGATCGGGCGCACGTTCGATATGCCGTTGCTCGCGAATGTGGTTGAAGGTGGGCGGACGCCGCAGCTTGCGCCGCCTGAGTTGCAAAAGCTCGGCTTTTCTCTGGCCATCTATCCAGCGTCGGGTTTCTTATCCGTCGCGAAGGCGCTCAAAGATGTCTACGGGCAGATTCTTGCGCACCGGAGCACGGAAGCCGCCACTGACTCGATGTATCCGTTTTCCGATATGTGCGAGTTGATGGGGTTCCCCGAGGTGTGGGCGTTCGATCGCGCGCACGCGGACTAGGAGAGCGACGCGGCTTAACGTTTGGTTGTGCTTTTCTGGGTCTAAGCTGCGAGAGCTACCTCAGCGGTTAGCTTAACATCGCATGTTCCGATCTAAACGGACCGAGGCTGCAAGTCGCGGTGCGGCAGGTTCTGGCATAAGGCCAAAGACCTATTGGCCCGATACATTCTGTGGGCTAACTTTTAGGAAGCGATCGACCAACGACCTGGCAGTTGTGCAACAGGAGCAAGCCCATGGAATTTGTCCTGTTACTCGCAATCTTTTTGACGTCGAGTGGATTTCTGATTGCCGCTCCCCGTACATCGGATCCTCCCGCGGCTGCCTTAGCCGTCCCGCCGTCTGCTCAAGGGGCCTGCGAAGGCTGCGGCTTCACATTCCAACCACCTTCCCAATCCGCCGGGACGGTAGTTCTATCTACCGCGCGCGCTTCCGAGGCAGTGCGGTCGCAGTGACACGAGAATGACGCCCACAGTCGCGCCGCCACCGTGAAGCCGTGGCGGCAAAATGCCAGCGGCGCACGGTGGCATCGTCAGCGCGTAGAAAGTTGCCGCTCTGAAAAACCCGTCCAGGCTTTCTGCTCGCAGCCATTCGTGCACATGCGCGGGGTCAGCCCTCCCAGCCACCGCCCAACACCTTGTATAACGTCACGAGATTGGACTGCCGCGAGAGAATATCGGTGGCGAGTTGCTGCTGCGCAGTGTAGAGCGTGCGCTGCGCGTCGAGGAAGGTGAGGAAGCTGTCCGTGCCAGTCTTGTAGCGTGCTTCTGCAAGCGTGTAGTAGTTCTGTGCCGAAGCCACGTACTCGCGGTCCGCCTTGATCTGATCCACATAAGTAGCCCGCGCCGTCAGCGCATTCGACACCTCTTTGAACGCCGTCTGGATCGCGCTTTCGTAGTCCGCGACCTCGATCTGCTTTTCGATTCTGGCGACATCGAGCGATGCCTTGTTGCTGCCGTAATCGAAGATTGGCACCGATACGCTCGGCGCGAACGCCCACGCGCCGGTGCCCGCCTTGAACAGATTCGACAGCGTCGAACTCGACGTACCTGCGGTCGCCGTCAGTTCGATCTTCGGGAAAAACGCTGCGCGCGCCGCACCGATGTTCGCGTTCGCCGCCTTCAACGCATGCTCTGCCTGCACGATGTCCGGCCGGCGGGTGAGCAGCAGCGACGGAACGCCTGCACCGATGTCTGCGAACATGGACTCGTCGTCGAACTTGCGCGCGGGAGGCAAATTGTCGGGAATCGGCGCGCCGAGCACGGCCGCGAGGTTGTTGCGGTCTTGCGCGACAGCGCGCCGGTACGACGCGAGATTCGCCTTTGCGCTCGCCAGCGAGTTCTGCGCCTGCTGCACGTCGAGCAGCGATGCATTGCCGAGTTCCTGCACGCGCTTCGTGACGTCGTAGGTGGCCAGATCCGACTTGACGGTGTCTTCTGTCAATTGCAGCAGGCGCTCGTCAGCGAGCAATGTCAGATAGTCGGTCGCCACCGTCGCGATCAAGCTGATTTGCGTGCTTTGCCGCGATGCATCTGTTGCGAGATAGTTTTCCAGCGCCTGGCGCTTCAAGCTGCGCAGGCGCCCAAAGAAGTCGATTTCCCACGACGTCGTGCCGACGCTGACATCGCTCGAACTTGCAATGGCGCCTTGCGTGCGCTCGCGAGTCATGTTGCCGCTTGCCGTAATGGACGGCGCAAGGGCAGCGCGCGTGATCCGGTATTGGGCTTCGTACTCGGCCACGTTCAGCGCCGCGACGCGCAGATCGCGATTGTTGGCGAGCGCGATTTCGATCAATCGTTGCAGACGCTCGTCGCGAAAGAAGCTGCGCCATGCGGTGTCGACGGCGAGCGGTGCCGTGTTCGACGTGGTTGCAGACTCTGTTAGAGACCCGCTCGCGCCCGCATCGGCCGAGGCTTTCGCCGCGGTCGTGCTCTCATATGCGTCGCCTTCCGGATAGGCTGCCGGAATAGGCGCGGCGGGCCGAACATAGTGCGGATCGAGCGTGCAGCCCGTCAGCAGTGCGACCACGCATGCAACCGCGCACGCACCGACTTTGAGTTCAATCATTCAACACCTTCCTGTTGCTGGGCGTCGCCGTGTTCGCCGAACAGGCGGCGCACGACCACAAAGAACACCGGCACGAAAAAGATCGCGAGAACCGTGGCGGCGATCATGCCGCCCATCACACCGGTGCCGATCGCATGCCGGCTCGCCGACCCGGCGCCCGTGCTGATGACAAGCGGCAACACGCCGAACACGAAGGCGAGCGACGTCATCAGAATCGGACGCAGACGCAAACGCGCGGCTTCGATGGTCGCCTCGATCAGGCTGCGACCTTGCGCTTGCAGGTCTTTCGCGAATTCGACGATCAGGATCGCGTTTTTCGTGGAGAGCCCGATCGTCGCGAGAAGACCGACCTTGAAATAGATGTCGTCCGACAGGCCGCGAATATGCGCGCCGAGCACCGCGCCCAGCACGCCGAGCGGCACCACGAGAATCACCGCAATCGGAATGGACCAGCTCTCATATAAGCCCGCAAGACAGAGGAACACGACGATCAACGAAATCGCATACAGGTAGATGGCCTGCGAACCGGCCATGCGCTCCTGATATGACTGACCCGTCCAGTCGATGCCATAGCCCGCCGGCAGTTTTTTCACGAGCGCATCCACGGCTGTCATCGCCTCCCCGGTGCTGGCATTCGCGCCGGTCTGAGCGGTCATTTCCATTGCAAGCGTGCGGTTGAAGCGTTCGATCTGCGGCGGCCCGAACGTCCACTTGCCCGTCGCAAATGCGGAGAACGGCACCATCTGGCCGTCGTAGCCGCTGGTCGTGCTGGTGCTTGCGGTGCTCGCGGAACTGCTGCTGGATGTGCTGCTGGATGTGCTGCTCGTACCCGACTTCACATACCAGCGTCCCACGTCGGACGGCATCATCCTGTACGGCGCATCGGCCTGCACATACACCTTCTGGATGCGCCCGGTATCGACATAGTTGTTCACGTACGACGAGCCGAACGCCGTCTGCAGCGTGTCGTTCACATCGGCAATGGAAAGCCCGAGCGCGCTAGCCTTTTCCCGGTCGATGTCAACATGGAACTGCGGGGTGTCTTCCAGACCGCCTGGCCGCATCCCGGACAACGCGCTGTCTTTGGCCGCGAGTGCCATCAATTGCTGGCGCGCGGCCATCAGCTTGTCGTGGCCCTGGCCCGCGCGGTCCTCCAGTTCGAAGTCGAGGCCGCTCTGCGTGCCGAGCTCCTGAATCGCCGGCGGATTGACGGCAAAAACCTGCGCTTCGTGCGACGCTGCGAAGTGCATGTTCGCGCGCTGGATCACCGCAGCCGCCGACCCGTTGCTGCCGCGCCGCGCGGTCCAGTCCTTCAACTTGACGAAGGCGAGCGCATTGTTCTGTCCCGAGCCGTTGAAACTGAAGCCCGTCAGCGTGATGAGCTGGTCCACTTCCGGCTGGCTGCGATAGTAAGCCTCGACCTTCTTCACCACTTCGAGCGTCTGCGAGGCGGGCGTGCCGACCGGTGCGGAGACCGACGTGATGATGGTTCCCTGGTCTTCGTCAGGCAGATACGACGACGGCAGCTTCATGAACAGCAGCGCGACCACCCCCGCGATCAACGCGTAGATCACCATGTAGCGCATCGGCTTGCCGATTACGTGCGCGACCGCCGAATCGTAGCGGTCCGTGCCGCGCGAGAGCACGCGGTTGAACCACCCGAGCAAGCCGCGCTTCGCGTGATGCTCGACGTCGGAGCGCTTGAGCAGCGTCGCGCACAGTGCGGGCGTGAGCGTCAACGCAAGAAACACGGAGAGCAGCATCGCCGCAACGATCGTGATCGAGAACTGCCGGTAAATCGCGCCCGTCGTTCCGGAGAAGAACGCCATCGGAATGAACACGGCGATCAGTACGGTCGTGATGCCGATCAGCGCGCCGGTGATCTGCTCCATTGCACGGCGCGTGGCTTCGATCGGCGAGAGGCCTTCTTCCGCGATCAGACGCTCGACGTTTTCCACCACCACGATCGCGTCGTCCACCAGCAAACCGATTGCCAGCACCATGCCGAACATGGACAACACGTTGATCGAGAAGCCCACCGCCGACATGACCCCGAACGTGCCGAGCAACGCGACGGGCACCACGATCGTCGGAATCAGTGTGGCGCGCAGGTTCTGCAGGAACACGTACATGACGACGAAGACAAGCAGCACCGCTTCGATCAGCGTCTTGACCACTTCTTCAATCGAGATGCGCACGAACGGCGTGGTGTCGTACGGGTAGTCGACGACGACATTGCGCGGCAGTTGCGGACTCAGTTCGTTGAGCTTCGCGCGCACGGCCTTGGCCACGCTCATGGCGTTCGCGCCGCTTGCGAGCTTGACCGCGAGCGATGCGGCGGGCTTGCCGTTCAAACGCGAGTCGGTGCTGTAGTCGTCGGCGCCGACCTCGATACGCGCGACGTCCTTCAACATTACTTTCGAACCGTCGCTATTCACGCGCAGCAGGATCGCGCCGAATTGCTCAGGCGTGGTCAGCAGGCTCGACGCGGAAATCGTCGCGTTCAATGCCTGCGTTTTAGTCGACGGCGAGCCGCCGATCTGGCCGACGGAAAGCTGCACGTTCTGATTCGTGATTGCGGTGGTGACGTCGCTGGTGGAGAGGCCGACTGCCTGCAGTTTCACCGGATCGAGCCAGATGCGCATGGCGTGTTGCGCGCCGAAGAGCGTAACGTCGCCGACGCCGTCGATCTGCGTGAGCGGGTCTTCGATCTGCGTCGCGATGACGTTGCCGAGGTCGATGGAGCTCATGCTGTTGTCGCTCGACGAGAGCGACACGATCATCAGGAACGAGTTGGCCGCCTTCGCGACCTGAACGCCTTGCTCCTGGACGGTCTCGGGCAGCGACGAGGTCGCTTGCTCGACCTTGTTCTGCACCTGGACCTGCGCGATGTCCGCGTTGGTGCCTTGCTGGAACGTCAACGTGATACGCGCCTGGCCGACCGAACTGCTCGTCGACGACATATAGAGCAGATGGTCGATGCCGCTCAGTTTCTGCTCGATCACCTGCGTTACGGTCGTCGCGACGGTCTCGGCGGACGCACCCGGATACGTCGCCGTAATCTGCACGGAAGCCGGCGCAACGCTCGGATATTGCTCGACCGGTAGGGTCTCGATGGAAGCGCCGCCAATCATCATGATGACAATTGCGATGACCCACGCGAGGATCGGTCGGTTGATAAAGAAACCTGCCATGAGATTCTCGCTTTAGCTATGGGCGGCGGACGCGGCGGCTGCGTTGTCCGCGGTGGCGGGCGCGCCGGGCGTGGCCGGCATCTCGACCGGCGTCTCGACCGGCTTTACGACCGCGCCGGTGCGCGCCTGCTGCGAGCCGCTCACGATCACGCGGTCGCCTGCCTTCAGGCCGTTCGTGACGATCCAGTCCGAGCCCGACGCGGTATCCGCGGTGACGGGCGTTTGCGCGACCTTGTTGTCCGCGCCGACCGTGAGCACGCTCGCCGAGCCGTCGGACGCACGCGAGACCGCGATTTGCGGCACTGTGATCGCCTGGTGGTTCACGCCTTCCTCGAGCCGCGCACGCACGAACATGCCGGGCAGCAGCACGCCGTCCGGGTTCGGAAACACGCAGCGCAGCGTGACGGAGCCGGTCGTAGCGTCGACAGTGATGTCGGAGAACAGCAGCTTGCCCGCGTGCGCATAGGTGCTGCCGTCTTCCATCACGAGATGGACCACGGCGCCGTCGGCGCCCGACGGCTGCAACTGGCCGCTCGCGAATTCCTTCTGCAAGCGCAGCCAGTCGGCGGAAGAACGCGTGACATCGAGATACATCTCGCTCGTCGCCTGCACGGTGGCGAGCGCAGTGGTTTGTTCAGCGGTGACGAGCGCGCCTTCGGTCACATTCGATTTGCCGATGCGCCCCGAGATGGGCGCGACGACCTTGGTGTAGCCAAGGTTGATCGCGGCGGTTTTCAATGCGGCGCGGTCTGCAAGTACGTCGGCCCTGGCCTCTTCGAGCGCGGCCACGGCGTCGTCGTAGTCCTGACGGCTCACGCCCTGGACCTTCGATAGCTCGGCGTAGCGCGTGGCTTTGGTTTGCGCGGCGTTGGCGGTCGCGACAGCTTTCGCCAGCGTGCCGATCGCCTGATCGTAGGTGGCCTGATAGCTGGTTGCGTCGATCTGATAAAGCACTGCTCCGGCCGCGACCTGCGAACCCTCGGTGAACAGGCGCTTTCTGATGATGCCTTCGACCTGCGGCCTGACTTCGGCGACACGAATGGCCGACAGCCGGCCCGACAGTTCGGTGTTCGAGACAACGGTATGCGGCTTGATGGTTTCGACACCGACCTCGGGCGTCGTTTGCGGCGGACCGTGCGGCGCGTTGTCGCCGCAAGCCGCCAGCATCAGCGTCGCGGCGGCAACCGTCGCGGCAAGAAGCGCGAAGCGGGGTGCGCGCACCGCCGATGCATACGGGTGGAACAATGTTGGCATGCTCTGGGCATCCTTCGACTGAATTCGACAAAGGACCGTCTGGCATGCGTCGCCGGTTCGATAGGAGCCACGCAACGCCGCACCAGCGGCAAGGGATGGCCCCGAGAGTAATGAGATGCGTCTTACGGTGGCTTAGGCAAGCATTACGAGCTGTAACGCAACGCGCACAAACGCTCGCTTGATTGGGGATGGCTGCGAAATGGCGAGCGGCGCAGTAATAGACTGTAAGCTTGCAGAAGAATCCGAAACCGCCTGCGTTGCGCGATTCGCTATATTTCGCTACGACGGGCGAGCGCGCTGCGCTGTCCGCCAACGTAATCATCGAGCAGGGCTCAGCCATGTCAGACACGCCCATCCAGGTGTTACTGGTCGACGACGACGCCGACCTTCGCGACCTGCTGCGAACCTTCTTTCAGCAACGCGGCATTGAAATCTCGGTATTGCACGACGCCAATCAACTGGCGCGGCGGCTGGAGCGCGAACGGCCGTCCATCGTTGTGCTCGATCTGATGATGCCGGGCGTGGACGGTCTCAGCGCGTTGCGGCAGCTACGCGCGAGCGGCGACACGATCCCCGTGATCATGCTGACGGCGCGCGCGGAGGGCGTAGACCGGGTGATCGGTCTCGAGCTTGGCGCCGACGATTACCTCGGCAAGCCCTTCATGCCGCAGGAATTGCTCGCGCGCATTCATGCGGTGCTGCGGCGGCACGCACAACCTGCAGCGCCGGCCACCACGCCGGTGGAGAAGCGCGAAGCGCTGCGCTTCGGCAGCTTTCGTCTCGACTTTGCGAGCCGTACGCTGTTTCGCAAGGACGAGCCGCTCAAGCTGACCGGCAGCGAATATGCGTTGCTTGAAGTGCTGGCGCAGCATCCTATGCAAACGCTGTCGCGATCGAAGCTCGTCGACCTGTTGCATGGCCCGCACTCGGAAGTGACCGAGCGCGGTATCGACGTGCCCGTGTGGCGACTGCGCCGCCTGCTCGAAGACGACCCCGCCAACCCAAGACGCATCCAGACCGTACGTGGCATCGGCTATATGTTCGTGCCCGGCAGCAGCGACGATGAAAAATCCCTTTAACACGCTGTTCGGGCAGCTCGCGTTGATGACGGTCGGTCTGATCGTCATTGTCCATCTCACGTCGCTCGTGCTCGTGGACCGTGATCGCGGCCAGATCGATACGGGGCACGCGCAGCGCGCGCTGCTGCTCGCCGTTCAGTCGCAGCGCGACGGCGCGGTTACCGCTTCGCAGGTCTCGGCGGCGCTCGGCGTGTCGGTCATCAACGCGGACAATGCGATCCCGTATGGCTGCCCCGCACCTTGCCAGGACACGACAGGCCCGTTCCAGAACGCGTTGCGCGCGAAGCTGCCGCCAGGCAGCGCAGTGGTCGCGGACCCGGAAAGCGGCAATGTCTGGGTGCGCTACGCCGGCAACGCAGGCTGGCTCAAACTCGAAAGCTCGATGCTGCCCGCGCGCCGCTTTATCAGCGCGTCCGCGATGATGCTGGTGTTCGCTGTGATCCTTGCGCTGATCGGTGCATGGCATTTGCAACGGCCGTTGCATCGCCTCGCGATTGCGGCGCGCGAGTTTCGGCTTGGGCATCGCGCGCCGGTGGTGCCGGCGAGCGGTCCGCGCGAAGTGAAGGGACTCATCGACGATTTCAACCAGATGGTGCATGCGCTTGCACAGGCCGAACAGGAGAGGGCGGTGATGCTCGCAGGCGTCGCGCATGACTTGCGTGCGCCCATCACGCGGATGCAGGTGCGCGCGGATTTGCTGCCGGACGAAGCAAACCGCAGCGGCTTTCTGCGCGACGCGGAGTCGTTGTCGCGCATCGTCACACAGTTTCTCGATTTCGCGCGCGAAAGCGCGGACAGGTCGCCGCCCACGAGTGTGGATGCGCATTGCCGCCGCCATTACGGCGACAGTCTCGAAGACGACGCACTGGTGCGTCTCGACCTGCAGGCGGGCGACGGCTTTGGCTTGCCGCTCGTCGATCTCGACCGGATACTCACTAATCTGATCGAGAACGCGCTGACGTATGGCGAACCACCGGTCGAGATCTCGACGTCGCGACACAACGGACACTACACGCTGACGGTTCGCGATCACGGCGGCGGCATTCCGGGCGGGCAACTGGAGCGCGCATTGCAACCGTTCGTACGACTGGACGAAGCCCGCAGCGGCGACGCACATTGCGGCCTCGGTCTCGCGATCGTGCGGCGACTCGTGCGATACAACGGCGGCGTTTTTCATGCGGACAATGCAGTCGACGGCGGGTTCGTCGTGTCGATGACTTTCCCCGCCTGACGCAAAAAGGGCGGTCATGCTTCTGACCGTCCTTCTCCGACTCACGCTGTGCGCCGGTTGGCGTCAGCCCTGCGCGACATGTCCCGGGACCACGATCGCGCCACGCGGACCGTCGCCATGGCCGCCGGCAGGGCCACCGCCACCGGGACCGCCGCCGCCACCCGGAGGCGGCCCCCACCAGCATCCGCTCAGGGTTGCGCTCAGGGCGGCCAGGGCCGCGATTGCCAACAGCTTCTTCATACTTCCTCCTTCAATGGATCTACGGTCACGCGGCGCTGCGGCCTGCAAGCGGAACTGCGACGCCGCGTGTCAGTGGGGAAGTTACCAATCCACGAAAGATCATGTTTTACGGAGCCGTTACAACCCGCGCCCGAAAGACGCCGCTTTGTATGGCGCGCGTGGAGGTCAAAATGCACGTTGCATGGGGCATGCATGGCGTTTTCAGTGCAGGGGAGAAGGGTGTACGCGCGTTCACGCTTTGTTTGGATATGGAAGCTGGTGTAAGGAGATTCTTGGCGCAAGCCAGCAGACCGCCTTAAGGGCCACCGACCGTCCTACTTGACGCCAATATCGCTAACCTCTACGGTTTGCCCCAATACACGTAATGGCAAATGCGGCCGCGTTAGATCGTCTGCCAGCGCGATATCGCCGCGCCGGACGTCTGCGTTCGAGCGTCTGGCGGGTGAGGCTCGAAATCGCGATGCATTGCGTCGGATGGTCTGCTTTCTGGGGTAGAGGGTTAGAGGCACTCGATCCGTGGTCGACACGGCCGCGGCGTCACAACAACGGAGTGGATATGACAGGACATGCTTGGGATCGGGTGCCAATCGACGCCCAGAGTATCGAGGCACCGCTTTCGCAGGCCGCGATCTTTCTTGTGGTCGGCGTGAACGAGGGGGCCGACGCCCTCGCCAAGGTTCGCGATTTGCTCGGTGGGATCGACGACCTCGTGAAATCCGTAGGATTTCGCGACCTCTCCGCCCGGCTGTCCTGCATCGTCGGGATCGGTAGCGAGCTGTGGGATCGCATGGGTGCGCCCACGAAGCCTCGCGAACTGAAGCCGTTCGCCGCGGTTGAAGGCACGCGGCACAAGGCGCCGGCTACGCCGGGCGATCTCCTCTTTCACATACGTGCCGAACGGCCAGATTTCTGCTTTGAGTTCGAGCGAATCCTGCTCCGAACCCTCGGGTCGGCGGTGACGATGATCGACGAGGTTTCGGGTTTCAGATACTTCGATGCTCGTGACCTGCTTGGCTTCGTGGACGGCACTGCCAACCCGGTCGGACACGAGATAGGTCAGTCCGCGCTCGTCGGCGACGAAGATTCCGACTTTGTTGGTGGCAGCTATGTCGTGGTGCAAAAATATCTGCACGATCTTGCGGCTTGGGGCGAAACCTCGACCGACTTGCAGGAGAAAATCCTTGGCCGAACCAAGATCGACAATATCGAACTCGATGACGACGATGCCCCGCGCAAGTCGCACAAGACGCTGGCTACCATCGTCGATGAGGATGGCAACGAGCACGATATCTTGCGCGACAACATGCCTTTCGGTCGCGCCGGCCACGGCGAGTTTGGCACCTACTTCATCGGATACACCCGGCATTTGTGGGTGATCGAGAAGATGCTGCAGCGGATGTTCGTGGGCGTACCGGCGGGTGCCTATGACAGGCTTCTGGACTTCTCCACGGCACATACCGGTACGACCTTCTTTGCTCCTTCCCGATCGATGTTGGCCACGCTGGCAGGCGGAAGTTCATCTTAGCCGCCTGCCTTCAGCGAGGCGTCTTTCGAGTAGCAGGATCTGGGGTTGCGATGAACGGGCACCGAGCAGGTGCGGCCCTGCACTGCTATTTTTGTGCTCCCCAAGGGCGCGCGTGGCTCGCTCACGAAGCGCCAACTTCTGATCGAGCCCGGACATTATTGCGGACGGGGGCGGGCGGATCGACTTCGGAAAGGGCGCGGGGTCCGTGGAATTTGTGTGACGGAAGAGCGTTGGCGCACGTTTGTGATTCAAGTGCCGCGATACAGTCCGGTGACTCGCGATGATTCGAGCCGCCGCGAAGCAACGGCGCGAAGTCCACTTGTCCAACTCATACCGTCGATCACAATGGCCTTTGTCCAAGTCTGCAGAGGGGACGTCCAACTGGGTGCACCCATCAGATTTTCGATTTACACGGCTAACGGCAGATTGCTCCTGAACCGGGGCTGCTGCATCAGTTCCGAGGCGCAGCTTGAGCGCCTTTTCGATGTCGGCGCATACCGCGACGACAACGGGCCGGGGGCACGAAACGGGAGCGGGTCCGCGCGCAGCATACTGATTTCGAGCGCGAACCATCGTCCAGCGCCGAGCGCCGCTACTGCAATCACCGTGGACTTTCCCGCGCTGACCCAGGCACTCGATTGCTTGCAGCTCACAGTGGAGGGCGTGGACAAACGTTCGGTGCAAACTGCGTATGTCGGCACCGTCAAGGGGAGTGCGCTGATCGTCACAGCGCCAAAGGATGATGAGCTGCTGCAACCTGGGGTCGTCGTCCAGGCAAAAATGATATTCGGGCGAGACGTGTATACGTTCGGCACACGGGTGACCGCACGGCACGCGGCTCCCTCCGATCTCGTCGTACTCGCGCATCCGGAGAAGGTGGTCAAACACAGGGTGAGGCGCCATCGACGCGTCGAGACCAGGGTGGCCGCCCGCGTCATTCGCAACGATGCCGTCGCCGCGGGATACGATGCGACTGTCGTCAACGTCAGCATCGATGGTCTTCAATTGTCATTGCGCGATACCGCACTGATGCCCGGGGAGCACTTCAAGCTCGCATTGCGTTTACCGACAGATGGCAAGACGCACGCTGTGCTGTGGAATTGCGTCGCCAGAAACGTCAGGCGCAAAAAAGACGGCGTGCTAGTCGGTGCAGAGTTCGGCGCGCGCACCGACGAAGCCAAGGTCCTGCTCAAGGACTTCATCTTCGAGATGGCCACGGGAACCGCATTCTAAAGGTGGCGTTCGTCGACAGACATGCTCGGACCATGCCGGCGCAATAGGGTGACGAGAGCCTTGGGCTCTGTCGCAATAGCGCGGTCCGCCATGATGTGCCGTGTGTCCGGTGGTACGTAGCTTATCCGTTGAGTCTGCGCCATCTTGAACAGATGCAGGGTCCTCGCGGACCGCATCGGTCGGACGCTGATCGATTCTACGACCTCGCAACATAAGACCTACAGCACGCAGCCGAGGCGCCCCCTGTCGACGTGGGGCTGCGCCAGATCCGCAGGAGCGTAGGCGAGCCTATGCGTTTCATCGCGAGAAGTCTCAGCAAGCACTGACGGCAGCTACTAGCGCTAGCGACTGCGTTGGAGCGGCTCGCGTGCGGTGTCCGCAACGTCGCTGCGCGTTCCGAACAACATGTCGCAGATGGGAAACGTGAGATTGAAGTTTTGCGTCGCCATCAGCTCCGGGTCGTGATGCGTCACGTGAAGCCGGCGCACGGTGTTGACGAACGGCATACGGTCGAGCAAGGGGCTATCGGTGACATGCGAAAGCGTGTGCAGGCCTTCGTACATTAGATAATACGAAGCCATGGTAAGCAGCGCGATGTAGCCAGCATTGCGCGAGAACACATAGCCGATTAGAAGCGCAAACGGCACGGCGGCAAGCACGAACGCCACTGGTGCGAACGGCGGAAAGAGCAGCGCGCGCCAGTGCCTCTGCCCCTTGTACTCGAGCGTGACGTGCGTGAAGAACCGATGATGAACGGCACAGTGCCGCTTGTAGATCATGCTGAAATATTTGGTGGGCCGATGCAGTACGTAACGATGTGCAGCCCACTCGGCCCAGTTGCCGAACAGGAAAAGCGGAACGACGGCGAGCCATTCAGAAAACGTCGGCGCATGCAATTGCGCGATACAGTACGCAATCACGCCGCCCGTGAACAACAGCGTGAAGCCCAGGTGCATCTCGCCCCTGTACCACGCCGGTGTAGCCGCGACATATTCGTCGCGAAACCGGTATGAGCGCGTGCGAACGTCTTCGTCGTATTTCATCCATGTCTCCTTCCAGGTGTGGCTGCTGATCCGACCTCGGGCGCAGCCTGGTGTGTGAACACAAACATAGCGAGATCGACCTATAACATCTAATACTGTTTTTTGATGCCTTGGATCATCGACGCTGATATCCGTGTTATCCCGGCTGACAGCGTTTGGTTAGCACGATCGAACGCCGACAGCAATGAATGTATGACGCCGGGCTACGGGTGCCACGGGCGCAGCGGCCGCCGGCGTGCACGCTGGTGGTGTTCATCAACCGCCGAGCCCCGCCAGGTTCATCTGCCATTAGCAAATGCTGTGAACATCGCTAGCAGAATTAACGGAGACCAACATCAGGCGCCCGGTTAAACGCTATCTAGGGAGGGATTTCGTGATTTGAGTGGGATTCCTAATCAATCGAGTATTTTTGCCGTCAACAACCGAAGTATCGTGCTGCGCCTTCTTAGTCGTTCCGCGCGGAGCGTTCGTGTTCCGGTGGAAAAGCCACGCTAGCAGAATTAACGGACGCCATTAGCGCTCCAACGGACACCATTAGCGGAAATTGCGAACTTCAACAACTGGCGCCGGAGCAGGGTAGGGGTGCGGGTTGCCAGGGATGGTCAGGCATAACGCCGCGCAGCGCCGCAGCGCGACGAGAGGAATCGAATGCGCGACGGGCGATGTCGCGTAAGACGCTTGTCGACTCTCATCGGCCATCCGGCCCGATGCGAGCGCTACGGCACGTTGGTTGCAAACTGGAACGGCCATTCGCGCACCCGCCTCGACCGGTTGAAACCCGCCTCGGACCATTTTTTAATTCGGCTATTCGCGCGTTCACCATTGAAAGCGCAATTTTGCAATTATCGTTACCAGGTTCAAAATCAAGTCGCCTCACGAGGAACAGGCGACTCCCATGACAGACGATCCCAATCTCGATCCTGATTCCGATCCTGACAAGCTGAAAGGCCCCGGCGGCATGACGTTGCGGCAGATCCACGAGCAGGTGCAGAAGAGCGTTGAGCGCGACCGCGAAGCGCAGGCTGCGCACCGCTCATCCGCTCCGCCGCAGGGCCGGTGGCAGCGGTGGGTGCGCTATGTATGGGGCCGCAGCGGACGTCGCTAGCCACGGTTTAATAAGGGATGCGCCGATCGCCGGCAGGCTTCTCAGGAATGGAGCCGTGTCGCCAAGCAGCGCCATTGAGCTCCTGCCAACCCGAAATTTGAACGTCCGTAGCTTGGCAATGTTGCAGCCCCCTGGTCGTCAACCCATGCGGTTGGCCGCGATTGCCCGTTCGGGAGCAAGCGTAATAGCGGGCCTGGCCAGCCGCTGCGGGTGGGTGACCGGCGGCTCGCGACCCGGAGCAGCCTCCTGCCGTTTCCGACAGCGGCCATTGAACAATGCGTCGCCAGACAAGCTGTTGACGAAAAATTTCCGACTGACGTTTTCGGCGCGCGCGGCCTCACGGTATAACGCATCTTTCCATATCAAGTTTGCCGCAGGCCTGCCGTAAGACGAGGTTCAACTGCAACTACTCAAGGCTCTTGACCCATGTCGTTCACTTTTCTGGAGCGCGCCCTCGCGGTTTCCGCTGCTGCGCTCTGCCTCGGCGCCTGTGCTATACCCCCTACGCCCCAATCGGATACGCTTGCACCTGAAGAGCGCGCGCGGGCCATCGCGGCGATTTCGCATTTCATGTCGGACGGCGATGCAAACAGCTTCGATTCGGTATCAAACGGTTTCGATGCGCCCCTGTACGAAACAAGGCGCAGTACCACAGTCGGAGGCGCTCTTTACGTTACGTACCGTGGGTTCCAGAAAAGAAGTGATGCATTTTCCATTGACTCCACTTACCGGCAAACATGGAAAGACGCCTTTAGCAGACATGCAACCGTATCGTCCGACTTGAACCTCGTTATGAGCCACGGTTTCTGCCTGACGCATGACCGGTTCAGGCAAGCGTTCGGTGATCAAGTCGACCGGCTCGTCGACGGCAAAAGCAAGCACTCAGGCCTCGCGACCAACAAGAATCTCGCGATGGTCGCATTCACTGACGACGGTAGTTGCGTGAAATCCATAACCATTTTCCCTCGCGAACAGCACGCGCCCAAAACGACCGTCACGCAGTCGCACTGACAGACCGGGCGTCCTCATCGGCCGTCGGCGCGCGTGTCGGAACGGAGCGCTGTGACGATCGGTCGATGCGATTCAGCGTTGGCTTGCAGCGAAGCTAAGTCGACTACTGCGGACGACGCCGCGAACTTCCGATCGGTTTCCATACGACCGCGCTTTTCGGAGCTCTGACAGATAACTTCTAGAAATTGCCTTCGGAGTTTCCGCAACCTGCGAGAATCGTCGACGATTCGAGAGATGTCGTCGAGTGACCGAAACTGGCCCGAAGACCGCCACCCATCCTTCGACAGTGGGCGACCGAACAGTCATGCCCGCCGCAATACGGCACTAGCTATTTGCCCACCAACGCTCAGCCTCGTCGATGTGAGCGCATAGCGTATCTGCGACAACCATCGGCGAATTGCCGTCGTCGAATCGAAACCAGTGGTCACTATTCGGCCCAAGCGACCCGAGTCTATGGCGCTGATTCGGATGTAGATCGTGTGCCGTGACCGTGCTTGCGGAAATGAATTTCCCCCAGTGGGTGGTAATCCCCTCCACACCGCATTGAGACAACTCCACGACGAAGCCTCGCCCATGGCGATCGAACTGCACCGTCAACAGATCGACCCGGCGATCTCGTTGTCGTCGAAAATGAGGCAAAGAACCTTTAAACCCTAGCTGGCGAAGCGCGGGAACAAAACGCGCTTTCAACGCGCTGTTCATCTCGTCACGGCTCATCGGATTGTCTCGTCAGGATGAGGGAGCTAAGTTGCTGCCAGTTTCGTAACCCCAATTGTTAGCAATCTGCCCTTACATGTCGAGCGTCCGTTCCTGGCCGATAAGGTGAGGTCGCCAACGTCTAGGCCGTCTCGTTGAAACCAAGGTTCTTCGTTTCGGACGGCGGGAAGAAATGCGGTATAGCGGGGCTGTTCATCGCAAAAATATTTAACTGCGCGCCGTACAGGACGGTGGCCGGAGTTTGAGGTGAAGCTAAAGGTCCCGTTCGCCGAAGCCTGAGCACTTTTATTAAACGCAAGAAATCCTGCGGCGGTGGTCGGCTCCTGGGCCAGATTGATCGGTGAGCCGTCCGATGTTGTGTAGATACCGTCCTTCATTTGATACTGTTGAGCGTCGCTGCCCAAACTCTTAAAAAGGCCCAGGAAGCCAACCAGGCCGTCTGCCTCTTTGCTTACGTCGTCTAACTGTGCCTGCGTAAGGGGCGAACCATCCGCGTCTGCCCAAGATGCATAGCCGACGACAGCATCATCGTGGAATGTGCTAACTGCTTGGACAAGGTCCGCGTTGCTGTTCAGTTTCCCCTGAACCCAGCTTTTATCATCTGAGCTAAGGCTCTTCGATACGACCTGGATTGAACCGTTGCTCGACTGGAAGTCGAAATGTGCATTAGCGAGGTCGGGGCGCTGTGACAACACTGATTGCATCGTGGAAACCAGGGCGTTTGCGATGTCTCGCGCGTCACTACCCATCTTCAACGGTGCGCCGATCGCGTCCATATATTTCGCCAGGCGAGCTGAAATAACCGAGGAGTCAAGGGCGGTCACCGTTAGCGGTGCTGCACCTGTTCCGTCGCTCGACGCGGCCTGTTTCTGGTTCAGTGCAATCGAGTTCGGATTGGTGCTGGTCGCGGTCGCCGCTGTCGCATTTGTCGAAATAATAGAGACGCTCACTTTCCCCTCGCAAAGGTTTATTTCGTAAACGTGCTTACGGCCGCAGCCGCTGGAACTTGATGGACCGCTGATTTCCGGCTTTGGCTTTCATCGACCCGCACAGTGTTGCAAAACTCCTAATTTATGCCATACCTGCGGCTAACCGCTGACGCGACGGCGGTATTGCCTGACAGGTGTTACGGCTCTAACAGACCCACTCCGGTCATACGATCCTCTCGAAAGCCGTCAGTCCGCCGAATCAGGGTTTCCCGGACTGGAGCACCGCAAAGCGGACGTTGATGACCTCACCCAATCGGCCAACAGCGGCCGTTCGACGCCCACACTGAAATCATCGACAATCGACCTTGATGGGACATTGCCAGGCGACGACTCGTCTACTACGACATCGGCGAACAGCCAACCGAACACCATGGCGAAACCAATACTGACCATATTGTTGAAGGGTACATTCCCGGAAAATCTTCGCTTCGTCGAAAATTTGCTTCAGCCTCTTGGACTTCTGCTCGCGAACCCTGATAGTGGGTTGATAACGCACTGGAGCGACGATGGCCGGCAGGTTGCGGTATCCCGTGCTGCGATTGTTGATGAGGTATTCGCTGGTGTGATGAAGAACGTTCAGTTCTGGGAGACCGGTTGCGAGGACCTATTCGTGTCCTGGCTCGATGTCTCGTCAGGTTGGGAGTTCTCCTTTCACCTCAATGGCGTTACACCAACGCTGAAAATCGCGTTAGCGACCGTACTCTCGAATGCGGTCCTGATCGACCTACAGCAGCACTACCAAGATGAGAGTGTTTTTAGAATCGACTTTGACGAACCCTCCCTATCGCGGATCTGATCTGCGTTCGCATCACTACGACCAACGACCGCTTCCGGGCCAATTGACTGGCCGAAACGGGTCGGGCTGCGTCGGTTCGCTCCACAAGCTCATCCCCCTAAAACGGTCACTGAGGTTACGCAGCCCCAAAGCGGCCACTCGCAAGCGCGTACTCACGACCCATTGCGGTCGGTCGTAGAGCAGTGACTCTAACGTCTGCTCCCGATGGCTCATCCGACATCCGCCTAGGTCCGACCGACTTCCACCTTCGGCGTTTCATTTTTGCTCCGAAAGATGTGCCGGTACGGCGTTTCGCTATAGCCGACATGGCTGCGAGGCATCGATGGAAACTGGGCATTCGACAGTCGTCGCTCAAAATGGCTCCTTGACCGCCAAGGGGTGGCGGTGACAAAGGCGGTGAAGCCAATATGTAAAGCCTCATGCTGAAGTGTGACGACTGCTCCATCGCTTGTCCGGATAGATCTTTTCGATTGACCCATGCAGTCGATCGTCGATCGCAGCGCGAAAGCCGTCTGGCGCCGACTGCATCCGACGTCCCCAGATGCGGCAACAAGGGCGGACGTAACTTCAGTGGCAAGCGGCCCACCCAGAAAAGCTAGCACTGCCGCAACATGAGAGTCCTTGATCAACACACAGATTGCCGGACTGCTCATTCAGCGCTGTACGTGCAACCTGCCAACATTGCCGGCAATAGATCACCCGCATCTCGGTGAAGAAAGCGCCTGCTTCTGCGGCCTTGGTGGAAATTGCGGTCACGCGAAAGGCTCAGCTCTCGAAAGGTGCGGCAAGGAGCAGGTCGCAAACGTTGGGAATTTCGAGGCCAGGCACAAGTCGACGTCCAACGTCGGCCAGACCTGTTCCGATGACAGTGTGTGGCTTCCGTCTCGCGATCTCGGCTAGCGCCTCCGTGAACGCTCTCTTGAAGCCCAACCGCGGATAGAGCGCGAGCGTGTCGTCGATCAGTTGCGGCGAGATCTCGTCCATCCTGAGCCCCAGGACGTCGACGTGAGCGCCGAAGTGAACGAGCGCGACTTCCGGTTCCCTGCGATCGGCGATTTCGGCGGACGAGTGAAGGGCGATGGCATCCCAGACGATGTCTGCCTTTGCTTTCGGATAGTCGTGCACATGCAGAAATCTACTCGCGGCGTCGGCACCATCCACTTCGAAACGCTTGTCCGCAATGTAATCTTTCGACAGACCCAGGTCGTGAAGCAGCGACGCAAGATAAACCAGCTCGCGGTCGTACTTCATTTGCCGCTTTTTACCGATGAACTCGGCAAACCACCATGTCCGGTGGACATGATTGAGAAACGGCTTCGAATGGGCTTGCTCGACGAGAGCGGCCGCTGTGCGGACGAGCTCCGAGTCCGGCGCAGCTATGCCTCCGATGATGACAGGGGGTTTCATATATTCTCCTCAAAAGTCTGAGTCGAAAAAATAGTTCACCCTGTCTTTCGCGGCAACGACAAACAGCCCTCGTCCAGGGACGTTCGTTCGCTCCGACGGAGAAGGCATCTCTGGCGGTTTTCGCGTCAAGATTTCGACTGTCCGAAGCGGCTCCGATAGTCCTGCGGAGACACGCCATAAACCTTTGCGAATGCCCGGCGCATCCGTTCGTCATCTCCAAAGCCGGTCCGACGCGCGATGACTTGAATAGGATCGCGCGCGGATTCGAGCAGGCGTCTGGCCGCCTCTATGCGGATTTTCTCGACGGCCCGCGCAGGGCTTTCCCCGGTTTCGCGAAGATAGACACGAGCGAAGTTGCGTGGGCTCATCCGTGCTGCGTCCGCGAGTGCAGGAATCGACAAGTCCGCTTCGAGATGGGTTCGAATCCAATCGTGAAGGTCGTCGAACCGACCGCGCGCGTCGCGCATCTGCTGACGCAGTTCTATGCTGAACTGCGATTGACCGCCGGGTCGCTTGAGAAAAAGAACCATGCCGCGCGCCACATTGAGCGCCGCCAGGTGGTCCAGATCGTCCTCAATCATTGCCAGCGCCATGTCAATCCCAGCGGAGACGCCGGCCGATGTCCAGATATGACCGGAGGTGACAAAGATCGCGTCTGGCTTGACGTTGATGGTCGGGTGCTGGTCCTCGAGCCGGCTGCACGCAGCCCAATGTGTCGTCGCATCGCGGCGATCCAGAACGCCCAACTGGGCGAGGACGAACGCGCCCGTGCAGACGGAGCCGAGCCGACGAGGCCGGTCGAGATAACTCACGAGCCTCGCCCGAAGCGATGCAGTCGCGGCAGCGGGCATGATCAGGTCGGCGCCGGCAACGAGCAGCGTGTCGACGGAGTCGATCACCGCGTCGTCGAGCCGTACGGTTTCCAGCTTGACGCCAGTGTCGGTGGAGACCGGACCTCCCGCCTCGGAGGCAAGAACGACGTGATAGGCGGGGCGACCATCTTCAAAGCAGGCGTCGCTGAATGCTTGCAGTGGACCGGATATGTCCATCAGCTTGGCACCCTCATAAGCGACGATGACAACCTTGCGAGGTACTTGTCCGTCCGATGTGTCGATCTTAGCCATTTGCCTGAGGCGTCGAGGTGTGGCGAGCTTCAGTTTCCCGGGTCGCCGATTCAGCCAGCCACCTTCGAGGCCCGCCGGCACGCACGACGACAAGACCGCCGGGAGAACTTGGCTTGGCGTCGCGTCCTGGCGACAGGCTATCGGCATTGGCGTGCGGCGGCAATGACAATTCCCCCTCGTTTTCTGCCGCCGCTGTGATAGGCCGGCCTGACTGGGCGGCTTGAGGAAGGGTGGTTCGACGTGGGCTCACGCAATTCGCACCGTGCCTGCGGGACGGCCCGCAGGCTACCAACCGGCAGAAAACGAGGTGTGGATGTCAATCGCGGAACGGTTCGTGAGCCTATACTCGGCTGACCATTTTGACGTCAGTCAGCTAGGACATTCTCGTGATCTCAGATATCAAGGTACCGGACAGGAGGATTGTCCGCGAGGCTGAGGCGCTTGCGCGCTCGGTCTCGAACGAGGCGCTATTCAACCACGTGATGCGATGCTACTGGTTTGGTGAGCTGTTCGCGCAACAAGAAGGAACGAAGGTGGATAGTGAGCTGATGTTCCTGTCAGCCGTGCTGCACGATCTGGGACTTACCGATCATGCCCCCGGTCCTCACCGCTTCGAAATTGAAGGTGCGAGTGCAGCGCGGATGTTCCTTGTTGAACAAGGCGTATCGAAGGATCGTGCACAGAATGTTTGGGACAACATCGCGCTGCATACGTGGGATATGAATCATTTCAGGGGGGACACCAGCCGCCTTATGCAGTTGGGACTGGCGTATGACGTCTCTGGCGTGGCCGGCGCGCAGCTCGACCCAACAGACGTCGCCGAAGTGCTACGACGATATCCCCGCCGGAACTTCAAGCGCGCTTTCAACGAAATGCTCAATCACGAAGTCGACTGCAAGCAGCCGTACCCGCACTGGTTTCACATTTGCTCCCGCGTTGCACACAACCGATCGCCGCTCACAATCGTGGATGCACCGGTCGTGCTGGACTGGGCGCCGTTTGACGAATGAGCGGTGCTTCGAGCATCCATGTTGCTGGCAGAAATCGAGGGCTAAACGTCATTTGTGCCGCGGTTCGACAAACCTATACTCGGTAGCGATAGCAGTACCCGAACGCCGCCTTCGTTTAAGCGCAAAGACCGTACAACGTGGAGCAAGCCAAATGACCAAATACACCGAATTCGAATTCAGGACGCAACCGTGGTTTGACCCGGCATGGTTCGATCGAACCGCCTTCCAGGGATTCAATCAGTTCATCCCGATGAAGACCATCGTGATCCACTGCTTTGATCCGCGGGCATCCGAGATACCGCAGGCTGTCGCCGACTATTTCGGCGACGAGGTCTACCCGGGCGAAAACATTCTCGACGAAGCCGGCAACCGGATCGGCAACACGCGGACGCTGTTCGCAGTGTCGAACGCGGGTGGCCGTGCCTTTTCGGCTCTTCAATCGGTCGCTACGATGGACTATCTTTTCAAAGTACAAAACGTCGTGGTGGTGCACCACTCATTCTGCGGCGCGACGGCTTTCACGCCGGAGACTCTTGTCGACGAGTTTCATGATCATCACCACGCCGATATCTCGACAATGTTCGATCAGGATAGCCTCGCCATTTCACATTTCGAGGAGTCGATCAAACACGATGTCGAACTGCTTCGTGCCAGCCCGGCTGTACCAAAGGAGGTCAAGCTCTACGGCTTCTTCTATGAGATGAATTCTGGCGAGTTGACGGAGGTGGTGCGGGACATCCCAGCATAGCGGCGTCGCTGCTGGGCGAAGTATGGCAACAGACCGCAGCGATCAAGATATAGATGGACACATCGAACCACGCGTTTGTTCGCCCAATGATGTGCATATGCACACGGCGGAGCGGCGTAGAAAATCTGCCCGCGTCGTGCGTCTGAACGCAGCATCCCTCAACTTACGCAATGGAGGATCATCATGCAACAACGCAAGTACCTCATTACCGGCGCCACGGGCAAGACCGGCGTCTATACCGTCAACAACCTGCTCGAAGCCGGGCACGCGGTGCGCGCCATGGTACGCATAGAAGACGCGCGCAGCGCTGCGCTGCGCGCCGCCGGCGCCGAAGTAGTAGTAGGCGATTTGCTCAATCACGACGATCTGATTCGCGTCACCTCGGGCGTCACGGGTGCGTATCTCTGCTATCCGGTGCGCCCGGGTTTCATCCAGGGCACCGCCTATTTCGCCGATGCCGCGCGCCGCGCCGGCGTGGAAGTCGTGGTGGAGATGTCGCAGATATCCGCGCGCGAAAACGCGAAGAGCCATGCCGCGCGCGATCACTGGATCGCGGAGCGCTTACTGGAGTGGTCGGGCGTGCCCACTATTCATATCCGCCCGACATTCTTCTCCGAATGGCTGATCTTCCCGTGGGTGCTCGACACCATCGTCAAGGCTGGACAGATCGCACTCCCGTACGGCGAAGGGCGCCATGCACCGATCGCAGCGGAAGACCAGGCCCGTTTTATCGCTACCGTGCTCACGCAGCCGCAGGAGCACGTCGGCAAGGCGTATGAGTTGTGCGGTCCCGTCGAAATGGATCACAGCGACATCGCGAACGAAATAAGCAAGGTCATCGACAGGAGGATCGTCTATCGCCCAACAACGCTCGACGAATACCGCGCGCATTTGCAGAAGTACGATCTTCCCGAGTTCGCGATCCAGCACTTCATTGAAGTCGCCGTCGATTATCAGAACGGTGTGTTCAAAGGTTCCGACCACGTGATCGCACAGGTTACCGGGAAGGCACCACAGACGGTTGGGGAGTTCGTTCGCGCCAGGCGCTCGCTTTTCCGGCCGTGATTCGTTACGCCATACTTACCAAGGAGATTGAAATGAAGATCGAGAACTCCATTGTATTTGTGACCGGCGCCAGCCGCGGACTGGGCCTTGCATTCGCACGCGAGGCACTTGCCCGCGGCGCGGCGAAGGTGTACGCGGGCGTACGCAATCCGGCGGCTTTCAGCGAGCCCGGCTTCGTTCCCATCGCTCTCGACGTGACGGACCTCGCTTCGGTCGAGGCGGCCGCGAAAGCCGCGCCAGATGTCACCATACTCATCAATAACGCAGGAATCGCGGAAATCACCGGGTCGCCACTTGCCGGCAGTGCGGAAGATCACGCTCGCCGCATCTTCGAGACGAACTACTACGGCGTCGTGCGAGTGACTCGCGCTTTCGAGCCCCGGCTTCCCGGCGACGGCAGCGGCGCTATCGTTAACGTGCTTTCCGACGTCACCTGGCGTACTGTGCCGACTCTTGCGCCGTATGCGGCGTCGAAAGCTGCGGCGTGGAGCTTCACCAACAACGTGCGAGCCCTTCTGAAGGAAAGGAACATCCGCGTGCTGGGCTTGCACGTCGGCTTCGTGGATACGGATCTCACGAAGGATTTCGACGTTCCAAAGGCGAATCCCGTCGATGTCGTCCGGCAGACGTGCGACGCGCTCGAAGCGGGCGAGAGCGAAGTGCTGGCGGATGCCGGTGCCCGGGCGCTGAAAGCGACGCTTTCTCTCGCAGTCCCGGGCTACATCGATCCCGACATCCTCGAAGGAAATTGAGGGGGAAGAAGCGCCCCGTTTTCGCGGGGTGGCGTGTAATACGGCGCTCGCTGGACAAGGCGTGATCGACCAACCCGCCTTTCTGACTCGAACGTCAGGAATACAGGTAGAAGTCGTCGTTCGGGCGGCTCGTACACAATCCGGGCGAACGGCTGCAGATGGCCGCTTCGAGGCAACGCCCCCTGGGATCTGCTCGCCAGATACCGGTCATTGCGCGTGGGCGGACGAGACCTTGGACATCCAGACTGGGTGGCGACTCGACGGACCGCTTGTGGCCGCGTTGAGGCAGTGCCACCGGCAATTCGCCCGCCGGAAACCGGCCATCGAGCGGGGGCGGACGAGACCTCGGCTATTCAGATTGGATGGCGACGTCGACCGGCGGCTCGTGGCCGAATCCGGAAGTTCGACCGACGCCCGTCAGCTACCCAAACCGCGAAAAACGAAGCGGATCTTATTGTCAGAGAGCGTTTGTGGCTCGCCTCCATACACCTTCTAGCATCGCCGGTACCCATTGCTCGGCCGGGCAGCGACTCCATGTGTCGGGAAGAAAAATCATCGATTCGTCACCACTCGCCTGCCGGGCCTTCTCCAGTTCCAACAACAGCAGCGTACCAGCGGCGTACGGGCAGCCACCTACCGTCCCACTCGATGTCGCCTGACGAAGGACCACGCCCGGGGCGAAAAGGCAGCGTTGGCTGGCCATCTCGGGCGTGAGTGTCTGCCGCACCGAGGTGTCGAGGTAAAAACCGCGCATTTGATTCAGGCCTCTTACGACATTGTGTATTGCCACACTGACCGCATGGACGCCTGAAAGGTCTCCACCGACCATCGAAGCGAGTAACGCCTTGGCGCGCGTCACCTTGCCCGTCACTTTCCAGGCCAAATTACGCAGCGCATTGCCCGGCGCTAGCGACGCAGCAATCACCTGCGCCGCGGCCCAAGTGGTCTCGCCAGCTTCGAAGGTGGGGCTGAATAAGCGGCCGATGACCTGCTGCACGAGCGGCCCGACTGCGACCTCTGGGTTAGAGTCGCGAACCCACACTGCCAATGGCTCCAAGTCGGCGGGGGCCGCACGGATATCAGGTGCGGCTGCGTTGAGTTTGTGCCACAACGCGTCCTGTTGGATCTCGCGTCCGATTGCCTTTCTCGCGCTCATTGTTGGGAATCGATGTCCATTGTGGGACAGCACCCCAAGTATGCGGCGGACCAACAGCCTGTTGAGCAATGGTTTGCCAGAGCCAAAGGCGCGGTCAAGCGTGCCGTCACGTGCGATTTGAAGAATACCGGCAGGCTGATCTACCTTGATGACATCGACAAGACCCGGAATGTGTTTATGTTCCACGACTGCGTACCTCGTAAAGGAGTCATTCGTTCAGCTCGCGTGCGGTGGCAGGCCCAGGCATTTTCCCATCGCTGCCACTCGTGCCGCTCGAACAGGGCTGACGCCCGCGATGACCTTCCCCCGCGTCGTCAGATATGAGCCCCGATCATGTCGTCAAAACCGGCTAATATCTATCGGCTACCCGACAGATTGGCACCCTATGAATTCCGATGTACAACGCTATCGACCACAGCTTGCAACAACACCGTGGTTCAAGGATTTACCGATCGAGCTTCAGGACTATCTTGTCGCTCGCTCTGACCTGCTCCGACTAAAGAAGGGGCAACAGCTTTATCGGCGCGGCGAACAGTCGTTCGGCCTGTACGCGATTCTCGATGGTGCATTGTCGATCGGCACCGTCGGAGCGGATGGAAAAGAAGCGTTGCTCGCCGTACTTGGGCCGACCGCCTGGATCGGGGAAGTCTCGATGTTCGACGGGCTACCTCGCCCGCACGATGCGTCAGCCATAAGTAAGACTCTCGTGCTTCACGTACCCGGTCCCGCATTGGAAAGCCTGCTTGGAGTTCACCCTGCTTACTGGCGGAACTTTGGCTTGTTGATGGCGCAAAAAATCCGGATTTCCTTTGAGAACAACGAAGCCATGATACTGTTGCCCGCCACTCAGCGCCTGGCAAGTCGCTTATTGCTGATCGCTGGTGGCTACGGAGGGATTAATGCGGAACAGAGAGCGATAAAGCTCTCGCAAGAGACCTTGGCTTCAATGGTTTCGCTTACTCGGCAAACGACGAATCAGCTACTCAAGAACCTTGAGAGTCAGGGTATCGTCGATCTTAAATTCGGGGAAATCGTTATTCTTGATTTTGATCGCCTGCATGCTGCTAGTCGCGAAGATCCCGGTCCTCGAATCGCAAATCCGGCTGCCTAGACCGGGCCGTCTTCAGTGCGTCACTTCGAGCCGCGACCGACGAAAGCGCGTGTGAGCCTGGTCAGTCGATTTGTCCGTTAGACATCCCATACCAGCCACTTGCGGATCAATACTGAGGGTCCCTTCCTGGCCGGTAGGGTGAGGTCGCCAACGTCCGCTTCATGGCGCTCCGGTGCGCAACACGCTCATTCGGCTGACTGACCGCTTAGGAGAGGGTCGTCTGACCGGAGTGGGTCGTGAAGAGCCAGTCGTCGTCGGGCTCAGTTGGTTGGAGTGGGGAAGGGTAGCGACGATTTCGCGTACTGATCCAGTCCCACAGCAACGTGTTCCGCTCAATGTTCCACCTGCCAGCGCAGCACCGGATGCGTGGCGCCAGCCGGCATCACCCACGCGCCATCGCTGCCGAAGTTCCAGCCCACGAAGCTCTTGGGGTCACTCATCTGCGCAGTGGTCAGTCCGTTCGAGGTGGGTAGATTGCCACCATTTTCCGTCTGCGGTGTCGATTCGGTATTCCAGTACACGTCGCTGCCAAGTCCAGTGCAAGATACGCAGACGGTGCCTCGCCGGGTTGCATAGACTGCGCCTGTTGCGAACGCTTCCGATATCGTTCCACTGTTGTTATGTACAAGCCCTCCCGAACTGCCGCGCGACGCAACCGCGTACACGGTGCCGGTAGCATACGACTGCAATATCGTTCCCTGATTGTCATAGATCAGACCGCCACCGCCGCTGCCGTGCTCGACCCTTGCACTGCTGCCGGAACGGCCGATCGTTCCATAGTTGGTGCCAACGAGGCCGCCCATATCCGTCGTCGAAAAATTAGACTGCGGGCCGATGTAGCCCGACGTGAACGTATTCATGATTGTGCCGTGATTGCCCATTGCAAGAATGCCGGCGAACCCTCCGGAGCGCAGTGCAAAACCCGCTGACGCATTGAGGAGATTGACGTCCCTAACGACCGCGTTCGCGGCAATATCGCTCATGAACGAGATGTCAGGTTTCAGATACGACACGCTATGCCACATGCCGTCAAACTGTCCTGTGAAAGAAGTGTTGCTCGCGTAGCCCAGCGTCCTGAACGCATAGCCCGTCGCGTCGATGTCGCGGCCGAGCGCGTAGTTGCCGCTCATATCGCTCTCGATGTTCTGCAGATCCTGCACCGTATTGACCAGCTTGTAGCCTGTGATTTGCGTAACGAGCCCACTGTAATCAGGCGCGACCCACGCGCAATTTGCGAGTAACGTGCCGGGCGTGTAACTGCCGTTCATGTCATACAGCGCGCTAACCGTGCCGGTGCTCTGCGACCAGTCAATGGTGCCGTTGTTCGTGATGCTGCCGCCGTTGTTCACGCTCGCTGCGTCCGCGCGCAGTGTCAGCGCGCCGCTGCCCTGGTTGCTCAACGTGACGCCCGGGCTCACCGTCAGGCTATGTGCCGCGTTCAGCGAGAGCGATGTGCCGCCCGTCCATTGAATGCTTTGATCTGCGATGAGGTCGCCGCTCTGGCCGTTGGCGCCGGTCGTCGTCAATGAAATGGATGTGCCGTCGTTGAGGCTTCGCGTGAAAGAACGCGACGCGCCGTTGTCGAACGTGTACGCGGGCAGGGTGACGTTCCACTGACCCGCGACCACTTTCGCAAAGTCGCCCCAGAACGTGAAGAGACCCGTGTCCATATCGACGGTGCCCCCTTTGCCGTCGGCGTTTTTCGCGGCGATGTTGCCCGCGAGAATCACCTGTCCTTTCGGACCCGCGACGAGCCACACGTGACCGTCACGCACCGCGGTGCCGGTCGCGCGTAGCACGTCGGCGTTGCCGGCCAACGCATAGATATTGCCGTCGACGGCCTGCAAGTTCACCTGCGCCGCTTCGATCGCGCCCGTGTTGACGATCGCGCCACCGCTCGCGGTCTGCACGAACATCTGCTGGGAGCTGGACGAGTCCTGCAACAGCACCTTGTTGCCCACCGCGATCTCGGCGGTGCCGTTCGGCGCGCTGATGTTGCCGTAGTTGTCGACTTCACTCGCGGCGATCAGCAGTACGTCGCCGTTCGTCGAGCCGATGTTGCCGAGGTTCACCACGCGTTGCGTCGACTGGCCGGAAAACGTGAGCGGGCCGCCGGCCATGAACGACGCGTTGTCGGTGTCGAGTGTGGAGGCAACGAAGCGACCGCCCGTCGTGACCACGCCTTGTGGTCCGACCAGTACGCCTTGCGGATTGATCAGGTAGATGCTGCCGGTTGCGTTCAGCTTGCCGAGGATCATCGACGGCGTGCCGCCTGTCACGCGATTGAGCGTCGCGCCGTTGCCGTTGTTGATGTTGACGGTGTTGTTCCGGCCAATCGAAAAGCGGTTCCAGTCGATCACTCCGCGGGTCGAGCCCGGCTGGGTGACAGTGAGCGTATCGCCGGACGTGGCAATGAAGCCGCTGCCGCTCACATAGGCGCCGCCTTGCGGCAGGACACCAGCCGCGACCACCGGCGCGGCGCACGAAAGACCAAGAAGGGGGACGATGACGGAGACAGCAGATAGCCTGAGCGCACAGTGGGGCGCACGCATTGACAATGTATTGGGCGACATCGCTTCCTTTTCTATCAAAGGATTGGCATGCCACTCGGCCCGGCGGTCTGTTCAGGGTGTGGCCTCAGAAGCATAGTCATAAGTGGACCACTTAACTAACAACAAACTTTCAGCATTTCGCGACGGCATTCACTTCTTTTGCGCCGTCGCGGTGGGCTTCAGGGATCGGTGAGGTTAATCGATGCGCAGTGCATGGCAGCGTAGCCAACAGCCCGTCGTAACGTCTTGCGCTGGTCGGCCCCTGCAACAGACGGAAGCCGATCAATGCATCAGCCGACCACGCCAGGCCGCACAGCAGCGAACTGAGGGTGAACGAAATTGTTGTGACGCAGCAATTTTGCGCCTATGCTCAAGCGGAAAACGGTAAGACATTTTTCGTCGATCCGGTTTCCGTCGGCGGACGCGCACATGACGGAATCAAGGGATGCGCACGGCTTAACGCTTCACGTATTTGAACAAGGCGGCGGTTGGCACTGGGCGCTCACCGTAGAGCGAACGCTGGGAGCGGGGAAAAGGGCAATGGCTTTTTGCGGGCCAGCGTTCCACTCGGAGGCAGAAGGCGTCGAGTGGTGTCGATCCAGTGCTGTCAGTGATGTCCAAAAAGGGACAGCCGGGGTAGCTACATAAATGGCAGTTTGAATACTGGATAACGTCAACGACGAGGTGAGGAGGCACTTTGGAAGTCTGCGATATATGCGCCAACATTGACGGCCGCCCCGTCGATGTTCAACGGCAAGACAGCCTCACATTGATAGGCATTGCTGAGTGTAACGGTACGCTCGCTCTCGAGCACTATCGGTGCACCAAGTGCCATGCTGTCATCGCCAGACGATTCACGGGCGACTCCAATGAACGAATCTGGAGCGTCATCGAAGCCGCACATTAAGTAATTGATGCAGCCATTGGAACTCGACGGACTGCCTGTCGTTGACGGCAAAATGCATGCACCCCACGTCGGTCGTCGCTGAGCGACATTCGTCAACTGGTTCGGGTCGCCGCATAGACATGACTGGAGAGGCTCGTCAGCGCGGATCAGCGCAATCGGCGATCCAGTCGAAAGTGTTAGCGTTGGTGTGGTGGGTCTTTACAGACGTCGTGAGCTCCACGGGGTAGTCGAACGGTGAAGACCGTTTCCGATTCGTGAGACCGTGCGGCCACATCGCCGCCGTGAGGATGGGCGATTTCTCTTGCAATGTAGAGGCCCGGGCCGAGGCTGTCCTCTGAGTCCGGCCGCGTTTCAGCGCCTGGACCGCGCTCAAGAGGTTCGAACACGCGACATAGGAAGGTCGGCGGGCGGTATGGCCGGTCCGCGGCATCAGCAGCGAAACACGACATCTCATATTGCCGCTACATCCATTCCGTTGATAATTTATATTATGTCAAATTGCACGGAGCTTCTGTGTGTATGTAAAGGTGGCGAAGGCGTCCGCTGACGCCTTCGCGGTTCGCCGCAGGAACGGTCGGCGCGCGACGCGGCGCGCCGACGTGCCGGGAGCCGATGCGACGCTCAGAACCCTGCGGCCAGCCCATCGCGACGGCTGTCGCTTGCAGCGACATAGCCGCGCTCAGGCTCGTTGCGATCGAGCTTCCAGATGAACTGGCCCGAACCGAAATCCATATACGGATCATCGATCGACTTGATCGTGTGGCCCAGGCCTTCGAGCGCGCGTGAGGTCTGCGGATCGAGCGTCGATTCGATATCTATGGAGAAATCGCGGTTGACCTTCCAGCGCGGCGCATCGCATGCCGCCTGCGGCTGCTGGCTGTAATCGAGCATGCGCACCACGGTTTGCAGGTGCCCTTGCGGCTGCATGTCGCCGCCCATCACGCCGAAGCTCATGACCGCTTCCTGCTTGCCGTCCACCTGCTGCGTGAGGAACGCCGGGATGATCGTGTGGAACGGCCGCTTGCCGCCCTCGACCACATTCGGCGACTTCGGGTCCATCGAGAAACCGCAGCCACGGTTTTGCAGCGAAATGCCCATCTCAGGCACGACGCAGCCCGAGCCGAAGCCCATATAGTTCGACTGGATGAAGCTGACCATCATGCCGCGCTCGTCGGCCGCCGACAGGTAAATCGTACCGCCCGCCTTCGGCATGCCGAAGCCGAAGTGCGTCGCGCGCTTCGGATCGATCAGCTTTGCACGCGATTTCAGATAGGCGTCGTCGAGCATTTGCGCAGGCGTCACTTCCATCGAGCGCGGATCGGCGACGTAGCGGTACACATCCGCGAACGCGAGCTTCATCGCTTCGATCTGCAGATGCTGCGATTCGATGCCGTCGAGCTTCAGCGCGGCCACGTCGAACTGTTCGAGAATGCCGAGCGCGATCAGCGCAGCGATGCCCTGCCCGTTCGGCGGAATCTCGTGAACCGTGTAGCCGCGATAGTTCTTGCCGATCGGCTCGACCCAATCGGGCTGGTAGTTGCGCAGATCGTCGAGCGTCATTGCCGCGCCGCAATCGCGGGAAAACGCCGCGATGCGTTCGGCAATTTCGCCTTCGTAGAAGGCGCGCGGACCGTGTTCGGCCAGCATGCGCAAGGTCTTGGCGTGGCCCGGCATCTTCACCAGTTCGCTGACTTCGGGCGCGCGGCCACGCGGCATGAACGTATCGGCGTAGCCCGGCTGGTTCTTCAGTTCGGGCACGGCGGCCGCCCACTTGCGCGCGACGACGTTTGCCACGGCATGGCCGCGCTCGGCGATCTCGATGGCGGGCTCCATCAGATCGGCGAACGGCAGCGAGCCAAACTTCCGATGCAGCACTTCCCAGCCCGCGATCGCGCCCGGCACCGTCACCGTGTCCCAGCCCCGCACGGGCTGCACGGCGACGCCGTTGTTTTCGCCGTATTTGCGCCTGAAATAGTCGACGTTCCACGCAGCGGGCGCGACGCCCGACGCGTTCAACCCGTGCAGCTTGCTGCCGTCCCACACGAGCGCGAACGCGTCGCTGCCGAGTCCATTCGACACCGGCTCGACGACGGTGATCGCCGCCGCTGCCGCGATGGCCGCATCGACGGCATTGCCGCCTTTCCACAGCATGCGCAACCCGGCCTGGGCGGCGAGAGGCTGCGACGTCGACACTATGTTGCGCGCGAACACGGGCATGCGCAGCGTCGGATAAGGGTTCTGCCAGTTGAAGCTTGTCATGTTGTCACTCTGGTGGTTTTGCTGGTTCGACCGCGCGCCATCGAAAGCCGTAGCGCGCGAAAAGCATCACGATTCGCGCGGATCGAGCGCGTCGCGCAGGCCGTCGCCGAGCAGGTTGAAGCCGAGCACGGCCAGGAAAATCGCGATGCCGGGAAAGATCGACATCCACGGCGCCTGGCTCACGAAGTCTTTTGCCGTGTTAAGCATCGAGCCCCACGACGGCGCGGGAGGCAATTGTCCGAGCCCGAGAAACGACAGGCTCGCTTCGGCGATGATCGCGCTCGCCACCGTCAGGCTCGCCTGCACGATGATGGGCGGCAGCACGTTCGGAAGAATGTAGCGCAGCATGATCCGCGCGTGATCGAGGCCGATCGCGCGCGCGCCTTCCACATATTCTTCGGCCTTGACGCTGATGGCCTGGCCGCGCGTGAGCCGAATGAAGCGCGGCATCGCCGAAATGCCGATCGCGGCCATCGCGTTCGTCAGGCTCGGGCCGAGAAACGCGCTCAACGCGATCGCGAGAATCAGGAACGGGATCGACAGCAGCGCATCGGCGATGCGTGAGATCACGCCGTCGACGAACCTGCCGAAGTAACCGGCGATCAACCCCAGCGGCACGCCCAGCACGACGGCAATGCCGACCGACACGACCCCCGCCAGCAACGACGCACGCGCGCCGTACAGCAGGCGGCTCAGCACGTCGCGGCCGAGTTCGTCAGTGCCGAACCAGTGCGCTGCCGACGGCGCCTGGCGCACGGCCATGAAGCTCGCCTGCACGGGGTCGTAGTGCGTGAGCCACGGCGCGAACAGCGCCATGATCACGATGAGCGCCACCAGAAACGCACCGAACACGGCCGCGCGATTGCGCATGAAGCGCGTGAGCCCCCGGCGTTTGCGACGCGGCAACGCGGCGGCCGCCGACGCGGATCGGGCATCGATTGAAGTAGCCATCAACTGCGCCTCAGTCGGGGATTGAGCAGGATATAGAGCACATCCGCGCACAGGTTCACGACGATGAACGCGACCGCCGTGACGAGTACGACGCCTTGCACGACGGGGTAATCGCGATTGAACACCGCATCGACGACGAGCTTGCCGAAGCCGGGAATCGTGAACACCTGCTCCGTCAGCACGGCGCCCGCGAGCAGTTCGCCGAACAGCAGCGCGAGCACGGTGACGATGGGAATCAGCGCATTGCGGAACGCGTGCTTGACGACCACGGCGCCGCGCAGCAACCCCTTCGCGCGCGCCGTGCGGATGTAGTCGGTGCGCAAGACGCCGAGCATTGCGCTGCGCGTATGGCGCATCAGTTGCGCGCCTAGCGCGGCGCCCAGCACGAACGCGGGCATCAGCATCGTCTTGATGCTGAGCCAGAAGTCCTCGCCCGGTGACACATAACCCGACGACGGCAAAAGATGCCAGCGCACCGACACGATGAATATCAGCATGATGCCGAGCCAGAAATTCGGTATCGACATGCCCGACAGCGCGAAGATGTTTGCCGCGTAGTCGAGCGGCCCTCCCCTGCTCGCCGCCGAAATCACGCCCGCCGGAATGCCGATGCCAATGGCGAGAATCATCGCCATCACCGCGAGCTGGATCGTGACGGGCAGCTTTTGCGCGATCAACGCGCGCACGGGCACGTCAGTGCGCAAAGACGAACCGAGATCGCCGTGCGCGACATCGCGCATCCATAGCGCGTACTGCGTCGGCACGGACTGATCGAGGTGATACTTGACCCGCAGCGTCGCGATCAGCTGCGGGTCCTGATCCTCGCCCGCCATCGCGCGGACCGGGTCACCCGGCAGCAGCTTCTGCAAGCCGAAAATCAGCATCGACACCAGGATCAGGGTCGGCACGGCCACGAGCAGGCGATTCGCAATGATCGGCAGCATGACGATCAGCCCTTGATCGACACGCCGCGCAGGCGCACCAGACCGTCGGCGTAAGGCGTGAAGCCCTGCACTTTCTTCGACAGCACGAACGGCCAGGGCTGCGCGTAGATGTAGACGATGGGATCGTCGTCGGCGAGGATCTTACCCGCGGCGTCGTAGTCGGACTTGCGCTGGGCCTGGGTCTGCCTGGTGCGCGCCGAATCGAGCAGCGAATCGACCTGCTGGTTGCAGTAGTGCGCGTAGTTCAGGTTGCCCGCGCAGGTGTTGAACTGATGCAGGTTGCCGTCGGGATCGAGGCGCCCCGACCAGCCCGTGTACATCGCTTCGAAGTCGCCGGTGTGGCCTGCGTTCAGTTCCGTCGCGTAGTCGCTCGGACGCAGTTTCAGCGTGATGCCCGTTTCGCTGAGCATGGCCTGCAGCATCTGCGTGATCTGGCTCGCGACCGTGTTGTTCGGATACGCGAATTCAATGGTCGGATGCTCCTGGCCCGCCGCCTTCAGCAGCGCCTTCGCCTTCGCGACGTCGCGCTTCGAGGTCGGCAGCGACGCGTTGTAGTACGGGCTCGATTTCGGAATGCCCTGGTTCGCGGGCGTGAAGATGCCCGCACCGATCACCTGGTCGATCGCATCGCGGTCGATCGACAGCTCGAACGCCTGCCGCACGCGCTTGTCCTTCAGCGGACCGTTGCCGCGCGGGCCGTTGTTGATGTTGAACGTCACGTAGTAGAAGCCGAGACCCGTCACCGGCTTGAACTGCAGATTCGCATCGCTCTTGACGGCGGCGACGTCGGACGGCGCGAGACGCTCCAGCATATCCAGCGAGCCCGAGCGCAGATTCGCGAGACGCACGGTGCTGTCGGGAATCGGCTGGAACACCACGCGCTGGACGGGATACTTGTCCGCGTCCCAGTAACCGGCGAACTTCTCGAGCACCACGCGATCGTTCTGCACGCGCTGCACGAATTTGTACGGCCCCGAGCACACGGGATGCGACGCGACGCCTGCCGCGTCGCTCAGCGTTTTCGGCGCGAGCATCATGCCCGCGCGGTCCGACAGCGTGGCGAGCAGCGCGGCGTCCGGCTGCTTCAGCACGATTTTCACGGTGCTGTCGTCGATCACATCCACATGATCGACCGACGACAATTCGCTCTTGCGGTTGCTGGTCGGCAGCGTGCGGTAGCGGTCGAGGTTCGCCTTCACGGCGGCGGCGTTGAACGGCTCGTCGTCCTGGAACTTGACCCCCTGGCGCAGCTTGAACGTCAGCGATTTGCCGTCGTCGCCCGTGGTCCACGACGTGGCGAGCATCGGCACGATCTTCAGATCGGGCGCGACATCGACGAGCGAATTGCACAGCGACGCGAACACGATCCGGTCGACAAACTGCACGCTGCGGGCCGGGTCGAGCGAGCCGATATCGTCCTGCAGGCCGATGCGGATGGTGGTCTGCGCCATCGCGGCGGAAGCGCTCAATGCGAGCGCGGCGGCAATCAACATTCTTCGCATGCGTCGTGTCCTTGTTGCGGTTCGGGTTGCCATAGGTGATCGTTAGCGGTTCGCTTCGGCGCTCGGTGCGGCCTGCGGCTGATTCTGCTTCTCGCGATAGATCGCCAGGCGCTCGTTGAGCTTCGCGCTGACGCTCGCGACGAGCGGCGTGCCGCCGCCCGCGTTCTGCACGTCGCGCCAGAAATGACACGCGACCTGCCTTCCGCCCGGCAGCGTTTCGGACAGCGGGCGCTCCTGCACGCAGCGCGGTTTCGCGTGCGGGCAACGCGTATGAAAGCGGCAGCCGGGCGGCGGCGCCGTCGGGCTGGGCAGATCGCCTTGCAGCGCGGGCTTCGTGCGGCGCTCGTGCGGACTGCTGGCAGGAATCGCGCGCAGCAGCGCTTGCGTGTACGGATGCAGCGGCGCGTCGAACAGTTCGTCGACCTGCGCCAGTTCGACGATTTCACCCAGATACATCACCGCGACGCGGTCGCTCATGTGACGGACCACGGCGAGATCGTGCGCGACCATGATCAGCGTGAGCCCGAGTTCGGCCTTCAGCGATTCGAGCAGGTTGATCACCTGCGCCTGCACGGAGACATCGAGCGCCGACACGGGCTCGTCGCCGACGATCAATTTCGGCTCGCCCGCCAGCGCCCGCGCGATACCGATGCGCTGGCGCTGGCCGCCGGAGAATTCATGCGGATAGCGCTGCGCATACGCCGGCTGCAGGCCGACTTTGGTCAGCAGTTGCGCGACGCGTTCGCGGCGCTCGCTGCCGCTGCTCGCGAGACCATGAAACGCAACCGGCTCGCCGATGATCTGCCCGACCGTCATGCCCGGATTCAGCGACGCGAACGGGTCCTGAAATATGATCTGCATGTCGCGGCGCAAGCGGCGCAGCTTCGCGCCCTGCCAATGCGTGATGTCCTCGCCCTGATACAGCACGCGCCCTTGCGTCGCGTCGATCAAACGCAGCAGCATGCGCCCAAGCGTCGACTTGCCGCAGCCCGATTCGCCGACGATCGCGAACGTCTCGCCCGTGTGCACGGCGAACGAGACTTCGTTGACGGCATGAACCGTGGGCGTGCGCGTGAACATCTGCCGCTCGCCGCCGAAGCGTTTGGTGAGCGCGCTGGCTTCGATGATGGGCGTCGCGATGTGTGACGCGGGGTGTGACAGAGTCGCGGGCCTCATGTCAGCTCCGTTTGCTGCGCGGGCTTCACGAGCTGCTCGACAGGCGCGAGCCAGCAGGCGACGCGATGCTCGCCTTCGAGCGTTCGCTCGGGCGGCGCGGCGTCGATGCAACGCTGTTCGGCAAACGGACAGCGCGGCGCAAAGCGGCAGCCGCGCGGCATCTGCTCGGGCGTCGGCACGGAGCCGCGTATCGTGGCGAGCGACCCTTCTCGCTTGCCGACGGACGGAATCGCGCCCATCAGCCCGATCGTGTACGGATGCTGCGGATCGTCGAACAAATCGGACACCGTGCCGTACTCGACGATCTTGCCCGCATACATCACCGCCACGTAATCCGCCACTTCGGCGACCACGCCTAGATCGTGCGTAATCAGCAGCATCGCCGTGCCCGTCTCTTTCTGCAGATTGCGCACGAGCGCCAGAACCTGCGCCTGAATGGTCACGTCGAGCGCGGTAGTGGGTTCGTCGGCGATCAACAGGCGCGGGCTGTTCGCGAGCGCCATCGCAATCATCACGCGCTGGCGCATGCCGCCCGACAGCTGATGCGCAAACGCATCGAGCCGCGTTTCGGGCGCGGGAATATGAACGAGCCGCAGCATCTTGAGCGCCTCTTCGCGCGCCGCTGCGCGGCTGACGCCGCGGTGCCGCCGGATGCTCTCGCCGATCTGCTCGCCGACCGTGTAGGCGGGATTCAGCGAGGTCATGGGCTCCTGAAAGATCATCGACATGCGGTTGCCGCGAATGTCGGCGAGTTCGCGCTCGGACAGCCCGAACAGATCCACGCCCTCGAAATGCGCCGTGCCCGCGACGCGACGTGCGGGCGGGCTGGCGAGCAGCCCCATCAGCGCGAGCGACGTCACGCTCTTGCCGCAGCCGGACTCGCCGACCACGCACAGCGTCTCGCCCGCGTGGACGAGAAAGGACACCCGGTCGACGACGTTCGGTGCGTCGGGCAAATTCGAAAAGTTCAGCGAGAAGCCTTGTACATCGAGAACCGGCCGGCGTTCTGCTGCGGTCATGCCTGTTTACTCCGCATTGCGTGGCTCGTCCTTCCAGATCGCTATGAAATCGATTATCTGGCTGCCAACGTACAAAAAATATTAAACTTTCTTTTCGACACTTAAGTTTTTCTCATGGATCGAACGAATGCCGACGCTACGCATGCTGAAGACTTTCAGGGCCGTTGCCCGCACCGGCTCGTTCTCGACGGCTGCCGAAAAGGTCGCGCTGACGCAGGCGGCCGTTAGCCTGCAAATGCGCGGGCTTGAGGAAGCGCTGGGCCGCCAGTTGTTCGACCGCCGCGGGCGACAGATCACGCTGACACAGCACGGGATGACTATCTGGCCGAAGGTCGAGCAGATCCTCGACCTGCTCGCCGACCTCGAAGCGAAGCCCACCGACGCGATGGAAGGCCCCGTCACGATCGGCGCGGTGGTGTCGGTGATCGGCGCGCTGTCGCTCGCCGTCGCGCGGCTGAAGGCGACGCACCCGCGGCTCGACGTGCGGTTGTTGTCGGCGCGCTCGGACGAACTGGCGGGCCTGGTCGAAGCGGGCGACGTGGACGTCGCGGCCGTGGTCGCGCGCGCGGACGAGACGCTGCCCGACACGCTCAAATGGACCACGCTCTACACCGAACCGATGGTGCTGGTAGTGAACCGCGACATCGCCGATAACGACCCGCAGCGCATCTTGCGCGCGCACGGCTTTCTGCGCTTCGACCGGCGCGTGCGCACGGGGCAGGTGGTCGAGCAGGCGCTGGAGAAAGCGGGCTTGATGGTCAACGAGTATCTCGAACTGAATTCGATCGAGACGATTGCGGCGCTGGTGCGCGAGAAAGTAGGCGTCGCGGTGCTGCCGCTGCTGATACGCGGCAACTGGCTGAACGACCCGCTGCTGCGCGTGATCCCGATTTCGAGCCCGCCGACGCTGCGCACGGTCGGCATGGTGCAGCGAGCTTCGGATGACAGAAAAGCGCTGATGCGCGAAATCGTCGATACGTTGCAGGCGATGCCGCGCGATCGTTCGTGATGCGGTTGTTGCCGGCCGTTGTTTCGATGCCATCAGCTGACGCGGGGGCGTTGTTACGTTCGCGGGCTGGTCAGATCCCGTAGGCTGAGCTTGTAGCGCAGGTACCAGCGAACAGCTCGAGACTCTTCAGCCTGGTCATCGCGGGTCATCAGTCCGTTTTGCTCAACAACTTTGACCGATTCGCCGACCCTATTTGCACCGGAGCCTCGCTCAGCCGGGGTTGTCACCGTTGATCGCGTCCCCTCTGCCGGCTCAATAACCGCGGGTACGATCGACGATATTCGCGAGCGGTTCCCCGCGCAGGAATCGCGCGAAATTGCCAAACCAGAGTTCGAGCACCCGCAGGTTGTAATCGGGCGCGTCGCACGAAATGTGCGGCGTGACGACGAGTCCCGGCACGTCCCACGCCACATGGTCAGCCGGTAACGGTTCGGGATCGAATACATCGAGCAGCGCGCCGCCGCACTCTCCGGAGCGCAATCGCTCGAACAACGCCGCATGGTCGATCAGCGCCGCGCGCGAGAGGTTGACGACGCCCGCACCGGGCCGCATGCGCGCGAGGCGCGCGGCGGAAAGCAACTCGCGTGTCTCCGGCGTGAGCGGCGCCGTCATAACGACGAAGTCGACCTGAGGCAGCCAGTCGTCGAGTGCGGAGATCGTTGCGAGTACATCGACTGCTTCCTCCGCCTGCGCCGGTGCCGCGCCACTCCGGTTCAGTGCAATGACTCGCAAGCCGAGCGCGCGCGCCGCGCGGCTCGCTGCCATGCCCAGATCGCCGAAGCCGATTATCAGCGCCGTCTTGCCTCGAATGGATGTGGTCAGCCGGGCGTCCCAGCGATGCTCCCGCTGCGCCTGCAACACGGCCGGCATTTGCGCATTCAGCATCAGCAACGCCATTTCCGTGTATTCGGCCGCCTTGTCGCTATGAATGCCGCTACTGTTCGTCAGGACCAGGTCGCGGCGCAGACGATCGAGCGGCATCAATTGATCGACGCCGGCACCTGTCGTGTGAATCCAGCGCAGACGTGGCGCGTCGTTCACCACCTCATGCGGGAATCTCGACGCCAGCAGGAAGTCGACTCCGTCGAGCGGACGCGCGAACCGCTCGCCGTCCCAGCCGAACGTCACGTCGATTTGCTGTGCGAGATCGGGATGCCGCGCGCAGGCGACCTGCCACACGGCTTCGTGAAGATGAAAGGCTGACGACTGACGCCGCTGGCTTTCGAGGTGCAGCCGGTAACGGCGGGCAGGTTCGGTCATCCGGGCAGCATCCTTACAGAGGGAGCGCAACGAGCGTGTCGTAGCGGCACGAATCCGTGACGACCGTGCGCTCACGCAGCAACGCGCGGCCGCCCTCGACAACGATCTGATCGATATAACGTCCGACGCTGAACACAACCATGCCGCCTTCATAGCCGGTTCGCACGACCATGTAGCTGGTTTCGCAACCGATCAGCCCTTCTTCGACGCTGACGACTTCGGTCGGTCCAAGTACATGACGGTAGACATGTGGCTCGAACACATTAATCGACTGGATCGAACTGACGCGATCCAGCAGCATGCCGCGCGTGTTGCAGAACCAGATGCCGAAATCGCGGCCCGCTTCGAAATCGGTGCGCGTGAGAATGCGGTAAGTACAATCTTCGGTGAAGAACTCCGGCCAGCGGTCGAGATCGCCATTGTCGATCGAACTGCAATAGTGGGCCATCAGGCGCGCGATACTCGCGCTCGTCTGGGTGCCGACCTCCAGGTCAGGGTAGCGCGTCGTGCTAGACATCCATCAGTTCTCTATAGAATTTCCAGAAACCGCGTACCGAGGTTTCGGTCGCCCGCGTCGCCATCGGGCCTGTGCCCTTGCCGCCCATCTCGATCACGGCAGCGTCGTCAAGATCGCCGCGAATACCCTTTTCGACGAACGCGCCAATCGTGCCGTCTTCCATCGACACAAAACCCGCGGGCCCGACGAGATTGCTCTGCTTGCGCCGGATGAGCGTCCGCTCCGGCGTGTCTTCCTCGAAGCCGAGCACGGTCCAGATCAGTTCGCATCGATCGACGCCGAGCGGAACCACCTGCCGCACGCCGATGGAATTCATGATCTGATGCAGCACGAAGCCCGGAAAAATGCTCTGGATCGCATTGGTGATCTGATCGGGATACTCCATCCACTGATCGATCAACGAAGGATCCTTCAGGCCGAAATCGTCGCGCATTGCACGAATCACGCCGGAGTCGTATGCCTGATCGCCAATGTCGGTATAGCGCTTCGTAAAGGTGATGTGATGCCGGCTATCTTCATCCTGCAACGTACCGCCTTCCGCGGACAGCCGGTTGATTTTGAAGGTCGAGAAAAACGCATGCAGCAGGCTCGGGTGATAGTTGTCGCGGCTATTCTCGACGTAGAGCTTCCAGTTGTTGTGCATCACCTGACTATAGCGGCCAAGTATCTTTACCCGCCCATATAGCGTGCGCTCCATGTGCCGCACCATTGTCGGTCCGAGATAGTCCTTCAATGCAGGGGCTTTTTCGGAAAACGAACCGAACACGAGACCGCGGATGGTCTCCACGCGCAGCTTCGTCAGACGGAACTTCGACTTGTCGAAATCCTCGGGCATACCGCCTTTGCCTTGCACGCCCTTCTCGAATGCGACGCTCGTCAGTTCGCCGTCGAAGTTGTAAACCCAGTTGTGATAAGGGCAAACGAAGTTCGGACGCTTGCGGTGCCCTTGCGCTTCGTAGCAAAGCACCGAGCCCTTGTGCACGCACTTGTTCACGAGCGCACCAATGATGCCGTCCTGCTGGCGCACGACAATTACCGACGTATGGCCGACCTTGGTCGTGATGTAATCACCCGCGTTCGGAATCTCGATGTCGAGGCAGAGGAAACTCCATGTGGGCCCGCGAAACACGGCCTCCTGTTCGCGCTCGTAGGTTGCCGCGTCGGAGAACACACGTAGCGGCACACGTGTAATGCCCTCTTCCGGCCAGCGGATCCGGCTAGTGGGAAATCCAATGGTCGCGACCGCACCGTCGCACTTTTCCGTCATATTGCTGCTCCGTTGATGAAGGCTGGTACACCACGGCGGCGGCTGTGGCCACTGGCCGACTCCCGATATCCGCTCATTTGACTGCTTCCGAGTCGAGATAGGGCTTCTGATAGAAGAGATCCGCGGGAAGCTCGCCCTTCAGCGTGCCGGCGGCCCTGAAAACTTCGAATGTGCGTTTCAGTGTGTCGATGTCGCCCGATTTGAACGAGACCGTATTCATGGTCGTCCAGTGGTCGCCGTAAAAACGCGCGCCCTCGTCGCTCATGTTGCCGGCCTTCTTGAGTATCGCCACGACAGCGTCGGGATTGGTCGCGCCGAAGGCTAGCGCCTGGCGCATCGCCGCGAGCACCTTCGCAGCATCAGCCGGGTTGTCCTTGAGCCACTCGCTGCGCATCACGGCGACACCGATATAGGGCGGTGTGCTCGCTTTCGTCATCTGTTTCCATTGATCGGACAAAGCCGTGATGACGCGGACTTTCTGCGCACTGTCCGGCACCTGCGCCACCGTGGTGGGACGCATGACGGCGGCGTCGACGTTCTTCTGAACGAGAAACTGCGCAAGACGCGGCTCATCGCCCGCAACCAGGCGATAGTCGGCAAGCTTGAGCCCGTAATTGCCGTCGAGCACGGCGGTGCCGACGCCAGTGGTCGCACTGCCGATGGGCGACATGCCGACCTTCTTGCCGCGCAGTTCACCCGCGGAGTGGATCGGCGAATCCGCGAGCACGACGATTTCCGCATCGACAATCTGCGTAGCGGCCACCATCCTGACCGGCACACCCTGCTGGCTCAAGCTGAATGCTCCCGCGAGGCTGGTGCCGAATGCCAGGTCGATCGCGTTCGAAGCCAGCGCGGTAGTCGGTCCGTTCACGTCCGGAAAATGGACGAACTGCACCTGCAGTCCCTGTTTCTCAAAGAACTTCTGCGCTTCGAGCACGGCACCGAAACCAAGACTGGTGCCGCTGGTCCAGTAGCCCACGCGCAGCGGCGCCGCATACGCACTGGTAAGGCACGCGCCGGCTATTACGAGTGCGCAAGCTGCCTTTAGAACGGAACGAAATGATTTCATGGTGCTTTGCCTGAAGTAGCAACGCAGCCGGTATCCCCAGCGTCGTCTTTGAAGGATTACTAAATGTCCTTATCAAAACATAAAGCACGGTGCAACCATTCATCGAGAGATTCCGCCTGAAGCAAAGGCGGAATCCTCCGTATTACTTGCCGATCGCTACCAGCGGCGCGTGCTCGAAGTCCTGCTTCATGCTGCGTAGCACACGCTCCATCGTCATGTCGCGAAACTTTTCGATGTGCCGGCGCGTAATGCGCGCGCCCGCCTTGCCGTCGCCTGCCGACAGCACCTCGACCAGTTGGCGGTGATCGTCGGCGATTTCCGGGCTGTCGTCTTCGTCGCTGAAACCGAGCGCCACCAGCCGCGCCATTTCGTCGAACAGCACCGAGATGCTGCGCACCAGACGGTCGTTGCCCGATGCCATTGCGATCACCAGATGAAACTCCCGGTTCGCATCGAGGAAAAACCCGATCCGATTACCGTGATTCTTCGACGCCGTATTGCCGCGCGCGGCGCGATCGATCCGCATCAACGCCTTTGCGTCCACCTTGTCGGCCGCGAGCCGCGCCGCCTCGGGTTCGAGAATGAGCCGCAGCGCGAACACCTCCTCGACATCCTTCAGCGTGACCGGCACGACGACGTAGCCGTGTCGCGGCACCGAACGCACCAGCCCTTCGTGCGTGAGACGCGCAAGTGCCAGCCGGCACGTCGACTTGCCGACGCCATATTGCTCCATCAGCGCAGCCTCGGTCAGCATGCTGCCAGGTTTCAGCGAGCAGGACAGTATCGCCTGCCGCATGGCCAGATAAGTCGACTCTCCCAGCAACTTGCCCTCGGCCGTGGCGTTGCCCCCAGAAACTAATTTCCCTACCATGTTGCCCCCGTGCGCTCTATCCAGGAATGGCTGCGTATTATGCTTACGTCATTCTGTAGGCACCTCACCAACCTCAAATCATTCTAGGAGATGCATATAGGGAAGTAAACTGAACACAAAAAAAGCACACCCTGTCGCACCATCTGTCAGCCAGCAGTGCCGCTCCACCGGCGTACGGATCGTGATTCGATATCGAACAGGTCAAGCACGCGCCCGAGCGTATGATCGACCATCTGCTCGAGCGTTTTCGGCCGCGCGTAGAACGCCGGCACTGGCGGATAGACAATCGCGCCGGCGTCCGTGACGGCAGCGAGACTGCGGATATGACCCGCATGCAACGGCGTTTCGCGCACCATCAGCACAAGACGGCGACGTTCCTTGAGCATCACGTCCGCCGCTCGCGAAAGCAGCGAACTGGTGCATCCAGTGGCAACTTCCGAGAGCGTCTTGATCGAACAGGGTGCAACGATCATGCCGTCGACGCGAAACGAGCCGCTCGAAATCGCCGCGCCGATGTCAGTGTTCGGGTAGTTGACGTCCGCGAGCGCCTGAAGATCGGCAAGCCGCATCTGCGTCTCCTGCGCCAGCGTCACCTGCGCCGAACGGCTGACCACCAGGTGCGACTCCACCTCCAGGTCGCGTAACAGCCGAAGCAGCCGCACACCGTAAATGACCCCCGACGCGCCGCTGATACCGACCACGAGGCGTCGCCTCGCTGCGGATGTGGATTTCATGCGATCCCTCCTCTATCGAGCGCAAAGGAGCAGGGCCGGCGTGCATGCGTCATCATGGCTTCTGACCCGCGATGATCTTCTTTGCCGCCTCGAACGGTCCGGTAACGAATACGTCGCTGGGAAGCGTTCCTTTAATCGCACCGCTAGCCGCGAAAATCTGCTGCTCGCGCTTGAGCGTGTCGATATCAATCGGTTCGAAGGAAATGCTATTCAGTTCGGCCCAATGCGCCGCATAAATCCGCGCATCGTCTGCGGGCAGATTCGCGACTTTTTGCAGGATCGCCGCGACCTGGTCGGGATGCGCGTTGCCCCACACGATTGCATTGTGAATCGCGACGATCAGCCTGGCGACGGATTGCGGGTCGTGCTGGATCAACTCCGTGCGTGCCGCGGCCACACCGAGATACGGCATCGCATTGGATTTCGTCAGTTTGTGCCATTCGTCCACCAGCGTGCCGAGACGCCGGGTCTTCACTTCCGTCAACTGCGCGACCGTAACGGAGCGCAGCGCTGCGGCGTCGACCTGGTGCTGCATGAGAAACTGCGCAAGGCGTGCCTCGTTGCCGGGCACCAGCGAATATTCGCTGGCATTGAAGCCATAATTTGCTTTCAACACCGCGGCCGTCATCAACGCAACCGAACTACCCGACGGCGACATACCGATTTTCTTCCCACGCAATTGCGCGATCGACTCGATCCGCGAGTCGGCGGGCGTGACGAATGTGACATCGGCCGGCGCTGTCGCACCGAAAATCCTGATCGGCACGCCGCTTGCCGCGATGCTGAACGCGCTAGCGCCGGGCACGCTGAAGCTTATGTCGATCACATTGGCGGCGAGCCCGCTCGCAGGTGCGTTGACCTCGGCGAAGTGCACGAAATGCGCGTCGTCGATACCGGCCTTCTTCAGGAAATCGCCCGTTTCCAGTACGGCGCCGAGGCCGAGGCTCACGCCGCTCGTCCAGTAACCGATGCGCAGCGGCGCGGCCTGCGCAGAAAGTGCGAGCAGGAACATCACGGCGGCAAACAGCACACGCTTTGCAAGCAGGTAGGGTTGCATCAGATCAGCTCATTAATGGAGTGAAGGGAACGCTTGCGGCCCGTGCAGCGAACCGAACGACATCGCGGCAATCAGCGCCGCGTCGGCGGCACGGCGTCGAAGCGCGAACCGCGCACGCACAGCTTGCCTTCCGCCGTTTTCCACAACTGCTTGCGTTCATGCAGTTCGCCGAGCGCGCGGGCCAGCGTGCGGAAGTCGTATTTCGACAGCCGTTCGGCAAGCTCGGTGTAGTAAAGCGGCGCGGCGCCGAGGAGCGCGAGCGCTTCGGTTGCGGCCTCCTCCACCTGTTCCGGCTCCGACACATGCACGGAGTCGGCCTTCCCGTCCACGTAATCCGCGATCTTCGCCGTATCCGCATAGGCATATGAAATACGTTCGTAGCGTTCGTGCGGAATGCCTTCCGAGATCGTTGCGTCCACGCCGACCTTGGCACCTGTCGGCACCATGCCCGGCGGCATGACCGGCAAGCTCGGGTCCAGCGGCTTCGCGCGCGCGCCAGGGATGACGATCAGATCGCGGTCGCCCTGCACGCGCGTCGCGATGGCCCATTCGACCTCCTCGCCGTTGAACACGTCGATGTCGTCGTCAACGACTACCACGTGTTTCAGATCCATCACCGAAAGCGCCGCCAGCAGCGCGTTCTTGCCCTCACCCGCCTGCTTCCTGATCGAAATGACCGCGTGCCAGAACGCGCGGCCGCCCAACGTCACGTTGATGTCCTTTACCTGCACGCCGGCCGTGCGCAGCGCGCTACGAATGGCCTGATAGCGCGTCGGCGCCGCAAGCCACGTGTTCTCCCAAGGCATATGCAACGAGTAATACATTGCATCGCGCCGATGCATGATCGCCTTGATGCGTACGTCCGGGTTCCAGTGCAGGCCGCCCATCAATGCGGTGAATTCGCCGAAGCGGCCTTCCGGCTGGGTCCATCCCGTCGGCAGAATTTCCGCTTCGATGACGATCTCCGAATCGGCGATGTACGGCAAGTCGACCGTTTCACACGGGGCCAATTCGACCGCTGCGCCGCGGATGCCGCCAGCGATCGCCATTTCGTCGACACCGATCGGTGCGCGATAGCCGGCGCCCATGATTTCCATCGGGTGGTTGCCGATCGAAATGGAGATCGGGCACGGACGTCCCTGTTCGTAGGCACGCTGCGCGAACATGCGCATATTGTTCGGCGTCACGATGTCGATACCGCTCAGTGCCTTTTCCTTGACCATGAAGCGGTAAATGCCGCTGTTCAGGCCGTACTCCGGATCGCGCGAGATCACGATACCCGCGGTAATCATCGGCCCGCCGTCGAAGATCGACGACATGGGCACAGGCAGGCGGAACAGATCGACATCGTCGCCCTTGTAGATCACTTCTTTCGTGGCCGAGGTGGCGACATATTTGGGCGCAATCGGGTTCTGGATGCCATGCGCCAGCATCTTCTCGATGTCGGAGTAGTTGTCGCAACCCATCGCCATCATCGCGCGTTCCTGCGTCCGGATAATGCCCGACAGCAGCGGCATATCGTAGCCGATCACGTTATGAAACAGCAGCGCCTTGTCGCTCTGGTCGGCCAGCGTTCCCACATGTCGGATATCAACAGGCTGCCGGATATCTACCAGTTGCTGTGCCGCGCGCAGCCGTTCCAGGAACTCGCGAAAATTCTCGTTCATACTGAACTCCATGATGTTGAATGTCGTGTCGCTTTCACTTACGCGGTTTCGCTATCCTGTAGCGACGCAAGCGCTGTGGCTTTCAATACTGCGCGATCGATCTTGTTCGTGGACGCAAGCGGCAACGTGTCCACGAACCATACGCGCCGTGGGTGCTGATAAGCGGGGGCGTGCGTCAACGCGAACCGTTTGGCTTCCTCTTCGGTAAGCGACGCGCCTGCGCGCCGCACCACGAATGCCACCGGCTTGGTTCCCTTGATGTCGTCGGCGACCGGCACCACGCAAGCCTGGACGATGTCCGGGTGCGTCTCCAGCATCTGCTCGACTTCACCGGGAAAAATGTTCTCGCCGCCGGACACGAACATGTCGTCCGCACGGCCGACGAACGCATAAAAGCCCTGGTCGTCGCGGTGAAATACGTCGCCCGTTATATAAAAGCCATCTGCTGTCACCGGTAGCGGCAGGTCCGGCCGGTTGTGGTAACCGAGCATGACGGCGGGACTTTTTACGGCCAGCACGCCGGTTGCCACACCTGTCGGCGGTGCGTCGAGCAACTTGACGCTGACTTCGGAATGCGGATATCCGACCGACAGCAACGGCGGTTCGATCCCTTGCGGATGTGGCCCGAACACGACCGGCCCGCCCTCGGTCGTGCCGTAGACATTAGTGAGCTTCGCATTCGGCAGTACCTCGCCGATCTGCGCAAGCAGACTTTCGCTGACGGGCGCCGAGCCCATCCGGATGAAGCGCACCGATGAGAGATCCGTGCGCGCGAGCAACTCCTTTTCGCGCAGCATCATCGCGATCATTGGCGGCACTGAGGTGAGCCACGTGACCCGATAGCGCTCGATCGCCGTGATGTACATGCGCGCGGTGAATTGCGGAAGCAGTATGACCGTGCCGTGCCCGTACAACGACATCAGCACGAGCGTCAGCGCGTTCATGTGATACATCGGCGCGGCCACCAGAAAGCGATGCGCCGCCGGCGGCTGCGCACGCGCTCGCGTACGCGCCACCCACAGATGGCTGCCGTGCGACAGCATCACGCCCTTCGGCTTCCCGGTCGAGCCGGACGTATAAAGAAACATTGCCGGCATGTCGGGCGTGGGCACGAAAGTCTCGAACGGGCCAGGTTCGACGAACGAAGCGAAACTTTCCTCGCCCGTCGAATCGAATACGACTGTGGGCAGATCGTCCGGGCAGTCGGCAAGTCGCGCGGCGTCGCAAAACACCAGACGTGCACCACTATCGCGAATCACAAAAGTGGAGAGCGCGGGTGGAAATCTGAAGTTGACGGGCACAGCGACCATTCCCGCGCGCATGATGCCGAGCAGCGCCGCGACATATTCGGCGCGATTCGCCGCAAGAATGGCAACGCGCTCGCCGACTTTCAGCCCGCGCCGTACCAGTGCACGCGCGACGCCGTCAGCAAGCGCGTCCAGTTCCCCGTAGGTCATGCGCGTGTCGTGCCACGCGCAACCTGTTTCGTCCGGTTCCCCAAGCGCGATCACTGCAAGCTTGCACGGATCGCCGTCGGCGTCGATCAGATCGCCGAGATTCTCAGGCGTGGGCATGTTCAACTGCTCCGATAAATTCAATGACAGTATTGAGTTCGCCTAACAGCACGACAACGGACGACGCGCCGCTCTGCGCATGGACCGGCGCCATCAGCCGCAGGACGCTCTCGTCGACGTGGGACGTGAGCGCGTCCAGACGTGCGCGCATCGCCGCAAGGTCGCTTACCTCGACGACGACCGCGCCAAAGTAGCTGTCGCGCCCTGCTGCGTTACATACGAGGTCGCCATAGCGCGCGCGATATGCCGCGCCATCGATAAAGTCCAGATCGAAATCACGCAACGCAATGCGCGAGTGGTGGAAGGACGGCGATGTGAGAACCGACTCGCCGGCAATCAGCGCATAGCGGCGCGCTTCGAGTTGCGGGTCGTCACTCACGATCACGCATTCCTTCAGGCGTTGCGCGCCGTTCGGATGCTTCGTCCATTCGGCACGGAAGACCCATTCCGGCGTGAGGTGCTCGCAGAAATAGACGCGCCCGGCGGACAGTTCTTCGGCTGCGAGCCGGGTTGTCCGGAAACGGGCGATCTGCTCGACGCCTTCTATGTCTACGGGCCGCGTGAACGACTGCGGTTCACTGGCACGCACTCCGGCGTCGATCAATCGCGCATAGGTTTCCTGCGCGTCGTCCGTCTTGAATACGAGACCGTCTATACCCAGACGGCTTTCGAGAATCTCGCGCCGCAACGTGGTGGCGCCGGGCGGCAGGCCGACCAGTTCGAGATAATGTCCATCGAACATCATCAGGTGATTGACCGAACCAAGCGAGTGATAGCCGCGCGGGGTCAACGCGAAACCAAGCGCTTCGAAACACGACGCCGCGGCGTCGGTTTCGAACATCGCGTTCACGACGACATGGTCGAGCGTCGATGTCGCCGTGTTCATCATGCCTTCGGCGCGGGTGCGGGCGCGGTCGAATAGACGCCCCGGCCGCTTGCGAGCAGCGCGCCGGACTGGTCGTAAATATGCGCCTCCGCAACCGAGATCGCGCTACCGAACTTCACCACCTTACCGCGCGCGATGAGATCACCGGGCATCGCCGCGCGGTGATAGTCGACGCGCAGATCGATCGTCGGTACGCCGCGGCCCGTTTTCGACACCAGCGCCCAGTCGGCCGTGAGGTCGACCAGCGCGGCAAGAATGCCGCCGTGCGTGTACCGGCGTTCGGGGTTCACGACCCACTCTTCGCGCCACGTCGCGGCGATTTCGATCGAGCCGTCGCCGACTTCGAGCACGCGCAGACCGAGCCACTGGTGGTAAGGACCACGCGTAAGCATTGTCTGAACCTGCCCCGCGGTAAGTTGCTGGTTATCAGCCATTCGAGTCTCCGTACTTCTATGGGGTAACGACGATCTTGCCGAGCACTTCCCGATCGCGAATCATGCGCAGGCCTTCGGCTGCCTGTTCGAGCGGCAACACCTTGTCGATCTGCACGGCAATCTTCTTCGTACGGATCAATTCCATCAGCGCCGCGAGGTTGTCGTCATAAAAACTGTTTGAACCGATCACGCGAATCTCGAAGCTCCAGATGTAGCGAAGGTCTTCCTTGGGATCGTGGCCCGCAGTCGCACCGCAGACGAGCAGGCTGCCGCCGCGTTTGATGCATTTGAGCGACGGTACCCACGTATCGCCGCCGGTGAAATTGATCACGACGTCCGCACCGCCTTCATAGCTGCGGCGTTGCGGCTTGCCGTACTTCTCGATGACCCACTTCGAGAAATCGGTGTCGCGATAGTTGATGACGTGATCGGCGCCCATCGCCTTGAGCCGTTCAGCCTTGTCCGCACTGCCGGCGGCCGCGATCACTTCGGCGCCGAGCATTTTGGCAAGCGTCACGCAGCCGGTTCCGACGCCGCCGCTCGCCCCCAGAATGACTACACGATCACCCGGCTTGATGGTGTTGTGCGTAACGAGCATCCGGTGCGCCGTACCATAGGCGACCGGCAGCGACGCCGCTTCTTCGAACGTCACGCCTTCGGGCATTGCGATCAGCTGGTCTGCGCTGACGAGACAGTATTGCGCCATGCCGCCGTCGAGCATTTCGCCCATCAGGCCTTTCTTCTTGTTGAGCGGATTGACGAGTACCCGCGCGCCGACCGACCAGTTTTCGACGTTGTCGCCGATCTCCGTGATCTCCCCCGCCATATCCAGACCGATGACTACGGGCAGCGGCACCTTGATGCCCGGCATGCCCTTCACCGTGAAGACATCGTGATAATTGAAGGAGGACGCGCGCACACGGATGACCACATGACCCGGCACCGCCTTAGGTATCGGCATCTCGCCGACATGGAGTTTGTCGACGTCACCGTGTTCAGAGAGAATCAAAGCCTTCATCGTACTGCTCATATGTACTCCTATTTATAGAATGCAAACGCGCTGCTTCTTCGTAGATGTTCGACTATTTCAGTCACTTCGGCTCGCGGCGCGGCAGCAGTGCGCCGCGAGCCCGTTCCCTATGCCCGCTTCTTCCAGCGGAACAGGTGGTTTTCAAGCGGCTTGAGAACGCCGTACTCGAGCACCACCATCAGCACGACCATAGTGAGTGTCCATGCGAACACCTGATCGGTCTGAACAAGATCCGCCGCCTGACGCAGCCGGTAGCCGACGCCGTTCGAAGAACCGATCGTCTCCGCCACCAGCGACACCCGCCAGCCGAAACCGAACGCGAGGCGCGCACCGGAGAAGAAATACGGCAGCACGGTGGGCAGATAGATCTTGGTCATCACCTTGCTGCGCGACATCTGAAAACTGCGGGCAAGCTCGACGTATTCGGCGTTGACGCTTTGCGCGCCCTGCCACACGTTCGTGAGAATCAGCGGCATCGCTTCCATGAACACGACGAAGATGGTCGTACCATTCGAGATGCCGAACCAGATCAACGCGAAGATGGCCCAGATCGCGGCGGATACCGTGTTGACGACCGACAGCACCGGCTCGCAGAAACTGCCGAGGCGCCGGTTCGCACCAAGCAGGATGCCGAGCGGCGTGCCCACTAGCGCGGCCAGAAGGAAGCCCGCGACGACGCGGTACAGCGTAATGCCGAGATCTTCGGCAAAGGTACCGGTGGCGATCAGGTCAAGCAGCGCATTCCACGTTTTCCCCGGACCGGGCAGAATGAACGCCGGCACGCGTTGCGCCGCCACCCACCACAGGATCAGGAAAATGGCGAGCAGCGAAAGACGCTGACCGGCGACTCTTGCGAAACGCGTCAGTCGGCCGAACCGTGCGGGAAAAACAGAACTGGCGGTCGAAACAGAAGACATCGCAACGTCCTTAAATGAGGGCGCGCACGCGGCGCACCGTTTCCGCGACTTCGGCGGCGAGCGGGTCACGCGGTCGCGGCAGGTCGATCATCAGCGCATCGCGCACGCGTCCCGGCCGTGGACGCAGGACAACCACCTTATCCGCGAGCACGATGGCTTCTTCCACGTCGTGTGTGACGAATACGACGGTCATCTTCAGTTGCTCGCGGATTCGCAGCAGTTCCGCGTGCATCTGCGAGCGCATCTGCGGGTCGAGCTTGGAAAACGGTTCGTCCATCAACAGGATGTACGGCTTCACGACCAGGCTGCGCGCAAGCGCCACCCGACTGCGCATGCCGCCCGAGAGTTCGTGCGGGTAGGCGTGCTCGAATCCTTCAAGGCCGGTCATCTTCAGTGCGGCCAGCGCGCGTTCGCGCCGCCGTTCGGCGTTGAGCGAACCCGCTTCGAGACCGAATTCCGTGTTCGCCACGATCGTGCGCCAGGGCAGCAGGCGGTCCTCCTGGAACATGTAGCTGACGACGCGGGTATCGTGAGTCGGCTCGCCGGCCACTCCGTCGATCCGCACGTCGCCCTGATCCGCCTGTGCCAATCCTGCGATGATGTTGAGCAACGTGCTCTTGCCGCATCCGGACGCGCCGACGATCGCCAGCACCGAACCCGAAGGCGCGGTCAGACTGATGTCTTCGAGCACCGCCAGCTTGCCGTAGTGCTTCGAAACATGCTCCACTTCCACGGCGTTGCGTACCGTGGTTGCCTTCTCGAACATGGCTTGAGTAGTCACAGCGTTCATCGTGCGCCTCGCAGTGGGACGATCGGTGCGCCTGCATGCGTGTCGCGCAGGCTCGCCATTACCTTTTCCATCGTCATGTCGCGAAACGTCGCCACATGCCGGTGCGCGATCTGCTCGGCGCGCTTGCCGTCGCCGCTCGCGAGGGCGCTGATCATCGCGGTGTGGTCATGGCGGATCTCCGGCTTCGTGTTCTGCACGCCGAAGCCGAGCGACACGAGCCGCGCCATATCGTTGAGCAGGCCACCGAGCATGCGAACCAGCCGGCTGTTGCCCGAACATTCGGCGATCGCCATGTGGAAAGCGGCGTTCGCGTCCATGAAGATGCCAATCCGGCTGCCGATGCCAAGCGACGTATCGTCGTTGCGGCACGCGCGCTCCAGCCGGTTCAACAGGTCGATATCCGCCTTGCCCGCAGCGAGGCGCGCCGATAGCGGCTCAAGCTCAAGGCGAAGCGCAAACACTTCTTCGACATCCTTCAACGTAATCGGCGTTACCACGTAGCCCTGACGCGGCACGATGCGCACAAAGCCTTCCTGCGCGAGACGCTGCAGCGCCACCCTGCAGGTTGCCTTGCCGATGCCGTAGCGTGCGGTAAGTGCGCTTTCCGTCAGCGTGGCGGCCGGTTCGATTACGCAGGACAAAATGTCCTGACGGATCGCCGAACACGCCCGCGCACTGAGCAGTTTTGCTTCGTTCGAACAGTCGATCAATTCCACCGTCGGAGCTGCAGGATCTTCCACGACACCTCTCCTTCGTCTCGTAGGCTGCTCACAAGGACCCGTGTGGGCAGGTGATGAGTTAACTTAGAACAGCCATTAATAAAATGCACGTAAAAAAAACGTGACTTCTGAGCTGTTCAGCGATATGTCACGGCGCTTCCGGGCCTCTCCCGCATGACATATCTGCATGGCGTTCACTGCGCCTTCGTGCCGTCAGAACGAATGCAGGATGCCGAACTGCGCGCCCGTCACGCCTTCTCCGCGCGTCGGCGTATTCGGCGTGATGGGCCCGTTGGCGATCAGCGCATAGGTCGCGCCGTGGCGGTTCACGAGCCGTTCAAACGTTCCATAGACCAGCGTCCGCTTGCTGAAACTGTAGAACGCGCCAACGCTCACTTCTCCCGCGTTGTTATTTTGGCGTGAACTATCCTTCGCGTAGCCGACGCCTGCCGCGAGCCGTAGCGCCGGTGTGACGCTGTAGGTCGCAGATAGCGAATAGACGCTGTGATATTTGCCTTGGACATTGGTTGAAATATTCGAGCCGAGGTTGTTGCCGCGGTAATAGCCGAAGTAGCCCGTCACACTGCCGAACTGATAACTGCCGCCGGCGAACGTCGTCTTCGTATTGACTGTTCCGTTCGCGCCATTCTGTTCTGCGTGGCTGACGCCGAGATAAAGCGGGCCACGCTGATAATCGATCGATCCCACGTAGGCATTCAACGCGTCATGCGGCGACGTCTGACCGCCCAGGCTCGCACCCGCGGAGAACGTGAATCCCGCGATGTTCGGCGACCAGTACGTGATCATGTTGTCGTAGCGGAACACGAACGTCGACGCGTTGTGAAGAAACGAGCCATAGGTGCCGCCGGAGAATGCGTCGAACTTGCTGTGCATCAGCAGCAGCACCGAGTTCTGACGGCCGAAACGGAATTCACCATACGGCGTGCCGAGACCCACCCACGCACTGCGGCTGAAAGCGAGCGTGGAATCCGTCGCCGCGCCGGAGTTCGTGAGAATGCCGTTCTCGAGATCGAAGGTTGCACGCAGGCCGCCGCCGAGATCTTCGCTTCCTCTGATCCCTACGCGGCTTGCCGACAGACCGCCGCTCTGCATCGCGGTCTGCGCGCCCTTGCCGCCTGCGTTCGTATAACCCAGGTACGTATCGAGAATGCCGTACAGCGTGACCTCGGCCCGGGCCGGCGTCACTGTCACGGTGCCAAGTGCAACGAGTGCTGCAGAACAAGCCAAAGCCATCTTGCGCATTTCAGGTTCCAGTTTCGGTGAATGGTTTATGTCGGATTACTAAGAATGTCGGTGTGAACCGCTTTGTCGATTTATTTCCTCAACGAGGTGTGCAACAAATATTTCTGTGAGGTGCTCACTAGCAATCAGTAAGCGTTCGACGGTTGACTTTAGATCGACAAAAAAGAGAAGCGCAACAAATATTTCTGGGCATCTCAAGCGTGAGATGCTTACGCGCGGGTCTCACATTTGCCTTCCAAAGTCCGCTTTTTTTGCCCGGTGTCGGGAGCCCAGGGTGCTGCTGGAATTTGAGCGACATGAGACGAGCGCCTCGTGGAATTGGTACCGGGCGATGTCTGGTTGTGTCGCAGTAAGAGATGGACGCTAGAATCCGCCGATACGGGTCACCGATGAAAGAATCGAAGAGACGCGGAACCGCGCGCTGGCAAAGGCAGAGAACGTCTCGCAGTACCCGCTGATGGAAACTGCGTGCTGCACTGGAAGTTGCGTTGCGATGAGGCCGGGCGAGTCGACAAAAATCGCGGGCGGGAAGGAATCCTTATGCCACCAACGAATTGAACTCGCGACAAAAAGTTCGTCGAAGCCTCAGGCGTTCTGGGCCTATTTGATAGGACGCGCGATTGAAGACTGTTCAGCCGACGAGCCGACGATAAGCGCTGAGATGCCGGACGAGGCCTTGCTTGTCGCCACGAATCTCACTCAACCTTGCGAGGTTGAAATGAGCATCGGCATGCGTCGGGTCGAGTTCTATGCATCGCTGATAGGCCGCTTCGGCCGCATCGTAGCGTTGAAGCTCTTCGAGGACGACCGCCCGATTGAAGTGCAGTAAGGCGTCCTCGGGAAAGTGCTCAAGCGCATCTTCAAAAATGGACAATGCTTCATCGCAGCGCGTCTCTGCCTCGCATAGCAAAACGCCCAGGTTGGTGTATGCGTCGTAGTGCGGTGATGGCGAGAGCTCGAGCACTTTCCGGTAGGCCTGCTCTGCACCGACAGCGTCGGTTTCGGTCAACTGTTCGGCCAGTGCGAACCATTCCTCCGCCTGTTCTTCACGGCTTTCCTGGTTTCGTGGCGCTGAGTCGAGAAACGCCACGTCCCCCCGGATAGGCGCGACCTCGAAGTCAAGCAGATGCTGGCCCGAATCAGCGTCCCACTGCGCCTGTCCCGACCTCACGGCCACGGTCTCACCGACAGACGTGATTCGAATCCCGGACAAGGGAAGCTCGTCAGGTAGTTCGGCTTTCAGCTTGGCAAGCGCCCTCAGAATTTTTCGTGCGGAGACTTTGGCCGATTGCAGCTGGAACGCAGTGCGCAGCAGCACAACATCCTGGAAGGAGAATCGAAGCTCGTTGCGTCGGCCACGCGACGGGTGGACGAATCCGGCGTCAATCAGCCCGGAGAGGACCCGACGCGACACGCCTAGCAGCGATTGCAGGCTGCGCAACGAGTAATCGTTAGACTGGCTCCGTCTAGTCACTTGCGTGCCCGGACCTTGGCTGGTGGCGCCTCTTTGACGTCCGCTTTCGGTGTCGCGCGCTTGACAGGCCGGCGCGGTTTGGCGGCGAGTACCTCGACCTCATCCGGTGAAGTCTTTTTCGTCGCCGGCGTCTTCGTCGCCGCCGTCCTCACCGGCGCCTCACGTTTTTCCTTGCTGGCGCTGAGACTCGCGCGAAGTGCTTCCATCAGGTCAATCACTTGACCGCCCGACTCTTCGGCCGGTGCCTCAGGCGAAACAATCTGTTTTCCGGCAATCTTCCGGTCTATCGCTTCGAGTATCCGCTTTTTCTCTTCGTCTTCGTAAGCCGTCGGGTCATAGGCGTCTTCCGACACCTGGTCGATGATTTGCAGCGCAAGTTTGAGCTCGGTATCGCTGACAGTCACCTGTTCGATATGCAAATCGCTCAGCGCGCGCACCTCATCGGCGAACAGCATCTGCTGGAAGACCATGCCGTCTTCGGCAGGCCGTATCTGAACGATTCGGGTCTTGCCCTTGTACGACCATTTTGCCAGCGCGCAGCGTCCGCTTTTTCGCATCGCCAGCTGAAGCAGGCTGTACGGTTTGCCACCGCGTTTGTCAGGCGCGATGAAGTACGCCTTGTCGTAGTACAAGGGGTCCACTGACTTCTCAGGAACGAACGACACAATCTCCACGACGTGGCTCGCGCCTTCTTCCAGCGCTTTCAGTTCTTCCGGAGCGAAGACGACGAACTGCCCCTTCTCGAACTCGTATCCCTTCTTCATGTCCGCTCGCGCCACCACAGCGCCCGTGGCCTCAGAGATGTACTGCTGCTTTACGCGGCCTCCCTCAGGCGTCAGAAGATTGAAGCCCACACCCGCGGCGCTATCCGTCGCCGAATACAGTTTCACCGGAATGGACACAAGACCGAAGGACAGTGTCAGCGATGCGATGGAACGAGCCGCCATGTGAGCCTCCTGTGAGCGGACGCGGTAATTTATCGGCGCTGCAATGATTCAAAGTCCGCAGCCCGATTGCACGCGACAGAGCACGTCTTGTGAGTGACAGGTCCGCATCGGAAGACTGACTCGCGGGCACGTCAGCGCCCTGCCGCGCTGGAACGAATCTCTCGCCTGTAGCCCCTATTCCTGCCAGCGCCAGCCGTTTGCATCCCAGGCAATTCATCGCAGGCGCTTTATCGCCGACGCCAGCGACTGTTTCGCTGCCCAGTAAGCTTCCCACGGGTCTCGCGTCTGAAAGCTAAGATACTCCCTCGCCGTTTGCACCGTCCACTGCGCACCGCTTTTGAGGTCAGACAGTTGTTCCCATGACACGGGCATCGAAACGCCCATTCCTGGCCGCGCCCGCGCGGAGAAGGCTGCAGCAGTGGTTTGCGCCTTGCCATTGCGCAGGTAATCGACATAGATTTTGCCGATTCGGTTGGCTGCCCCTGATGTTGCGGAAAAGCGGTCGGGAATCGTTTTGGCCAGATGTCTGACGAACGCCTGCGAGACCGACTTGACGGATTTGTAGTCGAGTCTGGGCGCAAGTGGAACGACGACGTGCAGCCCTTTACCGCCGCTCGTCTTCAACCACGCCTGCAGGCCAAGCTCCTCAAGGAACGCCCGCGTAAGAAGCGCGGCCTCCTGAACCTGCTTCCACTTCACTCCCTCGCCAGGGTCGAGGTCGAAGATGACCCTGTCCGGTGTATCAATGTGCTGGGTCGTTGAATTCCACGTGTGGAACTCAACGACATTCATCTGCGCGGCCGACAGGAGCGCGTCTGCAGTGTCGACCGTGAGCACGGGCGGATGATTCATCCACAGATTGCGGTCGTGCGTCTTCAGACCGGGCATTGCCGTCTTCTCCGCGTGCTTCTGGAAAAACATCTGACCGGCTATACCCGCCGGCGCGCGAACCATTGCAATCGGCCGGTCTACAAGGTGCGGTAGCATCCACTCGGCGACGCTTTCGTAGTACCTGACGAGTTCGAGTTTGCTGACGCCGCTCGCAGGGTCAACGACCCGCTCGGGATGCGTGACCTTTACCTGCGAGACAGGAGCTGGCTTCAGCGGTTCGCCGGTTTCACGCACTACGCGGTGCGCGGGCTTATCGACACGCAAGCCCTTGAAGGAAGCCTGCCGGACAACGCCTTCGCCTGTCCACTCCGCAAACTCGACTTCGGCAACCAGCTCTGGATGTACCCAACGTTCAGCGCCGGCGGCACGCCTGGACCAGCGGCCTGGCTTTGATACGGCGACGTCGAACGGGCTCGTCTCCCGTTCCAGAGGAAGCAGTCGCTGCCAGAGGTCCCGGCCTGTTCGAGCGTTCCAGCCAGTGCCCACGCTACCCGCGTCGTGAAGCTTTTTGCCTGCGTAATAGCCGAGCAACAAACTGCCGACTTCGCCTTCCTTGCCGCCCCTGGCGGTGAAGCCACACACAACGAACTCCTGCCTCAACCGGCATTTCGCTTTCAGCCAGGTTTCGGTCCGTCCGGACTCATATCGGGCGTCGCGACGCTTCAGCATCAAGCCCTCGAGTCCGAGTCCCGCTGCGGCTTCAAACATCTGCACGATTGGTGCGTCAAAATCCTGGCTGAAGCGGATACGGTCGCTATCCTTCTCAAGAAGCTGTGCCAGTCGCGCGCGCCTCGCCCATAACGGGACGCCCATCAGGTCATTCCCGTCACAGTACGGCAGGTCGAACAGGAAATAGACGATTTCGTCATTCCCTGCGCCATCTATCGCAGTCTGTAAAGCGCCGAAATCCGGCAGCCCGTCCCTGAGCACGACTATCTCGCCGTCTAGCCATCCACTGGAGAGGGGGAGCTTCGCGACTTCAGTCGCCAGCGTCGCGAGTTTCTTCGTCCAGTCGTGGCCGCCGCTTGTGAATAACCGTACCCGCCCCTTGTCGACCCGGGCGAGCATCCGGTAACCATCCAGCTTGGATTCGATTATCCAGTCGCCGGTTGCAGGTAGCGACGAGGCCAGGGTCGCGCGCTGCGGTTCCAGTTTTGCGGGTAGCGGCGCGCGGACTGCGGCCGACAGGTCTATCGCCGGCAGAGTGACCGGCGCGGACCGGGATACTTTTGGCTCACGCTCTTCGATGAGGCCTAGCGGTTTTGTCGTGACGCTGTCGGGCAGCGCCTTAATGACATCATACTCAGCTAACGGTTGAGCCCACTCGTCGCGCTTCTTGAACAGCATCCACTGGTCCTGGCTGTCCTCCGGCTTGGATATGCGCACAAGTTCCCATAGGCCGGCCAGCTTTTCGCCATGGAGGCGGAAGACCAGCTTGCCGGCCTTCCTTGCCTTTCGAGGGTCCCCGACAGGCTCCCACGTCCCCCGGTCCCACACAATCACCGTACCGGCTCCGTACTGCCTGGGCGGGATTGTCCCTTCGAATGTTGCATATTCGACCGGATGGTCCTCCACGTGGACGGCCATTCTCTTCTCTTTCGGGTCGTAGCACGGGCCCTTGGGTACCGCCCAGGATAGCAGCACACCGTCAAGCTCGAGACGGAAGTCATAGTGAAGGCGGCTAGCCCAATGCTTCTGCACGACGAAGCTTAGACGCGCTGGCTGGCGCGTTGCCCGCTTCGCAGGCGCCGGTTCGGGCGTATGCCCGAAGTCTCGCATCTTCCTGTAACGGCTTAGAGCTGGAGATTGCGAACCGCGTGCTGTAGCCATTGAGCAGTGTAATCAGGAGCCGCGTTATGGACGATGCCCGACTACCCTGTCGGGCGCACACTGCATCTCGCGCGGGGATGTACCCGACGCGAAAGCCCGCGACTGACCGCATGTTCGACGTCAGGTTGCCAGGGTGAGCGCAGCTAACTTCGAGCTTCTTAGACGCCTGAGATTTTCACTATTTCGCCCGGCTTGTAGGAATTGTCGCCTGCCATCGTGAATGCTTATGTGATGGTAGAGACACTACGCACAGCAAACGACGTTCCGAGCTCCTTGCCACTGGATGTCGCAACGCATGGCAGACGTCATTGCGCGAAAACCTGTATGGATGTACAGTGTCGGGCGGGTATTTCGTGACGGCGAACCGCCAAGTTTTCCGGAGCAATGAAGCAGTCGTTGGGGTGTGGACCAAGCGGCGAGCCTTTCCATGCTGGAAATTGCGACGTTTGAGGCGAAGGGTTAGTCGGCGCTGGGCGAGCTCGCGTCGTTGGGCCAGTGAGTCCGCTGCCTTCGAATGCTTGGGGCGCGTTAGCGAAACCATTCTGGAGGCCACTAGGCAAGGGGGAAAGCGTGCGAAGACTTGGACTTGCGTTGTTGACGGCGGCGCTCGCGCCGACTGCTTTCGGAGCCGGCACATATTCGGAAGTCTGGAATCCGCCGGAGGCGCGCGGGACTGCGCCACATAGGGCGACTGCCCTGCACAAGCTCGCCGTGCGGCGGCACGTGGCTCTGCATCCGAAGAAGGTGAATTCAAGGCCCACATCGGCGCCTGCATCAAAGCTCGTCGCGAAACAGGGCAATGTGCCAAAGACTTTGCCTAAAGACGCACCGGACATGTCTGAAATTCCGCGGCAGGTCACACCGGAAGGCAACGTCCTTCGCGTGAGAGGCCACGCACTATCCGCTCGCGTCGTCCGCTAATGCAGTCGCAGAGCTACCACGGGTATCAAGTGTGGGGACACTCGATCGTCGAGCTCGAGGGCCAGTTGCAGACGGAACGTTATGCGGCGAGCGGAACCATCACCCTTCGCGGCAAGCTTGTCCATGCTTCAGGTGTCCTTGGCCACTTTGACAGTGAGGTGGACGCTGAGCTCGCAGGGTTGGATTGGGCTCGCGCATGGGTCGATGCTCATAGCTAGAGCCATCGACTGTGCAGCAAGACAGCCCGCAATACTGCCTTCGCGGGGTTGCCGTTGAATATGTGAACCTCTGGTGGGACAACAACCTGAAGGTAACCTACCTCTTCCAGCACCACATACGACCGCAGCGAGAATCACCGTCTTCGTTGCCCCGCAAAGCCATCGCTCGTTCTTCTAACGTGCGCGAAGTCGACGGCGCGCCTCACGCCGACTTACCCTTCGACGTGCGCGCGCAGGATTGGACCAAGGTTGTCCTCTACCACCAGACTTCGCGCACTGCGCGGCGATCCTGGTGCTGTAACCATCGCTCCCGAACAGCAGCTCGCGACTCGTTAAGCACTCTCGTGTAACGGATGGTCACCTTCGGCGCATTTTTCTGCAGACGCTACAGCTATCGCAGCCAATAGCGTTACGATTTTTTTGATCGGCGTACCCGCCGGAAAGCAGGCCGCCACTCCGGAGCGTCGAAGGACCAGTTGACTCGCCTGGTCGATGATCCCGCCCACCACGATGGGTATCCGCAGACCGCGTACAGTCAGTTGATCACGCAAGGCGGTAATCAGATCGTTTTGTGCGCCCGCGAGAGAGGACACGCCGATAACGTCAGCCCGCTCGCCTTCAGCCAGTTGGACGGTATCGGAAGGTGATGCGAACATCGATCCCGTGGAAACCGCGAAGCCCGCATCGCTTAATGCCGCTGCGATAATGCGCGCGCCCCGGTCATGTCCGTCTTGTCCCAGCTTCGCAATCAACACACGTGGCGCACGACCCAGGCGCTTCGTTGCGTCGGCCACCGCGCAGCATGTGTCCTGCCAGTCCTTGTCGCTTTCGAGGTTTGCGCCGTAGTGGTCGCGCAGTAGCGGCAAGCCGATTTGATATCTGGGCCATACGGCTTCCAGTGCCTGCGTGCACTCGCCGACGGTTGCGCGCGCTCGCATGCATGCCACCGTCAGTTCAAGAAGATTTCCGTCTCTGCCCCGGGCGGCCCGCGTCAGCGCATCCAGCGTGTCGCGTACTCTCGTTGGATCACGCCTCGCCTTGATGTGAGCAAGCCTTTGCGTTTGCAGCACGCGCACCCGCCGGCCATCGACAGTCTGTGGCTCTCCAAGGTCTTCATCGCATCCCGTCATGAAATCGTTGACGCCCACAACTGTGCGTTTTCCCGACTCGATTTCCGCTTGGATATTCAAAGCCGATCTGTGGATCTGGTCCCGAACCCACCCCGATTCGACGACATCAAACACGCCACCACGGCGTTCGATTTCGGCCATCACCGTTAGCGCCTTTTGACAGATCTCCGCCGTAAGGTTCTCCATCATGTAAGAACCCGCCCACGGATCGACGACATCGCATACGCCGGTTTCGTGCTGCAGCACCAGTTGTGTGTCGCGAGCGAGCCTCGACGCTTCTGCACAGGGAAGCGAAAGCGCTTCGTCGTAGCCGTTAGTGTGCAGCGATTGCGTTCCGCCGAACACGGCAGCCAACGCCTCGACTGTCGTGCGCACGACGTTGTTCATCGGTTTCTGCGCCGTTAGCGACCACCCCGATGTCTGACAGTGCATCCGCAGTGCACGCGCCCTATCCGACGTTGCGCCGCTTGCCGAGGCAATATCCGCCCACAGAATTCGTGCCGCTCTCAGCTTCGCGATTTCGACGTAGAAGTCCATACCGACGCCGAAGAAGAAGCTCATCCGCTGACAGACGTCATCGGCCTGCATCCCGCGACCTGCGAGGGCCGTTATGTACTTGCGCGCATTCGCCATGGTCAGCGCAAGTTCAAGCACAGGGTCCGCACCCGCTTCCTGAAAGTGATATCCCGACACCGAGAGTGCATTGAATCGCGGCACGTTTTTGCCGAGATACTCGACAACGTCGGCGGCGATGCGCAATGAAGGCTCAGGTGCGAAGATGCTCGTGTTCCGCACCATAAACTCTTTCAGGATGTCGTTCTGAATCGTTCCCCTCAGTTGCGAGGCGCCAACGCCGCTTTCCTCCGCCGCGACGATAAAAGCAGCCAGCACAGGAAGGACCGCCCCGTTCATTGTCATCGATACAGACACGCGGTCGAGTGCAATGTCTTCGAAGAGGCGAGTCATGTCCTCCACTGTATCGATTGCGACACCCGTCATGCCGACGTCCGCGCTCACAGCCGGGTCGTCTGAATCGTAGCCGCGCTGGGTCGGCAGATCAAAGGCGACGGAGAGCCCCTGTGCGCCTTCCGCCAGCGCGGTGCGAAACGCGAGGTTCGTATCGGAGGCCTGCGCGTACCCCGCGTATTGGCGTATCGTCCAAGGTTTTTGCGTATACATCGACGCGAATGGACCGCGCACGAACGGCGCCTCGCCGGGCATGCTGTCGATATGCGCGATGCCTTCAATATCCGCGCGCGTATAGACGCGCTTGAGCTTCACGCGATCTGACCGACGCCGCCGTTGCGTGTTCATCGTTGCCTCCAGCGCTTTTCCGTCGTGACGTCGGCGATTTTCGCGCCGTCGCTGCTGCGCCGCACTTCCGTCCAGTGCCGGATGCCCTGCCCGTCTTCCGCCTGTCCGACCATATGCACGGTCAACGTATCGCCCACGTCGACGTTGCCGTAATAGAACAGCGAACGGCTCGAGACGACAGGCGGCTCGCCAAAGCGCCCCCACTGCCACTCGGCGCGATCGATAAAGGCCTGAAAGCTCGCGAAGTACAGGAAGTCAGCGCCGTTGAAATCGCTATTCGGGCACGGGAAGAACTCGATCGGCTCGCGCGTGGCAGGCCCGAGGCCGGGAATTGCGTCACGGTCGTCTGCTCGAAGTCGTTTGCCAATCTGCGTCATGTCCAATGCCTCTTCGGGCATCGGTACGATTTCACCCGCCAGTGAAGCAAGTGCCGCCCGCGCCGCCGAACGATTGCTGCGCGCCTCGCCGCGTGTAACGAACGCAGAGGACATCCCGATCTTCGCGACTGTCAGGTCATCGCAAACGACATGGTGCGTACTGAAATGGCGCACAGGCCCTGTTCTGCAAAGCGTGCTGCGGATCTCGAACGTATCGTTTTCGGCGATCGAATCGAGACCGCAGGTCTGCAAGCGGATCGCCGTAAAGGCTGCATAAGAGCGGCCGCCGTTGTCGTCGCAGAAGTCGGGCTGCGCGCGGCCCGCGTGAGCGGCGAGCGCTTCCCAATGTCGATGGCCGCACTCCTTGAGCAACCAGTTCTCCGACAGTCCCGTGTAGCTCAGTTGCGGCATCCCCGCCCGGTAAGGTTGGATCATGCTCACGCCGCGAGGCTCGTCGACGCCTGGTCGAGCGCCACCCGGATCGCGCCGACGACATGCCCGGCATCGCGTGCGATGCCGGAGAAGCGCCCCGATCCCCATGTATGCAGCCACGGCAGTCCGATGAAATACAAGCCCGCTTGGGGCGTGATGCCGCGATTGTGTGCAGGATATCCACGTCCATTGAACACGGGCGCATCGATCCAGCTGAAATCGGGCGTAAAGCCAATGCACCAGATGATCGACGTAATGCCGCTCTGCGCGAGATCCAGCGACGTGCGCTCGCCTTCCGGGCACCACACCGGCTCATAGGGAGCGCCAGGTGGAGCGTCGATACCCTGCTTGTCGATGAACGCGTCGATGCTCGCGTTGATACGGTTGTATGTGTCGTCGGCGCTATCAAGATTGCCCTTCAGGTTCGGTGCGAAATGCAGGCAGCCGTCGCGGAGATCGTCGAGCCTGCCGTACAGTTCCATACCTTCAAGCGCGAAGCGTCGCAGATCGATGTCCCTTCCGCCATCGCGGCCCGTCACATAATGGTTCGTGTTGTCGCGCACGCCTTCACGCAGCGGATGCTGGTCGACGGGCATGTCGTAGTACCGCATGTCCGCGAGCCAGTCCACCACGTCGCGGCCACGATAGAAACGCGCGCAACGCGGTGCTTCCCCAACCGCGAGAAACACCTTGCGGCCCGCCAGATGCAGGTCTTCGGCGATCTGCGCACCCGATTGCCCCGAACCCACCACGAGCACGGCGCCTTCCGGCAACGCCTGCGGATTGCGGTAATGCGACGACTGCAGTTGCACGATGCCGGCGGGCAGGCGCTCCGCCATGCGCGGCACGATGGGCGTGTGATAGCCACCCGAGGCAACGACGACCTGATCGGCCGTGAAGTCGCCGTTCGACGTCGATACGAAGTAGCCGCCCGACGGCAAGCGCCGGACCTTGCGGACTTCCGTGTGTTCGAGCACGGGTGCATCGACCATCGCAATGAAACCGTCCAGATAAGCGATGATCTCGTCCTTCTTCATGAAGCCGTGCGGATCGTCGCCGCGATACGGATGGCCCGGCAGCGCGCATTGCCAGTTCGGCGTGACGAGGCAGAATGCATCCCAGCGCTGCGAGCGCCACGTATGCGTGACCGTATGCTTTTCGATCACAAGATGATCGATGCCGGCCTCTTTGAGGTAGTAGCTGATCGACAAACCAGCTTGCCCGCCGCCCACCACGATCACCGTGTGGTGCGGGACATCGGTAAGCGCATCGGATGCGACAGTGTTTGCGTTCGACATGATTCGTTCCTGCGTTCGGGATTCAAATTAGTTCGACGACCTTGACTTCCGCGTGCGGGTCGGTGGCAAAGCGCTGCGCAAGTTCTTCGATCTGCGCGAGCTGATCCATCGCCGCCGAGCATGCGAAGCCGTACTTCTCGCGTACGCGTTCGGAGCCGATATGCAACGCCTCGCGCGCCCGTTCGACAAAATCGCCCAGCGCATAGCGTTGACCGGCGACGAAGAACTCGCCGACCACCGTCGAAGGCGAATAACAGTTGGCCTCGCTGCCGTCCGGCCACTGGACCTTGAAGTGCATGACTGGCATCACATATCCTTTGAGTGAGAGATTCACGCACCGAGCGGCTGCATGATGCGCTGCACGTGATTCGCGTACAGCGCGATATGACGACGCGCGCTTTCGCGCCAGCTAAAGCGCGCGAGAAGTTCGGGCACCGCGCGTTCGAAGTCGACGCCGCCGCGTTCGTGCAACGCGCGGCGCAGCGCGTCGCCGATACTTGTCGCGTCATCGGGTCGCGCCCAGCAGCAGACGCGTTCGTCGAGATAGCCGGTGAACGGTTCGATCTGCGAGACGACGACGGGCGTGCCCGCTGCCAGCGCTTCGAGCACGACCAGCCCGAAACCTTCGCGTAAAGACATCATCGATACGACGTCCGCGCGTTGCAACAGCGCCGGAATCGCTGCGTCTTCGAGCGGGCCTGTGACTACGATTGGCTCATGTTTGCCGATACGAAGCCCTACCTGCGCCGCACGCGCGATAAAGCGCTGCGTGTAGGTATCGTGATCAAGCAGGCTCGCGCCGCCCGCGAGCACAAGCTGCGCTTCGGCATGCGTTTGCCGGAGCAACGCGAACGCTTCCAGCAGTTGCAATGTGTTCTTTCGTTCTTCGATGCCGCCTACCGCTAGCACCAGCGGTTTGCCGCTCAGGCCGAACTCAGTGCAAACATCCGTGCTGCCGACGTCACGAAAGCGCGCTACGTCCACGCCGTTATTGACCGTTGATGCCGTCACGCCAAACTCGTCGCGCATCTTGCGCGTCCACGTGTCACTGACGCACAGGACCGTGTCGGCATCCGCATAGGCACGTCGTTGCCACGCACTCAGGCGCGGATTATCGAATGCGTCGAGATGATGAACCGTGCGCACGAAGCCGCGAATCGAGCCCGCTTCGCGCAAGTCCGCGAGCGCATTGCCGCCGATGCCGTCCTGTGCATGCAGTACGTCAAAGCCCGATGCGCCCTCTTCGAGCAACGCTGCTTTCAACGCGTCGATCCGCGTCTGTACCATCATCACCGTATCGTTGCCGTGCGCAGCGGCTGGCGCAAGTACCACACGGCAAGGCGATGCGCGGAACATCGGCGCCCCGCCCACGGACGGCGCGAAGATCGTGACGTCCTGCCCGGCTTCATGCAGCGCCCGCCCCAGTTCGAGCGTATGTACCACGCCGCCGCGAGGATTCACGGAATGCGTGAACAGCGCAATGCGCATTGCCGTGCCGTTCATTTCGGCTCTCCCACCGGCGCGCCGATGAATGCGCTCTCCCTGAAGTTCCACAGCAACGCCGAATCACCTTGCTGCGTGAGCACCACTTCACGCGACGCATCCACGCTGCCGATCGTCGCGCATGCAAGGCCGCGTTGCGCAAAGCAAGCGTGCACCTCATCCACATGTTCATCGCGCACGGAGAGCAGAAAGCCGTAGCTCGGAAATGCGCTCAACCAGCGCTCGAAGTCCACGCCGTCTGGACGCGGGATCGCATCGAGATCGATACGCGCGCCAACACCCGAGCATTCCAGCAGCATCAGCGATGTGCCGAGCGCGCCCGCCATGCTGATATCTTTCGCCGCCTCGCACAGGCCGCTTTCAGCAAGCTGCGGCAGCAGTTCGAGATCATCGCGCAGGCGCTCAGCTGGTGCGCCCACGGAAGCGTTCCAGAACGGATACGGATCTTCGAAACGGCCGCGCAGATCGACGGCCATCACGAGGCTGTCGCCCGGCCGCGCATTGAAGCTCGACAGCAATGCGCGCGCACGGCCGAGTATCGATACCGCCAGCTGCGGCTCCGCACTACGCGTATTGCTATGCCCGCCAACGACAGGCACACCATACGCGCTCGATGCCGCCGCCATGCCCGCCAGAATCTGTTCCGCCGATTCGAGCCCATCGCTCCACAGCGCATCGACGACGGCAAGCGGACGGCCGCCCATCGCATACACGTCGCTGATATTGACCATCACGCTGCTGTAGCCCGCGAACCACGGCATCGTCTCGACGAAATCGCTGACAAGGCCTTCGATCGCGAACAGCAGGTAGCCGTCGCCGTCGGCAATCGCCGCGCAGTCATCGCCGACTGCAACGGCTTGCGCGAGATCACGTGTGCCGTTCGGAAGACGCGACGCCAGCGACGCCACCACGCCTGCGATATCCGTCTTATGGCGAAAGCCACGGCTTTCACGCAGACGTTCAACGAGCGCGTGCAAACTCATGAGCGGCCCCGCGATGACGTGACGAAGCCACTTTCCGGCGAGAAACACGGTGGATAGTGGGTGAGGTCCGCTTGCATCAGATGATGCGACCGCCCAAATAACGTTTCTTCCGCAACCGTCTGCCAGTGCAACCGCCTGAACAACGGCACATTCTGGCTCTGCACGTGCGCGAGAAACGTATCGCATCCCAGTGCGTGGGCGCTGCTCACAGCGAGACGAATCAGCGTCGAACCGAGCTTGCCATGCGAACGGAACGCCGCATGCACCGCGAGCCGCGAACCAAGCCACGTGCGCGGCTGCGTTTCGTGAATCCGCACCGTGCCGACCACCTGTTCCGGCACGCCCGCAATGCAGCTCAGCGCAACCAGCAGCTTCGCATCACGGTCGATTTCGTCGCGATCGTCGTCGACGAAAATGCCTTGTTCGACGCAGAACACCGCGCGCCGCAACGCATACGCTTCCTTGCTCTCCCACGGCAGCGTCGCCCATTTCACGCGGTACTCGGCAGGCGTGAAGGCGAGCGGCAGTGCATCGAGTTCGTCGAATGTCTCGCAGAACATGATCAATCCTCGTACGATGCCAGCGACGAACACGCGCCGCATTTACCGCAACCGGCCTTGATATCGGCGGAACGCATCTGCGCGTCGCGCAGCATTGCGCCGAGCGGCGCCAGGATCGACTTCATGAATTCAGGCGAAGGCGCGGGATGATCTTCGAGCGGCGTGCCGCTGATCGGCACGAACGGCACGACGAACGGATACACGCCGATATCGATCAGTTCGCGCGAGATCGACAGGATCGCTTCGGGTGTATCGCCGAGACCCGCGAGAATGTACGTGCTGACCTGCCCCGTGCCGAACACGGCAACGGCCGCCTTGAACGCTTCCAGATAGCGCGAGATCGGCACACTGGCTTTCCCCGGCATCACGCGCGCGCGCACTTCCGGCGTCACTACTTCGAGATGCATGCCGAGCGTGTCGATACCGCTCGCTTTCATACGCTCGAACCATGCGTCATCGTCAGGCGGTTCGCACTGCGCCTGGATCGGGAGATCGACGGCAGCCTTGATCGCGAATGCGCTTTCGCACAGGATCTGTGCGCCGCGGTCGGACGTGGGCGGCGTGCCGGTAGTGAGCACCATATGCTTGACGCCGTCGAGAAGCACCGCAGCGCGCGCTACTTCCGCAAGCTGCTCCGGCGGCTTGCGCGCAATCGTGCGGCCCGCTGCAAGCGACTGGCCGATCGCGCAGAACTTGCAGGTCTTCTTGCGGCTCTCGTAACGGATGCAGGTTTGCAGCACGGTGGTTGCGAGCACATCGGTGCCGTGCAGCGTCGCGATGTGCGAGTACGGCACACCGTCGAGCGTTTGCAACTGCGTAAAGCGCGGCGCTTTCGGAAAACTGATGCTGGCGATCGGAATCGTACCGCGCATCAACGCGCTCGCGCCCGCTTCATCCGGCGCGCCCGCGACGAACGGCGAATTCCACGCGGAACTGGTGTGCACGGGCACCATGATCGTCACACCATCCACGGTCACGGCCTTGTGGTCGGACGGGCCCGCGCCACCACGACGGCTCGCCGCACCCGCATTCGGATCGACGAGGCGCAGCCCCGCCGATTGCAACTCCGTGCGCAGCTCCATCATCTGACGCTGCGTACGCGGCTCAGCCGGCGACAGGTTCATGCTGGCATTCATCCTGACCTCCACTCGTGATTTCAGGCGCGGCGTCCGCGCGTTCGAACGACGTCGCCATCGGCGCGACAGGCATCGCCGGGCGATCGTTGATGGCAAGACTCAGCAGTTCGGGCCGTGCGTAATGGCCGACGGAATCCATCATGCGTTTGCGCTTCGTGATCAGCGACATGTCGAGATCCGCGACGACCATGCCCTCGCCTTCGCGCAGCGGCTCGGCGAGATGCTGGCCTTCTGGCGACACGATGGCTGTCATGCAGCCGCCGCGCAGCGCCTTTTGAAGCTTCGGGTCCGTGGTGACGGATTCGATCTGCGCTTCGCTCAGCCAACCCGTCGAATTGACGACGAAGCACCCCGATTCGAGCGCGTGATGACGGATCGTGACCTCGATCTGCTCGGCGAAAATCGGACCGACCAGCGAGCCCGGGAACTGGCTGCAATGGATCTCTTCGTGCTGCGTCATCAGCGCATAGCGTGCGAGCGGGTTGTAGTGCTCCCAGCACGCAAGCGCGCCGACTCGCGCGATGCCCGTATGCGCGACTTTCAGCCCCGCTGCATCGCCTTGCCCCCAGATCATCCGTTCATGAAACGTCGGCGTGATCTTGCGGCGTTTCAGCACGAGCCTTCCGTCGACGTCGAACACGAGCTGCGTGTTGTACAGGCTGCCGTAATCGCGCTCGTTCACGCCGAGCACGACCACCATCGAATGACGGCGCGCGCGCTCGCTCACGGCTTTCGTGACGGGACCCGGCACGACCACGGCCTGTTCGTAGAGCCGCATATGCTCGGCGCCCGACGCGACAGGCGGACGCACGAACGAAAAGTACGGGTAGTACGGCACAAATGTCTCGGGAAAGACAATCAGTTGCACGCCTTTCGCCGCGGCTTCGTCGATGGCGGTACAAACCCGCTCGAGCGTGCCGCCGGGACGCTCGAAGTCGGGCGCAATCTGCACCGCCGCTGCACGGATGATTCGCTGCTCGGACATGATCGGCACCCGGCTCGCTCAGACAGTCCACGTATGGATGATCAGCGCGTTCTCCTTGCGATGGAGAAGCTGCAGGTCCAGCACGTCGAGCGGGTTGATCGGGCGAATGCCTTCGATCAGCGAAGCCTCCCCGTGACCGTACAGCGCCTGCAACGCGAAGCGGCATGCGTACACCTTGCCGCCTTCTTCCATGAACTTGACGAGCTGCTTGTTGAAGTTCAGATGACCGGGGAACGCTTCGTCGCCGAGTGTCGGGAAGCCGCGTTGCAGACCGAGCGTGACGCCAGGACCGTACAGCAGCACGGACGTATCGAAGCCCTTACGCTGCAGACGCGTTGCCTGCAGCAGATTCACGAAGCCGATCGAGCCTTCGAATGCGACGGTATGAAAAGTGACGAGCGCTTTCTCGCCGGGTTCGGCCTTGACGTCAGGAAAGACTTTTTCTTCGTAGTCAACCAGGTAGTCGCCCTTCTGATGCAGAGGTTTGTTGACGGCAGGCATATCGCTCTCCAATAAGTCGCGTAATTGATCGGATTGCTCAACCGGAAATATCCCGATTGGCGAATCACTTAACGCAACGGATATGCCAATTTCCGGCCCGGTTCATGCGATCAACTTCCAATCAATCAAACCGCGACTGTTCGAGCGATCCGAAAAAATCTTTGCGGGCCTTGTCCGGCATGGGGTTTTGGGTATCGGCGACAGATGCGCATGCATCGGTTTCGCACAACGACGCAGCGCCTTTTGCGTGCGGATGGTGCGCGACACCCCGCAAGCGTGCATTCATCCAATCAATGCGATCAAGTTTCTGATTGAATGAAAACCGATATTTTTTTGCGCGATTCACGTGGTACTTTGAATAAGACATTCACGCTCACGCATACGCTTTCGCACCGGGAATACAGCATGGACAGTCTCACGCATCATTGGCTCAAGCGGCTCACTGAAAGCCGCAAACCGGCATATCTCGTGATACCGGATCTGATCGAAGAAGATCTGGCGAGCGGCCGTTTGCGTCCTCGCGACCGTTTGCCCGGTCTACGTGATCTGGCAGGTGCATTGCAGTTGAATTACACGACCGTCGCGCGCGCCTATGCGGAAGCACGCAAGCGCGGCCTGCTCGATGCACGCGCGGGCAGCGGCACGTTCGTGCGCGGACGCACGCAGACTTTGCCCCTCGCGGGCGGCAGCAGCGTCGAGATGTCGATGAACATGCCGCCCGAGCCGCCCGAGCTTGCGGCACGGCTGCGTGAATCGTCCGCGCATCTGTTCGCCCACACCGATCCTTACCGGCTGCTGCGCTATCAGGATTTTGGCGGCACGCCCGACGATCGCGCGGCTGGACGTGCGTGGTTGAAAGAGCGTCTGCCCGAATGCGAAGACGATATGGTGCTGGTGTGCCCCGGCATCCACAGCGCACTCGTGGCGCTGGTATCGCAACTCGCGCGGCCCGGCGAAACGATATGTCTCGACACGCTTGCGTATCCCGGCATCAAGGCGATCGCATCGCAACTCGGCGTACGTTTGCAACCACTGCCGCGTGATGAAGAAGGACCGTTGCCGCATGCATTCGAAGCGCTGTGCAAGACCGGCAAGCCCGGTGCGTTCTACTGCAATCCCACCTTGCAGAATCCGAGCACGCTGACGCTTTCCACGCAGCGGCGTGAAGCGCTCGCCGATGTCGCGTTGCGCTACAGCGTTCCCATCATCGAAGACGACGCATACGGCTGGCTGCCGGCGAACAGGCCGGTTGCGCTGGCATCACTTGCGCCGGAACTGACGTGGTATGTGACGGGGTTTTCGAAGACCTTCGGCGCAGGGCTGCGCGTTGCGTATCTGCGCGCGCCGACAGCGAGGCAGACGCAGCGCGTCGCGGGCGCGTTGCGCGCGACAACCGTCATGCCGAGTCCTTTCACGGTGCTGCTGGCGACGCAATGGGTCAACGACGGCACCGCGCACGAGATGCTTGACGCGATCCGCAAGGAAGCGAACGTGCGTCAGACCATTGCCTCACAGGAACTGGCCGACTGGCATTACGAAGCGCAGTCGGATGGCTTTCATTTGTGGTTGCCGATTCCGCCGCAGTGTGACTGGAGTGCGTCGGAGCTTGCGTTGCAATTGCGCAATCAGGGCGTCGGGGCGGTGGCGGGGGCGGCTTTTTCGACGGACGGCAATCCGCCGAATACGATCCGCGTGTGTCTGGGTGGCCCGCAAGATCGCGAGGGTTGTCGACAGGCACTGCAGGTCACGGCAGAGATGCTACATCACCCGCATCGTCTACGCAGTCCTTTGATGTAAGCCGCTGCGCCGCTGCCTCAAGCTGGTTAACCCAGACAAAAGCCCGAAGCAGATAGCGGCCCTGCCCTTGCGTGCCGCGAACGGCCAGTACGCATGCATAAGTCTGCCTCTCTCGAAGGGCGAGCCGCCAAAGAGACTGGTCGGCTTTCAAAAGGTCTCATTGCGGCGGCGCTTCGGGACCGGTCGAATACTTCGGACGACGGACGACAAGGCGGACCACATGTGCGTCCGGTCAGTTATCACGCAGGGATTATCCGCTGCGCTTTCAGCCGGCCAAACAGATCGAAGAACGCCTCATCGGTCGCCTGAAAGTCCAGGAAACCGGCCTTGCGGCTCTTCGACATATCGGTAAGCACTTCCATCGGACGGCCGAGGTCGGCGTCCGAATGCCACCACGATGCAAGCCTGTCGATGTCGGCCTCCACGAGATCGAAGCGCGCGGCAATCTGCCTCCATTGTGTGCCCGCGTCGCGCATGCGGCTTTCTAGAGGGCGCACTTCTCCGTCAAACGCGACCGCCTCGACGCCAAAATAGTCTGCAATACGGGACCACATCCATTTCCAGCGGAAGACATCGCCGTTGACGATATTGAAATCCTGATTGCGACCCGCTTCCGACGTCGAGGCCCATTCGAGATGCCGGGCGAGAAGACGCGCATCGGTCATGTCGGTCAGGCTGTTCCATTGCGTCGCCGAGCCAGGGAAAACAAAAGGCAGTCCCGCTTGCTTGCAAAGCGTCGCATAGACTGCGAGCGTCGTGCCCATGTTCATCGCGTTGCCGACCGCGAATCCGATGATCGTGTGCGGCCGATGAACGCTCCATGTGAAACCCTGACGCTGTGCCGCGGCGAATACGCGGTCTTCCTGCTCGTAGTAAAAGTTGTCGACGTTCTGACGGCCTTGCTCTTCCCGAAACGGTGTCTGCGGAACGGCGCCTGTCGCATAAGCCTCGAAGGGGCCGAGATAGTGTTTGAGCCCGGTCACCAAGGCAACATGCTCGAGTTTCGACGGCCCGGCTTCGAGCGCATCGAGTACGTTGCTGACCATGGCGCCGTTCACACGGATGTTCTCGAGCTCGGTCGCCTGCCTCGCCCAGGCAGTGAAGAACACGTGAGTTACGTCGAGCGAGTGAAGCGCGGCCCGCACCGACTCCGCCGATGCCAGGTCGGCAATGATCGGCTGAACCGCTGGCGACATTTGTGTGCGGCCGCGAGATAGCCCGTAGACTCCCCAGCCGGCCTCGATCAGCCGATCGGCCAGATTGCTGCCTGCGATGCCGCTGGCCCCGATGATAAGAGCGCGATTTTTCATGAAATGAACGTTACTCGTTGAGATATTCTGGAAACGACTGCCTGCTTCGTGCTTTTGCAGTCGCGTGCGTGAAACAGTGTATCCGTCGGCTATTCAAGCCGACTTTACGGAGGACCAAACGACGCCATGGTCGGGCGGACGCCTTCGAACGCCATCTGCAATACCTGCCTGATGCCACTTTGGGAAAGTGCGCGGGGATTGAAATACGGCGAGCGCATCGCGATTTCCGCGGCACGGTCGAGATCGCCCTCCTGAATGCCGAGCTCGGCAAGCGAACGGGGCGTTCCCAGGGCCCGGCCGAGATCAAAGAGCGCAGCCACTGGATCGCTCATATCGAGTGCCCGGCGCAGGCGCTGAGCGGCATCGGGCGCCGACGGCAGGTTGAACGCCATGGCGTAGGGCAGGACCACGGCATGCGTCTGCGCGTGCGGCAAATTGAAGGTGCCGCCAAGCGTATGGCACAGCTTGTGATGCAAGGCCATGCCCACATTGCCCAGCACAGTGCCGCAAAGCCACGCACCGTATTGCGTGATTTCTCGAGCGGCCAGATCGTCGGGACGTTCGCATACCGATACCAGGCCTCGCGCAAGACTGCGCACGCCCTCTTCCGCGAACATCGACATGACCGGATTGATGTCCTGCGCGTACAAGCCCTCAGCCGCATGGGCGATGGCGTTCAGCCCGCTGGTGGCGGTCAGCCCCACCGGCAAGCTCAGCGTGAGCGTGGCGTCATAGATCACCGTGCGCGGCAAAACGCGATGACTCTTGCCGGTCTTCTTTTCGCTGCTCGCGGTCAGCCCGTAGATGGGAGTGACCTCGGAGCCCGCGTAAGTCGTGGGGATCGCGACGATCGGCAAGCTCGTCTCCAGCGCGATTGCCTTCGCCAAGCCCAGTGTGGAGCCGCCTCCTGCCGCGACCAGTCCATCGGCTCCGGCATCGCGGGCCGCCTCGACACCGGCTTCGGCGGTTTCGACCGGCACGTGCATGACTGCCCGATCGAATATCGCATGGCAGCGTCCTCCGCCCAGCTCGCGCACGCGCTCGGCTAGCGCGCATTGCTCCGGCGTCGAAAGCACGAGCGCGCGCCGGATGCCGAGTTCGTCGAGTTCGTCACTGAGCCGCGCGAGCGAGCCCGCGCCGAAAACAATGCGGGTCGCGCGGGTGGAATAGATGAATGGCGTCGCGATGCTCGGTGTCATGATGAACGGTTCAGGACAAAGTCAAAAGCGAGCGTGCTGAACGGCGACTGCATGCGCGCGCCGTCGGGCGCCACGCCCTCTTCATGGTGAATCCAGTCTGCAATTAGCGACGAGCGCACGCCGAACACGGCGTCGGAATCGAGGTAGCGGTCACCATCGCGAAACACATGGGTCACGAGCCGCTCATAGCCGGGCGCGGTGATCATGAAGTGCAGATGAGCGGGCCGCCACGGGTGGCGCCCAAGCGCGGCCAGCAGCTTGCCTACGGGTCCGTCGTGCGGAATCGGATAAGGCTCTGCCACGATCGAGCGAAAGTGATAGGAACCATCGGGCAAGCTGTGCAGCACCGCCCGCGCCCGGTGCGTATCGCCTTCGTACTGAACATCGTAGAAGCCAGCCGAATCTGCCTGCCAGACCTCGATCCGCGCATTCGGCACAGCTTCGCCCTCGAGCCCCATGATGCGGCCTGAGACGAAGCATGGCTCGCCGCCGGCACCGTTGGCAATGTCGTCGCCATTGCGATGCACTGGCGCTCCGCCGACGAAAAACGGCCCGAAGACCGTGGCCTCGGTGCATCCGACGGGCTTCCTGTTCGCCATTGCGGTGACGAGCATCGAGAGTCCGAGCGTGTCGGAGAGCAGAATGAACTCCTGACGATTGCCGTCCGTGATATGACCGACCTCAGTCAGGAAGCGGATACCCGCTTCCCACTCATCTTCGGTCAGCTGCACCTCGCGCGCGAAATCATGAAGATGCCGGACGAGACTCGTCATAACCGCCCTCAGACGGACATTGGACGCCCCTTCGTGGCGCTTGAGTACCGCATCAGTGATGGTGTTTTCGTCGAGATTACGCATGGCGATTTATCGGTCGTGAAGCATGGATCAGCGGTTGTCGACGCGCTTGAGAAACGGGCGGATGTCGACGCTCTTCCAGATGCCGGCCTCGTTGAACGGATCGTTCGTGTTGAAGCGGACAACCTGGCCGATGTCGTCGGCTTCATAGAGGAAGAAGCTGCCGATCATCGTCTCCTCGTCCGCCGCAAGCAGCGGGCCGGACATCACCATTTTGACCGGCGCCGTCGCGAGATAGGCTTTGTGGGCGTCGTAGTGGGACAGGCGGCGTTCGACCATGCCGTCATGGTCAAGGCAATAAACGGTGTAATGCATATGCGACTCCTGATAGTTGTGATGCGAGCGGCGCTCAATTGTGCAAGCCGGAGCTCAATTCAACCGCGCGCACGATCGAGAAGAAATCGAGTTCCGCGCCGTCCGCGTCCACATACTCGGCGAACTGCTTGCGCACCAGGGCGGCGGCCGCCATCGGCACACCTGCGGCTTCGCCGGCATCCACCACCAGCGACATGTCCTTGAGCATCTGCCGCGCTGAAAACGCCGGCTTGAAATCGCGCTGCTTGAGCGGATCGAGCTTGTACTTGATGAGCGGCGAAGCGGCGACGCTATCGCCGATCACGGTCAGCATCTCGGTCCAGTCGAGGCCGCCCTTCTTGCCGAGCGTGAGTGCTTCCGCAAGCAGCACCGCGGTCGACCCCACCAGATGATTGATGGCAAGCTTCAGATAGCGCGCCTGCTGGTCTTCACCAACGTAATACTGGCGTGCCGAGATCGCTTCGAATACACCGCGCGCCGCGTCGAACGCATCCTTGGGGCCCGACGCGAACACGGTGAGCTGGGCCTTCTCCGCGAGGACGGTGCTGCCCGAGACCGGCGCCGCGATATAGCCGATGCCCCGCTCTCTCGCAGCGTCGCGAACGGCTGCAGATGCTGCCGGGGACACTGTGCTCATGTCGACATACACGGCGCCCGCCGGCAGGTTCGCGAACACACCTTGCGACCCGAGCGCGACCTTCAACAGAACCGCGTCATCGGGGATGATGGAAAAGACGAGTTGCGCCGATGCCGCAAGCGCCGCGATATCGGGCGCCGGCCTCACGCCGTGCGTAGCGAGTTCGCCGAGGCGTCCCGGATCCACGTCGTACACGACCACGTCGTAACCCGCCTTGAGCAGGTTGAGGACAATGGGTGTGCCCATCTTGCCGAGGCCAATCCAGCCTATCGAAGGCTTTTTCACCTTGTTTTGATCAGTCATTCGTGCGTGCTCGCTTGTCAGGTCGTCTGCGGGTTGATCAGGATCTTCATCTTGTCGCCACCTTTGTCGCTCAGGGCGTCGAAGCCCTTGGCCACGACGTCGTCCGCGTCGATCAGGTCGTGAATGAGTTTCTCCACCGGGAATTTTCCGTTCGCGATCATGCCGATGATGCGCGGCCAGATGGTGACCGGATAACACCACGTGCCCTCTATGTGAATGTCCTTGAGCGACCACTTCATCGGATCGACAGTGGCGGTCCCCACGTGCAAGCCGGCTTGAACGACTGCACCGGCCGATCGCACGGCGTCGACGCATGCGTTCAGTGCATGCTGGTTGCCCGAACATTCGATCGCCACGTCTACCCCCACGCCTTCGGTCAGATCGCGAATCCTCTCCGGCAACTCGCCATCCGTGGGATCGAAGATCTGCGTGGTCACGCCGAACGCCGACATCTTTGCGGCACGGGCGGGGTTCGGTTCGCTCACGAAGATCTGGCTGGCGCCGGCCGCATGGCACGCGAGCGCCGCCAGCACGCCGATCGGCCCCGCGCCCGTGATCAGGACAGACGAGCCGACCGTCACGCCGCCGCGATCCACTGCATAGAGGGCGACCGCCGCGGGCTCGATCAGCGCGCCCTGCTTGTCGCTGACGTTGTCCGGCAGCTTGTTCGCGTGATAGTCATTGAGAACTGTATATTCCGCCATGCCCCCTCCGTCCCAGCTCAAGCCGACGCACCCCATCTTCGTGCAAAGGTGACGCATGCCCCGCGCGCAGTAATAGCACTGCCCGCAAGATGCCAGCGGCATGACCGATATGCGGTCGCCCGGTCGCACGTTCTTCACGTCCCGCCTCACTTCGAGCACTTCGGCGCTGAACTCGTGGCCGAGCACCTGCGGCGCCTTGGCCCCCGTCAGCGGATGCGGCTCGGTCGGGACGACGATCGGACCTGCCTGGTATTCATGCAGGTCGGTACCGCAGATGCCGCACCACATGGGTTTAACGATCATCTGATCTGCGCCGATGCCGCTCGGGTCCGGCACGTTCTCCACGCGAATGTCGTGTGCACAATGAAATCTGACTGCTCTCATGCCTGCCTCTCCTCTGCTGGACGCTCGCCCGCGCTAGCGTCGTTCCTGAAATCCGGTCTGCTAGCGGCGCCGCCGGGCCACATAGCACGCCGACGCGCCGATGATGATCATGCCCTTGACGATGGTCTGCGCCTGAACCGGCATGCCGATCAGCAACACGATGTTGAATACGATGATGAGAATCGCGGCGCCCATCAGTCCGCCCGGCAAAGTACCGCGCCCGCCTGACAGCGCGACGCCGCCCATAACCGCCGCAACGATCGAATCGAGTTCAAAGCCTTTGCCAACCCAGTTGTCGACGATGCCGACAAAGCCCGACAGGATGAGCCCCGCCAGTCCCGCCAACAGCGAACTGAGTACATAGCAGACGATGCGCACGAGATCCGGTCGTACGCCCACCAGACGCGCCGATTCCGAATTGCCGCCCACCATGAAGACGCGCCGCCCGAACGTGGACCGATGCAGCAACACGCCGAACACCGTGGCGCACGCGGCCAGGATCAGTATGTTGACCGGCAAGCCCGCGGCAAAGCCGGTACCCATCTCGTGAAAAACGGGCGGGACGTTGCCTGAGGGCGCGCCTTGTGTGTAGGCGAAGCGAAGACCTTCGAGTACGACGGCCGTAGCGAACGTCGCGAGAAACGGCGAGACCTGCCGTTTCGTGACAAGCAGTCCGTTCAAGAGGCCGGAGCACATGCACATGGCGACGGTCGCGCCGAAGATCGCGGGTGCCGATGCGTTCGTGCCGTCGAAGCCCGTAGCTATGACTGCGGCCGTCGCCATCACGGAAGCGACGGAGAGATCGAGCCCGCCTACGAGGATCACGAACACCTGCCCAATGACGACGATGCCGAGCGGCGCGAACTGCATCAGCATGTTCACGACATTGTCGCGCCGCAGGAAGGTAGGCGAAAACACACCGGAGGCAATGACCAGGACCGCGAAGAAGACATAGATGCCGTAGCGGCGCGCTGTATCTATCGAGAGATAGCGTGCAAGCGACGGACGTTTGGAGAGAACCGAACTCATGCTGTCACCCGTTTGCGCTGCGCATTGACCGACACCGCGATGATGACGGCCACACCCTGGACAATCAGTTGGTACTGCGACGCGATTCCGGCGAAGTTGATCAGGTTGTTGAGAAGGCTCAGCAGGTACACGGCGATCAGCGTGCCGATCACGCCGCCCCGGCCGCCGGTCAGCACGGTGCCGCCCACCACCACGGGCGTGATCGACGCCAGCGTGTAGTTCACGCCGAGATAGGGCTGTCCGGAACCGAATTGCGCAGCCAGATAGATACCGGTCACGCCCGCGCAGATTGCGGAGAAGACGTAGACGAACAGGATCACGCGCGCCTTGGGAACGCCAGTGAGGCTGGCTGCATGTTCGTCGTCGCCCACCATGTAGATGTAGTGTCCGAGGCGCGTGCGGCGCATGAAAAACGACAGCGCAAAGTAAAGTAGTACTACGATCGTCGCCGTCACCGGTATGTTCACGAAGCGGCCGTAGGCAATCGAATCGAAGCCGTCGGGAACATTGCCTGCCGGCCCGAGCGAGTAGTACAGAATCGCGCCCTGCAAGACGGCGCCCATGCCGAGCGTCACGATCAGCGGATGGACCTTGAGCCGCAGCACGAGGCCGCCATTAATCAGGCCGACTACGGCCGAAAGCAGCAGCACGACAACGATGGCGCTCGTCCATCCGCCATGAGGGTTGTCCGCGAGGCCGGACGTGAGAGTCGCGCTCGCGCTGATGAGCGAACCTACCGAGAGGTCGATGCCGCCGGTCAGGATAGCCAGCGTCTGCCCGAGGGCCACAAGGGCGAGTCCCGTGGCTTGCTGATGAACATTCAGCAGGTTGCCGACGGTCGCGAAGCGGTCGCTGGCATAGGCGCCTGCGATCAGGAGCAAAACCAGCAGACAGAACCCTGCCAACGGAGCGGCGTTATGCGCCACGTGGCGCCGCATGCCGGTTGCCCTGCCGCCGGTTCGATCAATAAGCGTGCTCATGCGCGTCTCCTGTGGTTTGTGACGTTTCGGTCGTGGCAAGGCGCATGATGTCGTGCTCGGTCATCTGTTCGCCGCTCACTTCGCCGTTGATACGGCCTTCCCGCATGACCAGCACGCGATCCGACATGCCGATCACCTCCTGCAACTCCGAACTGATCATCAGGATTCCAAGACCTCGCGAGGTCAATTCGCGCATGACGCGGTAGATCTCGGCTTTCGCACCGACATCGACGCCACGGGTCGGCTCGTCGAGAATGAGCACACGCTTGCACACGCGCACCCAGCGGCTTATCAGCACCTTCTGCTGGTTCCCTCCGGAGAGCGTGGCGACGCCGCCGGCGGGATGGGCGCCTGCAATCCTGTATTCGTTGATCGCTGCCTGTGCCGCTGCGCGCTCCAGCGCCGGGCGCATCAGGCCAAAGCGCGACACCTGCGCAAGGGTGGTGGCCGTGACGTTCTGCGCGACATCGAGCAGCATGAGCAGCCCCTGGGACTTGCGATCCTCGGTGACAAAACCCAGCCCGAGCCGGATGGCGGTTCGGGGCGTCATGCGGGTGCGCCGGGTACCGCCTATGTCGACGGTGCCGCGATGCGCTCTCAGCGCACCGAAGATTCCTGCGGCGAGCTCCGTGCGGCCCGATCCCACCATGCCCGCGATGCCAACGATCTCGCCGGCACGGACGGTAAGCGACGCGTCGACTACGCGATTGCCCACGCACAGACCGTTCACCTCCAGCACGTTCGGAACGCCGGGCGCGAGGATCGGCTTGTCCGGATAGATGTCCTTCATTTCGCGGCCCACCATCAGACGTACCAGTTGATCGCGCGTGGTGTTCGCGACACTTTGCGTCGCGACCTTGTGGCCGTCCTTCATCACGGTCACCCGATCGCACAACTCGAATATCTCGTCGAGCCGATGCGAGATATAGACGATCGCGACGCCCTTTGCCCGCAGCGCCCGCACGCGCGCAAACAGCAATTGCACTTCCTTGCCCGCGATGACCGCAGTGGGCTCGTCGAGGATCAACACGCGCGTCTCGCCAGCCATGGCCTTGGCGATCTCGACCATCTGCTGATCGGCGACGGAGAGGTTGCCGACGCGCTCGCGGGAATCGAGCCGCACGCCCAGTTCGCCCAGCAACGCCTGTGCATCCCGATTCATCCGGCCATGATCGAGTAGCCCGATCCGCGTGCGCGGCTCGGCGCCCGCGAAAATGTTCTCAGCGACCGTAGATTGCGGAAACAGCACCAGCTCCTGGTGGATCACATGGATGCCGTGGCGTTTCGCGTCTGCGGCCGATTTCCATTGCAACGGCTGGCCGGCGAAACGTATCTCGCCCGAATCCGGCGCATAGACGCCGGCCATGATCTTGGTGAGCGTCGATTTACCCGCGCCGTTCTCGCCCACCAGCGCATGAATCTCACCGGCGCGCACACCGAGCGACACCTGATCGAGGCTTTTCACGCCGGGGAATTCCTTCGTGATCCGAATCACCTCTAGCAGATCCCCGGCGCTGATGTCAGCGTGCCCGTTCATTTCTCACCCGGTAGCTTGACCTTGAAGGTCGCCGGGTTGTAACCCGGGCCCATTCCGCCGTCGATGATTACATCGGGCGGCCCCTTGCTGTCGACGATCTGATCGATGTACTGGTCCGGGTGCGGCACCGACGCCGTCTCGTCCCCACGCGTCAGCGCGATCTGCGGACTGATCTCGTAGATCTTAGGCACGGTCTGACCGCCGAGGACCTTGAGCGCAACCTCGATGGAAGTGCGGCCCATGGTCGGCGGATAGCCGATCTCCAGCATTGGAATCTTGTACTTCAACGCAAGCTGCAGCGGGCCGTTGAGGTCTGCGGTCGTATGAGGCGGGATTTCGCCGGCCTTGAAGCCCGCGGCAATGAACGCGTCGATGGACCCGGCGACGGGCAAGCCATGAGCGCACCAGACCGCGTTGATGGTATGCCCGTACTTGGCGATCATCGCCTGCATCTGCTGCTTGGCCTTGACGGGGCTCCAGTCCGAGTAGACCGTATCGAGCACCTTGATGTCGGGATACTGCGAGAACACCTGCCTCGCCGCGGCCTCGCGGTCGGCACTGACGCTTGAACCCGCCTGTCCTGCAAGCATGACGACGTTGCCCTTGCCGTGCAGCTTCTCGACGATCCATTGGGCCCACACGCGCCCCATCATGGCATCCGAGCCCGTCACGAAGGAGACAAAGTTATCCGAAGAGATCCGGCGGTCGACCATCACGACGGGAATGCCCTGCTTCATCGCGCGCGAGACGACAGGATCGAGCGCCCTCTGGGTGTTCGCGCTGACGATCAGCAAGTCGACGCCGCGCGATATCAGGTCCTGGATGTCGGCGGCCTGCTTCGCGTCGTCCATGTTGCCGTTAGTGACGATGAGCTGCTTGATGACATCGGCGTGCTCCGCCGCCGCCTTCATCAGCGAGTGCTGCATGACTACGCGCCAACTGTCGCCAAGCCCCGCGTTGGCGAAGCCGATCACGTAGGGCGGCTTCTTTTTGAACTTAGCGGTATCGGAGAAAGGGATCTGAACGGCGGGGTTGAAAAGGAAGGTTCGCGCGGCTCCTGCGTAGTCGGCGCGCGCGCTCATGGACGGAATCATCAACGCGGCAGCGAGAGCAAGCCCGGTTGCGCGGATCAGGCGAAACGAAAGATGCATTTATGTCTCCGTGAATGTTTTTGTCGTCCTGCCGGTCGTTCATGCACGGGCCTTTCATCTTCATTCGGATCACGACATATAATCGTTTCACCGAACACCGGATGGTGAACGCCAGCGACGGGCTCAGAGTGACACGGTTCGTTTCGCTAAACTAGCAACTGCTATTACTAGTAATGGCAGTAACAGGAATAGGAAAACTCAAGGAGACGAATCGGTGGAAAAGCAGCAGCGGTTAAACGAACTGGCCGATTTCTTGCGCACTCGCCGAGCTCGTCTGCGTCCGGAAGACATCGATTTCCCATCCGGACCACGACGGAAAACCCCTGGGCTTCGTCGTGAAGAGGTTGCGGAGAAGGCGGGCATCAGCGTCACGTGGTACGCGTGGCTCGAACAGGGCCGCGAAGTCAACGTGTCGTTTCGAACCGTGGAGAGCATAGCTAATGCATTGAAACTCTCTCCGCACGAACGGACACACCTCTTTGAACTAGCGAACCATTACACGCCGCCCGGGCCTTATCCAATCGCGCAAAACGTGACTGACACCGTGCGCCGGATGCTGAAGCAATTAGGCAACATGCCGGCTTATGTGGTCGACGGCAACTGGAACTATGTCACGTGGAACGAGGCTGCAACTAAAGTGTTCACTGACTTCAGAAACCTGCCGGCAGGCCGTTGCAATCTCCTGTGGTTCACGTTTCATGCGGAAGGTGCCCGAAAGCTGTTCCGAGAGTGGGACGCCTATGCGAAATGCGTTCTCGCACAGTTCCGCGGAGACTACATTCTCCGTCCCTCCGGAGAAGTATTTCTTCGAGATCTCGTCGAGGAACTGAATGACACCGACTCGGAGTTTTGCAAATGGTGGGCGGAGCACGACGTGCTCAAGCGCAGCGACTGGCGAAAGGTGATCGAGCATCCCGTTGCGGGCGTACTCGAGCTGGATGCACTGTCGCTCGAGGTGCCCGATGCTCCGGGTACTCGCATCATGGTGTACACCCCCGCGCCCTCCACGGATACCGCGGAACGCATCGAGGCGCTGATGAAGAGCACACGCTCAGCTACGAAATCGTTCGAGGCAGCAACGGTCCTGGAAACCTTCCGCAAACCGGTCGCGCCGCCGCCGAAAAAAACGTCCTATTGAACGATTGGACGCGGCCAGACATCTCGAAGCCCGTCCTGCACTCATCCAAGGCACGGCTCGAATACCGCACCCGCAGCCTTAGAAGTTGTGCTTTTGCGCGAATATACGTTCGGCGTGGTTGCGGTTTCCACGATAAGCGCCGACAGGCTGTCATGCCAAGGACGGACCCGAAACTCTTCGCTCGAGTCGGCACTACCCTTCAAATCTCCACCTGCGCTCCCAGTTCGATGACCCGGTTGGGCGGAATCTTGAAGTAATCAGCCGCGTCGCGAGCGTTGCGAGACATCGCGGAATACAAGGCCTCCCGCCATAGCGCCATGCCGGCTTTCGGCGTGGCGAGGACTGTCTGGCGGGCGATAAAGAAGGAGGTTTGCATCGGGTCAATCGAGAGCCCAGCATGCCGACCTTCTTGCAAAGCGCGCGGTATGTCGCGCTCATCCGAGAACCCATAGTAGACGTTCACTTGATAGCAGTTGTGTCCATGCGGGACCACCTTGATGCGTTCCCTATCCGGAACTCTGGGGATGTCGGTGGCGTACACAGTCAGGAATATCGTTCGTTCATGCAGCACCTGGTTATGCAGTAGGTTATGCAACAGCGCATGGGGTACGCCGTCACCTTCTGCACGGAAGAAGACGGCTGTACCAGGTACGCGCAGTGGTGGATTGATGAAGAGCGACTGGAGGAAGTCGTCGAGAGGGATGAGTTGGCGTTGGAGGCTTTGGAATACCAGTTCGCGCCCCCTTCGCCACGTCAGCATGAGCATGACCATCAGCGCACTGATTGTTAGCGTAAACCAGCCGCCGCTAATGATTTTCAAACTCGTGGAAGAGAACAAAGCGACGTCAATCGTCAAGAAGAATCCGGTTGCTGCGACCGACAGCAACAGCGGAAACTTCCAGCCGAAACGAACAACGAAGAATGTCAGCAGCGTCGTCGTCAACATCGTGGCGGTCGCAGCAATGCCATAGGCCGAAGCCAGATTGGAAGACGAGCCGAATCCCACAACGGCCAATATGACAGCCGTGAGCTGAAGCCAATTGACGAGTGGGATGTAGATTTGCCCCTTGTGACTTTCAGAGGTCTGGCGGATGCGCATACGGGGCAGGAAGCCCAGCGCAATAGCTTGCTGGGTCACTGAAAATGCACCAGAGATTGTCGCCTGCGATGCGATAACGGTCGCCATCGTCGAGAGCACTACGAGCGGATAGACGCTCCAAGGGCCAAGCTGCAGAAAGAAAGGATTCGAAACCGCTGCCGGATTCGATAACAACAAGGCGCCTTGCCCGAGGTAATTGAGTGCCAGCGCGGGAGCGACGATAGAAAACCAGGCCAGGCGAACTGTCTTCTTGCCAAAGTGGCCCATATCGGCATACAGCGCTTCCGCACCAGTGAGCGCCAGGACAACCGCACCGAGGGCGACGAAGGCCAACCACCCGTTGTGGACGAGAAAGCCGAGGGCGTGGAGCGGATTAAAGGCAATCAGAATGAACGGGTTCTTAGCGATATTGGCAACGCCCATCGCAGCAAGCGTAATGAACCAGACCAGCACAATCGGGCCGAACCATTTTCCGATACCGGCTGTGCCCCTGCGTTGCAACAAGTAGAGTGCAACCAGAACGGCCAATGTCACAGGGATAACATACGGCTTAAGAGCAGGTGCGGCCACTTCCAACCCTTCAATGGCCGACAGGACTGAAATGGCTGGCGTAATCACACCGTCGCCGAAAAACAGCCCTGCGCCGACCATGCCAAGCAGCATCACCGGGTAGTACCAACGGGATTTCTGAGTGACCGACGATAGCGCTAACGCGGTCATCGCCATAATGCCGCCTTCCCCCCGGTTGTCCGCCCGCAAAACAAGAGTTACGTACTTGAGCGAAATTACGATTATTAGGCCCCACAAAATCAGCGAGACCACCCCCAGCACATTGACGGGGACAGGCGAAAGACCGTGATGTTTCGCGAATACCTCCTTCATTGTGTAAAGCGGACTGGTTCCAATATCGCCGTACACAATTCCAATGGCAGCCAGCGTCAGCGCAGCCATGCTATTTTTATTGGAGTCTGTAGTCACGACGCCGCCTCATTGTTGAGCCTCAAAGCATGTAACTGCGGAGCGAACTGCTGCTCCAGCCCACTACAACTTCTGCAACCGTCGCATCGCATCCGCCCTCCGCTTACGTTCCAGCAGTTTCCCGCTACGGCGCTTCCCACCTTTTGATAGTGATTATAGGCGGGAGCCATTCTTGCCCGCTCCGGCGATTTGGCGGCAGCGCGTTTTTCCAGCACACGCTGTCCGTTGGAGATGCATGCACATCGCGCAACCGTTTTGCGTCGCAATGACAAGTGCCGCCGGGCGACACTTCTATCACTGCGGAGCAGTCCCGACCCGCTCAACCGAAGTCGCTCGGGCAGAGACGAATTTCGCCCGGACCGAATCTCCGATTTTCAGACCGTCAATAGAACAGTCTGGGGCAACGTCGAATTCCTCGGTTAGGGTCGGGCCGCGCAGTGTGACCAACCGTTTCTTCCGGTCGATTTTCAGCACTGTCGCCAGCAACTCCACGCTCTGGGTAGAACTGGCTTCGCCATCCTGTGTTGGCTGCACAACCTCGGTTTCGATTCGCTCGCGGATGCCACTGGATGCGGACTTGGTGAGGTGCGTCAGAATTGCGTTTCTGTATGCGATTCTCACCGTGTCCCCCACGTGAAATTCTTTTAATTCTGTGACGTCCGGGCTGACTTCTATCACTGCCATTTCGCCGCGCGTGTCCCGCAAGGTCACACTGTTGTGTGACAGGTCTACACCCGTGATGCGTGCCTGAATATGTCGTAGCGCTCCCGCACCGGCCAGTTGGCCTGACTTCTGGAAGCTTGCGTCCTGAGAAAAGGCCGGCTGGAATAGCACCAGGCCAGCCAAAGTAACCGCGGCGACCACGCCGAAGCGGGAAACCCGCGTGCTGTATTTGCTCATGTCTGCCTCCTTCCCGGGTTTTCCATGCCGGAGCTTGCACTGCTTGGCTGAGTCGGTTCGCCCTCTCGGCGCGTGGCATTCGCGATGCCGGCCCCGAAAGGCTCGGAATCGAGCCAGCAGTGTTCGTCACGCGGCCATGCGATGCTCGTAGTACGGCCGGTCCCTGTCATCAAGTAGTGCGTACATTGCCTCCCGGCCCTGTGGATCGGGGTTGAGCCATGCATCTATGTTTTCCGGCTTGATCGGGCCAGGAACGGTCGTTCGACACCGGCTCGAAGATATCGTAGACAATTCGTGAAGTCGTCCCCTTGCTAGCAACTGCCCATCACGATGAAGTTTAGACCTCGGCAAGAGCACACATTGAGCACATGCTTCGTGGAGTCTCGAAGTCGTCTGGACGGGCGCCCGGGTTTATCCCACGACGCACGCAATAGGTGAACGTAAGGTAGCCGGAGGCACTCCATGCAGGAAGAGAAAATAATTGAAGCCCTGAATGCGCACTGGCAAGCGTCGGCGGCCGGCAATCTCGCCGCAGAACACGATATTTACGATGACGATGCCATCTGTGACTATCCCCAGTCAGGTGAACGAATCCTCGGACGAATAAATTTGCAGGCACTGCGGAGTCATCATCCAGGCAAGCCAGCAGGTTTCGATGTCAGGCGAATTCAAGGAGAAGGCAATCTATGGATCACGGAATACTCCATCACCTATGACGGGCGGCCGGCTTACACGGTAAGCATTATGGAGTTCCGCAAGGGGAAGGTCATTCACGAGACCCAGTACTTTTCAGATCCCTTTGAAGCGCCGGGTTGGCGGAGTCAATGGGTTCAGCAGATCCCGTGACAATGCATTGCGGCGAGATAAGCACAATCGCTTAATGGTCGCCTCGCTGGAATTTGGCTTCCTTGAATTCGCAGTTCAGCGAATCATTGCGGAGACGTCGGAGAGCAAGGCGGCGATAAGGCTCTGCAAAACGGTTGGAAAGCGTGTTGAATCAGAACGCGTCAATGATCGACGCTTCAAGGGCCACGAGTGCACCACGACAGTATTGGCCATCTCGCGGAACGAGTGGGGGCCAATCGGGCTCTGCTCAAACCGTACAGGGCGTACTTTGTCGCCAATCTGAGTGGCCGCTGTGGGGGGATTGTGAGTGTCGCCTCCGGGTCGCGTGCTGACGCTCGTGGCCGGCTTTTGCCGACCGTCGGGCAATCGACAGGAGACGGCCAGAAAACGGACGCTGATGTAAGCCCTTCAACTCCATACGCGCATCCGGGACGACACCCGACACCCCCGTACAATGAGGCGTATGCAACCGTCGACAGATCGCATTTTGCGCGGTCCCATATCGCCATGAGTCACGACATTGAACACGCTCTCGCCGCCGCCCAAAAGAACCTCATGGCCGGTCAACTCGACGATGCTGCAAGTCTGCTGCACGGTATTCTCGCAAGCGTCCCCGACCACAGTGAAGCGCTTTCGGGCCTCGGTTACATCGCCGCCGAACAAGGCGATCATGCACGCGCAGCAGAGTTTCTGATACAGGCATCGGCGCACATGTCCGTGTCGTTTGAACAACTGAATTTCGCCGCGCAGGTGTGTCAGTTGGCGCAACGTCACGACGATGCAATAGCGCTGTTCGAGCGCTGCCTGGCCCGGTTTCCAGACCATGCCGCTTCATTGCATGGCGTCGCAATGGGGCTGATACAGCTTGGCGAACTGCAGCGTGCACTCGAAATCCTCGTGCATCTGTGCAAAATCCAGCCACAGTCAGCCGAAGCGCATTACAACCGGGGCTCGCTGCTCGGTAAGTTGGAGCGCTATGAGGACGAACTCGATGCTTACCGGCAGGCGATCGCGCTCAAGCCGCGTTTCGTGCGCGCATACGTCAATCTCGGTGTCGCATTGCGAGATCTGCGACGCTTCGATGAGGCGTTGCTTCAATTCAAGAAGGCGCTTTCGATCGATCCGAACGACGTCGGTGCCCGCACCAATCGGGCCCAGACGAATTTGCTGCTCGGCGAATTCGAACACGGCTGGCGCGAATACGAATGGCGTTGGCGCGATGGCACCGGTAGCCACGGCTTTCCGCAGAGCACCCTATGGACCGGCCGCCAACCAATACGTGACAGGACAATACTCGTTCATCACGAGCAGGGGTTTGGCGACACGCTGCAATTTGTGCGCTTCGTGGATCGGCTCAGTGCGGCTGGAGCTCGCGTCGTGTTGCGCGTTCAGGATGCACTGCTGCCGCTTCTGAAGAATTATCGGGGCGCGGCCGAAGTCATCGGCGAGACGGGAGAAGTGCCGCATTTCGATTATCACATTCCGACCCTGAGTCTGCCGTTTGCGCTCAAGGTTCGCGCACCCGATCTCGCGGTGACCGGGCCATATGTTCACGCAGACGACGCGCTTGTCCGTCAATGGGACGATCTGTTTGCCGCCTCTGCTCGACGGCGGAAGGTTGGGATCGTCTGGTCGGGAAGCCGGACACATGTGAATGACCACAACCGGTCTATATCGCTCGAACAACTGACGCCGTTATTCGACGCCGACGCGGACTTCTTCGCGTTGCAACATGATGTACGTGACAGTGATCGGACGTGCCTCGCGCAGCTTGAGCAGCGCGCGGTGCTGCGCGACGTTTCCGCGCAGCTTACTACGTTCGCTGAGACGGCTGCGCTGATCGCTCGCCTCGACCTCGTGATCAGCGTCGACACGGCCGTAGCGCATCTGGCGGGGGCGCTCGGAAAGCCCGTATGGATTGCTGTGCCGTTCATGCCGGACTGGAGATGGCAACTCGACAGAAGTGATAGTCCATGGTACGCACAGGCGCACTTGTTTCGACAAACGACACGAGGCGACTGGACTGGCGTAGTGGCTGCGCTTCGCGCAGAGCTCGACGCTTGGCGGGGCGCCTGAACGGCGCCCTGCGAACAGCGAGCGCCCATTCATGTGCTCGCGGCGAGGAGCTGCAAATCGGATCGCGTTATCCCGGTCGTGTCGAGTGTCCAATTTGCAGTTCTCTTACGGACATTCTCGATGACGACTCGACAGACGACTCCGGCTGCGTCTCTATACTCCTCTCGCGTCACTGCAACCACATTATTCATTGCGTGCGCGGGGGTACTGAAAACCACAGATGTCATGTCGGACGGCGAGCCCCATCTGTATTCGATCTCTTTAAAATCGTTTCCGTCTGATTGAAGAGCGTCCGTCAGAAAAAGGGTTGGGTTTTCACCTAGCTTTATAAAACCGTACAACGTCTCTCTGTGAGGAAGGCGTTCCTTCACAGTGCGTCCATGCCTCATGATTGGGCGCCGCTGCCCCTGTATCGCCAGCTCGGACAGGTTTGCAACGACACGAGGCACGCCAGTCCCGGCAACGAATCTCTGGCATGGATATCGCTTAAAGCGTTGCAGAGTATAAGCGGCTAGCGTCGGTGTATCTTGACCGGCGTGGGGCATTGCTCTTGGGGCGCATCGCGCGCCTACGTCGACCAGCCTCGACGTTCGAACGGAATCGTCCGGATTCCGTCGACAGGAAGCGTTGCGTGAATCGCCCCGAATCTTCCTCGATCGTCATCCGGCACGCCGAGCGCATTGCGCCCGACACGTTCTTACGTCCGCATGGTCTTCCTACGTTCCAACAGGGGAGCCCTTTTCATGCGTGTATTGAATCGCATCTTGAGCAGCATCGTTCTAGCCGCGAGTATCTGTTCGACGACATCGGCGCGCGCCGACGATCACATCACCATCCTGACAAGCTGGTATGCGCAGGCCGAGCACGGCGGCTTCTATCAGGCGCAGGCCACGGGCCTCTACAAGAAAGCCGGGCTCGACGTCACGATCAAGATGGGCGGCCCGCAGGTCAACGGTATGCAGTTGCTTGTCGGCGGCCAGGCTGACTTCATTCTCGGGTACGACTTCCAGGTGCTGTCGAGCGTCGAGGCGGGGATTCCGGTGACGACGGTCGCCGCCTCATTCCAGTTCGACCCGCAAGGCATGCTCACGCACGACGACGTGAAGAGCCTCGCGGACCTCAAAGGCAAGACGATCCTGGTCGCGGGCTCGGGCCGCACGTCGTGGTGGCCCTGGCTCAAGGAGAAGTATGGCTATAGCGACGGTCAGACGCGTCCCTATACGTTCAACATCCAGCCGTTCTTCGCCGATGCAAACGTCGCGATGCAGGCGTATCCGTCATCCGAGACGTTCCAGGCCGAACGCGCGAACGTGAAAACGCACTTTTTCCTTTTTGCCGACGCCGGCTATCCGCCCTACAACACCACCATCGTCGGCATGAAGAAGACTCTTGCCGAGAAGCCCGATGTGGTCGCGCGCTTCGTGAAGGCGTCGATGGAAGGCTGGAAAAGCTATCTCGTCGATCCGGCGCCGGGCAACGCGCTCATCAAGAAAGACAATCCCGAGATGACCGATGCGCAGCTCGCGTTCGGCGTGGCGCAACTGAAGAAGCTGAAGCTCGTGACGGGCGGAGACGCCTCGACGCTCGGCATCGGCGCGATGACCGACACGCGCTGGAAGAAGACCTACGACTACATGGTCGGCGCGAAGCTGCTCAAAGCGAGCACCGACTACAAGAGCGCCTATACGCTGCAGTACATCCAGAACGCGAAGGTCATGCCCTGAGCGGGCTTCACGGAATCAAGGAGTCCGATCATGCTGGTTACACGTCAGAAAGTTTTGCGCCGCTTCTGGTACGCGGTCATGCCGATCTCGCAACTCGACGCAGGTCCGCAGCCGTTCACGCTGCTTGACGAACCGATCGTCCTTTGGAAAGGCGCGGACGGCAAGCCGCATGCGCTGCGCGACCGCTGTTGCCATCGCACGGCGAAGCTCTCGAAGGGATTCGTCGATGCCGATGGCAACATCGCCTGCGGCTATCACGGCTGGACCTACGACTGCAGCGGCAAGTGCGTACGCATTCCGCAAAACGCGGGCGGCGAGATTCCGTCGCGCGCGATCGTGCAGTCGTATCGCTGCGAGGAGCGCTACGGTTACGCGTGGGTTGCGCTCGACGATCCGCTGCAGCCTATTCCCGAATTTGCCGAGGAAACCGCACCGGGCTACCGGCGCATCCTGCAGTTCTACGAACAGTGGAATACGAGCCCGCTGCGCATGATGGAGAATTCGTTCGACAATTCGCACTTCAGCTTCGTGCACAAGTCGAACTTCGGTCTCTTCGACAATCCGAAGCCATCGAAGTACGAGTTCCGTCCGAACGAATGGGGCTTTGAGGCCGAGACGCGCGTGCCGATCCGCAACCCGCAAGCAAGCTTCCGCATCACGGGCACCACCGACGACATCACCGAGCGCCATCTGATGAACCGATGGTACTTGCCGTTCGCGCGGCGCTTCGGCTGCATGTATCCGGCAAGCGGCGTGCATCACATCATCTACAACTGCGCGACGCCGATCGACGACCGGACGATGATGCTCGTGCAATGGCTCTATCGCAACGACACCGAAGAGCAATGTTCGACCCAGGAGCTGATCGACTGGGACCGGCCGATCACCGATGAAGACCGCGAGATTCTCGAAGCCACCGACTACGACGCGTGCATCGACGTGCGCCGCCAGCAGGAATGCCACATGGCATCCGATCAGCCCGGACTGCTGATGCGCCGCATGCTGCTCGAGCTGCTCGAAAAGCACGGCGAGCGCGAAGTGTTCCGCATCGATACAGAGGAGGCATGAGGCCATGAGCGATGACAGCAAAGACACGGCCCTCGCCGTCCAGCGTGTCGACAAGGTCTATCCGAACGGCACGATCGCACTGGACGATGTACGCCTCACCATCGGCGCGGGAGAATTCGTCTCGCTGCTCGGACCGTCGGGTTGTGGCAAGAGCACGCTGCTCAAGATGTTTGCGGGCATCGAGACGCCCACGCACGGTCACATGCGGTGGTGGGGCCAGCCGTTCAGCGTCGTCGGATCGGTCGGGCGGCGCATGTCGATGGTGTTTCAGGAAGCCACGCTGATGCCCTGGGCGTCGATTGCCGACAACGTGCGCCTGCCGCTCGACCTCGCGCACGTACCGCGACGCGAAGCCGATGCGCGTGTCGCCACGGCGCTCGCGAACGTCGGTCTTGGCGGCTTCGGCACAGCGCGTCCGCGCGAGCTGTCGGGCGGGATGCAGATGCGTGCGTCGCTGGCACGGGCGCTCGTCACGGAACCCGACCTGCTGCTACTCGACGAGCCATTCGGCGCGCTCGACGAATTCACGCGCAACAAGCTCGATGCCGATCTTCGCGCGCTCTGGAGGAAGCGCGGCATGACCGTGGTGTTCGTCACGCACAGCGTCTACGAGGCGGTGTATCTGTCGGGACGCGTGGTTGTGATGCAGGCGCGGCCCGGGCGTATCATCGCCGACGTGCCGATCGGCGGGCCGGCCGAACGCGACGAAGCGTATCGCGTGTCGGCACCCTTCATGCAACATTGCAAGACGCTGTCGGACCTGATCACCGACGCGCATCTGGCATCGAGTGAAGACAGGCAGGTCGATACCGAAGGAGCGCAATCATGAGTAGTCAGACGCTTGCAACGAAGCCTGCGATGCAGCCGACAGCCGCGCGCCGGCGCAGCCCGCCGCTGTTACAGCGGCCCGGCGTAGCGAAGGCGATGGCGCCCTGTGTCGTCGGCATATTGATGCTGCTGGTCTGGGAAGGCTGGTGCGCGCTCTTCAAAGTGCCGGTGTATCTCGTGCCCGCGCCGCATGACATCGCGCTGCAATTGGTCGCCGATGGCCCGATGCTCGTCATGAGTCTTCTCGCGACGCTCAAGATCACGCTGCTCGCCTTCGCACTCGCAACAGTCCTGGGCGTGGCGGTCGCGTTGCTCTTCGCGCAGAGTCCGCTGATCGAGGCGAGCTTATTTCCTTATGCAATCTTGCTGCAGGTCACGCCAGTCGTCGCGATTGCGCCGCTCATCATCATCTGGGTGAAGGACACGACGTTCGCGCTCGTGATCTGCGCGACGCTCGTCGCGTTGTTCCCTATCATCTCGAACACCGCACTCGGCTTGCGCAGCGTTAATCCGGGCCTCGTCAGCCTGTTTCGCATCAATCGCGCGACACGCTGGCAGACGCTTGTGCGTCTGCGCATCCCGAGCGCGCTGCCGTATTTCTTCGGCGGCTTGCGGATTTCGAGCGGACTTTCGCTGATCGGTGCGGTCGTCGCGGAGTTCGTCGCGGGAACCGGCGGCAGCGGTTCGGGTCTCGCTTATCAGATTCTGCAGGCGGGATTCCAGTTGAACATTCCGCGCCTTTTTGCGGCGCTCTTTCTGATCACGCTCACGGGCGTGGTGCTGTTCGGCATCACTGTGTGGGCCGCGCGCATCGGCTTGCGCGGCTGGCACGAAAGCGAACTCTGAGACCATCGATATGAGCATACTGATTCGCAATGCAGCGGCCATCATGACCGGTGGCAACGGCAGCGCCGAAGAACCGGCGCGCGTGGACGGACCGGACATCCGCATCGAAGGCGAGACGATCACAGCGATTGGCAGGCTCGCGCCGCGCGAGGGCGAGACGATCGTCGATGCCTCCGATTGCGTGGTCTATCCGGCGTGGGTCAACACGCATCATCATCTTTTCCAGTCGTTGCTCAAGGGCGATCCTGCGGGACTCAACGCCTCCCTCACGCCGTGGCTCGCCGCGACGCCGTATCGCTTTCGCGTACTCTTCGATGAGAAGCGCTTCCGCCTCGCTGCCCGCATCGGGTTGATCGAACTGATGCGCTCTGGATGCACGACGGTCGCGGATCACAACTACCTGTACTACCCGGGCATGCCGTTCGACAGTTCAGCGATCCTCTTCGACGAAGCGGACAAGCTCGGACTGCGCTTCGTGCTGCTGCGCGGCGGCGCGACGCGCACGCGCCAGCTCGAAGCCGAGTTGCCGACCGCGCTTCGGCCCGAGTCGCTCGATGCCTATCTCGCCGATATCGAGCGGCTGGCGTCGACTTATCACGATGCCTCACCGCGCGCAATGCGTCGTGTCGCGATGGCGCCGACCACCGTGCTCTATTCGATGTCGCCGCACGAGATGCGCGAGACGGCCAGCGTCGCGCGCAGGCTCGGCTTGAGGATGCACAGTCACCTGTCGGAGACGGTTGGCTATCAGGACAGCGCGAAGGCGATGCATGGCGCGACGCCGGTCGAGTTCTGCGGCGAATACGACTGGCTGGGCGACGACGTCTGGTTCGCGCATCTCGTCAAGCTCGACGCACACGAGATCGCGCTGCTCGCCGAGACTGGGACCGGGGTCGCGCATTGTCCGCAATCGAATGGGCGGCTCGGCAGCGGCATCGCGCCGGTGCGCCAGATGGCGGACGCGGGCGTGCGAGTGTCGATCGGCGTCGATGGCGCGGCGTCCAACGAAGCCGCCGACATGATCTCCGAGGTCCACATGGCGTGGCTCGCGCAGCGCGCGCGGCGCGGCATGGCGGCGCAACCTGTCTATCGGGGCGGCACGTTCGAAGGCGGCGCCGACGCTGCTTCGGTGGAAGAAGTCGTGCACTGGGGGACGGCGGGTGGCGCGCGCGTGCTTGGACTCGAAGGCGTCGGGCGGATCGCGCCGGGCTACTCCGCCGATATCGCCGTGTACCGGCTCGACGATCCCCGCTACTTCGGTCTGCACGATCCCGCGATCGGACCGGTGGCGTCGGGCGGACGGCCGACGGTCGCGGCACTATTCTCGGCGGGGCGCTGCGTGGTGAAGGACGATGCCGTGGCGAATGTCGATCTCGGCGAACTGCGACGGCAAGCGCTGGCCGAGGTCAGCGGGATACTGGCAGAAGTGGCGTAACGGCGGCTTTGCCCGCTCGTGCATCTCCGGTGGCGAAGTCAGGCCTGCTACGGCGGCCCTCGACTGACATACTGCCTAAAGGAACAATTTTGTGCGCCAACTGCCATGGGAAAATTGTTCCTGAAAGCGCCCGAACCCACGGCCCCCTCAACACAAACAATCCCCCCAACGCCAACACGACACGCGCGCATGCCGCAGAAATATTTCGAAGTTTGGCACCAACTCCGCTCAAGCACCCAGAAACCAGGCCGACAACCATCATAACGGCCCGCTCTGTGGCCGTTGCGCTCAACAAAACATTACGGTTCAAGTTCAGATACTGCTCAGAGGTCATTTGTGAAGCTTACGAGTTCGATCGCCTTCAAGTTCAGCGCTGTGGCCGGTGCTGCACTCGCGGTTGCGGTTCTTCTTCTCACCACGGTCGGCGCGCGCAATGTGCGGCAGCAGGCTGTCGACCAGTTCGAGCGATCCAGCCATGAGCGCATTCTTCAGGCCGATGAATCGCTCGACACCAATTTTCGCGAGGTCGAGCAAAACATCAGCTACCTGGTACAGACAACGCAACTACGAGCGGCTGACCAGAGCATCACCGATTATCTGAGCCACGGCGGGCAGATGACGCCGGATGCTAACGGCGAAACTGAAAAAGCCATTTTCGCCCTGCTCAAGCAGTTCGGCGATAGTCACCCTAACATGCGATACCTCGATATCGGCACGCGCTGGGGCGGCTACGTCCAGTGGCCAATCGAGAGCATGAATGGCGACCACTACGATCCTCGCGTGAGGCCGTGGTATCAGTTAGCGTTGACGGCACCCGATCGCGTCGTGCGCCCTGCTCCCTATCTGAGCGCGGCGGGTTCGGGCGGTGCGATCATTTCGTTTGCTCGTGTCGTGAAAGACAGCAAGGGAGAAATCCTCGGCGTGCTCGAGGGCGACATCTCGCTGGCTGACTTCGCTCGACTGACCAGCGGTATCAAGTTCGGCAAGACGGGCTACCTGCTCGTCGCGGACAACAACGGAAAGATCCTGATCGACCCCAGGGCCAAGGAACACGAATTCAAGGATCTGAAAGGCCTTGGCGGAGGCTATGCGCAACTGGCGGCGTCGTCCGACGGGCTGACCACTGTGCAGATGGACGGCGTTTCATACGAATCCTTCGTCTATACGTCGCCAAAGAACGGCTGGAAATACTTCGCCCTGGTGCCAGGGCCGGAAATGATGGCGGCCGCCAACAAGCTGACTTTGACGCTGATCGCGACGGGTCTTCTCGTGCTGGCCGCAGGACTTGGCATGACGATCCTGCTCGGGCGGAAGATGACCGGTCCGATCCGCAGCCTCGCCAGCTCGATGCATGAGATCGCGGCCGGCGACGGTGACCTGACCCGGCGGCTGCCGCTCGATAGCGAAGATGAAGTTGGACTTCTCGCGCGTCAGTTCAATGCGTTTGTCGCGAAGCTCCACGGCGTCATGCAGAAGGTCGTGAGCAGCAGCGGCCATCTCGAACTCGCGGCAGGTGAAGTATCGTCAGGCAATCTGGACCTGTCATCGCGAACTGAGCAGCAGGCGGCTTCGCTGCAGCAGACGGCTGCGAGCATGGAGGAGCTTGCCGGAACGGTACGCGGCACGGCCGAACAGGCGAAGAGCGCTAATAGCGTGGCGAGCGGCGCAGTAGAGACAGCGCATCGCGGGAATGAAGCGGTTTTGAAGGCCGCGAACACGATGAACGCCGCGGTCGAGCAATCCAGCAAAATTGTAGGGATCGTCGGCATGATAGAAGGCATCGCATTCCAGACGAACATCCTCGCTTTGAACGCAGCGGTTGAGTCCGCCCGTGCGGGCGAAAGCGGACGCGGCTTTGCCGTCGTCGCCGCCGAAGTTCGCAACCTTGCCCAACGCTCAACGACCGCAGCCAAAGAGATCAAGGGACTGCTGGAGTCATCGGTCGTGAATGTCGAGGCGGGTGCCGAACAGGTCAACCTCGCCGGAAAGACCATTGCCGAGTTGGCCACCGCCATTTCGCATGTCGCGACGATCACGGGCGAGATTGCCACGTCGGCTCGCGAACAGAGCCGTGCGATCGATGAAGTGAATCAGGCAGTCGCCTTGATGGACCAATCGACCCAGCAGAATGCCGCACTTGTCGAGGAAATAGCCGCGGCTTCGGATTCGCTCAAGTCGCAGGGCCACGAGCTCAATTCCACCGTCCGCTTTTTCAAGCTGTAGGGCTGGCGGGCAGCGCCTGGGCCTATCGGTCCGGGCTTCTATCGTATCGACGAAGGGTGACGTGCAAGCGCTGTCACCTCGATCGACATGTACGGAAATAGCGGTAGGCCAGAAAGAATCTCGTGTAACTCGTCGTGTGAGTCGACGTCGAAGATACTGTAGTTCGCATACTGTCCGACGACCCGGTGCAATTGCTGCCATTTCCCCTGTCGCTGTAGTTCTTGTGAATATTCCTTTTCACGGGCCTTGATCTCATTGGCCTGAACGACCGGCATATCTTGCGGCAGGTGTACATCCATTCTTGCGAGATACAGCATGTTCTCCTCCTTGCGCGACGCCCTTCTCCATTGCTGGCGATTGCGTCGTAACGAATGTGGAACGGCCCGGTGTGCTCAGGCCTGTTTATCACGGCGGTAAAAAGCGAGCTTTTCTTCATCGATCTGAAGTCCGAGCCCCGGCCCTTCAGGAAGATGCAAGTCGAAATCGCGATACTGGGGGCGAGCCGTCACCACGTCATCCTTTAGCAGGAGTGGGCCAAAAAGCTCAGTACCCCATGACAATTGCGGAAGTGCACTGAATCCGTGCGCGGAAGCAATCGAACCGATGCTGCCTTCGAGCATGGTGCCGCCGTATAGCGCCACGCCGGCGGCGTCGGCGACGGCAGCGGTCCGCATCATCGCGTAGATACCGCCGGACTTCGCAATCTTCAGCGCGAAAACGTCGGCGCACGAGCCACGTACAAGATCGAGAGCGTCTTCGGGGCCCGTGACGCCCTCGTCCGCCATGATCGGCACGATGAAGCGAGCAGCGAGGCGGGCAAGCGCTCCACGTTGCTCGCGTGGCGTGGGTTGCTCGATGAGGTCGATGCCGGCCGCTTCCAGCGCGGCAATTCCCAGTGCGGCATCGATTTCGTTCCATGCCTGATTCACGTCCACGGTGATTCTTGCGCGGTCCCCGAGCGCGGCCTTGATTTTGGACACGTGCGCTACGTCGTCGCGAACGCTACGCCGTCCAATCTTCAGCTTGAACGTATCGTGCCGACGTTCGGCAAGAAGCATTTCGGCTTCTTCGATGTCGCGATGGGTGTCGCCGCTCGCGAGCGTCCAAAGCACCGGAAGCGTCTTGCGAACAGATCCGCCTAGCAGTGCCGACAGCGGCACACCAAGACGTTTGCCCTGTGCGTCCAGCAGCGCCGTTTCAATGCCGGACTTGGCGAACCGGTTGCCGCGGGCCGCCTTGTTCAGCTTGAGCATGACGTCGTTGATGTTGGTCGCGTCTTGTCCCACCAACACTGGCGCCAGATATGTGTCGATGGTCAGTTTGATGCCTTCGGGACTTTCTTCGCCGTAAGAGAGACCGCCGATAGTCGTCGCCTCCCCTATGCCCTCGATGTCGTCGCTCGCGCGAAGGCGGATGATGACCATGGTTTGTTGCTGCATCGTCGCCATGGAGAGCTGATGCGCGCGAATGGTTGGAAGGTCAACCAGAATCGCTTCGACAGAGGTGATTTGGGGATTCATACCTGGGATGACGAGATGGATGGGTTGCAGAAGTATTGCGCGCGCAATCTTCCCCTGTCCAAGACCATCGACGTCTAGTGCCATACCCGCGAGGTATGACAGGCTTACCGACCCCCGTCCGTGCGGGCGACGGATGTCACCTGCTCTTCCTCGTACAGCCGATAAATCAGATCGAGCATCTCGCTGATGTCGCGCGACTCGTCCATCGCACGCACACTCATGATGATTGGCGACACCAGAGTCGGGTCGTCCAGTTCCTTGTAGCTCACGTCGTCGCGCTTCAAACCATAGACGCTGCTCGGGACAATGGAAATCCCCTCGCCTGCGGCGACTAGCCCCAGCGCAATCTGTATTTCGCGGACTTCATAGATCTTTCGCGGCTTTAATCCCCGATCCTCAAATGCAGCGAGGACCTGGTCCGCGTAGCTCGGACGGGGCGTTTTCGGGTAGATGATGAGCGTGTCGTTCACGAGGTCGCGCAAGGCCGACACAGGCCTGGAAATCGAAAGCGGGTGGCCGAGAGGGAACGCGACGATCATCTTCTCTTCTCGCAGAACCACTCGCCTTATGTTCGGATCTTCTAGCCGGATGCGGCCAAACCCGATGTCGATACGGCCGTCCTTGAGCGCCCTGATCTGGTCGGTAGTCGACATCTCGTGAAGGCTGAGTTCGACCGTCGGGTTCTCGTCGCGAAAGCGGCGGATTATTTTTGGCAGCAACCCGTAGAGCGTCGATGCGACAAAGCCGACGGACATGCTGCGCTCGATGTTGCCGACTCTGCGCGTCATCGACTCAAGTTCTGAAGTCTGTGCCAGCAATTGCACCGCGTGGCCGTAAAAGAACTTGCCCGTCTCCGTCAGTTTCAGCGGGCGCGAGTTTCTTTCGAAGAGTTGCACGCCCAACGTCTCTTCCAGTTGCTGTATCTGCCGACTGAGCGGGGGCTGGGCGATGTGAAGCCGTTGCGCGGCACGCGTGAAGTTCCGCTCCTCGGCAACCGCCACGAAGTACCGGAGGTGTCGTAGCTCCATTTAATACCTCTCAGATATAGCCCGATACTAAATCGGTGTTGGACCGGTCGGTTTGGCCTCAACTATCCTGCATTCATACCGAGTTTCACAACCCGATTATACCTTCTGAGCATACTTAATCTGGGCAGAAACAAGGGTTAACCCCATCGAAAAATAGAGAGTCAGGAGCAGACAATGAACGCCAAAGTGTTTGAAACGAACGAAGTGCAGAACCTTCTCGCGGCCGCCGCCAACCTCGGTCGCGAGGACGGCAACGCCCGCGCCAAGGAGATCACCCATCGCCTGCTGAGCGACCTGTTCAAGGCTATCGACGACCTCGACATGACCCCCGATGAAATCTGGGCGGGCGTGACCTACTTCAATAAGCTCGGACAAGACGGCGAAGCGGCGCTTCTGGCTGCAGGTCTTGGGCTGGAAAAGTATCTCGACATTCGCATGGATGCGCAGGACCTCGAGGCAGACATCCATGGCGGCACGCCGCGAACCATTGAAGGACCGTTGTATGTCGCCGGCGCGCCGGTTCGCGACGGTGTGTCGAAAATCGATATCAATCCCGACGAAGACGCCGGCCCGCTCATCATTCATGGCACCGTGACCGGACCTGATCGCAAGCCCGTGGCGGGCGCGGTGGTCGAGTGCTGGCATGCCAACTCGAAGGGCTTCTATTCGCACTTCGACCCGACCGGTGCACAAAGCGAGTTCAACCTTCGCGGCGCAGTGCGAACCGGTGCCGACGGTAAATACGAATTCCGCACACTCATGCCGGTTGGCTACGGCTGCCCGCCGCACGGCGCGACCCAGCAACTGCTGAACATGCTTGCTCGACACGGTAATCGTCCGGCGCATGTGCACTTCTTCGTCACCAGCGATAAAACACGCAAGCTGACGACGCAAATCAACATCGAAGGCGACCCGCTGATCTGGGACGACTTCGCCTATGCGACCCGCGAAGAACTCGTACCTCACGTGGTCGAGAAGACCGGCGGCATTGCCTTGGGTCTGAAGGCGGATGCGTACAAAGAGATCCAGTTCGACATTGCGCTGAGCCAATTGATCGAGGGTAAGGACACTCAGTTGGTCAATCGCCCGAGGGCGTCAGCCGCGGTTTAACCGCTCGACACGGCGGCTTTCTGACCGACTCGCTGCCTGATTCTCCGCATAAATCACTGAACCGATGCAAGGGCTCCGCCATGGAGCCCGCATAGGGAGAGCAAACATGTCTGCAATTATCGACAAGGCGTTGAAGCTGGAAGACCTGCTGAGTAACGCAGTGCAAGACGACAAAGAAAACGGTGTTTTCCGCTGCCGCCGTGACATCTTCACCAACGCCGATTTGTACGAACTCGAGATGAAGCACATCTTCGAGAGCAACTGGGTTTATCTCGCACACGAAAGCCAGATTCCTGATAACAACGACTACTACACCACGTCGATTGGTCGTCAGCCTATCGTCATTACCCGTGACAAGACTGGCGAATTGCACGCGGTCATCAATGCGTGTGCGCACAAAGGTGCAATGCTGTGTCGCCGCAAGCACGGCAACAAGAGCAGCTTCACCTGCCCTTTTCACGGCTGGACGTTCTCGAATGCCGGGAAGCTCCTGAAAGTGAAGGACGAGAAGACCACCGAATATCCAGTGCAATTCAACAAGCAAGGTTCTCACGACCTGAAGAAGGTTGCGCGCTTCGAGAGCTATCGCGGCTTTCTGTTTGGCAGTCTCAATGCCGACGTGATGCCGCTTGAGGATTACCTCGGCGAGACGAAGGTCATCATCGATCAGATCGTTGCGCAAGCACCGGACGGGCTTGAGGTGTTGCGCGGAAACTCCTCGTATATCTACGACGGCAACTGGAAGATGCAGATGGAAAACGGTTGCGACGGCTATCACGTCAGCACCGTCCACTGGAACTATGCTGCGACGATGGGCCGACGCAAGGAAGAAGGCACCAAGGCAGTGGATGCGAACAGCTGGAGCAAGTCGGTTGCCGGCGTGTACGGATTCGAGCACGGTCATATCCTGCTGTGGACGAATACGATGAACCCGGAAGTGAGACCGGTTTATCGGCACCGCGACGAAATCACGGCGCGTGTGGGCGAAGACAAAGGGAAATTCGTCATCAACCAGACCCGGAATCTGTGCCTTTATCCCAATGTCTTCCTGATGGATCAGTTCAGCACGCAGATTCGAGTGGTTCGTCCGATTAGCGTAGACCGGACCGAAGTCAGCATCTTCTGTTTCGCCCCCAAGGGCGAGAGTGCCGAAGACCGCGCGACCCGCATTCGCCAATACGAAGATTTCTTCAACGTATCTGGCATGGGGACCAGCGACGACCTCGAAGAATTTCGCGCGTGCCAGTCCGGTTACGCCGGTTCAACGACGATGTGGAACGACCTCTCGCGCGGTGCTCCGCTGTGGATTCACGGACCCGACGAAAACGCCAAAAGCATGGGCTTGAATCCGCTCATCTCCGGAGAGCGGAGCGAAGACGAGGGTCTCTTTATCGTTCAACACGAGTACTGGCTTCAGGTGATGCGCGACGCGTTGCGAAAAGAACAGGCGGAGGCGACGGTATGAGCTTCGACTATCAAAAAGTATGTCGCGCGCTCTATCAGGAAGCCCGTTTCCTGGATGACCGTCAATGGGATGAGTGGCTTGCCTGCTACACCGAGGACGTCACTTACTGGATGCCGGCGTGGGACGACGATGACAGCCTGACAGAAGACCCGCAGACGCAGATTTCGTTGATGTACTACCCGGATCGCGGCGGCCTCGAAGACCGAGTGTTCCGCATCAAGACCGAACGAAGCGGTGCTTCGATGCCGGAACCGCGCACGAGCCATAGCGTGACCAATGTGGAAGTGCTGGCTGAACGTGATAACGAGGTGGACCTTCGGTACAACTTCAACACGCTCATTCATCGCTACAGGATTACCGACCAGTTCTTCGGCACGATGTACGTCACCTTGCGCAAGGTCGACGACCGCCTGCTGATTGCCAGCAAGAAGATTGCACTGAAGAACGACTATATCCGACAGGTACTCGACGTCTATCACGTTTGATGCGACCGGTCGAATAGAGACAAGGAAGTAGGAGACAACATGTCCAGCTACAACATTGCACTGAACTTCGAAGACGGAGTAACCCGCTTCGTCGAATGCAAGGCCGGCGAGAAAGTTCTCGATGCCGCCTTTCGCGCCAGAATCAACTTGCCGATGGACTGTTCCGACGGCGTATGCGGTACCTGCAAATGCCGGGCGGAGAGTGGCCGCTACGATCTGGGCGACGACTATATAGAAGACGCGTTGACCGACGACGAGAAGCAGAGCGGTCTCGTCCTCACATGTCAGATGGTTCCGGAAAGCGATTGTGTCATTGCCGTCCCCGCGTCATCGACGGCCTGCAAGACTGAGCAGAGCAAGTTCGCCGCGACGGTCACAAAGGTCGAAAAGCACAACGACGCGGCCGTGGTGCTAGAGATGAATGTTGACGGCACTCCTCCCTTGTTCCTTGCCGGCCAGTACGTCAACATCGATGTACCCGGCAGCGGCCAACATCGCTCCTACTCGTTCTCCTCGTTGCCCGGCGAATCGAAAATCTGCTTTTTGATCAAGAAGATTTCCGGCGGCGTCATGAGCACATGGCTCGAATCGGCCCAGCCGGGCAACAAGGTTCAGTTGACTGGACCGATGGGCACCTTCTATTTGCGTGCAGTCGAACGGCCCTTGTTGTTCCTCGCGGGAGGTACTGGGCTGGCCCCATTCCTGTCGATGCTGGAAGTGTTGGCCCGCGCGAACTCCCAGCAGAAGGTGCACCTCATCTACGGTGTGACGCGAGACCTCGACCTGGTTCTGGTCGAAGACATTCAGGCATACACGTTGAGGCTTCCGAATTTCACGTTCGGCACCGTTGTGGCCGCAACCGAATCCGTGCACCCGCGCAAGGGCTGGGTGACACAGCACATGCCCGCAGAATGTTTGAACGACGGAGATGTCGACGTGTACCTGTGCGGCCCGCCGCCGATGGTCGACGCCGTACGCCAATACTTCGACGAAAACGGCGTAGAGCCAGCCAGCTTTCACTACGAAAAATTTACCCCCAACGCTGCCCTGGTGGACGCATGAACGCGCAACGGTTCGAAGGCAAGGTAATGGTCGTCACGGGAGCGGCGCAGGGAATCGGGCGCGGCGTTGCTCTGCGTGCAGCATCGGAGGGTGCGCAAGTACTGTTGGTGGACCGCGCTGAATTTGTTCACGATGTCGCCGCCGAGGCAATCGGCGCCGAGACAGCCGGCTTCGTCGCTGACCTCGAAACGTATGAAGGTGCGGCCTCGGCAATGGCTTTTGCCGCGCAAAAATTTGGCCGGATCGACATCCTTGTGAATGGCGTCGGCGGCGCGATTCGCATGCGGCCTTTCGCGGAGTTCGAACCGGCTCAGATTGATGCTGAAATCCGCCGCTCCCTGATGCCGACCCTCTACGCGTGCCACGCTGTTCTGCCTCAGATGCTAACGCAAGGCCGTGGAACGATCGTCAACATCTCATCGAATGCCACGCGAGGTATTCGCCGCGTGCCCTACTCGGCTGCCAAGGGCGGCGTCAATGCCCTCACCCAGTCGCTCGCGATGGAATACGGCGAATGCAACATCCGCGTGGTCGCTGCCGCGCCTGGCGGGACAGAGGCCCCTCCGCGACGCGTGCCTCGCAACGAAGCCGGAGATAACGAAGCGGAGAGGACCTGGATGAGCGAAGCCGTGAAGCAGGTGGCCGAGTCCACCTTCTTCAAGCGCTATGGAACGCTTGAAGAACAGGTCGCGCCGATTCTCTTTCTTGCATCCGACGAAGCTGGCTACATCACGGGCGCCGTGTTGCCGGTTGCCGGCGGCGACAACGGCTAGCGCCAAATCAGTCTGGAGACGCAGCAATGAAGGAACGCAAAGCCGTTGTGCCCGCCGGAATGGAGGCGGTGTACGAAAGAATCCGCTACGCCCCGGCGGTCAAGATCGGGAACACCATATACGTGTCCGGACAGGTGGGTCGCGATGAGAAGATGCAACTCGTCGAAGGTCGCGAAGCGCAGACAGTTCAAGCGTTCGAGAACCTGAAGAAAGTACTCGAGGCTGCAGGCGCTTCGCTGAGCGACGTGGTGGATCTCACCACGTTCCACACCGATATGCGCGACTTACCTTTATTCCTGAAGATACGCGACCACTACCTCACAACGCATCCAATGCCCGCATGGACGGCCATCGGCGCGCACATGCTCGGGGGCACAGCCGGTTATATCGTCGAAATCAAGGCCGTCGCCGTCCTGCCCGATTAGCCGTGGAGAGATCAACTTCAGAGGAGACCGAGGGGGCGGGTCTCGTGAAAGTGGCCGGCGAGCAACGCGTTATGCTGCCGCAATACTGGCTGGTCGAGCGGACGACGCGGCAGGATTGGGGACTGTGTTCGAGCAAAACATCTGCATTTGATGTCGACACCACCTCTCCCACGCTTTTCCAATTCCACTTCGCGGCAGCAAAGCGTGAATGATGAAAATACCCAATACGCAACAGTCCTTCTTTTCAGCGACGAATTTGCGGACCGCCTCGGGAAAGCACCGAGCGCGTTTTTTCAGAAATGGTTTGACGGCGTTATTGGCTCGTATATCCTGACTTATAGGCGGTCGCCCTTCGCGCGTCGCGAGACACTCGCTTGTGTTTTGCGATGCAGCGAAATCGCTTCACAGTGGTTCAAGGCGATCATCCCAACGTCCTGTTTCTTTAAACGCCCCGTGCGGATGAGCAGGCCGTTCAATACTTTCAACGTTGCCAGTCGAGTGTAATCGTGAGAGTCCGTGGCCCTTTGGTGAAATGGAATCGCAGCCAGGCGAGTTGTCCTCGCGCTGACGGCGCCATCGCCGACGGCAGCAGCGGCAGCCTTGCGTTCCGCCGCTTCGTCTCCGTCTTCACAATCCTTTCGCGTCGTTCAGTTCGACGTCACAACTCGATCTCCGCCCGCGCCTTCATTGCCGTGCGTACGGACGAAGTCGCCTCGCTGTTGCCCTAGCGCCTCCCTCTTTTTCGCCGTTGGATTCGTTCGTCTGCGCGAGCGCGTTTGCTCAAGCGGCGCGTTTGCGCATGTGCGGTGCTCAATGCCGTCCATGTGTTTCGCACGTGTCGGCCCTGATGTGCAGCGCACCGGCCCTTATCGAACGGCCAATCTGATCGTCACGCGCGGCGCGTTTCGTTGACGACGACCGACTGCCCTGCTCCGGCGGCTTGACGCATAGCGTCCGGCTAAGGACTGGTGCCGCGCTGACATTCACGGTGCGCACGCTGCGTTTCGCATCCTCTGCGTCACGCGGTTGAATACACACGTCAATTCGTTATGCGAAATAAACCATTGATTGGCATTACCGCCGATAGAACGACGACAGGACATCATCCTTCGCATGTGGTTGGTGAGAAATACATCGCGGCAATCGTCGACGGGTCGCAGGCGCTCGCATTGCTGCTGCCTGCGCTGGGCGAGCGTCAGTCCACGGAAGATGTACTGGCCACTGTCGACGGTCTTTTTTTCACCGGCAGTTATTCGAATCTCGAGCCGCACCGTTACGGCGGCAAGCCTTGTGCGCCTGACACGCTGCACGATGCAGCCCGCGATGCGACGACGTTGCCGCTGATGCGCGCCGCGATTGCGACGGGCGTGCCAGTGCTCGCCGTATGCCGTGGCTTGCAGGAAATGAACGTGGTGTTCGGCGGGACGTTGCATCAAAGCGTTCATGCGGTCGCGGGCTTTGGCGACCATCGCGAGAATAAGGAGGATCGCCTCGATCTGCAATACGCACCGTCTCACACGGTCTTGCTGACGCATGGTGGCTTGTTGCAGCGTCTCGCGGACGGTGCAAGCGAAGTGCGCGTGAACTCGTTGCATGACCAGGGTATCGAGCAACTGGGCATGGGTCTCGTGGTCGAAGCCACTGCGCCGGACGGACTGATCGAAGCGGTGAGCGTGAGCGGTGCACGCGCTTTCGCGCTGGGCGTGCAGTGGCACCCGGAGTGGAAGCATGCGAGCGACCTCCTCTCCACTGCGATCTTTCGCGCGTTCAGCAATGCGTGCCGCGAACGCATGCGTGCCAAACGCGAGAACCGGCTATGAAACTCAGCTTGCCGACGCCAGGCAGGCTTGCGCGATGGCGCAACACACAGAGAGAAAATCATGCATGACATCGACGAATTTCTAAAGAAAAATCGCGTCACCGAAATCGAAGCGATCATCCCGGATATGGCGGGCATTGCTCGCGGCAAGATCATTCCGCGCAGCAAGTTCGAGTCGGGCGAGTCCATGCGCTTGCCGCAGGCCGTGATGATCCAGACCGTCACCGGAGACTATCCGGACGGCGGCACGCTCACGGGCGTCACCGACCCCGACATGGTATGCGTGCCCGACTCCAGCACGATACGAATGATTCCATGGGCCGTCGACCCGACCGCTCAGGTGATTCACGATTGCGTTCATTTCGACGGCACGCCCGTTGCCATTTCGCCTCGCCGCGTGCTGCGCCGCGTGCTCGAACTGTACAAGGCGAAGGGCTGGAAGCCGGTCATTGCACCCGAGCTCGAGTTCTATCTGGTCGATATGAACAAGGACCCCGACCTGCCGCTGCAGCCGCCCATTGGCCGCACCGGGCGCGCCGAGACCGGACGTCAGGCCTACTCGATAGAAGCGGTCAACGAATTCGACCCGCTTTTCGAAGACATCTACGAGTATTGCGACGTTCAGGAACTGGAAGTCGACACGCTGATTCATGAGGTGGGCGCCGCGCAGATGGAGATCAACTTCATGCATGGCGACCCGCTCAAACTCGCGGACAGTGTGTTCCTCTTCAAGCGCACGGTGCGCGAAGCGGCATTGCGGCACAAGATGTACGCCACTTTCATGGCCAAGCCGATGGAAGGCGAGCCTGGCTCGGCCATGCATATGCATCAAAGCCTCGTCGACGGGGAAACCGGCCACAATCTTTTTACCGGCGCCGACGGCAAGCCCACGTCGCTTTTCACCAGCTACATAGCGGGCTTGCAGAAATACACGCCCGCGTTGATGCCGATCTTTGCCCCATACATCAATTCATATCGGCGTCTCTCGCGCTTCATGGCCGCGCCGATAAACGTCGCGTGGGGATACGACAATCGCACGGTGGGCTTTCGCATTCCGCATTCGGGGCCGGCTGCGCGCCGCATTGAAAACCGGATTCCCGGCGTGGACTGCAACCCGTACCTCGCAATAGCGGCAACGCTTGCGGCCGGTTATCTCGGCATGACACAAAAGCTCGACGCTACCGAGCCGCTGCTGAGCGACGGATATGAGTTGCCCTACCAGCTACCGCGCAATCTCGAAGAGGGGCTGACATTAATGGGCGCCTGCGAGCCCATTGCAGAGGTACTCGGCGACAAGTTCGTTCAGGCGTACCTTGCGCTAAAAGAGACCGAATACGAAGCGTTCTTTCGCGTGATCAGTTCATGGGAACGCCGGCATCTGCTATTGCACGTTTGAATCAAACGCGAGCCCGAACGCAAACGCAAACGCAGACGTGAGATAAACCGGAGGCAGTATGAGCTACAGAACAGAAGAAATCGCCTACGTGCAACCTGCCGAACCTGCCGCAGGCGCACGCACCGCGCAGCAGCGCACCACCGCGGAGTACCGCGCGCTGGATGCCGCGCACCACATTCATCCGTTCTCCGACATGGGCGCGCTCAACCGCAGCGGCAGCCGCGTGATCGTGAAAGCCCATGGCGTGTCCTTGTGGGATTCGGAGGGTAACAAGATCATCGACGGAATGGCGGGCCTGTGGTGCGTTAATGTCGGTTATGGCCGCAAGGAACTGGCCAATGCGGCGTACAGGCAAATGGAAGAACTGCCTTACTACAATACGTTCTTCAAAACCACTCACCCGCCCGTAATCGAGTTGTCGGCGTTGCTCGCGGAACTCGCGCCGGAGCCGTTCAATCACTTCTTCTACTGCAATAGTGGGTCGGAAGCCAACGATACAGCGCTGCGTATCGTTCATCGATATTGGGCGACGCAGGGCAAGCACTCGAAAAAGGTCGTGATTTCGCGCAAGAACGGCTACCACGGCTCGACGATCGCAGGCGGTACGCTTGGCGGCATGGGCTACATGCACGAGCAGATGCCGTCGAAAGTCGAGAACATCGTGCATATCGATCAACCTTATTTTTTCGGCGAAGCAAATAGCAGTCAGACACCGGAAGAGTTCGCGCTTGCCCGGGCGCAACAACTCGAAATGAAGATCCTTGAAATAGGCGCGCACAACGTGGCTGCATTTATCGGCGAGCCTTTCCAGGGGGCGGGCGGCGTCATCTTTCCGGCGTCGACATACTGGCCGGAAATTGAGCGCATCTGCCGCAAGTACGACGTCCTGCTAGTCGCCGACGAGGTGATTGGTGGTTTTGGCCGTACCGGCGAATGGTTCGCTCATCAACATTTCGGTTTCAAGCCCGATCTGATCACAATGGCGAAAGGGCTGACGAGCGGCTATATACCGATGGGCGCCGTCGGCCTGAACGACCGCATTGCCAAAGCGATTATCGAAAACGGCGAGTTCAATCATGGGCTGACATACTCGGGCCATCCGGTGGCCGCCGCCGTTGCGGTAGCAAATATCAGACTGCTGCGCGACGAAAAAATTGTCGAGCGCGTCAAGACCGATACGGGACCCTACTTCCAGAAGAAACTGCGCGACACCTTCGCGCACCATCCGATTGTCGGTGAGATCGCCGGTGCCGGACTGGTGGCGGGATTGCAGCTTGCGGAAGAACCCGCATCGCGCAAACGCTTTGCTAATGGTGGCGATGTGGGCAGCGTTTGCCGGGACTTCTGCTTCAATGGCAATCTGATTATGCGCGCGAGCGGCGACCGTATGCTGCTGTCGCCGCCTCTCGTCATCAGCAAACAGGAAATCGACGAGCTTGTTTCGAAGGCGAAGAACGCGATCGACGCGACTGCAACGCAACTCGGCGTCTCTTGACGCGAGTCTTACCTGTATGCAACTGGAGGCAACCCGCGCCGCGATTAACAGCAACATGAAGCATCGGCTTTTCCGAACCATAACTTCGCTATTAACAGGTTTATCCGGCTTGGGTATTGCCGCAGACTGGGTTCACTTCAACACGGACATCGCCTCCAAAGGACCCGATCATGCGAACCTATCCGCGTAACAGCCCCCAGGCAGCAGCACGTATCGTCGCGCTGGCCCTCACTTCGGACGGCCACGTATGCAGTTCGGAAGAACGGGTGCTGGAAAAGCTGGACATCGCGGGCGAACTCGGTCTCGCGCCGGCCCAGTTCGCCCACATCGTGCAGACGCTCTGCGAGGACCGCTCGATTGCGCAGATGTCGTCCGCGCCCCCAATGGGCCGCCTGGACGCGGCCATGCTGACGACGCTCATCGACGAAATCGACGATCCCGTCTTGCGCCGTAAGATCATTCGTCTATGTGTTGCGGTAACGGTCGCGGACGACTATCTGGCCGACGGCGAAATTGCGCTGCTCGCTGCGGTCTTCAACGCATGGGGACACGACCTGAAACCGGCCGCGGGCCGCGCGGGGCTTAAGTGGCCTGCGTCGCGCGCTCATGGTCGTGCAGTGGCCACCACCTGAGAAGCCAGCGCATGATGCTGGCCGCGGCGCGAGCGGATGGCGTGGATCTCATCGATCACTCCGTCCGCGCGGCCGAGCCAGCGCAGGCCGCGCAGTAGCGACAAATCTTCTGCACCCAGTTCAGCGAGCGGAAATACGCCCAGGCCGCGCGCGGCGAACACCGCCATCAGCGCGCTGTCCTCGAATTCGCCGACGACGCGCGGCCGGATGCCCTGCGAATCGAACCAGCGGTCTAGCCGCCCACGCAATGCGCCGTGGCGCGTCGGTAGGAGCACTGGCAAGTCGGCGAGGCACTGCGGAAACCCAGCGCGCGCCGATTTGCGCGCGATATCAGCCGGACCGTACCAGTCCACCGGCGAACCGGCGAGCCGCTGGCTCACCACACGCAGATCGGAATTATGGGGCGCCGGTTGACATGCGAGCACGAGATCGAGCCGGTGCAGTGCGAGTTCGGATAACAACTGCGCGTGCTCCCCTTCATGACACAAGAGCCTGAGCGACGGCGTGCCGAGCACCGGCGCGAGCAGCGCGTGCGCCGCCAGCTTCGAAATACCGTCGGACAGACCGACCGCCAACCGGGCGACGCCCTCGCCGCCCGCCTCGCGCATGTCATCGAGCAGCGCCTCACCTAGCTGAAAAATCTGCTCGGCGCGACTAAAAGCGCTCTCGCCGGCTTCTGTCATCACGACGCCTCGGCCAGCGGGCTTGAGCAACTGACGCCCGATGGACTTCTCCAGTTCACGCACCTGCGCGCTGATGGTCTGAACGGCCATATCGAGCCGCTCTGCCGCGCGCGCAAAGCCGCCCTCTTTGACGACGATCCAGAAATAGTACAAGTGACGGTAGTTGAGCATGTAGGTGGTCCGCGACGATGAACTTCGGAAAAACCGATCTATCGCTCAGATTAACACTGGTTTATCCGAGCATCGAGTGCGGCGATCATGATCGTTATTCCACCGTCATCCATTTATAAGCAGACGTACACCATGGACACCCTGCTCACACTCGCTGCCGACCCTGCCGCGTGGGTTGCGCTCCTCACGCTGGTCGTGATGGAGATCGTGCTCGGCATCGACAACCTCATCTTCATTTCGATCCTCAGCAACAAGCTGCCAGAGGCGCAGCGCGCACGCACGCAGCGTCTTGGCATCATGCTCGCGCTAGGGCTGCGACTCGGGCTACTCGGTACGGTTGCCTGGATCGCGCAGTTGACCGCGCCCGCCATTACCCTGCTCGGCCACGCGTTCTCGTGGCGCGATCTTATTCTGCTCGGCGGCGGTCTCTTTCTCGTGTGGAAGGCAACGCGTGAAATGCATCACCACGTGGTTCACGCGGAAGAGGAACGCAGCAGCGCAGGCAGCACTGTCCAGTTGACCGTCGCTGGCGCAATCGGCCAGATTCTGGTGCTCGATATCGTGTTTTCGGTAGACAGCATCATCACGGCTGTCGGCATGACCGAGCATTTACCGATCATGTTTCTAGCGGTCATTAGCGCCGTTATGGCGATGCTGTTCGCTGCTCGTCCGCTGTCGCAGTTTATCGAGCGCAATCCGACCATTGTGACGCTCGCATTGAGCTTTCTGCTCGTAATCGGCATGACGCTGATTGCGGAGGGCTTTGGAACGCATGTGCCGAAGGCCTACATCTATGTGGCGATGGCGTTCTCCGCGTTCGTCGAGGCGGTGAACATGCTGGTGCGCCGCGCGAAAACCAGGCGCGCAATCGGTACCGTTGAATAACGGACCGGCGTTTTCCCGCCCGATCAGGTAGCGTGTCCGATCGGGCACCCGGCGTCTTTGTACTTGTACTATAAGGAGCGACACCATGAAATGCCCTGCTTGCAAGACAACTGATCTGCTCATGACCGAGCGTCGCTCGATCGAGGTCGACTATTGCCCCAACTGCCGCGGCGTGTGGCTGGATCGCGGCGAGCTCGACAAGCTGATCGCGCAAGACACCGCGGAGTCCGGCCTGCGCAGTGCGGCGAGCGCAAGCCGCCATGACCACCGGGATCATGATCTCGCTTACGACAGTGACCGCCGGTACGACGATCATCGCTCGGGTTATCGAACGCAAAAGAAAAAGCGTTCGATTTTCGACGTGTTCGATTTCGACTAAGGGCTCACCACGTTTTTCCGAGCATGGCTGCGACGTAGTGGCCGCGTAGGCGGCGTGCGGCCACTACCCGCGCTCCTATTTCGCCTTCCTTTCGGCGCCGTCCCCACGCCCCGCGGCAATCGGTTCGATCACGCTGAAGAGCAGCAGCAGGCATAACAGCGCGGTGCCGACCATGTAGAGAAACACGCTCGTCCAGCTGTACTTGTCGAGCAGAATGCCGACGACCAGCGGCGCGCATGCGCCGCCAATCTGGCCCACGCAGTTCACCATACCGAAGGCCGCCGGATACGTGGACTTCGTCGCGAGTCCCATCGGATACGCGGAATAGCCTGCGAAGCCGATGCCGAGCATCAGGCCCGCCAGTATCAGCGCAACCCCGAGATACGCGACGCTGTCGGGCGCGTCGATTAGCAGAAGCATCATCAGCATCGTGCCGAGCGCGCCGAGCATCATCATCGGCTTGCGGCGGCCACCCAGCAAACGGTCGGAGATCACGCCGCCCAGCATGTTGCCGGCCACCGCACCAATGAATGGCGCCGATGCGAGGAAGCCCATTTTTACAGAAGCAAAACCCTTGACGGTCACGAGATACGTCGGCATCCACGACATGAAGATATTGCTGATCCCGATCATGCAACCGTAGCCGATCGCGACGCCCAGGATATTCCATGAACCGAACACCTGCCGGATCGTCTCGAGTTGAGCAACACGCCTTGTACGATTGAACGCATCCAGATACGGAATATGCGCGACCTCGTTGCGCCGCGATGCGTGCGCGCCGTGGGCCTGACGAGGCGTATCGTCGGCGATATAGCGTTGTTCCGCCTCGGAACAGAAGCGGTTCTCGCTCGGCGAGTTTGTCACCGTGAACATCCAGACTATGGCGAGCAGAATGCCAGGCACCGCGAATACATAGAAGATTTCTCGCCATCCCCACAGCTGAATGACGACGATGCAAACCGACGGTACGATCAGCGGACCGAGCTTCGACGCCGCAATCCAAAGTCCCGTCGCCGTGCCCTTCTCTTTTGCGGGAAACCAGCGGTTGATCACATTCGTGCAGCCGATACCCAGCGGGCCTTCCGATAGACCCAGACCCACGCGGTATGCCTGCAACAGGAACACCGACGACGTAGTGCCCATGAGGCCGGTAAACACCGACGTAAGTATCATGAAGATCGAAAACAGAAAGCCGGTGGTCTTTTCGCTGAGCCGTTTATAAAGCAGGCCGACCGGTATCTGCACGAATCCGTACGCAAAAGAAAAGAGACTCACGATCAGTCCGGCCTGCGTGTTCGTAATGCCGTATTCCTTCTTCAGGTACGGCAATGCAATGCCGAAATTGGCGCGATCGGCGCAGGCAATGGCCCAGATGCAAAAGATCAGCCCCATCACGATCCAACGATGGCCGGTACGCTTCTCCGCGACCGGCTGCGCTTTCGCGCCCGCGACGACACCCTCCGCATTGTTCATACCGGTCCCCTCGCGATGTTGCGCGGGAAAAGGGGCGTAAAAGCAATGGGCGCGATACGGCGGCACGTTTTCACGTTTGTCTCCAATGTGCTTGAAACTTATTTCCCTTCCCTGCTGGGAAGTGGGCGAAGGAACGCTCCTTCTGACGGTTTTGATTCTGGCCGCCGTGCCATACGCCGTCCAATCTTTTCTCGCTATTGATTGATGCCGGAATTGAATCGATAGCGCTCGCCCTTCACGTGTCGATCCGTGGATCAACTGATAGCGTTTTGGGATTGGACGCGGCGAATGAAAAAGCCCATCATCCGCCGACATTGCGACTGGATGCGTGCGCCGGATACGGCGTCGCGACGACCGCCAACTACAACAAAGGAGCGCACGGAATGAAACCGAACATTCTGCAACTGAACCCGATTCTGATTCCCGCGATCAACGACACGCTCGCCTCGCTCTACACCGTGCATCGCCTCTTCGAACAGAGCGATAAGGACGCGTATATCCGCGAGCACGGGAAGTCGATTAGAGGCGTGATCACCGGCGGACATACGGGCATTGCGAACGACATGATTCAACGCTTGCCGGCGTTGGAGGTGATTGCAGTGAACGGCGTGGGCACCGATGCGGTGGACCTCGAATTCGCGCGTTCGCGCGGCATTCCGGTCACGGCAACGTTCGGCGCCTTGACCGAAGATGTCGCCGACCTCGCCATCGGTTTGATGCTCGCGGTGTGCCGCGAAATCTGCGCGGGCAACGAGTTCGTCAAATCGGGCAACTGGCAGAAGAATCCGCATCCGGGCGCATTGCCGTTGTCGCACCGTCTGAGCGGAAAGCGAGTAGGCATCGTCGGGATGGGTAAAGTCGGTCGCGCAATTGCACAACGCGCTGCTGCGTTCAATTGCCCCGTCACGTACACCGACTTGCGACGCATGGACGATGTCGCGTATCCGTTCGTTGCCGATCTGCTGTCGCTCGCGCGCGGCTGCGATTTTCTGGTGCTGGCGGCCGCCGCCGACAAGGCGCAAGGCATCGTGAATGCTGCGGTACTCGACGCGTTGGGCAAGCACGGTTACCTGATCAACGTGGCGCGCGGCAAGCTGGTGGTCGAAAGCGATCTGGTCGACGCGTTGCGTGGCGGCGTGATCGCGGGCGCGGGTCTCGACGTGTTCGTGGACGAACCGAATGTGCCGTCCGCGCTCTTCGAAATGGACCGTGTCGTGCTGCAGGCGCATCGCGCAAGCGCCACGATCGAATCTCGCACGGCGATGGGTGAAATGGTGCTCGCAAGTCTCGCGCAGGCACTCGCCGGGCAACGTCCCGAGGGCAGCCTCACGACCTGATGCAGCAGCTGTTCTGCCATGTGTGGATCGAGCGAGAGCGTGCGCACCTATAATGACCGTCGACTTCCCCATCCATGTCGATACAAGAATGCTCGATCTCGGACAAGTGCGTTGCTTCGTTGCGGCGGCGACAGAACTGAACTTCAGGCGTGCGGCTGCGCTGCTGAACATGACGCAGCCGCCGCTCAGCAGACAGATCCAGTTACTCGAAGACAACCTGGGCGTCATGCTCTTCGAACGCATTGGCCGCACGGTCAAGCTGACGACGGAAGGCCGCGTCTTTCTCGCGGACGCCACGCGTCTGCTCAATCTCGCCGAGCAGGCCGAAAGCACGGTACGGCGCGCGAGCAAGGGCAAAACCGGACGCGTGCGCCTTGGCTTCACCGGCGCGGCAGGCTATGAACTGATTCCCGAATTGCTGGTGGCGGCAGCTGACGTGCTGCCCGAAATCGACGTGGTATTGCTCGAACTGGTCTCGGCCGCGCAGATCGAAGCCTTTGCCGCGAACACGATCGATCTCGGCTTTCTCCGGCCTTTGCCATCCAGGCAGAAGCTCGAGTTCCTTCTCGTCGACGAAGAACCGTTGATCGTCGCGCTGCCGAAGCGGCACATGTTGTGTCAATTCGAGCAGATCGCATTGAAGCAACTCGACGAGCAGCCGTTCATCATGCATTCGCCCACGCAAGGGAAGTACTTTCACGACCGCATCATGGGGATGCTCGCGACCGAAGGCGTGAATCTGAACATTGCGCAGTACATCGATCAGACGCCCACCATTTTGTCGCTCGTGCGCGCGGGGCTGGGCGTTGCGATTTTGCCCGCGTCGGCGCAGCGGTTCCATTACGACAATGTCGAATTCCGGTTCATTGCGCAGCATTCGATCCAGGCGGAGATGAGCATGGCCTGGCGAGCGGATCAGGACAATCCGGCCGTCATTGCTTTCCGGCTAATGGCGGCGGAGTACTTTGCGCGGAAGGCGCGGGGCTGATTTTTCGGTCCGGCATCCGCGCCTCCCAACGCATCACATGAAACGCAAAAACATCCGTCAATAAGCAAACTTCCGATAGTGCTCGGCACCCGGTGCGGTATCCAGTTCTTCGACCCGCGGCATGTATCGCAACAACCGTTTGCCCCGCGCGCTCAACTGGTCGTAGACAGCCGCAGGTACGTCGATATGCACTTCGGGCCGAAAGTACCAGCTTCTGCTGTAGCCGATCACCACCATAGGACGCGGTACGTCGGTTTTGTTCGGTGTGCCGCGATGCAGCGCACGCACGTCGCGGATCATTACATCGCCCAGCTTCATTGGAATCGCCTGCAATGGCACGCGCCCCTCACGCCATGCCTGCAACGCTTCGTCCGAGCGCATACGATGCGTGCCGAGCGTGGTTTCGAACGGACCGTTTTCCAGCGTGACATCGCATAACGGGAAGTTCACTGCCAACTGGAACGAAGGCGTTTCGGGCTCGCCGTCGAACAGCGCCGGCGTGTCGCGGTGCACGTCCTGATAGGTGGAGCCGTTGAGCGGCGTGTCGGTGGCGAGTTGGCACATGACAGGATCGTCGCCCGCCACGCGCTCGACTATCGCGAGCACGTCCGCATCGCAAAAGATGGTTTCGTCGGCAAACACGCCGGTAAACGGCAGCGTGATGTAGTGCCGGTTTTCACCGCGTACGGCCGTCGCTTTCGATGCAAGCCGCTCGTCGAGCAACGGTTTGAAAGCCTCGGCCCATGCGCGAAGCTTTTCCGCCGGAAAATGGTTTCTCAATACGACCATTCCGTCGCGTTCGAACGCCGCGGCAAACTCGTCAAGCTGGTCCTCTGAATAGCGTCCCACATTTGTCTCCGTGATTTTTTGTACGGACTTCAAATGTACCGCGTCGTCGACGCGCTGTCTTGAGCGTTGAAAAGGTCGCACGCGTTTGCGTACCGTTTTTGCGGCGCCGCGCTGCTCATGTCCAGCTAGCGGCGTAACTGGCGCGGCCGGGTATATCGCTTGCGCCAGACTACGGAACCTTCCGGCTCCGGCAGAAAAGCGATGATCGTGCACCATCTCAACTGCATTTCCACCTGTCCGTTGGGCGGCCGCCTGATGGACGGGCGCACCCGGTCGCTCGCCGAGCGCGGGCTGCTCACCTGCCATTGCCTGCTTGTCGAGACCACCGCGGGACTCGTGCTGGTCGATACCGGCTTTGGGCTGCGCGACGTCGCCGATCCGCGCTCGCGCATTAGCCGCTTTTTTCTCGGGCTCGTGAGTCCAGATTTCCGCGAGGAGATGACTGCAATCCGCCAGATTCAGCGTCTCGGCTTCAGTCCACGCGACGTCACGCATATCGTGCTGAGTCATCTGGACTTCGATCACGCCGGCGGTCTCGACGATTTTCCTTATGCGACCGTGCATATGTTGCAAGTGGAGCGCGATTACGCGTTCGAGCAAAAGACGTGGATGGACCGCCAACGTTTTCGACCACAACAGTGGTCCACTTCGGTGAACTGGCGCGTGTATCAGGCAAGTGCAGGCGAAGCGTGGAACGGCTTCTCGCGAGTGCAGCAACTCGACGGACTTCCGCCTGAACTGCTCGTCGTTCCGTTGCGCGGACATACGTTCGGGCATGCGGGAATCGCCGTAAACACGACCGGCGAGCAATGGCTTTTGAACGCTGCAGACGCCTATTTCTATCATGCGGAGATGCATGCCACGCCGCATTGCACGCCGGGGCTTCGCATGTATCAGTGGATGCTGGAGAAGGACCGCACGGCGCGTTTCGACAATCAGCGCCGCTTACGCGAACTCGCGCTGCGCGAGTCCGCTGTGACCGTATTCTGCAGTCACGACGTGACCGAATTCGAACGGCTCGCGAAGCGCGCTGCAAATGTGCCTGCGCAGAGGCCGGGACACGGGTCCGACGCCATGCAAGCCTCGCTGTCGTCAAACGGCCGCATTGCGTGACGGTACGACAAGCGGGACGAGAAGCGGGACGACACGCAAAGATAAGCGCAACCGCGAGACACCCGCGAGCGCGATGAAATCCAGTATGCTGGGCGCTTCAGCCGTCCGGCCCAGATGGATTTCACTCTTCGCCATGAACCTTTCCTTTGAAGTTCTCCAGGTACTCGACGCCGTCGATCGAACCGGCACGTTTGCAAGCGCCGCCGAAACGCTGCATAAGGTGCCTTCGTCGCTAACCTATCTCGTGCAGAAGCTCGAACTGGATCTTGGCGTCAAGCTGTTCGACCGCAGCGGCCGGCGCGCCACCCTCACGCATGCGGGACGCGTGGTCGTCGAGGAAGGCCGCCGTCTTCTGGCGGCGGCGGAAGACCTGGAATCCAAGGCAAAGCGCATCGAGCAAGGCTGGGAATCCGACGTGTACGTGGCCGTCGACGAAATCATTCCGTTCGCGCTGCTGTGGGATCACGTCGACGAGTTTTACGGGCTGAAGCTCGACACGCGCCTGCATCTGTCCAAAGAAGTACTGGGTGGTTCGTGGGATGCGCTGCTTACACGCCGTGCCGATCTGATTGTCGGCGCCGCGGGCGAACCGCCGGCAATTCCGAATCTCATCGCGAAGCCTATCGGCTCGCTGCGGCACGTGTTCGTGGTGGCGCCGCAGCACCCGCTTGCTTCGTTGCCCGGGCCGCTTACGCTCGATGTAGTCGCACGGTATCGCGCGGTCGCAATCGGCGATACGTCGCGCGATCTCGCACCGCGCACCATTGCGCTTGCAGTTAATCAGGAAGTGCTGACCGTGCCCACGCTCGAAACGAAGCTCGCTGCGCAATTGCGCGGGCTCGCTGCGGGCACGATTCCCGAGTGCCTCGCCATCGACGCGCTCAGGCGCGGTGAACTCGTCCAGAAAGAAGTGCTCGGCATGCGTGACGTCACGCACTTTTATCTGGCGTGGCGCGACGACGAGACGGGTAAGGCACTGCGCTGGTGGGTCGATCGGCTGGACCAGCCGGATCTGATCGACAAAGCCGTGCAACAGCAGATGCAGCAGACGCAAGTGAACGCGTGACATGGCGAAAGCCATCCCACGCAGTGCGATCCAACCGCTCGGCGCAGGCTAGCGGCCTTCGCTGACTTTCTGCCGCGTACGCTTCGGCAGACGCGAGTTCAAATGCGGGCTCAGGTGCGGATTGAGATGCGGATTGAGATGCGGATCCAGACGCAGGTCCACATCGCCCTGCCTTTCCACGCGCGGCGTCACGACCCGGGACGCAACTCTCGCGGCATCGAGCAGTTGTTGCGCGGCCGCGAAGTCCTCGAGATCGCGCCCCTGGCTTAGCCTCGCGCACGCGGATTCGACGAGACGCACCGCGTCGGCAGCGCGCCCTTGCGCCCACCACAACTGGCCGAGACTCGTCGCGGCACGCAATTGCAACGAGCGGCAACCTTGCGCGAGCGATTCCTCCATCGCGGCGGTCAGGCACGCCTCGGCATCCGTGACGACATCGCCACCTGGCGGCGAGCCTGCAGCGCCGAGCAAAAGCAGCTCGCCGTATGCGCGCCGCAGTTCGACCACATACCAGTGATCGCCGCTTTCGTCGCACTGCGCCAAGGCTCGCGTCACCGCTGCGATTGCCTCGTCGCGTCGCCCGGCGCGCCCCAATGCAAGACCGTACCGCGCGACGAGCATCGCGCGTTGAGCACCGTACTCGAGTGCGTCGAGCTCGTCGAGAGCGGCGCGAAACGCATTCAGCCGCTCGGGGCTCACGTCGTCGAGCGAGCGCAGATACTCGTCGAAAGCGCGGGCGCATGCCTGCGATACACCGAGACCCGTACGAGCCGACACATCGCGCAGCAATGCAATTGCGTCTGCCGCGCGCTCGCGTTTGCCCGACAGCAGCGCAAGCGGGATCTCCGCTTCGACCAGCACGTAGCAGGTGACGATGGCCTGGTCCTGCGCGGACGCGCTCGCGACACAGGCTTCGGCCAGATCGAGCGCCTCGTCACGCGAGCCCTGAAACCACAGCAGACGCGCAAGCGTGGCGCGTCCCACCACGCCCTGATCGATCGACTGCCCGAGTGGCAAGCCGTGCTGGAGCGTGTCGGTGTGCTGGAGAAACCGTTCGAGTGACGCGCGCGCCTGTTGCTGGTCGCCCGCGTAGTGCGACGCGATGCCGAGGAGGCGCGAAGCAAGAATGTCGTTGCTTGCGTCGCCCGTCTGCGCCGCGAGAGACGCGAAACGATGCGCGAACGCAAGCGCATTTCGCGCCGCGCCTGAAGACTGGCTCGCGTTCCACATACCCCACAACGCGCGCGCTTCGAATGCGTGGTCACCGAGCGCGATGGCCAGCGCGAGCACCTCGGCCCAGATCGCGAGCGTTTCGCGGTTCGGTCCGTTCACATAGACGAGCGCCGCACCGAGCGCGGCGAGCAGTTGCATGCGAACTCGCAGATGCCGCGTCGAGCCCGAGCCGCCATGCGTTCGCGCAACGCTATCGAGCGCGCGCCGCGCCCACGCGCAGCATTCGTCGACAAGCGACAGTTCGTACAGCAGCGCAACCACTTTGACCGCGAGTTTCTCCGCGAGCGCATCGTCGCCCTTCGATGAAAGCGCCCAGCCGAGCGCCGCGCGCAGATCGTCGAGCCATTCGCGCATACGCGAATGCCAACGGTCGGCGTCGGCTTCCTCGGAGCGTGCTTCGGCCGACATGTAGCGCTCCAGCAAGCCCGTGAAATAGCGCGCGTGATTGAGCGTGACGGCGCGCCGCTCGCCGTTGTCGTCGAGCTTTTGCAGTGCGTACGCGCGAGTGGTTTCGAGCAGCCGATAGCTCGCCCGGCCGCGCTCCACGTTGGCAACGACCAGCGATTTTTCGACGAGTCCCGACAGCGCCGCAATCACCTCCTGCTCGCGCAAGCCGATGTCCGTCACGACGCTAATGGCCGCGTCCATCGAAAAGCTGTTGACGAAAATGCCGAGCCTGCGCAACGTTGCCCGCTCCGCGTCGTCGAGCAGGCCGTGGCTCCAGTCGAGCGTGGCCTTCAACGTCTGATGCCGTGGCAGCGCCGTACGATTGCCACCCGTGAGCATATTGAAGCGATCGTCGAGATGATCCGCGAGCGTTTCTATGCCGAGGATCGCCGCGCGGGCCGCCGCCAGTTCGATTGCGAGCGGTATGCCGTCAAGCCGGCGGCACACCGTGCCGGTCAGCTGGATGCTTCGCTCGTCGGACGATAAGCGCGCGTCCATTGCGCGGGCGCGCGACATGAACAGCTGCACGGCGCTGCACTGAAGCACGTGCTCACCTTGATCGTCGTGCGAAGGAACGTCGAGCGAGGCGACCCAATATAAATGCTCTTCGGTGACGCGCAGCGGCTCACGGCTCGTTGCGAGAACACGCACGCCAGGGCCCGCATTGAGCAGCGCCTCGGCGAGTTCCGCAGCGGGGCCGAGCACGTGCTCGCAGTTGTCGAGCACGCACAGCACTCGCCGTTCGCCCCACTCGCGGCTGACCCGCGTAAGCGTGAGCGGGCCGCTCGCCTTGCTCACGCCCACGCTCGCAGCGAACATCGCGAGTACGCTGTTTGCGTCCGACGTGGACGCCAGCGAGACCAGATAGACGCCGTCCGGATACTGGTCGAGCAAAGTTCGCGCGACTTCGACCGCGAGGCGTGTCTTGCCGATGCCGCCCGCGCCGAGAAGCGTGACATGCCGCGCCGACGCGAGCGTGCGCGCGACGTCGCGCAGCGCCCCGTCGCGGCCGATCAGCGGCGAAAAACTCGCGGGTAGATTGTGGGGCACCTGACCGGCGGAACGAACCTGCCGGTCATCGGCTACTCGGGAATCGGATTGATTGACGCCGTTGGCGGGCGGCAGCGGCGACTGCCTTGCGACGAGCCGGTAGCCTCTGCCCGACACGGTCTGGATGAGTCCGCGGCTTTCGCCGAGCACCTTGCGCAGCGCGGACATATGAACCTGAAGGTTGTTCTCTTCAACGATGGTGTCGGGCCACACCTCTTTCAACATGTCGTTCTTCGACACGAGTTCGCCCTTCGCGGCGATCAGCACGGCCAGCATGTCGAAGGCGCGGCTGCCGATGCGCACGGGTTGTCCGTCGAGAAGCAGTTCCCGACTGGCAAGGTCCACTTGAAGAGGTCCGATGCGAATCATGAGGCGGTATCCAGGACGCAACCGGTGGAGAAGCTGCCGGGCAACAGCGGCCCGGCAATGAGTCCCCGAAGTCTAGACCAACCGCAACTTCGCATGCGCGGAAAAAACTGAAGCTATCGTTCAAAATTTTTGTATTGAACCAGCGGGTGCTGCAGGTCGACGACCGACGCCAGAATCATCGCGGCCGCGTTGACCGGGACTGCGCTGCGCACCCTCGGTTTGTAGATCAGATCGTTACGGCGGATCGTCGCTCCGCTCACCGCACAGCGTCCCTTTAGTCTCGCGCGGCAACTGATCCATACCTGGTCCGCGTAACGGCATAGCGTGGCGTCCTGCCAGAGGACGGCGATCGACGTTTCGGACAGACGCTCGATCACCTCGACCTGCCGGTGCCGCGACGGTTCATTGGCGGCCTCGCGCGTCAGCGGCGGTGCAAGATAGGCTTCGCCTTCCGCTTCGCCGCGATAACCGGCAAGGAGCCGCTTGATCACGTGACTCCATACCGGCGCAAGGCTCTCGTCGTGCGTGGCCGCGTGATCGTCGTGCGCCAAGCGGCAAGCGTCATGATGCACGTCCGCTTCGTGCCTCGCTGCAGTCTTGCATTGCCTGGCCGGGGATTCGATGTGCATCATGATTCTCCTCGAAAGTTGGCGCAGCGCTCATAACAGAAGTGGCTGGCAGCGTCGCCCGGCCACGCTGCCTCACTGAGCCGGCGCCGCTTCGTAATTGACCGGCACCCAGTCGTACGTGTTGCCGTTCTGCCTGATGTGCCCGAGGCCCGGAAAGGCAATATGCGCGGCGCCGATCAGATAGCGCTCCCTCGCAGCGAGTTCGAGCGCGCTGCGCCGCGAACGTTGGGCCGCGGCGGCATCGGTGTCGTATTCGACCGATGCCGTCGGGTTCTGCAACTGGATCGCCGCCACATGCACGATGTCGCCCCACACGAGCAGACGATTCGCGCCGCTTTGCACCAGATAGCCGGTGTGGCCGGGCGTGTGTCCATCGAGCGCGACGGCGCGAATGCCTGGGTCGAGCTCAACATCGCCTTGAAAAGGTTTGAAGCGGCCCGCCGCGATATACGGGGCGACGCTCGCACTGGCAGCGTCGAAGAAAGTGCTGAGAAAGGCCGGCGCTTTGGACTTGTTGGCCGGGTTCAACCAGTAGTCGGCTTCGGTCTGACTCACGCGCACGACGGCATGCGGAAAGGCCATCGCGCCGCTCGTCGCGATGCCGCCCACATGGTCCTTGTGCAGATGCGTCAGCAGCACCTCGTCGATCTGTTCGGGCCGATAGCCGGCCGCCCGCAGATTGGCGAGCAGCTTGCCGCAACAATCGCCATACAGCACGCCCGCGCCGGAGTCGACGAGAATCAGCTTCGAGCCTGTGTTGATCAGGAACGCGTTGATCGAGCCTTGCACCGGCGCCTGCAGGAAATCGCGATCCAGGTCGCGCGCGATCTCCGCCTTCGGAACATCTTCGATCACGGTGTCGATCGGAAACGGATGCGTGCCGTCAAGCAGCGCGGTCACTTCCAAGCCGCCGAGCATGATCCGGTAAAAGCCCGGGCCCTGAGCCCTGACCTGAGGCGCGGCGCCAAACGCCACGCCGCTCCACAGGCTCGTGACGACGCTCAATAGCAGCACGCAGCAGACCGCCGCATGCAGGATTGCACTTCGTTGAATCGACTTCATCGTCTGCTCCGTCAGGGGGTGGCCGCGAGCTTCGTCGACTGGCTCAGGTACGCATGAATCTGGGCGACGACGGCCGCGCCGTCGCCGACCGCCGCGGCGACACGTTTCGCGGAATCCGAGCGCACGTCGCCGACCGCGAACATGCCCGGCACGCTGGTTTCGAGCGGATAGTGCACACTGGCCGCCGACGCGCCGTGCCCGCTTCTCGCCATGCCGGTCAGGAGAAAGCCGCGATTGTCGAGCTCGACGCCGCTTGCGGCGAGCCAATCCGTTTTTGGCTCCGCGCCGATAAAGAGAAAGAGATGCCGCGAAGCCAGGACTTCCTCTTCGCCGCTCGCTTCGTGGCGCACGCGTAGATGCGTGAGCCCTGCTTCATCGCCTTCGAGCCCGCGCAGCGTGCAGCCGGTGCACAACGACACATTCGGCAGCGAGCCGATGCGGTCGATCAGATACTTCGACATGCTCGCGTTGAGGTCCTGGCCGCGAATCAGCATGCGGATGCTGCGCGCGAAGTTCGCGAGAAACACCACGGCCTGGCCCGCCGAGTTGCCGCCTCCCATCAGCACGATGTCCTGGCCCTTGACGAGCTTCGCTTCGATGGTCGACGCCCAGTAATACGTGCCGCGTCCCTCGAAACGTTCGAAGCCCGGCACGGTCGGCTTGCGGTATGCGGCACCGCTCGCCACTACGACCGTGCGCGCGCTGATGCGCTGGCCGTCGACGAGCGTCAGCACGAACATCCCGTCTTGCCGCGTTACTTCGGTGACCTTGCCTGGAATCGCGAGGTGCGCGCCGAACTTGAGCGCCTGCTGGAACGCGCGAGCGGCGAGCGCCTGCCCGGAGATGCCGGTCGGAAAGCCCAGATAGTTTTCGATGCGCGAACTCGCGCCGGCCTGGCCGCCTGGCGCGCGCTGATCGAACACGGCCACCGAGAGCCCCTCGGTAGCCGCATAGACCGACGCCGCCAGTCCGGCCGGACCCGCGCCGACGATCGCGACGTCGTATCTGTGCGACTGTTCGAAGGTCGGCACGAGTCCGAGGCACGACGCGAGTTGCGCCTCGTCCGGCGCGCGCAGCACATGCCCGTTCGGGCAGAACACGAGCGGAAAGTCGCCGGGCCCGGTCGTCATGCCGCCGAGCAGGGTCACGGCTTCGGGATCGGAACGCGCGTCGATCACGGTCGCCGGATACGCATTGCGCCGCAGGAAGCCTTGCAATCCCACGAGGCGTGCGTCGTCGCCATTACCGACGATAATCGGCCCGAGCCCCTGCTCGATCAGTCCGAGCCGGCGCAGAATCAGCGCGCGCATGATGTGCTCGCCGAGTTGCGCATCGGCGACGATCAGCGCTCGCAGACGCTCGGGCTCGATCACGAGCGTCTCGACATCGGTCAGCGCGAGGCCGTCGATCAGCGCGGGCTTGCCGGAAAGCTGCGCCATCTCCGCCATGAAATGGCCGTCGTCGTGCTCGGTCACGAGCGTCGAGCGGCCGAAGCTGTCGCGCGAAAAGATCCGCACGCGGCCATGCAGCAACACGAAAAGCCCCAGCGCGACCTGCCCGGTCTCGAAGATCAGATCGCCTGCCTTGAAGTTCATCGGCCGCGCGAAGCGGCGCAGGCTTTGAATTTCCGCAGGCGACAGACGCGGAAACATCTGATGTTGCCGGTATTCGAGCGACGAATACGGGAACTCCAGCTCGGACGGTTGCGCCACATCGGGCGATAAACCGGAAGTGCTCATAACGATGACCTTTGTTTTCGTGACGGCCTCAATCGATCCGATATCAGCCGCTACCTACCTACCCGCTACCACCCGAACTTCAGTTCCGCGCCGATGTAGTCGGCGTTGCGCGCGCCGAGTTCGCGCAGCGACGGTCCCACCTGAAAATGCACGGCTTCGAGCGCCGCCGCGAGATTCGCGGTGACTGCCCAGTCGGCGCGCAACTGGGTATAGAAACCGGTCCAGCGCGAGCCGTGCCCCGCCGTGCCCGGCACGACCGCCGAGCCTTGCTGATAGACAGCGTCAGCGGTCGTCTCGCGCCATTGCAGGCCGACGCCTGCGAGCAGCGAGAGCTTGCTCGTCGGCTTGATGATCAGCGACGGCTTCACGTGAATCAGGTTCGTATAGCCGGTGTAACCCGCAAGCGCGAAGTAGTAGCCGTTCGGAAAGAGCGGATTGAAGGTGCCGACGCGGCCATCGCCAGGATGGGTGTCACCGGAAGCCGCATCCACCTGAATACCGACGCGCGGTGTCCACGGCGTCGACGCGAACGTATAGCCCGCGAGCGAGCCGACCGCCCACGCGCCGATCGTTTTCGCGCCGACATGCCCCGACTGATACATCGTCTCAATGTCCCAGTCGACGTGGTTCAGCGTGCCGGAATAGCGTGCATCGAATACATCGCGGTGTTCGTCGCCGGTCGCGTCGAGAAAACGCGCGTTGCTGCGGTTGTAGCGCGAGTAATACGCGGATACGTCGCCGGGACCGACCGCTTTGCGCTCGACGCGCACACCGCTGAACGTCAGATGCCGGTTCGACACGTCGTCGAAATCGCTGTTGTCGCGGTATTGCACCGGCTGCGTCGCATACGCGATCCAACGCCAGAGACCCGTCTCGTAGTCGGCCCAGATCGCGTCGAAGGCCTGGCGCACATTCGGGCCGTCGCGCACGGAGATGAACCGCTGCAAGTCGAACGCCATCTCCTGACGGCCGAGCCGGAACTTCACGACGCCGGGGCCGAGCGGCTCGACGATAGCGACAAACGCCTGGCGCAAGTCGAGCGGATTCTTGTCGACCGTGGTGACATTGTCCTTGCCGTACGGACGGGCGTCCTCGAACTGGGTGAAGATCTGCACGTGAGGACCGAGGTGCACGTCCGCATGCACTTCGAGGCGTTGCAGCAGATATGTATCGTCGTGCCCCGCGCCGAGACCGAAGAGCGGCGCGTCGTTCATTTCGAGCCGCTCGCGCAGCACGACGCCGAGCGACACGTACGCGTCGGGATTGCCGAACAGCGGAATGTACTTGAGCGAGTCGAACGGGCGCTTGGGCACGCAAGGGTTAGCGAGGGCCGACCAGTTTTCCTGCCAGCGGTTGAACATCACCGTGGGGCGCGCGCACGAGGTGCTTGCCACCGGAGCGCTCACGGCCGCGGTGTCGTCGGCGCTGCCGAGCGCGGTGTCGGCTGCCATTGCCGGCAGTGACACTGTGAGGCCCGCCGTGAGCCCCACAGTCAGCCCTGCAGCGGTGAGCCGTGCGCTCAGGCTGGCCTTGAGGCTCGCTGCGGGCCGCTTGCCGAGCAGCCAAGCACCCAGCGCAGCGCCCCGCCCAAGCCGCGCTCGCGCGGCTCGCTCTGACGAACGCGGCCGACGCGGCCCCACTGTCAGCAGCGCTCTGATTGCGCGCGCTTTATCGGCCATCGTGCACTTCGGCGATATATCCGCCCGGGAATTCGAGCACTGCCGTCTTGCCCGTTGCGCTGTTATACGGCGCATAAACCACCTTCGCGCCAGCCGCCTGCGCGCGTTGCAGCGTCTGTGCAAGGTCGTCGACACCATAGCCGGTCGTTTCGCGGCCGAACGGGAACGGCAGCTTGCCGTCGGTGACGAACACCACCATGCGGCCAAAGCCCGAGGCGATGCGAATCTCGCGGATCGTTTCGCCGGGGCGGCCGATCACGCCGCCGTCGGCGCGCGGGTTGTCCGAGACGATCTTGCCGTGCGAAAAGTGCAGCCAGCGGCGCACGAAGTTGTTCGCCTCGTAGCGCGACACATACACGCGGTTATCCGGCACGCTCTGCAGCGGCGCATAGTTCGGCGCCTTCGTGTGCCAGTAGAGCTGCATTGTCAGACCGCCCGGCCACTGGATGATCGCGTCCTTGCCGATGGGGTCGTCGAAGCTGTCCACGAGCACATCCGCGCCCGCCGCGCGTGCCGCCTTCACCGCCTGATCGATGTTCGTGACCAGATAACCCGTGCGCTCATTGCCGAACGGATACGGAACCGGCGTTTCGAAGCCGAACACCGACAGCATGCCGACCGGCGTCTGCACATATTGCGACGCGGTCTTGCTGGGCGTCGGCGTGACGGTGAACACCGCGCGCGGCGACGCCTTGCCGCCGAACGTCGCGATAAAGCTGTTGACGAACGCGTCCAGATCCGCAGACGCAACATACACGTGCGTCGTGTCGTATTGCGGACCGACCGACACATCCGGCTGGCGCGCGGCGAGCGCGGTGTTGGCGGTTGCGACTTCGGGCGGGCCGGCATCGGCGTGAGCGGAGGTGAGCGGCGCGAGGCCGATCAGCAACGCGGCGGAAACTGCCGCGAGAGGACGGAAACGCTGAAGCAAATGGATCATGTGATCTACCTGATGATGTTGGAAGAATTCGAGTGCAATCCGGATCCGGCGGATACGGGTTGCACCAGGGAGCGGGCCAGCGGTTGGGCCAAGGCTTTGAGTCATGGCTTCAGATCAGGACCTGCGCCTCGATCTGCAATCAACCGCCCTGTTTCGTGGCGCCGGGCGCGCCCGGCTTTTGCGCGGAACTGTCAGGCATCGGTGCGGCAACCGGCAATGTCGACGAAGGCGATGCTGCCTCTACGGCCGCGCTCTGTGGAAAGAGCTGTGCCTTCACCACAGGTATCGCGTGTTCGCCGAGCACCATGCCGAGCAGCCCGGCGAGCGCAATCAACGGCGGCGCCGGCGACTGCACCTTGAGCAGCCAGTAGAGAAGTCCGACGCCGAAGCCGACTCCCAGTGAAATGATGTAGCCCATGCCAATCTCCTATCGAGGCCGGGTCAGTTCGGCCATTCCGAACCAAGCACCAGCCCGCAAAAATTCAGACGCCGGTAATTCGGATCCCATCGGTCTAGCACGTCGGCGTTGACCGTGCCGAACGTCGTTTGCGGACGATGTTCCATGCCGCGCGCGTATTCCTCGAGAATCCGCTTCTTGAAACCCACTTCGCGCGGACACGCCTGCACGATTTCGTCACGCTCGTCGACGGCGTATTCGTCGTAGCGCGCACCGCGCACGTCCATCTGCACGCCCGCGGCGAGCAACGCGACGAGCGGCGCGAGATGCTCGGGAATGCCCGGCGTCGTGTGCAATGCAATCGCCATCCATACTTCGTCGATCGCGCTTGCCGCCGCCCGATGCTCGCGCATGAAATCGCGCGCGGCGTTCGCGCTATCCACTTCGTAGCGGCACGACGAACGCCGATGCGCGCTATTCAGGCCAACGTTATGAAACATCGCGCCCACATAAAGCAGTTCCATGTCGAAAACCATGTTCTCGCGATAGCCAGTCAGCGCACCGAACAGAAACGCCCGCTGCGCGTGATGAAACATCAACGCAGACTCGGTCGCGCGAATCCGTTCGGTTGCCCCACGGGCCATCGCACTGTCGGGCATGTCGATGCCCGCAATGGTTTTCTTCATGTCACCTCCTCCATATGCCGATCGCCGGCGATCTGCGCGGGCCTCGTCGCCAGAGGGCCCTCGTTTGCGCACGATGCAGCGCATGGCGGCTCGGAACGGGCCGCCTTGCGATCCCATTCAGCGTACCGATTGCCGTCGATAAAAGCCTTGGCGCGACCTTAAAAAGCCTTAAGCGAAAGCTGAATTCGAATGGCCGCCGCCTCACAGTGCAAGCTCGTGAAAGCGCCGCACGCCGTCGCGGATCCATTGCAACAGGCCGCCGCTGCCTTCGTCGGCGGTGGCCGATGTCGCAAGCAGCATCTTTTCGCTTTCGTGATGGACCGAGAGCAACCGGCACATTTCCCGCGCGACTTCGGGGCGCCGCGCGAGGATCGGAGTAAGCGCGCTTTTGTCGAGCCGGAACACCGTGGCGCGTGTGACCGCGCGCACGACTACCCCGGTTCTCACGCCGGCGAGTATTCCCGACTGGCCCACCGAGTCGCCTGGCGCGAGCCTGCGCAGTTCAGCCTCGCCGCCGTCTTTCTGCACGACGGCCTTGGCAACCCCGCGAGCGAGAATGTGCAGCTCATGCCCGCCTTCGTCGGCGGCGGTATAGATCGTGTCGTCGACATCGAACTCGTGCAGCGTCAGTTGACCGGCGAGCTCGGCGATCTCCGCGTCGTCGAGCGTCTGGAAGATCAGGACGTTGTGCAACAGCCGCTGCTTTTCGTCCGTGGGCTCACCCGTGGGCTCCGCTACCGACAATGGCCTCAACACCACGCCGCGCGACAGCAGATGCCGGTGCGCGAGGTCATACAGGTCGTTGCGCACGCCGATCTTCTTGTTCCATGCGTCGACGTAGCAGACGATCTCGTACTCGATCGCGTCGTTGGTGGCGCGCTTCACGCTCACGAGCGGCTTCGGCTCGGCGAGCACCTCGGGCGAACTGGCGGCGGCGTGCATCAGCGCCTGCAGGACGGTCGCCGGCCGAATCGACGGTTTCACGGGCAGCAGCACGCTCACGCCATGCGTATCCATCGGCTGGTTCGCATTGACGATGTTCGTGCGTGCCGCCACGCTGTTCGGGATCACGACGATGTTGCCCTGCCCGTTCAGCAGGCTCGTCGCGCGCCAGTTGCTTTCCACCACCTTGCCTTCCACTTCGCCGATGGTGATCCAGTCGCCTATGCGGAACGGCTGCGTCGCGTTGAGCACCACGCCGGAAAACACGTCGTTCAGCGTGCTCTGGATCGCGAGACCCAGCACCACCGCAACCGCTCCCGAGGTGGCGAGCAGCCCGCGCACCGGCAACTGCAACACGAACGCGATGGCGCCGACCGCGGCGGCCAGAAACACGAGAGCACCGAGCACGTCCTGAAACAGACGCTCCTTGTTCCAGGTCTCGGGCAGCACCATTCGATCGAGCACGACGGTCACGAGCCGCGCTCCCTGCAGCCACCAGATCACTTCGAGAATCTGCGCGAGCAGATGGCGCACGGGCTCCGCGCCCCACGGCGCCTCGCGCAGCGGATTCATGCCGTGCGTGAAGAGCACATAGCTCGACAGGCCGAACATGATCACGCGCAACGCGAGCCGCGCGTTCGCGTTGCGGCGGCCCATGAAGCGCCATGCGAGGAAGTCGAGAACCAGAATGCCGAGCCCATAGAGCACGCCATCGGTCAGAGTCGGCATAGTGATTCCCGCTTACAGCAAGGCACGATGAAGATCAGGCAAGCAGAGCAGCGCGCCGCGCGTCAGAACGCGAAGCAGCTGCAGCCGAGCGCACCCCAGAAGCCATTCGAATCGCTGACGGGCACGTTCTTGCGCCATGCCCAGCCATGCGCATGCGCATGCACGCCGCACAGATTCACGCAGCCGTCCACGCAGGCGACGGCGGTCGGCTTATAGCGGCTATAGCCGCCGAACTCCGCCACCGGCGACCACGACGGGCTCACTGGCAGATCGGGCGGTGCGAGCGGCGCGAACTCGTCGGCCGCATAGACGACCTTGCCGCCCACCACCGTCATTACCGATTCGAGGTATTTGATGCTGGTTTCCTCGACGCTGAAGTAGTCGTCGCTCAACACGGCGAAGTCGGCGAAGTGGCCCGGCATGAGCGCACCCTTGCGGTCGTCTTCATTCGAGAACCAGGCGCTGCCGACCGTATAGCGGCGCAGCGCTTCCATGCGATCGAGCTTGTTCGCGCTCGAATACATTGCCGTGCCGCCAACCGTCTTGCCCGACACCATCCAGTACAGCGAGACGAACGGATTGAAACTGGCGACGCGCGTGGCGTCCGTGCCCGCGCCGACCGGCAGACCCGCGTCGAGCATCTGGCGGATCGGCGGCGTGTGCTTGACTGCCTCTTCGCCGTATTGCTGGATGAAGTACTCGCCCTGATACGCCATCCGGTGCTGGATCGCGATGCCGCCGCCGAGCGCGCGCACCCGCTCGATGTTCTTCTGCGTGATGGTCTCGCAATGGTCGAAGAACCAGCGCAGGCCGTCGAACGGAATGTCCGCGTTCACGCGCTCGAACACGTTGAGAAAGCGCTCGATCGACTCGTTGTAAGTGGCATGCAGACGGAACGGCCAGCGGTTCGCGACGAGCAGCCGCACCACGGCCTCGAGTTCGGCTTCGAGCGTGTCGGGCAGATCGGGCCGCGGTTCCAGGAAGTCTTCGAAGTCCGCGGCGGAAAAGACGAGCATCTCGCCCGCGCCGTTCACGCGCAGGAAGTCGTCGCCTTCGCCGGGCTTCGTCATCTTCACCCACTTCGCGAAGTCTTCGATTTCCTTCTTCGCGTTCTGCGTGAAAAGGTTATAGGCGATACGCACGGTCAACTCATTGTGCTTCGCCATTTCCATGATGACCGCGTAGTCGTCCGGATAAGCCTGGTAGCCGCCGCCCGCGTCGATTGCGCTCGTCACGCCGAGCCGGTTCAACTCGCGCATGAAGTGACGCGTCGAATTGCGCTGGTCTTCCAGCGCGAGCTTCGGACCTTTGGCGAGCGTCGCGTAAAGCAGGCCGGCGTTGGGCCGCGCGATCAGCATGCCGGTCGGATTGCCGCGCTTGTCGCGCTGGATCTCGCCGCCCGGCGGATTGGGCGTGTCTTTCGTATAGCCGACCGCACGCAGCGCCGCCGCATTGAGAAGCGCGCTGTCGTACAGATGCAGGATGAAGACCGGCGTATCCGGCGCGATCGCGTTGATCTCTTCGAGCGTCGGGCCGCGCCGCTCGGCGAACTGGAATTCGTTCCACCCGCCCACCACGCGAACCCACTGCGGCGCGGGCGTGCGGGCCACCTGCTTGCGCAACATGTCGAGCGCGTCCGCGAGCGACGGCACGCCGTCCCAGCGCAACTCCATGTTGAAGTTCAGACCGCCGCGAATGATGTGCAGGTGCGAGTCGTTCAGACCCGGAATGACCGTGCGGCCTTTCAGGTCGACATGGCGAGTGGCGTCGTTCACGTGACGCATCACGGCATCGCGCGAGCCAGCGGCGATAACGCGGCCATTCGCGACGGCCAGCGAATCGGCGAACGAGCGCTTCTCGTCCTGCGTCGCGATCTTGCCGTTGAAGAAGACGACCTCGGCCGGGGTGAATCCGGGTGACAGGTCTTTGGACATGGCGGGCTCCGTGAGAGAAAGGACAGGCAGGCTGATGAGACGTGCCGCGCTCGCCTGGATGGCGAGTCGAACTGGGAGGCAGTCTATCGACGGCGCTTTGCCAGGTCCTTGTCGAAGCCCTTAATAGTTCTTAATGCAAGTTCTTAATGCCGGTTGGTGAGCTGGTTCCTGTTGCCGGTTCTCAAAACGGTTCGTGTCGCGTCCGCGAAAACGATCGCCGCGAGTGGCGCACGCGCCTCAGAAGTTTTCATTATTTTTGCAGGACTTTATGCACGTGCTCTTCCTACACTGGCTGTGCGCTCAATGGGCATATGAACGGGCACGCTCGCAGCGCCACTCACCACCCTCGATCAAGGACTCGCCATGAAAGACCCAAAGCAGGCAGCGGCGCATCGCGCGGCATCGCTCAGGACGCCGACTCGCCTCACCGAAGACGCGACTCGTGACATCGCCGCCGCATTGACCGCCCTGCTCGCCGATGTGTTCGCGCTGTATCTGAAGACAAAGAACTTTCATTGGCATATGTCCGGGCCGTACTTCCGCGACTATCACCTGCTGCTCGACGACCAGGCGAACCAGATCTACGCGACGACCGATCCGATCGCGGAGCGCGCCCGCAAGATCGGCGGCAAAACGCTGCGCTCGGCCGGCCACATCACGAAGCTGCAACGTATCGCCGATAACGACGCCGACTTCGTCACGCCCGGCGACATGCTCGCGGAACTGCGCGAGGACAACCTGGCGCTCGCCGGCTATATGCGCGAAACGCATTCGTTGTGCGATGAATACGGCGATGTCGCGACTGCGAGCCTGCTCGAAAACTGGATCGACGAAGCGGAGCAGCGCGTGTGGTTCCTGTTCGAGTCGGGACGCCACGACTGATAGCGCACTGGCCTCTCTCGCACACGCCACCGGCGGCACAGGTTCAGTCATCCGCCTTAACAACAATTAAGCAATCTGAAAGTACGGGAAATATTCGCGCCAGTAGGATTCGCAACTCTGCGATGCCGCGTCGCATTTCGCCGGCACGCACATCACAACGTCACACGCACGGAGAAAAAATTTGGCCAACTCATCCGCAATTCCATCGGCGAACCGCCGCCAGTTGCTCGCAGCAGGCGCAGGTGCGGCCGTTGCCGCTATCGCAGCGCCGGGCGTCGCGCTAGCGGCAACGGCCGGCGGCAGCAGCCATGCGGGCAATTCTTCTCACTCAAAGCACGGAGAGCGACACACCATGAACACGGTCATGACCAGGGACGGCACGCGCATTTTCTTCAAGGACTGGGGTTCGGGTAAGCCGGTCGTCTTTTCCCACGGCTGGCCGCTCGATGCGGACGCATGGGACGCGCAGATGCTGTTCCTCGTGCAGAAAGGCTACCGTGTGATCGCTCATGACCGCCGTGGCCATGGCCGCTCGGACCAGCCGTCGCACGGCAACGACATGGACACCTACGCGGACGATCTGGCCGCCGTGATCGAGGCGCTCGACCTGAAGGAAGCCACGCTCGTCGGCCATTCGACGGGCGGTGGCGAGGTCGCTCACTACATTGGCCGCCACGGCACGTCGCGCGTTGCCAAGGCCGTGCTGATCGGCGCCGTGCCGCCGATCATGGTCAAGACGGAAGCCAATCCGAACGGCTTGCCGATGTCCGTGTTCGACGGCATTCGCGCGAACGTGGCGGCGAACCGCTCGCAGTTCTACAAGGACCTGGCGGTGCCGTTCTACGGCTTCAATCGTCCGAACGCGAAAATTCCGCAAGGCACGATCGACGAATTCTGGCGCGAAGGCATGCTCGGCTCGATCAAAGGCCAGTATGAGTGCATCAAGCAGTTCTCCGAGGTCGACTACACCGCGGACCTGAAGAAGATCGACGTGCCCACGCTGATCCTTCACGGCGACGACGACCAGATCGTGCCGATCGACGACTCGGCCCGTTTGTCGGCCAAGCTCGTGAAGAATGCGACGCTGAAGGTCTATGCCGGCGCACCGCACGGCATGTGCACGACGCAAGCCGACAAGGTCAACGCTGACCTGCTCGAATTCCTGCAGAGCTAAACCCGGCGGGCTGGCGCCGCGTTCCAGCGGCGCCGCCCCTGCTTTTCCCTTCGCGTCTAGATTCTTTTGACGCAGATTGCCGCCGCGCGAAGCGCCGATGCGATCGGCTCCGAATTGCGAGGCCGATTAATAGAAGCGTCACGAATACATGAATGCCGCGACGCGAATCCTCCGAGCGAAAATCCATTACGGCAATATGTCGATCGAAAAATAAATCGCGTTGCTTTTTGAGCGTCGGTGATTTGTGATAAGCAGCAAAGCTCCGGGGGTCGGGGCTCACGTAATTCTTATGATGTTTGATGCTTATTATTTGAGCGCACATTATTTGATCGACGTTTCCCAACCTCGGGAAAACCCGGCATAATGACAAATAACTTACAAATGATAATTTTTGAGTAACGACTAACGGCAGTTGAGGCGCTGCGACGACCCGAGGTGACGAACATGTTCAACGATATTCATGCATCCGCCGCCACGGCCGCACGTCCTAAAGACTCCCTCGGGTGTCTGTCGAGTCAACTGCGCCAGGACCTCGAACTCGACACCGGCGAGTTCAAGTTTTACCGCAAGTGCACGTTGGGCAGCGACACGAGTCCCGTCACAATGGACGGCTCGGGCCGTGGCTTTCTGATTGGCGTATCGCTGCAAACAGGACACCGCCGCCGCATCTATTCGCAACATCGCTGGGTCACGCACGAGTTCGAGCGCGACTGCGTCTACGTCCGCGATTTCGCCGACGACTACCGCGCCGAACTGCTTGGCGGCTTCGACTTCGTGCTGATCGAACTGTCGCGCAATTTTGTCAGCGACGCCTGCCACGAGCGCGGCGGCAGCGGCCTTGCGCGCATCGCAACGGTTGCGGGCCGCAAAGATCCGGTGCTCGGGCATCTCGCGCAGGTGCTCGCGCTCACGCTCAATGCGCAAAGCGAGGCAAGTCCGCTCTTCATCGAACAACTCGGCGTGACCATCGGCACGCATCTGCTTGATCGCTACGGCGAGGCATCGCGTCGGTCGAACCGCAACAACCGGGGCCTGTCCGCGTTGCAGGAAGCCCGCGCAAAAGAGATGCTGCTCGCCAGATCTCAGGGCAATGTGTCCATTGAAGAGATCGCGAGTGCGTGCAATCTGTCGCGCAGTTACTTCATTCAAGCATTTCGCGAGACCACGCAGCGCACGCCGCATCAATGGTTGCTGGAGCGGCGTATCGACCAGGCTCGCGAGCTTCTCAAGCACTCGAACCATTCGCTTTCGGAGATCGGCATGGCTTGCGGCTTTTCCGATCAGAGCCATTTCACGCGCACGTTTTCGCAGCTCGTCGGCATGCCGCCAGGACATTGGCGTCGTGAGGCTTGCCGATAGACGGTCAGCGATTTCGACACCACCCGTTTTTCACGGTGCGCAGCCCATGCAAATGGACTTTCGTACAAAGCATCGCACTAACCGACAAGACTCGCACGATTTGATGCGGTAACTTCCGTCTTGTCGTACTGCAGGTTCTTCTCACCAAGCACGTTGTCCCGGAAGTTGAAAACGACATGATTGAACTAGGCCGCTTTCAAATCGATCTGGAACTGCGCACCTTATGGCGTGACGGCGAACGTGTGCCGCTCGGCTCGCGCGCCTTCGAGATTCTCGCAATGGTCGTCAAGGCCGGTGGACGCCTCGTCACGAAAGACGAGTTGATGGACGCCGTATGGCCGGACACCATCGTCGAAGAAAATAATATTCAGGTGCATTTGTCTGCACTGCGCAAGATTCTCGGCACGGATCGCGATCTGATTCTGACCGTACCTGGCCGCGGCTATCAACTCGTGCAGCGGCATCGAGCCGCGAGCGCCACAACGCCGCCAATGCCTTTGCCTGCTGGGCGCCCTCTTCCGCCTTCGCGCACGCCACTCGTGGGGCGCGACACGGCCATCGCTCAAATCCGCTCCATGCTCGAACACACGCGCGTGCTGACGCTAGCCGGCGCCGGCGGCATCGGCAAGACGAGCCTCGCTATTGAAGCCGCCCGTCATGCCGCCGCAGATTTCGCAGAGCCCGTGTGGTTCGTTGAACTGGCCACGCTCGGCACGCGCGACGAAGTGCTGGCCGCCACCGCGCAAGGCTGCGGGTTGCCCGTCGAACACGGGACGCCGGGCCTCGCGCAAATCGCCTTGGTGCTGGCAGACCAGCGCCGTCTGCTCGTGCTCGATAACGCCGAACACGTGGTCGAGCACGTCGCTGAAATGGTCGAGGCACTGGTCGCTGCCAACGCGAATTTGCGAGTGCTCGTAACGAGCCGCGAGCCGTTGCGCATCATGGCCGAAGCGATTCTGCGGGTCGAGCCGCTCGACGTCCCGCAGCCTGGCTGCCTTGACGCGCAGATTCTGCAGCAATCCGCTGTCAGCCTGTTTTTGCTGCGCGCCAACTCGCTGCAGCGCGAAGTCGCCGCGGATAGCGCGGAACTGCGGCTCGTCGGCGAAATATGCCGGCGTCTGGACGGCATTCCGCTTGCGCTCGAACTGGCGGCGGCGCGCGTGGTGACGCTCGGCGTGGTCGGTGTGCATCAACGGCTCGACGACCGCATGGCGATACTCGCGGGCGGCTATCGTACGGCATTGCCGCGCCACCAGACCTTGCGCGCGACGTTCGACTGGAGCTTCGCGCTGCTCGATTCGGATTCGCAAGCGCTTTTCAGACGAACCGCGGTATTCGGCGGCGTCTTCAGCTTTGAAGCAATGTGCGCGGTCGCATGCGACGCGTCGCTGACGGTGGCCGATGCGATCAGCGCGATCAGCGAACTGCTTGCCAAGTCGCTCGTGAATGTTGAGTTCGACGGCCCCGTGGCGCGCTACCGTCTGCTGGAATCGACGCGTGCGTATGCGCTCGAAAAGCTGCAGGCCGAAGGCGAGCGGCAGGACATGGCCTTGCGCCACGCGCGCTATCTGTCGCAATGTTTCATGGCACACACGGCGCAAACGGTCGGTGGCAACGCGGATAGCGCCGCGGCCCTCAGGCACACGTTCGACGACGCACGCAACGCAGACGACTGGGCGTTTTCCGCCGACGGCGATGTGCACCTGGGCATCGAACTCGCATCGAATCTCACGGGTGCGCTGCTCGACAATGGAATGATCGCGGAATGCTGTGAGCGCGCAAGCCGCGCGGTCGATGCATTGGACACGCTGCCCGCCGGCAGCGTCGATGCGCTCGGCGAGATGCGCGTACGCGCGGCATTGGCTTCCGCGCTGCCGCACGTGCGCGGCGCTGTGTCGACGTCTGAGCAGTTGTGGCGCAATGTGCTCACGCTCGCGACCGAACACGGTGACGCGGCATTTCAGGCACGCTCGCTCTGGGGCTTGTGGACCACCATGATTTCGAGCGGCAACATCCACGAGTCGATGCAGTTCGCGAAGCGCTTGCGGCAGCTCGCACGCGCTCGCGCCAACCCGTGGCAGGAAACGCTGGCCGATCAGATTGTCGCGATTTCGCTGCATTGCCTCGGCCGACATGCCGAGGCGAAAGCCGAACTGCTGCGCACGCGCGACCGCTTTGCAGAACTCGAATACAGCGGACAGCGCGACAACACGATTGCCGTCCATCCGCTTGTTTACTGCAACGGCACGCTCGCGCGCATTGCGTGGCTCGAAGGACATTGTGGCGAGGCGATGAAGCTCGTCGATACGCTCGTCGGCCTCGTGCGCCCCGACATCATGGAGCCATTGCTCACGCACACGCTCGGCGCCTCGGCTGCGCCGCTCGCGTTGATGTGCGGCGACCTCAAGCGCGGCGCGGTGTATCTGGAGATCATGCGCTCGCAGGCGGCGCTGCATGGCCTCGATGTCTGGCGCGACTACTGCAACTGTCTGTGCGCGTATCGCGACATTCTCGGCGGCGATCAGCAGCGCGGCATCGCGCTGCTGGAAACCTCGCTCAATGCGCTGATCGAGCGTGGTTTCCGGCGCCTCATCACGCTCTTCATCAGCGCCTATGCCGAGGCGCTCGTGGCCGCCGGACGTATCGACGAAGCGTCGCGCCGGCTCACCGATACGCTGCAGTTTTGCGAGGCCAACGGCGAGATGGTGTTCGCGCCCGAACTGTGGCGCGTGCTCGGAGTCGCCGCGCACGCGCAGCGCAAGCTCGCCGACGCCGAATCCTGCTTCGTCAAGGCAATCGACATGGCGCGTTCACAGGGCGCAAGAATGTGGGAACTGCGCGCGTCGCTGGCACTGGCTGGCTTACGGCAGGAAGACGGTCGCGCTGCCGAAGCACTGCAGATGCTCGAACGCATGGCGCTGTATTTCGATGCGCCGTCGAACGCGACCGACGTGCAGCGACTGTTCGATACGCTCGCAACGATGCGCGGCACGAAACACAAGAGCACTGCGCCTGCGGTCGCGGTGAATTCCGCGCCGACCGATTCGCCCAGGCGGGGCGCGCGCAAGACGGGCGGGAGCCTTGCACGCGTGGACTAGCCGATGCGTGGCAGATGCCATTTTATTATGGTATCCGTAACATCTGCCATTACGCCGCGCCATCCTTTTGAGCCGAGGTTTCGGGCTTCAAATCGTCGGGCGCCGGAGCGTCTGCCGCCGGAGCGTCACGCTTCGTGGTCAGCACGGCCGGCATCGACGGATTCTCCGGCTGCGTATAGCGTTCCTGCACTGCAGCCTTGATTCGTGCGAGGCTCCCGGCTGCATCGAGCGAAGTGTCCTGCTCGATCTGCCGCGCCTGCGCTGCGAGATCCGGGTCGCCGATTTCCTTTTCGAACCACCGCGAATAGTCGCCCTGCTCGCGGTGATACTGCCAGGTGGCGGCGTCGACGCCCTCCGCGATCTCCACGAACAGCACCAGGTTGTGCGCGCGCAGATTCAATGCACGTTCGGGCCCGCGGAAATAGAAACTGCGCTCGGGAATCATCAGCCCTTCCGCGTATTTTCGCCGATGCCTGAGCCGGTGCTTCGTGCCCGGTTCCAGCCGGATCACACCTTCGGGCGCCGGCTCGGTAAGGCGCCATAGCAGCGCCTCGCCAGGTTGCAGCTGCGTTTGGCCCAGCATGTCGTCGACGTTCGGCACAGTGCGATCCGTCGCCTTCGCGAGTTCCTGCACGGCGTTGGCCGCGCTCGGACCCATTGCGAGCATCAGATTCACCTGGCGCAGGAACGCGCCGTCGAGTTGCTGCGGAGACACCGTGATCGCAAGCGCGGTCTCAAGCGTCTGCGGAATGGTCTGGCTGGCCCCTGCCCATCCAGCGGGAAACAGATGATGCGCCTCGTCGAACACGAGCCAATGCGGCCGCCCGGTTCGCACGCGCAACTGTTGCACTTCGAGCAGTAACGACGCGCAGAACGCGGGCCGCTCGGGCAGCGGCACGCGCAGCAGATTGACGGCAACCGCAGCGCGCGGAGGACGCAGCAGCAACTGCACGACTTCCTCGATCAGCGGGGCGGTGTGCGCATCGCCGACCACGATCGTGTCTTCGTCGTTCTGGTAGTCGCCTTCCGGATCGATGATGCACAACTGCTGGTGCATGCCCGCCAACCGTTCAAGCAGGCCGGCGCAGGCCGTCGACTTGCCGCACCCCGATTCACCGGCGAGCAGCGCTACCGTGCCATGCGCCGCGCAATACTGGTCGGCCGGCTCGCCGCCGTCGCGCGCGTGTCCAACAAGGACGCGACTGCGCGGCGTCATGCTCGCCCGTTCGCGCAAGTCGTCCTTTACCAGCGCGTCGACCAGTTCGGCGACACCCGCGCCCGCCGCCTGGCTCGTGATCATATCGGCGCGCTCCTTCAGGGCCGGCAGAGCATTGGCAACCGCCACCGAAAAACCGCACGCGTCGAGCAGCGCATGATCGTTCTCGGCGTCGCCTACTCCCGCCACATTGAACGCCGACAGCGCCAGTTCGCTTAACGCCTCCTGCAAGCCGCTTGCTTTCGATATGCCCGGCGAGACGATCATGACCGCCTCGCCGTTGAAGATGATCTGCAAGCCGAGCCCCAGGTCCCGAATCGCGGCGAGCGCGATCTGCTCGGCGGGCTTCATCGTCGCGATGAGCGTTTCGCTGACGCTGAAATGATGCAGGCCGCGACGCCTCAGTTCATCGACGAAAACGGGCGGCGGTGGCGGCGCGAGGAGCCGCCGTGTACCCGTCGACGGCGTGTACAACACACCGCCGTTTTCCGCGACCACCCGCGAGAACATGTCGAGCCGCGGGCAGACGGCGAGCAGGTCGTCCATCTCCCTGCCGCTCACGAGGATCGCCTGGCGGCCCGAGGCGCGCAGGCGCTCGAGCGCATCCCACGTTGCGTCGGCGACGCGTCCGTCGGATGCGAGGGTGTTGTCGTAGTCGGTCGCAATGGCAAGAAATCGCATGAAAGACGCTCCGTAGTGCTGTTTCGCTGTTTCGTTCCTGCTTCAGTCGGTCTGCCCCGATTGCGCGTCGCGAGTGCCGCGCAGCATCGTTTCGTAAATGCGCGAGTAGTGATCGACCATCCGCTCGACGGTGAAGCGGCGCTCGAATGCCGCCCGGCATGCAGCGCGCTCGATCGTGTCGATCTCCGCGAGCGCGGCCACCGCTTCGTCGACGGAATCGACGAGGAAACCGGTCACGCCGTGTTCGACTATTTCCGGCGCGGCGCCGTTGTTGAACGCGATCACGGGCGTGCCGCAGGCGAGCGCTTCGATCATCACGAGGCCGAATGGCTCGGGCCAGTCGATGGGGAACAGTAACGCGCGTGCCTGCCCGAGAAAGTCGTTTTTGCGCGCGTCGTCGACTTCCCCGCAATACTCGACGTGCGGCAACTCGAAGAGGCTCGCAATCTCCTGCTCGAAATACTCGCGGTCATCGTGGGCGATTTTGGCGGCGATGCGTAACGGCAGGCCCGCACGTCGCGCGATTTCTATTGCGCGGTCGGGCCGCTTGGCCGGCGAGATGCGACCGAGAAACGCCACGTAATCGCTTGGCTCTTCATGAAAGCGCAGCAGATCGGCGGGCAAGCCATGATGGACGGTCGCGCGCCAGTCGAGCCAGGGAAGCGGCGCGCGCTGCGCCTCGGAAATCGACACCACCGGCATGTCGGCAAACTGGTGGTATAGCGCGCTCAAGCCGGGTACGTCGAGTCGCCAGTGCAAGGTGGTTAGCGCCGCGCATCCCAATCGCCGCGCGAATGGAAAGCTCGTATAGTCGGTGTGAAAATGCACAAGGTCGAAATCATCCGCGCGCCGTACCACTTCCTCGAGCATCGCGAAGTGAAACGCCTGCGCGTCGGCCGTATCTTCAATCAGGCGAATCGCACAATCGCTGCCCGAGACGAGTCGTGCCCGGGTGCGGGAATCGCCGGTTGCAAACAGCGTGACGTCGTGGCCCAGAGAGACAAGGCCGTCCACCAGCCATGCCACCACCCTTTCGACGCCGCCATAAGCGACGGGCGGCACCCGCTCGTACAACGGTGACACCTGGGCGATGCGCATGCGTTGCTCCGCTCGACGAACCGATGCGTAGCGCGCCGCATCGCGCATGCCCGGCAATGTCGCGTGTGAGCCGCCGCGATTGTCGTCGTTGGAAGATTGTCGTCGTTGGAAAAATGTACCGGTCGGCGATGAAATTTAAACGTTGTGGCGGGTAACGCGCGGCTAGGCGATTGGGCCGCTGTAGCCGTCGGCGGGCGACGCGGGCTCCACTCGCTCGACATGCTCGTCGATCCAGTCCGTCGCCCGTTCGCGCGCGAACTCGATCGCCTCATGCTCGTCGACGAAATCGCGATGAAACTCCATATCGTGCGTATCGTCGCTCGAACTCACGGCGCCTTCCGTCACTTCGATCCTCGCCTGCGCGACAATCGCGCCGTCGTCGACGCCTGCCGTGACGTGAACGATGCAGCCTCCATATTCGAAGTCCATGATGTCTTCTCCCGCGTGTAGTGGTTGTGCCGCGCTAGCCGCGCTTCGCGCTGCCGTTGCCGCGCGTCTTCGCGGAGGTGGGGGGCTGCGCGGTGTCCAATGCTTCCGCGCTCTCGTCGTCGATTGCTTCTGCCGCGCGTCGGCCCTTGCCCGACTGTTCCGCCGCAACCGGCGGCTCGGCGTCGCCCGCGTCGCCTTCCGCTTCTATCTGTGCCTGCGCGCGCAGCCAGTAATCGTCGGGCCGCCCTTCGGGCGAGCCGTCGCTCTCCCACAACTCATACGCGCGCTTGCGAATTCGGTCCTCTACTGTCGGTTCGACCGGTAAGCCTGACATTGCAATCTCCATACGGGTTGTGAGTCGCGGTTGTGAGTCGGGGTTGTGAGTCGGGGTTGTGAGTCCACCCACGCGCGCCACGCGGCGGCCGCGCCCGTGACGCAGCAAAGCACGTTCCCATGAGTTAAACGGTGAGGCTCGACGCCGCGAGTCGCAGATGCTCGCAAACACTCGCCAGGATTCATACAGACTCCCGCGCTTGCGCGCTCGCCGTAGCACCGGCCAGTTGTTATAATTCTTTCAGCAGTTCTGATTCAAATATAACGCCGCTCACACTGCCCACGCGCCAGGATTCCCATGCCGAAACCCGATCGTCTTCGCGCTCTCGCCGATGCCTTGACGAGGCAAAACGTGATGCGTCTGCGCGACGCCGCGGCTTTGCTGGGCGTGTCCGAAATGACGGTGCGCCGCGACATCGCGGCCAACTCGGATCGCTTCACGTATCTCGGCGGCTACATCGTCAGCGCAACCGACGTACCGAACAACGCCGGCTATTCGCTCGAACAGGAAAAGGACCACTTCGCGCAGGCCAAGGCGGAGGCGTCGTCAATCGCCGCGGGGCTTATCGGCAACAACGAAACGCTTTTTATCGACTGCGGCACGACGCTCACCACGCTCGCGCGGCTCATTCCGCCCGAGCGGCATGTCACAGTGGTGTGCTATTCGTTGAACGTGGCCGAGATTTTGCGGCGCAAACCGAATGTGCGGATGATCCTGCTAGGCGGCGTGTATGTGCCTTCGTCGGATTCGTTTGCGGGCGAGGAAAGCCTGGAGATGCTGCGCCGCATGGGCATCAACAAGGCGTTTATTTCAGCAGGCGGCGTGGACCCCGCGCGCGGCGTGACCTGCTGGAATTTTCACGAAGTCGCGTTGAAGCAGGCCGCAATGGCGAGCGCCGTCGAACGGCACCTGGTGGTGGACATGAGCAAGTTCGGCGTCGTCAAGGCCGTGCGGTTCTCGCAGGTGGACGACTTCGATTCGATCATCACCGAGCGCGGCCAGGAGCACCGCAAGCGCAGATAGCGCACACGTTACGTCTCGTTATGCGTCCGTTGCGTTTTCACTTACAGCGCTGCGCTCCTATACATAAGAAGCGCAGCGCGCGCCCGGCCAAAGACGCTCAGCGCTTGCGTTGCAGCGCGAAGAGCGTCCCGGCAAGCAGAATAAACGCGCCGATAATCACCTTTTGCCAGGTGCTCGGTACGCCGACGAGAATCAGCACGCTCTTGATGAGCGTGACCAGCACCACACCTAGCAGCGTTCCCACCACCGTACCCGTGCCGCCTGTAATGCGGGCGCCGCCGAGAATGACTGCGGCGATCACGTCGAGTTCGGAGCCCACCAGATCGAACGGGTTCGCGAGACGGTTGTTCGACACGTGCAGAATGCCCGCGATGCCCGCGAGCATGCCTGTATAACCGAACACGAACAGATGGATCGCGCGCAGGTTGTAGCCGAGCCGCTCGGCGATCGCGAGCGAGCCGCCCATCGCATAGACGGCGCGGCCCATCATCGTGCGATTCAGCAGCCACCATGTGACGACCGCGGCCGCGACCAGCGCGAGAACCGACACGGGCAGCACCGCGCGCAAGCCGTCCGCGGTGTGATAGAAAAACAGCGGAATGCGTCCGAATCGATCCATGCTGTGCGGAATGTTCATGAAGAACGTCGTGCCGATGAACGTCAGCAAAAGCCCGCGATAGAGATATTGCGTGCCGATCGTGACGATCAGCGAAGGCGCTTTCAGCCGATGCACGAGCAGTCCGTTCACCGTGCCGAGCACGACGCCGCCGAGCGCGCCGGTGACGAGGATCAGTGCGAACGGCGCGTCCGGCCACCAGGCGAACACGGCTTTCGTGATGCCGTACATGGTCAGTGCGGCGATCGCGGTGAACGACACGTCGATGCCGCCCGATGCGAGCACGACGAGCGTGCCGAGCGCGAACAGCGACATCGTGGTCGCCGAATGCAGCAGGTCGAACAGCGTTGCGAACTGGAAAAATCGTGGGTTGATTGCGCCGACAATCAGGCACGTCACCACGATCAGCGCTACGGTAAACCACTCGGGGTTGCGCGCGAGCCGCGTGCGCAATCCTGGCGCTTCGACGCTCGGCGCGATTTCGACGACGGTGGGAGTGGTCATGGTCTGCTTCATTGGCGATGCGCTGGGCGGGTCGGTGCGCGGGTCGGTGCGCGGATTGATGCGCGACGGGATGCGCGAGTTCATGGCGGTTGACGTCCTCTATGCCGCTTCGGAAAGCAGCGCGTGATACAGATCGGCTTCGCTTAGTTCGTCGGCACGATATTCGGCGGACACGCGGCCCTTTTTCATCATCAGAATGCGGTCGCAGTTCTGAAGTAGTTCGGGCAAGTCGTCGCTGATCAGAATGATGCCTATACCGCGTTGCGACAGCCGCTGCATGATCCGGTAAATGATGTCCTTGGAGCCCACGTCCACGCCCACAGTCGGTCCATGCAGAATCAGCACGCGCGGGTCGATGGCGAGCCAGCGGCCGATCAGCACGCGTTGCTGGTTGCCGCCCGATAGTGACTGCACCGGTTTGTCGACGCCAGGCGTTGCGATCTGCAACTCCTTCACGGTCTGTTCGGCGAGCGCTTGAGCGCGCGTGCGGTCGATCTGGCCGAAGCGGTCGCGCAGGCTCGAAATCATCGCGGTGATCACGTTGTCGCGAATCGGCTTGTCGAGAAAAAGGCCCTCGTTCAAGCGGTCTTCAGGCACATAGCCGATGCGATGGCGCTTCGCGTCGGAAGGCGTGCGCAGCGCGATCTGCTGCCCGTCGAGCAGCACGTCGCCCGATTGCGCCGGTGCGACGCCCGCCAGCGCGCGCGCAAGCTCGTTGCGTCCGGAATCGAGCAGCCCGGTCACGCCGAGAATCTCGCCGCCATGCAGCTTGAAAGAGACGTCGCTGAACTGCCCCGCGCGCGTGAAGCCGCGCACGTCCAGCACGATGTCCTGCGCATGCGCGCTCTCGCGGTAACGTTCATTCGACAGATGGCGGCCCGTCATCAGTTCGCTGATTTGGGCCTTGGTGAACTCAGCAATGGGCCCTTGCGCCATTTTCTGTCCGTCGCGCAACACGATCACTTCGCCGCCGATCGCGTAGCACTCGTCGAGCTTGTGACTCACGAACAGCACCGTCACGCCTTGCGCGCGGAGGTTCGCGAGCACTGCGATCAGATTGTCGACTTCTTTTTGCGTGAGCGACGTAGTGGGCTCGTCCATGATGACGAACTTTGCCTCGCTCGCAATCGCGCGTGCAATGGCGACGAGCTGGCGCGTCGCAAGCGGCAATTGCTCGATCAGCGTCGATTGAAACTCGCTGTTGCCGGGCAGGCCCACGGCTTCGAGCGCGCGCGCGGCGGTGGCGGCGAGCACGCGGCGATCGAAGGTACGCGCGAGCCGTCCTTCGTGTGTCGCAAGCTCCGACGTGAGCGCGACGTTTTCGGCGACGCTCATGTTGGGCAGCAGCGACAGATCCTGATATACGGTTTCGATGCCGGCGGCGAGCGCTTCGAGCGCGGACAGCCGCGCGTGCGGCACGCCTTCGATAACCAGTTGGCCCTCGTCCGGCGGTTGCGCGCCGGAAATGATCTTGATCAGCGTGCTCTTGCCGCAGCCGTTTTCACCGAGCAGGTGATAGATCTGCCCGCGCTGGAAAGAGAGACTCACGCCACGCAATGCATGTACGCCGGTAAAGCGCTTATGCACGCCGACCACTTCCAGGAAAGGTTGCGACAACGGCGCGGAAGATACGTCTTGTTGATTCATGATGATCGGTCGCGGTGCCGGGGCGCGCCCACCGGACGCGCCCCGAAGTGAACAACGGAATCAGAACGGATACTGCTTGTAGTTCGACTTGTCGACATTCACCCAGCCCTGGCCGCGCACGATGATGCCCTTGCCCGGACCCTTCGCGACCGTCACCTTCGTGTAGCCCGGAATGCCGAGATCCGCGCCGTTCTCCACGGTCTTGCCGTCCACCAGCATCTTCGCGACCTTGTTCATCGCAATGCCGGCAAGCTTGGGATCCCAGAACGCAATGCCGTTGATCGCGCCGCTTTCGAGGAACTTGCCGGCCTCGGTCGGCAGACCCGTACCGTACACGCAGATCTTGCCCTGCATGCCCGCTTCTTCGACCGCACGGCCAATGCCGATCACATCCAGCGACGACGAGCCCTGGAAGCCCTTCAGGTCCGGATGCTTGCGCAGTACTTCTTTTGCGACTTCATAGGCGCGCTCGCCGTCGTTGTTGGTTTCGAGTTTCGGCTCGACCAGATTCATCTTCGCGTATTTGGCCTTCGCGTTGCCGATGCCGCCGTCGGCCCATTGGACCTGCGAGCGGCTACCGAGCGAGCCGACCAGCACGGCCCACTTGCCCTCGTTGTGCATGCACGAAGCAAGGCGTTCATTCAGACCGGCGCCATAAGCGGTGTTGTCGAAGGCCTCGATGTCGACCATCGTGTTCTTCGCGTTGTCCGCTTCATGCGTGACCACCTTGATGCCGCGATCCATCGCCTTCTTCAGCGCCGGTTCGAGCGTCGGCGGATCGTAGGGGACGACGGCGATCGCGTTCACTTTCTTCGCGATCAGGTCTTCGATGATCTTCAGTTGCTGCGCCGCGTCCGCCCGGCCTGGGCCCGTCTGATACGCGGTCACGCCGGGGTTGTCCTTCGCGAACTCCTTGACGCCTTCGTCCATCCGGTTGAACCAGTTGATACCCGTCACCTTGACGACCGTGACAATCGTCTCGTTGGTCGCGGCGTGCGCCGCGGCGATCACGCCCACCGTAAGAGCGGCTGCTGCGAGCGCGGCGCCCAGTCGAGTCAATTTCATGCAAAGTCTCCTTTATCGTTCGATGTCGCCCGTGCTGGCCGTGTCAGCCGTCGCGAACAGGCAGGGCAACCTGTCCGCCTTTACCGAAACCCGCTATGCGCTACCGCCTCTGCGTCGCGCCCGCACTGCCGGAAGCCGGGGTCTTCGCGGGCTGGGGGGAGCCTCCTCCACCGCCCAGACCGAAGATCGCCCGCACGCGTTCACCGCCGGCGAACGCCAGCGACAGCAGCAGCAAGAAGCCCCACGCGCAGTCGCCGAAAAACTGCGACACGCCCAGCAGATTGAAGAGGCTCGACAAAAACTGCAGCACCGTCGCCGCGAAGAACACGCAGATAATGCGACCATGGCCGCCTGCCGGATTCACGCCGCCCATCACCGCAATCAGGATGGCGATCAGCAGATACGAGTTGCCGTAGTCCCACTTCGCGCTGGACGTATGCGTCGCGCTGATCAGGCCGGCGAGCGAAGCCAGCACGCCGCACATCGCGTAAGTGGTGATCAGCATGCGCGCGCGCGGAATGCCCGCGTAGAACGCGGCCTTCGGATTCGTGCCCATCAGATAGAGTCGCAAGCCGAATGGACTGCGCTTGAGCAGCCACCCGAGAACGATCACTGCGGCAAGAAAGATGCAGAACGCAATCGGCACCTGCAACACGGTGCCGTTGCCGATATCCGACAAGGGCTCGACATAATCGACATGCACCGACGCGCCGTTGCTGATCACAACCGCAAAGCCGGTAAATAGCAATTGCGTGCCGAGCGTGCAAAGAATCGGTGTGAGTCTGAGGCGCGCGATCACCACGCCGTTGAGCAGGCCGCCGAGCAGCCCCATCATGAGCACGATCGCGCAGAAGAGCGACGTGTACAGCACCGGCGAATCGTCACCGTTGACGAGGCGCGGCACGAGCATCGCAGCGACCATGCCCGACAGGTTCGCGAGCCCGACACCGGACAGGTCGATGCCGCCGTTGCCCGACACCATCGAGAGCATGATGCCGAGCGCGAGCAAGCCGAGTTCCGGCAGTTGCCCGCCCATCGACTGAAGGTTGTCGATGTCTACAAACTGGCCGCGCGAGAGCCACGTCGCGACCAGCACGACGAGCACGTTGACGATCAGCAGAAAATTCAGTTGCCGGTCGGCGAACAGTTTTCCCGCAGCAAACGAAGACTTCATGGCGCTGACGATCTCCCTGACACTGCACGAATGATTACGAAGCCTGCGCTGCCTGAGCCGACTCGCTCAGTACACGGTTCACTTCGGCGAGCGTCGGCATTGAAGGCGCCGTGCCCGCGCGCGTGACGGATATGCCTGCGAGCGCGCAACCGAAACGCATGGCGGAAATCGCATCCTCGCCGCGCGCGAGAGCGGCCGCAAAGCCGCCTGTGAAGCCGTCGCCCGCGCCGGCGGTTTCGACCACCGCACCGCACCGGAACGCAGGCAACCATATCGATTGGGTTGCATCATGCAGCAATGCGCCGCCCTCGCCGAGCGTCACGATCACAGTGCCGACGCCTTTCGCGAGCAGTACGTCGGCTGCACGCCGCGCATCGTCGACGTTCGCGATCGGCACGCCCGTCAGCGCGGCGGCTTCGGTTTCGTTCGGCGTGATGTAGTCGCACAACGGGAAGATGTCGTCGTCGAGCGGCAATGCAGGCGCAGGATTGAAGACGGTCGTGACGCCATGCTTGCGTGCCACTTCCAGTCCGCGCCGCGCGGCCGCCAGCGGCTGCTCGAGTTGCGTGACGAAGACGCGCGAGCCCGCTATATCTGCTTCGATGGCATCGACGTCGGCCGCGCTCAGCGTCCCCGCCGCGCCCGCAGCAACGATAATGGCGTTCATGCCGGTGGTGTCGTCGACGAAAATATGCGCGGCGCCCGTCGAGACGCCTTCGACCACCGAGGCGCGCGCCGTGATGCCTTCGCGCGCCCACGTTGCTTGTGCAATGGAGCCGAATGCGTCGTTGCCGATGCGCGTGCAGAACACGACCTCGGCGCCCGCGCGTGCCGCGGCGACGGCCTGGTTCGAGCCCTTGCCGCCTGGCCCCATCGCAAATGCGGAGCCGGCAATGGTCTCGCCGACGAGCGGCATGCGCGCCGCACGAAACGTCAGATCGGTCACGTAGATGCCGAGAATGACGACACGTCCGCTCTGTTGTGGCTGCGAGCTCATGAACGCAGCCCTCCTTGCGAGGTGTTCATCGCAGCGCGATGCGGCGCGTGCCGCACCATCTCGTTCTTCAACAGCAGGTAATGAGTGTTCAGCACGTTGTCTCCTCCATTTTCTGGTTGGCGTGCATTGGCTGCGCGGTCAGTCTCCGTACGGTATCCAGATGTTCTTCACCTGCACGGCCTGACGCAGAAACGGCAGGCCCTCGCTTGCACGGTCGAACCAGTCGAACTGGCGGCCGTAGTCGGTGAAGGTGCGCTTCAGGTTGCCGACCGACTCACGCTCGATCAGCGTCGCATCCGCCGCGCTGCCGAAGCACCATACCGCGTCCACGTCGTCGTGCCGGGCGAGCGCCGGCAGCAGCGCTTCCCGTTTGCCCGTGACGATGTTCACTACGCCGCCGGGCACGTCGGACGTCTCGACGACCTGATAAAAGTCCGTCACCGCGAGCGGACACGCCTCGCCCGGCAGCACCACCACGCGATTGCCCATTGCCAGCGCCGGCGCCGCGAGCGAAACGAAAGCAAGCAACGGCGCCTCGTCCGGACATGCGATGCCGATCACGCCGAGCGGCTCGTGCATGGCCAGCGCAACACCTCGCAGCGGCGGCGTATGCACTGCGCCATCGAACTTGTCGGCCCACGCCGCGTAGGTGAAGAGACGCGTGACCGAGGCTTCCACCTCCGCATGCGCCGCGGCATCCGTCGCGCCGTTTCGCACCGTCAGTTGATGCGCGAATTCGTCCGCACGCACCGCCAGATTCTCCGCAAGATAGAACAGCACCTGCGCACGGTTATGCGTGCTCGCCTGCGACCACTTTTGCGCCGCGCGCGCCGCTTGCACCGCGTTGCGAATGTCCTTGCGGTTGCCCTCGCCCACTTCGCCGACCCGCGTTCCATCGGGCGCATGAACCGGCAACGAATAGCCGCTGTCCGGACGCACCTGCTTGCCGCCAATAAAGAGCTTGGCCGTGCGGTCGATCAACGCAAGGTTCGAAACCTGACGATCGTCGCTCGCATTCGTCGCCGCGCTAACCGGCTGGCGCTTCGGAAGATTGAGCCACGCACGCGGTTTCAGATATTCGTGAATGCCCTCACGTCCGCCCTCGCGGCCATAGCCCGATTCGCGATACCCGCCAAAACCGACGGCCGCGTCGAACAGGTTCGTCGCGTTGACCCAGACGACGCCCGCCGCGAGCCGCGGCGCGACGTCGAGCGCGCGGCCGATCGTTTCGCTCCACACGCTGGCGGCGAGTCCATAGCGTGAATTGTTGGCGAGCGCGATGGCTTCGTCGGGCGTGCGAAAGCTCATCGTGACGAGCACGGGACCGAAGATCTCTTCCTGTGCAAGAGTGGATGCGGGCGCAACGTTAGTGACGAGCGTTGGCGGATAAAAGCAGCCGTTGGCGGGCAACGGGGTATCCGCTGCCTGCCAGATCGCGCAGCCTTCGCGCCGCCCGGTTTCGACGAGCGAGTGAATCCGCTCCAGTTGCACCGGATCGACGATCGCGCCCATGTCGATGCTCTTGTCGAGCGACGGACCCACACGCAGTGTCTCCATGCGGCGCTTGAGCTTTGCGATGAAGCGTGCCTCGATGCCTTCCTGTACCAGCAGCCGCGAGCCCGCGCAGCAGACTTGCCCCTGGTTGAACCAGATGGCGTCGACCACGCCTTCGACCGCACCGTCGAGGTCGGCGTCGTCGAATACGATGAATGGCGATTTGCCGCCGAGTTCGAGCGTCAGCGATTTGCCCGAGCCCGCCGTGACCGAGCGGATCAGCTTGCCAACCTCGGTCGAACCGGTGAACGCAATCTTGTCGACTTGCGGATGCTCGACCAACGCTGCGCCCGTCGAGCCGTCGCCAGTGACGACGTTCAGCACGCCTGCCGGCAGGCCGGCCTGATGCGCGAGTTCGGCGAACAGGAGCGCGGTCAGCGGCGTGTATTCGGCCGGCTTTAACACGACGCAATTGCCCGTTGCGATAGCGGGTGCGATCTTCCATGCGAGCATCAGCAGCGGAAAATTCCACGGCACGATCTGGCCGATCACGCCAAGCGGCGCATGATCCGCGAACTCGCTGTCCTGCAACTGCGCCCAACCCGCGTGATGCAGGAAGTGACGCGCGACGAGCGGCACGTCGAGGTCGCGCGTCTCGCGTATCGGCTTGCCGTTATCGAGCGCTTCGAGCACCGCAAAGAGCCGGCTATGCCGCTGCACCATGCGAGCGAGCGCATACAGATGCCGCGCGCGCCCCTTGCCGCCGAGCGCCAGCCAGCCCGGCTGCGCCGCGCGCGCGGCGGCTACCGCGGCGTCGATATCGGCCGCGTCGCCTTGCGCAATATCGGCGAGTCGCTCGCCGCTTGCGGGCGCATGAGAGACGAACTGCGCGCCGCTCGCCGGCGCATGCCACGCGCCGCCGATGAAATGTCCGAAACGCGCTTCATGTTGCGCGAGCCATTGGCGCGCGGGCTGATCGTCCTCAGGTGCGGGACCGTAATCCATCGAAGAAAAATACTCCGCTACGCTCATGGTGGTCTGCTTCAGGCTACGGGGTGACGGTTGAAAGCGGAATAACGGCCGCTCACGTGATGTTCGAGCTGCCGCTCGATGTCGGCAAGCAGGCTCGATGCGCCGATGCGAAAGAGCTCCGGTTCGAGCCAGGCGCGGCCTAGTTCTTCCTTCATCAGAATCTGATAGGACAGCACCGACTTCGCGCTCGACACGCCGCCTGCCGGCTTGAAACCGATCGGCACGCCGGTGCGCTCGTGATATTCGCGGATCATGCGCACCATGACGAGCGACACGTCGAGCGTCGCATTCACGCCTTCTTTGCCAGTGGATGTCTTGATGAAGTCGGCGCCGGCCATCATGCAGACCATCGACGCGCGCGCGATGTTCGACAGCGTGCGAATGTCGCCGGTCGCGAGAATGGCTTTCAGATGCGCGGGACCGCAGGCCGCGCGGAATTCGCGAACTTCGTCGTAAAGCGCCTGCCAGTTGCCGGTGAGAACATATTCACGCGTGACGACGATGTCGATCTCCGCCGCGCCGTCCGCAACCGAGGCCTCGATCTCCTTCAGCTTCAGCGGATGCGGAATCAGTCCGGCCGGAAAGCCGGTCGACACCGCCGCGACCGGAATGCCGCTGCCCTTGAGCGCATCCACGGCCGCGGCGACAAAGCGGTGATAGACGCACACAGCGCCCGTCGTGACGCGCTGCGGCGTCATGCCGAGCGCTTCGAGAAGGTCGGCGCGAACGGGCTGGCGTGCTTTCGCACATAGGCGCCGCACGCGGCCTTCGGTGTCGTCGCCGCTGAGTGTCGTGAGATCGATGCAGGTGACGGCTTTGAGCAGCCAGGCGGCCTGCGCGTCTTTCTTGACGGTGCGGCGAGTCGCGAGTGTCGCCGTCCGGCGCTCGACCGCCGACTGGTTGATGCGCAGACCGTCGAGCCATGACGCGTCGAACGGCATGCCCGGGTTGCGTACCGGATGAACGAGCGGCCCGCCGCGCAATGCGACGACCGAAGACGACGGCGAGAAAGAAGGATCAGGCATGAGGCGTCCGGAATTTTGGTGCACGGCACAACGAGGCGCCGGCGAATGACTCGTGTCTATGCTACCTCGCATGACAGGATTATCACAAGCGTTACGCGTCGATCATCACATTTTAACGATCTGACGGGGTGTGACGCCGTAAATGTTATTGACGCACCAAATCCCTGATGCGAAGATCACAACACACCTAGGGCGCATCGCGGCAGACACAAATAGAATTTCGTTGCGCCGACGAAGGAGACAAGCCAGATGAGTGAACCGGTCGCGCTCGCTTCATCGCCCCGCACGCCATTGATCCGCGTGGCCGGCGTCACCAAGCGGTTTGGCGGCGTACAGGCACTGCGCCGCGTCGATCTCGAAGTCCTGCCCGGAGAAGTCCACGCGCTGCTGGGCGAAAACGGAGCGGGCAAATCCACGCTGATCAAGATACTCAGCGGCGTCCATGCGTACGACGAAGGCGTCATTGAAATTGCCGGGGAGCAGGTCGTGTTCGACTCGCCCGCGCAATCGCGTGAGGCTGGAGTCGCAGTCGTCTATCAGGACCTGAGCCTCGTCGAATCGCTGTCGGTCGGCGCAAATCTCATGCTCGGGCGCGAGCCTCGCACCCGGCTCGGCTTCGTCAAAAATCGCCAGTTGATGGCGACGGTCAGCGCGTTTCTCACGTCACACGGCATTCCGCTCGATCCACGCACACCGGTCGGCGCCCTGCCCTTTGCGTACCGGCAGATGACCGAAATCTGCAAAGCCCTGATGGGCGACGTGCGCGTGCTGATTCTTGATGAACCCACTTCGGCGCTGAGCGGCGGTGAGGAACAGATTCTCTTTGACGCGATTCGCACGGTCACGGCGCGCGGTGTGGGCGTGATCTATGTCACACATCGGCTGAATGAAGTGTTCCGTATCGCGCAGCGTGTCACGGTGTTTCGCGACGGCGCCAATGCCGGCATGTTCCCGGTCGCGGAAACCGACATGAAACGACTCGTCGCGGCAATCGTCGGGCCGAAGCATGCCGCTTTGCAGGCAAAGGCAAACGCCGTTGAAGGCACCGGTGCGCCGGCCGGCACGGCAACGTCTCTACCAGCTTCAGCGGCGGCCAGTGCTTCCACTACACCGGCGCTGAACATGTCCTGCGTCTGTAACGACCGTCTGCAAGACGTCGATCTGAACGTCGAACAAGGTGAGATACACGGCCTCGCGGGGCTGATCGGCAGCGGACGCACCGAGATTCTGGAAACGATCTTCGGGCTTCGCGCGATCGGGAGCGGCACCATCGCGATCGACGGTAAAGCGTGTTCCCAACTGAAGCCCGCCGAGGCGATCAGGCTCGGCGTTGCCCTCGTGCCCGAGGACCGCCATCTTGAAGGGCTGGTTCTCGATCATTCGATCGAACGCAATCTCACCTTGCCGCGCCTGCCGCAGTTTTCGCGCTGGGGTTGGTTGCGCAGCCAGGCTGCGGTATCGCAGGCGAAGACCGCGATGCAGGCGTTCTCCGTCAAGGCGCCAGGCGCTTCGACGCCGGTCAGACTCCTGTCGGGCGGCAATCAGCAGAAAGTCGTATTCGCCAAATGGAACCATCCGCGGCCGAGGCTCCTTCTGCTGGACGAACCGACGGTCGGTGTCGACGTCGGCGCGAGAGAGGAAATCTACGACGTGATTCATCAGGCGGCGCGCGACGGCACCGGCGTACTCGTCGTGTCCTCGGATCTGGATGAACTACTGCGCTTGTGCGACCGCATTTCGATCGTCGCAGACGGCCGCATCGTCAAGACCGTCGCGCGCGCGTCGCTCGCGAACGCCGAGGCGCTGCATCACCTGCTGCAACTTTCCCGCTCATCCACCGAGTCTCGCGAAGGGACTCCCCACGGGGCTCACGCAACATGAACGACTCCGCTTCGCCGTTGACGGCTGAACGGCAGGCCGCTTCGGCGCCGCGCAGCCGCGCGCGACGCATCGCGCAACTGCTGCTGCAAGGCGACCGGCCGTACGCGCTCTATATCGCATTCGCCGTGCTGCTGGTGGTGTTCAGTTTCGCGTCGCCGTGGTTTCTCTCGATCGACAACTTCCTGAACATCGGCCGGCAGACCGCGCTGGTGTCGATCATCGCTATCGGCATGACGTTCGTGATCATCGCGCGGCAGATCGACTTGTCGGTCGGGTCGTCGCTCGCGTTGTCCGGCATGTCCGCCGCGCTCGCGATGGCGTACATCGGCGATCACTGGTTGATCGGTGCAGTAGCCGGCATCGGCACGGGCGCGCTCGTCGGCGCGATCAACGGACTCGTGACCACGCGCCTGAACATTCCGTCCTTTCTCGTGACGCTGGGTTCGTTGAGCGCCGCACGCGGACTTGCACTGCTCGTCACGACCACGAAGCCGGTCATCATCACCAACGACTCGTTCATCGCGATCTTCGGCGAAGGCGATATTGCGGGCGTGCCGGTGCCCATCATCTGGACGGTACTCGCCGTCATCGCAGGCATTCTGCTGCTGCATTACAGCGTGTTCGGCCGCCAGGTCTATGCGGCAGGCGGCAATCCGACGGCCGCGCGCTACTCGGGCATCGACACCCGTCGCGTGACCACCCTCGCGTTCATTCTCACCGGCGTGCTGGCCGGACTTGCGGCGCTGGTATTGTCCGCGCGCTCGCATGCGGCGCGGCCCGACGTGGTGCAAGGACTCGAACTCGATGTGATCGCCTCCGTCACGCTCGGCGGATGCAGCCTGTTCGGCGGACGCGGTTTCGTGCTCGGCACGCTGCTCGGCAGTCTCATCATCGGCACGCTGAACAACGGACTCGTGCTGCTGGGCGTGAGTTCGTCGCTACAGCTTGTCATCAAGGGAATCATCATCGTTGCAGCAGTCGCATTTACGAAGAAGTGACGAGGCACGCCGATCACTCGTGAAACGCGGACCCCGGCGCGAACCGCGCGTGAGGTTGCCCGACCGGCAGGAGACTTAACCCCGACTCAATACAGACGTAAAGACCAACGGAGGAGAACATGAAACATTGTCATGGCTCGGCAAGCCGGGCGGCACGTGGCGTGAGTTCGTCAGTGGCGGCCGTCGTGACTGTGAGCGCCGCACTGGCCGCCGCACTGGCTTGCGCCAGCGCCGGCGCGCAATGCGTGAGCAGTCTGCAAGCGGGATCGATCGGACCGAAGTCGATTGTCGGCCAGGGACCGAACGGCGAGAAAGCCGCTTCGGTCGACGCCGTCCAGCTCACCGCCGCCGAGGCGGCCAAAGTGAAAGCGGGCAAATTCAAGGTCGGCATTTCGATGCAGACGATGAACCTCGACTGGTCGCAACTGCAGGTGCAAGGCATTACCGACACGCTGAAAAAGTACGACGTCGACGTGATCGGCACTGCGTCGGCCGAGTATCAGGTCGACAAGCAGATTGCGGATATCGAGAACACGATTCAGCGTCATCCCGACGGCATCATCTCGATTCCGGTCGACGGCACCGCGACCGCTGCGACGTACAAGAAGGTCTCCGCTGCCGGCATCAAGCTCGTGTTCATGGACAACGTGCCGACGGGGCTCAAGCATCCCGAGCAATACGCGTCGATGATTTCCGCCGACAGCGAAGGCAACGGCCAGATCGCGGCCAAAGTGCTCGCCTCGTGCGTGCCGCAGGGCGCGACCATCGGGCTCGTCAATTTCGGCGTCGACTACTTCAGCACGAAGGAGCGCACGAAGGCAGTCAACGAGTGGATGAAGAAGAACCGCCCGGACATCAAGATCAAGCAGGTCGACTTCACGGACCCGTCGAAGGTCGGCCAGATTGCGGGCGACTTTTTGACGGGCAATCCGGACGTCAAGGGGCTCTTCGCCGTGTGGGATCAACCGGCGCTCGACACACTGACTTCGATGCGCGCGCAAGGCGTGAACATTCCCGTCACCACCGTCGATCTGGGTCTTCAGTCGGCAATCGAGATCGCCAAGGGCGGACCGCTGAAGGCGACCGGCTCGCAGCGTCCGTACGATCAGGGCGTGGCCGAAGCCATGGCGATGATGAAAGCGCTGATCGGACAGACGCCGCCCGCATGGATCGGCGTGCAGTCTTTGCCGGTGGTTCAATCGACGGTGCTCGAAGCCTACAAGACGGTCTTCAAGAAAGACCCGCCGCCGCAACTCGCGGACGCGTGCAAGAAGGCTAAGCCGGCTTGCGGATGAACTGCGGTCAGCGCGTCACGTGATCCCCCGCAAGGTTGGGCGATCAGGTGACGCAGCATGCGGTCGGGTCGTGCCTGCACCGCTGCAGGCATAGCCTGGCTGATCCATTCCACGGAACATCAATGCCGCCACGACCCATGCGGCAATTCCTCATCGCGCCGGGCCGCCGCGAGGCCCGCGACCATGGCCGCCCGGTCGTGCGCGATGCAGTACACCGGTTTGGCGCGCTCGAAGCGCCAGCTGTCCGCGAGCGGGCCTGCATCGACGGGATCGAAGCCGAACTGATCGACCAGTTCGCTCACCACGTGCCGCGCTTGCTGATCGTCGGCGGCTAGCGGCAACGCGCGGCGGTTCGGCGTGCCGGGCGCCGTGCCGGCCGTTTCGAGATCTTTCGCGAGAATCGCATTGAACGCCTTCACGACTCTCGCGCCGGGCAACGCGGCGGCGAGCATCTGGCTCGTCGTCGTCACACCGTTTTGCAGTGCTTCGATCGGACCGTCGCGGTCCGGATAGTGATTGCAGGTGTCGATCACGATCTTGCCGTCGAGTGCCGCAACCGGCAGATGACCGATCTGGCCGAACGGCACGGACACCACGACGACGTCGCCGAACTTCGCCGCTTCCTGTGCGGTGCCCGTCGCGCAGCCAAGCGCCGCCGCCGTGCTGATCAAGGTGTTCGGATCGCGCGAGTTGGCGATCATCACTTCGTGGCCGTGACGCTGTGCGACGGTCGAAAGCGCGCGGCCGAGAAAGCCCGCGCCGAGAATGCCTATCTTCATGTTCCACACTCCATGCATGTCTGAGAATCGCTCCGGTGAACACCCGCTCATCGGTGACAGGCACTATCATTCAAAACTCACGCGTGATAAATGCGCAAATAATGACGAGTGTCGAAAGCAACAGTGGGGAATGTGCATGGATCGGCTCACCAGCATGGCTGTGTTCGTCAAAACCGCCGAGAGCGGCTCGTTCGCGGCAGCCGCGCTCGCGTTCGGCATCTCGTCGCAGATGGCCGGCAAGCATGTCGGCATGCTCGAAGAGCGCGTCGGCGCGCGACTGCTGAATCGCACGACACGCCGTCAGAGTCTCACCGAGATTGGCCAGATTTTTTACGAACGCTGTAAGGCGCTGCTCGCGGATGCGCAAGCGGCGGAGTCGGTCGCGCAGGAATTGTCGGCCTCGCCGCGCGGGCGTCTGCGGATCACCGCGCCTGTCACGTTCGGCGCCTGCTGCCTCGCCCCGATGATCACCCGTTACCTGGAAGCGCATCCCGACGTGCGGGTGGAGTTGACGCTGACCGACCGCTTCGTCGATCTGATCGACGAGGCGTATGAGGCCGCGATCCGGCTCGGCACGCTGTCCGATTCGACGCTGATCGCGCGGCCGTTGATGCCGTACCGGCTGGTCGCGTGTGCATCGCCGGCTTATCTCGCGAAGCGTGGTGAGCCCGTGACGCCCGAGGCGCTCGCCGCGCACGAGTGTCTCGCATTCGCCTTCACGAGCATGCCGGCCGCCACTGAATGGCGTTTTATCGACGATGCCGGGCGTGAGCACGTCGTGCCGGTTGCAGGCCGCTTCGAGGCCAACGACGTGAAAGCGCTGGTCGCGGCCGCGCTCAACGGCGCGGGGATCATGCTCGCGCCCGAAGTTGCCGTGCGGGACGACCTTGCGGCCGGCCGTCTGGTGCGCCTTCTGAACGGCTATGAAGCGCACCCGCGGCCCATGCACGTGGTGTTTCCGGCGAGCCGCGTGACGCCGAAGCTGCGCACGTTCATCGACCGGGTGGTTGCGGAGTTTGGGCCTTCTGCCGCTTGAGAAGCCGAAGCGTGCGAAGAACCCACCGGGGCGCATTGCGCTCAAACGGTGGCATCTCACCCCGCCTCATATCGAATCCCGGGAACTCAAGTCTGCACGTAGCCTTGCAAATACCCGCTAAACGGGTCTTCAGTGCAGGCGCCATGCGGCACCCCTACGCGCCCCGGAAAGCCGCCAATCTCGCTGCATTGCCCGCGAGAATCCCCGGCTTTGCCCGCGTTGGGCGCCGCACAAGGCAAAATACGGGTTTTGCGCGCGCAAAGCGCGGCGACACGGGAAGCCATTGCGCACCGGCCGCCGCCACGCGGCGCGCCTTCCAGACATCGCGCGACGCTGGCCATGCCGGCGCGTCGCGTGTGGCGCACTCGGGACAGCTCGTCCTTTAACAGAGCATCTCAGGAGCATTTATGACCGATTCGAACCCGTCCTTCCTCGGCAGGATTTCACTGGCCGTCAGCGCGTTTTTCCGCATTCTCGGCGACGGCGAATTCGCCGCCGGCGTGCTGCGCGTGCGTGACGGCGACACGGCTGCCCAGACACGGGCGCAGGCGAGCGCGCCCGCTGCGCAGCCGGCGCCGTCGCTGAAGGAAGCCAACCCCGACGCTGCGCTGCAACTGCTCGGCCTGCTGCAACGCGACGCCCGTTTCATCGACTTCGTCGAGGAAGACATCAAGCGTTTCAGCGACGCCGATATCGGCGCCGCCGCACGGCTCGTCCATGAAGGTTGCCGCGCGACGCTGCGCGAGCACTTCACGATCCGCCCGGTGCGCGACGAAGCCGAAGGCAGCCGCGTCACGCTTCAGGAAGGTTTCGACGCAAGCGCGATTCGCCTGACCGGCAACGTCGTCGGCAAGGCGCCGTTTAGCGGCAACATCAGCCATCGCGGCTGGCGCGTCGAAGAAGTGCGTCTGCCGAAGCTCGCGGAAAGCCACAACGCGAATGTAATCGCGCCGGCCGAGGTGGAGCTATGAGCGGCGCGCGCTACTCCATCGGCATCGACCTGGGCACGACGCACTGCGCACTCTCGTATGTGGACACGAGCGCAAGCGACGGCGAGAAGACCGCGCTGACGGTGCTGCCCATTGCCCAGCTGACCGGGCCCGGCGCGATTGCCGACCTCGATCTGTTGCCCTCGTTTCTGTATCTGCCGCACCCGGATGAGCTGGCTCCCGGCGACCTGCACCTGCCGTGGACCGGCGAGCGCGAGTTCGCCGTCGGCGAATTCGCGCGCAGCCGCGGCGCGGCCACGCCGATCCGGCTCGTGTCGAGCGCGAAAAGCTGGCTGTGCCACCCAGGCGTCGATCGCCGCGCGGCGATTCTGCCCAACGATGCGCCGCCCGAAGTCGCACGCGTGTCGCCGCTCGAAAGCTCGGTGCGGTATCTGACGCATCTGCGCGAAGCCTGGGACCATCTGCACCCCGACGCGCCGTTTCGCGAGCAGGACATCACGGTCACGATTCCCGCATCGTTCGATCCGGCCGCGCGCGAACTGACCGCCGAAGCCGCCGAGGCCGCCGGCTACGGCCGCATGACGCTGCTCGAGGAACCGCAGGCCGCGCTGTATAGCTGGATTCAGAAAAGCGGCGGCCAGTGGCGCAAGCAGGTCAAGGTCGGCGACATTATTCTGGTGGTCGATGTGGGCGGCGGCACCACCGACCTGTCGCTGATCGCGGTCATCGAGCGCGACGGCAATCTCGAACTGCATCGCGTGGCGGTCGGCGAACACATTCTGCTGGGCGGCGACAACATGGACCTCGCGCTTGCGCATGTGGTCGCCCGCAAACTCGCAGCTCAGGGCACTCAGGCCGACGCGTGGCAGTTGCGCGCCCTCACCTATGCATGCCGCTCGGCCAAGGAAACGCTGCTGAGCGATCCGGCCACGGACACCGTACCGCTCGTCGTGCCGAGCCGCGGCTCGAAGCTGATCGGCGGATCGATCCGCACCGAGCTCACGCGCGCGGAGTTGACGCAGACCATTCTCGACGGCTTCTTCCCGCAGGTGGACAGCGGCGCACGGCCGGTGAGCCGCGCCCGTGCCGGTCTCACGCAACTCGGTTTGCCGTATGCGCAGGACGCGGGCATCACGCGGCACCTGGCCGCGTTCCTCGCCCGTCAGGTCGGCGCGCTCGCGGAACTCCAGGGTCTGGGCGAGACGGCATCGCACGACGCCGCGCAAAGCGCGAGCTTCCTGCATCCCACGGCGGTGCTGTTCAACGGCGGCGTGTTCAAGTCGGCGCTGCTCGTCGAACGCATCATGGGCACGCTCAACGGCTGGCTCGCGGCTGAGGGCGCTGCGCCTGCGCGGCTGCTAGAAGGCGCCGATCTCGATCTGGCCGTTGCGCGGGGCGCAGCCTACTACGGTTACGTGCGACGCGGTCAGGGCGTACGGATTCGCGGCGGCACGGCGCGGGCTTACTACATTGCAATCGAGTCGGCGATGCCCGCCGTGCCAGGACTGGAGCCGCCGATCCAGGCGCTGTGCGTCGCCCCCTTCGGCATGGAGGAAGGGACCGACGCCGAACTGCCCGCGCAGGAGTTCGGGCTCGTCGTCGGCGAGCCGGTGCACTTCCGGTTCTTCGGGTCGTCGGTGCGTCGTCAGGATCAGGTTGGAACGCTGCTCGACTTCTGGGGTCCCGACGAGTTGCAGGAACTCGAGGAGATCCAGGCCACGCTGCCCGCCGCGGGCCGCACAGCCGGTGAAGTGGTGCCGGTCAAGCTGCACGCGCGCGTGACGGAAGCCGGCACGCTCGAACTCGAAGCCGTGCCGCGCGGCACCGACGAGCGCTGGAAAGTCGAGTTCGACGTGCGCGGCAACGCGAATGCATGAGTGAGATGAAGCGGTACAGCGTCGGCATCGATCTCGGCACGAGCAACACGGTGCTGGCTTATGCAGAAGCCGGATCCGACGAGATTCGCGTGTTCGAGATCGAACAGCTTGTGAATCCCGGCGAAGTCGCCGCGCGTCCGCTGCTGCCGTCGGTCCGGTATCACCCCGCGCAAGGCGAGTTGAGCGCGGGCGATCTGCAATTGCCGTGGAGCGACGGCGAATCGGCTTGGTCGCGAGATGCGGATCGGCGCGCGGGTCGAAGCGCAAGTCAACACGCGAACAACCCCGCCACGCTGCCGAGCGATGGCGACCACGCGCAGCCCGTTGTCATCGGCCGGCTCGCGCGGCTGCTGGGCGCTCAGGTTCCGGGGCGGCTCGTCACGAGCGCGAAAAGCTGGCTGTCGCATGCATCGGTCGACCGCGTTGCGCCAATCCTGCCTTGGGGCGCCGCCGACGACGTCCACAAGGTCTCGCCGGTCGAAGCCAGCGCGAGCTATCTGGCGCACGTGCGCGCGGCGTGGAATCAACGCTTTCCCGACGCGCCGCTCGAACGCCAGGACGTGGTGCTCACGGTTCCGGCCTCGTTCGACGAAGGCGCCCGCGCGCTGACCGTAGAGGCGGCGCGCATGGCCGGCCTGCCCTCGCTGCGGCTGCTCGAAGAACCGCAAGCGGCGTTTTATGACTGGCTGTTCCATCATCGTGAACGGCTCGGGGCAGAACTCGCGCATACGCGGCTCGTGTTGATCTGCGACGTGGGCGGCGGCACCACCGATCTCACGCTGATCGAAGTCGGCATGGCGGACGGCGAACCGCAACTCACGCGGATTGGCGTGGGCAACCATCTGATGCTCGGCGGCGACAACATGGACCTCGCGCTCGCGCATCTGGTCGAAGCGCGCCTCGCGGGCGGCGGCGAGCGCGCACGTTTGTCGGCGGCGAGTCTCTCGCAACTCGTCGAGCGTTGCCGCGGTGCTAAAGAGCTACTACTGGACCCGCAAGCGCCCGACACGGCGTCGATCACGCTGCTCGGCGCGGGCTCGAAGCTCGTCGGCGGCGCGCGCACGGCTCAGATCACGCGCGATGAAGTGGAGCGCGTGATCGTCGACGGATTCTTTCCGGTGGTTGGGTCGCACGAGCGACCGGGCCGGCCGCGCGGCGCGATCGTCGAGTTCGGTTTGCCCTATGCGACCGATGCGGCCGTCACGCGCCATATCGCCGCTTTTCTGAGCCGCTTCGAGGCTCAGTCGCGCAAGGCTTTGGGGTCGGTTCAGAACGATGCAGGCGCCGGCCCCGCTGCCGCCTCACAGGGTGTCTCGGACGTCGAACCCGCATCCATTGCCAGCGGGCCGCCGCCACTCCCAGTGCCCGACACCCTGCTGCTGAACGGCGGAGTGTTCCGTGCGCACGCATTGACGCAGCGCCTCGCGACCACGCTGGGCACGTGGCGCGGCGAGCCGCTTAACGTGCTGCATAACGACAATCCCGATGTCGCCGTCGCGCGCGGCGCGGTCGCCTATAGCCTTGCGCGGGCGGGCGGCGCGCCGAAAATCGGCGGCGGCTCGCCGCGCAGCTACTTCCTCGTACTCGACGAACCCGCCGGCGACAAGCCGGATTCGCAGCCTGCGCAACGCGGTATCTGTCTGCTGCCGCGCGGCACCGAAGAAGGCCACGAAATCCTGATCGCCGAGCGAACGTTCGCGCTGCGCCTCGGGCATCCGGTGCGCTTTCACCTCGTGTCGTCGAGTGCGGACACTGTCTATGCGCCCGGCGAGTTGGCCGATCTCTCAGGCGCCGACTTCGTCCGCTTGCCGCCCATCGCGACCATCGTGCCGCCGCGCGGCGCCGGCAGCGCGCGCGAGACTGCCGTGCGGATCGCCACGTCACTCACCGAGGTCGGCACGCTCGAAGTTCACTGCATCGACCGCGACAATCCCGCCGAGCGCTGGCTGCTCGAATTCCAGCTGCGCCGCGAAGACGCGCAGGTGAATTTCTCCGACGATCCCGCGCAGGCGCGGCATCCACGGCTTGACGAAGCTATCGAGCAGATCGACCGCTGCTTCGGCTCGCGCTCGCAAAACGTCGACAAGAAGGAAGTGAAGCGCTTGCGCTCGCAACTCGAACAGCTGCTGGGCCCGCGGGAAAGCTGGAACAGCGCGCTGCTCCGTGAACTGTTCGGCGCCCTTTGGGAACGCGCGCGCAGGCGCCGCCGCTCGGCGGATCACGAGCGGCTGTGGCTCAACCTGGCGGGCTACTGCGTACGCCCGGGCTTTGGCTATCCACTCGACGAATGGCGCGTCGAGCAACTGTGGTCGTTATTCGACGACGGTATTCAGTACGTCCAGGAAAGCCAGGTGTGGTCCGAATGGTGGACGCTCTGGCGCCGCGCCGCGGGCGGCCTCGACGAAGGCGCGCAACTGCGCGTGCTCGATGCGATGCACTATCTGCAGACGGCCGCGCAATCGCGTCACAAGCTGCCGTTCGACGTGTCGAAAACAGGCACCGCCGATATGCTTCGCCTGGGCGCGTCGCTCGAACGCATTCCCGTCGCGCGCAAGATCGAACTCGGCGAATCGGTGCTCGCGCGTTTGCAGAAGCCTTCGGAGAATCATCAAGGCTGGTGGGCGGTCGGGCGCATCGGCGCGCGCCGGCCGTTCTATGGCAGCGCGCACAGCGTCGTGCCGGCCGACGTCGCGAGTCAGTGGCTCGATGCGATTCTCGCGCTCGACTGGAAAAAGGGGGACCCGGCCGCCTTCGCCGCGGTCCAGATTGCGCGCATGACGGGCGACCGTTCGCGCGATCTGCCCGATGAGATGCGCCACGCCGTGCTGCGCAGACTCGAAGCGGCGAGCGCGCCGCGAGCGTGGATCACAATGGTCAGTGAAAACGTCGAACTGGATAACGCCGACGAAGGCCGCGTGTTCGGCGAGTCGTTGCCGGCGGGACTGAAACTGATCTCGAACTAACGGCGCTCAGGGCCGCTCGCCTCGCGCGAGCCGCGCGTCGATGTCGTGAACAACCGGCATCAGATCCGCGACGCTGTCGATCACATAATGCGCGCCCGCAGCCCGCAACCTTTCGACCGCCGCGTCCCGGCGCCGCGCAAAGTCAGCGGGCGCGAGCGCCTTCACGTCGTCTTCGGCCATCCCGAACGCGTTGCCGCTCACGGCCACGCCAACGGCCCACGTGCCGCCGTTAATTCCTTCCTCGATACCGACCTCGGTATCGTCGACCTTGATCGCCTCTTTCGCGCGCCACACGCCGAGTTCCGGCAGCGTCTTGTAGATCATGTAAGGTGACGGCCGCCCTTCCGGCGTATCGCCCGTGCAGACGATGCTGTCCGGCGAAAAGCCCTGCGCCGCCGCGCCCGGCACGATCTCCGCCATGATCTCGCGCGTGTAGCCGGTCGTCGTGCCGATGCGGATGTCGTCGCGGCGCAATGCGCTCGCCACTTCGGCAACGCCCGGAATCACCGAGCTATAGCTCGCGGCCACCGCAATGTTTTTCGGCACGAACACGTTGTAGACCGCGTCGATATCCTCTTCGCGAGGCGCATGCCCATACTTGTCCGCCCATGCCCGCGAGACGCGTGGCAGCGCCATCAGCGCCGCGATGTGCGGCCGCTTGGCCATGCCCATCGGTCCGCGCGCTTCGTCGATCGTGATCGATACGCCGAACTGCTCGAACGTTTCGACGAACGCGCCCATCGGCGCAAGCGAACCATAGTCGACCACCGTGCCGGCCCAGTCGAAGATCACTGCTTTAACGTGTTTCATTGACTTCCGTTTCGTATTGCCGCGTTGGTGGGACTACGTTGCGGCCAGGTTATGGTCAGGTCGCTGCAGGTTGTTCAGGCGGCTTCGGCGAGCACCTTGCGCTCTTCGAGCGCAGCCGCGGGCGGCGCGGCGTGATTGACGCCCATCGTTCGCAGAGAACTTGCGCACGCTCTTACAACGCGGCGCATCACATGCTCGTCGACCTGCCCGATACAGCCGATGCGAAAGCTCTCCACCACCGTCAGCTTGCCCGGATAGATGATGAAACCCTGCTGCTTCATCAATTCATAAAACCGCTCGAAGCTGAACGAAGGATGCGCCGGCGAGAAAAACGTCACGATGATCGGCGAGCGCCAGCGCGCGTTCAGAAGCGGCTCGAAGCCGAGTTCGTGCATGCCCGCGACCAGCTCGTCGCGATTGTTCGCATAGCGCGCGAGACGCGCCGGCTGCCCGCCTTCGAGTTCATGTAGACGCAGCGCCTCGATAAACGCGGCCACCGTATGAGTCGGCGGTGTGAAGCGCCACTGGCCCGTGCGGTTCATCACGTCCCACTGATCGTGCACGTCGAGCGCGAGCGAATGACTGCGTCCGCGCGCATCCTCTAGCGCGCTCTTGCGCCCGATCACGAAACCGAAGCCCGGCACGCCCTCGATACACTTGTTCGCCGACGACACAAACGCCTCGCAGGCAATGTTGCGCACGTCGAGCGGCACGGCGCCGAATGCGCTCATCGAGTCGATCAGCAGCTTGCGGCCTTTGGCCGCCGTGACCACGGCGATTTCCTCGATTGGATTGAGAATGCCCGAGCTCGTTTCGCAGTGCACAGCGACGACATGCGTAATGCTCGCGTCCGCGTCGAGCATGCGTTCGACTTCCGCGGCGCGCGGCGGCAAATAATCGCCCTTGTCGAGCACCGTGTGCGCGCGGCCGAGGTAGCGCAGCGTGGTCGCAATGCGCTTGCCGTACGCGCCGTTGGCCAGCACGAGCGCGTGGCTGTCGCGCGGAACCAGGCTGCCCAGCATGGCTTCGACGCAATAACTGCCGCTGCCTTGCAACGGTACGCAATCGTATTCGCCGGCGTCGTCGCCGGCGATGTCGAGCAGCCGGCCGCGCAGGTGAGCGGTCATCGCGCGGAAATCGCCGTCCCACGAGCCCCAGTCGCGCAGCATTGCCTGCTTCGTCGACAAAGCGGTGGTCAACGGGCCTGGCGTCAGCAGATACGGTTCGCCTTGTGACGGTTGGTCCATCGCGGGGTTGCCCCGTGACGGCGCGCCTGTGGCGCCTGTTTGCGCTTTCGCCGGGGAACTGCCAGTCGCGCTTTCCATGCCGGAACTCCAGTCTTGCTGGTTTGGATAGCGCCTACAGTACCGAAACGCCATGCATCGGTAAAATCGATATAATCGATGCCCATATCGCAAATACTTATACCTAGCCCATTCCAATGCCACGGAGGCTTACGTGCAATACGCGCAATTGCGGGCGTTTCATGCGGTGGCCGAACACGGCGGATTTTCACGGGCGGCACAGGCGCTGTCGCTTTCGCAACCGGCGGTGTCGGATCACGTGCGCAGACTGGAGCGGGATTACGGCGTGAAGCTGTTCGAGCGCGGACCGCGCGGTGTCGAAACCACCGAACTCGGGCTGCGCCTCTTCAGCGTGACGCGGCATATGCTCAGCTGCGAGCGCGACGCGCGGCAATTGCTCGAATCGGCCGGCGGGCTGGAGTCAGGTTCGCTATCGCTTGCGGCAGACGCACCGGATCTCGCGGTCGCGCTCATCAGCGCGTTTCGCAAGCTGCATCCGGGCATTGTGGTGACGCTGTCCATCGCCAACGCGGCGGACTGCATGCAGCGGGTGCTGTCGAGCGCGGTGGACGCGGCCATTACCGCCGCGCCGCAGGTGCACAGCCGGCTCGAATCGCGCGTGTTGCGGCGCGATCCGCTCGTAGCCATGGTGCCGGTACGCTATCCGGTCGCGAAAAAACGCAAGCTGAGCTATCGCGAACTCGTGCAGCAGCCGATGATCTTTCGCGAGCCGCAATCGGTCACGCAGCAACTGCTGGAGATCGAACTGGTGCGCGAGTCGCTGCAAGTGGAGCCGGTCATGTACGTGGACGGCCGCGAGGCGCTCGAAGAAGCGGTGGCCCAGGGCATGGGCGTCGGCGTGATTGCCCGGGCGGAATTCAACCAGTCGCGGCGTATCCGGATGATCCCGCTCGACGATTGCCAGGTGCGGATGATCGAATCGCTCACGCGGCTCGCGGAGCGGCCCGGGTCGAATTTGCTCGATGCGTTGTTTGCTGTGCAGCTGCCGGGCATCGAAGCAATGACTGTGTGACAGCGGCAAGCGGCGTTTATTAGCGGCGTTTTATTAGCGGCGCTTTATTAGCGACGTTTCCCGCGACCTTCTGCGCCGCTTTCCTTTGTGCTGCTTCTATTCAATCTATACGACGCATTCGAATCGGTGTCCGAATCAACGGCGCGCGCCCGGTCAAAGCGCGCGCTGTTTCTCTTAACGTGATCCGCCGCTTGCGATCAGGCTTTCGCCGGTGAGCCAGCGTGCTTCGTCGGAGGCGAGGAACGCAACGACCTCGGCGATGTCGTCCGGCTGGCCGATGCGGCCGAGCGGCGTCGTGCTCACCGCCCACGTTTCCAGGTCAGAACCAATAAAGCCCGCGCTATGCGTGCCTTCGGTTGCAACCATGCCCGGATTCACCGAGTTCACGCGAATCTTGCGCGGCCCCAGTTCTTTCGCAAGCACGCCCGTGATGCCGTCCACCGCGCCCTTCGTCGCCGTGTAAACAGCGCTTCCCGGCGGCGTGATGCGGCTCACAACCGAACTCACGTTGACGATGCTGCCGCCTTCGCCCAGATGCTTGACCGCTGCCTGCGTGACCAGCAGCAGACCGAGAACGTTCACATTGAAGTGCTTATGGAAATGCTCTTCGGTGATCTCTTCGATCGTCGAGAACCCGTACACGCCGGAGTTGTTGACGAGAATATCGAGGCGGCCATATGTCTCCACCGCTGCGTCGACAATGCCCTTCGCGTCCGCGGCTTTCGACACGTCGCCTGCCACGGCTACCGCTTTGCCGCCGGCGGCGGTGATGGCGGCGACCACGTCGTCGGCGCCGGCCTTGCTCGACGCGTAGTTCACCACCACCGACGCGCCGTGCGCGGCCAGACTCTTTGCGATCGCCGCGCCAATACCTTTCGATGCACCCGTTACAACTGCAACCTTGCCTGCGAGCTTGCTCATGATCGTATGTCCTTGAGTTGGAGTAGCGCCTGAGTGCTGCCGCGACGATTCGCGGCATTCACGCTGTTTCAGCAGAACTGCTGCGGCGCTGGCACTGGTCACAATGTAAGCAAGGCGACCATGCGGATAAAGCGGCTCGCGGCGAAAAGATACGTCGGGACAGCCGAACAATCGCCGAGCAATCGCCGAACGAACGCCGAACGAACGGCAAGCGGACTGTAAGGGGATGGTTTGCCGGCCTGACGGCGCGGCTTCAGCGTTTGCGCCCGAGCACGATATGCATGGCGATGCTCAACAGCACCGCTAACGCACCCAAAGTATCCAATGCCGCAGACAACACGATCGTCTCCTTGCTAGCGTAGTCACTGCTTGAGGAACGATTGGCTACCTGACCGATTAAAGGACTTTTGCGGAAATTCGGCAACTGCGCGGGCTCGACTCGGCGGCCTGGCCGCCTGCGCTCGGCATCGGGTCGCGCCGCGTCGTCAATAGAGCAAACTGCCGACGACAACTCTGCCTGCTGCGGTGGACAATGCCCTATCCCGGCAATCGCACGAAACGCCTATGAAAGCGCAGCGTCCGCATCGTCCTCCGCAGTTCCCTCGCGATGCTCCGCACGCCGAGTGGCGCGACCACACGCTGCCTTATATCGTCGTGGCGGCGGTGATCCTGCTCATGGTTTCGCTGATCGTGTGGATCGTCGACCCCGCTCCGCCGAAGACGATCACGCTGAGCGCCGGACCGCACGACAGTTCGTTTGTCATTGCCGCCGATCAATATAAAAAGATCCTCGCGCAAAACGGCGTGACGCTGAAGGTGCTGGAGTCCGACGGCTCCGTGCAGAACCTGAAGCGCCTGCTCGACCCGAAGCAGCCCGTCGACCTCGCGCTCGTCCAGGGCGGCGTGGCGGACGGGCTCGATACGTCGTCGCTGATGTCGCTTGGCAGTGTCTTCTATGTCCCCGTGGTCGTGTTTTATCGCGGCACGGGCGTGACGCAGCTGTCCCAACTCGAAGGCAAACGCATCGCGGTGGGCCGCGAAGGCAGCGGCACGCGGCTGCTCGCGCTCAAGCTGCTCGATGCAAACGGCATCGAACCCGGCGGCGACACAACGCTGATGCCGAGCGACGGTCTGCAAGCCGCCACGCAACTCGTCAAGGGTGAAGTGGACGCGGCGATCCTGAGCGGCGATTCCGCCACGCGCGGGCTGATGCTGCGTCTGCTTCGCGTGCCGGGCATTTCGGTGTTGAATTTCGACGAAGCCAGCGCCTATACGCGGCTCTTTCCGTATCTGGATCAGATCGATCTGCCGCCAGGCGTGCTCGATCTGCGGCACAAAATCCCGCCTGAGACCGTGCATCTGATCAGCCCGACGGTCGAACTGGTGGCGCGAACCGATCTGCATCCGGCAATCTCCGATCTGCTGATCGAAGCGGCGCAGGAAGTGCACGGCATGCCGGGCCTGTTACAGCGTGCGGGCCAATTCCCAAGCCCGATCGCGCATGAGTATCAGATCAGCGAAGACGCGCAACGCTACTACCGCACGGGCAAAAGCTTTCTGTACCGGACGCTGCCGTTCTGGCTTGCGAGCATCGGCGACCGCACGCTCGTGTTGCTGTTGCCGGTGGCCGTATTGCTGTTTCCCGCGATGCGGCTGATCCCGGCGCTCTATGCGTGGCGAGTGCGTTCGCGCATCTACCGCTATTACGGTTCGCTGATTGCGATCGAGCGCGGCGCGCTCGCGCAGACAACCGACGAGGAGCGCAAGCGGCTCTTCGCGGAACTAGATCAGATCGAGGAATCGCTAAATCGGCTGCGCATGCCGTTAGCGTATGCGGACGCATTCTATGTACTGCGCGAACACGTCGGATTCGTGCGCGCCAGACTTGCGGCTGCGGCGCACTGAGTGAGTGGCCACGGTGATAAGCGGCCACCGTGCGGTTTCAGGTGGCCGCTTCTACATCATTCAGGCTTCAGGTCGGCCGGAGTGGTCTCCGACACGTTGGCGGATTGCGCAGCAACTTTGTCGTCAGGCGACGCATCCGCAGAACCGGGTTGCGCATTCTCCTGGTCGCCTGGCTGTGAAGCTTCGTGCGGAGCGTCCTTCGGAGCGTCCTGAGCGGCTTCTTGAACCGGCGCGGCAGGATCGACGGAACCTGCGGCAGGCGTTTCTTTCTGCGAATCGGCCGACGCAGCCGCCGCCTTCGCGCTCTTTGCAGCGCGATGGGCCTGCAAGCGTTGCGCGCCCGCTGCTTCCTGCGCCGTAACCTTGCCGGCCTCCGCGCCCGTTAGATCCACGCGGGCCGCGCCTTCGACGAGCGACTTCCAGTAGCGGCTGCCACGGCACCAGGTCTTGATCGCGTCGCGCAGCTCGGCTTCGCTCAGCGACAGGTCCTTCGCGTGCACCACGAGGTCTTCGAAGATGCCGACCTTCAGCGGCAGCTTCGGCGCCGGGTTCTTCGGGAACGCATTGGGGAAACGCTTTTGCAGACGCCCGATGGACTTCACCACCGGATCGACCGGTTTGGCGTCTGCCGCGGGCGCCGCTGCGGGCCTTGCCGCGCCGGCGCCAGCACCACCGGCACGGCGCTGATGCGACGGCTTGCCGCCAGGCCGCCGGTCCGCCTTCGCGCCCGGCGCTGCGCCGGAGTTCGCGGAGTGCGCCGCATTGGAAGGCTTGGCGGGCTTCGCACCAGGCTTGCCGTCATTCCTGGCATCGCGCCGTGCGTCGGACCTGCCCTCGGCCTTTGCGCCGGACCGGGCCTCGGCCTTTGCGGCAGGCGCAGACTGGGCGCGTGCCGCGGCCAGTTGCTTCTTCAGTTCAGCAAGTTGTTCGAAACCCATAGCGCACAACCAATCGAGAAAGACGAGATTGTAGCAGCGCTCGGTAAGACCTTCGTGACGGCGTTGCAACGCTGTCCGGGCCGCCGCCGCGAGCTTTGCACCGGCTTGCGATTACACTCGGCATTTCAGGCATATTTTTCCGGCTGGCACTCGCGCTTCATGGACCTCAGGCAAATCCAGTACTTCATCGCACTTTTCGAGGACGGCTCGGTCACGCGGGCAGCCAAGCGGCTCAATATCGTGCAGCCGGCGCTCAGCATGCAGATTTCGAAACTGGAAGCCGATCTGCATCAGAAGCTGTTCGAACGCGGGCCGCACGGCATGACGCCGACCGACGCCGCGCGCCAGATGTATCGCCTCTACACGCCGATCATGCGCGACATCGAGCGCGCGCGCGAGCAGTTGAGCCGGCGCGATGCGATCGTCACTGGCCGCGTCGCGCTCGGCATGGTGTCGTCGGAGGCGGAAAGCGTGCTGCCGGAGTCCCTCGCAAGATTCAACGCGATGTTCCCGCAGGTCGAGGTATCGGTCGCGGACGGCTTCAGCGCGCAACTGATCGACGCGGTCGAAGCGGGTCGGCTCGACGCAGCCGTCATCAACAAGCCGCGTGGACGCCTGACACTCGACGTCGTGCCCCTGCTCGACGAAGAGATGGTGCTCGTGACGAGCGCCGCGCTCGGTCCGCAACTGCCGCCGACACTCGAGCTTGCCGCGCTCGCCGACGTGGAACTGGTGCTGCCCACACGGCGCAACGGCTTGCGCGGCGTGCTCGACGCCGCGCTCCTCGCAGCCAATGTGGTAATCAAGCCGAAGTTCGAGATCGACCTGCTGAACACGATCGTGCAGTTCGTCGAACAAAGCAGCGTGGCGACGATCCTGCCGCGCGTCGTCGTGCAGCGCAAAGTCGATCAAGGGGTGCTGTGCGTGCGTGCAATCACTTCGCCGCCCATCGTGCGGCACATTATCCTCGTGAGTCATCCGAAGCGCCCGCTCGGCCCGGCCGCGCTGGCGCTCATCGACATCATCACCGAAGAGATCCGCCGGGTGACGACCGGCGCGGCGCTCGCCTGAGCGCCGTGGTCTTCGCAGCAAACGAAACGCTAACGTGCTGCCGGTGCTTCATACCGGTTCGCGAACCGCACCCTGATCGAGCTTGCCGAGCGTTTCCGGCACGATGAACGCGCCGATCAGAAAGATCACGCTGATCGCGCCGACAAAGATCGCGAGCGTCAATGGCAACTGGCTCGCATCTTTTGCGACGAGCGAGACCGCCGTCGGCATCATCCCGCCGATAGCGAAGCCGATATTCCACGACAATCCGGTTCCGGTCGCGCGAATCGCGGTGGGAAAGCGCTCGTTCAGGAAGATCAGAATCGGCGCGTAGCCGGCACTGCCGAGCGCGCTGAGAATCACCGCATAGACGCCGACCATCGTGATACTGGATGCGCCCGGTAACAGCAGGAACAGCGCGGGCAACGCGAAGAGACGAATCAGCCCGAGCCACACGAACGCTGTCTTGCGGCCGATAAAGGTGCTCAGATGCCCAGCGGCGACAGATGCAATCACCACCGCTACGCTGCACAGCATCAGGATCGCCGCGGCGGCGCCGTTCGGCGCGTGGGTCACCACTTTCAGGAAAGTCGGCAGATAACCCGACGTGAGGTAATAACCGCTGCCGCCGCCTACCGTCAGCAGCAGATTGACCAGAAGGATCGAGCGGTAGTCGCGCGAAAACAGCGTGCGCACCGGCGAGCGCACCACTTCGACTGGTGCCTTCACCGCCGACGTGGAGGCAGCCGCGGCCTTGGCAGCTTTTTCGGCCGCGAGCTTTTTCCACAGCGGCGATTCTTCGAGGCTGCTGAACACGAACAACCCGAGCACCGAACTGACGATGCCGGTAAAGAACATGCAGCGCCAGCCCCAGACTTCGAAGAGTTGGCCGGGGAACAGCGTGGACATCGCGAGATACGTGAGCGACGCGAGCAACGCGCCGAGCCCCGCCCCGCCGCCGCCGATCAGTCCCGATACCGCGCCGCGATATTTCGGTGCGACGGATTCGGTGCCGATCGTATGAGTCGACGCCACCACGCCGCCCACGAACACGCCCTGCACGAGACGCAGCACGAGAAAGATGATCGGCGCAGCGAGACCGACCTGCGCGACGGTCGGCAGTGCGCCGAAGGCCGCCGTGGAAAGGCCGACGCCGACCACGGCGATGATCATCGCGCCCTTGCGTCCGTGGCGGTCCGCATACGAGCCGAACCAGGCCGAACCGAGCGGGCGCATCAGCAACGTTACCGCAAACGACGCGTAAACCGCGGCGAGCGACAGCATCGCGTGATCGGATGGAAAGAACAGCCGCCCGACCACTGGCGCGACGAACAGCAACACGAACAGGTCGAACAGATCCAGTGCCCAACCGAGGCACGAGGCGAATACTGCACCCATCACTTGCCGCTGATCTATCGCGGGCAAGGCGGCGCTATTTTGCGCTGCTAAGGACATCGTCATCTCCTTGACTGTCTGCGGACGTCTCTCGATCGTCCGCGATTTGGCGCACGTTCTTTCGCGTGCTTGGGTGGTGTTAAGAAACCTTGAGGAATGCGTGGCGATGATCGGCGCGGCACGCAATGCCCGCATGCCCGGGAAGGCGCCGCGCGAGTATTGCGTCGGCGATCTTCTCGGCCATCATGATGGTCGGGATGTTCGTATTCGCGGACGGCAGCCGCGGCATCAACGACGCGTCCACGACGCGCAAGCCCTGTGCACCGCGCACGCTGCCCGCTGTATCGGTGACGGCCGCCGGATCGCTGGCGTCGCCCATGCGGCAGGTGCCGCTCGCATGCCAGACGCCGAACACGTTCGCGCGAATGAAATCCTCGAGCGCGGCCTGATCGGCGAGCAGATCCCCGAGCCGCTGACCACGCGTGAAGAAGCGTTCGATCAACATGCGCCGCAGCGGCGCGGGGCCGTCGAGCAAACGGCCGAGCAGCGACGTGAGCAGCGCATTGCCCGCGCCGACGCGGCTCAGCGCTTTTACCCGCGCGGAAAACGCAGCAGGAAAGAAGTCGCGGGCGTTCTCGCCGAGCCCCGAGGCCGCGACGATTTTCGCGAGCGTCCGCACGCCACAGGCAAGCCGCGCGATATCGCGCGGGTCGTCGAGCAGATTCAGATCGACGCGCGGCGGCGCGGCGGGATCGGCGCTAACGAGTTGCACGCGGCCACGCGAATAAGGACGGTTGCACCAGAGAAAAAAGAGGCCCAGCCGGTTGCCGAGTTCATGCCAGGCGGCGCGGGTCGCACTCGACAGATACAGGTCCGACGCTTCGCCGCCCGCAATGCCCGAACTCAGGCGCGCGGCCATCATGCTCGCGCGTCGCCGCGCCAACGGCATGCGCAATTGCGGCGCGAGAAAGTGGCAGAACGTGAGCGACGGATGATCCTGCAGATTACGTCCCACGCCCGGCAGATCGATGACACAGTCGATGCCGAGTGCATTCAGCTCCTCCTTGGGGCCGATGCCTGCGTGCATCAGCATCGCGGGCGACTGCAGCGCACCCGCGCACAACACGACTTCGTTCGCGTTGAAACGAACGCGCTCGCCGTTGCGTGCGAGCGCGACCACGCCGCGCGCCACGCGCCCTTCCATCACGATGCGCTCCACTCGCAAATCGGCATGGATATGCAGATTCGTGCGCTTGCGCGTGGACTCGTCGAGATACGCGATTGCCGTGGACACACGGCGGTCGTCGAGATTCGAGAATGCGGCGGGAAAAAAGCCGTCGCCGAATTCGGCATTCTGGTCGTGCAATGGCGCGACACCGTTCTTGCGCAAGCCGGTGGCGAACGCGTTGCAAAAAGGCGGCCAATCGGCGGGCATGATGCGCCTGATCGGCACCGGTCCTTCTTTGCCGTGCAACTCGCCGTCCGGGAAATCGACGTCGCGTTCGAGCTTGCGAAAATACGGCAACACGTCTTCCCAGCCCCAGCCGCTCGCGCCGTTCGCCGCCCACGCGTCGTAGTCACGCGGCAAACCGCGATTGGCCGACTGCACATTGATGCTGGAGCCGCCGCCCATCACGCGGCCCTGTTCATAGACTCGCGGCGCCGAATCGCGCGTGGCTCGCGCCGTCAATTCAGGCCAGATGTACGTGTCGCCGCAAAACACCGGCAGTGGATAACTGTCGAGAATCTCCGGGGGCACGCGGCCCGGCGGCGTGTCCGCGCCGGCTTCGATTAGCGCGACGCGCAGCGACGGCACCGCGGAGAGGCGCTGCGCGAGCACGCACCCCGCTGATCCGCCACCGACAATCACGTAATCGAAGTATTCCATCTGCGTGTCTCCTGAATCGTTTTATGTGCTACGGCACCGCGGGTTGTTCAACTGCCGCGAAACACCGGCTTGCGCTTGCCATGGAACGCCTCGACGCCTTCGCGGAAATCGTCGGACGTGCGCAAGCGGCTATAACAATGTCCTTCGAGTTCGATTGCGATGGACAGCGGCGCGTCCTCGGTATCGTTGAGCAGTTTCTTCGCGGTTCGCTGCGCGAGCGGCGAGAACGCACGCAGTTCGTCCACGAGCGCATCGGTGGCCGCTTCGAGTTGCGCGTCGGCCACGCACTCGACCGCGATGCCCCACTCGTATGCCTGCTTGCCCGGAATGCGGCGCGAACGCATCACGATGTCCTTGGTGCGGCCTATGCCGACCATTTGCTGCAAGCGCGCCGATCCGCCGGAGCCGGGAATCTGTCCGAGCTTCTGTTCAGGCAGCGCATAGAAAGTGGTGTCGGTTGCAATCCGGAAGTCGCAGGCGAGCGACAATTCGAAGCCCACGCCGAAGCAGAAGCCGCGGTTGGCGGCAATCACCGGCTTCGAGCAGCGCGCCGGCGCTGCGATATTCCAGGCAAGCTTCGACACGTGTTCCGGCGACGCTTCCAGGAAGCCCTTGATATCGCCGCCGCTCGAAAAATGCTCGCCCTTCGCGCGCACCACGATCACGCGCACGCGCTCGTCTTCGTCGAGTGCCTCGAAGGCTGCGCGCAACTGATCCCGCGCGTGCATCGAAATCACGTTGAACGGCGGCCGGTGCAGAACGATGTCGGCGCGCTCGCGTTCAGCGTCGATCTCGATCGAAAAGCCGTCGAGGTCTTGCAGCAGGCTCTGGCCGCTGTGGGTAAGCTCGGTCATGAGAATCACTCCTTGTTGATTTCGGTTTGCTTCTGAATCGTTTCGTTGCCGCGCTGGCGATCGCTCTCGCCGTTGCTCTCGTCTGTCAGGTATTCGCCCGCGGACAGCTTGCGCCGCAAGATCTTGCCGACCGGCGACTTCGGTATATCGTCCACGAACACGTATTCGCGCGGGCGCTTGAAGTTGACGAGGTCCGACGTGCGGCAATACGCATCGAGCGTTTCGGCGTCGACGTATTCACGCCGTTTGATGAAGGCCACCACGCGCTGGCCCCAGCGTTCGTCCTTCACGCCGGCCACCGCGACGTCGTCCACGGCCGGATGCAGCGAGAGCACCGACTCGATATCGACCGGCGAAATGTTCTCGCCGCCGCTGATGATCATGTCGTCGACGCGGCCGGACACATACAGATCGCCGTCGCAGTCGATATAGCCCGTATCGCCCGTGAAGTACCAGCCGTCGCGCAACGACTTCGCGTTCGCGTCCGGCCGGTTCCAGTAGCCTTCGAACGCTTCGTCGCCCAGCAGGTCGACGATGATCTGGCCTTCTTCGCCGACGTCCGCGAAATCGTCGGGCGTACCGGCGTCGAGCTTCACGACCCGCAGACGCGTGTTGATGCCCGCGCGCCCCGCGCTGCCCGGTTTTTTCGTCGCGTCCTGGTCGATACTGAACGTGTAGACCTCGGACGAGCCGTAGTGATTGACGAACAATTGCGGTTCGAACGCCGCCGAGAGCCGTTTGAGCAAACCATCGTTCATCGGCGCGCCGGCGAAGCCGAGCTTCGTCACCGTGGACGTATCCGTCGACGCGAACGCAGGGTCGCCAAGCAGATCGTGATACAGCGTCGGCACGAGATAGAGGCACGTGACCTTGTGACGCGCGATAGCCTCGAGCGCGAAGCGCGCATTCCAGCGGCGCGCGCAAACGAACGTGCCGTCCACGAGCGCCATGGCGAGAAGCGAGCGAACACCCATCGTGTGATAAAGCGGCATCACGCCGAGCGTGCATTCGCCCTGACGGTAGAGGTTTTGCGCCACATGCGCGAGCGCTGCCGCGCGTTCCTGCCGATGACGCCGCGGCACGCCCTTCGCCTTGCCCGTCGTACCCGACGTATAGAGGATCAGCGAATAATCGTCCGCGACGGCATGTGCATCCGCGTCGGAGTTCGCGCGGCCGGCAACCTTTGTGAGCAGGCTGTCGAAGCCCGCGCTGCGCCCGGGCGCAACGTCGAGTCCGATACGCGCCACCTGTTGCGCTGCAGGACTTTGCATCACCGCCTCCGCCGACACCGGCTCGTAGACGATTGCCTTCGCGCCCGCGTCGCTCACGCAGTAATCCAGCTCTTCCGGTTTTGCCCGCCAGTTCAACGGCACGATCACGATGCCCGCAAACTGACACGCCCAGTGCAGCGTCGCCATTTCCCAGCGGTTTTGCAGCACTACAAGCAAGCGGTCGCCGTGCGCGAGGCCAAGTCCGCGCAGACCGTCGGCCACATCGACGATGATGTCGTGCCACTGCGCATACGTGAGTGAAAGCTCGCCGTCCACGAGTGCCAACGCGTTCGGACTGCGCTCGACGCTTTGCAAAAATGTACGGCCGAGATCAAGCATGGCTCGCCTCCAGCGCGTCGCCCGTCACGTTGCGATGCCGGCGGCGCGCGGCCACATCGAGCACGGCCGCGACGATCGGCGTATAGCCGGTACAGCGGCACAAGTGGCCGGACAGCATGTCACGCACCTGCGCTTCGCTCGGGTCGGGCACGCGTTGAAGATAGTCGGCGCACGACATCAGGATGCCCGCCGTGCAAAACCCGCATTGCAATGCGTGATGGCGTTGAAACGCTTCCTGCAGATCGCCGAGCACCATGTCTGGCGCAAGGCCTTCGACAGTGTCGATACGCTGCCCTTGCGCCTGCACGGCCAGCATCAGACAGGACCGCGCCGCAACGCCGCCTACGTGAACGGTGCACGCACCGCAGACGCCGTGCTCGCAGCCTACGTGCGTGCCAGTCGCCCCCAGTTCGTGACGAATGAAGTCGGACAGCAGATCGCGCGGCTCGCAATACGCGCTGCGTTCCCGGCCATTGAACGTCAGCGTCACGCACTGCCGTTCGTCTCGCCGCACGACTTGCGGCAGGCCGTCTGCCATTTTTCCGTTGGATGTGTTGCTCACTTTGCCTCCTCTATCACGCGCCATCCGAGTTGCCGGACCAGATGCCGGCGATAGCTCGCACTGATATGCGCGTTGTCCTGCGCGCCCAGCTTCCAGCTCAAATCGTTCAACGCCCCGCGCAAATCGTCGCCGGACAGACGCGGCCATTGCTCGACCACCGGCCGGTCCGCCACGCCGCCCACGGCGAGACGGATGGCATCGTCGGTGACCACTGCGGCGCACGCGACAATCGCGAAATCGCCATGACGTGCCGAGAATTCCGCGAAGCCATAACGCTCCCCTTCGCGCTTTAGCGGAAACCTCACCGCTTCGACGAGTTCGTCGGGCTCGCGCGCAGTCATCAACATGCCCTGAAAAAACGCGTCCGCCGAAAGCACGCGTGGCTTCTTTTTCGAGCGCAGCATCACGTCGCCGCCGAGCGCGCTCAGCACGAGCGGCAGTTCGGCGCTCGGGTCCGCATGCGCGATCGAGCCGCACACGGTGCCGCGATTGCGAATCTGAAAGTGCGAGATGTGCGGAAAGGCCATTGCGAGCAACGGCACTTCATCGCGTAGCGACGCGCGCCATTCGACGCTGCCTTGCGTCGCCGCCGCGCCCACCGTCAAAGAACCGGCCTTGCGGTCGACGCGCACCGAGTCCAGTTCGCCGGTGCGCGAAATGTCGATCAGCATGCGCGGTTGCGCAAGCCGCATGTTCAGCACGGCCATCAGCGATTGGCCGCCCGCGAGCACGCGTGCGTCTTCGCCGTGTTGCGCCAGTGCGTCGAGCGCATGTTGCGCGTTCATTGCGCGCAGGTAATCGAACGGCGCGGGTTTCATCGTTGTCTCCTGAAGCGGGCCAACAAGCGCGACAGCCACGAACCGCCGCCCTCACCAGAACTGTGGGCAGACGCGTCGAGCGGCTTGCCCGCGGCCTGGCGTCCCAGCGATTCGAACAGTTGACGCAACACGACTTTCGCCGCGCCTTCCAGCATGCGCGCGCCGACCGCCGCGACCTTGCCCGAGACCTGCGCCTCGTAGTCGTACGAAAGACGCGTACCGGCCGCGATAGGCGTCAGTTCGACAAGACCGCTGCCGCGCGCGCTGCCAAGCGACGAAATGCCCGCGCCCGCGAGGCGCAAACGGTGCGGTGCGGCGATCTCCGACAAACCGATCTTTGCTTCGAACCGCGCCTTGATCATGCCGACTCCCACTGTCACGTCCGCGCGATACTGATTCGGACCTTCGGTTTCGAGTGCGTGACAGCCGGGAATCACCTTCGCGAGCGCGTTCGGATCGAGCAGCACGGCAAACACGGCTTCGGGCGTCGCGGGCAGATCCACACTGCCTTGCGCGGTCAGCGCCTTGCCGCTGCCGGACATCGCCGGGTTCTTCGGCGCGGGCGCTTCGCGCAACTCGGGGCGCGATGGCTCGGGGTCGTCGATGCCGATCAGCGCCATGACTTTCGAAGGCGTAAGCGGCAAACGGATGTCGTCGACGCCGAGCGCATCGGCCACCGCATTCGCGATGCATGGCGGCGTGCTCATGTTGTTGCCCTCGCCGAGTCCCTTTGCTCCGAGCGGCGTGAACGGCGACGGTGTTTCCAGATGCACGATCACCGGATCGGGCACTTCGCACGCGGTCGGCATCAGATAGTCGGCAAGCGTGCCCGACTGGAAGCTGCCGTCCGCGCCATAACGGAACTCTTCCATCAGCGCCGCGCCGAGTCCTTGCGCGAACGCGCCGCGAATCTGGCCGTCGGCGAGCGCGGGATTGAGCAACGTGCCGGCGTCGTGCGCGGTCACGTAGCGGTCGATGCGCACGCGGCCCGTTGCGCGATCCACTTCGACACCGCACATGTCGAACGCAAAACCATAGGCTGCCGAGGTATTGACGCGATCGTTTTCATCGGGTGCCGCCATGTTCGGCGGATTCCAGAACACCGTCTCGCGCAAGCCGGGCTCTTCGCCCTCAGGCAGCAACGCGGGCGCCCAATGCGGCGCATTCGCGGCGACCCGGCCAAACGGTTGTGCACGATCCTCCGCGCCTTGCGCGAAGATGCGGCCGCCCTCGAAGCGGACATCTTGCGGCGCACAGTTCAACTGCTTCGACACGATGCGCGCGATCTTGTCGCGCACGCGCATGGCCGCGAGATGCACAGTGCCTGCCACCGCGCCCGCAAAGCGGCTCGAATAATTGCCCGCGGCGACCGACCACGCGTCCTTGTGCGTATCGAATTCGACGTTGACGGCCACCTCGTGCGGCGCAATGCCGAGCACATCGGCCACCACCTGCGCGCATACCGTCATGTGGCCCTGGCCCGCCGGCGTCGATGCGATTGTCACGACGACGCCGCCGAGCAGATCCACGCTGACCGTTGCGCTGGCAATCGCGCCGCTTTTAGGACCGGCCTTGCGACGCGCTTCGGCGGGCATCACGGTCGTGATGTAACCCATGTTCGAGATTGACGGCTCGACGATCGCCGAGAAGCCGATGCCGTAAAAGCGCCCTTCGCTACGTGCGGCCTCACGGCGGGCACGCAGTTCGTCATAGCCGCCTTCGTCGAGCGCGCGGCGCAACGCTTCCTGATAGTTGCCGGAATCGAGCAGCGCGCCTGCCGCAGCGCGATACGGGAACGCATCGGCGCGCACGAAGTTGCGGCGATACACGTCGAGCACATCGAGCCCGAGTTCGACCGCGATCCGCTGCATGAGCCGTTCGAGCGCGAAATACACCTGCGGTCCGCCAAACCCCCGCACGAGTCCGGTGGGCGTTTTGCTGGTCAGCACGACGCGGTTGCGCACGAGCAGATTGTCGATCGCGTAGGCGCCCGTGAGACACCCATGCATGCGATAGAAAGTGGCGGGCTCCGGCGCACGCACATATGCGCCGCAGTCTTCGAGTTGATCGTAGGACAGCGCGGTGATGCGCCCGTCGTTTTCGACCGCCGCTTCGAGGGTGGAAAGGCGCGCCGTGGCGGACGTCGCCGCGCTCAGATGCTCGAGCCGATCCTCGACCCATTTGACCGGCGCGCCGGCCTTTCGGGACGCCAGGCACATCAGCACCACATACGGAAACACCGCCTGCTTCACGCCGAAGCTTCCGCCCGAATCGCGAGGCGCCTTGTGACGCAGACGATTCGCCGGCACGTTCAAGGCCATCGCCATGACCGCGTGCAGCGAGAACGGGCCCATAAAATTTGACGTGACGTCATAGCCTTCGTCGCCAGCAAGATACTCGGCAATCACCACGCCGCATTCGATCGGCGCACACGTATTGCGCGGATAATGCGCGACCAGTTTCACGCGATGCGGTGCATTTTCGAACGCCGCCTCCGGCTCGCCGTAGCGGAAATGCCGGTCGCTGATCACGTTGCTGCCCACCTTCTCGTGCAGCACCGCGGAGTTATCGTCGACAGCTTCCTCGATCGACGTAACAGGTTCCAGCGTCGCGTATTCGACCTTGATGAGATCGAGTGCGTCTTCAGCGAGAGCGCGCGTTTCGGCCAGCACGACCGCCACCGGTTCACCGACATACCGCACGCGGTCCATCGCGAGCGCCCACTGCTCCATTGGCGATTTGATGCCGACCACGAACGGGCGCGACCATGCGCGCAGATCGTCACGCGTGAGAATCGCGCGCACGCCTTGCAGTTGTGCCGCTGCTTGCGTATCGATTGCAAGCAGTTCCGCATGCGCGTGCGGCGAGCGCAAGACCGCCGCGTGCAGCGTGCCGGGACGCACGCCGATGTCGTCGCCATAGCGGCCGCGGCCCGTGAGAATCGCGGGATCTTCGAGACGCTGCATCGGGCGCCCTACATGACGCTGCCCGCCTTGCGCAACGTCGGCCTCGCGGTCCTGTGTGGCCGCATCGGCGGTACTTACCAGATCGCGCTGGTTCATTGCTCGCCTCCCGCTTGCCGTTGCGCGAATTCGTCGGCGAGGCCGCTCCAGCGTTGGGCGATCTCGCCGTGCTCGATACCGAACAGATCGAGAATGCGCCCGACGGTGTGATCGACTACGTCTTCGATTGTTTTTGGATGCGCGTAAAACGCGGGCACCGGCGGCATCACGATCGCGCCCATCTCGGTCGCGTGAGTCATATTGCGCAGATGCGCGAGATTCAACGGCGTTTCGCGCGCGACCATGACGAGGCGGCGACGCTCCTTGAGCATCACGTCGGCAGCGCGCGTCAGCAGGTTGTCGGCGAAACCGTTCGCCACGGCGGCGAGCGTTTTCATCGAGCACGGTGCGATCACCATGCCGGCCGTGATGAACGATCCGCTCGCCACCGCCGCGCCGATATCGCGCACGTTGTAGACCACGTCGGCCAGACTATCGAGGTCGCCACGGGTCATGCCGAGTTCTTGTGCAGCCGTGACCGCGCCCGATGCCGACACGATCAGATGCGTCTCGTGTGTGCCGAGACGGCGCAATGCAGCAAGCAGGCGCGCGCCGATCAGCGCGCCGCTAGCGCCTGAAATGCCGACGACGATGCGCTGCGTCCGAGCCGCGCGCAAGTCGTGCCGGTTAGTGTCGAGCGTCGCTTCAGACATGACCGTCACCAAGATAAGCGTCGAACGCGGCGTTATCCGCCGCGACGAGTGCGTTCAGATCCACTGTGTCCTCACCGGGAATCCGCACGCGCGTGAACACGTGCGACGCATAGGCAACCGGACGCGTCGCGTCGAGTCCCATCTTCGCGCTGATGCCCTGCAGATACGCCGGTGCGTCCTCGGGCTGGCCGACGGTAGTCGACGGATCGAGTGGCGAGCCTTGCGCGCCTTCGATCACGACGAGATCGCGATCCGCCTGGAAGCGCGTGGCGATTGCCCATTCGATTTCGGCGGGATCGTGCACGTCCACGTCCGTATCGACCACGACCACCTGCTTGATGTCGTAATGCGCGCCGAACGCGCACAGAATCACGTTCTTCGCCTCGCCCTCACGCTTCTTCTCGAACTGCACCCACAGGTGATAACGGCACACTCCGCCCACCGACAGGTGCACGTCCTTCACGTTCGGATGGCTGCGTTGCAGATGCGCGAGCAGCGTCGCCTCGCGTGGAATTGCGCCGAGCAGCAAATGCTCCATCTCGGCGGGCACGATCGTATGAAAGATGGGGTCGTTGCGATGTGTAACGGCGGTGACCTCGATCACCTCGCGCGCTTCCTGTGCGCTGTAGTACTTCGGGAACTCGCCGAACGGCCCTTCCATCTCGCGCACGTTCGGCAAGATGCGGCCCTCGATCACAATTTCGGCGAACGCCGGTACATGTACTCCGTTGCTCACGCATTTTGCGACCGGCAACGGTGCGCCATGCAACGCGCCGGCGATCTCCAGTTCGTCGGAGTCGATTGGAGAAATAGCTTGCGACGCGAGCATCGTGAGCGGATCGACGCCTATCGCAACGGCCACGTCGAGCGCGTCGCCAGCCGCTTCTGCCGCTTTCTGGAATGCGTGAAGATGACGCGGCAACAGCAGAATCGCCATGCGGTCCGCAGCGTGCACCTGAATCCGGTTGATCGACACGTTCTGCACGCCAGTACGGGGATTGCGCGCAATCACGAGGCCGGCGGTGATGTACGGGCCGTTGTCGTGTTCGCTATGTGTAGGAATCGGCAATAGCGCGTGAAGATCGATATTCTTCGTATGTACGACCTGTTGGCACGGCGCTTCGTCGCGCGGCACGAGTCGCGATGCGAGCGGATGCTCCGCAGCATCGCTAAAGCGCGCGAGCAATTGACTTTCGTCCACCCCGAGCGCTTCCGCGATCCATGCGCGCCGGGACATGAATCCGCTCACCACCGGCACGCGATGACCGCCTGGTCGCGTGAAAAAAGCCGCCTGCGTGCCGTCCAGGCGCTTGGCAATCGCCGCCAGTTCGTGTTCCAGCGCGACGGCCTGGTCGATCGTCGCGAGGCGTCCGCTGCCAGCCAGATGCGCGAGCCAGTCGCGCAAAGCAAGGGCTCCGCCTTTGCGGGCCCAGCTCGGGTCTGAGGTGTCGTGCGGCGCGGCATCACGTGTATTCATCTGCGTCTCCATCGATGACTGGCTTCATGCCCCGCTTGAATTCCGCTTCATGCCGGAACGGAGCGCCAGTTGATGATGAAAGCGTAACGAGATCCGCGTATAACTTCTAATATGGAATATTGATGCTTCGAATCATTCCCGATGATATGGGTGTTAGCACCAATGACAGCAGTTTGTAGGCGGGTTATCAATCAACCATCCGTATGCAAGGGCATATGCACGAGCCTGTTCACCCTTGTTGATGGCGTGCCGTCCGGTCCGCTGCGCGTGTTCTGATAAGCCGCGCCCCGCTCATTACGTTTGCTGATGTTTTACTCATATCAACATGGACCTCCGGCAAATCCAATATTTCATCGCGCTGTTCGAGGACGGCTCCGTCACCCGCGCCGCTAAACGGCTGAATATCGTGCAGCCCGCGCTCAGCATGCAAATCGGCAAACTCGAAGACGAACTGCATCAGCAACTGTTCGAGCGCAACGCGCATGGCATGGCGCCGACCGCGGCCGGGCGGCTGATGTATCGCCTCTTTCTGCCGATCATGCGCGACCTCGCGCATGCACGTCAGCAACTCGTACAGCGCGACGAAGTGGTAACCGGGCATGTGTCGATCGGGCTGATTGCGTCGGTGACCGAGAGCGTGCTCGCCGATGCGTTGTCGCGCTTTCACGCGCGCTATCCGCATGTCGAAGTGACGGTGGCAGACGGCTACAGCGCGACGTTCATCGACTGGGTGGCGGGCGGTCAGCTCGACGCGGCGCTCATCAACAAACCGCGCGCGCGTCTCTCGCTCGACGCACAGCCGCTGCTCGATGAAGAAATGGTGCTCGTGACGAGCGCCGCGAACGGCCCCGAGCTGCCTCACGCGATCGAACTCGCACAGCTTCCCGAACTGGAACTCGTGCTGCCGACAAAGCGCCACGGCCTGCGCGGCGTGCTAGATACGGCCGCCCAGCACGAGGACGTGCTGCTCGCACCGCGCTTCGAAATCGACGTATTGAGCACGATCGTGAAGCTCGTGGAGAGTACGCGCTTTGCGACTATCCTGCCGCGCATCGCGGTGCAGCGCGCGGTGAGTCAGGGCAGCCTGCGCGCGTATCCGATTCTCGCGCCGCGCATCGTGCGGCACATTGTGTGCGTGACGCATCCGCGGCGGCCCTTGAATGCGGCGGCGGATGCGCTCGTGTCGGTAATCGCCGACGAGTTGCGCAAGGTGTCGAGCGCGTCGGAGATAGAGGCCTCGATCGAATAACCACGCGAGGCGCGAACCTTCAATTATTCGGACACATCGGCGAAGCCACCAAGCCTTGCGCCGAGGGCCCGAATGGCGCGAGCGACGTCCGGTGAAAGCAGTGCCTGCAGTTCGTCGGCGTGGCGGTAATCGCGCATGCCGTCGGTCAATGCGCGCTCGCCTGCAATGGCGGGATGACAGTATATTTCTGCGACCCCGCCGCTTAACGAAGCGAGCGCCGTGAGCCACGCGGCCTCGTCCATGCGGCCGCTGCCCGCGATGCCGACGACATAGTCGTTGTGAAAGATGCCTGCACGGTCGAGCCGCGCCTTGACGAGCGCGATCCACGGCCTGAGCCACAGCGGCGCATTCGGCTCGAACGGCAAACGCATCGCCTTCATGCCGAATTCCCGGCCAATCTCGAGGATCAAGCCAAGCACCGTCGGATGCAAATGAAAATGCTTGTGAGTGTTCACGTGATCGAGCGCGAGTCCGGTCCTGGCAAACGCCTGGAACTGCGCGCGAATTTCGCGCGCCAACTGCTCCCGTACATGCGGCAGAAAGAAGAACCGCACGCCGTCGCGAACCATGTTGTCTCCGAAGCGACCATGCTTGTCCAGCAACGTCCCAATGCAGGTGCGCGGCAATACAGCGTCGCCGTCGGCGAGAACGAGATGGAGTCCCACGCGCAAGTGCGGCATTGCGTGCGCGCGCTCGACTGCATCGTTTGCGGCGGGCGCACCGATCATGAGGCTGGCGGCGGTGAGCACGCCTTGTCGGTGCGCCTGTTCGACGGCCAGATTCACACGAGAATGCAGGCCGAAGTCGTCGGCGGTGACGATCAACGCTCGGGGCCTAGCGGTGCACGGCTCGAATGCTTGCGGTCCGGATGCATGCGGTTTTAATGCTTGCGGCTGTGGTACATCCACCTCAGCGGCCATCGGATGCCTCCATCACGTCCATCGAGCGCAACGGCCTCGTGCGCGCGGTCGAACGCGAGCTTCCGACCCGAACGCGCGTGCCACGCCACGTGACATGTGAACCGAAAGCAGCAGCAAGCCATTGAAACAGCAGCAACGTATCGCGCAACGGCAGAAGCGGAAGATCGCGCCAGAACGCACGCCCGAGCGAGTCCGCTGTTTCGCCGGGAAATGGGCACCGCAATGCGATTTCATGGCGCGCGGCGCGCAGATGCAGCATCAAACGCGCGGCCAGTCCCGCCATGGTGCCGGCCGCGCCGACGAGCGAGCCCCAGCCAAACGGGCCACCGTTCGCGCCGGTGGCGAACACAGCGGTCAGACACGCGCCGGCCACGAGCCAGGGAATCGGGAACGTGATGAACAGAAAAGCGAAACCGAGCGGATTCACCGAACGTATCGTGCGCAACCAGCGCGTCTCGCGTTGCCACAGTTCTGCAAAGGTGGGTTCGGTCACATCGGTGGCCACCATCACGCGCGAGAGCACCGTTTGCAAGCCCAGCGCGCGCACGTGCTCGGCTAGCCAGTAGTCGTCAGCAAGACAGTTCTTAAGGGCCTCGAAACCGCCGATTCGTTCGAGCGTGGCGCGCCGCAATGCGAGCGTAGCGCCGAATCCGAAGCGCCGCGAACCCGCCATATGTGCGACGCGTACCGAGGGCGCAAACCATTCGTTGACGAATAGCGCGCCCACGCGCGGCCAGAAACCGCCTACACCTTGTGCGGCATACAGACAGGTGAGAACGCCAATGCGTGGGTCAGCAAGCGGTGCTGCCACGCTCTCCAGATAATCGTCCCGCACGGCGATGTCGCTATCGGCAATCACGATCACGTCGTGACGCGCGCGCTCGACCATGTTCATCAGATTGCTGACTTTCAGGTTGCTGCCGTGCACGCGCGTGTCGATCGCAAGCTCGATGTCGAGCGACGGGTACGCAGCCTGCAAACGACGCGCGACGGCAATCGCGGGATCGTCGGGAGAACACACGCCAAGAACAAGCTGGAAATTCGTGTAACGCTGCTCGCAAAACGTCCGCAGGTTCTCATAGAGGCGCGGCTCGGCGCCGCACAGCGGCTTGAGCACACTCACGCCCGCATGCGGCAACGGATCGGTTCGGCACGAGGCGCGCGCGCCGAACTTCGCACCGTGCACGAGGCTTATGGGATCGACTGCGGGAGCGGCCGGTGAAAGATCGTCCTGGTCCAACGCGGCGCGGCCACGAACGGTAGAGAATGGCATTGCGACCGCTGCAACCAGCGTATACAGCGACGCCGCGATGCAAACGGCGAACAGAATCCATTCGCCTGCAGTGAATGCGTGCGCAACCATTGGCGGATTCCGTCAGTGTCCGCGCAAGACGAACGGTGTCCCAGTAAGGCGAAGATGCAAGATGACGAGCCAAAGCCGCGGACAATCCGGGGCAACGGCGACTGGCCTCGCGTAGAGGCCCGCAACGTTCGCGTAGCGATCTGCAACGGCAAGGTGGAATGCGGCTTGGGCAACCTGGCGGGCCACGATCACGCCGCCCGCGACCATGGCGAGCGCGGCGAACCGGAAAGCCGCGGAGACAAACAGATGTTGCGCGCCCGGCAGCGCCGCTACGGTTACACAGGCGAGCACGTCGGCTGCGAGAGCCGTGAGCGAGGCCACCATGAGATGGGCTCGCAGCATATCGACGGTGGCTGGCTTCATGGCTTCGTTTCGTGGCCTGATGAACGCATCGTGCGGCTTCTCGCAAGCCAGCAGCGCCCACTCTTCGACGCAATCGTCAGCAAGAAGAATAACGGTCACCATGGCGAGGCGCCTGCCGTGAATTCCGTCGATGTACTTACGATTTCGTTTCGGTATTCCGACAACAGAGGGCAATGCAGCGTGCTCATGTCACATGTTCATTTGGCGAATTCATGTTGCCAATACAACAGTAAGCCGTTGATGAGCGATGGTATCGATTCAAGCTGAAGGAAACCTTAAGCAAAACGCGGTATAACGCTGCTAGCGGACCGCATGGCTGACGCTGGAAGCTGCAGCCGCTGGGTTCATTCGCGGGTTCATTCGATGCGTACCGTCCCACCATAAAAACATCTACGGAATTTCTGCCCTATGCGTGTACTTCTCGTTGAAGACGACGATCTGATCGGCTGCGGGATCGAAGCAGGTTTGCGTCAAGCAGGTTTCACTGTCGACTGGGCGCGGGACGGCCACAAGGCCAGTCTCGCGCTCGACACCACGAGCTATGCGCTCGTCGTGCTCGATCTCGGCCTGCCGCGCGTGTCTGGCATGGACCTGCTCAGACGGCTGCGTGACGCCGGCAATGACGTGCCGGTGCTCGTGCTGACCGCGCGCGGCACGGTGGTGGACCGCGTGGGCGGTCTCGAAGCAGGCGCGGACGATTATCTCGGCAAGCCCTTCGACCTCACCGAACTCATCGCGCGTTCCCGTGCGCTGCTGCGACGCGCGCAGGGCCGCAGTGTCGAGCTGATCCGCTATCGGGAGCTCACGGTGAACCCCGCGTCGCAAACTGTGGAGGTGGCAGGCAAACGCGTGTCGCTTACGTCGCGCGAATGGGCGATCCTCATCCAGTTGCTGACGAATCAGGGCATTCCGCAATCGCGCTCGCGTCTCGAAGAAAGCCTGTATGGATGGCAGGAGGAGATTGAAAGCAATGCGATCGAGGTACACGTGTCGAATCTGCGCAAGAAGCTCGGCGCAAACCTCATACGAACCGTGCGCAATATTGGCTACGTGGTGGAGAAACAGTAGATGAGCGCATCCATTCGCCGGCGGCTCATGCTGCTCGTGCTCGCCAGCATCGGGCTCGTGTGGGCGATCGCTCTTGCGTCCAGCTATCGCCAGGCCACACGCGAAGTCGCGGAGTGGGAGGAAGCCCGGCTCGCGGAAGTCGCACAGATGCTCGCGTTGCTCGACCAGTCGAATCTCGCCACGCTCGCCAATGCGCACATCGACGTGCGCGAGGAAGAACGAGGCGGAGAGACAAGTGCGAACGACGCCGACGACGACGATTCGCTGCCGCGCGACGCACTGTTCCAGGTGCGCACGCGCGATGGCGACGTGATTGCCGGCAGCCCGCCCTTGCGCGCGCTCAACGCGTGGGATTTGCCGGTACCGCCTGTCACCGGCGTGCAGGACGTCGTGCTCGGTGGCCAGACATACCACTCGTTCACGCTGCGGGACACGCCGCTCGGGCACACGGTCCGCGTATTCGAACAGGCCAACACCCGCAGCGATCTGGTGAGCGGCGTCGCAAGCCGCATTGCGCGCCCTGCCTTGATCGCGTTGCCGGTGCTCGCACTGCTCGTGTGGTGGAGCATCGGCTGGAGTCTCGCGCCGCTGCGTATGCTCTCCGATGCGATCCGTTCGCGGGACATCAATCGCCTCGAGCCTGTCGATATCGGCCATGTGCCAATCGAGGTGCGGCCGCTCGTCGACGCGATCAATCTGCTGCTCTCGCGCCTGTTGCATTCGCTCGAACGGGAACGCGCGTTCACTGCCGACGCCGCGCATGAACTCAAAACACCGCTCGCCGCGATCAAGGTTCAGGCACAAGTCGCGCTGGCCGAACCGGACCCCGCACGTCAGCGGCTCGCCATGGAGCGCGTCGTGCAAGGCGTGGATCGAAGCGCTCGGCTCGCCGAGCAATTGCTGTTGCTCGCGCGCCTGGACATGCAGGAGAAAATGGCAACGGCACCGCTCGCGCCTGGCGCCGTCGCGAAGAGCGCATTGCTGGCGAACGCTGGCAATGCACAGCAGAAAAACATTCGCGTGACGCTGAACTGCGACATGCGCGCGGAGATCAATGCGGAGCCCGTGCTGATCGGCATTCTCTTCGACAATCTGCTGGATAACGCGATCAAATACGGGAGCGACGGCGGCACGATCGAGATCGCGGTGCGGCGTGAGAAACAGCAGGTTCTGGCGCCACTAAAAGAGCCCCTGAAGGAGCCGCTGCAAGAACCAGCGAAAGAACCAGCGAAAGAGCCGCTATCCGAACGCATTCTGGTGAGCGTGCGCGACGACGGCCCTGGCGTTGCGCCAGCAGATCTGGCGCGTCTCACGGACCGCTTCTTTCGCGCAACCGGCAACCAGGCGACCGGCAGCGGCCTCGGCCTGTCGATTGTCGCGCGCATCGCGCAGCACTTCGGCGCCACCGTGCGATTCGGCACTGGGCTCGACGGCCGCGGGCTTGCCGTCGACGTATCGTTCCCCGCTTATACGGCGGCCGCTGTCAGATCTTTGAAGCCAGCCGGCTAGCGGCGGTTCGTTTCCCCCGCGACGCTGCCTTCGGCGAGGGGTGCCTGCTGCGGGCTGTGAACGGCGCTGCCGCGCTCGCGACGATGCTTTGCCCGGTTCGCCCGCAGCGTCGAAGTGTGCGCGCGATCGCGTTTTGACGTCTCGGCAAACTGCCAGGCGATCAACCCCGGCACGAAGATCAGCAGATCGCGAATCCGGCGTGCGCCCGCAAGCGCCAGACAGGTCGACGGATCGAGACCGAGTGCGCCGCCGATCAGGACGAAGCCGCCCTCCTGCACGCCGAGACCGCCCGGCACGAAGAACGCTGCGCTGCTGATTGCCTGGATCAACGACTCGATTACCACGGCTTCGACAAGCGTCACTCGCGCGCCGAGAAAATACAGCGCGAGCCAGATTTCCAGCGACGTCAAAAAGCACTGCAGCGGCTGCCAGAAAAACAGGTAACGCAGCACTACGCCGCGGCGTCGCCAGATCAGCTTGATTGCCCGATCGATCTGCGCCGACTGCCCCACGAGTGCGGCGAGCTTGCCGCTCGTGATGTGATTGAGCGCGCGCGTCATGCGCTCGAACGGACTGGCGTGCTGCACGAGCGCGAACAACACGAGCAGCGGTGTCAGCACGACCACACCCCACGCGAGTTGCCCGGCGAACCGCAGCGTGTCGGAATGCGCATGTGCGAAAAGAAAGCCGATGCCGACCATCGTGAAAAGCAACTGGCTGATCACGGTCAGCTGCATGTCGACGATGATGCTCCCCACCGCCGTCGACGGCCGCACGCCCCAACGCCTGAGCATGCGAAACGACACCACTTCTCCGCCGATGCGCGCGACCGGCAGCATGCTATTGACGGATTCGCGCACCCACACGAGGTGCAACATGTTCGCAATGTGCGGCCGGTTTGCGCCACGAATCAGCGAGCGCCAGTCGCAGGCATTGGCGAGCATCGGCAGTACATGGGCAAGCGCCGCGAGCACGAGCCCCGCGCCGGCCGCGCGCAATGCGCCGAGCACCGCACCCGGGTTGTCTTGCCAGACGAGCCACAGCGACGCGATGAGGCCCACGAGCGCGGCGACGCGGCCTAAATGCTTCATCATGCGACGACCTCGCGCATGCAAGGGACTCGCCGCTCATCGTTCGATTCGGAAGACCTGCGCGTCATTGCTGCCCTAACCTCCTCTACTTCCGCCGTCTGTTCGCGGCTCATTGTGATTCAGCGCGACTCGTCCCGCGCGGGCGACAACAGGCCGTCACCGTCCACCTCGAAGCTGAAGCCCCGCCAGATCACGCGCGAAGAGCCGAAGCTCGCCACGAAAATCGCAAACAACACGATATCCCATATCGGCAGCAGCCACAGCCCGCCATGCGCCTGCTGCAATGCGCGATCGGCGCAAAGCTTCAATGCGAAGCGCGCAAACAGCGCGAGCGCCACGGTCCCCCAACTCCATGAAGCGCCACCCGAGAACACCACCGCGAGCACTGCGAACGCGAGCGGATGCATCAACGCGGAGCCGAGATGGCCGAGCGGATCGACGCTGCGGATCGTCCGGCTCCAGCGCAACTCGTGCGAGACGAGTTGCGCCGCGCTTGCCTCCACGCAAGCGTGCGAGATTGTGAACGGCGGAATCGCCACTTTTTCGCCGATTGCGCGTACCGCTTCGCCTATCGCGTGGTCTTCCGCGAGATGCCGTGCGAACGGCAGCATGCCGCCGATCTTGTCGAGCGTGGCGCGCCTCATCGCAATCGTCTGTCCAAAGCAGGGTCGCGCAAGACCGAGCGCGATGCCGGTGACAACCCCCGGCAAAAACTGATAGTGCGTCGCGGCTGCCGACAGGCGCGGCCAGAAGCCGGGCTCGGGCTCGCCGCGATATGCGCACGTCACGAGTCCAACGCCGGGTTTCTCCAGTTCGCCGACGATGTGGCGCAGATAGTCGGGCCCGACGCCGACATCGCTATCGGCAAACACAAGCACGTCGTGCCGCGCGTGCGGCAGCATATTGACGATGTTGCTGATCTTGCGATTGGGGCCGTACAGGCCGCTGTCGGAAATGACCGTGATGTCGGCCTGTGGATACAGGCGTTGCAATTCGTGGACGGCTTGCAATGCCGGGTCCGCCGAGTCGTGCACGCCGAAAACGAATTGCACGGCGCCAGCGTAGCTCTGCTCGCAGAAACTCGACAGATTGCGCAGCAGCGCACCTTCGCTGCCGTGCAGCGGCTTCACGACCGTTATATCCGGGAAGCTGCCAGGTTCGGCAACCGCACGCGCAAAAAACCGCCCGATCAGCACGCTCGCCACGAGCGTGTAGCCGACGCCGGAAACCGCGCACGCGGCGCATGCATAAGCAATCGCGGCCGCGATCCAATGCGCGGCGTTCACGCCTCGTGTGCGCGCAGGAATCGGAAGAACTCGACGCCTTCGCGCAAGCGCCGCTTCATCATGTCCCAACTGGTCAGCATTTCGCGCACGATTTCCCAGATTTTCGACGGACGGAAATAGAAGCGCTTGTAGAAGTTTTCGAGCTGGTGATAGATCTCTTCGCGCGACAGATGCGGATAGCCGATAGCGGCGAGCTGAACGCCTTCTTTGCTGACGAGGTTGATCACCTTGTTCTGTTCGAGCCAGCCGTTTTCAACCGCCTGCTCATAAAGGCGAGTACCTGGATACGGCGCGGCAAGCGACACCTGGATGGTGTGCGGATTGATCTGCTTCGCGTATTCGATCGTCTTGTGGATGGTCTCCTGAGTCTCGCCGGGCAAACCCAGAATGAACGTGCCGTGAATCTTGATGCCGAGCTTGCGGCAATCGTCGCTGAAGCGCCGCGCGATGTCGGTACGCAAACCCTTCTTGATGTTGAGCAGAATCTGATCGTCGCCGGATTCGTAGCCGACGAGCAGCAGCCGAAGGCCGTTTTCCTTCATGATCTTGAGCGTGGCGTACGGCACGTTCGCTTTCGCGTTACACGACCATGTCACGCCGAGCTTGCCGAGACCACGAGCAATCTCCTCGACGCGCGGCTTGAAGTCGGTGAAGGTGTCGTCGTCGAACATGATCTCCTTTACTTCGGGCATGTTGTCGCGAATCCACTTCACTTCTTCAAGCACGTTCTCGACCGAGCGCGTGCGATAGCGATGCCCGCCCACTGTCTGCGGCCACAGGCAGAACGTGCATTTCGAGCGGCAGCCGCGCCCCGTGTAGATCGACACGTACGGGTGCTTCAGATAGCCGATGAAGTAGTTGTCGATCGTCAGATCGCGTTTGTAGACGGGTGCGACAAACGGCAACTCGTCCATGTCCTCGAGGATCGGGCGCGCTGCATTGTGCTCGATCGAGCCGTCCCGCGCGCGATAGCTGAGGCCGAGAATCTCCGCGAATGGCTTGCCCGCGGCAATCTCCGCGCAGGTGAAGTCGAATTCCTCGCGGCAGACGAAGTCGATCGCCTCGCTCGCCGTGAGCGAGTTGTGCGGATCTACGGCGACCTTTGCGCCCACCATGCCGACCAGCAGCGACGGCTTGCGCTTTTTCAGGTCTTCTGCGAAAAGCGCGTCGGTCGGGAAAGACGGCGTGCTGGTGTGAATGATCACCAGATCGTATTGCTGCGCAATGTGAAGCGTGGCGTCGACCGACAACCCATCGGCGGGTGCGTCGAGCACGCGACTGCCGGGAACCAGTGCCGCCGGTTGCGCAAGCCACGTCGGATACCAGAACGAGCGGACTTCACGCTTTGCCTGATAACGCGAACCGGCGCCACCATCGAAGCCGTCATATGACGGCGCCTGCAAGAACAGAGTTTTCATGGATGCTCCAGCAACCTTGAACAGGCGCTTTCTGTTTTCTGTCGAACAACTGTCGGAGGGGCGCTCGCCGCGGGCGAGCAGAGACATGTATTCGCGCAGATGCTACGGAGCAAAGCTGAAGGAAACCTTAAGCAGAATGACGCGAGCGGACGTTGTCGCGCTCGCATGAACAGGAGGTTTCGGCATGCTTACTAATGACCTGCGAACTACCGGAAACGAAAGCCGGATCAACGCGTGAGGTGTCGTGCCCAATCGAGCCAGCCAAGATTGAGTGCGGCGTTCACGGCGACGCCGAGGGCCGACGCAATGGCCGCAATCATTGTCCAGAATGCGGAGCGCCGCGCGGCCGTTGCGGAGGTATGCGCGGCATTGGCGGCGTCGCGCGACGCGCTGGCCGCCACCTGCGCCACATGGGACGAGGACTCCATTTGCGCGAGCGACTTCAGGGCGAAGCCGCGCTCGTCATTGGCCCGCGCCTGTTCCTTTTCAAACAGATAGCGATGACAAAACGGTGTGAGCGGTGCCTCCGGATTTTGCGCAGCGAAGAACTTCGCATACGCTTCGCCGCCGTTGGCGTCGATTTCCTGATAAGCGGATTGTCTGTCCACACGAACCTCGCCTGCGCGCGGCACGCGGCGCCGATCGACGTGCCGGCCATGCGCCGGGAGCGCAAGCCGGCCGCCGCCGCTTCGCTATCGTCTCGCGTGCTGGGCTTGACTCTAGATGGGCTTGATATCCGCTGCCTGCTTGCCCTTGGGCCCCTGCTTCACCTCGAAGCTGACCTTCTGGTTTTCCTGCAACGACTTGAAGCCCTCCGAGCGAATCTCGGAGAAATGGGCAAACAGGTCTTCACCTCCGTCGTCGGGTGTGATGAAGCCGAAGCCCTTCGCGTCGTTGAACCACTTCACTGTACCGGTAGGCATGTCGATTCCTCATGTGCATCTGGTTGACTAAACTGGCAATTCTCGGGCGGGGACTGCCGCTCGACTGTACGCCTGTTTGCGCGGTGTCGCAGCTACTGCGCTTGCTCCACGAACCTTCCCCCCTTGTCAGGCAGCGAAGTTCCATGGTCCCCGAAACATGCTGAGCAAGAGGCGTGCCTCGCCCGTTCGAATGCGCCCGCCGCCGGTGCGTTTGGAAACAATCAGCTAAGATGTTCGTTATCGGCAGTCCATTCTCGGCAGCGCGGGTTCGGCTCATTCTCCCAACGCCGCGCAGCCTGTCGTTTTCCCATTTACAGGAACCAGCATGGCAATTTCGAGCTATACCGATACCCGACTTCTGATCAACGGCGAATGGTGCGATGCCGCCAGCGGCAAGACGATCGACGTCGTCAACCCCGCCACCGGCCAGGTGATCGGCAAGGTTGCGCACGCAGGCATCGCCGACCTCGATCGCGCGCTGGAAGCGGCGCAACGCGGCTTCGAAGCATGGCGCAAGGTGCCGGCTCATGAGCGCGCCGCGGTGATGCGTAAGGCAGCCGCGCTCGTGCGCGAGCGCGCGTCGGACATTGGCCGTCTCATGACGCAGGAACAGGGCAAGCCGTTCGCCGAAGCGAAGATCGAAGTGCTGGCCGCGGCGGACATCATCGAGTGGTTCGCCGACGAAGGCCGCCGCCTTTATGGCCGCGTCGTGCCCTCGCGCAATCTCGCCGCACAGCAACTCGTATTGAAGGAGCCGATCGGTCCGGTCGCCGCCTTTACGCCGTGGAACTTCCCGGTCAACCAGATCGTGCGCAAGCTGAGCGCGGCGCTCGCGAGCGGCTGTTCGTTCCTCGTGAAGGCGCCGGAGGAAACCCCTGCGTCGCCGGCTGGCCTGCTGCAGGCTTTCGTCGAAGCAGGCGTGCCGGCGGGCACGGTGGGTCTCGTGTTCGGCGATCCCGCCGAAATCTCGAGCTACCTGATTCCGCATCCGGTCATCCGCAAAGTCACGTTCACCGGCTCCACGCCGGTCGGCAAGCAACTGGCCTCGCTGGCCGGCGCGCACATGAAGCGCGCCACGATGGAACTGGGCGGTCACGCGCCGGTGATCGTCGCTGAAGACGCCGATGTGGCGCTTGCCGTCAAGGCAGCGGGCGGCGCGAAGTTCCGCAATGCGGGCCAGGTCTGCATTTCGCCCACGCGCTTTCTCGTGCACAACAGCATTCGCGAAGAGTTCGCCGCGGCGCTCGTCAAGCACGCCGAAGGCCTCAAGCTCGGCGACGGTCTCGCGGAAGGCACGACGCTCGGCCCGCTCGCCAATGCACGCCGTCTGACGGCCATGAGCAAGGTGCTCGACGACGCGCGCAAGACCGGTGCGAAGATCGAGACAGGTGGCGAGCGCGTCGGCTCGGAGGGCAATTTCTTCGCGCCGACGGTGCTGACCAACGTGTCGCTCGAAGCCGACGTGTTCAACAACGAGCCGTTCGGCCCGATCGCGGCCATCCGCGGTTTCGACAAACTCGAAGAAGCAATCGCGGAAGCCAACCGTCTGCCGTTCGGCCTCGCCGGCTACGCGTTCACGAAGTCGTTCAGCAACGTGCATCTGCTGTCGCAGCAACTCGAAGTCGGCATGCTGTGGATCAACCAGCCCGCCACGCCCACGCCGGAAATGCCGTTTGGCGGCGTAAAGGATTCGGGCTACGGCTCCGAAGGCGGCCCGGAAGCAATGGAAGCGTATCTGGTCACGAAGTCCGTGACGGTGATGTCGTCCTAAGGCATCTGGTCGGGCAAGTTGCGCCCGAGCGTTGCTAGACGTACAGGGTCCGCGAGGTTACGCTCGCGGACTTTTTTATTTCCATTGCTGATCGATGCAGCGGCAGACGCGTCGGCTCGACGCTCGGCGGCCAATACACAGGCGAAATATCTGCTGCTGCGGCACGCAGTCGAAGCGATGTTAAGCGCGCATGCACCGCGCTTTACATCATGCCCGTCAGCGCCCCTCACACATGCATATCGCTCTCCTTCAGCGGCGGCGCCGTCGGCGCCAGCAACTCCTCGCGCAGCGTGTCGCGCGCGTGATGCCTGCGCACCCATAGCGCGGTCAGCATCGGCACCAGAATCGCGGTGACGAGGCACGCGGTCGCAACCATTGCGGTCGCGGCCGGCACGAGTGGCTTGAAGCTCGGAATCATCTCGCCGATGATCGCCGGATTCGCTACCGCCGCGCCCGCCGTCGACGACGCCGCGAGTCCGGCCGCGCCATTGCCGCCTGCGATCCAGCGGTCCGCGAGAATCAGCGGAATGCCCGTCACGACGATCACCGCGAGACCCAGCAACACGCCTGCCATGCCGCTCTTCGCAATCACGTTGAGGTCGATGCCGTTGCCGAGCGCAAAGCCGAAAAACGGAATCAGCGGATGCACGCAGCGGCCGAAGAACTCGCGCAGGTCGCTGTCGATATTGCCGAGCGCAAAGCCGATCAGAAACGGCAGCACAGCGCCGACGAAAAGCCGCGGCTCGAAAAAAGCGACACCGGTCGCGCCCAGAATGATCATGCTCACGAGCGGCCCCGACTCGACCGACATCAGTACGAACGCGCCCGCTTCCTCTTTCGTGCCGTATTGCTGCATCACGGCCGCGTAGAGACCGCCGTTGGTCATGTCCATCGACGTGGTGATGGCCAGCACGGAGAGCCCGGCAAAGAGCCCTCCTTTGATTCCGTCGATAGGAATGAAATGCGACGCCACGAGCGTCGCGATCCACGCGACCACCATCTTCGTGACGAGCAGCGTGCCCGACTTGCGCAGCACGGTGCCGGTGGCCCGCAAGTCGATCGTCGCCCCCATGCAGAAGAACCACACCGCAAGAATCGGCACGGTGCCGGCGATCAATCCGTTGGTGAACGACCCGAAATATTTGCCCGCGCCCGGCGCGAATGTATGAACGCAGGCGCCAAGCAGCAGCGGTACCAGCATCAGCCCGCCAGGAATACGGTCGATGGCCTTCTTGAGCTTCATTGTCTCCTCCGTGGACTTCGCGTCCAGTTTTCGGGTGAATCAGGATAAGAACCGGTCTTGCGCCGACTGCTCCCTTTCGGCGCAATATAGCATCGCGAAAGGAACGTCGTTCCGATTATTTCGATGGCGAAGGTAATCGTTTACCCGCCTCTATGACAGTTAGTCCAGTAGACCAGCCAGCGAGTCACTGAAATTTGTGGACCACTGTTCCGAAATCGCGAATAACGCGCTACAGTCGATGCCACACACGTCGCCCGTGCAGCAATGCGCGAGGTCGAACCAATCATCGGAGACAGATCGTGGAAGCGAGCATGCAAGTGAGGCAGGCCATAAACAGCGAATACGCCAAGACGCTGGATACCGCCGGATTGCGCAAGGAGTTCCTCGTGGACCAGGTGTTCGAGCGCGACGCGCTGCGGCTCACCTATAGCCACATCGACCGGATCATCGTGGGCGGCGCATGGCCGGTTGCGCGAGCGGTCGAAGTGCCCGGTTCGCTCGGCAAGTCGATCGGCGTCAACTATCTGCTGGAGCGGCGCGAGCTCGGCGCGATCAACATTGGCGGCGATGGCTGGGTCGATGTGGACGGCACGCGCTACACCGTGCGCAACGAGGAAGCGATCTACGTCGGGCGCGGCGCGCAGTCGGTTGCATTCGGCAGCAGCGACGCGTCGCGGCCGGCCAGGATCTACCTGAATTGCGCGCCCGCCCACGAATCGCACCCTACCCGCACGATCTCGCTTGGCGAGGCGTCGCCGCAAACGCTCGGCGACGCAGCCACGAGCAACCGCCGCACGATCTACAAGTTCATCGTGCCGGAGGTGCTGCCCACGTGCCAGCTTTCGATGGGCATGACCAAGCTCGAACCCGGCAGTTTGTGGAACACGATGCCCTGCCATACGCACGAGCGGCGCATGGAGGTGTATTTCTATTTCAATGTCGCCGACGACGCCGCCGTCTTCCACATGATGGGCGAACCGAATGAGACGCGGCACATCGTCGTGCATAACGAACAGGCTGTGATCTCGCCGAGCTGGTCGATTCACTCGGGCGTCGGCACGCAGGCTTACACGTTCATCTGGGGCATGGTCGGCGAGAATCAGGTATTCAGCGACATGGACCACATCGCCGTGCGCGATTTGCGTTGAGCATGTGCTTCGCGTGTATCGGCCACACCCGCGACCAAAACCTTCGCATATGCAACACACGACATGGGCTCTGACATTGTGACTATCCCGGCAATCAACCGCTCTGCGGCAAATCCGTTCGACCTCGGCGGCAAGGTGGCCATCGTCACCGGCAGCAACACCGGCCTTGGCGCCGGCATGGCGCTCGCGCTTGCCCAGGCAGGCTGCGATATCGTCGGCGTATCGCGGGCCGATGCGGGCGACACGCCGGCGCGTGTCGAAGCGACCGGCCGAAGATTCGCGGACGTGCGCGCCGATCTGTCGTCCACCGCGCCGGTCGAGGACATCGTACGTGCTGCCATTGAAGCGTTCGGACGCATCGACGTGCTCGTCAACAACGCGGGCATAATTCGCCGCCAGGACGCGCTTGATTTCACCGAAGACGACTGGGACGCGGTCATGGACCTCAATCTGAAAAGCCTCTTCTTTCTCGCCCAGGCGGCCGCCCGGCAGTTCGTCAAACAGCAAAGCGGCGGCAAGATCATCAACATCGCGTCGATGCTGTCGTTCCAGGGCGGCATACGCGTCGCGTCCTACACGGCGTCCAAAAGCGGCGTGCTCGGTCTTACGCGTCTTCTCGCAAACGAATGGGCCGCAAAGCGCATCAACGTGAACGCAATCGCGCCGGGCTATATGGCGACGGCGAACACGGCCGCGTTGCGCGAAGACGCGCAGCGCAACGATGAAATCCTGAGCCGCATCCCGGCCGGACGCTGGGGCGCGCCGGACGATCTCGCCGGACCGGTGGTGTTCCTCGCATCGTCCGCGTCGGACTACGTGCACGGGCATACACTGGCAGTAGACGGCGGATGGCTCGCGCGCTGACTCCGCAAAAAGCGCGCGAGACGGTATGCTCCTGGCGTTCGTCAACACGCAGTACAGAAAAGAGTTCGATCAGGGAATCACGGAAATGGCAGCAACCGGCAAACAGCGCAAGGGCGACCCCGCAGCCCTCGCGCACGACGTAGAGAGCGTCGAGTGCGGCAACGACAAAGGCGAATCGGCTTCGTCCATTGGCCGCGTGTTCGCTCTTCTCGCCGCGATCGGCGACAGCGGACAGATCGGCATCAGCGAGTTGTCGCAACGTCTCGGCATGTCGAAGACCACCGTGCACCGCGTGGTTCAGACGCTGAAGGCACTCGGCTACGTAACGCAGGAAGTCGAGACCGAGCGCTATCGCCTGACCATCCGGCTATTCGAGCTGGGCGCGAAGGCGCTCGAAAGCGTGGATCTGGTGCGCGAAGCCGATGTGGAAATGCGCCGCATCGGCGCGGTGACTCGCGAGGCGGTGCACCTGGGCGCATTCGACGAAGACGCGATCATCTACATCCACAAGATCGACGCCGACTACGGACTGCGCATGCAGTCGCGCATCGGCAGGCGCAATCCGTTGCATAGCACGGCAATCGGCAAAGTGCTGCTCGCATGGATGGACCCCGCCGACGCGCGTGAGGTGCTTTCTCACGTCGAATTCCGTAAGTCGACACAAAAGACGCTGTCGTCGGCCGAGGCCGTGCTGAGCATTCTGCCGCGCGTTCGCGAGCAAGGTTACGGCGAGGACAACGAAGAACAGGAGGAAGGCTTGCAGTGTCTCGCGGTGCCTGTCTTCGACCGTTTCGGCCGCGTGATCGCGGGACTGTCGGTTTCGTTTCCGACGATGCGCTGCGGCGCCGATACCAAGTCGCACTACGTCGCGCTGTTGAAGCAATCGGGCCAGGCAATTTCGGCGCGGCTCGGCTATCGCGAGGAGGCCGCGCCTGAGCACGCGGCCGTGCAGCCCAGCTAAGCGGATGCGGATGCGAGTGCAGCGCGCGGCTGCACTCGCAGATGAAATCGAGCACGTTGCGCAACGACGCGGGCTCGAACTTGCATGCTGCGGGAAGTCTGCTGATGGCTGTTCGGCGGGAACCGCTTCTGATGTGCTTATCAAGCACGAGGCGGCAATCGCCACGCGCCGGCGCGGTCGCGTTGCGCAAAATGGTCGGCATGTCGGCACACCGCGCCACATCAATAACGTTAAGGCTGCGCCGATACTCAGGCGCACGTGTCGCTCAAGGCAGCATTCGCTGCAAAACCAGATCCTTGAGAACGAAACGATGATAAAGCGCGCCGGCGACATGCAAACCGATCAGGGCCAGCAACGCCCAGGCAAGATAACCGTGTATGTCGCCCATTTCATGACCGACGCTCGAGCCCACAGGCGAAATCGACGGATAAGGCAGCAGACCGGCGAGCTTTACCGACCAGCCACGCGACGACGCATTCGCCCATCCCAGCACGGGCACGATGACGAGCGCAAGGTACAGCAGACCATGCGTGACATGCGAAACGGTGCGAAGCAATGGCGACACAGGTGCGGGCCCAGGCCGATGCGTGAGTCGCCAGACGATTCTCAGAATCACGGCCGCGACCAGCGTCGCGCCCACTCCCAGGTGCCACGCGATTAGCCCTTCGGGCCGGGTGCCCTTGTGAATGTCAGGCATGGTCCAGCCGATTATGAATTGCGCCGTAATCAGCACGACCACGAGCCAGTGAAGGAACTTGGCGACGCCATCATAGCCGGTCGCGTAAAGGTGCGAACGGGTATCGATAGATTGCATGCTCATGAGAGGTGGCCGTTTTGAAAGCGTCGTGGGGAGCCGCGTGTCGCGGCCGCATGGGAGCCAGTATGCTACGGCGCGAATCTTAAGAAAAGCTGATGTCGCGCCGCGCGCCACTTCCTCTCAGGCGTGAGCGCCGCCAGGGCTCGACACGAAGCGCCAGTCTGCAACCGAATGTATCCGCGGGGCATACGCGCGGTTCCACGTCATGATGGCCGCTTGCCGGTGTCGGCGGCAGCGAACCTTCAACGCGCCGCAACTGGTTGAATCCGCAATCACCCGGCGTTTTCGCAACACGCTCAACGGCTTGCCTGTCGCGCGCACCACATCGCAGTTCATTTCAACACCCTTGCTCACCCTCGCCTGCCCACGTGCCGTGCATTGCTTTCGCGCAATGCTATCGACACGTCCTGTTACACACGAACACAACGGTAATTCCGCCTCTCAGTAGAGTTCGGATCAACAGGAAAAGGAGCAGCTCTCATGAAACGAATTTTCGCGCTGGCCATTCTGGCGGTAACGCTCGGCACTGCACTGAGCGGTTGCATCGTTGTCCCGGACGGCGGCGGTTATCACGACCATTACCGTTACCACGATCGTTACTGATCGCGGCACACACGGACCGTCCACGCTCAATCATAAAAACGCGGGAACCCCCACATGAATCGAACACAAAACCGTTTGCTGTCCATTGCGATCGTCACGGGTCTTGGTATCGGCGCGTCTACCGCCGCGCTTGCTCACGTCGACGTCGGCGTGAACATTGGCGTGCCCGGCGTCGCATATGCGCCCGAACCTGTCTATGCGCCGCCTCCGCCGCCCGTCTACGCGCCGGCGCCACCGGTCGTGGTCGTGAGCCCGGGCTGGTATGGCGAGCGTTACTACGACGGCCACCGCTACTGGGAGCGACGCGAGTGGGAAGAACGTCATCGCGAACGTGAATGGCGTGACGCGCGCGGTCCGCACGGCGACTGGCGTGGACACGGCCACGGCCATGGTGAGTGGCACGGCCACGGCGGCGATGATTGACGCTTGCTGCGCGGCGTTATTGTCGATAAACATCGCGCCGCGCGGCATCGTTTTGCGCGTCAGCACTTTGCAGGAGCGACAGTTTGCTACGCACTGATCTACGGCGAGTCACCGCGCAGCTAGACGGCATGCTCGTCTGCGCGGAATACAGCGAGCAGACCGGCCAATTGTGTTTGCGCCAGGACGGCACACTCGTTCGCGAATGGTTCCCACCGCACTCGTGGACCGCGATTGCGTCGGTGGCGGGCGCGCGGCATTGGGGCACGCGTCCCACCGACGATGATCTGCTCGCGTTGCTACGCAACGAGATGACCCTGTTGCGCACACCGCAAGGAAATGCGTCGCAGAAGTAAAAAAGCGCGCAACACTCGATGCGTTGCGCGCTTCTCGACCGGCGTCTCACCGGTCATGTTTCTACCACTTGCGTTGCGGGCCTTGTTTCAAAACCTTTTCCGCAACCGCTTTTCAGCCGCTTACCGCGCGTTGTACACCGGCGGCGAGTACGAACTGAACGTAACGTCACCGCCGCGGCCCGCTTGCCAGGTGCCGTGGCTGCCCGAACCATAGCCGCTGTTATCGGCTCGCGCGAAGCCCTGCTGACCGGCGGACTCGGTTTGCACAGCCTGCGTGTCCTGCGTCGCAGCTTGCGCAGACGGCTGCGCGAACGAAGCGATCGGTGCGCCAAGCACCGCAGCAATTGCAACAGCCTGAATGAGTGATTTCATTTTGACCACCTCCGGTCATGTCTTCTGCGTATGCTGCAAACAGGATTTGCCTGCAGCGATGAAGGCAGTGTAGGCGCGCAGCGACACAGGATAAATCCGTTAATCCTGAATTCAGTGTTGCGGTTGCGCCGACAATCGGAAGCGGTCGAGTCGAGTTCAGTCCTGCGGCACGGCCACGCCGACGTAATTCTCTGCCATGACGGTAGCCGCCGAGCGAGAAGTCGTCACGTATTCGAGTTCGGCCACCTGAAGCTGGCGCTCGAACGCCGACGCGCCTTCAATACGGTGCATCATGCTCGTCATCCAGTACGAGAAATGCTCCGCACGCCAGATGCGCTTGAGCGCTGTTTCGCTATAGCCGTCGAGCAGGTCGGTGCGGTTCTCGACATAGAACGCGTTCAACGCTTTCGCGAGCAGACGCACATCGGCGACGGCAAGGTTCATCCCTTTCGCGCCGGTTGGCGGCACGATATGCGCGGCGTCGCCCGCGAGAAAGAGCCGGCCATGCTGCATCGTTGCCGACACGAAGCTGCGCATGCCGACAATGTTCTTCTGGAAGATCTTGCCGTCCACCACGTGCTGGCCGTCGTGCGAGTCCACCCGGGCGTGCAGTTCCGCCCAGATGCGATCGTCGGACCAGTTGTCGACGGAGTCCTTCGGGTCGCACTGAAAATACATACGCTGAACGTTGGCCGAGCGCGTGCTGATCAATGCAAAGCCGCGGTCGTGACGCGCGTAAATGAGTTCGTCCGACGACGGCGGCCCTTCACACAGGATACCGAACCATCCAAACGGGTACACGCGTTCGAAGTCGCGTCGCAATGCCTGCGGAATTGCCGCGCGCGACACGCCTTGCGAGCCGTCGCAGCCGATCACGAAGTCGCATTGCAACTCGAACGCTTCGCCTTCGTGACGATAGCGGATCGACGGTTTGTCGGTATCGATGCCGTGCAGCGACGTGTCCGTTACGCCGAAGCACAACGCCCCGCTCGCGGCGACGCGCGCCGCGACAAGATCCTTGATCACCTCGTGTTGAGCGTAGACGGTGATCGAATGACCGGTCAGTCCGGTGAGATCGATCCGCCGACGCTTGCCCTCGAACGCCAGTTCGAAGCCATGGTGCAGCGCGCCTTCCGCCTTCATGCGCTCGCCAACGCCGGCTTGGCTGAGAAGATCCATCGTGCCCTGTTCGAGCACGCCGGCACGGATCGTCGATTCGATTTGCTCACGCGTGCGCGTCTCGAGCACGACCGATTCGATACCGCGCAAATGAAGAAGATGTGAAAGAAGCAGGCCCGCGGGCCCGGCGCCGATGATGCCAACCTGGGTGCGCATGATGTGTCTCCTGAGTACAAGTTTGATTTGCGCCCAGTTTGACGATCGGCCCTGCTATCGCGCAACGCGATATGCGAGATACCCTCTATCCGTTTTTGCGATAAGGCATCTGTAGTTCAAGCGTTGCTGAATTGCGCAAATGCCGCGCGACGCCCTACTGACGCCGATCGCGGCGCGGCCATTCGCCATGCGGTCCGAGCCCGCACCGAACGGGCACTCAAGGTAAACCCCGAGCGCGCTTTCGATCGCAGCGCTCAGGCGAGAAACAGCCGATACACCGGATTGTGCGTCTCTTCCCAATGCGGATAACCGAGCGTGGCGAGGAAGCGCTCGAACTCGGCGTTGTCCGTCTGCGGCACCTGGATGCCGACGAGAATCGAGCTGTAGT